>Ga0207882_1000001_pt1 | contig 2008015 bp, 1891 predicted proteins | sample MalvirmetaMSP103_FD_184228 | JGI IMG/M metagenome (GOLD analysis project Ga0207882, IMG submission 184228) | Marine viral communities from the Deep Pacific Ocean - MSP-103 (SPAdes) | ecosystem: Environmental > Aquatic > Marine > Oceanic | place: Pacific Ocean | collected 2011-05-15 | reverse complement strand
CGTCATCGAGATCGCTGCCGTCAGCGTCGTCTTGCCGTGGTCAACATGGCCAATCGTGCCGATGTTAACGTGCGGCTTGTTACGTTCAAACTTTGCCTTGCCCATCGGGCCTCTCCTTTATTCAAATTAGGTGTCCGGCCCGCCGGACGCATGAACACCAGGCCGAATAGCCTGTTAAACGCGCCTCATAGCCATGTGCGGCGTGGGTTTCAAGCACGCAAATGCCAGTTCACTGCGGTCTAGTTTCCAGTCTTGCCCCGGTCGGAAACCCCGGATAAGCGGAAACAGCCAGAACTTACGCTAGGACAATGACATGACCACCGACCTCAAGCCTCATGCCGACCGGGTAAGCCAGACTTCTCTGAAGACGCTCGCAGATGCGCGTGCATCTTCTGCTCCGCTGCGCGCCGCAGGTTGGTCCATTGACCTTTCCCGACACTATCTGGACGCCGAAGCAGAAGCAGGATTGCTTCAGTTTGGGCGTGTCTCCGACCTTCAATCGGCTGCAGACAGCTTGTTCGCTGGTGATATCGTGAACCCTTCGGAGAGGCGCCCCGCCCTGCATTGGGCATTGCGCGCGCAGTCCGAATTGTCAGGCGAGGCCGAGACAGTCAGGCAAAGCGTTCTGCCCGCCCTCTCCTTTGCGCGGGATGTTGTTTCAGGCAGCGTGACGAGTTCGACTGGCCTACCTTTCAATGCCGTTCTCCACATCGGCATCGGCGGGTCTGATTTCGGTCCTCGCCTGATCGTCGACGCGTTCGAGGACAAAGCCTCGGGCAATATCGATCTCCGCTTCTGCGCGAATGTCGACCCCTTTGACCTGGACCGCGCCATGCATGGGCTTGACCCGACGCGCACGCTGGTCATCGGCGTCTCCAAATCCTTTGGTACCGAGGAGACCCTCTACAATCTCGCCCGAGCCCGGACATGGCTTGAAGAATCTGTTGGTGATCAATCGCAACAGCATCTCGCGTTGGTTACAGCAAATCCGGATCGCGCCAAGGCTTGGCTGAATGGCCGAGAAGCACATGTGTTTGATATGCCCCTGTCAGTGGGTGGGCGTTTCTCGCTCTGGTCGGCAGCATCACTGGCTTGCATGATCTATCTCGGCGCAGACACGTTCGAGGGCATATTGAAAGGCGCCGCCGAGATGGATGCGCATGTCCGGTCGGCTCCACTCGAAGAGAATGCCGCCATGCGCCTGGCCCTGCTCGACTATTGGAACGCGACAATTCGGAACGAAAAGATGCGCGTCCTGCTCGCATATGCGAACCGGTTGCGAATGTTGCCGACCTATCTGCAACAGCTTGAAATGGAATCAAATGGCAAGACGGTTGGCCCGACGGGCACAATGGTATCTGGTGCAACCGCTCCGGCGCTCTGGGGCGGCGAAGGATCGGTTGGCCAGCACTCCTACCATCAATGGCTACACCAGGGCTCACAAAACGTGCCTTGCGAATTCATCCTCGCTCCAGATCGCAGCCGGGATCCGGAAGGCATTAACGCTCTGACAGCTCATGCCTTGGCGCAGGCCGAAGTGCTCGCGAATGGACGGAGCTTCGATGAAGTCAAACAGGAAGAGCCTGATTTGTCAGACGAAGTCGCACGCCAGAAGGTCCATGCGGGTGGTCGCGCATCCACCTTCCTCGTACACAATACGTTCGGGCCAGCGGCATTCGGCGCACTGGTGGCCCTGTATGAGCATCGGACCTATCTCGCCGGGCATTTGTGGCAGCTCAACCCGTTTGACCAATGGGGTGTGGAACGAGGCAAGACGATGGCATCACGTCTCAAGCCAGCAGTCGAAGGTACCGCAGCGGCGGACGACGCGGTTACGTCAGCCCTAATCGCCATGATTGCGGGGGATTAACCGATCCGAATCCTGCGCGAAGTCTGTGTTGGCGAAACGCGCCAAGTCTTGCTGGACGATACGGGCCGACCTGTCGCACTCAAGATCACACGTTGGTCCGACAGCGAGACACAGCTGACCCTGGGCGCGCAGGCCCCTGCCCGGATCCGATCGCTACAACCCGAACAAGGCGGCGCATTTGTCGAGACGGCCGGTAAGGCTGAGGCGTTCCTGCGCTTGCCAGCAGACCACGGACTTACAGAAGGTCAGTCTGTAGACGTGACGGTCATGGCAGAGGCACGAAAAGACAAGCTGCCTCGCGTGTCGATGACCGACACGCGCATCCCAGCAGCAGACAACAACTCATGGCGCGAAGCACCAATTCACGATGTGGAGATCGGTGATGACCGCATTCAAGCGGCGTTTGACGAAGCCTCGTCGACAGTTGTGACCATCCCGAAGGGAGGGCGTCTGTGCATCGAGCGCGCCAGGGCTCTGACAGTGGTCGATATTGATAGCGCCGGGCGGCAAAGCAAGGGTAGCGCGGCGAGCCGCGCGCTTCAGCTCAATCTTGATGCTGCCCGAGAGCTGGCCCGACAGGTAGGCCTCCGTAGCCTCGGCGGTCTTGTCATCCTTGATTGTGTCGCGCCCCTCAATACCGGATCTCGTAAGAAGGTTCAGGATACGATGAAGTCCTGCCTGGAAGAGGTTGGTCTTCATACCACCACCGTCTTGGCACCGTCCAAACTCGGCTTGATGGAAATCGCGCTGCCTTGGCGCGAAACGCCGCTTCATGAACGCACGCTCGATTCTCGCGGTAACCCTACCGACGAGACACTTGCGCTGACGGGGTTGAGACTATTGGAGCGCACAGCCAAGCAAAATCCGATGCACAAGCTGACCCTTGAATTGCCAGGCCAGGCCAAGGTCTGGCTGGACAAGACGGGTGCGCCCCTTCTGGACAAGCTGTCAGACAAGTATGGTCAACGCTTCACATATCTTGCCTCGACGAAGCCGATGCCCACAGTATATCAGACCGCATGAGTAAACCTGTGTCCCCCAAATCCGTCCAACCGAAATGTTCCCAATGCCGCAAGAATCCTGTCTCTGCGCAGTACCGGCCCTTCTGTTCAAAACGCTGCGCCGATGTCGACCTGAACAAATGGTTGTCTGAAGGATATGCCATTCCAGGCGCACCGGCGGATGTGGCAGATGAGGTGCCGGGTCAAGAGATGTCAGAGGATGACTGAAAACAGCATGGACAAGTTCAAAACCCTTCGTTAGATACCGCGCTTCCCCAGTGGCCCGCCCGGGTAGCTCAGGGGTAGAGCAGCGGATTGAAAATCCGCGTGTCGGTGGTTCGATTCCGCCCCCGGGCACCATTCCAGACTTTCCGCACATTCATGCCGCTTGTTCATTGGATTGCGATCTGGCAACCGAGGTTTCCAGAACACCGGGTTCGTCCCATGCACCCTCGGGGCGGATGATGCGGTAAGGGTCTTCTTGCATTCGCAGCGCTAACGGATGGCGGGGAATTGGGATTTCGATCTCGCGATATTCGTAATCCGAGAACCAGAATGCCGGCCGACCCTCAATCAAACGACATTTGAAGGTTCGGGACCAGACCGGCCAGAGGCGCGACTGAATTTGGCCAATCATCCTCTCATACCCTTTACGCGAAACTATCTCGAAACCGGTTGCCAAGAGTACGCGCAATCCGACGCGCCCGCGCTCACACGGCAGCAAGGCGATCCGTTCCAGCTTCGCAAACTCCGCGAACCAGCGAATGCGTAATGTCCCGACCGGACGCCCTTTCGCCTTCAGAAGGAGATGTGTTGCGCAGAAGTCGTTGCCGTCAAATTCTTCCTCATATGGACAATCCTGTTCGCTGAGAAAGACGGCAGATCGAATGGCGCTGATCTGATGGAAACCATCGAGAGTTCTTACAATTTCTGTTGAGTATTCGAGATAAGCTTCAGGCGGCACGCGGCGGAGAAGCACAGACTCTCCGATCTTGTTTTGGATCTGGCTCATGATGTCTGGTCCAAAACCGTCTGGAATGGCGGCTGGATAAACAAATCTGGGAGCCCCCCTTCAAATTCTTGAAACCCCAAGCTCAACATGGAGCGCCGTCCGTCCTCCGTGGCGCCTCGCGCATAGGCGGGAAACACACCGAACATTTCCACACGAAGAACAGCGGACGCCGTCATGATTTTTTTTCGCGCTTCCCGCGAACTGCCCGCATAGACGCCGACATAAAATGCCGCGATATCCTTGCCCTGCGTTGCCAAATGCTCAGACGACGGCGCCGCAGGCACATAAGAACCATTCCTGACGGCAGCTTCGCCTTCCGCAGATAGCGGTATGGTCAGGAAAATGCCGTCAACCGGATCTCCCGTCACCCATGCCGTCATACCGGTTTGAACGTTCATCGCCGAAATCGCATCGACTGACGCTAGCTTTCCGTCAATCAGCGATTCCGCCATGGAAATGGCGGCTTGGAGTTCGTCGCGGTCTGCGAGCCGAAACCCAAAATCTCTTGCCCGCGCAGCAAGTACCTCAGGTTCAATATCCGCCCTTGCCCTATTTCTAGCCTGAGTTGCATTCATGAAAATTCTCCATTATATGGTTAATTTTCATGACATGAATTTGGGCGGGTGACTTCAGCACAAAATGAAACGGGGGCTTTCACACGCGCAAGGCAGTCAAGGCTCGTTCGATCAGTTTGACTGGGACCGGTTGAGAATCTTCCGCGCGGTGGCACGGACTTGCAGTATGAGCGCTGCCGCATCCCTGCTTGGCGTCTCATTGCCAACGATCAGCCGCAGGATAACCGAGCTCGAATCCACGCTGCATACAGAGCTATTCAGGCGGAACCACACGGGGGTAATCCTGACGAAGGCGGGAGACGCGCTACTGCGACACGCCGACCTTGTCGCGGACACGATCGAAGCCGCTCAGAACGAAGTCTGTAGTGCAGCAAATGATTCAGGAACGCACATCCAGCTTGTCTGCAGTGAGGCGATAGCTCTTTACTGGATCGCACCTCGTCTTGCGCAGTTCCAACTGAGCAATCCCGATACGATCGTCGATCTCACAATCAGCGATTCACCATCTGATTTTCACGACCTGGCGGGAGACATCGCCATTCAGGGGCTGCAACCAACCGAGTCTGACCTGATGGTCAGTCGTATTGGCAGATCGCACTATGCCGGCTTCGTATCGGCCGAATGGGAAAAGGATCACGCAATGCCATCGTCACTATCCGACCTGGCAAGGAGAAAAGCTCTTGTCCATAGTCCCTACTCTGAACTTCTTCAGATATCTGGAAACAGCTTCCCGGGTCTCGACATGATGCGCCGCATGAACACATTGGAGACAATGGTATCATTCTGCAAGTCCGCAATAGCGCCAGCCTTGTTACCTACCCACATAGCTGATCGTTTTCCCGATCTCGTTGTATGTCCGGCGCCTCGGTCTCCTGCGATAGACATCTGGCTCTACCATACGCCACGCGTCAGAAAGTTAAAAAATGGAGGTTGCTTTCTGGAGTGGCTCCACCACATTTTCGCAGCCGACCAAAGCGAATGGTTCCGCCAAGTTGATGTCACGCGTATGTGCTAACCTATGCGACCAGCCCCTGCTGCTGGGCAGCCAGTTCCCTGAGCGCCATTGGCGACCCCATGATCTGGCGGTTTACACCAATTCGCTTGTACCAGTAATGCAGGCCAACGAGATCCGTGAAGCCCATTCCGCCATGTACTTCCGTAGACGTTTTGGCAATGAAGGTTCCGACTTCTGCCATATGCGCCTTGGCGAGAAACGCCATCGCTAGCGCTTCATCATCCTCAACGTCCAACGCATGAGCGGCGTGCCATATCAACGCGCGTGCAGGTTCAAGTTTCGCCGCCATTTCAGCGCAAAGATGCTTCACCGCCTGAAAAGAGCCAATCACGCGACCGAACTGCTGGCGATCCCCCGCATAGGCAACGGCCTTGTCCAACATGCATTGGGCGGCACCGAGCGTGTCAGCGGCAAGAAGAATGCAAGCTACGGCGAACGTCTTTTCGACTTCGGCTCCCGTAATTTGCTGCTCGAACGAGGTAATTGTGACCTTCGAAAATTCACGCGTACGGTCGATCGTCTTGACCTGTTCTGCAGAACCGGCCCGACCGATCCGGACCGTGTCATTCGCCAGAAAAAGCAAGTGAGTCGAACGCGCGACGTCCATGGCCATGAGTGATGCCCCGGAGACGGCCTCGTCACGAATCGACAGGCCAGAACCATCCCGTCTCGAAAGAAAATCGTTAAGGGCTATGCCGAAGCGCGCATCGTTGTTCGCAATGTCGTTCAGAATGCTGGAACCAGAGTCACGCAACGCATAGGCTGCGACAGAGTTCGATAAGAAACGTGCGGGAACAATACCGTATCCGAAGCACTCCTGGACAAGGGCCGCGTCGAGCACACCGAGCCCCGACCCTCCATCTTTCTCCGGCACAAGTAGCCCATCGAGACCCAGCGCGGCCAGATTAGCAGCAAGCGTTTCAGCGACTTGGATTTCGCCCTCTGCAATCTGGCGAACAAGATCGAGCGACACTTCTTCGGCGACGAAGCGGCGAACGGTTTCCTGCAACATCACCTGGTCTTCTGAGAGTCCGAATTCCATTGATTTAACTCCTCGCCAGCCGGGGTTCGCGCGGCATGCCAAGCCCGCGTTCCGCAATAATGTTCTTCTGAATCTGAGCCGTACCGCCACCGATGATCAGTCCGAGATCATACATGTAGCGCCACTGCCAGGCCCCGCCGGACCTCAAATGCTCGCCCTCCTCATAGAGGATGCCAAGTTCGCCCAGCGCATCGATGGCCAAGGCCGCAATCTGGTGATTGAGTTCGCAGCCCTGAAGCTTCACGACCAGGCCTGCCAGCCCCGCCGCCTCGCCCTTGAGCCTGTTTGTTGTGATCCTCAGCCCATTGGCCTGCATGGCGTAGACTTCGGCCTGCAGCGTCATGAGCCGATCACGCAGCACCGGATTGTCGATCAGGCGTTGCCCGTTTACGGTTTCAACCTTCATCAGCTCGACCAGTTCGATGAACCGGGCCTTGGTGGCATTCGGGTCCCCCAGCATGCCCCGCTCGTGAGTGAGCGTTGCGTTGGCGACTTGCCAGCCCTTATTCACCTCGAACACGACGCCGCTTTTCGGCACTCGTACATCGGTGAAGAAGACCTCGTTGAAGTTTGCCGAACCGGTCATATCGACAAGTGGGCGTACTTCGATGCCGGGCGTATCCATCGGGAACAGGATATAGGTGATGCCATGATGCTTCTTGGCATCCGGATCAGTTCGGACGAGACAGAACATCATGTCGGCCTGGCGCGCCGTGGAGGTCCAGATCTTCTGACCATTGATGACGAAGTCATCGCCATCCTCGACTGCGCGCGTGCGCAGCGCCGCAAGATCAGATCCCGCGCCCGGCTCCGAATACCCTTGGCACCAGATCAGCTCTCCCTTGAGCGTCCGCTCAATGTACGCCTCTTTCTGTTCCGGTGTTCCGAGTTCAAGCAATGTCGGCACCAGCATCGAAATGCCCTGACCGGCGAGCGGCCGTGGCACCCCGGAACGCGCGAACTCTTCGGCAATGATCCGGGATTTCAGGATATCGGGCTCGGCGCCATACCCGCCGTATTCGGTGGGAATGGTACGCGCCGTCAGGCCTTCCCGGATCAGGAACTCCTGCCAGGCGAGACGTTTCGGATGCTTCAGGCCTTTGTCGTCAGGGCCCGGCGCAAGATGGGCGTTGGCTTTCAGCGTTTCTGCGACCTGGTCACGAAACGCGGCGTATTCGGGGCTCAATGTCAAATCCATAAGCTAACTCTCGAACAGCTTCCCCAAGGGCTGGCAATATGAAACCGAAGTCTGTCTTGCAGAACGTTGGGGAAAGCCTGTTAGCGCTGGCTGTAGTCAAAGGAGGACACTCATGCCCGTCGAGTACAAGAAACAAGGCAATGTCGCGATCATCACCATGAACCGACCCGAGGCACGCAACGCCATCAACGCCGAAATGGCAAGCACTATGGAAGCCGCGATCGACCAAATGGAATCTGATCCGGAAGTCTGGGTCGGCATTCTCACTGCCGTCGGCAAGGCATTTTGTGCCGGCGCAGACCTCAAGGAGATCTCCGCAGGGAATGGTGCTGGCCTGTCCACGAAGAAAGGCGGGTTTGCAGGAATCGCACGTCGCGAACGGACCAAGCCACTGATCGCGGCCATTACAGGATCTGCCCTCGCAGGCGGCACCGAGATCGCCCTTTCGTGTGACATGATCATTTGCGCGGACAACACGAATTTCGGTCTTCCGGAAGTAAAACGCTCCCTCGTCGCCGGAGCTGGCGGCCTGTTCCGCTTGCCCCGCGCTGTCGGGCGCGCTGTCGCGCTTGAAGCCATCCTGACAGGTGACCCACTTCCGTCACAGCGGGCCTATGAACTCGGTATGGTCAACAAGGTTGTGCCAGAATCCGAAGTGATGGGCGAAGCCGAAGCGCTTGCCGCAAGGATCACCGCCAACGCACCGCTCGCTGTCGCCGCCAGCCGCGCCGTGGCGATGGATGCAACCAGCAAGACGGATGACGAGCTCTGGAAAGACAGCGGCAAGGCATTTGCCGGCATTGTCGGGACGGAAGACTTCAAGGAAGGCCCGAAAGCGTTCATCGAAAAACGTGCGCCCGTCTGGAAGGGCCGCTAACGACTATACCTGTGATCTGAGCCACCGGACCGCGCCCAACCCGGCCGCGCGTCCGGTGGCCATGCAGGCCGTCAGCAGATAACCGCCTGTGGGCGCGTCCCAGTCCAGCATCTCGCCCGCGCAGAACATGCCAGGCTGTTCCTTCACCATGAATTGATCGTCCAGCACATCGAAAGAGACGCCGCCCGCCGTGGAGATCGCTTCATCCAGCGGGAAAGGCTTTGCAAGCGGGATCGGCAGACATTTGATCAGTCGGGCCAGACGTTCCGGCTCATTGGAGACATCCAACCCACCAAACTCGAGCAACAATGCGCGCTTCACGCCTTTCAGGTTTGCTGCTTTGCGGAGATGGTTTGAAAGCGACTGTTTTCCCCGGTCTTGTTTCAGACGGCTGACCAGAGCTTCCTCCGAGAGGTCGGGCGCAAGATCAATCTCCAAAGTCGCCTTCCCGTTATTCTCCACCCTGTCGCGTACGGCGAGTGACAGCGTGAAGATCGCACCACTTTCCACGCCCCGGTCGGTCACAACGAATTCTTCCCGGCTGGTCTGGTCCCCGAAACGAACAGCAACATTCTTCACGGGCGTTCCGACAAATTCCGTCCTGACACGGTCTGACCAGTCGACGATGAAGCCGCAATTGGACGGCCGGAAAGGCTCTGTGTGTATGCCCCTCTCGGCGAACACAGATGGCCAACTCCCATCCGAGCCGAGCCGCTTCCAGCTTCCTCCGCCCAGAGCAAATATCTGTGTGTCTGATTGTACAGATATTGGCCCCTCTGGAGTGTCAAAGATCATGTCAAAATCGTCGCTCCATCCCGCCCATCGATGCCGTGTATGTAGCTGGACGCCGTGCGACTGCAGCCGTGCAAGCCACGCCCTCAGGAGCGGCGATGCTTTCATTTGTACCGGGAACACCCGGCCCGTTGGCCCAATTGTCGCCTCGACACCGAGAGCCCGCATCCATTCCGCAATGGCTGCTGGCCCAAATTCGCCAAGGGCAATTTTCAGCATGGGTGCCACACTTGGAAACCGCGAGGTAAATGCTTCCCCCTCGCGCATATTGGTAATGTTAAGGCCGCTCTTGCCAGCCATCAGAAATTTCCGTGCCGGGCTGGGCATGGCTTCATAGAGTGAAACGGCATACCCGGCGTCAGACAGGATTTCTGCTGCCATCAGGCCAGCGGGTCCAGCGCCGATAATGGCAACATTCGGCGAGTGCTCAGTCATCGCGATTGACGCGCGCCTTGCCCCGGCCAAGCGCGAGCGCCTTGATCGCGCCTCGGAAAGTCTGCACTTCCTGCCGCGTCCAGTCAGCCCGGACAAGGGCAGCACGCAAATTGTCTTTCATGAGCGGTGTCTTTTCCGGCGGGAAGAAATAGCCGGCGCGTTCCAACTCCTCTTCGAAATGCTCGAACATGCGGAAGAGCTCATCTCGCGGGGCTGGCTCGCCCAGTTTCGCCTTGTCCTGAGAGATCACCAGATCCGATTGCTCGCGGCGCTTTCCCCACTCTGCGCAGAACACACAGACAGCTTGAGCAAGGTTGAGGCTCTTGAACTCCGGATCGACCGGATAGGTCATCAGGAAGTCTGCAACAGCCACGGCATCGTTCGGCAGGCCTGATTTCTCAGCGCCGAACATGATGGCCGACTGACCGCCCCCCAATCGCTCGAACGCCGTATCCGCAGCTGAGCCCGCATCCCCGACGCGCTTTTCGATGCCGCGTAGGCGCGCCGTAGCTGCTGCGAGCCAGGTGATGCCCTCCAGCGCGTCTGGCAAAGTCTCGAAGACGCGCGCTACCACACCCGACTCGAACGCCCCGGCAGACATTGTATCTGCGGCAGGATTCGGCCAGCCATCCCGCGGCGTAACCAGACGAAGGTCGGTCAGGCCGAAATTGCGCATCACACGCGCCGCAGCGCCAATATTCTCACCCAATTGGGGGCTATGAAGGATAATTGCGGGGTTGCGCTGATCTGACATGGTTTTCCCTGTTTTGACGCGGCTGTGGGCTCTGCTATAGCCCTGCGAGAATAGTGCAACCGCAGGGAATACAAACATGGCGAAAATCAAGGTCAAAAATCCAATCGTCGAGATGGACGGGGACGAAATGACCCGCATCATCTGGCAGATGATCAAGGACCGGCTGATCCATCCTTATCTCGACATCGACCTCAAATATTACGACCTGTCGGTCCAGAAGCGTGATGAGACGGACGACCAGATCACCATCGACGCAGCCAATGCAACCAAACAATACGGTGTCGCTGTCAAATGCGCCACGATCACACCGGATGAAGCCCGCGTTGAAGAGTTTGGCCTGAAGAAGATGTGGCGTTCGCCAAATGGCACGATCCGCAACATTCTCGGCGGCGTAGTCTTCCGCGAACCAATCGTGATCTCCAACGTCCCACGTTTGGTGCCAGGCTGGACGAAGCCGGTTGTGGTTGGTCGTCACGCCTTTGGTGACCAATACAAAGCCACGGACTTCCTCGTTCCCGGCAAGGGCAAGCTGACCATGAAATGGGAAGCATCCGACGGATCCGATTCCAAGGAATTCGAAGTCTTCGACTTCCCTTCCTCCGGTATCGCCATGGGCATGTACAATCTCGACGAGTCCATCCGTGACTTCGCGCGCGCCAGCCTGAACTACGGCCTGCAGCGCAAATGGCCGGTCTACCTGTCGACCAAGAACACGATCCTGAAAGCCTATGATGGCCGCTTCAAGGACATTTTCCAGGAAGTGTTCGACGCTGAATTCGCAGACAAGTTCGCCGAGTTTGGCGGCACCTACGAACATCGCCTGATCGACGACATGGTCGCAGCGGCCATGAAATGGTCCGGCGGCTATGTCTGGGCCTGTAAGAACTATGACGGCGATGTCCAGTCCGACACGGTCGCCCAGGGTTACGGCTCGCTGGGTCTCATGACGTCCGTTCTGATGACACCGGATGGCAACACGGTCGAAGCCGAAGCCGCACACGGCACGGTGACGCGTCACTACCGCAACCACCAGAAGGGCGAAGCCACGTCGACCAACTCGATTGCGTCGATCTTTGCCTGGACCCGCGGACTCGACCATCGCGGCCGTATGGATGACACACCAGACGTGCGTGCCTTCGCCCAGAAGCTGGAAGAGACCATCATCAAGACGGTCGAGAATGGCCAGATGACAAAAGACCTCGCCTTGCTCGTCGGTCCGGATCAGGAATGGCTGACGACTGAAGGCTTCATCGAAGCGGTCGACAAGAACTTCCAGGAAGCCATGTCGAAATCCTGATAATCTCAGGCCTTACAGAACAAAGCCCCGCAGCTTGGCTGCGGGGCTTATTTGTTCAAGCGATGTATTTGGCGACAAACCATGCGCCCCAGACGATCCCGAGCAACGGGATCAGCGCCACCAACCAAATTGGGCGAGCCTTTACGTTCCCAAGCTTCTCCTCCGGCTCCATCACGCCTCTCCCAGAAGCGTGCGCACATGGTCTTCAAGATCAAGTTGACGCAACCGTTTCAATCGCTCGGTCAACAATATGCGTCGTAGCCTTTGATAGGCCACTTCAAGATCGTCGTTCACAATCACATAGTCATAGCGGCGCCAATGCATGATCTCCCGTTTGGCGTCGTCCATGCGGCGGGCAACAATCTCCGGGGTCGAGCCGGGTCGGGCCGCGAGACGTTTCTCCAGCGCGCTGATGCTGGGTGGGAGAATGAATACCGATACCACATCGTTTGGCATCTGGTCGTGCAGCGCATCGGCGCCCTGCCAGTCCACATCGAACAAGACATCCTCGCCCGCATCCAGCTTGGCGACCGTGTCGGCCTTTGGCGTTCCATAATACTTGTCGAAAACGTGCGCCCATTCCAGGAATTCCCGCCGTTCGATCATGTGATGAAACTCGTCGACAGACCGGAAGTGATAGTCTTTTCCGTCGTTTTCGCCGGGGCGTGGTGGACGCGTGGTCGCCGACACGGACAGATTCACATCGTCGAACTCTTCGATCAATTTTTTCGCGAGCGTTGTCTTGCCTGCACCTGAGGGGCTCGACAGCACCAGCATGAGCCCCCTGCGGTGCCCATGATCCTTTGGATGTCCACTATTCGACATTGGCTGCCTGCTCCTTGAACTGGTCTATGGTTCCTTTGAGACTGAGCCCGGCATTCGTCAAATCAAGGCTAACAGATTTCGAGCAGAGCGTATTGGCTTCACGGTTGAGTTCCTGGGCGAGAAAATCAAGCTTCCGGCCCACCGGTGAGCCACCGGAAAGCAGTTTTCGCGCAGAGTCGAAGTGTGCGAGCAAACGGTCCAGCTCCTCGCGGACATCGGCCTTCGCAGCGGTCAGCGCGAGTTCGGCTGCCAGCCGTTCCGGTTCCACCTGCTGGTCTGCCCCCAATTCTTCCAATTGCTTCGTAAGCCGTGCCTTGAGCAATGCAGGCTGGTCCCCTGCGAGCGAGATAGCGGTGTCCGTCGCCGATACCAGTTCGTCGACCAGGTCTGACAGCATCGCTTTCAGCGCGCGCCCCTCAGCCTGACGTGCCTCGTCCAACTCCGCAAGCGCCGCGCCCGCAGCAGATTCAAGTTCAGCCATCACGTCCGAATTCGCCGCAACGTCCCGTATGTTTGTGGATCCGATTTCCACAACGCCTTTTACGGTCATCAGGGTGGCGATGGCTTCGCTGGAAATGCCAACGCCGTGCGCTTGTTCCGCCGCCGCCAGCAATGTGTCCAGCAAGGCCTGATCGATCGTGGCGCCCCCCGCCTGTTCACTAAGTTCAATCCTGAGCGAGACCTGAAGGGATCCGCGATTGAACCGTTTCGAAGCCGCGGCTTTGATCACACGTTCCAACGCATCAAACCCGGGAGGGGTGTTCACCCTTACATCCAGTCCTCGCCCATTCACGCTCTTGGCCTCCCAAGCCCAAGCGCCCCATTCCGCTTCCCCTGTGACGCGGGCAAAGCCGGTCATGCCGGATAGGTTTTTCATTTCCCTGCCCGCTCCCTCTGGATTTCTTCGCGTTCATATTTGCGATAGGCGGCGACATTGCGATTGTGTTCGGCCAGCGTCTTCGCGAACAAATGGCCGCCCTTGCCGTCTGCCACGAAAAAGATGTGGCCTGTCTCATCGGGGTTCAGGACGGCCGCAATTGCCTCCCGGCCCGGATTGCAGATCGGCGTCTTTGGCAGACCATCAATCTGATACGTATTCCAGTCCGTCTTCCGGTCGATCTCGGATCGATAGAGCGTTCGGCGCTCTCCACGACGATTGTACAGGGGCTCACCCCTGGAGATCCCGTAGATGATCGTCGGATCGCTCTCCAAACGCATACCTCGCTTCAGACGGGTAACGAACAGGCCAGCAATCTGTGGGCGCTCTCCGGCGATACCGGTTTCCTTCTCGACAACGGAGGCAAGGATTACCGCCTCTTCCGGCGTTGAAATGGGCAGACCTTCAGCGCGCCTGGGCCACAGGTCTGCCAACATGTCGGCTTGTGCCTTGCGCATTCGCTCGACCAGTTCTGCGCGGGTGGTGCCGCGCTGAAAGAGGTATGTGTCCGGGAGCAGCGTGCCTTCACCGATTTCCGTCTCCGGCATCTCGCCAGTAAGGATCGGGTCAGCTTCAAGGATTTTTAGTAATTGTGACGTGGTCCGGCCTTCCGGCAGCGTTATCTTGTGGAGGACCGATTTGCCCTCAATCAGGACATCCATCACGTCTGTCACACTCGCGCGCGGCTCGAGAATGAATTCGCCGGTCTTGATGGCAAGTTCAGTGCCGTCGAGCCGTGCCTTCAGGCGTACCAGACGGTCGTCCTGCACGATACCGTCCTGCTCCAGCCGCAAGGCTACGCGGGTCAACGTTTCGCCCGGCTCAACCGTGAAGACGTGCTGCTCTGTGGAGGGGCCCGGTTTCGAGACTTCGTTCTGGAACCAGAGCCATCCGCCGCCAAGGGCTGCGCCACCCACAAACAGCAGGAGCACCAGCACCGAAAGCAGGACTTTGATGAATTTCATGAACGCCTCGCGAATCCTGACTGTGCCAGCCTACATGCCAACCCCAGCCCGGAGAAACAGGCTTACTGAACTTCCTTGAGAACCAGCGATGCGTTCGTGCCGCCAAAGCCGAAGCTGTTGGACATGGCCGCACGCACCCGGCCCTTCTTGGCCTTGTGCGGGATCAGGTCCAGAACAGTCTCGAAGCTCGGATTGTCGAGGTTCAAGGTCGGCGGCATCACCTGGTCGCGGATCGCGAGTGCGCAAAACGCACTCTCGATGGCTCCGGCAGCGCCGAGCAAGTGTCCTACGGCCGACTTGGTCGACGACATGGACATGTTCTTGGCATGCTCGCCGAAGGCCCGCTCTACGGCACCGGCTTCACCTTCATCCCCCTTCGGGGTCGATGTGCCGTGGGCGTTGACGTAGTCGATCTCTGACAGGTCCATGCCCGAATGCTTGAGCGCCATCTTCATGGCACGGTATCCACCCTCCGCGCCTTCAGCAGGGGCCGTGATGTGATAGGCGTCACCCGTCAGGCCGTAGCCTGCGACTTCCGCATAGATCTTCGCACCGCGTGCCTTTGCATGCTCGTACTCTTCGAGCACGACGATGGCGGCGCCTTCACCCATGACGAAGCCATCCCGGTCCTTGTCATAGGGGCGCGAGGCCTTTTCAGGCGTATCATTGAAATTCGTGGACATAGCCTTGGCAGCGCAGAACCCTGCGATACCGATGCGGCCAATGACAGCCTCGGCGCCGCCTGCAACCATGACATCCGCATCGCCATATTTGATGAGGCGGGCAGAGTCGCCGATCGCGTGAGCGCCGGTAGCACAGGCCGTCACCACCGAATGGTTGGGCCCTTTGAATTTGTGCCGGATCGATACCTGGCCAGAGGCCAGATTGATCAAAGCAGCAGGGATGAAGAACGGGCTCACCTTGCGCGGCCCGCTCTCATGAAGCGTGATCGCAGTCTTGTAGATCGATTCAAGACCACCAATACCGGACCCGATGAGAACGCCAGTGCGCTCCTGACCTTCGTCATCCTCGGGCTTCCATCCGGCATCCTCTACAGCTTCGTCTGCTGCAGCGATCGCATAAAGAATGAATTCGTCGATCCGACGCATCTCTTTTGGGGAGACGAATTTGGCCGGATCAAACGCATGGGGATCTCCTTCGCCGCCGCCGCGGCCTGTTACCCACGGAACCTGAAACGCAATCTTGCACGGCATATCTTCGGGATCGAACGTATCAATACGTCCAGCCCCAGATTTGCCTTCAAGCAGGCGCTCCCAGGTTGCCTCACGGCCAGCGGCCAAGGGTGAAACAATCCCGATTCCGGTAATAACAACGCGGCGATCTGACATAGAAATCCTGGAAATCTTAGATGTGGGCTTTGATGTGCGTTACCGCATCACCAACTGTGCGGATAGATTCCTGCACATCATCCGGGATCTCAATGTTGAACTCTTCCTCGAAAGCCATGACCAGCTCGACGAGGTCAAGAGAGTCAGCGCCGAGGTCGTCGATGAAGCTTGCGCTCTCAACAACTTTGTCACCATCCACGTCGAGATTATCGACAACAATTTTTTTAACGCGTTCTAGAACGTCAGACATGAGTACCTCTCTGAAAATGCCTGAGGACTGGCCCAGATTCGAACCATTGTGTTGCGCCTAGCATACACTGGGGACGAGCGCCAAGTCCTATGAGTGGGGCTTGCTGTAGTGAAATCAGATCATTGCCATGCCGCCATTCACGTGGATTGTCTGTCCCGTGACATATGCAGCCTGGTCTGAAGCAAGATAAATGGCTGCAGCGGCAATGTCTGCACCCTGGCCGAGACGACCTGCAGGAATCTGTCCCAAAAGGGCGTCTTTCTGCTTTTCCGGCAACACTTCCGTCATGGGTGATTCGATGAATCCGGGCGCAATCGTATTGGCGGTAATACCGCGGCTGGCGACTTCCTGGGCCAATGATTTGGTAAATCCGATCATGCCAGCCTTGGAGGCGCAATAATTGGCTTGGCCCGGATTTCCGGTAACACCGACAATGGATGTAATTCCGATAATCCGGCCGTGGCGGCGCTTCATCATGCCTCGCACACAGCTCTTGGTGAGGCGGAAATAACTGCCCAGATTGACCGACAGAACATCGTTCCAGTCTTCATCCTTCATCTGCATCAGCAGCTTGTCGCGCGTGATACCGGCATTGGCGACGAGAATGTCGAGCGGGCCGATTGCTTCCTCAGCCCGGCCCACAAGGCCATCGACTGATTCCGCGTCAGACAGGTTGCAGGGCACGATGGCGCTCTCGCCTTTCAGTGTGCCGGCAACTTCTTCCAGCACGTTCTCACGTGTCCCGGAGAGAGCCACTTTGGCGCCCGCTTCGGACAAGGCTTGTGCGATGGCGCGGCCAATTCCGCCGGAAGCACCGGTCACGAGGGCCGTACGGCCGGTAAGATCAAACATCTTGTCTATCCCTTCATTGCTTCTGCAAAGGCTTCGAGATCCTCGGGAGTCCCGAGCGTAAAACCGTTGAGTGACTTGTCGATTCGGCGTTGCATCACCGTCAGCACCTTGCCATTGCCTGCTTCGCCCGTCGCTTCAACTCCCTGAGCGACCATGAATTGCACACTCTCGGTCCAGCGCACACGGCCTGTGACCTGTGCGACGAGGTTCTTCCGGATCGTTTCCGGGTCGGTGACAGCACTTGCAGACACGTTCGCGACCAGTTCACTCACCGGCTGCGCAATCGACACCTCGGCCAGCGCCTCGGCCATCGCGTCAGCGGCTGGCTGCATCAGGGAGCAATGGAACGGTGCGGAAACATTGAGAAGCATGGCTTTCTTGACGCCGCTATCCTTCGCCTGCGCGCAGGCGGCTTCAACCGCATCCTTGCGGCCAGATATGACAAGCTGACCCGGCGCATTGTCGTTCGCGATATCACAGGCGCCGCCGGTTTCGCGTCCAGCTGCACAGGCGGCTTCCGCCTGATTTATGTCGGCTCCCAACAAGGCTGCCATTGCACCCTCTCCCGGCTGCACGGCGGCCTGCATGGCATTGCCGCGAATGCGCAGGAGGCGCGCCGTATCCGCCACACCAAGCGCGCCTGCAGCAGCAAGCGCAGAATACTCGCCCAGGGAGTGACCCGCCACATAGGCCGCGTCCTTGGCCGACAAGCCAAACTCAGCTTCCAGAGCGCGGGCGGCGGCAACACTGTGCGCCATGAGCGCAGGCTGAGTATTTGCCGTCAGGGTCAACTCGGCAATATCGCCGGCCCACATGAGGCCAGACAGATTCTGTCCAAGGGCTTCATCAATCTCGAAAAAGACATCGCGTGCGGACTGAAAGGCCTCCGCAAGCGACTTGCCCATTCCGATTTCCTGGCTCCCTTGACCAGGAAAGATCAGCGCGAATTTTTTCATGTCTGGTTTCTCCAAATTGCGCCCGTGGTTAAAGGTGACCGCGAATGTAAGCAAGCGCTTGAAAAACAGGCCCAAATGCGCTTTACACCCGCATTCACTCGCAGGCATGCGGCCCTCGTTAGTTTGGAATGAGCCAGATGAAGAGGGGCCATCGCCCGGCAGTTTCCCGCTGTCTGGCGCCGCATGGCTCTACTATGGGACTGAAAACATGGCACTATATGAGCATGTCGTGATCACACGACCTGACATTTCGCCTGCTCAAGTCGAGACTTTTGTCGAAGAACTGAGCGGCTTTCTCAAGGAAAAAGGCGCATCTGTTGGCAAGACCGAATACTGGGGTCTTCGCAACCTGGCCTATCCAATCAAGAAACAACGCAAGGGGCACTACTCGCTTCTGAACATCGACGGCCCCGCCGACGCAGTTCAGGAACTTGAACGCCGCCTTCGCATCTCCGACGACGTCATGCGCTACATGACGATCCGCGTTGAAGCCCTGAGTGATGAGCCGTCGCCGGTTCTCTCTCGCAAAGACCGTCGTCGCGACTAGGGAAGGACACTCGAAATGGCTCAGAAACTGAACATCACGAACATTCCTGCTCGCCGTCCGTTCGGACGTCGCCGCAAGGTCGACCCGTTCACCGGTCAGAACGCACAGGAAATCGATTACAAGGACGTGAAACTGCTGCAGCGCTATATCTCTGAAAAAGGGAAAATCGTGCCCAGCCGCATCACGGCCGTAAACCTCAAGAACCAGCGCAAGCTTGCTCAGGCGATCAAACGCGCCCGCATGCTGGCCCTGCTTCCATTCGAAGTGAAGTAAGGAGACACGAACATGCAAGTCATCCTTCTTGAACGCATCGAACGCCTCGGCAAAATCGGCGAAGAAGTGAATGTGAAGAACGGGTTCGCCCGGAACTTCCTGATCCCTCAGGGCAAAGCCCTGCTCGCCAATGATCGTAACCGGGCTCGCTTCGAGTCTGAGCGCGAAGCCATTGAAGCTCGTAACGCAGAAGCTCGCGCAATTGCCGAGTCCGAAGCTGAAAAGCTGAACGGCACCGTCTTCACGCTCATTCGCCAGGCTGGCGATACGGGGCAACTTTATGGGTCGGTTACTGCTCGCGACGTTGCTGATGCGGCTGAAGCGGCAGGTCACGCCGTACCACGCTCGGGTGTACGCCTGAACCGTCCGATCAAGGCCATCGGCCTGTACGACGTTGCAATTCGCCTGCACGCAGAAGTCACCGTCACGGTTCAGGCGAATATCGCCCGCTCCGCTGAAGAGGCTGAACGCCAGGAGAAAGGCGAGGACATCGTTGCTTCGCTCCAGGCTGCAAACCAGGAACTCGCTGAAGAGCAGGCTGGCGAACTCGCCGAAGCTGCTGCTGAGCGCGCCGAAGCCGGCGGCGAAGACGAAGAATAGTCTTCTGCAAATTCGAATTGAGGGCCGCGGCTATCCACAGCCGCGGCCCTTTTTTTGTGAAGTGACGGTGAATTGCGCAGCTCAATCCGCATCAAGGCGATGAATTCGCGTCGCAGGTAAGGTAAAAGAATCGCATGCCTCTAGATGATGCCCCCGCTGCCACAATCGCGCCGCCCCACAATCTGTCGGCGGAAGCCGCAGTGCTGGGTGCCATCCTGTTCGACAACAACGCCTACCAGCGCGTGGCAGATATCCTGCGGCCCTCAGATTTCTATGCGCCAGCGCATCAGGAGTTGTTCGACGTGTCGGCAACGATGATTCAGCAGGGCCGCATTGCAGACGGCGTCACGCTGCGCGAGCATTTCGAAAAGGCTGAAAAACTCACTGAAATTGGTGGCGCCCGGTATTTGGAGCAATTGCTCGACTCAGCAGCCTTTGGCCCGGAAGTCGGCGACTATGCACGGATGATCCGCGACCTTGCCATGCGACGGTCGCTGGTCGGCATCGGCAGCGAACTGACGGGTCGCGCCTTGAACCCGACTCCGGAAGAAAATGGCGAACGCCAGATCGAACTGGCTGAACGGCAGCTCTTCGACCTCGCAGAGCGCGGCTCGTCGGGTCGCGGTTTCACGACCTTCTCCGAAGCCCTGACAGAATCTCTCAAGAACGCTGAAGCTGCGTTCAAGCGCGAAGGCAAGATTGCCGGCATCCCGACCGTGCTGCGCGATCTCGATGAGAAGCTGGGCGGACTGCACCGATCTGATTTGATCATCCTTGCCGGGCGCCCCTCAATGGGGAAAACCTCTCTTGCAACCAACATTGCCTACAATGCCGCAGCGGCCTATCGCGCAGAAGTGCAAGATGACGGCTCGAAGAAGACTGTAGACGGCGCAATTGTCGGCTTCTTCTCGCTGGAAATGTCGAACGAACAGCTCGCAACAAGGATCATCGCCGAGCGGACTGGCATCACTACCCATCGGATTCGTCAGGGCGATCTCGACAAGAGCGACTTTGAACGACTGCGTGAAGCGACCGAAGAGCTTCAAAACCTGCCGCTCTATATCGACGATACAGGCGGTATCTCGATCAGCCAACTGGCCGCTCGCGCCCGACGCCTGCAGCGCTCTGTCGGGCTCGACATGATCGTGATCGACTATCTGCAGCTGATTACAGTCACCAGCGGCAACGCAAATGCGAACCGGGTCCAGGAGATTACGCAAATCACGACTTCCCTGAAGGCGCTTGCGAAAGACCTCAACGTACCGATCATAGCACTGTCGCAGCTTTCACGTGCCGTTGAACAACGCGACGACAAGCGCCCCCAATTGTCTGACTTGCGGGAATCGGGATCGATTGAGCAGGATGCTGACGTCGTCATGTTCGTCTATCGCGAAGAATACTACCTGTCGCGAACCGAGCCCGGCGCCGATCCGAGCGATCCCTCCTCGAACGAAAAATGGAGCCAATGGCGCGAGCGCATGGACCAGGTCTATGGCAAGGCCGAGGTCATCATCGGCAAGCAACGTCACGGTCCGATTGGCCGCGTAGAACTGGCGTTTGACTCGAACATCACCCGCTTCGGAGATCTCTCCCGCGACCAGCAAGGCTATGGAAGCGATTTCGACGAATAGCGACTAAAGCTGGCCCAGCCAGTCCAACAGCAGGCGATTCACCTCTTCAGGCCGTTCCTGCTGAGTCCAGTGCCCGCACCCCTCAAGCAGTTCAGCGCCGCGCAGATCGCCAAGGCTCTTTTTCATCGCTGCGACCATGTCGCCGGGGTACATCTTCAGAACCAGGTCCTTGGTGCCCCCGATGTAGAGAGAAGGTTGAGCGATCACAGCGGAAGAAGGGTGCCTCTTCAGGTAAGCATGATCGCGATGCCAGTTGCGGTACCGGTTCAGCGGGCCACGAAACCCGGATTGACGGAACTGGGCATCATAATAGGCAACGTCTTCATCACTGAGCCAAGGCAGCGGCATGTCCGGCTCCGGCAGTCGGTGAAGCAGCGTGTCACCATGCTTCTTGTCGACCGGCCAGGTCCCCTCGGGCGCGTCACCTGAAATCGCGTAATAGAACTTTCGGATCGTTTCGGCGGGATCGGCTTCTAGCTCTGCTTCAGGTGGACCTTCATCCTGAAAATAGACCTGATAGAAAAAACGGCCACGCTCTGTGAAGAAGGTGCGGGCCGCATCGATAAAAACCACATCGCCCGGCGGCACATAGGGCACCGACAGCCCGGCGACTGCCCGGAACCGGTCGGCATGGAGCCGCGCCGTATTCCAAGCGATCGGTGCGCCCCAATCGTGCCCGACCACAACCGCCGGCGCAGCCGGAGACAAGGCCTCGGCAAGCTCGGCAATATCTGCGGTCAGGCTTTCCATATCGTAAGCTTCGACCGCGTGAGGCCGATCGGACCCACCATAACCGCGCACATCCGGCGCGGCCACGCTGTAACCTGCCTCGGACAATGCCTTGATCTGGTGTCGCCAAGAATACCAGCTCTCAGGAAACCCATGCACGAGGACGACCAACGGCCCTTCCCCCGCCAGCGCTACGCGCAAGCGGAGTCCGTTCGTTTCGATCATCCTCAATTCAGGGGTCATTGCCGGATCAGTCCTTGCCGCCAATCCATTTGAACTCGGGCTCGTCCCACCACGGATAAAAGTTTGGCATGCCATCCGAGACCTTAACCGGATAGACCGGCTTGCGCTTCTCAAGGAAGCTCATCACGCCTTCCTTGGCGTCTTGCGTTTTGCCGCGGGAGTAGATCGCCGCAGAATCCACGATGTGCGCCTCCATCGGATGGCTTGCGCCCAGCATGCGCCACATCATCTGGCGAGTCAGGCTGGTTGATACTGCGGCCGTATTGTCAGCGATCTCTCTCGCCATGGCGCGCGCCACATCCATCAGTTCAGATTGCGGATGGACTGACCGCACGAGCCCGCCATCCTTTGCTTCTTGTGCCGGGAAAACGCGGCCGGAATAGCACCATTCCAATGCCTGCGAGATGCCGACCAGACGCGGCAGGAACCAGCTGGAGGCCGCTTCCGGATTGATACCCCGCCGATTAAACACAAATCCAAATCGCGCATTGTCTGATGCGATGCGAATATCCATTGGCAGCTGCATCGTCACGCCAATACCCACGGCTGCGCCATTGATCGCGCCGATCACAGGCTTCAAGCTGTCGAAGATACGCAGTGTCACACGGCCACCACCATCGCGCTGGATGTCCACATCGTCGGTCCGGCCAACTTCGCCACCTTCGGCACGCTTGTCATAGTCGAACGTTTTGGCACCTTCGGACAGATCTGCCCCGGCGCAGAACGCCCGATCACCTGAGCCGGTCACGATGACGACACGCACATTGTCGTCGGCATCCGTAATATCAAACGCCTCAATCATTTCGTACATCATCTTGCCGGTGAAGGCATTCATCTTGGCTGGGCGATTCAGCGTCAGGGTCGCGATACCTTCTTCGATATCGAGGATGATCTGTTCAAATTCTTTTGGCTGCGCCACGGCTGGCCTCCCTTGTGATGATTTTCCGGGCCCAAGCTGCCTGTGCCTCAGCATTCGTCAAGACTTACCCAGCGGCATTCAGCCCAACGCTTGACCTTGCCGCAGGCGCGGCTCGATAAACCCAGTCCTCACATTCAAAGGATCTTCACGATGAAACTGACAGCCCTGCTAACCGGTGCATCCATCGCGCTGCTTTCGCTGCCTGCCGAAGCTGAGACCCTTTATCTCACGGCTGGCAAGTTTGTAGATCCAGTGACCGCGGAAACTGTGAACCGGCCAGTCTTCGTGATTGAAGATGGGGTCATCACGGCGCGAGGGACGGCGAACAAGCTACGCAAACCGTCAGGTTCCACATCTATTGATCTGAAGAATGCGACATTGGTGCCCGGCTTCATCGACATGCACACCCACCTAACCTCGGATCCCGAAGATCCGGCCTATTTCTCGCTGAGCTTTTCAGATGAGCGCCAAGCTATTACGGGCGTCAAGAATGCTCGCAAGACCTTGCTCGCAGGGTTCACCACCGTGCGGAATGTCGGCGCTTCCAGCTACAGCGACGTTGCGCTTCGGGACGCAATCAATGAAGGCGATGTCCCCGGCCCACGCATGTACGTCTCCGGGCCTCCGGTTGGCATTTTGGGCGGACATTGCTCGGACACCAATCTCTTGCCATCCGAGTATGATCTCACAGGCGAGAATGTTGCCACAGGCCCTTGGGAAATGCGGGAAAAAGTTCGCCGGAACATCAAATACGGCGTCGACCTGATCAAGACCTGCTCCACGGGCGGCGTGTTTTCGAAAGGCACCAGCCTTGGCGCGGCACAGGGCACGCTGGAAGAACTGACGGCCATCACCGAAGAGGCTCATGCGCGCGGCATCAAGGTCGCCTCCCATGCACATGGCACGATCGGTATCAAGAACGCGATCCTCGCGGGCATCGACACTATCGAACATGCCAGCATCCTTGACGAAGACACAATCCGCCTCGCCAAGGAAAACGGCACCTATCTGTCGATGGACATCTACAACACTGAATACACGCTGGCTGAAGGCGAGAAGAACGGCGTGCTGGAAGAATCTCTCGCGAAAGAACGGGCGATCTCTAAAATTCAGAGAGACAGCTTCACTGCGGCGGTCAAGGCCGGAGTCAAGGTCGTGTTCGGCTCAGATTCGGGCGTCTATCCGCACGGGGACAACGGCAATCAGTTCTCCCGCATGGTCAATCTCGGCATGACGCCGATGCAGGCCATCCAGGCTGCGACCAGCCTGTCGGCTGAAGCACTGGGAAAAACAGGAGAACTCGGATGCGGCGACGTCGGTTGTCGTGCTGACTTTATCGCCGTGGACTCCGATCCGCTTGCGGATATCTCCGCATTAGAGGACGTGGATTTCGTCATGAAGGACGGCACGGTCTACAAACGCGACGGCAAACCGCAGGTTAGCATCTACTGATCCAACCCCGTTTGTGAAAGCGACTGACTCGTCTAGAAGCATGCGAGGTCACAAACTCGTCACGAGAGCGCCATCCAAGGCGCAGCCCAACTGATACTTTGTAGGACGGTACCCCCACAAGATGGAATTCAATCCCCTGCCCGCCGTAACGACCTTCGCCGCGCCAATATTCATTTTATCGGTCGCGCTGGAATGGTGGGCGGTAAAGTCCGGACGTGCTGCAGGGAGATATGACACCAAGGATGCACTCGCTTCCCTCACAATGGGGCTGGGCAATGTCGTCATCAATACACTCACTGGGACACTCGCCGTCTGGATGATGCTGATCGCCTGGCCATTCCGTATTTTCACGCTCCCGTTCACGGTCGTGTCAGCCGTTATCGGCTTCGTCCTTTATGACTTCATCTATTACTGGAAGCACCGCTTCGCACATCGTGCCCGATGGTGGTGGATGGAGCATGTGACGCACCATTCCTCGACGCACTACAATTTGACCACCGCACTACGCCAGCCCTGGTTTGGCCCACTGACCGGACTTATCTGGATCGGCCTCCCCATGGTCGTCATCGGCTTTCATCCCTATGTCATATTCTTCGTGGGTGGCCTGAACCTGCTTTACCAGTTCTGGATTCATACTGAAGCGATCAACCGGATGCCACGCTGGTTTGAAGCAGTGTTCAATACGCCCAGTCACCACCGGGTTCACCACGCGACCAATGCCAGGTATCTCGACACAAATTTTGCCGGAGTGTTCATCATCTGGGACAAGATGTTCGGAACCTTCGTACCGGAGTTGGAAAACGAAAAGCCGATTTACGGTGTTGTGAAGCCTCTGAACAATTATAACCCTTTCGTCATAGCATTTCACGAATTCTTCGCGATCCTGAAGGATTGCGCATCCGACGGATTTCGCCCTCATCGCTGGGTCGGACGCCTGGTCAGCGAGCCCGGCTGGTGCCCGGAAGGCAATCACAATCGCTCGACTGAACTCAAACAGGCCTATCTGCTGGAAAATCCCGAGAAACGCGGAACACCAGGCTTTCCCGAATAAACCCGGCTGACGCGACGTTGCCCGTGGACGAATGCGAATGTCCCGCTAGAAACGCCTCCAGACCGTCGAGCGCGCTCACCAGAAGCGCCGCCGATATCAGGAGGAAAACATGCATCCCTGCCACCACGCGAAGACCCATCCTGACAAGGCCGCCTATATCATGGCTGCCTCCGGAGAAACCGTAACCTTCAAACAACTGGATGAGCGGTCGAACCAGATAGCGCACGCATTTCGCGACGCCGGCCTGAAACCCGGTGATACGATTGCGCTTTTCGCAGAGAATTCGGCACGCTATTTCGAGATTTGCTGGGCCGCTCAACGCTCAGGCCTGTATTTTGTGTGCGTGTCTTCACGCCTGACGGCGCCCGAAGTTAAATACATTATCGAGGATTCCGGCAGCTCCCTCCTGATCGCCAGCGCCGGAAAAGGCGACGTTGCAAAACAAGCGAAACAACTGGTCGCCATTGATCAGTTCTGGTCCATTGATGGTGACATCGAAGGCTTCCAGCGGTTGGAGACGCATCAATCGGCCTTTCCAGTGACGCCCATCGCGGACGAGATGGCCGGTACGGACATGCTGTATTCCTCCGGGACAACGGGAAGACCGAAAGGCATTCGTCCGCCACTCGAGCGGGATATGCCTATCGATGCTGACAATGTCCTGCTTCAGATTACACGAGGAATGGCAGCTGCAGGACCAGACAGCGTCTATCTTTCGCCAGCTCCGCTCTATCATGCTGCCCCGCTCCGCTGGTGCATGACGTTCACACGCCTTGGCGCCACGCTGGTGGTGATGGAAAAGTTCGATCCAGAAGCCTTTCTCGATTGCGTGCAGGCTCACAAGACGACCCATGTTCAGATGGTCCCAACCATGTTCGTGAAGCTTCTGAAACTTCCGGAGGACGTCCGAAAATCCTATGACGTCGCAAGCCTGCAATTCGTGATTCACGCAGCCGCGCCGTGTCCAATCCCTGTAAAAGAGCAGATGATCGAATGGTGGGGACCGATCATCGACGAGTACTATGCAGGTTCGGAAGGCAACGGCATGACATGGGCCAAAAGCGCCGAATGGCTCGAGCACAAAGGTACAGTCGGGCGCGCGATTTTCGGCGAACTTCATGTGTGCGATGAAAACGGGGATGAAGTGCCGGTTGGAAGTGAAGGCCAGATCTACTTCGGCGGCACCACCCCACCAAATTATCATAATGATCCTGAGAAAAATGCCTCGGCACTTAATCCCAAACACCCAGACTGGTCGTCTCTCGGCGATGTTGGCAAAGTCGACGAAGATGGTTTCCTGTACCTGACCGACCGCAAGGCCTTCATGATCATATCGGGCGGCGTGAACATCTATCCGCAAGAAGCGGAGAATGTCCTGATCACTCACCCCAAGGTCGCCGACGTGGCAGTCATAGGGGTGCCCGACGCAGAATTCGGAGAATCTGTAAAGGCCATCGTCCAGCCAATGCCGGGGATAGTCCCATCTGATGAGCTTGCCGCGGAACTGCTTGAATTCTGCCGAGGCGAGCTATCAAAGATCAAATGCCCGAAAAGTCTGGATTTCGACCTCGAGCTGCCCCGGCATCCGACCGGAAAACTGTATAAGCGACTGATCCGTGACCGTTATTGGGGCAAGAAAGAAAGTCGCATCGTTTAGGCTGAGCAGAATATGGAGGCGCTTCCCCTCATTTTTCTTTCACGCTAGGGAAGAAATATGAGCGTCATTCCAAACCAGCGCCATTTGTTCGATATCCCGGACGATGTTGCCTATTTCAACACAGCAACGATGGGACCGATGACGACAGCCTCGGTCGAAGCCGGTAAAGCCGGACTGGCCCGGAAGCTGCGGCCTTGGTCTATTCAGGACACAGACTTCTTTGCGGATACTGCGCGCCTCCGTCCCCTACTGGCCCAATTAATCCATGCTGACACCGACGGCATCGCCTTTGTCCCATCTGTGAGTTACGCGCTAGCCACGGCTGCCGCCAACATAAGCTTGGCAGAAGGTCAGGAAATTCTTGTCCTGGAGGACCAGTTTCCCTCGAATGTTTATGTGTGGCGCGCCTTGGCGGAGTCTACCGGCGCCCAGCTGAAAACCATCACCCGCACGGGCAGTTCGACTCTGTCCGACTGTCTTCTCAACGAAATCGGGCCCAATACCGGACTTGTGGCTTGCGCTCATATTCGCTGGACCGACGGTGCATTGGTCGATGTCGCGGCGGTCGGCAAAAAATGCCGGGATTATGGGGCCGCCTTCGTGCTGGACCTGACCCAAAGCTGCGGTGCACTGGATTTCAATACGCAAAATGTTCAACCCGACTTCGTGGCAGTCGCCGGTTACAAATGGCTGCTCGGTCCCTATGCGACCGGCTTCCTATATGCGGCCCCAAAACATAGATCGGGCCGTCCATTGGAGCAGAATTGGATCACCCGGAAAGGCGCCTCCAATTTCGCGAGGTTGATTGACTATTCTGACGAATTCGGAGCCGGGGCCGAACGGTTTGACATGGGGGAGCGTTCGAATTTCGCACTACTTCCAGCCTTCGAAAGCGCCGTTCGCACAATTCTGGATTGGGGCGTCGAAAACGTGGAGCGCACGCTTCGCACCCGCAATGCCGACCTGTCGCAAAGGCTCAATTCAGTTGGAGTGTTGTGCCCTCCAGAGGCCGAGCGCGGCCCCCACTATCTCTGCCCCTTACTGCCGGACTCTGCGCCCGAAGACCTGACGGCACGCCTGAAGGCCGAAGGAATTTTTGTGTCTCGCCGAGGCGACCGGTTGCGCATCACTCAGCACCTCTTCACGAATGACAAAGACACCAACCGGCTCGTGGAACGCCTCGCCTATTTCCTCCGATCCTGAGCAGCTCAGCCGGTACCTGCTCTGCTACAATCTGCACTTGCCGCTCGGTCAAGCTTGCCGAGACGTCAATCGCACGCCAAAACAGGGAAAATTTCTAATTGGAGGAAAACATGGCGGACCCACGCACAGTTGCATATGACGATCTCGAATCCCTGGCTGGCCAGGAAGTCGGCGTGTCCGATTGGCACACAATTGATCAGGATCGCGTCAATATGTTTGCCGAAGCCACGGGCGATCATCAGTGGATCCATGTGGATGTCGAACGCGCCACGAAGGAACTCGGCAGCCCCATTGCGCACGGCTTCCTGACCCTATCGCTGCTGCCAATGCTGGGCTCTGAAGTCCTGCGCGTCTCCGGCACGACACGCGGCATCAATTACGGCTCCGACAAGGTCCGGTTCACGAATATGGTGCCGGTCGGCTCCAAGGTGCGCCTGCGCCAGAAATGCCTGTCGGTTGAGCCGAAGGCTGGCGGCAAGCAGATGAAGATGGAAGCCACGGTGGAAATCGAAGGCCAGGAGCGCCCCGCGCTGGTCGCAGAATCCATTACGGTTCTGTACGGCTAGTTTCAATGCCCATTCCCAAACCATTCAAGGGATCGCTCTCCGGCGATCCCTTTTTCTTTGCCGCTTTCCCTCCAGATTGCATCACCTATCATGGTGTGATGCTCCGAACCGCCTATATGATACGCGAACACTCTCATGGAGCTCATGATGACAAAAACCAGGATTCAGCGGTCCGACCGCGAATGGCGCGAGATACTGACTGAAGAGGAATATCGCGTCGGTATCAAAGAGGGTACCGAGCGTGCCTTCACGCCCGGCAATCACAATGACGAACACCGCGAGGGACTCTTTCACTGCAAGGGGTGCGATACGCCGCTCTGGTCGTCTGAGCACAAATTCGAGTCTGGAACGGGATGGCCGAGTTTCTGGCAGCCAGCAAGCGAAGGCGTGGTTGCGACCAAGACCGACTTCAAGATGATCTTGCCGCGCACTGAATGCCATTGTGCAATCTGCGGCATGCATCAGGGACACGTTTTCAAGGATGGGCCGCCGCCCACCGGAGAACGTTGGTGCATCAACGGCGTCGTTCTTGAGTTCAAACCGACCAAACAGGCCTAGACACGATCAGAAGCAGCTGTTCCTATCGAGGCTTGCTCACAGCTTCGGAGTCTTTGATATGCGCCTCCTTCCCCTTTTCATGATCAGCGCTGCCGCGATGGCGCTTACGACCGGATGCACCATGACTGAAACACCTTCCCCCGATCTGACCCAGGCCGACACCTCATCGCCAAATGCGCAAGCGGCGGCGCCCCTCACATCGCCAGTTGCCCCGCGCATTGATCATGAAATCACGCAGGTTGGGCGGACCCGCAACGATCCCTATCACTGGATGAAGGATGAGAACTGGCAAGAGGTCATGCGCGACCCAGGCGTCTTGCGCCAGGATATCCGCGACTATCTCGAAGCGGAAAACGCTTTCACAAAGGCAGCTCTTGAGACTCCAACCACTGCCCTGCGCGATGAACTTTTCAAGGAGATGCGAGGACGCATCAAGGAAGACGACAGCTCGGTTCCCGAGATTGACGGTCCTTACGCATACTACACCCGCTACCGTGAGGGTGGCGAGTATCCGATTATAGCCAGAAAACCTGCCGAAAAGGCCTTTGACCCCGATGCTGAAGAAACCATCCTTTTGGACGGGGACGCACTTGGAAAGGAAGAGGACTATTTCTCATTCGGCGGTATTGATACCTCACCGGACCACAGTCTGATCGCTTATGCGACGGATACGCAAGGCAGTGAGTTTTATACAATTCGTCTAAAGAATATCGAAACTGGCGAAGATCAAGGCGTTGGCATTGAAAACGCCTATGGACCGTTTGAGTGGAGCGCCGATGGCAAGCGGATTTACTGGATCCATCGCGACGAAAACGCGAGACCGGATTCAGTTTGGCAGAGAGATCTCGAAACTGGCGAAGACACTCTGGTCTACAAGGAAAGCGATCCGGGAGTCTTTCTCAGCATTAACAAGAGTGCGAGCGAAGAAGTTATTTTCATTGGAGCGTCCAGTCACACGACATCGGAGGTTTACTGGTTTCCCGCCGACGAGGCAGATCCGGCGCCCCGAATTATCGCGCCGCGCCAAACCGACAATGAGTATAATGTCGTCCACTGGGACGATCAGTTCTACATCTATACCAATCTCGACGGCGCCGTGGACTTCAAATTGATGCGTGCCCCGATGGAGTCGACCAGTCGCGATGCATGGCAAGAAGTAGTTCCGCACCGTCCGGGCACCTTGATCTTGGGAATACAACCCCAAAAGGACTTTCTCGCCATCATGGAGCGCGAGAACAGCCTGCCACAGATCGTTATTCGGGCGCGTGAGGACGGCTCCAGCCACAGGATCAATTTCGAGGAAGCGGCATATTCGCTGGGCCTCGATAGCGGATATGATTTTGCGACGCCAATCCTGCGATTTGAATATTCATCTCCAACGACTCCGGACCAGGTATTCGACTATGATCTGAACACACACGAACGCACGCTTCGCAAGACGCAGGAAGTGCCATCGGGCCACAAACCAGAAGATTATGTTGCCGAGCGATTGATGGCGCCGTCATGGGACGGAGTGGAGGTGCCGATCACGCTACTGCGCCACAAATCAACTCCCGTTGATGGCTCGGCGCCCATGTTGCTGTATGGGTATGGATCATACGGAATCACCTACCCAGCTGATTTCCGCACCAGCCGACTCAGCCTTGTCGACCGCGGCGTGATCTATGCGATTGTGCATCCTCGCGGCAGCATGTCCAAGGGGTATCAATGGTATCTCGACGGCAAGCTCGAAAAGAAATCAAACACGTTCAAGGATTTCATCGCGGCCGGACATTATCTCGTCGATCAAAACTACACGTCTGAAGGCAACATCGTTGCCTATGGCGGATCTGCCGGAGGACTTCTCATGGGCGCGGTCGCAAACATGGACCCGGAACTGTTTGGCGGCATTATCGCAGCCGTACCATTTGTCGATGTTGTGAATACCATGTCTGACGAAAGCCTGCCGCTGACGCCGCCGGAATGGCCGGAATGGGGCAACCCACTTACGTCCGCCGAAGATTACGACACGATCATGGCCTATAGCCCATATGACAATGTAGCCGACAAGCCATATCCGCCCATGCTCATCACTGGCGGCCTGTCGGACCCGCGTGTCACCTATTGGGAGCCCACAAAATGGGCTGCACGCCTGCGCCACGATGCGCCCGATGCTGGCCCTTACTTTCTGCGCATCGAGATGGAAGGCGGCCATGGCGGTGCATCCGGTCGCTTCGAAGGCCTGAAGGATATCGCGCTCGATTATGCCTTCGCTCTTGCGGCCATGGGCAAAGTTGATGGTGTGGATTTTAAAGAAGAATAGTCCGGCCCGGATGCCGCCACTTCACGCCCAATTCAATCTCCGGATTGGATTGGGCGGTGAATGGTCGGAGCGATAGGATTCGAACCTACGACCCCTCGCCCCCCAGGCGAGTGCGCTACCGGGCTGCGCCACGCTCCGACACCGGCGGCTTGTACCCAAGCCGCCAATATTCCGCAATGTCTTATGTGGGTTCAGGCTGCGCGAGTCTGGCGAACCGCGTCGAGCCGGGCTTTCAGATCTTTCAGTTCGACCAATGTATCCTGAAGGCGTTCTCTGGGATCGCCTGATACTTCAGCTGCCACATCAGCTTCGAACGCGTCTGCCACGCTTTTCTGAAGCTCGCGCGCCGGGCTCGTGCCGAGCGTTGCTGCTCCGGAAAGGACCGCTGGGACACCCTGCTCGGCAAGCAATGCCTTGGCACCTTTGAGCGTCATTCCTTTTTCGTGCACGAGAGTCTGGATGGCCCGAAGCGCATCCAGGTCCTGCGGACGGAACATGCGGCGACCATCGGCGCGCTTGATCGGACGGACATCCTTGGTGAATTTGGTTTCCCAATATCGTATCACATGTGTCTCGAGCCCAAGTTCGCCTGCAGCCTCGCCAATCGAACGGAATGCCTGAGCTGATTTGGTGACGCGGGCTCGGTTTGCCGACATGAGGGATCCTTCCTGACTATTTGTGGTCCACCAATGATTTCAACATTGGTGAAGGGCGGAAGGTGACGACGCGGCGCGCGGCGATGACAGCTTCCTGCCCGGTTTTCGGGTTGCGGCCTTCCCGTGGCGCTTTTGATCGCACCACAAAATTACCGAAGCGAGAGAGCTTGACCTCATCCTGAGTTTCCAGAGCCGACCCGATCAATTCCAGCGTTCTGTCCAACAAGTCCGAAGACTCTTGGCGAGTCACACCGACTTCGCGGACGATGGCATCCGTGACTTCTGCCCTGGTGACGGTCTGATTGCTCATGGGATTCTCCCGCTCTGGTTAATGGTTAAACGCGTTTCGTTAACGGATCCCTAGCGAAACCGTTGCGTCAGTTCTTTGATAATGCTGATTTTTGAGGATCAGGCTAGAGGCGGAAAAGGCTCGCACCCCAGGAAAATCCACCGCCCATTGCTTCCGAAAGAATCAAGTCGCCCGGTTTAGCGCGGCCCGTGCGAACGGCATGATCCAGCGCGAGCGGAATGGACGCTGCAGATGTGTTGGCGTGCTGGTCGACCGTGATGATGACCTTTTCGTCATCAATCTTCATCCGTTTCGCCACGGCGTCGAGAATGCGCTTATTGGCTTGATGAGGAACAAACCAGTCAATCTGCTCAGAGCTCAGACCAGTTTCATCCAGCACGGCCTGAATCGCCGAGGAGATGTTGGCGACAGCATGGCGGAATACCCTGTTTCCTTCCATACGCACGTGACCGATCGTTCCCGTCGAGCTTACACCACCATCTACATAGAGCAGATCGGATTTCGTACCATCGGTCCGTATATGATGTGTGATTATCCCGGCATCATCAGCGCCAGTCCACTCCTCAGCTTGCAGCACGACCGCACCGCCGCCGTCGCCGAAAAGAACGCAAGTTCCCCGATCTGACCAATCCAGAATGCGCGTGAAGGTTTCAGCTCCAATCACGAGCGCGGAATTGAACAGGCCCTGCTTAAGCATGGAATCGGCGGTCGCGAGCGCGAACAGGAAACCTGAGCAGACCGCCTGAACGTCAAAAGCTGCGCCATGATCCATGCCGAGCTTGGCCTGAACAGCGGTGGCAGTCGCGGGGAATGTCTGATCGGGCGTGGTGGTGGCCAACACGATCAGGTCTATATCGCTCGCTTGAAGGCCTGCAGCCTCTAGCGCACGTTTCGCCGCTGCGGCCGCGATGTCGGACGTGACTTCGCCGTCAGCCGCAATATGTCGACGTCGAATTCCGGTGCGCTCCACGATCCAGTCGTCGGTCGTCTCGACCATTTTCGACAGGTCCTCATTTGTCAGGACCTTCTCTGGCAGATAGCTGCCGGTTCCACGGATAAAACTGCGCCGCGCCATGTCTTGCCTATCAATAGGACGGCCTATTCGGCCGCCATACCTTTCGTTCTGATTTTCTCGAGATTGGCCGCAACCTCATCCCTGAAGTGACTTGCCGCGAGATCTGCTGCCAACTCGCAAGCCCTGGCAAAGCCTCGACTGTCTGTGCCGCCATGACTTTTGACTGATACGCCGCCCAAGCCCAATAGCACACCGCCATTTACATTGCTTGGGTTCATCTGCTCTCGCAGACCTTTCAAACCACCCATGGCGAGCAATGCGCCGATCTTGGACAGGACGCTGCTTGTCAGCGCTTCACGCACGCGTGTTCCCAACATTCGGGCAACGCCTTCGCCAGCCTTGAGCGCGACATTTCCGGTAAAACCATCAGTCACGATGACGTCGACAGTACCCGATGAAATGTCATCGCCTTCGATAAAGCCATGGTAGGCAAGGTCGAGCCCGGAATTGCGCAACCATTCGTGCGCCTCACGGATCTCGTCATGCCCCTTCATCTCCTCGGAGCCGATATTGAGGATACCTATGGTCGGCTTCTCGATGCCAAGAATGGCGCGTGCATAAGCTTCGCCCATAATCGCGAAGGTAACGAGTTGTGCCGCGTCTGCTTCAAGGTTCGCGCCGACATCCAACACGACGCTCCGCCCCCGAAGAGTCGGCCACGCCGCTGTCATTGCCGGACGGTGCACGCCATCCATCTTGCGCAGGACCAGCATGGAGATCGCCATCAAGGCACCCGTATTGCCCGCCGAAACTGCAGCGCTCGCGTGGCCATCTTTAACGTCATGAATAGCATTCCACATCGAGGATCCCTTGCCGCGCCGAAGGGCCTGGCTGGGCTTCATGTCGCTGGTCACATGAAGATCGGTGTGAACGATTTCGATACGCTCCGACGGTTTGGACAGGAGCGGCTTCAGCTGAGCTTCGTCACCATGCAGACGCACGGAGGCATCCGGACGCGCTGCAAGAAAGAGCTCTGCGCCCGCGACCGTCACATCGGGGGCCTGGTCGCCCCCCATTGCGTCAATTGCCAGTATTAGGCCTTGGGCCATTGGGCTTCCGTGCTCCACCAGTTCGTTCGGGATACTTTTCGGTGTTTACGGCGCGCCTCTGTCATTGGCAACGCCGGGGATGTGAACGATGGCTAATCTTGACCCGGCAGCTGCCAGGACAATTTGCCGGCGAGCACATCGTCGTCCGCTGCAGCGGCAAAGCACGTCGCGTTGTGTAACAAAAAGGCCGCAAGCAGGGGTTCCCGGCCCGGTTCGCTTATCCCGTTTCGTTTGGCACATTCAGACACGGTTTGATGGATCTCTGAATGAGGAACGCTCAAGGCCTCCATCAAGGCCTTGCCGAGACCATAGTGCAGCTCCGCCAGTTTTCGAACTTTGCGAGCAATAGACGAATCACCGACCCCCAATTCGCGGAACGCTGCGTCAAATCCATCCAGCGCCAAACGATTCACATGTTCGGCGATCTTTCGTGCGCGGGCCGAGTCGATGTGCTTCAAACGCCGTATGACCAATGTGGCGTTTGCCGTAATCATCGCAGCACGGCCCTCGAATGTGTCCCGCGCCGCACCTTGCTCGTACAAGACCGGCTGCAGCGCGGCGGCGGCGAGGTCTGTGTACAGCATGTGGGCTGAGGCCTGGACCGTGCCCCCCCGCCCACTCCAGAGATTGCGAAACCCGACCACACCTGCACTCCTTCGCTTGCCAAGACCGGCCACCAACAGCTAGGTCTTTCAGAACGAATTAACAGGAGTAGTCCTATGTCGCGATGTGCGATACTGGCACTGTCACTACTGGCTCTGCCCCTTACAGCTTGCTTGACGCCATCGCGCGATTATCACGGCTATGTGGCGGACGAAGCTCAGCCTCGCGAAATGAAGCCAGGCGAAGATACTCGCTCCAGCGTGTTGGCCCAACTTGGGTCGCCCTCCACCACCAGCATCTTTGACGAGAACACCTGGATCTACATGTCCGAACTTCAGGAGCGCATTGCGTATCTGAACCCGAAGGTGAAAACTCGCAGCGTTGTCGCCATACGCTTTGGTGAAGACGACAAAGTAGAAGAAGTCGTCGAATATGATCAGGATGCTGGCCAGATCGTGAATTATGCGTCGCGTGAAACGCCAACTCGCGGCCGAGAGCTTGGCTTCTGGGAGCAGATCTTCGGTACGATCGGGGCGGTTCAGCTGCCACGCACCAATGAAGCCACGCCGGACAATCCGACCGGTCGTCGTTAGGGTACTGGCCTCTTGGCTCCATAGCAAAAGATGCAGCCCATATAGGGACCGCTCTATCTCGCGTGGAGTGAATTATAGAAAAGTAACTCGCCTCTTGGCGGATTTCGGGGTAGTCTTGGCTTATTCCGTCACGATTTGGCGAAAGGCGACGCGATAGACGTTCCAGCCTCAGGCGGAAAAGGTGTGTAGTTGTGTGGAATTTCGGTTCCGAACGAACAACCTTGAAGCAGGAGGATGGTGATGGTCTGGAGACTACCTCTCTTAAACAGGACCTTGAAGTCGCTGCAAAAATCGAGTGAACAGTCATCAACACAAATGTTGGCGACGGACGATATCCAAAAGCGCTATGAAGCGGTCAAGTGCTTGGCCAAGCAGCGTTTAGATCGTGCAGACAGGCTGATTTTCGAGGAAGATATCCCTCAACAATTTGGCTGAAGCCAAGCGTCTTCAGTCCTTGCGCTTAGTCTGTTTTGATTCCTGAGCACGCAGCTCATCCAAAAGATCCAACATGGATTGTGGGCACGGCTCCGCGAGAACTTCCGCATAGGCTTCGCGCAATGCCGCTCCAAGTTTGGCGGCACGCTTGATGCGTGCGACATCGTGTTCACTTAGATGCTTAGCGACCGCTTTCACGCTGCCCCTCCCAGTGCGCTCCCCAGATTCCGATCATCCATTCTGACCATAATCACGCCAAAAAAATATATGGTGGAAGCTTTAATATGCTCTTACCATTCTCCCTTTAGGCGAAAAATATTCTCGAGCTTTGCCTGTGTATCGCCCATGCATTGCTGTCACCACATCTGTCCTTGCTTGGCGAAAAAGCTGTTTCACTCGTTTAGCCGTCGCCAGAGGCGCATGCCGCTACGGAGAGACTGGACAAGCTTGGCGAGGCCCGAAACTATAGCCAGATGATACATGGACCAACCTCCCAAACCTATATTTCGCAACGCCTTCGTCTTCACTATGTGGATTGGGGCAATGAAACCGCTCCACCTTTGATTCTCTTGCATGGCGGACGAGACCACTGCCGTAGCTGGGACTGGGTTGCCCAGGAACTTCGCAAGGATTGGCATGTCATCGCCCCCGACTTGCGAGGGCATGGTGATAGCGCTTGGTCGGCCGATGGCGAGTATTCTGCGCGGGCCTGCCTGTACGATTTTGCTCAACTCATCCATCAGAAAAAACTCGCACCGGTTACGATTGTTGCCCACTCCTACGGCGGCAACATCGCGTTGCGGTATTCCGGGATCTATCCAGACAATGTACGCAAATTGGTGGCCATTGAGGGTCTGGGCCCCTCCCCCAAAATGCTGAAAGAGCGGTTTGGACGCCCGATCGGCGAGCGCATGCGCGAGTGGATCGATTCCAAGCGCGGCATGGCCGGGCGGACGCCGAAAAAGTATGGCAGCCTCGAAGAAGCATACACGCGCATGAAGGATGAAAACAGCTATCTCAATGACGAGCAGGCGCGACACCTGACCCTGCACGGGATCAGCCAGAATGAAGATGGCACATGGTCGTGGAAATTCGACAACTACTTTCGCACGTTCCCGCCCTACGACATGGCGCAGGAAGATGTGGAGCAGTTGTGGGGAGAGATCACTTGTCCGACCTTGCTGCTCTATGGAGAAAAAAGCTGGGCTTCGAACCCCGCAGAGGATGGCCGGATCGAGAAGTTCAACACGGCGACTGTCAAACTCTACAAGGATGCCGGTCATTGGTTGCACCATGACAAGTTCGAACAATTCATGGGCGACTTGAAGGCGTTTCTCTGATCGACTGCCCCGAGGACAGTGCTGGCGCGCAGGCGCAACCGCACTAAGCTCTCCAAAAATACTGGAGGGATAGCCATGAACGATCCACTACTGAATTTCGAAGGCAAGGTGGCCCTGATTACCGGCGGCAGTCGCGGACTGGGATACCAGATGGCAAAAGCGCTTGCTGCACGCGGCGCAGATATCATCATAGCCAGCCGCAAAGTGGATACCTGTGAAGCGGTGGCTGAAGAGGTTCGGGCAATGGGACAGCGTGCTCTCGCCGTAGGTGCGCATTGCGGGAAATGGGACGAGATCGATAAGCTGATCGAAGCGGCATACGCCGAATTCGGGCACGTCGACATTTTGATAAACAATGCCGGCATGGGGCCGCGTATGCCGAGCCATGAGGTGCCCGAAAGTCTGTATGACAGTGTGCTGAACTTGAACCTGAAAGGCCCCTATCGTCTGGCGAGCATAATCGGCCAAAAGATGAAAGCGCAGGGCTCTGGCAGCATTCTCAACATCTCTTCGATTGCCTCCCTCCAGCCACTGGCCCAAGTCGTTCCTTACAGCGCGGCCAAGGCTGGTCTCAACGCGATGACGATTGGCATGGCCAAGGAGTATGCGCCGCACGTTCGTGTAAACTGTATCTGCGCAGGCCCTTTCCTGACCGATATTGCGGACGCATGGACCGACGAAGCCCGCCAAACAGCGGATAACGCCCTCCGTCGCCCCGGACGCCCCGAAGAAATCGTATCGGCTGCCCTTTATCTATTGAGCGACGCGGCCAGTTTCTCCACCGGATCCGTGATCTCGGTAGATGGCGGGACCTAGTCGATCCCCAATCCCAACTCGGACAATACGAGTTCCGTATGTTCGCCAATTCTTGGCGCCGGAGCGATTTCTCGCTGCTGCGTGCCTCGAAAAGTGACGGGTGGCTGCGTTTCCCAATAATGACCTTCCGTCGGGTGCTCGCGTCGTTGAAAGAAGCCTGTCGCCACAAGATGCGGGTCTGATTGCAGATCCGGGAAATCGTTCACACGGGCCGCCGGAATATCTGCTTTCGCCAACGCGTCAATCCAATACTCCGTCGTCTGCTTGTCAAAATATTCCTGCACGCGCGACATCATGTAGTCCTGATTGAAAAACCGCCCCTTGCGATCGGCGATGCGTTCGTCCTGCAATTCTTCCGGGGCACCCATGACGTCGAACAGTTTGATCCAGCGCGCGTCAACATAAGGTGCAATCACGATCCAGCCATTCGACGTCTTGAGCGGCTGGCGTGAAGGGTCGACCTGACGCTGATACAGGAATGGTCCGACCGGTGGATCGAACTCAGCCTCGTAGAAATGCTCCTCCAAGAGGAAGTGCGTCACGCATTCGAACATGGGAACTTCGACATGAACTGCCTCGCCCGTGCGGTCGCGATGGTGAAGTGCCGCAAGCGTTGCATACATTGCATGCATTCCGGAAACCTTGTCGGCGAAGGCGGTGGGAATAAAGCGCGGTCGCTCGTTTCCGTCGACCTTTGGCAAGAGCATGGTTGCGCCGGACAGGCCCTGAATCAGGTCATCATAGGCAGGGCGACCTGCATAGGGACCATCCGATCCGAAGCCCAGGCAATGGACATAGACAATGTCGGGCTTGATTGCACGGACCTCTTCGAACGTCAGGCCGAGGCGCGTAACCGCATCTGGGCGAATATTGTGGATGAAGACATCGCTCTGCTGGATCAGCTTCCTTATGGCCGCCTTACCGGGTTCAGATTTCAAGTCCCAGACGACGGAGCGCTTACCTCGATTAATCGTCAAATGGCATGGTCCCATGCTACGATTGTTCGCAGGCTTGCCAACATTGCGAAAATCATCCCCTCCCTTTGGCTCTACCTTTACGACATCCGCGCCCATGTCGGCCAAGGTCTGCGTGCAATAAGGACCGAAAATGACTGTGGTCATGTCCGCAATCTTGATGTCCGACAGAAGGTTGGTGCCTGGCATGTTGCGCATCCTCCAAATTTAGTCTTGCTGCGATTGGCGAGCCGCAGATGCTTCCAAGGCAATTAGACGGGGTGTCGTTAGGACAGACAAGCCGGATCAGCGTTGTTTCCACGCATAAATAACCGGTACGAGGATCTGCCGTTTTTCAGATTGCGCTGGCTAGTCGAGAGACTCCGGTTCGGACCCCCAATCGCACACCTGTCAGGCGCCAAAAAAGCCCCCAATACGCTCGGGCGCGCTTGAAATCACGTTCCGAAAGTTGGATGCGAATTCGATAGGTGAGCAACCCCGCAATCCGTGACAAGGCTTCATTTCGGTCTTCCAATGGAGCCAAGACATCCCTGACCCGGTCCATCCATTCCGGATGCTCTACCAGTTCATCAAGACCATAACGGCATCCAAGCATGCCGCTCAGGATATGGCCTTCCAATGGATTGAGAGGAGTAACTCGGTCAGCCTTCACGGCGCCGTGGAGTGCCTCTATCGCACTGGGCCAAAGCTTCTTGCGCGCCGCGATTACCGCCTTCTGAAACAGCGCCCGGCGGGCACTGAATGGATCACCCTGGCCACCACTCAGTTCATCTAGCGAAAGTGTGGGCAATATTCGCTCCATTAAGCCAGTGTCCGCGGCACACCAACGGGCATATCGTGTATCGGCGGCATAGCGGATATCGCTCGGGCCGCGTGGGCCCTCATGTTGCCGCTGGAACAGAGTCACCGCGTCGACACGACGGGCTTCATAACGGCGCGCGAGTTCTATCAGCACCGCATAATCCTCCGACACCGTTATATGCTCAGGCAACGGACCGATAGCGTCGTAGCAAGATTTCCTTGCGAGCAAGCATGGTTGGCCGGTGATGAAACAATCCTCGAGCACATGTAGAAAGAATGATCGTCCATCTTCTGGCGGATAGGGGAACGTCTTTACATACTCGGTCCGACCGGTGCTCGCGTCCACGGAGAATTTCTGCAACGCACCATACGAGATGTTTGTGTCCGAACACTCCAGAAATGGTGTGATCAGGTTCTCTAGCGCATCCGCTGGTGCGATATCGTCATCATCCATGATCCAGATGAGGTCGCCGCTTGCGCAGGTGAGTCCGACGTTCAGAGCTGAAAGTTTCCCGCCATTCGCCTTCTTCAAATACCTGACTTGCCGCTCATACGCTGCCACCACACGATCCGTGTGGTCGGTAGAACCGTCGTCAACGACAATGATTTCTTCAATGGGCCAAGTCTGCGCCAACAAACTATCGATACTTTCCGCAATCAGATGAGCCCGATTAAAGGTCGGAAGGATTACGGTTACGGATGGCGGGGCAACAGACGTCATGTGGATGCTTGGAACTCAATGGCATGCAAGAGGAAGATAATAGGGACAGCGCAATATTCGAGCCAAAGAAATTGATGTTCTTCCAGATTTCGGTATGAAAATCGCATGGGATGCTATTGTTTTTCCAGTCACTTCCCCATGACTCAACGTATTTGAACTTCGTTTTTCTCGAAAAGAAAGCAAATTCGTACAAATGAACAACGAAATCACGCCCCCACAAATTGCCCGTGTAACGATTGTCGTTTCACCGAGAGAGCGTTTCGAACAGGCTGAGATGTCATTGAGTTCCTGCTTTGACATGACCGATACGCCATTCCAAATGGTCTATATTGACGGTGGTTCGCCGCGAGACATCGCACATGTTCTGAAGACTGAAGTGGAAACGCGGGGACACACTTACATCCGGCGGGACGGGTTCCTGACGCCCAATGACGCTCGCAACACCGCGCTGCCATTAATTAACACCGAGTACATAGCATTCATCGACAATGATGTTGTTTTTCAGCCCGGGTGGCTGGACGCTCTGATCCAATGTGCAGATGAAACCGGCGCAGGACTGGTAACCCCCACTATTCTGGTTGGACCAGCGGCCAGAATGCCGGACCTCAGCATTCATCATGCGGGCGGCATTCTCGATATTGACGAGGGTGAGAATGGCAAAACCATCCATCGTCGTCATGGTTTCGAACACCAACCTTATCTGTCCACCAAGAACGACCTCGTTCGGCAGGAAACAGGTTGCACCGAATTTCATGTTGTCCTGGCCCGCACGGAAATGATCCGGGAAATAGGACCTTTTGATCCGAACCTTGTTGGGTTCACCGATGAAATAGACATGGCGCTGATGGCGCGCAAAAAAGGCTGGAAGATCTTTTACGAACCGGAGTCGGTCGTGGCCTACGCAGTCGGCAAAAAGCTGACTTGGCGAGATCGACCCTATTTTTGCGTTCGCTGGAGTCGTGCGCGCGTTATGCGCGCCGAGAGATATTTCTACGATAAATGGGGGCTGTCGCATGACTTCGAGCGGCAAGAGAATTTTTTGCGCGATCACAAGCGTCACGCTTTCCCGTTCAAAAAACTTCAAAGACTGGCCGGATGGCGAATAACCGTAACGGCAACCGCTTTGGTCTGTGAGGCTGTTTCTGCCTGGGCGTCTCGGCGCCTTATCAAACCGGATCAGTCACCATCTGTGCCTCTACCCCAATTAGCCAATCCAACGCCCGATTCTGTTCCAGGCTGACAACAGACGGTGGCGACCGCGAAACCGCTTTAACTCAGGGGTTAGCGAGAACACGTCTTCTTTCGAGAAGCTGTGAAGCAGGTCTTCTCCCTTCATGTACCGGGCGTAGTTTTCCTCGACCATATCCAGCGTGCGGGAAGTTCGGTCAGGCATTTGCGGTGTGAAATGCGGCGTGATCATTATGTTTGGCGCTGACCAAAGCCGATGCCACGGAGGAAGCGGCTCATAGGGGTCTGTTACGTCCAGTCCCGCGCCTGCCAGGTGTCCGGACTCCAATGCCGAGATCATTGCCCCCTCATCGACAAGCTGTGCACGCGCAACATTGATCAAATAGCTTCCCGGCGCCATCGCAGCAATTTCACGCGCCCCCAGCATTCGATAACTGTGGTCATTGAGCGACGCACACATCACCACGAAATCCGAATCCCGCACAGCATCCAACAAGCTATCCCCGCGCGTAGCGCTATACATTTGCACGCCGGGGACTTTGGCCGGAATATCTTTCCGCCGATATGCCCTGATATTCATTTCAAAGCTCTGGCACTGACGGGCAAGGCACTCTCCTGTCGCCCCATAGCCTATGATGGATATGCTTCGGCCATTTAGCCCGCGTAAGGTATCCTGATCCCGGATGCCCCAGACGCGGCGCCGCTGGGCGCGCGCAAGGGTCGATGCCCTGTACACCAGCGAGAGCATGAAGAAGACAGCGTGTTCGGCGAGCACCGGACCAGACCGGCCCTTCGAAGAAGTCACAACAAGATCGCTGTCACTCAGCCTCTGTGGTGCATAACCATCGAGGCCAGACTGGTCGCAATGCACCCATTTCAGCTTGGGCGCAGCAAGATAGCGATCATCCATCACGCCATCAATCAGGGCGACTTCGCAAGTCTGGAGAGCTGTGTCGATGGCAACCCGATCCTCTCGCTTGACGAAAACCAGTTCAGCAGGCGCAAAGATCTCTTGAAGGCGTTCGCGATGTTTCGCGGACCATGGAAGTCGTGCCATGATCTTTGGTTTGGACTCCAGGAGTTTGCGTGTTGTCATGACTAACTTCCAAGGATGGGCAATTGCACCGATGCGAAATTCTGCTGTAAACTGAAAAGAGCAAGAAGTGCGCCGTTTCTCTTCAACTATCGTCTCATTCGCACTCTTCCCTTGGTGAACCCATTGCAATCGATTGTATTTATGTATTGCAATCGATTGTATTTTGATATTATGAAGAGCCAACCGGGACGTGCCGGTCTAGAAGTCGACTGGTGCACACACCAGCAGTGATAGGGAGGAAAAAGTCATGTCGATTGTTCGCAATACACTTTTGCTTAGTGCTGGCGCATTTGCCCTGGCGAATGGCACCGCGTTCACTCAAGAAACTTTGAGTGCAACTGAGGCAGAGGCTCGACAACAAACCATCATCGTGACCGGCATCGTAAAGGCAGGCGGTCAAAACCGACTCGACAGTTCCATATCTGTCAGCAGTCTAAATCAAGACGAACTGATGAAGACTGCCCCGCGCAGCACCGCAGAAATCTTTCGCGCCCTGCCCGGCATTCGTGCCGAAAGTTCCGCCGGCGGCGGTAACTCCAATATAGCGGTCCGAGGAATGCCGCTATCCACAGGTGGGGCAAAGTATGTGAGCCTTCAGGAAGACGGGCTGCCGATACTGTTGTTCGGAGATTTCGACTTCGCGCCTGCCGATGGCTTCTACAAAGTGGACGGTACACTTGACCGCGTTGAGTCGGTTCGGGGCGGTACGGCCTCCACGCTGACCACAAACGGCCCTGGCGGCATCATCAACTTCATTTCCAAAACTGGAAGCACAGAAGGTGGTTCGATCGCACTCAGCACGGGACTCGATCATGATGATTACCGGGCAGAATTCGAGTATGGGGGCGCGCTGACTGACACTGTCTACTTCCATGTTGGAGGCCATTGGCAACAAGGTGGAGACTATCGTGATCTTGGCTTTGATGCGGTCAGTGGCGGTCAAATTCGCGCCAGCCTCACCAAGGAATTCGAGAACGGCTTCATACGCGTGAACTCGAAGTGGCTGGACAAAGCCGACGCGACATACATGCCACAAGCTGCTGGTCTGTCTGGTGATGAAGTCACCGACAGCATCGCTGGCTTCTCAGCGACGAATGACAGCCTGCACAGCCCCTACATTCGGAATGGACGCGATGTTGATGGCAACAATACCGTCAACAATTACGACCTTGCAGATGGCATCCGCACACAAATCAAGTCTCTAGGTGTTGAGGCAAACTTCGATATTGGTGCAGGAATAAATCTGGACGCCAAGGCCCGTTACCAAGACATCTCAGGCTATTTCAACGCTCCTTTCACGCACTTTGTGGGCGATGCCGATACTGTTCTGGCATCCACTTATGGCGGCGCGTCAGGGAGCTTCTTCAACGGTCCCGGCGCGGGCAATCCGGTGACCTCCGCATCGCTGGCGGCCGCAACGGGCAACCCCTACGTTTCGGAAGTTGCCTACTTCAACACCGACCTCGACGATATGAGCAATTTTGCGAGCGAGTTGCGCGCCTCCAAATCGCTGGCCTTTGAAAGCTCTTCATTGGACCTGACGGCCGGGTACTTCCTCATGAATCAGAAATTCGTTCAGGATTGGCACTGGAATCGGTTCCTGACATCAACTGACACCAATGCGGCTTTGATCGACGTGAATGGCTTCACCGACAATGGAATTCTTGGCTACAACCAAGCTTTCGGTTGGACGGGCACCAACCGCAATTATGACCTCGAATATCAGGCCCGCGCACCTTTTGTGGCAGGAAGTTGGGCACTTGATAACGGTCTGACGATTGACGGTTCAGTACGCTTCGACACGATAGAGCAAACCGGGACACGCACCGAAGGCGCTGGCGGCGCATTTGATGTAGATGGCGACGGCATTATTGACGCCCCGGAAATGATGGTATCGCTCAATACTGGCCAAGGTGGCATCGCCAACTTCGAGGTAGACCACACCTCCTTCACTCTCGGCGCGAACTATCTGGTTTCGGATACACTCTCCGTATTCGGACGCTACAGCGACGGTGCGGCCTTCAATGGCGAGCGGCAATTGTTCAATTCGCTAAATGCAGGTGGCGGACTCGTCCCTGGTAGTGAAGAGACATATGTCGATGAGACGGAACAATTCGAAGCAGGTGTGAAATGGCAAGAATCCAGTGACGCCATTCCGGGACAGCTTGACCTCTATGTCACCTATTTCAATGCAGAGACAAAAGAGGATAATTACGAAATCACGACCATGACGGCGCTGGGCAATACCTATGTCTCGCAGGGTATCGAAACTGAATTCAAATATGGTTATGGCGGCCTGGACCTGTCAGGATCGGTAACCTTCACTGATGCCGAAATAGACGATAGCGATACCGCGCCTGCCAATATCGGAAACACGCCGCGCCGTCAGGCAGATTGGATCTGGTCCCTTACACCAACTTACACGATCGACGGCCTGGGGCGCATCGGAGTGAACTTTACCGGCACCACGGACACATATGTCGATGATGACAACGTCTATGTGATGCCCGGCGCAACGATTACAAATTTCTTCGCTGATTGGGACATCACCGAACAGGCTACCTTGTCAGTTGGCGTGAACAACGTGTTCGACGAAGTCCTGTTCACAGAAGCCGAGAACGGCCGAGTGTTCGACACCGATGGCGATGGTGCTGCAGATGTCATCGTTGCCCGCTCGATCAACGGCACCTCCGCGACTGCAACTCTCAGATACCGCTTCTGATTGCCTCCTGCATTGTAGCTGAGAAAGCCAGTCCTTTTCGGAGCCTGCCATTCACACTGGCAGGCTCCCATCTTTTCAGGACGAAGTGCTAGCCACGCCCACAGTTACTTCTGCAAGATCACATAATTTCGAGGTCTCGCTATTCCCTTTGTGACTCAGCTTGATTTATAATGGATAATTAGCCCTGTGTGCGGGACACATCGGTCCTTATATGCCCGTTTAATCGGCAATTCAGGCCGCAGACAACAAGACGTCATGACGAGAGGAATTCAGGCGACATGAGCGAGCACGCAAGCAAGTCGCACCGAAAGATGACTATGGCAGAGCTTGCCAAGTTGGCCGAGGTTGATGTCTCGACGGTTTCGCGCGCTCTGAACGATAGTCCGTTGGTGAAGGAAAAGACCAAGCGTCTGATCCTCGATATCGCGGCCGAGACCGGCTATGCAGTCAATGCCTCCGCGCGAAATCTTAGGCGCCAATCGTCCGAGGCAATCGGAATAGTCATCCCGCTACGACCGGAATCTGGCCAGACTATCTCAGACCCCTTCTATCTGGAAATGGTTGGAGCGGTCAGTCAGGCCGCCTCAAGAAATGGCTATGACCTGATCGTGAGTATTCCACGTGAAGACGAAACGATCGCGGAACGCCGCCTTCTGCAGACGGGTAAAGCCGATGGCCTGATCGTGATCGGCCAGGCAGGAATGTCGCAACGGCTTGAAGAGCTCGGCCCCCTGGGTCGCAAAGTCGTCGTCTGGGGTGGCAACGCTGGTCACCTAAATTACACACTTGTCGGAAGTGACAATGTCGAAGGCGGTCGACTTGCGGGTGACCATCTTCTTTCGATTGCTCGAAAACGTATATTGTTCCTGGGGCCGGGTCGCCTTCCTGAGGTCCAGCTGCGATACAATGGATTTCTCAAGGCACATGACGAACGTGGCGTAGGCTGGGACGATACGTTGACTCTGGACATTGAATTCGGCGCGAAAAATGCGTTCGAGGAAGTTCTTCATTTTTTGGATTCGGGCAAGAAATTTGATGCCATCTTTGCCGCCTCTGATGTTTTGGCAATGTCCGCTTTGCTGGCGCTCAACGCACGCGGCATTTCTGTGCCAGATGATGTAGCTGTGGTCGGTTACGACAATATTGCACAAGCTGGTATGGCAACCCCGTCACTGACGACAATTGACCAGAACATAGCCCGTGGCGGCGAACTGATGGTGGAAAAACTACTCGCTCAACTGGCCGGTGAGACTGCCAAGTCGGAGTTGACGCCCACGCAGCTGATCATTCGTGAATCAAGCGGTGGATCGCGCTAGGCTACGCTGCTGGACCAGACACCGAAGTCAGAGAAATATTTCGCACTGGCGGAAAACTCAGCTGCTTCTCCGGGCCCGCTTGCTCAGTAAACGGACCGAGTACGCTCAACGTACCCGCCACAAGATCATGGTCCACAAGACTACATCCGAACATGCCATCAAGGCCTGTCAGCACGCTACCAGACACCAACGCTGACTCCCATTGCCCATCCAATGATGTTGATGTGTACAGTCTTTGCTGAAACTCAACTTCGCTATCAGGCTGGCCTTCATATTGGCGATTACAGGCTGATACGAGAAGTAGCCAGAGATCCGATGCTTTGTCGTGATAGAGTTTCGGGACTTCAGACTGAGTATATTCGGCTGCGTCGGGCAGTTCGATCGGAGGCAGTAACTCCGTCATCGAGACGCCAGCCGGCCCTTCCGTGAGTCGCGCGCGCGCTATGGCAGGCCTCGTTGGTCCGATCTTGGCAGACCAGAAGGCATTGAGTTCGTCATTGTGATCCCGCACCAGGAACGGATCGCGCCAAGCCATTATGGGACCGCCCTCTTCTCCAGCCCGGTCACCCAGTCTATCCAGTGGCCCCAGATAAAACCCCAGGCGGGTGATCTGGTCATAGTCGCGCAGGGGACAACTGATCGCGGCAGCAGGCACAGTGGTCATGGCATCCGGTGTTGGGCCTGCCCCCACACAAATAGTCTGGAGGAAAGTTCGCGCCGGGGAGATGTTACGGACCCCGGTATATCCGAAGAGGGTTTGGCCCGTTTTTCCCATGATGACAGAACCACTCCACACGTTGAACGCATCTGCGCCATCGGACGCGCCGCCGGGCTGGATCGCCACACCTTGATCGCGCCACGAGAGACCATTGTCGGCTGAACGGAAATGCCGAATATGAAAGGAATGGTCGTTGCGCTGCCGCGGCAGGATTGCTGATCCATCGAAGTCCGTCCGACTGAGCGCCAGACAGTATAGATGCAAGTGCCCTTCCCCCGACTGAATCGTCCAAGAGTCCCACAACCAAAGATCTGGATGACGAATGTCTCCCGAAAAGGATAGATCGCATGGATCAGGGATCGGCGCTGTACGGCGACTCATAAACTATCCTCAGGAATATTCCGACTGGTCTGCAGCCTTGAGAGCGGCCGCTGCAGGGTTTGCTATCCAGTTCACAAGCCCCATCACGAACAATAAGCCTGCAAAGCCTGTCGCGAGGACGAAGCCAATCCGCATGTCGCCTCCGCCAAACATATCACTGGCCACCGCCATCAGCAGAGGCGCAAAAGCCGCCGACGCGGCGGTAAAAAACAGGATCAGTCCTGCGACTGCGCCATGATCACTCTTTGGAAAACAGCTGATGCCCTTGGAGTTCAGAGTCGGATAGATCATCGACATGAACAGGCCCGATAGCGGCAGCAGGAAAACCGCCGCAGATTTACCGATCAGCGCACTTGCGAGAAAACAGCCAAAAATGATCGCGGTGAACGCCATCATTACCAACTTCCAGTCAACGATGCGGAGAATCCAAGCCCCAAGAAACCGTCCGACAGCACGCAATACAAAGAAAATCATCACCGCATATGCCGCAAACATCATGGCGGTGTTGGTTCCGGTGAACCCTTCGAGAAAGGTTGGCAGCCAAACAAAGATAGCGACTTCGCAGGCGACATAGAGGGCGATGGCCATGGAAAAACCAAGCGCGTGCGCATTACCCAAAAGTGACAGCGTGTGTCGTACCGACGCTGGCGTCTCCTTCTCACCGGAAATGGGTGGATACTCTGTCACCAGCGCAGCGATGATCATCAGCGCGCACAAACATGCGGCTATCATGTACAGCCAGGTCCAGGACAAGCCCTGTCCCGTCAGCCACACTACCAGCAATGGGCCGATGATGGCCCCGACGCCGAAGAAGCCTTCAACGGCGTTCATGCGTGACGTGTGATCATCCGTGGAATTCGCGAGGTCTCCAACCAACGCCAATGCGGAGGTCTTGAACACACCGATGGCGAGGCCAGAAATGAAGAGCAGTGTAAAGTAGAGCTGAAAGGACTGGCCTGTCATGAAAAGTGCGCTGGCGACGCCATACATTGCCAAACCACCTATGATCGTCTTCTTGCGTCCGAAGCGATCCGCGAGAAAGCCCAGACCGATCCCGCTCATGGCAATCGCAATCATTGTTGCCCAATGAAACGCGCTCGCCTCAGTATTGGAAAGATTCATGTCCACACGCGCGATCTTGATGATCTCGCCGACCGCATCGGTCGTCATGGCGAACATAAAGAACATCGCGTAAGTGAGTGCGGAAACGAGCGCTACAGAGACGCCCTTTTTGCCAGACCCTACTTGTGTTCTTGTCATCTTGTTGTCTCCTCCGCGATTGTGATAACAAAAATACAATCGATTGCAAATGAATATTCGAAGTTCTGAAATGATCGGGGAACGGGTTATGTCGACCAGAAACTTTCGCGGCGGAATCGATGCTGGCGGCACCACGTTCAAATGTGGCATCATGAACGATAAAGGTAACATCGTTCAGAAGTTTCGCGTCAAAGTCTCGACACCAGACGAAACTATTTCCAGCTGCATCAATTTTTTTCGGCCCGTTTTCGAAACCGACCGCCTGTCTTCGTTCGGAATCGCCAGCTTCGGGCCGATCGATATCGATCCGCAGTCTTCAACTTATGGCACCATTTTACAAACACCAAAGCCCGGTTGGTCCCTAACCGACCTCAAGACCGCGTTCGGCTCTGCTATGGGAGTACCTGTTCGCTTGGACACGGATGTGAACGGCGCTCTAAGGGCAGAGATGGCATACGGAGCAGCGAAGCATGTGGACTCCGCTGCCTATGTCACTATTGGCACCGGTATTGGCGCAGGTGTTTTTGCCAATAATCAGCTCTTGGCACACCCCCACCATCCGGAGTTTGGCCACATACCTGTGAACCGTCATCCCTTGGACTTAAGCTTCAATAGCGTTTGCTCATATCATGAAGATTGTCTGGAAGGTCTTGCCTCCGCCACGGCCGTGCACGCCCGGGCCGGGGACCCTAGTGAACTTCCACAAGATCATCCTGTTTGGGACGTCACGGCTGATTACCTGGCTCAGGCGTGCCGCAGCTTGTTCCTGACAGCCCGCCTGAACCGAATCATTCTGGGCGGGGGGCTTATGTTGGCGCCGCACCTGCTGAGCCGCATACACGTCGAATTCGTTCGTCAGATGAACGGCTATCTCGGAATGGATTACCCGATTGCCGAAGACCTCATTTGCACTCCGGCCTTGGGAGATGATGCCGGTCTGATCGGCGCGATCCTGTTGGGAGGTGACGCAGAACACTAGAGTTTGCGCACTCATAGTTCAGCAAGTACAGCGCTCGCCAAAACGCTCACTATACAGATTTCCTCCAATCCCTCGCGCCAATAACCAGCTGCCAGTTTGCTTCATTTTGGCGCAACTTTTTCAGCTCTAGCGAGTTGGTTGATCATTGTGGCCGGAATGCCGTTGATCAACCAGAAGATGAGGATGCTGTGTCCAGACTCGTAGTTTTTTCGAACCGATTGCCATTGGGATCATCGCCGTCTGGGGGACTGGTCGTTGCCTTGGGAAGAACGATGGAGCAGCGAGGGGGAGTGTGGATTGGCGCCACGCCCGGGAAAAGCGGAACAGGCCAGCATACGCTCCAGTCATATGAAGGAGCCAGCTTTGACCGGCACGCGCTTCATCTGCCGGAAGGCGAATACAACGACTATTACCTGGGATATTCGAACTCCGTCCTGTGGCCGCTTTTCCATGGTCGCACAGACCTTCTGGATGTCGAAGAAGGACAACTCGCAGCTTATAGCAGCGTCAACAGGAAGATGGCGGAAGCATCTGTCAACCTGATCCAGGAGGGCGATGTGATCTGGATCCATGATTATCACTTCATTCCTCTCGCTGCGGAACTGCGCAAATTGGGCGTCAACAATCCGATCGGTTTCTTTCTGCACACGCCATTCCCATCCTCGAACAATGTACGCGCGATGTCTCACAAAGAATTCTTGCTGGATTGGTTGGCTGCGTACGATCTCGTGGGATTGCAAACCCAACGCGATGTCTCTGCACTGATCGAGGTTTGCCGCGCCACTTTCGGCGGACAGTTGTTGTCAGACGGGAGAATCCGCTGCAAAGGTCAGGATATCTGGGCTGCCAGCTTTCCAATTGGGATAGATGCAAAGACGTTCCGGCAGACAGCCGAGACGCAGGAAATGACGTCACCCCGGATTGACCCTGGCCAGAAACTTCTGATCGGCGTGGACCGATTGGATTATTCAAAAGGACTGCCTCACAAGTTCCGTGGATTTCAGCGCTTTCTGGAAGATCAGGATTCCGAAAGTGAGCGCCTTACACTGTTGCAAATCGCATCGCCGACGCGCGAAAATGTGGAAGCATACCAGGATATCCGGCGCCAGCTTGAGCAGTTATCCGGTGAGGTCAATGGAGAGTTTGCCGAGCTTGGATACATGCCTATCCAGTACATCCATCGCGCTGTGCCCCGCGACTATCTGGCAGGCCTCTATCGACGGGCTGCGATTGGTCTCGTCACACCACTGATCGATGGAATGAATCTGGTGGCGAAAGAATACGTGACTGCGCAGGATTCCAGTGATCCCGGTGTACTCATACTCTCGGAATCTGCGGGGGCGGCAGAGCAGCTGGGCATTGGCGCCCTGACGGTCAATCCCTTCGATCCGTCCTCTATTGCTGGCGCGATACGCAAAGCCGTCGCCATGCCCCTAACCGAACGAATTGAACGCCATCAGGCCATGTGGGATGAAATTTCTCTGCACGACGTCTATTGGTGGACTGAAACCTTCCTGAATCGGCTAGACAAAAATGCAAGTTCCCGCAGGAAAAGGAGCAGGTCCATTGCGGACCTGGAGACAATGTTGCGCGGTTAATGCGTCATCACGAGTCCCGGGACTCTTCATCAACCAATGTATTTTCAGTAACGACGGGACCGATTTCCGGTTCGGGGCCCAGTTCAACTGAATCGTCCTCACCCTTGAAGTGACTCACCGGCGCTTCCTGTATTGGCTCGAACGGGCCGTTCCCGGGCAGCATCTGCTCGCGCCGTCTCTCGGCAGCTTGCTGGATCTCGCCAGCTTCTTTGGCGGTGGATCGCGGATAGCCCAGATGATCTAAAGTCTTGCGTGTCATCAATTGTCTCCTCAAAGACAATCAACCCATACCAATCATATTGGTTGCACAGGCGGGAACCGACAGCATCGCCAAAGGCCTGGAACACCTGCCATCACCCTCAGCATTCAAAAAATTGGCGTCACTAATTATCACCCCTTATCGAACATTAAGACAGTCACGCGCTGACTGTTTGCTTGCCGAAGCCAAGCCAACTTCCGGGTGACCAGGGCAACAATCGTCCACGAGTACAGAGAGCAGCTGATTTACACTTTCAATCTCCGCAGTGTAGATCATGCGACGGGCGTCGCCTCGACACTGATCGGCCCCGATTAACGAACCGGAGTGCTTCGCTCGCATGACGTGCCATTTGAATGAACCAGGGCGGGAACGCGATTTCATGCTTGCACGCCGATTACAAATTACTGCCATGCCATGGTACCAGACCATCGTGTGCGCATCATCGGAAACGTCCACTTTGCACCTGTCAGGAGCGATACATGCAGCTTTCACGTATATCTGGGGCCCTGGCAGCCCCGGACGATTTCGATGCAGTCTTCGGGATCTATGAAAGCGCCCTTCCCGCAGCTGAGCGCAAAACCAGGGCCGAGCTTGCCACATTGTTGGAGCGAAATGACTACGCAGTGATCGCGGCTAGGCGAGGCAAGCAGGTGGTCGGCTTTTCGGTAATCTTTCTCCCTGATCAGAACACCTTCTCGCTTCTCGAATATCTCGCGACACGACAAGGGTGCCGAGGACAGGGCATCGGACAAGCGCTGTTCGAACATGCTCTGGAATTATCGCATGGTCGCCCCTTGTTGATCGAAGTCGAGGCCGAATGTGGCCCAGAGGCGGAACGCAGACTGCAACGCAGGCGGAAACGCTACTATGAGAGACTCGGGTGCCTTACGTTCGAATCGGTTTCCTATAAGATGCCTCAACTAAACTCCGAGTCACCGCCCGCACTTGATCTGATGTACCATCCGAACGGAATGGACACATCAATCAGCAAGGACGTGATGCGGACTTGGATAACGCGTATATATTCAGGCGTTTACAATCGCCAAATTGGCGAACCAACCATCGAAGCGATGCTGCAAGACTGGCCAGCAAACCAAGGCTAGCCCCAACATGGTGAGTTGTAAGCTGATTGGCACAACATCAACTCACCCCACGCCTCATGTCATGAAGTTCATTCACGAAAAGCAGGATGAATTGGCGTTGCGCCCGACTTTCCCGGTTAATCAGCTGGGTCAGGATCGTCGACTGCCGTATCAGTTACGATCTTCCACTCGCCGTTCACTTTCCGCCAGACGGTTACATAATCACCCGTCGTATCGGGATCGCCATCGACGACGAAACTTCCCCAAGTGATTCCCAAATCACCACTCGCCGCACCCATAGCGCCTTCAGGCTGCCAATGAACGGGCGACGGAACCATGTCCAACTGTCGCTCGGCCATGATAGCCGCCTGGCCTGTCAGAAACCCCTCACCTGCTTCGATCATGAAACCTTTTTCAAAATCCACAAACTTCAGAGACGCTGCTTCATAGCCATGCGCGAGATTGTAGGCTTCATAAGCGCGATCAACTGCCATCAATTCTGCCTCGATTTGCGGGGCTGTTGCGTGCACGTCCGACGTCGGCAGGCTGGTGCACCCTGTTGTGCCGATGGCAAGGCCCAACATGGCCACGCCGCACACCGTATTGACTGTTTGGTTCATGAAAATCTCCTGAGGTGAAGCACGGAATGTATCTGCAACCAAAGCGCACAGGCACTGCGTATTGCGCTAGGATCGGTGCATCATGAGCACCAGGTCACCGACAGATTGCATCACCCCTGAACTGACGGAGATGCTAACCTGACGTCAGTAGGAGAGACAAAAATGCACATCCGCTTACTGATTTTATTCGTTCTTGCTTACGCTGCGGCACACCCGGCCCCCGCCTCCGGAGACAGCCTCAGCAGTCATACTGGCGTTAAAACCGTCAATCTGGACTTGTCGGAAGGAACATGGATGAGCCTGGACGTCAGTCCAGACGGGAAGTTCATTTCGTTCGACCTCCTGAACGATATTTACGTTATGCCAGCGTCGGGAGGTAAGGCCGTCGCGATCCATCAAGGCTCCGTGGCGCAACGTAGTCCGCAGTTCAGTGCAGATGGACAATTTCTGACTTATCTGAGCGACGAAAGTGGTGCCGACAATGTCTGGGTATCGCGTGTCGATGGCAGTGAAGCCCGCCAGATCACGCAGGAATCGCACGCCATGATAGCTGGTCCGGCTTGGGCCGCTGACGGGAAATCCATTGCAGCAGTGAAAACCTATTCGGACATCTTTCGTGTCCGAAATTCTGAAATACACCTCTACAGCCTCGATGGCACGTCCGATGAGATCATCGTTTCTCCCCCGCAGAGTGGCAAGGATGTTCAGGAGCCACGTTTTTCGCCCGAAGGCCGATATCTTTATTATACGGAACGTATTGGCGGTGATCACTATGTCTACATGAATACCGGCCTGAAGAACTTCGCGATCAACAAGCTGGATCTGGAGACGGGGAAAAAGCGTCGTGCCATATCCGGCTTCGGTGGTGCATCGACTCCGCAAGTCTCTCCCGATGGCAATTCAGTGGCTTTCATTCGCCGTCTAGGCGCAAAGACCGTGCTGTTCGTCAAAGACCTGGAAACCGGGTACGAACAGCCAATCTATGACGAACTCGGGCGAGACCTGCACGGAGATTACCTGCCACAGGAACACTACTATCCATCTTTCGACTGGTTTCCGGACAACCGAACAATTGCGATCTGGGCAAAGGGAAAGATTGTTCGCATTGATACGCACTCTGCCTCTGCAGAAGAAATTCCTTTCAGCCTGACCTCGCGGCACGAGCTTCAGCCAGCCATTCGCGTGAAACAGGACCTTGCGCCTGAACAAGTCACCATCCGCACGCTGCGGCAGCTGGCACCTCAGCCGAACGGACAGACCATGCTGTTCCGCGCGGTCGGCAAGCTATGGAAAATCAAGATGGACGCGCCAGCCAGACCGGCGCGCCTCACCACTTCCGATGCAGCCGAATCCGACCCTGCCTGGTCTCCGGACGGACAGAAGATTGTCTATACGAATTGGACGGATCAGACCGGCAGTCGGTTGGTCATCCGCAATGCGGCTACGGGAGAGGAAAGGACTATCGTTGAAAGTCGAGGCGTGATCCGAGAACCACGGTTTTCCAACTCTGGAGACTTGATCGCGTATCGCATCATGGAGCCGGATCCGTCGTTCAATGCGGCCGGTCCGGAAACAGGCATCTACATCGTAGATGCGTCCGGAGGAACTTCCAGGTTCCTTTCACCGTCTTCCGGCTTGGTCGGCTTCTCTGCCGATGACAGCCGCTTGTTCCTGTTCGCCGAACCCGCCTTCTACGACCGACGAGCCTCCGTTCTAATGAGCGTCAACCTGGACGGCGGCGATCCCCAAGAGCACGCCATCGCTGAGACCGCGGACATACGCAATCTCAGCCTCAGCCCCGATCAGGCCTGGCTGGGCTTCAAGTATCACAATCGCCCCTACGTCATGCCGTTCGACATCCGCGACGAGCCCATTGTTCTGTCGATGGAAGACAACTCCTCAGGCCGTCTCCTCAGCGAGACTGGTGGATATGAGATGAGCTGGTCTGCGGACGCATCCAGACTTTATTGGACCATGGGAGCGGAAATCCTGTCGGTTGAGCCTGCCACCCAGTCAGCTGCGATCCAGTCTACACCCATACAAATGGAGATGCAGACCGACATACCTGAAGGCATTATTGCCTTTGTAGGTGGCAAGATCATTCCGATTGAGGGCGAAGTCATCGAGAACGGCATCGTCATTGTTGAAGGCAATCGCATTACGGCCGTTGGCCCGCGTAGCAAGGTCAAGATACCCCGGAACGCGACCCGGATAGACATCAAGGGCAAGACACTGATGCCGGGCCTGTTTGATGCCCACGGCCATATTGAATGCTGTTTCCGCTCTGGCACCATGCCGCAACAGCACCCTACTCGGCTCGCAGCGCTTGCTTATGGCATTACTACGAATTTTGACCCCTACTCCAATGATCTCATGTCATATGAGAGTGGTGAGATGACGCTTACGGGTGACCTCGTAGGGCCGCGCTGGTTGAAGTCGGGCCAGGTAGTGCATGGCCTCGAAGGTCGTACGGACGGAGTTTATCATCCGCTTGCTTCGATCGAGGATGCACGCAATGTCCTCCAACGACGTACCGCGCTTGGGCCATCGATCCTCAAAAGCTACAAACTATCAACTCGGGCGCAACGTCAGCGGTTGCTTCAAGCCGCTCGTGAATACGGATACATGGTTGATGGGGAGGGTGCCGGTCAGTTCTATACCAATATTGGTATGATTATCGACGGGCACACAAATCTCGAACACAACCTCCCCGTGGCCACTTATTACGAGGATCTTCAAAAGCTCATTGCCGCTTCTGATGTGTCGATGACACCAACCTTGATCGTGACTTTCGGGGAGTTGTTTGGCGAGAATTTCATCTACGAGAATGAAGATCCCTGGAAGGAGGACAAGGTCAGGACTTTCATTCCGGATGTGAACAATGCATATAATCCGATTGCAGGCCCAGGTGGCGCCCCATTGCACGTGCGCTGCATGCATTCGATTCACGTTTCCGATGAAATCTATGATATCGGCTTCCGGTCCGTCGGCAGATCACTCACCAAACTTGCCGAAGCTGGCGCTACTGTAAATGTCGGTTCGCACGGGCAAGCATCGGGCATCGCCATGCATTGGGAAATGTTGCTGTTTGCTGAAAGCGGCATGGCCCCGCTGGATATATTGCGTGCTGCAACATTAAACGGCGCGAAGACCTATGGACTTGATCACCAGCTCGGCTCCATCAAAGCTGGTAAACTGGCCGACATCATCATCCTGGACAAGGATCCTACCGTCGACATCCGCAATGCGAACAGCGTCCGCTACACGATGGTCAATGGGCGCCTTTATGATGCGCACACAATGAATGAGATCGGCAACTATGACCGTCCTCGGAAGGAATTCTACTGGGAGACTCAACCCACAAACGGAATCGACTGGAAATGGACATGGTCAGGAGACTAGACATGAAGTATTCAGCGCTGATCGTAGCAAGTCTCGCACTTATGGCATGCTCCAATAATACCGAAACAAGCGTCAGACCGGACATGGCAACAGTTCAAGCAGCCAGCTTCTTCATGGGCGAAACGGTTGATTATGGGTATGGAGAGATCGACGGCCCACGTCATGAAGTCAGCATTGAGAGTCCGTTTGCTTTCTCTGTCACCGAAGTGACCGTTGGCGACTTTCGATCATTCGTTGAGGATTCCGGCTACGTGTCGGAAGGCATCTGCAATATCTATACAGACAACCAGTCCTGGCACATTGCGCCTGATAGGAATTGGGAACACCCCGGATTTGCGCAAGACGACGATCACCCCGTGGTCTGCGTCAGTTGGGACGACACGCAAGCTTACACAGCTTGGCTGAGCGAAAAGACGGGTGAGGCCTTTCGGCTGCCTTCGGAGGCCGAATGGGAATACGTGGCTTCAACCGGCGGCATCGAAGGTGATGATGGACATGTCGGTCATGACGAAGCCAATATTGGCCTTGTCGATTGCTGTGGCGGCGTCGTGGAAGGACGCGATCAGTGGATGGAAACCGCGCCCGTCGCCAGCTTCCCGGCAGACCGGTTCGGCATCCACGACATGCGTGGCAATGTGTGGGAGTGGCAAGCAGACTGCCATCAGGAAACCTATGACGGTGCGCCGCTGGATGGCTCTGCGCGCACGACATGCACAACGCTCGGAAAACACGTAATACGCGGCGGCTCTTATGGTGATGCTGGCGACTACTTGTCCCCGCGCTACCGACTACCAGGTCCAAAATCGCAAGGCTATTTCACAGTCGGATTTCGCGTTGCACAGGATGTTGACCAAGCGAACTAGCAGGTGCGGTTTTCGCACCACACTCTTCCCAAATCGCATCTGTCCGCCATTCAGTTGCATAAGTAATCTATTTTCAAAGCCAGCAATCGAGGATCACCATGCGCATCAAGAGAGACAATTTCCGTGGCCTGCGCGCGATTGGTGCTGCAATCTCCGTTCTCACCTTGGCGGCCTGCGCCACGAGTGCGCTAAACGCTTCCGCAGAACCTGACGGCCAAAGTACCCTTCCACCCTTGATCAATGATGGCTTCGAGGGAGAAAGTGCTCTGAAGTTTGATTGGCCTATGCTGGAGATCGGTACTGGGCAGTATGAAGATGGGCCGACGGGCCTGACCGTTCTGAAATTTGGCAAGAAGGTAAACGCCGCCGTGGATGCGCGCGGAGGTGGTCCGGGCACTGTGAATGCAGAGTATCTCAAACTTGGCTATACGCAGCCTGAACTGGATGCGATCGTTCTGTCCGGTGGTTCTTGGTACGGCTTGGAGGCCGCCACGGCAGTAAACACCGCACTATTGGATGATGGCTATCGGGGCGGCCATTGGAACAATGTCGGCCTTGTTGTTGGATCAATCATTTATGATTTTGGAGGGCGCCGCTTAAACGAAATCTATCCGGACAAACGCCTCGCGCAACTTGCCTTGCGCGCTGCAAAGCCGGGGGTGTTTCCGAACGGCGCGTTTGGCGCAGGGCGTTCGGCAATGAATGGCGGGATATTCGGGTGCAACGCACGATCCGGACAAGGCAGCGCCTTTCGGCAGATCGGCGACGTAAAGATTGCCGTCTTCACCGTCGTCAACGCATTGGGTGCCGTTACCGACCGGGATGGCAATGTCGTCGCCTGCCATAAAGGGACAAACTGGCCCGAAACCCTGAAAGCTTCCGACCTCATGGGGGCCGCACCTGCCAGTCTGCAGCCGGACTGGAATGGCGATAAGGACACTCAGGAATTTGAGCGGAAGAACACGACGATCAGTGTCGTGGTCACCAATCGCACGATGTCCCCTGCAGAGCTTCAACGCCTCGCTGTTCAAGTTCACACATCCATGGCGCGTGGCATTCAACCCTTTGCAAGTGAATTCGATGGCGATGTCCTGTACGCTGTTTCAACCAATGAAGTTGAAGCTGGGCCGGGCGTGAACCTGCCCAGCATGGAAATTGGTGTGGCTGCATCTGAACTTATGTGGGATGCCATTCTGGCTGCTGTTCCACCCCAACAGGTCACTCAGCCCAAGGCTGACCCCGACCTGGTCATTCCATCTTCGACACTCCGGGAATATGTCGGCACATACAAATTCAGCGATTTCGCATCGCTCACAGTACGTTTGGAAGACGGAAACCTAGTGGCGGAGGCTAGCGGAGCGCGCGACGTGTTTCAGATTACCAAAGCCGGACCACGAAGACTGCTAGCTGCAATGCAGGATGTTTTCACTGTAGACCGCGGCCGCTACCCATTCAGCGTCAAATTCACCGGCGACACCGTGATCGTGAACCCCGGGCGATGGCAACAGATCGGACACCGTGTCGGACACGAGTAGGCCCAACTTCATTCTATCTATCAGGAATTCAGATGACCAAGTATTCTGCCTTTGACTGGGCCGACGCCCTTTCGCTCGCCTCCGATCTGACCGAGGATGAACGCTCGGTGCAACGAACCGCGCACGACTTCGCTGAGAAGCGCCTCCTGCCGGGTATCGTCGAGGCCAATCGCAACGCACAATTCGACCGAGAAATCCTGAGGGACATGGGGTCTCTGGGCCTGCTCGGTCCGACATTGCCTGAAGAGTATGGTGGAGCCGGAGTAAGTCACGTCGCCTACGGATTGGTTTCTCACGAAGTAGAGGCCGTAGACTCCGGCTATCGGTCCGCTCTCAGCGTACAGTCGTCTTTGGTGATACATCCCATTCACGCTTATGGGACCGAAGAACAACGCCAGCGCTGGTTGCCGGGGCTTGTGTCGGGCGAATTGGTCGGGTGTTTTGGGCTCACAGAACCCGACCACGGTTCCGACCCTGGCAATATGTCATGTCGCGCCGTTGCTGTAGAGGGTGGGTATCGCCTGAACGGTGCGAAGATGTGGATCACGAACAGCCCTATTGCTGACGTGCTCGTCGTATGGGCGAAGCTGGATGGCACGATCCGCGGTTTTGTGCTCGAGCGTGGTATGGAGGGCCTTTCCACTCCGGAGATCCAGGGAAAGCTCGCCCTGCGCGCATCAATCACGGGCGAAATCGTCATGGACGACGTGTTCGTGCCGCATGACCATTTGCTCCCGAATGCACAAGGTTTGTCTGGTCCATTCGGATGTCTCAACAAGGCCCGGTTCGGAATTGCTTGGGGAGCACTTGGCGCCGCGCGTAGCTGCTGGATGTCTTCGCGCTCATACACAATGGATCGGAACCAGTTCGGGCGACCACTTGCGGCGAACCAACTCATTCAAAAGAAACTGGCCGATATGCAAACGGAAATCTCGATAGGACTCCAAGCATGCCTAAAGGTCGGGCGACTGCTCGAAACCAACTCTGCCAAGCCCGAAATGATTTCCTTGATCAAACGAAACAGTACCGGAAAAGCCCTTGATATCGCGCGGGCAGCACGCGACATGCATGGTGGCAACGGCGTATCGGACGAATTCCATGTGATGCGCCACATGTGCAACCTCGAAGCGGTCAACACGTACGAGGGCACCCACGACGTTCATGCATTGATCCTTGGCCGGGCACAAACCGGAATTGCGGCGTTCAATTGATATGGCGAACGCACTTGACGGTTTGCGAGTTCTGGACCTGAGCAGAGTTCTTGCCGGGCCATGGGCGACCCAGCTCCTGGGAGACCTGGGAGCTGAAATCATCAAGATCGAGCATCCAGTCCGTGGGGATGACACACGAAGCTGGGGGCCGCCTTTTCAATTCGGTGAGGATGGCGATACCCGTGAAGCCTCATACTTTTTAAGTGCCAATCGCAACAAGAAATCGGTCTGTGTCGACATTTCGACGGAGGCCGGCCAGAGTGTAATTCGTGAGCTGTCGGCTTCAAGCGACGTCCTCGTCGAAAACTTCAAGACGGGTACGTTGGAAAAGTACGGATTGGATGCCGCCTCTCTCAGACTTATCAACCCCCGTCTTATCTATTGCTCCATAACAGGCTTTGGCCAGACGGGCCCCTATGCCGACCAGCCAGGATACGACCTGTTGATTCAGGCAATGGGCGGTCTGATGAGCGTCACGGGCGTTCCAGATGATGAGCCGGGAGGCGGACCGCTGAAGGTCGGTGTCGCATTGGTCGATATCGTGACTGGTCTTTATGCAGCCAATGCCATTCAGGCGGCACTTCTGCATCGGGAGCGGACGGGCCAAGGGCAGATTATCGATATCTCGCTGCTTGATTGCCTCGTCGCCGCAATGGCCAATCAGTCACAGGGGTTTCTCTCAACAGGAGAAAATCCGGAACGGATGGGTAATGCTCATCCAAGTATTGTACCCTATGACGTGTTCAGTACCCTCGACGGACACATTGTCCTGGCGGTCGGAAACGATCTTCAGTTTATCGACCTTTGCGAACGAATTGGATGTGCCGAATTGCTCCGCGACCATCGATTCGCAACCAATGGTGCACGCGTGGCCAACCGGATATCCCTGACCTCCCTATTGACTGAAAAGTTGCGAACGCGGTCAACCGAACACTGGATGAACCTGCTACAGAACAGCAAAGTTCCAGCAGGACCTGTCAACAGGATGTCTGATGTGTTTGAAAACGCTCAAGTTCGGGCGCGGGGCTCACGCATCACCTTGCCACACCCTACCCTCGGAACCGTGCCCGGAATCGCTTGCCCAATCCGGCTCAGCCACACACCCGTAACATATAGATCTGCTGCACCGACCCTTGGACAAGACACGCTCAACGTGTTGACCACTGTGCTTGGTTATTCTCCGGATACAGTTGAACGACTACGTTCGGAAGGCCAAGTCGGTGCTCGAACGGCGGTTGTCACACCCCGCTGACAGGCGAAGCAATACTCGTTTGAGGCGATCTCAGTTTTGCAACGCTTCAGAGCATTCAAAACTGGTCTCTGTCCCAGCCAAGCCACCAGAGGTGCGTATTCCGCACCATGCAATTCACTTTTAGCATCTGCACAAATTTTTGTTTGTCCGTCTTACTCGAAGGCAATGTAGCAAAAGCGAGCGGGAGAACACATGAAACGTAAATATCTTTGGACATCGGGGAGCGCTATTATTGCGCTGATGCATGCGGCGAGCGCGCATGCTCAAACAGCTGACGCTCCGGCCGATGATGCAGAACTGGTGCAGTCTGCCATTATGGTAACAGCCCAGAAACGGGAACAACGTCTGATCGACGTTCCAATGGCCATCGAGTCCATCTCTGGGGATGAACTGGCAAAATTGGGCGTAGCAAGCGTGCAGGACTTGTCCTTTAGCGTACCTGGATTGACCATGCGGGAAGATGGTCCGGGCAGCTACACAATATTCATCCGTGGACTGGCGAACCAGTCAGGATCTGGCGCCCTCGTCGGCATGTACATGGACGAGGCACCTCTTTCACTCAGCGGCTATGACCAACTCAGCCCTGTGGCCCTCGATCTTGAACGTGTGGAAGTCCTCAAGGGGCCTCAAGGCACACTCTACGGCCAAGGGGCCGCTGGGGGTGTCATTCGCTACATCACGGCCGATCCTGTGCTCGATCAGGTCGAAGGCAAGGTCAAAGGTGAACTCTACACCGTCTCTGAAGGTGAGATCGGCCAAAAGGGCGAATTCATCTTCAACACACCGATCATCGAAGACAAACTCGCTGTCCGTCTGGCAGTAGGGGTCGAAAATGGCGGTGGCTGGATCGACCAACCAGAGGCAGGCATTGAGGATGGCAATGGCACCGAACTCCTGAACGCTCGCGGTAAAATCCTCTGGGTGCCTACGGAAAACTTTTCGGCCAAGGCGATGGTCCAGATCCAGCGCGCAGAAACTGAACTCGGCATGGGGTATGAAGAAGCTGATCGTACGGTCGATGTGGGCCCTGACCGCAGCAAGGTGATGATTCCGAAGAAATTCGACTTCAACATTTACAATCTGGAACTGTCCTATGATTTCGGCTTTGCGGAACTGACCTCCTCAACTACGCAGATCGACCATGACCACCAGTACCCGTTCTCGTATATCGCGCGCGAAGGAAATTACTCGTACGGATTTGTTGAAGGGAATGATGATCGCTTTGTAGAAGCTGAACAGTTTTCTCAGGAAGTTCGGCTTTCGGATGCATCAGACCACTACGCCTGGACGGTCGGCGCATACTATAGCGACGGCGAACGCTCCCTGACAGCGGACTATGAATACGCATACGCACCTGGCGGCGACCTGTATCAAGGTGGCGGCGTTCTGTATGACGATCTGTTCTACTATTCCGCTTCGTCGTCCGAAGCATACTCTCTGTTTGCGGACGGCTCATTCGATGTAACGGAAAAGCTGACCCTCGGCGCCGGCATGCGCTATTTCCACGATGAGCAGACCAGCCTGATTGAATATGCACCCGGCACGGGCACGGAACTGGCAGATACATTCCAGTCGTTGGACCCACGTGCCTACATGACCTACCAGTATGATGAAGACGCGACGATCTATGCGAGTGCAGGATCGGGATTCAGAAGCGGCGGCTTCAACTCCGCGCCATTCGATCCGTATGAGCCAGAAAACATTCTTACATATGAAATCGGCACGAAAGGAAATACTCGCAACTTCCAGTATGATGTTGCGGCCTTCTTCACCGAGTACAAGGATATGGTTCGCCGTCGATTGACCGAGGTGAATGGAGCGTTCCTCGGAGAATCCAGCAATATCGGCAAGGTGGAAGTGAAAGGCATCGAGGCCGGCCTTGCATATCAACCCATGTCCGGTCTCACCCTTTCGGCCAACGCCTCATATCTCGACAGCGAGATCGTGGAAACAGCGGATACCGACCAGGTGAACCAGGTTGGTGATCCAACCGACTACACTCCGGAATTGAGCTATACACTGGGCGTCAATTATGACTTCGACCTGACGCCTGACAATCCGGCATTCGTCAGGGTCGATTTCAACCATAGGGACAAAGTCACCTATATCGACCGGTCAAGCTTCGTGGCCTCCGCGCTTCCGCAAAGTTCAGACGCCCTGAACCTGCTAAACGCGCGCGCAGGTGTCGTCGTCGGCAACTTCGATCTCGAGATTTTCGCCACAAATCTCACCGACGAAAACAAATCCATTGACCCCTACCAGGGCTGGGCCAACGCAAACCGCACGCGTCCCCGTGTTGTCGGCGTCAGCGCTGCTTATAATTTCTAGAGGCAATGGAAATGAGATGATCTGGAAACTCTGGTAGACTCCCGATCATCTCACCTCCACCCCGTAACTGGCCCGATCTCCTATGGAGGTCGGGCCTTTTTGATTGCGCATGAAGGAATGCGACCAAGTTACAAAAAAATGTGTGCCGACGGATTGCCGGCACACAATTCTGGCGAATAGGGGTGTAGAGGAGTCTTTCGCAGGCCTCAGCCCGGCAAACACATATCAACCTCATTGCGATATACGCGACCCGCGTCTTCTTCTCCGTAATCTTCAGCATTGCCGGACACTTCGCCGCCACAGATCAGGATAACGCTTTCGCCAGATGCACGGGCACCAAAGGGTGAATTGTCCTGCAAGGTGGTCTCGCGGCTTATGATCCTGGCCGTGTCCTCAGTGTAGAGGCCATCATCCTGATTACCCTTGATCAAGCTGTTTTCTACTCTTGCAGACGACGCGCCATAAGCAGCAACCGCTGCAGATTCGCTGGCGATAATTTCACTGTCTATCAGGTCTATCGCTGCAGTCTCCTCAAGCCAGACGCCGAGATGGGACTTGTTGATAGTCAAATTGCGCGCAACAATCCGACCTGCTTCGCGACCCGTCAGCGCCATCTTGGCAACGCCTTCGATTACAACCCCGTCCAAGCTCACATCACTGTTGATGGTGAAAATACCATGCCCATCATATATATCATCTTCAGCGACTGCATAGTGGAATCCAGAAATGGTCAGGCCTGAGATCTGAACAGTTGAGTCCTCAATTACGATCGCGCTCAAGGGAAAACCTGCGCTGCCAACGAGCCTTGCCCCGTGCTCCGCCTCAATGCTCAGCTTTCGATCCCGAACGACCACCGCTCCGCGTACATGGAGATCCTGAAACGGAACATCCCGGTAGGATGTCGGCGTGTATGTCCCGGTCTTAATCAGAATTCGACGATCTGAGGTGGATTGATCAATGGCCTCCTGCAGCCCAACCAATCCGAAATAATCGCAACTATCGACAGGACCCCTCTGTGAACAGACTTGTACCGCAGTGGTTTCGTCATCCTTGAACTGGCCAGTCGTCGCGCAGGCGACCACCGCAAGCACAGCCGGAAACGAAACAGTCTTAAGAAGTCGAGCGAGCATTAGAGTGCCTCCTGCTGGAAAGGCGCCTTGGGACTGGCGAACAAATCCCTGTCAAGACGCATCAATCGACTGAGGACGGGTCTCAACACAATCAGGAGTACTGCCGCCGACCCTACGATCGCGGCATGCATCAGCCAAAATTCGGAGGCCGACATCACTTCATAAAAGCGGGCGAGCCAACCGCTGAACAGTCCACCGACAAATATGGCCAGATAGTAGGATCCTACCATCATGGAGTTCACCGAATCCGGAGCAGCGCGAGACGTCAGCGCCAGCGCAATTGGTCCAACATACAAAAACCCGACGGCGCAGACAAAATGGAAGATAATGGGCCAGATCAAAGCGACGGAACCCCCGGCAGATAACACGCCTCCCAACCCGAGCAGTGCGAACGCAATTGCGAACACAGCGCAGCCAAGGGCAAGCTTGATCAGATCTCCTGGTTCTGCATTCCGACGAGACTGGTGGCGCCAATACCACAGCACCAGAGGCGCAAGCAGGAGAACCGCCAACGAGTCGAGAGACTGGAACCATGTCACCGGAACCTCCATTCCGAAGACGGTACGATCCACATCTGATCTCAACCATAATGGATAGGCGTTCCAAACTTGCGATTGCGCCGTCCAATACAAGGAAGTGAGGCCCAGCATCACAAGGATTGCCAGAATAACAACGCCGTCGCCCTTTTCCAGCTTCGGACGATCCTTACTCTCCACAACCGTATCCAACGGCAGATAGTTTCGGCCGGACAGGTAAACAGCGAGGCCAATCAACATGCCTATTCCGGCGGCGCCGAAACCATAATGCCATCCATACACCTCGCCCAGCGTGCCGCATATCAAGGGTGCGATAAAGGCACCGACATTTATGCTGAAAACATAGATTGAATAGCCGGAATCCCTTCTCTGGTCAGACTTCTTGTAGAGACCGCCAACCTGAGCCGCGAGATTTCCCTTCAGGAGCCCCGATCCGAGTATCAGGGCGGCCAATGCCAAGAGAAAACTTGCCTCAAACGCCATGAGGAAATGGCCAACCGCCATGAACAAGGCCCCGGCAAGAACGGCCTTTGTCCGGCCCAGAAGCCGGTCTCCAATCAGCCCGCCAAGAACAGGTGCAAAATAGACGAGGCCCACATAAGCCCCAAATACCTGGGATGCCAATGCTTGTATGCTCAGTGGCCCGAATACCGCCTCAAACAAGCTCCGAAAGGGCTCGAATGCCGCAACATTCCCGGAATTCTCCGGCAGGAAAAGGTATGTCGCCATATACAGGATCAACAATGCCTGCATGCCATAGAAGGAAAACCGCTCCCACGCCTCAGTAAACACGATATAGGCCAGCCCCCTGGGGTGACCGAAGAACACCGCATCGTCTGCGCCTGTGGCATTCACGTCCGCCACATCCGAAGCTCCGGAGGTTTTTGGTAGATCACTCATCAAAATGGTCTTTCATTGGATAACTGTGACAAAGCGCTCAGTGCTCGCCCCAGGCGGGCTTCCAGTTGATATGTTTGGGCACATCATTGACTTCCCAGTAGAACGGTCGCCGTGGACGATCATGATTTCCAATTTCGTTCATGGTCACAGAATCATAGAGACGACCATTCACCATTGTTCGCGAGACCGTTTCGGTATTCCGGATATCCGTCAGCGGATTTTCATCAAGAACGATAATGTCGGCGAGCTTTCCGGCCTTGATTGAACCGATTTGCTCCTCAAGTCCCAACGTCGTGGCGCCGTTGATCGTAGCAGCCTTGAGAACATCAAGATTGCTCATCCCGCCCTCTGAAAGCAATTGAAGTTCCCAATGCATGGCGAGCCCGTAGACTTGGCCATGCGATCCGGCATTCACCCGGCCACCGGCATCGTTCAACGCCTTCATGGAACGCGCAGCCGCGCGGAACCCCAAGTCCCAAATCTCGTCCGCTGCCTGTATATTTGTCATGCCGCGAACATAAGGTGGCGCCCCGACCGGGACTGCCAATGGGCTGTAAGAACTCGTCGTCGTCTGAACATAGGCATCCACCCGCGGGTCTTCCCAAAGCCGAGACGAATTGTAGAGATAGTTTTCCCCCATCAACTCCCCGAAGAGCACGATCAGAGTGGGTGTGTGCGCCACATCAGATTTCGCCATCAACTGGATAAAATCATCATAGAGCGTCTCAACTGGTACGTTGTGTTGAAGGTTAAGATTGCCGTCCAGAATGGCCGTAATGCCATTGAAAAAGTGGCTCTCTCCCTCAACGTCCACCATGATGCCTTTTTCGCGTCCTGCCTTTACCAGCATTTGTCGTTGCTTGCGCTGGATCTGTCGGTAGCTTTTGATTATTGTCCCCCCCAATGCGTTCTTACGGTCCATAACCGCTACGGCATCTGCATAGGTCTCGATCGGGACGTAGACCGGGTCATATTTACGCTTGCGGCCGAAAATAACACTCCCGACCGCAATGGTGCGGGGGCCCACCATCGCACCAGTCTGGGTCATCTCGGTAACTCCGTAGGTCGGAAGCTCCGATGTGTAGGGATCGTAGTTCGTGGTAATCCCGAAAGAGAGTGCTGCGTAGCGAGATGCTTGCTGCTGCGGCAACAGCCCTGCCGACGCATAGTAACATCCATCCAGATGTCCATGCATGTCCACCAGGCCCGGCATCAAGGTTTTTCCGGTCGCATCAATCACATGTGCATCGTTGGGAACGCCGACGTCGGCGGTAGGTCCGACCGCAACGATCCGGTTTCCGTCCACAACAAGTGTGCCGTGTTCGATGATACCGCCCTGATCCAGGGTAATAATCCGGCCACCCACGAAAGCGGTCTTGCCGTTGGGACGGTCCACAGGAACGCGCAAATCCACCCTCGCAAACAGAGTGGGATCGGCGCCATCCGCGTACACCGAGGCTCGGTACACATCAGGACCAAACGCCCAAAATACGCTTTCTGAGTCCCGAGCCCAGATCAGCTCATACCCTCCCGCATCTGTCAGTCGCGTGCCGCTATCAGCATCGAACACACCGCCCTCTACGGCGGGGTCAAAGGATGCCACGTAATACGTTTGATAGTGCCGATAAGCGATCCAGTTCAGATCCGGGCTAAGCTTCAACTCACTCGTGTCTGAATCCTTTGTTCGCACGTGCACTTCATGGTCATCCCCATTGATCGACACGCTTTCGAGTGTCGTAACGAGCGTCTCGTCGATATAAGCCTCTGTCGTGAAGTACACACGCTCTCCATCCGGAGAGAATCTCGGATTGCCACCGACGACGCCCAATGGGGTTGCTTCGCCTCCCTCGGCAGGAATCCAGTAAATCCCAGGGTCCGCCAAGTGACCGCCGAGACAATCGTCGCCCGATGCAATCTGGAACATGATCACCGATCCGTCCGGCGAAAATGAAGGTTCACGCACAATGCCGGTAGACTTGAACAGTGTGGACACTTTTCCAGTGTCGGATTTCACCTTCAGGGTCCCGCCCAATACGTCATCCCACTCGATGAACGCGATGGTTCGACCATCGGGTGAAAAGGCTGGCTCCGATTGCGAAGCTTCCGTCGTCGATAAGTGTTCCGGCGTGTTGTTGGAAGTATCCTGTCGCCATATGCGTCCGAGCGCGCTGAACGCAAGCATCTGCTCGTCCGGCGAAAGGGCCAGTCGCGAAATCGCCTTTACACGTAACGTATCCGGATCGAGGTCTTGTGTGAATCGCGCCGGCTCGATCAAACGATGCCTAGCCGTCAGCGAGAATGGAATCTCATTCGCGCGCCCACTGTCGATATCGACGCGCATGATTTTTCCGCCTGCCCATATCGCGATTGCCTTGCCGTCGGGAAACCAGGAAAATCGGGGGTAATATGTGCCCTGCCCCAGAAAATCAGCCTGCCCATCCCGGTCCAATCCATCAAACACCGGTATCTGGGCGCGTGTCGCAAAATCGTACGTGAACAGCATTGTTTGATCTTTGACCCGGCGGACAAAGGCCATTTTACTGCCGTCAGGCGACATGGACGGAGTCATGGCGCCACCAAAACCGCCCACCACAGTTTTGATCTCGCCGGTTTCAAGACTTTTCCGACGAATGGCAAAATTCTTGTGGTTGGCATCCACATATACAGTGGACGCATGCGGCGGGGTCATTTTCTCGACGAAGTACAGGAACTGACCATCAGGTGAATAGACGGCATCATGCACGTTTTCGCCATTCTCTGGCATCGGGACGATCTGTTCTGCATCACCCCCACTAGCAGGATAGGTTACCAATTCAGAGGAATGGAGCCGGTTCGCCGTATCGAACATGCGGGCCGCAACAATGGTTCGGCCATCCGCACTCCAGGATGGATCGACCAATGCAAGCGTGCTCTCGGACGAGACCTGAACGGGGTTGCTGCCGTCTGGGTCCGACGTCCAGATATTATCGGACCCGTCGACATCACTGATGTACGCAATGCGTGCGCCATCCGGACTGAATACCGGCGAATGCTGAATGGCAGGCCCGCCATGCACCAATTCAGCGGCACCGCCCGCTGCTGGCATTGAGTAAATGTCTCCCAACACGTCGAACACGATCGTGTCGCCAACCGGACTGACAGCAACACTTATCCAGGTTCCTTCTGTCAGGGAGAGTTCGACCTCCTGATAAGGCTGCCCAGTTTGGGTAATATCCCATTCCTGCGCGTTGGATGTACATCCAGTTGACAAAGCCAGGCCCAACAGTCCGGCAGCTATAGTCGTCACTCTCATGAATGCCTTCTCCCCTCTGTGTTGCAGCGCTCAAGCCCGTAGAATGCGCGTTCGCCGGTCCGGCGGGTAGGCTTTCCTGCAGCTTCGACTTGACCATGTCGCGACCGCATCGGCGAAGGGGCCTACGACGCATGAAGAGGTGCGCCAAGCGCACCACTGGTCGCGCACTTCGCATCTGTCACGTGCTCCGAATTCTTTGCGATACATAAGACTGGCAATTTTTCGCTCTTTGGTACTGGAGGTTTCATGCGTTTTCCGAGAGTCCGGTCCATCCACAAATATGTCAGCCTCAGCTTCCTCGCTTTGTGGGCACTCCAGGCCGCATCCGGCCTTGCGATTAGCTTTCGAGCCGATATCGATGATTTCTTCCTCGGGCAGAAGAGCGTTCAAACCGAAACTGCCGCCCTGGCCAAAACGATCGAGACGCTTCAATCGGAAGGCGACGAAATCTCGTCAATCTGGATATCCGGTGGTCGGGACGGTCAATATGATGTCTATTTGGACCGCGATGGTGAAAGCCGCACAGTGCGAATTGACGGTAGCGGTGCACGCATCCGTGATCGGTCCGACGCCAATCGGTTTTCAGACGGCGCTATCTTCGAAACCCTGACGCAATTTCACAAATCGCTGATGTTGGGCTCAACGGGATACCTCTTCCTCACAATCTCCGGTCTCCTTCTGATATCAAATATCAGCCTTGGGCTGATGGCTGGATGGTCTCAACGCAAACGCCTTAGAGCGTTTACAAAAGCCTCCTCCGTCCCGGCAGCTGCGGCATTGTCAGGCTGGCATTGGCGCGTGGGATTTTGGGGGGCAATTCCTGCGCTCTGCGTCATCTTGGCGGGCACTGCCCTCACCCAGTCTGATCTGCTGGCAAATGGGCTGAGCGTGGAACAAAAAACCCCTGAAAGTCAGAAGCCCGCTCCAACGCACATCGTGGACTTAGGCACCGCGATGGATGTTGCACTCGGCGAGTATCCCGGATCCTCTCTCGTCGCGATCAATTTGCCCACCGAAAACCGGCAATGGTACAAGTTTCGCCTGAAGGCACCCGGAGAGATGCCGCGCCTTTATGGTGCAACCCGCGTATTCGTCGGATTGGACGGCACGGTTCTGCTGGACCATGATGCTGCCAACAGCGCTCCGGAAGAGCGTGTAATTGAATCTCTTTACCCACTCCACACCGGACAGATAGGTGGACTGTTCGGGCGACTCATAAATGCCGCCGCCGGCATCTGGTTGTTGTTCATGATCGCTTTGGGCGTACAACTTTGGTTAGCCCGTCGTCGCGGGCAAGGCGCAATGAAATCGCCACCTGGTGGTGAATAAGTGACACGCTATGAAATCAGGCGCGACGAACACATGGTCCCACTGGAATCAGCGCAAAGCTTGACTTACGAACCCGCCGGAAGGTCAATCCCGCGACAAACACACCATGATAGGGAAACCAGAATGGCCGACCGTAAGGACGACCTGATCAAGACCGGGCAACAGCCCCCACTCAGAAAAGCGCTTCCACCATTTGAAGGATTGCGGGCGTTCGACGCCATCGCCCGGCTCGGCGGCGTTCGAAAAGCGGCAAAATGGCTGGACCGGGACCATGCAGTTCTAAGCCGACATTTGCGGGCTCTTGAGGAATGGGTCGGAATAACCCTCGTGGAACGCGTTCCGACGGGCCTGATCCTGACCGAAGCTGGCAAGGACTATCATCGCTCAATTGCTCAAGCCCTTGATATGGTGGCGCACGCCACACTGGACCTGCTCAATCAGGGCATCCATCACCAGCTTCTGATATGGAGTACGCCCGGATTTGCACAGCAATGGCTGTCGCGCCGTTTGGCATCGCTTGAGCGCGCAAACCAAGGTGTGGAAATCGAGCTCAAGCCGTCCGTCAGTGCTCCGGACTTTCTCTCCCATGAGGCCACTGCTGATATTCGCTACTGGGCATCCTACGAAGATCTTGATGAGCTTCCGTCCCACCTGAGAAGCCAGGTGATCGCACAATCTCCTATCATTCCGGTAGCAAGCCCGGACTATCTCGAGAGCGCCCCTGAAATCCACAAACCTGAAGACCTGCTCAATCATCAGTTGCTTCATGAGAATACAACCGAAACTTGGGAGATCTGGCTGAACTCTCTTGGCGTCGATTGTGCCGATGGGCTCAAAGGTCCTCGCCTGTGGCAGGGCAACTTGACGAGCGATGCGTCCCGCCACGGACGGGGCATTGCCCTGACCAACCCCTTGCTCGCCGAAAAGCACCTTACAAGAGGCGACCTGGTCTGGATCGGCAAGGATAATCCGGCTTTTCCAGCAAGGCGGGGCGACTATGTTTTGATCGCCCGTCACGATCGTTGGAACGAACCAAGCTTGCGAAAATTCCGTCAATGGCTGACCAACACGATCGCCAAGGACACGCCTCAGTTCAAGCCAGGCAGCTAGCTCAGCGCGTCCACAGCGGCATTGAAGAAATCATTATCCAGGATCGCTTCCGAGAATTTTGGCTTCGACCGGCAACTCAGAACGGTCAGCACAATTCCACGACTGGGATTGACATAGATATATTGCCCGAAGATTCCCCGTGCGCTGAATGCGCCTTCCTTAAAATCACCGTCGCGGTCAGGCACGGGCCACCACATATACCCGTAGTTCAATGGGTCGGATCCCGCCATACGTGGCTCAGTAGCTTCCGTGAACCAACCTTCCGGTACGACCGATTCCCCGTCGATCACCCCGCCATTCAACGCGAAGAGTCCCAATCGGGCATAATCATGCAAATTCGCGCAAATGCCACTGCCGGCAACCTCAAGCCCATCCGGCGACTCCAGCCACCATGCGGCGTCCGCCTGCATGCCAAGACGCGACCACATGGTTTCGGAACAATAGTCAGACAGCCACTTCCCGGTTGCGGCTTTGACCAGTGCACCCACAACATGGGTCTCGCCCGTGCTATAGTTCCAGACCGTTCCCGGCTCGGCAATGCGGGGCAAAGAGGCCATGAATTTCATGATTTCACCCGGTTTTTGTCCAACCTGGAGATCCAGCATGGTGCGGCGTTCAGACTCCGCCACCGTGTGAGTATCGTCCCACTTCACACCTGACGTCATCTGCAGCAAATGCTTGATGGAGACCCCATCGTAGCCACTACCGGACAGTTCAGGCAGGTACTTCACGAGTTGGTCATCAACGCTGTCGATGAAGCCATCCTTGATCGCCGTACCAACCAGCGTTGTCGATACTGACTTGGCCATGGACATCGACATCCATCGCGTATCCGGCCCGATGCCCTGATCATAGTATTCGTGAACGATATGCCCATCCTTGATCGCCAACAGTCCGACGAGGCGGTTCTGAGATACGTAGTCGAACAGATCGTAGGATTTACCATTCGCCTGAATAGACATATCGCTCAGCGGCGTCGCCGCATATGGCAAGGCAGACACCGTGTCACCAGCCTTGATGGTGCGAGTGGGGAAAATCTCGTGTGTATGGCTGAACGTATGCATCTGAACATCTGGCATCAATTTGCCAGCATAAGCCGTCACGATGTCACCGAACTGCGGTTCGCGCTGAGAGAATGCTGTCACGAATAGTCTCCTAGGTTAGCGCAGCGACAATCAGGAGGTGGCGCGCGCTTTGTGGTGACAATACATTTCGATACCGGCAGACTCAGGTGCCAAGCAAAGGTATTCTGGTGCCCCCGCCGCACCAGCTGTTATACATTTCGCGCCTCACATTTCCGTCTGTCGACGCGAAGACTGACCCCAGAAAATACAAGGGATATAGTATGACCGATGCAAATGAGACGTGGCACATGTATGTGCCGAAACCTTATCGGGCGTCTGACCCGCTCTCGATCATAGCCGCCTACCCCTTTGGCCAGATAATCACCAGCTGCGGCGACCTGCCCTATGCGACCTCGGTCCCCATGTACGTGGTGACAACATCGACTGGTCACACTGAGCTGGTGGGGCACATGGCGCGGAACAATCCACACGCCACCACCCTGGCCGCCGGCCAAAACGCGCTTGCGACCTTTCATGGCCCGAACGCATATATCTCGGCAAGCTGGTACAAGGACCAGCCAACCGTTCCGACCTGGAACTACATTGCTGCGCAAGTACGAGGGACGCTTCATCCGATTGATGATGCCGAGGCTCAACTGGAGATCATGCGGACCACGATTGCCCAAAGCGAAGCGGCGTCCCAATCCGCGTGGCGTATGGAGCACGCACCCGATGGCAAAGTCGACAGCCTGATTCCCCGTATCCGCTCCTTCAGGATCACCATCTCAAATATCGATGCGGTGACAAAGTTGAGTCAGACCCATCCGCTTGCGGATCAGAAGCGGGTTGTCGACGCCCTCGAAACTCACAGCAACGTTCAGGATCAGGAAATCGCGCGGCACATGCGCAGTCTTTGGCAAAAATAGTCACATCGCATTGGTCATGCACCATCGGTGCTGAAACCGCACCACTCCAATCGGTTTAGTCATCTTTTCCCTTCCGCCGCCTGAGCCCAACATGGGTTCAAACAATTGAAAGGGACGCACAATGGCGATCGCGCATCGGAATACAGCCCAGTGGCAGGCCATGGACGCCTCTCACCACATACACCCATTCTGCGATCCAAAAACACTCGCAGAACGTGGCGTGCGCGTCATAACGAGCGCAGACGGCTGTTATGTTTATGACAGCGACAACAACAAGATCCTAGATGGGATGGCTGGCCTTTGGTGTGTGAATGTCGGGTATGGTCGCCAGGAACTGGTTGATGTTGCGACCGCGCAGATGGAGCAATTGCCATTCTACAATTCGTTCTTTCAAAGCTCGACGCCTAGCCAGATCGAACTTGCGCAAAAACTGTCAGAGATCGCACCGGGGAACCTCAACCATTTCTTTTTCGCCAATTCCGGATCCGAGGCGAATGACACCGTAATCCGCATGGCGCGCCACTATTGGCACGTCCGCGGCAAGCCAAAGAAACACAAGTTCATTGGCCGTCATCTCGGATATCATGGCAGCACGCTTGCCGCGACCAGCCTCGGCGGCATGAAGCACATGCATGATATGGGATCATCCATGCTTCCTGGCTTCGAGCACATCATGGAACCCCACTGGTACGCTCACGGAGGGAATATGAGCCCCGAGGAGTTTGGTCTCCGGGCAGCGCATGCATTGGAAGAAAAAATTCTCGAAGTTGGAGCAGACAATATCGCCGCATTCATCGGCGAACCAATTCAGGGCGCTGGTGGCGTCATCGACCCACCTCCCAATTACTGGCCCGAGATTCAGAAGATCTGCCGCAAGCATGATATCCTTCTGGTATCAGACGAGGTCATCTGTGGTTTTGGACGTCTGGGGGAATGGTTTGGATGCCAGCACTATGGTGTCCAGCCTGACATCATGCCGATGGCCAAAGGCATGTCATCCGGCTATCTGCCGATTTCTGCGGTGGCTTTCAGCGATGAGATATTTGAGACCATCAATGAAGGTGGTCCCATCTCTCATGGCTACACCTATTCCGGGCACCCCGTCGCTTGCGCGGTTGCGAATGCCAATATCAACATTATCGAACGCGAAGGCTTGGTGGATCGCGTAAAGAATGATGTCGGCCCCTATCTGCACGCACGGCTCCAGCAGCTATTTAATGAACATGCAATCATTGGTGAAGTACGCGGAGCTGGCCTGATTGCCGGTCTTCAGCTCATCAAGTCACGGGAAGCATGCGAACACTTCACGGCTGAAGACAATGCGGCGAATATCTGTCGTGACATATGCCTCGATAAAGGCCTGATCATGCGTGCCGTCGGACAGGCAATGGTGATCTGCCCTCCGCTTACCATCACGCATGCTGAAATAGACGAACTGATCGACATCGCGTCTGCCGGCCTTTCGGAAACGGCTGCCCGCTTGGGAGTCGCATGACATGTCCGTCATGCAAGTCTCGACTGCGGACTCCGTAGCGACGTCGAATGCTCTGCTGCACCGGTTGAAGGAGCGCATAGCCGCATCGTCTGTGGAAAAATCATTTACCGTGACCAATCCCGCAGACGGATCCATTGTGGCAAAAGTGCCGGATCTTGGCGCGCCGGAAACGGAAAAAGCGATTGCGCTGGCAAATGATGCACAGGTTGCATGGGCCGGGCTGACGGCGGGAGAACGCGGAGCGATACTACGGCGGTGGCATGACCTTATTCTCGCATCAGAAAAAGAACTTGGCGAAATACTGACACTCGAACAGGGCAAGCCTTTGGCAGAAGCCCGCCGGGAAGTGACGTTTAATGCCAGCTATATTGAATGGTTCGCTGAAGAGGCCAAACGCGCTTACGGTGATGTGATACCGACCAGCGCGTCCTCCCGGCGACAGCTCGTCATCAAGCAGCCCGTGGGAATTGTCGGCGCCATTACGCCCTGGAACTTTCCGAGCGGCATGATAACCCGCAAGGCTGCGCCTGCACTGGCCGCCGGGTGCGTGATCATCCTGAAGCCATCCGATGAAACGCCCTTGTCAGCGCTGGCACTGGAATGCCTGGCAGAGGATGCCGGTTTCCCAGCAGGCGTTTTCCAGGTCATCACTTCGAAAGATCCAGCGCCCGTTGCCCAGACACTGACCAGCCATCCACTCGTTCGCAAGATCTCCTTCACCGGATCTACGCGCGTTGGAAAACTACTGATGCAGCAAAGCGCCGACAGCGTAAAACGCATGTCACTCGAACTGGGTGGGAACGCGCCCCTCATCGTGTTCGATGATGCAGACATCGATTCAGCCGTCGCAGGCGCGCTGGTCGCAAAGTTTCGCAATGCTGGACAAACATGCATCTGCGCCAATCGCATTTTACTACATACGTCCATCAAGGACGCATTTCTTGATAAATTCGTGGCAGCGGCAGAGGCCATGAATGTTGGGGACGGACTCGATCCATCTTCTGACATGGGGCCAATGATCAACACCGCCGCTAAGAACAAGGTTCAGTCTCTGATAGCAGACGCTGTCGAAAAGGGCGCGACAGTGTCCGCGTCTCGTCACTCCTCAGACGTCGGAAATTTCATGCCGCCGACCATCCTGTGCGATGTCACAACGGATATGGACATCGCACACACTGAGATTTTTGGCCCAGTTGCGCCGGTTCTCGTTTTCGAAAACGACGAAGACGCCATCGCATTGGCCAATGATACGCCTTATGGGCTCGCCGCATATTTCTGGACCCGAAAGCTTTCGCGCGCCTGGCGTGTCGCTGAGCAATTGGAAGTCGGCATGGTTGGATTGAACGATATTGCGATCTCAGGAGAGGCAACACCTTTCGGAGGCGTCAAGGAATCCGGCATCGGGCGCGAGGGGTCTCGCTACGGCCTCGATGACTATCTGAATGTGAAGTATATCGCGATGGGGGGAATCTGATGTTCTACCCGAATACGGTTTCGACAAAATTTCACCTCCTGAAAGCCAGCGCTATCATGGCTATCGCTTCTGCGACGGTGCCAATGGCCGCACTGGCCCAGGACGCCGCAACGGATAATCCAGCAGCTCTCATCGCCGAGCTGCAGGAAAAACTACGCTTACAGGACGAACGACTGGCGCGCCTTGAGCGGATGCTGAAAGACGCGACAAATGTGCCAGCCAAGCTTGCAACAAGCGACCGGGACACGTCCCGCGTCGTCGTGGCAGAAGCCACGGTCGCAGATACGCGTCCTGCCGCCCCGACTGGGAATCTCAACATAAGTGGCGATATGCGCCTCAGATATGAGCATAACTCGTCTGATGGCGACGAACGCGATGATGCGCGCGGCGTCGTGCGTGGGCGTATCGCGGCCACATATGCCGCGTCACCTACTCTCGAACTTGGTGCCAGGCTCGTCACTGGAGATCCTGACGATCCAAATTCATCCGACGTTTCGCTCTCCAACTTCAATGACGATCTTCAGGTAAGCCTGGACCAAGTTTACGGCATCAAGACGTTCGGCAAATTGTCCGTGCTGGGCGGAAAATTTGCGAACCCATTCCGGCGCACGGATCTCGTCTGGGATGGCGATGTGAACCCGCAAGGCTTGGCAGCCCGCTACGCGGCTCTCGACAATGGTTCAACTCGCATCGGGGGTAGCGCGCTGTTTTTCCCGATTGAGCGTTCGACCGCCGCCCAAGACAGCACAGCATCCGGATTTCAGCTCACCCTCGATCAAAAAGCCAGCGAAGCGTGGGAGTTCGGATTTGCTGCCGGATACTACGACTATGAAATCGAGGCGGTTGGCACAGCAGACTCCGGTGATACACGCACCAACTTGCTTGATGGTTCAGGCGCTTATCTGTCCGATTTTGATCTTCTCAATATCATGACGGAAGCGTCCTTTTCCGGCTTTGGAGATCGCTGGCCACTGGAAATCAAGGCTGAATATGTTCGAAATCTCGGTGCGGACGATTATGATACAGGCTATTCAGTCTCCGCATCGCTTGGACAGGCGAGCGCGCCAGGAACCTATAGTTTCGGATATGGCTATCATGTCGCAGAAGCCGACTCGGTATTCGCGGCCTTTGCGCAAGATAACATACCATATGCCAGCAACTATCTTCAGCACACATACTCGTTCTCCTACGCACTCAGCGAGCACCTCCAGATGAATACGAGCCTGTATGCGTATCGGCTCAAGGATGAAATCCTCATCCCGTTCGCCACCGACGACTGGCAACAGCGACTTCGCGTAAATCTGGTCGCGAACTTCTAGACCCTCCTTCATATATCGGACCCACATTTCAAAGGATTGTTGACTTGCGTATTGGCACCCCAAAAGAACTCAAGAACCGTGAATATCGCGTGGGCCTGACGCCACAAGGCGCCCAGGAACTCGTACGGTCGGGTCACTCTGTATTCGTCGAAACCGGCGCGGGCGAAATGGTTGGATTTTCTGACGAACTGTATGAATCGGCAGGCTGCACAATTTCCACGAACGCGGACGAATTGTTCGACTCTTCCGATATGATCATCAAGGTGAAAGAACCTCAGCCGGTTGAGATCGCGCGCCTGCAACCACGACACACGCTGTTCACCTATCTTCATCTGGCACCAGACCCTGAACAGACCCGCGGACTTTTGAAGTCGGGCGCTACCTGCATTGCCTATGAAACAGTAACCGACCGGTTTGGACGCTTGCCTTTGCTTACCCCAATGAGTGAAGTGGCCGGACGCTTGTCAGTTCAGGCTGGCGCCAAGTATCTTGAAATAGCTCAAGGTGGCTCGGGAACACTATTGGGTGGCGTTACCGGCGTCGCTCCAGGCAAGGTACTCGTCATCGGAGGTGGCGTCGCAGGACGGAATGCGGCGGAAATGGCCGTCGGGCTGGGAGCAAATGTCACCATCCTCGATCGCTCACTTGATCGTCTTCGGGAACTGGACGCATTCTTCGCGGGTCGCGCCCGCTGTCTTTACTCCACATCGGCTGCGATCGAAGCTTCACTTCTGACCGCTGATTTGGTGGTCGGGGCTGTCCTGCTTCCCGGGTCGGCTGCGCCAAAGGTCGTTTCAGCCGAACAAATCTCGATGATGAAGCCCGGATCAGTGGTTGTGGATATCGCCATTGATCAAGGCGGCTGTTTCGAAACCAGCCGTCCGACCACACATGACGAACCCGTCTACAATGTTGATGGTGTCTGCCACTATTGCGTTACCAATATGCCAGCAGCAGTTGCCCGAACATCCACAATCGCCCTGTCAAACGCCACCCTGCCCTATGCGATGGCGTTGGCCGATTTGGGCACCGAACAAGCCGTGAAGACCGATCCACATCTGCATGCCGGCATCAATGTAGCCCATGGTGACATTGTCCATCCCGAAATTGTCGCGGCGATGGCTGGCCTCATATGACGTCAAGCCGGATATCCTGAGATTTACGGCACTTATGGCGACCATCGTCGCGGAACTTGCCCCCCATACGAACCCGGCCTGAACAAGGCCGGGTTTGGCAAATTTTAGAGCAAGACTTGAGCGCTGCGAAAGATGGCGCGAATGACATCCCATTCCGCTCTTCGCAACATTTGGTTAACCTTGATCTCCAAGATGCAAGGCAGCGGTATCGCTTCGGCTTACCACCTCTTTTTCTGGAACTATCTTAATTACGAAGGCCCAAGTGTTCATGCCTGCAGTCAAGCTGTCTGAATCCGCCGCTTCCTTTTCCATCGCTCAAATAATTGCCCGCGATCTCAGCGTCCGCGAAGCGCAGGTTGCGGCGACGATTGCGCTCATTGAAGAGGGCGCGACCATACCTTTCATCGCACGCTATCGGAAGGAACGTACGGGCGGCCTGGACGACACTCAATTGCGGCAATTGGCAGAGCGCTACACCTATCTGACAGAGCTACAAGCAAGGCGTGAAACAATCCTGTCGTCCATTGGTGAGCAGCAAAAACTCACGCGCCCGCTTGAGCGTGCGATCTGGAATGCTGAAACCAAGGTTGAGTTGGAAGACCTGTACCGACCATACAAGCCGAGACGTCGAACGCGGGCGACAATTGCACGTGAACAGGGGCTCGAGCCTTTGGCCGAAACACTCCTGAAATGTGCAGGCGATCCTGAAAAACTGGCTGTTGCCTATGTTGATAGTACCAAGGATGTGGAAACGGTATCGGCAGCTCTCGAAGGTGCCCGAGACATTCTGATCGAACGAATGGTCGAAACTCCATCCATCGTCCGCCACGTCCGGGAAAAGGTCTGGGAGGCGGGTGAATTGAGTTCACGGCTGGTCAAAGGCAAACAGGCTGACAAATTTCGGGATTATGCGGACTTCGCTGAACCGCTCGAGAAAATGCCGTCCCACCGCGCTCTCGCAATGTTGCGCGGAGAGAAAGAAGGCGTACTGAAAGTCGGGGTCGGAATCCAGACACGCAAGGCTGATACGCCGCGTCAGGCAATCGCTCGAATCTGTCAGGAATTTGGCATTAACGCATCGGGTAGCATCGGTGATCGCTGGATGCGGGAAACCGCCGAAAAGGCTTGGTCGACCAAGCTTGCCAAATCCGGTGCCTCTGACTCGCTGGCCCGTTTGAAGGAGCGTGCCGAGGCAGAAGCGATCCAAGTATTCTCCAACAATCTCAAGGATTTGCTTCTCGCCGCGCCGGCCGGAAAGAAAACGGTCATGGGCATTGATCCCGGCATCCGAACCGGGTGCAAGATTGCCGTAGTCGATGCGACTGGCAAATTGCTCGATACCGCCACCATTTATCCTCATGCGCCGCGCAATGATCGCGCGGGCGCACTGACCATCATAACGCGACTTGCCGCCAAGCACGGCGTGGATCTTGTCGGCGTCGGCAATGGCACAGCCGGCCGGGAAACGGACGCTCTGGTTGCTGAGTTGGGCAAGGCAGCACCGGACCTGAAACTGGCCAGCATCATGGTGTCGGAAGCCGGCGCCTCCGTCTATTCGGCCTCACAGCTAGCTGCTGACGAATTTCCGAATCTGGATGTCAGCTTGCGTGGGGCAATTTCCATTGCACGGCGCCTTCAGGACCCGCTGGCCGAACTGGTCAAAATCGAACCGAAAGCGATTGGCGTCGGCCAGTACCAGCATGATGTCGATCAGGCTGCACTCGCCCGCTCGCTCGACGCGGTTGTGGAGGATTGCGTGAATGCGGTTGGCGTCGACGTCAACACAGCCTCCGCTCCCCTCCTCACGCATGTCTCCGGACTTAACACGACGCTGGCCAGCAACATCGTCGCTTTCCGCGACGAGAATGGACCGTTCTTGACACGCAAACAGTTGAAGAAAGTCCCGCGCATGGGCGCAAAGAGTTTCGAGCAATCGGCTGGATTCCTGCGCATCGTTGGAGGCAAGGACCCGCTGGATGGATGTGCCGTACACCCGGAGTCCTACCCAATTGTCGAACGCATCGCCAAGGCAACGAAACAATCAGTGAAGTCCCTGATCGGCAACAAGGCAGTCCTGTCACAACTCAACCCAGCTGACTTCGCTGATGCGACATTTGGCGTTCCTACAATCCGGGACATTATCGCCGAACTGGAAAAGCCAGGCCGCGATCCAAGACCTGACTTCCAGACCGCGAGCTTCCAGGAAGGCGTCAACGAAATCGGCGACCTCAATCCCGGCATGAATCTGGAAGGCGTCGTGACAAACGTCACCGCCTTTGGCGCCTTTGTAGATATTGGCGTTCATCAGGACGGCCTCGTTCACATATCTCAACTGGCAGACCGCTTCGTGGAGTCACCGCGCGACGTGGTCAAAGCTGGCGACATTGTGCGCGTTCGCGTGCTGGAAGTGGATATAGACCAAAAGCGGATCAGCCTGAGCATGAAGTCGTCCGCCGACTCGCAAGCGGGCACGCGTCCCAAACCGGCGCCCAAGGCGCCACCTCGGAAAACTCCCGAGCCGGCAGCTAAAGAGACCACGAGCAGCCCATTCGACGTGCTGAAATCTCTCAAGCGCTAGCCCACTTGCATAACGTATTCGAAAGTTACCCCTCCACTCCAATTCGCAACATGTCAGCCCCAATCCCTCATTGACTGGCAGGGTTGCCGCCAGATGGCCGGCATATGAGTGAATATCTGCCTCCAGGCAGATAGGCCGACACCCCGAATTGGCAGGTGACGATCTAAAAGACTCATTTTGCGAATAATTTTCATTTGCAAAACAGATCACCACGCGCTATCCCGACCCCACATTGCGACTGAGTTGCATTTACGTATTATCTGGAGGGGTCCATGAACCACATCGTAAACCGTAAAACCGCCCTGTTCGGGGCCACAGCGATCGTATCGATCATTATGCTTCAGGCACCAGCCTCCGCTCAGGAAGACGCGAACACTGACAGTGAGGAGTTCCTCGGCACGCTGACGCTCGGCGAGAGTAAAAGGGAAGTCCAGACCGACACCGCCACACCAGTCACGGTCGTCGATCAGGAAGAAATAGAAGACCGCCAAGCTGGCACTGTTGCGGAATTGATTGACTCCGTTCCTGGCGTCTCCCTCGTAAACGGCTCCACCCCGATCGGATCCGGGATCAATATTCGTGGCTTTGGCGCCAACGGCACTTACGGAACTGACCAGAAAGTAGCAATTCAGGTCGATGGCGCGAGCGTGGGCTCGGAAGAACTCTATCGTATTGGCACCCAGCTTTATACCGATCCGTATCTCTACAAGAGCGTCGAAGTGATCCGCGGGACTGTCGGAAGCTTTGAGTACGGATCTGGTATTATCGGTGGGGTTGTGCGCCTTGAGACGATCGATGCGTCAGACCTCACGGGCGGCGAAACGGGGCTCGCCTTCCGTCAAACCCTCGGCGGCGCAACCAATATGGACGGATTCAACTCCTCCAGCACGCTCGCAGTCCAACCCACGGAAAACCTTGAGCTCCTTGCGAACTATTCCTGGCGCGAGCAACACAATCAGGAAGATGGTAATGACAATGTCATTGAGAACAGCGAACTTGAACTGCCCTCCTATCTGCTGAAGGCCCGCTATACGGTCGGGGACCACAGCATGCGCGCCAGCTATACCAATTCTGAGACAACCGAACGGGACAAACCATACGACTCCTTCGGTACGACCGGCGGCGCATTTGGAAATGTGGATCGTGACACCAAGTCCGAAACGATATCGCTTGCCTACAATTTCAATCCTATCACGAATGATTTGGTGAACCTTGATGCGGTGTATTCCTACGCCAATCAGGAAATTGATCAGGAATGTATTGTCGGCAGTGGCCCGTTCGGATGCTTCGCCACGGTCGATGCCGACCATCGCTACGAGACAACGAAGTTCACCGTGAAGAACACAGCCTATATTGAAACAGGCGCTCTGGTGCATGATTTGCGCACGGGCATCGAGTTCATCCAGAAAGAACGTCTTGATGCAAATTCGGCCCCAGGCGGTGAAGACAATCGCATCGCCCTGTTCGTAGTCGACCAGATCGACTTTCTGGATGGATGGACATTCGCACCAGCCCTTCGGTTTGAAAGCTCAGAAGTCGAGGGGACCCTCGATGATGGCAGCGCTGCGAGCTATGACAATGACGCGCTCATGGGCGGGGCATCGCTCCGTTATCAGTTTGACAATGGCGTTGCCCTCTTCGGAAGCTATGCTTACACGGAAAGCCTCCCCATTCTCGATGACCTCGAGAACGAGGTCTATATGAGCCAGCCAGAGATCGGGAAGACTTATGAGTTCGGCGCATCCTACGACCTTATCGGTGTCCTTGGACAGGATGATACGCTTTCCATGAAGGCCAATTATTATCACACGGATCAGGAAGATAACACGTCTTACTCAGGTGTGGACTCGATCGAAATCCAGGGGCTGGAGCTTGAAGGATCGTACGCCCGCCGCGACGGCTACTATGCTGACCTCAACGCCAATATCGTTGATGCAGAACAGACCCGCACAGACAGCACCGTCGCGGATTGGACGAATGCTCCAGCCAACACGCTGCGCCTCACGCTCGGCAAGCGCTTATCGAGATTGGCCGATCTGTCCAGCGAGTTCGTGCTGGCAGATGAAGCAGACCGCAATGGCACGACGACCCCGGGCTTTGCCACTGTCAATTTGCGCGCAACGATCACTCCGCAGGAAGGTGTCCTGGAGGACACATCCTTCCGCTTCGGGTTTGAAAACCTGTTCGATCATAATTACACGCCGCTCCTTTCTACGCGTCCGGCGGCTGGGCGGAACATCAAGTTCACGGTGTCGAAAGCCTTTTAGACAGTACCCCACCGATGCGAGCACCATGCGCGGCTGCCAACAGCTGCATGGTGCTCGTAACAATTCTCCAAACATTCCCGCAGCGAACTGAGTTTCAAAGCGAAATCTGATTGGAAACGCGCATGCTCACGATGTTTCAAAACTTATATGATGTCGGCGGTCCCATCCTTACCATCCTTCTGCTTGCATCCATTTTCACGCTCGCCCTGACAGGCTTCAAATACTGGCAATTTCGGTCGGATCAGATCGGACGCCTGAAGCCGCTCAAATCGGCCATCCGCTCTCTGGACGCTGGCGATGAGCAAGGTGCATCGGATCAGCTCCGCGCATCGAAACATTGGCTGGCGAACATTCTTCTGTCCGCTTTGCCGCTACGCGGGCGAGAAGGCCTTGTTGCCCGACTTGAAGCCGAAGCCGACCTCGCGTTGCAACCCTATGAAGGTGGCTTTCGCGTCCTTGATACGATTGCTCAATTGGCCCCCCTGCTAGGGCTTCTCGGAACGGTGCTGGGGATGATTGAGGCGTTCCAGGCCCTGCAATCTGCGGGATCACAGGTAGATCCGGCAGCCCTTGCTGGCGGTATCTGGGTCGCCCTGCTGACCACCGCCGCAGGCCTCTCCGTCGCCATGCCTACATCCATTGCGCTGTCCTGGTTTGAAGCTCAGACTGACCGCGAACGCGCTTTCGCCGAGCATGCATTCACAGTCCTCGTTACACCGGAAACGCGCGCGACGTCAGCCAGAGAAATAGTTGCTGCTGGATATGGCACTTAAGCGCACCCGCCCACGCCGTCGCGCGTCGATCACGTCCCTTATCGACGTGATCTTTCTGCTGCTGCTTTTCTTTATGCTGGCTTCTAGTTTCTCAAAGTTTTCCGAGGTCGAGATAGCCTCAACCACTGCAGCCGCCGGTAAGACCTCCGACAACCCCATCCTTATACTAACCATTGGAGCTGATACCCTTCTGCTGGACGGAAAGGCGGTCCCGCTGAGTCATCTCGCTTACAAGCTCGAAATACATGAAAATGATGAAAGCGTACCGACAGTGGCGGTGAAGTTAACAGACGATGTTACCACGCAAACACTGATTGACGTCCTCGCTGAACTGAAACGCACGCCCTGGATTGAGGTGCTCGTGGTGGAGCCGACATGAAGCGTAGCAAACTGCAAACCCGCCGCGATCCCGTGATCTCACTGATCAACATCGTATTCCTGATCCTGATCTTCTTCATGATTGCAGGAACGCTCGCCTCCCCACCTGATCCATCTGTAAGATTTGTTCAGACCCAAGATCTCGAATGCTGCGTCCCTCCAGACGCGGTGTCGATCGACAAGACCGGTCAACTACGCCGGGGAGGCGCTCCGGTCAGCCTGGAGAGTCTTCTCGACAGCCCGGCGGCAGATACGTCGTCCCTACGCCTTCTTCCCGATCGCGAACTGCCAGCAGTGCAACTCCTCAAGCTGGTGAAAGAGCTTCGAGCGAGCGGTAGGACCAACATCATTGTCGTGACGGAGGACACCACAGGATGACGAAAGCGAATGTGGTCAAATTCTCGATTGCGCTGTCAGCAGCGGCAGCGGCCCACTTGAGTGTGTTGGCGTATACAGTCCCTCACGCTCCGCCGGCATTGGTGGCAGGAAACAGCTTCGGCGTGCAGTTTGGAACAATGGCCTCGTCGACAAATGCTTTCCAGCACGAAGCCCCGCCATCGGACGAACCTGAACCAAGCCCAGCACAATCAGAACAGCCGCCCGCCACCCGCTCCTCACCGTCACCTCAATCACCGGAGGCAGCCCCCAAAGTCGAGAAGACAGCTCCGGATGAGCCCAAATCCGAAACTCTCGTTGCAGACGCTGACCCGCTTTTGCCTGAAGAAAACACTGACGAGCCGGCCGTTGTAGACCGTCTAATTAAGCCGGCAGCTCAGACAGCGCCAACCACGGCAGTTTCCTCTGCGACCTCAGCGGCACCCCAGACAGAACCCGCCGAGTACAAGCCAACTGGCAACAACTCACACCGAAAAGTCAAAACATCTGTCAATGCGAATAGTCCAGCTACCAAGGAATCTGGCGGCGACTCTGCTGCAAGCGCAAAGTCCCCAGCAGCAGGAAATTCGGAGCATTCGAACTATTCGGGAGAGGTGATGAGACACTTGTCCCAACTGCGTAGACCGCGCGCTTCCGGTCCCGGATCCGCTCATATTCGATTCACGGTTTCCCCTCGTGGTACGATCAAACACATTGAAGTCTCCCAAAGCTCTGGCTCATCCAGGTTTGATCGTCAGGCCTTGATCTTTGTGAAGAAAGCATCGCCATTTCCCGCTCCGCCAACTGGCATCAGCCACAGCTTTACTGTCGAGATTGAGGGGTCTTGAGGATATTCCGAGGGAACAACTTGAAAATCAGTCCGTCGAGCCAAACCGAACCGAAACGTGTCCAAGCTCATTCCCAGGCTCAATCTCGTGATTGAACGCATCAGCAGAAAGGGTGAAAGTAACGCTCTCATGCTGATGCTCGCCATGTTCGCGAGCAGCTTCAAGATGCAAGATGTACTCGCCTGGACCAACTGTGTGGCCATCATCTGTCCGGCCATCCCATACAAGTTTGTATTGTCCGGGGCGCCGGGTTGGACCTGAGATCGCATCGACAAGGCTCCCGGCCTTTCGGCCAAATCGTCGGTGCCAGTAATAGTTCTCCTCCATCCAGCGCGCTTGTTGACCGGCAAGCATGAGAATCCGCACCAAATTTCTGTCTTTGTCTGCAATCCATACCGCCACATAGGGGCGCTCATAGTCTGCAATATCTTGATCGGGAATCTCGAACTCAATGGAAAATTCATAGCCCGTCGGCCAGCTTGCCTCTATCTCGCTGGTCGCCTTCCCCTCAGGCTTCAAGCCACCCCAACCTGAAGTCTGATGATGTCTTTCATCCTCCGTCACGATCTCCGCTTCTACGCCCGGCAGACTCTCCACGAGATTCAATCCTCTCTTGAGGTCCATCACCAGGAGTGCCGTTGCAAGTGCGTCTGCGGTGATGGCATCTGACGCATAGACCGTCGCCGTGAGAGCGTGAAAGACTGGCCAGCCATCTGCGGGGGATATGACATGGCTATAGGGCTGCCCCCCAACCAAACGATCACGAGGTCCCGAACCGCTTGTTGCGACCGCCCCTTCATTTATCTGCACACGGCCTTCTAACGCTGATCCGCCTTCTCCAAGCTCAGAGCCGCGGGTGATCGCGACGGCCCATTGTCCGTCTTGAGGGCCTGCGCCCCAGGTCCGTATGTCACCCCCAATGTTCATCAACAGTCCTGAAACCTTTGGGGACGCGGCAATGGCCGCCTCGACTGCCGTGTCCAGAATATACCCCTTTGCCAAAGAATCGGTAGCGAAAATCACCTCATCCGGTCGGTTGACGGTTCCCTTCCCTGCATCAATTTCAACACTGGCGCGCCGTATCTCTCCAGCAGTTATTCGCATGGCGGGGCGGTTTGGCAATTTGTTCTCACGTTCGGCGACGGCCCATGTATCGATCAAGCTGCCAATACGACAGCTCAGCGCATGCGACGTTTGCATCCGATAGGCTTCACAGCGCTCCAGTACACGAACCATATCGTCAGACACTGTCGTGTCGATGGAGCGATTTAGACGTGATATCTCGCTGGAGTTGTCATACGTGCTGAATACGCCGCGCAAACGTTCGATCTCCTTGAGAATCGCCTCCTCTGCCTTGTCGGCATCTATCTCTGAGGGGGCATTCACAACAATATCCAGGGACGTTCCGAGAACATGATCATGATGTCGTTTGAACATATCCGCCGTCGCGACACCGGGTAACATGGCCAGCAGAACGGATGTCAAAGCCATGCCTGACAAGGTCTTTCGCATCAAAATCTCCGTGGATTGAGCGTGCAGACGCGCTGTCTGCACTTAAAAGGCGCTGAGCACGACGGCCGCCGCAAAAATCAAAAATCTCTACTTGCAACTAAATCGCATTCTCAGTACATGCAAGTGATAATTATTCTCAATAACGTGACTGAGGGGTCTTTATGACAATTCTGAAATTTGGCGCAGCCGGAATCTTGTCGGCTACCACGCTTTGCGCAGCCGCTTACGCTCATACATCTTTTATGTATCCCAATGCATTCGTCACGACGGAAGGCGATCACGTCACTGTGCAGGCATCCTTTAGTGAGGACCCCTTCGTGCCAGAGATCGCCGTTCTTTCGGAGGACTATCATGTCATTCTTCCGGATGGCTCGCGGGAAGACTTCAAGACCCTAACCCAGTTGCGCCAGGTGGTTGTTCTTGAAAGTGATCTGGACACCGAGGGAACCTATCGATTTACCACCGGTGTCCGCTTGGGTCGAAAAAGCAAGAAGGCCCTTGTTGATGGTGAATGGCAGGCGGTTTTCGGACCCGATGCGGAAGTTCCTCAAAATGCAACCGAGGTCATCACCAGTCAGACCGAAACGGTTGCTGACGTCTATGTGACGAAAGGAGTTTCCACGTGGGAGGCGGTCAACTTCCCAATCGGCCGCTTGCTCATCACGCCCGTCACCCACCCAAACGAGATTTATCTAGGAGAGGGATTTGAATTCAAGCTCCTCTTCGATGGCCAGCCGCTTGCTGGCCAATCTGTGGAAATCAAACGGCAGGGCGGCACTTATGAAACGCCGAAATACGAACGCCATGTAGAGGCAGATGACTCCGGAACCGTGAGCCTGTCTTTCGACAAGCCAGGCAAATACCTCCTCATGACCCGTCACGCGGTTGACGCGCCAGAGGGCGCAGAGACTGACGAACGCAGCTACACAACCTCCCTGACTTTCGAAGTTGCTCGGTAAAAACCCTTCCACCAGAACGGAAACCCAAACATGAAATCCATTTACCCGGTCTTGTTGACCCTGGCGCTCGCGCCTCTCGCCGCGTGTGCCACCCATGTCACCAAAGCGTCGGCTGAAGCCGAGACTGCAAGCGCGGCCGCAGTCACGCCTGAGTCCGAAACTCCACGTCGCTCAGCTGACGGACATAGCAAGGATGCTTTCTTCCAAAAGTATGACCTCGATGGAGATGGGCAAGTCACCGAAGCCGAATTCATGTCAGAGCGCGCGAACGGCTATCTCAGACGCGATGCCAACGGAGACGGAAATGTCCAGTCTGAAGAATATGTTTCCGAGTATGAAACCCGCTTGCTCGAGCAACTTGAGGCACAGCGCAAACGCCAAATCGACCAGGCAGATTTCCGGTTTACCGTGCTTGACACAGACGAAGATGGAAATCTCTCGCTCGACGAATTCCACGCGTCCGGCAAGCGCATGTTCTCGACCCTCGACACGAACAAGGACGGATCGGTCGACGATCTGGACAACAAAGATAATTACTAGTCCAGACAGTGCTGAACAAAAACAACCAATCCCCTTGCTGGAGTCCAATGGAAGGAGGCGCCTGCCCCCTTCCATTGGATGGCATCCTGACGATTTCCTATTTCGAGACCCGCAATCGCTTGAATTCGCCATCGTCTGAATCGTAACCGGGTCGATCCGCCGTCGAAATTGACGCAAATCCACACCGAGGAATGTATTGCGACCAACTTCTGCACACTCGGTACCCGCCAGACGCAAACATCCCGCGAGCTTGAAGTCCTAAAATAAAAACATACCGAAGACATTACATGCATGCTGACCCGATGGGAGCGCTTCCCGGACGATGAGATAGCGTTCAAACCTGTCCAGGATGGCTCCCTAGAAGGTAAAGGTAAGTTGTGCGTATCCGAACAGTGTCCCGTCCCCATCTGGACCACCCGGTACGTCTTTGGCAAATTCGCCATACATCAGGGCGGAGGCACCGAGTTCCAGGCGGAGACTATCCGGCAGCACCCAGTAGCGTGCCCGCCCGTCCAGCATGTGTCCGATGAAATCGCCGGATTGGCCGGACGGATCCCGCAGCTTGGCAATGACCCAGCCGTCAGTCTTCGACGCCAGATGCGCCGCATGATAGTAGAATCGAGCGTCCCATCGGGCATTCGGTTTCACTTCCACCCGAAAGCCCGGCGCATTCAGATTGGCGGGAGTCAGAGGCCCGTGAATGCTGGTATTGTTGAGATCGGTCCGCCGGGACCCGAACAGGCGCTCATGCTGGTCGTAATTGAGGTCAAACGGGTCTTCGTCGCCGCTGGCATGATAATACTCCAACGCAAAGCGCGGCTGCCACGGCATATCAAACGTATACCCGAACGCCGCAAACAGCATGGACGCTTCCACCTCAAGGCTTTGCGTGTCCGATGGATCGTTTGAGGCGTAGCGGCTGCCGCGTCTAAGGGCGCCTTCTAGGTCAATGTCCCACTGTCCGGAAACAGGCTTCCGGTAGAGACGAAAGCCCGGCGCGAAATAGGACCTGTTAGGCGTCGGGAAGTCGCCGGAATCCCGCTCTTCCAGTCCGTAGGCGAACACTTCGCCCCAGAGGCCCGGCGCCAAAGCCGGCAAGATATCCGCGCGGCGATAATGCACGCCCCAGATGCGCCGCTCCCACTGTTCCTCGTCCCCTGACAGTTCATTGTCATCCAGCGCAGGCCGCGCATCCGGATAGCGCGCGGTCGGCACGACATAGACCAGATGGAGTTCGTCCCCGCGCTCAGCCGTGGAGACGAAATGCGCGCCGGCATAGCTCTTGATGACATTGGCAAAATCAACGCGCTCGATCTGGCGTTTCGAGCCGATGGAGACCGTTTGCCGCCCAAGGGTCAGCTTGCTGGACGACCCCTCTCCGAAGACGCCCGGCAACTCGTCGATGCGGGTATAGAGCTGGAGAAGGTCCAGCGGATTGGCGATGCTGCTGGAGAGCGGCGTGCCGGCATCGGCCAGATAGGTCCGGCTGTCCTGTATCTCGACCCCGAAAGAGATCGGCCCGGTGTCTGCTTCAGCCAGCAATAGGCTGCGGAACAGGAGCAATTGGTCGCCGCCCTCACCGTCGGCCCGAAACTGCCCCTGCAGCGTCTCATAGCGGACGCGGGTCTCACCCTTGAGCGTCAGCCAGGCCGGAGTGTCTAGCCGAAAAGCCTCCTCCGCCTCGGCAACAGAGCATATGTGCGCCATCAGCGCGAAGGCCCACAAAATTCGTCGCATATTCTCTCCCGCTTCGCGCCCGAGTCTCGTTGCGGTTCTAAAACATTATTTGACCGAGAATTGAAGTGTTCCGCTGGTCTCAGCTGGAAGAATTGTCTGGCAAATCCCGCTTTCAAACGCGCCGAACGGGCATGTCAGGCCTTCCTCCATCAGTTTCAAGGTGACCGGCGAGGCCCCGGTCTGATAGGTGCAGGCGGCGTTTGAGACATCGTGCACAAACAACATGTCCGTACTGGTTGACCCTCGCCCCTTCACGCTAGCATTCGCCTCACCCCGTCCGGTGACCGCGACACAGTCGATATCCCAGTTTCCAGAGCCGCTTGCGCGCAGCTCCAGGTCACCGGTTGTGGCAAAAGTTTCGGCCGGTGCCTGGACCGAGTCCGGCGCGCCCGCGCAGGCCGCCAGTCCTATACCGGTCAAAGCGATTATAGCGTACGTCCTCAGTCCAGTTCGCATATCATCCTCCCGTGCGACTCTGGAAAGACCTTAGCGTGATACAGACTTTATTTCAATATTCTGCCGAATATTGATTTAACAATTTATTTTCGATTTCCTGGCGAGCGGATCACACACTTCTGGATGACCGTGACAGCAATTGTCGACCAGCACCGAGAGCAACTGGTTCACGCCGTCAATCCTGGCCGTATAGATCATCCGGCGCCCGTCACGCGCGACGCTGACCAGCCCGGAATTCACCAATATGTTGAGATGTCCCGACAGCTTGTTAGGCGCGACGTCCAGATGTTCGGCAATGGCGCCTGCCTGCAAACCGTCCGGCCCCGCCTCCATGAGCGCCCGGAACGTCAGCAGCCGGGTCTCCTGCCCAAGCGCGGAGAGCTGTTTCAGCGTGTCGGTCAGATCAGTCATACGGGCGATTCTACCGCGTTTGGGCCGCGTGTACAGAGCGGCGAGAAATGGACTCTCAGGACAACAGGCCGAGAATAACCGTCACCCAGGGCAAAGTCACTATTCCCACTCGATGATGAAAGAGCTGAAATTATTGTTTTTAATCAATAACTTGCAAAAAACCTGTGGAAAACTACCGTCGTCGATTCCGGCAATATCGTTCCGCAGGCAAATTGAATGATGCACGCATGGCGCGTCGGTGCAGTTGACACGATTCCGGTGCACGGCATGACGCTAGCCGAATTCCGGTCAGGACACCAGTTCACGCTGACGTCAGCATTGCTTGTCTAAGCTGAAGTAGTGGGACGCTCAACACAAAGCTCGGCAAATTACATTTCATCGGACAGAAGCGCGCCTTGTCCGAGGGTTTGAAACATACCTCAACGCTACCAGCCCCCAGATCGACGCACGCGCCGGATCGCGGTCCTCTCACCGTTGAGCTTTCACGCGCCCCAAGCCAGCATTGCCATGTGGCGAACCACACACCACTCAGCCCCTTGACTGTCAGAAATACTTACCCTATTTTCTGACACAAAGGAGTAGGCTATGGCCATCGACAAGATCAAACGCCGCATCATCGGCAAGGGACGCGGGGCTGTCTTTACCCCCGCGGATTTCCTTGATCTCGGCTCGCGCGCCTGTGTCGATCAGACGCTGTCGCGACTGACCGATCAGGGCGTGATCCGTCGACTCGCCCGGGGCATTTATGACTACCCGAAGACGAGCCCTCGTCTGGGCCGTCTGTCTCCCGATCCTGATGTTGTCGCCGTCGCCATCGCCCGAAAGGATGGACGCGTCGTCCAGGTCTCGCCGGCGCGCGCGGCGAACATGCTCGGCCTGACCACACAGGTTCCGGCGAAGGCTGTCTATCTGACAGATGGACCAAGTCGCACGACGCAGATCGGGGCGCAGACCATCATCATGCGCAACGCCGCCGCCAAGAACCTTGTCGGCGCTGGCAAACCGACCGGTGCAGTGTTCCAGGCGCTGCGCTATCTCGGGAAGGATGGGGTGGATGCAAGCGTCGTAGCGCGCCTCTCCAGGACGATTGACGCCGACACGCGCCGCGCCCTCGTCAAGGATGCCCTTCAGGCACCAGGATGGATGCGCCCGGTGGTTCTGCAGATTGCGGCGGCCTGACGGTGGACGGTTTCGCGCGAGAAACCGCAGCCATCCGCGCGGAGGTCTTTCAGGAGACGGCTGCGCGGATGGGCGTGCAACCTGCCATCATCGAGAAAGACTTCTGGGTCTGCTGGACGATCAAGCGCGCATTCTCACTCGGGGACAGGGTTCCCGGCCTGATCTTCAAAGGCGGTACGTCTCTTTCGAAAGCCTATGGCCTGATCCGCCGCTTCTCCGAAGACATTGATCTCAGCCTCGACCGCCACGATCTCGGCTTCACCGGTGAGCGCGACCCGGCCAACGCGAAAAGCAATCAGACCCGAAAGGCGTTGCTCGACGAGCTTGAAGCCTGCGCCATTGAGGCAGTCGGCGGTTCGGTCAAAGCCGCTCTGTCAGAGGCGATGAGCGAAGCGCTTGGCGAACCGGTCCTTCTGGAAACTTCAGATGATGACCGGCAAACGCTGATCTTCACCTATCCGGAAAGCCTGCCCGCGACAGCCGCCCTGCCCTATGTGCGTTCGTCCGTTCGTCTCGAATTCGGCGCACGCTCGGATCACCTACCGGCAGAACAGCGGGACATCTTTCCCTTTGTGCACGAACAGTTCCCGGACCTGTTCTCAGAGCCAGGCGTATCGGTGAAGACCTTGTCAGCTGCCCGGACATTCTGGGAAAAGGCAACTATCCTTCATATGCTTGCGCACCGGGATGCGGCCAGGCCGCTCGGTGAGAGAATGTCGCGTCACTATTACGACCTCGCGCAACTCGCCCGATCCAGAACAAGGCCTCAGGCCCTGAGCGATCTGGCGCTTCTTGAAGCTGTGGCCCTCCACAAATCCGTCTTCTTCCGGGCGGCATGGGCAAATTATGAGACGGCCCGGCCGCCAACGCTCAGACTCGCTCCAGCGCCTGCACTCGCGGCCGCACTTCGATCTGACTACATGCAAATGGCTGAAATGCTGTTCGATGCGCCCGAGCCATTCGACGCCATTCTGGAAACGATCGCAGCGCTGGAAGCAGACATCAATTCCATCGAGGCTCCTCCCAACAATATCGCCTGACACGCCGAAACTGCCCGGCCAAAGACTTTTGCCGCCCGCTTCGTGACCTATTGCGCCACACCCGACGGGCGCGGCTCCGATTGCTCGAAGTGATGACTTCAATGCAGCGTCACCAAACCGACCTGACCATCAAGCGGGAACAAGAATGCCTCCGACCAAAGACCGGTCGTCGTGTAGACGCGTTCAGCGAAATGCTGTCGATCGTCTGACATTGTCTCGGCCAGTAACCCCATCCAGCACAGCGGCTGAAGCACCTGTGACCAGATCATTCCCGGCAAGCGGTCATAGGGCTGTGCGGCGTCCGGTGGACCATAGAGGATTTCCCGAAGCGCGCCGCATGTCACGCCGTGCACCGCCTCGGTGTTCAGCACACCGAGAAACACATCCCAGTTGCCAAGCCTCGGCTCTGCCATCCGGGACGAACCAGTATGATCGACTTCGAACAGCCAGAACGGCATCATCAGGTTGAAGAGATCGCCGGGCTTGTCAGCGATCTCCCTGCCCGCTTTGGTGAGCCGACAGGTCGGCTTGTAATGCCGGATCAGCTTGAGTTTCAGCAGAACGAAATGCAAGGCTTCGAGCGGCGGGAAATCGTACTCATTCAGCACCTTGTTGACGAGGAACAGCTTGTCCTCTTCCCAGCCCGGCCAGACTAACTCGGCAGCCGCCCAGTGCACGAACTTGCGTTGAAACGCCTTACCCTTCGTCAGGCCGATCGCATCATGCTCAGCCAAATAAGCCAGAAGCTTCTGAGCCGCGCCAATCATGGGCGCACCCGCAAGAGAAGGCTCATCATTCTTCACGGGCTGGAGCAGGAACGTCATCGCAAATTCATCGTCAGGCTTGTTCGCCAAACAGGGTAACGACGAAAACGCGGGATGCCTATTCGCGGCGTTCAAGGTTCGAGCCCCGAATGTCGCGCCAAACCCGGAGCATCGCGATCGCGCAGAATTTTTCTGCTTCTAAATCAATGGGTTAGATGGTTAAGTGTGGTACGAGTGACGTGCCACATTCCATATTTTTTATCCATATTTTTCAATCACTTACGGGAAGTGTAATCGATTCTTGGTCCTCAGCTCGGTCTGATTTTGGTCCACAGTTTTGTAGACCGCTTGAGTTCGACGCCGCTCACCGGCACCGATAGCCATAGTTAACGCGGATTGTACTCCCTGCCAAATCAAGCTTGATCTATAGAACTAGATTTCACCGCTAACTACAATGCACAGAGCGCCGAAACTCAACACATCATACTAAAGTCAACACCTAGCGCTCGACCGATATCCGCATCATGCCCAGCAATCCTCCAAGAACGATATCGCCGCCCGGCAGGAGGTGAATGACAGAGTAAGCGCCATTGTAAATGTGGCTATCACCAAGGCGAAGCCGTGTAACGGCTTCACCCGTCTCCCAATCAAGACCTGTGACCTCCCATTTTCCGTCTACGAAACCATTGACATAGACCTGTTGGGCGCCGCCAGAAATCATGGGGACGGTTGATGGGCTCGATACAGTGGGATTTGCCCAGGCACGCACCCAGCGGTCAGCTTCAACGTCCCATTCAAACTTTTCAGCACCCGTCGGTCCTTTGCGTAGTCTACCAGACATGACAACATTCTCCAGCATTGTTGGCAATGGCGATGGCAATGTGTTGTTTACCACCAAGGCACCGTAGCCATATACCGCAACGGATTGCTCAGACTGGGCGCGCTCAAGGTCAGACTTTCCGAAACTAACCTGAATCTGGTCGGCAATTCGACGCGATTTGGTCCCTGGCTTCTGGACGAAATCCTCTGGAATATCGTCGCGCCAGAAGGCGACGACATTCATAATCAACTCTCCGTCCGTGATGACAACAAGTTTGTCTTCCTCGTCTCCGAAGCCCATAAGTGAGGGCGTAGAGCCTGATCCGTTGCCGAGACTCACGCCGCCAAGTTTGCCGGTGAAGGAATCGTATTCTGATGACCACGCGCCATACCCTCTAGAGTGAAGTGTTTCCCCGTCCCAAACCAGTTTATGGAGCCTCCTATTTGAGAGAACATAAATGCCACCACCCTCATCAATGGCGATCGAGTTCGTAACCTGCTCATCGTCAGCCAACTCATGAATGATCGGTGCCTGTTCAAAATTTCGGTCTACGATGACGACAACGCCGCCCATCGTCACCAGCGCCAGCATGCCATCATAAGTCAGATTCAATCCGAACACAGCATCAGGGTCTTCCAGTGTTGGATTGAAATATTCGCGCGGCAGCTGAAAGCGGCGCTTTTCCACCAGTGGTGACAGCGGATTGCCGGGTTCGGCATCACCATAAACGACGACATCGTTGTTGACGACAGTGTAGAAGTCACCATTGCGGTCGACGACATTATAGATTGCTGCTCTGGCGACGACCCGCTCAACATAACGTGGATAGTTCCGATTGAGATAGCCAAGCAGTTCAGCTTCTGAGGCCGTACTATCCATTTCGACGGCGATACGTTCAGCATCCTCGACAGACATGAAGGGTTGACCTTCCACAGGCAGAGCATTGATCAGTTGAAACTTGCCATCGCTAATCAGGATTTTGGAGATACGATTATTGTTGGCGGAGATGGCCACCTGCTCACCTGAAGGATAAGTTGGTAATTGCATAAGCGTGAGGTTCACCAACCCTGCCGGGACCCTTTGAATACCCTCATCATCAATCTCGTGAATACCGACCGGCCCAGCAAACGGAAGGGAATCCTGTTGAGCCGGATTAAAATGCGTGGTGGCAAGCTCGCTGTCCACCAGATTTGGGTTCATTGGAGGAAACTCCGGACCCGACGCATCAAAGACTGGGATAGTGGAGCATGCACCAAGCACGGCTACGATTGCGACTGCAGCAGCAGCGATATGAGGTTTCATTTGTTGTCTCCCAGAGTGACAGATTTGTACTGGTTTAGCGAATTGTCAGAATACTATTCAGCTTGAGACGTCGACTGTTGCTCGTCTTGAAACGCCATCCAGGCTCGAGAGAGGATGAAATCCTCAATATCATCGACTTCCTGTTGGCTTAGGCGGCCGGCGAAGTTGGGCATGCCAATCGCTTCGCCGGCCCCTTGAAGGAGGAAAGCATCAAAAGTGTCTATCCCGAGAGTCGCTGACTGCCTCAGATCGGGGAGCGTTCCGGACGAAATGGCCGCGCCGCCATGGCAGACACCGCAGAATCGACCGTAGAGGTCTGTGCCCCGTACAACCGCTTCAGCCGAATGCGGCTGTCGCGCTGGCTCAGGCGTTGCCTTCTGCGGAAGCGCGGCGACGTTTAGCTCGCCCTCTCCGCCAAGTTTGAAGGCAAGTACATGGCCTTCAACCGGGCCTCCTGTCTGCCCGACATAGAAGCCGGCGAGCAAATTGGCACCACTGCCCCAACCAGCTGATACAGCAACATACTGCTCGCCATTGACCTCATACGCCACAGGTCCACCGACCATTGCGACACCAACCGGATACGACCACAGTTCTTCGCCTGTTTTGGCGTTGTAAGCATTGAAAACGCCGCTCGTCGTGCCTTGGAATACCAGATCTCCAGACGTTGTCAGCGTACCTCCATTCCACATTCGCTCATGCTGAACACGCCAGACTTCTTTCTGAGCTACCGGATCCCAGGCAGCAAGATGTGCTTGGACAAGTTGGCGCAGAAGTGTGCGACGTGCTTCTTCTGTTTCCGGTAATGCGTCTGTCAGGCTGACACCGATATTGAATGCGTCTCGGTCAAAGCGGGCAATCTCGCCCTCGATCTGATCGGAATAGAGGAAAGGAACATCTTGTGCGGGAATATATACCAGCCCTGTTTCCGGATTGAATGACATGGGGTGCCAGTTGTGGGCACCAAATGGGCTGGGTTTGACGAGCGCAGGTCCACCAGACAGATAGCGCGCCTCGGGGTTTTCAACAGGACGCCCGGTCTCCATATCGATATGTGTGGCCCAGTTAATGGGAACAAATGGCTCTGCGGAAATAAGTTCGCCGCTTATTCGGTCGATGACATAAAAGAAGCCGTTTTTCGGCGCTTGCATCAGCACCTGACGAAGCTCTCCCTCGATCTCAAGATCAGCTAGAATGATATTCTGCGTAGCTGTGTAGTCCCAAGTTTCGCCCGGCGTCGTCTGATAGTGCCAGACATATTCTCCTGTGTCTGGACGTAACGCGACGATTGATGACAGGAACAGATTGTCGCCGCCGTCCGGGCTTCGTACTTTCTGATTCCAGGGCGAGCCGTTTCCAACGCCGATATAGAGGAGGTCCAGTTCAGGATCGAATGCCATGCTGTCCCAGACAGTCCCGCCACCGCCCAGCTTCCACCATTCGCCTGTCCAGGTCTCAGCAGCCATCTCGATGGCTTCGTTTTCGAATCCATTATCCGGATTTCCCGGCACAGTGTAGAACTTCCAGGCCTGTTCACCTGTTTCAGCATCATAGGCTGCAACAAATCCGCGAACGCCGAACTCACCACCGCCATTTCCGATGATGACCTTGCCTTTCACAATGCGAGGCGCCCCTGTGATCGTATAGGGTTCTTCGAGCGGTACAGTACGGGTCTCCCAGATCTGTTCGCCTGACTTTGAATCAAGAGCGATCAGACGACCATCCAGCGACCCGAATATGACCTTGTCGTTATAGACAGCCACGCCGCGATTGACGACATCGCAACAAGCATGTGCGCCCTTTGATCGGGGAACCTCCGGATCGTAGCGCCAAAGAATTTCTCCTGTGGCAGCATTAAGCGCCAGCACTTCGCTCCACGAACCCGTAGTGTACATGACACCATCAACAATGATCGGGGTTGCCTCTACGCCACGATAGCTGCCAAGCGGTGCCGCCCAGGCAAGATCCAGCTGGTCGATTGTTTCCAGATTAATGGCGTCAAGCGCGCTAAACCGCGTTTCTGAAAACGTGCCACCATGAGTAAGCCAGTTATGTGGTTCGCCTGCGGCATTGAGCAAACGTTCCTCATTGATCCCCTGGGAGGCTTGTGTGGAAGCGTCGCCAGAGTCGACCGCCCCTCCACAGGCAGCCAGAAGACCGATCGTAGCGCCCGTCAGAATGACTTTCAGCGCTGTAGCGGGCATTTTTTTGCCGTTCATTTTGTCCTCCCGGACACCCCAGTGGATGAGGTTCTGGATTTTTTCTCATACCAAGCAAGATTGCACTGGAACGGCGAAGTTTCTCAAGCCCCGCGCAACGCCAATGTTCCGTCATTTTGTGCCAGCGACAAAGCCTGGGACACCTACTTGCAACGGATCTAGTTGCGGGTTTTCAACTCCTTGAGCAGCTCTTGCTGGTGCTGACCATGCTCAGGTGCTGGACCGGGGATTGCCTGCACGTTCGATTGGAAACGCGGGGCCGGAACAGCCTGAACATAACCCTGGCTGTTTTCAAAGATTCCGCGCGCCAGATTATGAGGGTGCAAAGGTGCACTGATCGGACTTTCCACAAGGCCAAAGCATGCATCGGTCCCCTCTAGTAAGTCTTGCCAGTATGCAGATGGTTCGGTTGCGAAAAGAGCACGAAACTTCTCTGACTGCTTCGACCAGCTATCACGATCATACTGGTCTTCGAAGTCGGGATCGCCTGTAAGACCGAGGCGCTGTAGAAGTTCTGCGTAAAATTTCGGTTCTAGCGCGCCAAGCGTGATGTCACGCCCGTCTGCACAGCGATAGGAACTGTACCAAGGGGAATCATCCAGAAAGCCGCGCCCGCGCTCGGCTTGCATCATGCCGCTGGGCAGCAAATCGAAGATGAGGTTCATCATATGCGCCGACCCATCGACAATCGCTGCATCAATCACATCGCCCTCACCGGTGGCTCTGGCCTTTAGAATGCCCGCGAGAATGCCAATCGTCAGATAGTTCGCACCGCCGCCAATGTCCCCGACCAAGCCTGGTGGCGGCAGTGATCGCGTTCCAGTTGGGCTTGCAAACCAGGCAGCTGAACTGACGGATACATAATTGATATCATGTCCAGCCGCCTGGGCGAGCGGTCCCGCCTGCCCCCAGCCCGTCATGCGACCAAAGACAAGCTGTGGGTTCCGCCCCAGACAAACTTCCGGACCAAGGCCCAGGCGTTCCATCACTCCCGGCCGCATGCCCTCGATCAGGGCGTCCGCCGTCGCAATCAGATCCAGCGCGACCGCGCGGTCTTCAGAGTCTTTCAGGTCCAGAGCGATCGAGCGCTTGCCTCTTTTCAGAATGCCGACAGGCAAAGTCGATCCCGGATCGGAGCCCTTGGTCTTTCGCTCTATGAGAACGACATCCGCGCCCAGATCGGCCAGATGCATGCCACAAAAGGGCGCCGGCCCAATGCCCTCGATTTCGACAATCCGAATGCCCTGCAGAGGCCCTTTAGACACGGGACGTCACCTGAACGCCGAGACGCCCGTCAGGCTCCGCCCGATAAGGAGTTTCTGGATCTCAGTCGTTCCATCCGGAATGGGTGCGATCATCGCTTCGCGGGCGAGGCGCTCGACAATGAACTCCTTCGTGACGCCATTACCGCCGTGAATCTGTACTGCCTGGCGCGTTGCACTGACAGCGATTTCGGTACCGTACCATTTTGCCATTGCGCACTCCTTGTCGCAGCGCTGTCCGGCGTCAATCATGCCCGCTGCGCGCAAAGACAACAGGCGCGCTGCATCGATCTCTGTGGCCATTACAGCTAACTTTTCTGCAATGAGCTGGTGGCCGGCAATTGGTTTGCCATGCTGCGAACGGTCGATTGCATATTTTATTGACTCATCAAGCGCGCGCCGCGCCATGCCATAGCCCCACGACCCGACGTGAACTCGCGCGCGTTCGAACAGGGTGAGCGTGTTCTTCAGACCCGAGCCTATTTCACCGATAGTATTCTCGACCGGAACGCGCACATCATCGAGAAAAACCTGTGATGTTGATTGTCGATTGAGCGCGATCTTTGGAATACCGCGGACTTCATAAGGATGCTCATTGCGATCGAGCAGGATATGGGTCAGTTCGTTCTCGCCAGTTCGGCAGGTGCAGATGAAAAAATCTGAGTACTCACCATTGGTGATCCATGTTTTCTCACCAGAAATCACCCAATGGTCACCATCTCGCACAGCCCTGGTTTTCGCCGCCGCGACATCCGAACCGACATCCGGCTCGGAAATGCCGACAGACGCAAAAAGTTCCCCCGCCAACAATCTAGGCAGGTAACGTGTCTTGATGTGCTCCGGCGCGAGTTTGACCAGCATCGACGCTGCGCTGCCATTAACAAGTGCGGCTATCGCCAAGTCTCCCGAACTATAGGCAAGCTCTTCAATTAGTTGAACGTGCAGCTTCCAGGACAACCCCAGCCCGCCGGCAGATTCCGGCTGTGGGGCGTTGACGAGACCAAATTCTGCCAGCTTTTGCGTCCAGCTTTGCATTTTGTCCTTTGGAACGAAGTCTTCCCCATGCGCAGCCAGTTCCGGCTCCAGCTGCTCATCAAGATAGCGACGCAGGCTTTCGATTGCGGCGAGCTCAGCCTTGTCAAAGAAAATATCTAATCCCCCAATCATGCATTTGCCCTCTTGAAAATGTTGACCACAGCAACACCCTCCTCAATGCCAATTAGGCCGCCGCTGTTTTCGTGGATAGCGTGTCGGGCACCATCAACCTGGCGCTTTCCAGCTTCGCCGCGTAATTGGGTGACAAGCTCATGAATTTGCCCCAGCCCGGTTGCGCCGATGGGGTGGCCTTTGGACTCCAGCCCGCCAGACGGATTGATCGGGATTGAGCCGCCAATCGTGAAGTCCCCGCGTTCCGCTGCCGGGCCTGCTTCACCGATCGGAACTAACATCAAGTTCTCGGCGTGCATCAACTCACCAATCGCGGTTGCATCGTGCACCTCGGCAACGTCCATGTCTTCTGGTGAAAGGCAGGCCATTTCATACGCCCTCTCAGCGGCAATTCGCGCAACATGGCGTTCCGGTGCATCGGCGCTGCGCGCGGGGTTTCCACTTGCAACGGCGCTGGCCATAACCTGGACGGCTCGTGACGTAGTGGCACCAATCTTCCTCAAGCCTTCCTCATTGCAAAGGATGACCGCTGCAGCACCATCCGAGATCGGTGAGCACATTGGCAGCGTCAAAGGGTAAGTGATGGGAGGTGCTGAAAGAATTTCATCAATCGTGTAAGGCTGACGGTATTGCGAATACTCATTGTGCTCTGAATGCTGATGATTTTTCGCGGCTATCGCAGCAATCTGGCGCTGAGTCGTGCCATAGCGCTTCATATGGTTCCGGCCGAACGCTGCGTAGATTTTCATGAATACGCTATAAGGGCGTTCAGATTCCGATCCCTCCGGTTCGGCAACACCTTCACCCAACTGGAGAAGCCTTTTGGCATTCTCCTCAGGTGTCTCAACATCCCAACCGCCATCGAACACAGCGAACATCCTCGCCTTGTCAGGCACGTTCATTTTCTCGACACCCGCCGCCAGGACAACGTCCTGCATACCAGCCTTAAGCGCCTGAACAGCAAGGTGAAAGGAGGATGAACTGGACGCACAGGCGTTTTCAATATTGAATGCGGGAATACCTGTCAGCCCGATCTTGCTGAGCGCAACCTGGCCAGGAACAAAGGTTTGTCCCTGCAAGAAACCTTGGGTCGCACTGGAATGGTAAACTGCCTCCACGGCGGCCTTGGTGCAGCCTGCATCATCCGCCGCACGCAAAATGGCGGTGTCCAGCAATTCAGAAATACTTGTTTCCAGATGCCGCCCGAAATGCGTCATGCCGACGCCTACAATATAAATCTTACTATCCGACAAGACTCTCTCCCCATCTACAGATGGCCGCTACTGGCCTGAATATTTCGGTGTTCGTTTCTCACTGAAGGCTGAAAGCCCTTCGAGGAAGTCAGCGGATTTTGCATGCGCTTCGAGATGGCGCATTTCCAACGCGATGGCTTCGCGCGCGGACAAGTGTGCGCTTCCGGCAACCATCTCCTTCATACGCTGAAGTACAAGCGGGCTTTTCTCCGCCAGCTTTGCAGCAAGCGCCTCTGCAGCCGATGACAAGTCGTCATCCTCAACAACTTGGCTTACAAATCCGGCTTCACGAAACGCTTCCGCCGACCAATGATCGCCGGAGAATAGGAGATAATTCGCTTTCTTTTCGCCAACATACCTCGGCAAGAGAGATCCCCCGCCGCCCGGCAGAACACCAAAATTGGAATGGGCGTCGCCCAGCCGCGCACTGCGCGCCGCCATCACGACATCGCAGGTCATGGCTAGCTCCAGTCCGCCGGCCAAAGTCAATCCATTGAGCGCTGCAATTGTCGGCTTCGGCAAAGCACGAATAGCCAAAAACACGTTCTGAATGTCGCGAAGGAAGCCAAGAAACCCGGTATTGTCACCAGCCTGAACTTCCCCCAAAACGCCCTTCAGGTCAGCACCGCAGCAAAAGGCGCGCCCGCTCCCAGTGATAGTCAGCACTCGAATCTCATCGCGCTCGGCAACATCTTTCACACATTGCGCAAGTTCATTCACCATTAGAGCGGACAGTGCATTCATGCTGCCCGGACGCGTCAGGGTAATTCGTGCACACGAATCTTCCGCCTCAAATTTCAGGGTTTCAAACGACAATTGTCCAATTCCAAGCATTGGGCCGCGTTCGCTCCAAAACTTGGCCCGTTCCAGATGAGGCTTCACTTTATCGGGCCAGAAAACTTATTGAACATCAGACGCATGTCACCGTGCGCCAAAGCGTCGTCAGTCGAGCCGCCCAAGGCAATGCAGAGCTCTAGCGATGTCAGCTGTCGTCCAGCTGGCGCTCATTCTCGAGGAATTCCTGCGGGGACTGCCCCGTTAACCGGCGAAACGCACGGGAGAAATTGCTGGGGTCCTTGTATCCCAACAGATACGATATCTCCTTGATGGACCGACGACCTGTCCGCAAATAGCCGATAGCGAGATGCTGGCGAACATCGTCGAGCACGGTGTTGAAGGTTGTGCCCTCATCCTGTAATTGGCGCTGAAGACTTCGGTTACTTGTATTTAGCTCTCTTGAAACCGACTCCAGGGAGACAGCTCCATCCGGTAGCATTTCGACAATCGCCGCCCGGATCCGCGGAATAATTTGTTGTTCATCGAACCGGGCAATGTATTCCATCGCAATCTGGTCATTCCTTCGAACAATGTCGGAATTCGCGCCGCGCAGCACGCGCGTATAGTCCTTCTCGGCCACATGCAGCTCTAGACTGTCGTGACCATATTCGATCGGACAACAGAAAAAGGCATCAAATTCATCCATCGCGACCTTACCAGGTTTCGGACGACGCATTCTTACCAAAACAGGAGAATAGTCCGCTCGGTAAACCATTCTGACGAAGCGAAGCACCGTCGCCAAAAAAACATCCTGGCGGACCGGCGGCACGTCTTCCTTGAGTTCAATGGAATGAATGAGGCACCCCTTCCTGATTTCAGACCTTGTCTCAGCAGAATGAGAAATTAGCCTGAAAAAACGATCAAACCGGTGGAAGAATGTTTCCAGCGTTCGGCTTGAGAACAATGAATACCCAAGCGCATGCATTGAGCCGGGCGTATTTCGCTCGGCCAGCTTCAGCCCGATCGTCTCATCACCTGTCGCCTCTACGATGAGCTCAATGAAGCGACTGAATCGTCTAGACCGCACCCTGGCATTCGGGTCCTGGAGAATATCAGGATCAACTTCCGCACGCCGGAGTAGATCTGGCACATCAATGGAAAAGTCAAATTCGTCCAATATGGCCACAATCTGTATGAGCCAGGATGCAATGACTGACCGCGTCTCACTCAATTCTGGTTGCGCCTTACCTGATGATGTGTTGTTCAAATATCGATTGTCCTGTACGACCGTCTTCGATGACGAGCTTTATCGGTTCATGACGGTTTGTCCAATTTCTGAACAGGATTGTACACGCTTCAACCAATACTGCGGACCTGGCCGCCCCAGTATTTCTTACGTACATCCTTTCGCAACACCTTACCAACGACGCTCAGAGGCAGTTCTTCCACGAACAACACGGATTTTGGTGTTTTGAAAGATCCGATCTGCTCTTTTACATAGGCGATCAGGTCAGATTCGGCCACCTCAACAGAGTCATTAAGGATGACTTCCGCATGTACAGCCTCGCCCCATTCTTCGTGGGGAACACCGACAACCGCCGACATCAAAACGCCAGGATGGGAGTTGACTGCGGCCTCAACTTCAGTCGCATAGACATTAAAACCACCCGTGATGATCATGTCCTTCTTCCGATCAACCAGGTAGCAATATCCGTTTTCGTCCGTATATCCGATATCCCCTGACTTCCAGTATCCGTTGACGAATTCCTCCTTCGTCTTCTCTGGATTGCCTTCATAGCCAAGACAGGTTGAGCGCGATCGCAAATAGAACTCGCCGAGTTCGCCTACAGGAACTGGATTGCCATCATCATCGCAAACCGACAGTTCGATCCCGGTTGAGCGTCGACCCGCGGACGCGAGTCGGCCTTCAGTCTCGGAGTCTACGATATGATCTTTCTTGCTCAGGCAGAGGGTTGCCGCCAGGTGTTCCGTGGAGCCGTACACTTGTGTGAATATTGAACCGAACCGCTCAACCAGGAGCTTAGCCTTGGCCGGGCTCATGGGGGCCGCGCCATACAACACCGTGCGCAATGAGGACAGGTCATATTCTCGGGCTTCGGGCATTTCCAAAAGGCGGTACGCCAGAGTCGGTACGATGAAGGCGTGGGAAATCTTTTCTTGCTGGATATAGCGGCACCAGTTCTCCAGACTGGGCGCGTTCATTGTGACCGTGCAACCACCGCTGAACAGAACCGGCAAAAGCATCATACCGCTGCCATGGCTAATGGGAGCTATATGCAGCATGCGGCAGCCATCGAAGAAATCCGGGTCTGGAAGTGTCAGGAAACTATCGCGGCACCCCAGAATGTTGTCGATTGAATACTTCGCGCACTTGCTGTCACCAGTCGTGCCTCCTGTAAAGCGCATGAGCACGACGTGCGTTCGATCATCGATTTCAATATCTGTGTTCTCTGTCGACGCGTTCGCCAAAAGATCGGGAAGGGCCAACACGCCTGAATATGGCTTGACCAGAGCATCCATCACAACAATCTGAATGCCGCGTTCGGTAAGCGGGCCAGCATGGGAGGCCAGGAGGTCATTCTCGATGAACGCGACTTTGGGCTTGACGATGTCGATCTGGCCGAGATGCGTTTCCAGGCTGTCGAGGTAGTTGGCATGACAACATGTTGCATAAGCTTTTGCAGCTGACCCCCAATGGAACAGGGAGAGATTGTCATTTTGCAGCATACAGACATATCGGTCGCCCGCGCCGAGATTCAGGTTTCCATTGAGAATATGTGCAATCTGATTGGTTATGATGTGATAGTCACGAAAACTCAGCCGGCGGCCACGCTCAAGATTCACAATCGCCTCACGATCCCCGAAGGATTCCGCGAGCCCTTGCATGATACGGCTGTAATTTAGTCGCCCGCCTTCTGTCGAAACCAATGCTGCAGCAGAACTTGGAGCGACGTCAACAGGCACCAGTTCACGGTCATTGCGCTTTTTTGAGAAAATTCCGAACACAGAGACTGTCCTCCCTTTTGTCTACACCACCCTAAGATTGCCGCGTACAGGATCGATTTAGAGCAGCTTTCTAAATAGATTCAGCAACCGGCCCGTCTTCGAAGAATAGGGAGGCAGCAATTGGCTAAGCACACTGATCTTCGATTGTGAGAACACCGGCTTCAAATGACTGAACCGCTCGAAACTTCCCGGCCCCAAATAGGATCCGATCCCGCTTTGCCCGATGCCGCCAAATGGAAGACGGCGCTGGAAGACGTGCATCACCGTGCCGTTCAGGGTCACGCCGCCAGCATGAGTTTCGCCAAGGATTTTTCGTCGACCTGCACTATCTTTACCGAAATAGTAAAGTGCCAGTGGCCGCTCGCCAGCATTGATGTACTCGATTACTTCGTCTTCCGTACGATAGGTCAGGATCGGCAGAATCGGCCCGAAAATCTCTTCCTGCATCAGCCCCATATCGCTTGCAACATTGGTCACAACCAGCGGGGCTATTCGATGAGCAGCCTCGAACATGCCATCACCACTGCCTGCGAGATTGGTCACTCCGGCACCTTTTGCGCGGGCGTCATCAACCAGTCCCCGCAAACGGTCAAACTGCCGGTGATTTATAATGCTTGTATAGTCCTGATTGGCTTCGATCTCGCCAAAACACTTGTGCACCTGCCTGGCGAGCGCTGACACAAAGTCTTCTACGCTCCCTTCTGGAACGAATGCGTAGTCGACACCGATGCACGTTTGTCCTGCGTTGAGGAGCTTGCCGAAAACAAGGCTCTGCGCGACTTCTGGAAAATGAGCACTTTTATCAATGATAATGGGGCACTTGCCGCCAAGCTCAAGCGTCACTGGTGTCAAATTGGCTGCGGCCGACTGGGCGACTTTTTTACCTGTATTGGGCGAACCGGTGAAGAGAATATGATCGAATGGAAGAGACGTCATCTGCTGCGCGACATCCGGGCCGCCGGTTACCACTGCCATCTCTTCTTCTGAAAAATACTTGCGAACAAGACTCTGCGAAATTTCAGCTGAATGAGCCGAAATTTCACTCGGCTTGGCAATAATCCGGTTGCCAGCCGCCAACGCACCCGCCGCACCGGCGAACACTGTGCCATAGGGATAGTTCCAGGTTCCGAGAATGCCGACGACCCCAAGGGGTTGCGGAATTAGGCGCGAAGATCCCGGCAATCCAAACGTGTCGGTTTTGACACTGCGCGGCTTCATCCATTGTTTCAAATGGCGCCGCGCGAATTTTACGTCCGACAGGACCAACATGATGTCCGTCAGTATGGTTTCATACCGGCTGCGCATACCGAAATCGGCAGCGACGGCGTCGATCAGTTCGTCTTCATGCGTCTCGAACATCTTGCCGAGCCGGGCGAGCAGGTCCATGCGCGCCTCATAACTGCGCGACACCTGTTGACGCGTGAGGCTGCGCTGCAGGGCGAAAACCCGCTCAAGCTCGGTGATGCCGCTCTCAACACCCATTATCTCGCCCTCAGCCGTGTCGCCGCGTCCAGCCGGATCGTCTCGCCATTGAGGTAACCGTTCTCGACGATAAACTGGCATGCGTGCGCGAATTCCATCGGGTCTCCAGCCCGGCGTGGCGCCTCGATTGTATCGACCAATGAGGCAACCACTTTGTCGCCCAGGCCTTTGACCATCTGTGTAAGGAACAAGCCCGGCGCGATCGCATTTACCCGAACGCCGACGGCTCCGAGCTCCCTCGCCGCCGGCATGTTCATGCCGATCACACCCGCTTTGGACGCCGAATAGCCAGACTGACCGACTTGCCCTTCATAGGCGGCACCGGATGACACATTGATTACAACGCCGCGCTCGCCTTGATCATCTGGCGTGTTCTTTGCCATCTCGGCAACGCATTTGCTCATGACATTAAACGTGCCGACCAGGTTGACCATTATCACCTTTGTGAACTTGGAGAGTTCGCAAGGGTTGCCTTCCCTGTCGAGAATTTTGGTCGGGGCCGGAATGCCCGCCGCGTTGACGGCAATATGAACTGCGCCGAACTGATCTCTCGTTTTCTCAACTGCCTCAGCAACTGACTGATCATCGGTCACATCGACCTTGAAGAACTGGCAGACCTTGTTTCCAAGTTCGCCACAGAGCGCGTTTCCTGCGACTTCGCTCAGATCGAAGAGCGCGACGCGTGCGCCCTGCTCAACAAAACTGCGCGCCGCAGCAGCGCCTAGTCCAGAGGCACCACCTGTAACCACAGCGACTTTTCCATCGAGTTTCATGTTCGCAAGCTCCTGACCTGTTATTGTAAGCTTTCAACTGCTCAAGTCTGGAGCAGCCTCCCTTCGATGGAAAGGAGGCTGCTACAAGACGATCAGAAATTTATACGGCCTTCGGCACCAATCACGCGCGGCTCTTCGATCCAGCCAACATACACGCCCGGGCTGAGTGGCGCGTCGACCGAGGCGGTATAGGTGGCTTCATCGGTTAGGTTGCGACCGAATACACGGAATCCGTAGCGGCCAAACTCCACCCCGACATGAGCATCGAATTTCGTATATCCTTCCTGAAACGCGTTCGGGTCGAGGTCGCCATCCAGGAACATCTCGTCCTTGAAGTTGGCTCCAATCCGGGCATTCAGATCGAAATTCTCGAAACTGCGATTGAAGGCGAGATAGACGTTACCACTGAACTCGGGCGCAAAGGCCCCGCGTTCGCCGGCAAGGTCCTTGGTACCCACACCTGCAGAATCCGGGCATGTGCCCAAGCCCGTTTCGATGACTGAACACCCTGCCCCTGGGAAGGACTGGAATTCGTGATCGAGATAGGCGAACGCACCGCCAATCTCGATTTCGTCGCTGAGAAGGAACTGGCCATCAAGTTCCAGCCCCTGCACTTGAAGTTCAGCCGCGTTCCCAACCACGAAGCTTGTCCCACTCCACGAGGTTACCTGCAGGTCTTCTAACTCGCTTCGGAAAATGACTGCCCCGATGCGAGCACGGTCACCCATGAACTGGTGCTTGATACCAGCTTCCCAAGCCGTGACTTTCTCATCATCAAATTCATGACCCGGACGCGGGCTCCCATCCGGTTCCGCCGTGTCAGGACTGAAATTGTAACCACCAGATTTATAGCCAGTGGAATAGGAAATATAGGCCGACCCGTTGTCAGCATACTGCCAGCGCAGTTTTACAGATGGATCAAAATGATCTTCTGTTCGCGTATCGTTGAGGTCAGCAGCAAAGCGGTTGAGCAATGCGGCAAAAGTCGTTGCAGAGTTCAATCCATCTGCACCTCCAACAGTAGCGGCGGCGGTTAGATATTCGGTTAGATCGGCAGACCCGATCGTGTCTGCGGGTGTGACAAGGCCAACGAAGTCTCGGGGTGTGCCGGCTCCAACAACAACACTCTTATCGATGCTCTTCTCATCTTCGGAGTAACGCAAACCTAGTTCAAGTGTGACGCTGTCGGTCAGGTCAATGCCAAGCTCGCCAAAAAGCGCAATCGTTTCGGCTTGTTGATCGAAGAAAGTGCGTTGAGCAACGTTAACAATACCGCCGGGCAAAATCGATGTTGGCAAAACGCCAAATGTGCCATTGAACGCCGTTGTCTCTTCAATATAAGCATCCTGGTTTTCATAATACAGCCCGCCCAAGAAATTTATGCGCCCATCCCAGTCTGTGGCAATGCGAAGTTCCTGGCTAAACATGTCCAGTTCTTCTTCATCAAGATTGTGAATGAAGCTGACAGGCAGAAAATCCACATCGTGATGTTGAGCGAAATCGAAAGAGGAGTAGCCAGTAATCGAAGTGAGGGTAAAGTTATCGAACTCCCATTCTGCCTTCACAGATCCGCTCAATGATTCGGTTGTCTCCGTGTCGGAGATTGGAGGATCGCCGACACGGAATGCGGGATTGCCGCTGAAGCTGACATAAGCGGTATCGCCAGTAGAAACTCCAAAGTCTGGATGAAGCATTTGTGAGAGCGCTATCGTGCTAGGCGTCGGCAGGCGATCATCAATCGCATTAATGGTAAGCTCCTTACCGACCCCGTCCATTTCAAGATAGCTCAGTTTCGTCTCAACGTTTAAACTCTCCGTTGGTTGCCAGGCGAGCGTCGCCCGGGCGAACATGTCTTCGCGCTCGGCTTCGTCGCGATCAAAGACACGGTTCTCAACATATCCGTCAGTTGTCGTATAACGAATTGCCAACCGGCCTGCCAAATTATCCGCCAAGCCCGCGGAAAAGACGCCCGAGTAGCTTTGCGTATTGAATTCTGGTTCCCAGGTGACACCGACCCAACCATTGAGTTCCTCTCCGACTTCTGGCGAGGCCGTTTCAAGCTTGATCGCGCCAGCAACCGTGTTCTTACCGAATAGAACGCCTTGGGGCCCACGCAGAACCTCGACTTGCTGCAGGTCGAACTGGGACTGTGAGAATTGGCGGCTGCGCGGCTGATAAACGCCATCCACATAAAGGCCAACCGATTGCTCGAATCCCTTGTTGATACCAGATCCGACACCTCGGATAAAGATGTTCGAGGTTTGCGCTCCCCGACCGACCTGCAGGCCCGGCACGCGCGCGGAAATCTGCTCAAGGTTCGTGACCCCTTGCGCTTCCAGCTCTGCTCCGGAAACGGCGGTCACGGCCACCGGCGCATTGATCAGCGTCTCGTCCCGTTTACGTGCCGTAACAGTCACTGTTGTCAGTCTTGCTTCCCGCTCCGCTTCTGTTTCGGCAGGGACATCTGCCACTTGCCCATAGGCCGGCGTGGCAAGGGCAATGGCGATCGGCAAAATTGCTGCGCCGCTCAAATTGAGTCTAAACTTCTGGTTCATATATATCCTCCCAAGAGCCCTTTTGTGCTCCGTGTTTCCGTTCCCGCTATGATGCACAAGGACGCGAAAGTAGATTATGAACTCTGGTGAAAGATGGCTCTGTTAGAGTCATACCAGTTCACGCCAACAGATCGTCATTCCGCGATACGAGAGGGCCTTATCCTGCTCAAATCCTTCCATGCCCGACATCCGCGATCGTCCGACCAGATGACCTAGCCCCCTGAACAGCCTAGTTCTATAACTAAAACATGGCTGCAGTTCAGGGGGCTAGGTCACTCGGATATGGCGATATCACCCCTCAAGGGCATTACCCTCAAGCCGCCGCCGCGTTCGAGGCGGTCATTGGTGTTCTGTATACGGTAATATTGTTGTCTCGGTTGGTGGGCATGTACGGAACTCGCACCGCAACGAAACCATCGAGCCAGCGCCTGCTCGTGTGAAATGTATCCATACTTCCGAATCAAGACTTCTGAACCGAGAATTATGATGGGTCCATTTCTCCCGTCTAGGCGGCCGGCTCAGGCGCGGCAGACATTTTGCTGCTCACCTGCTCATTGAAATACTCCAATCGCCTCTGCCCCAGCGCATGCGCGATATCACGCTCCCCCTCAGGAATAGGTTCGGTCCGCGTAAGCCAATAGTACACAAAGTGCGACAGCGTGGCGTAAGTGTAGGCTAGGTCCTTTTCCATATCCGCCTGATGCTGATCGAAGGCGTCCATGCGGGCGAGCAAACGCTCTTCCAGCACTGAACGCGCTTCTGGATCGAACCATGCTCTCAGTGCGTCTTCAACGATCGCCGTTTTTGTCACCCCTGGCTTGTCAGCTGCCTCACACAGTTGCGCATAGAGCTTTGTCGAAATCCGTATGTTGACGCGCGGCTTTCCCATCCACTCAGAACCCCGGAAGGACGTCAGGGTCGCCGCGATCCGCAGCAACGGCGCGTCTTACGGCTTCGAGGTTTTGATCGCTGGTCGGATCAACCTCATCGTCGATGTCGGCATCAACGCTTGGCTCGGCAGTGCGTTTTTCCGGCAGATCATCATTCGTGTGCTCAGGTTCTCGAGTCCGTTTCAGCGACACACTATCAGGATGTTCCCTATCCTCAGCCTCCGGCTCCTTGAAGGGCGGCGCTGCAACAATGGATGTCCACTCTGCGTCACACGCGGCGTCGTCCCATTCGACGGGCGCTGGCGACAAGACTCGTTTCGTAAAATTTGCGTCTTTGAAATAACAAAGCTTCCTGGCGAGCACGGGCGGCGCTCCGGACACCATGATAATTTCATCACTGGCAGAAAGTTGCATGACCTCGCCGGGCGTTATAAGCGCGCGCTGAGTTTCCTGGCGTGAAACCATCAAGTGAGAGAGCCAGGGCGCAAGCCGGTGACCGGTATAGTTCTTCTGCGAGCGGAGTTCCGTTGTTGTTCCGAGCGCATCAGAGACGCGCTTGGCGGTGCGTTCATCATTGGTCGCGAAAGCAATGCGCACATGACAATTATCCAGGATCGAATTATTGGGCCCGTAAGCCTTTTCGATCTGGTTCAGGGATTGAGCGATCAGATAGGCGCGGATGCCATAGCCTGCCATGAAGGCGAGTGCACTTTCAAAGAAGTCCAGCCGCCCGAGCGCAGGAAACTCATCCAGCATGAAGAGCAGTTTCCGGCGGTTCTTTTCGGGCAAATCTTCCGTCAGCCTGCGTCCAATCTGGTTAAGGATCAGCCGGATCAGCGGCTTCGTCCGAGACAGGTCGGATGGCGGGACGACCAGATAGAGCGAAAGCGGGCTCTCCCCTTCAACCAGGTCCTCGATGCGCCAGTCTGATCGGCTGGTGACTTCCGCGATGACTGGGTCACGATAAAGCGACAGGAAACTCATGGCCGTGGACAGAACCCCGGAGCGCTCATTTTCAGACTTGTTCAAAAGCTCGCGTGCGGCTTGCGCGACAATCGGGTGAACGCCTCTATCTCCCAGATGCGGCGTCGTCATCATGATACGGAGTGTGACGGCAAAGGAGCGTTTCGGATCGGATAGGAACCGCACGCAGCCGCTGAGCGTCTTGTCTTCTTCGGCATAAAGCACGTGCAGGATAATGCCGACCAGCAAGGCATGTCCGGTTTTCTCCCAATGATTACGGCGCTCGAGTGAGCCTTCTGGATCAACCAGAATGTCTGCAATGTTCTGAACATCGCGCACTTCGCGCTCGCCGCAGCGCACAGCTATAAGCGGATTGTATTTCGGCGAGCGCCTGTCGGTCGGATCAAACCGAATGCAGCGCGAAAAACTTGAGCGCCAGCCAGAAGTGAGTTCCCAGTTTTCGCCTTTGATGTCGTGGATGACGGCGCTGCCGGTCCAGGACAGCAAGGTCGGCACCACAAGCCCCACGCCCTTGCCTGAGCGTGTTGGCGCAAACGCCATGACATGTTCAGGGCCATCATGACGCAGATAGCGCTTTTGCCAACGTCCCAGGAACACGCCCTTGTCCGCAAACAGTCCGGCGCGTTTCAAATCGGGTGCGCTGGCCCACCGCGCCGAGCCGTAAGTGGTGACATGGCGCTCGTGGCGACTGCGCAAGACAGAACCAATGATCGCGGCCAGAAATCCGAGCGCCGAACCGGAGACCGCGATCAGGCCGCCACGTGCGAACACTTCCGGCGCATAGGCTTCATAGGCGTACCACCATTGGAACAGCCGCCAGGGTTTATAGATTGGTGTCTCGCCTGCAATGAACCAAGGCGCGCCGAGCGCAGCCTGATGGCCAAGCGCGTCAGCGGTAATTTGTGTGGCCAGCCAGACCGCGCCAATGATCAGTGCGAATACCACCATGATCTGGCCAATGAGTATCTTTGTGCCGGTCACGGCGCGCCTCCTTGAAAAAGCAATTTGTCTTCTCCCAAGGATGATTGCTGAGACTGGTCCTGGACCAGCGGGATTCTGCGCCATTTCCTGCATCGCTCTGCAAAGCCATCCAAACCGTCTAGCGGGACAGCCCTCTGGAACGCCCTATATCCACGCTCCAACCAATACCTGACGCGGTGCGCTTGATGGTCATCTCGCGCCCCATTTGCCGACCAATACTGCCACGCCATGGCACCAGTGCGAATTCCTTTGCGTTGCCAATGATCGCCATACGCCCTGCTGCAAGATCGACATGACCTTCGAGTTTTCCGTCAAAACGGTCGCCTTTCGCTAGCTGAACAGGGGTTCGGCCTGAGGCCGCCCCGATCGCGTCCCGCTCGCGCTGCAGTTCCAGAGCGCGCAGCTGGCTTCTCTGCTCTTCCATGAGTTCTGGTTGGTTGGAACCCAGATAGCCTTGTTCGCGGAGCCAGATCTCCCGACGTGCTTTCAAGTCCTTCAAGGTTTGCTGCTGCGCTGCTGCACCCTCTGACAGGTCGTCGATCCAGGTTGCGCCAAAGCGGTCGATCTGCATCTCCGGTGAAAGCCAGGACAGGACACTCATTTTGACGCCGCCGGATCCGCGCGCCTCATATGCCGCTGCGCGCTCCAGAAACTCTTCGCCGACGTGCCACTCGCCGGTCGCAAGGCGCTCCCCAATTCCTGCCCGTCGCAAGGCTTCGAGCCGCCGCTTCAAGCTGAGATGATAGGCCGGTTTTGATCCAGGATCATGGCGGGCGTGCAAGTCTTCCGACCAGATACCGCCGGTTTGCTCTGCGACCTTGGCAATAGCCTTGTCCGAGGCACGCGCCATGGCTCTTGCTTCGGAGAGCTCCACCACAGCGCCTTGCGGCGGTCGGGCGTGAACATCGACCGTTGCAGCGGGTACATGCCAGATACCGCCATCAAAATCTTCAACGAGCAGATAGCGCGTATCGCGAAGTTCATCCTCCGGGCCATAAGCCTTCACGATCCCACGAATGGGAGCGGCATCTTTTGCGCGGTCCTGAACAAATCGAATGTCGGGCTCACGCTCCCCGAATTCAGCGGCAAGTGTGCGGATGATATCACCGCGCCGCGCCCGGCGTTTCAGCTGTTCTTGCCAGTCCTGTTTCATTCGCCAGGAGAGCGTTCTGTCCCGTTCAGCAAGTCCAAGGGATTCAAGGTGCCTGATGCGCGCGAGTCGCAAGGACCGATCAAACCGCTCTTTACTTGAGCTTGCACCACCTGGACCGAATACGCCGTTCTCCAATCTCGTTTCGATCTCATGATCGAGCCCGGTCCAGCGGTCCTGATCCACCTGCTTCTGGCGCGCACCCGCAATCTCCAGAGTACGTCTTGGTCCGAGCCTTTGGGTGGCAAGCTCTTCGGCAGCTTCGCGAAGGCCCTTTGTGAGATAGTCCCGCGCGATGACGACATCCTTCATCCGGGCGTCGCGACCCCGCACAACAATATGGGTATGCGGATGACCTGTATTGTGATGATCGACGGCGACCCAATCGAGACGTCGCCCGACATCGCGTTCCATTTTGCCCATGAGCTCGCGGGTTGACTGTTTGAGGTCACCCATACGCGCACCATCCTCCGGCGAAACGATGATCCGGAACTGGTGGCGGTCATGCTCGCTGCGTTCCAGAAAGTCGCGGGGGCTGATCCCCTCCTGGTCGCGGTCATAAAGCACGCCGCCTTCTCCCTCGCGATCGACACCGTCGCGCTGCAGATAGCTGACATGGGCGCGAAAGAGGCCCGGACCTGCGCCGCGCGCTCTTGCGATATGCACTTTGACAATGACGCGGCGCATTTGCTGGCGGGACAAATGCCTGTAGCGAGAACCGCCGGTTCGGGCCGCGCCACCCGTGCCATAACGTGCGCCGGTAAAGGCAGACTTCCGAGAGACTTTAGAAAGTCTCGCTCCGGTCTTGTTCAACTGTCGTGATAGACGCTTGCCTGCAGGCGCGCCTTGATCGCGTATGCGTCCGAGTCGCGGCGTGAAAGGTCTTTCCTCGCTCATTGCAGGCCGCTCAATCCGCACACCATGGAATTCGTAGTAATTTCAACGCGTTTCCAGAAACACATGCACCACAATGCTGTGCAAAGGGCGCCAAAAAACAGATGTGCAGACAAGGGGTTAGGCGCCATGTGGTGCCATAGCTTCAATCTTGCCCTACCGGGTCCGCTTATCCTTTCGCTGCACCGCCTTGTATCGCTTTGCATGGCCTTGCAGTCCCCTCACTCATCCGAGGTCAGGAGCGGGATCGCCACGCCAGTGAGATCGCTGCGTCCCATGGCCCCGAAATAGCGACCGTCCAGGGAGTCCGGATGCGGTGTCAGCAGAAAGAATTCATTCGGCCCCAGGACCTTGCAGCCCCGCCAGACCGGCAGCGCGCGGCCCCTGGAATCGACCTCCCGCGCTTCAACCAAGTCTATTCCGTTGATCGAAACCGCGCTGCCGCTCCGGCAAATTTCATCGCCCGGAAGCCCCGCAATCTGTTTCAGCAAAGGCCAGTCCCGGCCGACAAATCCCTGCTCCTCAGCCCACTGCGCTTCAGCGCTCCTGGCTGAGACGACGACCCATCGGCCATGGGTGAATGGCTCGTCGCTCAGCCAGTAAAGCCCTTGCGGCGCGCTGCCCGTCCGGTTCCAGATGAGTCGATCCACAGGAGAAAAGACGAGGCCGAACAGGGCAAGCCCAATGCCTGCCCCGGTCAGGAAAAGCGCCCGGCGTCTCACTTCGCTTTCCTGATCTTCTCGGAGGTGGAGGCATAGGCATTGCGCTCCGACCAGGCGATGAGATCGGGCTTTGGATAGAAGACCCGTGCGCCATGTTTACGATAGATCGGACCGCGCCCTTCACAGCGATAGTGATCGAGTGTCGAGCGTGTGAGGCGCAGGAATTCCGCCGCCTCTGTGACGGAGAGAAGCTCCGGCCAGTCCTCGTCATGTCGTCTGTTTCGTGTCATTACCGCCGCTCCTTTTCGTCCTGCTGGCTTGGCAAAGACTTGCCGCGAACTGCGCCGCTCTGGACGGAGAAAATGCCCCTCGTGCATTTTCTCCCCCCTTCCTGAGCACGCAAAAGCCGCCCCGGAGGTGATCTCCGGAGCGGCTCGCTGGCGATGGATTCGATCCCTAATCCCGCGGGTTCCAGAGGATCACGTGGCGGCCTTTCTTGCCTTTCACGGGGGCGAGGTTTGCGTAGATCTTGCGCGGACCGATTTGCGGGTCTGCAAGGGTGATCGAGACATATTCGCGTCCAGATGCCTTGGCCTTGCGAAGCCATCCGCCGCCGATTTCGGTCGAGGTTTCGCCGGCGAAAATGCGGTAGTCCGGCTGTCCGTCTGCGGCTTTCTCCGCATTCTTCTCGATGCGGATGGCAGCCGAGAGGTTCATCATTGCAAGAGCGCCTTCGAAGCCTGATTTGGTTTCGCTGACATATCCGAGTGCGTTGGCCATGGTGGTAGTTCCTTTCGTTTCCATGTGTCTTGGGGGACCCCTTGTCCCCGTCGACGCCGGACCGAAAGGACGACGCAGGACAGGCCTGAACCGCTTGCGGGCGAAACGGCGTGGAGCACCGGACAGCCAAGAAAACTTGGTGCGCGAGGAGCCGCAAAGCGGCGGGGAAGTTTTCTTGAATGGCCAGTTTCAAGGCCCGTCAGGCGTCGTCCAGGTCACACGGCATGAGACGGGAACAAGGGGTTCGGAGCGCATCAGTTGGAAACGGAAGAACCGACCCTGGCTGACATGTCGGAAAGCCAAGCGAGACCCATAGACGGGGCGATTTTTTTGTGCGGTTCAATCAATCAACCTCAGCCCCCGCAGCAGCCATCAGCACACGGAAAACCGCCCGGCGACTGTCACCGGGCGGCTCCGTCATCCGCCTGACAAGGAGACTGAACCGTCAGGCGGCGTCTGGCTGATCGGAAGGTTCGGTACAGGTTGCGTCAGTGTCTTCGCCACGCTCGAACAGACCCGATATCCGCGCCCATGCATCGGCGGGCGGTGAGCCTGCACCCTCGACAAGGCGGGTCGGCGGGGTCTGCATCCAGTCCGGACGCCAGTCGGGATTGGGCTCGCATCCGTTGCCGGTGATCCGATTGCCGATGATCTGCTTCTGGACCTTGGCGGTGTCGCTGGCGCAGCTTTCCGCAAGCGATTTCGAGCCAATGTCAGCGACCATCGCATTGATGGCCCGCTTGTCGCGCAGCAGGTCGAAGAAGGCAGTGTCCGGCTTCCAGTAGGCTGATAAGTCCGTTTCGCAGACATGCAGCACAGCCTCGACGACCGGCCCGCCTGCTTCCAGCGTCTGCGCCATGGTGAAGGCCAGCACCTCCATGACTTCCTCGTCCGACATGGCGAGCAAGGCGACGAAGATTCCGCAGAGCCGGTAGGCGTCGCTGTTGCGCCGCGCCTCGCCGTTCACGCCCAGCGCCTCGAACAGAGAGGCGATGCGGGCGCGTTTTTCTTCAAGTTCAGCGGCGGCTTTCGATGCCTCAAGGCTGGCGCGCGTCTCCTCCTTGCGGCTCGCGCACTCATGGGCGCGAACATTCCAGAGCGCGCTGCCGGTCATGGCATGGGCGACCATCAGGCGCAGCGCGATGGCGGGCTGGCCTGCCAAGCTCGCCTGTGCTGCGCCATGGCGATGCAGGAAAATATATTCCGCCATCGGCCCGGACATTTCCGGTTTGACGGGCGCGTTCGGCGCATCGTCTTGACCGGACTTCGCCTTCTCCTGCCGCCGCGCCTCGGCCTGTGAGATATAGCCCTCGTGGAAGGTCACCGTGCCGTCATGGCGGAGCTCGACATAGACCTTGCCGCCTTGCTTCTTGGTCCGCGTCTGATGATCCCAGCGGTGGAAGAACGCACCACGCTCAAGGCAGACCACGTCCTTCCAGCCATCGGCGATATAATCGTCAATACGCTGCACGATGGCAGCGGACTGCGCCTTCCAGAAGGCGTCCGGATCTGCGAAGACGCCATGCTCACCAAACAGGTCTGCAGTGATCTGGCCGTCAAAGCCCTCAAGCTCGAACAGCGCCTTGTCAGTAGTGATGACCGCCCCGCCGGTGATCCATGCCTTGCAGTTCCGGCCCCTTGGCGCGCGTTCGTCCTCGCTCTCGTATAGCCGCAGCCATTCGGCTTGCTGGTCTTCCGTGGCGAGCGTCAGGGCGCGGATCGTCTCGCGGTCGATCTCGTCCTCGGCGTAGAGTTTGCGAATGGGTTCAGCGAGCGAGGCCAGCGCCAGAACGCGGCGCACCAGAAGCTCGGTGACGCCAAAGAAGGCGGCGATCTCGTCCACACTGCGCCCCTCATCGTGGAGCCGCTTGAAGGCGGTGTATTGCTCCATTTCCGTAGCTGGCAGGCGTCCGACATTCTCGATGACGGAGGCCGCAATGGCGCTCGCGGCATCTTCCTCGGTCATGATCGCGCAAGGCACATGCTGGGTCTCGCCGGTCTCCTTCTCGATCTCTTTGAGGGCGAAGTAGCGCCGCCGTCCGGCGACGACGCCATAATGATCGCCTTCCTTGCGCACCAAAAGCGTCTGCCTGATTCCGCTCTCGCGGATCGATGGCAGGATGTCGGACACATCCGGCTTCTTGCGGCTGTGACGCATGTTGAGTTTGGAAATCCGAAGCTCGGACAGAGGGATGGTTTTGAGAACGGACTGGGCCATGGTCTGGCTCCTTCTTGATTGATTGGCTTGTGGATAGGGGGCGCGCCGTCAGGCGCGCGCCCTGCTGGCTTCCAAGGCCGCGCAAAGGCGGCGGGCGGCGGCGCGGCCTGCGTCCAGAGCCTCGGGCAGAAGCTCCTGCGCGACCTCGGTCAGATAGGCGTTATCGCCATCCGGATAGTTGGCTTCGATGCCCCAAAGGCTGGCGGCATGGGGCTCAAGCGTGACGCCTTCCAACGCGACGGACAGAACGATCCCGCAATAGAACCATTCATCCTTTCGCCATGCCTCCATGACGGCTTCGGCCTTGGCCTGCGCCTCGGCGAAACGCTGGCGATGATTTGGGCCGGGACCAATGAATCCCGGCGCGTCCTTGTAGAGCGAAGGCCAGAATCCGTCCTGGCGCTCGTCTGGCGGATCGGGGCAATCATCGCGCACGATCCGCGCGATGATTTCAAAGCCTGCAACCTCGCAAGAGATGCTGTCGCCTTCGCAAACGAAGGACTGAAAGCGTTCGGTGAAGGTCATGTCAGCGGCTCCAGAATATATGGACTTCATCGAAGCCCGTCTGGAACACCATGATCTCGCCATTCAGCGCCATGTCGCGGGCAAGGGCCTGCCAGTCGATATAATAGCGAAGGCTTTCGGGAATCTGCGTGCCGGTGTCCTCGTGCAGTTGCTCGGCAAAGTCAGCCGCGCTGCGATACTCGCCTGCGTATTCGTCAAAGGCAGCGCGCGCCTCGGCGAGATCGTCGCCGAAATGGGTCAGCAATTTGCCGCCAAGCTCGCCATGCTCCTCGATGAAGTCCGCAAGCTCGCACACCGTCTCGAATGAGGCGTATTCGGACAGGCTGACGCCCTCGAAGCCTTCATAATCGTGGATCGCCCATTCTTCCGCGTCAGGCTCCGGCGAGTCCGCCAGCATGGCGCGAACCTCTTCCCAAATCTCGTCAGGGGTGGTCGCCTCGATCCATCGTCCATGCAGGCAGCCACTATTGTAGGCCGCAAGGCATGCCACGTAGATGCGCGGTCTATCGGGTCGCGCGGGTGCGGGCATTGCCGCGCGCGCGTGGGTGCAAATCTGGTCAGTCATGTCAGTCTCCTTCCCCGCCCGCGTTCTTTTCCCGACAGTCGGGTGGGCGGCGAGGAGGTGCTCAGCCAGAGTGCAGAAGGGCGGCGCGCAAGGGGAAGCTGTAGGTATGAGGCCTGAAGACGGTCAGAGATGACAAAGTCCCGCCCCCTTGCGCGGCGACCGCGCTCTGGCAGACGCACCGTCCGCCCACCTGACTGATGGGATAGATATTGAGGCGGAGGGAGGCTGGGGTGTCTTTACCGGTTCCGCTCGACCAGAGCGGCGGAACCAGGATCGTATTTCAGGGTACTGATCGTGCCGTCCTGAATAGCTTTTACGACGGCGTCGATGATATCCAGGGGTACGAGATACCATTCCCGTGGGCGCACAGGTTTGCCGAACCGGTCTGCTATTTCGATATCCAGCCGTGCGTCCGAGAAGAACCGGTGCAAGAGCGCTTCCAGCCTGACGCGATTAATGTTGAAAAGTTCATAGGTCGCAACGACTTCAACATCTGCGAGGAGATATGTTGCGTCGTTTGCCGCATTAGCGATGCGAGTCTCGACCTTGCCGCCGGTCACGCCCAGTTTGTGGATCAGATCGCGATGCTCCGCGATCCGCGCATCGGATGAGCGACTGCGAAGAACATAGATCGTCCCGCTTTCTGTATCGTCCTGGCCGGCCTTGTCTGAAAAGAGCGGCCCCGCCGTTGGATCAGTGATGCGGCGTCCTGCATCATCCTTATTCAGGGCGCGCTGAAGAGAACGCATCAGGACATTGCTCTCGGTGGCGTTGTCATAGATCACCCGGAGGCGGGCATCTCGATCACCATATTCCTGCGTAAACTCATCACCTTTATAGGCGACGTAGGCGATCTGGCCTCCAACGATAAAGAAGCGTCCCGGCTCGATTTCTGATTTGAGTTCAAACGCGCGGGTCTGACGTATCCCATCATCGAGATCCTGCTTCACGCTCTCAAACAGGGGGCGGAACTTGTCGAAATCCTTGCACGGCGTGCGATTGGCGATTTCTTCTGCCGCCTTGCGTTCGGCCGTGGGCCGGACGTGTTTGAGTGTGGTGACATCGTTGGTGGCGTCGGCGTCTACGCCGAGTTCTGCCAGCAAGGCTTCCGGGTCGGTCGCGTTGGTCTGGGGGGCGGGTGCCGCGTCCCCCAACAGCCCTTGGTGATCGATGGGCTCGAGCACAGACCGTGCCTCAGGCAGTGCCTTCAAGCGATCGAGCCGAACCGCATACATCCGCTCGAATATGTCGCCATTTTCAGCGTGCTGTGGCGCGCGCCCATGTTCTTGAAAGAAGCGCTGGATGTCTTCAAAGCCCGCAATGATCCGCTCTTCCTGTTGCGAGCGGGCTGTGGCTTTTGGTTCATCGATTTCGACACCGAGTTCGGCGAGCAGCTCTTCAGCGGTCTTTTCAGGCATCACGCGCCGCCTTCACTTTTCTCTTGAGGTACTCGATACCCTCAGCCATCCGGCGTTCCCAAGGGTCGTTCGATGTCAGCGATGGCAGACGGTTACGCTCCTGCAGGAAGGCCTTAGCACGCTCGGCAAGCATCATGGCTTCTTCCTCGGTGAGCGCAATTTTTTTGCCCGCAATAACAGCAGCGACCTGTTTGAGGCTGTCTTCACTCATCGCCTTGGCGAGGATGGCATAAGCAGCCCCGAAAGGATTGATCCGGTCGATGAGATCGATATCGAGATCACGCACATCCATCGCGATCTTTCGGATGCCGTCGATCAGCGCGGTATTGGCCTTGGTTCCGTCGCCACCATTGGCTGCGGCTTTTGCAGCCTCCTTGGCCGCCTCCTGCGTCAGGGCGAGCGCGGCAACCGCGCGCTGGCGGATTGCCTCCTGATCGGTCTCTGACAGCTCAGGATAGCGGTCTCTGACGATCTTCCCCATACGCACCAGGGTGAGTTCCTCTGCGGGCGTATCGCCGCCCGCATGGTCACCGTCGAACAGGCCGGTTTCGAGTACTTTCTTGTCCTGAACAAAGGCAGTGATCACCTCGTTCAGGTCTTCCTGGCAGATACGGGTTGCTTCCTCGGATTCAGGTTGCACGAGGCCCTTGATCTCGATCTGGAACTCGCCGCGGTCTTCATTGAAGCCGACATTGGTGCGGGAGGCGTCGTACCCGGCCTCGCCATAATCGAAGTCCTTGTCTTCGCCATTGCCCTTGGGAACGAAATTGAACTTCGGAGCGAGCACCTGCTCCATAAGCAGGCTGGCGGCGATGGCCTTAAGGGTATCGTTCACGGCCTCGGTGACTTTGTCTTCGGAGGCGTCGGGCTCGGCGATCAAATTCGTGAAGCGCGCACGTTCCTTGCCCGGCGCGTCGCGCGTCGCACGCCCGATGATCTGGATGATCTCTGTGAGGCTGGAGCGATAGCCGACCGTCAAAGCGTGTTCACACCAGATCCAGTCAAAGCCTTCCTTGGCCATGCCGAGCGCAATGATGATGTCGACATGGTCACGATTGTTCTTCTGCGCCGGGTCTTTCAGCGCAGCCACGACGAGTGAGTGCCGTTCCGGCCCATCATCGACGAGATCGGCTATCCGCAAAACGCGCCCGTCCGGGCGGCGCACAAGGTCAAAGCCCGTGGCGGAGTCCTTTCCCTGCCACTCACCGAGCGCGTGCATGATCTCGCTCACCTCGGTCGTCTTTCCGCGCTGTGTGCTTTCACGGGAATTGACGTTCGGAATATGGACAATCGTCTTCTGGTCCGGATCGAGCACCTTGGCGATGTCATCCACATACGGACCATTGTAGAAGAAGTAGCCGATATCGAGCGCCTTCAGATGCTCATAGCCATTAAGTTGCTCGTAATAGGTATAGGTGACGGTCGCAAAGCGCGCCTCGTCTTCCGGCATAAGGACCGGCACAGCATCGCCACGGAAGTACGACCCCGTCATGGCGACGAGATGCACCTTGTCGCGTGCGATGAAGGCCTTCAATTGCGACCCCAGCACATTGTCATCATCGGCCGAGACGTGATGGAATTCATCCACGGCGATCAGGCGATTGTCGAACGCCTCAATGCCCAGCTCCTCGACCGCAAAGCGGAAGGTCGCGTGGGTGCAGACCAGAACCGGATCACCGCTCGCCAGAAACGCCCCCACAGCCTGAACCTTGGACTTCGCGACGCGGATATCATCCGCCCCCGGCGCATTGCAGAGGTTCCATTGCGGCCTGACCTCCCAATCCGCCCAGAAGCCCCATCTGGTCAGCGGCTCATTGTTGAAGCTTGCGCCGATCGACCGCTCCGGAACGACAATGATGGCCTGTGACAGTCCCTGATTGTGCAGCTTGTCCAGGGCGATGAACATCAGAGCGCGGCTCTTGCCGGAGGCCGGTGGCGACTTGATCAGCAGATATTGCTCGCCGCGCCGTTCATAGGCGCGCTCCTGCATCGGCCGCATGCCAAGTTCGTTCGACTTGTTCGCCGCGCCGGTGCGCTTGTAGGTGACCGAGACGGAAGGGACGTTACGGGGTGCGGTCATGGCGATGTGCCCTCTTGAAGTACGGGCCGCCGCCAATAGGCTAGACTATTTGCCCTTGCGGTTCGGTCGTTGTGTGAGTGTCGATGCCGCAGCCGATTTCGCCGCCTTGCTGGCAGACTTTGACTGCAGCGTCTTTGCTGCTGTCGATGCCGCTTTGGCCGAGCTGACTTTCGACGTCTTTGATTGGGCCAGCGCTGAACCTGCAGCAGACTTTGCAGATTTTGATGCAGAGGAGCTGCGTAGGGTTTTGGACGCTGCGCTGGCAGCCGACTTCCCTGTTCTTTCAGTGTTGCGGGGCATGGATCGGAACTCCTAGTTTTATAATCCCATCCTTGAAGCGAGTCGCAGCACAAAGCAAGAACATTGGTCATGCTGCGCCCTCCATCGATTTCCGGCGCTCCTCAAACTTCTGCAGAATTTCTCGAAAGCAGGCCTCTGGATTCCAGTCAGGATTATTCGAAACACGACCAACGGACTCGATTTCGAACCGCTTTCGCAACGCTGACGCAATTTCCAGTGATTCAAGACCGATGCGCGCATAGCCTTGTTGCCTCGCCTCAAACACCTCATCAAAATCAGGTGGATGAGCATAATCGCCGGCCGCGTCGATATGCCGGTCCGTGCTTCGCGCCATGTTCGGGAGTGCCAGGATCCGGTGCATCAGCTTTTCGTCGAGGCTGCGCCAAGCGATATCGTCGGGGTAGTCCGGCGGACCAGGTGTTGCGACTTGTGCCTGAAGATATTCCTGGCCGTCACTTGTGCGCCCAGCAGGCTGACCATAAGCGGTGCCGTCATCCTGAACGACATCGATGCACTTGTCTGCGTATTCGTCGAGCAGGCAGGCCAACCGGATCGCCGCGTACGAGCCGTCGCGGCGACGTTGCCGAGAAGACGCCCATGCGTCCTTCGAAACGGCGATAAGGCTACCAAGCAGGACACCTGCGAGGCCAATCCCGGCGACTATGAGGTCTGTCAGTTCGATCATGCGGCATCCTCCGCCGCTGTCATTTTCGTGTAGAGATCAAACAGCTTTTCGAGGCGTTCGGTGTCGTTCCTGAAGCGGCGGCCGATATAGATCCGCTCAAGCGTTTCGTCATTGCGTTCATGGGCCTCACGCACGAGGGGGAATTCCTCGTCCATGCGGTCGGGGTCATACATGTCGGCAATGGTAGCGGGGAAGTAATGCTACCGCGCCAGCAGGATGTCCTCGGCGCAGCGGGTGAGATCGGCCTTGTTCTTCTCCGTCAGGGTCGGGACCGGAAAGGTGTTCCAGCCGAGCGTATTGGAGTAAGAAAAGTCAGTGCGGAGACGGGAGCAAACGGTCGCAACCCAAACCCAGTGTAATCTCGACCCGATTAGAGCCATATTCCAGAGCTCTGCGTCGTAGAGTGCAAAGGCCTTCTCTTGCACGATGCAGCGGGCCTCAAGAAGTCCAATTGGCAAATACGGCCGATTCTCCGAACTTACCCTCGGTACGATTAGCGTGGCGTCTGATGCTTCAAATTGATCACGGAACCGATATGGAGAACTAATAAGCTTTTGTGCCGACTGGTCTTTAGTAGCTGCACGCCGTGACTCTTGAACAGCTGTGACCCTGTCGCGGATAGAAGGTATTTTGACGGCTGTTTCAGAATTTTCTTCCGTTATCCAAAGGCACTGCCGTGGAGAAGCGGAAATAAACTCCGTAGAACCATAAAATGGGCGTAAGAATTTTTGCGCTTCGGGTTCAAGTTCACTCGCTTCAGCCGGTTTCATGATCAATGCTGCAGCATAATATGGATGGTTTCCGAACTGCATAGATGCAAGTCCAGAAAGCGGGTTGGAGCGAGCCTCAATTTCGATATTCTGCGCCGGAACTAAATATGCGTTGATATTGCCGACTGTCCTGGACTCGAATTCGCTTCCTCTAGTTGGCGAGAACAGCCGTGCCGTAGCTGTGGGTCCAATCTGAAGACCCACGACTACTACTGTGACGCCCGCATTATGGGTCGCCAAGTTCGACCATTTGAATGATGTGTAGGCGAATGGAATTGAAACTCCCTGCCGGAAAAGACTGGTCCACAAAATCGGAACCGCCTGACCTTGGCAAATGGAGTTTGTGCTCACCAATGCGGCTTTTCCGTTTATAATCGAGAGAAAGCTAGCTGCTTTCCAAAACCACCCCGCGACGTAGTCAAGCGACTTCCATTTCTTGATCCCTCGGCCGAAAGTTGCTTCGAGATCGCTCTTTTGTTGCTCCGTCTGCCACTTGCTCCCCCGATAAGGCGGGTTCCCGCAAATATACGTCTCCCAATCCCCGCCATCGCCCGGCTCCAGAGCCAACCGCCCGGTCGGACCGGCCAGATCCTCCTCAACCGGTGACGCGCGCTCCGGCGGCGGGCAAACCTCCAGCCAATCGAGCCGCAGGGCATTACCGTGCTTGATCCGTCCCGTTTCCTTCAGCGGCAGGACGATCTCGCCCGCGCGCTCCTGCCCCATGGCATCCACATCGCACTGATACTCCGCGATGAGCAGCGACAGCCGTGCGATCTCGCAGGCAAAATCCTTGATCTCGATCCCGTAGAAATTCTTGAGCGGGATGACGCTGCGCAGGTCTTCGCGATCCTTTGAGTCTGCGCTCAGCACCTTCAGGCGCCGCGAGAGGATTTCCGCCTCGATCGCGCGCATCTCCTTGTAGGCGATGACGAGGAAATTGCCCGATCCACAGGCCGGGTCGAAAACGCGGATGCGCCCCAGCCGCTTGCGGAGATTGAGGAGCTTGCGGGGATTGTCGCCAGCCTCTTCGAGCTGCGCGCGCAGACCATCCAGAAAAAGCGGGTTCAGCACTTTCAGGATGTTCGGCACGCTGGTGTAGTGCATGCCGAGCTCGCCGCGCTCTTCGTCTTCGGCGACAGCCTGGATCATCGAGCCGAAAATGTCGGGGTTGATCGACTTCCAGTCGAGGCTCCCGGCATGCAGAAGATAGCTGCGGGCAATCCTGGAGAACCGCGGCACTTCGTTCGATCCCGCGAACAGACCGCCATTCACATAAGGAAAGGCGTCCGCCCAAGGCCTGATGCCTGCGCCGGCGCGCTCTTTCGTCGGGATGTCCATGGCGCGGAACAGCTCGGCGATAATGTCATGAGCGTTGTCCCGATCGCTCATCTGTTCGAGCGTGCGGGTGAACAGGTTTTCGCCGAGGAAGATGCCCGTGTCCTCCGCGAAGAAGCAAAAGATCAGCCGCGCCATGAATTGATTGAGGTCGTGACGGCGTTCATCCGTAGCCCAATCCGGGTTCCCCTTCAGGAGTTCGACATAGAGCCGATTGAGCCGCCCCGTCGCCTGGATATCGATCGGGTTATTCTTGATCGCCTTGACGGTCGTGATGCCTGCGAGCGGAAGAAAAAAGCCGAAATGGTTCGGGAAGTCGCGGTAGTCGCAAACGCGGATGTCGCCTTCGACAAGGTCTTCGGCCTCAAGTGTCTGGCCATCGGTCGCCAGAATGAAGCGGACTTTTCCTGTCGTCGTTTTCGGGCTGGCACGGAGTTCCGCGAGCTTCGCGTTCACCTTGCCCGGCTCGGCAACGGCGAGATGGATATTCTTGTATTGGAGGACGCCGCCCTCGATGTCGGAATTCTTCGCAGCGCTCGCCAGCAGGCGCTTTACCGTCGTCGGCTTGTTGTTGAAGGCTTCAAGGAAGGCGCGCGGAAACTCTTCTGCATCAAAGGGTGCAGAAGCAAGTTCAGATATGGCTTCCTCAATCTCAACGGCGTTCATGAATCAGTTTCAGACCTCAAACAGGTCTTTAAGCGCAGATAGACCATTAAATGAAGCGATTCGGGGCACGTCGGCTTGATCGACGCCCGCAATTCAGCGCCCGTGACCCCTCTGGCGCCAGCCAGTGGGAAGCGCGGGCGCGCGGCCAGCCGGCGAGACCCAGAACCACGTTCTCAAGACGAACAACCGGACCCTCATTGAGCCTCGCCGGGCCGGTCGGCGCATGACGGCCCCCGCGGCGCCGGGACCACGCGCCGGACGAAGGTCGGCGATGGGCGCGGACCGCCCTGATGCCTTTCGACGGCCTATCCAGCCGGGCGAACAGCCCCGCGCCACTGGCGCGAGCAGGCCGCAAATGACTCAGGCCGCCTGACGATCGCCGCCCAGGCGCGCGCCGAGAAGCTCCATCAGATATCCGCCATCGCGCAAACCCTGAGCCTTTGAGATGACATAGCGCACGGACGCGCGCAGCGAACTGCCATCGACGCCCCATTCCTCCGCGACCGCCTTCGGTCCATGGAGCAGCGCGGCGATCTCCCGCTGGCTCATGCCGGCCTTCAGGCAATCAAGCGCGATGACGCCATTGCGCAGGATCTGAGTCGTCTTGGTCCATCGCGCCGCCGATGTGTTCGGTCCTCTTCCATAAAGCCGGAAGGCTTCCTTCTGGAGCTTCAGCTTGCGCTCATAGGCGACCATGTCCGAGATCTGCAGTTTCATGCGAACGGGTTCGAGGCTCAGCAGCGACATGCCCGTACAGCGCACCTGCACGACGCAGTCATTTCCTCGAAGCAGGAGATATTCCCGGCCCGCGCGGTCGGTAATGTGGGTGATGTCACAATGAGGGACTGTGCGATCCCAGATGTCGCACCCCTGCCCCGGCTTGCGCGGTGTGCAATTCACCTCGACCTGGTCAGGAAAGACATAGTGGCTCCAGACGGCGTCGGCCTCGAAGCCATTGAGATCGGGGGCCGGCATGAAGATGAGGCCCCAGCGCTCGGCAAGGGTCTGAGGCACGCGCGAGCGCAGGATGCGGATATCGGCGCAATCAGCCTTCTTTTCGGAAATGTCGTCGTCTGTGCGACTTTCCGCATCATCGCGAAAGTCATCATTGCGACGAACATATTCCCAGGCCCAGCGGTCCGCTGAAAGATGCGAGAGATAGTCGTAAGCGGCTGTTTCCGCACTGGTTTCAAGCGCAAAGGTCTTCATGCTCTTTCCTCCACTTGCAGACGAAAGAGCAAAATTCGTTCCACTTTTGCGCGATTCATTCGGCGCGCGCCCAACTTAAGGATAATGGCGCATCCAATCGGACTGTATTCGCTCCGGATGGGTTCAGCCTTTGCGTGTCTATTTATTTCGCGGCTTGCAGAGGTTTGCGCCGGCCTGCTGCATTTTGCTTTCATTGGCTCGCATTCGAACTGATGCGGCGGCGATGTTGCTGGGATGATTGAGGGGTCCACGAAAGGCCCCGGTCCATGTCACCTCCCTCGCACCAACTGGAGACAGAAACCCGCCGCACAGCGATGCTGCGTACGGCCTTCTGCCCGGTGGTGCGCGAGGCCCTCGAAGCATCCGACACGATAGAGATCATGGCCAATCCGGACGGCTCTGTCTGGATCGAGAAGGCCGGGATCGGGCTCATCGTGTCCGATTACACACTTGCCCCTTCAGACCGCGAGCGCGTCATCCGGCTTGTGGCCTCCGGGGTGGGAGAAGCTGCCAGCCGCAACTCCCCGATCGTCTCTGCAGAACTCCCCGGCAGCGGCGAGCGGTTTGAAGGGCTTCTCCCACCTGTCTCGACCGCGCCCTGCTTTTCGATCCGCAAGCCCGCGACGACGCCGTTCGAGCTGGGCGACTATGTCGATCAGGGCGCGCTCGCCCCTGCACTGGCTGCCGCACTCCAGGACGCGATTGCGACCCATGCGAATATCCTCATCGCGGGCGGCACCTCCTCCGGCAAGACGACCTTCACCAACGCGCTTCTTGCCGAATCTTCGCTCCATGACGACCGCATCCTCATTCTGGAGGATACGCGCGAACTTCGCTGCGCTGCGCCCAATGTGGTTCAGCTCAGAACCCATCGCGGCAGCACCAGCCTGCAGGACCTTGTCCGCTCGACCTTGCGGCTGCGCCCCGACCGGATCATTGTCGGTGAAGTGCGCGGGGCCGAAGCGCTCGATCTCCTGAAAGCGTGGAACACCGGCCATCCCGGCGGGATCACCACGCTGCATGCCAATTCCGCCCACGGCGCACTTAGGCGGCTTGAACAGCTTGCCCTTGAGGCGACGCCCCGCGCGCCCTTCGACCTCATCGCAGAAGCGATCGACGTTGTCGTGTTCATGAGCCGCGCAGGTGGCCAGCGGCGCGTCGAGGAAGCACTCCGCGTCACCGGCTTTGGCGAGGAGGGCTACCAGACCCAGCCGCTCGTTTCCCGATCTTTCTCGCTCGTCCAACACGGAGAACTTCCATGACGCTCTATAATCACCTCCAGACCGTGAATCGAACGGTCCAGGTCGCGGCCTGTATCGGCCTCGGCATTCTTATCGCAGGGCCCGCCCATGCGGCAGGCTCCGGCATGCCGTGGGAAGGCCCGCTCGATCAAATCCTGACCTCGATTGAAGGCCCGGTCGCCCGGATCGTGGCGGTCATCATCATCACCATCACAGGCCTGACGCTGGCTTTTGGTGAGACCAGTGGCGGCTTCCGCAAGCTGATCCAGATCGTGTTCGGCCTGTCCATCGCCTTCGCCGCGACCAGCTTCTTCCTGACCTTCTTCTCGTTCGGCGGCGGAGCGTTGGTCTGATGGCTGACGGCTACGAGATCCCGCTCCACCGCTCGCTGACCGAGCCGATCCTGATGGCAGGCGCGCCGCGCACGGCCGCCATCGCCATCGGGACGCTCGCCGCAGCGATCGGCCTTGGCCTCCAGCTCTGGATACCGGGCCTCGTCATTTGGGCGGTCGGGCATTCGGCAGCAGTGTTCATGGCGCGAAGCGATCCGGATTTCATGGCCGTCGCCGCACGCGCCACCCGGCACAAGGAGCATCTGACATGCTGAACCTCAAGGAATACGCCGACGCGCCGACGCTTCTGGCCGACTATCTTCCCTGGGCCTGCCTTGTCGCCACAGGCGTCGTCCTCAACAAGGACGGCAGCTTCCAGACCACGTTCCGCTATCGCGGCCCCGATCTCGAAAGTTCGACGGAAGAAGAACTCGTCTCCGTCATGGCGCGGGTCAACAATGTGCTGCGCCGGTTCGGCTCGGGCTGGGCGCTGTTCTTCGAGGCGCAGCGCCACGAGGTGCATGATTATCCCGAAGCGGAGTTTCCCGATGCGCTCAGCTGGCTGGTCGATCAGGAACGCGCGCTGCAGGCTGAAGAATCCGGCGCCCGCTTTGAGAGCGCCTATTACCTCACCCTTTTGTGGTTGCCGCCGGCGGACGCCACGGGCCGCGCGGAGAAGGCGCTGATCCAGCGCGCCGAGACAGAAGACGCCGCGACCTGGCGCCACCGACTGGAGACGTTCCAGCAACATGCGGCCCGCGTCTTTGACCTGCTCTCCACCTGTCTCGCCGATATCGCGAAGCTCTCAGACGATGAGACGCTGACCTACCTGCACTCGACCATATCGACCAAGCGCCATCCGGTCGTCACGCCAGAGCTGCCCGTCTTCCTCGACGCCGTTCTCGCCGACGAGGCGTTCGCCGGCGGGCTGGAACCCATGATCGGTGAGGAGCACCTCCGCACTCTGACCATTCTCGGATTCCCGGCCTCAACCTTGCCCGGCATTCTCGACGAGCTGAACCGGCAAGGCTTTGCCTATCGCTGGGCGACACGGTTCATCGCCATGGACAAGGCCGAAGCCGAGAAGGTTCTGGGCAAGAAGCGCCGTCACTGGTTCGCCAAACGTAAATCCATCGGCGCGGTGCTGCGCGAGACCATGTTCAATGAACAGGCCGCGCTCGTCGACAATGACGCTGACAACAAGGCCGCTGATGCCGATGCGGCCTTGCAGGAACTTGGCAGCGACCTTGTCTCCTATGGCTATGTTACAACGACGATCACCGTCGCCGATCCTGACCGCCGCACCGTCGACGAACATATCCGCGTGGCCGAGCGCATCGTGAATGGCCGCGGCTTCACCGCGATCCGCGAGACGCTCAATGCCGTCGATGCCTGGCTCGGGAGCCTGCCCGGTCACCCCTACGCCAATGTTCGCCAGCCGATCCTGCATACGCTGAACCTTGCCCATATGGTGCCGCTGTCTGCGGTCTGGGCGGGCGAAGAGACCAATCGCCACCTGCAAGCCCCAGCGCTCATCCAGGCGCAGACCGATGGCACAACGCCATTCCGGCTCAATTTGCACATTGGTGATGTCGGCCACACGCTCGTCGTCGGTCCGACAGGCGCCGGCAAGTCAGTCCTGCTCTCGCTGCTCTCCCTGCAATGGAAGCGTTACGAGGGCGCTCAGGTCTTCATATTCGACAAGGGGCGCTCGGCCCGAGCCGCGACGCTCTGTATGGGCGGCGCACATGTCGATCTCGGCAGCAGCAATGCGCCAAGCCTCCAGCCGCTCAAGGAGATCGACACCGAACAGGGCGCAAGCTTTGCCGCCGACTGGCTAGCGGGCCTGTGCGCCAATGAAGGCGTCGCCATGACGCCGGACCTGAAGGCCCGGCTCTGGGAAGCGATCCAGTCCCTTGCTTCAGCGCCTGAAAAGGAACGCACACTGACAGGGCTCAGCTTGATGCTGCAGGACGAAACCCTTAAATCCGCCCTGCACCCCTTCACGCTGGAAGGCCCGCTTGGACGGCTGCTCGATGCCGACCGAGAAAGCCTCGCGCTCTCGGACACAGTCTGTTTCGAGATGGAAGAGCTGATGCATGCAAAGGGCGCTGTGGCGCCCGTGATCACCTATCTCTTCCATCGGCTGGAAGCGCGGTTCGATGGCAGACCGACGCTCCTTATCCTCGATGAGGCATGGCTGTTCCTCGATGATCCCATGTTCGCCGCGCGCATCCGCGAATGGCTCAAGACCCTGCGAAAGAAAAACGTGTCCGTCGTATTCGCGACCCAAAGCTTGGCCGACATTGCGAACAGCTCGATTGCGCCCGCGCTCGTCGAATCCTGCCCGACGCGTATCTTCCTGCCGAATGAACGCGCGCAGGAGCCGCAGTCCCGCGAGACCTATCAGCGCTTCGGCCTGAATGCGCGCCAGATCGAACTGATCAGCCGGGCGACACCGAAGCGTGACTATTATTACCAGTCCCCGCTCGGTGCGCGCGTGTTCGATCTCGGGCTCGGCCCCATCGCATTGTCCGTCTGCGCCGCGTCATCGCCTGAAGACCAGGCCCGCATGGACCGCATCTGGGCAGAGACCGAAGGCGACGGGTTCGCGGCCTGCTGGCTGATCGAGAAGGCCCTGCCCTGGGCCGCTGACTTGCTGGACCGCTGGCTCGGCCATGCGCCCCAAGCTGACGCACACGCGCCTTTCCAGCCCTCAGATTTCCTCGCCGCCGAATAGGAGCCTGACCCCATGAAACGCCCTCTGACCCTTCTTGCTTCTGTCGCTATTGTGGCCCTGCCGCTGAGCCCCCTCACCGCGCCGCCAGCCAGCGCCCAGCTGTTCGGCGGAGGGATTGTCTACGATCCGGCCAATCACGCTGAAAACATCCTTCAGGCCATCCGCGCCCTGCAGCAGATCAACCAACAGATCCAGCAGCTCACCCATGAAATCCAGATGCTGGAGAACATGGCGCGCGATCTCGAAGCGTTGCCGGACTCCATTGCCGATGACATCCTGCGCCGCATGCGGCGCATCGACGATCTGATGCGTGATGCCGAAGGCATCGGCTACCGCGTCGAGGAGATCGAGCACGAGTATGAAGAGGTGTACCCGGAAGACTACGGCGCCGAGCCGCCGCGTCAGGCTGTTCTCGTCGAAGAAGCGCGCGCCCGTTGGCGACAGTCCCGCACAGCCTATCGCGAGAGTCTGCAAATCACAGCCTCAGTCGTCTCATCGGCGCGCGAGGATTCTGAAAGCCTCGACCGGCTGATCGCGGACAGCCAGTCCGCCGTCGGCAATCTCCAGGTCGCGCAGGCCGGCAATCAGATCGAGGCGCTGCAGACCGAGCAGCTGATGCAGATGGAAGCCATGATGGCCGCCCATTACCGCGCCGAGGCGCTGGAGCGCGCCCGCCAGCTTGCCGAGGCCGAACGCGGTCGCGCGCGGACACGGATGTTCCTCGGAGAGTGATGGCCCATGGACGTGATCGACACCTTCCTTGCGACCTTCATCGCCTATATCGACAGCGGGTTCGGCCTGCTGGCGGGCGATGTCGCCTATCTGTCGACCACGCTCATCGCCATCGACATCACGCTGGCGGGCCTGTACTGGGCCCTCTCTCAGAACACCGACATTATCGCCGGACTGCTGAAGAAGGTGCTGTATGTCGGCTTCTTCGCTTTCATCATCGGCAATTTTTCACTCCTCGCCGGGATCATTTTCGACAGCTTCGCCGAACTTGGTGTGACGGCCGGCGGGGGAACAATAACGGCAGCGGATTTGCTCCGTCCCGGCTTCATAGCGGGCGTCGGTCTCGATGCAGCTCAGCCGCTGCTCGAAGAGATCAGCGACATGCTGGGGCCGATTTCCTTCTTCCACAACTTCATCATGATCGCAGTGATGATGATCGCGTGGGTGATCATCATGGTCGCCTTCTTCGTGCTGGCCGTACAGCTTTTCATCACCATCCTCGAGTTCAAGCTGACGACGCTGGCCGGGTTCGTGCTCGTGCCCTTCGCGCTCTGGAACAAGACGACGTTTCTGGCTGAACGCGTCCTCGGCAATGTCATCACCTCCGGCATCAAGCTCATGGTGCTCGCCGTCATCATCGGCATCGGCTCGACGTTGTTCTCGTCGGTGACCGACGCGTTCCGCACCGGCGATGATGTGACGCTGGCCCAGGTCATGGGCACGGTGCTCGCCGCCATCGTCTTCTTCTGGATGGGCATCTTCGCGCCGGGCATCGCTTCCGGCCTCATCACTGGCGCACCGCAGCTTGGTGCAGGCTCAGCCGCAGGCGCTGCCGCCGGTGTCGCCGCAGGGACATACGTCGCTGGAATGGGCGGGCGTGCCGCTGTCGGTGCGGTTGCGGGCGGTGCATTAAGCGCTGTGAAGGCTGGCGCCTCGATGGCCGGCGCAGCACGCACCTCGTACACGCTGGGGTCGGTCGCTTCCGGTGCATCAGGCGCGGCAGGTGTGGCAGCAGGTCTTGCCGGTGTCGCGCGCGCAGGCGGCGATGCGATCCGACGCGCTGCAAGCCGTCCCGGCCAATCGATGCGCGAGGCTTACCGCAGAGGCAGTCAGGGCGCCTGGCGCGCCACAGGCGGGTCCGCCGATTCGGATGCCTCCACACCAGCATCGTCTTCGCAAAGCCCCGGCTGGGCGCGACGGATGCAGACCGGTCAGCGCATGGGCCAGGCTGGTCAAATGGCCGCCCATTCGATTCGCGACGGCGATCGCGGCGCGTCCGGCGCGAACCCCACTCTCAGAGACAAGGACGACTAGACGATGGCCTTCAAGCGATCCTCCTCCAGCTATGGACCAAGCCCGTTTCCCGAAACGCCTTACCAGAAGGCGGGTCAAATCTGGGACGACCGCATCGGTTCGGCGCGCGTGCAGGCGAAGAACTGGCGGTTGATGGCCCTCGGATGTCTCGGGCTTTGCTTCGTCACCTCCGGCGCACTGGTCTGGCGGAGCATGCAGTCGACGGTCACGCCCTATGTGGTCGAGGTCGATGAGACCGGCGCCGCGCGGGCCGTCGCTCCGGTAACGGAACGTTACACCCCGACCGATGCGCAGATCGCCCATCACCTTGCGAACTTCATCGAGCATGTCCGCGGCCTCAGCGTTGACCCCGTCGTCGTGCGCGAGAACTGGCTGCGCGCCTATGACTTCGTGACGGACCGCGCGGCCACCACACTCAACGAATACGCCTCGGCCAATGATCCGTTTGCGGATGTCGGCAGGAAATCCCGCACCGTGGATGTGGTCAGCGTCGTGCGCGTCTCAGATGACAGCTTCCAGGCACGATGGATCGAGAAGACCTATGAGAATGGCGCGCTGGTCCGCGTCCAGAGGTTCACCGGCAATTTCACAATTATCACCCAGCCGCCGACCGACGCAGAGACCCTGCGCGCCAATCCCCTCGGCCTTTACGTCCACGCCCTGAACTGGGGTCAGGACCTTGTCACAGGAGAATGATCCCCATGCTTCGTTTTATCCTCGCCACATCCGCCCTCGCGCTCACGACGGCCTGCGCCACGACCGAGCTCGAACCCATCGACGCCAGCGCCTTCGTCGCGGCCACGCCCGTCGAAGATCGCGCCGACTATCCTGTCGAGATCGTGGAAACCGCGGTCCCGCTGCCGCTGCCCGGTCAGATGATGCCGGTCGGCGCAACAGTTACCACCAATGCCGATGGCAGCGTGACCCGGACCTTTACAAGATCGGTAAGCACGCCAACTATCTCACCGGCTGAAGCTATCCAGCAGGGCCGCACCAGTGCCCTGATCGAGCCCTCGGTCGATGGCTATGTGAACGCGATCCAGGTCTATCCCTATACCGAAGGCGCGCTTTACCGGCTCTATGCCAGCCCCGGCCAGGTCAGCGACATAGCCCTGCAGCCGGGCGAAGAGCTGGTCTCGGTCTCGGCGGGCGACACGGTCCGCTGGGTCGTCGGCGACACGGTTTCGGGCTCCGGCGCGACGGCCCGCGCCCATGTGCTGGTCAAGCCGATCAGCTCCGGCATCCGCACAAACCTGATGATCGCCAGCGACCGGCGCACCTATCACCTCGAACTCGAAAGCACGGATGGCGGATACATGGCCGCGCTGTCCTGGCGCTATCCCGCCGATGAGCTAGCAGGCCTCACCGCCCGCAATGAGCGCGCAATCGCGCGGGACGCGGGCAGCATTGAGCGCGGCCTGACGCTTGAAGGCCTCAACTTCAACTACCGCCTTTCTGGCGACAGCCCGGACTGGAAGCCCGTGCGCGTGTTCGATGATGGCCGCCAGGTGTTCATCCAGATGCCGGAGTCCATCGCCACGACCGACATGCCGCCACTCTTCGTGCTCGGCGCGGATGGCGGCGCCGAACTCGTAAACTACCGCGTCCGCGGCAATTATTATGTCGTCGACCGGCTGTTCCGCGCGGCGGAACTGCGGCTTGGCGAGCGGAACCAGACTATTGTCCGCATAAGTCGCAATGAGCGTCGCTCGCCGCTCGCTGGCCTGTTCGGGAACTGAGCCGATGTCCGAGCCCATTCCCTTTGACGAGCATGCCGAGCGGCTGAAGATCCGCTCCAGCCCGAAGCCGGTCACGCGCATCAACCGCAAGGTTCTGATGGCCGGCGCAGGTCTTGGCGTGCTCGCCCTGTTCGCGGCCATGAGCATTGCGCTCAAGCCGCCTACGGCTGTCGATCCGGATGCCCGCCGCGAGCTCTACAACACGACCAACACAAGAAAGCCCGAAGGCCTCTCCACGCTTCCAGCAAGCTACAGCGACCTGAGGTCCGAACCGGAACCTGTCACCCGGCTAGGTCCACCGCTTTCCGGCGATCTCGGCGCGACCATGCTGCGCGCTGAACGCGATCTGGGTATTGAACCAGAATACGTGACCCGGTTCGAGGACGACTTCCGCCCGAATCCGGCAGACGAGGCCGAACGCGCAAGGCGCATGCGCGAGGCCACGCTTGCAGACGAAGCGGCCCGCGCACCGGTCTTTTTCCGGCTTGAGTCTGAAACAGGAGGTCAGTCCGTGTCGGCCTCCGACCCCGTGTGGCGCGATCCTGCAGGCGACCTCAGATCCGAACTCCTGGCGCTCGCCGCGTTGCCGCAGGGTGCGCCGTCGGGATTCGGCCATCCTGCAGACACGAATCTCCAGTCCCGCAAACTGGCCTTCGCCAGCGAGGGTGCGGATAGCGACATCTACAATCCGCACGAGCTGCAGGACCCGGCCTCGCCGTATCAGGTCATGGCGGGCACGCTGATCCCGGCCTCTCTGGTGACAGGCATCAACTCGGACCTTCCTGGCATGATCGTCGCGCAGGTGACCCAGCCCGTCTATGACACGGTCACCGGGCAATATCTTTTGATCCCACAGGGCTCGCGGCTCATAGGGCGCTACCAATCCGAAGTCTCGTTCGGTCAGGACCGCGCACTCGTGACCTGGGACCGGATCATCTTCCCGGACGGGTCCTCCATTGTCATCTCCGCACCCGGCTCGGACGCGCAGGGCTTTGCCGGTCTCTCTGACCGGAGCGACCATCACTGGGACCGCGTGTTCATCGCGGCAGGCCTCGCGACAATCCTCGGTGTCGGCGCAGAGCTTGGCGCAGACGGTGACGGCGATCTCGAGCGCGCCATCCGCCGCGGCACGACGGACACCGTGAACCAGGCCGGCCAGCGCGTCGTCGAACGCAACCTCGGCATCCAGCCGACCATCCGCGTGCGGCCCGGCTGGCCGGTACGCGTGGTCGTCACCCGCGATCTCATCCTCAGACCCCATGCCCAAGGAGCCACACGATGACCCTTCGCCTCGATCGCCTTCCCGACCGCACACCGGTGCGCATGAGTCTTTCGGTCGATCCCGATCTTGCGAGCGCCCTCAGCGATTACGCCGAAATCTACCGCCAGACCTATGGCGCAGAGGAAAAGCCCGAAACGCTGATCCCGGCCATGATCGAAAGTTTCCTGGCGTCCGACGCCGGGTTCAAGCGGGCGCGCCGCGCCCTTCACGACAATGCCAGCAAAGGAGACTGAAACCCATGGCACAGATCGGCACGTTCACCCTCAAGGATGGCAGCTATACCGGCACCATCCGCACCATGACCATCAACGTCAAAGCGCAGCTGGTTCCCAATACGGACAAGGCCTCAGACGGCGCGCCCGACTTCCGGCTCTATGCCGGCGGGGCCGAACTCGGCGCGGCCTGGCGTCAGGCAAGCAAGGACGGCGAAACCCCATATCTTGCCGTCAAGCTCGATGATCCGAGCTTTGCGGGCCCGATGCGCGCCGCCTTCTTCGAGAACGAGAAGGACGGCACCGGCGTCATGGTCTGGAACCGGGCGAAGACCGGATAATCGGAGTGCGTCATGTTGCATCGCGTAAAGGAGGGCGGGCGCACGGGGCTTAAGGATTTCGCGCGGGACCTGAACCCGCCGACAAAGGCCCCTGCCCCCGTCACATCTACCGATCCAGAGCGGATTACCCCCGCCGATATCTTCACGCGCCGAACGGTCAGGCGGCCGGAACTCCGCAAGCTCGTACCGTTGTCTGACACGACAATTTACGAACTCGAACAGAAGGGCGAATTCCCACAGCGGTTCTACCTGACCCCGCGCTGCGTCGTCTGGCCCCTCGCCGAAGTCCTCGAATGGATCGACGCCCAACGTCGCAAGGGGCGCGAGGGCTGCGGACCGCATCCTGATTATCGGATGCGGTGAATATGAGGGCTACGCTGTGGACGTTTTCCGGGTAGTCGTCGGATACCCGAACGGCAGAAAAAAGTGGGCAACACGTATATGTCCATGAGTAGGTGCTAAAGAGGGGTCTCTCTCATGCTCTGTGTCAAAGTCGGCGGCGTTGAACAAAGCGGATGGTTGGGTAATGGCTGAGCCATCTGCAGCTGGCCGTAGCTTGAGTTCGGCCGCCATTTCTTCTTGACTAAGCATTTCCCGAATGGGGGGAACTACATCCGGCTCAGGATCAAGAAGAACACCGACCATCGCAGCAACTGCTTGGCGCCTACTATAAATTCCAGTGACAAAACGAGCCAGGCCGTTTTCTCTTAGATAATGATCTCGATGCCGTTTTTGTTTTCCGAGGCGTTTAAATTCGAAGACGAACTCTATGCCTTGAGCGGCGTCATTCCAGCCATATTTTATATCTGTGCGGCGTTCTTCAATTAGTTCACCCGTCGCAGGATCAATTTCGCCAATGATGTCCTCTGCCGCCCACATACCGAGTAAGCCGCGCTCCCGTGCTGTGTAGTTTTCTATGTAGACCTTAAGTCTTTTCGTTAGCGCTGCTTCATTGGTCTTGTGATTGAAGTCAGAGCGCGGCCGTACAGCCAACTCGGCCCATGCTTGGCAAAGTGCTTCAACGGCTTCGGTCGCTGGCTGAATGGGGAATGCCGCAAACCAATCGTCAGCTCCTGTCACGCGGACACTCCCCGTTTTCCGGATGCAGCGCGGGCTTGTACTGTCCTTACAATTTGTTCAGCATCACGAAGTGCTTGCCGTATGGTCCAGTTGCGTTTGGTAAGCGGTCGCACGAGGTAAAGCGATTGATCGATCCAGATATGGGCATCTGGGACCAGCGTCAGGGAATCTCCTAGAGGAATGGCTCTCAGACCTGAAATGCGTAATTGCTCGAGCGTTTGCAGGACAAGCGCATCGCTTACTTGCGTCTCCACGACGGGCGCCGAGGTAGGCTTGTCTTTGTATGAGATGCGAACGATTCCAGATGGACCAGCTCGCCTAGGATCGCTGGTTACCACATCGACGTGGAAGCGTCCCTTGCCATGCGTTTTGGCTCGCCAATCCGTAAGTGATGTTGCAAGTGCACGAGCATAAGTCTCGAAGTCTCTGCGCTGAGCAGTGTGCTGTGCTGGTGTGTCGAGGCTCTTGAAACCACGTGGTCGGATGGACGGCATGAAAACATCGACTGTTTCACGGACAAGCTTCTGCTCCTCGGAGCCAAGGCCAAAATAGGAAAACACTGCCCGATCCAGCTCCGGCCTCAATTCTTCATAGCGCGCGCTTTGTTCAAGTTCGGGGAGTTCGGTGATTTCGGACACATGGCGAGAGACGCTCGACAGCGCTTCGGCTGCAACTGACCCGTCGGGAGCATTCTCCGGCATAAAGAACGGAAACGTCTCGACGTCCTTGAGGTGGACACCATTGCGTTCGCACAGCATCTTCCAGCCACGCATCATCAGGAAGTAGCGCGCAAGACTTGAGCGTAGATACACGGCAACGAAGCTAAGAAGTTCAGCGTCCTCCTTCGGTCCTGAGATCACGCCGATGCTGTGGGTAAAAGATGCGGGTCCATCATAGTAGACCGCTCGAACATTCAACTGCTTCCTAGAAAACCCATCCGGGAACAATACGCGCGGGCCATCGAATACACTCAGCACCGCCTCGTTTAGACCGACAACAGTATCCTGGCCCTTTGGCCACGATGTAAGTAAGTCTGAGTGCAAGACAGGCGAACCAGCGCTTAGCGCAGCTATCGGTATGAACGGCTTGTCGCGGAGCGGTCCGGCGTTGACCGGCTCGCGACTCCTGTCGTTCAGATGGATCCCCTTTCGGTATATCCAGCGACGATATTCATGGGGTCCGCGCCAGAAATCAGAAAATGTGCCGTGTGCGGACAGACGCGCCCAAATTGAAAGGTCGTTCGCATCGCCCCACATCATAGTCACGAGAAGTTGGGGGTCTTCCGCCACTGAGCGCGTTTGAAGATGATGTTTGTCGGCGGATTGCATTGTCAGCCGGCCAAGAGCAAGACTCATATCTGCTTTAGGCACGCAGTATTCGAAAGTCTCATCAAAGGGGATTCTGCTCGGAAGCCGTTCTGGCCGTACAATGCCAAGGAAGACATGACAGGTATTCTCTGCAGTAGGGAAAAGAAGCCCCTGGAGATCACCAAAATTGATCAATCGTGACGGCTGATACTGTTCTAGCAGATGCGAAACGAACCCCGCACTAGACGGTCCGAGAAACTGCCCGATTGGCAAGATGAGACAGATTTGTCCCCCCGCCTGCAGAAAGTCTGTCGCGCGCAATGCATACGCGCCGGCTATCTGGCGGCGCACAAATGGAGCTTCGGCACGTTCTGCCCAAGCGTCTGCGCTCGTCTTAGCGGAACCTTCAGGTTCGGCCCATGGCGGATTCGAGATAATGAGCGAGAAGCGCTTGCCGCTGAAAGCATGATTATCACGGAAAAAGTCTGCTGCGTCCTCACCATAGGTAAGGTTTGAGCCGTTCAATGACGGCAGTATCGTCCCCTCTCGTTCCTGCGCTTCCATGATGTCGGCAGGATTTAGGCCTTCCAGGAGCGACAAATAGAGACTGAACGCTGTGACACGACAGGCCATAAAATTGATGTCGCCGCCAAAGATACGACCTCGGAGCAGGTCTGCGCGTTCGCGGAAACTCAGTTGACGCCCTTCCCGTGCTTCTGACAGCGCGATCAGCCGACGATAGGCCGTGGTCAGGAGGATGCCGGAGCCGCACGCACCGTCAAAAATCGTTTCAGAGAGTGGGTCGGATGAATTTGTGAACGCCTGGTCGACCGCGAGCATTGCAAGGTGACGTGGCGTGTAATACGCGCCGTCCTTAGCCTGCTGTTCATCCGATAAGAAAGACTCGTAGAGACCAGAAAGTAACTCGACCGGAATATAACTAAAATCGTAGTTCCAAAAATCACCTTGGCCGGTTCGCATATCAGTCCGCTGTAGAAAGCGATTGATCAGGTTGAAGCCGTTATCCGAGAGTTTGGTCCAAGGATCGTGGCGATCATCCCCCATGAAGTCGCCATTGAAATCCGATCGAAGTGCGTCAATCAGTCTTCTAAGTCCAGCCCGATCTTTCTCGTCGATCAGATGATGGAGTTGAGAGACTTGCCGGCGATCGCGGTAAGTGGCGCCGACAATCTCGCGATGTTCCAAATAGGAGAGGAACAGAATCTGGCCCATAAGCAGCTCGGCCAGATGACGGCGATCGTGATCCTTCGATGCTCCCGAGAGTCCCTGATCGGCAAGCTGTGAGACGACAACAGAGAGGTTCGCGAGCAACTTTCGGTCGACTCGCGCCTTTACATCGAACCAGTTGGGAACGCGCCGTGAGACATTGGCAGAGGCTATGTCGAGCGCAGAGAAAGGACCGTCCGGTCGGGCGTCGTCAAGGATAAGCCGTTGGCCTGCGTTGCGCAGCTTTCGGGCAGGCAGAGCTAGGGCTGTGTCGCCTTTAATTTCAATAACTATAGTAGCAAGATTTTGATTCCAGACACGTTTGCGGATTTCGTCGAGCGCTTGAGACGAAAGAGGATCTCCATCATCTCCTACGAATACGACTGTAGGCACCCCCTCCACGTCAAAGACGGCGTGAGCACGTATGGGGCCTTCCGGTCTCAGGAGGGTCTTGAGTTCAAGTGCATATGGATGAGTTTCGGGAACGTCATCGCCGCGACGATGCAAGACGGCAGGTTCGGCATTGTAGCCGAGCCTATCTAGCCACTTCTGCATCGATTCCGCGCTCATAGCTATTGCTCATCCGAAGTCTCGCCAAGCGAGAACATACCAGGAACGAATAAGTCTGACAAAGGAGTTTGCCAAATCGACTTTGGCAGATTTCCGCCAGCCCTCATGCAGAACGCCTCCGGCTAGATTCAGCTGCTTTGCCTGGCGCGTTCGAGCCGTCAGCGCGGTGCAGGTTTGGCAGAGAAAAGAGGTCGAGTTGTCCGCGGCCTGCGGTGACATCAGGGAGCGCAAATCCAGTTCGCAGCACGTGCAAGTGTGGATCAAGGCGGATCAGTAGAGCATCATCTTGTGCTATGGGGGCTTCCTCATCGAGGATCATCCACTGGTCCGGGGCTATAGCCACCCGATGTCCCCACAAAGTAATGAAGGATCGCTTTCGCAAATCCGACCGCAAATTGATAAACGATGTTCTATGCGCTTGCAGTTCAAGATGGAATCTCTCACGCAGAAGCACAGCAATTCTCAACACTAGAATCGTCTGCCAAGTGAATTTGGCAGGTGACCCCTTCTTCTTTGGTCGGACATCGGCTGGTATCAGCGCACGCCTACTGGTCCACTCGCGAAGTTTATCCGTCGAAAGGCCGGTAAGTTCGGACGCCACTTGTGTCGGAACGTATCGCAGTGGGCTACTCCCTCGGAATGGGTATCGTACCCAATTAAAATTGGAGAACGGGTATCATGCCCGTTCTTTAGGTCAAGTTCGATTGTGGGCCGACTCCAAAGGTAAACAAATACGCCGCGAAACCTGACAGTTGGCCCAAATCGGACAAATCACCTCCTCTATTTGAATCCCACCCTCGGATCAGCCGCGTAGACCGCCATGCTTTCCGGGATGATGTTCGGCTTGCGGCTTTCGCCGGCGGCCCAGGCGTCGATCATGTCGGCCCATTCCTGCATCATGTGGCGGCGCTGGTCTGCGTATTCTGCCTTGTTGTAGACCCCGCGCGATGAACGCCGGTCCTCATGGGCGAGGCTCTTCTCGATCCAGTCGCGATTGAAGCCGAGCTCATTGAGCAGCGTCGATCCGGTACGCCGCAGGTCATGAACCGTGAACGGCTCAAGCGGGAGCTCCATCTCACTCGCCAGCTTATGCGCGCTGTCGGTGATCCGGTTGAAGGTCGCATTCGAGATCGGGCGGAAGGTGTCATAGCGCGACGGGAAGACGTATTTTGATCCGCCTGCGCAGGTTTTCAGCGCCACCAGAATGTCGAGCGCCTGGTTCGAGAGGTAGACATTGTGATCGAGGCCCGTCTTCATCCGCTTCTTTGGGATGGTCCAGACCGCATCCTGGAAACTGACCTCGTCCCAGGTCGCATGGGCCACCTCAGTCTTGCGCTTCATCGTCAGCAGGATGAATTTCACGCCAAGCTTCAGCGTCGGATTGGCGGTAATCTCTTCAAGGACGCGGTAGAGGACCCGGATCTCCAGCGGCGTCAGGGAGCGGTCGCGGGGCCTGACGCGCGCGATCGAACGGGGATCGACCTCTTCTGCGGGATTCTCGACGCGGATACCGTGCAGGTTGGCGAAGGCGTAGATGAGCTTGATGAACTCACGAGCGTGGAGCGCCGTTGAAGGCGCGCCCCGCTTCTTGATCTTGTCGCAGAGCTGACGGACATCGTCGCTCGCTACTTCGCGCAGCGTATAATTGCCCAGCGCGGGGATCAGGTCACGATCGACGATGTGACGACGCATGTCGCGGGTCGAGTCCGACATCTCGCTCTCAGCGAGCCAGCGCTGAGCAAGCTCTCCGAAGGTCCCTTCTGCTTTGGCTTTTCCTTTTGCCCGCTTTTTCTCTTTGGCCGGTGAGATGCCTTCGTCCACCTGCTTCTTCGCATCAATTAGTCGCTCGCGAGCAACTGCCAATGAGATGCCATACCGCCCATAGCGCCCGATGGTGAGAGTCTCCCGGCGGCCATTCACACGGTAGTCGTATCGAAAAATCTTGCTGCCTGCAGGCGTCACTGCGACGTACAGGCCATCACGGTCCGCAACTTTGTATATTTTTTCCTTCGGTTTCAATGACTTGATAGCAATATCCGTCAGCATAGAATGCCTCCTTTCCACCCAAAATACCGTCAGGCCAAAATGGCCATTTTTCGACAAGTAAACGCTTGTTTTTCAATGCATTACGCCGAAAAAATACCGTCAGGCCGCCAAAAAGGGCTGACGGTATTTTGACTTTAGGCAGGTAGAGGAGATTTGTATACCGTCAGGCGATACCGTCAGGATGTCCCGTTGGACCCCGATAGAAGGCGATAGACACCGAACGATAATTGGCATCAACCCATTGTTTTTATTGCATTTATTGATTGTTCGCGATAGCCCGCGAGAGACGTGGAATCATTCCCACTCGATCGTGCCGGGCGGCTTGCTGGTCACGTCATAGACGACGCGGTTGACGCCTTTTACCTCATTGATGATGCGGGTTGCGACGCGGCCGAGGAAGTCGTGCTCGTACGGATAATAGTCCGCCGTCATACCATCGGTCGAGGTCACCGCGCGCAGGGCCAGCACAGCCTCATAGGTGCGTTCGTCCCCCATCACGCCGACCGTGTTGACCGGCAGCAAAACGCTGAAGGCCTGCCAGATTTCGTCGTACAGTCCCGCCTTGCGGATCTCGTCGATATAGATCGCGTCCGCCTTGCGCAGCGTGTCGGCCTTCTCGCGCGTGATCTCGCCGGGAATGCGGATCGCGAGACCCGGTCCGGGGAATGGGTGCCGCCCGATAAAGCTTTCCGGCAAGCCCAACTCACGGCCCAGCGCGCGCACTTCATCCTTGAACAACTCACGCAGCGGCTCGACCAGTTTCATGTTCATGCGTTCCGGAAGGCCGCCAACATTGTGGTGGCTCTTGATCGTCACGCTCGGCCCGCCAATGGCCGAGACGCTTTCGATCACGTCCGGATAGAGCGTGCCCTGCGCGAGGAAATCCGCGCCACCGATCTTCTTGGCTTCCTCGTCGAACACGTCGATGAACAGGCCGCCAATGATCTTGCGCTTGCGTTCGGGGTCCGAGACGCCTTCCAGCTTGCCGAGGAACAGGTCCGATGCGTCCACATGCACCAGCGGAATGTTGTAATGCTCGCGGAACAGGGTCACCACCTGCTCGCTCTCGCCCTGCCGCATCAATCCGTGGTCAACATACACACAGGTCAGCTGGTCACCGATGGCTTCATGGATCAGCACGGCCGCAACCGAGGAATCCACCCCGCCCGACAGGCCACAGATCACCCGGCCCTTGCCGACCTGCTCACGGATCTTCTCGATGGCTTCGGCCCGGTAGGCTGCCATTGTCCAGTCGCCCTTCAGGCCCGCGACGCCATGCGTGAAATTGCGCAGCAATTCACGCCCATGCACCGTGTGCACGACTTCCGGATGGAATTGCGTGCCGTAGAATTTGCGTTCCGGGTCTGAAATGATCGCATAGGGCGCGCCCGGCGATTTCGCGATTACGCCAAAGCCCGGCGCCATCTCGGCAACATGGTCGCCATGGCTCATCCAGACTTGTTCGCTGTCACCCGAATGGAACAGGTCTGACAGGATCGGGTCGTCCACGACCTTCTCGATGAAAGCCCGGCCGAATTCACGGCTCGTGCCGCTTTCGACCTTGCCGCCCAGTTGCTGCATCATGACCTGCTGGCCGTAACAGATGCCAAGCACCGGCACGCCGAGTTCAAAAATCGCATCATCGGCGCGCGGGCTGTCGTCCCATGTCACGCTGGAAGGTCCGCCCGACAGGATCACGGCCTGCGGATCATACTCGCCGAGAAACGCCGCATCGACCTTGTTGAAAGGGTGGATTTCACAATAAACGCCGCTCTCGCGCAGGCGTCGTGCGATCAGTTGCGTCACCTGGCTGCCGAAATCGACGATGAGGGCGCGTTCGTGTCTCTGCTCAGTCATGGCGCCCGATAGCCGAGCTTGAGGGATTCGTCCACAGGCTACGGGCGGTTCCCGCGTCACTATTGACGCTGCGCCCGAAACTGGACGACGATCAGGTCATGACTGACACGACTTCACTCAGCCAGTTGAAACAGGCAGCCCTCGACCGGGCCCGCGCCGGAGACTGGAACGGGGCCGCCGACACGCTGCACACCGTGCTGGCACAATCCCCGAACGATCTTGGCAGCCTGCTCCTGCTCGGCGATGTCAGCCATTCGGGCGGCAATATCCAGGCCGCCAGTGACGGGTATCGCGCCGCACTCGCCCTCGCCGGCCAGATGCCGAACCTTCCCGCTACGGTTCAGGCCGGCCTGCGGCGCGCCCAGACCCGGCTCGCCGATTATGCCTCGGACTATGCCGCCCGGCTGGACGGTCTGATCCCGCCTACCGAGCGCTCGGCCCGGTTCAACCAGTCCCTCGACATCCTGCTTGGACGCCAGCCCGTCTATCTCCAGGAACCGCGCCGCTATTATTTCCCCGGCCTGCCCCAGATCCAGTTCTACGACACGGCTCAGTTCGACTGGGTGCAGGATATGGAAGACAGAACCCCTGACATACAGGCCGAACTCCGCACCGTCCTCGCCGAGGACCAGGCGAGCTTCCGTCCCTATATCGAGCGCGGCGCAGGCCATCTTGGCGGACAGGACCATCATCACCTGCTCGACAATACAGACTGGAGCGCCTTCTATCTCTGGAAAGACGGGCAGAAGATCGAAGCCAACTGCACCCGTTGCCCGATCACCACGGCCGCGCTGGAACGCGTCCCGCTTGATTTTGCAGACGGCAAGTGCCCATCCGTCCTGTTTTCGGTCCTGAAGCCCGGCGCGCACATCCCGCCGCACAATGGCATGGTGAACACGCGGCTGATCTGTCACCTGCCGCTGATCGTGCCCGGCCCGGCCTGGCTACGCGTCGGCAGTGAGACGCATCACTGGCAAGAAGGGCGCATGGTCATCTTCGACGACACGATCGAGCATGAAGCGAAGAACGAAGCGGACGAGACTCGCATCGTGCTCCTGTTTGACGTCTGGCGGCCCGAACTGAGCGACCAGGAACGGCGCGAAGTCGCCACCTTGCTGGGGGCGATCGACAGTTTCAGCGAGAGCTGACCTAGGCCCGCCGCAAGACCGCAAAGAAGAATCCATCCGTGCCGGCCCGGCGCGGCGTCAGGCGCACACTGCCGGTGGGGCCGCGATATTTGCGCACGAGCGCTGCGCCCTCTTCGGTCAGCAGACCGGAAGCAATGGCAGACTCTGCCGCGTCTTCCTCGGAAAACTCGGAATGCGCCGCCAGGAACTTCGCCACGCGGTCTTCGTCTTCTTCCATCAGGAAAGAGCAAGTCGCATAGAGCAGCCGTCCGCCCGGCTTCACATAGGCGCTCGCGGCCGCAAGGATCTCGTCCTGCTCGCCCATGCGCTTTTCCAGCTGGCGTTCTTTCAGCCGCCACTTGGCGTCCGGACGCCGACGCCATGTGCCGGTCCCCGTGCAGGGCGCGTCCACGAAAACAAGGTCCATCTGATCGGATAGGTCTTCCAGCTGAGTCGGCTCGCTCGGATGCACCAGTTGCACATTGTGTGCGCCGGAACGTTTGAGGCGCGGGATCAGCGCCGACAGACGCCGCCCGTCAATGTCATAGGCAAATATCTGGCCTTTACCCTGCATCTGCGCGGCCATGGCCAGCGTCTTGCCGCCACCCCCTGCGCAATAATCCATGACTTGCTCGCCCGGCTGGGCATTCGCCGCTGCAGACGCGATCTGGCTGCCCGCATCCTGCACTTCGACCCAGCCCTTGGAATAGGCCGGAATGCTCTCCAGAGAGGCTTCGCGCTCGCTCGGGTCGCGGGCGGGAATGTTGAACGCGTTGAGCAATAGCGGCGATGCTTCGGCTTTCGCGCTGCGCAGCGGCTGGGACGCTTTCTCGGCATCCACTTTCAGCGTGTTGACGCGGAGGTCCACATCGGCGCGCACGGCCATTGCCTGTGCCTCGACAGCGGCTTCCTCGCCGAACACACGCGCCATCATGGGCGCCATCCATTCGGGATAGTCGCCTTGTACATGCGGCGGCGCGACCGGGTCCGGGGCCATGACGAGGCGCTCGCGCTCCTGCAGGGTCAGCTTGGCGGGCGCATGGTCTTCATCCATGGCCGAGTCGATTTCCTTGATATTCCAGCCCCAGGCATGTGCCAACGCGCCGAGGATCAGGCCGCGCGGACTGTCATCGCCCATCGCATGCACAATCGAATTGCGCTTGCGCAGCGCGTCCAGCACGAGGCCGCTGACCCATGCCCGGTCTTTCGATCCGGCATAACGCGCGCGCTTGCCCCAGTCCCGCGCAGCCGATTTCACCGGCTGGTGCCGGGTCAGCACGTCGTTCAGCACGTCTATTGCCGCTGCGATGCGTCCGCCATTGCGCATGGGAATTGCCCCTCAAGTCTCTGCAAACCGCCCTGTTACCCCGCAAAATGGGCAAGGGAAACCGGCAATAGCTTAACCGGCGGCCTGAATCACATGCGCCGCCATGGCGCGGCCGCTCTCGACCGCATCACTCGCGAGCCGTCCGAGCGCCCAATCTCCGCCGACGATCAGCCGTCCATCGGCACTCGCGGCAAATGGCATCCCGAGGGGCGTGCGCACGCGTGCATACCGACAGCGATGGGCGGCCAGGTAGTCAGGTTCGCCGGGCAAATCCACCTGCTCCCGGACGGCTTTCAGCAACCGAGCCGCCGCGTCATCCTTTTCCAGTTCCAGATTCTCTGCGCTCCAATCCGGGCTCGCATGCACTGTCCAGCGTTCTAGGCCCGTCTGGCCCGGCTTCGCCAGCATGGGGATCGCTTTTGCAAGCCCGCCGCCGAGCGTGAGAACCTCCTGCTCCAGCCCGGTCGGGTCTACAAAGGCCATCAACAGCGTCCAGAGCGGCGACATGTCTGCTTTGGTGATCTGCGCTGATAGCGTGGCATCCGCCGCAGTGAGCGTCGCAGCCTGTATGGGCGGAGCCGTCACGATCACCCGGTCAAAGACACCCAGACCTACGCCCTGCTGGTCGCTCAGCCTCCAGCCGTTTTCCGCGCGGATCAGCGGCTGAACTTCCACTGATTTGCGAATATCCAGTCCGCCAGACATCGCTCGGGCGAGCGCGCTGATGCCGGGCAGCCCCGTCTGGCGCATCTCGACCGGTGCGCTGTGCCAAACCTCACCGCCGCCCGGCACGCTGGCTGGAACCCCAGGTGCACCATGGTCAATCGGCCCGAAATCCGTGCGACGCGTCGCCAGACGACCGCCCAGTCCGCGGCTCTTCTCGAATATGACCGGTGTTATACCCGTCTCCGCCAATGCCCGTCCGGCGGCGAGACCGGCCAATCCTGCTCCGATGATTGCGATCCTGTCCCTCATGCCGATTCCCTGTATCAATTACAGTTCAAGCTAGGGCGCGGTCTGGCCAAGTCCCGTAAATAGTGGCTGGATAGCGTGGCTGGAGAGGTAATTGATGCTCAAACTGGACCTGCCACCGCAGGTGACGACTGCAAGCCCGGCTGACTGGCGACAGATCGGCGACATCACGGCTGAAGCATTTTCCGAAGATCCCATCAATCGCTGGATATTCGGCACCGACGCCGCCATCCGGGCGACCTTCCGACAGCTGGCGCGAGACATGTATCTTCCAGAAGGTATCTGCCACCAGATTGGCGATGATGCCGCCACGATGTGGGCCTTGTCCGAAACGCGGCATGGGCTGACATCACTCCAGACCTTCCGGCTGGTCCTTTCGCTTCTCAGCAAAGGATCAAAAGGCACCGTGAAACGGGCGCTGAAGGCCGGCGAGATCATGCAGAAATATCATCCGACCGAACGCCACCTCTACCTCTTCACAATCGGCACACGGAAGGCTGCGCGTGGCAAAGGCCTTGGCAAGACGATATTGCGCCCCATGCTGGACGCCGCCGACCGCGCGGGCCTGCCCTGCTATCTGGAAAACTCGAACCCCGCCAATTCCGGCTTCTATATAAGCCACGGCTTCGAACGCATGAAACTGTTCGAGGTCGGAGAAGGCTCACCGCAAATGGAAGCTATGTGGCGGGACCCATTGGTTCAATGAGGGTCTCATCCTGAGCGAAGTCGAAGGACGAGGCCCGACTCGCAACAAGCCCGCCCAATCGGCCTACCCCCGGCTCAGCGAATAATTCGGGCTTTCCCGCGTCATCTGCACGTCGTGGACGTGGCTTTCCTGAAGGCCCGCGCCGGTGATCTGGACGAATTCGGCCTTCTCGTGCAGCTCGTCGATCGTCTTGGCGCCGACATAGCCCATCGCCGCGCGCAGGCCGCCAACCATCTGGTGAATGATCGGACCGAGCGGGCCCTTGAACGGCACCTGGCCTTCAATGCCTTCCGGCACCAGCTTCTCCTGCGCCGCATCCTTCTGGAAATAACGGTCGGCCGAGCCGCGCGCCATTGCGCCGAGGCTGCCCATGCCGCGATAGGCCTTGTACGAACGACCCTGGTAGAGGAACACTTCGCCGGGCGCTTCCTCGGTGCCAGCGAACATCGAGCCCATCATCGCGGTCGAGGCCCCGGCGGCGAGCGCCTTGGCAAAGTCGCCCGAGAATTTGATGCCGCCATCGGCAATCACCGGCACGCCGCTCGCCTGCGCCGCATTCGCGCACGCTTCAATTGCAGTTAGTTGCGGCACGCCAACCCCGGCCACAATCCGCGTCGTACAGATCGAGCCCGGCCCGATGCCGACCTTCACCGCATCCGCGCCCGCATCGATCAGCGCCTTGGTCGCCTCGGCGGTCGCCACGTTCCCGGCAATGATCTGGACGGAATTGGATATCTTCTTCGCCCGCTCAACCGCCTGCGCGACAGAGATCGAATGGCCATGCGCGGTGTCAATGATGACACAATCCACGCCCGCCGCGATCAGAGCTTCGGTGCGCTCGAACCCGGCATCGCCCACGGTCGAGGCCGCCGCGACGCGCAAGCGACCGGCGGCGTCCTTGGCGGCGTTCGGGTTCACGGCCGCCTTGTCCATGTCTTTCACGGTCAGCAGGCCGACGCAGCGATTATCGTCATCCACGATGACCAGACGCTCGATCCGATGCTTGTGCAACAGGCGCCGGGCTTCGTCGTTCGGCGTGTCCATTTTCACGGTCACGACATCCTTCGTCATCAGGTTCGCCACCGATTCCGAGACGTCATCGGCAAAGCGCGTATCGCGATTGGTGATAATGCCGACCACCCTGCCGCTCTTGTCCACGACCGGCACGCCGGAAAAGCCCGTGCGCTGTTTCAGCTCGACCAGATCGCCAAGGCTCGCACTCGGCGAGATCGTGACGGGGTTCATCACCACGCCGCTCTCATATTTCTTCACCATGGCCACTTCACCGGCCTGCTGTTCGATTGAGAGATTGCGGTGGATCACGCCGATACCGCCGGACTGCGCCATGGCAATCGCCAGGCGTGCCTCGGTCACCGTGTCCATCGCCGCCGAGATCAGCGGAATGTTCAGCGGAATGGCTTTGGTCAGGAAGGTGGAGACGTTGACGTCAGCGGGCATGACCTCGCTGGCCCCGGGCTGGAGCAGCACGTCGTCGAAGGTAATGGCTTGCCGGATTTTCATGTGGGGAGCTCCCTTTTTGGCCCAATAAGGGAGTCGCGAGCCTTTGTGAAGTCCCCTCCTGAAAATCCCTGCAATGTGCGAGCTTTTCGCAGAATATGGTCTGGCCAATCCGGCGAAAGCAGAGTTAGTTTCAAATGAAATAAAAATGCTTTTGGGAGGAAGCACATCATGAAGCTTGCAGATTATGGCCTCAGCCGCGACCGGGGTTTCCTGTCATCTTTCGATCCAGCCAATGTGACCCTGCCGGAATTTCTTCATCCGGTTCGCGATGTCGCGCTGGCCTTGCCGCGCATCCTGCCGACAGGCCGCGTCCGCGCCCATCTCGAATCCCTGCCCCAGCTCGACCTGACCGACTTTCTCGCCACCGCGACCGAGGCCGAACAGCGCATCGCCATGCTGCATTACAGCTTCATGGTCCAGTCCTATGTCTGGGGCGAACCGGAGGCACCGAAATCCCTGCCCGCCTGTCTTGCCGTGCCGATCTGGCAGATCGGAAAAGCCATCGGCCAGCCGCCGCTGTTGCCCTATTCCAGCTATACGCTGGAAAACTGGGGCCGGTTCGACCCGGCTGGCCCGATTGATCTTTCCAATATCTATACAATCCAGCATTTCGACGGCGGCCTCGACGAAGCCTGGTTCATCCTTGTCCATGTCGCGATCGAGGCGCGGGCGGGCGAATTGCTTGAAGAGGCGACCCAGCTGATCGACCATTTGCAGGCAGCCGATGAAGCCCGTATCGAATCAAGCCTCAGAGCGATGTCCACGGCATGGGACGATATCAATGCCATCTTCGACCGCATGCCGGACCAGTGTGACCCCTATGTCTATTTCCACCGCGTCCGCCCCTGGATTCATGGCTGGAAGGACAATCCCGCCCTTGGCGATGGCCTTGTCTATGAAGGCGTTGCTGAAACCCTTGGCGCGCCGCAGGCCTTCCGCGGGCAGACCGGCTCTCAATCCTCCATCGTGCCAGCCATGGATGCGCTGCTCAGCGTCGGACACGCGGCAGACCCCTTGCGCACATTCCTTGACGAGTTGCATGCCTATCGTCCGCCCACTCATCGCCGCTTCATCGAGGATTTGCGCGCGAACAGTTCGCTGCGCGCCTTCATCGAGGGCGCAGGCAACAAGGCCCTGACCGAACTCTACAATGAGAGTGTGATGAAACTCGCACGGTTCCGCACGCGCCATCTGGAATATGCGGCCAGCTATATCAACAAGCAATCAAAGGGCGGCGCCGGCAATGATCCGGATGTGGGCACCGGCGGCACACCTTTCATGAAATATCTCAAGAAGCATCGCGACGAAGCGCAGGCGCACCTTCTTCCGGTGTAATCTAGTCTACGCAGAGCGCCGGTGTCGCGCGTCCATTTTCGACGGTGGCATAGCATCCGAAGGGGCTGTCAGTCGCTTGGCACTTGCCCGTAACAGGCTTGCCGGCTTCTGGCATGTCGTCGCCGAGGCTGAGACGGCACTGGCCAATGCAATCGGCATTGTCCGCACACGCCTTTCCGGCGTCTTCGAAGGGCTGAATGCACTGTTCCCACCCCCGCATGCCGTCACGCGCGACGCGACCGCCTGCGGATTCACATGCGGCACGTTCGGCCCCTGTGGCCTTTTCTCCCGCGAACTGGATCTTTTCATAAGGGTCCGCCCCCGACCCATACACGCCGTCGCTGGAATAGACATCCTGCAGATAGGCACAGCCCGACACTACTGCACCTGCGAGTATGATGGAAATTATCCTGATCATTGGCCCGGAAACCTTTCAAATCTGGCGATATCGTCTGGAACATGATGGAAGCTCTGCGCATCCGCAACCTGCATGGCCATTTGGGCCGCACCGAACACGGATGGATCATCAAGTGTGCCGACTTTCAGGATCACCGCCTGCGGCAGTGAGGGGGATCGCGTTGCGATATGCGTTCCGCAATCGGAGCAAAATTCGCGTAGCGCTCCACGTTCCAGATCTGCCCGGCGATATCCTTTTGGCGTGCCGAGCGTGTAACGGAACTCCGCAGTTGGCATCGCCATGATCGTATTGGCCTGCCCACCCGTGAAGTATTGGCATTCCCGGCAATGGCAACTTGCCTTCATGATCGCATCGCCTCCCGCCTCATACCGGATCGCGCCGCAATAACATCCACCTTTGATGGCCATTAACTTTCTCCCTGACTCGCTTACGGATAGTGGAGCGGACACAAATCTAAAGCAATACAAGGTTTTTTCGGAACAATTACTCTGGTCTTGCATAGTACTTGCAAGAGAACCCACAAAACGCAGAAGCAACCTATTAACTTATGGCAAGCGCCCACCCTCCTCTTCGCCGCATCGTCGGCCTGTCACCGATTTCGGTGGACGACGCGATTGATCGGGCCTTGGTTCAGGCGCGCGATCTCTTTGGGGAACCAGACTGGTTCGAAGTCTCGACCGCCCGTGGCTTCATCAGCAAGGGACAAGTCACCCATTACGAAGTGTCGGTCGAATTGGGCTATGAATCCAAGCCCAAAAAATCCGAAAACGACGCCTATCTGAATTCCGTTCTCTCCAGACGCCCCAACCGCCGCGTACGGAATACAATCGATTGGCGGCTCTGATAGCGCCCTTGAATTAACCCTTGAATCCCTTTGCCACCACGAAAATTTCGGGACTTCCGGCCCGGCTTGATGGCGGTTTGATGTGGCGCACCGTCTTGAAATGCGCCTTCAACGTGTCCAGCACATCCTTCGTCGCGCCACCCTGAAACACTTTCGAACAGAATGTGCCGCCCGGCGCGAGATGTTCAATCGCGAACGCGACCGCCATCTCGACCAAAGCGACGGTGCGCAAATGGTCCGTCTGCTTGTGCCCGGTCGTGTTCGCCGCCATGTCGGACAGGACAAGGTCAACCGGTCCACTCAGCCCTTCCAGCAAGGCCGCAACATCTTCCGGCTCATTCACATCGCCTTCAATGATATGCGCGCCTTCAATCGGCTCGACCGGCAAGAGGTCAATGCCCGCCACTTCCAGCGCGCCCTTCTTCAGCGCGACCTGCATCCACCCGCCGGGCGCACAGCCCAGGTCAACAACGCGCTGACCCTTGCGCAGCAGGTCCAGCTTTTCATTTATCTCAAGTAGTTTGTAGGCCGCGCGGGCCCGATAGCCCTCTTCCTTGGCCTTGCGCACATAGGGATCCTGTAGCTGGCGTTCGATCCAGCGTTTGGAACTTTCATTTTTCGCACGATGCGCCGTGACCTTGCGCTCAGTCATCTGGCGACCGGACGTGTTCTTGCTTTCCTTGCCGGGGCCTTTCCAGCGGCGCTTTCCATCATCCGTCATTGCCGGCCTCCGCTGCCGAATGGGTTTGAGGCGTGTTGCCGCCTTCGCGCCGTTTACGCCCGCCTCTGCGACGACGCCGCGCGGGCTTCTGGCCATACATCATGCTGAGCAGCAGGCCTTCCCTCAGGCCACGGTCGCCAACCCGCAAACGCCCCGCCGGATAGGCCCGCCAAAGCGCGTCCAGAATAGCACAGCCCGCCAGCATCAGTCCTGCGCGCTCTTCACCAATCGTCGGCAAGGCCGCCCGCCCGTCCGGTCCGGCTTCGCGCAGCATGTTCAGCACTTTTTCGCCCGAGGTCCGGCTCATCCACGTCCCGTCCACCTTGTCACGGCGATAGCGGTCGAGTTTCAGATGTACGCCCGCCAAGCAGGTCACTGTGCCGGACGTACCGATCAGGTGCGCCCCTCTCAAACCCATTGCAGAACGGATCGCCTGTGTGCCTTGCCAGGCTTCAATAACTTCTCCGGCATGATCCAGCATTGCCTGATAGGCTTCTGCGTCCGGCAGATGAGCAAAGGCTTCGGTGAGGGTCACGACGCCCAGCGGCAGGCTGGTCCAGTTCTGGATGGGCGCACGCTGGATCAGGCCGTTCAGGCCATTGGCCCGCGCCAGTTCGGCATTCAGCCACGACAATTCCGTCGACCCGCCGCCAATATCCACCACCAGTACCGACGGCGCATCATCGCCTATCAGGTCATGACACCCGATACTGGCAAGGCGCGCCTCTTCCTTCGCGCCAATGATCTTGAAGGTCAGGCCGGTCTCGTCGTGCACCCTCTGGATGAAATCCGGACCATTCTCTGCCTTTCGGCAAGCCTCGGTCGCGATGCAGCGAACCTTGCCGACTCCATGCGTCTTGAGCTTCCCGCGGATCGCATTCAGCGCATCCATCGCGCGCTCTATCGAAGCTTCGGACAGCCGACCGGTTTCGTGCAATCCCTCACCCAAACGGGCAATTTGGGAGTGCGAATCAACCACACGGAAAGTTTTTCCGTGTGGAGTGGCCACCAGAAGGCGGCAATTATTGGTTCCAAGGTCCACGGCCGCATAGAGGTCCGAGGCCCTGGCTGGGCGCGGTCGGCCGCGTTTTCCGCGCCGTACCGCTGATTTTTTTTCAGCCATAGTGTGGCCCAAGTTTTTCAGTTGATGCATGGTGTATCACAGGAGTGGGAAATGACCAGACGCGCATCGCTCTTGGGAAAGCTGCTAGGCAGCGTGGGAATCGGTCGCCGTAAGGTTGCCGACGACGCGCTGCTGCTCGACAAACCCCTCGACCGTGACCAGCGCTATAACGACATCACCCCCCTGCTCGCAAAGTTCCAGATCGGCCAGGTTGTGCGCCACCGCCACTTCCCCTTTCGCGGCATTATTTTCGATGTAGACCCCGTCTTCGCCAACACCGATGAATGGTATGAATCCATTCCTGAAGAAGTGCGTCCCTCAAAAGACCAGCCCTTCTATCATTTGTTCGCCGAGAACGAGCGCACACATTACGTCGCCTATGTCTCGGAACAGAACCTGGTGATTGACGATTCCGACACACCGCTCAGCCATCCGGACATCCAGGAATGGTTCAACGAAACCGGACGCGGGCGCTATGAGCTCAAAAAGGGCGTTGCCAACTGACGCGCTAGTTCGGCAGCCCTTCAGGAGCTTCACCCGTCAGGCAGGCGATCACCGCGTCCCAGCGCGCCAATGCCTCGACGTCACCCTGCGCGGCCACTTCCGCTGCACGCAGCGTGGCAATCACTTCTGCGTCTTCGCCATATTGTTTGAGCAATTGGGCGGCTGTTTGCGTAGCCGGGCTCATTCTTCTGTCTTGGACTGCGCCCGAGCAATCGCCGCCGTGGTCGACTGTCCATCCACCAACGGCACGATATGAACCGTTCCGCCGCGTGCCTGCACTGTGTCAGCGCCAACGATCGTATCGATGGAATAATCCCCGCCCTTGACCAGCAAGTCCGGCTGCAACGCCTCGATCAGCGCGCCGGGTGTGTCTTCCTCGAAAACAACCACCGCATCCACGGCCATCAGGCCCGACAGGACCCGCGCGCGGGATTCAGCGTCATTGACCGGCCGCGTCGGTCCTTTCAGGCGCGATACCGACGCATCCGAGTTCAGGCCAACCACCAGACGCCCACACCGCGACTTGGCCTCTTCCAAAACCCGCAAATGCCCCGGATGAAGGATGTCGAAACAGCCATTCGTGAAGCCGACGGTCAGCCCGGAATCCCGCCAGGAAGCGACCTGTGCCCTGGCTGCGTCGAGGGTCAGATAGCTGACGCCGCCATTGCGCAGCCCCATCTGCAACGCCGTGATCATCTCATCCGCAGAGACCGTAGCCGTGCCCGCCTTGCCGACGGCAATCCCGGACGCCGTGATCGCCAGGCTGACCGCATCCGCCACCGAGCCGCCGCCTGCCAGGCCCAGCGCCAGCGCCGCAATGCTCGTATCGCCCGCGCCAGACACGTCATACACTTCGCGCGCCTGCCCGCTCAGATGCACGGCCGGCTCGCCCTCGATGGCATAGGACATGCCCTTTGCGGCCCGCGTCACGACAATGGATTTCGCCATCAGCAAGGTCTGTGCAGCCGTCAGGGCCTCACCGACATCCTGATCCGTTTCCACCCTCAGCCCCATGGCTGCGGCCAACTCGCTGGCATTCGGCTTGAGCAAGTCCACCGCGCCATAGCGCGTGAAATCGCGGCCTTTCGGATCGGCAATCACCGGAATGCCATATTGGTCTCCAGCCGCCAGCGCGGCTGCAATGACGCCATCCGTCACCGCGCCCTTGGCATAATCGGACAGGATGATCACGCTTGCTTCATTCGCCTCGTCGGCAATGGAGGCAATCAGCTCGGCTTCCGGGCTCGGCCCGATGGGGCTGGTATCTTCCGCGTCCACGCGCAGCAATTGCTGTCCCCCGGCGACAAAGCGCGTCTTCAGCGTGGTTGACCGGTCGCGCATGGCGATCAAATCGGCATGAACGCCCTCAATGTCTCCCAGCAGCGCCGCCAGTTCCCGGCCTTCGCCATCATCCCCGACAACCCCGATAAGCGAGACCGACAAGCCGAGCGAAGCAAGGTTTCGTGCCACATTGCCCGCACCGCCCGGCATCGCCGCTTCGCGGGTGCGCCGCATGATCGGCACAGGCGCTTCGGGGGATATGCGGGTGACGCCGCCATAGATAAACCGGTCCAGCATGACATCGCCAACACAGACAACACGCTTGCCCGCAGCGGCGTGGATGAGACCCGGAAGATGTGTGCCTGACATTTCGGTTACACTCCGCTGGGGCGTATGATTCTTTTGAACATCGAAAGGGTATACCGCCCCAATTGCAGGCGCGGAAGACCAAGGCTCAGCCCCGCATGATCCATTCCGCGAACTCGCGCGTAGAGGCTTTGTAAACTGTTCAACCCTGCCCGGAGGTCTTGTGTCACAATCTGCGCCTGCCATCGTCTGGTTCCGCGAAGACCTGCGCCTTTCCGACAATCCGGCCCTGCATGCCGCCGTCTCGTCCGGCAGGCCCCTCGTCTTGCTCTACATACTGGACGAGCAGACCAAAGGCCTGCGGCCCCTCGGCGGCGCCTCGAAATGGTGGCTGGACAAATCCCTGCGCGCGCTTGCCGCTGATATCAAACAGGCGGGCGCCCAGCTGACCCTTCGCTCCGGGCAATCCGCCGATGTGCTCGACACCGTCATCGAAGAGACCGGCGCAGAGACCATTTTCTGGAATCGCCGCTATGACCAGCCCGAACGCGATCTGGATGCCGCAATCAAGGAAGACCTGGCCCAGCGGGGCCTGGATGTCTCCAGCTACAATGCGCGGCTGCTGAACGAGCCGTGGCAGGTCGAGACCAATGCGGGTGGTTACTACAAGGTGTTCACTCCTTACTGGCGCGCGGCCCGCAACAACTTCGTCGCGCGCGACACGTATGGCCGCCACAAAAAGCTGAGCGGCCCCAAGCCCGAAAGCGAATCCCTCGATGATTGGGGCCTCCACCCGTCAAGCCCCGACTGGTCCACAGGCTTTGACGACTGGACCCCCGGCGAGGACGGCGCAATTGCCCGCCTGACCGACTTCCTTGATGGGCCAATCAATGGCTACAAGGAAGATCGCAACCGCCCGGACCTCGACATGTCCACGTCCGGTCTCTCCCCACATCTCCGTTTCGGCGAGATCGGACCACTGCAGATATGGCGCGCTGTCCATGCTGGTATGGAAGCCGGCACGATCCCGGAAAAGGATGGTCACACCTTCCTGTCAGAAATTGGCTGGCGGGAATTTTCCCATACACTCCTGTTTTACAATCCGGCGCTCGCCTCCGAAAACTATAATGACTCATTCGAGTTCATGCCGTGGCGAAAAGACAAGAATGCCTTTGACGCCTGGACCAAGGGCCAGACCGGCTATCCGATGGTTGACGCAGGAATGCGCCAGCTCTGGCAGACAGGCTGGATGCACAACCGGGTACGGATGATTGTCGCCTCCTTCCTGACCAAGCACCTTCTCCTGCCCTGGCAGGACGGCGAAGCATGGTTCTGGGACACGCTGGTCGATGCTGACCCGGCCAACAATGCCGCCAGTTGGCAATGGACTGCAGGCTCCGGTGCCGATGCGGCGCCCTATTTCCGGGTCTTCAACCCGATCAGCCAGGGCAGCAAGTTCGACGAGACCGGCGCCTATGTGCGGCGCTTCTGCCCGGAACTGAAGGACCTGCCAGACAAGTACCTGCACGCCCCATGGGAAGCCAGCGAAGAGATTCTGAACAAGTCCGGCATCCAGCTCGGCAAGACCTATCCGAAACCCATAGTCGACCATTCCGGCGCTCGCCAGCGCGCACTCGACGCATATGATACATTGAAAGAAAAGCGAGACGCCGCATGAAACGCATCGCCATTATTGGATCTGGAATATCCGGCCTCGGCGCTGCATGGGCGCTGCGCAATTCCGCACACGTAACACTTTACGAACAATCAGGCCGGGCCGGGGGGCACGCATGCACGCATGCGTTCGACTATGACGGCCACGAAACGAAGGTCGATCTCGGCTTCATCGTTTATAATGCACTCAACTATCCGAACCTGATCGGCTTCTTCGATGCACTTGGCGTCGAAACACAAGCGTCCGACATGAGCTTTGCGGTCTCTGATCCGAAAGGCTGGGAGTGGGCGTCCACACTGAAAGGCATCTTTGCCCAGCGTCGCAATCTCCTGAGCCCGAAATTCCATCGCTTCTGGCGCACCATCCTCCGCTTCAACGACATTGCGCGCGCCGAACTCGCCGATGGCACGATTACGGATACAACTCTGGGCGCTTGGCTCGACCGCCATGAGTTCGATACAGATTTCCGCACGAACTATATTCTGCCCATGGGGGCCGCCATCTGGTCGACCTGCGAAGACAAGATGCTCGACTACCCCGCCATGAGCTTCTTCCAGTTCTTCGACAATCACCGCCTCATGCACAAGGAACGCCCGAAATGGCGTACCGTCACCGGTGGCAGTGAAAACTATGTCCGCACTGTTGCGGACGCGCTCGGCGACCGGGTTCGCCTCAACTCGGGCGTCGAGCGCATTTTTCCCTTTGGTGACCATATCGCGGTCGTGACGACCGATGGCCGTCGCGAAATATTCGATGATGTCATTCTCGCCACCCATTCCGACCAGGCCTTGCGCCTGACCGAGGAACATTTCGAAGATCAGGCCTTCCTGCTCCGCTCGGTTCGCTATCGGCCAAACCGTATCTATCTCCACCGCGACCCGGCGCTGATGCCCTCGCGCAAGGCCGCCTGGGCCAGCTGGAACGTGCTGAAACAGGAAAGCGGCGACATCTGCCTCACCTATTGGATGAACCGGCTGCAGGGCCTGCCCGATGAGCGCCCACTCTTCATCACACTGAACCCCGACACGCCCCCTCGCGACGAGCTGACCTTTCTCGAATATGATTTCGACCATCCGCAGTTCGATGCCGCCGCCGAAGCAGCCGTGCGCAGCCTGAAGCGTATTCAGGGTCAGAACGGTCTCTGGATCGCCGGCGCATGGATGGGCCGCGGCTTTCATGAGGACGGCCTGAAATCCGGCCTCTCAGCCGCCCTTTCCCTTGGCGGATCCGTGCCGTGGACGGCCGAAGGTGTGGACATTGTACAGCCAGCACGCAAACTTCGGCCTGTGGAAGTCGCTGCCGAGGTGTCTGTTTGACCAATGCGCATCCCCAGCCCGCACTGAGCCTCTGGAAAGGCCAGACTGTCCATGTGCGCTATCAGCCATTCGAGCGGCGGTTTGCATATGATCTCGTCCTGATTGATCTCGACATCGACCGGTTGGACGAGGCCGCGGCCAGCTCAGCCCTGTTCAGCGTCAACGCGCCCGGCCTGTTCGCCTTCCGCACCGAAGACCACGGCCCCAAGCAGAAAGACGCACCGCTACGTCCCTGGGCCGAATCCGAACTTGCCAAGGCAGGCATTACACTGGACGGCGGCGCCATCCGCCTCGTCACCTTCCCGCGCCACCTGTTCTACAAATTTGCGCCCCTCTCGCTCTGGTATGGCTACGGCCCGGACGGCGACCTGCGCGGGATCATCTATGAAGTGAACAACACATTCGGCGAGACCCATCGTTACGTCGCCGCCGTCAATCCGGGCCGCAACGCGCACAGTGCGCCAAAGTCTTTCCACGTATCCCCCTTCTTCGACGTCACCGGAACCTACCGCTTCACCCTGCGTTCGCCGGAAGACAAATTGGGAGTGGTCGTGGAAAGCCTGAGACATGAAAAGCGCCTTCATATGGCAAACATCACCGCCCGGCGGATGCCTGCCACCAGCGCAAACTTGCTGAAACTCGCAGTCACCAATCCGCTCTCCACGCTCGGCGTGACCCTCGGAATCCACTGGCAGGCCCTCAAAGTGTGGATACGCGGCGCCGCCTATCGCCCAAAGCCCGCCCCTCCGGAAACCGGCACAACAATTGCGTTATCCCAACAAATACGTAATGCTGATAAGCGGAAGGATGCCGCATGACCGAGGTCATCAAAGCCAGCACCCAGACCATTCGGAACCTGAAAGACGTTCCGACAAGCTTTCGTCTGGCCGCCTTCGCGCTGCTCAATACCCAGAAGGGCAGCGTGTCCTTTGTCTTGCCCGGCGAACGCGTGCTCGAATATAGGCATGACGATACCGGTCCTCATGCCACCATCATTGTCCACGATTATAATTTCGTGAAACGCGCCATGGCTGGCGGCGATGTCGGCTTTGCCGAGGCTTACATGGATGGCGAATGGTCAACGCCTGACCTGACCGAAGTGCTGCGCTTCTTCTCTGCCAATTTCGACAATATCGGCAAGCTTGCCGTGGGCGGCGCAGTGGTGCGGTGGGTCAACATGGTCCGCCACATCTTCAACCGCAATTCCCGGGAGGGCGCGAAGAAGAACATCATGGCCCATTATGATCTGGGCAATGATTTCTACAGTCTCTGGCTGGACCCTTCGATGACTTATTCCTCAGCCATCTTCGACAGCCCGAACATGAGCCTCGAACAGGGCCAACAGAACAAGTACCGGAACATCTGTGACCGGATCAGTGCCGGGCCCTCGTCGAAAATCCTGGAAATCGGCTGCGGCTGGGGCGGCTTTGCCGAATATGCCGCCAAGCAACGCGGCTCGAAAGTCACGTGCCTGACCATCTCGCCATCCCAGCGTGATTTCGCCATGCAGCGGATGCAGAAACAGGGCCTGAATGAACGCGTCGAAATCCGCCTCGAAGACTATCGCGACCATCAGGGCCAATATGATGGCGTCGCCTCCATCGAGATGTTCGAAGCGGTCGGGGAATCCTACTGGCCGAGCTATTTCGCGAAAATCTTCGAAAGTCTGAAACAGGGCGGCCGCGCCGCGCTCCAGATCATCACCATCGATGACGAACTGTTCCCGCGCTACCGCAAGCGCGTCGACTTCATCCAGCGCCACATATTTCCGGGCGGCATGCTGCCCAGCGAGACCGCTCTGAAGGAACAGTTCCACACGGCGGGCCTGCGCCATGACGGCGTCACCTATTTCGGTCAGGACTATGCCCGCACCTGCCGCGAATGGGCGCGCGATTTCAATGCCAACTGGGACACGATCGTCAAGCTGGACTTCGATGAGCCCTTCCGCCGGATGTGGAACTTCTACCTGTCCTATTGCGATGCCGGCTTCACTGACGGCCGCATCAATGTCGGCCAGTTCCAGGTGTCCAAGCCTTAGAACCACATCCGCCTTTCGGCGCATGCCGATGATACGGGCTCGGTAGTCCCGCAAGCCCCGCAGAATTCTCCAATAAAATCAAAGACCGTTGAAAGACCAATCCGACCGGCACCCCCACCCCGGATGCTCAGCTCATGTCCGAACTGCGCTATTCACCTCCACAGGAAATCCGCTCCGCCGTCTGGCTGATGCTGAATGTCATCAGCCTCGGCGTGATCCAGTTGCGCGAGCGGCTCGGCCTGACGCCGCATACGCCGCTCCTGCCGCGTCACGCGATTTCGCGCCTGTCGCGCTTCCTGGCCCAGGCCGAACCGGCGCTGCGCCGCTGTCTCTATCTCTGCGCGGCCGAACTGGGTGCGTTGCCTGTATTCCCTCGAGAGACAGCCAGTTCAGGTCCAGCGCGCCCGCGAGAAACCACGCAACACATCGCCCGCGCATCCCAGCCAGCTTTCCGTCTGTTCGAGACCCGCGCTCATCGCCCGGATGCAAAGCCGCCCAGGCCGACATTCAAGATAGGCCCACGCATCCGCTTTCTTGATGCGGACGACGTCCCAGATATCCATGAATACGATAAACTCCCGAGCGACATCCTGCCCGCCAAACGCCTCATCCGCCGACTGATGGCCCTCGACCATGCGATGGATCATCGCGATCTCTATATCGAAAAAATCCGCCGCTGCCTTGGCGAAGCCAGACAACTGATCGCCAAAACCGGCAAGCGCCTCTTCCGGCACGGGCCCCTGACGCGCCTGCAATGCGAGACAGCCCAACTGATCGAGGCTGAAACGCACGCCGTGCAACCCCACTTCAATTCATCCTGAGGCGGATTGTTTTTGGAGACACGCACCCGGCCGGAATCTTCCACGCCGGATAAAAGTGCTGGTCGCCGCCTTCGCGTCACACCCGATGAGCGCAGCTCATCTGGGTGCCCATCTCGGAACCGGGCCGCTAGTGCATGCGGCAAAACCAGAGATGGGCCCTCAGACCGCTTCGCGGTCGAAGGTGACGGATCTTGACGGAAGGATCCTAAACCAGTCGGCTCTGCTTGACCGCCGCGCCGATGAAGCTTGCAAACAGCGGGTGCGGCTCGAACGGACGGGACTTCAGCTCTGGGTGATACTGCACGCCGATGAACCAGGGGTGCTCCGGAAGCTCGAAAATCTCCGGCAGCTTGCCGTCTGGCGACAGGCCGGAGAACAGCCCGCCGGCCTTTTCCAGCGCCTTGATGTAACCGGCATTCACCTCATAGCGGTGACGGTGGCGTTCGGAGATATCGAGCGTGCCATAGATTTCGGCGACCTTGCTGCCCGGCGTCAGGCGGGCCGGATACGCGCCGAGGCGCATCGTGCCGCCCTTGTCGGTATTGGCGTCGCGCTGGACCTTTTCGTTGCCCTTGGTCCACTCTTCCATCAGGCCAACCAGCGGCGCAGACGTGTCCGGGTCATTCTCGGTCGTGTTCGCGTCCTCGATACCGGCCATGTTGCGGGCCGCCTCGATCACCGACATCTGCATGCCATAGCAAATACCGAAGCACGGCACGTTGCGCTCGCGGGCAAACCTTGCCGCGCGCATCTTGCCATGTGCGCCGCGCTCGCCAAAGCCGCCCGGCAGGATGATTCCATGCACGCCTTCCAGAATGTCCAGCGGCCGATGCTCATCATCGAATTCTTCGGAATTGATCAGGCGGATATCGACCTTCACCTTGTTGGCAAGGCCGCCATGCGTCAGCGCCTCGGCAACGGATTTGTAGGCGTCCGGCACATCGGTGTATTTTCCGACGAGGCCGATACAGACATTGCCGTCCGGATGATGCGTCGTGTGCGCAATCTCGCTCCAGCCGGACAGGTCCGGCTCCGGAGCGTCTTCGATGCGGAAATGCGACAGGACTTCCTTGTCGAGTCCCTCGGCATGATAAGCGCCCGGCACATCATAGATGTGGCCCACATCGCGCGCTTCGATCACGCTGGAGAGGCGCACATTACAGAAGCTGGCAATCTTGCCCTTCTCGGTCTCCGGAATCGGCCGGTCACACCGGCAGAGCAGCACGTCAGGCTGAATACCGATCGAGCGCAGCTCCTTCACCGAGTGCTGGGTCGGCTTGGTCTTCATCTCGCCCGCCGCCGGAATATAGGGCAGCAGTGTCAGATGGATGAAGCAGGCGCGCTCCGGCCCGAGTTCCTGGCCGAGCTGACGGATCGCCTCGAAAAATGGCAGGCCCTCAATATCGCCGACCGTGCCGCCGATTTCGCAGAGCACGAATTCCACATCCTCGCCCGGATCGGACAGGACGAAATCCTTGATCTCGTTTGTGACGTGCGGAATCACCTGGATTGTCGCGCCGAGATAATCCCCGCGCCGTTCCTTCTCGATGATACGGCTATAGATCCGCCCCGTCGTGATATTGTCGGACTGGCGTGCCGAGACGCCGGTGAAGCGCTCATAATGGCCAAGGTCCAGATCGGTCTCTGCGCCGTCATCGGTGACATAGACCTCGCCATGTTGGCGGGGGCTCATCGTGCCGGGATCGACATTGAGATACGGATCGAGCTTGCGCAGACGGACCTTGTAGCCACGCGCCTGAAGCAACGCACCGAGTGCGGCGGAAGCGATACCCTTGCCAAGGGAGGACACCACGCCGCCTGTAATGAAAATATAGCGGATCATGGGATCACCCTGATGCCGTGATTCGGACAAATGGGACGCAGGGAAAACACCTGCGCGGCGCAATTACTGGGGATTACCTGTTTCCGGCTCGGTTTCCGGCACAGGATCAGCCTCGATATCGGCGGGTGGCATGTCTGCCGTAGGATCGATCAGGACACCCGGCTCAGCCGCTTCCGGCGCGGGCGTGGACAGGCCGTCCTGGCCCTCCAGCAGCGGCGCGGTTGGATCCAGCAGGTCGACCGGGCCGGTTGCGCCATCTTCGTCAGCGCCAAGTGCGCGCTCGACATTGGTGCGTGTGTCGGTGTTTCGGTTGGCCAGTGTGGTCAGCGCCAGGCTGGTCACGAAGAAGATACCGGCAAACATGATCGTGGAACGCACCAGGGCGCCGGCAGCGCCACGTCCGGACATGAGCGATCCCGCGCCGCCCCCGCCGCCGCCGCCAATACCGAGGCCGCCGCCTTCGGATTTCTGGATCAGGACCAGTCCCGTCACGATAAGACAGGCGAGGATGTGGACTACAAGGATGACGTTCTGCATGGCTGGTGCGTTTCCAGTAAAATTCAAGCGGCCCGCATATCCCCATTGGGGACAGACGCCAAGCCTTCGGGTTCAGTCTTTGATTACTTTGCTTGACCGTAAATGGCGAGGAAATCCGCCGCCTTCAAGCTTGCCCCCCCAATTAGACCGCCATTCACATCCTTGACCGCAAGGATTTCAGCCGCATTTCCCGGCTTCATGCTGCCGCCATAGAGCAGCGGAATGAGGTCTGCGGCCTCAGCACCGAATCGTTCTGTAAGGCGCGTGCGGATCGCGGTATGAACTTCATCAATCTGATCTGGCGTGGCAACTTCGCCCGTACCGATGGCCCAGATTGGCTCATATGCAATCACAATCTGTTCAGCCGTGGCCCCGTCCGGAATCGAGCCTGCGATCTGGCTGGCCACGAATTCCAGCGTCTCACCCGCCTTGCGCTGGTCGAGGCTTTCGCCAATGCAAATGATCGGCGTCAGACTCGCGCGCAGGGCGGCTGCGGCTTGTGCGGCCACGATTTCATTGCTCTCCGCATGGTCTGTCCGGCGCTCTGAATGGCCAACAATGACATGGGTTGCGCCCGCGTCTGCCAGCATTTCTGCCGACACATCACCAGTATGCGCGCCGCTTTCGGCCGCATGGCAGGTTTCGCCACCGACCCGCAGCGCTGAGCCGTGCGCGGCCTCTGCCGCAAGGGTCAGAAGGGTTGCCGGTACGCACAACAGCGCCTCGACCCCGGCCTTGCCTTGACCCACGCCTGCAGCCGCATCTCGGATTTCCCCAAGGCTGGACTTGAGGCCGTTCATCTTCCAATTCCCGGCGATAAGTGTTCTGGTCATAAGCTATCCCTATCTTGAAAGACCTAACGGGGTCGCCTAGCAAGCACTGGACCACCGCTCAACCTGCCAGAAAGACGCTGCCGATATGCTAGCCTTGATGAAAAGCCTGATGAATTCCTTCGTCGGGAAGATTATTGTCATGATCATCATTGCGGGGATGGCGTTCTGGGGTGTTGACCAGATGTTCGCTCAGCTGCGGGGCGGAATCGGCTCCAACATGGCCGCCGCGGGCAGCCGGGGCTTTGATGCCGTCACCTTCGATCGCCGCGTTGAGAGCGTCATCCGGAACATCAATGCGGACTCCGAAGAGCCCGTTACCAAGCCGGAATTGCTGGAACAGGGTGTCATCGACCAGGTCTTCCAGCTCGAAGCCGCCAAGCTCACCTTGCTCGGCTATGCCGACTCCATCGGCGTCCATCCCTCCACCGATGCCGTTGTGGAAGAACTGAAGAACATCGACGCCTTCAAGAACCCACTGACCGGCGCGCTCGACCTCGATACCTATCGCGATGTCCTCTATCGCAGCCGTATCACCCAGGCTGACTATGAACAGCAATTGTCTGACGATCTGACGATGAAAGCGCTGCGCGACGCAGCCGGCGCCGCGATCTTTCCGCCGAAAACGCTTTCCGGATTGCAAGCGCGCTATATTGGCGAAGCGCGCAATGTCGGCTGGTTCATTCTCGACACGAGCAGCCTGCCAGAGCCTGACGCGCCCACGGAAGACGAAATCCGCGCCTATTATGATGAAAATCTCGAAGCGCTGAAACAGCCTGAGCGTCGGATGATTGATGTGCTGCGCATGTCTGCCGAAGACTTCCTGTCAGAGGTCACCGTGACTGATCAGGAAGTGGCCACCGTCTATGAAGCCAGCAAGTCGGAGCGGTACTCAGAGCCTGACACCCGCACCTATGTCGAGCTCATGTTCTCCAGCCGCGAAGCGGCCCGCACGGCCTTTGGCCTGCTCGCCGCAGGCGCAGACCCGGCAAGCGTAGAAGGCGTCGCCTCGCGCGAAACCCGCACCGGCCGCCGTGAAAGCGTGTCCGATCCTCTGCTCGCAGAAGCCATGTTCGGGGCCGGCAAGCAAAGCGGCGCCCTGTTTGGCCCGGCTGAGCGCGGCGACCAATGGCTCGTGGCGCGGCTCGTCTCGGTCCAGCCCGGCGCAGTCTTTCCCCTGGAACAGGTTGAAGGCGAGATCCGCGACCAACTCTCCCGCGAACGCGCAGCCGTCCTCCTGTTTGAGAAAATGGAAGCGCTGGATCGCGCAATTGGCGCTGGCTACCCGATCGGTCAGATCGCCGAGGAAGTCGGCGTGCCGCTCATCACGTTCGCGCCCGTTGACCAGTCTGGCCGCACCCGTGAAGGCGTGGCACTCATGGGCCTGATCAGCGCCGGAGAAGCTTTCCAGCAGGCGTTCGAAATCCCGGTCGGTGAAACCAGCAACCGCATCGATATTGGCGAAGCGACCTATCTCACATCCCCCCACAAAGTGCTTGAAAGCTACACGCCGGAATTTGAGGAATTGCGTGAGGATGTGCGCACCGGTCTTGTTCGCCAGCGTGAAGCCAACGGCGTACAGGCCGCGCTGGATGATCTGACCGACCGGATCAAGTCTGGCGAGAGCACACTGGAAGCTGAAGCGCGCGCTGCCAACGAAGTGGTCGAAACACCCCTCGCGCCGATCACACGGCGCACGGCTGCCGATTCCGGCCTGCCAAATGCGGCAGTCAATTCCGTCTTCAGCGGCAAGGAAGGCGATGTCTTCACCTTCCCGAGCCGGACGGGTGATGCAGTCATGGTGATGCAGATCACCGACATCACACCACCGAGCGAGGCGGACATGTCGGAACTGGCCCCATTGGCCAATTCCAGCCTGCTGACCTCTCTGCAGACCGATCTTGATCAGGCGATGGAAGCCGAGATCGCGGCCACCATGAAGCTACGCACCAATCAGGGCACGCTCAGAGCCTACAAGGCCACTATCACGTCAGACCAATGAGCAATGCCAGACTGATTGTCCGTCGGCGAATCGGGGACATAGAAACCCCGGTTGCCGCCATGCTGAAGCTGGGCGCGGAAACGCCCGGCAGCTTCCTGTTCGAGTCGATTGCAGGTGGCGAACGCCTCGGGCGATATTCCTTCATCGGGCTTGAACCTGACCGCTGGTTCCGCATTCTCAATGGCAAAGCCGAGACGGCCAGCGATGCTGACTTCTCGGACGCCAAGACGCTTGATGCCGAGCCTGTTGCGGCCCTGAAAGCCTTTGCCCGCGATGCCCGCGCCAGCGCCGACGAAGACCTGCCACCTATGGCCTCAGGGGCCTTTGGCTATGTCGGCTATGACATGATCCAATATGTCGAGCCGGTGGAGATTACAAAGCCGGACATGCTGAACGTGCCGGAAGCCCTGCTGGTCATCCCGCGCGTGGTCATCGTGTTCGATCACATCTATCAGGAAATCCTGCTGATCGGCCGCGTCGAAGCCGACAACGAATCCGAGATCGACGCCCTGCTGGATGATGTCGAGGCACGGCTGGAACGCCTGCCCCAGATTCCACCCAAGGATCAGGCGCCCGCGCCGGTGGAACTGCAGTCCAACACCTCCAAGGCGCGCTATTTCGGGATTGTCGAAGCGTGCAAGGACTATATCCGCGCCGGGGACATCTTTCAGGTCGTACCGAGCCAACGTTTCTCCACACCCTTCCCGCGCCAATCGATCAGCTATTACCGCGCGCTTCGCCGCCTGAACCCGTCGGCCTTCATGTTCCACATGAATCTCGGCGCGGTCAGCCTGGTCGGCTCCAGCCCGGAAATTCTCGTTCGCGTCCGCGATGGCCGCGTCGCCATCCGCCCGATCGCCGGCACACGGCCGCGCAGCGGGGATGATGAGGAAGACGCCCGCCGCGCCGAGGGCTTGCTCAACGATCCGAAAGAGATCGCCGAGCACCTCATGTTGCTGGACCTTGGCCGCAACGATGTCGGCCGCGTCGCCGCCTATGGCAGCGTGACGGTCACCGAGCAGTTCATCGTCGAGCGCTACAGCCACGTCATGCACATCGTCAGCCATGTCGAAGGCGACCTGCGCGAGGGGCTCGACAGCGTGGATGCGCTCTTCGCGGGCTTCCCCGCGGGCACCGTCTCGGGCGCGCCGAAGATCCGTGCCATGCAGATCATCAACGAGATGGAAAGCCATCGCCGCGGCATCTATGGCGGCGCAGTCGGCTATTTCGGCTGGAATGGCGATCTCGACACCTGTATCGCGCTGCGCACCGCGGTGCTGAAGGATGGCCAATTGCACATCCAGGCTGGCGGCGGCGTCGTGCTCGATTCCGTGCCGCAATACGAATATGATGAAACCGTCCACAAGGCAGGCGCACTTCGCCGCGCTGCCGAACTGGCCGCCGCATATGAGCATGATCAATGAGCGCGCCAAAGAAGCAGATCCTCGTCATCGACAACTATGACAGCTTCACCTGGAATCTCGTCCATTATCTGGAAGAGCTGGGCGCGGAAACGCGCGTGGTCCGCAATGATGAAATGACGGTCGAGGAAGCCCTCGCCACCGGTGCGAACGGCATTCTCCTGTCTCCCGGCCCCTGCTCTCCCAACGAGGCCGGCATCTGTGTGGGGCTGATCCAGAAGGCGCCCAAAGACCTGCCGATCCTCGGCGTCTGCCTCGGCCATCAGTCCATCGGGCAAGCCTTTGGCGGCGAGGTCATCACCGCCAGGGAAATCCGTCACGGCAAGCTGTCAGAAATCCGCCAGACCGGCGGGGACCTTTTCGAAGGTTTGCCCGAAACCTATCAAGTGGTGCGATACCATTCACTCGCGGTGAAGCCCGAAGACCTGCCGGAAGTTCTGGTAGCCGACGCCTTCACCGAGGATGGCGAAGTCATGGCCCTGCACCACAAGACACGGCCGATCTACGGCGTGCAATTCCACCCGGAAAGCATCCTGACCGAGCACGGCCACGCCTTGCTCAAGAACTGGCTCGACAAGCTCTAGAAGCTGATTTCGAAATGCTCGCCAATGTCCGGCTTGTCGTCGGTGAGATTGGCTTTGGCAATTTCGTAGAAGAACTTCGCGCCGCCTTTTGACGTCCAGACTTCACCGGCATCAAGCGACAGTTTCAGCAGTAGGACGTCAGGATCCTGTTTGCCGTCTTCGTACCAGCTGGCCGCGATGAAGCTCCAGTATTCATCAAGCTTCTCCTTGTTGATTTCTGGCATGAGGCGACCGGACAGGCTGGCATAGAGCCCTTCCTTGTCATTGCACAGAACATAGTGCGCGTTCGTTCCGTTGGCATGTTCGGCCATGAACGTACCCTTGGCGGTGATGAACCACAGCTCGCGCTTGTTCTCATCAACATAGTGGGACATGGGCACAGCCCGGCCATCAATCACGAGCATGCCTGTGCGGCAGTCTTCAAGACGATCCCAGAAAGTTTCGGTGAGGTCCTTGTCAGCGAGTTGGGTCATGGGAGGGGAAGTTCCTTTCAGTGTTTCCCTCTCAACGCCTTTCCGGGCAGCCGGTTCCGCAAGACGGTTCGCGCCCCAATGAAAAAGGGGCCCGGTCAGGGCCCCTTCCCGATACGGATGATGACGCGTCTATTCAGGCTTGCGGAAGCGCAGCGTCATCCGGTCGGATTCGCCAATCTCGGCAAAAGCTGCACGCTCTGCAGAGCCTTCTTCCGACGTCCCAAAGCTCGGTGGCAGGCGCCACACGATGTCGCCTGGACCGGCATCGTCGGCGGGGTTCGCATTGACCTCACTCGACTCTTCCAGTTCGAACCCGGCAGCCTCGAAAGCTTCGACCACGAAGCTGGTCTTCAGATATCCTGCATTTCCATCGGCCCACTCATCCGGCGTGTCTTCCGACGCGCGATGCTGGACCACGCCGACGACGCCGCCTGGCTTCAGAATGCGATACGTCTCGGCAATGGTAGCTGAGAACGTGCCAAGCTCTGCTTCCGTCCGGTAGAGATTGTGCAGTGCGCGAATGAACAATGCGGCGTCGGCCTTCTCGGCCTTGTCGTCCGGCAGGGTCGTCAGCTTGTAGTCATAGACTTTCGCGCCATTCTCGCCGGCCCAGCCTTCTGCGGTCTCGGTCCAGCCTTCAAGCTGGGCCAGGATACCCGCGACGCGTTCCTCGTCAGCGCCTGGAAGGATGCGGATCCACATCTCGTCCGGATAGTGCGCGCCGATCAGCTTGCCCTCAGGACCGAGATAAGGAAGCAGGATCTTGGAGTACCAGCCACGGCCCGGCAGGGCTTCGACGACCGTCATACCCGGCTCAATGCCGAAGAATTCCAGTGTCGCACCCGGATTGCGCGCCTCGTAGCGGGCCTGAACGTCTTCGGGCTGCGATGCGAGCGCCGCGGCAAGCGCGACAGACGAGGAAACATCCATCGCCTCATCAGCTGTCTCGGCCATCTCCGCCATCTCGGCTTCGGCAGACTGGTCAATTTCCACTGACCCTTCGGCTTCCATCACCCTTTCCACCTCGATCGTCTCTTCGGCGGTCAGGTTGTCTGACATATCGTCAGCCGGTGCGGTCTGACAGGCGGCCAGCAAGGCCATGCCAGCAACGCTCGCGAGCAACAAATTGGGTTTCATAATGTCCTCCTCAATCAGGTCAGTTTTCTCTTGAAGTTCCCCTGTTCGGCGAACCTAACCCAATCTTCCTGCAAATGCGATCACGTGTTCGTGTATCCTGCTTGAAGCCTTTGTGGCGGATGCAGTGAAACCTCGCCCTGCGGCGTCGTCAGACTTGATCTGACGCCCCCACACACCCTATGCAGGCGCGAACCAGACCCGGATGACCTTCCTATGCCATCAGACAGTCTCACCACCGCCCTGCTGGCCATTGCCCGCCGCCAGCCACTGGACATCGCTACGCTTGAGGGGGCTTTCGACAAGCTCTTGTCCGGCGAGGCGGCCCCCGAAGAGATCGGCGCGTTCCTGATGGGCCTGACCGTGCGGGGAGAGACCGCCGACGAGCTCGCCGCCGGGGCGCGCATCATGCGCCAACATGCCCGCAAGGTGCATGTGGAAGGGCCTGTCCTCGATACATGCGGGACAGGCGGCCTGCCATGGAAAAGCCTGAACACCTCCACCGCCAGCGCGATCGTGATCGCGGCGGCGGGCGGACGGGTCGCCAAGCATGGCAATCGCTCGGTGCCGCCCAAGACCGGCTCGGCCGACGTGCTCGAAGCGCTCGGCGTCAATCTCGACATGGACGAAGAGACCTTCCTCGAATGCCTGAATGGCTGCGGCGTCGCGTTCATGTTCGCGCGCAGCCATCACAGTGCCATGCGCCATGTCGCGCCGGTGCGCGCAAAACTCGGCATCCGCACCATCTTCAATCTGCTCGGCCCGCTCAGCAATCCGGCCGGTGCCGAATACCAGGTTCTGGGCGTATTCGCGCCCGAATGGGTGCGACCGATGGCCGAGACCCTGTCGCGTCTCGGCACCAAGCGCGCCTGGGTCGTGCACGGCCTGGACGGCATCGACGAGATCTCCATCGCCGGCACAACGAAAGTCTGTGAAGTGGCGGGCGACGATTTACACGAATTCGAGCTGACCCCTGCCGACGCCGGACTGGAAACGAGCCCGCTTTCGACCCTGGAGGGCGGAGGCGTGGAAGACAATGCGCTCGCCATCACCGAATTGCTGGAGGGCCAGGAAGGCCCGTTCCGCGATGTCGTGCTGCTCAACGCAGCCGCCGGCCTGCATGTTTATGGCAAGGCCGACACGCTCAAACAGGGCGCCGCCATGGCCGCCGAGGCCATCGACAGCGGCAAGGCCCGGCAAACCTTGCGGGCCCTGGCTGCTCTCTCCAACGGACAGGATCCGGAATGAGCACCGCCCTTGATCGGATCATCGCCTACAAGGTCGATGAAGTCGCCGCCGCCAAACGCGAGACCCCGCTGGCCGCGCTGGAGGCACGCCTGCCCGAGGCCAGCCCGCCGCGCGGCTTCGCTCAATCCATGTCCATGATTGCAGGCCTCGACGAGAACGCACTGATCTGCGAGCTGAAGCGCAAGAGCCCGTCCGCCGGGGACATCCTGCCGGGCGCGGACCCTATCCAGATTGCCCGCGAATATGAATCCGGTGGCGCGGCCTGCCTCTCTGTCCTGACGGATGGGCCGAGCTTTGGCGGCAGCCTGGAGGATTTCGTTCAAATTCGCTCCGCTGTGGGCCTGCCCATGCTGCGCAAGGATTTCATGATCGATCCCTATCAGGTGATCGAATCCCGCGTGCATGGCGCCGATTGCGTCCTGGTCATCATGGCCTGCCTCAGCGACGCTCAGGCCAGCGAGATGACGGATACGGCACTCGACCTCGGCATGGACGTCCTGCTGGAGACCCACAATGAGGAAGAGCTGGCACGCGCACTCGACCTGCCGTCTCCGCTCATTGGCATCAACAATCGGGACTTGAAGCGCATGGTCACCGATCTGGCCACAACCGAGCGCCTCGCGCCGCTGGTCCCGGCTGAGAAGGTGCTGATTTCCGAAAGTGGCGTCTCATCGCCCGAACATATCAAAAGATTGCGCGAAACAGGCGCCCGGCGCTTTCTTATCGGGGAAAGTCTTATGAAAATGGGCATAAACCGCCACAAAAGCGTTACACAAATGAGGGTAGCTGGCACGAATTGACCCGAAGCATGAACACATGTAGAACATAAGTGAACATAGATTCGCCCGAAGGGAGTCACCCGTGCTGACTAGTAAACAAAAGGAATTGCTGCTCTTCATCAATGAGCGCATTCAGGAAACCGGCGTTTCGCCATCCTTTGACGAGATGAAGGATGCGCTGAACCTGGCGTCCAAATCCGGCATCCACCGTCTTATCACAGCGCTTGAAGAGCGCGGGTTCATCCGGCGTCTTGCGCATCGGGCCCGCGCCCTTGAAGTGCTGAAACTACCGGAATCGGTTTCGCCCGGCGCCCCTCGCGGCCGCAAGGAGTTCAAGCCGGCACTCGTATCCTCCGGTCAGCCTGCGCCGGCACAGAGCGCACATACCGTGCCGCTGATCGGCCGTATCGCCGCTGGTCTGCCGATTTCTGCGATCCAGCAGGACAATGGTCACGTCAACGCGCCGGATGGCCTGACCGATGGGGAAGAACACTTCGCCCTCGAAGTTCAGGGCGACTCGATGATCGACGCGGGTATCCTTGAAGGTGACATCGTGGTCTGCCGCCGCACGGATACAGCCAATACCGGCGACATCGTCGTCGCGCTGGTCGATGGGGAAGAAGCCACACTGAAGCGGCTTCGCCGCAAAGGCGCCTCCGTGGCGCTTGAAGCTGCCAACCCGGCGTTTGAAACACGCATTTTCGGGCCAGACCGGGTGCAGGTTCAGGGCCGCCTCGTCGCTCTGATTCGTCGCTACGACTAATCGGTTTCCACACCGCAAGGTTTCCAAGGCCGCGCTTTACAAGGCGCGGTCTTTTTTGATGGCGCACCTTTCGTGTTGAGGGTGATGGCACCTGTCCGGACCACGTCAGACCACAAGACAGGCTCAGCGCAATTGACGGATCGTTCGCCCGTATCCGTCAGGGCGTGTGGGACAAGTTCATACGCGGCATCGGCGCGAGGATGACAGGCTGTGGCATCGGCGTCGGGGCGCGGCAGCGCTATCCGGCCGATCTCGGCATCCAGAATGCACGGCCAGTCTGCACACAGGCCTGACGGCTCCAACGTGCTGAACCGCATCGGCGACAAACCATCGCCATCGATATAGCGGATCTTGTGCACCTCGCCGCCAGCCAGCCGCACGAACACGTCGCCCGAAGCCGACCAATGCAGCGCCATGGCCGGGGCCGCGATCCAGAGCCAGGTTGCCGGCCCGCTGAGGGCCACCACAAACAGCCAGCGCCATATGCCCCTTGCAATCACAGCCAGTCCCAACGCCGCACTGAACAGGACGAGTGAGACACCCGGCATCTGCTTGCCGGGAGACAGCCCGCCTGGTGCCTGTTCGGTACACGTCTGGGCGATCCAGAGAATGGCCTCCAGCGAATAGCCAAAGACACGCAAGCCCAGATCTCCGTATCCAAATGGTGTGAGGATCAGCGCGGCCGCAGCGGCGGGCGCGCTCACGAACGTGATCACCGGCATGGCTGCGAGATTGGCCAGCAGGCCGAGCCCCGCGAGCCGGTCAAAATGGTAGAGTGCATACGGGGCCGTTGCCGTGCCGGCGACGAGAGACGTGACCGCGAGCGAGGCCCAGCTATAGCTGAAGCTGCCCAGCACCTTGTCGGAAGCGGATCGGCGCGCTGTCCACGCCTCGTAGGTGGCGATCAGGGCGCCTGACGCTGCGAACGACATCTGGAAGCCGGGCGTCATGACGCTTTCCGGCTGCAACAGGATCACCAGGATCATCGCAATTGCAAAGGAGCGCAGGCTAAGCGCTGCCCGGTCGAACAGGACCGCGCCGAATACGACCGCCAGCATGATGAAAGCCCGCTGGGTGGAAACGCCGGCGCCGGAAAGGATGAGATAAGCCAAACTCGCCGCGAGTGCGATGATCGCTGCGGGTTTCTGCACCGCCACGCGCAGCGCCAATGGCTCGATACAGGCGAGCAGTCGCCGCATGAGGTAGAAAACCAGCCCGCCCACAATCGCCATATGGAGACCGGAGATTGCCAGAAGGTGCGCCAGGCCGGAATTACGCAGGGCGACCTGATCCTCCACGCGCATATAGCTGCGATCGCCCGAAACGAGCGCAGCCGCGAAGCCACCCGCCCGATCACCCGCGGCAATGTTCACATGCGCCGCCAATTGCCTGCGGAAGGCTGCGACCTTCATCCGGATATCTGGCAGTATTCCATCCGGCGCGCCAAGCGTGCCACCCCGGCAGCGGCCCTGCACATAGCCGACGCCTCCAAGTTGTTCGAACCATGCCTGCCGCCGGAAATCATATTCCCCCTCCATGCTCGGGGCGGGCGGCGGCCTCAGCACACCCCAGCATCGTACAAAGCGTCCGGAGGAAACCTCCAGCCGGGAGCGATGCGTCAGGCGCACGGTCTTGGGTGTCGTTTCCGGCGTCAGCCCTGCGATGGCGTGCACATCGATGCGCAAACGGGGTCCCTTGGCGCCAGTCTCGATTTCCGACAGCCAGCCCTCGACCATGACCGGCCCGGTCTCTGCAACGATCACGGGCGCTGCGACCAGCCGCGCCCGCAATGCTGCAGAACTCATCCCAAGCGCCGCGCCGAAGGCAAGCCACACGCAAAGTTGAAGCAGGGATGGCAACAGGAATCGTCGCCCCAGCGCGATCAGGATCGCCATGGCAAGCGGCGCCAGCAATACCGGTTCAAAGTCTGGTTCAGCGGGAGCTAGAAAATACGCCGCAGCGCCGCTTGCCATGGCAAAGGCGAGCAACAGGGGCAGTGCATCGACGGTCGCAATTGACCATATCTGACGTGGCTGCGCTGCATGCTGCGCGGCGCGCCCCTTGCCTTTGGCCGGGGAGTTGTGTTTCTGCGGCGCAAGAGCCTCACCCGCGTCCATCAATCGGAGCCTGCCTGTCCCATGAGCGTCATCACGCGTTTTGCCCCCTCTCCCACTGGCATGCTGCACATTGGAGGGGCAAGGACGGCACTTTTCAACTACCTCTTCGCGAAACGGCACAACGGGAAGTTTCTTCTGCGGATCGAGGATACCGACCGCGCCCGTTCATCTGACGAGGCGACAGCCGCCATTCTGGAAGGCATGGAGTGGCTGGGCCTGACACCGGACGCCCCTCCGGTCATGCAGTTTGACCAAGCCGCTCGCCACACGGAAATTGCCCTCGACATGATCGCGCGCGGCACCGCCTTCCGTTGCTACGCAACGCCCGAAGAACTGCAAGCGCGCCGCGACCTAGGCGAAGAAAAGCGCCAGGCTGCCAAGGCCGACGGTGTTTCGGAAGATGCGAAAGCTGCGCTGCTGGCCGAGGCCAACGAATTGCTCGCCCCCTATCGCTCTCCGTGGCGCGATGGTGCGCCGGCGCCTTCCGAGGATGCCCCCTATACTGTGCGCCTGCGCGCGCCGGATGGCGGCGACCGAATACTTGAGGATGGCGTTCAAGGCCGCGTGACCATTCAGGCGAGTGAATTGGACGACATGATCCTGCTGCGCGCCGACGGCACCCCGACCTACATGCTGGCCGTGGTGGTGGATGACCACGATATGGGCGTGACGCATGTGATCCGGGGCGATGACCATCTGAGGAATGCTTTCCGCCAGATCCCGATCTATGAGGCGATGGGCTGGGATATCCCCAAATTCGCTCACGTCTCCCTGATCCATGGACCGGACGGAGCGAAACTGTCCAAGCGCCACGGCGCCCTTTCGACGCTGGCCTATCGCGAGATGGGTTATCTGCCGGAAGCCATGAAAGCCTACCTGCTCCGCCTTGGCTGGAGCCATGGTGACCAGGAAATCTTCACCGAAGCCGAAGCGACGGCACTTTTCGATGTCGAGGGTATCAACAAGGCGCCCGCCCGGCTGGATCTGGAGAAACTCGGTCAGATAAACGCCCATTTCATGCGCGCGACCGATGACGCGCGCCTCTTCGATCTTCTATTGCCCTATCTTGAATCCAATGGCCCAATGAGCGAAGCCGAGACTGTTCGCATCCGCGCTGCGATGGCCGGCCTGAAGGATCGCGGCACGACGCTCCCCGAACTGGCTGAGGCGTTCGCGTTCCTGCGCGACATCCGGCCAATCCAGATGAACAAGAAAGCGCGGAAGTCGCTGTCAGAAGAAGGACTTGACCGGCTCGCCGGTCTGCGCGACGAACTGCAGCAATTGCGCCAATGGACGGCAGAAACTATATCGCACGTCATAAGTTCCTATTGCGCTGACCACGACCTCTCCATGGGACAGGTGGGTCAACCGCTAAGGGCTGCGCTGACAGGCGGCTTGCCCGCGCCAGACATTGCACCGGTCCTTGAATGGCTCGGACAGGATGAGGCGCTGGGACGTATTGAAGATCAAACGGCGAAGGCAAGGGATTAAACTCCCACGCCGCGCTGGACAAAAACATGATTTGGAAGGGCTAAAGCTGATGGAAAACAAGACCAAAGACGCTGGTACAGCGAAGATCGAAATTGACGGCAAATCATATGACATGCCCGTCCTGTCCGGTACGCATGGGCCGAACGTCATGGATGTGCGCAAATTCTACGCGCAATCCGGCCAGTTCACCTTTGACCCGGGCTTCACCTCCACGGCGAGCTGTGAAAGCCAGATCACATTCATTGACGGGGAAGAAGGCGTCCTGCTGCACCGCGGCTATCCGATTGGCCAGCTGGCTGCGCAAGCGACTTTCCCCGAAGTCTGCCACCTGATCCTGAATGGCGAACTGCCTTCCAAGGCCGAACTCGACAGCTTCAATGACGAAATCAAGCAGCACACATTGCTGCACACCCAGATGGACCGCTTCTTCGAAGGGTTCCGTCGTGACAGCCACCCAATGGCCATGCTGACCGGAACGGTTGGCGCGATGGCGTCATTTTATCCTGGCGCCATGGACAGCGAAGATCCGGAAGAGCGTCGCCTCGCCTCGATCCGCCTGATCGCGAAGATGCCAACGCTCTGCGCTCGCATCCTGAAGTACAATATGGGCCAGAAATTCGTCGATCCGCGCAACGAGCTGTCTTATGCGGAGAACTTCCTCAGCATGTGCTTCTCGGTCTCCGCTGAAGACTACAAGGTCGATCCGAAGATTGCGAAAGCAATGGACCGCTTCTTCATCCTGCACGCCGATCACGAGCAGAATGCCTCGACCTCGACCGTGCGTCTTGCAGGCTCGTCGGGCGCGCACCCATTCGCGGCTGTGGCCGCTGGCGTGGCCTGTCTCTGGGGCCCGAGCCATGGCGGCGCAAACGAAGCCTGCCTCAACATGCTGCACGAAATCGGCACAGTGGACCGCATTCCGGAATTCATTGAAAAGGCCAAAGACAAATCTGACCCGTTCCGCCTGATGGGCTTCGGTCACCGCGTCTACAAGAACTACGATCCGCGCGCGACCGTGATGCGCGAGTCGGCGCACGAAGTGCTCGACCTGCTGGGTCTGAAGGATCAGCCGATTCTGAAAGTCGCCATGGAGCTGGAACGGATTGCTCTGGAAGATGAGTACTTCGCCGAGAAGAAACTCTACCCGAATGTCGACTTCTATTCCGGCATCATTCTCGACGCGATCGGATTCCCGAAGCAGATGTTCACCGTCCTGTTCTCGCTGGCCCGTACGGTTGGCTGGATTGCCCAGCTCAACGAGATGCTGGTCGACCCGACCCAGCGCATTGGCCGCCCGCGCCAGATCTATACCGGCGCTGCCCAGCGCGATTATGTACCAATGGATCAGCGTTAATCCGCCATCCACGATTCAGAAAGCCCCGGCAGCGTCCGGGGCTTCTTTGGTTTCGGGACAGGTAATACCGCAAATGCCTGTTCCCTTTTCACCCGACTCCCTGCTAAAGGCCTGCGCATGAAAACCGCTGTGATTGTCTTCCCCGGATCGAACTGCGACCGCGACGCGCATGACGCCCTTGCCAAGGTAACCGGTCAGGTGCCGGCCATGGTCTGGCACAAGGATGGCACGATCCCCGAGGGCACTGACCTCGTCATGGTTCCCGGCGGCTTCTCCTATGGCGATTACCTGCGTTGCGGCGCGATGGCAGGCAATTCACCCGTGATCTCGCAATTGCACGATCATGCCGCGCGCGGCGGCTATGTGCTCGGCGTCTGCAACGGCTTCCAGATCCTTTGCGAAACGGGTCTCCTGCCCGGCGCGCTTATGCGCAATGCCTCGCTCCACTTTGTCTGCCGCCCTCAGGCCCTGAAGATCGAGTCGACGAACACGGCCTATACAAGCGCCTATTCCGGCGCATCGGACGTAGTGATCCCCGTCGCCCATCATGACGGCAATTATTTTGCTGACGACACCACGCTCAATACGCTGGAAGGCGAAGGCCGCGTGGCCTTCCGCTATGCCAGCGGCCAGAACCCGAACGGCTCTGCGCGGGACATCGCCGGCATTCTCAGCGAAAATGGCCGCATCCTCGGCATGATGCCGCATCCAGAGCGCGCCATTGGCGGGCATGAGGGCGGCACCGACGGTCTTGGCGTGTTCGAGAGCCTGCTCAGCGCGGCCTGACCCTAGGCCTCCCTGACGGCCCGCCCCCACCCAAGATTATTCTTGACGCGATAAGCGCATGAATATATCGATAATCAATAATTCTGGGGCTGCGGGGAACACCATGACATATCTTGAAGAAAGCCAGGCTGCTGGCCGCGAAATCTTTCCTGACCTTGCGCGCGCATGGGCACTTTTCGGCATCGCGCTGGTCAATGTCGGCGTCCTGTCCTGGCCCATGATGAGCAGCTATCATGCCGCTGGTGCAACGGTGAGCAGCATCGACGAAGCCGCATGGTTTGGCGTCAACGCCCTGTTCCTGATGAAATCCTACTCATTGTTCTCCTTCATGTTCGGGGTCGGCTTCGCCTATCAGATGCAGTCCGCTGAACGGCGCGGGGTCGGCTTCGCGGGGCGGTACTGGCGTCGCATCGTAGGCCTGCTAGCCTTTGGCGCGCTGAACATTGCCTGTTTCTTCATCGGCGACATTCTCGTGATCTATGCGGTGCTCGGCTCCATTCTTTTCCTGTTCCGCAATGCGTCCCAGAAGACGCTGATCGTCTGGGGCTGCATTATCTACGCAATCCAGATCCTGCTCGTCTCAGCGATCGCGCTCATGATGTATCTAGGGGTCACCTTTGCACCAGAGGAAATGGTGGCGGTGACGGAAGAGTTCGCCGTGGCAGACGCCAAGGCGCTCGAAATCTTCGGGTCTGCCGGTTTTGCCGAAACAGCGGCCTATCGCGTGTCTGAATATCTTTCAGGCTTCCCTTTCATGATCATGTTCCAGGGGTTTGGTGCGTTCGCCTTCTTCCTGTTTGGCCTTGCGGCCGTACGCAGCGGCATCATCGCCCGTGCCTCGGCCCCTATCTGGAAGCCTGCGCGCCGTTTCGCACTGCCTGTCGGTTTGCTGCTCAGCAGCGGAGGCGGCTGGTTGCTGGTCGACAGCCACGGCATGACCGATCCGAGAATGCTGCTCGGCCTCGTCCTGGTCACGATCGGGAGTCCGTTCTCCACTTTTGGATATCTCGGCGTGATCGCGAAATGGGCCGAAGGTACACCGGGGCCCGTCACGGTTTTCTTCGCACGGGGCGGCACGTCCTCGCTCACCGCCTACCTGATGCAGGGCCTGATCTTCTCGTTGCTGTTCACCGCGTATGGCTTTGGTTACTTCGCGAGCCTGACCGCGGCACAGACCATTGGCGTTGCCTTCCTCACCGCACTCTTCAGCGTCGCCTTTGTCAGCCTCTGGCGGGTGAAGTTCCAGCGCGGCCCCATGGAGGCCATCCTGCGCAACTGGACCTATCTCGGCGCACGTTAGCCGCGTTCGACCGGTTGCCCTTCGCGTCCGATCCGGTTCTATGGGACTGACCCGACAGGAGGCTTCCATGACCGCCCACAAAGATCTCATCGCGCGCTTGCCCAAGGCTGAGCTGCACCTGCACATCGAAGGCAGTTTCGAGCCGGAAATGATGATGGCGCTGGCCGAGCGCAATCAGATCGAGATTCCGTTCAAGACGCTGGAAGAGGCCAAGGCGGCCTATGATTTCAACAATCTTCAGGAATTCCTGGACCTTTATTATCAGGGCATGAATGTGCTGCGCACCGAGCAGGACTTCCATGATATGACTTTCGCGTATCTGAAGCGCGCCAAGGAAGACAATGTTGTTCATGTCGAGATGTTCTTCGATCCGCAGGCGCATACAGAGCGCGGCGTGGCGTTTGGAACTGTCGCTGATGGTATAATCTCGGCGCTGAAGCGCGGCGAGGAAGAGCTGGGCATCACATCCGAACTCATCATGAGCTTCCTGCGCCATCTGAGCGAAGAGGACGGGTTTGCCCTGCTCGAAGAATCCGCACCCTGGCACGACCATTTTGTCGGCGTGGGCCTCGACAGTTCCGAGGTTGGGCATCCACCGTCGAAGTTCCAGAAACTGTTTGCACGCTGTCGCGAGCTTGGCTTCAAACTCTGCCTGCATGCCGGCGAGGAAGGCCCTCCGGAATATGTGCGAGAGGCCCTTCTGGATATCGGCGCGGACCGGATCGATCATGGTAACCGCGCGATGGAAGATCCCGCGCTCATCGCCGTATTGCGCGACACCCAGACGCCGCTCACCAACTGCCCCTTGTCAAACCTGTCGCTCTGCGTGCTCGACGACCTGCGCAAGAGCCCGGTGAAACGTCAGCTGGAAGAAGGCTTGCTGGTGTGCGTGAACTCTGACGATCCGGCCTATTTCGGCGGCTATATCGGCCAGAATTACGAGGCCATCACCGAAGCGCTGGACCTGTCGGCCGATCAGATCGTCCAGCTGGCCCGCAATAGCTTCGCCGGCTCGTTCCTGAGCGACGCCGACAAAAGCCGCCACCTGTCAGAAATCGACCGGGTGCGGGGTAGCTGACCCACGTTCGATCCGTCCATTCCAAAATCTAAGGAAATCCGCAATGCTCAAGAAATTCATTTTCGGTTCGGCCGCGCTTGCGATTTCCGCTTGCGGAAACGACGCCGGCTCAGTGACTGACGCCCCAGCGGATCCACCTATTGAGCCGCCTGCCTTCGCGGTGAATGACTATTCCGATACGACGAACTGGCTTTGTCATCCGGACAAGAGTGACGATGCCTGCTCCATCGACCTGACAGCCACCGAAATATTGGCGGACGGCACCACGACCCGATTGCCCCACACCCCGGCAGCTGAGCCCGCTTTCGACTGCTTCTACATCTACCCAACAGTCTCTTTCGACGTCACGCCAAACAGCGACATGATTGCGGGGCCCGAAGAGTTGAACGTTGTAGCCAATCAGTTTGCCCGATACGGCGAAACATGCCGCCTCTTTGCACCAATCTACCGACAGACCACATTGCTGGAACTGCAAAAGCAGATGACCGCCGGTCAGACAGCTGCAGATGACGCGATGCGCTACGCCGATGTGATCGGCAGTTGGAACACCTATCTTGCCAACGAGAACAATGGCCGCGGCGTTGTCCTGATCGGTCACTCGCAAGGTGCCAGCATGATCTACCAGATGCTGGAAAAGGATATTGTCGGCTCTCCCGCTGAGGAGAAGCTCATCGCAGTCCACGCAATCGGCTATGAAACTGTGATCGATCCCAGCACCGGGCGCGCATCCGGTCTGCCAGTCTGTTCCTCCCCGTCCGAAACCGGATGCATCGTGAGTTTCGCCAGTTTCCGCGAATCCTCGCCACCGCCCGAAGATTCCTTTTTCGGCAAGGCCCAGGACGGCAAACGCGCGGTCTGTACGAATCCGGCGGCGCTCGGCGGTGGCCAGGGTGATTTGAAAGCCTACATGCCCCGCCAAAGCCTTGGAAGACTTGCTCCAAATGACTACGGCGTCGCGGTCGACACACCTTTTGTTTCGCTACCCGGCCTGCTCTCAGCCCAATGCCTGGCCAACGACACCCATGACTGGCTGGCTGTCACGATTCACGCTGATCCAGCGGATCCGCGCGCCGATGACATTCCAGGCGATCTTGTTTTCAACGGCAAAGTGGTCCCCGATTGGGGCCTGCATCTTGTCGACATGAATCTCGCAATGGGCAACCTCGTGGACCTTGCCAGAACGCAAGGGCAGGCCTGGTTGGACGCCCAAAACGCAGAGTGAGCACAATGAGGCTGGCGACTCGTGGCAATTGCCGCTAAAGCGCCGGTCATGACTGACAAAACTGCGATCCTCGCCCACCTCACCGCCGAGCAGGATGACACTGCCGGCCTGGAACATGGCATCAAGGCCGACGAATGGGAGCGCCTCGTCACGCGGCTCGGGCGCAAGCCGAACCTCGTCGAACTCGGCATCTATTCGGTAATGTGGTCAGAGCATTGCTCGTACAAATCCTCGCGCCGTCATCTGTCCAAATTCCCGACCAAGAATGACCGCGTCATCCAGGGCCCCGGCGAGAATGCCGGCGTCATCGACATTGGTGACGGCCAAGCTGCCATCTTCAAGATGGAGAGCCACAACCACCCGTCCTATATCGAGCCTTATCAGGGCGCGGCGACGGGCGTGGGCGGCATCCTGCGCGATGTCTTCACCATGGGCGCGCGCCCGATCGCGCTGGTCAATGCATTGCGCTTCGGCTCCCCGGACCATCCCAAGACCCGCAGCCTCGTGGCGGGCGTGGTCGCGGGCATCGGCGGATACGGAAACTGTGTGGGCGTGCCGACCGTGGCCGGGGAAACCCAGTTCGACGAAGGCTATAATGGCAACATCCTCGTCAATGCGATGGCCGTCGGCCTCGCCGATCAGGACAAGATTTTCTATGCCCGCGGCGCGACGCCCGGAAATCCGATCTTCTATGTCGGATCGAAGACCGGGCGCGACGGCATCCATGGCGCGACCATGGCGTCTGCCGAATTCTCCGAGGGCGACGAGGAGAAGCGCCCTACCGTGCAGGTTGGCGACCCGTTCACCGAGAAGCTGCTGATCGAGGCCTGCCTCGAACTGATGGCGACAGACGCCATTCAGGCAATCCAGGACATGGGCGCTGCTGGCCTGACCTCCTCCTCGGTCGAGATGGCCGCCAGCGGCGGCGAGAATGGCGAAGGCATCGGCGTGGTCATGGACCTCGACAAGGTGCCCCAGCGCGAAGAAGGCATGACAGCCTACGAGATCATGCTGTCCGAGAGCCAGGAGCGCATGCTCATGGTGCTCTATCCCGACAAGATCGATGTCGCGAAAGCGGTGTTCGACAAGTATGACCTGTCGGCTGAAGTCATCGGTCACACGACCGATACCGGCCATCTTGTGCTGACGCAGTTTGGCGAGACGGTTTGCGACATCCCCGTCGCTCCACTGGCTGAAGATGCGCCGAATTATGACCGCCCCTGGACAGAGCCGCCGAAGCGCGCGCCTTTGGACATTTCAAAATATCCCGAGCCTGAAGATTACGGCGAAGTGCTGCTCAAGCTGATGTCGTCGCCTGACATGGCGTCAAAGCGCTGGATCTGGGAACAGTATGACCGCCACGTGATGGGCGACACGGTCGACTCGTCGCAAAGCATGGGTGACGCCGCCATTGTGCGCATCCACGGCACGAACAAGGCGCTGGCCATCACATCCGACTGCAACCCGCACTATGTAGCCGCCGATCCCTATGAAGGCGGCAAGCAGGCGGTGGCGGAAGCTTACCGTAACCTCTCCGCTGTTGGCGCAACGCCGATTGCGATCACGGACAATCTCAATTTCGGCAATCCGGAAAAGCCCGCCACGATGGGCTATATCGTCAAGGCGATCGAAGGCATGGCCGAGGCCTGCCGCGAACTCGACTTCCCGGTCGTTTCCGGGAACGTGAGCCTCTACAACGAGACCGACGGCAAGGCGATCCCGCCAACGCCGGTGGTCGGCGGAGTCGGTCTGATCGAGGATGTCTCGAAGATCGCGACGCTGAAGGGTGCGCAGCCGGGGGACGCGTTGATCCTCATAGGTGAGACGAAGGGCCATCTTGGCGCGTCACTGTATGCGCGCGAATGGCTTGGCCTGAAGGGTGAGGCACTTGGCTCCCCGCCATCTATTGATCTCGAAACGGAAAAGAAAAACGCGGACTTCGTACGTGAGCTTATCCACAAGGGCCTCGTCAACGCCGTCCACGACGTCAGCGACGGCGGAGTTGCCTGCGCGGCTGCGGAAATGGCTTTGGCGAGCGGTGTCCGAGTTTTTGTGAGTGCTGAGCATTTGGCTATTCAGAATTCAGAAGAGGTAAAGCAGCATTATGCAGCTTTAATGTTTTCAGAAACGTCAGGGCGATACCTTGTCTCAGCACCGGAAGAGCGTGTTCAGGAAGTATGGGCTCAAGCAGATAGTGCAGGAATAGCTCGCTCTTTTGGCGGCAGTGGCCTTGTTGGTTCGCTAGAGGATACGGACTGGGATGCACAGTATGATCTGGTACTCAGTGAATTCGATATTAGCTTTAAGGACCGTGTAGACCTCCCCCTCTCCCGCCTCCGCGAGGCACATGAAGGCTGGCTGCCGACCTACATGAATACGGTCGACTGAACGAGAAACGCCCCTCCCGCATTCTGCGGAAGGGGCGCTCGGTTTGGGATGCAATCGTTGGATTAGAACTTGTACCCAACACCCAGCATCACACCATTCGTGTCGGTATCTTCAAACGAATAGTAGGTGTAGTCGCCGCGAAGCTCCCAGTTTTCGGTCAGGTCATAGGTAAGACCTGCACCGATGGCCGGGCCTTCCTCGGAATCCTCAACCGTAATCGGCGTACCGCCCGGCGTGGCCAGCGACGCATCAAGATCGATATATGCATAACCGGCGCGACCGAAAGCGCTCAGGCGCTCCGTAAGCGGCACATCTGCGCGGCCATACAGACCAACCAGATAGTTCAGGCCGATGTCGCCGGAAGCGCCGATCAAGTCGTTGAAGTCGCCATCATTGTTGTCGTCGAGATTAAATTCGTCTTCGTCAACATTGTAGTCGAATTCGCCATCATCGATGCCCGAGGCCAGTTCACCTTCAAGGCTAAAGACATTGTTGAACTTGTAGCCGAGACGCGCGGCGATGCCGTTCGTGTCAACACCCTGCTCTGCACCATCGGGTTCGATTTCCAGGTACTGGTACCCGCCATCAAGATAGAAGCCCGTGTCACTCTCATAGGACTGCGCCTGAGCGGACACAGCCAGACCCGTGGCTGCAGATGCGATCAGAAAATACTTAAACATGTGGTCTCCTTTAAAGACGTGTTCAGCTCCCGCCAGATCGGCGAGACCACAAGAAAACCGTGTCTGAACTGTGTCTGTTCCCATGACAAATCCGCAACCCTCAGCAGTTGCCGGAAAGTCACATGTTCTTAATGCGGATTAACCACCCTTACCGTTGTTTTATTTATTGAAATACGGTGCTCAGAGACTTTCGTGCAGCATTGCAAATCGGTGACACACAGTGGGTTTGGAACCAACCCGCGGTGCCGACGTTCTCACGCCCCTTCCTCCTTGAAAGGATTAGTTTTCCTGCCGCTTGGACGAGATGAGCCAGGCATCCGCCGCCTTCACCGCCATAACAAGCGTGTCGCCCGCCCGCACAAAGAAATCATGTGTCAGATCGCCATAATCATCCGAAGGGGCGTGATATCCGGGATGGTCTTCGACCCCAAAATACAGAAATGGAATGCCGATCTCGTGAAAGACGGCATGATCGGACTGGTTGGTCCAGTCATCCTGTCCGAGTTCAGGCGAGTCATGTCCTGTGAGCAGGGTTACCGGCACTTGGGTGGCCAAATCATCAATCATGGGCTTCAGCTGCGGGTAAGGCGTGGTGCCAGCGACATAGAGTACTCCCGCGTCGGATCGTCCAACCATGTCGAAATTCATGTTCAATGCGACCCGCCCAAGATCAATCAGCCCAGATTCGACCAGAGCCTTTGCGCCCTGATAGCCGATTTCTTCGGCGTCCAGCGCGGCAAAGACGATGTCATGCTTGGGAGGATTTCGCTCGAAATATTCTGCGACACCGACAAGCGCGGCCACACCAGAGGCATTGTCGTCAGCGCCATTATATATTTCTCCGTCAACGATGCCGAGATGGTCGTAATGGGCCGTAACCACGAGCATGGGGCCCCGCCCCGGCGTCTCCCCGGCGATCCAGCCAACAATATTCACACCGTCTGCCGGTTCCGATAACCCGTCCATTGGCCCCGGCAGGACTGGAAAGGCGTACTCGTATGTCCCGTGGAACCTGCGCAGCTCCATCGTCTCGAACCGCTTCAGGATGAATCCCCGTGCAGCGGCATTGCCCGATGATCCCGCAGCACGGCCTTCCAGTGCGTCCGAGGAAAGCGTTTCCGTCAGGTTCAGCATGGCTGGGCCGTCTACATACATCGCGCGATACTCCGTGAGACGGTCCGCCACGTCGTCATCGCGGTTCATGTAGAAGAAGACGCCCGCGACAATCATCACAATGAAAAGAACTTCGGCGAGAATGAAGGCGCGCATTCTGGTCATGGGGGCGAATCCAATCATGATTTCTGTTATTACCACTTTAGAGTTGCCCTCCTGATGTCACAATCGGTTCAGCCGGATGCTTGACGTCGCAGGTGCTAAACGCCAGTTCTGCCACGCAACTGGAAGGAACTGCCCATGGCCATGTCACGCGAGACGCTGCTCGGATATCTCACCGACGCTTTCCCGGAAGCCGAGATCACGCTGACCGACCTGGCGGGCGACGACAATCACTGGCAGGCCGAGATCGTCAGCAGCCAGTTCGCTGGCATTCCCCGCGTGAAGCAGCACCAATTGGTCTATTCTGCCCTGAAAGGCACCATGGGGGGCGAACTTCATGCGCTGGCCCTGAAAACGCGGGCACCGGATTCCTGAATCTGACGCATTGACGATACGGTCGGTTCGTTATTGTTTCATCCGCAACCAAGGATGAGGAAACGACCCCATGAAACGCCTGACCTTAACCACCAGCGCCATCGCGCTGAGCTTCATGATTGCGGCCTGCGCCGCGCCTGAAGCTGTAGATGAAACAACTCTCGACACCGCGCCTGAAGTGGTCGCTGAAGTCGATCATTCCGTGGAAATCGCTGAGGCCCGCGCCTTCCTGGAGCGCGCCGAAGCTGAACTCGCCGCGCAGAGCCGTATTGCCGCGCAAGCCTACTGGAACCAGGCCACGAACATCACGCCCGAAACCAACGCGCTCGCAGCCGAAGCTGGTGCGGCATCGACCATCCTCGCCGTTTCACTCGCGAATGAGTCCAAGCAGTTCGATGTCAGCGTCCTGCCAGCTGATTTGGCGCGCAAGATGACCATGTTGCGTACCGGGATCACGATCCCTGCCCCGTCGACGCCGGGCGCAGCCGAGGAGCTTTCGCAGATCACCACCAATCTCGACGCGACCTACGGCACCGGGAAATTCACCTATAAGGGCGAGGCACTGAACCTCGACCAATTGTCGACGATCATTGAAACCAGCCGCGACCCGGAAGAGCTCAAAGCTGTCTGGGAAGGCTGGCGCACGATCTCCGTGCCGATGAAGGACGATTATGCCCGCATGGTCGAGATCGCCAATGAAGGCGCAAATGAGCTTGGCTTCGAAAGCCTCGATCAGATGTGGCTGTCCGGCTACGACATGGCACCGGAAGAGATGGAAGCTGAAGTGCAACGTCTGTGGACGCAGGTGGAGCCGCTTTATGAAGAGCTGCACTGCTTCACCCGCGCCAAACTGAATGAAGAATACGGCGACGATGTGCAGCCGCGCACCGGCCCGATCCGCGCTGACCTGTTGGGTAATATGTGGGCCCAGCAATGGTCATCCATCTATGACGTCGTGAAGCCTGACGTGCCGGGACCAAGCTACGACCTGACCGAACGCCTCAACGAAAAGGGCTATGACGCCATCAAAATGGTCGAGACAGGCGAAACCTTCTTCACCTCCCTCGGCCTCGAGCCGCTGCCGGAAACTTTCTGGGAGCGTTCCATGATCGTGCGCCCAGAGGGCCGCGAAGTCGTTTGCCACGCCTCAGCCTGGGATCTGGACGATGAGGAAGATGTACGCATCAAGATGTGTACTGAAGTGAACTCGGAAGACTTCTATACGGTCCATCACGAACTGGGTCACAATTTCTACCAGCGCGCCTACAAGGATCAGGACTACTTGTACAAAACCGGCGCACATGATGGCTTCCATGAGGCCATCGGCGACTTTGTCGGCCTGTCGATCACACCGGAATACCTCGAACAGATCAATCTGATCACCGCTGAGGAAAAGCCGGGCGCTGATGCCGACACGGCACTTCTGATGCAGACCGCGCTCGACAAGATCGCCTTCCTGCCGTTTGCGCTGACCGTTGATGGCTGGCGCTGGGATGTCCTGTCTGGTGAAACTGCGCCAGAGGCCTACAACACGTCATGGTGGGATCTCCGCCTGAAAAATCAGGGCCTCGTACCACCGGCCCCGCGCCCGGAAGACGCCTTCGATCCCGGCGCGAAGTACCACATTCCGGGCAACACGCCCTATTTGCGCTACTTCCTGAGCTACATCCTGCAGTTCCAGTTCCACAAGGCCGCTTGTGAGCAGGCTGGCTGGGAAGGACCGCTGCATCGCTGCTCGATCTATGACAACAAGAAAGTGGGCAAACGCTTCAATGCCATGCTGGAAGCTGGCGCGTCACAGCCTTGGCCGGACACGCTGGAAGAATTCACCGGCACTCGCGAAATGGATGGCAGCGCGATCATCGAGTATTTCGATCCGCTGATGCTCTATATGAAAGACCAGAACGCCACCGAGAGCTGTGGCTGGTAACAGAAACATGCCCGGCAGCATCAAAGCTTGACGCTGCCGGGTATCCACCACACATGCTGTGACAACAGCGGAGATACCAGAATGACCGATCAAGCCACGCTCGATGCCATCGAAAAGGCCGTCAAAGCCAATGACGTCGTACTTTTCATGAAAGGTACACCGACGTTCCCGCAGTGCGGGTTCTCATCAGTTGTGGTGCAGGTTCTGGACTATCTTGGCGTGGACTATGTCTCGACGAACGTTCTGGAAGATCAGGCCGTGCGGGAAGGCATCAAGGCCTATTCGGAATGGCCGACCATTCCACAGCTCTATGTAAAGGGCGAATTCGTTGGCGGCTGTGACATCGTCAAAGAGATGTTTGAAAGCGGCGAACTGCGCGACTTCATGAAGGACAAGGGTGTCGAGCTGGAAGACGCCTGAGGCTCAGGCCTGAAAGAATCCTGTGATGCTGGCCTGGATCATGTGTCCGTCAGCATGCACCAGCGCTGGTGACGCAACAAACATGACGCTGAAGGCTAGCCCGCTCAAATAGCTCTTACGACGCCTGAACGGCATCGGATGGCAGGCCCGCGCGGCTCGACGCCACTTAATCAGCGTATATATGACCAGATAGATGCCCAGCATGGCCGCCCCCCAGGCTGCGGTAAGAATCATCAGGTGCGTCATGGGTCTCCCCTCCCTTAACTACCGGTTCCCAGATTACGCGACCTGCATTTCCGGGTGTCAAACATTTGCTGGAAATTTGCTCTAGTGAGCGAAAGGGTTTGGTAACCAAAAAAACGGCCCGATGTGCGCCCGACCTTTCCAGTTCGCAGCATTCGTTATAGCAGGGCGATCATGACCACGACATCCCTTGCCCCTGCTCCGATCCGGCCTGCCAAGGCCCCCAAGGTCGGCATCGTTTCCCTCGGCTGCCCGAAAGCCCTGGTCGATTCCGAGCGGATCATCACGCGCCTGCGCGCAGAAGGCTACCAGATCGCCCCGGACTATTCCGGCGCAGACCTGGTTCTGGTGAACACGTGCGGATTTCTGGATTCCGCGCGTGATGAGAGCCTTGAGGCTATCGGTGAAGCGATTGAAGCGAATGGCAAGGTTATCGTTACAGGCTGTCTTGGCGCCGAACCGGACGTGATCGAGAAAGCGCATCCCAAAGTGCTCGCGATCACCGGGCCTCACCAGTATGAGGCCGTGATGGACGCGGTCCACACGCACCTCACCCCGCCGCACAATCCTCACACCGACCTGGTGCCTGAAAGTGGCCTGCGCCTGACACCGCGCCATTACGCATATTTGAAGATCTCGGAGGGCTGCAACAATCGGTGCAGCTTCTGCATTATTCCGAAACTTCGCGGCGATCTTGCCTCCCGCCCGATCCATCATGTGCTGACCGAAGCCGAACAACTGGTCCGGGCCGGCGTGAAGGAATTGCTCGTGATCAGTCAGGACACGTCCGCCTATGGACTGGACGTGCGCTACAAGCCGGAAACCTGGCGTGGCACGGAATACCAGACGCGCTTCCTCGATCTGGCCAAGGGGCTGGGCAGCCTCGGCGTGTGGACGCGGATGCATTATGTCTATCCCTATCCGCATGTGGACCAGGTTATTCCGCTGATGGCCGAAGGCCTGATCACACCCTATCTCGACATTCCATTCCAGCACGCCTCCGCGCCAGTGCTGAAGGCCATGAAACGGCCCGCCAAACAGGACCGCGTACTTGAACGCATCCTTCAGTGGCGCCGGGATGTGCCTGACCTCGCCATCCGCTCAACCTTTATCGTTGGGTTTCCGGGCGAGACCGAAGAGGATTTCGAGATCTTGCTGGACTTCATCCGCGAAGCGAAGATCGATCGCGCAGGGTGCTTCCAATACGAAAACGTCGCCCATGCTGACAGCCGTGACCTGCCCGGTCATGTGCCAGATGAAGTCAAGGAAGCGCGCTGGCACCGCTTCATGGAAGTGCAGGCGAAAGTGTCTGCTGATCGCGCCGCTGCGCAGGTCGGAACGGTTCAGGACGTCATAATTGACGGCCCATCTGACTCGACCGGCGAAATGATAGGCCGCACCAAGGCTGATGCGCCGGAAGTCGATGCCGTGGTCTATCTGGAAAATGCAAGTCACCTGAAAGCGGGCGACATCGTCTCGGCGGCAATCACTGGAGCAGATGATTACGACCTGTTCGGACAGCTTGCCAGCAAGGACGGCTAACCCCTTAATCGTCGTCAACTTGTCTTCTGCAATGCCGACACCGGATAACAGAGCACACGCACGGGTTTTTTCGTATTATTGAAAAACAATATGTTGACTTATCGTTATTCGATACATCATACTTGCCTCATCAAATCGGAGGCACCCCCATGAAACGCGCGCTCATATCCCTGTCCGCCCTGTCCATCGCAGCCTTGCCGGCTCTGGCCGAGACTAAGGACTTCCCAGTCGGCTCCTTCTCCAGCATTGATGTGAAAGGTGGCATCAAGGTCCTGTACGAAACCGGCGCTGAGACCACAGTCATCGTTGAACAGGCCGAAGGCGACTTTTCAGATATCAGCATCGAAACTGATGATGGAGAGCTGCAAATCGGCCGTGAAAGCCTCGGCTTCCTGAAATCCTTACGGGCCAATCTTCACGTGGATCTCGTCGAAGGTGACTTGCGCGTGAAAGTGAACGGAAAGCGCAAGCCTTCCTATACGGTGATTGTCACGTCGCCGAGTATTTCCGAACTGGACGTGGCGCAATCCTCAATTCTTGAAGCCTCCGGGATCGATGCGGGAGAAATCGAACTGGACGCTTCTTCGAGCGCAAAACTGATCGTTTCCGGTCGCGCCGCTTCAGCCGACATGGACGCATCGTCTTCCTCCAGTATCGACGCATCCGACTTCATTGTCGGGGCAATATCGATCGAGGCAACATCGAGCGCGGATGTGATCGCTCATGCGGTCACCAATAGTCGGGCCAGAATCGACGCTTCCTCCAGCTCTGACGTTAAGCTGGTTCTGGAAAGCACAGCAGATATCGATGTCGATGCCTCATCCAGCACCGATATTGTGCTCACCGGAACATGCGACGAGATTACGGTGGATGCATCGTCATCCGCCGACGTTGAAGCCAAGGATCTGTTGTGCAAGTCCGCCGAGATCGACGCATCCAGTAGCGCGGACGTGTCCGTCAGCGTGACTGAGGCGCTGGAAGCCAAAGCGTCCAGTGGCGCCGACATCAACGTTCACGGCGCACCGACCCAGGTCGATATCACCGAGTCGAGCGGCGGCGATATTTCCATAAAATCCTGACACCGAGCATTATAGGAATCAGACCATGAGAAAATCAGTTATCATCGCATCCAGCATTGCTGCGTTTGCTCTATCCGCGTCACTCTACAGCGCATCCGCCGACACAACCCAAGTGTACAATCTTTCCGGATTTGATGAACTCGATATCTCCGCCGGTGTCTCCGTCAAATTCGTGCGTGCACCTCAGCATTCGATCACCGCTGACTTTGAACGGGGTGGCCCTGAAGATGTCAAAGTGCGCCTCGATGGAGATCGCCTGTATCTGTCCCGCAAATCCACAAAGGGGTGGGGTAACAAGGTGCGCGTCAAGTTCACGGTGACCGGCCCGGAGCTCAACGAGATCGAAGCCAGCTCTGGCTCGTCCCTGCTCGCGGAAGGATTGGAGTCCGGCCCTATGGAGATAGACGTTTCCAGCGGCGCAGCGGTTTCCGTCCACGGCGTATGCACACGCCTTGAGGTAAAAGCTTCGTCCGGCGGCAGTGCCAACGCAAAAGGGCTCACCTGTGAAACTGTGCAGGCCAAGGCCAGCAGCGGCGGATCAGTCAAGGCATATGCCAGCGACGCCGCATCGAGCAAGACGTCCAGCGGTGGCAGCGTCGATATCTACGGCAATCCCGAGTCGCGCTCGGCCAACAAGTCCATGAGCGGCGGATCTACCGCGTTCCATGGCGGCTGATCGAGTTGAGTATCGGAGGGAAACATGTCCCTCCGGTCCTACCCGATGTCGAAGTCTTCCGGGTTAAATCCAGGATTTGGCCATTCAAGGTTCAAATCTTCCAGCGCGCCACGTACGAGACGGGCGATCATGGCATTTCGACGAGTCCGGCTGTCTGCGGGCACAACATACCAGGGCGCATGCGGTGTCGAGCATCGCTCAACGGCGGTCTCATAGGCCGACATGAATTTTGCCCAATCCTTGCGATCATCCAGATCCGCCGGATTGAATTTCCAAAGTTTGTGAGGCTCGACAAGGCGCTCTGCGAGCCGGACGCCTTGTTCCTCATACCCGACATTCAGCATGCATTTGACGATGACGACGCCATTCTCCGTCATGTGTTTTTCGAACGCATTGATCTGCTCATACCGCCGTTCCACGTCTTCCGGGCTAGCGAAGCCACGCACTTTCACGACCAGCACGTCTTCATAGTGCGAACGATCAAAGATGCCGACATTGCCCTTTTTGGGCACGGCATTGTGAACGCGCCAGAGATAGTCGCGGGCCAGTTCGTTCTTGCTTGGCGCCTTGAACGCTTTCACCTCCATGCCAAGCGGCGTGGTGTCGGCGAAGACATTGCGAATGGTGCCCGACTTGCCTGCCGTATCCATGCCCTGCAGCACGACAAGCACGGACTGCTTCTTGTGGGCGTAGAGCATGTCCTTCAATTCATTGATGACGGCCGCGTCCTTTTTCAGGCTGGTTTTGGCGTCTTCCTTGTCCGCAAAGAGATCAGGGTCCCGGGTCGGCCGCGCTGCCAGCGAGAAGGGTTCGCCCGGATTGGCAATGAGGTGCTGGCGGACTTGCGCGATATCGGGAATGTTCATGCGATCAGATTCTCCAAAAAGAAAGGCCGCACCAGTCTGGCGCGGCCTTTTAGATTGTTCAAGGAATTCAGTCCACTTACGAGGAGTAGAATTCGACCACCTGGGCTGGTTCCATCTGGACCGGATACGGCACGTCAGACAGTTCAGGCACGCGGACATAAGTCGCGCTCATGGCTTTCGGATCGACGTCCACATATTCCGGGATATCGCGCTCAGCGCTGCCGAGAGCTTCCAGAACGAGCGCCATGTTGCGGGACTTCTCGCGGATCTGAACAACGTCGCCCGGCTTCACGCGCGCGGAGCCGATGTTACAGCGGCGGCCATTGATCATGACGTGCCCGTGGTTGACGAACTGGCGGGCTGCGAAGATCGTCGGCACGAATTTCGCACGGTAGACGATGGAATCGAGACGCGATTCCAGCAGGCCGATAAGGTTCTCGGACGTGTTGCCCTTCATGCGGTTCGCTTCTTCATAGATGCGAAGGAACTGCTTTTCCGTGATGTCGCCGTAGTAGCCTTTCAGCTTCTGCTTCGCCATCAGCTGCAGACCAAAGTCAGAAACCTTGTTGCGGCGGTTCTGGCCGTGCTGACCGGGCTTGTAGTTACGCTTGTTGACGGGGGACTTCGGACGGCCCCAGATATTTTCACCGACGCGACGGTCGATCTTGTACTTCGCGCTGTGGCGACGTGACATGGTAATACCTCATTGTCGACGCAGGTCGGTGGGCGGCGCTCATTCGCACCCACGATTTCAACGGCGGCCCTGCACCATCCCGTTTAGAGACGCGGGGTAAACCTCAAAACCATTGGCAGGTCAAGCCATTCCACTGCTACATACAATGCAAAAAGCGGGAGGAAAACATGGGCCAGGTCGACGGCAAAATCGCAATTGTAACGGGTGCTGGCAGCGGTATCGGTCGGGCATGCGCACTCGTGCTTGCTCGGGAAGGTGCCGCCATCATGGCGACCGACATTGATGACGAAGGTCTGAGGGTCACCGAGCGACTCGTCACAGATGCCGGAGGGCGCATCATCACCGCGCATCAGGACGTGACGGATGAGAGCATGTGGGAAGCAATCTTCAGCCAAACCGAGAACGCATTCGGGACACCATCTGTATTGGTCAACAATGCCGGCATCGCCATCGCAGGCGCGATCACGGATTTTACGCTGGATGATTGGCGCAAGCAGATGAGTGTGAATGTCGACAGCGTATTTCTCGGAACGCGCGCAGCGATGCGGCACATGGGTTCCAAAGGTGGTTCGATAGTCAACATTTCATCGGTTGCCGGCCTGCGTGGCGCAGCTGGGGCGAGCGCCTATTGCACATCGAAAGGGGCCGTTCGACTCTTTTCAAAGGCAGCGGCGGTCGAGTGCGCCCAGATGGGTACGGGCATCCGGGTCAATTCGGTGCATCCGGGCATCATCGATACGCCGATCTGGCAGAAATCGATCACCCGCATGACCGAGGCCATGGATGAAGAACGCGTCGCCGCGCTTACGGCGCATTCGGGTGCCAATCAGATGGACGTCGAGGCGATTGCGACCCAGTCAAGCCCAATGGGTCGGGCCGGACGGCCAGAGGAAGTCGCAGAATTGGTCCTGTTCCTGTCCTCGGATGCTTCCAGCTATATCAGCGGGCAGGAGCATGTGGTCGATGGCGCCATGACGGCGCGCTAGCGGCCAGTAGTGATACGCAACCGCGAAACTGCCCCCAAAAGCCTAGTCCGGCTTGACGGTGGTGCGGTATTCGCGGCTCGCATAGATCAGAGAGTTGCCATTGTCGCCGAGCACAGCGTCAACAACCTCACCGATGCAGACATGATGCGTGCCGACCTGATTGTGCGAAACCAGTTTGCACTCGAATGCCACGAGCGCTCCTGAGATGACAGGCTGACCAGACCAGCCCGGCGTCCAGTCTGCCCCATCAAATTTGTCCTTGAATTTGTGGGTCATGCGGCTGGCAAAAACATCTGCCACATCCGCCTGATTGTCCTTCAAGACGTTCACACAAAACGTGCCATTGCCCAGCAGAACCGGCGTTAGCGACGAGGATTCATTGATGCAGACAAGCAAGGTCGGTTTGGGCGTATCGGCGCTGACTGAGGACATTGCGGTTGCTGTCGTGCCCGCCCGACCAGCAGCGCCGTCTGTCGTGATGACATTCACGGTCGCTGCAACCAGGCTCATTCCTTCCAGGAAACGCTGCTTGAGAAGCGCGCGGTCTGTGAGGGGCTGCAAGTCATCTGTCATGGTCATCACTTTCGGTCACATCAGTAGTATGGCGTGGACGGGCGCCGACAAGAGGTTGCAGCGCATTGATTACACCACAGACGCAGCAAGGGACCGGCAAGATATGGTTGAAGACCAGGCCGCAGCCAAACTCTTTACACGAGACGCACAAAATATTCGTCATCAGCCCGGCTGGAAAAAAGAATTCATTGAGGCCCACACGTGCGGTGAGGCTTGCTTGGTACACAAACAACGCCACCAACAAGCTGCGCCCAGGATGGCGCGCTTGAAACCAGGCTGTCTTGAGAAAAATTGGAGCGGGCGAAGAGATTCGAACTCTCGACCCCAACCTTGGCAAGGTTGTGCTCTACCCCTGAGCTACGCCCGCATCCTTATTAGGGTATTCACGGCGTTGCCGCCGAGAGGCGTGATAAAGCGCATCAGCCCCGGCTTTGCAAGACGGAAATTCTGCGAAACTGCACAATTTCCAAACTGTCGGTCGGAGACTTGAGCAAACCTATCCCCGCAACACTGGACGTATCTGGTCGGGGCGCACTTCCCGGCCTTCAACATCAACAAATGCCGCTCGGATGGCACTCTTGGATCCCGCCTTCGTAAAGCTGATCGGAGGCGCCTCGCCCTGTCCGAGACAAGCGTCGCCCCATTGCGTCAGGCCGATCAGGATCGGCCGCAGCGAAAGGCCCGTGGCGGACAGAACATATTCCGGTCGGGCGCGCTTGCCAGGCGCCTTGTAAGGCTTTTTGGCCAGCAGGCCGGCATCCACAAGTTTCTTCAACCGCCCCGACAACACGGTTCTTGGGCATCCCAGCTCAGACTGGAAGTCATCGAAGCGCCGCACACCATAAAGTGCTGCGCGAAGGATGAGCAAAGTCCACCTGTCACCAATCAGGTCTATGGCTTTGGCCAAATTACAGGTGTCTGGCGGGACTGGCGAGCGGCGGACGAGCGGAATTTGGGACATAGTTCATATCTGGATAAGTTCGCTTTTGAAATCCAGCCAGTTTCCCTATTCCTGCCTCATATTTTAAGGCAAATGCCCAGAGACTCACCACAAGGCGAAACAAATCATGCGGAAATCGATCTACTCTCCCTTGTTTGGCTTGGCCGTAGCCGCGTTTGTAGCCTGCGCGGTTCCAGCCGGTCCGCCGGCAATCGGTACGGCCGACACAAACCAGGGCCGGGGCCATCCTGCACTGTCGCCAGGTACGCTGAAGGCGCTATCCTGCCCCAGCGGGACATCTTATGTGGCACCGTCGGAGATCTCCATTGTTGCGGAATCCGTGCCACTATCTGAACGCGCCAACATTTCGCTGTTCCCAGGCGTCCGCTTCGCGCAGGGCTGGGCGCTCACTTCCCCCAATAAGAACTTTGGGGGATTGTCGGGTATTGAGCTACATGCCGACGGAGGCTTCCTGGCGGTTTCCGACATGGGCGCATTTGTCTGGATTGATCGTGACGGTGGTGAGCTGACCGGAACGGGCCGAATTGCATATATGCGGGGACAGGACAACGAGTTGCTCAAGGGCAAGACCGAGGGCGACTCCGAAGGGCTCGCCCTGAAGAATGGCGCTGCATATGTCAGCTTCGAACGTCGGCACCGTATCGAGGCATTCGATCTGAGCACTTGTGGCGCCGCCGCACGCGCCACGCTGGTCGCGGATCTGCCGAGCGAAATTGAAGGCACGGAAATCCGCGAGAATTCCGGCGCAGAAGCGCTATCTTTCGGAAAATCACTTCGTGCAGGATACGAACAGCTCATTGATGGCAAGTCGCCGATCGTCGAGCTTGTCCCGATCGGCAATGCTGTTACGCTTGTCGAACCGATCAATACCGATTTTGACAGTCCGCTCGTGGGCATGACAAACCGGATTGCGCTCGGCGATCAGTCGATGGCCGGATCCGTGGTTTACAGTCTACGTCGCAACTATAATCCCGTATTCGGTAACCGTTTGGCCGTGGAGGCCGAATATCAGGATGCTGGCGGGTCAAGCCGACGCGGTCTGTTTACGCTGTCCCGACCCATGAATGTCGACAATTTCGAAGGCATCACGGTTGAAACCCTGCCAGACGGCGTCCACCGCCTCTGGATTGTCTCTGACGACAATTTCTCGGATCGCCAGCGCACGCTACTTTTTGCCTTCGATCTTGTCGGGGAAGCACACTGAGACAATTCAACACGTGACCGCATGCTGGCCCCTTACAATCAGCGCGTCACCGAATTACATCATCAACCAGCATGAGGGCTGCTTCGTTTGCGACGGACTGATCTCCGGCGACCTTAATTTCCGTCAGGGAGCTGGCATTCTGGCTTGGGCCGTGGTCCGGGCTCATCCGGCGCCCACCTAGTATCTAGGTTGACGGGAGTGAATATGCCCCGCGGCGTTCGTGGTTCTCATGCGCTATTTTTCTGTGTGCCATAGTCAGGCGCCGAACAGCCAACCCGATGGATACTCTGATGGACAAGACCGACCTGCGACATCGGATGCGAACCCTGCGGGCCGAAGCGGCCGCGCGCGATCCTGATGGCGCAGATTCTGTGGCTGAAAAATTTCCGATGAAGCTGCTTGAACGCTATGGCCCGGTTGTCGCTGGATATGTGGCGATCAATGAAGAGCTTGATCCCGCGCCCCTAATGATGCGTTTGGCAAAGGCTGGCGCAGAATTATGTCTGCCCCGGATAGAGGACACTGGCGAACTGACCTGGCGCACATGGCATTTCGGCGAACCACTGGAGCGCCGGCCATTTGGATTGTCCGAACCGTCAGAAGATGCACCGCTGGCTCATCCGACGTTGATTCTGACGCCTCTGCTCGCCTTTGATGGCATGGGCAATCGGCTTGGCTATGGCAAAGGGCATTATGACAAGGCGTTTGAAAAGCTCCGGGCAAACGGCCGGGCATTTGCCTGTGCATTGGCCTACCCGGCCCAGCAGATCGACTCCGTCCCCAGCGAACCACATGATCAGCCGCTCGACTGGGCCGTCACACCAATTGGCTCAATTCCGCTATTCATGATGCGCAACATGAAAAGTCTGACACCCCCCCAAGAAAGCGGCTAAATCGGCTTGGGTATTGCTAATTTTCCGTTAAAGGTAAACGGAAGGTAAAGCGATGTCCCATTTCGGCCTCATTTCGGTAACCACGGCCAGAAGGACTGTGTCAGTTCTGGACGTTATGATGTTTGCCGTCGTATCTGCTGCACTTGTTACAGGTTTCGCCGTGAGTGTATCCGGTGGCCAGGACGCGCTCGCATCTTCATATCAACAAGCGCAGATTTACTATCCCGTTGAAAAACCCGCTGCCGCGGCGATCCAGGAACCGGTGGCTATCAAGCCCGCAGCGCCAACTGAGAGCAATCCCACAATCAAGCAGCTCGCCAAATCCGGTCATGGATTCCGGTCGACATTTGGATCAGAATCCATCGAGGACAAATTCTGGTTGTCTGAGACGCATGCGATTGACACCTTCTATGGCGGCAGGTGGGCTCCCGAAAACGCCATCACGACACCTCAAGGTTTGGCACTTCAAGTCAAACGCGAGCCAGAACAGGACATCCCGTTTTCCATTGCCGAAGCAAGATCAAAGCAACGCGTCGGTTATGGACGTTATGAGGCGGTGATGCAGGTCGGTAAGGGGTCAGGGCTGGTCTCGGCCTTTTTCACGTATACCGGACCCTATGCAGGCGATCCTCACGACGAAGTGGATATTGAGTTTCTGGGCAAAGACACATCAAAAGTGGAGTTCAATTACTGGCGGAATGGAAAGCACGGAAAGAATGCCAAGTTCGATTTGCCATTCGATGCGTCAGCCGCGCCACACCTCTACGCATTCGAGTGGTTGCCTGATCGGATCACCTGGTATGTCGACGGGGTTGCCTATTACTCCACCGAACCAGATGACGCGTTCATTCCGCGCACGTCCGGACGCCTCTATTTCAGTCATTGGACCGGCGTACCAAAGATGCAGGGATGGCACGGAAAGCCCAAATTTAAATCCGGTGAAGCCACCATCGTGAGCTGCACGTCATTCACGCCAGTCAATGAAAGCACCCAGACATGCGGGGACAGTTTCCGGCCAACCCTCGCAGGTACGGCCGAAAACCACATCTACGCTACTTTGAGTCCTTGAGAATCTGCTCGCGCGCAACCGGCAGCAGTTCTGCCATCTGCTCGCGAATACGAGCATCGGTGCGATCTATGCCAGCCGTATCGAAGTCACCGCGCACCTTGCGGAACACGTCGTCATCGCCCGCTTCTTCAAGATCGGACAGTACGACCGTCTTGGCATAAGCCTCAGCATCTGAGCCTGTCAGACCCATGAGATCGGCGGCCCAGAGACCGAGCAGCTTGTTTCGGCGCGCCATGACCTTGAATTGGGTTTCCTGATCAAAGGCGTATCGAGCCTCCTCGGCGCGTTCGCGATCGTCAAATGTGCTCATGAGAAAGGCCTTTCTGAACGGTGGTAATTCACCAGTGCATATAGTCGTTGAGTTAAGGTGTGCGCAATAATTGTTTCTTTGCCCAGATTGGCGTAACAGTCGCGCTTTCTGGGGTGGCTGAAAACGATTCCTGTTACAGCGATCCGGTACCGTCAGGAGATCCGTCCGCATGAGCAAGAAGCGCATTATCTATGAGGGCAAGGCGAAAATCCTTTATGAAGGGCCGGAGCCAGGCACCCTCATCCAGTATTTCAAGGATGATGCAACCGCCTTCAACGCGCAAAAACGCGCGGTTCTGGATGGTAAAGGCGTTCTGAACAATCGCATCAGCGAATTCATGATGACACGCCTGTCGGCCGTTGGAATCCCCACCCATTTCATCCGCCGCCTCAATATGCGCGAGCAGCTGGTCAAGAAGGTCGACATCATTCCACTGGAAGTAGTCGTGCGGAATGTGGCGGCTGGCACGCTCTCCAAGCGTCTCGGAATTGAGGAAGGCCAGGTCCTGCCCCGGCCCATGGTGGAGTTCTATCTGAAGGACGACGCGCTAGGTGATCCATTGGTCACAGAAGAGCACATCGCCGCCTTCGGATGGGCCGCGGCTCAGGAATATGATGATCTGATCGCCATGTCGCTCCGCGTAAACGACTTTATGTCGGGCCTGTTCGCAGCGGTCGGCATTCGGCTAGTAGATTTCAAACTGGAGTTCGGCCGCCACTATGAGGGCGATAGCGATGTGCCGCGCATTTTGTTGGCTGACGAGATCAGCCCCGACAGTTGTCGACTTTGGGATTTCGAGACCGGTGACAAGCTCGACAAGGACCGGTTTCGCCGTGACCTCGGCGGCGTGACGGAAGCCTACGCGGAAGTAGCCCGGCGTCTCGGCATCCTGAAAGAGTCCGGCGAGAGTGACAATGTGGTGAGCTTCACCAACGGCAAGTAAGCCCTTTGTACCACGCCGCCGAGCAAGAGACCTTACCCAATGAGCCAAGATACAAAAACCAAGATCCGCTCCAAACTATCATACATGAACGGTCGAAAGCCGGTCTTTGCCACGGCACTTGTTCTTGTCGGCATGGCTTACGCGGTAAGCTTGTTTCAATAGGACTGAAATCGGGCTATGGGGGCCCGACTCAGACTTCCCAGGAGACCTCTCATGAAAGCCATCGTCCACGTCGCGCTGAAGAATGGTGTTCTGGACCCGCAGGGCAAGGCCGTTGCGGATACGCTCGCGCGTATGGGCTACAAGGAAGTCGAGGCCGCTCGCATCGGCAAAGTGATCGAGCTCGATCTCGAAGACGGTCTTTCGTCCGATGCGGCCGAAGCCCGCGTCAGAGAAATGTGCGAGAAGCTGCTGGCAAACACCGTTATTGAAAGCTACCGCTTCGATCTCGTCAGTTAGGCTGACTTTTCAACTACTGAGCCATATCCGGTCGTAAGCACTACGACATCCAGTTATGCCGATCGAACATGTGAGCGAATACTCACTTGCGTCTAGATGGATCTGCGCCTAGATTGGTATCAGAGACATGGAGGGCCAGATGGCGAGACCATCAAGTACAGATCAATCCAAGACAAAGCCTCGCGCCCGGAATGCGCGGCCGAAGATCGAACGCGCAGCGCTGAAACTTTTCATTCATGAAGGGATCGATGCTGCCACGACACGCGAAATCGCCGAAAAGGCCGGCGTTTCGGAAGGGGCACTCTATCGCCACTACAAGGGCAAGGACGAACTTGCACTGTCCCTGTTCATGGAAACCCATAATCGCCTGGGCGCGATGATGGCGCAGGCCCTCTCGGCGGATGGCTCACTCGAAGAAAAGGTTCATGCAGCTGTCGAAGCCTATTGTGCGCTGGCGGACGAAGATTTCCTGCTGTTCTCGTTTCACCTCGTCTCGCTCAATCGCTTCCTTCCCTATGACAAGCGCCGCGAAGATGATCCGGTCTCAATCACTGAAAAGATAATTGCCGGCCTGATTGCGGACGGACATATTCCAAAGGGCGACCCGGCGCTGAAAGCCGCCATGGCGCTTGGCGTGGTCATGCAGGCTGGCCAGAACAAGATTTACAACCGCCTGCCCGGACCATTTTCCCAGCACGTTGACGCGTTGTCTCGCGCGGTTCTGTGCGTCTTGAATTCCTAGTGATCAGATAGCGAAGGAGCCCCTGCAATGCGCGGCCTCGTCTTCACAGTCGTCTATTATATTCTCTCTGTTCTTTACGTGCTGGTATCGCTGCCTTTCCTGATCTTGCCGGGGCGAGGCCCTGTCCGCATGATCATCCGCAGCTATACACGGGCGATGAATCTGAACCTTCGCATCGTCGCCGGAATTCGCAAGGAAGTACGTGGACGAAGCAACCTTCCGGACGGTCCCTTCATCCTCGCGGCGAAGCACCAAAGCTGGGGCGACGGATACCTCATCTACCCGGAAGTGAAGAATCTTGCGTTCGTGACCGGCGACCATTTGGAAAAGTTTCCACTGGTCGGCGGAATTCTGCGAAAGCTGGGTGCCATCGTCATCGATACTTGCGGCGGCGGAGATCGCAAAGCGGCCTCGTTGAAGGAAGGCATGGTTCGCGCCCGTGACGAAGGCCAACGGGTACTGATTTATCCTGAAGGCCACCTCGCGCCGGTCGGGTACCATTTTCGCTACAAGGCGGGGGTCTGGCATATGGCGCAGGCAATGAATGTTCCGGTCATTCCCGTCGCCACCAATATTGGCGTGTTCTGGCGCCAGCAGGAACGCGACAAAACTGCCGGCACCGCGATCATTGAATTCCTGCCCCCTCTGGATCCGAATCTGCCTAAAGTAGAATTCCTACAGACCCTGACCGGGACCGTGGAGCTGCACACAGCAAGACTCGTGGCCGAGGCAACTGGTGCGCCGGTAGAGCCGAGCATCCTCATTCCGGATCCTCCAAAGGGCATGGAAGCAAGCCCCAGCTCCGACGACCTGGCGGCTTTTGGAAAGCCGTGAGACTCACCGCTCAACATAAACTTTACACACACAAGAATTATTGATAAACAATAATTGCTCAGGCGATCCCGGGGGCCATATCGGGATTGAACAAATGACGAAATCAAAATCGAAAACAGCAATCGGCCTGTTGGTAGCCGTTGTTGCAACCGCTTATCTGCCTGCCTCCGCGACCGGATGGAAAGTTTGGGACGGACACAATGAAAAGGCGCCTCGCGCCATCCTGACGACCACCGCCGATCAAGCTGGCGCAGTGCTCGTATGCGCGCCAAACGGCCAGATGTCCGCCATTCTATCGCTTGAGGCGGGCGATATTTCTGATCAAATCGACAAGCATGCCACATACAGACGAGGAGAGACCGCTTCAATCATGGCGGGCGACACACCCGGCGTCGAAACAGTTGTTCAATACGCTCCGGCAAACAGCACAATCGAGATCGGATCGCACAGCCCGGCTGCCAAGATCTACAACTCCGTCATTCGGGGAGATACTGTCAGTGTCTCAGTTGAACATGCCGGTAAAGTTGAGACGAAGTACCCGGAGCCGGACGATGCGTTCAAAGCATTCGCAAAAACCTGCAATGCCGCCCGCGCGGCGAGTGCGAACTAGGTTTCTCTCAAAGAGTGCGTATCGGTTCGGTTAAGGGTTGACGAGCCAGCATGGCTCATGCCCAATCTTGGGGAAGCACGCCTCAAGGAAAGCCCAATGTTCAAATACCTGATTACTGTAGCTGCCATGGTGATGGCAGCTACACCTGCACTCGCCGACTCAGCACCACGCGTCTGGATCCAGGAAAAAGATCAGTTGATCAGGGTCGACAGTTCAGATGCCGGCAAGGACCCGAACTTCAAAAGCCTGGTTCGGATCATAAAGGCGGAAGGCGGTGACCACCCGACCATCCAGCTGAGCTGCCAGATTACGACGAGTGGATACAAAGCCCTGAATTTCAGCGTCCAGCTCGATCCGGAAAACACCTATGAAGATGATGCTGATCGCAGTCCGCGCTTCCATCATATCTCAGGCATAATGGAGATCCGCGACGAGAAATTTCCGGACCGATACGCGTTTCATGCCAAATCAACCAAGCTGATCCCGCTTAGCCGTGAGGTGCCTTCGCGCATCTACAATTCCGTCGTGCGCGGAGACCAGGTGCAGCTGAAGGTAAAGGGTAAGAAGCGCGATCTTGCCTTGCCGGAAAAGAACGACGTATTCGTCGCCTTTGCCAAATTCTGCCCGGTGACCAATGGCGGGAAATTCGATCCGTCCGCGTTCGAAGCGCTGAACAGCTCCTCTCTGGAACCAAACCTGTAGTATGGGCTCAGGGTTCATGCGGCGCTTTACATAGCGAAGGGAAGACATGTCGCTTACAGTTCGTCTTTTGCTCACTGGCCTGTGGAGTGCCGTTTGCATCAATGGTGCGAGTGCAGAGAAACCTTTCGCCGACAGCGAACCTCGTCCCGCTTCCTGGGTTTCGGCCAAACCTCTTCACTACACATATGACGGGTGGGATATCGGCAATGCGCCAGACTTCAGCGGCATTAACCTGTCGATCCATTCCACGTCGACAAACCAGCACCCCGTCATTCTCACATGCATGATGACGTCGTATCGACGCTATGAGATGACCGCGGCAATCCAGCTCCATACTGGCGATCCCACTCACCGGGACATCAAACAACCGAGCCTTGTCGCCGCACGCTATGGCCGGTTCTACATTGACGGTGAATCCTTTCTGGTACCAATCACCGTCAGACGTCGTTCCAACCTCGCCTTCGTCGGACACCGGCCGATCAATATCCCGGCCAAACTGTACAATGCAGTGTTAAGAGGAACCGTTGTATCCTTGAAGATCGCCAAAAACACCTACGCACTCAGTTTGCCAGAACGCGACAGCGTCTTCACCGAGTTCGCCAAGACCTGCCCTGTTACCAATGGTGGCAATCTCGAGCCCTGGGATGCGTTCGTCGCAACCTTGGACTCGGCCAACGAATAGACTGTCCCGAAGGCATCAGGTTCTGATCACGCCCCCAACATGGCGTCCCGCCAACGACGAAGCTTTTCCTCAAAACGCATCGCGGCATAGGCAGGGCTGGTCGAGGGAAGCGCAACGGTTGGAAGTCCCGGACAGAGTGCTCGGACATGTTTCCTAAAGCTGCGGGCCGCCGTGCCGCCATTCAGCAGGACACGCTCAATTCCCGGATGCACCTCAAAAAACGTCGCAAAATCGTTCGGCACCTCGTCCTTTATGTTTGAATCCAGACTGCCTTCGCGATGGCAAAGCTTCAGCACATCCCAGACTGCCACGCCCTGCTCTTTCAGGATCGTCGTGCGCTCGGCATAGGGCCGCTCCAACCCGGCCCCATAGACATCTCCCATTATGCGCCAGAAAGCGTTCCTGGGGTGTCCGTAATACTGATTGGCTTCCAGTGAGGCGATGCCTGGCATGCTGCCCAGGATCAGGATACGCGCATCTGAATCGGCTATGGGATCAAAGCCCCGAACAATCATCGGCCTTACCTGCCCCGCAGGCTATACCGTCGCCGGGATAATCGTCACGCTCTCTCCACAACCACAGGCATCGGTCTGGTTCGGGTTACGAAAGACAAATTTCTCATGCAGCGGCGTGACTTCATAGTCCACTTCGCTGCCGAGCAAAAACAGCACAGCCTTGGCGTCGATCAGGATGGTGACCCCATTATCCTCGACCACTTCGTCCAGCGGCTCGGGCGCCATGGCATAGTCCATGACATATTCCATGCCCGCACAGCCGCCATTCTTGACGCCGACACGCAGGAATCCTGCGCCGCGTTCCTGCATGATCTCCTTCACGCGCATTGCAGCAGCGTCGGAAAGCTTCACGGGCTTGGGTCTGGGTCTTCTGGCCATGACAATCACATAGGAACGAAAGCGTTCCGGTTCAATTAAAGCATGTTTAGCGCAAGACGGGCTTCGTCCGACATGCGCGACGGGTCCCAGGGCGGATCGAAGGTAAGGCGAACCTCCACATCCTGCACACCATCAACGGTGCGCGCGGCAGTTTCGATCCAGCCCGGCATATCGCCGGCAACTGGACAGCCCGGCGCCGTCAATGTCATGTCGATATCGACCTTGTAGTCGTCATCTATGTCGACCTTGTAGATCAGGCCGAGTTCGTAGATGTCGACTGGAATTTCCGGATCGAACACCGTTTTGAACGCTGTGATCAGATCATCGGTGATCCGGTTCAGCTCATCTTGCGGAATCTTCGACCCTGCTTCCTCGGAGGAAACATCAACCATGTCGCGAGATGTCATATCGTCTGCCATGCCGTCACCTATACCAGCATTTCCCGCGCCTTGGCGAGCGCTTCAATGAACGCGTCCACTTCGGCGAGAGTGTTGTAAACTGCGAAACTCGCCCGCGCCGTTGCGCTGACCCCCAGATGCTCCATCAGGGGCTGGGCGCAATGGTGGCCGGCGCGGACAGCGATACCGTACCGGTCGAGAATTTGAGCAATGTCATGAGGGTGCGCCCCTTCGAGGCTAAACGCCAGCACGGCACCCTTGTGCGGCGTCTCACCATGGATGGTCAGGCCATTTACGCCCCTGAGTCCCTCATAAGCGCGCGCGTACAGCGCATCTTCATGCGCCTTCACATCTGCATGATCGAACGCCGTCATCCAGTCCAGCGCTGCTCCCAGGCCGATAGCCTCGAGGATTGGCGGTGTACCTGCCTCGAATTTGTGAGGCGCCGTATTGTAGGTCACCCGGTCGCGGGACACGATTTCGATCATCTCGCCGCCCCCCTGATAGGGCCGCGCACGATCCAGCGCTTCTGCTGTCCCATAGAGCGCGCCGATGCCCGTCGGGCCATAGAGTTTGTGCCCGGTCATGACATACCAGTCACACCCGAGCGCCTGAACATCGACCTGCAAATGGACCGCAGCCTGGCTGCCATCGGCCAACACTTCAGCGCCAACTTCATGCGCGAGGCGGCAAATCTCGGCCATGTCCGTCACGCTGCCGAGCACATTGCTCATATGGGTAATCGCGACCATACGCGTTTTCGGACCAATTGCTTCCGCCAGGTCTGTCATGTCCAGCGAACCATCTTCGTTCAGGCCCACCCATTTCAGGACAGCGCCATGGCGCTCCCGCAAGAAATGCCACGGAACAATGTTGGAATGATGCTCCATGATGGAGAGGACAATCTCGTCGCCAGGCTCAATCCGGGCGGCGAGCGCAGAGGCGACAAGGTTGATGCCTTCCGTCGACCCCTTGGTGTATACGATGTTTTCTGTCGACGGCGCGTTGAGAAATGCTCGGACTTTCTCACGCGCGGCCTCATAGGCCTCGGTGGTCTCGTTCGACAGGGTGTGAATGCCACGATGCACATTGGCATATGCCGTGCGCGACTGGTTTGCGATCTTGTCGATCACCGCATTCGGTTTTTGCGCACTGGCAGCATTGTCCAGATACACCAGCGGCTTGCCATTCACTTCACGTGACAGGATCGGGAATTCCGCGCGGATCGCATCGATGTCGAAGTAACGGCTCATACAGCGGCCAGCCAGGCTTCGGCTTCCGCGCGCAGCACTTCCTCTAGCGCGCCAGCTTCAGCAAATGCTTCGGCGACGAAGGCTTGTGTCAGCAGGGCGCGGGCCGTCTTCTCCGGCAAGCCGCGCTGGCGCATGTAGAACAATTGGTCATCATCAAGCGCGCCGCTCGTATTGCCATGCGCGCACTCGACATCGTCCGCATAGATCTCAAGCTCGGGCTTCGCGAAGACAACCGCGCCGTCTTCCAGCAACAACGCCTTGTGCTGCATGTCGGCATCCGTGTACTGGCCTGCCGTACGGGGAACAAAGAATTTCCCCTGGAACACGCCGGTGCCGCCATTCAGGACAGCGCCCTTTGTCAGCTGCCGGGTTACACAGGAGTTGGCCCCGTGACGCACATGGGTGGTAAAGTCCGTATGCAGATCCTTGCCGACAAGATAGGCGGCATTCAGCGTCGCCTTTGCACTTGGCTCTTGATGCGTAACGCGCGTTTCGAGCCGCGCAACCTTGGCGCCAAAGGCGAGTGAGGTCTGTGTATAGTGCGAATCCGCATCGAGATGGACGAGCGCCGTTGAAGCAATCGTCTCTTCTGACGTACCGCGCTGATAGACCGTTCGGTTGACCGTGCTGCCTTTCTGGAGACCAAACTCGATCACGGAGGATGTCAGCCCCGCCCCGCCCAGATGGCTCTCCGATACGGTGAGCGCCATATCGGAGCGAACCACGACAACAACACGCGCGAAATTCGCTTCTCCTTCGCCGCTGAACTGGAAATGGAGACGCGGAAGTTCTTTCGAGGTCACTTCCAGCAACAGGGTTGCGGGTCTGGCCTTGCCGCCAGACAGGGATGCTGCCAACGCACCGAGCGGCACGTCTTCGGCCGCTCCCAAGGCCTGAGCTTCGTCTTTCTCGAAAACGTTCAGCCCGTCCGGAATATGGTCTGGCGGGAAATAGCCATTTGGCGAGAACCGGAAGACCAGTGCGCCAGCATGCGGAATCGGATCGTGCGCGGGCGGCGTGGAGGGACAGTCGAGCCCCTGCAGCGCCACCTTGAAGTCGGTCCATTTCCACGCTTCCAGCCGGCGATGCGGCAGTCCCGTCCTGGAGAACGCCTCAAACAGCCGCTCGCGGCGGGAATCTTCCGGTTGCATGCCATAGCGCGCGACCAGCTCCAGCTCCGCCGTCGTCGGATTGGCAATCATGTCCCGCAGGGCTGTGGTCACGCCACCTCCCCGAGGATGCCTTCATATCCTTCTTTTTCCAACCGATGCGCCAGTTCCGGGCCACCGGTTGCCACGATACGGCCTTTGGAGAGGACGTGCACCTTGTCCGGCTGGATGTGGTCCAGCAGGCGCTGGTAGTGCGTGATGACCAGCATGCCGCGATCTGGCGAGCGCATCGCATTCACGCCGTCAGCCACCGTCTTCAGCGCATCAATGTCGAGCCCGGAATCCGTTTCATCCAGGATCAGGAAGTTCGGTTCCAGCATCATCATCTGGTAGATTTCCAGGCGCTTCTTCTCGCCGCCAGAGAAACCGACATTGAGCGAGCGCTTCAGCATTTCTGCATCCAGCTTCAGGGCCTTGCCGATTTCGCGGGACTGTTTGATGAAGTCCGGCGCAGATATCTCGTCTTCGCCACGCGCCTTGCGCTGTGAATTCATGGCCGCCCGCACAAAGGTCATGACGGGGACGCCGGGAATCTCGACGGGATACTGGAAAGACAGGAAAAGGCCCTTGGCCGCCCGCTCTTCCGGATCCATATCCAGAATGTCTTCACCATTCAGCGTCGCGCTTCCGCCCGTCACCTCATAGCCGTCGCGACCGGTCAGCACATAGGACAGGGTCGATTTGCCGGCGCCATTCGGCCCCATGATTGCGTGGACCTCGCCTTTCGGCACGTCCAGCGTCAAGCCATTGATGATCGTCTTGGCGTCATCGTCTTCACCGACAGTCGCGGTCAGGTTTTCAATCTTCAACATGGTGCGCATGTAAGCTCCCTAGCCCGGTGCGAAAAGCCCCGGATGCAGGAAATGGCCCGTATAACCGCTTGAAACAGGTCTGGCGGTCCGATTCTTCGGTTTTGCCGCACCTGGCCTCGGGTTTTTCAGGCGTCACGCTGGGACAGCATGTCAGATTCGCGGACCGAAAGGGTTTCGGTCCAGAGCGTCAGTGACGTGCATAGACCTGCGGCGTTCAGTTCGGCCTTGAGAATACCGTCAGTGCGGTACGGTTCATCCAGGGCCTCAATCAGTCCCCCGGCCTTCCAATGGGCCCAGTTATCCGCAATTTTTTCCACCTTGAACGACACGTCCACGATCCGCGCCCAATTCTCGGCAAATACAGCAACGATCTTCTCTACGCCGGTTACCGGAGCATTGAACGGCGTTTCGAACAATTTTGCGTCTTTACTCAACAGGGACTTGAGAAGCGCGACATCTCCACCCTCCTGCGCCCGTGCATAGGCATTGAGCCAGTCTCCGAATGCGTCCGGATCAGCCAACGCTGCCCTCCAGGCTCACCTTGAGCAGGCTCTGGGCCTCGACCGCAAACTCCATTGGCAATTCCTGCAGCACTTCGCGGACAAAACCGTTCACTAGGAGCGCAACCGCTTCCTCTTCTCCGATGCCACGCTGGCGGACATAGAACATCTGGTCGTCCGACAGTTTGGTCGTCGTCGCTTCGTGCTCCAGTTGGGCATCAGCCCGGCGGTTCTCGACGTAGGGCACAGTGTGCGCGCCGCAGCGATCCCCGATCAGCAAACTGTCGCACTGGGTGAAGTTGCGCGCCTTGTCGGCCTTGCGGTTGATCGAGACGAGGCCGCGATACGTGTTGTTGGACTTGCCAGCCGAGATGCCCTTGGAGATGATTCGGCTGCGCGTGCGCTTGCCGAGATGGATCATTTTGGTGCCAGTATCGGCCTGCTGACGGCCATTTGTGACAGCGATGGAGTAGAATTCGCCCACACTGTCATCGCCGCGCAAGATACAGCTCGGATATTTCCACGTCACGGCCGACCCCGTCTCGACCTGCGTCCAGCTGATCTTGGAGCGGTCGCCCCGGCAATCGCCGCGCTTGGTCACGAAATTGTAGATCCCGCCCTTGCCGTTCTCGTCGCCCGGCCACCAGTTCTGGACCGTTGAATACTTGATCTCGGCGTCTTCCAGCGCGACCAGCTCGACCACGGCGGCATGAAGCTGGTTCTCGTCGCGCATCGGCGCGGTACACCCTTCGAGATAAGAGACGTAGGCACCCTCATCGCACACGATGAGCGTTCGCTCGAACTGGCCGGTGTTTTCGGCGTTCATGCGGAAATAGGTCGACAGTTCCATCGGGCAGCGGACGCCCTTGGGCACATAGACAAATGTTCCATCAGAAAAGACGGCGCTGTTCAGCGTCGCAAAGAAATTATCCGACTGGGGCACGACAGTGCCGAGATACTTCTTCACAAGATCTGGATATTCGTGAACCGCCTCGGAAATCGACATGAAGATCACGCCGGCCTTTTCCAGCTCCTTGCGGAAGGTCGTGGCAACAGAGACAGAATCGAACACCGCATCGACGGCAACGCGGGGCGTTTCGCGTGCGGTGGCTGCGGTTTCTGCCGCGCCTTCGACACCGAGCAGAACTTCAGCTTCGCGCAACGGGATACCGAGCTTTTCGTAGGTTTCGAGAATTTCCTTCGGAACGTCGTCAATCGACTCATACTTCGCGCCGGATTTGGGGGCGGCGTAGTAGTAGTAATCCTGATAATTGATGGTCGGATAATTGACCATCGCCCAAGTTGGCTCTTCCATGGTCAGCCAGCGCTTGTAAGCGGCCAGGCGCCATTCGAGCAGCCATTCCGGCTCTTCCTTCTTGGCCGAAATGAAGCGGATCGTATCTTCGGACAGGCCTTTTGGCGCCATGTCCATTTCGATGTCAGTGACAAACCCCGCGGAGTAATTCTCCGACTCGAGCGCCTTCGCGGCCTCGACCGTGCCCTGGTCAATGCTGTCCTTCACCTTCACTTCGGTGCAGTCCTCATCATGATCTTCCATACCGCCGCAGCAATCCATCCTATCCTACCTTCCCGGGTCCCGGAGCGCGATGCCCGCATCATACGGCCGGTTCGGTTCCTCAAGCCCGCGATGGCACATGCTGCGCGCGTCAACCGAACGAGCCTCCGCACAATCGCGGTGTGCGGCGCTACCAAGAGTGAATTTGCCGATCGGCTTGATCATCGCGCAGCCGGACAAGCCTACTGCGCAAGCCAGTATGCCAAAGGGAAGAGCGTGTCGTTTGAGTGAGACCATCAGGCCGTTTCCTTCAATACCGTCCGCCGGGCTGCGTCGAGCCAGGCATCTGCCACACCGGTGAAATCCTCCGGTGTGCTGTTCCATCCAAAGCTGGTGCGGATTGCCGATTCCGCAAGGGCGTCAGATGCGCCCATCGCCAGCAATACGAGCGAGCGCTTCACCTTGCCAGACGAACATGCAGATCCGGCCGAAATGCACACACCTGCCAGATCCATCGCCATGACCTGTGTTTCCGCCGCAAAGCCGGGCTTGGCGAAGTTCGATGTCCCAGCCAGCCGCTCGGCGGTCTTGCCCATAATCGTCACGCCTGCTTCGCGCTCCAATCGCGCTTCCATATCGTTTCGATACGAAGACAGCATAGCATATTTCGGCAGATCTCTCACGGCAGCCTCCACCGCCGCGCCAAAGCCCGCTTGCGCAGCAACATTCTCAGTGCCGGACCGCAATCCACGCTCCTGCCCGCCGCCATGGGTCACGGCCTTCAGCGGCGCACCCGCCCGGTGCCACAGCGCGCCTGCGCCCTGCGGGCCGCCAATCTTGTGCGCCGACAGGCTGAGATAGTCGACGCCGAGCAGGCCGACATTGACCGAACTCTTACCGAGCCCCTGCACCGCATCGCAAATCGTCAGACCGCCTGCCTCGCGCACGATACGAGCAGCTTCTCCCACTGGCTGGATCACGCCGGTCTCATTATTGGCGAGCATCAGGCACAGAACCGGTGTGCCCAATTTGGCGTGATCCCAATCCGAAAGCTGATCTTGCAACTGGTTCAGGTCCAACGTCCCGTCGGGCCTCACATAGGCGGTCCGCACTTGCACCCCAGAATGGGCGGCAGCCTTGGTGACGGCCTCATGCTCAATCGCTGAAACCAGGAAGGTGCAATGTCCATCGAGCGCTACGGCAACACCATGAATCGCCAAATTGTCCGCTTCGGTGCCACCACCCGTCAGAATGACGTCTTCCGCCCGGCTACCGATCGCGCCCCCAATGGCCAAGCGGGCCCGCTCCAATACGCCGCGCGCCGCCCTTCCGGCCGTATGGACGGACGACGGATTGGTCGCGCCCATGCCCCATACATCCAGCATCGCCTGGCGCGCTTCAGGCCTCAAAGGCGAGGTCGCATTGTGATCTGCATATATCATAGGACTGGATATACTCACTTATCGGCGATTTTGCAGGTGTAGAAAAATTTGCATTTCGCAGTTCAAATGGCTTATGACCGCGCCCTTCCCCCGAGACCAGCGAGTATAACATGGCAGAACTCATCATTCCGGGCCCTCAGGGCCGCATCGAAGCCCGTTACACCGAGCCGCCGCTTCCCGGCGCGCCGATTGCGCTAATCCTCCATCCTCACCCGAAAGCGGGCGGCACGATGCAGGATCCTATCTCCATCATGCTGTATCAAATGTTCGAGCGTCATGGGTTCGGCGTGCTGCGCTACAATTCGCGTGGCGTAGGCCGCAGCCAGGGTCAGTATGATCAGGGCATTGGTGAACTTGAAGATGCCGCCTTCGTTCTGGACTATGTCGAAAATCTCGCAGAGAGCCCGCGTTTTGTCTGGTGTGCCGGCTACAGCTTCGGGGCGTGGATCACGTTGCAGTTGCTGATGCGCCGCCCGGAGATTGACGGCTTCCTCGCCATCTCTCCCCCGGCCAACCACTATGACCTTTCCTTCCTGGCACCATGTCCGGCATCCGGCCTGATTGTATCCGGCGATTCCGATTCGATCTCATCGCCTGAAGATGTTGAGCGTGCGCTGACCAAAGTGCGCGTTCAGAAGGGCGAACAGATCGACCGCACGACGGTCAAAGGTGCGAACCACTTCTATCAGGACAAGCGCGACGAACTGATCGGGCTCTGCGAAGATTACCTGCTACAGCGCCTTGCCGCCGCAGAAGAAAAGCTCCGCCTCGAAGCCGAGGAAGACTAGAAAATCAGCTTCCCGCCCCGCATCGGGGCGGGAACACCAGTGGTCGATGGCCAACTGATCGGCAATCCGCGCGCAGTTCGCGCGGCCAGGAAGGCAAATGCCTCCGCCTCGATCGAATCTCCCCGCCAACCAACCGCTTCTGCCGAATGCACTTCGCACCCAGCCGCGCGTGCCAACGCAGCCATAAGGACAGGATTGTGCCTGCCGCCACCGCACACGATCAGGCGCGCTGGATATTCCGGCAGCTGGGAAAGACCAATCGCGACGGCGCGCGCCGTAAACTCGGTCAGCGTAGCCGCGCCGTCCTCGACGGATAGACCGCGCACCATACTGGCGTTGAAGTCGTATCGGTCCAGAGATTTTGGCGGCGGTTGGTCAAACCAATCATGATCCAGGAGCTGAACGAGTAAGCCATCATGCACGCGGCCAGCCCCAGCAAAACGACCGCCCTCATCATGAGTCCCCAGGCCATGTCCCTCAATCCATTCATCGATGGGTCCGTTCGCCGGGCCTGTGTCAAACGCGACGAGGGAGCCATTACTCATACGAGCGGTAATGTTCGCAACACCGCCAAGATTGAGAACGCATGCCGCGTCGCCGCCGAGGCGCTCTAGCAGTGCGGCATGATACGCGGGTGCAAGGGGTGCGCCCTGCCCGCCGGCGGCCACATCATCAGACCGAAAGTCATAAGCGAGCGCGACACCGAGCGCAGCCTGCATAGCGGGGCCGTCGATCAGCTGGAGGGTTGCCCCGGCCTGATTTCCCTTGGGTGCGCGATGCAACACAGTCTGACCGTGGACACCCGCAAGACGGGGCGCAGGCCCCGTCCAAGTCTCGAGCAACCGCTCCCATGTCTCAAAATGGGTGCGGGTAACAACCAAACACGCCGCATTGAAAACACCGTCCGGCTGAGGGCCAACCCAATTCCACGCGCGTGCAGCATCGGTGGCGCGCTGCAGTGCGGCGCGCTCTTCAGGTGCGTATTTACGCTCCGCAGTCGCTCCGAATTCCAGAACCTTTTCGCCATCAGTCAGGATCAGCGCTGCGTCAACGGCGTCCAGCGACGTGCCAGACATGAAGCCCGCCACCCAATACGGTTCAGATTTTTCACTCACAGAGTTCAAGATATCAGTTTTCCATGTTACCCGCGGCAGCTTCACGGAGACACGAGAAGATGAGCGAATACAAGTCAGAATTCCTGAAAACCCTGTCAGAGCGCGGTTACCTGAAACAGGTCACCCATCCGGCAGAGGTGGATGCCTATTGCGCCAAGGGGATTCCGACTGGCTATATCGGCTTTGATGCGACGGCAGACAGCCTGCATGTCGGCTCGCTCTTACAGATCATGATGCTTCGCCACCTCCAGAAGAGCGGCGGTAAACCCATCGTGCTGATGGGCGGCGGCACGACCAAGGTGGGCGACCCGACCGACAAGGAAAAGTCGCGCCCCTTGCTGACCGACGAGCAGATCGCGGCCAACATGGAAGGCATCAAGAAGGCCTTCCAGCCCTTCCTGACCTTCGGCGACGGGCCGACCGATGCGATCATGGTCAACAACGACGACTGGCTCGGCAAGCTTGGCTACCTCGAAATGTTGCGCGAAGTTGGCGTGCACTTCACCATCAATACAATGGTAAAACAGGACACGGTCGCCCGGCGCCTTGCGGCAGAGCAGCCCTACACCTTCCTCGAATTCAATTATCTCCTCATGCAATCCTACGACTTCCTCGAACTCTACCGCCAGCTGGACTGCCGGATGCAGATTGGCGGATCAGACCAATGGGGCAATATCGTTGGTGGCGTGGACCTGGTTCACAAGGCCGCCAGTGGCGACGCATACGGAATTACGGCTCACCTCATCACAACCGCGTCCGGCGGCAAGATGGGCAAGACCGCAGATGGTGCAGTCTGGCTGAACGCGGACCGCAAGAGCCCCTACGAGTACTGGCAATTCTGGCGCAACACAGAAGACGCCGATGTCGGACGATTCATGCGGCTGTTCACAGAGCTACCGCTCGACGAGATTGCCCGTCTTGAAGCGCTTGAGGGCGCGGAGATCAATACGGCGAAGGTCGTTCTGGCCAATGAGGCCACGAAGCTGTTGCATGGCGAAGCGGCCGCGAAAGAGTCGGAAGCTGCAGCAGCCGCAGTATTTGCTGCGGGCGGCCAAGCTGACGCGCTGCCAACTGTTGAAATCGCAACATCCGATCTTGATGGTGGCATGCTCGTAGCCGCCGCATTCACAGCGGCGGGTCTCACAGAATCCAACGGCGCCGCGCGCCGCTTGATCAAGCAAGGCGCAGCAAAGGTGAATGATACTCCGGTATCAGATCAAAATGCATCCCTGTCAGCGGACGACCTTGTAGACGGGACAATCAAACTGTCCGCCGGCAAGAAGCGCCATGCGCTGGTCAAGGCAATCTAGAATTCCTCTTCGGGGATCGGTGGCAGCTCGGACGGGATAGGCTCATCTTCCGGTCGCGCTTTAGCCTCCGGAATATCCGTATCCGACGGGTTTTCAAATATCCGTCGGATGACACCCGGGGCGAGAGCAGACAGAGGATTGACCGACACGTTCGCCTTTTCGAGACTGCCGCGGATGCTATAGGTCAACGAGAAGATGCCCTCACCATCCCGGCCCACCACAAGGTCCCCAATAATCGGAATACCCCCAAGGGCTGAATTCATGCCGAAACTTGGTACCAGCACGCCATCGACACTGATCTCGCTGTCGGCGCCAAGATAGCCGTTGGCGGTCAGGCCGAGCGCCGGGCCCTGCGCTTTCCCGCCAGTCACAACGTAACGATCCCCCGCCACGGTCAATGGAATGTCGATCCGCGAGAACAGAACGCCGTCACCTCCCAACGTATCTGCAAGTCCACGAAGAGAGGCGAGAGAGAGAATTTGAGTCAGGAACGGGGCATTGTGCAACCGCCCGTCCGTCACAACAATGTTGAACCGAGACGGCGCTCCATCGCGTGCAAGCGTGCCATCTATGTCCAGCCTCCCTCCTTCGATGAAGTCGAGATCGAGAAATGCGCTGGTAATGAAGCCGGCATCGCTGCTGACAACTTTGATCGCCGTGCCCTCCGGAGACGAGCCATCCAAATCGATATTGAAGGCTGATCCGTCATCCGTGTTTCCGGTCGCTGAGAGCTTCTGCATTCCGTTCACTGTTGACCGCCACGTGACGTCTGCGTTTCGCACATAGAGGCCAGCGCCAAGGGTAAGTGTGTCGACGTCGGCCCTGACGCTCAGCGGCGTACCATTGCTGTCATTCGCGTCGCCCAGCGCACCGATGCCTGGTAATGCGCCCGACAGATCAAGATAGCTGCCGGTCAACGCAACTTGCAAATTGCCATTCGGACCTCGCGAAATCTGTCCGTTCACGTCTGCAGTGTCTGCGAGAAAGGCCCGCCTCAGATCCGCCGAGACCAAACGGGAATCTCCCCCCAGTGTAAACTTTCCATCCAGATAAGCTTCTTCGCTGGTAAAGAGTACGTCGGAGGAGAAGCCCTCTTCGGCGCGCTCATACAGGACGGTCACCTTCCCCTCCTTGCCTGCGGTCTTTACCCAGCCGATTTCGGACAGGTCGAGACGGGCATTGGTCAGATCCATTACAACGTTTGCAACCGACACATCCTCACCTTCAACGGTCGCCTGAACTTCTGTGGGTACTTCGCCAGTCAAGTACGCCCTCCCCGGAAGGCCGAACCGATTCAACACATCCGGCGTGATAACCGCTTGTGCCGACAGCGCCGATGGAGCCTCACCATCCTTGAAACCGTCGCGCCAACTGAACTGGACAGGTGACGGACCAAGATCACCCAAGCCGGTAATGGTCATACCATCTTGGTCAACCTTGATGTCAGCCGTAGCGTTTGCCAGATTCAGGCCGAGCGCGGCGCGCTTGAGGCCACCATTGGTCAGCCGACCGATTGCCGTGTAGCGAACCGCTTCGTCTGGGACATTATCGAGTGCCGGTCGGAACAACTCGAATGTCGCCTCGGCATCGCCACTTAAACGCTCCTCATCAAAGCCTAGATCGAGCCGGGATTCATTCAACGTCGTAATAACGTTTGCTGCAGGGCCATGCCCCTTTGCAAATACGCGGAAATCTTCCCCTTTCGGATTGAAGGCTGGAAAGTCGACCAGGGCCTCGTCAATGTCCCAACCACCATAGTCGCCCTGGTCAACAGTTACCCTGAAACTGTTGCCCGTCAGGCGCCCCTTGCCGACGGCATTCCGGGCGGCGGGCAAGTCATCGAGAAACTTTACGTCCGCCGAGTTGATATCGAAGGTAAGGTTCAGGTCTTCATCCCTCAGATAACCTTCCGCGAAACTATCGCGTTGAAGCGTCATCTGCGCACGTAAATTGTCTACGTCCGTATTGCTGATCCGTTTGGCCGTAAAGGATCGCGCTCCCGTGCCCAGCGATACGGGCCAAAAGGCGAGTACGGTGTCCTTCGTGACCGTTCCCTCAGTTTCCAGCTCGATGGCTCCGATAATCGGAGATTCATTCTTCTCACGATCTGGGGTCATCGCGATATCAGTGATGAACTGGAACTGTGCGTCATTGGATACGAACGAAATCCGGATGTCTTTTAAGCTGCGATCCGGAAAATTCACTTCTCCATCAGCGCGGAGATCGCGCAAACCAAGTGGCTCTGCAAAGGATGGTGTGAAATCAAGCGTCGCAGCATTGCTTCGCAGTTTGAACGGGCGTGGTCCGGTCCCTTTCAGCGCGTTTTGAAGTGTTAAGTCTGCTGAACCAGCGAACGGGCCAAATCGTAGTGAATTCCCTGAGATGAGCAATTCATCGCCCGTCGCCGCATAGGTCATCTCGAGATCGAGATCCGTCACATTCATGCCGCTCTCACCGAACGGTAGTTTGCCCTCAGCAAGGTTGGCCTTCACCACAATCTTCTCGACGCCCGCTGCGCTGGACGTGTCAAACTCAACGGTAATGTCTGCTGGCACACCGGACAGGAATTCGCTGTCAGTACCCAGCCGCGCAGCAAGGTCCGCAAGAGACCATTGAGCGACGGCGAGAGAGGCTTGCATACGGCTGCCCAAATCGCTCGTATCAATGTCCAGCGCCAACCCAGCCGGCAAACCGGCCCCCACGCCACTGCCGGACATGGACAAATCTACTCCGTCTTCCGTGACGGAGAGCAGCCCTTTCGACTCCGTCAAGGTAAACAGAGGCGATCTGTCAGAAGCGAAGACGCGCATTTCAAAGTCCTCGTAGGACAAGCGCTCGAGACTGATGTCAGCCTTCTCCTCTTGTAGCACCACAAGAATTTGGGGAAGTACGGCGTTTATCCGTTCAAGCCATTCGCTCGGATTTTGTGGCATTTCACCGACCGGAATTTCAGGCAGTGGATCGCCCGCGATGTGCCAAATGCCATCGTCAGCTTGAGCAACATTGATCCAGCCATCGACCAGGTCGAGCCCAAGGACCTCCACATCACCCATTACGAGCGCGGAGCTGGACAGCACGATGCGGGCACGCTCGGCCTCCGCAGCCACATTACCTTCACCATCCAGCATCTTGATGTCATTTCCGGTGACAAGAACGCGCTTGTCTTCCGACGACCATTCCAGGAACACATCGCCGACAGTTACCGGTCTGCCATTGCGCGAATTGGTCAGGCCCTGCTCGATATCGTCTCGGAACATCTCCAATTCGATCGGCCCACTGGACAAACGGAAGACGAGCAACCCCGCCAGAACCAGAACAACCAGGATAAGTCCGCCGAGTATTTCAAGAATTACAAGTGAGGCTCTCTGGCGGACCAAATCAGGGACTCCGAAAATCTACGTCTAAAAATTGCGTTCTATGGCGATATATGCACACCAAGCTGACCGCACCATAGGAGGAATACATGGCGAAAGTACTGCAAGACGGTGAAAAGGCTCCGGATTTCTCAATGCCCTCCACGACCGGGCAGATCGAACTCAAGGACTTCTCGGGCAGCTATCTGGTTCTTTACTTCTACCCCAAGGACGACACACCCGGTTGCACGAGCGAAGCGAAAGACTTTTCAGCGTTGATCGACGCATTCGCAGACCGGAATGCCAAAGTCGTCGGCGTTTCGCGCGATCCGCTTTCCAAACACGAAAAGTTCTCGGCCAAGCACGACCTCAAAGTGATTCTTGCCAGCGATGAGTCGGGCGAAACCACGGAGATGTACGGCACCTGGATCGAGAAAAACATGTATGGAAAGACCTATATGGGCATCGCCAGACAGACCTTTCTGATCGGACCGGACGGTTCAATCATTAAATCTTGGAAAAAAGTCCGGGTGAAAGGCCACGCAGAGGATGTGTTGAGCCACCTGCCGGACGGAACAAAAACGAGCCAGGACAAGGTTTAAGCCCCTAAAAACGAGTATTAACGAGAGATTTACCCTAATGGGGGAATATTTTCAGGAATTATGCTCGCAAGGGGTTCCGTCCCTTAGTGATTTCGGTATTTATATTTCTACGGGTTTGGGAACTTGCTGTAGGTGTGATTGCAGTAGGCGGTGTGTGATTCCAGTCGACGGGTGGCGTTAATGGCGAAATGGAGTGCGAACCTCAAGGCGACGTTCGATCGTGCATTTCCTGAACGACAAATATATCACCGGAGCGGCGGTACCGTCCGGTACATTTCCATTTCTCCATGGCAACAGGCAATTTGCGCCCTCGGCGCCACGGCGCTTGCTGGATGGACAATTTTTCTGACCGGCACCTTCGCCCTTGGCGGCTCAACCGGCACGCTTACCGGCAGCTCCGATGATCGCGAACTCGCCAAGTATGAGCGCTGGGTTCAGGAGCTTCGCGCCAAGGATGCGCTGTCGCGTTCACTGCTGGAAGAGCGCACAGATGCCTTTCAGCGCGAAACGGCCGAATGGGAAGACCGCCAGAAAGCGCTCGAGGATTTGTTTGAGCAGCTGAAGGGCGATGAAACGCTCGATGTTTCGGCCCTTACAGGCGATGGCGCGGACCTGCTGGTTCAGGCGTCTATCGAAGAAGCCGACGACCGTCAGTCTCGTGACAGTTTCCGCATGACGGCCACACTCGACACGCGAGGCAATCGCGTCAGCGTCAAGAACCTAAAATACAATCAGGAACGCATGCTCGACGAGGCGGAAGACCTCGCCATTGAGCGGGCTGAACGCGCGCGCAGCGTGATCCAGCTGACCACGATTGGCAGCGACCGCATCATGGAAAGCGCAGAGATGGGCGGTCCGCTTGTCTCGATGGCAAACTTGACGGCTGGCGGCGAGACGCTGTCGGCGCAGGACGCCAGCTTCTACAACCGACTGACCGAGACCCAGGCTCGCGTCGCCGAGATGCAGTATTACGAACAGATTGTTGAAAGCCTGCCCCTTGGTGCCCCGGTTGGCGTGCCCTTCCGGTACACCAGCCCTTATGGCATTCGGGTAGATCCTTTCATCAAGAGACCGCGTTGGCATAACGGAATTGATGTCGCTGCCTATGGTGGGGCGCCGATCGTGGCGTCCGGGCCGGGCACCGTCAGCTTCGCAGGCGCACGGTCAGGGTATGGACGCGTGGTCGAAGTGGATCATGGATACGGCTTCAAGTCGCGCTATGGTCACCTCCGCTCGATTACTGTATCAAAGGGCGATACGGTCGAAGTGGGCGATCTCGTGGGGAAGATGGGCACGACCGGAAGAAGTACCGGATATCACCTTCACTTTGAGGTGTTTTTCAACGGTAAAGCATATGATCCAGTAAAGTTTTTGAAAGCAGGCCGTCATGTTCACGAAGAATAGCAAATCCAATGACACCCCTACCCCACCAGAACCCATGAAGACGGCGCCCGCGCAGGATGCGATCCGCGGCGCGTCTTCCAAGCCTGCCGCCCGTGCAGCTTCCATCATCTGCGCCGACATGAAGATCAATGGCTCGGTCTCTTCTGAAGGCGCCCTCCAAATCGACGGCACTGTCGATGGTGATGTCGCCGCGACAGACATTACGATTGGTGCCAGTGGCCACATAACCGGCGAAGTGAAAGCCGAAGTTGTACGCGTCAAAGGCCGCATCAAAGGCTCCATCCGAGCGCGTAAGGTTGAACTCGAAACCGGTGCCCACGTCAAAGGCGACATCGTTCATTCGTCGCTCCAGATCCAGTCGAACGCCGTATTCGAAGGTCAGGTCAAACATGCGGATGATCCGCTGAAGGACACCTCACCCAAAGCAGCGGCGGCCGCCAATGAATCCAAGCCTGTCGCGTCTTCCGGCCCATCGGCATACGGAATTTCGACGTCCGCTTCCTGATCATTTCAGAACCCAATTGAATAAAAAGGCCAGCTCGGTTGAGCTGGCCTTTTCCGTTTTATTTTCAGCTATCAACTATGACATTACGCGACGCACAATCGCGGTCGTCATCTTGGCACCTTCGACCACTACAGTGTCGCCGGTTCGTACCAACTCGCCCTCCACCGCTTCGGCCCGCCACACGGTATCGCCGATCCGGACCTGCCCGGTCCCGGAAATGAAGTCACCCATTGCAAGCCCTCGCTGGCCGACCAGGGAAGCCATGCGTCGATTGAGCGTCGGATGCTCAGGTAACGTTTTTCGAATCCCGGATAGCACCGTGCGTCCAAGGATGACCAGCACGGTTGCGGCCATGCCAAATACGATCATCTGACCCTGCCAGCCCGACAATGAATCTGGGGCAAAATAGGTGAAAGCGGCCGTCAGCCAGGCGGCTATGGAAACCATGAGCAGGTCGAATGTCCCGCTCATCATCTCGATCCCGAAAAGGATCAGCCCCAAGGCCAGCCAGTGCCAGAATGTGAGTTCAGAGAAGACTTGTTCCATTGGATTAATCTCCCTTATTGCCGGTCAGCCCCTTGATGCCCTCAAGTGTTCCGATGAGGCTCGAGAATTCAGCCGGGATGATAACCGTCCGCTGCTGATCCGACTCCGCCAGTTTTGCGAACGCTTCGACATAAGCCTGACCAAGGAAGTAGTTAACCGCATTGACGTCGCCCCGCGCAATTGCTTCGGACACCATCGCTGTGGCCTTGGCTTCGGCTTCAGCCTCGCGCTCGCGAGCTTCAGCATCGCGAAAGGCAGCCTCCCGGCGTCCCTCGGCTTCGAGGATTTGCGCCTGTTTCTGACCTTCGGCCTTCAGGATAGCCGACTGCTTATCGCCTTCAGCGGTCAGGATTTCCGCCCGCTTCAGGCGCTCGGCCTTCATCTGGCGCGCCATGGCTTCGGTAATATCGGCTGGCGGGCTCAGGTCGGCAATCTCAATTCGGGTGACCTTCACGCCCCACGGATTGGTCGCCGCATCGATAACAGTCAGAAGGCGCGCATTGATGTCATCCCGGTTGGACAGGACTTCATCAAGATCCATTGAGCCGACAACAGTACGGATATTGGTGAGGGAGAGGTTCGTGATGGCGTGGTTGAGGTTGTTGACCTCATATGCCGCCGCCACTGCATCAACCACCTGGATGAACACAACCGCATCGCACGACACCATTGCGTTGTCTTTGGTGATGACTTCCTGCTGCGGCACATCGAGGACGGTTTCCATCATGTTCATCTTCCGGCCCACCCGCTCCAGGAAGGGTGTGATGATCGACATGCCCGGATTGAGTGTGCGAGTGTAGCGTCCAAACCGCTCCACCGTGTAATTGTAGCCTTGAGGCACGAACTTGAACGCAGATGTCAGGCCAATCAGGCCTACGACGGCCACCAGAACGACCACAGCAAAAAACGGATCCATGTATTCCTCTCCTTCTGTTACTCAGAATTAATGTGGGAGAGGTTTTCCGTTTTTCAATAAATATTTGACGAAAAACGGCGCGCCCAGCCCCACCAGACGCGCCGTTCTTCTCATAAGTTACTTAAGAAACCTTGTCTGATTTAGAGCTGGTTCAGCATGTAGTCCGCGCTGGAAACCTTGAACTCGCCGCCGTCTTCCACGTTGAGTTCGGCAACCGCGCCATCCTTGACGATCATGGAATAACGCTGCGAACGCTGTCCCATACCAAAACCGCTTGCATCCATTTCCAGGCCAAGGGCCTTGGCAAAGGCGCCGTTACCGTCAGCCAGCATGCGCACGGTCTCTCCTGCACCGGCATCCTTACCCCAGGCGCCCATGACGAACACATCATTCACCGAGGTACAGACGATTTCGTCCACGCCCTTGGATTTCAAATCTCCGGACTTGTCGACGAAGCCCGGCAGGTGGCGTGCGGAACAGGTTGGGGTGTACGCGCCAGGTACCGCAAACAGGGCGATCGTCTTGCCGCCAAACACTTGTTCGGTTGTGCGAGGCTGTGGGCCGTCTGCCGTCATTTCCATGAATGTGGCTTCCGGAAGCTTGTCTCCGACTTTGATGCTCATCAGCTGGTCTCCTTGATGCTGTGTTGCCCAGATAGGACGCCAACGCCTCCACGACAAGCGCACCACACCTTGCCAAAGCGATACAATTCGCCCAGCATCATCCTCGAAAGGGTCACCAGATGGACGCCGACCTCACAGGCAAACTACTTATCGCCCTTCCCGGTATCGGCGATCCGCGTTTCGCGCGCTCAATTATTCTGGTCTGCGCCCACTCTCCCGAATTCGCCATGGGAATTGTACTCAACAAACCAATGGTCGGGCTGACCTTGCCGCAATTACTTGAACAGCTTGATGTCCCAGTGGAAATTGACGTTTCGGAAGATCTGGTGCTCGACGGAGGGCCGGTGAGCAGTGATCGCGGCTTTGTTCTTCACACTGATGACATCATCAGCGAGGGTGCTACGCTCGAGATCGACGGTACTTTCTGCATGACGGCAACCCGCGACATCTTGCACGCCATAGGAACTCGGGACGCGCCAAAGCGCTCCGTTCTCGCGCTGGGTTATTCAGGCTGGGGCGCTGGTCAGCTAGAATACGAGTTGGCCGAGAATGCCTGGTTGATTGGCGAACCCGATACGGAACTGGTATTCGGCGAAAGCCATGAGGCTAAATGGGAAGCCGCACTTGGCCATCTGGGTATAGACAGCGGTCGATTGCAGATACTGCCTGGAAACGCCTGATCAATTGATCAGAAAGGCGATGGCTGCGGCTTCCTCCATCGGACGCGCAAAAGCAAAGCCTTGAGCGTAGTCAAAGCCCAGACTGCGCAGCTTTGCTGCATCGTCCTTGTGTTCAACGCCTTCCGCCGTTGTGGTCATGTCCAGTCGCGCCGCCAGCAAGGTTAGCGTGCCCAGTATCGTGTCGGTGCGGTGCTGGCCCAGACGGCGCGTGAGCCCGTGGTCCACTTTCAGACTATCAGCTGGAAAATCCGCCAACCAGGCGAAAGACGAATGACCCGTCCCAAAATCATCCAGCACCAATCCCGCCCCCACGGCCTTCAAGGCCATGACAGCCGCAAGCGCGTGGCTTTCGTCGCGGAGTGCAGCTTGTTCCGTCAATTCGATGCGGATTGCCTTCTCTGGCAAGTCGTATCCTTGCATCAGCGCCTCTACGAGCGCTGGTAGCGTGCTGCGCGACAAATCCCGTGCCGTCAGATTCACGTGCATGAAAAGATCGGATCTGCCGGAAGAATCCCGTAATTTTGAAAGCGTCTCGGCAGAGCGTATCAACATGTTGGACGCGAGGGCTTCATCCTCGTACCGGCTCGGTGGATTGCGAACTTCACCATCATCCCATCGGGCCAGCGCTTCAAAACCGGCAATATGCCCGCTGCCAAGTGAGATAATGGGCTGGAAAACTGGGTAGAGATCGGGACCGGGCTGCAAGTCAGACGGATCAATCTCCGCAAACTCGTTCCCGGCCAACAGCATGCCGTGCGCGTCTTCTTCACTGATGAAAGCGCCGACCAGATGAATATCGGCCCCGCTGGACAGTCTCAAATCGCAACGAACGGGTCCGTCAGATGTGCTGAATGCCTGCGCCAGTCGCCCTCGGCTGAGCCCCTCGAACATCTGCTCAATGGCATCGATAGACCATTGTCCGGCCAGATCAGAATGATCGCTACCCTTTGGTGCCTCGATCAGGAGATGCCTGCTGGCGGCATTCCAGTGCCAACTACCTTGAGGCTGGGTCGACTGATCTGACATCATCTCGTGCAACCTATCGCGAAGCACTGGGCCTGACGAGTGCGAAAAGGACATGGTCGCGGCGTACGCCCGCGATCTCGAGATATTCTTTAGCATGTCCTTCTTCCCGAAAGCCGTTTGTTTCCAAGACTTTGCGGGAACGCAGGTTTGATGCCAGAATTCCGGCCTCGACGCGATAAAGATGTAATTCCCGGAACGCCCAGTCGCAGACCGCGCCTACGCCTTCCTGCATCAGTCCCTGACCCTGATGATCCTGTCCAAGCCAGTAACCAAGACTGGCACTGTTGGCGGGCCAGCCACGGACATTGGTCAAGGATATTCCACCGACAAGCTTTCCGTCCTTCAATCGCCGGATCATGAACACGTAAGCGCGACCGGACTTCCACCCATTCTTCCAGGCTTGCAACCGACGCGCCCAATCTGCGCGGGAGTTTGCATCCTTTGGCCATGTCGGCTCCCAGGGTTGCAGATGCTTACGGCTACGCTTGCGCAAGCCGGACCAATCCTCAAAATCCTTCTTGCGCGCAGGCTCGATGACCAGGCGGGTTGAAACAATGACCGTGTCCTTGCGGTGCGCGGCCATGACCTAGTCGGCCAATCGTTCCACGCGCGAGCGCACAGCACCGAGGGTCGGCTCTACCCGTTCGAACACTTCTTCATTGGACATCACGCCTGTGGCAAAATCTGGCAATTTCGCCTCGCGCCCTGTCGCTTCAAGTACCGTTTCCGGGAACTTGGCGGGTGATGCCGTTGCAAGAACCACCGTGGCGACGTCCGAATTGGGTGCGAGGCGGGCGACGCGCGTACCGACGGCGGTGTGAGGACAGATCAGCCAGCCTGTATCGGATTCGAATTGGCGCATCTCTTCCATCGTGTCTGCATTGCTGACACTTTGCACACGAATGCCTGAACAGCCCAGTCGACCCGTTGCGGTCTCTGGCAACTCCGCTTCACCCGCCTGTTTGAACCGCTCGTAGACGCTGCGCACCGCATCGCTGTCGCGACCCGACAGCTCGAACAGGATCCGCTCAAAATTGGACGGGATGGAGATATCCATGGCCGGGCTTGGCGTCGCCACAGTCGGTCGTTTGGACATGACGCCAGAATTGAACAACCGCATAAGCGCATCGTTTTCGTTCACCGCGCAAACAATATCCAAGCCGCCCGGCAACAGTCCGCAACGCGCCGCTACGTATCCAGCCAGGGCGTCACCCATATTTCCACTTGGGACAACAAAGCGGATTTGCTGGCCTGCAAGGGCAGCTTGCGAAGTGGCATAGTATACCATCTGGGCTGCGATGCGCGCCCAGTTGATCGAGTTCACGCCCGACAGGCTGACGCGATCAACAAAATCGCGGTCTGCGAACAGCGATTTCACAATCGTCTGGCACTCGTCAAAGTCGGTATCAAGGGCGAGGTTGAGAACATTGTCCGCACCGGTTGTCGTCATGAACAGACGCTGGATGGGAGAGACACGTTCGAATGGGTGCAAGATCACGAGATCGGCATGCTTGGCACCCGCGAAGGCCGCCGCGGCTGCGCCGCCTGTATCTCCAGAGGTCGCGCACATGATCGTCATACGCCGTCCTGTTTTGCCGAGCACAAGATCATACAGCTGACCAATCAGCTGCATGGCGACATCCTTGAAGGCGAGGGTCGGGCCGTGATGCAGTTCCAGGAGCCAGCTGCTCGGACCTGACTGGGTCAGCGGTGTCACCGATTGGTGAGCAAAGGTGGCATAGGCGCGTTCGCACAGGCCCAGTACTTCTTCCTGCGTCAGCGTATCGCCCGCAAAGGCCGAAATGACCCGCGCGGCGACCTGGGAATAGGGTTCTCCGGGTTTGGCTGGCGCGATGGCAGGATAGGATTCGGGGATGTAGAGGCCACCATCCGGCGCCAGTCCCGCAAGGCATGCACCGATGAAATCAACGGGCTCTGACTGCCCCCGAGTGGAAATATACTTCATTCCCCGTTCCTTCTGCGAAACCGCAACCGGCCCTTTTGATAATGGAAGGCCAGATACACACCCAACAGCGCCATGGCGAGCCCCCACCATGTGATCGCGTATCCGAAATGCCGCTGTGGCGGCAGATCATCATCCATGCGCAATCGCGCAAACGGATTTGGCCCTGCCATTGCTCGACCATTTTCAATCAGCCGCAATGTCTGGGGCTCGAATGCTTCCGGCACCACGCGCTCGGCGACATCCGCCGGCAAAAGATCTGCGAGATCATCAATACTGTAGGCGTAGAAAACACCTGCCTCCGGCGCATCGGGGCTCGCGAAGGCATTGCGGCTGCCTGGGGTCTTGTAGATGCCACGCGCCGAGAAATTCAGATTGGTCCCGCATTCGGGCCCCTGACATGGCGTTGGTGGCTCCACCTGATAGAGAAGTTCGATGGTCGTAAAGATGACTCGTTCGCCTTCATCAATCGCCACTACGCGTCGCCATGACGATGCGCCGTCGGCATAGGCATAAACCATGGCTTCACTGCCCGGCACGACCCGACCGTCCAGGCTCACCCAGTTTGGCTCTGTTTCATCCAATGCCATCTTCGCGCTGAACCGACCATATTGCCAGTTCCCCAGCATGACGAGGATCGCAAGCGATACCACCGTAAACAGGGTCAAAACGGGATAGGGGCGAAAGCGCATGGGCGTGTCCGAAAGGTTTTGAAAAAAGGCCCGCCAGGCTGTGCGCCGGCGGGCCTGTTGATTACGCTACGATGGCCGGTGCCAGTCTATCCGCCATAGACAAGGAATGGCACGACATAGACGAAGGCGAACAGGAACAGCCAGACCACGTCAACGAAGTGCCAGTACCAAGCCGCAAATTCGAAGCCGAGATGCTTCTCTGCGCTCATGCCGCCCATCAACAGACGGATCAGGCAGATTGCAAGGAAGATCGTACCGATCACGACGTGCGCGCCGTGGAAGCCCGTCGCCATGAAGAAGGCCGAGCCATAAAGCGTGCCGTCAAAGGTGAAAGCCGCGTGGCTGTACTCGTAAGCCTGCAGCATCGTGAACACCATGCCGAGCAGCACGGTGAAGACGAGGCCAAGCTTGGCACCGGCGCGGTCATTGTGCTGCAGCGCGTGGTGCGCCCAAGTGACTGTGGTGCCCGAAAGAAGCAGGATCAGCGTGTTGATCAGCGGCAGATGGAACGGGTCAAAGGTCTCCACGCCAACTGGCGGCCAGTCTGCAAAACGCGACAGGCCGTCTGCGTATAGCGCGTTGGCCGAATCCCATGTCTCACCGACGCGCGCACTTTCATAGATGGCGAACTCGAAGAAACTCCAGAACCAGCCGACAAAGAACATCACTTCAGACGCGATGAACAGGATCATGCCGTAACGCAGGCCAATCTGTACGACGGGCGTGTGATCGCCAATACCGCCTTCCTTGATGACTTCGCGCCACCAGCCGAACATTACCCATATGACCATCGCCAAGCCTACGGCCAGCAGCCACCAGGTTCCGGCTTCGAGGCCAAACAGGCCTTTCATATAGGTAACACCACCGAGTGCGGTAACGATTACCGCCAATGACCCCAGCAATGGCCAGGGAGACGGATTGACCAGATGGAAATCGTGTTTGACTTCGTCGTGAGCCATGGCCCTTTTGACCCCTCTAAAAAATCACATGAATCAGAGCGCTCTTTAGACCGCTCCGGCCTGTATGTGCAACTACATCAGCCGGCATTGGCTGAATTCGCCGCACCCTTCTGGGCGGCTTTTTTCTCGCCCGAATAGCTGGAACTGTCAAAAAACGTGTAGCTGAGCGTGATGGTCTCCAGGGATTTAGCTACCCGGTCCTCAAGCATGTCAGCAGAGACGAAATAGACGATCGGCAGTTTCTTTGTTTCGCCAGGTGCAACCACCCGTTCCTCAAAGCAGAAACACTCAAGCTTGTTAAAGTAGAGACCCGCATAGTGCGGCGTCACATTATAGCTCGCAATGACCCGGATTTCCTGATCAGTCGGGTTGGAAACCTCGTAAAAAGCGAGGCCATGTTGGCCGAGCTTCAAAGTCTGAGTTGTCTGGAGCGGATGGAAGGTCAGCGGCGTATCGGCGACATTGGCGTCAAAACGCACCATCACTTCCTGTTCGACCATCCTATCCGGTGCGGCCGTGGCAATACGTGTGGTGCCGCCAAATCCCGTCACTTTGCAAAACGTGTCGTAGAGTGGGTCCGCTGCGAAACCAAGCCCGAGCATGCCCGTGAAAACGCCCAGTGAAACAAGTGCAACCTTTGTGTTCGACAGCTTCATGGCTCGCCCTCTTCCGGCTGCGTTTCGTCGATCGGCGTCAGATTTGGGGGTGGTGCCGCCTGATCCGGCGTCATGCCCTCGGGCAGGTCATTGATGCGCTCACCCTTGTCATCGACAGAATAATAGAAACCACTCTGGCTCAAATCAGATGACGACAAGCGGATAAACGTGACAACGCCCACGAGAATCACAAAGCCTGCAAGCGCCAGTCCCAACCAGAGATTCCTGCTTTTGCGCGCTCGCAATTCCGCCTCTTGCGGCGTGTAGGCGTCGGTGAATTCACCGGCATATTTCTCTTTTTCGTCAGACAAATCAGGCCCCTCCTACAGGGAAGTGCAAACCTGCGGCATGCTCAACAATCAGCGCCGCAAAGACGAGGAACAGGTACAGGATGGAAAAGAAGAACATGCCGCGTGCGAGTTTCATGTCGGCAGCGCTAGCTCCAGCGTCGCCCGCCTTCGAGCGCCAAACACGGACTGCATAAGCCAGGAAGACGAGCCCCAGAGCCAACGTAACCAAGCCATAAATCCACCCGCCAAGACCGGTCGCAACCGGAAGTAATGCGATCGGCACGAGCAAGATCGTATAAAGCAGTATCTGGTTTCGCGTGGCTTTTGCCCCGTGCGTGACAGGCAACATGGGAACCCCCGCCTTCTCGTACTCACCATGTGCCAACAGGCTGAGCGCCCAGAAGTGCGGCGGCGTCCAGAAGAAGATAATCGCGAACAGTATCCACGCATCGACCGGTGTGTTGCCCGTGACCGCTGCCCATCCGATAACAGGCGGAAACGCGCCTGCACCACCACCAATGACGATGTTCTGAGGCGTCGAGCGCTTCAGCCACATTGTGTAGATGACGCCATAATAGAATATCGAGAATGCCAGGAGCGCAGCCGCCAACCAGTTGGAGGCCAGCCACATGAGCAGCACCGATACGCCGCTCATGATAAGACCCATTGCAAGGGCCTCTTCCTTCGGCACAGCGCCCGACGGAATCGGCCGTGTCGATGTGCGCGTCATGATCTGGTCGATATCAGCATCATACCACATATTGATGGCGCCAGCTGCGCCCGACCCGAGCGCGATGGCCAGTGTCGCAATCGCGGCCATGACAGGGTTTATCAAAACGCCGGTAACGCCGACTGCAGCGACGAGACCGGCAATTGCGGTGAACACAACCAGCATCATGATGCGCGGCTTCAGCAGCTGCACATAATCGCCTGCGGTGGCGTAGCGCTTGGGCGCCATGTCAGAAGTGGCGGACGGCTCGGTCATGCGTCTCCGGGGGCTCCTTGCCCGTCTTGGTGCGGCGGTAAATAGCTTCTCCCATGCATATGGCAAAGGCCAGCACTGAGATCAGCGTGACAAAATACCCGATCATCTGCAGTGTCTGATACCGGACAAACACGTCGCCATACTCCACATAGCGTTGCGGCATGCCCGCCTCCAGCGACAAGCCCGGCCAGATCAGCAGCGCCACACTGGCCGACCAGGCAACCCAATGGATCCCGCCCAGCACCCGGTTGTACCTCACGCCAACGATCGCCCTGAACCAGCGATACAGCGCCCAGAAGGCCAGCGTGATGACCAGCAACGCGGCGAGAAAACGATTGCGCGCGGCATTGTAATAGGTGTCTTGATACAGGGCTGCGGAATCCATCATCTGGCCCAGGCCGGCGATCATCAGGGCGCCTGCCACCGACAGCACCAGGAAAAGCACCGAGACAGGGTCGCGCACAAATCTCCGGCGCGCCACCAGGAACAGGCTCGCCAGAAGCAGGCCGGCCAGAACCATCATCACTTCCGGCTGTCCCGCAATCCAGATGGCATGCTGGGCCCAGAGCGGCAGGGCCGCATCGGATGCTTCATTCATGATCGCCTCCGCTGATCATCGCACCGGGTCCTGACAGAGCCTCCACGAAAATGACCCCGCGACACGTCGCAGGGCCATCATTCAGGTCAGGCAGGGGCCAGTCTAGTGGCCGCCCTTGTTGGTGACATGCGGCAGCTCATTGAATTGGTGGAACGGTGGCGGCGAAGGCAACGTCCATTCCAGCGTCGTAGCGCCCTCGCCCCATGGATTGGCTTCACCCTTGCGGCGGCGGATCATGGCTTCGACGAGGCCGACGAAGAAGATCAGCGTCGCAACCAGCGTGATCGCGTAACCGATCGACGACCACATGTGCCAGGTGGCAAAGCCGTCAGCATAGTCGATGTAACGGCGCGGCATGCCCTGAAGGCCGAGGAAATGCTGCGGGAAGAACAGGACGTTCGATCCGATGAACATCAGCCAGAAGTGCAGGCCGCCGATCATGCCATTATACTTGATGCCGAACATCTTCTCGAACCAATAGTACCAACCTGCGAACAAGCCGAACACGGCGCCAAGCGACAGCACGTAGTGGAAGTGCGCGACGACATAATAGGTGTCGTGCAGGGCATGGTCGATACCAGCGTTTGCGAGCACGACACCAGTAACACCCCCCACAGTGAAGAGGAAGATAAAGCCAATCGCCCAGAGCATCGGGACCGTGAAGTCGATGGACCCGCCCCACATGGTCGCGATCCAAGAGAAGATCTTGATACCCGTCGGAACGGCGATCACCATCGTGGCCGCAACGAAGTAGGCTTTCAGATCCACATCCATACCAACTGTGTACATGTGGTGCGCCCACACAACGAAGCCGATCACCCCGATGGAGACCATGGCGTAGGCCATACCAAGATAGCCGAAGATCGGTTTCTTGGAGAAGGTCGACACGATGTGGCTGACGATGCCGAAGGCCGGCAGGATCATGATGTAAACTTCAGGGTGACCAAAGAACCAGAACAGATGCTGGAACATGATCGGGTCACCACCACCCGCAGGCGCGAAGAATTGCGACCCGAAGTTACGGTCGGTCAGCAGCATGGTCAGCGCGGCAGCAAGCACCGGCAGCGACAGCAGCAGCAGGACGGCCGTGATGAGCACGCCCCAAGCGAACAGCGGCATCTTGTGCATGGTCATGCCAGGCGCGCGCATGTTCAGAATGGTCACGATGAAATTGATGGCGCCGAGGATCGACGCGATACCCGCCGTATGCAGCGACAGGATGAGCACATCCATTGCCGGGCCGGGATGGCCTGTGGTGGACGACAGCGGCGGATAAAGCACCCAGCCCCCTCCGAACCCGTCGCCGGGTCCGCCTGGAACCGTCATCGAGATACAGGCAAGCACAAAAGCTGCAACTGTAAGCCAGAACGAGATGTTGTTCATGCGTGGGAAGGCCATGTCTGGCGCGCCGATCATCAACGGAACGAACCAGTTTCCAAAGCCACCAATGAGCGCCGGCATCACCATGAAGAAGATCATGATCAGACCGTGATAGGTAATCACCGTATTGTAGAAATGCTTGGCATTCTGAATGGCCACGTCGCCTTCACCGGCAACGAATTGTGTCATCACCCCGATACCCGGCTCAGCAAGTTCCCAACGAATCAGGCCAGACAGCGTGTACCCTACAACCCCCGCGATCAGCGCGAAGATCAGGTACAGCGTACCGATGTCCTTGTGATTGGTCGAAAACAGCCAGCGCGTAAAGAAGCCGGGCTTGTGATCGTGTGAGTCGTGATGGTCGATGGCCACTTCATCCATAGGCATGGCGTGTCACTCTTCCCTAATTACTGTTTGGCGGCGAACTGGGTCGCCTGCTCAGTGGATGCAAAAACGTCGACGGTCGCATAGGCGGCTTCATAGTCACCCGCGAGCATAAACTCGGCCCAGCTGTCGAATTGCGCCTGGCTGACCACGCGCACTTCAATGGGCATGAAGGCATGGTTCACGCCGCAAAGCTCAGAGCACTGGCCGTAGTAGATGCCCGGCTCCTCGACGAGGAACCAGCCCTCGTTCAGGCGACCCGGAACGGCGTCCGTCTTCACACCGAAGGCTGGAACGGTCCAGGAGTGGATCACGTCAGCCGCGGCCGTGTAATAACGCACAAAACGATCTTCCGGGATAACCATCGGGTAATCGACGGCGAGATTTTTGGGCTTGGACGCGAAATCGGTACGGCCTGTTGCCGCGGCATAGTTGTCGCCATCTGTCGAAACACCAACATGAACCGGGTTGGAAACGAATTCCAGCGGGTAACCCGAATCATCAATCAGGTCCGGATAAGTGTAGGTCCAGTTCCACTGGTTGCCCTGCGCCTTGACGTTCACGAAGCCTTTTTCAGCTGCTTCCGGGAAATAGTCCTTGGCGAAGCGCTCATGCTGAGCCGTCTTGCCGTCAGCAATCATCGCATCCGACTTATCGGTAATTTGCTGAAGGTTGGGAACCACGTCCTGATAATACAGGTTCGGGAAAGACTGGCTCGCGATTGCAACGAGGATGAGCGCCGGAACAACCGTCCAGATGATTTCAATCAGCGTGTTATGGCTGAACTTCTTCGGCACCGGATTGGCCTTGCGATTGTGACGCAAGATGATCCACATCAGCAGGCCAAGCACCAGCAGAGTGATCAAGACGATGATGATCAGAACGAAGTGGTGGAAGGTGTGAATGCGCTCTGCAATGCGCGTTGCGGCAGGCTGGAAACCCAGCGCACCGTCTTGAGGAACGAATGCCAGCGCCGGACCGGCCATGACGGCAGCGCACAAGGCGGCAATAAGGTGTCGCACGAAGTTATCCTCGTCTCATTGGAATCTGTGTCCCTCTATCTACAATACGTGATAGCCGCAACCTACCACTTTACGCGCTCAATATTGTCGCAGGTTGTCGGCGATGCCTTCGATCTGTGGTATGTTCTCCCTACGACCGGCACGTGAAATGAAAGGTCAAAAACAATGAAAAACTCAATTCTTACCGCCTTCCTTCTGCTCGGACTGGGCGTCGGACCCGCCAACGCTCAGGTATTGGTACTCGGGGGAGGAATTGCCGAGGACTGCTATGAAGCCGCGAAGTTTGGATCCGTATCTCCACGAGAAGGCGCTGAAATCTGCACCCGGGCGATCCAGCATGAAGCGATGAAGCTAAGCAATCGCGCCGCCACATACACGAATCGCGGCGTGCTCTACATGCGCGCCGGGCTCTACGAGAAAGCGCTTTCCGACTATGAGAAGTCCAAGCGCATCAGCCCTGACACTGGCGAAACCTACCTTAATGAGGGCGCAGCCTATATATTCATCGAAGCGTATGACAAGGCGCTCCAATCCCTGGACCAGGCCATCGTATATGGTTCAAACGATTTGCACGCCGCCTACTACAATCGCGCGCTGGCAAAGGAAAAACTGGATGATGTGGAAGGCGCCTATTACGACTTTCGCAGAGCGTTGGAATTGAAGCCTGATTGGGAGTTGGCCGAATGGCAGCTGTCACGCTTCGAGGTCAGCACGAACTGATCAGGAACGGGTTTCTGCGCCTTTGCCCTTGCGACGCGCCGGGGTGTCACGCATCTATTCAAGATGACACAGACATCCCTGCCCTTCGACCTGACCAAGGCTTCTGAAATCCTGTCCGACGCCGCAAAAGGCGCCGACGATGGTGACCTTTTTGTTGAGCGCTCCCGATCAGAAAGCTTCGTATTTGATGACGGGCGGCTGAAGTCCGCCGCGTTTGATACCGATCAGGGCTTCGGTCTTCGAGTCGTCGCCGGTGAGACGACCGGCTCCGGCTATGCTTCCGAATTGTCGCTGGACGCGATTCGCCGCGCGGGCGAAACAGCCTCGCAAGCCAAGCGCGGCTATTCAGGCCATCTCGCGACTGGACCGACTCCAACAAATCGTCGGCTCTACGACCCGATTGATCCAACCTCTGCGCCAGACTTCTCCTTGAAAACCGGCCTGCTGGCTGAAATCGATGCTTGGGCACGCGCCTATGACCCGCGCGTGGTTCAGGTCTCAGTCTCGCTCGCGGGCAGTCACAAGGAAATCGACATTGTTCGCCCGGACGGTGCAGTCTTCTCGGAAGTCCGGCCGCTCGTTCGTTTGAACGTCTCGGTGACACTGGAAGAAAACGGACGCCGCGAATCGGCTGGCGCCGGTGCCGGTGGCCGTGCTGCTTATGAAGATTGGATCCAACCGGATCGCTGGAAGGCGATGGTCCAGCGCGCCGTGAAGAAGGCGTCTGTGAATCTCCAATCCATCCCCACGCCTGCCGGACAGATGGAAGTCGTGCTTGGGCCAGGCTGGCCGGCCGTTCTATTGCATGAAGCGGTAGGTCATGGCCTTGAGGGTGACTTCAATCGCAAAGGCACAAGCGTTTACTCCGGTCGCATTGGTGAGCAGGTCGCTGCCAAGGGTGTCACCATTATTGATGATGGCAGCATCGAACGCCGCCGGGGCTCACTCTCCTTTGATGATGAGGGTACGCCAACGCAGAAGACCGTTTTGATCGAAGACGGCATTTTGAAAGGCTACATGCAGGACCGGATGAATGCGCGCCTTATGGGTCAGGCCCCGACCGGCAATGGCCGCCGCGAAAGCTATGAATCCGCCACGATGCCGCGCATGACCAACACCGTGATGCTGGGCGGCGACATGGACCCGGACGAAATCGTCGGCTCCATCAAACGTGGCCTTTGGGCCGTGGATTTCGGCGGCGGCCAGGTTGATATCACGTCCGGAAATTTCGTGTTCCAGTGCACCGAGGCCTATCTCGTCGAGAACGGAAAAATCATTGCACCGGTCAAGAATGCGACCCTGATCGGCCACGGCCCGACTGTACTTCAGGATGTCAACATGATCGGCAACGACTTCGCCATGGATGATGGCGTGGGGGTCTGCGGCAAGGCCGGGCAGTCCGTACCTGTGGGTGTGGGCCAGCCAACGCTCAAAGTAGGTGCCCTGACTGTAGGCGGTGCTGGCTAAATTTGCCGTCATCTTGGGTAATCGGACTTGCGATGAACCGCGCCCTTTGACACTTTGCCGCCATAATTGAGTCTTGGCTCAATGCGGTGAAGTTAGAGTTGAGTTTCCTATGGCCCGTCCGGTTTCATTTATCCTGTCCGTAGCGTCAGCAGTTTTCGCGCTTGCCCTGCCCGCCTCCGCCGATGTGCAAACCCTATCCGCAGACGCTGCCCACACCCTCGTCCAGCGCGGAGAACTTATTCTTCTGGACGTGCGCACTCCGTCCGAATGGGCGATGACCGGCATGCCGCGCGACAGCGTGGGCGCCAATGTGAAAGACGTGGATTTTCTGGCTCAGGCGCGCGGTGCGGTTCTGGGAGATCTCGACTACCCTGTCGCCGTCATCTGCCGGGCGGGCAACCGCTCCACTCTGGCGGCAGCACAACTGGAAGCGGCTGGATTTGCAGACATCTACGAGATTGTCGAAGGCATGGCCGGGTTGGAAGGGATTGGTGAGGGCTGGATCAAGCGTGGCTTGCCGACGGACCAGTTCCTGCCGCCGGATCGCTGATCCGCAAAACAGGACCACGAAAGAAAAGGGCGGCTCCCCACGGAAGCCGCCCTTTTGTTTTGCTCACAGAATAATGACTAGAACATCTCGTCAGAAACCATGGAAGATTCTGCTGGCAACTCGCTACCCTTCATCCAGCTTTTGATGATCGGCGAGATGAGCAGCATGAAGACGCCAATTCCCATCGCGACATAGCCGACATTCGCATAGACACTGACATAGGTGGCCTTCGCCGCCGCAACGTCCGTGATCTGGCCACCGATAGTCTCGGCGCCGGTTGTGCGGGCAATCACGCCCGCGAGATAATTCGACAGTCCGGAATAGAGGAACCATGCCCCCATCGTCATGCCGACCACACGCGCCGGTGCCAGCTTTGTTACCGCCGACAGGCCAACCGGCGACACCATCAATTCGCCCATCGTGTGGACCCAATAGATCAGGAAGATGAATCCAACAGCGGTCATCCCGGCGCCGGACATGCCGATGCCCCCAACCAGGGAAAGGAAACCAAGGCCTGCTAGGAACACACCAATCGCGAATTTCACCGGCGTCGACGGCTCCATTTTCCGCTTGGACAGGGCAATCCACATCCAGGCAAAGATCGGGGCGAAGATGACGATGTAGCCCGCGTTCAGGAACTGGAAGACCGGCGTCGGCACGTTGATCCCAAGCATTTCCTTGTCGACCAGACGGTCCGTAAACAGGGTCAGCGATGAGCCAGCCTGCTCGAACAGGGCCCAGAATGGAATCTGCGCCAGCACGAAGTAGATCGCCGCAAACATGCGTTTCCGCTCGGTCCCCTGAAGCTGCACGAAGGAATACCCCACGAGACCAACGAAGATGGCAATACCAAGTGAGCCGACAAACCAGTCGGGAATCACTTCAGCATTCATGACGAGCAGCATGGCCACACCGATCACGAGGGCGCCGGCAAGATAGCAGGCCATCTCGACATTGATCGGGCCGAGGAAGGATTGCTTCAACGCTTCCGGGTTCGGCGGCTCAGCTTTTCCATCCAGGTATTTCTGGCCCCAAAGAAAAACGAGCAGACCCGCCAGCATACCGATACCAGCAAGTCCGAAGCCGTATTTCCAGCCCCAGAGGATGCCAATGATGCCGCAGCTCAGAGATGAGAGCAGCGAGCCGAGATTGATGCCCATATAGAAGAGGCTGAATCCGGAATCCCGCCGCGGATCGTCAAACTCATAGATCGCGCCCACAATCGTGGAGATGTTGGCCTTCAAATAGCCAACGCCTGCAATGATGAAAGCCAGCGAGAGAAACAGGATGTTTGTATAGAGTTCCTGCTGCTCGATCCGTGTCGTGTAGGCGTCTTTTGCGATCTGCTGATAGACGGCCGCAGTCGGCTCTTTGGCATCATCAGCGCTTTCCAGGATCTGCAGATCCCCACTGCCCTGCTCGAAAACGATCCGGCGGGTTTCTCCATCCATGTCGACAAACAGCTGGCGTTGGTCACCGCGGCCCTCATGCTGGATCTCGATCTCGGAGCCACCCGTGACCACATATTCCTTTGAGCCACTGCCCTCGAACGCCATGCCGAAATGACCGAGGCAGAGCAGGATCGCTCCAAAGGTCACCGCCTTGCGCTGGCCGAGGTATCGGTCGGCCAGTGTCCCGCCGATAATCGTCATGACATAAACGAGCGCCGTATAGGCCCCGTACATGATCGACGACTTCTCATCCGAGAAGAGGAAATGCTGGGTCAGGTACAAGACCAACAGGCCGCGCATCCCGTAATAGGAAAAACGCTCCCACATCTCGGTAAAGAACAAAATGGCCAACCCCTTAGGATGGCCGAAAAATGAGGTATCGCGGGGTTTGCCCGCTGCACCATTCGCAGTGATGTCTGTCACGCGTTCAACTCCCCGGAAATTCTTACGAACCGGTAGTTTGACCACGCAAACGCCTAGCTCTCAAGGCAGCTTGTGCCAATTGAGAAGCCCGGATGAGGGAATTTATTCCCTTAATAGGCCTGATCGACGAAAATGCGGCTCAGATCGCCCTGCCACTCGCCATGATATTTTTCGAGAAGGCGCTCGGCGGGCGTGAGTCCTGTCCGCGCGATCTCATCAAGTTCACTGAGATAGCCCGTTTCATCATCGCCCGACACAGAAAGATTTGCGCGACGTTTCAGACCGGCCCGGGAAATGTCCAGCACGCCAAGCGCGAGGTCCTGCATGGTGCGGCCACCCGGCACAGGCGTACGCAGGCCTAGCGTACGTACTCCCTGCCGCATCGATTCGCGTTCCGCATCTGACCAAGACTTCACCAGGTCCCAGCAGGCATCCAGACTTTCTGAGCAATACAGCAATCCGGTCCAGAAGGCGGAAAATGCACATAGATGACTCCATGGACCTCCATCAGAACCGCGCATCTCCAGAAATTGCTTGAGACGGACTTCAGGGAAGATCGTCGAGAGATGGTCCGCGAAATCGTCCATCGCCGGCTTCTCGCCGGGCAGAATGGGCAGTTTCCCATCCATGAAGTCGCGGAAAGAGAGACCGCTTGCGTCTAGGTATTTGCCGCCGCGCCGGACGAAATACATCGGCACGTCCAACGCATAATCCACGTAACGTTCGAATCCGAACCCGTCCTCGAACACGAAGGGCAGCATGCCCGTACGGTCGGGATCTGTGTCAGTCCAGATTTGCGACCGGTAGGACAGGAAGCCGTTCGGGCGACCTTCCATGAAGGGCGAGTTCGCAAACAGCGCCGTGCCGAGCGGCTGTAGCGCCAGCGAGACGCGGAACTTCTTCACCATGTCCGCTTCGGAGGCAAAGTCGAGATTGGCCTGAACCGTACATGTGCGAAACATCATCTGCCGTCCCAGACGGCCGACCTTGTCCATATAGTCCATCATGATGCGGTAGCGGCCTTTGGGCATCACCGGCGTTTCGGCGAGACTCCAGACCGGGCTCGCACCGAGGCCCATGAAAGCAACGCCCAGCGGATCGGCAATGTCTCGGACTTCGCGCAAATGCGAGCCCACTTCATTACAGGTCTGGTGCATGGTTTCGAGTGGCGCACCCGACAGCTCGAACTGACCGCCCGGCTCCAAAGATACGCTTGCGCCATCCTTCTTCAGACCAATCAGCTTGCCGCCTTCGACGATTGGCTGCCAATCAAACCGGTCGCGCAGGCCTTCCAGAATTGCCAGAACGGAGGCCTCACCTTCGTAGGGAAGCGGGCGCAAACCATCGCGCAGAAAGCCGAACTTCTCATGTTCAGTCCCAATGCGCCAATCTGCTTTCGGCTTGTTGCCAGCCTCGAAATACTCGACCAGCTCGGATTTCCCCGAGATACGCTGGGAGTTTTCGTCGATATCCGACGTCGGCGTGGTCACAATGGAGGCCTCCCCTCAAACTCTTGCTGTGAGTGCACATAGGGATGTTTCGCTCGAGCGCCAACCGGGTTATTCTCACAAGTTCGTTTATTCCCGCAGGTGAGACTGATGACGCGATTTACCACAGAAGAACGCGATGACCTCAAAGTCTGGGCACGCATCCATGTGCGTGGTGGCTATGAACCCGTCGAGGAAATCGAGGAAATCCTTCTGGATCTGACCGAGGAGTTCGAGTCGCCTATTTCAGAGCGTGACCGGCAATCCGAGATTCGGTCCGCGCTGATTCAGGAAATCGAGGCCGTGCAGTCAGAGCAGGCCAAGTGGCCAGTGCTGACAGACTTCGACCGTCTGGAACTCGCCTTCGACATGCTGGATGACAAGGATATTGTCGCCCGACAGAATTTCACGTGCTGCGGCACATGCGGAGCTGCGGAGATCAATCTCGAAATTGAGGAGTTCGAAGCCTATGGCCGTCGGGCACGCGGCTACGTCTTCTTTCACCAGCAGGACACGGAAAGCGCGGTCGAATCCGGCAATCTCTATCTCAGCTACGGAGCCTCAAATAATACGGCGGACGCGGTGTTCCTCCAGATTGGCCAGGAAATCTTCGATACGCTGAAGGCCGTTGGGCTGAACGCTCACTGGGACGGCAAGCTGGAACATCGCATCGGGATTACGCTTGAGTGGCAACGTCGATGGGAAAGTGCCGTACCGAAGCCCATGAAGCGGTGGCCCTTCTAGGTCCAGTCACCACACACCGCTTGCCAAAGGGTGAGCGCCGAGACGACCGCCGTTTCCGCCCTTAAAATTCTGGGGCCAAGGCTAATAGGATAAGTATCCGCACGCGAACGCAGGAATTGGCGTTCATCTTGGCTGAATCCACCTTCAGGGCCGATAAGGATCGCTGCACTGCGATCTTTCAGGGAGTCCAGCACCGAAAGAGCGGCGCCTGCCCGTCCGGACTCCCCGCCCCAAGGCTTGGACTCGTCCTCACCAGCTTCATCACAGAAGATCAGCGCCGTGTCGTCGTCCAGTTGAGCAAGCGCTTCTTCCAGAACCACGAGGTCAGAAATTTCCGGCAGATCAAGCCGTTCAGTTTGTTCCGCAGCCTCGAGGGCAATCTTGTTGAAGCGATCCAGCCGGACAGTTCGTGTTTGCGTGAACTGCGTGATCACAGGCTGAATGGAGCGGGCACCAAGTTCGGTTGCTTTCTCGACGATGAAGTCAGTTTCCGCCTTTTTCACTGGCGCAAACAACAATGCGAGATGGGGTGTGTCTGCGCTCATCTGTTCGCGCGTTTGCTCGACCGGGATGATAATGGCCGTCTTGCCCTCAGGGGGCCCGAGCTCGCACAACCACTCTCCGTTGAGGCCATTGAATGTACGAAGTCGGTCACCCGGAGATAAACGCATGACCCGCATCAGATATTTTGACGCGTCCTCTTCCAACCGGAGTGGTACAGAAGGCTCGAGAAGGGCCGACACAAAAAGTCGCGGTATTGAACTCATATGTACGACATACCTTCTATCAGCAGGAAACTCAGCACGAGGTGATCATGGCGGACCAGACTATCAAATCCGTAAATCCGGCAAATGACACAGTCATCGAGGAATTTACACCCCACACTCCAGCACAAGTAGCAACCGCCATAAGAGACGCGGACGAGTGCTTTTCTGACTGGCGCAAGACCAGCTTCGAATATCGCGCCGAGCTGATGCTGAAGGCGGCGGACATATTGGAAGCCAATGCTGACCGTTACGCCGCTGACATGACCACCGAAATGGGTAAACCTCTCGGCCAGGCCAGAGCCGAAGTGAACAAGTGCGCCTGGGTGTGCCGGCACTATGCCGAACAGGCCTCGAACTACCTTGCCGACGAACCGATCGAGAGCAGCGGCACAAAAGCCTATGTCCACCACCTTCCGCTCGGTGTGATCCTCGCAGTCATGCCTTGGAATTTTCCCTTCTGGCAGGTGTTTCGCTTCGCTGCCCCGATCCTGATGGCGGGCAATACGGGCCTGCTGAAGCATGCATCCAACGTGTTCCGCTCTGCCCTCAACATCGAAGAAGTCTTCGTGGAAGCAGGCTTTCCGCGAGGCGCTTTCCAGACACTCCTGATCGGGTCAAAACACGTCGAAAGTGTTATCAAGGATGATCGCGTAAAAGGCGTTTCACTCACAGGCTCCGGCTCTGCAGGTGGAGCGGTTGCAGCAACTGCGGGCAAGGCCATCAAGCCCTCCCTTCTCGAACTTGGTGGATCCGACGCATTTATCGTCATGCCCTCCGCTGACCTCGAAAAAGCACTCGACACAGCCGTCAAAGCCCGGACCCAGAACAATGGTCAGTCCTGCATCGCCGCAAAGCGTTTTTTCGTCCACGCCGACGTTTATGACGCGTTCAAGAGCGGCTTTGAGGCTCGCTTCAAAAACCTCAAAGTCGGCGACCCAACCGAGGACGGGACCCATATTGGACCTCTTGCTACCGCGTCCATTCGCGATGAGCTCGTCGAACAGGTCGAAAAGTCGGTCAAGGCTGGGGCCACCGTTTTCCATGCGGGCAACACCCTGCCCGATACCGGAAACTGGTTTGATCCATGCATAGTGATCGGCGCTCCAGAGGGCAGCCCGTCAGCCGACGAGGAAATGTTCGGACCAGTCGCCAATCTCTGGAAAGTGAATGACCTGGACGAGGCCATCGGCCGCGCAAACTACAGTATTTTCGGACTCGGATCAGTCATTTTCACGCAAGATAAAGTCGAAATGGATCAGGCCGTCAGCGAATTGGAGGCTGGTGCCACGTTCGTCAACGCGATGGTCTCATCTGATCCTCGGATGCCGTTCGGGGGGATCAAACAGTCCGGCTATGGGCGAGAACTGGCCGCTGACGGCGTCAAGGCCTTCGTAAACCGCAAGACCGTGTTCATCGCCTGAACCAGACTGCGTTAGCGCCAGAGGGATTTTCTGGCACTATTCGCCTCGTGCTTGTCTGTGGCTGTTTGAAACACAGAATTTCGGTATAAGCCGCTGCGATGGACGACACACGCACGATTCCAGCCGATAGTGCCCTGCCCGGATGGCTGTCTGGCCTGCCGCTTGGCTGGCAACCCTATGCCATGCTGGCCCGGTGGGACCGGCCGGTGGGCATCTGGTTGCTCTATCTGCCATGCTTGATTGGTCTGGCATTCCAGCGATTGATTACGGGCGTTTATGTTTTTGATCTCGTCTGGGCGATCCTGTTCCTGCTCGGCGCGGTAGCCATGCGTGGAGCAGGCTGCACATGGAACGACATAACGGATCGGAACTTTGACGCCAGCGTGAGCCGCACAGCACTACGACCACTTCCATCCGGCGCGGTCACGCTAAAACAAGCCTACTATTTTCTCGGAGCCCAACTTCTGATCGGATTTACTGTCTGGCTCCTGTTGCCATTGGACGCAAAATTCGTCGCGCTACTATCGATACCGCTGGTCGTCGCATACCCCTATATGAAGCGCGTGACCTGGTGGCCTCAAGCCTGGTTGGGCCTGACGTTCAATTGGGGGGTCCTGGTTGGCGCGGCCGTTGCATCCCATGTCAGCTTTCCCGTCATCGTGCTGTATGCTGGCCTGATACTGTGGACGATCGCTTATGATACCATCTACGCGCTTCAGGATCGTGAAGACGACGCCCTGATTGGTGTCCGGTCCACCGCTCGCCTCTTCGGCAAGCGGGCAGTACTGATCAGCTTCTGCTTCCACCTCGGCGCAGCGGCGCTTATCGCCCTCGCAGCTGCCATGAATGAGGCCGGTCGAATAGGCGCGCTGACCGCGTTGTTATTCCTCGCTCACGGCGTCTGGCAGTCAGTGCGACTGAAGTCGAGCCGTGAGCAAGCCGCGCTTGCCGTGTTCAAATCCAATGTCTGGGCGGGCGCCCTTGTTGCATTTGGCTTCGCCCTGTCCGCCATGGCACCGGAGCCGACACAGAGTTCGCTATTTGCTGACCATGAGCTTGTTCCAGACGGTCCTCCTTCCACGATGAGCCTGCCCTTCGGGTTCGAGATGAAACATGCACGCCCGTCTCCTTCAGAATCTGGTGAGACTTGGTTTGCGAGTGCAGCCCTCAGAGCCCTAAAGCGCGAAGGCGTGATTGGACCGGACGAAGGCGCGCCCTCCGCACCTTGACCCCTTCAAGGTGCGACGCATGCGCTCGCCCCTGTCCGACCCCGTTGTCTCCGCAGCAAAAAGGCGAGATCGAAGAGTATGACCTCTTATGACCAAACGCCGCCGCCATTTTCCGAAGACAGCCTGGATCCATCTGACTGGAATGCCTTTCGCAAGCGGTTGCATGCCATGGTCGACACTGCCGTCGATAAGATGGAGCATACGCGCGAAGGCAGAGTCTGGACGCCGCCTCCCGAGGATATGAAAGACGCTTTCAGTCTTTCGGAAACCGGCCTGCCGCCGGAAAGTGTAGACTCTATTATGCGGGAGTTGCTGCCATATGGTGTCGGAAACACGCATCCGCGCTTCTTCGGCTGGGTGCATGGGGCAGGCACACCGTCCAATCTGGTTGCAGATATTATCACAGCGGCGATCAACGCGAATACTGGCGGTCGCAATCATGGTGCGATTGAGGTGGAGCGCCAACTGATAGACTGGTGCAAGCGTCTCTTCTCTTTTCCGCAGGATGCGAGCGGCCTGATCGTTTCAGGCACATCAATGGCGACCATCATTGCACTGAAGGCCGCACGTGATGCCCATCTCGACTTTCACAGTCGCGCCGAAGGCATGGGGACACACAGACTGGTCGGCTACACATCCAGTGAAGCCCATGCCTGCATTGCGCGGGCATTCGACTTGCTCGGCCTAGGCACCGCTGCATTGCGCAAGATCCCGGTTACGCCAGCACATCAAATCGATGTCTCGGCGTTGCAGGAGGCGATAACAGCAGATCGCGCAGCAGGATTCGAGCCCTTTCTGGTCGCAGGCACGTGCGGCTCGGTGAATGCAGGTACCGTCGACGACCTCGCCGCGCTGGCGGAAATGTCGGAAGCAGAAGACCTGTGGTTCCATGTTGATGGCGCATTCGGTGCACTCGGCATATTGAGCGACCGGTTGCGTCCGCATCTGAACGGGCTGGAGCGTGCGGACTCAATTGCTTTCGATTTTCATAAATGGCTTCACGTGAATTACGATGCAGGTTGCATCCTGATCCGCTCGGGCCAGACGCACTTGAAAACTTTCTCAGACCGTCCGGATTATCTCAAATCAGCAGACCGCGGGCTGGCCGCGGGTGGTACTTGGCCGGTTGAACTCGGGCCAGAATTATCGCGCGGGTTTCGGGCGCTTAAAGTCTGGACGCAGATCGCCGAGCATGGTGAAGCCAAGCTTGGCAGGCTGATCACTCAGAACTGCGACCAAGCCGCTTATCTGGGCGAACTGGTTCGGACCACACCTGAACTGGAGTTGCTGCTTCCTGTCTCAATGCAGATTTGTTGCTTTCGATATCTGCGCGGAGACCTGTCCGATACAGAATTGGACGAGCTGAACGCGGAGATTGTCGTCCAGCTGCAACTGCAAGGTATAGCCGCACCTTCGACCACGAAGATAAATGGGCGCGTGGCGATCCGCGTGAACATCACAAACCACCGGACCCGGCGCTCTGACCTGGACCTGCTTGTTCGCGAAATCCTGCGAATTGCGCGGGAAGTTCTGAGTTCTGACTGACACGTTATTTGCGTCTGGGCAGATGCATACCTAGATTGGTCGCATGACACTTGTAATCGAAATGGTATCGGACCTGGTTTGCCCCTGGTGTTGGCTTGGCAAGCGCAGGATGGACGACGCAATCAAACTGGTCCCGGAACTGGACGTGGAACTGATCTTCCGTCCTTTTGAACTGGACCCGACAATTCCTGTCGAAGGCGTCGACTACAAGGCGCATATGAAGGAGAAGTTCGGCTCTGATTCCGGAAGGGATCGCGCCAACACCATGCGTGACGCCCTGATCCAATACGGACAGGAAGAAGGCATCCCTTACCAGTTCGACCGGATCACGCGCCGCCCGAACAGTTTCAATGCGCACCGCCTTGTGCGCTGGGCACAGGGTCAGCAGAAGGGTGCAGAAGCCAAGGAAGCGCTTTTCAAGGCATACTTCTCCGATGGACGTGACATTGGAGAGACCGAGGTACTGGTCGACATTGCGCGTGAGATCAATCTCGACCCATCCATTGTCGCTGAATTGATGCCCACCGATGCCGACGTCGAGAATGTCCGCAACGAAGAAGCCCTGTTCCAGCAAATGGGCATAAGCGGTGTGCCGACATACATCGCGCATCGACGTATCGCCGTTCAGGGGGCCGAGACCGCTGAAAAGTTGGCGAAGTTTCTCCAACACGCCGCAACGCAGTTACCGGAAGAACGCCCAGCCCAGGGCTGATCAGACGATCTACCACTCCCGAAACGCAGAACGCCGCCCCGAAAGGGCGGCGTTCCTGTTTGCCTAACTGTCGGTTCGGTTAGTGAACCATCGCCGCCTTGAGGCTTTCGAGATAATCGTAGTGCTCTTGCAATGCGAGCTTGGCGCTGTCGCCCTTATCCAGCGACTGGATTTTCAAAAGCGTCTCGTCGAGCTCCTTCTGGACATCCTCGACTTTCAGCTTGTCCAGCATGCGGGCTTCTTCCGCCAGAATGGTCAGGCCTTCGGCCGTCACATCGGCAAAACCACCACGCACAAAGATGCGCATCTTGACAGTGTCGCCTTCCAGAACACGAACAACACCATTCTTGAGCGTGGTCATGAACGGAGCATGGTTTGCGAGCACGCCGAACTCACCTTCCGAGCCGGGGGCAATCACGTGATCCACCTCGCCGGAGAAAAGTTCTCTGGCGGGAGATACGAGTGAGAAGTGGAGTTTGTTGGCCATTCGTCCCTGTCCGTTATCGCTTAGGCGTCAGCCAGCATCTTTTCAGCTTTGGCTTTCGCCTCATCGATATTGCCGACCATGTAGAAGGCCTGCTCTGGCAGGTGGTCATACTCGCCCGCGATCAAGCCTTTGAATGCCGTGATCGTGTCTTCGAGTTTCACCTGCACGCCCGGCGAACCGGTGAAGATTTCAGCCACATCGAACGGCTGCGACAGGAAGCGCTCAACCTTACGGGCGCGAGCCACGGCCAGTTTGTCGTCTTCCGACAGTTCGTCCATGCCGAGGATGGCGATGATGTCCTGCAGTTCCTTGTAGCGCTGCAGGATTTCCTGCACGCCGCGCGCCACGTTGTAGTGGTCTTCGCCGACGACCATCGGGTCAAGGATACGGCTGGTGGAGTCCAGCGGGTCCACAGCGGGGTAGATGCCCTTTTCAGAGATCGCGCGGTTGAGAACCGTGGTCGCATCAAGGTGGGCAAACGATGTGGCAGGCGCAGGGTCGGTAAGGTCATCGGCCGGCACGTACACGGCCTGGACCGAGGTGATCGACCCCTTGTTTGTCGAGGTAATGCGTTCCTGCAGCATACCCATGTCGGTTGCCAGCGTGGGCTGGTAGCCCACAGCGGACGGGATACGGCCCAGAAGTGCGGACACCTCAGCACCGGCCTGGGTGAAGCGGAAGATGTTGTCGACGAAGAACAGAACGTCCTTGCCTTCTTCATCGCGGAAGTATTCAGCTTGGCAGAGTCCCGTGAGGGCGATACGGGCACGCGCGCCCGGAGGCTCGTTCATCTGACCGTAGACCAGTGCGATCCGGCTTTCGCCTTCCAAGTTGATAACCTTGGATTCGATCATCTCGTGGTAAAGGTCGTTTCCTTCGCGGGTCCGTTCACCGACACCGGCGAACACCGAGTAGCCACCGAACAGTTTCGCGATGTTATTGATCAGTTCCATGATCAGAACCGTCTTGCCCACACCGGCACCGCCGAACAGGCCAATCTTGCCGCCCTTCACGTATGGGCAGAGCAGGTCGATGACCTTGATACCGGTGACGAGCACTTCGGATTCGGTCGATTGGTCGACGAATTCAGGCGCTTCTGCGTGGATCGAGCGGCGCATGTCTGTATCTACCGCGCCGCGTTCGTCGATCGGCTCACCGATCACGTTCATGATGCGGCCGAGTGTGGCCGGGCCGACGGGAACCATGATTGGAGCGCCGGTATCGGCAACTGCCTGACCGCGCACGAGCCCCTCAGAGGAGTCCATGGCGATGGTGCGGACCGTGTTCTGGCCGAGGTGCTGGGCAACCTCAAGCATCAGGCGGTTGCCATTATTGTCGGTTTCGAGCGCGTTGAGGATGGCGGGCAGTTCGCCGTCGAATTCGACGTCGACAACAGCACCGATAACCTGGGACACGCGGCCTTTAGCGTTTGCGGGAGTGCTCATGCGGGTCGTCTCCTTTGGAGCGGGTATATGGATACAGTCTTGGCCATTTAGAGTGCCTCAGCTCCGGAGATGATCTCAATCAACTCCTTGGTGATCTGGGCTTGGCGGGCGCGGTTATATTCCATCGACAGCGAGTCGATCATCTCGCCGGCATTGTTGGTAGCATTGTCCATCGCCGTCATGCGGCTGGCTTGTTCGCCGGCAGCGCTTTCCAGTATCGCAGACAGGATCTGCGTGTTGATGTAGCGCGGCAACAGTGTCTCGAGAATGGCTTCTTCGGATGGCTCATAGATATAGAGTGCATTGCCGAGATCGACCGTTTCTGCATCCTCTGGCGCAGACGCCGGGATCAATTGTTGAGCCGTCGGAAGCTGGCTGAGCACGTTTACGAATTGGGAATAGACCAACGTGGCGACGTCGAACTCACCTGCTTCGAATTCATGGGTCAGCAACTTTCCGAGGCTAATGGCGGACTCCGAGAAGTCCCCGCCCTTAACGCCGGACAAATCAATATGGTTGACGATGAGGTCGCCATATTCGCGGGACAGCTGTTCGCGGCCCTTCTTGCCCACCGTGAGAATTTTCACGGTTTTACCCTCGGCGCGTAGTTCACCAATTTTTTGCTTGGCAAGTTTTACAACATAGGTGTTGAAGCCGCCGGCAAGGCCACGTTCCGCCGTCAGCACGACGATCAGGTGAGTCTTGTCCTCACCGGTTCCGGTCAGGAGTTTTGGTCCGCCCGCGCCAGCCGAAGCTGAGAGGTTGGCCAGAACCGAGGCCATGCGTTCGGCATAGGGCCGCGCAGCTGTCGCGGCGTCTTGCGCCCGCTTCAGCTTTGCTGCCGCGACCATCTGCATGGCCTTCGTGATCTTGCGCGTGGATTTCACGCTGCTGATCCGGTTCTTGAGGTCCTTCAAGCTGGGCATGTCAGGCCTTCTGGTTCTTCGTTCTCAATCTGCGGGTGATATCAGGCGAATTTCGCCGTGAAGTCGTCGAGCGTCTTTTTGATGCCGGCTTCGATGTCGTCCGTGAGGGCTTTCTCCTCACGAATTTTCGACAAGAGATCCGTCTTGGCACCGCGAATGTGAGCAAGCAGCTCTTTCTCGTACCGGGTGACGTCTTTCAGCTCGACCTTGTCGAGATAGCCGCGTGTACCGGCATAGATCACGAAGACCTGTTCTTCCATCAGCAACGGCGAGTATTGTGGCTGCTTCAGGAGCTCGGTCAGACGCGCACCACGGTTCAGCAGGCGCTGAGTTGCGGCGTCGAGGTCAGAGCCGAATTTCGCAAAGGCAGCCATTTCGCGATACTGGGCGAGTTCACCCTTCATCGAACCGGCGACCTTCTTCATCGCCTTGGTCTGAGCAGCGGACCCCACACGGGACACCGACAGGCCGACGTTCACAGCTGGGCGGATACCCTGATAGAATAGGTCCGTTTCAAGGAAGATCTGGCCATCGGTGATAGAGATCACGTTCGTCGGGATGTAGGCCGACACGTCGTTGGCCTGGGTTTCAATGATTGGCAGGGCCGTCAGGGAGCCGTTGCCAGCCGCATCGCCCATTTTGGCGGCGCGCTCAAGCAGGCGGCTGTGAAGGTAGAACACGTCGCCCGGATAAGCTTCGCGACCTGGAGGACGACGCAACAGCAGGGACATCTGGCGATACGCCACAGCCTGCTTGGACAGGTCATCATAAATGATCAGGGCATGCATGCCGTTGTCGCGGAACCACTCACCCATGGCGCAGCCCGTGAAGGGTGCAAGGTACTGGAGCGGAGCCGGCTCGGAAGCCGTTGCGGAGACGACGATCGTGTAGTCGAGGGCGCCGCGCTCTTCGAGGGTCTTGACGACCTGGGCCACGGTAGAACGCTTCTGACCGATAGCGACATACACACAGAACAGCTTTTCGCTTTCGCTCTTGGCGGCGTCATTGGTTGGCTTCTGGTTCAGGATGGTGTCGATGCACACGGCGGTCTTGCCGGTCTGGCGATCACCAATGACGAGTTCGCGCTGACCGCGGCCAACCGGGATCATGGCATCAATAGCCTTGATACCCGTCATCATGGGCTCGTGAACGGATTTGCGCGGGATGATGCCCGGGGCCTTTACGTCAACACGTGCGCGCTCAGCAACGTCGGTCAGCGGGCCCTTGCCGTCGATTGGCTCACCCAGCGGGTTCACGACGCGACCGAGCAGGCCTTTGCCTACCGGCGCGGCCACGATCTCGTCGAGACGTTTGACGGTGTCGCCTTCCTTGATCGAACGGTCGTCGCCGAAAATCACGACGCCGACATTGTCGCTTTCAAGGTTCAGCGCCATGCCTTTGATGCCGCCGTCGAATTCAACCATTTCGCCAGCCTGTACGCTGTCGAGACCGTAGATGCGGGCGATACCGTCGCCAACTGACAGAACCTGACCGACATCGGAAACTTCAGCTTCAACGCCAAAGTTTTCGATCTGCGATTTCAGGATGCCCGAAATTTCTGCTGGTGAGATGTCCATCGAGCTACTCATGCTCCCTTCATGGCGGTGTTCATGCGATCAAGTTTGGCAGCAAGGCTTGCGTCAACGAGCTGAGAGCCGATGCGCAGCTGAATGCCGCCGATCAGCGAGGGATCAACCTCACTGGACAATTCGACCTCGCCGCCAACGGCCTTTGCGAGGATAGATTCGATACGCTGGCGCTCGGCACCAGACATTTCCTTTGCGGTTCGAACAACGGCGCGCTTCACGCCGCGCTGTTTCGCATACAATTCGTCAAAGGCGATTTGGGCACCCAGAATATCCTGAGAACGGCCATTGCGTGCCATTACGCCCACGAAATTCACGAGAAGTCCGGAGAAGCCGGCCTTTTTCATGATTGCCGACAGGCCAGAAACTTTTTCATCTGCAGAAAAGGCCGGAGACGCCATCAGTGTGGCGAGGTCTTTAGCCTCTCCCGGGAGCTTTGCAAAAGCCTGAAAATCCTTGTGGACACTGGCGAGCTCACCCTTGTCCTGAGCAAGGTCGAACAGAGCGCTGGCATAGCGCCGGGCAGCTTCGCTCGCTTGTGTCACTTTAGATGCAGCCAAGGTTCTGTCGTCCGTGGTTGAGTCGGCCAAATCGACCGGAAATACAAAGCAAGGCACCGCACCCTTCGGCACGCGCCCATACAAACTGTGCGCCGCTTAGCATCAGTCTTTCAGCCTGACAACAGAGCCAAAGACGCAATGTATGCGGCGAAATGGCATTCACTGCAAAACCATGGGCTTACAGGAAAGAGTATGGATCAATGTCGACTGACATCCTCACCGCATATGGCAGCTTCAATCGTGCGATCCATGCTGCCATATAGGCTGAAAGGTCAATGTTCTTGGGCGATTTCACGAGAAAGCGCCGACGGTGACGGCCCCTGAGCACGGCGATTGGAGCGGGCGCTGGCCCGAAAACCTCAACGCCCTCACCATTGGGCGCTTGCTGTATGATTTGCAGCGCGATTTCATCCACTTGCTGCGCAGACGGCGCAGACAGAATCATTGCGGCGAGTCGTCCAAATGGCGGGAGGCCAAGCTCCGCGCGAACTTCCCGCTCGATCTGTAAAAATCCGTCACGGTTATTGTCGGCCAGCGCCATCATGGCAGGATTGTCGGGCGCATAAGTCTGAACCAGTGCGCGCCCGGGGCGCTCGGCCCGCCCTGCCCTGCCCGCAACCTGGCTGAGCAATTGGTAGGTCCGCTCACCAGCGCGCAAGTCTCCGCCCTTCATGCCGCTGTCAGCATCTACAACACCAACCAGGGTAAGATTTGGGAAATTGTGTCCCTTGGCCACGATCTGCGTGCCGATCAGGACATCAATTTCACCTTGCTCCATTCGCTCCACGATCCCGCGCGTCGCCTCCCCACCCTGTGCAGTGTCGGAAGAAAAGATTTCGATGCGGGCGTCCGGCAGCAGGGTTCTGACCTCTTCGGCCACGCGCTCGACGCCCGGCCCAACCCCCATCAGCGAGTCAGCGGCCCCGCAATGGGGACAGGCCTTTGGCTTGGGAATGGAATAGCCGGTCACATGACAAACCAGACGCCCTGTATAACGGTGCTCGGTCAGCCAGTTCTCTGTACCGGGTGTCTTTAAACGTTCACCGCAGCTCTTGCAGAGTACCAAGGGTGCGTAACCCCGGCGGTTGAGAAACAAGAGAGTTTGTTCGCCCACCGCCAGCGTTTCCTGCATGGCATGTATCAGGTGAGGCGACAGCCAGTGATTTCGCTCCGGCGGCGCGCGGCGCAAATCAACCAGATCAACGTCCGGCAGTCGTGAAGCACCCGGACGCGCGGACAGTTGCAGGCGGTGATACCGGCCTGTCTCGGCGTTCACCACTGTCTCAAGCGCGGGCGTCGCAGAGGCAAGCACGACAATTGCCCCTTCGAGCTTCGCGCGCATCACCGCCATATCGCGCGCATGATAGGTGACTCCGTCTTCCTGTTTATAGCTGCCATCATGTTCTTCATCGATGATGATGAGTTTCAGCTTATGGAATGGCAGGAACAGGGCGGATCGCGCCCCGATTACAATGCGGGCACGACCATGCGCCACTTCCCGCCACGTCCGGCGGCGTTCCTTGTCCGACAAGCCGGAATGCCAAGGCGCCGGCTTGGCACCAAACCGCACTTCGAACCGAGACAGAATGGCCTGCGTCAGAGCAATTTCCGGCAATAGAACCAGTATCTGCGCCTCCAGGTCCGTTCGCAAAGACTCTGCGATGGCCTCGAAATAGACTTCGGTTTTTCCCGAGCCGGTGACACCATCAATCAGGAAGGTAGAAAAGCCGCGCGCGCTCACGGCCTGCTTCAACGCGTCAGCAGCCTCAGACTGTTCGTCTGTCAGCGTAGCGCCTGGCAAGTCAGGTGATGGCACATCAAACGGAAGATCTGTCTGCATGGATCGAGCCCGCAACACGCCCGCTTCAGCCAGTCCCTTCACGACGCCAGACGACACGCCTGCTGCCTCGGCAAGCGTCGAGGCAGTCTGAGCGCCCAGCTGCTCGGCTGCCTCGATCAGTTTGGTGCGGGCTTCGGTGACACGTGGGGGTGACTCACCGGTCAGGTGATAGACCGTCTCCGTAGGTGACGGCTCAAGCCCCCCCCGCGAGCGCAGCGCCATACCCAATACATGTCCCGGATGAGAAACTGTGTAACGCGCAGCCCATTGGACGAATTCCCGCATGGCAGCCGTCATGGGTGGCGTTGGATAGACTCCACCCACGTCTTTCAGTTTCCGACCTTCGCCTGCACTGTCTGGCAATAACTCCAGTACAACGCCCAGCCGTTCATACTTGCCGAGCGGCGCCGCGACATAAGAGCCTTCCTGAACGTCGAGCCCGTCCGGAACCGCATAATCGAATGGTTCGGGCAACGGCAATGGAAAGAGAATCCGGGCGACAGGCATGGGCAATTCCCTAGCGCGTCCCCCTTATAGTGTCGAACCCCTCTCGACATTCGCAGGCGTCAGCGAAACTCCACACCTTCAAACTCACCACTCTGTCGCCAAGCGGAAATATGTGCAAAATAAGCGCGCGGGCCGCCCGGATGCCCAACCGCATACTTGTTCAGTTCCGTCAGGCCCTTGCCTTCATTGTTGTAGTAACCGGGCGTACAGTCGGGGGATCCGATCATCATGCCAAAACCACTCAGCACAAGGTCGACCCAGGCATCCTGAGCCGTGTCGGTCGGCTCGACTTCAGAAAATCCATTTTTCTCCGTGTGCGACACAATCGCGGAGATGGTGTTTGCATGGTCCACGATGTTATGCGGCACATTGGAGATCAGGTTCGCTGCCTGACTTGGCTGGACAATGAAGGCGTTTGGAAACCCGTGAACCTGATTGCCATGTAGCGTGCGCATACCGTCACGCCAACAGGCCGAAAGTGTCTGCCCGTCCCGACCGACAAGATCAAAGCCAGCGCGCGATGTATAGGTCGACCCCACCTCGAAGCCCGACGCATAGATGATGCAATCGACTTCATACTCCAAACCATTGGCGACCAAACCCGTCTCGGTTATCCGCTCAACTCCCTGACCGTCTGTGTCGACGAGTTGCGTGCCCGGCTCGTTGAATGCTTGCAAATAGGAGTCGTGAAAGCACGGACGTTTGCAGAGTTGACGGTACCACGCTTTCAGCTTGCCTGCGGTTTCGGAATCTTCGACGATAGAATCCACGCGGCTACGGATTTCCTCCATCTTTTCAAAGTCGGCATCTTCGAAGGCAACCATCATGTTCTGGGGCGTCCACTCACTCGGGGGAAGCGCCATGACTTTCTCGCGGATGCGGCGCGATAATTCGGTCCAGCCGTCCATTACGAGATCTGTCTCCGGCAAGCCCTGCGACTGGTTTTCGACGAAATTGTCGTACCAGCGCTGTTGCCAGCCGGGCCCCGCGACTTCCTTGAACCAGTCCGGGTCAATAGGCGCATTGTTCCGAACGTCCACGGAGGATGGTGTACGCTGGAACACCAGCAATTGTTTCGCTGACCTGGCCAGGTGCGGTACGCACTGGATCGATGTGGCGCCCGTCCCGATCAGTGCGACCCGCTTGTCGGCAAGCTTGTCCATATGAGCACCGGACGGATCGCCGCCGGTATAGTCGTAGTCCCACCGACTGGTGTGAAACGCCTTTCCGCCGAACGATTCAATACCGGGGATGCCGGGCAGTTTCGCGACGTGCAGCGGCCCGGTCCCCATACCCACATATTTTGCCGTGAATGCATCGCCGCGAGAGGTGCGCACCAGCCAGTGACTCGCGGCATCATTCCATTCCAGCGCCGTTACTTCGGTATGGAATAGCGCCTTGTCGTAGAGATCGAACTGCGACGCGATGCGTTTGCAGTGGTCTCGGATTTCCGGGGCATGGGCGTATTTCTCGGTGGGCATATGCCCTGTCTCTTCGAGCAGGGGCATATAGATCATCGACGCTGTATCACATTGCGCACCGGGATAGCGGTTCCAATACCAGGTGCCGCCGAAGTCGCCGCCTTTTTCGACAATTCGAACATCATCAATACCGGCCTTTTTGAGCCGAGCGCCGACAACGAGGCCGGCAAACCCACCACCAATAAAGGCAAACTTCACATGATCTGTTACAGGCGCCCGCTCGATCACGGGCATATGGGGATCATCGGACAGGTCTTCGAATTCGGCCAGTCGCTTGTACTGGGCGTTTCCCTCGGGCCTGATCCGCTTGTCACGCTCGGCGCGGTACTTCTGCTTGATCTTGTCCTTGTCCAGCGCGGTGATGCTCATTTCCTACCCCATAAGTATGCGGATTAGGTCCGCTTATAGGATCACCCTGCCGACCTTCCCCAAACGGAAATCAAGCAGGTTTCAAGTTCAAAATGGCACGTTCTATTTCCTGCATGAGATCTGCCCTGGAGGGGCCTGTCATGCCTTCATCATCGGCCACTTCAAGCATCCTTACATCATAGGCCCAGCGATGCAGCAGTTCGAGCTTGATCTCGTCCGAACAGGGTATCCGCATGAGGTCACCGACCGAATGGAATACAGACGCGGGATCGAGCATTGCCGCGTCGAGGTCGATGTCAAGCGATCGACTGGATTGGTACAGTTTCTCAAGATATAGCTGCCGCGCCAGGTACGATTCTGCGGCGGCACGATCTGGGAATATCTTGCCTGATACATAGAAAACGCCGCTACCGTCGTCGACAATCGTCTCATCTTGTTGATCACTCGCCCGAACGGTAAGCACCGGCGCCTTTGGAGCATAGCCATGGTCTGGAAGGCCGTGCAGATGAACATCCTTGCCCGAATGAGTCTTCAGTATTTGCACTGCGCGACGCTCATCCCCCGCATTCCATGTTCGAACCCAGAGGGTCAGGCCACCGTGCTTGATCTGATCGGCAACATATTCGCCATGCTCTTTACCAATCAGCTTTGCCAATATAGCGCCAATAGCGGCTCCGCTTCCGCCGCCGAGAACCAACGCCGCGAGCGCAGCAGCCATAGCACCACCGGACGCCACAACCGGAATGAGGCCTGCAACCGCACCAATGTAGATGAGGCCGCCAATCACCGCGCCCTCTGCGTTGCCAACATCCTCCTCTGCCACATAGGCGATCCGGGGCGTGGAAAAATCGTCCTCGATTTCAGCGACCCTCCGATAAGCGTGTCCAAGCTTCTTTTCCACACTATCTGTTGCTGCGAGCAGCGATATCTCGGCTCGATTGAACCCGTGGGACAGAAGGTCGTCGATCGCCCCTTGCAGTGCATCCTCGGATTCAAACACGCCCACGGCTTCGCGAACCTGCAGTTCTTGGGCGTCGCTCATCATCCAACCTCCTGTGTCTAGGCCGCAATCTATCGCAATACTGACCGCTGAAATAATCCGGCACACTACGTAGACGACCGAGTGCCTACCCCAGCGATACACCTTGCCAGTTTCAGCCAGCGCCCCTACCCCTTTCAGGGATGACAAATACAATCTCCACCGGCTATGAGCCCATGACGTCGATTGAGGCGATCACGTCTGGCCTCGAATCCGTCGGCTACATTTCGACCCAGCAGATCTCGACTGCTGTTTTCCTGGCACTTGGCCTGCGCAAACCGATCTTGATTGAAGGGCCTGCAGGCGTCGGCAAGACCGATCTCGCTGCCTCGCTTTCGCGTTGGCTGGACGTGCCACTGCTGCGCCTGCAATGCTATGAGGGTCTTGATGAAGGCAAAGCGCTGTATGAGTGGAAGTATGGCAAGCAGCTCCTCTACACTCAGTTGCTCAAGGAAAAGCTGAACGAGGTCGTCGGCGATGAGAAATCGCTCGAATCCTCGCTGGCCAAACTCGGTTCCTTTGAAGACCTTTTCTTTTCGGAACAGTTTCTCGAGGCTCGCCCCCTGCTGACCGCCATGCGCCAGTCCGCAGGCAGCGTTCTCCTGGTCGACGAGATCGACAAGTCTGATGAGGAATTTGAAGCCTTTTTGCTCGAAGTCCTGTCAGACTACCAGGTAACCGTACCGGAGATCGGCACGATCAAGGCCAATGTTCCGCCGATAGTTATTCTGACTTCAAATAATGTACGCGAATTGGGAGATGCCTTGAAGCGGCGCTGCCTGCACCTTCATATCGGTTTCCCGGACCACAAGCGCGAGCAGCGCATTGTGCAAGCGCGCGTGGAAGGCATCTCGAAAAACTTGCTCAACCAGATGGTCAGCTTCGTTCAGTCGGTGCGAGACCTGGACATAAAGAAGCAGCCTTCGATTGCCGAGACTGTCGATTGGGCGAAAACATTGCTGTTGCTCCACGCAAATGCCCTCGATGAGCGCTTCGTCAAGGACACGCTGAATGTATTGCTCAAGCATGAGAGCGACATTGCCGTCGTGTCCGGAGATGTACCAAAACTTGTCCGTGAAGCGACCAATGGCAAACCTGCCGATGCGGGACAGATCACACGCTGATCCGAAACTGATATGGACCGTCAGATCACCAGCTTCATTCGGGCCCTGCGCGCATCAGATGTGCGGGTATCAACCGGTGAGGCATTGGACGCGGCACGCGCTGTATCCGTCGCAGGCTATGCTGACCGCACCCGCCTGAAGGATTCCCTCCGGTGCACGCTGGCCAAATCTCCGGATGAGGCCATTACGTTTGACGAGTTGTTCGATTCCTTTTTTGCCAAGCGAAATCTTTCGAGTGCGGACAAGTCTGACTCCGACGGCGATGCATCACGGGACTCACCCTCAGGCCAGCCTGACCCTGTCGAGTTGATGGATTCCGGAGATGAGGTCGCGATCGCCGCTGCACTTGAGCGCGCCGCCGAGGCAGTCGATGCGGACGATATCCGATTTTCAACGCAGATCGCCTACTACGCCCAACAAATGCTCAAGCAGATGGGGGGAGAGAAACTGCAGGAACGCATGATGCAGGCGTTCGATGAGCGCAGCGAGGAAGGCGAAGCTGAAGCTGAACGCCTGATCGAGATGCGACGCGAACTGACCAAGCGGGCGCGCGAGCGGGTCCAACGAAGCTATGATATTTTCGGCAAGGGCGAGACTGAACAGTTCCGCAATGAATTTGCGGAAAACAAGAAGCTGTCGGCTATTGAGTTGAGCGACATGGCGAGAATGAAAGTGCTTGTCGCACGGATCGCCAAGCGGCTTGCTGTGAAACACTCACGCCGGCGGAGAAAGAAAAATCGTGGCCAGCTCGACATACGCCGCACCATGCGCGCAAATGCTGGCGTTGATGGCGTGCCATTCAACGTTGTGTGGCGCCAGAAGAAGCGGGAGCGGCCCAAGATCGTCGTGATTTGCGACGTTTCCGGTTCCGTGGCCCGCTATGTTCGCTTTTTGCTGTTGTTGTTATGGTCCATGAAGGACGTCGTTCCGGACATGCATGCCTTTGCCTTTTCCAACAAGCTGGTCGAGGTGGACGATATTCTGGCAGACAATCCCTTTGAGCACGCGATGGATATTATCATCCGTGTGGCCGGCATGGGGTCCACTGACTATGGCCAGGCCTGGTCTGATTTGAAGAAAGATCACGAAGCGCTGGTCGATCGGCGAACAACCATCATCGTTCTTGGCGACGGCCGTTCGAACTATGACGATCCACGAACAGATCTGTTCCGAGGCTTCGCCTCGCGCGCCAAGCGCACCATCTGGCTAAATCCAGAGCCGCTGGCTGCGTGGGGCACAGGGGATAGTGAAATTCCGCGCTACAGGCCCTACTGCTCGACCATGAGCCATGTCGCCACCCTCAAGGATCTTGAGCGCGCCGTAGATGACGTACTGAGCGCGTATTCCTGAATCAAAAAACCCCAGCGCGATGGCTGGGGTTCTTCGTTGGGCTCAAACGAACACCTAAGAACGCTGTGCGCGGCACTCCGGTGTGTTGTTGAACTTTTCCTGAGCTGCCGTAAGGCGCTCGGGCACCGTCTTGCAGTTTTCCGGGACATTCTCTTCACCGAGAACCGCGAGACGCTTACAAATCTTCGCTTCGTTCTCGACATTGAGATAAGCCGACTGGACTTCAAAACAGACCAGCGCATCAGCGGTGGCTTCTTCAGAGTCCATGAACTGCAGCCAGCTGCGACCTGCGCGGTTACCTGCCTGGCGAAACGCTTCACGTGCACCGGACCGATCCTCCCGCTCATAACGAGACTGGCCGATCATCACATAGGCCGTCGCACGATCCTTGAGGCCACCCATTTTGAGTGCTTGCTGGAGCGCGTCTTCGGTCTCTTCCCATTTCTGGAGGTCAGCATAAGACCGGCCGAGACGTTCGAGCATGGCACCGCCACCACCAGCATCAGCTGCCTGGCGGATGACCGGGATCGCCTTTTCGTGCTCACGAGCAACCTGATAAAGGTTCGCAAGCAATTCGAGGTTTTTGAGAGACTTCGTCACTCGGCCAGCATTCATTTCTTTCTCAAGAATTTGAGCGGCGTGGTAAGGCGCGTTGAAGCGGTTGTAAAAGTTCACAACCCGCATGATCTCGTCTTCCTTTGTCAGCAGGCCCGCCAGATACATGGCTTTCTGCACTTCAAAGGCTTTACGCTCTTCATCGGCCGCAAAATAGTTGCCGGCAATCGCGTCCCAATACTTCCGTTCTGTCGGGTTGCGAACCAGAACTTCTTCCAGAACCGCCGCGAGCTTCGCTTTGTCGTCTACCGCGTTGTAGAGATAGATCAGCAGGTCATAGACTTCCTGCTTGTAGTTATTGCCGTCATCACGCTTGACTTCTTCGGTCCATTTGATGGCCGTGCGGAAATCATCGACGCGCTGGTAGAGGACAGCAAGCTGCCACTTCTGCTGACGGTCTGGCTTGCCGCCAGCCTGTTGCCACTTCTGCATGTATTCGAGCGACTTCTCGACGTTCTCATCCTGCAGGTAGATCTGGGCAATATTGTAATAGGTTTGCGCGGCGTCTTTCGCCGGGATGTAGCCCTTGTCGAGCGCCGACATCAGGTCGCGAATGGCGCCCTGACGATCTCCGCGTTCGATGTTGATATAGGCGGACAGTTTGAGAACTGCGCCTTCCTCGTAGCAATTGAGCTCCATCGCCTTCAGCTGGCCGAGAGCCTGTGCCGCGGCATTGAAGTCCTTGTTCGTCATCGCGGCCTGTTCGGCCTTCAGATAGGTTTCCCCGGTCTTAGATGAAAACTGAGTCTCTTCACAAGCCGCCTGCGCCATAGCGGCGCCGGCACCAAATGCTGCCATCATGCCGGCAAGAACGGCACCTTTCAGGGTAGCTTTAAATCCCATAATTCCTCTCCTGTCCGCAGGGACCGCGGGGTTCAGCTCTTTCAACCGGAATTGACCGGTCGGATCAAGGACTTCCGCGCGCTTTATAAGGCTTTTTATGCTCGCGCGTCGTCCGAGTGTAAATCTGTTACGTTTCGTGCCGAATATGGGTGCAAGCGACACGGTGCGTCAACGATGTACTACAGGGTTTTAATGATTATCACTCCTCATTAAGGCGGAATTCGAGCGGGTAGGTCAGACCGCGCGATTCCTGTGCTTGTCCGTCAATAATTTGTGGGAGGAACTCTGCCCTGGAGACGGACCGACGGGCCTCCGATTCGAAACCTGAGGGCGTGCATTCAGCGGTAACATCAAAGGGCAGACCTCGAGCCGTCAGATTGAAGCGAACGACGCAATCACCTTCCACGTTTCGTTTGGCCATCGCGCTCGGATACGCTGGCAATGGAGGCCGGACGGGCACAGGGGTTCGGTCTCCAACGGGGCTTGCTGTTGTAATGATGGGACCAAGGGACCCGATGGGTGTGCGCGTCGGCACGCCGCCAACATTCACGATGGGCGGCATACCCACGCCTGAAGGTGACATTGTCACTCTCGGTGGAGGGGGAGGTGTTTTGACCTCAATAGGCTCGAATACGAGACGATCTGGTCTCACCGGATCTTCCATCGGGTCCGCGTCGAATACGATCTTGTCCCAAATGCGCTCCGATGGCGTTGCCAGTCTCACTTCGTCCACATGGATCAAATGGTTCATGATTGCGAACAAGCCAATTGTGACAGCAGCGGCAGGAATGGAGGCCATGAGAAACCGACCGGGGTCGGATTGGATTGGAAACCGTGAGCGCCATTCTTCACCGAAGGATAGCGCGGTTCCCGTGCTCGAATTCAAACTGGCTGACATTTCACTTCCTCTGTTTTTGTTACTTTATATCATTACTACTCCCTAGCGGCAAGCAAAAGCTTTTTGGAGACACAATCCGGAATCAAAAAAGGGCGCTCCCTGGAGCGCCCTTTTCAAATTTCGTCGTCGAACAGGCCTTAGTCGGCCAGTTTGAACTCCAATGGATATACCACATTGCGACGCTCGGCCGCTTTACCGCGAATGATCTTCGGAGCAAATTCAACCTTGCTGACAGCCCGTTCTGCTTCCCGCTTGAAAACACTATCTGTGCAAGTGGCAGAGATGTTGTACGGACGACCGCGTGTATCCACATCGAAGCGAACATCACAGCTGCCTTCCGTGCCACGCTCTGCCGCACGTTGCGGATAAGACGGGGCTGGCGGACGGATTGGCTGGGCATCCCGGTCAGAAATTGCGACCGGGTCGATTGCCAGAGAGTTCATCCGGCCAAGGTTCAGATCCGTCGGCGCAGCACCCTCAATACGGGGCGTTGGCAGATTGATCTGAGACTTGGTTGCCGAAACTTTCGGCGGTGGAGGCGGCTTCTGGGCGGAATCGATCCGCTTCGGCTTCGAGCGCTGACGCACCCGGACATCGGCATCCTGCTGTTGTGGCGTAATCGCCGACAGGACCCGCTGTTCGCTCTGATCAAGTTTCACTTCTTTCACGCTGATGAGATAACTCATCATCATGAAGAGTGCGTACACGATCGGAATAGCGATACCGAGTGCAATCAAGAGGCGAAGAAAAGGATTATTTAGCATGTGAATGTCTCCTATTCTCTCGACGCCGACACGTCGATCACGGTCGAACCATCAAGCTTGTTGATGGTCTCCATCAGATCGACGAGCACTTCAGCTTCTGAAGCTACATCGGCTTGAATGACAATCTTACCACGAGGATTGTCTTCACGCATCTGTTTCAGCGTAAAGGACACCTCATCTGGCGAGACTTCCTTCTTGTCGATGTAGATCTGGCTTTCAGCATTGATCGCAACCAAGATCGCAAGCGGCTTGGCGATTGCCTTGTTGTCCACTTCGGGCCGGACGATATCGACGCCGGGTTCCTTGATGAACTGAGCCGTAACAATGAAGAAGATCAGCAGGATGAAGACCACATCCAGCATTGGAGTGAGGTTTACATCATCCTCAGCTCCTCCACCGCCGGCCATCGATTGACGTTTTCTGCGTGCCATGCGGTGCTCCTCTACTCTGTCTGCGACAGGACAAGGTTCACCCCTGTCGTGTAGCCAGCGTTATAGGCGGCGTCCCGGATAAGGACGATTACCCCGTTTCTCGACTTCGGATGAGCCTGGATCACAACCTGGCTTTCCGGGTTCTCGGCCCGCACGCGCTCAATATTGGCACGAACAGATCCGATGTCAGTGACGCGGCCATTGACCGTGATCAGGTTCGACTCGTCGATATAAATCAGGATAGCCGGAACTTGCGGCTGGTCCTGCTGATCTGGCGAAGGCGGAGGCGGAGGCTCAAGGCCGATCGTCTCTTCCTGGGCAAAAGTCGAGGTCACGATGAAGAAGATCAGCAGGATGAAGACCACGTCCAACATGGGCGTGAGGTCAACATTCGCCTCTTCCGGTGCTCTGTGTGTACGTCCTCGCATCAGCTAATCTCCATCGCATCTTCGACCTGCTGGACCGAGCGGTTAACGCGGCGGTCCATACCGGACGTGAATAGAATGCCTGAGAGCGAGGCGACCATACCTGCCATCGTGGGGATCGTTGCACGAGACACACCGGCCGACATGGCCTTTGCGTCTGCACCGCTGGTGATCGCCATGATGTCGAACACAGCAACCATTCCGGTCACGGTGCCCAGCAGGCCGAGCAGTGGCGCAAGCGCCACCATTGCCTTGGTCAGCTGGACATTCTGTTCCGCTTTCATGCGGACTTCTGATACCAGCTTGTCTTTTACCCAGTGCGCGAGTGTGGATTTCCGGTCGGAGCGCGAACGCCACTCCGCAATCGCATCGGCGGCTACCTGCTTATGTGCGAACCTGAAATAGAACACGCGTTCCAAAATCAGGCCCCACATGAAGAATGTTGCAAGCATAATGACCAGCAACACTGGACCGCCACGATCGAGGAAAGCCTGTAAATCTGCAAAACCCATATCGGGTTACTCCTCGGGTGAACGAGGGGGATGGCTTACGCCATCGCCCCGCGCGTGGATTCCGCTTTCTCGGCGACCAGACCAGCAGCCTGCTCGTCAAGCATCTGCTGGTTGCCGCGTGCCATTGCGGACACAACTGCATGGACCAGAAGAAGCGGGATAGCCGCCACGAGACCGAACACGGTCGTCATAAGGGCAACGGAGATACCACCAGCCATCAGCTTCGGATCGCCGGCACCGTAGATTGTGATCGACGTAAAGGTGATGATCATACCGATAACGGTACCGAGAAGACCGAGCAGAGGTGCAACAGCAGCAAGCACTTTGATGATGTCGTTGAAACGCTCGATGCGTGGGCTCTCGCGCAGGATCTGTTCGTCCAGTTTGAGTTCCAGCGTCTCGATGTCGTTCTGCTTGTTTTGCTCATAAGCTTCGAACACGCGAGCCAGTGGGTTGCCGTCGCCAGCCTGACGGGTTTTCGCCGTCTTGCGCATGGCTCCGCCCATCGTGAAGAGCGTGAACATCTTGTAGAGACCGAGCAGCAGGCCAACAGCCAGAAGCGCCATGATAACAGCACCAACAGGGCCACCCTGCTTCAGGCGATCGCCGAATTCTGGCAGGTCGCCCAGAATGCCGAACAAGTTACCCTTGGATGGGTCAACCGGCGCACGAACGATTTGGTCCGGGCCCGCTTTGACAAGGCTGTTCATCGAAGATGCGAAAGCACCGGAAGGCTGCTTTTTGAACGCCTGGAGGAACGTGTCTCCATTGTCCTTTTTCTTCACTTCAACAAATTTTGTGCCGTCTACGGTCGCCGCGGTGAAGACGCCAACGCGCATCACTTCAGCTTCTGCGTTCGACGCGTCCGGGCCAATGCCATCAACCATTGCGGTGAACGACTTTACTTCGGACTGAGCAACCATTTCCTGGATCATGGCTTCCGGAAGACGCTCAAGTTGCGCGCGGTTCGGAAGCGTACGAGCCTCAGCGATTTCAGCGATGCCCTCAACGCGGCCCTGATAATCGAAGTTGGCGAAGGAGTTCGCAATTTCCGGCATGGTTTCGCCAGCTGCGGACCGGAACTGACCAAGCAGTTCCTGGAAGTCACCTGCCTGCTCAGAAACCTGAGCTTCGAGGTCAGCAAGCGTTGCCTCGTTGGCATCAAACTGAGCGCTCAGAGCGCGGCCGCGAGATTCTGCAGCCGCAAGAGCGCCACGGGCGTCCGCCATCTTCTGGGATTGAGCTGCAGTATCAGCCTGGAATTCCCGCAGGCGCTGCTGGTCTTCAGCAGACATCTGGCTGGAGTCCTGACGGACTTTGGCAAGAACATCCTGGAGTGATTGAGCGGAGGCCGGAGCGGACACCGCGATTGAGCCGAGGCCGAGCAGCGTAGCTGCACCGAGAGCCTTCAGCGAGGAATTGAACTTCAACATTATATTACCTCTTAATTCTCTGGTGCCTGCCGACTACTCGACGGAGAACTTCTGAACCGGGGCGAACAGAACGTCTTGCTGGGCTTTTGCCTGTGCAACGCGGATCGCCTTGTCGATATCGGCAGCATAACCGCCCTTGATCTCTTCCCACTCACCGGTCGTGCGGTTGTACCGAGCAGCGTCGCCGTTTGGCGCAGCATAAACGAGCGCAACGCGCCCATACAGGAACATGTCCACCGTGGTCGGGTTACCGTCCAGCGTGATCTCTTCCTGCCAGGTGCTGATCGTGCGGCCGTATTCCATTTCCGCCTGATAGGCATCCATGATCAGGCGATACTGTTCAGCTGGCGTGACGTTCGGCGTTTCCATGACGGCGTCGAGGCCCTCAAGGCGCGTCGTGCGTTCTTCCTGCTTGAATGGGAGGTCAGCAGCGACGAATGCCTTCAGGTTTTCGATCATTTCGAGAAGCATCGGAACCGTCTGGGCGGTGATGTCGTCGATCGAACCAAGTTGTTCGGTCAGAGATTCGATCTCTTCTTCCTGGCTTTTTACAACGAGCGCCTGTTGCTTGGCGTACAGGTCAGCAGCGTCACGGCGCTGAAGCAGGGAGCGGTATTCACGCACCATGTCCGTACGCTCATCGTCCAGCTGGTTGATCTGATCCTGAACTTGCTCGGCGCGCCGGGTGGCCTGCTCGCCGGTATTGAGCGCTTCGCGCAATTGGGCCTGGGCCGGCATGGCCAAGCCCGCAATCAGCGCAGCGGCGAGAACGCCGCGAGCTGGTGACAGAAGTTTCTTCATGAGGTTTGCCTCTCACTCTCCAAACGGTCGCGCAGGTATTGCGCGTAAAAATCGACAGTCAGGCGCCCTGCTCATGAGGACGTCCCGGTTTCAATGCCATGGCCACACACACAATTGGCCTGGTAGTCTAGTGGAAGCCGAAAGGCGTAGAGACGCCCGACCTCTCCCCTGAGCTTTGGAGCGTGGGCCGCTCTCTGTTTATACCCTTTGCCACTCAGACGCCGGGTACGCAACGCCCTTACTTTTGATCCTCAAGGCTAACAACCCTGAATTCAGGGATCAATAAGATGCTTTACGATTCAGTAAGGAAAATATCGGGCGCGCGCCTATTGGCAACCGGCGTGATACAGTAACGATCAAATTTGTCTCGCGTTGTCTTCCCGCATGGTCGGCGATCTGGAAGACGATGGCTGGGGTGCCAGGATTCGAACCTGGGAATGCCGATACCAAAAACCGGTGCCTTACCACTTGGCGACACCCCAATGAAGGCGCCGAGATAGCCACTCTTGCCGTTGCTGGCAACACCCGATCTCATCCTTAGCAGCGGATTTGTGCAGGGAACGCGATGATCGGCGATAATTTCACAGGTGCTGAAATGCTCGCCTTTACTTTTTATCGATAATCGGCAATATCGTTTTACAGAAAGACACGACTCCCAGACCGTGTGCATGGAGACCGTTCATACATGAAGACCTTTTTCCTTTCCATGGCAGGCGCTCTTGCCGCCATGTTCATTTTCATCTTCCTGATGTTTTCTTTTCTTATGTTGCTCATTGTTGGGGCATCAAGCTCAAAACCTGAGCGCCCGGACGCAGTTGTCCTGTCCCTCGACCTGAACTCGGAAATTTCCGACCAGGCGCCAACAGGCGGTTTTGCTGCCTTGTCCGGTACGCCCGGTTTCATCGATCTGCTGACCAAGTTGAAAGCGGCCGAAACCGATGATCATGTAAAAGGTCTGTTCATCCGAGGTGCATTCATCGGGACTGGCAGCGCACGCGCCGAAGAGTTGCGCCAGGCGATCCAGAGTTTTCGCGATCAGGGCAAGTTCGTCATCGCCCACTCACAGGGCACCCTGGGCGTCAGCGGTCCGTCGGCCTATTGGTCGATCTCCGCAGCCGATGAAATCTGGATGCAACCGGGTTCCGACCTGGTCGTCCCTGGGCTGACGTTCGAAACGGAGTTCTTCAAGGGGCTGTTCGACAAGATCGGCGTGACACCTGAAATCTATCCGTTCTACGAATACAAGAACGCCCCGAACTCCTACAACAAGACCGAGTATACCGAGCCGCACAAGCTTGCGCTGGCCACTCTGGCTGAGTCGGTCTGGACCGTCGCCTTGGGCGACATCGCAGCAGACCGCGCACTGAATGCTGCCAGTGTCCGAACGGCTCTTGAGAGCGGACCAATCCCATCGGAGAAAGCCATCGAACTGAAGCTGCTGGATAAGACAGGCTATCCGGAACAAGCCTCCGAAGCCGCCCTGGAAAAAGCGGGCGATGATGCTGAACTCGTCGACCTTGCCTATTATGCAGCACCCGCCCCGAGCTTGCGGGCACCACAAATCGCCATCGTTGGTGGTGAAGGCGCTGTTGTCACAGGCGGCGGAGATGGCAACTCGCCCTTCTCCTCCCCGCCCGGTTTTGCTTCGGACAATATCGCTCGAGCCATCCTCGACGCTGGCAAGAATGAAAAGATCAAAGCCATCGTCTTCCGTGTCGACAGCCCAGGGGGATCCCCCGTCGCAGCGGACCAGATCTGGAATGCCATTGAGCGGGTTCAGGCTGATGGGAAGCCTGTGATCGTATCAATGGGCTCGCTTGCTGCTTCCGGCGGATACTATGTGTCCGCAGGGGCCGACTACATCATTGCCAATCGTGCAACCATCACCGGCTCGATCGGCATTTATGGTGGCAAGTTCGCAATCGAGGGCGGACTGAACAAACTTGGAATCACCTTTGACCGCGTGAGTGTCGGAGGTGAGTTTGCGGATGCCTACGGAGCTGACACGTTCACCGAAACTCAGGAAGCCGCCGTCAAGGACATGCTGAAACGCGGCTATGATCGGTTCCTCGGCATCGTCGCCGACGGTCGTGGCATGACGTATGATGAAGTGCACGAAGTTGCCCGTGGTCGAATTTGGAGCGGCGAAGATGCGCTTGAAGTGGGCCTGGTTGATGAGTTGGGCACGTTCATCGACGCCATCGAAAAAGCCAAAGAGCTCGCTGACATCGAAGCTGACGTCACACCGCGCCTCGTCTATTACCCTCATCGTCCGACAGGGCTTGAAGCCCTTGAAAGCCTGTTCGGCGTGTCGGCTGAAGGTGCCGAAGCCGCGATCATGCTGAACCGCCTTGCCGACGACAAGAACGTTCAGTCCTTGCTAGAGCAGCTCGCCGCAGCAGAAGCGGTGAACTCCGGTCAGACGCAGGCTGTTATACCGCGCTTCCGCGAGAGGTAACGCGACGACCATTTAAAATGAGCAAGGCCCTTCGGAAACGGAGGGCCTTTTTCGTGGCCAGCTAATCAGGAAGACTCAGTCCTATCTGCATCGCCATTTTCACGAAACTTTCGGGCGGCGGCGCAGAGAATAATTTTCTTGTTCCATCCGGAAGCCCAATCTCGAGCGACTGCGCATGCAGCATCAGACGCTCCGCTGACTGCGCGCCTGTTCCGTACAAGTGGTCGCCAAGGATCGGACATCCCGCGCCCAGCAAGTGTGCACGGATCTGGTGCATCCGGCCCGTTTCAGGTTTCAATTCGAATAGCGCGTAATCGCCGTGGCGAGCCCGGATGCGCCAGCCCGTCAGCGCCTTTTGAGCACCCTTTCGCTCAGCTTTAGCAATCAGCATGCGAGGACGCCCCCCCTCCTCGACCTTCACCAAAGGCTGGTCAAACACCCCTTCGACATCAACGGGCAGTTTCCCAGATACAATGGCCAGATACGTTTTCGTGGCTTGGCGAGCGGCAAACTCTTCAGAAAGAAATGCAGCAGCCGGCTTGGTTCGCGCAACAATGACCACGCCCGAAGTTCCCCGATCAAGACGGTGCACGAGCCGCGGCTTCTTCCCATTCGATTTGGCAAACGCGATGAGCAGGTCATCAAGTGATCGGGAGATGCCACCCCCGCCCTGAACTGCCAGACCCGATGGCTTGTCGAACACAATTACCTGACTGTCCTCGAATATGACGAGGCTCTCAGCATATGCTCGATCTTCAACGCTGATATTGGGGAGCGACCGGTTCTTCATGGGCTATCGACGATTTCGATCCCTGATTTCTGCAACAAACCTCATGCGTTCCATCACGGCTCGTTCGCGCCCATGGCCTTTTGGTTCATAGAAAACCGGCCGGGGCATTTCATCCGGGAAGTAATTCTGTCCGGAGACACCCTCTTCCGTATCATGATCATAAATATAGCCATCGCCATATCCCTGATCCTTCATCATGCTAGTCGGCGCATTCAAAATGGCCTTGGGTGGCATGAGGCTTCCGGTCTCTCTGGCGGCGGCGCGCGCCTTCTTCAGCGCCATATAGGCTGCATTAGACTTCGGCGCTGTGGCGAGGTGCACCACGCAATGCGCCAAGGGGATTAATCCCTCCGGCTCACCCAGACGCTCGAATGCACGCGCCGCCTCACCAGCCACCATCATGGCAGTCGGATCAGCAAGTCCGATATCCTCGCTGGCCATCACGACCAGACGGCGCGCAAGGAAACGCGGATCTTCGCCACCTTCCAGCATGCGTGCAAACCAGTACATCGCGGCATCTGGATCTGATCCGCGCACAGATTTGTGAAGCGCAGAGATAAGATTGTAGTGTCCCTCGCCGGACTTGTCATAGGCCGGCGCACGCTTCTGAAGCGCGGCCGACATTGCCGCGACCGTCAGCGGCTCGCCCTTACCGGCAAAAGTATAGACTTGTTCCACGAGGTTCAGCAGGTATCGCCCGTCGCCATCGGCCATATCGATTAGCGCGTCGCGCGCTGCAGGCTCCACCGGAAGCTTCTGCTCCTCCATGGCCTCGGCGCGATCAATCAAGAGACTGAGACCTTTCTCGTCCAGGCGTTTGAGCACCATGACCTGACAGCGCGACAGGAGCGCACCATTGATTTCAAAGCTCGGATTCTCGGTGGTCGCCCCGACCAATGTCACGACGCCCCCTTCGACAAAAGGTAGGAAGCCGTCCTGCTGGGCTTTGTTGAACCTGTGAATTTCGTCAACGAACAGCAAGGTTCCCTTCCCGGTCGAACGCCGTGCTTCCGCGCGCTCAAAGGCGGCCCGCAGATCTTTCACGCCGGAAAAAATGGCGCTGATTGCCTCGAATTCCAAATCAGTTTCGCTGGCGAGCAACCGCGCAATGGTCGTCTTGCCGACGCCAGGTGGCCCCCAGAATATGATGGACGATAACCGGCCAGCCTCCAGCATGCGCCGCAAGGGTCCGTCAGGCCCAAGCAGGTGATCCTGCCCGACCACGTCGGACAAGGTTTGCGGACGCAATCTGTCAGCCAGCGGCTGAGGCGCACCTTCCGAAAGGCCCGAGGCAGAGAATAGGTCGTTCATGAGCCCGTTCTAGGCGCGATTGCAGAGCGTGATAAGGTGCCAAGTGGAGGAGACACAAAATGACACTCGAGATCACACCATCCGGGCAGGCATGCGGCGCTGAGATTCGCGGCGTTGACCTGTCTGCTCCCCTGCCTGCCGAGATCGTTGCAGGTATTCGCGCGGCGTGGCTTGAACATCAGGTTCTCTCCTTTCCGGACCAATCAATGAGCGACGCAGACCTGGAACGCTTCACATTGTATTTTGGTCCCTTTGGAGAGGACCCATTCATTGCATCGATCCCCGGTCATCAGCACATAATCGCGGTTCAGCGCGCGGCCGACGAAACGGCACCGATCTTCGCAGAAAGCTGGCACACTGATTGGAGCTTTCAGGCCGCTCCGCCAAGCGGCACCTGTTTGTTCGGCATTACCATTCCGCCGCGGGGTGGCGACACGCTATTCGCCAATCAATATCTGGCGCTGGAGCAGATGCCTACGGAACTGCGTGAAAGGCTGGACGGCAAGAAAGCCATTCATTCCGCCAAGAACGCTTACGCCCCAGACGGCATGTATGGAGAGGCAGACAAAGCGAGCGGGCGCAGCATGACCATCATCGCATCCACTGAGGCACAGGCGTCTCAAATACACGATATTATTAGAGAGCATCCTGAAACAGGTCGAGAGAGCGTCTTTGGCACGGCGGGCTATATTACAGGGTTCGAGGGCATGGCGCCCGACGAAGGTTGGGAATTGCTCGCTGAACTGTATCGCTGGCAAACCCGACCGGAATTTCAGTATCGGCATGTCTGGCAGGAAAACATGCTGGTGATGTGGGACAATCGCTGCCTGTTGCATATGGCAACCGGGGGCTATCCAGGACATGCGCGTCTGTTGCACCGCACAACAATTGGCGCGGCCTGATAGCTAGCCCACTGCCGGTTTCGCACGTACTGTGAAAAGAAAAACCGGGAGGAAAGCATGGCCGATACAGAGTATGAGGCGGAAGGCACAATTCCAGATCCCTGGAGCCTGCCGCTCGAAACCTTTGATGTCTCAAAGGCAGAGATATTCCTGAACAATAAGCAGGGGGAGTATTTCCGGCGACTGCGCAAGGAAGCGCCAGTCCATTATTGCCCGGAAAGCTCTGTCGGCGCGTATTGGTCCGTCACGAAGTATCATGACATCATCGCGGTCGATTCGAATCACAAGACGTTTTCGTCTGAACCCAGCATCGTGATTGGCGACCCGAGCGATAATTTCCAGCCGCCCATGTTTATCGCTATGGACCCGCCAATTCATGACATCCAGCGCAAGGTGGCCCAGCCAGCTGTCGCACCGACCCAGCTCTCAGAACTCGAAGACCTGATCCGCCAACGTGTGTGCACGATCCTGGATAGCCTTCCTGTTGGCAAGGAATTCGACTGGGTAGAAAAAGTGTCAATCGAACTGACCACCCAAATGCTGGCGACATTGTTCGACTTTCCCTTCGAGGACCGCCACAAGCTGCCATTCTGGTCGGATGTTGCCACAACAAGCGATGCGGTCGGCATTGTCGGCACCGACATGGAGTGGCGCATGAAGCATTTGAATGAATGCGTAGTCTATTTCACCGAGCTCTGGCGCGAACGGGCGGCACAGCCGCGCAAATTCGATTTCATATCGCTGCTCGCCCATAGCGAAGACACAAAGAACATGGTCGACAATCCGATTGAGCTGCTCGGCAATTTGATGTTGCTCATCGTCGGTGGAAACGACACGACCCGGAATTCCATTTCTGGCGGCGTCTATTTCCTGAACCAGTTTCCTGACGAGTACGACAAGCTTCGAGCCGATCCGTCCCTGATCCCGAATATGGTTTCGGAAATCATCCGGTACCAGACGCCGTTGGCACACATGCGACGCATTGCAACCGAAGACACTGAACTTGGCGGCCAGAAGATACGCAAGGGCGACAAGGTCGTCATGTGGTATGCGTCAGGCAATCGCGATGAAGATGTCATCGATGATCCCGATGATTTCCGCATCGACCGAGACAATGCGCGGCGACACCTGTCTTTTGGTTTCGGCATCCATCGCTGCATGGGGAATCGCGTTGCGGAGATGCAATTGCGCATTCTGTGGGAAGAAATCATGAACCGGTTCGAGCGGGTCGAAGTAACGGGCGAACCCACGCGGGTCCTCTCCAATTTTGTGCTCGGCTATGAGAAACTTCCGGTTATTCTTCACGCGAGAAAAGACAGCTAAACGCTCAGGTTTTGGCCGGAATGCCCTACAAACATGCCTTGCGCCCCGGAGTTCAAATACCGTCGGTACGGGTAATCGACTCGTGGCGCAATTCATGCATTAAGATCGGCAAAGGCGCAGAATGCGTGGGTTTCCAAGGGTATATTTGTCATGTTTTCAAATCCGAAAAACGGACCGGTTCTGGTTCTGGAACTGAATGAACTCTGCCCCCCCATCATTGATCGCATGATGGATGATGGCGAGCTTCCGAACTTCCGTAAGCTCCACAAGAGTTCAGACGTCTATGTTACCCATACCGACGACCCGACTTTGGAGCCTTGGGTACAATGGCCTACTTTCCACACGGGGCAGACGGAACACGTACACGGCGCTACAGAACTCGACGAAGGGCACCTGATCAAGACGCCCCGCATCTGGGACGCGCTGGCAGAAGACGGCATCGACAGCATCGTTTTCGGGTCGATGAATGCCGACACGGCCCACAAGGACACAGTGTTCCTCGTTCCTGACCCCTGGTCTGCGGGCGTGCGCCCAAGCGATCCGGCCTATGAAGCCTTTCACAAATTCATCAGCTTCCATGTGGCTGAACACACCAATCCGAATGCCAAACCCACCCGTGCTGACGCGCTCAATTTTGTGAAATTCATGCTGGGCCACGGCCTTTCACTCCAGACGATCACGAAGGCGATGAACCAGATCGCTGGTGAGAAGACATCTTCCGCCGACCGCAAATGGCGACGCGCGCTCGTGCTCGATCTGCTGATGTGGGACGTGTTTGCAAACACATGGTCGAAGCGCCGACCGCAATTCGCGACATATTTCGCCAATTCCACCGCCTATCTCCAGCACCGGTATTGGCGGCATATGCAACCGGACGTCTACCAGGTGAAACCTTCTGACGAGGAAATGCTCAATTACGGCAACGCGATCGAGGATTCGTATCGTCACATGGATGCGATTATCGGCAAGGCGTTCGACATGGTCGGGCCGACTGGCCGGATCGTCCTGGCCACTGCGCTCAGCCAGGAAGCAAACACACGCTACGAACATATTGGTGGGAAATTTGTCTATCGCCCCCACAATTTCAAAGACCTGTTTGCTTGGGCGGGTGGCCCGCAACCGGTCAGCTTCGAACCGGTCATGACCCATCAGGCTTGGGCAACGTTCGCCTCCGAGGAAGAGGCAGCTGAAGCAGAAGCAACGCTCGACGCCCTACAGTCGAATGGCAAAACGATCATGGAATGGCGGCGAGCAGCCAACCGGATCATGTTCTGGTCCGGGCTGATTTCAAAGACTGACCCAGGTTTCGAGATAACCAACGCCAAAACCGGTGAGCGTAAAGCCTTTGACGAACTCTTCATGCTGGTTGGTCAGGTCAACAATTCCCAGCACAGCCGCGATGGGGCTTTCTGGGTGCAAACCGCCGATGGAAGCGCCATCCGTCATGCCGACAGGCTACCGCTTGAGGATGCCTATGGCATCATGATGGACATGTTCGAGGGGTCCGCGAGCGCTGCATCGCAAGTTGCCGCGGAATAGCCAGGCCGCCTAGAGCCGGACCGTTCCTCTCACCACACGACCATTCCGTTCGATCTCAATATCCCAGCTGCTCGCATCCTTTGCGAGCGCAGATTTGAGCTCGTCTACGGTCTTTGTCTGCGCACCATTCACCGAGCGGACGATATCCCCTGGTCGGAAGAAATTCCGGGCAATCGAACGCCGCATCACTGAATGTACATAGATTCCGGATCCCTTCTGGAACGGGTCGAGCCCGTTCTCCTCGGCGAGCCGGGGAGACAGCTCTACAACTCGCGCACCCGAAAAAGCCGTTCGGCCATCTAGAAGTACAATATCCGCTTCGCGAGCGCCGGGTGGCGGCTCGACCGTGACTCCGATGTTCTGCGTCTTCCCCCCCCGCAGCACGGTCAGTATCGCTTCGTCGCCGGGGCTACGAACAGCGGCCAGAAACTTCAGGCCCTTTTCGTCAAACACTTCCCGCCCATCGATGGCGGTCACGAGATCGCCTCGACGCAGACCGGAATTGTCCGCTGGGCCATCATCGTAAACTTCCGTCACCATGACTCCGACAGGGCGATCCAGTCCTTGCGCCTTGGCGATGTCGTAGCTCACAGACTGCGCGGCGAGTCCCAGCCATGGACGGACGAAAGTGCCTTCATTCATGCCGGCGTCGACAACGCGCTTCACCATCTCAGCCGGGATGGCAAAACCGATACCATTGGACCCACCGGATCGGGAGAAGATTGCAGTGTTCACACCGACTAACTCCCCCTTCGTGTTCACAAGCGCCCCGCCGGAATTGCCAGGGTTCACCGCAGCATCCGTCTGAAGAAAGAAGGCGTAGTCGGAAATGCCCACATCCGTGCGGGCCGTTGCTGAGATGATGCCGCTGGTCACCGTTTGACCAACCCCGAATGGGTTGCCGATCGCCAGCACAAGGTCGCCGACTTGGGCTGCCCGGGTATCCGCGTATGGTAGAGTGGGCAGCACAGCGCCTTCAGTGTCGATTTTGAGGACAGCCAGATCTGTCCGCTCGTCCGCAAGCACAAGTTCGGCCGGATACTCCCGGCGATCACTCAAGACGACCCGAAACGTGTCCGCACCATCTATGACGTGATTGTTGGTTACGATCACACCATCTGAACCCACGATCACGCCGGATCCCAACGAATTCTGACGGCGCTGTTTCGGGATCGCATCACCGAAGAACAATTGTTCCATGGGTGAGACCCGGTTGGCGACCATGCGCTCGGTGAAAACGTTTACCACAGCGGGCGAAGCTTCCCTGACCAGCGGCGCAAAGCTGAGATCAATCTCGGTTTGCGATTGGGGTAACCGTTGGGCGTGTGCAAAAAGTGGCAAGACCGCCACGACAAGCAGAGCCAGAACCGAAAGCCCGGCAATCGCCAGGAACTTCGAAACGTGTTTTGTCATGCGAATTGTATGGACCATGAGTATGGCTCTATTGCGGCGCGAAGCGGGACGCAATTCCTTCAATCATGACAAATCAGTGAGTTTTTTCAGGGGGTTGGGTCTGTGTCGTCTCTCGCAGCGAGCGCCGCGAGATTGGCTTCATGACTTTCCCGGCTGATTCGATAGAAGCTGATGCACAGGATCATGAGCATCCAGATCACGAGCAACGAGGCTGCATACCCCCATCCGAGTTTATTCAGCGAAGTCTCGGCTACTTCCCCAGGCTGCATACCGGGACGCAGATCTGCCATCGACAACACGACCGCCGCAGTCAGTATCCCCGCACCTTGCGACAGCTTCCGAATGAAGCTGATACCTGCAAAGAATATCCCTTCCGAACGACGCCCCGTGGACAGTTCGCTTTCCTCAACAATGTCAGCAACCATCGCCGCCATGAGCATTTGCGTTGCAATGATCAGCGCCAGATCGAAAACTGTGATGAACAGTACGAGATAGTAAAGCGTATCGGAGCCATTCGGCGGCATGAAGCCGAGCAAGCGCGCGAGAACTGGCGCGGGTGCGATGGTGAATGCCAGAAGGCCGATAATGATTGAGCCGCGCTTCTTGCCCAGCGTCTTGCCAATGATGGGCGCGACCACCAACGCGATCGCTGCTGACACGAACACTCCAGCAGTAAGCCCGGCAATCTGATCAGTATCGAATTCCCAAAAGAAGCCGTTAATGTATTGGTTCAAGGCTGCAGAGATGCCGCTGGCGAACAAGCCAAATAGTGTCGCTAGAAACAATGCACGGAAAGACGGGTTTGAAACCGTTTCGAAGATTTCTCCGAATACCTTGCCCACACTGAGTTGGCGCGCAGCTGGCGCCGCCTTCAAATACGGAATGTATTTGTGTGTGCCGGCGGCACAAATCGCGATTGCGCCGACAATCGTGAGCGCTGCCCACAATCCATACGTATGCCAACCGTCGAGATTGAAGAATCCCATCTTCACGGTTTCAGTTGGCCGCAACAACATCGTCAGCAAGGCGACCTGTATCGCCAGTCCCCCGACCCACGCAAAGAAGTAGCGAAAGGACATGAGGCTGGTTCGTGCGTCATAATCCTGCGTCAGCTCCGCGGCGAGCGCGAGACTCGGCACTTCATAGAAGGTGAAACACAGCCTCACCGTGATCGTTATGACAACGAGCCATAAAAACAGTCCGTGACTATCCAAGCCCGCTGGTGGATTCCATGCGAGAAAATAAGCAACGCCCAGTGGAAGCATAGCGGCATACATGAACGGATGCCGCCGGCCGAACCGGGTGCGCACATTGTCAGACCAATAGCCGACGACGGGGTCCGATACGGCATCGACCACAAGCGCCAGGAACAATGCGCCAGCCACAAGAGAGGCTGAGATACCGAGTACCTGACTGTAGTAAAGCAACAGGAAGTACTCGAATCCGTTATTCTTCACGCCGCTGGCCGCACCGCCAATTCCATAGGCGATGCGGGTCAGCAGGCTTGGCTTACGCGCAACCGATAAGGACGCCGCCATGTCTGTCAAAGACCAAGAACCATCTTCGCCATGATGTTGCGCTGGATCTCATTCGAACCAGCGTAGATGGAGGCTTTCCGGTAATTGAAGTAGCTCGGCGCGACCGGCACCGCATATTGCGGCATCGGCAGGTCGGCATTCTTTCCAGCGCGGGCCACGGCAAAACTGTCCTGAATGAACGGAGCGGCATAAGAGCCCGTGGCTTCGAGAACAAGCTCGGTGATCGCTTGCTGAGTATGGGAGCCTTCGCACTTCAACATGGAGCTTTCCGGCCCAACCGCCTGCCCGGCCGAGAGTGCGGAGAAAATCCGCTGCTCGGTCGCGTCCAGACTATCGATCTTGATTTCCATGTTCGCCAGCTTGCGAGAGAAATCGTGATCCCGGATCAACGCCTCACCATCTGACTGTTCCACGCTCGCAATCTTGCGGGCCTTGCGCAACATGTTGCGCAGTCCGGGCGCATAAGCATTGCCCCGTTCGAACTGGAGCAGGTACTTGGCATAAGTCCAGCCCATATTCTCTTCGCCCACAAGGGCGTCGGCGACAGGCACGCGAACATCCTCGAAGAAGACCTGGTTGATTTCCTGCTGGCCTTCCAGCGGACCGTCCAGCGTCGGCAGCGCGGATATTGTGATCCCCGGCAGGGTCATTGGGAACACAATAAAGCTGATCCCTTCCTGCGTCTTGCCTTCCTTGGACGTGCGCACAAGGCAGAAGATCATGTCTGCCCATTGGGCATGCGTGGTCCAGATCTTGGAACCATTCAGCACATAATCGTCGCCATCCCTTACGGCGCTCATCTGCAACGAGGCGAGGTCGGAACCAGCGCCCGGCTCGGAATAGCCCTGACACCACCACACATCGGAACGCAGGATTGGAGGCAGGTATTTTTCCTTCTGCTCCTCGGAACCAAACTCCATCAAGACCGGCGCGACCATGGAAATGCCCATCGGACTGACGGTAGGTGTACCAGCAGCCGAAAGCTCCATGTTCAGGATGTATCGCTCAGACCCTGACAGGCCGGGACCGCCATACTTTTCGGGCCAGTTCGGCGCGACCCAGCCTTTTTCGTATAGTCGTTTCTGCCACTCGACCTGGCCCTCCTTGTCGAGATAGCCATTCTTGGACATGGCCTTTTTCGCGCGGAGTTCAGGCGTATAGGCTTCCGCAATCCAGTCCCTGACTTCTTGCTGAAATTCAAGGTCTTCCTTGGTAAACGAGAGATCCATAACCGCCCCGAACTAGTCTATGCTGTCAAAGTAGGAAATTTCCGGCGCGCCCGCGAGGCAAGCACCGAGCCCCGGCCCGGCAGCTTTGAAATACTCGGTCTGGCCGTGCGACTCCAAGTCAGCCTGACTCGCATACTGCTCCATGAAAATGTAGGTGTTAGCCTCTTTCTTGGATTTGTAGAGTTGGTAGGTCAGGCAACCAGGCTCGTTGGCCTTCACTTTTGCCATCAAATCCTTGGCCACCTGTTCGAACTGTTCGTTCTTGCCGTCCTGAATCGTCAATTTCGCGATCACACCAATCATGTCTGCTTCCTCCTATATGTTTACACTATCCATAGGAGGTTCGGGGCTGACGGCAAGATTAACGTAAGGGAGGGGAATATTTGCACATTCATCACGCTTTCAGCGGACTTGCGTCATCTCATCGTAAAAATGGAATGCTTTTTGCTCTCTAACGGACAACAAATACTTCGGGGACCCAAATGTTTGGCGATGTAATGGAACGAAACGCAGGTCGACTTGTCAGGGAAGCGCCCGCACAAACTGTGCTGGCGGTCATCCCAACGCTGAATGAAGAACGGCATATCGAAGCATGTATTCGGTCGCTGATGGACGGCGATGAACGCCTGAAGCATGTCCCCCTGACCGTGGCAGACGGCGGCAGCACTGACCAAACGGTGGCGATTGTGGAGAGCCTGAAGGGTGAGTTTCCGAATTTGCGCGTGCTTCACAATCCGAAACGCCTTCAGTCGGCTGCGCTGAACCTTGCGGCCAACCAGCATTCCAGCGAGGAGACACAATTCCTGATCCGCTGCGACGCCCACTCCATCTATCCCAAAAACTTCATCATTGACGTGGCTGACGCGCTCGAGACCACGCACGCAGCCTCGGTCGTTGTCCCGATGGACGCAGTGGGGGAAACCTGTTTCGAACGCGCGAATGCCTGGGTTGTAGATACGCCTTTGGGGTCGGGCGGCTCGGCTCATCGGGGTGGTCGCAAATCAGCCTATGTCGACCACGGGCACCATGCCGGTTTCGATCTCGCCGTGTTCAAGATGATTGGCGGATACGATGAGACCTTTTCCCACAATGAGGACGCAGAGTACGACAAGCGAGTGGTTCAGGCGGGTGGCAGGATATTCCTCGACGCCGATATTCGCATTCAGTATGTGCCGCGCGGCAGCGTAAAGGCGCTCGCTCGGCAATACTTCAATTACGGTAAGGGCCGCGCCCGCACGGCCCGGAAACACCGCCATACCCTTAAAATGCGTCAGGCCATCCCGATACTTGCCTTGCTGGCCAGTGTTTTCGGTCTCGTAGTATCGCCACTATTCTGGCCGGCACTGATCTTGCCACTCGGCTATGTCGGCGTGCTGGGGGCTGCCTCAATCGCTGTGGCAGTCTGGAAGCGCTCGACATGTGGTCTGTTTGCGGGTCTCGCATCGGGAACCATGCATATGAGCTGGGCGGCAGGTTTCTTGCGAGAGACTTTCCTCCCCAAAAGCGACAAACGCGCCCTACCTTTGGTTTTCCGGCAAAAAACACTATAAACGAGTCATTAATAGCAGAGCATCCATGCCCAAGCTGACGCAACAGATTCAGAAGTCGTTTATCGCGAGATTGGCTCAATTGACCCGCTCGACGACGTCTCTGCGTGCGCGCATGCGGCAAGGCTTCAATGCACCCGCAGACCAGGTTGAGACACCCGTTCGGCAAGAGCCGGTCGCGGTCGCGCCGCGTATTAGTCACGCTCCGGATGGCGAATGCATCTACGCGATCGGAGACATTCATGGGCGTTGCGACCTTTTGGAGCGTCTTGTAGAGCAAATCGAACAGGATTCCGAAACCTTGCCAGCGGGGACAAAGCGGACTCTGATATTTCTGGGTGACTATATTGATCGCGGTTTGCAATCGCGCGACGTGATCGACTTCCTGATCGGTGATCGTCTCAAGGAATTCCGAACCATTTTCCTGATGGGCAATCATGAAGAAGCATTGCTGCGGTTCCTGAGCGATGCTGGTTTCGGCAAACAATGGGTCCGCTACGGCGGCGGCGAAACCCTTTATTCGTATGGTTTCCAACCGCCAAATACCCGCTCCAGTCTAACCTCCCACGAAGCCATGACAGCAGCCCAGAAGGCCTGGGAAAAAGTCTGGACGGGCTTTCGGGAGAGGCTGCCCGACGAACACTTGAATTTCTACAACTCCCTTCAATCGTACCATGTTGCTGGAGACTATCTGTTTGTACATGCGGGAATGCGCCCTGACGTGCCCCTTGAACAGCAATCGGCACGGGACCTTCTATGGATCCGGGATGAATTCCTGGATGATACGAAAGAATTCGAACATATTGTGGTCCACGGACACACACCTGCAGAAGGTGTGTTCCGCGACAATCGTCGCATCGGTCTCGATACGGGCGCCTTTATTAGTGGCCGCCTGTCAGCAGCGAAACTTTTCAAGACCGATGTCAGCTTTCTGGAAACAAGTCCTGTTTAGGGATCAATTTGCAAAGCGGCGTTTGCCGCCAACAACGGAGAATATGGGGACATGATGACTCTTCGCTCAATCTGCTCAGCCTTGGTGGCTGGCGCTTTTCTGATTGTGTCTGCCTGTCAGGCTGGCACAGCAATTCAGAGATCAGACGCACCTGAGACCAGTCACGAGCAACGTACGGCTCCGGCCTATATCCTTGGCAATGGAGACCGGCTGCGTGTCACCGTGTTTGGACACCCGGACCTTTCCGGTGAATTTGATGTGGATGGCTCCGGAGCGATCTCGTTGCCCCTGGTTGGCCAGGTCGAAGCAATCGGTCTGACAACTCCAGAACTGGAAACCAAAATCGTTGAAACGCTTGACGGGGATTATATCCTGAATCCCCGCGTCAGCGCCGAAGTTATCAACTACCGCCCTTACTATATTCTCGGCGAAGTCGGCTCTCCGGGAGAATACCCCTACAATTCCGGTCTGACGGTGCTGAATGCCGTCGCTGCGGCAGGCGGTTTTACATACCGAGCCAACAAGAAGGTTGTATTCGTCAAAGGCGCTGACGCCACATCCGAAGAGACTTACACGCTGGATACCAATACGGCCGTTAAACCTGGAGATACGATCCGTATCGGGGAGCGCATCTTCTAGGCACCACAAAAACGCGAATCAACGAAAAGGCGGCCCTGAAACAGGGCCGCCTTTTTCATTCCAGACTGTGCCGCCTTGGCACGCGACTGTCCAAAAATCGATCACCGCTGACGCACGAGGCAAAAATTGCCTCGAACATGCCATTTTTGTGTACAGATTGCTCGATTATTTGCGCTTTACTTTCCCCTGTGGCGCGAAATTTGTCTCCGACCGTTAATTATTTTCATATTTCGCGGTACAGAGATTGCAAACCTCCCTGAAAGAAATAAACATCCAACGGCTCTTGCGAGTTAACCGCTCGTTAAGGTCCGCACTGGGTGAGGCAGTAAACCCGGCGCAGATGAGTAGATTCTAGGGGACGTAAAATGGGTTTGAGACTTTCAAAAGAGTCACGTGAAGTGGAGATGGCTAGGTACGCATCGCTTCGCCACAGCTCCGATACTTCGGGTGCGGAACAGATTGCCAAACGCGTCTTCGACGTTGTGGTGGCATCTTGCATTCTGCTCTTCACTGCTCCCCTGATTTTGACAATTGCCATCTTTATCCGTCTGCAAGATGGCGGCCCCGCCGTTTTCAAGCAAATGCGCCTCGGCAAAGACGGTGAACAGTTTGCTTGTTACAAGCTTCGCTCGATGGTGACGGATGCAGGAGATCGCCTGCAACAGCTGCTGGCAACAGATCCGGATGCACGTCGCGAATGGGCCGAAACGCAAAAACTGACCAATGACCCCCGTATTACGGCACTCGGCCAGTTCATCCGCAAAAGCTCGATCGACGAACTCCCACAACTGGTCAACGTCATCCGGGGCGACATGTCGCTGGTTGGGCCGCGTCCGATCGTCGAAAATGAAATCACGAAATATGGCGACCAGTACAAACACTATTGCGCGGTACGCCCTGGCCTGACTGGCCTTTGGCAGGTCCGTGGCCGCAGCGACACATCCTACGAGACCCGCGTCGCAATGGATGTTGAATACGCGCGCACCAGAACCTTTCTGACCGATGTGAAAATTCTTCTGCTTACCGTGCCGGCCGTGGTGAATTCCAAGGGTGCCCGTTGACCCTGACGCGATAGGTGTCGAGGTTGGAAAACCCGGTTCAAACAGTCATGGCAATTTACCCCCCGGCCGCTGCCCAGTCTCGTGAGACTAGAATGATGTGGCAAGCAAACCGGTTCCGATTTACTATAGGCCAGCATTCATGCTTGAGCCGGATCAAGACAGTTTAGTTGAGAGCGTACCATCATGGCCGATATCGTAGTCGGGACAACAGAAGCCGAGACATTGACGCTCGCAGGTGATTATCTGGTCGAGGACAATTCCAACGCTTCGGGCGGACAGACCATCAAGTCGACCGGCACTGGCACCGCGACAGGTGCCTTCACCGGCGAAGACGGCACCTACGAATTTGCCGTCAACTTCTTCAACGAAAACGATGGTGCATCGGAATATGTCGTTTACGTCAACGGCATCGAGGTCGAGACATGGACCGGCGCAGGTGGCTCCAGTGGATGGGTCATCGACACGCACGCCTTCCAGTTGGATTTGAATACGGGCGATGTCATCTCCATTGAAGGCTCAAAGAATGCTGGCGAATTTGCGCGCATCGACACGATCACCGTGACCGATGCGTCGCTCTTACCGCCACCTCCTCCGCCTCCACCGCCCCCGCCGCCTCCAGGCGAGATTGCAGTCGGCGAGACCGAAGCTGAAGTTCTCACGCTCGGCGGCGACTATGAGATCGAGGACAACGCAAATGCGTCCGGCGGGCAGGCTATCAAGTCGACCGGCACCGGCACCGCGACAGGCGCCTTCACCGGCGAAGACGGCACCTACGAATTTGCCGTCAACTTCTTCAACGAGAATGACGGCGCGTCAGAGTTCGCAGTCTACGTCAACGGCGTCGAGGTCGAGACATGGACCGGCGCAGGTGGCTCCAGTGGATGGGTCATCGACACGCACGCCTTCCAGCTCGACCTCAACGCGGGCGACGTGATCACGATCGAGGGCTCCAAGAATGCCGGTGAATATGCACGTATAGACACCATAACCGTAACCGATGCGTCCTTGTTGCCGCCTCCGCCGCCACCTCCTCCGCCTCCACCGCCCCCGCCGCCTCCAGGCGAGATTGCAGTCGGCGAGACCGAAGCTGAAGTTCTCACGCTCGGCGGCGACTATGAGATCGAGGACAACGCAAATGCGTCCGGCGGGCAGGCTATCAAGTCGACCGGCACCGGCACCGCGACAGGCGCCTTCACCGGCGAAGACGGCACCTACGAATTTGCCGTCAACTTCTTCAACGAGAATGACGGCGCGTCAGAGTTCGCAGTCTACGTCAACGGCGTCGAGGTCGAGACATGGACCGGCGCAGGTGGCTCCAGTGGATGGGTCATCGACACGCACGCCTTCCAGCTCGACCTCAACGCGGGCGACGTGATCACGATCGAGGGCTCCAAGAATGCCGGTGAATATGCACGTATAGACACCATAACCGTAACCGATGCATCATTGCTGCCGCCTCCGCCGCCACCACCAGCAGCGGATATTGGACTTGGCCGCACAGAGGCAGAAGACCTGATCCTCACTGATGGGTTCATCACGGAATCCCGTTCGACCGCTTCGAACGACGCCGTTATACGCGCGGAAGATGGCGCAACCACCAGCGTCGCCGAGGGACAGTTCACAGGTGCTGACGGCGACTATCTGGTTCGCCTATCCCATCTTGATGAGAGCGACGGAGTCTCGGCCTATCAGATCAAAGTAAACGGCCAGGTCATCACAAGCTGGCTGGCAGATGCAGATAATGATGTGTTCAATATTCATGAAGCTTCGGTCGCTCTCGAAACCGGCGACCAAATCTCCGTGGAAGCGGTCTATGATTCAGGCGAGAAGGCCCGGATCGACTGGATTGAAATCGTCGAAGACGATTCAATCGCCCCAATTTCTCACACACTCAACCCGGAAGATTACGATTATATCGCCTTCACCGGTCAGTCGAACGCCGAGCGGTACTTCTATCGCCACAAGGATGACGAGAGCCCAGGCGATATCGGATCGGTTGTGTTCGAGGACTCCATCGAGGCCTATCTCAATGGTGACACCACGCTGATCAACGCCGCCAAAGGCGGCAGCGGCTCCAACCCACTGGCCGATGCCAATAGTTATTGGTGGAATGTGGATACAGATTCCCCGGGGCCAGCGCTGCTAACCGCGGTTTCAAAGATAGATGCAGCCCTCAATGCGGGCGAGGATCTCGACGCCATTATCTGGGCACAAGGCGAAGATGATGCGCGCGCGATTGATGGAAGCAACACTTCTTCAATTGTCGACGCTCTGATCGACGCTACGACGAGCGTGTTCGAGTATCTCTGGAACCGGTATGGCACAGACATCCCCGTCTTCATTCAGGAATTGGGTGACTTTCCGGAGCTGGGCCCCTGGCTCGATGGCCCCGAAGGCGCGCTGTCAGCTATCCGGGATGCCCAAGCCTACATCGCATCACTTTACGACAACGTTTATATCGGGGCGACGACCACGGATGTCGATGAGCAAATGGACGATGGAATCCACTTCAATGTGGAAGGATTTGGTCTCATCGCCGAAGAACTTGCCGAGACCGTCGCAAATGTATTGACGGGTGAAGTTCTGGCGTAAATCGTGCACTCATCATTTCGTCTGGCACAGTCGAGAGCACGATATGCGAATACTCATTGCGAGCGCACACCCCTATATTCCGCAGATTGCGGGCGGCGCCCAATCCAGCACGCATGAACTCGTTCTGGAATTGCGAGCTCGAGGGCACAACGTCAACGTATTTTCAGGCCTGACCGGAGACGGTTGGCTCGGCTTGCGTCATCGTACAATGTTGAAAGTGAAGTCTGGAACGATCGTCAGCGATGACGTGTGCGGCTACACCACTTATCGTGCTTGGCACCCTGTGGATTCAACATCCGAAGTCGTGGACGCATTCAAACCCGACGTCGTGATTCTACAATCAGGGTTTCCAGCCCGGCTGGCGAAAGGCTTCAAATCCCGGAATGTACCGCTGGTTTTCTACCTGCGAAATGTAGAATTCGAAGATTTGGGGGGAGACCTCAAAGAGTTTTCAGATTGCCAGTTTATTGCAAATTCCGAATTCACGGCGCGAAAGTTCGATGACGCATTCGGCGTGAAGTCGGAAATCATCTATCCTCTCATTCGTCCAGAAATGTACCAGACGGAAACGCGGCGTGAGTCTGTCCTGTTTGTGAATCCGCACAAGCACAAAGGACTCGACATCGCGCTGAATTGCGCCCGCGCCTGTCCCGAGATCCCGTTCACGTTCCAGATGACCTGGACCCTATCCAAGGAAGACCTCGACGAACTCAACTCCGCGCTGGCGACTCTTCCAAACGTTCGGGTTCAGGCCCGGACCCAGGACATGAAGCAGGTCTATGCCGAAGCCAAGATTGTGCTGGCCCCAAGTCGATGGGAAGAGGCTTTTGGACGCATTTCGGCTGAGGCTCATATCAACGGAATTCCTGTTGTAGCATCGGCCCAAGGCGGATTGCCAGAATCTGTAGGACCCGGCGGGGTTTTGATCGATTTGTCAGAGCCTGAAGAAACCTGGTCAAGCGCCCTGAAGAGATTGTGGACCGATAAGGCTCATTACGATCAACTGGTCCAGGCCTCACTAGACTATGCAGCGCGCCCTGCCCTGCAACGCGATCATCAACTCGATACACTGGAAGCGGTGCTCGGACGTGCAACGTCCCTGGCCGACCAGTAACCCGCCCTACCGAACAGGACACACCATGAACCTATTGTTCGTCACTGCTCATCCGCATACACCGCAAATTGCAGGCGGATCACAATCCAGTACGCATGAATTGTCGCTGGAAATCATCAAACGCGGTCATGATGTCTCAGTACTGTCCGGCCTCTACCACAAAGACCGGCTCGGTTACCTTGTACGGGCGGCGCTCAAGCTGACGCCTATGAAGTATACGCGCGACAAGCTACCCGGGTATCCTGTTTATCGAAAATGGTTTGTCTGGGAAGAAGGTGACGCGGTTCTGAAACAAGCCAAGCCGGACGTATTGATTGTCACAGCGGGCAAGCCCTTCAAGACCGCAAAGCATTTCGCCCAGTTTGGCATTCCACTCGTAGTCTACGTCCGAGACGTGGAATTCCACAAGTATGAAGCCAGCCCTGCCGACCTCCCGGCTTCGACAATCTATGTTGCGAATTCCCAATTTACTGCGGATGCTTACAAGGAAAAGTATGGCATAGACGCGGTACCCATTCCGCCCATGTTCATGGCCGAGCGCTATACCTGCGATCATGCACCAGAGGTCGTCTCCTTTATTAATCCACACCCCAAGAAAGGGCGCGATATTGCGTTCCAGATCGCTGAACGCTGCCCTGATATTCCGTTCGAGTTTGTTGAAGGCTGGCCACTTCCCGAAGATGTCAGCAAACAGAATGTCGAGTGGGCACGAAAATGCGGAAATGTGACTCTGAAGCCGCGCACCAATGATATGCGCAAAGTCTATTCCAGAACCAAGATCCTGCTCATCCCGAGCCAATGGCAGGAAGCCTGGGGGCGCATTGCATCAGAAGCTCACTTCTCTGGCATTCCGTGCGTCGCCACAAAAATTGGAGGCTTGTCGGAATCTGTTGGCGAGGGCGGTATCCTGATCAGCCCGGACGCACCAATCGATGACTGGGTGACGGCGGTGAGGAAGCTTTGGGATGACCAAGGATTCTATGCGGCCATGCAACAACAGACGCGTGATTATTCCAAGCGTGATATCCTGAACAAAGATCACCAGATCGACACGCTTCTGGATGCGTGCAACCGCGCGAAGGCAGCTTTTACCGCCGAACCAGAAGCAGCTGCGACAGCGAACTGATAGACACGACAGTTAGGTGAAAGAAACCAGCTCTGCGGGTCTCAGGTTTCCGAGAGTGACTGTCCGATCTTCCGCCGCCCCAGCAAACGCAAAACGAGATTGCGGCCGCTCCGCATAACGGGATAAAGCACGCGTGCTCGCTTGGGGCTACGAAATACCCAGCCGTTCAACTTGTTGAACACTGTCACAGGACTGCTGATCATCGACAATATGTGGATGCAATCATCCCCATAATACCATTCGCCACCGATGCGCGCGGCCATACCCTGATCCATATCGTACTTGCCGCGGGCGAAGATAGCCGTTTCATCGGACGACCGGGCATCTATCAGACGGACAGTCCCCACCGACTCGCGTATCCGCAGCATCTTCACATACTGGCTACAAAACGGGCATTCACCATCATAGACGATTACATTTTCAGTCATTTTGATCGCCGCTAGTTTACCGGAATGATGTCGGTTTTTGTGCTCACCAGAACATCTCGCTTGAATGCGCCATCTTGCCAGTCGAGACACACCGTTTCGACATTGTAACGATAGCCTGCGATGTTTTCCAGATTCAGCGCTTCAAACCCCTTGTATCTCACCGGCATGGAATAATGATGGTGAGGATATAGGTGGTAAGACGGCATTTTGCCCGATTTAATTTTCTGCTGCAGCATCATCTGGTGATGAGAGCCGATGAAGCTCGACGCGGCTCCGGCATCAAAATCGACGATAGACGCATCATTTTCGTAAGGTGAATGATAGGAGCAAGTCTTGGTAGCTTTCATGATATCGTAATTGGCGATTTCGTCCGAGTGAACGCCGATGCCAATCTGCCCCCATTGCGACGTCGGCACGTGACGAGACGGTCCGCGATGCTCGCGATATCCAAAGTTACGTGTGTACATGAGATAAGAAGACTGCCGGAAGAAGCTATTGGGGACCCGGTACTCTTCACCTGTATCGGTGATCGCGGTGAAATAGGAATCTCGCAATTCCCGGCTATCATACCAACCAAGGCGTGCATTGTAGAAAACTGTATGTCCCATGATCGTGACAAGTACGCCAGCAATGATCGCCTCCTTGGGAAGTCGATCCATCTTCATCGCGACAAAAGCCGATGCGAGAAGGCTGTTCAACAAAATCCAGGGAACGAACAACGCGCCGGTCAGCAGAAAGATTGCGATGTGCATCATGTCGAAGAAGACGGTGAAGGCCAACATGGTTCGCACGCGCAAAAAAGCGAGGAAGCACAAGAACTGCGCCGCCAATGTTACGACGTTGAGATACGGCTCGACTGCGCGAAGAACTGAATATGCAAAACCGAAAAGCCCGGGCGCATACGCCCCTGGTGCGGCACCGACATTATAGCCAGCCAACATCAGAGAACTGGTTGGATTGTCAGAAACCCAAGCAAAGACACCTCCATCAAGGTGAATCTTCGCCAAGCCAGACATGAAGTAGTTGCCCAGATGAGCGCCGACCGCCATGCAAAGAATGATGAGTGGCAACGCGGTGATGCCCTGCTGAATACCCGTGTGAAAGCGCTCCGGGATAATCTGCTTCCGCTTGGCGATCTCTACCGCTTTTACGAACAGGCCAAGCGCCACAACCGCACCGGCCGTGAAGACAAGCACTTCCACAAGCGGCGCATAATCATTGCGACCGAGTTCCTTCGCGCCAGACAGAACCCGTGTCAGGTCCTTGTGGATCAATAGATACAAGGGAGGTAACAGCGCCAGGGATGGCCGAAACATGGCGGCAATCGTGGCGGCGAAAACAATGAATGGAACGACAACAATAAAGTTTCCAGCGCCGCTCTGAACGTTCTCGTTTACACTCGAAAAATCCGCGCCCAACCACAGGCTGTAAAAGCCGAGGAAGAGGGCGAGACCCTTGATGATTATACGAAGATACTTTGGCACATCATCATACTTGATGATGGCAGCCAGCGCGCAGCAAACTGCGATTGCAATGTAAATCGCAAGCGCGCGTTCAGGGTGCCAAGCGGCCGAATAATTGGCAATGAAGTTGAAAATCGGAACCAGCAACAAGCTTGCCAGCACAATGATACCGATTGTCCCAAACTTGATGATTGGTGTCAGATTGTCATCGTCGGATAGGTTGGATCTATGCCCGAGTGTTGCCCACCGTAGCCCTGCCATTTTATTGTCACCCCACTAGGTCTCCGAAGCAGCGTTCCTCCACCCGGAAACAGAAATATACATTACGACCATTTAACACGCCGAAGAGTTTATCGGAATGGAAAACCGGCCCGGTCAGACTAGTTTTTATTGATAATTACTACTGATCGCTTCAGCGAAATAAGTATTAGTCCGTATTCATCTTAAAAAAACTCTGAAAAGATAACGCTAACGAAGGGATTTGCGTCAGGATCTACCCGACGCCTTCTTCATGAGCGCGTATCCTCTGTCGCCCACAATTGAACGAACAAAATTCTTCATCGACTGTTTGTTTGACAAGGGCGTCTTCTGAAGCACAATCCGCCGAGGCAACCCTTTCATGGATTGCTGAATTGTGCGCAGATCACCGCTGGCAGGCATATGCATTTGCTGCGTCTCAATGCATAGCGCTGGCTTGCCAGATAGACGGGCGATTTCAACCGCTTGATCGTGTTCGCTTTCAATGAACATAATGCTGTTCTTGTTGCGATAGACTTCCGCCTTGAACGACCCATGCGCCTTTGCTTTCTGGCGGGCCTCCTTGTTTGGCAGGTCTAGCATGTTGAGCGACTCGTACTGGATGCCCCACTTCTCGAGCCAAGCTTCCGTTTCCGGGCGATACTTTTCAAGTCGGCTCGTTACCAGATGGCCTAATGGCTTTGTCGGACGATTCAGCGGTATCGCGTTGAGGATAAATTCGCGATAGCGGTCGCCGTCATCATTTTGCTGGGCCGTGGGGTCCAGGCAAAGGACGCCATCAATATCGATGCAGCATTCCTTAAGCAGGCCGTGGTGGAAGAGGTTCCATTGAAAAATTCGCGGCTGGGGTACAGCGTCCAGAACAATGTCGATATCCGGGTGCGTCATCTTGGGACCGAAAACGGCACAATACGTCAGATTGTATCCTTCAAGTTCGACATCCAGCCGCTCCTTTACAGCGCGAATGGAATTGCCGTGGAACACGCTGTCATCAATCACCAGCACATTCTTCATCTCGGCGAAGGTCTTGTTCACCGCCGCACCGCGACGCGTGCGTCCCGAAGCCATGACGCGCCCCTCAATCAAACCTTCAACATCCGTGATGGGCAGGTTCAGCAAAAGGCCAAGGAAGTTCGCCGGAATCAAGCCGCTGCGCGGAACGCCCACGATTAGATCGATGTTGTCCGGCAACCGGCCAAGCCCCATCGTTATGGCGTCATACATATCTGCGAGAGAGCGATAGTTCATTCCTGCATTCCCTTTTGAGCCGCTCGAGCCTGTCGCTTGGACTGAATGCTGTTCCAGACCATTTCAAGCAGTTCTCGCGCCATCGAAACCTTTTCTTTGAACAAGGTCAGAACAGCAAGGTATATGCCATAAGAGAGCGCCAGAAGCAGGCCAATTTGTAAAAAGCCGATCTGCTGGAACGACTGCCCCGTGAAATAAAGTGCAGCAGCTGCGACTGCCAACGCCAACAGGTGCGGCATGAGCAGACGCACGAAATCTCCGAACCTGACGGTCCCATTGCGGGATGCCATGAACCAGACATAAGGCGTCTTGAACACTAGATCGCCAATGGCATACGCCGCAGCCACGCCTACGGCCCCTTGGGGCAATCCCACAACGAAGGAGGTTATGGAAATCACGGCAGTAACGGCGCCGACCATGAGATAGTGCTTGCCTCGCCCCTGGCTGACGAACAGCCAACCCATGGTCGAGGTCATGACCTGAACAAGACCAGCAATTCCGAGCCACATGAAAACTGGCGCCGCCGGCACCCACTCCTTGCCCAGCAGGACGAGGAAAATTTCGTCGGCGAACAGTATGCCGACCAGAACGCCCGGCTGCGCGGCAACAAGAATAATGGTGACGGCCACAAAGTAAGCACGCTTGTAGCGCTCAGGCTGGTTCACATTACGAGAAAGGAACGGCACCATCACCCTGGAGAGCGGATAAGTAATTTTCTGCAATGGGAAGAGCAGAAGCTTGTAGGCCCGGTCATAAAGACCGAGTTCGACCGCATCATGAAAGCGCGCGATTAGAATATTGTCGGCATTTCGGGAGGCAAAGTTGAGAAGGTCAAATCCGGCGATACTGGAGCCGAACCCGATCATCTCCCTCATGCCTTCCGCACTGCCTATTTTCATCGGCTTGAACTTGCTGGCCATCCAGCTGGCGAGTGTGGAAACAGCCGCCGTAACAATCGTGCCGTAGAAGAGCGCCCAATAGCTTCGGGTCAGATAGGCGGTTGCGACCGCGACAATGAACCCGGCGAGCAACGAAACGACCTCGATGATCGCGATGGTCTTGAACGCGAGCTTGCGAGCCAACAAGGCGGCCGGCTGGGATTGCAGGCCCCAGACCACGATCGTTGCAGCATACGCGACCGCGAGCGCCTGGACTTCAGGCTCTCCATAGAAATCGGCAAGCAAAGGCGCACACGCCGCCATGATGACGGCCAGCAAAATGCTCATCGAAACGCTGAGCCAGAAAAGATTGCTCACAATCTGCTGCGATATCTGGTCTCGCTGTACCGTCGCCTGGTTCAGACCGAGTTCCTTGACCATGGCCGCGAAGGCGACGGCGGGCGCAACCATGGCAACGAGACCGAAGTCAGCCGGCAGCAACAGGCGCGCCAAGACGATACCCTGAACAAACCCCAGCACAACTCGAAAGCCCTGAGCGACGCCGGTGATCGCAGCTCCACTCGCCAGGCCCGCCGCAGTCGTATTGATATTATTGAGTTCGTCATCCTCGGGAGGCGTGTCGTTCTTGGACATGTTCTGAAATGGAGGCTTTCTCTGGCTCGTTCTCAATTCTGTTGCAGGCTGCTACAGTGCGAAATTCTGGCTGGTTAATAGTACAAGGACGTCACTGCCGGATCTCTATCTAGATTTTGATAATTTGATCCGGTTGATTTTCATTGCGCTCGTCATTGGAATGCTCGCTTGTTGTGCACCCATGGCGCTTGCCTTGCCTCAATTCCCCTTTTTCGGTCATGTCCCAAGTTTCCGGCGCGAACACGCCCGGGTTTCGGGAGACGCCCCCGTGTAGAAATGTTAGATGGAGAGCCTGACTATTTGGGGACGATCCCCTCTAGCATGCGAATTGCAAATATAGCGCCAGATGAATAAAGAATACCGGCGCTATCGGGTCTCTTTTCAGACCCATGCTGCAGCGCTGCATGAATGGGGATCAAAGGTGGGGTCATGCTAAAAAATCTGGCACAGCCGGAAACTGTGAATTCACAGCATTACGACTTTGTCGTGGTCGGCTCCGGCTTTGGCTCCGGTTTCTTTCTGTCGAAATTACTGCAGACAATAACCGGTCGAGTGCTCGTCATCGAACGCGGGGATTATAATGCCCATTCGTGGCAAGTGAACGAAAACCGGAACAGCTCGATCGACCGGGCAACGACTTATCATTCCGACAGCGACAAGCCGTGGAACTTCACCATCGGGTTTGGTGGCGGGACGAATTGCTGGTTCGCCCAATCGCCCAGATTTCTGCCAAATGATTTCCGGCTGAAGTCCAAGTACGGCGTCGGCCAGGACTGGCCTGTCAGCTATGATGAGCTGGAACCCTACTATTGCGATGCAGAAACCATCATGTCGGTTTCAGGCGATCCGGACATGCACGGCATCGCGCCACGTTCGAAACCGTTTCCACAACCACCGCATCATCCTTCTACGCCCGATCAGGTGATGAAGGCGGCGCGACCCGACACACACTTTATTATTCCCACTGCTCGTGCCCGAGTTGCCACGGAAGGACGCGGCCCCTGCTGCGCCTCCTTGCGATGCATGATTTGCCCGGCCGATGCGAAGTTCACGGCCCAGAACGGCCTGATGGATGTGTATAACGACCATCGCGTGACGGTGATCCTGAACAGCCGCGTCACCAGCTTTGACTCGACGAATAATACGGTAAAGAGCGCGAGTTTCGAGTCCGCGGGAAAGACATTCTCGGTTACCGGAGACGTGTTTGTACTCGGCGCAAATGCCATTCATAGCCCTGCTATAATGCAGGCATCTGGAATGGCCGATGCGCTGACCGGTGCCGGCCTAAACGAGACTTATGGGGCTGATCTAGAAATCCTGCTGGATGGTATGGAGAATTTCGACGGTTCCACTATCACGACTGGCTTGGACTATAGTTTCGCAGATGGCGACTTCCGCGCCGATCGCGGCGCAGCGCTTATCTACTTTGAAAATCGTTGGAAGTTTGGCCTTCGGACAGAGCGCTCGAAATGGCGGCAGACGCTTCCAATCTCTATCGTTGTCGAAGAGATGCTTGAAGACGGAAATCGCGTCGAACTCGGCGAGAACGGAGAGCCAATCGTTCACTTCATGGGCGCCAGCGACTACGCCAAGAAAGGTTTGCAGGCAGCCATCGACGGTTTGGACGAGATCCTTCAACCCCTACCCGTAGAAGAGGTTGTGTTCCGCCGGATACGCCGGACGGAATCGCATCTGCAAAGCACGATGCGCATGGGGTCCGATCCGGCAAGCTCCGTGGTGGATGGAGATCTCATTCACCACAAATACCGAAATCTCATTGTGGTCGGCTCGTCTGTGTTCCCAACATGTGGAACCGGCAACCCCAGCCTGACCGTTGCCGCTCTCAGCTTGAGGGCAGCTGAAAAGCTGACTGCGAAGGTGACCATATGACCCGGAACAGACTCTCACTTTCTCGCCGGGCCATGATTTTAGGCGGCGTTGGCGTAGCGGCAGCAGCTGGGGCTGGCACGGTTCTGCTGACGACCGATCAGGGGCATATCCGGCGCACGCTGAGACGGCTGGTCGGTCCGTTCAAAATGGACAAAGCGGAATTTGAGACCTTCGTACGAGACTTTCGGGAGGCTGAGGCTGCACCTTCCTTCATCAAGTCGGCCACGCTGCGCGGACTGGAATTGATTGGGCTCGGATCAACTGTATCCGGGGGCGGAATTCCGAAATTGTCTGATCATCAAGCCGATTTCGAACGCGCCCTGCTCACCGCCTTTATCGTGCGCACCGACTATACGTTGCTTGATGAGCCCGCCACTGAACCCACGACCTATCTCGGCTCCATGACGGCTTGCTTCAATCCATATGCCGAGTTTGCCTAGGGCAGGCACCTGTATGCTGGCGCTCATGCGGTGCTTGCACAATACCTTGAAAAGATTTGCGTTATGACTTCACAACCAATTCTCCCAAATCCTTCTTCGTCTGAGCAGGTGACGTTCTCAAACAGTCTTGCGAGCCTGAGAGGCACTGCCGCCTCTTTCGTCGTGATTTATCATGCATTCCTGTTGTTCAAGGTTTCTGGACTGGATACACCGCAACGGCACGGTCTCAATTTTTCTGAACCGTTCCATATGCTGGTTCACGGCCTGATCGGATTTTTCAACGGACCTGCCGCAGTTGTTCTCTTCTTCGTGTTGAGCGGGACAGTTCTCACGCTTTCCCTGCGCCGGTCGAAGGGCAAAGGACTTGCTCATCTGGCTGGCTATTATGTTCGACGTCTCTTTCGCCTGTATCCGCTACTGATCGCGGTGACATTGTTTGCTGCGGCCATGCACTGGCTGTATTTCAATGATGCGCCCACGGCTGGGGCCACGAGTTGGATGAATGGATATTTCAACCAGGACCCCGGTCTCATAGAAACGCTTCTCAATGCCGTCGGCTACTCCAATAGCCTGAACTCTCCGGCGTGGACCATCCGGACAGAGATCATTGCATCATTTTTGATGCCTTTGTTTGTCGTTCTGACGCGTCGGCCGGCCCTTATAGCCGCTACGCTTGTTGTGCTGGTGGCACTAATGTACGCACCGCTGCACATCGGCCATGTGAATGTCTATCTGATCGCATTCTTTCTGGGTGCTCTGATACCGAACTATGGACGCATGGTCGCCGACCTATATTTTCGGTTTCCGAAATGGTTTCGCTACCTTCTCATTGCCGGTGCACTTTTCGCTGGCATGTTCGTCCAGCGGATTTTCCGGCCATGGGTTCACGTGGACCCGTCTTCTGTTCTGGTCGTATCTCTTGCCGCAACATTTCTTGTCACCATAACTTTTTATGGTCGTAGTGAAGGCTGGCTGGCCTCCAAGAAGCTCGTCTTCCTCGGAGATATCTCCTACGGGCTGTACCTCTTGCATTTCATCATCTTGTTCGCATTCGCAGAATTGCTTGGGCCGATGCTTGGTGCCGATCCTTCACCTGTCTCTGCACTTGCCATGATGGCGTTCATTGCAGCGTTGACGCTGGCAGTGACCATTCCGCTTGCAACGCTGAGCTATCACTATCTCGAACGCCCGCTGCAGGACCTCGGAAGAAAATATTCCAAGCAAATTCAATCGGCTGACAAGACCGCAGAACTGTCGGCGGCAAACACCCGGCCCGCTGTCGAGACGCCCTGAAATGCTCGCCTATTCTTCTTTGAACGATACGGCCGTGAAGTCTGCAAGTGGCTTGGTCAAGTATGACAGAGCCGTGCGCTGACCTGTCTGGATCATGGCGTTCGCTTGCATACCGGGCGTCAGCTCGGTGCCGACGCGCTCTTTCTCCTGCTCAGTCAGCTCGACGACAGCGCGGTAATACGGCGCGATGCCATCCTGTTCGACCAGGACATCAGCCGACACGGTCTTCAGAGTGCCTCTGACTTCGGGCGTACGAGACGCATTGAGCGAGGGAAACCGTATCCGCACGGAATCCCCATTCTGCACCCGGTCGATTTCGCTTGGGGATATTCGGACGATCATCACCAACTCCTCGTCATCCGGGACGATGGATAGCAAAGGCGCGCCCGCACCAATCACGCCATTGACCGCATGCACATTCACACCAAAAACCTGCCCTGCATAAGGCGCAACAATTTCAGTACGAGCCAATTGGTCAGCCGCATACTGGCGACGCTCCATAAGGTCTTCAATACCCAACTGGATCTCTTTCAACTGAGTCAGCACAGTCTCACGCGTATCAGTTTCCAATCTCGATATCTGCAGCCGGCCTTCCGCCATCGCCGTACGTATCTGAGCGATCTCCGCTCTATGAGACGCTTGTTGGCCAGCAAGACGTTCCTTCTCGCGCTTTAGCGCCAGCATTCGGCTCTTTGGCGCGTGCCCTCTTTCGAACAATGCCTCAAGCCCGTTAAGCTCGTCTTCAAGGATCAATATCTGTTGGGAATTCGAACTCATGAGGTCTTTCAGGCCCGCAACGCGTTCACCCTGTTGATCTATTTTGTATGAGAGCAATTGGACATCGGTTTTGAGTGCTTGAGTACGCGTGTCCAAGATGGCTTGCTGAGTTGCAATAACGCGCGCCACGCGTCGCTTGCCGTCCTCTAGAGTTTCCAGAAATTCGATTGTGGGGGTCCGGACAACGACGTCACCTCCTTCCCGCTCCGACAGCAACCTCGCCTCTTCTCCTGCCAGGGTGAACAATTGGGCCTCAAGGCTGGCAAGAGAGGCCGCAACACCGGAAGTATCCAGGCGGATCAGTGGCTGGCCGATTTCAACAGTATCTCCATCCGCGACCAGGATCTCCTTCACGATCCCACCTTCCAGATGCTGGACCGTCTTGTTGGCACCCGAAACCTGCACCGTGCCCGGCGCGACAACGGCGCTTTCGAGTGGCACGACCGCCGACCAGATGAACAAGCCACCAAACAACACACCAACTACTACAAGGCCCTGTACCATGAGCCTACGCAGGCCCAGGTCGATCAGCGTCAGACGGTCGCTATCCTCGAATACGATCGGACCCGTGGTCATTGCGTCTTGCCCTTCTCTATCAGCTTGATGCCAGTAGCGGACCGCTTCTGAGTTCGCAGAACCTTCGACAGAATTTCATCTCGCGGCCCGAGCGCCTGCACTTTGCCCTCATGCATCAACACTATTTTGTCGACATGGCGCAGCGTGGTTGGGCGGTGTCCGATTATCACAACAGCCACCTTCTCATCCTTGAGCAGCTTGAGTGTGTCATTCAGCGCCTCATCGCCCTCATGGTCGAGATTGGCATTCGGCTCATCCAGGATCACCAGCTTGGGATCAGAGAACAAGGCGCGCGCCAACCCAATACGTTGGCGTTGACCGGCCGAAAGACGTTCGCCACCAATACCCAACTCAGTGTTGTAGCCATCTGCAAAAGACTGGATCATGTCGTGGGCGTTCGCACGTTTGGCCGCAGCCACGATTTTTTCTGGGTCGGCGTTTGGACGAAGGCGGGCAATATTCTCACTGATGGTACCGGGTAAAAGTTCGACCGCCTGCGGCAAGTAGCCAAGCTGTTGTCCCAACTGGTCCGGCTGGTACTCCTTGATCTCGGCGCCATCAAGTCGCACTGCCCCAAGCGCATAGGGCCAGACTCCGGTCAACACCCTGGCCAAGGTCGTCTTGCCCGAGCCACTCGCTCCGATCACACCGACAATCTCGCCCGGCTCAACCGAGAACGAGATTGCTTGAAGAAAAGGTTTTTGCTGGCCTGGCAAGGCTGCGAATACATTCTCTACCAACAGCTTCCCGGTGATGGCCGGAAGGGTCATCGGCGCTGCCTTCTGCTCGGTAGCGCCCGTTAAAGACGCAAGCCGTTTTCGCGCGGCCCTGGCACGAACAATCGAACGCCATTGCGAAACTATTTGCTCAATTGGAGTAATGGCCCGCGCGCCGATGATAGAGCCTGCGATGATCACACCTGGCGTTGCAACACCAGCAATGGCGAGCACGGCGCCCGCACCAAGCAAGGCGGATTGCAAAAACATCCGGAAAGCACGTGTGGCGGCGGCGGCGGTATTGATTGTGTCAGATGCTCGAATAGCTGTGGCATCCGCTTCGGTGGTGGCATCAACCCATTTGTCACGGACAGTCTTTTGCATACCCAGCGCGTGAACCGATTCAGAACTGCGCCATGCATTCTGGGCGAAGACAGCGCCCGTATTGCTGACTTCACCAGAGGTGAGCAACGAGGCTTCGCTTGCCTTTTGAGTATATAGAGCCAGCGCAAAAATCACGGCTGAACCAATCAGGGCCAGTACACCGAGCGTCCAGTGCATGAGGAAGAGGATCAAAAAATAGAGTGGCGCCAGTGGCAGGTCAAAAGCCGCCTTGACCGTCGGGCCAGCCATGAATTGCCGAAGTTCCGCCAGGTCTTTCATTGCCCGACCGTCCTTGGCACCTGAATCCTGGAGTGATCGACGATGAATGGCATCGAAAACCAAAGGGGCCATTTCACGCTCAATCCGGGCAGCCACATGAACCAGCATCGACGACCGGATCGCATCAATAAGCGCGTATCCAATGAACAATACGGCGATTAAAGCTGTAAGCGCGATCAGCGTTTGCAGGGAACCACTGACCAGCACCCGGTCGTAAACCTGCAGCATGTAAAGCGGACCTGCCAGCATCAACACATTAAGGGCAACACTGAAGCCCCCGACTGCGAGAATAGCCCTGCGGGATTTCCGCGCCGTCTCGATCAGGGTTTCTTCATGACCCAACTGGTTCGGTCTTTGATTGGACACGCATCCACCTCTTCCGTGCGAGACGTCGTCACGTCAGCGCTCTATCAAGCAGACATGCACCGTCTCGCTGATCTTGTGCCCACCGGTTCGCACGAATGCGCGAGTTTCCAGGCACTATTCACCATACATGGAATTTGGTTGAATCTCTATTTACCAAGCCTTTGAAAACAACGACTTCTCGGAGATGTTACTTAATTTTTACGCTGTCGGAGTTCGTGAACTCACGCGCGCGCCGGCCTGTCTTGCAAGATTCCCGATGACGTGAAGCGTTGCCAATGGTGAAATCACCAGAGCTCTGATGGCTTTGGCTGGATTTCTTTCGCGAACAGCCTCGATCATTGTCCACCAGGCCAGCTCTCTTTCCGAGTATCTCAAGTGACCCAGAAGCGCGCGCCGGTCCGTACGCGTCAGGCTCGGATAATTCAGCATTTCCCGACTGATTTCAACCAAGCGCTGATGATCCCTGCCCGACTGGGAATGGGAAGCTGATCCTCTCCGGCGAACAAGGTAATAGCCCTCGGGATCGACAAGATCCGCCTTGGCACCTGACATCAGTAACCGCGTATACAATTCAAAGTCTTCGCCGAACCTCAACTGGTCTCTGTAAGGTCGCGAGGCGTCGCCAAGACAGCGCCGATTGATCAGGGGCTTGATGAAGCCGAGTTCCGACCGCTCAATGTCTACATCGTAGGATTGTTTGACGAACAACTCAGTCGTCAACCGGACGGCCCCTTCCGGCTTATCGGGCCACAAGACACGCTCGACCTCTTCCGGAGTGTCCTCGGAACTCATCAGGAGATTGTCTGCCACCCAGTCGAGATCTCTCGTGCGCGCTTCGTCCAGCAGGCCGGCAATGCGCGTCGGCAACATGAAATCATCACTATCGAGCGGCGTGAACCAGGCCGCATCTGTTTGCCGTATCGCGCAATTTCGAGCGGCCGACGGCCCGGAATTCTGAGCCTGCTGGACAAATGTAAGATTCGGAATTGTCCGCGCCATTCGCTTGGCGATCTCTGGTCCCTCGTCTGAAGAACAATCGTCCACGACGATCACCTCAACCGCAACAGTGTCCGGAACCTTCTGTTCGACGGCACTACGAATGGCACGTTCAATATTGGGGGCGTCATTGTAGAGGGGAATAACAATCGCAATCTTGTTTTCATCAAGCATTGGTCTTGCCTCCATATCTAAACCCTTGAAAATCTTCAGTGTCCGAATAGATTTTCATGACACTTTCCGGAGATTCGCGATCGCCATCTTCCGGTCCCCCTTCAGCAGCATTACCATAGACGACATGCCGCGCTTCGCCATTGCGGGGGCCGCAATCAAAAGGCCTGCGACGTAGAGCGCTATTCCGAGCCCGATGATCGCCGCAACCCTGGTGAGGTCGGACCAGTCATCAGGAAGGTGGCCAGCGGCCCACCATATCCCGCCGCCCATTACGAGTGCGGCAATTAAAACCGACGACCCCGCAAGAATTTGACGGGTGATAGGGAATTTCACAGCACGGTAAACGGCCCAACTGCTGAGGAACCAGCCGAGGAACTTCTGGAAAGCCAAGGCGATCATTACGGCCTCCAAACTCACCCGCGATGCGAAAGGCAGCATCACCAAGAGAACCAGCAGCGCGAAAACACTGACCTTCAGCAAAAGGCCCGGTCGTCCGACACCGCGAAGCACCCCGCCATTGAACGCGGAAGACGGAAGGCGAATACCCATCAACATGGAAATCTGAATCGCGATGATCGCATCATTCCACTGGTCACCAAACACAACCGGCACAATGACCGGAGCGGCAGCGGCGGCACCGATGAATGCCGGATACGCAATAAATCCGGCGAGCCAGATCGCGGTAGACATCGTCTTGTAGAGCGTCGGAAGATCGTTCTGAGTTTTCGACGCTACCGGGAATGCAACTGCACCAAACGGCGACACGAGCGCCTGCATCGCCTGATTCTGTATCCGCATGGCAAGATTGAACATACCGAGCGCCGCCGGCCCGAGAAACAAACCCACAAACAATCGCGGCAGACCCAAATCCCCTGCTGCTACCAGCCTCAATCCGATTGATGCCATCTTGAATCGGAGCAAGGACTTGAACTCAATCAGATTTGTCCGGAAAGACGGCCACCATTTGGCAAAATACAGGAAAGCCAGCATCCTCGCGAAACGACGGGACATTTCCATCGCGACCAGCGCCCAGGCATTCTGAAACAGGATCGCGCAACTTACGCCGACAATTGCGCCAACGATGTAACCCACGACATCCACAATGGTGATTTCGCGAAACTGCATATGTCGCTGTAGCAAGGCAGCTGGAACCGCACTCAGCGCGCCCATGAACAGAACCAACGACATGACCCGCAGGTAGTCGACCAAGGGCGGCACATCAAAGAGCACCGCAATGTAGGGAGCACTGAGTTGGATCAGTCCAAAAAACAGGGCTGCGAAGCACAGCGAGGACAGAAAGACTGAGTTGGAATGTTCTGTTTTCAAATCGGTCCTCTGAATGAGAACCTCGTTGAGACTGTCGCTCGAAAAGACTTCCGGGATGACAAGTACAATCAAAAGAAACCCGTAGACGCCAAAATCCTCTGGCGTGAGCAACCGAGCGACCACAACAAGCGACACCAGACCGCTCAGCAAGCCCAACCACTTACTGAAAGCTACCCAGATGGCGGCTTTGCCAGCAGACCTCATCAGGCCTTGCGATGGGCTCGAGGGAATTTCGTCGGAAGAAATGGCTGCTGTTCCCATGGAAGCTGAACGCACTCAAAAGCTGGATTCGGCTTTTAACCTTGCAAGGATGGTGCCTGAAAGGGCAGATTTTGCCAATTGCAGTACCGGCGAGCGGTAAGATTACTGTCCTGCAATGCTCAACAAACGAGAGAAAATTCCTAGAGAATTCAGCTATCTGCGCAGATGGTTAATATACCGGTCGCCCATTGCAGCCTGTTGGTGTTTCGTCAGCCTGCTCAAATCCCCAGTAACGGCGGGATACCGTCCCAAACCAACCACATTGATGCCGGATTCGACGTCGAGACTGAGTCAATGATTATGGGTGAAATCACGTGTCGGTTTAAGTCACCTTTAATAGTTGGTCGCCAAAAAAGAAGTATGCGCAATGCGAATTCGTCTCTGGCAAGGAATACATCCATGATGCATCTGGCTGCAGAGCCCACCACAATTCGCCACTATCAGAGCGACGTCCAGGCCGATATCGAGAATTTCGGCAAATGGCCCGTCTGGCTGCGCATCACGTTGATCGTTGGTCTTAGCGCTTCGCTGTGGGCAGGCATCATTTTCGCCATCGGCGCCCTGTTGTAATACAGCCCCCAAAAAGTGGTTACCTGGTCGCTACGCCTTGGCGTAGCCCGGACTGGAACTCAGGTACACGGGCGCCTTCCCCACGTATGTGCGACGCACCGGCGATAGTGTCGCCAAGGCGCCAAGATACAGCAAGTTAAGGGGGGTGTTGAAACTCGCCCACGCCAAAGACTCCGTAAACGTCGAAATGAATACGATCGCGCCGAAGACGAGCAGCGCAGACATCTCCAAAGACGAATCCCGGAAGAACTGCATTAGCAGACGATAACCGCACCACGCCCACATCAACAGGTAAAGTCCGAGACCGATGTATCCGAGATGCACGCGCACTTCGAGATACGCATTGTGGAAGGTCAGCTTTGTCCCGTATGGCTTGAAATCCATTTCATTGATCGATTGTGCCGCGCCATTTGACGGGTTCCAAAATCCCTCAAGCCCCAAACCGATAATTGGGTGCTCTTCCGCTGCCAAGCGCCCAGCAGACCAGATATGAGTTCGCCCAGTGAAAGTCGTATCCTTACCTAGCGCGCCTAGGAAGTCCGCCACATAGTCCTGGTGAGTCTGGTTCAGCACAATCATGGCGCCTATCAAAACAACGCTGACGCCAGCAATGAATATGATGGATCGCAAGTGGCGCACCTTGCTAATGGATTGCCACGCGAACTTGACTAGAAACAGGCCGATGATCCCGACACCGGCAAACACGAGTGCCGTTGCCGACGGCGCCCGTAGCATAAAGATCAAAGCAACTGGGAAAATGAGCGCGGCCAATAGCCGTGTCCAAGGCCATGACTTTTCATTCAACAATGTCATGAAGCTGAGCAATGCCACGAACAACATTTGCTGGGCGAAATAGTTCTTTTGCGGATACGGCCCGCCGGAGGGCATTGAATCATAGAATGGAATACACACAATGATCGCCATCACACCTGCGAAGAACATGCATCGCAGGATAGTGGTGATATCAAATCGCGTAATGATAATGACAGCGACCAGAGGGGTTAGAAGGTAAAGTGCGCCGCTCCGGATGGCTGCCCCCATATAGGGTGACCACAGAATCGAAATGAAACCGAATATCGGCAGGAGGAAAAGAGGCCACGCCTTGAGCACGATCGGAATGACCTGCTCCTTATGCAAGGCGAGAAGCCACAGAAACCACAAAACCATCAGATAGCGTAGTGGAGTTTCAAGCGGCAGTGGCACGAATGAATTCAGGAACCAAACCGAGATAAGCGCCTGCTCCCAGTATGGGATTTTCCGCGGCTCCTCATAGACTTTGGCCATGACAAGAGATGAATCGCGGTCAGTCGGAATACGACTTACAATGTTCATGCGACAGCCTCCTGGCCAAGACTGGTCGAGATCATGTCGCGCATAAATCCAGCCGGCTGCACGAACAGGTCTTCTGGCAAGCTTGCAAGACGCATGGCGTAAGCGGCAATCTCCCGGCGATCTGTCAACAAATGTCCCACCAGTTTCGACAGCGAGCGCTCAAGGGGCTCCTCAATCACGAACCCGCAGTCATTCCGTGCGATCCAGGCTGCTGTCTCTGTACCGGCCGGCGCGATCGAGGGCGTCGCGTAATAGCCTCCCTCATAGATCCGGTTCGGCAACAGCCAGACCGAATTGTACCCAGCCTCCATGAAGTCCCCTGCCCAGACCACATCCAGCGAGGCATAAATGCTGGATAGATCCTCTGGTGACCGGAACTTTCCAAAGAAGGTCATGTTTGGTCGACGCTCAATCTCGGGTTCGAACACAGGAATTTCGGTGCGTGCCGGGATTCCATGTAGCCGAATTTCCAATGTATCGGGATACGCGTCAGCCAGAGCGCATAGCAGGTCCAGCGAACGCTGGCACCGCAACATGCCGACCCAGCCGAGTACAAGTTTTCGGTCTTCCAGAATCTCCACCGGGAGCGCAGTATCCGGCCGTGGGCCAAAGTTACTGTCAGCACTTAAACGGTTCTCTACGACATAGGCCGTGAAGTCGCCCCCGTAGTGAAGTTCGAAATGGTTCCGCAAGAAGCCGGGAGAACTCACAACAAGCGCCCGTGTCCGCTTCAGCAGAGCGCGTTCGAGGGCACGAAATATCCGACCCACAAAATCGGAGCGCGTCAGCAAGCGATGCACATCGAGGCTCTCGTAGATGACGGGCGTCTTCAGTCTTGTATGGCGCTTTGCCAGGAACGCACACGCCAGCATGTCGAGATTTCGCGCATATATGACGTCAGCTGCAGCTAATAACTCACGTTGCTCAGCCGCCTTCCGCGCGCCAGCAAACACCTGCTTGATCCGCTGGAGGAAGGCGCCATCACGCGTCTTGCCAAGATCGACATTTTTCCATTCCGGAGAAACATCACGGCGGCGCATCATGAAGCCAACAACATCCATTCCATCGCCGACGAACGACTTCACACGTCGGCGCACAGCGGCATCTGCCGCATCGTGTCCGAAGAATGCAATTGTCGTCATCGCTCGATCCAATTCAGGCTAAGCGAAGCGATCATCGCATGATCGCTCCGTCTCACACCTTAGTTTGCGTCAACTTTTTCAGGAGACTCTGTGCTGTGCTCCGCGAGGCTCGGCGGGGTCTGGATCGCTGTAGGGCGAATTTCGCCCTTCTTGGGCTTGTTCGGATCCCGGCGCATGAAGCTGAACAGAGAAGGCTTCGTCTCCATTTGATAGTACTTACGATAGGCATCATATCCTGCACCCGGGTCGCTGTAGTGGCGGCGGCGGTTGAGGTTCACCATGTTTAGCGTAACACCCAGCAGGTCGGCCTTGAAGGATCGCAAGAGTGCCAACGACTGACGCGCTGCTGAGCGGTTCGTGTGACGCCAGCGCACAACCAGAATGGCCTTGTCCGTCTTGCCTGCAACAACCCGCGCCTCAGCCATCAGCAGCAGTGGCCCCGTATCGATCAGGATGAGATCGTACATGGAGCGCAAGCGAACCAGAAGATCGTCAAAGGCGCGCGTCCCGAACACGTCATGTGGCGTATGGCCCGTCAGAGACAGCGGCAGAATATCCAGCATGCTCTTGGGGTCCTTGGAGATCGCATCAGAAAGCTGTCCTGCGCCGAAGAGATACTCAATGAAACCGATCTCAGGCTTCAAGCCAGCTGCGTCAGTCAACTGGCGGCGGCGGAAATCGCCATCAATGACCAGTGTCCGTGCACCCGACATGGCCGACATACGACCGAGCGCGAGCGTCAGGCTTGTCTTGCCTTCATCCGGCAGGGACGAAGTGATCGCTACGGTCTTCGTTTCGCTGTCCAAGTCCGAGAAAGCGATTGCTGCTCGCAGATAGCGAATACTTTCGGCAAACGCTGATAACGGGTTTTCTATGAGATAATCGGCAGGATTGGTTTGAGCGAAGCCAAGGGCATTGCCGGTGCGGATCAGTGGCACCGTGCCGAGGGCATTCTGAGCAAGCTTCTTTTCAATGTCTTCCGAAGACGAAATCTTCATATCGAACATTTCGGCCATGATGGCGAGAGCGCCACCGAGCAAACAGCCAAGTATCGCACCAATCAAGAGGTTCAGTGTGGTACGAGGTGAACTTGGAAACTTTGGCACCGATGCATTGGACAGGATCACGGCATCCGGCTGGACAAGACCATCCTGCTCCCGGGTCTCCTTGGATCGCGCAATGAACTCTTCATACAATACGCGGCTGGTTTCAGCATCGCGCTCAAGCTCGCGCAGGCGCACCATTGCGAGGCTGTTGCCGCGGAGCTTGGAGTTCGAGTTGCTGATTTGTGACTGGAGCCGGCTAACCTGGTCCTGACGAACACGAACTTCGTTTTCTAGATTAGTGGCGATCCGGGTCATTTCGTTCTGGATCTGACGCTCGATATCCGCCTGTTCAGCGCGCGCACCAATCAGTTCAGGGTGCTGCGGCCCGAGTCGGGTTTCGAGGTCACCCACCCGGCCGCGGACAGTAGAGAGCTGTTGTTTCAAGCTCGTGATAAGAGGAGATTCCAGAACTTCGGAAATCCCATCCACGCCAGCGCCGCTATTGATCTGCCGGCGCATACTGTCAAAGCGTGACCGGACACGGTTCAGCTCGACTTCAGCCTGTGTTTTCTGCGTGGTCAGATAGGCAATGTTCTGCTCGGTGAGCGTGTTACCCATCGCCGTTTCCATGTCGTTGTCGGCAATGAATTTGGCAACGCGGTTTTCCTTTTCCTCAACTTCCTCACGAAGGGCAAACACACGATCAGACAACCATTCGGTAGCGCGCCGTGTGGCGTCCAGCTTCGTTTCAAGCTGTTGAACCCGATACTGATCTGCGATGGCATTGGCGAGGCGGGCAGATGTTTCTGGCGAGGTGCTCGTGACCTCAACGTTGATAAGATAGGTGGTGCCGATACGCGAAACACCAACACGCCCCATCAACGTGCCGACGACGCTATCCAGAATGGCGCTCTCGCGCTCATCGACACTCATGCCTTCAAACGGGTCGACCACGCGCGTATCCATGCCGATCAGTGATTTGACCTGGTTCTTCAGCTTGCCCAGTGCGCTGGTCTTTCGCTCGCGCAGTGTCCAGTTGAACTCAGGATCCTCGATGAGCTTCTGTTTGACGGCAACCTTCGTCAGAAGTGACTTTGACTTCATGATCATGACTTCGGTGTCGATCACCGCCGTGCTGACCGCCAAACCACTGAGAACACTGCCCAGGTCGATCACGTTTTGCTGCTCAGTATCCAGCTGGACCACAGAACTCGATTGGTAGAGCGGCGTCTGGTTGAACGTCATGTACGCGACCAGCGTGAAGACCGAGAGGAAGCTCAGCGCAATCAGCCAGAAGCGCCGGTACACAGCCCCCAACAGCGACTTCAGATCTGTCGGCATGTTGTTGCCTTCGGTCTCCGCTTCTGCGGGAACCTGGGACGGAAGTTCAAAACTGAATGTCTTGGTCAAGATAATATACCGCGCGTTGGGGTTGGAAGCTTTCAGGCGACCGGCCGGATGGTCGGTCGCCTGGTATGGAAATTAAGGGTGGATACGAACCGAAATACCGAGAAGGTTCGCAGAGAAGCTCTCATCGGCCGCAAACGCCGTACCACTCCGGTCACGATCAACGCGACGTGCGAAGGCGTTCAGGTGCACCCGCTTGTTCATTTTGTACGTACCGATCACACCGAATTCGGTGATGTCGTCATCCCTGTCGGTCTCATCGTATTCATAGCTGGTGAGCTCGCCATATCCTGACAGGATGATATTGCGGTACAGTTCGTGATCAACACGGGCGCCTAGCGTCGTTTGAATGGAGCTCGCGCTGGTCCGAATGCCGCTATCGACTGTTCGGCGTGCACCATTGAAGCTCACAGTGGTGAGACGGGTCGGGAACCATTCTACATTCGCATCGACGGCCAGACCGTCAGTGTCTTCGTAGAAAGTGTCATCCTTTTCTTCGCTCAGGTAGCCAATGGCCACGTCACCGCGGATCAACGTGTTCAGTTCGAAGTCCACACCACCGTAAACAGTGTAGGAATCTGAATCCCTGGACCGTTCCGCACCATCGACGACGATCAGATTATCGTACTCACGCTGTTGGATCATGCCTTGGCCAAAAACAGCCACGTTCGGCGAAATCGCATAGCTGAGGCGCGAATTGAAGAGCGTGTCAGACCGGTCACGGAAGTCCTGATCGATCGGCGTGCCGTCAAGGGAGACCGTGTCGTCATAGTCGACTTCCGCAAATGTCACAGAGTTCGTCCAGCGAATACGGTCATTTGTATAATTGGCACTCAGCTCGACGCCTGCGCGGGTATACTCGATCGGCTCGCCCAGTCCGGATGTGTTCGATGGGTCGGACCGCTGATCCGTAGATTGCTGGTAGAAGACCGCGCCGCCAAGTGCGACGTCGCGCGTGACGTCCAGACGGCCCCGCAGCCGCGTATTGACGTCATTGGCTGACTGGTCACTGAAATCCTGGTACTCGTCACGGCTGACAGACACGGAAGCGGCCACTTCGTGCACGCTCCAGTTTGTACGAGCCGCAATATCAGCACCGATGCGGGCGATGACATCAGATTCTTCGTTGTCGCTCGTTCCCAACGCATTGTCGGTATAACCAAGGCCAGCGAACAGACTGGAATTTACCGTAAATGCTCCGAGCCGGATGGGCTCCGGATCATATTCGGGCTGACGGCGGTCTGTAACCGCCTCATACTTGTCCCGACTGTAATAGTCGCTCGACTGCGCATACGCCGTCCCAGACATCGCCGCAATCAGAGCGCCTGTCGCGACTCCTGCAAGGCTAACCCGCTTAGTATACAACATTTCCACCTCTTCCCTGGATTATGTATTCCGGTTGCTCGAACCGCCATGTTTACCAAAGGTCCCAAAGCAAGACCCATACCACTTTTCTTACAAAGAGTGAGGGCTTCATAGGGGAATACGGTGTCAGTCAAGTAATCAAAGTTAGGCAAATTCGAGCGAATTATTGGAAGGTTTCAGCGGCCCGCAAGACCGAGAGGCGGATTGTCGGCAATAATTTCTCAATTAATCAAGACATAAGAAGAGGCCCGGGACGCTGTCTTCGCGTCCCGGGCCGTCTCGTCAGACTAATTCGGCAGAATATTAATTATTAAAAAGCCCGTAGGCCCAATATTCAGCCTGCACAGTTACTGGACTCTGATGTCTATTCCGCCGCTGCCGGAAGTTCCATCTCTGTCAGTCCGGTGTACCGCTTCAGATGGTGATCGATATTGCCGAACTCGGAATCGATCATCGTCAGGCGTTTGAAATAGTGTCCGACAGCCAGTTCGTCTGTCATGCCCATGCCGCCATGGATCTGCACGGCTTCCTGACCAATGAAGCGACCGGCTTGACCGATGCGCACCTTGGCAGCGGATGCCGCCTTCTTGCGCGTGACTTCGTCTTCATCAAGCTTGAGCGTGGCCATGTAGGTCATGGAAATCGACTGCTCATGCTCCATGAACATATCGACCATGCGGTGCTGCAGCACCTGGAACTTGCCAATCGGAACGCCAAACTGCTTACGCTGGCGTGAATATTCGACCGTCATGGCGTGCGCCACCTTCATGGCGCCGCAGGCTTCGGCACAGATCGCGGCGATGGCCTCGTCGGTAACGGTTTCGATCAACGGCAGACCATTGTCGACTTCGCCAATCACCGCTTCTGCGCCAACCGCGACGTTCTCGAAGTAGACTTCCGACGCGCGGCGACCATCGACCGTCGGATAATCGCGGGTACTTACGCCCTGCGCATCCTTGGCAACGACGAAGACTGAAACGCCATTGCTGTCACGGCGATCACCTGACGTGCGCGCTGTCACAACGAAGTGGGTTGCCCAAGGCGCCCCAATGACCACGGCCTTGTGCCCATTCAGGACAAAGCCGGCGCCGTCTTTCTTGGCGGTCGTCTCAAGATCGGCCAAATTATAGCGACCGCGCGGTTCTGCGTAGGCGAATGCAAAGATGTTCTCGCCCGACATGATGCCGCTAAGGTATTCTTCCTTTTGCGCATCCGTGCCGCGCTTGAGGAAACCACCACCGCAAACAACGCTCGGCACGTAAGGCTCGACCACGAGGCCCTTGCCGAACTCTTCCATGACGACCATCGCATCAATCGGGCCGCCACCAAGGCCGCCATCTTCTTCGCTGAACGGTGCCATCAAGAGACCAAGCTCAGCAAACTGTGCCCACATTTCAGGACGCCAGCCCGCTTCGGACTCGACCACCTTGCGGCGCGTGTCGAAATCATACTGCTCGCGGATCAGCCTCGAGAGGCTGTCGCGGATCATGTTCTGCTCTTCGGTGAAATTGAAGTCCATCTTCTATCCTCCCTGCCTCGTGCGCCCTAAAGGCCGAGGATCATCTTTGAAATAATGTTGCGCTGGATCTCGTTGGATCCACCGTAGATCGATGTCTTGCGCATGTTGAAATACGTTTCAGCCGCAAAGTTCGCATGGTCGGGACCGACGCCAAATCCGTCATTCCCCGTATTTTCCATGCCATAGCCATACGGAGCACCATAGTTTCCAACGGCCTCGAGCGTAAGCTCGGTCAAGCGCTGCTGGATCTCGGTTCCCTTCACTTTCAGGATCGAACTTTCGGGCCCGGGGCCTTTGCCTGCTGCCTCGGAAGCCAGCGTGCGAAGTTCAGTGAATTCCAAAGCGGTCAGGTCGATTTCGAGTTGGCTGATCTTGCGCGCAAAATCTTGCGATTGAAGCAATGGCTGACCATCAACCAGCTCTTCTGACGCGATACTGCGCAAGCGTTCAACGCCCCGCTTGGAGCGCGCAACGCCAGCGATACCGGAGCGCTCATGAGCAAGCAGGAATTTCGCGTAGGTCCAGCCTTCATTTTCCGTGCCGACGAGGTTTTCAACCGGAACGCGGACATCCGTCAGCCACGTCTCGTTCACTTCGTGCGTACCATCGATCAACTTGATCGGCTTCACTTCGATGCCCGGCGTGTTCATGTCGACAAGGATGAAGCTGATGCCTTCTTGAGGTTTCTTCGCCGTCGGGTCCGTACGGCAGAGGAAGAATCCCCAATCCGCGTGCTGCGCCAGCGTGGTCCAGGTCTTCTGGCCATTCAGAACATAATGGTCGCCGTCGCGAACCGCTGTCGTCTTGAGGCTTGCAAGGTCAGAACCTGCGCCTGGCTCGGAATAGCCTTGGCACCACCACACTTCGCCGGACCGAATGCCTGGCAGGTGACGAGCCTTCTGCTCTTCATTGCCGAATGTGTAGATAACTGGCGCAACCATCGACACACCGAATGGCAGAGGCATCAGCGCATCAACGCGAGCATTCTCTTCCGACCAGATATAGCGCTGGGTAGAGGTCCAGCCGGTGCCGCCGTATTTTTCAGGCCATGCAGGTGTTGACCACCCCTTTTTACCGAGCACTTTGTGCCAGGCGAGGAATTCTTCGCGCGTAAGATCCTCACGCGACCCGATACCCTCAAGTTCTTTCGGATAGTTTTCGCGAATGAATTCGCGGACCTCATTGCGGAAGGCAATCTCTTCCGGCGAAAAATCGAGATTCATGACGGCTCCTCACTGTGCGCTTGATGCGCATCGTACTTATCCCCTCTAATTCAGCCATTTTCGGCTAAAGGCAAGGTGACGTGAGCGTAAACGTCAGGTTCTCGTCGCGTCAGGTCGCATTTGCCGCTGAAGGCTCAGCAATGAAAGGGGCACACGCTGTCTTGAGCAACCCAATTGCCGTAGCGGAACCCAGTCCGCCCCCGGTTTGAAACTCGAGTTGAAGGAGGGGTTGCAGGCCCAACCGCTCGACTGCCGCCTCATGAGCTGGTCGCCGTGTCACGTGCGATGCTATGCAGTGACTGATGGCCTTTGGTTCGATTGAATGCACAACCGCGGCGGCGATAGTGGTTGCAAATCCATCCAGAACCACCGGGATTCCCTGATGCCGCGCCGCAATGATTGCGCCGACACAGGCCGCCAATTCCCGACCGCCAAGATATCTGAGAGCTTGTAACGGATCAGCCAGATGCCCCCGATGCAAAGCCAGCGCGCGCGATACGACGTCCACTCGCCGCTCTACCAAATTGGCCGTGGATTGATTGTCCGGCCTGACCCAGTAATCCGGCGCTCCGCCATACAATGCGCACGCGACAGCCGCGGCGGCGGTGCCGACCCCTGCTCCGGAGACGGCAAGCGCGAGCAGATCCGGCTTTTCCTCGGTGGCCTCAAACCCGTATGCGATGGTCGCGGCACATTCCCGCTCGGTCATGGCCGGCTCCTCCGCAATACTTGGAGTTGGCTTGTCGATGGCAAGATCGAACACGCGTATGGCGGCTCCGGCCTGTGTTGCTATTGCCGACAGCGGCGCCTTGCCTTCCCGCAGTGCATCAACATGTGCGCGCGTATCCGTCTGACTTGAGAGCGAGACACCCTCTGACTGAAGGCCGTGTGAACTGGCGAACACTGCCAACACCGGGTTTTCGATACGTGGAGGAAAGCGATGCTGCCAATTAGCAAGCCATTCTGCGGCCTTGCCGAGACGACCGAAATCTCCCTCACGGCCCATTTCGAGCAATGCCGCACGCACTTTCTGGCCAGGGGCCGGATCCACATCCACCGACGCCTTAATTAGAGACCTGGCATCCGCCAATGGTGAAGTTTGTTGTGCCGGCTCACTCAAAGCAGGTTGCTCCCAATGCATTTGAAATCGATTTCATCTTATAGCAGACAACACATGTTAACTGCGACAAGGTTTTGTTACCTCGTTTATGAGATACTTGTGTCCTCTCGTGAGCTGACTAACCTAAATACATGACCACTCAACCCATAAAATCCCCTTGCATCAAAGTGTGCGCTGTAGACGCCTCTACAGGACTCTGTCTCGGTTGTGCACGGTCACTTAAGGAAATCGGAAGTTGGGTAAGATTGGGACCAGACGGACGCGAGAAGATAATGGCCGAATTGCCTGAGCGGATCACCCGGCTTGAAGCGCTCGGCAAACGCTAGGATTTCTCGATGTCCATAGGAAAGACCCTCGTATCCGGATTTGGCGCAGCTGTGCTGATTTCCGCAACTGTCGCTTTCTTTCTCGTCCCTAGGCTGGAGCAGCATCAGGCAGAGATTGCCACAATGCAACCGGATCCGGCACCGGCCCCGTCCGAGAAGCGCACATCGGTAAACTTTGCGGATGCCGCCATTATCGATCGCGAGTCAGATGGCCATTACTGGACCCGCGCCGAAGTGCATGGAACAGCGGTCAAGTTCATGGTCGATACCGGAGCCAGCACCGTCGCCTTGACCTTTCGTGATGCTCAGCGGATTGGTTTGAAACCGGAAACGCTGGACTACAAATGGGAAATTCGCACGGCTGGCGGCATCACATATGGCGCTGCCGTGACGCTGGATAATATTCGCATAGGCCAAGTCGAAATCGAACGTGTCGATGCCATGATCCTCAAGGACGGGCTCGAACAATCGCTCTTGGGTATGACCTATCTTGGCGAACTCTATTCATACGAGTTCAAGCAAAGCCAATTGATCATACGCCGGTAATTTTCTCACCGTTCTGGCCTTTTCCGACACCAACTTCCCACGCGAACCTTTCTGCATCGCCGGCCCATCGGGCATAGGCCACGCGACCCTCAAGTCCCGCTGCATCCATCAGGTCGCGATACCAGTAGTCAGCCCCGGCATTCAGCCTTTGCGGATGCACGCCCCAGAGCAGACAGGCCGTGCGCAAGCGCTGATCGTCCAATGACCCGTAAAGAATCGGTGCCGTTCCTCGGACTCTGGCAAAACGGGCGAGCCGATCAAAAGCGCCAGTACGTAGGGCCAGCGCTGTCGCACCTTCCGCCTCGGCCATACCCTGGGCCGTCTCTGCAACAACATCGATTGCGCTTTGCGCAGGTATGTCACCCGAAAACTGTTCCAGCGACCGCCGATAATCCTCAGCGCCCTCTGTAGCACGGATGATCCGGGACATGATGGCCACCGTGGTGGCGGGATGGCGTCCGACTGCGGTCTCACCTGACAGCATGACTGCGTCTGCGCCTTGATAGATGGCCGTGGCCACATCGGAAGCTTCGGCGCGGGTCGGGGCGGCATTCTCAATCATGGATTCCAACATCTGCGTCGCCACGATTACCGGCCGGCCCAGTCCGCGAGCACAACGTACGATCCGGCGCTGGATGACCGGCACGTCTTCAGGCGCATACTCAACACCGAGATCCCCTCGCGCGACCATCACAGCGTCGGCCGCGGCAACAATAGGCTCCAGGTTTGAAATGGCGGCAGGCTTTTCGAGTTTGGCGACAAGCGGTGCCCGACCAGCAATGATGGCCTTCACTTCTTCGATGTCTTCAACTGTCTGCACAAAGGACAATGCGACGAGATCAACGCCAATCTCGAGCGCGAAATCAAGGTCGGCGCGGTCTTTGTCGGTCAATGCTCGCACCGGCAGGGCCTTGCCGCGAACCGTGAAGCCCTTCTTGTCGGTCAACTTGCCAGGCACGTCAGCTCGCACCATCGGCTTGCTGCCTGCCTGAGTTACGGTGAACATCAGCTTGCCGTCATCCACCAGGATAACGTCGCCTTCTTCGAGGATTTCGACAATCTCGGCGTGCGGTACTGGAATGGTATCATCCGCCTCGGTCGTCTCAGCGGCAACGACCGCATATTCCTTCTGATACCGCAGTCGCAGCTCTCCACCCGGCAGCGATCCGACGCGTACTTTGGGCCCCTGCAGGTCTCCCAGCGTAGCGAGGGGACGACCCGTTTTTTTTTCAGCGGCGCGCACAGCATCCAGGGCATCTTTGTGTGCACTGTACTCGCCATGGCTGAAGTTCAAGCGGAAGACGTCAACGCCTGCATAGGCCAACGCCAGAACTTCCTTCGGCGAGCGACTGCCCGGACCGAGTGTTGCGACAATCTTTGCGTTCTCACCAATTAGCCGATTTTCAGTCATTCCGCCCTCCTATGACAAGGTTGACACCGGTCCTATACGAGTCCCTTCGGGTATGCCAGCCGATCTGTTTTTCCCCCGCTCAATACACAAAAACTTCATGTGCGTGCATCCAATCGACCAAGTCGATGCATCTTCCTATGCAAAAGGAGAAATCGAGCATGAAATCAGCCCTCTTGGCCCTGTCTGTCCTGGCCGCCTGCGCCGTGCCCCTGTCACAAGCCGAAACGCCGCCCACCGAAGATCGGGTCGAACCTGTCCAGGTCATGGTGCTCGGCACCTATCATTTCGAAAATCCGGGCCTGGATCTGGTGAACACGGATGCAGATGATGTGTTGGCGCCGCACCGCCAGGCGGAACTGCAAGACCTGGCCGAGCGGCTGACCGCGTTTCGCCCCACCGCCATCGCCCTGGAGCGCATCCGCCAGACCGATGATGCGCTCGACCCGAACTTTGTGGACTTCGTCCCCGAGGATTTGACCCGAAAGCGCAACGAGAGGGTCCAGATCGGCTACCGCATCGCGCACGAGACCGGAATTGACCGGGTCTACGCAGTCGACACTCAGGATGGTGAAATCGCCTACTTTCCCTTCGATCGGGTGGAAGCCTTTGCTGCACGCACGGGCCGGGAAGACAAGATCACCAGTCTGATCGACACAATCAAGACCCAAGCCGAAGTCCTCATGCAAGACCAGGCCTCAACCCCCATCGCAGAATTGCTGGTCCGACAGAATGACCCGGCTGTGATCCGCACCATGCATTCAGACTTTTACTATGGCCTGCTCGACATGTCGGATATCGAAGATGCTGCGGGTGCCGTTCTGAACTATGGCTGGTATGCTCGCAATGCCGAAATCTTCGCGAACATCACCGAAATTGCAGAACCAGGAGACCGGATCCTCATCGTATACGGATCAGGACACAACTATTGGCTGCGCCACTTCGCGCAGGAAACGCCCGGCTTCGAACTGGTCGAAGCCACCCCCTACCTCACCGATTAGTCGACAGCAAACGGATCATAATTGAGAATCGGCGCAAGCCAACGCTCCGCCTTGCGCGTCTCCCACCCCTTGCGCCGCGCGTAATCCTCGACTTGGTCTTTTTCGATACGTCCAACCGCAAAATATACGCTGTCGGGATGCGCGAAGTAGAGTCCCGAAACACTGGCTGCAGGCGTCATGGCGAAGCTGCTGGTCAGCGAAACGCCAATGCGCGCCTCAGGTTCGAGCAGGCGGAACAGGGTTTCCTTCTCGGTGTGTTCCGGCTGGCTCGGATAGCCGGGAGCCGGCCTGATGCCGCGATACTTCTCCTTGATCAGTTCAGGATTGGACAGGTCTTCATCGGGAGCATAAGCCCACAACTCCTTGCGAACACGCTCATGCATGTATTCCGCCATCGCCTCTGCAAACCGGTCAGCCAGCGCCTTGACCATAATGGAGGAATAATCGTCGCCTCTCTTAATGAAGTCTTGCGCAATTTCCTCCGAATGCGGACCTGAAGTAACGCAGAATCCACCGATCCAGTCATCGCCTTCCGGTGCAACAAAGTCGGACAATGCGAAGTTGGCGCGGGAATTATCCTTCACCATTTGCTGGCGAAGCGTATGAAAGACATCCCCTGAATCGAGGCAAATATCATCGCCATCAGAATTTGCCCTCCAGAAGCCCACCACAGCTTTCGGCTTCAACCACGCTTCCCCGACGAGTTGTTGCATCATGGCTTGAGTGTCATTCCAAAGGCCGGTCGCAGCCTCGCCGACAATCTTGTCTTCCAATATCTGGGGATACTGACCCGCCAGGTCCCATGCCGAAAAATAGGGAGTCCAATCGATATAGCGCGCCAACGTCGCGAGATCGAAATCTTCAAAAGTCCGCACGCCCTCAAACGTTGGCTGTGGCGGCGTGTAAGTTTTCCAATCTAGTTTGAGCCTAGCCTCGCGCGCCTGACCTATCGGCAGTCGCGGTTTCGGCGGACCGCCCGCGCGCGCTTCGCGCATCCGCTCATAGCGTGCTTTGGTCTGCGTTACAAAGGCCGGTTTGTCGTCTTCGCTCAATAGCGTGCTGACGACGCCGACGGCACGGCTCGCATCGGACACATGCACAACAGGGGCTGTTCGGATGACCGGATCAATCTTGACCGCCGTATGAGCGGGACTGGTCGTAGCACCACCAATCAGGAGTGGCTGTTTCATACCACGCCGTTCCATTTCGGAAGCAACATAGACCATCTCATCAAGACTTGGTGTAATCAGGCCTGAAAGCCCGATGATATCGACACCCTCTTTTTCGGCCGTATCCAGAATGGTTTCTGCGGCCACCATGACACCAAGATCCAGGATCTCATAACCGTTGCAGGCCAGAACCACGCCCACAATATTCTTGCCGATGTCGTGAACATCTCCCTTCACAGTCGCCATCAGAACCTTACCATTCGAAACATCCACAGTGCCGAGGCGCTGCTTCTCCTCCTCCATGTAAGGTTCGAGCCAAGCGACAGCCTGTTTCATGACGCGCGCGGACTTCACCACTTGCGGCAGGAACATCTTGCCGGAGCCGAACAGGTCGCCAACGACATTCATCCCGTCCATCAGGGGGCCTTCGATGACATGCAGCGGACGCTCGACCGATTGGCGCGCTTCCTCGGTATCCGCATCAATGTATTCGGTAATGCCGTGCACGAGCGCGTATTCGAGCCGCTTCGCGACAGGCGCCTCGCGCCAGGACAGATCCTTCTCGGCCGTCTTTCCTTTCTGGCCCTTGAAGCCTTCAGCTATCTCGATCAGCCGTTCAGTGGCATCCTCGCGACGGTTCAGAATCACGTCTTCGACGCGCTCGCGCAGATCAGCCTCGATATCATCATAGATATCGAGTTGGCCGGCATTGACGATGCCCATATCCATGCCTGCCGGAATGGCATGATAGAGGAAGACAGAATGCATGGCGCGCCGAACGGGCTCATTGCCTCGGAAGCTGAATGAGACATTCGAGAGCCCACCGGATATATGACATCCCGGGCATGTTTTGCGAATTTCGCGCGTCGCCTCAATGAAGTCGACCGCGTAATTGTTATGTTCTTCTATGCCCGTTGCGACGGCAAAGACATTCGGGTCAAAGATGATGTCTTCAGCGGGGAACCCGACTTCTTCAGTGAGAATTCTGAAAGCACGTTGGCAGATCTCGACCTTGCGGTCTTTGGTGTCGGCCTGACCCACTTCATCAAACGCCATAACCACGACGGCCGCGCCGTAAGCGAGGCAGGCTCGCGCCTGCTTCCGGAACGTCTCTTCGCCTTCCTTCATGGAAATGGAGTTGACGATCGCCTTGCCCTGAACGCATTTCAGGCCAGCCTCGATCACCTCCCATTTGGAAGAGTCGATCATGACCGGGACACGGGCAATGTCCGGCTCGGCGGCGATCAGGTTCAGAAAGGTGCGCATGGCCTCGGCGCCATCCAGCATGCCTTCATCCATGTTTACGTCGATCACCTGCGCGCCGCTCTCGACCTGCTGTCGCGCAACCTCAACGGCATCCGCGTAACGACCTTCGGTGATCATTTTCCGGAAACGCGCAGAACCTGTCACATTGGTACGTTCACCAATGTTCACAAAAGATTGGGAAGCTGCAATTGTCATTTTCTCGTTTTCCCGGCGTCTAGCGGCCAGTTGCCATCGACCACAGAGGGAAACCCGTCTGCAGGACGATTATACCAATAAATCCAGGCGGTTTCGCCTGACTCAGCCCCGGTGTCATCCACCAGGGAAATTCGTTTACGCAAGTATAGACTGGTCACCGGGTCGTTGGTTACGTCCTCGAAGGCATCCATTGCTGACATGATCGCTGTATCGCCGATCCGCCAGCGAATACCATGGCAAAGCTCATCACCCTCGATGACACCCGGAAAACCTCCAAGATCGATCATCCGCCCTCGAAAGCGGCAGGGCGCCCCGAAGACACCCGCACTGTCCAGCGGCAGATCGGCGGGTTGCCCAGCCGCGCCCAGCTTGAGCAGTCCATAGAAAACGAAAAGGTCTCCGACCTCCACGGCTCTGGCCGTCATGAGGCCACCTCGAATGGCTCCAGCCCCGACAGGCGCATCGTGTGTTTGCTCGGCGCCGGGTCACGTGGCTTTATGCTGTCGACTGCGTTGGCGATCGCCGCGATATGTTCCGGGGTGGTACCACAACAACCACCCAGAATGTTCACAAGACCATCCTTCGCCCAACCACCTACAGAACCGGATGTTTCTTCAGGTTGCTCATCATACTGGCCCATTTCATTCGGCAGACCAGCATTCGGATAGGCAGCGACAAGCGTGTCCGCTACGCGTGACAGAGCCGCAATGTGCGGCCTCATCAAGTCAGCGCCAAGCGCACAATTGAATCCGATAGCAAAAGGCTTCGCGTGACGTACCGAGTTCCAGAACGCCTCGACCGTCTGGCCAGACAGTGTACGACCAGACCGGTCAGTAATCGTGCCGGAAATCCAGATGGGCAGTTGGTCCATGCCCTCTTCTTCAAGGTCCATGATCGCCTTTATCGCCGCCTTGCAATTCAGAGTGTCTGTAATCGTCTCAATCAGGTAGAGATCGACCCCACCCTCGTTCAGCGCACGGATTTGTTGGCGATAGGCTTCATAGACCTCATCAAAGGTCACAGACCGAGCGCCTGGATCGTTTACATCCGATGACATGGACAACATCTTGTTTAGAGGCCCGATGGAGCCCGCCAGGAACCTCGGCTTGTCCGGCGTCTTCGCCGTCCACGCATCGGCCGCAGCCCGGCCGAGCTTCGCCCCTTCCAGATTGATGTCCCAGACAGATTGCGGGTCCAGCTTGTAGTCATCCTGCGCGATGACCGTTGCGCTGAACGTGTTGGTCTCGGAAATGTCGGCACCTGCTCCATAATAGGCATCATGCAGGTCGGTCACGATATCCGGCCGCGTCAGGCACAAAACATCATTGTTTCCTTTCATCTGGCCGGGATAATCAGACTCGCTGAACCGAGTCCCTCGGTAATCTCCCTCCTCCAGGCCGCGCCTCTGAATCATGACCCCCCACGATCCATCGAGAATGAGAATTCGTTCCTTGGCGGCTGCCTTCAGGGCGCTGATGCGATCTTGTCTGTTCATGGCTCAAGCGGCCTCAACTGGTTTGGGTTTCAGTCCGAGCAGGCGACAGGTGGACAAAGCCAACCCAGCCCGGTTCAGCGTGTAAAAATGGAAATCGGAGACCCCCTCATCGGACAATTTCCGACAAAGGTCCGCCGCAACGTTAGCTGTTACTAGTTCCCGCGTTTCCTGATCATCCTCAAGGCCCTCATAGAGCTCATGCAGCCAGGTCGGCAGTGATGCGCCACACAGTTGAGATATACGCTTCAAGCCCTTGAAATTCGGTTGCAGCATGATGCCCGGCACAATGGGCATGGTAACACCACCTGCACGAGCCTTTTCCAGAAAATTCAGATAGATTTCCGGCTCGAAGAAGAATTGCGTGATTGCTCGATCCGCACCTGCATCTTGCTTTGTTTTCAGAAACGCGATTTCGGCGTCCCACCCCTGACTCTCAGGATGAAGCTCAGGATAACAGGACACAGAAATCTCGAAGCAGCGACCGAGATCGGGCCGATGGGCACGAATGCCTTCAATCAAATCGATTGAATCCCTGAACCCACCGGGGTGCTGTTCGAATTTCTCGCCCATGCCGCTCGGTGGATCACCGCGAAGGGCAACAATATGCCTTACCCCAGCCTCCCAGTAATCTTCCGCAACGGACAGCACTTCATCCTTGGTTGCACTGACGCACGTCAAGTGACCAGCCGGTCGCAAATGGGTCTGTTGAGCAATCCGGCGAACAGTGTCGTGAGTACGCTCACGCGTAGATCCCCCGGCGCCATAAGTGACGGAAACAAAATTCGGAGTCATCGGCTCGAGGCGCTCAACCGTTTCCCACAGGCGATCAGCCATCGCTTCGGATTTCGGCGGAAAAAACTCGAATGAAACAGACGGCGAGCCTGCCTGCCGAGGGGTAGCGAGCGAGCTCATGCGACATGCTCCTTGGGTTTGGCGGACTTGACCGCCTTCCAGATATTTACGGTGAGACCATCCTGTTCACCTTCGGGAGGCGCAAAGGAACGCGGCTCGAAGAGGTCGAGGCCCACATCGGCAGACCACACAGCCATAGCTTCGTGCGCCATACCCAACCGGTGATGGCCATACTCGGCGCGCAAAAACTCCAGATCATGCGGTGCGAAATCCACGATCAGGAGCTGGCCGCCGGGCTTCAGCACACGGCTAGCCTCCGCGATCGCCCGATTTGGCGCGTCCATATAGTGAAGAACCTGATGAATGATCACCAAATCAGCAGAGTTGTCGTCAAACGGTACAGCTGTCACGTTCCCCTGACGCACGCGGGCACCATGCATGCCTTGCTGTTCCAGATTTGCCCGCGCGACAGTGAGCATATGATGACTTAGGTCAATGCCCTCTGCTTCCTCGGCCAAAGGTGCAAATAGGCTCAGCATACGTCCGGTACCGGTTCCGAAATCCAGGACGCGCCCAAATGGTCCCTTCCCCGCGAGTTCGACTAGAGCCCCCTCGATCAGATCGTTGGGATAGTGAAGAGACCGCAAACGGTCCCACGTCTCAGCGATGTTTGAGAAGTAAGCTTCAGCTGATTCCGCACGCGCAGCGCTCACTTCGTCCAGACGTGCTGCATCACGAGCCAGTTCCGGCTCGTCTCGATCCAGTTGCGCAAACAAGGAATCCAGAAATGCTTTTCCATACGACCCGGTTGAAGCGCGGTAGAAGACAAATGAACCTTCAGGCAAACGCTCAACCAAACCTGCAGCCGTGAGCGCCTTAAGGTGGTGAGACAGGCGAGGCTGGGACTGCTCCAATACCTGCACCAGTTCCCCGACCGACAGGTCGCGCTGGCGCAACAGGGCCAACACCCTCAAACGAGTGGGCTCCCCTGCTGCGCGCAGAGCCTCAATCATGGATGACAGCCGTGAAGTCATTTAATGATATAAACATTGATTTATATGTTTTTGCAACACAGCTTTACAGAAATATCACCTATGCGTGTTTCGGTAGAGATTGAGAGTTGAAGCGCCAGCGCTTAACTACCATCTACCGGCTTCCACAACGGGGTTATCCACACATGACACAGCGACTCTTTGCTGCGGTTCTTGCCATGGGGCTAGGAGCCTGTGCGTCCACACAAAACCTTGAATCCGGCACCGTTCCCGATCCTTACGAAGGCTTCAACCGTCAGATGTTCGCCTTCAATAGTAGCGTAGACAAATATGCGCTCGGCCCCGCAGCAGACGTGTATGAGACGGTGACCCCCGAGTACGGTCGCGACCGACTGAGCGACTTCCTTCACAACTTGAAGTCTCCAGTGATCTTTGTGAACGATGTCCTGCAGGGCGAGAGTGATCGCGCTAGCGAAACATTTGCTCGATTTTTTCTGAACTCGACGCTGGGTATCGCCGGACTTTGGGACGTTGCTGAGTATACCGGTATTGAGAAGCACAATGAGGATTTTGGACAAACCCTTGCTGTGTGGGGTGTCAACAGCGGCCCCTTCCTGATCCTGCCCCTCATGGGTCCAACAACGCCGCGTGACCTGTTCGGTAGCGGTGTGGATCGTGCGCTGGATCCGCTTGTCTGGACAGAGTTCGATAACAATCCCGACCTCGACGATCACATCGAAATGGGTCGTGGAATTCTCGGAGGGCTGAATGCCCGCGTCGCCCTTGATGATGCGCTGGAGCAACTAAATGCTCAGCCAGAGCCCTACATCGCTTTGCGGAGACTTTATTCATCCCAGCGTCAGGCAGAAATACGTAATGGTCGCATAGACGAGGAAGATGCTTACGAGGATCTCCCTGATTTTGACGAATTTGAAGAGTAGGTCCGGGGCGTGATGACCACCAACAGGAGCGAAATGTGAAACGCTACTACCGATATTTTGCATTGGCTGGCGCTGCAGTATTGATGCTTGCCCCAACCAGCCAGGCAGACGCAAAGACAGAATCCTATGTTCAGGAGAATGCCAGTGACGTATTGGCATCGCTGAACGATCCGTCCCTGGACTCAGAAGAGCGCACAGAAAAATTCAATACTTACATGGATGAGTTCACCGACATGACTGCGGTGTCCAACTTTGCCATTGGCAAGTATGCGCGCCGCTTCAGCGAAGATGAGTTAGCTCGCTACCGGAAAGTTTTTCGGGAGTATGCACTCGCAGTTTATGAGAATGAACTCGACGCCTATCGCGGAGAAGCCGTGATCGTAAAGGATTCGGTGGATCGATCTGCGACCGATTCGATCGTCAACACGGTCATTAAGCGTCAGGACGGCAAAGACATGGATGTGCGGTGGCGCGTTCTGACCCGCGACGGCAAGTATCAGGTCGTAGACGTTGCCCTGAATCTGGACGGTAATTTGATCTGGCTCGCAATCGAACAGCGCGCCCAATTCCTCGCTTTGCTAGACCGCTCGAACGGCTCGGCCGAGGCCTTGATTGAAAAGATCGAAAGCATGAAGCGGAAGCTGGAAACCGAGAAGCGAAGCTAGTCGTCTGAAATCAGCCAAAGATCAATAGCCCCCACCAGACGGCTGGTTGGGGGCTTTTTTACGTGTGGCTTACACGCTCCAGCTGCGGAACGGTTTTCCAGTCAGCTCCCGAAAGCGACTCGCATCAGTTTTCAGCTTCTGCGCCAGATTAGAACGAATCCTGTCGTCGAATTCTGGAACTTCGACGGGTTTCCTCGTTTTGACCGCTGCGCGCAGGGAGTCGATGAGGACTCGCGGCGTGCGCGAACGGACGTATCTCCCCATACCTGTATCTCGCATTTGCCCCCACCAACGAGGCATTTTGCGAATTTCCTCTCCCGAATTTGCCTCGGGCAGATTGCTCAAATGTTCGACGGCCGAAGGTGCCAGACCGATATGCTCTGCGATCCGCCTGAACACGGAGGAAGAGTTGGCAAGCAGATCGTTGAAATCTACGATTAAAATGTCGTCTTTAGACCAGTACTCAAAGTAGGGCTCCAACTGGTAAGCATATTTGCTAACCATAAGTATGTGCTCACCCTCATGTGTGTCGAACACATCAGCCGGCTCAGCGAGAGATGCTGAATGCATGAATGTATGCTTGTATTGGGACTCGGCCCGCGCAACGGGATCCCGGGCGATAAAGATCAGCTTCGAGTTCGGAGCATTTTCATAGGTCCGCGCTGGTGCGCCTGGAAACATGTCCCGCTTTGTATAGTTCGGACAAAAATCCACCCAAGGAAGGTCCGAATTGCCAAACTGTTTGCGATACCAGCCCAGGCCTCGCGCAAAATTTTCTTTGGACAGATAAAAGTCGGTTTCCTTGCATTCCGGCACGGCCACTAGACCGCTCTCAAGGAATACTCGGTACAGGGCAGTCGTGCCAGCTCGCATCGCCCCAATGACGATTGCGTCCGCCGCAGTCTTGTCCCCTGGTTCGCCGGTTTGGATCATCGTCGAACATTCCCGCATTGTCATGGGCACAAATGCCCAATTCGAGCATATACGCACATTCTGTCCCCACCCTTCAAAGGGTGAGCCTCTTATCGGCAAAGGAATGACAACGCGCAAGCATTTCGTTAACCAGTGTTAACGAAATTCGAATTTATACCAAAATTCGATCACACTTCTCACTACCCGCAAAGCAAACGCTCATCAGTAATGCGATGACAATTCATTTTTAGTTTGGGCCAACAAGTACGGCTCGACTTCCAGCGGGCCGAAAATCTTGCCAATCAGCGGGCAAATTTCTTGAACTTCAGACGCTTGGGATTGACGGCATCCTCACCTAAGCGGCGCTTCTTGTCTTCAAGGTAGGAAGAAAAGTCGCCTTCGAACCATTCAACATGGGAATCGCCCTCGAATGCGAGAATGTGCGTTGCCATACGGTCCAGGAACCAGCGATCGTGCGAAATGATCACCGCGCAGCCGGGGAAATTGTCGAGACCTTCTTCGAGCGCCTGCAAGGTTTCCACGTCGAGATCGTTGGTCGGTTCATCTAGCAGAAGCAAATTGTGGCTACCTTTGAGCATCTTGGCGAGATGGACACGATTACGCTCACCACCAGATAGGAGCCCGACTTTTTTCTGTTGATCTGTGCCCTTGAAGTTGAACGCGCCAACATATGCGCGCGACATGACTTCAACACCACCCAAATCGATGACATCCGTCCCCCCGGAGATTTCCTCCCAGACATTCTTGTCGGAATCGAGTTTGTCGCGGCTCTGGTCAACATAGCCAATCTTCACCGTATCACCGATGCGCAGGCTACCCTGGTCTGGCTTCTCCTGCTCAAGGATCATTTTGAACAAGGTCGATTTACCCGCACCATTCGGGCCGATGACACCAACAATACCACCAGGAGGCAATTTGAAGTCCAGATTTTCGATCAGGAGATTGTCGCCGAATGCCTTTCGCAACCCTTCCGCCTCCAGAACGACTCCACCAAGGCGCGGGCCGGGGGGAATCCGGATTTGTGCGGTCATGACCTTCTCGCGCTCAGCCTGCGATGCCATTTCCTCATAGGCGTTGATACGCGCCTTGGATTTTGCCTGACGCGCCTTCTGACCAGAACGAACCCACTCAAGTTCCTTCGCCAGGGTGCGCTTGCGACCGGACTCTTCACGCGCCTCCTGCTCCATCCGCTTGGCCTTTTGCTCAACCCACCCGGAATAGTTGCCCTGGAAGGGAACACCGCGGCCACGGTCGAGTTCGAGGATCCAGCTGGTAATATCATCAAGGAAGTATCGGTCGTGGGTCACGAGGATCACACAGCCCGGGAAGTTGATCAGATAATTCTGCAGCCACGCGACGGTTTCGGCGTCGAGGTGGTTGGTCGGTTCATCCATCAGGATCATGTCGGGCTTCGAAAGAAGCAGCTGGCAGATCGCGACACGGCGAACCTCGCCGCCGGACAGGCTTTCCACATCGGCGTCATCATCGGGGCAGCGCAGCGCGTTCATCGCCATCGAAATCTTGGAGTCGATGTCCCATGCGTCAGCCGCATCGATCTTCTCTTGCAGCGCCGTCATCTGCTCCATCAACTCGTCGGAATAGTCTTCGCCAAGCTTTTCTGAAATGGTGTTGAACTCGTCCAACATCTGCTTTTCAGGGCATTTTGAGGCGACATTGTCGAACACGCTAAGTTTGGGGTCGAGTTTCGGCTCTTGCGGCAGGTAACCGACTTTCACGCCCTCGGCCGCCCAGGCTTCGCCTTGAAAGTCCTTGTCTTCACCCGCCATGATACGCAGCAGCGTGGACTTACCAGACCCGTTGACACCGACGACACCGATCTTGGCATCCGGCAGGAAATTCAGGTGAATGTTCTCGAACACCTTCTTGCCACCGGCATATGCCTTGGTCAGGCCTTGCATTTGGAATACGATTTGGGGACCGGCCATTGAAAGCGTCTCCTGAAACTTTGGGGGAATATGTCGCCTCAGTTACGCGGACGTGGCCGAAAATCAAGCGGGTAAGCGCAACCTGTTCTGAGAAACATCTCTGGCAAACCTCGCTCAGCCAGAAACCTCCCCTTCTACCAAATTGTCGATTAGCCTTCGATGCGTTTGCGCTCGTCGTCGGTCAGCACACTTGCGAGACGCTCGAGCTCGGTTTCAGCACTTTGATTTCCCATATCCTGAGCCCGACTGAACCAGCGCCAAGCTTCGACAAAGTCGGGCTGGTCCTGGCCATGCCCACCTGCATGAGCAATTCCGAGGTTGAATGCGCAGCGATTGTCGCCGAGCTCTGCGCCCTTGTCCCACCACGATTGCGCGGTTTTGAACTCTTTAGGGCCACCAGCGCCGGTCATCATCATGACGCCGAGGTATGTCATCGCGTTCACTTCGCCCATATGCGCGGCCTGCTCAAACAAACGGCGCGCATCCGTCTCGTTACGCTCGCCACCAAGGCCTCGTAACTTCATGAACCCCAGATTGAACAATGCGGGTGGCAGGTCAGCCTCCGCCGCCTGTGCATAATATGCTCTGGCAGCGGCAAAGTCCTGATGGACGCCCCGCCCATGATGTAGCATGGCGCCGAAATTGTTGGCAGCCGCAGCATGTCCGGAGTCCGCAGCCCGGCGCATCAACGCCGCGGATTTCATCAAGCTCTCTCCGCCCTCGCTATCGAGTAGCAAGGCGACCGCTTGTTCGAACAGAACATCCCCTTCCGCCATAAGTGCACGATATGCATAAACCACTACTTGCATAGCGACTTTTGGCAGTTTTTGCCTCACAAAAGTTGAAACAAGTGTTTAGTTTTGGCGATTGGTTAGCTGTCCGATAGTCACTGAATCTGCATGCATGAGTGGCGAACACGAATACTCAGGGCACACTTCGATCAATCTCAAAAAAACTTTCCTCAGGACACTATCCATCCATGACAGAATTGACCCTGGATCGCCTCTTTGCGTCGCCTTCCCTAACTGGCCAAACAACACTGGGCATCAAGTACTCTCCCGATGCTGCACGGGTGACCTTCCTCAAGCCTCGGCCCGACGACCAGCAAAGACACGATCTCTGGCAATTCGACGTTGAGACAGGCGCGCCGTCCCTCCTTGTGGATTCCCTATTGCTTGAACCAGAAGAAATCGTTCTCTCAGAGGAAGAAATAGCCCTACGCGAGCGCAAGCGAATTGCGGGGAGAACAGGCATCCTCGACTACTCATGGGGTACAGCCACGACGATACTCGTCCCACTAGGGGGAAACCTGCACTTGGTCACCCTTACTGAAGACAGTCCGCAAGTTCGGCAACTAACCGATACCGATGCCTTTGACTATGATGCCCGCATTTCACCCAAAGGCACGTATGCCAGCTTCATTCGCGACGGGGCGCTCTGGATAGTTGATCTTGCGACGGGCGACGAGAAACGCGCCTCTCCCCCGGCCGAGCCGTCAAAATCACTGTCGTATGGCGTCGCCGAATTTGTCGCACAGGAAGAGATGAGCCGATACACCGGATATTGGTGGAGCCCGGACGATAAGTACATCGCCTATACGCGTGTGGATGAGACATCCGTGGACATCGTTCCACGCTTTGATATCGCCGCAGAAAATGTTGCCGTTATTGAGCAGCGCTATCCTCGCGCGGGTCGCCCCAACGCCATTGTGGACCTATTCGTTCTGGAGGTGGAAACCGGCATTGTCACGGAGATTGGATGGCGGCGCAACGACTGGGGACACGCAACCGACCAATATCTCGCGCGGGTCAATTGGACTGAGAGCAGCCTCTACGTCCAGCGCGTCAATCGGGCTCAGACACAGCTCGAAATGGTCCAATTCATGGCCTTCAAGCATTCCGAGAAAGGGTTGCGCCTTTATGAAGCCACCGTCGCTCAGCTTGATGAGCAACCCAATTGGATCAATCTGTCTTCAGATTTCGTGAGCTTGGGGGATACAGGCATTGTTCTCACGGAAGAATCTCGTGGTTACCGCCAAATTAGTTTGTTACCGCCTTCGACAACCCACCCCAGACAACTGATTGGCGGTGACTGGGTTGTCGACAAGCTGCAGCATGTAAAAGCCGACATGTCCGAAATACTCTTCACAGGGTTTCTGGATACTTCGCTTGAGTGCCACCTCTATCGCGCCAAGCCAGCAACTTCTGGCTCAGCAACTCCTCCAGAGGTCGAGCGCATCACCTCCATAGGCCAAACATGGTCCATTGCCATGGCGCCAGACGGGCGATCCTTTGTCGGAACATCATCATCCACAAGCCACCCCCCTCAAACGGGTCTGTATGCTTCTGACGGCAGTTTGATTTCCTGGATTTCGGACAATGCGCTCGACGCAGACCATCCATATCACTCCTTTCTGCCGGATCACGTCACACCAGAGTTCGGAGTCCTGTCCGCCGATGACGGTCAGATTCTACACTATTCCCTACTGAAACCGCCCGGTTTCGATGCTAGGAAATGCTACCCGGTTATTGTGGAAGTGTATGGCGGGCCACATGTCCAAACTGTCACGCGCAGTTGGGGGAGTCTGTCAGATCAATATCTCGCCCGTCAGGGATACCTCATCTTCAGGCTCGATAATCGAGGCAGCTGGAATCGCGGCAAGAAGTTTGAGGATGTGATCCATCGCCGCACGGGCCTGCATGAGGTCAGCGACCAGATGATGGGCGTGGACTGGCTCAAGACACAACCATTTGTCGATCCCGGCAGAATTGCCATTCAGGGCTGGTCCTATGGCGGATACATGACACTGATGACCATTCTGCAAGCGCCAGCTGATACATTCGCGTGCGCTGTCGCGGGAGCTGCGGTTGCAGACTGGAGCCTCTATGATACATTCTACACGGAGCGGTATATGGGGACACCACAAAACAACCCAGGCGGCTATGAAGCCTCCAGTGTTTTTCCAAACCTCGACGCGCTTTCGACCCCCCTCCTCCTCATTCACGGCATGGCAGATGACAACGTCACCTTCGACAATGCCACACGACTGATGGCCAGACTTCAGGAATTGGGCAAACCGTTTGAATTAATGACCTATCCGGGCCAACGCCACGGCATTCGGGGAGAAGCGCTGCAACGCCACCTGATGCAAACGCGTATGGCCTTTTTGGACCGCAAACTGAAGAGACCATCAGAATGATCAAACCCTGGAAAATCCTGGAAAGCCGTCAAACCTACAAAGACGACTTCCTTTCGGTGCGCACGGATGTCTGCCAACGTGAAGACGGCCATGTAGTGCCCGCCTATCATGTGTTGGAATTCACAGATTGGGCCACGATTATCCCGATTACTGACGAAGGCAATATTGTGCTGGTCCGCGAGTATCGGCACGCCGGCGAGATCGTCCTCTTGGGCGTACCCGGCGGCGTCCTGGATCCCGGAGAATCCGATCCGGAAATAGCAGCCCGGCGGGAATTACGCGAGGAGACCGGCTACACGGCGCGCGAGTTGATCCCCGTTGGCATCTGTTATCCGAACCCGGCAACCCAGAATAATCAGCTTCATTATTTTTTGGCCACGGGCTGCCAGAAGACAGATGCTCAGTCTCTTGACGCAAACGAGGAAATCGAGGTCGTCGAGATGCCTTACAAAGACTTCCTGGAATACGAAGCATTCGAGACTCAACACGGCCTTCACGCGGCGGCACTGTTTTACACCGAGCGGTATTTCGGGAAACATCCCGAAAAACGACCGTGAGGAAATGCCCATGCCTGCCTTCCAGCCTACTGCCGACCAATTCAGGGCGTTTCGTGACGACCCGAACGATGGCCCCATTACCCAGGTAAATTTGCTGAAGTTTCGAGTTAAAGCTGAGTATCAGCCGGATGACCCCGAATTTGGCGAAGAGATCAGCGGGGAATACGCCTATATTCGTTACTCCGAAGCCTTCACTTTCGCGGCAAAAAAGGTCGGCGGCTCCACATTGCTCCTTGCATCGACCGAACGCTATTTCATCGGTCAGGGCGATTGGGATGGCGTGCTGGTCAACCAGTTCCCAGATCGACAGGCTTTCATCGCTACGCTCAACCATCCGGACTACAAATCCATGTCTCGCCATCGCGAGGCAGGCCTGCTTTGCCAGGAATTGATCGTGACCCGTCCCACTTGGATAAACGGGAGAAAGCTGTGAGCCGCTACGAAATCTTTGGCGCGCTCGGCTCGCCCTATTCCATGAAAGTGCGCGCCGCCCTGCGGGCCAAACGCCTTGTCCATACCTGGACCGGTATGACAGCCGACGACCGACAAAGCGTCATGCCAAATGTGCGGGCACCCGTGATCCCTGTCATCCGCCAGCCTGACGGCAGCTGGGTGAATGATTCAACCCCCTTCTTGCTGTCACTCGAAGGCGAAGGCCGAGACCTCTTGCCACCCGATCCGGTTGCCCGGTTTGCCTGCCTGTTGCTTGAGGACATGGCCGACGAATGGTTCATGAAAGCCATGTTCCATTACAGATGGGCATATGACCTGGATGCTGAATGGTGCGCCAATTGGCTGATCTATGACACGCTTCCCAACACAAGTCGCCTTGGCGTGGAAGAAGCTGCTGCCACCATTCGTGAACGGCAAATCAGCCGCATGGCTCTTGTTGGCTGCACACCCCACACTACCCCTCTGATAGAGGCCAGCTGGAAGCGCATCTGCAAAGTTCTGGAGGCGATGGCAACCGGGCCAACACGCTTCTTGTTCGGAGATCGCATTTCGCTCGCGGATCTTGGCTTTTACGGTCAGTTGAAAGTCATGAGTGTTGACCCCACTCCCATGACCTGGCTGCGAGCGGACACACCGTACTTGTATCGCTGGATTGATCACGCCGATGATGCGAGCGGTATCGAAGGTAACTGGTCTGATAGTATCAGCCCGGTCGTCCACGACCTTCTCGCAATAGCAGGGGAAACCTATTTGCCATTCCTGAAAGCCAATCTTGATGGGCTCAATTCCGGATCAGACAGTTTTTCGCTTGAAATAGAGCGCGGGCGCTATGAACAGGGCGTATTCAAGTATCAGGCAAGATGCCTGCAAACCTTGGGCGATGCCTGGAAAGATCTGGATGTTGTCGCGCGAGACAAACTTGCTGAGTGGATTGGACCAAACGCAAGCATCCTTTCAACAAACGTTTAGCAACTCGGGTACAAGACTGCGCCTGAAGAACGAAATTCTGTTTTCTTGTGGCTCGGCTCAACGCAGAGTCAGCGCGAATCCCACTGCGAGGCATATTATCCGTGACGAAAAAACCGTCTCCCATCTCAGAATTGCTGCACCACCGCGCCCGCAACCTTTCCAAGGGTGCACCGGTATCGCTTCCTATCATGGCGAGTACGACATTCCTGTTGCCAGGAGATCCGGACGGCAGCCATTTCTATGCGCGCAATGGAAATCCAACAGTCGAAAGTGTCGAAGCGGAGATAGGCATTCTGGAAAATGCCGAGACGGTGCTGTTCCCATCCGGCATGGCCGCTATCGCCGCAATGTTTCACACCGTGCTGCGCCCGGGAGACAAGGTTCTGGTGCATGCAGACGGCTACTACAATGTTCGAGCCCTGTTGAATGAACACTTCGCACCCCGGGGCATAACCGTCGAGACTTGTCCTACCGCCCAGATGGCGGATGCTGACCTGTCGGGCTGCCGGCTCGTAATGATTGAAACACCGTCAAATCCGGGCCTCGAAGTTTGCGACATCGCGGCTGTGGCTGATCGGGCAAAATCAGCCGGAGCCTTGCTGGTGGCTGATAACACGACTGCAACACCCCTGTGCCAGCAACCTCTCGATCTTGGGGCGGATATGGTCGTGATGGCTGACACAAAGGCCATGGCGGGCCATTCAGATGTTCTCTGCGGACATGTAGCAAGTCGGGACACATCCCTGATGAATCAGGTGCGTGGCTACCGTCGTTTGGGCGGCGCCACGGTAAGCCCGTTCGACGCGTATCTGCTGCATCGCGGGCTTGAGACCCTGGAATTGCGCGTTTCGCGGGCAAACCAGAATGCTCTAATTCTGGCAAATCACCTATTATCGCACCCCTCTGTGCAGACCGTCCGGTATCCCGGTCTCCCGCGAGACGCGAGCCACGCAGTTGCGTCTCGCCAGATGCGAGACTTTGGTCCGATCGTGAGCTTCACGTTAAAAGATCGCGCAAGCGCAGAAAAGTTTATTGATAACAATCCACTAATAGTGCCCGCCACGAGCTTTGGAGGTGTTCACACCTCTGCTGAGTGCCGAGTCCGCTGGGGAGACCACGTCGCCGACGGATTCGTCCGCTTGGCGTGCGGAATAGAGCCCAGTGAAGACCTTGTAAAAGCTACGGAAAATGCTTTACGAGATATCAGTCCGGTTTGATGCTGGGGAAGTGACTTTCACGGACAAGTGGTATAGCGTTTGCTCTCAACGAGCAGGGGTCTCGTTTCATGAAGCGACTGAGTATTGTCCTTTTCTTCGCCCTGCTGGGCTTTGGCGCTTGGGGCTGGTTCCGTCTGAACCAGCCTGAGCCGCCTATGGCGTTAACTGAGCCCCTGCGGATCGATCAAGGCGAGATCCAGGGCGGTGTTGATCCAGACAATCCGGAAATCCAGGTTTTCAATGGGATTCCCTATGCCAGCGCCCGTCGTTGGTCAGCGCCAACTTCCCCGCCGCAATGGGGCGCCATTACCCGGGATGCGAGGGAATTCGGCCCGCAATGCCTGCAACCCCGCGGACATATGAATGAGGTTGTCGACCGTATCATCGATGGTAACGGCTTGCACTGGTGGAAACGATTGGCCGCCAGGCAATACCTCGCTGCCCAGCCTGAGCCCGCTGAAGCTGAGGACTGCCTGTTCCTGAATGTCCGAACGGCAAACCGCGGCAAGCCTCGGCTACAGCCGGTAATGGTATGGATTCACGGCGGCTCTCATCAGGCTGGGGCGGGTTCGGCGTCATATTACCAGGCAAATGGCCTTGTGGATAAAGGCGTCGTTCTGGTCACAATCAACTACCGGCTCGGACCATTCGGCTACATGGCGCACCCTGCCCTGACCGAAGAAGCCGGAACATCCGGCAATTACGGCCTGTTGGACCAAGTTGCAGCACTCCGCTGGGTTCAAATGAATATTGCGCGCTTCGGCGGCAATCCAAACAATGTCACCATATTTGGCGAAAGCGCAGGCGCGCAATCTGTCAGTGAGCTGATGGCAACGCCTCTTGCTGACGGCCTGTATGACAAGGCCATCTTGCAGAGTGGCGTCAGCAGTTACAATGCGCTTCACCTGTCCCACTCGCCATTGCCCAATGTGCAAAGCTCCGAAGAAGTCGGTGTCGAGTTCCTTTCATCGCTGGCCGATGGCACCGCTACCGCAGACCGGCTTCGCGCCATCCCGTCGGGGGCGATCATCGACCGTGTTCTGTTGAGGCAGGATTTGGTCAAGTACTTCTTGCCGACAGTGGATGGTAACGTCCTGCCCGTGCCAATCGGTGAAGCTATTCGGGACGGTGGCGCCAATCGGGTTCCAGTCCTTGCAGGCTATAATGCTGATGAAGGCACTCTATTTTACAGTCAGCGCAAATCGCCGACAGCCCTGCTGCCGAACATCTCTGGTTCCATCACACAACGCGAAGCGATGCTGGAAGGCGTGTTTGGTGTGAACTCATCGAAAGCGCTACAAGCCCTCTATGGCATGACATCCTTGGAAACGTGGGATCGGGGCGCCGAAAAAATGCTGGGCGATGACTTGTTCGGCGTCCATACGCGTTTTCTGGCCAAAGCCAATGTCGCTGCTGGCCAGCCAACTTGGCTCTACCAATTCAGCCGGACGCCGCCAGGAAAGTCTCAAACGCTCGGTGCATATCACGGGGCCGAGATCGCGTTTGTCTTCGATAGCCACAACGGCTTCCTTCCGGCAGCTGATGACGATGAAATCCTGACTGACAGAATGATTTCGTACTGGACCAATTTTGCCAAGACAGGTGACCCCAATGGCAAAGACCTGCCTGAGTGGCCAGCTTATGATCCGGACGCCGATATCTGGCTGGAATTGGACCATGAGATCAAACGCATCAGCGGCCTTCGCGCGCGCAAACTCGACATACTGGAAGACAATCTCAATTTGCGGATCGACGCCATCAAGCGATCAAAAACACCGTTTGAGCTGATCGAGAATACGGCACTTCTATCGACAGCCGCCGGGCTAGGCGGTGAGGAGCGTTTCGCAAATAGCGACTAGACCCGCCTGGTCGACAGCGTCAAAAGCATTCAGTTCTGTCGAGTCGACATCCAGTACGGCAGCGAGATCGCCATTTGCGTCGAACACCGGAACGACAACTTCAGAATTGCTCGCTGAGTCGCATGCGATGTGCCCGGGAAATTCATGAACATCCGGAACAATGATCGGCGCGCGCGTCGCCGCCACATGCCCGCAGACCCCTTTGCCAAAGGGGATGCGCAGACAACCAAGCGTGCCCTGATACGGCCCAACAACCAGTTCGGACTCCTTCAGAGGGTCAACCATGTAGAATCCCGTCCAGAAAAAGCGGGGTGAAAAGGCCTGTGACAGGATACAGGACGCTGTCGCATAACGCGCAGTGATCGATGTTTCTCCCGCAACAACGCTATCAATTTCCGCCTTCAATTCCTTGTAGCGTTCTGCCCTGTCCATATTCTGCCTCATCTGTGCCTTGAGCGGGCTATATCGGCTGGATGCAGGCACTTCGCAATAGGGCGTTGAAGCTGACACCAACCTCTGAAATAGTCGGAGCAGTCAAGGCGGTGGACGGGGCCGCTGCCATGAGGGAGACAGTCATTGAGCCTGACGGGACGCCTAAGCGCCGCCTTGCTGATCGCAGCCTGTCTCACCGTCCCTGCGGGGGCGCAGACAGGCGACGACTATGACGACCTCACCTTGGACGCCCCAATCGAGATTCCCGACTCGAATGATTGGGGCGAGGTCACCCACCATCCCGAAACAGACCTTGAAACACTTGAACAGGCGCATCGGGACTATCTTAGAAAATCGACCCTCCAGCTCGAACGACCGGAAGCCGATCCTGTCGAGTTCGATCCGCCCTCTCCTCCGCCTAACTGGCTACGAGGATTGTTTGAGTTCCTTAGTCATTTGGGCCCGCTTCTAACGCTCATTTTCTATGTAGCAATCGCCGCCTTGATTTTGGGCGTGTTGTACTTCCTTTTCGGAGAGGCGCTGCGTATCCGGTTTGGCAAAGATGGCAGCAAAGCCGACAAAGTCGGCGACGATGTCATCCCGGACTTCCGCCCGGCAGAATCCGTCGCCCGCTCCCTACTGGAAGAGGCCGATGCGCTTGCCCGCGCAGGAAAATTCGCGGAGGCCGTGCACTTACTCTTGTTCCGGTCAATCGAGGACATTCAGACGCGCATCGAGATCGGCGTGCCTCGCTCACTCACGGCACGTGAGATCGGCAAGCTTGGCTTCCTGCCAGATCGCGCGCGGACCGCTCTCAGCCCGATCATCGCCATCGTCGAACGTAGTTTCTTCGGCGGCCGGGATGTCGACGAAAGCGGCTGGCATACGGCGCGGGCTTCCTACGAAGACTTCGCATTTGGGGAGCAGTGGACATGAAGGATCGTTCTCACGTCGACTCCCCGTTCAGTGGCAAGATCGTCGGCATATTGCTGGCAGTGGCGCTTTTTTCCTTTGGGGCAATCATGGTGCTCGCAGGCTGGGCACCTGAATTGCGGGACCGGAATGTGGCCGGTGCGCACCCGTTCTCGACCTCGGCGCTCGGTTATAATGGCTTCGTGCAACTCCTTCAGGAACAAGGCTATCCGGCGGAAGTCTCCCGGCTGGAGCGCACGCTTGAAGACAGTGATTGGGGCCTACTCGTCTTAACACTCCCCCAATGGGGTGCAGCAAAGGCGCTCGAAGACTTAGAGCCACAGCGGACTACTTTGCTCGTCCTGCCGAAATGGACCGGCATGACTGATCCTCTTAACAAGACCCATCAAAAGGATACGCGCTTCATGAATGCGCGCGTCTTGAACGACTTACTGGAGACGATAGCTATCGATGCGGAAATCGGACGTATCGATGTGCCAAGTGAAACCTCAACCCCCTTCGGATCAATCGCGCTCAAACCAGACGTGAAGATGCAAGTGCTACGCGGAGACTCGCTTACGCCGATTGCTGAGACACAGGATGGGATCCTGCTCGCCTGGGCACCCGATGCGGACATGTATGTTCTGTCCGACCCCGACATGATCAACACTTTCGGTTTGTCGCAGTTTGAGAACGCTCGCTTTGCGACTCAGATGATCGACTTTCTTCGTAGTGACTACGACGAGCCGATTATATTTGATGCGACTCTCCATGGTTTCGTTCGGTCCGAGAATCTGCTGCAGATGATTTTCGACATCCCCTTTATCGGCGCAACGTTGACTGCGTTGGCGGCCGCTTTCCTGCTGGGCTGGGCCGCGCTCATACGATTTGGGCCACCTGTGAAGGAAGGACGCGCCATTGCGCTTGGAAAACAGGCGCTGGCTGACAACTCCGCAGGCTTGATTACGATGGCGCGCCGGGAGACGCGTATAGCACCCGCATATCTCCACATGATCCGCCGTCGTGTATCCCGGGATATAGGCGCTCCGAAGACATTGAATGAAACCCAACTCACCGCCCTGTTCGACCGGCTTGGCCCGGAAGAAGAGTCCGGCAAACACTTCACAGACATGGCGTCGGGACTGCGCGGTCCTGCCACCAGCCGTGAAGACCTCATGAACAAGGCGCGCGAGCTGTTTCGCTGGCGCAAGGGAATTATCGGGAGATCCATGAATGAACGTGAATGACATCAAGGCGCTGGCGGACCGGATCCGTAACGAAGTGCGCAAGGCAGTCGTGGGACAGGACACAACGGTTGATGTTCTTCTGACTGCGATATTCTCGTCAGGGCACGTCCTTCTTGAAGGCCCACCGGGAACAGCCAAGACCCTACTGGCGCAATGCTTTGCGAGATCGATTTCACTCGACTTCGGTCGCATTCAGTTCACACCCGACCTGATGCCGGGAGATGTTCTCGGCACGAACCTGTTCAACTTTCAAACCAATCAATTTGCCCTCACCAAGGGTCCAATTTTCACCGATCTCCTTTTGGCGGACGAGATCAATCGAACACCTCCGAAAACACAAGCCGCGCTGCTAGAGGCCATGCAGGAACGCAAGGTGACGATTGATGGCGACACCTACCCGTTGAATGACCGGTTCACGGTGATCGCGACCCAAAACCCTATCGAACAGCAGGGCACATATCCCCTACCGGAAGCGCAGCTTGACCGCTTTCTATTCAAGCACACGCTGGACTATCCAAGTCGTGAAGAAGAGCTCGCAATTGTTTCCAAGCATGGCACACGCACGGGCATGAAAACCGCAGCAGCGTTCGGCATCGAGCCCGTTGTCTCGGCAGAAGAACTCAGTGAAGCTGTCAATTCGGTTGCTGAAGCCCGGCTGCAGGACGATATCATTGCCTACATCGTGGATATTATTCGCGCGACCCGGACAACCCCGGCCCTGGAAACTGGCGCTTCGCCGCGCGCCGCTGCCGCGCTGGCCACTGCGGCCCGTGCCCGCGCCGCGCTCGACGGCCGGGACTTTGTTATTCCAGACGACGTGAAACTGCTGGCCCTGCCAGCACTCCGCCACCGCGTTTTGTTATCCCCCGCCGCAGAAATCGAAGGCAAGACGACCGACGAAACTCTTTCAGCTATCATCGAACAGACGGCCGCACCGCGGTGATTTCACCCACACCTCGCGCCATCTTCCTGATGCTGCTCGGCGTGCCGCTCATGGTGGCTATAGCTCTGCTGCGTCCTGAGCTCTGGGTCATATCCGCTGGCTGGGTCGGCGGCATCGCCAGCCTGATCTTTGCGGATGCAGTCCTGGCCGCATCCCTGCGAGCCTATGAGGCAAATGTAGACGCGCCGGCACTGCTTTATGTCGGCGGGTCTGATCCAGCGGACCTGACGCTGCGGTTCGCGCGAGGTCCGCTTCCCAGACGAATCGAGGTGTTGTTGGAAGTGAACGCGTTCTTGCAGACCATTCCACCCGCAGGATTAAGAGGCTGGCAGGACCGGGCGCGGTCATACTCGTTGCCGCTCACGCCAACACGACGGGGTCTCGCCAGGCTGGTCAAACTTTGGAGCCGCTGGAAAGGTCCGCTCGGGCTGATACAAAAACAACACACTACCTTGCTGGATAGAGATATTCCGATCACACCCAATATCCGCTGGGTGAAAGACGAAGCTATTCGTATCTATTCTCGTGATGCGGAATTCGGCGTGAAGATGCAGATCGAGCGCGGCGATGGCAGTGAATTCGACGCTTTGCGCGAGTTCACGACCGGCATGGATCGGCGGGCAATCGACTGGAAACACTCTGCACGCCACCGCAACCTGCTCGCCAAGGAATTCCGAACCGAACGCAATCACAATATCGTCTTCGCTTTTGATACGGGTCGATTGATGAGCGAGCCGCTTGGCGGCGTGCCCAAGATTGATCGCGCCATCAATGCCGGACTACTCCTGTCCTTTGTGTCTCTTCGCAGCGGCGACCGCGCCATGATCTATGGCTTTGATGCCAAGCCCGGTTTCATGAGCGGGTTCATGTCTGGTCAACGCAGTTTCACAAAAGCTCAGGATCTGGCGGCTCAACTGGATTACTCCGCTGAGGAGGCCAATTTCACGCTTGCACTCTCCTCACTCGCGAGCAAGCTGGAGCGACGCAGCCTCATCATTATTTTCTCCGACTTTGTCGACACGATTTCGGCCGAACTCATGCTGGAAAATGTGAAACGCCTGACTGATCGGCATCTGGTGATATTTGCCACATTCGAGGATGAATCGCTCGCAGAAATGGTAGATGCGCCACCAAGTTCAACGGAATCTGTAACTCGCGCCGTCATCGCAGACACGCTCATGGCTGAGCGCGACACCGTCCTGCTTCGGCTTCAGCGCATGGGCGTACAAGTGATCGAGACGAGACCGGAACAATTCGGCGCGGAACTGATCTCCCGGTACCTTCAGATCAAACAGAGGGACATGCTGTGAGCGACCTTCTCAAATCCTACCGCTTCCGCGAAGAGCGTGAGTCCGACTGGCGCAAACTGGACTTGATCCTGACACGGGCTGAAAACTCCGGCGTGAAAGCGCTCAGCGACGAAGATATGACAGCCTTGCCTCGCCTCTATAGGCAGGCGGTTTCTTCCTTGTCGGTGGCGCGCTCCATTTCGCTCGACCAGAATGTCATCGCCTATCTGGAAAGCCTCTGCACACGTGCATATTTCTTCGTCTACGGCGCCAGGACCTCCATCGGCGAGCGCATGATGGATTTCCTGCGACGCGACTGGCCTGCTTGTGTCTCCTCGGCCATCGGGCCAACTTTGCTGGCAGCTCTGTTCTTGTTTGGCGGATGGGCGCTCGCATTCTTTCTGTGCATGCAGGACATGGAATGGTTCTGGACTTTTCATGGCCAGAACTTCTGGGACGGGCGCAATCCGGATGCGTCCGTCGAATATCTGCGTTCCACAATCTATACCGACGACGAAGATCACGGCGACGGCCAGCTGACCTCCTTTGCGAGTTTCCTGTTCAACAACAATGCCCAGATTGCGCTGTTTGCTTTCGCGCTCGGATTTGCGTTCGGTATCCCCACCGCATGGCTGCTCGTATACAACGGTGTCATGATGGGCTCACTTCATGCCGTATTCTGGGACAAGGGGCTTGGCTATGAATTTACCGGATGGCTGGTGATCCACGGAACAACCGAGTTGTTTGCCATCATACTGGCAGGAGCAGCGGGCTTCGTGATAGGGGGCGCAGTCGCTTTCCCCGGCCAGATGACCAGGTTGAACTCGGCGCGCCATGCCGGGCAAAAGGCCGCCACAATTGCAATGGGGTGCGTCATCATGCTGATCGTCGCAGCTTTGCTAGAAGGCTTCGGGCGGCAAATGATCAATAGTGACGCGATCCGCTATACGATCGCTCTGAGCATTCTCGGTTTGTGGTGCGCATATTTTTATCTGCCAAGAAGAACGGACACCGTATGAGCTCTACCGTTCCTCCGGCACCAGACACCGTGAACCTTGCGAATGTTGAAGCTGCGCGCCGCCGCCGCGCCCGCATGCAAGAGCAGGAGCGTCAGTCGAAACTTGTACGAAAACTGGTCACGCCGGAAGGCGCCGCGATACAGCTTAAACTGGCTACTGCATCCGAGCGTGCAGGCGCGTTTCTCATCGATGTCGCGATACAATGGGCCATCGTAATCGCGACCGCTTTGGGGCTCTCTTTTGCAATAAGGGCCATGGACCCCGAGAGTGCCAATATCGCTTGGGCGGTTTGGCTTGTCTTTTTCTTCTTCGTCCGAAATTTCTACTACATCTTCTTCGAACTTGGCACGAAGGCTGCCACACCCGGAAAGCGCGCCCTTGGCGTCCGGGTCACCTCTCGCAATGGCGGGCGTCTGACTGCGAACTCGGTTCTAGCCCGGAATTTCATTCGTGAAATCGAAATCGGTCTACCCTTTCAGTTCCTTATGATGGGCGGGGATCAAGTGACCAGCTGGATGGCCCTGCTTGGCTTGGTCTGGTCCGGCATCTTCCTGCTCTTCCCAATCTTCAACAAGGACAAGATGCGCGTTGGTGATCTGATTGCTGGCACCTGGGTAATCAAAAACCCCAAAACCAAGCTGATGGGCGATATCTCATCGACGACCCGAGCCACTACGCATGAGCGATTTGCCTTCACACCCCAACAAGCCGAAGCCTATGGCATTCATGAATTGCACGTATTGGAAGATGTCCTTCGCCAGTCAACGCAAGATGTAAAGGCGCAGGTCGCGCTTCGCATTCGGCAAAAGATTGGATGGCAAGCCCAGCCGGGTGAAACCGATATCGCCTTTCTGGAAGCCTATTATGCAACCCTTCGAAGGCGGCTCGAACAACGCATGATTTTGGGCGAACGGAAAACCGACAAGTTCGACGTGCGCTGACTATCTACAAACGCCCCTGCACCCAATCCCGGGTCAGGAAGCCGTCGATCAGGTCACACACGAGACCCAACTCAACCAGCGCAGACGCATAGCGACGTGGATCCACCAAGGTTTTGAAGATCGAACCTGCTTCGAACTGATCCTCCGCTTCCAGCGCCAGAGTCATGTGACCATCTTCGAACACACCGCGAAGCTTGCCCCCGGAAAAGTGCCGCTCCAATGCGATCAGGCGCTCCATACTGTCTGGGGACAACAACGCCCGGGCCTCCACCTGGTCTGTCGAATAGACGGTAAAAGCTTCCTCGAGTTCGCGGGAAATCAGATCCACTTTCTTCAGGTCACCCGAATACCTGCCCCGCTTCCACCATCCAGACCGCGCGATCACGGTTCGACCAAGAAAGCGCTCTGGGTATTCGACATGAACCAGAATGCCCTGAAATACGGTCTTGCTATTCTTGCCACCGGTTTCAAGTTTGGCTTCAACCAATGCAAAGCGAGTCCCCGCACGCTCACCCGAAATCAGATCTTCGAATTTGAGACGCGAGTGACCCGGTAGCAATTTGACAGTTTTCAGTATTTCAAAAGCTGGCGTCGGCGCGTCAGGACCGTTCGTGGAACTCATGTTGATCGCGCCTAACGGCGTATTCACTGTCGAGTTCATCTTGCCAGAATAGGCCGCATTCAACTCCTTCGCCCGAGAAGCCAGCGTCTTCAAATCGACAATACCGGACAGGTCTGGATGCAATGTGTCATAGGAGAAGCCAAACGGCTCACAGGCAGCTGAAAGGATCAACTGCTTGGTCTGCGACTTCATTGTAAAAACCTTGACCCAGGCGGTCGCCGACACAATCGCGCCTGACACCAAGACCAGAAATATGAGTCCGGGTGAGATGATATCAACACTCACGAGCGTAGAGATCATCAACAGAATTATGATGAAGATCGGGATGCCAGCACCGATAATTGAACGCGTTATCGCTGCACGTATTGTGGCTTTCCGACTCTCTTCCCGCCGGGACAGTTCGGGCTCAAGTACATCCGACCAAACACGCTCAGCCTTAGCAAACTCTGTACGACGACCCGATAACGCCGCGAGGGATGGCGCGCGCGTCAAAGCGTCGTTCAACCTGTTTGGACTAATGTCTGACATACTGAGTCCCCCTCAGGTATCAGGCTTAGGGACCCGACAATTTGGGATCAAGCCGCGAGCGTAAGTTCCTTGACGGCCGTGACGCAATTGCGCCCCTTGGCCTTGGACTCGTAAAGCGCGCCGTCCGCCTGTTCGAGCATGTCGTCGAAATCCGAGTTGGGCGGTAACATAGCCAGGCCGAAACTCGCAGTGACACTCACGGGTTGTCCGTCCACGATGACGACATGGTCTTCAATGGAAGAACGAAGACGGTCACAGACGCTGAGCGCCTTCTCCATATCGACATTGCTGAGCAGGACAACAAACTCTTCACCGCCCCAGCGCCCAAGTCGGTCGAATGGACCGCGAAGTTCAGAATATGCGACCGCCGCGATTTCTCGCAGCACACGGTCGCCCGCTGCATGACCATGCTGGTCGTTTACCGCCTTGAAATAGTCGATGTCGAACAACGCCACCGCCGATGTCATCTCCGTCCGACTCATGCGCGCGAGTTCTTCACAAGCAAATTGTTTGAAGAACTTGCGGTTCAGCAGTCCCGTCAGTGCGTCAGTAGAGGCCATATCTTCCAGCGTGCGCTGGTAAATTCTCATTCTGTACTCGTGTTGGGCAGCAATTGCGGCCGTCGGAACGGCCACACAGGACGCAATGAAAAGGTTCGCGACAATGAAATTCTGGGGATCAGACGGGAACCCCATTGAATAGACAATGACGGAAAAGGTGAAGCATAGGCAAAGCGCCGTAATCGCCACAAAAGCGAAAAAGGTCAGCGATTCGACCACATCTTCGAATTTACCCTGCACGTCCCGACTCCCGGTTGCTGTAGCGGTTGTGACATAGGAAGTATATTTTACCGTCAATCGATTGAGGAATTTTAACGCCTGACCATTCATCTTTTGGAAACAAGCAGACAAGCCGGTCGCTACGCCTTGACGTTGCGCCAATGCTCACCCAATCAGGCATGGGACTGGCTGAATTTTTATTGTTAGCGCTCCGAAGCTGTCGTTCCCGAGCCGTCCAACAGCCTTGCTCGCGTTCTGAAATTACAAAAAATTTCGCAATGGCGCGGTTGACGCTGTGGTTCGCAGCTCTTAACTCCGCAGCATCGTTAGCAGTCGTGCCGGGTGAGTGCTAAAGCCCCCTGACATTTGCTTGCTGACGACCGTTTTCAATTGAACTCGTCAAAGAGACAAGAGGGCTAAATCCAATGAAACTTCGTCCCCTGCACGACCGTGTCGTCGTGCGCCGCGTCAAGGAAGAAGAGAAAACCAAGGGCGGGATCATCATTCCCGACACCGCAAAGGAAAAGCCGCAGGAAGGCGAAATCGTCGCCGTCGGCGCTGGTGCGATTGGTGACGACAACGAGCGTGTCGCGCTCGACGTCAAAGCTGGTGATCGCGTGCTCTTCGGTAAATGGTCCGGCACGGAAGTGACCGTCGATGGCGAAGAACTGCTCATCATGAAAGAGAGCGACATCATGGGTGTCCTGGAGGGCTAAGCCCCCACACTTTCGCTTTCCATCAGACAGAATTCTCAACAGAGGTAATCCACAATGTCAGCCAAACACGTAGTTTTCGGCGCAGAAGCCCGCGAACGGATGCTGAAAGGCGTCGATACGCTTGCCAACGCCGTTAAAGTCACGCTCGGTCCAAAAGGCCGTAACGTCGTCATCGAGAAATCCTTCGGCGCTCCGCGCACCACGAAGGACGGCGTCACCGTCGCAAAAGAGATCGAGCTTGAAGACAAGCTGGAAAACATGGGCGCACAAATGCTGCGCGAAGTGGCTTCCAAGGCCAACGACGTTGCCGGTGACGGCACCACGACCGCAACGGTTCTCGCCCAAGCCATCGTTCGCGAAGGCCTGAAGCGCGTTGCTGCCGGCATGAACCCAATGGACCTGAAGCGCGGCATCGACAAGGCATCCGCCGAAGTCGTTAAAGACCTCGCTCATCATTCCAAGAAGGTGAAGTCGAACGAAGAGATTGCCCAGGTCGGCACGATCTCTGCAAACGGCGACACCGAAGTTGGCGCAATGATCGCCGAAGCCATGGCGAAAGTCGGCAATGAAGGCGTCATCACGGTTGAAGAAGCCAAGTCGCTCGAAACCGAACTCGATGTTGTCGAAGGCATGCAGTTCGATCGTGGCTACCTGTCGCCTTACTTCATCACCAATCCGGACAAGATGATCGCGGAACTCGAAGATCCGTTCATTCTGCTGCACGAGAGCAAGCTGTCTTCCCTGCAGCCAATGCTGCCGATCCTCGAAAACGTTGTTCAGAGCCAGAAGCCGCTCCTGATCATCGCTGAAGATGTCGACGGTGAAGCACTGGCCACCCTCGTGGTCAACAAGCTGCGCGGCGGCCTGAAGATCGCTGCTGTGAAAGCTCCAGGTTTCGGCGACCGCCGCAAAGCCATGTTGCAGGACATCGCTGTCCTTACCGGCGGCCAGGTCATTTCCGAAGATCTCGGCATCAAGCTCGAGAACGTCTCCATGGACATGCTCGGCACCGCGAAGAAAGTCGCCATCACAAAAGATGACACGACCATCGTGGACGGCGCTGGCGCCAAGAAAGACCTCGAAGCTCGCGTGTCGCAGATCCGCAAGCAGATCGAAGACACGTCTTCCGACTACGACAAGGAGAAGCTGCAGGAGCGTCTCGCGAAACTGGCTGGCGGCGTAGCTGTCATCAAGGTTGGCGGTGCCACTGAAGTGGAAGTGAAAGAGCGCAAGGATCGCGTCGATGACGCCCTGAACGCCACGCGTGCCGCTGTGGAAGAAGGTATCGTCCCTGGTGGTGGTACGGCGCTTCTCGCTGCTGCAAGCAATATCGACGTCAAAGGCCTGAATGCTGACGAACAGGCCGGTATCGACATCGTGCGCAAGGCTCTGGAAGCTCCGGTTCGCCAGATCGCTGAAAACGCCGGCGTCGAAGGCTCGGTCGTTGTCGACCAGATCCGTCGCGGCAAGGGCAAGGGCTTCGGCTTCAACGCCCAGACCGAAGAATATGGTGACCTCGTCGCCATGGGCGTGATCGACCCGGTGAAAGTTGTGCGCTCTGCTCTGCAGAACGCTGCATCGGTTGCTGGCCTGTTGATCACGACGGAAGCGTCCATCGCTGAAGCCCCAAAGAAGGAAGGTGCCGGCGGCGGCATGCCTGACATGGGTGGCGGCATGGGCGGAATGGGTGGCATGGGCTTCTAAGCCCGGCCCTCAAAGCCAAATTGTCAGAGGCAGCACTTCGGTGCTGCCTCTTTTTTTGGGCGAAATGATCCTTCCGACGCACTCGATTCCAGCTTCTCTACCGCTGCGGTAACCGCTTAGAGTTGCCAAAAACACAAACGGGAGAGAAACAAAGTGGCATCTGCTTCGGATATGAATTTCGGTGACATGCTTGATGCTGTGGGCGAGATGCTTGGTCCGGAAGACCTGGCTCTGGCCCACGGGACACGGCGGACATACTGGCCAGACTTCACGGCTCGATCAAACCGGCTTGCGCGGAATTTACGCGAGATGGGGATCGAAACAGGCGACAAAGCTGGCTTCTATCTACGTAACCAGCCTGAATATACTGAAGCGCTCGCCGCTTGTTTCAAAGGTCGTTTCACGCATGTGAACGTCAACTATCGCTATCTCGCCGACGAACTCTTCTACATTTTTGATAACTCGGACGCTGCGGTTGTGTTCTTTGATGCACAATTTACTGATCAGGTTGAACTGGTCCGCGGTCGCTTGCCCAAGCTGAAGGCCTGGGTCCAGATTGGCGGCGGAGACGTGCCTGACTGGGCGGTAGACTATGACTGTCTCGCCGCCGACGGTGACCCGTCTCCGCTCGGCATCGACCGATCACCAGAAGATTTGTTTTTCCTCTACACCGGCGGAACCACCGGAATGCCCAAAGGCGTGATGTGGTCACAATCTGTCTGGCGACAGGCGTCCAGAGAAGGCGCAGAGAAAGCCGGTCTGCCCTACCCGTCCACTATGGAAGAGTTCAAGATGGCAGTTCAGCTTATGGGAAAAACGGCGCGGCAGGTGCCCGCCTGTCCCCTGATGCACGGCACAGGGCTGTTCACGGCGATGGGTGCGCTGCTAGGCGGCGGCGCAATTATCACGCTGGAACAGAACACCAGCTTTGACCCTGAAAATTTGTGGGAAACCGTCTCGGAACATGGCGTGACGAGCATGGCGATCGTCGGAGATGCATTCGGAAAGCCGATGCTAAAAGCTCTCGACGACAATCCTGGCCGTTGGGATGTCAGCTCTGTACAAACCATCGTATCGTCCGGCGTAATGTGGAGCGCGGAGGTCAAACAAGGCCTCCTGAAGCATATGCCTCAAGCCGCCATGATGGACAGCTTTGGCTCATCTGAAGCGGTCGGCTTCGGATCATCCACAACGACGCTCGAAGGCGGAACCCAGACGTCCAAATTCGAGATCGGCCCGAACTGCAAGGTATTTTCCGAAGATGATCGCGAGATCGTGCCCGGCAGCGGCGAGGCCGGGATCATCGCCCGCGGCGGCGCAGTCCCTCTCGGCTACTACAAGGACGAGGCGAAGACCGCCACAACGTTCCGGACAATCAACGGGGTCCGTTACGCCATACCGGGCGACTGGTGCACGGTGGAGGCGGATGGCACGATCTCATTGCTGGGCCGGGGATCAAATTGTATCAATACGGCAGGTGAGAAAGTCTATCCAGAAGAGGTCGAAGAGGCCTTGAAGGAACATGCTGCCGTCAAGGACGCACTCGTTGTCGGCGTGCCCGATGAGAAGTGGGGCAACGCCGTGACGGCCGTCGTATCCACAGATTCAGAGGTCAGCGAAGACGAACTGCGCAGCTTTGTGCAATCACGTATTGCCCGCTACAAGGCTCCCAAGTCTGTTTTGTTCAAAGATGATCTTGGGCGCGCGCCGAATGGCAAGGCCGACTATAAGTCCATCAAGGCATTCGCGCTCGACAAGCTGGGCATCAGCCAATGAGCAACAGGCCTCTCAACGTGTAGGCCACGACAGCGACCACCAGCATCGACACAAGGGCTATGCCGACAAACCAGATAAGCCGTCTGGTGAGCGGCGGCTCCTCGTTGTCGTCTGCTGGCTGTACCGGATCAATGCGCATGATAGCCATCTCCCGGCTTAACTTTGCCCCAGAACAGGCTGTAGACGTATGCTGTATAGGCCAGAATGATCGGCAGCATAATCACGGCGCCCACCAACATCAGAACGAGTGCATTGTCCCGCGCAGCAGCCTCATGGATGGATATTTCGTACGGCACGATGAATGGGTAAAGGCTGACGCCGAGGCCCACGTATCCGCTGGCAAAAATGCCCGCCGCCAAAAGGTAAGGTCGCCAGTCCGGCGCAGTGCCCACCGCGCCCTGTTTCATCGATAGGTCTCTCCACAACCAGACGACAAGTGCCATGCCGACCAGGGGCACCGGCGCGAGCGGCAGGAAGCGTGCAGGCTCAATATGGCTCATGGAAAAGCCCCACCGATCGCCAATGGATGCGTCCACTGAAAGCGTCGCGAAACTGACTGCCAGGAAACAAATTGCCACGCCAGCAAGTGCCATCCGGCCCCACTTGCGCGCCTTGTCATGCAACTCACCTTCGGTTTTGAGAACCAGCCAGCAAGCGCCGAGCAACATGTACCCGATGACAACAGAGATACCGGTCAGAAGGGTGAATGGCGTCAACCAGTCGAACGCGCCGCCCGCGAAGGCACCGCCCTCGACATGAATGCCCTGTACCATCCCGCCAAGCATGATGCCCTGTGAAAATGCGGCGGTGAACGATCCACCATAGAAAGCGCCATTCCAGAAGATACGAGTGGGTCGACGCACGGCCTTGTGTCGGAATTCAAACGCGACGCCGCGGAATATCAATGCAGCCAACATGATAAGCACAGGCAAATAGAAGGCTGGCATGATGATCGCGTATGCGGTGGGAAACGCCGCAAACAGGCCGCCACCACCAATGATCAGCCATGTCTCATTGCCGTCCCAAACGGGCTCGACGGTGGCGGTCATCATGTTCCGCTCTTCTTCAGACTGCGCGATCGCGGTGAACATGCCAACGCCGAGATCGAACCCGTCAAGCAAGACGTACATCATGACGCCGATGGCGAGGATCAGGGCCCAGATGAAGGGTAGGTCGATAGCCATGTTCGCCTCCTATTCCGCCGCAACGATATCGTCGGATGTTTCGGCCTTGTCATCGACTGCGCCCATTGGAGACCCAGGAGGACGCCGCTCACGGCCAGAAGGGTCCGTGGGACTGTCATCAAAGCCGCGCGTGGCAATGCGCGCCATATAGACGACACCGGCCGTGAAAATGATGGCATAGACGACCATGAACACGAGCAAGGACGTCGCCACCTGCCCGGCAGAGACCGGTGACAGGCTGTCCACCGTGCGCAAATGTCCATAGACCGTGTAGGGCTGGCGACCGACTTCCGCAGTAATCCACCCGGTCACGACAGCAATGAAACCAAGCGCGCCAGCCGGGACAGCCGCAATGTGGAAGAGACTCGGTGTGTCCAGTTTTTTCCTCCACCAGAGGAAGGTGCCCCAAACGCCCATGGCCAGCATGCCGAGCCCGGCCCCTACCATAATGCGAAATGCATAGAAGACGAGCCATAGCGGCGGCCGTTCGGATTCCGGAAAGTGGTCGATGCCATGAAGCATTTCGCCCTCCTCCAGGCCGGGGAAAAGGAATGAACTGGTGCCCGGAACCGTTATGCCCGCATGGCCGCATTCGGAACCATCCGGCCACGCGATCAGAACCGTGCCCTGCACTTCCTTGGATTCACACCATCCCTCCACCACTGCGATCTTGGCGGGCTGGTACTTGTGCGCAACTTCGCCCGACCAGTGTCCAACCATGATCTGGATCGGCAGCAGGACGGCCAGAGTGCCCGACGCCATACGAATTTGCCACTTGGTGGGCTCGGTTGTCCGACCTTTCAGAGTCTGCCACGCACCCGCAGCGAGAATTACCGCCGCAGTCGTAGTATAGGCAGCCAGCAACATGTGTGCGAGCCGACTTGGCAGGCTCGGATTGAAGATCGCCTCGATCCAGCTGGTTGCATAAAAATTGCCGGTCTCTGCATCAATCGCAAAGCCGGCTGGCGTCTGCATCCAGCTGTTTGCGGCGAGGATCCAGAAAGCTGAAATCGTGGTGCCGATTGCTACAGCGCATGTCGCAGCAAAGTGCAGCTTCCGACCAACTTTTTGCCAGCCAAACAGCATCACGCCCAGGAATGTTGCCTCCAGGAAAAAAGCGGTCAGCACTTCATAGGCCAACATGGGGCCCATGACGCTGCCGGTGATCTCAGAGAACAGGCTCCAATTCGTACCAAATTGGTAGCTCATCACGACCCCGGATACGACGCCCATGGCGAAAGCAAGCGCGAAGATTTTCACCCAATGCAAATAAAGTCGCTTGAAGACTTCCCTGCCGGTCTTCAGCCACAAGCCTTCGCATACCGCGAGAAAAGCCGCGAGACCGATCGTGAAGGCAGGAAAGAGAATGTGAAAGGCGACGACGAAAGCAAACTGAAGTCGCGACAAGATAAGTGCATCAAATTCCATGAGGCTCGCTCCGGATCATATATGCAATTTTTCTAATATAGTTTGCAGGCTGGCCAAACTTGACGAGCTGACGCGCGCCGGTCTGACGCAGGCGCGCCCAGTCAGCCCTTCCGACGCAATGTCCTGAATATGGCGTCAGCGCGCGCCGCAATGCCCCCATCGTCCTTCACCAGCCTCGCTGTAACGTGAACATGGTCACCGTCTATCAGCGTAACATGCGGATGCGCTTCCAGCCAGCAGCCCTCCCGAACGATGTCCATGAACTCCATGGTCAGCTTGAGCGTGACCGACATCTTGCCGGTCGCGCTCCAGACAGCCCATGCCAGCGCACTATCGGAAAAAGCGCAGGTCATTCCGCCGTGAAGGAAGCCCATGCCATTGCAGTGACGATCCAGCACCCACATGCCGGTGCGCACATCGCCTGATGCCGACGCACGATACGTGGGACCATTGTGTAGCGTGAATTTCCCGCGGGATGGCGTTGGCGCGAATCCCGGCGGCGGTTGTCTCAGCGGCTCAACCGCCTCACTCACCCATGTTTCCGAATACATCGTGATGGACTGTATCGCCGGGCTCAATCCCCAGTTCGGCGGCACGCCCCCCCGCCAGTTCCAGCACGCCCTTCACCGGCACGCCCGGATTGATCCGACGCAGCGATCCTGGAACAGTTTCGCGAGCAATCGCCAGCACTTTGCCATCAGGATCAATGAACAGCATGTCCAGAGAGATCAGCGTATTCTTCATCCACATATTGGCTTCGCGCGGCTGGCCGAAATCGAACAGCATGCCAGCATTTTCTGCGAGCTCTTCCCGATTCATGAGGCCTGTCTGGACTTCTTCCGGGTCATTCGCCAATTCGACCGTGAAGCTGTGCTCAGTCTCTCCCGACATGATTGTGAGAGGGCCGGTTTCCAGCTGGGCGAAAGCCGCAGGCAAGAACAGGATGAGCGATGCAAAAGCAGAAGAGATGAAACGTATCATGGGGCTTGTTTAGACGGGTGCCCGCAAGGCGGCAAGCTGTCTTGGCTGCTGCTTACCCGCGTTTAATGTGGCTAACGTGCTCACCTTTTGAACCGGTTTCAATGCAGACTTCCAGATCCGTGCCAGGCTCAATATCTTCGTGGCCGGCTTTGCGCAGAACGACGGCGTGCACAAAGATATCCGTGTCATCGCCTTCGCGCTGAACGAACCCATAGCCGCGGGTGCGATTGAACCATTTCAGCGTGACCGTCTCGTAATCGCGCTCAACACCTTTCTCCTTGGCCACAGTGGCCCGAGGGCGTTCCATCTCAATTATATTAGCGGTTTGCCAACCGCGGTCGCCTTTCACGGCGTCACAAACGATGCGCGCACCCTCATCGGCAGAGGATTCACCATACCCCCTCAGGCATGTCACATGCAGCATCACGTCTCCCGTCAGACTTGCGTCAGACGTCGACTCGGCGACAATAAATCCGTAGCCCTTGGCACTATCGAACCATTTCACATGGCCAATTACGCGCACGGCATCCTCCACGGATGCAGGCTCTGATTCTGATTTGGCGGCTATTCTCGTCATCAACCCGTATTCCCCAATCAGGCAACCTAAAATGTGTTAACGCGCTTGTCACGCGATCTTCACATCAAAGAATGGCTTTCTGCGACCCTGCCCGCCGCTTACCCCCGCAATGTGGACAGAAATGGGCAAGCGCGGTGAGACACTGCAGCAACGCCCCGTCATACCTCCCTGCCGTGATCATCCTCACAGCCCATTTACCAAGAATATGCTTGCAACGTTAAGTAACGGAAAGCTATATATTGCTGCCAAACTTGGCGCGTAGATTGGAATATATGAGCAATCATACCCTCGACACCTTCAAAGAATTGCTCTTGGAAGGCCTGTGCGACAGCGATGTCCTGCCCCGGGCGCTCGAGATGGTCAATGCGCATTGTGGTGCGGAAACTACACAACTCATTTCCGTCAGTGATGCGACCTTCATTCTGGATTCCGCCGTCGAGGGCACCGTCGATCGCGACCTTTTCCAAAATGAGCAGGAGTATCTCGCCATCAATCCGCGCACCCGGATTCTGGCCTCGCGCGAGATCGGCCGAATCATTCGAGACCATGAAGTGGCAGATGAGGAGACCGTGGCCACCAATGCCGCCTATCAGGAACTCCTGATTCCGGCCGGCGTCGGCCAGTTCGCCGGCACGGTCCTCGCCAGCGATGACTCGACCGTGGTGGCCCTGGCGATTGCCCGCCCCCGCGATGATGGTCCGTTTTCGGATGATTCCATTGCCCGCTTTTCTCAGATGGTCCGCGCAGCCATTCCGGTCACCCATCTTGCAGGGCGCATTGTCAGCCGGCAGGAAACGTCCCTGCTGGACATGTTCGGCCGCCAGGCCTGCGTCGCCATCCTGCACAAATCCGGCACGGTCGTCCGGCAGTCAGAACAGTTCGAGAAACTGCTCGCGTCCGGCGTGGTCCGCACCGATGGGCTCGGCCGCCTGGATCTCCTGTCCGACGAGAGCAACCGCGATCTGGCCCTCACCCTGCGCGGCCAGAGCAACGCCATTGGCGGCCGCTTTTCCTTCGCGCGCCTGCGCCCGGAATGCACCTATATCTGTTCGGTCACACCGGTGCCCCCCATCGGGCATTTCGGCGCCCGCTCCGGCCATGCGGTCCTGTTCATCGACAAGCTCACATCCGTGAAATCCCTGGACCGGAACCTGTTGCGCCAGACCTACTCCCTGACCTCAGCAGAATGCGATGTCTGCGAACGGCTCTATGCCAGCCAGACCGTAGCGGAAATCGCCACAGCCCGGGCTGTGGCAACCAGCACGGTCAAGACGCTTCTCAAGTCGATCATGCAGAAGATGGTGGTCAATCGCCAGGCCGAGATTGTGATAAAATCGTCACGTTTCGCGTTCGATTCTGGTATGTCCGTGCCCGTGCAAACGAATGCAGGCGATAAACTTTACGGATAAATTATCCCCTCCCCCCGTTTGGGGGATGACAGCCCACTTTCTTAATGTTTCGTTAGCACTCACAAAGGGTGAAACGTTCGCTGAACGCGAGCCGGGAGTGGGGACACGCCCGCAATATCCGGCCCAATTCGGTGAGCTGTTGCTGTAAGATTGGCAGGGCAGAATGCGTGCGACAAAATTCAGTAAGCCACGGGCGGCATCGTATGCGGCAGTTGGCCTCATGATCGCATTTCTAGTGCCGGCCAGCGCATCAGCGGGACACCCGTCCACGGGGCATGATGCGATGACGCTGGATATTGAAGATTATGTCGGCACGCTTCGGATCATCCCGAACACTGAGGACAAGATCGAAATCATCTCCGTCGAGGACGGCGTCGGAAACCTTGGAACCCTGTCCGTGAGCACCGATGAAGATGGCGGCGTCTCGGTCCGCGGGGCCCCTGCCTCCCTCGCCATGAATTGCGCCCGCACCAATGGCGAACTCAGCATCTCCTTCGACAATGGCGAGATGCACCCGATCGGCGACTTCCCGACCGTGGTGATTTCCGCACCCACTTCCACAAATGTCCGCATATCCATGCGGGCCGGAGATGCCGAAATCGCCGATGCTGACAATCTCGAAATTCTGGCTGGCGGATGCAGCCGTATCATCGCCAACAATGTCACCGACACGTTCCGTCTGACAACAACCGGCGCCCTGGCCCTGGAAATGTCCGGCGCCGAAGTCGCTGAAATCGACGCCAGTCATGGCGGCCACATCCGGATCAGCGAAATCCGAAACCGCCTGCATGCCTGTCTTGGCCGGACATCCCGGCTGGTCAGCGACCAGCTCACCGGCACGGCTGAAATCTATCAGTCCGGAACCAGCCGGATCACGCTGGATTCCGTTACGCTCACGGACATCACGGCCGAACTCGATGGAACCGCGACGCTTCAAATGGCCGGCACCGCATCGGATGCACGTATGTCACTGGGCGGTGCCTCGCAGGCAAAGGTTTCGAATGGCATCACATTGGCACATGTCGATCTGCAACGCGCAGGCCGCCTCCTCGTGGATGGCGTGCGCTGGAAAGGAACAGGAAATGACTAGTCACCCAATCAGGATGATCCGCACCGGTGCGTGCGCCGGCATGGTCGCACTCGCCCTTGCCGGCAGCGCGGCAGCGCAGGAACTCGTCTATACGCCCGTCAATCCGTCCTTCGGCGGAAATCCGTTCAACTCGGCCCACCTCCTCGGCATCGCAAACGCCCAGGATGATACCGAGGCGCCATCCTCCGCCAGCGGTGATCCGCAGGCTGACCTGTTCATTCGGCAGCTGCAAAGCCGCCTTCTGTCAGGACTCGCCTCCGAGGTCGCCAATGCCATTTTCGGGGAGGATCCGCAGGATTATGGCCGGGTCGTCTTCGGCGACCAGACAGTCGAATTCGTGAGGGGTCTGGATTCGATCACACTGACCATTTTTGACGCAACCACAGGGACAACGACAGAAGTCGTGGTGCCGATTTTCACCACCGGCGGCTAACCGGGAATTTGTAGGGGACACACACTATATGTGGGGACAATCTGGCCTCAAGCGTTGGCTGGCAACGCCTGTACTGACACTTCTGCTTGCTGCGTGCGGCACGCCGCCAAAAGCGTCCATGGACATGGCGGAGCCGACCGTGAATCCGCGCACGCAGACCGAGTATGCTTTGATCTGGCTGCCGAAGCCGACGGAGCAGATTCCGGTCGCCGTCTATGGCGTCGCGGACGAGACCGGCGCCTTCAAGCCGAGCGATACTGTCCAGACGCTGTCGCGCGCCGTGACCCAGGGCGCAACGCCGATCCTGATCAAGGCCCTGCAGGACGCAGGAGATGGCAGCTGGTTTACCGTCATCGAACGGGAAAAGCTGGATAATTTGCTCAAGGAACGCCAGATCATCTTGGAAATGCGCCAGCGTTATCTGGGGGAATCTGCAAAGGAATCGGTCGCACTTCCCGCGCTGCTTTTCGCGGGCATCCTGATCGAAGGAGCCATCACGGGTTATGATACGAATACGCAAACGGGTGGGGCCGGCGCACGCTATCTGGGAATTGGCGCGAACACACAGTACCGGGAAGACGCCGTTTCGGTGTATTTGCGGGCTGTCAGCGTCAAGACGGGCGAAGTCCTGATCTCGGTAACGACCGAACAACGCGTCGCGTCTGTCGCTTGGCAGGCCAACGCCTTCAAATATGTCGCCTATCGGGAGCTTCTCGAAGCAGAGGCCGGAATCACCCTGAACCAGCCTCGCCATGTTGCTGTACGCCAGGCGCTCGAAAAAGCCGTTTACGGATTGATCGTGGAAGGTGTAAAGTCTGGTCTCTGGAACTTCGAAAACCCCGATCTCGGCAAGACAGCGGTGGATTTCTACGATCAGAAATACCGCACCGAATTTCCAAAGGACGCCCTGAAGGGTGTGCCAAAGGAATTGCTGCAAGAGGGCGAAAACTGGGAGGCCAATGAAGCAAGTTGAGCTGATGCAATCAAAGCCCTGGACCGACTAGGACCAGGCAAAGACAAGATCGCGCGGCGCGAGCCGCAATAAGGGTGGGGAGAGACCGACTTCAAGTTGGCGCTCGGACCGGTCTCTCCCCGGGGATCTGCCATTTGGCGGATCTCCCGATCCAATACTGCCTCACGTCGAGGCAAGCAACTCGGGAGCGGCACTTTATGTTGCCACATACTGCAATCGCATCTGCACGTCCGCCCGCTGAGAACGCGCGCAGACACTCGACGCGCAATTCATTCGGCGTCCTGTCCATCTTGTTCGGCTTGGCCCTTCCCGCCGGGGCCGACACGGGCTCATTCGCCAATATTGAGCAGATTTCCGACATTCTTGAGCGCACCCGGCAGGCCGAGGCGCAACGCGCAAACACGCTGGAAGTCACCCAGTCGGGGCGCAATCTTGTCGTGGACGCCTATGTTCAGGGACAGATGAACCGGGCCAATACGGTCTCCCAATCCGGAGACAATGCGTCGGCCCGCATATCCGTGACGGGAGACTCGAACTCGTTCGCGATTCGCCAGGATTCGTCCCCCGTCGGCAGTCAGCCTGCAGGCCGCAATGATGCCACCCTCACAATCGAGGGCGACTCCAACGACGCCCTCATACGGCAGACAAATGATTTTGGTGAACTGTACTATAATTCCGCTTCCCTCACGCAGCTGGGACACGGCAACACCGCCGCAATCTATCAGACCGTCTCGCCTGGCGATCTTGTGGAAGGCGGCAATGTCGCCTCCATCGTGCAGAACGGTGAGGACAACGATGCGCTGATCGAACAGACCGGCGCCGGAAACACCGCGTCAATCGAGCAGGACGGAAACGACAACCAGGGTAAAATCTACCAGGACGGCGAAGGCCTGTCCGCCCTGCTCGTCCAGACCGGCGATGCGCTGGAATACACAATCAACCAGACCGGATGTGTCGTGGCCTCTGGCTGCGGCACGGTCACCGTGACGCAAGGCGCATACTGATGCGCGCCCGGTCTGAAACCGAACATGCCTCCAACTGTACATCAGCGGGGCGTGGCAGAAGCCATCGGGGGGACGCACTCAGCTTCCAGAATGGCCTTTTGAACAAGCTGATCCGAGAACGGATCAGTGCGAAATGTGCACTGACAAGGAGACATCTCATGCGCACGAAACTTCTCGCCACCGCCGCAATCGCGGCACTTTGCTTCGGGGGACCTGCCTTCGCAGACGAATCAGAGGCGCTCATCAACCAGAGCGGCGTTTCAAACAATGCCGACATTGATCAGACCGAAGGTCTCGAAAACGAAGGCTATATCGACCAAACCGGCGACGAAAACTCGGCGTCCATCACCCAGAAGCACACACCTCCCGGATCGCAGATCTACAGTATTGCCACCAATACGGCCGACATCGATCAGACCAGTGCCGTCGGCGCTGCGGTTGGCAACTCTGCAACGGTGACCCAGACCGCTGACACCGTTACCGGGGCCGCCCCGAACTCGGTTGACATCGACCAGAACACCGCAGGTTCGCTCGCACAGACGGCTTCTGTTGACCAGGTCGGTGGCCAGGGCAACAGCGTGACCGTCGCACAAGGCCTTACCGACGATACGGGCGGTGAAGTCGCCACAGTCAGCCAGGAAGGCAATGACAACAGCGCGGTCGTCGCCCAGGACGGCACGGGCGACACAACGACGGTTGCACAGCTCGGTGATGCCAACGCGGCTTCCGTCACCCAGACGGGCAGCGACAATAATTCGACCGTTGACCAGATCGGTAACGACAACGACTCCACTGTCACCCAGAATGCAATCGGCGCCTATGCTGACAATGATCAGACAGGCGACAACAACGTGTCCACGATCGCGCAGACGGACGATTCCTCCAATGGCACGATCAACATCCCGAATGCCGATCCGGAATCGACGGTTATTCAGGCTGGCAACAACAACACCTCCACCGTGGATCAGACGAACACCGGCGGCGGTTTCAACCAGGTTGCCAATGTGAACCAGAACGGCGACACCAATTCCTCGTCCGTGACTCAGGAAGGCACCGGCCCCGGCTTCACGGGCACGCTGCGGACCAATGTGACCCAAACCGGCGGTTCCAGCTCGACTGTCAGCCAGACCGCTGTTGACGGACAGGCCAACAATGCCTTCGCCACGATCAACCAGTCCGGCGCTTCGATCTCCGAAGTCAACCAGTCCCTGGATGGCAACCGGGCAACCGGCATTACGGCCAATGTGACGCAGGATGGCGGTTCCAGCGCCTTTGTAGACCAGTCCGTCGAAAACACCGCGACAAGCGGTGCCGTAACGTCCGGGTCCGTGATCGCCACGCTCGATCAGAATGGTGGTTCGGTCGCAAACGTGAATCAGGGCATCGCTGGCAATGGCTCCACGAACATTTCTGCAAGCATCACGCAGGATGGCGGCGCAACGGCGAATGTCGACCAGTTCATGAACGGGGACGGTCAGTCCGGCCTGAGCACGACCATCTTGCAGGATGGCATGAGCACGGCCAATGTGTCCCAATCGTTCAACATGGATGGTTCGCAGAACTTCGATGCCATCGTCACCCAGTATGGTGATGGCAACACGGCCAATGTCGACCAATATGACAACGCACCAGGTGAAACCGGCCAGAAGGCTGACAACAGCGTTCTGGCTGACGTCTATCAGGACGGCTCCGGCAACACGGCGAACGTCACCCAGGAAGGTCGCGTCTGGCAGGACAGCTCGCTGAACGCCTATGTCACCCAGATCGGCTCCGACAACGAAGCCAGTATCGATCAGGACGGCAAGTCCAGCACGGCGGCCATCGACCAGATCGGCGGCGCATCGTTCAACATGGCCAGCATTGACCAGAGCGGCTTCTCAAACGATTCCTACATCGTGCAGACCGGTCATGGAAACACGGGTTCCGTTCTCCAGAATGGTGGCCGTGGAGATGCCGATATTGATCAGAGCGGGGACGATAACTCCGCGACGGTCACGCAAGGCAACAATTCCGGTCGCAACCTGACCGCCAGCGTCACGCAGAGCGGAAATGACAATACCGGTGAGATCACCCAGACGGGCGGCGAATTCTCCACCGCCTCGATCCTGCAGTCGACCGACGGCAACATGGCGACGATCTCGCAAAGCGGCGGTGACTTCAACGACGCGTCGATCAATCAGACGGTGACCGCCGGCAACATGGCCTCCATCGTCCAGACCGGGTCCTATAACTCGGCCACGGTCAACCAGTAACCCTGCCGTCCCGGGCCGATTTTCCGGCCCGGGACCTTCATTCCACACACCGGAAGGACTGAGCCATGACGAGCCACACATCCTCGTCGACCGCCTATCCGCGCCCCGCGAACCTTGCTGGCGCCCTGCTCGTCCTTGCCCTCTGCACCGGCTGCACCACGCCGTTGGAACCTCCCAAAATATTCACCATGCCGACCGGCGGCCTCGAGGCCGACACGCCTCCACCGCCCCGTCCCGATGGCCAGCGCAAGGATGCCGACGCAGCGGCCTACGCCATCAGTGCAGAACAGGTCGTTCCGGCCTCCGAAGACACCAGGCAGGATGCTGCGTCTGCGGGTTTCGGCCAAATTCCAGCGAACCCGGCGGCTGCCCGCCTGACTCGCGTCACGGACGCAGACGATCCCTGTATTGGCGACCTGGCTGGAACAGAGCGCTGTCGCACCAGCCTGGAGCCGAATGACGGGCTCACCCTGACCTCCGGCGAAGGAGATGGAACGCTGACCGTTGTCATGCCCAGCGCGCGCGCCGTGACCGTCATAGATCCCGCCAGCGCCGTCAACGAGATCGGTCGTGGCAAGGCCGTGTCGCAGGCCGCCCAATCGGCCGGCAGCGAATTTCTCATGGGCACCGGCTCCGACGGCACCCCGCCGCCTCCGGACGAAGATGACATGTTGCCGGATTTCGGCACGGAAGGCCTGCCGATCGACGTCCTGATTCCCGGAACACAGCAATAAGCCCTGCAAGCTCCGGCCCGTCCGAGCGGCATGGCATGAAACGGGCTGACACGATCTGACACACGCTGGAACGGGAGCAAGCTCCGGCCTCAATGCAGTTGAACGAGGACACCTGACAAGGCGCGTGCCTCAGACGCGTCGGCCCCAAGCCTCCATGTCTTCCGGAATCAGTCGGCGCGATACTGAAAAAACAGGTTCAACACCGACTCAATGTGCGCGTCCACGATTTCTGGTTTCCGCACATCAATACCAAACAATGCTTGAACCTCGTGCGCCAGCACGAATGGCATCTGACAGACAGACGTCGTGATATAGAGGAAGGATAACGGGTTGAGGTCTGGCAGCTGTTCCAGAGTACTGGCACGCACCAGGCGCTGCGCAATCGCGTCGCGTCGCGGAATGAGAAAATTGTCCACTATCCATTGGAGCCGCTCGCCGCCTATCATCGCTTCGGACACCATGATCCGGGCGTGGTCAGGATTGGCGGCACAATGCCGAATGTAGCGTCGGAGGAGATCTTTGAAGCCCTCTAGCCCGTCAATGGGCGGAACGCCTGCTGTGTCGAGGTCGATCGCCTTGTCCAGGACCTCAAACATGTCCCGCACGGCTTTGGTCTGCCCCCACGAAAGTGGTCCATTATTTGAGTTAGTTCCGGCTTCAGATATGGAGCTGAGACATGGGCAAGAGATCTACGCCTGAAGAGATTATTGCGAAGCTGCGGGAGGTTGAGGTGCGCCTCGCGCGTGGTGAGGCGACGGGCCAGGCTGTGCGCTCGATCGGTGTGACGGAGCAGACATACTACCGGTGGCGCAAGGAGTATGGCGGGCTGCAGGTTGGCCAGGCCAAACGGATGAAGGAGATCGAGAAGGAGAATGCGCGGCTGCGTCGCGCCATCTCCGATCTGACTCTCGACAACCAGATCCTTCAGGAAGTCATAGAGGGAAAGTTCTAAGCCCTTCACGCAAACGCGAAGCGGTCGATCATGTGGTGGAGACACTCGGTGCAACAGAGCGCCGGGCCTGCCGTGTGATCGGCCAGCACCGTTCCACCCAGCGTAAGCCGCGTGTGGTGCGTCAGGACGAGGATGTGCTGACAGCGGCCATCATCGCCCTGGCCGAGCGGTTCGGCCGGTATGGCTATCGCCGCATCACAGCCCTGCTGAGACGGGATGGCTGGCATGTGAACGAGAAGCGCGTCTATCGCATCTGGCGGCGTGAGGGGCTGAAAGTTCCGATGAAACAACCAAACGCGGCCGGTTATGGCTGAATGACGGCTCCTGTATCCGGTTGCGGCCAATGCACAAAGGCCATGTCTGGTCGTATGACTTCGTTCAGGACCGTACGCATGCCGGCAAGGTGTTCCGTATGCTGTGCGTAATCGATGAGTTCACCCGCGAATGCCTCGCCATCCGCGTCGAACGCAGGCTCAACTCCCGCGATGTGCTCGACACGCTGGGCGAGCTGTTCGTCGCGCATGGCCCGCCTGAGCATATCCGCTCCGACAATGGCCCGGAGTTCATCGCCACCGCGCTGCGTGACTGGCTTGGCCGGGTCGGCGTGAAGACGCTCTATATCGAACCGGGTTCACCATGGGAAAACGGTTACTGCGAGAGCTTCAACTCCAAGCTCAGAGACGAGTTGCTGGCGAGGGAAATCTTCTTCGATCTCAGGGAAGCCCAGATCCTGATCGAGGCTTGGCGGCGGCACTACAACACCGTGCGCCCACACTCTTCTCTGGGCTACCGACCACCTGCTCCACAAACCATCTTGCCCGCGGCGTTCATACCGCCTTACTGTGGGGAGGTGGCGGCATGAACGCCGCTACATGGAAACCGCCGGACTAACAATTCCGGTGGACCACCTCAGTGGGGCAGAGCATGCCCACTATCATCATACAGACCCTCTCCTAAAGCCTCTGGCAGTTCACGCGAGTTCCGCAACAACACCAAAATGGTCAGACCGTCTTCGACCATCTGGAAGATGCGCACTCTTCCCGTATACTCTCTTCACCTCAAACGAACCGGCGAAAGCTATATGGTCGATTGTTCGATCATTGATTTCGTCCAAGATACCGGTTGTGGCAAACTGGTAACCTGAGAATGTATCCTCCAACTTCTCATACGACTGCTTTGGCCCCCAGGATCTCGGAACCCGTCGATTGAAATCACCCAAGACAGTCACCGGCTCATCTCGAGCCCAACGCGCCAAATGTGGCTTAAGTATTTCCAGAAACCTCTCATGCTCAGTCCAAGGTTTGGCTCTCGGCTCAACTCCGAGCGGACTGGCAAAATGATACGGAATGCAAACACCTACAAATCTGACGACGTTGCCGTTGATCTCACTCCTGGCTGTTATGGCGCTACCGATCGCTTCAAGCTGCTCGATCGGTTCGACGTCTGCCCACGGATTTCGAGACCAGAGAACGACCTTGCGTTCATCGGGATGTTGAGGGCTCCATGCCCCCCCTCCGCCGAGATAACATGACCGCCGAAATCCGCCAGCGACTGCTTCCAAGCTTCGGTTAGACAAACATAGTCCGGCTCTAGCGACGCTATCTCATCCACGAGTGAACGTGCTTGCCATGAACTCGGCTTCCGCCGTTCAATGTTCCAGTTCACGATCCTCAACTCATCACTCCGTACTTCAATCGGTGATTTCCGTCCACCGGATCAGAATGCGTCACAATCGACTCAGATTGCTCGCTGACTCGCTTCTTTGATGCCTTCAGTAATTGTACTGGAGACCGTTTTTCGACTCTCCTGCGCGCTCTGAGAGCGCACTCGCCGGAGAGGAGAAGTCTTAGAGTAACGTGGGTATAGTCACCCCCTTGCCTCGGCATTTACCCTGACAAGGATGTTGAACTACCCATACTCTGAGATGCGGCCGGATCGTCGGGCAGATCCAGCTTCAGCAGGCTGTTCACAATCCCCATCGTTCTGAAGCAACAGAACAGTTTTTTCCATCGATTGGAGCCAACCAGCAGTATTGGTCAACTCGGGTCTGGTTCCTTTGACAAGCCCGTCGCAAACTGGATGATCTTCTGCATTGCAATGAGTTAGCAAAAAGGTGATTTCATCCCTTCGCGAAGGTACACCTTAGAGACCCCCTCCTTGAAGCCAGTTCTTATCTCAATACCGCTGCGGCAAATGTGTGATACACATCAACAATATTGTGTCAGAGTCTCAGCTTGTGCAGAAGTCGTCTGTACTCCATCTGCAAACAAACGGGGAGCGAGATGAAACATCATGACATCAAAGCAAATGAAGGTCAGCGATCTGCACCCTCAAGTGCAAAAGCAAGTTGCGAGGATGCCGACCATATCTCTTCGAAGTCCGTTGTCGCGGATGCTGATGAAATCGGTCATGGCGATCGCCTTCCGGTCGCAGGCCGACGCCAATGTTCGTAGGCACACCGTAAAGCTCGAACATGTCAGCGTTCGCGTTTACGAACCGGTCAGCGAACACGCCGGCGCTGGAATGCTGTTCATTCACGGTGGTGGATACGTAATGGGCCAGGCAAGAATGAACGATCCTGATTGCAATCGGATCGTCCGCGAACTCGGCATGTCTGTGGTGTCAGTAGACTATCGACTGGCGCCCAAGCATCCGTATCCGGCGCCGCTCGACGATTGCTACAAAGCCTGGTTGTGGTTTCTGGATGAAGGCGCCCCGCAGCCGGCCGCGCAACTTCTTTACTACCCTATGATCGATGACCGGACGGCAACACGAGGAGACCTCACACCAGTCCGGCATATCGCTTGGAACAATGAGAACAATTTTTTCGGCTGGTCTGCCTATCTGGGACATCCGCCGGATGACGGATCGGAGATTCCGCGTTGGGCTGTGCCGTCACGTCGCCCCGACTTGTCGAATTTGCCGCCAGCCTGGATCGGCGTCGGCGACAAGGATCTCTTCTACGGTGAAAACCTCGACTATGCGGAACGGCTCTCGAAAGACGGCGTAGAGAGCGAACTGGAAATTGTTGAAGATGTTCCCCACGGGTTTGACGCCCTGGCGCCCGAAGCAGACATCTCACGTGATTTCCGCGAGGCATCATTCGATTTCCTGCGTCGACGGCTTGGCATTGATAGCTGAAAAAAGGTCCCGGCTCCGCTAACCGGCGCCGAGACATTGGCAGTCCATCTGAGAGAAAACCTAGAACTTGGCAGAAAGCGAAACGCCGGCTGTCCGGGGCGCCGAATGAATGCCGATGAACCCACCGCTCGACGCCAAATAGCTCCCATTGTTCAGGATGATTTCGTCCGTGGCATTGTTCACAAAAGCACGAAGCTGGTAATTGCCAGACGTATCTGTAAGCGTCGCTGACAGGTTTATGTTCGTGTATTCAGACTGCCTCAACTCCGGATAGTCAATGAAGGCCAGCTTGTAATCTGCTGAGTGAAAGACATCTCCGCGCAGGCGCACGCTACCTAGAAAGCCGGAATTTATTGGAATATTCCACTCCGCCCCGAAATTCGCAGTGAACTCGGGTGCCCGGATTAGTTCTTCCCCGGTGAGGTCGACAGCGGGCGTCCCTGGCAATGCCTGGTCGGTCGTGATCAGGTCCGTATATTCCGTGTCCAGAAGCGAGACGCCCATATTGAAGGCAATATTATCCGTTGCGGCATATATGAGTTCGCCTTCCAGCCCGATCAGCTCCGCATCCCCATTCTCAACCAAGGTCGTCGCAGGCGGAATGGTGATGGTCGCTTGCAGATTCGTATAGTCATAGGAGAAAAGCGCGGCGTTCGCGGTCAGGGCACCATTCATCCATTGTGACTTGATGCCAAGTTCGTACGCATCCAGTTCTTCGCTGTCGAACAATTGCGGCAAGCTTAGCTGGTGTCCGCCTGATTTGATGCCCTTTTGCCAGTTCGCATAGACATTCACATTATTACTGACATCGAATTGCATGCCGAGCTTCGGCAAGACGTCTTCAGAGTCGATGTTTCCAGCCGGAGACGGCGCACCAAAAAACGTAAACTCTTTTTCCTCTGCGTTGAAGCGCAATCCGGCATTGATGCGCAGCCGTTCCGTCAATGCATAGGTCACATCGGCGAATGCCGCATAGGATTCCGTATCTTCAACCAAATCCCCCGCAATAACCTCGAGACGCGGCACCGTGGGGACGCCAAACAGAACTCCCGGAAACTCCACAGGCAGGCCAAGTTCAAACTCTTCGCTGAAATAGTAGGCCCCGATCAACCAATCCAGCGCACCCGTCTGGCCATACAAATTGAATTCCTGGCTAAACGATTGGGACGGCCTAGACGATCCCGTAAGATCGGCGAAGAAGAAGTTGGTCCCGTCCGCATCAAATGAATTGTCGATCTCATGATCGACATAGCCGGTAATGGAGCGGAAGGAGACTGTTTCCGAAACATCCCAGTTCACCCGCGCAATCGCAATGGTCGTCTCGGCATTTCCGGAATGATCGCCGTCCGCGTACACTTGGTTAGGCGTTGTTGTGAAGTTCGCGTTGGTCATGAACAACGCCGCAGTTCCAGCAACAACAAATGGTTCGGAAACAACCGACTGCCAACCAAAATTTCCAGTGTCCTCTTCATGCTGAACAGAAAGGTCGATCGTGACGTTGTCTGATGGCTCAATCTTTAGAGCCCCGCGCGCATGCCACAGATCCTGATCACCAAGATCCTGACCGGTATTCAGCACCTTCACATAGCCATCCTGCTTTTGCACGCCGCCGCTCAACCGGAAGGACAATCCCTCCGAGATGGGACCGGACACGACGGCATCGACACCACGGCCGTTACGCTCCTCAAACGTGGCAACAATTTTCCCTTCGAACGTGTCGCTCGGTCCGCGCGAAACATAGTTCACCGCGCCGCCCGTCGCATTGCGCCCGTAGAGCGTGCCTTGCGGTCCCCGCAAAACTTCCACGCGCTCGAGGTCCACCTGGCGCAGCAGCGCCATTGTGGCGCGCGGGAGGAAAACGCCATCGACATAGGTTGCAACGGAGGGTTCAGCCACGCCCGAATCGACCGTCGTGCCAATACCGCGCACTGTCACGAATGTGTTTCTCCCGAATTTTCCGAATGTCAAATTCGGTATCTGCAGGGCGAGGTTTTCGACATCATCGACACCGCGCGTCTCTAGATCATCTCCACCGACCTGCGAGATTGAGGCGGCGACATCCTGGATGCTCGCCTCTCGTTTGGTCGCCGTGACGATCACAGTCGCCTGACGAGATTCCGCTTCGACACCTTCACCCATTTGCGCGATCGCAGGTGTGGTCAACGGCATTAGAGCAACGCATGCCGCCAGCCCGCCCCACCTTGCCGCTGCGGTCGTTCTTCTTGCGGTACCGGCTTCGCCAGACGCAGTTGTGGTGTCTTGATTGTTGGTCATCCTCGTTCCTCCCATGCGGACTAATTGTATTATGCGTTCCGCTTTTTGATACAAAGATTACGTTTTGTGTCTTGTGTCAACTCGGGGGTGACAATTGCATATTATTGTGTCATTCAATCCGTCATGAACAGAACGAGAGGCGGGTTCAAAACCTCTTCCGTGCTTGCAAATCGAGGTTTGCAACAAACAACCACAGAGAAGGGATGGAACGACAAATGACGGATTTTGATCTAATCATTTCAGGAGGATTTCTTGTCGATGGCACAGGCAGTCCCGGTGGCTATGCAGATATCGGAATCATTAATGATCTGATCTCTGAAATTGGCGATCTGCGGGGCCGCAGCTCAAAGCAGACCATTGACGCCACCGGAAAAACCGTCGCGCCCGGTTTCATAACGCAGCACACCCACTACGATGCAGCCTTGTTCTGGGATCCGTACTGTCTGGATGCCGGTCGCAATGGTGTCACGACCGTCGTGAATGCAAATTGCGGTTTTGGAATTGCTCCGGTTCGAGAAAAAGACCGCGAGCGGATCATGGGCATGCTGGAAACTACGGAGCAAATCCCTGTGTCCCACCAGAAAGCAGCACTGCCGTGGGACTGGGAGTCCTTTCCCGAATACATGGAACGCATCCGCGGTTTGCGGAAAGGGCTGAACGTCCTGACGTTTCTCCCGCTCAATCCCCTGCTCGTCTATGTGATGGGTGTAGATGCCGCCAAAACGCGAGGACCGAATACAGAAGAACTGGCCGAAATACATCGCCTGATCAATGAAGCAATGGACGCCGGGGCCATAGGTATTTCGATGTCGGTTATGGGTGCCGAAGGCAATTCACATGTCGATACGGACGGCACCCCCATGCCGACCGACCTCATGGACCATGACGATATTCTGAATATTTGCCGTGCAGTCATAACGCGCGGCGAAGGCGTCATCCAGATGTTGCCCCAGATCATGTATTTCGGCGATCGTTCCATCACACAACGTGTAGCCGAATTGGCCCGCGGGACGCTCGTGCGGGTCATACATAACGTATTCCTGACACATGATCTGGTGCCCCAAGTGGTCGACGAAGACCTTCAATGGCTAGACTCCATGCGCGAAGCGGGATTCGACGTAACAGCTGGTGCCCTGATCAATCGCGGTTGGGTAGAGGCCGGCATCCGAGAACTCGATACCGCCGCAGGCCAACTTCCCGCAGTCCGCAAAATCGTCGGCTGCAGTTCCGATGCCGAAATTCTTGCATTGATAAAAGACCCCGCTTTTGTTCGGGAGTTTGAGACGCAATACGCGGAAATGGGTGCTGCAAGCGGCGCGGCGGGCCTGGAAGGCCAAACCGTCATAGCGGTCGGCGAACATCCCGCGCTTCAGAAATTCCTCGGAAAAACTCTGGCGCAGGTCGGCTTAGAAATTGGCGTGAGTGCTGTCGCCGCCTTGCTGGACCTTGGCGTCAAGTCGGATCTGGACCTGCAAATGAAGTCGCCGCCGATCGCGTCAATCACGCCGGATCAAGCGGTACGCCTCATGGCGAATCCAGCCGTGGTCCCCGGTGGTTCAGACGGTGGAGCCCACACAAAGGCGTTTGGCATGGGGCATTACGCAACCGACCTGTTGATCTGGTTGGTACGAGAGGAAAAACTCAAGACACTGGAAGAAATGCACTTCCAGCTCAGCTTGAAACATGCGCGTTCGGTCGGCATTCGTGATCGCGGCGCCCTACTCCCCGGGTTCAAGGCGGATATCCTGATCTACAATCTCGACCAGCTTTACTTCGACATGAGCAAGTATGAGATTGTCCACGACATGCCCGAAGGCGACTGGCGCCGCCAAGCTCGCGCGGGCGGCTACGACTGTGTTATCGTGAATGGTGTGGTCACTCACCAAACGGACCGCCCCACCGGAGCAACCCCCGGTGCATTCGTTCGTGTGACGTCGAAATCCGCCCCATCACCACTCATGGCCGCTGAATGACGTCAACTTCAGGGGGCTGCCATGTGTGCTCGAATAGACTGTGAAGTATGGACTAAATACGGTCCGGCAAGATACTTACCCATTCAAGCAAAGGCCTGTGAAATCCTGTATGACTGACACTACCGCTCCCGGCCCCGAAACGACACATTCCGGCGTGTCCAGAAAAGCGGTGGTTGACGCTGCCCTGAAGTGTTTCAGGCAGTTGGGACCTCACAAGACGTCAATGAGTGACATTGCTCGCGAGGCCGGCATATCTCGGAAAACGCTTTATCGCATGTTCGAGGACCGGCCCGCGCTGGTGAATCAGGTTCTGTTCCAATTGCTGCGAGGCATGGGATCAAAGTCTGCCGGTGCGGTCGCCAAATATTCGGACGTCAAAGAAGCCCTGATCGAAGGCTCGATCGAAAACATACGCATCGCGCAGGAAGAAGAACTGTTCCAAGCGATCATACTGAACGAAACGAGCACTCAAATGGAGCACTTTCTCGTTCAGGGCAACGATGCCGTCCGGGCCGAGATTGTGAAGATCTGGGCCCCGGTTTTCGAGCGCGGGCGGGCAGAAGGCACGCTTCGCAACGATCTGTCCGATGAACGCCTTGCGGAGATCATCCAGAACGTCCATTCGCTGGTCCTGATGCGCAAGGATGAGACCGAATCCGCTCAACGGGCGTTTCTGGAAGACCTGCTGTGGGCTGCACTTACAAATCAGTCTGGCAGTTGATGTTAGGATAGGCCGTTACGCCGGACCGAGTGCCGGTTGCCGGGCATGGCTCCACTGCCTGGGAGACTGACCGTAAAGACGCTTGAACTCCCGGCTGAACTGCGACGAGCTTTGATAGCCCACGTCCCAGGCGGCCTCGGACACAGTCTTGCCCTCAGCGATCTTCATAGCGGCATTATTCAGGCGCATTGACTTAACGAACTGGATGGGGGTCATCGTCGTCGCCTCCTTGAATCGCCGGTGGAACACCGCGCGGCTCATGCCAACATGGTTGGCCATGTCGTCAATGGTGACCTGTTCGCTCAGATGGCTGGACAGGTAGTCGATGGTGCGCGCGATTTCGTTGCCAACACCGAAGGCGCGCCGCGCGGCGAACCCTGCCTCCCCCTTCAGCAGGGCATAATACAGCTCGCGCAGACGCCCCGGGCCCAGCACCGCCGCGTCCACCGGATTATCGAGCAGCTCCAGCAGCCGCAGCAGGGCCTCAGTAAATCCGGCATCCCATTTCGCCAGCGCCAGCGCTGGCTGCGACAGGCCGTCGTGTCTGAAACCGGCGCCGGCGGTGGTCTCCATCTCAATGGCAAGATCCCGCATCATGCGTGGCTCCAGCGCGATCATCACTCCCAGCAGCGGGTTGTCGTCCGATGCCTGCGGGGCCCCCGCTTCAACAGGCAGGGTCATAGGGCACAGCAGGTATTCTTCGCTGCCATACGCGTGATGTTCGCCGTCTAGGATGGCCTCTTTCACACCGCTGAGAATTGCCACAACGGTGGGCTCATAGACGGCGGGCGCGCAGGGAACGGGTTCGGTCACGCGGAAAAGCTGCACGCCCTTCAGCGCGGTGTCGACCACCCCCGCCTCGGGAAGGCGCTGGTCGATCAGGTGTCTGATCTGGTCTTTGCTCATGATGCTAAACTGGCAAGGAAGATGCTGCTTTACAATACGGACGAGACAATCAGGCATGTATTAGCGACGATTACGTCTGTTTCCTGCACTTTCCGAGAGCCATCTACCTTCTAGGAAAAAATCAGACATCCGAACAGACGGCCAGTAGCGCTGGCAGGAGAAAACATTGGCAGACACGACATTCGGACGCAAGGGCTGGACGCCCGAACGCCTCGGCGACCTGAGCGGCAAGACATACCTCATCACCGGGGCGAATTCGGGCGCGGGCTTTCAGGCGGCACGAACGCTTCTGAAGATAGGCGCGAAGGTGGTAATGCTGAACCGCTCGACCGAGAAATCGAAAGCGGCCATCGGAGAACTGAAACAGGAAATCGGCGAAGCGGCCGATGTCAGCTTTGTTCGATTGGATCTGGCGGTTCTGGATAGTGTTCGCGATGCGGCTGCCGAGGTGTTGACGACCGTGCCGCGCATTGACGCGCTGATCAACAACGCCGCCATCGCCCAAGTGCCCACCCGCAAGCTGACAGTGGATGGGTTCGAGAGCCAACTTGGCACCAACCATTTCGGTCACTTCCTGCTGAACGGCCTTCTGTTCGAGCGGATCGCGGAAAGCAAAGGCCGGATCGTTATCGTGGCCAGCCTTGGCTACAATATGGGTCTGAGAACCATCAACTTTGACGACATGAACTGGGAAGAAGGATACGGCGCGAACACAGCTTATTCACAAAGCAAACTGGCGCAGATGATGTTCGGCTATGAGCTGCAAGACAGGCTGGCCGCTGCGGGGCGCAACGATGTCGAGGTTTTCGTCTGCCACCCTGGTTCGTCTGCCACCTCGTTGATCTCTACCAGCGGCAGCCGCACCATGCGGTTTATCTGGTGGTTGATGACCAAGACACCGATGGTCCAAACCGCTGAGCAAGGGTCTTACCCGGAAGTCATGTGCGCCACCGAAAAGGCCCTGACCGAACAGCGCGCCCTCTACGGCCCCACCGGCACCCGCGAATTCGTAGGACCGGTCGGCAAGGGAACCCTGAACGCCCATGCCTATGACAAGGCGGTGATGGCGCGGCTTTGGGACGTGTCCGAAAAGGCCGTCGGATTCGAATGGTCACTTTAATTCCCTGAAGGTCCCCGGCCCCGCGCGGGTCGAGTCAACCTGACGGACTGTTGCCATCTGCTTGGACGCGCGCAGGAAATACGCCATCGCAACGGGTCCTTGCATGTCCCGCCAAGGTGGGCGCTGTCAGACGGCTTCGAACCAGTCTCCGCTTTTCGCGGATGTACAGGTCTCAGGCGGCGATCAACGCGCGCCATTCGAGAAGAGCAGCGTCACGTAGCAATTTGAATCCGGCCCTACTCTCGATATTCCTTTGATGATTGAAGTGATTGTGCACCAACGAACCGATTGAAGCTTTTTCCCAAAGCCTTCGGATACGCTGAAACGAGACATTTCGTATATGCCGTAGGTTCAACCCGACAAGTACACTTCGCCTTACACAAACAAGAGTTTGCCACCCGCAATCACCGACGAGAACCGCTAGATTCTTCCTATCGACAACCAACCGAAAGGAAGACCAATGCTGTTCCCAGAACTTGAAGAAACACCTTCAAACCACCGGATGTCCCGGTTTCTCGAACTCTCTTTCGAGTACCGGACATCCACACCCGCCGAGCTTGCCGAAAAGCTTGGATACAAGAGAGACACAACCGTCGTTCAATGGATGCGCGGCTCTGCCAAGGTCCCGCTCCGACATCTTTCAACAATCGCCAACTTCTTCAGCCACGACGTTGCCCATGTGCTTTCAGCCTGGCTCGCTCAGGAATGCCCGGATGACCCTGAGATTGTGTCTGTCGCAGACCGGGTGATTACCATTTGGGAGTGGCAACTCGTCTATGTGGCACGTGACATCCACAACTACTACGACGAGTAGCTTCAGAAAGCTCTGAGAGAGAGTCACCAGAGCGCGTTTGACGACTTCAGAAAGCCAACCAGTACTGAAGGGTGAAACGCGCTCTACGGACTCCTGAGAGCGCAGTCCATGCGAATGGAAGAAGTCTCAGGGATCACCAACCTCCTCCGCTCGGGTGCGACCAATATCTTCCGCTCAAACCGTCGAGAAATACCCGTACCGCGAACCCGATTGAATGGCGGCGAACTTGTGCGTTGGAAGGTAGATCATGATGTCAGGCGTAAATAGACAACGACCACTTCCCCTGACAATTGCCTCCAGCTCTCCTAACGCGCAGCCGCCAATTTGAGATACCTCTCCCGATTGGCGCTCGACTTCTGCCGCGCCTCCTCGATGGCCTGTCGTTCCGACGCGTCCAGAAGCGCTTCCAGCAGGCGCTCGAAATGGCCCTGCATTGCTTCACGAGCGGCTTGTGGATCTCTGGCTTCCAGAGCATCGAGGATATTCGAATGCTCATTCACGCGATGTGACGTGTCATCGAGACACACGGCTGAATAGACTTTCCGGACTGCGTCAATTTCATTGCGCATACGCCAGAGGTTTTGCAGGAAGAACACGTTGGCCGCATTGCCCGTGGCCTTCGCAATTTGAAGATGGAAGTCGCGATCAGCTTCGTCGCCGTCAGGAGTATCGTGCGTCGATGACGCCATCTTTTCTATCGTTTCCCGCAGTCCTTCAATTTGCGCGTCGGTGATCTGCGTGGCAGCGAGAGCGGCGCACTCGGATTCAAAGATCAGGCGGGTCTGAGTTAGCTCGAAAGGTGTAACACGCGGCAGTATAAGTCCGCTCGATTCGTCGGCATCGCGTACATAGACGCCGGACCCGACCCTGATGTCGAGTCGCCCAATGGCCTCCAAAGAGATTTCGGCCTCTCGCACCACGACGCGGCTCACGCCAAATCTCTCTGCCAGTTCGCGCTCTCCAGGCAACCGCGTGCCCGGCGGATAAGATCCGGACTCGATCATATCCAGAATAGCTCTGGCAACGGTGTGGTAAAGGCGCTTCTCTGACATCAAATGGTTCCTTCAAGCAGCATGTCAGGTCTAAGGGTAGACAACAAAATCCCGATTGCGACGACATTATACGTAATTTTAAAAGGTTTACAAATTGGTTGGACCAATTTGTAAAAAAATTCGCGCGAATCTCCGAATATGCCTCTAAACCGCTAAATCCAGTGATCATGCACGAAAACGCCCCACACACGTGGGGCGTTTCCTGTCGTGAATCGGCTCACTACTGTCTTCTAGAAGCTGTAGCTGGCGCCGAATGAAATCCTCCGATCAGTCAATCCCTGGAAACACAAGAGCGCCCCTTCGTTGACGCAGGATTGCTGAACCTCAGATTCGGTGAGGTTCACGCCTTCAATTCCCACACTCAGGCTCTCGGTCACATCATAATTGATGCTCGCATTGAGCTGTCCCCGAGCCTCCTGAACAACGGGGAATCCCCAAGGGAAGCTGGACGTACTGCCGAAATCTGTTGATCGGTACGCGTCACGCCACGTGTAGCGGGCACGGGCAGAAAGGCCATATTTCTCGTAGTAGAGTGTGGCGTTATACGCATTCTCCGACAGATCAATCAGTGGCTGCTGGAACGTCACAGGTGTTGTCGCACCCAGGGCGGCAAACACCTGATTGGCGCGACTCGTCGCAGTGTTCACCGTTTCACCGCCAGAAAATTTCTGATTGGTATAGTTTGCAAGTACACCGAAGCCAGACGCCCAGCCGAGCCGATCCTCAAACTCAGAAAGATCATACTGGAACGCAAACTCGAAACCTTCCTGTGTAGTCTCACCGGGATCGTTGACCGTCGTCGAAACTGGCACACAGATACCGACTGGCGTGCCGCTGGCCGCAAACACGTTCGGATCGGCAATTGGGTTGAAAATACCCCCCGCCTCGCACGGATCGGTCAGATCACGGAAACCTGTGACCGGATCTTCGAATGGGTCTTCCTGCTGAGTAACGAACAGGTCGGTACGCTTCTTGTTGAAATAGCCGATGCTTACCACAGCGGAGGGCGCGAAATACCACTCAGCTGCGATGTCGAAGGAGTCTACCTGTTCGGGCGCCAAGCCAGGATTGCCGATCTGAACCGGCGGGTTCGGACTGGTGCTGAACGTCCGCGACGTTGACAGGTCATCAAAGTTCGGGCGCCTGATGTCCCTGCTCAAGCCAAAACGCAGAATCACATCTTCGGTCGGGTTGGCCACAAGGTTGAAACGCGGCAGCAAGAAATCATAGCTGCCTTCCGTCGAGACCCGCATCGCGGTGCCATTGAGTATAGAATTCCCGACTGAAGTAATGTCCGTTTCCAGATAACGCAGGCCTGCATTACCGCGGAACATACCGTATTCGAAGTTGGCTTGCGCATAAAGGGCATGGGTTTCTTCCTCGATGTCGAAAAAGGCGCTTTGACTCGAGGTGGGCGAGTCAATTGATCTTGATCCACCATGTGCAGAGATGGCCGCATTTAGGGCAGCAAGCACACCATCGGGATTGGACGCGGCGAGTTCTGGATTGATCAGCAGAAAATCTGAAACGTACAGCGCCCGGCCATCGGCTGCATTGAAGTTGTCCGGACCGGCAACAAGGAGATCCGCAAAAAGATCCCCCCGCGGACTATCAGCCATTGAACGCAATCCGACGTTTGAACGAATTTGGTCGCGGGTGCTGGAGGTTTTGTTGTAACGATACCCCGCATCAATAGATGTGATGAATTCGCTTACGGAGCTGTCTGTCAGATCATAGGTGAAGTCGGCACGAAACGCGTCTTCACTGTTGTCGGACCTGTCCTCGCCGATATTGACATCACGCAAAACAACGTTTGCCGGATCAAGCAACTGTGCGGTTGTCGGACCAAATGCGGCATCCTGCGCAACGGCAAAGGTCAGCGCCCCCCCACTCAGATCGTAGACGAATGGGACAGCGTTGTCGTTTCCGCCACCAGCATCCAGCGGAGCGTTGGGATTGATGAAATTGAGCGTGGTATTGAAGCTCGGTGTCGTGGAATCCGATGTCGACGTTGAGAGCTCGACACGGCCCGAAAGATTGCCGCGCCGCCAGTCGGCCCCCAACCGGTAGATTCTGCTATCTGTCAGGCGGGAGTTTGTATCGGATGAAAAACGAAGGTTCGGATCGTCATCATCATCAGCCAAGTCGACCGGTATGACACCTCTGAGCGCCGCCTCAATGCTACCGAGGAATTGCGCGCCGTCTTCGCCGCTCAACGTGCCAAAATTCACTGTTTCGAAGGCAGACGGAATGGAGATGTTATTTAGGCTGCTGACCCCCGAGGCCTGCACCCTGGAGCTTTCTTGCCGGCGCTCCTGATCGTTCAGAACAGCATCAAAGTACAGCTTCACGCCATCATTCGGCGCCCACTCTACCGTACCGGCTATATTGGTCGTCTCGTACTCAAAGTTGTCGTAGTCTTGATTCAGGAACTGTATTGGCAGAAAATCAAAAGACTGCGCACTGTCGGCACCACTATCTGACGCAATCAGGTTATCGCGGTCTGCACGAGGACGAAACGCGGTAACGTCCTGCTCAGCGTAGCTGACGCTGATGACGGTCCCGATCTCACCCATGTCCGTTGACCATTTATTGCCATAGGTCCCAGCGAGCCGGGGAGTGATACCATCGGTTGTGAGGCTGCTGTCCTCGCCCTGAATTCGTATCGTCGTCAAACGCTCAGTAAGGTCAAGCGGACGAATTGTTCTGAGATTGATTGTCCCGCCCACAGAACCTTCAATCGTCTTTGCCTCAGGAGCTTTGGTTACCTCAACAGCCGCGATCATGGCAGCAGAAACATCTTCAAAACTAATGCCACCCCGACCAGAACCAGACCCCACGGTGGACACACCGTTTATCTCGGTGCGGTTTGCATTTGTACCGCGGATCTGAACCCCGGTGCCCACACCAGCTTCGCGAGTAATCTGAACACCCGTGATATTCTCCAGAACTTCAGCAAGGTTTTGGTCCGGCAGCTTACCAATGTCTTCTGCTTGGATGACTTCAATCAGATTATCGGCAGCACGCTTTTCACTAAGTGCGCTTGCGAGCGATGAGCGGATTCCCGTCACCACAACCGTATCCTGGCGCGCTTCACCTTCAGCGGCCGGTGCTGACACGGTGACCGGTTCTTCCTGCGCCCATGCTGCGGCACCCAACGGCAGCGCGACACCGGCAAGCAGTGCCGCCCGCCAAACCCGCTGCCTCCTCAGACTGACAGACTCATCCTGTTTAAACGTGCGCATACTGAATTCCTCCCATTTATATTTTTGAGGCCTCGTCTCGACGCAAGGCACTTCGAAGACTACCAACACCCTCCGCTGATGGTATGTCAACCACTTTGGTATGCATATTTGTCTATATTGGTATGACCTCTAATCAGTTTTCCGAGCTAGTATTGTAAATTTGCGACACCCCCCCCAAGCGACGGGGATCAAAAAGAACATTTTTAACAGCGCAAGAATTAATTGGTTGACAAATTGGTCTGACAATTTAGCACTGCAGAAAAGCCGGATTACACGGCCTCGGGAGAAAAGCATGCGTTTAGGGCTCATCAATGCGACGGTAATTTGTTTTGCTTTGGGCGCTTGTCAGGCTGTCCCCGCACTGCCTGAAGTTTCTGAAGCCACACCCCAACGCCCTCATAGCCATCGTGTCATCCCCGTCTCCAATCAGGAAGACTATTTCAATGCAGCAACCAATGCCCAGCCAGGAGACCAGATCGTTCTCCAGAACGGTGTTTGGCGCGACTTTGATATGCTTCTCGACGCTGAAGGGACAATCGAAACTCCCATTACCGTATCGGCTGAAACACCTGGCAAGGTTATCTTGTCCGGACAGTCGAGCCTGAGACTGGCCGGCAAACACCTTGTCATATCCGGTCTTGTTTTTCGGGAAGGTTATACGCCGCGCACTGAAGTTATCAGCTTCCGGCGAGACAATGACAATCTCGCCTATAATTCACGTGTCACCGAAACAGTTATTGAAAACTACTCCAACCCAACCAGGGCGCAGCGTGACATCTGGGTTGCGATGTATGGCCAGAACAATATGTTCGATCACAATCACTTGTCGGGCAAGCTCAATTCCGGTCCTACAATGGCAGTCCGCCTCAATACGGAAGACAGCCAGAACAACAACCATGTCATTCGAAACAACTATTTCGGGCCTCGCCCAGTGTTCGGGTCAAATGGGGGCGAGACGCTTCGTATTGGAACCAGTCATTATTCGCTCACGCACTCGGGCACACTCGTGGAGAACAACTACTTCGACCGCTGCAGCGGCGAGGTCGAAATCATTTCGAACAAATCAGGCGGTAATACGTACCGTGGGAACACGTTCTTCCGGTCGCGTGGTACACTCACCTTGCGCCACGGCAATGATACCTTGGTTGAGAACAACCTCTTTGATGGAGATGGCGCTCCTTATACGGGAGGTGTCCGCGTTATCAATGCGCGCCAGACCGTGCGGAACAACTATTTCAAGGATCTGACCGGAGAGAGATTTTCTGGTGCGCTGGTCGTAATGAATGGGGTACCGAACTCGCCGATCAACCGCTATCATCAGGTTGATGGCGCAATTATAGAGAATAATGTGTTCGATACTGTCCGCCGCATTGAGCTGGCCGAAGGATCCGACGCTGAACGCACGGCCGTACCTGTCAATTCCATTTTCCGAAGCAACATTGTGATTGGAGAAGGTAGCGACGCGCCATTTCGAATACAGGACGACCTAAGCGGAATTACTTTTGAGGACAATGTGACGACGGCTGCTCCACCGTCGGAAATAGCCTACGGGTTCGAAGTGTTGCCAGCCGTCACAGCCAAAACACGACTACCCGTCGGGCATTCCCTTGGTGTCCAACGCACTGAGACCGGTGCTGACTGGTATCCCAAGCCATCTGTGTCATCACCGTTCGACGGAGGGGAGCGGATCGAGGTCGTCGCAAGTCCCGATGCGTTGGGAACAGCCCTCGCCCGCGCCAAGGCGGGCGACACACTGGTACTTACATCGGGTCAGTATCGCGAATCCAAGCTGGTCAACTTGCAGGTCCCGGTCACGGTGGAAGCCGCAGACCCAGATAATCCACCAGTCATCACATTTGAGCGGCCAAATTTCGTACAGCTTTCTGGTAAGGGAAGCCTTCGGATGCAAGGCGTGAGTGTTTCGGGCGCAGCCTCCCCCGATGCCAGCGGTAACAGCTTCATTTTTACCACTTCGATGGGTGGCAGCGGAAACCACACGGTCGAGTTGGCAGACATGTCATTTACCGGCTTCGACGTGAATAAGGGATTCTCGGTCGTATCTGCAGCCAAGGGTACGTTTTACGACCGGATCAAGATTTCCGGATCCCACTTCAGCGATATTTCTGGCACCGTCATCAAACTGGATACCGAAACGGACGACTACGGAATATACAATGCCGAATATGTCATCATAGAGGACAGCTCGTTCGAGCGTATCGGCGGACCTGTTGCCGCCGTTTATCGTGGCGGTCGGGATGAAAGCACGTTTGGCCCTCACGTCTGGGTCAGCGACTCGAAGTTCGACGATGTTGGCCTGCGAGGTGGCCCTCTCATGGAGCTACACGGTGTTCAGAATCTCAAAATCAGTGGAAACCAAATTGCCAACGCGAAACCGGCGCAACTGACCATCACCACTGGCAATCCCGAAGTGGCGGTGTCCGGCAATACGCTCATGGATCCAAGCGCCGCAGCTGTCTTGACCACTGTGGACCTGAGGTAAAGTGATGATACGCGCCTGTTCCCTCCGCACCACTATCGCCAGCGCGGCACTGTTGACGATGGCGCCGACACTATCAGGCTGCGCACATTCTGGTAATCCCGATAGTTACTCTGCAGTCAAATCGTCCAGCGCTCCCCTCTTTGAGCAGTCCGTCGATAAGATAAAACAGGATCTGGAAGCGCGCATGAAAACCGGCGTGCCGGTGCCGGTGCCGATCGACGCGGGGGGCGGCTATACTCATGAGCAACATAAGCAAAACGCCAAGACGATCTACGAAGCCGGCATGCTCTACGAGCTCACGAGTGATGAGCGTTACAGAGAGTTGGCGACATCCATTCTACGGGACTATTCGGCTCTCTATCCGGAACTGGGATTGCACCCCCAGCGAAAGGAACAAACGCCCGGCAAACTCTTCTGGCAAAGCCTGAATGAAGCTGTCTGGCTCGTCTACGCAATTCAGGGCTACGAGGCCATCAGGGCAGACCTGGACACAGGTACACGAGCAGAAATCGAGTCCGGCGTCATTCGACCGATGGCCGATTTCCTGTCAGAGGGCCAGCCACAAACTTTCGACCGTATTCACAATCACGGCACGTGGGCAGCAGCAGCAGTCGGCATGACCGGATATGTGCTCGAAGAAGATACCTGGGTGAACCAAGCGCTTCTTGGCCTTGATCAGTCTGGTGATGCCGGGTTCCTGCGGCAGCTGGACGAACTGTTTTCGCCCGATGGGTACTACGCTGAAGGGCCTTACTACCAGCGCTACGCCCTGATGCCTTTCGTCCTGTTTGCGCAAGCAATTCAGGAGAACGATCCGGAACGGGATATCTTCAGGTATCGGGACGGCGTTTTGCTGAAAGCCGTGTACGCCACCGTTCAGCAAAGTTATGCAGGGCGCTTCTTTCCGATCAATGACGCAATCCGGGAGAAAGGACTTAACACGGTTGAGCTGAAGTATGCTCTGGCCATCGTCTACGACCTAACTGGCGACTCATCACTGCTGGATGTGGTGTCCATGCAGGATAGCGTCGTTCCGACGCACGAAGGAGAAGCTCTCGCGCGGGATCTGTCATTGGGGTTGACGACCCCATTTCCATTCAAATCCTCCCTGCTTCGCGACGGGTCAAATGGCGATCAAGGGGCACTAGCGATACTGCGCGCGGGGGACGCCCGCGGTGCAGCCGTCGTCTTCAAACCAACCTCCCAAGGCTTGGGCCACGGCCATTTCGATCGCCTCGGATTTCTGTACTACGACGATGGTCACGAAGTCGTTGCGGACTATGGCGCGGCGCGCTTCCTGAATGTCGAGCCCAAGAACGGCGGACGCTACCTTCCCGAAAACGAGACTTGGGCCAAGCAAACTATCGCTCACAACACGCTTGTTGTTGACCAGGAGAGCCAGTTCGGCGGGGATTGGGAGACGGGTCAAAACTACGCGCCCCACGTCATTGCCTATGAAACGGTCAACGGAATTCAGCTCACTGCGGCAGAACTCGATACTGCATATGAGGGTGTAAGTCTGCAGCGTCTCCTCGCCTTGGTTCCACAACCTGATGGCGGCCAATACATCGTTGATATCGTGCGCGCACGTAGCGATACGCAGCACACCTATGACCTGCCGGTCCACTTCAAAGGCCAATTGATCGAGACTGGCTTCAAACTGGACCACGCGACGAGCCAGCTAACTCCGTTTGGCACCGCCAATGGCTATCAGCATCTTTGGCAGAAGGCTGTCTCACAACCACTGACGACACTCTCGGACTTGTCATGGCTGATCGAAGATCAGTTCTATACATTGAGCTTCGCTGCAAGCACGCCGACGACCGCATTCCTCACAGAACTCGGGGCGAATGACCCGAACAATAATCTTCGCCGCGAGCAGGCGCTCGTCCTGAGGTCAAAGGCAGACAGCATAGATTTCTTCTCCGTCTACGAACGTCATGGGCGGTACGACAATGACGAAGAAGTTACTGTTTTTCCCGGCAGCTCCGTAGAGAACATCTACCAGACGTCCGACAACGGCGTATCAGTGTATATGGTGACTACGAAAACAGGTGACAACATCGTTTTCGCCTTCGCGGAAGACACTTCTGCGGAACTGAAACACGTGATCGATATCGACGGCATCTCCGTTGAGTGGACCGGGCCAGTCTACGCATACATCCAATCCAGTACTTAGTGACAAGACAGGTGCGTCGATCGCACCGGGAGGACCAGAAATGCCTGCTACGCCAAATCAGTCGGATTTGTTCATGAACAGCCCCGCCAGCGATGCTGAAGATATCGGGAACGGCATGCGCCGAAAGATTCTCGGCTATGACAACAACCTGATGCTGGTGAAGGTGTGGTTCGAGAAGGGCGCTGTCGGTCCTGTCCACGCTCACCCTCACACGCAGACGGCGTATGTCGTGGAAGGGAAGTTCGAAGTCTTCGTCGATGGCGAGACACAGGTATTGGAAGCAGGAGGCTGCTTTTTCGTGCCGTCGGGTGCTGGACATGGTGCTGTGTGCCTGGAGGCCGGCATTCTGCTCGATATCTTCAGCCCCGCTCGGGAAGACTTCCTCAATGGCGAGGGATACTCGTCATGAAACTTTCGGGCCTAAGATGGTGGGTTGTTGGTCTCGTCGCGTTGGCGACTGTTATCAACTATATTGACCGGCAGACATTGAGTGTTCTTTGGCCAGACATCGCAGCGGAGCTGTATCCGGAGAAATCGACAGCACAAGTTGACCAGATTTACGGCTTCATCTCCGTGGTTTTCATATTCTCCTATGCCTTCGGCCAGGCGATCTTCGGCAAGATTTTTGACTGGATCGGCACGCGTCTCGGTTTTGCTTTGTCAATCGGCGTCTGGTCTGTTGCGACAGTGATGCACGCTTTTGCGCGCGGTGTGGTTTCGTTCAGCATTTTCCGCTCCATTCTCGGTATCGCTGAGGCAGGCAACTGGCCTGGCGCGGCCAAAGCCAATGCAGAATGGTTTCCAACCAGGGAAAGGGCTTTTGCCCAAGGCATTTTCAACTCCGGAGCGGCGATCGGCGGGTTGATTTCAATCCCAATTATTGGCTTCCTTTCGATCCACTTCAGCTGGCACATCATCTTTGTTCTTGTCGGCGTGCTGGGCTTCCTTTGGCTCATCCCTTGGTGGGTGCTCGTCAAGTCTCCCCCCAAGAACCACCCTTGGCTGAATGAAAACGAACGCGAATACATCCTGACCGGTCAACTCAATCAGGATATCGACCAGGATGGCAAGCCGGATGACGGTTATGCACCGGGCACCGGAGAAATCCTGAGCCGGAAACAGAGCTGGGGCGTGATCATCGCGTCTGCCGCGATTGATCCGATCTGGTGGCTCTTTATTGTCTGGATTCCGCTCTACCTGAACCGTGTCTATGACATGGAGGTCAAGGAACTCGCGCTCTATGCGTGGGTCCCATATTTCGGCGCCATGCTGGGTGCCTGGTTTGGGGGACTTCTGGCCCAGAACCGCATCCAAGCGGGCTGGACTGTCGATGCCACCCGCAAAATGGTCATTTCCCTCGGGTGCCTGATCATGCTTCCGTCTCTTATGATGCTGGCGGATCCGACGCTGATAGCCTCAGTGTTTGGGATGACCGATCCTGCGACGACGACGCTTGCGACCATCTCAGTCATCATCATGGCGACCATTCTGTTCGGCTTCCAGACTGCTATTGGCAATGTCCAGACACTGCCGAGCGATTTTTACAGCGGAAGGTCCGTGGGCACGCTCTCGGGCTTTGCAGGCATGGCCGCAAAGCTCGGTGCGGCCGGGCTGACCTTCCTGGTTCCAGTCATCACGCAGGGCGACAATTACGCGCCCGTCTTCATCATCGGCGCCGGACTCGCTCTGCTGGCGTTGTTCGCAGTGTGGATTCTCTGTGGACGGATTGAACCGCTCAAGCCACGCGGCGCGCTAACGCGCTAACTTATTATCTAAATATTTCTGGAATTAGGAGTCATGAATATGTCAAAACCCGTCATTGGTTTCATCGGTCTTGGGCTGATGGGCGGCAATATGGTCGAAAACCTGCAGAAGCGGGGTTTCGAAGTCATCGTGATGGATCTCAACAAGGATGCGGTCGCTGCTGTCTTGGCAAGAGGAAATGCGACCGAAGCCAGCTCGCCCAAGGAGCTCGCCGAGAAAAGCGACATCATTGAGCTCTGCGTGACGACGTCCGAAGTGGTCGAAAAGCTCGTCTATGGCGAAAATGGCATTCTTGAAGGGATCAAGGAAGACTCCGTCCTGATCGACTTCGGAACGTCCATCCCTGCGTCCTCTCAGAAGATCGGCGCCGACCTCGCCAGGAAAGGCGTGGGCATGATTGATGCGCCCCTCGGTCGTACGCCTGCGCACGCCAAGGACGGGCTGCTGAATATCATGGCTGGCGGTGACAAGGCGACGTTCGACAAGTACGAGCCGGTCCTCAAGGAACAGGGCGAAAACGTCTTTTATCTCGGCCCGCTCGGTGCCGGCCACACGACGAAGCTGATCAACAACTTCATGGGCATGACAACCGTCTGCGCCATGTCGCAGGCTTTCGCTGCGGCAAAACTGGCCGGCGTAGACCGCGGTCAGCTCTACGAAATAATGTCATCTGGTCCGTCCAATTCGCCGTTCATGAAGTTCTGCAAGAACTACGCGGTCGACGGTGTGAGCGACCTTGGGTTCTCCATCAACAATGCAAACAAGGATCTGCGTTACTTTAACCAGATGGTCTCGGATCTCGGTTCTCGTTCCCTGATTGCCGAAGGCACCTCGACGAATCTCTCAGCCGCCGTCGAAGCCGGAATGGGCTCAGGTAATGTGCCGGAAATCTTCGACTACTTCGTTGATTTGAAAAGGTAAGCGATTACGAGTTCTGTCCGTTCCAGGATTGTTTTTTGTTTACATCTACACCACACAAGCCGATTTTCGGCAGAACCGCGCACTGAAAGGCGTCGACCATGTCAAAGACAATCGTCACACTTGGCGAGCTCATGATGCGCCTGAAGCCCCCCGGCAAATTGCGTCTGCGCCAAGCACAGGCCTTCGAGGTATGCCATGGGGGCGCCGAGGCCAATGTCGCCGTATCGCTTGCAGAGTTTGGTCTCGCCTCTCGCCTGGTCACGGGGCTTCCGGAAGGTGAACTCGGAGCGCAAGCGCTCCGGTTTCTCCGGGCCCACGATGTCGATACGAGTCAGGTCATTCGGCGTCCTGGCCGGCTGGGACTTTACTTTATGGAAGAAGGTGCCGATTTTCGCTCCGGGTGCGTGGTGTATGACCGGGCCGGCAGTGTGTTTTCCGAGTTATCCCCCGATGATATCGACTGGAACGCAGCCTTTGACGGAGCAGATTGGTTTCATATCAGCGGCATAACGCCCGCGCTTTCAGATGAGACCCGCCAACTTGCGACTTTTGCCATGGAGGAAGCCCGGAGACGGAATATACATGTTTCGCTCGACCTGAACTATCGCGAACGGTTGTGGGAATATGGTCGATCGGCCATTGAGGTGATGCCAGCTCTCGCTTCGCTGGCCGATACATTGATCGCCGGAAGAGGCGACTGCACCCATTGTCTCGGTGTGGACGGCGAAGGTGAGAATGGCAGTCAGGTGTGGGCGGAATCCCTGACCGAGCAGCTGTTCAGACGGTTCAGCCAGTTAACAAATGCGTCGATCACGCTAAGAAATTCAAAGTCGGCAGAAAATCATAGTTGGAGCGCGCACCTGCGCACGCAGGCTGGCTCCTATTTTTCGCGCACGTACGAAATGACAGCCATCCTAGACCGCGTCGGAACCGGCGACGCTTTTTGTGCCGGGCTGATTTATGGACTGGTCGACGCCCGAAAGCCCAGTGAAGCACTGGAGTTTGGCGCCGCCGCCAACTGCCTTAAACACTCGATACACGGAGACAGCAACGCAGTCTCTGTCAGTGAAGTCGATGCTCTCGTCTCCACGACACGCTTCGGGCAATTGCGTCGCTGATGGGGTGGTGTCAGTTTAATGCGAACCAGTGCGAACGAGCAGGTCCTAGGCTGCTCTACGGACTCCTGAGAGCGCAGTCGACGCGAAGGAGAGAAGTCTTAGGGATCGCCGCCTTCCCCCACCCCGGTGCATTCAATATCGCCGGCTCAAACCGTCGAGAAATACCCGTACCGCGAACCCGATCGAATGGCGGTGAACCAGTACGTTGGAAGGTCGGTCGTGTTGTCATCTTCCAACGGCCACACCCTGTCGAACGGGGCCGACGTGAATATTACATTTAGCTCTTTGGTGGTGTAGGCTCTTCTGCTCGGTCTGGTAACTGAGCTGGATTCGGTGACCCCCACCGCAGGATTGCTCACTAAGTGTCCTCGAATTACGGCCAGCTGAAGAACAACTTGGATTTGCCTGAGCCGGTCTTTAATGGTTCCTGGGTCAACTTGGCATAATTACTGCCATTGCGGGCTTTTTCGAGCTTCTCCGGAAAACTTAACCGTCTGAGCTCAGATATGGAACCCGACCTGGCTGGTGCTCTTTTCAGGGCATCTCGATACGCCCAGATGTGAGATTTTTGCACCTTAAATATCGGAAGAGACGAACCGGTGAGTTCATGAAACTCAGTCCACGCAACCCGTCTACGCTCCAAAGTCTTTGCTTTCACAGGTGTCGTCGAATCCTGTTTGACCTGTTCGTAGACCTCCCAATATTGCTCCAGAGATTTACGCCCCTCCGGCGTTAAAGGTGTATTATCTCCAAGTGCGGGCAATACTGTTGGCTCAGCCTTCAAAAATGGAGACTTTGGTTGAGGAGGTCTTGCTAAGCCGCGAATTTCAGCCAAACCGTGGGTGTACGCATCCGACAGCACACCGGCTGCAGCTTTGAGCATCGCATTGCGAATGGGTGTATCCCTTGGAACGGACGCACTTTTGCTGGTGGTCACATCCAAATAGTGATCGACGAGCCACCCAACTAGCGCTTCAAGTTGCTCGGTATCGGTAGTTGTCAGGGCGCTCCGAAGATCCCCTCAGCGTTGATCGAGGCGACCGCTCTTGCCTGTCTCCGTGCTCAGGAAGCTTTCCGTGATGATTGCAGTTTCCTGTTCATAAGCCACTCGGCAAAAAGCTTTGAAATCATTGGAAGCGACGCCTTCTCTCAGAACGGAAAACGCACCTTCAAACTCCTTGATGCAATCAATGGCTGCTTTGTTGGCATCGTTCTGATCCCGCGTCGAAAGTGACTTGATAATATGAGTTCTGAACCGCTTGCTATTTGGTTTTGGAAAGTAGCTCACGACATCTGAAGGGATCGGATACCTGATCTCAAAGAGTCCATTGGATCTCTCATAAACATAACTCATAGATCGATACCTTCTAGCACGCATAATGAACCCTTCCGACGATCAAGTGACCCCCGGGGAAATGCGTTCTAGCGACACTGAATCGTGTTGAAAAGTGTGTTGAAAATCAGCGATTTTGCATCGCGCAACACATTGTTTTTCAATGAAGTTCAAGCCGTGGCAGTCCCTAGGGGAATCGAACCCCTCTTTCCAGGTTGAAAACCTGGCGTCCTAACCGATAGACGAAGGGACCGCACCGGCTCGAAGACAGGCGATATAGCTGCTCATTTCTGACTCGTAAAGCGCTTTGAGGCGGGTTTCTGCAGATAAATCATGCCTCAGCTGCATCACTGACATCCAGCTGTACCCGCCGACGGCCATTCCACTCATCCGCCTTCAATTTTCCAACAACATGGAGCCGCGCATTCGGACGAATTACTTCCCCCAAAGGCTGGCCAGCGCTACGCCAAGCGATGCAATCAAGACGCCCACTGGAGTCTTCGGCGGTGAACTTCAGATGATTTACGCCAACCTGTCGCACGCCCGTGACATGTACCGATTGCAGCGCGAAAACAGGCTCGGGGGATCCGACACCAAACGGGCCAATACCGGCGATCTGATCAACCAGCGCAGGAGATGCTGCGCCCGGAGACAGGATCGCATCCACGGGCAGTTCCAGTGCCGCAGCACGCTCTGCCGTAAACTTCGCCATATGGCCGACCATCCATGCGTCGAAGGCTGGAATTTGCTCAGGCTCAAGGCTCAGGCCACCCGCCATCGCATGGCCGCCCCCTGACAAGATGACTCCTTCACGCGCCGCAGCTGAAATCGCATCACCAATGTTCACACCGGTTACCGATCGCCCCGATCCCTTAGCGACGGGCCCCAGCCCCTGTCCCCAGCCAATGACTATGCAGGGAAGGTGGAACCGTTCCTTCAGGCGTCCGGCCACGATGCCGATCACGCCGGGATGCCAGCCTTCGCCACCGGCGACCAGGATACCCCGGTCTGGATTACGCTTCAGCGCCTGCTCAGCCTGTGCGGTGGCCTGATCGAGAATCGCCGCTTCGACGGCCTTACGTTCGTCATTAAGTGCGTGCAGCCGCTCGGCCAGCGCAATTGCCTCTGACCGGTCATCCGTAGCCAGAAGTTTCGCGGCGATCCACGGATCACCCACACGACCGCCTGCGTTAAGCCGTGGCCCCAGCATGAATGTAGCGTGGTACACACTGTCCACTTTGCTGATCCCGGATACTTCGGCCAGCGCGCGCAGGCCTTCATTTTGACCGCGGGACAGAATGCTGAGCCCTTGTCGCACGAAGGCTCGGTTTACACCGCGTAGGGGTGACATGTCGCAAAGCGTCCCAAGTGCTGCGAGGTCAAGAAACGACATGATGTCCGGTAGACCTTCCGGAGGCGCAATGCCTCGTTCCCGCGCCAATCGGTTCAATGCGGCAGCAAAAACAAAAACGACGCCCGCCGCAGCGAGATGACCACAACCAGAGTTGCAGTCGGGCCGGTTCGGATTGACCAGTGCAGCCGCTGGAGGGTTATGCCCGGCCATCAAATGGTGATCGATGACGACAATGGGCAGACCGATAGACTCCGCCTCTTCCAGCGCATTGACCGCAGCTGCGCCGCAATCGACGGTAATGACGAGTTCCGCGCCTTTTTCCTTCAAGTGTCGAAAAGCTTCGGGCGAAGGACCATACCCCTCTTCCAGGCGATCCGGCACGTAAAGCCCGAGGTCTTCGCCCCATGCCCGGAAATATCGCGCGAGAATTGCTGAGCTGGTACCGCCATCGACGTCATAGTCAGCAAAGACCGTGACGCGCTTCTTTGCGAGAATCGCGTCGAGCACAATCTCGGCCGCCTTGTCCATGTCTGAGAAACTCGACGGATCAGGAAATGTCTCCCTTAAGGTCGGGGACAGATAAGTCGCCGCTTCGTCTGGCGTCACATCTCTGGTGGCGAGCAACCTGGCCAACAAATCGGATCCACCGACGCTCGGCTGGAGCCGCCGCACCAATGCCTCATCCACAGACGCAAGCGTCCAGAACCGGCCCGTGGCCGATCTCTGCACATCGAATAGCGTCGTATCTTGCTTTAGGGCTGGGTCAGCCATGGGTTCTCCGGGAATCGCTTCCCGGAGATTCTAACGCATCTAGGCTGTCACGGGAAACGCCCGGCTCAGACCTTATGATCGGAGCGCACATAGCGCACCATACCGTCGAGTGATGTCATGACGAGTGTGTGAGTGTGCACACGACCGTCTGCGGATTTCACGCCGCTGAGCATCGATCCATCGGTCACGCCCGTCGCACAGAATACTGTGTCACCCGAGGCGAGTTCATTTAGGGAGTAAGTGCGGTCGAAGTCGGTAATACCCGTGCGCTCTGCACGTTTGCGCTCATCATCATTGCGGAACACGAGGCGTCCCAGCATCTGGCCGCCAACACATTTGAGGGCCGCTGCTGCAAGTACGCCTTCGGGCGCGCCACCTTGACCGACATAGAGATCAATTCCGGTGTGTGGGTTGGTCGTCGCGATTACGCCGGCCACATCGCCATCCGTGATCAGGGCCACACGCGCGCCAACCGAACGCAGGCTCTCAATGATGCCTTCATGACGCGGGCGGTCCAGCACACAAGCGGTCATGTCGGTGACATCCATGCCCTTGTGCTTGGCCAGCGCCTGAATGTTCTCGGCAGGTGTCGCATCCAGACTGATAATGCCTTCCGGATAGCCAGGGCCTACGGCAATCTTGTCCATATAGGTGTCTGGCGCATACAGCAGGCCGCCACGCGGCGCGATGGCCAGCACGGCCAGCGCATTGGCCATGGCTTTTGCGGTTAGTGTGGTGCCTTCCAGCGGATCAAGGGCGATGTCGATCTCGGCTCCTTTACCAGTGCCGACCTCTTCCCCGATGTACAGCATGGGCGCTTCGTCGCGTTCACCTTCGCCGATGACCACGCGCCCCTGGAAATCAACCTCGTTGAATGCCGTGCGCATCGCATCCACAGCGGCTGCATCGGCTTTCTTCTCATCTCCACGGCCAACCAGTTTGGCGGCGGCTATGGCAGCAGATTCCGTAACACGGACCATGGAATCGGCAAGGCTGGGCGTCAGAACGCTATTTTTCATGAATTCTCAATTCTCCGAACGCGCAAAACATAAAGGCTCTGCGCCTATCTAAAGCAATTAGCTTGCCGACTCGATCCTGATCAGGCGCGGCGGATCAACAGCAATTGCAAATTTTTCCAATCGCGCCAAGGCCGCGTCCATATTTGATCGTTCGCATCGGTGTGTGACAATCGCAATCGGGCTTGCACCAGTATCATCTGCTGAATCCTGAAGCAGCTTGTCGACGGATACGCCTTCAGCGGCCAAAGACTCCGAAAGTGCCGCCAGCGCGCCCGGCTTGTCAGCCAGTCGTACCCGCAGGAAGAACTGGGCCACCTCATCCTTGCGCCCAGTTGTGAAGGGCCGCGCCATGTGGTGTTCTGCGCGTCCAAAGGCCGGACGGATCGCCGGGCGGAACAGCTTTGCGACATCTCCCATCACGGCGCTCGCGGTGGGACCAGCGCCCGCGCCAGGGCCCGTCAAGGTGACGGCACCCACAGGATCACCTTCGATACGCACCGTGTTCAGGGAGCCATCAATGCGGGCAAGCGGATGCGACACAGGCAAGGCCATTGGCTCAACCCGGCACACAACGCCTTCATCGGTCAAAACACCCTCTGCTATCAACTTGATCCGTAACCCCAGGCGATCGGCAAGGCGCAAATCGAGCAGCTCGACCCCATCTACTCCAGAGACTTCCACCTTGGAGAAGTCGAGGTCAGCAGAGAACGCAATGGCAGAGAGAATCGCTGCCTTGTGCGCGGCATCCATGCCAGAAACATCCAGCGTAGGATCAGCTTCGGCATATCCGAGCTTCTGGGCTTCGGCGAGCACTTCGTCATAAGCGCGGCCCGTTGCCAGCATTTCTGTTGTCAGGAAGTTGCAGGTACCGTTCAGGATACCCGCCACGCGTTTGATTTCGACCCCTGCCAGACTGTCGCGCAACACGCGCACGACTGGAATACCCCCAGCGACAGCGGCCTCGAACAACAGATCTACCTGCTTTTCTTCAGCCAGCTTGGCCAGCGCCATGCCATGCTTGGCCATCAGGGCCTTGTTGGCGGTGACCACCGGCTTACCTGCCTTAAGGGCCTCTTCGACCGCAAACTTCGCCGGGCCGTCAGATCCTCCGATCAATTCAACGAATACGTCGACTTCCGGGTCTTCAGCCAGGGTCGCAGCGTCATCGAACCAGCGATACTTGCTTGTATCGACGGGCCGGTTGCGAGACTGGCTACGCGCGCTCACACCTGCAATCTCGATCTTACCCGGAATGCGCAGGCGCTCCTGCCGCTCAACCAGTTCGATGAGACCACAGCCGACGTGGCCCAAACCCGCAATACCTATTCTCAACGGCCCCAATTGGTCACCCTTTCAGTTTGAGTGTCTGACTTTCAGGGGCAGCGCATAGCGGGTTTGGGCGAATGCGTCGAGGGCGCGCGCTACTCTGCCGCGGCGGGCTGGATATCCTTGATCCCGCGGGACTGCAGGAATTTGCGAATATTGCGCGCTGCCTGCCGGATACGCTGCTCATTCTCGACCAGCGCAATCCGGACATGCCCATCGCCTTGCTCCCCAAATCCGGCACCCGGCGCGACGGCCACATGTGCTTCATTGATCAGCTGTAGCGAGAATTCGAGACTACCCATTTCCTTGAGAGGCTCAGGGATCGGAGCCCAGGCGAACATCGAGGCTTTCGGCGACGGGATGGGCCAGCCGGCCCGCGTGAAGCTCTCCACCAGCACGTCGCGGCGTGACCGATAGATCTGGCGAAATTCGTCGACACAATCCTGAGGGCCATCCAGCGCAGCTGCCGCCGCGACCTGGATCGGCGTGTATGCACCGTAGTCGAGATAGGATTTCACGCGCCCCAGTGCGCCAACAAGCTTCTCGTTGCCGGCCACGAAGCCGATCCGCCATCCAGCCATGGAATAGGTCTTCGACATGGTGGTGAATTCAACGGCGATGTCCTTTGCACCATCCACCTGAAGGATCGAAGGGGTCGGCTCGTCAAAATAGATTTCGTTGTAAGCAAGATCGGACAAGACGATCAAATCGTGCTTGCGCGCAAACTTCACGGCTTCCTTGTAGAAGTCGAGATCGCAAACTTCAGCCGTGGGGTTGGAAGGAAAACACAACACCATCGCTGTCGGCGGTGGCACACAATATTTTACGGCCTTGCTGAGATTGGACAGGTACTCTTCCGGCGTGTGCGCAGGAACGCTGCGAATGGATGCCCCGGCGATTATGAATCCGAACGAATGCAGCGGATAGGACGGGTCGGGAGAAAGAATGACATCGCCCGGCGCCGAGATGGCCTGAGCGAGGTTCGCAAACCCCTCCTTGGATCCGAGCGTCACGATGACTTCCCGGTCCATATCGAGGGACACATCGAAGCGACGCTGGTAGTAATTGGTCACAGCGCGGCGCAGGCCCTTGATACCGCGCGAAGCAGAGTAGCCATTCACGTCAGGGCGACGGGCCGTCTCGCACAGTTTGTCGACTATATGCTCTGGCGTTGGCATGTCGGGATTGCCCATACCGAGATCGATAATATCCGCACCTTGCGCGCGCAGCGCCGCCTTGGTGCGGTTCACTTGTTCGAAAACGTATGGGGGAAGTCGGCGGATCTTGTGGAAATCTGTATTCATCTGTTGGCGGCCCGTAGGCCCCTCGTAACTCGTGGAACATCAAAAGCGGATCGTATGGCCTCAATCTCCTCATCCGTCAGGAAGTTGGAGTTGGCCTCAAAGCCCGCAAATCCGCGCCGAACCGATTCCCTAAGGTCTTCGATCTCGGCGGCGGCATTTGCGGGCGCGACCGCTCGCGCGTTTTCCGCAAATACTGCGCGCAACTCAGCGCCGCGCGCTTTCGATGTTTCGAGTGTTTGCCCCGGTGTATTCCCCTTTTCAATTGTCGGAATATCGACAATCTCGGGATAGCCTTCGCCACGAATTTCCACACGGCGCGCATCATACCAGTCCGGTGCCTGGTCGATGGCTGTCCGAACCTTCGAAAACGACCCCGTACATGCTGCCAATAGCAGGCAACATACACTTGTCAGGGGAATCGCCGTGTTTTTCATGGTTAAACTCATTAAATCACAATTATTCCGTAGAATAGTTAGAGGCGGCTAAACAAGGCGATATTGGGACGAATGGTCGACCGCAAGAACAATAAAGACAGCCAGCCACTGCTCGCCGAGATTCTCGCCCAGCAAAACCCCATGCAAATGCAGTCCCTGCTGACCACGCTGGCGCTGGCCAATACAGAATCTCACGCCCTGTTGCTAGATGTCCTGTCAGGATCCGGGCCACTCGGCACTGTGACGAATGGCGACCCTATGGGTGTGGGCGAAGCTTTCCAAGCCGTGGGCCAAGGCTTCGCGAAGAACCCCGTTGCATTGATGAACGCCAACATGCAACTCATGCAGGGTTGGATGGAGCTGTGGCAGGAAATGGCACTGGAAGGCATGACCGGCGCCGCCAATGCGGTCCGGGACAAACGTTTTTCCGACCCTGAATGGGATCGCAATCCCGGCTTCAAATTTATCCGCAAAGCCTATGACCTCAATGCCAAATGGCTGATGGGCCTGGCCGATCATGTGAAGGACGACCTGCCGGACAATATTCACTTGCGCGCAAAATTCTTCAGCCAGCAATTGGCCGACAGTCTCGCGCCGACCAATCATCTCGGCAGCAATCCGCAGGCCCTGCGCACCTTCTTCGAAAGTGGCGGTGAGAGCGTGCTGGCAGGCATCCGGATGGCTCGCGACGATGTAAAAAGGGGCAATGGCAAACTCTACATCACCCAAACTGACGAGACGCCGTTCAAACTCGGCGAGAACATCGCGACGGCGCCCGGTGAAGTTGTTTTCAGGAATGATTTGATCGAACTGATCCAGTACAAACCAACTGGCGAGCAGACCCATGCGCGTCCGTTGCTGATCTTCCCGCCCTGGATCAACAAATTCTACATCCTCGATTTGCGCGAAGAAAACTCGATGATCCGCTGGCTGCTAGACAAGGGCCTGTCAGTCTTTGTCGTCTCGTGGCGCTCGGCCGACGAAGTGACCCGCGACTACACGTGGAACGACTATGTGAAGAATGGCATCTATGCCGCCGTCGAAGCCACGCTTCAGGCGACTGGGCAGAAGGGCCTCAATACAGTCGGGTATTGTATCGGGGGCACCCTACTCTCTTCAGCCCTCGGCCACATGGCTGCCAGCGGCGACGACCGTATCAAGTCAGCCACCTTCTTTGCATCCCAGTCCGATTTCAGCCTAGCCGGAGACCTGAAAGTCTTCACCGACGATAATGGCCGCGCCTATATCGACTCCATCATCGAGGAACATGACGGCATCATGCCTGGAACGATGATGTACGAAACCTTCAACTGGCTACGCCCGATTGATCTGGTCTGGCGCTACGTCATTGACCAGTACATGCTGGGCAAGGAGCCGCGGCCGTTCGATTTGCTGTATTGGAACGCTGACCAGACCAATATTCCGGGCAAGGTACACCGCAGATACCTCAAGGACTGTTACGCAGAGAACAAGCTCGCACGCGGCAAGTTCAAGGTGCTCGGCGAAACAGTGGACCTGCAAAAGGTCGATATCCCGATCATGGTGCAGGCCAGCCGCGACGATCACATCTGCCCCATGGAAAGTGTCTACCGCACCGCCAAGGTATTTGGCGGCAAGACCAATTTCATCCTCGCCGCCTCAGGCCACATCGCCGGCGTAGTGAACCACCCGGATTCCGGAAAATACTGCCATTGGACCAATAATGGCGCGCTGCCAGAAACTGGCGCGGAATGGCTCGAAGGTGCGGAGGAGCATGCAGGCTCCTGGTGGCCGACCTGGTGGGACTGGCTACGGCCGAAGTCCGGTCGCAAAGTCATTGCGAAGCAGCCAAAGGACATGGGCCTCGGCGCTGCGCCGGGCACTTATGCCAGAGTTCGTCTTGAGGATATCAGGCTCAAGTAAGCTCAAGCCGTCAATCCGGCATCCTCGTCCAGCCCCAACGCAATATTGAGGTTCTGAACCGCCGCGCCAGAAGCGCCCTTACCGAGATTGTCAAAACGCGCCACAAGTCGCGCCTCGTCATCCGTGCCGAAGACAAACAGATCGATCCGATTGGTTCCGTTGCAGGCCTCTGGCTCAACACCCTTCAAGGCATCGCAGTCTGCGAGGGAGGCCACACTTACAAATCGCTCGCCTTGATAGGCTGAGGTCAGTGCCGCGTGAATTTGCGCACGGCGTGGCTTACCCGGAATGGCCCAGAGCGGCAGGCCGATTTCAACGATCATACCCTGCGCATAACGCCCCACTGACGGCATGAAGACGGGAGCGTGCTCGAGCCGGGAATACTTCTTCATCTCAGGGGGATGCTTGTGCTTCTGTCCCATCGCATAGATGCGGTGATTGTCTTCAGAATACGTTTCGGACGCCTCATCCTCGAACTCAGCGATCATGGCCTTGCCGCCGCCGGTATAGCCCGACACAGCAGAGACCACGATGGGCCAAGAGGTTGGCACCAGCCATTTTGAGACCAGCGGACGCAACAGCGCAATCACACCTGTGGGATAGCAGCCTGGATTGGAGATCCGCCGGGACGCCTGGATCGCGGCGCGCTGCCCCTTGTCCATTTCCGGAAATCCGTAAGTCCATCCACTCGCAACCCGGTGCGCTGTAGATGCGTCGATGATCACCGTGTTCGGACTGTTCACGAGGGACACCCCAAGACGCGCTGCATCATCGGGCAAACAGAGGATGACCGCGTCGGATGCATCCATCAGGCGCGCACGCTCGATATTGTCCTTGCGCTTGTCCGGATCAATGGAAATCAGCTCAAGGTCCGTGCGAGCCCGCAGTCGCTCGGCAATTTGAAGGCCGGTCGTTCCGGCTTCGCCATCAATGAATACTTTGGGCAGCATAATCTGTGTGTTCCCGATTCCGGACAAAACAAAACGGGCGCTCCGTTTCCGAAGCGCCCGCCTGAATAATGATATTCGGTGTGCGGCCTAGCGCTTCGAGAACTGGAAGCTGCGGCGTGCTTTCGCACGACCATACTTCTTGCGTTCGACAACGCGTGGGTCGCGGGTCATGAAGCCGAATGGCTTCAGCACGGCGCGCAGGCCTGGCTCGTAGTTGACGAGGGCACGCGACAGGCCGTGACGCACAGCGCCTGCCTGACCGGAAAGGCCGGAGCCCTTCACAGTTGCAATGATGTCAAACTCGCCTTCGCGGCCAGCTTCGACCAGTGGCTGAGCAATTACCATGCGCAGCACAGGGCGCGCGAAGTACTGTTCCTGATCGCGACCATTGATCGTGATCTTGCCAGTGCCGGGCTTGATCCAGACGCGGGCGACGGCCTCTTTGCGGCGACCGGTGCCGTAAGCACGGCCCTGAGCGTCGATCTTCGGCTCGATTGGAGCAGCCGGAGCTTCAGCTTCGGTTGCGCCGGACATGGCGCCAAGATCCTGGAGGGAGTTTGCAGTGTCAGTCATGTTGATCAGGCCGCCTTGATGTTCTTGCGGTTCATGGCTTTGAAGTCGACAGTGTCGGGCTTCTGGGCCTCGTGTGGGTGCTCCGCGCCGCCATACACGTGCAGTTTCGAGAACTGCTTGCGGGCCAGCGGGCTTTCTTTTGGCATCATCCGCTTCACGGCAAGTTCAAGCGCGCGCTCAGGGAAACGACCATTGAGGATTTTTTCCGGCGTCGTGGACTTGATGCCGCCCGGATAACCGGTGTGGCGATAGTACACTTTGTCCGTCATCTTGCGACCGGTGAATTTCACCTTGTCAGCATTGATAATGACGACGTGATCGCCCGTATCGATGTGAGGTGTAAAGTCAGCACGGTGCTTGCCGCGCAGGCGCTTGGCGACATATGAAGCAAGGCGTCCGACGACGACATCGGTCGCGTCGATCACGACCCAGTTGTGCTCTACGTTGGCTGGTGCGTTATAGGTTTTCATCGCTCTACTAAGAGCCTCTCGCTTTCGGAGTTCATGGAATGCAATTCAAGCGCTGGCGTTTAAGCGCCACTTCCCCGGTTGTCAACGCAGGGCTTGGCCTCGCCCTGCTTTTTACAGCAGTTGGATGCTCGAAGAAAGCCGAAGCCCCCGAAGTACCGGCTTCTGCCTCTGAAATCGCTGCTGGTGTGGAGCTTCCCGCTGTATGGTCCACGCGCCCACTGGAAGGCAAAGTGAACGCTGTGGCGCTCTCCGGAGGCCTCGGAGGCCTGCTGGCAGTCGCCTATGAGCGCGGCGGCCTGCAATTGTTCAATATGAATGGCGAAATTCTGGGGGAACCTGCCAACTTCAGGCTCACTGACCTCGCCAGCGGCCAGAGCGCCACGCTTGGCGGCAGTACGGTGACCATATTCCCGGGAATCACCCGCGAGGGCCAGCTGAAAGCATATCTTTACGGCGAAGGCCTCCTCGCCCCGGCTCAGGTCGACCTGCCCGTTCCAAATACGAGCTCCATTGCCGGCGTTTGCTCCGGTCCGATGCGGGCAGCCGGTATCATGCGAGTGGCTTACTGGACCTCGACCAATGATCGCGTACTTCAGACCGGCATCGTGCGGGAAGAGAATGGCGAGTTTTCCTGGGATGCCAGCGAATCGACCTTCACAGATTTTGGGATCAGGTCCTGCGCCTATACGAGCGACACACTGGTTGCCTCCCCGCGTGCGAAAAGCGCAGCGTCGCTCACACGTGGCGATTTTGATGCCCTGCTCTCCATCGAAGACGGCAGTGGGCTTCAGGTCTCAACAGATTTGGGCATGACCAACACCGAAATCACCGTTCGGGATGGCATTACCGTTATTGCGCCAGATGCACCGGATGCGATGGCCGCCATGGGCACGATGATGAGTGGTGGATATCCAGGCGGTGTGATTGTCATCGCGGGCGAAACCGCCCCGGACCAGCATCAGGCCGTATTCGTCGATCCAAGCCCCCTTACGCTGGACGATTCTCGCTAGACGTCCCACGCGATTGCCAGACAAGACGCACTGCCATCAGCGTAACGATTACGCCAAGACCCTGATGAACCAGAGCCAGGTTCATCGGGGCGGCGTGCACAAGCGTGAGAATTCCCCACACTGCCTGTAGGGTCACGAGCACAGCCAGCCAACGAAATTCCTGTCGCAGTGGCGTGCTCCGGAACGCCCAGGCGGATGCCAATGATCCGGCCCAGATGGCATAGGCCAGAATGCGGTGATTGAATTGCGTTGCAGCGCGCCCCTCAAACAGGCTGCGCGCACCGAGGCCTTCTTCCACATAGTGTGACGGAAAGAACTCTCCCGCCATCAACGGCCAATCATTGTAGGACCGGCCCGCATCAAGGCCGGCAACCAAGGCGCCGGCAGCCATCTGGATGAAAATCGTGACCAGAAGTATTACGGCAATGCTTCGGGTGAGCCCAGCTACCGCCGGTCGGCGCTTTTCGCCAAGATCGTGCCAGAGCCAAGTGACGTAGGCGATAATCAACAGCGCAAGTGTGAAATGGGTCATCAACCGATAAGGCGCGACGTCCACGCGCGTGGTCTCGCCAATGCCGCTGGCCACCATCCACCAGCCTATGGCGCCCTGCAGACCACCGAGTCCGATCAATGCGATCAGATGCCAAGTGAGATGTTTGGTCAGCCAACCGCGAACGGTAAAGACCGCAAAACCCGCAACAGCCACCAAGCCGATCATGCGCCCAAAAAAGCGATGCCCCCACTCCCACCAGAATATTTTCTGGAACTCCGCCATGGACATGCCCTGATTGACGAACTGGTATTCAGCGGTTTGCTGGTATTTCGCGAACTCGGTTTGCCACGCACCTTCTGAGAGCGGCGGCAACGCACCACTGACCGGATTCCATTCAGTGATGGAAAGGCCGGAATCCGTCAGGCGTGTGGCACCACCAATCAGGATCATGGCATAGACCATCAGACCGACAAGGATCAGCCAGCGGCGGATCCAGGTAGCGGAGGGGCTGACTTTTGACGTTTCGCTCATGCGAGATACATGATCCAAGCAGACGCCCGCGCAAGAGGCGGCAAAGTCGCATGTGCAGTTGAGAGACATACCCATGAGCTATCCGACCAGGAAAATCGTCGCGAGCCTGATCCTGCTGGCCTTCATGGTCTGCTGGATTATCATGGTCGGCTCAGTCGGTCCGATTGTCTCAGGTTGGCCGAAATGGGCTGAAATGCTGTTCTACGTATTCGCAGGAATCGGTTGGATCATCCCGTTCAAGCCGATCTTCGCGTGGATGAATCGCGATGCGCCAAAGCAGGAAGACTAGTCTTCAGGTTTGTTCTTGGTGGCTTCCTTCAACCGCGCCAGCATAACAGCGGGATCGTCAGGTGTATCTGCCTCGTCGGGCTCCGGATAATCGTCCTCCTCGACCGATTCATCCTCCGTCACGCCTAATGGCAATTCACCTGCCTCTCCCGACATCGTTTCGAAAGAGCCTTCGTCGCGATCGGATTCCAGACGGCCCAGCACGGTTTCCCCCCCGATCAATGTCTGGCCAGGCCAAATCAACTGGCCGGCTTTGGCCGGAACATACACATCGCACCAGCCGCCCAGCCGTCGTTTTCCGAACACGCGTCCAAGTCGCATGATATCGCCCGATTCAGCTTCCAATTCCTGACGTGGGCCAAGACCGCCTGTCGCGATGCGCACACCTACCTGCTGTGCACGGCTTTCAAACAACAGGTATGAAATCGCCAATCCGTCTGCATCTGGGCGCATGGCAAATGGGACAGTTTGTTCGCCGTCTTCCGTAATGAGGCTTTCCAGACTGCCAGCAATCGGTGCGTAGAGTCGGTTCGTTGTGGCCGGCGACGAAGATATCCGGATGCGTGTGGTTTCCGCGCCGGCCATGCGCAATTCGCCCGGCGGATCGGCTGGGGTCACTGATACCACCACCCCGTCGCACGGCGCCACAATGCCGCTGGCAAGATCTGGCGCGGTTCGCTTGGCCCAGCGCGCCGCCATCAAGGCAGCGATCATCCCGGCAAACCCAACCCAGAAGAGTGGGTCCCAGACCCAACTTAGCAACAGGCCGACCAGAAGGGAGGCCAACGCAGCCGCAACGCCCTCCCAATCGAGCCCGCCGGTCATCCAGGGCGTCGTCTTCCGTTCGAGGTCTTCGGTCATGCCCGCCAGCCTTTTCTATTCCGCAGCGAGCGCGATCTCCGCGCTCTTGGCCTGTCTTTCCCACATATCAGCATATTTGCCGCCTTTTGCCAGCAGGTCTGCATGTGTGCCGCGCTCAATCACTCGCCCGGCATCGAGAACGATGATCTCGTCAGCAGATTTCACAGTAGACAGGCGGTGGGCGACCATCAATGTCGTACGCCCCTCGGCGGCATCCTCAAGCGCGTCTTGCACGGCCTCTTCCGTCGCACTGTCCAGCGCTGACGTGGCCTCGTCCAGCACGAGGATGGACGGATCGGCCAGAATCACGCGGGCAATTCCCACGCGCTGCTTCTCACCCCCAGACAGTTTCAAGCCTCGCTCGCCAACGCGTGTTTTCCAGCCATCGGGCAGCGATTCGATGAAATCGAGTAATTGCGCCCGGCGCGCAGCATCCCGCAGCTCCTCGTCGCTGGCATCGGGACGAGCGTAAGCGATGTTGGACCGGATCGTGTCATTGAACAGAACAACGTCCTGAGGCACGAGCCCAAGCGCCTTGCGCAGGGATTCCTGTGTCAGCGATCTCACATCATGCCCATCGACCAACACGCTGCCCTGATCGACATCGTAGAAGCGGAACAGGAGCTTAAGCAGCGTCGACTTTCCCGCCCCAGATGTGCCGACAAACGCAACCTTGCGGCCGGGCAGCAAGTCAAAACTGACATCCTGCACGCCAACTGCACGGCCTTCATGATTGAAACCCACATTGCGGAATTCGACATGCCCAGTCGGCTTCGACAATGGCATCGCATCTGGCGCATCCGCCACTTCGGTTTTCATGGCGAGCAGCCCGTAGAGCTTTTCGAGGTCCACCGCGCCTTGCTTGATCTCGCGCCAGGCCCAACCGAGAATATTCAGCGGCGCATAGAGTGACAGCAGCATCAGCATGACGGCCGTCAGGTCGCCGACCAACATGGTTCCCTGAATGACATTCCAGGCCGACAGGACGAGCACCGCCAACAAGCCTGCATTCATTACCACCGCTTGCGTTGCGTTCAGGACGTACATGGACCGGACAGCATCGACATACCGATGATTGTAATTGCGCATCGCGTCGTTGAACCGGCCGGTTTCGCGGCGTTCTGCAGCGAAAGCCTTCACGGTTTCGAAATTGGTCAGAATGTCGACAGAGGTCGCTCGGAAATGCGTGTCGGCTTCATTCATTCGGCGGCGCTGGCGCACGCGCCATTCGGTGATGATTACCGTGGCGATGACATAGATGATGATCGTGAAGACCGCGATCAGGGACAGGCGGTAATCATAAGCGACGCCGAGCGCGATGGAGGCGAGCACCAGCCGCACGAAGGTCGGCCCTATATTGAAGGCGAGGAAGCGAATCAAATAGTCGATGGCACTGGCACCGCGCTCGATGACCCGATTGAGTGCGCCGGTCCGCCGAGTCTGGTGAAAGTTCAGAGAAAGAGACTGCGCATGCCCGAAAGCGTCCACGCTGGCGACGCGTTGTGCGTCCTGACTGACGGGAGAAAACAGCCAGTCGCGCACCTGCGGCATGGCCGCAGCAAGAAAGCGGACACCAATCCCGACCGCGAGCCAATATGCGGCCGCGCCGAAGGCCGCCGCCTCGCCACCTTCCGGAACAGCGCGGTTGATCGCGTGTCCCAGCAGCAAGGGCGAAATCACTTCCAACACCGAAGCAGCGAGTGTGATCAAGATTGCGATCACCATGATTGGCCGCCATTTCGACAGTTCCGGCCGCGCGAGCAGCTTCAGGATTCGCAGAATGGAGGCGCCGATCCCGCCATCAGCGCTTTCGATCTTGTCATGGTCAGCGGCGGCAGCGTGAGGATTCGTCATCGCCCGCATATGGGAACAAAATGACAGATCAGCAAACCCTGCATGTTGCGCCGAACAGCGAAACGTCCTGAAATTGTCACTGGTCGAGGAATACGAGGCCCCATATAGGGCAACGGCACGCCTCGCTGAGGCAAGTTTGAAAGGCGAACCCCGCATGACGAATATCAAATCCATCTGCGTTTATTGCGGCGCGTCCGACGATGTTCAGCCGGGCTATATCAAGCTGGCCGAAGAATTGGGCCGCGAACTGGCCAAACGCGATATCCGCCTCGTCTATGGCGGCGGCGGCGTTGGCCTGATGGGGGCGTGCGCGCGATCAGCCCACGAATCCGCGGGCGATGTGCTTGGCATCATGCCACGCTTCCTGCTCAACAAGGAACGCATCTACGAGGATGTTGAGCATCGCATCGTCAACGACATGCACACTCGTAAACAGATGATGTTTGATGAGTCTGATGCCTTCATCGTTTTGCCAGGCGGTATCGGAACGCTGGAAGAGGCCGTCGAAATCTTGTCCTGGGCACGCCTCGGCCTGCATGCCAAGCCAATGGCCTTCCTCGACGAAGACGGATTCTGGTCGCCCTTCTTCGAACTGATGGAACACATCATCGACGGCAAGTTCACACCGGAAGGCTTCCGTGCATCACTGGTTCACAGCGATACGCCACAACAAGCCATCGACGCGCTGATGGACAAGGTTATCGTCCTGGACAATTAGGCCGGGGACAGGCGCGTTCAGCCCTGAAAGCCTGGAACATCCTCAATCGGTTTCTTGTTGAGATCCATGCCCAACGCCAGAACGATGGTCGAGGCGATGAAGATGGACGAGTACGTCCCGATAAATACGCCCCAGATCAACGCGAAGCTCATGCCGCGCAGGACTGGACCGCCCAGAAAGAAGATCGCCATCAAAGCCAACAGGGTCGTGCCAGAGGTGAGCAAGGTCCGGGATAGCGTGCCATTCAGCGCAAGGTCGATAACCTCCTTGTCGGCCATCTTCTTATACTTGCGCTTCTCTTCACGCACCCGGTCAAACACAACGACCGTGTCGTTCATCGAGTAACCAATGATTGTCAGCAGGGCCGCAATAGTGGTCAGGTTGAATTCCATCTGAAGGAACGCAAACACGCCGAGCGTGATGATCACGTCATGTGCGAGCGCCGCCACGGCGCCGACCGAGAACTGCCACTCGAACCGGAACCAGATGTAGACCAGCATCAGTGCAAGGGCTGCAATCAGCGCCGTGATCCCATCCCTAAACAATTCCTGCGAAACCTTGGGGCCCACCGAGTCGTTGCGGAGTATCTGCTCGTCAGTTATGCCCAGCGCCTCTTTCAGCGTTTCTGTCACCAGTTCGTTGGTCGCGCCCGTTGCGCGTTCGGCCTGGTCGGTGGCAGACAGCGCCTGAAATTCTTCCCCGAGAATGGACGCATCTGCTTCGCCGTATTTCACGACCACGATACTGCGAGCATCGGTGCCGACCGCGCTGTTCACATCGGCGTTGAGTGGCATCGCCTGACGCACACCTTCCACAGTTATTGTGTCCGTCTGCTCCAGCTCCATCACTGTTCCACCGGCAAAGTCGACACCGAAGTTGAGACCCCGCGTCGCGAGGAAGAAGATGGAAGATGCAATCAGCACCGCTGAGACAACTGCGCCAATCAGGCGAAGGTTCATGAAGCTCAGATTGGTCTTTTGGGGCCAGTATTTGAGTAGCATATCGTATCTCCTCCGGGCCTAGACCGCGAGCTTCTTGGGACGGAAGGTTTTCAACCACATGACCGTGAACCAGCGGGTCACGACAAAGGCGGTGAACACCGATGTGACAATACCGATGGCCAACGTCACGGCGAAGCCTTTCACCGGTCCTGAACCGAGCAGGTAGAGAATGATGGCGGCGATCAGGGTTGTAACGTTCGCATCGAGAATGGTCGAAAAGGCACGTTCATACCCGGCCTGAACGGCCGTGAGGGGAGAGCGCCCATTGCGTTGTTCTTCGCGGATACGTTCAAACACGAGCACGTTGGCGTCGACCGCCATACCGATGGTCAGGATGATGCCTGCGATACCCGGCAGGGTCAGCGTAGCGCCGAGCCCAGAGAGCGCCCCAAGAATCAGAACGATGTTCGCCGCAAGCGAGCCAACGGCAAAACCTCCCATCAGGCCATAAGCAATGATCATGAAGATCGCCACAAGCGCGAGGCCGATCATGGATGCACGTGTACCGGCGCGAATGGAGTCATGCCCCAGCGTGGCGCTGACCGTGCGCTGATCCAGGAATTGGACCTTGGCTGGCATTTCACCAGCCTCGATGATCGCGGCAAGGTCCTGGGCCTCTTCCTGCGTGAAATCACCCGTGATGCGAACATTGCCGCCAGGGATCGGTTCATTGATGCGCGGCGCTGACATGATCACATCATCCAGAACAATCGCAAAAAGCTTGCCGGAATTGTTGCGGGTCGTGTCGTAGAATTTCCGGGCGCCATTGCTGTTGAGGCGGAACGTAATCTGTGGCCGGTTACCTTCGTCAAAACCTTGCGCTGCGTTGGCAATATCTGCGCCGGTCACTTCCGGAATGTTCCGCACGAGCAGCGCCCCGGTCGTCGGCCCTTCCAGCAAGCGATAGCCCGCGCGCGCCACGCCTGCCTGCGCCGAGGTGATCGCGGATGGGCTGTCATCAACAAGATTGAACGTCATCTTGCCGTCACGGCTGAGCAAATCCTTCAAGCGTTGCGGATCGGGCTCGCCTGGCGCCTCAAGAATGATCCGGTCATTGCCCTGCGGCGTGATCGAAATTTCGGAAACACCGTCGGGATCGACGCGGCGACGAACGATGGTCATCGTCTTGCCCAGCGCGTCTTTCATCAACGCTTCTTCTGATGCGGCGGGAACCGTGACGAGAATACGGTCTGTGCCGAGCTGTTCGATTTCGTACGTCTTCGCGCCGCCAATCGCGCCTTCCACATTGCCGTTCAGCTTGCGCATACGACGGAGTGCCTCGTCCATCGGGAAGTTGCCTTCGGCGTCAGGACGCGTCAGCGTAATCTCCAGCTGGCGCCCCTTCACGTCTGGCAGATGGCCAATACGCTCGGACGGCGTCACATTGGTAAACGCGCTGCGCACATCACCGGCAAACACTTCCAGACGGTTGGCAATCACCTCGTCTGGATTGATTTCCATCATCAGGTAAACGCCGCCCTGAAGGTCTAGGCCGAGATTAACGCCCTTTTTGGGCATGAAACCCGGCGCATCATCCATGTTCACGACATTCGGCAGCGCCATGACGACACCCCATGCCAGTGTCAGAAGAACAAGCGCGACCTTCCAAGGTGGAAACTGAAGCATGCGGAATTCCTTGTCATGCGAAGGGCCGCAAGCGGGCCCTGCAGGCCCTTAATCGTTGGCGGCGACAGGCTGGTTCTTGCCACGAACGTCGATCACCATCTGCTTGATGATCTGGACGCGAACGCCTTCGGCCAGTTCGACCGTGACTTCCTCGTCGCCCGCCTTGGTCACCTTGCCGACGATGCCGCCGGACGTGACGATCGTATCGCCCTTCTTGATGTTCTCGATCAGGGCCTTGTGCTTCTTCGCGCGCTGTTGCTGCGGGCGGATCAGCAGGAAGTAGAAGATCAGGATCAGCGGCAGGAACAGTAGCACCTGGCTCATGATGCTCGGACCCGACGCGCTTGGCGCGGCCTGCGCCAAGGCCGGCAGTGTTACAATGGCGGCGCCTGCGGTCAGCGTGGCAAGTCTGGTCAGCATTTGGTTCTCTCCCATAGACCCCTGAAAATGTGTTGTTCCTATAGCTGTGGGCAGTTGCATTGGCAAACAAGCCCTGCAGATGAAACCACTGCAACTATAGCGCCTGGGAACTTCCCGGCACCATAGGCGCCAACTCATGCGACAGGCCGAACCATTCAGTTGTGCCGTCGCGCGCCATCCGCGCAATCTGCTGGCGCCCTTCGTGTTGCATCGGTGTGATCACCAATCCGCCGGGCTTGAGCTGGTCGAACAGAGCCTGGGGGATCGCATCCACTAGCCCCGTGATGAGGACGCGGTCATATGGCCCGCGTTCAGCCCAGCCGAGCAGGCCATCGCCGTAGCGCACCGCAAGATTGTCGAGGCCAAGGCTCACAATCCGTTGGCGCGCATGATCGGTCAGCTTGTTGTACCGCTCGACGCCAAACACATCCGCGGCAAGCTGACCGGCCAATGCGGCGATATATCCAGACCCCATGCCAATCACCAGAAGACGCGCCTTGCGCTCGCGGCCGAGGCCCAGCGCCTGAAGCAATTGCCCGGTCGCCGCCGGGCGCGGGATTGTCTGGCCGCACGGGATGGGCACCACGCAGTCAGCAAAGGCAAGGTCTTTCAGGGCGGGATCATCGACAAAGGCTCCCCGGTCGACCGTTTCCATCGCTCTCAGCACGCCATCATCCGTGACCCCCTCCTGACGCAAGCGCAGGACAAGTCGGGCGGCACGGAATGGATCGGTGATCAGGTCTTCCATAGCTCCCGCAGCGTCCGGAGGAATACTTCATGCGTCAAGTCCACATGAAGCGGGGAGATGGAGACATAGCCGTCATAGATCGCCCGCAAATCGGTGCCAGCATCCGGTTTGGAGAGTTTGCCCTTGTACCCGATCCAGTAATAATCATTGCCGCGCAGGTCTTCGCGGCGGTCGGTATGGATGATCGATTCGTCGCGAAAGCCCTGACGGGTGATCTGGATGCCCTTCACCTCATCGGGCTCAACATCCGGGAAGTTCACATTCATCACCGCATCGCCAGGCCAACCATGCTCGATCAGCGGCTTGATCGCCTTGCTGCCCCAAGCCCGGGCGGTGTCCCAAGGCAGGGAGCCGCGCTCGCGGAAGCTCTGCGACTGGCTGAGTGCGATGGAGGGAATGCCGAGCTGCATGCCGAACAGCGCCGCGGCGATCGTTCCGGAGAAGCTCGTATCCTCGGCAATGTTCTGGCCGCGATTGACGCCGGACAGCACAAGGTCCGGCTTCTCTGGCATCAGATTGTGCGTCGCCAGCAGGACGCAGTCGGACGGCGTGCCCGCCACGGCCCAGGCCTTGTCGCCCACTTCGCGCGTACGGACCGGATGGGTCAGCGAAATGGCGCGGCCCTTGCCGGACTGTTCCTCTTCCGGCGCGGCGATCCAGACATCGTCAGAAATTTCCCGCGCAATGTCTTCCAGCACAGCAAGGCCCGGCGCGTTGATGCCATCATCATTGGTCAGCAGGATTCTCATGCCGAAATCACCTTCAGCCCCCCCATGTATCCGTGCAGCGCCTCCGGCACGGTAATGGAGCCGTCTTCATTCTGGTAGTTCTCGAGGATGGCCACCAAGGTGCGTCCGACCGCGAGGCCGGAGCCGTTCAGCGTGTGGACGAATTCGGGCTTGGCGCCAGCTTCCGGGCGATAGCGCGCGCTCATGCGTCGGGCCTGATAGTCGCCGCAATAGGAACACGAGCTGATCTCGCGATAGGTGTCCTGGCTCGGCAACCAGACTTCGAGGTCATAGGTCTTGCGCGCCCCTGCGCCCATGTCGCCTGCGCAGAGCAGCATGCGGCGGAATGGCAGGTCGAGCTTTTTCAGGATCGCTTCGGCGCATTCGGTCATGCGCTCCAGTTCCGCCAGTCCCTCTTCCTCATTCGCGACGACAGAGACCATCTCGACCTTGCTGAACTGGTGTAACCGGATCATGCCCTTGGTGTCGCGGCCTGCACTGCCCGCTTCCGAGCGGAAGCACGGCGTGTGGGCGGTAAAGCGCTTTGGCAGCTCGCCCGGCTCGATGATACTTTCGCGGACAATGTTCGTCAGCGGAACTTCGGCCGTGGGGATAAGGTATTTAGTCTTGCTTTGATTGAGGCGAAGCATTTCGTTAACTGCCAAATTTTCTGCAGCCTCAGAATCATGGTTTTCGTAGAGGCTCTTCAAGGCGTGATGAGCTCGAGCCAAGTCTTCCGCATGAATTTGCGGATCAAAGAACAGGTCTTCCGAAAACTTCGGCAACTGCCCTGTGCCGACGAGCGCCTGATCTTTGACCAGCAGCGGCGGCGAGCACTCCGTGTACCCATGCTCTTCGGTTTGCACGTCCAGCATGAAAGCGGCAAGCGCACGCTCGAAGCGCGCGAGCTTGCCTTTCAGCAAAACAAAACGTGCGCCGCTCATCTTGGCCGCGGTTTCGAAATCCATCATGCCGAGGGCTTCGCCGAGATCGGCATGGTCCTTCACCTCGAAATCATAGGTTTTCGGCTCGCCCCAGCGGGCCTGCTCGACATTGCCGTCCTCGTCCTGGCCTTCGGGCACTTCGGCCAGCGGAATGTTCGGCAGGCCATAGAGCAGATCGTCGAGCAGCTTGCGGGCGGCTTCTTCCTGTTCGCCCGCCGCTTCAATCGTGTCCTTGGCGTCGGCCACGACCTTGCGCAGGCGCTCGAACTCCGCCTCATCGCCCGAGGCTTTGGCCCGGCCAATCAGCTTGGAGGTCTCGTTTCGCAGCTTTTCCGCTTCCTGCTTGTCCGTGACAGCCGTGCGCAGAGCCGCGTCATGCGCGTGAATATCATCCACGGAATCGCCAAGGCCCGGCTTCTTCCGGTTCCAGGCGGCGCGGAAAGCCTCGGGGTTTTCGCGAATGGCGCGGATGTCGAACATGTCTGATGGTCCTGTGTGGTCAGTCGGCCATTGCTCTAATCCGCGCCGGGCCCGCCTGCAACCGGGGGATATGCTTAGGCGTTTTAGGAAATTGGGACGTGAGGTCGCGCCCTGCACTTGCGCTTGCGCCTGCTCGGGCAAATCACAGGACGATTTCTTACTCCCTCGCAGCATCCTCTTCGGCCTGCTTCTTCTCGATCAGCTTCACGCACCAGATGGAGATTTCGTAGAGCATGAGCACCGGCACGGTCAGCAGGATCTGCGAGATTACATCGGGCGGGGTGAAGAAGGCCGCGAAGCAGAGAATGCCGACAATGGCATATTTCCGACCCTTGGCGAGCGCGTCAGAGGAAACGATCCCGATCCGCCCCAGCAGGCTGAGGATCACCGGCAGCTGGAACGACAGGCCGAAAGCCAGCATCAGCGCCATCACCAGCGAGAGATACTCCGATACGCGCGGCAACAATTTGATCGTCGCGACCGTGCTCTCGATATTCTCCTGGGAAATCGAGAAACGCGCCAGCATGGGCAGCATCAGGAAATAGACAAACGCCGCGCCGAGCGTGAACAGCAAGGGTGCAAAGACCAGATACGGCCAGAAGGCCCCGCGCTCATTCTTGTAAAGGCCCGGTGCCACGAACTGGTAGACCTGCCAGGCGATAAACGGGAAGGACAGGAAAATGCCGGCGAATACGGCGAGTTTCAGCTTGGCAAAGAAGAACTCCATCGGGCCAGTAAAGATCAACTCCAGCGGCGCCCCGCGAATGCCTTCGGCCACGCGCGCAAATGGCGCCAGCAGGAAGTCATAGATCGGCTCGGCGAAGAAGAAGCAGACAATCGAGGCGACCGACAGCGCCAGCAAGGCCTTGATCAGGCGCGCGCGCAGCTCGACCAGATGCTCCAGCAGCGGAGCCCGGCTCGCCTCGACTTCATCATCGGTGAAGTCTGGCTGTTCATCCTTTGGCGGCACGTGGGTCACGCAGCATCATCCCCGGTTTTCGGCGTTGCCGGCGGTGTCGTTGGTTCGGATTTCGGCTCTGGCGCTGCGTCCGCTTCAGGCGCGGCAGGTTTGGGCGGCGGACTCTTTTCCATAACGGCAGAGTTCACATCCGCTTCAAAGGCAGCGAGGTCGTCCTGCGCCTTCTGCATCGTGTTGTCTTTCTTGAGGTCCTCGATCTCCTTGCGGAGTTCGTCGAGTTCGCTCTGGCGGGCAATATCCTCGAACGCGGCCTGGAATTCACGCGCCATGGCGCGGCCCTTGCCGACGAACTGGCCGACCCGGCGCATCATCATTGGCAAATCTTTCGGGCCGACGATGATCAGCGCCGCAAGGCCCAACAACAGGAGCTCGGAAAACCCGATTCCGGGCAGCATGCTAAGCGCCCTCCACTCGGCAGCTTATGACGAGGCCTTCGTCTCGTCTTTCTTTGGGGTGACGTTGACCATGTCGTCATTGTCGACGGATTTGGTCTCTTCCTCATCCTTCAGGCCCTTGCGAAAAGCCCCGATACCCTTGGCCATATCGCCCATGATGGAGGAGATGCGGCCGCGGCCACCGAACAGAAGGAGGGCAACGACCACGACGATCAGCAATTGAATCCAGCTTGGCGACATGCCTCTCTCCTTCAAGAATTCCCTGAATATATACAGCAGCTCACGCTGGAACAATGAAACGAAGCTGCTAAAGAACAGCCATGCGTATCGCCACATGGAATGTCAACTCGATCAAGGCACGCCTTCCCACAGTGTTGGAAGTGCTCGACGCCATCAATTGCGATGTCGTCTGCCTTCAGGAAATCAAATGCGAGACTGACGCATTTCCCTATATGGAGCTGGAGGAACGCGGCTGGAATTGCGCTGTTCTCGGCCAGAAAAGCTATAATGGCGTCGCCCTGCTCTCCAAGCACGAGATTGAAGACGTGACCAAAGGGTTGCCAACGATCGAAGACGAACAGGCGCGCTATATCGAGGCGCTGATCCTCAGCGACACCCCAATCCGTGTGGGCGGTTTATACCTGCCGAATGGAAACCCTGCCCCCGGCCCGAAGTATGACTACAAGATGGAATGGATGGACGCGCTGGAACGGCATGCGCGTGAGCTGCTCAAGCTGGACGAAGCCTTTGTCCTCTGCGGCGACTATAATTGCATCCCCACACCTGCCGATTGCTGGGACGAAACCGTCTGGCAGGACGACGCACTCGCCCTGCCCCAGACGCGCGCAGAATTCCGGAAACTGAAATATCTGGGTCTGGCGGATTCTTTTGAACTGACCGATAATCGTGCACACCAGTACACGTTCTGGGATTATCAGGGCGGCGCTTTCAAAAAGGATCACGGCATCCGGATCGACCATCTGCTCTGCTCGCCCCAGGCTTGCGACAGGCTCCAATCGGTAGAGATCTATCGCAAGGCCCGCGAGCTCGAGAAACCTTCAGACCATGTGCCGGTCATCGGCGTCTTCGAAGACTAGCGCTTATTTCGCACGGTCAATGTCGTCGGCCCAGGCTGCCAGCCAGAACGTTGCCGCCTGCCAGTTGATCGCCACTTCGTTCAGCTCATACGCGTCTACGTGGTCGGCGTAGCAGGTCTGGGCCTGGCATTCGTCAATAATGGCCCTGGAAACCGGACCAGCAGGATTGGTGTTGTTCGGTCCACCCGACACAGCGCCCGGAGGCGGAAGCGGGAATCCCCGATACTGTGCGCCGGCCCAATGACGGTGATGCGGAGCCTTGAAGGCATTCTCACCATGGCCGGAAATGTACGAGATATCGCGGGGGTTTCGGCCAAGGATGTAATCCAACAGGTCCAACGCGCCATCGCGATACTGAACGTTGCCGGTCATGTCGTAGGCAGTGCCAAGAATAAGGCCGCGATTGGCCAGAGTTCCAACCGATCCCCACGGCCAGACACCGCGATTGAGGGGGATCTGGTATCCTTCAAACCGAATTTGAGTGAGGTACGCATCTGCCGTCTGCAGCAAACCTTCAGCCGCTTCATCCCGCAGGAATTCGTCCGGAGCAACACGCGCCAACGACAGAATACCGAGGCCCATCGTGTCGCCCCAGTTGGGCTCCTGAAGGCCGCTGACTGGCCATGCGTCCAGCTCGCCCTGATAGGTCTTCAGGTCATCGGCATAGGCGGTTTCGCCTGTAGTGACGTACATTTCAGCGGCGGCCCAATAGAACTCACCTCGAATATCAGTCGAGCCGTAGGGCCCTGTGCCGGGGAAATTTCCATAGGCATATGCATCTGGAATCCGCTGCGCCGCGGCATAGGCGCGCTTGGCTGCCGCGAGGCATTTGTCGGCATACGCATCATCGACGCCGCGGAACACACGGGCACACTGCGCGCCAACGGCCGCCACATGCAGGGTCGCCGCCGTGGAGGGTGCGAACAGGGCACGGGGGCCAGTATTTTTGTGGGGCATCATCGGCAGCGATGGCCACTCGGTATTACCAGATTTGTGATGCACCATACCGGATACATCCGTCATCTTCGGTGCCTTGGTCTGCCACTTGCCTTTCATGTTGCCCTGGACAATGGCGGCTTCTGCGCCCTCAGGCGCCTGCATGGCGAGCATGTAGTCGAGATTGTAGCTCGCCTCATCCAACAGGTCATTCAGGCCGTTACCGGATTCCGGAATGTTCGTCGCGCCATCCTCAAATCCGGATGTGCCGCGCTCATAGGCATTCAGCAACGTCCAGACGCTGATGCCGCTATTCACCACATATTTGCTCTGGTCACCGGCATCATACCACCCGCCGGAGACATCCAGCGTATAGTCACAGCGGGGCCAGCTGATCTTGTACATGTCCTTGCCATGGAAACAGGTCAGCACTTCTTTTTCGTGTCCGGCCGGACGCGCCCACTGCTCGCCGCCAGCATGCTCGGATTCAATCGGAACACCGGCACGGTTGTGGTAGAAGTATCTCAACGTATCGTATTTGAGGTCGCGGAAGATATCTTCCGAAACGTCAAATGGATGGCTCTTTCCAACACCCTCCACAACCAGCACGAGGTTGGTCGCTGGCGTGCGTAGTCCGCTGGTCACAACCAGTTGGACGTTGGCGCCGGAGCCGCTGTCAAATCCGTAGGGAATTGTGCGCCCCTGCTCGACCACAACCCCATTCGGCGCAACGATCTGCCATTCAAGGGTTTCGGTGAGATCGGTTTCGGCGACGCCGACAAAATTGTATCCGGGGCGAATGCCGGTCTGGGTCGCACGAACCGGCCCGCGCGGCGCGTTGAACGCTGCCAGATATTCCTGCTGCTTCGGCGTCACCACGCTGGCGCCGCTGGCCATGCCATCTTCCTCAGGCACGGGAACCGACGAACACCCAGCCAACAGCGCGGCCGATGCCATCGCGGCCAGACTTGCTTTGCGGAGGTTGAACATAAGTTTCTTCCCTTTACTGCGCCTTCTTTGGGCTTCAGCTTGCAATAATAGGGCCAAACAACCTCGATCGCGAGACCTAAATAGGGTCGGTGAAGTCAGTTCACCGAGCCATAATCCGCGCCCGCCTCGCTGAAATAGGCACGCCAGAACGCCTTAACGTCGGCCATGGGCAGGTCATAGATCTGACGTGGCACGATACGGGCAACGACATCGACGTTTTCCAGAGCCGGACTCATCTTGGCCAGATCTGAGTCCAGATAGGCCTCATAATCGGCACCGAGGCGGTAAAAGCTGAACCCTTCCGAATGCTGCATCAGGTCGGAGACCAGCACGATCCGGCGATTGGTTTCACCGGCCTGGAAATCGGCGCGGTCGGCGATCGAGTACACAGCTTCAACGAGCGGGGAACTCGGCTGGCGCGTGTCGGTCAGTGCTGCCTCAACATTCTCCAGAAGTGGCGCATAGAACTGGGTCTGCCAGGTTTGCTCGATCATTTTCGGGTTCTGAAAGATCGGGTTGGCCTCTGCAGCGCTCCCCGACGAACACGCATAGTAAACAAGCTTTGGATCATAAGGGCTTGCCGCGTTCGGCGTCATGACCGTCAAACGTCCGTATTTGGGCAGGGCGCGGGCTTCAGCGTCCACGAACTCATAGACCCAATCCAGATCATTCGGATTGAACGGGTCTGACTGGTCGATCAGGATGATCGTATGGGCCGGGTCCTTGCGGTCCATACGGCAGCTGGAATCAGCCATCAGGGATGGCGGCTGATTGAACGCCACAACGGCGAACAAGGCAAATACGACACCCAGCATCAGCGCAATCATTCCACGCCAGAACCATGGGCCTTTGTCACTTCTGCGACGTGGCATCCCTTATGTCTCCTTCTAGGCCCGGCGAGCCTGGTCCACGGGAACATGCGTAGATCCCTTGGCCTCGCGGACTTTGCCGATTTCGTCAGCAACTTTCTTCTCGATTGAGGACAGGCCTTTCTGGACCTGCTGGATGTGCTGTTCAAGCCATTCGCGGGTCTGGTTCAGCGCTTTGATATTGTTGTCAATCGCTGCAATCGCCTTGTTCGCCTGATCCCGCTCCTTGGAATAGTCGAACGGCGGCAATTGTGGTGTGACGATTTCACTAAAATATTCCGGGCACGGGGCCTGATCACCCAGACGGTCACGATTGGCGTTGCGCGCACGGCGATGGGCCTGACGATAGGCGACTTTCAGGCTGCGCTCCTGATCGGCGGCGCGGGCTGCAATCGCAGACGCATAATCGCGGCGAGTTTCGAGCAGGTTCATGGCCTTTTCGATCTCACGCTTGGCTGAGACGTGGCGGGATTGCTGAGTTTCAAACCACAGACGGCAGCTAGAGAAATAATCGGACAGATCATCCCGCACGCCATTACGAACTTCCTGGCGACGCTCATAGGCGCGGCGCTCCTTGCGCCAGACACGGCCATAGCCAGGGTAGCGATCGGAAATTCGGTCATAGCCTTCATACACAGCCAGCCCGAACACAGCGAGCCCCATGAAGAGCAGGCCAAGGGCGAGGAAGCTTTCCAGGCCAAAGATGTTCGGGAACATCGACATGACGACGTCGCCGGGCGCAATCGAGAACATTGAGAAGGTTCCGAGCGTCCCCGCCTCTGTCGCCGCAAGCAGTCCCGTTTCGACTGCGTCGCGAAAATGCGCGACAAAGAAATTGAGGAAGATGCCGGCCAGGACGAAGACCATCGCTATGGTACCGCCCATGATCTTCGCCGGAAGCGCCGGATGGTTCAGATAGCGCAGGCCAAAGAAGCCTGCGATCACGCCAAACACGACATTTACCGAAGACACGCCGAAGGCAATCATCAGGCCGCCCATCAGGCCATTGGACTGCGCGTCCTTGAACAGAAGTGCGTTGAAACCGCCCTCAAGGATCATGATGAAGATCAGGATCGCAACTGCTTGTTCGATGTTCTTCTTGATGTCCGGCGTGCGATCCCCGATCCGGTCTCCATGACGCAGTTTGAATTGCTGAAGCTCGATGATTGCTGCCGAATGCGTCTCCTTCGCATCATGCACATCGTCCAGCTCGTAGTGACGGTATTCGTTCTCTTCGGACTTGATCGCCTCGCGCAGCTGGTCCGGATAAATATCTATCGGCGTATAGTCGCTGATGTAATTGCGCACCGACGCCGCCGTCGTGGTCAGCCATGTCCCGAGACCGCGGCGCACGTCTTCTGCGCGTTCAGCAATCTGCTGCTCGCATTCACTCCACTGATCAGGGGTCGACGCATCAGACGCCGGGAGGCCGTCGCGGCCGTCCTTCTTCGCTGTCACCTTCGTGAATTGGCGATTCAGCCCCAGATACCCTTGGGCGCGCTTGCCCTTCAGCCCATGATCGGAAAGGTCGTTGCGGATTTCCAGCGGCTTGACTTTGCTCTGGCAACCAACATCTGCGCCCCAGCGCACAGCATTTTTCGACATGCTACATCCTCTTAACAGCTCAAGGCTTTTCATTAACTTTCGCGAAGATGGGCTGCCTTGGTTACTGAAGCGTGAAAGCTGAAGCAGGAAGTGCGGATCGTAATGTTTTTACGTGCGTTGGTGCTTGCGGCTCAGCTCACGAAAATGTAACAGAATAACCATGCGCGTCCGGCAAACCCATACGCACCGTTTGGCATTCCTCGCAGCCCTGTTCGTTTTCGTTCAGGCGCTGGCGCTGGGGCATGCCGCGGCGCATGCCGACCAGCCGCACGATCACTATGGGGTTACTTGCGACCTGACTGCTGTGGCGAGCATTCAAATCGTACTGCCGGATGTGCCGGCCAGTCCGTATATTTACGCAATCGAAACCAAGGTCACCGAGCCGCAATTTTCGCAGCCAACATGGACCCGGCCGCCCGGCCGCGCCCCACCGCCGCGAAGTCCGCCTTCCCTTCAGCAATAGCGACCAATTCTGCCGCCTGCGGGTGGCATTCCCTATTGTCTGAAGGACTCCCGGAACATGAAATCCCATATCTCCCGCCGCGTCGTTGCGGCATCGCTAATGCTGGGCGTCAGCCCCCTTGCCTTCGCTCAGGACGCCCCCGAGACACTTGATACGGTCATTGTGACCGGCGTCGGCCCTCAACGGGACACCGACGAAATGGTCGGTAACGTCACCGCGATCAATCGCGGAGAAATCATCGAGAAGCTCTCCGGCACACTCGGCGACACACTGGCTGGAGAAGCCGGTGTGTCCACGACCTTTTTCGGGCAAGGCGCGAGCCGCCCGGTCTTGCGGGGTCTTGGCGCTGAGCGCGTCCTGGTTCTGACGAATGGAATCGGCGCGCTCGACGCCTCTGCCGCCTCGCCGGACCATCAGGTCGCAACTGATGGTATCGACGCCGAGAAAATTGAAATCCTGCGCGGTCCGGCGGCTTTGGCCTATGGCGGCCAGGCAATTGGCGGCGTCGTCAATGTCATTGACGGCCTGATCGTCGAAAGCCTGCCGGATGAACCGGTGTCATTTGAGGGCTTCGCCGCGAACAATAGTGTGAATGAAGGTACAGAGGCGGGCGGAAAGGCACGCTTTGCGACGGGCCCGCTTGTGCTGACACTATCAGCCTCTGCACGTGACTTCGGCGACTACGATATTCCGGGCTTTGCCGAATCTTCTGCTGCACGCGCGGCTGAAGAAGCCGAGCATGAAGAAGAGAGCGAAGAGGAACACGAAGAGCACGAGGAGCATGAAGAAGTCCGCGACACGATGGAGGACTCCTTCCTTCAGTCTGAAACCTACTCAGCCGGCATCTCGTGGGTTGGCGACGACGCATTCCTCGGCTTCGCCCTGCGTCAGCAAATGTCGAGCTATGGCGTTTCAGGCCACGAACATGATGAGCATGAGGAAGAAGAGCACGACGATGAGGACCATGAGGAAGAGGAAAGCCACGAGGAAGAATCCCCGTTTATCGATCTGGAACAGACCCGTTATGATATTCGGGGTGGCGCGAAGCTGGATGCGGGCCCTCTGACCCGTATCTCAGGGAATTTGTCCTATGCTGACTATGAGCATGTCGAATTCGAAGGCCCAGGCGAACCCGGAACGAAGTTCACGACGGAGGGGACGGAAGGACGCTTGGAGCTCGGTCATCAATTTGGTGAGATTGAGGGTGCAGCCGGTATCCAATTCCTCGATAAGGACTTCAGCGCAGATGGGGACGAAGCCTTCCTGACTCCCACTTCAACGAAGACGTTCGGTGCCTTCGTGTTCGAGACCTTGCAATTGGACGATTATTCAGTTCTGGAAGGGGGGCTTCGCTTCGACAGTACCGAGCTCGACAATGATGTTCAGGGCGAACGGAGCTTCGATCTGTTCAGCGCATCCGCTGGTGGCCACAGGCATGTGGCATCAGGCTGGTGGATCGGCGGTCAGGTCAGCTATACTGAGCGCGCACCAAATGAAAGCGAACTGTTCGCTGATGGTCCACACCTTGCGACGAGCCAGTATCAAATCGGTGACTCCTCACTCGACAAGGAGAAAGGCACGAATATCGAAGCCTCGCTCCGCTGGGAAAATGATCTCTTCAGCATCAGCGGCAACGTTTTTCATGCGGACTTCGACGGCTTCATCTATCTGACGCCGGGCGTCGCGATAGAAGATGGACTGGAAGTTGATGAGTTGGATGAACTTCCGGTCTTCCTGTTCCAGCAACAGGGCGCGAAGTTCACAGGTGCAGAGATCGAGGCTGAAGCTCGGTTCCCGGAGGGTCTGCTCGGTGCCAGCTGGGTGACCTCGGCCAGCCTGGATATTGTTGAAGGCGAACTGGATGATGGCAACAACGTGCCTTATCTGCCGCCGCTCACATTCCATGCGGCCCTGGACGCTGATTGGGGTCTCTGGTCTGCAGGCTGGACCCTGACGGCGGCAGCCGACCAGGATGATCCAGGTGCAGGTATTCTGCCTACCGATGGCTATGTCACGACGGGCCTGCGCGCGACAATTGATCTGGCTGAAGCTGGCTTTGGCAAGGATGGCACACAGCTGTTCGTGGAAGGCCGCAACCTGACAGACGAGGAAGTGCGGTATTCGACGTCAGTTCTGAAGGATGCGGTTCCGGCACCGGGCCGCAACATTCGCATGGGGATCAGGGTCTCATTCTAAAACCGGATCAGGCCTGATTTGCCCAAGCGCAAGTCAGGCCGTTTCCTGCCCAAGAAACGCGGAAAGAATCGCCTGATCCACCACCGTGCGCACATGCAGTGGCTCGAACGGCTTCGGGATCAGATAAGAGGGCTCGTTGTCCTGCCCCTGCAGCAACATTTCCGGATAGGCGGTGATGTAGATGACCGGCACTTCGGAATTCATGTTCGCGAAGATTTCCTTCACAGCGTCAATTCCAACGGATCCGTCGGCGAGGCGCAAATCTGACAGGATCAGTCCAAACGTCTGTTCTGCTGCCAGTTCGACCGCCTCGGTCTGCGTCGTTGCAATTCCGACGACTTCATGGCCAGCCTCTTTGACGATCTGCGACAATTGATAGGAAATCATCGACTCGTCTTCGATGATCAGGACAGTTGTACTGACCTCATTGGCGATATTTGTTTCCGCTTCCCTGAGCATGTCTTCGATATCGGTGATCGTCACGGCCAGAATTCGGGCGGCTTCCTGAACGGAAAAGCCCTCCACAACCGTCAACAACAGCGCACGCCGCTGAAGTGTGGTCATGGCATTCATGATCTTGGCAATACCAGTCTCGTCGGACAGTTCAGAAACGCTCTTGCTGATCGATTTGTCGAGCTCGGCAAACAGGTCTGCCTTCTGGAACTTGAGGTCGGGAGCGACCGAGATCCGGAAGATCAACGACTCGATCATATCCTCAACAGCTTCGTCGCCGTTCTGCTGTTCTCCCATCAGTCCGCGCGCATAGCGCCGCAGATAAGGCAGTTCAGATGATATCAAGTCTGAGAGCATCGCGCTTTCGTCCCCCTTGTTCGATGGCGTCCTAAACTGGACGCAACGCATGGCCAACCCGCCTTAACCATCGTGTTCGGCACAAATGCATAACCGAGCCTTAAGAACAATATATGTCGCTGATTCCCGGCGGTGCCCCTCTCGCGTGCTTTTTCCGTCATCCACTCGCCATTTCTGCAGTGTTTTCAACACAACCCGGATCACAGCGATTGAGTTGTGGGCGTTCCCACAAGCTTGTTGTTCCGAGGCAGCAGGCCCTCACTCAGCGGCGTCCGCGCCTCGCGTTCTGCTGCATTTACTACAGGATGATCCACACTCACCAGCAACTGCGTCGCGCAGGGTCAAGTTTTAGCAGTTCCAGCTGTCATTCAAGCGCCTGAGAGAGCCGGTTCATTGCCAACGCGCAAGCCAGCAGGGGCTGCGACCGAGCTCACCCAGGAAGGGTCAACACCATCCGATAGCCTTTGGGGCCCGGACCGTTTTCTAACGTCGCGCCGATCTGGCTGGCTGACGCTTTCATGATGCGCTTGCCGAGCCCGCTGGCGGATGTCTTGGCGGCGGTCGATTCCGGGTTTGCGGCGCCATTGTCTTCGCAGGTGATTTCGAGCGTGCCGTCCGCCAGGGACTTGCCGGAAATGGCGACATGGCCGGACTGGCCGTCGACAAAGGCGTGCTTGATCGAATTGGCCACGAACTCGCTGACGATAACAGCGATGGAACTGGCCACCGAGGTCGAGATGGCAACCGGCGATGCGTCGCAGGAAATGGTGACATTGTCTGGCGCGGAATCCTGCAGCAGGCTGGCAATTTCCTTGAGGAAGTCATCCATCATGACGGCATCATCCAGCGGCGAGTCATGCAGCATCTGGTGGAGCGCAGCGGTGGCTTCGATGCGGCGGCCGATGGCGTCAAAGGCGTCAGCCATATCCTCGCCCCGTTCCGCGCGGCCCTTGTAGACCCGCACAAGCGAGGCGACGGATTGGAGGGAGTTCTTGACGCGGTGATCGATCTCGTTGCGCAGGACTTTCTGCTCCCTCAGCGCGAGGCGCAGATCCAGTTCGCGCATCACCTGGCGGGCAAGCGTGTGAAGGGCAGCCTTCTGGAAGTCATTCAGCGCATTGGGCTTGTTGTCCAGCACGCAGAGCGTTCCGATTGGCATGCCGTTCTTTGCCTTGAGCAGCGCGCCGGCATAGAAGCGCAAGCCATCTGCTGGCATGCAGAGTTCATTGTCGGCCGTGCGGGGATCCTTGTGGGTGTCGTTGATCTCGACAAAATCGGAGCTGAGCACGACGTGCGAGCAGATCGAGGTGACCAGCGGGGTTTCGCGCGCGCCAATGCCGACTTCGGCCTTGAACCATTGGCGGTCTTCATCGATCAGATTGACCACCGAGATCGGCACATTGCAGATCTTCGAGGCCAGTTCCACGATCTCATCGAAGTCCGTCTCGCGCGGCGTATCGAGGATTTCATACTTGCGAAGGGTTTCCAGCCGGAGCGCTTGTTGAGGGTGCGGGGCGGCTTTCATGCAGCAGATATTCCAGTTCGTGTTGCGGGACTGGCACCTACTATAGCCGAAACTTCAAAAAAAACAGCCTTAAGTGCGCCCCGCCGCACCGGGCGGATCGGGGGCCATGCGCCAACAGAGGCGACGCCCGTGAAGGCGCTTGGAGGTCAGGATGGAAATGTCGGAAAGAAAAGGCCGGGTCAGGTGTCCGGCAAAGGCAATATGGCGCCGTACGTGTCCATAACTGGCCCATAAACGGCCCATAAGTGGACGCATCCATCGCGCCATTGTCCGGGCCCTTTCGCGCGGCACGCGGCGGGGCTGGCATCCAGCAATTCCCCACTCAGCGCGGCATGCAGGGCGCGCGAGGGCTCCGCCTCCGGCAATGGCGCGCGTTTGCGACCTGACAAATCGTCCGACAGGGCCAGGATGGTCACCCTGCCCCGCGCGTCCACGCCCCACAGCATTTGCGAGCCCGGCCCACCCGCGCGCCGGAACCATGCCTTCAGGCGCTGGATGCGCCAGAAGATCAATGGCCAGACCGGGTAGAGATACCAGGGCAGGTTCTGAATGGGGGAGAACAGCGAGCAGTCCATCACCGCCTATTCTACATCCGTCCACAGAGGGGGAGGACAAGTTTATTTTCGGGGCAATGCCTGCGGCAGGATGGGCTGATTTGAGGGGGGACAGGATTGCGCTCCGTCAGCTACCAATCTTGTCATCCCGCAAAATCTGCAGGATTCATCCGGGATCCGGATGCGGGCTTGACCGCAACCAGTCATCCTTCGACTTCGTTCAGGATGAGTCCATCAGGCATCGCCCACCCTATAGCGCTCATACTGAGCGAAGTCGAAGCATCAGCGCGGGCGGATCGGCGCGGCTCAGCCGGAGGCGCGAAACCTTACCGCGTAGACACGCCTTACATTCGCTGCAATGCGCGCCTATCTGACTCGCATGCCGCTGCGCCATTCCGGGTGCACCTGTCCGGCAAGTCCCTCTGCAATGACTGTTTCTGCCCGGATCGCCGGCGCCCGGTTTCCTGCGCCGCATCAAATGGCGCAAGCCAAAGGAGACCCTCATGGCCAAAGGTCAGAAGAAGTCGAACAAGGAAATCCGCAAGCCCAAGGCGGAAAAGCCCAAGACCAATGCGTCGAACCCGACGCTGAAAGCCGACTCCATGCTGGGCGTCGAGAAGAAGAAGCGCTGACGCCCTTACCGCAGATCTGAATGCGCGACGGCCGGGCGTATCCTCACGCCTGGCCGCGTGCGCTCAAACGGCTCAGCCGGTGCGACCATCCACGCGCCAGTCCGGGAAACGGCGAGCCTTTCCGGCGAACATCAGGCAGACTTCATTGCCCGCCGGGTCGCGCAGCCGCGCCTCGCGCCAGCCCCAGGATTCGTCAGTGGGCTCCGTTTCAAAGACCAGCCCCTGCGCTTTCAGGTTTTCGACATGCGCGTCGAGCGCGTCGGCGGACGGATGATCGAAATAGATCACGGTGCCGGACCCCACTGGCGCGGCGACGGCGTGGAGCGACAGGGTCGCGCCGCTGCCATCGGCGCTTTCGAACCGGGCATAGCGCGGCGGCGCCTCCACAATCCGCACCATGCCCAGCGCCTCATAGAACGCGACGCTGGCAGAGTAATCCAGGCAAGGAATGGTGATTTGATTGAGGATCATGGACGGGCCTTTCATGCACGAAGTTCGTGAGGGGCCTGTCTTGTAATTCCTCAAGTTAGGGTGAGGTCAAGAGCGGATAGCTACAAAGCTGCGTCGCCCCCATTTCCATTTTCGTCTACAGCTTTCGAAAAAAGCTCCAGCTCTTCTTGGAGCCTCGTAACTTGGGAGAATTGCTGTGGGCTTGGCGGCGTTCGAGCATAGTGAAGCCCCCTTAGCTCTAGCAACATTGTTCGTTCAGTGGAGGTAATTATGTTTCTTCCAACGAGCTCCTCAAAATAACTGTGGGTCATCTGGCGCATACTGGATATTTTGTCTTTTGTTTCCTGATGGAGATAGCTTTTGTTGTCCAACTTCTGCCTACAGACGTATTTTGCCTTTTCCCAAAGTCCGTGCACAATCACGCGAGCATGTTCACTATCCGTAACTTTGCCTTGTCCGAGTAGCGTGGTTACGGCTGAATACATCGCGCTGACAAGTTCGCGGGATTCATCCGCGTTCCTGTTCGACATGTCTTCAAGTGACCCTAACTGCTGTCTGAATCCAGCCGTCAACTCAGTAAGCTGATATTCAGTCATTTGACCCAATTTTGCCAGATCGCGTTCAGTCTTGTCCACCATGTCACTAAGAGATGAAATTCGATCCTTGAACACAAACGGTAGTATCACTGCGGATGAAAGCAGGCCAACAGCCGTGATGACCGACGAAATGACATTAGCCCGACCGTCACCTTCCAAGTTGTTCCAAGCTGCTTCCAGCCATCCATCTCTCAAGCCGAAATAGATCCCTGCAACGACAGTTGCATAGATCGATAAAACGACACCCACAGCTAGCGTCAAAAAAAACCGAGCCTGCTTGCAGCCCGTACTTCTGCCTCGTCACTCGTAGTCAATTCCACCTCCCGCTCACACGGGTGAATAGAAATCCGCTCAACTACTGGGCGTCAAGCCCGACAAAGTATCTTTCGCAAGTTCATGCGGTACTAAAGCGGAATATTATCGTGCTTCTTCCAGGGGTTTTCCAGCTGCTTGTTGGCCAGGGCCCGGAGGGATTTGGCGATGCGGCGGCGGGTTGAGTGCGGCATGATGATGTCGTCGATATAGCCCTTGCGCGCGGCGACGTAGGGGTTCGCGAAATTGTCCTCATACATCTTTGTGTGCTCGGCAATCTTCTCTTCGTCGCCAATATCCTTGCGGAAGATGATCTCGACCGCGCCCTTGGCGCCCATCACGGCGATCTCGGCCGTTGGCCAGGCATAGTTCACATCGCCGCGCAGATGCTTGGAGCTCATCACGTCATACGCGCCGCCATAGGCCTTGCGGGTGATGACGGTGACCTTGGGCACAGTCGCCTCGGCATAGGCGAACAGAAGTTTCGCGCCATGCTTGATGAGGCCGCCATATTCCTGCTTGGTGCCCGGCATGAAGCCCGGCACGTCCACGAAGGTGACAACCGGAATGTTGAAACAGTCGCAGAAGCGGACAAAGCGCGACGCCTTGCGGGAGGCGTCGATGTCCAGAACGCCGGCCAAAGTCATCGGCTGGTTGGCGACGAAGCCCACGGTGGAGCCCTCAATGCGGCCGAAGCCACAGAGGATGTTGGCGCCGAATTTCGGGCTGATCTCGAAGAAGTCGCCTTCATCGGCCACTTTCTCGATCAGCTCGCGCATGTCGTAGGGCGAGTTCGGGTTGGGCGGGATCAGCGTGTCGAGGCTGTCTTCCACGCGCTCGGCGGAATCATAAACCGTGCGGACCGGCGGGTCTTCGCGGTTCGATCCGGGCAGGAAGTCGATCAGGCGGCGCATCTGGACCAGCGCCTCGATGTCGTTCTCGAACGCGCCATCGACCACGCCGGACTTGGCCGCATGGACGGATGCCCCGCCGAGGGATTCGTGGGTGACTTCCTCGTTCGTCACGGTCTTCACCACGTCCGGGCCGGTGACGTACATGTAGGACGTGTCCTTCACCATGAAGATGAAGTCGGTCAACGCAGGCGAATAGACGTCGCCGCCGGCGCACGGGCCCATGATGACGGAGATTTGCGGGATGACGCCGGACGAGAGGACGTTTTCCATGAAGATGTCGGCATAGCCGGCAAGGCTGTCGACGCCTTCCTGGATGCGCGCGCCACCCGCATCGAAGATGCCGACCACTGGTGCGCCATTCATCACGGCGGCCTTCTGGACTTTCACGATCTTCGCGGCATGGGTTTTCGACAGGGAGCCGCCGAAGACGGTGAAGTCTTTCGAGAAGACATAGACGAGGCGGCCATTGATGGTGCCCTGGCCGGTGACAACGCCGTCGCCGGGGATCTTCTGCTCATCCATGCCGAAATCGGAGCACTGATGCTCAACGAACATGTCGTATTCTTCGAAGCTGCCTTCATCCAGCAGCACTTCGATACGCTCCCGCGCGCTGAGCTTGCCTTTGGCGTGCTGGCGTTCGATTCTTGCAGCGCCACCGCCCTGACGGGCCTCTTCGCGTTTGGCTTCCAGCGCTTCGATCACGTCCTTCATGGGGCTCTCCCGGCCTTCTGTTTCTGTTTGCTCCCCCGTGATTATACGGCAGCGCAACAAAGGCAAGTGCGGCGTTAGGCCCTTGAAAACGCAAACGCCCCGGATGTCTGGTCCGGGGCGCCGCGGCAGGGCGATCATTCTGGTCGGCCCGCCGCCAGGGGTGCCGTTGCGTCAGTAGCCGTAGCGGCTGTGGCCGTTCTGGCCGCGATTGCGCGCCTGACCCGTTTGCTGAATACCGTCGAGCCGGGCGACCTGTCCCCGCCGAACGAGACAGGTGACGTCGCGTTCCCACTCGCGGCGGCGGTTCTCGAATTCCACATCATCAAAGCGGATGCGGAACCCATTCGGGCCGATCTGCTGGATTCGGCGGTCATCATCGAAATCGACATCGTGGAAGCCGGCCCGCCATGCCGTGCGACTGATCGCGGCGCGGCAGGCCTGAACGGCGTTGCGACGCAGCTGGCGTTCCTGCCGGAGCGACTGGCCCCATTGATTGGCGCGATACCGGCCATGACGGCCCGTCGGCGCCTTGTGGGCGATTTGGATCGACAGGCCTGTGGCGCCAAGCCGGGTCTCAAGTTGGGCGATGCTGCCCCGGGCCGGGTCGGCCATTGCGGGGGCGGCGATGAGGGCGGACGCAGCAAGGGCAACGGCAGCCACTCGGACATTCATGATTTTCTTCATCATGTGCCGAGCAGACCACGCGCCACAGGAACACGGCCTGAGCGCGGCGTTCATCGCAGGTTTCGCTGCGGTTCATCTTCGTTCAACTGCGGGTGCGCGCTGTTGCGCAGGGCGATCAGCCGAGGCCGACGAGCCAGGTTTCCAGCGCCTTGGCCTCGATCCGGCGCAGCGCCGTGGCGGCCTTGGCTTCATCATCCTCGCCCCAATGCTGGGCCTGCCAGGCCTCGTCAATGCGGGCGACCTCGAACGCGTCGGTCGCCGTCAGTTCGCCCTCGACCACGGCCATGGCCAGCACAGCAGACCCGTAAAGGCCGCATCCGAACAGAAGGCCTGTCAGGGCAAAGTCATCAAGACCGAGCGCATAGGTCCGCGCCGCTTCCAGCGAAGCATCCGGCTGGGGCGAGGCAATGATGCCTTCGACCGGCACGAGGATCACGTCAAGCGCCTGTCCGGCCCAGGCGCGCAGCGGGGCCCAATGGGCCTCTTCCAGCTCGGCCAGTTCCTCAGGCTCCTCGGCGATGTGGCAGACCAGATCGGTCTCGCAATAGCGGGCCAGTTCATCCGCCATCTCGTAACGGGTCTCCGGCACACGATCGATCGCAACATTGGCAAGCCGCGTGAGGTGCATCGACATCAGGTCGATCTCTGCGTCCTGCGCATTCCATTCAGCGGCAACCGCCTTGGCCAGCTTTTCGGTCGGCAGCTTCAGGGCGACGCGCGCAGGCGTCTTGATGGAGCGGCCATCCAGTTCCACGGTCCAGCCGCCGGGGATCTGCTCCGGCTTGGCACTCTCGTAGAAGCGTTTCGGCTTTGGGGTCTCTTGGGTCTCGGTCTCGTCAGTCATGGCCGGGCATGTACGCCCATGAGGGCGGGTTTCCAAGAGGGGAAGTGCTGCAGGATCGATTGGCCGATTGTGATTCAAAAACGCTCAGCAAGCGATGGTAAGACAAGAAAGCATGCGAGCATGATACCGATCCATATGCCCTGCTCCATCCGGCTGCGCGAACCAACGTTTCGGAAAATCGAGGCAAGGACCAAGCCATTAGGCACCACTAGCGACCAGACAGGCACCTCGTAATACAAAAGCCAGTTCGCGTTGCAAAAGCCCCAAAGACCGACAATCCAACCTCGTTGTGACCATCTTCGTTGGACTTCCCGTGATACGCCACGAAGCTTGAGAGCCACGAGCGAGACTATTGCCAATCCGGGAAGCAACACCAACCAACGCGCCCCATCCAGCCGCGTTGACAGGGCCACGAACACCGCAAACACCAGCCCCCAAGGCAGCCAGGCACTTTGCCACGTAACCTTACCGGTCGCCGCACGATTGTATTGCGTCCGCATGTCATCTGTCATGGACGGACTGTTCAGCACAGCACCGTTCAACCCGAATTCAGGAGGTCGCGTTCGTTCCATGCGAGAACGCTAAACCGCAACCTCCAAGAGATCAAAACTCCCTACAGGGTTGACGGCGTCGGATCAAACGCCAGCAGGCTTTTGCGGAGCGTGTCGAACTCATGGTGGATTTCGTGGGCGCCGACTTCTTCCAGTTCGTGGGCGGCGCCGAAGCCCCAGCTGACGCCGTGCGTGTAGACGCCTGCCGCGCGGCCCATGGAAATGTCGTGGATGGCATCGCCGATCATGAGGCTTTCATGCGGCGCGCAGCCGAGGGCCCCCATTGCCTGTTCCACCATGTGCGGATGCGGCTTGCCGGGGCCGTCATCAGCGCACCAGACCGTATCAAAGAAATGCTGGATATCGTGTGCCCCGAAAAGGCTTTCGATGCCCTTGTGAGTCTTGCCGGTCGCCATCGCGATGAGCCAGCCTTCCTCGCGCAGCATTTCGAGCGTTTCCAGCGCGCCATCATAAAGCGGCTGGGTGAAATCTGGCCGGGCCCGGGCGCGAACCCAGGACTCGCGATAATCATTCACCAGCCGGTCGATCTCGGCGGCATTGGCGTCTGGCGCAAGCTGGCCGCAGGCTTCATGCAGGCTGAGCCCGACAATTCGGCGCGTCGCATCATATTCCGGCGGCGTCAGGGCCGACAGGGTGAAGGCCTCAACCATGATTTCATGAATTGAGGTTCGGCTGTCGACGAGTGTTCCGTCCACGTCCCATATGGCAAGCTTCAAACCCGACATCAGATGAACGGTGCCAATGGGTCTTTGCCAGCTTCCTGTTCGAGGAAGCCGAGGGATTCAAAAGTCTGCTTCATGTGCGGCGGCAGCGGCGCGACGATCTTGATCGGCTTGCCAGTCTGGCGCGGTATGATCAGGCTGCGCGCGTGAAGGTGCATGCCGGGCGCAAGGCCCTGCGGCACTTCGCGGCGGGACTGGTATTTGAAGTCACCGAGAATGGACGTATTCATTTCCAGCATATGAAAGCGCAGCTGGTGCATGCGGCCTGTTTCCGGCTTCAGCGCCACCCACGCTGCTTTCTGCCCTGCCGTGGAGATCACCGCATAGTCCGTGATCGAATGACGTGCGCCCTCGACGCCCTGCGCCGAACGGAACATGCGTTCGCGGTCCGCGTCGCGGCGGCCACGGGCCTTGGGATGGATGACGCGGTAACCGTCTTCTTCGTTCTCGTCTTCGATCCCCTTCACCATCCAGCAGCGGATCTGGCCAAAGGGCGGGTTGGGAACACCAACGGTAATGGCCCAATAGACCTTGCTCATGTCGCGGCTACGGAACTTCTCCGACAGCTGCGCGGCGGCCTTCGGATATTTGGCCAGCAGCAGCACACCGCTCGTATCCTTGTCGAGCCGGTGGACAAGGACCGGGCGATGCTCGCCATCGCCCAGCGCGGCCAGCATGCCATCAATATGGCGGCCCTGCCCTGATCCGCCCTGCACGGCGATGCCGGCAGGCTTGTTGATGGCGATCATCTCGTCATCTTCGTAGAGGATCAGGTCGCGGATGAATTGGCGGTCTTCCTCGGAAACGCGCTCGGCCTTTTTCTGCGCCGGACGGGTCGCGTCCGCGTCCATGATCGGCAGGCGCACCTGCTGGCCGGTCTCAAGGCGCGTATTGGCCTTGGCGCGCGAGCCATCGACGCGAATCTGCCCCGTGCGGAGCATCTTCTCGATCTGGCCCTGCGTGACCGGCACGCGGCGCTTGACCCAGCGATCAAGCCGGGTGCCGGATTCCTTGTCGGAAACCGTTTCAGTAACAATCTGGCCGCTCATGCGAATACCTTTCGGGCAATCCAAAGTCCTATGAACAGTGCGATCACGCCCAGTACCAGTGAGAGCCCCGCATAGGTGCCTGCTTTCAGGGTTTCGCCCTTGCGCAGGAATTCCGCCACTTCCAGCGAGAATGCCGAGAAGGTGGTAAAGCCGCCGAGCAATCCTGTCGCCAGGAATAGCCGGGTCGTCTGGTGCAGCCCTTCGGCCTTCAGCGCCAGCCAACCGACCAGGAGGCCCATCAGCAGGCTGCCCAGCAGATTCACGGCGAATGTGCCATGCGGCCAGCCAGACGGCAGGTGGCGCACGGCCATAAGGCCGACCCCATGCCGGAGCGACGCGCCAATGGCGCCGCCTGCTGCAACTGCGAGAAATCCGTTCATGGCGGCCTTCTACGCCGAAGCGGGTCGTTCTTAAAGGGCGAAAGGCCGTAGGCGCTTGCTCAACAAGAAATTTGGGATCAAATGGCTTTGCGCGCGCGGGTGTAGCTCAATGGTAGAGCAGCAGCTTCCCAAGCTGACGACGAGGGTTCGATTCCCTTCACCCGCTCCAATGAAAAAAGCCGGCCCCTGAAGGGACCGGCTTTCTTCGTATCTGGAGAGGGTGCGCAGCTTAGAACAGTGAGACCGCGGGGCCTTTGAGCGTGTAGCGGTCCTTGCCGAGTGCCATGTCGATGGTCAGATAGCCTGACTGGCCCTTCAGCTCGCTGGCCGGGACGCTATCGCCGATGCCCTTGGCGAGCACATTGCCGGACGTGGAGACAACCGACCAGCCAAGTGGCTCAGCGCGGGATTCCGCGAAGACGGCCTTGAGGTCAGTCTTGCCGTTCATCTGGGTCGGCATCGGGGCCTGCAGCGTCCCTTCAACACGGGAGAACAGCTGGACCGAATAGATCCGGCCATTGGCGCGCACAGCCGCCACACCGGTATGGTCGAACTCGCCGCGCTTGAGATTGGCCTTGTTGGCGGGGTCTGCCATCAGGGCACGATAGGCTTCTTCAGGCGTAGCCGAGTCATCCACAATGGCCATGTTGGCGCCGAATGCCCCCATGAGGTGGGTGCGGTCCAGCAGGCGGACCCGGTCGAGATGACTGCGTCCTTCCATGTCCTCGTGGGCCACATAGCCCCGAACCGCCATGTCATAGGCATGGATACGTGCAGCTTCGTTCAGCGTCGCAAGGTTCGTCAGGCTCGCCTTGCCCGCATCGCTGCGGTCAGCGGCCGCGAACTGACCAAGCTGGCCTTGCATGAACGTATCCGGCGTGACGCCATTGAGGCCCTCAAAACAGGCTTCGGTTTCAGTCTGGAATGCAGCAGGCTGCAGGCCGAGACCATCCGACAGGTCACAAGCCTGTTGGGCATTCGCAGTCAGTCCCAGCGCCGCAAGCGCCAGAGCGGAGATTGACATATATCTGTATTGCTTCTGTAACATAAGTGTCACAATACAGTGTGTGACAGATTTGCGTCAAGTAATGACACGTTTGCGTATCTTATCTGTATGCTACTCGGAGGTGTCTTGCCGGAAGGCCCTGCAATCACTCAGAATCCGGCTGGCACGCCCGCAAACCCGCCACAGGAATCACGGTCTCCCAACCTCCATCATTCAGTAGCTTGATGCGGCCAGTTGAGATTTTTTGCCCGCCCTCCACCATCTCGCCGGGCGTGATTCGCAGGGACATCGTCTCGCCCTCGATGGTCGTGTAATCCATTTCGGTCATGAATTGTCCGAACAAGGTCCCGCCCTGGCGGACCAGAGCCATGGTCTGCTGGGTTTCCGACAGCATGGTTTCGGCCGTCTGACTACCTGCCTTGGAGAAGTAGATGAAGCGTCGCGGCGCGCCCTGGGTCCACAGGAACAGCGCGCACTCGCCATCCGCAAGATCCTGCGCTGGTAAATTGCCTGCCTCGGGAACCTCCGGCGCCGGCGGAACGGGCCGCTTCTTGTCGCCGCTCGCACATGCCGCCAGCAGCAGCGCCCCCGCGACAATCGCAATTACCTGCCTCATGGCCTTGTCTCCATTCTGTTCATGGACCGCGTGTAGACCAGCGCACCATTCCGGTCTGCAAATCCCGCAGCCAGCAAGGCAGCGCGCAATTCATCATCAAAATTGGTCAGTTCCAATTCAAACCCATCCTGTGCAACAGCCTTGAGGACAATGTGTGTGCCGTCCCCCGCATCCCCAGACAATTGCGCAGTCAACCGGGTGTCCGTGCAGGTCAGCGGACCGCTGAGGACGGGCCAGTCCCGGCCAAACGATGCCGCGGCAAGGCGGGCCACATCGCTCGTCACATTCCCCGCCGCCGCCTCGCACCGGTCGCCCGACAGTTTCACAGAGCCGTTCGAGAGTCGGAGGCTGCTGCCGAGCTGCGCAATAACAGGATCGGCGCCAACCTGCTCCGTTAGCGGAATATTCAAGGACACTTCTTCCGCCACAACAGACGATCCGGATGCCTTGATCCTGCCCCGCCCCTGGCCAAACGGCCCGCTCCACGACACATCATGCGACGGGCCGCCTGTCACGAAACGCAAAACATCGGAATCGAGATTGACCGCACCGAGCGGCGTGCCGCGCCATGACAGGCCGGTGACCTGACCATGCCAAACCGACCCACGCGCCTGCTGCCAGCTGACGCCGCGATCCGCGATACCTGACTGGCGCAAGGCAAAGGACAGGGGCGCGAAAGCGATCAGACCGCCAATCAGCGTGATGACGAAGAGCGCGACAAAGAGAAATCCTGTCCGCATCATGACCCGCCTCCCGCAAACTCAAAACTTGCCCGCACATAGCCAGCCTCCTCGGCGAACATGGTCACGCGTTCAGGCACGGCGCCATAGCGCATGTCCGCATCGGCCAGCCAGGCATAGACCAGAGTCGGCACCGTCCGCTCAAACTGCAGGATCAGTCGGCCGTCATCTGCGGTCTGCAACCGCGACACGGACAGGCCTCTCGCATTGGCAAGCTGCAACAGATCCGAACGTAAGTTCTGACTGGAGGCGCGGGCGGCAGTGGCACCGGCCACGCGCGTCGTTTGTGAGGTGAGCTCCGCCGAGACCACGTCGAGCTGCCGACTGGCGGCTTCCAGAGCCAATTTCGAGTCCGCCTTTGCAGCCATCAGGGGCCGCACGATCGCGAATTGCAGGAGCGCGACAATCACGAGCAGGAGTGCCACGCCGATCAATCCCCGCTCTCGTCCGGTGCGGCTGTTCCAGTATCCCATCATGACCGGCCTCCAATCGACAGATCGCCCACAACCCGTCCATCCTCAAGGCGCGTATCCCCCAAACTGACCTGCAGGCCGGTGGCCTCAACCGCCGTCTTCAGATCCAGGTCAGCTCCAAAGGCCGGATATGTCAGCGTGGCGCGGAGCTCACCGATGGCGCGGTCATAGCGCAAGCTGACCAAATTCGCTCCGCTGACACTCTCCACCGCTCCGTATAGCGCCGCACTGGTCTGCTGGAAGCTGGGCGCGGCGACGCTGGTCGCTGACCCGGTGCGCGAGCGCAAGGCGGCGGCAGGATTGGACGGCACTTGCTGGCCCGGGAAAGCGGCGGCATATTGCGCGCGGGATTCCGCATCCAGCGCCGTCGTCAAATTCTTCATCGTATGCACCGACAGCGCCGTCTGCACGCCCCATGCCACAAACAGGGTGGCCGCAAGCGCCGCGGGCAAGCGAAACTGTTTCAGGGAGATGCCGGTTTCAGAGGCGCGGGCATATGTGCCCTGCCGGAGATCGGTCAGGCGCGGCGCCACCTCGGCCCAGAGCGCCAGTTCGGTCAGGGACTCTGCGCGACGGGGAGCGGCGTTTGCCTCCGTGCCCTTGAGGAGCGCCGACATGACATCACTCGGCCAGTCATTGTCGAACGCAACGGGACGTCCCTCGACGGTCAGCATTTGATAGCGACCGAAATCGACCTGTTCGGTTGGCGGCAACAGGGACAGATCCGGCACAATCCGGGCCGATCCGAGGCCGGCCGCCTCAAGCTGGGCCAACCAATGCTGCATGACTGTGTGGGACACGGCATAGACTATCCGGAACCCCGCATCGTCCTGATCCGCAGACACGGCGACGTGAACGGACTCAACCGGCACGGCGAGATCATCCTCGATCGCAAACGTCGCAAGGCGCGTCAGTTCTACCGGCCGCCGGGCCGCCGCACGCACCCGGTGCGCTGTCACTTCGGTTCCGGGAACGAAGACGACAACATCCGCACCAGATGGAATGCCAGCGCTCTCCGGTACGGGCTCAAGCCCGGACGGACCGCTCCGCACGAACCGCCAGTTTTCGCCGTCCCTCGGGATTTCCGTGTAAAGTCTCGGGCGCATCAGCCAGATCTCCTGTTTGAGCCCTGTAGGACATAAATGCCATCGGTGCCACGCCCATAGGTCGCATCGATGCGAATGGTGCCCGTGTCGGAGGCAATCGAAATGGCAGCCCCAATCTGATCGGAGCGTATCGACAGCGCGCTATCCCGGCGCAATTCCGGCGCGATACTGGCCACATCCCGCGACAGGAGGAATTCTCCAACATTCAGCCACCCCCCTTCCGGGCGCGACAGGATCAGTTGTTCGGCTTCGCTTGTGGACAACTCGTCGGAGAAGCGCGCTGCCAGCAGTGGCGCCTGAGCCGCTGTCAGCGTATTGATGTTTAGCGGTGCATCATCCGACCTTGAACGGACGCAGACCAGGTTCGAAATCTCGTTCATTACATCCGGAGTGAAGCCGTCGATCGCGCGCAGGTCGCTGATAGAGACGAGCCGCTGTCCCGGCGTCCGATGAGGGATTGCCCGGCCTCCATACGCGCCATCTTCGGCGCCGGAGGCGCGGGGACTGGTATCCGCGTCCATCCAGTCGGACAGCGAATCCACCAGATGCTGCGCCTCGCTGTTGAACAGGCCTGCGCCCTCAAGCATGCGGTGGAGTTGGTCGGGGGACACGCTCCCGGCGGAGGCTTCACCGTCCCCCAGCGAAAGCGCATTCAGATTCAGGCAATTCGTGGCCTCGTAAAACCGGACGGAAATTGTCCCACGCGAATACGCAAATACAATCGGCTCACGGAACAACAGGGAGTCTGGCGTCAAGGCTCCGTCTGTCTTTGCCAGGGCCTCGTTCACAAATGCCTCACCCACAGACAAGGCCCCGCGTGTTGCCCAGAAGCTGTCGGCCCGGCTGGCTGACACTCGCGAAACGCTGACGGATCGCGCCAGCGCATCGGTCGCCGCGAGCGCCGCTGTCGACATCAGGACGATGATGAGCAAGACGCTGAGCAGGGTCGCGCCGCGCTCATGATCGGAACGGTGCGAGCGTTTCATCCTGCGCCCCCAACAAGGAAAAGCTGGCGCAACTCATCGCCTTCTCCGAACACGAAAGTCAGCTCGACCAGATCCGGTAGCGTGTCTGATTGGCCCGGCCAGTCCAGTTGCCAACTGGTGCCGGTCAGAAAGCGCAGACCGACGCTGTCGAGGTCTTCGGCAATCACGCGATCTGCATAGGGCGTGTTGTAGACCGGATCAGGGCGCAGCCAGGCGCGGCGAACAAGGCTTCCGTCGGTCAGGAAGTATTCCACCCGTTGCAGGTCGCCCCGTGGCTCGACCTTACCGGGATTGATCCAGCCAGCCCGGGTGAAGGCCAGCAAGGGCTCCAGTGTGGAGAATCCGCCGCTGAAGGCCTTGGGAGCATCGAGCCCATTGGGCGGTTGGGTCAGGCGCAGGGTCGCATTGGCGAGGTCATCCCGCAGCAGGCTATGGGCCGTATCCTGATCGCGAACCATCTCTGTGCGGGCCTCCACCATCTGACCGGACCGCAAGGTCTGGATCAACAGGGTCGATCCCGCCACCATGAGCAGCGAGGTCACGGCGAGCGCCACCAACATTTCGATCAAGGTGAACCCGGCCGACTTGCTCATGATGTCGGCACCCGCATCAGGGTCTGGCGGTTCACGAGTTGCTGGCCCGTTTCAGCATCGCCTATCGTGACAGACACCGAAAACAGGCCTTCCCGTCCGGTGGCGCTGATCGTGCGCATCCAGGTCAGCCTGCGCCCGCGCTGCGTACTTTCCCCGGTGTTCACACCCGGCGGAATGGCTCCGGGGCGAACGAGCGCCTCGGCCATCAGATTGTCCGCTTCGACAGTGGCAAGGAAACGCTGGTCCACATGGCGCGCGCCAACAAGGGTTTCGTTCCCGAGATGCGCCAGCGACATGGCAGCAATACTGAACACGCCGAGCGCAACCAGCACTTCGACCAGCGTGAAGCCTTGCTGTGAACGCGGAGACGTCATGTCAGCGCTCCACCTCGACCATGCCGGACGAAGACACGGTCAGGACACGCCGGTCCGTGCCCTCGATCAGGGTCAGCGGCTGCGCTGACACGATGCCGGTCGCGTCGGCCACGATGTGCGGCCAATCCTTCGGATCACTCTCCTGAAGCCCCCGGCGCGATGTTGAGACAGAGATCGCCAGAGGGGATGGCAATGTGTGCGCCGATCGCGGCAGCGCGACCCAGCGACTGTCACGCCAGGCTTCGGCCGCATATTCATCTTCCCCCAGGCGGATGGCGCGCACCTCGCCCGAGGCGATGGCCTCGTCTGCCAAACGGTCAATGGCCAGCTCCAGCCGCGCCACTTCCCGGTCAAGACGGGACGGCTGGCGGGGCAGCGTCATGACGATTGCGGCGCTGGCCAGCGCCAGAATGAAGAGCGCAACCAGAACCTCAACCAAAGACATGCCGGATTGAGAGGACAGGATTGGCGTCATCAGCTTGCGGGATCCCAGTTCCCGATATCGTCGTCCGTTCCGGCTTGTCCATCCGGACCAGTGGAGAAGACGTCATAGGCGCTGCCCGACCGTGTGCCAGGGAAAGCGTACTCGTATTCATTGCCCCAGGGATCAGTCCGCATGCGTTTGATATAGCCGCCGGGGCGGTACTGCGCGGCCTGTGCACCGGTGGGCGCCGTGCTCAGCGCCGCCAGGCCCTGATCTGCGGAAGGGTATCCGTACATGTCGAGATTATACATATCGAGCGCGCTTTCGAGCGCCGCAATGTCGGAATGCGCCTTGCCGATGCGGGACTGGTCGGTCGCCGGGGCGACATTCACGACGATCAGCGTGGCGAGCAGGCCCATGATGAAAACCACCACCATGAGTTCCACGAGCGAGAAGCCCGCCGTCTTGCGGCGCTTTTCCTGAGGGGTGCGGGGCGTGACTAAGTGCATGACTGCCTCCTATCCGATAGCGAGAGTATTGAGTTGCAGGATCGGCAACATAACCGACAGAACGATCAGGCCAACCAGCCCGCCGAGCACAACAATGATCAGCGGCTCCAGCAGGGACAGGAGCGTGGACGATCCCGTTTCGAATTCATTGTCCAGATAGTCTGCCGCGCGGGTCATCATGCCGGGAATGTCGCGCCCGGCCTCTCCGCTGGAGACCATGTGCACCATCATGGGCGGGAAGACACCGGTGGCCTTCAGCGCGCCGGCAAAGGAGCCGCCTTCGCGCACACGTTCGCCAATCTGTTCTGCCGCCTCACTGAAGACGAGATTGCCCGAGGCACCCTTGGCCCCGCTCAAAGCCTCAAGAATGGTCGCGCCAGAGCCGGAGAGCGTCGCGAAGACACGCGCGAACCGGCCCGCGCAGACGGTCCGGTTTAGCGGGCCCACAATAGGCAGGTTCAGGCTGTAGCGATCAATTGCGCGGCGCACCGCGGGAACCCTGAAGGCGCGGACCACGGCGAAGACCAGGGTCGCGAGCGCCAGAGCGATCAGGATACCATGTGATTGCAGGGCTTCGGACAGATTGACCACGATACGGGTGATCAGTGGCAGATCGGTGTCGAACAAGTCGAACTGCTCGACCAGGCGCGGCACGACAAACAACATCATGGCGATGATCATGCCGACAGCCATGATGCCCAAAACCGCCGGATAGATCAGCGCTGCCTGAACCTTTTGGCGCAATTGGTGACTACGCTCCAGATATGTCGCGAGGCGCTCCATGACGTCGCCAAGCCGTCCCGACAGTTCGCCGGCAGAGACGACCGAGCGCACGAGCGGTGGAAACGCCTTTGGCGCGACTGACATCGCGTCTGCTAGACGCGCGCCTTCGGTGACTTCAGTCTTGATGGCGTGCAGGACACGCTGGGCCTGCGGGGTTGCCGCATCCTCTGCGGCGGCGCCGAGCGCCTGTTCGACCGGAAGGCCCGATTGCAGGAGTACGGACAATTGCCGCACCAGAAGGACACGCTGCTTTTCGCCGATCCGGCCGCCGATGCGGCTTGCCTTGGCCGATTGCTCGCTGACGGGAATGACATCGAGCGCCATGAGATCCCGCAGGCGCAATTCGCGGCGCGCAGAACGCGGGCTTTCGGCGGAAATAATCCCTTTCTGGCGCCTGCCATGATCATCGACGGCGACATACTCAAATGCCGGCATCACCCACCTCCCTTGCGGCTGACGCGGAGCACCTCAGCGGGGCTGGTTTCCTGCGAGACGACATAGCGCCGCGCATTGTCGATCAGGCGGTCATGTCCGGAAAACGCGGCTTCGTCGATCCGGTGCTCGCTGGCCTCGGACCCGAGCAGGTCGCGGATATTGCTGTCCACGACCAGAAGCTCATAGATACCGATCCGGCCATCAAAACCGGTATTGCCACACGAGAAGCAGCCATTCGGCTCGCCCACCATGACGGTGTCACCTGCGCCAAAGCCGAGGGCATCGAGCTCGACCGCAGTGGCCGGACGCTCCGTCTTGCAATTCGGGCAGAGGCGGCGGACGAGGCGCTGTGCCATCACCGCGCGCAGCGTGGACGCGAGCAGGTAGGCCTCGACGCCCATGTCACGCAGGCGGGTGATTGCCCCGGCAGCGCTGTTCGTGTGGAGTGTGGACAGAGCGAGACGGCCCGTGGAGGCGAATTCAAACGCGACTTCCGCCGTTTCGGAATCCCGGATCTCGCCGACCATGACGACATTCGGATCCTGACGAAGAATGGAGCGGAGCGTCGCCGCAAAGGTCAGGCCGACCTTGTGGTCCATCTGGGTCTGGCTGATGCCCGGCAGACCATACTCAACAGGGTCTTCCAGGGTCATGATGTTGTCGCGACCGTTGTTCAGGCGCGAGAGCGACGCATAGAGCGTCGTCGTCTTGCCGGAGCCGACCGGCCCGGTGACAAGGATCACGCCATTTGGCTGGGCCAGCGCATCGGAGAAACGCTCCAGCGTGTCAGCATCCATACCAAGCTCCGGCAGGCCGACCAGCGCGTTCTTTGTGTCGAGCAGACGCAGCACAACCCGCTCCCCATACCGGGTGGGGAGTGTGGCCACACGCACATCAATAGACCGTCCGCCCACTGACAGCGAAATCCGGCCATCCTGCGGGAGACGCTTTTCGGCTATGTCGAGCCGCGCCATGACCTTGATCCGAGACAAGATGGGCGCGGCCAGTTTGCGCGGCGGAGTCAGAACTTCGACGAGGTCGCCATCGATCCTGTAGCGGATCGAGAGATGGTTTTCGAACGGGTCGATATGGATGTCGGACGCGCGGCGCTTGATGGCTTCGTGGATCAGGCCGTTGATCAGGCGGATCACCGGCGCGTCATCCTGCCCGTCGAGCAAGTCTGCAGCTTTCGGGATATCGTCGATCAGGCTCTCCAGACCGCCCCGGCTCTCCACGGCGGCATCGACGTCATCATCCGCCATCGGTCCAGACGCAAAGGCCTCGGCCAGCAACCGGTCATAGGAGTCCTTGTCCAGAGATTCCAGAGCAAACACGCTGCCGAGCGCGCGTCGTGCCTCCACCAGCGCCAGCGGATCTGCGCCCTGACGGACAGCCACGGTCAGCTGCTCCCGTCCGGGCAGGACGACCAGTCCCTTCTCCTTGGCAAAGGCGTATGTGAATTGCGTCGGGGCGAAATCGGTCGGCGTCATTGCGGCGGCGGGCTTCCCAGCACTTCTGTGATGAAATTGTCGATAGAGGACGTGTCGCTCCCCTCTCCGTCCCAGAGTTCTTCGGCGCGGATATAGTTGTAGGAGCGTGATGTAACGGCTTTTGCTCCGGCACGGTCGCGAACAATCGTCGGGCGGATGAAGACCATCAGATTCGTCCGACCAAGCGACTTGCCTTCCGTCCGGAACAGGCGACCTGCAACAGGAATATCCCCAAGCAACGGCACCTTCTCATTGGAAAAGGCTTCGGTCTGCTCAATAAGGCCGCCAAGGACAATGATCTCACCATCGTCGGCGATCACGCTGGTATTGATCTCTCTCGTATTGAGCACGATATCTGTCACACCTGCCGTAATAGCGCCGGCCACATTGGATACGGTTTGCGTTATTTGCATACGGATCGTTCCATCATTCGACACTCGAGGCGTAACGGTCAGCCCAACCCCCACATCCTTGCGATCCACGGTCGTGAAAGCGTTTGTGTTATCGTCCCCCAGCACCTGACCGGTTGTGATTGGCACATTCTGCCCGACAAGCAGCGACGATGTTCCGTTGTCCAGAGTCATGTTGAATGGCTTAGAGAGAATGCGGGAATTTGTGTCCGCTTCCACAGCCGTCAGTACAGCGCCGAACAATGTATCACCATCCTGCCCGCCGACCCCAACCGTGATCCCGGTCAATCCCAGTAGCGAGTTGAGCGCCGCCGTTGTCAGCGAGTCGCTGACTGCGCTGTCCTCGTCCCCTGAAAATGGCGTGTCACTGCTGATCGCTCCCGCAAGCGTGAGCAGGTTTGGCGCCGATGCCGAGAAATTTGTCGTGGCGAACGGGACTGAACTGCTGCCGGTGCCTGACAACAGGAATTGAAGACCGAGTTGCCGCGCCGTGTCGTCAGCCATTTCGACAATGATGGCCTCCACCAGAACCTGGGCGCGGCGGCGGTCAAGATCGCCAATGACGCGCTCGAGGCTAAGCAGGGTTTCCGGCGCCGCGCTGATGACCAGCGAGTTGGTGGAATCATGGTGGGCGATTGTGGTCGCCTCACTCGCATCCGCGAGTCCGCGGCGCTTGTCGATGGCAAAGGCCACCTGCTGCAGGATCGGCACCACATCGGCCGCATCCGCATTATTCAGCGGGACGACCCGGATCGTGTCCTGAAGCCGGTCGCGGCCATCCAGATCCGCCGTCACGAGCTTGGCGCGCTCAACGGCGGCCGGATCACCGCGCAGGATCAGCGCATTGCCCGCCTCGGACGCTATGGCCCTGAAATTGGATTTGTAGGCGTCCTCGCCGGCACTGGTGTTCAGAGAGGTCAGGATGTTCGCGACTTCCGTGGCGGAGGTGTTGGCCAGCTGGATGGTTTCCGTCACCGAAGGGTCGGCATCAATCTTGTCGACCATGCTGCGCAAGCGGGGAATGTTGGACGCATAATCCACAACGACCAAAGTGTTCGACTGGGCATTGGCAATCACCTGTCCCTGCTCGTCAATCACCGGCTTGAGCATCTTCGCTGCTTCGAGGGCGTTCAGATGCTGGAGGCTGAAGATTTCGGTGGTGAAGGCGTTCGATCCGTATGCCCCCATGCCCGCCTCACCCACAGCACTTTGTTCCGGGACAATGCGATATGTGGCCTTACCGGCCGGGATCGCCGTAAATCCGTGCACGCGCAAGGAGGACAGGAACACATCGAACACTTGCTGGCGCGTCAGCGGCGTGGTGGAGGAGACCGTGATCCGCTTGGTGCGCGCTTCCGGATGCACGACAAACGTGTAGCCCGTCACCGTCGACACGTCCGCGATAAGGGCGGACAGCTCGACATCCTCGAAATTCAGGATGTGCCGCGCCGTATCCGCCGGCGTCTCATTGGCCAGGGCAAAGGCCGACGGAGATGCTGCGAGAACTGCCGTTGCGGACAAGAGGGTTTTCAAATTCATGTCTATCGGGCCTCCTCGGGCGCGAGGGTATGGTCAATTGTCTTTCCGTCCCGGTCGATCTTCAGACGAACGGGATTAGGATCGGAGAATTTCCGGGCAAGCTCTGCCGGAGGAACGTCATTGATGTCTGCGCCATCCAGGCCCACGACCACATCGCCGGGCTGAAGACCCGCGCGGGTCATCACGTCAGCGTCACCCCGGGAGCCGATACGGTAGCCGACAAATTCCTGACCGTGATGGACCGGATCTATCGTGATGCTGGACATCAGATCGGCGCGGGCGATCCGAGCGCTGGTGGAGCCCGTGGCAGAATTGTTGCTCTCGGGGTCAGGCTGGCCCGGCGTGGTCAGGACCGATAGCAGGCCGGCGCCGCCTTCCATCATCAGGGCCTCCGTCTGGCCGCCCTTCCGGAGCGTGACGCGGTCCCCATAAATCCGGTGAAGGGTGACCCCCTCAAGGATGGCTTCGCCGGGCGAATAGGCTGCGGTCCGGTTGTCTGGTGTGGTGATGAGGGCGATGCCGCCGGCCTCTTCCGACGATGCGCGGACACCCCGCAGCTTGAGGTTCAGACTTGTTTCCGGCGCGTCCGGGATATCCGCCACGAGGGCGGAGGCCGCGCCGAACGGATTTTCGTGGAGGAGCCGGGACGTATCCACGGATATGTTGGTTGCGATACCTTGCGGGGGCTGCACGACGGAGCGAACCGGGATGTCCGGAGAGACTGCCCCGCCCGGTTCTACCGCCAGCCAAATGAGCTTTGCCGTCGCCAAGCCAATGCCCACGACCAAGGCGACCTCAATCACGCGCAAGGCAGGCCCGACGCTACGCCGAGCGAAAATTGCAAGAGATTCAAGCCGTTCCGTCAATATCAAGCCCCTCGAAAGAGGGTTTCCCCTAAGCTAACAGGTCCGCGACGACAATGGCCGCGGACCTGTAATTGATGATATGCAATATCAGAGCCGAAGCTAGAACATACGTTTCAGGCCAATACTGAAAATGGTTCCCTGCTCGTACGTATCGACATCCACGCGGTCACCCCCGCGCTCCTGAAAAGCTTCATAGTCTTCCTGAAGGATGTTTTCGATGTTGAGGGAGAATTCATACTGGCCGCTGCCAGACTGGAAGCGCTTGTTCCAGACAAAGTCCACCGTCATTGGCGGCTGCTCCAGAATTGCGGGCAGGTTGCCGTTCTCACCCGACCGGATACGCTCGCTGACATAATTGAACAGCAGGTTGTATTCGGACTGCGCCTCTTCATTGAGAAGGCCCAGCTGGACGTTGAAGAGGTGTTCGGACTGGCCCTGCATCCGGCGCCCGTCTTCGAGACGCCCGGCAGCCGTCGTGGTGCCGCGCACCGGGTTCAGATTCGTACCGATATTGAAAGCCACTTCACCATCTGCTCCGATCTCCGAATCTGACCAGGTGTAGTTGGTTTTCACCTGAACTTCGCGATCATCAAAGAAGCCCAAGCCGGTCCACTGGTCGAATGGCAGGAGCTGTTCGTATTCGACTTCAAATCCGTACAGCTTGGCAGAGGGTACGTTGATAAACGTCGTCTGAATTGTCTCTGTACCGGCCAGGATCTCCTCGATCGGGTTTTCCAGATCCTTGTAGAACAGGCCGAGCGTCACGAACTGGTCACGGGCGAAATAGTATTCGCCGCGCAGGTCATAGTTCTTGATCGACGCGTTCACGAGATACGGGTTACCGAAGAAGGTGGCGTCGGTTTCCGTATTGACGAACACAGCCGGGGCCAGTTCGCGGAACTGAGGACGCGTCAGCGTTTCGGAATATCCCCCACGAACCTGCAAATCCTCGATCGGGTTCCAGGTGATGGTCAGAGCCGGCAACCAGTCAGACTGGTCGATGACCCCTTCCACCGTGTTGCCGGTGAGATCGCCACTGATGTTCTGCGTATCAATGGCCTCGATCGCGTCTTCAAAACGCACGCCCAGCGCAGCCCGGATATAGGGCGTGATCTGAGCATCGATCCCGGCATAAGCGGCATCAATTTCCAGCGTTGCGACATAGAATTGCGGGAATTGCTCACCAGCTACTTCCGTAATCGAGCCAACACCCGACCGGAAGATATAGTCATAGATGTAATCGAGACGCTGAGTGCGGTCCGTGCCGCCGACACCGTTGATATCGTAGAGCAGCGAGGTGGCTGCGCGATCATTCTCAACATAGCTGTAGCCAAATTTCAGGTCAGCCTCACAAAGGAACGTACACTCCCCGTCCCGCGTCATCGGCAATGTGCCGTCGATCCCGAAATCCGTGGTATCATCCTCAACCTTGCTGAACTGCATACGGTTCGCAGCAGGGCTGGTAGAGAGGATCGGCACGCCGGCATCATTGATGTTGTAGATGTTCGACAATTGGTAGGGCGCATCCCGAAGCGCTTCGGAATATGACGCGCGCCATTCCACCTTCATATCCATGACTTGAGGCAGGAAATGCTCGCCCTGGACCTGCGTGGACCAGAGCTGTTGCTCGACCCATTCCAAAGCATCGAGGCGCTGGTCGACGTCTTCATTGTTCTCGCCGGTAATGATCCGCGCTTCCTTTTCAGAGGAGCGGGTCACAAGCCCGGTGAACTTGATCTCATGGTCGGAGAATGCCTCGAAACCAATTGTCGCTAAGGCGTTCGTATCAATCGTATTCTGTGTGCTCAAACGATCCAGCTGGAAAGCTGACCGGAGACCGTCACCCTCAAGGTCGCCATACCCCCGCGTTCCCCGCTTCGTCTGCCAGGAATTGCCATATCCGACAGCGGCGATCACGCCCATCGAGATATCAGACGTGAGGTCGAAATTGTTGCCTGCCGACATATCGATGCTGAAGTTCGGAGCAACCTCCCCTTCCTGCATGACCAGGAGGGATGAATTGTCAGTCAACTGACGGCCGAACTCAGTTGTGAGACCATCTGCCAGGGAAGGCAGGTCGCGAGCACCATCATCGAAGCCCAAAATGTCGGTATCTGTCCCGTCATACATCAGGCCATTGCGAAGCGTCGTCGACGTATCGCGGGCAACTTTTGCGCCGACAGTAAAGAAGGCTTCATCCGGCACGGTCTTGGTGCGCAAATCGACAAGACCGCCCCCAAATTCGCCCGGAAGGTTTGGTGAATAGGTCTTCTGGACCAGAACGCTCTTCAGAGCGGATGTCGGAAACAGGTTCAGCGGCACGACCCGGCGCAATGGCGCAGGGCTTGGCAGCGGTGATCCGTTGAGAAGCGCGGTCGAGTAGCGCTCATTGAGACCACGGACGTAAATGAACTCGTCTTCAGCCGTGGCGATACCGGCAACACGCGCGAGGGCAGCGGCAGCATCGCCGTCTCCCTGCAGCGAGAAATCGCCTTCATCAATGAGAGCGGCGACTTCGGAAGTGGAGCGTTTTTCGTCCGGAATGAACAAGCCACGCACGACGACAGTTTCCTGACGGGCTTCCTCCTCCTGCTCGACAGCAGGAGCGGAGTCGGATGGCGAGGAGTCTTCTTGAGCGAATGCCGGTGACAGCCAGGCAAGGCAGGCTCCGGTCAACAGCAAGGAACGGGCAGACAGGAGGCGTTTCATTTGAGGTTTCCTGTAATGGGCTGACGGGACTCAGCCCCGCCGAAATGTCTCTGGTCTGAACGACGGAATGGGGCAGCAGAGTCTGCCGCCCCATCCAATCTGTTCAAGGCCGGCTTAGTTGGTCGATGTCAGGTTACCTTCCTGATCGATCGTCCAGCCGAGGAACCACTTGTCATCAGCATCTTCGACAGCGCCGATATATGTTGTGGCTTCGAGGTTGCCGATGCCGGTCACGTCATAGACGGGAACAGCGTTCTCATTGGCGCCCGGGACAAGACCAGGACGGCCCGACCGGAAGGCAAAGCCGGACATGGTCACCGTCTGACCGGTCACAACATTGTCAGCTGTGACGAAGGTCACGTCGTCCGTGTCACCGCTCTCGATGTCTTCACCATTGTCGGAGAGGAAGAGCGAGCGGATCAGCAGGTCGTCATTTGTAACGTTGGTCTGCGTCTGTGGATCATCGACATCCAGACCGGCATCTGGCCAGCCAAGGATGATGGCGTTCACAAGCGTACCCTGCGTACCGCGACGAAGCACGGCGCCCGTGTCTGCAGCAGCGTCGCCACTGGCAATGATCGTGATGTTGGACAGATCCGGGCTGGAGACCGGCGTCTTGTCGTTCTCACCATTACGGTTGTCACCCTCGATGCCGCGCGGGTCACCCGAAAGGCCGCCCGTTGCACTTGTCGCACCGGCGTAGACGATGCCGTACTGCAGCGAACCGGTCCAACCATCTGTCCAATCGATGCTGTCGTCACCGCAACCCGTTGCGACCAGGTGTTTGGCGTTTACCGCACCACCGAACCATTCGAAGCAGTCGTCGAGGTTGTTGTAGACTTGGACATAATCAACTTCGGTGCCCGAACCGACACCCTGGAAGGCAATGCCGTTCAGTTCGTCCGTATTGGTCAGGCGTGTACCAGCATACTGAACGCGGGTGTAGAAGATCTGACCGGAGTCATCGTCGGCAGTTGCACCACCGAACAGGCCGGAGGAACCTTCGCCTGACTTTTCACAATCAACCGTGCCGCCCGTCGCAGTGGTCTCGTTACAGGCATTGATCGGAGCGCGACCGTTGATGACGATCCCACCCCAAACACCCTTGGTGTCCTGGTCGAGGGCCGCGATTGTGCCATCCACAACCGTCTTGGCGGTGAAGACGACCGGCTGAGCTTCGGTGCCGTTCGACAGGAGGCGAGACCCCCGAGCGATGACGAGGTAGTCGTCATTACCTTCACCGACGACCGTCACACCCGCATCAATCGTAAGCGATGCGGCAGCAGAGCCTGCGAGCGGTGCAGCCGGATCGGGACCACGGTCAACCCCGACAAAGACCGGACCGACCAGTTCATAGATCAGCTCGTCTCCATTGGAGAGACGCAGGTCTGACGTGATGGAGCTGGAGCCATCAATCTGGCACAGCTTCTTGCCGTCCAGTTCGCCATTTTCAGTCGTGCCGGTTGGGCACTCGGCTTCTTCTTCGTCGAACAGCGTGCCAGCGAGGGCAAAGTTAGCCCAGCTGTTTGCACTGGTTTCGGTTGGTCCGAATGCACCGATATAGGTGGTGGTATCGAAGAAGGCGTCAGCTGCCAGAACCGTGGACACAGGAACGTTCAGCTCCTGCTGGCCAGGGAAGAAATTCTCCACCAGCGAGTTGTTGCCCGTCCGGATGTTCGCAGAAGCCGCGAAGGTCGGAACACCGTCGGAGTCCGTAGCGAAATTCTCAGCCGTGTCGAGGAGCAGGGATTCGATCACCAGATCGCCATCCGAGAAGCCGGTAAAGGTCTGAGGGTTATCGACGTCGATGCCGGTTGCGTAGCCGGTCACAATGCCGTTCACGATGTTGCCCTGTGTACCACGGCGCAGCAGGATGCCCTGCTGATTGCCATCTGTGCCGACGAGCGTGAAGTTGGAAACACTCGGGCTGGAGAATGGCGTCTTGTCATTCTCGCCGTCACGGTTGTCAGCTTCGATGCCGCGCGGATCGTCAGAGCTAGGAACTGTCGAGCGGACAGCTGCGAACTGCAGCTTGCCCTGCCAACCATCGGTCCAGTCCAGCGAGTCATCGCCAGCGCCGGTGATGACAACGTGCTTCGCGTTCACAGTACCGCCAAACCATTCGATACCGTCATCGAGATTGTTGTGGACCTGAACATAATCAACGTCCGTGCCGGACCCAACGCCCTGGAAGGCGATGCCGTTCAACTCGTCCGTATTGGTCAGGCGGGCGCCTGCATACTCGACGATTACATAGTTCAGGTTACCGGAATCATCGTCAGCGGTTGCGCCGCCGAACAGACCGGATGACCCCTCGCCGCTTTTCTCACAGTCAGCGGTGCCGCCGGTTGCAGTGGTTTCGCCGCACGCATTGATCGGTGCGAAACCGTTGATGACCAGGCCGCCCCATTGAGCATTGGTGCCAGCTTCGATCAGGTTGGAGCCGGTCTCTTCATCATTCATGGCTGCACGCGCCGTGAAGCGGATCGGAGCAGCCTCAGTGCCCGTCGCCGCAATCGTCGAACCGCGCGTCACAACGATATAGTCATCGGTGGCTGTCGCGGTGCCGCCTGCGGACGCGCCGAAGAAGCGAACGCCCTCATTGATCGTCAGCGTGACGGGCGTTCCAGCGTTATCCTTGTTGTCTTCACCGATGAAGACGGGGCCCTGAATGGCGATCGTGGTGTTGGCTGGAATTTCAAGGTCGGCCGTGATCGTCGTGCCGCCTGTAGCGTCGGATCCGAGCACACACACGTCGACGTCGGAGAAGCCATCGGCAGCCACAGCAGCAAATGTGGCTTCAGCCGTGCCCGTAGGACAGCCGGCTGTCGGGACCAGATCGATAGTCGCTGCGGCCGGCGGCGGTGGCGGAGGCGGCGGCGGTGGGCTCACCGGCGTTTCGGATGCTCCTGGTGAGGAAATCGTCGTGTCCGAACACGCAGCGAGTGTCAGCACGGCAACACTCGCCATGGTCGCGAGCTTCAAGGTCTTCCCGAGTTTCATTCTTTACCCCTTTGTGGCCCCAATGAAGGATGCCGGTCTCAGCAATAATTCGTTGGATCGGGCCAATAGTGATTCCATGGCCACCTGCATCCGAAGCGGCTTATCGCAGTGACCCGCGACGGTTTCCGCACAGTTCCGCAAAGTTTTTATGACGGCTGCACTAACCTTCATGAACCCGCAGTCCACGGCCTGTGAGCGCGCCGCCAGAAACGTCAGGCACGCGAAAAAGGCTCGATAATCAACTGTGATCGCGGCACTCCTGAGAAGGAGACCGACGCGGCCGTGTTAACGCTGCATCGCCCGGAACATTAAGGGATCAGGCGTCAGGATCACCGACAAGGACGACCGATACGGGAATCTGGAACAGATCGCCTTCCCGCGAGAAAAACAGCGTTTTCCCATCCGCGGAAAGGCCGGGCCCATAGTCTATACCTGCAGAATTCAGAGGCTCTCCGGGATTTCTCGGCGCGTCCCAAGTGCCATCTTCCTGTCGGCTGGAAATCCAGATGTCGACAATGCCGATCTTGGGGGCGCGATGCGAGTAGAAGAACAGCGTCCGTCCATCTGCCGTAAGCGCCAGATGATCATTCGTGCGGAAATCATTGACCTCTTCCAGGTCACGCTGCTTGATCCAGTTGCCCTCATCATCCCGGCGGGCGTCGGCCAGATTATAGCTGCCGCTCTTGTTCGAAGTGTACACCATCAGACCGTCTGCCGAGACAACCGCCATGGTTTCATTCGCGCCCGTATTCACGTCGCCCGACAGGGGTTCAGGCTGCCCCCATTCCCCATCCACCAGTTCCACTTGCCAGATGTTCAAATCTTTCCGGCCAGGCCATTGAGGCATTTCGGCATCTGACGCGAACAGGAGCGTGCCGTCCACGGGGTTGAAGCTGGGACCGACCAGAATACTTTTTGACGGAAATTCAAGGCGTACAGGTTCGCCCCAGGCCTTGCCGTCGCGGCGCACCTCGTACAGCCAGGTCTCGTCGCCATTCTCCTTGGCAAAGACGCGAACCTGTCCGTCCGGACTTTCGGTCATGGAGTAGGCGCGGGTGAATTGTGTGGCTGGCTCAGCGTCCGGAAAAACGGGCCGTGGCGCGTCGTCGGCACCGTTGAAGCATCCAGCCAGAACGAAAGCAGCAGCCGAAGCTGCGAGGGAGGTCATCAGTTTCATGGGATCTCAAGTCAGTAAATCTACAGGAACGTCAAGCGCATCAGCCAATCGCTTGGCTGTTTTGAGGCCATAGGACATGCCGCGCTCTATGGCCGAAATATGGTTCGGGCGAATGCCGCACACATCACTCAGATCCTTTTGGGTCATCAGGCGGTACTGGCGGACAACCCGTACCGGGTTCTCGCCTTCCCGAATTTTCTCGGTGATTTCGTCAGGAACATTGAGGGTGGCTTCGTTTTCAACCGAATGCAGCTGCTGCGTGAGGCCTGCGATTGATTCTTCGAGCTCCAAAACCTTCTTCTCGAGATCCAATACCTTGATTTCCAAGGAGTAAACCAATTCAAAATCACTGGTCACAGCATTGCCCCTTTGCAGCTGTCGCAGCGATATGCGGATTTCTGTACGGTTTAATGTCGGCAGTGATAAAGTTCTGTGACAGCGACAGCGGGGACGGCTGTCTGCCCACTTTCGCTTAACCGAATCACGCGCCTTCTGGGATCGGCCGAAGCAGGGAGCTTGAGATGTCGATCAAATGGATTCGCCGCCGGGCACATATGCGCCGTCTGCCCTCCGGACAGATGGTGGAGGTCGCGTCCTCTTGGATGCCGATCGAGCGAAGCGACAGCGGCGGGCCGGAAAAATCCTGCCATTCCGCCTGCCCCGTCTGCGATGCGCCGATCCTCAGCCAGCGCATGCCCAATGGCGGCTGGGCCCATTATGAGCGGCACAGGAATTTCAGCCGCATCAAACACCCCTGTTTCTATCGCGGTGACGATATGGCTCCAGCGCGCGACGTGGAAACAGGTGATCTCTTCGCCTGATCACGATCGAAGCAGTTTTGTTTCAACATTCGGCGGCCAGACGCACTGACATGCCCTGTCATTATCATCGAGAGGGATGATCTGCCGCTCGGCTGATGGTACGAACCTGTATTCAAATTGCAGTCCGCCCGGCGCAGACTGCCAGAACAGGGCTTTTCGCAATGACCGACTTCGAGGCGCTGAAATCCATGGAGCAACGCCTGCTTTGGCTGTCCTCCTGGATCGTGCACAATGCCAACCATCTCCGCGAAAAAGAGGAAGGCGACGTGAAAGTCGGCGGCCACCAGGCCTCTTGCGCCTCGATGGTGTCGATCATGGCGGCCCTCTATTTCCATACACTGCGTCCGGAAGACCGGGTTGCGGTGAAGCCGCATGCCTCGCCGGTCTTCCATGCCATGCAATACATGATGGGGAACCAGACGCGCGAAAAGCTCGAGAATTTTCGCGGCTATGGCGGCGCGCAATCCTATCCGAGCCGCACTAAGGATGTGGACGATGTCGACTTCTCCACAGGCTCTGTTGGCCTTGGCGTCGCGATCACGGCCTTCGCTTCGCTGATGCAGGATTATCTCGAAGCCAAACCGTGGGCGAGTGATCGTCAGCTTGGCCGCATGATCGCCCTCGTGGGGGATGCCGAGCTGGACGAAGGCAATGTCTATGAATGCCTTCAGGAAGGCTGGAAGCATGATTTGCGCAATACCTGGTGGATCATAGACTATAACCGACAGAGCCTTGACGGTGTCGTGCACGAGGGACTGTGGGAGAAAATCGATGCCATCTTCAAGGCCTTTGGATGGCGCACAGTCGTTCTGCGCCATGGCGTCTTGCAACGCGCGGCATTCGAGGAACCGGGCGGCAAGGCCCTGAAGGAATGGATCCAGACCTGTCCGAATGCTGACTATTCGGCTCTCACCTATCAAGGCGGTGCAGCATGGCGCAAACGCCTGATGGATGACATCGGCGATCAGGGCGACGTCACGACCTTGCTCGAAAAACGCAGCGATGACGAGCTTTCCGCCCTGATGAACAATCTCGGCGGTCAGTGCGTCCAGACGCTGACCGAAGCGTTTGACGGGGTCACAGACGACCAGCCCACCGTCTTCCTCGCCTATACGATCAAGGGCTGGGGCACGCCGCTGGCGGGGCACAAGGACAATCATGCCGGCCTGATGAACCCGTCCCAAATGGCGGATTTCCAGAAGCGCATGGGCGTGCCGCAGGGCGAGGAATGGAACGTGCTCGCCGGGATCGACAATCCTGATGGCCTGACGGCGCTGATGAATGACGCCGCCTTCTTCGCGAAAGGCCGCAGGCGGTTCGACGCCCCTATCGTGAAAAGCTCCGGCCCGGTCTTCCTTGACGATCGCAACCAATCCACACAGGCCGGCTTCGGAAAGATACTCGATGCCATCGCCAAGACCGACAGCGAACTGGCTGACCGTATCCTGACCACGTCCCCGGATGTGACCGCGTCAACCAATCTCGGGCCATGGGTCAATCGGCGCAGCCTGTTCGCACGCGAAGCCAAAGGCGACACGTTCCGGGAACAGCGCATTCCCTCAACGCAAAAATGGCAATTCTCTCCCGAGGGCCAGCATATCGAGCTTGGCATCGCCGAGATGAACCTCTTCCTGATGCTCGGCGCGGCCGGCTTGTCACACAGCCTGTTTGGCGAGCGCGTCATTCCCATTGGCACGGTCTATGATCCGTTTGTGGCGCGCGGCCTCGATGCGATGAATTATGCCTGTTATCAGGACTCCCGGTTCATCATTGTTGGCACGCCCTCTGGAGTGACGCTGGCCCCGGAAGGCGGCGCCCACCAATCTATCGGTGCGCAACTGATCGGCATGAGTCAGGACGGGCTTGTTTCTTTTGAACCAGCCTTCCTCGATGAACTCTCGATCATCATGGATTGGTCCTTCGACTATCTCCAACGCAGCGGTGAGGGTGACCCGGATGAGCGCACTTGGCTACGTGATGAAACCGGTGGCTCAGTTTATCTGCGCCTGACCACACGCTCCATTGACCAGCTCGGCCTAAAAGCGCGCGATGATGCGGATTTCAGGCGCGGCGTGGTCGATGGCGGTTACTGGCTTCGGGAACCGGGCCCGAATTGTGAGGTCGTGATCGCCTATCAGGGCTGCGTCGCGCCGGAAGTCATCGAAGCAGCCGGACGCATCGGCAATGACCGGCGCGATATCGGCGTGCTGGCCATTACCTCTGCCGATCGCCTGAACTCCGGATGGACCGCTGCGCGCCGCGCCAGAGCGCGCGGGCAGGATAACGCCGTCAGCCAGATCGAACGCTTGATGGGCTCAGTCTCGCGCGACGCGACGCTGATTACCGTTACGGACGGCCACCCGGCAACACTTGCCTGGATCGGTTCAGTCATGGGCCACCGGACCGCGCCGCTTGGCGTCGAACATTTCGGCCAGACCGGCACGATCAATGATCTCTACAGGCACTTCATGATCGACGCCGACGCCATCGTCGCCGCCGCCAATCACCTGTCGGCTGGCCGCAAGATTCGTCTCGCCAAACATGTCTAGCTTTGTCCCTGCGTGAGGACTTGTGAGCAACGCCCTTCCCATGCTGTGGTCGACTTCGTGCCAACATATGGAGACGACATGTCGATCTGGAAAAATGGTCTACCCGATCTTGAAACCCTGAGTTCAAACCAGTCAGGGACGATGGTTGACCATCTGGGTATCACCGTCACGGGCATAACCGACAATTCGCTGACGGCCCGCATGCCCGTCGACGCACGCACGCTCCAACCACACGGTCGGCTGCATGGGGGAGCATCTGTGGCTCTGGCCGAAACCGTTGGATCCATCGCAGCTAACCTGACTCTGGATTCCAACGAGCAGATCGGTGTCGGCCTCGAGATCAATGCCAATCATGTGAGGCCTGTGAAAGAAGGGTATGTGTACGGAACCGCCACGCCGGAAGCGCTCGGCCGGACAACGCAGATATGGTCCATCCGCATCACTGATGAGACTGACCGCCTGGTTTGTATCTCCCGTTTCACGGTCGCGGTGATCCCAGCGAGACAGGCTTGAAACTCCGGGCCCAATAGAAAAAGCCCCCGATATCCGTGAGGACATCGAGGGCCAGTTTGGGTGCGGGAGGGCGCACCCAACAAAAGAGTAAGCTAGTAATTCCTTTTATTTCAGAGGGTTAGAGGTTTCCCTGCGAGCAACGATCATTCAAAGTTCCGGCAGGCGCCGGCTGATGCGTGCCAGAATATCGTCAAAGAGTGCAGGCTCCCTGTAGTAAAGCGCTCGTGACTTCGCATAAGCGTCCGCGTACGCCTTTCGCGTTTCTGCGTCGCTCAACAGAAAGGCTTCGTTCCTGGTGAGGTCCGGTTCATCTGCCTTGCGGAACCTTTTGGCCTTGTGGTCCTTGTACGCGTCTGTTCCGATGAACTCTTTCACTGAGGCGTCAGCGAGCAGGCAGTACACGTCATAATAGTGGCGCATGAAATTGACAGGCATGTCGCCGTCCGCCTGCTGCTTTCGGAATTTCGTTGAGATGGTCTGGAGCTTTTCGACAAAAGTATAGCCCGGCTCATAGCAAGGCACATCGACCGCGCGGGTGTCGGTCAGGTCTGCAATCCCACTCTCGACTGCAAGTTCGTAAGCCCAGGACGAAATCGTACATGGCCGGTTCGGCGCCACCTGGTCGAACCCGACTTCGAGCAGGATGCCTGCCTTCAGCCCTTCTGGCAGTGGATTCACCGACTCATACTTCAATCGAATGCCTGCGCCGCGATAGTGGCGTGTGTCGTCGAACTCTTCGTCGCGGACCACTTCGATAATGCCAGGAATTTTGATGGCTTCGGCCAGACCGTTGAAGAATTCGAGACGCGCCTTTACCTGCGCAGGCTTGTTGTGGTTTGGGCCATACTGGAGGTCGGTCTCTGGGTGGATCAGGATGTCGATGTCTTCCGAAAAACGGTCGATGAGGCCGTATCCCTTTGACAGCGAAGTTCCGCCTTTCAGCTCAAACTTATAGTCAAGCTGCTGCAGTCCCCAGAGGCAGTGCATCAACCAGTAGTCTTTTTCGATGAGGCCCGGATCGATAGTGTTGTTTCGCGCAGCAACAGCGATGAGGTCGGCAAAATCAGGCAGTGCGTGCAGGAGGGTCACGCGGCGGTTGCCTGATCAGGGTTCAATACAGGCTTGAGGAGCCTTGCAGCCCGCGCCGATCCGAAATCCTTCACCGCACGTGACAGTCGCGCGCGGTCCATACGTCGCGCACGCCTAAGTGCCTTGGGAAGCACTGCTGCCTTTTCCTCGGGAAGCCGATCGAGGTTGTGCAACAGATCCACCAGGAGGAATTCTTCGCTGAGGTTTGAAGGAACAGAGGTCCGCATGCGGAAGTCATAGCGTCGGCCATCCAGCTCGAAATGGCCGTGCCGTTTGCGATTATAAACTACCGGCTCATTGTAGAGCTGCGTCGTTCCCAATTCGAGGCTGTTATAGGCGTTTGGCGAAACCATAAGAAACCGGTCATCCCCCAGGAATGACTCAACCAGCTTCTCCGGCTTGGCGGGTGCCTGCCCGAACCGAGTTTTCTTCGGAGCCATATAGAGCCCTGCCCCAACCTTTTCGAGGCGTCCTTCGTCAAGCAGCTGTCCAACATGTCGATCGACAGCGTTTGACCAGGTCGCAAGCTCCTTGCGCCGGTACACCTGTCCGGGGCGCAATTTCCTTTTTAGTTTTGCAAGCGCGGTCATGTTCTGTCTCCATCACCCACAATATAGGGGTCATGCTCCATATTATGCAACATTTCTTATTAAAAAGTCATGCACAACAAAGACAATAAATACTCTCGACACAGGTGCAAGATATTGATTTTACGATGTTTTATAGAATGAGGAAGCAGGTCTCTTAATCACCGGAATGGCACAATCTGTACTAAACAAAAGGGTCTGGGGTCCAATTTATTTATGAATTGAAGCTCGTACGCAGCGAAACCAGGTTGCCCTTTCGCCAAGAGCCGACAATGGATTCCGAACCGCGAGTGACGCGCCCGGTAATCGTGCTTGAAATTAAATTAATTCAACGCACTATGGCGCTCGAAACTTCGCTTGTTGTGCAGATTGTTTGCAATTTGTAGTGCAAACTGTGGTGCAGCCCTTTCGTGTTGTCAAAGTTCGACGCTGCCTATCAGCGACATTCGCATCGCTAACATGATTTGCTGGCCGTTCAAATTCGCGCTGGAGCGTAGCCATGCAACTTTTCGCTCGGGACTGACCCGCGGGTCTGGGTTGATCCTGCTCCGTTACGACAAACCTTGAGTGCTCAGAGGTTCTTTCTTGATTTAAACCCCTATGGGGTATAAGTGGTAGTCATGAACTTTGTTGTCGCAACTCTCGTGACGGTATTTTTCAGCCTGTCGCAGGTGCTCTGCGCGTGTCCCGTCGATATGTCGGCGACGAATAGCATGGCAACCGAGTTCACCGCTCATTCTCACCAGGCGCCCGCCGATGGGCCTGAGGCGCCCTGCGATGATGAGACTGATCACTGCAAGCTTCAGACAGCAACGGTCGCCCAAGCCGACAAGACGGCGAACCCGGTCCAGCACGTATTAGGCGATACGACGCCCATCGGGCTTGCTACACCCTCATGGCAACACGCATGGAAGCGCGTCGTCAATGTCCGCACGCCCTGGCCTGAGGTCCGAAGTTACCTGCTGCAACAAACGCCAGTCACATTAAAGGTGCGTTCCCTGAGCTGATTTCGTGCGTCGCTGCATTAGCAGCCCGATTGCATAAATTCACCTCACGGAGACGATTATGTTGAACAGACGACATATGCTGCAGACGGTGCTCGGCACCGGCGCAGCCTGGGGGGCAAGCAGCCTCCTGCCCGCTTGGGCAAAATCTTCCAGCAACGGAAACCTTGGTGTGCCCTCACTTTCGGGCACGCGCTTCGACCTCGAAATCGGGCAGTTCCCGGTCAGGCTCAACGGCAAAGTCGGTATGGCAACCGGAATCAATGGCACACTTCCCGGTCCGCTCTTGCGGTTGCGCGAGGGCGATGACGTTACAATGAACGTCACCAACCGGCTTGCCGAAGACACTTCGATCCATTGGCACGGACTGCTTGTCCCCTTCCATATGGACGGCGTGCCGGGCGTCAGCTTCCCGGGCATCAAACCGGGCGAAACGTTCAAATATCAGTTCAAGGTGCCGCAAAATGGCACTTACTGGTATCACTCCCATTCTGGTCTGCAGGAACAACTCGGCCATTACGGTCCGATCGTCATAGATCCGGCAGGTACAGACCCAGTGGCTTATGACCGGGAATATGTTCTCGTCCTCAGCGACTGGAGTTTCACGCATCCGCACCGGATCTTCGACAAGCTCAAGAAGAATGCCGAGAGCCTGAATTTCAACCGCCCGACCCTGTCGAACCCAACCGGACTTGGCGGCATGTGGGGGCAGATGCGAATGAGCCCGCGCGATCTCGCAGACGTGACCGGCGAAACCTACACCTACCTGATCAATGGCCATTCGACGGCCGATAATTTCAATATGGTCTTCCAGCCGGGCGAGCGGGTTCGCCTGCGCATTATCAACGCCTCCGCCATGACCCTCTTCAATGTCCGCCTCCCGGGCTTGCCGATGACGGTGGTCCAGGCCGACGGTCTGAATGTCCAGCCGGTTGAGACCGACGAGTTCCAGATGGGCGTGGCCGAGACGTATGATGTCATCATCGCGCCGACCGAAGCGCGCGCCTACGCCTTTGTTGCCGAATCGATCGACCGCTCCGGCCAGGCCGTCGCCACGCTCGGCCCGCGTGCCGGTATGCGGGTCGATGCGCCTGCGCTTCGAGCTGTGCCGATGCTGACCATGCGGGACATGGGAATGGCCCATGGAGACATGGCGGGCATGTCAGGCATGGGGAGAATGGATCATGGTCCGGACACCGCGACGGCCGGGGACGACATGAAAGGCCACGACATGGGTGCCATGTCGATGATGCCCGATCCTCATGGTCCGGCGGTCCAGCCCGTCAAGATTGAAGCAGATATAGAGCGCGGCCCCGGTGTCGCAAAAGTATCAGGCATGACGATGAGCCGCTTGGGCGAACCCGGTCTCGGGCTTGATGATGTCCCCCACCGCACGCTCACCTACAACCAGCTTCGCGCGCTCGACATGAATGAGGACCATCGCCCGCCTGGCCGCGAAATTGTCATTCATCTGACGTCGAACATGGAACGCTACATGTGGTCGTTCGACGGTGTAAAATTCTCCGAGGTAACCGAGTCAATCAAGTTCTACGAGGGTGAACGTGTTCGCCTGACGCTCGTAAACGATACAATGATGCCACACCCGATCCATTTGCACGGCATGTTTTTCGATCTCGTGAATGGCGGTGGTCATCACATGCCGCGCAAGCACACAGTAACGGTCAAGCCTGCAGACAGGGTCAGCGTCGACATCACCGCAGAACATGTCGGTGACTGGGCGTTCCACTGCCATCTGCTTTACCACATGCACGCTGGCATGATGCAGGTCGTCAGCGTCATTCCGCCAGCAGACGATACGACACCAGCTGAAAAAATGCCGGCAGGTCAGATGAATATGCCCATGGACCATCACGGCATGAACCATGGGGAGGGAAAATCATGATGAAACCGAATTTGGCAGCCCCTCTCCTCCTCGGCTTCGCGCTCTACGCGACCGGCAGCGCGTTCGCGGAAGACACAAATCAAACCCCGCCCTGGGATCAGGCCGACGCCATCTACGGCGAGGATGCAATGGCGGACGCTCGCCGGGACGTTCTTGCGGAAGGCGGAGACCAGAAGAGCTTCTACATCCTCTTCAACCAGCTCGAGGCTCAGATGTCTGACGAGGGCGACAGTTTGTACTGGAACGGACAGGCTTGGTATGGGGGCGATATCAACAAGCTCTGGTTCAAGAGCGAGGGCCGCGCCTCTCTGAATGGAGAGGGCGTGGATGATGCCGAGATCCAGGCGCTCTATTCCCGCGCGGTTGCGCCTTTCTGGAATGTTCAGGCGGGCGTTCGCTACGACATCGAACCGGATAGTCTCGCGCATGGGGTCGTCGCACTGAATGGTCTGGCGCCCTACTGGTTCGAAGTCGACGCTTCCGCCTTTCTCAGTGAAAAAGGCGATGTAACGGCCCGCATCGAGGCTGAATATGAGTTGCTCCTGACCCAGCGGTTGATCTTGCAGCCTCGGATCGAAGCAAATCTTTCCGCGCAGGACATACCGGAAAGGGAAACGGGCGCGGGACTTAGCACACTCGATGCCGGCTTGCGGCTTCGTTATGAAATCAGGAGGGAGTTTGCGCCTTATGTCGGCGTCGAATGGCAAAGCGCCTTCGGTGAGACACGCGACATGATCAAAGCCGCAGGCGGTGAAGGCGACGATATCGTCTTTCTCGTGGGCCTGCGGACCTGGTATTAGGAGAACAAAATGGGCGGTTTCATAGAACCCAATATTCACCCCGTGCTGGTGCATTTTACCTATGCCCTCGGCACATCTGCAGCCTTGGCATATGTGGCTGGCCTCCTCGTACCTGCAGGCCGCTGGCGCGACAGCCTTCGACCGGCCGCCGACTGGATGCTGGCATTGGCTGCCTTGGCGGTTCTGGCCACCATCGCGGCCGGGTTTCGGGCCTATTACAGCGTTGCTCACGATGCGCCGTCCCATGAAGCGATGACAACCCATCGCAACTGGGCTGTTCCCACGGGCCTCGCATTACTGGCCCTCGCCGGTTGGCGCTGGCTGAGAAGGGCCTCGTCGCCCGGCCCGGTATTTGCGATCAGTGCCCTGGCGGTGGCAGGTCTTTTGACGGTTACAGCGTGGTGGGGAGGCACAATTGTCTACAAGTACGGACTTGGCGTGCAGACCCTTCCTGAAGCCAGCGGGCCAGGCCACGATCATGATCATGGCGGCGGAGCCGGTCATGGCGACCAAGGCACCGTAAATTCAACAGACGATCATCAAGACGCTCACGGAGCGCCTCCATCCGACACGATGGATGGATCATCGGCGAGCGGCGATGGACATGATCACGACCATACCGACGGTGCAGCTGATCGAGAAATGTCAGGCACGGTCCCCGCCGGACACGACAACTCCGACGGCCATCACGACACCAAACCGGTCTCGACTGATGAACAGGCGATCCTGGATATCATGGCCGCGATCGAAACCGGTTGGGAGACCGGCGATGGCGAACTGTTCCGACAGAACTTTCTCGACTGGTCAGGCGCCCGGTACTTTGAGTCAGGCGGCGAGAATACTGGCCTGCTCGACCTTGTCGAAAATCATGTCGAGCCCGAAAAAGATACCATTCCGGATCTCGAACTCGACTTCTCGAATATAGACGTGCAATTCGAGGGAAGTGACTTTGCATGGGCTGTCGCGGACACAGCGATCAGTGGAACGTTCAGCTCCAATGGCGAACGCCTGGAGCGTATCGGGAAACAAACGGTGCTGTTCCGCAAGGTCGCCGGCACCTGGCAGGTCATTCACACGCACTCGTCCTCCCGTGCGCCGCGATAAGGAGGAAATCCAAACTGCCGCTTGCCGGCCAAGTTGAAAAGCAACCGGCAAGCGGCGATGATATTGAATATACCCCCTAGGGGTATTATACTATGACTGTCCTACTTGCTCTTGCCTGGACCGCTGGAGGTCAGAATGAAAATTATCCCCGTCGGACACTCGCTGTCTCTGTTCCTGCTCGTCAGTTATTTGCTGTGCGTCGGCTGGGGGAGTGTGACGCCGTCCAGCCTTCACATGCATCCAGCATGGCAGGATCTACTGCCCGGATTTGAGTTTGGAACGCTGACTGGTTTCCTGATCGGCCTTGTCGAGAGCTATCTCTATGGCTGGTACATCGCCCTTCTGTTCGTTCCCTTGTTCAACTTCTTCAACCGAAACAGCAGCGCATAAAAGTGATGCATACCCTCATCCTGTGAAGCACTCCTGCTGAAAGAGTCAGAGCCATGACCAACGACACTTCTCACGCCCATTCCGGACATGCGTGCCATCACAACGATCAGGCCGCTCCAGAGAAGCCCGATGATGCCTATGACAAGGTTCCGATCGGCTATGCCGGCACCGTCTGGACCTGTCCCATGCATCCGCAGGTACGCGAAACTGCCAATACAGGCTGCCCGATCTGCGGCATGGCGCTCGAACCGGAAACGGTGACGGCCGAGCAGGATACCAGCGAACTGGATGACATGACGCGGCGCTTCTGGGTCGCCCTTGTCTTCTCGGCGCCACTGCTCGCCTTTGTCATGGGCGAAATGATTCCCGGCAGCCCGCTCAGGCACTGGATTGATCCGACATGGAGTGTCTGGCTTCAGGCCCTGATCGCGACTCCCGTTGTCGTTTGGGCCGGCTGGCCTTTCTTCGTGCGCGGCTGGCAATCCGTGAAGCGACGCAACCTCAACATGTTCACCCTGATCGCGATGGGCGTCGGCGTGGCCTATATTTATTCCCTGGTCGCAACATTCGCGCCCGGCATATTTCCCGATTCATTCCGTGGGCATGGCGGCGCGGTAGCAGTCTACTACGAGGCGGCCGCCGTCATCGTTACGCTGGTTTTACTTGGCCAGGTGCTCGAACTGCGCGCGCGCAACGCCACCTCAGGAGCCATTCGTGCACTGCTGGAGCTTGCCCCTGCTACTGCGCGCAGGATTGCTGACGATGGCAGCGAACAGGATGTCGATCTCGCGGATGTAAAGTCTGGCGACAAGCTGCGGGTCCGGCCAGGTGAGAAGATCCCGGTCGATGGCGAGGTCGTCGACGGCCATGGGTCGGTTGACGAGTCCATGGTCACCGGCGAACCCCTGCCCGTCGAAAAAGCCGCTGGCGCCCGTGTGACCGGCGGCACGGTCAACGGAACCGGGTCGCTCGTTATGAAGGCGACACATGTGGGCGAAGACACGCTCTTGTCCCAGATTGTCCGAATGGTTGCCGCCGCTCAGCGGTCCCGAGCTCCAATCCAGCGGCTCGCTGATCTCGTCGCTGCCTGGTTCGTTCCGGCTGTTATTGGAATTGCAATCCTGACCTTTGTCGTGTGGGCCGTGTTCGGACCCGACCCGGCGATGGCTTTTGCGATCGTGAATGCCGTTGCCGTCCTGATCATCGCATGTCCCTGTGCGCTAGGTCTGGCAACCCCGATGTCGATCATGGTCGGCACGGGCAAGGGCGCGTCCAACGGCATCCTGATCAAGAATGCTGAAGCGTTGGAGACGCTTGAGAAGGTCGATACGATCGTGGTCGACAAGACCGGGACGTTGACGCTCGGACGCCCCGAACTGGTACGCGTCCAGCCAGGCGAAGGCTTCGACGAAGCCTCGTTGCTTAGTCTCGTAGCCGCGGTGGAACGTTTGAGCGAGCACCCACTTGCCGACGCGATCGTGCGTGGCGCAAAAGGCAAGGGCGCGCCTCACAAGGATGCGCACGGATTTGAATCCGTCACTGGCGAAGGTGCGCAGGCAAGCGTCGACGGCCAAACCGTCGCCATCGGCAACAGAAAGATGATGCAGCGGATCGGGGGCTGGTCTGACGACCTCGGGACACGCGCTGACCAGTACCGCACCGAAGGCCAGACGGTTATGTTCGCCGCCGTCGACGGAAAACCGGCAGGCCTTGTCTCTGTGGCGGACCCGATCAAGGAGACGACACCGGAAGCCATCAGACGTCTTCATGCCGAAGGGTTGAAGATTGTGATGTTGACAGGTGACAATGAGACGACAGCACGCGCGGTCGCCGACAAGGTCGGCATCGATGAGGTTCACGCCGACGTCTCGCCTGAAGACAAGCATCGGATCGTGTCCGAACTCCAGAAGAACGGTGCCCGCGTGGCCATGTGCGGTGACGGCATAAATGATGCGCCCGCGCTCGCTCAGGCGGATGTCGGAATCGCCATGGGAACCGGAACCGATGTGGCCATGGAGAGTGCCGGTGTAACGCTTGTGAAAGGCGATCTGATCGGGGTCGCAAAGGCCCGGGAGCTCAGCCACGCCACGATGCGCAACATCCGCCAGAACCTGTTCTTCGCGTTCTTCTACAATACGCTTGGCGTGCCGGTTGCCGCTGGCATTCTGTATCCCTTCTTCGGCTTGTTACTGAGCCCGATGATCGCGGCGGCCGCCATGAGTTTCAGCTCCGTATCTGTTATCGGCAACGCCTTGCGGCTGAGAACCCTTAAACTCTAATTTTCCGGAGCACAGACATGTCCAGACCACTTGCTATGAGCGCGCTCGGTGCGCTGATGATTGCAGCCCTGATAGCGGGCGTGATGCTCTTCTCCGCGTCACCCGCAGCCAACGCGCAAACAGTCACTGTACACAAGACGCCATGGTGCGGTTGCTGCGCCGCCTGGGTGGACCACCTGCATGACGAGGGTTTCTACGTCATCGTGAAAGAGGAAGAGGACCTGACACCCATTCGGTCACGGCTTGGTGTTCGGGATGAACTGATGAGTTGCCATACCGCAGAAGTCGACGGATATGTCGTTGAAGGTCACGTTCCCGCTCGGGAAATACGACGCTTGCTCGAAGAAAAGCCTGACGTCAACGGCGTCTCGGTGCCCGGCATGCCGCAAGGCTCTCCCGGCATGGAAACACCGAACGCGCCAGATCGGTATGATGTCATCATCTTCTCTGGAGAGGATGCCAGGACATATGCCTCCTATCGGGGAACGCAATTGGTCTCCGAACAGGCAAGACCATGAGTGAGGATGACTACAAGCAAGGGTCACTGACGCTGGCGGGCACCGTCGCCATGGGGACGGGCGTGATGATCGGTGCCGGCATCTTTGCCCTGACCGGTCAGGTCGCTGAATTTGCAGGCGACCTGTTTCCGCTCGCCTTCCTCACGGCAGCCATCATCAGCGGCTTCAGCGCCTATTCCTATATCAAGGTCTCCAACAAGTATCCTAGCGCCGGCGGCATCGCGATGATACTCCAACGCACTTACGGCCCGTCTACCGTGACCGGAAGCGCCGCCCTGCTGATGGCGTTCTCGATGATCATCAATGAAAGCCTGGTCGCCCGCACGTTCGGTACGTACACGCTGCAGCTGTTTGGCGTCGAGGGCGGCATATTCGTTCCCTTGCTGGCAATCGGACTGATTATCCTGGCTTTCGTGATAAATATTGCCGGTAATCAGGTGATCGGCGGCGTATCGAAGGTCACGGCTATTCTCAAGATTGGTGGCATACTGATTTTCGCGCTTATTGCGATCTGGGCTGCCGGATTCAGCTTCCAGCCAGCAGCAGACGGTTTCGCTGACAGCACATCTGCCGGTGGGTTCCTGGCCGGCGTCGCGCTCGCCATCCTGGCCTATAAGGGATTCACCACCATCACGAACAGTGGCGACGAGGTGAAGCAACCGACCCGCAATGTCGGGCGGGCCATCATGATCTCACTTGCGATCTGCACTTTCATCTATCTCCTTGTCTGTTTCGCTGTCGGATCAACCCTCACTGTCTCGGAGATTGTTGCGGCGAAGGACTATGCCCTCGCCGAAGCGGCCCGGCCAGCACTTGGAAACTATGGATTGTGGTTCACAGTAACGATTGCGATCATCGCGACAGCTTCAGGCCTGCTTGCCAGCTTGTTTGCCGTCTCCCGCATGCTCGCCATGCTGACCGACATGAACCTGATTCCGCATAGACATTTCGGCATGCCCGGAACGGTACAGCGTCATACGCTCGTCTATACGGTTGTGGCTGCCGGATTGCTCGCGGCTTTCTTCGATCTCAGTCGCATCGCTTCGCTTGGCGCAATCTTCTATCTGGTCATGGATATCATCATCCATTGGGGCGTCTTCCGGCATTTGAGAAAGGATGTCGGCGCCGCACCTGCAATCCTTATCTGTGCGATAGCGCTCGATGCCGTCGTCCTGATCGCCTTCCTCCTCCTGAAGTGGCAAGCCGATCCAGTCATCATCCTGATCGCGGCTTTCGGCATGGTTGTAGTCTTTTCATTCGAGCATTTCTTTCTGAAACGTCTCCGCGACAATCCTCCCGGAGAGGAGTCCGGAAACAACCAGCACAAAGCCCATTCATGATCATTGCAACCTTGATCGGACTGCTCACTTTTGTGCTGGCAAGCACGGTGCATTATCTCGCACTGGCGCATCTGCACCGACGCCTGAACCATGAAGCGCGTTCAGGTCTCCCGATCGTTGTTTCGGGTATCGTAGGTGCAGGCCTGGCGCACCTCGCTGAGGCAGCGCTCTATGCAACCAGCTTTACGCTACTGGATGCCTTTGACTTGGGTGGTTTCAAGGGCGGCGAAGCGGACGGGTTCATGGACATATTCTATTTCTCCCTCGTCAACTACACATCGCTTGGGCTGGGCGATATCTATCCAACCGGACATTCGCGGTTCCTGGCGGGACTGGAATCACTCAATGGTTTCCTGCTGATTTCGTGCTCGGCATCCTTCATTTTCCTCCTGATGCGAAACCAAATGGATGGTCCAACTTCAGGCGGAATTCAAGCATCGGATTAACTCGGAACCTGTTCACACACTTCTCCGTTAGTCGTGGAAATACCCCACCACTGTATAAGGAGGATGTTGAAAGTGGATATGAAGAACAGTTATTGGCGGTTTGGCGCAATGATCATCACATCGATGATCGTGATGTTTGGGCTGATGTACCTCAACACCTATGCGTGGGAGCATGTTCGCTGGAGCGAAACGCGCTTCTACATGGCCTTCATCATGGGCGCCGCGATGGCCGTCGTGATGCTGAGCTTCATGCTCAACATGTACAAGGACAGCCGGATCAATTTCGGCATTTTCATTGGCGCTGCGGTCGTGTTCGTCCTGGCCCTCTGGCTGGTGCGCAGCCAGAGCACTGTCGACGACCGGTCCTACATGAAAGCGATGATCCCCCACCACTCCATTGCCATCATGACAAGTGAACGCGCCGGCATCGAGGATGTCCGTGTGCGCGAGCTTGCCGACGAGATCATCACGGCGCAGCGCCGCGAGATCAAGGAAATGGAATGGCTGATTTCCGACATCGCGGAGAATGGCCCGGCATCGACGGAAAGGGAGGCGGCGAGCCGCCCCGTTCCCCCCTTTGAAGGCACGCTCAATCCAGACGACGCTGCCGGGGCAGCCATCGCGGAGGACTAACGCGCCTTCCACGTCCAGTCAGACCCATTCGATCCCGAAAAGGAGCGAAACAGAATGAGACTTGAAAAGATCAAGACACAGGGCCTTGCCCACCTTTCCTACTTCCTGAGCGCCGATGGCGAAGCTGCGGTCATCGATCCGCGGCGTGACATCGACATCTATCTGGACCTCGCCCGTGAGGAAGGCTCTGTCATCAAGCACGTCTTCGAAACCCACCGGAACGAGGACCTGCTCTCAGGCGCCCCTGTCCTGAAGGAAGAGACTGGCGCAAAGGTCTGGCACGGGCCGAACCCTGAAAAGCCGATCCAGTATGCAGCCGAGACGCGGGAAGGCGACACGTTCGAGATTGGCGGCGCGCTCCTGAAGGTGCTTGAAACGCCCGGGCACACCGACGACAGCCTGTCCTACGTGCTTTATGACAAGAGCTTTGAGGAAGGCCCGGTTGGCGTGTTCACGGGCGATGCCCTGTTCATTGGCGATGTCGGGCGCACGGACTTCTATCCCGACCGCAAACGCGAAGTCGCCGGCCTGCTCTATGACAGCCTGGAGAAACTGATGAGGCTCGGCGACCAGTGCCTCGTCTATCCCGCGCATGGCGCCGGTTCGGTTTGTGGCTCGGGCATGGCCGACCGGGAGTTTTCCTCCATCGGCCATGAAAAGCTCAACAATCCGAGCCTGCAGATCGATGACCGGGAGGCTTTCATCGACGCCAAGGTAGCCGAGAACCACTACATCCCGCCATACTTCCGGCGCATGGAAGAGGGCAATATGGAAGGCACCGAAGCTGCGCCGCCGGCGCCCCTGCCCGCTTCCCCGGCCAGGTTGCTCGATCCGGGCGATGCGGTCTGCCTCGATGTCCGTGGCATATTCGACTTTGCCGGCGGACACCGCACGGGCTCGCTCTGCATCCCGGATGACATGCTTGCCGCCTTCGCGGGCTGGTTGCTGCCAGGCGACAAACCGGTGCTGCTGGTAGCGCGCGATGACGACCAGGCGGTCGATGCGGCCACCACGCTTCAGCGGATCGGCTTCGACAATGTGAGCGGATTTGTCAGCGGCGCCATGCCCGTGGCGGTCCAGAACGGCCCGCTCGACACACTCGACTTCGTCGATACCGAAACCGTCGCCGCGCGCGTAGACAACCCGCCGGCTGGCTGGACCCTGCTCGATGTCCGGGCCATCGACGAATATGAGAGCGGCCATATCAAGGACAGCAAGCACGCTTATGTCGGCAAGCTGCCTGATGCGGCCAGTGACCTCGACCCGGACAAGCCCGTCACCGTCATGTGCGGAAGCGGCGCCCGGGCCACCATTGCCGCCTCGCAGCTCATGCGGAAGGGGTTCTCCGAGGTCGATGTCTATATCGGCTCGATGAAGGCGTGGACCGCAGCTGGAAATGCCATTGAGTGATGACTGTCAGTCCATCTTGGGCTGAACCTTTCGTTTCTGACGCATGAAGAGACTGGAAATTGCTTCACGAGGTCCCCATATGGATACCCTGTATGGGGTATTTGCCATGAAGACTGAAACCAAAGAGGCCGCGACCCGAAGGCTTGCCCGCATCGAGGGACAAGTGCGCGGCATCACGAAGATGGTGTCCGACGATCGGTATTGTATTGATGTCATTCGTCAGGTGCAGGCTGTGAAGGCCGCGCTTGTCGGCCTCGAGGCCGTTATCCTGGATGACCATATCGCAACGTGTGTGGATCATGCCCTGACCGGAAGCAATGTCGATGACCGGCGTGAAAAGGTCGAGGAACTTGTTGCTGTGCTTGGTGGCCGCAAGAAGTAGCGGCCTCACAGTTTGTTGAAATGAAAGTTTTAATCTTTTCACGTATTTGAACAATGATGCAGTTTGTGACCCGCCTCCTGACACTGTTTGCCGCTGCCTTCATGGCGGCTCATCCGGTCATGGCGTGTCCATTGATGGTCGGGACCTCCGAAACCGCGCCGACTGAAATGAGCAGCAATCACCCCTGTAATGACATGGCGATGGAAGCCATGGCCGACACCGGGCATACAGATCAGGCATCATCGTCTGATTGCCCCGCGGGATACGACTGTGCACCCATGCTTATCCAGGCGCACAGTGACGCCAATCCAGTTGCACCTGTTGCGAATGTAGACGCAGAATTTGCTGCGGTTCTCGCTAACCCACCAAAGGCATTCCTGCCAGAGCGCGAAACGCTAAAGACCGGGCCTCCACCTCGGCTGGATATCGTCCAGCACACGCCAATATCGCTAAAGCAGCGCTTCCTGAATTGAGAGCGATGACCTGCGGCCGCCACAGCAGCCCGTCGTCATCGCTTCTCACAATTCAGAAGAGCCCGTTTTATCATGCCCCACATTTCAAGAATGCTGCTGGTCGCAGCGTTTGCCGCTGTGCCCCTGGCGGCGGTTGCCAACGCTCAGAGCTTTGCCGAGCTTGAAGCCCGTCTCGAGGCCCATCCAAGCCTCTCCGCTCTCGGTTACGATGCCGAGGCCGACCGGGAGCGTGCTGTCGCCTCAACCGCACTCCCGGACCCCGTCGTATCCCTCGGGATCAACAACTTTCCGATTTTCGATCCCTCATTCGACAGTTACTTGCCGACCAATAAAGCCGTTGGTATCCGGCAACAATTTCCGAGCTTCGCGGGCCGTGAAGCCCGCGCCGGTGAAGCCCGGGCGATGTCAGCACAGACCGAGGCGGTTCGCGATGCCCGTTATGCGGCCTTGCGCGCCGAACTCATCGCTCTTCTCGCTGACAAGACTAGACTGACCAGGCAGAGATCCCTTGCCGAAGCGCGAAACGCCAAATACGACGAGCTTGTCGACATTGTCGAGGCCGAGATCGATGCGGGCCGCCCGGCCGTCTATCGCCTTGCCGAAATTGAAAGCGAACGGGCAGAAGTTTCCCGGACGCTTGTTGATCTTGACCGGCAGGAAGCCGAGACCGATGCGCGCCTGATCGAACTCGTCGGACTGGTCCCTTCGACCGGCCTCCCTCCCCTGACTGAAAGAGACTGGTCCGGCGCAGCGCTTGAGTTCCACACCGTACGCATTGCCGACGCGGCCGTCCGCGTTACCGATTACGGTATCGACGAGGCCCGCGCGGCCTGGAAGCCAGAATGGGGGGCCCAGCTCACCTATCAACAGCGCGATGAAGGCGCGATGTTCGCGGGGGATGACTGGGTCTCCGGTATGGTGACTTTTACGGTTCCGCTCTGGGCCGAAAGGAAGCAGGCACCGAACTTGCGCGCCGCAAAGGCTGAGCGGGCCGGCGCCGAGCAACGCTACCAGGCTGCCGCGCGGAATGCGGCGGCCCAGTATGCGTCCCGGGACGCCATTATACGCGCGGCCGATGCCAGTATCGACGTGCTGCAGGTCAAGATTGCTGCCGTCGAAGACGAAGTCGAGGCCCAGCTGATTGCTTATGAATCCGGTGTTGGCGGTTATGCGCCGATCATCGACGGCGAGATCGCCATTCTCAAACTCCGGGCGGAAATCGAAGCTGAAACGGCCCGCAAGGCCGCTGCGATCGCACGCCTGAATGCCCTCCTGGTGACACAATGAAAAAGACATTCCTGATAATGGGCACCGCATCTGCCGCCCTCTTGCTCGCCGCATGCGGCGCACCGGGCGGATCACCGGGCGGCCAGGGTGAAAAACCGAACGCCTCGAGCGAGACGCAACGATACACCTGCCCCATGCACCCGCACTATATTTCGACCGATCCGGACGGCACCTGCCCGATCTGTGGCATGGACCTGGTGCCTGCCGACAAGACCCAGGAACCGACGAGCTCAACAGGGGAAATCCTGTACTACAAGCATCCCATGGGTAAGCCGGACACCTCGCCTGTTCCGAAAAAGGATTCCATGGGCATGGATTACATCCCGGTTTATGCCGATGACACCGGATCGGGCGTGGCCGTCTCGCCGGAAATGATCCAGACCATGGGGATCCGGACATCACCTGCCGAGACCAGGGATTTCAGCCGTGTACTGAGAGCCTTCGGCACGGTCGAGACCAATGAACGGCTCGAAAATGTTACCGTCTCGCGGCTAGAAGGCTGGATTGAGAATCTGGCGGTCAATGCCGAGGGCGACACCGTCCGCCCCGGCAGTCTCCTCTACCGGATCTACAGTCCGGACCTGATCGCCGCGCAGAAAGATTATCTGAACTCGTTCAGGATCGGTAACGAAGCGCGCATCGCGTCGGTTCGCCAGCGCCTGCGCTCCCTTGGCATGCAGAATGCGGCCATCGACCGGCTGACCGAAACCCGCCAGGTCATTGAACGTGTTCCGGTTTACGCAGAAGCCGGCGGCACGGTTGCCGAGCTCCAGGTCCGCAATGGCGACTATGTCAAACCCGGCACGCCTATATTACGCCTGCAATCCTATGCCGATGTCTGGGTCATTGCCTCGGTGCCGGAGAGCGATTTGCCTCTGGTGGAAACAGGCATGCAGGCCGAACTCGATTTTCCGAGCGCGCCCGATGCCCCCGGTAAAGGCCAGGTCGACTATATCTATCCGACAATCGACCCGAAAACCCGTACAGCCGACGTCCGGATCGAAGTGGACAATGTGTCGGGCTATCTTCGCCCGGGCGCCTATGCGGACATAAGGCTGAATATCGGCGGCCGACCGCGTCTTTCGGTTCCAAGTGAAGCCATTCTGCTTGGTAGCGAGGGCGCCCGTGTCGTCATCGCCGAAGGCAATGGCCGCTTCTCCGGACGCGCCGTGCAAACCGGGATTTCGGCCAATGGCCGGACCGAAATCCTGTCGGGTCTGGAAAGTGGCGACATGGTCGTCGCCAGCGGGCAGTTCCTGCTCGATAGCGAAGCCAACCTGAAAGAAGGTCTTGCCAAGCTGGAAGCTCCGGATGCGAGCGCGGCCAGTCCGGAAACACCGCTCTCCGATATTCCGGTGGACAGTAAAGCCCTCGCCGAAATCGATCACTTCACTGACATGGCGCTCTACTTCCACGAGGCCCTGAGAGACGGGTATGACATCGATCCGCTATTCGTGGACCCGGCGCTCGCCCTGGTGCCAGTGCTGCGGGACCGTTACGCGAACACGAAACTGGCACCGGTCATGGATGCTACGCAAACCGCTCTCGCCGCCGCGCAGGACGCCACGGACCGCGAAGACCTTGCCACACAACTCTCAGACCTGGTCGAGGCCTTGAAACCCTGGCTGCTGGAAGGCGCACCTCAGCATTACAGCGAGGCTGGTCTGGTGCTCTACCGGGACACCGCAACGGGCCGGTACTGGCTGCAGGAAGAAGCGAAACCAGCCAATCCGTACAGCGCAGATGGAGCCGAACGGATTGACTGGCCCAACCCGATGGCCGGCATGTCGATGACGACCAATGACGGCGAGACTGGCGCTGACCAGGCCCCTGGGCATTCGGGGGACAGTCATGACTGAACGAAACGACAGAAACCTCGCGGGGCAAGACCCCTCCAAATCATGGGTGGCAAAGCTGATCTCCTGGTCGGTTTCCAACCAGCTCATCGTCCTCATGCTCGCCGCTGCACTGGCTGTGACCGGGTGGATGGCGATCCAGCGCACGCCGCTCGATGCAGTGCCGGACCTGACAGATACCCAGGTCATCATTCGCACCGATTTTCCGGGCCAGAGCCCGCAGATTGTCGAGGACCTCGTCACCTATCCACTATCGACGAACCTTCTCGGTCTGCCGAAGACCAAGGACGTGCGCGGCTCCTCAATGTTCGGCACCAGTTTTGTGTATGTCATATTTGACGATGATGTTGACCTCTACTGGGCCCGCTCGCGCGTTCTCGAAGCCTTGTCCCGGCTGGGATCCGAACTCCCGGAAGGCGCCGTACCCCAGATCGGACCGGATGCAACCGGCGTTGGCTGGGTCTATCAGTATGCCTTGGTCGACAAGACCGGCAAGACCGATCTCGCCGAGCTGCGTTCACTGCAGGACTGGTTCCTGAAACTTGAACTCGCCGGAGTGGAAGGGGTCTCTGAAGTCGCTTCGGTCGGCGGTTTTGTCCGGGAATACCAGGTGCTACTCGATCCCAATCGCCTGAGAAGTTACGACCTGTCGATCACCCGTATCCGTGACGCGGTCCGCGCCGCCTCGAGCGAGGTCGGTGGCCGCGTGCTCGAACAGGGCGAAACGGAATATGTCATCCGCTCATCAGGCTATGTCGATGAGAAACTTGATCTCGAACAGGTCGTGGTCAAGGCAGAGGATGGCACCCCCGTCCAGCTGAGCCATGTCGCCCGGATTGTCGAAGGCCCGGCCCTCCGGCGCGGCATTGTCGAACTCAATGGCGAAGGCGAAACTGTGTCCGGCATCGTGGTGATGCGCGATGGCGAGAATGCGCTGTCGGTGATCGAACGTGTGAAGGAGAAACTTCATAGTCTCCAGCGCGGGCTGCCAGAAGGCGTCGAGATTGTCACTGTGTATGACCGCGCGCCTCTCATCGAGGGTTCGGTCGATTATCTGAAAGACAAGCTGATCGAGGAAGGCTTCGCGGTTGCTCTCGTCATTCTGATCTTCCTCCTCCATGTACGGTCGTCTCTGGTTGCCATCATCACCTTGCCGCTCGGAGTGCTCGGCGCGTTCCTGATCATGTCCTGGCAAGGTGTCACAGCGAACATCATGTCACTTGGCGGGATCGCCATCGCGATCGGCGCCATGGTCGACGCCTCGATTGTGCTTGTCGAGAATGCCAGCCGGAAACTGGCGGATCTGGGACCGAAACCCGATCCGAGCGTGCGCCGCCAAGCGCTGGTCGAGTCGGCTCAGGAAGTCGGCCCCGGCATATTCTTTTCACTCCTCATCATCACGGTCTCCTTCCTGCCGGTCTTTGCCCTGACCGGTCAGAGCTTCAGGCTCTTCAGTCCTCTCGCCTATACCAAGACCTATGCGATGGCCTTCGCGGCCATTCTGTCGGTGACACTTGTCCCGGTTCTGATGCTGTACCTGATGCGGGGTCGGTTCCGGCGCGAGGAAGCCAATCCCCTGAACGCCTTCTTCGTCTGGGCCTACAAACCGCTGCTCCATCTAGCCCTGAGGTTCAAATGGATCACGGTCGCCCTTGCGCTCGCGCTGACGGCCACCGTCATCGTGCCGGTCCAGAGGATCGGCTCGGAATTCATGCCGGCCCTTTATGAAGGCGAGCTCCTCTACATGCCGACCACCCTGCCCGGCGTGTCATCCACCAAGATGCGGGAGATTCTTGGCCAGACAAACCGCGTCATCAAGACCGTGCCAGAAGTCGATCGTGTCTTCGGCAAGGCCGGGCGCGCCGATACCGCAACCGATCCAGCGCCACTCACCATGATCGAGACCTGGATCAAGCTGAAACCGAAGGAGGATTGGCGGCCAGGTGTGACGGTCGAGGACATCACCGATGAGCTCGATGCCAAGCTGCAAATGCCCGGCCTCGTGAATTCATGGGGCTATCCGATCAAGATTCGCATGGACATGGTTTCAACAGGTGTGCGCACGCCCATTGGCATCAAGGTTACGGGCGATGATCTGACAGAGATTGAGACCATTGCCCGGGACATAGAAGCGGCCATTTCGGACGTACCCGGAACGCGCTCGGCCTTCGCCGACAGGGTCATGGGCGGAAAATATCTCGAGATCACGCCGGATAGGGGCGAACTCGCCCGGCGGAATATCGACATGGCAGCCTTCCAGTCCGTGATCCAAACCGCCCTGGGCGGCATGACACTCTCCCAGTCTGTCGAGGGCCGGGAACGCTATGACATCATCCTGCGCTATGATCGGCCATTTCGTGAGAGTGCCACAGACCTGGAAGAGATACTCGTGCCCGCCCCGTCCGGCGCCCATATCCCTCTCAGCGAACTGGCGGACATTTCCTATGCGGAAGGCCCGCCAATGATCCGATCGGAAAATGCCAGGCTGACTGGCTGGGTTTTCGTCGATATCGCGGACCGGGACATGGGCAGCTATGTTGCAGACGCCGGACAGGTGATTGCCAACGCCGTCGACCTGCCTGCGGGATATGCGGTGGAGTTCTCCGGACAGTATGAACAGATGCAGGAAGCGAATGCGCGGCTGAAGATCGCCATTCCAGCTGCGATTGCACTGATCTTCCTGCTGCTGATGCTACATTTCGGTCGGCTCGACCGGACCCTGATCATCATGGCCAGCCTGCCATTCGGCCTGGTCGGCGGAATGTGGGCCGTCTGGTTGGCAGGCTACAATCTGTCAGTAGCCGTCGCGGTCGGTTTCATCGCCCTGGGCGGCATCGCGGTCGAGACAGCCGTCGTGATGCTGCTCTATATCGACGCGGAAGTCCGCAAGGCGAACCCGTCTGACAGGAGCCAGCTTTTCGCAGCTGTCAGCAAGGGCGCGGCCATGCGCGTCAGGCCGAAGTTGATGACGGTCACGACCATTTTTGCAGGTCTTGCCCCGATCTTCCTGACCGACGGCCTCGGATCGGACGTCATGCGCCGGATTGCCCTGCCCATGCTTGGCGGCATGGCCTCAACCCTCATCCTCTCCCTGATCGTGATCCCGGCCATCTACTACATCCGGGTCGGGCTGCAGATTCCATCAGATTTACCCCGGGCCGAACCGGATAACCGGGCCGGCTCATTCACCCCCGAAGGAGAAAAACCATGACGAGACACCTGTTGAAAATTCCGCTTTTGTTTCCACTGCTTCTGAGTAGCGCCATGCTGCCGGCGGCCGCGCAGGATCGCTCATCAGGCAGAATGATGATCGACGGCGGCATGATGGGTGGCGGCCTGTTCGGCACGGTGTTCATGCTGCTTGCTGTGCTCCTCCTCCTGCTCGGGATCGCTGCCCTCATCAAATATCTGAGGTCGAAATAATAGTCCCGTGTCCATCCACCCTATTCCCCCGTCCCGGCGCGCATCGGGGGCCTCTGTTGAAAGCCGCGCCTGACAATCAAAAAGGAAGAAAACGATGAAAACCCTCGTCAGAAAGACAGCAGTCACAGGCGCAATCCTCGGACTGGCCCTGATTGGTCCGGCGCTCGCCCAGGAGGCCGGCATGAAAATGGACAGCATGAAAGACATGGACATGTCCGGCATGAGCTGCTGCGGCGACATGGCGCCCGGCTTTGGCGTCATTAACGGCGTCGATCTGGATGCCCGAACCGTCAATATTTCACACGATCCGATCAAGAAGATCGGCTGGGGTGAAATGACAATGGACTTCGAGGTCGGCGGAATGGTTGCGCTCGACAAATTCGAGAATGGCGACAACGTCCATTTCATGCTCAAGCAGGACGACAGCGACAATTATGATATCGCCATGATGATGCCGATCGGCGGCGATCCGGATGCTTTCAAGCAATCCATGATGTCGATGATGAAAGGCAAAGGCATGATGGACTGCAACATGGGCGGACACGGATCCATGTCCGGCATGTCAGGCAAGGATCATGACGACACCGATCACTAGCCGGTCCTCTGTTTCAAGCAAAAAATTCGTAAATCAGGTTCCGGCCGCGTTCCGCGGCCGGAATGCCTGCGTCTCCCGATTAGTTCACCAGGAAATCCCAATGACTCAAAGAATTCTGATTACCGCCTTCCTGTTAGGTTCCGCTTCCCTGACAGCCTGCAGTGACCCCGAAAGCCGAACGCCGCCAGCATCCGGCCCTGCAGACCAGACCAGGCCTGAACCGTTCGAACAGGCAGATGAAGCTATGCCCGGCGATACTGGACGGGCCACGGGCAGGATCACATCCCTTGATCGCGACGACGGCCGGGTCACCATCGACCATGGCCCCTTCGAAGGCATCGCCATGGGCGCGATGACCATGAGTTTCGCTTTAATGGGCGATCTTGAGCTGACTGACCTCTCTGAAGGCGATGACGTGATCTTCCAGGTCAAACGGGGCCGGGACGGTTCTCATCGCATCATGGAAATTTGCAGCATTCCCGCGAATGGCCGCGACTGCCCGGACCAAGAAACAGTCTATCCGCACAACCCTCCAGATCAGTAAGGCGGCATACTCCGGCACTGTCCCCGATCGAGCTAAAGGGAAGACGATAAAGACCCGTTTCGCCATAGCGTCAAACTGGCATGCGCGGACCAAAAAGAATAACCGCAGCCCCGATCAGACAGGTTACAACCCCTATCAGATCCCAGCGGTCGGGACGAATCCCCTCAATGGTCCATAGCCAGATGAGCGAGGAAGTTATGTAAACCCCACCATAGGCGGCATAGGCGCGCCCGGCTGCAGACGCTTCCACCAGTGTCAGCAGCCAAGCGAATACAACAAGGGATATCATCCCCGGAACCAGCCAGAAAGCGGACTTTCCAAGCCGCAGCCAGGCCCAGAATGCAAAACAACCGGCAATTTCGGCGGTTGCCGCGCCAGCATAGATCAACAACGTCGCGCGAATATCCATGGCTGGGACGTTTCCTGATCTGGCTGGACTGGCGAGGCCCCGTTGCGGTTAAAATTGGTTTCAGCCTGCGCAGCATGAAAGCTTCGCCACGTCCTTGTCGAACGTCTGTGCCGCCAATTTTAACCCTTCAACAGTTGTCAGGTATGGAAAAATTGTCTCGCCAAGCGCCTTGCTCGTCATGCCGAACTTCAACGCCATAGCCAGCGTCTGAATCGCATCAGACCCTTCGGGCGCCGCGATCTGTCCGCCCAGGAGGCGGTCGGTCTTCGCATCCGCGACCAGCTTGATGACGCCGCGGGTATCGCGGGCGGCGGCGGCGCGTGCCACGTGGTCCAGCGTCAGCACGCTGGTCTTGACGTCATGACCGGCTGCCTTCGCCTGCACCTCGGAAAGGCCGACGCCGGCGACCTGCGGATCGGTGAACACGACCCAGGGCATGGCCGCATTGTCATAGCGCAAATCCAGAAGCCCGAGCGCATTGTTGGCCGCCACCTTGGCCCCATAAGCGGCCATGTAGACGAACTGGTCGCGATCGGTGACATCACCCGCTGCCCAGACGCCAGGCCGCGTTGTGGCCATGTCGGCTCCGACCTTGATCGATCCACGCGCATCGGTCTCGATGCCGAACTCGCGCAAGCCGAGGTCTTCGGAATTGGCCACCCGGCCTGTGGTGGCCACAAGCCGCTGCGCGGAGAGGGTCACAGGCTTTCCACTCCGTTCGATTGTCAGCGTGACGCCGCCGTCACTCCGTCTCACCGATCGGTAGGACAGGCCGGTCTCGACCGCGACACCCTCAGCCTTCAACGCGTCGGTCAACGCCTTGGCCACTTCCGGTTCCACGCCGGGCAGAAGGCGCGAACGCGTGACCAGTGTAACCTTGACGCCCAGCCGCGACGCCATCTGCGCCAGTTCACAGCCAATATAGCCGCCGCCCAGGACCAGGATGCTTTCGGGCTGATCGGGCAGGCTGAGAAGGTCCCAGGAATCGAGCGCCTCCACGGTCTCGATCCCGTCAATTTCCGGCAAGAAAGGGCGCGAGCCGGTGGCGATCAGAACCTTCGGTGCAGCGATGATCCGCCCGCCGACCTCAATCCCGCCTTCGATCAGGCGTGCGGCACCTTCCTCGATATAGGTGACATTCTCATAGGAAGGCAGCAGGTCGATGTATTTTTTCTGGCGCATCTCGTCGACCAGATCGGCCGTGCCCTTGACGACCGCCGACCAGTCCACGCTCTGCGCACAGGGCTCAATGCCCGGAAACCGTGCCGCCGCTGTACCAGCATGCACCGCTTCACCGGCCCGTATCATCGCCTTGGACGGCACGCAGCCGACATTGACGCAGGTGCCGCCGATGGTGCCATGCCCAACCATGGCCACGCGCCTGCCGGCCTCGGCCGCGCTAATCGAAGCCGAAAACCCGGCCGAGCCAGCACCTATGACGATGAGGTCATAGCTGTCGTCGCCGTTTTTATTGACGGAGCAGCAATCGCCTGTCTTTACGGTTTGATTCATTATTTCTTCCTTGGCTTGTGACCAGGCATGGCGACGCGGCCTCGATCAAGTATTCAAAATCACACCATCGACCCGATGTCGGAGGCGTGGCCGGGATCAGGTTGAGGCCGCTGTCGCCGCATTCGCCTGCGGCGAAGACCGCGGGATCGCTCGTACGCATCGATGTGTTCACCTGGATGCCCCGCCGAGTGCACTCGGCGCAGGCAGCTTCAAGGTTCAGCCTGTCCATTTTTGGTACCCGGCCGGGGCTGAGGCACATGCTCATTGATGCAAAACAAGAAGGTGTCGCAATGACGGTACCGGCCAGACCCGTTATCAGCAGTTTTCGGTCAGTCCATTTTGACATCAAAGTGAAAGCCTTGTGTAAAAATCTGACGATGTATGCGAACATCGACTGGCAGGTGCCTCATCAGGATATTCCAGATGCTGCGTGTTCAACCGTCCGTAACGCTTGCCGGGTATCCTACATCGGTTGAAGCCGCAGCGATCAGCTCAGGCGTTGTCGCCGCCGTATCGTAAACCACTTCTGCGGTCCTGGCCGCATAATCGATATCGACAGATTTAACGCCCTCGACACGCATCATCGCTTTCCTGACAGCAATCGGACATGTCGCGCAGGTCATGTTTCCGATCGTAAAACGGGCTGTCGCCTGTTCGACCTCCACCGAGGCATCCGGAGCATTCTGCGCGCCGGCGACTGCGAGCCCCCCCGCGAGTGCCAGACCTGCCAGTCCGGCGATCATCCATGTGCGTTTCATACTTGTCTCCCTGGCTAGTAAAATAACGGTGCCCATACATCGATGGTCAAGGCCGCCAGCACGACAAGCGCGCCGCTCCACAGGGCGACCTGCTTGACGACTGACGACTGCAAACGGGCGCAATAGCTACCATCCTCGCAGACACTGGTTTTTCGAAAATAGACATCCCAGAACCCAGCCGCGAGAAATCCGATCGCGACCAGAAGAAAAAGGGGCTTGTAGGGTTCCAGCGCCGTCAACTGGCCAATCCACGCTCCGGAAACACCGAGACTGATCAGCACAAGCGGCACGATGCAGCAGGATGATGCAAGGAATGCCCCCAGCATGCCACCGGCAACAAGCCACCTTGAGCGACGCTCATTTGCTGGGCTGTTTTCCGTACCTGCCATGACCAGCTGTTCCCATTGCTTTATTGATCATGATCACGTTACGCTCTGTAGTTGGTACAGACACAAGTGGGTATTTCATCATGGCCATCACATCGCCGCGAGCAGCACTCAAACGGGCTGAACTGGCCGGGCGGCTCGGCTGCAATCTTGAAACGATCCGCTATTATGAAAGGATCGAATTGCTGCCCGAACCAGCCCGCACGGCAAGTGGCCACCGGCTGTATTCGAATGAAGATCAGGTACGACTGCGTTTCATATTGCGAGCCCGCAGCCTCGGCTTCTCCGTGGAAGATGTACGCTCGCTACTTGGCATCAATGATGGCAGGCCGAGCTGCGCGGAGGTCAGGGCGCTGGCAGAAGCACATCGGGGCGATATCCGTAAACGCATCGCCGATCTGAAGCAGATGGATCGACGGCTCGGCGAGATCATGGCTGGTTGCACCGGCGCTGAAACACCCGATTGCGCACTCACCGACAAACTGTTCGAAGATAGCTGACAAAAGGGGCTCCTGCATCTGCCGGAGATGCAAATGATGGACATCCACGACACCATCACCGCTCCGCATCGCCTCAATGACGGTACCGATGTCAATGTCCGGCGGACTGCCTAGCCACAACATGTGGATCGGCCCGCCGATTTCGCGGAACGACAGGCAGAGAATGTTACCGCGATACCGATCGTCACGAACGGATCGAACAGTATTCAGTCATAGATGAGGATGAGCGCGTCGCCCGCAACCACGGCTACAGATGCGAGTGCGTCGGACAGATTGTGAAGGAGGAGCGCCCGGATATTCACGCTCCCATTCTGCACCGAATAGATTAGGAGGGCTGTAAGCTCTGCAATGACCAGCGCAACACCGCCAAGAATAACGATCGTCCAGCCACCAACGGCGGGCGGATCAGTGATCCGTATGACAGTCTTATTGACCAGATGGCAATGGAGACCCGACGATCATCGCTCGCGGGATCAAGATCGTCATGATCATGTGCGTGGCTCAGGATCGGCCTGCTCTTCCAGCACCTTGCGCTTGCACTCGAGATACGCGCGTCGCCGCGCGTGTACCGCGTTTTTTGCGCGGCTCTTTGGTGGTATCAGGCCGCATTCCTCCTGCACCTTGGCCGCCTGCTCACTTGAAAGGGCCCCCATCACGTTGTCGAGACTCTCGCAGCCGGCCAGGGCTGCGAGAGAAACGGACATGACCGCGAAGCGAAGTTCACGATGGATGAACATGCTCGGCCTCCAACAAGGAATGGTGCGCGTCGGGCTTTGGTGCGAACCAGCGGTGAAGGGCGGGTAGCACCAGCAAAGTTAGCACGGTCGAGGAGACCAGCCCGCCCATGACCACCGTGGCCAGTGGCCGCTGCACTTCAGCACCGACACCACTTGCGAAGAGCAGCGGCGCAAGGCCGAGCGCCGTCGTAAGGGCGGTCATCAGCACAGGACGTGCCCGCAAGCCTGCCGCCTCGACGGCAAGTTCATCGCGACCACGGCCCTCCCTGGCAAAATCATCCATGAAACTGACCAGCACCATGCCATTGCCGAGCGCGATACCGAACAGGGCAATAAAGCCGACCGTCGCAGGCACCGAGATCGGCAGGCCTGCAATCCAGAGCGCCATCGCCCCGCCGGTCAGCGCCAGCGGAATGTTGAGCAGGATCAGGATGGCCGATTTCATGCGCCCGAACGTCAATAGCAGGATCAGGAATACGATACCGAGCGTGATCGGGATCACGACCGCGAACCGCGCATTCGCTTCCTGCTGGAGTTCGAACTGTCCGCCCCATTCGACGCGATAACCAGCCGGCAGGTCGAGCTGGCTGGCGACCGATTGCTGCGCATCAGCGACATAGCTGCCAATATCGCGTCCTCTCACATTGAGCTGAACGGTGATGAATCGCTCACCATTCTCGCGCGTGATCTGACGTGGACCGACAATCTCCCTGATGTTTGCCACGCTTTCGAGTGGAACCCGTGCGCCGCTGGACGATTCCAGAATAATCCGTCCGATGGCCGCGGGCGTGTTGCGGTCCTCTTCGGCATAGCGCACGATGACGGGAAACTGGCGCACTCCCTCAAAAACGGCACCAGCCTCTGCCCCGCCGACGCCGGAACGCAAGGCATCGAGCGCCTCCTCCACGCTCAGTCCATACCGGCCGAGCGCAGGACGGTTGAGCGAGACCACAAGCTGCGGCGCGCCGGTGATCTGATCGGCCTGGACGTCGGTCGCCCCAGGAATTTCCTGAAGAATGGACTGCAAGTCCTGCGAGCCTTCGAGCAGGACCTCCGTATCCGGACCGAAGATCTTGACCGCCAGCTGCGCCTTTGTGCCGGTCAGGAGCTCATCAACCGACATGGCGATTGGCTGGCCGACATTAACCCTGACGCCTGGAAAGCCGCCGAGATTCTCGGAGATCGACGCCCGGAGTTCATCCGGGCTGATGCCATTGCGCCATTCGCTTCGGGGTTTGAGCGCCACGAAGGCCTCGATACTGTTCACCGGGTCGGCATGCGCGCCGACTTCCCCACGGCCGATCCGGCTGACAATGGAACTGATCTCGGGGAAGGCTTCAAGCAGTCTTGTCTCGATGCGGGTCGACGTTTCCTTTGCTTCGGTTAGCGAGATGGACGGCGCCATCGTCACACGCAACAGGACATCGCCTTCCTCCAGCGCAGGCGTGAACTCCGAGCCAAGGCGTGTCGCTGAGAGGCCCCCAACCAGAAGCAGGACGCCTGCTAGCCCGACCGCCGCGAGACGTCGCCGGACGAAGAAGGCCGCAAGCGGCTTGATCAGCGAAACAAGCCGGCTGTCGCTCTCCTGGCTATTGCTCTTGGGCGGACGCATGAGGCCGAGCGCCATCGCCGGAGCGATGAGCGCGGCATAGATCAGCGACCCTGTCATGGCGAGCGCGGCAGAAGCGGCGAGCGGCCGAAACGTCTTGCCTTCAGTGCCCTGTAGCGAAAAGAGCGGCAGGAAGACAATGATCACCACGAGGACGGCAGCAATCAGCGGCGCGATCACTTCGGCGCTCGCTCGCGCGACCGTCGTGCGGCTATCTTCACCCTCGCGTCGTTCGCGCAAGCCGCGATCCACGTTCTCGGCGATGACGATGGCGCCGTCGACCATCATCCCGATGGCGATCGCCACCCCGCCCAGCGTCATCAGATTGGCCCCGATGCCGAGGAATTTCATCGCGATGAAGGCAAAGCCGACCGAGAAGGGTATGGCCATGACAACCACGAGGCTTGGACGCCAGCCGCCGAGGAACAGGAAGACGATGACGGCGACCAGGAGCGCGCCCTGCCAGAGCGCGGTCGTCACGGTCGCAGCCGCCTTTTTCACCAGCGTGCCCTGATCATAATACGGAACGGCTTTGACGCCATCCGGAAGCGACTGGTTGATCTCGTCGAAGCGCGCTTGCGCGTTCTCGATCACCTCAGACGTGTTTGTGCCATAAAGTTTCAGGACGAGACCGGCGACGGTCTCCCCTTCGCCATTGGCAGTTGCGAGCCCCTGCCGGACGCCGCCGCCGATGGCGACTTCACCGAGGTCGTTGACGCGGACGGTTCGTCCATCCACGGTCTTGACCGGCGTTTCACGCAGATCATCGAGAGATCGAGCGAGCCCGACCCCGCGCACCGTGTACTGTTCGGCGCCAATTTCGATGAATTGCGCGCCGGCCGTCCGATTGGCGCTCTCCAGGGCGGCAATCACCTCGCCGACACTGAGGTCATAGGATGTCAGCTGATCGGGATCGAGGCGGACCTGGTACTGCTTCTCGAAACCCCCTAGTGACAGAACCTCCGTCACCCCTTCAACCGACTGGAGCGGATACTTGATCATCCAGTCGGCAATCTCGCGCAGCTCAACCAGCGACCGCTCGCCGGTCTCATCGACGAGCCGATAGTACATGATGATACCAAGGCCGGTCGAAATCGGCCCCATCTTGGGTGTGCCGAAACCGTCGGGAATGGCGTCGGCGGCCTCGCCGAGGCGCTCACCGACGACCTGGCGGGCAAAATAGACGTCCGTGCCGTCCTCGAAATAGATATTGATGACAGACAGGCCAAAATTGGATGTCGAGCGGATCTCGTCGACCTTGGGGAGGCCGGACATGGCCGTCTCGATCGGATAGGTGACATAGCGTTCGACCTCTTCGGGCGACAGGCCTTCAGTTTCGGTGAAGACTTGGACCAGAGAAGGTGAGGGATCGGGAAAAGCGTCGACAGGCAGGCTGCGAAAGGCAAACAGCCCCCCGATCGACAGGGCGAGTGCGGCAATGGCGGCAAGCAGCCGTCCACCCGCAAGGCGGTGCATCAGATTGATCATTTTGCGGGTCTCCTAGTGTGCGTGGCCGTCGCCGAATGCGTCTTTTTCAAGCTGCGCTTTCAGGGTGAAGGCGCCTTCGGCAACGAATGCTTCGTCGGCCTCGAGCCCGGAAATGATCTCGGTATAGCCCCTCGCGCTGTCCCCTGTGCGGACCTCGCGCGGTTCGAACCCGTCATCGGTCGGGACGAAGACCGAAATCCTGTCCTCGACGCTGACGATCGCATCGGAGGGAACGCGCACGACGGGGCGCCCCTCTCCCGTGTCGATCCGCGCCGTTACGAACTGACCGGGCTTCAGCCTGTGTTCGGCATTGTCGACAATGACCCGCGCGGTCGCGGTGCGGGATGCCTCATTGATGACAGGCAGGACATTTGAAATTGTCCCTTCGGCCAGGACGCGGCCATCTTCCTGCTGGAAGGTCACGGTCTGGCCTTCGCTGACCTTGCCGAGATCTTCCTTGTAGACGGCGATGTCGGCCCAGACGACGCTATCATCGATGATGACAAAGATGGGCGCGCCGCCAGCCGATACGGTTTCTCCAAGAGAAACGCTCCGCTGAATCACCTCTCCGGCAAGGGGAGCCGTCACATAGGCTTGTGCAAGCGACCCGTCCGCAGCCTCATTAAGCTTGTCCAGTGTGCCATGACCAATGCCGATCGCATGAAGCCTGTTTTCAGCAGCTTCCCGGCCGGCATTGGCTGCGGCGAATGCCGCACGCGCCGACTGCAGATCGGCCTCGGCGGTGATTTTCTGCTCCCAGAGGTTTTCCTCACGCTCAAGCTCGGCTTGCGCGAGGCGCTCGGCGCTCAGGGCATTCAGATAATCGGCCTTTAGGCCGGCGAGTTCACGACTGGTCAGCCGGGCAAGCGTGGCGCCGGCTTTCACGATATCGCCTTCGCCTGCATAAAGTTGGGCAACGGTGCCCTCGACCTGTGGCGAGACCCTTGCGACACGGTCCGCATCGAAACGGATCTCGGCCGGCAGTTCCAGCTGGCCCGAAACCGCTCCGGTCTGGGCTCGCCCGGTCCGGATACCGGCAGCTTCCGCCTCTTCGGCGGTCAGCTCGACATGATCGCCGCCATCGGCATCATCATGGCTTTCATGCTCCTCATCACTACCGTCTTCGTGGTCGTCATGGCCATCTTCGGCTTGTGGGGGCGTCCGGTTTGCACCAGACGAATCGGAGGCGTCATTGCCGCAAGCACTAAGATACAAAAGCGCTGGCGAAAGCAGCGCCGCATAGAATAAATTCAGTTTCATTGGATCTCTCCTTCGAACGGCGCGGCGCCAATCAGCGCACGCAACCGCAGCGTGTATGTCTGGAGCGCCAGCCGGGCATCGATTACGGCGGCGCGGGTTTCAATCAGACTGCGCCGCGCGTCGAGCGTGGCGGTCAGGTCGAACTTGCCAACCCGGTAGCCCTCTGCCGCAGCTGTATAGGCTTCTTCTGCGAGCGGCAGCGCTTCGCCCTCGAGACGCTGCAAGCGAGACTTCGCAGCCCGCACCTGCGCGGCGAGGCTCGCTTGCTCGGCCCGCAACCTTGCCTCAACAGTCTGTGCTGATAGCTCGGCACTCTGGGTACGTAATCCCGCCGCCCGCGTTGCGTCCTGATTGCGGTCAAAGACCGGCAAAGGAACACTGACACCCGCCAGAAACGCGCTATCGCCCGTGTCCTCAAATCTTCGGACACCAGCCGATACGGTTATATCAGGCCATGCGCCGGCGCGGGCCCGGTCCGTCGCCGCGCTACGAGCCGTCGCTCCGGCCTTAGCCGCCGCAAGTGACGGATGAACGCCAGAATCTGGTTGAGCCGACCCACCCGCCGGATCTGTTACGATTTCCGCAGTGCCAGACAAGACAAAGTCGATCTCTGGACTACCCCAAACGGACGCAAGCGCTAGCCCTTTGGCTTCGACCTGGCCCCGCGCACCATCCGCAACCGCCTGAAGCGCTGCTGCTTCAGCCCGCGCGCGCAGCAACTCAGGCGGAGCCGACGCTCCAGCGTCCACGCGACGCTGGACGACGCCAGAGAACTCGGATGCGAGATCGGCTGAGGCCTGAGCGACCTCGGCCATGTCGTAAGCGGCACGAAGTTCCAGATAGAGTTCCCCTGCGAGTTTCTGAGCTTCCAGGCTTCGTACAGAACATTCGGCACTCGCCAATGCGGCTTCAGCTCTGGCGGCCCGCTCGGAAAGTCTTCGTTTATCGCCAAGCTGTAAGGTCTGCGCCACTACCAGGGTCGTCTCGTAGGCATTGAAGCCTTCAAGCGATCCGCTGCCGGCAAAGTTCTCGGTTTCGACAGACAGAGATGGATTAAGCCAACGGCTCGCCTGATCGGCGTCGGCCGATGAAGCTTTCGCCTCGAGAGCCGCCGTCAGAACTTCAGGCGAAGCATTGGCGGCGCGAGCAATAGCCGCGTCGAGCGTCAGTGGTCGGGATTGATCATAGTCAGTCGCGCCGACATAGACAGAACTACACCCTTGCGCATAGGCCGTACCGGCCATGACCGGCAGGGCGAGCGCGGTGATCGCGCTGCATATAAGAATTTTCATTTTTGCTGGTTTCCTCGTCCAGATTCAACGACAGCGAGGCCGTAGCCACGCAAAATATTCCTGTGTCGTTGGTCTAGGCGCGAGGAGGACGGTAAAGACCGTCTGGGCGGAGGTTCTCGAGAAAAGAACCGCCAGGCAACAAATGTTTTGTCTGCACGACAGACTTCGGAGCGCCGCTTAGATCGCCGCCGCCTATCAGATGGAAATGACAGCTTCCGCACTGATGCGCGGTATGGTCATGACCTTCATGCGATGGCTCCTTATCAGGGGCATCTTGGGCCAGCTCACTCGTAGAACATTCCTCTGCGGCCTGATCGCCCGGATGCATGATATCCGCCGCAGCCGTCATCGGCGCAATAACAAAAGCTATCGCCATCACCATGACGAGCAACCTTCGTAAACACGTTATGACTTGGAACGGAAACATGATTGCTGGGCTAGCTACTTTCTTTTATGATCGGGTAAACAGGCTCACTCTCTTTTTAGCACCTCCAGTCACTGGAGGGTCAAGCGCCTTTTGACGGAAGCCCTGCAAGCACCTCGGCGCCATCATGCTGTTCGTGCAAGCAATTCTCGTGCTGGCCAAGGGCAGCGAGTACAGAGCAGGTCCCGATCTTGCCGCCTTCGCAGGCGCGGATCATGCGCTTGAGCTCGGCCTCGAGCGCCTCCAATTGGGTCAGCCTGCGGCGAACCTCGTCAAGCTGGCGACGTGCAATCTGGTCAACCAGGACGCACTCCCTGCCTGGCTCTACCTGCAGCGAAATCAGTTCCCTTACCGCTGAGACGGGAAACCCCAGATCCCTTGCATGACGTATAAAACGGAGACGCTCTACAGAGGCCCCTGCGTACAACCGCTGTCCGCTTGCGCTGCGTTGCGGCTCGTCGAGCAGGCCAATGGATTCATAATAGCGGATTGTCGTGACTTTTACGGCCGTCGCCCCTGACAGTTTTCCGATCGTCATCAAGGCCATGATAGCGCCCCTTGCCCCTCTAGTTACTGTAGACTGCAGGAAATAACCCTGACGGCTGAAAACACAAGCGCAGGAGGCAACATGAGTGGTGATACGACAATCCAGATACTCGGCATTGCCACAGGTGGCGCAGTTGCTGTGATTCCTATTTGGTCTGCAGCCTTCCCCGCGCAGAGAATTTGGCTCCCGCAGCGTTATTCGCGTTTCGTGGCACCAATCATCTGGAAGGGTACGATCACGAATTTCGGAGCGGCGCTGTCGATTGGGGCTTCAGGTAGGGCAACCGCTCCCGTACCCTGCTGGGCGATATTCGGCCTCGGGTTTGCCCCTCTCATCATCGCGAATATGGTGGTTTGGCGCGCAGATTTCCGGTTCGGTTTCGACGAGACACCAGGAGCCAAGGGCACACTTGCCACCACAGGGCCCTACCGCTACTCCAGCTATCCTCAATACGCTCGCAATACAAAGCTTTCTAACGGAGACGCTTCGATAAAATTCTTACGGTGCATCTCCCCTCACCGACAACGCATGGTAAAATCATAGGATGGGTAGCGAAGACTTGAAAATCGAGACGTCAGACGAGCGCCGAACTCTTCAAATCGTACTATGGCTAAACATACTCATAGCCATTGGCTTTTTTGTCACAGGCTGGTTCGGCGACTCCAATGCCCTCCTGGCGAACGGGCTGGATAATTCCTCGGACGCGATTGTGTATGGCTTGAGCCTGCTTGCACTTACACGTTCGCAGATCTGGAAACGCAACGCCGCTCGACTGTCAGGTGGAATGCTTCTTGTATTTGCCGTCGGCGTCGCCGGCGACGCAATCCGTCGATACTTTGAAGGATCTGAACCCCTCGGTCTCATCATGCTGGCAATGGCCGCGATTGCAGGTGTTGTAAATCTGATCTGTCTCTGGCTTTTGAAAAAAATAGAAAAGAAGGATGTAAACCTGCGAGCCGCTACAACATTTAGTTTCAATGACTTCATCTCGAATGGGGGGATCATTCTCGCGGGCGTAATCGTACTGTGGACTGGGTCCAACTGGCCAGATCTGCTTGTCGGATTGGGAGTCGCGGCGATTGCGGTATATGGTGGAATCGATATTCTGCGCGATGCGCATGCTGATAAGCATCAGTCAGGATGATGCCCCAAACCCGGAATGAAACAAGTGCGTAAAATTCTCAAAATGGTGCGCGCGCAGCGTCACTGGGCCTCGCATGATGGGTTCCCAAGCGTTACCGTAACAAATATTTACTCGATCAACTTTCTATTCCGGCATTGAATTTGCTTTCCCTGTTGAGTTGAATCTCTCTTGGGAAACGAGGACAAATGTCCCGGCTGGCAGATCATATAAGTGCTTATGACTACACATGGTTGTTGTCAGACAGCAGATGGGCCTGGGAGTTCCTGCGCCGAAACCGCCGGTTTCTTGAGGACTCGTCGCTTCCTTCCGCGAGTGAGCTTAGTTTCGCTCCCGCCTGCCATCAGATCACCCTCGTGCGCCCTAGAGCCCCTCAGGCGCTTGCTGAGCGATGGGGGCTCGCCTTCTTCCCGGATCCAGAGGATAGCGGCCTTGAAGCCGACGCGTTCTGGTCGGGAGGTCTCTATCCGAGGCGGGTTCACATGCAAGTTTCTCCGAGTGGTCCTAATGAATCCTGTGAATTCTATGATCGCACTGTTGGCATCTGCAGGATAACGCACTTCACCGACCTCGCCGGCCGCGAACAATTTCTTCTCAAGGGAAATGGCTGCGTCATTCAGGTGTTCTGCACGGGCATGTCACTTCTCGCCCGCGAACCTGTCAAGCTTAGCTTCATCATCGACAGTCTCGACGAATTCCAGGCCAAGCTGAAAACGCTCCAGCGCGCCCAGCGTGTCTATGACCCGCAAGCAGAGGCGGATATCCCGGAATGGACTCGCCATTCCTTGGCCCTTCGCAATGCACTGGTCGCACTCGATTGTCATGATGCCCAACTCTCATATTTTGAGACGGCGCGGTTTATATATGGCGAAGAACGGGCCCGCGAAGCTTGGCACAGCCCAAGCCGAGCGATGAAAGACGAGATGAGACGTGCCCTTGCCCGCGGCCGTGACCTGCGGGACGGCGGTTATGCAACGCTTCTCGGACCCGTCGAAAACGCGCTTCTTTTAGCCTGAAGTAGAATTTTGGCACCTCTTTTGCAGCACCCGCTTGTGAAGGAGGCACCTGATGAGTCCCGCCGACACACCCTCGGTCCGTATTGATCTGGATGACTACGCCTATACTTGCCGACTCTCCAGAAGTCGCTGGGCTTGGGAATTTCTTCGGCGAAATAGCGAATTCAGGCAAGCCGCCCTGCGGGCTGGCGACTCACAGATATCTGAAAAGCCAGCCTGTCACGGCATCCGGCTGCTCCGGCCGCTATGCGACCAGATCGACGCTGAGAAATTCGGCTTGGTTTTTTTTCCCGACATAGACGCGAATGGCTACGAGGCCGACGTCTTCTGGATCCCTGCCCTCTATGCTCGCGCCCTGACCATGCAGGTCGTACCGCGTCATCCGAGCGAGCGCGACGATATTTTCGATCAGACGATCAATGTGTGTGAAGTCACCCACCTCACAGATCGCGTCGGCCGGGAATACCTGATGATCCGTGGGCACGGCCACAGCATCCAAGTCGCTTGTTCTGGTCTGTCACTACTCAGCGTCGAACCCGTCCGCATGAAACTGATCATCGATAATGTGTCGAGCATGGACGAAACACTTAAAGTCATCGGCAAGGCTCAGCGTATTCTTGGCAAGGACGATCCGAGTTTCAACGACACCTGGACACGCTCATCGCTTGCGTTTCGCAATGCGCTCATTGCGCTCGATGCGCATGAGACCGGTCTAACTTATTTTGAAACCGCTGCCATCATCTATGGCGAGGATCGCGCCACCGAAGCCTGGCAGAGCCCCAGCCGGGCCATGAAAGACGAAAATGCGCCGCGCCCTCGTGCGAGGACGTGAACTCCGGGATGGCGGATACAGGGACCTCCTGACTGCACAGACCTGAGCAGATCCAATTTGGCATCAGACCTTGATCCGGCGATCACCCCTCGCTGACGCGAGGGGGCTGTTTCGCGGGCGGCACGCCGCCAGCGGCCCGGCTCGTCTCCGGACATCTGGTCTGCCCTTCCGGGCAGCCCAGCGGCATGCGAGTGTCTCGCCGGTGATCGCGCCAGCCTGCGCTTCCCACTGACAAGCAGAGGGGTCGGAGGCTGCTCGGCCTGCATGAGCATTATGAGGCCGCTGGCTCAGGGGGTGTTCGGGTCGTTCAGCCATTTCCCGAATACGGTCACATCCTGGGCTTCATAACCGAGCGCCCCGTAGAAGGCTTCGGCATCGGCATTGCCGATGCGGACCATCAACTGGACTTTTCCGACATTCCGGCTTGCGAGCCACAGCTCGGCTTCGGCCATCATTTCGCGGCCATGACCATGACCCTGTCGCTCCGGTTCGACGGCGAGATAGTAGATCCATCCCCGGTGCCCGTCATGCCCGACCATAACTGACGCGATCAGATCATCCTCCCTGTAACCCACCATCAGCGTCGCTTCGCGGCTACGCACACACAGATCGATATCGGCCGACGGATCGTTCCACGGCCGCGTCAGGGCGCAGCGTTCCCATAGCGCAATCACAGCGTCGCGGTCCTGCTCGCGATAGGTGCGGATGTGTAGGCTCATATAGTCTGTCTTGCGGGATTCGGCTCGGTTGGCGCGTCCCGCGGCCTGCAACCGTCCGCCCGGCGTCCAGGACAGTCCCCCAATCAGACGAAGGTGGGCGGACGACCGGTCTGCCCGGACCCGCCGCTTGCGCAAGGCGACGGGGCTGAAGGCGTCTGGAAGTGGTCTCAGCGTCCTACCTTTCCGCCTTGCGCAACCGGCTAATGGGTCCGGCCTGCCGGCCTTCTCGCCGCCCACCCCCGCCTGATGCGGGAGGGACATTTGGGCGGGGAGACGAGACTGACGCCATGACCACACCGCAACCTTCAGCCCCCCTTGCGGCAGACGCTGCACCCACATCTCCAGACCGGCCCCGTATCTATGTGGCCTGCCTTGCCGCCTACAATAATGGCTGCCTGCACGGGCGCTGGATCGACGCGACGACACCTGATGAGGTGATGGCCGAGGTTCGCGCCATGTTGGTGACGTCGCCGCTGCCGGACGCCGAAGAGTGGGCGATCCATGACTATGAAGGCTTCGAAGGCGCGCAGCTTTCCGAATATGCGAGCTTCGGGACAGTCTGTAATCTGGCCGATTTTATTGCCGAACATGGCAGGCTCGGCGCGCTGGTCCATCGCCATTTTGGCGACGACCTTGAGCAGGCCGTGGCGGCTTTCGACGATTACGCAGGCTGCTTTTCGAGCCGGGCAGACTTCGCCGAAGAACTCCACCGCGACACCGGGACGGAAATCCCCGCAGCCCTCGAATACTATATCGACTGGTCAGCGCTCGCCCGCGACATGGAGCTGAATGGCGACATCATGGTGTTCGAGACAGGGTTCGAAGACGTTCACGTTTTCTGGACGCGTTGAACGCCATGACCTTCACCCAGCACTTCAACACCTACGCCTGCGAAGGCGATACGATCAGCTGCGAAGCCGAGGGCTTCACGGTCACGGCCCGGATTGTTGCCGACGATTGCCCCGACGCGCCGGACCAGCGGCAGGACGGATTCTGGCCCTCGCTCTACAAGGACGCGCCCGGTTTTATTGGGCCGGGAAACGGATTCCGCCAGCGCTTCGCCGAGGCGCAGGCCAAGGCCGAAGCCGTGATGGAAGCATGGCGCAAGGGCGAGTGGTTCTATTGCGGGATCGTGCTTTCGGTCGAGCGCGACGGAATCGAACTGGATCACCACGCCGCCAGCCTCTGGGGCGTCGAGTGGAATTATCCCGGCACGGACAATTGCTACCTCACCACTGTTGCGAACGAGCTGTTATCCGAGGCGCTGGACGCAGGCCGCGCCGCTGCGGCCCGGCTTGCTGCGACCGTGACGGGCTGGGCTTCGACATGAGCGTTGCCCGCACCGTCACTGAATTGCTTGGCCCAAGGCCGCGCATGACGCTCGTCATTGCCGAGGCCCAGGTCGCCGAAATCTGGGTCGAGGGCCGCGCGCCCCTGATCACGATCCGCGACTATGACTGGGGCGAGACCGACCCAGAAGCCTGCCGCGACAGCGAGGGCTTTCCCTTCACCAAGATCAACTGGAGAGGCCCTGCATGGGCGCTGGGTCTCTCGCTTCACCCGCCAGAAAAGGAGACCCCCATGGCACAGCCCGACCTTAGACACATCCCGCTCGACGAGCTTCGGATTTCAAAACTCAATATGCGTCATGGACGAAAGAAACCGGACGTGTCCGACATCCTGCCATCAATCCGCGAGAGCGGTTTGCGGCAGACTTTGCTGGTCCGCCGCGAGGGCAAGTATTATGGCGTCATCGCCGGACGCCGCCGCTTCTTCGCGTTGAAAGAAATCGCCAAGGAGACAGGCGAGACGCCGCTGGTCCCCTGCGCGATCATGACCGAGAAGGATGCGGCGTCCGCGATTGCCGCCTCCGTCATCGAGAATGTCGGACGCCTGCCAGCGACAGAAATGGAGCAATATGAAGCGTTCAAACGGCTGCATGAGGAAGGCAAGGCAGTGGAGGATATCGCCGCCTTCTTCGGCGTGACCGAGCTTATGGTGCGGCGTGTGCTCGCGCTTGCTTCGCTCGCCGAGCCGATCCGCAAGCTCTACGCCGAGGACGAGCTGGACCGTGAAACGATCCGCGCGCTGACGCTCGCCACGCCCGACCAGCAGGCCGAATGGCTTCGCCTCTTCGAGAGCGAAACCGAACGCGCCCCGATGGGCCGGTCGTGCAAGGCATGGATAACGGGCGGGACCACGATCACCACCGACAAGGCCTTGTTCGATCTTGATGCCTATGAAGGACAGGTCACTGCCGACCTCTTTGGCGAGCATGGCGTCTTTGCGGATGCGGATCAGTTCTGGCAGGCACAATCCGCCACGATTGCCGAGCGGGTCGAGGCCTACAAGGAAGACGGCTGGAGCGATGTCATCTGCCTTGAGCGCGGGGCGTATTTCCACCGCTGGGAATATGTCCAGTGCGCCAAGGAAGATGGCGGGAAGGTCTTCATCGAAATCCGCCATGACGGGACGGTCCAGCTCCACGAGGGACAGCTGACCTCCGCCGAGGCCCGTAAGCGGCAACAGGGTTCGAAAGGTGACAGCGACGCCGTTCCGGCAGCCGTTCGGCCAGAAATGTCCGGCCCGCTTGCGGAATACATCCTGCTTCATCGCCACGCTGCTGCTCAGGCGAGTTTGGCCACATCACCCGCGATTGCTCTCCGCTTGATGGTCGCGCATGCGATGGCGGGGAGCGCGCTCTGGGACGTGCGTCCTCACGAGCTTCGCGTCCGGAAAGATGAGACGCAAGCGAGCGTCGAAGGCTCGGCATCTGTGGCTGCACTCGCCGAAAAGAAGGTTCAGACTGACGCCCTGTTCAAGGCGCTGAACGTCAATCCGGCCCTTCGCCGGAACGGCGACGACTACCGCGTGTGCGAGCTTTTCTCTGCGCTGCTCGCCATGTCGGATGAAGAAGTCCTGACGGTTCTGGCAAGCGTCATGGCCCGGGCGCTCGAGGCCGGGAATGGCATTGTCGAAGCCGTCCTGCATGTCTGCGGCACCGACCTTTCGGCGGCGTGGAAGCCCGACGATGTGTTCTTCGATCTCACGAAGGACAAGCGCGCCATCAATGCGATGATCGGAGATATTGCGACCCTGTCGCTCGCGGAATCGTGCCGCGCCGAGACGGGCAAGGCGCAGAAACAGGAGCTTGCGAACCGGATCAGCGGGGAGGGTTGCGAGGCCAATCCTGACTGGCGACCGGGCTGGATGCAGGTGCCACCGACCCGCCTTGTCGACGGGGCCGGATCACCGCCCGCCGATGCGTGGACACGGATTGCGAGCCTGTTCGAAGCGGGGGCGGAAAACGCGTCCGATGAGACGCCTGAGCATCAGGACGCTGCCTGAATAATCGTCTCCTGTTCAGCCAGCTTGAGGAGCCGCCCGGTGCCTGTCACCGGGCGGCTTTCCGCTTTCTGAGGCTGGGGATTGTGGCTCCGATACCTGGGCGACCCATGAAAATGCCTTCAAAAAAAATCGCGCGTCTTGAGGTCTCGATGGACAATCGAGACGCGTGTGATGAGGGGTCTGATTTCTTCCCGAAAAGCGTGTCACTGACCCCTTGTTTCCGTCTTTGCCTTGAAGACCTGGACGCGGACTGAGCGGCCATGAAACCGCCTGCGGCGAAGAAATTTCCCCGCCGCTTTGCGGCTCCTCGCGCAGCAAATTTCATCGCCCCAGGCGGTGCTCCGCATGCGCTTCGCCCCTATCGGGTTCTAGCCGCTCAGCCCCCGTCCGGGCGGTCCGGCGTCGACGGGGACAAGGGGTCCCCGGGAGACACGCCAAGGAAAGTAAAGGAGACCCCTATGGCAAACGCACTCGGATATGTCAGCGAGACCAAGTCCGGCTTTGAAGGCACCCTCGCAATGATGAACCTCTCTGCCGCAATCCGCATCGAGAAGAATGCAGAAAAGACCGAAGAAGGACATCCGGACTACCGCATCTATGCCGGTGAAACCTCGACCGAAATCGGCGGCGGCTGGATGCGCAAGTCGAAGGCATCGGGACGCGACTATGTCTCGCTGACGCTGGCAGACCCGCAGATCGGACCGCGCCGGATTTTCGCAAACCTCGCCCCGGTCAAGGGCAAGAAAGGCCGGCACGTCATTCTCTGGAACGCGCGCGACTAGGGTAGATCACAGCCTTGCCAAGCCGCTCCGGAGACACCTCCGGAGCGGTCTTCTTTCATGCCGAAAGGGTCTGCAACGAAGGTGCTGATACGCCTATCAGCGCTGCATTCTAACGTGAGGTTTCTTTGGGGATTCAAGGGTGTCGCGAGCGTGTGGTGCAAGTTAGACACTCTTAATCTGAGGATGAGTTGGCAGTCTGTCAGGGCTTCGAGTTGCGTAGAGGAAAGGAGAAGCAACGCTATGACAGAGACAAATAGAAGTGGAGAGGAGCTTCGACCCAAATCAAACCTCCCAACCCCGACCGAATGGATGAACACGGATGAAACCGCTGACCATCTCGGCCTCAAACCGAAGACCCTGGTCAATATGCGTTCGCTGGGAACAGGCCCGGTTTATCACAAGATCGGCGCCAAGGTCTGGTATCGCGGCAAGGACATCATCGCTTACACCAATGGACGTAGGTTCATGGGGACAGGCCTTCGCGATGAGTCGTAGAATCGCGTTGTTAGGCATGGGATGCGGGCTAGGCCTCATGGTCTCCGCCAGCATTATCAACCGGTCCGACTTCATCTGGAACCGGACGGAAAGCATGCCCAAGGGCCTTTACTTTGTTGACCGGTCGGCGCGAATTTCGACAGGCGATCTGGTAGCGTTTGCGCCCTCGGATGAGGTTCGACATTGGCTGAACGATGAGGGAATTGTTGGCTCCGACTGGCCCTTGTTGAAGCATGTTGCGGGCCTATCCGGTGACGAGATTTGCAGATGCGATACGCAGGTCTCCATCAACGGGATCACATCTGTTGATGCGCTCAAAGTAACCGAGTCCGGCAGCGCCCTTCCCGTCTGGCAGGGCTGTCAGACCCTCAAAGCCGGCGACGTTTTCCTGCTCAACTCTCATCCCCTGTCAGTCGATGGACGATACTTCGGCGTTCAGGACGGCGCGCGCATCATTGGCGTCGCCAGGTCCATATGGACTTATGGCAACCGGTCGGCTGAGGATCAGGCGACCGTCAAAGCGATAGATAGCGGGACGGGAATGGCTTCTGTGTCCCGGAGGGCAAGATTAAGGGAGTGTCACCCAGCGACACTTAACCCATTGTCTGCACATCCCTTTTTGTGTGACCCGGCGCCGGAAGGCGGGTGCACGGATTTGCAATCCGCTGCGCGCTTGGAGCCGTGAGCGACGATTTCGACTTCGTTCCGCGCCTTGGAAAGATCAGGTCGCAGGGCAAGGTAAAGACCCAGCTGAAGCGGCTGAAACGTGTCGTCGCGAAGGGGCGGCTTGGAACGCGCGGCCGCAAGTCTCTGGCACCGGGAGCGGTGCGTCACGCGGGGCGTGGAAAAGTACAGGCCGCGCTCGCACGGCACTGGTCCAACCAGCGGACCCGGCGCGTCATTGTGAAGGTGCATATTGCGCGGGCAGGTCCAAGCGGCGCGGCGAGCTTTGCAAAGCATGTCGCCTACATCCGCCGGGAAGGTGCCGGGCGCGAGGGTGAGCGCGGAAAGCTCTATGACCGGAGCGTGGATGAAGCGGATGCAAAGGCGTTCAATGATCGGGCTGATGAGGACAGGCGGCAGTTCAGGCTGATCGTCTCGCCGGAAGACGCAGATCAGATGAAGGATCTGACGCGGTTCACGCGGGAGTTCATGAGCCAGGTCGAGAAGGATCTCGGCCGCCGGCTCGATTGGGTCGCGGCCAATCATCACGACACCGCGCAGCCGCATGTGCATATCGTGATCCGCGGTGGGAACACGCGGAATGGCGAACTGCTGATCGACCGCAAATACATCACGCAGGGATTTCGGGCGCGGGCGCAGGAGCTGGTGACGCTCGAACTTGGCCAGAGGCGGCTTCGGGAAATGGCGGCGGCGAGGTCGAACGAGGCCGAGCGCGAGGCGCTGACTGCGATCGATCATGACATTGCACGGTCGCTGGCGGATGGACGTTACACGCCGGAGACTCAACGGGGCGGATTGTCGAGGTTCGATGGCGCGGTCGTTAATCGCCGACTTCGGTTCCTTCGGACGCTCGATCTTGCAGCACGACACAAGAATGGCAGCTGGGCCATGCAAGATGGTTGGCAGGATACGCTGCGGGCACTGGGCAGACGTGGGGACATCATTCGGTCACTCGCCAACCTCGAGGGTCGCAATATCGATGCGTCACGTCTGTATGCCCTACCCCGTGAATTGGGCTCTGCTGGCGAAGTGCTGGGGCGCCTTGCCGCCACCTTGCCGGGTGACGAATTGCGGAACGGCACGACGGCGCTGATCGAAGCGCTCGACGGACGGGTCTGGTCAATCGAGATGACAGAGCAAGAAGCGGCTCAATTGCCGAAGCCTGGCGGGATTGTTTCGGTTTGGCGGAAACCAATCGAGCCGAAGCCGGCGGACCGGACGATAGCAGCGATCGCGGAGCGTAACGGTGGGGTGTACTCGGACGAGTTGCATGGGGCCGCGGATCCATCGAGTTCGCCGGCGTACCGGCTTGCTCACAAACGTCGGCTGGAGGCGCTGAGGCGGCTTGGTGTTGTGCAGCGGAATACGGATGGCACCTGGGTAGTCCCAGCAGACTTCCAGGAACGTGCGTTGCAGGCCGATGCGAGAAAGCACGGCCTCGTCGTCGATGTTCGCTCCTGGCTGCCGATTGGAGCGCTTGTTGAACGACAAGCAGAGACGTGGCTGGATCGGATGAACGCTGATGTGTTGGATGGCGCAGCAGGTCCATTCGCGGCCGAGCTACGAAAATCGGTAAACATCCGGAGGGCTTGGCTGCGAAGCGAAGGCTACGCGCTTGATCAGAACGGCCAGCTGATACGAGCAGTCGCAGATCGCCTCAGGAAAGAGGAGTTTCAAATCGCAGCGAAAGTGGAAGCGGCACGCCTCGGACTGCCACACATTCAGCCGGAAAATTGGACCAGTTTTTCAGGAATCTATTCGCGGAAAATCGAGTTAGCTCAAGGAGAGTTCGCAACTATTGTGGGGCGCGACAGTTTTGCGCTGGTTCCTGTACCCCGTCAGCGCTTGGACTGGCATCGGCGCGCAATTTTGCTGAATCACGCAAATCGATCGATTCGGTGGCGCTTGGGCAGAGATACATCGCGAAGCACTTGATATCCCAAGTTCGCAATTCCGAGTTCGTTCGATTATGCGGTTTGGCACTGGGGAAATTGCAGAGACAGACTATGGCAATGAGTGTCTTTATTCGGATGTTATCGCCGCGACCAGAAACCGATGCTCATGATCGGCATAGTACTATTGCGTTGCATACCGAAGAACATGGTGGAACCGTCGCAGTTTAACTTAGTTTGACGGTCCTTCGCTCCGTTCAGCAGATTGTAACCTAACAATTGCCGCAGTGATTTTCGCTACTTATTTGCCGATACGTTGGCATTGCGATTCATTTTGGACGGACGTGGAATGATGATTATCCGCTCGATGCCGCCGAGTTGCTCTAATCCAGCCTTTAGCGTTTGATACTCTTCAGTTTGCCGCGTCTCATCCCAAATGAATGCAAGCATGCGAGTGAAACCGGTCCCTGGTCGAAGGTATAAGGAATGGTCTGCGGCAATTTCATCAGTGATATCTTTCAGCGCTGCCTGACCTCTCTTACGCAGGAACTTGACCTCAATTATTGTGCTTAGGCTCGGAACACCGAGATCATATCGCGGCGACGTGTGGCCAATCTTCTTTAAGGTTTCCTCATCGACAAGATCCGGAAAAACAGGCCGTAGAATTGTCCAAAGAAGATTTTGAACGTGGTACTCATGGTCAATCTCCCATTTTTGCGGCGCGACGTTCTGAACCCTTTGCTTCTTTTCATACGTCCAGTGTCCCATAGATCGAGAAACTCCCTCGAGTATCTCAATTAGCTCTCGAACACCGGCACCACGTATTGGCAGCCGCGCCAACGCTGATGCACATGCCAGAAACGTTCCTTGGAGCGCTGCTCGCCGACTTGGGTCGCTGTCTTCGATATCCTCAACAAGCCGAGTCCAAGCACGTTGACTGAGATCTTCATCGATGAGCATTCCAAAGCGCTCACAAATAGCAACATGCAGCGTCGGATCAATTTCGGCGATCTCGATGTTGGGATCGAGTGCGAATTGCGCGGACCGCACTAGACTCCATTGCCAATTATCCCCTTTAAGCGCGGTAGCTGACCTTTCTAGTATTTCCTGCAGCCACGCATGATCCAAATTGTGCGCAGATAGCGATCGATATCCAATAGCGAGTCCAAACAGCGCCACTCCGTCCATTTCCAAAGATGGCGCGCGCCCTTGTGCGAAAGGAACGCGTCCGGACAATTGCATTGCGCCTTCGACGAACGCCGTAGCCAGCGCTTCATTCTGCGAGGACGCGCTCAGCGCGAACCCCATCGTGGCCACATCGCGATAAGAACCGTTCGAAGTTACCTGCTGTAGATTGCTTAGATCGCCCCACCATGGACTCAAGAACCGTGAACAGGCTTCTACGTGAGTTGGAAGTTCATGAGCCTCAAAGAGGCGCTGGCTCAGCGTCGTCTTGATAGCTGCAATATCCATCACAAAAACCAAGGAGCTCTGCCGATATTTCGAAATCGTACGGCATCATCATCCCAGCTCTCAATTTCTTTAAGCCCAGCAAGTCGCTCGGCAATCAGATCAGAGTACTTTATCGTGATCGGAAATGGTTCCGGAGTCATAACTCGCCACGAATGGGCGGTGAAATCAAACGCCTGACGTGCGAGGTATGTCATGTCCGTGAATGTGGAATGGCGGTGAAGCTTAAGGAGGCAAGCGCGGGGCATTCCGTGTGCCGCCTGCTTCAGTTCGTTCACACCGGCAAACACAACAAGCGACTCAAAGTCCCCTAGCTTAATATGGACCCCTCTTGAAGGTCCGAGCGCACCTTTTCGCTTTGAAGGATCCTTTTGCCACTGCGGCAACCCTTGTTGATTTCGATCAAAAATCAAGAATGGATGGCGCTCTACCACATGGACGAAAGCGAAAACCACATTCTCAAGATCGAGAGCCTCCACTGCGTCCTTAATGGCTTCAGCTTCTATATTTTTTATCTGCTTGAATGCGTGAAAAACCAGCCGCACTCTATCCGTATTCTTCCAATTGTCCTCACGACGTACGCGCTCAATCGTTCGGGTAAGCGTATCCGTTAATTCACGTGCATATTCTTCGAATCGCACCACACCGGTTCGTTCGCTGAGGTGGTATCCTCCATCGCTAGAGAACACAGTTGTGATGCCTACATATCGAACGCTCTCGTCGAATCGCGATTTTTGTTCCGTATGTGAACCAAGACCAATCACAAGCTCATGCGTAACCGCCTGTTGAGCGCTCAATAACCAAGGCCGACCGCCGAGTTTCGCATACGCAGCCAAGCTTATCTGGTTCATTGTATAAATGAGGCTGGCGTCGGCATCGCGCATAGTTTCGATGCGAACATTTTGAACTGCAACATCGTTGCGAAGCAGCATAGACTTCGACGCAAAGTAAGGATTTTCTCGCCCCGGCAAAGCCTTGAATTCTTCTTCGATTTGCACAATCGCCAAATCCCATCTGAATCCATTGTCGGCGGCGTGCTTCAGTGCAGCTTTGCATGCCTCCTCATAACCCATTCTCGTTGCAGAGGTCGTGCGGAAGGTTTGAACATTGGCGCGCTCAAGACGGAAACGGCTTAAGAAGCCGTCATCGTAAGGCTTGCGACCATTTCTGAGTTCAACATCTGGCATACCGTCAAGAAACTTGCCCATGAACCGGTCCACTTGGCCTTCATACCGACCTTGGCAAATGACCGCGATGTTGAGTTGCTTCGGCGAAAATGTTCGTTGGTCATGAGGGCCATGGGCTTTGATTCCCCGCTCATTCCAAGTGTCATTTGGACGCCCTGATGGGTGAAATACTAGCGTGGGCTTGTCGATGATCTCTGTTCCTGGGAATCCCGCGTCCGAACTCGACAACCATTCGCCCAATTCAAAAGACACACCGGGAACCGCCTCCAACCCCGCGGTTCTTAGATAATCGGCTGTTTGACTGATCAGATTCAGTCTTCCGGGGCCTTGATTTAGCGCGCTGATTGCTGCTCGGGCCTTGGCCAAGGTCGCCTCGCCGTCGTGAGGAAGAAGTGAGTTCACGCACCAGTCGAAATCAGAAAGGTTTCCCGTCAATCTCGCTTCGTTGGCTTTCACACGTTCAAAGCCATCTCGATGATCATCGAGAATTAACGCATCCCCGTCGATCGATGCCACTCGACCGACTGTCAGTTGTCGGGGATTCAATCGAAGGTCTTTCTGAGGCAATTCAATCTGCACATAGCGTCCCAGCGGAGAAAGACCGATATCCAACAATTGATCGCAGCTAGCCAAAAGTTGGTGACGAGTCCTCGCATTACAAACGAGCCCAAATCGTGGGCCTTGTTTTGTGCCATACAGGGTCCGTGAATCGAATTCGAGCAAAGGCAAAACTCGGATCCAATCTGGCAGGTCCGAATGCGCTATAAAATTGCTTCTGGGGTTTCCGAGAACACTTACAGGATAGTCGTGTACTATTTCTCTTTGGCCCGCAAAAACGCGCAAAAGCGCAGCGTTCAGCAATGGCTTCCAGAGCCAAGGAGCTTTCGCTAGGTCCTCTTCAGCTGACGTGTTTGAAAGTGGCTCCGCCCCGGTGATAACGGGGATCTCCAAAATAGTGTTGTCCTCGTAGTTTCGTTTGAAGACGTGGCTTTGACCAAATTCTTGCCGCAACTCTTCCAGCGTTTCCTGCTCATAGGGCCGATAACCTACGAAAATGCGTGTTTCGCCCCGCAGCGCGACGGGCAGGAAGTTTAGCAGTAATGAAGAAACAGACATCGACCTTCAAGAGCAATCAAGACAAACCTCTTTGAGCAGCATGATTCTTCGGCAACTGGAAGTCTAAAGACATTAACGATGTACAAGTCGAAGCTCAAATGTTGACCTCCTCAGAACGCCCCCAATATCCCATCGCATTTCCTAGCCCGAATGACACTATGGAGCCACGCGTCGGCGGAGGTGCCCAACATTACTCCAACCAAGTTTCTCCTGGGGCAGTTCCTGCTGACGCTGTTACTGATCACCTGTTCGGTGTGGATTGCGACGCAGTGGGTCGCTGGCGTTCTCGATCATCAGCCTCGTTTGGGTGGTCCATGGTTCGAGCTTGCGGGTCAACCAGTATACAAGCCGTGGCGGCTGTTCCAGTGGTGGTATGCCTATGACGCTTACGCGCCAGATGTGTTTGCGCGTGCGGGTTTGATTGCCTCGCTGGGCGGTATCGCCGGGATTGTGATGGCAATCATCGCATCGCTGTGGCGGGCTCGGCGCGAGAAGAATGCGACGACTTATGGCTCGGCGCGCTGGTCTTCGGTTCGGGATGTTCGGCGATCTGGTCTGCTTGGTTCGTCAGGTGTCGTGCTCGGACGGTTCAAAGGCCGGTATCTTCGACATGCAGGCGCCGAGCATGTCATGGCCTTCGCGCCAACCCGGTCAGGCAAGGGTGTTGGGTTGGTGATCCCGACTCTTCTTTCATGGACGGGCAATGCGATCATTCATGACATCAAGGGAGAGAACTGGGCGCTCACGTCGAAATGGCGGTCGGACTTCTCTCGATGCGTTCGGTTCGATCCGACAGACTTGTCGAGTTCACGCTTCAATCCCTTGCTGGAAGTGCGGCTCGGGGCACATGAGGTCCGCGACGCGCAGAATGTGGCGGACATTCTGGTCGATCCTGATGGCTCCCTGGAGCGGCGTAGCCATTGGGACAAGACGGCCCATTCACTGCTCGTTGGCGCCATCCTGCATGTTCTTTACGCCGAAGATGACAAGTCGCTCGCAGGCGTGGCGACAATGCTGTCTGATCCGGCCCGGCCGATCGGTGACACGCTGGAGCGCATGCTTGAGACGAACCACCTCGGAAGTCGCGAACGGCCTTTGACGCATCCGGTTGTGGCGGAAGCGGCGCGTGAGCTCTTGAACAAATCAGAGAATGAAAAGTCGTCGGTCGTCTCGACGGCGATCTCGTTCCTAGGGCTCTATCGTGACCCAGTCGTCCAGCGAGCGACTTCAGGCTCAGACTGGCGGATAAAGGATCTGTTTTGGGGTGAGATGCCAGCGTCGTTGTATTTGGTGGTTCCGCCCTCTGATCTCTCGCGGACCAAGCCTCTCGTGCGATTGATCCTCAATCAGATTGCCCGGCGGCTTTGCGAAGAGCTGCCGGATGGAAAAGACCGCCGGCAGACGCTGTTGATGCTTGATGAATTCCCTGCGCTTGGGCGGCTCGACTTCTTCGAGAGTTCACTCGCCTTCATGGCGGGCTATGGAATCCGCGCCTTCCTGATTGCGCAGTCCCTGAACCAAGTCGAGAAAGCCTATGGCCAGAACAATTCTATCCTCGACAATTGCCATGTCCGGATCGCCTTCGCGACGAATGACGAGCGCACTGCCAAGCGCATCTCCGACATGCTCGGCACCACGACGGAGCAACGAAACCAGAAGAATTATACCGGGCACCGGCTCGCGCCCTGGCTCAGTCATGTCATGGTCTCGCAACAAGAAACCCAACGACCTCTTCTGACACCCGGCGAAGTGATGCAGATGCCAGCCGATGACGCTCTGATCTTTCTAGCGAGCCATCCGCCGATCCGGGCGAAGAAACTCCGCTACTACGAAGATCGTAATTTCACGGAGCGGGTCGGCGCTCTGCCGATTGCCTCCGCCGGCTCGGATACGTCTCGGCTGGGCGGATATCATCGATCTGGACCATCGCCCTCGGACGATAATTCCGGCGGGCTGGCGCGAGCGGTGGGACCGGACATCGGCGATGAGGATGAGATCTCGCAGGATATTGCAAGTGAGGAAGAGCGCGCGCCGCAGCAGCGCGGCGGAATACAGGACCAGATCGCGCGCTACTACCTTCAAGCCCAAGAAAATGGCGGACGGGAACTTTAGGACATGGCGCGCAATCCCAGGCTGCACATTCGCGTCTCCGAAACGAACCATCGCAAGGTCAAGCAGTTCTCTGCTGAGCATGGTGTCCACGTCGGCAACCTGATCGACGAAGCACTGACCCTGCTGTTCACGCCGCCTGAGGACAGGCCCGATGCGGCGATCATCCAGCGGCTGGAACGGGTCGAAGACCAGATCGAGAAGCTAGCAACCGGCACAGCGTTCCAGACGGATCTGCTCATCGAGTTCATTTTCGAATGGCTGAGGCAGCGGCCGGGCAAGAACCCGCTCGAAACGCCAGCAGATGCAGCGCGCGCACGAACTGAGTTGGAGGCACTTACGAAACGCGTCGTCGACCGGTCCAATCCGCACATCTGGAACTAGCATCGGTGATTTATGGCCGTCACACCACGTATTGCGGACCGTAAATGGCGTTGAAATCGACGTACTCGCAATCAGTGATTATGCACTAAAAATCGGTGGGTCTCGCTCAAAGCAAAAAGACAAATCAGTCAACCTATGGCTAAAGTAGTTTCGACCGTCAAAGTCACTGGAGAAACGCGTGGCCAAATCGAAAACTCAGTCCCCCGTCGTCGATCAAGTAATCCAAGCGTACGCCCTTGCCATGAAGGAGGCTGGGATCATGCCAGAGGATGCTCAAGGGCGTCTAGTTGATGTCCTTTTGGGTGATAACGTCCCTACCCCAAAAAGAGTTGAGGATGCGCTCTTCCCGGAGAAAGACGAAGAGGTCGATCCTTGATCAAGATCGAGAGCCTAAAGATATCCCACTTCCGGGGCATCAAAGATCTGAGCTTGAACCTTTCGCAGGCCAGGTTTGGTGTGTTCGGTCCAAACGGCACCGGCAAAAGCGGCGTCGTAGATGCAATTGAATTCGTTCTGACGGGATCGATAACTCGTCTTACTGGTGCTGGCACAGATGAACTCAGTGTGAGCAAGCATGGGCCGCATGTAGATGCCGGCGCTGCCTCTGACAAAGCCGTCGTCGTGGTTGAAGGCGTTCTAACGTCGAGCGGAAAGAAGTTCAAAATTGAGCGCTCTGTAGCCCGCCCGAGTAAGCCCAAAATCGCACCTGACGACGAAGAGACCAACGCAGCGTTGGCGGAGGTGGCACGGCATCCCGAGTTCGCATTATCGCGTAGAGAAATCGTCAAATACATTATCACGGCCCCGGGAAAGAGGGACGAGGATGTAAAAGCCCTGCTCCGACTAGATCGGTTGGACGCCATACGAAAATCGCTCACGACTGTGGCGAACAGTGCTGCGACCACTTCAAGAAATGCAGACACTGCTGCAAAAGCAGCGCAACGCAGCTTTGCCGAAGGTCTCGGGATATCGGACATCAAGGCCGAGACGATCTTGTCGAAGGTGAACCTGCATCGGGAAACTCTCCAGCTTCCTCATATCACCACGCTTTCATCAAAAACCGACTTCAAGGATGGCTTAAAAGCAGCCGACGGGAAAAGGCCTTCGCCTCCAAAAGACGTGGCGCTCAAAGAAACACAAAGTCTTCAGGCAAGCCTAAAGGCTGAAACTTTGGCCCAAACGAAAGGCCGAAGCGACGCAACAGAGGCCCTAAATCAGCTCTCAGCGGATCTGACGGCGTGGAGAGCCGTGCGACAAAAAGCACTCATTCAGGCCGGACTTCCATTGGTCGACGAAAATGGTTGTCCCCTGTGTGATGCGGCTTGGAATGAAGAGGACCTGCGCGCTCACCTCGAAGTCAAACTGGAATCAGCAAAGGCTGCAGACAAGTACCTAACAGAGATCGCGGACAAGATATCAAGTGTGCACCTACAGATCACAGAATGTCGAACAGCACTCTCAAGAGCCATTCAGTACTGTGAGCAATTGGATAGGCAAATTGAGAAGCAAAAGCTGAGTGAAGCAGTATCGAATATTGAGACCGTCGACAAGCTCCTCGATAATGCAACTGGATCTACCGAGGCTTTGGCTGAGGCCGTTTCGGCACTTGCAAAACCATGGGCGATTGGAGACCAAGCTACCCTCGGCGCGCTAGAAGTTTTGCAAACTGAAATCCAAAAGCTGCCTGAACTGTCAGACGCAGACAAAGCTGAAGAGCAGCTTATCCTAGCTCAGGAAAGGTACGGCATTTGGGTAACCGCTGTCGATGTTTGGCGAGGCGCAACTGAACGCGCAAAAATCGCCAAACATGCGAAAGACACATTCGACGCAATTAGCGTCGCAGAACTCAATGATATCTACGAGGCAGTTCAGAACGATTTTGCTTCTTACTACAAACAATTGAACAAGGGCGACGAGGAAGACTTCGAAGGTCTCCTCACTCCAGGCCCAGCAAAGCTAAATCTTGATGTCGACTTTTACGGGCGGGGAAAGTTTCCTCCCGGAGCATTTCATTCTGAGGGTCACCAAGATGGAATGGGGCTTTGTCTTTACTTGGCGCTGATGAAGCAGACACTGGGCGACGACTTTCGCTTTTGCGTGCTTGATGATGTTCTGATGTCAGTTGATGCAGGACACCGCCGACAGGTTTGCCACCTCCTTTTGAAGGAGTTTGCAGACACACAGTTTGTACTTACAACGCATGACCGCGTGTGGCTCAATTTCATGCGAGCTGAAAATCTCATTGCGCAAGCAGTGACTTTCGGAGGATGGACCGTTGATACGGGACCATTGGTTTACGACGATTTGGATATGATGGACCGGGTCCGAGCGGCGCTGACGGCAGGAGATGTTCAAACTGCCGCCGGTCGGCTGAGACATTACCTGGAACATATTGGATATCTGTTGGCAGACGGACTGCGCGCTGCGGTACCCTTTCACGCAGATGGTCAGTACACCCTTAACGACACCTTGCCTCCTGCATTGGCTGCAATCAGAAAGCGCATGAAGGAAGCACTGGCGGCGGCAAAGAGTTGGGGAAAGACAGAGTCGGAACAGTCAATAGCTGCAACACTGTCGGCATTCGAAGGTGCGGTTGCGCAAAGCAAAGTCGAAGAGTGGGGTGTAAATCCGGCAGTACACTTCAACGCGTGGCAAAATTTTGAGCCGAAAGAATTCGAGAAAATTGCAGCCGCATTTGAAGCCGTTCTCGAGGCAGCCAGATGCAACGTATGCAAAGGTCTCTTAAGGCTGTCATATTCCGGGCCAACACCACAGGCGCTCAATTGCCTTTGCGGCGAAGTGCGCTTCGATTTGAACAAAAAGAAGCAAGGCTAAGCTTTAGTCCTTTTCCGCCAGAAGTTTCCGCAATGCATCTTCGAGTGTGCGGGTTCCAGTTTTTTCAAGGATCGCTTCTGTGTATGCTTCTGACAGCGCTGTTCGAATGCCACTTCGTTTAGCGCCTATGAGGTAGCTGATACCATCCTTCCCCGCATCGGCGATTGAAACACTCTGGATGGCGAGCTCGGCGAGCTTTGCGGCAGAAGGACTTTCGATATTTTGATCAAGGTCCGTATACAGCACTGTGGGAACCCCACAAAAATCTCGCAGCTGTTTCACCCTTACTCTGCCCGTGACACTTTCTGGGGGAATAGTATAGCGCTTACCGGACCCAACGGCCTGAATTTCACGTCGATAGAGCATGTCGACTGCGTCATCGATTGACGCTTTCAATAGAATTATTTTGCCAATTACCTTTGCGCCTCCGGTTGCCACCGGAACTAGCGTCGGAGCCCCACCTCGTTTGGCGCCACTCTGTCGAGCGAACTCTACAGCGAACGGTGTTTCCGCATTTTCTATTATGCCTATCTTAGATGCATCAATTTCTTCGCCCGGATCGACGATTAGAGATCCATAAGCCAGAATGCCTGTTCCGGGATTAGCGTGGTTACCCACTTCAGTTCCCCTTCATCGCTTTGGCCAACAAACTCTCTCGCGGGGTCCGGCGGGTTGCTAAGACAAATCTAGAACGAGCGCCGCTGATCCGGGCTATTCGAAGCAGAAGAATATCAAATGTGGCATTAGTTGATGTCGTCTCGGGTACTATGATTCTCGTGTATTTCCGATCCGACCGTTGTCCACTTCACAGACAAGTTGGCCTCTTGAGTTGAGTTCCTCTCTAAACCAATTGGCATCCTGCTCTGACCTGAACATGTAGCGAGCTGTGTGCTCGCCCTTCTCCAGATGGCTGTGCGAACGCCAGTCGGGACCGATATTGGTGTTGAGCCAGGCGGCGATGATGTCGAGACGTTTGCCGAGGCCGAAGGGAGGGATAGGCAATTCGACATGGTGCGGGAAGTCCCGCGCATCCTTTTCGGCCATGAGAACGGATTTGTAGCGACCCATAGGCTTCTCCTTGGTGTTCGTGTTTTGTTCTATTCTTGCTTTCCGGTCCGATATCAATCCGTGCGGCGCGATTTCCTGTGAATTGCCCCTCTGCGTCCTCGTAGGTCCCGCAGGCGCCTTTCTTGTCCTCCTGCCCCAACTGTGCGGCAGCATTTGATGCCCTGATGCTGGTCCCATCACTGATGAGGACCACGCCCTGCTATGTCTGCCCTGCCCCAGCCCAGCGAGACCGAGACCCGCCGTACGGCGATGCTCCGCACGGCTTTTGACGGGCCGGTTGGGGCAGCGCTGGCGGCTCCCGATACCATCGAAATCCTCGCCAATCCCGACGGCTCGGTCTGGGTCGAGAAGGCTGGCTTTGGTTTGCGCCGTGCATCCGAGACGCTCGGCCGCGCCGAACGCGAGCGGATCATCCGGCTGGTCGCATCTTCTGTCGGCGAAGCCTGCGACCGGGCCTCCCCGATTGTGTCTGCCGAACTGCCAGGCTCCGGCGAGCGGTTCGAAGGTATTCTGCCGCCTGTCTCGGAGTCGCCATGTTTTGCGATCCGGAAACCTGCGGGCCAACCCATCGCGCTCGATACCTATGTCGAGACCGGCGCGCTGACACCGGCGCTCTGTGTAGGGCTCCGGCAGGCGCTTGAAGACCGGCTCAACATCGTCGTCGCCGGCGGGACGTCGTCGGGGAAGACGACCTTTGCCAATGCCTTATTGTCCGAACCGGCTCTTTCAGAGGACCGGATCGTCATCCTCGAAGATACGCGGGAGCTTCGCTGTTCCGCCGAGGATGTGACGCAGCTCAGGACGCACCGGTCCGGCATCACACTCCGCGATTTGGTGCGCTCGACCATGCGGCTCCGGCCTGACCGGATCATTGTCGGCGAAGTACGCGGCGGCGAAGCGCTGGACCTCCTCAAGGCCTGGAATACCGGCCATCCGGGCGGGATCACGACCCTGCATGCGAATTCGGCGTCCGGCGCGCTCACCCGGCTCGAACAGCTGGTCGAGGAAGCCACGACTGCCCTTCCCCACGCCCTGATTGGCGAGGCGGTCGATGTGATCGTCTTCATGTCCCGCGCGAGCGGCGCGCGCCGCGTTGAGCAGGCACTCCGCATTACCGGCTTTGACGGCACCGAATACCGGACCGAGCCGCTCGCCGCCCCCTTTCTCAACATCGTCAATTAAGGAGACCGACAGATGTTCTATGACCAGATCAAGGCCCTCAACCGATCACTCCAGGCCGGCATACTGCTGGCGTCGGTGAGCGTACTGTCACTGCCCGCGCATGCTGCCGGCACAGGCATGCCGTGGGAAGGTCCGCTCGACCAGATCCTGCAATCGATCGAAGGTCCTGTCGCCCGGATTGTTGCGGTGATTATCATCACGCTGACCGGCCTGACGCTCGCTTTCGGCGAGACATCGGGCGGGTTCCGCAAACTGATCCAGATCGTGTTCGGCCTGTCGATCGCCTTTGCGGCGACCAGCTTCTTCCTGACCTTCTTCTCCTTCGGCGGCGGCGCGGTGCTCTAGTGCTGGACGGCTACGAAATCCCCCTCCACCGCTCGCTCGCCGAACCCATCCTGATGGCAGGCGCGCCTCGCTCGGCCGCCATCGCCATCGGGACGATCGCGGCAGCGTTGGCCCTTGGCCTCCGGCTCTGGATACCGGGGCTGGTGGTCTGGGTGGCGGGACACTCGCTCGCTGTCCTCATGGCCCGGTCTGACCCCGACTTTCTCGCCGTCGCGATCCGGTCTGCCCGTCACAAGGAATATCTTTCATGCTGAATCTTTCCGAATACGCGGCAAAACCGGCTGGGCTCCCAGACTACCTCCCCTGGGCGTGCCTCGTCGCGCCGGGCGTCGTCCTCAACAAGGACGGCGCCTTCCAGGCAAGCTTCCGCTATCGGGGTCCCGACCTTGAAAGCTCGACGGAAGCCGAACTCGTGGCGGTCACCGCACGGGTCAACAATGTGCTCCGCCGGTTCGGGTCCGGCTGGGCTTTGTTCTTCGAGGCTGTGCGAGCGGAAGCGGTCTCGCTGGAAGAGAGTACATTTGAGTGTCCAGCCGCTTGGCTGATAGAGCAGGAACGGCGGGCAGCCGCCGAAGAGACCGGCGCCCGGTTCGAGAGCGCCTATTATCTCACCCTACTCTGGCTGCCGCCGGCCGATGCGACGGGACGGGCCGAGAAGGCGCTGATCGAGCGGCCAGAAAAGCGCGACGGCGAGGACTGGCGCCAGCGGCTGGAGCATTTCCAGACACGCGCCGCGCAGACTCTGGATCTTCTCTCGACGGCCCTGGATGAAATCCATCCGCTCTCGGACGAGGAGACCCTCACCTATTTGCACGCCTGCATCTCGTCGAAGCGGCATGCCGTATCGGTTCCCGAACTGCCTGTCTTCCTTGATGCCGTGTTGGCTGATGAGAGTTTTGCGGGCGGGCTCGAGCCGCGGATTGGCGAGGCGCCTCTCGCGACACTGACCCTGCTGGGCTTTCCGGCCTCGACCCTGCCTGGGATGCTGGACGAGCTCAACCGGCTTGGCTTTTCCTATCGCTGGACGACCCGCTACATCGCGATGGACAAGGCCGAAGCCGAAAAGCTCCTCGCGAAGAAGCGGCGGCACTGGTTTGCGAAGCGCAAATCCGTCGGCGCAGTCCTGCGGGAGACGCTGTTCAACGAGCAGGCCGCCCTGCTCGACAATGATGCCGACAACAAGGCCGCCGATGCCGATGCGGCGCTGCAGGAGCTCGGCTCGGACCTTGTCTCTTATGGCTATGTCACCACGACGCTGACGCTCATGGGCACTTCGCGCGAAGAGGTCGAGGAACGCACCCGCGCGGTCGAGCGGGTAATCAACGGGCGCGGGTTCACAACCATCCGCGAGACGCTGAACGCCGTCGAAGCCTGGCTTGGCTCCCTGCCGGGGCATGTCTATGCCAATGTCCGCCAGCCGATCCTGCACACACTGAACCTCGCTCACCTCGTGCCGATCTCTTCAGTCTGGGCAGGCGAGGCGTGGAATGACCATCTGTCGGACCGCGCGCTCATAGAAGCGCAAACGGAGGGCACGACGCCGTTCCGGCTGAACCTGCATGTCGGCGATGTCGGCCATGCGCTGATCATCGGGCCGACGGGATCCGGCAAGTCGGTGCTCCTGTCGCTGCTCGCGGCGCAATGGAAACGCTATGAGGGCGCGCAGGTCTTCTTCTTCGACAAGGGACGGTCGGCGCGGGCGGTGACATTGGCTTTGGGTGGCACCTGGCTGCCGCTGGCCGGCGATGAGCGTCCGGCCTTGCAGCCGCTTCGGGACATCAATACAGACCGCGGCGCGAGCTTTGCGGCCGACTGGTTGCTCGGCCTGATCGAAGCTGAGGGCGTGACCGTTACGCCAGACCTGAAGTCTGTCTTGTGGGACGCGGTGCGGTCGCTGGCTTCGGCGCCTGTTGCCGAACGCACGCTAACGGGGCTCAGCCTGATCCTGCAATCCGATACGCTGAAGGCGGCGCTGCACCCCTACACGCTGGAAGGCGCCTACGGGCATCTGCTCGATAGCGATTCAGAAGCCTGCGACCTCTCGTCGGTTGCCTGTTTCGAGATGGACGAGCTGATGCAGACCCCGTCTGCGGTCGCGCCGGTCATCACCTATCTCTTTCATCGGCTAGAGGGCCGGTTCGATGGCCGCCCGACCCTGCTCATTCTCGATGAGGCCTGGCTCTTCCTGGATCATCCCGTCTTTGCCGCACGCCTCCGCGATTGGCTGAAGACGCTGCGCAAGAAGAATGTGGCGGTCGTGTTTGCGACCCAGTCGCTTGCCGACATTGAGGGGGCGTCGATTGCACCGGCCCTGATCGAATCCTGCCCGACACGGATCTTCCTGCCGAATGAGCGGGCGCTCGAGCCGACTGCCCAGGCGATCTATCGGCGGTTCGGACTCAATGACCGCCAGATCGACATTCTCGCCAAGGCCATTCCGAAGCGGGACTATTACTATACCTCGCCCCTCGGCTGCCGGCTTTTCGAACTCGGCCTAGGCGAGGTCGCGCTCGCCTTCTGCGGCGCCGCCTCCCCTGCCAACCAGAAGCTCATGGATGGGCTACTCGAAGCCGACGCAGAAACGGGCTTCGCCCGCGGCTGGCTGCAGCTGAAACAGCTCGGCTGGGCAGCAGACCTGCTGGCCGGGCAGCCCGATGCAACCCTCCCACAAATCGCCGCTGAATAGGAGCCCCCAAATGAAAGCCCTTCTGTCTTCCGTCGCGCTTGTTGCCATTCCGCTGTCTGGCCTGATGGCCCCGCCCGCCTCGGCGCAGCTTGCTGTCTACGACCCGGCCAACCACGCCCAGAACATCCTGCAGGCCGTGCGAGCGCTTCAGGAAATCGATAACCAGGTTCGCCAGCTCACCCATGAGATCGACATGATCGAGAAAATGGCGCGGGATTTGGAAACCCTGCCTGTCGAAGTTGCCCGCGCCATCATTGCCGACCGCATCCGCCGCATCGGAGAACTCATGCGCGACGCCGAAGGGATTGGCTACGGCGTCGAGGAGGTCGAGGAGGAGTATGAGAACCTCTATCCTGAAACCTATGGCGACACACCGCCTCAGTCCGATGTACTTGTAGAGGATGCGCGCGCCCGCTGGCGCCAGTCGCGCAATGCCCACAAGCACACGCTCCTCATGGTCGCTGAGACCGTGCGCAACAATGCCGATGATTCCGAGGCACTGACCGGCTTGGTGGATGAGAGCCAGACAGCCATCGGCAATCTCCAGGCCCTGCAGGCCGGCAACCAGATCGGTGCACTCTCGGCCGAACAGCTGATCCAGATGGAAGCGCTGATGGCCGCCCATTACCGGGCCATAGCCTTCGACCGGGCACGTGAGCTTGAAGAGGCCGAACGCGGCCGGGCCCGTCTTAAATCCTTCCTCGGAGACTGACCCGTCATGGAAGAGATGGGCGTCATCGACCGGTTCCTCGAAACCTTCATTGCCTATATCGATTCAGGCTTCGGCCTGCTGGCCGGCGATGTCGCTTACCTGACAACCACACTGATAGTCATAGACATCACGCTCGCCGGTCTCTTCTGGGCGCTGTCGCAGAATGCCGACGTCATGTCGGGCCTCCTCAAGAAGGTGCTCTATGTCGGCTTCTTCGCCTTCATCATCGGCAACTTCACCCTGCTCGCCAACATCGTGTTCGAGAGCTTCGCGAGCCTCGGTGTGAAGGCGGGCTCCAGCACGCTGACGGCAGGCGACCTTATGCGACCGGGCTATATTGCCGGGGTCGGGTTCGAGGCGGCAGAACCCTTGCTGGCCGAAATCGGCGACATGCTTGGTCCAATCAGCTTCTTTCACAATTTTATCCTGATCGCTGTCATGTTCCTGGCCTGGGCGATCATCCTCGTCGCCTTCTTCGTGCTCGCGGTTCAGCTCTTCGTGGCGATCCTGGAATTCAAGCTGACGACGCTGGCCGGGTTCGTACTGATCCCGTTCGCGCTCTGGAACAAGACCAGCTTCCTCGCTGAACGCGTGCTCGGCAATGTCGTCACCTCGGGCATCAAGCTGATGGTGCTCGCTATCGTCGTCGGGATCGGCTCAACGCTCTTTGCTTCGATCACCGATGCTTTCACCGGGCCGGGCGATACGACTCTGGCGCAAGTGATGGGCACCGTGCTTGCCGCCATCGTCTTTCTCTGGATGGGTGTGTTCGCGCCGGGAATTGCGTCAGGCCTTGTCACCGGGGCGCCGCAGCTTGGCGCCGGTTCGGTCGTCGGCACAACAGCCGCTGTGGGTGCGGGCGCGATCCTCGCAGGCACAGGCACAGTCGCTGCTGGACGCGCCGCAATTGGCGGGGCGTCGGCAGCGGTCAAGGCCGGGGCCTCAATGTCGGGCGCGGCTCGCACCTCGTATGACCTTGGACGGCTTGGTTCCGGCGCCACCGGCTGGCGCGGGCATCTCGCTGGAGCCACAGGTATGGCGCAGGCTGGCTCGGACGCCATGCGGCGCATGGCCGGACGGCCCTTGCAAGGCGCCCGAAATGCTTACAGGCGCGGCAGTGAAGCCGCCTTTGCGGCAACCGGCGGGAGCACAGCATCTACGGGCGTCAGCGATGCCGGAACCAGCGGTTCAAGCCCGGCCTGGGCCCGGCGCCTGCGCACAGAACAACGCCTGCAGCATGCCGGCGCGATCACTGTGCACGCTCTGAAAGATGGCGACCGCGGCATGGCTGGTGAGAACCCGAAACTTCAAAGAGACGAGGACTGATCCCATGTTCAGGCGAACTTCCACCCATTACGGGCAAAGCCCGCATCCCGAAACGCCTTACCAGAAAGCCGGCCAGATCTGGGATGACCGGATCGGATCTGCCCGCGTACAGGCCAGGAACTGGCGGCTGATGGCACTCGGGTTGCTGGTCCTTCTGACGGCCTCTTCAGCCGCCCTTGTTTGGCGCAGCCTGCAATCCACAGTGACGCCATATGTGGTCGAAGTGGACGACACAGGCTCTGTGAAAGCCGTCGGCCCTGCCCTCGCCAATTACGACCCGACCGATGCGCAAGTCGCCCATCACCTCGCCAACTTCATCTCCGATGTCCGCAGTCTTTCCATCGATCCGGTCATTGTCCGGCAGAACTGGTTGGCGGCCTATGACTATGTGACCGACAAGGCCGCCATCACGCTCAGCGATTATGCCCGCGACAATGACCCCTTCGCCGAGATCGGACGTCGCTCGCGCAGTGTCGATGTCGTAAGTGTCGTCCGCGTCTCGGACGAGTCCTTCCAGGCGCGCTGGCTTGAGAAGACCTACGAGAATGGCGCGCTGACCGGCGTCAAACGGTTCACCGGCCTCTTCACCCTGATCCACTCCCCGCCGCGCGATGCGCCGACGCTCCGCGCCAACCCGCTCGGCCTCTACATCCACAGCCTCAATTGGGGCGAAGACCTTGTCACAGGAGACAACCCATGATCCGCACTCCCACACTGGTATCCACACTGGCCCTTGCCACCGCCTGCGCCAGCGTTCCGGAGGCCGCGCCGATCGAGCCGGAACTGTTTGTCGCCGCCGCGCAGGTCGAGGACGCAGAGCCCCGTCCTGTCGAGATCGTCGAAACACCAACACCTTTGCCGCTTCCCGGCCAGATGAAACCGGTCGACGGGGTCAAGCGCACGGTAACCCGTGTCTATACCTCGCCCTCCGAGACGATCCGCAAGGGCACATCAGAAGCCCGGATCGAACCGTCCGTGGACGGCTATGTAAATGCCATTCAGGTCTATCCCTATACAGAAGGGGCGCTGTACAGATTGTATGCCGCGCCGGGACAGGTCTCCGACATTGCGCTGCAGCCCGGCGAGACGCTGGTCTCTGTCTCGGCTGGCGATACGGTGCGCTGGATTGTGGGAGATACATCCTCCGGTTCAGGCGGAACAGCACGCGCACATGTTCTGGTCAAACCGATCGGCGCCGGCCTCTCGACCAATCTCATGATTGCGACAGACCGGCGGACCTATCATCTGGAACTGGAGAGCGGTGACGGCACCTATATGGCGGCGTTGTCTTGGCGCTATCCGGCCGACGAGCTCTCGCAACTCATCTCTCGCAACAGCGTAGCGCTCGCGCGGGAAGAGACATCAATCATGCCGGGTGTTGCACTCGACCGGCTGGACTTTGATTACCTGATCGATGGTGACCGTCCAGACTGGCGACCCGTCCGCGTGTTCGATGATGGGCGGCAGGTTTTCATCCAGATGCCGGAAGGGTTGTCGACTATGGAGGCCCCGCCCCTCTTTGTCCTTGGCGTTTCTGGCGAGGCCGAACTCGTCAATTATCGCCTCAAGGGCAATTACTACATTGTCGATCATCTCTTCCGGGCCGCTGAGCTTCGCCTTGGTGAGAAATCCCAGACCGTGGTGCGGATCCGCAAACGCGAACCGAGGTCTGGTCTCGCGAGCCTGTTCGGGAGCAAGGGATGAGCGAGCCAGCCCCTTTCCCGCAGCAGGCCGATGCCCTGAAACTGCGCGCGCGGCCGCGACCCGTCACACGGATCAACCGGAAAGTCCTGATGGTCGGCGCCGGGCTCGGTGTGCTGGGGCTCTTTGCTGCCGCCTCCATTGCGCTCGATCCGCCCAAGGCCGCCGATCCCGCGGATCGCCAGGAACTTTACAACACGGCCACGAAGCGCGCGCCGGATGGACTGGCAGAACTTCCCTCGTCGTATGCGACCTGGACGCCGTCGCCCGGAACGCCAAAGCTTGGCGCACCCATGGCCGGCGACCTCGGCGGGACAGTGGTTTCGGAGGAACGCGAATGGGGGCTCGATCCGGAGTGGGATGTCGCAGCCTCGGATGATTTCAGGCCCTCGCCTGAAGATGAAGCCCTTCGGGCCGAACGTCTTGTCGCGGCTAAGCTTGCCGACGCAGCGGGCAAATCCTCCGTATTCTTTGACATTGGCGCTGGGCCGAGCATCGGGCCGGCATCCCTGCCGTCTGCCGGAGTTCCGGCCTCGTTCGGCTCTGAGCTGCTGGCGCTCGCTAGCCAAAGCGCCGGTGCCTTGCCGACAGGTCCAGGTAAGGATGACAACTTGCAAGCCCGCAAGATCGCCTTCGCGGACGAGGCACGCGATGGGGCGATTTACAACCCGCATGATCTCGAGACACCGGTCTCGCCCTACCAGGTCATGGCGGGCACGCTTATCCCGGCTTCGCTTGTGACAGGCCTCAACTCGGATCTGCCAGGTTCGGTCATCGGGCAGGTCACCCAGCCGGTCTATGACACCGTCACCGGAGCTTATCTTCTCATTCCGCAGGGTACCCGGCTGATCGGGCGCTACCAGTCCGAAATCTCATTCGGCCAGCAGCGCGCACTATTGATCTGGGACCGAATGATCTTCCCGGATGGCAGTTCTGTGCAGATATCTGAACCTGCCGCAGACAAGCAGGGTTTTGCGGGCCTTTCTGACCGCACAGACCATCACTGGGACCGGGTATTTGTCGCCGCTGGTCTTGCGACCGTTCTCGGCATCGGCGCGGAACTAGGATCAGACGAGGATGATATCGAACGTGCCATACGGCGCGGGTTCGGCGACAGCGTGTCTGAGGCCGGGGAGCGCGTCGTTGATCGCAACCTCGGCATCCAGCCGACCCTTCGTATCCGGCCCGGCTGGCCGGTGCGGGTCATCGTGACGCGTGATCTCGTGCTGCGGCCTTATTCTCAGGGAGGCCGCTGATGAGCCTTCGCATTGCCCAACTGCCGGATCGCACGCCGGTCAAACTGACCCTCTCTGTTGAACCCGATCTCGCGTCCGCGCTTGCCGACTATGCGGCGATCTATGCCGAGACCTATGGCGCCGAAGAGAAACCCGAAACCCTGGTTCCTGTCATGCTGGAAACCTTCCTCGCATCGGATGCCGGGTTCAAGCGGGCCCGCAAGGCCCTTCATGCCAGAGCCAGCAAAGGAGAATAGCAATGGCGACAATTGGCACCTTCAGCCAGAAGGATGGCAAATGGACCGGGACGATCCGGACCATGACAATCAATGTGAAAGCCCAGATGGTCCCGGTGGCCGAGAAGGCCGAAGGCGGACCCGACTACCGGATCTTCGCCGGCGGCGCAGAGCTCGGTGCTGCCTGGCGCGAAGAGAGCAAAGATGGCGAGACGCCATACCTGGCCGTAAAGCTCGATGATCCAGGATTCGAGAAGCCGCTGCGGGCTGCCTTTTTCGAAAAGGAAGAGGGTGGCAGCGGCGTGCTGGTCTGGAACCGGCAGAAGCTGAACTAGATCAGTTTTTGCCTATCGAACCGTGAACCGCAAATACCCCAAACTCGTGCCTCGCGGTCGCCTTCCAAAGGCGATCGCGACACAAACTGAGCCTCCCGAGGACGAATTTTCTGGGGAAATAGCCCCATCCTGGGCGATTGAGCTCGCCGAAGCGCTTGCGCGATACCATGCGAGGTTGGCATATCGGAAAGGGTCATGACCCTAAAAGCCGCCATCTACGCCCGCTACTCGTCGGACCTTCAGTCTATTCGTTCAATCGAAGACCAGACTGCCCTTTGCCGACAACATCTTGAACAGAAATCCTGGACCGAAACAGTTGTCTATTCAGACCGCGCTATCTCGGGCGGCGCGATGGTTACGCGCCCCGGCATACAGGAACTGATAAGGGGCGCCGCGAACGGTCAGTTCAATGTGGTTGTCGCCGAGGCGCTCGATCGCATCTCTCGCGACCAGGCTGACACAGCCACGATCTACAAAATCCTCGCCTTTCATGGCGTGTCGATCGTCACGCTTTCCGAAGGCGAAGTCGATTCGATGCATGTCGGCTTCAAGGGTGTGATGAATGAGATGTTCCTGCGCGATCTCGCGAAGAAGACGCGCCGAGGCCAGACAGGAGTCGTGAATTCAGGCAGATCGGCCGGAGGACATTGCTACGGTTACGACATCGTACCGGGTGAACAGAATGGCATCCTGACCATCAACGACGAAGAGGCTGAGACCATCAGACGGATCATGCGTCTGTTCGTTGAAGGAAAATCTCCGAGAAGCATCGCGTCCATGTTGAATCAGGAAGGTGTCGCAGCACCGCGCGGTTCAGATTGGCGCGCCTCAACGATCAATGGACAGGTGCATGCCGGCAACGGCATCCTGAACAACGAACTCTATATCGGTCGCCGCATCTGGAACCGCAGGCACAAGGTCACAGATCCCTTCAGCGGCAAGAAGCGAATGCGGGCAAACCCCGAAAGCGAATGGGTCATCAATGAGGTGCCGGACCTTCGGATTGTTGATAATGAACTCTGGCAGGCTGTGAAGCTTCGCCAACAAAGGCACTCCCGCAAACGTGGTGGAGCGAAGCGGCCAACACGGCTCCTGTCGGGGCTTCTGGAATGTACTGTGTGCGGCGGTCCAATGTCGATTGTCTCTCAGAACAGGTACGGTTGCTCGACAAGGCGCGAGAAGGGTACCTGCTCGAACAATCGAACCATTGCGGCCAAAGAACTGGAAGAACGCGTCCTTGCAGGACTGAACAACGCTCTGCTTCATCCGGACGCGCAGAAGGCGGCCGCACGCGAGTTTCACGCAGAACTCGTTCGTCAACAAAAGGCGACTGGGAGCGAGCGGTTTCAGCTTGAGAAGGCTATCGCTGAAGCCGGCAGGCGTATCGACCGGATTGTCGATGCGATTGCTGAAGGAGTCGCGACCACTGCCCTCAAGCAAAAGCTGGTCGCCCTGGAAGCAGAAAAAGTCGAAAACGAGGGCAAACTTGCGGCAATGGGCAGCGAGCCCGTTGTGAGCGTTCATCCGAACGCGGGCGAGCTCTATGCCGAGCTTATCGGCTCACTTGTGGAAGTGGTTTCGGACCCGTCTCCGGATGCTGACGAGGTCCGATCCGTCTTGAGGAAGACCATCCAACGGATTTGCCTTGAGCCGCGCAAAAATGAGAGCGGCTATAACCTTGTTATAAAAGGTGATTTGGCCGCCCTGATTTCTCAGGACGGCCAAACTACTCTTATGATGGGTGCGGGAGTAGGATTTGAACCTACGACCTTCAGGTTATGAGCCTGACGAGCTACCGGACTGCTCCATCCCGCGTCAGCTTGTAGTTACATTTAGGAGGGTAACCCCTTAAATGCAAATCCGGCCGCGAGGGCCGGACAAATCCGCCTGGAAAATCCCGGCGGCAGGCCGCAAAAGCGACCGAAATCGTCGTAATGGAAAGATGTGTCTGCAAGTTTGTCTGACTGAGCTCTGCGGACCCGGCAGCGACCTACTCTCCCACGCCTTAAGACGTAGTACCATTGGCGCAAGGGGGCTTAACGACCGAGTTCGAGATGGGATCGGGTGGGGACCCCCTGCCATAACCACCGGGTCGGCGGAAACCAGTCAGGGATATTATACCAACATGTTCTTTATCGAGACTGTGTAGAAGCAAATACGCTTTCAACTACACATGAATTTCAACAATCAAGCCTATCGAGCAATTAGTACCGGTTAGCTCCACGCATCGCTGCGCTTCCACACCCGGCCTATCGACGTGCTGGTCTTGCACGGCTCTCAGGGATACCTGGTTTTGAGGTTAGTTTCCCGCTTAGATGCTTTCAGCGGTTATCTAGTCCACACATAGCTACCCTGCAATGCGGCTGGCGCCACAACAGGTCCACCAGAGGTGTGTTCATCCCGGTCCTCTCGTACTAGGGACAAATCCTCTCAAGTATCCAACACCCACGGCAGATAGGGACCAAACTGTCTCGCGACGTTCTGAACCCAGCTCACGTACCACTTTAATCGGCGAACAGCCGAACCCTTGGGACCTGCTCCAGCCCCAGGATGTGATGAGCCGACATCGAGGTGCCAAACGATGCCGTCGATATGGACTCTTGGGCATCATCAGCCTGTTATCCCCGGAGTACCTTTTATCCGTTGAGCGATGGCCCTTCCACTCGGGACCACCGGATCACTATGACCGACTTTCGTCTCTGTTCGATCTGTCGATCTCACAGTCAGGCAGGCTTATGCCATTGCACTCAACGACCGATGTCCGACCGGTCTGAGCCTACCATCGCGCGCCTCCGTTACTCTTTAGGAGGCGACCGCCCCAGTCAAACTACCCGCCACACAGGGTCCCGGCCCCATCCAGGGGCGCGGTTAGACATCAAAGAAATTAAGGGTGGTATTTCAAGGTTGGCTCCACAGCATCTGGCGACACTGCTTCAAAGCCTCCCACCTATCCTACACATAAGTTCTTTAATGCCACTGTGAAGCTGTAGTAAAGGTTCACGGGGTCTTTCCGTCTGACCGCGGGTACCCCGCATCTTCACGGGGAATTCAATTTCGCTGAGTCTATGTTGGAGACAGTGGGGAAGTCGTTACGCCATTCGTGCAGGTCGGAACTTACCCGACAAGGAATTTCGCTACCTTAGGACCGTTATAGTTACGGCCGCCGTTCACCGGGGCTTCAATTCAAAGCTTGCACTTCTCCTTTTAACCTTCCGGCACCGGGCAGGCGTCAGACCCTATACGTCGCCTTACGGCTTCGCAGAGCCCTGTGTTTTTGATAAACAGTCGCAACCCCCAGTTTTGTGCCCCTCAGACCTGGTTGCCCAGATTGAGGCCTCCTTCTCCCGAAGTTACGGAGGTAATTTGCCGAGTTCCTTCAACATAGTTCTCTCAAGCGCCTTGGTATGCTCTACCTGACCACCTGTGTCGGTTTCGGGTACGGTCTAATAGGGAGGCTATTTCCAGGAACTTCCAGGCTGCATTCCCAATCCAATAAGGGAATACAACTTTCGAAATCCGTCACTCATCCCTTGGCCCACGAATATTAACGTGGTTCCCATCGACTACGCCTTTCGGCCTTGCCTTAGGGGCCGGCTAACCCTGCGCAGATTAGCTTTACGCAGGAACCCTTGGTCTTTCGGCGACAGGGTCTCTCACCCTGTTTGTCGCTACTCATGTCAGCATTCTCACTTCCGATACCTCCAGCAAACCTCACGGTTCACCTTCACAGGCTTACGGAACGCTCCGCTACCACTCTTTCGAGTCCGCAATTTCGGCGAATAACTTTAGTCCCGATACATTTTCCGCGCAGAGGCGCTTGATCAGTGAGCTGTTACGCTTTCTTTAAAGGATGGCTGCTTCTAAGCCAACCTCCTGATTGTCTCAGCACCTCCACATCGTTTCGCACTTAGCTATTACTTAGGGGCCTTAATTGGCGGTCTGGGTTGTTTCCCTTTTCACGACGGACGTTAGCACCCGCCGTGTGTCTGCCACGCATAACTTCTGGGTATTCGGAGTTTGAGAAGGTTTGGTAATCCGGTGAGGACCCCTAGCCCATTCAGTGCTCTACCCCCCAGAGTCTAATCGTGACGCTCTACCTAAATAGATTTCGCGGAGAACCAGCTATCAGCAAGTTTGATTGGCCTTTCACCCCTAGACACAGGTCATCCGAGAGCTTTTCAACGCTCAACGGTTCGGCCCTCCAGTGCATGTTACTGCACCTTCAGCCTGCCCATATCTAGATCACTTGCCTTCGGGTCTAATGCTACGTACTCATTCGCCCTATTAAGACTCGCTTTCGCTGTGCCTACACCTATCGGCTTAAGCTTGCACGCAACACTAAGTCGCTGACCCATTATACAAAAGGTACGATGTCACTCCGAAGAGCTCCATCAGCTTGTAGGCATCCGGTTTCAGGATCTGTTTCACTCCCCTCATCGGGGTTCTTTTCATCATTCCCTCACGGTACTTGTTCACTATCGGTCGGTAAGGAGTACTTAGGCTTGGAGGGTGGTCCCCCCATGTTCAGACAGGATTTCACGTGTCCCGCCCTACTCTAAAAGGTCTTCATTTTACGGATACGGGGCTATCACCCACTACGGCGTACCTTCCCAGATACTTCTCCTTATTTCAGACCAGGCCTGGTCCGCGTTCGCTCGCCACTACTAACGGAGTCTCAATTGATGTCCTTTCCTCCGGGTACTTAGATGTTTCAATTCCCCGGGTTCGCTTTTTAACCCTATGTATTCAGATTAAAATATCTCACTATTGAAATGTTAGACAGGTCGAGCGCCGAAGCGCTCGAATTATCCAACATCTCGGAGATGGGTTTCCCCATTCAGAAATCACCGGATCAAAGGGTGCTCTCGCCTCCCCGGTGCTTATCGCAGAGTGCCACGTCTTTCATCGCCTCTTACCGCCAAGACATCCCCCGGATGCCCTTTTGACGCTTGATCGTTATTTGAAATCCATGTGCAGTGGAAAACGCATTTGCGCTCCACACACTGGATCTCGATCAGACATGTTGGTTTCTTGCAGACTGACCCTTTACCAATACCGTACATTGCTGCGCGGCCGGTTATTCGGCTGAGGCTGGTGACGCAGACCCACGAGGGGTGGCGGCCAGCCGGATCAATCTTTCCCTTACGATAACAAACATCCTGGAACCCTGAGGTCCCAGAAACAGACTAAACTTCTTTCGTTCGTACACCCACCAAGCAAATGGTGGAGCCAGACGGAATCGAACCGACGACCTCCTGAATGCAAATCAGGCGCTCTCCCAACTGAGCTATGGCCCCGTAGTCTGGCATCCCGCCAGGTCGCGTGCCCTGCCCTGCGTTGCCGCAGGCTTCGATGGTGGGCCGAGGAAGAGTTGAACTTCCGACCTCACGCTTATCAGGCGTGCGCTCTAACCACCTGAGCTACCGGCCCGTGACCAAGTCAGGGCCAGGCCCATCGCGGTCAAAGTCGAAGACAGGCGATAAAGCGCCCGCGGGGCTCGCTTAGTATCCAGACTCACTGAAAGCAAGCCTGAACAACGAACGAAGGAAGAGAAACGGAGACGGCGCGATAGCCGCATAGTTTTTTGTCCATCAAAGTGGACTGTCTATAGAGCTCTAGAGCCTCGCGTGAGCAAAGCAATCCAGAAGCATCCTTAGAAAGGAGGTGATCCAGCCGCAGGTTCCCCTACGGCTACCTTGTTACGACTTCATCCCAGTCACTGATCCTACCGTGGCCGCCTGCCTCCGAAGTTAGCACAGCGTCTTCGGGTAGAACCAATTCCCATGATGTGACGGGCGGTGTGTACAAGGCCCGGGAACGTATTCACCGTGGCATGCTGATCCACGATTACTAGCGATTCCACCTTCATGCCGTCGAGTTGCAGACGACAATCCGAACTGAGACAGTTTTTGGGGATTAACCCATTGTCACTGCCATTGTAGCACGTGTGTAGCCCTACCCGTAAGGGCCATGAGGACTTGACGTCATCCCCACCTTCCTCCGGCTTACCACCGGCAGTTTCCTTAGAGTGCCCACCCAAACGTGATGGCAACTAAGGATGAGGGTTGCGCTCGTTGCGGGACTTAACCCAACATCTCACGACACGAGCTGACGACAGCCATGCAGCACCTGTATCCGATCCAGCCTAACTGAAGGAATCCATCTCTGGAAACCGCGATCGGTATGTCAAGGGTAGGTAAGGTTCTGCGCGTTGCTTCGAATTAAACCACATGCTCCACCGCTTGTGCGGGCCCCCGTCAATTTCTTTGAGTTTTAATCTTGCGACCGTACTCCCCAGGCGGAGAGCTTAATGCGTTAGCTGCGTCACCGACAGGCATGCCTGCCAACAACTAGCTCTCATCGTTTACGGTGTGGACTACCAGGGTATCTAATCCTGTTTGCTCCCCACACTTTCGCACCTCAGCGTCAGTACCAGTCCAGTTAGCCGCCTTCGCCACTGGTGTTCCACCGAATATCTACGAATTTCACCTCTACACTCGGTATTCCGCTAACCTCTCCTGGTCTCTAGACTTCCAGTTTCAAATGCAGTTCCGAGGTTGAGCCCCGGGATTTCACATCTGACTTAAAAGTCCGCCTACGTGCGCTTTACGCCCAGTAATTCCGAACAACGCTAGCCCCCTTCGTATTACCGCGGCTGCTGGCACGAAGTTAGCCGGGGCTTCTTTACTAGGTACTGTCATTATCATCCCTAGCGAAAGAATTTTACAACCCTAAGGCCTTCATCATTCACGCGGCATGGCTGCATCAGGCTTTCGCCCATTGTGCAAGATTCCCCACTGCTGCCTCCCGTAGGAGTCTGGGCCGTGTCTCAGTCCCAGTGTGGCTGATCATCCTCTCAGACCAGCTATAGATCGTCGCCTTGGTAGGCCATTACCCTACCAACTAGCTAATCTAACGCGGGCCGATCTTTCACCGATAAATCTTTCCCCCGAAGGGCGTATACGGTATTACCACTCGTTTCCAAGAGCTATTCCGTAGTGAAAGGTACGTTCCCACGCGTTACTCACCCGTCTGCCACTATATCGTTCGACTTGCATGTGTTAAGCCTGCCGCCAGCGTTCGTTCTGAGCCAGAATCAAACTCTCAAGTTGAGTTGATCTGACGATACCATCCATTGGAATATGGACGGCTACTTTAGCTGTTAAGCATCAAGTATTGCGTTCTTTGACGAGAAACCCTTAGTCACAAAGGTCGGGCCGAAACCCAACCGATGGAAAAAGAATTTTCTCTTAAGAAACGCATCCGTCGTGATCGTTTGGACCGTGGCCGAAGCCCGTGTCCGCAAGCCATCACGCCGCCTGCGTTTCTCTTCCTAATCTCTTACGATGTCAAACAGCTGGAACCGAGGCTCCGAAGGTCTCCATCAGAAGCCCGTGGGCCCGTCCGGAAGAGGCGGCTTATATGGGCCGCCGCTTAGCCCGTCAACACTCTTTTTCGCGCCTTCTGCAGTTGAGTGTTTAACCACCGTTCCCGCATCAATTTAAGCGCAAAGAACCACTTGCCGAAAAGATCCGGCTCGCAAATTCGAGCGTTTCGAAGAACCGCATATATAGCCCCTGTTCGACGAAAAGTTCAAGAACTTTTTCACCAATCAGGTGAGCTTTTCAGCGGGCCCGCTTCAGATGCCCGAGGGCGTCGTCTGCGGAAGAGGCGGCTTATATGGACCGCCCTTCTTCCCGTCAACACTCTTTTCCGCCTCTTCTGCAGTTAGGTGCCAGGCACCGTTTCCGCTTCAATTTTGGCGCAAATGAACCAGCCTGCCGAAATCATCCGGCCCGCAAATTCGAGCGTTTCGAGGAACCGACATCGACGCTCTGACTGGGGAAGAATAGAAACTTCCAAGCCATTCAGAGAACCCGGTGCCGGGCCGCCTCAGAGATCCGAAGAACTCGTCAGCGAGTGGCGGCTTATATGGACCGCCGTTCTTCCCGTCAACACCCTTTTCTGCGCTGTGTGCAGTAGAATGTTTAACCATCCATCCTGCTATGTTTACAGCGCAAAAGATCCCGTTGGCCGAACATGTCCGGCTCGCAGATCCGAGCGATTTTCAGGGAACCGATATCGAGCTCTGTCTGGGGAAGATTAGAAAACTTCCGAACCAATCAGGTGCGCCGTTACCGGGCCCCGCGTCTGAAACCCGAAGGCCTCGTCAGCGGAGGTGGCGATGTACCCCCGCCCCCCGGATGCGGCAACCCCCTAATGCAGGAATTCATCACAAAACTGCAAGAAAAAGACGGAAGCTTGTCGCGGCTTCCGGCCGGCCAATCCCAAAAGCCCAATGAATACGGGGGCTGCCCCCTAATACTGAGCGGACAGGTACGATTTCATCGCTTCTGCTTCAGCTTCCGTTTCAGCGATCTTCCACTTCACCAGATCCCCGATCGAGATCACCCCGACGAGGCGTCCGTCTGTCATGACGGGCAAATGACGAATCCTCCTGTCGGTCATAAGCTGCAACGCGTCATCTATCTTGGTGGTCGATTCGACCTTGATCACGTCGCGTGTCATCGCGTCGCCAACGTTCAATTCCAGCGCCATGGCGCCCTGACGCGCCACATGGCGCACAATATCCCGCTCAGACAATACGCCGATGATGGTGCCATCATCGTCCAACGCGACCACCGCGCCGATTCGCTTACCATCCAGCGTGCGGGCTGCGGCCGCCAATGTTTCGCCGGCCTTCACCGAAATGATGGCGAATCCCTTGTCTTTCAGAATTTGGTCGATGGTCATCCATTGCCTCCCTGTGCATACGGCCCCTTTTTTGAGTGCCTGATTTTCAGAAAGCCTATCATAATTCCAATCATGACGCGATCAGGCGTGAAATTGTGCCCGTCCGAGATTGCGTGCGAGGTACCGGAACAACAGGGCCCCGGCGATGTATCCACCAATATGGGCCTGCCAGGCGATTGCCGAGCCGAACAGCGAAGGCCCCAGGAAGGCGAGAATCAGGTTGCCGACAAAAAAGACCGCGCTCGTCGTCAGGAATTTTCGGTCCAGAAGCCTGACGGGAAGCCCATTCTGGATCATCAGAGCCCCGGCAATCAGGCCGGAGACGCCACCTGAGGCCCCAATGGCCGGTGGCCCATCCGGATAGTGCGCCAGGAGATGGGCAACGGAGCCACCCACGACGCTCACCACAAACAGGCCGAGAAAGGCCAGATTGATGCTGAGGCGAGATCGCGCGATTCGCTCGATCACAGCATAGACCGGCTTGCCGACCGCAATCAGCATTACTGTATTCATGAGGACATGGGACCAGCTGCCGTGAACCAGCGCCGTTCCCGCAAGGGGAATCAGCGCATCCAGCGCATTTCCATACGGAGCATAGCCTCCAGCAATGGGAGAACCGCCTATCCAGCCCCAGAAGCGATCCGGGAAGACTGCGCCTACATCCACGAAAAGCGGGTCCAGCGCGGAGCCCGTGATGAGTCTCAGTCCGTGCATTGCAACAATGGCGAGCGCCAATGCGGTTACAAAGGGAGGCGCATTGATAATGGGGGGCGCTCGCCGTGATTGGCGCATGGACGGTCTCCTGAAACACTCGCTCACTGATAGATGGGCCTTTGAAACAGGATGTCACCCCGATTCGCGGAATGATCATCGTCGCCCTGATGCTCTACAGAGCCCACATAGGCCCGACGGCTAGCCCAGCGCGCCACCGCCCCTTTACACCTGCAACTTCCGATCTAGTTCCTCGGGCATGTTCATACGTATCTTTCTCGGCATTATTGCCCTGACGTTCCTTGTGTTCGGAATATGGTCCTTGCTCGACCCGGCGGCCATGAGCTCATCAATGGGCGTGATCACAGGCGGCCCGAATGGGGTGTATGAAACGCGCGGGATCTATGGCGGCGTCAGCCTTGGCGCAGGTCTACTGGCAATTGCAGGCGTTTTTCGCCCGCGCATGGTCCGCCCTGCCCTGTGGTTTATCACGACTTACATGGGTGGATATGTCTTCGCGCGCATTGTCGGCCTGATTGCGGGTGATGCCCCAACGACGGATTTCCTCATGTTTGCAGGCTTCGAGGTCGCCTGCCTCGTTGTTGCCGTCGTCTCATTGGTCGCTTACCGGCCGGATTGAACTGACCAGCGCCGCATGGAAAAAGCCCCGCCGCAAGCGACGGGGCTTCCTGTTGATTCGAGGCCAAAGCCCTAGAAGGATTTGCGAACCGTCAAGCCATAAGTCGCTGGCTGGATCGGATAGCCAGAGATAGACCCCGCCTGCGCAACGGCCGGAAAGGCAACGGTGATGTACTCGTCATCAAAGATATTCCGTCCCCAGAGCGTAAAGCTCAACCCGGACTCGGTCGTCAGACCTGCCGACGCGTTGAACGTACTGACTTCTTTCTCGTCGCCGATCAGGGCCTGGTTGGCCGGTTCGTCGAAATAGTCAGACGGGCTTTCATATTGCCAGTCTGCCCGCACGAAGGCGTCATAGGTCTTCACATCAAATGTGTAGGTCGCCGAGGTAGAGGTCGAAACATCCGGAATGCCATATGGCTTCTGGCCGGAAATGTCGCCGCTCGCCGACTCCTCGAAGCTGTCATAGACGGGATCAAGGAACGTACCGGCAAAGCTGAGCAACAAATTGTCGGTCGCATTCCATTGCGCATCAAGCTCAAGACCTTGCGTGGATTGTTCGCCCGCATTCGCCAGCGCAAAGCCGGTGCCCGTGAAGATGTTCGACTGGAATCCCTCAATGGTCTGGTCGAAGATCGCCACATTGAACGCAAAGTCAGAATAAGCGCCTTTGACGCCCAACTCGTAGACTTTCGATTCTTCCGGCCCGGCAAAGCGCGTACCTGTGGTCAGGTTCGGCACAAGCAAACCACCTTGGGCGAGCAGCGCGTAATCCGCAGATGTTGGCCGACTGTCACGGGACAGGTTCCAGGAAGATGCCTTGAAGCCCGTCGCGTAGGAACCATAGACATTGATCGAATCGGTCAGGTCATAAGCCAGACGGAAAGTGACGGACGTGTCCTCATCATCCGTTGAACCGGTTTCTACAGCATTCGGGAAGTTCAGGAATGGCGGCAGGAACTGCAACTGTTGCAACGCGCCGGGTGCGCCGGCTGCTGTTGCCTGAATGGTCGCAAACTCCGTCGGATAAGCCGCAGCGAATGCGCCGACCGCCGCAGGATCGGTCGGATTCACGCCCGCCTGCAACAACAAGCCACCAGCCGTGGCCTGAGTGATGAACGGCGCGGCGGTATTGAGGTCCACGGCCGCAAATGTGTCAGTCGAGACAGCATTCGCAAAGGCGTCCTTGTTCACCTGGGTATAGTTCAGGCCAAAGGTCGCCGTCAGTCGATCAGTGACTTCATAGTCAATTGTACCGAACAATGATGCGGACGTGTCATCCTGACCATAGAATTCAGTGAATCCTTGTCCGGGCTGGAAGAACGTGCCGGGCGCGACACCAAAGACAACCGGCTCCAGTGATGTCAGGAGGCCGGATGACAGGATGTCGATATAGCCCCGAATATCCTGACCGTAGAGCAGTTGGTTCTCGATATCGACGGTTTCATCGAAGTAGAAGCCACCCACCATCCAGCTCAGCGGACCACTGCCATTGGAGGTCAGACGCACTTCCTGAGTGAAGGTTTCGATTTCGACATCATCGGACTTTCGGCCGAGCAGGTCGGCACTCGTGAAGTCGGAGTCCTGGTTCGTGCTGAGATCGGATGTCCGGTAGGAAGTGATGCTGGTCAGCGTGAAGGCGCCGAGGTCGAAATCCCCCTGCAGCGACAGGCCGCCATTCTTGATAAGGTTCTCGGACCCGAAATTGTAGGCCACATCATAAGAGAACGGATCCTCTGCAACCAGGTTTCCGCCCAGCGCCAGGATGGCCGCACCGGTTGGACCATTGATGACGTTCGCGGCTGCACAGCAGATTTCGTCGATCTCGTCATAGTCCGCGATCAGGCGGAACGACATGTCATCATTCGGCTCCCAAAGCAGATCGCCGCGCAGGCCCCAGCGATTGCGCTCATTGGTATCCGGGCCGTCGCCAAGGTCTTCGACATAGCCATCGCGCGTATTGAAGTTTCCGCCCAGGCTGAAGGCCAGCGTGTCAGAAATCGGGCCAGTGACAAATGCGCCAGCACGGTAACCATTATAGTTGCTGACAGTGCCCTCAACATTGCCGCCCCACTCAAATTGCGGCTTCTGGGTCACGATCGAGATCACACCCGCCGATGCGTTCTTGCCGAACAGAGTCGATTGAGGTCCGCGCAGGACCTCGACGCGCTGAAGGTTTGGCAGGTCAGAAATCTGCGAGGTCGACCGAGAACGATAGACACCATCCACAAACACACCAACCGACGGCTCAATGCCGGCATTGTTGGCGCCGTTGCCGAAGCCCCGAATGATGAAGTTCGTGTTGGACGAAGACTGCTGCTGGCTCACGCGCAACGATGGCACGACGGATTGCAGGTCTCCCAGATCCACAATCTCTGCCTTTTCGATGACGCTCTCATCCACGACCGACACTGCGACTGGCACGTCCTGGAGTGTCTGCTCGCGCTTGGTAGCCGTAATTGTCACCGTCTGGAGCGTGCGGCTTTCATCTTGGTCGGTGTCCTGCGCGTGGGCAGGCGTGGAGAGGGTTGCGAATGCAGCAATGCCAGCGCTGACATAGAGCGCCGACTTGAAATGAGCCATTTCAAGAACACTAAATTTTCTGGATTTCACGTGTGGGTCCCTTTGAGCAAGTTTCGATTTTTGTAGGTGGGAGGAATTCAACGGCAACGGATGCCATACTTAATTGTCTAGTCAGATGACCATTCATGACAAGTCATGACCATGAGTAATGGTTAAGAAACCGCATATGCTCTGCTTTCTGGATAGCAGATAGCGAGTTCACAGCCGATCGCGGCGCGAGAGTTCTCCGAGGGCGCGCCTGCGTGATTCGAGTTCGTCCAATCTGTGTACCGAGATGAGACTCGCACACCGTGCCCCAAATGACGCTTCCTGAAAATTGCTGCCTTGGAGCCGGCAAAACCTCCTCAATGGGGAAAACCTGATGACCGCGCACCCGAAATTTCCCCAGCCGGGGGAAAGCGGAACTGGAACAGATATTGCGGAACTGGTCTCCGAAGCAGGCCCAGCGGGCTTTGATATCTTTTACGGAGCGAACGCCCCTCATGCACGACCGGTCTATTCACCCGAACACACGTATTATGCTTGAAGCTTGGAAGCGCATGAGCGTTGATCCAGCCTCAGAAGAAGACCGCACACCGCGTGCGAACGACCATCCAGACCTGATCACGAATATCTTCATGATCCAGTCCACACAGGATGGCGCATGGATCTTTCGTACTGCAGGTGACGGCGTGTCACAGCTGCTCGGCCGGACGTTACCGAATCATGACTTTCTCGCGCTTTGGACAGGTCCCGACCGGTCCATGGTCTCGGGCTTGCTGGATGCTGTAAGGCTGGACAGCGCTCCGGGCGTGATCCGCGGCAGCGGCGAAACCCTTACCGGCCAACGTGTTGAAGTAGAGATCACGCTGATGCCGCTGGCTCAATCTTCCGTAGACGGAAATGTGACCCGTTTCCTCGGCCTTTACCAGACGCTCGGCGGCCTGCCGATGCTCAAGGGCCGGCCAATCTGGCGCCACCGGCTGGCTATGCTGGTGCCCCCGGATACGCGTCGCTCGGAACCAGCCCTGAAACTGGTCGCAAGCAACGCGCACTGAACTCTTCGAGGGTCAGGCAGCCACAATCTCCGGCTCTTCCGCCGCGAGAGGCTCCTTACCAAGAATCATGTCGGCAGCCTTCTCGGCGATCATGATCGTCGGTGCGTTGGTGTTGCCACCGATCAGTGTTGGAATCACGGACGCATCGACCACGCGCAAGCCTTCGACACCCCGTACACGTAATTCTCCATCGACAGGCGCGTCGTCGCCCGCACCCATCGCGACTGTGCCAATCGGGTGATAGATCGTCTCGCCGGTCCGCCGGATGAAGGCATCAATATCCTCATCCGTCTTCACGCTCTCGCCGGGCATCATCTCTGCGCCTGTGAACGGCCGCAGGGCATTCTGCGAGCATAGATCACGCAACATCTTCACCGCTTCGCGCATTGCGCGGCGATCTTCCTCAGCTTCGAGATAGTTCGGATCGATGGCCGGATGCTGGAACGGATCAGATGAGGCCAGGCATACCGTACCGCGGCTTTCCGGGCGCAGCTGGCAAGCGTGGACCGTATAGCCGTCCTTGTTTGCCTGGTGCTTGGCGTGGTCCATCATGATGGCATTGACGAAGTGAAGCTGAAGATCCGGCATTTCCAGGCCCTCACGCGACTTCAGGAATGCTCCCGCCTGAAGATGGTTGTCGGCGCCTGCGCCTGTCTGGTTCATGAGATACTGCAAACCAACTCCGATCTTCTTGAGCCCCTTCTGCATGGAGTAGGCAGAAATCGGCTGGGTCATCTCATGGATGACGGTCAGGTCCAGATGGTCTTGCAGGTTCTGGCCGACATTCGGGGATTTGACCTCCGTCTTGATGTCAAAGCGGCCCAGATGGTCCGGATTGCCAATGCCTGAGAGTTGCAGCAATTGCGGCGACTGAACTGCGCCAGCACAGACAATGACTTCGCTTGATGCATGGATTTCCTGAGCCAATCGGCCCTTGCCTTCAACCACTTCGACGCCGGTCGCCCGCCCCTTCTCCATGAGAATCCTAGTGACAAGCCCCGTCGAGATCACGGTGAGATTGTCCCGGACACCAACTATGGGGCGCAAATAGCCATATGACGCGCTCCAGCGCTCACCCTTGTGGATTGTCCTTTGATAGCGGCCAAAGCCTTCTTGCTCTGCGCCATTGAAATCTTTCGTGCTGGCATATCCGGCCTGTTCTCCGGCTTGCAGAAAGGCCCGGTAGATCGGCGACGATAGCGGACTCTCGGAAACTTTGAGGGGCCCACTCGCCCCATGATAAGCGGAATCGCCGCCTTCATAGCCCTCTGATTTCCGGAAATAGGGCAGCACATCTGCAAAACTCCAGCCGCGCAGCCCCATTTGGGCCCACTGATCGTAGTCGCGAGCATGTCCACGAATATAGATCATGCCATTGATTGAGGACGATCCTCCCCAGCCCTTGCCACGTGGCCACCAGAGTTTGCGTCCATTCATGTGCTTTTGGGGTTCGGTCCAGAATCCCCAATTGTAAGCGCCCTCCGCTTTGATGAGATTTCCTACCCCAGCGGGCATTCTTACCATCAGAGCATTATCTTTCTTACCAGCCTCAACCAGACAGACCTTGATCGTCGGGTCTTCGCTCAACCTGTTGGCAAGAGCGCAGCCTGCACTACCTGCACCAACAATCACATAATCATACGTCTCCATGAATGGAGCACCTCCCATTAAACCCTATGGTGAAGGAATTCCGCAATTCCATCTGTTTCCCGCAACAGTTTGTGAACGAAACTGGCCTAAGTAAAGTCTAGATGGAGAAGTACAGGCAGGTTGCCCCAACGGCCTCAGGAGATTCCACATGCCAGCACTAGACTTGTCAGTGCCGCAGTTCAAACCGGTGATCAACACCGAAGAGGATCGTCGCCAATACAAGCGAGTCGATCTCGAGCTGGAAGGCTGCTTCCTCGATGAAACCAGCGAAGATCATCAACTTGTAACCGAAAACCTGTCCTGCTCCGGTGCCTTTATGCGGGCTGCTACGGTCCCAGTGCCGGGCTCCAATGTGATTTGCTATTTCGACGATCTGGGTCGCGTCGCCGGGACGGTCGTGCGCACTTCCAAGGATGGGTTCGCGGTTGAATTCAACGTCGTGCCACACAAGCGCAAGAAACTTGCAGACCGCCTGAGCTGGCTGATCAACAAGGATTTGATGGAAGCGCCCGAACAGCGCGCGGCCGCCCGCTTTCCTACCGGAGGCCCGGCCTTTATCGGCCGCAAGGATGGCATGCAGATCCCTTGTACGGTCGTCGACATCTCCCTCACGGGCGCCAGCTTCCAGACTAATGGCCAGTTCCAGCCTCCGCCAATTGGTGAAGTCGTCACAGCCGGCAACTTGCGGGGCCGCGTCGTGCGCTCCAGCCAGACCGAATTCGCCGTGAACTTCCTGCGCCCGGACGAGGACGACGCCTAGTCGATGCGTTTTACGCTGTTGCGATGGCGTTTCCAGTTCTCCACATAATGCACTGCTGACATTCGGATCACCTGTATCTGGTGGTCGGAGATCTCCTTCACCACCTTGCCCGGCGCGCCCATGACGAGCGAATTGTCGGGGATTACCTTGCCTTCGGGAATCAATGTGTGCGCCCCAATGATGCAATTCTTGCCAATCTTGGCGTTGTTCAGAATGGTCGAACCAATACCGATCAGCGTTTCTTCGCCGATCGTGCACCCATGAAGCATCACCATATGGCCGACGGTCACGTCTCGCCCAATCGTTAGCGGGCATCCGACATCGGTGTGGAGCACGCTGCCATCCTGGATATTGGAATTCTCGCCAATCGTGATCGGGTCGTTATCGCCGCGCAGCACGGCACCATACCAAACCGAGGCGTTCTCCTTCATCACGACATTGCCCATGACCTGCGCATTGTCGGCTACCCAGTAACTGCCACTCTCCGGTAGGGTCGGTCGGGTTCCGTCAATCTCGTAAATAGCCATGGGTCTTGCGTCTCCTCATTATTTCGCGGACGGAATTATCATTTAATCTTCTGATAACCTTGGTACACTCTAATCATCAACAGATTCGGAGTTGGAGACGGTCATCACCAGACCTTGTCACACCCCGCCGCCCGGAGAACGCTCCCGGGAACTGGCCACACCGCCCACGGGGCGGATGGCCCTTTCTTCCTCCCAGTTTCCGCCAAGCCATCGCGCGATTCCGCCGGTGGCTTTTTTCTTGCCCGCAACCAAGGAGAACTTCCATGGGTAAACGCAATGCAGCAAAACGGATGAAGCAAGGTTCAGAGATGAACCCGAATATCTGGTTCGAGGAGGGTGCCCGCGGCAAAGGCCCGAAGCTGCAAGCCATAGAAGGCGGACGAGGCTGGCATCCAGACGATGCCGACCCAAAACAAGAACATCAGCGTGCTGAAGGTGGTCGCACACAACGTTACCAGAAAACAGTCAAGCCCCGCACCGAGAACCAGGCCGAACTGATGAAGGCCATGGATGACAAGGCGCTTGTCGCGGCACTCGGCCCTGCCGGGACGGGCAAGACATATCTTGCCGTCTGCAAAGCGGTCGAGGCGCTGCAGAAGGGCAAGGTCGCCCGGATCATTCTGTCTCGCCCTGCGGTCGAAGCTGGCGAGCAGATCGGTTTCCTGCCTGGCGCAATGGAAGACAAGCTCGCCCCGTACCTGCGTCCTCTTTACGACGCACTGTCCGACCGGCTCTCGCCCGGACAGCTGAAACACATGCTGGCCGAAGGGGTCATCGAGATTGCCCCGATCGGGTTCATGCGGGGCCGAACCCTGAACAATGCCTTCATCGTCATCGATGAGGCACAGAACTGCACTTACACCCAGCTGAAGATGTTGCTCACCCGACTGGGCTGGCACTCGACGATGGTTATCACGGGTGATCCGGCCCAGTCTGACCTGCTGCCGGAATTCTCAGGCCTCGCGAATGCCGCCGAACGGCTCGAAAAACTCGGCGGAGCCTCAGTCATTCGCCTCGAAGGCAAGGATGTTGTCCGCCATCCACTTGTCGCGGAAATGCTCGACGTTCTTTAGTCTGACTTCAAATGAGTATCTCGCCCGCCCTGGAGATTCTTCGGGGCGGGCTTTTTTTAGCGTCAGGCGTTTCGCGTGATCCAGTCCGGATAGCTGACATTCGACCAATCGCCAAAGCCAAACCGGTCCACTTGCCGGGTGAGTTCAGCGGGGTTCTCATGTTCCAGGCACAGTGTCGAATACCGCTGCCCGCCCAGAGAGGCCTTCGCGATCTCCGCGCGCAGGCCACCCGCATCGGTAGCTATGTGACGTCGCTTGTCGACCACGACTTCGTCTCCTTCCGCGAGCAATGCCTCCCGTAACGCCGCCAGGCTGGTCAGCGCTGTGGGAATGGGGGGAAAGAGACGCGCCAGCGTCGCCCGGTCTTCATCATCCAATGGAAAACGGGAGGAGACGACCGGCCGCCAATGTTCGAGGCCGCCGTCACGAGTCAGCAATTCCTTGATCCCGAACTGCGCCCCGCCCCGCAATTTGGCTTGGGCTGGCGCGCGGGATGGCACACGGAAATAGATGTCGGTGCGGGGAGGCTCGGCGGCGAAATCCAGCGCGGCCCGCAGGCGCTGCTCAATCGCGACGACTGCCTCCGGCCAGATCCGGTATTCCCATAGAGCCGGATTAGCTGTCCCCATGCTCGTCCCCTTTTCCGATCGGGGGTTTTCCGAACCAATGTGTTTCCAACATTCGGATCGGCAGCAGGATCAGGACCGACAGCAGCACAGCAAGGAAAGCGAGCCGGAGATAGCCCGCCCCGCAAGCCAGGCCAATCGCGCCTGCGAGCCAGATACTGGCGCCGGTCGTCAGTCCTCGCACGGACCCACGGCCATGGATGATGGTGCCAGCCGCCAGGAAGGCAACCCCCGCCGTCACAGCTTGCACGACACGCGTCGGGTCAAGCTGGGTGATGTCGTCATCCCCGCCGAAGGAATGGATCATCTCGATGGCAATCAACATGAATACGGACGAAGCAAGCGCCGTCAGCATATGCGTTCGCAAGCCGGCGGGCCGGTCGCGAACCTCGCGTTCAAACCCGACGATCAGGCCCGCCACACACGCTGCCAGCAGCCGCGTAGACATGACGCCCAAGGGCACATCGCTGTCGAAGGAAAGCTTCAGCAGATCGTCCATTCAGGACGAACGTACAAGATGCCGTTTGGTTGCGCTGGAAGGCCTAGGCTTCGTCGTCCTCGCCCTTGGCTACCGACGCGGCGAGCGCCGCCGACAGGAAGAGATCAATATCGCCATCCAGCACGCCGGACGTGTCGGAAGTTTCGACCTCTGTCCGGAGATCCTTCACCATCTGATAGGGCTGGAGCACATAGGAGCGAATCTGGTGGCCGAAACCAATAGCGCTTTTCTCTGCATACTGCGCATCGGCGACTGAACGGCGGGTCTGCAATTCCAGCTCATAGAGCTTGGAACGCAGCATCTGCCAGGCCTGGTCCCGGTTGCGGTGTTGCGACCGGTCGTTCTGGCATTGCACCACGATGCCCGTCGGCTCGTGCGTCAGGCGGACGGCGGAATCGGTCCGGTTAACGTGCTGGCCACCCGCGCCGGATGCGCGATACGTATCGGTGCGCACATCCGACGGATTGATTTCGATCTCGATATTGTCGTCGATCACGGGCGTGACGGCGACCGACGCGAAGCTCGTATGGCGGCGCGCCGAGGAGTCGAATGGCGAAATCCGCACAAGGCGATGCACGCCCGTTTCTGATTTGAGCCAGCCATAGGCATTCTCGCCCTTGAACTGGAGCGTAGCAGACTTGATCCCGGCTTCCTCGCCTTCGCGCTCGTCGAGTTCCTCGACCTTCATATCGTGCGCCTCGGCCCAGCGGACATACATGCGGCGCAGGATATTGGCCCAGTCCTGGCTTTCTGTGCCGCCTTCGCCCGCATTGATCTGGATGAAACAATCATTGCCGTCGGCTTCACCGGACAGTAGCGCGGCGAGTTCGGCCTTCTCGGCGCGCGCCGCGGCCTTTTTCAGATTGGCCTCAATATCGGCAATCATGTCGTCATCGCCCTCGGCGAGTTCGAGCAATTCCTCGGCATCATTGGCTTCGCGCTGCAGCGCTTCGACGGTCTCAATGCCGTCAGCAAGGCGCTGGCGCTCGCGCATCATGGCCTGGGCGGCCTGCGGGTCGTCCCAGAAATCCGGGCGCTCGGAGAGTGCAGTCAGCTCATCGAGACGTTTTGTGGCTGTATCCCAGTCAAAGACGCCTCCGTAGCAAATCGGCGGACTGGCGGATCTGGTCTGTAAGCGTTTTGATTTCTGCGGACATGGGATCAGCCTCTATTTGCACACGTCATTGAAAATGCGAGAGGCGGGGCATAGCGCGCCCGCCTCTCTGCGTCAAAAGTCGATTTGTCAGTAAATGTCGCCGAGATTGTCATCCACTGGCGCTTCCGGCACTGGGCGTGGCTGTCCGGGCTCGCCCGGGAACAGTCCCTGATCCTCCTGAACAATGCCGGCATCTCGCTCCGGATCGAATCCACCCGATGCGGCGCCTGTACCTACTCCGCAATTCCCCGAAATAGACAGGCAGTCGCTGGTATCGCGGAAGGCGCTCATGCCGGGCTCGGTGCCGGGGCGGAAGGCTTCATCAATGATGACTGCCGTGTCCGGTCCAGGCAGTTCACCCGTGCGCGCATCGATTTTCACGAGGCGTACGCCAGGCGGAATACGGAACGGAATGGCCGGATCATCTGCCAGCGCCTTTTCCATGAATTCGGTGAAGATCGGCGCAGCAACCGAACCGCCAGCCTCCCCCTCGCCAAGCGAACGGTTGTCATCGAAGCCGACGCGAACACCGACGACGAGGTCCGGAGAATAGCCCATGAACACCGCGTCGCGATACTCATCTGTCGTACCGGTCTTGCCGGCCAGCGGTTTGCCAACCCTTCTGGCCCGGCGGCCTGTCCCGCGTTCGACCACGCCTTCCAGCATATGCGTCACCTGGTAGGCCACGATCGGGTCCAGAACCTGCTCGCCAACTTCCTCAAGTTGAGGCGGTTCCCCGCCGTTCCACGCTTCAGCATGACAATCTTCGCACGGACGCTCGTCATGCTGGAACAAGGTGCGGCCATGACGGTCCTGCACCCGGTCCAGAAGGGTTGGGTTGATCTTCCGGCCACCATTCACAAAGCCCGCATAGCCACGCGCCATGTCGATCAGATAGGCATCCCCGGCGCCCAGCGACATGGCTGGATAAGGTGGCAGGTCTTCATAGACGCCCATGCGTTCGGCAAGGTCAGACACAGCATCCATGCCGATGTCCTGCGCAACGCGCGCCGTAACAAGGTTTAGCGATTTCTCGAGCGCAATGCGCAACGTGACCATGCCGTAGGTGCGCCCTTCGGTATAGTTTGATGGGCGCCAATAATCATCCGTAGACACGTCGAACGCCACGAAGGGGGCATCCAGCATCCGACTGGCCGGCGTATAACCCTTTTCCAGGGCAGCCGCGTAGACAAACGCCTTGAAGCTCGAGCCCGGCTGACGCTTCGATTGCGTGACCCGATTATAGCTCGACTTGAAGAAAGAATACCCGCCCTGCATTGCCAGGATGCGTCCGGTATGCGGGTCCAGCGCGACCAGCGCACCATCCGCTTCCGGCACCTGCCGCAAAATTGCATTGCCAACCGGGATCATCATCGGCTCGGGTTCTGGCTGGTCGATCTCGTCGCCATCCGGGTCGAGTTCCAATTCTGCCGGCGCAGCTGTCTCTTCGGCATTCAGAACTTTACGCTTCAATTCGGCAATCACGACGTCGCCCACATTCAGGCCGCCCTTGCCTTCGGCCGGCTTGTAAGTCGCAGCCCATTCGACTTCCTCGGTGGGCAACGGGATGGTCGCGCCATCTGTCAGCAGCAATTCAGCGCCTCTGGAGCCAAGCTTGGTAACCAGCGCAGCTTCCCAGGTGCCATAGCCACCGGGCAGTTTCACATCGTCCAGCTGTTCGAGAACGTCTTCAGCCTTCGGGTCCAATGTCGTGACAGGGCCGCGCCAACCATGACGACGGTCATAAGCAATCAAACCGTTCTGCAACGCATCTTGCGCGGCCAGCTGCAGCTTGGTGTCGATGGTTGAACGAATGGAAAGCCCGCCTTGCTGGAGCGTGTCTTCACCATATGACTTGATCAGGTCCCTGCGCAGCTCCTGTACGAAATAGGTCGCTGCCGCATATTCCGGCCCTTTCAGGCGACGCGTCGTTGTCAGTGGCTTTGCAACAGCTTCGTCGGCCTCTTCGCGCGTGATGTAGCCATCCTCGACCATACGGCGCAAAACATAGTTCCGGCGCTGAAGCAGGCGCTTGGGACGACTATAGGGGTTCACCGACGAAGGTGCCTTGGCCAGCGATGCGAGGATCGCAGCTTCCGAGAGGTCGAGTTCCGGCAGTGACTTGTCAAAATAGTTCAGCGCCGCCGAGCCGACACCGTATGAGCGATATCCGAGATAGATTTCATTGAGATAGAGTTCCAGAATCTCTTCCTTGGAGAATTCCTTCTCCATGCGCTGTGCGATGATCGCTTCCTTGGCCTTCCGGGTCAGGTTCTGGTCGCGTGTCAGCAGCATGTTCTTGGCGACCTGCTGGGTGATCGTTGAACCACCTTCAAGCCCACCGGACCGGGTGATCTTGTTCTTTGCAGAGTTCAGCCCACCGCGCACAATACCTTTATAATCGAGCCCGCCATGCGTGAAGAAGCTCTTGTCCTCGGCCGACACGAATGCGTACACGACATGGTTCGGGATGGATTCATACGGAACAAACACCCGGTGCTGGTCTGCAAATTCGGCGATCAGCGTGCCATCACCCGCATGGACTCGCGACGTAATCGGCGGCTCATATTGCTTCAGCTTGGCGATGGACGGCACTTGGCGGCCAAGGGCTGCGAAATACAGCCACAACGCCACGAAACCGAGCGCTGCAAGCACGAAGCCCAGAATGACCAGGCGGCGGGCCCAAACCCAAACCCAAGGGGGGCCGGGCAGAAACCGGCGCTTTGGTTCAGGTTCCTGCATGTGAGGATTCATATGATTCGACATAGTTTTCCCGTCAGCGTTCGCATCGCGGAATCGCATTGATATCCGGCAATAGTAAGGCGCGTCGGGGGCCGGTAAAAGGTCTCAGCTGCCTGACAATTCAGTCAGATATCCTGCCGGTCAATCTCCCCGTCCCCGATGGAGACGCTAGGCAATGGCCGGCGCTCGGGTCTCGGAGACGAGAGGCCATCCGCCAACTTGGCTTCCAGCTCCGCTCGCTCCCTGGCCGGCGGACGATTGTCGATCGCGTTTTGCCAGGCTTCGCGCGCCTCTTCCTTCTTGCCTTGATGCCAGTAGATGTCGCCAAGGTGCGTTTCGATTTCCCAGTGCTTGTGGGGTTTCAGCTCCGCGCGAGACTGTTCGATCAGCCGCTGGGCATCCTTCAGGTGCCCCATCTTGAAATAGGCCCAGCCAAGCGAGTCCGTAATGTAGGGATCGCGCTCGGCCAGCGAACGTGCCCGGTAAAGCACCTTGAAGCCTTCTTCATGCTTTTCGGTATACTCGATCAGAAAATACCCGAGCGAATTCAACGTGTAGGGATCGTTTGGTCGGCCCAGCAGCTCGGTGCGCAGAATGGTCAGCGCCTGATTGACCTCGCCAATCTTGCCCAGAGAGTTAGCCAGCGCCATGCGCCGATCATGCGTATCATCCAGTTCACGGGCCTTCGCCGCGTGTACGGCAGCGGCTTCCAGGTCGCCAAACTGGCCCTTGATCTCAGCAGCGAGACCATGAGCAGAGGCGCGCTCCGCCTGGTTCGAGGCCAACGAAATCACCTCGTCCACCAATTCGGACGAACCATTCTGATCATTCAGCAAGGTGCGCAACTGCAGCGCACCATACAGCGTCCGCAGGCGGTCATCTTCATCCGTGATTTCCAGCGCGCGCGCCACCGCAGCCCGCGCTCCTGCCTCATCACCCGACATGATCAGCGCCTGTCCGGCCGCGATCTGCAGTGAGGCCGTCTCTTGCGGTGCGCTCAGCGCGACATGAGCCACGCCATCATACAGCGCGCTTTCGTAAAGCTGGTCGATGACGGCGGCACGCAGCCCTTCATCTTTCGGATTTATCAGCAATGCGACCTGATCAAAGGCCGAGCGCTGGTCATCAAATCCCTCAATCCTGCCACCCATCATGATCGTGCGAATAATGCGCTGCTCCTGCAGAGCGCGCGAAACATCCGCCAGCGACTGCGCAAATGCAGCCGGCACATCCAGGGGTTCATTGTCGAGATTCTTTCCGGTCTCGAGGCTTTCAATGGCGGCTGCGTAGCTGATCGCCTCTTCAGGCTCTGCATCAGCCAGCTTTTGGTAGACCGCCTTGGACTCCTCGATCCGACCAAGCCGCTGCAACAACAGGGCATGGCGCGAAATTACCGTGCGGACGTGGCTATAGAGCAAGCCCTTCGGATCAAACTGATGTTCCGGCGCCTCGATCTCGGCGGGTGTCATGAACTCATAGACCGCGAGCGCCTGTTCTGGCCGTCCCGATGCTTCCAGCATGGCGGCAAGGGACAGGTCTCCCGTCAGACCGGGCATGGCCCCCGCAGCACCGCGATGGCGCTCGATCGCCTCATCCGGACGCCCGTCCATGGCGAGCAACCACGCATCAAGAAAGGCGTAGAAGCCGGTCTCGCCCTCTTCATCGCTCTGGCTGTTGGAGGTCTTCAATATGTTGCGCGCCGCAACCGTGTCGCCGTCAGCCGCCCGGTCCAGCGCCAGGAAGGCATCAAATAGTGGACTGACATCGCGGTCTTCCTGCGACAGGCCGGAGGTCATCTGAAGGAAGGCGGCCATGTCACCGGCCTTCACCGCATCCAGCGGCGCCGGATACGCGGAAATACCGACCGGCTTGCCGTTTGCCCCTATCACAGCAGTGGCGCGGGCCGCCGGGGAGAGTGGCACAGCGCTTTGAGCGATCGGCACTTCGGCCTCGACCTCCTGCAAGGCAGGCGCGGGCTCTGTGGCGCAGGCCCCAAGGGCGAGCGAAAGGGTCAGGATAGAGGCAGTAAGAGTTAGTCTTGGGCGCATATGAATGGCTCACTTCGGGTTCGCTTTGACGCCGAGTGAAGCAGTCCGATGCGGCAAGAGCAAGGCGCGAAATGGAGAAAGCGCGACAGGGTTAACCCCATCGCGCTTTCCGGAAACCATAAGGCTTGAAGCCCTGATTACATGTTCGGATAGGCCGGGCCGCCACCACCTTCGGGCACGGTCCAATTGATGTTCAGATTTGGATCCTTGATGTCGCAAGTCTTGCAGTGAATACAGTTTTGGGAGTTGATCTGGAACTTCAGTTCGCCGCCCTCCTCAATCCACTCATAGACGCCTGCCGGGCAGTAACGCGCCGATGGGCCAGCATAGACATCATGCTCGGAAGCCTTCTGAAGCGCCATGTCCTTCACGACAAGGTGAACGGGCTGGTCTTCGCCGTGATAGGTATTGGTGAAGGACACATTGGTCAGCTTGTCGAAGCTGATCTTGCCATCCGGCTTTGGATAGTCGACCGGCTTGAACTTCTTGGCTGGCTTCAGCGCGGCTGCATCCGTCTTGCCATGCTTCAGCGTACCAAAGAAGGAGAAGCCGCCGAACAGGCTGGAAATCCACATTTCGAGGCCGCCCATCGGAATACCGATCGCCGTTCCCAGCTTGGACCAGAGCGGCTTCACGTTCCGCACCTGCTTCAGCTCCTTGTAGACCGAAGAAGCCTTGTAGGCGTCCTCGTATGAGGTCAGCACGTCGCCCTGACGGCCAGCCTTGATGGCTTCATAGGCGGCTTCCGCACCCATCATGCCCGTCAGGATCGCATTGTGGCTGCCCTTGATGCGCGGCACGTTGACGAAGCCTGCACCACACCCGATCAGCGCGCCGCCGGGGAATGAGAGTTTCGGCACCGACTGAAAGCCGCCCTCGGTGATGGCCCGCGCGCCGTAGGCGACACGCTTGCCGCCTTCCAGGTGCGGCAGCACGGAGGGGTGGTGCTTGAAGCGCTGGAATTCCTGATAGGGCGAAATGTACGGGTTCTCATAGTTCAGGTGAACCACGAAGCCGACCGATACGAACGGCTCGCCATTGTCTCGGAAATGGTAGAGGAAGCTGCCGCCGCCGGTCGAGTTATCGAGCGGCCAGCCCATCGTGTGCTGGACGTAGCCCTCATTGAATTGCTCTTCGGGTATGGACCACAGCTCTTTCAGGCCGAGGCCAAATTTCTGCGGGTCGCGGCCTTCATCCAGATTGTACTTGGCAATCAGCTGCTTCGTCAGCGAGCCCCGGGCGCCTTCGGCGAACAGGACATATTTGCCGAGCAACTCCATGCCCGGCTCATAGTCCGACTTGTGCGTACCATCGGCGGCGATCCCCATGACACCGGCCACGATGCCTTTGACTTCGCCATTTTCACCCAGCACGAGATCTGAGGCGGCAAAGCCGGGGAAGATTTCCACGCCCATATTCTCGGCTTCCTGGCCCAGCCAGCGCGCCACATTGGCGAGCGAGCCAGTATAGTTGCCATGGTTCTTCATGAAGCCCGGCATAGGCAGCCAGGAAATGTCTGCCTCGCCCTTCGGGCCGAGGAATTTGAACTTGTCGCCGGTGACTTCGGTCTTCAGCGGACGGTCGTCGCGCTCACGCCAGCCGGGGATCAGCTTGTCGAGGCCGACCGGGTCCATGACCACGCCGGACAGAATGTGAGCGCCGATCTCGCCGCCCTTCTCGATCACGACGACTTCAATGTCTTCGCCAGCTTCCTGTGCGAGTTGTTTTGCCCGGATCGCCGCGGACAGACCCGCAGGGCCACCGCCAACGATGACCAGGTCATATTCCATCGACTCGCGCTGTACAGCGTCATCAGCCATTGGTTTCTCCTCCTTGCGGGTGATAGGGTGCCCGCTCATAAGCCCATTTGATTAAGCAATTACAGCGTCTATCAGGAAGGTCCAGAGCGTCCAGATGCCCACCCCTGCGTCAATTGATGCAATTAAGGCCCTCACCGAGTGGTGGGGCGACATGGGCGTGGAAGTCGATGACGCTGCGGTAAAGGCCTATCTGAAGGTTGCCGACAGTGCCGCGCCGCCTGCTGCAGTTGCCCAGGATGCCCCTGTGCGCCGCCCACGCCGGAAGAAAACGGACTGGGTTGAAGAGGCCAAAATTGCCGCAGCGGCCTGTGATTCGGTCGAGGCGCTAAAAGCCGCCATCGTAGCCTTTGAAGGCAGCCCGCTGAAAAGCGCATCAGAAAATACAGTCGTCTATGATGGCACGCCGGGTGCCGGCCTGATGGTGATCGGCGAAGGGCCGGGCGCCGAAGAGGACCGCAAGGGCCTGCCCTTTGTGGGCAAGGCCGGACAGCTGCTCGACAAGATGCTGGCGGCCATTCACCGTGACCGCACGGAAAATGCCTTCATTACCAATGTGAATTACTGGCGCCCCCCGGCCAACCGCAATCCGGAAGCCGAGGAGCTCGCCGTATGTCGTCCGTTTGTGGATCGGATGGTGGAACTGGTCGCTCCGAAAGTGATTATTGCCGCGGGCGGCGTGCCAGCCAAGTCCTTGCTCGATAGCGCAGATGGCATCATGCGCCTGCGTGGCACGGAACATGTTTTCAAGACCGCCGGTGGATTCACCGCCCCGCTGATCCCGATCCTGCACCCGGCCTATCTTTTGCGCCGCCCACAGGACAAGTCCCGCGCATGGCGGGACTTGTTGCTGGTCGAGCAGCGTCTGGGAGAACTTGGAGGCTAGAGGTCAGAGCCACCCGGAGGAACTATTCCTCCAGAGCCTCCTCGGCCTTCTGATCAACCAGCTTCATTTCGCGTTGCTTGCGCTCAAGGAAGGCTTCGCCGATCGAGCCATCTTTATCAGGGCCAATCACGTCCTTTGCGACGGGGAAGATTTCGGTCTCTTCCTCATCGATATGATGCTCGTAATCATGGCGCAGCGTCTTGAAACGCGTCAGCCAGCCAGGGGAACTCATGTCCATTTCATCCAGTTCCTGAATGATGTCGTCCAGTTCCTTGTGCTCGGCAACCGAGTGACGGCCCTTCGGCTGGCCCGCCTCGCCCTTCATCAGGGGCGCATAAAATGTCTCTTCCTCGGCGGCGGCATGCCCGCCCACATCGTAATAGAACTCCTTCCAGAGCTTGCGGCGCTTGGACGAGTCGCCTTCTGTCTCGGCTAGCTGGGCCAACAGGTCGCGATGGGAGTCATGGTCTTTCTTCAGGGTTTCGTAAATCGAGGGCATGTGAGGGATCCTTTGTCTGGTTTCTCTCAAACGCGTTAACCCCTGCCCGGTTCCGCGCCATGCGATTGCCTGATAGGGAGAAAAAATGCCCGCACCGCTCTCGATCATCATTCCCACACTGAACGCCGCCAGCGACCTGCCGGAGTGTCTTCACGCCTTGATGCCGGGGCTTGAGCTGGGGCTGATCCGTGAGGTGATTGTCTCGGATGGCGGCTCGGACGACGCTACGCCGCGCATTGCCGGAGACACCGGCGCGACGTGGATCACCGGCGCCAGCGGTCGCGGCGCGCAACTCGCCGCCGGCGCCGGCACTGCACGCGGCGACTGGTTGCTCTTTCTGCATGCCGACACGTATCTCTCGCCCGACTGGGCTGAACGCGCCGCCCACCATATGGAGCGCCGCGCTGAATCGGCCGCGGCTTTTACACTGAGATATCGCTCGGACGATCGCGCCGCCCGCTGGCTGGAAGCTCGCGCCAATCGGCGCGCGCGCATGTTCGGCCTGCCCTATGGCGATCAAGGTCTGCTGATCTCCCGCAAGCTGTACGATGCGGTCGGCGGCTTTGCCGACGTGCCCTTGATGGAAGACGTGATGATAGCAAGGGCCCTCGGCAAGAAACGGCTTGTCCTCCTGAGCGCCGACGCGCGCACCTCGGCTGAAAAGTATGAGCGCGATGGCTGGCGCAAGCGCGCCTGGAGCAATGCCTTCCTGCTCACCCGTTTCTTGTTGGGGGCGAAACCTGAAATCCTCGCCAAGGCGTATCGTTGATGCGGCGCACCCGTGTCCTCATCTTCGCCAAGCCGCCCCGCATGGGGCTGGCCAAGACGCGACTCGCCGCCGGTTTGGGCCGTACCGAAGCGCGCCGCATTGCACACTTCACGCTCGCCCGCACCATGCGAGCCGTCCGCTCCAGCGGCCTGGACGTGGCCCTCTATCTCGCGCCAGACTACGCGCTTGGCGAAACACTGGGCGGGATATGGCCGCCACATCTGCGCCGCTTCAGTCAGGGGGCGGGCACGCTGACCGAGCGACTTGGCAAAGGCCTCGCCGACTCGCCGAATGGGCCGGTCCTCTTCATTGGCACCGATGCTCCGGACATTTCTGCCACTCTGCTACGCCAGGCCGTTCGTGCGTTACAACGCAACGATGCCGTGTTTGGCCCAGCAGATGATGGCGGCTTCTGGCTTTTCGGTGTGAACAAACGCCCCGGTCTTCCATCACTTTTCGACAATGTACGCTGGTCCGGTCCCCATGCACGCGCTGATGTGCAAGCAAACCTTCCCTCCTCATTTCGCCTGACACTGTTGGAAACATTGCAGGATCTGGATGAAGAGCCGGATTGGCGAAGGTGGAATGCAAACAAACTTCGTTAACTTGACCCAGGTTATAGTCCCCAACGGAGAAGCATTGTCCAACAGAATTCTTGGCCCCAGAGAGCAGGACGCCCATGTATCGACTGATCTATATCAGCACTGCGTCTGACGCCCTCACGTCCGCCGATGTCGATGCGATTGTTGACGCGTCGATCCGCAATAATGCACCCCGGAACATAACGGGGGTCCTGATCTATAATGGTTTGAACTTTCTCCAGGTGCTGGAAGGCACACGACTGAACGTCGAAGAGGTCTTCAACCGTATTGTCCAAGACCCTCGCCATATTTCGGTCACCACGGTTCTGGCCGAATCCGCAGAGCTGCGCATGTTTGCCGGCTGGAGTATGGCCGGACGAAAGACCTCGGCGCTGGCTGGCCGACATGAATATGAGAAGATCGGTGAAACGCAGGATGTCCTGGCCCGCCAGATGCCAGCCCGTGTCCGCCAAATTCTGGAAAATTTCTGCTCGCTAAAGGGCATTTGATTCCACAGGTTTTCGGCATTCACCGAAATTTATGTTCTTGATTTGTTCCGTTATCTGTGGCCTGTTCTGGTCATGAGAACTGGACAGAAACTCTCCCCCACCGGCAGAATAAATTTGATCGACACACGCCAGGTTGAAGAACGCTCCCAGCAGCGTGGGCGCGGAGCGATCTCAAACCAGACCGGCCGTTTCGAGCTCGAAACACGTCAGGCCTTTGATGATGGCTGGGGCACGATTGAGGATGATGACAGCCGGATGGAGACCCTTCTGATGAAGGATTCGGCCCGCACCATCATCACCTTCAACAAATCGCCTGACATCTCGTTCGACAGAACGGTAAACCCGTATCGCGGCTGCGAGCATGGCTGCATCTATTGCTTTGCTCGACCAACCCATGCCTGGGGTGGGCTTTCGGCAGGGCTCGATTTCGAGAGCAAGCTGTTCTTCAAGGACAATGCCGTCGAACTGCTGAAACGGGAATTGTCGCGGCCGCGCTATATCCCCCGGGTCATCGCGATGGGTATGAATACCGATGCCTACCAGCCCGTAGAGCGGGAAAAGCGCCTGACCCGTAGCCTGCTGGAGGTTCTGTCCGCGCACCGCCACCCGCTCAGCCTTTTAACCAAGTCAGCTCTGATCCAGCGCGACATCGACCTGATCGCGCCGATGGCCGAAGCGGGGCTTGCACGGGTTGGCATCTCTCTGACCACGCTGGATCGCACGCTCTCACGCAAGATGGAGCCGCGCGCCGCCACGCCGCAGCGTCGACTGGACACGATCCGCGCCCTCAGCGACGCAGGTATTGAAGTAACCGTAATGACTGCGCCAATCATTCCCGGCCTCAATGATCATGAGATCGAAAACCTGCTGGAAGCCGCCGCCGATCATGGCGCGACCCGTGCGGGCTATGTGCTGTTGCGCCTGCCCTACGAGATCAAGGATCTGTTCCATGAATGGCTGGTCCAGCATGTACCGGATCGGGCCGCCCGGGTGATCAACCACATCAGGGACATGCGCGGCGGCAAGGATTATGACGCCAACTGGCATGAACGGATGCGCGGCGGCGGCCCGGTGGCCGACATCATCTCACGGCGCTTCGGCCGCTGCGCTGCCAAGCTCGGCATGAACCAGCCACGGGGCGCCCTGCGCACTGACCTCTTTCGCATCATTGAGGATTACGGCGGCCAGATGCGCCTCGATATCTAGGAGAAATCGAGCACAATCCGTCCGTCGATGTCACCCGCGAGCATCTTGTCGAATACACTGTTGATCTCTTCCAGACGTGCCGTTGCCGTATGGGCTTTCACGGCGCCAAGCTTGGCGAAATCCAGCGATTCCTGGAGATCCAGCCGCGTCCCGACAATGGACCCGCGCACCGTGATCCCATTCAGCACCATGTTGAAGATCGACAGAGGAAAGTCGCCGGGCGGCAATCCGTTCAGCGAAACCGTCCCACCCCGCCTGACCATGCCGAGCGCTTGCTCAAAGGCCTTCACTGACACGGCCGTGACGAGGGCGCCATGCGCTCCGCCAATCTCCTTGCGCAGGAAGGCTGCCGGATCCGTTTTGGCGGCATTCACAGTCACTTCCGCGCCAAGCTGTTTCGCGAGGGCAAGCTTGGAATCATCGATATCCACCGCCGCCACGCGACGTCCCATGGCTTTTGCGTATTGAACCGCCATGTGGCCAAGACCGCCCACGCCTGAAATCACCACCCAGTCGCCGGGCTTGGTGTCGGTCACCTTGAGCCCCTTGTAGACCGTAACGCCTGCGCACAGGATCGGTGCGATTTCCACGAATGGAATATTATCCGGCAAATGCCCCACATAGTTCGGGTCCGCTATGGCGTATTCGGCAAACCCGCCATTCACGGAATAGCCGGTATTGCGCTGGCTCTCGCAGAGAGTCTCCCAGCCGCCCATGCAATGATCACAATGCCCGCACGCTGAATAGAGCCACGGCACGCCCACCCGGTCGCCTTCCTTCACATGCGTGACACCCGCTCCCACGCCCGAGACGAAACCAACGCCCTCATGACCCGGTATGAAGGGCGGATTGGGCCTTACCGGCCAGTCACCATGCGCGGCGTGCAAATCGGTATGGCAGACGCCGCACGCTTCGATCTTCACCTGAATTTCGCCCGGCCCCGGCTCCGGAGTTTTCACCTCCTCAATCACCAGCGGTTTGCCAAATTCACGCACCACGGCGGCTTTCATGCTTTTTGCGGTCATTGTCGTCTCGCTTCCATTTTCCGGAAGTTTAGGCAAAGCCTCAGAAAGCGGGATAAGGACAAACCCTGAATTTGGTTGGGTAACGGGTCTTTTCCGAAATGTGGCCTTGCATGCCGCACCTTACACACTGCCAATTCACAGGCTTTCCCCGATTTTATCCACAGCACTATCCACAGGGAAAATCTGCGGTTAGTTTCGATATCGAAACATTTCGGGCTGATTCGGATGCGCAATAATTAGGGATTCAGAAACCGGCGTCCGGCACTGATTCGCGCTTCGATAAGACACATAGCGCAAGCGGGGCTGAACCAATGGAATTACAGAAGAACGTGATCATGCAGGGCGATTGCATCGACATCCTGTCACGCCTGCCGGACAGGTCGGTTGATCTCGTCTTTGCCGACCCTCCCTACAACCTCCAGCTTGGTGGTGGTCTGACCCGTCCCGACCAGTCCGTGGTCGATGGTGTTGACGACGATTGGGACAAATTCGACAGCTTCGATGCCTATGACCTGTTCTGCCACCAGTGGCTGGAAGAGTGCCGCCGCGTCCTGAAGGATGATGGCGCAATCTGGGTGATTGGCTCGTACCACAACATCTTCCGCGTCGGCGCGATCCTGCAGGATCAGGGCTTCTGGATCCAGAATGACGTGATCTGGCTGAAATCGAACCCCATGCCGAACTTCAAGGGCACCCGCTTTCAGAATGCCCACGAAACCCTGATCTGGGCCGGAAAGTCCGAACAGTCTAAATGCACATTCAATTACGACGCGCTGAAAGTCTTCAATGACGACAAGCAGATGCGCTCCGACTGGATGATCCCGCTTTGCACAGGCGGCGAGCGCCTCAAGGATGACGACGGCAAGAAAGCCCACCCGACGCAGAAGCCGGAAAGCCTTTTGCAGCGCGTCCTGTTGGCCACGACCAATCCGGGCGACACGGTCCTCGACCCATTCTCCGGCACCGGGACCACCGCCGCCGCTGCCAAACGCCTCGGTCGCAACTATGTCGGCATCGAGCGCGACGAGACCTATGCGCGCCTGTCGCGGGCCCGCCTGAAGGCTATCGAGCCCATTGAAGGCGCTGTGCTCGAAACGGAGCGCAGCAAGAAATCCCTGCCGCGCGTGCCATTCGGCGCACTACTGGAAAATGGCTGGCTGAAACCTGGCGACCGCCTGTTCAGCCCACAGCGCCGCTATCAGGCACGCATTCGCGTCGACGGGTCGCTGACCACCGGCACGTCCACCGGATCGATCCACCGCCTCGGCGCACATGTCCAACAGGCGCCGGCCTGTAATGGCTGGACTTATTGGCACTATGAGGATCCCAAGCGGAACCTCGCTCCAATCGACATGCTGCGCCGACGCTACCGCGAGGAAATGGGCCTCAACTAGCGCCTGTCCGACCCCTTGGACGAAGGCGGCGCTGGATCAATCCTGCGCCGCTTTTTCTATGGCATCATAATAGCGTTGCCAGCAGATCTGTCCGATCTGATTGTATTCCAGCATCTTGTCCGCCATCCGCAGGAACCCTTCCTGGTCTCCGAGCGCCGGTGGCAGCAATGGGTCGAAATTGATCGCCCGGATCACCGGCTGCCCGATCAGGAGGGTCTCGCGCGCTGCCTCATCCACGCTGCGCGTCATCAAGCCAGCCAGACTGGTCTCCATGGCCTGGATCGCGCGCGCATAGGATTGCGACAACTTTTCCGGTGACCACAGGCGCGTCCAGTCAAACGCCCCCGCCATCGCGACCTGAGAGGTTCGGGTCAGGATAATACCGTCATCCGCGCCGATTTCGATCAGACTGGTCCGATGCGTGTCCAGTTCACTCGCCAGGTTGGCAGGACGAACCCAGAAACCTTCCTCCGTCTGCTGGTATCCAAACAGGGCCAACGCCCGCTCACGTGCCCGAAGCTGCTTGCGGTCGCTCCGGCCAAGATGCTTGGTCAACGCCACCAGCCAGTCGCCATTCCAGTCGACCACCCGGTCAGCCACATTCTGCCACTGCTGCACCCGACGCTTGAGTGCCTGCGCTCTGGAGCCTGGAACATAGACACCTCGTTCTCGGCTCTCCAGCAGATCATCCTTCATCAGGCGCGTCACAGCCACACGCAGGGTCGCCGCCTCGATCCCGAACAGTGCCGCCGCATTGATAAGCCGACCAATCGGCTGGGGCGCATCCGTCGTACTGCTCATCAAGGACAGGATAAGCGCGCGCGCTGACACGTCTTCAGACTTGAGAGGCTCAAAATAATACACGAATTGACTCATAATGAAATTATATGTAACAAACCTTAAAGCACAGGATGGAGACCTGCCATGTCGAACACGATGAAGCTATCCGAAGCGCTGACAAAGGATGAGCTTCGCGAGTTGCGCAAGAAGTCTGATCTTCGCGCGTTGGCGACGCTTGTCTGGAATTGGGGGTTGATCATTGCGGCCTTTGCGGTCGCCATCATCTGGCCAAATCCGCTGACAATCCTCGCAGGTATCCTCATTCTGGGCGGTCGCCAGCTCGGCCTGGGCATCATCAATCACGATTGCGCCCACCACGCCTTTTTCAAGAGTCAGAGGGTCGATGATTTCGTGGGCCACTGGATCGCGGGCGCGCCGATGAACATCTCCCTGCCCGCCTATCGCGCCTACCATTTGAAACACCACAAATATGCGGGCACGCCAGACGATCCGGACATCATCTTTGTAAAGAACTACCCTGTCCCGAAGGACAGCCTGCGTCGAAAATTCGTGCGCGACCTGACCGGCCAGACGGGCCTGCGCGATACGCTGCGCAAGATCCGCAGCTTCAAACTATCGCGCAATTGGCCGTGGCTCACGTTCCATATCGCACTGGCCGGCACCCTCACCGCTATTGGCGCACCGTGGGCCTATCTCATGTGGTGGGCGGCAGAACTCTTCATCTATCCAGCCATTGTGCGCCTGCGCCAGATCGGCGAGCATGGCACCGCGAAAGACCGGACCAGCCTCGATCCGCGCCTCAATACCGGCACCACGGTCGCCCCATTCTGGCAGCGCGTGCTGATCGCGCCGAATGATGTGAACTATCATCTCGAGCATCACATGTTTGCATCAATCCCGCCTTACAGGCTGAAACGGCTCCACAAGCTGCTGTCATCGCGCGGCTATTACGAGTCATTTGATTGCATCTCGCATGGCTATGACGATGTCATCCGCCGCGCTGTCCGCAATGATGCCCCAGAGATGGTGCCTGCTGAATAGGCTGGCGCTACTCAACCGCGATCCAGAACGGACCGGCCGGCATCCCGGTCCCGTCGAAGAGATTGCAGAGGGGGGAATCGCCCTGACAATACCGGACCTCGGACACCGCCTCATCTTCTGCCTGCACGACCACAGTATCGCCATCAAGCTTGGCTGAAGCATATTTGCACGCATCCGCATCGCACAGCTCCATGCCAATCACACTCCCTGCACTGACCGTCACCAAGCCGTCTTCCACACCCTCAAACGCAATACGAATTGTGCTGCCGTCTCGCACCGTCCGACTCGCCACGGCGCCAGACGCGCCTGCATCCACCTCACCATAAACGAGAGACTTCATCACCCGCACGACCCGTTCGGCCACCGCGAGCTTGTTTGGCGGATGAATGTCCACCGGATCGCCCATATCAATCGTCACGGCGAGCGCCACACGATCATCCCTGGCAGCGACGCGGCGCATGGATTCACGGATCACGCCCCAGCCCGGCTTGCCAGCTTCTGTGGGTAGCGCGCCATATCGCGGCAGCTGCACAACAGCTACGGGCAAGTCAGCTCCAAACTTCGCGCGCCAATCCTGCACCAGCAGATCAAGCAGACTTTCATAGGCGACGCCATCGCCCGCATTGGATTCGCCCTGATACCAGATTGCCCCTTTCAGGCGGATGCCAGACAACGGCGCAATCATCGCATTGTGCAACATCGTGTAGCCCTTGATCGTGAACCAGGGCGCAGGCTTCGGAGCGCTTACGGCCGAATCCACTTTGCGATAGGCCCACCCGTCGGCCAGCGACAGGCTTGAGCCGTCCTCCAATTCCACGCGCAATTCAGAAGCCGGTCCGCTCATGCCACCATCGCCATAATCATTATGGGCGTTGACCAAAATAGTGTTCTTGCCCGGCTTGAGGAGATCGGCTGAAACCTCGTAAGTGCGCAATCCTCCCCAATGGAATGTCGTGCCAATTGCCGTGCCGTTCAGCCAGGTCATGTCGGTATCATCGACCGCGCCAATATGGATCGTCGCAGCCTGCTCTGACTGCTGAGGAGTCAGATCAAAACTGACCTTGTGCCAGACCATGCCGAGATGATCGGTGAGTTCCGGGTCTCCCCATTTGCGCCAGTCGCGCAGCGTGCCGGGCACGGGCTTCCACTCGTCTGCGTCCGCATCTTCCCACGGCGCAGTTCCTTCGGTCGCGGGGTCGTCCCGCCAGCTCTGCTGCCAGCTTTCCGAATAGATCTTCGCTGCCGCGCCCCGGTCAGTCTTGTAGGTTTCCAGCAAAGCCACTTGTTCGGCATGTTCCGGCATTGCGCCGATGATCTCGCCATCAATCCATGGCTCGATGCGTGAGCCGCCCCAGCTCGAATTGATCAGACCGACAGGAACATCATAGGCTTCTGACAATGCCCGCCCGGCATAGTAACAGACTGCAGAGAACCCCGCTGCGGTCTCCGGCGTCGTGACGGCCCAAGCGCTGTCGCCCGGCAATTCCGCATTCGGAGCAAGCGAGAGATCCTTTTCGACCTGCAGCAGGCGAATATTGGAGTGGTCCGCAGCGGCGACTTCCCGTTCAGCATAGGTCACACGTGACAGTGGATATTCCATGTTCGACTGGCCGGAACACAAGAACACATCGCCCGCCAGCACATCCTCTAACGCCTGCACTGTATCACCTTCGACGGTGACGGAAATTTCATGTGATCCGCCTGCTGAAAGCTCGGGAAACTCGACCCACCATCGGCCGTCCCGGCCGGCACGAACAGGCGTGGACGCCGCGTCCAGCGAAACGATGAATTCCGCGCCGGGATCCGCCGTTCCGAACAGGCGCACCGGTGCATCGCGCTGGATCACCATATGGTCACCGAACACGCTGGCGAGCTTCGGCGCCTCTGCATGTGCGCCCAGTCCAATCAGGGCCAACGCCCCGCATGCCATCATCGTCTTGCTGGTAAACATGTCCTGTTCCGCCCTCTTGTATTTTGGCAGGAACTTTCCCGAAGGCGATGATATTGTCCAGTGTTAGCGGTAACTAAATTTACGCAACTGCCAGCCGGAACGCCTTGGCAAACACGCTTGGCAGGCCTTCGACCTCATCGAGTTTGACCCACCGGCCGTCGGCAACTTTCGGCTTGCGCGATGCCTCGGCGCGCATCACCCGAAAGCGAAACGCGAAATGCGTGAAGACATGGCGTACCTCGCCGACCTCCTCCCAGGCCGCTTCGGCAGGCGAAGGCGTTGGCGGAAAATCGCCCTCCACCCAATCGCCCGTCGGCAGCGCCAGCATCCCGCCGAGCAGGCCCTTGTCCGGGCGGCGCACCAGCAGCGCTTCCCCCTTCACGACCAACACATAAGCAATTCCAAACCGTACGGGCTTTGGCACTTTTGCGGGCTTGATCGGATAGCGTTCAGGCGCCCCTTCGGCCCGCGCTGCGCACAGGGACGACAGTGGACAGATCAGGCAGTTCGGCTTGGTCGGCGTGCACACGGTTGCGCCCAGATCCATCAGCGCTTCAGCAAATTCTCCCGGCCGGTCCTCCGGCACCAGCGCCCGCACTGTTTCGGCAATCACCTTCTTCTCAGCGGCCCATTCGCCTTTCAATGCCAGCAGGCGCGCGAACACGCGATCGACATTGCCATCCACCGCCGCCGCTTTCTGGTCAAAGGCAATCGCCGCGATCGCGCCAGCCGTATATGGCCCGATACCGGGCAGTTTGCGCAGTTCGGCCTCTGTTTCCGGAAAGCCTCCGCGTGCAGCGACTTCACGCGCACATTTCAGCAAATTCCGCGCTCGCGCATAATAGCCGAGGCCCGCCCACGCACTCATCACCTCTTCATCCTTTGCCGCCGCCAGCGCCTCAATGGTTGGCCAGCGCGTAAGGAAGGTATGAAAGTATGGGGTGCCATGCGGGATGGTCGTCTGCTGCATCATGATCTCGCAGAGCCAGACACGGTACGGGTCAGGCCGCTCGCCCACTGCCCGGTCTGCCGGCAGCGTGCGCCAGGGCAAGTCGCGTGCATGACGCTCGAACCACGGCAGCAATTTGCCCGGCAGGCTGTTCAAATCTCTGTGCTTTGCCGGTGCCATGCCTTTTCCTCGCCCGAAAGCCGTGCAATCTCGTACGAATGGTCACGAGATCAACCCTTGATCCCATAGAGGAAGCCCGCGCGCGCGTCCGCCTGCGCTACCAGCGCGCGACACGCACTTATTCCAACATGCGCCAGGTCGGGCTTGCCGCGGAACGGGTCGGGCGTAAATCCGGCGCCAAGAAACTGCCCCCCATTCAGGTACTCCGCCAGCGCTGGCGCGAGATCGCAGGCGAACAACTCTATAAATACTGCCGCCCGGAGCGGCTCAGCGGTGGCAAGGATGGTCGCGTGCTGACCCTGCTCGTCGTGCCCCAAGCCGCCCCGATGGTGCAGCACCAGTCCGAAACGCTGCGACAGCGCGTGTCAGTGTCCGCAGGCGGCGACATTACCGCCATCAAGATCAAGCAGGGATCGCTCGGCACAGAACCGCCCAAGACACTGCGTCGCAAAACGCGGCCGCTCTCACTGAAAGAGCGCAAGGAACTTGAGGAATCGACCTCCGGAATCCAGAACGACAAGCTGCGCGCCGCAATTGTTGCGCTCGGTGAGGCCATGTTAATCGCAGAAGATACGCCGCCCCCTGCCAAGCCTGGCAAGGATGGCGGCCTGCCATTCTGACCCCGCCCTGCCCGCAAGGAGCCCCGACATGCTGAAATCCATTCTGACTGCCGTCACGGCTGCCGCCTTCCTGGCCATGCCTGCCCTCGCCGAAGACCTGTCTGTTGGCCACTCCAAGGGCTCGAAAGACGCGCCACTGACGATCATCGAATACGGGTCTCTCACATGCGGTGGATGCAAATACTTCCACGACAAGATCCTGCCACGCATCGAGGCCGATTATATCGAGACCGGCAAGGTCCGTTTCATCTTCCGTGAAGTCCTGCGCAATGATGTCGATACGGCCCTCGTCACCATGGCGCGCTGCGCCGGCCGGGACAAATTCTTCGAGGCAACCGGCACAATGTTTGCGCGCCAGCCTGATGTCATCAAGTCTGCGCAAGCTGGTACAGTGCTCGACACTTTCATCGAGATCGGCACGCCCTATGGCATTCGGGACGTCGACACGTTCAATGCCTGCTACACCGACATGAATGTTCGGCTCGACATGGCCGAAGTGCAGGAAAGCGCCGTGGCATATGAGCTGCGCGGCACGCCAACGCTGGTTATCAATGGCGAGGAAAAATATGTCGATGACGACTTCAAGTCGGCCGATGCGTTCGCCGCTTACCTCGACACACAGCTTGCCGCGCTCTCCGATTCGACCGGTTCAGAGGTAAATTAGTTAACAGAACAGGTGGTTGCAGTTAATCAATTGGCAACCAAACCGACTCAATCCTTAACGCGAAGGTTATGACCATGAATTTCTTCTCACGACGCACTGCGCTTGCAGCGATTTCAGCGCTGGCCCTGGTCGCCTGTGGCGACACCGGTGCCGACACATCGCCTGCAGGTGGCGACGCCGTGACCGCTGGCAGCGAGCTTGGCCACGTCAAAGGGGCGGCCGACGCACCTGTCACCCTGATCGAGTATGCCTCACCCACCTGCCCGGCCTGCAAATACTGGCATGACGACATCCAGCCAGTTGTCCAGTCGGACTATATCGACTCCGGCAAGGTGAAACTCGTCTTCCGCGAATACCCACTGCACGCACCGGATGTGCCTGCCTACCTCGTCGCCATGTGCGCGGGCGAAGACAAGTATTTCGACGTGCTGGACGAGCTGTTCGAATACCAGTCCGGCATCATTGAATCTGCGCAAAACGGCGTCCTGAAGGCCATGCTCCAGACCATTGGCCAGCGTCATGGCATCGAGACCGAGGCCGACTTCGATGCCTGCATGAACAATCGCGACTTGCGCCAGCAGATGGCGGACATCTACCAGACATCCGAAAAGTTCGGCGTCACCGGCACACCAACCTTCATTATCAATGGTGAAGTGCACCAGTTCGCCAACATGAACTCCGCTGACAAGGTCACAGCCGCGCTGGACGCTGCGCTTGAAGCTGCCGGCGTCTCCACAGACGAGTAGGGATATGGGGGAGCCAGTATGAAGATAACCGAACTCCGTATTGCTGGCTTCAAATCCTTTGTGGACCCTCAGGACGTGCCAATCGAACCCGGCCTGACCGGGATCGTCGGGCCGAATGGCTGTGGCAAGTCCAATCTTCTGGAAGCCCTTCGCTGGGCCATGGGCGCAAGTTCTGCCCGTGCCATGCGCGGCGGGGAGATGGATGACCTCATCTTCTCCGGTGCGGATGGGCGGCCGGCCCGCGAGACCGCTGAAGTCACGCTCGTGCTGGACAATTCCAAACGCACCGCGCCACCGGAATTCAACGCCTCCGACACACTGGAAGTCATCCGCCGCCTGAAGCGCGGCGCAGGCTCCACCTACAAGCTGAATGGCCGGACTGTACGCGGCAAGGACATCCAGCTCCTGTTCGCGGATGCTTCGACCGGCGCGAACTCCCCGGCTCTCGTACGCCAGGGTCAGATTTCGGAACTGATCGGCTCCAAGCCGCAGAACCGCCGCCGTATCCTTGAGGAAGCGGCCGGCATTGCAGGCCTCAATTCTCGCCGTCACGAAGCCGAGCTGAAGCTGAACGGCGCCGAGACCAATCTGGAGCGCCTGTCGGAAGTCTCCGCTGAAGTCGAGCGCCAGCTCGCCAGCCTCAAGCGCCAGGCCGCCAAGGCCCGCAAATACAAGCGCCTGTCTGAAGAGATCCACGCCCTCGACGCCCTGATCGCGCACCTGCGCTGGCATGAGGCCAAACTCGCCTGCGATACGGCTCGCACGCAATTGGACGAGGCCCGCCGCGCGGTTGAGGAAAAGACACGCGAAGACGCGATGCGGGAACGCGAGCGCATTGAGGCCGGTGAAGGACTCAATCCCCTGCGCGAAGCTGAAAGCGTTGCCGCCGCCAAGCTCGGACAGGCCCGCATCACGCTGGCAAGGCTGGAAACCGAGCGCAAGGTCGCCGCCGAGACCCATGAACGCCTCGATGCCGAAGCGACCCGCCTGATGGAAGACATCGAGCGCGAGCAGGATCAGAAACTCGAAGCCGAAGACGCCCTCGCCCACGCAAAGTTTGAGCTGTCTTCGCTACCGGTCCTGAACGAGGCCCAAAACGAGGAAATCGAGGCCGAGACCCGGAAGGCGCTGGAAGACGCCCGCACACGTCTCGCGGGCGCCGAGAAAGCAGCCGACGAAGCGCAGGAACGCCTGTCGGAAGTGCGTGCCCAGCGCCGCGCTTCGGAGGAGAACGCCTCCGCTCAGCGGCGTCGCCAGTCTCAGCTCAGTTCTGAAATCGACCGCCTGAAAGGCGAAATGGCCCGGATCGAAGATGCCGTGTCGCTGGTCGGCCGCCTGCGCGATGCCAAAGCGGCCGAACAGGATGCCGAAGCCGCCCTGCAAGACGCCGAACGCGCCGTCGAAACCGCCGAGTCTACGCTCAATTCGACCCGTGAGGCGGAAACGTCCGCACAAGCCCCCCGGGATGCGGCCCAGCAAGACGTGCGCGCACTCGAGGCCGAAATTGCTGGCCTGCACAAGCTGCTTCGCAAGGTCGAAGGACCGAAAGCCCCGCCAGTTGTCGAGCGCATTCGTACGCAGGATGGGTACGAGAAAGCCATTGCCGCCGCTCTGGGCGATGATATCGAAGCGCCAACCGATCGCTCTGCCGCAATGTATTGGGGCGGCGCGTCGCTGGCTTCGCAATCCCTGCCGCAGGGTACCCGCCCGCTGACAGATGTGACCGAGGCTCCCGGCGAACTCGCAGCGCGGCTTGCCCAATGCGGCGTTGTGGACGTGGCCGATGGCGAGCGCCTGATGGCCCAGCTCCAGCCCGGCCAACGACTGGTTTCCGTCGAGGGGCATCTCTGGCGCTGGGATGGTTATATCCGCACACCAGATGCGCCGGTCAGCGCAGCGGCACGTCTTGAACAACAGGCCCGGCTTGAAGCCGCCGAAGCTGAACTGCCCGCTCTGACCGCCACCTATGAGGCGCGTGAGGCAGACCTTGTAGCTGCCCGTGACGCCCGTCAGACGGCTGAGGTGAAACTCCGCGATTTGCGACAGGCCATTGCCCCGGCCCAGCGCGCGCTCAGCGAGGCACGCAATCGCGTCTCACAGGAAGCACAAGCCTCCGAACGCGCAGCCATGAAGCGTGACACAAGCGGAGAAGCCCTTACCCGCGCCGAAGCCGACCTCGCCATCGTCAACGAAACGCTGGCCATGATTGCACCAGAAGGCCCGGCGGAAGATGAAGCCGCGCTCGAAACCCGGCTCGCCGAAGCCCGCACAATGGTGGCCGAGGCCCGCACCGCTGAGATCGAAGCGCGCGGCCGCCTGACAGACATTACACGCGGCCGCGAACAGGCTGCTGCGCGTCGCGATGGCCTTGAACGCGACATCAAGACATGGTCCGGCCGCATTACCGCGACCGAGGAGCGCGTCGCGCGCCTGATCGAGCGCCGCCAGTCTGCTGCTTCCGATGCCCTGGCCGCCAAGGCACGCCCCGAACAGCTGGCCGCCGAGATCGAGAACCGCAGCAACGAAGTCGAAGCGCTGGAGACCGAACGCAAGCGCGTCGCAGACCAGCTCGCCGAAAAAGAAGCCGCCATCCGCGAGGCCGAACAGGCCGCCCGCGCAGCCGCCAATGCCGCCTCAGAAGCGCGCGAGAACCTTGCCGGTTGGAAGGTGAAGCTCGAAAACGCCGAAGGCCGGCTCGAAGAATCGGTCGAGATCGCCCGCAACAATTTCCAGCGTACGCCGGAAGGCCTATTGGCGATTGCCGAAGCAGGCCTCGAAGAAGAGACGATGGGCGAGTTCACGCCCCGCGATGCCGAACGCCGTGCCGATGAACTCCGCCGCACGCGCGACCAGCTGGGCGGCGTGAACATGAATGCCGAGGAAGAAGCCGAAGAACTCGAAGAACGTCTCGGTTCGCAGGTGACCGAGAAGGAAGACCTCGTCGCTGCGATCGCCAAGCTGCGCCAGGGCGTCGATGCCCTGAACGCCGAAGGCCGCGAACGCCTTCTGAAGGCGTTCGAGCAGGTCAATGAACACTTCAAGGCGCTGTTCACGGCCCTGTTCCGCGGCGGCCAGGCTGAACTGCGCCTCGTCGATGCCGACGACCCGCTGCAAGCCGGGCTTGAAATCATGGCCCAGCCACCCGGCAAGAAGCTCGGCACGCTGAACCTCATGTCCGGCGGCGAACAGGCCCTGACGGCGGCCGCGCTGATCTTTGCGGTCTTCCTGTCCCGCCCCGCGCCGATCTGTGTGCTGGACGAGGTGGACGCGCCGCTCGATGACGCCAATGTCGACCGTTTCTGCAACATGCTGAACGAAATGCGCCAGCGCACCGATACGCGCTTCGTGGTGATTACCCACAATCCGGTCACGATGAGCCGGATGGACCGTCTTTTCGGCGTCACGATGCGGGAAAAAGGCGTTTCCAAGCTGGTTTCTGTGGACCTGCAGGCAGCCGAAGAGCTCGTTGCGGCGGAGTAGCGCACACCCACACTATAGAAATCCAATAGAATCAGACCTCTAGCTTTCTGCAATCGCGGTTGACTTGCCTGCCCCCAATACATAGTTTGCGCCGAAATCCGGGGGGCACCCCATCAGAAGGGATTCGCTTGCGCGAAGCTTAGCAAACCATGTCCAGTGAAGGCCCGAACGACCTCGGTGAACGTATCGCCCAGGCTCAGGCGGCCAGAGCGGCAAAGGATGCGGCAAAACGCAAGTTGGATGCAGATGATGGAAGTCTTTCGGCCGGGGCCTACGCCCTGCGATACGGCGCGGAATTTGTCGCCTGCATCTTTGTCGGAGGCCTCATTGGTTTCTGGATCGACGCATTCGCAGGAACAAAGCCCTGGGGCCTGCTGATTGTCGGTACAATCGGCTTCGCAGCAGGTATACGAGCGATGATGCGCGCCTATCGGGAGCTGAATGCCCGGGCGCTAGGGAATTTATCGGAGCCTGAGGCTCCAACAGACGGGACCGGGAACGAATGAACTTCGCTCTGCAAAACACCGCGATTGATCCGATCCACCAGTTCCAGGTCACGAAGTGGCTGGACCTGCGCCTCGGCAATATCGACATTTCCTTCACCAATGCTTCGGGCTTCATGCTGCTGGGCGTGGTGCTCTGCATCGCCTTCTTCGGCTACGCCGCTTCCAAGAAGGCGCTGGTGCCGGGCCGTACGCAATCCATGGCCGAGATCGGCTATGGCTTCGTCGCCGACATGGTCCGCTCGACCGCTGGTGAAGAAGGCCTGCGCTTCTTCCCGTTCGTCTTCACGCTCTTCTTCTTCGTATTCTTTGCCAACATGATCGGCATGGTGCCTTACGCCTTCACCACAACCAGCCATCTGGTCGTGACCGGCGCCCTGGCCCTGCTCGTGATCGGCATCGTCATCGGCTTCGGCATCTGGAAGAACGGCCTCAGCTTCTTCAAGCTGTTCGCCCCATCGGGCGCCCCTTGGCCGATCTATTTCATCCTCGTGCCTATCGAGGTCATTTCCTTCCTGGCCCGTCCGGTCACACTGGCGCTGCGTCTGTTCGCCAACATGCTGGCTGGCCACATCATGCTGAAACTGTTTGCAACCTTTGCAGCCCAGCTCATCGGCGCGGCCCTGTCCGGCGCGGTGTTCATGGGCGTGGTCGGCATCCTGGCCTTCGGTATGGGTATCGCGCTCAACGCTCTCGAACTTCTTGTGGCAGGTCTTCAGGCCTATGTTTTCGCAATCCTGACCTGCGTTTACCTGAACGACGCACTGCACCCGTCACACTAAGGACCTCTTCGCCAGTGCGGGCCTCGGCGCGCACTAAAAAACTTGACGCAGCCTAACGAACACGCTTCACGGGCCGCAAATTATTGAAACCCTTGCATTCCAAACAGGAGACGACCATGGAAGGCGATATCGCACTCGGCCTCAAATATGTAGGCGCTGGCCTCGCAACTCTCGGCATGATCGGTGCCGCGATCGGTGTGGGCAACATCTTCAGCTCGTTCCTCGACGCTGCCATGCGCAACCCGTCCGCTGCACCACAGCAGACCGGTAACCTCTTCATCGGTATGGCCCTCGCAGAGGCACTCGGCATCCTGTCGTTCCTCGTGGCCGTCCTGATCCTGTTCGTGGTCTAAGCCACTTACACGCCAAGAACGGGCCGGCGGACTTGATAGACCACCGGCCCGATCCAGCCTGATGCTGCACTTGAGGTACTGAAATGCTGCTCGCCCTGCTTGCGGAAACTGCCCATCACCTACCGGATGACGCGCCGCCTCCGTTCCCGCCTTTCGAGGCGTGGCACATGCCGGGCCAGTTGTTCTGGCTCGCGATCCTTTTCGCGACCCTCTACTTCTCCCTCTCGCGCTTCATCCTGCCAAAGATGTCGGACACGATCGAAAAACGGTCTGACCGCATCGCCTCTGATCTTGATCAGGCAGCCAAGCTGAACGAGCAGGCCACCGAAGCTCAGCAGGCGCTCGAACTGCGCATTGCCCAGGCCAAGGCGAAAGCCCGCGAAACAGCGAACAAGGCAGCGGCCAAGGTTGATGCCGAAATGACGGCTGAAACGGCTCGCGTCGACGCCGAGATCGAAAAGAAGCTGGACGCTGCCGAAGAGCGGATCTCCGCCCTGCGCGCAACGGCCATGCAGAATGTCGAACAAATCGCTGTAGACGCAGCTGACGCCATGACGGCCCGTTTCGGCCTCAAGGCCTCTGCGGCTGACCTCAAGAAAGCCGTTTCGACGGCTCTGAATTAAGAGAGACATGCAGATGACTCTTCGTCTTGCCCCTGCCCTCACCTTCGCTGCGCTGGTCGCATCACCCGCCTTTGCCGCATCTGATGCGCATGGCGGTGGCGGCTTCATCGGCGGCTTCATGTATTCGCTGACCGATCCGGTCACGCACACCGCATTCCTGGCTTTCGCGGCCTTCCTGTTGATCGCATGGCGCATGGGCGCCCTGAAGACGATCCTCGGCGGCCTCGACAAGCGCGCAGACGACATCCGCAACGAGCTGGAAGAAGCCCAGAGCCTGCGCGAGCAGGCGGCTGAAGCCCTCGCCCTCGCTGAGCGTCGCCAGCAGGATGCAGACAAGGAAGCCGAAGCGATGATCGCCCAGGCCAAGGACGACGCCAAGCGGATCATGAAAGAGGCCCGCAAGGATATTGCAGACCGCCTCGCCCGCCGCGAAGCGCTGGCCGAAGCCCGCATCACCCGCGCCGAAGCCGAAGCGACCGAGGAAGTCCGCCGCGCCGCTGCAGACGCTGCCACGGCCGCTGCGAAACGCCTTCTGGCCGAAGACACGGCCGTCGACCAATTCGAATCCGCTGCCCGCGAAATCGAAAAAGCCCTCGGCTAGAGCGGGGACACCTTTCAGCCTCTCCCCAGCTCATATTTTTCAAGACCCCTGACCTGCCGCGCAGTTCAGGGGTTTTTTGTATCTGCTATCCAACCGCCCTCTGCTCGACGGCAAACTCTGGGGCATGGACACCCTGCTCGCTCCACTGGCTTCGCCCCTGCCTTCCTGTCTGGAACCCCATAGGTTCTGGATCTGGCTGCAGATGGTCGCGTGGCGTCTCTATGTGCGCGCCGTGAAAGGCAGAGGCATCCCCTTCATGACCGTCATTGATCGGCAGGGAACCGTATACCTGAAATGGATCGGACATCCTCCGCACGAATTCCCGCAAGCTTCCGACGACCCGCTGGCCTTCACACCGTCAAAAGCCTTCCGCATCGCGCTTGGCGATCTGTCGTCCGCCCATCCGGGTGAGCGTGGGAGACTCAGCTCACCTACCACGAGCCCCCCGACCTGCGCCCCCGTCAGCGCATCAGTCAACTCACCTGTCAGCGCCTCGGTCAGCGCCCATGCGGCCGCTGTGCCCGCTCCGGACACCTGACCGAAACCCTTCCCCCGGAAAACTCATCAGCCCACCCAGCGCCCTCACAGGCGTCGCTCAGGCTTGTCCAATTGCGGGCGGACTGGCGCGGCGTGCCCGACCCGGCGTCTCTCCGACATGTTTCTTGAATGCCCGTTTGAAAGCTGCCTCGGAACTGTAGCCCACAGTTTCTGCCGCTTCCGCGATCGACACGCTGCTGTTTGACAGCAGGCTGGAAGCCAGTTGCATCCGCCAGCGCGTCAGGTAACGGGATGGCGGCTCGCCCGTATATGCCGCGAACCGGTCAGCCAGAGCCGAACGCGACATGCCCGCTTCCTTGGCCAGCTTGTCCAGCGTCCACGGCTCAGCGGGGCGTGTATGGATCAGGCGCAGTACCGCGCCCACCCGCTCATCCCGCAGGCCCGAAATCCAGCCAACCGAATCTTCACTCAAGGTCTCGATATAGTGGCGCAGCGTCTGAACGAACATCAGCTCGCTCAACTTGGCCAGAACCGTCTGGCTGCCGGCTTCCGGGCGCTCATCCTCGTCCAGCGCCGAGACGATCAAATTCTGCATCAACGCCCATGTACTATCGGTGGGCCGCACGATCATCATCCCTGGCAAGGCGCTCAGCAGCGGATTGAATGGCCGGGCATCACAGCCGAAATATCCGCAAACAAACGTTGCGGGCCTGCCGTCTCCGCCAATCTGGACGTGATTATAGGGCGTCACGCGCTTGGCCGCATCCCGATACGGCTCCACGTCAACTTTCGGGATCATGTTCGGCTTCTGATCGGATGCGATGAAATGCTCTGCCCCCTGAGGCAAGATCATGATCTCGCCAGACCGCAGGGTCTGCGGTTCGGTATCGCCTGCGGCTGACCACGCCCACGCATCGCCATCAATCATCACGTGAAACGGAATCACATGCTGAACATGCGGCATCACGATGGAGCCGATCTCGTCCATTGACGGGTTGGTTGTCACCCAGGGCGCCGACGCATTGACCTTGAAATAAAAGGCCGCTTCAAATCGAACGGCACTCAAAACCTGCGATAATACATCCATACGCGTCCCCCTGAGACCGAAACGGTCTCGATCCGAGCCACACTCTGGATGAATGAGCATTTTTTCCGGATGCAGGAGAATTACGTATTTAGGGCAACAATGCAAATATCCTCCCACGAACAGCGCGATTGTCGTGCTTATGGGGGACGGAGAAACGCAATGACCGATATTGTAATCAATACACTGGGCGGGAGCACGCAAAGCTATTCCGCAAACGAACTTCAACAGTCGACCGGATGCCGGATCATCACGCCGGAGGCCGTTGACTATGACGCGCGCCGCGCCATCTGGAACGGCATGATCGACAAACGACCGGCCGCCATCCTGGTCGCCAGGGACGAAGCTGGCATCGCCGCTGCGGTAAGCCTCGCTTCCACCAATGGCTTGCTCATGTCGCTGCGCTCTGGCGGACACAATATCGCTGGCATGGCGCTTTGCGATGACGGGCTCGTGCTCGACATGCAGGACATGAAATCGGTCACTGTCGATCCGGAGGCCCGGACGGCGCGGGTTCAGCCCGGCGCGTCTCTCGGCGATGTCGACCGGGCCACACAGGAATTCGGACTGGTCGTGCCAACGGGCATCAATTCAACAACAGGAATAGCCGGGCTGGCGCTGGGGGGCGGATTTGGCTGGGTGACGCGGAAGTATGGACTGACGGTGGACTGCCTGAAATCCGTACGGCTCGTGACCGCTTCCGGCTCGATCATCACTGCAAGCAAGACTGAAAATTCCGATATATTCTGGGCCCTTCAGGGTGGTGGTGGGAATTTCGGTGTCGTCACCGAATTCACATTCGACCTGCACCCCGTTGGCCCGGAAGTGTTTGCAGGCATGCTGGTCCATCCGATTGCAGATTTTCCAGATGTGACCCGCGCACTTCAGGCGCTCGTTGCAGACGCGCCGGACGAACTGACCTGCTGGGCCGTTTCGCGCAAGGCCCCGCCCCTACCTTTCATACCTGAGGAATGGCATGGCCGTGAAGTCATGGTGGTTCCTTTCTGCTTTATCGGTGATCTGAACGCTGCAGAGGCCGCCACATTGGGCGTGCGCTCCATCGGAAATCCGATTGCAACTCATTTTGGCCCGATGCCGTTCGCCGACTGGCAAACCAGTTTCGATCCGCTGCTCACCGAAGGCGCTCGCAATTACTGGAAAAGCCATGATGTCGCCGCCTTCAGTGACGCCGCCATCGACATTATACATGAAGCGGTCAACAATCTGCCTTCGGATGAATGCGAGATTTTCTTCGGGCATGTCGGTGGCGCTGCGACGCGCATTCCGGCGGATGCCACGGCTTGGCCAAACCGTCAGTCCCATTTTGTGGTCAACGTCCATACGCGCTGGCAAGACCCGGCCGATGACGGAAAATGTGTTCAATGGGCCCGGAAACTGTTCCAGGCATTGGAGCCCCACGCCATGGGTACGCGCTATGTAAACTTCATTCCCGAGGGGGACGAAGCCAATAATCTGGAAGACGCCTTTGGGGGAAATCTTGACCGGCTTGTACGCATCAAGGAAGCAACCGACCCCGACAATCTGTTTCGCACGAACATCAATCTGACGCGCAAGATACCAGCCGGGGTGGCCGGCTAGCTCAGCTGGAGCTCGACCAGGCGCTTATAGGCGCCACTGGAGGCCATCAGCGCGTCATGCGTGCCTTCCTCCACTGCGCGGCCGTCTTCCATCACAATGATGCGGTCGGCCGCGCGAACTGTAGAAAGGCGATGCGCAATAATCAGCGTGGTGCGGCCCTTGGAGAATTCCGCAAGGGCCGCCTGCACTTTTGCTTCGCTCTCGGCGTCGAGGGCCGATGTCGCCTCGTCCAGCAACAGGATCGGCGCACCGCGCAGGATCGCCCGCGCCAGGGCCACGCGCTGGCGTTGGCCGCCGGAAAGGTTGCGGCCCATCTCACCCGCCGGCGACTGGTAGCCGTCCGGCATGGCAGTAATGAAGTCATGCGCATTAGCCGCCTTGGCCGCCGCCTCGATCTCTGCATTGGTCGCGCCGAGCCGGCCGAGCGCGATATTGTTCTGGATCGTATCGTCGAACAGCGCCGAATCCTGCGCCACCAGCCCGATATTGGCCCGGAGCGTATCGCCCACAACGCCGCGCACATTCTTGCCATCCACGCTTACCGCGCCGGACTCGGCATCATAGAGGCGCATGAGCAAGTTGAAGACAGTCGACTTGCCCGCGCCCGACGGTCCGACAATCGCCACCGTTTCGCCCGGCGCCGCAACAAAGGACAATCCGTTCAATGCCCGCGTGCCATCCGGATAGGCAAAGCTGACCCCATCAAACACCACATGTCCGTTGACCCGGTTCAAGCGCTCAGCATCTGGCGCATCCGCAATATGAGTCGTCGCGTCGACAATCTCGAACACGCGATCAGCTGCTGCGCCGCCTTCCTGCGCCACAGCATTCAGTGTGCCGAGTGCTCGCAATTCTGGCGAGACGATGCCCAGCGCGGCAATGAAGCCGAGCAGGTCGCCAAGGGTCATTGCCCCCTGCGACATACGCCAGGCCGCAAAGCCGAGAATCCCGGCCAATGCAGCGCCACCCGCGACTTCAAGAATCGGGTCAACCGCCGCCCGGTCCGTCAGCACTTTCAGGAACAGTTTGGAACGCTCGACAAAACCCTGCCGCGCACGGGATTTCTGGTACGGCTCAAGCCCGTAAGCCTTCACCACCCGCGCCGATTGGAAGCCTTCCGACAGGAGCGATGTCACCTGCCCGACCTGCTTCTGGGCCTGTTTGGAGCGTTTGCGAATGCGGTTGCCGAGGCCGATGACCGGCCCGAACGCAATCGGATAGGCGACCAGCAACAGCAGGGTCAGCTGCCAGTCGATGACCAGCATCACACCGAACATGCCGATCACGGTGATTGTGCTTTTAGTGAAATTGTTGGCAAAGCGCAGCGCCGCATCGCGGATCGCGTTCACATCATTGATGAAGCGCGAGACAAAGTCGCCGGACGCATCCGCCGCCACACGCGCATAGTCACCATCGGTCAGGGAATCGAACTGGCTCGATTGCACCGACACCAACCCGCGCTGGACGCCGGTATTGTTGAACAGGGTCATCAGGTAGAGCGAGAGCGCCCGCGCACAGGACAGGGCCACGATTGCGCCGCCGATCCACCAGATCCAGTCAGGGCCGGACACGGGCACCTGCGCCTCATCCCCGAAACTCGCCTGCAGCCGATCGCCAAGCATCTTCAGCACCAGCGAATAGCCCATGGCGCTGAGCGAGGTCAGCAGGGCCATGAGCGTGCCGGCGGCGAACCAGCCGATATGCTGGCGGAAATAGGCTGCAAACAGGCGCCTCAGGCTCCCCTTCTGCTTGGGGGCCTTAGCTGTCACCACCTCAGACGTGATGGTGGTCTCCCGTTTCCGGGTCCAGCAGCTTGTGAGCGTGCAGGATGAAATAGCGCGTTTCGGCATTGTCGACCGTACGCTGGGCAGCATTCTTCCAGGCGTCGTAGGCTTCCTTGTAGTTCGGGAAAGCCCCGACAAAGTCGACCTTGGACAGGTCTTCGAATTCCACTTCGGTCACATCCTTCAGCTCGCCGCCGAATACGATGTGGAGAAGTTGTTTGGTCTCGCGGGTAGTATCGCCCATTTTGGCTGGCTCCGTAGTCGCTGGAGGCACCATTTTCGGCGCCCTTTCCTGTGGGTCAGGTATATCCACAAATTCTGACCTGCGCACTAACAGAGGATGCAGGGCGTTTCCAGAAGCAATAACGCTCCTTTGTGCAGGTACTGCCCGGTTGAATATGAGTTTTTCGCCGCGATGTGTCGTGGCAACACCACCCGCTTCCTCGATGAGGATCGTGCCCGCAGCCAGATCCCAGTCCGCCTTCTGACCCAGAACGAGCGTTGCATCCCATTTTCCTGCCGCCACGAAGGCCATCCGCAACAGGGTGGAGTTGGGCTTCGGCCGGGCGACGGTAACGGGCGGCCAAGGCTCCGGCCAGCCTGGGTGCTCCAGCATTGTCTCCGCCGCAATCAGGCGGCAACCTGCCTCGGCGGCGCACTCACTGACCCGGATGGCGGCGCCGTTCAGAAACGCCCCCTGCCCGCGATGCGCCTCGTAGAATTCGTCCAGTTCCGGCGCATACAGCACCCCGCCCACCGAGATGCCCTCTTCCACAATGGCAAGCCCGATGCACCAATGCGGATCACCGCGAATATAGGCGCGGGTGCCGTCAATCGGGTCCACGACCCAGCAGCGATCCTTTTGGCGCGCATGGGGATCGTCGAGCGTCTCTTCGGACAGCCAACCATATTCCGGACGGAAGCGTGTCAGTCGATTCGAGCAGAGCTGGTTCACGGCCATATCGGCTTCGGTCACCGGACTGCCGCCGCTCTTGTGCCAGGTCTCTGCCGTTTGGCCGCCGAGCATGAAGGACTGCGCCAATTTCCCGGCTTCCTGCGCGAGCTCACGCAGGATTTTCATGTCTTCAAACAGGGTGCGGTCAGCTACCCGCAAGACTCATATCCTCGATGAGAATGCTCGGCGCGTCCCGCGTTCCCCGGAACTCAAGGTCCGAGGCCGGGATGAGGCGTGCAAACATGGAGGGCAAGTCGCCCGCGATGGTGACTTCGGACACCGGATAGGCAATCTCGCCAGCCTCGAACCAGAAGCCCGACACGCCGACCGAATAGTCGCCATTGTTCGGATTGATGGACGGCCCGAACATGTCGGTTACCAAAAGGCCCTTGCCCGCCCCCTTGACCAGTTCGCCGGGAGTCTTGTCTCCGGCCTTCAGGTAGAGGTTCGACGTGGTCACGCCGGGAGGATCGCCAAAGCCGAGCGCGGAAAAGCCGTTCGGCTCCATGCCCAGCTGGCGCGCCGAAGAGGAATTCAGCAGCCAACTGGTCAGTCGGCCATTATCGATCAGGTGAGTTTCCTGCACCGGCAGGCCTTCACCATCATGGCTGCGCGAACCCATGCCCATCGGGCGGAATGGATCGTCGATGATGTGGATACCATCCGCGAAGACCTGCTCGCCCATCCGGTCTTTCAGGAAGCTGACACCGCGCGCAACTGACGGGCCGGAAATCGCCCCCAGGAATGCCCCTATGAGACCCGCAGAGACCCGCCGATCATACAGGACAGCGGCCTTCTGCGTGTTCAGCTTGCGTGAGCCAAGGCGCGAGATCGTGCGCTCACCTGCCGTGATTCCGATCTCGGCAGCTGTCGGGCGGTCTTTCTTGAAGCGGACTGACCAGCTGTCATAGTCCCGCTCCATATGGCCATCGCGCTCTGCCACCGCAGCAAGGCCAAGGCTGGTCGACGTGCCTGTCTTGAAGGCGGAAAAGCCATTGCTGGCCGCAACCCAGCGCGAGGAACGGTTCCAGGATGCGCCACACCCGGCGACCGTCTTGATGCCTTCAATGCCCAAGGCGGCAGCTTCGGCTGTCAGCGCTTCGGATTCCAGGATGTCGGCGGAGATTTCCGGTTCGCCGGTCAGATCCATGTCGAGATCGCCTGTCGCCAGCTTGTCCGCATCCGGCAGGCCGCAATATTTGTCTTCGGGCACAGCGCGCGCCATCGCCACGCAGCGTTCCGCGAGCGCCTTCAGCCCTTCCGGCGACAAATCCGCGCCGGATACGTGCGCCTGTCGCTTGCCATACAGGCAGCGAAGGGCGACCGAGCGCCCCTCTTCACGTTCAATGCTCTCCAGCGCGCCGTCGCGGACGGAAACGCTTACGCCTTCGCTCTCGCCAATCCGGGCGTCGGCAGCGTCTGCACCTTCCTTTCGGCAATGGTCCAGTAGTCCGGCAAGCAATTCGGCCGGCGGTATCTTGAAATCAGCCATTCTGGCTAGATGGACGCTGCGCTCGCCTCGCGCAACTGCGCAAATCAGGCGAAGGCGTGGTACAGGATCGCCAGCGCCGTCAGCACCATTGCAATCCAGCTGAGCAGGATGCCTCCGGCCCGCATGGCCATGATTGTCCCGCCAAGCCCGATGACATGCATCAATCGCCCGAGCGTGAAGACGCCACCTGCAACATGGATGGCCCAGGCCGGCAGTCCCATCAGTGCCAAAATGACAAGGCCGACCAGCATGGACGGGATGTATTCCGTGGCATTGCCGTGCACTCGCGTACGCAATTCCAGCATCTCATTGCCACCGGTCCCGACCGAGACTTTGGCCGACTGCCGCACGGACACGACCCGGAACGCCAGATAGATCAAGAGCAGCATGTTCACGGCGACATATACGCCGGCCACTTCAAGTGATGTCATTGTGGTTTCCTCCCCATTTGAAAAAGGCCACCGACGCGAATCGATGGCCTGTTCTTATTCAATCGTGATTCTGATTGAGTCGCTCAGTCGTCGCGACGCGCATCAGGCAAGCGGTCGTTTATGTCATCGCGAATATCCAGCAATGTCACGATCAGGCCGCAGACGAGGCTGGCCGCGATCCATCCGCCCACTGTGAACACCGCAAAGTCGGCTACTTGAGCAATCGTATCGGTCAGACCAAGCAACTCGCCCGTAAATTCACCCCGATTGTAAAGGCCAAGCGCGATGCCCCCAACGATGATCGCAATATATGCGACATAGACCATCGTGCGGAAGCTATTGATAATAAAGAACTTCATGAGATCCCCTTCCTATATTCCAAACTAATTCTATGCAGATTGGTGCCACCCGTCGCCCAATTACACGCGAGAAGCGAACTTCCCATGACCGGGCGACGTCGATTTTGCGACAGGCCCTGATTATTCATCGTCTGCCACCGCCAGTTCGCACGAAATCATTGCGGTCAGCGAAGATGCAAATTCGAGCTGGTCAGCCATGGTCAGGGATTCCACGAAATCCTCGACATCGCGCTTCTCGCGGCCGATCGCAGCGGCTGTGCGCCGAAACAGGTCCGGACTCAGCTTTTCTTCCATGGCGCCGGTGATACACGCGCAGGTCTCCGGACCTTCACCATCGGCGATGCAGGCCTCGGTTAACATTTCACGGTCGGATTTCTGGCTGCAGGCGGCAAGCATGGCCAAGCAAAGGCCGGTCAGGATCAGGACGCGCATTCTGGCAGCTCCGGTATCTGTTCGGCTCAGCCAAGCACGAAATTAACTAACAGGAAAGCAACTATTCCCGTTGCAGGATCTTGTCGACCTGGATGCCTTTTCCGAACTCGCGCAGGAAACTTTCCTTCACTTCCATCCGGTCATAGTCGTCTGAAACCCAGTCGAGAAAAGGTTTCCAGTCTTCAGGCGCGCGCCCGGCATTGTAATCGGCATAGGCTTGGAAAAACGCGTCCAGCATGCCGGTCTTGCCATGTTTGACGTGAAGGTATTTCAGCGACAGCTGCTCCACCGCTTGCTCGAACGGAACCTTTTCCCGCAACAGCTTGTAGAGCACGGACATCAGCCCCGCCCGATCTGCGCCCGACTTGCAATGCATGAGAGCCGGGTATTCGATCGATTCGAACAAGTCTTTCGCTGCGAACAATGCCTCTTTCGTCGGTGTGTCGCGGGAGAAGACCTGGAAATCGACAAGCGTGATTCCCGCTTTTTCGCAGGCCTCCTTCTCCAGAAGGTAATAGCCCTTGGTGCTTTCCCCGCGCAGGTTCAGGATGGTGCGAATGCCGAGCGTCTCGGCATATTCAACCACCTTCTTGGGCGAGGGCTGGTTGGCGCGCCACATCTCCGGCGAAATCTGGTGCAGGTTCGAGAACGCTGCCCGCAGAAACCCGTGGTCTCCCCAGACCAGTTCCCGGCGCGCGCGGGCACGACCCTGCGTCGTCGACAGGTCCGGCGCTATATGCGGCTTGCGATTCTTTTTCGATCTCAGCTTTACCATTGCCCCGCGATTAGCGGTCGGGCCCGCCATCGGCAAGCACAGGCGACACAAAGAAAAAGTCAGGTGCGCTGCATCCAAACACGCCTCTGCCGGCATCTACCCTACAAAGGCGCCGAACACGACGCCCCGGAACAAGCCTGAAGGAGCTTTTGAAATGAGCGAAGATATTGTTGTCCCCGTAGTCTTTTTTGGTGCCATTGCCGGGATTGTCTGGTTGGTTAGTCACTACAATTTCAAGAAACGCCTGACCCTGCATGAAACGGTGCGGCATGCGGTCGACAAGGGCCAGGACCTGACCGGCGAGACGATGGAAAAACTCGCCCTGATCACCGATCCGGTCCGCGCCGATTTGCGCCGGGGCGTCCTGTTCCTTGCCGTCGGAGTGGCCTTCGGCTTTCTCGGTGTGATGGTTGGCATGGAAGAAGGTGAAGCCGTCAAACCCATGATCGGCGTCGCATCCTTCCCTGTCTTCATCGGTCTGGCCTATCTTGGTCTCTGGGCGGCGAGTCGTCGTGGGCAACAGGGTTGAGCGGAGGCTGGTTGCCAAGGGAGGGCGCGACATGCGCAGCGATCCGGACCTGGCCGCAAGCGCCGCACGAGGTCATGAGGCAGACTTTGCCGAACTCGTGCGCCGCCATCAGGCCCGCATACGCGGCATGGCGAGGCGCCTGACCGGCTCGGCCAGCGACGGGGATGACATCGCGCAAGCGACGTTCCTGAAGGCCTGGCAGAAGATTGGTTCCTATGCCGGCGGAACCTTCTCGGCCTGGATCTGCACGATCTGCTGGCGCGAATATCTGCAAGCCCGCCGAAAGCAGACGATCGAGATAGAGTTTGACGAAACGGCAGAGATCATTCCGTTCGAGCGCACCCAGTCCGATCAGGTCGGTGACCAGATGGACCTCAACCGGGCGCTGGACACCTTGTCTGAAGCCCAGCGGGTCTGCGTGGTGCTGTGCGTCGCCTCAGGCCTGTCCCATCGCGAAGCGGCCGAGGCCACCGGCTGGCCGCTTGGCACGATAAAATCCCATGTAACGCGCGGCGTGGCCGCGCTCCGCAAACACCTTGAAAGCAGCCATGTGGCGTGATGGAGTACGATGATGCGTGACCAGGAAACCTATTCAGACCTGACCGATCTCTTCACGGCGGAAGACCGCGCGCTGGATCCGGCCCCGTTCGTGAATGACGTGATGGGCGGCATTCGCCGAAAATCCCTCTTTCGCAAACTGGTGCTGGGCGCTGTCGGTATGGTGGGTGCTGGCGTGGCGGCCGTGCAGTTACCGGGCTTGCTGACAGGTTGGAGCGGGCTGGATACGCTGGTCACCCAGACTGTTACCGATGCCCAGCAGGATGCCAGCCTTCTCGCGACGGCCGATCCGATATGGCTCATGGTAGGCGGCGTGGTCGCGCTGAGCCTTCTGGCCATAACGGCCTGGGAGAAAGCCTAGGCCTTCACGCGCCAGCCCATGCCTTCCAGCAGGGCTTTTGTCTCGTATAGCGGCAGGCCGACAATCGCGGTGTAGCTGCCGCTGATATGGGTGATGAAGGCGCCGGCCATGCCTTGAATGCCATAGCCGCCCGCCTTGCCCTGCCATTCGCCGCTGGCAATATAGGCAGCGATTTCCTGATCTGTCAGGCGCTTCACCTTCACCCGAGCAAGCACGGTACGGCTGCTCACGCGGCCATCGGGGGCTTTCACGGCGATACCGGTAAGACATTGGTGTGCCCGGCCTGAAAGAAGCCGCAGGAAGGCCTCGGCCTCTGCCGCATCGGCAGCTTTTTCGAGGTTTCTCTGGCCCAGCGAAACCACGGTATCCGCGGCCAGCACAAACCCAGCCTCCGGACAGGCCTCGGTCTTCTCCCGCGCCAGCCTTTCGGCCAGCGCACGCGGAGATTCGTCCTTGCGACGGGATTCGTCGATGTCAGTGGGGCAGATCGCGTCCGGCACAATCCCGATCTGGGCAAGCAGGTCTCGCCGCCGGGGACTCGCACTGGCGAGGATCAGGGGAACATGCCCTGAGGACGCCATATCTCTTATTTGAAGCGGTAGGTGATACGACCCTTGGTCAGGTCGTAAGGGGTCATCTCAACCATGACCTTGTCCCCGGTCAGCACGCGGATGCGGTTCTTGCGCATCTTGCCAGCCGTGTGGGCAATGATTTCGTGGTCGTTCTCGAGTTTAACGCGGAACGTCGCGTTCGGCAGCAGTTCCACGACTGTGCCTTCGAATTCAATCAGTTCTTCCTTCGACATGCAGTCTCCAATAAAGGGCGGTCCATTGCGCCGCCGAAACGCATATAGGGGGCGCATAAAGGTTTGCACGGATTCCGGCAAGATTTGAAGTTCAGCAAAATGCCCCGTCATGCGGGCATTTTCAGCGTATTCCCGCCCGTCTCTTGCAGACGCGACCCTGTTTCGCACCATCTTAATGCTTATATTCGCATATTGGCTGATACGCCGCCCGCAACAATCACTACGAGCACATCCTGATGAAAGCCCAGCACAAACCCCAGACGAAGGATGCCTTTGACCTCATGTCGGAGCGCATTCACGAGGCCTCAGAAGTGCTGAAGGCCATGTCGAGTGATACGCGGTTGAAGATCATGTGCGCGCTGAATGAGGGCGAGCACCCTGTTCATCAGCTGGCCGACATGACCGGCCAATCGCATTCCGCTGTATCCCAGCACCTGGCAAAGCTGCGTGCGGCCGGTCTGGTTGAAAGCCGCAGGGATGCGCAGACGATCTATTATCGTTGCGCGGGCGGGATCGGCCGGGCGCTGGTCGACACGCTGTGCGCCTATTACCGCTAGGCCTGTTGCAGCAACGCCATATTTGAAAACATCCTTTTGAATCAGGATACGTTTTCGATACAGATTCCTGCTATAAGACCCGCATGTCGCAGTCACTGACCCGGGCGAGTTTCGAACTCCACCAGATTGAGCCGATCCTGTCATGGGCCGGAACGTCGGGTGTGGACGTTGACGGCCTGCTGGATCGACTGGGCATCGATCCGGGCAAACGCACAAGCCAACCCGGCACGCAGATTGATCTGGTAGACTATTATCGCATCCAACGCGAGATCGCCCGGTCCTTCGACGACCTGACTGCGCAACTTTCTGAACGAAAGCTGCTCTACCAGACCGGCACATTTGTCGTGACGCAGATCCAGGCGGCCTCGACCCTGCAAGACGCAATCCGGAGCCTCGCTTCGCATTTCAACATGATGCATGGCGGGCGCTACAACTATGTCCGCCAGACCGACTCGATGCTGGCGCTGGTGGTAGATGATTCGACTTTCCCCTATCGCTTTCGCGATGATCGTGCGTTGACGCATTTCGTCGGCGACGCCTTGCTGATCAAGACTCATGCCCTGCTCGACAGCCTGACCGGCGGCGCCGCAGGCCGGGCGCTCAAACGGGTGAGCCTGCTCAGGAACCGGAATGATGACGGCAATGGCCAGCTGCAATTCTGGCAGGTGCCCATCGGCTACGGTCATGCAGCCTATGAACTGATCTATGATATCGACATAGCCTGCGAGAACATTCCCGCCACCCCGGAAGTCGATCTGACCGCTGACGGGATTTTCGCGCGCGTCATCCGCCATCTTGAAGCCATCGCGCCCTCTTCCGACTCGCGAAGCTATTCGGTGCGCACAGCCGACCTGATCTCGGATGGACACGAAACCCAGCAAGCTGTCGCCCGGCATCTGGACGTGAGCGTTGCAACCTTGCGCCGCCGCCTGAGCGAAGAGCACACAAGTTTCCGGGACATCCTCCAGGAAAGCCGCGCCGAACGGGCCGGCCTGATGCTGGCACAAGGCACAAGCGTCACCCAAGTTGCGGAATTTCTTGGCTATTCCGATGTGCGCGCCTTCAATCGGGCGTTCAAGAAGATGCGCGGTGTTTCGCCTGCCGTCTATGCCAAGTCCAGCATGGAAACTGCTCAAGCCTGACGCGCCTGAGCGAAAATGTTCACTTGTGTTGAGCCCTCAGGTCATCGCCCAAGCGCGCATGTTCTGGATAAATCCCGTCAAATACAAAGAATCCTCGGGAGGAAAAATTGGGAAATCACAAAATGAATACGCTGAGATTCGGTCTCGTGTCGGTGCTGGCGCTGACCGCGGGCCAGTACGCTGCGCATGCGCAGGATGCGGATGATGAGGCCCCGGAAGAGGCCCGCACGCTAGGCCGGGTGACGGTTACCGCCCAACGCCGCGAAGAAGACCTGATCGATGTACCGCTGTCCGTTTCTGCGTTCAGCGCTGACCAGCTGGAAGCCACCGGCGCGGTCGATATCACGTCCATCCAACGTTCGACCCCGAACGCAACGATCGAAGTGGCACGCGGCTCCAACTCCACCCTGATCGCGTTCATTCGCGGCGTCGGCCAGCAGGACCCGCTCTGGGGCTTCGAGCCCGGCGTCGGTCTCTACGTTGATGATGTCTATATTGCACGCCCACAAGGCGCGATCCTGGACATTTTCGACATCGAACGGATCGAAGTCCTGCGCGGACCGCAAGGCACGCTCTATGGCCGCAACACGATTGGCGGCGCGATTAAATACGTCACCGCCAAGATGGACGACGAGCCGGACCTGAAAGCCAAGGTCAATGTCGGCTCCTACAGCCAGCTCGACACGATCGTATCCGGTTCGGTACCGCTCAGCGACACATTCAAGGTCGGCGGCGCAATCGCCAACTACCAACGCGACGGTTACGGGGAGAACCTCTTCACCGGCGCAGACCATTACGACAAGGACGTCCTCGCCTATCGCGTAAGCGCCGAATGGGCACCGACCGACTCGCTGTTCTTCCGCTTTGCCTATGATAAATCTGAAGACGACTCCAACGCCAAGCATGGCCATCGCCTGATCCCGAGTGGCGACGGCACCCTGCCGGTCACGGATAATGTTTATGACACCCGCGCCGGTATCGGTGATGACAACTCTGTCGAAACCGAAGGCTACTCCCTCACCGGCGAGTGGGACGTCAATAACGAGATCACGCTAAAATCGATCACGGCCTATCGTGAAGGCGCAACGGTTACGCCGATCGACTTCGACGCCCTGCCCGGTCAGGATTTCGATGTCCCAGCTTACTATAATGACGACCAGTTCAGCCAGGAATTCCAGATGCTGTACAATGGCGACCGCCTGTCTGGCGTTGCTGGCATCTACTATCTTGATGGCAGTGCCGACGGCGCATTCGACCTGTTGCTCAGCGCGCTGGGCCTGACGGTCTATCAGGCTGGCAAGCAGGACAAGGAAAACTTCTCCGTCTACGGCGATTTCACCTATGACCTGACTGACCAGTGGAGCGTGTCCCTCGGTGGTCGCTTCACCAAGGATGAAACCACTGCAGACGTGACGCGTGAGCTGTGGCTCGGCATGGGCTCCGGCTCGTTCGACCCGACCAATACCAGCTCGATCTTCTTCGTCACCCAGACCGGCTATGAAGGCCTGAACCGGGAAGACGAGGAGTTCACTCCGCGCATTTCGGTTTCCTACAAGCCAACGGACGACCTGAACATCTACGCAACCTACGCTCAGGGCTTCAAGGCAGGCGGCTTCGACCCGCGGGCACGTGCCGACCTCGACACGCTCGGACTCTCACAGGAAGGCTTCGGACCGGAGAAGGTCGACAGCTATGAACTCGGCATCAAAGGCAGCTTCTTCGATGATCGCCTTTTGCTGAACACAGCCGTCTTCTTTGCTGAATATACCGACCAGCAGATCACGGTTCAGAGCGGCGCGGATTCCGACAATGACGGCGTCAACGACACGTTTGTGTCGTCGGTCTTCAATGCGGGCTCCTCGGAATATACCGGCCTAGAGCTTGAGGGCAGCTGGTTCATCAATGACGAGTTCACCCTGATGGGGAACCTCGGCTATATCGACGCCGAAATTCAGGAAATCCTGTCCGCTGGCACCAATATCGCCGACCAGTTCGTGACGCAGAATACACCGGAACTGCAGGGCCAGCTCTCGCTGAATTACATGCGCGACTTCGGACCTGAATTCGGTGCGATCTCGATCACAGGATCGGCTTCCTATCGCGATGCCTATTATCTCTTCAACGTGGAGAACCCAGGCTTCGCTCCGGGCACGAACGTGCTGTTCCCGAATGGGGGTCCGGCGCTGGATCCGGACTCCTATACGTTGCTGGACCTCAGCTTCGTCTGGACATCGCCGTCCGAGCGCCTGCGCTTCGGTATCCACGGCCGGAACCTCACGGACGAGGAATACCGCGTCGCAGCCTACAACTTCGTGACGCCGAGCCAGCTTGGCTTCGACAGTGCGTATTCGGCCTTCTACGGCCCGCCGCGCACGCTTACCGCCTCAATCTCGGTCGACTTCTAGTCAACTGAGCGGACCGGCGACCTTTACCTCCGTGGGTCGCCGGTCCGTCCCTTCCAAACCTTGCAGATACCGGTAACCGCTTCGGCGTAGCCTGAAGGACAGCCATGACCGATCTCGCGGCCCCACCCTCTCCGACGTCCCGTAATGCATCTCGCGCCTATGTGCTGGCATTGCTTACGCTGGTCTACACATTCAACCATATCGACCGGCAGGTCCTCGTGATCCTGCTGGAGCCGATCAAGGCTGACCTGAAACTGGACGACGCTCAACTCGGCTTGCTGACAGGCCTCGCTTTCGCGGCTTTCTACGCAACGCTCGGCATTCCGATGGCAATGTGGGCCGACCGGGGCAATCGCCGCACGATCATTTCTCTCTCACTGGCCGTCTGGTCGGGCATGACCGCGGTCTCCGGCCTTGCTCAGAATTTCTGGCACTTGCTGGTCGCCCGCATGGGTGTTGGTGTGGGCGAAGCAGGCGGTACTCCGCCGGCCACATCCATCATTTCTGATCTCTACGCGCCTCACGAACGCGCCACCGCGCTCGGTATCTACACGACGGGGATTGGCTTCGGCATCCTTGGCGGTTTCGCACTGGGCGGTTTGGTGTATGAAGCGTTCGGCTGGCGCGCGGCATTCTTTATCGCGGGTATACCCGGCCTCATCCTGGCCCTGCTGGTTCGCTTCACACTGAAAGAGCCGAAACGCGGTGCCATTGAACAACGCGTCGATGATGGCGAAGCGCCATCGATTGGCGAAACCCTGAAATTCATTTCAGGCCAAACGTCATTCTTGTTGTTGTTGTTGGGCTGTTGCCTCATCTGTGTCTCGGCAAACGCCTTCCTTGTCTTCACGTCCAGCCACCTCCAGCGCACCTTCGATGTCGGCCCTGGGGATGTCTCCATTCCACTCGGCCTGTTGATTGGTGGCGTCGGCGGGGTCGGCGCAGTCGTCGTCGGCAAGATCTGTGACCGCATGTCTTCGAAGAACCTGGCCTGGCGCCCGTGGACAATTGCAGCCTGTGGCGCGCTTGCCCTGCCATTCGCGTGGCTGTTCCTTCAGGCAGACAGCATCGGTCTTGCCTATGCGTGGAACGTGGTGCCGAGCTTTGTCGGCCTGATCTATGCCAGCGTTGCCTATACAGCCTCTCAAGAATTGGTGGGTTTGCGCATGCGCTCCTTCGCATCTGCCTTCATGCTGCTATGTCTGACCCTGATTGGCATTGGCGGCGGCCCGACCTTTGCTGGCTGGCTAAGTGTTCAGTTCTCTGATGCAGGTTCGACGACCCCGCTGAAATCGGCGCTGGAAATCATCCTCCTGCTGAATGCTGCGAGCATCCTCTTCCTGGTCCTGTCGGGACGCTATTATGCCCGCGACGCTGCCCGCGCGGCCAAGCTGGTCTGAGCCCCGCCATGGAAAAACGGGATATCTTCTACACCGCGCATGACGGACTGAAACTTTACGCCGCCGAATACGGCCCACATGACAGCGACATCACAGTGTTGTGCATGCATGGCCTGACCCGAAACCATAAGGATTTCGAGCCAATGATACGCGGTTTAGAATTACCCGCTCGGTACATCTCGGTCGATGTGCGCGGCCGCGGCCGGTCGGATCGCGATCCGAGTGGTGAGACCTATGCGCCGCCCGTTTATGTGCAAGACATGGCCACACTGATTGACCACCTGAAACTGGACAATCTGATCCTGGTCGGCACATCGATGGGAGGGCTGATGGCAATGCTGATGGCCAAGGCTTTCCCGGATAAAATCAAGAGCATCGTGATCAATGATGTCGGGCCCGAAGTAAATCCCGCGGGCCTCAAACGCATCGCCGGCTATGCTGGCGGGAATGAAACATTCGACAGTCTGGACGATGCCGCTACAGCAATCGGCCGAACACAGGCGAGCGTCTACCCGGACTATAACGCAGACGACTGGCTCGAATTTGCCAAGCGAACTTGCACGGTACGCGATGATGGGAAGATCATATTCGACTATGATCCGGTAATTGTGCGGGGCATGGGCAGTACGAAGCCGAGCTGGCGCGTCAACTTCGCGATGTGGCGTATCTACTCGGCGCTCAAGGCCATCCCGCTACTGATTGTTCGCGGTGAAACCTCGGATATCCTCACAGAAAAAACCGCGAACCGCATGCTGAAACGGCATAAGGGCAGCCGATTGCTGACTGTGCTGGGGCGCGGCCATACGCCGTTCCTCAATGAGCCGGAATCGCTACATGCGATCAGGAAGTTCATCTCAACAGCGCTTAAATGACACTTCCAAAATAGAGAAGTCAGGTGCCACTTCGCTGTCCTCCGCTGGAGGTTGTCGTACGCCCGCCTGCTCGCTCGCTGGACATCAGTCTTTCATAAGCAGAGACATCCCCTGCGACCCGCCCGGCAACGGCGAACCTGAAACTGATGCTTTCAAGATCCTGTGAGGAATTCAGGATAGCCATCAATTCAGCTTTGGATATGGCCTTGATGTATTCTTCAAGCGTCAGCACGCGCGTTACACGCGCACGAGCGAGCGCCAATGGTTCGTGAACCTCATGTCGCTGCAGGGGCCAATATGGATCAATCAGCGTTCGCCGCTTCCGCTGGCTTACGCGATCACGCAACAGGGAAATCATATCGGTCTTTGGTAGCGTTGAAAAAGCCTGAACTTCCGCCCAGGACTGGCCGACGCTATCCGGTAAACGGACCTCGACAGGACTGACCAGCAGACCTGCCTGACGTGCCCGCTGCCCTGCCGACTCTTTCGCGGTCCAATAAGATAATGGAGCCGCAAGGACCATGCCGACCGTTGCCGGAGCCAGCCAAGCCGCGTAGACGGGTGAGATTGCGGTAGCCGCCATCGTCAGCGCCGCACCCAGCAGCGTGGCTGGAATATTATGGCGCAGAGTCGCAAGGAAGCTGTACCCGCCCTGCGCGCGTTCCTGCGGCGACCATCCGCTATCCTTGCCCCGGAAGACATTGATAACTGCGCCCGTTTGCGTCGCCATGAGGATCGGGGCGATCAGGACCGACAATGCTGTCTCCGTCAGAGCGCCGAGAATCGTCTTGCCGACGCCCACGGACTGACGCCACTCGCGCGACACCAGTCCGTAGACCAGCCCATACATCTTGGGAGCAAACAACAGTCCCATTGTGACGAAGAAGAGGGTCAGGGCACGCTCAGAGTCGATCACTGGCCAGGTTGGGAAGAGCGATGCCTCATCCCCAAAATACGCGGGTTGCATGAAGCTGTTCTGGAGCGACAACAGCATACCAAGTGTGATGAAGACCAGCCAGAGCGGTGAGGCAAGGTAGGAAAAGATGCCTGTGATGAGGTGGAAGCGATTGGTCCAGCTGAGCCCGCCTGTTTTCAAGAGAACTGCCATGTGCTGCATATTGCCTTGGCACCAGCGTCGGTCGCGCTTGACCAGTTCAATAATAGTGGGCGGCCCCTGCTCATAGGATCCGCCGATTTCGGGGCGAATTTCCACATTCCAACCAGCGCGGCGCAAGAAGGCGGCCTCGACGAAGTCATGGCTCAGGATCGAGCCGCCAAACGGCGCTTTGCCGGGCATCTCCGGCAGTCCAGCAGCCTCGGCTAGAGCTGAGATTCTGATGATGGCGTTGTGCCCCCAGAAATTGCCTTCATTCTGCGCCCACCAGGCCATCCCACCCCCAAGGATCGGACCGTAGAGCGCAGATGCAAATTGCTGACAACGTGACAGCAGGGTGCGCCCACCGACAAGCTGAGGGATGGTCTGGATCAGCGCAGTATGAGGCGCCCGCTCCATCTCCTCCACAAGATGCACAATCGTGTCACGCTCCATATAGCTGTCAGCGTCGAAAACGATCATATGGTCGTAGCGCCCACCCCACCGCATAACGAAATCGCGAATGTTACCGGATTTGCGATGGTGATTGATGGTGCGCCGACGATAGCGAACAGGAACATTGCCCCTGACCGTTTTTAACAATTCTGTATACGCCACCTCTTCCGCAAGCGCTATTTCGGGATCAGTCGTGTCGCTCAGGATGAAACACTCATAGATACCCGGCGCATCTTCGAGCATCCGCGCCGTAGCGGACACAGTTGCGAAGACATCTTCAACCGCCTCATGGTAGATTGGGAACGTAAGGACGGTGCGCACGTTTCGGATACAGACGGGGTCAGCCGAGCGCGCCGCATGCCTCGGCGTCACGGCACAGGCAAAGCCAATGGTTGCGTTCACGAAGGCAAAGCAAATCCAGCTGATATTGATTGCGAACACAAACAGCAGAACCCATTCCAGCAATGTCATCCCCGACACTGCCAGAACCTCGTACATCTCCCGCGTGGTCCAAAGGGTCAGAAGAACTGAAGCCCCCAGCACGAACAGCTTCCGCCAGACATGAGACGTGGTGCCAGCCCGCACCCTGGCAATCCGGGACTGCAAGGGCTGGTTGGGCATGGTAAGCGGAAATTCCGTCGGGCGCGGGCGAAGGTCCGTCATTTTGTGCTCCACCGATAAAGCCACGTCTCCGTCAGCGGGCGACTGCCCCGCATCACAACCGCACGCAGTTCCGCCATGTCCGCGCCTTCGGGATCGAGCTCGAAACTCATCCGGTAATTGTCACTGGAAGGGTGGCGCCGCATCACCGGATTGAGGATCTTTCCTGCTGATGTGCTGATCTCCAGTTCGGCATTCTCGAAGAACCCTTCCGGGACATCCTCGTAGTCGAGCACGAACATGCGCGCCTTGCCGCCTGGCTTACGGCCAGCACGCGTGTCCGACACGGACATGACTTCGGCCAGGGCACCCGGCCTGTGTCCCCAGTTCATCGTATAGGAAATCGTATGTGTGCCACCGGGTCGCCAACCGGATGCCGGGCGCCAGAATACGGCGATATTGTCATTGTACTCGTTCACCGTAGGAATCTCGACGAGCATCAACTGACCTTCGCCCCAGTCTCCATGTGGCTCCACCCAGACGTCCGGACGCTGATGATATGCGGCCTCAACATCCGAATAGTCATCAAATTTCCGATGCCGCTGCAGCAGGCCAAAGCCCATCGGCTGTGTTCCTGCCAGCACCGATACTTCCAGATCGGCGGGGTTCTGGAGAGGACGCCAAACCCATTCGCCGTTCGACATCTGGATCGCCAACCCCTCGGAGTCGTGCACGGCTGGGCGAAAATCATCGCCCTGCTTGATCACGTCATGTGGCGAAAAATAATACATGGAGGTGAGTGGTGACAGGCCGACACCATCGATTTCCTTTCGGGGGAAAAAAGTCGCCTCCACTTCGACTTGGGTGCGCGGACCCGCCGAAACCTCAAAGGCAAACGCGCCCGTTACGCTCGGGCTGTCCATGAGCGCATAAATGCTGACGCCCTGAGACGCAGGGTCTGGACGGACAACCCAGAATTCGCGAAACGCAGGAAATTCCTCCCCATCCGCAGATGCGGTTCCAATACCCAGCCCCCGCGCCGATGCGCCGTACACGCTGCCCGCTCCCAATGCCCGGAAGAAACTAGCGCCCTTGAAGCTGAGCACTTCATCGAACTTCCCGGCCTTGTTGATGGGCGCCAGCAATCGCAAACCTGCAAAGCCAAGTGTTTCCCGCGTCTCCTCGGACAGGGGCAAATCCTTGAAATCAAATGCGTCGGCAGAGTAATTATGGGGCGTGACTGTATCCCCGTCGATAATGTTAATGCGGACCTCTTGATCAAACAGGTAACCACGAGGATCGAACAAGACACGCGATCCTGTCGCAGGGTCGGACCACCCCATGTCGCCAGCAACCGGAAGGATGCGTCGGTACTGATCATAGTTCAAACGCTTCGCATCATCCGGAAGGGGTCGAGATGGCTCATATGGCTCTGCGGCCAGCCGCCGGGCCTTCTGACGTATCTCAGGCAAGCCAAATGCAGCAACGGTACTGGCTTCCGCCATATCTTCGGGCTGAGGCCGCACCGGCACGGATGCCGGCTCGGGCTGGACGCGTTCCAAGTTGTAGATAGATGAAGGTGCTGGCTGGCTCTTGGCTGGCGGCACCTGCTCGGATGGCTCTGATTCTGACGGGAGGATCGGCGCCTCATCTATAGCCATCGGAGCTGATGTATCATCGGCGGGAGAACACGCAACGAGAAGCATCGCGAGTGTGAACACACGAATACATTTCGGCCGAAACAAAAATTGCCTGCTCAAGTCTCACCTATTCGCCAGCTCGCGCCCCCATGATCCCCATCATGAATGCTGCAGCGCAATACATTCCGAGACGAATGAATGAGCGAGCCTGCGAATGGTTGCAAAATGGGCCGCCCGATCCGGGATTGGTCGGATCATGGGCGGCCCAACTTAGCCAATTGAGTCTAGTCTAGTCGTTGCTGGAGATCCTTCATGACACCTGAAAAATCGAGCCCGCCATGCCCTCTAGTGTCCAGATCCTGATAGATTTTTTCCGCCATTTCACCCAGCGTCACCTCTGCCCCGGCGGCCCTTGCTGCAGACGCCGCCAGATGAAGATCTTTTAACATCATCGCGACCGCAAAACCGGGCTGATAGTCCCGGTTTGATGGCGCGGTGGGCACCGGCCCCGGCGCCGGGCAATAGCTCGTCATGCTCCAGCACTGGCCGGAGGCTGTGGAGGAGATATCAAAGAAGGTCTGCGCGTCGAGACCCAGCTTTTCCGCGAGATTGAACGCTTCACATGTGCCTATCATTGAGATGCCGAGCAGCATATTGTTGGCGATCTTGGCCGCCTGGCCGTTCCCGCTGCCGCCGGCATGGAAGATATTCTTGCCCATTACGTCGAGGATCGGCTTGGCCTTGGCATAGGCTTCATCGGGGCCGCCCACCATGAAAGTCAGCGTACCGGCATCTGCCGCAGCCGTCCCGCCGGAGACAGGCGCATCCGCCATCAGGAAGCCTGCCGCGTCGGCCTTGGACGCCGCTTCGCGGGCATCCTCCACCGCAATGGTCGAGCAATCAAGAAAGAACGCGCCCTTGGCTGCATGGGCCGCCACGCCGTCATCGCCGAAATAGACCGACAGGACATGCTTGCCGGCTGGCAGCATGGTGACCACAATTTCGGAGTCCTTCACCCCATCCGCAATTGTGGCCGCAGCAACTGCCCCATGGCCTTCAGCGGCCTTCACCGCCTCGGCATTGAGGTCGAAGGCACGGACCTCATGGCCCGCCTTGCAGAGATTGACACACATGCCCGAGCCCATGTTTCCGAGCCCGATAAATGCGATCTTTGTCATGCGATACTCCCTTGTCCCCGCGCTCTTGCGGCGCGATGTTTATGCACTCCGGTGCAGGCTTATTTGTCCTTGAAGTCCGGCGCGCGCTTCTCTGTGAAGGCGGCCATGCCTTCCTTCTGGTCTGCGGTTCCAAACAGGCCCTGGAACAGGCGGCGCTCGAACTTCACGCCTTCAGCGGTGGAGACTTCCAGCGCGCGGCCAACCATTTCCTTGGCCGCCATGATGGACGGGATGGAATAGCCGGCGATTTCCTTCGCCGCGCCCATGGCCGTATCCATCAACGCGTCATGCTCGACTACGCGAGAGACGAGGCCGATCCGGTCAGCCTCAGCGGCGTCGATCATGCGGCCGGTGAGCACCATGTCCATCGCCTTCGCCTTACCGACCGCCTTGGTCAGGCGGATAGAGCCGCCCATGCCCGGCGTCACGCCCAGCTTGATTTCCGGCTGGCCGAACTTCGCCTTGTCCGAGGCGATGATCATGTCGCACATCATCGCCAGCTCACAGCCGCCGCCGAGAGCGAAGCCGTTAACCGCCGCGATTACCGGCTTGCGGCAGGCCGCGAACCGGTCCCACAAGCCGAAGAAATCCTCGACATACATGTCGGAGAAGCTTTGCGGCTGCATTTCCTTGATGTCGGCACCGGCAGCAAAGGCGCGGCCCTCGCCGGTCAGCACGCTGACGGCAATGTCCTTGTCGCGGTCAATGCGCGCAAAGACGTCGGCAACTTCTGCCATGACCTGTTGGTTCAGCGCATTCAGGCTGTCCGGCCGGTTGATCGTGACCAGCGCGATGCGGTTCGAGTGTTCAAAAGTGATCGTGTCGTAAGTGCTCATCATTCAATCCAATCAGAAGCAGTGGGTTTCAGCTCGTATTCCATTCGGTGCGCCATCTGTTCCGGTGTCGGCGTATCGGCATACACACCGCGCTGGGAATAGGTACAAACACATTCCTTGGATGCCTTCAGCCATATGCCACCACCATCCGCGCAACTATCGCGTTCCATCCATCCCAGCACAAACACGGCAAAGCCAGCGACTGCAGCGATGATACCTAATCGGAAAACTAGCGAGGCGGCTTTCTTCAAATCTCTACCCCATCGTCGGGATGATAAAGGCCTGATCGCCAATGTCGCCTTCGGGCCAGCGCTGGGTGACGGTCTTGATCTTTGTCCAGAAGCGCACGCCTTCCGGGCCATGCTGGTTGGTATCGCCAAAGGCCGACCGCTTCCAGCCCCCAAACGTGTGATACGAGACCGGCACCGGGATCGGCACGTTCACACCTACCATGCCGACATTGACCTGCGCGGCAAACTCGCGCGCGGCGCGGCCATTCGAGGTAAAGATCGCAACACCGTTTCCGTATTGGTGATTGCTCGGCAGCGCGGCGGCCTCTTCCAGCGTCTCGGCGCGCACAACCTGCAACACCGGACCAAAAATCTCTTCCTTGTAGGATTGCATCGTAGGCTTCACATTGTCGAACAGATTCGGGCCAATAAAATATCCGTTCTCATTGCCCTGCAACTGCAGGCCGCGACCGTCGAGCACAAGGTCTGCGCCCTCATCGACACCCATCTGGATGTAGCTTTCGACCTTGGCCTTGTGAGCGGCCGAGACCACCGGGCCATAATGCGCATCCGCATCGGTCGAGATGCCGACTTTCAGGTTGCGCGCGGCGTCCACCATGCGCTCCACGAACTCGTCGCCGGTCTTCTTGCCGACGGTGACGGCCACCGGCAGCGCCATGCAGCGTTCGCCCGCCGAGCCATAGGCCGCGCCGACAATGTCCTTTACCGCCTGCTCCATGTTGCAGTCGGGCATGATGATGCCGTGGTTCTTTGCCCCTCCCATGGCCTGCACGCGTTTGCCGTGTGCTGTGCCAGTGGAATAGACATATTGTGCGATGTCGGAGGACCCGACGAAGCTGACGGCCTTGACGTCCGGATGCGTCAGGATGGCATCAACAGCCACCTTGTCGCCATTGACCACGTTCAGCACGCCTTCCGGTGCGCCGGCTTCGAGCAGCAATTCGCCCAGGCGCATCGGCACCGACGGGTCTTTCTCCGACGGCTTGAGGATGAAAGTGTTACCGCAGGCAATGGCCACAGCCGCCATCCAGCACGGGATCATGGCGGGAAAATTGAACGGCGTGATACCGGCCACGACGCCCAGAGGCTGACGCATGGAATAGACATCAATGCCGGGGCCTGCGCCTTCAGTGTACTCGCCCTTCTGCAAATGAGGAATACCGCAAGCGAACTCGACCACGTCGATGCCGCGCTGAACATCACCGCGCGAATCCGCGACCACTTTGCCATGCTCGGCCGACAACAGCTCAGCCAGCTCATCAATATTGGCTTCCAGCAGGCGCTTGAATTCGAACATCACTCGCGCGCGGCGCTGGGGGTTCATCATGGACCAGGCCGGGAACGCCTCTGACGCATTCATGATGGCCTGTGAAACTTCATCACGGGTCGCCAGCGCGACGCGGGCCTGAACCTCACCGGTGTTGGGATTGTAGATGTCGCCGAACCGGCTGGACGTACCGGTGACAGACTTTCCGCCAATGAAGTGGTGCACTTCGCGCATGAGAAACTCCCTTAGATTTTGACGGGACCGTAGCGCGCGTATAAATTCCGGTAAATGGACAATATCGCAGCTACGACCTGCAAAATCGCAGGCAATAAGTAATGAACTGGGACGATCTCCGCCTCCTGCTCGATGTGAGCCGCCATCCGCGTCTCGCCGATGTGGCCACGCGCACAGGGCTTGACCCGACAACGATCAGTCGTCGCCTGAGACGGCTGGAGACCGAGTTGGGGCTCGAACTGTTCGAGCGGACACCCAAGGGCCATGTCCTGACGCCGGTTGGCCAGACCGTGGCCGACAAGGTAGAGGGGCTGGAGCATACGGCGTCAGAGATCGCCGCGCTGTCAGACATTGACGGCCCGCTTGCCGCCGGACGCGTCCGGCTCGGCGTGACCGAAGGACTCGGCAGTCTCCTGATTGCGCCCGCCATGGCCGACTTCGCCGCGCAGAACCCGCATATCGGGCTCGACATCATTGCCGTCTCCGGCTTTGTCAGCGTGCCAAAGCGCGAAGCCGACATGTCGATCATGCTGACACGGCCAAAGACAGGCCGCGTGAAGGTGCGTAAGATGTCTGATTATGTGCTGCAGATGTACGCCCACCCGGATTACCTCGCCCGCACGCGCCCGGTCGAACACGTCAGCGACCTCAGCGAGCATGATCTCATCGGCTATGTCGACGACCTCATTTACTCAACCCAGCTGCGTTATCACGAAGACATCGCCCCCGGCCTGACGCCGCGATTCTGCAGCCCGTCCATCGTGGCGCAGTGGCAGATGGCCCGCGAAGGCGCCGGGATTGCCGTGCTGCCGCACTTCATCGCAGCTGGCGACCCGAACCTCGTCCATGTGTTGCCAAAGGAAGTCCGCATTGAGCGCGCCTTCTGGCTTGCGGTCCATGAAGATGTACACGGAACAACCCGTGTGCGCGCCGTCAGCAGCTTTCTGGATGATCTGTTCGCCACCTCAGCCGAACGGCTGACCGGCACCAACTAGCCTATTCACCCTGCCCCGGCGCATTCGGGAATGACAGGCTCTTGTAATAAGCCAGGTCGTGCGCGGGCGGCTCTGTACCCTCAGGCAATGGCAGGCCGTTCACACTCTGCCAGTAGGCGATGGAGGCGTCACGCCACCAGATGGCTTCCTGATGCTGAATGCCGAGGAAAGCCGAGACCTGCGCGAACCGCTCGGCATCGATCTCGTTCTCCAGGCTCGCCCATTGCGCCTGCATCACCCCCACCGCGCTGACACCTCGGTCATAGCGGTTCACAAGTTCCTGCCAGAGCGTCTGGCCGTTCGAGAGCTGGTAGTCCCACGGCACGCGATGGAACCAGAGCAGCAATTCATCCGGCACCGTGTCGAGACTCGCCCATTCCTGCGCCACCGGCCCGGCATACTGATCGACTGCGCCAGAGCCTGTTTCGGTCCGGTCAAAGCCGACCGCATCCTTTGTGGCCTTGTGATAATAATATGGGGTCCAGTCTGCCCGTCCGAGATCATCGACCCAAGGCGCGGGGCCATAATGGTGTCCGGTTCCCATGAGATGGGTGAGACCAAGCGGCGTCATATAGTTCACGACCGCCTCGCGTGAGCCCATCATCATGCCGGTAATTTCGTCGGCGACTTCTGGCGCACGGCTGAGAGTCTGTTCCACCCAATCGCGCGCGATGGCCTCAGAGGAGGCGTCAGGATCCCAGGCAAGTCGCCCGAAAGCGTACCAGTTCGCCTGATCGAAGACTGAGCCTGACCAGTTCCGATCACTGCCGATATTGGCAACACCTGCCATGCCGGTAAGCTCGTACTCTTGCGCGACGCCATCGATCACGGAGGCAACGCTTGTGCCCTCACCCTTGGCGTGCGTATCGGCCGACAACACCTCTTCCCAGAGCGTGCCCAAATAGGCGAGATGGGTCGAGAAGCCGAGATACTCCTTGGTGATCTGGAGTTCCATCATCAACGGCGTTTCCGGCATCGCGCCGAACAGCGGATGGAAGGGCTCGCGCGGCTGAAAGTCCAGCGGGCCGTTCTTGACCTGCACCAAAATATTGTCTGCAAACTGACCATCCAGAGGCACGAATTCGGTATAGGCCTGCTTCACGCGGTCTTCGGGCTCTTCGGCCGAATAGACAAAGGCGCGCCACATCACGATGCCTTCATGCGGGGCAAGCGCGGTGGCCAGCATGTTCGCGCCTTCGGCATGGCTGCGCTCATAATCCTGTGGGCCGGGCTGGCCTTCGGAGTTCGCTTTCACGAGGAAGCCGCCGAAATCCGGCACATGGGTATATATCTCGTCCACCTTAGCCTGCCACCAGGCCTGCACCTCGGCGTCGCGTGGATCGGCTGTGTCGAGCCCGCCCAATTCCATCGGCGCAGAGAAGCGCGCGGTGAGATAGACCCTGATCCCATAGGGCCGGAAAATATCTGCGAGGGCTGCGACCTTCTTTAGGTATGGCGCGGTCAGCACGGTCGCATCAGCGTTCACATTGGTCAGCGACACCCCATTGATGCCGATGGACGCATTCGCGCGGGCATAGTCGGTATACTTCGGATCGAGATAGTCTGGCAGGCGGTGCCAGTCCCAGATCGACTGACCCGCATAGCCGCGCTCGACATGGCGATCCAGATTGTCCCAATGATTGAGCAGGCGCAGCTTGGTCTTGGGACGTGAAATGACGTCGAGATCCGTGAGCGCCTCCCCGCGCGACATGCGCTGGAGATAGTCGAACGTGCCATAGAGGACGCCAAGGTCGGATTGCGCGGCGATCAGTGTTACGCGCTTACCGTTCAGTTTCGTTGCCCGCAGGGCGAAGCCCTCGGCGCCAACGGTTTCAGTGGTTGGCAGGTCCGCCTCATCGATCGCGTCGGCGCAGTCCGCACTGGCGAGCACAATCGTCCGGCTGCGCAGCCTTTCCGTGGATTGGAGGGAATTTCCCGGCAGGGACTCCGTGGCCCGGTCGATTTCGGCAAGCGCGGCCTGAAGCGTCTCCGACGGCTCAGCGCAGGCGGCCATCACATGGCGTGGCGCGTCGGCGGGTCTGACCTCAAGCTGTTCGTACCGAAGCCAGAGTTCGTAGCCATCCTCTGCAACAGCCGGCAACACGCCGAAACCAATTGAAATCGAAATGAACAGACTAGCGACGCGCTTCAGCAAATTCTTCACAATCCTTGACCCGTTTATGTATCGGGAAGCGACAGCCGTGCGACCGCCGCCCCGAATGTTTGCGTTATCATTACCTAACGCGACAGGCAGGATGTGTCACCGCCCCTCTTTGTCAGAGGAGCGGCACCAGATCAGGGAGCGTCGTTCATCACCTCGCTCATGTCATCAAACCCGGCGGCCACTTTCGGCTTCACCGAGCGGCCAATCACACTGACAAGATAGGCCGCGAGGCCTGACAGCAGGAAGCCGGGGATCATGGCATAGACAAGAGTTTCGAGCGGCACCGCACCGCCCTCAGCTGGCAGGAGCGGTACGTAGAGCCAGACCAGAACCGTAACCGCGCCAACAATCATACCAGCCAGCGCCCCATCACGCGTCAGATGGCGCCAGAACAGGCTAAGCAAAATGATCGGGCCAAAGGCCGAACCGAACCCGGCCCACGCATTTGATACTAGATCAAGAATGTTGCTGTTGGGATCGAAGGCGAGCGCGATGGCCACGAGGCTGACCACAACCGTCGCAATCCGGCCGATCATCACCAGCTCCGACTGCGAAGCCTCGCGCCGGAAGAAGGTCTTGTAGACATCTTCGGTGATCGAGCTGGAAGACACGAGCAGCTGCGAAGAGATCGTGCTCATGATCGCCGCGAGGATCGCCGCGAGCAGAAAGCCGGCGACGAGCGGATGGAAGATGATTTGCGAAAGCAGGATGAAGATGGCTTCAGAGTCGGTCAGCTGCGCGCCGAGGTCATGTTGCTGGACATAGGCAACGCCTACCGCACCGACAAAGACGGCTCCGATGACCGTAACGAGCATCCAACTCATGCCGATAATGCGAGCGGTCTTGATGTCCTTGAGTGACCGGATGGCCATGAAGCGCACAATGATGTGCGGCTGACCGAAATAGCCAAGCCCCCAAGCGAGGAGGGAGACGAGGCCCACTACGGTCATACTCTCGGGCCACATGTCGAAAAACTGACTACGCGCCGGACCAACAGCTCCACTGTCAGCATCCACATACGAAGGCGCGCTTGTGATCGCACTTTCCATGCCGCTCCACCCACCAATCACGAAGTATGCGATAACGGGCACGAGGATGAGCGCGATGAACATGATGCAGCCTTGCACGAAGTCCGTCAGGCTGACCGCCAGAAAGCCCCCAACGACCGTATAGGCAAGCACGACGCCAGCGGTGACAAACAAGCCGAGCTGGTAGTTCAGGCCAAAGGCGGATTCAAAGAGCTTGCCGCCCGCGACGATGCCGGAAGAAGTATAGACGGTGAAGAAAACAATGATCACCAGCGCAGAGATGGTGCGCAAGGCGTGCGAGGAATCGTGAAAGCGCTTCTCGAAGAAGTCGGGAATGGTAATCGAGTCATCCGCCATTTCTGTATAGATACGCAAGCGTGGCGCGACAAATCGATAGTTGAGATACGCCCCGATTACCAAACCAACGGCAATCCAGGCTGCAGAAAAGCCGCTCACATAGATCGCACCGGGCAACCCCATCAACATCCAGCCACTCATATCAGAGGCCCCGGCAGACAAGGCACCGACAGCTGGGTGCAGATTGCGGCCGCCAAGCATGTATTCGGACACGTCGCTGGTAGACGTTTTGTAGGCATAAAGTCCGATGGCCATCATCAGGACGAAATACGTCCCAAGCGATATCAATTCGGGAACGCTGATTGTCATATATTTCTCGCTGTCCTCGTAAAATTACGGAAAAGCGCGCCCCCCGTGGCCGCGCGTATCATTTAGATCAAGGCCGGGTCTGGCCGTTGCCATGTACCAGATATTTGAAACTGGTCAGTTGCTCCAACCCCACCGGCCCACGCGCGTGCATCTTGCCCGTCGCAATGCCAATCTCGGCACCCATGCCAAACTCCCCGCCATCGGAGAATTGGGTTGAAGCATTGTGCATTACGACGGCGCTGTCGATGGAGGTCATGAAACGGCGGGCTGCATCGGCATTTTCGGTCAGGATGGCATCCGTGTGACCGGAGGAGTGCTCGCTCACAAAGTTGATCGCTTCCTGAAGTCCACCGACGATCTTCACCGATGCAATCGGGTCGAGATATTCGGTCGACCAATCTTCGTCGGTCGCTTCGACAAGATCGGGCGCAATACGACGTGCCTCAGTATCCCCGCGCAATTCGCAGCCTTCCATGATTTTGACCAAGCGCGGAATGACGATTTCGGCGATCGCCCGATCCACCACAATGCTCTCTGTCGCACCGCAGACGCCGGTGCGGCGCAGCTTGGCATTGCGAACAACGTCGAGGGACTTCTCGATATCCGCATCGGCATGGATGTAGCTGTGGCAGTTGCCATCAAGATGGAGCAGTGTCGGCACCTTGGCTTCGTCACGCACCAGCTCCACCAGACCGCGGCCGCCGCGCGGAATGACGAGATCTACATAGTCGACAGCATGCAGCAGCGCGGTTACGGCATTCCGGTCGGTGGTCTCAACCGTCTGAACGGCGCCTTTCGGCAGGCCAGCAGCTTCGAGCCCAGCCTGCATGCAGGCTACAATCTCGCGCGTTGAATTCTTGCTTTCCGAGCCGCCGCGCAGGATCACGGCATTGCCGGATTTCAGGCACAGCGCACTGGCATCGGCGCCGACGTTTGGACGAGATTCGTAGATCATCCCGATCACGCCAATTGGCACGGCCACGCGCTCAATGGTCAAGCCATTCGGGCGCTCAGTGGTCGAGAGCAACCGCCCGACCGGGTCCGGCAACTCCGCAATCTGTTCCAGGGCGCTTGCCATCGCCTCGACCCGTTCGTCGGTAAGACGCAGTCGGTCGATGAAGGAGTCCGGTCGGCTGTCGCCGACACTGTCGACATCTTCCTTATTGGCGGCAAGAAGGTCCGCTTTTGCCTCACGCAATGCCTTGGCGGATGCGCGGAGAGCGTCATTTTTCTGCTCGGTCGTCGCCGTCAGCAATGCCTTTGCAGCGTCGCGGGCATTCTGGCCCAGACCGGAAATATATGCGTTCAAACGGGAATCCAATGTGGTCACGTTTCGTCCTTCATGGTTCTTGTTCAGGTGCCTAGCGCAGCTCGATTGCGCGCTTGTAGGCCGACTCGGTGGTGGCTTTCAGGAGATCTGACAACTTTCCGTCTCCATTCAGGGCCTTCAGGCCCGCTTCGGTCGTGCCATTCTTGCTGGTGACGGAATTGCGGAGATTTTCCGGATTGTCGCCGGTTTCAAGGATCATGCGGATGGAGCCATCCAGCGTGCCGAGCACAAGATCGCTGGCCTGTTCGTCACTGAAGCCTAGTTCCTTGGCCGCCTCGATATAGGCGCGGGCGATCTCGAAGACATATCCCGGACCGCTGCCAGCGACGGCGGTTACCCGGTCAATCTGGTCTTCATCATCTACCCAGACAGCCGTCCCGGCAGCCTGCATGAGGGTTTCGACAGTATCCCTTTGGTCGGCACTTGCCGCGCTGCTGGCGTAAAGGCCCGCAACGCCCGCCCCGATGGCAGATGGAAGGTTCGGCATGATCCGTATAACCGGATAGCCCGGCAGCGCAGTCTGCAGGCGCTGCACCGAACACCCCGCAGCGATCGACGCAACGGCCCCATCCGGATTGAGCACGTCCTTATAGGCCGGCAGTATCTCATCAACCATTTGCGGCTTGATCGCGACGATCAACAGATCAAACTTCTCGTCTCCAAGGGCGTTGATATCCTTGAATAGACGGGCACCTTCCACAGGTTGGTCCAAGAAAGGATCGACAATGGTGAATTCATGCTCCACCGCGCGCATCCACTGCGTCAGAAGCGCGCCGCCCATCTTTCCGCATCCAACGAGAAGTACCTTCATGCTATACTAGTCCTTTGCTCACCTGACCCGCGAGATAATGATATTTGTTTAGAATTCAAACCATCTATTACAGAAACTCAAGCTTTCGGCGGATGCCGCAAAATAGTCGAATTTCCCTGATTCGTGACTTTTCAGACTAGGTATTGAGACCTTGAAGAAAGTCTGAAGGTATTTTGTAAGCTAATTATTTGCATCGTAACCCAAACCTTCTTATGTCCGCCCCTAAGCAACCACCGGAGCCTAATTTGCCTTCCAAGAAACGCATCGTCGTGAAAATCGGATCGAGCCTACTTGCCAATCCAGACCTTCTCACACCGCGCTGGGCATTCATGCAACGGCTATTGGAAGACATCACCAAATTACGGAATGACGGCTACGAAGTTGTCCTGTGTTCGTCAGGTGCCGTGGCGCTCGGTTTGAACATGTTGAACGAGAAGCCGGAAACCGCCGGGCTGCGCGACAAACAGGCCGCCGCTGCGTGTGGCATGCCCCTGCTGCTGAACGCCTACAAACAAGTTGCCCATGAGTTTGGATTCGATATCGCACAGGTGCTCGTCACCCTTCAGGACATGGAAGAGCGCAAGCGCTTCTTGAACACCAAGAACACTGTCCACCGCCTGTTGCAGGGCGATATTCTGCCAATCGTGAACGAAAATGACTCGATCACGACCGAAGAAATCCGTGTGGGCGACAATGACCGCCTCGCCGCAAAAGTCGCCCAGATGATCCAGGCGGACCATCTGGTGATCCTCACCTGCATTGACGGCCTCTACGACAAGAACCCTGAAGAGCCAGGCGCCCAACTGGTCGAAGAAGTCCATGATGTCAGCGAGTATATCGCAGTTACGGAAGGCACCAGCAGTCTCGGTAGCGGCGGCATGCTCACCAAGATGCAGGCCGCAAACATGGCGCAGAATGCCGGATGCACGACCCTCATCGCGAATGGGGAACATGACGCGCCCGTGTCTTCAGTTCTCTATAATGAACGACCGCACACCAAATGCATCGCGCACACCAAGCCAGCTTCAGCTTGGGCGACGTGGCTGACTGATCGCCTTCAGATTGCCGGCAGTATTGTGATCCGTGACGAGTTGGCAAACACGCTGGCCGATAGCCCAGAACATGTCCTGCATGAAGACATCAAGTCAATTCAGGGTCAGTACCTCAAGGGCGACGTGATTCACGTTTATGACGAAAGCGGCGCGGAGATCGCGCGCGGCATGACCAACTTCTCGTCAGAAGAAACCATGGTACTCGCGCGTCATCCGGAAATTTCACCGAAAGAACTGCTCGGCTACCAAACTGGTGGCACGGTCATCAGTCGCGAAAATCTGATTGTCCTGGAAGATCGCCACCTCCTCTGGGACAAACCGGAAGAGGAAACAATGGTGGAAGTCTCCGAGAGCTGATCAGCCCTCTTTCTGCAAATCTCCAACCTCCAGGATCGGCGCCGCATCAAGGCTTCCCGCATTCATCATGGCAGCCAGCCGCTGCACCGATGAGATGAGCAGACTCTGCTCCCACAACTCCAGAGAGTCAAAACGCTTCAGGAACCCTTCCTGAAGCGCTTCCGGCGCATCTTCAAGGCTTCTGCGACCAGTCTCCGTAATCGAGACATCTACGGCGCGGCGGTCGGTTTCGTTCTTCTGCCGCTCGACGAGGCCCGCCGCCTCCAATCGATCCACGATGGAAGTGATCGTCGCTTGGGACAAATGCACTTCGCGGGCGATCTCCGATGGCTTGACCGATCCGGCACCCGACAAGGTCTGCAATACAATGAGTTGTGGCGCCGTGAGGCCGGTCGTTTTCGCCAATTGCTTGGAATTCAGGTCGATCGCACGCGTAATCTGTCGAATTGCGGTCAGGAGGTCTTTGCGGTGGGCCATGCCCGCACCTAAAGAGACACTCGGCGCTGCGTCAATTCCCACAACTGTTCAGAAGGCCGGCTCGGGGTGGCCGAACAGACAACGCTCGCATACAGAAATTGTGCAACAAGACTTATCTGAAGGATTAGAGCATGACTTCCCAACGCATCCGCATCGAGGTCAGTAATGGGATTGGCGAACTGATCCTGAACAAGCCCGAACGCCGCAACGCTCTGTCGAGTGATATGTGGGCAGCAATCCCCGGTATGGTGAAGCAGCTGGAGGCAGATCCCGAAGTGAAATGCGTCATCATTCATGGCGGAACAGCAGGCGCATTCGCGGCGGGCGCAGATATTTCGGAGTTCGAAACGATCTATGCCACGCCCGAAAGCGCGGAGCATTCGGCAAACCTGATTTCCGATGCGGTTACATGTCTCGCCCAATGCCCGAAGCCGATCATCGCTGCGATCACCGGCGCTTGCGTGGGTGGCGGCGTCGCACTTGCTCTGACGGCAGACATTCGCATCGCCAGCCCCGAAGCCAGGTTCGGTGTGCCTCCGGCGAAGCTGGGGCTTGTGTATCCAGTGAACGATACACGGCGCTTGATAGAAACCGTTGGTATTCCTGCCGCCAAGGACATCTTGCTGACAGGTCGTTTATTTGATTGCGACGAGGCCTATCGTATCGGTCTGGTTACACATATGGCAGAGTCCGAATCAGCCTTGGAATTGGCGCGAGAAACGGCGCGTCTGGTTTCAGCCAATTCACTCTGGTCACATAGCGCGATGAAGCGCACCTTCGATGCGATCAAGATGGGCTGGCGAGACGATAGTCCTGAAGCGAAAGCCCTGTTCCTGGAAAGCTTCGAGAATGAGGACTTCCAGGAAGGTTACAGGGCCTTCCTCGCAAAGCGCCCGGCCAAATTCAGCTGGCGCTGACGGGGTTAGAACCCGCCTCCCACTGCGACGTAGAGATCAATGGCCGCAGCCAACCGGTCCCGACGCGTCTCGAGGGCACTTTGCGTTGCAGAATAATAGTTCTGTTGTGCAGACAAGAGACTCGTCAAATCGTCCGTGCCGACACGATATCGCAGTTCAGCGGAATCCAGTGCGCGGCGACTGGCAACGAGTGCAATCTGGAGCTGTTCTTCACGTTGGGCGCTGGTATTGATGGCAGACAGCGCAACATCAACATCGCGTAACGCGCTGAGAATGGCCTGCTCATAATTCGACAGCAACGCCTCCCTTCGCGCTTTGGCACTGTCGAGCTGAGCCTCTAGCGCTCCCCCAGAAAACACAGTCTGCGCAAGTGACGCCGAAAGACTGGCGGTCGGATCAGACATAGAGGTCAGGAGTGTCGTCACACCCGCGCCAAGATCGACACTTGGCAGCATGGCTGCTCTCGCAATCTGAACATTGGCCTGCGCCGCCCGCAAATCAGCCTCGGCCTGCAACAAGTCCGGGCGCCGCACCAGAAGCTGAGATGGTAGGCCTGCTTCCGGTACTGGCAAGCCAGTCTCGTCAAGGTCTACGTCCGGCACTTCGAAATTTTGCGGCACCTGCCCTACAAGGATCGCAATCGCCGTCCGCAGAGAGAGTATCTGCTGCTCGATCTGCGGGAGTTGCGCACGCGAATTGGCCAATGCAGCTTCCTGGCTGGCAAAATCAAATCCGGAAATCTCGCCCGCATCGTACCTTACCAGCACGATTTCAAAGATACGCTCGGCAATTTCCAGATTGTCTTGCGCGACTTCAAACTGCTTACGCGCGACCTGAAGGTCAAAATAGTTCGCTGCCAGATCAGATGTAACACTCAGCTCAAGCGCTCTTTGCGCGAACTCAGCCGATTCGAGATTGGCCCCTGCCGCATCACGTGACGCTGCAACACTGCCAAACAGATCCAGCTGATAGCTAGCCGACAGGCGGGCACTGCGAGAAAAATCACTGAAGTCGGAATCACTGTCGGTGGAAACTGACGCCCCTGCTGAAACAGATGGCAAGGCGCTGGAATCGGCAACACGCAACGCAGCGCGCGCGGAGGTAACATTGGCAAGTCCAGCCTCAAGCGACTTGTTCCGCGTGAGTGCGGTGCTGACCAATGCGTTCAAGGATTCATCGCCGAAGGTTGACCACCAGAGCCCTGTGGCCGGCAATTCTGTTTCCGCTTGCATTGTGGTTTCATAGGACGCCGGAAGCTCAACCGAGGACAAAGGCGTATCGGACGATTGCGTCGCGGTACATCCTGCAAGGACGACAAGCAGACTGAGAGGAAGAAGAGGAATTCTGGTCATGATTACTCCGCCGCAAGGGCCCGGACCGGATCAAGCCGCGAGGCATTGCGCGCCGGCAGGAAGCCGAACACGAACCCGGTCAGGAAAGCTGTTGAAAAGGCGAGGATCGCGGGCATGGGCGTTACGGCGATGCTGGTGCCGAGATTGGCGAGGATTGCACAGATCGCGAAGCCCGTAAGAATACCGATCACACCGCCCAGCGCGCAGACCACGACGGCCTCCACAATGAATTGGACAAGAATATCAGACCGACGCGCCCCCGTCGCCATGCGCACACCGATCTCGCGCGTGCGTTCTGATACGCTGACAAGCATGATGTTCATCACACCGATACCGCCGACGAGCAATGAGATAGAGGCAACCGCGCCTAGCAGGATCGAGAACGAATTCTGTGTCTCCTGAACGGACTCCAGGATCGATGCCGTATTCCGTATCCGAAAATCCTGTGTTCCGTGTCGTTGAAGCAGCAGCTCGTTTGCTTCAGTCTCCGTCGTCGAGATTACGTCCGTGTCTTCCACAGCGATGGTTATACTCGACAGGTAGGAACTGCCGAACACGCGCATCATCCCGGTTGTGATGGGAATAAGCGCGATATCATCCTGGTCACGGCCAAACGAGCTGGCGCCTTCTTCTTCAAGCACGCCGGCGACCTCAAATGGTGCGCCCGCAAGAAAGACATACTCGCCGACGGCTTCCGAGACATTGTCGAACAATTCCCCCGCGGTCGTTGTGCCCAGCACAACCACACCTACGCGTCGGTCGACATCTTCTGCCGTGAAGAAAGAGCCGTATTCAATATTGCGGGTGTTGGCGAGCAACCAGTCTTCCGAAACACCCTCCACGGAGCCACGATGGTCATTGCTTCCTCGCCGCAATGTTGCAGATCCGGACCGCGATGGCACCGCAGCCAGGACATTGTCCAGTTCGCCCAATCTCTCAGCATCTTCGAGTGAAAGGGTTGCAATGGCGTCACCGCGCATTCGCGCGCCCCGGTCACCCCCCGGCTGAACGAAGAGCAGGTTCGCACCCATGTCCTCGAACCGGGCCATAACCTCGCGCTGGCTACCTTGCCCGACCGCCAGCATTGCGACCACCGCCGCAACGCCGATCACCACGCCCAGCAAGGTCAGTGCGGTGCGAAACAGGTTTGCTCGTAACGACCGGAAGGCCGTCTTGATGGATTCCGTAAGCTGAAGAAAGAAGGAGGGGGAGGATTTCACGGCGCGTTGCTCAAACGACTCCAGAGACCGTTCTACTGAACCGGAATCGGAAATGATTTTGCCGTCGCGAATTTCAATCGTGCGGTCTGCGCGTTCAGCGACTTCCTGATCATGGGTAATCAGGATGACTGTGCGGCCGGAGCGATGCAGCTCTTCCAGCAATTCCAGAAGTTCTTCACTCGTGCCGGAATCGAGCGCTCCCGTCGGCTCATCCGCAAGGATGACTTCGGCATCATTCATCAGAGCTCGGGCAACAGCCACACGTTGCTGCTGTCCCCCGGACAATTGACCGGGGCGACTTTTCTCGCGCCCGCCAAGGCCAAGCCGACCGAGCAATTCCTGTGCGCGGGCCTTCCGTTCCGATTGGCGAACCCCGGCATAGACCGCAGGTATCTCCACGTTCTCCGATGCGCTGACATTGGCGAGGAGATTATAGCGCTGAAACACAAAGCCGAATGTCCGCCTGCGCAAGGAGGCCAGTGCATCGGCGTCCATCTCGGACACATCCTGCCCATGAATGCGGTAGGTTCCGGAAGTCGGGTGGTCGAGACAACCAAGCAAGTTCATCAAAGTCGACTTACCGGAACCCGACTGTCCGACAATTGCAACGAACTCGCCTTCGCGAATCGTCAGGTCGACGCCATCAAGGGCGCGGACCTCTGCGTCACCCCGTCCGTAGACGCGCTTTATGTCCTGCAAATGCAGCAAGGGTTCTGACATGATCTGGCGTCCTAAACCGGGGGTGGACCCATACGGCGTGGCCGGTCATTTCCGGCACGCTCGGTCGCCTGTTTCGGACGAATGCTCACTTGCCCGGTCACGACCTCATCACCCTCAGACAAGCCGAACAATATCTCGGCACTTGTACGCGTCTGAAGACCAACCACAACAGGCTGAGGGACAGCTTCGCCATTCGCATCCATTTTCAGAACCATACCCATTTCTGCGTCGGGATATTGCGCGCGTGCCTCACGGATAGCCTGGCCTCTGCCGTCGCCAACACGATCACCCTGGGCGGCTCCGCGTTCAGGTTGCGCAGGACGCCTGGCTTGTGCGCTCTCCGGGCGCTCGGGACGTGACTGCAAGGCCGTTACCGGGATCAGGACGGCATCTTCGGCCTGCCCCAGAATGAAGAAGACCTGAGCGGTCATATCACTTCGCAAAATTCCGTCGGGGTTCTCAATATCGAGCAGCGCCTTGTAGAGCACGACGTCATTGACAACTTCGGGCGTGGGAAGGACCTGACGAACTTCGGTTTGCCACTTGTGATCAGAATCGCCCAGCGTGGTGAACCTGGCTTGCTGCCCCTTTGATACGCGCAACACATCTGCTTCGGAGACATCGGCCTCCACCGTCATTATACCGAGATCCGCAATGGTCATGATGACGGGTGCGGTCTGGTTCGCATTGAGGGTCTGGCCCTCGGATGCACTGAGCGAGACGACTGTACCAGCCATCGGAGCGTAAATCTTTGTAAATTCCAGATTGGCTTCATCGGCACGGAGGCTGGAGGTCTGCTGCGCGATCTGCGCATTGATGGCGTCGAGCTTCCCTTCCGCGATCTCCAATTCCGATACCGTGGCCTCATAGTCAGCGCGCGCAATGGCATCGGCCTCAAACAGCATATGGGCGCGTTCAGCTTCGGCCCTTGCAAGTTTCAAAGAAGCCGCCTGTTGACGTTTCGAGGCATATAGCGAGTTTAACTGAGCTTGTTGGGCTTCGACCGTGTTCTGTGCAATCGTGGCATCGATCCGCGCGAGGAGTTGGCCCTTCTCGACCTCGTCGCCGACATCAACGAACAACTCTTCCAATTGACCCGAGACCTGTGCGCCAACCTCAACCATCTCCTTTGGCACAAGAGTACCTGCTGCCGAGATCGTAACTTCAATATCACCCGTGCGTGCGGCCGATGTTTCATAAGTCGGCGTTGTGGAGTTCGCCAAGTTTGACTTCGCAAACCATACGGCACCGCCTGCTGCCAATACGACAATAATCGCGATGATCCAACGGGATCGTTTCCCAAAAACTCTCATTCTTGTCTCTTTCCAGCAATTCTGGCTGTGAACATGTTCCCGGGTTAAACGACCCAAGTTTCAAATTCCGTCGCGAAGACCGGCATTTTATTGCACTTTCCAGCAAACCCGGCTCAAGCCCGCTCCTTCACCACAGCTTTGTCACCAGAATGTTGCAGATCATTTGCTTGCGCATGAATCCTGAAAGCGGAAGACGACAGCAATGTCCCGCCAATTATGTCAGGCTGACACACTCTCGCTGACAAGCCGCACATTTCGGCAAAGTTCAGACAAGACGCTCCCGTAACGCATTGGGACAGGACGATCTGGAGCGCGCCAACATGAACATTTTTTCATTAAATAACAATCATTTAAGGATGCGCGCTTCCGGTCCACAGGCATCCGCTCCTGAGGTGGTTGCACGTGGACTGATTATTGTTCTGGGTATGGCTACGGCCCTCCCTGCATGGGCCGTCGAAATCGAGGAATCCACCGTCGCCCCCGTCGAGACCTCCACCGCGAATGACGGACAGCCCGACGACATTACAATCACTGAAGATGGGGAAATTGATCTCAGCGACCTGCCAGGTACCACCGCGATTACGGTCGACTCCGACAATACCATCACCAATGATGGCGAAATTCTCGCAGAAGACACCGACTACGTCACCGCTATTGCTGTCCGAACGGGTACGACGACAGGCATCACCCACACGGGTTCCATCGAATTGTCGGAAGACTATGACCGGGAAGACGAAGACGATGATGACGATGTGGACGGGCCACTCGCCATCGGGACGAACCGCGTGGGCATCGACGTCGAGAATGGTGGCACGATCACAGGTAATATCCTGCTCGATCATGGCTCCACGCTATACATAGAAGGCAATGATTCAGCGGGCGTACGCATCGGATCCGCGCTCGATGGCGATTACACGCAACAGGGCACAATTTCGGTTATCGGCGACAACGCCCTGGGTCTGAGCCTCGAAGATGACGTCGCCAGTGATGTATTGATCAGCGGCGCCATTACGGTTCAGGGTGAGAATGCGTCAGCTGTCACGATTGATGGGGATGTCTCCGGCAATGTGACGATTGAGAGTTCAATCAGCTCGACCGGCTTCACCAGCACCAGTTCTTCCAACTATATCGCGCCCGTCTATATCGATGACGATACTGAAGCGGTGGAGGATCGCCGCGATGCCGACGACCTTTACGACAATGCAAACGGCGTCCGCATCACGGGCAGTCTCGGACAAGGCCTGTTGATCAATGGCGCGGTCGACGACTTCACATCCGAAGAGGATGAGGATGACGAAACAAAGGATACGATCGACGATTTCGATGAGAATCGAACTGCTGGAAGAATCTACAGTTATGGTTCAGCCCCGGCGCTCGCCATCGAAGCCATCGCTGGCGAAAACGTAGTCTTCTCGAGCGTCGTAGAAACCGTTCGCGATACCACCGATGATGATGATGACGATGACGTAGATGAAGTACTCGCCACGTTTTCTTTTGATCAGGGCCTCATCAATCGTGGGACGATTTATGCTAGTGGCGTGAATATCGGATTCGATGCGACGGCGCTCTCCATATCCGGATCAGAAGACGGAACCGGAACGGTTACAATTGATGGCGGCATCCTGAATTCCGGCACAATTCAAGGAACCGCCTACGAGGCTTCCGCCGTAGGCCTTCTGCTCGGCAACGGCACAGCAATCGGCACTCTCGAAAACTCCGGATCCATCGCCGCAACGACCTATACGTTAACGGACGACACCGCCAAAGCGTTGTTCATTTCCAATGGAAGTACGCTGGAAGCGATCCTGAATAGTGGATCCATCACCGCTTCATCAAATGGCTATGGTGGCGCAGCAACGGCGATCACCGATGAAAGTGATACGCTAAGATACATAACCAATACCGGCGCGATATCAGGCCTACTCATTTCAGACGGACGGGAAGATTCGGAAACAGGATCGTCCATCGCCATTGACCTGTCCGCACAAACGGCTGGCGCAACCATTATCCAGTATCAGGAAACTCCCACTGAAGATGTGAACGGCGATGACGAAATCGATGAGGACGATGTGACCGAACCTACAATCTATGGCGACGTCCGGTTCGGAACCGGCGATGACATACTGCAAATTCTGGACGGGGGTCTGGCAGGCGACATCTACTTTGGTGCCGGCGCCGCAACTTTTGACCTATCGGATGCCGAGTTTCTGGGAGACACCTATTTCGAGGGCGACACACTCAGCCTGTATATCGAGGAGAGTGAGATCGAGGGAGATTTCGACTTCGGCTCTGCGAGTGGAACGATCGACTTCCTGTCTTCATCGTTGCTCACGGGTAATCTGACGAGCGATGCTTACAGACTGGCCGCGACAATTTCAGATTCTGAAATTGTTCTGCTTGAAGACACGTCCTTGCAGCTTGCCTCCCTCTCCGTCACGGATGGTTCAACACTTGAATTCGAAATTGATCCTCAGAACCTGCGGACCACAGCCTTTCTGTCAGTTTCGGGAACCGCAGCACTGGGCAGCGATACTCTGGTACGCCCAACACTTACGTCATTCATCGACGGTGATTTTGCCGTCACACTGATCGAAGCGGGTACACTGATATACGACGAGGAAACCGCTGAGTTATCGACCGAAAATATACCGTGGATATACAACGTATCACTGGAGACAGAGACGTCTGATACAGACAAACTCAATCTCGACTTTCGCCTCAAGACTGCCGAGGAACTCAGTCTCGACACGAACCAGTCCCGCGCCCTCTCCGCTATGCTCAATGTTGCCACAAGTGACGATGATGTCGGATCTGCCATCACGCAGCTTTCGACCGAACATGACTTTCTAGAGGCCTACAATTTGCTGCTGCCTCAGCGCACTGATGCCGCAACGCGCTATCTGGAATCCCAGTCGAATGCCGCTTTTGGCGCGTTGAGAAGCCATCTGGAGTTCACCCGTAGCTCCAGTGAATCCGGAAATGGTGCATGGGTGCAGGAAACCTATTCCCATGTCAGCTATGATGGGTCTGACGATGGGCCGGGATATGACGGCCGCGGCCTTGGCATCGCTCTGGGGTATGATCGCTCGCTGCTAGGCATAGATGCAATCGGCATCATGGGTACGATGAGCGACGGCAAGTTTGAGGAAAAAACTGGCGGCGAAAATCCTGTGACCATGAAAAGTCTGGGTGTCGGGGTGTATGCGACGGAGCAGATCGGGCGCGTAAACCTTCAGGCCGTTGGCCAGATCGCGAAGGTCGACCATTCCAGCTATAGAGAAATCGAGTTCGACGAGTATGTCTCAGAGGTCAGCGGCACATGGGACGGGATGACCACCGCGGCTTCACTCCTGGCATCAACCGAATTCGGGTCCGGGGCGTTCAGGATGACGCCATCAATTGGTTTGGACTACTTCAAACTTGATCAGGACGGATATTCAGAAACGGCATCAAACGGATTGAACCTATGGGTCAGCGACGCCAGCACAGACCGTGTAACCGCTGATGCCGGACTCGGCTTTGCCTATGTCTGGCGGGAAGGCGCAGACTCGTCTCGCACGGGTCCGGCCTATACCAGTTACAACAACTCCAATCGCTACCGTCCCATGGTTCGGGGTGGATTGGATATTGGCTATCGCTCCACGTTGTCTTCGACACCTTACGAAGTCGACGCTGGATTTGTCGGCTATGAGGACAGTTTTACACTCAGCGCCACCGAGGTGTTTGAAGATGCCGCTACGGTGGGACTCTCGCTACTGGCGGGGTCCGAACTCCTGAAAATTCGGTTTGGCGTGGATGGTGAGTTTTCAACCGACGCAACCGCCCTGACGGCCAACGCCGCCGTCAAACTCCGCTTCTGATCTCTCAGACACCATTTCTCTCTTCTGGATGCCGACTTCATGAGCCACAAAAACAAAACACTCGCGCTCTCCCTGATCCTCTCTGCGCTCGCCGCTTCGCTGCAACCGACGGCGCTTGCGCAGGTGGGCGCAGAAGACAGCACAGGAAACATCGAAGCCATCATTATCAATGGCAACCAGCGGATCGAAGACCGAACCGTGATGTCCTACCTTCTAGTCGAACCTGGCTCACCTTTTGACGCGAACCGTATCGACCTTTCCCTCAAATCCCTCTTCGCAACCGGCCTCTTTGCTGATGCAAATTTTGACCGGGTCGGGAACCAGCTCATCATTACATTGGTCGAAAACCCAATTGTAAATCGGGTCATGATTGAAGGCAGCAAATCGCTCGGGGAAGAAAAGATCCGCGAAGAAATCCAGATATCGCCGCGCGGCGTATTCACCGCCGCTCGCGTGCAGGCAGACGTACAGCGCGTGATGGAACTCTACCGCCAATCCGGCCGGTTCGCGGCGAAAGTCACGCCCGAATATGTGCCGCTCGATCAGAACCGTGTGGATGTGGTCTTCTCGATTACAGAGGGACCTGTGTCTGGTGTACGAGCGATCAACTTCCTGGGAAATGAAACGTATTCAGACGACCGTCTTCGGTCGGAGATTGTCACCCGTCAATCACGTTGGTGGCAGTTCTTCTCATCAAACGACAATTATGACCCAGGTCGCTTGGAATATGACCGCGAATTGCTACGTCAGTTTTACCAGAACAAGGGGTATTACGACTTCCGCGTAGAGTCAGCCGTGGCAGAACTAACGCCTGATCAGAAGGATTTCTACATTACCTATACAATCGACGAGGGCGAGATTTATCGCTTCGGCGAGATCAATGTCGAAACCGAGCTGGAAAAGCTCAACACGGACGCCTTGAAAGCGTCACTGGTAGCGCGATCCGGTGACCTGTTCCGAGGCGACACAATTGAAAACTCAATTGATGGCCTGACCTATGTCGCCGGGATCGGAGGTTATGCCTTTATTGATGTGCGCCCTGAAATCTCCGCCGATCTCGAAACGCATACGGTCAACGTGACCTTTCATGTCAATGAAGGTCCGCGTGTTTACATCAACCGCATCAATATTGTCGGTAATACCCAAACGCTCGATCGCGTGATCCGGCGGGAATTGCGCGTGACTGAAGGTGATGCCTTCAACCGCATCTTGCTGGATCGCTCGCGCAACCGCGCACGGGCCCTTGGCTACTTCAAAGACGTCGAAGTTACTGAGGTTCCCACCGCGGACCCTGACCAAATTGACGTGAATGTAAAAGTCACTGAGCAGCCCACTGGCGAGATGAGTTTCTCAGCTGGCTTCTCATCCTCAGAATCTTTCCTCGTAGATGTCAGCGTGGCACAGCGCAATGTGCTCGGGCGCGGGCAATCCGCGTCTGCTCGTCTGTCCACATCCAGCCTCCAGCAAATTGTGGACTTGCAGTATACGGAGCCACGTTTCCTAGACCGTGACATGTCCGCAGGTGTGAGTGCGTTTGCTACCCGCCTCGATTATTCTGACACCGATCTTGGCGGCTATACGACTGAATCTGTAGGTGTCAGCGGGCAGCTAGGTTTCTCCTTGTCAAACCGGCTGCAACTTGGCTTGAAATATACGTTGCAAAACGACAAAATCGACGTCGTCGATCAGAGCATCGTGATTGACTCGGACAGCGGCGAACGCCTGACCACCGAATACACTGTAGATGACAATGACACCCCGGGAGACACAAGCGATGATGTCGTGGGTGTCGCCTTTCTCACCGCTGATGACGTGCCATTGCCTGATGGCTCGCTGATCGTGGATGTATGCGATGCGCGCTATCTCAACAGATACTCGCTTTGCTCAAGTGAACGATCAGAAATCTCCTCGATCGTCGGGTACAATCTCCTCCTGGACATGAAGAATGACCCTATTGACCCCACTGGCGGGTTCGACCTGATGTTTGGTCAAGACGTTGCTGGCCTGGGCGGGGACGTGAACTTCATTCGGACCAACGCATCGATGAATATCTATCAAGGCATCACGAAGGGCGTGACGGCCAGTTTGCGTCTTTCCGGTGGATACATCGAACCCTATGGCACGAGCGACGCGGAATCCGAATACGGACAAACCACTCCCCAAGGCGTACGTATCAATAATCGCTTTTTCAAGGGCGGCAACAGCTTCCGCGGGTTTGATACGGCAGGTCTCGGGCCGCGCATTGTGCAAATCATCCAAAATGATGACGGCACAGAAACAGTGAAGCGTCTCAACGCCCTGGGCGGCAACGCGTTCTACCAATCCAGCCTCGACATCTCGATGCCAAACTATCTGCCGGAAGAATACGGCATCAAGACGGGGCTGTTCCTGGAAGCCGGCGCGGTTGGCTTGTTGAGCGACATAGACAAGAGCGACCCGGTCGAGTTCACGGATACTTTTGGCCGTGATGCCGTCCAGTTGATTGAAGACGACTTGTCCTTGCGCGCATCTACAGGCCTCAGCGTCTATTGGACATCCCCTTTCGGCCCAATCCGCTTCGACTTCAGCCATATCCTCAAGAGCGAAGAGTACGACCGCACGGAGTCCTTCCGTTTCAGCACTTCCACCCGGTTCTGATAGCGTGTCAGCCAGCGGCCTTCAGAGGCAAGGTCACCGTTACGAGCAGCCCCCCGTTTGGTGGGTTCGACAAATCGATGTGCCCACTATGGGCTTCAATCAGATTCTTCGCGATATGAAGTCCGAGCCCATGCCCGCCGGTCTCGCGATTGCGTGACTGTTCCAATCGAACAAGGGGTTCGAACACACGCTCCAGAGCATCTTCCGGGATTCCCGGACCTGTGTCCTGGATCGTCACAATAGCCTTGCCGGCTCGTTCACTGAGACAAACGTGCGCCATGTCTCCATAACGCACCGCATTTTCAATCAAGTTGCGCAAGGCGCGTGTCAGTTCATCTGATCGACCCATGACAATCGGGCGTACATCGATTTCATTGAACGAGACAGAGAGGCCCAGATCCCGCAAGTCTTCGATAAGGCTGTCGACCAACGAATACATGTCCAGCGGCTGGAAAGGCTCATCTGACTGGCCAGCCGTCGCCGCAGCAAGTGCGGCTTCTGTGATACGCTCCAACTCTGCCAGAGCACGACTCATCCGCTCGCGCTCACTCGCATCTGATAGCATCTCAACCTTCAGTTTCAATGAGGTAATGGGTGTCCGCAAATCATGACCAATTGCTGCGAGCAGCTGGCGTTGGCCAGCCACTGTGGTCTCGAGGCGGCGGCCCATGCGATTGAAAGCACGCAGCGATTCGCGCACGTCATACGGACCTTGCTCGACCAGCGGCTCATGCTTGTAGTCGGACGCCAGCGTATTCGCGGCCTTCGCCATTTGCCTCAATGGATTGATCGCATTCAGGGCGGCCCATATGCCGATGCCAACCATCAGCACGATGAGCATGACGGCCGCCAGGAGAGGTGGACGCGGCTCTTTCACACTGATGTTCTCGGTTCTTATGTTTATCCAATTGCCATTCGCGATCTCGAGCGACACTCTTGCGCGCTGCTGGCTGGCAGATCTCCCACGCTCTGACGGCGGAGGCCTCAAACTCATTGGCCCGGGACGGCCCGGTTCTTCATCCATGAACCTGTCCGGCCGACCGGGAGGACCTGCGAGCCTGTCCCGATCACCCCACCCACTCAGGGAAATACCAATCGGCGTATCCTGCGCTAGCCCAAGATTTTCAAGAACACGTTCGGCTAGCCCCCAGGAGAAAGGCTCAATATAGGGATATTCTGACAGCGAGTAATCGGTTATTTGAAGACGCTCCAGCTCTTTGTCGGAGAGTGAATCGGGCCAATCCTTCGCCTGCAAATCCTCCAAGGCGACCGTCGCAACATGCAGCGCCGTACGTGGCTGGAGCCGTTGCGATGAAATGCTGAATTCCACAATGAAATACGCCAGTAGAAATGTAGACAGCAGAGCGGCTGTCACCAGGATTACAATCCGTGTAAGAAGCGTATCAAGCCTTGCCAGCATCACAGTTTCTTCACATCAGCTGCAAAGACATACCCCCCGCCCCAGACGGTCTGGACGATATCCGGATTCTTGGGGTCGCGTTCGACCTTTTTCCGAAATCGACTCACCTGACTGTCGACACTGCGGTCGAACACGTCTGCGCCTTCGGCATGAGACAGTTCCACGATCCGTTCACGCGACAGCACGATCTGTGGTCGGGCTACAAAGATCATCAATAATTGGAATTCGCCAGTGCTCAGGGAGACGATCACGCCATCATCGCGGGTCATTGTGCGTTTCGCCGTGTCCAGCGTCCAACGGTCAAACTCAAAATAGCGCGTTTTCTCAGGCGTCATTTCTCTTTCGCGACCATTCGCGCGCCGCAGGACCGACCGCACACGCGCAAGCAGTTCCCGCGGGTTGAATGGCTTGCACACATAATCATCTGCGCCGACTTCCAAGCCGACAATCCGGTCGATCTCATCAGTTCTCGCGCTGATGAAAACGATCGGAATTGCGGTGAGCCGAACGATCGAGCGACAAAGACTAATCCCGTCCTCGCCCGGCATCATGACGTCCAACAGGATGAGGTCTGGCTCTTCAGAATGAATCGCCCGGCGCGCAGCGGGTGCATTTTCAGCCGTCGACACGCGATAGCCGTTTTCCGTGAGATAGGATTTCAAATCTTCCCGAATTTCGCGGTCATCATCGATGACGAGAATGTGTTCGGGCGTCGTGGTCTCTGGATCAGGCATCTCCGCAGTCTCCTGAATATGTATCGTCGATCTGATGATTACAAATAGGATAAACTTGTTGCCAAGGTGTGTCGTGACTGCAGTTAAACTGCGCTTCGAACCCCACCGCTCCGGATCATCCCGAATTGCTGGTGTCGCCACCGAAAACCCATACCTTTCGAGTCGGTAATGTCATGTTGCAGACTGCCATATATTGCCATCACTTTCGTCCTAACCGGCATATCCTCTCAACATGGCTGAGGCATCTTGTTCTCATCGACGCAGGGAAACTTCCCCGCACTTTGTCCCCAGAGACTGCATCAAGAGCACTCAATTTGCCTAGTTCCACCCCCTATTCCGGTCGCTCTGAAGAGAAAGTCTCGATCTCAATCACCGAAATCATCGCATCCACCAGGACAGTCCCCGTCCGCTCCTTGAACACCGAGCCTCCCTTTGGGTGCCAAGACCGATGCGATGAGAGGGAGGTGTCACACCCCCCCTACGTCTCACCCTGTGACACCTCCCTCACCCCCTTCTCTTCCCGTTGCAAACGACTGTCAGGAGCAATGAAAGTCACGGTCCTGATGATTGCTGGACTGTCCTTGGTGGCCGCATGCACATCCTCCCCGCGCAAGGGGCCAGGAGCCAGCGGTCGCGATGGCGGAGACCGCGCACGCCCGACTCGGTCGCAAGGCCTGTCTGCCCCACCAGTGGCACTGCTTTTCGTCAGCATGGACAGTAATCACGATCACTTCGTATCGCGCGAAGAAGTTGATAATGGTATTGATCTCGAATGGCGCGCCTTGGCGGGGCCTGATCGGGTACATCAATCTGCGGTGCAGATGTCAAATTGGGCAGCTGAGACCCTTGGCGACCTGAATGCACTCCCCAGCCCTATTGCCTTCGACAGCAATCTGGATGGAACCATCACGGCCTCGGAATTCCGAATACGGCTTATCGATATATTCGGTCGGATCGATAAAAACCGAGATGGGCTTCTATCACGCGCAGAATTTCTGACAGCGCCGCGCGCAGTCGATTCCAACGAACCCACCATGCCGCAGGATAGCCAGCGCCGCGGACCTCCTCCCGGACGACGGCAATAGATTCCGGTGTCTATCCCGAAATCCTCCGCGCTTGTCCGAGCACCAGTTTTCCCGCCAGCGGCCAACAAGCCCGAAGCGTATCCGAAAGAGCCAGTGTTCCAGCCTGGCCCCAGCCTGGCAAGTCTGTGGGCCAGCGCAGGTCTTATCCGAACCGACATAACACGGGGTTTCAATGGCTTGTCAGGAGCGGCCGATGGCGCGCCTCTCGACTTGCACTTGCGCCTGCTATCTCTATTCACAGATCAACAGCCGCTTTCCCGTTATGCGGTGTATGTCTGGCACGCCGACGCAGCTGGCAAGTACTCTGTCTTCAATCGCCTGGATATAAACTATCTACGTGGTATAGGAATCACAGACCAACGAGGACGCGTAAACTTTCGGACCGTGTACCCAGGCACTTATCGGGGACGTCCGCCACATATCCATTTCGAGGTCTATCGCAGCCTGGATACTCTGGGGTTGGGAGTGGCGCCACTGATACGGTCCAGCATCCTGTTTCCCGACATGGTTTCCCGATCCGTCTATACTCGGAACCCGGCCTATGCCGATAGCTTGGACAAGTATGCGGCGCTAAGATTCCAGCTCCCGGTGCTGAACCCAACCGGTGACAAGCGCGCCGTGCAGCTGGCGAGTACGAGTGCCTCCAGCAACTCCACTCTCAGAGCCAGCTTGGACATATTCATCAATGCGGAAGAATGAACCGCGATATCGTTGTGGTTTCGCTCTACTCGACAGGAAGGTCATCACTTGCAAGAATCTTCGTGATGATCGGCTTCATCATTTCGATAAATTGCGGACGTTCATGCTCGGGATGCCTCAGCGTGCGGGCCGGAATGCCGCCAAACAAGGTAAACAACATCTCCGTCCGCAAAACAGGCGTTGTAATTCCGGCATTCTCCAGGACGCCACAAAACTCTTCCCGTATTTCACGATCATAGTTCTGCAAGATCTCGGCAACCGACGGATTTCTCTGCGCCTCGGCAAGAATCTCGAAATTCAAAACCGTTCGGAACGGGTCCTGATGCTTGATAATAATGTCGATGACGAGTGGAGCGATTTGATCTCGGATTTCAGTGCCGCTCAGATTACGGAAGTCTTCCATTCTGTCTTTTTGGCGCAACAATTCGCGCTCCACCACAGCCTCTATCAACAAATCCTTGGACGCAAAGTAATGATACAGATGGCCAACACTGATGCCACATTCTTTGGCGATCCCGGAAATGCCCGCGCCATGGAATCCCTTCTCAACGAAGTGAATCTCAGCGCAGTCCAGAATTTCAGCAACGCGACTCTCACGTTTCGCGGCCGTCTTCGATTTGCTCATAACTGTCATGCAGAAAAACACCTAAATTCCACTATGCCCTCTCCTTGACATGCTGCACCGCAACACTAGATAGAGCGTTCACTCTAGAATTGTTATATTGAAGCCATTCGGCTCGTCAAGGAATCCTCATGGAAGTTCTAAGAAAAAGTATTTCGGCAGCGACCTTGTCCGTCGCCTTCCTGCTGACGGCCTGTGGTAACGAAGGCAGTACAGTAGAGGTTCCGCAACAGCCAGCTCCAGTTGTAAAGACTCTCACGACCGAACTCGTATCGGTCCCCAACGCCGTTGAGTTGACTGGACGCGCGCGGGCCCACGCCGAAGCGGAGATCCGCCCGCAGGTCACCGGCATCATCAAGGAGCGGCTGTTCAAGGAAGGCGACCTCGTCTCGCGTGGACAAGCGCTCTATCAGATTGATGCAGACGAGTATGCCGCAGATGTGCGAAGTGCCGAGGCCGCATTGGCGCGTGCCCAGGCTTCTGCAAATGTCGCAAAGGAAACCGCCAAGCGGTTCGCCGACCTCGCAAAGATCAACGCTGTCAGCCAGCAGGAATATGATCAGGCCGCGGCTACGGCCCAGGAAGCAGAAGCGGATATTGCGCTTCAAAAGGCTGCTCTGGACCGCGCACGCATCGATCTTGCCCGCACCAGGATTTCTTCCCCCATCGCCGGACGCATTGGTCGATCATCGGTCACACAAGGCGCGCTCGTCACTCAAAACCAGACTGAAACACTCGCCAACGTGCTTCAAATCGATCCGATCTATGTGGACCTTACCGTTTCCAGCAATCGCGTCCTCAACATGCGCCGCCAGATTGCGTCCGGGCGGGTTGCCTCCAAGGGAATCGACACGGTGCCAGTGAACATCATCCTCAGCGACGATACAACGTATCCCCTGCAAGGTGAGCTCGAATTCAGCGAAATCAATGTCGACGAAAGTGCCGGTACAGTAGCGGTACGTGCGCTCGTACCAAACCCTGATGGTATTATCCTGCCGGGCATGTTCGTCCGCGCAAACTTCGTTGCCGGCATGTACGAAAATGTCATTACGCTGCCGCAATCGGTCGTCTCGCGGACCCCAACGGGCGAAGCCTCCGTCATGGTCGTCAAAGATGACAACACAATTGAGCAGCGCGCCATCCAAGTCGAGCAATACAACGACAATTCATGGATTGTGCTGGACGGCTTGGAGGAAGGCGAAAGAGTCGCCGTTTCAAATCTTCAAAACCTGCGTGCAGGTGTGACAGTTGATCCGATTTCCAGCGCAGCACAAATATCCGCCGCCCGCGACTCGCGCAGCGAACTGAACTAGCGAACCCTGGACACTCGACATGGCTAAATTCTTTATCGACCGCCCGGTGTTTGCCTGGGTGATTGCAATCATCATCATGCTTGCAGGCGGCATGGCGCTGCGCGCGCTTCCAATCGCTCAGTATCCGGATATCGCGCCCACAACGGTCAGCATTTCAGCGAACTATCCGGGGGCATCCGCCGAAGCAGTCGAGAATGCGGTGACGCAAGTCATCGAACAGCAACTCACCGGCCTTGATGGACTCGACTATATATCGTCGTCCTCGAATTCCAACGGTTCAATGTCGATTACGTTATCCTTTGAGCCCGGCACAGATGCCGATATTGCCCAGGTTCAAACCCAAAACAAAATCTCGCTCGCGACACCGCTTCTGCCGGAAGAAGTGCAGCGTCAGGGCGTGACCGTGAGCAAGGCAAGCGGCAGCTTCCTGCTGGTAACAGCATTTTATTCTCCAAACAGCACACTCAACCAGATCGACATCGGCGACTTTGTTCGCTCCACCGTCTATGACACAATCAGCCGCATCGACGGTGTCGGTAGCGTTCAGGTGTTCGGATCGCAGTACGCAATGCGTATCTGGCTAGAGCCTGAAAAGCTGGCGCAATACCAACTTACTCCGTCTGACGTCACGCAAGCTATCCAGGCCCAGAACGCACAGGTCGCCACTGGCGCACTAGGCGGAACTCCTTCAGTGCCAGGCCAGGAGATCAACGTCACCGTGACGCTTCAATCCCTGTTGTCGACTCCAGAGCAATTCGAGAAGCTGCTGATCCGCACAACGCCTGCGGGTGGATCCGTCCGACTGGAAGATGTCGCACGGGTCGAACTCGGCGCCCAGGATTATTCAACCATCGCTCGCTTCAATGGCAAGCCGGCAACGGGTGTGGCGATCTCTTTGGCGACGGGCGCAAACGCGCTCGAAACAGCCGAGCGAGTCAAGGAAGCCGTCAGGAACATGTCGCCATCCTTTCCAGCCGATCTGGAGTACCAGTTCCCCGTTGACTCGACACCCTTCATCGAAACCTCGATCCATGAAGTTCAGAAAACGCTGTATGAAGCGATTGTCCTCGTATTTGTCGTTATACTGATCTTCCTGCAAAGCTTCCGTGCGTCGTTGATCCCGATCATTGCGGTTCCAGTTGTCTTGCTCGGCACGTTCGCCGTGCTCCTCCTGTTCGGCATGTCCATCAACACACTTACCATGTTCGCCATGGTGCTGGCCATCGGTCTCCTCGTGGACGATGCCATCGTAGTGGTGGAGAATGTTGAACGGGTTATGCATGAAGACGGCCTCTCCCCCTATGATGCCACCGTTAAATCCATGCAGCAGATCACCGGAGCCCTGGTGGGTATTGCCGTGGTCCTATCCGCTGTCTTCGTGCCTATGGCCTTTTTCCCGGGTTCTGCCGGCATTATCTATCGCCAGTTTTCGGTTACGATCGTATCTGCCATGGCGCTGTCCGTGCTAATTGCGGTGGTCTTGTCACCGGCCTTGTGCGCCACACTATTAAAGCCATCCTCCGGGAACGGAAAGTCATGGTACATGACCCCGGCGCGCGCATTCAATTCCGGCTTTGACAAACTCACCAATGCATATGAAGGCGCGGTCACAAGGATCATTCGCCGCAGATGGATCATGCTTGCCACCTTCGCGGTAATCATGGCGGTCACCGGCCTATTGTTTGTACGCCTGCCCACGGCATTCCTGCCCGACGAAGACCAGGGCACATTGATGACCATTGTCCAGTTGCCTGAAAGCGCAACCCTGGAGCGGACTGCTGCCGTGATGGATGATGTGCGGAAGTATTATGCTGCGAATGAAGAAGACAATATCATGGGCCTGTTCACCGTCGCTGGCTTCAGCGTTGTCGGTCAGGGCCAGAACAATGGCATGGCCTTCGCGGCTATGAATGATTGGTCTGAACGGCCGGGTCCTGAAAACTCTGTCCAGTCTATCGCAGGCCGTGCTTTTGGCGGTCTGTCCCAAATCGACGAAGCCCGGATTTTCCCGATCGTTCCCCCGCCTATTCGGGAGATGGGCAATTCGAACGGCTTTGATCTCTACATTCAGAACACAGGCGGACTTACCCACGCTGAATTTGTGGATGCCCGGAACCAACTTCTCGGCATGGCCTCTCAGGATCCGCGCCTGATGGGCGTCCGCCCGAATGGCAGCGAAGATGGTCCACAGTTCAAGATGAATCTCGACTACCAGAAAGCTCAAGCTCTCGGCGTGTCTGTTGCCGATGCCACAAGTGTCCTGTCCGTTGCCTTCGGGGGAAGCTATGTGAATGACTTCATCGACCGGGGCCGTATCAAGCGTGTCTATGTTCAAGGGGATGCGGAAGACCGTATGCAACCGGAAGACATTTCCAAGTGGCACGTGCGCACCTCGTCCGGCGAGATGACTCCGCTTGACGAGATCGTGTCCGGCGAATGGTCATATGGTTCTCCCCAGCTCCAGAGATTTGGCGGCGTACCCGCAATCAATATTCAGGGATCTCCGGCAGAGGGCGAAAGTTCCGGTGTAGCCATGCAGATCATGGAAGACATGGTCAGCCAGTTGCCTGGCAACATCTCTCTTGAATGGAGCGGGCTCAGCCGTCAGGAGCGCCAAGCTGGCAACCAGGCAACGATGCTATACATTCTGTCCCTTCTCTTTGTATTCCTCTGCCTAGCTGCTCTTTATGAAAGCTGGACAATTCCAGTCTCGGTCCTGCTGGTCGCCCCGCTTGGCGTTACGGGCGCTGTATCTGCGGCAAACCTCTTTGGTCTCGCTAATGACGTCTTCTTCCAGGTCGGCCTCTTGATGACTGTTGGTCTCGCCTCCAAGAACGCGATCCTGGTCGTCGAGTTCGCGCGGACCCTCGAAGATCAAGGCAAGGACGTTGTCACGGCGACCATCGAAGCCGTACGGCAGCGCATTCGCCCCGTCTTGATGACGTCGTTTGCTTTTGGCTTTGGTGTCTTGCCACTCGCCCTCAGTACCGGCGCAGGCTCAGAAAGCCGAAATGCAATGGGCTGGATCATGGTGGGTGGCGTTATAGCCGCCATGACCTTCAGCCTGCTGTTCGCCCCTCTCTTCTATGTTCTAGTTCGCCAGGTTACGACGCGCCTGCGCGGTCAACGCCCTGCCACGTCCGGAGATCAAGCATGAGCCGTCAAAAATACCTCGCCGCCCCGCTCAGTGCGCTTGTCCTGACCGGCTGTGTCAATCTGGCACCAGACTATGAGCGCCCGATAGCGCCCGTGCCGACAGAGCTTCCCATTTCGGAGCCTTCGGTGACTGGGGTCTCCACACTTGCATGGCAAGACATCGTTCAGTCGGATGAGTTGCGTGCACTGATCGATCTGTCGCTGGACCAGAACCGCGACCTGCGAACTGTCGCCGCCACTGTCGAAGTGGCACGTGCGAACCTCGTCACGTCTCGGTCAGGTTTCTGGCCGACCTTCACCGGGTCCGGTAGCGCGCAGAAGGGCGGCACCTTTCGGGATGACGCAACATATTCGTCTTCCTTCGGTGACAGCACTTCCGCGCAAATAGGAGTCTCTGCTTGGGAACTAGACTTCTTTGGGCGTATCCGGAACACGAACGACGCCGCCCTGCAGACCTATCTGGCGAGTGTCGAAGGCGAACGCGCCACCAAGATTTCCCTGGTGGCATCTGTCGCGGAAGCGTGGCTCCAACTCGCGGCAGACCAGGAATTGCTGAGACTGGCCGAACAGACGGCGAGCAGTCAGAATGAAAGCCTCGACCTCACACAGGCTCTGTTCGATGCGGGCACTGCCAGCGAGATCGACTTGCGTCGGGCCTCGGCGTCTGTTGCGTCAGCCCAGGCACAAGCGGCAGAGTTCCGGGCAACTGTCCGCCGAGACCTGAATACCCTGCGTTATCTGGTGGGAACAGACTTGCCACCGTCCATTGAAGCGCACGTCGAGCTGACCCCATCTCCCGTTGTACTTGACCTGCCGGTTGGCCAGACTTCCTCAGTTCTGTTGCGCCGCCCGGATGTCATTCAGGCAGAACGCAATCTATTGGCGGCCAATGCCAATATAGGCGCTGCACGCGCTGCCTATTTCCCATCGGTCTCCCTGAACGGCGGTGCGGGCGTAGTCGGCGGCGACCTGGCGGATCTGTTCGAAGGCGACTATGCGACGGGCTGGACTTTTACGCCGAGTGTTTCGGTGCCCATCTTTGACTTCGGCACGAGACGCGGAAATCTGGACGCAGCCCGCGCGAATGCCGACGCGGCTCTCGCAGCCTATGAAGGCACCATTCAGCAGGCCTTCCGCGAAGTTGCAAACGCCCTCGCCGTATCCGAGACAATCTCCAGCAGACTGGATGCTCTGGAACAGCTTGCTGACGACACAGGCGTCACCTTCTATCTGTCGCAAGAGCGCTTCAAATCAGGCCTTGATGATTATCTGACGGTGCTGGATGCCCAGCGTGAAAACTACAATGCTCAGCAACAACTCATTCTCGCCAACCTGGATCGCGGCCTGAATAGTCTTGCCCTTTACCGCGCGCTGGCGGTCTGGGATGCTTCTCTGGATGAGGCTTCCGGGGATTAAACTCGCTCACGCCCCACGGGCACGAGAAAGATAATTCGACAAATATTTTGTATGTTGAAACAAAACATACAAAACCTCTGGACATGAAGGCATACTATATACGATATCCGCGAAATTCAGGTAACCTTACCCTCCGGGAGTCATGAGCATGCAGATCGGCGTTCCAAAAGAGATCAAGAACAATGAGTTTCGGGTCGGCCTTACGCCGGAGAGCGTCAGCGAATTCACCGCGCGCGGGCACAAGGTACTGGTGGAAACGCAAGCAGGCATGGGCATTGGCGCAACAGACGATGCGTATCGCGCCGTCGGCGCGGAGATCGCGGAGACAGCCGCAGATGTGTTCGCCACTTGCGAGATGATCATCAAAGTGAAGGAGCCGCTGGCACCCGAACGCACACAATTGCGGCCCGGCCAGATCCTGTTCACCTATCTCCATCTGGCTCCAGATCCGGAACAGACGCAGGATCTGATGAAATCCGGCGCGACGTGTATCGCCTATGAAACCGTGACCGACCGCACCGGCGGCCTGCCCCTGCTCAAACCGATGAGCCAGGTTGCCGGACGTCTCGCCGTTCAGGCCGGGGCCTCGGCCCTGGAAAAAGCAAAGGGCGGCCGCGGCGTGCTGATTGGCGGCGTGCCGGGCGTACACGCCAGCCGGGTCGTGATCATTGGTGGCGGCGTGGTCGGCTTCAATGCGGCACAAATGGCCGTCGGCATGCATGCGGACGTTACCATCCTCGACCGCAATCCGGATGTGCTCGAACGCCTCGCCACGCATTTCGAGGCTGGCGCGAACACAGTTTATTCGACCCGGGCAACGCTGGAACAGGAAATTGCCCAGGCCGATCTCGTAATCGGCGCGGTGCTCGTCCCCGGTTCTGCAGCGCCGAAACTCATCACGCGCGAAATGTTGTCTATCATGCAGCCCGGCGCAGTGATGGTGGATGTCGCAATAGACCAGGGTGGTTGTTTCGAAACCTCCCATCCCACCACGCATGATGCGCCAACTTATGTGGTCGATGACATCGTCCACTATTGCGTGGCGAACATGCCCGGCGCCGTAGCACGCACATCCACCTACGCGCTCAACAATGCGACTTTGCCCCATGCTTTGCGAATCGCTGACAAGGGTTGGAAGGCCGCACTCAAGTCGGATCCGCACCTGGCAGCAGGCCTCAACGTCTGGGATGGCAAAGTTACGTGCGAAGCTGTCGCGGAAAGTCTGGAACTAGAGCTAACGCCATTGGCGGAAGCGCTCGCCTCGCGTTCCGGAAAAGTGGGGTCAATTGGTGAGTAGTTCTGCTCGCAATTCGGCGCAGCCCGCAGGCAGTTCAGCGTTGAACATCCTGGTCTCAAACGCTGATACCGGTTGGAACAGGCGCAGGCTGTTGGTCAGGAAAACCCTGTCTGCGGATCGAAGATCATCAAGCGAGATCGACCGCTCCGAAACGCCGAAATCGCCAACACGCCCCCTACCCAAAATCCAGTTCCGCATCACACCGGGCAGAGCGCCATCCCCAACGGGCGGCGTGAAGATAGCTCCATCCATCTGCACGAACACATTCGCCACACTGGCACAGGCAAGATGCCCAGCGGGCGAGAAAAAGAACGCTTCATCAAAACCAGCTTGAACTGCCGCGCGCAATGCAACGATATTGTCTGTGTAGGACAAGGTCTTGTAGCGAGCCGTGATGGAAGTTGGATTGCGCAGGATCGTGCTTTTGTGCACTCGCACAGCATCTGGCGTCAGACTCACACTATATTCTGAAACACGCGCGATGAGGGTCGGCGAAGCCGCCATATCATCCGCGAGCCCGCGAACCCCAGCGCCGCGTGTGACCGTGATACGCAATGCACCCGACGCAGAGTCTTCAATCGCCGTATCCATGACATGAGCAACGGCCTTGCGCTCAAGATCAATGCCCAGTGCAGCAGCACCTTCGATCAAGCGGTCCAAGTGTGCATCGCGCAGAATGACGCGTCCATCGCTGACGAGCGACGTGTCGAACACGCCATCTGCCAACAACAAGCCGCGGTCCCGCAGGTCAAACAGTTCGGACTGGTCAGACAAGGCAGACGGCTGAGACAAGATCATTCCGGTTTCCAGTTCTTCGCGAGCTGTACAAAATTCCTGATCAGCTCAGCGCCATGCTCGGTAAGCACAGACTCTGGGTGAAACTGGACACTGAATAGCGGAAAGTATGTGTGTGACAGCGCCATAATGTCTCCCTCCGCAGATACCGCATCAATTTGAAATTGGTCCGGCAAATCATCAAATGTTGCCACGAGAGAATTGTACAGACCGACATCAAAAGCGCGGGGCAAGCCGGCAAACAAGGCTCCGCCCTGCACTGACAACGTTGTGGTGCGTCCATGGCGGGGAAAATTGGACCTGACAATCTTGCCCCCAAAAACCTGCGCGATCGCCTGGTGCCCAAGACACACTCCGAGAACTGGCAGCTTCCCAGCGAAGTACTGAACTGCTTCCAAGCAGATCCCTGCCTCATTCGGTGTACATGGTCCCGGCGACAGGACGAGCGCTTGAGGCGCAAGATCGGTGATTTCATGGAGAGTAATCCGGTCACTATCAACGACCGTCACATCCGCGCCTTCGCATGTCAGATAGCGCGCGAGATTATGAACGAAACTGTCGCGATTGTTGAGCACGAGGATCATGCCTTCTTCCCCACCCGGAACAGGGACGGCGCGATCCGCTCTGCCTTCAGCTCTGACTCTGCCAGCTCGCCAACCGGGTCCGACATCAAAGTGATACCCCCGCCGGCCAACAGCGTGCTCTCTGTCGGCAAATGATCAATCGTACGGATCAGGATGTTGAAATCCAATGCACCATCAAAACCGACATACCCAATAGCTCCGCAATACGCGCCACGAGGACGTTGCTCCAGTTCGTCAATGATTTCCATCGCGCGCAATTTCGGCGCGCCTGTGATGGATCCACCGGGAAACACTGCCTTGAACAGGTCAATGCCATCCTTGTCGTCCGACAAGTCGCCCTCAATGGTCGAAACGAGGTGATGAAGATTGGAGAATGTCTCCAAGCGGCAAAGCGATGTCACTTCAACCGATTCAGGTTCGCACACGATGGACAAATCATTCCGTAGAAGGTCAGTTATCATGATGTTCTCGGCGCGGTCCTTCTCAGAGGCCAACAGGCCTGCCTGCGCCAGATCGTCCTCGATCAGGTCAGCCTCGCGTCTGACGGTTCCCTTGATCGGCTCCGCCACGACTCGCCCCGTGGCCGAAGCGGAGATCAAGCGCTCTGGCGATGCGCTTGCCAGAACACGCCCTTGAAAATGGCCGAACGCCGCGAAGGGCGCAGGCGTCCGCTCGCGCATCTGCAGGTAGTTGGAAAAAGCCGATGACACGTCGCAATGCGATGCCACCCAATTCTGCGCAATGTTGGCCTGATAAATGTCGCCATCCAGAATATAATCCTGTGTACGCTTTACGGCCGCAACATAATCAATAGCCTGATCCGGGTGTGACCAGCCCAATGGCACGTCGACATCCGGGGCGCGCCGCGTGTCGCCAAGACGGGTCAGCACCTCCGCAATCTTCGCATCTGCCAGCGCGTCATCCTCTTCTGCGTTCGTCGCCCTCAGCCCGGCCGACATGACCCAAGTCTTCTGACCCTCAAGATCGAATGCCAGCAACGTGTCGTACAAGTTGAATTCAATCAAATCAGAGCGCGGCATGTGTCGCGACTGGAATCGCTCAAGGAAGAGTGGCGCAGCGTCATAGGAAACATAGCCCGCCGCGCCGCCTTGGAACGGGGGACCTTCCGCAATGCGCTGCCGTTCGGTGCTGCGTATCCAGGCCCTTACTTCGTCCGCCCTGTCTGCGAAGCCATCCTCACCGCGTGACAGCTCCTCCGCACGAACCTGCAAAGTCGCGATTGGTGCAATGCAGAGATATGACCAGCGTGATGAAGGGTGATCGGTATCCGCGCTATCGAGCCAGAGGGTTGCCGCATCGCCATAGAAAAGTGTGGCGGCCCGGACGGGATCACATGAGTCTAGAAGAGCGTAGCGCATTCAGATGCCTGGTCAGGAAATGTATACGCCTTGGCTAGACCAACAGGCCCGCAGCAAGTCAATTGCACACACGCATTGAGAATGACTTGCAGGCGCATATTCGCGCATGTTAGGAGGCGAAACTCCACCAGACCGCGCCGAACTTCAGACGGCGCAATACAGATAATGAGCCCTGACGGAATGAGCCTCTCCCAGACCGCCCCCGCAAAACGCGCATCCTTGAAAATGTTCATCAAGCGTCAGGTGCGAACCGTTCACTGGATGTCTGGCGCGCTCTGTCTTGTCGGCATGATGCTGTTCGCGGCGACTGGCATTACGCTCAATCATGCCAGCGATCTTACCTCAAAGCCAAAAACCATCGAAGGCGAGAGCATCCTGCCAGGCGAGCTGGTCACGCTACTTGATGAACATGCGAAGACTGGCGCCGAGTCCGGCCTGCCCGCCGAGGTCGCGACCTATCTCAAATCTGAGACGAGCTTTGATACAACAGGCCGCCCGGTCGAATGGACCGATTTTGACGCGTATATCACCCTGCCCCGGCCCGGTGGAGATGCCTGGATCAGCATTGACCGTGAGACCGGCGAAGTCATGTTCGAAAAAACCAGTCGCGGCGCGGTCGCCTATCTCAACGACCTGCACAAGGGCCGAAATACTGGCTTCGCCTGGACATTGTTTCTCGACCTGTTCGCCATTGCAGTTGTCTTGTTCTGTGCGTCTGGGCTCTGGTTGCTGCAGATGCATTCCACGCGCCGCCCCAGCACATGGCCACTTACGATTGCGGGCTTTGCCTTGCCGATCCTGCTGCTTTTTGTTTTCACACATACCTGACGGCCGACACGCGGGCATTTGTCGCCAGCGTCAGCACTGCTCCACAGATCTTTCTGCTACGGCTTGGCCAACCTCGTCCTGAATAATCCATTACAGGACAAGTCCGTCAGAAACCGCCACTGTACCTGTTGAAATCCTTTCTGCTCGACGGAGTCAGTTGACTCAATGTGATAAGAACAAATAATGAACAAATGGCCTCAATCCCATCTTCCCTGAAGGACGCGTTTCATAGCTTCCCGCCTCAGCAGCAGCCGAGCCTGTCTTTTCCACTCGGTCTGGGAGAGGTAGGTGTCCATGAGATCTGCGAGGCCTCACACGGGGACTTTCCGGCGATGACCGGCTTTGCGCTCGCGGCACGCACACGTCGCAAGGGCCCTGTTATCTGGATCCGCCAGTCCAGCCTGAAACAGGCCCATGGCGGCCTCCTTCAGGCTGGCTGCCGAGAAGTCGCCCCGGACCTGCCCCCAAGCCTGAACATCACCCCGCGCAAGCCTGCAGAAGCTCTCTGGGCCACCGAAGAAGCCATCCGCTCCGGTGTGGCCTCACTGGTGATTGCAGAATTGGAGGATGCCAGTTTCACCGCCTCGCGCCGTCTCGCACTTGTATCCGGGCGGCATGGCACGCCGGTCATCCTGTTGATGCCCTATACGCGGGACGGCGCCACCGCTGCCAATGCCCGGTGGCGTCTTTCCCCCCGTCCCTCATCCCTCAACCGTTATGACACGCATGCCCCCGGAGCGCTCCGCTGGAAGGCTGTGCTCGAACGGTCCCGCCAGGCCCCGCACATGGCAGGGCAATCCTTTGATCTGGAGCTTGACGATGAAACGCTATCTTTGCGTGTGGTTTCCGGACTGGCCGCTGACCCGGCTCCGGCGCGCTCGCCGCGGCCTCAGGACCGGATCGGCCCGCCCGGCCTCCGGCAAACCGCCTGATCCCCACCTGCCCTTTGCCCTGCTTGAAAACAGCACCAAGGGTCTGCGCATCGCCGCTGCCAATGACCCTGCCCGTCAGCTTGGCATAACAGAGGGGTTGGTCTTCACCGATGCACGGGCCCGCGTGCCCAACCTTGTTACCGAGGACATGGACCCGGTCGCCGACATCCGTGCCCTGTCCGCACTTGGCGACTGGATGATCCGGTTTACGCCGCTGATCGCGATCGATGGCACTGACGGCCTCATCCTGGAGACCACGGGGTGCGAACACCTCTATGGCGGCGAACTGGCCATGATGGAGACACTATCCGATCTGCTGGAGCGCAATGCCATCCCGCACAGGCTGGGCCTTGCCGGCACGCTGGGCGCAGCCTCCGCTCTGTCCCGTGCCGCGCCGGGCACCTGCCTGAAAGAAGGCGAAGAACAGGCTGGCCTTGCCGAACTTCCCGTCGCAGCCCTGCGCCTGTCGCCTGACGCCGAAACCCTGCTGCGCCGCTTCGGCCTCACGCGGATCGGCCAGCTTTACGGCATCGATCGTAAAGCTCTGGGGCGGCGCTTCCAGTCAAGATCCGCCGCCGATGCGGTACTCCTAAGGCTCGACCAGGCCTTGGGCCTGCGCCATGAACCACTGGCGCCCCTGCGTCCCCTGCCGATCCGATCCGCCCGGTTGAACTGTCCGGAACCGATTGCCACCAGCGAAGCCATCGGAATTGGCCTCGAACAACTGGCGCAGGATCTGTGTGAGGCCCTCGGTGCGGCTGGTCTCGGCGCGCGGCACTTTCTGCTCATGGCTTTCAAGTCTGACGGTACACGCGCTGAACTGGAAGTGAAGACCGCCCGCCCTGCGCGTGAGCCGAAACACATTCTCCGCCTGTTTCGTGAACGGATCGATTCGATTGACCCCGGCTTTGGTATCGACCTGCTTTTGCTCGAAGCCCATCGCACGGACAGGATGGAGACCAGCCCTATGGCGCTGTCGGGCGACCTCGCCTCAGCGGACATGAACACTGCCGCCCTGTCCGCGCTGGCCGACCGGATCATGGCCCGGCTGGGCGAACACACCGTAAGCCTTGTCCAACCACGAGAGAGTCATGTGCCGGAACGCGCCGAACGGCAAGTGCAGTTCATCGGCGATGTCCCGGTCCTCGCCACCCACAGCACGGCTGCCGGACCGCGCCCCATTCGCCTCCTGTCCTCACCGGAACGCATCACAGTCATGGCCGAAGTGCCGGACGGCCCGCCGCTGCGCTTCATCTGGCGTCGCGTGCCGCGTACAGTGACGCGGGCCGACGGACCTGAACGGATCGCTCCGGAATGGTGGACCCATATTGCCGTGCCACAGCCCCCACCAGCGCTGAGAGGCCAGGCCCGCCAATGGCTCACCCCCAAAATGGACCCGCGTGCCGATGCTGCCCAGATCGCGCATGTGCGCGCAGATCTCGAGGCCATGCTGGATGCCCCATCCGGACCGGTAAAGCTCCTCCCGCGCGCGCGGGACTATTACCGTGTAGAGGACGCGGCGGGACGGCGTTATTGGCTGTTCCGCGAAGGACTTTATGGCGATGGGCGTGGCGGCGCGCCCGAATGGTATGTACACGGCCTCTTCGCATGACCGACTATGCCGAGCTCTCTACTACGACGAATTTTTCTTTTTTGCACGGTGCCTCACATGCAGAAGAACTCGTCCTGACCGCCAAACAATTGGGGCATGTCGCCATCGGTGTTGCAGACCATAATACGCTTGCCGGTGTCGTGCGCGCCCATATCGCGGCAAAAGAAGCCGGCCTGCCTCTCCTCGTCGGTGCGCGCCTCGTGCCGACGGACGGCCCGGAAGTGATTTGCTATCCAAAGAACCGGACAGCTTATGGGCACCTTTCGCACCTTTTATCGGCCGGTAAATTGCGAGCGGAAAAAGGCGACTGCCTGATCACGCTGGAAAACATTCTTGCCCATGCCGAAGGACAGGTCTTCATTTTCCAGCCGCCGGACAAGTTAGACACGACCTTTGCCGAAGTCCTGGAACGGTTCGCGGCACGCGCGCCAGGCAACGTCTATGTGGCGGCCAGCTATGCCTATCATGGCCGTAATCGGGAACGGATTGCCCGCCTCGCCGATTTTTGCGCCTGGCAGGGTGTGCCGATCGTGGCGACAAATGACGTGCTCTACCATACCCCGGAACGCCGCCCGCTGCAGGACGTGCTCACCTGCATCCGCACGCACTGCACGATAGAGCAAGCAGGCTACCGACTGGAGGCCAATGCTGAACGTCATTTGAAATCACCAGACGAAATGGCTCGACTTTTCAAAGGGTTCGAGCCAGCCTTGCATCGAACCGTCGAGATCGCAGAGCGCTGCAACTTCAGCCTAGATGAGCTTTCCTACGAGTATCCCGACGAACCTGTCCCGGTGGGAAAGACACCGCAGGAACACCTTCATGACCTCACCTGGAAAGGCGCGCAATGGCGCTATCCGGATGGCATTCCAGGCAAAGTCAGCGCCGCCCTCAACAAGGAGCTCGCCCTGATTGAGGAGCTGGATTATGCGCGCTATTTCCTGACCGTGAACGATATCGTGGCTTGGGCACGCGAGCAGGACATCCTATGCCAGGGGCGTGGCTCCGCAGCGAATTCGGCAGTTTGCTATTGTATAGGAATCACCAATGTAGACCCGGCCCTGACCAGCCTCCTGTTCGAACGATTCCTGTCAAAGGAACGCAAAGAGCCACCGGATATCGATGTCGATTTTGAACATGAGCGCCGCGAGGAAGTCATTCAGTATGTCTACAATCGCTATGGCCGACACAAGGCGGCCCTGACCGCCACGGTGATTTCCTATCGACCGCGCTCGGCCGTGCGGGAGGTCTGCAAGGCGCTCGGCCTGACCGAAGATATATCCGCCGCCCTCGCCGGAACGGTCTGGGGTAGTTGGGGCAGCGCCATCAATCCAGATCAGATCCGCCAGGCCGGGCTCGACCCGGCCAATCCAATGATCCGCCGGGCCATTCTGCTCACCCAGCAGCTGATTGGTTTCCCGCGGCACCTGTCACAGCATGTCGGCGGCTTTGTTCTGACGCGCGGACCCTTGGTCGAGACAGTCCCCATCGGCAATGCCGCCATGGACGAGCGCACTTTCATTGAATGGGACAAGGACGATATTAATGCCCTCGGTATCATGAAGGTGGATATTCTGGCCCTCGGCATGCTGACCTGTATCCGGAAGGCATTTGACCTGCTTCAGCTGCACAAGGGGTTGGAGTATACACTCGCCACCATCCCACAGGATGATGAGGCCACGTATGAGATGCTCTGCGAAGGTGACAGCCTCGGTGTATTTCAGGTGGAAAGCCGGGCACAGATGAACATGCTGCCGCGCCTGCGGCCACGTACTTTCTATGACCTTGTAATCGAGGTCGCGATCGTCCGGCCCGGCCCCATTCAGGGTGATATGGTGCATCCCTATCTGCGTCGCCGGAAAGGCCTTGAAACCATAACTTATCCTTCACCGGCACCTGAGCATGGACCGCCAGATGAACTCGAACGCATCCTCAGTCGCACGCTGGGCGTGCCCTTGTTTCAGGAGCAGGCGATGCAGATTGCCATGGATGCTGCAAAGTTCTCAGCCGATGAAGCCAATGGTCTGCGCCGGGCGATGGCCACTTTCCGCAAAATGGGGACGATTGGCAACTATCAGGACATGATGGTCGAGCGTATGATCGCGCGCGGCTATGATGCGACCTTCGCGGCACGATGCTTCGACCAGGTGAAGGGCTTCGGCGAGTATGGATTTCCAGAAAGCCATGCCGCTTCCTTTGCCCACCTTGTTTACGTCTCGAGCTGGCTAAAGCGGCATCATCCGGATGTTTTCTGCGCAGCGCTGCTGAACAGCCAGCCCATGGGCTTCTATGCGCCCGCGCAGATTGTGCGGGATGCCCGCGAGCATGGCGTGGAAATCCGTCCCGTGGATGTGAATCTTTCGGATTGGAACAATACGCTGGAACCAACGGACGGGACATATTGTGCTGTTCGTCTCGGTTTCAGACAGGTGGACGGTCTGCGCGAAGACGAGATGGAAGCGATGATGATTGCCCGGGGCAATGCCTACGACCACCCAGAAGATATTCGCCGACGAGCAAGAGTCAGCCGCCGGTCGCTTGAACTACTCGCCGCAGCAGATGCATTCGGCTCAATGCAGCTTAGCCGGCGCGAGGCCCTATGGAGCGTACGTGGCGAAACCAGCGGCAACACGCTGCCCCTGTTCGCTGCAGCTGATGCGGCAGAACAGGGAGCCGAACAGGTGCCAATACTCCCCCTCATGCCGCGCTCAGAACAAGTCCTGCAGGATTACCAAACGACCCGCCTCTCATTGAAGGACCATCCGGTCTCCTTTCTGAGAGCGGGCTATAACAGGATGGGCGTCGTCTCAACGCAGGAGGCGTGCCATTTGCCAAATGGTGTACGGGTTCAAACGGCAGGTGTCGTACTGGTGCGTCAACGCCCGGGTTCGGCCAGCGGGGTCTGTTTCATCACCATTGAGGACGAGACCGGCATCGCCAATCTGGTTGTCTGGCCGAACGTGTTCGAACGCTTTCGGCCAGTCGTGATGGGTGCGCGTGTCTTGATGGTGAAGGGCCGCGTTCAAACCGCCGACAATGTTACCCACATCGTGGCGAACCAGTTGATAGACCGGACGGGAGACCTTGTTCACCTGTCAGAGGATATTGGAGATGATCCGTTGAAAAGGGTTCTCGACCGCGCCGACGAGGTCACACGCCCAATTCCCGAACGCAAGGGCCCGGCACAACGGACAAGCGGTCAACACCCCCGCAATGTCCGAGTGATCCCGCGAAGCAGGGACTTTCATTGAAGTCAGGCATAGTTTGCCTCAGCCAGCCTGAACAGTCGTCGCTGGCTCTGCACTGAACCGCTTGGACCAAAGCGCCTTCGCAACAAAAGCTCCCCCTGTGGCAAGCAGAGCCACGGAGATGGTCACCATGTAGGCATTGGTCCAATCCATGTCGCCGCGCAGCAGATGAACCAGAGATGCAGAGAGCAAGGCCGCGCCAAAGATTGCACGAAACATCAGGCCCGCCGACGCTGCACTCATCCATGCAGTTGCAACACCTGAAAACACGATTGATCCAAGCCAGAACATCGCGATCAGCCAACCGCCACTGACACCCAGAAGACTAACCGTCAGCGTAATCGGGAACATGGCCATACTGCCCCAGATCCAACCACTCCACATCGCTTCCAGACGCGGTGCCGCACGCCCCTTCTCGCGGCGCTTGAGGAAATAGATGTTCAAGCCGGTGGCAACGACAATACAGAGCATGATGCCCAACAGGAAATAGATCGACTTCATCAGCGCGCCGCCGAAATCACCGAAATGAAGCCGATACATCGACATGGCGATCTGTTGACCAACCGGCCCGTCGGAATTGTGCCCGGTCGCAAGCAACTTGCCATCCGTCGAATAGGTATAGGTTTCCCCATAAATCAGGCGATTGGTCTCGTCGCCATAGATCTCGATGTGCTGACTTTTGGTTCCAGGCTCATGAATGATCACAATGAAAGGGTTTGCCTCAGGTATATCGCGATCGAGATTGATGAGCGCCGTATCCACGCCGGTAATGGGTGCAGGCGTGGCGTCAGCTTCGAGGATTTCACCGCCGAAGATCGCCTCACTAAGTTTCTTTGTGTCGCCACCAAAATTGGTCTGTGCAAAAACGAATGCCACGACACCGAACAGTCCGATCATCGCACCAGTTCCCGCCACAGCAATGAGGAAAGGCGTCGTCCAGACGCTGAGACGATTATGAAGGTCGGCCTGAGCCAGCCGCGCCTGGCCGGTGCGCCGAAATCGGAAAGCATCCCGGAAGATACGCGGATGCGCGAGCAGTCCCGAGACTGCCATAGACACGAGCATGACACCAAATATGGCAACAATGATGATGCCGAGACTGTGCGGCATGGTGAGATAGTAATGGAGTTCAATAAGGAAATCGTTCCAAGGCGCCTCCAGTTGGCGCACGAATTCACCGGACTCATTCAACACGAATATGCCATTGTCCCCACCAGCCACAAACCGGGGCCAGTTTTCCCGCGGAGGATACATGTAGAGATGCGTCGTTTCGGGATCGCGCTTGAGCACTTCTTCGGCAGTCGCTTGCATCACGGATGGAGAAACTTCGTGCACCGTCGGAGTGCCCGCTTGCTCCCACCATTCCAGCTCGTCCTCAAACACGGCAATCGTGCCACTCACACAGATGACAAACAGCAAAGCGCTGATTACCAGCCCCATGACAGAGTGCGCCGACAGGGCGGAATCAACACGTTCACTTGAAGATTTTGGCCAGAGGGATTTTGCCATAGGAAGAGTCTCGACAAGCTAAATGAGAGCGGCGCAGAGCACGGCCGCCAAGGCGACCACCACATAGACGCTGCGACGTAATTTGCGTTTTTCCATGAGCACCAACGTGCTCAATACGGCCCATAGGGATAAGCTGACGAGGAAGGCCACCACCACGGCATTCGTCGGATTGCCTATTTCCGGTTTGGTAAGGCGCAGGAGCGCCCCTCCAGCATATAGAGAGATCGCACCTGCAGCCGGTCCGGCCAGCAGAAACGTCCATATTCCGGAACCGATGTCGGCTGTCATCTGCAAGGGTGACCGGCGTGCGCGATCAGGTACCTCGCGATTTCGGACAGGCGCTTGCAGGCCGTTGGTTCCGCGCAGCCCCGGCAGAGTGATCGCCCCGGCCACGATCAGCATCAGGAGCGAGGCGACCTGTGCGACACCGCGATCAAAATTGACAATAAACCATACGACAAGACTTGCGGCCACCAGCGCCCATCCGAGCACCAGAAGGAACGGGCGCCCCGGCTTGCGCCACACTGCGAAGAGCAGCGCAAGACCGAATAAGCCTCCGACCGAGGCAAGGATCGCCAAGATATAGTCAGCATGGCTCATATAGCGCCCGCCTTAGAATTTGTAGCGCAGGCTGGCTACGACCGTTCGGCGCTGGCCAGGAAAACAATCCCCCCGCGTCAAGCAACCCGTGAGGTAGTCTTCGTCGGTCAGATTGCGTGCATTGACCTGAAAATCCCATGTGTCCCACTCGTAACCGACCATCAGGTCGCCTAGCGTATAGTCTGGCGTCACGTAGCGGACGGTTCCGTTCTCGGAAACGGTCTCGCCCACATAACGGATACCTGCGCCTGATTTGAAACCGGACCAACGACCGTCTGGACGCCATGTAGTCCACAGAGACGCCTGCGTTTCCGGTGCAGCCGCCAACTGGAATCCGTTCGGGTCTTCCGCATCGAGCGTGGAAATGGATGCCTGCAGATAGACTTCATCAATCTGAACGTGGCTCTCGAATTCGAAGCCTTTCAGCTTGCCAACGCCTTCCTGTTGCGAGGCGGCACCCGGCAGGGAGTTCGGGTTGGACAAATTGGAGATTTCGATGTCGAAATAGTTGAACGTGATCAATCCCGGTAAGGCTTCAGGTTCATACTTGATACCCACTTCATACTGACGGGCTTCCTGAGGTTTCAGCGGATTGTTGGTGAGCGTATCAGTTCCGACAACGGTCTCGAAGGATTCCGAATAGCTGGCATATGGCGCAAAACCGTTTTCGAATCGATAGAGTACGCCAACGCTGGTCGATATCGCGTCGTCATCCTGGACGGTCGTACCGCTGTCATTCTCGACACTATCGCTGCGCAGGCCCAGCGTGAAACGCCAGTTTTCGTAGGATATCTGGTCGGAAAGATAGATGCCGAAGTCTTCGACGTTCGAAGCGGGTGTGTCACTGTAGATCGCGTCAAATGTCGCCTGGTCTGGATAGTTTCCATAAACCGGGTTCGCCAGATCGAGAACATAACGGAAGTCGCCGGCCAGAACCCCACCGCCGAAATAGTATGCAGAGTCACTGTCGGTTTCGACGTCTTGATACTGCATCCCGGCGAGGACATGGTGATCGAACTTACCGGTGGAAAATTCTGCGCGGAGGCGCAAGTCGCCTGCCATCTGGTCGAACGTATTGTCACCTTGATAGAATGTACGGGGCACGGTCGTGTCGGTGAACGTCAGCCCCTGCAGGTCTGCCGCAGCCTGCAAGGCAGGTGTGGCATCGAGAATCTGGTTCAGATAGCGCGGACCGTAGAAGACCGGCCAAGCTTGTTGATAGTCGGCCTCGCCGGACCGCCAAAGCGCCGTGCCCTCCAGCTTGAACACATCATTGATGCGATGTTCACCCAACAAGGTAATTTGCTGTGAGTCCGTATTATAACGGTTGAAACCAGGCTCACCGGCATAGACATTGTTGTTCAGGTAGCCGCCTGAAGAACTGAGCGGATTGAGCGTACCTTCGACCGGAATGAACTGGGCGGCTGCATCGCTATCGGTATCCTGAAGAAGTCCAATCACTGTAAACTTGGTATCTGTCGTCGGCAACCAGCTGAGTGATGGCATGAAAACCGTCGTCGTCTCGTCAACCTGATCAATCTGCGTACCTGTGTCGCGATAGAGGCCAACCAGACGATACAGCAGCTTGCCATCTGAACCTGCGACTGGCCCGGTTACGTCACCTGCAATCTGGTAGTGATCGTTGTTTCCCACTTGTGCCGCGATCTCGCCGCCAAAGTCTTCCAACGGCGTTTTCGAAACATAGTTGACGATACCGCCCGGTGACCCCTGACCATAGAGTACCGAAGCTGGACCTTTGAGCACTTCAACTTGCTCAATCGTGTATACGTCGGCACGAGTGGAGTTGTAGCTACCGAAGAGTTCCTGAATGGAGTCACGATAACGCGGTATGCTTAGACCACGGGAGAATGGGAAATCACCGCGGGTTGAGAAGCCATAGGGCTCGGCAGTCACACCCGCCACATAGGTCAGCGTATCGACCAGCCGCAAGGCGCCCTTGTCTATGAACATGTCGGATGTTTCGACGGAGAGCGAGCGTGCCGTCTCGACGATCGGTGTTTCGTTCTTGGTCGCACCAAAAGATCCGGTCGTACCGGTCACGATCACCGTTTCCTGACGGCTCTCTTCGGCCCGGTCCGTGTCCGAAGTCTGCGCCCAGACCGGAGCGGCAGATGCCACACCTATAAGAAGCGCAACAGTACTGACAGCGCTGACCCGCGATACTCGCATCAAATTTACCCCTTGGATTTGCATTTATGAGAATGTGTCTCAGTATTAACTGCCGACTAGGGGAAATGTTATTGCAAGTCAATTGCATCTTGGGGTTTGAAATGAACTTTGCCTTCACGACGAGGAAAGCGCACATCCCATGGGGATGTGCGCTCTGACAGGAGATAGGAATTTCCGGAACGATCCGAGAGCTATTGAGCGGGAATCGCTGTCACAAGACGTGTCGTCAAGGCTTTGCGAAAGCCAATCTGGGCATTCAGTACATCAACGGTCAGAACCATCTGACCTTTTCCGGTTTTGGTGCGCACAGCAACCGCCGTCTCGCCATCCCGTTTTACGTTCAGCACATCGCCGGTGTTCTGGAACGTTTCCTCTCCCTGATTAAGCAGAGTGAAATTTACCGGGCAAGTATTGACGATTTTCGCGGAGATCACTGTGTAGTCACGCACGGCCGGTTCAGCCTCAAGAGTGAGACAGGCATCAACCACTGCCTTCACATGCTCTTCCCGGCCGAGCAGGTCGTCATAAGACCAGGCCACTGTACGGCCATCAAACAAAGCCCGTTTGAAGGCCGCTTCGCTACGATCCGAAGCCAATACGAGCGTCATCGGGCGATGCCCGCCAGCTCCGGCATTATGGGTCCAATCCACAAGGCCATGGATGTCAGACGTGCCCATTACGGTCAGATTATTGTCTAGGGCAATCTGGAGCGCATGTTCGGAGTGCCCATCCAAAGTTCCATTCACGACCTCGATGCCCTGAAGCAGGCCCTCCGCGATCAGATCCTTGTGATAGTCACTGAGACGCGCAATCCCATCCGACACATGCGGCAACCAAATCGGATGGTTCAAGAACACAAACGCCCCTTGGGCCTTCGCCGCCTTCATGGCCTGCTTTGGTTCTTCAGTCAGAAGCGCGTTCGCATCACTCAGGAAGATGGCGTTGATATGCCCATAGGGCATATCGCGAGTGACCTCCGCGCCATTGATAACCATCAGGTCGAACTCCGAATCTGCCCGTACGCCTTCAGCAATCTCATAAGACCTGTTCCGGTCCGGATGCGGCATGTCGGCCTTGTGTGGCTGATGCTCCAAATGCTCAGTTACCGCCAGAACTTCCAGCCCGTCCAGATGGGCCTCCTTGACCCGAATGGACGGCCAGACTTCGCCGTCTGAAAATACCGAATGAGTGTGCAGGTCGGCGGCCAAAACGACGCTGCCATCTTCCGTGTCAGGAAACTCCACCGCACGCTCATGCGCAACAGCGGTGGAAACATAAAGCGATGTACACGCAGCAATCAGGCTGATCTTTGAAAACATGGGCTTGGTCCTCTTTAGGATAGGCACTTGGCTTGAGTGGTGCCGGGTTCGGGAAACATCAGATGTCTTTGGTTCGAATTTCAGTATCGGTGAAAACAGGTGAATTGGCTCGGCCAGCATCCTCGACGACGCGGAACTCTCCATGACAATTGTCGGAGGTAAACGTGGCTCGCAGATAGCCCCGCTGCTGTCCATTCAAGTGGGAAACGTGAGGGTTCGCGCTCCGCATGACCTCCATATCCCGCGCCCAGGGGCACCCGGAGGAAATGGGACCACCCACGAGTTCATGGCCGATGCGCTTCGATGTTGGATCGAAGGGCTTTTCATACAGAGTCGATGCCATGGCGGTGTGCCAGTCCCCTGTAAGGAAAACGGGGCTCGACACGTCATTTGCCAAGACGGACGAGAGCCGGTTGCGCGCAGCCGGATAGCCGTCCCAGCTGTCCAGATTGGTGACCGGACCGTCAGGCGGCGCATTGTAGCGATAAGGAGTGAACCAGGTTTGCGTTGCGATGACATTGAAAGCGGAGCTGGACTGCTTGAGCTCACGGCTCAGCCAAGCTTCCTGTTCTGCACCCAACATGGTGCGAGCCGGATCTGTCGCATCTGAACAAAGCGGCTTGCGGCCATCGCCGCACGGCTGGTCCGACCGGAACTGACGCGTATCCAGCAAATGTATCTGAGCAGGCCCGAACACGTACTTGTTGTAGACCTTCAGCGCAGGCCTCATATCTCGCAGAGTGGGCGGCTCTTCGATCGGCATATGCTCATAATAGGCCTTGAAAGCTGCATATTTACGAACCTGGAATTCGAGCTGCGTCTGCTTTTCCGGGTCCTGAGGCGTGTTTGAGGCCCAGTTATTATCGACCTCGTGATCATCCATCGCGACGATCCAGGGCGCCATAGCGTGTGCCGCCTGAAGGTGTGGATCGGAACGGTAGAGCGCATAACGATTTCGATAGTCCCATAAGGTGGTAATTTCGTTGCTATTGTGCTGGCGCACGGTCTCAAACAAACGCCGCTCCCCGCCCCCCACATCGCGCATCCGCGCGCCAAGCGGACTGATGCCGCCCTCATAGATATAATCTCCGGTATGAACGATGCAGTCGGGCACCCATTCCGCAAGATCACGATAGGCCGCGTAGTGACCGGACTCGTAGTGTTGGCAATAGGCCAGCGCGATCCTGGCAGAGTCGTCATCGGGGCTTGATGTTCGTGTCCGCCCGACAGGACTTTCTTCGTCGCCATAATAAAATTGATAGAAATACTCCCGACCCGGCCGCAAGCCTTCGATACGCACATGCACCGAATGTGCCTTGTCTTCGGCTGTGGTGGCGATGCCATCCATCAACGTCTTTCGCATTTCCTCATCAGTGCACACACGATATCGCACTTGCGCCACGCCCGACGGCATACCGCCGCCTTGCAGCGGATTGGGTGCCAGTCGCGTCCACAAAATCACACTGCTGGGCCGGGGCGATCCTGATGCGACCCCCAACGTGAAGTGCTGCTTGCCGTTTTGAGCGTTTGCCAGTTTAGGCACCCAAAGAGCAGCGCCAGAAGACGCCAGAAACAATCGACGAGAAAACATTGAGAGTCCTTCCATCCACACGCGAAGAGGGGTGGCTGCCGACATGTGGGACAGACGCCGGCAGCCTATAATCATCCAATCGGGGCGAGCCTGCCCCTGTTCACACAGGGTCAGACCATTGGATGACTAGAACGAGTACTCGTACTGGATCCAGAACGAACGCGGTTTGCCGTTCCACCCATACTGGCGGTAGTATGCACTGTCGTTCGGGCCCACTTCTCCGCGCACCACGGCACGGTCCCGGCTATAGCCCGAGCCACCGGAAGCTCGCTCGTAATATTCTTCATCCAGCAAGTTCACGCCGCGAATGAGGAAACGGTGCTGCTTCTCCTCGCCAAGGAAATACTGAACAGATCCATTGAGGACGAAATAGTCACCGAAGTTCAGATCTTCGACTACTCGGTTTCCGTTCTCATCCACCATGCGCGCCAGGCTGGTGCCCGCATATGCCCATTCCGGCCCTTGCAGGCGCGGGTTCAATGCAAATGTCCAGCGGTCTGTTGGCGTGTAGGTGATGAGGCCGGACAGCGTCCACTCCGGACGTTCTGAAGATTGGCGATACTCCGCGCTTCCAGCCTTCCCCGGCACGACAAAGCCAAGGTCGGTAGTGGAGCCATCCAGGCGCGCCATCGTTCCAAAGACTGGGTTCGGCTCCAGCGACTCCATATCAGTATAGCTGAAGTCTGCCTGCCACTGATCAAAGTCGAAAGCGACGTCAATCGTAAAACCTTCAATATCCTGCTGACGCAGCGCGTTCACCGCAACTGTTTCGCCAGGATCATTCAGGCCCGCTGCAGCCGTGGCGCAGAACTCGCTCGGCGGAATGATGTTCCGACGGTTCTGCTCAATCGCTGCGGTGTCATTGTTCAGATTGTTGAACAATGGGTTTGCAACATCATTGGCATATTCATAACAGACCGCACCAATAGCCCGGCTAGAGAAAAGATTTTCGATTTCTGTTTCAAAGTACCCGATCTCGACATTGTAGGTTCCGCCAAAAATGTCACCATCGATACCGGCCCCGACGTTAAACGCGCTGACTTCCTGTGGTTCCAGACCAGGGTTGATGTTCGCGCCCGATCCGAATGCGCCGATTTCGTCGATCTTCGGCAGACTGTACGACGTGCCGCCAGACCCCCGCGCATAGATACCGTATCCTAGGTTCTGACGCAGCCCGACTTTCCAGATCGACTGATCATCGAAATTGTCGTTGAAGTCCTGACGAGCGGCAAATGACCCACTGAAACCATCCAGCACTGGCAGGGAGAGCCTTAGGTCGCCATAGACACCCGTACTCGTGAGCTTGACATCCTTGACGCCGAATGAGTCGTCAGAATTGTCTTTATAGGTAGTATTCTGGAGACCTGCGACGAGTTCGATATACTCATTGACCGTATAAGTGGCCCGTGCATTCAGACCGTAATCGACATAACCAGACTCCCTCTGATCAGTCGTCCCGAAACCTTTCGTCAGACCACCATCGCCGAAGCTGGCGGTAGATTGCACGACATATCCAATGGGTGCGCCGATTGGGAACGGATTCTGGTGCGTGCCGTAAGGCTGGCCGAAGTACGGGCTGTCTGGATCCTGATTGATGTAGAAATTGCTACCGCCATTCAGACGATCATCAGAAGCGCTGCCCGCGCTCCCGACAGGATTGGTGACACAACCCGCAGCGAGACCGGAAATACCTGCCGCGAAGCTTTCGAACTCAGTTGCTGTAGAGAAGCTTGAAATCCCCTGACCCGCAGCAATGGCTTGAATATCCTCCGGCAAATCCGACAGGCGGGGGATCTGACAGATACGGGCATCAATCTCGTTATTCTTGAGCTGAGGGTCCTGATAGTGCGCCTCGATATTCAGCTTGAGCTTGTCATTGAAGCGATGCTTAAATTCGCCGGTGTAAATCGGGAACTCTGTGAAGTTCGGCTGAAATATAGTGCTTTGCGGGAAGGAATCTCTGAAATCGATCGTCGTGTACGAAGCACCGAGCAGAAGCTCTGTCTCAGGTGCAATATCCCACAAATATTTGATGCCCAGACTATTGAAGCTGTATGGGAATTCGTGACGTCCGCCGAGCGCAAGCACATTGTCGCCATAGGCCTCCTCGTCGAAGAGTTCGTGCGCATCCGTCTCATAAGAGCGGCCATAGACCAGCACGGAGTGTTTGCCGGCCTTGTCCAGAGGGAACGACATGTTGCCATAATACTCGCGGGTTTTGAATGAACCGGCATAGACACCGAATTCGCCTTTCTGAGTGCCGTCTGGGCGTTTCGTTTTCACGCTCACAACGCCCAGGCCGCCATTGGATCCGAAATAGAGGCTGTTGCCACCACGATAGACTTCAACACCGTCGATCATGCGCGGATCAATGGCTGTCGCGGGCCACAGATCTTCCAATGGAGACGAGCGATCAAAGAAGGGGACGCCATCGACCAGCAACAAGGTATCGCGATCAGTGCCGCCATCAATGCGAATGGTGAACTCGCCTTCGTCCGGCGAATAGCCAATGTTCGCACCGCGGATCAGGCCTGAGGCCAATTCGCCAAAATTCGTGAACCCGCCCGTTTCAATTTCTTCCGAACTGATCAACTGAACTTGTGTGCCGTATTCAGCGAAGTCCACAGCGATGTCGGATGCGGACGCATCGACAGTCTGGCCTTCGACGCGAATAGTCTCAAGGCGGCGGGAATCTTCCTTGCTGTCTCCCTGCTGTGCCAAAGCAGCCGGGATCGCCGCACTTGCCATCAGGACGCTCAAACCGAATTTCAAACTTCTGTTCTTATCAAGTCTCATCGCTGGTCTCTCCATCTAACCCCAACACCCGCCAACCATCAGCGGGCTGTGGCCGAGCGCGATTGACGCCGCTTGCCACGAGGCTGCTCTAGAGGCGGAACGCGACACTTAGATGAAGATTCGAAAAACATTGCGTGAATGATATTTACTTCAACGAAGATTTGTAATTGAGCATTTCTCAATAACTAATTGTCCTTCATCGGAGTGAAATATGCCCTACGCGTTCGCTACGCCGCGATCTGAAGAAATAGCCAACATGGGCCGGTCGGCCAAAGGGTTTCTCGTAGACTGGGATGGCTGCTGCGCACTCGGCAATACGTTGGTGCCGGAGGCCGCAGACTTCCTGCGCGCCAATCAAACACGCACCGCGATTGTCTCGAACAACTCCACATGCACGCCGGACGACTTCTTGCACATACTGGCCTGCAACGAAATTCAATTGGAACGCAACCAAGTCATCCTGGCGGGGATGGAGGCGCTCAAACGCGCAACAGGTTTTGCTGGCGCAAAGGTTATGGTGCTTGGTGATCCGCACATGCGCGGAACCGCCAAGAAAATGGGGATAGACCTGACTCAGGAGGCCGCAGACGTGGTCGTACTGCTCCGCGATGTGCGCTTCACCTATCGCCGCCTGGAACGCGCGGTAAACTCCTTGAGCAATGGGGGACACCTCATCGTGGCCAATCCAGACCAAACCCACCCCGGGAAAGACGGGGGAATAAAGCCCGAAACGGGCGCCCTGCTTGCGGCCATCAGAGCATGCGTGAAACTGGATGAAACGAAAATAGACGTCGTGGGAAAACCCTCCCCACATCTGTTCCAGATGGGATGCCAGGCGCTTGACCTGTCACCGGATCAGGTTGTCATGCTGGGTGACAACCCTGCAACGGATCTCGCTGGCGCAAACGCGTTGGGGATCAAGGCGGTCCTGACCTCCGCCAAATCACCGGATGTGTTTGAGATACTGCTAGAAGCGCTTTAGCGACAGCACATCGAAGGTCTTGCGAAGCGTTTCGGTTGCCCGGTCATAATTGGCCAGCGCGAGTGCTGCAATCAGCGCATCCAGTACGCATAGCTGGGCGATCCGGCTGGTCATGGCCTCGGTCCGGAACTTGGTTTCCCGAGCCATGGTGAAAAGTTTCACATCCGCGTAGGCCTGCAGCGGCGAACTCGAAAAATTGGTCACGATGATCGTCTTCGCGCCCGCATCCTTGGCCAATCTGGTTGCGGCCAGTGTCTCATGCGTTGCACCAGAGTGCGAAATGGTCAGCACCGCCACATCAGGGCCCGTTTGCGACGCGCTGATGGCCTGGACATGACTGTCCACCACCACCCGCGCATCAAGACCTATTCGCAGCATGCGATACTGCGCATCTTCCGCAATGGGCGCGGACGAGCCTATTCCGTAAATTTCAACTCGCTTGGCCGCCCGAATAATATCCACCGCTGCGGATACGGCGTCGGCGTCCAAAATCGAGAGCGTGTCCTTCAGCGCCTGAACCCCAGCATGGAAGGTCTTCCGACACACAGTCGGCGTGTCATCTGTCGGCTGCAGATCTTCATGAATGAACTGAACCGGTTGCACCACTTCCTGGGCGAGGCTGAGCTTCAGTTGCTGAAAACCGGAAAGATCCAATTGGCGGCAGAAATTGATAACACTTCCATCACTGGCACCGGTCGCTTCAGCCAGTTCGGTAACCGACATCCCAACCACTTGTCGGGGATTGGCGAGAACGAAGTCGGCAATCGAACGCGTACTCGGCCCAAGCGAGGGATGCCGCACTCGAATGCGCGTCATGACATTGTCGACTATCGCCACATCAGACCGTCGCTTCGGCGCTACTTTCCGCTTCGATTTGCTCTCAGACATACACGCCCCTCTGGATTTCACACTCTTATAATTGAATTCTACTCAATTATTATCAAGGATATATGAATTGCGTAACACCAATGTCACAAGCCGATGCTACGCCTCTCACTATCGATGCTGCGGCGCACCAAGCTCATACGCAGCGAGGTGAATTTGGGAACTCGGATATGCGCATTCTGTCGACCATAACGCTTCTCCTGCTAACCGCCATGCTCGCGTTTACAACGCACGCTCAGGAAGCCGGCAGCCCGCAAAAGCCTCTTCGCGTCATGCTTATCCCCGCAGATGGTGGTACGGAAGACGGTACGAAAGCCGATTTTCAGCCATTGTTTGATGCCATTACACGATCCAGTGACTTGCATTTTACCGTCAGTACCGGGCAAAGCTATGCCGCCGTGATAGAAGCCATGTGCGCTGGCCTGACAGACGTCGTCTGGTATGGTCCGGCCTCCTATATAGAGGCGCGAGACCGCGGATGCGCGCAATTGTTGGCTGTCGAAGAACGCAATGGTTCATCCACTTATTATGCTGGTCTGTTTGTCGCGGCAGATTCCGACGTAAATTCTGTATTCGATCTTTCCGGCGGGTCGCTCGCACTGGGATCAAGTCACTCCGCCAGCAGCTTTGCGTATCCGCTTGTCATGTTGAGAGAGGACGGGCTCGATCCGCTAAAGGATCTATCAGCCTTGCGGATCACGGGAAGCCACACCAACAGCCTGTTGGCATTGAAGAACGGGTTGGTAGATGCTGCAGGCGCGTCTTTCGTGTCGTTCGAACGTGCGGTGAACCAAGGTAGCCTGGATCCACGCGCATTCCGGGTGCTCACCAAATCGAAACCAATCCCGAATCCACCCATAGCGATGAACACCGCATTGCCAGCAGACATCAAAGCAAAGCTCAAGCGCGCCATGGCAAATGTACATGAGGCTGAAGGCATTGGTCCGGCCGCCATTCGGGGATATGGCGGCAAGCTTGTGGATCGCTACAATACCGAAGTTGACGAAACCCTGTTTGATAGCGTGATCTCCGCGACATCTTTTCTGGATGACGACTATATGGCCGCGATCCTGCGCAAGGCTGACGCAGCTCAACGCGGCTGATATCTTTTCACCACGGCACAATTTCCAATATGACAGACCAACCCACTTCTGCGTCCACACTCCCGGCGCTGAAACTCTCCAACGTGTTCAAGTCGTACAAGGACGGTCCGAGAGTCCTCACTGATTTTTCGCTGGACCTCAGACCCGGTTGCTTTTGCGTTCTGCTTGGGTCATCGGGGTCAGGAAAGTCTACCTTGCTGAGGTGTATTGTTGGGCTGGCGCCTGTAGACTCCGGAGACATTCGGCTTCACGGGGTGCGCCTTACGAAAAAGCAACGACGTAACGTCGGAATGGTGCATCAGGATTTTGGCCTGACCGACAGACTGACGACAGCGCAAAATGTGATGTCAGGCAGCATTGCGGCGCTTTCCTGGTGGCGCGTCGCGCTTCAATTGTATCCCCACTTGATTCAAGAAAAAGCGTGCGCCCTGCTTTCGCGTGTCGGCTTGTCGGAAGATCATGCCAATCGGCGTACTGGCCAACTGTCTGGCGGCCAGAAACAACGCGTGGGCATCGCGCGCGCATTGATGTGCGATCCGAGTCTCATTCTCGCCGATGAACCCGTCGCCAGCCTTGATCCCAGATCGTCTGCGGATGTAATGGACCTACTGAAGAGCGCGGCTCAGGAACGTGATGCAGCTGTTCTCTGCTCGCTGCATCAAATCGATCTTGCTCGCGAATATGCGGACCGGATCATCGGTCTCAACAATGGCACTATCGTTTTCGATGGACCACCAGCTGCTCTTACTAGCGACGCAGTTCAGGCTATCTTTGAAATCGGCGATACTTCACCCACCCTGCGAAGGGAGGTCGCGTGAGATGATGGATGCTGAGCACGACTCGCTACCTCACATTTGGCATCTAAAACAGCCTTTCGGGTGGAAATCACTACTTGTATTGCTCCTCATAATCATTGCCTCGAGCATCTCCGCAGAGCGTATGCAATTGGATCGCATGGCCAGCCAGATTGGAGACTTTGCGCTTGAGGCGGTCGGTCTGCGCGAAAGTTCGCAAATCGGCCGGGGAATGGGGAGTGTGACCCGCGACATGTTCCCTATAGCCATCTCCGACCGTCGCCCCATTGACCTGATGGACGGACTGGATGAATCCAGATTGCCCTTACTAGCGCACATAGAGACGGTGGAAGTCCAAACAACCGAGCTTGATCCGGATACATTGCAAATGACCACGAAAGTGTCCGAGCGGCAGTTTCTCGTCGAGCCAATTGGATATCTTCTCTTCGTGATCGGCAAGATGGTTGAAACAATCGAAATTGCAATCTGGGCCAGCCTGATTGCCATACTGGTAAGCCTACCGCTGGCGTGGCTATGCGCCAGTAATTACTCGCCCCATCCCCTCATCTACGGCGTGGCACGATCACTCGTGTCCCTGCTTCGCTCAATTCCCGAACTGATCAGCGCACTGTTCCTCGTGCTTGCTTTTGGGTTCGGTCCGATTGCAGGTATATTGGCCCTGTCATTTCACAGCATAGGCTTTCTGGGAAAATTCTACGCCGAAGATATTGAAGCGGCGAACAAAAGCCCTCAACAGGCGCTCAAGGCCACCGGGGCCAGCGATTTCGCCATCCTCAGGATCGCCGTCCTCCCCCAAGTTCTGCCGAGCTATACTGGCCTCTCCCTCTACATTCTCGATCGAAACATACGCATGGCCACGGTGATCGGCCTTGTAGGCGCAGGGGGCATCGGACAGGAATTGAAAGGCCGGTTCGACATGTTCCAGTATGATCGCGTCGGCACCATGTTGCTGGTAATCTTTTTGACCGTAATGGCGCTCGACCTCATCTCCGCCCGCTTCCGAAAAAGGCTTGTCTGAGCCAGCTTCTCAAAAGGGAACCGAACTCTTCGACGCAAGCGCGGGACAGCGCAGCATTCTCTGCGATTTGGCTGACCACGCGCTGGAGTTTGAGGGCAAGTCAGTTGACACTTTCCGCATCACACCGCGGGCCTGTGCGGTCATGCTTCTTAGATACACTGTATCAAAACGACTTCCTGAGGACATCAAACAACAGGCAGACTTGTCCTTTTCTTGCTCAAAGGCGCGGAAAATGCAGCTTTGATTGCTATTCAAACTAAGAGATTTGGAAAAACAGTCCCTTTCTATCATGTGAGATTAGGAGGGAGACTGTATTGAACATGCCGGACCGAGCCGATTTATCAGCACTGTCTGTGCTTGTTGTCGCCAACGCACAGGACGACGTCGCAAATATACTGGAGGGTTTACCAGAAAGCTTCACGATAAGATTGCTTGATGAATTCTCTTTCGTAAGCATAGCCACCGAGCTTGAAGGAATCAGAGCCGACCTGCTAATTCTTTCGTCAGAGTCAGCAGGCACCGAGCAGATATCGATCAGCGAGCGCCTGGCTGCATCAACTCAGCTTCCTATCCTCTGGTTCGTGAAGCGTGACGAAGAAAACCTTGCACCGCAGGCCATTCGGGGTGGGGTGACGTCATTCGTGGTAGATGGACTTAATGCTTCGCGAATAGGTCCCTTGATCACAATCGCCGTGGAACGCCACAAACTCGTGTCGACGCTACAGGGTGAATTGCAGAAATCCAAAGACAACCTCGCTGCGCGAAAGACTGTGGAACGCGCAAAAGGCCTTCTGATGCAAACCCGCGGCATGAGCGAGCAGGAAGCCTATCAGTCACTCCGATCCACGGCCATGCGCCAAGGAAAATCTCTGAAAAGCGTCTGCGATGCTGTGATCTCACTATCGGACTTGTTGCCTTGATGTGACGATGTCAGCCTGGCTGGCTTGAACCGACCTCACTGCTCGAAGTTTCACCTAAGCTGAGCGAGGGTGCGTGAAAATCTGGCAAATTGTATTCATTCATCATCACAGAATACGTTCCGCTACCCAGCTTTTTTTTGACCTGAAAAGATTTTTCCAAGCCCAAAGACGGGCTTCAGTTATGAAGGCACAAGGGGGTGTCTTCTGCAGCAGATAGCTGTCCTGGCCCAAAGGCGGGCCTCTCGAAACCGACTCGATCACCAGTGCCTTTGCTGTGCCCTGGCATTCGATTTCCAGTCCGTCCTTAGGCGGTCAAATTGTATTCGTCGTGCGGCGAATAGAGGGGTCAATACACTATGAGAGCATCCAAACTACGAACACAACTACTGTCGTGTGCCTTCGCCACAGTCAGTCTTTCCATGATCACAGCCGCGCAAGCCCAAGAGGGAGAGACAGATGACGTCTCGGTTCAGGAAGCGGTCACGGTAACGGGGTCTCGCGGGAAACCTCGCTCCATCCAAGATTCGCCAGTGCCAATTGATGTTCTTGGTGAAGATGAACTCAATGCGGTTCCATTCACGGACACGAATGATGTTCTGAAAACACTCATTCCATCCTATTCTCTTTCTCGCCAGCCAATCTCTGATGGTAGCTCATTTGTTCGCCCTGCTGAGATGCGAGGCCTGCCGACCGACAAGACGCTTGTACTGGTAAACTCGAAACGGCGCCACCGCGCCGCACTCGTGACAATTGGCGGATCCGGAACTCAAGGCCCGGACGTGGCCACCATTCCGGCTTCTGCCCTCAAAAGCATCGAAGTCCTCCGGGATGGTGCCGCGGCGCAATACGGGTCGGATGCTATTGCTGGCGTCATTAACTTCCTGCTCAAGGATAATTCTGAAGGCGGTTCGGTCAGCGTCGACATCGGCCAGTATTATGAAGGTGACGGCTTCCAATACACGGTATCGGGCAATTACGGCTTCGATCTGGGCGGAAAGGGCTTCCTGAGCGTTTCCGGCGAAGTCAGCAAGGCGGACGCGACCAGTCGAAGCGAACAATATTGTGAGTCCTGGTTCTGTCTCGACCCGAGCAATCCGGACTTCGACCCCACAGCTGGTTACGCAGCCAGCCTGACGCCCGAGTTCATCGAAGGTGTCCCGTCTGCATCGCTGGGTGACTTCGGCGTCGTTCAACCCTGGGGCCAGCCCACCAGCGAAGCCTTTCGCCTATTCTACAACTCCGCGTACACGATCAACGACAATGCCGAACTTTACTCCTTCGGCAACTATTCCAGCAGTAAATCTGATGGCAGCTTCTTCTATCGCTATCCCGGCAACGGCACGATTGAAGACTTGCGACTCGAAGATGGATCGATTTATTCGCCGCTGGAGATTTTCCCGGGTGGTTTCACCCCGCGCTTCTTCGGTGATGTCACCGACTATTCATTTGTGGGTGGCTTGCGAGGCCTCTTTGCAGGGTTCGACTACGATCTGAGCGCGCGTTACGGACATAACGAAATCGAGTATACGCTGGCAAATACGGTCAACCCGTCCATGGGCCCCGATACGCCAACCGTGTTCCGCCCTGGAGACCTGATCAACGAAGAGGCACAAATTCAGGCTGACTTCTCGAAGGAATTCGAAGTCGGGCTTGCGAGCCCGCTCCTGTTCGCAATGGGCCTTAGTTATCTGGACGAGTCCTATGAACTGGTCGAGGGTGACAAGGCGTCTTATGAAGATGGTCCGTTTGCTGGCGCAGACCCGTTTGGCTTCTGCGATTCCATGGCTCCGACTGCGGCCGGTGTGGCGGTCATGGCCGCAGGCTCCACGCTCGACTGCTCTGATCCGGATGACCCAGTCTACCAGGTCGTCGGTGTAGGATCGAATGGCTTTCCTGGCTATTCCCCGGCCTTTTCAGAAGACTATACGCGGGACTCCCATTCGATCTATGCGGATCTGAGTGCGGATGTCACCGAGAAACTCTTCTTGCAAGGCGCTCTGCGTTACGAAAGCTACTCAGACTTTGATGCTGAAACCGTCTGGAAAATTGCCGGTCGTTACGAGATCAATGACATTCTGGCGCTTCGCAGTTCGATCGGCACCGGTTTCCGCGCGCCGACGCCGGGACAGCAGGGTACCACAAACGTCTCTACCCGACTGCCAAATGGCTTCCCGGTAGCGACTGGTCTCTTCCCGGCCAGTGGACCAGTGGCGCAGGCACTGGGAGCGACACCTCTCGAACCTGAGACATCCACAAACTACACACTCGGCATGACCTCGAACTTCGAGAACATGAGTTTGACAGTCGACTTCTACCAGATCGATCTGGCGGATCGAGTCAATGCAATCTCCACTCAGGACGTTTCAAGCGATCCGGCTTCAGGGACAGCGTATGACAACTATCTCGCGCTCGTCGCTGCCGGTGTCACCGGTGCTGAGTCGATTGGCGGTGTGTTCTATTTCACCAATGCTTTCGACACGACCACATCTGGCGTCGACATCGTGGCAACATACACCATGCCATGGGCGAATGGCCAAAACACAAGCTTCACTGGATCGGTCAACTATAACAAGACTGAATTCGACAGCGATGTGGACGCACTCTTCAATGACGAAAGCCAATTCGACTTCCTGAATGGCACACCCAACTGGCGGGGCGTGTTCACCGTACTCCATCAGGCTGGTCCGATCAGCCTCCTTGGTCGCGCCAACTATTATGGTGGATATGAAAATGCGGCCTCATCCACCCTCGCCGATATCCAGGAATGGGACGGAGAAATCCTGTTTGATTTCGAAGCATCCTATGAAATCGACGATGCTCTCACCCTCTCCGCTGGTGTCAGAAACGCATTCGACAACTATCCAGATGCGGGCGATGCGGCGATTGGCGAAACCTGCTGTGGACGGATCTATCGATCTGACTCCGTCGTCGACTGGCAAGGCGGCTACTACTACGTCAAGGCATCAGCGACGTTCTGATGTTCACCAACCGAGCCACCGTGCAAGTTGATTTGGAATTGGGGGGCGTTCCCGGACGCCCCCCACACCTTCTTCTTCATCAGAACTCATTCTTTTCAGAATTGGACCTTTAATGCTGGGACTTGAATACGATCCAATGCAATTGACACAGCTAATCAGCGTTTTGATGGTCGCTGGCTTGATCGCCGGCTTTGTCGCAGGATTGTTTGGGATTGGCGGCGGATTCGTCGTGGTACCTGCTTTGCTTCTGGTATTCAGTTTTTTCGGCGTAGATGGTGAAGTGCTGACACATGTGGCCATTGGCACTTCTCTGGCAACCATCATCGTGACCTCATCCCGATCCGTTCACGCCCACAACAAACGGGGTGCCGTCGACCTTCAGATAATAAGGGACTGGGCGCCCTGGCTACTCGTGGGCGTCGTAGGGGGCATCATACTGGCCCAGTTCATGGATGGCAGATCCCTGAAGTGGGTTTTCTCGATTGGTGTTTTCCTGATGGGCTTGCACTTCATCATGCCCGTTCTGAAAGATGTAAAACTGTCTAACGAAATGCCCAAAGGGGTCGCTCTGGCCGGTCTTGCTTCCTTTCTCGGGGGATTTTCGGCTCTGTTGGGCATAGGTGGCGGAACGATTGCCATCCTTACCATGACCATGTGTGGCCGCCCCATACACCAGGCTGTTGGGACAGCCTCCGGGTTTGGCGTAATCATCGCAGTGCCCGGCGCAATCGGATTTGCGCTTCTGGGGTTGGGCGCCAGCCAGCTGCCCATTGGGTCTTTTGGATATGTGAACGTTCTCGCTGTCGTTGCCATCACGGCAATGTCGTTCATTACCGCGCCGCTCGGTGCGCGGGCTGCCCACGCACTGAACGGGCCTGCCTTGAAGCGGGTGTTCGGAGTATACTTGGTCGCAACCTCCGCGATCGTTCTATGGAATTCGTTCACCTGATTTCGGGTGACAAAGGATCAAACGCGTTGAGTAAAAAATGAATCAGGAAGGAAATGAAAATGGCATTTGACGTATCAAGACGGTTCTTGATGGCGGGTGGCCTCGCCACGGCGAGCCTTGCCGGTTGCGCAACCACAGCAGCCGAAACACAAGGCGCCTTTCCCGTAACTGCAACGCCGGATCCATATCTGCTGGGGCCTAAGGAAGGCGTGGCCCTGCTCTCCCGCAACGAGAATCCATACGGCCCCTCCAAAGCTGCATTGAAAATGGTAGAGTACGCTGCCAACAAGGGCGCGTACTACACATCACCTGAGGCCATTCAGATGCTTGCACAGCTCATCGCGGACAAGCATGGTGTTGCGCCTGAACAAGTCGTTCTGACCACCGGGTCGGGCGAGGTGCTCAGCGCTATCGCGATGATCTACGGCAAGACGGGCCCAATTGTCGCCCCCCGCCTTTTCTGGGACACGACCGCTTTGTACGCAGTCAACCAGGGCGTTGGCAGTATCGATCGGGTACCACTTGCAGCTGATATGAGCGTAGACCTCGCGGCGATCGAGACAAAAGTGACATCAGACACAGGCATCGTACAGCTGTGTAATCCAAACAATCCTACGGGTATGGTATCAGACGCGGCAACGCTGAAATCGGCCGTGAAGCGCATGGCTGCAAAAACCACCGTTCTGGTCGATGAAGCCTATATGGAGCTCGCCGATGATCCTGAAGGCAATACCTGTATCGGGCTGATCGATGAAGGCCACGATGTCATTGTGACACGCACCTTCTCGAAGATTTTTGGCATGGCTGGATTGCGCATGGGATATTCAATTTCATCCGTTGAAACGGCGGAAAAAATCAGAGGTGTCGTCATGTCATGGTCTCCCTGCACTTCTTATGCTGCCGCTATAGGTGCCTACCAGGATGAGGCGTTCATAGCCTATTCCAAACAGAAAATTGTTGAAGCTCGTGAGATGGTGAACATGACAGTCGACACGCTCGGTCTTGAGCGGCTACCGTCCCAGACCAATTTCGTTTACTTCAAGTCTGGTAAAGAAGCGAATGATGTTCAGAAGGCCATGGCGGCAAAGCTCATATCCGTTCGCGGACAATACATGGACTATAATGAATGGACGCGAGTTTCGATGGGAAAGATCGAAGATGTAGAGCGGTTCTGCAAGGCTCTTCCAGCAGTGGTCGGCGCGTAGTTGGTGCGACTCGCTCACGTCAATCCACATCAGACAGACTCAGCATAGGAACCTGTTGGCCCCTGCTGGGTCTGGGCTGCATGGTGTGGACTGAGTCGCATTGAGCAGTTTCACGGTGGTTTTGACCGGTCTTCAAATCTCATTCGCACTACCGCGATGAGTCAGAGGTCAAACAGTTGAAGCAACTGTCTCCAGTTTTTGACTTTGAAGTGCGCCGCTGAATGGCTTGTCGCCGGCTATTGTCACCCTGTAGCCGGACCGAACCTCTGGAAAATAGTCCCACACCGCCAGATGCTGAACGGCACGATTGTCCCAGAAAGCGATCGAGTGTGGTTGCCACTGAAACCGAACCTGAAAGTTCGGGTTCTTGACATGGTCAAACAGAAACTTGAGAAGCGCGTCACTTTCCTCTGAAGGAATTCCCTCAATCCGGGTCGTGTAAGACGAATTGACGAAAATACACTTCTTTCCGGTGACAGGGTGGGTGCGGATAACCGGATGCGTCGCAACCGGGTACCTCTTATCATAGTCCTTGAACAGAGCATGATAAACCGGATTGGCATCATGTACCGCTTCAAGCCCATCGAGATAAGCCTTCATCCGATCAGACAGCGCATCATAGGCCTTGTACATGCTGGAGAACATTGTGTCTCCGCCCGTTTCCGGGATCGTATGCAAGTAGAGAATGCTTCCCAGCGGCGGCGCCTCATCAGCGCTCAGGTCAGAATGCCACCCTTCGCCGGCAACATATTTGGAATCCGCATCCGCATGAATGGCGACGATCTCCGGGTGCCCGTCAATCCCTGCAACGGCCGAATGGATAGCCAACGGTCCAAACAGCCGCCCCAGATCCTTATGGGCATCATGGCTGATGGGCTGATCCCGGAAAAATATCACCTGAAACCGGGCCAGCGCATCGCGTAGTTCATCAGCCTGAGCCGGTGACAAGGGCTTCGTCAGGTCTATGCCCTCAAGTTCTGCGCCAAGATAGGGTGTCACCCGTTTGGCCGTAAAACTACTATAGTCCTTGTCACCGTCAAAGTCTGACACGTCAGTTACCTTTCGTTTCGATTAGCACAGTGTCTGGATCAGAATTCGAAGCCAAACGTAACGAGCAGCTGGCGCGGTGGCACATACTCATTACTAACCGTTCCGCTGGAGTATGGATCCACAAACCGGCCAGACACCCCTTCTTCATCCGCGATGTTTGTCACAGAAGCAGAAACGTACCACGGACCCTCATTCGGCTTGTATTGGAAATAGGCATTCCAGAGGCTGTAGGAAGATACATCATCGGCTCCGTCCGTATTAAAGATACGAGCTTCGTATTCACCCACATACACATTCTCGATCCGAGACGTGAGCTCTCCATGATCGCCAATCGGCTGGAACCAAGCGGCATACAGATTATACGTCAAGTCAGCCAGATTTGGTGGCGTGTTGCCATTGACTTGCACCGCAGCGGATTGGCGCGCCAGGAACCAATCGAAGGTCCAAGGATAAATCGTACCGGTCGCCTCGGCCGACGCAGCAGCGATATCGGCCAAACGACGATCCAACGCTTCGTAGTCCGCTGTAACTTCGCCGTCCAGCAAAGCCATATTACCGCCAAGCATCAGCTGGTCATCAAATGCCAGATAGCTACCTTCGAGTTCCAGACCATAAGTCTCCGCTTCAGGAATATTCCCGATGCCACCCGAATAAGGGATCGGATCCTCTTCAATGAACTGCATGTTTTCATACTGGTTGAAGAAGATGGAAGCGTTCAGTGTCGCGCGCCCATCCAGGAAAGTATTCTTCGAACCGAACTCAATCGCCTCGACGACTTCCTCATCATAGGTCGTGGACACGGTCAATGCACCAGAAGAGCCGCCGTTCAGGCCGCCCGGTTTGTACCCTCGCGACCAGCTCGCATACAGCATGGAGTCTTCGGAAAGATCATAGTCCAGCCCGACTTTCCCAGTCCAAGTCTGGGTATCGAAAGAGCTCTGAGTGGGAGTTGAGTAATAGGAAGCGCCTTCGCCCTCATATTTATCATCATTGTAGCGAGCGCCGATGGTGGCGTTCAGATTTGTCATGATTGGCACCGTCGCCTGAAAGAATGGGGCGATGGATTCCCGGTTCACCGAGGAGATGTTTTCATAAGCCAGATTACCCGGGATTGCCGATTGAGGCGTATCCTTCGGAAGTACAGGTAGAGGCGGAATGGAGGTGACCCCCAACTCACGATACTCGACCACGTATTGAGCGGAATCTGTGTTAGAGTAAAAAACACCCGCGATCCAGTCAATTGGGGCCTCCGGCAGTGAGCTGATCGTCAACTCTTCCATGAAGGTCTCGGCATCTGTCGCCCAAGTCGCAACATGGTCATATCCACCATATGTCGCAATATCCAACCGATCAGCATCGAATGACTGGTCGTGCGTCAGATCTTGATAGCTTGTCACCGACTTGAGTGTCGCGAACGGCAGTTCATAAGCAACGTTCAACGTCGCCAACTCTGAACGCAGTTTGAACTTGGCGGGGAAGTCCTGTGTTAGCTCTCGAATGTCGGGGTTTGGATCCTCGAGATTCTTCAAGGCACCACCATTATGCTTGTCATTGTAGAGCGTATAGGAAAGCGTCGTGGACAGCTTGTCTGTCGGCTCCCAAAGCCCCGCGATGCGATAGTGCTCATTGTCGGCATCATCGAGCTCATATCCGCCATCTACACTGGTGGCAGTCGCATAGCCATCATGGGACGTTTGCTGAATGGAGCCACGAATAGCTGCCGTTTCACCTATGGGGACGTTGTAAGACGCAAACCCTTGAACGTAATTGTAGTCGCCGAGCGTTGCCTTGAAGGTGCCCTTGTACTCATCAAGGGTTGGCTGCTTGGTGATAATGTTGATTGATCCGCCCGTTGAGCTTTGCCCGAACACAGTGCCTTGCGGACCTCTCAGAACCTCAATGCGGTCAACGTCGAAAAAGCCCATATTCAACGCGATTGAATTCGGCAGGAACGCACCATCTACGTGAAAGGAGACGCCCGGAATAGTTGCAAAGTTTTCTGGCGTCTGCTGACCCACTCCCCGGATTGTCACGATGCGCTCGGACCCACCACTCTTGGTGATCATCAAGCCAGGCACATAGCCATTCAATTGGCTGGGGTCCGTAATGCCAGCCTGGTCAAGAATATCACTCGTGATCGCGCTCAATGCGATTGGCGCATCCTGGAGAGTAGTTTCGCGCTTTTCTCCGTAAACGGTAATTTGGTTCATATTACGAACCGAATCGTCATCACCAGCAGCATCGTCCGCAAACGCGCTTCCACCCTGAATAAGGGCCAAACTCATTGCCGCACATGCGACGCTATACTTCAAAATGATTTTTTTGTTCCGACCCATGACATTATCCCTCAAGCTGCAGAAATCACAGAATTTGCGATACCCTACGCTATGTCCGGGTTTTGGGTCTGACTTGATTTCCAGCGCCAAAATAATTGAAAACTCTTTAAAATTGGCACTTAACACCTATTCTCTACACCCACAAACACAGCCCACCACCTCGCTGGACAGGCTGTGCAAAATGATCGAACAATGGTTATTCTTGCCGCATTCTAAACCGGTCGAGTGAACGCCTGAGAAGGCTTCAACATTCCAGGGTCGCGAAGAACCTGTATAATCAAAGCCAGCACACCAAGGGCCACCGCGAACGCAAAGAAGACGGGCGCGAACGAGCCGATTTTGTCAGCTGCCATTCCAGCTGCCAACGGGCCAAAGGCAGCAATAGACGAAATCTGGTGAGCCGCGCCTAGCAATTGTGCACCAATCACCCGCCCAAAGCAGTCCACAAGCAGAACCATGGTTGCGACAACAGTGATACCCCAGCCAGCGCCAAACATTAGTGATGACACCAGAACGAGGGCCGGGTTGGTCGCGACAGCAAACATGACGACCCCGACAGCCTGCAGCGCCATACTCAATGCCAACATGTGGCGGGACGAGAACCGCTCACAGAGCGGACCTGCCAGTCCTTTGAACGCCAGCGATACGAACGCCATGAAGCTGAGCCCCAAGGCCCCGACAGCTGGAGACAGGCCAAGAAGCTTCAAGTGGCTCACAGCAATGGAATGCACCGTCGTAACGCAGGCGAGATTGAACGTGATGGCGGCCGCTATGATCAGAAACAGAGGCCGTCCGATAGCCACTCTCCAGGATGGAATAGCCCCGTCGACTTCCTTTGCATCGTTGGGCCCGCGCGAGTTGTCAGTCCTCGCCTCGCCCCCGGATACGTCTCGGCGCTCTGTGATGAATGCTCCACCAACAAGGATGAGAACGCCGCAGATGACAGCCAGCAGCATCCAATTGAAACGCCAATTGGTCCATTCCATCATGTAGTGGCTGAGGCTGGGACCCATAATGTCTCCAATTCCTCCCAGCATGAGATAGAGACCAATCATGCGTCCAGTATGCTCCGGAAACCATTCACCGATCAGCCAGACGGCCGTGACGTTCCCGGCCAGAGAAAATCCGGCACCCGCAAGGCACATTGCCGCGAAGAACATGCCAAGCCCCTGGCTGGCGCTGGCCAGCCCAAAACCCAAGGCGACGCAGAAAAAACCGAAACAGAAAGTCAGGCGCGCGCCGATCCGCTGCAACAGGATGGCTGGCAGGAAGCTGGTCAAACCCACGGCCAACCCCAGAATCGTGAAACTCAAACCAGCGGACGTGTAAGACCAACCGAGGTCATCCGCCATGACGAACAAAACGACCCCAAGAGAAGCAAATGTACTCGCATTCAAGACAAAAAAACCGGCAACGACAACCGCAAAAATTATCCATTTTCGATACATGCCCGCTTCCCTTCAAAAAGGTGCGAGACGTCGATCAGATACGGCCTGATGCCGGACGTCCACCACGACCATACAATCGCACATGTTGGCGGCGCATTATTGACGGCATGCGAACTGATTTTTTAATCTTCGAGCAGAATGCAAAGTTGTCTCAGCAGCTGCTTTGTCAGGCCTCGTCCGAAATACCGCTCCAAGCAGAAAGAACCGACTTAGTATCTGCCAGCAAAGCGCAGTTCTTTTCGAGCGCCAACAACCCCCCGGCGTGCAGCGCATCTTCATAAGCCGCGCATGCATCAGACACCACTATCACGTTGAAATTTCGATGGAACGCCGATCGCGCGGTCTGGTCTACGCAGCAATCAGTCGTCACGCCCGCGACCAATACTGTGTCGATTTCACGTGCGCGCAATTGCTCCTCCAGATCCGTTCCATGGAAGCCATCAAACAAGACTTTCTCAATCTCGATGTCTCCGTCCTCCGGGAACAGTCGATAATAGTCGGAACCTGGCTCGTCTGCACGGCAGATTGCATGCTGGCCAGGACGTCCGCGCCGGGCATATAGATTCTTGAGGGCGGTGGAATCTGTTTCCTCCCGCGTAACCACTCGGACGAAAGCTACAGCTGCTCCTTGCACCTTGGCTACAGCACGCAATGTTTCCATCTTGTCGATGGCAGAGTTGATACCGGACATATCAACGCCCGCCATTCCGATCACGCCATCCGGCGATACGAAGTCAACCTGCACATCAATCAGCAAAAGAGCTGTTCGCGCTGGCGCAATGATCCCCTTCAAGAGGGTTGGATCGACATGCGGAAGCGCATCAACAGAAAGCGACGACGTCATCTACGCGGCCCCGGCAAGCGCAGGAAACTTCGCCCGCAATTTCGGCATAACGTGTTCAGCAAACAGAGGCATGGCAGAAATATAGTCCGGGAAGATCAGCATGAGCCCATCAATTCCCGAAACTTCCAGCAACTCACCGATTTTCTGGATAACAGTGTCTGGTGAGCCAGCCACATGAGGTGCCATAAAGGATGAGCGTGCCTTTTTCACGAAAGCATTCTCCTCGCCAATCTCTGCGTCGAGAAAGCCGTAAGCACGCATCATTCCGCGTAAGGCTTCTTCATCCAAGCCTTCCCGGTAATGCAGGGCGGTCGCCTCGGCTTCCGCGTCGGTCTCGCCCAGCACGATAGTCTGCATGGCATATGTGCGGATGTAACGCCCCATATCAGCCGCTATGCCCTTTACCTTGTTACTCGACTGCGCCAGCTTTTCAGGTACATCGCCGGAGAGAAAAATGGCGTCCATTTCATTGGCGCTGAAGCGCATGCCCACTTCCGACGAACCGGCACAAACCAAGAAAGGCTTGGTCGATGGTTTGGGGTTGGACACACAGTCCTCCAATTGAAAATAATCCCCCTGCATCGTCACCGATGGCTGGGTCCAAAGGGCCTTGATCGCCTGAATCCATTCCTTGGCGAGATCGTACCGGGCGTCGTGATCGACACCTTCCGGCCACATACCCATTTGCGAGAACTCGCCCTTGTAGGCACCGGTCACAACATTCAGGCCGGCTCGGCCTTTGGTGACCTGGTCCAACGTTGCAATCATCTTGGCCACGGTGCCCGGATTCTGAAGAATGGTATGAACCGTCGTCCAGACCTTTACCCGCTCAGTCACCTCCGCGAGTGCAGCCATTGTCACGGTCGCATCAAGCGTCGAATTCCAGTGCTCGGTTTCACCGCCATAGCCGCGATACTTTGCCATAGACATGATGAAATCATATCCATGCTTCTCGGCAAGAACCGCCACCTGACGATTGTAGGCATACGACCCATCAAGCTCTGGCTTGTTCTTCGACAAAATCCATCCGCCATTCGCAATTGGCATAAAGATGCCAAGATCCTTGCCTCCAACGTCGGACGGCAGATCGAATTTTGTTGGCACCAGTTGCTGAGACATGCTTCACTTCCCTCATTTCCTGACTGGAATATCACCCGACATTTACCCAGCATTCTTGACTATTCGCGCCTCAACTATTGATCGGCTCGCTTCAGAGCGCATTTGCTCAATCTTCTTCCGGCGCCACTTCCACTCGCAAACCTGCCAAGGCCTCGGTGATGATGATCTGGCAAGATAGCCGCGATTGCGGGCGTGCATTATCTGAAAAGTCCAGCAATTCGCGCTCGGATTCCGAGGCGGCTCCGGCAAGCTCGCTAAATTCTTCCGCCACATACACGTGACAGGTCGCGCACGCGCATGCTCCTCCGCAAATCGCAGCAATGTCCTCTACGCCCGAATTGGTGATGGCTTCCATCACACTATGTCCAGCGGTTGCGTCGATGATCGCTTCTTCTCCGGATCTTTTGACGATGCGTAGTTGCGGCATTCAGGTCATCCTCTGTTTTTAACGGCTACGCGCGGCGTTCCGATTGCTCGGATACCTCAGGATATCATTCGTGGAACAGCGGCGTCCGCAATCTTGAATTTCCCCGCATTGTCATCGTCTGCACCCTCGCGCGGCTTTTCGCGAACCTGGACAACTCCATTCTTTCCAAATCCGTCGACGACAGGTCGTCCTGCATCCCGGCTCAGCCAGAGCCGCAAAAGGTGACGCTTGCGTTGTGGTTCCGGGAAATCGAAAAATTCGGTTCGAGAATGCAAAGCGCCATAGTTGGAGAGCCACTGAATATCACCGGGGCGGAAATCCATCTCGATGGCCATGCCAGGCTCATATGTGATCTCGTCAAACAGCTCCAGCACCTCTTTCTGCGCGTCGCTCAACTGCTGGACGCCGGGATAATCCTGAGCCGTCAGAATGTACAACGAGCCCGCATACATGCTGAACACGCCTTCTTCGATGCTGATGATCGGCGAGGTATAAGTGTTCGCTGGCGCATTGTGGTCTTGCCGGCGCCAGTCCCAGTGGAATGGCTCAAGCAGAAGCGGCGCCAGGTCCGGCCGGCGCCGCAAGATCTCATTATAAATTTCGGCGCCCGAAACAAGGCAGGATGCCCCCCCGGCTTTTGCAGGCCTCAAGCACATCAGGGCCACGACATCCGAGCTGTCGGAGTGGAAGACCAGCTTGTCACGAACCTTGGACGACAGCGCGGTTGGGTCATCCATCGTCTTGTCGGAGGTTGCATAAATGTGATCCAGCAGGTCGCCCATCTCGTTTTGTCGGATCGGATCACCCATATGCAGGCCGAGAATGTAATAGATCGCAGATGAAAGTGCGTCCGAGTAGAGATGTGTTCTCAATCCACGAACGAGCACAAACCCGCGACCTGTATCTACATCACTTCCCCATTCCGCGATCGCGTCGGCACATGCTTTCAGCGGATATTCAGAGGCTTGAACGAACCGCAAGTCTGGGTCGTCTTCGACGAACTTTGCACCCAGATCCTCAAGCTCTGCGATCTGAACCGGAGACAAATGGTAGATCCAATCTTCGCCCGCCTTGATCTGGTCACCCCTCCACGCAGCGGCGCTGGTGACAGGCTCACATGTTTCCATCGTGCTCATGATGATCTCCAAACTCGGTTTACGGGGTTTTGCATCCTGGAGATGCTAGAATGAAAGAGTGAAGCGGTCTTGCCCGGTGTCACACAAATTCTTTCCGACAGTAGTGAAGGCATCGGAATTCTCACATGCCGTCTGCAGAGACGGCCAAGCTGACATTTTTGAACGCTTCGATGCCGTCACTCAAATTCGCCAAGTGACCTATAGCGTACTTATAGGCATCACTCCCCAAGACGAGCAGCGTGGGTGGAACATCCATTTCTGTCATCTCGCATATCGCATGCGCAATCTTCGTGGGGGAACTCGGTTCCTTTCCTTTGCCTTCCGTCAGAACTTCATGAGCCAAATGCGCTGTGCCATCATAGTCCGATATACTCGGCGGGGCCGAATCCAGCGATCCACCTGAAAAATCGGTGCGCATGCCACCCGGCGCCACATTGGTCACATGGATACCCAAGGGCTGGACCTCATCAGCGAGTGTCTGCCCAATACACTCCATCGCATATTTGCTGGCTCCATATATTCCAGTGCCCGCCCAGGGTGCCAGACCACTCACCGACGTGATGTTAATGATATGGCCGCTTCGATGTTGGCGCATGCCCGGCAGCACCGCCTGAATCATGGCAACCGCGCCGAGCACGTTGACCTCGAACAAGGCCTTGATCTTGTCCAGCGGCGTCTCCTCGATCGCACCGGTGAGCCCATAGCCCGCATTGTTCACGAGCACGTCGATTTGGCCAAAACGCTTCTCGACCTCGTTGATCGTTTCACGGATGTCGTCAAAGTGTGTGACGTCCAGAAAAATCGGCACGGCAAGTTGCGGATCAGTCTCCGCGAAGGTTTGCGCATCGCGTTCGGACCGCACTGTGCCGACAACCCGATCTCCGCGTTGCAGGACTGTCTCAGCCAGGTCTTTTCCCAAACCTTTTCCCACGCCTGTTATTAGCCAGGTTTTCATCCTGATACCTCCGCTGCGGTCATTTCAAAAATCGCAAGCTCAACGTCTTCCAGACTTGGCATTGATGCAGCTGCGCCGTTCTTTTCCACAGACAAGGACGCTGCAACCGAGGCGAAGTAGATCGCTTGGTCAAGTTCAGCCCCCGTTGCCAATCGCGCACAGAGCGCGCCACAAAAGCAATCGCCCGACCCCGTTGTGTCGCGAACCTTCGTGAGGCGAGCCGGTGTGAAGTCGAGCCCATCTTGGGTGATAGCCAAAGCACCGGCAGCACCACAGGTGAGAACAATGACCTGGTTTTCGTGAGCAATAAGCTCTCTCGCAAGCATTGTAATATCCTCGACATCTTCTGGCAGGACCTCTCTTCCGGCGTAGAAGGCCAACTCGGATTCATTCAGGATAAGGATGTCTGTTAGCGCGAAAAGGGAATCCCGGGCTTCAGCCACGGCTGGGGCGGCGTTTAGTACTGTAATTGTTCCCCGGTCCCGGTGTGTCCGGAAAAAGTCTACGGTCGAAGCGATAGGCGTTTCCAGTTGGGCAAGCGCAACTCGGCTTGGCTCAACTGGCTCAACTGGCTCAACTGGCTCAACTGGCTCAGCCATTAGGCTTAAACGATCATTTGCGCCAGCATGTACGATGATGAGATTTTCGCCGGCCTGATCAACGCATACATAGGCGCGTCCACTCGCTTCACCGGCAATGACTTCTACGTCTGCAGGCGTCACCGCGTGTGCGGCCAATTGCGCAGTAAGCCATTCGCCATCCTCGTCGTTGCCCACACAGGCGCGAAACCTCAAATCGGCGCCCGTTCGGGCGGCGCTCACCGCTTGGTTGGCGCCCTTGCCGCCAAGATACCGCTCAGATTGTGTCGCGTGCACAGTTTCACCTGGTCGCGGAAGGTCATGCACTCGCAAAACTATGTCCAAATTCACGCTTCCAAGAATGTTGAGTTTGCTCATGACGCAGATGCCTCCAGTGATGCGGAGGGTCGCTGTATCTCAAACGCAGGCAGTAAAAGGATAAGCGCGGCCCCGATGGCCAACAGAACAGACAGCACCCACACCGACGCCTCGTAACTGCCCGTCACGTCGAATCCCACATCCATAAGGACTGGTGCGCCACCCTGAAATATAATGACCACGGAGTAGTACACGCCGATGATCATACCGAAGGCTTTGAGACCAAAGTATCGAGACACAAAATAGGACAGACATCCGAACTCTGCGCCAAGACCAACTCCCATCAAGGCCGCCCCAAAATATATCACAACCATGGACTGGCTGAACTGAAAGCAAAGAAGGCCCAGTATAGCGGCCGCGAACATGGGTACCGCGACAATTGGCGTGTAGAATTTATCGAGCAGATATCCCGTCACCACCTGCCATCCCGCTGTGACCAGCGCGAAGATGCTGATTGCAAGTGTGGCCTGCTGGATAACGATACCTCGATCCATGAGCATCGGAACCACATGGGTAAAGATGGCAGTCATACAGCCCGCTCCGAGCGCGACTGCCGCCATCAAAATCCAGAATGTCCGAGTTGAAGTTGCCTCTGCGAGATTGACGCCGGGCAGAGGAGCCGCAGGGATGTCCGGCACATCAAGCTGTCGCTCGCGGAGCTTGATTTCCTCGACCCTCCCAGGCGCATCCCTCAGCAAGGCGAGAAGCGTTGGAAAGCCCAGGCAGAATACGATCAAACCGATGCCAATGTATGCGCCGCGCCACCCGAACTGGACCAGCATCAGACCAGCCGCGATGGGCATGAAAGTTGATCCGATGCCGTTGCCGAATCCCGCGGCTACGCCGAGCATCAGCCCCCGCTTCTCATCGAACCATTCGGATATGACTTTGGAATAGGCTGGTGTGGATGGGATTGCTCCAGCCGCTCCTACGATGGCAAACAACAAGTAGAATTGGACCACTGAACCATCGGCCAGAGCCAAACCCGCAATCGCCGGAGCGAAAAGCGCGTTTCCAACAAGAATAACTCGGCGAGATCCCCAACGATCCGACAGCCGACCAGCCAAGGGGTAGATGATAGCGGACATCACCGCAGTTAGAAGCAGCACGCCCGACACCACTGCCCGTGGCCATCCGAATTCTGTTGAAATAGGGATCAGGAACAGGCTGAAGACGGCACTGATGGCGGGAGTGGTGCTGACAATGTTGCCGACAGTTGCAGCGACAACCACTCCTGCCCGGCTAGCACTTTCCGGTTTCCCGGCCACATCCGCTCCCATCACTTCGGTCACTCGCTCGTATAGCCTTCCGGAATAACGGGATCGACGCCACCTTTCCTCCACAGGATGATTTCGTTCCCCCAAGGATCACGGAATGCGTCATTGAAACCATTAAACTCTTTCCAGTAATGGTTCCGCCACAGAACTTCCGCTCCATGCTCAACTGCGGCGGTCATGATCCTGTCGACAGAGTCGTCTTCGCTCACTAACACCCACAGGCGGGATGACCTCGCAAACGGAGACAAGGTGCGCGGATCCACGCCAGCGGGGTCAGGATTCGGGCGCAAGTTTGCGACATCCCCAATTCCGATATGCAGGTTCCCGATCTCGCTGTCAGACCCGTCGGGGTTTTTGAAGTTCCCGCCTGGCACCATGCGGCAGAACTGGCCATCCATTCGAACATCGTCTTCCCAGCCCATGACAGCTGCATAGAATTTTCCGGCCTTGACCGGATCGTCTGACATGAGGTCGACGAAAATCAGAGTGTTCGGAGAAGTCATATATAATCCCTATACTTACTTTCACGCGCCCTTTCGGGACGCCATCTGCTGAAGCCAAACTTAAAGGCGGTCTTTCGACAGCTCTTGATACTGCCCCCACAATTTGTTGACCTTCATTTCATCCTCGATCTGGTTCGCCAGACCGGAACGGCGATGTTCTCGTGGCGACAGCCCGAAATGGTCGCGGAAGCTCCGGCTGAAATGTGCCGAACTGCTGAACCCCCAGCGGTATGCAACTTCCGAAATGGATTCCTGCGCATGCAGCGGGCTGATCAGGTCGGCATGACAGCGCTCCAGTCGCCTCTTCTTGAGGTAGCCGCTAAAGCTCCGATTATCAGCGGCAAACAGACGCTGCAGATACCGTGGTGAAACGCCGACTTCGTCTGCCGCCTTTGCGATTGTCAGATCGGGGTCCCATATTAACGTTTCCAGTGTCTGTTGGATTCTGTGCAAATGGGCAGCGCGTGCACCTTCCGCACCACCCAACGAACGTTTTCCGGCAACACCGAGTAGTTTGCTGGACAACATCTCGATCAGGGAAAGCTCGACCGGTCGAAGATCTTGCGTGGAGATATCTCCAATCTCATCGGCCAGTATGTGAAGTATGCTGATCAGCATACGTCCAACTCCGGAGTTGCCGTCGAGCGTGCCAGCTTGATAATGGGTCGGTGCAATCAATCGTCCGCCCAGCGCCACGGCGGGAATTCGGACGAATAGTATCGCGTTGTTTTCACTCACTTCCAGGCGGGAATCATGACGTGTCGCGCCAAAGACGATCATCTTGTTGTCAACATTCACCGAGAACTTGTCTGCGCTGAACCTTGCATCCCCCTTCAAAAGGACGAGCAGCCAGAGGCCCTCGCCCTGCTCAAGTTCCCGACCATCAATCACCTGACGACCAGACTCAATCCAGGCGAACTGCAGACCCATGGTGGAGGTCTGAATAATCATCTGTCCGTCAACGGGCTGGCCAGCGGGATCAGACACAAATGGCAACCGCAATCTACGCATTGCATTCGCCCAAGCTGCATTTCTGTCAGCTGGCGGAACCGACCGCGTATTGAATCTCCAGGTGGTTGGATGCTCGGGCCGCCTCACGTGATCGGCCTACTCTACTCTGCCGCAATGCTGGCATCATCTGTCGGCTCAGCGCGGCGGTTCCACTCCGAAACATACCGGTCAACGAGCCATTCATTGAATTGCGCTTGCGCTCCTTCCTGCCAGGAATAGCGCCCCCGTTTGGCAAAGCGCGACCGCAGTCCGAGCTGGACCATTTCGTCAACATGCCAATCCTGAGCAATAATATGGGATGTCGAATTCATGATCATCTCCATCTTGTGCTCATAGGCTTCGTCTTCCATGGCCCCAGGCGCAACAAGCACGCCCGTGTCCATGTAATGCGTTTCCGGGCTGTCAGGACGAATGATCAGATAGATCACCATGTCGCTTGTCATAACGAGCGACAGGCTCGGTGGGATGTTCGCAAACGTCATCCGCTGGCGCGCCTCGTCAGAGAGGCCAGGGAATACGGGCAGCACAGCCTTCTGAGTCGGATTGAAGCTCGCATCCGGATGGAGCGTACCATTGAACCTCAGATAACCTGCCGCGCCCTCCGGTGCGTCCGGAAAGCTTGCACGCTCGGAAGGTACAAAGTCATGCAGGGGTCCATGATGCAACCGGCTGGCGTGGTAACCGTCATTGTTATTCTCGAACATGACTTTCCAATTCCACATCAGGCGTGGTGCCGGATCCGGGCGCGGACCTTCAGCACTGGCAAGGTCATATCCCTTGATTGCCTCCTGCACGTGGACCAATCGAGGGGCTAGCGGCGCTGCATCCTGATCAAAATTGATAAAGATGAAACCTTCCCAGACCTCAACTTTGAAGTTCGGGAGCCCATTCGCCTTGCGATCAAACTCGCACGTCTTGTTCATTGCAGGGGCGCCCACAAGGTCACCGTCAAGCGAATAGCTCCAATGGTGATAAGGACACACGAACCCGCGCGCATTCCCGCTCCCCTCGGCCACGAGCATGGCGCGGTGCTGGCATACCGATGACATGGCCTTCAACTCACCCTTGCGATTCCGCGCAACAACGATCGGCTCATTCACGGTCGAAGTCGTGAAATAGTCACCGGGCTCCGAAACCCACTCTTCCCGACCAACACACAGCCAATCGTGAGTGAAGAGCGCCTCCTTCTCGAATTCGTAGAAATTGGCGTCGGTGTAGCATTCAGGTGGCAATGTTTCGGCTTCCAGCACGTCCTGTTTGGATGTCGCCAGGGACTGGATGAATTGCTCGGTGATGGTGATCGGCATTGTCCGGTCCTTCCTGCTTCTGTCAGCTTCAATCTGTCATTCACAGCGTGCACATTCTTGTCTCTGCGCGCACAACATGTTTCCCGGCAGCCATTTTAAGGGAAACATCGGGAGAACATCGCGCTCAAATCACGCAGTGAACAACTCTTTCCGGATGATCGCGTGAACGCCCCAGTTTCCGTTGACGACTTGTGTGATACCGAAATCGACACCAACAGAGAGCAGCGAGATCGCTTCGTCCTCGTCGAGGTCGCGAGCCGTCATCAGAAACCGCCGCGCCTTGCGGAAGGCGTCCCTCATCGCGAGGTCGATCGAGGACTTTTTATAGATATCGCTCTGCGCCGAAGAACCGAGTTCCTTCAGATAATTCGGATGGCTGAACCCGAAGATCACCCATGCATCGGAAGTTTCCAACAGCGGATAATCAAGATCGCGGATATGCCCCATCTTCTCGCTCGCGCGATGCAGGATCGGCTGTATCAAGGCAGTCATCGAACACTCAATTGCCGTACCGCAAAGTTCTGAGTCACCTTGCGATGCATGCGGGTCGCCAAGCGAAAGAAGCGCACCAGGCACACCAACGGGCAGGAACAGGCTGGATCCCGGAGCAATTCGCCAATTGTCGAGATTTCCGCCAAAATTTCCTGGCGGGATCGAATCCACGAGCTTCGTCTGCGGCGGTGCCAACCCGATTACCCCGAAATGAGGACGTACCGGTATTTCGATGTTCCGTAATACATCATAGTTCTTTTCGATCGTGCTGGTGTCCACCGGCAGGCCTGGGTAGTCATACAATTCGTGCACAACCCCGAAGGGATCAGTCTGAGGGGTCCAGCGATAATTATAGACCGCGCGAGCGCACGAACGGCCCATCTCACTTTCGACTTCATAAATTGTGATCACTTCTCGCTGTTTTGGCTCGGTCAGCAGGTCATTGTACTGAAATCCCCAATACGCCGCCGCGTTGCTCCCGAAAGACTGCCCGGAATATTTCGGATTGGCACTCGTTCTCGGCTTCAGCTCCAGGATACGGATTTCAACAATGTCGTTGGGTTCTGCGCCGGCAATCTCGATTGGACCGGTACAGATATGGACGCCAAACCCCTCACCAGCACCGCGGCCTGTCGACGAAGAGGAGTCGAGTGCGCCAGCGCCCCGACGATTGACGGTTTTGCCCTCCGCAGTCCAGCGATAGATGTCCTCAACCGCCTGATCACCCTTCACCATGCGATCATGATCATCATTGGCGTGATGCGTGAGTGTCTCGACCGTCACATAGTCACCGGATTCCACCGTGAGGACCGGCTTGAGCGAGCTGCTGAAATGGCCCCAATGGATCGTATCCGGTGTAACGGGCAGATAATGGTGTCGCGCGCCGCGCTTTACGGGCACAGGCGCAACAGTCCCTATCTCACCAGCATCATCGGCATCGCGAAAGTCATCTGTTTGTTCCGGCTCTTCGGGCTCAATCACCTGATCCTTCGCCGTAGGGGGCCGCCCGCGCTGCAGCACTTCGGATTCTGATTCGTCGCCCGGCGGCATCCGGCGATACTCCCGCGGACTCATACCGTACTGTTCGCGGAATGCCCGACTGAATGAGGCACTGTCATTGAAGCCCCATTGGAACAGGATATCCGAAATCGATCTCTGCGCGTGCAAAGGGCTTCTGAGGTCGAGTCGGCATCTCTCCAATCGCCGCAATTTTACGAAATGCCCGAAACTGTCTCCAACGGATTCAAACAGCTTTTGTAGATAACGTGGGGAGATATTGTGCTCTTTGGCAATCTGATGAAGGTTCAACTCAGGATCGCTCAATCTCATCTCGATGGTTTGGAATATACGCTCCAGCAAAGCTGCCCGAACACCAGCAGCCCCGCCAAGTTCCTTGGTCGAGGCCTCGCTCATCAAGGCCGTAGAAATGAACTCTGGCAGCGCAACCTCAGTCGGACGCATCTGGTCGTCATCAACATCCGTGATCGTGTCCGCAACAGAGCGCAACAGGCCTGACAGCATGCGGCCAACTCCAGCTTCGGATACCAAATTCGAAATATCTGCTTGAGGCTTGGACCTTATCCTCAGCGCCGGATGAGAGACCGGGATCTGTACCATCAAAAACCGGTTGTCACGCTTGAAATCGAGCGACACGTCCAGATCACCGACCCCATACACAACATCGCCCTCGGAGACTTCAATCGTTGTGGTATCAGTCTTGGCGACGAGATCGCCCTCCAGCAGCATTATGAGCCAGAACTGGGATGGGCCTTGCGATAGATCGAGTCTTATCCGGTGCTGGGTGGAGGTGATCCGGACAAATGTAAAATCCTGGGCACTACGAAAGCTTACCAGTTCACCGTAGAGCTCACCCTCATGCGCAAGCAACTCCATCGAAAATCGCTGTAGCGCGAAGTGCCAGGCATCCTTTCTCTGCTCTTTTGGATATGCGTTGGTTGTAAACTGCACAGATTGGCTCCGATCGGATTATGGCACCCAGCCATCAACATCTTTGATCCTCAGTTTGCCGTACCGTCGGTCAACGCATCCCGCCCATGCCGATCCGGTTGACGACTGCGACTGCCTAAAAGTCGAGCAGTCCTGATCAAGCCTCGCCTGAATACTGCGTTCAACTGGATAAAATCGTCATAAATCAATGACGTCCAATCTAGTCGATATCTTTGACAACACCTTTTTCAGGGAAGATGCCACGGTCAATCTTGACGTGAATTCCTTGCGTGCCGTCCACGACTTGGGTCACCCCAAAATCGGTCGCGACACTCATCAGAGAATAGGCATCATTTCGACTAAGCTCCTGATGCTCAGTGAGCAGATGAAGCATGTCCAATGAGGCATTCTTCATTGCCTGGTTCAGGTCTTCGTCAAACCCATGAACAATCCAGTGATCCGGGGTTTCAAGAAGCGGCGAAGGAAACTTGAAGTCCTTTCGGAGTACGATCTGGAACAGCACGTCGAGGGAAGCTTCAATTGCCGTGCCGCTGATCTCACCATCGCCCTGGCTGACATGGGGGTCACCGATCGAAAACAGCCCGCCCTTCACCTGCACAGGATAATACATCGTGGCGCCGGCTCCGATGCGCCAGTTGTCGATGTTTCCCCCATGCAGGCCCGGTGGAATTGTGCTGATACGCTCGTCAATGGCGGGCGCGACTCCCGCAGTTCCCAAATGCGGCCTTGCCGGCACGCGGACGCCAACCAAAGCAGGTTCGCGGTCACACTCAGGACAATGTGTAACGGTCCCGGGGATCAGATATTTTCCTTCGAAATCATAGGCATAGAGCGCGTGAGCCGTGTTCGCATTCGGATCAAGCTCATAGATGGTCACGCGCTCCTTCTCATCGAACTCCTGATAGAGGTGGCCCCAGTTCGCAGCGAGGTTGGATCCGTAATTGCAGCGGGGAACCATACGGAAGTAGCGCACTTCCAGCATGTCACCTGGTTCGGCACCTTCTACATAGATCGGACCGGTCATGATATGGACACCCGGCGCACGATCTTCGGGTTGAACACCCTCCCAGATTGCCTTGACAGTTTCATCCATCATCAGTTCCGGAGCATCCCCGGCATGGTGCGTGATCGCTTCAGCCTGAATGAGATCGCCACTTTTAACGCGGAGCGCTGGCTTGATGTTGGGGTGGAAGTATCCCCAGTGCACGGTTTCCGGTGTCGCTTTCAAATGGTGCAGATTTTCCGGCTGAACCTTGATCTTGCTTGTTCGTGTCTCTTCCACCAACGCCATAACTTACTCCTTGAACCAAATCGCCTACCGGTTGGATCAGAGTTCAAGCCCGCTATTTGGTCTTGTTCATATGCGCCCAACTAGTTGCGGCACTGGTTTCGAGCTCACACATGATTGACCCCGGCGCGGACAAGTTTGCGGACGCGAGAAAGCAAGACACCCGGCAGCCACATGCACTAAAGACACCATGTATCGATCAGCATCGGGAATAGAAAATGACTGCTTCCTCCACGAAAATGCCCACCCTGTTCATTCCACATGGAGGTGGCCCATGCTTTTTCATGGACTGGACGCTGATGGGCGGACCGGTCGATACGTGGGACAAGACAGCCGAATGGCTGAAAAGCATACCATCCAGCCTGCCCGAGAAACCAAAAGCCCTTTTGGTTGTATCAGCCCATTGGGAGGAACAGGAGTTCACCGTCTCCACGGCCGCCTCGCCAGACATGATTTACGACTATTCCGGGTTTCCGGCTCACACTTATGAGCTCAACTATCCTGCTCCGGGCGCACCGGATCTCGCAAATCGCGTTCAGGAATTGATGGTGGAGCAAGGCCTTGATGCGCCCTTGAAAAGTTCCCGGGGCTATGATCATGGCGTGTTCGTGCCGCTATTGGTTGCATTCCCTGATGCCGACATTCCGATATTGACCCTATCACTCACCCGCGACCTCTCTCCGGAAAAACATCTGAAGGTCGGCAAGGCAATCAGCCAATTGAGAGAAGAAGGCGTCCTCATCATCGGCAGCGGCATGAGCTATCATAATATGCGCGCCTTCCGGACACCCATGGCCACCGCACCGTCTGCTGAATTCGACGCATGGCTGACAGATGTACTCGAAACAGGTGATCTTGAAGAACGCTGGGTCAAGCTCAGCCGATGGCTGGACGCACCTCAGGGCCGGAACTCGCATCCTCGGGAAGAGCACTTGCTTCCACTCATGGTCGCAGCTGGCGCGGGCCATGACGAGACAGGCCGGAAAGTCTTTTCAGACAATGTCATGAACTCGACCGTATCGGCTTTTCAGTTCGGCTAGGCGCTCGCCTCGCCGAGCACCTCTGTCTCTTCTGGTATTTCAGTCCGCTCGCCATAGCTCCGCGCGATCATGGCGCATACGATCAACTGCATCTGATGGAATATCATCAAGGGCAGTATGATGACGCCAACTTGGGCTGGGGCAAACAATGCCGCAGCCATCGGTACACCGCTTGCGAGACTCTTCTTCGATCCGCACATGACCAAGGTGATCTCGTCCGACTTGTTCAGCCTGGCCACTTGCGCCGCCTTGCGCGTGAGGAACAATACCACTGAGAGCACCAGTGCGCTCAGGAAGAGGATCGTAACAATATCAAATCCCGATACGCGCAACCAAATTCCATCTACGACGGCCGCGCTGAATGCAGTGTAGACAACGAGCAGGATCGCGCCACGATCGAGCTTTGAAAGAACGCCCTTGTTCCGGTCAATCCATGCGCCGATGAGGGGCCTGCTGAGATGGCCGACAAGGAAGGGGGCCAGCAGGGTCAATATGATGGACTGCATCACCCCCAACAGATCTCCCCCACCCGACTGAAGCTCAGACCGCATCAGGAGGCCCGCCAGAAGCGGCGTGATGAACACGCCAAGCATGTTCGACAGTGATGCCGTGCAAACTGCTGCTGCTACATTTCCTCTGGCCATGGAGGTGAATGCGATCGAGGACTGGACCGTGGAGGGCAATATGGTGAGGAACAGGAAACCCATCTTGACTGTAGGGCTCACCAGAGAATTAGGCAGTGTGCTCACTAGCAGACCGAGCGCCGGAAACAGAAGAAACGTGCCCATCAGAACGAGCGTGTGGAGTCTCCAGGCACCAATACCCCCGAGGATGGCTGCGCGAGACAGCTTTGCACCGTGCATGAAGAACAACAGGAATATGGCTACTTTGGTCAACCACTCGAAGCCGACCGCTGCATCTCCACGACATGGCAAAATGCTCGCCGTAACTACCACGGACAGCAGCACAAGTGCGTACGGATCTGGCCTCAGCCACTTAGTCCAGGTTGTTTTCGGCGAAGCTGACTTTTGACTGGCCAAATTGGGTACGCGATCTGACGGCATGGCAGACTCCATCGGAGGAAATTGAAATCGAGGCTTGATCGAAGCTGGTCAGCTTATTGAGATTACTCAGCCATCTGCCCGTACTTGATGTCAGCGTCGCCAACTGGGTCGCCTTCAGTAGAGGACAGATCCTCAAGATAAGGCGGCTTCATGAAAAGCACGACCATGAAGACGCCGGCTGATAGAACCGACAGCAATATGAAGATGAGCGAGAAGCTTCCCGAAACGTCGCGGATCACGCCTCCGATCAGAGGTCCGAGCGCCGAGATCGCGCCGGTGACACACATGGCGGAGAACAGTTCAAGATTGTACTTGCGACCAAAGTAGTTGAGCAGCAGCACCGTGCATGCGAGTTGCGTCGTGCCAAAACCAATACCTGTTCCCACCGCGTAGAACAGCAGCATGACATGATCTGTTGTGAGTGCGAGCACAGCGCAACCAATCATCGTCGCAAATAACGCAAAGCTCACAAGATGCTTGGGATCGAAGATATCCCCCAGAACACCGGAAAATGCCCGGATCAAAACCGCGATCAACGCCTCGATGCTCAACATGCCTCCGGCAACAGTCTCGGAAACACCGCGCTCAACCAAATGGCCCACCGAGAGGCTGGTTACCGTCACCAGGCACATCATGTTCAGGCAATATGCGGCGGCAAGAATCTTGAACTGCGTCGTCCGCATCGCAGCTTTAGTCGTCCAGTCCACAGTCGTCCGGTAAATATGGCGACTGCTCCGTGTCGGAGGCAGTTCGACTTGGTCAGGCATGACGGTCGGTGCCGCCGCTTCAGCCTCTGCTGCGACGAGTTCCTCACGTGCGGGCCGAGTGAATCTGCGCTCCAAACCAACGATGATCGCGCACAAAACAGCCGCAGCCAGTAGTGCGATTGCCTGATATTCCCAATAATTCCGCCACGTCTGACCTTCAAGAGCCAATACGCCAAGTACCATCAATGGCCCGACCACCGTCCCTATTCCGCTGATCGTCGCCGCCACGCCGAGCGCGGTCGATTGCCGCTGGAACAGTCGGCTCACAAGGAAGGTTGTCGGGATGGACGCCATCATGGGGTAGGCCAAACCGCAGATTGCTGCCGCAATATAGTACTGAGGCAGGCTCTCCACTCCATGCAGAAGGTACAAACCGATGCAGGCCAGAACACCACCAATCAGGATTGTGTTCCGCACCCCCACCTGGCGGATGAGAAATGGCGGCACAGATGACGCGACGCCGGTAACTGCACCGAGCACCGTAAATCCAAACCCAGCCTGCGCCCAGCTCCATTCCAGATCCATCACCATAAATGGGAGGACCACGCCGAGTGAAGAATATGTCGCCGCGGCCAGCAAAAGCTCAAGCGAACTCATTGCCAGCAATTGGCTGCCTGCCTTGAAAGGAATTCTTGCATTCATGGGTCAGGATACTCCAGCGGACGAAAATGGGTTGTCGCCATAGACATCGGAACCGCTCAGCGGCTTTTTATTTTCGGATGTGGGCGCACGCCCACAAATCGACAGCGCGGTCAGCGCATAGATCAAAGTGCTTTTGACCATGTCCTCTGGCGTCGGACGCCAGCGTGGAAAGCCGGTTGTGACGGCGGGAATGCGGTTCATGTTGAAGACGTTGTGGTCGCGCCACATGCTCGAATAAACAGGATGCGCGAGCTTCAGAGGCTCGCCCAGTGTATGCCGGGTCGCAGCATCAACAGCCGAAACGAGCGGGGACACGCGTTCTTCATCGGCAGCAAATCCGTGCCGGACCACGACTGGCTCCAGGCCGAACTCACCTATGCCTTGGCGTCTCAAATGACTCTCAAGGCTTCTATGGACCTGCCCGATTTCTACATGCGGCGGCAAACCGACTTCAAGATAGAGTGAGCAAATTTCCGTTCCGGCCCCGAACGCATATGGAACGCCACCACGGACAGATGAGATTTGCGTCTTGGGTTTGGCCACACCGCCAGACGACGTGTAGATGTTCTCCTGCTCATAAGTGCGCCCCCAGTCCAAAATCGACTGGATGGTATCACCGAGACGATAGATCGGGTTGGGGTGATCAGCGGCCTTTTCTGGGCTTTCGAGAAGTGGTGTGAACACGCCTTCGCCAAATAGCTGGATGCGGAATACGGCATAACCGCATGCAACCCACGTTAACCCGAAGTCACACCCCTCGGCCGCGATCGCATAATCGGGTGACACACCGCCATGATAGAACGCGTAGTGCGTGCCGATTTCCTTGCCCATATACTGTACGCCGCGAGCCTCCTCGATCGGCTCAGGACCGATCTCGCCGGGAGATGCGGTAAGGTACAGCCGTCCCGACAGATCAATACCGCAGGATTTCAGCGCCTTTGCGGCCATAAGGAAGCACACCATCGGCCCGCGATCATTCGAGATTGGGTAGCCGTGGAATGCCCCATCCTGTAGCCAGCACTGGTTCCATTCCGGGTTCGCCAGCGTTTCAGGACGGAACTTGTGGGCGTCCAGATCCGCATTCCAGGTCGGACTTTCAGTATCAAGGTGGGCTGTGTAGAGGAGGCTCTTTCCGTCACCCTTGCCGCCATAAGTCGCGATAACATTCGGCCGTTCAGGCGTTGCGCCAACTTTTCGCGGTGCAAAACCTTCTGTTTGCAACCAATTGAACACAAACTCTGCAGCTGATGCCTCGCTCATGGATGGGCTATCAATGTTCCCAAGGGCAAGTGCGGTCTGGGTTAGCTCTTCGATATCAATAGCTGCGGATAGTGCGGCGCACTCTTCTTCGCTGACCACGTAGTTTACGGGCGGAAGATTGTCGAATGTTTCACTCAAGGCCGGCCCAACTGTTCATGATCTGCTTTCGAATTGTCACTAGCTGAGCATTGAAGGGAGCATTCTTGCGCCTCACAAGTCTTGATTACCGCCGCACGGATTGTTGCAGCAGACACGCAAGAAAAGCGAGCACTGGCTATTACGCTTGAACTCAGAGTAACAACGAGCAAAAGCTATTCTGCGGGAATGACGGCCTTGTCCGTCCCCTGGCTCTCCGACTCCAACTTGCGCGCAACATCGCCTGGAGACCCGGACCCTCGAGCGATCAGAGCATAGGCTGTCGGCACGAACAACACGGTCACCAGCGCAGCGGCGATCACTCCAAACAGGATCAGGATACCAATCGCCGATCGGGTTTCGGCGCCTGCACCGCTGGACAGGATAAGTGGGAGAGCACCGGCAGCTGTGGTCAAACTCGTCATCACGATTGGCCTGAAGCGAGCGAGCGACGCTTCCTTGATGGCCTCGTAAAAGGGGCGGCCTTCGTCGCGCAACTGGTTCGCGAACTCCACGATCAAAATGCCGTTCTTCGCTGCAAGGCCAATCAACATAATCAAGCCAATCTGCGTGTAGATGTTCAGCGAATTTCCGGTCAGCCAGATACCAAGCATCCCTCCAGCCAATGTCGCAGGCACGCACAGCATGATGATGACCGGGTGGCGGTAGCTCTCAAATTGCGCTGCAAGCACAAGGAACACGATCACCAGACCCGTGATGAATACGAATATGAGGGACTGGCCAGACGTCTTGAAGTCGAGCGACTGCCCTTTGAAGTCCAATGTGGCCTCTTGCGGCAACACTTCACGAGCCTTGGCCTGCATGGCGTCGAGCACAGTGCCCAGCGACGCACCCTCCGCCAACCCCGCTTCGATCGTGATTGCGCGCACGCGATTATACCGGTTCAAAGTCGGGCTATCCGCAATCGGACGAATTGTGACCAGATTGGAGAGGGGGATCAATTCACCTGACCGTGTGGATCGCACATAGATATTCTGAACATCGTTGGGCGTATTTTGCTCAGACCTCAGGCCTTCCAGGATGACATCATATTCTTCGCCATCATCGATATAGGTCGTAACGCGTCGCGAGCCCAGCATGGTTTGAAGCGTGACGCCAATATCGGTCACCGTCACACCAAGATCAGCCGCGCGATCATAGTCGACCTGAACCCTGTATTGCGGTTGGGTTTCCTTGTAATCCCAGTCAATATCGACCAGTCCTGGATTGTCATCTTCTAACGCGGTGACCAACAAGTCTCGCCACTCCGTCAGCACTTCGTAGGATGGTCCACCCAACACGAATTGGACAGGCTTGCCAGTGCCACCACCAAGTCCCTGCCGCATGATTGCGAAAGCTCTAATGCCCGGCAGGTTGGATAACTTGCCGTTCACTTCCGCTATGATTTCGTCCGCCGGACGCCGCCTGGACCAGTCATCCAACACCACAACCACAAAACCCTGATTGAATGACGAACTGCCAAATCCGGGCGCCCGCAGCAACAGGCGGCTCACCTCGCCGCTCTCTGCATAAGGGATCAATCGCCGTTCAATTTCGTCCATATAGCGTTCCATATACTCAAAGGACGCGCCTTCAGGACCCCGTATACTGACGAAAAATGCCCCGCGATCTTCAACGGGAACATATTCCTGCTCAATCGTTTGCGACAGGCTGTATGCGCCCGCAAACAAGCCGACCAGAACGACACCAACTGCTATCGGCCTCATGATCAGTCGGTCCAATACCCAGCCATATCCTGTTCGAAGGCGGCCGAATGCGCCGTCTATCGCGTTCGGGATAACCGCAAGCCATCCCGCACTCTTTTCACGTTTCAGGAGTTTTGAGGCCAGCATGGGCGCTAGTGTCAGGGCCAGGATGCTGGAGAATGCGACGGCCGCAGCCATCGTCAGGGCGAACTCGGTGAATAGTCGCCCAACATCACCCTGCATAAAGGTGATAGGCACGAAGACCGCGATCAGGACAAGCGTCGTGGCCACCACCGCAAAACCAACCTGCCGGGTACCGCGGAACGCGGCAACCAGCGGCGTCTCGCCTTCTTCTTCCATGCGGCGAACGATGTTCTCCAACACAACAATGGCGTCATCCACGACCAGTCCGATTGCAAGAACAAGCGCCAGCAGTGTCAGCAAGTTGACTGACAGGCCCAGAGCGTAGAGCACAATGAAAGTGGCGATGATCGAGACCGGAACAGTGATTGCCGGGATAATGGTTGCCCGGACGCTGCCGAGAAACATGAATATCACCAGTGTCACCAGCGCCACTGCGATGGCAAGCGTGGTGTAAACTTCTCGAATCGAGGCGTCGATGAAGACTGAACTGTCGAAACTACGCGCGATCACCATGCCTTCTGGAAGCGTCTCGTTCAGTCGGTCAGCAAGTTCCCGCGCTCCAGCCGCAACCTCGACTGTATTCGCAGTCGACTGCTTGATGATGCCCAGCCCCACCATCGGAACGCCGTTGCCTCTGAACATGTTGCGGTCCTCGACCGTCCCACGCTCAACCCGCGCCACGTCTCCCAGTCGCACCAGATATCCGTCCTCGCCTTCGGCGATCACGAGCGCGGAGAACTCTTCCGGCGTCTTGAAAGTGCGATCAATTCGAACCGTGAAAGTGCGCTTTTCCGATTCAAGACTGCCGGCGGGCGCTTCGATATTCTCACTGCGCAATGCTTGCTCGATCTCGGCTACGGTCAGATTGCGTGCCGCCAAGGCTCTACGGTCTATCCAAACGCGGAGGGCATAGTCTCTGGAGCCACCAACTCGTACGCGTGCCACCCCATCCAGGGCGGAGAACCGGTCGACAAGATAGCGCTGAGCATAATCTGACAATTCCGGCGTTGTCATGTCCTCGCTGGCAAGGTTCAGCCAGATAATGACATCATCATTGGAGTCGGCTTTTTCGACCTCTGGCGGGTCGGTATCCTCAGGAAGATTGTCCAGCACACCAGAAATCCGGTCGCGGATATCGTTCGCGGCCACATCAATGTCCTGGTCTATGCCAAACTCCACGCTTATACGCGAGCGGCCATCGCTCGAATTGGAATCGATGTAGCGAATGCCCTCAACACCAGCGATGCGATCTTCGATAATTTGGGTGATCCGTGTTTCTACAACACTGGCAGACGCCCCTGGATAGTTCGTATCGATGGAGACGATTGGCGCATCGATGTCAGGGTATTCTCTCAGGGGCAACCGATCGAACGCTACCATGCCAAAAATCACGAGTATAAGCGCAAGCACCGACGCGAATACGGGCCGCTTGATCGAGGTATCCGACAGCAACATCGTCAGCGACCTGTAGAAGCAGGAGACCCGGCTGCACCCCCGCTACGATTCTTGCCGCTGATGGCCTTGGGAAGGAGCATTGACTGGTCCTGAATTTCCACGGCGGCACCCTCGCGAACACGGATGATACCTTCGGTAATCACGTCGTCGCCAGCCGTTAGACCTGACATCACTTCCACATACCCCGCCTGGCGTAGCCCGAGTTCGACTTCCTTACGCCGCGCGATGAGCTGTCCACCTTCGTTTTCAACGACGAATACAAATGTGCGCGGCCCTACCGGCTGTATTGCTTCTTCAGGTACAGCCAGAGCTTGTCGTGGATCCGCCACCAAGGTTACCTGCACAAACATGCCAGAGATCAGCAGACGCTCCGGGTTGGGCAAAGTGGCACGCACACGAACGGAACGCGTCACAGGATCAATTGCGTTGTCAATTGACGCAAGCACTCCATTGAAAGTTTCCCCGGGAAGATCCGCTGTTCTTGCTTCAATTTCCGTACCTTTGGCCAAGGTTCTCAAGAATGTCGACGGCACGGAAAAGTCCAGATTCATTTCGCTGTCATCTATCAGCCGCGCAACGATATCCCCTGGCTGAACATATGATCCAACACTGACCATCCGGAAGCCTAGCACGCCATCAAATGGAGCAACGAGAACGCGATCCTGTTGGCGAGATTGCACCGCACGCAACTGTGCCGCAGCGCTATCAAGATTACGATTTGCCTGATCGAGTTCTGACTGGGATACAGCCTGCTGATCTGCCAGGCGAGCGAGCCGTTCCTGCTGGCGCCGCGCCTCATCGAGCGTTGCTTCAGCAGCTTCTACAAGTGCTGCCTGTTCGCGCTGCGCAAGCGAGAGCAAGGTCTTGCCCTGCTTCACGCGATCACCATCGTCGAAATAAATCGCCCGCACTCGGTCAGCCGCATTCAGGGTCAGATCGACTTGCTCGTTGGGTTCTAGCGTGCCCAACGCCTCAATCCTCATCGCAAAACTGCGTTCCTGTACCGGCTCAACGAAAACACTCACGGGACCACCCCGCTGCGCCTGAGCTGATAGCGACGATACAAACACGGCAGCTAAAATGAAAAGCAGGTTTCTGGTAAACATATCTATTCCAACGCGATTGCGGGTTCTGTCCCATATTGATTCGGCATTTCTATACCTCCCAATGCTCGATACGCGGCAATCGCCCGGCTAGATGACTGAAGTCGGCTTTCAGCCAACTGATCTTCCGCCGTCAACAATGTTCGCTGCGCTTCCAGCACATCCAGATAATCGTCGAGACCTTCTTCGAACCGTAGACGCGCAAGTTCTATCGCCCGCTGCGCTGATGCCGCCGCTCTCTTTAGATCGTCGCGGCGCTTCAACTCATTCGTGTATTCCGAGAGAGCGGATTCGACTTCGCTCAAAGCATTCAATACGGTCTGTTCATATTGCGCAATCGCCGCGTCTGTTCGTGCGTCGGTCGCATCTATGTTTGCCCGCACCCGCCTGAGATCAGGCCACGCCCAACTTATCGAAGGGCCAACGCCAAATCCGAAGCTCGTCAAATCGCCGATATCATTGGCATCATCAAACAAAGCCAGAACGTTCGCATTGACGGTTATCGTCGGAAACAAGTCCGCACGTGCAGCGTCGCCCAATGCCAGTTGGCGCGCGATCAGCACTTCTGCGCTGCGAATATCCGGACGTCGGCGGACCAGATCTTCAACCGACCCTGCCATGATCGCGCCGCGGTGCTCTGGAATATCATCCGCGCTGGTCACCAATTCCATCACCAGACTCGATCGAGAATTTGCCGGCTGTCCAGTCAACGCGGCGAGCGCGCTCTTGGCTGATTCTATGGCCGCCTCGTAGCGAGGAAGCGACGCGAGCGTCGTACGATACTGAGCCTCTGCTCGCTCCATATCCAGTCGGGTTGCCCGGCCATTGTCTAAAAGTGTCTGTAACAGGTCCAATCCTTCAGACTGGGTGTCGGCATTCTTGCGCGCAACCGCAAGTCGTCTTTGCGCACCGCGCAATTGCACATAATTCATAGCCGTCTCACTGGCGACGATCACCGCAACATCTCGGCGAGCCTGCCGAGCGGCTTCGACATCAAATTCTGCGGCGGCGATTTGGGCTTCAATGCGACCGAATGTATCGTACTCCCAACTCGCTCCAAGCGCCCCTTGAATCGAGGCCCTCACGTCTTGGCCTGGCTGAGCGGACCGCCCAACATCTCCATCAAATGACGTAGAAGCGGAGTAGCTGCGATCAAGCCGAGCTCCAGATGCAATCGCTTCAGCAACTCTTACATTTGCAGCGGCTTGGTCGAGAGACTTGTTTGCGGATAAGGACTGGGCGATGAGGCTATCGAGAACCGGATCTCCAAACTGTTTCCACCACTCCAACTCAAAGCTCAATTCAGCAGCTTCTGACAGATATGTTCCTTGAACCGGCACATCCGGCATTGTCGGACCAGCGGGCGCACTGACACACCCCGCCAGCATTATGGCAGTGGCACCTATGGACGCGTGGCAGGAGACGTATCTCATAGCGCTCATGTACCCTAACTGACCTTAGTATCCAGTTACATTCGGGCGCCAAAGTCCTCACATCTTCGTTAGCTCCGAATACCGGGCAGTATTCGTCACGTATGCTCAGGCAAGTCAGCGCCTGCCTCGATTAGCGCTGAAGGCTCCTTCGAATGTTCGACCATTTGCTCGCCCAGCTGTCGAACCATGGTTTCCAGCATCGAATCTCTCATCCACTCGCTGGTGGTTATTTGCCATGACGCTCGCGCAGAGTCCGAACATAAAAAAACCACCGAACGACTGACCTTACACAGGGCTGCCGTTTGGTGGCGATGTTTGCACCAGCTGCGCTGGTAAGTGCTTATCTTAAAAGCACTTCTACCCCTATGGGCGCTTTCCGAAAATCCAGTCCCAGATGTCGCGCTGTGTTGGTTTTGTTTGCTTCTGCATGATGTAACCTTTGACATGTTAAGGAGCAGTCCATCTGCCCCAGACGTCAAAGGTTAACTGAATTTTGCAAATTTCAAAGTAATTTTATGGAAATGTTAAGCTTGCGCTACAGCTTGCACACTACTTGAGCTTTCTAGAATAGACAGGATTTCTTCCGCACCGACGGGCTGTCCGATAAAGTATCCTTGCGCCAGATTGCATTCCAATGTGCGAAGAATTGCCAACGTATCCGGGTCTTCCACACCCTCGGCCACAACATGCATTCCCAGTGATTGGGCAACGCTGATGGTAGACTGGATCAAGAGCTGGCTACGCTCATTGTACCGAAGCGTGCTAATAAGCGTTCGATCAAGTTTGACCTCGTTGGCGGGCACCTTCAACAGATAGGTCAGCGTGGACAGGCCAGCTCCGTAATCATCAATGGATATCCCAAAACCGGCGTCCCTGAGCCGCCCCATAGCATCCTGGGCTCCGGAATTGTTCAGTAACTGCTCGTTTTCAGTGATCTCAAGCATGATGCTGCTAGCCTTGACCCCATACACACGTAAGGCAGCGTGCAGCATGAACTCAAATTCCGCGCTACCGATCAGGCTGGGCGAGATATTCACTGCGATGTTGAATCCGGGATCAATTTTTTGAGCGTCACGCAGAAACTGAAATGATGACTGAATGACATATTGTGTAAGTTGGTCGATGCGCTTTCCCCGTTCAGCCATCTGGACGAATTCGGCCGGCGAGATGACGCCCATTTCCGGGTGTGTCCAGCGTACCAATACCTCGGCGCTCGAAATCCTTCCGGAACGGATATTCAACTGGGGTTGAAGCGCTATATAGATCTCGCGGTTACGAAGCGCCTCATCCATTTCAAAAAGGACCCGGCTCTGCCACAGCAGCGCGTCTTGGGCATCCTGATCATGCAGCTTGTACGTTTTTCTCTGTCGCGCGGCAGCCTGGGCAGCGGATTCCGCCGTTTTCAGCCGCGACGCCAAAGAGGCAGAGGCGATGCGTTCAACACCAAAGGCAACCTGAACTATCAGAGTTCTCTCGCCAACAATGACCCCCTTGTTGAGTTGGTTCGCCGTGGCTTCGAACAGGTCTTCCATTGCTGCTTCGTCAAAATCGGTTTGCAGCCAATAGAATTGACCGAGGTCGCCTTGATATACGGCTCCAGAACTCGGTAAAGCATTCGCTATCGTATTCGCGGTGATCCCTTCTTGTTCGGGAGTGAGGCCAGTCGAAATAGCCGCATAGTTTGTCACCACAGCTGCCACCATGACACGCTGGTCTTGGCCGACATGAGCGCTCAAGCATTGCGCACTGGGAAGATGGGAAAGATTGTGCGTGAACGCCTTGTTCGCAGTTTCCCGCTTTTTCAAACGCATCCACGCGATCAATGTCCCGAACGAAATCATTCCGATCGCATGGCCGCTACTCGTGCGAATGGAAAACATGTCCATGACAATGGGGAACACAATCATGCATGCCAGCGCGACTGGTGCCCAACGCAGCGCCATGGAGCCAAAACGTCGACTGAGCATCAAGCCCACTACGCCTACAGAAAACAGCCAGGCAGGAAGAAATCCAGCGTTAAGGGGACGTTCTTCGCCCAGAGTCATCGCCGCCATCAGGATGACTTCTGCCAGCGAGCCGTTTCCCTGCGAGGGCATCAAATAGGGATGGTTGTCGCCTTGACTGGCTTGCGCCACGACAAGCCGTTTCCCGCGGACAAGCGCCGCGTCGAAATCTGGTGCCAGCACAGTGCTCAAATCAAGCCGCTGAAACGCCTCAACGTCAAAAGCATAGTCAATTTCGAATGAAGGGCCGATATTGTCGGTTTTGTCAGAGAGCTTACTCTCCGGAGACTGCAGGAAAACATCGCCGTACTCGGCACCAAAAGACCCAAATTCGACGCCGCCCCAGTATCGTTTGAAATAGTTTGAGGACGTCAGGTGGTCTCGTAATCCCTCTGATGGAGACTCCAGTTTGAGATTTGGAGCGGCGGACACCGACACGGTATTCGTGGGCTGTTCCAGCGCCCTTGTCAGCAAGGGTAATTGAGATGTCGACGTGAAAACGGGCTCGACAATAACTGCCGACTCCACATCGAGCGTATTCAGAAATGACACAAGCTCGCTAGTGAACATATCCGACCAGGTATCGCCTGCCGCGACGTGTTCGAATCCATCATTCACTTCGAGGATGACAAACCGGTCGTCGACCGCCGGAGACCTGAGCCCGTTGGATATTCCGTTGAACACCAGATCCAATGGGGAGAACAGATTCACCAGGCCCGCGAAGCCGAAAAACAACGCGGCAATCACAAACGTGCGTGCACGGCGTGGGGCAGCTGGTGGTCCATAGTCTTGCATGTCTGACACCTGTAGTGGAATCTACAGTTATCAGCGCGTAGTTTAGATCTGTGAAAGCGCAGCCGTTGAAATGACCACTCCGTATTCAACAATTGTTAAAGGGTGCTGTCAGACAAACTCGAACCAGTCTCCGTTTTTCGCGAACGAGCAGGCCTTAGGCAGCGACTAGCTCGCGCCATTCGAGAAGAGCGGCGTCGCGTAGAGATTTGAACCTGGCCCTGCTCTCGATATTCCTTTGATGATTGAAGTGGTTGTGCACCGACGAATGGATTGAGACGAATTTTTGCAAACTTCGCATACGCCGGAAACGAGACATGGCGCGTTCTCTTCGTCGGAATGGCAAGTGTGAGTTTTCGGCGCGATTGTTCAGGTGCCGGCCGGTCTCTTGGCGCCCCTCGCTCCCGATCACCTTCATCGCCGCCCGATATGATGGACATTTGTCCGTCACCACGACTTTCGGATTGCCGTAGCGCCTCATGGCTTTTCTCATAAATTTCAATGCGGAAGCCTTATCCCGAGTTTTCGTGACGAAGGACTCCAGAACCTCACCCTCGTGATCGACCGCTCGCCAAAGGTAATGAGTCTGACCACGGATCTTCACAAAGACCTCGTCCAGGTGCCATTGCCACTGCGGACTATGCTTCATGCCCTCCAATCGACGCTTGCGGATCTTGTGCGCGAAATAAGTGCCGAAGCGGTCCACCCAGTGACGAACCGTCTCGTGGCAAATCTCGATCCCGCGTTCGTGAAGCAGGTCTTCGACATTCCAAAGCGAGAGCGGAAATCGGACATACATCAGTACGGCGAGTTATAGGGTTTATGGCGACGTTTCGAAATAGCGGAATAAGCTCTGGCTCATTTCTGGAGCCTATGCTCACGGTCAGTTCTGTTGACAATGCCAGTTACACTGACAATGCCCGCAAGTTTGCTACTTGGGTCGCATCACGCACCACACGATGTAAAAGAGAAAAACCAGAAATGCGCTTGGAAGCGCAAATGGTCGCAGAACGTTTAACGGCCCCCAACTAAAAAATGTCGACAAAAAAACAACGCCCACCAATGCGAATGGAGGCCCAATTTTCCCAAAAGTATCCAAGTACCACTTCATTTACTCGATCTCATACTTAGCGAGATCAGCCGTGGCGCCAAAGCCCGCGGTGTGTGGGGCTTTCGGCGGAAGTGACGGTACTTTTCGCTGCTTGGCAGTCTGGCTGGCGGAGAGAGAGGGATTCGAACCCTCCCCACATTACATCCCTTTGCCAAACAGTCTGTTGATTAAATTCCTACAGAAGCTATCTAGATAGTCCTACAAATCTAGATACTGGCGTCCTACAAACATATGTCATTACCACGATACCTTAAAGAGAAGCGCGGCAGATACTTCTTTCAGCGTCGTGTCCCAAAGGACGTCCTAAGCCATAAGCATTTCAAAGGTAAGCCGGCTGTTGTGGAGAAGTCTCTTCACACTTCAAACCCCACTGAAGCGAGATTGAGAGCAGCTAAGGAATCTGCTGCTTTCGAACGGCTCTTAGCAGAGGCTAGAGGTAGCAAACCCGCAGTCGCGGCACCATCGGTTGCGGACAAGTCGTCAAAAGGCAGCCCGGATGACGTCAAGCCAATCACGCCGGACTGGATTGAGTGGGCCGCGAGCGAACATTACTTCTCCATAACATCCCCAATCACCTCAGCATTTGAATATGCCGGATTAGAGCATGACGATTCCGAAGAAAGGCTGCTGGACACCGAGTCGTTCGAACTGGCCGATCTTATGGCGAGAGAAGACGATCTTAAGCGCAGGAAGATTCGGACTGTAAGGAAAACTGCTCTTAGACTGCTTGAAGTGGACAAGCGCCTGATGACGCCGCTTGAACGAGATAGGTATCGTCGGCTGCTCCCTCACCCGGTCGAACAGATCGAGGAATTTCGAACTCTTTGCCAATCACTTATCGACGCGGAGCTCGACGCCGTTACCTATATCAGGAAACTATACAATGAAGGAAAGCGCTCGAAGGAGTTGGACAGTCAGCACCGAGACGTGATCCGAAAGACTCATACATCCAAAGCAGCCAGTCTGGACGCAGTGGCCTCCGCGTATCTCGCCAACTCTCCTGGCGTGACCGATGAATGGGCAAACCGCGTTCGGCGGATAATAGACATATGCGCGTCACTCGGAGCCCCAACCGAGGTTGCACAAATCCGCAAAACACATATTCGCAACGTCTTCGACACCCTAACCCACGTCCCTCGAAATTGGTCACTGAAATACCCAGGAAAGACAATTGAGCAAGCTATTGAATTGGGTCGCTCTGAGTCGGCCGCCGTTTTGAGCCCCAACACAATCCGGGACGGCTACCTTGCGCCACTGAAAGCGGTTCTCTCCTATGCCGAAGAACGCGATTTCATAGACGCAAACCCCACTCGCAGTCTCAAAATTGCCAAAGCTCGAAATGACGGAAGAGGCACAGGCTTCGATCCCCACGAATTGAATGCCTTGTTTAGCCTACCCTTATTCTCAGGTTGCAAAGACGACAACAGTCCACTGACGCCCGGAGACCACCTCATCACCGATCATCGCTTCTGGGCACCGATCGTCGCCCTATTCACGGGAGCGCGAACAGCTGAAATCGCACAACTCAAACTGGATGAAGTCATTCTCGACGGCTCCTTGCCGCACTTCATTATTCAAGCATCGGATGGGAGTTCGCTAAAGACCGATGCAGCTACGCGCCGCATTCCTATTCACACTCAACTTCTCGAATTGGGGTTGCGGCAGTACTGCAAGCAGATGAAAGAAGCCGGAGAGAAACGCCTCTTTCCCAACTGGACGAAGCCAAAAGGAAAGGGATATGCGGACGCAAGGTCACAGCGCTATTTCCGGCGATCTATTATTCCCCTGATCACCAAGCGTGATCACCCTCGCCCAAACTTTCATTCTTTCCGAAATACGATGAAAGGCGAGATGGTCGAAGTGGGGATGACGCCTGAACATCAAGATCTAATCTTAGGACATGAACACGCCGGGATGACCCGCATCTATCTCAAGACCAGCAACTTGGCGGCCCTTACAGAATCTCTTAGCAAGGTCCGCTTTGATCACGTGGACTTTTCCCGAATTATGCCACGCGCCTAAGGGATACTGAACGGCCCGAATCTCCCACCTAGACCTATACAGCGACAGGCCACAACATATGCCCGATAAAGAATCCAAACACGCGTTGGCAATCCAGAGAGCCAACCGACAGATCTACAATATTCTTGAAAAAGGTTTGCGAAAGGCAGCGGCACAAGGAGAGCGAGGAAGACTTCTGACACGTAAGCGTCGACAAAGAGCGTTGTACAACTCCGGCGCTGCCAAATCTCCGACGCCCCCACCTCAAAAGTCGACCACCCGAGACATAAAAACAGTTAAATTACTGGGTTCTATAGAAGATAACTGCCAAGGCAAGAACGGCATATTAGTTAAGGCACTTGCTCAGAATTTCCTCTTCGAACAAGACCTGCTCGACGAGAACAAGTGCACGGTGGCGGTATGGCGTGATAAGGATATCGAATTGGCCATGCGCTCAGCTCGCGACTTGAAAGAGGTAAAGCGGCTGAACCGACGACTCACGCAAAGACATCAGCGGAGCCTAAAGCCCATCTACCCGTATAATTGGGACAAGGTTACTCATGTCCTGAAGATGCCATTTTATGCTTGGTCTATGCCAGTCGAAGATACTCGATCCTTTACTGTGAACCTATCGGAAAAGGTTATTGAAAGGGCAAAGGCATCACCTCAGCCCCTACCTTCGTATTGTCAGGATCGACTTAGAAAATTACTGCAACGCAGGGATGCCTCCCACATCGAGAATTGGTTTGTGGTGGAGCCTGGAGGAAGCAATGGCATGCATCTGCACGGCGCCATATCCGGCTGTAAGGATGAACGCTCAACAGAAGTCGTCAAAAGCGCTCTGAAGGTCCTCTCCGGAAATGATGATCATACAGCGGTCCATCTAGGGCAGATCGACAATACGTTTGGCTGGGCGGCGTATTGTTCGAAGCACGCGAGATTTGCTCAGCTTATACTTAAAGGGACGCCACTAACTGGATCTCGATCGGTTCAGCGGCGAGCCAGGCAACTTTATGATGAGTTTCACCGCGAGTGCAGGACTCTCCTGAAAACGTAGATGGCTTGTGCACCACCAGTGGAGCTAAAACGAAATTTCCAGCGCGATGTGCTAGAGATAGATGCCGAAGAGTTCAAAATGACGACACCAAGCAATTCTTCCTCATCGACCGCCATCAATGATATGAACATCACGGAGATCGTTGAGAGAATATGCAAGCTCAACTCGAGCCTAGAAAACTTCTGGAGTCGAAGCGATGGATGGGCACCTCAGAAAACTGCTGAGCTTCTAGGAGCAGTCAGGTTGGATTGGCAAACATCCCTATCAAATTGTCTCCATCAATGGGTCACCCCAGAGAACCCACCTATTTCCGATGGACAACTCATCTTAGCTTGGGCCAATCTGGGTAGCCTGATCGAGGGATCAATCAAACTTTTGCTCTCGGTCTACGCCACCGACTACCTGAATGACCCCAAGGGGGCAAAGAGCGCAGGCATCCATGTCAGAAATGAACTCCCGAAATCACCTGCCATTCTAACTCTGGAACATCTGAAAATTTACTGCCGAAAGAACAAGTTACTTGGCGAAGACGGCGACGCACTGGTCGAGCTAGTTCAAGCACGCCGCAATGCCATACACGCCTTCAAGCACTCTGACATAGGTAACTTAGACGAGTACCTTATGGCGGTTCGTCACTACCTGGAACTGTTGCGCGGTATCAATAATCGGCTTCCATATCCACACGATGCTTGGGTGCCCCACGAGATTTAATCAGACTAACCCAGCCCAGCAGCACCCTTCTTCAATCAGTGTTAGCGCAACTTGTGCTCCAACATAGCTCGTTTAGTCAGCTTACAAAGCGGCGAAGTTTCTGATTAACAATATGTATTTTCATATGCTGTATCTTACGTACGGAAACTTTGCCTTATACTGAGTAAAGTTTGCCACCCGCAATCACCGACGAGAACCGCTAGATTCTTCCTATCGACAACCAACCGAAAGGAAGACCCCATGCTGTTTCCAGAACTCGAGGAAACCCCTCCAAACCGTCGCATGTCCCGGTTCCTCGAACTCTCATTCGAGTACCGGGAATCAACTCCCGCTCAGCTTGCCGAAAAGCTTGGATACAAGAGAGACACTACCGTCGTTCAATGGATGCGCGGCTCTGCGAAGGTCCCGCTCCGACATCTTTCAACAATTGCCAACTTCTTCAGTCATGACATCGCCCATGTGCTCTCCGCCTGGCTTGCTCAAGAATGCCCGGATGACCCTGAGATCGTGTCTGTTGCAGACCGGGTGATTACCATCTGGGAGTGGCAACTCGTCTACGTGGCACGTGACATCCACAACTACTACGACGAGTAGCTTCAGGAAGCTCTGAGAGAGTCGCCAGAGCGCGTTTGACTACTTCAGGACCAAGTTCCAGCATTGAAAGGTGAAACGCGCTCTACGGACTCCTGAGAGCGCAGTCGACGCAAAGTAGAGAACTCTTAGGGATCGCCGCTCTCCTCCACCCGGGTGCATCCAATATCTTCGGTTCAAACCGTCGAGAAAATACCCGTACCGCGAACCCGATTGAATGGCGGTGAACTAGAACGTTGGAAGGGAGATCGTGTTGTCAGGTGTAAGTAGTCAACGACCACTTCATCCCGGAAGCAGCCGAAACGGCTAAACGAAATTGAATGTCAGAAAATCGCCAAGAGTCGCCGTTCGGTGCTAACTTGTGAGTGTCCATATTGGAGCGATTTGAAGCTACTCTTGAATTGGCACTTGCACTGCTTTTTGTGGGGATTGGTAGGCGTTGCGAAATGCGATTGGTGTTTGGCCGGTTTCCAGCTTGAAAGCCTTGTAGAATGACGAGCGCGAATTGAAGCCAGCACGCAGAGAAATTGCCAGGACGGTTTCTTGACCTTCAATGATGAGCGGTTTCGCGTATTCGACCCGCATCTGGTTCACATAATCGAAAAAGCTCATCCCGATCGTCTCATTCAGCGTCTGCGAAATGTAGCTCGGAGAAATCGCGACGTGGCGGGCCAGCTTGTGCAACGAGAGCGCGGGGTCGAGGAAAAGTTGTTCGCTTTTCATCGCGGAATCAATTTTTGCGGCAATCCGGAGGGACTGCTCTTCGCCAAGGGCGGAGCGCTGGTATTTCTGGCCGGGGGTGTTGTCCGGGGCCTCTTCCGGGACCTCATTTGAATCATCATTTGAATCATCGCCGAGATACCGCCCTTCGAAGCCTGGCTTCTGCCGCAACCCCCAGACCGCCAGGGTCCAGGTGAGCAGCAGGGCCATAACGGCCCCCGCGCGACGGTCGATCATGACCCGGCCGAAGAGATTTTCGGCAATGATTGCTGCAAACGCCAACAACCACACGCCGCCAAGCACAAGAACGAGCCAACTGAGCCAGTACAGTTCACGGCTCTCATTGCTGGCGAACAAGTTGCGGAGTTCATGACGGTAGGTGCGCAGGCGCCGGATCGCCCGAATACCATACCAGCCTGCTTGTACTGGCCAGAACAGGATGAGAGCGAAGGCGGAGAGAACGATTGTTGCCACAAGTCCACCCGGTGGCAGTTCGCCGGTGAGCAGCATCTGCTCGCGGATATCGAGAGGTAGCGCGATCAGTATTCCGGCGACGATCAGACCCAGCGCAGTTGGAAGGAAATGCCAGAGATGGCGCCGCTGCCATTGCCACGGCACGGAAGCTGTCAGCCCCTCAATATACAACCACAGCATCGGACCGAGCAACAAATAGGCCGGGAGGGTCAGGGCAATTGCCTGCGTCCTCAAGGCAGGCGCAAACACCGCGACCGCTGGATCCAAGATCACGACCCCCAGCGCGACGAAGAAAGCACTGAGCGGCATGTAAACCTGACTCTGCCCGGCACGTGCGAGCAGGATCGTCGCGCACAGACCGATCTGTCCGAGCGCGGCAATCATCAGGGCGAAGACATCGAGATTGGGCAATTGTTCTTCTCCGGTTGAGCAATCCCTAGCGAAGTCGGGCCGGCATTCAAATGCTGAAGGTGGCTCTGAGTGTCCGCGCCTGTGGGGACGGACGACAGGCAGCAGGCAAATCCCACAATTGGAGATCATACGGATTACAAAAGAAAGAGACTGAATATGTCCCCCGAACTCCAGAAAGCTGGCGGCTTTTCTGCCATCGCTATGGCCGCCTGTTACCTCATCGGCTTTGCGATGTTTATCTTCGTGCTGGACTCATCGGGCTATTCCGGACCTTCCGGCAGCGTGGCCTTCGCCGCAGATCATGCATTTCAGCTGTTTCTGACCACGCTTGTCAGCTACGTTCTGGCCGGCCTGTTTCTTGTCGTGCTCGTGCTCGCGCTCAATGATCGCCTGAAAGCGCATGCGCCAGGCGTGATGCAAATCGCGACGGCGGTCGGCATCATCTGGGCCGCCATCGTTCTGGTCAGCGGCATGCTCTCCATCCTTGGCGCGGACAGTGTCACGCGCCTTGCTGAAACTGATCCCGAACGCGCCGCGACGGTCTGGCTTGCTGTTGGCATTGTGCAGAATGTTTTGGGCGGGGGAACCGAGTTCGTCGGCGGCGTCTGGATCACGCTGGTCAGCCTAGCCGGACTGCGGCGTCGCGGTTTGCCAAGAGCGTTGAACCTGTTCGGCGTTTTCATCGGGCTTGCCGGAATCGTGACGATCTACCCCGATTTCGAACCCCTCAACGCCGTTTTCGGACTCAGCCAGATCGTCTGGTTTGTTTGGGTGGGTGTCGTGATGCTGGCCCGCAAGTCACGCGAGCTGATGCCCTCAGCGGCCTGAGTCCCCAACATTATCTGGATGAAACAACATGTCTGATCTTCCACTCATTGGGTTGCTGCATCTGTTGATGGGCACTCTGGCCGTCATCTCGGGCGCAGGGGCGTTGGCGGCCGCAAAGGGGCTGCGCCTGCACCGGATAGCCGGAAACCTGTTCTTCGGCGCGATGCTCCTACTGATCGCAAGTGGCCTCTATTTCAGCGTCACGCGATCCATTCTCTTCACTTTTTTCCTGAGCGTGATGGCCTTCCACCTGCTCTCCAGCGGCTGGGTGACAGTCATGCGCGGCGAAGGCAAAACAGGGCGATTTGAGCTTGCCAATTGTCTTTTCATTCTGCTTGCGGGCGCAGCCGCACTCGGATTGGGCCTCACCGAAACAATCCGCGGGGCTCCGTTGCAGGACGATGTTCCCTCCGCCGCTTTCTTCATCCTGGCCGCTCTCGCGGTGCTGTTTGGGGCGCAGGATGTTGCTGTGATCCGGCGCGGCGGCTGCACTGGCAAGCATCGGATTGCGCGCCACCTCTGGCGGATGTGTCTGTCTCTGTTCATCGCAGTGACGATTTTCTTTCTCGGTAACAATGACGTACTGCCGGAAGTCCTGCGGACACCATTCTTCCTCACCGCCCCGATTGTCGCCGTTCCGGGACTGATGGTGTTTTGGCTGGTGCGCGTGACTTTTACCAATTGGTACAGAACTCCTTCCCGTTAGATACGCCGTTCGGAGGCCCACCAGTGCCTGTCTCAATTGGGCCAAATCGGTGAGGTCGCTTGCTCGCCGGTCGATGTCCTTTGGCTTCTCCAACTCAGACGTTCGCCCGCCCATCGGCGCATGTCAGGGACTCGCCAAATATGGTCATACGACATCCAAAATCGGACGGCTGCAATCGGCGTCTTTGGAGACCGTAGCTCCTCGGTCAGACGCTATGCTCATTTGTCACCGCCAGCGTTACAAGTGTGAAGTCACCTGGCTCTGAACGTTCGCCACAAACACCACAGTCCAAACCAAGCAATCGCCCCACCGAAGAATCCGTACATGATGACTGAGATCCAGAAAGATTCTGTCGTACATCAGATAACTTCCGAACATCAGCGGCAACGAACCGATGACACTGCCAAAACTATATCGCTTCAGCCGATCAAGACTTACCATCTCAAATTCCTTCTGCGCCTCTGCCGCCTAGTGATAGAGGCGTCAGATTGAAGGAGACCGGGTCAGCTATTCCAATGTCGCTTCCTGATCCCTTAGCGATTCGGAGAGCAGGTTTCTAAGGTCTGCTTTTGACCCAAGGGAGGCGAAAGTCGGTCATTCTGCCACCGGCCACTAAGGGCCAAAAACCGCCGGATGGTGCTGAGATTCTAATGTCTGGTTTTGCGCCCTAACCTGCCGCGCGAGGCATTGGTGATCATCTCCGGGTCGGTATATCGCGCGTGACATCCACAACTACTACGACGAGTAGCTCCAGGAAGCTCAGAGAGAGTCGCCAGAGCGCGTTTGACTACTTCAGGATGCAATCCAGCACTGAAAGGCGAAACGCGCTCTACGGACTCCTGAGAGCGTAGTCGAAGTAAAGTGCAGAAGTCTTAGGGATCGCCGCTCTCCTCCACCCGGGTGCATCCAATATCTTCGGTTCAAACCGTTGAGAAATACCCGTACCGCGAACCCGATCGAATGGCGGTGAACTAGTACGTGGCCATGTAGACCGTGTTGTCAGGCGCAAATTGTCAACGACCACTTCATCCCGGAAGCAGACATTGGCGCTTAGGTTTCTTAGTGGACAACCCCATCCAAAGCTACAGTGACGTGGATTATCACCTAGAGGCCTGCAGTGTAGGGTTAAGTAGGAACGGTGAGCGAACTTCGCCGGAATCCACATTGCGAGACGCCAAGGGTCGCGTGATTAGAGAATCCACTGTAAAGGAGCAGGAAATTCACCGGAGTCCCACATGGTCAGATCGCCGAAACCGTCGTCGCCAACCCGGGCTAACTTGACGCGAACGGATCTGGAGAAAGGCCTACAACGTCTATCCAAACTCGTTGAAGAAGTTGAAGCGTTCGATCCCGATCAAATACGAGAGCGCTATCCTCCTGAAGTGGGCACGCTTGAAAACCGTGTGAAAGATGCAATCGAAAAGACTTTTCCCGTGGAATCGACCCAATATAATCGTTACATTCACGCTGGTGACATCCACCCTCTCGGTAGCATGTATATGGGGGCACCCCCGCCGGTGTCGGACTATGTCGAACAAGTAAAAGGTGCCCTGCCACACACAATCTCAACTTTGAGAGATGCGATCCGGTCAATTGAAGATGAGTTGACTGAGATCGGTGAACAGCCCCCCTCAGTGGGACCACCTCAAAAGCCCGGGCAGCCGAATCCGAAAAAGCCCTCACGAAAAGTGTTCATCGTTCATGGTCACGACGATGGCACTAAGGAAACTGTGGCCCGGTTTGTCGAGGCAATCGGATATCAGGCTGTCATCCTGCACGAACAGGCGAGCAAAGGCCAAACCGTAATCGAGAAGATCGAAGCAAACAAAGATGTCGACTTCGCAATTGTGTTGCTCACGCCTGACGACGTCGGGAGCGCCGCAGGAGGGGAACTCAAGCCTCGCGCGCGGCAGAACGTCATATTGGAGCTCGGCTATTTCATTGCCCATCTTAAGCGGTCCCACGTCGTCGCTTTGATGCGCGATGATATCGAGGTGCCGTCAGACTTTAGCGGCGTCATCTATATTTCCCTCGACACCCGCGGTGCTTGGAAGTCTCTGCTGGCAGTTGAAATGAAAAGCGCTGGCTTAGACATCGATCTGAACAAAGCGGCGGGCTTCTAATGCTCAAGCCTCCAGTGACGCAATAAACTTAGACCCGATGTTTTGCCCGAATTGCGTGATTTTTATCGTCTGCTTTACGCCCGAAGCAGACGTCTGGATAATCCCGAAAGCGGACATCCATACGAATGGATTTCAACAGCGGGCATTCGCCGTAAGTGGTCGGTCGCTGGTTTGTGCTGAGTGACCGATTAAGACCATATCCTGCCCTTTGGTCACGGAAGCTCACCCGCTTCGGTCACTCCTCCTGGATCTTGCCGAAATTCGACAAACGCAGTTCTTATCCGTAGGCCGTGCACCATCGGAACCGATGGGTAACGTCTCCCCAGTTTAGCGAACTGGCTCGACCAAAATAGCGTGTTGAACGTGAGCTATTGACTGTTTCCTTTAACTGGCTGGAGAGCGGCAGACTGCCTTTCCAACAGTAAATCCAATCCACATCGGTCGATTGTATTCTTGCGGTCTGCGAGAAATTGCCAATAGCTCTCAGAGTAACGTCTTTGCCCGGCCACCGCGCCGAAGCGGCTGTCGCGCTCCATCTTCGCCGACCAATAGTCAGCGCTTTCGTCCTGCGATAGCGACCCACACTTGGCGCGCTTCCATTCCTCAAACCACGGTTCGATCACAGGCACGAGTTCGAAGAGTTCCTCTTGGTCGATGCGGTCGATCTTAGAGGAGGATGTCTTCATCATCCGCCGCACTAGCGAGTCTGGCACTCCGAACGACTTCAGCTTCTCGGACACTTCCATGTCAAGAGCGGTGTAGAGTGATTGCGCATCGTCTCCGCTGAGCGAACCGTTGAACGACTGCTCGAAATATGGGCGGTGCAAGCCCAAGACGGGAATTAGCTCCGTCTTCAGTAGTGGCTTGTTTGTCCCTCCTCCTCCCAGAATGGCTTCGGTCAGACCGGCTAACGAACCTCCGTCAAAGACAAATTCCGACGGGATAATGTAGGGATCGTCGGCGTCGTAGTACCGCAAGTTGCTCATAGTGTATCTACGTTCAATGCCAGCAAAGAAGATGAACGCACAGGCGCTATCGCACGTGACAATTGATCTGTCCGGGTCTCCCACTCCTGCTGACCGACCGAGTATCCAAGTCGTACCCCAAAGATCCCGAACCAGATCGGCAATCTTGAGAGCCTCTTCGATGTTCCCACCGGGGCTATCAAGCCGGACGACTAAAGGAGCCTCCATGTCAGACAGGGTGGTCGCCGCCTGCTGAACTCGATCAAAGTCCCCTGGCACAATCTCACCGACGATGGAAATGTACGGACGGTCGAAATTGTCGTTCGAATAGCTAGGAAACTCATCAGTCGCCGGGTTGTACTGGTCTATAGTCACCTCTGCTGCAAACGCGACAGATGCTTGAAGCCAAAGCGTGATTATCAGGGCAATTTTTCTCATGGTCGCAACTCGCCTTTGGGAACATGCCAGTCTCTTCCATAACACTGGCTGTTCGGCATCGTTAGGTATAAAATTGTTCGATGATTCTCGATCCGAAATGGCTAGATGCGCTCAAGCTCCCATTGAAGGCTGCCTTTGCTGGTGCGCTTGCCGCATTGGTATTGTGGTGGCTGCAGGAGGCTGGACATCTTGACCTGGGACCACTTGGGCCGTTCGCCAGACCGGTGCTGATCATTGCGGCCGTGGTGCTGTGGGTACAGACCATCGTAGCGTTCATGGACTTTTTGTCGAAGCCACACCGGGAAAAGCAAAAACTGGCAATGTTATCCGCCCGCCGAGAGCAGAAGCGGAAGGAGCGCACTGAGGAAGTTGAACTGGAAAAGCAGGCGATTTTGGCTCATCTGGAACATTTGTCGGCCCATGAAATCCGCGTCGTAGCAGAAGCGCTGCAGGCTGGTTCGCCCACTTTCTATACCTATGTCCATAGCCCCCCAATCACGATGCTGCAGGGCAAAGGACTTGCGTGGACGCCCGGCGGGACACACCACATGGACCACTACCCTTTCACGTTTCATGCATTTGTCTGGGATGTGCTTCTTGCGCGAAGGGAAGAGTTTCTGGAGAAGCACGCAGCGAACGAAAGAGCCGAAGAAGCACGAAAGCAAGCAGAACGTCGGCGGAGGTAAATCCGAACGGTCACTTCGGGCCAAACCCGATCATCGAGATCATCAAGTTCCAACGCTTCCTTTTGAGCCCACAGTGGTCGTCACCATCATCGTATACAATCACCACAATTGCTCTATCGGCCAGTGCTTTACGCCACTGGGGCTTGAGCTTGTTCTTGTTTGGTTCTAGAAAGCGGGTGGGAGGATGCAATAATGATCCGCAGAGCAGTATTGCTCTTTCTCGCCAGTGTTAGCTGGGTTCTTCCGGCGTTTCCGCAGGCCACCTACTACCTCGTGGACAATTCAGGCTCAATGACCAGCTATCGGGAAGGCGAGAACGGTGTCGATAGAGAGGTGGAGGGCCTAATTAGGGGGAGCCCCGCTGGTAGCGAAGTCTACGTTCAGTTTTTTCGCGGGAACGCCATGACGGATTGCGAAAGCCCTGTTTCTCTGCCCGACGAACCTGTTCTGGTGTCGGACGATTTCACGCTGGATCCCAGAAGCGCCGGCGGCAGTACGTTAATCGTCCATGCAGTTTCGGCGCTCTACGGAATTGACGCTGAGTCTGACGCAGCCGTTGTCCTCTACACAGACGGCAGCTTCGAAGACAGCGTCTGCGAATCGCCGAAGCAAATCTGTTCCGCTTTGCTGGACCTTCAGCGGGATCGCCCTCGGATTCGGTTCAAATTCGAAGCCCCGAAATCATTGCGAGAGCGCGGCGCGCCGGTGCTGAGCTGCGCTGGTCTAAAACCGTTCGACCAACTTGCCGCGAGCGAAGGCACCGAAGAAAACAGCGAAGGAGGTGGGGAATCTATTGGGAATGCAGCGGGAGACGAGAGGGATCAATCTATTGTCTGGCCTCCGCTGATTGCGTTACTCTTACTACCGCTCTTCGCTGTTGTGCCATTTGTGATAAATATCCTGTCGATCCGGCGCTTCACCGTGGACATCGAGACAGCCGACAAGATTTTCGATCCCCACAAAAAGCTGATCACCGAGGAGGTTCAGGCATACTGGGCAGCAGCAGCCGTTATCATAGTGACGTTAGCTGTGATCGTAGCTTACTACGTCCTCAACCCGGACGCTCGCGATACTCACCTTCATTGGTTTGACGCCGCGAACAAACCGCTTCTATCGATCGTTTATGCTTACGCCTACACCGTGGTTCTCGGATGGTATTTTGTTGAGCGCATGCGGGACTCGCATGCGAGGAAACAAAACGAGTGGAAGGTCAGCTACAACGAGTCTGTCCGCCAATTCGAAGTCTCCGAGGTGTCGCGGATCCAAGGGCTGTTCGCTACTGCGCGGCGCGACCGAGACGAGTACGAGCGTAGGCTCATCGGAGATGCGCGTTCGCAGTTGGAAGCTGAAGCCAGTACCGAGTCGGAATCAATACAGCAGCAAATTCTCGAACTCTCCAATCACATGCAGGCAGTAAAGTCCCGCATACACCGAGCGCTGGGTGAAGTGACGTCCTACCAAGTCTTGAGAGGGTACCAAAACGCCTCTTTTACCGACTATGATGGTATCGCTGAGCTTCTGCTGGAAAGCAAGATGATCGACAACCAGCTTGCGCGTGAGGTTAAGCGGTTGTTCGCCGCTTGGTCGAATCTGTTGGATCGACTTCCCCGGATCGACGCCCGAATAGAGCGGGCAATCATGGAGTTCGATCTTTCAGGTTTCGACGCTGCTAATGGCTCAAATTAAGAACAGTAGTCGCTTTGAATTAAAATCTACGCCTGGGGCGATAGCGATTTCTGATTGTGCAGTATTCTTATGACGGTTCTGCTGGGAGTAACTCTATCCTCCAGCGGACAGGTAAAATTCCTAGTACAGTATTTTTCGCTCTATAGACTATTCCACGTTTGCGCATGAGTGAGCTCCAATACTTTGGCTCAGAACTTTTTTGCAAATACCCGTGGAATGAGGAATCAACGCGTTGCAAATTCCCCAGACCATCAATGTTTACAGCGCTTTCGTCAATTTTGATTACTCCTCGACCGACTTGGAGATAGTTGGGTCTCAGTCGCCAGGAATATTTTTGTTCACCCAACTTCCCCATTTGAGAAGTGGTCGCAGGTGAGCCACATATCGTGAAATCAAAGTTCGACCTAGCGTTACGATATCGCCAGTGTTCAACTTTAGAGAAGACAACTCGTCCGCTACTGCGAGTCCGGAGACGAACGAAGAAGACCAAGTTCAAGTCGTTCGGTAGCCTCGGTTGGCGTTAGCGAACGAAACTATCCAAATATTGTCATCACAGCCGACCAAAGCGATGCAAACAAAACCAGAGTAAGTGGCCAGACGACTTGCACAGCTCACCAAGCAACGAAAAGAATCACCGCGGCGCCGATCGCAGCAACAATTGGTGCAGCGAACATCTCGGTCACGGTATCATTCGTACTTTGAGTTGTGCCAACGAGCATGGCGAGCAGCACAACGACCATAGCCAACAAGAATAGCGTCATTTTTGCCTTCCATGACCGAGTTTTTCCCGCTCGGCGAAATGCTACTTTTTAGGTTTAGGGGGAGCTGGAGTCGCGACAACCTCTCCCGACAACAAAGCCAGCAGTCGATGACGGATAGAGTCCATATCCGATGCCTTATTGATATCCGAATGCTTATCCCATTTCTTGAGCAAGGCTTTCAGTTGAGGCGAAGTGCAATAACGCTGAATACCAGAGGCAAGCTCTGATTTGGCGATATCACCGAGTGATCTTGCCTGAGGAAGAGACAGCTTTGTTGGCACGAAAGGTGAGCGCCTTCCTTCCAAAAGTTCCACCAAGTCCCGCGCTAGCTCTGAGTGCGCCAATCCGGCAGGGACCGTGCGTTTCGGTTCCCACACTTTGGACACCTTTTTTAATTCGGCCATCGTAAGTGCGTCACTCAAGCTCTGAGCCACATGCTGCCTCACCGACCCAGGCGCGCTCTTTGCTGTATCGAGTTCCAGTCCAGTCAGCATCTGGCTGATGGCCTTGTTCAAGGTCTTCTCCAAGCCACGCTCTGCGGTGCTCGTAAGTTTAAGCGGAAGCGCGCCAAGCTCTGCTACGAGTTCGATCCTATCAACCATGTCGTGCGTGTGTGCTCTCTATTTTCTTTGCTATTGTTCGAAGTTGTTTTGTGATCGCAGGACCATAAAACTGTTCAAGTGTACGAATGTCATCCGGTTTGTCTCTGAACATCGCAATGCGCTTCACGACGATCTCAGCGCGGTCTAAACCGATAAACTCACTGCGTCTGAAACCAACGAACCCCTGCATCTCAGTGAGGAAGTGTTCCCGGTATTGCTCATAGATGAGTTCAACTTGGCGCTTGGCCTCTGTTGTGGTTCCCACAAATCTAGAGATGACAAATCGCCATGGCGGTATGTTGTGATTTACCTCTAGGTCCGAAAAGTATTCCTTCATTTTGTCCATACCCCAAACGGACAAGCGCTCCGGAACAATAGGACAAAGTACCATATTCGACGATAGGACAGCCTCTTCCGCGGCCATCATTTTTCCCGGCGGACAATCGATAATCACGACATCAAAAGTATCCGACAATTTACCGATCGCTCGCTTAACAGCCGACCTATATTCGAGCTCCTGATTAAAGCGCAGCACCTCGTACTCAAGATCCCAAAGTTCTGGCGAGTTTACCGCCACCGCGAGATCAACAGCACCACGACCACTCAAGCTATGCTTGGCGTGCGACAAGACCCTGGAGATGTTGAGCTTGTTGTCTAAAAGACTGGATCTGAAGAAACCGGAAAGGGTATTTTGCTGCTCTAGCCGGTCGGCGTACTCTCGTTCGGACAGTAGGATTTCACTCGCGCTCGACTGAGGGTCAAGATCGACAATGACAGCGCTCTTTTTGTGCTCGAATACAAATGTTTCCGCCAGCGCTATCGCCAGAGTCGTCTTGCCGACGCCTCCCTTCCGGTTTGCAATTGTAACAACCAGTCCCATGCTTCATCCCGCCGCGATTTTCATGAGTCGTGCTCTGTTCTCATCATCAAGTCTATCATCAATATAGTTGTCCACCGCGTCCGGCTCGGGAGACTGACGACGAGCATCAACTTCAAACTCAAAGTTCGTAAGGCTGGGCGTATCGTGTGGTACAACAGATGTTTCAAATGTGATTAGTCCGACACCATGCTGTAGACACGAATCCTCGATGGCTGTGTGGATTCCAACAGTCATCACAGAACGAGGACAAACGAGATAAGCGTAGTGCGCAAACCGTGTGTGTGCGAGCGCCTCGTGGACGGCTACTACAGTGCTGCCTGCTAAGTTCTTTAGTTCCAAAGCGATGAGATCGAGGTGGCGAACCGGGTCGTATTTGCGGCGTCGGATAGTCGCTATGGTGAAATCTGGACGCGACCAAATACCCGTGCCGGCGCGACCTCCTCGTGCAGTACGCTGCCAAACGGTGAAATCAGCTTCTAGCCGAAGATGCGAGAATGCTTCTTTGGATGATAAAAACTGCTCCACTGGCGTTTCTAATAGGCGCTCAGGAAAGTCCGGCTCGGTTCTTCGAACATCAAACCCTGAGATGGAGAGAAGCTTTCTGGCTTGAAGAGAACTTAATGCGTCCTTGTAAGCGACACTGTCGATAGGTCTTCCCAAAGCGCGCATGGTTAGCGTCTCGAGTTCTTTTACCTGAACGCCGGATTTTTGCGCCAGTACTTCTAGAACAATCTGCTCGAGTTCTTCCATCGCGTCTCAGCTCCCACCACTGTCATCTAGCGGTAGCGAGTGTTGCTATGCAACGGTGAAGACGAATTGATAGCTAGAGTCGCCGCTGCTAAATCGTATCCAGTCTTGTCTAACGCTAGCCTTTCCGCGGGTGTCCGCAGTCTGCTCGATGTCGTGGCGGCTGCGGCCCACCAATTATTCGGGTCTCGTACCCCTCGAGTGCACCCAAAATGCGATCAACCAAATCGCGTGTGGCTTGGTCTCCGTCGACCGGAAATTTGCTCGCCAATGCCTTGTGTAGCCGGGGAGGTGCGGTCCGAATGGCTACATATATAGGTGTTTATGCATCATCCATCATGTTGTTCAAATCACGAGCACGAAACGAGAAGAACGAGGATCGGACAATTATCCACTAAAAATTATTTTCCGGGTCTGAAATTGATCAAATGGGTGATGGCAATCCAACGGAAGTGACGCTGTTCCAACTGTCCTACAATTTCTTCGGTTGGCATCCTACATTTGAAACCCGCCCCGATCCAATTCATTGTTTTTATTGGATAACATTCCTGCAATCAGTTGCTGGCGGAGAGAGAGGGATTCGAACCCTCGGAACCCTTGCGAGTTCACTAGTTTTCGAGACTAGCCTATTCAACCACTCTAGCACCTCTCCGCGGAGCCTGTGGACGGCTGCCTGCACTATATAATATGCGCGCCACATGCAAGCACCTGAAATCGCCTGAAGATGACATTTGACAGCGCGCCCCGATTGGTGTTTACCCGCCGCTTCGAGCGCGGAACCGGCAACGGCTTCGCGCGCAATTCATTTCGCTTACCATTCCGGAAGGACGAGACCCATGTTCGCGGTCATCAAAACAGGCGGCAAGCAGTATAAAGTCGCGGAAGGTGATACGATCACCGTCGAAAAGCTGGATACTGAAGCCGGTAAGGACGTAACCTTTGAAACCGTGCTCATGCTGGGCAATGGCGACGACGTAACTGTTGGCGCTCCCCTGGTTGACGGTGCAAGCGTGTTCGGTGAAGTCGAGGAGCAAACGCGCGGTGACAAAGTCATCATTCGCAAGAAGCGCCAGCGCCAGACCTATCGCCGTACGCAAGGCCACCGCCAGCACCTGACGGTCGTCAAGATCACTGGCATCAGCACCGACGGCAAGAAGCCAGCCAAGAAAGCCGCGCCAAAGAAGGCCGCCGCTCCAAAGGCCGAGACGCCTGCCGCAGAAGCTGCTGCACCCGCAGCCAAGCCGGAAGTCGATTCCCGCGGTCGTATCGCCAATCTCGAAGGCAAGCCGGACAATCTGAAAAAGATTTCAGGCGTCGGCCCGGTTCTCGAGAAAAAGCTCCACGAAGCTGGCATCTACTTCTTCTGGCAGGTCGCTGCCTTGAAAGAAGAGCAGATCACTGAGCTGGAAGAAGAAATGAGCTTCCCAGGCCGCATCACTCGCGATGAGTGGATCAAGCAGGCCGAAGAATTCGCCAAGGACGCATAAGGGCGCTATAAGCCCTTTATAGAGGATCGGAGCAAAGCATGGCTCATAAGAAATCAGGTGGTTCGTCCCGTAACGGCCGCGACTCAAACCCGAAATATCTTGGCGTCAAGAAATTTGGCGGCGAGCACGTCATTCCGGGCAATATCATCGTGCGCCAGCGCGGTACGCAGAAATACCCAGGCAAGGGCGTCGGCATTGGCCGCGACCACACCCTGTTTGCGCTTTCCGAAGGCAAGGTTGAGTTCACGCGCAAGACGGGCGGCCGTCTCTACGTGAATATTGTACCGGTCGCGGAAGCAGCAGAATAAGCGGCTGACAGCGCGGCCGCGGGATACGTGGCCGGATCGCTTCAGACGATCAGTTTCCAAGGGGAGGCAGGCCACTGCCTCCCCTTTATTATGTCCTCCCCTGCCCGCTTGGTCTTCATGGAGGGAGTTACGGCATGAGTACGCAAATCACGACCGACCGGCTGGTCCTGCGCCCGGTGGAGGCCAGCGACGCGGCACGGATCGCCGATCTGGTCAATGATCCGAGAGTTTACCGCATGGTGGCGCGCATTCCCGCGAACCAGACGGTGGCTCAGACGCTTGCCTGGATTGCCGGTCACACTGCAGGGCGTGAAGAGAATACCAAGCACCCCTATGCGATTGTCGAGAACGGGGAATTGGTAGGCGTGACCAGCGCGCATCGCGACAGCACCTGGTTGCCCTTCGAGATCGGATACTGGCTCTCGCCGGACCGCTGGGGCAATGGTCTCATGACAGAGGCCACCGAGGCGCTTGTGGGCTGGCTGAAGCAGCGCGGCGAACGCGGCTTTGTGTCAGGCTATCTGGATGATAATCCGGCCTCGGGCCGCGTTCTGGAAAAACTGGCCTTCATGAAGGCAGATCGGATCAAGGTCTTCTGCCTTGGTCGCGGAGAGATGGTAGGCCACGTCAATATGGCGCGGATCGACTGAAACACGTAAGAGTACAGACATGAAATTTCTCGATCAGGCCAAAGTGTTCATCAAGTCCGGCGGTGGCGGCGCGGGCTGCGTCTCATTTCGCCGTGAGAAATACGTCGAGTATGGCGGTCCGAACGGCGGCGATGGCGGACGCGGCGGCGATGTCTGGGCGGAAGCTGTTGAGGGGCTGAATACGCTGATCGATTACCGCTACCAGCAACATTACAAAGCCAAGCGTGGCGGCCACGGCATGGGCAAGGAGCGCACCGGCGCGGGCGGCGATGACGTCGTGCTGAAACTGCCTGTGGGCACCCAGATATTCGAAGATGATCGGGAAACCCTGATTGCGGACCTCACAGAGGTCGGCCAGCGCGTCCTGCTCGCCGTTGGCGGCAATGGCGGCTGGGGCAATACACGGTTCAAGTCTTCAACCAATCAGGCACCACGCCGCGCCAATCCCGGCGAGGACGGCGAGGAACGCTGGATCTGGCTACGCCTGAAACTGATCGCGGATGCAGGCCTGCTGGGTCTGCCGAATGCCGGCAAATCTACCTTCCTGAGCGTTGTAACCGCCGCGACGCCCAAAATTGCCGACTATCCCTTCACGACGCTGAACCCCGGACTTGGCGTGGTCGATCTGGGGCCTGGCAGCCGGTTCGTGCTGGCGGACATTCCCGGATTGATCGAAGGTGCCGCAGACGGGGCTGGCCTCGGCCATCGCTTCCTTGGCCATGTCGAGCGCTGCAAAGTGCTGCTGCACCTGATCGATTGCACCCAGGATGATGTGGCGGGCGCCTACACGACCATTCGCCACGAGTTGGAAGCCTACAGCCCTGAGCTGGCCCAGAGGCCGGAAGTGGTCGCATTGAACAAGATCGACGCGCTGCTACCTGAACAGGTCGAGGAGCAACTCGCAAAACTGAAGGCCGTCTATGATGGCGAACCGCTGCTGATCTCAGGGGTGACCCGTGTGGGCGTGAAAAAAGCCCTTTCGGAGATCTCTCGCCACCTCGGACTCATAGCTGAGGAAGAGAATGCCGGCGAAGACGCCGACTGGACGCCGCTTTAGTGGTGGTGATGCGGCTCGGTATTGAATCGTCCGCACTTGCCGCACTTCACGATCACGCCGTGCGCATCGTGGTGCGCCACGTTGACCAGCAGCTTCGTCTTGCACGATCCGCAGCGATAAGTCTCATCGCCGCCACCTTCGCGGGCGGGCGAGCCAGCAGTGTGTTCCACCACATCGGCGCCTTCGGCCTGGGCAGGGGTCAGCAGGATCATGTCAAATTGGGGCATTGCAGAAAACCTCGTCTTTTCAACTGTCGTGACGGTCAATCGCCCGGCTTGTCAACGGCTTCATTTTCGCTTCCGGCATTTGCCGCAGCAGTGTATCGCTCCGCCAGATGACTGAAACGCCTTTTGCTTCTGCCAAGCGTATCGTGGTGAAGACCGGCTCTGCCCTTGTCGCAGAGCACGGCCAACCGCGCCATGCCTGGCTGGAGAAACTAGCATTCGATATTGTTTCACTGCGTTCCAGAGGGTTTCAAATCATTCTCGTTTCGTCCGGCGCGGTTGCATTGGGTCGCAAAAGTGTTGGCAATTCTGTTTCAAACCGTCTCGACCAGAAACAGGCCGCCGCCGCGATCGGCCAGCTGCGCTTGATGTCTGCCATCGGCCAAGCCTTCGAGCCGCATGATGTCACCATCGGCCAGGCACTGCTGACGCTTGGCGACACCGAAAATCGCCGGCGCTGGCTGAACGCGCGCGCAACCCTCGAGACCTTGCTGGAATCAGGCGTGGTGCCGGTCATCAATGAGAATGACACGGTGGCGACTGACGAGATTCGCTATGGCGACAATGACCGGCTGGCCGCGCGCGTCGCCCAGATGATGGGCGCGGATGTGCTGGTGCTCCTGTCGGATATTGACGGCCTCTACACGGCGGATCCGCGCACCCACCCGGAGGCAACGCATATTCCCCGCCTCGACCAGCTGACCGCCGAACATGACGCGATGGCGACCGGCGCGAACGCTGATGCCGGTGTCGGCTCTGGCGGCATGGCAACCAAGCTCGCCGCCGCGCGAATTGCGCATGCTGCCGGCTGCTCCACGCTGATCACGCTTGGCAATCGGGACCATCCCCTGCTTGCCATCGAAGACGACGCGCGGGCGACTCTGATTTCCGCCGCCACCACGCCCGCCAATGCCCGCGCAGCGTGGCTGGCAGGACACCTGACACCCGAAGGCTCAATCGAACTGGACGAAGGCGCGGCCAAGGCCCTGCTCGGTGGGGCGAGCCTGCTCGCCGTGGGGATCACCGCCGTCACGGGCACTTTCGAGCGCGGGGCCGCCGTCGCCTTGAACGCGCCCTCCGGCCAGATGGTCGGCAAGGGCGTCACCGCCTACAGTTCGGGCGAGATCGCCCGCGTTATCGGCCGCCATAGCGAAGAGGTCGAGGCGATCCTCGGCTATCGCGGCCGCCCGGCCATCGTCCATCGTGACGACATGGTTCTGCTCCGCTAGCCCCGCCCCGATGCACGACATTCGCGCCGCCACCCTGGACGACATCGCAGCGCTGACAGACCTGGAGCTTGCCTTTCCGGAGGAAGACCGGTTTTCGCGACGCACGTGGCGGCGCTTGCTGAGCGGGAATTCGGCAATCCTCGTATCCGACGGAAAGGATGGCCTGACCGGTGCAGCTGTCCTCCTGTTCCGCCGCAACAGCAAAGCCGCGCGACTCTATTCCCTGTCCGTCGCAGAAGCTGCGCGCGGCACCGGGCTTTCCGACCTTTTCCTTGAAAAATGCGAAGACATTTCAAAGCAGCGAAGCTGCGATACACTCAGGCTCGAAGTGCGCGAAACAAATAGCCGCGCAAAGCGTCTTTACGAACGCCATGGTTATCGCGTAATGGCGCGCGCCGCAGGCTATTATCCCGATGGAGAAGCCGCACTTAGATTAGAGAAGCCGCTGGCCGGCGTCTCGAGAGAGGATCAATGACCGATTGGGTCGTACTCGTAGAATCCGCCAACGACATCTCTCAGGCTGAGACGCCTCACAAGGTGCTGAAGGTATCAGACTATATCACCAAGCCGGCGCTTTTTTCCGGGCGACGGCCCTACATCCTGAATCTCTGCCGGTCCTATGGCTACCAGTCAGAAGGCTATTACGCCTCGCTGCTGGCCGAAGCGCGCGGGCACCGGGTCAGCCCCAGCGTCCAGACCATGGTGGAACTATCGGCCAAGGGACTCTACCGGCACGCCCTGCCCGATCTGGGCGAACGCCTGCGCGAAGCCCGCGCCAAGGGCGCGCCGGAGATCGAGCGTCTCTTCGTTGCCTTTTCCAAGCCGGAAACGCCAGGTTATGAGCGTCTTGCCCGCGAGGTCTCCGACTGGTTCCGCGTGCCGGCGCTTGAAGTCGAACTGGACCCGAAATCTCCGCACGGCATTGGCCGTGTCCGGATGGTGCCGCCTCACAAGCTGAAAGGCGAGCGCCGGGAGTTCTTCCTTGAGGCAATGCAGGCTTACACAAGCGGGCGCATCAGCGAGCCGAAGTCCAAAGCCCCGGCCAAATGGGCGCTGGCCGTGCTGGTCGATCCGCATGAAAAGACCGCGCCGTCGAAGCCCTCCTCCATCAAGCGCCTCGCGGATGTCGCTGCCAAGATGGGCGTTGAGGTTGAGACAATCGAACCATCGGACCTGACCAGTCTTGCCGAGTTTGACGCCCTGTTCATCCGCGCCACGACCCAGATTGATAACTACACCTACAAGTTCGCCCGCCGCGCCGAACAGGAAGGCATGCCCGTCATTGACGACACGCAATCCATGATCCGGTGCACCAACAAGGTCTTCCTGAAGGAAATCTTGGAAAAGGCTGGCTTGCCTATTCCACACACGCTCATTCTCGATGAGAAGTCTGACCTTGCTGCCGTGTTCGAGACCTTGGGCAATCCAGTCGTGCTGAAGACGCCAGACGGTTCCTTTGGTACCAATATGGTCAAGGCACGCTCTCTCGAGGAACTCCGCGCAGGCGCAAAGCAGATGTTCAAGGACACGGCCCTGATCATTGCTCAGGAATTCATTCCGACGAAGTTCGATTGGCGTATCGGGGTCCTCAATGGCGAACCGCTCTATGCCTGCCAATACCGTATGGCACGCGGCCACTGGCAGATTGTGAAACATGGTCCGGATGGCAAGACGAGCGAGGGAGGCTTCACCACTTTCCCGGTCGAGGATGCACCACCAGACGTGGTTGACGCCGCCGTACGCGGTGCGCGCCTGATCGGCGATGGCCTCTATGGCGTGGACCTGAAGGAAACCGACCAGGGCGTCGTGATCATTGAGATCAATGACAACCCGTCGATTGACCATGATGTGGAAGGCGCCATCCTGAAGGACGAGCTGTGGCGGCGGATCATTTCCTGGTTTTCCACGCGGCTCGAAGAGCGCATGGGCCGGGTCGCCTGAGACCTAGAAGCGGAACGCGCCGGAGATCAGCGAGTCATACCGGTCCTGCGTGAACGGCACATATTGGCGCCGGTCGGGATGGTACATCCAGATCGGGTCATCGACCATGTCCGGATTGTAGCCCTCTTTCATCAGTTCCACTTTGCGATACTTCATTGTGCCGGTCGTATCAGGCTCGCGCTGGATACGAATAAAAATCGGGATGGCATAGGCGGGCAGGCTTGAAGACAGCTCATAGTGCAGGCTTTCGAAATCGACGCCGCCACTCAACGTAACCGCCGCCATGCCAGCCTTACCTTCTGTCCCCGGAATTTCGACCCCATAGACGTTCGCCGTGGCAATCCCGTCAGCGCGGATCATCGCATCGCTCACTTCGCTGGTGGAGACATTCTCTCCCTTCCAGCGGAACGTGTCGCCAACCCGGTCAACGAAGTAGACATAGCCATTTTCGTCCTTGCGCATCAGATCCCCCGTCCGGAACCATTTGTCTCCGGGTTCAAACACGTCCCGGAGAATCTTCTTCTCCGTCGCCTTCGGGTCATGATATCCCGCGAACTCGAATTCGGTATCCGCAATACGCCCCAGCATTTCACCAGGCTCATTCGTCTCCGCGCGGATCACGAATCCATCGTCGCCGCGAACGACGTCTTCCGTTTCGAGATCAAACTTCACGAACTCGACATGGTCAAACCGCGCCTTGAGCCATTTCGGAATGCGCCCGACCGCGCCCACGGTGCCGTCAATGCTCATCAAATTCACATTGCCATCCGTCGCGGCATAGAATTCCACGAGATGCCGAATGTTGAATCGCTCGCGAAATTCCGTCCAGATTTCCGGGCGCAGGCCGTTTCCGAACCCTGTTTGCAGCCGGTGCGCCCGCTCCTTGGGGTGCGGCGGGCGATTGAGGAGGTAGCGACACAGTTCGCCAATATAGACGATCGAGGTGACGCCTTCATCAACCACATCATCCCAGAAGGCGCTGGCCGAGAATTTCCGGCGCAGCACGATGCTGGCGCCGCTCATCATGGCCTGGCCGACGCCGCAAATGCCGCCCGTCCCGTGATACAGGGGCAGCGTGATGTAAACCCGGTCCCGTGGGCCGGTATAGCAAGGCGCGATAAAGGTGCGCAGCATGATCTGGAGGCGGGAATTCGTGATCCGGGTTGCCTTGGGCATGCCCGTCGTGCCGGACGTGTAGATCAGGAGGCACATGTCCTTGCCGCGCAGCTGCGCGCGCAATTCGCGCGACGGCCGTTCCGACGAGAGATTGGGCATCATGGCCGCGATGTCTTCGCCATGGGCGCCGCCCAGGGTCCAGACCTTCGGGGCATTTTCCATTCCAGCCGTGACGGAACAGACCGCACGGTCCTGATGCGGGCCGGTAATCACATGAGTGGCGTCGGAAATGGCGAGGCAATGTTTCAGGGACTCCCCTTCCAGATGCGTGTTCACCAGGGCGGTGACGACGCCAACCTTGGCGAGGCCGACCCAGATCGCGACATAGTCCGGGCAATTCTCCATGCAGAGCGCAACCCGGTCGCCGGCTTTCAGTCCGTGCGCCAGCGCCCAATGGGCAATCCGGTTCGCGGTGGCATCGAATTCGGCATATGTGGTGAGCTTGCCTTCAAACCGAAACGCGATGTTCCCGGCATGCTTGTCGACACTCTCCTCGAAATCGTCCGCAACGAGTTGCCGGGAGTCCGGCGTAACGTCGCCGATCAGCTTGTGCATCCGGATCGCCATGCGTAAAAAATCGAGATCACGCTTCATTTGCGAGAAGGAATCGCGAAACGGGACGGCGGCAGGAAGAGCGGCGGGATTAACCATGATACCTGCCAATACCGGAATATGGTGAACATGTTGTGACCAGAGAAAGGTGGATTGGACAGGAATCGCGCACTTGCACAGTTTGCATCCACGAATGCCTCTGCTAGCTGCTGATCACACGATTTGGAGACCACGCATGACCGACCCTGTTGGAGACCTTCTGTCCCTGCTCGATATCGAGCGCCTGGAGCTGGACCTGTTCCGTGGCCAGAGCCCGGATGAGCGCGCCAGCCAGCGGGTTTTCGGCGGTCAGGTCATCGCTCAGTCGCTGGTGGCGGCCTACCGCACCGTGCCGGAAGACCGGACATGCCACTCGCTCCATGCCTATTTCATCCGTCCCGGCGACCCGAAAGTGCCGATCATCTACCAGGTTGACCATTCCCGTGATGGCGGCAGCTTCACGACGCGGCGCGTGGTGGCGATCCAGCACGGAAAACAGATTTTCAACATGGCGGCGAGCTTCCAGACCGACGAGGAGAGTTGGGAACACCAGCACAAGATGCCGGAAGTGGACGGCCCCGACGGCCTGAAGGATCTTCGCGAACGCCGCCTGGAAATCGCCGACCGCCTGCCCGAGGCCCTACGCGAGGATTTTGCCCGCGAACGCGACATCGAAATCCGCGACGTGGCCCCGCTGGACCTGATCCATCCCGAAATCGCAGACGATCACCACAATATCTGGTTCCGGGTCAGCCGCCCCATCGACGTACCGCCGGCGCTGCACCATTGCCTGCTGGCCTATGCCTCCGACATGGCCTTGCTCAGCTCCAGCTATCGCCCGCACGGCATTACCTGGCTGAACCACAAGGAATTGATGTCGGCCAGCCTGGATCACGCGATGTGGCTGCATGGACCCATCAAATTCGATGAGTGGCACCTCTACTCCATGGACAGCCCATTTGCCGGCAAAGGACGTGGATTCAATCGCGGAATGATCTTCAATATGGCCGGAGACCTCGTGGCAAGCGTTGCGCAAGAGGGTCTGGTGCGACGCTTGCGCACAAAAGACTGAATTCACAGCCGAAAGGGGCTTGCGCCGTGGCGCGACCCCATTATTACGGGAGTCCGGAGCGTAGCGCAGCCTGGTAGCGCATCTGGTTTGGGACCAGAGGGTCGGAGGTTCGAATCCTCTCGCTCCGACCATTCACTTTCTTAGCGGTGAGGTTCATCATGCAAGCGCGTATCTACAAGCCCGCCAAAAGCGCGATGACCTCCGGCAGGGGCAAGACCAAAGCCTGGATTCTCGAATTCGTGAACAATGACGCCAAGCGCTCAGCAGACCCCCTCATGGGCTGGACCAGCATTGACGACACGTCCGGACAGATCCGCCTTTCCTTCGAGACGCAGGAACAGGCGATCGAGTATGCCAAGAGCAAGGGCCTGACATTTACGGTTACGCCATCTGAAGAGCGGAAACGGCTTGTAAAGTCCTATAGCGCTAACTTCGACGCCAATCGCAAGCAGCCCTGGACACACTAGGATGCCCGCCGGCCACGATCCGGCCCCGTAGCTCAGCTGGATAGAGCACCCGACTTCTAATCGGACGGTCGCAGGTTCGAATCCTGCCGGGGTCGCCATTCCTGGCACGCGGCAGAATGGCGTTCCCCAAAACGAGGCAAGCCCCCCAGAGGCTGGAGGGCTTGCTCAAAATAATCGCTACTGTCAGGCGCTAGTTCGCCGCTGCGCTATCCAGTTCCTTGGTCAGCTGTTCTTTCAGGTCGCGCTTGATGAACTTGCCGCTGGCATTGCGCGGCAGTGCAGTGAGGAACCAGACATAACGCGGCACCTTGTGCTTCGCCATGATGCCCGCGCAATGCTCACGAAGGGTAACGGCAGCCAGGTCTTCGCCCGGTTTCAGCACGACGGCCACGCCGACCTCTTCGCCCAACCGGTCATCCGGTACGCCGAAGACGCTGCACTCTGCCACGGACGGGTGACGATAGATCGCCGCCTCGACCTCGGCGCAATAGACGTTCTCGCCGCCGCGCAGCACCATGTCTTTCTTGCGGTCCACAATAAAGATGAAACCATGCTCGTCGATCCGGGCAATGTCGCCGGTATGCAACCACCCATCGGTAATCGATTCTGCCGTCGCCTCAGGTCGATTGATATAGCCTTTGATGACCGAAGAGCCGCGCACCCACAGCTCGCCAACTTCGCCCTGCGCGACGGTCTCACCAAGATCATTGACGCACTTGGCCTCGAAATTGGGCATGGCCGGGCCAGCGCTGTCGGGCTTGTCGATGAAGAAGTCGGCCGCAACAGATGTGATGATGCCGCAGGTTTCGGTCATGCCGTAACCGGTATTCGGCCGGGCGGTTGCCACCGTGGAGTCGATCTTCTGAACAAGGTCCGGCGGCAATTGCGCACCACCGCCGCCCAGCGTTGCCAGGCTGGACGTATCTGTCTTTTCGAAGTCCGGATGGTTGATCAGTTCGCGGGCCATGATGGGGACACCGCTCATCGCCGTGACCTTCTCGGTCTCAACCAGTTTCAGCGCCTCGCCCGCGTCCCAGCGATACATCAGCACGATCTTGCCGCCCGCAGCGGTAATGAGATACGCGGCGCAATTGTTCGCCGTGACATGGAAGAGCGGCGTCGTGATCAGGCCAACCGGAACCGGCGCTTCTTCGGGTGGCATTTCCCCCGTGGCGCGCGCGGTCGCGAGCTGGGTGGAAGCCCCCGCAAATGCCATGTTCAGCAAGTTGGACACACAGCCCCGATGGGTCAGCTGTGCGCCTTTCGGGAAACCGGTCGTGCCGGATGTATAGAAGATGCACGCATCCGCGTCGGGGTCGACACTGACATCCGGCAATGCGCCGCCATGGGCCAACACGTCTGACCATTGGATGACAGGCGATGGCGCATCCGGCGCGCGTACACCGACGATCTTCATCTTGTCGGCCGCGCCGGAAATGGCGAGCACCCGCTCCAACCGCTCTGAGTCCGCAAACAGGATCTTGGGCTCGGAGTCCTTTAGCGCGTATTCCATTTCCTCAGGTGTCCACCAGGCATTCATGCCAACCACGGCAATTCCAACCGAGACACAGGCCCAATATAGCAGCATCCATTCAGGATAGTTGCGCATGGCGATCGCCACACGGTCGCCGGGCTTTACGCCCTGGTCAAACATCCAGGCGGCGGCCGACGCCACATCGCGATGTGCATCCGCATAAGTCCAACGCTCATCCTGGTAGACCAGATAGTCGCGTTCGGGGAATTGGAGCGTCGACAGCCAGACTTCCCGCACACTGGGCGGGGCGTTCTTGTAGACGCGGAGCCGGTTGCCCAGAACTTCGGCCTCGACGATCTCGAATTCGCCGCCGGGGCCTGTCAGTTCTTCCCGTGCTTTCAGGAGTTCGGTGTAGTGCATGTTTCCTCCGGATCGTTTTGTCCGATCATACACGGTGTCGCTACGTCACAAAGACCGGACGCTGGGGCAAGCCTTGCCCGTTTTACCTGAACTTTCCTCAGCTTAGGGCTCGATTGTGACAATCACCCGTTCATAGCGTGTCAGCGATGGCGTTCCCTTATCGGTGACTTTCACGATGAAGTGCGCAATTTCCGTCTGTTCCACCTCCGGCAACTGGAACCAGATATCGAAATCATTGACGGCGTGCCCCATGTCTATGGGCGCCTCCAACGTCCCCGCTTCGGCATAATTGAACCAGTGATAGCTGAGGCTGTCGCCATCCGGATCATACGTACCAGACGCATCCAGTCCGATATGCTCTCCGGACTTCGCGGTGAGCTGGCGCGCATGAGCCAGTTTCACGACCGGCGGATGGTTCGCGTCTTCATAGGATGAAATGGTCCAGTCCATGCGCGCAGCAAAGTCACGCTGGAGGTCGCTTCTCCACCGCAGCAGCGTGACATGATTGTCGTGATAGGTTTCCTCTGCAGGGCCAATCGCCCGACCATCCTTCTGCGCCACCCAAGGCGTGTAGGTGTCGGTCGCATTCGTCCAGATCGGGCGCGGTTCCGGGTCCAGCGGCACACCGCCCGAACCAAGCTTTCCGGGACCGACACCGATCTCATCCGCACTCGGCGTATAGAGTTCGTACCGACCACCCCAGCCGCCCCAGTCCGGACGGTCCGGCACGTTGAGCCCGTTCGGGATCAGGGAGAGATAGGCAGGTGTATCGCCTTCCATACCCCAGACCACGTCCGGATAGCGCGCGCCAAGCGGGCCATGATCTTGCTGGATGTTTTCGGCGATCCACTGATTGGAAACATGGTCCTCGAAGCCGGGAAAGCCACGCGTTATAGCGGTCCAGGTGGAGCGGCCATACTCGCCCGGGCTGACAATGTAAAACAGGCTCGGAAACTCGCGGCGCATCCAGATGCCGCTATCGTCCTGATCTGAAATTGTATAGACACGGAGTTTCGAGATCAGGCGCGCAGCCTCTGTCTCGCTCTTCTTTTCACGGATATCATGCAGCGCCTGGGCCAGCGTGTTCGCCCCGCCCCAGACGGAGATCCACAGTGGCCTGTCATCCTCGGCCTCAAGCAGGCGAATGATGGCGTCGGACCCTTCTGTCGATTGCCCGGTCCCCACGCTGGCCATGCCATAGCCCGGCTGACCGCTCATCACGAGGTCCTGCAGCTCGGATTCCGCCGGATAATCCGGCGCGTGCTGGCTGAGCGTATCGTAGACCTCGCCATACTTTCCAAGTGTCGTGCGGATGGAATCGGGCCGAATATCCTTTTTCTTCCAGATCGACGTGGTCGCCACCAGCGCCTCGATGTCGATCTCATTGGAATAGAGCAGGAGACGGATCAGCGATTGCGTATCGTCCGGGTCGGCTTCCATATCGGTCAGGATCACGACGCGGTGCTTGCTGGCAACAGCGCGACTCGCCTGCTCGCCGGTCGGCTCTGTCGGGGCGTTCTGTCCCGTCGCGCTACACGCCCCAAGCAATAGACACGCCACCATTCCCGCCAGATTCCGCACCAACATGTTCAACTCCCGATTATGATAGCGGTATCATCACCTCTGCATTCCTGTTTGGCAACCGCCTCCACCGCCTCATCCGGAGGTGGCTGAAGCGGGAAACCGGCCTATAGTCTCCAGAGAACGAAACTTTCGAGCACCAACCAAGGAGAGCCCCCATCCGCCGCACTCTTGCCAGCTGCCTCGCCCTCGCTTTCACTGCCATTTCGGCATTCGCAGACATGCCGATAGCCGCGCCGGGACTCGCCCCGATGGCCACGGAACAATTCCTGTCAGACACGGCAAAGGGAGATGTCTGGACCGGTCAAGACATCACCGCCCTGGTGGGGGAATTGGAACGGCTCAAGACTCATGGCCTGAACCCGGCAGACTACCATCTGGCTCTGCTTCAGAGCGGGGACCTCTCTTCAGCCGAGCGCGACCGGATCGCGACCGATGCCTGGATGTCGGCCGCCGCCCACATGTTGTACGGCAAGCTGGACCCCGTCTCGATCGAGCCGAACTGGACGGCCGGAAAGCGGCAAGTCGACTTTGCGAGCGTCCTGTCCTATGCGCTGGAGTCCGGAACGATATCGGGCAGTCTGGAACAGTTCGCCCCCATGCAGCCCGGATATGCCTTGCTGAAATCGGAACTGGCCCGACTGCGCGACACGGCGGCCCGGCCAATCGCCCGCGTATCTGACGGCCCGGCCCTCAAGCCGGGGATGGAGACGCCGCGCGTACGCGAAATGCAGGCGCGCCTCATCCAGCTGGGCCTGATGGAGCCCGGCAGCGACACCGGCAAGATGGACACGGCTACCGTCTCTGCAGTGGAGACCCTGCAAGTGCTGGAAGGGCTTGAGGATGATGGCGTGGCTGGCGCAGCCACGGTGAGGGCGCTCAATCGCGGCCCGGACGCGCGCATTGCCCAAGTCCGCGTCAATCTCGAACGCTGGCGCTGGCTGCCGGCGGATCTCGGCAAGCGCCATCTGAGAGCGAACATCGCGGGATTTGAGGTCACGGCTTATGAGGACGGCGTGCCTCAGGCCACGCATTTGACCATTGTCGGCAAGACCTATCGCAAGACACCCGTCTTTTCCGACCAGGTGGAATACATCGTCTTTAATCCGTGGTGGGAGACACCACCCAGCCTGGCCAAGGCCGACAAGCTTCCCATGTTCCAGAAAGATCCCGGATCAGTCGCCCGGTTGGGGTTCGAGGTCCGCGACGCATCCGGAAAGACCGTGCCCACCTCCTCAATCGACTGGAACGCCTACACGGCGAGCACTTTCCCCTATCGCATCCGTCAGGCCCCCGGCCCCCAGAATGCGCTGGGTGAAGTGAAGATCATGTTCCCCAATGTCCACAATGTATACCTGCACGACACGCCCAATCGCGGCTTGTTCGCCCAGCGTCAGCGAGCCTTTTCCTCCGGCTGCTTGCGGACCCAGGACCCAATCGGCCTGTCAGCCTGGCTGCTGACCGAGACATCTGGCTGGGACCGGGCGGCCATCGACAAGGCGGTCGCGTCCGGAAAGGAGACCCGTGCAACCCTGTCCCACAAAGTCCCAGTCCACATCCTTTATTTTACCGCCGTCCCGGACGGTTCTGGTGGAGTCCTTTACCTGGACGACATCTACGAACGGGACGAAGTCGCGCTAAAAGGACTGAACGCCCTTCCCGGATTTCTGGCGACGAACTGACCGACCCATGCGGGGAGATCAGTCGAAATCGGGCGCGGGGATGTCAACCTTGATACGCGTCACCCCGACCGTATCGCCTCGCATGAAGGACTGGATCACCTTGGTGACTTCGGGCGAAGACATGAACAGATTGTGCCCCGCGTCTTCAATCGTCACGATATGAACCTTCTGAAGGCCTGCGACCGCTTCGCGCTGGCTTTCCGGATAGGTCCGGCCATCCAGCGTACCACTCAGCACCAAGACGGGCACATCACTCACTGGCGGCTCGCGAAACGCGTCCCCCAGGTCGAGACCGTCGACCACGCTTTCCAGCTGTGGCATCGGAAAGTTCAGATAATCCTTCAACAAGGCGGTTTGGGCCTGTTGGACAATTTCGGCTTTCCGCGCCGCTCGGACGCCGGATGCAATATCCATCGCGAACGACATCGGCCGGTAGGAAATCGGCGCGCCCGGATCGAGGAAACGCGACATCAGGCCCGTAATCCCGGCCACGCCGCCTGCATCGAGTTCCTCAAAAATCCCAAGCGCCAGAATCGCCCATTGCGGGTCCGAAATCATGCCGGACGTGAGCGTCTGCAAATCCCGGCGTTCGAACAAGAAGGGGGCCGAGCTGCCCTCTCTCAGGGGCACGGACAGAAGCACCGGCTCGGCGTCAAGTTTCGCAAATACGCGCCGCATGAGGTGTTTGATGTCTGGATAACGCATCGCCAGGTCCGCATCCGCATCAATGACCGCCTGCAACCGGTCAAAATACGCATCCGTGCGCGCCGGATACTTCACGGTCTGGTCCAGGCCTTCAACACTTGCCAAGACAACACGGTCGATCCGGTCATCCATGTATTTCAAGGCAGCCAGGCTGAGGTGGCTGCCATAGGAGATGCCCCAGAGGCTGATCGCATCAGCGCCAAGATGTGTCCGCAGCGCCTCCAGGTCAGCAACGCTTTCCTGCGTCGTGTAGCCGTAAATGTCGACTTCTTCCGCCTTCCAGAACGCCAAGCATTCCTCCGCCGCAAGTTTATGTCTCAAGACGTAATCCGCATCGCTGAGCGGTGTCGCGTCCGGATCGAATTGGGAGCTGCGGCAGGTTGGCAGGTCATTTGACGCGCCTGTCCCGCGCTGGTCGAGGGCAATCACGTCTCCGAATTCCCGCATCGCCATGAAAAGCGGGAATCGCCGTCCCTTCGCGGTTCCAATGCCTGAGCCGCCCGGACCACCCGACAGGTAGACAATAGGAGATCCGGGTTTCTTGCCGGTGGCCGGAAAGCGCACATATTCCACCCGGATCAAACGGCTGTCCGGCTGGTTCCGGTTTTCCGGCACCACCAGATGCCCCTGAAACGCTTCGGTCGTCTGGGCATCGGATGCCTCGAACACGATCGACGTCTCGTTCGGAATGGCCTGGGCGTGCTGAACCGGCTCGGCATGCATACAGGCGGCCAGCGCGAAGACCAGACCAGCGAAAAAGGGAGCGCGAAACAAGTTGGGCATAAAAAGGATCCTGTCGGTAAAACCAGACTCCACCACACAGGCTCTGGTGGCCCCCGTCACCTGCCCATCTTCGAACGGTAGCGCATATCCTGTGAACGGATTGGTGATTCTTCCGCCTATCCCCTAAGCAGGTGGGCATGAGATTTTTTGTACCGATCCTGTTTGCCCTGTGTTGCGCCGCCTGGAGTGCGCCCCCTGCATCGGCACAGTCCGACGCTGCCGTTCACCGGCAATTTGTGACCGTTTGCCCGGCTTCACAGGCAGATTCCGTACCTCCTGCGCCAGATCATCCAGATTGCCAGCAAGTACCGCGCTGGACCATTGACCCGCAAGGCCGTCACCTCTGGGCGTACTTCACGCTGACCCTCGACGAGGTCCCCGCCAACCGTCCTCTGGGCCTGTCAGTCTCCGCCAAGGCTTCCAGCCATGCGTACCTCAACGGGGTCAAGATCGGCGAAAATGGACAACCAGCCGATGATCGCCGTGCCGAAAAGCCCGGAAAAATGGACGTGATTTTCCCGGTTCCCGCAGATCTGCTGCACCCTGGTGACAATGCGCTCGCGGTGAGGATGTCGTCCCATTCGGGCTGGCTGACGCTGTCATCTCCCGTGCACCGGGTCGCGCTTGACGGGTACCAGTCCCCTCAATACCGCATGCTGAACCGGTACTGGCCCTCCTTCCTGACCTTCGGGGCATTCATCCTTGGGGCGCTCTATTTCTTGCGCACGGCCTCCCTAGGCCGCCAGTGCGTGCCGTCGCTCCTGCTCGCCCTCATGTCGACGGCTGCCGCGTTGCAGCTTCTGGTCGAGGTCAGCCGAGGGCTGCTTGACTACAACTATCCAATCCATGACCTACGCCTGATTGCGATCGCAGGGTTGTCGGCCACCTTTGGCCTGACGCTGGCCACATTCGTGATCTGGCGCTTCCGGCCCGCCATCAAATGGTGGCTGGTTGGCGGTGCCGCCGCCTGCACGGTGGCCGCGCTTGTCTTGCCCAGCGGGTTTGATGCCAAATCAGGCCTGGCCCTGCTCGCGCCAACCCTCTTTGCGACAGGTGTTGCGCTATCCGCGGTCAGGACACGGCTGGTAAATGCGCTGGTATTCGCCGGCTGCCTGCTTTTGTTTGCATCGATCAACCTGTTCGCCGCAGGCCAGTTCCTGGATCGGTATTTCTATTTCGCAATCGCCGCGCTGATGTTGTTCCTGTTCATTCAGCAGGCCGACGGCTTCGCCAGGGAAGAGTCCTTGCGCCAGCAGGAGCAAAGCCGCGCCGACAGGTTGCAATACGTCATCGACCGGATCGAAACCTCTGATGCAGTAACGTTCCTGTCGGTCAGGGATATGGGGCGTACGCACCGCATCTCCAGTCAGGACATTGCCTATATCAAGGGTGCGGGAGACTTCGTCGAGCTGGTCCTGACCAGTGGTGAAACGCATCTGCATAGCGCAACGCTGAACGACCTCGAGGACGAACTGCCCGCCTATTTCCTGCGCGTGCATCGCTCCTACATCGCCAACAGCAAGCTGATCGAAAGCCTGCAACGCAATGCGAGCGGCACAGGTGAATTGCGCCTGCACTCCAACCATGCGCTCCCTGTCAGTCGACGGATCATGCCGAAGATCAAGGCAGCCCTTCAGTGATCTCAAGTTGATTTATCTTATGGTTGAGTGCCGGGTAGGACACCTGCCACATCCACCCTAGCCCGCTGCGCGCGTTTGGCCGGCATGGAGGGCGCAGATCAGCGTGAATAGCCGCCGCGACGTGGAGAAGTCGACTTCGATCTTGCCTTCAAGGCGTTCGGCGAGAAGTTCTGAACCCTCATTATGGATGCCACGCCGGGCCATATCGATGGCTTCGATCTGGTGCGGCGACTGGGTTCGGATCGCATCATAATAGCTGTCGCAGATCATGAAATAGTCACGGATCACGCCCCGGAACGGCCCGAGTGAAAGGATGAAAGTGTGCACGTCCTCGCCTGCCTCGGTACGAATGGCAAAGACGAGCCGACGCTCGGCTTTGGACAGGTTCAGCTGATAGGGTCCCTCATCCTGACCGATCACCTTGAAGGAATTACTTTCCAACAGATCAAAAATGGCAACGCGGCGCTCATGCTCGGCGTCCGGGCCCGATGCGCCCAGGGTCTCATCGTCGATATCGACGCCGATGAGCCGGTCATTGCTCACCCGTCCGTGCCCTGATTGGAGCGGATAGAGATGGAGCGCGCATGGGCTGGCAAGCGCTCTGCCTCGGCGAGACGCAAGGCGGCGGGCGCAATCGCGGCAAACCCCTCAGGCCCCACACGCTGAACACTCATCCGTTTCAGAAAATCATACAGGCCAAGGCCGGACGAGAAACGCGCGGCGCGGCTGGTCGGCAAGACGTGGTTCGACCCGGTGACGTAATCGCCCAGCGCCTCCGGCGTATAGTGGCCCAAAAAGACCGCACCGGCATGGCGGATCAGTGGCAACAGGGCATCCGGGTCCTCCACGGCCAGCTCCAGATGCTCAGCCGCGATGCGGTTCGCGATGGAGGCTGCAGCAGGCAAATCAGGTGCGACGACGATTGCGCCATTGTTCATCCAGCTTTCGCGTGCTCGCTCGCCCGTGGGCAGGGTTTTCAACTGGTTTTCCACAGCCCTTTCCACAGAATCCCCCACAGCCTGGTCCACAACAATGAGGATCGACTGGCTGCTGGGATCATGCTCGGCCTGAGACAGCAGGTCGGCGGCAATCCAGTCCGGATTTACCGTATGGTCTGCGATGACCAAAATCTCTGACGGGCCGGCAATCGTGTCGATGCCGACGCGGCCAAATACCTGGCGCTTGGCCTCTGCGACGAAAGCATTGCCAGGGCCGACAATCTTGTCGACCGGGGCCATGTTTGACGTGCCAAAAGCCAGCGCGCCAACGGCCTGCGCCCCACCAATTGGGTAAAATTCCTCAACGCCAGCTTTCAGCGCGGCGTATGCAACCGCGGGTGACAGCTCGCCCTGGGGCGCGGGCGCAACCATGACGATGCGCTCAACGCCGGCGATCTTGGCCGGCACGACATTCATCAGGACCGAAGAGGGGTAACTCGCGCGGCCGCCCGGCACATAGACGCCGACGCTTTCCAGCGCCGTCCAGCGCCAGCCGAGCTCTACTCCCGCTGAGTCGGTAAAACTGTGGTCTGCGGGCCGCTGCGCCGCATGATATGTGGCGATCCGATCATGCGCAAAATCGATGGCTTCGCGCAAATCAGCCGGGCATTGCGCGGCCAGGCTGTGCAGGTTCACATTGTCGGATGTCAGCGTCGATGGGTCCAGTTGCAGACCGTCAAACCTGGCCGTGTATTCGGCCACGGCCTCGCCGCCGCGTGCCTGCACATCCTTCAGGATGCCCGTTACGGTATTCGCAACGTCTTCACCCGTGCCGCGTTCCTGCTCCAGGAACTGGGCGAATTCACCATTGAAGGCGTCGTTTGAGGCAAAAAACCTGCGGACCATGTCTATCTCCGGCGCCGCTCGTGGCTCGGAAGGCGGCGCGTCGGCCACACATAGTCACTGTCCAGCAAGGTTGCATCCAGAACTTCAACCTCAAGGACGATTTCTCCGTCGCCTGCGAAGATCAGCGTGATCTTTCCACCCGGCGGCTCATCTGCCGGGGTGAAGGTCACCTGCAACAGCGACAGGATCATTTCCGGGTCTGTCTTGGTGACAGCGCGGGTCTTCGCGCCCAGCACGCCATCGAAGGCCAGCAGCGACCGCACACGCTGGCCGTCGCCGCGTTTCGCGCCCGCTTCCCAGCGAAAGCGGTTTATCTCCAGCGCAAACCGGTTGTGGCGGGACTCATATTTCAGGTTCCCCGCTTTCACGACACTGTCCTGAATGGCGGCGGAAATGACTTCCAGATCCTCGGCCGTTTCGGCGAGAAGACGAAGTGGTTTATGATCAGCCATCAGTGCCCCTTGAGCAATTCCTAGTCTTCGTCCTCGGATCGGCGTTCAATGCTAGCGCCACAGGCGTTAAGTTTCGCTTCCAGCCGTTCAAATCCACGATCGAGGTGGTAGATACGGTTCACCACAGTCTCCCCCTCTGCGGCAAGCCCTGCAATCACAAGAGAGACCGATGCGCGCAAATCTGTCGCCATGACTGGCGCTGCGGTCAGCTGAGGTACACCTTTCACGACCGCCTCCTGCCCACGCACTGTGATGTCTGCGCCGAGACGCGAGAGTTCCGGTGCATGCATGAAACGGTTTTCGAAAATCGTTTCGCGAATGATGCTTGTACCGTCCGCGAGGCTCATCAGGGCCATGAACTGAGCCTGAAGGTCGGTCGGGAAGCCTGGATGCGGCTGGGTCGATACGCTGACGGATTTGAGCCGAGAGCCATTCCGCATGATGCGCAGAGTGGCCGCGGCCTCGTCGGCCTCGACCGTGACGCCAGCCTCTCTCAGCTTGCCAATCATTGCACCAAGGGCCGCCACCGGTGCGCCCTCCAGCGTAACATCGCCGCCGGCCGCTGCAGCCGCCATGGCATATGTGCCCGCCTCAATTCTGTCCGGCATGACGGAATGCGTCGTGCCGCTCAGTTTCTCGACGCCTTCGATGCAAATTTTGGACGTGCCAGCGCCCGTGATCTTCGCGCCCATGGAGTTCAGGCAAACCGCAAGATCTTCGATCTCCGGCTCGCGGGCGGCGTTCTCCAGAACGGTCTCGCCCTGCGCAAGCGTCGCAGTCAGCATGGCATGCTCGGTCGCACCCACGCTCGGCATGGCAAAATTGATGTGCGCGCCCTTCAGGCCATGAATGGCGGCGGCCTTCACATAACCCTGCTCCACACGCAGATCCGCACCCATCGCTTCCAGAGCCTGCAGGTGCAGATCAACCGGTCGGGCACCAATGGCACAGCCACCCGGCAGCGAGACTGTTGCATGGCCAGAACGCGCAATCAGAGGCCCCAACACGTTGAAACTCGCCCGCATCTTGCGGACCTGATCATATGGCGCGATCGTGCTTTTCAGCTCAGCACCGTTCAGATGACAGGTCGAATCGCCCTTCGGCCAATAGACTTCAACGCCCAGCGTTTCCAGCAATTGCGCAAGGAAGCGCGTATCAGCCAGATTCGGCATATTGGTAAGCGTGATGGGCTCGTCAGTCAGCAAACATGCGACCATCAGCTTCAGAGCGGAGTTCTTCGCGCCGGAAACCGGAATGCGGCCATTCAGATGAGCGCCGCCCTTGATGTGCAATTTATCCATGGATTGCCCTTATACAGCGCTTCGCGGCTTTGGAAGGGCCTGAATGTGGCAAGGCTGCACAGACTTTATCCAAATATTACCGGCAGTTGCTTAAGCCCTCGCAAGCCGGAGCGCGGAATCCACTTCAGCCGTTCCGGCTCAACGCCTAGGGCGAGGCCCGGCCAGCCGTCCAGAAGACAATCGAGCGCCGCCTGCGCTTCGGCGCGTGCCAAGTGCAGGCCGAGGCAGATATGAGGCCCGCCACCCCATCCAAGATGGCGATTGGGCCTGCGGGTCAGGTCCAGGTTTCGAGGGCCCTCAAACACACGCTGATCAATATTGGCCGCCGCAAGCAAGGCAACAAGGCGTTCGCCGCGTTTCATTGACAAGCCGTGGAATTCCAGATCCTCGCGTGCATGCCGCGGCTTGGTCATCTGCACCGGCGCGCAGTAGCGCATGAGCTCATCCACGGCGATGCCGCGCGCGTCGTCATCCATGCCCCGATACTGATCCGCTGCGTCCGGCTCGGTCAGCAGCGTGTAGACAGCTGACGAGATCAGGTGCTTCGTCGTCTCATGTCCGGCGATGAAAAGGACAAACACCATGGCAACCAACTCGTCATTGCTCATGCGGTCGCCATCGGCTTCAGCATGGACGAGTTCGGTGACGAGGCCTGGCCCGGGTTCATGCCGGACGCGCTCGAATTCCTCCGCCAGCATTCTCTGAACCGCGCCAAGCTTCATCAGGCCGCGCAGCACATTGAATATGTTCGCTGTCGCGGTCAGGCCATGCAGGACAGAATCAAGCTTGTTTCGAATCTCGCCCGAGAACCCCAGCAGGTCATAGATCACCAATAATGGCAGCTGTCGGCACAGCCCCTCAACCAGATCCGCTTCGCCTGCTTCAACCATCTCCGCTACCAGCCGATCACAGGTATCGCGAATACGCGGCTTCAATGCGTCGATCGAGACGCGCCGGAAGGGCTGGTCGACCAGACGCCGCAAGCGCAGATGGTCAGGGTCATCCAGCGACAGCAGATTGTTGGACAGCGTCTTCAGGGATTTGGGCAGGAATCTGAGGCCGAACGGGGAATCAAACCCGGCGTTTCGCGCGTCCACCGCAAAACGATCCGAATCCTTGAGGAATTCCAGACATTCAGCATGGCCCAGCACCAGCGTGCACTTGCCCAGAAAGGGCAGTTTCTGCCGAACGAACAGGCTCTCTTCCCTGGCCGCAGCGAGAAAGCCGTGCGGCCCCCGCAGATAAGCCTGAGAGTTGAGCGGCAGGCTCATTTCTTCTCTGGATCCGACTCAGCCGGGGGCGCCTTTGCCTTGCGCGTAGCCGCCTTGCGGCGTCGCAAATTCGCCCGCAGAGCCTCGGCCCGGCGTGCGGCATTATCCTGTCCTGTTACCTTGTCTTTCATATGAGGTGCTTTTCGCAGCAAAACGGCCTTTTCATGTCAGTCTGCATAAGCTAAAGCCCGCTTTCCATTCCTGCAATGCCGCGGTAGCTCAGTGGTAGAGCGCATCATTGGTAATGATGAGGCCGGGAGTTCAATTCTCCCTCGCGGCACCAGGAATTTCCCGATAATCAGCGACACTGAGCGCGCGTCTTCCGGCGCGCGCGGGCTGTTTGTCCATCGCATTCAGCCTCAAATGAAAAAAAGGGCGGACCATATGGTCCGCCCTTTCGCAATATTGGACTTGTCTTCGACCCTAGAAGGTCTTGGACACGCTCACGAAGGCACGACGACCGCGATAGTCGTAAGCCGTTGCGCTGAGCGGCGTGTTGCCTGCGCTGGTCTGAATGATGTCAGACACTTGCGGTGGCGCTTCGTCGAAGATGTTGCGGATACCGCCAGTGATCGTCCATGTGTCGCCTGTCCAGCGGACAGAAGCACCATGTTCGAACTGAGCTTCGGTGAAGACCTTGTACTGTCCCTCGAGACCAAAATAGGCCGCTGGCTCGTTCAGGTCGTCGTTGAAGTTGCGGTTGTTGTCCTGACGGCCAACAAAGTTCGTGAACCAGGAATAGGTCCAGTCGCCGCGGTCCAAACGGATGTTCGCATCACCTACGACACTCGGATAACCGATTGTGCCGTTGAAGTCGTTGTCTTCCACACCCGAGACGAAGTCCGAACCGAAGACGTTGATGTAACGCTCCAGAGCCCAGTTCATCGAGGTTTCGACAGTCAGCGTACCGAAGTTGAAGTCTTCTTCGTAGCGAACTTCAAGGTCGATGCCGCGCTGCTGCTGGGAGTCAACGTTCAGGGTAAGGGCCTGAATGTTGTCGAGCTGGAACGGCGTCAGCGACGTCGCAGAATCACGCTCGAACAGGTCACAGAAATCGTTCGGGAAGGTCGTTGTTGCATAACAACCGCCGACGATCTGAGCACCGCTCAGGCTTGTGATCTGGTCCTGAATTTCAACTTCGTAGTAGTCGATCGCGATGTTCAGGTTGGCGAAAGTCGGCGTCAGGATGATACCCGCGGTGAAGGTTTCACCGGATTCGGATTCAAGCTCATCGCCACCACCAGAGGTCGTGATCAGAGCAGAACCGCCGAGACCGCCTGTGAAGTCGTCAGGAATACCTGCGGCTGCACAGTTGGTACGGATGTTCTGGTTAGTGGTATCGCCCCAGTTGATACATGGGTCGACCGAGGTCTGAGATACGAAGCCGGTCTGGTCCTGAAGGAACAGTTCGAACAGCGCTGGTGCACGGTAAGATGTACCAAAGCTCGAACGTGCCCGGAGGATCGGGTTGACCTGCCAGTTCAGACCGACCTTGTAGATCGAGTCGGAACCACCGATGTCGTATTCGAAGCCACGCACAGAACCGTTGAACGTAACATCTTCAGCAAAAGGCTGACCTTTGAAGATCGGCACTTCGACTTCAGCGAACAGTTCGGTGACAGTGTTCTCGCCACGGGTCGGGCCTGCAGTCGAAGAACCCCAGATGTCGCCGCTTTGGGTCAGTTCACCTGGCGTGTCATCAATGCTGAATTCGCGATATTCAGCGCCGATGCCGAGACCGATTGGACCAGCTGGCAGTTCGAACAGCTCACCTGCAACGACCGCGGTCAAAGTGGTCTGCTCATAGACCGTTTCACCAGTCTGGTAGCCACCAATGGCCGCAACCAGGTCGTTTACAGCAGCACCGCTGAGGATATCAGGGTCCAGCAGGTTGATGGTTGGAGGACCAACCAGGTCTGGGACGCCATCATCGTTGTAGTCGACGCCATCATAGTTCCAGTCACCCGACTGGGAGATCAGGATCTCGTTGCCTTCGTAGGTACCTTCGCCGCGCGAATAGGTGCCATCGATTTTCCAGGACCATGCGTCGAGAACGCCCGGAGCAAAGCCGCCGGAGAACGACGTGCTGCCGTAGAAGTAGTCGACTTCAACCTTATCGGTCGTCGGGAATGGTGCCACGATCTGGACCAGCGAATTCATGTCATTCGAATAGGTCGGATCAGCGATGTAGCCATACTGCGGCAGAACACCAAACGGCGTTTGTGAAGAGCCAACGATCGGGAAGAACTGGCGCCAACCTTCGATGTCCGTCGTACGACGGCTGAAGAGAAGTTCCGTATCCCATTCGACACCGGCAAAGGTCACGTCGGCAGAGCCGAAGAGAGAAATGTTCTCGTTGCGCGGGATGAAGTCCGAGTTGTCCAGGAAGGCCGCATCGAGAATGTCTTCATAGTATGGCTGGCCGCTGGCCAGATAGCCCGTACCGACGCGTGGGCGGTAACCCGGGATCGAACCACCGAAAGCCGTCGCGCCCGTCACACCGTCCGGGGAAGGCACGAGACGCTCACCTGAGAACAGGTCGATGGCCGTATTGTGGTACAGATTGCTACAGGTGTTGCGCGGGTCTGTCGCCGTAGCCGAATAGTTCAGACGGTCAATCAGGCCACCCGTCTGCGGGTCACGCACGAGATCGCGTGGGCAGGACAGGTAATCGCGCTGGCTGGCGTCGAGCTCTTCGGAGAGACGATACTCAGCCGACAGGGTGAATGCCGCATTGTCGCCAAGTTCAAAACCCCATGCCGCGCTGGCGGAATACTGCTCGCCACCTTCTTCGAAGGGCTGGGTGACATTGAAGTTCAGTTCCAGGTCATCCACGGAATCACGTGTGATGATGTTGACCACGCCGCAAACAGCGTCCGAACCATAGATGGTCGAAGCACCGTCTTTGAGGATCTCAACGCGGGAGATGATGGACTGTGGAACGACGTTCAGGTCGAGTGCGGAAACTGCGCCGCGCGTACCTGAAGCGCCTGGGCGCTTACCGTCGACCAGAACCAGCGTACGCGTGTCACCACAACCGCGAAGGTCGAGCGTTTGCGTACCGACACCACCATTGGTGACGAAATTCTGGAATGTGTTGTTCAGCTGGGTCGAGCCCGATGCGAGCGAAGAGCCCTGCAGAAGCGCGGCCGTATCGACCAGGCCTTCGAGCGTTGCGACTTCGGCCGTGATCACCTGAATCGGCGAAGACGAGGAGAACGAATCGCGAGCCAGCAGGGAGCCGGTAACCACGATCTTCTCTTGGCGGGACTCATCCTGAGGAGCCTCGTCAATGATTTCCAGAACGTCTTCAGATTCTGCATCTGCGTCCTGGGCTTGAGCCGCGCCGGAAATGACAAGTGCGCCTACAGCGACACTGCCGAAAACCGACCGACGGAACAGTCGTTTGTTCATCAGTATTTCCCCTGAAATATGTTTTTGCTCACCTATTAGCCCGGTGTTTTCCACCCAGCACCCGCATTCACAGCAGGCCTTGCCGCTACGTTGAACGTCGGTTTTGGAAGTGACAAGATTTCATGACACAAATTTCACCCACGAGGCACTTTCTGCCACCAAACTGTGTTGTTTGGGACACAATCTTGCCATGCTCCCATAAGTTGCGGACGGGTTCTTGTCGCATAAGTGCATGACCGTGCTTGACGCTCCCCGCCCCGACTTAAATAGTAAACATAACCAATTCGGAGGAATACATTGATGCGCTATCGCATTTTGGCGGCTGGTATGATCAGTGCGCTTGCGGGATCATTGGCCGCACAGGCTGAACCGGTGACCGCAGAAGACTTCGCGAAATTCCCGTCGGTTTCCAGCGTCTCCATGTCACTTGAGGGTGACATGCTGGTCGGCGTGATTGCTGATCCCTCGAAGGATGGCGATGCGCGCGCAGCAGCCTATTGGGACCTGTCTGGCAAGATTGATACCACCAAGCCGCTCGTCCCTTCGAACATCACGCCTTCCAGCGGAAAGACCAAATTCTACGGGGCAAGCGCGCTGAAGAACAAGAAGTCCCTCTGGTTCACGGTCCAGCCCTATATCGGCGCCCTTGAAGGCTGTGGCGAAGGCAAGACAACCGGCTCGACCAAGAAATACCTTCAAAAGGTCTATATGGGGAACGAGCGCATCAAGAAGATTGATGACCTCCCGGATGGCCGCGCTGAAATTGGCGCAAACAAGATGTTGCTCCGCTGTTTCGAACTGGAAGGCGATACCGGCATTGCCTCACTGCTTCCGCTCGATCCAACCAAGATCGTCCTTCGCCGTACCTCCACGAAGAACGGAACAAGCTATTTCGAACATGATCTTTCGAATGGCCGCGAGAAATTCCTCTTCAAGGCAAGCGATACGCAGCAAATTGAAGTCAGCACCCGAACCGGTGAGCCTGTTGCACGGACGGAACTCGAATATGAAGATGGTGCCTGGCGCCAATATATCAGCTTGCTGGATAATGACGGCAATTTCCGGATAGAAGAGCCACTGACGACCGAAATTGCCAATCGCTTCAATATGGAAGTGCTCGGCAAGCAGAACGATACCGAAAACTACTTTGTCGCGACCGACAAGTTCGACGACAAGGTCGCGATCTATCTGTATGATGCGTCCACAGACTCGTTCAGTGACGATCCCGTATTCGCACATCCCGAGTTCAACGCCTCGGGCATGATCTTCTCTGATCGCGCGCAGGACTTCGGTGCCATTCTTGGATTTACCTACAGCGGCCCTGTTCAGGAAACCTATTGGCTCGATCCTGAGATGAAGAGCATTCAGGATGGTCTGGATGCGGCCTTCCCGGGCAAGAATGTGGCTATCAGCGACTATACGGCAGATCGCAATCGCGTCCTCTTTGCGGTCAGCGCCGCCGACATGCCGCCCGCTTACTTCCTGCTGGTCGACAAGTCCAAGGTCGCCGTCATCGGATCCCAGCGTCCGTGGATCGACGTAGAGGATCTCGGCAAGTCGAAGTTCGTCTACTATTCTGCACGCGACGGCCTGCAGATCCCCGCGATCATCACCCTGCCCGCCGGCTTTGAAGAAGGCCAGAAGGCCAAAGGCGCAATCATCGTGCCGCACGGTGGTCCCTGGGCCCGTGATAGCGCCGGGTTTGATTCGTCAGGCTGGACGCAGTACTTCGCGAGCCGCGGATACATCATCATGCAGCCGCAATATCGCGGAAGTGATGGCTGGGGCCGTGCACTCTGGCGCGCTGGCGACGGCGAATGGGGCCAGAAGATGCAGGACGACAAGGATGATGGCGCAGCCTGGCTGGTCGAGAATGGCTATGTCGATGCCGACAAGATCGCCATTCATGGCTATTCCTATGGCGGGTTTGCAGCATTTGCGGCTTCCGTTCGTCCGAACAGCCCTTACCAGTGTGCCATTGCTGGGGCGGGCGTTTCGAACCTTGCAAAGCTCGGCAATGAATGGGGCGACAATCGCATCCAGCGCATTGTTCAGGGTGACACCGTCAAGGGCATGGACCCGATGAAGAACACGGACAAGATCAACATCCCGATCCTGATCTATCATGGTGACTACGATGTCCGCGTGCCGATCTTCCACAGCCGCGACTTCTACAATGCCATCAAGGACAAGCAGCCTGACAGCAAGTTTCTTGTCATGAAGCAGATGGGTCACCAGAGCGCCAAATGGTTGCCTGAGCACAAGGAACAGGTTCTGGAAGAAATCGAGACCTTCCTGACCAATACCTGCGGCATGTAAGTGATCGCAAACGACAAATGAGAAAAGGGCGGACCTCGTGTCCGCCCTTTTTTTGTTTTCGCTTGATAGACGCTCAGGCCAGCGTCTTGCGAAGCGCCGTCGCCCAGCCGCGTCGCAAACGGGCCGAAGCAGTCTTTTCCATTTTCGGTTCGAACCGGGTGCCGGGCACAGTGCGGCTGGCCCACGCGTCGGCAGCCAACCATCCAAGCTGCATAGCCGCCAGAGCTGCGGCCCCAAGCGCCGTCATCTCGCGATAGTCAGGCCGCAGGATCGGACGCTCGCAAATGTCGGCCGTGAACTGCATCAACCAGTCATTCGCCACCATGCCCCCATCGACACGCAGTTCCTTGATCGCAACGCCATCGGCTTCAAAAGCATCGAGCAAGTCACGCGTCTGATAGGCGACAGATTCCAGCCCCGCCCGCACCAGATGTTCGGCCTTGGTGGCGCGGGTAATGCCGCTGATCGTGCCGCGCGCATCGGCCGCCCAATGCGGAGCGCCAAGCCCGGTAAAGGCCGGGACGATATAGACCCCGCCATTGCCACTGAGCGCCGCCGCCACGTCCGCACTTTCGGCCGCATCCTCGATCAGGCGTAAATCGTCACGCAGCCATTGCACTATGGTTCCGGCATTGAAGATTGAGCCCTCCAGGGCCATCGCACCCCTGCCCGCCACTTCATAGCCGACCGTGCCCAACAAGCGATTTGCCGACTGCGGACGAATAGTACCGCAGTTAGCCACGAGAAACGCCCCGGTGCCATAGGTGATCTTGGCAGTACCGGGCTCCAGGCAAGCTTGCCCCACAAGCGCCGATTGCTGATCGCCCGCTGCGGACAGGATCGGCAGCGCCTTGCCGAAGAGGCTTTCCTCGCTGGTGCCGAAATCATCAGCATTCTGTCGAATCTGCGGCAATATGCTCATCGGCACACCCAGCGTGGCGCACATCTTGCCGCTCCAGCCTCCAGTATCTCCGAGCCCAAGCCGATAAAGCAATGTTCGCGACGCGTTGGTGACATCGGTGACGTGCGAATTGCCTCCGGTCAGTTTCCAGATCAGGAAGCTCTCTACGGTTCCGAAAGCCAGTTCGCCTGCTTCGGCGCGGGCTCGGGCACCCTCCACATTGTCGAGCACCCATCCAATCTTGGTGCCGGAAAAATAGGGATCGATCAGCAGACCGGTCTCGTCCTGAACCGCCGCCTCATGACCCGCCTTGCGCAAAGCCTCGCACGTCTCGGCCGTGCGACGGTCCTGCCAGATGATTGCTGGCGCGATGGGTTTGCCCGTTGCGCGATCCCAGACCAGCGTCGTCTCACGCTGGTTGGTGATACCAATCCCGGCAATGCGGTCCACACCGCCCGCCTCGGCGATCGCTTTACGGCAGACATCCACCGTCTTGTCCCAGATCTCCTCGCCGTCCTGCTCGACCCAACCATCATTCGGATAGGACAGCGGCACTTCCTGTTGTGCGAGCGCGACCTCATTCAGATCGCGGTCAAATACAATCGCTCGCGTGGAAGTGGTGCCCTCATCAATGACGAGAATATAGTCGCCCATGTCGCCTGCCCTTCAGTGTTTCCGGCAGGATGGACCGGCGCGATGCGGAACGTCAACGCGCCGTGCGCTGCGCTCCGCGATCGCCGAACCACCAGAGGGTGGCTGCCGTTGCGGCAAAGGTGGAAGTTTCCACAATCTTGACCTGTTCGGCCTCCGGCGAGGCCACAAAGACCAACCAGGTGATGAGCCACAGCAACAAGGTCAGCACGGGCCGGGTCAGGGCGCGCACCGCATTCACCCAGGCATAGCTGTCGCCAATCGCGGCCTCGGCCTGAAGGGAGGCGGCGAGCCCCGCCCAGCTGCCGCTGGTCTCGGCCAGCTGCTCCGCCGCCGCGTGCTCCTCGCGCCGGGCCTGCCTGTGCAACCTGATCAGCTCTGCCTCATGCTGCCAGCGCGCCCGCTCATGCGCTTGTGACTGGCGCTGCTCGAAATAGCTCGCCGCCCGACCGATCACCGTGCCGAGCAGGCCGAAGACGCCGCCCCCGGCCGCACTCGCCGCCAGTCCAACTATGTCTGCCATAGCGCACGGCTCCCCTTGTAGTACCAACGTGCCGGACGGGCCCGCCGATCCAGATGCAGGAAGCTTCGGCCAAGTCCGATTCCGGTGAACCCAAGCGATTCGGCTGCCGCCAGCAGTGCAAACCGGTCATGGCCATCCAGCGCGATATCAACCGCGATCTGTTTGTGCATGGAATGCTCAGCGCCACCCATTTTGGCATTCCAACCGCGACAGCGGTGGCCCGAATTTATGACGAGCGGACCGCCCACCGCCCCCCGCAGTTTTTCCAGCGCATCGAGGAATTCCGGATCGTGCCAGTACGCACCATCACAGAACTGGCCTCTGCATCTGCAGGCAAGTTCTCGCGGCGAAAAATGCGGCCAGCGCCAGCCAGTCGTATCGAACAGGGAGACAGAGCGTATCAACATGTCCCAAGGCTGACATGCCCACGGCCCTGCCGGATTCAGATCGCCGCGCAAGAGAAAATACCCCTGAAATCACTGGGACTTCAGGGGCATTTTGAATTTTTCAGTCGGGGAGACGCCGAGCTTACTCCGCCGCGACAGGCGCTACTCCAAAGGCCTGGCGCTTGGCGAGCGCCGCGCGGGCCTCGTCATATTCCCGCACCAGCTTGTCCACGAACTCCTGAGTGGACATGCGCTTGTCAATTGCGCCAATGCCCTGACCACAGCCCCAGATGTCTTTCCACGCCTTGGCTTCCTGATTGCCGCCGGAGCCGAAATTCATCGCGCTCGGGTCGCTTTCCGGCAGATCATTCGGATCAAGTCCGGCCTTGGCGATGGATGGCGCGAGATAATTTCCGTGAACGCCGGTGAACAGGTTGGAATAGACAATATCGCCTGCCTTGGAGTCGACAATCATGTCCTTGTAACCGTCGACCGCATTGGCCTCGTCACAGGAGATGAAGGCCGAGCCGATATAGCCGAGGTCTGCGCCCAGCGCCTGTGCCGCCGCGACCGCGCCGCCATTGGCGATGGAGCCGGAAAGGGCCAGCGGGCCATCAAAGAACTGGCGGATTTCCTGAATCAGCGCGAAGGGCGAAAGCGTGCCGGCATGGCCGCCCGCACCGGTGCACACCGCAATCAGGCCATCTGCGCCTTTTTCCAACGCCTTGTGCGCGAAGACGACATTGATGATGTCGTGCAGCACAATGCCGCCATAAGAGTGGATCGCGTCATTCACTTCCTGACGCGCGCCAAGCGAGGTGATCACGATCGGCACCTTGTGCTTCACGCACATCTCCACATCATGATCGAGACGGTTGTTGGTCTTGTGGACGATCTGGTTGACGGCAAAAGGCGCGGCCTTGCGGTCCGGGTTCTTCTCGTCCCATTCAGCCAGTTCCGTGGTGATCCGGTCCAGCCACTCGTCCAGCACCGGGCCGGGCCGCGCGTTCAGCGCCGGGAAGCTGCCGACGACGCCGGCCTTGCACTGGGCGATCACAAGCTCCGGATTGGAGATGATGAAAAGCGGCGATCCGATAACCGGGATGCGCAAATTCTGGAGAATGGGGGGTAGTGCCATGAGAAATTACCTCAAACGGAAAGGGACGCAGTTTACGTAAACGGAAACTAGCGTTTGATCTATGTTGGGCAAGGCGTGACGTTGCGGACACCTCTTGCCCAAAGCTGTGGTTCGGGCCAGACTGGCCAGCATCCAAGACAGTTTCAAAATAAAACATCCGAGGGAGAAAACGGAATGCGAAAAAACAGCCTTTTGAATGGTAGCGCTATCATGGTTGCCGCGGCTCTGGCCGCCTGCTCTGGCGATGCGCCCACGACGAGCGCCGAGACAGAAGTCGCTGCGCCGCCGGTCGAAACCGTAGAGGCCGAACCAACGGAGTCAAAATATCTGAACGAGCCGCTGGTCAGCGAGATCTTCACCGCAGACCCCAGTGTCCATGTCTGGGATGATGGCCGCATCTATGTGTATCCGAGCCATGATTATGACGCGGGCATCCCCGAAGACGATCTTGGCAGTCAGTATGCCATGCGCGACTATATCGTCCTGTCCATGGACGAAGTCGGCGGCGAGGTGACCATTCATGACGTCGCGCTGGATGTCGACGATGTGGCCTGGGCCGCCCAGCAGATGCGGGCCCCGGACGCAGCCCACAAGGATGGCAAATACTATCTCTATTTCCCGGCCAAGGATGCCGATGGCGTCTTCCATATTGGCGCAGCTGTCTCCGACAGTCCTACCGGGCCATTCACCGCAGAGCCCGAGCCAATCGAAGGCTCCTACTCCATGGATCCGACCGTCTATGAGGACACGGACGGCGAATACTACATGTATTTCGGCGGCATCTGGGGCGGGCAGCTGCAACGCTGGGCGACCGGCGAGTACAATGCCGACCCGAACCTCAACACGGACCTCGTCAATGATGACCCTCTGACCAGTGACGATGAAGCCGGCCAGCCTGACGATGTCGCGCTAATGCCGAAGATCGCCAAAATGGGCGAGGACATGGTTTCCTTCGCCGAAACGCCGAAGGACGTGATGATCCTCGACGAACATGGCGATCCGATCAAAGCCAAGGATCATGACCGCCGATTCTTCGAAGCCGCCTGGATGAACAAGATCGGCGACACCTACTACTTGTCCTATTCAACGGGCGATACTCACCTGATCGTATACGCGACGGGCGACAACCCGTACGGCCCGTTCACCTATCAGGGCGTGATCAACCAACCCGTGGAAGGCTGGACCAACCATCACTCGATCTTCGAGCACAATGGCAAATACTATCTTGCCTATCATGACGTTCAGCTGTCGGGGAAAAGCCATCTCCGCAATGTGAAGATCGCAGAGCTGACCCTGAATGAGGACGGCACGTTTGACCCAGTCGACCCAATGCCGGGCGAGTAACCGCGTCCAACCTCCTCAATGAAAAGCCGGTGCGGATTGCCCTGCACCGGCTTTTTGTTGGCGCGGAAAGAATTTCCGGCTGGCCAGGGATCCCTCAACCCCGGACCAGCCGGCCCTACATCATGGCCAGCCAGCTTTGCTGGCGATGAAGCATGGATACGATGTCTTCTGAATCGCCGTCCTCGATGAGACGATCCATCCAGAAGCCGAGAATACGTGTGTGCGTTTCCATCCAGTCTCTCAACGCTTCGTGGCGCATCCCCTCAGGCATTGCTGTCTGGGCAGTGGCTGGAAACCTCAAGAGTTCGGCGGACATGACTGACTCCTAATTTGCGAATTGTTCTCATTCTCATGCTTTGTGTCATCCGAGTCAAGCGACCAAACGTCCCTGACCTTCAGTCACCAGTTCACAAGCCCCCCCAGTTCAGACTAAATCCCCGTCATGGCAGACGATCTCCTTCCCCTGAGCAGCGGGTTTCCCGACGCAACCGAAGCCGAATGGCTCGCAAGTGTCGACAAGGTCCTTAAGGGCCGCGGTATTGAGTCCATCACACGCAAGACCGTGGATGGCCTGGCAATTCACCCGCTTTACCGGGAAAGCGACTTTGATTCCGCGACCGACCCGCGCGGCACGCCGGGCAAGGCACCCTATCTACGCGGGGCTACGGCCGCACCGGACCGGTTCATGCCCTGGGATATCCGACAAGCCTTTGCCCATCCCTCGCCCGCGGCAACCCATGAAGAACTGCTGCGCGATCTTGAGCGCGGCGTCATGTCCGTCGAACTCAAACTCGACTGCACGGGCGCACACGGCATCCAGATCACGACCTTGGACGATCTCCGCACCGCACTGAAAGGCCTGCGCGCCGACATCGCCACCATCGCGCTGGATCATGGTGGTGGCTCGGGTGTCACGGCGGCAACGCTACTCGGCCTATGGGGGCAGGAGCAGGACTCTCCTGCAAGCCTGAAACTCGATTTCAACATGGATCCGCTCGGCTGCCTTGCGCGCACCGGCGTGCTCAAGGGCGGGCTCAACCTGGCCTTTGCGCGCCTGTCGGCGGCCGCCACCGCTCTTGGTGAGGCCTATCCTGAAGCGGGCCTGATCCGCATCGATGCGCGCATGGTGCATGAGGCCGGCGGATCCGACGCGCAGGAACTGGCCGCGCTGATCGCCAGCGCCGTGGACACGCTGCGCCGGCTCGACAACCGCACGGACATTTCCGCGCTCATTCCGCGCATGAGTTTCGCGCTGGCCCTTGATGGCAATTATGGCCTCGGTGTTGCGAAGCTGCGCGCGGCAAGGCGTCTCTGGGCACGCATTCTGGATGCGATGGATCGGCAAGCCGTTCCGATGCGTCTTCAGGCCGTTTCATCGGGTCGCATGCTGACGCGCTATGATGCGTGGACCAACATGCTGCGCAATACGGCGGCAGCCTTTGCAGGAGCCGTCGGCGGCGCAGACATCCTTACCATCCGCCCCTTCAACGAGGCGCTCGGCATTCCGGAAGAGCTGGGCCGGCGCATCGCGCGCAACACCCAGATCATCGCCATGGAAGAAAGCCAGCTTGGCCGCGTGGCCGACCCGACCGGCGGCGCCTGGTTCACAGAGACCTTCGCCGACGACCTCGCCGAAGCGGCGTGGAAAGAGTTCCAGACCATAGAAGCCGAAGGCGGCTATGCCGAGACGCTGGTTTCCGGCGCGTTTCAGAAACGTATCGCAGATGTGCGCGAGGCACGCGCCAAGGACATTGCGAAACGCAAGGTGCCGATCACGGGCGTCAGCGAGTTCCCGCTGCTCGACGAGATCACCGCGCCCATAGCCGACATGCCAACGGTCACGCCAAAGGATGGCGTTTCCGCTGAAGGCTTCGCCCATTTCGTGAAAGTGGACCTGCCCGCCGACGAGGCCGACGCCACCGCAGACGCTCTGCCGCGCATCCGTCTTGCCGAAGAGTATGAAGCCTTGCGCGATGCAGCGAGCGCTGCGCCCAAGCGGCCGACCATCTTCCTTGCCACGCTCGGCCCGATTGCCGAGCACAATGCGCGCGCGGATTTCGCGCGCAACCTCTTCGCCGCTGGTGGCCTTGAGGCGACGCAGCCGCCTGTGCCGCCGCAATCCCCGTCTGAAGCGGCCGCCGCGTTCAAGGCCTCCGGCAGCAAGATTGCCTGCATCTGCGGCGCCGATGCGCGCTATGAGGACGAAGCCGTCGAGACCGCCAAGGCGCTGAAAGCCGCTGGTGCAGACCATGTCTGGCTCGCCGGCAAGTTCGAAGGCGACGGCATCGATTCCAACATCTTCATGGGCTGCGATGTGCTGCACACGCTGAAACTTGCCCACGCAACCCTGGGAGTGGCCCAATGACCAATTTCCCCGACTTCACCAAACTCGATCTCGGCACGCCGGATGCAAAGGCCAAGTCGCCAGACCTTGGCGAGGCTTGGGAGACACCGGAAGGCGTCGAAGTAAAGTCCACCTACACGGCCGACGACCGCAAGGGGCTCGACTTCCTGGATGATTATCCGGGCCTTGCCCCCTTCGGACGCGGACCTTACCCGACCATGTACACGAACCAGCCCTGGACGGTTCGTCAGTATGCAGGCTTCTCGACCGCAGAAGACTCCAACGCCTTCTATCGCCGCAACCTCGCCGCCGGTCAGAAAGGCCTCTCCGTCGCCTTCGACCTGGCCACACACCGGGGTTATGATTCTGATCATGTCCGCGTGTCCGGGGATGTCGGCATGGCGGGCGTCGCCATCGACTCAATCTATGACATGCGCACCCTCTTCTCCGGCATTCCGCTGGACAAGATGTCGGTGTCCATGACGATGAATGGCGCGGTGCTGCCCATCCTCGCGCTCTACATCGCCGCCGCCGAGGAACAGGGCGTCACGCCGGACAAGCTGGCCGGGACGATTCAGAACGATATCCTCAAAGAGTTCATGGTACGGAATACATATATCTATCCGCCCAAGCCCTCGATGCGGATAATTTCGGACATCTTCGCCTACACGTCACAGAACATGCCGAAATACAATTCGATCTCGATTTCCGGCTATCACATGCAGGAAGCGGGCGCCTCGGCAGACCTAGAGCTGGCCTACACGCTCGCCGACGGTATCGAATATATCCGCGCCGGGGTCGCCGCCGGGCTGGACGTCGACGCGTTTGCGCCGCGCCTGTCCTTCTTCTGGGCCATCGGCATGAACACGTTCATGGAAGTCGCCAAGATGCGGGCCGCCCGACTGCTCTGGGCGAAGCTCGTCAAGGAAGAGTTCAACCCGAAGAACCCGAAATCCCTCAGCCTGCGGACGCACTCGCAGACTTCCGGCTGGTCCCTGACCGCGCAGGATGTCTACAACAATGTCATCCGCACCTGCCTCGAGGCCATTGCAGCCACGGGTGGCCAGACCCAGTCGCTGCACACGAACAGCTTCGACGAGGCCCTCGCACTGCCAACCGACTTCTCCGCCCGGATCAGCCGCAACACGCAGCTTTTCCTGCAACAGGAAGGCGGCGCCTGCCAGACAATCGACATGTGGGGCGGCTCCTACTATGTCGAACGCCTGACGCACGACCTGGCTGAAAAGGCCCTCGCCCACATCGCCGAAGTCGAAAAGATGGGCGGCATGGCCAAGGCCATCGAGGAAGGCCTGCCCAAGCTGCGCATTGAAGAGGCCGCCGCCAATACGCAGGCCCGCATCGACAGCGGCACGCAGACCGTGGTCGGGGTGAACAAATTCCTTCTGGACGAGGAAGAAGACGTGCCTGTGCTGAAGGTGGACAATGCCGCCGTGCGCCGCATGCAGCTGGACAAGCTAGCTCGCCTGAAATCCGAACGCGACGAGGCAGAGGTCACTGCCAAGCTCGACGCGATTGCCAAGGCCGCCGCTGGCACCGAAGGCAACTTGCTCGCGCTGGCCGTGGATGCCGCCCGCGCGAAGGCCACGGTGGGCGAGATTTCCGAAGCCGTTGAGCGCAGCCAGGGCCGCCATCAGGCCGTCATCCGCTCCATCAAGGGCGTCTATGGTGGCGGCGTGAAGGGCGACGACAAGGCCGAGGCCGCCGCAACCCTCGCCTCAGAGTTCGAAAAGAAGCATGGCCGCAAGCCGAAAGTCTACATCGCCAAGATGGGCCAGGATGGGCATGACCGTGGACAGAAGGTTGTCGCCTCCGCTCTGATGGACCTCGGCTGGGATGTCGAGATCGGCCCGCTGTTCCAGACACCGGAAGAGGCCGCTGCCGACGCTCGCAAGGCCGGGGTCGACATTGTCGCCGCCTCCTCGCTCGCGGCGGGCCACCTCACGCTGGTGCCGGAACTGAAACGCGCACTGGGCAATGAAGGCGCGGCGCACACGCAGATCATTGTCGGCGGCGTGATCCCGCCACAGGATTTCGACGCGCTCTATGCCGCCGGCGCTTCCGCCATATTCCCGCCGGGCACCGTCATCGCCGACAGCGCCATCCGCATGCTGGAAGTGCTGGACGGAGACGACGGCGCGAAAAAGGCGGCGGAATAGGAATTGGACCGGAAGCCAACAGCCGCGGAGGAAATCCTTGCGGATGTCGCTTCCGTTAGCTGTGTCCTGATCTTGGTGGCTGCGGCGAGTGCCGGTCTGCACGCATTTCTGCATCCTTTGGACAGCCGCCTGGCAGGGTTGTCGATCGTGCTTCTTTGGGGCGGCCTTTTTGCGAACAAAATTGCCGTTGCGCCCCGCCCTTCGATCATAGGATTGTGGGCCTGGCCAATCAAAATGATGTTCCTGAATGGGAGATCACCTGATATGGCATCCCACCGTTCCACCGCAGGTTATGCCGAGGAGGCGCCCGACCTGTTTGTCCGCTATGAGGCACGCGATGCGGCGGCCATACATGCGCCGTGGGCGGAGTTCCTGCCCAAGCCGCCTGCCCGCATCCTGGACATTGGCGCAGGCACGGGACGGGATGCGGCCTGGTTCGCACGTACGGGTCATTCCGTGCTCGCGGTCGAGCCTGTCGACGCCCTGCGCACTGGCGCAGCCAAGCTTCATCCCGAGCCCGGCATCATTTGGCTGGACGACGCATTGCCCGACCTGACCGCCACCCGCGCACGCGGAGAGACTTTTGACATGATCCTGATGCATGCCGTCTGGATGCATTTGACCGAAAAAGAACGCGCCGCCGGCATGGCAAACGTCGCAAGCCTGCTGAAGCCCGGTGGGCGCCTGTTCACGAGCCAGCGCCACGGGCCGATCCCGGAAGGCCGCCGCATGTTCGACATTTCCGGTGAGGAGACAATCGCCCTCGCCGCCCCGCTCGGCCTGGCCAATCTCTATTGCGAACGCACCGGCTCGATCCAGGCCGAGAACATGGCGAGGGGCATCGAATGGACCAAGCTGGTTTTTGAGAAGGCCTCTTGAAAGCCCGGTCGGCTCACCCCAATTATTATTGATAAACAATAATAATGGAGCAAGACATGATCGTTTCGACCACCCCGACCCTGCAGGGCCATGAGATCACCGAATATCGCGGCATTGTCTGCGGGGAAGTCGTCATTGGCGCGCATCTTGGCAAGGACATCCTTGCCAGCTTCACCAATCTCGTTGGCGGCCGGTCCAATGCCTATGAGAGTACGCTGCGGGAAACCCGCGATGGCGCCATGGACGAGATGATCGAAGAAGCCCGCAAGCTCGGCGCGAATGCGATTGTCGGCGCGAAATTTGACTACACGGTCATCGGCCAGAATGGCTCCATGATGATGGTCGCCGTCTCCGGCACCGCCGTTACGGCTGGCTAGTCCTTCGACTTGTGGGCCAATGCTGCGGCATTGGCCTCCCAATTCTGACCATCGAACGCATTCACCGTCACGTCCAGCGCCTGCCAGTTATCGATACACCGCCATGTCACGGCAAATCCATCCTGATTTGAGCGGGGCACATAGAAGCTCTTGATCCCGCAGGTCCTGCAGAAACGGTGCTTGGCGCCGCCCGTGTTGAATGTGTATTCAGTGAGGACGTCTGCCCCCTGAAGAAGACGGAACCGGCTGGCCGGGACGATGACGTGAATATTGCCACTCATCGCGCAGATGGAGCAATTGCAATCCTCGACCTCGAAGGCCGCCGGCAGGTCCACCTCGAACCGCACTGCGCCGCAATGGCATCCGCCCTGATGTGTCGTGAACTCGCTCATCTGGCCGCACTACCCAACCCATACAGGTGGGAAACGGTCGACCCAAGGGTCGGCGCGCTCCAACTGTCCGGCGAGGGAGTACAGTAATTCTTCGCTGCCACAGCGTCCGCCAAACATCATGCCAAGCGGCAGACCCTGTGGCGCGGTCTCGGTCGGATTGGTCCAATGAAGTGGCACCGACATGGCCGGTGCGCCGATCTGGTTGAACAATGGACAGAGCGGCGCAAAAGTCGACACGGCTGCATTCATTTGCTCGGGGGAGGCCGTCAGTGCGAGCACACCCAATTTCTCTGGCGGGCGGAACAGGGTCGGCGTCAGGATCAGGTCGAGCTTCTGATCATCCAGGAAGCGTTCAAAAGTGATTGCCGCCGCATTGAACAAATTGTTCGCACGCGCCAGCTCCATCATCGGTACGGTCCGACCCAGATTGGCCATCGCAAACGTAATCGGCTCCAGCTCGTCCTCGCGCACGTCGCGGCCGAGCATCACCGAGCGCGCATCAATCGCGGCGGCGACATTGGCGGAGATGGTGAACAGCGCCGCCTTGCCCAACTCCTCCCCGTTCAGTACAGGCGCGGCTTCAACCACAGTGTGGCCGAGGCTTTCCAGCAGATGCCCCGTTGCCTTCAGACCCTCGGCTGCTTCGGGGCTCAATTCGGTGCCATTCGGCGCGGTACGCCAAAGTGCGATCTTCAGCGGCACAGGGTCTCGCGACACGGCCTCCAGGAAGGAGCCCTCCGGAGTTGGTGCCACATAGCGGCTGCCAGTCTCGCGGCCATGTGAGGCGTCCAGCAAGGCCGCATTGTCACGCACCGTGCGGCTGACGGCGTGAACCGTAGACATACCGTTCCAGCCTTCAGTCTGAAGAGGTCCCATCGGCGTGCGCCCGCGCGACGGCTTCATGCCAAACAGACCGGTGCAGGCGGCTGGAATGCGGATTGAGCCCCCACCATCACTCGCCTGCGCCAATGGCACGACGCCTGCCGCGACAGCCGCCGACGCCCCGCCCGACGAGCCACCCGATGTGCGCGTCACATCCCACGGATTGCGCGTCTGGCCATAGAGCGTGGACTCGGTGGTTGTGGTCAGGCCGAATTCGGGACTAGTCGTCTGGCCGAACATGACGAGCCCCGCCTTGCGATAGCGTTCTGTCAGCACCGAATCCTGCGACGAGACATGCCCCTTCCAGCTGACTGACCCATTGGTCAGAGGCGCGCCATCGATCATCACGGCGAGATCCTTGGTGATGAAAGGCACGCCGGCAAACGGCCCGTCAGTGGGCAAGTCTGCCAGCTGGGCTTCGGCAAGGTCGGGATAAAGGCTGGAAAAGCAATTCAGTTCAGACTGCGCGGCATGGGCCCGCGACACTGCCTCGTCCAGCAATTCTTTTGAAGAGACTTCACCGGCGCGGACCAGTTCGGCCAACCCCATCGCATCAAACGCCGCATATTCCTTCATTCTGCCCTCCTGTTTCAAGGCAGTCTGGAGCGCCCGCGGTCAGAAGAAAACCCCTAGTCTTTGGGCGGGCGTGAATTCCGGCGATTGCGCCGGTCCCGTTCCGGCCCACGGGCCAACATGTCGGCCATGGCACGGCGCTGCTCTGGGGGAAGCGCTTCGAGCCGGGCAATCATCGCCTTATGCGTGGCCGCATGAACCGACCCCTCCGCCGCGCGCAGATCGGCAAATGCCGCGCGGACGGCCTCTGCATCGAAAGGATCCGCCTTCAGCGCGTCTGCCAATTGCGCACGCACCGCATTGCGCGCATCGCGTTCTGTTCGGGATTCGCGATAGGATTCCCGCATCAGGCCAAACATAGCCCGGCGTGTTTCAGTATCTATGTCTTGGGCCAACCGGGGCCGCTCTTCACGATGGCCACGATCAGGTATCTGGCGCACCAGCATGCCAACAACCAGCCCCAACAGGAGCAGGTTGAACAACAGGGAAATCGTCATCCAGAAAGAAATTCGGCGCGGCGCTCGGGCCGGGGTCTCATTCATTGCGTCGCCTCATCTTCCAGTACCAGTGTGTACGTATCAAATCCAAGCGCAGCATAAACTGCCGCTTCGGCCTGCTCGTCCTGCGTCGTGATCGGTTGGGCTACGCTCATACCGGCGAACACACCGACCGTCAGCGATGCCAACGCGCCTGCGGGAATCCAGACCGGCAACTTCCAGCCGGATTTACGTGCAGGGGCCGCCTTTGGCGCAGACGCGATCAAGGCGTCGCGCAAACTCTCAGAGGTCACAACATCCGGGACCTCACCCAAAAGGGCATCAATCTCGCGGGCGGCGGCAATTGCACCAGAAAAATGTTCTGGATGCGCCTTCATGCGCGCACGGGCAGCCGCCCGCTCTTCCTCGGGAAACATGTGGGGATCGGCCCCATAGGTCTCGATCAGGGCCAGGATCCGGTCGTCTGAAATCAATTGTCCGCTCATGATGCGGCCCTCTCCAACAGGCTGGCGCGAAGCGTGCGTCGTGCACGTGCCAGCAAACTTTCCAGTGCCTCCACGCTGACATCCATGATGTCTGCGGCTTCGGCTTGAGAATGTCCCTGCAGGGCGCATAGCGTCAATGCTGCGGCCTGGCGTTCCGGCAAGTGGGAGATTGCATCTTCCACCGCACGGACCCGCTGGGACTGATCCAGCAATTCTGCCGGGGTCATGGCCGGATCAGTGCGCTCCGGCAGGTGTTCCATGGTCACTTCACGGCGCTTGCGCAGCCGATCGTAACAGAGATTCAGGGCAACCCGGTGCAGCCAGGTTGAGAATTTCGCACGCGGTTCCCATCCCGGCAGCGCCTTCCAGGCGCGGAGGAAGGTTTCCTGTGTCACGTCTTCAGCCTCTGAAGGGTCGCCGAGCATGCGCGTTGCCAAGGCAAGGACGCCGCTGCTGTAGCGGTCGACAAGGCTGGAGACAGCAGCGGGGTCGCCCGCTGCTGCTCGTGTGATCCGGTCGAGGTCTGAACTGAAAGCCAAGGCAGAGGACTTAACCGAAAACGGGCCGGAAGAACATCGTCATATCGCGGTAAATCACGTTGATACATCTCTGGCTTCCGGCCCATCGGGAGGTCGTCCTTATTCAGGCTGCGGGCCGTCGCCGCGCTTGTGCTTACCGCCGCGACGATCTTTCATCTTCGACTTCATGGCGTCCATTTCTTCCTTCGTCACAATGCCATCGCCATCGGCATCGACCTTGTCAAAGCCGGGACGTTCCTTGCTGGCAAACTCCTCGGCGCTGATCGTGCCGTTACCGTCAGTGTCCAGCTTCGCGAACATCTTGGCCTTGCGTTCCGCCATACGTTCAGCGCGCTTGGCTTCGTGATGCGCATCCAGTTCGGCTTGCGTCACGGCGCCATCGCCATTGGCGTCAACCTCTGCAAATCTCGCAGCGCGGTGCGCATCGATTTCTGCCTTGGAGAGGTCTCCATCGCCATTGGTATCGATTTCAGCAATCATGGCTTCCATATTGCCGCGTTGGCCGTGATGTCCCTTGCCGCGATGACCGTCGCCCGGTTGGGCAATGGCGATCATTGGCAGGGCCAGGGCCGCAATGGCGGCGATCGAAGCGGTTGCAATCGTAGTACGTTTCATTGAGAAAACTCCGTTTGTTTTACTCACCCATCGCGTATTGAACGGGTTGGCCCGGAGTTTCCGTCGCTCAAAGCTGAAGTTTTTTCACCGCCAGCATGTGAATCTTTGATTTCACTGAGGAAATTTCTGCCTCAAGCGCGTCGAATGTCTCCATATCCACCGATCGACAGAGCCTGTCCTTCAAGCCTTCCGGTATGTGCCCGCCCGCCATTTCGCTGCCGAGCGCCAATCTGTGAACCTGCTGGAGCGACTGAAGAAAGGTGACTCCCTCTTCAAGTAACGTCCTTTCCGCCTCCGGAAGCGACGAGCAGGAAATCGCCTCGCGCGTATTGGAACGGATCGCATCCGGTTCGCCACGCAACAGCATGTCGCGCTGAACGACAAACTCGGCATCCACCAGACCGCCTTCGGCCGTCTTCAGGTCCCAAAGGCCTGTCCCCGGCTTCTCGCGATAGAGCCTCTGGCGCATGTCCGCCACGTCCTGTGAGATCGTACCATCCGTCTTGCCCGCGCGCGCGACGATAGCTTCGCAGGCGATCTTCATGATGCGATAGCAGAGCGCCTCGTCGCCCGTGACCGGTCGCAGGCGCGTAAGCGCCATATGCTCCCAGGTCCAGGCATCATGATTTTGGTAGCGCTCGAAAGCCGGCACGCTGACCGCAACGGGTCCGGCGCCGCCGGAAGGCCGCAATCGCATGTCGACTTCGTAAAGATCCCCCTCAGCTGTGGGAGCCGTCAAGGCCGTTATCAGGCGCTGCGTGAATCGCGTGTACCAGGTCTGCGCCACCATCGGGTCTGCGTCGTAGATCACGATAATGTCGAGATCGGACCCGGCCGTCAGTTCCCGCCCGCCCAGCTTACCCATGGCAAAGATGGCCCAACTGCCCGGCCGCGGACCATAGCGGTCCTCGGTTTCACACTCAGCGGCGCTGGCCATTTCCTGAATGGTCTCATCGGCAAGGTCTGACCAGTGCGCCCCGGCATCGCGCGCATTGATCAGGCCATGCAACAAGCGGTGCCCGATCAGGAAATTCTGTTCCCGGTGGTAGCGTCGCCACGCATCCAGCGCGCCATCGAAACTGACCGTGTCGTCAATCACCGGACGTGGCGGTTCCTGACGACTGACCAAGGCTTCCAACAGGTCGGGGCGGCGTGACAGAATCTGCGCAAGGCGCGGCGCGAGCGCGAGTGTGGATACCAGATCATCCAGCAGGGTCTGCTCCGCCAACAGCATGGACAGCGTCTGCACGCCAGAGGACATCCCTTCGAAGAAACGCGAGAACCAGCGAAACGCCTCATCAGGCTCACCCGTCTTGCCCATCGCTTCCAGCATGCTTGGCAGCAAGGCTGTCAGCAGTTCCCGGCCCCGGGCCGTGCGCGTTGCTGGCACGCGCCCCCGATGCCAGGACCGGATCGACTCAATGGCCGCGCTTGGGTTGCTGAAGCCCAGCGAAGCAAGCGTTTCAATCGTCCCCGGATCATCATCAACACCCGTGAAGACAAGATTGCCAAGCGGACTGGCGTCCAGTGCCCGGTCTTCATGAGCAAACAAACCGTCATAGTGCGCCTGAACGCAGCGGCGTGTGGCCTGCAAGTCCCGGTCGAATGAGGCAAGATCGGCATAGCCACAAAGCATGGCCACGTCCTTGCGGTCATCTTCGCCCGCCGGGACGGTATGGGTCTGCTCGTCGCGGCGCATCTGGACCCTGTGCTCCAGATTGCGCAAGGCGAGATAGGCCGTCTCCAATTCCTCGGCCGTGTTGCGTTCGACCACACCTGCACCCGTTAGCGCGGCGAGCGCGCCGAGCGTGGAATTATCGCGCAGTTCCGACTGTCGCCCACCAAGGATCAATTGTTGCGTCTGGGCAAAGAATTCGATCTCGCGAATACCGCCCGGCCCCAGCTTCACATCCGGCGAGACGGTCTCGAAATCGGCGCGCCCTACTTTGCTGTTGATCATCCGCTTGATGGCCTGGATGTCGCCAATCGCCCAATAGTCGAGATTACGGCGCCAGACAAAAGGCTGCAGGATTTTCAGGAAACGGTCCGCACTCGCATGGTCTCCGGCGGTCGGACGCGCCTTGATCCAGACCATCCGCTCCCAGTTCTGACCCACACTCTCATAGTAAAGGTCCGCCATCTTCGTTGAGACCGCCAGGGGCGTCGACGACGGATCGGGCCGCAATCGAAGGTCGGTTCGGAACACATAACCGTCACCCGTCGCTTCCTGCATCATGCGGACGAGGTCCCGTGCGATACGCTGTGCGGTCTCCCCGGCGGAAAAGTCACCGTCCATGAACACACCCGGCTCATAGAACACGCAGATATCGATATCGCTGGAATAGTTCAGCTCATACGCGCCCATCTTGCCAAGGGCGACCGCGAAGATGCCCGCGCCGCCAAGCTCCCGTTTGGCGAGAGACGCACGCAATACTGCTTCAAGGCACTCTTCGGCAAACTCGCTGAGCGCGCGCGTCACACCCATTACTGGCAACACGCCGGCCAGGTCTTCTGCTGCGAGCGATAGATGCAGTTGCGCCTTGGCCTTGCGCATGGTTGCCATGACATCGGCTTCGGGCAAATCGGCTGGAATATCCCTGACGGCCTGCAAGGCATCGCGCCAATGCCCGCGCACGCCCGTCTCATGCAGGCGCCGCAAATAGGGCGCCGCTGGCAGAGCCCGCTCCAGCGCGGCTTCGGCGGTATCTGCGATTGGCAGGATCGTCAGCATACGGGCATCACACTCTCGGCAGGCGCAGCGTGGCCTTCAGACCCGGCATGTCCGGATCGCCGCCCGCATCACTCAGGATCAAACTGCCGCCATGCATGTCTGCCACGGAATCGACGAGCGCGAGACCAAGGCCGGATCCAGGCTGAGTGCGCGCCGAATCCATACGCTGGAAGCGCTGTACGACGAGTTCGCGCGAGCCCTCCGGGACACCGGGCCCGGAATCCACAACAGTCATATCGACGGTGCCATTCGGGCCGCGCGTAATGGAGAATGTGATGGCACCGCCTTCGGGCGTGTACTTCACGGCATTGTCGAGCAAGTTCGACAAGGCCTGACCCACAAGGTCACGATCCGCAAGAATGGTAAGGTTGCGAGAAATCTGGCTCTTGAAGGAAAGTCCCGCTTCCTCGCAGGCCGGGTCGAAGAGTTCGGCCAGTTCTTCGCCGAGTTCCGACACGTCCATCCGTACACGCTCGCCTTCCGCACCCGCTTCCAACCGCGCAAGGCGGAGGATTGCGTTGAACGTGCCGAGCACCCGGTCCACCTCCTCGACCGTCACTTCCAGAGTAGCCTCGGCGCTTTCGCGTGACATCGGTTCGGACAGGGCGATCTCCAGTCGATTGCGAAGGCGCGAGAGCGGCGAGCGCAGGTCATGCGCAATTGCGTTCCCGGTATGGCGCGTTGAATCCACCAGCTTCTCGATCTGGTCGAGCATGGCATTCAGCCGGGACGCCAGCCGGTCGAACTCGTCGCCAGATCCGCGCACGGGCGCGCGCCTGCCCAATTCCCCGCCCATCACGGCCTCGGCCGTCCGCGCGAGTTCATCTGCCCGTCGCGCGGCTCCGCGCGAAATCAGGATTCCCCCCAGCAATGAGAAGACCAACCCGATGGGAGCGGCAATGAAGATTGCGCGCTGTATGCGCCCCACAATCGCCGTCTGCTGTTCGGTGTCAAATGCCACCAGCAAAGCACCACCATTGTCACGCAGGCGCACGATACGACCTGCTGCCTGCCGCAGGATCTCGGTTCCGTCCGGCTCCTGCTGGCGGAACTCGAAATAAACGGTCTGCACGTCTGCTGCTGGCGGCGCCGTCGGCATCCGCCCGAAATGGCCCGCAATCTTTCGGCCCGAAGAGTCTTCAAGATAGTAGAAATAGGTAGAGCCGGTGCGCGTCATCCGCTCCAGAACGGACTGGCTGAGTCGCTCCATTCCGCCTGTGAAATAGGCGTTTCCAAGCTGCTCGAATTCGAGATCCATCCGCCGCTCGCTCTCCGTGCGGATATAGTAGACCGTCGAATAATAGAGATAGACCAGCAACGCAGCCGAAAACGCCGCAAACATGGCGCTGTAGATCAGCGCCAGTTTGAACGTCGTCGTCTTCAGGAAGGTCGGCAGTGCGAGTCTCATGTGGTGCTAGGTGCCAGTCGCCTGCCCGGGCGTCTAGCCCTGCAGGCGATAGCCAGCCCCGCGCACCGTATGCAGAAGTGGCTCTTCGAATTCCTTGTCGATCTTCGCGCGCAGGCGCGAGATGTGGACGTCGATCACATTGGTCTGGGGGTCGAAATTATAATCCCACACCTTCTCCAGCAACATGGTACGCGTCACGACCTGTCCGGCATGGCGCATAAGATATTCCAGCAGACGGAACTCGCGCGGCTGGAGGTCGATCTTCTGCCCGGCCCGCGTCACTTTGCGGGTCAGCAGATTCATTTCAAGATCACCGGCTTTCAGGACCGTCACCTGTTGCTCCACCGGCAGGCGACGGCCGAGTGCCTCGACCCGTGCAGCGAGTTCGGCCGGAGCAAATGGCTTGGCGAGATAGTCATCCGCGCCAACCTTCAGCCCCTGCACCCGATTTTGGACATCGCCCAGAGCTGACAGGAAGAGGGTCGGCGTCTTGCCGCCCGCTTCCCGGTATTCCTTGACCAAGGTCAGGCCATCTTTTTCCGGCAGCATCCGGTCTACGACAAGCGCGTCGAATTCAGACGCCCGCGCCATGGCCAGGCCGCTATCACCATCGGTTGCCATGTCGACGCGGTGGCCCGCCTCGACCAGAACCTTCTCGATGAAGCTGGCCATTTCGATGTCATCTTCAATTACGAGAACATGCATGGTGTCTTCCTGAACCGTATCAAGCATCGGAATCTCCTATTCGGCGTCCGACAGGTCAATGGTGCGATAATTCGTGATCTGGCCAATACGGACTGCGATCAGAATTTTCGTGCGCTTGGCGTTCTTGGCGTCGGTAATTGCCTTGCGGAAAGCTTCGACGGATGTGGCCGGCTTGTTGTTCACTTCCAGGATGACCATGCCTTCCTGAATGCCGGCCTCTTCCATGACGCCGTCCTTGGTGATGCCCGACACGAGCAGGCCATTTTCGCCTTCACGCAAGCCAAGACGGGTGCGCAATTCGTCGTCCATCTTCTCGAACGTCGCGCCAACTTCCTTCACTTCCTTGCCGGTATCCGGCGCCGTCGTGGCTGACGAAGAAAGCGCCGGTTCGACGATCGCATTCGGATTGCTCGGACGCTCGCCGACGGTGACATTTAGGGTCTGTTTCTTGCCGCCGCGAATAATCTCGAACTTGTTCTGCGTATTGGCGATCAGCTTGCCAACCAGCCGCGTCGTCGATGTGGCATCGGTGACCTTGTCGCCATTGACGGACAGGATGATGTCGCCACGTGCGAGGCCGCCTTTTTCTGCCGGGCTGCCATTGGTGACATCGGCAATGATTGCACCTTTGGCATCCTTGATGCCTTGGGCCTCGGCCATGTCATCTGTCAGGTCCTGGATGGCAACACCCAGCCAGCCGCGTGAGACCTTGCCGTCCTTGATCAGGGACTTGGTCACTTCACTGGCGAGCTCTGCCGGAATCGCAAAGCCGATCCCGACAGAACCGCCCGTCGGCGAAAAGATCGCCGTGTTCACACCAATCACATTGCCATTGAGGTCAAAGGTGGGGCCACCGGAATTGCCCCGGTTGATGGAGGCATCGATCTGGAGGAAATCTGTATAGGGGCTGTCCGGGCCAATCTCGCGGCCATCGGCTGACAAGATGCCCGCAGTGGCAGTGCCGCCAAGTCCGAACGGATTGCCAAGCGCGACCACCCAGTCGCCCTTGCGCATAGTGTGGGAGTCGCCAAAGCTGACGAAGCGATACTCGCCCGGCTCTGTAACACGCAGCACAGCCAGATCCGTTTGCGCATCGGTGCCGACCAGTTCGGCGTCGAGCTCTGTCCCGTCCTTCAGGACGACCTGAATGGCCGTAGCGCCCTCAACCACGTGATTGTTCGTAACGATGTAGCCATCCTTGGAGATGAAGAAGCCCGACCCAAGCGAGCGACCCTCGCGCGTTTCCGGTTCTTCTTCCTCTTCCTGACGGCGCTGTTCCATGAACTCATCCAGGCCAGGCATGCCGCGAAATTGTTCGAAGAATTCCTGCATGTCAGCCATACGGCCGACTTCGCGCTCGGTGGTGACGTTGACGCTGACCACGGCAGGCTCAACTTGTTCGATCAAATCGGCAAAACTGAGCGGCGCGCCCCGTGGCGCTTCAATCTGGATCGGCTGGGCACCCGCCTCCGGGCTGAAGATCTGTGGGGCGAGGGAGAAAGAGCCTACCATCGCCACGCCCACCAGCGCAGCTACCATGGCCTGTCTCGATATGCCGATTGTCTTCATTCCTGTCTCCAAGTCACTGAAAAATTTGCCTGTATTGGGCATGTGGGCCAGCATAAGCCTGCCACAAGCATTGTGGTCATTAAAAGACAGTAAGGCGATTTTCACGCGCCGGTAAGAAAATTGCCCCTGATTTCTCCTGGCTTGACGCGACAACCTCCGGTCGACTTGCCCCAACAGTGTGAATCTGAAGGTAACTCTACAGAAAGCTGTTTTTTAATGAAGTTTACGCAAGTCCGGTCAAAAGTCCCTTGTAAGCCAAGTATTTTGCGCTCATTCTATTTGCGGAACAAGGCTATGGGGCTTCGAGCGAAGATCAGGACATCCTCTCAACCGGCACATCGTGCCAGGCTGAGTGTTGGGTTGCCTGCCACTCTTCACGCGAGCTGCCCCGACCCCTTGCCGGCGTCGCACAGGCCCTTTTCAAGGTTCTGCGGCATTCGCCTCCGGAGGCAATGTGTCCCTGCCAGGACGTCATCTCCGGGCCATTGCAATCGTCAAGCGCGTCCCCACCCAGCTGACGAATGTTATGGAGCGGCGTCGGCATCCTTTCCCACAGTCTCACAGACAGGCTTCGACAAGCATTGATTTCTGGCCAAGCGAATGGTCTTCAACCAGATGCCCTCTGGTGGGGCAAAAGGACGAGCAGTTGCATAATAAGCTGACAATAATTCTGACCGGATTGGCCGGGTGCGCTCTACTGGCCAGCGGCATTTCCCTCGCGCCGCCTGGCACTTTGGCATTGACCCTCTGCCTCGGCGCCCTCCTGCTTGGGCTCAGTGTCATTGATATTCGCACATTGACCCTTCCCGATGCCCTGACGGCCTCAACAGTCCTGCTCGGCATCCTGATGGTCTGGCTGACCCGGCCTGAAGCCTGGCGGGCGCACCTGATCGGCGGACTGGTCGGCTATGGCATTCTGGTGATGGTGGAACTCGGCTATCGCCACTTGCGTGGCAAAGACGGACTCGGACGGGGCGACGCCAAACTGCTCGGCGCGCTTGGCGTATGGACTGGTTGGGCGGGCCTTGCCCCCATTATGCTCGTCGCGTCGGCCTCCGCACTGGTGGGCGTGATCGGACTGTCGGCGCTCGGAATCCGCAAGGTCGATGCCGATACGCCCATTCCATTCGGGCCGTTCATCGCGCTGGGCGGATGGGTTGTCTGGCTTGGCGGACGTTTCTTCCTGCCAACCGGACTCTACTAGGCGTCTTCCGGCTCGACGGGATCCACCTGCGCCCTGCGCGAGCGCGCAATCGCGATGCCGATGAACGCGCCAAACAGCAATAGCAATAATGGCCCGCCCCATAGTAGCCAGCCCGCTACACCGTCCGCCTTCGGACGGAACAGGACAAACTCGCCATACCGGTCCTCGAACCAGCCGCGCACCTCTTCGTCACTCGCGCCATCCTCGATCATCACGCGTACCCGCGCGCGCATGTCTTCGGCAATTGGCGCGGCGGACTGGGAAATCGGTTCATTCTCGCAGGCGACACAGCGCAGCTCGCGCATCAGGGATTGCGCGCGGGCCTCCTGTTGCGAGTTATCCAGCGCAACATCTTCGGCCACAGCGAACCCGGCAAGCACCAGACTGATCAGGATCACAACGAACTGTTTCATGCTTTGCGCCTTGGCCACAGGCTGAAGGCACCGCCCAGCGCCATCAGGATCACGCCGAAATATAACAGGTCAATCATCGGATTATAGTAGACCCGAAACACCCAGCGCGGCGCGCCATCCACCATGCGCTGCTCGCCCAGCGCCGCATAGAGATCGCCGGTGCCCGTCTTGTGGATCGCAGTTTCCGTGGTCGGCATTTGTGCCGCCGGATAATAGCGTTTCATGGGCGTCATGATCGCCTTGGCGCTGCCGCGCGTCGCGGTAAGTTGCGCCCGGTCGGCATACCAGTTCGGGCCTTCGATTGCGCGCACCTGATCAAGGGTCAGCGTCCAGCCGGCCACTGTGCCAGATCCGCCTTCTGCGAGCGCCACCGTCGTCTCATACCGTCCCGTGGTCTCGACCACCGCGCCGATCACAAACAGGCCGAGGCCCATATGGGCCAGCGTCATGCCCCAGACGCGCGGCGGCAGGCGGAAGATCCGTCCCGGCGTGATCGCCCGGCGCTTCAATTCCCACAGTGCGCCAATCACCAGCCACGCACCCAGTGCAAGGCCAAGTGCTGCGCCGATCGAAATGTCCCAGAGGCCGACCCCCAAGGCGAGGAAGACCAGCGCCAGCGTACCGCCAGCGATCGCCCATTTGGACCAGTTCTTCAAATCCGCCTTGCCCCATGCCCAAGCCTGAACCACCGGCAATATGAGCAGCAGCAGTGCCAGCATCGGCGTGAACGTCAGATTGAAATAGGGCTCGCCAACAGAAATCGTCCGGCCGGCTGCCTCTGCCATCAGCGGAAAAAGCGTTCCGAGCAACACGGTCAGCGCCGCCACGATCAGAACGATATTGTTCGCCATCAGCGCGCCTTCCCGGCTGAGCAACATCCACGGCTTCCCGCCCGGCAGTTTCGGTGCCCGCATGGCAAACAGCACCAGCGCAAAGCCGCCATAGGTCAGCAGGCCGAACAGCAAGAGCATGCCCCGCTCCGGGTCCACGGCAAAGGCGTGCACAGACGTGAGGATGCCCGAGCGCACGAGGAATGCGCCCATGATCGAGAACAGGAAGGCCAGCACCGCCAGCAGCGCCGACCAGGCCCCGAAGCCTTCGCGCTTCTCTGTCACGACAACCGAATGCAACAGCGCAGCCCCGATCAGCCACGGCATCAGCGAAGCATTTTCCACCGGGTCCCAGAACCACCAGCCGCCCCAACCAAGCTCGTAATAGGCCCAGTAGGAGCCGAGCGCGATGCCGAGCGTAAGCGGAATGAAAGCAGCCAGCGACCAGCGCCGTGCCTCCTTCGCCCAGACCGAATCGACCCGCGCTTCCATCAAGCCAGCCGCCGCCAGCGCAAACACAAAGGAATATCCGACATAGCCAAGATACAGCATGGGCGGATGAATGCTGAGCGCCGGATCCTGCAAGAGCGGGTTCAGCCCTGCGCCCTGAAATGGCGCTGGATCCAGCCGCAGGAAGGGCGACGATGCAAACAACAAATAGGCCAGCGCGCCGACCGCCAGCAGGCCCTGAATGCCGAGCGCGCGCGCCTCGAACAGGTCGCGCCCGGTGCGCATCCACAGCGCACCTGCTGCGCCAAAGCCAAGCGTGACAAGACACCAGAGCGCCATCGAGCCTTCATGGTTCCCCCAGGCGCCTGCGATCTTGTAGATCATCGGCTTCAGCGTGTGCGAATTGTTCGCCACCAGCGCGACCGAGAAATCAGACCGGGCAAAGGCCACGATCAGCGTCACGAAAGACAGGATCATCACCGCGAAACCGGCATAAGCGGCCAGCCCCGCCATCCGCCTTTGGCCCGTCAGGCCGAACATGCCCTGCGCCAGCGCCGCTGCCAGCGCCAGGAAGGCCGCAAAATGGCCGAGTTCGATCATCCGGCCACGTCCAGCGGCTTCAGTTCCCGCGGCTGGTAGTTTTCATCATGCTTGGCGAGGATCTGTCGCGCCGTGAACGCGCCCTCCGGCCCGAACTGGCCGGTTGCCACCACACCCTGTCCTTCGCGGAACAGGTCTGGCGCGATGCCGGTATAGCTGACACGGATCGTATGGGGGCTGTTGTCGATGACGGTGAAAATCATGGTCGCGCCATCTTCGGAATAGGCCAGTGATCCCGGCTCGACCCAGCCGCCGACCTTCACAACCTTGCCGTCTTCCGGCTGGCCTTGCTCGGCCAGGATTTCCGGCGTGTAAAACAGGTTGGCATTCTCGCGCAGCGCAAAGAAAGCCAGCACCGCCGCCGCCAGGAGCAGCAGCGCCGCAATGCCAAAAGTATAGAGTCGTCGTGTCCGTGCGCGCATGGCGAGACTTATAAGGGGACTTGCACCGAAAAGGGAGTGCGGCAGATGCAGCCGGACTATTCCGCTTCAGGAACCGCGGTTTCCGGCTGGCTGAGCGCTTCGATCATCGGGGCGAACCGTTCGCGGCGCGGATCATCTTCCGGCAGGCGCGAATAGATATAGCGCATGGCCTGTTCGGCCTTTTCCTGATCGCCTGCCTGCGACGCACCCATGGCCGCCCACATACCCGCGCGCACCTGGGTTTCATCCAGTTCATAGGCCTTGGCGAACAGGCGCGTGGCCTCTGGCGAGACCGCGCCATTGTTCAGCTCGACCAGCGCATCGCCAAGCGCCAGCAAGGCCGGCATGAATTCATTGTCCCGCCGCAAGGCAGACTGGTAGGCCCTTGCTGCATCCGACGTGCGTCCCTGCGCGCGCAGGATTTCACCAATGAAATAGTGTGGCTGCGGGTCTTCAGGGCGTTCCACCACGGTCGCCTCAAGACGCGACAGGGTTTCAGCCTGAGTCAGCGCGCCCGGATCGGTGCGGATTTTCTCCATCAGGCCAGCCTGCCGGTCTTTCATCGGCAAATCGCCCATACCGGGTTTCCCTACCAGCAGATATCCACCAATCGCCACCGCCAGACAAAGTGCGAGGATGATACCGTTCCGACGTGTCATGATTTTGGAAACTTCAACACGGCCTTCAGGCCACCCATGCCGGAATCCCCCAGATCGAGACTGCCGCGATGCAGTTCGGCCAGTTCCTTGACGATGGACAGGCCCAGTCCGGTGCCGGGGGTGGTCTCATCGAGGCGCACGCCGCGCTTCAGGGCGCCCGCACGTTCTTCTTGCGTCAGCCCCTTGCCGTCATCCTCTACCTCTATGGTCAGCGCCTCTGCCCCATCGCGAACCCGCACCATCACTTCGCTCCGGGCCCATTTGCAGGCGTTTTCCATCAGATTGCCGACCATTTCTTCCAGATCCTGTTTCTCTCCCCGGAACACGGCCCCGACCCCGCCGTCAACGGACACGTTGACGCCCCTTGCATCATATAGCCGGTTCAACATGCGTGCGATGCCATCGATCACAGGGCGCAACTCGGTCCGTGCGCCCAATGTCTGCGCCCGCGCCACCATTTGCGCGCGCTTCAGGTAATGCTCGACATTGGTCTGCATGTTTTCCGACTGGCGACGCACCACATCATCCAGCAAAGTATCACCGGTCGCCTCGTTGCGCAGCACGGCCAGCGGCGTCTTCAGGGCATGGGCAAGGTTACCGACATGCGTCCGCGCGCGCTCGACCACCTGCCGGTTATGCTCAAGCAGCTTGTTCAATTCATCGGCGAGCGGGCGCACTTCGGCCGGATAATCCTCAGACAGTTTCTGCCGCGTGCCTTCACGCACCTCGGCAACGTCATCCCCGATGCGCCGCAACGGACGCAGCGAGAACGATATGCCCGCGACCATCGCCGCGAACACACCGCCGAACAGGGCAATCATCGTGCCCAGCAACAAATTCCGGAAGCGCGTCGCCGCCGCATCATTGGCCGCGCGGTCAGCCGCCGCCACCAGAACAAGCGGCGTGTCACGATTGGCGATCAGGATCGCGCGAGACGCCACGCGCACATGCTGTCCGGCCGGACCAACAAGGTCAAAGTCCCCGAACTGCGTCATGCCGGGATTGGCCAGCGTCCGATCCAGTTGACCGTCGCTGAGGGGAACGGGCTCGTCCCAGAGGCTGCGCGAGCGAATGTCTCCCGCGATGTCGCCTTCGGAGCTGACCCCCACAATGGCCCAGTAGCGCCCGGAATATTGCGTGCGAAAACGCACATCCCCGAGAAAGAATTCGCGCTGGGAATCCGTGACCTGGCCATCTTCGAGAAACGCCCCTTCCCGAGTCATCTCGCGGGTCAGGCCAACAAGATTCTGTTCCAGATCCTCTTCCAGCAAGCTGAGCGTCTGCGCGCGATAGACCGCTGACAAGGCGAGCGCGCCGCCGACCAGCACGACCAAGCCCCACACCGCCGCTGCCAGCATGATCCGCCGCGCCAATGACAGGCGCGTCCAGCGGTCCAGCAGGGTCGGGTTTGAAGGGGCGCTGTCGCTCATGGTCCGGGCTCCGGCGCGGTGCGGGCCTTATCCGACGACGCGGGTTTCGGCATCCGGCACGACAAGGCGGTAGCCAAGGCCCCGCTCGGTCTGGATACGGTCCTGCCCGATCTTGCGGCGCAGGCGACCGATGAAGACCTCGATCGTGTTCGAGTCGCGATCAAAATCCTGATCGTAGATGTGTTCGACCAGTTCCGTGCGCGGCACGACGCGGCCCATATGATGCATCAGGTAAGACAGAACGCGATATTCGTGCGCGGTCAGTTTCACAGGTTCGCCATTCACACTGGCACGGGCGGCGCGCGTATCGACCACCAGCTTGCCAGCCTCCAGCGTCGCGGCAGAGTGACCGGCGGCGCGGCGCAACAGGGCGCGCAAGCGCGCCAGCAACTCTTCGGTAATGAACGGCTTGGTGAGGTAATCGTCAGCGCCGGCATCAAAGCCAGCCACCTTCTCGCTCCACGAATCGCGGGCGGTCAGAATCAGGACCGGGAAGGATTTTCCGTCCGCACGCCATTTCTTCAGGACGCTGACGCCGTCCATCTTCGGCAGGCCGAGGTCCAGGATCACCGCATCATAGGGTTCGGTGTCGCCCAGAAAATGGCCATCCTCGCCATCTGCGGCGAGGTCCACAGCATAGCCTGACTGTGAGAGCACATCGGCCAGCTGGCGGCGCAAGTCTGAATCATCTTCAACTACCAGGATACGCATCTACACGTCCCTCCGATCTAATAAGCAATGTCGGGTCAAGCACCCTGCCGGTCAAGGACTGCACCCGTACGGGCGTCCACCGTAAAGCGCATCTTGCGGCCATCCCCCGTCATCCAGTCGATCTTGTATTGCGGCTTGCCGCCATTATCGAACAGGTCTGCACCGAGTTGATAGCCGCCATATTGCCGCTTCAGGCTCTGGAAAATCTGGCTGAGGGGAACGGTTTTGCCCTGCCGCACCGAATCGCGCGCCTGGCCGGGCGACCATTGGTTACGCCAGTCCTGAGCGATCGCCGGAGGCGTCACCACAAGGCCCATGGCCAGAAGAAGGGCAGAAATCCGTTTCATACCATGGCTGTATAGGCATCAGGCTCTGAATACCAAGTGAACATATGCCGTCGGATTCGTTCAGGCTGCGATTGGTGCCAACAGGATGGGCAATCAAGCACGTTTCGGACGCGCACGACGCTGTTGCGCGGCTGCCTCGACGTTCGGGTCTGACGCGATCACGAGCCCGCGCATTACGCCCTTCATCACGGCGGAGGTTCGGTCGAACACGTCCAGCTTGGCAAAGATTCGTTTCACGTAAGTGCCAACAGTCTCCTGGCTGAGGTCCAGCATGTCCGCGATGCCCGCATTGCTGCGGCCTTGCGCCATCCAGTGCAACACGTCGAGTTCGCGGCTGGACAGGTTCATCTCATATTGCAGCTCAGCCGACATCAGCTGGCAATAACGCAGATAGGCGGTCTCGGCGCCAATCTGGAAAAGCGACAAATCGACTCCGTCCAGATCATCTTCTCCGGATTCCGAACTGGCGGCGATGAAGCCGACCCGCGCCGCCGACCCGTAAGTGGCGACGCATATGCCCTTCGCCATGCCCCATTTGGACAAGTCTGAAAGGTATCGGGTTTCCCGCTCATTCAGCACGACATCGTTTGGCAAGTCATGCCAGCGAAAGGCCGTTCCGATCCGCACCGAAATGTCTGGCAGCGGGTCGTCCATATGACGGGTATCGCGATAGGCGGTTTCCCACTCTTCCGGAAAGCCTGCATTGGTCAGCCCGCGACCTACCGAGCGATCATGGCCAACCGGGGACAGACACAAAAGCCGCGGCACACCCATCTCGCCAAAGGCCGAGACGGCCGCTTCGCGCAGGTCCTGCAACGATCGCGCCTCTATCAGGCCCTTCAACTTGTTGAGCACGCCACTGCCTCCCCGGACTCGAGGAGGATTGTGAGGGCTCGCGCAATATTTTCAAGCAGAATAGTAGAAATACTATCCATCTCTTCGATATTTCGCTCTCATCTGGTCGGCGACAAGCTCAGAAATCGGGTCCGACACGATGACCATTCCCTGACGGACCCCCTTCATCACGGCCGAGGTTCGGTCGAACACTTCCAGCTTGGCGAAGATACGCTTCACATATGTATTGACCGTGTCCTGACGGATGCCAAGCACATCGGCGATGGCACTATTGCTGCGGCCCTGCGCCATCCAGTAGAGGACGTCCTGTTCGCGACCGGACAGCTGGACCGGTATGTCCGGGTCCATGGTTACCAACTGGCAAAATCGCATGAAGGACGACATGCCCACAAACTGAAAGAACTCGCGGTCAATGCTCTCGACTTCCGGTCCGTCAGGATCCGTGCTGGCCGCGATCAGACCCACTCTCGACACATTGCCATATTGGAGCATGCAGATTCCCTGACCCATCTGCATCTCTCTGAGGAACTCCATATAGGCGAGTTCATTCTCTGAGAGCGACACCGATGATGGCAGGCGGTGCCAGTATAGCGGCCCGCCAATTCTGGAAGCGGCGTCCGGGATCGGGTCGTGAACCTGCCAGTTCAGTTCGTATGATTTCTGCCACGTCTCAGGAAAGCCGAAGCTCGCCGTGTTTCGGGTCAGCGACCGGTCACTTCCGATGGGACCCTGAAAATAGACGCGGGTCAGTCCAATCTCGCGCAAAGCGGCAACGGATCTGTCAAATATATCTTCGACCGTACGTGATCGAACTATATGGCGCAGATGGCCCAGCATTGGTCCAATCCCATTTTTCGAATGGGAAGATAGACCAAACCCGCTCTGCGGCAATCATATTCGCCCGCTTTAGGGTTGAATATTGATGGGCCCGCTGCCTCTCTCGCGAGACGGGAGCCTCCGCTCTGTAACAGCTGCGACAGACCTAGCCGCCGAGCAGCAGCAACGTCGTCGCATCGGAACTGATACCCGCCTGCAGGGCATAGAGGTGATCCAGCAGGTTCAGGGTTTCCTTGGCATCATGGCAGCGGTCATCGACATAGAACCAATAGTCACGATACTCGACCGCTATCGTCGCAGTGGTCGGGCGCGCCGCCGCCGATTGCACGGCAAACAGGCCGCCATTCACATCATGCCAGCCTCCCGGTGCCCGACAGGGGTCGTCCGAATATTCCAGGACAGGTTGCGAGGCACGGGCAATGTCGCGGTGCGCCTCGGGCACGTGAACCGATTGCGACAACGCCGACAACACGCCGAGCAGAGATCGCCCGCGCGCCGCATAATCGCCGAGGGCATTGCCCCGCGTTGATATCTCCGTGATGTAGCGGTCACCCGGAATCACACTGACATCCGACACCCAATAGCGCCGAAAGAAGTCGGCGAGTTGTTGGCCGAGTTCCGAGGTACGATCCCATTTGAGGATCACACGCGGCTTGCCATCTCCATCGGTCTCGGATGTGTCCGGATCAACGACCTGCACCATCAATTGTCCGCGTTCCTGCAGCGAACGCATCAGCGCGGCCAGTTCGCGAAAGCGCGTATTGTCCGGCATGACCGGCGGGGTTGGCCCGGCGGCTGCCCGCGCATTCTCGAGATCACCAATTCGGGAGACGCAACACAACATCAACCGTTCGACGCTCCAGCCCGACTGGCTCATCAGGAAGATGGTCGCCGGCGGCAATGGCTGCAGGATCTGTTGGGCATAGTCCGACCCCCTCAACGCCGAATAGGCGATCGAGGGCTGACTACTCATATTGGTGCCGACATTTCCATTCAGGACTTCATCCAGATTCTGCCCGCCCAGCGCCAGCGCTGACGCCAGCATGCCGCTGATCTGGGTGTTTTCGGTTGTGGTAATCCGCTCAGCATCAACAAAGGTGACAGGATCATTGTATCGCAGGCGAACAATATTCATCAGCAATTGTTCCTGCCGGGCATCCGAAATGGCCGAAGAATAGGCAAGCGTGTCGGATTCAATGGGGGAAACCGGCCGGTTCGGATGTGCGCACGCAGACAGAACAGCCAGGCTGGCGAGCACCAGTTTCACATTTTGACGGCGCCTCGAATTTGTCCGGCGGTCGATCATTAATATTTCTCCCCGATTTGTTTACTTACACGTTTCCGGCCACCGCAAGAACGACACCCCGTCACTTGATTCTGTAATCAAACATACAGAAGGCACGTTTTCGACAAGTTACCGAAAATTTTTCTCATCCTTCCAAAACCGGCAGAGTGGCCCCAGATTGACACAGTAGGGTTTGTTTTTTGGTAACGTAATCATCTGCATGAAAATCCCGTAAAAGGATTTTTACTTTCAGATGTACGAAGTGTTGAACTGCATAACGACGGAGCATGACTGGAAGCACGTGCTTGCCTCCTTGTTCGTCCTGGCATTCAGCAATTGTTGTTCCCTGATCATCTACTATCGCAGCCAGGCTGCATTGGTGACCCGCAACAAGATCCTGTGGGCGATTGCCGCCGGCACAGTTGTAGGCCTCGGGGTCTGGGCCACCCACTTCATCGCGCTGCTCGGTTACAAACCCGGATTCGAAATCGTCTTCGACGCGGGTCGCACAATCGTGTCCGCCCTTATCTCTGTCGCTGGCTTCGTCACCACAGCATTGTTGCTGCGACTGAACGCGGATGGCACGCTTCGTCTGGCATGCGCAGGCATCGCGACCGCTGCCGTGGCCGGAATGCATTTCTATGGCATGTCGGCGCTGAGCGCCTCTGCCGTAATCGAGTACGATACAATCATCATCACAGCCGCAATGGTGCTCGGCTTCCTGGGCTATGTCGGCACCTATTTGCTCGGCGCGAACTCGAATGTCCGCTGGAGCACGGCGATCGCCACAGTCACCAGCGTACTGGCGGTCATCTCCATTCACTTTGTCAGCGCGTCCGGCACAACCCTGATCCCGATCAGAGGCCTGAGTACGCCGATAGTTGCCCTTCACACCACCGGCCTCAGCGCAATCATCGCCGTCGCCATGCTGGTCGTGGTGGTCCTCTCCGCCCTTGCGGCCGGCCTCGATAGTAATTTCCAGCGACTTCGCCACAAGGAACAACGCAAATTGTCCGTGCTGGCTGATTCAAGCAGCGAAGGTCTCTTCATGGTGTCAGCTGATGGTCTCGTCCTCCAGACCAATATGGCCGCACGGATCATGTTCAGCGACCGCTTGAGCGACCTCAAAGACCTGAAGGATCTGGGCCATCTGGCGGATGTGGATCGATTGCCAAAACTGTCGGGTCGCTCTGTTCAGGACCTTTTCCAGATTGAAGACGAGACCTTCTCCCTGAAGGAAAACCGGGATTATGGCGAACGCCGCATCCGGTTCGCAGATGGCCGTGAGATGATCGCCACGATCTCCAGTCGGCGCACTGAGGACACAAACGAAGATTTCGTCTTCTTTGCGGTTCATGACATGACCCAGCGCATCCGCGCCGAAGCCCGTGTGCGCGCACTCGCTTACCGTGACACTCTGACAGGCCTGGCCAACCGGGTTGCCTTCAATATGGCGCTTGAATCGTCTGTCAGCAAAGACGCTGAGCATCGCAAGAACCTGGCCGTCATGATCATTGATCTGGACGAGTTCAAGGAAGTCAACGATCAGTACGGCCATGGCGCTGGAGACACGCTCCTCAAGGCGGTGGGCCGCCGTATTTCCAACCAGCTGTCTGACAAGGACATGGTGGCCCGTCTCGGGGGGGATGAATTTGCCGTTCTGGTGCGCGGCCGATCCACTCCCGAAGAGGTTACCCGGGTTGCGAACAACATACTGGCCGCCATTTCCGAACCACTGGCCATGGGCAAGCGAACGCTGAACTGCGGCGGCAGTATCGGCATCGCAATCGTCCCACAACGCGCGACCAGCCCTGCCCGCATCCTCACCTTTGCAGACCGCGCGCTTTACTCCGCCAAGGCTGACGGACGCGGTTGTGTACGGTTCTATGATGCCATTCTGCACAAACGCCAGATCGAAAAGCGCAATCTCGAACGCGCGCTCCACAAGGCGATAGAGAATGACGAATTCGTCCTGCACTTCCAGCCGAAAGTCAGCGCATCCTCGCGTGCCATTGTCGGCCGGGAAGCGCTGATCCGCTGGAATCGGCCAAATGTCGGCCTAATCGGCCCGGATGAGTTCATTCCCCTGGCAGAGCAGAGCATGCTGATCAATGATATCGGACGTTGGACCATCTTCGCTGCATGTTCTGCAGCCAGCCAATGGTCGGGCAAGGAGACGGTGGCCGTAAATCTGTCTGCCCGCCAGTTGCTCGATCCGGACTTGGTCGACCATGTTCGCACCGCACTCGATCAGACCGGGCTTGATCCAGAGCGCTTTGAGTTGGAGATCACGGAAACCGCAATCATCCACAACACCCAGCTCGCCACCAGCATCCTGCTTGATCTGAAAGCGCTCGGCATCAAGATTTCTCTGGATGATTTCGGGACCGGCTATTCGTCCATGAGCTATATTCAGGATTTCCCGTTCGACCGGATCAAGATCGACCGCTCCTTCGTGACGTCCATGAATGCCAATGTAAAATCCCGCGCCATTGTCGAGGCGATCATCCACCTCGCCCATTCGCTGGACATTCCGGTCGTGGCCGAAGGTGTTGAAACCGAAGACCAGGCCGAAGCGCTGGCCCAGCTGGCATGCGAGGAATTGCAAGGCTACCTGATTGCCGCTCCCGCCCCGTTCGAGGACATGGTTGCCCGCGTGCTGGCCGACAATCCTATTTTCGAGATCGAGGTCGCCTAGCGCCCTTCAGCCCAGGCTTTCAGCCCGTCATCTTTCGGATCATCCAGCACGATTTCAAGTCGGGCATAGAGATTGCCCGGCGTGGATGTCTGCACACCCTTGCCGCGCAAACGCAATTGAGAGCCGGTATTGGAGCCCGCAGGAACTTTCAATGTCACCGGGCCGGACGGTGTCTTCACCTCGACACTGCCGCCGAGCACCGCGATCTTGAGATCGATCGGTACTGACATGCGCAGATCCTTGCCATCGCGTTCCCAGACGCTGCTGGGCTTCACTTCAACCTCCAGCAAGGCGTCTCCGGGCGGTCCGCCATTGGGCGATGCCTGCCCCTGACTTTTCAGACGTAGCGTCTGCCCAGATTCAATGCCTGCCGGAATATTCACATCCAGCGCTGTATTGTCGGCCATGGTCATGCGCCGTCGCGCGCCCGTGACTGAATCCGCAAAGTCGATCGTCACGCGATAGCGTACGTCACGGCCCTTGACCGGCCCGCTGCGCCGCGACCGGCCACCCCCGAACATGCCGGACAGGATATCCTCGAATGGGTCGCCCTGCGCGCCGCCAAACGGGTTGCCACCGCCGCGTGTTTCCCAGCGCTGTCCCCCGCCGCCGGGCCCGCCGCCCGGATAGCCGCCGCCAAAGCCGGTCGGATTGCCGTCGCCGTCAATCTCGCCACGGTCGAACTTGGCTCTCTTTTCCTTGTCGCCAAGAATGTCCCATGCCTGCGAGACCTGCTTGAAAGCTTCCAGCTTTTTGGGATCGTCCGGATTCTGGTCCGGATGCAAATCCTTTGCTTTCTGGCGATGCGCCTTCTTGATTTCGGCCTCGCTGGCCGAGCGGTCAACGCCGAGCACTTTATAGGGATCGAGGGCCAAGGGCGGGAAATCCTTCCAGTCACGAATCTGATATCCGATCACAGTTAGGATGTCCGGAACCGTAATGAAACCCGGATATTACCTTACCGGATCAACCCGCGCCGCAAAGCATCCCGGTTTGGCATTGTGCAAATGCAGATAGGCAACCCCCTCGGACGCCAGCATGGACGGGATTGCCACGCCAAGTTCAGACCCCTTGACCACATCGGCCGCCACCATGTCATGCGCTGCATTGAAACCTCGAATCGAAATCAGACGCCGCGCCAGAACCTCCGGCACTTCGCCTTTGGCTGGCACATATTCCGCCGCACCTTCGCGCACGAAGATGGCATGCGAGCCCCGGTAGGGCGTCGCCTCATCATGATAGGTATGGTTGAGGAGATAGAGCGTCTCCCCAATCGCAGCGTCCTGCAAACTCACCCGGCAGGGAAAGCCGGGACTCACATCCGCAACGATTTTCTGAATGTTATGCACCGCAAGTTCGGCCTCGGTCAGGCTCGGCAAATGCGCAAACGTCTCGGCGGCGAGACCGGTAATCTGGAATGTCATGGTGGGCTCCTGAATTTATGCCGGCCAATCTGCCGAAGCGCGCCAAACGCCGCCACCCGATACGTGCTGCAGCTCTTAAATCACCGCCCACAACCCAGTTCGCCCGTCCGCCCCAATCTCCGCCACCCGCGCTGAGGCAGCGCCGACAGGCCATTCCACAAACGGTACGTTCACCACCACTGGATCGCCAAATCCCGCCCCCATATCGAACCCGACGGCAAACCGTCCGGCATTCTCCGCCTCCGGCATGGCCCAGCTTTCTGGCACATCCGATCCGCGCCTGGTCCAGCTGAGTTGGTCCGCCCGCACACGCAGATGCGCCACAGGCCAGGGCAGACCCGCACGGTCCTCGAACATGGCCGTCTGTGGGATATCATCCGCCCTGGCCTGCCAGACCAGCTCCGCCCCATAGGCCTCCCCGCCAAGGCGTGCCCGCGCCACCGCCGCATCCAGCATCACCAACCGCGCCCCAATCGCTGCGTCGCCGGGCACACTCCCTCGCTGCCCCCGCAACAGCCCGGTCAGACGCCATGTGTCGGGCGCGATCAGGTCAGCCTGTTCAAACTGCACACATTCCCAGCCGGCAGCCGTCTCCAGCAGCGCGGCGTTGCTGCCCGACAGGACACGATCTTCCGGCAGGCTCGCAAACTCTCCGCCCGGACAATACACATCCAGCGCATTTGCGCGGTCCCACCGCCCCACCGGCCCCGCGCCGCACGCTTCCGTCAGCCGCCCGATTACCGCCGGCCGTTCCAGTCGCACCGCCTCGCTCAGCGCGTCGTCGGCCAGACCGGCTGACACAACCACTTCGCCCGGCCACGGATCGGCCCATGCCGCCACCAGCGGCCCAACGCCTTCGCCAAACTCCGGCAGGCTCGGCGCATCCATGACGACAAGGTCCACCCCGCCGAATACAGGCGCAGCCGGCGGCGCGCTGCCCGCCTCGCCCGCCCGCACGCGCGGCATCGCGGCAACCTCCTCCCGGCAGGTCAGCGCCCGTACGCCGCCCCGGTCGACAACATCCGTGACACGCCAGACCGGCCCGTCCTCCACGCGCAGCCCATCCCCCGGCTCCAATGCAAGCGCCGATAGTGAAAACGCGCACATCGCCGTCTCTCCACTCGCCGCCGATGCCAGCAGCGCCCCGGCCACCGCCTCCGCCCGGCTCGCTCCCAGCGCCAGCGGCAGGGCCACATCCTGCACCAGCCTTGCATCACCGCCGTCAAATCGCGCCTCCGCCATGCCCGGCTGATAGTCCGCCTCAAGATCAACATGGGTCAACCTGAGCCGCGCCGGTGCCTTGTCGAGCAGGGCGCGGGTCTTCTTCAGTCCGCCTTCGACCAGCGCGCCGGACGCCACATCCAGCACGCCGCCCTCGCCCGCCATGCGAAACACCAGCGCCCCGCCGCGCTCCACGCACTCGAAGCCATACGCTGCCCTGAGCGGCTCCAGCGCCGCCCGCACCGAATGCACCCCGTCCAGCCCATAGCCTTCGACAATACCATCGAGCCCGGACACATCGACCGCCGCCACGCCGCCCCGGGCGCAGATATCCGCCACCACATCGGCCAACGGCGCAAGGCCTGACCGTCCATTCAGCCAGTGCCCGCGCGCCCAATTGCCGCCATCGCTCCAGACCTCTTCCTTCAGCGGCCAGGCCGGGAAAGGTCGCCCGTCCCACGCCCAGACATAAGCCGCTTCAACCAGCGGGCTCGTCTCCCAGTGCGGCAACACCGCCGCCAATGCCCTCCGCTGGAACACTTCGTCCCGCGCCCCGCTCGAATAGGGTGGCAGCGCGCTCTCGCTGCTCTTGGGATCGTAGAACAGGTTCGGCGCATTGCCGCCCTTGTCGACCGCCGCAAAACCGATTTCCATCAGGCGAACGGGTTTCATCCCCGGCACCCATCCGGTCGGCGTCGCCGCGCGCACCCCGCCCGGACGCTCGTGATGATACGCGCCCGCCCAGCCGGCGATATCCTTCTGTCGGAACACGAAATGCTCGCCATGCGCTGTATCATTGATCGGTGTACGCACTTGCGCATCGCGCGCAGCCTGATCCGCATAATACCAGTCATACGCCTCCCCACCCGCGATCTGGGACGTCAGATAGGCCGGATCATCCGCCGCGGCATATCCTGCCAGCGCATCGAGATGATCGTCGCCATCACGCCAATCCCCCAGCGGCGGATACCAGTCGACGCCGACGAAATCGACATCCGCACTCGTCCAGAGCGCATCCATCGGAAACAGGACATCGCCCGATCCGTCCCCCGGCACATAGGCGCCATACTCGGTCCAGTCCGCGCCGTAAGAGACCTCCGCCCCCGGAAGGATCGCCTTCACCTCCGCCGCGAGCGCCACCAGCGCCTCAACGAACGGAAACGCGCCCGTCGCATCCCGCACGCGGCTGAGGCCCACCATCTCGCTGCCGATCAGGAACGCCTCGACCCCGCCCGCCTCGGCGGCCAGCCCAGCATGATGCAGGATGAAGCGCCGGAACCCGTTCGCGCCACTTACGAAACTATCAATCTCACTGCGCGCCGCCGCGGTGCCATCTGTCGACACGCCGATCCGCCCGCGCCAGGGAAAGCCCTCGCTATCCATGAACAGGAAGGGTGACAGCGTGACAGACAGCCCCCGCGCTTTCATCTCCTGAATAGCGCCGATGACGCACCGATCCGCAGGCGTGCCCCCATAATTCGGATGGCCGTCCTCATCGCGGGAAATGACAAAGGCATCGCCCCGCGCGACACCCGCCACCTGCCACGCATAGGGCACCGTTACCCGCTCGCGCGTTTCCACGCCCGGATGGATTTCGCACGCCCCCGCCTCGATACTGGTCCCGAACCAACCGACCGTCAGCGCCGCGCGTGACACGTTCGGCAGATCACTTTCCAACTGGTCCAGCGACACAAGGAAATCTGCCCGCGCTTCGCCGGACCACGCATTCAACGCGCGCTCATGTCCCGGAAACCTCTGTTCCCGCACATTCTCGGTCGCATAGACGAATTCGCCCGAGGCCGGGATGATGTTCACGCCCGTCACCACATCGCCTAATCCCGGCTCAGACCCGCCCGGCGGCACGCGCTCGACCTCGACGGAGAGCTGCGGCAGCCGGTTGCCAAACGCCTCCAACGGCAGATCCTCAAACACGATATAGGCCGTCCCGCGATAGGCCGGTGCCTCGCCCTCGATCATCTCGATCAGTGGGTCTGGCTCTTGCGTCTCATCGCCGGGATAGACCCGGTGCACCACGCCGGAAAGGTCGAACGCCTCGCCATTCGCCCAGACCCGCCGCACGCCGAGGATCGGCCCCTCGCCTAGCGCCACGGCAAAGCTGACCGAATAATCATACTCGGTGACCTTCGGTCCACCCTTGCTGCTCGCCCGCCGCGTCGTCTTCGTCTCCTTGAAGCGGGCCGCCCAGATCACCTGACCGCCAACCCGCATCCGGCCATAGACAGAGGGCAGGCCCGCCCCCTCGCGCGCCTCCATCACCGGCAGGGATTTGACGCGTGGCCCTTCCTGCGCCTTCACGTTGAGCCGAGACAGCCCGCTATCATCGCCGCTGCGCAAATATCGCCCCCAGGCCGCGCTGCGCGCATCCTCGTCGGCGGTCTTCCCCTCGCCTGCCTCCGGCCGGGCCATTTTCAAGCTCAGCGCTTCGAGCCGCCGGTCAATGCGCGACAGCCGCTCATCCGTCAGCGGATCGCTTGTGCCCCTGGCTTCGATCTCGGCAAGCCGGGCATCATTCGCCTCGGTATAGGCGGCAAAGGCGGCCATCAGTTCGGCATCGCCGCCGCCCGCCATCTTGGTTTCCTTGGTCATGTTGTCTCCATTCCTCTCAAATCCATCATCCTTCGACGTCGCTCAGGATGAGTTCCGTACTTTCAAAGCGCTCATGCTGAGCGAAGCCTGCCCCAGCGATGGCCGGGGTCGAAGCACGCGCGCGGGCTTCCAGTTCACGCCGCTTTCGCCTCCGCCCCCAGCAGGGAAAACCGCGCCCGTGCCTGCATCGGACTGGTCACGAGGGAAACTTCGACAAGGTCCACCTCGACCAGTTCCCGCCCATCCGGGCGCCGTGCATTCCAGAGGCGCGGGCGAAACCCGATGGAGAGGCCGCTGAGCCCCTGCGCCACCAGTGACCGCGCCGCGACACCTTCGACGAGACCGCGCACATAGAGCCCCCGCCCATCCTCGATCATCCGCACCCAACGCCCGACCATGGCGCCGGGCCTGTGCTGCAACAGCATGGGCAGTTGCGTGCCCCGCTGCAGGCTGCGGGCAAAGGCGCCCGCCCGCACGACATCTCCGCTCGCATCCGGCACACCGAACAGCGAGGCATAACCTTCGATGAGGATTGGCCTCCGCGTTCGAAGACCCCCCTCTAACTCCCCCCTTCCAGGGGGGAGAACAGACCGGACATGCCGTTGGCGTTCCTCCCCCTGCGAGGGGGAGGACAGGTGGGGGTCCACCGGACTCCCCCCAGGAAACACACCCCTACTCATCCGCGCCCTCCAATCGCCGCTCGATCCGGTCCAGCTGGCTTTCCATCCGGTCCACGCCCTCCTCGACACGCGCCAGCCGCTCGACCACGCTGCGGCGATCGCGCACCGTGTCTTCCAGCGTCGAGATCCGCTCCGCTGCCGCGCCCGCCCAGACCAGCGCCCCGCCGGTCTGCACCAGCACGGCGACGAGGAATCCTAACGTCACTTTCCGGTCGAGCTTCATGGCTGCAGCCCCGCAAGCTTTCGCTTCTCTTCGCCTGTCGCAAAGCTCGCGCCCTCGAGCCGCGCCCAGAGCGCATCGCGCTCGGCCGACAAGGCGGGGACGCGATCAATGTCCGCGCGTACCTCGACCTCCGCCCCGAACGGCACATCCATCCAGGCCGACAGCGCCGCCGCCATCTTCTGCACCAGCGGCAATACGGTCATCCGCCAGAAGGCGAGATTGGCCTCCTTGTAGTTCGAATACGTATTATCTCCCGGAATGCCGATCAGCATGGGCGGCACGCCCAGCGCCAGCGCGATCTCCCGCGCCGCGCCATGCCGCGCCTGAAGGAAATCCATCTCTGCCGGCGACAGCGACATGGGCCGCCAGTCCAGCCCGCCTTCCAGCAGCAGGGGCCGCCCGGCATTCGCCGCGCCGGAATACATGCCTTCCAGCTCAGCCTTCAGCGCGTCGAACTGGTCCGGCGGCATCCGCCCATGCCCGCCATAGACCAGCGCGCCGGAGGGTTTGGCCGAATTGTCGATCAGGGCCTTGGCCCAGTCGGCGCTCGCATTGTGCAAGTCCAGCGCCCGCCTTGCGGCGCCAAGCGGCGGAAGCCCCATCGTGTCGCTAACCGGGTTGAACAGTTTCAGGTGCAGCACGGGGCTCCAGCCGGTCTCGGCATCGCGCCGGATCAGTCGCTCGCCATGACGCTCACGCACGGCCCAGGCCTCGACCCATCCGCGCGCATTCGCAACCGGCCGCATGGCGGACGGGGCCAGCGCATAAAGCGCCGACACTCCCGCCCCGTCCGCCGCCTCCAGTCGCACCCCTTCCAGGAACGCATTCCCGGTCAGCTGGAGCTGGGAATAGGCCGTCTCGAACAATTCGGTCGCAATGCCGTCCGGCTGGGGCCGTCGCAACAGGCGGCTCGCGCCCTCATGCGCCGTGACCAGCGGCACCGCAGCCGCCGCCTCCGCCACCATGCGGACCGCCCGATAGGCAATGGCATTGGCCAGATATCCGTCCCGCGTCAGGGCCGCGCCGTCCCGGCTGCCCCAACGGGCCTCACCCACCTCGGATAGCGCTACCAGAGGGGGCACGGATTTCGCCTCGCGCGGGCGACGGTTGAAGGGCCAGATCGGGTTCATGAGGGGCGCTGCTCCATTTGCGTTGATGAGCAGAAATTAAATCCTCGCCACCCCCATCGGATTCAGCTTGGAAAAGTCGCGAAAAATCAGTCCGCTATGGCGAAATAGTTGAGGATTAACCGGTCACTATCCCTGTATTTTCTTGGCCCGCAGCCATAGCCAGACGGGCGCAAATCTGCTCTTTCGCCATTCGATCAGGGGCAAAGGAGCTTACAGAATGTCGGCACGTGTCATTTCCGTCGCCAACTCCAAGGGCGGCGTTGGCAAAACCACTACTTGTGTCAGTCTGGCAGAAGCTTTTGCGGCCAATGGCTTTCGCACACTGGTGGTGGACCTGGATACACAGGCCAATGCGTCCCTGCTGGTCTACGGCCATGAAGGCGACGAGCACCTCTTTCAAGCCATCAATGATTACGTCACGATTTCCGACTGGCTGCTGGAGAATTTCTTCGCTGGCGAGCACAAGCGCCTGTCGGAATTCATCGTCACCGACGCTTCTGATGTCAGCTATAATGGCAAGCCGCTCGAACTGGACCTGATCCCGTCCTCGCCGCGTCTGCGCAAGACCGAGCGCGAGCTGATCTATGAGCTGACCGCCAAGGGCTATTCCATGGAAGCGCTGCAGGGCCAGGTTGGCCGCCGCATGCGCGATGATTTCGAGAAGCTGAAGGCGGACTACGACGTCATCATCTGCGACTGCCCTCCCGGCATTTCGGTGATGACCGAAACCGTCCTCGCCGCCAGCCACCTGATCATTGTACCAACCATTCCGGACTTCATGTCCACACTCGGCCTCGACCTGTTCACGGGCGATATCATGCGAAACCTCCGCAACCGCGATATCGAGAACCTGCCCTGCGTGCTTGCCACCCGCTATGATGGCACGCCGCACCAGCAAGTCGTGCTGAATGCCATGCGCGAGGCCGCCAGCGCCAAGGAAACCGAGTTCGACATGTTCGACACGGTCATCCCGATGAAGCAGGGCTTTGCCACCAACCCGATCGAGCTTGGCCCGGAGCCGACGCTGCAGGCCAAATGGCCCGGTGACGCGCTCGGCATCATCGAGAGCCTGCTCAAGGAAGTACGAGAGAAAATTCAATGAGCGACACCGCCACTCCCCGCAGCGCCGTAGCGCTGGAATCCCTGCTCAACCAACGCGATCGCTTTGCCAAGCTGGGCGAGAAGGATTTTGCGGCGGCCACAATGCTGCTGGCGAAAAAGCTGATGATCTCCGCCGGTCAGACCACGGACGACATGAAGCATTTGCGCGAGACCGTCGGGGCCGACCTGTTCGAAACCACGCTGAAATCGCTGACCGCCCACCAGGCCCGCCAGTTGGCGCGCCGCATGGACCGATCTGTCCCGGACCTTGAAGTCTCGACGGCTGGCGCCGCCTGCGCCTGGATCCGCGGCCTTATGAACGGCACCAATCCGCCACCGACTGAACCCGCCAAGGCCGCCGAAGACACGAGCGCAGACGACACCCCGGCCGCCCCCAAGAACGCCTATTTCGGCCGGAAAGCCTTCCGCACCGGGGGCTGACGCATCATGGCGGACAAGTTCTCGCGCACGCCTGAGCACACCCGCCGCGCCCGTGCCCTTCGCCAGTCTGCTTCGAAGACGGAATACAAGGTGTGGCTTGTGCTGAGTCGCAAGCAGATGGGGGTATCGTTTCGACGCCAACACCCGGTCGGGCCTTACTTTCTCGACTATTACTGCCCGTCCCTGAAATTCGCCGTCGAAATCGATGGCGACTGGCATGATCCGAGCCGCGATGCCCGGCGAGACGCCTTTCTTGGCGAGCGAGGGATCTCCATTATGCGCATTCCGGTCTCTCATATCGATGAGTCGCTTGAGGCGGTGGCTCAACGGATCAGGTCCGAGATCGAATTGATCCGGCAGCGCGAAGGCTAGTCCGCTCAGACCCCCACCTGTTCTCCCCCTTGAAAAGGGGGAGTTAGAGGGGGTTCTCGCTGACTCCCATCACATCACATATTGCGCGGATCACAGTCAGGCCTCCACCCCACCCGCAAACAATCTCCGATTGGCCGCGAGGATCGCGGCAGTGTCGGCATCGCTCGGTTCCAGCGACCAGTTATGGTGCTGGAAGGTTCCGCCCAGTACGATCCCGTCGCGGCGGCCGAACATGTAGGCGCTGCCGCCCGTGATGATATTATAGTCGATCTCGGCCTGCGGCTCGAGGATCACGAGCTGGCCGCGCACCGGATGGATTTCGGTATCGCCAAACAGTTTGCCCGCGCCCAGCCCGGTGCAATTGAACACCACTGCCTCGTCCAATGCCGCCACCTCTGCAGCGTCCTGAAACGCGCGCACAATGATCCGTCCACCCCGTTCCCTTACATCTTCTTCCAGCTTGCGGAGATAATGCGGCGTGTCCACCATCATCGTATCGAAACTGCGCGCATGGGCGGTCGTGAACGGCAATTCCCCCGGCGCGTAATCGACAACATTGATCGCGAATTCTTCCATCGGGTGGCCCGCCCGCGCGGGTTGGTTTGTCACGGGCCGGTCAGACAAGACATAGTTCACTTCCCAACTGATGCCATAATCCGGGCCGGTCAGTAACTGGAACCGCCGGAAAGAATGACGCGCCGCCGCGACATGCCGGTCCATGTATCCGGGGGCGATGGCCGCACTGTCATACACCGAAGCCGGCCACCACTGCCCGCCTGCGATGTTGGAGGTCGTGTTCGGGCTCAGCGCCTTGGCATAGAGCGTCACCTTCGCCCCGCGTTCCAGCAACAACATCGCCGTCGACAGGCCCAGCGCCCCCGCGCCCAGCACGGCATATTCCGCCACATCCGGATCAAACCCTTCCTCCACGGCCAGCTGCGCCGAGCCCCAGGACAGGGTGATCCCGCCGCCGCCATGCCCGTGATTGTGGACCACCGCCGTCTCGCCCAGCATTTCCCGCTCCACCCGGAAGCCAGACGCCCGGTAGGGCCTCAGCCCCACATCCACGCGCACGACCCGGTCGGCAGACACAAGGACCGGCGGCACGGGCTTCATCACCACGCCCGGCGCCGGCGGAACAGTCGCGCATCCGGCCACTGCTGCGGTCAGTCCGGTCGCCGTGAAGGCCCGGCGTGTCATCTGGCTCATCTGAAATCCCTCGCTTCCGACCCGCACCTTCGATCACGGGTCTGGCAAGATCAAGGCAGATCACAAGACCCGTACCCAAGGCCCATTGCCCTGCTGCAAAAGTGCCCAGATGGCCCAGACCAGCGCATCCACCCGGTCAGGCGATCCGCGAAACCCTTCCGCGCCGAACTGGCACATCTGGTCTTCCAGCGTCGGCAACAGGCCGACATGCGCCACCCGCCCCTGCTCATACAGCGTCGCCACAGGCGCGGCCCGTGCGCGCTTGCCCAGCTGCGCATGCACCAGCCGCACCGGCACATCCGCCCCGGCGCTTTCCAGCACCTGCCGCACCATTTCGCCGCCCTGATTGGACTCGGCGATGATCTCCCGCGCGCCAACCTCGCGGCACACCGCAACCGCTCGCCTCGCCCAGTCGAGCGGCCTCAGGCCCGGCGCTGACGCATCGGCCAGCACATAGGCGACCCCGTCGCGCACGCCCGCCGCAATAATCCCGCAGGCATCCGCCGCAGGCCCGCTCGTTGCGGGCGGGTCCACAGCCACGATCACATCTTCCAGCATGGGCGGCGCGCTCACCCGCGCCGCATCAATCATCTGCCTACGGAACAATGCGCCTTCGGCATCTTCCAGCAATTCGCCATGAATTTCCTGCCGGGCCAGCGCGCTGCCCCCATAGGCCGCCTGCATCGCCGCCACGAACCCATCTGACAGATTCTCCGCATTCTCGGCCATGCTGGCCTGACGCACCAATGTCCCCGGCCCGGTGAGCAGACCCTTGAAGAAATCCGTCGGTCGCGGCGTGGTCGTCGCCATCACGCGCGGGTCCGCGCCCAGCCTCAGCCCCATCTGCAACGTGTCCCACACGGCCTGCCCCCGCATCCATGCGGCGATCTCGTCACACCAGGCCACATCAAATTGCGGCCCGCGCAAACTGTCCGGATCTTCGGCAGAGAACACATGCGCTTCCGCCCCATTGTCAAAGCTCAGGATCCGCCGGCTGGGCGAGTAGTGTGGGCGGCGGCACTTCAGCGGCTCGATCCATTTCAGCCCGCTCGGCCCATCGATCATCACTTCGCGCACATCGTGCAGGGCTGGTCCCACCAGCGCCGCCCGGTGACACCGTCCGTGAATCATCGACCAACGGAGCCATTCGGCCCCCGCCCGCGTCTTCCCAGCGCCGCGTCCGCCCATGAACACGAAGCTCCGCCATCCGCCCGGCGGCGGCACCTGTATATCGCGGGCGTGCAGAATCCACGGATTCTGGCTGACCAGGCTGCACTCCCATTCCGCCAGCGTGCTCCAGTCGTTGCTCTGCGCCGCCTGACGCGCCCTTTGTTTGAAATCCGGCAGCAAGGGCGTCCAGCCGGCATTGCTCAGCGGCTGGAGAGAGTTCGTCTTCGGCGTCTTCGGCGTCTTCGCCCGTTTCGTCTTCGTCGGCACGTCCGGCAATCCGCACATCCTCATCCCCTTCCCAAGTCGCCACCGCCATTTCCATCCGCCGGATTTCCGCCGCCAGCCGCATGATCAGGCCACTCAGCGCGCGCAACTCCTCCGGCGTCACATCCGCCGCCATCATGCGGTCCACTGCCATGTCGTGCGCTTCGCTCAGCGACAGGCGCTGGCGCTCCAGCGGTCTCTCCGGAGCGTCGAGCCCATTGTCCCGGATCACACGCCAGACTGTGCTGGCGCCCCGGCCAACCTGCGCCGCGATCTCCGCCATGCTCCGCCCCAACAGGCGCTGGAGCCGGACCTGCCGGATCAGGCGTTGACGATGGGGCTGTCGGATCATTCGGGCCTCCTGCGGTGAGAGGGGCAATGTCGCATGGGTGCGGACCCCGTCGAATTCAGGCTCCGAAAACCCTCAAGCTTTCGGGATGATTCGCCTGCTCAACCTCAGAGCGACGCCAATAAGTGTTGCGGGAAAAGCACGAATTTTTCCCCGCATGGCAGGCACTTGCCCCATTTTCCTAAGAATTCCGGGGGCGTCATAAAAACATTACGCATCTGTCATCCAGCCGTAACTCTGGCGTGGGACGGGGCCGCAGTTTTCGAAGCGTAGACTTCTTAATACGGATTCCCAGAGCAAGGACGACCTCCCATGACCTTTACTTCCCGCAAGCTCCTCCTGATCGGAGCTGCCACTGCTGTGATGGCGCAGGCTGCTGCCGCCGACATCCTGAAAGGGACCGTGACCGATGCGTCCGGCGAAGCTGCGCTGCAGGGCGCGATTGTCACGATCGAGGAACTGGGCCGTACCGCCTCGTCCGACCGGTTCGGCAAGTATCGCTTCACCAGTGTCCCGGCCGGCGACTACACGGTCAGCGTCTCCTATGTCGGCGCGGACATGGTCACCGACACAGTGTCGATCTCTGGCGACACCGATTTCAGCATCCAGCTTGGCGGCGATGTGCGCTATCTCGACAACATTCTCGTTGTCGGCTCGGCCGCGGCCCAGGCCGGTGCGATCAACCAGCAGCGCGCCTCCGATGCCATCATCAGCGTCATCGACTCCGACGGCCTCGGCAACTTCCCCGACACGACCGTGGCGGACTCGCTCGCCCGCGTGGCTGGCCTGTCCATCGAGAATGACCAGGGCGAAGGCCGCTATGTCTCGATCCGCGGCATCAACTCTGACCTGATCTCAGCCACCATCAACGGCGTGCGCACGCCGTCTCCGGAAGATCGCCGCGGCGTCTTGCTGGATGGTGTGCCATCTGACCTTCTGGACGGTATCGAAGTCCAGAAATCCCTGACCCCGGATGTCGATGCCGACACAATCGGCGGCGTCATCAACCTCAAGACCATCTCCGCCTTTGACCGCGACGGCCAGTTCATCCGCGCCAAGGTCGAAGGCTCCTACAATGAGCTGACCGAAGACGTCTCCCCGAAAGCCACGCTGACCTATTCCAACGTGTTTGGCGACAAGCTCGGCGTTGCGGCCTCCATCAACTATCAGAGCCTCGGCATTCAGGCCCATAACAACGAAACCGGCGGCTGGGGCTTCGACGACGACCTGAACGCTTTCATTCCGAACGATGATTATGAAATGCGCTGGTACGACCTGACGCGCGAGCGTGTCGGCCTCGTCTTCAATGTCGACTACCGCATGACCGAGAACACTGAGCTCTACCTGCGCACATTGGTCAACGAGTACACGGACGACGAAGTCCGCAACAAGTTCGAGTTCCGCGACCTCGCCGAAGAAGGTGTTAGCGTTGACGGCAACCTCTACAACTTCAACTTCGCCGAAGCAGACGTCGAAGTCCGCCAGCGCGAAGAGACCCGCAAGATCCAGACCTATGCGCTGGGCGGCAAGACTTTCGCCGGCAACTGGACCGTCGATTACGAAGTGTCCTACGCCTATGCCGAAGAAGACGATTCCAACAATCACGACGTAGCCTTCCGCTCCGACGACATGGAAGGCGATGGCATCGTCGTGTGGGACAACTCCGACCCGCAGAAACCGAAGCTCTCCGGCACGGGCATCGATTTCCTGTATGACCCGGCCAGTTATGAAATGGACGCCTACGAGCAGGAGTTCACGGTCAACGAAGACACTGAATGGGCCTACAAGCTCGACCTGACCAATGACACCGTCCTCGGCAATACGCCCGTGACCTGGAAAATGGGTGTGAAGGTCCGCGACCGCGAAAAGGTCCGTGACGAGAACCTCTTCATCTGGGAACGCGACGATGTCGCCCTGACCGATTACATCAATGCCAACAGCCAGATTTCCGGCTGGCGCATGAACAACCCGATGTTCGAATGGCCGAGCGCTGGCCTGACCCGGGCCCTGCGCGGAACCTTCACCGCCGATGAGCTGGACGAAGACGGTACGAATTTCGACAGCCTCGCCGGTGACTACACAATCGACGAGATGATCATCGCCGGCTACGGCATGGGCACCTTCCAGATCAACGACCTGACCGTCGTTGCCGGGGCGCGTATCGAAGCCACCGACGTATCAACCACGGGCAATGTCTTCTATGAGGGTGGCGATCCAGACCAGGTCGGCACACGCCAGTTCGACGATGAATATGTCCACGTCCTGCCGAGCCTGAACCTGAAATATGCCTTCTCCGAAAATGTCGTCGGCCGCGCAGCCTATTACGCTTCGCTGGTCCGCCCGGCCTTCGGTGAGATGCGCCCGACAGCTGCCTTGAATGATGACCGCGACGAAGTCGAAATGGGTAACCCCAATCTCGACCCGTACGAGGCCAACAATTTTGACCTGTCGATCGAATACTACCCGACCAAGCTGTCGGTCCTGTCGGCTGGCTTGTTCTACAAGGACATCCGCAACCCGATCTTCGGCGCCACCTATGACATTGACCAGCTGCCAGGCTCCATCGATCTGGGCTTCCTTGGCGATGCCGGTGCGGACATCGAAGAAGTCGCCACCTACATCAATGGCGAGACCGCCACGGTGCAGGGCCTCGAACTCAACTATGTCCAGCAGCTCGACTTCCTGGGCGGCTTCTGGGAAGGCTTCCTCGCCTCCGCCAATGTCACCATCGTTGAATCCGAAGCGTCCGTCCCGGACGAAGAGGATGTGGCCCAGACCCGCGACGTGCCGCTGCTCAAGCAGAACGACCTCATCTGGAACGCCTCCATCGGCTACGACAAGGGCCCGTGGGATCTGCGCATCTCGGCCAATTTCCGCGATGACTATCTCGACGAGCTGTTCGGCGCCGATCTGGACCGCTACACCAGCGATCACCTCAGCGTCGAAGCGTCAGCCAAATACGACGTCAACGACAACCTCCAGATCTATGTCGAAGGCAAGAACCTCACCGACGAGCCGGAATACTATTATCACGGCGCAGAAAGCCGTTTGTCTCAGTATGACGAATATGGTGCCCGCTATGTCATCGGTGCCCGCCTGACCTACTAGGCTGGGTTGACGAGACTTACCGAAAGCCGGGCGGGGAGCGATCCTCGCCCGGTTTTGTTTGAACGCATGGCACTCAGCCAAAAACCTGTGCATCTGCAATCGTTTGGGTACATTTTCCTTGCGTTAGGGGGTGCACCCGGTGTTTTTCCTGCTAGAAGGATACAATTAGCGGGAGAATTTTTCATGAAAGCACCAATTCTGGCTCTGGCCGCCCTGATCGCGGTATCCGGCTGCGCCCTCAAAAAGAAAGAGGGCTACTCGGTCGCCGATGCGTCCAATGACGAGAACATGATCTGTGAGCGCGTAGCGATCCCGGGCAAAGTCTATCCTGGCAAGATCTGCATGACTGCAGAACAGTGGGCCCGTCATGAGGCTCAAGGTGAGAAAATGGCTGGTGAAGCCCAGCGCGGTGCATTGCGGACCCCGGCGCCAGGTCAAGGCACCTGAGCCAAGTTCGACAAGATCACTATCCGGGAAAAGCAGGCCAATTGGCCTGCTTTTTTCATGTCCGACAGACGCGCATCATGGCACATTTGTGAAAACTCGCCCGCGCGTCTTGATCTTGCGCCGGACGCAGGGAATACCGACCCGAACCCTGTTTGTCCCAGCCCCTGAGGAGTGTTCATGAAACGCTATATTCCCCTCGCCGCCCTGCTTCTGTCTGCCTGCGCCACAGAGCCTGCCCAGCAGATTTACGCCATCGACACTGCGCCCATCCCGGCATCTATCGAAACGGCGCCCATGACAGGCACAGGCGACAAGGCGGACGATCCGGCTGTCTGGGTGAATGTCGCAAACCCGGCTGACAGCCTGGTGCTCGGCACCAACAAGGATGAAGGCCTCCACGTCTACAATCTCGCAGGCGAAGAGCTTCAATTCCTTGATGTCGGCCGCGTCAACAATGTCGACCTGCGCGGCGATGTCGCTGTCGCCTCGAATGACGAAACCAATTCCATCAGCTGGTTTGCCATCGACCCGGTCACCGCCACGGTCAGCCATGTTGGCGACACGCCAACACAGAAAGACGAACCCTATGGCATCTGTGCTGGTCAGGTCGGCACTACCTATTACGCAATGCCCACTTATAAGGACGGCATGGCCCAGGTCTGGTCTGTCCAGACCGACAAGATGAGTGAAGGTCCGAAGCTGGTCGCTGAAATCCAGGTTGGCCAGTTCGGCCAGCTTCAACTGGAAGGCTGTGTATTTGACGAAGCCAATGGTCAGGTCTTTCTCGGTGAGGAAGAGCACGGCATCTGGAAACTCGACCTGAATGACTGGTCTGCCGCCCCGGTCAGCGTCGACACGATCGCCGCACAGAATGGCCTGGTCGCCGATGTTGAAGGCATGGACATCTGGGCCGGTGCAGATGGCGCGGGTTACCTTGTTGCGTCGTCCCAGGCCGCAGACCGGTTTGTCGTCTATGACCTGAAAGCCCCTCATGCGCCGCGCGGCGTCTTCACCGTAACGGCCAATGCCGACGGCTCCATCGACGCTGTAACGCATACGGATGGTCTGGATGTCAGCTCTGCGGCGCTGCCGGGCTTCCCGAAAGGCATTCTCGTCGTTCAGGATGATGGCAATCCGGCCTCCGGCGTCGACCAGAACTTCAAGCTGGTCGACTGGTCCCTGATCGAATCCGCCCTCGGCCTCGACTAAGTCTGAGCGTTACCCCAGAGTCACGAAAGCCCGCCCTCCGGCGCATTGGAGAGCGGGCTTTTTCGTTTGCGATGCACAGGGCCTGTCAGGCAGCCCTGGCAGCGAGGATGGCCTCTTCCACGTCGCGCAACCTGTCCTTGCCGAACCACATCCTCTCCTTCACGAAGAAGGTGGGTGAGCCGAAATTGCCGCGCTCGACGGAGGCCGTGGTGTTGTCCACCAATTCCTGCTTGATCTCGGAATCCTGCGCCTTGGCCATCAAGGCGTCTGCGGGCAAATCCGCTGCGGCCAGAACCCGTCCGATCGTTTCAGGATCATCCATCTTTTGCGCGCCCTGCCACATCGCAGCGTAGATCGCGTTCACATAGGGCTTGAACACGTCCAGATGCTGCGCCGCCACGGCGCCGCGCATGATCGCCAGCGTGTTGACCGGAAAATGCGGGTTCATCGCGAAAGCCTGGGTCAGGCCATGCCGCTCGATGAACCGCATCATTTCGAGCCGCTCATATTCCGGTTTGTTTCGAATACCCGCAAACGCCATCACCGGGGACTGATTGCCTGTCGCCTTGAACACACCGCCCAGCAGAACCGGCACATAGGTGAAGCTCACTCCGGTGCGCGCCTCCACGTCCGGAATCACCTTGTGGCTGAGATAAGCATTCGGGCTGCCGAAATCGAAATGGAATTCAACGCTCACATCACGCATCACCATGTCTCCCCATAGGGACGGATTTCCTGTTCGAAGGTCCAGGCTGTTTCCGGTTGTTGGAACAATTGCCAATAGGCATCCGCGATGGCTTCGGGTGGCATCAGGCCCGGCGGGTTGTCCGGCCCACCTGCCTGCCTGATCCGTTCGCGCACCCATTCGGTATCGACGCCAGCGTCAATGATGAGATGGGCCACGTGGATATGCCGGGGCCAAAGTTCGCGCGCCATGGATTCGGCAACGGCGCGCAATCCGAACTTGGCCGCGGCAAAGGCGGCGTAGCCATTCCCCCCGCGTCGCCCTGCGGTTGCACCGGTAAAGAAGATCTTGCCCTCCCCATGCTCAAGCATCAGCCGCGCAGATTCGCGCCCCGTCACGAAGCCGGCGAAGCAGGCCATCTCCCAGACCTTGCGGAACACGCGATCCGTCGTCTCAAGTATGGGAAAATTCACATTGGCCCCCACATTGAAAATGGTAAGGGCGAGCGGTGCCAACGCGTCCGCTTCGGCAAGGAAAGCGGTGACATCTTCTGGTTCGCGCGCATCCAGAGATCGGGCTGAGATCCTGCCACCGGCCGCCTCTATCTCGGCGACCAGAGGCTCAAGCTTGTCGCCATTGCGCCGGCCTGCCACGACCAAATACCCCTCAGACGCGAATTTTTTCGCAATGGCCGAGCCAATATAGTCGCCTGCCCCCACAATCGCGACGCTTTTGTCCAAATGCGCCATGTCGCGCCTCCTTCTTGACCTCTGGTCTTCTCATTCAAGTTATGTGTATATGCACACTTAATGGCGTCGCGGTAAATCCCCCAATCGTCGACGACCTAGAAAATCAGTGCAGGACACGCGTCATGCTGACGGACAAGACAGACAAGATCCCGCTGTTGGAAGACCTCCGCCACAGCCCTCACGTGTGCATGGCTGAGGCGGCACGCGCCGCAAATCGCGCGCTTGCCCGTCATTACGGTGCCTATCTGGACGGAGCCGGCATCGCTCCCGGACAGGCCTCTCTTTTGATGCAGCTCTACTATCTGCAAGATACCTCCGTCGCCGATTTCGCAGCGCGCATGCGCACCGAGCGCACAACCATGGTCAGAAACATCGCGGCGCTTGAACGTACAGGCCAGGTCGAAACCTTCACGCCAGAGGGCCTGCGCGCGCGCCATGTCCGCCTGACCGATCAGGGACGTGCCTTGCTGACCGACATCGTCACCCGATGGAATGATGCCCAAACGGCGCTCAAGGCAAAGCTTGGGGCAGCGCAATGGGACGCTCTCATCAGCGCGCTGAACATGCTTGGAAACATAGATACTCACAATACAAACGATTGAAGCAGAGTTCAGACAATGCACTAGACATGCACTGGCCGCTCGATTTTGGTCCCATGAGGAAGGTCTGAAAAAATCGGTCGATTTCGCTGTGGACGCCAACACGCTCTACCCCATCTATCTTCTGTCACAGAATGGCGGAGAGCTGCGTCACGAGTTCACGCCCACGGGAATCGCCTATGACTTGCGCATCGATGGCAAGCTGGTGGCGCCTGCGCCGAGCGCAGAGACCGCACTGGTCAAGGGTGCTGCCAGCTCGCAACACCGGCGGGGCATCCTGATCCGCCCCGACACCACTCACGCCCCCGCTGGCAAGTACACAGACCGCCTGACACTGGTGATCGTCGGGGATTAGGGCGGCTTCGGTGCCTACCCTACAGCCCCAACTCGCTGAGGCCGGGATAATCGTCAGGACGACGGCCCATCAGCCAGCGGAACTTTCTTTCACCTGCCGAGATAGGAAGGTTGTTGATGCTGGCATGCCGTCGTTGCATCAAGCCAGACTCGCTGAACTCCCAATTCTCGTTGCCATATGCCCGGTACCATTGACCGGTGCGATCGTGAAATTCGTACGCATATCGCACAGCAATCCGGTTGTCAGAAAAGGCGAACAACTCCTTGATCAATCGATACTGGATCTCTCGCCGCCACTTGGCAGTCAGGAAACTGACGATTTCGGCGCGACCATTGATGAAGAGGTCGCGGTTTCGCCAGATACTATCCTCGGTATAGGCCAGCGACACTTTCTCGGGATCCTGCCCGTTCCACGCATCTTCGGCGAGGCGGACTTTCTCGATAGCCGTTTGCACTGTGAAAGGAGGTAAAGGGGGGCGCATATGGGGCTCCTGAAATATCTGAAGGAAAGAATGCGGCCGGACGCACCGCCCGGCCGCCAATGAAAGGATCAGAGATCACCAACAGCCTTGTGCTGGATCGACGGCCAGGTCTTTTCAGCGCGTTTGAGAATCTTCACCTTGTCTTTCTTGTATTTTTCAAAGACGTCTGCGTTCACGAACAGGTAGAGCTTGCCATCGACAATGTCTGCATAGTGAGGATCACCGTCGAACTTCTTGCCAAGGGCGACAGCATAAGCGCAGAAGCCACCATATTGCGGGGCAAAGCGCACCGGATCAGTCTTGAATTTGCGAGCCGATTCCGCAGACGCAAAATAGTAGGCGACGCCATCTTCAACAACCGTATGCGCGGCGTCGCCTTCGGCGACTGCGTTATAGGTGGTCAGGGCGACTGCGTCGACGCCGTGCAGGCCCAGGGGAACGCCCGCTGTCGTTACGCCGTTCGACACATTGTATTCGTCTTCTGCGAAAGCGGGCATTGAGGCCGACATCGCAATCGCGATGGCCATGCCAGTGAGATAAAGTTTCTTGGTCATGTCAGATATCCTTGAGGGGTGAATGCCAGTCATCTGGCGGAACAGGCCGATGGTTCAGGGGCTGCGCGCAGGAGTACGCATTTTCGGGCGGCGGGAGGCCTGCAAATATCCGCCGACGAAACAAGAGGGCGCCCAGCTGATGGGTGTGGGTGGGTGAGTTCAACTGGGCGCCAAGGGAGCCATCCGGGGAGAGGGCGCAGGAAAGATGGCTCCGAAGCTTATTTCTTGTAGGCGGATCTGATCGCCTTCACCGTGTTGGCGGTGTTATCAACGGCACTGGCAATCATTCGAAAATTGGTGAGGGATGCGTCATAGCCGTTGTAGTGCTCTGTGATGGCTCCGGCCGTTGCATCAGTCACAACCATGACCTCGAAACCTGATTCGATCAGGCTGCGCATGTGGGACTCCGTACACAGATTTGATGACATTCCTGCAAGAATGACCTTGTTGATGCCGGCTTTACGCAGCTGGAGCGCAAGGTCATTGCTATCCGGGCCATAGACTTTGTGCGGGCTGGTCACCACCGTCTCACCATTCTCGATATAGGGCTTGTACTGGTCCAGCCAGTCAGCACCAGACCCTTCGAATCCTTCGAGGTTCAAGGCGGATGGACGGTCGAACATGCCGATGGAGTGCATCAAGGTCTCGAGCGTGCCCTCGAAGAGCCACTCATGATCGTGCTCATAATAGTAATGCGGAGAGACGAATACGGGCATGCCGGTTTGCTCGGCAACCGCGAACAGATCGCCGATATTTTCGACGGTGCCGTTCTCCGTGATGCTTTGCCCGACCACGCCCCAAGTGACGCCGTCAGGAGACAGGAAATCATTTTGCGGATCGGTGACAACGATGGCCGTACCATCCGTGGTCACCACAAATCCTGGCATGGGCAAGCCATCATTGACCGGCGGCATCTTGGCCGACGCCGGGCGGGCGCCTTGGCTCTCGGCTTCGGCTGCAACGCCGATCAGGGCAATGACAGCCGTGGCCGTCGCGATGAACTTGAGAAGCGCTTGTGGCGTACTGGGTGAATTCAACATTGGTCTTTTTTCCTCGCGGCTGTTGGGTCTGGTGGTCCAGTTTGCCAGCCCGGCGGGGAGATACTCCCGGTCTGGAGCGTCACCCTGAGCTGATCTGTACTCATCGTATGAGGGGCGACGATGAGCGTATTGACCGGTCGCGACATCCTGTTGACTGGACGCGACAATCCCTTTGGCGCAATGTGAAAGCGTGAGGTGCGATGGGGATCGCGCCCTTGGCGGGAAGGCCAAAGCGGGGAGCGCGCGGGAGATGGCAACAGTTTCAACCGTCTTCGTATTGAGGATCATTGAGCGGCTCAGCGACCGGATGGATCGGGACATGTTGTGCCGTGTGGCCGGACTCGACCCGTCGCCATCGGCCGGCCCGCCGCCCGCCATGATCCACGCCGCCAATTATTACAGCTTGCTGGAAACCATCGCCGAGACCGAGACACCGGATATCCGCTTCCTGCTCGGCGTCAGCATGTCGGCCACCTGCTCCGATTTCGGCGCTGTGGGCCTGGCCTGGAAATCGGCACCGACGCTGCGCCAGTCCTTCCTGCGGATGGACCGCCATGCGCGCGCCTACAATACGGCCTCGACGTTCAAACTGTATGACAAGGGCGACACATTCTGGTGGACGCACCGGCGGCCGGACACGCCGCGCCTCGGCCTGGACCTGTCGAGCGAGGGCGCGCTGGCCACCTATGTCACGCTGTGCCGGGAGGCGACCGGCCCGAGTTCGAAACCGGGCGCGGTACAGTTCTGCCACCCGGAACCGGCCGGCTCGCGGGAGCTACTGGAGGCACACTTTCGCTGTCCGATCACTTTCGGGGCGGACATTGACGCACTGATCATCCCGGCCGAGCGGCTCGACAAGCCGAACCTGGTCGGCGACGAAAGCATCTGGAAATTCCTGAGCGCCCAGGCCGAGGGAATGCTGCCGGCCGAGTCCGGGGATCGCCAGCTGGACCGGCAGGTCGTGCTGCAGATTGCCGATGTGCTGACCGATGGCATTCCGTCGCTGGCGCAAGTTGCCTCGGATCTCGGCATGAGTGCCCGGACGCTGCAGCGCCGGCTGTCGGACCAGGGGCTGACCTTCCAGGCCCTGGTGGACCAGGCGCGGCGCGAGACGGCCGAGCGCTTTCTCGCCGACACGCGCTATTCCATTGCGGAAGTGGCTTTCCTGACAGGGTTTTCCGAACAGAGCGCCTTCACCCGCGCCTTCAAGCGCTGGGCGGGCAAGACCCCCGGGACCTATCGCGACCTGACCGCCGCCCCCTGACCCCACAAAAAAGGCCGCCCCACAGGACGGCCAACCGAAATATCTGGTGCAGAAGAGGACTCGAACCTCCACTCCCTTGCGAGAACTACGACCTGAACGTAGCGCGTCTACCAATTCCGCCATCTGGGCACGGGGTAGGAAGGCGCCGATGTATAGGCTGATCCGCGAGCCGTCAACGGTAAAACTGTCGTATTTGAACGCGCAACTGCGCCTTGGCGCGCCCGGTCAACGGGATAGGAAAACCCAGGAAAAGCGGCGCTTGGCGCAGCCCTTTTGCCAGCACCCGGGCAGCGTGGCCTGACGCGCTAAATCGCTTGCCTGAAAATGCGCTAGTGCGCTGTATACTATGGGAACATTGTCTGGAGCGGGTAGACGGAATCGAACCGACATACACAGCTTGGAAGGCTGGTGCATTACCATTATGCTATACCCGCCCAGTCAGGGCCTCGCGAAGACACCTTACACCATCTGGTGCGGGTGGTGGAGGGGACAGGATTCGAACCTGTGTACGCTATGCGGGCAGATTTACAGTCTGCTGCCTTTAACCACTCGGCCACCCCTCCACGGGACCCGCGACCACACGCCGTTTGACGCCGTCGCAGCAGCGCTTCACATAGGCGCCGAAGCACCGCCGATCCACACCGGAAGCGGCCTTATAAGGAAACCCGAAATGGCGCGCAACCATTCTAAACCGCGAAAAGCACACGCTGGCGCAGATAATCCACGCCGCGGCCCTGCCCGACCGCCGCGCCGCGCCGGCGCCGGGCGCGATGGCAGCGGCGCAGATGGCGGTCCGCTCTGGATCTGGGGCACGCATGCGGTGGTCGCTGCCCTGGCCAATCCCGCGCGCAAATGTCACGAATTGCTGGCCACCGAAAACGCCGCCCAGCGCCTGCCTGCCACCGGACCCATTGCGCCAGTTCTGGTGACGGCGCGCGACATTGATGCCCGCCTGCCCGAGGGCGCGGTCCATCAGGGCATCGCCGTGAAGGTTGATCCGCTGGAAGCGGGCGCCCTTGAAGACCTGATCGATGCCGGGATCAGCCATATTGCCGTGCTGGATCAGGTATCCGACCCTCACAATCTGGGCGCAGTCTATCGCTCGGCGGCCGCCTTTGGCTTTGGCGGGCTGGTCTTGCAAACGCGCAATGCACCGAATGTGACCGGTGTCGCGGCAAAGGCCGCTGTGGGGGCGATCGAAACCGTTCGCGAGGCGCGCGTGGTCAACATTGCTCGGGCGCTGGAGCAGCTGGGAGAGGCCGGATACCATACGGTGGGCCTTGCTGGCGAAGGCAAACGCCTGATCGCGGATGCGGTCGAAGGGGCACAGAAACTCGCCATTGTCCTTGGCGCCGAGGGCCCGGGCATTCGACCCGCTGTGGCCAAGGCTTGCGCCGAACTCGCACGCATCCCGATTGCCCCGGCAATGGAGAGCCTGAACGTCTCCAACGCAGCCGCGGTCGCCTTTTATGAAAGCAGCCGTAAACGTTTCCCCCTGTCATAAAGCTCTGCTAGGGATTAACCACGCTGTGGGGAAAACTGACGGAGCGCGAACCGCCATGCTGAGACTGCTGTCCATTATCCTTCTGCTCTGTGGCCTCGTGGCCGCGGGCTATGCCGGGTCTGTCCTGATGGACACCTATGCGCCACGCGACGAGATGGTCGAAGCGGCCACACCTCAGGAGATGGCGACCGAGGAGGCCTTCGAAGAGGCTTATGCAGAGACGGCCATGCCGCCCGCGCTGGAAGAGGAACTGGCTGAGCTGGAGCCCCTCCGAAGCGAAGAGATGATGATGGAAGCGCCGGGAGACGCCCCTGCTGCAGGACCCACGCGCAGTCTGGGTGCGGATCTGCCGGGTGGCGATGTGTTCCCGGAATCTGTCGGCTCCTCGCCGGGCTTTGATGCGCCCCCAATGACCAGCCGGTCGGCGAATGTGATGCCTCAGGCCAATGAATCCTTTGTCGAAACGCTGAAAAGCGTGCCGGTGGCGCACGAAACACCAAGTTCTGCCGAATACAAGCGCGCTTTTGATGTGACGCTGGCCATCGACTCCACCGGCGATGACACCGCGGTCGACGCACTGCCCGGCCGCGGCAATGTGATTGAAGGCGAAGCGCTGGTGTCGGATCGTGTTGAAGCGCGTCTCAGCGGCGCGAATTTCGAGATCGTGTCCATGTCGCCGGAAGTTCAGGCATTGTCCCCGCTGACCGAAAATGTTTGGCGCTGGTCGGTGCTGCCGTTAACGGCCGGCAGCCACGACCTCGTCTTCGAGATATATGCCATTGACGAGGACGCCGTCGTGCCGCTGCGCACTTTCCGGGACACGGTGACCGTACAGGTCTCCGGAATCAATCGCGCCATCGCCTTCGCGGACCAGGCCAATCCCCTGTTTGTGTTGCTCGGCGGGCTTGGTTCGGCAATTGCGGGACTGATCGGCGTCATCCGCTTTTTCGGGCGCAGATAGGCGTCCGGCGAGACGATCCGCAGATTTATTTCCAGTCGCCGTCAGCAGGGCTTTGACTTTACGTCAATTTCCGTCTTTTTGGCGGCATGACAACGACAACATCCCCCACGACTCTCGAAACCGCCCAATCCTTCCTGCGGACACAGGCCGCCCGGATTGAAATCGATCCTCTGACCAATTCGGTCTTCGCGCTGGCGCAGACCCTGTTCCGAGACCTCGAAACCGGAAAGGCCAAGCTGGCCGATCTGTCGAAGCTGGCCGACGAGGTGCATCTGGACCTGATTGAAGAGCGCGCGGACCGCTTTCGCACCCAGCATGCAGGCGGCAAGGCGAAGAATGCCTGGGCGAGCCTCACCGACGAATTGGAGACACTGGCCGCCCAAGGATTTGACGTATTCAAGGCGCGCGTCGAACAGGCGACCGGCGGCATCGTGTTCACTGGCCACCCGACCTTTGCCCTGTCGAAAGATCTGCGCACGGCGCTGGCCGACCATGTGGTGAGCGCAACAAAGACCAGCCGCAACATGCTGATGCGCCAGATCCGCGCCGATTCCCGTGCATGGAACCAGCAGATCAGCCTTCAGGGCGAGCATGACGAAGTGCAGGGCGCGATTGCTCACGCGGCGAATGCGCAGCTGGCCTATGCAACCGTGCTGATTTCGTTTTCACGCAAGGCCTTCCCGGATGAATGGCGGTCGCTGAAAATCTTCGTTCCGACGCTCGCCTGCTGGGTCGGGTATGACCTTGATGGCCGCGCCGATATCCACTGGTCCCAATCGCTGACCTTCCGTCTGACGGAAAAGGCGGTCCAGCTCGATCGCTATGCAACGCAGCTGGAATCCATCAGCGGCAGCCAGAAGATCGGCCCCATCGCCAAGCTGACCCAGCGCCTGAAGACCGCGTCGGAAGACACCGCACGCCATGCGGCCTTGTTCGCGGCGGATCTGACCGATCCGGACAATCTGGTGCCGGCGGCAAATGCGCTGACCGAGCATTCCAAGCGAAACGTGCTGGACGCGTCTGAAATCCTCGACGTGCTGGACAGCGTCATTCCCGAAGCCGAAGACAGCCTTGCTGCGGACCTGATGGCGGTCAGGGCGCAGGTCGAAGCGCTGCAGTTGGGCACGGCGCGCATTCACTTGCGGGTGAACGCAGCGCAGGTGCGCACGGTGATCAACCGCGATCTGGGCCTGCAGACTGAAGACCGGGAACTTGGTCGTCTTGCCCTGGCTGAACTGGCGCAAAAGGCCCGCAAGTCCAAACCGGTTCAGGTGAACTTTGCCGACCTGTTCCTGGAACAATCCACGGCGCGACGTCAGTTCATGATGTGCGCACAGATCCTGAAACATATCGATTCCGGCTCGGTCATCCGCTTCCTGATCGCCGAGAGTGAGAATCCGGCCACCGTGATGGGCGCGCTGTACCTTGCGCGGCAATATGGTGTCGATGACAAGCTCGATATCTCTCCGCTATTCGAAACGCCGGAAGCGCTGGAGACCGGCGGCCGCTTCATCGAGCGCTTGCTGGAAGAGCCGGAATTCCTCGCCTATGTGCAACAGCGCGGCTATCTTTCGATCCAGTTGGGTTTCTCCGATGCCGGACGGTTCATCGGACAAGTCGCCGCCGACATGGCCATCGAGCGCATCCACAACCTGATCGCCCGGGCGCTGGCCGCCAAGGGCGTAAATGTCGACCTCCTGATTTTCAACACGCATGGCGAAAGCATGGGCCGCGGCGCATGGCCGGGTACGTTCGAGCAGCGCTTTGATCATCTGCTGACACCATGGACCCGTGGCGGTGCCCGCGCACGGGGCCTGCAGCTCCGTCATGAGGTCAGTTTTCAGGGCGGTGATGGCTTCCTTCACTTCGCCAACCCGGCGCTGGCCGAAACGACGATGGCCGCCTGGTGCAGCCACACGCTGTCTGACCCGGCCGACCGAACCAAGGATCCATTCTATACGCGCACGGACCTTGTCTGGGATTTCTACCGGTCGCTGCGAGCCTGGCAGGAACGCCTGTTCGACAATGCAGACTATGGTCGATTGCTGGGCGCCTTTTCCAGCGGCTTGACGGTAAAGGCGGGCTCGCGACCGAAACGCCGCGCCGCTGGACCAGTCGGCCCGCGCTCCCTGCGGGCGATCTCTCACAATGCGACGCTGCAACAGCTCAGCATGCCAGTGAATGTGGCCGCTGGCATCGGCTCATCCCTGCAGCGCGAAATGGAGCGGCTGGTTGACCTGATTGATGACAGCCCACGCATGAAGGGCCTGATCCTGCTGGCGACCCGCGCGCGGCTTTTGACCAGCCTGCCCGCGCTACGCGCCTATGCCCGCGTTTATGATCCGGGCGTCTGGGTGGCACACTCGAAACTGGCCGACCCTGACAAGGCGAATGCCTATCGCGGGGTTTATTACGCGCTGCGCAATAATGAGACGTCCGTTTCGATGAACCAGATCGCGAACTATTTGTCCGTGGACCTTGGAAAGTTTGACCGTCTTCTGGCCCAACTCAAGACCTCTCCTTCACTGGAAGAACGCCATGAGGGCAGATTGGACCTGCACGTTCTGCATGCCGTGCGCCAAGCGCTGATCATGAAAGCCTTCTCCATTGTCGGCGGCCTGCCCCGCCTGTCGGAGCGTCATGATGCGAGCAGCCGCGACCTGGTCGAAATGGTTGCGGAATTGCGGATCAAGGAAGCGGTGGAATTGCTGCGTGAGATCTTCCCGCACTCCCGCGATCAGGATACGCCGCTGAAAGCCCTGACCGAGGCCGGAAATGATACCAAGAGCCAAGCTGGCTACGGGTATGATCGCATTCACAAGGATATCATTGCGCCGCTGGATGACATCGACCGGATTCTGCACGGGATCAGCCTGTCGGTGACGCATGCCTATGGTGCGTTCGGCTAGGGGTACATTACCGCCTGCGATAGGACTGCACTTCCATGCAGACCAGGCATTTCTTGGCTGTGCTATGACGAATTCGCAAATAGAACAGATTATTCTCGCGATCTATCTGTACACGGAATTGTGACAGAAAGTCCATACCAAGGATCATGACCGGTTCGTCAGCCATGCCCAGATGTTCGAACAGGGCGGGGTCTGATACGATCATGTTGAACCCCGTCATGTCGACGTCATCCAGTTCAAAACGGGAAACGTGGGCAACGTGCATATTGTAGTCGTCGCCGGTTATCCCAAGCAGGCGCTTGGTTTCATCCTCATTGACTTTGGTACCGGCATGGCTCGCAAATTTCGAATTCATGTAAGTAATGGTCGAACCTGTATCTATGAGGGCGAGCCCCCGCCGGCCATTGATCGTAACCTGCACGAAATAGAGTCCGTTGCGAACAACGAGGGGCCGTTTGCAGAGGACTTCTCGCATTCGCCCGGCCGGGCGCCGATCATAGGCCGTCACATGTCCCTGGTCGAAATCGAAATCCACGACGTTGCCCGTCAGTGCACTGATGGGCAGTACATTGCGCACGCCGCTGACGGCGATCTTGCTATCAAGGGCGGCAGGCACCTGGCTCAGGGCAATCGAGCCTGTCCTTAGACTTGGCAAATCGATCAAGGGGAACGTTTCCTTGCCGCCAAGGCCAAGTATCTCGACAAATTGCTCCTGTCCCTCGATCACCCCGACATTGGCCGAGCGCGCTGTGGCCCCGCCAATCATCGGCAAAGTGGCGGCCGTATCGATAAGCGCCGTAGCGGTTGACCCGTTTTCAAATGAGATTTCGGCCATCAACCGGTCTTGGGAATCCATCTCGAACGGGATGATTTGCTGATCATTGGTATTCGACCAGGCTGGCGGTGCAAGAAACAACAAGAGGCCGAGCAACAGGCTGAGCAAAACAGCGTGCTGAACGAGACGAGGCTCGTCGGTCCGGGTTGTTGGCAATCCTCCCATGGATGCATCCTTTTCCCGCATTATGCCACAAGCGGGCGTGCGGACAAAATGCAGGGAAGAATGGCCGTGGGCGCTACAGGTCTCGCCAGTCGGCCTGCAGGCCCAATTCGGAAAAGACCTCGTTCCAGTATTCCTTCAACGCGCCGCGTTGCATGTCGGTATAGCGTCCGCGCGGAATCAACCGAATCTCCAAGTCTACGCCGGATAGGGACCGCCCATAGCGGCGCTCGACCGCCTCAGCCACATCACGCGCGCGCGGCATGTTGGCGGGAAGCGTGCCTCCGCCGCCATAGGCTGAGAACAGATCGGAATTCTGGAGCATATCGGACACGATGACGATCCGGCGGGCGGGCGCGTCGGGTGAGAAGTTCTCCGTCTGGCCGAGCCGTGCCATTGCTTCGAGGATCGGGCTGGAGGGGGCTTCCTTTGGTACGACGAGATCATCGATCACCGCATCCATCGGTGTTTCGAAAAGGGTCGCGTAGCGCTCCTCGATCATCCGGGGATTACGGAAGAGCGGGTTCACCTGCCCGCCCCGGCCCGGATTGCACAGCGAGAATTCGCCGCGTGGATCGAACTGGCCTTCGGCGTCAAGTTCGAACATGGACAGGCGCTCGCCCACTTCGAGCCGGTCGCGCGAGCGGCGGATCAGGTCGGCAATGAGATCGGCCTGGCTTTCGTCATACTCATCCGTCTTGTCGAGAATAATGGCGGTGTGCGGCGGCAACTCGTCGCTCAGCAGACAGAGCGTTTGCTCGTCATAGGGGACGGGCTTGAGGAACTGGAACGCCGCCACGCCGCCGGCGATCAGCAGGGCGATTATCGCGAAATTGATATAGGCCATCCGGCGCTGGCGTTGTCTGCGCCTGCGGCTCATGCGTCATTCTCCGCGCGCGGCATGATTTTTGGTTTCTTGCCGGAAATATGCTCGACAACCTCTTCCGGCACGTCGAATTCATCACGCATGATGTCAGGGTCTGTCTCAAGCAGGCGGCGGAAGGGCGACACCCGCGCATCCATCGCTCTACGGAGCCCCACCTTCTGCTTCGGGCTGAGCTTGCCAAAATCCTTCTCGGCATCCTCGAGCGCGTCTTCATAGCTTTCATAGTAGTCGTCCAGCGCATCCTGAAGGTCTCTTCGAGAGCGCTCGATGCCACGGGCAGCATCGCTGAAACCGGGGAAGGATGCATCCGCCTTGCGCCCCTCAAAGGCAGCGATGGCCGATATGGCAAGGCCAAGGGCAAACAGGACCATGGCATCCAGGGAATGCAAAGCAAACGGCCGACACATGGCATTCGTGGCGGCGCTGCCTATGGACTCGCCCATGGGCGATTGCAGGATGGATTGGCAAATATCTGAATCTATGAAGAACCGTGGGAACGTAGACGTATGTTGATTGAAGGCATCGAAAGCGCCTGGAGTATCTCCAAGTGTGGCCTTGAGATCGAGCAGATTGCGATAGTGCGCAGCTGACAGATTCACCAGCAGCACAATGACGATGCCAAGTGCCACAGCCAGCACGCCAAACCATTTGGTCACATTGCGGGCGTCGAACTCCCAGAATTTCTTGTTTGGATCCAGTCCGATCGAGGCATGGCGCAGGCCCCAGAAACCGATGATGAAATAGCTGGTGGCGACATTGGCGAGCGAGACCGCCGCAGCCTGGAAGATGCCGCCGGAGATGCCGAACTCGCTCTGCTGCGCAAAGAAGTACGCATTGGCCGCGCTTTCAAACAGAATGAGCAATGCGATAACCGACAAGTTCAAAATGCGGACCTGCGGATGGTCGGAGACATAATGAATGCCCCGCCCTGTCGATTTGCCGAATTTCATTTTGGTTTCGGGCGTCGTGCCATTGCGACCGCCGCCAAGCTGGCGAAACCGATAGAAGCTGATTGCGGCGCGCGCGGCATAGTCGGCCTGCAATACCACTTCGTCGTATTCGGGTGACGGGCGGTTCGCGAAATAGGCGATGTCATCCTGTGACAGGTCGTTCGCGTCGTCGGCCATGCAGATCTCCCCGTTTGTTCCCGATTACCCGATAGTTAATGAAATACAAACTGGACCGTTCCGAACAGCCCCAAAAACAGTTGACCTGCATAACCCGACGTCACGGCTGGATTTACGCTTACGTGCGCGTAAACTTGGGAAAATAATAAACCCAAGGGAGAGACCAGATGGCTGAGGCCTATATTATTGACGCCGTGCGCACGCCGCGAGGCATTGGCAAGGTTGGAAAAGGGTCGCTCGCGCACCTGCATCCACAGCATCTGGGCGCAACCGTGCTGAGCGCGATCCGCGACCGCAACAATCTTGATACGGCCACCGTAGATGATGTCATCTGGGGCACATCCAGCCAGCGCGGCGCGCAAGGCGCCGATATGGGTCGTATGGCGGCCCTTGATGCGGGCTTCGACGTGAAAGCCTCCGGCGTTACGCTGGACCGCTTCTGCGGCTCTGGCATTACCACCGTTTCCCTCGCTGCTGCGCAGATCATGTCCGGTATGGAAGACTGCGTAATCGCGGGCGGCTGTGAGATGATGAGCTACACCGCATCGACGGCTGATCCAAAAAATCCACCAATGATGGACGCCGGCAACCTTCACTTGCGCGAGATGCACCCGCAGTCACAGCAAGGCGTCTGCGCAGATGCGATCGCCACGTTGGAAGGCATAGACCGCGAAGCCGTTGACCAGCTGGCCGTGACCTCCCAGCAGCGCGCCAAACGCGCCATGGATGAAGGCCGTTTCGACAAGTCCCTGATCCCTGTCTACAATCGCGACGGCACACTGGCGCTCGACAAGGACGAGTTCCCGCGCCCCAGCACGACGATGGAAAGCCTCTCCGGCCTGAAAACCGTCTTCAACATGTTCATGGAAATCCCGGTCGATGACCAGGGAAACACCTATGGCGCGATGGTCACCAAGAAATACCCACAACTCGAAGGCAAGATGAACCATGTCCATCATGCCGGTAACTCTTCCGGTGTTGTGGACGGCGCAGCCGCAATCCTCGTCACTTCGAAAGAATATGCCGACAAGAACGGCCTGAAGCCACGTGCCCGCATCGTAGCCACGGCAAACATGGGCGACGATCCAACCCTGATGCTGAACGCGCCGGTTCCGGCAGCCAAGAAAGTGCTGGAAAAAGCCGGCCTGACCACAGACGATATCGACGTTTACGAAATCAACGAAGCCTTCTCGGTCGTGGCCGAAAAGTTCATCCGCGATCTCAAGCTGGACCGGGAAAAAGTGAACATCAATGGCGGCGCTATGGCGCTCGGCCACCCGATTGGTGCCACTGGCTCCATCCTGATCGGCACCGCGCTGGACGAGCTCGAACGTTCTGGCGGTCGCTATGGCCTGGTCACCATGTGCGCGGCTGGTGGCATGGCTCCGGCAATCATCATTGAACGGATTTAAACTTCCTCCCAGAAACTTACTCACAATCTGTTCAATCCTCTCCCGGTCCAGGCTTGCCTGGGCCGGGCTTTTTTTCGCGCTTCCACCGATATGTAATTGGTCGGGAACGCTCCCCTCCTCAAGCCGTTGCTTATGAAGAAGCAACCCCATCAGGAGACTCATGCCTTATACAATCCAAGCTGAAACCAATCACCTCACCACCATCGACGCGCAGGGCGAACTGAACCCCGACACCATGCCGGAAGCTGTTGATGAAATCATGGAGCAGACTGACGCGGAGGATCCCGGCAGCCTGCTGGTGCGATTGCAGCATATGGATCTGGGCACGCTCCACAATGTCGCCAGCGACTGGTCACGCAAGGCTGAGTTCTTTGCCCTACAGAAACGCTTTGGCAAGGTCGCTGTTCTCACCGACCAGGCATGGGTACGCCAGTCGGCGAAGATGCAGGCGGTGGCCCTGCCCGACACCGAGTTGAAAGTCTATGAGCTTGCCGATGAAGCCGACGCACGTGTCTGGCTGGAACAGGCAAAGGCCGAAACCGAAATGGCCTAGGTTCAAACCTGACCGGACTGGATCGTCTCGCCGTCTTCCTTTGTGAAGCTGGCAGGCGGGTTGTCCAACAGATCGAATACTTTCTCAGAGGGACGGCACAGCGCCGTCCCTTTTTTGGTAACAACAATTGGTCGGTTCACGAGAATGGGATGTTTCAGCATGGCTTCGAAAAGTATGGAATCATCCACCGCCGGATCCGTCAGACCAAGCTCCTCGGCCGGGCTCTTGGACGTGCGCAAAGCTTCACGCGGTGTCAGTCCCGCTGCGGCCAGCAAACCCGCCAGCAATTCCCGCGTCCAACCGCGCTGAAGGTATTGGACGACATCCGGCTCAACGCCGCTTTGGCGGATAATTTCAAGCACATTGCGAGACGTGCCGCAGTCTGCATTGTGATAGATCGTAATGCTCATGATGAACTCGCTATTCGGGCGGTTGGTCGCTGCTTCTTTAGACTATGCTGACAAAGTGTGACAACATTTCAAAGAGAGCAGATCACGATCACAGGCCCTTCACCCTTCGGCCGGATGTGACCACTTGGCGGGATGTGGGATTCAGGTTTCTTCAGATGGCCCATCTGACGTCCCCGATCCCGGCGAGGCGGGCAAATCGGGTAAGCTCGGCGTTCAGTTTATCGTGGCGAGCCGGGGTCCATTTGACGTTCGGCTCGGGCCAAAAGCCGGTCACGCTCATCCACCCCTTCGCCCGATCTGCCTTGATTTCGATACGCCCCGTGAAACGGTCCCCTTCGAGAAGCGGGTAGACATAGTACCCCCAGCGGCGCTTGGCGGCGGGAACGAACATTTCATTGCGATAGTCAAATCCGAAGAGCCGTTCGAGGCGGTTTCGATCTCGCACCGCCGGATCAAATGGATTGAGGATACGCAGGCGGCTTGTCGGCGCCGGAGCCGTCGCCAAGCGGGTTTCGATGTCGGGAGTTGCATAGGCGAGAACCGTTCGCCGGTTCGAGCACTCGATCTCGACCGGAACCAGATGCTTGGCGCTCATCACCCATGACTTTGCCTCTGCCGAACTCATCGCTTCCCAGAAGCGCTGGATTTCGCCGGTTGTGCCAAAGCTGAGCCGATCGATCGCGTTCTGGCAGAGCCAGTCTATCTGCTCGTGATCCGGCGGCCCATCGCGAAGAGGGGCAGGAAAAACACGATCTGGAAGATTGTAGTATTTGACGAAATTCTGTCGGTAACAGGTGGCGAGGTCTCCCGCATACCACATCTGGTCGAGTGCTCTCTTGTGCGGTGGCCGGGCCCACATTTCGCGACTGGTGGCCTTGGTGTCGAAGGCGTGCGTCGACAAAGCGCCTTCAGCTTCGATCCGGGCGCGGATCTGGGCAATCTGTTCTTGCGCAAGGCCGGACTGGAACCATTCATGCCGGGCCACTTTGGCACCGAGGCGACGAAATTGCCGCTGCCAGTATGGCAGATACGCCATGGGAATGAGCGAGGCATCATGGGTGAAATGTTCAAAGATCTGACGATCTCTACCCAAAAGCGGCCAAAGCATCTCTTCGCGATAGTTCTGGTTTCGGCTCCACAGAATGTGGTGATGGGCACGGGTCACATTGCGAATTGTATCAATCTGCACGAAGCCAAGGGCGTGGAGCATGCCCATCACATCGAGCTTTCCGGTCGGCGTTTCGGCGAGCCCATTGGTCCATAACCAAAGCCGGCGAGCCTCTCGGTTGGAAATGCGAAGCGGCGTCATGTTGCTCATGCGATGGAGCGATCAGTCTCGCGTGAATTCTTGCAAGCTGACGAGGTATGGCATGAGGTCCAACCCCTGAGAGGCGATCCAGGCATCATCATAATAGGTGTCAAGATAGCGCTCGCCCCCATCGCAAATGAGGGTCGCGACGCTGCCCGCTTGTCCGGCGGCGCGCATTTCGCGCAACAAGGTTAGTGCTGCCCATACATTGGTGCCGGTCGATCCGCCACAGCGCCGGCCAAGAATATCCTGCAGCCAGTGGATCGTGGCGATGGACGCCGCATCCGGCACGCGCATCATCCGGTCTATCACGTCTGGCTGGAATGAAGCTTCCACGCGCGGGCGACCAATACCTTCAATACGAGACTTCGTCCCGATACGGATATCCGGGTCGCCCGTTTCATAGTGATCATAAAAGACCGAGTTTTCCGGGTCCGCGACGCAGAGCGACGTCTTCGCGGCGATGTCACAGCGATAGCGGATAAACCGGCCGATCGTGGCCGATGTGCCGCCGGTGCCGGCGCTCATCACCACCCAGTCCGGCAGGGCATGGGCCTCCATGGCCAATTGCGAGAACAGGCTTTCGGCAATGTTGTTGTTGCCGCGCCAATCGGTAACGCGCTCGGCATAGGTGAACTGGTCCATGTAATGGCCCCCCAGTTCTGCTGTAATCCGCTGCGCTTCGGCATAGATGTCGGCTGGCGCGACGGCGCGGGTTTCGCCGCCATAGAACGCGATCTGGTCGATCTTGCTGCGCGAGACGCCCTCTTGCACAACCGCGATGAACCGCAGGCCCAAGAGGCGGGCAAAGTAGGCCTCCGACACGGCGGTGGAGCCGGACGAGCTTTCCACGATCACCGTGTCCGGACCTATCCAGCCATTGCAAAGCGCGAACAGATAGAGCGAGCGCGCAAGCCGGTGCTTCAGACTGCCGGTCGGATGCGTGGACTCGTCCTTCAGGTAAAGCGTCTGGTCCGGAAAGCCGGGCAGGTCCACCTTGATCAGATGCGTGTCGGCAGACCGGTTGAAGTCGGCATTGATGCGCTGCACGGCTTCGCGCACCCAGCGCCGCCTCTCCCAATCGAGATGTGAAATGTCCAAGTCTGCCCCCTGCTCCGGCCGATCTGGTGGCCACCATAGAGGCTTGCCCCGGCAGGGCAATTGCAGCGCGCAGCCATTGTCAGGCTTGCGGTTGTACCGCCTCCAGCACGGCCAGCAAAAGGGCCTCGTCCTCAAGGTCTTCTGCCGCCTCGCAGACCTCGTGCGGACGGCGCTTGTCGCGCGCGAGGTCGAGAATTGCGGGATGGATGTAGGAGGATTTCGCGATGGCCGGCGTATTGCCCAGCGCATCCGCCGCGGCATGGGTAATTGCCTTCACCGTCACGCTCTCGGCGCGGGCCAGCGCATTGACGGCGGCGACGCTGCCTTTCCATGTCCGGAAATCCTTGGCCGTGAAAGAGAGACCCAGCGTTTCCTGGATATACTCATTCACATCCTGCGCGGCCGGCCGGACCTTGCGGGATCGGAACAGGAAAGCGCCTTTCTCTGCCATGAGCCCATCCAGCGTCTTCGCCAGAAGCTTGTCGCGCACGGTGACACGGCGGGGCGTACCGCCCTTGCCCTTATAGGCACAGATGATCTTGCGGCCTTCGATCTGGACATGCGACTTTCGCAGGCTGACCGCGCCATAGGTCTTGCGGCCCGACCGGCCGATGCGCAGCGCGCCCCGGTCCAGCAGGCGGACAATGGCGGCGAGGCGAAGCTCGCGCGGGCAATCCGAATAGGTGAGATCATGGCGCACACGGCGGCGCAGTTCCGGCAAGGCATGGCCGAAGGCGATGAGATCATCGAACTTGGCCGAATTGCGCGCCGCCGACCAGGTCGGGTGGTAGCGGTATTGAAGGCGGCCCGCCTCGTCGCGTCCGGTGGCCTGGATGTGGCCACGCGGATTGGGGCAGATCCAGATGTCCTCCCAGGCGGGCGGCAGAACGAGCGCGCGGCACCGCTCGGCCCGCTTGCCCTTCAGGGTCTGGCCCTTGCCATCCTTGTAGGTGAAGCCTGGGCCGCACCGCCGCCGCGTCCAGCCGGGCTTCGACGGGTCTGACCGCACAAGGCCAATGGCCTCTGCCGTCACGCCTTCGCGGCAGAGCGTCTCCGGGTCTGAACTGAAGGGCATGGCGTGTCTCTCGGGCGATGAATGCCCGGATCAACGATCCATCGGTGGCGAGGGTTCCCGTCCACTGGATTCTCTCCAGCCCGGAAATTTTGTTTGGGCTGACACGATTACCGCCTAAGCTTCTGTCAGGGGAGACTGACATGAAAGACCAAATTCAATTCGCGGCGGCGCTGGCCCTTTTCACACTGGTATCCAGCTGCGCCAGTCTGGACGAGACGATGGCGACGGCACCGGAGCCTACACCTGCATACGACATCGACTATCCGCCAGCGCTTAACGAGCTGAACTTCCAGAGCGACGGAAAGCGCCTGAACGGATTGATGTATGTGGCTGATGGCCCCGGCCCCCATCCCACCGTTCTGTTGCTGCATGGATTTCCCGGCAACGAGAAGAATCTCGATCTCGCCCAGGCCCTGCGGGCGGACGGGTTCAACGTCCTGTTCTTCCACTATCGCGGCGCGTGGGGCAGCGAGGGAACATTCTCGTTCACGTATGTGATCGAAGACGTGGCTGCCGCGACGGATTTCGTTCGCGCCAATGCGGAGACCTATCGGACCGACCCGGACAAGCTGATCCTGATCGGGCATTCCATGGGCGGCTTCGCAGCTCTTGCCGCGGGCGCCAAGGATAAGACCATTGCCTGCACCGCAGGGCTCGCTCCTGCGAATTTCGGCGTCGTGGCGAATGTTCTTGCGGCAGATCCGGACAGGAAAGCGGGCTTCATCGCCTATGGCGATTCCCTGCAGATGCTGGCGGGTACAGATGGCGCAACCCTGGTGAGCGAACTGATCGACAATCGCGAGGCGTTCGACGCCCTTACCTACGCCCCCAGCTTCGCGAACCGTTCGGTGCTGATTGTTGGAGCGGACAAGGATGAAGCCGTCCCGCTGGACGCCATCGTCAGGCCGCTGATAGAAACCTACAAATCAGAGCCGGGTGTCGAGACGACAGGCGTAGTGCTTTCCGGCGATCACTCCTTCTCATGGTCACGAGAGGCCCTGATCGACACGGTTCTTGGCTGGGCAGACGCCTGCCGCTAGTTCGGGCGGTGCTCGTCGGCGTCGCCGCTCCAGAAGCGTTTGATGCGGCCGAGGAAGCCTTCGCTTTCCGGGTGGCAATCCGCGCCGGTGCAGTCGCAGAATTCGCGCAGCAGCTCTTTCTGGCGGGCGGTCATGTTGCGCGGGGTTTCCACGAACATCTCCACGAACAGGTCGCCGGTATGGCCTGACTGCCGCACGGACGGCATGCCCTTGCCGCGTAGACGCAGCTTGCGACCGGTCTGGGCGCCTTCCGGCACCACGACGCGGGCGCGGCCGCCATCAATGGTCGGGATCTCGATTTCGCCGCCAAGTGCAGCCGTCGCCATCGGCACGGGCGCGCGGCAATAGAGGTTCGGGCCGTCGCGTTCGAAGATGTCATGCTCGACGACATCGACGAAGATGTAGAGGTCGCCGCTCGGCCCGCCCTGATCGCCAGGCTCACCTTCGCCGGACAGGCGGATGCGCATACCGCTTTCGACGCCAGCCGGGATTTTCACCTGGAGCTTGCGCTCCTCGCGAACCTGCCCTGCGCCGCCACATTCCTTACAGGGCTTCTTGATGATCTTTCCCTTGCCGGAACACCGCACACAGGTGCGCTCCATCGTGAAGAAGCCTTGCTGGGCGCGCACGCGGCCATGGCCGTCACAGGTCTCGCAGGTTTCCGGCTTGGTGCCGGGCGCTGCGCCGGAGCCGTCACAGCCTGTACATGGCACGGCCTGGGGCACGTGAATGGTTTCTTCCTTGCCGGCCCACGCTTCAGCCAGAGTGATTTCCAGATCATAGCGCAAATCTGCACCGCGCTGTGGCCCGCCACGGCGACGTCCACCGCCAAAGCCACCTGCGCCGAAAACCTGGCTGAACAGGTCAGAGAAGATATCGTCCGGATTGCCGCCCTGGCCGAACGGGTTGCCCCCGCCCCCACCGCCATTTTCAAAGGCGGCATGGCCAAACCGGTCATAGGCACCACGCTTCTGAGCATCGCTCAGGACCGCATAGGCTTCGCCCACTTCCTTGAATTTCTCTTCGGCTTCAGGATTCCCGGCATTCTGGTCCGGATGATACTTCATCGCCAGCTTGCGGTAGGCGGACTTGAGTTGCTTCTCGTCCGCATCCTTGGATACGCCCAAAATCTCGTAATAGTCGCGCTTGCTCATGGAATGGCTATCGTCTTCCAGAATTGTCTCAGATCAGCCGCACATGTGGGGGACGTGACCGGCCGGTGCAAGGGAATGTCACAGGTCGCGCCACGTAATGATCAGGCTCAGCTTGGGCCGGTCTGGCCAGTGGGGAAGGACTGAACGCCCCCTTCGACGAGTTCAGGGCCACCGGGCTGGATCTGCATGACCGCCAAGCCGCGCTCGGACGTGCCGTCAATGCGGAAGCGGAACAGGCCATTTACTCCGAAAAAGCCGTCCGGATCGGTCACGCCGCCATAGGTCAGACTGTCATCTGCGGCGAGGCGAACGGTCAATGCGGCTGCATCATAGGCCAGTGCAGCCAGATCGGTTGGCGCGCGGCCATAGATCCGACGATAGGCTTCGGTGAAGGCGCTCTTGTTGCCGGGGTCTGTGGCAGCATAATAGCCGCCGCGCAGGGTCGGTTCGCGCCAGATGCTGGAATCGTCCCAATAAGAGGTGCCGATCAGCTTCACTTGGCGCATATCGACGCCGTTGTAAGGCAGCAACGGTGCTACCGAGAGCAATTTGACGCCTCGTTCAGGGATCATCACAGCCACGCGGCCGGGACGGTCGGCCAGTTCGGATTTGAGAACGCTGGCGATCTGGCGCGCTTCGGCGCCTGCTCCACTATCCTCGCCATAGAAGGCTGAGGCGGCCATGACGGCGCCAAGCCGGGAGGCTTCAAACCGCATCGCGGCCTCGACCTGACGCCCGTAATCCGAACGTGGGCCAAGGAAAACAAACGTGTCCACGCCGCGCGCGGCCACATATTCCATGACGCGGCGGACTTCCTCGTCCGGCGAGATGGAGGCGAGATAGGCTCCGCCACCAGCCGCAGACCGGTCATTGGAGAAGGCAATGACGGGAATATCTTCCTCGCGCGCCATTTCCCGCACGGTTTTCACGTTTGCGCCAAAGAGCGGGCCAAGGATTACATCTACCTTGTCTTCAAAGGCTTCGTCCGTGCGGGCCTCGGCAACGGAGGTCTTGCCGGCGGTATCCTTTGGGATAATCAGGAAATCCTTGTCGGCATATTCAAACAGGGCAAGTTCGATCCCTGCCAACATGCTTTCCGCCTCGGCGCGGACATTGGCGTTCGGATGAGAAAAGGGCAGCAGCACGGCGGCCCGCTTGATCTCACGTCCCTGCATGAAGGGTGGGGTCAAGCCACGGTCGCCTCGGCCGCGCGTTGCGTCGCCCAAATCTTCCATGTCGCCAATTTCGATTTCTTCGCCCGGTATGTCGCCCAAGTCGCGCGGCACGCCCGTAACAGGCTCCTCGCGGGGCTGTCCGGTGCCAATGGGCACTGGCTGGCGAGCAGGCGCTGTGGCACAGGCGGTGGCCAGAAGCAGCGATGCCAACAGAAGACTTGGCGCGGGAAGCTTCCTGAGCAATGGTTGAAGCAATGTCATCTCCTGATCCTTCTGACTCCGGGGCGATTCCCGCCGCTGGCGACTCTAGGCGCGGTCTCCCCAAGGGGCAACCGGCTGTATCTCTGGATCCGGGCCTGTATGTGGTTTCCACCCCGATCGGTAATCTACGCGACATCACCCTGCGCGCGCTGGACGTGCTGACCGCTGCCGATGAAGTGCTGGCAGAGGACACACGCGTCGCTGGAAAGCTGATGTCTGCCTATGGCCTTAAGGCTCGCCTCAGCCCCTATCATGACCACAATGGGGCGGAACGGAGACCGGGCCTGATACGGGCACTTCAAGGCGGCGCGAAGATCGCGCTGATTTCCGACGCTGGCACGCCGCTTGTTTCCGATCCGGGCTGGAAACTGGCGCACGAGGCGCTGGAGGCTGGCGTAAAGGTCATCCCCATTCCGGGCGCCTCGGCCATGCTGGCGGGATTGGTCGCCAGCGGCCTGCCAAGTGACAAATTCCTTTTCGCAGGCTTCCTGCCGCCAAAATCCGGTGCGCGCAAATCAGCCGCCGAAGCGCTGAAAGCCGTGCCGGGAACGCTGATCTTCTATGAGAGTGGGCCGCGCCTTGCCGATGCGCTTGCAGACCTTGCCTCTGTGCTGGGGGACCGTGACGCGGCGGTGACGCGGGAATTGACCAAGATGTTCGAGGAAACCCGCCGAGGCACGCTTGCTGATTTGGCCACGCATTATGCCGAGTCCGGCCCGCCACGTGGCGAAATTGTATTGCTGGTCGGCCCGCCGGGCGAACATGAAGTCACGCCGGAACGGCTTGATGCGGCCCTGCGCGACGCACTGGATGGCCAGCCGACCAAGGCCGCAGCCAATGCCGTGGCCGAAGCGCTGGGTCTGCCGAAGCGCGACGTTTACCAGCGGGCGCTGCAGCTGAAAGCCGATGGCTGAAGGGCGCGCCCCCAGCGCCAAGCGCACGGCTGCCGAAAAACGTGGCCGCGCGGGCGAGACACTTGCCGCCTTGTACCTCCGCCTCAAGGGCTATCGCATCCTCGCGCAACGCGTGCGCACGCCGGTTGGCGAGATTGATCTGATTGCGGAGAAATCCGGCATAGTTGCTTTTGTCGAAGTAAAGGCACGTCGGCGAGCAAACGCAGCGCTCGGCGCCGTGACACTTCATGCCTGGAATCGAATTTCCCGCGCGGCCGACCATTGGATGGCCAAGCATCCCCGCTATTCAGACCATGGCTGGCGATACGACATCATTGCCATCGCGCCGAGTCGCCTGCCCGTTCATCTGCGCGATGCGTGGCGGCCGGGGCTGGCCTAGGCTTTGGGCTGGGGCTTCGCACGCTTACGATAGACGCGCGTTAGCGGGCTTTTTGCCATCGGAATGAAGCGAGTTTTCTTGCCGACGATGCTTGGGCGGTTGATGCCTATGCGCAGAAGACTGAACACGGCCAAAACGAGATAGACACCCGAGATATACCAGAACAGTGCGGCCGGATGAAATGCGCTCATCACGAGAGCGCCGACCAGAGCGCCGATCACCGATCCAACTCCATAGAGCAGGAGCAGGCCGCCACTCGTGGCGACGGCCTTGCCGAGCGCGGAATGGTCATTGGCATGCGCAGCGCAAATGCCGAAGACGGGTATGATGAAAGCGCCAAACAGGAAGCTGAAGCCAAGCAAGGCGTTTTGGGACAGGCCAGCAAAGCTTGCCAACAATGCCGAAGCCCCTGCGCCGAGCAGCGAGCTGCCCACGATCACGAAACGCCGGTCTACCTTGTCAGAGAGCGAGCCCATGGGGAACTGGAACAAGCCTGCTCCGATGATCGCGGCACTCATGAAGGCTGCGATCATGGCCGAGCCATACCCAATTTCCTGCACATAGACCGGTGCCATGCCCCAGAAAGCGGCATTGGCGAGTCCGGCGGCAGCTGCACCGACGGCGCCGACGGGCGAGACGCGATAAAGCTGAACAATGTCGAGCTTCGCCGTCTCCAGCGGTGCAGGCGAATCCGAGCGCGTCAGCGCCACCGGGACGAGCGCGATGGAGATCAGGATGGAAACCAGAACGAACAGCTGGAAGCCCGAAGGCGGGGCAATCGCGAGCAGGCCGTTGCCGATGGTCACAGCGCCAAGATCGACAATGCGATAGACTGACAGCACTTTGCCGCGGTTCTCGTTCGTCGCGCGCTCATTGATCCAGCTTTCCAGCACCATGGTCAGCCCCGCAAAGCTGAAGCCTGTAATGAAGCGCAACACGGCCCATGGCGTGGCATCGACGAACAGGATATGCGCCAGCGCACTGGACGACGCGATCGAGGCGAGTGCCACAAAGGCCCGGATATGCCCTACGCCCTTGATCATGCCAGGCACGAAGCGGCAACCGAGGATGAAGCCGGCATAATAGGCTGAGGCCAGAAGACCGATGATTGCGGTCGGGAAGCCTTCCAGGTCGCCGCGCACAGACAGGAGCGTGCTCTGCAAGCCATTGCCGGCATAGAGGATGGCAGCAGCAAACAGCAGGGCAGCGATGGCGGAGATAGACTTGAACATTCCAGCCTCCAGGGCGTGCTGGGATTTCAGGGAGGGCGAGCCGTCTTCAGGCTAACCCGATGCAGAAAAGTGTGTTCCGATCGCGCCTGTAGAAACCTCCACTGCTACTGTCAACCAAGCCTGAGCCGCGCATCTGCGCAAGGCGGAATCCCCCGCCTACTCGGTCAAAGTCGGCGCCGCTGCGAAGGGCTCGATTCCGAATGAAGGATATATTTCGCTCGGGAAATAGACCGTGCCATCCTTCACAACCATGGAGATGGTCTTGATCGCTTTCAGGTCCGCTGTTGGGTCACCTGGAACAAGAAAGAAATCGGCCAGCTTGCCGGGCGCGATAGACCCAAGCTCGTCCGACTGTCCCACATATTCGGCCATACCATGGCTGGCCCAGGCGAGGATTTCAGGCGCTGTCATGCCGACCTGCTGATAAAGCTCAAGTTCGCGGTGATAGACGAAGGATCCGCCCATATCCGTTCCCGGAACGAGCAGGATGCCCACCTCATGCATCGCGGTGACCGTTTCGATGATCTTGTCGAAGGCCTGCCAGTAGGCCGCGTCATCCTCGGGAGAGGAAATATCGGCCCATGCTGTCTTGGCCGAACGCTGCACGCCAACCGGCATGTGATCGATATAGTCGACCACACCCGCCCGGAGCTGGCCATTGCGAGACCTGAGCAGAGCTTCATGGATGGCGAGGGTCGGATCAATCGCGGTTTCATGCTCCGCCATGGCATTGATCGTTGCCTGTACCTTTGGATCACTGATCTCCAGGGATGGGAGACGCTTCAACGCGGTCAGGCGCAGCAAGGTGCGCGTGTCTTCACCCTCGTCCAGCACCCAGCCCAGCATGACCTGATTGATATGGGTCATCTCGTCATAGCCTGCAGCAATCATCTGGTCGGCATTGGAGAAGGCCGGCACATGCCCGGCCACTTTCAAGCCGAGGCGGCGCGCTTCTGCAACCATGGCCGGCACCCATTCGCCTTTCATGGAATTGTAGATCTTGATCTGATGGAATTCTCCACCGCCATACTTGCGAACGGCTTCGAGCGCCTCCTCCTCACTCGATACGAGTGTGCCATTGTTGGAGCTGAACGGGCTCTTTCCTTCGATGAACCCGCTGCGGATGATACGCGGACCGGCGAGACGCCCGGACTGTATGTTTTCATTCAGCTCACTGAGCACGTCGTTGTTGTTGCCCATGTCCCGGACGGACGTCACCCCCGCAGCGATGTTGAGCAGCGCGCTATTCTGACCGAGATGCCCGTGCATTTCATAAAGGCCCGCCACCAGCGTGCCGCCATCGCCATCAATCAGCACTTCGCCTTCATGGTGCGTATCCGGGGCGTCGATAGACCGGATCCGATTGCCTTCGAACATGACCGAGACCGAATCCGTCAGGGCCCGTGTCTCCGGATCGAACACGCGGACATCCGCAATGCGGACGGGCGCGTCGTAATTGTGCGCCGTTTCAGCCTGGATATTCTCAAACCGCTTGGCGGAATACTCGACCGACCGGGCGCGCAGCATTTCATCATGCGCTTCCAGACCGTCCCGCAAGATGGCAAAGCGCGGCGAAATAACGCCCACAAACGCATCACTCGAATCCATCAGAATGTAAGTCGGGTTCAACTCGATCCCGGACAGTGCGTAAGCGCTGATCGCCACATCTCCTTCCGGCCCGGCGACGGTCAGGTCCTCCATCTTTTCAAGCTGAAGTGTACCGCCAGGCAAAACACCAACGGATTGATCGGCATCTGCCATCAGTATCCGGGCATAAAGCCACAGGGCGTAAGGGCTGGCATTCTGGGCCACGTAGAGCGTCGCCGAATCAAGCGTGCGGGAATCGCTGCCGGTCGCATCTGTCCACCTCGCCTGAAGGCCATCCTGTGAGAAGGACTCCTCTACCTTGTTCCCAAACGTCGTCGCGCCGGTGATATCCCAGTCCACCGGCAGTCCGGACGAGTCCAGCGTTACCGTCTCGAGAAGGGTCGGGCCGCGACCATTGTTGCGGTACTCAAAGTCCACCTTGGTCACACCGCCGGAATGGTCGACATTCAGGTGGCCGATCTCGGTTCCCGAAACGAACACTTTGAACGCTTCTGTCCCGGTCAAGGCTGGTAACGGCGCGGCGGTGGACACAACTTCTGGCGTGGCCGCGACGACGGGCGCCGTCTCAGCCACCGGCTTCGCACAGCCGACCGCCAGCAGGCCGAGAATTGATGATGCCAATAGTGTTGTCCTGATACCCATGTCGCGCTCCCTTTTGTCCAGTCCTAGCCGGGGAACACCGGGCCCTACAAGGTTCATTCAATGGCGGCGCACGTGCCGCACCCCGTATTTCCCCTGATTGCGGCCTGCGCCGCTGCCCCAGACACTGGCCATCCGCTCGAAACACAGGAGAGCGACATGGACGGAAATTTTCCAGCTCCCGACCTTGTGGAAGGTCAGGCCGACGCCGCCTTCCGCGCCGAGGTGGATGCATTTCTCGACGCTGAACTGACCGAGGAACTGCGCGCAGCCGGTCGGGAAACCACCGGGCTGAAATCGCCGCGCTGGGCCTGCGAGGCTTGGCGCAAGCGGCTAAACGCGCGGGACTGGTTTGCTCCCTCATGGCCTGTTGAATATGGCGGCGCAGGCTGGAGCGCCGAACAACGGCTCTATTTCGAAAATGCCTCAGCGGCCCGCGATGCGCCCATTGTTATGAATTCCGGTGTACGCACGATTGGTCCGCTGATCATTGCCGAAGGCTCAGACGAACAGAAAGCGCACTACCTGCCCGCCATCCTGAATGGCGAGCACGAATGGTGCCAAGGCTTTTCTGAGCCCCAGGCCGGGTCAGACTTGAGCGCGCTTGCCCTGCGTGCGACCCGTGACGGTGACGAATTTGTGTTGAACGGCACCAAGGTCTGGACGAGCTTTGCCCAATACGCCACCCACATGTTCCTGCTGGCACGATCCAGGCCGGGCAGCACGGGCCGTGACGGACTTGTCTTCCTGCTGGTAGAAATGCATCGACCCGGAATCCGTATACGTCCGATCGAGTTCATTAGCGGCGAACAAGAGACAAATGAAGTTTTCTTCGACGATGTCCGCACTCCAGTCGCTGATCGGGTGGGCGAGATCGATGAGGGCTGGCCGGCAGCAAAAGCCTTGATGGCGATTGCCCGCTCCAACAACACAACGACCGGCCTGCTGAGACGGGCATTGCGAGCAGCAGCGCGCGGGGTGGCTGGAAACGCGTCATCACAGCAGTTGCTGGAACTGGCCATGAGAGTTGATGCCTTCGAAGCCCTTGAGGCGCGCGCCGCCGACGGCGAGATACCCATCAGCGCCGCGGCGACATCGTCGATCCTGAAACTGCTCGCGACGGAATTGCATCAGGCCATCACCAAAGTCGGGCTCGACCTGTCACCGAACAGCCAGTTCGCGCAGGCAAAATATCTCTCCACGCGCGCCGCGACGATCTATTCCGGCACGAGCGAAGTGCACCGAAACATTCTGGCCCATGCCATTGGCTGTCCCTAGTCCTCGGCGTCCACTTCCATGATGTCTGCCATTGGGAGGCCGGCCGCAGCTATGCCGACATTGCCACATTCTTCATCGAACACGGACGGCGCACCGGAAACGCCGACGCCACCGATCAACTCGCCGCCTTCCAGGTGGATCGGCAGTCCGCCACGCCAATTGGCCACGTCTCCCGGGCCAATGCCCCACTCTGCGGTCATGGCCGTGGCATAGCCGTATTTGCCAGCTGACTTACCTTTCCACATGGCAATGTCGGACACGCCTGCGGATGCATCATCCATGCGCGCAAAGGCCCGCAAATTGCCGTGTTGGTCATAGACCGCGATCGCCACCGCCTGCCCATTGGCTTCGGCATGATCGATACACGCCGTAACAATCGTGCCAGCGGTTTCGAGCCCCATTGTGGGCTTGGCGTCCTGAGCCTGCGCGACCAGTCCGGCGGCGGCAAACAGTGTGGCCGTAATCAGTGTTCGGCGCATGATGCGTCCCTCCCTTTGTGTGGAAGGCAACGCTAGACGGGGACGGCCGGCTTGGCCAGATGGAATTCAAACGAGCGCATTATCTTTCGATTTGGCGCGCGCCGCAATCCCATCATAGACAAACTCCTCGCCGTCCAGATCTATGAGCGGCATCTCGTCTTTCTCGCGCCAGTAATCCTGCGAGTGTTGCCAGATGTCATGCGCGCCACGTTTGGGCATCAAGTGAAGTGATCGCATCATGTAGCCAGGATTGAAATTGTCCGTATCCATCCAGGGCAGGATATCCATCCTCTTGTCTTCCTCGCGCAATTCGACACGCACTTCCTTTGCACCGATATCATCCATATGCTTCAGCATGCGGCTGATAAAATCCCCCATAATATCTACACGCAACGTCCAGCTGGCGCGGAAATAGCCAAACACCCATGCCATGTTGGGCACGCCGGTGAACATCATTCCGCGATAGGTAACCGTCTGGCTGAAGTCGATGGGCGCTCCATCTTTGGAAAACGGGATGTCTCCCAAGACCGACAGGTTGAAGCCCGTCGCCGTGATGATGATGTCAGCCTCAAGCTCTTCGCCCGATTTCAGCAGGATGCCCTTTTCAGTGAAGTGATCGATATGATCGGTGACGACGCTGGCCTTGCCACTTGCGATGCCCTGGAACAGGTCCCCATCGGGCACAAAGGCGATGCGCTGTTGCCACGGGCGATAGTGTGGCGTGAAGTGCGGATCGATCGGGTAGTGAGGCCCAAGGAATTCGCGCACACCCTTGAGCAACTCGGCTCGCACAAGATCCGGCTGTTCCTCTGCCAGGTTCATGAACTTCGTCTGATCAAACAGGACCCGGCGGCGGATGATCTGGTGGATCCATGCCGGATCAACATTTTGCTCGCGCAGGGCATCCGCCAGCTCATTCACATTGCGGCCGGGCGTGAAATAGGTCGGCGAGCGCTGCAATAGCGTGACATGTTCGCAATCCTCGGCGATGGCAGGCACGATTGTCGCTGCCGTGGCGCCGGAACCGATGCAGATAACTTTCTTGCCTTTGAGATCGACATCTTCTGGCCAGGTCTGGGGGTGGATGATCTGCCCCCGGAAGTCCTCCATGCCGTCCCATTCGGGCGTGTAGCCCTTCTGATGATTGTAGTAGCCTTGGCACATCCAGAGAAAGTTTGCGGTGAAAGTCTGCGTGTCGCCCGTATCTTCGCGCTTGGCGGTTACCGTCCAGAGCTTGTCACGGGATGACCAGTCGGCACCGATGATCCGGTGATTATACCGGATGTGGCGATCCAGACCGTTCTCCTCGATCACTTCGCCCATATACGTCATGATCTCTTGCGCCGCCGCGATGGGCGCACCGGTCCACGGCTTGAAACGGTAGCCGAAGGTATAGAGGTCACTGTCTGAGCGGATACCGGGATAGGTATGCGTGCGCCATGTACCACCGAAGCCGCCCTGGGCTTCAAGCACGCAGAAACTCTTGTCCGGGCTCTGGTGTTGCATGTGCCATGCTGCGCCGACGCCCGAAATCCCTGCGCCAATGATCAGCACGTCAAAATGTTCTGCGGGCGTGGCGGGCAATGTGGGCATGATTTCCTCCGGAGTGCCGGGCCTTTTTGTCTAGCCCTGATCTTGCTGACTTCATTGAACCAGCTTGTTGATCTCATATCACTCAGGAATAGCCCCTATTGTAAGGCGTGACCTCGCGGCAGGGCGCGTGCTGCAGGCGGTGCCTTCACCTCGCCCAATTCCTTCGGCATTTAGCTTGCTGGAAACCCGAATTCAGGTATCTGGAAAACATGGCGAAGACACCACGCAAAACGCCCAAAAAGGCGGCCAAGACGGGCGGATCGCAGGCGATTAAGGTGCCGCGGTCACGCTTTGGCTTTCTCGGCACACGTGCTGGCCGTTACCTGATGCTGTTCATCCTTGTCGTGATGCTGATTGGCGCTGGGTGGGCCTTCTGGAAATGGCGTTCGCTTTATTTTGGCATGCCGAGCCTGCCGCCGGTCGCTGAGCTGTGGGACGCCAAGCGTGAAGCCGCGATCGAATTCGTTGACCGCGATGGCAACACACTGGACGTGCGTGGGCCGCGCTATGGCCGCGCGACTGATATTAACCGCCTGCCCCCGCACGTGCCGCAAGCCTTCATCGCCGCCGAAGACAAGCGCTTCTACGAGCATGATGGGGCAGACGACGCCGCCATCGCACGTGCAGCCTGGTCGAACATGCGCGCCGGGGAGACCGTGTCCGGTGCGTCCACGATCACCCAACAGCTCATCAAGAACCTTGTTCTGGACAGCCGTCAGACCATGTCCCGCAAGGCGCAGGAAATGAAACTGGCGCGCGAACTCGAAAAGAAGCTCGGCAAGGACGAAATTCTCACGCTCTATCTGAACCGGGTCTATTTCGGCGCCGGCCTTTATGGGATCGACGCGGCCTCACGCTATTATTTCGGCAAGCCGCCGGAAGACTTGTCCATACCGGAAGCTGCCATTCTGGCTGCGCTGCCCAAGGCGCCGTCAAAACTGAATTTGCGGGAGAACCTGGAAGGCGCCAAGTCACGCCAGCTCTATGTTCTGGAACAAATGGCCGATCTTGGCTTCATCACGGCCGATGAAGTGACCGACGCCATTGAGACAGACATCACCATCATCGACGCGCCCGCCTATGATCCCCAACTTGGCTATGTGATGGACACGGTTGCCGACCGGGTGAAGCTTATGCTGCCGCGGCCGCCGGGTGATATGGTGGTGACCCTGTCGCTCGATATCGAGATGCAGGACAAGATACGCGCAAAGCTGGACGCGCGCATGGAGAAAGATGGCAAGGACGCAAAAGCGAGCCAGGCCTCTGCCCTCGTTATCGACCGCGATGGTCGCGTTGTGGCGCTGGTCGGCGGGCGCGATTTCACCGAGTCAGAATTCAACCGTGTGACGCAAGCCAAGCGTCAGCCGGGCTCCAGTTTCAAGCCCTTTGTCTATGCCGCGGCGCTGGAGAATGGTTATTCACCCTATGACGTATTCGAGGATGCCCCGCTCGCCATTGGCAAATGGCAACCCGAAAACTATGGCGGCGGCTTCCTGGGGCCCATGACATTGAGCGAGGCCATGGCGCGCTCAACCAATACGATTGCCGCTGAACTGACGCAGGAAGCCAGCGAAGAAAGCGTCATCAATATTGCACGTCGCTTTGGCATCACGACGCCGCTGCAGCCGTTCCCCTCCATTGCGCTGGGCAGCCAGGAAGTTTCATTGTGGGAAATCACCCGCGCATTTGGCACGTTCCAGTCGGGCGGGCTGCGCATGGATCCGTGGCTGATCGAGAAGATCGAAAATTCGCGCGGCGATGTGCTCTACACGCGTCCCGATTATAATCGGGACCGGGTCTATGATCATGAGCTTGCCAAGGAGATGAACGGCATGCTCGCCCGCGTCGTCAATGCCAGGTTCGGAACCGGCCGCCGTGCGCGGTTTGGCAACTGGATGGTCGCCGGCAAGACCGGCACCAGCCAGGACTGGCGCGATGCCTGGTTCATCGGATTCACCAACGCATATGTCGGGGGCGTTTGGGTCGGCAATGATGATGACAGTCCCATGGCAAAGGTTTCCGGGGGCGGTCTGCCAGCCGATCTCTGGTCGGACATCATGGAAATCGCCCATGCGGGTATGCCGCCAGAGCCCCTGCTTGGCGCAGAAGCGGGCATTGAAATGAGCGAAGCCGCCGAAGAACGCGTGACCTTCTATCGCGGGATGGCGCAGGCGTTTGGTACAGCGTCAAGCTCGCGCAGCGGAACCAGCAACGGCGTGCGGATCATCCGCCAATAGATGCGGTATGATGGCCGGGACTTTCCCGCGCCGGACAAACCCATTAAAGACCGCGCATGTTTGATACTGCTGTCTATGAAACCCTGATGCTGGCCCTTGATGACGGGGCCGTAACCTTGCCCGATGAGGGGCCGATCCTGTTCCTGCGCGCAGAGCTGTCGCCGCATCTTGCACGCCTCCCGAAAGAGCGCCTTGTCTGCCAGAACAGTTTCAAGCCGGATCATGAGGCACTGAAGGCTGCCGGGTTTGATGTCCTGCCGCCCGAGACCGAGACCTTCCCGGCCACACAGCTGACCCTGCTCCTGCCACCTCGCCAGAAGGATGAGACACGCGCCCTATTCGCCCGCGCCCTGCGCGATGCGCCGGAGGGCGGCGTGATCCTCGCCTGCCTGCCCAACACGCTCGGCTCCAAGACGATCGAGAAACTGCTGCGCGAGATCGCCGGCGAGACAGAGGCGCATTCAAAGAACAAGTGCCGCGCCTTCTGGACCGTCAAGAACAGCTCACAGATAAATACCGACCTGATGGAAGAGTGGATCGCGCGCGATGCACCACAGGAAATGGAAGCCGGTGTGTGGAGCCGCCCTGGCCTGTTCTCCTGGAACCGGATCGATGCAGGGTCTGAACTGCTTGCAGACAGCGTACCGGAAAACATTCGCGGGCGCGGCGCAGATTTTGGCGCAGGCCAGGGATTCCTGTCCCGCGAGATCCTCCAGCATTGCCGACATGTCGAGCACATGACCCTGCTGGAAGCTGAACATCGCGCCCTGCCCTGTATTGCGCAAACTCTATCCGGCTTTGAAAACTGGGACATGAAATGGGCAGATGCGACGAAAGAAGGTGGCGGCACGCTGTACGATTTCATCGTAATGAACCCACCTTTCCATGTTGGTCGCGCCGATGCCGCATCGCTGGGTCAGGATTTCATACGTTCTGCCGCAAAGGCGCTCCGTGGCAGCGGGCAACTCTGGCTGGTTGCCAATCGTCACCTGCCCTATGAAGAAGTTCTTGGCGAATGTTTCAAGACGTTCGAAATGCTGGAAGACTCAGGCGGCTACAAGATTCTTCGTGCGGAAAAACCAAAGCGGAAGCGATGAAGCCTGATCGTCAGCTTGCAAAGTATTTGGCGAGCCTGGGCTATGGCAGCCGCAAGGAAATGGAGGCCGCGATCCGCGCAGGCCGCCTAACCGGCGCAGGCGATGATCTTCGCTTCGACGACGAACCGCTCGACCCGGCGCCCGGCATGGTGTTGATCATGAACAAGCCAGCGGGCTTTACCTGCTCGCGGGCCGACCAGGGCCGACTGGTCTATGAATTGCTTCCATCACGCTTCCTCCAACGCAGCCCGCCCCTCTCAACGATCGGGCGACTGGATGCAGACACGACAGGACTTTTGCTGTTCACGGATGATGGTAAACTGCTTCACAAACTGATCTCACCAAAATCAGCAACCGAGAAAACCTATGAGGCATCTCTGGCGCGCCCGCTGGAGGGTCATGAGGCAGAGCTGTTTGCCAGCGGCACGCTAATGTTGCGAGGTGAAGAGAAACCTCTATTGCCAGCGCGTCTCGAAGTCACCGGCGAGCGCTCGGCGCGCCTGACCATTACGGAAGGCCGATACCATCAGGTCCGCCGCATGTTTGCTGCCGCAGGCAATCACGTAGAGGCCCTACACCGCGCCAGCTTTGGCGCGCTGGAGCTTGGCGGTCTTCCGGAAGGCGAGTGGCGCGTGCTGGATGAAGACGGCCTTGCACGGCTTGGTGCATGAAAAACCCCGCACGTCCGAAGACGCGCGGGGCAAGTCGCCAGGGTCAGGGGCCTAGTTCTTGGTCAGACCCAGCGACTCGACCGTAGAGATGGTCAGGTAGCCAACCGGCAAATTGTTGGACCGCTGGTAGGATTCCATTGCGGTAAGCGTGGCCGGGCCGAATTCACCATCGACCGGGTTCGAATAGCCCGCATCGGAGAGCGCCTGCTGAACGCTGCGGATCTTGGACGAGGTCGCGTTGGTATCACAGAGGACTTCACGCCACTCCAGAGCGCCACCGCCGCTGACGACGCGCTTGTCGATCGTCTTGTATGTGGCTGGAACAACGAGGGTTTCCTCGCTGGCTGGCGTGACCAGTTTCTCGACAGTCACAGTATTGTAGACAGCCGGCACGATCTCTTCGACCACTTGTGCTTCTTCAACCACGACTTCCTTGGTCACGGTTTCGTAGGTGGCCGGAATGGTGCGGGTTTCCGTACGCTCTGGCGAAAGGAGACGTGTGCGCGTCACAGTTTCATACTCGGCTGGCACTTCGACACGGCACAGCAATTCGCCCGTGGAAACCCCATTGGATGAAGCCGATGCGTCCGTCGCGCGACCGTACAAGCCATTGCCAGGCTTCCAGGTCGTGTAGGCTTCGCGGATGAGAACCTGCTCTGTATAGGTCTCATATTCTGCCGGAACGACGGTCGTTTCGATGCGCTCAGGTGCCACAAGCACCTGCTCGGTGACAGTCTCGTATGTCGCCGGGATAACGCGGATGTTCTTTGTTTCTTCCTTGACCAGAACCTGCTCGGTCACGGTCTCATAAGTTGCAGGAACCAGCTTGATTTCGGTGCTTTCCGGCCGGTCAACAACTTGTTCCGTCTGAACATTGATCTGCTCAGGAATCAAAACCCGCGCATAGCATGTACCCGGATCGGATGCCGGCGGATAATCGCTGGATTCAGCCGCAGATGCGGCGCCCACAAGCGTGGCAACAGCAACGGAGGCGATGAGAGTTTTCTTTGACATGATTTGTCCCCTATTCACACGCATAATTCGTTCTCGAATTAACGCGCACCAAGATAAAGCCGGGGGAACGATTGTTTTGTCATGTGTCCCCCCAACACTTTGTCACCCGTCAGCCTGGCGATTAAGACGCCGGTGCTGAGGCAACGCGGACACAGATGAAAGTTTCGCAATGAACGCTACCTGAACGCCGGACGGATTTACTGCAATCGACTGCATTTCTCGTCCCGCATCGCATACGGAAGGTAGAATTTCGCGGGCGCAGAACGCGCATACCGGAATGAACGGGGCCTTTGGTCAAACTTCACCAGTGAAGTTTTCGTGCGTTGGTTCTGGTCCAGAATCCTGCGGGCCCGTGCACCCAGACACCGCATGCGCCCCCTAGCGCGAACCTGTAGCACACGCTACATCGCGCCTATGGCACAGCCCCCATTGATCACCCTGAACGACCTTCGCCTCACCTTTGGCGGCAAGCCCCTGTTTACGGGGGTTAGCTTTTCCCTATCCAAGGGCGAACGAGTCGCGTTGGTCGGGCGAAATGGTGCCGGCAAGTCGACTTTGATGAAAATCATCTCCGAAAGTGTCGAATCCGACAGCGGAGACGTCTGGCGTCAGCCTGGCATCACCTATGCCATCGTTTCCCAGGAACCGAGTCTGGCCGGATACGAGACGGTTCTGGACTATGTATCGGAAGGCCTAGAGGCCAGCTACATGGCCGAAGCGGAGCTGATGGAATTCGGCGTCGATGGCGCGGCAGACCCAACCACCCTGTCGGGAGGACAACAGCGCCGCGCGGCCCTTGCCAAAGCATTCGCGCGCGAGCCTGATGTCCTGTTGCTGGACGAACCGACCAACCATCTCGATGTGCCCATGATCGAAACGCTGGAGCGTCGCCTCAAAGGTTTCAATGGCGTCGTCTTGTTGGTCAGCCACGACCGACGCTTCCTGGAGAATGTCTCGACCAACACACTCTGGCTGCGTCAGGGCAAGGTACTGAAAAGCCCGGAAGGCTATTCCAAGTTCGACGCATGGGCCGAACAGGTCGAACAGGAAGAGGAACGCCAGCTTCGCCGCATGACGACACAGCTGAAAGATGAGCATCATTGGCTGGCGCGTGGCGTGACCGGGCGCCGCAAGCGCAACCAGGGCCGCCTCGCCCGACTGAAACAGATGCGCGTGCAGCATGCTGAAATGCGTGGCGCGCTACAGGACCGCAAGAATACGGCCGACCTGTCAGTCTCCAGCGGTGACTCAATGAGCAAGAAGGTGATCGAGGCCAAGGGTCTGTCGAAGACCTTCGACACGCCAAACGGCCCGCTCGTGATTGCCGAAGAACTTTCCCTGCGCATCCTGCGCGGCGACCGGATCGGCATCATCGGCCCGAACGGCGCAGGCAAGACAACACTGGTACGCCTGCTGTTGGGTGAAATCGAACCGGATGCGGGCAGTGTACGCCAGTCCAAGACGCTGGAAGTTACCTATCAGGACCAGACGCGCGACACGCTGAACCCGAAGGACACTGTCTGGGAAGCGCTCGCACCGGCGGGCGGTGACTCCATCATGGTGCAGGGCAACCAGCGCCATGTCGCCGCCTATGCCAAGGACTTCCTGTTCAAACCGGAACAGTTGCGTCAGCCCGTCGGCGCTCTCTCAGGCGGTGAGCGCAATCGGCTCGCGCTCGCCATTGGCCTCGCCAAATCATCCAATCTGATGGTGATGGACGAACCGACCAATGATCTCGACATGCAAACACTGGAATTGCTGGAGGACATGCTGCTCTCCTATGACGGCACGCTGATCCTGGTCAGCCACGACAGGGCCTTTCTGGATGCCACGGTGACGAGTTGCCTCTGCCCCGTAGGCGACGGTAAGTGGGTGGTCACCGCAGGCGGTTGGACCGATGCGCAGGATCAGCTGAAGCATTTCCGCCAGCAGGACGAGACCACCCAGAAATCCGAGAAGGCCAAAACTGAAACCGCGCGTCCGAAGCCGCAGAAGAAGCTCTCCTACAAGGACGAGCATCGCCAGAAAGAGATCAACGCGCTGATCCCGAAACTGCAGGCGGAGATCAAGACCCTCGAAGCCAAGATGGGCGACCCGGAGCTGTATACGCGCGACCCGGATGCGTTTGCGAAGGCATCGGCCCGGATAGGCGCTGCGCGGGATGAACTCGACATGATCGAAATGGAATGGCTGGAAATCGAGGAAAAGCGCGAAAGCCTGTCCGGCGCCTGAACAACCTTTCCTTAAGACAGGCTGCCTAGGATTCGCCGACGATTGAGGGAGTCTTTCGAAATGCGCCTTTTCCCAGCCCTTTTGCTCGCCGCCTGTTTCAGCCTGCCTGTCATGGCCGACAGCCTGGAGGCTGAGCCGGCATCGGCTGAAGCGATACAAGCCACTCCCGGCCAGCAGCCTGGCATCTACCGCTTTGGCGCGACCTATGAATTTACAAACACCGCAAACGTCGATGACTGCCAACAGCTCTGCAATACGCGGTCTGCCTGTCTAGCCTGGAGCAACATAGCTGCACTCGATGAAGGCGCTTCGCGCTGTGAGCTTAAACGCGGCGTAGGTAAGGTAGAGCGCAATCCGCTCGCGACCTCCGGCCTGTCTTCCCGGCACGAAGATCGCCACCAGCCTGTGCTTGAAGTTCAGGAAGAATTACAGGGTGGATCGGACTTCGCCTCCCCGCCAAGCGACAAGCCGGAGCCGCTGACGGCACCAGACCCATCCTGAACGGGTATCCCTCCTCTAGGCGCGAATGAAATCTAGCAGGTCTGGATTGATGAGCTCAGAATGCGTTGTGCACATTCCGTGCGGCAAGCCCTCATAGATCTTCAGCACCGAACCCTCGACAAGGTCTGCGGCCTTGCGGGCAGTAAGGTCGAGCGGAACAATCTGGTCATCGTCCCCATGCATGATCAGTGTGGGCACCTTGAGAGCCTTCAGGTCTTCAGTGAAGTCCGTCTCGGAGAAGGCGGCGATACAGTCATAGTGCGCCTTTGCGCTACCCATCATGCCCTGACGCCACCAATTGTGGACCATTGCCTCCACCGTCTCGACATGATCCCGGTTGAATCCGAAAAACGGACCGCTTGGGACATCGAGAAAAAAGCTGGCGCGATTGTCTGACAATTGCCTTCGGAAATCATTGAAGACGCCCATGGGGATGCCATCCGGATTGTCCGCCGTCTTCAGCATCAAGGGTGGGACCGCGCCAATCAGCACGGCTTTGGCAGCCCGGTCCCCGCCATGTTGGGCCACATAACGCGCCACCACCCCGCCGCCTGTCGAATGTCCGACATGAACCACATTTGCCAGGTTCAGCGCTGTAACGAGGTCGTCCGTGTCCGCGGCATAGGTATCCATGTCGTTGCCAGTCCAGGTTTCCTGCGACCGGCCATGACCGCGGCGGTCCGCTGCGATCACCCGATAGCCCTCGGAGAGAAAGAACAGCATCTGATTGTCCCAGTCGTCAGCCGTCAAAGGCCAGCCATGGTGGAACATGATGGGTGGCGCCTCGACCGGGCCCCAATCCCTGTAGAAGATCTCAGTCTCATCTCGCGTCTTGATATACGGCATGCTGATCTCCTTCCGTAATGACGGAAAGATACACCAGAATCGTGACATTTGATACGATGCCGAAACGAGATTTCAGAATATCTTTCGGCGTGCGCCAGCAGAACTAGACTAGACGTTCCTTGGTAGCCGTGAAGCGAATGTCCGGGTTCTTTTCCTGAGCATAGCCCACATCCCAGGCATTCTTCGCCAGATAGACCGGGGCGCCATCCAAATCTGTTCCGCTGGCGGACTTGTTCCTGTCCAGGAAGTCTTCCAGCTTCTTGTCGTCATCTGAACTCATCCAGCGCGCGACATTGTAGGGTGCAGGCTCGAAGACGACTTCGAGATTGTATTCCGCGGCTACCCGCTCCGTCATCACTTCAAACTGAAGCTGACCAACCGCGCCGACAATCATGTCGGAGCCGATCGCCGGCTTGAAGAGTTGGGTTACCCCTTCTTCGGCAAGGCTTTCGAGTGCCTTGCGCAAATGCTTGGCTTTCATCGGATCTTTCACCCGGGCGCGGCGCAGCAGTTCGGGGGCAAAGTTCGGAATGCCTCCAAACTGGATATCTCCGCTCTCAGAGAGGCTATCACCAACACGCAACTGGCCATGGTTCGGCACGCCAATGACATCGCCCGCATAAGCCGTCTCCGCAATCTCGCGGTCTTGGGCCAGGAACATCATTGGATTGTGGATGTTCAGCTGTTTGCCGGCTGTCGTCTTCAAGCGCATGCCGCGCTTGAACTCGCCGGAGCACAGCCGCAAGAAAGCCACCCGGTCACGATGGTTCGGATCCATGTTTGCCTGGATCTTGAAGACGAAGCCGGAGACTGGCTTGTCGCCCGCATGGATCATCACGGGTTCACCTTTTTTCTCGGCCTTCTGATCACGCGGCGCGGGCGCATAGGAATGCAGTGTACGCAGCAATTCCAGAACGCCAAAATGGCGCAGCGCCGAACCGAACACGACCGGCGTCATATGTCCGCCGAGAAAGGCTTCAATGTCGAATTCCGGCAACAGGGTCGTCGCCATTTCCGCGCCTTCGCTAAGCTCGTCAAAAACGCTTTCATCCAGCGCGCCTTTGAGGGTGGCGTCGTCGCCCTGGATGCGCTCGGCTGCGCCAATGCGGGGTGCTTCTCCGGGCTTGCGTTCAAAGACGCAGAATTCCTGCTTCTGGAGGTCCATCATGCCTGAGAAACGCTGGCCACTGGCCGCGGGCCAATAGAGGGGTGCGGTATCCAGCTGCAGCTTGTCCTGGATTTCGTCCAGCAAAGCGATCGGATCCTGTGCTTCGCGGTCCATCTTGTTGATGAAGGTCACGATGGGAATGTCGCGCAGGCGGCACACTTCGAACAGTTTCAGCGTCTGTGGCTCGATGCCCTTTGCGGCATCCAGCACCATCACGGCACAGTCGGCCGCGGTGAGCGTGCGGTAAGTATCTTCCGAGAAGTCTTCGTGGCCTGGCGTATCGAGCAGATTGAATACCAGACCGTCGAACTCGAACGTCATGACCGAGGCAGAGACCGAGATGCCGCGATCCCGCTCGATCTTCATCCAGTCCGACGTCGTGCGGCGAGCCTGCCCACGCGCAGCAACTTCACCGGCTGCGCGGATGGCACCGCCAGCAAGCAGCAGATTCTCCGTCAGCGTCGTCTTACCGGCGTCCGGGTGGGAGATGATGGCAAAGGTGCGCCGGCGGGCGGCTTCCTGTTCATGGGACATGTGATCTGGGCTCTTTCGTGCTGGGCAGAGGCCCTAGCCCATTTGAACCGCCGAATGAAGCACCAGTATCAGGCTGCGTTCGGCCAGATCTCTCGCACGTCGGGGGCTTTTCCCTCGCGATGGTGCCGGTCCCGCAGGGATTCCAGGATGGTTTCTGGCATAATGGTCAGGCGAGGTTCGCCGACAACGTCCCCGAAAATCGGGAAAAGCACAGCATTGGCGCCGGTCTTGGCGATGATCAGGGACCCAAGATCCTGCAGGAGGGAGTCTTCCAGGGGAATGTGCTCTTTCAGATGCTCGCCAACGACCCGGCTGGCGAAATTCAGCGCTTCGCGTGCCCGCATGCCGTAAGGGTCTCCGCAGCCAAGCGACTGCCACCGTTTGGCAAGGTGCATCTCGGGTATTTCGATCTCGGTGATCTGATCATTTATCAGAAACAGCATGACTTGGCGCGCCCCAACTAGAATTCAGGCCGAAGCTGCCCTCTCACGGTTAATAAAGACCTACTGCCGGTTAAAGAGTTCTGTGAATCTGCGGCCTTGGTTGGCGCCTATTCGGGACTGTCCACATGCTCGGTCAGGAAGTGCCTGCCGTCCCGGTCCTCGATCTCGATAGCCCAAAGATCGGGGTCGCGATCCCGCGCCTTGCGCACATGGGTGTCCACAGTCGCTTCCTCGGGCCCGATCCCCTGCACACGCAGGTCAATGAAGATGCGTTCGCCCTCCATATTCATGCTGGGCACATAGACAGCCGCAGTGCCATCCAGACGCGCGACCTTGATCAGAACATCACCACGTTCGGCGTCGCCCTTTTGCAGTACAAATGCTGCTGCGCCCGCAACCTGCGCCCGCCGGACCAGTGCTTCGACCCAGAGCTTCGTGGGCAATCTTTCCATCATCATGGTCCGAAATCCTGTTGCGGGCCGCCTGCCCGGTTGTTGCGGATGGGAAGCTTCATAGACGCGTTCAGGCCAATCCGGAAAGCGGTTAGCTTACTGTGCGGCGTCTTCCATAGGCTGGATGTCGGCCGGGTTGGCGCGTGGCAGGCTCACTTCGACCTTGGTGCCCTTGCCGGGCGCGGAGTCGATCACGACCTGACCGCCATGCAACTGGGCGAAGGAATTCACCACGGCAAGACCCAGCCCGGTGCCCTGACGACCTTTGGAATTGCTGCCTTGAGAGAATGGCTCAAGCACTCGGCGGACATCTTCCGATGACATACCTGCGCCCTTGTCGGTGACGCTCAGCACGGTCGCATTTCCTTCGTCGCGCGCATCCAGCGTGACCGTGCCGCCGGAAGAGGAATACTTGATCGCATTGGAAACGAGGTTCTGCCAGATCTGTCGCACGGCGCGCGCATCAGCTTCCGCCCAGACTTCGCTGGTTGCCTTCAGTTTCAGTTTGACGCCAGCACGTTCAGCCTGGTTGTCGAGCTGTCTCAGGATGGATTGCGCAGACGCCGTCAGGTCAACCGGCTCCGGCTCCAGCCGCTGACGGTCGGCCTCGGCCTTCGCGAGGTCCAGAATATCATCGACCAGCAAGAGCAAGTCCTGTCCGCTCTCATGAATGATTTCCGGATAGTCCTTGTAGGGCTCAGGCATCGGCCCGCGAATGCCGGCCCGCATCATGTCGGCATAGCCAAGAATGGCATTGAGCGGGGTTTTCAGTTCATGGCCAAGGGACGCGAAAAAGGCCGTCCGACCTTTCAGGCGCGCTTCAGCCTCTGCCAGTCTGGCACGTGTATCCAGCGTCATTGCCCGCGCCTCAGTCAGGTCCCGCAGCACCAGCACCGCACCGGCCTCATGGGCTTCCGCGACGAATGCCACCTCGCGCCCATTGCTCAGGGTGACTTCGCCATGCGTGCGGCCATTGGCGGGCTTCAATAGGCTGACTTCCTTTTCGTCCTGCAGCAGGTTCGCGAGCAAGCCGCCTGCCCTCACATTGTCCAGGCCCAACAAGTCGCCGCTGAGCGTTCGGATACGACCAAACTCAGACACATCGAGCAGCAACAGGCCGGACTCTTCCGGCAGGCCCACATCCTGTCGGATAGTCACCATCTCCGTCGTCGTCTCTGCTGGCATTGCAGCTTCTTCCTCGCGAGCCTTCAGGAACGTCCAGGCCAGCAATCCGATCATGACCAGACCTGCAAAAGCCAGCAACATGGCCGGCACCTGATACGCGCTTTCCGGATTGGCGGGCGGCAACAGGCCGAGCCGCACCATGACGGCGGTGGCAAGGAAGGCGAACGCCCCGAAAATGGCAGCTTCGGCCGCCATGCCGGGCTTACCCAGATTCATCGCCGTCAGCGGTGCGATGGCAAACAATATGGTCAAAGGCGACAAGGCCGCACCGGTCGAGGCGATACCGAGCATGGCCAACAGTGTCCAACCGATCACCAGAAATGGCCCGATGAGATCCTCAGCGCGTATTTTGGAATGCAACAGCGCTGCCCCCACCACGCCCGGAAGCGCAGCGAGGCCGAGTCCGGCCAGGAGCGCGTTATCGGCAAGCCCGCCTATTAACGCTGAGATCCCCAGTGCCACTGTCAGGACGAGCCAGACAAGATGGATGAACTGTAATCTCTTTCGCATCAGTTCGGGCAAGTCGTTAACACCCCGGTGAGATTCCTTAGGCATTCTGCCTGTGTCACGCATACTTTGCTGTATTTGTAATGTGTGCAGCAGGCAAGGTGAGGTTCCCCATGGGGGGAAGTTCATGCAACACTGTCGCGTGACGCGTGAGGGAGAAGTAGCACATGAAATCCATCAGAATGATCGGTACTGCAGTGGTTGCCCTTGGCTTGGCCATGGGGGCATCAGCGCAGTCAGGGGATCCGATTTCGGAATCGGCCGCCGTATATGGGACATACCAGTCCGATGTCACGGATGTGAAAGAGAAGCCTTTCGCCTCCGCCAAAGACATCGACCACGCCCTGAACTCTCTGGGCGGGCACAATCCCGACCAATTGTCGAAGGGGTGGATCTCCTATTCCGCCTTGATCGCCTCACAGGACCCTGAATACCGGGCCGCTGTTCGCGACATTGCAAGTTTCTACGGCAACGACGCGCTGCTGACCGGCCTGAAGAATGATGTGCGCTATGCACGCCAGCTCAGTGGCGGCGACAATGCGGTCAGCTCATCGCTCGCCGCAACAGAAGCCGACAGCCAGCGCCTCAGCGCCACGGCGGCCTATGTGAAAGAACAAGCCTACAGCCTGCAAGGCTCCGGCTGGGCGAAAGCCAAGATCGGAAACTCCGGCGCAAAAGCGACACGACTGAACAGCATCCAGACGGTCGGCACGCCCGCCCGCGGCCAGCTGATCTCCGCCTTCTCGGCCTCTGACATAGACAGCATCCTGGCCGGTGCCGGACGTTCCGGCGCGCCATCGCTGTGGGACAATGTCTCCGGTGCAGCTGACGCGATTCGCTTCCCGGCCGCCGTCACCAGCGGCCTTGGCCTGTCCAAGAAAAAGCGTGTGCAGTACGGCAAGGAGCCTGTGGCCGACCAGATCGCCACGCTTGCGGCCTACCGCATCCTCGGCCAGACGGCCGCCTCGTCCAGCCAGGTAAACTCCGCCATGGCTGAGCGCGAAACCCGCGGCTGCCTGAACATGGCAAACCTGAACCTGCAGCAATGTGTTGCTGCAGCGAACCAGCAATATGAAGTTCCGTTCTGCATTGGGGAGCACGCGCTCGCCGACGTCGGACAATGCATTGGCGGCGTCTACCAATAAGCCCCAGCAAACAAGTCTCTCTCTCGCCCCCGGCACCACAATCGGTACCGGGGGTTTCTTTTTTAGAGAAGATGCCCCATCTGGCGGTCATGACCATTGCTGAAACTGCTGATGAAATCCGTGAAGAGTTTTCCTGGCTCGACGATTGGGAAGCGCGCTATGCGCACATCATCGATCTGGGTAAGGCGAACCCCGCGCTAGAGCCGGAAGAGCGCACCGAAGAGACGCGGGTGCGTGGCTGTGCGTCACAGGTCTGGATGGTGACCGATCTTGAGGACGGTCGCATGAAGGTGCGGGCAGAATCCGACGCGATGATCGTATCCGGTCTGATCGCCTTGCTGGTCCGGCTCTATTCCGGCGCGCAGCTGGAAGAAATCAACGGATTTGACGCCAAGACCCTGCTGGACGAGATCGGCGTCAGCGGCGCGCTCACGGCTCAACGCTCGAACGGCCTCGCCTCCATGCTGGAACGTATTCGCCATGATGCTCAGGCCGGGCTGTCGACCACTCGCGAAAGCTCGTAGGCCACGGCCAATCGGGCAAGCGCCTCCTGCGCAACCTGTTTCACATCTTCGGCTTTCATGCGCCACCGCGCCGTCAGCGCTGTGACAGTTGCCCGGTCGATCAGCAAATCCTCCAGCTGTCGCATGGCCAGCACACCCATCTCCGTTTCCAGCTCGGCCAAACGATCCGACGCGCGCTGGTGTGTGGATTTGTCAAAGACCGGGCGTGCGCGAGCGGAAGCCGGTTGGCTGGCGCGAATGAACTCATCCCGGTAGCGCCCCGCCGCCGCACTTTGTCGGATCACTTCCGGCGCATGCGTGTCGGCAACCAACTCAACCATCAATCCATGTCGACAATCCGCGCGCACATTCAGCCAGTCTGACGGCCGGGAGGTTGCACGCGAATCCCACTCAACCATCAGTGTGGGTCCGGCGGCCAACCTGTCCGGAAACGCGACCTGCGCCCGAAGGCACGCGTCGGCCTTCAGCCGCGCGATAATGTGCGGCGACACCCAACCGGCGACCTGTCGCCGTGTGTCCGGGCCGCGATAGGCCAGATATGTCTGCCGCACCGGCGCAACCATGCCACCATGCGTCAGCACCGTCCGCAACCGATACTCGGTCAGGATCCTCCGCATGGCCATTGCCTAGACCGCCATCGCAGCGCTATCGAGCACGACCACGCTCGACAGGCCGACGGCCAATTGCTCGATCCAGACATCGAAATCCGGATCATCGCGGCAATCCTCGATGAGGTTGCAGCCATAGGCGACCGTGGTGCGATCACGGTTGAAGGCGCGGGCCACGCGGCTGAGGCTCATGCCCAGCGCCGTGCGCAACAGATACATGGCAATCTGGCGGCCACGCGCTTCTGCGGGGGAACGGCGTTGGCGGCTGAGGATCGCTTCAGTCTTCAGGCCCAACGCGTACGCTGTCAGTGCAGCGGCGAGATACGCTCTGTCCTCGTCTTTCTGGGGATCGAAATCCTGCATGTCTTTCTCCTGTGATGACAGGCATCAGACTACCCGCTTTCTCGAGGTGTAGGATAACTTTCCTAATTATATAGATGACAAAGCAAGCAAAATCCCCTACAGATAGCGGCGACAGGCCGGTACCTTCATTCTCCCCAGATGCTTTGGGCTTTGGCTTCGGTTTCTTTTACGACTCTATCGACGGCCTCCGCAGTCTTGATCAGGAAAGGCCAGACAAGTTCTCCCGCCACGGCATCAACTTCGCCAAAGGCTATATCGAAGGTGACTTTTGCGTCGTAGCCGAACTCTCCCCCGTGGGGATCAACGGAGCGAAATACAATCTCGTGTTTTTTGCGATCCCAGATGGGGCCGGGAATGTAACGGGGGCGCTTTCGACTCATCGATGCGAGCCCCGGTTCAACGGAGGCGATTGCCCCAACAGGAAGGATGATGCGGTGGTGGCCTTGTCGCCTGATCAGGTTAAGTTTGGCGAGAGCGTCATTGCCTCCGGGGTATGCCTTATGGGACCTGAAGAGGTCCACAATGTCTGGGTGGACCCCCTGGCAGCCACTTCCGATAGAGCTTTCAATCTTCTTGGGGTCTCTGGAGATGGGGTAAGCGATTGCTTCAAGGGGTTTCCCGCTAACACCAGAAAGGACGGCGCAGGCGTATGCAGTGTGGTCAAGGGTCGAGCGGTAAGCGTCAATAGCGTCGTAGACGACGTCGGTCATATCGTCGGATGGGAACTTGACAATTTTGACCTTGTGCAAATCGCATCCCGTTTTTTCATCACGCTCCACCACAGTGGAGCGGTAGTCCGATTTGAAGAATGCGGTCATCATTGTATGAAACTGATGCGATTTTCGAATTGCCTTGCGTAGCTGCCTATTTGGACTTTCAAATTCTTTCATGACTCACTCCAAAGAAGACAAACAGTTCAACGAAACCCTCAAGCGGATGATGGACGCAAAGCCAAAGCCGCATGAGGAGATGAAGAAAGGGCGCGAGCCGAAGCCTAAGCGGGTTGCAGAAGCGCGGCTGACATCGCCTCGTCTGTCACGAGCAAGTTCCTCCACGCCGCTATTGAAATCTCAACAACGATCACCTGATCGTTCTTCGTTAGAATCCGATCAAGATAGTCTCGTAGTTGCGCTGCGGTCCCTCCGCAACGAGCATACCAAACCGTCTCAAGTACTCGCCCCTGCTGGACCGAGACTTTCGACAGATGTTCGTCGACCTGCTTGTGGGTCGGTAGCGGCCCGTTTAGATCATAACTAATCAAAAAGTGCGGCAATTCTACCTCCTGTTCTGAAGGCGATTGACCGCGAGTCCCGAATCCTTATTCTGAAGGGGTGATCACAGCCAATCGCTACTCTACGCGGTTGCACATATAGCCCCCGTCTCTCCTAGACCGAGATTCGGGGGCAACCTATGAGAGCTGATTCTCAATCGAGAGTCGATCCTCAGCGTTCACTTTTGTTCTTGGAGTAGTACCAGCGTTTAAAGCGCCTCACGCGCTGCTTATGCGAAACTGGCTTGGTCAGGCCGCCGATAGGTCAAACGCTTGCCAGCGATCATTTTGAGCAGTTCGTTGTGACGGTCATCATCGGTGAAGCCGAGCTTTGAGCGACGGTTATAACGGAAGTCAAATTCAGTCAGGTAGCGTTGCAGGTGAGCCTCGCCGCAATGCTGGTAGATCCCGCGCATACCGCGCTTGAAGACAGAGAAGTAGTTCTCAATCGTGTTGGAGTGGACGTCTCCGCGCACATACTCGCCGCTGGCATGGTGCACGGTGCGATGCTTGGCAAACTCCTTGCCGGTCTCTGTGTAGAGCTTGGACTCGTCGGTATAGAGCTTCGATTTGCGGGATGCATTCTTGACGAGGATTTCGCGCACGCTGGCCTTGGTTGCGTGCTTCACATGGAAAGAACGGACAGAGCCGCCACGTTCGACAAGGGAGACAACGGCGCGCTTGTTAGCAGGACCACGGCCACGCTTTGAACGCTTGAAGGGTGTGCCATCGGTGCGGGTTTTACGGGGGTTATCGACTTGGCCGTAATAGGTCTCGTCAGCTTCCACAGTCTTGCCCTCGCCACCCAGCGGACCAGAAGAGGAGGTGTCCTCTTTCATGGCTTCGCGGATGCGATGGAACATGAACCACGCGGTCTTGTAGGTAACGCCAATCGTGCGGTGCAGCTGGTGAGCTGACATGCCCTTCTTGGAGGAGGTCAGCAGGTAGGTTGCCAGAAGCCACTTATGAAGCGGAACCTTGGAGCGCTCAAAGACGGTGCCGACCGTGACGGTGAATTGCTTACGGCATCCGTTGCACTGGTACAGGCCCTTGCGCTCCTTGCCTTCCGGGTGCGCGGCAGACGGGCGAGCGCGAGCGCCTTTGATCGGAGTAACGTGCTTATCCCCGACGCATCCGCAATGCGGGCAGACGGCTCCATCGGGCCAGCGCTGGGCTTCAAGATGCTCTCTGGCAGCGTCTTCGCTTTGAAAAATTGGGGAATTTAGATTGGTCATGACTGGCTCCGTTGAGAAAAACCTATGATTTCAACGATGCTTTGTCAAGTATATAATTAGGATAACTTTCCTATTACGACAAGTTGAATGCCCGCAATGTCTGGGGATTGCGGCGCGGGCACAGACAGGTTTTCGAGGGATAGGGCCCCTGAACGCAAACGGCGCAGCCTTGTGGGCCGCGCCGTTTCTGCGTTTTATTGAACCTGGTTCGCTTCGCCTGCCTAGGCGGCGGCACGATCATGGTTGCCGGTGATGCCCTTGCCGGCCGGGTCCGGACGGCCCTTTTTTGGGCGGGCGCGCACCAGTTCATCATGGCAAAGCACTTGAGTCAGCTGACCGTCAGGTCCGGCCAGTGGCAAACGTGTCCAAGCATGCATGCGACCATCTTCCTGTTCTATCATCCCGCCAACAGGCGCGCCGCGCTCCAGCGCTGCAGCGAGGCCGAGGCAATAGGCTTCACCATGGTCGCCCAGGACATCCTCGATCTGGCGGCCACGGGCCTCCATACCGAAAATCTCACGCAGACGGGAACCAGCGATTCGAAACCGCCCGGTGCCGAAGCGATCGAACTCCACAATGGAGATACTGGCGAGCATGGCGCGGAACTGGCCCGGATCCATTGATTCGCGCCGCACGAGACCGTGCGAATCGCGCAAGCCACACCAGTATTCGATCAGCTTCTGCTGCGAATCGGTTACGCCTTTGAAGACATTCTGTTTGGTCATTTCAGTCACCCCCAGGTGATTCGATAGAATCACCTATCGCGCGAGTTGAGTCGCGGATCAAGAGTCCTGGTGATTTTTTCTTAACCATTCCTACCAAATGCTTTCATTTCGATGCCGAAACAAAAGTATTCGGTTTTGAATACTAGTCGCGCTCGGACTTACCGAGCCCCATTTGCTTGGCGAGCATTGAGCGTTGCTTCGAATAACCCGGCGCGACCATTGGATAATCGCCCGGAAGCCCCCACTTCTCGCGGTATTCTTCGGGCGTCATATCGTATTTGGTGCGCAGATGGCGTTTCAGGGATTTGAACTTCAATCCGTCTTCCAGACAGATCAGATACTCCTCGCCAATGGATTTCCGGATAGATACAGCAGGCTTGAGTGGCTCCGAAATTTCGTCGGTCCCCCGCACACCTTCCAGCGATGAATGGACCAGCCGGATGAGTTGCGGCAGCTCTTCGGCTTGCAACGTATTGTTGCTCACATAGGCCGCAACAATTCTCGTTGTCATCTCCAGGAACTCAATCCTGTCGGTCATTGCATGCTCACTATCAGCCATCTCGCATCCCCGTCATTGCGATCAACCAATCGGGATTAGCTTAAGATTGATAATGACTCACGTATAAATCGCAGTAATTACTACACGATCCGGATTTAGCTCGCATACCACCGGTATGTTATATTTCGCCGTAAAGCTGATTATCCGGTCGTTATGAAGGACAGAAGCAGGACAAAACCAAGCAGGATTGCGGTCCAGATCGCCATGCCGCTGGCAAGACCTCCACGGGCCAATTCGCCCCTTGGACTGAATGTATCCTCGATCCGCTCATAGGCCCGGCCGGTCAGCTTGAAGAAGATGGCGGACATGGCCGGCCCCACCTTTTGCCAAACCGTACCGGTCCATGTCGCCATGCCATAGCCTGCCTTGCGGTAGAGCCAGTCGCTGTCGAGCACGACGCCCGGCTTTTCCGGTGGGTACCAGCCAAGGCGCTTCAGCATCACGAAGGCAAAGATGGCCAGCACGAGCAATTGCATCTGGGTCAATATATGATCCAGCGTGAACGGATGATATGCCATCGCCTCTTCGCGATACGGCAGCAGATTGTAGAGCCACTCATAGCCGAAGCCCGGAACAATCGCTGGCACACCCACAGCAATACAGATGAAGGAGGCGAGCCCCATGGCGAGCAGCATATTGAAGGGCGCTTCTTTCACGCGCTTGCCGCTGTCATGGCCGAAGAAGGCGAAATATGGAATCTTGATGCCCGAATGCTCCAGCACACCGGCCGACGCGAACAAAAGCATCAGCCACACGATTGTGTAGCCTTCCTTGCCCACCGCGCTCATGGTCAGCGACTTGGCCGCAAAGCCCGAGAAGAGCGGAAAAGCCGAGATCGACATTGCACCAATGATACAGAAGATCGTCGTCCACGGCATGGACTTGTAGAGCCCGCCCAGTTCAGACGCCTTGGTCGTGCCGGTGCGATAGAGCACCGCGCCCATGCTCATGAACAGCAGGCCCTTGTAGATAATGTGGCAGAAGGCATGCGCCGATGCGCCGTTAAGCGCGAGCGCATTGCCGACCCCTGCGGTGCCGAGGCCGATGGCACAGATCATGAAGCCGACCTGGTTGTTCAGCGAATAGGCCAACACCTTGCGCAGGTCGTTTTCGATAACGGCGAAGAAGACCGGGAACACGGTCATCACGGCGCCGATCCAGATCAACGCGTCATGGCCAGGGAACATCCGCGCGAAAGCGTAGACGGCCAGCTTTGTCGTAAAGGCCGACAGGACAACCGCGCCGACCACCGTGGCCTTCGGATAGGAATCCTGCAGCCAGTTGTGCAGGAAGGGAAAGGCTGCCTTGATGCCCAGCGCAATGAAGACGAGCAGTGCGCCCGGTTCATTCAGGCTGGTGAAGGCCGAGATCGAAAGGTCGCCGCGCGACTGGTACACATAGCCAATGCCAGCCAGCAGCAGGACGCCGGACAGAATCTGGACGCCCAGATACCGCATGGAGGCGAAATAAGCAGCGCGCGTCCCTGCCCTCAGAATCAGGAAGACCGATGTAATGGCCGTCAGTTCCCAGAACACGAACAGGGTCATCATGTCGCCCGAGAAGGTCGCCGCGACGGCGGCCCCTGCATAGGCAATCGACATACCGTCCTGCAGACGGTCGTCTGTGTGCCACGCATAGATCGCGTTCAACAGCGCCGCGAGCAGGAATGCGAGGCCGAAAATGTAGCTGAGATTGTCGACCCGATAGAGAATCATCTCGATACCCAGCGCGTGGCCGGTCAACAGATTCACGTTCCGATCCGCGACCGAAATCAACAGGATGGCAATGATGGGCGCAGCAATGGTCAGTCCCTGACGCACGCGGCGAACAGGCAAGAAAAGGGCGCCAAGGCCGACAGCAATCAGGAGCCAGCCGGGATTCAGCATGGAGAGCAAACCAGTCATCAGTGCTCGTCTCCTTCGTCAGGATAGGTCGGGGCAGCGTCAGGCACGGCCGGTATATCCGGGTCGATATCCGACGGCGGACCGCCCGGATCACCATAATAGGTTTCACTGCGACGCAGCAGTCGGCCCAGCGGCCAGCCCAACAGCACAACGAAAGCAAAAGCGGCAAAGCCCCACAGCGCATAGAATCCGGTCGCTTCGGCCATGTGGACGTATTCGTGCCGATCAACGGCCAGATCGATGACAATCAGGAAGGCCGAGAGCAGGCCGATGCCCCAGAAGATCGCCGTTCCAGCGACTTTTGCCTCGGTCCATCCGAACAGGATCTTGGCCACAGGATGCACCCCATCTTCTGACGGCGTGTGCAGACGGTGCGCCTTCTCTGCGGCGCGCTTCACGAAGCGTCCGCTGGTATCGCGGGTATCATTCGGCGTTTCGTCGCTCATGGCTGACCTCCAGCGAAGGCAGGGGATGACGGGGCTTCAAACGCAGGCGACAGGAAGTCCGCCAACGGCCCGACAAGGAAGAACAAGACCACACAAAGGCCCGCCGTCACGACCGGTGCTGCCACAGTGAAGAATGGCGCGCCGTCCGGTCGCTTGAACGGTTTCGGCTCTGGCGTGCCCGGCGTGGGCATCAGCGCCAGGATCGGGATCGGCAGCAGATACGCAATATTCAATAGCGACGAAATGATCAGGACATAGGGTACAAAGCCTGTGCCCCGGTTGATCGCGCCCTGCATCAGCTCATATTTCGCCCACGCCCCCGCCATCGGCGGGATGCCGATAATCGACAGGGTCGCAATGAAGAAAGCGATGAAGACAATCGGCATCTTCCGGCCAAGGCCCCTCATGTCGGATATGTTCGTCAGCCCGGTGGCGACATAAATGGCACCAGCGCACATGAACAATGTCATCTTGCCAACTGCATGCGCGGCGATCTGCAACGCTCCACCCATGAATCCGGCCTGCGTGGCCAGCATTGCCCCCAGCGTGATGTAGGACAGCTGCGCAATTGTCGAATAGGCCAGACGAGCCTTGAGATTGTCTTTCGTCATCGCGACGAGCGACGCAACGATGATGGTGAAGCACGCTACCCAGAGCACGAATTCGCGGCCCGGCGTCGCGTTCAGCAAGTCCTCACCGAAAATGTAGATCGACACTTTCATCACGGTGAAGACGCCCGCCTTCACAACCGCAACGGCGTGCAACAGGGCGGAAACCGGCGTTGGTGCGACCATCGCATTGGGCAGCCAGAAATGGAACGGCATCAATGCCGCCTTGCCGATGCCGAAAGCAAACAGGATGAGCAAGGCGCTGGCCACGGCCGGATCGAGATTGCGTCCGGCAAGCAGGCCACCCTGAACAAAATCCAGGTTCTGGCCAGCCAGGGCCCAGGTCCACATGACCGCCATCAGGAACAGGCCGATGGATGTGCCTAACAGGGTCAGCAAATAGATGCGCCCGCCGCGCTTGGCCGCCGCATCGCCTTTGTGCGCCACCAGTGGATAGGTCGACAGGGTCAGCACTTCATAAAACACAAACAGCGTGAACAGGTTCGCCGACATGGCGACGCCCATCGCGCCGAATATGGCGATGGCGAAACAGATGTAGAAGCGCGTCTGATTGCGTTCGCGGTTTCCACGCATATAGCCGATGGAATAGAACGAGTTGACGATCCACAGGCCGCTGGCGACCAGTGCGAACAAAGCACCCAGCGGCTCCAGCTTGAAAGCGAAATCGAGGCCCGGCGCAGCCTGCCCCACATAGAGTTCAGGCACCTCGCCGCCTGCCACCTTCATGGCAAGCGCGATGACCACACCGAACAGCGCGGTCGCGCCGACCAGTGTAACGCCTTCACGGACGTTCGAGAACGCTCCCGTCACGGCAATGCCGATCGCAATCAGCAATGGCAGGCACAGGGCGGCCCAGATCAACAGCTCAGAGTTCATCAGAAGGCCTCCAGTCCGAACGCGGCCGCAGCGGCGTCACGCGCCAGTCCGAGCGGCAGTTCGGTCGTGATACCGAAATAGATGTTTGCAAGGGCCAGTATCCAAAGCGGCACAAGCAACAGGATCGGCGCTTCCTTGCGCGATTTGCGCGGATTGATCGGCGGCCGGAAGAAGATCGCCTCCAGAATGCGGCCCATATAGATCACCGCCAGGAAACTGGAGAACACGACAAAAACGACGCCCCACCACATACCTTGGTCGAACAGGGCGTAGCCGAGCTGGAGCTTTGACTGGAAGCCTGCGGTCAGCGGCACACCGATCAATGACAGCCCCGCGATCGCGAAGCCGGTCATTGTCCAGGGCGCTGTGCGTCCCAAGCCGGCGAAATCGCGAATGGTCGTGCCCTGGAATGTCAGGACTACGCCAGCGACTGCCATGAAGAGTGCACCCTTGATCATCGCATGGTTCAGCAAGTGGAACAGGCCCGCACTGACGCCTGCAACTGTGCCAATGGACACGCCGAGGATCATGTAACCGACTTGCGCAACAGAGGAGTAAGCCAGCGTCCGGCGCACATCGGTCTGGAAGACTGCCTGGAAGCTGCAGGTTATCATCGCGGCGAGGCCCAGCGGCATCAGCAAGTAGGTGAAAGTCGCCTGCTCGAATGCGAATTCCGGACGGAACACGGTGAACAAGAACCGGATCAGCGCATAGAGCGCAACCTTCGTCGCCGTAGCCGACAGGAACATGGTCACGAAGCTTGGTGAGTAGGCATAGGCGTTTGGCAGCCATTGATGCAGCGGCCAGACCGCTGCTTTCAGGCCGAGCCCGACAATGATGAACGCAAAGCCCGCCTCAACACTGCGATTGCCCGCCAGCGAAGGCAGCATTTCGGCAATTTGAGCGATGTTCAGCGTACCCGTGGCGGAATAGAGGAAGCCCACACCAATAATGTAGAAGCTGGCGCCGAGCGTACCCATGATGAGGTAGTTGAACGCGGCCGGAAGAGCGCGGCGATCCCGGCCCGCCCCCAGCGCGACCAGCACATAGGTGGAAATCGACGAAATTTCGAGGAAGACGAAGAGGTTGAACGCATCTCCCGTGATCGCAACGCCGCTGAGGCCCGCAAAGCAGACGAGAAAGGCGGAGTAGAACAGCGGGTGCTTGCGCTCAGGGATCTCTGCCTTGACCGTCGGCCATGAAAAGATCGTGGACAGCACACCAATGGCAGCCACCAGCAACAGGATCATGGAATTGAGCGCATCAACCCGAAGCGTGATACCGATGGGCATGGGCCAGTTGCCAACGTCATAGCCGACGACGCCAACCGGAGAAGCCTGCACCTGTCCCACCAGGATCAGAGCGCAGAACAGCGAAAACACTGTGGCCGCAATACTGATCAGCCAGGACAGCCGACCACTTGGCAGGATCGCCAGCAGAGGCGCCAGGAACAACGGCACCATGATCAACAGTGCGGGTGCGTGAAGCAACGCCCAGCGGGGCGCGGTATCCAGAAGCAGGTCGATCATGCCAGTGCCTCTTTTTCAGCTGCTTCCTGTTCGGCTTCCTGAGCGATGGCGGTCTGCATGTCGATCTCGCGCACTTCATCTGCCTCGATTGTGCCATAGGCTTCGCGAATGCGGACGATCAGGGCGAGCCCGACCGACAGGGTCGCGACGCCCACCACAATCGCGGTCAGCATCAGGACGTGCGGCAAGGGGTTGGAATAGGTATGCACCAGATCGGCCACGCGGTCGCCACCAGCAGACGCCGTGAGTACGGCATCGACCGCTGCGTGAGGAACTTCTTCGCCATGACCGCCGCCATGACCCCCAGATGTGTCAGGATCCATCAGGATCGGGGCGGTGCCACCGGCCACAATGCCAAGGGTCACGTAAAACAGGCAGATCGATGTCTGGAACAGGGACAGACCCACCAGCCGCTTGATCAGATTTCCGGACGCAAACGTGATGTACAGGCCGATCATCATCAGCCCGATGACCGCCCAATAGTTTGCGCGCTCTAGAATGAATAGCAGCATCGGCCTACCAGTCCTCGTCGCGGATTTCGGCCACGCGGCCAGCGAAAGCGTAAAAGATGGTCAGCATCGCACCGGACACACCAAACAGAACGCCCAGTTCAATCAGGATAATCCCGACATGCTGGCCATGATGGCCACCCGGCTCCTCGCCGAAAAGCGCTTGATATTCAAGATATTGCCCACCCTGAAGCAGCGCCCAAAAACCAACGCCGGCATATAGCAGCACACCAACCGCCGCGACTGAGCGGGTGAAGGCGGGCGGCACGGCCCGCATGGCCGACGGCACCCCAAAGACAAGCGCGTAGAGAATGATCGCCACGGCCAGGATCACGCCGGCCTGAAAGCCGCCGCCGGGTCCGAAATCACCGTGGAACTGAACGTACAAACCGAACAGAACGATGACCGGAATCAACGTTTTGGTGATCACCCGCAAGATGACGTGATGGTCGCTCTTCATGAGTCCGTCTCCTCATCTTCTGCCTCAGGTGTCTTGCCGGCCTTGGGCAGGGTCTTGTCTTCATTGCGGATTGTCTCCGCCAGCGAGCGCTCGCCGAAGCCGAGTAGGAGCGCAACAGCAATACCAGCCACAAACACAACCGTCGTCTCGCCCAGCGTATCAAACCCGCGATAGCTGCCGAGGACCGGGGTCACGACATTCTCGATGCCGGTGTCATACCAGGCCACCCGCAGATAGGTGAGGCCGACGCCGGTATTGGCGGGTGAGTTCGGATCGCCCACGGCTGGCAAATCGACCGTCGCATAGATCAGCATGATGCCGGTGGCGACGCAGACGAGCAAAGGCCCGAGCTGGCGCAGGGATTTCTCCGGCTTCGCGGTGCGTGATGTGAGCAGCATGGCACCCAGCAGGACCGCGGTGGACATGCCCGCGCCGACGGCTGCCTCAGTGAAGCCGACATCCACCGCATCCACGGCGACATACCAAGCCGCCGAGACCAGCGAATAGATGCCCGACAGCATCACGATGGCGAACAGGCTGCGCAAGCGCGCAATGGCGATCGCCACGACAAACAGGAGGCCGAGCAGGACGATGTTGACCAGCGCCAAGCCGATATCTGGTTCACTCATGGCCATCAGGAATCCTGCCCTTCCTTGTCATGTGTATCGACCGGCCCGATCAGGGGCTGAAGGCCGGCTGTATGCGCCGCATTTGCGGCAGCATGCGACGATGCCGGGCTGGTCAGATAGATGAAGATGAAGATCGCACCCAGTTTGCTGACGACCATCCAGTCGGGCGCCATCATGGCCATGCCGAGCAAAAGTAGCGTCGCGCCAGACGTGTCGGTGATACTGGCCGCATGAAGGCGGGTGTAGAAATCCGGAAAACGCAGCACGCCCACGGTGCCGATCAGGCAAAGCAGCCCGCCTGCCAGGCATAGCGCGGCGCCAAGCGGAAACCGGATGACTTCCCACCCTGCTGCGAGCGTTGCGAGGAAATCAGCCATTGCCACCTCCCTGTCCGCGACGCACCAGTGGAACCTGGAATGACCGGTAGCGGAAGAATTTCAGGATCGCGATCGTCGAAACGAAATTGATCAGTGCGTAGAGAATGGCGATGTCGAGGAATTGTGGGCGCCCCATTACGAAGCCAAGCAGGCCGAGCGCCAGCACGGTCTTGGTGCCGAATGAGTTCACGGCCAGCACGCGATCATACAGCGTAGGACCGGCAATGGCGCGAATCAACAAGAGGAGCATGCCGAACAGAACGGCGATGAGGGCAGCAGCGGTCATGCGGGGCCTCCCTTGCCATCGGCAGCGCGGCGAGACCGGCGGTCCATCTCGGCGAACGCTTCGGGCTGGGCTTCCTGTTCGTAGAGGGCATGCACCAGCATCTTGTCACCTTCAATCTCAACGGTGACGGTGCCCGGGGTCAGCGTGATCGAATTTGCGAAGGTGACTTTTGCGAGATCAGATTCACAGGCGGTCTTAACCTTCACCAGGGCCGGAGCTATGTCCATTTCGGCTTTCAGACAGGCCTTGACCACGGTCCAGTTCGCTTTCGCGATTTCTTTCATCAGCCAGGGGAAGTAGAGCGCAAACCCGACAATGCGCACATACGGCGAGCCTTCACGATCAATGATGTCGAGTCGGTATGCCAGGATCAGGCAGACAGCCACTGACACAGCGCCCAGCGACAGCAATAAAGGTGTGTAATGGCCGGACATGCCCAGCCAGAAGCCGACCAGTGCAACCAGCAACCCCAGAAAGTACGCCACACGCGCCCCTTTCATAGATGACCCAATACAATGAACGCCCTGACCTAAAGGCCTGCGCGCGTCTTGGAAAGTGCTTTTCGGATGGTTTTGTGTCGCTACCTGCCAAAAACGAGTCGCGCGGTACGTTGCGGCGAGGAAAAGCTGGCTTCCTCATTGGCCGGCACATCGTCGATGGCGGACGATAGAGCGTTCGGAGAGAAAGCCGAAGACAGCGACCAGTTCCAGTAGCGCAGCGTGGTCTGCGCCTTGGCGACGGTCATGATTTCATAGATCTCGGCCACGCGGGCAAAATCGGGATCGATCTCTCCCGTTCCGGTTTCCAGGTCACGTTTCAAGCCCGCCCACAGGACGGGGAGAAAGTCGCGCTTGACCCCGGTGCCCTTGCACAGCACCGCGATCCCCTCTCCACCCTTGTCCGTCAGAATCTTTGCCGCCGTCACTGGCTTGAGGCCCGCGAGGTAACCGATTTCCTGCGCGAGTTCGGAATCCAGTCCCTCCAGCGCGGATGCGTTGATCGCGTCCTCGAGACTGTCATAGGGACTCTTGTCGATCGCCGCGCGATTGCGCTGGCGCCGTTCGATCAGCTGAATTGCCTTGCGCGTAACCGGATCGGCCCAATTCTCTTCTGCGGCAAGTTCAAACACGTCGCGGCAGGTGTCGATTACTTCCAGGCGATCGGCGGCATGGCGTTGAAGAATTTTCCTGCGGGTCGTGCTGTCGCTCCACCAGAACATGGCCATGGCTTGAGACGGTTTGGTTTCCAGTCGCTCAACCAGAAGCGCGCAGAGTGATTCGTCCCCGCGCGACCGGGCAACCAGCTTGTCGATCGCCTGTTCGGGCATGATCGCGCCATTATTGGCCAGCATCACCTTCACGACGGGAATTTCGGCGAACTCCGCCAGATATTCACAGACCGAATCGGGCACAAGCTTGCGCTCGGCAATGACTTTTCGGTGTTCCTGGGTCCCGGACATGCAGATTTCCCGCAAGTCGCAGGCATCGAAGCCCTCATTTTCCTCAAGCACATGCTGCGCAACGCGGAATGAGCACTGGCCGAGATAGCGCAAGACACGTTTCGGAGCTTCGCGGTGGTTCGACAGGCGACGGGCGCACATTTCCCGATCGGTTTCTTCGGCGTGAAACAACACTTCCAACAGGATATCGCCCACCATATGGCGGTCCTGGTGGGCCAATCGGGACGCTGGCATGGCAACAAGGTCCAGCAATCGCCGGAACAATGCGTTCCGCGCGCGACCGATCGGTGGCATCTGCAGCGGTTCCAAGGGATCTTCCATACGTGTGGCCGTTTTCGCAATGACGAAAACTGTTGCAGCAAACGGTTAACGGTCTGTGGAGATGGTGCTGAGCGCTAGTTCCGCTCTTGAGAACCGGGGTGCACAACCATCAGCAACAGGCTGGATACCAACATGACGATCGCGAGCATGAACAACATGCCGCCATCGGTGGCTGTGTTCTGCGGATCCAGTGACACTGGCACTTCCCGGCCCAACCAAGGCGACAGATGCATCGCAACTGCCCCGCCGAGCACGCCCGCAGACATGAACGCCCCGAACCGGCGCGTCATCGGCAAGATCAGGAACAGCGCCGCCACCAGTTCCAGCAGGCCTACGACAACACGGCCGGCCGGTTCATAAAGGCTGATGCCTGATTTCGCCGCAATGGTCTGGAATACGATGTTCTCGCCCGGCGGGTCGAAGAACTTCACCATACCTTCTGGCGGATTGGGCAGCGGGTGAATGGTCGCCTGAACGAACATCGCGATCAGGAACAGGGCCAGGGCCCAACTCACAATATGCCGGAACAGACGCATTCTACATACCTTTTACCGGTGGGCCATTAGCGTGAAGCTAACCATACCGCAGCGCTGTGGCAACTGAACTATGCGCGAAGTTCCCGTGACACCAACTCCATCCAGCCTTGCCGCGCGCTGTTTGTGAAATCATGTCCTGCTCTCCTTGGTGCCAGCAAGGATCAGCACTTGTGCGTATGGCGTCCCACCCGTTTCTTGCGCATCGGTCATGGACATCAGTCTTCATGTGTCGCAAGGCCGGGGGCTTTCCTTCTCGGGGCCGTCTTCATACAGTCCCGCCAATTGCTCCGGAGCGCGCATGCCAGACAAGATGGACGACTTCATCGACGAGATGGCCGAAGACGCGGCCGAGGACATCACGTCCCCCGTCAGCGGCGTCAGCGAAGCGATTGGGGCTGGTGCCTCCCTGCTGGCAACGGCAAACCATTGGCGCGCCCGCCAGCTACGCCGTGGCGTGAAAATCGAACTGCCCGCCTATCTGATGGTCCAACTCAGCTGGTTCATGGCCTTTGGCCTCCAGATGGTCCTGTTCCCCTATCTGATCACGGGCAAGGAACACCTGCACATGGATGGCCTGGCCCTTGGCCTCGCCAATATGGCGCTGTCGGCGCCGTCAGTCATCTTCCTGCTGATCGGCGGCGTGGTGGCCGAGCGCGCAGATGGCAAACGTCTGCTCATTATTCTGCACCTGCTGGCCGCTACACCTGCCTTGTTCCTCGCATTGGCTGTTGCGCGTGGCGAACTCTCCTATCCCGCAATGATCATCTACGGCCTGACCATCGGCACCGTCGGCGCCTTCATGATGCCCGCGCGCGATTCCATCGTGAATGAGGTCGTGGAGCGGCGCATGCGGGTCGGCTCCGGGGTCACGCTCCAACTCGGCGTTACCCTGGCGACAATGGCGCAATTCCTCGCACAGATCGGCGGACTCATCGTGGGCGGCTATGCTGACAAGCGTACACTGATGCCCGACTGGCTCGGCGGGTTTGGCATCGGCCCGATTCCGGCAGAACAGCTGCTCGCCATTCAAGGCATCATCCTGGCGCTTGGCGCAGGCTTCGCCCTCTGGCTGGGCCGGGGCCGCCAGATCGCGACCAGCGGCAAGGGCATCAAATCCGCTCTGGGCGATATCGCCGAGGGCTTCCATGCCGTGCGCTCAGACGGAAAGCTGTGGGCGATGACTGCGCTGATGTTCGGCGTCGGGATCTTCGTGATCGGTGCCTTCCTGGTCGTGCTGCCGATCGTGAACCGCGACGTCTACGGCTTCGGCTCGGATGGCATCCGGGACATGTTCGTCACTTTCTGGATGGGCGCGTTTGTTTCGTCCGTCGTGCTATCGATCTTCAAGCGCATCAAGCGTCAGGGCCGCCTGTTGCTGATCGCGCAATTCCTCGCCTCAGTCAGCATCCTCGCCATGATGTGGCAGGTGCCGCACTATGTCTTCCTCGGCATCGTCTTCATCTGGGGACTCGCCGCCGGCATCTCCATCGCGATGAGCCGCTCGATCGTGCAAGACGCCGCGCCAAAGGAAAAGCTCGCCCGCGTCCTGTCTATCTATCAGCTCGGCTTCATGGCCGGTGCGCCGTTCGGTGCCGCCATCATGGGCGCACTGGTCGACCTGTTCGGCCCCCAGAAGATCGCTATCGTCCCGGCAGGCGGCATGATCGCGCTGATCATCTGGATGGTCTTTTTCACGCCCGTCTGGAACATGAAGGGCTCCGCCTGGCTGGAGCATCAGGAGCGAAGCTGACGGCTTTGTGTAGATGACACGGGGGCCAAACGCTTCTATCGAAACCTTCATGACTTCCCGCCCGCGCGCCACTATTCACCTGTCGAACATTGCCGCCAATTGGCAGGCCATTGACCGGTTGAATCCGACCGCCACCACGGCCGCCGTGGTCAAGGCAGATGGCTATGGGCTTGGCGCGGCTAAAGTGTCCCAGACGCTGGCCACGGCAGGCTGCAGCACATTCTTTGTCGCCCATCTCGAAGAAGGCACGGCCCTGCGCAAAGCGCTGGGCTTTGGTCCGCGCATCTTTGTCTTGAACGGACCGACCGGCAGCCATCTTCGAACCTATCGCGAGGCAGACCTGACGCCGGTCTTGTCCAGCGAGGAACAGGTCGAACTCTGGGCCCGCACGCCGCGCGGGGCCTGCGCGCTGCATTTTGATACCGGCATGAACCGGCTCGGCCTTGCCTCCAGTGTGCTGACGCATAGGCGCGACGAGCTGCACAAGCTGCAACCTGTCCTGGTGATGAGCCATCTGGCCTGCGGCGACACGCCGGACCATGCACTCAATCGGGTCCAGCTGGACCGGTTCACAGAGATCGCCTCCGCCTTCCCCGACACGCCTGCCAGCCTGGCCAATTCCGCTGGTTGTTATCTGGGGCCGAACTACGCTTTTGACCTGACCCGTCCGGGCATCGCGCTCTATGGCGGCTCGACCTCGCCCGACACGGTAGGTCTGCAGCCTGTCGTGACGCTCGACGCGCGCATTCTCAGTGTCTTTCATGCCAAGGCGGGCGAAACCGTGGGCTATGGGGCAACCCATACGCTGGATGGCAACACAGCGCTGGCCACGGTTGCGCTGGGCTATGCCGACGGCATTCCGCGATCCGGCAGCGACACGCTGATTGCCTATCTTGATGGCACGCCTTGCCCCGTGCTCGGTCGCATTTCCATGGACCTCATCACAATTGATGTCTCAAAAGCACAGGGCGTCGCTAAATCCGGGGCGCGCGTTGAATTCCTCGGCGCGCATGCCAAACTTGAAGACCAAGCGGCCCGCGCTGGCACGCTTGGGTATGAATTACTTACAGGACTCAGCAATCGTGTCGAACGTGTCTACCCGTAAGCGCGGGGTTCCCAATCCCCTTCAATGGATCGGCGCTGCCGTGCTTGGCTTCTTCGCGGAGATTGGCCGACTGACGGTATTTTCTGCTCGCGTGAAATTCGCCGCGTTCACGCCGCGCTGGTATGTCGGCCAGATCTGGCGGCAGATCATCAATATTGGCTTCTACTCCCTGCCTGTAGTGGGGCTGTCAGCGGTCTTCATCGGGGCGGCACTGGCGCTCAACATCTATGAGGGCGGAAGCCGATACGGCGCGGAGCAATTCGTGCCAAACATTGTTGTGCTTGGTATCACGCGGGAGCTGGGCGTCACGATCACCGGCCTGATGCTGGCCGGACGGGTTTCCGCTGGCATCTCCGCCGAAATCGGTGCCATGCGGGTGACCGAACAGATCGACGCGCTGGAGACGCTTTCTGCGTCACCCTATCGTTATCTATACGCGCCGCGCTTCCTTGCCGCGATCGTGTCATTGCCCCTTCTGGTATTGGTGGCTGACACGATTGGCGTGATGGGGGGCTGGCTGGTCAGCGTCTATGGCCTTGATTTCGACTCCACGACCTATCTGCGCAACACGCTGGAATTCATGACGACTGAAGACGTGCTTGTCGGCGTCATCAAGGCGGTCGTGTTCGGCGCGGTAATTGCCATCATGGGCTGTTACCAGGGTGATCGCTCCGAAGCCGGCGCGACCGGCGTCGGCCGGGCGGCAACGCTCTCCATGGTTGGCGCGGCCGTTTTGGTCCTCGCCGCCAACTACCTCCTGTCCACCTTGTTCGTGGAGATTGGCCTGTGAGCACGCCCATCCTGAAACTTGAAAACGTCAAGAAGTCCTTCGGCTCCAAGGAAGTGCTCAAGGGCGTCGACCTGGAAGTGCAGAAGGGCGAGAGCCTCGTCGTGCTGGGCGGCTCGGGCTCGGGCAAGTCGGTGATGCTGAAAAATGCGCTCGGCCTGATGACGCCGACCGACGGCACGATCTGGTTTGATGGGCAGGACGTGACCAACGCAACCGGCAGGACGCGCGAGAAGATGCGCGCCCGCATCGGCATGCTGTTCCAATCTGGCGCGCTGTTCGACTCGCTGACAGTCTGGGAGAATGTCGGCTTCCGCCTGCTGCAGGTCGACAAGTTGCGGCGCAAGGACGCGCGCGAACTCGCCATCGAGACGCTGAAAAAGGTTCGTCTTGGCTCAGACGTTGCCGACCTCTACCCGGCTGAAATTTCCGGCGGCATGCAGAAGCGCGTCTCGCTCGCCCGCTCTATCATCTCCAAGCCGGACCTGATCTTCTTCGATGAGCCCACCACCGGCCTCGACCCGATCACCGCCGATGCGATCAACGACCTCATCCTCGAACAGGTGCGCGGCCTCGGCGCAGCCGCCGTCTCGATCACGCATGACATGGCCTCGGCGCGCAAGATCGCGGATAACATCGCCATGCTCTATGAGGGCAAGATCATATGGCACGGCCCGGCTGACATCATCGACAATAGCGGCAGCGAATATGTCGACCAGTTCGTCCACGGACGCGCCGAAGGCCCGATCCAGCCGGCGATTTAGATTCTTTTCTGCCACTTGACCCCAGACTGATCTTCAGGCGCAGTCTCCGCCGGGAACACGGGGAGACGCGCCATGATGGATTTCATCAAATATATTTCGGTGGCCTTCACGGCGCTATCGCTCGCCTTTACGGGCTGGCTGCAATACGAGAAATTTCGCCTCGACGGGGAATGGCACATCGACACCTGCACCGAAGAGGCCGACTTCACACGTTATGAGGGTTTGCACCTGGCTTGGCGGGTTTTCCTGTCAGATGATCCCCTGTCGGCTCCGGTGGTGGGCGATGGCGAGAAGATCCAGGAAGCCTTCAAACCGATCCCTGCCACCGCGCGCTTCCCGGTCCGTCTGGTCGGCACGAAAGAGATCAACTCGGTCACTTTGACGGGTCGGTTTGAAGGCTCCCGCCGTGCGTCTACCGGGCGGTTCGAATTTGCGCCCAGCCTCTCCAAACGTCTCTTCTCGGGCTACATCCCATTCTACCAGCGCAATGTCGACGTGTTGGATGGACGCTTTGCCTTCACCGCGGGCAACGCCCGGGGACCGGCCCGCGCCGTGCGTCTGACAGACGGGAAAATGCCGGAAGGGCTTGCCGCTTTCACCTGTGGCGACAGCGCGGCGACCGAGACGTCTCCTCCCGAAACGGACACCCCTGATGCGTCTCCCCCGGCACAGCTCTGAGACGCGACGCCTAGAGTCGTCCAGCCTTCCGAAGTATCTCAAGGGCTGGCTCAAGCTGGGGCTGATAGCGTTTCCAACGGTCCACAGATGATCGATACATGGGCTGGCGCACCTGGGCGACGCTGGCGGTGGCCACGGGCGCGGTGTTTTCCTGAAAGTCCAGACATGCCTGCTCGAAGTCGAGACCGCAAAATTCCAGAAGCCGCCGGGTTTCCGCCTCCGGTTCCTCCACCAGGGTCTCATAGTCAACCAGAGTGAACCGCGAGGACGGGAGCGCGCCCGTGTAAGTCTCAACAAGACCATGAAAGCGCGCCACATAATCCGCCAGGTCTTCAAGACTGTGCGCGCAACGATAGTGCAATGCCGACAGGGCGAACAGCTGGCGATAGATGCTCAACACACTATCGGCAGGCTGTCGCCGCAAACAGATCACGCGCGCATTCGGCAAGGCGGCAAGTATGGCCGGAACAAGTAAGGCATTGATCGGCATCTTGTCGGTGAAGCGCTGCGCGCCGTTCAGTATTCCCTGCACACTTTCGATATAGTTTTGTCCGACCGCCAACAGGTCGGTTCCGGCCGCCCCCTTGATCGTACCAGCGTCCAGCATGTCCGCGCTGTCATTGCCGACTGCGCGCTTCAGGAAAGCTCCGAACTCCGGGCGTTCTCCCGCAGACACGATGCCGGAGTGGCTGGAAATGATACGGTCGACAAGTGTGGTGCCGGTACGCGGCAGGCCGACAATGAAAATCGGGCCGCCAGTTTGAACCTCACTGTTCACGCCGAGCGTATGGCACAGCGCTTCGGCGGCTTCGAAACTGGCCTGATTCTGCATTCGCTGACTGGGAATATTCTGACGCACCAGGGCCTTGCCCTTGTCCAGCCAGTCCATGGCTCCTGCCGGGTCGGCCAGGTCCTCATGCACTTTTGCAATGGCATGGGCGAGTTGAAGCCCGCCTTCAATGTCTCGCGGGTGCCGCTGCAGCCAAGCGGCCTCAAGCTCCGCGACTGCGTTCTGCTCTGGGCTGTGTTTCGTTATCAGCGCGAGATAGGCGCGCGCCGGAATATACTGAGGCGCAAATTGGAGGCAGGTTCGGTACGCTTTCCTTGCCCCCTCAAAATCACCAATGAATTGCAGGGACGAACCAAGATTGAAGAAGACGATCGGATCATTCGAAGAGGCGGTCGCGGCCTGCCTGTGAAAGGCGACCGCTTCCTCATGCCGATCCAGTGCGCTCAACGTGGCGCCGATAGATGCCAGCGTGAAACCGTCCGATGGCTGTAGTTTTATGGCGGCTTCAATATGTATGAGCGCCTGCTTCGGCAAAGTCAGCTTGGCGTAGCATCGCGCGGCCTGAACGTGCGCTCCCGGCTCGGGATGGCCTTTCTCAAGCGCGCGTTCGAACAGCTTCAGGGCGCGCTCGAACTGGTTGTGTTCATAATTGATGATACCAAGCACAAAAAAAGCATCGGCGCAGTCCGGGTCCTGCTCCAGCGCGTTCCGGCAATATGCATGGGCCTCCCGGTAACGCTTCTCTCCCAGCAATTGCCGCGCAGGCTGCAGCGGCACGAACGGTCGGCCTGAACTGCGGCCGTCGTTTCCGGGATTTTGATTATCAGTCGACATGCGGCCGATGTTTGCCGCCCCCGGCGTGCGAACACAAGAGACTGCGAACCTGACCGTCTGCAGCAATGCAACCGGCATCCCGCGCCCTCACTTTTGCAGCCCGGACCGAAAGCGAACCCTTTCCCCTGCCCGCAAACCCTCATATCTCTCTGACCATGGCCAAGACCGCAACGACTGCCTTTGTGTGCCAATCCTGTGGCGAAGTTCATTCCAAGTGGAGTGGCAAATGCGCGGGCTGTGGCGAATGGAATACGCTGGTCGAGGAGACGGTCGGCGGCACGCCGGGCGGTCTCGCTGCGCCCAAGGCCGGCACGAAGCGCTCCAGCAAGACAGAATTCGTCGCTCTGAACACCGAGACCGAAACGCCTGCCCGCATCGTCATGGGTGTGGAAGAACTGGACCGCGTCTTCGGCGGCGGCATCGTGCCATCATCCGCCACGCTGATCGGCGGCGACCCCGGTATCGGCAAATCGACCCTGCTGCTGCAGGTCGCCGCGCGACTCGCCCGCAATGGCGTGAAAACGGTCTATGTATCTGGCGAGGAAGCTGCCGCGCAAATCCAGGAGCGCGCCAAGCGACTGAAGGTTGCCGAAAGCCCGGTCGACCTCGCCACCGAAACCGACCTTCGAAAGATCCTTTCGGCGCTGAAAACGGCCAAACCTGATTTCGTGGTGATCGATTCCATCCAGACCATGTGGTCTGACAGTCTTGAGGCCGCGCCCGGCTCAGTCAGCCAGGTCCGGGCCTGCTCGCAGGAACTGACTCGCTGGGCCAAGAAATCCGGCGCCGCGCTGGTGCTCGTCGGGCACGTCACCAAGGAGGGCAATATTGCCGGTCCGCGCGTGGTCGAGCACATGGTCGATGCCGTCTTCTATTTCGAGGGTGAGCGCGGACACCAGTTTCGCATCCTGCGCGCCGTGAAGAATCGCTTCGGCCCGACTGACGAGATCGGCATCTTCGAAATGCACCAATACGGCCTCGCCCCGGCCAAGGAACCGTCTGCCCTGTTCCTGTCAGCCGATGGCGATGGCGAAGGCGGGGCAGCGGTCTATGCGGCGATGGAAGGCTCACGTCCTGTGCTCGCCGAAGTGCAGGCATTGGTGGCCAAAAGCGCCTATGGCACGCCCCGGCGCAGCGTCGTCGGCTGGGATAGCGGGCGTCTTGCCATGCTGCTCGCCGTGCTGGAAGCGCGCTGCGGGATCAGCCTGTCGGGCATGGATGTCTATCTCTCGGTCGCAGGCGGCTATCGCATTGGCGAGCCAGCCGGAGACCTTGGCGCGGCGGCGGCGCTGCTGACCTCCCTTGCCGACACGCCTGTGCCCGAGCGGACCGTGTTCTTCGGCGAAGTGGCCCTGTCGGGCGCAGTGCGCCCGGTGGCCCGCATGGAGCAACGTCTCAAGGAAGCCGTCCGGCTTGGCTTCACCCATGCCTATGTGCCCGAAGGCAGTCCGACTTCAGTGGATGGCTTGACGATCACCCCAATTAAACGGCTTATCGATCTCGCCCACCTTCTCGCTCCGGACGCCCAAAATGCTTGAGTCCATTACAGCTTTCGACGCTATCGCGGTTGCAGTCATTGTGATCTCCGCGATCATGGCATTTGCCAGAGGCTTCCTGCGCGAGATCGCGACACTCGGATCATTCATCGCCGCCCTGGCCGCCGCCTTCTATGCCCGCCGCTTCTTTGCAGACGGCGTGCGCACGCTGGTGCCGGAAGGCGTCGACCCGTTGCTGGGCGATCTTGCCCTGGTCGTTGTCGCATTCATCATTGTTTATGTTCTGGTCGCATGGTTTGGCCAGCGCCTGTCCAAGAACATCCAGGGCGCCGACGGCATTGGCATGTTCGACCATTTCGCCGGTCTGTTTTTTGGCATTGCGCGCGGTGCCATCGCCCTCGTTTTCTTTGCCGTGCTCCTCAATCTGGCGCTTGATGAGAGCCGGATCCCGGACTTCATCCGGAATTCGATGACGTACCCACCACTCGCCGAGATGGCGAACTATGTGAACGACAATGCGTCGAAAGTCGGAAAAGATGTGCAAGCCGCCCTTCCCTCAGAGGGCAAAACAGGGCAATAGGCCCTTGTCGCAATACCGTCACTCAGGAGGTGCGTCTCAAATGGTCCTTTTCGATCATGATGACGACAAGCCCCGCGAGGAATGTGGCGTCTTCGGTGTCTTTGGAAATCATGAAGCCAGCCTGCTGACAGCGCTTGGCTTGCATGCGCTCCAGCATCGCGGGCAGGAAGCCTGCGGAATGATTACCTTTGACGGCAAGCGATTCCCCTCGGAACGTCATTTGGGCATGGTAGGAGAGCATTTCGGGGGAGACCTCCGAACGCGCCTGCCGGGTCATGCTGCCATCGGCCATAACCGATACTCTACACAGGGCCGCACCATATTGCGGAACGTGCAGCCAATCTTCGCCGACCTCGCCGGGGGCGGGTTCGCCGTGGCGCACAATGGTAACCTCACCAATTCCCGCAAGCTGCGCCATGACCTCGTCAAGGACGGCGCCATCTTCCAGTCTACCATGGACACGGAAGTCATCCTTCACCTCGTCGCGCGCAGCACGGGCAAAGATTTCCTCGCGCGCCTGGTGGACGCACTTCAGAGAATCGAAGGCGGCTACGCATTGGTCGGCCTGACCGGCAAGAAACTGGTCGGCGCGCGTGACCCGGTTGGACTGCGCCCATTGATCCTTGGAAAATTGGGCGACGCGTATGTGCTGGCGTCTGAAACTTGCGCGCTGGACATTATCGGCGCCGAGTTCGTGCGCGAAGTCGAGAATGGCGAAATCGTCATCATCAGCGACAAGGGCGTCGAATCCTATCGCTTCGCTCCGCAGCGCCCGACCAGTCCCTGTGTGTTCGAATACGTCTATTTCGCCCGTCCGGACAGCATCGTTCAGGGCCGTTCGATTTATGAAGTACGCCGCCGCATGGGACACCAGCTGGCCGCCGAAACACCCGCCGATGCGGATGTCATCGTGCCGGTGCCGGATTCGGGCGTGCCCGCTGCACTCGGATTTTCCGAAGCGTCCGGCATCCCGTTCCAGATGGGTATCATCCGGAACCACTATGTCGGCCGAACCTTCATCCAGCCGACCCAGACAGGACGTCAGAGCGCGGTTTCCAAGAAGCACAGCCCCAATCGCGCCGTCCTGGAAGGCAAACGTGTCATTCTCGTCGACGATTCCATCGTGCGCGGCAACACGTCGAAAAAGATCGTCCAGATGGTGCGTGATGCCGGCGCCAAGGAAATTCATTTCCGTTCGGCCAGCCCACCCATCCTGAACCCGGACTTCTACGGCATCGACATGGCGGCCAAGTCCGAACTGTTCGCGGCGATCCATACGCACGAGGAAATGGTCAGTGAACTGAACGTCGACTCGCTCGGTTTCCTGTCGGTACCGGGCCTCTATACCGCCATTGGAGAGCCGCAGCGCAATCCGATGCAACCACAATTCTCCGACCATTGCTTCACGGGTGACTATCCAACGCCGCTGGTCGATAATGAACATGCAGAATCCGACAAAGAGCGTCAGCTCTCCCTGCTGGACGACGCTTGATCGCCTTTCCTGAGCCGCGCCATGACAGATACCCCTTCCGCTTCCCCGAGGCTCGTCCTTGTTACCGGCGCCTCGCGTGGCATTGGCCGCGCCGCCGCGCTGGAGCTTGCCCGTCAAGGCAACATCGTCATTGCGGTTGCCCGCTCCAAGGCCGCGCTGCAGAAGCTTGACGACGAGATCCGCGCGTTTGGCAGCGAAGCTGTTCTTGTGCCGATGGATTTGAAAGACACCAAGGGCATCGAGACGCTCGGCAAGGTGATCGGCGAACGCTTTGGTCGTCTGGATGGTCTCGTTGCCAATGCCGGCATTCTTGGCACGCTTGGCCCGGTCGAGACGTGTGGTCCCCGCAGCTTTGAAGAGACGATTGCGGTGAACCTCACCTCCAACTTCCACCTGATCCGCACCCTTTCGCCCTGGATGCATCAGTCCGATACGCCCCGCGCCGTCTTTGTGACGTCCAGCGTTGCCCGAAAGCCGCGTGCATTTTGGGGCCCCTACCAGGCCGCCAAGGCAGGGATGGAAGCACTCGTCATCGGTTGGGCCGACGAGAATGAGAACATGAAACTGCGCGCCAATATTTTCGATCCGGGTGGCACACGCACCGGTATGCGCGCCGAAGCCATGCCCGGCGAAGATCCGATGACTCTTCCGACCCCGGAAGAGGTTGCCGCCGAACTGGTCAAGCTGGTCAGCCCGAGCGAGACACGCACCGGCCAATTGGTCACCTATCGCGAACTGGCCGGATCGAAGGGATAAGGCAGAATGGCGAAGGATGACCTCTTCCTCCTTCAGCCCCCCTTTGAAGACCCGGCTTATCCGGACGAGATTTTCTATTGCTGGCATTGCATGTTGATGGAAGGTCTGATTGCCGCCTTCCCATGCTTGGCCGAACAGATCGATATTCACCGCATCGCCTGGCCGCGCCCACGCGCGGACCTGGTCAGTCGTCTCGGGCCTGAGAACCAGTCCCTCCCCGTGCTGATCCTGTCGGATGCAGGCGAAGGATGCCAAGGCGTCAAGCAGCATGCTGGCGTGCATTTCATCGACGACAAGGATGCAATTCTGAACGCGCTGACCCTTCGCCACGGTATTCCCACGCCGCATCCTTGAAGCAGCAAACCAAGTCCGGCAGAAGGATGGCCATGTCCACGCATCTATCTCCCGCCTCTCTGCGCCCCCGATCCGCCACACTGGACGACTTGCCCGCCTTGAAAGAATGCGAACAGGGAATCATCGCCGCCGAGCGGCCCTACGACCATACGCTGAAGCCGGATCCGATCAGCTATTATGATCTTGGCGAACGCGTCCGGTCCGAGGATGCAGAAGTCGCCGTGATTGAGCTGGACGGTGCCATCATTGCGACGGGCTATGCAGAAAAGCGGGCGTCAAAACCCTACATTGCCTCTGACAATCACGCCTTTCTGGGATTCATGTTCGTGCACCCTGATCATCGCGGCAAGGGACTGAACCGTATCCTGACGGACTATTTGCTCGACTGGGCCCGCATGCGCGACCTCACCGAGATACGGCTGACCGTCTATAGCGGCAATGATCCCGCCATCCGTGCGTACGAGAAGGCAGGTTTCAATCCCTACATAACCGAGATGCGACTCAATCTGGACGAATGACTCTATTCCGGCGGCGTGGTGAGAGCAAAGCTCTCGCGCGCCGACATATCTTCAAACCAGGCCAGCAGGTTCGGATGCGGGCCACGCCAGTCGAGGTCGGGCAAGCGAAAGTCGAGATAGCCAAGCGCGCAGGCATAGGCGATCCGCCCAAGGTCGAATGCTTCCCGGTCTGACGCAACATCTTCGGCGATCTGATCCACGCCGCGATGAATTGCTGCCGTCCACCGATCCTGCCAGTAGGCGGAGCGCTCGGTTTCAGGACGTCGCGATTCCATGACGAGACTGAGCGCAGCATCCAGAATGCCATCACCAAGCGCCTGGGCCGTCAGCACCGCCCAGCGAGCGGCGCCTTCGCGCGCCAGCAAGGGCTCTCCCGCCGCCTGATGATCGAGATACTCGCAGATCACCGGACTATCGAACAGGTGAGCGCCGTCATCCAGCTCAAGCGCGGGGACCTTGCTCAGGGGATTCCCAATTTTCGACGCAGCATTCTCCGCCATGGGATCAGCGCGCACCAATTCCACCGCCTCCTGCAACCCATGCTCAATGATCAGCACCCGCACCTTGCGGGCATAAGGAGACGTCGCGGAATAGTAGAGCTTCATCACATGCACCTTCAGGTCTTGAAATGCTTCGACAATTTCAGGCCCTGCCCCTGATAGTTGGAGCCCTTGCCGCCATAGAGACCCTTGGGCTTGGAGGCCATGCTTTCATAGACCAGCTTGGCGACGGGCTGGCCATGTTCGAGGATAAAGGGCACGTCCCGCGACCGCACTTCCAGCACAGCGCGGCTACCGCCACTATTCGTGCCGAAGCCCGGATCAAAGAAGCCCGCATAGTGCGCGCGGAATTCGCCCAACTCCGGCGCAATGGGCGCCATTTCGGCGGCCTCCATCGCGCCCACTTTCACCGCTTCACGGCTGACCAGAATATAGAACTCCTCCGGGTTCAGAACAATTCGACCATCGCGCGGCCAGATCGGCTCCCAGAACTGGCTCGCTTCATGCGCGCCAATGCCGCGCAGGTCGACAATGCCCGAATGATGCTTGGCACGATAGCCAACTGGCTGGTCGCCCGTGGACTCGAGATCAATCGAGACCACTTTTTCCTTCAGCGTCTCAGGCTTCTTGCGCTTGAACCGTATCTGCGCGAGCCGGTCACCAGGGCGCACCATAATCGGGAAAGTGCGCGGGCTGACTTCCAGGTAGAGTGGGCCGGAATAGCCCGTTGGCACTTCATCAAAGGCGCGGGAGCGATTGGTGACGAGCCGCGTAAACACGTCAATCCGGCCGGTCGAGCTTTTCGGATTGGCCCGCGCCGCAATGCCGGCAGGCAGGCGCAGCGATTCCATCAATGGCACGAGATAGACGCATCCCGTTTCCAGAACCGCGCCTTCCTTGGTCAAATCGATCCGGTGCATATGGATGCCCGGTTCCTGTAACATCTCGGCGACGGTGCGGTCCTTGCCCGGCAGGAAGCTGGCCCTCAGCCGATAAGCATCTTCGGCCAGGCGGAGATCAAGGCTTGCCGGCTGCACCTGCCCCTCATCCAGCGGCAGGTCCGTCCGGATCGCATCAGCGCCGAGAAGCGCTTCAATCTCATGATCAGACAATACACCAGAATCGACGGCCATCACTTGCACCCCTTACCCTCTCAGGCATAAGACCCGTTACAGGAAACACAAGGGACTATCGTGTCATGGCAGATGCACCGGGCGACGACGGAAAAAAGGGCTGGAAGCCTGCGACCAAAGCGGTGCGCGGCGGCCTTATGCGTTCCGAACATGGCGAGATTTCCGAAGCGATCTACCTGACATCCGGCTTTTCCTATGACAGCGCTGAACAGGCCATGCGCCGTATGGCGGGTGAAGAGGATGGCTTTGTCTATTCCCGCTATGGCAGCCCGACATGTGAGATGTTGCAACAGCGACTCGCCCTGATCGAAAATGCCGAGGCCTGCCGCGTTGCTGCCTCCGGCATGGGCGCCATCTCAACCGCGATCCTGGCACCGCTGAAAGCGGGGGACCGCGTCGTGGCCGCGACGGCCCTGTTCGGGTCCTGCCGCTGGATCATCGCCAATCAGATGCCCAAATTTGGCATCGAGACGGTTTTCGTGGATGGCGCTGACCTTGAGGCCTGGGAGCGGGAGATCGCCAAGGGCTGCCAGCTCGTCCTGATCGAGAGCCCGGCCAACCCGCTGCTGGACGGCGTCGACATCGAGGCGGTTGCCAAGCTCTGCAAGGCCGCCGGCGCGATTCTGGTGGTCGATAATGTCTTCGCGACGCCAATCCTTCAGAAGCCTCTGGAGCTTGGCGCGGATGTCGTCGTCTATTCCACCACCAAGCATATGGACGGCCAGGGCCGCGTCATGGGCGGGGCAATCCTGTGCGATTCGGCGCGGATGGAGGAAATCTACGATCCGTGGCTGCGCCATCTGGGCCCGGCTGCGTCGCCGTTCAACGCCTGGGTTGTGCTGAAGGGACTCGAAACACTTAAATTGCGCGTCGATCAGCAAACAAAAAATGCTGCCCGCCTGGCAGACATTATTGCGGATCATCCGGCGATAGCCGCCGTGCGCTACCCGCATCGCGAGGACCACCCACACTACGACATCCACAAGCGCCAGATGAGCGCAGGCGGCACCATGATCGCCTTTTCGGTGAACGGTGGACAGGAAGAAGCCTTCAAGCTTCTGAATTCATTGGAGCTTGTCGATATCTGCAACAATCTCGGCGACACCAAGTCGCTCGCCTGTCATCCCTCCTCCACCACGCACCGCGCGCTCAGCGATGAGGAGCAGGCCTCGATGGGACTCGACCGCAGCTGGATACGGATGTCGGTCGGTCTGGAAGATTCTGACGATCTTGTAATGGATTTGACACGCGCCCTTAACAGTGTGTGAACGAATTGGATTGAATTTCACATGATGGGCAGACGGGTTCCTCCTCCGCAATACGAACAGATCACCGATGGTGTGCGCATTCGCGTGCGTCCGAAGTTCATGCATGACGAATCCGAACCGGCGCGCGCCCGGTTCATGTGGTCCTACACGGTCGACGTTGAGAATGAGAGCGAGCAGACCTGGACCATCGTGCGCCGTCACTGGCGCATCGTGGATGCCGAAGGCCGTCGTCAGGAAGTCGAAGGTGAAGGCGTGATCGGCCAGACCCCAACCCTCGGGCCGGGCGAACGCTTCAGCTACACGTCTGGCGCGCCACTGGCGGCCCCGTCCGGAATCATGGGTGGCACCTATGATCTCAAAGGGGATGATGGCCGCGTATTGATCGCGACCATTCCGATGTTCTCACTGGACAGCCCGTACGAGACGTCACTGCCCTGCTGAGATTCGTCTGGTTCTGATCAGCCTTTGATCTCGGCCTTGATCGCCTCATTCAGCCGGTCGCGATTTGCGCCTTCGATGAACTCATTGCCAATCAGGAAGCTCGGCGTGGCCTCGACACCTACGGCGCGGGCAAGTTGCTTGGACTCAGACAGTTTGCGCTGAATGTCGATCGAGCCCATATCGGCGCGCATCTTCTGGACGTTCATGCCCACATCCCTGGCCACTTCGTCGAGCTTGGCTTCAGTCAGGTCGTCATTGTTCTTGATGGCCATCAAAGCCAGATGGAATTCGCGATACTTGCCTTGCTTGCCGGCGGCGAGCGCCGCAAGCGAAGCGGTCTCACTGATGCCGCCAAAGATTGGCAGTTCCTTGAAGACGACCCGGACATTACCGTCATAGTCTTCCGGCAATGCCTGAATCCATTCGACCGACCGTTTGCACCAGCCGCAGCGATAGTCGAAGAATTCGACCACGGTGATCTCTGCATCGGCCGGGCCGATGAAATAGTCATTCTCATTATTGTAGATCGCGTCGAAATTGCTCGCGATGGCTTTCTGCGCCTCTTGAGAGGCTGCAGCCTGCTGCTTCGCGGACAGCTTGATCAGCGCTTCCTCGATGATTTCCGGGTTCTCGAGAATGTACTCCCGCACAACTTGTTCCATGGCTTCGCGATCAGCGACCGGCGCCGCCTTGCTCTCGGCGCAGGCGGGCGTCAGGGCGAGCGCAGCCATGGCGGCCGTCATCGTGGTCAGTCTGAATGTCATGCGTGGTTTCCTGTCATATTCAGGTCAAAATCGGTTCAGGCCAGATATACGGCCTGAATTCCGCACGTCTATCCGGCCTAACACAAAGTTGATCAGGACTATTCGACCGTGAGCGAGAAACGCCGATTGCGGCGATACATGTCGCGATTGTCCGGATTGTTGGCATCGGTCACCAACAGGATGTCGTCAGCGCGGCGATAATCCGGCGTGCCAGGCTCCAGGCTCTGGACAGCAAAATGGGCAAACCGGTTGGCTCGTACGATGTCGCCAACAGCATAGGCAGACTCGGCCGTGGCCAGCTGGGCATCGGCGCGGCGCCCCTGCTTTTCATATGTGATGGCCAGCTGAGCCCAGGCGAACGCATTGTTCGGCTCGGCAATCAACGCATCATGCAAAGCCTTTTCGGCGGCTTCGACATCGCCAGCTTCGTCACGCGCATTCAGCGACCGGGCAAGGTTGATCAGCAGCAGGGGCTGGCCCGGCTTCAGTTCGAGCGATTTCTCGTGCGGCGCAACAGATTCGGCGGCGCGGCCGCTCTCAAACAGGATCTGGCCTTTAAGCTCCCAGAAAAATGGATTTTCCGGATCGTCTTCAAGCAGTGAGTTCACCTCGATCAGCGCGCGATCAATATCGGAGACCTGCATGGCGGCGATGGAACGCGCATATCGCGCTGGCTGGCTCTGGTCACTGGCCGGGTATTCGCGCGCCACCTTGTTCGGTGTGTCGAGGAAGCCGATGAGCTTGGCACGCATCATCTGGTATTGATGCAATTCCCGATCGGTTTGCGGCGTGTCCATCATGCCGGAATCTTCGGCCAGCTGGCGCACGGTGCGGATCCGGTCCGATGCGAGCGGGTGGGCCCGAAAATAGGGATATCGGCGCGCGCTGGACAGGACTTCCTGATAGCGGAAATTCTCGAAGAATTCGACGATCCCGCGGGGCGACTGACCAAGCTGCGTGAGGTATTCGACTGCCGCGGCATCGGCCGTGGCCTCTTCCGAACGCGTGTGCGTGAAGAAGTTCAGCGCAGCAAATTGTTGTGATGAACCGATCAGGGCTGCACCTGCCCCCCCTTCACCGGCGGCCATGGCTAGAATACCAAGACCGATGGAGAGCAGCGCCGGGCGCATGGCGACCCCGGCCGCGCGCGAACGGCTGACCGAGTGGCCACAGGCGATGTGACACGTCTCATGCCCGATCACGCCCTTGATCTGCAGCGAGGAATCCGCAGCGATAATAAGGCCGGTATGAAGGTGAATATTCTGACCGTTCGCCACGAACGCATTCAATGAAGGATCATTGATCAGGTACAGGCCGACATCGTTCGGCTTCAGCCCAGCCACTTCGAGAATGGGATTGGTCCATTCGCGCAGCGTCTCCTCGATCTCCGCATCGCGGATCAGGCTTTGGGCCGTGGCGCTTGCTGCCATCATTGCGGCGAGCGCTGCGGTCGCGGCCAGTTTCAGGAAATTTCGCGCCATGCAAAGCGCCTCCTGTTGATTGCATCTACATCCCTGATTTTATGGGATGCCTTACCGATTGGCGAGGGCTTCCTCGCACTATAACGGATTTGTCAGGAATCGGCTGACTGGAAGATGAATGTCAGGGTTGGATCGAGCCGAATACCAATCTCCGTTCCTGCTTTGGGTGCCGTCATGCGCGGCACGAGCGCGGTAAGGGATTGTCCCTGGCACTCCAGCAACAAACGACAAAGCGGGCCGGTCAGCTGGCTGGCTGTTACACTGGCCCTTACCGCCGAACTCTCATCCTGCAACACGCCTTCCGGGCGTACGATCAGTTCCGCTCCGACTGGTACATCCTGCCCGACGAGTCCGGTCGGCAGGTCCGCAGCCCGTATGCGGCTGACTGGACCGAGAGCGGCGGCAATCGCCGCGCTTTGCGGTCTCTGGTAGATTTCAGCCGCTTCACCCTGCTGCAACAAGTGCCCGCCCTGAAGAATGGCAATGCAATCGGCGCTTTCGAGCGCCTCGGTCGGGTCATGCGTCACCAGCAGTGCCGGAATGCCAGCCTCCCGGATCGCGGCAAGCGCCGTATCCCGCACACTGCCACGCAATGCCGGGTCGAGACCGGAAAATGGCTCATCCATCAGGATCGCGGCAGGCTCCGGCGCAAGTGCGCGCGCGATGGCCACGCGCTGTTGTTCGCCGCCCGAGAGTTCGTGCGGGTATGCGCCGGCCCGATCTGTCAGACCAAGCCGCTCCAGCCATTCGGCCGCCAGCAGACGGGCCGCTTCCTTGCCGCGCGATTTGAGCCCGAAGGCCACATTCTGCGCGGCGGTCAAATGCGGGAACAAGGCGAAATCCTGAAAGATCAGCCCGATGCGGCGTTTCTCGGCCGGGACCGTCTTGCCCGGCGCAGAGAGCAATTCATCTCCCAGCCGGATCTCACCACCATCGAGCGGTTCAAGTCCGGCGAACAAGCGCAACAAAGTCGATTTTCCTGCGCCGGACCCACCGAGCAATGCTGTGATGTTGCCGGGTTCCAGAGTGAGGCTTACGCCCTCCACCACAGCGGTTGGCCCATAGCGGCGGGTTACGTTCGTCGCGGTCAAATGCACGCTCATTCCGTGTCCCCCGGACGCGAATGGCTGAGCCGCCACGATAGCAGGATCACGGGCAGCAAGCCTGCCAGCGTGATCAGCAGGGACGGCAAGGCCGCCGCCGCCAGACGCTCATCCGTGGCATAGGCATTCGCCCGAACAGACAGTGTGTCCCAATTGAAAGGTCGCAGCATCAAGGTAGCCGGCAGCTCTTTCAGGGATTCAACGAACAGGATCAGTGCACCAGCCATGGCGCCTGATAGCGCGACCGGCAGGTCAACGGAAACCGCGCGGCGCAGCGGCGAAGCCCCAAGGCTCTCGGCGGCATAGCCCATGGAGGCCGGGGCGCGACCGAGCGCTGCCACCATCGGCTCTGCGCCCGACGTGGTGAACCGGCTGGCATAGACCCACGCCAAGGCCACGATTGCCCCCGCCCCGGTCAGCGTGATGCCCAGATATCCCATCACCAACAGCGCGCCGAGCGCGAGAACAGCACCCGGAATGGCGTAGCCGGTCGAGGCCATCAGACGCGCGAAGCCGGCGATCAGTCCGCTCTGCCGGGCCGTCAGCGCGATGACCATCGCCAGCACGAACGCCAGCGCCGCACCTGACCCGGCAAGGATCAGCGTGTTCACCAACGCCCGCCCGATTGGCGCGATCTGGTCTTGCGATTCCATGACAAGCCAGACCAGGCGCGACATTGGCAAAACGAAAGTAGCAAGGAACAGGAGCGCACAGGCCGCCATTGCGCCCAGGCCGGCCCAGCGTGGCAGGCGCGCCCGTGACACGCTGCGCCACCGCGTCGAGCTTTGCTGGCTGCCCGCACGTCCCCGCGTATGACGTTCGGTCAGAATCAGCGCGATCACGATCACGACCAGAACCAGAGCGAGCCGCGCCGCTGCCGCGGGTTCGCCAAAGCTCTGCCAGGCGCGCACAATGCCGAAGGTCAGGGTGGGCACACCGAGAAACTCCGCTGCGCCATAATCGGCCGCCGCTTCCATCAGGGTCAGGGCAAGGCCGGCTGCGATGGCCGGTCGGGCGGCCGGCAGGGCGACCTGCCAGAACCGCCGGGCACTGCTGGCACCCAGACTGCGCGCCGCCTCCAGAGCGCAGACAGATTGCGAGACGAAGGCCGCTCGGGCCGTCAGATAGACATAAGGATAAAGCGCGCAGGTCAGCACGAAGGCGAGCCCCGGCAGGCTGCGCATGTCCGGAAACCAATAGTCCCGCGCGGTCCAGCCGGTAACATCCCGGATCGCTGTCTGGAACGGCCCCATCAGGCCCATCAGATCGGCATAGGCATAGGCAAGCACATAGCCGGGCGCCGCCAGAGGCAGGATCAGCAACCATTCGAACAGGCCCCGTCCCGGAAACTGGTACATCGTTACCAGCCAAGCCGCCGGAACCGCAACGGCGAGCGTCATGAGCGCGGTTAACAGCAGCGTGCCGAGCGTGCCGGTCGTGTAGCCGGTCAACAGCGTGTCGCGGATATGGGTCCACGCTTCACCGCCACCATTCATCAGGCCCGCAAACAGGGTCACGACGACAGGTACAGCAATGATCAAGCCCGCCAATAAGGCGGGCCCGTCAATGCTCCTGAATCGGAAGCGGCGTATGGCGGCCAGAGCGCTCAAACGAGATCAGTTCCATCCAGCCCGGTCGTAGATGGCCTGTGCCTCGGCCTGATTCTCTCCAAGCTTGTTGAGCGGGAACACGCTTTCCTTGAAATCAGGCGGCAGCCGGTCGAGCCCTTCCGGCATCTCGGCGCCAGCGACCAGCGGGATTTCCTTGGTCTCGGTGGTCAGCAGGAACTGGCCCTCCTCACCGGCCAGCCATTCAATGAACTGGATGGCAGCCTCCTTGTGCGGTGCATGGGCCGCAACCCCCGCGCCGGTGACATTCACATGCGCGCCCCAGCTATCCTGCTGCGGGAAGGACAGCATGGTCTTTTCAACCGATTTGCGCTGGGCGTCGGAGCCTTGCGTCATGCGCACCCAGTAATAATGGTTCACCAGCGCGACCGAGCATTGGCCAGCGGCAATTGCCTCAATCTGCCCGGTGTCGCCGCCCTGGGGCGGACGTGCGAAGTTCGCCACCACGCTGCGCGCCCAAGCCTCGACCGTATCCTTGCCAAGTCGATCAATCAATTCCCCCATCAGGGAGAGATTGTAGATGTTCGTGCTGGACCGCATGCAGACATCGCCCTCGAGATTGGCGCTGGCGAGGTCGGCATATTCATCCACTTGCTCCGGCTCGACACGGGCAGGATCATACACGATCACGCGCAGCCGTTTGGCCAGACCGTACCAATGATTGTCCGGATCGCGGAAATGCTCGGGAATGCGCGTCGCTAGCAATTCGGACTCGACGGGCTGCATCAGGCCCGCATCCTTGAATCGGTAAAGTGTGCCAGCATCGGACGAGATAATGACATCCGCCGGACTATTGTCGCCTTCGGCCTTCATCGCCTCAAGCAGTTCGGCCGCGCCGGATTCGCGAAACCGAACGCGGATGCCGGTCTCATCCTCGAAGCGTTTGTAGAGCTCCTTGTCGGAATCATAGTGCCGGGCCGAATACACATTCAGCAGGCCGGTGGGCTCAGCCACAGATTCTGCAGCGGCTTCGGACTCCCCGGAATCTCCAGAGGGTGCCCCGCAAGCGGCAAGAAAAACGCAAGCGGTGGCCAGGGATGCATACCATTTCATGGAACAAACTCTCTTTGAGGGGCATTGATGATCTGTTCAATCACATTTGAGAATGGATCGCAACGAACGACATGCGCGACCTTTTTGCCCGAAATTTGCACAGACCCCCGCATTGGGACGGTCATGAGCAAGAATCTTATGCTGCATCGCACAAAATGCGATATTGATCTGAAGATACAAAATGAGTCCGGAAAACCGGACGTAACAATCAGGTGCTTGGGGATGACAATGAAAGATATCGTAGTGGATCTCGATTTAGGGTCACCGGAAGAGGACGCGCTTCTGTCAGCAACGCTCGACGCGTTCGTCATCGAACAGCTTGAGCGCGACGCCGATGAAGGCCCCGAAATGATGGTACGCACCGCATTCCGTCCGACCGGCGAGATGTGCAAGGAAATCGTGTTCCAGAGCCAGAAATGGGCCGAAGCTTTCCAATCCTATTGGGAAAGCCAGAAAATGCAGGTCTCCGCCGCCTGAGCGTTCAATTCGCTAGTAGAATGGCATAGATAGCGCAGATGACCTGCGCCGCCCGCCCCGAAACATCTTCCCCCCGCATTGCCATCGCTGGCGCGGGCATTATCGGCCTCAGCTGCGCGCTCGAACTCGCCCGGCGCGGCGCGGCCATCACGCTCTACGATCCCAACACACCCGGTCGCGGCGCCAGCTGGGCTGCTGCTGGCATGATTGCCCCCGCCTTCGAGGCCGCCTCAGAGCCGGGCGTTCACCCCCAACTTTTTGATCTCTGTCTTGAAAGCGCGCGGCTCTGGCCGGAATTTGCAGCGCACCTTGAAACCGAAAGCGGAGAAACTGTCGGATATGCGGCCGGACCATCCCTGGCGGTCGCCGCGAGTGAAGCAATGGCAGCCCATCTCGACGGAATCCTCGACACGCTGACCAAGCGCGGCCTGCCCGGCCAGCGGCTGGACATGGATGCCGCACGCCGGCTCGAACCGACGCTGTCGCCTGACCTGCGCGGCGTCCTGCAGCTCACCACGGATGGCCACGTGAACAATCGCGCCGTCGTCTCGGTGCTGCTCGCCCTGTGTGAACGCCACCCTCGCATCATGCTGGAACGCACGCCCGCACCGTTACAGTCACACGACGACGCGCTGGATGTGGAAGGCCATGATTTCATTCTGATCACAGCCGGCTGGCAGAGCGGCGAGTTGAAAGTGACCGAACATGGCAAGCAATTCAGCCTGGCAAACTGGGACTCGTCGCTGGATGAGATCGACACTTATGGCGGCCAGATGCTGTCGGTTGAGCGTCGGGCAGACCACCCCGCCACCACACTGCGCGCCGGTCCGATCTACATGGTGCCACGCGGCGACCAGCTTGTCATCGGCGCCACGATGGAGCCCGGCCGTACGACAGGTATGCCGAACACGGATGATATCGCCAACCTCCTCCAAGACGCTTCCCGCATCGTGCCCTCGCTGGCGGATGCCCGCATCACCTCCGCATGGTCCGGCATACGTCCCGGTACACCAGACTTCGCGCCCTTTCTCGGTCGCACGCGCCAGCCCAACATGTTCGTCGCCTCTGGCCATTATCGCAATGGCATCCTTTTGACGCCCATCACGGCAAGGATCGTGGCTGACCTGATACTGGGTGGCGACTCCAGCGACCTTGCCGCTGCCTTCGCGCCATCTCGCGCGCTTCCGGCGCAAGTCTGATTTCCCTTGAACTCAGCGCCGGAATGCGTATGTAGGCACTTCGATCCGCAGAGAAACCACTGGAGGCCAAAGACATGGATTACGCAAAGCCCAATGCTTCGCTGACCCTTTCCATGATCGCACGGCCTGTCCATGTCTTCCTTTCTCACGCTCGATTCCCTTTCCCTCACCACGCCTGACGGCACGCCGCTCTTTGACGGCCTGACCCTGTCGCTCGGCCGCGAACGCATTGGCCTTGTCGGCCGCAATGGCTGCGGCAAGTCCACCTTGTTGCGCGCCATAGCCGGCGATGTGGAGCCTGCACGCGGCAGCCTGTCCGTGCACGGCCGCCTGGGCCGCCTCGCCCAGATCGCGGACGAAGCCCAGACCATCTCCGAAACGCTCGGTGCGGCAGACGGCCTTGCCCGACTTGCGCGCCTGGCCGCTGGTGAAGGCTCACTGGAAGATGCCGATTTGGCCGACTGGACGCTGGAGTCCCGGCTCGAATCCGGTCTGGCATCGACCGGTCTCCGCGACATGCCATTGGACACCCGCCTGTCCCGGCTCAGCGGCGGCGAGCGCACGCGCGTCATGATCGCCCGCCTTCTATTGGAACAGCCAGACATCCTGCTGCTGGACGAGCCGACAAACAATCTCGATACGGACGGGCGGCACGCCATAGCCAATCTACTCGCCCAGTGGCGCGGCGGGGCGCTCATTGCCAGCCATGACCGAAAATTGCTGGAACACATGGACCGGATCGTGGAATTGTCCCCCATAGGCGTGACCGTGTTCGGCGGCGGGTGGAGCGAGTTTCGCGAGGCCCGCGACGCGGCGCGCGCACAGGCCGAAGCTGATCTCGCCAGATCCCAGACCGCCCTGCGTCGCACACAGGCAGACGCCCAGCGCGCAAAGGAAAAACAGGACCGGCGCGACAAGGCGGGCCGCACCGCCCGCGCAAAGGGTGATGCCCCCAAGATGCTGCTCGACAAGCGGCAGGAACGCGCCGAGGCCACCGCCGCACGGGGCGGCGACCTTGCCAGCCGCCAGACCAACGAAAGCGCTGCCGCACTGGAAGCCGCCCGCGCAAAGGTGGAGATCACGGCCCCGATCACAATGGACCTGCCGCACGTCCACCTGCCCCGGTCAAAGGACATCCTGCGCGTGACCGAGGCCGTCGCCGCCTTCGGCAACCGCCGCCTGTTCGGGCCGCTCAGCTTTGACATCAGAGGGCCGGAGCGGATCGCCATTGCCGGCCCGAATGGCGCCGGCAAGTCGACGCTGATGCGCATGGTCCTTGGCGAAATCGCCCCCGCCTCCGGCACGGTCGAGACGCTGACGCCCCGCATCGCCCGGCTCGACCAGCATGTCAGCCTGCTGCCCTCGGGCGGCTCGATTCTCGAGGCCATCCGGGCCGTCCAGCCGCACCTGACAAAGAATGAAACCCATGCCGCCCTCGCCCGCTTCGCCTTCCGAAATGAGGCTGCCCACCAGTCCGTGGCGACGCTCAGCGGCGGCGAGCGCCTGCGTGCGGGCCTCGCCGCCATCTTCGCCGCGCCCGAGCCGCCCGAACTCCTCCTGCTGGACGAGCCGACCAATCATCTCGACATGGCCACGATCGAAACCCTAGAAGCCGCCCTCAACGCCTATTCCGGCGCCCTCCTCGTCATCAGCCACGACCCAGCCTTCCTCACAGCCATTGGCATCACGCGCACAATTGCGCTCCCCTGACGCAGGGCAATCGCTGGACGGGCCTGCATGGCCGCCTTAAGTCTGGCCCTCAGGAGGATTACGTCACATGCATCAGATCGCGCCGATGAGTGAAGATCAGGCCGCCATCAAGGCCGCCGTCGAAAAAACGCTCGAACCCTTTGGGGATGATTACTGGGCGAAGACGGACGAGACCGGCGACTGGCCGGAGGAATTCTGTGATGCCATGGCCGCGGGCGGCTGGCTCGGCATTGCCTTCCCGGAGGAATATGGCGGCGCGGGCCTTGGCCTGACCGAAGCGGCGCTGATGATGCAGACGGTCACGCGCACCGGCGCGGGCTATTCCGGCGCCTCGGCCATCCATCTCAACATTTTCGGGCCGAAGCCCCTGGAGCGCTTCGGCAATCCGGAACAGAAGCGCGAAAACCTGCCCAAGATCATCTCTGGCGAGGAGAAGATGTGCTTTGCCGTGACCGAGCCGAATTCCGGCCTCGACACGTCCAGCCTCGAAACCAAGGCCGAGCGCACGAACACCGGCTACACGATCAATGGACGCAAGATCTGGACGACTGGCGCCCAGCGCGCCGACAAGATCCTGATCATCGCGCGCACCACGCCCAAGGACCAGTGCGCCAAGCCGTATCTCGGCCTCTCCCTGTTCTACACAGACCTCGACCCGAACAAGATCGAGCGCCAGCCGATCCCGAAAATGGGCCGCAAGGCGGTCGAGTGCAACATGCTCTATATTGATGGGCTCGAAGTGCCGAAAGACCACCTGATCGGCGAGGAAGGCGAAGGCTTCAAATATCTGCTTCAGGGCCTGAACCCGGAGCGTGTCCTGTTCGCGGTGGAATCCATCGGCCTCGGCTTTTCCGCGCTGGAGCGGGCCGCAACTTATGCGAAAGAGCGGGTCGTCTTTGGCCGTCCGATTGGCCAGAATCAGGGCATCCAGCATCCGCTGGCAAAATCCTGGGCCGAACTCTCCGCCGCCGAACTGCTCGCCTACAAGGCGGCAGGACTCTACGATGCCGGGCAGGATTGCGGCGCCGAGGCCAATTCCGCGAAATACCTTGGCACCGAAGCCGGCTTCCGCGCCTGCGAGACCGCCGTGCTGACACATGGCGGCATGGGCTACGCGAAAGAGTACCATGTCGAGCGCATGATGCGCGAAGCCATGCTCGCCCGCATCGCCCCGGTCAGCCGCGAAATGATCCTCAACTTCATCGCCGAACGCGTGCTGGGCCTGCCGAAGAGTTACTAATTGGTCCGGGGAGACCACCCGGCCTGTCCCCGGCCCTTTAACGTCAAAACCCCTGACCTGCCGCGCAGGTCAGGGGTTTTTTCTACGCCCTATCCAACCGGACTTGGCGCTATGGCAGGATTGGCTGCATGGACACGCTGTTTGCCCCTGTCGGCCCGCTCAAGCCGCATCTGGAACCCTACCGGTTCTGGATCTGGCTGCAGACGGTCGCCCTGCGCCTGTATGTGCGGGCGCTGAAGGGCCGGGGCGTTCCGTTCATGACGGTCATCGACCATCGCGGCACCGTGTATCTTCAATGGAACGGCGACGCGCCGCATGAGCGCGAACCGGACCCGCTGGCCTTCACATGGTCAAAGGCTTTCCGCCTGGCAATTGGCGAACTGAAGTCCGCTCATCCGGGCGAACACCGTGACCATGTGCGACTTGATGCGGGCGAACCAAGCTGCCAGATGCCGTTCAGCCAAAGCTACGCCCTGCCCGGTCCGGACCCCTGACCGCACCACCTTTCACGAAAATTCACACTCCCCCGAAGCGCCCTCACAGGCGTCGCACCTGCTGGCGCGGCCAGCCTACATGTTGTCGGCCTTGGTCATGTGCTGGAAGAATTCTTCCTTACTGTTGGTACGCGGATAAGGCTCGGCTGGCACCTGCACGCCGAGGAAGGCGCAGAGCGGTTCCCAGCCATCCTTTGCCGAATGGACCAGAAGGCGCTCGGCGGGAATGGTCGCCTTCACTTCGGCTTCGTGCGCGTTGAAGGCGGCGATCAGGCTGTCCTTGTCTTTCGCGCCGCCAAAGCTGCGCTCCAGCACTTTTGTCACCATCTTGAACCATTCGGTCGCTTGCGGCGGCCAGGTGTCCGGCGCCCAGACGGTGGCCAGAATGGTCTCGGATATGCTGCTGTACCAGCTCTCGGCGGAACGCGTCGAAAGGATGATCTTCGCGTCCGGATAGGCCTCGGCCGTCTCCTGCCAGAAGGCTGCGGTTGGCCAGTCCACGGCGGAATTGTACCCGTCATAAATGGCGCCGAAGTCTGGTGTGCCTGCCAGCGCAGAATTCCAGAGCGGAACCTGTGCCTCGCCATTCTCGATGACCTCGATCATGTGATGGCACGGCCCGAAGCCGAGTTGCTCGAGCGCCAGTTTGAGCGACATCGTGCCTGTGCGCCCGAAACCGGCGCTGATTACGGATAGTGTCATTGAATTTGTTCCCTTCACAGCCTTTCAGGCGTCCCTGCTGTTTCCATAGCATGACCATGAGGCGGGCGGTAACAAGAAATTTGCCTTGCAGGGCGAAGTCGATCAGGCGACCACCTGGGTCGGGACCGACAGCATGGATCCCATGCCGTCGAACTTCAGCTCGCCGGTCAGGTAAGGCAGCATCTTCTCGGCCATCAGGGGCTTGGTGAAGATATAGCCCTGGACCAGATGGCACCCGGCCGAGCGCACATGGTCCAATTCCTCGCGGGTCTCCACGCCTTCCGCCACACAGGCAATCGACAGCGACCGGCAGAGGCGGCTGATCGTCCGGACAAGGCCAAAGCTTTTCTGATTGTGGTCGATTGACGATATGAAGCTTCGATCGATCTTCACAATGTCGAATTCCAATTCCTGCAAGTACCGCAGGGACGAGAAGCCCGTGCCGAAATCATCCAGCGCGATCTTCACACCCAGTTCCCGGAATTTCAGCAGGTTGTTGTGAACCTCGGTGAAATCCGTCAGCAAAGAGGATTCGGTCACCTCAATCGAAATGCGCTGGCGCAGGCTCGGCGGCTGGCGGATCAGCATCGAGGCAAGCAGGTCCGTACACTGCCGGCTGTTCACATCCTGCGCAGACAGGTTCACCGCAATCCGCGCCGTTTCCGGCCAAACCTTCAGCTGGGCAATCACCTTGCGGAAGACTGCCAGAGTCATTTCCTGGGTCATGCCGGCTTTCTCGGCAATCGGCACGAACTCGCCCGGCGGCACCATACCAATTTCCGGACTGTCCCAGCGCGCCAGTGCCTCGCAACGCCGAATGGCCCCATCGCGTGTGTCGATGATCGGCTGGAAAACCAGATGAATTTCCTTGTCGAGATCCGCATTCTTGAAAGCTTGGTGCACAAGCACTTCGCGGCGTTTGCTGGCGGCATGATGAGACGAAAACTCGACCACGGGGCCGGACGTCGCTTCCTTGGCGCGGAACAGGGCAAAATCTGCCTGCTCAAGCAGGTCTTTTGCCGAGGCGACATCAAAGCTGCGCGAAGACATGCCGACCGAGGCCGATACGCGGCTGATATCTCCACTCGGTAGGACAACCGGGTGACTGATCGAAGCGACCAGTTCCAGCGAGAACTTCATGGCTTCCTCGCGCGATGTGTTCCACGGCAGGACGTACGCGAACTCATCTCCGCCAAGGCGCGCGACCGAACCACCATAGCGGGCCGCCGCTGCCTTCATGCGGTTTGCTGTTTCCACCAGCATGGCGTCCCCTGCCGAATGTCCGAACACGTCATTCAAGGGCTTGAAGCCGTCCAGGTCGACCAGTCCGACAATCGGCAATTCCCCATTCGGGCTGCGCTCGAAGAAAAGGTTTATCTGCTCGAAGAAGCGGCGGCGGTTCGGCAGGCCGGTCAGGGTATCTGACAAGGCCAGGAAGCGATTGGATTCCGCCAGGCCCGAAGCCCGCTCATTCTCAGAGACCAGCTCATTGTGCAGCATCACCGATTCCGCGATGCGCTGCTTGTAAGTCAGGGACACTTTCAGGAATGCCGCATACGACACCGCCATCGGCACGGCCATATAGCCATAGTAAAACGGATCATGGCGCACGAAGACGAAGCAGAATATCAGCAACGTCCCCGACAAGCCAGCTGCCACAATACGCGGGCGCGGCATTGAGCACATCATGCCAACCGGGCCGATCAGGCCGGTAAACAGAGCCAATTGCGCTTCCTGCCGACCGATCGCGTAGGGCCACAATAGAGCAATCCAGCCTCCGATGACCGCAAAGATGATCAGCGAGCCAATTTCTATCACCACGAAATCACGCTGGGCGCGCAGGGGATCTGTGAATTCAGCCTGTGAATCGCGCCAGTGATTGATCCGCAGGATACTCCCTACGATGAACAGGCATGGCAGGCCGAGTGTCAGGTATAACGGCGCATGGTTCAGGAAGCTCATCCCGAGCGACAGCGACGCGACACACAACATCGCGTAGAGCGCTGACAAATTTCTCGAGGTCGCGCGCATTTGCTCCATGACGACCGCTTCTTCGAGCGTTCGCGCGTTCTGGAGCATTGTACGGTAATGCTTGATGTCGGATATACTTCGCATATCAGCCTGTTCTGTTCTGCGGTAACCAATAGCGACAGTTCCATAAAGCCCGGTTTAGTGGGGAAATGATTCCACTACTTTCCATTAACCATGTCTTCATTCCCATTTCGGGCCATCAAGTTGCGTCTGGGCTCTTGCAATTCCCGCATTCGCTGGCAAACAGCATCACATGACCGACACGCTCCCAGACCGCCTCGCCCTTGATCCAGACAGCAAGTTTCACGATGCAGATTTGCTGCAACGCGAAATCGGTGTCCGCTTCAATGGAACCGAGAAAACCAATGTCGAGGAGTATTGTGTATCTGAAGGCTGGATCCGCGTTGCGGCTGGCAAGGCGCTTGATCGCAAGGGCAAGCCTCTCACGCTGAAGCTAAAAGGCGATGTCGAAGTCTGGCTCAAGGATCAGCCCGAGGGCTGAGGCCGCCTTCAGGCTTTCCACTTTCCCACATCCTAGACTCCGCATAGACTCCCGCTCGGGAGGAAATCGTCATGCCGTATCTGATTGCCGGGCTGGTTGTGTTCTTTGGGGTCCACCTGTTTTCCGCGTTTCGAAGCCGAAAACCGGGAGAGGATCTGAAACAACGCATAGGCTACGGCCCCTATATGGGGCTCTACAGCCTGATTTCGTTGATCGGATTGGTCCTGATCATCTATGGCTATGACGCAGCGCGCTGGATGGGATCGCTCTATTTCGCGCCCAGTTGGGGCTCACACGTCAACATGGCGCTGATGTTGCCAGCCTTGATCTTTCTCGTCGCTGCCAACCTGCCGACAGGCCGGATCAAGAAAGCCCTGAAGCACCCCATGTTGGTGGCGGTGAAGCTCTGGGCGCTTGGTCACCTTCTGGCCAATGGCGAGTGGAACTCGATCATCCTGTTTGGCAGCTTCCTCGCCTATGCCGTGATCGACCGGATCGCAGTGAAGAAGCGCGGCGACAATGGCCCGCCGGCTGATGTGGCGGTGTCCAATATGGGAGACATTGGCGCGCTGGTGATCGGGACCGGCGTGTATGTCGCGTTCGTCTTCCACCTGCATCAATGGCTGATCGGCGTGCCTGTCGTGCCGGGAGTGTAGTCACATGGATGCGCAATGCGCTTGCGGCGCCCTGAAAGTCACGCTGCCTGACGATATCACGCCGGCCGTCGTCGCCTGTCACTGTACCGCGTGCCAGCGTCGCACCGGCTCCCCCTTCGGAGTGGGGGCATATTACCTGCTCACTGCTTTGACCATTACAGGCAAGGCTACCCCTTGGACACGCGAAGCTGACAGCGGGGGTACCTTCACGACCTATTTTTGTCCCACTTGCGGGTCTACCGTCTACTGGATCACGGAAAAGCACCCGGAAGCAGCAGGTATCGCCGTAGGGGCGATCGCAGATCCGCGCTTTCCCGGGCCGATCCGCTCGGTCTGGGAAGAAACCCGGCATGAGTGGGTGGACGTACCCACCGCCCTGCAGCACTTCCCCAAAGGCCGCAGCTGATCCGCCAGCGCCGGAGCGACCGTTCACATGCGCTTGCCCGCCGGTCTGAGGCAGGCTAAGTCGCTGGCCATGTCGAAACAAACTCGTATTTCCCGCAAAACCGTCAAGGATATCGCCGCCGCCAAAGGGGGTGAACCGCTCGTCTGCCTGACGGCCTATGACGCGCCAATGGCCGAGATCATGGACCCGCATGCCGACCTGATCCTCGTTGGCGACAGCGTCGGCATGGTGGTCCATGGCCTGCCCTCGACCGTTGGCGTGACGATGGAGATGATGATCCTGCACGGTCAGGCCGTGATGCGCGGCAGCCAGCAGGCCTTCGTCGTCGTCGATATGCCCTTTGGCAGCTACGAGACGAGCGAAGATCAGGCCTTTTTGAATGCCGCCCGCATCATGAAGGAAACCGGCTGTCAGGCGGTCAAGATCGAGAGCGGCGCCTATGCCGCTACCCAGATCGCCCATCTTGTGGAGCGTGGCATTCCGGTCATGGGCCATGTCGGCCTGCGCCCGCAGGCGGTGAATGTCGATGGTGGCTTCCGCGCCAAGGGCCGCACCGAATCCGAACGCGACATCGTGCTGAACGAGGCGCGCGCTGCAGACGAAGCGGGCGCATTTGCCATCGTCATCGAAGGCGTTGCGCGCGATCTCGCCGACGAGATTACCAAGGCCGTCAGCTGCCCCACAATCGGCATCGGCGCGTCCGCCAGCTGCGATGGCCAGGTACTGGTCACACAGGACATGTTGGGCCTGTTCGACTGGGCGCCGAAATTCGTGCGCCGTTACGCCGACCTCCGCAGCGAGATCGACACCGCCCTCGGCCAGTTTGCTGTCGACGTCCGGTCCCGCGAATTCCCCGGCGAAGCCGAGACCTATTCCCTGCGAAAACCTGAGGCGAAACAGCCCTGACACGTTGCAGCTGGGCGCAGGCGCGTCTAGGTTCCCCCCGAAGTCAGATTACCCGATCGGAGCGCCACGTTGAGCGACATTTTTGACGAAGTCGATGAAAGCCTGCGCCAGGACAAGATGGAAGGCCTGTGGACACGCTACAGGCCCTTTATCTATGGCGCGGCAGCGCTGCTCATCGGGGCGGTGGCCCTGAATGAATTCGTGTTGCGCCCACAGGCTGAACAGGCCCGGGCAGAACGCGCGCTCGCCTTCGAGAACGCCCTGACCCTGCTGGAAGAAGACAATTACGTCGAGGCCGAAGCCGCGTTCCGTGAATTGGCCGAAGGCAGTGGCAAGATCGCGCCTTTGGCAGCGCAATATCTGGCGCAGACCCAATATGAGGGCGGCGGCGACGCCAATGGCGCAACGCGCACCCTATCGGCCGTGGCTGCCGTGGAAGGCAGCCCGTATGAGCGCCTGTCCATCCTGAAGACCGCGTATTTCTCGGTCGATACCCAGTCCATGGCAGACCTTGAAGCGACGCTCGGCAGCCTGGTCGAGGATGAAGGCCCGCTCGGCGCGCTTGCCCGTGAACTGATCGCGGCGAAAGCTTTCGAGAGCGGCGACATTGCCCGCGCCCGGACCGAGTTCAACCGTCTCCGCTTTGATGCGGCTGCGCCCGAAGGCGTGAAGCGCCGCGCCGAGATCGCCCTTGCTGCGATCCCGCCCGCGCCAGCTGAAGAAGCGGCCGCAAGCGACACTGAGACACCAGTTGAGGGCGAAGCGCCCGCTGAAACTGCCGATATCGAGGAGACCGGCCAATGAGGCTTTCACGCCCACTCAAGCTGACCGCAACCGCAACGGCGTTCATCGCCCTGACGGCCTGCAGCAGCATTCCGTTCTTCGGCAATTCCGGCAATGACGACAAGGAACAGCTCGACAAGGCTGGCCGTGTCACGATGGTGCTCGCGGAGGAAGCGGTTGAGGCCAAGCCTGAGCTGGCCACGGAATCCATCGAACTGTTGCCTCCCACGGATATGGCATCCTGGCCGGAAGCAGGCGGAACCCCCGCCAAGGCACCAGGCCACGTCAACGCAGCGCCTGACCTGAAAATCGCCTGGCGCAATTCGGTCGGCAAAGGCTCCAGCAACAAGTCTGCCGTGACCACGCCACCGGTCGCCAGCGAGACTGCCATTTACACGCTGGATGCGGACCAGACGATCTATTCGACGGAAATCTCCAACGGCCGCACGCTCTGGAAAAAGGAACTCAAAGGCCTGACCAAGCGCGACAAGACCGCGCTCGGCGGCGGCCTTGCCGTGACAGATGGTACGCTGATCGTCGCAAGTGGCTTTGGCTATGTCACACGCGTCAGCGCCGAAGACGGGACCGAATTGTGGAAGCGCGAGCTTGGCGTGCCCATGACGGGTGCCCCCACCGTCAAGGACGGCACGATCTTTGTCGCCTCCAACAATAATGAAGTGTTCGCGCTGGACCTTGAGACCGGCGAGACCGATTGGAGCGATCAGGCAATTGCGGAATCCGCCCGCGTCCTCGGCAGCCCAAGCCCGGCCGCCATCGAAGACTTCGTGATCGCGCCTTACTCCTCTGGTGAGATCATCGCCTATCTTGCCAATAATGGCCGTCGCCTCTGGACGGATGCCATTTCGCAGGCCGGCCGCTTCACACCGATTTCCGAGATCAACGATATCGGCTCACGCCCGGTTCTGGCCGGTGGCCTCGTCTTCGCGTCGAGCCAGTCCGGCATCACGGTCGCGATTGACGGGCGCAGCGGCAATCGCGTCTGGGCGCGCCCCATCGGCTCGACCCAAGCCCCAGCGCTAAGCGGGAAATTCCTGTTTGTCATCGGTACCAATGCCACTCTGGCGGCGCTGGATGCTGGCTCAGGCGACGCCTATTGGGTCACCGAGCTGCCGCAGTACAAGAACGAGAAGAAAAAGAAGAAACGTATCAGCTATTCCGGTCCGCTTCTTGCGTCAGGACGCATCCTGATCGTTTCGTCCTATGGCGAGCTGCTCGCCTTTGATCCGCAGACGGGCGAACAGACCGCGTCTCTGGATATCAAGGACACGACTTACATTGAACCCATCGCCGTGCAGGGAAAAGTCTTCCTGCTGACCGATGAAGCAAAACTGGTTGCGATTCAGTAGCAGGCTGCGCCGGGCTGGCGCGCCTCGCCTGAACGCATAGGAGCGGGCCCCGCCATGCCTTTGAAACTCGCCATCGTCGGACGCCCCAATGTGGGCAAGTCGACCCTGTTCAACCGCCTCGTCGGCAAGAAGATCGCGCTGGTCGATGACCAGCCGGGTGTGACGCGTGACCGGAAGCAGGCGGAAGGGCGTCTTGCCTCCCTGCCATTGGTCCTGATCGACACAGCGGGCTATGAGACCTCCTATGACGACAGTCTCGAATCCCGCATGCGCCAACAGACCGAGGCCGCGATTGCCGAGGCTGAACTGGCCCTCTTCCTGATTGATGCCCGCGTTGGCGTCACCCCGGAAGACGAGAACTTTGCCGCCCTGCTGCGCAAGGCCAATATCCCGATCGTTCTGGCGGCCAACAAGGCTGAAGGCAAACAGGGCACGGTCGGCGTGATGGATGCCTGGTCGCTGGGCCTGGGTGAACCGATTGGCTTGTCTGCCGAGCATGGCGAGGGCATGGCCGAACTTTACGAAGCCATTCGTCAGGCACTGGGCGAGGAAGCGTTCGAGCTCGCCCTGCAGGAGGCCGAGCTGGATTATGATCCCCGCGCCGCCGAGGACATTATCGAGAAGCTCGCCCATATCGATATCGACGATTTCTCTGTGTCCGATGATGATCTCGTCGCCGCCATTGAAGCGGCGGATGTCGACGTTGAACCCGAGCCGCAAAAAGACGACAAGCCGATCAAACTGGCCATTGTCGGCCGCCCGAATGCCGGCAAGTCCACGCTGATCAACCAGCTGCTACAATCGGACCGCCTGCTGACCGGTCCCGAAGCCGGCATCACGCGCGACTCCATCTCTATTGACTGGGAATGGGAAGGCCGCCGCATCCGCCTGGTCGATACCGCTGGCCTGCGCCGCAAGAACAAGGTGCAGGAGCGCCTTGAACGCATGTCGACTGGCGAGACCATCCGCTCGCTGAAATATGCCGATATCATTGCCCTCGTCATGGACGCACACGAGGCGATGGAAAAACAGGACCTGCTGATTGCCGACCTCGCCCTGCGCGAAGGCCGCGGCGTCGTGCTGGTCATTTCCAAATGGGACACGGTGAAAAAGCCGGATGAAGCCGCCAAACATATCCGGGATCTTGCCAACCGGCTGATGCCGAATGCTGGCGGTGCACCCGTCGTGTTCCTGTCCGGCCTGACTGGTCGGCATACGGACAGGCTGATGCCAGCCGTGGTCAAGGTCTATCAGGATTGGACCGCACGCGTGAAGACGGGCGACCTGAACCGCTGGCTGCGCCACACGGTTGAGCGCCATCCGCCGCCAAGCGTTCAGGGCAAGCGCATCAAGCCACGCTACATGGCCCAGATGAAGGCGCGTCCGCCGACCTTCGTGCTCATCGCCTCGCGCGGTGACCAGATGCCGGAAACCTACAAGCGCTATCTGATCAACAATCTGCGCGATGCCTTTGACATGCATGGCGTGCCGATCCGCCTGTTCGTCCGGCAGGGCAAGAACCCCTATGCTGACAAGGCCGACGGCGCGCGCAAGCCCCAAGGCAAGGGCCCTTATCGCGGCAAGCCGAACAAGAAGGGCTAGCGCGCTCGCACACATATCCGTGACTGGAAACGACTGGCGTACCTGCCTAGGGTCGCCCCGATCAATGCGGAGACTCAAATGAACCAGATGCAGGATGTGGTGAAAGCCTATTATGGGGAGACGCTGACAAGCTCGTCGGACCTGAAGACCGATGCCTGCACGACGGAGTCTCGTCCAGCGGCGCATGTCTCGGCCGCCCTCGCCGCCGTCCATGATGATGTGGCCGCGAAGTATTATGGGTGTGGCCTCGCCATCCCGGCCGCGCTGGAAGGTTTGAAAGTGCTGGACCTTGGCAGCGGGGCCGGACGCGACGTGTTCGCCCTGGCCAAGCTGGTTGGCCCGACCGGCCACGTCACCGGGGTCGACATGACGGATGAGCAGCTGGACGTCGCCCGCGCACATGAGGCCTGGCACGCCGAGCAGTTTGGCTACGACTCGCCCAATACGCGCTTTGTGAAAGGCGAACTGGAAAAGCTGGGCGAGCTTGATCTTGAGCCCAATTCCTTTGACCTCATCATCTCCAATTGCGTGATCAATCTCTGCACGGACAAGCCGGAAGTCTTCCGGCAGGCCCACCGCCTGCTGAAACCCGGCGGCGAGCTCTATTTCTCGGACGTCTATGCAGACCGGCGGATCCCGCAGGAGTTGATTGATGATCCGGTCCTGTATGGCGAATGCCTGTCGGGGGCGCTCTACTGGAACGATTATGAAGCCATCGCGATGGCGGCTGGCTTTGCCGATCCGCGCGTCGTCAACCATCGCCGCCTTGCCATCATAGATCCGAAATTGAAGGCCAAGGTCGAGCCGATCCGCTTTGCCTCGGTCACAGCACGCCTGATGAAGCTCGACGGTCTGGAGACGGCCTGCGAGGATTACGGCCAGGCTGTCATCTACAAGGGCGGCGTCGAAGGCATGGAGCGCGTCTTCATTCTGGATGCTGAGCACGAGATTGAAGCCGGTCGCGTCTTCCCGGTTTGCGGCAACACGCTCGCCATGCTCATGGAAACCCGCTTTGCGCCATTCTTCGAGGTGGTCGGCGACGGCAAGACCCATTTCGGCGTCTTCCCCGGCTGCGCCGCGCCGGACGTATTTGCAGAGACGCAAGACGCCAGCGGCCCCGCGCCGGTGGGCGGCTGCTGCTAGCGCGCCCTACTCTGTCGGGTCGACATTGCCGCGGAGGGATTTGATCTCGCCTCGGCGTTTCTTTGTGGCGATGCGGCGTTTGACGCTGCCATAGGTCGGCTTGGTCTTGATGCGCCGTTTCGGGCGACGGCTGGCACGAAGGATCATCTCGGCAAGCCGCTTGCGCGCAGATTCCCGGTTGAGCGCCTGGCTCCGATGCTCCGAAGCCTCCAGCATCAGTCGGCCATCCTTGGTTATCCGGTTGGCATACAGTTTGGCGAAGCGCGCCTTCACATCAGGTGGCAGAGATGACGCTTCGACGTGCCAGGTCAGCTGTACCGCAGTCGACACCTTGTTGACGTTCTGCCCGCCTGGCCCGGACGCGCGCACGAATGCCTCCGACACTTCCCATGCAGGCAGTGTCAGTTCGTCATTTATGCGGATGTCGCCGAATTCAGCCATGGAGTTTCCTTAACACGGTGTTCAGCCAGAGTTCAGCCCCGCAGGCCTAGCCTGACTGTCATAAGCCCGCAGGATGCGGGAAATGGCTGCCCCGGAAACGGTTTCCAAGGGGCCAATCTTCGGAGGCTTTGCCCGATATGAAGCTGTTCAAGACACTCACCACATTGGTGGCCACGACGGCCACGATCGGACTTCTTGCCGCTCCCGCTGCCTATGCAGAACGGGGACGCGGCGATCACAATCGCGGCGGCGGTTATCATGATGGCGGCCATCGCGGTGGAGACCGGGGACACCGGGACAATGGTCGACGCGACAATGGGCACCGCGGTGACCATAATCGTGGCAATCGAGGCTACAATAATGGCCACAATAATAGAGGCCATTACAATCGCGGCCACCATGCCCCGCGCCGCGACTACCGCCCCGCGCCGCGCCATGTCTATCGCGCGCCCGCGCGTTCGCATCGCCATTATGCACCGCCCCGTCACAATTATGTGCGCTACAGCCGGGCTTATGGTCCCTATTATCGTCGTGGCTACCAACCGCGCTACCATGTCGGTGGCTGGTATCGCCCGCACCAGCATACGGTCTATATCCGCGACTATCACACTTACGGCCTCTACGCGCCGCCACCGGGACACTACTGGGCGCGGGACCATCATAGCGGAGACGCGATTCTCGCCTCCGTCGCGACGGGGGCCATCATCGGACTGGTTGTCGGCGCGCTGGCCTATGACTGACACATGATCAGCGTATGAAAACTGACTGCGCCCGGGCCCAAGGTCCGGGCGTTTTTTGTGCGTCATGAAACAGTCATTCAAAAAAGCCGCGAAGTTAACTTTGTAATGGCGCAAATCATGCTTAACTTTGATTCGTCCGGAACGGTTCTGGACAAAGTTCGTGCCTGTTGCACGCTTGAAAGGAGGTGATTCATGTCGAGTGAGAAAACCAGAGGGATCAACAAGTTTATATCCTGTGGTGCCCGGCCGGAGCAGCCTCCTGTCGGCGCATAGAGATATTTGAAGGCACGCTGAAACGCTGCCAGACTTGTTGGGTCCCGAGGACTCACGGAAGCCGCCCCAGAGGGCGGCTTCTTTGTTTATGGAAACGGCATGAACGCTCCGACTTACCTTTTGCCTGAAACAACGCTATTTGCTGGAAAAACACCTGAGCGGAGAGACCCAGATGAACGTGCTGACCCACAAGACTTCCGGCTGGACCATCGGCACCGGCAAACCGCTTTCAGTGATTGCGGGCCTCAACGTCCTCGAAGACGAGGGCCTTTCCCTTGAAGTTGGCACCGAGCTGAAGCGCGTTTGCGAACAATTGGGCCTGCCCTATGTCTTCAAGGCCAGCTTCGACAAGGCGAACCGTTCCTCGATCAAGTCGTTTCGCGGCCCCGGGCTTGAGAATGGCCTGAAAATGCTGGCCAGCGTGAAGGCCAAGCTCGGCGTGCCGATCTGCACCGATCTGCATGAAGCCGGTCAGGCCGAAGCCGTCGCAGAGGTCGCTGACATCGTCCAGATCCCGGCTTTCCTGTGCCGCCAGACTGATCTGGTTGTCGCCACCGCCAAGGCCACTGCCGCAGCGGGCGGGATCATCCAGGTCAAGAAAGCCCAGTTCATCGCACCGTGGGATACAAAGAACATCGTCTCCAAGATCGGTGAAGCCGCAGATGTCGGCGTGATCCTGTGCGAGCGCGGCTCCAGCTTTGGCTACAACAATCTCGTCGTCGACATGCTCGGCATTCCCGAGATGCAGAAGCTCGGCTGCCCGGTGACCATCGACGCGACCCATGCTGTCCAGCTTCCAGGCGCCGACCCGCGCACGGGCGGCGCGTCCACCGGCGGGCGACGCGACGGCGTGGCCATCATCGCCAAGTCGGCCATTGCCGCCGGCGCTGATGGCGTCTTCCTCGAATTCCATACCGACCCGGACAAGGCCCTGTGCGATGGACCGAGCTGCCTGCCGATCTCGTCAGCCGAAGGCCTGCTCAGCACGTTGAAATCCCTGCATGAGGTCGTGAACGCGTGATCAGGGAGGCTGTAGCATCAGACCGGGAGGCTCTTGCTACCATCCTCTATCGGGCGAGCCGTGACGTGTTCCCGCTGGCTGGCATCGAACGCGTTGATGCCGCCGAGTTTGACCGCCAAACGGCTGGCGAGAGCATTTTGGTTGCAGAAAAGGATGACCGACCGGTCGGCTTTTCGAGCGTCTGGGATCCCGACCACTTCCTGCATCATTTCTTCATCGACCCGGCCTATCACCGCCACGGCATTGGGCGGTCGCTGATGGTTGCTACAATGATGCGCTATGGCAGTGCGCTCTCACTGAAGTGCAATACATCCAACACCACTGCCCGCACGTTTTACCGTGCAATGGGCTGGATCGAGACGGACGAACCTGGCGGCACCAGCGAAGGGATTGGTGACTGGATCTGGATCCGAACACCCGCCGCCGCATCCGCGCTCGGCCTGTTGCCCGAAGGCCCTGACGCATGACCCGCCTTATCGCCTTCAACAAACCGTTCAATGTGCTCTCCCAATTCACCGACAAGAGTACGCTGGCGAGTTCGCGTGAGACGCTATCGGACTATATGGACGTACCACGTGTCTATCCCGCTGGCCGGCTCGACCGGGATAGTGAGGGCCTGTTACTCCTGACCGATGACGGCAAGCTGCAGGCCCGCATTTCCGATCCGAAAGCCAAGATGGCCAAGGTCTACTGGGCCCAGATCGAGGGTATTCCGGATGACAAGGCATTGCAGGCCCTCCGCTCCGGCGTAGACCTGAATGATGGTCGCACCGCTCCTGCAAAGGTGAGACGGATGGACGAGCCAGAAGATCTCTGGCCGCGCGACCCGCCAATCCGGTTTCGAAAATCGGTACCAGATTGCTGGATCGAACTGACCATTATCGAAGGCCGCAACCGACAGGTCCGGCGCATGACCGCCGCAGTCGGGCATCCAACCTTGCGCCTTGTGCGCGCGCAAATCGGCGACTGGACCCTGAATGGCCTTGCCCCCGGCGAGTGGCGCGACATCAAGGGCTGACCCCCAACCCTTCACAGGCCGCATAACACAGATTAGCAAACGGCACTCCACAGGCCCGGTCGCGACCGGATGAAACAGATGGAGCGCCGCATGGCCCTGACACAATCTTCGAGCTGGTTTGAGCAGAATGCCCCCGACTGGGCGCGCGAGTCCGCAACCTTCATCGAAAACATCTGGAATGATGGCGCATATGGTCTGACCTATGGCGAGATCACCATCGCTGTTGTGATCATCATGATCGCACTGATGATCCGCGGCCTGTTCGCACGGCTGATCGTGAAGACCATCATGCGCCTGGCGTCCGGCACCAAGTCGGGCTTTGATGACGCGCTCGTTCAATCTATCGCGACGCCGCTCAAGATCGTCCCGGTCATCATCGGTATCTATATCGCGCTGCAGGTGACCAATATTTCCGGCGAGGCGGAAATCTACGCGACTCGCATTCTGCGCTCGATCATCACGCTTGCCGTATTCTGGACGCTGTCTCGCGCGGTGCATGCCTTCGAATATCTGTTCGTGGGTCTGAGAGACGCCCTGTCGCCCGCCGCCGTTGACTGGATGGTCAAGGCGTTGCAGATCATCTTGATCGTACTGGGTCTCGGCGCCGTGGCGGAGCAATGGGGAATCCAGATCGCGCCCCTGCTGGCCGGCCTTGGCGTGCTCGGCATCGCCGTCGGCCTCGGCGCGCAGGACTTGTTCAAGAACCTTATCTCCGGCTTGCTGATCATTTCAGAGAAGCGTTTCATTCCCGGCGAGTGGGTCAAGGCAGACGGTGTGGTTGAAGGCACGGTCGAGAAGATCAATTTCCGTTCGACATTGATCCGCCGGTTCGACAAGAGCCCGGTCTATGTTCCCAACAGCGCACTGTCAGATGCGGCCGTGACCAATTTCTCGCGCATGACGCACCGGCGCATCAAATGGGTGGTCGGCGTGGAATATCGCACGACCGTGGACCAGCTGAAATTTATCCGCGACGAAATCGAGGCCTGGCTCTGGAATGATGACCGGTTCGCCAAGCCGCCGGAAGCCGCATTGTTCGTGCGTGTGGACAGCTTCAATGCCAGCTCCATCGACTTCCTGATCTACACTTTCACCCACACGAAGAATTGGGGCGAGTGGCTGGAGATCAAGGAAGAGTTCGCCGTCGCCGTGATGGACATTATCGAAAAGGCGGGCACGGGCTTCGCCTTTCCGAGCCGCACCATCTACCTTCAGGAAACCGACCCGCCGGAAATCATGGCTCCGCCCGCGCGCAGCGAAGGCGTCGCACGGGCGCAAGCCGCCAAGGAAGGCATGCTCCAGGTCGGCGGGATTGGCGAAGCCAGCGACGATGGCTGATCAGGTCGCGGCTTACTTCACCCATACGCCAGGTGCATTGGTGCGATAGCCGAGCGCGCGATAGGCCGCATCGATCAGGCTTTGCGCGCGGTCATTCACGAGAATGCCGCTGCCCATCTGGTTCATCGTGTAGCTGAAGGCGAGGCCCGCTTCGGGATCGGCGAAACCGATGGAGCCGCCTGCGCCGACATGGCCGAAGGCCTGCTCGCCCATGATGACGCTGGTGCCGGGGCCGAGGTTCAGCGCGCGATTATCCATGGACTTCATGAAGCCCGGGCCGAACCGGGTCGGGACCAGAAGCGTCGCATCGCGTTGCGTCGCCGTTGTCACCATGCTCATGGCCTTCAAGCGATCAGACGAGACGAGCGTGCCGTCATCGGTTGCCAATGGCGTATACATCGCCACCTGTCCGCGCGCGTTCGAGAGGCCGCCCCCGCCGCCGATTTCAGCGGCTTGCGACTTGCGGTTATTGAAGTCCCAGCCGCCATTGTTCATGAAGCTCTTGTGCTGGATGGATTCCGGCTCGGTCACCAGCTTGATGGCAAACTCGGTTGGAACATCGTCCGGCTTCGGCGCATACGGAATGATCGGCGCGATGTGAACGTCTTCGGTCTCGGGCAGGCCCAGCCAGAAGCGCGCGCCGGTCTTGTCGGCCACTTCCTCGCGGAAGAAGGTGCCGAGCGACTTGCCGGACACGCGGCGGACCAGTTCGCCCACCGTCCAGCCGAAATTGATCATGTGATAGCCATTGCGTGTGCCCGGTTCCCAGAAGGCTTCCTCATCTTCCAGTCGCTGGATCATGTAGTCCCAGTCTTCGAACCCGTCTGGCCGGACCGGGTCGCGCAGGGTCGGCAGCGCGCTTTCATGGTTCAGCATCATGCGAACCGTGGTCTTCTCTTTGCCGTTCTTGGCAAACTTCGGCCAGTAGTCGGCGACCAGCGCCTCGGGATTCAGCTCACCCCGGTCGATCAGGATATGGGCGCACAGCGCGGTGGCGGCCTTGGAACAGGAAAAGACGATGGAGATCGTATCCTCACGCCAGGCATCACCAGTTTCCGGGTTCGCCATGCCGCCCCAGAGGTCCACCTGCGTTTCGCCATTCACTGACAGGCAGACCGAGGCGCCAACCTCTCCACGCTCTGCAAAGTTGCGTTCGAATTCTTCCTTCACGGCGGCGAATTTTGACTCGCACGCCCCGCCAATGGATCCTGACATGTGTTCCCTCCCGAGGATTTTATTGATGCCAGTGTGATGCGCCCTCCCCACGGGAAGGCAAGCCCTATGGCAGGGCCGGGAGGTAGCGTTTCTTCAGGCGCGCCGCGCCAAGCAAAGCTGCCAGAGCGCAGATCTGGACAACCATCACCACAATCCGATTGTCTTCAAACCCGTTGGAGAGAATGAAGTAGCTGGCCGTAAAGACCGCCACGACATGGCCGCTATACACGAACAGGGAATTCCGGCCGACCATTACCAGAGGCGGGAATCTCAACACAGAATCCACAACAGCCCGCGCCCACATAAGGGGCTTTGCCAAGTCTTCCCGGTTGAGCAGGAAGTAGAAGATATACGAGATCGCAGCGAGACTGATCAGGCCGATGCCAGACACATTCCGGCGCTTTGGCTCAACCAGCCATTCAGGCGACCCAAGCATGCCTCGCCCGGCTTCCGCAACTGCAAAGGCCACTGTGATGGCAAGCGCCGCGTAGAAGACCGGATAGCTCGTGGGCAGAATGCTGGATTTGAAATGGTCCCAGCCTTCCGTCTTGTACCGGTAGCCGAGATAGAATCCGCCATAGAAAATGACCGCGTAGGACAAGGGATTGAAGATACCCGTCAGAGACAGGAAAGGCCGCGTGTCGAAAACATGCGCGAAGATCCAGCCCAATACCGCTTGATCGAAACCCGCCGCAGCAACCAGCCAGCAGGCCGCAAGAATTCCGAAGAACAGGCGCGTCCGCGTTGTCTCCAGCAACCAAAGCCCGACCGGAATGAACAGCATCAGCATCATGTAAAGGATCAGAATGCCGAGATAGAGCGGCTGCTTGGCGAAGGTGAAAACCTGAAGGCTCTGCACGAACAGCGGTGTTTCGAGGTCTGGTACATATTGGGAATCCAGCCGCATCGGCCAGGCCGACACAAACAGGTACAGCATCGAGAGTGCGACGATGATCTGATAGAGATAGACCCAGCGTAGCCGCTTCAAAACGGCCAGTTCGCAGGCGACCATACCGCCTTTGGAGAAGGGCCGAAGATAGCTCAGCGCGCAGACAAAACCGGACAAGAGAACAAAAAACTCGCCATCCCAGACAGGCGAGAAATTCCCGTGATGAAACCGGATCACAGGCGTCCAGTGCGTGAAATTGAAGTGTGCGATGAACATGGCAATGAGCAAATAGCCCCGCGCCCCATCGATATGCACTAACCGCGCCGCCTTCTGCGCTGGCGCCGTGGTGGCCGATCCCGTCGTCAAAATCGCATCGGTCATCTCGTCACCTCTAGACCATGCTTGCCGTAGCGTTACTCCTAGTGGACCATTGTGACAATCCGAACGCGGTCAGCGAATTTCCTTCGAAAACAGCATGTTCCTGCACAAGGTTGATGCGACTTCGGCCACCGTCTTCAGATCGCAGGCAAAGAAATGCCCGCAACAGGACGTTGCGGGCATTTCTGAAATCATACTGCCAGTATTCTATGCCGGCTCTTCAGCAGAGCCTTTCTTGGCGACAGGCTTCTTCTTCGGCTTCTCGGCAACATATTTGAAGGCGAGCTTTTCCTCGTCCTTCTTGTCGATGTCGATCTTGACCACGCCGCCCTTCTGGAGCGAGCCGAACAGGAGTTCTTCCGCCATCGGCTTCTTGACGTGTTCCTGGATCGTCCGCGCCAGCGGCCGGGCGCCCATGTCGGCGTCGAAGCCGCGCTTGGCGAGCCAGTCGCGTGCAGGCTTGGTGATCTCGATGGAGACGTTGCGATCTTCCAGCTGGACTTCGAGCTGAAGAATGAACTTCTCGACCACACGATCAATGATCTCTGGCGTCAGGCCGCCGAAAGTGATCGTCGCATCAAGACGGTTACGGAATTCCGGCGTGAACAGACGCTTGAGTGCCTCTTCCTGCTCGTCGTCCTTCTTGCCACGGCCAAAGCCGATGGAGTTCTTCGAGGCATCGGACGCCCCGGCATTCGTTGTCATGATCAGGATGACATTCCGGAAGTCTACCTTGCGGCCATTGGCGTCCGTCAGTGTGCCATTGTCCATGACCTGAAGCAGGATGTTGAACAGGTCCGGATGCGCCTTCTCGATTTCGTCGAGCAGCAGCACGCAGTGCGGATGCTGGTCGACGCCATCGGTCAGCAGGCCGCCCTCATCATAGCCGACATAGCCCGGAGGCGCGCCGATGAGACGAGAAACGGTGTGACGCTCCATATATTCCGACATGTCGAAGCGCAGCATCTCGACGCCCATGATGGAGGCGAGTTGTTTGGCAACTTCGGTCTTGCCGACGCCGGTTGGACCGGTGAACAGGTACGAGCCAATTGGCTTGTTCGGTTCACGCAGGCCGGCACGCGCGAGTTTGATGGCTGCCGAAAGCGCCGTGATGGCATCGTTCTGGCCAAACACGACCCGCTGCAAATCGGTCTCCAGTGATTTGAGCGCGGCTGCATCGTCGGTCGAAACCTGTTTGGGGGGGATGCGGGCGATCTTGGCCACGACAGCCTCGATATCCTTCTGCCCCACCGTCTTCTTGCGTTTCGACGTAGGCAACAACCACTGCGCGGCACCAGCCTCGTCGATCACATCAATCGCCTTGTCCGGCAATTTGCGGTCGGTGATGTAGCGATCTGCGAGTTCAACTGCCGATTTGATGGCATCATTCGTGTAGCGCAGGCCGTGGAAATCCTCGAAGCGGGACTTAAGACCCGTGAGAATCTTGATCGTATCCGGAACAGTTGGCTCAACCACATCGATCTTGCGGAACCGGCGCGACAGGGCCCGGTCCTTTTCAAAATGCTGTTTGTATTCCTTGAAGGTGGTCGACCCCATGCAACGCAGGCCACCGGACTGAAGCGCAGGCTTCAGCAGATTTGACGCATCCATCGCGCCGCCGGAGGTCGCCCCAGCGCCGATAATGGTGTGGATCTCATCAATGAACAGGATAGCTTTTTCCTGCTGCTCCAATTCCTTCATCACGGATTTGAGGCGTTCCTCGAAATCACCGCGATAGCGCGTACCGGCCAACAGGGCGCCCATGTCGAGCGACCAGATAACAGCCTCGTCCAGAATTTCAGGGGCTTCACCATCCACAATCTTCTTGGCCAGGCCTTCGGCGATCGCCGTCTTGCCCACACCGGGATCGCCGACGAGGATCGGATTGTTCTTGCTGCGACGGCAGAGCACTTCAATGCAGCGGTTCACTTCCATGTCCCGGCCGATCAGCGGATCGATCTTGCCGGAGCGCGCCTTGTCATTCAGATTCACACAGTAAGCGTCGAGCGCCTCATGACCCTGCTTGACCGGCTCTTCTTCCGAGGCCTCCGCACCGCGTGGACTGGATGGGCGCGACATGCCCGGTTGTTTGGCAACGCCATGCGAGATGAAATTCACCGCATCATAACGGGTCATGTCCTGCTCCTGCAGGAAGTAGGCAGCGTGACTTTCACGTTCAGAGAAGATCGAGACCAGCACATTCGCGCCGGTAACTTCGTCGCGGCCCGAGCTCTCAACGTGAAGGATGGCGCGTTGGACAACACGCTGGAACGCAGCGGTCGGCTGAACGCGGCCTTCGCCTTCATCCACTGTCAGGCTGGAAAGCTCTTCGTCAATGTATCGGCTGAGGTCGGCGCTGAGGGCGTCAATGTTGACCTTGCAGGCGCCCATCACTTCGCGGGCATGCTCATCTTCCGTCAGCGCCAGAAGCAAATGTTCCAGTGTGGCGTATTCATGATCACGCTCTGATGCGAACGTCAGGGCCTTTTCGAGTGCGGTCTCTAGGGAGGGGGACAAACGTGGCAAGTGACTGGCCTTCCGGAGTGAGTGTTTCTAGTCGTCTTTCTCCATGACACATTGGAGAGGATGTTCATGGCGTTTGGCAAGGTCCAATACCTGCGCGACCTTTGTTTCGGCCACTTCGTAAGTATAGACACCGCACAACCCCACGCCCTTTTGGTGGACATGAAGCATGATGCGCGTGGCCTGTTCCCGGGAACGATTGAAGAAATGTTCCAGGACGTAGACGACAAACTCCATCGGCGTGTAATCGTCATTCAACAGAAGCACACGGTAGAGCGACGGCTTCTTGGTCCGTACGCGCGTTTGCGTGGACAGACCGAAATTCGTCCCATCATCATCGCCAGCCTGCCCGCCCCCTGGTGGGTCGCCGGGTCCGGGCCGATTTAGCCGTATTGGATCCGTGCTGGAATGGTTCGGGTCACCGCTCATAGTTACCAAGATATACGTTCTTGCCCGACTTTGAAGAGCGGATACGCGGCAAAAGCACAATCTGCCTGAATTCAGGTCACCTGGAGACTGGCGAGGAGGTCATTCACGCGCTTCGCATTCGCGCCCATATCGCTATAGCCCACGCGGGATGCAGAATAGACTGCGAGCGTGGATTTCCCGTCTGAAGGCAGGACGGCGATATCCACATCATCCTTGAATTTGAACAGTTTCGACACCGCGATGAAGCTGATGCGACCCACCTGGGCGTCGAGCGCCTTCAGCCTCCAGTCCTTGCGCATGGCCACAAGGGCCTCGACCTGGCTGAACAGACTGTCTGTGCTGCAGAAGAAAATCGGGCCTTCTTCGTCCGGGCTAGCCTGGTCAGCAAAGCCGGCCGGTGCAACCAGATACGTGTTCGGCGACTTGGGCCGCTGAAGGGTTTGGAAATCGAGAAAATCGCTCATGCACAACTGTAGGAGCAAGCGCAACGGATTCGCCAGCGCATTCTGCATCTGACATTGAACAAAGTCCGAGCAAAAAAAGAACCGGGCCAAACAGGCCCGGCTCAAATTATCTACGCCACTCTACGCCCCAGAGCCCGCTAGCCTGGCCGGGAAACAGGAAAGCGCTTACTTGGGTGCGAAAGCCATGAACGGCTTCGTCGCGTCGCGCCAAGCAGACATGCAGAGTTCAGCCTGTGCGCTGACTTCGGACGTGTAAGCCGAGAGAAGGTTCTTGGCGAAGCCGGACTGTATTTCCATTGCTTCGCGTGGATCCTTTGCGCCGGTCAGCGACTGCGTGGCTTCGACACCCTGTTCGAGCGTGCGAGCAAAGAAGTCCATGTTGCGGGCGCCAATCGTGCGCATCATTTCCGAAGAAGATGCTGCTTGTTCTGCGAGGGCTTTCATGCCGCCTTCCGCATAACCACCGAACTTGCCTGCGAGACCTGTCATTTGTTCCATGCCTTCATCAATCATTTTTGTTGCCGAATCTGCCACACGCGCTTCCGCTTTGGCTTTCGGAGAAGACTTGGGAGTGGTCTTTTTTGTTGTCGCCATGGGGAGGATCCTTTTCACGCTGGATACCCTAACGTAGCGTAAAATCCGAGCAATTGCAACAATTATTGTGCGGCGCAGCATTTTTAAATTCGCATGAAAATTGCAAGGCTTGAAACCTGATTACAGATTTGTGAGGCTGGAGCCTGCGTTAAGATGTGGTCAACCGATTTGACGGACTCTAGTTTAATCCTCGGGTGCCGGGGTTAACTCATTTTTGGAGAGAACATGATGCGGCTCACACTACCACCTGTCCTGAAAGCACTCACTATAGCGGTGGCGCTGATGGCGGCAGGCCTGTTTGCCCAATCTGCTCACGCCGAAAAGTACGCCTCCATCGTGATCGATGCGGATACTCATGAAGTACTTCATGCCCGCAATGCCGATGAAGCGCGTTATCCGGCCTCCCTCACCAAGGTCATGACCCTCTACATGCTGTTTGACGCGCTGAAGACCGGCGAGGTCACCCTGGATGAGCGGCTCGTTGTCTCGCGCCACGCGGCGAGCCAACCCCCTTCAAACCTCAAGCTTCGCACCGGCTCGACCATGACAGTTCGCGACGCAATTGGCGCGCTGGTCAGCAAATCAGCCAATGATGTCGCTGTGGTTGTGGCTGAGCGTCTCGGGCGCACCGAAAGCCGCTTTGCCCAATTGATGACTGTGAAGGCCAAATCGCTCGGAATGAACCATACCCGCTTCATGAACGCGTCGGGCCTGCCCAACACACAGCAGCTGACGACCGCGCGTGACCTTGCTATCCTGGCCGATGCGATGCTCACCGATCATGCTGACTATTATCATTACTTCTCGTCCAGCAGCTTCCAGTGGGCGGGACGTACCTACAAGAACCATAATGAGTTGCTCGGCAAAGTAGACGGCGTCGACGGCATCAAGACTGGCTATACCCGCGCCTCCGGATTCAACCTGATGACGTCTGCCAAGCGCGATGGCAGCCGCATTATTGCGATCATGCTGGGCGGGAACACGTCCCGGTCTCGCAACGCGCATGTCGAGGATCTTGTTGAAGCTGCATTTACGACGCTCACCGATCCTGCGCATGACACACAGCTCGCCTTTGCCGGCGTCCTGCAGCCTGTACACCCGAACGATGCTGCAGAACCAATGCTGAATGGAAAACGCATCAGCGTGATCATTGCGGAAGGTGGCGGTGACGCAGATGACGACAAACTGGTCGTGGCTGAAACGGCACCTGCTCCAGCGCCAACGCCAGAAATTGTCGAACACACAAAGATGGAAACTCCGGTTGAGCCGTTTGTGCAGCCCAAGACCCACATCATGAGCGTATCGGAATACGAAGCGCGCCAGATGCAGATCGCGAAGTAACGCCTGAGTTCACGGTTCCAATCTGAAACGCAGCCCTTGCAAGCCCAGGCGGGCTGACCCAGAAGGCTTTCCAGCCATCAGGAGCGAACAGACGTGACCCGTGAAAGCGACATCGATATTGCGCGCAATGTAATTCGCATTGAACGCGAAGCCCTTGAGCAACTGGAAGCCGGTCTGGACACGGCCATCGAAAAGGCCGCTGACCTCATCATGGCCACGGATCGGCACATCATTGTGGCCGGCGTGGGCAAGTCGGGACATATCGGCCAGAAGATCGCGGCCAGTCTCGCATCGACGGGCACGCCCTCATTCTTCCTCCATCCGACCGAAGCCAGTCATGGTGACCTGGGAATGATCGTTCCAGGCTCAGTCGTGATCGCGATATCCTATTCGGGCGAGAGCCGCGAACTGGTCGATCTGATCCGCTATTGCCGCACCAATTCGGTACCCCTGATCGGCATGTCACGCGCGGCAGAGTCGACGCTTGGTCGGGGGTCGGATGTATTGCTGACGCTGCCAACCGTTGCGGAAGCCTGCCCCAACGGGCTCGCGCCAACATCCTCAACGACCATGGCGCTCGCACTTGGTGATGCGTTGACCATAGTCCTGATGGCGCGACGAGGCTTTTCACGGGAAGAGTTCGGATTCCGTCATCCGGGGGGGAAACTTGGCCGCTCCCTCCAGACTGCCGGCGACTATGTGGCGGGTCGCACAGACGATATACCATCGGTCAGCGAAACCGCGGCTGTCGAAGACGTCATTCTGGCCATCTCGGAAGGCCGCAAGGGATGCGTAGCCGTACTGGATGCGACTGGCGTGATTGTGGGAATGGTCACCGACGGCGACTTGCGACGTGCCATGCTGGCAGGAAAGCTGACCGGAAATGCCGCCGCGATCATGACGCCATCGCCCCGCACGATTTCACTGGACGAGCGCATGTCCGCAGTCATCAAGAGATTGACCGAGCATCGCATCTCCAACGCATTCGTTGTGCAAGATGGACGCCCGGTCGGGATTGTCGACATGAAAGACCTTCTCGCCGAAGGCTATGTCTGATTGGCCTACTTGGTCAGTTTGAACCGGATATTTACTTGGGCCGAATAGCCAATTTCACCGCCTGAAATCGGCGTGGATGCCATATCGGCAGATTCGTGCATCGCCATCATCCTGCCCATCGGTGCAGGCGAAGGTTCATTCCCGCCACTTTCGGAGATGTTGACGATGCGCGACACGCGCATGCCGACAGCTTCAGCGTAGAGTTCAGCGCGCGCAGTTGCGTCCGCAACGGCCTTGCGCCGCGCTTCGTCACGCGCATCACTGGCATCTTCAAGCGCGAAATTCAGGCCCGAGAACGTGTTACCGCCTGCGACAACGAGGCTATCAAGCGTTTCACCCAAACCATCCAGATTGGTCACTTTGACGGTCAGCTGGTTTGACGCCGAATAACCACGCAGAACCTGTTTGCCGTTGCGACGCCCATTGGCATCGGTTTCCTCGACATAGTCGTAAACCGGATTGAGAGAGATGTTCGACGTCTGCATGTCCTTGTCGGCGACGCCTGCGGACTTCAGCGCGTTCATCATGCTGGTCATCGCCTCAGCCTGCGCCGCCATTGCAGCAACTGCGGTCTTGGCCTCCTCGTTTACACCGGCCGTGATGTAGGCAATGTCCGGCGCGCGCTTCACATTGGCGGTCGCGGAAATATCCAACGTGGTTTCGGGCTGGATCGAATTGGGGTGGTAGGTCATCTGGCTCGTCCCGGTTGGAACCGATTGGGACGGCATCTGCGCACAGGCAGACAGAGTTCCTGCCAGGGCGATGGCGCTGGATGCGATGAACAGATTCCGGAAAGTGCGCATGTTGTCTCCTCGGTTTATTGATCGAGACCGATGGCTACCAGCGCATTGTGTCAAACTCGCGTCAGGCGGCTCCGACTTCGCGTTGCGGATACCCTTCCGGATTGCCGCTTTGCCAGGCCCATTGATCTCGGCACATGTCTTCCAACGTCAAACGAGTCTTCCAGCCAAGAAGTTCCATCGCATAGGAGGGATCAGCCCAATAGGCAGGTAAATCGCCAGCACGGCGTTCGGCGAAATTGAGCGGGATCTCCCGACCGCTTGCCTGTTCAAACGCTTTCACCACATCCAGGACCGAATAGCCGTTCCCGGACCCGAGATTGACTGTGAAACTGTCCGGACTTTCCAGCAGTTTCTCAAGCGCAACGATGTGCGCTTCGGCGAGGTCGACGACGTGGATATAGTCGCGCACACCCGTGCCGTCCGGCGTATCGTAATCATTGCCGAACACGTTGAGATGGGGGCGACGCCCCACCGCCACCTGGGCAACGAACGGCATCAGATTATTCGGCACCCCGTTCGGATCCTCGCCGATCAGACCGGTGGGATGCGCACCAATCGGGTTGAAGTAGCGCAGGATGCCCGCATTAATACCTGCGCCCGATGCGACGAGGTCATTCAGCATCAGCTCAACCGCATATTTGGTCATGCCATAGGGATTGGTGGGCGCCAGCGGATGGTCTTCAGTATAGGGCAGCGAAACCGGTGTGCCGTAGACAGTAGCAGACGACGAAAACACGATATGTCCGACACCCGTCTGTTTCATGGCGTCGAGCAGGCTGAGTGAGCCCTGAACATTATTGCTATAATAATCGAGCGGGTTGACAGTCGATTCCCCAACGGCCTTCAGGCCGGCGAAGTGAATCACGGCCTCGCATTCGTGCTCGCGCAGAGCATATATCATGGCGTCGGTGTCGCGAATGTCTGCTTCGATGACCGGCACATCATTTGCGCCCGTAATCTGACAAATCCGATCGATGGCGGCCATGCTGGAATTGACGAAATTGTCTACAATTACCGGCGTATATCCTCGGTTCAGCAACTCGACACATGTGTGCGAGCCGATATATCCAGCCCCCCCCGGCATGAGAATCCGCTTTGAGTTGCCTTGCATGAATTTTGACATCCCTGACTTGTCCCCAACTCCATCGTGTAGGTCGTGTCCAATGATCATGCAAACGATCTGCCACATTTACGCACGTAATTCGCAAGAGCGTGGCAGACAGCACATTGCCTTGCCAAAGAAGCACGCTAAAACGGGCCGCTGGGGCCTGTAGCTCAGTTGGTTAGAGCGGACCGCTCATAACGGTTTGGTCGCGGGTTCAAATCCTGCCGGGCCCACCATTTTCCTGTGAAAGCGCCTTTGCGCACAACCTGCTTCGGCGGAGCAGATTGAAGCTGGAAATTCTCAAAGCGCCCGCAAATGCGGGATCAGCCCAGCATCGCCCGGACTTCTTCGTCAAAATACGCAATCGTCGGCTTCAAGCCTTCCTCCAGCGCAATCGTCGGTTCCCAGTCGAGCGTATCGCGCGCACGGGTGATGTCCGGCTGGCGCTGACGGGGGTCATCTTGCGGAAGTGGCTTGTGCACCAGCTTGGATCGCGCACCGGTCATCTCGATAATCTTCTCGGCGAGTTGGCGGATCGTGAACTCGCCGGGATTGCCGAGATTGATCGGACCGGTCACGTCGTCGCTCGTATTCATCAGCCGGATCAGACCTTCAACAAGATCCGAAACATAGCAGAAGCTGCGGGTCTGTTCGCCATCGCCGTAAAGCGTGATGTCTTCGCCCTTCAGCGCCTGAACGATGAAGTTGGACACCACACGCCCGTCATTCGGATGCATGCGCGGTCCATACGTGTTGAAGATACGCGCGACTTTGATCTGGACCTTGTGCTGTCGATAATAGTCGAAGAACAGCGTCTCCGCACAACGTTTGCCTTCGTCATAACAGGCACGCGGCCCCAGCGGGTTCACATTGCCCCAATAGTCTTCCGTCTGGGGGTGGATCTCCGGATCGCCATACACTTCGGACGTCGAGGCTTGAAGAATTTTGGCCCGCGTCCGTTTGGCCAGGCCCAGCATGTTGATCGCGCCATGCACGCTGGTCTTGGTCGTCTGAACCGGATCGAACTGGTAATGCACCGGACTCGCCGGGCAGGCCATGTTGTAGATCTGGTCCACTTCGACAAAGAGCGGCACGGTCACGTCATGGCGCATCACTTCGAAACGGGGATTGTCGAGCAGATGCGCTACGTTGGTGCGCCGACCGGTGAAGAAGTTGTCCACGCAGAGCACTTCAGCCCCGGTATCCAGCAGGCGCTCGCACAGGAAGGAGCCGATAAAGCCGGCACCGCCGGTGACGAGAATTCGGGGGACATAATGCATCCCCCAGCGATCCCTGCTTTTCCCTATGGGGTCAAGACTCTTAGACATTTCCGGGCCTTGTGACAGACTGCTCATGGGAGGCCTGACAGATGAACCCTTTTGACCGCATCGTGGATTTCGCCGCGCAGCATCATGGAGATCGCGCCGCTGTTCTTGAGATGTCGCAGAATGCCCATCAGGCAAAATCCCTGAAGAAAATACCCGACGACCGGTATCTCGCCACGATGACGCGCTGCGTGTTCAATGCCGGCTTCAACTGGAAAGTCATTGATGTGAAATGGGACGGGTTTGAACTGGCCTTCGAGGGCTTCGATCCAAACAGGCTCGCCTTCTTTGGCGACGAGATGCTGGGGCAGCTCGTGTCGGACACGCGTATCGTGCGCAATGGCCAGAAGATCAAGGCGACGCTTGAGAATGCGAAATTCGTGGCGGACACCGCCAAAGCGCATGGCAGCTTCGGCGCGTTCCTCTCTGCCTGGCCCGTTGACGACCAGGCCGGGCTTCTCAGCTACCTGAACACAAACGGCTCACGCCTTGGCGGAGCGACGGGGCAGTATTTCCTGCGCTTCTCGGGCTGGGATGCCTGGATCACGTCTGGGGATGTCTGCCGCGCCCTGGTACGGGAGGAGGTGCTGGATAAGCCAGAGGCCAAATCCAAATCCGCGATGAAGAAAGTGCAGGTAGCCTTCAATCACTGGCATGCCGAGAGCGGCCTGCCTTATGCCCAGATCAGCCGCATTCTGGCGCTCAGCGTCGGCTAGACCTGCGCCTTCTGGCGAAAATAGTCGAGCGATCCACGATGGATCAGCGCATCGCCTGGCACGGTTTCATGAGCCTCTATGTCGGGCTTGTTTTTCACCTCATCATAGACGCCGCCGAAATCCTGGTAGCAGGCGTCGAGCAAGGCAGCGAAGCTGTCGATCACGAAATAGGTCTGCTGGAAGTCGTCGATGATGTATTTGGTGCGCATGATACGCTGCAGGTCGAAGGCGACCCGGTTGGGGCTGTCATCCTCAAGCGCAAACACGGTCTCGTTGGGGCTTGAGAGAATACCGGCGCCATAGATGCGCAGACCGCCCGCTTCGCGGATCAGGCCGAACTCGACCGTGTACCAGTAGAGCCGCGCAAGATTGTGCAACTGGCCGAGTTGCATGGCCCGCTGTCCGCCTTTGCCATAGGCTTCCATGAAATCAGCGAATACTGGGTCAGCCAGCATCGGCACATGACCGAAAATATCGTGAAAAATATCCGGCTCCTGGAGGTAGTCGAACTCCGCCTCGGGTCGGATAAAGGCCCCGGCCGGAAACCGGCGATTGGCGAGATGGTCAAAGAAAATCTCATCCGGCACCAATTCCGCCACAGGCACAACGCGCCATCCCGTGATCTTTTCCAGCTTGTCCGACAGTTCAGCCATGTTCGGAATACCTGACGCGGACAGTTCAAGCTCTGCCATTGCTTTCAGGGCCACTTCCGAGGCCCGGCCTTTTGCAATCTCTCGCTGACGCAGGAACAACCGATCCCAGCGGTCGTGCTCTGCTGCGCTGTAGGTATCCCACGCCTGATCGATCGTGAAATCAGCGGCGCGCGGAACGTTATGGTAGCGATTTTTACCTGCAGACTGCGTCATGGCCTAATTCTAGCGCAATCCGGCACATGGTTCCAGATGTAACTAACTGAGCCTTATACAGGCGCGCCGAGGTTAAAACTTGACCAAATGGTGGAAACCGATCCACGAAGACAATTCGGTGCGAGGAGACACTCACGGCCCATTGTGCAGCCGCCAGCAACCTACTAGAAGCTTCTTATGCAAAACCCCACTTTTTCGGTCATCATCGTTAACTATAATGGTGGCCACTATCTGCACGATGCGGTCCAGTCCCTGACCCAACAGACCTTTCGAGATTTTGAATTGATCGTCCTCGACAATGCCTCGACCGACGGATCGGCCGACACACTGGATTTGTCGGAATTTCCCAGTGCCCGGCTTGTGAAGATGGATGATAATCTAGGGTTTGCGGCCGCCAACAATCTGGGAGCACGCTTGGCCAAGGGACGCTGGCTGGCCCTCCTCAACCCTGACGCGGTCGCAGCGCCAGACTGGCTCCACCAAGTTGTGTTAGCGAACCGTCGGCATCCGGAATGCCGGGTTTTCGCATCCGCTCAGTACAACGCGCAGGACCCGGACAAGATTGACGGAGCTGGCGACGCCTACCTGATCATGGGCGTTCCTTGGCGAGGGGGATACGGCCATCACCGAACGGCAATGCCGGGTGAAGGAGAATGCTTCAGCCCATGCGGGGCCGCAGCAATCATGGATCGCGAACTGTTCCTGACCCACAATGGATTCGATGAGCGTTTCTTCTGCTATTGTGAAGACGTTGACCTCGGTTTCCGGTTCCAGTTGGCGGGCGAGGCATGCTGGTTTCTGCCGAATGCCAAAGTATACCATGCTGGCAGCGCCATTTCCGGGGTCGGCAGTCCGTTTTCCACCTATCACGGAACGCGAAACAGACTGTGGACCTATGTGAAAAACATGCCACTGGCATTGCAGCTGCTGACACTGCCCGCTCATATCGTGTTGAACATGTACCTGATCGCTCGCAGTGTCCTTCAAGGGCGGCTGGGTCCGACACTCCGGGGAAATTGGGACGGGCTGCGCGGTCTGCCGGACATATTGTCTGGATCAGACTGGCGCGTGCGCGAACGGAATGTCACGCTCAGCCAGCTTGCCCGCACCATGATGTGGAACCCGTTCAGAATGAGCCGGCGGGAACCCCACGTGCGAATGCCAGTCCCTGATATTCGGACCCTTTCGGTGCGGGATCAGGAGGGTTCCTGACCTGCCGGTCGTTCCAGAAACCGGCTAACACTCGCCTGCACTGCGGCAACGCCGCAGATGGTATCGACATGACGGACTGCCCGCTCGGACAGACCGCGTGCAAATTCCGGGTCCGCCTCCAGTCGACGCAGCCAGTCCGCAGCTGAATAGATATCAGGCTCGGCCCATTCAGCTCCGGCGAGATCGTAATGCGCACATCCCGCAGGCACGGGCACGCGGTCGAACGGCACGAGTGCGGCAGACTCTGCATCCATGAACAGCAGATTGCCGGACCAGTTGGTCGCAATGACGGGCACGCCGAGGGACATGGCTTCGGCGGGTCCGAGACCGAACCCTTCTGCCCGGTGCAATGACATCAGTACGTCCGCCCTTGCGATGAGAGACAACTGTTCTGCTTCAGACAATGAACCCTGGACCAACTCGATATTGCCTGCCCCCACGATCTCGGCCAAGAGAATGGCACGGGCTTCCGGGGCAGCGTCAAGATTGCGAACTTTGAGGATGAGCCGGCAATCAGTGCGATCAGCAAAGGCCAGCCGGAACGCGCGGATTGCGCCCACCGGATTTTTTCGTTCAAGTGTCGAGAGGGCGTCCACCATGACCAGAACCGTATATGGCTGTCTGGCCTGCCGTTCTTCAAGACGGACCGAACTTTCCGGCGCAACCGCGATGGGCAAAACACGGACCGGCGGGACGGCGGGGTGCGTACGGAAGGCGGCCGCCGCAAAATCAGACAGGGCCCAGATTTCGGACAGAAACGGAAACGCTTCCTCCCATCCTGCGGGAAATATTTCGAGTTCCCATGCCCACGCGCCAATGACCCGCCATCGCTTGCCGCGACGCATGCCCAGCATCCGCAAGCAATACTGCGTTTCGGGCCCGTTCACGTGCAGGATCAAGGTTCCGGTTGGGTCTGGCGGGAACCGAGAAAACGGTATGTCGCACTCCAGATCAGCAACCGAGAGATAGTCGCTGATATCAACTGCGACGACGTCATATCCAGCCTGCTTGAGAACGCGATAGCTTGACCGAGCCCATGCCCCAAGCCCGCTGGCGGAGCGAAACATGCCCGCGATCACCACTTGGTCGCCGGGTCGTACGCCAAATGGCGACACCGGGGGCCGGGCCAGCGAAGCCTGATGATACCAGCTCCAGAAACCGGTGCGGATTGGGGCAGGAAGGGCGCGCCAGAGCGACTGGATCAACGTGGCCACCATAGTTTAAGAAATCTGCCTGCCCGGGTACTCTATGATTGCAAGATGGACGACAGTCATAGGTCAGTTCGTGGCGAAAGCAAGACGCTGAACGGGACGTTGCACCGAGCATAGGGAGGGCGTCGGTTAGGTGTGCGCTCGCGGTTGACTTAGGCCGTCAGACCGCCGATCAACCTTCTCTGCTTCTGCCGTCCCGGAGGAATGATGTCGCTAGCCGTTTACGAATTGGGCAAAGGTCAGCGCGCGGCTGCGATCCAGGACATTGCCGATGGTTTTTCGAGGTGGCGCCTGTGGATGGCGCTGGCGCTCGAGGACATCAACCGGCGGTTCAAGCGGACCTATATCGGCGTTCTGTGGACGACCCTGTCATTCGCCCTGTTCGTGGGCGTCAAGGTGCTGATCTTCGGCCGGATGGCACCTACGGATGATGCGTTTTTTACAAATTATGTTGCGCTGGGCTTCTTTGTCTGGATGTATATCAGCTCATCCGTCGCGGACGGCAGCAATGTGTTTGTGGTGTCGGAAGGATGGATCAAGGGCGGGCGGTTGCCGCTAACGCTGTTTGTTTGCATCAGCATCACGCGATCGCTGATTCTAGCGTTCTACAATTTCCTCGTCGTGGTGGCGCTTCTGGCGATCTACAGAGTCGCGCCAAGCTGGACGGCGCTGTGGTCCGTAGTCGCGTTTTCCCTGTTTATTTTGTGCTCATTTTCGATCCATTTCATTCTCGGCACGCTGTGCACGCGGTTTCGCGACATGGCCCATCTCGTCCAGGCCATCATGCGGGTCATGTTCTTCCTGACCCCGATCTTCTGGCTTCCCGAACAGATCGGCCCGCTGTGGAGATATCTCCAGTACAATCCCTTCGCACACTTTCTGATGGCTTTCCGGGACCCGCTGCTGACCGGTACGGTGCCGTTGCAGAGTTTCCAGATCGTGCTGGCGATCACGGCGGTGCTTCTGGCGTCATCGTTCACCCTTCTCATTTTCGCCCGACGGCGAATCATCTTCTGGCTCTGACGACATGGCTTCGATCCTGCTCCAAAATGTCACCCTGTCGTATCCGATTCTGGGATCGGATCGCTCCAAGGTCATGCCGGAAGACCGGCTGAGCGGCGCGGGCTCTCTGATCCGGGACGATTCCAGCCGCACGCGCAGTGTGGTGGCGCTGGAGAACATTTCGATGGAACTGAAGGACGGCGACCGTCTGGGCCTGATTGGCCGCAACGGGTCAGGCAAATCGACCCTGCTGCGCGTGATCGGTGGCGTGTTCGAGCCGCTGGAAGGGTATCTACGGGTGGAAGGACAGGTTGCAGGCCTGTACTCGCTGGGCCTAGGCATCCAGCCGGAAGCGACCGGATACAAGAACATTCTCATCTCTGGTCTGATGGCAGGTTTCCGGCGCGAGGAAGTGCTTGAAAAGCTTCCGGAAATCATCGATTTCTGCGAGCTGGGCGAATATCTGGACATGCCGGTGCGGACCTATTCGAACGGCATGGCGATGCGGTTGAAATTCGCCTGCGCAACGGCCTTCAATGCCGACATCCTGTTGATGGACGAATGGCTGGGCGCCGGAGACCCGGAATTCCAGGACAAGGCCCAGAAACGCATGCGAAAGCTGGTGGACGAGGCCGGCATCATGATCCTGGCCTCGCATAATCACTCGGTAATTCAGCAGTCCTGCAACAAGGCTGCATGGCTGGATCGAGGGCAACTACGCGCTTTTGGGGCCGTCGAAGACGTACTCGAATTCTACAAGACCGCCCACATGTCGCCGGAAGAAATAGCCGCGCGCGATGTTGCGCGCGAGGCAGCCGAATACGAGCGCCGTGTTGAGGCAAGTCGCGCGAGACGGCGAGAAGCAGCAAGAGAGGCGAAGCGAGAGGAAATTCGACGCGAACGCCGAATTGAAGCTAGCCGCGAGCGTCGACGAGAGGAAGCGCGAGAGGCCAAAAGAAAGGAGCTCCGTCAGCAAAAGCTCTTTGCGGAGCGATCTGAACACCAAGTGCCAAATATCAGCAATACCGAAGACCAAACTCCCAATGCGACCGCATCTAAGGCGAGCAATGAATCACAAGACCAAAGTACATCAGCAACCAAGTCTAGTTCTGACCAATGAGCGGTGTGACTGAGGGGACTTTCCGCCCATGGCTGGTTTCGCACGGATCCGAGCGGACGACGCGGGGCGGACCGACGACGCGGATTGGCCAGATCGAACGGGAAATTCACCAGCGGGGGGGCGAGACCACCTGGACCGCCGCCATTCAGGATGCGCTCGCCGCCGATGCAGCGCCGAGCCTGATCCATGTGTTCAATTCCTGGCCCCTCAAGACGGCGCTTCAGACGCTGGCACTGGCCCGGCGCACGGGGGCCCCGGTCGTGTTCTCGCCGATCATGCTGAACCTAGCCGACCGGGCCTTCTACGATACCGCCGTGAAGCACTTGCTGCGGGATTCCATCTCTGACCGCCAGGTGGAGGATGGCGCTCGGCTGATCAGGGAGATGACGCCGCTCTGGGCCCCTGACAGCGCAATTCCGCCCCGCCAGGGGGAGTCGGGCCATTTCGACATGATCCGGCGTCAGGTGGCGCTGGCGGACCATGTGATCTGCCTCAGCCAGTACGAACAAGGGCTGTTGCGCGCCATCGGGGCCGATGTCAGCCAGTGTCAAATCGCTCCAAACGGTGTCGATGCGGCCACCATGGTGTCAGGCGATGCCAGGCTGTTTGCCGACGCGTTCGGCGTGCGCGACTTTTTCCTGATGGTGGGCCGGATCGAGCCGCGCAAGAATCAGGCGCTGACCGCCTTCGCCCTGCGTGAGCTGGATGTTCCGCTGGTCTGTATCGGTCATGTCGGAGACGCCGACTATTTTGCCGAGCTCAAGCGCTGGGCGGGACCGAAATTCATCCACATCGAACGCATCGACGACCGCGCCATGCTGGCCAGCGCCTACAAGGCGGCGCGGGCCATGCTTCTGCCAAGCTGGAGCGAGGGGGCGCCGCTGGTGGCACTGGAGGCCGGGGCGGCCGGCACGCCGCTGATCCTGTCGGCGACCTCATCCGAGCGAGAATATTTCGGGGACTGGGCCCGCTATGCCCATCCGTGCGACCTAACCGCCATTCGGGACGCCGCACAGGCGCAGCTGGATGCGCCGGACTCCAATGAACGCCGTCAGCAGCGCTCGGACTATACAAGCGAGCGCTACAGCATCGAGCGGCACGTGGACAATACGCTGGCAGTCTACGATGCGGTGCAATGCCGGAGCGTGGACTGGACCGATGCCGTACTGCTGGACGCGACACATCTGGCGCACCAGTTTCGCAATGACAAACCGCTGACCGGGGTGCCGCGCGTGGAACTGGATCTGGGCCGCGCGCTGCACGACCGGAAGCCGGACCTGAAGACCATCGCCTGGAGCTCTCTGGCGCGGCGGCATTTCGATGTCCCGGCCGACCAGTTCGGCACACCGGCCATGGGCCCGCTGGCGGACCGGCCCGCCCCCGAGCCGAAAGCCCATGACATTCTGTGCCGCCCGGCCGAGATCCGCATATCGCCCGTAACGGCAGGCCGTCTGACCCTGAAACCGGAGCGCGGCCCCGGCCCGGCCCGGCGCGGGCTGACCCTGTTCAAGCACACGCTGAACGCTTTGCCCGGCGGCCTCAACCGGTCTGCCCTTGGCCTGTTGCGCCGCGCGAAACCCGGCTTTTCTCCCGTGGTCCTGCCGGAACACCATTTGCTGGAACGCGCGCGAAAAGGCCCGGCTCGCACGCGGCATGATGATGCGAGCCTTGGACAGGTCCGTCTGGGCGTCAGCCTGGTGCCGGAACCGCGCACCCGCCTGCCGGACCAGCCGCGTGGCGCGCGTCTGGTGGTGTTGGGCCATCCCTGGATTTCGAATGACCGCTACCTGGACGATCTGACAGAGGCGGTGGCGCGCAAGGCGCTGAAGCTGCACGTGCATGTGCCGGACATTCTCTATGTCACCCGCCCCGACACGTTCGATGCCGAGACCTCGGCCGAGTTCGAGGCCCGCCTGCTCCGCCTGCTTCAGATTTCAGACACGGTGCTGACCATTTCCCAGCAATCGGAGGACGAGATCAGGGCGTTCGCGGCCGCGCACGGGCTGGACCGCCCGATTCGGCGCATTCTGCCCGGTATGGCCGACCTGCCGGACACGCCGGCGGCGCATGAACCGCCCGCAGGCATCGCCGCGCCCTATGCGCTGTATGTGGCCAGCATGAGCGAGCGCAAGCGGCATGATTTCCTGATCGATTGCTGGCGCGCCGCCCGCGAGGCGAGCGCGGCGGCGCGGTCTGCCCGCTTGGTGCTGGTGGGCCGTCCGCTGCCCGGCTTCGAGCGGTTTCAGGACCCGGCCCATCATGCCCGGCTGCGCGAGGACGGGGTGATCATTCTGAACAATTGCCCGCAGGAACAACTGGCTGCACTGTACCGGCATGCCGCCTTCACCGTGTATCCGTCGGCCGCCGAAGGCTGGGGCCTGCCGCCGGTCGAGAGCCTGATTGCGGGGACACCCTGCCTAGTCTCCGCAGGGCTGCCGGTGGCGCGGGAACTGGCCGGTGATGGCATGCGGCGCCTGCCTGCCGATGATACGTCCGCCTGGACCCACGCCCTGCAGGACTGGCTGGACTCCCCGGACCAACTGGCCGGAGCGGCGGCGCAGGCCCGCACCTTCACGCCGCCGCAATGGGATGACGCGGCGCAGATCATCCTCGCCCCCTGAGGCCCGATGCGCGGCGGCGGGTCGCGCCCCAATCCGACGCGCTTGCGCCCATGTCATGCTGTACGGCCATCCTGAAGGAGCGTTCGCATGACTGATTTCTCGCCGCGGCTCGGCCTGCCCTATCTTCAGCCGTCACAGGCGCACAAGCACGTCACCGTCAATAAGTCACTGGCCGCGCTGGACGTTCACGTCCAACTGGTGGTGCAGGCGCGGGACCTTGCCGCCCCGCCCGCCGCGCCGAATGAGGCCGATGGCTACCTGCTGCCGGAAGGTGCCACGGGCGCATGGGACGGCCGTGCGGCCGGCGAGATCGCCAGCTGGCAGGATGGGGCCTGGGTGTTCCATGCGCCGCAGGCCGGCTGGCGCGCCTGGTGCACCGCAGACGACACGCTGTTGCTGTATGACGGCGCAGGCTGGGCGAGCCTGTTCACCGCCGACACAGACCAGGGCCGCCTCGGCATCGGCACCAACACCCCAGCCTACACGCTGGATGTGAACGGGCTAATTTCGTCCAGCGGAGGAAGTCCGGGATTCTACGTGATGGAAACAGATCAATCAGAAAACAATCGCATCTGGAGAATCACAAGCGGTGGAGGAAATTTCTTCGTACAGACACTAAATGATTCTGGAAATCTCGCACAACGGGCTTTGGTTATTACGCGGGATGGAACAACGATAGACAGCATTCGCCTCCTCACTAACGGCCCTATGGCAATGTACGTTGACTCTAATCAAAATATTGCGATTGGACACGAATCTCCATCCACGAGTTTACATGTGAATGGCCCCATGAGAGTTGGCCAGTCCGCAGCTGCAAACTTACCCCCTGCCAATCTAGTTGGAGCAGGCGCGCTTTTGATAGTATCTGATACACCACTTGGCGTTCAACTCGCCTATTCCGATGGCCATGACTGGAGAACCGTGCGGGATGGTAAACTAATGTGATCCAAGATATCAGAGCCGATTTTCAGGCATTTCTACAGCGCGGTACGGCTGTTGAGTGACGCTTTCCTTTCGGCTAGAGAGCTCATAAATTGATATGTAACTGGTATTTGATTGGAAGCTATGAGACGGCTGGTACTTCACATTGGCATGCCGAAGACTGGCACTTGCTCAATTGAAGCTGAACGTAACAATCGGGGGGCGCGCGAAGTACGTCGAAAAAATATTCGGAAGCATGGATTTTTTGATGCTAACTGGGCACGCTCATACGAGGCAAATTTGATGCAAGTTTGCTTCAATTACAATGAGTTCTACCCTACGGAAGAGTATCGGTCGATTCATCACGACTTTGATGCTCAGAACGAACACTATAAGAGAGTAGCGCTGACTTACGATCCCCTTTGCGTATAGAGAGGTCGGGACTCGAACTTTTAATTTATGGGACAGTTTAATGCACGAGAAATTCACAACACACGGCGCGAGGCATTTGGCAACCGTGTTGGCGATGGAGGCGGAGAAAGAGTTCGGAAAGGGCTGGGAACCGCTTACCGTCAATCAGGAGATTGCTCTAACAGCCGGGGTTGAGAAGCTGCGGCCTTGATACATTCAATCAAGGCCGCGCTCGAGACAATTACAGCAGCTTCTTGTACGCCACGTAAAAGCAATAGGACGTTTCCGGAGAATCATTGACGTCAGCATCCTCGAGGTCACCCAAAACGCCATAACCTAGGCGATGGGTTTCAGGCATGTTCAGAATGCCCTTGGCGTCGATAAGCTCCATTCCACAATTCGAAAATCGCTCGATAAAGTCCTCATAGGGATATTCGATCTTGTGCTCGGCATGGATCAACATGTTGTCTCCGACTGTCAGTCGTGTCAGCGTGCGGTTGGGCGTATCCAGGGCGAACACGCCGCCTGGTTTCAAAACGCGCTTTACTTGCGGGAATAGAGCTGCGCCCTCCTCTTCCGTAATGTGCTCGAAGGTCTGGCCAGACCAAACCAAGTCGAATGAGTTGTCCTCATAGTAGCTGAGATCCGCCATGGAGTGGTAAGAGTAACGGACCGTTGTGCCATTGTGCTGGAATTCGCTACTGATGTCTGGCCCCGGCTTCATCCGCACGTCCAGCGGGAGGTCGATGATTGTAAGGTCTTCCGCGTGCGGATACCCCATTTCCAGAAATGCTCCCTCCGGCTTGGCGCTTGCGCCTCCCAGATCCAGCACCTTTTTGCCGGCGGGTACAACTTCCTGAACCATTTTTAACCGTGGAGGGTGGAGGACCCGCCCGATCTGATAGTGAACGAGCCAACCGCTAATCTTTGCAGCGGCGTCCATGCCCCCGGCTTGGACCTGCCGGTGCAGGTATCTGCGGAAAAATTCATCGGAGCCGATGAGCCCTGCGAGAACCGTCTCCAAGCCGTCTTTCTCCAAGCGTGTTGCCCAATTAGCTTGTCCGACCGGATCGGGACCACGGGATAAAATGCCTTTGTACGCAGCCTCGACCAGCTTCTCGTTCGTGATTTCCATTTTTACCCCGTGAGTGATTGCATAAACCAAGTTTGGCACATCTGGCTGCTTAAACAACCTGTTGCCTGCCCAGACCGTCAATTGCTCGAATTTGCGCGTCAACTGCCGAAGGCTGTTAAAGCTGATCAAACCCGTCAGACCGCCTGATTCCCGCCCATTCCGCCGGAAACATGACAGGCTTGTTTCGCTTGCAGCGGCGGGTCAGTTTTTTGCTGGCCTTGGCCGGACCCACCCGCTAGACACTTCGGCACCGACATGTCCCCGGGGCAACGCAAGGTGGCGCTGGGGATGAAACCTTAAGGGAAGTTTTGTATGGCTAAGACGGCGCTCATCACCGGCATCACGGGACAGGACGGTGCATATCTGGCGAAATTGCTGCTGGAAAAGGGCTATGAAGTGCATGGCGGCGTGCGCCGCATCGGCGTGATCAGCACGGGCCGCCTCGACGAACTGGGCATCACCGATTCGCTGCACTTGCATGATTTCGAACTGCTGGAAGAATCGAACATCCGCCGTGTGCTGGAAAAGTCGGCGCCGGACGAGGTCTATAATCTCGCCGCGCAGAGCTTTGTCGGCGTGTCGTTCGAACAGCCGCTGTATACGTCCAACGCCGACGCGCTGGGCGTGATGCGCATTCTCGAATCGCTCCGCTCGCTGGGCGGCAAGACGCGGTTCTACCAGGCCTCCACATCGGAAATGTTCGGCAAGGTGCAGGCCATTCCTCAAACCGAGGCGACCCCCTTTTATCCGCGCAGCCCGTATGGCGTCGCCAAGCTGTTCGCCCATTGGGCCACCGTGAACTATCGCGAAAGCTTCGACATGTTCGCCTGCAGCGGCATCCTGTTCAATCATGAGAGCCCGCTGCGCGGGAAGGAATTCGTGACCCGCAAGATCACGCTGGCCTTCGCCCGCATCGCTGCCGGCAAGCAGGACGTGCTGGAGCTCGGCAATCTCAACGCACAGCGCGACTGGGGCTATGCCGCCGACTATGTCGAGGGCATGTGGCGGATGCTGCAGCAGGACACGCCGGACGATTACGTGCTGGCCACCGGCGAGACGCACACGATCCGCTCCTTTGTCGATGCTGCCGGCGCCTATTTCGGTTGGGAATTCGACTGGCAGGGTGAAGGCGAGAACGAGGTCGGCATCGAGCGCAAGTCCGGCAAGACGCTCGTGCGCGTGAACCCGGCCTTCTTCCGCCCGGCGGAAGTGGAATTGCTGATCGGATCGCCTGCCAAGGCGGACGAGAAACTCGGCTGGAAGCGCGAAGTCGATCTGAACGGATTGGTACAACTGATGTGCGAAGCTGATGAAAAGCGCGTCAAGGCCGGTCCGATCGCATTTTGATCCCGCCTGCCGGGCGGACAGGCTTACCACATCCTGATGTCTTGCGGCAGTGCGTCCGGCGGGATGCCACCGAGTGGGTATAATTGGGGATAAAGAGCAGTCATGTCATTTCGCACGCACATCACGATCGCCGATCGCGGCTGGATTTTGGAGAAGCTGGCCCGGGAGATCGCCGTGCGGTCGAATTCGGTGTCCTATGGCACCGAGCCCGACCCGTCGGCTGACCTGCACTATTACATCAATTATTCCTGCCGCCACCGGCGCGCCGGGCCGGTCGAGATCGCCTTCTTCACGCATTCGGAAAATGACCCGAATGCCCGCAAGCGCTATTTCGACATCGCCGCCGATGTCGAGCATTCGGTCTGCATGTCCCGTCGCTATGCCGAGGAGCTGACCGAGGCCGGCATCAAGGATGTCACCACGATCACGCCGGGGGTCGATCTCGATGCGTTCACGCCGAAGGTGCGGATCGGCGTCATCGGGCGGACCTATCATACCGGCCGCAAGGGCGAGGCGCTGGTGGCCGACGTGATGGAAGTGCCGGGCATCGAATGGCGCTTTACCGGCCAAGGATGGCCGGGCCCGTCCACCTTCATCAGCGACGGCAAGATGCCGGATTTCTACAATGATCTGGACTATGTCCTTGTCCCTGCCCTGTATGAGGGCGGCCCGATGTGCGTGCTGGAGGCCCTGGCCTGCGGCAAGCCGGTGATCGCCTCCAATGTCGGCTGGGTGGACGAATATCCGCACATCCCGTTCGAGACCGGCAATGCCGACTCCCTGCGCAAGGTGCTGACCGGTCTGGTCGATGAGCGCCTGAAACTGCGCGAGGCGGTGGCCCATCGGACCTGGTCGGCCTGGGGCGATGCCCATATCGACCTGTTCAACAAGGTTGCCCGCACGCACGGCATTGTGTCCAAGACTGGCAAGGCCCCGGCCAAGGCTGCCAAAACAGGCGATGCCGCCAAGGCGAGTTCGGACAAGGTCTCCGCGCTGCTGCTGACACATGGCGGTGAAGGCAAGACGCTGGGCGGCCCGTCTGTCCGTGTCCCGCGCACGGCGGGGGAACTGGCGCGATTCGGAGTCGGCGCCTCGCTGGCCAAGGATTCGCCGGCCACGAAGTCCAAGGCAGACGTGGTGCACGTCTTCAATTGCTGGCCGCTGGAGTCGGCTTTCAACACGCTGGCAGGCGCGCGGCGGACGGGCAAGCCGACCGTCTTCTCGCCGATCTTCCTGAACCTCACCCCGCGCGATACCTATGACCGGTCGATTCCGGCCCTGATCGCCCACAATCTGAAATCCCCCGGCGTGATCACGTCTGGCCTGAACGCGCTGAAAGAGGAAGTCATCGCTTCCGACAGCCGCCCGCCGGCCGAGCCCTTCCCGGGCTATGCCGACAAGCTGGCGACCTGCCTGCATGAAGCCGACCACCTGATTTTCCTGAGCGACTATGAGAAGCGTTGCGTCGAGCAGATGGTGGGCATTCCAAACCCCAGCTCCATCGTGCGCAACCCGGTTGATAGCGACCGGTTCGACAAGGCCGATCCGGACCTGTTCCGGACCGAATTCGGCCTCGACAAATATATCCTGTGCGTTGGACGCATTGAATCGCGCAAGAACCAGTTGCTGCTGGCCTATGCTGCCCGCAGCCTGGATGTGCCGGTCGTCTTCATCGGTCATGACGGCAATGCCGGCTATGGCAAACTGGTCCGCGAAGTGGCGCCGGATTCGGCCATTTTCGTGCCGCGCATCGAACCGGACGATCCGCGCCTGGCATCTGCCTTTGCCGGGGCCTCGGCCTTCTGCCTGCCGAGCTGGGCGGAGGGCGCCCCCCTGGCCGCGCTGGAGGCCTGCGCGGCAGGCGCGCCGCTCGTGCTTAGTGACCGTGCCTCGGAAGAAGAGTATTTCGGCGACCTGGGCCGCTATGTGAATCCGGCAGACCTCGACGGGCTGATCGCCGCGCTGAACGCCGCTGTCGATGAAGCCGACGACGAGGCTCTGCGCGAGAGACGCAGGCAGCTCGCCCGCACCGAATTCACCTGGGCCAAACATGTGAAGGAAACCGCCGAAGTCTATGGCAAGGCGATCGCGGCGCATGAGACGGCCGCGCCCAATGTTCCGGCCACCACCGCCGACAATGGCAAGATCTATATCGACCTGACGACGTCCTGGCACCATTCCGGCCATCCGACCGGCATTGCCCGCGTCGAGGAAAAGGCCCTCGGGGCATTGCTCGGTGTCTATGGCGCACGCATCGTTCCGATTGCCTGGAACTCCAAGACCCACAATTATCTCAAGCTCAGCATTGCCGATGCCCTGGCCAGTGGCGACACCGACCACCTCACCAAACTCGAAACCTCGGGAAAAGCTGTAAAGCTGGATCCCCGGACACTCGACCCCGGACGTATCCTGATGTTCGGCGGTGCCTGGATCCGCAATTCGAATTTCATCTCGGCGCTGCGCCAGCTGAAGATCGCGAGCGGGCTCAACCTCACCCTGCTGGTCCACGACATCATTCAGTATGCCGCCCGGCACCTCTACCCGTCCGACGTGGCCGACGTGTTCGTCCAGAACCTTGCCGACATGGTCGACTGCGCGGATTCCTTCCTGGCCTATTCCGACTGCACCATCCGCGACCTGACCGCCTATCTGGCCACGCAGGGCGAACACCTGAAACCGATCCAGAAATTCCGCCTAGGCGACATCCGGTCGGACGAGGCCGAATTGGGGGATGACCTACTGGAGCGCAGCGAGACCTGTGCCTCGCTGCTGGATCAGGACTTCGTTATCTATGTGAGTTCGCTCGACCTCAGGAAAAACCACATCCTGCTGATCAATGTCTGGCGGCGGCTGGTCCAGCAACGCGGCGAGCGCGCGCCCCAATTGCTCCTGGTCGGACGCAATATGTGGCGCGGCGAACAGATCATGGAACTGGTAGCTGGCGAACCCCAGCTGGCGCGCAAGGTGAAGTTCCTCCAGAATGTCGACGACGAGGAACTCCACTGGCTCTACAGCAATTGCAAGTTCACCCTGTACCCGTCGCTTTATGAAGGCTGGGGCCTTCCGGTTGCCGAGAGCCTGGCCAATGGCAAGGTCTGCCTGGCGTCAAGCAGCACCTCGACGGCGGAGATTGCACCCGACCTGACCGAACTGCTCGACCCGTACGACTTCAAGGCCTGGCTGGAAAAAGTCTGCCATTTCATCGACAATCCGGCTGCCCTGACGGCACGTGAGGACGAAATCCGCAACAATTTCTCCTTTGTCGACTGGGATGAGAGTGTCAGCCAGATCGTCTCGGCGGTCGATACCGTGGCTCTGCGAGACCAGCACCTGCCGGTTGTCTGGGCGCAGTCGAGCCTGTGCTTTTCGGAGAAGACCGATCACAAGCGTCTGATCGACATCATCCGGGGCAACAATTGGGGGCGGCTCGAACGCTCTGGCTGCTGGACCACCGGCAAGAAAGCTCCGCTCGAATTCTCGACGTCGGTCCGCGGCGGGGAACCGATCTTCTTGCGCATCCAAGGCTTCGCATTCACCGAACCCGACGTGCCGGTCCGGTCGATCCACATTCGAATTGGCGATACATTCTTCGAGACATACATGGTCTCCACCCGGCCCGGCTTCATCGGCATCGAGATCGATCCGGCCTCCCTGCCCCAGTCAGACCCGGGATTTGGCGATATCCGCCTGTCCATCGAAACGGATCAGGAACTGTGTCCGGCCTCCCTGACAAGCTCTTCCGACCGTCGGATCCTGGGCTTCCATCTCATGCAGATCGCCATTGCGCGCTCCGCCGAGGCGCTGGACCAATTGCTGCCGGGGACGACGGGGCCGCGATGGCTCACCGAAGCCGAACAGGCAAATCGGGCCATTCTCTATCCGAGTCAGAAAGTCCAGACCGGCCTGTCGACACAGCAGAAGCGGTCTCTCGAAGAAGTTCTGGCGATTCTCGACACGCCGAAGACGCTGGCCCCAACCAATCCTCTCTTCAAAATCCTGCATGCCCTTAAAGCTGACGTATTCCTGCTGAAAGTATACGGGAAAATGACCGGAAGAACTCATGACGCACTTCGCAGAACCATTTCTACGATTGTAAATGAGGATCAATAGCCGCTACGATTGGCGGACAGACGCATAATTCAAGGAACAGAACTGACCATGCCGCAAACGGTAATGACCCGCCTGATTTCGTCGGAAGGACTGGAAGCCCGGTCAAAAGATCTCATCGGCCCGGAGTTTACGGCCCGCCGACCGGACTGGATCGGGGGTAACATTTCCGACTATGACGTGTCTTTCCTGTCCGGACTGGTCAGCTTTGCCCGCCCGAAGACCTCTGTGGAAATCGGAGTTGCCAGCGGATGGAGTTCGGCTGTCCTGCTGCATTCCCTGACCAAGACGCTTGGCAAGGACGGGTTCAATCTGCACGCCATTGACCTGTTCGAGGATTTCTACCTGAAGCCCGAATACAAGACGGGACAGGCCGTGACCGAAGCGGTGCCGCAATATCTGCCGAACTACAAGCTGCATACCGGCAAGATCGCGCTGGATGCGATGGCCGATGTCGGCCGGGCGGAATTCGCCTTCATTGACGCGCACCATTTCCACCCCTGGGCGGCCCTGGATTTCCTGGCCGTGCTGCCCTTCATGGAAAAAGGCCGCTGGGTGGCCTTCCATGACATCAATCTGTGCACTTTCGAGCGGCACAAACACACCAATCGTGGCCCGTTCTACATGTTCCACATGTGGCAGGACACGAAACTGCAATCGACCCAGAATCCGTCTATGATCGGTGCGGTGATGCTGGAGCGCCAGCCCCAGCAATACCTGCGCGACCTGCTTGAAATCCTGCACACGCCATGGGAACTATCCCTGTCGCCGGAAGACATCGAGTCGATTGTTTCCTTTGTGGGTGAACATTTCGGGGACGCCTGGAAGGCAAAATTTGCCGACCTGTGCGAAAAACGGAATAACGACATCCATCTCGCCAAGGCCTCGTGATTTCCGGCTGACCCGGAGAAGCGCAGAAAAGACGGAACCCTTCGCTGATGAAATTCCTCGTTACAGGTGCCGCCGGCTTTATCGGTTTTCACACGGCCCATCGCCTGATCAACGAAGGCCATGACGTGCTGGGTGTCGACAACCTCAACACCTATTACAGCCCGCGCCTGAAACAGGCGCGCCTGGCGGAGCTGGACGCTGTCGCCGCCACCGCATCCGGCAATTGGTCTTTCCTGCGGGGAGACCTGGCCGACAAGGCATTTGTAGAGACCCTGTTCTCGGACAACCGGTTTGACCGCGTGATCCATCTGGCGGCACAGGCGGGCGTTCGCCACAGCCTGGACCATCCGGACGAGTATGTGCAAAGCAACATTGTCGCCTTTGTCCACCTGCTGGAAGCGTGTCGCCATGCCGGCACGCCGCATCTCGTCTATGCGTCCACCTCGAGCGTGTACGGAGCGAACACCAAGGTGCCCTTCTCGGAGACGGATGCGGTCGATCACCCGCTCCAGCTCTACGCGGCCACCAAGCGCGCCAATGAACTCATGGCGCACAGCTACAGCCAACTGTTCGGCCTGCCGACCACAGGGCTTCGGTTTTTTACAGTGTACGGACCTTGGGGGCGCCCGGACATGGCGCCCTGGCTGTTTGCCGATGCCATCCTGAACGGCCGGCCGATTACCCTGTTCAACAATGGTATCCATTCCCGCGATTTCACCTATGTCGGCGATATTGTGGACGGAATCCTGCGGTCCGCCGAGGCCATCCCGGAGTCCGGCGGCGCCTATTCCGCACCCGACCAGTCTTCTGCGCCGTTCCAGGTATTCAATATCGGGAACAGCCGCCCGGCCACGCTGATGGATTTCGTGACCGCGCTGGAGTCGGCGCTGGGGAAAACCGCCGACAAGAAATTTGCTCCTCTCCAGCCGGGTGACGTGGTCGATACGTTTGCGGATGTATCCCGCCTGTCCGACGCCACCGGATATGCCCCGAAGGTGGATCTCGAGGAAGGCGTCCAGCGCTTCATCGACTGGTTCGTGGAATACAACGCCCCGACCGACTCCTGATCCGCGCACCATGGTGCATTTGTAACAAGTCGTGAATTGTGCGCTCCCGCCCCACCGCCTAGGTGAACCGGGACAATCCAAGCCTTTCGAGGAATCCTGCCGTGTCTCTTCCCTTCATCGACCTGCAAGCCCAGCGCAAACGCATCGAGTCCGAGATCAATGCCGCCATTCAGTCCGTGGTGGAGAGCGGTCGCTATGTGCTTGGCCCGGCAGTCACGGAGCTCGAAACACAGTTGGCGGACTGGTGCGGGGCCTCGCATTCGGTCAGCTGCGCGAATGGCACCGACGCGCTGGCACTTGCCCTTATGGCATGGGAACTGAAACCCGGCGACGCGGTCTTCTGCCCGTCCTTCACCTTCGTCGCGACGGCGCAAGTCGTGCCTTGGCTTGGTGCTGCGCCGGTCTTCGTCGACATTCTGCCAGAGACCTACAACATGGACCCGGCACATCTGCGCAGGCAGATCGAGGCCGTGAAAGCCGGGGGCAAGCTGACGCCGAAAGTCGTGATCGCTGTCGACCTGTTCGGGCAGCCCGCCAACTATCCCGAAATCAAGGCAATCTGCGACGAGTTCGGCCTGAAACTGATCGCTGACACGGCGCAGGGCTATGGCTGTACGCTGAACGGCAAGCACCCGTCCGACTGGGCCGATATTGTCACAACCAGCTTCTTCCCTGCCAAGCCGCTGGGCTGTTACGGCGATGGCGGCGCGATCATCACGAATGACGCCAAACTCGCCGAGCGGATCGAATCGCTGCGCGTCTATGGCAAGGTCACTCCGACCGACGCGGCCGAGCGCAATTTCCATCATGATCCGAAATACCTCTCCCTGCGCGTCGGCATGAACTCCCGCCTCGACACGATCCAGGCCGCAGTCCTGCTGGAGAAACTGAAAATCTTCGCTGACGAGATCGAGAAACGCCAGATCGTGGCAGATCGCTATGCCGCGGGCCTGACCGGCCATGTCAAACGCGTGCCGAGCGTCATTGAAGGCGGCAAGAGCGTCTGGGCGCAATATGTCATCGAGCATGAAAACCGCGACGGCCTTCAGGCGCATCTCTCGGCGCAGGGGATCCCCACCGCCGTCTACTATCCGGTGCCGATCCACGAGCAGGATTTCTGCGCCCGTTTCAAACCCGCGGACGGCACGCTGCCCGTCACGGAAGCGGCGAGCAAACACGTGATTGCACTGCCGATGCACCCCTATCTGGAAGAGGCGGACCAGACACGCGTCATAGATACGATCCGGGCATTCAACGGGTAGCTAGAAGCGACAGACGCTCCTCTGGCTAGGACACAGCTACTCGTCTCGCCTTTGTTCCGGATGTCGTGTCCCACATGTAATCCTGTCTTTTTCGGAACAGCGTCCACGGCCAAAATGGCCACCAGCTCAAGATCAGCCAAGCCACGAATGTCCGCGATCCAAAACTTGGATGGTCGCGAGATGGCAGCACCTTGAATCTCAGCAGATGCTGCCCAAAGGTCTGGGCGCCCCGGTCGAAGTGCCATTTGAAATAGTAATAGCCCCCAAAACAGGAGGCTAGGCCGATGACAAGCGACACCCAATCTCTCGGCATGAACACCTCGCGCTCAAAACTCCACTGCCATACGCCGGTCGCAATATACTCCATTACCAAGGCTGGAATGAACACTGCCGGCAACCCGCCCAGCAATATGACAAACATGTCGATATGGAGCGCCATGAATAGTCTTGTCAGGCCAACACGGGAATCTTCGACGACGGCGCCATGCCGCTTTGGCCACCACAGCGCAATGGCGAACAACAACGGTAACAATAGAATCGCCCACAGATCCGCCGAGACAGCCAATACATACCTGCAGAATTCAGGCTGCCTATAGGCCACCCCTCCAAGGTTGCCAACAGGCATTCTACCCTTGTGTCGAAGCGATCCGGACGTGGGGCCGGCAGGATAGCGGTCAATTTTCCAGGGGATGTGGGTGCGCGGGATTCAGGTGAGCAGATCGCGCGTTGCCTTTTCATGTGCACCGTGTTAGCCGCGATACAAACATATAAAGGATCATTGATATGGCTGAAAACTACCGCGTCGCCGATATTTCCCTCGCCGAGTATGGTCGCAAGGAAATTGCCATCGCCGAGACAGAAATGCCAGGTCTGATGGCCGCGCGCGAAGAGTTCGGCCCGTCGCAGCCGCTCAAGGGCGCGAAGATCGCTGGCTCCCTGCACATGACGATCCAGACGGCTGTGCTGATCCAGACGCTCGAAGCCCTCGGCGCCGACGTTCAGTGGGTTTCCTGTAACATCTATTCCACCCAGGATCATGCCGCCGCCGCCATCGCAGCCAATGGCACACCGGTCTTCGCTTATAAGGGTGAAACGCTGGAAGAGTACTGGGAATTCACTGACCGCATGTTCCACTGGCATGACGGCACCGGGGCGAACCTGATCCTCGATGATGGCGGCGATGCCACCATGTACCTGATCCTCGGTGAGCGCGCCGAATCCGATCCGGCCTTCCTCGAAAAGCCAGGCTCGGAGGAGGAAAAGTTCCTCTTCGCACAGATCAAGAAGCGCCTTGCTGCGTCCCCGGGTTGGTTTGCCAAGACCAAGGCAGCGATCCGCGGCGTGTCGGAAGAAACGACGACCGGCGTGAACCGTCTCTACCAGCTTGAGAAGAAGGGTGAGCTGCCCTTCCCCGCCATCAATGTGAACGACTCCGTCACCAAGTCAAAGTTCGACAACAAGTATGGCTGTAAGGAATCTCTGGTCGACGCGATCCGTCGCGGCACGGATGTGATGATGGCAGGCAAGAAAGCCTTCGTCGCCGGTTATGGCGATGTCGGCAAAGGCTCGGCTGCGTCACTGTCCGGTTCCGGCGCGCGCGTTGCCGTTTCCGAAGTTGACCCGATCTGCGCCCTTCAGGCCGCGATGGACGGCTATGAAGTCATGACGGTCGATGAAGCCGCACCGAAATTCGACATCTTTGTCACCGCGACTGGCAACAAGGATATCCTGACCGTCGACCATATGCGTGCGATGAAGGACATGGCCATCGTCTGCAACATTGGTCACTTCGACAATGAAATTCAGGTCGAAGGCCTGCGCAATTTCGAATGGACGAACATCAAGCCGCAAGTCGACATGATCACCTTCCCGGATGGCAAGCGGATCATCCTCCTGTCTGAAGGCCGCCTCGTGAACCTCGGCAATGCCACGGGTCACCCTTCCTTCGTGATGTCGGCATCCTTCACCAACCAGACGCTGGCGCAGATCGAACTGCATGTGCGCGGCGAGCAGTATGAGAACAAGGTCTACACGCTGCCCAAGCACCTCGACGAGAAAGTCGCCCTGCTTCATCTCGAAAAGCTTGGCGTTCAGCTGACAGAGCTTTCCGGCGAACAGGCTGACTATATCGGCGTTCAGACGACCGGTCCGTTCAAGCCTGAACACTACCGCTACTAGGGGAAACCTTCTTCCGTGGCACGTCCCTATATCCTCAAATTTGCCTGCCCCGACCGCGTTGGATTGGTCGCGGGGCTGGCGAAACTGATGGAGCGTCATGATTGCTTCATCGCCGCGTCGCGTACATTTGGGGATACGGAAACCGGCCGCTTCTTTGCACGACTGGTCTTCCACGGGACGACCGACGCCCTGCCGGCTGGACTTGAAGATGATTTGGCGGAAATGGCTCACGAGTTGGGTGCGGACTGGTCAGTCCATCCCGAAGGTGAGGCCGTACGGACACTGTTGATGGTGTCGAAATCAGAGCATTGCGCAAACACGCTCCTCTACGCGGCGCGGCGGGGTGAGTTGCCTATTGATGTCGTCGGCATCGTCTCCAATAATGAGACGCTCAAGGATGATTTTTCCCATTGGGGCTTACCCTGGTTCCATGTTCCGGTAACAAAGGAAACAAGACCGGACGCTGAGGCTCGACTGTTCAACATCGTTGAAGACACGCAAGCTGATCTCGTCGTACTCGCCAGGTATATGCAGGTACTGAGTGATGAAGCCTGCCGTCGTCTCGAAAAGCGGTGCATCAATATCCATCACTCCTTCCTGCCGGGATTCAAGGGCGCACGCCCCTATCATCAGGCCCATGCCCGCGGCGTGAAAATGATCGGCGCGACGGCGCACTATGTGACGGCCGATCTGGATGAAGGGCCAATCATTACCCAGCTCACCGAAGCCATCGACCATACGTTCAGCCCGGCTGACATGATCGAGAGCGGACGGCATCTGGAGGGCAACGCCCTGCTTCGCGCGGTCAAGGCTCATGCAGAGCACCGCATCTTCATAAATTCCGGAAAGACAGTCGTTTTTGCCCGGTAAAAGAACACTGATAGAGAGCCAGACATGAAACTTGCTAGCCACGAATTTACCAGCGAGAGCGTTTCCGAAGGCCATCCGGACAAGGTGGCTGACCAGATTTCAGACGCAATTGTCGATCTGTTCCTGTCCCGCGATCCAACAGCGAAAGTTGCCGTCGAGACCCTTACAACGACCAATCGCGTTGTCCTTGCCGGTGAAGTCCGCACCAATAACGGCGCCGTCATCACGCACGACGAAATGAACCAGGCTGCGCGCGAAGTGGTCAAACAAATCGGCTATGAGCAGGACGGCTTCCATTGGGAAAACATGGAAATCGCCAATCACGTCCACGGCCAGTCGGTTGAGATCGCGCAAGGTGTCGAAGCTGGACAAGGCCTCTACGCTGAGGAAGGTGCGGGCGACCAGGGCATCATGTTTGGCTATGCCACGAACGAAACCCCGGAACTGATGCCGGCCACACTGGTCTATTCGCACCAGATCCTTCAGCGCCTCGCGCAACTTCGCCATGATGGCACACACCCCGAGCTCGAGCCTGATGCAAAAAGCCAGGTTACGCTGCAGTATGAAGGGTCAAAGCCTGTCGGTGTAAACGCGCTTGTCGTATCCCATCAGCACAAGGATAGCGCCACGCTGGAACAATTGCGTGAAATCGTCCGCCCCGTGATCAAGGACATTCTTCCCGATGGTTGGTTTCCGGACGAAGACAAGTTTTTCGTGAACCCCACCGGACGCTTTGTCATTGGCGGGCCTGATGGCGACGCCGGCCTGACCGGCCGCAAGATCATTGTTGACACGTATGGTGGCGCTGCGCCCCATGGCGGCGGTGCATTCTCCGGCAAGGACCCGTCCAAAGTGGACCGGTCGGCCGCGTACGCCACGCGCTACCTTGCCAAGAACATTGTGGCCGCTGGCCTCGCTGATCGCTGCACCATTCAGGTCAGCTATGCGATCGGTGTGGCGCAGCCGCTCTCAATCTATGTGGACACGCATGATACGGGCAATGCAGACGAGGACCGTATCGCCGCGGCGCTGCGCGAATTGTTCGACCTGTCGCCCAAAGGCATTCGCACGCACCTCAAGCTGAATCAGGCGATCTACGGCCCGTCCGCAGCCTACGGGCATTTCGGCCGGACCCCGACCGAAAATGGTGGGTTCAGCTGGGAAAAGACAGACCTTGTAGATGAATTGAAGCGCCTCGCGAACTAGCGCCGCCTCAATACGCGACAGTGATTTTGTCAATGAATGCCACGGTCTTGCCGTGGCATTCTATTTTGACTCGCTGGGGCAATGGCTTCCGCGACTGCTGGTAAGCTGCCGTTCCGGGAACGGACGGCCCACCTTCCGTAAGGTTGAGGATCAGCAAGCCCTCATCCTCAGTCGGAACAGAGTCAAGCCGCCAGGACTGCTCATCCGCAACACGGACAACAACGTGCAATTTGCCCCCGGACTGACCCGGGCCCGGCATACGATTGATCCATGCCGACGTGTCCGTGATTTCCGGGCACGCGGTTTCGCCAAACGGCAACCAGGCGCATCCGGTCAGGATGAACCCACTCGCGACTGCCAGCAATGACCTGCGGCCTACCATGGGGTCGACAGCCGCATCCACAGCGCCTCCTGGTCTTCGGCGCCGCTGATATGGTTGGGCGACGTGGAGACCACAGCTGCGGCCTCGCCAGACCATGTGTCGGTCAGTCCGAATGTGTAGCGCGTTTCAAAATCGATTTGCCGACCGCTGGGGGTCAATTCAGCCTGCACCAGATCCCGGATCAATTGACTATTCATATCCACACCAATCGGCGCATCGAGGTTCAAGAAACCTGTCTCGGCTCGCCGCGGCTGCGCCATGATGAAGTGCAACCGCCCCTCACCCAGTGATCGGTCTGCGCCCACCGACCAGCGGCTCGTCCAGATGCCTTCCACATCAACACCTGGCAGGTCGACGCTCGCCATTTCCAATCCTGAAGACAGGACCCAGTCGGAACCGGCGAACCATGCTCCCTCCAGCGAATATGCCGTCATCTCGGTCTGGTCTTGCGCGCCGAAGCGCTCCTGCAGTGTTCCACCGAGCGCCGTATCTTCATCCGAAATGAAGGATGCGCCCGCACGAACTGACCAATCCTGGGCATCGCGGCCGAACATGAAGCCGGACTGACTGCGACCGCCCTGCTCGGCAGAGAATATATCCATTACGAGGTTATCCGTCACGGCATGACTGAATTTCGCCCATGCACCACCGGTCGAAAAAGCGTTCCCGACACCGGGTTCGTTGAGCAGGGAAATATCTGGCGCCAGATGCGTCAATGATCCACCTCGTCCCAATTCCACCTGGCTCTCGCCGAAACTGTAGCGCATCTGGAATGTTGATTGCGGGTCTTCCTGATAAGGGGCGGTCGGATCATCCTGCAACCGCGCCTGGGACCAGCTGAACGACATGTTTCCAGCATTGACGGCGTAGGATTCGCCCGCCGCCCAATCAGCGCGAGTTTCAAAATTCACCAGGCGTGAGCCGAGCGCATCTGACGGCAGGGTCGCAGCGATGACATCGGCATTCAGGCGGAAACCGCGTTGGTACTGGTCCTGAAAGACGAGGCTGTTGAACGCGCCGGAATTGGTGGCCCAATCCCCAAACGCGCCACCGCTGGGCGCAAGCGCGTCGGTAAAGCTGACTTTCTCGAGACCGAAGTCCAGATTCTGCTGGCCTTGTGGTCGGAATGCCTCTTCGAGGTTCAGGAGGCCCACACCGGAAACGCTATCAGTACCAGCACCCGCGACCTCGCCCGTGATCAGGTCGGGCGATGTGTCTACATAGTCTGTCGCGGTATCCAGCAGGATCTGGAGAGCGACTTCAGGTTGGGACTGCAAGTTCGGGAACGCGTCCAGCAAGAGCGCCAATGCGCCCGCAACATAGGGGGCTGCAAATGATGTCCCCGAAATGCGATAATAGTCTCCATCACTGTCGGCATCATTCGTCGGGTCGCCGGGGAATGCGACATCATCGTCCGGGCCAGTCGAGATTACGTCCTCACCGGGTGCGAGCAGGTAGAAGTTCTGCGCCGCACTGCCGGCCCTGTTCGAAAAGTCCGACAGAATGCCATTCGGGTCGACCGCGCCCACGGCGACAACCCGCCCGAGTGAAGATGTTTCGCCTGCGATATAGGCAGGCTCGGTTGGGCGTTCCCCGACAGCCTCGGTGTCATTGCCATCTTCATCTGTCCCTGCTGGTTCGGCTTCATTGCCGGCAGAGATGACGACCAGCACACCCGCCGCGGCCGCAGCGCGGACGGCGTTCTCCAGTCGCGGATCATTGTCGATCTCGCCACCGAGAGACATGTTGATGATCGAAGCACCCTGAGCCACGGCGTATTCGATCGCACGGACCAGCGTATCGTCGTTGTAGGCGCAACCTTCATCTTCCCCGGTGCGCGCACAGCTGCCGGGCGAGTCAGCCCGGATATCGATTATGGAAGCCTCATACGCGGCGCCTTGAATACCGTTCGGCGTGTTATCGTCCAACACGCTGCTGAAGTCGTCCTGCCGACGCGCCGCGATGACGCCCGTAACCAGTGTGCCGTGGCCTTCGGTGTCGATATCGCCATCCTGACGAGTGATGGTGACCCGGTCTCCAGCTGCGTTGAAGCCAGCACAGGTGGTGTCCGCACAGACATCGAACATCTGCACAACAGCCCCCTGGAGATCGGGATGATCAGAATCGGTCCCCGTATCGATGACCGCCACAGTCTGACCCTGGCCTGTCGCGCCAAGTGCATAGGCTGCTGACGCACCGATAATGGGCAGGCCTACTGTGGCATTGTACTCGCGCGTTTCAAACTGTTCCGGCTCGGCGATCGTGTCAGGAAACGGATTCGAGGGCGGCGGCGGTGGAGGCGGCGGTGGAGGGGGCATCGGCGTGACAGCAGAACTGCCGCCGCCTCCACCGCCGCCTGCGCATGCCCCCAGCACAAAGGCCGACGCGCCCAGCATGGCAGCCGCCAGCATGGACCGCGGAATGGGCTTCACCGATTTTATGTTGCGATACCGGATCATGAAGATTCCTCCCATAGCGGCATCCAACTTGTCCTGCGGCCGGTGCCTTCCAAGCAATATTCCACCCCAAAGACAACCAAGGGGCAAACACTTCACTCAGCTTGTCAGGAAAATTCGACACGTTCTTGCGAGAAGTAGAACAGCGAGCGCGTCTCCTCATCAATTGTGTCATTGTGCGCTTCCAGCAATTTGTGCATGGCATATTTGCGATCCTTGAGCGCGTGATCGAAATCACCCTCAATCATGCGGTCAACACCGGTCCGAACCATCGCATCGCGCACTTCCATATACAGCGTCAGCGATCCGCCGAGAAACATGGACTCATAGGCAATCTTGCTGGCGATTTTGTCGTGGATGTCAGAATACTGGAATTGCCGCTCCATCACCGATTTCCGCTTGCAGATGAAATCAATCTCGTGCCGGTGCTCTGGATGACGCAAGTAGAAATTCTTCAGCGCGGTCATCTCCGTGTCGATCCGGCCCTGCACATCTTCCGGCAGGGATTCACTGAGAATGATGATGATATCGATATCCGAGCCCTTCACCATCTCCCCGCTCGCGACGTGTTCCCGAGGCTCATTGTGCGCGAGATAGTAGGCGAGATCGCCCGCGATAAATGCGCAGAGTTGGCTGCGAATGTCGCGTCCCAGAGTGACGAATACCTGCTTCATCACGGCTTGGGCAACCGACAGCTTTTCGCGGCTGATCTCCCGATGCATGTTCGACAGGGTGCCCTGCCGCTCGATCATCTTGTCGCGTTGGCCCGGCAAGCCGAACAAGGTGAAGGACAGGAAATCCCGCAGGATGGAGGGGCTGAGCCGCACCTGGTCGTCACGCGTGATGTCAAAGCGCAGATAGTAACTCGCAAAATGGGACACGTGCAGCTTGCGGCTCTGATAGCAGGCTTGCCACAAGGCCAGATGTGGAACGCAATAAAGATCGTCAGCCAGCTCCTTGCCGAGCCGGGGTCCCTTCTCCGCCAGGACCGTCTCGATCCGGGCTTCTATATCCTTCAAATCATAACTGGCCACGTACGACCCTCCCGCTACCCCTCGGAGATAGGCTGGTTCAGGAGCGCATGTCCAGCAAGCTCAGGAGATAGTCGCGATACTCGTTCTTGAACTCGTCTGCACGCTCACGCATCTCCGCGTCGGTAATCAGACCGCGGCGCCAAGCGACTTCTTCCAGACATGCCACCTTCAATCCCTGACGCTTTTCCACCGTTTGCACGAAGTGGGATGCTTCCAGCATGCTGTCGAATGTACCGGCATCCAGCCAAGTCGTGCCGCGCTGCAAGCGACTGATAGTGAGGTCGCCCCTCTCAAAATAGGCCTGGTTCACGCTGGTGATCTCAAGCTCTCCGCGCGCCGATGGTGTGACCTGCTCAGCCAGCTCAACCACATCGGAACCGTAGAAATATAGGCCCGGAATGGCCCAGTTGCTACGTGGCTTGGTGGGCTTTTCTTCCAGCGACAACGGACGGCCATCTGTGTCCAGCTCAACAATGCCGAACCGCTGGGGGTCTTTCACCTGATAGGCCAGCACAGCGGCGCCCTTTTTGAGGTGCGCGAGTTCCTCCAACTGGCCGGACAGGCCTGCGCCGTAGAAAATATTGTCCCCGAGCGCGAGGGCACAGGGCTGACCATCGATAAAGTCACGACCGATCAGGAAGGCTTCCGCAAGACCGTTCGGATCTGCCTGAACAGCGTAGGTGATCGTGATTCCCCAACGCGTTCCGTCTCCCAGGAGGCTCTGATAGGACTGGCTGTGCTCCGGCGTGCAAATAAGCAGGATTTCGGAAACACCCGCCAGCATCAGTGTCGAGATTGGATAGTAGATCAGCGGCTTGTCATAGATTGTCAGCAAATGCTTGGAGACGCCGCGCGTCACAGGGTGCAGGCGACTTCCCGTCCCGCCCGCCAGAATGATACCCTTCATGATGATCTCAACTCCCTGACCCATACGCGGACAGTATCTTCGAGCCCCTCCGTCCAGACGGGCAGTGTTGTTCCAAATACACGTGTCGTGTCCGACATGTCGAGCCGGGCGTTCAGCGGGCGGCGGGCCGGCGTCGGATAGGCGCTGGTCGGGACACCCTTGACACTCGCCACGGGGCCTCCATGCCGCGCACTGGCTGCAAAGATCAGACGCGCCATACTTGCGCGATCAGTCTCGCCTGCGCCCGCCAGATGATAGGTTCCCCAATCCTCAAAGTCCGGTCCATTCACCTTCCTGACGACCTGAAGCAACGCGTCTGCCAATGCCGGCGCGTGGGTGGGGCAGCCATACTGGTCATCCACCACCGAAACCTCATCTCGCGTCGCCGCGAGCCTGAGCATCGTGGTCACGAAATTGCTGCCAAAATGCGAGAATATCCATGACACCCTCATGACGAGCGAGCGGGGCGCAGCAAAGCGAACGGCCAACTCCCCATCCAGCTTGCTTTGGCCATACACACCAATAGGAGACGTCGCATCCTTCGGCATGTAGGGCAGGGGCTTTTCGCCATCAAACACGCAATCGGTCGACAGATGAACCAACGGGATGCCGCGCTCATGGCACAGCTTCGCCAGCGCTGCCGGCGCGTCCACATTCAGCGCCCGGCACAAACCTGGTTCGGATTCGGCCTTGTCCACGGCTGTATAGGCGCCGGTATTGATCACGAGACGAGGTGTGTGCGCGTCGAGCGCTGTGGCCATCGCGTTCGCATTCAGGAGGTCCGCTTCCTCGCGTCCGGCGCAGTGCATATCTGCTGCTGGGGCATGTGCCAAAGCTTGGGCCACCTGCCCCGATTTCCCGATGACGAGGATTTCGCTCATGCCTGCGTTCCCAAACGCTCACCCGCATATACGCGATCCTGCAGAGGCCTCCACCAATCCGGATGCGCAATGTACCAATCCACGGTTTCGGCAAGGCCCGTCTCGAAATCGCGAGCCGGGGCCCATCCCAACTCGCCAGCAATCTTGCCCGCATCAATGGCGTAGCGATAATCATGACCGGGCCGGTCTTTGACAAATTGGATCAAGCGCTTGTGCGGGGCGCTGTGCGGACGACGCGCGTCCATCAGCGCGCAAATCGTCTCGACGATCTGGATGTTGGTGCGTTCCGCACCCCCGCCCACGCAATAGGTTTCACCGGGCACGCCGTGCTTCGCCATTTCCAGCAGCGCGCGGGCGTGGTCTTCCGCATGCAGCCAGTCCCGCACATTGGCGCCATTGCCATATACAGGCAATGTCTCCCCGGCGAGGCATTTGAGGATCATCAGGGGAATGAGCTTTTCCGGGAATTGCCTTGGCCCGTAATTATTGGAGCAATTGGAAACAATTACCGGCAAGCCATAGGTATGGTGCCAGGCATGTGCGAGGTGATCCGCCCCTGCCTTGCTGGCCGAATAGGGTGAGGACGGCGCATAAGGCGTGGTTTCACGGAACGCCCCCTCATCCCCGAGCGAGCCGTAAACTTCATCCGTCGAAACATGGATGAACCGAAACGCCGCCTTTTGCGGCCCTTCCAGTGCGTCATGAAAGGCCCTAGCCGCTTCCAGCATGGTGCAGGTGCCCGCGACATTGGTCGCAACAAAAGCGGCCGGGCCATCAATCGACCGATCCACATGAGTTTCGGCTGCAAGATGGAAAATGGCCTCGGGTGCGGTCTCTTCCACGATACGGGCCATTCGTGGCGCATCCATGATGTCGGCCTCAATCAGGTCGAGCCGGCCCTCGGCTTCGAGACGTTCGATGGACGCGCGATTGCCTGCATAGGTCAGCTTGTCCACGACGACGATTTTCTGATCCGTCTCCCGAGCCAGGTAATGGCACAGCGCCGAGCCAATAAAGCCCGCACCCCCGGTGACCAGCCAGGTCATCGCTCGCCCTCGCCTGCTGCGGCCAGTTCCGCGATCTCTGCGAGACGGGGAAGTTTCTGGTCCTTGTCGGACAGGATGCGCGCAGATGGCGGGAAGGGCCAGTCGATGCCAATTGCAGGATCGTCATGCGCAATGCCGCAATCATGGTCCGGCGCGTAATAGGCATCCGTCTTGTAGACGACTTCGGTATCGTCTTCGAGGGTGCAGAACCCGTGTGCAAAGCCTCGCGGAATGAACAGCTGTTCGCCGCCTTCGGCGGTCAGTTCGACGACCATAGCCTTGCCGAAACGAGGCGATCCTTTCCGGATGTCCACCGCAACATCCAGAATACGCCCTTTCACACACCGCACCAATTTGCCCTGCGCATGCGGCGCGGACTGAAAGTGAAGCCCCCGGATTGTGCCCGCTTCAGCCGACCAGGAATGATTGTCCTGAACGAATGGACCGGGAATGCCTGCCTGGGAGAACACGTCGGCGCGGAACGTTTCGGCAAACCACCCGCGGACATCGCCGAATCTCTGCGCGCCGACATGAATGACCTCCGGCAGCAGTGCATCTGGCTTGAATTCAAACGGCATAATTCCCCGCCTATGACAGGTTTCGGCAGTCCGGGGCTATAGCATGAACTGCACGAACGGCAATCAGCGCTACTCAACGGTCACCGATTTGGCGAGGTTTCGTGGCTGGTCGACATCAGTCCCTTTGGCAACAGCCACATGATAGGCCAGCAATTGCAACGGCACTGCTGCCAGCACTGGCAGGCTGATATCATCACCATCCGGCAAGCAAATCACATGGTCAGCCCGGTTACCAGCAGCTTTGATGCCGGCTGCATCCGAAATGAGGATGACACGCGCGCCACGTGCGCGGATTTCCTCGACATTTGAAATGGTCTTCTCGAACAGCTCGTCTTTTGGCGCGATCACAACGACCGGAAGATCTTTTTCGATCAGCGCGATGGGACCATGCTTCAACTCGCCGGCGGCATAGCCTTCGGCGTGAATATAGGACACTTCCTTCAGCTTGAGTGCACCTTCCAACGCCAGCGGGTAGTACCGTCCGCGACCGAGGAACAAGACATCCCGGCTAGGGGCCAACGTCTTTGCGATCTCGCGGATATCATCTTGTGCCTCAAGTGCCTCGGTCACCTTGCGTGGCAACGCCATCAGACTTTTGACCGCCATTACCTCATCACCAGGCAAAAGATGCCCCCGAGCCTTGGCTGCATTAAGGGCGAGCACAGCCAGAACAGACAATTGCGCGGTGAAAGCCTTCGTGGAGGCTACGCCAATCTCTGGCCCGGCATAGGTCGGCACGATCGCCGCCGCCTCTCGGGCGATCGAGCTTTCGGGTACGTTGACCACAGCCACGGCCGGGGTGCCATTTTGACGGCAATAGCGCAGGGCTGCCAGCGTGTCGGCTGTCTCTCCGGATTGGCTGACAAACATTGCTGGACCGGTCTGAGGCAGCACAGGTTCACGATAGCGGAATTCAGATGCGATATCGGTCTCGAACGCCAGTTTGGCTTTCTGTTCAAACCAGTATTTCGCTGTGTGGGCGGCATAATACGCTGTGCCACAGGCAATCGCCACAGCCCGATCAGCCTTGGCGAACATCGTATCGGCCACGTCGCCCAGATTGAGCGTCTGCGTTGCCTGGTCGATATAGGGCAGGATCGAGCGCGCGAGAGATTCCGGTTGTTCGTGAATTTCCTTCAGCATGAAATGATCATACTCGCCGCGCTCAATCAGGCCTTCGTTCACAGCGGATTTCACGCGGGGACGGTTTACGCGGTCACCATTTGCGTTGCGCACATCATGGCTGGTGGGCGTCAAGACGACCCAATCGCCTTCCTCCAGATACGTCACGTCGCGCGTGAGAGGCGCCAGCGCGATGGCGTCAGAACCAAGGAACATTTCGCCTTGCCCGTATCCGAGGACCAGCGGGCTGCCCTTGCGCGCGCCCATCAGCAAGTCCGTCTTGCCGGAAAAGATGGCAGCGATGGCGAAAGCGCCCGACAGGTTTTTCAGCGCGGCTTCGAATGCATCAACCGCGTCCATGCCTTCGGCCATGTTCTGGTCGATCAGCTGTGCGATGACTTCGCTGTCTGTCTCAGACTCGAATGTTCGGCCCCGCGCCTGCAAGTCTTTACGCAACTCGCGGAAATTCTCGATGATGCCATTGTGCACAATCGCGACCTTGCCTGACACATGGGGATGAGCATTGGTCTCGTTCGGCTTGCCATGCGTGGCCCAGCGCGTATGGGCGATGCCAGTCGGGCCATCAACCGGCGCGTCGGCCATGAGGGCTTCCAGATTGACGATCTTGCCCCTGGCGCGGCGGCGCTCAATTGCATCTCCCGCCAGCACAGCTATGCCGGCGCTGTCATAGCCACGATACTCCAAACGCTTCAGGCCGTCGACGAGACGCCCGGCAACGGTTTCCGTACCTGTGATCGCAACAATTCCGCACATACTCTACCTCCATTCGGGTAAAGCGTATTTAGACCGCCTGAATCCGCCAGGATAATGACACTTTGTGTAGGAATGCGACAACAGACAGGCAAAACCGTCTCATGGTGGGCATATTGCATGCTTTAGCTCTGCTGAACGATCAAATTATGGATGTCACACACATTCGGGTCTATCGCCCACGCAAGCCCGCTATATCTGGGATATCAAGAACTTACATATACTGATGATGCTTGAAGGACTGTACGCGTTTTGAAAAACCTCACCCACCTCGACAGGCTGGAGGCTGAAAGCCTGCACATCATCCGCGAAGTGGCCGCCGAGTGCGAAAATCCGGTCATGCTCTATTCCGTTGGCAAGGATTCGGCGGTGATGCTTCACCTTGCGATGAAGGCGTTCTATCCATCGCGCCCTCCCTTCCCATTGATGCACGTCGATACAACCTGGAAATTCCGGGAAATGATCGAGTTTCGCGACCGGAAAGCCAAGGAGCTGGGCTTCGATCTTCTGGTGCATGTGAACGAAGATGGCGTCCGCGACGGCGTCGGGCCGTTCAGTCACGGATCAGCCGTGCACACAGATGTGATGAAAACGCTCGCCCTCAAGCAGGCGCTCGACAAGTACAAGTTCGATGCAGCCTTTGGCGGCGCCCGACGCGACGAAGAAAAATCCCGCGCCAAGGAACGCATTTTCTCCTTCCGCTCAGCCGAGCACCGGTGGGACCCGAAGCGCCAGCGGCCAGAGCCGTGGAACGTTTACAATACACGTATCAACCAGGGCGAAAGCGTTCGAGTCTTCCCGCTGTCCAACTGGACCGAACTGGACATCTGGCAGTATATCCGCCGCGAAAACATCGAGATTGTCCCGCTCTACTTTGCTGCCCCGCGCCCCGTCGTGAACTGGAATGGTGTGGACATCATGGTTGATGATGACCGAATGCCGGAAGAATTGCGCAGCACCGCGGTGACCAAATCCGTCCGCTTCCGTACACTTGGCTGTTACCCGCTGACCGGCGCGGTCGAAAGCACAGCTGCCACGCTTGAAGACATCATCCAGGAAATGCTCCTGACCACCACATCCGAACGCCAGGGCCGCGTCATTGACGCCGACCAGTCCGGATCCATGGAAAAGAAAAAACAGGAAGGCTATTTCTGATGCGCCTCAATGACGACCTGATTGAATCAGATATCGCCGCGTATCTGGAGAAGCATGAGCATAAATCCCTGCTTCGCTTCATCACCTGTGGTTCCGTGGATGATGGAAAGTCGACCCTGATCGGTCGCCTGCTCTATGACGCAAAGATGATCTTCGAGGACCAGCTGGCCTCTCTCGAAAGCGACTCCAAGAAAGTGGGAACTCAGGGTGAGAATATCGACTTTGCCCTGCTCGTTGACGGACTGACCGCTGAACGGGAGCAAGGCATTACCATCGACGTGGCCTATCGCTTTTTCGCCACCGACAAGCGCAAGTTCATCGTCGCCGATACGCCAGGACATGAACAGTATACGCGCAATATGGCGACCGGCGCATCAACCGCAGATGTCGCCATCCTGATGGTGGATGCGCGCAAGGGCATCTTGACGCAAACACGGCGCCACAGCTTCATCACATCCCTGCTGGGCATTCGCAAAGTCGTGCTGGCCATCAACAAGATGGACCTGATCAATTACAGCCAACAGGCCTATGACGACATCGTAGACGATTTCTACGCCTTCGCAGACGAGTTGGCGACGGATTTGGAAATCCAGCCAATCCCGATGTCTGCCCTCGAGGGCGTGAATATTACAAGCAAATCGAATGAAACAGACTGGTATGATGGCCCCAGCCTTATGGATTATCTGGAGACCGTGCCGGTTGGTGATCGCCGCCTGAACACGCCTTTCCGTATGCCTGTCCAATGGGTCAATCGACCCAACCTCGACTTCCGGGGTTTCTCCGGACAGATTGCTGCGGGCACGATCCAACCTGGTGACCGCGTCAAATCCATGCCGTCCGGGAAGCAGTCCACCGTCCAGAGAATTGTCACGGCGACGGGTGACCTTGAGCAGGCAATCGCCGGACAATCCGTTACAATCACGCTGGATGATGAAATCGACTGTTCGCGCGGCGACGTTCTCGTTTCAGCCGAAGACCCTTCCGAAGTGTCTGACCAATTTCAGGCTCGCCTGCTTTGGATGAGCGAAACGCCACTCTTGCCCGGTCGCCGCTACCTGCTGAAGATGGGGGCGAAGACTGTCACGGCCACGGTCAACGCGCCGAAGTATGGCATTGATGTCAATACACTGAACGATGTTCCAGCGAAGACACTGGAACTCAACCAGATTGGCGTTACAACCCTGTCGCTAGACCAAGCCATTCCGTATGATCCGTATGATGTCAATCGAGAGATGGGCGGCTTCATTCTGATCGACCGGATGACGAATGACACGGTTGGTCTCGGCCTTGTCGACTTCGCACTCCGCCGCGCATCAAACATCCACTGGCAAGCCATGGATGTTGATCGGTCTGCGCTTGCGGAACAGAAGGGCCAGAAGCCAGCCGTGCTCTGGTTTACCGGCCTGTCAGGATCCGGCAAGTCGACCATCGCCAACGCCCTGCAGAAACTGTTGTTTGCCCAAGGCAAGCACACTTTCACGCTGGACGGGGACAATGTCCGTCACGGCCTGAACCGCGATCTCGGTTTTACCGATGCGGACCGCGTCGAGAATATTCGCCGCGTCGCCAATGTCGCCCGCCTGATGTCCGACGCCGGATTGATCACGCTGGTCTCGTTCATCTCGCCGTTCCGGTCAGAGCGACAAATGGCGCGCAATCTGATGGCTGATGGCGAATTTATTGAAGTCTATGTCGACACGCCACTCAGCGTCGCGGAGGACCGGGATGTGAAGGGCCTCTACAAGAAAGCCCGCGCTGGAGAGATCAAGAACTTCACCGGCATCGATAGCCCGTACGAGCCACCTCAGGCGCCCGAACTGCGCATCGACACAGTGAACAATTCTCCGGAAGAAGCCGCCGAAGTCATTCTTGGCTTCATGCGCGAAAAGGGCCTGCTGAACGGCGAGTGACCCAGCATTGAAGGCGCCGTGCCCACCTGACCGGGCACGGCGCCGATCATCGCCTCCTTCCCCAACGTACCGGCTCGCCTTGCCGAATTTCGCACGCTAGGTGTCGTTTCACACAAGGATAAGGGAGCGTGTCATGGCAAAAGGCGATCTGCCGGTTCTGGTTGGCGTGGGTCAAAGCCTCAGCCAGTGGGATGGAACAAGCGGAGCAGACGGTGCGCCGTCGCCCCTGTCGCTCATGGTCGACGCGTCCAGGGCAGCCCTCTCTGACAGTGGTGCAGACCTCTCCAAGGCCATCGACACGATTGCGGTTGTTCGCATCTTTGAAGATTCAGTCGGTGGCGCACCGCACCCGCACGGCCATAACACCAACCTTCCCGGCACGCTGGCGCGCGATATTGGCGCTGCACCCGATACGCTGATCTATGAAACCGTTGGCGGTCAGAGCCCACAGGCCCTCGTCAATGAGATGGCCGCGCGCATCCATGCGGGCGATGCTGACTGCGTGCTGATCTCCGGTTCCGAGGCCAATCGGGCTTCGAAGGGCGCGCGCCGGAACAATGTGGAAATTAACTGGGCCGACGGCGCTGATGCGGATTACGAAGATCGCGGCATGGGTCCGATGATGCTGTCGCGCGAAGAAATCAAGCATGGCATCGTCGCGCCAGCTTATTTCTATGGCCTGTTCGAAAACGCCATCGCCGCCCGCGAAGGCCATTCACGCAGCCAGCACCGCAAGGCCATGGCCGAACTCTTCCAGCCCTTCTCTGTTGTTGCTGCAAAGAACCCGTATTCTCAATTCCCGGAGGAACGCTCGGTTGAGTTTCTTTCGACACCGTCCAAGGCGAACTACGAATATGCTGATCCGTTCCTGAAATGGTTCATCGCCCAGGACGCTGTGAACCAGGGCGCTGCTGCGATCCTGATGAGCAGCTCCAAAGCCGACGCATTGGGTGTTCCGGAAGACAAGCGTGTCTATCTTCACGGTGCAGGCGAAGCGGCCGACGATCTGATCTCGCTGCGCCCGAGACTCGACGGCTCATGGGCAATGCAGACCGCCATAGATCGCGCATTGGATCAGGCCGCGAAAGCAACAGGCGATATCAAGCATCTGGATCTCTATTCCTGCTTTCCATGCGCCGTGTTCTCTTCAACTGCCGCGCTGGGCATCGACTGGAAGAATGATCCGCGCCCACTCACCCTGACGGGTGGCCTGCCCTTTTTTGGTGGACCCGGAAACAATTATTCCCTGCACGGTATCGCGGAAATGGTGTCGACCCTTCGCGCAGATCCCGGCAGCTATGGCCTTGTGCTCGCCAATGGTGGCTGGATGACAAAGGAAGCGGTCGGGATCTACTCGACACAGAAGCCGACCCGTTTCGCACCCGCAGAATCCTATGCAACACCAACCGAACAAGTCACGCTTTGTGGCGAGGATTGCGAGGGCACGCTGGAAACCTTCACGGTCACGCATGGCAAGGAAGGACCGAACAAAGGCATCGCGTTCGTACGCCTCGAGGATGGGCGCCGGGCACTTGCCGTCGCATCCCCCGCTGCGCTCGCGACGTTACGTGAAGATGCCTCGCCCGTCGGCCGCAAGGTTGCCGTCAGCGTGGATACTGAAAAGGAGCGTGGCACGTTCAGTTTCATCTGACCGAGCCGCTTGCCCCGCCCTCCGGTTTCGACCAATCTCCGGCGCATGACGAAACATTTCAAGACATTCGGCGTCATTGGCGGCGGCGCATGGGGCACAGCGATTGCCCAGATGCTGACCCGTGAGGCCCAGGACGTGCTGATCTGGTGCCGCGAAGCAGAGGTGGCCGAAGCCATCAATACGCGCCATGAGAATACGGTCTTCCTGCCGGGCGTACCTTTGAACCCCGCGCTCACGGCGACATCGGACCTCGCAGACCTGCACCTGATGGACGCGCTCTTTTCTGTCGCCCCTGCCCAGCACACACGAGCAACCTTGCAGGCACTGAAAGAGCATATCCGCCCCGGCACACCAGTTGTCCTCTGCTCCAAAGGCATCGAACTGAAGACAGGCGAATTCATGACGCAAGTGCTGGCCGACGAGCTGCCCGAAGCGGTTCCGGCTGTCATGTCCGGCCCGAGCTTCGCCATCGATGTGGCCAAGGGCCTGCCGACGGCTGTGACCTTTGCCATCAAAAATGAAACCCTTGGCGCCGAACTGATCGCCGCTGTTGCGACCCCGAATTTCCGCCCTTACCTCGCGCATGATCTGTTAGGCGCAGAGATCGGCGGCGCGGTGAAGAATGTGCTCGCCATTGCGTGTGGTATCGCACTCGGCAAGGGCCTGGGCCGCTCGGCTCATGCAGCGCTGATTGCCCGCGGCAGTGCGGAAATGACCCGGCTCGCTCTTGCCCTGGGCGCCGAGCGCGAAACCCTTTCCGGCCTGTCAGGGCTGGGCGACCTCGTCCTGACCTGCTCTTCCGAGACGAGCCGCAACATGAGCTGCGGACTGGCGTTGGGCAAAGGTGAGCCCCTTGAAGACATCATGGGCGCGCGAAACGCCGTAACCGAAGGCGTCGCAACCGCGCCGGTTCTGAAACGGATTGCTGCCGATCGCGGCGTCGACATGCCGATCTGTGATGCAGTTGCGGATGTGATTGAAGGCGCAATCAGTGTCGATGACGCGATCCAACGCCTGCTGATGCGTCCGAACAAGGTTGAAACAGTCTAGGACGGGTTTACCGACATCAAGCCCGTCACACCGGGGTTTTCACCAGTTCGAAATGAGACCGGACGGTGGGTTTGTCATCCGGAGAAACCGCGACACCGGTCTTGATCAGCTCGATCATATGACCAAGCACAGACATGGCTGCGGCTGGATGCAAGCGCTTATCGACTTCGGCGTACATCACCTTGACCATTTCAGGGATCGAGGACTGACCCGCCCGAAGCTGGTCAAGAATGGCAGCTTCGCGAGCCCGGCGGTGGTTGGCGTATTCCGTGATGAAATGGTCGACGAATTCGCGGCCACGCACCGGATCGCCATGGGTCGGCCAAAGCGTGTCGAATTTCCTGGATTGAATCTTGTCGAGGCTGCGCATGTAATCGCCCATGTCCCCATCCGGCGGCGCGACAACAGTCGTCGACCAGCCCATGATGTGATCACCCGACAGACACGCATTCTCTTCGCGCAAGCCGAAGCAGAGATGGTTGCAAGTGTGCCCCGGCGTCTCAATCACATCGAGTGTCCAGCCGGGGCCCGAAATCACGTCGCCATCGCCAACTTTGACATCCGGCATGAAGCCAAGGTCGTCTGCACTGCCAAGCTCGCCCTTGGCGGTCGGCACGCCGCAATTTTTCGCGTAAGTCTTGCAACCCGCCCACTGCGCCAAAGGCGTCGCCAGCGGGGAATGGTCGGAATGGCCATGGGTGACCAGAACGTGGGTGACCATCTCCCCCTCCAGCGCCCGCTTCAGGGCTTCGAAATGCTCAGCATCTTCCGGGCCGGGATCAATGACAGCCACTTCGCCATGACCGATGATGTAGACGCCGGTGCCAACATAGGTGAACGGCCCGGGATTGTTCGCGATTACGCGGCGAATGAGCGGGGAAACCTGCTCTACGATGCCGTATTCAAACTCGATTTCGCGAACGTAGGGAATAGCCATATTATTCTAGTCTCTTGCAGCGATCCTGGCTTGCTGGAGCGATCAGCGCTTCTTCGAAGCAAAGGCGACGGCAAAGGCCTGCGCCATGCGACGTGTGGCCCTCAGCTTGGCGCCGAGCTTCAGCGCCACGGGCGGGCCCATATCCGTCTTGTTTGCATCGACGATGTAGATTCGTCCGGATGAACGGTCACGTAGGACGTCAACGCCGCCCCAGTCCAGTCCGATCGATGCAGCAAACCGCTCAATCACGGCAATTTCATCGCTCGTGTAGCAATTGCGAGGCTCGTCGAGCAAAACCTGAACATTCTCGTTCAGGAAACGGCGCTCCAAGGGCCGACGCTTGCGGAACACGATGACGGGTGAGCCGGCCACGATGCAACAGCGCAGATCCTCGACCAGACCGCCTTCGATCTCATTGTCGACGAGGCGCTGATAGGTCTTGCCCGGCAGGGGCGTATCCAGAGGACCTTCCAGAATCCGGCCATCATGCGCGGCATTCAATTCAGACTTCTCGACCATGCGGCCCTGATGGGTCGTAGGGTCAACCGCGAGAGAATATCCCGCAGCCTCACCGAAAGCGGCTGCGACGGTCGATTTTGAAATATCATCACAGGTGAAATTGACCAGTTTCGCCCCATCACGAACCATCGGGACCGTATTGTCGGTTTCGGTGGAGTCATCAAACTGCATGACAATGTCAGCGGTTGCGACGTCATCAATCAATTTGGCACCTGACACATGTGTCACGGGCCAGATGAAATACCATGGGCGTGGCTTGTCAGGATAGAATGCAATCGTGGGGCGCTTGTGTCCGGTGACCCGGCGCCAGGTGCGCCATGTCTGCGCAAAGAAATAGAAGCAGAACCAGGTGAAGATGTCGTGCGCCAGCGAAAATGTGAGCGGAACGCGGTGCCCGGTCTTCTTCACCAGCATGGCGCCGTCATCGTATTTGAAATCGGTGATCCACAGACGATCGCTCATCCATTCCACTCCTCTTGCGCATACAGCCTCATGGCCAGCGCCTCCCTGTCTTGGCCTTCGCATGACCGGTCATCACTGACAACACACATAATGCGGCGCAAGTGTGACCACTTGCTCACAACATCTGTGAGCAGGATGGTCACAGCAGCGATTGCAGGCTCGACAGATCATAGCCCGCATCTGCGGCAGCATCGACGATTTCCTGACCTGTACCCTGCCCGGCATGAGTCAGGGCCCATGCCGTAATGCATCGTGTCCCGGTGCGGCAATACGCCAACACCGGTTGAGGCGCTTCGTTCAGGATATTGCTCATCCGCTCGACGACTTCTGGGGTGGGGGCGCCTGAGAAAGGAAGTGCCACAAAGGCCAAACCCAGGGATTCGGCTTTGGCACGAATCGCGCCCATACGGGGCTGGTCCACGCCGCCTTCGCCATCTGGGCGGTTCGCAACAATGGTTTTGAAGCCTGCAGCCTGAATTTGGGCAACATCCTCCTCGTTAATCTGGGGGGCGACAGCAAAAGCTTCCGTAACGCGGCGAATATCGGCCATATATTAGTGTCCCTGCCTGAGTCTGCGGTCTTGATCGGCTGTCGCTACAAGCTAAGGATTGCGGATCGTTATGCCAAGCGTCGGTGACGGCGGCATGATCAAATTCCTATTACCAGCAGCGGAATAACTTAAGTACGTGTCCTCATTTCAACGTGTCATCAGCCGAATTCCGTGGGCCTATACGTTCAGGCGTCTGCTAATTGCAATCCCCACAATGCTTGCCATCATAACGATGGCTTTCCTGATGATGCGCGCCGCTCCGGGTGGTCCGTTCGATGGTGAGCGGAAACTGCCGCCTGCGACCGAAGCTGCCATTGCAGCCAAGTTCGGTTTCGACAAACCGCTTCACGAACAATATCTGAGCTATGTTGGCGGCGTTGTCACCGGCGATTTCGGACCGTCCTACAAAACGCTTGGCAAGAGCGTGAACGACTTGATTGCAGACGGCCTGCCGATCTCCCTCACCATCGGGTTTCTCTCCATGGGTCTGGGCATAGCGGTGGGCACATTGCTGGGTGTTTTTGCGGGACTCAGACAAAATTCGGCGGCGGATTACAGCGTCATGGGGATCGCCATGGCAGGCATTTCGATCCCCACCTTTGTTACCGGCCCGATCCTGATCCTAATCTTTGCCCTTGGTGCCGGCATCTTCGCGGTTGGCGGTCTCGGAACCTATCCGAATATCGGGATGAACTGGCACAATATGACCTTGCCCGTAATCACGCTGGCCCTGCCACAGATTGCGATCATCTCCCGCCTCATGCGCGCCTCGATCATCGAGACAATGCGTTCCAACCATATCCGCACGGCGCGTTCCAAAGGCCTGACCGAACGCCAGGTGATTGCGCGTCACGCCCTGCCATCGGCCTTGCTGCCACTGATCTCGTATGCCGGCCCCGCAATGGCACGCGTCATGACCGGGTCAGTGGTGATCGAAAAGATTTTCGGCCTGCCCGGCCTCGGCTCATATTTTGTCGATGGTGCCCTGAACCGTGACTACACGCTCGTGATGGGCGCAATCATTGTCTATGCGGGCCTGATCGTACTGCTCAATCTTGTAGCAGACATTCTCTACGCCCTGCTTGATCCGAAAGTGAAGTATGATTGATGACGGATCTTGATCCTCTCCTCGACCCGACTGGTCGCATCGAACCGGTTCAGAATGCCATTATTGGGGGACGCTCGCTCTGGGAAGATGCCCGGGCGCGCCTGTTCCGCAATCGCGCCGCGGTCGTCTCCATGTGGATTCTCGGCTTCCTCATTCTGTTTGCAGTCGTCGGGCCGTTTGTCTGGGTCCACAAATACAGCACCATTTCTGACCTGCGCACCATTGCGCCGACGCTGGACGGCCTGCATCCACTCGGAACCGACCTGCAGGGACGAGACCTGCTTGCGCGCCTGATGATCGGCCTGCGAATCTCGCTCATGGTCGGCATTGTCGCCACGGCTGTCAGCCTTGTGATCGGCGTCAGTTGGGGTGCGACGGCAGGTTATCTCGGTGGTCGCGTCGACAATTTCATGATGCGCATTGTCGACGTGCTCTACGCTTTGCCCTTCATCTTCTTCGTGATCCTGTTGCTGACGGTTTTTGAGCGCAATATCGTACTGATCTTTGCCGCCATCGGCGCGATCGAGTGGCTGACCATGGCCCGGATCGTGCGCGGCCAGACACTGGCCATCAAGGGCAAGGAGTTCATTGAAGCGGCGCGCGCCTCTGGCGTCAGCCGCAAGGACATCATTGTGCGCCACATCCTGCCGAACGTGATCGGCCCGGTCGCCGTCTATGTCACGCTGACCATCCCGGTGGTGATCCTCGCCGAAAGCTTCCTGTCCTTCCTCGGCCTCGGTGTGAACGAGCCCCTTACCTCACTTGGCGTGCTGATTTCGGACGGCGCACACCGGATGGAAGAAAAGTCCTGGATGCTGCTGGCACCCGCCGTCACGATGGCAGTCACCTTGTTGTGCCTCAACTTTATCGGTGACGGCCTGCGCGATGCGCTGGATCCGAAAGACCGCTAGACAGTATTCACTTGGACAGACTGGACCAAATGCCCGTCACACAGGGAAAATCTTGGTATTCAGGGTGGCCTTTGCTCGTGCGCTGAGGCAAGAGATTCGCGGGTAATTTGAAAGAGCAAACGATGACAAAATTGATGACCAACATCGTTCCGGTACTGATGTGCGGCGGAGCAGGCACGCGGCTCTGGCCGCTGTCGCGAAAGAGCTATCCCAAGCAATTTGTTCCCCTGATCGGCGATACATCCCTGTTCCAGGCATCCGCGCTGAGATTGACCGGAGGCGCCTTCACGCCGCCGCTTGTCCTCACCAATGCGGATTTCCGGTTCATCGTGCAAGAACAGCTCACCGACATCGAAATCGATGACGCTTCCATCATGATCGAGCCAGACGCGCGCAACACGGCCCCGGCAATCCTGGCTGCGGCTCTGCATCTGCAAAAGACCCAACCAGATGCCCTGATGCTGATCGCACCATCTGACCATGTCATCCCGGACAGTGATGCATTTCTGGAGTCAATCAATGCGGCCGTCGATGCGGCCCAAAAAGGCCAGCTCGTCACGTTCGGAATCCAGCCCACACATCCCGAAACGGGATACGGATATCTGGAGCTCAGCAAGCCGGTGGAAGTCAACAGTCTGTCCCCCATCAAGTTGAAGCGTTTCGTGGAGAAGCCCTCTGCGACCCATGCCCGTAAAATGGTGAAAAGTGGTGACTACCTCTGGAACGCCGGCATCTTCCTGTTCAGCGTCAAAAGTATTGTCGACGCCTTCCAGGAACATGAACCCGGCATGGTTGAATGCGTCAGCAGATCTGTCGATGACCTGCAGACGGATCTCGGCTTTATGAGGCTCGATCCGGAGAGCTGGAACCGGGCCCAGTCGATCTCGATCGACTATGCCGTCATGGAACGTACCGAAAATCTCAGCGTCGTGCCATTTTCGGGCGGATGGTCAGACCTTGGCGGCTGGGACGCCGTATTGCGCGAAACCGGGCCGGACAAGCATGGGGTTTCGACCAGCGGACATGTCACGGTCATGGATTGCCAAGACTCCCTGATCAGGTCCGAAGACAATGGACTGGAGGTCGTCGGTATCGGCCTGAAGAACATCATAGCCGTTGCCATGCCGGATGCGGTGCTGATCGCGGATGCGTCCCGCGCACAGGACGTGAAACTGGCCGTTACCGAGCTGAAGGCCAAACAGGCACGCCAAGCCGAGCAATTTCCGCGGGACTATCGCCCCTGGGGCTGGTTTGAGTCCATTGCGATGGGCGAACGTTTTCAGGTCAAGCGAATCCAGGTAAAGCCGGGCCAGTCGCTGTCCCTTCAATCGCACCATCATCGCGCCGAGCACTGGATTGTCGTATCCGGAACAGCCAAGGTCACGATCAATGAGGACGTCAAGCTCGTCACCGAGAACCAGTCCGTATACATCCCTGTAGGATCCGTTCACCGGCTGGAAAATCCGGGGAAACTGCCCGTCGTCCTCATCGAAGTTCAAACTGGCAGCTATCTCGGTGAGGATGACATCATACGATACGAAGATAAATACGCGCGCGATTAGAGTCTGCGGAGTCGAACTTATTTGAATTCGAATGAATCTGCACCTTGCGGCACGCGGTACGGCACTCTTATCTAAAGAGTTCCCCCATTTCAGACCCGAGGATGCCCGTTGGAACTCTTTGTCTTCCTTTGCAGCCTCATCATATTTGTCAGTTTTGCGCTGATGCCGCTGGCAAGGCGAGCAGGAGCTCCATTTCTCTTGATCGCACTTCTCATCGGCATGCTGCTGGGAGAAGATGGTCCAGGCCGTATTCAATTCAGTAATTTCAACTTTGCGTTCGACCTTGGCAGCGTGGCCCTGGCCGTCATCCTGTTTGCCGGCGGATTGGAAACTGGACGCAGCGTCTTCCGTTCCGCTGGTGCGCCGGCATCCCTACTCGCAACCATCGGTGTGCTGATTACAGCAGGCATCACGGGTGTTGCGGCCTGTCTATTCATGGGACTGCCCTGGCAAGTTGGTCTATTGCTTGGCGCAGCGGTCGCCTCTACCGACGCGGCCGCGACCTTCCTTCTCGTTCAGCAAAGCGGCATAGCCCTGAGACAACGCCTGAAGGATACGCTGCTGTTGGAAACCGGCCTGAACGACCCGATGGCCATTTTCCTGACAGTGTCGCTTACCACGCTGGTCGCCTCCATACAGACCAATGCGCCGGCGGACCTCCCCGGCATGGCTCTGTTTCTGCTCATGCAAGCCGGTATCGGCATTTTGGGCGGCGTCCTTGGCGGCAGGCTTCTGGCCCGCATTCTTGATCGCCTTTTCCTGCCAATGGGCACGTATCCCATCATGACCCTTGCAGGCGCCCTCGTCATCTTTACCGGCGTGTCGCTGGTTGGGGGCAGCGGCTTCCTCGCGGCATATCTTGCCGGCGTCAGTTTCAAGGCCAAACTGAAGCGACCAATCGATCGCATTGTCGACTTCAATGAAGCCTTCCAGTGGCTCTGCCAGATGGTGTTATTCCTGACCCTCGGTCTGCTCGTTACGCCGAGTGCGCTGTTAAACGACATCTGGCCTGCCATCGGATGCGCCGCAGTATTGATGCTGATCGCTCGACCGCTCGCCGTATTTGCCAGCGTGGGATGGATGGGCTTTTCCTTCCGTGAGAATGTCTTCCTGAGCTGGGTGGGCCTGCGCGGCGCGGTACCGATCCTTCTCGCGATCTATCCTGTCATCGCACCAGGACCGATTTCAGTTGGCTTCTTCAATGTCGTGTTCGTGATCGTGACAATCTCGCTGACCATTCAGGGCTGGACGATTGCGCCGACAGCACGGCTCCTTCGTCTGGGCCCGGAAGCCCAGACAAAGGAAATAACTGATACCTAGCGCAGCGCGATCTCGATATCATCGAGCAGATTGCGGACCCGTTTGGCATTCGCACCAAGATCAGACAGGCCGACCCGACTGGTTGAACGCACATCAATGCGGGACCCGCCCTCTTCTGTCGGCTGGATACGGATCATGATGTCATCCTTGAAATCAAACCAGAAGCTCGTTTCGGTTGCCTCGATGCGACCGGCCGTCTCGTCACTGGCAACGATCACCCAACCGCGCTCCTTCACAAGCGTGAGGATGGCCTCGAATGCCGCTTCCGACGGAGCTTGAGTGATATAGGAATCAAGTTTCGGATAAGGAGCGTCCGCACGGTGATCCTGTTGGGTCGGATCGAATTCGGCCTCTTCCTGCAATTCGGACACGAGGCGCCCCGGAGTGCCCGGCCAACGGTCTTCGGCATATTCCGGAACGATTGGTGCAGCTTCGACCGGGTTCATGGCCTCGGTCTCGGCCCGGACGGCGAGCAGGGCATCGCTCGGCATGATCGGGTTGGACCAGTCGGTCTGAACGTCGTGGATCGGCGGCAAGCGGGACGCTTCCCCGCCAAACGCCGCGACGCGCCCAAAGCTGAGTCCGGCAATCAAGAGCGAGGCAAACGCCAGAATGAAAGCGCGTTTCCGGGGTGCTTTGATCAATGAGAGGATCACCGCGATCACTGAGACACCGAGCGCCACGAAGATCAGCTTGAGTCCCCAATTGATCGTCATCAGACCAAGCCCAACCTGCCAGTTCCACAGGCCCAGCTTGGTGCCAAGCGCTGCGATGATGAACCAGAAGACCGTAAAGATCGACAAGGCAAGCGACGCCTTGGCAACCGTGCCGCGCCATCCGGCATCCTGTGTCTGTTCTATCGTATCCATTGTGTTTCCAGCCCTCTCCGGATGATCCCTGTCACCTGACATAGATCACACTGCCCCTCTCAACCAGTCTCGTGGAACAGATTCGTGCGGAACAGCGTCCGCTCCTGCACGTTCAAACTGAACCTCTTCAACGTCAATTCGAAAGGAAAGACCATGGACCATTCCGGCAGCTATCTCCGCTTCGGCCTGATGATCACGACCTCCGCCATCGTCATGTTCGGACTTATGTATCTAAACACCTATGCCCTGCCCCATGTGCATTGGAGTGAAACCCGCTTCTACATGACCCTCATCATGGCCGCGTCGATGGCGATCGTGATGTTGGCCTTCATGCTCAACATGTATCAGGATAGCCGCAAGAACCTCGCAATATTCGTCGGCAGTGGCCTGCTCTTTGTTACCGCCCTGCTTCTGGTGCGCTCGCAAGCAACGGTAAGCGACCAATCATATATGCGCGCCATGATCCCGCATCATTCCATCGCCATCATGACCAGCGAAAGGGCGGGCATAGAAGACGTACGCGTTCAGCAATTAGCCGATGAAATCATCAAAGCTCAGAAGGTGGAAATAGCTGAAATGGAATGGCTGATCGATGACATCTCCAAAAATGGAAAAGCGGCCACTCCCGAAGAAGCAGCCGCCCGTCCAGTTCCCGAGTTCAGCCCGAACTAGGCCGTCGGCAGCTTGTAGTCCTTGAACTGGTTGCGCAGGGCCAGCTTGTTGATCTTGCCCGTGGCGCCAAGCGGAATTTCATCGACAAAGACGACATCGTCCGGTGTCCACCATTTGGCAATCTTGCCTTCCAGTTGGGCCAGCACGTCTTCCTTGCTCGGCGTTTCCCCCGGCGCGGCTTGTACCACCAGGAGTGGGCGCTCATCCCATTTCGGGTGATAGATGCCGATAGCCGCCGCATTGGCCACTTTCGGGTGGCCGACTGCGATGTTCTCGATGTCGATGGAGGAAATCCACTCGCCGCCTGATTTGATCACATCCTTCGCGCGGTCGGTGATGGTCATCGTGCCATACTCGTCGATATTGGCGACATCGCCCGTATCAAAATAGCCGTCCTCGTCCAGCACGTCGCCGCCGACGCCCTTGAAGTATCCAGCTGCAATCGCAGCGCCGCTCACCATCAACCGGCCAGATGTCTCGCCATCATTCGGCAGCACCTTGCCTTCGTCATCGACGATCTTGAGCTCCACGCCGAATGGCGGGCGCCCCTGCTTGAGCTTCTGCTCCATACGCGTGTCGATGTCGGCATTCACGAGATGGGGCGGCAAGGCGCCCAGCGTTCCCAGCGGCGAGGTTTCGGTCATGCCCCAGGCGTGGACAACATCCACTTCATAATCCTGCTCGAAGGCACGAAGAATCTTCTCCGGAATGGCTGAGCCCCCGATCAGAACCTTCTTCAAGTGCGGCAGCTTGAGATTGTTTTCCTGCAAATGTGTCAGCAGCATCAGCCAGACGGTTGGAACCGCGGCGGTGATCGTCACCTTTTCCGTATCCAGCAATTCATAGATGGATGCGCCATCCATCTGTGCCCCCGGCATTACCATGTTCGAGCCGACAGCAGGACAGGACAGTGCAAGGCCCCACGCATTGGCGTGGAACATCGGCACGACCGGCAGCACCACGTCGTCAGCGCCCATGCCCATCACATCCTTGCCCATCGTGATCAGCGTGTGCAACACGTTCGAGCGGTGGGAGTAGAGCACCCCTTTCGGATCGCCTGTAGTGCCCGACGTATAACACAGGCCACATGCGGTATCTTCCGGGAAGTCGCCCCAGCGGACCTCGGTCGAGCGACCATCAATCCAGATATCAAACGGGATTGCACCGAGAGAGTTTTCCGGCATCGTGTCAGCATCAGCGTATATGACGAAAGTCTTCACCGTCTGCAGATGGTCCTTGATGGCCTCCACAATAGGCAGGAAGGTCTTGTCGAAGATGAGCACCTTGTCTTCGGCGTGATTTGCGATCCAGGCGACCTGTTCAGGGTGCAGGCGTGGATTGATCGTGTGGAGCACCGCGCCAATGCCCATGGCGCCATACCAGGAGGCCATATGCCGTTCAGAGTTCCAGCCCAGCGTCGCCACGCGGTCGCCCAACTGAATACCGCTATCGATAAGCGCATTCGAGACTTGCTTGGACTGGTCAAAGAGATTGGCATAGGTCGTGCGGACAATATGGCCTTCCACGCGCCGAGTGATGATTTCTCGTGTAGGATTGATGCGCTTGGCGTGTTCGAGGATTTTGTTAACCGTCAGCGGCCAGTCCTGCATGATACCCAGCATGGTAAGTCTCCCTGTAATGTTTTGTCTTCGGCAATAATTGCCTGATTTAGAACCGGTTTATGCGTGCGATTGCTGCAGCGCAAGAAGAGGACCACCCGAATGAACCACTCCGCACTGCTTGTTATCGCTCTCATCCTGCTGTCTGGCTGCGGCCCGTCAAGCGATACCCCACAGTCAGGGGCCGTGGAGCCCGCAATCACCGAAGCTTCTGCGCGCATGCCCCTGCCCGACTATTTCGACTGCCTGCGTGAAAACGGAGGCGTGGTGATCGCTGCGCATCGCGGGGGCCCTGCGCCGGGCTATCCTGAGAATGCCATTGAGACGATGCAGTTCAATTTCGACAACGGGGTCCGGGTCTTCGAGATTGATGTCGCCGAAACCCGAGACGGCGTGTTGACCCTGATGCATGATGACCGGCTGAACCGAACGACGACCGGCCGGGGCTATGTCTCCGATATCAGCTGGGAAGAACTGTCGGGCCTGACCCTGGTCGACAATGATGATCGTCACACGCGCTTTAGCCCGCCCAAGCTGACCGACGCCCTGATCTGGGCCCGAAACAGCGGCGCCATTCTGGAACTCGACCGCAAGAAGACCACAAGCTTCGCCAATATGGCCAAGGCCGTCTATGCGGCTGGCGCGGAAGAGAACGTCATCATGATTTCCTACAATGATGACGAAGCCGCCGAAATCGCGGCCATTGACCCTCAATTCATGATGACCGCCTCGGCACGCGGCGGCCGTGACATTGCGGCACTTGAGGCACGCGGTGTGGACTCCCGTCGACTGATCGCCTGGACCGGCACTGGCCGCCCCGATGCCGCAGCCTGGGATCGCAATGCCCGCAATGATGTCGAATCCGCTTTCGGCACGCTGGGTCGTTCCGGCGAGCGATTGGACGATATCTATCTGGCCGACGGCAACGGATCGGAGTTTCAGGATCTTGCCGATGACGGCCTCGTCATGCTGGCCACTGACCGGCCGCTCGAAGCGGCCGCGGCAATGACCGCAGATGACACCGCCATCGCCGCGTGTGGTGGCTAGGCTCGGGCAGAAACCATCCGTTGCCAGAGCACAAAGATCACAGGCACAACCAGCTCGATACCCAGCGCGACCATCTGGTCCTGCGCGGGCTGACCGACGGTCATCACTGAGACAAGACGACCGAGCCCTCCGATAAAGATGGCTGCGCTAACCACCAGAAGAAGCCGCCCTTGTTTTTCGATGGATGGAATAATCGACCAGATCAAGAAGCTCACCACAAGATACATACCGGAGAAGTACCGATACTGATTGTCCAGTTCTGTCGTGACGCCTGCCGGGGACAATCGTTCCGCCCCGTGCAGAAAGCCCATCAGGGCAAAAATAACGGGAATGAGTGAGAAAATGCCAAGGGCAATCTGAAGTCCGCGTTTCATTGTGTGGTGTACCTCCCCTAATGGCGCATCGTTTCCGTACGCCCTGCCGTCACTTACTCACGGCAAATGTCTGGTGACAATGATTGACGCAACGTCTTCCCAGGCGTATGAGGCGCGCGGGCTCTGGGACGCCCGCCGCTCGCAAGGCCTTTGGTCTTTCGGTGAAGATCTCCCGGCGCACTCCGCGCCGCGACTTTTGATCACGGAACACCGGTCCATCCGGCAGTCCCGCGGCAAGGCGAGCCCCCGCTGAGAAGTGACTGCCCGGACAAGGATGTTTCCAATGTCTATTTCTATAACAACGCGCGAACAGGCCAAGGCCCGTGCCCGCGACATTCGGACAGAACAGGCAAATGCCGGTACGTCCATCTCACATGCGAGAGCACTTGAACTCGTCGCGACTGAACTCGGCTACCGCGACTGGAATACCGCATCGGCGTGCCTGTCGAACAAACCCGAGGCACCCTGCCAGCTGGGTGACCGCATCTCGGGCCGCTACCTCAAACAATCCTTTGAGGGGCGCGTGCATGCAATCCGCGAACTGGCGGGTGGCATGGGGTACGAAGTGACCCTGCACTTCGACACGCCGGTAGATGTGGTTGAGTTCGAGAGCTTCTCGGGATTTCGCCAGCGCGTGACCGCCATGGTGAGTGGTGATGGCGTGTCATGGGCAAAGACCAGTGATGGCGTCCCGCACCTTGTCATCGAAGCCGTCTCGAACGGAATCGTTTGATCTGGCAGCGGAACGCTACGGATAGAGTCGACCGGTGGTCCAACCCTCGTTTGAGCGGACAAACTTCAGCCGGTCGTGCATCCGGAAAGCCTGGTCCTGCCAGAACTCGATCTCGACCGGCACGACACGGAACCCGCCCCAGAATTCGGGGCGGGGAATGTCTGGTCCGTCGCCGAAGATTTCCGATAGCTCAGCCACGCGCTGTTCGAACTCGGCCCGATCGGCCAGTGGACGCGACTGGTCAGACGCGATGGCGCTGATACGGCTCTGGGCGGCACGGGTGGCAAAATACTCATCGGCGGCCTCTTCGGAGACTGGCATAACCGTCCCGCGCACCCGCACCTGCCGGCGCTGGCTCTTCCAATGAAAGCCAAGCGCTGCTTTGGGGGTCTCGGTCAGTTGCTGGCCTTTGGCACTTTCGAGGTTGGTGAAGAAAACAAACCCCGCCTCAGTCACCTCTTTCAACAATACAATACGGACATCCGGCATGCCGTCAGCGTCCACGGTCGCCAGAGACATTGCGTTGGAATCATTCGGTTCGGCTTCGCGCGCCGCCGCCATCCACTCTTTGAACAGGGCTATCGGGTCAGCCACGTCTGGAATCAGGGGTTTTCCCGACGGGTCGGTCAGATAATCCGTCGCGCTGGGTGAAGGGGGAATGATGTCGGGTTGGTCGCTCTGGCTCATCGATCTGTCCGCTCGTCAGGCTGTGGGGGCTGGCCGTCATATAGGCCAATCGGGCGCGGAGTCATACCGCTACGGCGGCGACATCCTGCGGCATAGGCGCATGGCCGCTTGCCCTTCTCTGACAAATTCGTCATTGATGCCGCGAAATCACCCTATGCAAGAAGGACTCTCCCATGAAAAAGCCCGTGAAAGTCGCTGTAACTGGCGCTGCAGGCCAGATCGGTTATGCGCTCCTGTTCCGCATTGCCGCTGGAAACATGCTTGGACCTGACCAGCCGGTCGACCTTCACCTGCTGGAAATCACGCCTGCGCTCGGCGCGCTCGAGGGCGTGGTCATGGAATTGAACGATTGCGCCTTCCCGCTCCTGAACAATATCGTCGCCACTGACGACCCGAATGTTGCGTTCAAGGATTGCGACTTTGCCCTGCTCGTCGGCGCGATGCCACGCAAACAGGGCATGGAACGCAAGGACCTGCTGTCTGCAAATGGCGGTATCTTCGGCCCACAGGGTAAGGCGATCAATGATCATGCCAGCCGAGACGTGAAAGTGCTTGTCGTCGGCAACCCGGCCAACACCAATGCCCTGATCGCACAACAGAATGCGCCTGATCTGGATCCGAAATGCTTCACCGCCATGGTCCGTCTCGACCACAACCGCGCGATGAGCCAACTGGCTGAGAAGACGGGCGCCCACAATACCGACATCAAGAAGATGACAATCTGGGGCAACCATTCCTCAACTCAGTACCCAGACCTGCATCACGCCACCGTCAAAGGCGAAGCTGCCCTCTCCAAGGTCGATCAGGACTGGTACGAAAACACCTTCATACCGGACGTGCAGCAGCGCGGCGCCGCCATCATTAAGGCCCGTGGTGCCTCTTCGGCCGCTTCGGCTGCGTCAGCCGCCATCGATCATATGCGCAGCTGGGCCCTCGGCACCGAAGCTGGTGACTGGGTGTCCATGGGCATCCCGTCCGATGGCTCCTACGGCATTGAGCCGGGCGTCATCTACGGCTACCCGTGCACCTGCAAGGACGGCAAGTACGAGATCGTCCAGGGTCTCGAAATCGGTGAATTCTCGCGCGCCCGCATGGATGCGACCGAGAAAGAACTGCGCGAAGAGCGCGAAGCTGTTCAGGACCTGCTCGGCTAGGCCCTGACTCAATACTGAAACGGGCAGCCATGTCTCACAACACGTTCGGCCACCTCTTCCGCGTGACCACCTGGGGCGAAAGCCACGGGCCCGCACTCGGATGCGTGGTCGATGGCTGCCCGCCTAATCTTCCGCTGGATGAGGCCTTCATTCAGCAATTCCTCGACCAGCGCCGCCCCGGCACCTCGCGATTCGTAACCCAGCGTCGGGAACCCGATCAGGTGAAAATCCTGTCCGGCGTCTTTGAGGATGACCGGACCGGCGGCCCTGTCACCACAGGCACACCGATCTCGCTGATGATCGAAAATACAGATCAACGGTCGAAAGATTATGGTGAGATCCGTGATCGGTACCGCCCCGGTCATGCCGACTATTCCTACGATCAGAAATATGGCGTCCGAGACTATCGCGGCGGTGGCCGCTCCAGTGCGCGCGAGACTGCTGCGCGGGTAGCTGCAGGCGCGGTGGCGCGCCGCGTTCTTGGCGACGGAATCTTCTTGCGCGGCGCTGTCGTCCAGATCGGCCCCCATGCCATCGACCGCTCGCGCTGGAACTGGGATGAAACGCAATCGAACCCATTCTGGTGTCCTGACGCCGAAATGGTGCCCGTCTGGGAGACCTTTCTGGACGAAACTCGCAAGGCTGGAAGCTCTGCTGGCGCAATTGTAGAGGTCGAAGCGACGGGGATTCCTGCGGGTTGGGGCGCTCCCATATACGGAAAACTGGATAGCGAACTCGCGGGTGCCATGATGAGCATCAATGCGGCCAAGGGCGTGGAAATCGGCGAAGGCTTTGCCGCCGCGGCTTTGTCCGGTGAGGAAAACGCCGACCAGATGCGCACTGGCAATGACGGCGCCCGTTTCCTATCCAACCATAATGGCGGCATTGCGGGCGGCATTTCAACCGGTCAGCCGATCGTCGTGCGAATCGCAATCAAACCAACATCTTCCATCCTTACCCCCGTCCAGACTGTCACGCGTGACGGTCAGGAGGTGGACGTACGCACCATCGGACGGCATGATCCCTGTGTTGGCATTCGTGCGGTGCCGGTGGCGGAGGCGATGCTCGCCTGTGTGCTGGCCGACGCGAAGTTGCGACATAGAGGGCAGACGGGAAAATGACCGCAAATGCGCATGTCACAGTAAGTTCACATACCTGCTATCGGCATTGCACATTGAACCTGCTACCTCGCGTTCAGTATTCAAATAGCGATGGGTTGGCGTAATGGGTGGCGTAGAAATTTTCGGCATCATTGGATTTATGCTGGCGTGCTACGCCGTCGTCGCAAATGACTCGATCCAGACACTGGGGACATTCCTGTCCTCGAATGCAAAGCGTCCCTGGTGGGTCCTGTGGATTTTTGCCAGCGCAATTCTGTTGGCCGTACTCTTCTACGGGTATTTCAATGGCCAGGGAGACGTTGCCTACGAACGTCTCGACAAATTGTCTGTGCTGCCAGGCGAAGGGGATCGCACCGCGGTGCTGATGCCCGGCATTCAATGGTGGCACGCCCTGCCTCCCCTGGTCCTGCTATTCCTGACTCGATTTGGCATCCCTGTGTCGACGACCTTCCTGGTCCTGACCCTGTTTGCCTTGTCGGGAGGGTCTGCCAGCGATGGCATCCTTGAGAAAATGATCATCAAGTCGGCAATGGGCTATGTCGTGGCGTTCGCGTGCGGCGCTGTGATCTGGATAATAATTTCCCGCACGTTCGAGCGTTGGGTCTTTCATACGAAAGACGAATTGCCTTGGCCCTACTGGATCACATTCCAGTGGCTGACGACGACCTTCCTCTGGTCACAATGGCTGATGCAGGATCTGGCGAATATCTTCGTTTACCTGCCGCGAACGGTCACAGTCACTGGGGACGAAACGCATGTGGCCTTTTCGCTCGGCTACGTCATTTTCGGCGCAATCCTGCTTGTGGCCATCCAAGGCTACATCTTCGCCACGCGCGGCGGCCAGATTCAGAAGATTGTGGAACGCAAGATCAACACGGTGGATGTCCGCGCCGCGACAATCGTCGACCTGATCTACGGAATCATCTTGTTCCTGTTCAAAGAGGTCAGCAATGTGCCGATGAGCACGACTTGGGTATTCCTTGGCCTGTTGGCCGGTCGCGAACTCGCGATCTCCTACGTCGCGCATCTGCGCGAAAAGAATGAGGCCGTGAAAGACGTTCTCGGCGATGCCGGACGTGCCTTCCTCGGCCTCATCATTTCGATCATTCTGGCTTTTGCCATGCCCCTCATGGGGACAGGTAAACTTCCGAGCTTCTAGCCCCGTTGGCGTTTAGGCGAACAGGTTAAAGATCGGATCGAGCGCGATCGCGAGACTTACCCCGACGACGCCTGCCAGTGCCAGCATGGCTCCCCGCAGGACGCGCAGGCTCGACTCGTTGAGGGTCAGGTCCCTGTGCGCCAGCCAGGAAACGTGATTATCATTATGATCTAGGACTGCCATAGGTGGCTCCTTTCATTCCTGGTATATAGTTCGTGTCACATGACCGTAACGTAACTGTCATATTACTGTCATGTTCCATCCGCGCAAATCAATATTTTTTCATCCAAGATTAAGCAGCGCCCGTAGCTCTGGAAAAAAGTTTCATTTCAAGGCGTTATGATGATCGCCGGAAGGTGCTGATTTTTGTAAGAAATGCCAGTGACTGCGTTTCAGGCACCAATCCTGCCAAATCGCATGCTTGTACGGCGGCCCAGGACAGATAGCTTTTGTAGTATGGCTCGTGGAAACCGTGGGGAAAATATTCCAACAGTCCATCAAGGTCCGAATAGTCTCCAAATTGCGCGCTATCTGCCAGAATAAACAGACCGCCCGGCTTCAGGACTCGTCGAATTTCCGCCAGCACCTTCTCCCTCACGCGGGGCGGCAATTCGTGGAACAGGAAAATGGAGACCACCATATCGAGGCTATTGTCCTCTACGGGCATCGCCTCGGCCGCCTCGTGCAGGATCTCTACCTGTTTCCACGGTTTCAGACGTGTGCGGGCGGCGTCGGTATAGGTCGGTGACAGGTCCAGCCCGCTCGCCATTAACCTTGGATATACCTGCATCACTTGCGACAGGAAGCGGCCATTGCCGCACGCCACATCCAACAGGCTGACACCGCGTTGGTCGCGTCCCCTGAGCTCCCGTGAAATCTCGGCCAGAACGGCGCGGCGCATCGCATCTGCTGTGCCAGTAAACAATGCTTCGACCTGAGTGTCATAGATATCGGCGCTGTCCTCGGTAAACCAGCCGCCGGACTGATAGTGGAAATTCTGGAGATAGTAGGCGGGATACCGGTTATGCCCGTCGGTCACCTGTTGCCGTACTTCCGTTCCATTGCGTTCCAATCTGCGCCGATCAACGTCCTCGACATCTTCCCGGAAAGCCCGCGCCGATCTCAACGCTTTCGGCAAATCCTTCAGGCGCACATCCGATGGCGCTGGATACAGCCCTGCCTCAACATTCAGGCGGTCCTTGATGAACAGTTCGAAATAGGCTCGGCGCAGGACAGCAAGGTCGGGCTGGCCTCGGGTGGGCTGGAACGCTGGTTCGCCCGGGCGATCAAAGCCGCTGGCACGCCGACGCGCCGCGCTCATCTGCGCGCCATACCAAGCCGACCGCAGCCCTTGTGCAGCCGCGTAACGCGCCCGGCCAGCGGTGCGGGTGGCGATGTCGAACACTCCCATGCAGTCAATATGTGGCCAGGCGTACCCGGCGTCCAGTTTTCACCTACTGTTCAGGTTCAGCCCCGCAGTATGCTAGTCTGACACTGGCGGGCGTGTATCCGCGACAAGGAGTATTGCGATGAAATCCCACTCGCTGTTCATTGGAGCGCTGGCCATGGCCGGTCTTGCCATACCGGCTACGGCCTCGGCCCAAAGCGGATATGGCTACACCTACAATCCCCCTGTCCAGAACGTCCAATGTGAGCGCCAGCGCAAGGATGACCAGTTTGCAGGCGTGCTCGTCGGCGCGATTGCGGGCGGCCTGATCGGCGGGGCAATCGGCAATAATGTGGATGATGGCGATGCGTACCACTACCGGGGTCACAGAGGGTATCGCGGCCATAGAGGCTATCGCGGTCATCGGCGTCACGGCGGATACCATCATGGCAACGGAAACTCTGATGAAGTCGCTGCGGGCGCCATTCTCGGCGCGATTGTGGGCGGTCTTGCTGGCGGAGCCATTGCAGACGACACAAGCCGACCCTGTCAGGTTGCAACACCTTATGGAGCGGCCACGAGCGGTACCTATCCAGCCGGCGGCATTCCGCGCACGACCGACGGCCTGTATGGCGGACCGGAGATCATGAACTATCCCAACACGCCGCCGCCAAGCCGCACATATCCGGCGTCAACGACTGCGGGACCGACCCTGCCGCCCCAACCGGGCACCGATATCGAGTGCCGCACGATTGAGCGCGAAACGCGGCTGCCCGATGGTCAGGTCATCCGCGACCCGATCACCGCATGCCGCGATCCCTATGATGGCACATGGGAGATCAATGACGGTTTCGGGGACGAGAACTACTAGGCGCCGGAACTAGGTTCGCACCGCATAAAACAGGCGTTCCGCATTGCCGTCGCCCCCGGTGATAGGGCTTTGCGTCCATGACTGGATTGGCCACCCCTGCCCCGCCATCCATTCCGCGAAAACGTCCGCCGCCAAGTCTGCCTTTTCGGAATCTGTGACCAGTCCGCCCTTGCCGATGTTTTCCCGACCAACCTGGAATTGCGGCTTGAACAGGCCGACAATTTCCGCCCGCTCAGCCGCGAGCGACAGAGGAACGGCCAGCAGCTTTTCGAGCGCAATGAAGCTCGCATCGCATACGAGCAAGGAAGGCGTGTCGCCCAGCATCTTTCCGGTCAGGGTCCGGGCGTCTTGAGCTTCCAGGCTCGTGACGCGGTCCTCATCGGAAAGAGAGGAGTGAAGCTGGCCTCGCCCGACATCGACCGCGACGACATGCGTCGCACCGGCCCGCAACAGCACGTCTGTGAAACCACCTGTGGACGCCCCGATGTCAAGGCAAACGCGCCCAGCCGGATCAGCGCCAAAAGCGCTCAGGCCGTGCGCCAGTTTCAATCCCCCTCGCGATACGTAAGGGTGCGCCGGTTGTGCCTCGATGCGGTCGTCGCGTGACAGCATTTGCGATGGTTTGGTTACCACGACGCCGCCAGCCGTCACATTGCCTGCCTCAATCGCGGCGCGCGCAGAGGCTCGGCTGTCGAACAACCCCAGACTAACGAGCAATTTATCCGCGCGGTCCTTCACGACATGGAGCCTTCCTGCCAAATAGACGTTACGCCTATATCAGAACCCCGCTGACAGGAGACCCCCATGATCACTCGAACTGCAATCGCCTCACTCGCCATCGCCCTTGCCGCTTGCGGACAGCAAGGCGCGACCCCGCAGGAGATGCCCGACAGCGACAATGGCTTGCCAACGACAGACGAAATGCCCGGGCCGGATGAGGGCGTGTTCCCTTCCATGATGACCGCGACGGCTTCCATCATTGGCGCGGAAGGCACGGAGATCGGCACCGCGAATTTTCTCGATGGTCCGAATGGCGAAATGATTCGTGTTGAACTCAATTCCGGCAGCTTGACGCCCGGCTGGCACGGCATCCATTTACACGGCACCGGCACGTGCGAAGATGTTGGCGTGTTCAAGGCATCCGGCGGTCATCATGGAAAGATCGAAGGAGCGCATGGCCTGCTCAATCCGAAGGGACCGGAAGCCGGCGACCTGCCAAATATCTGGGTCGCGGAAGATGGTTCGGCCGGATATGAGGCGTTCACACGCCTGACCGCACTCGACTCCCTGTTGGATGAAGACGGCTCGGCGCTCATCATCCATGAGGCCGAAGACGACCACATGACCCAGCCTATTGGCGGCGCCGGTGCGCGAGTGGCGTGCGGCGTTATTCAATAGGCACCACCAGATCAGAAATATTGAAAAGCCGCGCAATTTCGCGCGCCTTTTCCACGATTTGGTGGTTGCGAAATTCCAATTCCCGTTACAGGCTTCGCTAAAAATGGGAATTGGGAGGAATAGAATGACTGGATTTTCACGGCGGGAAGCTCTGCTGGGCGGGGCAGCCATCGCGACACTTGCGGCATGCGGACAAACGCCGAGCGACGCCGCAGCCACCGTGCCGACAGGTCCCGTGGCAGCAAAAGCTGTCCCACCAGCCGGTTGGGAAAGCGGTCTCACCATCGCCGCCCGAATTGCCTCCGGCGAAACCACTTCGCTCGTAGAAACGGAAAAAGCCATCGCTCGCGCCAAGGCCGTGAATGGCGATCTCAATGCGATCGCCACCGACAGCTTTGACCAGGCCTTGCGCGACGCAGCCGTCCCCGCGCCGGGAACGTTCAGTGGCGTGCCCACATTCATGAAAGACCTTGTCGGGTGGAAGGGCACGCAATCCATGTGGGGTAGCCGCGCTTTCGTGGGCAATATTTCCCAGGAGGATTCCCCCTTTGCCGCAGCGTGGAGAAAGGCAGGCGTCGTTTCTCTCGGTAAATCCACGACACCCGAAATGGGGCTCATTTCATCAACCGAGCCGCTCGTAACAGGCCCGACCCGCAATCCTTGGGACCTATCCCGAATTCCGGGCGGATCGTCCGGCGGCGCAGCCGCCCTCGTGGCCGCACGTGTCGTCCCGTTCGCGCATGCCAGCGATGGCGGCGGATCCATCCGCATTCCCGCTTCTACGTGTGGCGTTTTTGGGCTGAAGCCATCACGTGCCCGACTGGACAAGCGGGACGCGGCCAACGCTCCGCCTGTCGATATTTCGGTCAACCATGCCGTGACCATCACGGTGCAGGATTCCATTGAGCTGTTTCGTGTGGCGGAGACCAATGACGGGACCTATGCACCCCTCGGAGACATATCGACTCTGAACCGTCCGCTACGGATTGGCTTCGCACCGGACTCGATCAGCGGGACACGCGTGTCCCCTGAAACCACCGCAGCGCTTGAGGACGTCGCGCAGCTCTGCCGGGATCTGGGCCATGAGGTGATCGACTTCAAAGTTCCGCTCGACGGCAAGGAGTTCACCGACAAGTTCCTGCTCTACTGGGCGGCTGGCGCCGCCGAGTTTGCCCAACAGGCCAGCGCCTACTCCGGCAAGCCTATCGGGCCCGACATCGTCGAGCCATGGACGCTCGGCCTGGCCGCCATGTTCCAGGCGCGGCAGTCGGAAATGGAAGACACGATCGCGTATCTCAAGGCATTCGAAGCCGTCTATGACGACTGGTTCAGCGACATGGATGTGCTACTCACACCCGTAACAGGCAGCCCCGCCGTACCGATTGGCGAACAGGCCCCGGATGGAGATTTCGACGCGGTCATGGAGAGTGTTCTGAACTTTGCCGCTTTCACTGCGCCGATGAACGTTGCAGGCGCAGCCTCGATGAGCGTGCCCTTGTCATGGTCGTCGGGCGGCCTGCCGATCGGCTCCATGTTCTCTGCCAAACGGGGCGAGGATGGCCTGCTGTTTGAACTGGCCATGCAGCTCGAAATGACACGCCCCTGGATTGCGCGCACGCCGCCAGTCGCGGCGCTCTGATCCTGCATGGTGTCGCCCTCTGTTTCCTCAACTGACGCAATGACGGCGCCGCTGGTTTTCGGCTACGGAATGGCGGCTGACGGCACCATCGCATCGCTGAACTGGGAGGATGTGACCTCCGGCCGATTGAATGAGTTCAGTCGCCACTGGTTGCACCTCAACCGTTTGTCGCCGGAGGTGAGAACCTGGCTCGCTCGCCAGAGCGGGCTGGACCGTATCGCCACCGAGGCGCTGCTTCAGGAAGACACTCGCCCGCGCTCGACCCGGCATGGTGCTGGTTTCCTGATCAATTTGCGCGGCATGAACCTGAACGAAGGCGAAGCACTGGAAGACATGCTGGCCTTGCGCATGTGGGCCAGTGAAAGCTCTCTGATCACGTTGCGCGCCAAGCCCATCCAGGCGACGCGCGATGTCGAACTGAAGGTCAAAGAGGGCAATGCGCCCAATTCAACGGGCGGCCTTGTTGCCGCCCTTGCCGATGCGTTGACCGACCGGATGGAACCGGAAGTGTCGCGTTTCGATGAACAGGCGGACCAGTTCGAGGATGATCTGCTTGATCCTGGTACGCGTCTCCCGCGCTCCAAACTGTCGGAGTTGCGCCGCCGCGTATTGCAGGTACGTCGCTATATTTTGCCCCAACGCGAGGCGCTTTCCCAGCTTGTCCGCGAAGGCACCCAGTCCGGCTTGTTCTCCGATCATGATCTGCTGTTCCTCCGCGAGTCCGCTGATCGGGTCACGCGTCTGGCGGAAGAACTCGACACGATCCGGGACCGCTGCACCGTGTTGCAGGAACAGGTGATAGAGGAACGCGCGGAAGTGATGAACCAGCGCTTGTTCGTGCTCTCGATCCTGTCAGCGGTCTTCCTGCCGATCAGCTTCGTGACGGGCCTTTTCGGCGTTAATGTGGGCGGCATGCCGGGGGTTCAAAGCGCCGGCGCATTTGCCATCCTGGTCGGGGCGCTCGCGGTGGCGACCATCCTGATGCTGGCGATCTTCCGCTGGCGACGCTGGATCTGACTCTGCCCTCGCTGATCGGGGCATTTATTAATCACACCTTGCACTGAAACCTGAAATCTGCGCGCGAGCTTTGCCGGATTGCAACAATCGGCTGTTAACTATGATCGAGCGGCGACCTTATTCAGGCGACGCCGCGCCCTATATCTGATACAGCGCCAGCCGTGCGAAAGACTGAACCGTGAACCGATCCTTAAAAATTGCCATTGCTATCTTTGTCGGCCTACTGGCCTGGTTCGTGATCCGGAGTGTCATTCGGGGCGACATCAGCACGCAGCATGAAGATGTCCGGCTGGAAGCCAGCGAGGTCGCGCCCGAAGCGGTCACTTTCACGGTTTCGGCACAAACTCACGGCATCCGCCTCAAGGCCAAGGGCCTGACGGCCCCCGATAAATCGGTGACGGTAAAAGCTGGAACCGCGGGCAACGTAACCTCGACGCCCGTGCGCGAAGGTACGCGCGTCTCACGGGGCACGCTGCTCTGCGGACTGGATGTTGAAGCCCGCGCCGCCCGTCTGGAAGAGGCTGAAGCTCGCCGCGACGCTGCACGGATCGATTTCGAGGCGGCAAGAACATTGGCCGAAAAAGGCCTGGCCCCCGCCAATAATGAAGCCTCCGCGAAGGCAGCTCTCGACGCTGCAGAAGCCTCGGTGAACGCCGCGCGGGTGGAACTTTCCAAGACACAGATTCGGGCCCCGTTCGACGGAATCTTTGAAAACCGCTTGGCCGAAGCTGGTGATTATCTTTCACCCGGTCAGCCTTGCGGCACCATGGTCGACATGGACCCGGTTATTGTCGCGGTCGAAGTGGCCGAGGCCAATGCCGGCCAACTGACGACCGGCATGACCGGCACCGCCCGCCTGCCCAGCGGCAAGACCTATCCGGCCACGCTGCGTTATGTCTCACGCACGGCCGACGCGGGCACGCGCACCTTCCTGATCGAGGGTGAACTCGACACAGGCGACGATCCGGTCGCCGCGGGTGTCACGGCAGAACTCTTTATTCCAATGGGCGAGGTGCCAGCGACGCTGATCTCTCCCGGCCTTCTGACATTGTCGGACGCTGGCGAACTCGGCGTACGCTACGTCGACGACCAGAACACGGTACAGTTCGCGCCCATCAAAGTGATTGATGAGACGCCTGAGGGCGCGTGGGTCACAGGCCTGCCCGCTACGGTCAGACTGATCTCTATTGGCCAGGACTACCTGGCTGAAGGGGTCGAAGTGAAACCTGTTCCCCAAGGCGGTGCCCAGCCATGACCCAGATCGTCGAGGGTGCCATCGGCCGCGCGCGGATGGTGTTGTCCATCCTGATCTGCGCCATCATTGCCGGTACGGCGACGTATATCGGATTGCCCAAGGAAGCGGATCCGGACATTCCAATTCCTTTTGTTGGCATCACGGTGCCGCTGGCTGGCGTGACTCCAGAAGATGCCGAGCGCCTTCTGGTCAAACCCATCGAACAGGAAATCCAGTCTCTTGAGGGCCTGAAAACCTTTATCGGCATCGGCGCAGAGGGCGCTGGACAACTGGTTCTGGAATTCGAAATGGAAACCGATGTCGATCAGGCAGTGTTGGACGTGAAGGACAAGGTCGATCTGGCCAAACGGTTCTTCCCGGCTGATGCCCGCGAGCCCATCATCACCGAAGTGAATGCTTCACAATTCCCGATCATGGTCGTGAACCTGTTCGGCCAGGCGCCTGAGCGCGGACTGAACCAGATTGCCGAGACCCTGCAGGACATGCTGGAGCGCAATCCGGGCGTGCTGGAAGCCAACATTATTGGCCAGCGCGAAGACGTGCTCGAAATTGTGGTCGATCCCGTCAAACTTGAAACTTACAATCTGTCCTATCAGGACATCTACGCCGTCGTGACCGCGAACAACCAGCTCGTCCCGGCTGGCCAGATCGACACCGGCGAAGGCAGCTTTGCCGTCAAGGTGCCCGGCCTGATCCGATCCGCCCAGGATGCGCTCAACCTGCCGGTCAAACGCTCTGACAATGCCACGGTGACCCTGTCGGACGTGGCCGAAATCCGCCGCACTTACAAGGACGCAACCGGCTACGCGACGTTCAACGGCCAACCCTCCCTGCAATTGCAGATCGTCAAACGCTCCGGTGCCAACATTCTCGACACGGCGAATTTCGTGCGCGACACCGTCGCGGCCCAGCAGGAAAGCTGGCCCAACACGGTCGATGTCCGCATCACATCAGACGCCTCGGAACTGATTGGGGATCAGCTGGGACAACTCCAGAACTCGATCATCACCGCTGTCATGCTGGTGATGATAATCTGTGTGGCCGCACTTGGTTGGCGCTCCGCGCTGCTGGTGGGTATCTCCATCCCCGCCTCCTTCGTGATGGCGTTCCTGCTTCTTGGGGCATTTGGTTACACGATCAACATGATGGTCATGTTCGGCATGGTCATCGCGGTGGGTATTCTGGTCGATGGCGCCATTGTCGTAACCGAATATGCCGACCGAAAAATGGCCGAGGGCCTCAACCGGAAAGAGGCTTACAGCATGGCCGGCAAGCGGATGTTCTGGCCAGTGGTTGCATCGACCGCGACAACCCTTGCGGCTTTCATCCCATTCCTGTTCTGGAACTCAATGCCTGGCAAGTTCATGGCCTATCTGCCGATTACGCTGATTTTCGTTCTGTCGGCGTCGCTGGTCATGGCGCTGATCTTCCTGCCGGTGCTCGGTTCGGTGATCGGCGCACGGCCTGATGGTACCGATGAGAGTCTGGCGGCATTGGCGGCAGACGCCGATCCGTCGGAGGCTACCGGCTGGCTTGGCGGATATGTTCGCCTGCTGAAAGTGCTGCTGGCGCACCCTTTGGCTGTGACGGGCGTCGCCATTGCCGGGGTCATGATGATCTTTGTCTGGTTTGGCTCGACACCGCACAAGACCGAACTCTTTCTGGATGTCGAACCTGAACAAGCCTTCGTGTTCGTTCAGGCTCAGGGCAGCCTCTCCACCGCAGAACAGCTTTCTCTTGTCAAACGGGCCGAAGTGGCAATTACCGGCATGGACGGCGTTGAAGACATCTCGACCGAAGCCGGCGCCTCCGGTGGCGCGATCTTTTCGCCGGACGGATCATCCAGCAAGCCGACCGACACGGTTGGGCAGCTACTGGTCGACTTGGCCACGGCCGATGGCGTGCACAATGGCCGCCGCACACTCGCGAACATCCGCACCCGGCTGGCTGAAATTCCTGGCCTTCGCTTCGAAATCGCCGCCCGCGAACAAGGCCCACCCTCGGGCAAGGACATTCAGATCGCTCTACTCTCCGAGGATGCCGCCTCCCTCAATTCCACTGCGCGCATGATCCGCGACTACCTCGATTCCCGACCTGACCTGCGCGAAGTTGAAGACACGCGCCCTCTGCCCGGTATCGAATACCAGCTCGAAGTCGACCGTGCCGAGGCTGGCAAGTATGGACTCGATATCAGCCAGGTCGGCGCAGCCGTACAGCTAATCACCAATGGCGTGCTCGTCGGTCGCTATCGGCCGGACGATGCCAATGACGAAGTCGACATCCGCGTCCGCTTCCCACAGGCAGACCGCAGCGCCAGCGCAATTGACGATCTTCGTATCGCCACGCCGCGCGGCAATGTTCCGCTCTCATTGTTTGTCGAGCGCGTGCCCGCCCCGCGGGTCAGCCAGATTACGCGCCGTGATGGAGCCCGGGTCGTGGATGTCCGCGCCAATGCCTTGGAACAGGGTGCAGGCGCTGCGATCGTCGAAGAGGTCAAGGCCTGGGTTGCCGAACAGGATATTCCCGGCACGGTGGAGGTACGCTTTGAAGGCGCGGATGAAGATAGCGCCGATGCGGCAGCCTTCTTCCAGGGGGCCCTGCTCGCCATGCTGTTCATGATGGCCATCATCCTGCTGTGGGAGTTCAACAATTTCTGGCAGGTCTTCCTGACCCTGACGGCCGTAATCATATCCACTGCCGGTGTGCTCGTTGGTATCCAGCTTGTCCTGCCTTACGTTTCCCAGTTGATGATCGGTACGGGCATTGTCGCGCTCGCCGGGATCGTGGTGAACAACAATATCGTCCTCATCGACACGTATAACCGTCTGCTCAGCGATGGCCGCACGCCGGAAGAAGCCGCCGTCGCGACAGCCGCCCAGCGTATTCGTCCAATCCTGCTGACGACCGGCACGACGATCTGTGGCCTGTTGCCGATGATCATTCAGATGAATGTGAACTTCTTCGAAGGCTCGATCAATTTCGGGGGTGCCAGCTCCGAATGGTGGGTCCAACTGGCGACTGCCGTGGTATTTGGCCTTGGCTTTTCTACAATCATGATCTTGCTGGTGACGCCTGTCTGGCTGCTTGCACCACACCGTATTCGCCGTTGGGCGGGTCGCCTGAAGGATCGGGTCCGGGGCGAACAGGCAGCCGCCCACAGTATATCTGAACAGACCACGGCCAACGAGAACGAACCGTCTGACCGGTCCCTGCCCGCCGCTGAATAGGAATCCAGATGAGCCTCAGATGAACGCGCCATTCGGTTTGCGTTCGCATGGTTCATGCGAGAACAGGTCCTGCAGCACCGGGTCAGCCTTCGCCCTTTCGGGCAAGCGCCTCCACCCATCGCGCTTCATGAGGCCGGCCGGACTCCCTCCCCCCTGACCAGGCCCCCGGTGCTGCATATCCTTTCTCGCGAAACAGATCAGCCGACCAGAGGCCCGCCCGGCGCAAGCGCTGTCTGCTTGGATTTTTCCGCTTCAGCCCGAAACCTCTGGGGATGGGCCATGTTGGGGAAGTTGATATGGGTTTCACCACGCCCATGAACCGACAGTTTTCCGAAGCCGAATATCCGCCCCAAGATGCCTTGGTTGAGGGAACTGCCTTCTATGGAATCGAGCGTGATCTCCTCGACATTGGCTGACCAGAGCCCGGTTTTCTTCACAACCCGGCGATCTGTCACCACAAATTCGGTCGTGTTCAGCCGGATCATCTGGGCGATAAAATAGAAAATCCCGAAGATGATGATGCCAAAGACAATCAGCATCGCCCATGCCTTGGCATATTCGAGCCAATGGAACTGGCCGCGATAGCGCAGGACCTCGCCCTCATAGAGCCGCTTCTCAAGATAACCGGCCATGATCGCCTCACCGCTTTGCCTTACCCATCCAATTCGGAATGGAACGCGCGGTCAACCATCAAACGGGTTGCACGAATGTGGCGATCACTTTCTTCCGTCCGGACTTTTCGAAATCCACGGTCAGCTTGTTGCCTTCCGTATGAGCCACCCGGCCATAGCCGAACTTGTCATGGAAGATACGTGTGCCGACCTTGAAAGTTGCCGGTCCGCCTGAAGTGGCCGACAGGGTCGTATTGTCTCGCGGCGGACGCGTGTCGAACCGGCCCGCATTTTCCTTCAGGCGCTGCCAGCCCGGACTCTTGTAATTCGAACGTTCGCCAAGGTCTTCGACCGATCCGCTAAATCCACTTTCGCCACCGGGCATGCCGGAAAAGCCCGTCTCTGACATCGCCTCGACATGATCATGCGGCAACTCATCAACAAAGCGGCTCGGCAGTACGCTCTGCCAGCGGCCATAGATCTGGCGGTTCGCCACAAAGGAAATATAGGCGTGCTGACGCGCGCGCGTGATGCCGACATAGGCCAGCCGACGCTCTTCCTCGAGCCCCTTCATGCCGCTTTCATCCAGGCTGCGGCGGGATGGGAAGACTTCCTCTTCCCATCCTGGCAAGAAGACGACGGGCCATTCCAGCCCTTTGGCGCCGTGCAGGGTCAGGATCTGCACCTGGTCTTCCCCGGCCCCGCCGGTCGAAGCGTCCATGACCAGTTCGATATGTTCCAGGAAGCCGGCCAGTGAGTCGAACTCGCTCATCGCCCGGACCAGTTCCTTCAGGTTGTCGAGCCGTGTCTGCGCCTGCGGGCTGCGATCCTTCTGAAGCATGTCGGTATAGCCGGACTCTTCGAGAATCGTTTCGGCAAGTTCCGTATGCGGCATGCCATTGGCCAATTTGTCTCGCCAGAGATTGATCTGGTCGATGAACTGGTTCAGCCCGCGCTTTGCGCCGCCCTTGATCTCGTCAGTCTGCAGCACCATTGGCGTCAGCACGAACAGGCTGCGGCCATCCTCGCGCGCATAGGATTGCAGCTTGGCGAGCGATGTATTGCCCACGCCGCGCTTCGGCTGGTTCACGACTCGCTCGAACGCAAGATCATCATCCGGCGACCGTACAAGCCGCAAATAGGCCAGCGCATCGCGTATCTCGGCGCGCTCGAAGAAGCGCGGGCCCCCGATCACGCGGTACGGTATGCCCAGCATGATGAAGCGTTCCTCGAAGGCCCGCATCTGCCACGAGGCGCGCACCAGAACGGCGCAATCCTCATGGCTGCCACCCTTCGACACCCAGCTCTCGATATCGTCCGCAATCAGGCGGCTCTCGGCCTCGCCATCCCACAGGCCGCGCACCTTCACCTTGGAGGCGTCAATATCATCAATCGCATTGTCGTCGCCGACATAGAGCGTTTTGCCGAGACGGCTCTTGTTGTGACTGATCACCGAGGAAGCAGCGGCAAGGATATGCTTGGTCGAGCGGTAGTTCTTTTCCAGCCGGATCACATGCGCGCCGGGGAAATCCTTCTCGAAGCGGAGGATGTTGTCGACTTCCGCCCCGCGCCAGCCATAGATTGACTGATCATCATCACCGACACAGCATATATTCTGCGAGCCCTGTGCCAGAAGGCGCAGCCAGAGATACTGCGCAACGTTCGTATCCTGATATTCGTCGACCAGAACATAACGGAACTTGTCGTGATATTCCTTCAACAAATCAGGGTTTTTCTGGAAGATCGTGATGTTGTGGATCAGCAAATCGCCAAAGTCGCACGCATTCAGCACTTTCAGCCGCGCCTGATAAATCTGGTAACAGGTGATGCCCTTGCCGTCAGCGAACTGGTGAGCCTCTTCCGGCGGCACCTTGTCCGGCGTCAGCGCCCGGTTCTTCCAGCCATCAATCAGGCTGGCGAGATAGCGCGGCGTCCAGCGTTTCGGATCAATGTTCTCGGCCTGAATGATCTGTTTGCACAGACGCACCTGATCATCGGTGTCGATGATGGTGAAAGTCGATTTAAGCCCTGCCAGTTCGGCATGTTTGCGCAGAATCTGCGCGCTGATCGAGTGGAACGTGCCAAGCCAGCGCAGGCCCTCGCCCGCCTCGCCCAGCATGTTCAGCGCCCGCTCGCGCATTTCCCGGGCGGCCTTGTTGGTGAAGGTCACGGTCAGCGTCTGCGACGGCCAGGCCAGCCGCGTGCCGATGATGTGTGCGAGACGCGTGGTCAGCACGCGCGTTTTGCCCGTGCCGGCACCGGCAAGCACCAGCAGAGGGCCTTCGGTCGTCAGCACGGCCTCGCGCTGCTCCGGGTTCAGGCCGTCCAGATACTCCGCCTCGCTCTTGGCAGCGGGCGGTTTGGCGGCGGCCATTTGGGAAATGGACAGGCGATTCGGATTAGAACTCATAGCGAACATATAGCACCGAATGCCCCGTTGGGCAGGGTTTGCGGCACACACGAATATTGTGAATATGCCAGTGCCATGTCATGCTCCCAAAAATTGAATTTGGAACCCTTGAGGATGAAGAAGCCCGTCTTTCTGATAGCCGCTGCCATCGCGTCTTCTCTATTGGCCGCACAGGCAGATGCGCCGTCCAATCCTACTGCATGCAACCCCGTGGTCGGTGATGGAACTGCCAAAGCAACCATGTGGCTCGAAGAACGCGTGGCTGCACTGCAGGAGCTGGAGAATCCTACTGAACAGGATGCGGACCTGTTGAAGGAGTTCCAGGCCAGCTTGCTCGGCATAAAGGACAGGCAGATGTCCGGGCAAGACAATGACGAGGCCCGATGCACGCCTGCCAAATCCTTCGACAATAGCGACAAGACCAGTTGATCTGATCGTTTAGCGGCAGAAAAGCCGGGCAGTATGTGCACGCACAAGGTTCGGCTCGTATCTGCCGAAGATGTCGACTCTGAAGTCAGGGCATGGCTGGCCGAGTCCTACAGCACCGCCTGACCCGAACTGACCACAAAATAACCCTGCAGGGACGCGTCAGGTGTGCGGGACGCGGCCTTGCAGGGTCGAGCGAGATGCTGGTGTGAAGGCATCTCACTTTGGTACGGGCTTGGCCCGCGTCAGAAGGGGGAATAGATCATCCGAACAAGACGGCTATCGCGCAGGTGGCGTCGAAGCGCGGACAAAGTGCGCGTGATGTACGGGTCCCCCACACGCCTTCATCGTCAAATTGTATCGGGATGGCCTAAACTGTCCCCACCATCCAACTGGACCTTGGCGGAATAGCCACCTTCGGCCCAGCTGAATTAACCAAAACCATTCCTGACGATCGGATGCAAGTCTAAATCGACCTAAGATAGCGTTGCCAAACTCGCTGCATCATAATCGTTCAACTCATCAAGGCGACCTTCATGCACCTTGCGGGCCCATGCCGGATCCTGAAGCAGCGCGCGCCCAACCGCAACAAGGTCAAACTCACCGCGCGACAAGCGCTCTTCGAGGTCATCGAGCGACCGTGTCCCCGAACCCTCACCCTGGAAAGCCTTGATGAAATCGCCTGACAGGCCAACCGACCCGACGGTAATGGTGGGCAGGCCAGTCAGCTTCTTGGCCCAACCTGCACCGTTCAGACCGTTCTCGCCATCGACCTCAGGGAATTCGGGTTCCCAGTAGCGGCGCTGGGACGCGTGCAATACGTCCACGCCGCCATCGACGAACACTTTCAGGAAAGCTTCGAGGTCTTCCGGCGTCGTAGCCAGGCGCGCATCATATTGTTGTTGTTTCCACTGCGAGTAGCGCAGGATGATCGGGAAATCCGGAGAGACACGCTTGCGAATTTCCTTCAGGATATCAGAGGCAAAGCTGGCGCGGTCGACCAGCGATGTGCCGCCGAACTTGTCATCGCGCTTGTTCATGACATCCCAGAAGAACTGGTCGATCAGGTAGCCATGCGCGCCATGCACTTCGACACAGTCAAAACCGAGCTTTTCCGCTTCAGCGGCGGCGTCAGCATATGCGAGCACCATGTCGTCGACTTCAGCTGATGTCGGTGCCTCAATCACAGCTTTACCGGTATGCGTCATGCCCGAAGGGCTGTCGGTCGGCGCGTCCGGATTCGGACCACTGCCTTCCTTGCGCACCATGCCCATATGCCAGATCTGGGGCGCGATCTTGCCACCCTTGGCGTGGACCTTCTCAACCACATTTTTCCAACCAGCCAGGGAGTCCGGCTCATGGAAGTTCGGAACGTTCGGGTCGTTCGATGCCCCACCACGGCGGATTGTGGTGCCTTCGGTCAGGATCAGGCCAACCTCGTTTTCGGCGCGACGCGCATAATAGTCTGCAACATCATTGCCCGGCACGCCGTTCGGCGACTTCGACCGCGTCATCGGGGCCATCACGATGCGGTTAGGCAAGTCGAGGGATTTCATCTTGAAGGGGGTGAACAGTGAACTTGTCATTTAGAGCTCCATCAATGTTGCGAGACAGGTGGCGGCACCCTCCCCCAAGGTCAAGATTTTCCCCTACGCAAAGACAGCCATTGCATGGTTCAGTGTCTGTTCAGTATCTCTCAACGCTACTGACTTGAAACTGTTGAAGGCTCTCCACATGAGACACGCCCTGTTATTCTTCCTGCCCGCTTTGGCCGCTGCCTGTGCCACGCCCGGATATGACTATGAGGCGCGCATGGCGCCTGGCTTTCCTCAGGCCGCAGAATATCGCGATGTCGCCGTGGGCCAGTTCCGCGGGCCAGCCGGGAATGTCGCCGAAGCCGAGTTCGCCGACATGATCGAACAGGTCACGCTGGATGGATCCTACTGGTTCACCTTGCCGTCCGGCGATCCGGCCGGAATTTATGAGGGCCGGGTCGACATAGAGTCCTGGGATGCCGAAACGCGCTTTGAACGCGAGAAGCGATGCGTTGAATATGACGGCCTGTTCGATTGCGAGCACCGCGCCATCGTTGAAACGGAATGTCGCGAAGAGACCGTCGAAGTCGTTGTCACCGCCAATCTGGTGGACTATCGCACCAACCGGCTGGTCTTCAGCCAGCAACAGCTGGGCGGGGCAAATCGGGAAACATGCGTCGACGTGGCCGAATACGAAGATCGCGGCCATGACCTCGGCGTTTGGCGCGATCCTCACCAGTCCAGCTACGATCCCTACAATGCCCCGATTGGCATGGTGCGGGATGCGACCGTGGAAGCCGTTCGCCGGTTCCGCAATGATATCGCGCCTTACTACCAGACCATGCGCGCCGAAATCATGACGGACGGCCTGACCCCAGAAGCCCAGAACGACCCTCGCTTCGCCGCTGCCGTGAAGGCCACCAAGAATGGCAATTTCATGGGGGCCTGCGCACAGTGGGACGAATTGGGACGCGAATGGACCCACGCCCCTGCCATTCTTCATAATCTGGGTGCATGTGCGGAGGCGCGCGGCGATATGGCCACAGCCCAGTTGCGTTATGCCCGCGCCGCCGAATTGGCCCAGTCAATCCCCCTGCTCGAAGACAAACAGGCCAAGCCGATCTTCAGCGCACTGGAGCGCGTTTCAGGCCGCCGCATGGATGACGCCCTGATCAATTCGATCCTGTATCCGGAAGAACCGGCTAGCTGAACGGAAGACTAAAAACCAAGCAGCGTGCGGATCGGAATACCGGCTTCAGCCGCGTCAGCCACGATGCCCCAAGTGATCCCGGCCGCAAATGCGATACCGGCCACCACGAATTTTCCCAGAATGCGACCCATTGGCGTGTCCTCCCGCTTTGAAACAAAGTCAGAAGGGACACTGCAAGTCAGAGGCCGGTTGGTAAGACCTGATTAACCATGGTCTTCGGGATCATCGTCCCGGCGATGGGCTTCGGTCTCCCGGCGCGCTTTGTCCGCGCGCGCTTGCTCCAGGGATCGATCGGACTTGGTGCGTCCGAATTTCGCGCGGTTTTCCTTGGCCAACTTGTCTTTCTCGGCCTTGGCTTTCGCTTTTCGAAACTTGTTGAGATTGATCGGTTCCGCCATCAGTCCTTCCTCTCGAAACGCGCCAGCCGCGCCTCCAGGCCCTCTTTCACGCCGGGCCATTCGCGGGCGAGGATCGAGAACACCACAGTGGTGCGGACAAAACCATCCGGCAGGACGCGATTATCGCGCAGGACGCCTTCCTGCACGCCGCCCAGCTTGGTCACTGCTGCACGAGACCGGGCATTGCGTTCATCCACATTGAAACAGACGCGGATTGCTCCCTGACCAAAGGCATGGCCGAGCAGCAAATGCTTGCAAGCGGGATTTGTCGCGCCACCCTGAAATTCAGGCGCATAAATCGTCATGCCGATCTCGACATTCTTCGACACTGCATCCGGGTTGAGATAGGCGCTCATCCCAGCGAAGCGACCCTCCGGCGTCACGACGGCAAATGGCACCAGTGTGCCAGCCTCTGCGCGTTTCCGGATCGCTTTTACCCAAACCGAAATCCAGTCACCCGGCGGATTGAAATACGGCCACGTCGCCAGCCGCTGGCCGGACCGCTCAGCCATGTCCCGTAACGCTTCGGCATGCGCGTCAATGTCAAACGGCACGAGCCGTACGAAACGGTTCTCCAGCGTGACGGGCGCAATCTGCAAATCGGCAAATCCCTTAATCGCCGGAATGCGTCTCGCGCCACTGTTCCATGGCCAGCGAGATGGCGAAGGTTTCGCGATATTTCGGGCTGGAGGCCGGGCGCGGGGCTTTGGCGGCCGTCATCGCCATGATCTCGGCCAGCTTGTTGTGGGCCGCGCCGGACTGGCCTGCGCCGATATAGGCGTGCAGCTCGACCAGCGCCGAAGATAGCGGATCATGCGCTCGGATCACGAAGTACGGCTCGTCCTCGGCCAGCTTGTCCAGGATATCGAACTGGGACGGGTTGGATTTGGATCCGACGGGAGCGTTTGCCATGGAGACGGCCTTTCTTGGCGGGAAGTGATTCTGTGTCGCGCAGTCTAGTCTTCACCGCGCCAATCGCCAGCCCTCACTGCATCGCCGCCTGCCGGCGATACGCGCTCGGCGTCAGACCCGTCATCGCCTTGAATGACCTGTTGAATGGGCCGAGCGAGCCAAATCCGCAATCCATCGCGATGGACAGGATAGGCTGACCCTCAAGATCAGGACGGGCAAGCCTGCGCTTCGCCTCGGCTATGCGGTAGGAATTGATCATCTGGTTGAAATTGGCGAAGCCAAGGTCGGATACGATGCATTGGCTGATCTTGTATTCCGGTTCGCGCAAACGTTCGGCTACATCGGCGACTTTTATCTGGGGTTCCAGAAACACGTGATCAGTCTCGATCAGACGCTCTAGTCGCAAGGCAAGCGCCGGATGTCCTGCCGCTGACTTTGGCCGCTTGGTCTGCGCAAGAGGATTTTGCCTTCGATAGAGCACTGCCGCGCTTGCACCGACCAATGCGAGCATGGCGGCGACAATCCTGAACTCTTCCTGCCAAACATCGAGTCCGCGCTGGTCATTCATGAGGGAAACAAAGACGATCGCGGCATAACCACCCGCAAAGCATAAGCGGAACCGTCGCTCCGCAGATGAGGCCTTCAAGCCATCAATGGCCTCCACGAAAGTCATGAGCAGCATGGCTGACCCAATCAGCCCCTTCATGCTGGCCACCATTCCGACCAGTCTGCCCGCATGCCCTTCCGGGACCACATAACTGATCAGGCAGGTCAAATAGAGCGTCACGACCACGACGAGCGGCCAGGCTTTTCGCTCGGTTTCCTGCCGGAACAATTCGCGCGACAAAAGCCAGGCCATACCGCAAGGCACGAAACCGATGAGCACCAGCACAACACCGAGCTGGGGGACAATGCCGCCGACAAAATACTCGGCAATGAAAGCACATACCGAAAGCGCAAACGCCGCCCAATACAGTGTAAGCGGAGCAACTGGACCAAATGGCAGGCCGTGCCTGAACATGCCATCGTTCTCAATGCGTATTTGGGCGATCTTCATAAGCATCTCTTCCAGTTGGCCAGCAACGGGGACAAGCTTAGAAGCTTACCGGAGCAATATCGACGGTTTTCTGCGGAAATCCTCGCCGATTTCCAAATCGGCAAGACGATGTCGGCGATCCTGACCACACCTTCCCTGTTTGAAACATGGAAGGATTGCGCGTGGCACCCACTTCACAAAATCTTGGAAAATGGAACAAGCTCCTGAGCCGCACAGGCATAGCGTGGTTTTGCATTGCTGCGGTCGGCCAACTGGCCTTCATCGCCTTTATCATTGCTCATTATGGCACCCGCACAGCCACGGGAAATTTCGCAGGGTGGAACGACAAGCAACTCATCAAAGGCCATGTTCCGGGCGACGATGCGGGCAATCTGATGTTTGCAAGTCACGTCTTGCTGGCGGCCGCAATGACGCTGACGGGCCTCATACAGCTCATTCCGGTTCTGCGGCGGCGGTTCCCAACCCTGCACAGATGGTCTGGCCGCATCTTTTTGGTGCTGGCTTGCACCCTTGCACTGGGGGGGCTCTGGCTGACGTGGGGACGCGACACATACCTGTCTCTAGTGGGAGCCGCCAGCGTGTCGCTGAACGCCGTGTTGATCCTGGTTTGCGCCTTTTACACAATCCGCTTTGCGTTGGCGCGCCGACTCGCCGACCATCAACGCTGGGCAATGCGCCTGTTCATGGTTGCCAATGGCGTCTGGTTCGTTCGGGTCGGCCTGATGGGCTGGATAATGATCAACCAGTCCCCTCGCTGGATGAACAGCACGATGAGCGGACCTGCCGACATCATCATCACCTATGGCAGCTACCTGATTCCGCTGGCCGTGCTTGAACTCTATTGTGCCGCCCGCCGGAGTCGCTCCGCCCCCGCAAAGGCGGCAGCCAGTCTGCTTGTCGCAGCGGCCACCGTCTTTACCGCGATCGGCATTTTCGGAGCGTCGACGTTTCTCTGGTTCCCGCAGCTCTAGCTGGACGAGACAATGCCACCATCGCACGGGACGGTGTGCCCGGTGATATAATTGGAGGCCTTGGATGACAGGAACATGGCGAGGCCGGCAATGTCGGAGGGCTGGCCCACCCGGCCAGACGGATTCTGGTCGCCAATCTTCTGCCAGTCGACGCCTTCGGTTTCGCCTTTGAAGCCGACGCCGGTGGATAGCATATAGGTCGGGAATGGGCCCGGCGCGATGCCGTTGCAGAGAATATGCTCACCGGCCAGATGCGCGCCCATGAAGCGCGTCAGATGGATGACGGCCGCTTTGGACGTGCCATAGGCAAAGCCGCTCATCGGTGAGGTGTGCATGCCGTCAATCGAGGCGATGTTGATCACGCGGGCCGGAGAGTCCGCGCTCGCCGCCTCGCGCAGCAGCGGCATCAGCTTCTGGGTCAGGAAGAAGAGCCCCTTCACATTGACTTCCATCACCTTGTCCCAGCCATGCTCCGGGAAGTCTTCCAGCTTGGCGCCCCATGCCACACCGGCATTGTTGACCAGAACGTCGACCTTTTCTTCCCGCTCGGCGAGCGTGTTGGCGAGGTGTTCGATGCCGACCATCTGGCCCACATCGGACGGAATGGCATAGATTTCGCCACCATATTTTGCTTTCAGACGCTCGACCGTTTCCTCACAGGCATCCGCCTTGCGCGAGGAAATGATCACCTTCGCGCCATTTGCCAGAAAGCCTGCCGCGATCATTTCGCCAATGCCGCGCGAGCCGCCCGTAATCACGACGGTCTTGCCGGCCACCGAAAACAAATTGCTGAAATCCATATCCATGCGCCTGTTCCTCCAAGTTTCTGATTGGCGTTCCTAGTGGCGGAACTGCCGATCCGAGGCAAGGAGATTACGTCGCAGGCGCGCGTCAGTGCGCTCCGCTGAAGGCACCCGTCTTGACCGAATAATCCACCGCAATCGCGTATTCGGGATCATCATCGGAATCGACCATTAGTTGCCCGGCCTTGCTGAGCAACTTGTGGCAATCACGCGAAAGATGGCGCAGCTGCAGGGTCTTTCCGAGGGCCTCATAACGACGCGCAAGGTCTTCGATCGCTTGCAATGCGGACTGGTCCACAACACGCGAGCGCATGAAATCCACGATCACCACATCTGGGTCGGTTTCGGGATGGAACAGTTCGGCAAAACCATCGGTCGATCCGAAGAAAAGCGGGCCTTCGATCTCGTAGACATGCGCGCCCGGTGTGCGCACGCTGTCACGCTCGATGACGTGGATGCGGCGAGCATTGTTCCACGCATAGGCGAGCGCCGAGACGATCACTCCAACGACCACAGCCGTCGCCAGGTCATAGAAGACGGTGACGATGGTCACCAGTACGATCACGGCGGCGTCCAGCAGCGGGATCCGCGTCATGATGCGCAGGCTGTTCCATGCGAATGTGCCGATCACGACCATGAACATGACGCCGACCAGCGCGGCCAACGGGATCTGTTCGATGAGGCCAGAACCAACGAGAATGAAGGCCAGCAGGAACAGTGCGGCGGCGATGCCTGCGAGGCGCGTACGTCCGCCGGATTTCACATTGATCATCGACTGGCCGATCATGGCGCAGCCGCCCATGCCGCCAAAGAAGCCTGTGATCAGGTTTGCGGTGCCCTGCGCCACGCACTCCTGGCTCGCTCCGCCTCGCTTGCCGGTGATCTCCCCGACAAGATTGAGCGTCAGCAGGCTCTCGATGAGGCCGATAGCTGCGAGAATGACCGCGTAGGGCAGGATGATCTTGAACGTCTCAAATGTCAGCGGCACGCTCGGCATATGGAAACTCGGCAGGCCGCCCTGAATGGAGGCGAGATCGCCCACGCGCGGCACGTCCAGGCCGAACCCGATCACCACGGCAGCGACAATGCCGATCCCGGCCAGTGGCGCAGGAATGATTTTGGTGAATTTCGGCAACAGCCAGATGATCGCCATGGTCAGGCCAACCAGCGCCAGCATGACCGCGAGCGGCCAGCCGCTCATCCATTCCCCGCCGGACATGCCGTGCGCCGACACTTCAGCCGTGCCCGGCACCTGGAACTGGGTCAGCTGCGCCATGAAGATCACGATGGCGAGGCCGTTCACAAAACCCAGCATCACCGGATGCGGCACAAGACGGATGAACTTCCCGAACCGGAAAATGCCCGCCGCCAGCTGGAGGATACCCATCAGCACAACAGTCGCGAACAGGTACTCAACGCCATGCTGCGCGACGAGCGAAACCATAACAACCGCCAGCGCGCCGGTCGCGCCGGATATCATGCCGGGACGCCCGCCAATCACGGCCGTCACGAGGCCGACAATGAAGGCCGCATACAGCCCGACCAGCGGGTGCACGCCCGCCACGAAAGCGAAAGCCACGGCCTCCGGCACGAGCGCCAAGGCGACTGTCAGGCCGGACAGCAATTCGATCTTGATCCGGTTCGGCGTGAACTGAGTGAAGCTGGCCTGCGACAGGCCCTGGGCGCCAAGGCGATCTGCGAAGGCTGCAAAAGTCGATTTTACCACGGGATGACACTCTTCGATCTGAGGGCAGGAAGATGTTTGCCGCCGTATGGCGATCTTCCCCCTGCGGCGCAACCGCAGGCGTGAAGAAACTGGCCGGGAGACTTCAGTCTGCCGGTTTCCTGTACAATGAAACGTGCATCCTGCTTTCGGGGGTGAAAGGCTCTCGCTTCCATCCGCCCCAGCGGTGTTCCAGCATCAGGCCGCCCAACTCTGCCATCAGGTCCATTTCCTGCGGCCAGGCATAGCGCATGACCAGCGGCACAAGTTTTGTACCGCCCTCGGTGATACGCACGCGCTGGTATTGGATCACTTGCCGGGTTGGATCATGCATCTTCGCTTCAAACCAAAGGGACTTGAAGCCAATCTGCGTCGTGCGCATGCTCTGATTGTCGTGATACCCGGAAAAATCCGGCACAAAGGTTTCCACCAGAAACCCACCGCCGGGTACCAGCCTGTCAGCAACATGGCGGAAACAGCGCACCTGAGCGTCCTGACTGGTCAGGTTGAACAGCGTGTTGAAGACGAGGAAAGCAAACTCGAAATCGCCGTCTATGGCACAGTCGGCCATATCGCCGATGACGACCGGAATGTCTGCCCCGCCCGGCTTTTCGCGCAGTTTCTCCACCATGGCGGCGGAGCCTTCGATGCCGGATATGGCAACGCCGCGCTTTGCCAGTGGCAGGGCCATGCGACCTGTGCCGATTGCCAACTCAAGAATGCGGCCCTTACCAGCCAGCTCCGCAATCAGGGCGACAGAATCCTCCGTCGTCCCCGGATCATGGAGGGCGTCATAATCATCCGCATTGAGCGCGCCAAACGTCTCGGGATCAAAATCCAGCATGCCCGCTCATAGCATATCAGCCAGGCGAGATCATCTTGGACGGATCGACGATATTGTCGAAATCTTCGCCGGGAATGCCGTCCTTGATCGCTTCCTCGCGAAGCGTCGTCCCGTTCTTGTGGGCCGTCTTGGCGATCTTGGCAGCGCGGTCGTAGCCATACTTTTCCTTCAGCGGCGTCACCAACATGAGGGAATTCTCGAGGCCGCGCTGGATATTCTCGAGCCGTGGCTCGATTCCGACAACGCAATTCTCCGTGAAGCTCACCGCCGCATCGGCCAGAAGGCGTACCGACTGGAGGAAGTTGTAGGCCATCATCGGGTTGAACACGTTCAGCTCGAAATGGCCTTGGCTGTCGGCAAAGCCGATGGCGGCATTGTTGCCATGAATGTGCGCGCACACCTGGGTCAGCGCTTCGCACTGGGTCGGGTTGACCTTGCCCGGCATGATCGAACTGCCCGGCTCGTTTTCCGGCAAGGCCAATTCGCCAAGGCCGGAACGCGGGCCGGACCCAAGGAAACGGATATCATTGGCAATCTTGAAGCAGGACATGGCCACGGTGGTGATCGCCCCATGCGTGAACACCATCGCGTCATGCGCGGCCAGCGCTTCGAACTTGTTCGGTGCGGTCGTGAATTTCAGGCCGGTAATGCCAGCGATCTTCTCGGCGACCTTTTCTGCAAATCCGACCGGCGAGGCGAGGCCCGTGCCGACGGCCGTGCCGCCTTGCGCGAGTTCCATCAGCTTTGGCAGCGTCAGTTCGATGCGCTCGATGCCATTGGCCAGCTGCTGCGCGTAACCGGAAAATTCCTGGCCGAGCGTGACGGGCGTTGCGTCTTGCGTGTGCGTGCGGCCGATCTTGATAATGTCGGCCCATTCCTTGGCTTTGGAATCGAGCGCATTGTGCAGAACCTGAAGCGCCGGCACCAGGCGATGAACGACTTCCTCAACGCACGCGATGTGCATCGCCGTCGGGAACGTGTCGTTCGACGACTGGGACATGTTCACATGGTCGTTCGGGTGAACCGGCTTCTTTGAGCCCTTTTCGCCCCCCAGAATCTCGATGGAGCGGTTCGAGATCACTTCGTTCGAATTCATGTTGGACTGCGTGCCCGACCCGGTCTGCCAGACGACGAGGGGGAAATGATCGTTCAGCTTGCCTTCAATGACTTCTTCGGCGGCCTGCACGATCACTTTGCCCAGTTCGGGATCCATCTTGCCGAGGTCCATATTGGCTTCAGCGGCGGCCTTCTTGACGATGCCAAGGGCACGGATGATCGGCTCTGGCTGTTTTTCCCAGCCAATCTTGAAGTTTCCGAGGCTGCGCTGAGCCTGCGCGCCCCAATAGGCGTCATCGGAGACCTCGATGGGGCCCATCGTGTCGGTTTCGGTGCGCGTCGTCATGAGTGCAAGCTCCTTCGAGAATAAGTTGGACAGGACACCCTTGGCGCCGGATGGCCCTGTAGAAAACCTGAGAACCGGCGCGGTGTAGCACGGCCATGCGCCGCTGCAAGGCGACATTCGGCCTATCTGGCCATGGCAACGTGGAATTAAGGCCTGTGGTCTAGTCAGCCGCCATGAAAACGATTGCAGCTCTCGGTTTTAGCCTGGTCATGCTCGGCGTCGGTCTTCTCTTCATCGGAAAGGCCGGTCTGAACACCTATCGCTATCTCGGCTCCAGCAACTGGGAAAGGGCACCAGCCCTGATCGAAAGCAGTGAAATTCGTACGGGACGGGATGGCGTGGCCCGGTCCGGAATCCGCGCAAAGGTGCGACGCGCGCTGACATTGTACGAAACGCAGGTGACCTACCGCTACGAGTATGACGGCAAGGCCTATACCGGCCATCGGGTCGATCTCGGGTCACGGCGCTCCTCGGACGCCAAGGCACATCGCAAGCTGAAACGGCGGTTCGACCAATTGCAGGCAGAGCAGCGCCAGATATATGCATGGGTGAACCCCACCAGCCCCGAAGAGGCTGTGCTGTATCGCACCCACAATTGGGTGGTTACAGCGTCCATGGCACTGTTCGGACTGTTCGGACTTGGCATCGCCGGCGGCGTGGTCGCATCCGAGCTTTGAACCCGGCGACCTTCAACAGGCGCCACCTTCTCCCCCATTCGTGTCTTGCGCGGTCCTGACGGCCTCGCCTAGATTGCGGGTTCGCGGGGCCCAACGGGGCCGGACCGAGATACATTTCCGGAAGACGCCAGGACTGCCCATGAACGCTCTCGCCCAGGCACTGTCACAACCGGCGACGCTGCTTGTCGCCGCGCTGGCCTTCGCGCTCGGTTTTCTCGTGCGCGGGATCGGACTTAATTCCTTCTCGCCACCCCTCATGACCGAGGCCCAGATCGAAGAAGCCCTGTCGAAGGTCACCAAGGCCAAGTGGGCCGAGATCGACCGGGCAACCGACGACCGCAAGAAAATCCTTGCCATCAAACTGCTGCGCGAACAAACGGGTCTCGGCCTGAAGGCCTCGAAGGAAGCGGTCGAGGCGCGCATGCAGTCACGTCATCGGATGCGGGGATGAGCCTTGCCGAATGGGTTTCCGCCGGAAAGGTGCGCGCGCGCATCACGGATGAGGGCGCGCTCGAAGTGCGCTGTCACGGCCTGACGACGCAGGCGAAATATTACAAGACCCTGCTCAAGGAATTCTTTCGCAAGGAGTTCCCGCCCCTGCGGCCCGGCTATGGGGATTATTCCGTTCACATCATGATGGAATACACAGGCGATGCGCCCTGGATGGACCTCGACAATCTCGCCAAGGCCCTGCTCGACAGTTTGACAGGGAACGTCTTCGAGGATGACCATCAGGTCGCCCGCCTGCTGGTCGAGCGGCGCGTGGGCGAACGCGAAGGCATCTGGCTGAAAGCCGAGGCGATGGACTGAGCCGTCAGAACGGGTTCAGCGTATAGCCATCCTGTTGCAATTTCGCGTGCGCGGTCATCGCCGAAAGTGCGATTTCGACACCCGGCAGCAAATCTGATTTCTCGATGTCGCGATAGGCTGCAGTCTGGCCACACAGAATAATACGGACACGGTGCTTTGCGAGCGCGGCCACCAAGGGCGCATTCGCGTTACCTGCTCCTGCCACAAGGTCCGCCGAGGCTCCGCCATGCACAACCACCGCCAGCTTAATGTTGGCAGCAGGGATACCGACCGCCTCGTGCATGTTCAGGAAACGCGCTGCGCTTTCCAATGTCCGGTTCACCTTGCCCGGCTCAGCAGGTGCCGCCGTGTCGAATGCGATCTTGAAGACGGCGTCCTTGGACAGCCGCTCGGCATCCGGCACACTCGCCACTTTCCCGAAAGCAGGGATCGCCATACCGGGTTTGAAATCATCAGGACCCGCCAGCGCAGGCGCAACCAGCAGCAAAGCCGCGGTAGCGGAAAGGATTGATCGTATCATGGACATCTCCTCTAAGTGCCGCTGACCCTAGGCGGTGGCGCCAGCGACGTCGAGCCGCATTTGATATAAGGGCTTTTGCGTAGTCACCGGGCCGCCCACCATTGCTAGGACCATCGCCATGAAACAGGCATGGATTCCTTTCGCGTCGCGCCCCGTCCCGCGCTATACAAGCTATCCCACGGCGGCGGATTTCACGCCGCAGGTGGCGGAGACGGAGGCCGGGATCTGGGCCAGCCAGACTGCGTCGGACAAACCGATCTCGGTCTATATCCACGTGCCGTTCTGCGAGAAGCTTTGCTTCTATTGCGGATGCGCGACCAGCGTGCCGAATGGTTACACGCGCATTGCTGCCTATCTGGAGACATTGCATCGCGAAATCGACCTCTGGGCCAGGGCGCTGGGGGCCCATGACGGGATGGCGCACCTGCATTTTGGGGGCGGCTCTCCCAATGCGCTTTCAGCCGAAGACTTCAAGGACCTTGTCGCGCATGCAAGCCGCGCCCTTGGCCTGCGTCCCGGCGCCGAGATCGCGGTCGAGATAGACCCGCGTGGCCTGACCCCGGATTTCATCCATGCCATGGCGGCCTCCGGCGTCAATCGCGTCAGCTTCGGCGTCCAGACGCTCTCCGCCACCGTTCAGCAAGCCGTGGGCCGCATTCAGCCGAAAGTCCTCCTCAGCGAGGGCATCGCCCGACTGCATGAAGCAGGGATCGGTGCGATCAATATGGACCTCATGTATGGCTTGCCCCACCAAACGGTCACGGATGTCGAGGAAGCCGCGCATTTCGCCGCCGAGATGGGCGCCGCCCGCATCTCGCTGTTCGGCTACGCGCATGTGCCATGGTTCGCCAAACACCAGGCCGCTATCGACGAAGATGCCCTTCCCGGCCTTGAAGCGCGCTTTGAACAGGCCGAGGCAGGCGCGCGCACGCTGGAACTGGCAGGCTACCAGGCCATTGGCCTTGATCATTTCGCTCGCGCCGACGACTCGCTCACTCAAGCCGCCCGCACGGGCGCGCTTCACCGCAATTTCCAGGGTTATACGGACGATCCATGCGACACGCTGGTCGGCATAGGCAGCACGGCAATCTCCCAGTTTTCGGGCGGTTACATCCAGAACTTCAAGGAGCGGACAGCATGGCGCGCAGCGATTGAAGCGGGTCGCCTACCGGTCGAGCGTGGTGTCGCGCTGACTGAGGATGACCGCCTGCGCGCCCGCGCCATCGAGACGCTGATGTGCCAGATGGAAGTGGACGTGGACGGGCTCTGCCGCGAAATGGGCGCTGCCCCCGACAGCCTCGCCGACGCGCTTGAAACCGCCCGCTTTCTCCAGTCCGCAGGCCTGTGCCGGATCGCCGGCAGCACTATCCAAGTACCACCAGACGCACGCCTTTTCCTGCGCACGGTCGCCCAATGTCTTGATGGTCGCTACAAGCCCGCGCCGCAGCGCCATGCCAAGGCAGTCTAGTCCATCGCGTCTGGGCACGCGGCATGCCTTGCAGATACTCGATCTGGTGTTACACGCAGTCTCTACAATCCGGAGCGTGAAATCCCATGGCTGAATTCCTGGTCCTGCATCAGAAAAACAATAACAAGGTGCGCGTCGTGAATATCGAGCATGTACGCATGCTGCGGCCCCATGACGAAGCTGGCACGTGGCTGGAGTTTGGTGGCGACAGCGAAATATCCAGCCTCCTGGTTCGGGAAGATCTGGATGACCTGATCACTTTTCTGGAAGCTGAACAGGTTTAGCCAGAGAAGCTCTACGTCGCTTAACCCCCCAGCGCTCGCGCATGATGGGCAATATGCTCGTCCATATAGGTCGCGATGAAATAGTAATCGTGGCCGTAGCCATCGCGCATATTGTAGTCCAGTCGCTGGCCATGCTCTGCGCAGGCGTCGGTGAAGATTTCCGGCCTCAGTTCGCGCTCCAGAAATGTGTCGGCCGTGCCGGTATCCACGAGGATCGTCGCCTTGGTCTGGCGCTCCTTGACGAGTTCGGTCGCATCATACTGCTCCCATGCTACGGAAGGTTCGCCGAGATAGGCGGTGAAGGCCTTCTGGCCCCAAGGAACCTGCGCCGGGCTTGTGATCGGGCTGAACGCCGAACAGGATTTGTATATTTTCGGATGCTTCAGGTGCAGCGTGATCGCGCCATGACCGCCCATGGAATGACCGAAGATGCCCTGCCGGTCCATGTCGGCATAAGGAAAGTGTTCTGCGATCACCTTGGTCAGCTCATCCGTGATGTACTGATCCATCTTGTAGTGCTTCGCCCAAGGCTCTTGCGTGGCCGTCAGATAGAAGCCCGCGCCCTGACCCAGATCATAAGCCTCATCATCCGGCACATCGTCGCCACGCGGGCTCGTATCCGGCGCAATAATCATGATGCCGTGCCGGGAGGCTGCCCGCTGCAGTCCGGATTTCTCCATCACATTCGCCCAGCTGCAGGTCAGGCCGGAGAGATACCACAGCACCGGCACTTTCTCCGGATCGGCCTGCGACGGCGTATAGACCGCAAACCGCATCGTACAGTTCTGCAACGCGCTCTCATGATCATGCACGGACAACGTGCCGCCAAAGGATTGCCATGCGGATACCTGGGTGAGGGTCATGTGCTGAGGTCCTGTCCATTCGAGTGAAAGTAACCTCACTGATGTGGCCCGGTTGAGCCTGCAGGACAAGGCCCCGCCGCGCACATGGTCGCCCGAGGTCAGCCTTGCCAGCCTCGCCCCGCTAGCCCAAAACAGGGCCCAGCCCACCAAAGCCTTCGGAGGATCTATGCCCGGCTATACATTGTACGGCGCCGACGTCAGCTATTACACGGGCAAGGCGCGCGCCTATCTCGACTGGCGCGGCGTGGACTATGTCGAGGAGCTGGCAACCCAACAGGTTTATCGCGACATCATCCTGCCCTCGGTCGGCTGGCCCGTGATCCCGGTGATGAAGACGCCGGACGGCGAGATTGTCCAGGACACGACCGACATCATCGAACACATCGAAGCCGCCGAAGGCCTCTCCCCGCCTGCGATCCCGGACGGCCCGGTGCAGGCCTTTGTCGCCCAGCTGCTGCAACTCTATGCCGATGAGTGGCTGGTCATTCCCGCCATGCACTATCGCTGGAACTATAATGAAGACTGGGCCTATCAGGAATTCGGGGCAATCTCGGCCCCGGACCGCCCGGCGCCGGAGCAATACGAGATCGGCAAGCGCAATGGCGAACGTTTCAAGGGCGCCCTGCCCCCGCTGGGTGTCTCGCCGACCACTGCACCGGCGATCGAGCAGAGCTATGAGGCTTTCCTCCGCGAATTCTCCGCGCATCTGGAAGTGCATCCCTATGCGCTGGGCGGCCGCGCCACGCTGGCCGATTTCGCCCTGTACGGCCCGCTCTATGCGCATCTCTATCGGGACCCGGCTTCGGGTGATCTGATGAGGCGCTATGCGCCCAAGGTCGCCGACTGGGTCGAGCGCGTGAAGGCAGGCTCCCCGCCTCAGGGCGACCTGCCCGCCAATGACGAAATCCCCGTCACGCTGGTGCCCATCCTCGCCCGCCAGATGCGCGAGCAATTCCCGGCCCTGCACCAGACCGCGCAACTCTTCGCCAACTGGGCCGAGACCGCTTCCCCCGGCACACATGTGCCGCGCGCGGTCGGCCAGATCGAGATCGACATTGAGGATACGCAAGGTCCAGCCGCTGCGCGCACCTTCCCGCTGTGGCGTTTGCAGGCAGCGCTCGACGCCTATTCGGCGCTTGACGGCGACGCCCTCGCCCGCGCCGATGATCTGCTGGAACGTGTTCGCGGCAGCGCGCTAAAAGAGTTCAGCCTGCCGGCCCAGCTTGCGCGCGCAGACTATCGCCTCGCACTCGCCTGATTGGGTCAGGGCGTGACGGCGAGACACTCGATCTCGACCTCTGCCCCAAGAGCCAGACCATTGACACCAAAGGTCGACCGCGCCGGTTTGGGGTCCGGCAGCGCTGCGTCATAAGCCGCGTTCATTGCGCCATAAGCCGCCATGTCGTCCAGGAAAACTGAACATTTTACCACATCAGAAAGGTCGGCATCGAACTCGGCAAGGGTCCGTTCGATATTCGCAAAGATCATGCTGGTTTCAGGGCCTACGCCTCCGGACGCAAGTTCATTCGTTGCCGGATCAATGCCCAGTTCGCCGGATAGATAGATTACGTCGCCCACGCGCACGGCCTTGGAAAAGGGCAGATCCGTTCCCGCTTTGGTGACGCCGGCAAAATGGGAAACTTCGGGCGAGGTGTTCACCTGAATGTCCTGAACATCCATAGCGACGCAGCCACTCAACAGCATGGCCGCCGCGCTCACCCCCAAAATTCTCATCATGTCCGCCTTCCCCTCAGTGAATCCATTTTGGCTCTTCGCCCTCGATCCCATCCTCCTCGTCATCGTCAAGGTCTGAATAGGTCGTGAACTGAACATCGTATCCGAAGGGCTGGTCTTCCGCTGGCACGTCCGGCTCGGTCACATAGACCTGCAACTCGCCGTCCATCTTGAAGCCAAGCCGCTTGCCGATGACAGAAATCATGTCCGCGGCCTGTTCCGGGTCGGTCGCCCAGACCTTCATGCCCATGATGCACGGACCGATCTCGGTCTCGTAATCGGCGTTCGGCTCGAACACCTGCCCGTCCGCAATCAGCGTATAGTGAGTAAACTCCGTCATGGAGAAATCATTACCCGCTTTGCAGCCAAGGTCGAGCCCGTGGGGCCAATTTCCGGGGGCTGGCGCGCACAAAAAAGGGCGACGCGTACAGCGCCGCCCTCCAAAGTTGACGTGCGTCCCACGCTAGCCGCGCAACATGGTGCAGATCTTGTTGCCGTCCGGATCGCGCAGATAGGCGAGATAGAGCTTCATGCCGCCGCCTTCTCGCCAGCCCGGTGGGTCTTCGATGGCCTTGCCGCCTGCTTCGATCCCGGCCTTGTGCCAGGCATCGGCCTGTTCGGTGCTGTCGACCGCAAAACCGATCGTGCCGCCATTGGCATGACAGGCTGGCTCGCCATCAATCGGCGGCGTGACAAGGAATGTTCCGCCATTGTGGAGATAGATCAGTCGCCCCTTCGGATCGACAATCGCCTCGCGCCCGCCCAGCGACTTGAAAAGCGCGTCGTAGAATTTCTTTGATTTTTCCAGATCGTTCGTGCCGACCATGACGTGACTGAACATGTGTTTCCTCCTTGTGGATGGGGAATTTGTGCCTCAGCCGCCGAAACAGCGCCAGAGGGATTTCGGCCTCCCCCCGCGTCAGCTTGCCGTAGCCGCCGCCAGCAGCGGACGCAGATGGCTCAAATAGTCTGCTTTGCCGATGGCCAGCCCTTCGGCCCGCAGGATGTCGTAGGCGGTGACGAGATGGAAATAAAAGTTCGGCGTCAGCCATTCGTCGATATAGTCTTGGCCGGTCATGGAAAGCGTCGGCATGCCTGGCAGTTCGAGAGAGGTCTTCGCCTCGGCGAAGCTTTCCTTCGTGTCGGTCTGCGCCTCGATCCGGGAAATCGTCTCGGCCACAAGGGCTTTCAGGTCCGCGAAGCTCGCCGTATCAACCTCGAACTCTTTCACAGGCGTGTCGTTTAGCTTGCCCAGAAGCAATTCTGCCTGACGGCACGTGAACCATATCTGGTTCGGCAGAGGCAGCATGTCCTCGGCCAGCCGCGCCGTCAGCAGGGCTGTCTTCGCCGCGTCGTCCGGAAACAGCTCCGCCTCGGCCCGGCCAAGAATATTCTGCAGCGTGATCAGGCGCGTGCGGTAGATGTTGAGATTGCGTTTTACGATGGTCATTTGCTTTTCCCTCTAGCGCGACTCAGCGGTAATCCAATTCAAATGTGGTGCAGCCTTCGAAATCGCAATCCGTGCGATCCCAAGAAATGACAATGCGGGCTCCATTCCTGCTCGCGATGGACTCTCGCAGTCCGGCCTCATCGTCGAGGAGATCAATCTTGCCGATCCTCGGATTTCCGCGCAGGCAAACAGATGCCGCCTCGGCGAACTGATTGATCCACCAATAATGGGTCATCGGGGCGACTTCACCGACAAATTGTTTGTCTGCTTCGTCGCGGCAGTCGGTATCTTCTTCACATCCCGCATCGGTCGCTATGCCCCACATGATGATTTCGTCTTCAGATCCGCGAAACGCCGCAAGACGCATATACCGGGCGGAGGAACCCGTTCGCGGCCCTGAATCGACCCACGTCTGAAGATCACTGCAGAATTTCTGATCCATCGTCGGGCCGGTGCTCATGCAACCGGAAACGATCGAAGCGCCCGCCAAGGCCACGCTTGCGCAAAGAATCTGTGCGGGCCGGCGCGACACTAATACACCACCACGCTCCGAATGCTCTCGCCAGCATGCATCAGGTCGAACGCGTCATTGATCTTGTCCAGCTTCATGACGTGGGTGATCATCGGGTCAATCTGGATCTTGCCGTTCATGTACCAGTCGACGATCTTGGGCACGTCGGTGCGCCCCTTGGCGCCGCCAAAGGCCGTGCCGCGCCAGTTGCGCCCGGTGACCAGCTGGAAGGGCCGTGTACTGATTTCCTTGCCGGCCTCGGCCACGCCGATAATGATCGAGGTGCCCCAGCCGCGATGACAGCATTCCAGCGCCTGACGCATCACATCCGTATTGCCGGTACAATCGAAGGAATAGTCCGCGCCGCCATCGGTCAGTTCGACGAGATGGGCGACCACATCAGCGGTCTCCTTCGGATTGACGAAATGCGTCATCCCGAATTTCTCGCCCCATTCCTTCTTGGAATTGTTGATGTCGACACCGATGATCTTGTCGGCGCCCGCCATCTTCGCGCCCTGCAGCACGTTGAGGCCGATGCCGCCCAGGCCGAACACGACGACATTGTCACCGACCTGAACCTTGGCCGTATTGGTCACCGCGCCCACGCCCGTCGTGACACCGCAACCGACATAGCAGGCCTTGTCGAAGGGCGCGTCGGTGCGGATTTTCGCAACCGCGATTTCCGGCAGGACGGTGAAGTTCGAAAAGGTCGAGCAGCCCATATAATGATAGATCGTTTTGCCCTTGTAGCTAAACCGGCTCGTGCCATCCGGCATCAGGCCCTTGCCCTGCGTCGCGCGGATCGCGGTACAGAGATTGGTCTTGCCGGAAAGACAGCTTTTGCACTGGCGGCATTCCGGCGTGTAGAGCGGGATCACATGATCGCCCGGCTGCACACTCGTCACGCCCGCGCCCACTTCACGCACAATGCCTGCGCCCTCATGGCCCAGCACGCTCGGGAAGATGCCCTCACTGTCCAGCCCGTCCAGCGTGTAGGCATCGGTATGGCAGATGCCGGTCGCCATGATCTCGACCAGGACTTCCCCGGCCTTCGGGCCTTCCAGATCCAGTTCGACGATTTCCAGCGGTTTCTTGGCTTCAAAGGCGACAGCGGCGCGCGTTTTCATGAGGGAGCTCCATAATGTTTGGGTGCCATACTACTCTTGCGCTCTGCGCGATAAAGTACGTAATTCGCAATTCATTGTTGCAGGACTGGGATAATGCAAACGGATTGGGATGGTATTGAGGAATTCGTGGCTGTGGCGACGTGCATGGGCTTCAAGCCCGCGGCGGAAATGTTGAACGTCTCAACCTCGCATGTGAGCCGCGCCGTTACCAGACTGGAAAACGCCATCGGCGCGCCGCTATTCTATCGCACCACCCGCAAAGTCTCTCTCACCGATACGGGCCGCACCGTGCTCAGCCATTGCCAGCAACTCATCGAGTCGCGGGACGAGCTGTATGCCGTGGTGGGCGGCACCAATGAACCGCAGGGAGAGATCAAGATCACCTGCCCCACATCTCTGGGCGAACGCTACATCTCGCCCATCGTGCGCGAGTTCAGCCAGGATTATCCCAAAGTAGAGATCACGCTCGACCTCTCCAACCGGCTGGTCGACCTGATCGCCGAGGGCATCGATCTAGCAATCCGCACCGGCATGCTGGAAGATTCCCGCCTGATCAGTTCGCGGGTGGCAAGCCGGCAATTTCTGGTTTGCGCATCCCCTGCCTATCTGGACGCCCACGGCACGCCCGAACGGCTTGACGACCTGAAAACCCACAATTGCCTGACAGGCTCCTCCAGCACATGGCGCTTTCGGCAGGGCGGCCAGCACGAAACCCTCCGTCCACGGGGCAATTGGCGCTCAAATTCCGGCGCATCCGTTCTGGACGGATTGCTCGCAGGCAAAGGAATCGGACAGCTACCACTTTTTTATGTCGCGCCGTATCTCGAGAACGGGCGACTGGTCGAACTGTTCAGGGAACTCCGGCCCGAGCCAGAACCCATCTGGGCGGTCTATCCCCAAGCCCGTCACCTTCAGCCCAAAGTGCACTTGCTGGTAGATCGCATCCGCGCACAATTGCAGCCCGCATTCGAAGTGCGCATCCAGCATCACCTGCGAGGATAACCCCGTCACCCCTTTTAGGCGCAAGCCTCCAGATTGGCATCAAACGCGCCCATACGGGAGATTTTCGGCCCATCTTCATGAATATCGCATCGGTCGATCCGCAACTCTCCCTCTTCCAGCCGGATCAGATTGAACGAAGGCGGCTCAGCCCGCAGGCGCACCGATAACGTCCCGGATGAGACGGCGAGATAGCAACCATTGGCGCGCTGGCGCACGACGACCGAGGGCGTGTGGACATGCCCCGTCAGCACCATCTGTACATGGCTCGCCGCCACCATATCGCTGGCGCGTCGGCCTCTGCGGGTCCGTGTGCGGAGCGGCGCACCCGGCAGGGAATGAAACGGATGATGGCAGGCAATCAGTTTGACCTCTGCCCGTGACTTGCCCGCGCGAACAATCGCCTCATCCAGGTCGTCCAGATTGACAGACCCCTCGGCCCAGTTCCGCCGTGCCTGCCAGCCGCGCGCCGTGTTGAGGCCGACGGCGATCGCACCGCCAGCCTCGACGACCTCAAATTGCTGATTGAATCGCCGCTTGAATCGTTTGAAGGGTTCCGCCGCCCGCGCCGCGACATTGAACATGGGTGTGTCATGATTGCCGGGCACAACGAGCTTCGGCATGTCGAACCTGTCCAGCCACTCGGCCGCAGCATCGAACTCACGTGTGCGTCCCCGCTGGGTCAAATCTCCGCACACGACCAACATGTCAGGTTTGGTGGATTTGATACAGGCTTCGGCAGCTTCAATCGCGCTTTCGTCTTCGGCGCCGAAATGAATGTCTGAAATCTGTGCAATTACCGTCATCAGGACATGTCTGGAACGAAGATTTTCACCGCAGAATCGATCCGCCGGAACCTCAGCGGTGTGTCCATCTCTTTGAGTTCACCATCCAGCGTGACATTGATGCGCCCCTTGTCGGTCTGGTGCACCTCGATCTCGTCAGCAAGTTTCAGCGCAACATCCTCAGCATTGCGCCAGCCATCGAACATCATCTCCAAGCCAAGCTTGGCGAGGTCCAGCAAGCCCTGAGGGTCAATACTCGCAATCTCCAGCTTTCCGGGCGTGTCCGGATTGATGTTCACCGTCAGAGTGGTGGCGGTCTCGGCGGCCTTGCCGGGGGCGTTCCAGGCAATGTTGGATTTCAGAGCCAGAGCCGAAGAGTCGTGCACGATCTCCGCGGCCTCAAGAATTTTCCCCTCGCGCAATGCTTCGCGTGAATTGGTGAACCGGGTCATGTCACCCATCATAGCCGCCACGAAGAAGCGGGGTCCGCCGACAATCTCGCCACATGGCATCGGGCGTACCTTGCCGCCCTGCAGCGCGCGATCGATCAGCACGTCCCACTCATGGTCGCCTCCCAAGGCGCGAGTGGGCAACATATTCATCGTCCCGCCCGGCAGTGGCAGGACCGCCGGACCGAGCAGACCGGCATGCGACAACGCGCAGGCAATCGTGCCATCCCCGCCCCAGACAATCAGCGTGTCCGGCTCTTCAGCGAGCGCCGCTTCCATGAGCAGCGCAAGATCATCCTCACCGACCGTATGGATCGAGGCAGCGTCCGGCAGGCCGGAGAGTTTTTCACGCAAGAGATCAGCGGCTCCCTCGGGCGTGCTGCCCGAGAGCGGATTGATCACACAGGACACACGGCCAAGCCGCGAAAGCACATTTGTTGGGGTCATGTGCGTAGAACGCGCCAGATGACAAATTTGTTCCCGGCGTTCAGCAAGCTCTCGCCCTGCGGGAAAACCTCGCTATAACGGCGCACATGACAGAAATGACACCTTCCGATTCGCTCCGCGTCGCCATTGCCGGCGTCGCGGGTCGCATGGGCCGCCAGCTGGTCGGCGCCGCGCTTGATGCTGGCCTTACCGTGGTGGGCGGCAGCGAGGCTCCCTCTTCCGAACATCTCGGCGAGGATATTGGCGAACTGGCAGGCCGTCGCCTGTTGGACCTGAAACCGGCAACCGATCCCGTCGCAGCTGCGGCAAAGGCTGATGTCTGGATCGACTTCACCCGCCCTGCCGCGACCCTGGCTGCGCTAGACTCCCTGAAACACACAAGCGTGCGCGCCGCCATCATCGGCACGACCGGCTTCACTAATGAAGAAGAGGCCGAGATTGCGCAGGCCGCGCAGTCCCTTGCCATCGTCAAGGCGGGCAATTTCTCGGTGGGCATCAATCTGCTGCAGGCCCTCACCCGCATGGCGGCCGAACGGCTCGGGCCGGATTGGGATATCGAAATCCTCGAAACGCATCATCGCCGCAAGGTCGACGCCCCCTCGGGCACCGCGCTCATGGTGGGCGAGGCCGCCGCCGCAGGCCGCGGAAAGCCGCTGTCAGACCTGCGGGCTGGCCCTTATGATGGCCCAGACGCCAAGCGGCGCGCTGGCAGCATCGGCTTTGCCGTACGCCGGTCTGGCGGGGTGATCGGCGAGCATGAAGTCAGCTTCGGCTCGGACATGGAAATCCTCTCGCTCAGCCATACCGCCATTGACCGCGCCGTCTTCGCGCATGGCGCCCTAGGCGCGGCCGCATGGGCGATGCGCCAGGATCCGGGCCTCTACGACATGAATGACGTGTTGGGGCTTTGAAGCAACGCCCACAGGTCACCATTCTCCCAACAGCTGAATCAGGGTTGACGCTCGTGTTCGCAGTGGCAGCATGACAAGTTCGTAAAGTTTGAGCACTGGGACCGGCATATGATCGGAATTGTGGTTGTCAGCCACGGAAAGCTTGCCCGCGAACTCGTCGCCGCCACGGAACACGTGGTCGGCGAGCAGGATCGATTCCGCTCGATCTCGATCGAAGTGGAAGACGACATCGAGGCGCGCCGCGATCAAATCCGCGAAACGGCCAAGTCCTGCGATGCCGGCAAGGGCGTCATCATCCTGACAGACATGTTCGGCGGCACGCCCTCAAACCTCGCCATGTCGGTAATGAATACCGGCAATGTCGAAGTCCTGTCCGGCGTCAACCTGCCCATGCTGATCAAGCTGGCCGAAGTGCGCGGCGAGATGACCCTCAAGGACGCCGCCAAAGTCGCCGCAGAGGCGGGCCGCAAGTATATCAACATCGCCTCCGAACTCCTCGCGAAATCAAACTGATGCCCGACACGGAAACCCTCACCGCCAGCCAGCGCGCCATGATCGTCAACCGCAAGGGCCTGCACGCGCGCGCCTCTGCCCGCCTGTCCCGCCTTGCCGGTGAGTTTCAATCCCGCATCATCGTCTCGCACGAGGGCGAAACCGCCGATGCGCGCTCCATCATGGACCTCATGATGCTGGTCGCTCACAAGGGCTGCGAAGTCGACATCAACGCCGAAGGCCCCGACGCGGCCGAGGCCGTCACCGCCATCGCCAGCCTCATCGCCGACGGCTTCGGCGAACAGGGCGAAGCCGACACGATCTGCTGAAAATCAGGGTCAGAATTTGAGCTGGACATTGCAACCCCCGATTTATAGTGGTTGGGCATGACCCGTCTGTTTGCTCTTCTGTTTCTGTACGCTCTGATCGCGGTTTTACCGGCAAATGCGCAAGCATATTCCCTGAAATCGGGAGAAACTCTTGCGGATTCGGAGTATCAAACCACATTCACGCTCGGTGGAGGCAAGCGCCTCGTTCTGGAGGTCAAGTTCGACAGCGAGGCAGACTCATCACACCAGCGGACAGCGTCACTCGTGGAAATACTTCAGGATCACCTTATTCCCATGGCTGTAAAAAAGGGATTCTCCCGAATTGCGATCTGGGAGAACTTGTCAGAGGTGACCACGAGGAAGAACCGACCGCCCTCCCTGCTGTCTTTGAATTTCACCGGTAGCACCTTCGAAAACTATGATTTTGATCTTCAGGACCAGTGGGTTTGGAGTCAGGTCGCAGGTCCGGAACTGGATCTATCGAAATTTTCCATGATGACGTTCGAATACGACGAGACGGCCGACGTTTACCGTACAGAACTGCGTCGCAGAGACCTGAATGATGGCAATCTCATTTTTGAAGTCTGGGTGAGCGCCCCAGACACCTCGCCGAAACAACTCGCCGCCAAGGCCAACACGGTTTTCCAGGAACTGTCTGGTTGCACAAAGGATGGGGTGCCGATCGAGGAGGACAGCTATATGGCAAAGCATAATGCCAAGGCGCTGCTCGTGTACGCGGTACCCGTCCGGTACACCTCCCCCCTTCAGTCTGCCCCCCGCGTCAGACTTCTGTACGGCCATGAAGATGGCGTTCCATATTGCCGTACACAATCTGGGGAATCGCTTGGAACTTGGGACGACATCTACGCATCGTTGAGTGAATAGGCCTGGGACAGCCTGCCTGGGCACCTCCCCCCTTCCAAAACCCCCAAATCATCCCTATATTGGTCATGTCTTCGGACTATGGCGATAAACGCGCGTGCAATAAGCGGTTCGGACCCGGGGGCGGTACCCGGCGGCTCCACCAAAAGCAGGTTCAGGCATTCACCGGCCTGTTTCTGACGGGGCCGAAATAGGATCGACGGACGTGTAAAGACGATGCCTTTGCCGGATTGGGCCCCCTCAGAAGCCCATATCACATAGTTGCAAATGACAACTTTGCTGAAGGTGAACTGCTCGCAGCGTAAGCTGTGCTCGGTTAACCGATCTAACTCCTAGGGTTTCAGACCCCTAGGCGGGGCCCGGAGGCGCCTGGCAACAGAAGCCTCCACCTTATCCTTTTCCTCGCAAATTCGTGGCCGCCGCGCGCTGGCCAGTCTGGAACTTTGTCGCTAGCGTTCGGATCGAACACGCTGAGGGAGCTGGCCACCATGAAACATTATCTCGTCGCCGCCTTATCGGCGCTCGCCCTGACCGCCTGTTCCCCGCAGACTGGAGACACGTCGATGCCGGATACCAAAGCGCCGATCAGCTATGCCGCCGAAGGCTGGTCCGCAAAATCCCTGCCGGAACTCGCCGAAGCCCTGAAGGCTGGTGATGTCTCCGCCGAAGCGCTGACCCAGGCCTATCTGGACCGGATCGAGTTGGTCGACCGCTCCGGCCCCACGCTGCAAGCGGTCCTCACCCTGAACCCGGAGGCGCTGGAGGCCGCCCGCGCGCTGGACGCAAAGCGGGACGCCGGCGAGCCGCTCGGCGCGCTCCACGGCCTGCCGATCCTGCTCAAGGACAATATCGAAACAGCAGACAACATGCCCACCACGGCCGGCGCCCTCGCCCTGAAGGACAATGTCACGGACCGCGACTCCCCGCTCGTCGCAGGGCTGCGCGCTGAGGGCGCCATCATCCTCGGCAAGACCAATCTCAGCCAATGGGCAAACTTCCGCTCCAACAGTTCGATGAGCGGCTGGTCCGCGCTTGGTGGACAAGTCCGCAATCCGCACATGCTGGACCGCAACCCCTGTGGCTCAAGTTCCGGATCGGGCGCGGCCGCCGCCGCCTCCCTCGCCGCGGGTACGGTCGGCACCGAAACCAATGGCTCGATCATTTGCCCATCCAACGTGAATGGCGTCGTCGGCTTCAAGCCCACGGTCGGCCTCGTCTCGCAGGACTTCATCATTCCGATCTCCTCCTCACAGGATACAGCCGGCCCGATGACGAAGACGGTCATGGGCGCCGCGATGATGCTCAACGCCATGGCGACCGGCGCAGCGAAGACAGACTATGCCGCCACCCTTGATGCCGCCGCATTGCAAGGCAAGCGCATCGGCGTCCTGCGCGGCGCCCAAGGCAGCAGCCCGCTCATCAAAGACAGTTTCGAACAGGCCCTTTCGGACATGGAATCGGCAGGCGCAATTCTGGTTGATATCGACGACATCGACATGCCCGACGGCTTTTGGGGAAAGTCATTCGATGTGTTGAAGTATGAGTTCAAGGCGACACTGAATGCCTATCTCGCGAGCACGCCGGACACGGTCACAACGCCCACGCTGGCCGACCTGATCGCTTTCAATGCCGAACATGCAGACATCGAACTCGCCTTGTTCAATCAGGATATTTTCGAACAGTCGGAAGGCATGGAAGATCTTGAGTCCGAGGGCTATAAAGAGGCTGTTGCCTTCGTCCAGTCCGCCACCCGCGAAAACGGCATAGACCGTCTGTTGGCAGAGCATGACGTGATCGCCCTTGTCGCCCCTTCAGGGCCACTTGCCCCGCGCGCTGATCCGGTCAATGGCGATGTCTGGCCGGACTGGGCAGGCGCGGGCTATGCGGCGGCCATTGCCGGCTATCCGCACCTGACGGTGCCAATGGGCACTGTTCGGGGCATCCCCATTGGCCTGTCCTTCATGGGCGGCAAGGACCAGGACGCGGCGATCCTCTCGCTCGGCTATGCTTATGAGCAGCGGACGCAAGCCCGCGCCGAGCCGCAATACTACCAGACCGCCGAAGACCTGCCCGAAATCGCCGAGGCCATGCGCCGCCGGGACTGATCGCTAGAGCAGGATGGTGCCCTTGCCATCCTTTTCTAGCGCGCGCTGGTAGGACGGGTAGGCGCGCATCTGTTGCAGGAACCTGTGCGCATTCGGATAGTTCCCGGCATCCATGCCGGCTCGGTGCGCCGCCAACTCCATCGAGTATCCCATCACGATATCTGCCGCGGTCAGATTATCTCCGGCAAACCATGTACTCTTGCCAAGTGCTTTTTCGATTTCGGTCATCAATGCCTTCAGGCGCGGACCGAAGAACGCCTTGTCCAGTCCGCCGACCAGCATCTTCGCCGCAGGCTTCAGGAAAAATGGCGCACGCGCTGTCATCGCCATCATGACGAATTTGTTGGTCAGCAAAGGCTGCAGGCTTCCCTGCGAGACATGAAACCAGAACAGGTAATCGGCCCGGTTCGGTGTGCCCGGCGCGGGGCGCAGGCGGCCATCATCATGCGTATCCAGGATATGATCCATGATCGCATTCGTCTCCGACAGCGTAATGTCGCCATCGGTGATGCAGGGCGCCGTCCCCAGCGGTGAGACCGCCTTGTACTCAGCCGGGGCCAGCCGCGTGTTCGGGTCGCGGTCATAGAGCTTGACCTCGTACGGCACGCCCAACTCCTCCAACAGCCAGAGGATGCGGATGGATTGCGACTTTTCGAGATGGTGCAGCGTGATCATGGTTTGGCCCCTCAGCCCAATATTGGCGACAGATGGACTGTAGGGCGCGACGGCCCCACGTCCAGCCACGATCCTGCGAGGGAAACACGAATTTCCTGTAACAATCAGAGCGTGATTTCACGCCCTTCAGCCGCAGAGCGATAGATCGCCTCAATCAGGGCCATGTCGCGAAGGCCCATTTCGCCCGGCGTGAGGATCGCTGCATCCTCCCGGATCGCATCCGCCATATGGTCACACATGCGGGCAAACTGCACATCGGGATCGCCGGGCACGAGGTCTTCGCGGACACCGTCGCGCACCAACGACATCTTATGCCCGCCATAGCCGGTTGCAGGTTCCATTATCAGCACACCGCCCTCCCCTTCGACCCGCGCAAGATTGCGGCCGGGTGTCGTGTCATAGGACGTGACCATATTGGCCACGGCTCCGGACGGGAAACGCATCTCTGTCGTCACTGTAGAGAAGATTTCTGCAAAACGCGGATCATTCGCCGGTTGCTCTGTTACGGCCTTTACAGAGACCGGCATTTCGCCGGAGAGGTACAGCGCCGACTGCAATCCGTAGATACCATAATCTTCCAGAGGACCACCCCCTGCAAGCGCCCGGACAACCCGCCAGTTTTCCGCCACGCTGGTCGGGCCCATGCGATAGGTCTGGGCCGTCTCGATCGTCTTGATCTTGCCAACCGCACCCTCACGCATCAGCTCCATGGCGCGCAGGTTAAACGGCTCGAAATGGCAGCGATACGCAATCATCAGCTTCTTGCCTGACGCTTCCGAGGCCGCGATCATCTGCTCGCACTCGGCCACGGACAGGGCCATCGGCTTTTCGCACAGCACATGCTTGCCTGCCGCAAAGCTCTTTTCGGTCCACTCCAGATGCAGCCCCGTCGGCAGCACATTGTAAACTGCATCTACCCGGTCATCGTCTGCGATCCGGTCAAAGTCTTCATACGAATAAATAGCATCATCCGGCAGGCCATAGGCGGCGGCCACGGTCTTCGCCTTCTCCGGATTGCCGGACACAACCGCCGCAACATGGCAGCGTTCACCATTCGCCAGCGCAGGCAGGACCTTGCCAATGCCATAGCCGCCGAGCCCCATCACCGCGAAGCCGACACTGCCTGCATTGGGCGCGGATGGCGGTGTGTCAGGCAGTTCGCCCCAATTGGGCCAGGGCATGCCAATCGCCTTGGCCGGGATCGCCGCGCTGCCTTCTGCGCTCGCGCAACTTGCCAGCCATGGCGCTGCTGCCAGCGTGGCGCTGCTCAGCACCATGAAACGCCTGCGTGAATGCGTGAATTCGGTCATGACAATCTCCCTGAAGGCCACAGTCTTCTGTTAGCGCTATCTCAAGAAAACCGCAGGCCGCCAAACCGGTCAAGGAAAAAGCCGAGCGGTCCGGATCACAATTGGATCACATCAAACCGGGACCTGTCTTCTTCATCAGCCGCTCGACCACCGCGCCGACATGATACTTCATCGCGTCCGGCCCCATCGGTGCCTGCCGGGCGAATTCGTCTTGTACTTCATCTGCGCGTTTTTCCGCCGCCAGCCAGGCCGATGGCTCCGGCACGATCAGGAATGTGCCGCGCGCAATCTCGTCCAACGTATGTCGCGCAACCTCGAGAGGCGGTTTGCCTTCGGCCATCACGGCGCGGGCCATGTCGCTGCGGCGCTCATCTGCCGACATACCCGTCGCAGCGGGGCTTGTATCCGGCATGTGCGTTGCCGTCAGGCCGGGGCACAGCACGCTGACACCAATCGACTCTGGCAATTCGGCGCGGAACACATCGCCCAGCGCCAGCACGCCATGCTTTGACGCCGTGTAAAACCCATTGCCCGGATGCTGCAGGCCCAGCGCGTGTTCCGACGCGGTCAGGCAGAGATGCCCGGCATGGTCCGCATCGATCATGCGTGCGGCAAACGCCCTGGCTGTCGCCCAGACGCCTTTGAGGTTGACGCCCATCGTTACGTCGAACTCCGCCTCGCTGGCCTTCAATAGCGGCCGCGCCACGCTGACCCCGGCATTGGCGAACACCAGATCCACCCCGCCCAGCCAGTTCCAGGCCTCGCCGGCCATGGCCTCGACCCCCGCCACATCGGCAACATTGCAGGCGATGGCCAGCGCGGCATCGCCGAGCCTGGCCGCATGTGCCTCGGCCGCATCCTTGTTGATGTCCACAATCACGACGCGACCGCCATCGGCCACCATCGCTTCGGCCAACGCCGCGCCGATGCCGCTTGCACCGCCCGTGATGACCGCCGTTCTGCCCTTGGTTTCCATTATCCGCCCTCCCTGGCGTTCTGACCTGTCAGCTATAGCGCGCTTCAACCTTTTCACCGGCCTTGCCAGCCTGCACCGCTTTCACGCTGGCTTCGAGGTCTGCGAGATAGGCGTCGGCCACATCGGCATGTTTGGGGCTCAGCATCAGGTGCAGGCTCGGCGGCTCTTTCGTGACAGAGGTGAACCAGCCACGCCGGAAAATCTCGCCATAAACCGCGAAGGCGTGGGCATCGGGATGGTGAAAGGCCATCAGGCCCAGCATCGGATTTCCGACAATCTCGAAACCGAGCCGCTTCACGCCGTCTTCCATTCGCTCCCGCGTCGCACAGACCTGCCCCTGCAACCGCTTGTACCCTTCGACGCCCAGCGTGTTCATCACGCCCCAGGCCGCGGAGATCGCCCCGCCCGGCCGCGTGCCCGCCAGCGTCGGCGTCTTCATCGGCGCGCCGCTCCAGCCCGCCATGTCGAACGGCATGTGGGCATAAAGCTCCTCACTCCGGAACAGCACGGTGGAGGCGCCCTTGGCGCAATAGCCATATTTGTGAAGGTCGGCGCTCATCGACTGAACCGCTGGCACTTCGAAATCAAAGGCTGGCACCGGCACGCCATTCATCCGCGCGAACGGCGCGAAATATCCGCCCACACAAGCATCGACATGCAGCCAGACACCGTGCTTCGCGGCCACCTCGCCCAGTGCCGCAATCGGGTCGATAATGCCGTGCGGGAAGTTCGGCGCCGAACCGACCATCATGATGGTGGCTGCATCCACCGCTTCACTCATGGCAACCGGATCGGCCTCATAAGACCCATCCGTCTTCAGCGGCACGCGGCGGATTTCGATGTCCATCAAATGCGCCGCCTTGTCGAACGCCAGATGTGCCGATTGCGGCAGCACAACATTCTGGCCTTCGCGCGGCTTGCCCAGCGACCGGGCATAGTCGCGGGCTGTCTTCATCGCCATCGTGATCGAGTCGGTCCCGCCGGATGTCATCGCCCCGGTGGATCCGTCTGGCCCGTGGAGCAGGCCCAGTCCCATGCCGATGACTTCCTTTTCCATCTGCGCGAGGCTTGGAAAGGCCAGCGGCCCCAGACCGTTCTCCGCCATGTAGAGCCCATAGGCGTCATGCTGGACGGCTGAAATTTCCGGCCCGGCATTGAAGACATAAACCGCTGTGCGTCCGTCGCGCCATTGCGCATCGCCCCCGCCGCGCGCAACCATTTCTGCGCGCACATCGTTCCAGTCGCGTCCCGTCTCCGGCATCTGCATGATCATTCAGCCTGTCCTCCCCTGTTGCCAGTCTTCTGGTCTGTCGCCAGCAGCCTAGAGAGATTGCCTCCCAACGCAACCGAACGCCGCCAAATGCGTTGATCCGGCACGAAGGAGATTCACATGACCGAGCAAACTGATCCCAAAACCCGCAAGCCCGATCCAGAGACAGACAATCAGGATGAACCGACCCATCACAAGAAGGTCCGTCCGGCGGGTGCAGAAAACATGGAACACCCGCCCGAAGAGTGGGACGAAGTGGACGAGGAACTCGACGAGTCGTTCCCGGCCAGCGACCCGCCTGCAAATTACTAACAGGAAATATCGAGGCGCCATGGCGGAAAAGATCGCCATGACCACAAGGGGTTAGTTACAGCGGCTAACAAGCGAGCAGCAATTTTTTGCTCGCCCCTTGTGCGAAGGCCGTTGCGGGCCTCTTTTCCGGACCTTACTGTATGAATCACAGGTTCAACCATACCAAACCGGGAACTCGCGCGCCTATGACGGACTATATCGGCTACGAAGCGCTCACCCAGGCTGCCATGCGCGGTGTTGTCCGCGAAGCCCTGCGCAAGGGCTACAACTCAAATGGCCTGCCGGGTGATCATCACTTCTATCTCACCTTTCGCACCAAGGCGCCGGGCGTGAAGATTGCTGATTACCTTGTAGAACGGTTCCCAGAAGAAATGACCATCGTTATCCAGCACCAGTATTGGGACCTGGAAGTCGAAGACAGCCATTTCGAGATCATCCTGAAATTCTCGGGCGTGCCACAGCACCTGCACATTCCCTATGCCGCAATCACGCGCTTCGTTGACCCGTCTGTGAACTTCGGACTGACCTTCGAATCGCCGGACAAGGACGCGTCGGTCATTTCGCCAGCGGGGGAAGCCACTGCCGCGGATGTGCCGCCCGTCGAGGCCGAGGAAGAGCCCGGTACGGTCGTAAATCTCGACGCTTTCCGCCGGAAATAGGCCGCGCCCGACCTGATGGCAGATACCGAAAAACCCCGCGTCTCGGACGCCGACATGCTCGCGCGTTTCCAGAATTCCAAGAAGCGCCCACCCTGCTCCGATACGCTCGGTATGCGCTTGGCTGAAGTCGAGCAGGACGCTCAGCGCATCCGAATGGATTTCGACGTCTCCCCCAGCTTTGCCAACCCGACCGGTGCGGTTCAGGGCGGCTTCATCTCCGCCATGATGGACGAGGCGATGAGCACCTGCGTCATCATTGCTTCCAACATCACGATGACCGCGCCGACGCTCGAAATGAAGACCAGCTATCTACGCCGCCTGATGCCAGGCAAGGCCAGCGTGGAGGCCCGTATCCTGAAACTCGGCAAATCGGCCGCCTTCATGGAAGCGGAATGCTTTGACGCGGACGGCCAACTCGTCGCCAAGGCCACTGCCACCGCCATTCCCATGCTGTTCAAGCGGCTCGGCTGATGACGTTTGACAAGCGCGCTTTCTGGCAGGATCTCCTGACCAACAAGACGCCGCCCAAGGCAACCGCCTTTCTGGGCTTTGAACTCATCGCTTTCGATCCCGACGCCGGCTGGGTTGAGGCCGCTTTCACTCTGCCCGAACACGCCACCAATCCCGGCGGCGACGCGCAGGGCGGCTTCGTCTCGGCCATGCTGGATGAAGTGATGAGCCTTGCCGGCTCAATCGCGCAGGATGGTCCGGCCATGTCCCCGACCCTGCAAATGACGACCAGCTATCTCCGCCCGGTGCCGATTGGCGAGCGCCTTCTCGGGCGCGGCGAATGTGTCCGCCGGGGCCGCGCAGCCCTCTTCACGCGCGGCGAGCTGACCCGCGAAGACGGCACCCTGCTTGCGCAAGCTACCGCCAGCTGCATCCCCCGCGCCCTGCCTTCCGGCACATAAGTGTTATGCCAGGCAAATTGCCGACCTGACGGTTGATCCCGTCAGCAGAATTGTTATCTGATAATGAGAATAATTCTCAATACAGGTATGCCACTCATGTCCACACCGAATTTCGCCGAAGCCATTGTCCTGCGCACCCAGCAGCTATCCCCGCACATGGTCCGCCTGACCTTCCAATCCGAATTTGCGGCAGATTTCGTGACCGGCGCGCCAGGCGCATATTTGAAAGTCATTGCTCCCGCACCGGGAGAGGCCGGACCGCCCGCTTTCGATCCGGCCTCCTTCAAGACACGGATGCGCACCTATACACTGCGCCATGTCCGGCCGGCCGAGCATGAGTTCGACATTGATTTCGTTGTGCATGGCGATGACGGCATTGCCGGACCGTGGGCCAGACAGGCCGCCCCCGGCAACCGCATCCTGATCTCCCGTCCCGGCACGCTCAAATTCGGCACCGAGGGAGCAAACTGGCACCTCTTTGTCGCAGACCTGTCCTCCATCCCCGCCGCTGCCGTTGAACTCGAAGCGCTCCCCTCTGATGCCATTGGTGACGCATTCTTCGAAATCCCCAGCGACGAGGACCGGCAACCTATCCGCACACCAACGGGTATCCGTGTGCACTGGATCATCAAATCAGACCCGCACTCCCCCAGCGAAGCGCTGATACAGGCGGTGCAGACCCTCGACTGGCGCAGCAGCGAGCCAAGCGTGTTCGTTGCCGGCGAATTCGCCCTCGCAGGCGCGCTACGCACCTATTTCCGTAAACAGAAGCCGACCCGGAAAGACCTGACCTATGTCAGCTCCTACTGGAAACTCGGCCTGATCGAGCCCGAACACAAAGCCTTCAAGGCGCAGGCCGCCTAGGCCGTCTCCATCGCCTTGACCTGCACCTTGGTCGGTCGCGAATTGCCCTTGCCGTAGAGATTCACTTTCAACTTCGAGATCGCATGGACGAGCGCGTTCGGCCCGTACTTGATGTCGCCGGTGAACTCGATGTTCGGGAAACGCTGGAAGATCTGCTCATAGGCAACACGCAGCTGCATCTGTGCCACGCGCGAACCGAGGCATTTATGGATGCCGTGGCCAAAGGCGATATGCTTGTCGACATTGTCACGCATCATGTCGAACCTGTCCGGGTCCGGAAAGACTTCCGGGTCGCGATTGCCTGCACCATACCACATGACGACTTTCTCATCCTTGGCGATGAGCTGGCCGTTGAGTTCTGTCTCTTCCAGCGCGGTGCGGCGCATATGCTTCACCGGTGAAACCATGCGCAAGGCTTCTTCCGACATGCGCGGAATGAGAGACGGATCGTCCAGCACCATTGCGCGCTGGTCCGGCCATTCGGTCATCAGCTTGATCGTACCCGACAGCGAGTTCCGCGTCGTGTCATTGCCGGCGAAGACGATCAACAACCAGGAGCCATCCAGGTATTCCTGCGGCAATTGTTCATCATCCAGCTTTGAATGCGCGATCATGGTCAACAGGTCATGGCGCGGATTGGCCCGGCGGTCGGCCATGACACGTGCGCCATAGGCAAACATCTCTTCGACCACTTTCTTGAACCGTAGCGGAAACAGCGGCTCGCTGAGGAAGGTCCGGAACGGGTTCGTCATGAACTGGCTCGCCATTTCCAGATAATGCATCCAGTAGACGATTTTCTGGCGGTCTTCCTCGTCCACGCCCAGCATTTCGCACAGCGTATAGAGCGGCAACTGGTTGGAGAAGAATTTGACGAAATCCAGCTCAGGCCCGTTCGCCTCCAGATCATCGAGCAGCGACTCGACCTTCACGCTGACCTTCTCACGCAGCTCTTTGACATAGGCCGGAATGAAGAAGTCTTTTTGCTGGATCCGCATCTGCATGTGGCGCGGCTCGTCCATCGAAATCAGATTGTCCATCGCCGCGCGGATCAGGACTTCGGGCCGCCAATGCTCACGCGGTGGCACGGCCATATTGATACCGCCCCGCTCGGACGAAAAGATTGCCGGGTTCAACTCGACTGTCTTGATGTCTTCATATCTCGTAACCGACCAGAATCCGCTGCCGCCCCGGCCCATTTTCGACCACATGACCGGCGCCTCGCTGCGCATTTGCGCATACAGGTCATGAGGGTGGCCCCGCGTCCAGGAATTGGGATTCCAAAGCTCGAAGTCGGTTTCCAGCATGGGATATGTGCTGGCGTGTACCGGCATGTCCGCGCCGGTATCTTCCAGGATGTGATCGCTGACGAGTTGAGTCATTACAAGCTCCGTAAGGCCGTCACTGAAGTTGACGCAGTTGCGCGTCAAGGCAAGCGACAAGGGGTTACAGAATCATTTAGCCTGCGCTCTCCCTACGACATTCAAGGGGAAAATAGACATCCGAGCCTCCTGGCCCTCAACGCCTTCCCGCAGGGTCACCCACGATTTCAGCGCAAATCCATGATAGGCTTTGTTCATATGATCCGGCGCAAAGACCGGACAGGGAGGAAAACATGGCCGATGATCCGGGCACACCGCGCGTGCCACAATCCGTGCTGGAAGTGACGGCTTTCTCGCCCGACGCCCGCAACGATCCCCACCCCCCACTGGAGGCCCTGCGCCACAATTGCCCTGTCCTGCGCGACGAGATGGCCAAGACCTGGTTCCTGACGCGCTATGCCGACATTCGCGAAACAGTGAATGATCGCAGCTTTGTCCGTCACCCGTTGAATGCCGAGCAAGGCTCGATCTCTCGCCAGCTGATCGAGGATGATGACCAGCCCCGACGCACCTCCATCCTCTTTCTTGATGATCCGGACCATGCCCGCGTGCGGCCTCCGCTGGCCAAGGCATTCTACACACGCATCCAGAAGATGAAGCCCCAGATCGAGGCCATCATCGACGACACGATCAACGCCGCGCCCGCGTCCGGCACCTTCGATCTGATGTCAGAGATTGCCGTGCCGATTCCGGTCCTTGTCATCGCACGCATCCTCGGCGTGGATGAAGACCGCCTGCCGGATTTCCGGCAATGGTCAGAGGACGTGATCCTCAGCCTGAACCCCGTGCGCACACCTGAAGAAACCGCCCGGATGGAACAAGGCAGCCACGCGCTGGACGCCTATTTCACCGAATTGATGGAAGCCCGCCGTAAAGTGCCGGGCGATGACCTCATCACCGATATGGTCCAGCTGCAGGCCAGCGGTGACGCTCCGCTGTCGGATGATGAAATTCGCATCAATCTCGGCGCGCTGCTGGTCGGCGGCAACCTCACCACGACCGACCTGATCGGAAATGGCGTCTGGTTGTTCCTGAACCATCCTGAGCAACTCGCCGCACTGAAATCCAATCCCGCCCTTGCCGGACAGGCGGTGGAGGAAGTCCTGCGCTTCGAGGCCCCCGTCTCGGCCACATCCCGGATCGTTGAGGCCGACAGGACGGTTGCCGGCTGTCCGATGAAAGCGCGTCAGGTCGTCTTCTGCTCGCTGGCCTCGGCCAATCGCGACGAGACCATGTTCGAGAGCTCGGAATGCTTCGACATCACGCAAAAGCGCGCCAGCCATGTTGCCTTTGGGGGCGGCCCCCACATCTGCATCGGCGCGCCGCTTGCCCGCATGGAGGCCCGGCGTGTCTTCGAAAAACTCTTCGCGCGCTATCCAGACCTGTCCCTGCCCCCGCAAGACCTCGTCTGGCGCGCGCTGCCCTTCTTCCGCGGCCTCGAACGGCTCGACGTGAAAGGTTAACTTCACCCCGTGTCTCCGGCGCATGCCGGAGCCTCCCGCGGCTGGCTTCCAGCAGGACCCGTATGAGACCCCGGCATGCGCCGGGGATACGGATATTTGAGGCTTGCCCTCACATGCGTACCCTTTATGGCGCCGACTGCAAAAACGTGCCATACGGGGCAAAATCTTCCCGCGGCGCGCATGAAAGCTGCGCCAGCGCCCCAGAAAGCCCTACCAAATGACCGATACCCCTTCTATCCCATCGGCGCTCGCCGAGGCCCTCGCACAGCGTGGCTACGAGACGCTCACCCCCGTCCAGTCCTCTGTCATTGAAGCAGAACTCGACGGCAAGGACCTCCTCGTCTCCGCCCAGACCGGCTCAGGCAAGACCGTTGCTTTCGGCCTCGCCATGGCTGGCGACCTGCTCGCCGGGGCAGACCGCTTCGAGAAATCCGATACGCCGCTGGCCGTCATCGTCGCGCCAACCCGCGAACTTGCCCAACAGGTCGCCCGCGAACTGGAATGGCTCTACGCCAAGTCCGGCGCCCGCATGGCCACCTGCGTCGGCGGCATGGACATGCGCGAGGAGCGCCGCACGCTTGCCCGCGGTGCGCACATCGTCGTCGGCACGCCCGGCCGCCTGTCAGACCATATCCGTCGCGGCTCGCTGGATGCCTCGAACGTCCGCGTTGTCGTGCTGGACGAGGCCGACGAAATGCTCGACATGGGCTTCCGCGAGGAACTCGAACACATTCTCGAAGGCACGCCGGAAACCCGCCGCACGCTGATGTTCTCGGCCACCGTTCCCAAGGGTATCGCCGCCCTTGCTGCGCGCTACCAGAAGGATGCGATGCGCATCACCACGGCCGCTGAACAGCAACAGCATGTCGATATTGAATACCGCGCCCTGCTCGTCGCCCCCGGCGACGAAGAGAACGCCATCGTCAACATTGTCCGCCATTCCGACAGCGAGACCGCCATCGTGTTCTGCACGACGCGCGCCGCCGTCAACAAGCTGATCAGCCGCATGGGCAATCGCGGCTTCCCGGTGGTCGCCCTGTCGGGTGAGCTGAGCCAGAAGGAACGCGGCAACGCGCTCCAGGCCCTGCGCGATGGCCGTGCCCGCGTCTGTATCGCCACAGACGTCGCCGCCCGCGGCCTTGACCTCCAGAACCTGGGCCTTGTTATCCATGCAGACCTGCCGCGCGATCCGGCCACCCTGCTCCACCGTTCGGGCCGCACCGGCCGGGCTGGTCGCAAGGGCGTCAGCGCCCTGCTGGTCGCCCCGCGTGCCCGCCGCCGCGTCGAGCGCCTGTTGCGCGATGCCAAGATCGAAGCGAGCTGGGGCAAACCGCCGTCTGCGGACGAAATCAATGCGCTGGACGATGCGCGCCTGATGGCCGACCCGATCTTCACCGAAGACTCCAGCGCCAATGAGGCCGAACTCGCCCGTACGCTGATCGACACATATGGCGCCGAACAGGTTGCCGCCGCCTTCGTGCGCCGCCACCGCGCCGGGCGCACCGCGCCAGAAGACCTGCGCGATGTCGATGACCGCGCCCCGTCCCGTGACCGCCACGAACGCGGAGACCGGCGTGACCGCGACGACCGTCCGCCCCGCGAAAAGCGCGAGCGTCAGGACCGCAAGGGCTTTGACGACGCGACATGGATCGGCATCAATGTCGGTCGCAAGAAAAACGCCGAGCCGCGCTGGCTGTTGCCCATGCTGTGCAAGGCCGGGGGCCTTGGCCGTGACGATATCGGCGCGATCCGCATCAACCCGGCCGACACGCATGTCGAGCTGAAGCCCGACGCCGCCAAACGCCTGTTCGAGGTGATCGGCAATGATGGCATGCTGGAAAAAGGCCTGCGCGCCTTTGCGCTGGACGGCCCGCCGCCTGCCCAGCCGCCGCGCCAGGATTACGCTCCGTCGCGTGAGCGCACGCCCGGCAAGCCGCCACGCAAGCCGCACCTGAACAAGAAGCCAAAGCCCGCCGCCGCGGCGCCGGAAAAGGCCTTCGACCCGCTGACCGACTACATCCAGGACGACCGCCCCGCCGGCAAGCCCCGCAAGGACAAGCCGCACGCCCATGGCAAGGGCAAGCCCGGCGGCGGCGACAAGACTTATAAGCGTCCCAAGCCGCAGGGTGGCAAGAAACCCTTCAAGAAGGGCCCGAAAAAGCCCCGGGACTGACACTCCCGCACGGTCAGAGATTGACGCTCCGCCCCGGACCCCGCACACCCCTGCAGGAAACCCGAAGCGGAGCGCCCCATGACTGACCACATCACCCAGAGCCTCGAAAATCGCGTCCTGACGCTCACCATCAACCGGCCCGAGCGCAAGAATGCGCTCACCCAGGCCATGTATGGCGCGCTGGCCGATGCCATCAACGCTGCCAATGATGACAAGGCCATCCGCGCCATCATCATCACCGGCGAAGGCGACATGTTCACCGCGGGCAACGACCTGACCGACTTTGCCTCCGATTCCGAGCGCTCCTCTGGCGAACCGCCGGTTACACGCTTCCTGAATGGTATCCGCGACGCCGAGACGCCGCTGATCGCTGCCGTCAACGGCCCCGCCGTGGGCGTTGGCCTGACCATGCTGCTGCATTGCGACATCGCCTATGCGGCCGAGAGCGCCAATTTCCGCGCGCCCTTTACCGCGCTTGGCCTCGTGCCGGAGGCAGGCTCCTCGCTGCTGCTGCCGCTGTCTGTGGGCAATTCCATGGCCAATGACATCCTGCTCGCCGGCCGCATCCTGTCGGCCCAGGAGGCGCTCGATTGCGGCCTCGTCTCGCGCGTCGAGCCGGACACGGGCCTGATGTCGGCCGCGCTTGCCACGGCTGAGCGCATCGCCATTGCCGCCCCGACCGCCATTCGCCGCTCCAAGGCGCTGATCCGCATGAATCGCGACGCCGTTAAGGACCGTATGGAAGCCGAAGGCAAAGCCTTTGCCGAACAGCTCAAATCCCCGGACTTCGCCGAAGCCGCCGCCGCCTTCATGCAGAAGCGCAAGCCGGTGTTTCAGGACTGATCCAGATAAGTTTCATCCTCTGAAATGTCTGCCAAAAGGCCCGGAATCGCCCCTGATTCCGGGCCTTTTTGACGGTTTTCTGACCCGGTCTTCCGCAGGCGGAAGCCCTGCCCATCGAACGCCCCTGCAACACCCTGTATTTACAGGCTTTTTGCGGCTGCAAAATCCCCTCCCCATCTGTGGCCTTTACCCCCCAAACCCCCTATAAACAAAGGTGAATTTACGAATCGATGAGGACGCCTAAATGGCCGAAAGCACGCAAGCTGAAAATCCGGAATATGGCGCTGGCTCGATCAAGGTCCTGAAGGGCCTCGAAGCGGTCCGCAAACGCCCCGGCATGTATATCGGTGACACCGATGACGGTTCGGGCCTGCACCACATGATCTACGAGGTCGTGGACAACGCCATCGATGAAGCGCTTGCCGGCCATGCAGACCGCGTCACGGTCACCCTCTTCCCCGACGGCTCGGCTGAAATCACCGATAATGGCCGCGGCATCCCCGTTGGCATGCACCCCACAGAGGGCGCCTCAGCCGCCGAGGTCATCATGACCCAGCTGCATGCGGGCGGGAAATTCGACCAGAATTCCTACAAGGTTTCCGGCGGCCTGCACGGCGTGGGCGTGTCGGTTGTGAACGCGCTGTCGGACTGGCTGGAACTGACCATCCACCGCGAAGGCAATGAACACTGGGTGCGCTTTGTTGAAGGTGGCCGCGTCGAGGCCCCGCTGGTCACGCGTGGCCCCTCCCCGATGACCGACAAGGGCAAGCCCTATACCGGCACGGCGGTGCGCTTCCTGGCCTCTGCCAGCACGTTCACGATGACCGATTACGACCGCAAGACGCTGGAGCACCGCCTGCGCGAGCTGGCCTTCCTGAACAGCGGCGTCCACATCATCTTCCGCGACGAGCGCGACGCAGAGCCTTACGAAATCGACCTGATGTATGAGGGCGGCGTGAAGGCCTTCGTCGAGCATCTCGACAAGACCAAGTCCAAGCTGATCCCCGAACCCGTCTACGCCATTGGCGAGAAGGACGGCATCACGGTCGAGGTCGCGATGGAATGGAATGACAGCTACCACGAGAACGTGCTCTGCTTCACCAACAACATCCCCCAGCGCGATGGCGGCACCCACCTTGCGGGCTTCCGCGGCGCGCTGACCCGCCTGATCAACAAATACGCCAACGAAACCGGCATCGCCAAGAAGTCCAAGGTCGAGATTTCCGGCGATGATGCGCGCGAAGGCCTGACCTGCGTGCTCAGCGTGAAAGTGCCGGACCCGAAATTCAGCTCGCAGACGAAAGACAAGCTGGTCTCCTCCGAGGTCCGCCCGGTGGTCGAGAGCCTGATGGGCGAGAAACTGGCAGAATGGTTCGAGGAGCATCCGAAGGAAGCTCAGGAAATCATGATGAAGATCGTCGAGGCAGCGGCTGCGCGCGAAGCCGCCCGCAAGGCGCGCGAGCTGACCCGCCGCAAGTCTGCGCTCGACATCACCTCCCTGCCCGGCAAGCTGGCCGACTGTCAGGAAAAAGACCCGGCGAAATCCGAACTCTTCATCGTCGAGGGTGATTCTGCTGGTGGCTCCGCCAAGCAGGGCCGCAGCCGTGACAACCAGGCCATCCTGCCCCTGCGCGGCAAGATCCTGAACGTGGAACGCGCCCGCTTTGACAAGATGCTGTCATCTGACCAGGTCGGTACGCTGATCATGGCGCTCGGCGCGGGCATTGGCCGGGATGAGTTCAACATCGAGAAACTGCGCTATCACAAGATCATCATCATGACCGATGCTGATGTCGACGGCGCGCACATCCGCACCCTGCTGCTGACCTTCTTCTATCGTCAGATGCCGGAGCTGATCGAGAAGGGCTATCTCTACATCGCCCAGCCACCGCTCTACAAGGTGACGCGCGGCCGTTCGGAACGCTATCTCAAGGATGATGCCGAGCTGGATTCCTACCTGATCGACGAAGGCACGAGCGGCGAAGCCCTGATCCTGCCGGACGGCACCCAGATTGCGGGCGAAGACCTGCGCGACCGCGTGCGCGCGGCTTCGAACTTCAAGGCAAATCTTGCCCGGCTCGCCCTGCGCGCCCCGGCTGACCTGCTGGAACAGGCTGCCATGGCGGGCGCAATGGCCGCGGGTGCCGGCGACGCCGAAGCCGAGAAGACCGCCGAACGCCTCAACCGCTTTGCCGAAGAAGGCGAAGACAATTGGGCTGGCCGGTTTGCCGAAGGCGCGCTGGTCCTGCAGCGCACCGTGCGCGGCGTTGAAGAGAATGCCATCCTGCCTGCGCCCCTGCTGGCCAGCCAGGACGCGATCCGCCTGGCCGAGCGCGCGGCGACGCTGAAAGACCTGTACGAAGAGCCGCTCGTCCTGCGCCGCGAAAAAGGCGGAGACATTACCGTCCACGGACCATGCGCCCTGTTCCAGGCCGTGCTCGACTCCGGCCGCGACGGCATCAAGATCCAGCGCTATAAGGGCCTGGGCGAAATGAACGCTGACCAGCTCTGGGAAACCACGCTCGACTCCAACGCTCGCACCCTCCTCCAGGTCAAGGTCGACCATATGGAAGAAGCCGACGAAATGTTCACCAAACTGATGGGCGACGTCGTGGAACCAAGGCGCGAGTTCATCGAGGAATTCGCCCTGGAAGCCGAGGTGGATGTCTGATCCGTAGGGCGGGTCATGACCCGCCATGCCGTCGAACTTGTTGGCGGGTTACGCTCGCGCTAACCCGCCCTACACTTTCGCCATGCCGCCTCCCCGGGCTCATCCCGAAGACACTGGCTATGCTGGCTTGTCACCCCGGAAAATCCACGAGGATTTATCCGGGACCCATTTGACGTTCTGACACATCGTCTGAAACGCAAAACTTGCTACTCTGACGGGAATTCTGGAGACTCCCCTGCATGACTGATCCCCATGGCCCGGCGCCCGACATATACGATCCCGCCTATGTGAAGGACGTGTTCGACCGGTGCTCCGGTCGGTACATCGCGTTCAGCTATGCCTGTTCGTTCGGATTCACCGAGCGTTGGAGACGCCAATGCGTCGCTGCCTTGCCCGTGCCCAGGAGCGGGCTGAACCTGGGGTACGATCTGATGGCGGGCACCGGTGAAGCGTGGCCCCACCTCCTCAAACGCTTCCCCAACCTGGGCGCTATCACCGCCATCGATATCTCGACCGGCATGCACGAACACGCCATGGCGCGACTGCATCAACATAGAGCGCACAAGATTGCCTTCATTGAAGACAATATATTCGACAGCCAACTGCCGGAGCAGAGCGCAGATTTCCTGGTCTCGACCTTTGGACTCAAAACATTCAACACTTCCCAGCAGACCGACCTCGCCAGACTGGTCGCCCGCGTCCTGAAACCAGGCGGGACCTTTTCCTTCATTGAAGCGTCCGATCCGTCAGGCTGGGCGTTTCGACCGTTGTACCGATTTCACATGACTGGCGTGCTTCCGATGGTCGAGAGACTGTTCCTTCAGGGCGCGCAGGATTTTACAATGATTGGGCAGTACACGGCAAACTTTGGAAATGCACGGAACTTCGCTGCGGAGCTCGAAGCCGCCGGACTTCAAACGGACTATCACGAATACTTTTTCGGTTGCGCCTCGGGTGTATCGGGGCGCAAACTCGTCTGACACGACCTGGCCGTGCAGCGCTCCCCTATCATGCCGGAAAATCCGCGAGGATTTCTCCGGGATCCGTGTCCCAGCCCGCACCCGTGCTTCGACTTCGCTCAGCATGAGCGCTCATGAAGTGCAGCACAGAACCGGCTCATCCTGAGCGAAGTCGAAGGATGAAGCGATCAAGGGACATGAGTCCCGGATATTTGCTCCTGCAGATTCCGGGATGACAAGATCAGAACAGGGAACCCATCCCCCGCTCCCCCGTTCCTTCCGCAAACCCCAGGCGAGAAGGAGTCCCAAATGCCTGCCCAGTCCGAAGCCCAGCAAAAGGCCGCCGGCGCGGCCCTGTCCGCCAAGCGCGGCGACACCAAGGTCAGCGACCTGCAAGGCGCGTCGAAAGAGATGTACGATTCGATGAGCGAGAAAGAACTCGAAGACCTCGCCTCGACGAGCCATGACCACCTCCCCGAAAAGAAGGGGGACTGAGTCCCCTCCTCCCGCCTCCCCGGGCTCGACCTGGGGTCTCATGCGGCAGCTCCGCGCTTCATCCGCGAGAGACTCCGGCCTGCGCCGGAGATACGGGGAGGGAACAGAGTCTCCCCCAATCCGTCTGACAGCCCAGGCCCTCATGCTGTCCTGCATGACCACGCCTGCAGACCTTCTGTTTCATGCGGCCCGGTTCAGCCTTGAGCGGCTGGACTGGCTGGCCTCTGACATGCGCCGCGCGCTGGGGCTGGGCCGACTGCCCTGCCTGCCCTTCCTGGCGCGCTGGCAATTGCGCCAGCTGACGCGGTTCCTGGCCCATGCCGAGCCGCTGCTGCGCCGCCTGATCCTGTTGATGGCCGCAGATCTTGGCGCGCTGGCCACCCGTCCGCAGACGGATCCCATCACCCGCGCCGCGCCCGGAAAGGCCGCGCCGAAACGCGCGCTTTTCCCCACCCCGCACTTTCGCCTCTGTGAGGCCCTGCCCGGCAAAACGCCCCGAACGCCGCCGCCCAAACGCTTTCGCACCGGGCCGCGCATTCGCCTGCTCGATGTGGACACGCCCATAGACCTGTCCGAATATCCGGCTGAACCGGACGATATCCTGCCCGCGACGCGGCAGGTCCGCCGCCTGCTGGCGCTGGAACATGCACTGGAAAACCTGCCCCGCTATGTTGAGGCGATGCGCCGCCTTCTGGCCCGTACCCGCCCGGTCATCGCCCGCGCCCTGCCGCCGGCGTTCAATCGCCTGCCGGTCACACAGGCCGAACAGGTGACACTGACGGAGTTGCATGAAGCCGCCGTGCGGGAAAATCCCGATACATCCTGAGACGGATCAATGCACCCGCCGCCATCGCCGGACCTGATCCGGCGTCTCTCTCCCGAGCCACCCGCACGGGACTCCGGCAAGCGCCGGAGATACGGGTGCTGGGAGTTTCGCTCAGCGCCCCGAAAAAGACTCAAGCCACAAGGCTAAGCCCCACCCCCGCAAACTTCACTTCGCGCCAGTCAACGTCCAGCCCCATCTTGTCGGCGCGTTCCAGAACGGCGGCATGATCGGGCGTCTGGATGCCAAAGGCGGCCACCCGTTCCGTCTCGCCCTTGCGGAACTGTATCACGCCATCGGCCAGGAAGATGCTGTCACGATCCACCGTCTGGCCCAATGCCAGGGCCCACCGCGTGGCCAGCGCTTCGGGCTCAGGGGACTCCACGGCCAGCGCGGTCAACCGTCCGGCCACGGCGCGCTCGCGCCAGTCCGGCCCGCCCCAGCGCCAGCTGCCTGCCGGACGCGCCTCGTCGACCGAGACAATCGCCCCGCCAATATCGGCCGGGTGCAGATGGCTGGCTGAAATATCCGGCAGGTCAATATTCCAGACCCGGCGAATGCCCATACCGTCCACGCGGGTGCGCAGACCCTCAAGGTCATCCGTCTGGAAGATCGCCATATAGCCGCCTTCCCCGCCCCGGTCGATGAAGCGGCGCGCGGGCGCGCTGTCCGTCATCGGCACGACCACTTCGAGGAACTGGTCGCCAATCGCATAGACGCGGTTTTCAAGACCGAACTCCTTCACGCCCGGATCAATAAAGGGCGCTCCCAGACCCAGCAATTCGCCCAGCCGGTCGGCCGTCTCCAGCGTCTCGGCCGCAATCACCAATTGGCGCAAGCGTGGTGCAGTCATCTCATCGTCTCCCCTTCGCGGGCGGCTCACTGTGTCACGGCCACCTCTTTCGCGCTCCATACCATACCTGCCCCAAGGGCCACACAGACCGTCTCGAAATTATGGTGGCGAATTAATCCGTTTCCGGTCGCGCACCGCTGGTCTACGGTCCGCGGCCTATGACCGCCCGCCTGCTCTCCGCCCCCATGCTGATCGCCGCCTTTGCCATCCTTGTCGGCACGGGCGTAGACGCTCTGGTGAAGGGCTTCGCGCCCGATGCGGGGCTGCAGCATCTGGTGGCCTGGCGTTTCCTGTTCGGCACGGTGATCGCCTTTGCGGTCTTCCTGGCCCAGCGCAAGCCTGTGCCCGGCTGGGCGGCAATCCGGTTCCACACATTGCGCGGCCTGCTGCAGCTGTTCTGCGCGTTCACCTTCTTCTATGCCCTCACCCAGCTGCCTCTGGCCGTGGCCACGACGCTCGGCTTCACGGCGGCGCTGCTGGTTGCGCCGGTCGCGCGTCTCCTGCTGGGGGAGAAGATCAGCTCTGTTGCCGCGGGCGCCACCCTGCTGGGCTTTGCGGGCGTCGCCTTTGCCCTCTCTGGCCAGTCCGGCGCGGGCGAGGACGCGGGCAACCAGACGCTGGGCCTGATCGCGCTGTTCAGCTCAACCATCGGCTATGCGTTCGTGCTTGTCCTGTTGCGCATGCGCGCCCTGATCGAGGACGCCACCACGATTGCGCTGTTCACCAATATCGTGCCAGCGCTGGCCATGCTGCCGGTCACGTTCGGCTTGTTCGGCGCGCCGGACTGGAATGACCTTCCGATCTTCGCGCTGCTCGGCCTGCTCGGCTATGGGGTCTGGTATCTGGCAACGCTGGCTTATGCCCGCGCCCCGGCGCAGCGGCTGGCCCCGCTGGAGTATACGTCGCTGGTCTGGTCCGCCCTGCTCGGCCTGATTTTCTTCGATGAGATGCCGGGCTGGCAGCTCTGGGTCGGCGCGGTTGTGATCATCACGGCTTGCCTGGTCGTCGCCTTTGAAGGCCGGTTCCGCACCCGCCGCGAAGCGCGCATGCCCGCCAGTGACCTGCCGGAATGACGGCCTGCCGGATGCAGATGCTATAGCGTCACGAACGCAACGCTATCACAGGCCGATTGACCCCTTCTCCCAGACCCGCCAGTACAGCCGATATGAGCGATCACTCCCATTCTCACCACCACGATCACGATCATGCACATGGCCACAGCCATGAGCATCATGCCGACATGACCAGCGCCGACTCGCGTCGCCGCGTCGCCATAGCCGGGCTGCTGACAGCCGCCTTCATGTTTGCCGAAGTGGCGGGCGGCCTGATCTCCGGCTCGCTGGCCCTGCTGGCCGATGCCGCGCACATGCTGACCGATGCCGGCTCGCTGGCCCTCGCCTGGGTGGGGTACAAGCTGGCCGAACGCCCGGCCGATCCGCAGCGCTCCTACGGTTTTGCGCGGATGAAGATTCTCGCCGCCTTCACCAATGGCATTCTTCTGGTCGCGCTGGCCTGCTGGATCATGTGGGAAGCCGTGCACCGCCTGCTGGATCCGGTTGATGTGATGGGCGGCGTGCTGATGGCCGTCGCCGTGGGCGGCCTGCTCGTCAACATTCTTGCCTTTGCCATCTTGCATGGTGGCAGCAAGGAAGACCTGAACCTGCAAGGGGCGCTCTGGCATGTCGCGGGCGACCTGCTCGGCTCGATCGCGGCCATTGGCGCGGCGATCATCATCATGACCACCGGCTGGATGGCGGCCGACCCCATCCTGTCAGCGCTGGTGGCTCTGCTGGTCCTCATCGCCGGGGTGCGCATTGCCCGCAAGTCCGGCCATATCCTTCTGGAAGGCACGCCTGCCGGGCTCGATCCCGAAGACATACAGGCCGACCTGCTGGCCGAGATCGACGGCATCGCGGGCGTGGCCCATTTCCATGCCTGGGCCCTGACCGAATCCAAGCCCCTGATCACGCTGGAAGTCACCGCTGCCCCCGGCGCCGATCCTGACCAGCTGCGCCGCGCGGTAAAGGCCCGCCTCGCTGACCGGTTCGAGGTCTCCCATGCCACGGTGGAAGTCGTCTGCGACGGCAATAACGGGGCTTTGGGCCCCGCCGGGCAGTGTTCACATTGATATGATGCCCGCAGCACTTTAAGGCTCATGCCGCAGGCCCCATATGCCGGGCCGACATGACAAGAACAGATGGCGGATCCTTCGCAATGGCTGACACGAAACACACCGAAATCCTGATCATCGGCTCTGGCCCCGCTGGCTGGACCGCCGCCGTCTATGGCGCGCGCGCCATGCGCGATGTGACCGTGGTGACCGGCATGCAGCCCGGTGGCCAGCTGACCATCACGACCGAGGTCGAGAACTATCCCGGCTTCACCGAGATCCAGGGCCCGGACCTGATGGTGAAGATGCAGGAACACGCCGAAGCCATGGGCGCAAACGTGATCAATGATCATATCGCCGAAGTCGACTTCTCCTCGCGCCCGTTCAAGGCCGTCGGCGAGAGCGGCACCACTTACACGGCGGATTCCGTTGTCATCTCCACGGGCGCACAGGCCAAATGGCTCGGCATCCCCAGCGAAGAGAAATACAAGGGCTTCGGCGTCTCCGCTTGTGCCACCTGTGACGGCTTCTTCTATCGCGGCAAGGAAGTGCTCGTCGTCGGCGGCGGCAACACGGCCGTTGAAGAGGCCCTGTTCCTCACCAATTTCGCGTCCAAGGTCACGGTCGTGCACCGCCGCGAAGGCTTCCGCGCAGAGAAGATCCTGCAGGACCGCCTGTTCAAGAACCCGAAAGTCGAAGTCATCTGGAACAGCGTGCTCGACGAAGTCCTCGGCGGCGGCGACCCGGCTGGCGTCACAGGCGCGCGCATCAAGAATGTCGAGACCGGCGAGACCACAGACCTGCCTGTCCACGGCGTCTTTATTGCCATCGGCCACGCCCCATCGACCGAACTGTTCAAGGGCAAGCTGGAGATGAAGGACAATGGCTATCTGATCACGGCGCCCGACTCGACCGCGACGGAAATCCCCGGCGTGTTCGCAGCAGGCGATGTCACAGACGAGACCTATCGTCAGGCTGTCACAGCCGCTGGCATGGGCTGCATGGCGGCGCTCGAAGCCGAGCGCTTCCTCTCTGAACAAGAGGCCCACGCCGAAGCCGTCGCCGCGGAATAGCGCCCTACAGCATACCCGCCGCGATCTCCTGGGCGCGGCGGTCATCTCTCAGCATTTCGGCTTTCAACATGGCCGCGCGCGCCTGCATGACGCGCTCGAGTTCGGAATCGACAGCTGCGGCAAGCGCTGCGTCCAGCGCGGACAATACTTCATCACGATACTTGCGCGCATTCAGCGCCGCGAGCGCCCGCGCCCATTGCCAGTGAACCGACGCCTCATCCGGCGCAGCGGCTATGGCGGCCTCATAATGGTCGCGTCCGTCAGAGACCCCCGCCCCCATGATCATGGCCCCGATCCGACCGCCGCGATTGACGACTTCCAGATTCCAGACCGACAGGAAACCGTGCGCATAGACATTGCCGGGCTCGTCTTCCAGCACGCCCCGCGCCAGGTCTCGCGCCTCTTCCGCCCAGCCGGTCTTGCGCGCCTCACGCGTGCTCATCGGTCTCAGGATCAGGGACAATGCAATCGCCCGCTGCAAACGCCCCTCGGCATGGGCCGGGTCCATGATGAGGGCGACATTGGCGTCATCCAATGCCCGGTGCAGCACATCCTCCGGTGGGTCAGCCGGCCCTGACATCGCCTCTGCCAAAAGCGCCCGCGCGCGAAAGGCCAGCGCATCTGCAGTTTTGCTATCCGACAGTTCCGTGCGGGCAGTATCATACTCCCCCCGCACAAAGGCCGCCTCCGCCGCTGCCTCATCAGCCACCGCCAAGGGCGCAAAGGCCAGGCCCGCCAGTACAAATGCAAGGAAAACTGATCGCCTCATGGATGAACATGATAGGACGCTCAGCCCCGCAGGACCAGCCAGTCAATCAACATCAAAGCGGAAAATGGTGGTTCGGGGGAGACTTGAACTCCCGACCTCGCGATTATGAGTCGCGCGCTCTAACCAGCTGAGCTACCGAACCGTTTCGCTGTTGCGAAGCGCGCCTCATACACGCGGTTTCCCGCCTCCGCAAGCACCCGGCCTGCACGCGATGCAGGAGAATTCCGGGCCCTCAATCGGCCGTCCCTGCCCCATTGCCCATACCGGAGACCCAGAGCGCCGCGATGAAGGCACCCTTGATGCGGGGAAGCAGGAGGAGCACCGCCCCGGTGACGGCGATGGCGGCCACCGGCAGAGCCGCCCAGAGCGGGAAGTGGCCGAACGATACAAAGAAGGTTATTGCCACGAGGAACGGACCGAGCGACAGGACGGTCAACCAGGCCGGGCCATCATCGGCGCGAATGCTGCCAAGCGGTTCGCCGCAATGATCGCACGCATCGGCCTGTTTCAGGTAAGCCCGGAAAATCCGCCCCTGCCCGCATTTGGGACACCGAAATCGAAGCCCTCGCCCTATGGCGGTCATCAGGCTTGGTTTCTGGTCTTGCGCAGGCGTGTGACCCGTCATGCCCGGATCAGGCCAATTGGCGGTGGTCTGCTTCGGCCGCTGCTGCGCGATCCGCAAGGAGGATGTCGACAAGCGTCGCGACCAGCGCACGCGGCCGGATCGGCTTTTCGATGATTGTGGTGAAGCCCGCCTCTTCGCACGCCAGACGGCGCTCCGGGCTGACATCCGCGGTCACCGCAATGACCGGCGCAAGTGCATTCGGGCCTCGCCCATCGCGAATGGCCTTGAGGACCTCGTCGCCGGTGGCCCCCGGCAGGTGAATATCTGTCAGGATCGCCTGATATGTGTTGGTCGCGGCGCGGTCGATCGCGTCTTCGGCGGTCTGGACCGAATCCACCTGCCAGCCTGCCGCCGACAGGGCGCGGGTGACGACAAGGGCGCTGACGGCATGGTCTTCGGCCAGCAGGATGCGGCCGAGATCGAAGGCGCGCATGCGCGGCTTCGGCGGCGCACCGGTGACCGCAAGCCGCGGCCCCGCCCGTTCGACGGGCATGGTGACGGTAAAGATTGATCCGCCATTGGGATTGTCTGTCAGCAGGATTTCGCCGCCGAGACGCTTGGCCAGCCCCTTGGCAATGGACAGACCCAGGCCGGATCCGCCATGCGTGGCGGCGGTAGAGGCATTGGCCTGTTCAAAGGCTTCGAACAGGCGCGCCTTGTCGAGATCGGTGATGCCACAGCCCGTGTCTTCCACCGTCATGCGCAATTTAAGGTTTCCCGCGGCTTCGAATGTGGACAGCTCGACGCCGATATATCCGCGCTCGGTGAATTTCAGCGCATTGCTCATCAGATTGAACAATATCTGGCGCAGCCGCATCGCGTCGGCTTCCAGCCTTGCCACAGCGCCGCCGGCGACCTTGATGCGCAGGTCCAGCCGTTTGCCGGCAATACGCGACTGCCAGAGGTCACGCGCTTCATTCGCGAAATCGTGCAGGTCGAACGGCGCATTGTTCACGGTGAGCTTGCCAGCTTCCAGGCGTGACAGATCGAGCAGGTCGCTCAGCAGTCGGTCGAGATGGTGCCCGCTTTCCGAAATGGTGCGCGCGAGGCGTTTCGGCTCACCGCCGCTCACGCTGTCCTGCAACAGGTCAGCAACGCCGAGAATGCCGGTCAGTGGCGTGCGGATCTCATGCCCGACAAATGCCAGGAAGCGTGCCTTCTCTTGTTCGAAGGCGCCCGTATCCGTCCGTGATTTCTGTAGCCGCTTTTGGGCGACCTGCATGGCGCGGGCGCGGGCGGCGTTTTCCAGCGCGACGGCGGAGAGCATCGCCGCGGGGCTGATCAGGCCGAGATACTTGCCGTCAGACAGGACGATCACGCCATCGGTCAGCGCCGAGGTCGAGCCGTCCGCGGCGAGCTTTGCCACCAGGCCGATCGGTGTTCCAGCCTCGCACATGATGGGATGCTCGATCATGATTTCGGTAATGCGCGTGGTGCCATTGGCTTGACGGGCGCTGGGGGTTGCAAGCGCCTCGAACACGGACCGGCGCGAGACCATGCCCAGCGCAGCGCCATCGCTGACAATCGGCACGGCAAATACATCAGGATGGGCGAGCAACCGCGTAAAGACCGCTGACACGGTCGCAGCTGTGGGTACAGGCCGCACAGCGACCGCAATGTCTTCTACTCGTACCGGCATGAAAGCGACGGTGTCCTTACACAGGTTAAGAAGACACCTTGCTCCATAAACCTTTACGTGCGGCAAACACATCCCTAACCAAAAATGAACGCCCGATCCTTTTGGAGGACCGGGCGTTCAATTCGGTAATCTTTCAGCGCGGGGGCGCGCCTAGTTGACGTCGCTGCGATGGTTCACGACCTTGCCGACGAGGCCGTATTTGACGGCTTCTTCCGCGCTCATCCAGAAGTCACGATCGGTGTCTTCCTTGATCTGTTCCAGCGACTTGCCGGTGGCGGCTGCGAAGATCTTGTTGAGGCGTTCGCGCATCTTGATGATCTCGCGGGCCTGAATTTCAACATCCGTGGCCTGGCCGCCAACGCCGCCCCGCGGTTCATGAAGCAGGAAGCGGGTGTTCGGCAGGCAGAAGCGGTTTTCCTTCTTCGCCGCCGCATAGATCAGCGCGCCAGCCGAGGCGACCCAGCCGGTGCCAAGGATTTTCACGGGCGCTTCGACGAATTTGATCATGTCGTGGATCATGTCGCCGCTTTCGACATGGCCGCCGGGCGAGGAGAGGACCAGCAGGATCGGCTCCTTGCTTTCGGCCGACAGGGCCAAGAGGCGCTGGCTGACACGGCGGGCGGCATGGAAATCGATGCCGCCTGTCAGCAGGATGGTGCGGGCCTTGAACAGCGCTTCCTCAAGGAAGGCGTTCGGCTCGGACTGGGGCTTTTCTTCTGTCTCGTCATCGAGGCGGTGCAAAAGGTTCATGAGGACTCCGAAAGGCGGGAAATCTGGTTGAGCCTATAGGTGAGGTGCCACGCGCGCCGGGTCAAGGCTGGACCTGCCTGTCCGCGCGAAAACCTGTGACAGCGACCGGCGAGATCAGGCTGCCTGACGGAGCGTCTTGTCAGGGTGTCGGCACATCAAGAGAGGCGTTCCAAATCACTTCGAACCGCCGCGCGAATCCTTCGACCTGATCAACAATATGATTAACCTGCTCGCTGGGCGTGCACTCGTCTCCGCACGACCCTGGAGAAAAAGCAACAACATGAAATCCTATCCGATAGCCATTCGAATGGGCGGACCAAATGATATCGCACAGATGACGTGTACAATTGAACCAGAGGCGACTCTCCATCACCATGGCATCTCTGGACAAGGCAATGAAGCTTGGAATGCGTGACTCGGCATCCAAGGGTGGAACGTCGCCAACAAACAATTCGTATCGGTCAGATACTTGAAAAAAAGCTTCGGATAGTTTGTCAGCGGGCGTCACACGACGCAGGGTATCGTAGCCGAAGTAAATCGATCCCTTGGGTTCGGACCAGATAATCACTTGAGAGCCTAGGCGCGTCTCACCCTCCGCGGCACCGAAATGCCGAGCCAATCCATCGCAACACAGGCTCATGACAATGTACTGCGCTTCCGGCGCCATAAACCGTGCGTGCGCATAGGAAGCGATGGCTTCGGGATTGGTAATATTGCCCCTACGATACTCATACTTGGTATCGGGCATTTGCGAGATGCTCACTCGCGTCGCTTTGCCAAGATCATCCCGGCCATAGAACCAGCTCCAATGAGGGATGGAATGCCATTCCTCTGCCATCTCGAAGGAAATATGCTGAGCTGGGAATTGGGAGCAGTCATTCTCGTCACAATAGCCAGGCGGCGCAGGCGCCTCAGGAATGTCCAGCATTGCGGGCTTGTCCCGAACGAATGCCAGAAACACGAATAACCCAATGGTCGCGGCAACTACGAGGTAGCCGAAGCTTTTCAGCATACGCCTCTCCAATCCCGCCCAACACGGTCAGACTAACAGACCACTCCTTTTGCGCGCACAACACATAACTTATAGTTGATAAGAACCATCAAGATATCGCATTGATTACGCCGCCTCGCCGACGATGCGGGAGACATCCTCGGCATAACGCTGGGCCTTTTTCTCGCCGACGCCGCTGATCAGGTGTAGACACCAGCCCTAGCTATCGTGAACAGCAATAACTTATGAACCGACCGTCTCGGTCGAATACGCGTCCAATTCCTGACACAATGAACCAAGGTCCTGCGCCATCTACGCGAGGCGCAAAAATAACATTATTCTCGTCCACAAGCACTTCCGGAACCCAATCCTTGGCAGGAAAAACCCCGTTTGTTCTGGGGACAGTATAGTCAGGATACAGAACTTTTGTTCTGCCGTCAGAATATTCTGTCAGCGCAGCAACCCCAGGACTTGTGCGCCCACATATGCCGAAACCACTCCAACGCTCGTTGAAGAGAATTTGGTGATACCAGGAGACTATTTCACCTGACGCAGGATCTATCTCCGAAGGCTGGAACGGCACGACAGGAAAATAGTCATGATATCCTTGTTTCTTACCACTCTCTCCACTGAGGAAGGCTCCCCCCCCTGTCGATCTTCTGACGCCCGTCTCGCTGACGATCTGACCATGCGTATAGTAGTGCGTCCCATTGAAACTGAGCGTCCTAAGTATCGCCCTGATCTGTTCCCTTCGTTCGTCTTCCAGTTGCTCCAACGGCACCCAGGGCGCACTACTCTGCGGCAAGAGCGGCAGAATCTCGGATTTCGCATCATCCGGCAGATAAAGAACCGTCGCGGCGTTGCACTTGCCGGTGTCCACAGGTCGTCCATGATTTATGGCGCGAAGCCGTTTGTGCAATTTCACAGACGAGGAAATGGTTCCGGGGATCTGGTGGCCCCACGGTCCCGGCAGGGCGCCAACCTGTTCGAACTCGGCAGCGGCTTTCTTGCGCCAAGCCCGCCATTCCTCGAGGCTGGATCTGGCGATGCCGCTGTCCAGAACCTCGATCTTTGCATACGGGCTGTCATAGGCCTTGTCGGACAGGTAGCCGATGGCAAAGCCAATATCGTCCGCGTTCGGATACCACATCAACAGGGGCAGGAAGTCATCCGGCACCCGTTCCGTCACGATTTCCGGCTTGCCTTTCGGCGTGATGCGTTTCGGCTCCCTCATGGAGGCATCGCAGACTTCGGGCGTGCGGGCCCCGATCAGTTCCCCCGATTGCGTCGGCACAAGCATGATCTGGGGCGCCATGCCGAATGTCACCGAAGGCGTCGTATAGGTCCAGTTTGTCACCTTGCCGCCGCAGGACACGACATAATCGAGCTTCACCAGCTCGCCCGTCTCTTTCACGCGAATGTCGGCATGCACCCGGAAAAACCCCTTCGGCAAATCCTTTACGCTCTCGACATAGGGAGACCCGGCCCTGTCACAGGCCACGATGAGCAGGCTGGCAACCAGTCCCAAGGCACACTTGCGCACCGCCCCGCGCCACATCCGGCTGATCGTCATAATGCCCTCCTGTCACACCTCCGGCGACCTCCTTTTAGGGAATGCGACGTTAACTTCAGGTTGCAGAAAGGATTGAAATTGCGGGAGCGTTGAGCGCCGCTAGGCCGCCTCGGACACAATTCGCGAGACATCCTCGGCATAACGCTGGGCCTTTTTCTCGCCAACGCCGCTGATCAGGCGCAGCTCGTCGGCGTCGGCGGGGCGCTCGCGGGCGATTTCGGCGAGGGTCCGGTCATGGAAGATGACATAGGGCGGCACGCCGCGCGTCTTGGCGGTCTCGGTGCGCCAGCTGCGCAGCATGTCGAACAGGATCTGGTCGCGCTCCGACATGTCGGCCAGCGCCTGCGCGGCCACGCGGCTCTTGCCCTTGGCGCGCTTGCGGATGGCGGCGGGGTCCGCGCGCAGCATCAGCGTGCGGTCCCCCCGGAACAGGGCGCGGGCGGCCTCGGCATCCGGCACGACGACCGCCGGCCGGTTCATCTCGCCGCCCTCGGCCAGCATGCCATCATAGAGCAAGGCGTCGAACACGCGGCCCCAGCCCTGTTTCGGCATGTCCTTGCCGATGCCATAGGTCGACTGGGTGGAGAGTTCCTCGTCGAAACTGTCCTTGGCCTGTCCGAGCAAATGATTGATCAGGCGGCCGCGCCCGATCTTCTGGCCGCAGCGCAGCACGGCGGAGACCGCCATCTGCGCCCAGCGGGTGGCATCATAGGGCTCGCCGGTCTCGCCCCGGCAGGAATCACACGCACCGCAGGCCTCGACCCCCTCTTCCCCGAAATAGCGGCGCACGGCGGCGCGGCGGCATTCATCGCCATCGAAGAAGGCAAACAGCTGGCGGGTCTTGGTGATCTGCACGCGCTTGACCGCTTCGGGCGCGTCGCCCTCATAGGTCCAGCTGAGCGAGCGGCGCATGTCGGCGGGGCCGTAGAGCGCGACGCCTTCGGCGGGCTCTCCGTCGCGGCCTGCGCGGCCGACTTCCTGCCAGTAGGCTTCCATCGTCTTGGGCGGATCAGCATGGATGACGAAGCGGACGTCCGGCTTGTCGACCCCCATACCGAAGGCGACGGTGGCGCACATGACGAGGCCATCTTCCAGCAGGAAACGCCGCTGGCGCTCGGCCCGTACATCCGCATCGAGCCCCGCATGATAGGCGAGCGCCGTGATGCCCGCGCGCTCAATGGCTTCGGCGAGATCTTCGGTGGCGTTGCGGGTGGCGGCATAGACGATGCCGGACAGGCCCGGACGCGCCTTGACGAGGGAGACGACCCGCTGGGCGCGGTTGCCTTCCTTGGGCTCGGCGGCGAGGGCGAGATTGGGCCGGTCGAAGCTCGCCACATGGACGGCCGGTTGGGTGAGGTCGAGCTGGGCAAGGATGTCGTCGCGCGTACGGGTGTCGGCCGTGGCGGTCACTGCGAGGCGCGGCACACCGGGGAACAGATCCTTCAGACGCCCGAGCGCGCGATAGTCCGGGCGGAAATCATGGCCCCATTGGCTGACGCAGTGGGCCTCGTCCACGGCAATCAGCGAGACCTTCATCTGGGCAAGCCGCTGGGCCAGCCCCGTGCCCATGCCTTCGGGCGAGACATAGAGCAGATCCATCTCGCCGCGCGCGGCCGCCTCCAGCGCTTCGGCGCGGGCATTGAAATCCATCGAGGAATCCAGCCGCTCGGCGCGCACGCCGACCTGTTTGAGTGCATCGACCTGATCGGCCATCAGCGCGATCAGCGGCGAGACGACAATGCCGACGCCATCACGCAACAGCGCCGGGATCTGGTAGCAAAGCGACTTGCCGCCGCCGGTCGGCAGCACGGCGAGGCCATCCTTGCCCCCCAGCGTGTCGGCGATGACATCCTCCTGCAGCCCCCGGAAGGCGTCATAGCCATAGACGCGCTTCAGCAGCGCGCGGGCATCATCAAGAGTTGGCTGGGCAGGCATCAGCCTCTTGTGGCGACGCAAGTGAGTCGGGGCAAGAGCACAGGTGCCTTCACGCAGCCGCGCCGAACGCCTCGACAAGAAACGTATGGCGACGGGCGACGGCGCGGGCGTCACGGGCATAGCCGCCGCCGAGGACACCGCAGAGCGGGATGCCGGCTGAGCGGCAGGCCCGCGCCACAAAGGCGTCCCGCGCGCGCAGGCCGTCATCCGTCAGGGACAACAGGCCCAACCGGTCTTCTGCATGCGGATCGACCCCGGCATTGTAGAAGACGATATCCGGCGACGTACCAAGCGCGGCCTCGACCAAGTCTTCCAGCGCGGCCAGATAGTCCGCATCGCCCGTGCCCTTCGGCAGGCCGATGTCCAGATCAGAGGGCGGCTTCTCGCGCGGCCAGTTCTGTTCGCAATGCAGCGAGGCGGTAAAGACGCGCGGATCATAGCGGAAGATCAGCGCCGTGCCGTCGCCATGATGGACGTCGCAATCGATGACCGCCACACGGCGCACTTCCTTCGTTTCCAGCAAGAGCTTTCCGGCAACGCCGACATCGTTGAACACGCAGAAACCCGCGCCGCCGTCGGGCCCGGCATGATGGCTGCCGCCGGCAAGGTTCACAGCGGCCCCCTGCTCCAGAGCAAGGCGCGCGGCGAGACATGTGCCGCCGACCGATGCAGCCGAGCGCCGGGCAATGGCGGGCGTGATCTCGAACCCGACCTTGCGCGCGGCCTTCGCGTCCAGCGTCTGGGTCATGATGGCGCTGACATAGGCCTCGTCATGCGCGAGGTGCAGCCAGTCTTCCAGCGCGGCCTCCGGGGCTATGAAACGGTGGCCCGCGTCGCGGAGAAATTCGGCCACGAGCGCATATTTGCGCATCGGGAAGCGATGGTCATCGGCGACCGTTTTCGCGTCATAATCGACATGGTGGATAATGGGCAGTGTCATATCGGGTGGAACCTAGCGGGTTTTCCGCCCGTTTCCACTTATGCACGGTGCGCATAGGTGTGATGGCTGGCCGCAATCTACAGGCTGCGCCCGGACGCGTCATATTCGCTGCAACACGAGCGCGAAAGGATATCGCCATGATTGAACACAGACCCTTCAAACAGCTCGGCCGGTTCCAGAATGACTGGCTGAATGCCAATTACCATTTCTCTTTTTCCGGTTATCACGACCCGAAGCGCATGGGCGAAGGCGCCCTGCGTGTCTGGAATGATGACACGATCCAGCCGCATACCGGCTTCCCGCCGCACGGGCACAGCTCGATGGAAATCATCACCTATGTCCGCACCGGCGCGATCACGCACAAGGATTCCATGGGCAATACCGGCCGTACCGAGGCCGGGGACGTCCAGGTCATGAGCGCTGGCGACGGTGTGCAGCATTCCGAGTGGAACGCCGAAGACGAGGAAACCACCCTGTTCCAGATCTGGATCCTGCCGCGTCAAGCAGGTGGCAAGCCTGGTTGGGGCGCCCGGAAATTTCCCAAAGGGGAACGGTCCGGCAATTGGGCGGTGCTGGCCTCAGGTGACGGCGCAGACGACAGCCTCGTCATCAATCAGGACGCCAATGTGCTCGGCGCGACACTGAAGGAAGGCGAAACGCTGACCTATGAAGTGAAGGAAGGCCGTCATGGATATCTGGTGCTGGCCGACGGATCTGTCGAGTTGAACGGCCTTGTCATGACCGGACGCGACGGGGCCGCCATCACCGGGCCCGAGACCCTGACGGTGAAGGGCGTTGCCGACGCCGAGATCGTGTTCGTCGACACGGTTTGATCTCTGCCTCCGGCCACGTTACTTCGAAGACCGGGCCGCAGCGCAATGCGGCTCGGTCTTATGGGTTGTGGGAGGTCACACGATGCAAGTTATCCGCGGCAAGGCGTTTACCGCGCCCAAGGCCTGGGGTGCGATCGATGTCGCAAACATGGACGGGATCACCACACGCCTTCACTGGACCGACCAGCCCTATATCTGGCACGTCAATGAGGGCGAGGAGGTGTTCGCGGTCCTCGATGGGATCGTGGACATGCACTACCGCGAAGACGGTGCAGAGAAGATCGTGACGCTGGAAACAGGAGACATTTTCTTCGCCGGGATTGGATGCGAACATGTCGCTCACCCCCGGGGTGAAGCCCGCATCCTTGTGGTCGAGCAGGAAGGCAGTGTTTGAACCCCTGACAGGTGCACTCCACGCTCACAGGCCTGTGACTTCTACGGGCATGGGCCGCGTGGTAGGATGAATCTATAGCAGTTTTGGAGAGACTTCGATGAAACGACTAGTTCCCCTCGCCGCCCTAGCCTTGCTGGCCGCCCCGGCCGCGCTCGCAGGCGAAATCAATGTCACCTTCAGCCCGGAATTCACCGAGGAGCTGAACGATGAATATGGCATGCGCGAAGCGGATTACCTGATAGAAGAAGTGCAGGAAGACCTGACCCGCGAACTCGGCAAGGCCGGGCTCGACATAGCCCGCATTGATGTGACCATCCTTGACGCCAAGCCCAACAAGCCGACGTTCAAGCAATTGGGCGATACGCCGGGCCTTGATTATGGCGACTCCAAAAGCATTGGTGGCATGAAACTGTCAGCAACGGCCTTTGATGCCAGCGGCAAAGCGACAGGCGACCTGACCTATGACTGGTATGAGACTGATATTCGTTATGCCGGTATCTCGACCTGGCAGGACGCCAAGCGCGCCTCTGACCGGTTTGCCCGCAAATTCGTGAAAGAACTGACAGCCGCGACGCCGTCCGGCAGCTAGAGAACCAGCTCGCACCGCTCATTCAGGCTTGGCCGGGAAATGGCGACTTTCGTCAGGCCCGGCAGGCCTTCTTTCAGGTCGGCTGCTGCCCAGAGGCAGATCCGCTCCAGCGTCGGCACTTCAAGCCCTTCAATGTCATTCAGCAGCTTGTGATCCAGCTTCGCTGCCGTAGCCTGCAGGCAGGCGGTCAGATGAGAGAAATCCTCAACCCATTGCTCGCCTGGCTTGACCGTGCCCGCAACCGTCGCCTCCAGTACAAAGGAATGGCCGTGCACATTGCGGTAGGGATGCCCTTCAGGCTTGCCGCCCATATAATGGGCCGCCTCGAAATTCACAGATTTCGAGATCGCAAACACGCGGCCTTCCGGGCTGGTCGCCGCGGCTGAGGTGCTGGTCTGGTCAGTCTGTGTGGTCATCGGTTCGTTTCAATTCTCGTGCGGTTTTGCGCCAACAAGTGCTTGAGGCGCGGATTGGCGCCCAATTGCTGGAAAAAGCTCGAAAAGTCCAGTTGTTATGGCTGCTTCTTCTGCAAGTGAATTGGGTGTTCAGACACCGGCTTTCCAGCCTGCCCAGCCCTTTGCGCGCAGCTCACAAGCCGGGCATTCCCCACAGCCATAGCCCCACTCATGGCGCTGGCCGCGCTCGCCCAGATAGCACGTATGGGTATCTTCCGCGATCAGATCGACCAGCGCCTGGCCTCCCAAATCTTCTGCCAGCGCCCACGTCCCTGCCTTGTCTATGTACATTAGTGGCGTGTCGATCTGCATCGGAACATCGAGGCCCAGCCTCAGTGTTTCAGCCTGGGCGTCCATCGTCATTGCGCGGCAGTCGGGATAGCCCGAATAGTCCGTTTCGCACATCCCGCCGACCAGAACAGAAATGCCCCGGCGGCTGGCCAGAGCGCCCGCCAAGGTCAGGAACAGCAGATTACGGCCCGGCACGAATGTGGAAGGCAGGCCGGCCTCTGTCATCTCGATGCTGACATCGTGCGTCATCGCCGTTTCTCCGAGCGACTTCAGCACGGTGGCGTCGAGCATATGGTCCGGTCCAAGACGGCTGCCCCAGTCTGCATTTAGGTCAGCCAGACCCCGCCGTACCGTCTCCCGGCAATCGAGTTCGATCCGGTGGCGTTGGCCGTAGTCAAAACCGACCGTCTCTACGCGCCCGAATCGCTCAAGCGCCCATGCCAGGCAGGTCGTGGAATCCTGCCCTCCCGAGAAGAGGACCAGTGCGGCGGTAGAAGAATGTGACATGCTGCGCCTGTAACAGGCATGGGCAACGCGGCCAAGCAAGGGCGTTACATTTTTAACACCCGCATTTTAAAACCCGTCATTACCCCAGCGTCATGTTGACAGACCCGTCACGAATGCATTCAGATGACAATTGAAGCAGGCCCAAAAGAGGCCGGCTCGGCTAAAATTGCTCGAGGCAGCACTAAAGCGGCCCGAGGGGAGGAAACAAAACATGCGAAATATCAGACACTCGAAATCCGTCTGGCTGGCTGGGGCATCCGCTCTCGTGGTCGGTCTGGTGGGGCCGGTGGCCGCCGCTCAGGATGATTCCGACGAAAGCCCGCGCACCCTGTCAACGGTCACGGTGACGACACAGAAAACCGAGGAATCCATTCAGGATGTTCCGATCGCGGTTTCCGCGTTCGATGAAGATGCCCTCGACCGGCTCCAGCTTGCCGGTGGCCCTGACCTGGTGAAATCCATTCCGAACGTCAGCTTCACCAAAGGCAACTTCACATCATTCAACTTCAAGATCCGCGGTATTGGCGCCGACGTGGTTGCACAATCCGGTGATGCGGGTGTGGGTATCCACCAGAACGACATTCCGCTTACGGCCAACCGCCTCTTCGAAGCCGAGTTCTATGATGTTGAACGTGTCGAAGTCCTGCGTGGCCCACAAGGTACGCTTTATGGACGCAACGCGACTGGCGGTGTGTTCAACCTGATTACTGCCAAGCCGGTACTGGGCGAATTCCAGGCAGATGCCGAGCTGACCTATGGCAATTACAACACGTTCAAAGGCAAGGGCATGGTCAACCTGCCCCTTGGCGAAAACGCCGCCCTGCGTGTGGCTGGCTCCTATCTCGGCCGTGACGGCTATGTGGACAATCTGACAACCGGCAATGATGTCGATGATCGTGACCTCTATAGTGTGCGGGCGACCCTCGCATTCGAGCCCACAGACTGGGCCCGTGGTTGGATTTCGGTTGAGCATTTCGAAGAAGACGATTCCCGCCTCCGCTCCGGTAAGCAGCTGTGCGACAAGGACGAAGGCTTCGACAGCTTCATGGGCATTCCGGTCTCAGCTGTTGACCAGTTGGCGACATCGCTCGGCTGTGAAGATGCTCCGCTCGACCAGTCCCGTGACCGCGTGAATTCGCAGGCCACCCTCGCTGGCGGCCTCGGCATCTTTGCCGGCCTCCTGAACGGTGATGTGAACCTGGCCCCGGCCATTTCGGACCTGCGCAAGATTGAGTCGGCCTTCGACCCAATGTACCAGGCCGATCAGACGCTCTATTCATGGAAAGCTGAAGCCGATATCGGCGACAATCTGCTGCTGACCTATCTCGGCAGTTATAGTGAGAGCTCGGTCGTATCGCGTGAGGATTACAACAAGGCCTCTGCATCACTGACCTTCAACACAACGGCCGGCCCCTTCATCAACCCGGCCCTGGCACCACTCTATCCCCTCCTGTTCCCAGGCGGCGTCGTGACCGATCCGGAACTTGGCGCTGCCAATTCCTTCCGGACCTTCGACCTGTCTGGTGGCAATAGTGAGCAGACCACTCACGAACTTCGGCTCCAGTCCGACTATGATGGTCCGTTCAACTTCAACCTTGGTGCCATCAAGGTGGATTTCGAATCCATCGATCCGTACAATGCTGAAGACGGTTATTACGTTCTGTCGAACGCGCTGACGGCTCTGACGCAGATCAATAATGCGGCTGGTGGCGCCCTGTTCGGCGGCAATGTTCCGCTCGATAGCGGCTCTACGACCTCCGATGGTGCGTCCCTGTTCGACCTGTCCCTGAATGGTGACGGCGGGAACTATTTCCGCTCGCTGTCCCCCTACCAGCTGGAATCCTTCGCTGTCTTTGGTGAAGGTTACTATGACGTCTCTGACGATCTCCAGCTCACGCTGGGACTTCGCTATACGGATGACCAGAAGGAACAGGACATCGTCTCGACCTTCCTGTTCACTCCACAACCAGCAGGCGCAGACCCACTTGCGTCTCAAGGCAAGCTGAAAGCCGACTTCCAGGAAATCACTGGCCGTATCGGTTTTGACTACACAGCTGATCTCGACTTCACAGACGATACGCTGATCTACGGCTTCTATTCCAAGGGCTACAAGGGTGGCGGCATCAACCCGCCACAGCCAGCAGGTGCAAACCTGTTCCCGCAGACCTTCGATCCGGAATTCATCAACTCGTATGAAATCGGAACGAAGAACACGTTTGCAGGCGGCACCGCCCAGCTGAACCTGACCGGCTTCATGTATGACTATGAAGGCTACCAGATCACGCAGATCATCAACCGCTCTTCGGTGAACATCAACGTGGACGCAGAGCTTCAGGGTCTTGAGCTGGAAGCCCTGTGGACGCCGGCAGACAATTGGCTGCTGACGGCTAATCTCGGCCTTCTGAATGCCGAAGTCGTCGACACTTATGGCATCGACGTGCTCGACCGCACCAATGGACGGGCAGATCTCGTCGCGCTGAAGAATTCCAGCACCTATTCGAACTGTGTCGTGTCCGCTCAGGGCTATGCCACAGTGCTGGGAGCCATTCAGGGCGGCCTGCTTGCTCCGGGTTCCACGCTTGGCCTCTGTACCGGCGCATTCTCCGGGCAGGAAGCCGCCTTCGGTCTGGACGGCGTCACCGTGACCTACACGGACTCCAATGGCGACACGCAGACGGCCACGGCCCTGCAGCCCATCGAAGGGGATGCCAAGAATCTGGATGGCAACTCCATGCCGGGCGCCCCGGACATGACGCTGAACCTGGCGGCGGAATACACATTCCCAGCCATCAGCAATTCCAACTGGGACCTTACGATCCGCGGCGACTACTACATGCAGTCGGAAAGCGAGAGCCGTATCTGGAACACGCCGCGCGATGGACTGGAATCCTGGTCCAACGTCAACCTGTCGATCCTGCTCAATAATCCAGAGAGCGGATGGGGCGTGGAAGTCTTCGCCAAGAACTTGACCGACGAGGAAGTCATCACCGGCACGTACCTGACCGACGATTCCTCAGGCCTGTTCACCAACGCCTTCCTGACCGAGCCAGCTCTCTACGGCGTCACGGTCAAGAAGTCCTGGTAGGACCCGGACTCATTTGAATTCCAAGGGCGGCCTTTCGAGGTCGCCCTTTTTGTTTGGCCAATCGGCAGGCTCGTCCTATGGTCCCAGCAAACCTCCCTGCCTCAAACGGAGACGCCCTCATGCGCCCTATCATCCCCCTGCTTCCGCTCGCACTGATTGTTGCCGCTTGTGGCGGGCCAGCTGAAACCACGCCGGTCGCAACAAGCGACTTTGACGTGAAACTCACGCCCGTCGTGACCGAGGCCGAGTGGCCCTGGGGCCTCGCCTTCCTGCCGAATGGCGATTTGCTGTTCACAGAGAAAGAAGGCGGCCTGAAATTCGTGGCTGGTGGCGAGGGCACCCCCTCTTCCGTGACCGGCCTGCCGGAAGCGTTCATTGAAGGTCAGGCAGGATATCTTGGCCTGGTGCTGGATCCGGACTTCGAGACCAACCGCATGGTCTACATCTCCTATTCCAAGGGCGATGGTGCCGCGAACGCAGCAGCCGTCATCAAGGGCCGCCTCAGCGACGATGCCAGCGCGCTGGAAAATGTTGAGGAAATCTTCTGGGCCGATGCGCGCGATACCGCCTACCATTATGGCTCGCGCCTGCAATTTGCGAATGACGGCACCCTGTTCGTTTCCCTCGGCGAGGGCTTCAGCTTCATGAAGGATGCTCAGGATCCCACCAATACGCATGGTACCATCGTCCGCATCAACACAGACGGCTCTATTCCTGCAGACAATCCGTTTGCCGATGGTGAAGCCGGTGCGCCCGCAGTCTGGTCCTATGGTCACCGCAATGTGCAGGGGCTCTACTACGACACCGCCACGGACACGTTGTACGAGACAGAACACGGCCCCAAAGGCGGCGACGAACTCAACATCTCCACGCCCGGCGCGAATTATGGCTGGCCCAAGATCACCTATGGCGTGAATTATGATGGCACAATCATAACGAATGAGACCGAAGCCGAAGGCATGGTTCAACCGCTCACTTATTGGGTACCATCAATTGCTCCTTCAGGCCTCACCATGCTGACCAGCGATGTTTATCCGGGCTGGAAAGGCGACCTTTTCACGGGCGGCATGAACGGTCCGGCCGGACTGGAGCTGACGCGGATCGACATGGAAAATGGAGAAGTGGTCGGCAAGCAGTCACTGTTTGACGAAGAATATGCGATCCGTGACGTGGTTCAGGGCCCCGATGGTCACCTCTATGTCGCGACCAAGGATTTCGACGGCATATTCCGCGTGGATATCGCTGAAGCGGAAGCCGAATAGGCCCGATCAGATATCGCGGCGTGACCTGAGTGCGGCGGCGAGCGTACCATCATCGAGATGGTCCAGTTCGCCGCCCACAGGTACGCCATGCGCCAGACGCGTGACACTGACGCCCTTCCCTTCAAGCAACTCGGCCACGTAGTGCGCTGTGGTCTGGCCATCGACGGTGGCATTGAGCGCGAGGATCACTTCGCGTATGCCGCCCGCCTCCACGCGGGTCACCAATGACGGAATGTTGAGGTCATCTGGCGTAATACCGTCGATCGCCGACAGGACGCCGCCGAGCACATGGTAACGCCCCCGGAACGCGCCACCGCGCTCCAGCGCCCAGAGATCCGGCACGTCTTCCACCACGCACACCAGCGCATCATCGCGCCCACCTGCCTGGCACACTGCGCAAGGCTGCACCGTGTCGAAATTCCCGCAGACCTTGCACCGTTCGATCTTTTCGCCCGCCTCAGCCAGCGCGTCGGCCAGCGGTTTCAGCAAAGTGTCGCGACGCTTGAGCAGGAACAGAGCAACGCGCCGCGCAGACCGGGGCCCGAGGCCCGGCAGGCGCGAGATCAGTTCAATCAGGCGAAGGATTTCAGGACCGGCAGAATTCTGGGACATGGCGTTCAATGTCAGCTATTTGCGCCTGGTTGCAAGCCGGAACGTGCAAAAGCCATTTGCGCGCAAAACAAAACCCCGACCTTTCGGCCGGGGTTCGGGAAGCACTCTTAAAGCTTCAAAACTCTGGGCGTCAGGCCGCCGCTTCGACTTCCGCCGTCTTCGAGCTTGGACGCGGATCGCGCAGAACATAACCGCGCCCCCAGACCGTTTCGATATAGTGGTTGCCGTTGGTCGCATTCTGCAGCTTCTTGCGCAGCTTGCAGATGAAGACGTCGATGATCTTCAATTCTGGCTCGTCCATGCCGCCATAGAGGTGGTTCAGGAACATTTCCTTGGTCAGCGTCGTGCCTTTCCGGAGGGAAAGAAGCTCGAACATCTGGTATTCCTTGCCGGTCAGATGAACGCGCTCGTCGTCCACTTCCACGGTCTTCGCGTCGAGATTCACAACGATTTCGCCCGTGCGGATCACGCTCTCGGCATGGCCTTTGGAGCGACGCACAATGGCGGTGATGCGGGCGATCAGCTCGTCCTTGTTGAATGGCTTGGTGAGATAGTCGTCGGCGCCGTAGCCGAGCGTCTTCACCTTCGCTTCAATGTCGGGATTGCCGGAGAGGATCATCACAGGCGTGTTCACACGGCCCATGCGCAGCTGCTTGAGCACTTCGTACCCGGAAATATCAGGCAGTGAGAGGTCAAGCACGATCATGTCGTACTCATAGACCTTGCCGAGGTCCACGCCCTCTTCGCCGAGGTCGGTGGTGTAGATGTTGAAGCCTGCAGCCTTCAGCATCAACTCGATGGAACGAGCCACCGCACTATCATCTTCAATCAGCAGGACGCGCATCTCTCGTCTCCCGAATCATCATTACGACCAAGCTAGCCGCATTTCCTGTCAATGTGAATCCTACGGGCTGTTCCTTTAACGAAGGTTAACAAGCCGTACGATCCGCCCCCAAAACTTCTACTTTCTTCACACAGATTAATAGCCAATATCGACACCTTGACGGGCGCCTATGAGCATCTGGGAAATTGCAATTGCGTCCTGGATCGGCTGTGCCTGCTGGTCTGTGGAGATCAGCGTCTTCTGGCAGCGGATCGCATCGCGCACCTTCGGATCCCGCATCACGGTGCCCGCAAGATGTGGACGGAAGCCGAGGAAGGTCTGACAAGCGCGCGCAATCGCTTCATAGGTGCGCTGGCCTGCGGCCCGAGACTCGGCCTGATTGATACAGATGACCGGTTCGACGTTCGGCGCGTAACCGCGCAACACCTTGATGAACGCATAAGCGTCCGTCATCGAAGTCGGCTCGTCGGTAATGACCATGAGCGCCTTGTCGGCGGCGCGCGCCAAGCGCATGCAATTGGCTTCGATCCCGGCGCCAAGGTCCACGACCACCTGGTCGTATTGCAGCGCCAGCGCCGAAAGGCCTGCAGCAAGGCGGGCAACTTCCTCAGGCGGAAGCTCAGCCAGCGCGCCAGAGCCGGATCGGCCAGGCAGTACGTCAAAGCCGCCATCTGCTGCGCCGCCATCGACGGCCGTCACAGCGTCATCCAGTTCGACCCAGCCTGCGATGACCGCGGCGAGGTCGGTTTCCGGAGCGATGCCGAGTTGAACGTCGACATTGGCAAGGCCCAAATCGCCATCCACCAACAGTGTGCGCTTGCCGGCCTGGGCAAAAGCGGAGGCCAGGGTAATGGCCATGAAAGTCTTGCCGACACCACCTTTGCCACTCGCAACAGCGATGATCGAGGCTGGCGCGACGCGAGGGGTCGGCCGCTGAGCCGGACGTTCCTGCGATTTTCGAAGCATGAAGCTCATAGGACTACGCAGCTCCTTTCAGGGCGATCACATCGCCGGGGGCATCTTCCATCAACAAGGCAGCCAGCCGGGACGGCGCTGCCGGCACCAGCCCGCCGCCTATAAAGGGCGTAACGGCAAGGTGCGAGAAGGCGATTCCCGCAGAAGACAGAGCCGAAATGGCCCCTCCCCGCCTGCGGGCAATATCGAGTTTGGTCAGGATAGCGCGGCGTATGCCAGCGCGGGCAAAGATGCGGGCAGCATCTGCCTGATCTTCCGGGTGACCTTCGGCTGACATGACAAGTACGGGCTCGGCGCGCACGACCTGAATCAGGTCCTGCAGACTGTCCATGTCATCCTGGTCGAACGCATTGATCGATGGCAGGTCAATCACACAGCGATGCCCGGCGGCCCGTGCGGTGCGCAACGTGTCGAAAAGGGCATCTGGCGTCAAAGCGGTGCGAATCTGGCCACGCTCCTGTTCCAGATAGGCTGCGAGTTGAGCGCCGCCTGCAGTTCCATCAAGGTCTGCAGCGATTGGCAGGATGGCCGTACGGGCAACCGCCGCCCGGCGGGTCAGTTTCGCTGCAGTGGAGGTCCGGCCATGTCCTGGCGGCCCCACGAGGATGATGTCGCGTTCCATGCGGGCCGCAATCGGATCGCAGGTGACGATGCGCTCCAGACCGGCCGCGATCGAATCCTCTGGCGAGTCGCCCGGAACCGCATTCTGATCAGCGCCCTCATGAGCCACCCGATCCGCAAAGCGCTTGGGGGCGCCATGCCATAGAAGAGCGTCGCGAACGCGACTGTAGAGAGGGTTTTCAGAGCCACGACCATGTCCGGTGCCACGGGCTTCTCGCAGGAATAGCGGTTCGCTTGGAACAACGCCGCCTCCCAGCTTGTCCGTTGCAGCGCGAACTTCCACACCGCCGTCGATCTCCCGTTCAGACAGGATGACCGCGTCCGCTCCCATTTCGGCAAAAATCATCGCTTTGGCGGCCTCAAGGGTCTCCGCGGCGAACATCTTCATTCGCATGTTTGCATGTTCCCTTGTGTTGATCACCCCGCCGATCGCCACCCCAATAGGCCGACAGGACATGCTTTCGTTGGAAGCAGTTAACACCGGCAAAGGTTAACAACTTCCTTTCTTCCGTTAGGAATTGGGCGGCCTTGCAATGTTTTAATGATAATTGCCTAAGCGTCAGGCAGCCGCGCGATCGTCGACGATTTCCGACAGGGTCACGCCCAATTGGCCATCCGCTATAACCAGTTTGCCCCGCGCCATCAGGCGATCTGACAGATAGATGTCAACCGGCTCACCCGTATGGCGTTCCAGGGCAACGATGTCCCCTTCTGCCATGGCCATCAGTTCCTCGATGGGCATCCGCAGTTCACCCAGCACCACATCCACCCGGACAGGCACATCCATCAGGCTCTTTTTCAGCGCGGGATTGGCAGAATCAGTCATGAGGTACCTTCGGGTGTAACACGCGTGAGAGATTGCCGGGCGTCGAACAGATCACCCTGCCCGTCAAGAATGGTGCGGGCGGTGGCCCTTATTAACGCATGGGCCCGGTCACTGAAACCCTCCTCATAGGCGCAGGCCTCCAGATGACCTGTCAGCGCCACGAGATTGGCGAGGGCTTCGTTGAGTGCATTCGTTACGCCCTGCAAGCGCTCGCTGTCGGCGCGGGCCGCTTCGGCGCGCACACTGGCAGCGCCTTCCGCACGGGCTTCCGCCAGCATTTCCAGCAATTCCGGCGTGGTCAGCTTCACCGGTGGGTCGAGCTCGACCGGAGCCGCTTCGCCCGGACTGAAATCGCTGCGAAATTCAAATTGCGTAACAGATTTGACAGCGCGGTGGATCATTCGACGAGTTCATCCTCATCTTGCGGACGTCCTGCGCGAATGTCTCCGCGCTCGATCAGCGTGCGGGCCAGATCAACCAGTTCCATTCGTGCGGCTTCAATCTCGCTGCGGCGCACGGCGCCAAGCATGTCGATTTCCTCGCGCAGCAATTCTCCAGCGCGTTGCGTCATGTTTCGGAAGAAGGCCGCGCAGGTCTCTTCGCGTGCACCTTTCAGCGCAAAGGTGAGGCGTGTACGGTCTGCGGCAGACAGCAAGGTCTGCAGTCCCCCCGCATCCAGATTCGCCAGATCGTCGAAAGTGAACATCAATGAGCGGACGCGCTGTCCGGCGCCTGGCACAGCGGATTCCAGCGCAGACAAAAGGCTTTGTTCTGAACGGCTATCCATCCGGTCAAAGATACGAGCGACACCTTCATGACCACCGGTTCGGGAAGCTGGCGCGGCGCCGGCCATCCATGCCGACACGGCTGTTTCGAGCGCTGCGACCGCGCTTGGATGCGCTGGCCCCAGATGTAACAGGCGTTGCATCACATCGACGGCGACAGGTTTCTCGAGCGCCTTCAACATGCGCGCCGAGGCTTTGCCATCCAGGCGGGAAAGCATCAGGGCAAGTGCTTGCGGGTGCTGGCCCTCGGCCAATTTCAAAAGGTCCCGCGTTTCAAGTTCAGACACTTCAGCCCAGATTGGCGTATCGGCTTCGGCAGATGCGCCGCTGCGCGCATGCGCCTGTTTGTAGCTTTCCAGCGCATCAGTCTCATCACGCAAATCATCATCCAGCGCGTCCATTGCGGCAGAAAGTGCGCGGGCTTCCTGCGGGCTCAATTCGCTCCAGACTGGCGCGGCCTCAGGCCCCAGAGCGCGCATCAGACGCGCCGACCGAGCAAGCCCGGTCGTGCCGCGCGGCCGGGAAATCGCCAGCGCGCTCATGCGGCATCTCCTTCACCGCGCATCCAACTGCGCAGGATCGATGCGGTGCGCGCGGGATCCTTGCGCACAAGGGATGCGGCGTCCGGGTCCGGCTGGCGGACCGGGCGTGGTTTGGACACCGGAATGATGTCGGCAGATTCGATGCGGGTCGACTTTCGGTCAGCTGGCGCGCCGGTGCTCGTCGCCGCGGGAGCCGCATCAAGCGGGGCACGAAAACCAACCCATGCCAACAAACCGCAAAGCAATGCGTACAGGCCAAGCTCGGTCCAGCCAGTTGCATCCGGACGACCGGCAACACCGCGCGCGAAGTCAGCCTGTTCGATGATCAACTGATCGCCGGTTTCAGGCGACAGGAGAATGGCGGAACTTGCAAGACGTTGCAGGGTTGGTGCGGTCTCGCTCGCATCTGACGCCAGCAGGATGAGGACCGATCGGCCTGAGCGACCATCGCCGGACACGGAAAGGCGGATATTTCCCGTGCCAGCCACCGGCTCAAGAATACCCATCAGGGAAGTTTCAATGGCTGATCCAGGCACCCAGGATTCAACGGGCTGGGTGAACAGGTCGCTGGCACGCCAGCTGCCCAGCACGCCAGCAATGACAAGCGCAAACAGCGCGACTGCTCGTGTGGAGAGCATCGCGCTGCCTTGGAATTTTGCGAGCTTATGGTCCATTCGCCACTCCTGTTGCCGGGTAAACTTCCGGCATTCAGGACCAGTGATAGGCGCTGGCATTTAAATTTGTGTTTAACGGAGAGGAGTCCGTTAACCGTGACGCGTCCTAGCGGCGGTATTGCTGCAAACGTGTGGTCCGCAGTCCCTTGGTTCCGTGACGGGAATAAAGCTTCTCCCACGTCTCGAATTCTTCTTCGCTCAGGCTGTAGCGATCACAAGCAGCCTTGCGGGACAGGAGCCCCCCTGAGACTGCTGCAACGACTTCAGCTTTGCGACGCGTAACCCAACGCGAAATGTTAGGTGACGGAAGATCCGCCAGGGTCAGCATCTGGCCATCCGGGCCGGGGACGCTGATGTTACGTGCATTGTGCTGTTCCATGTCCACACCATTCTAGTTGCTATGACAGGACTGCCCGGCTTCTCCGGGCGCCATGGAAATCAACATACAGGGTGGGGTTTAAGCCGAGGCGTAAGCGACCCGGTCAGTTTTACTCCCCCGGTTAGAGGAATGTTTGGAAAGCTGTACCGGGCCGGGACAAATTGTGGGAATCGGCTGGATTCATTACAGAAAGTATAACTTTCGCCTGGATTACGGCAGCAATGCCAGCGCATCATTGTCGCGCGCCTGCGCTGCGTGACGTCGCAGCATGGTGAGGAACATCTCGTCTCCGCGATCCGTCTGCTTCACCAGCATCGCAGCCCCGAAAGCGACCGACATGCCGTAAAAGCTGAACCAGCGATAATGATCGTAGAGCGCCTCGAACGAATAGTCGGAAATACCCTGCTCGGTCAGCCGCGCATGATAGAAGCGCAGCAATGCCTGCTCGTGCTTTGGCCGATCTTCGCGCGTCAGGCCCGCTCCGATGAAGTATGCGACATCGCCAGCTGGCGCGCCCTTGCCAGCTGTTTGCCAGTCTACAACGGCCAGTGGCTTGGGTGCCGCGTCCGCGCCGAACAACATGTTGTCGAGCCGGAAATCATTGTGCGTAAGCGCGTGCGGGCCGTCATAACCCTCACTCCAGGCTGGCAACGCGGTCGCATAGGCATCGCCCACAAGGATGTCGTCAGCCTCCAGCCGTTCACCATACCGATCCTTGAATCCATGCCAGAGCCCACTCACTGCTTCCGGTGTCAGCGCGGGTGGCGGCGCAAGGTCACTGCCCTGCAACCAGGCGTGCGTATCAAGCGAAGGATCATTCCAGTACGCGGCATGCAACACAGCCGCTGCCGACAAGGCACGCTCGGCCTCGGCAACGCTACACCCCTGAAGTTGGTCGCCCTGCTCTGACGGCGCCATGTCTTCCATGATCAGCGCGAACCGGTTCGTGTCCGGGTCATAATCTGTGTAAAATGCCGCGGGTGTAATCACGCCGGCCACTTTCGGAAAAGTTCGATAGAATTTTACTTCCCGCTCATAATGGCCGAGCAGCTTGGCAGTCATCAGGCTTTCGGGGCTGTCAGACGGAAACTTGCCTACCAGTGTCGCCGGAGCATTCGGCCCCTTGCGCGCATAGTCGAAAACAAAGCGGACATTCTCGCCGATCTGTCCGGTGCCGATGGATTTTGCGGTGAGGCCAGCAACCTCGGCGTCAATACCGATCTCTCCAAATAGCGCATTGAACCAATCCGCTCCCAATGAGAGCGGGTCTGCGTCGAGGCCTGGTCGACTCATTCATGTTTCCTCCGGTTTCGTTTCCTCGTCGGCAGTGTTGTCCTGCCGTGTTTTCTTTTTTCCCCAGCCGGTGAAGCGCTGAAGCTGCTCCATCCGGTCTTCGGCGTCGCGCAGGCCCTTGTCGAGCGCGGCCATGGTCAGCGCGAAATCGCCGCTTGTTTCCTTGCGCCAGGCGCGTTCGGCTGTGTCGATCACATAACCAATCGCGACGGATTTGAGCCCCACCGGCGCGCCGGAGCGATTGTCGAGCCCGGCCGAGACAAGCGCCCAGTCGGCGCTGCGCTTTCGGGCGAGTGGAAGCGAGAGCAAGAGCGACGGCGTATGGTCGCGATACTTCATCAGCGAGAGGAGACCGGCACGGTGCGCTTCCATTGCCTCGAACCGCAGCATGATGACGTCGAACAGGCGTTCCCGCGGGCTTTCATCATGCGACACGCCCTCTTCCGACATGGCCTTGTCGAAATAGGGGTCGGCATGTGCGGCAAGATCATCCTTGCCGGCAAGGCCATGAAATTCGGAAAGACTGGTATCTGCGGCCTCCGCAATGGCCGACAGTGTCAGATCGGCCCAGGGCGTTTCGTCGGCAAGTTCCAGTGCGGCGAGCAGGCCCTTTTCCAATATGCCTGCCTGCGTCGTCATCGGTAACTGTCCTCTAATCCGGCTCTCTGGAAAGCTCCCGGTCGCGGGTCACAGCAGCGCGCAGGGCTTTCCTCAGCAATATAGGCATCCCACCGTCATCCATAAGGATGTCAAGAGCGGCCTGGGTGATGCCGCCGGGGGAAGTGACCATTTTTCTGAGCGCATTTGGAGTCTGGCCAGATTGTTCCATCAGGGCCGCCGCGCCGATGATCGTCTCGATGGCAAGGCGCGCCGCCATGTCCTTTGGCACGCCTTCGGCCTCTCCGGCTTCGGTCATCACCTCAGCAAGCAGGAAGACATAGGCCGGGCCGCATCCTGAAATGCCAGTCGCGGCAACCATCGTCTTCTCGTCCATTGGCCCTTCGACAAGCCCGAGCGGTGTGAGCAGCTTGCGGGCGGTTTCAATATCCACAGAGCCCAGCGACGAGGCCGCCGACAGCAGCGTGACGCCCTTGCCGACGGACCCCGGCGTGTTCGGCATGGCGCGGATCACATGCGGTGTGCCGAGGCGGTCTTCGAGCTGGCTCAGCTTGATCCCGCCCATGACAGAGATCACCAATGTTCTCTCATCGATGTATTGCTTGATGCTTTCAGCAGCGCGCGTGAATTGCTGGGGCTTGATACCCAGAACGACGATGCGCGCAGGCGACGGGTCCGGGTTGAGCGTGATGCGGCCGGCTTCAGCCCATTCTTGCACTTGCGGGGTCGGGCGCGGCGCGACGATGGAAATACTAGGCTTGGATCGCCCCGACAGCCAACCGGACGCCAGTGCGCCGCCCATGCGGCCTGCCCCGATCAGGACAATTGACTGTGCCGCCGCCACGCGCCGGGTCTCAGGCTTCGCCGTGGGTTTCGAACATGACCGCATCCATCGCTTCGCGTGGGCTCTTGCCAGCCCAGATCAGGAAGTTGAACGCAGGCACAAACCGGTCAACGGCGCTGACGGCCGCCGCGATGGTCGAACGGAGCTCGCCCAGCGAGGCTTCATCCCGATCCATCATGGAAAAGGTATATCGGAAAATGACCACACCTTCGTCTGCCCAGTAATCAAAGTGGCCGAGCCAGAGGCGCTCATTGGCCATGATGATCAGTTCGGACAGCTGACGGCGTTTGTCAGCAATCGGCTTGATGTCGAGGGTGACGGAAAAATGGATCGCGGCTGGCTCAGGGCGAAACGCAAACAGCGCGCCCATATCACCCCAACGGGTCTCAGCCACAGCCTGAATAGTGCCTTCTTCGTCGCGTTCGTGTTGCCACCCGGCGATTTCGAGGGCCTCTTCGACGCGATCGAGCGGATCGATCCCTTCGAATTCTTCGCGTGAAAGATCAAGGCTCATGAAAGTCTCCCCTTCTTTCTGAAGTCATGGACACAGGATTCGTGCCCAATGGCCATCCCCGTTGAAACGCGGCGCAGGGTCTGCGTCCACCCCGAACAACAGGTAGGCATATAAAGTCTGTGGGTTGCGCTATTTGGATTTTGCGGCCGTTTCGAGCTCTGCCACACGCGCTTCCAGCGCTTCGACACGCTCCAGCGCCGCCGTGGCGAGCGTCTTCAGTGCCTCGACTTCGTCGCGGCCCGCCAGGTCCATATCGGCGATCAGGCCCTTCACGCGGGCCTGGGCTGCGGTCTTCGCCTCTTCGCTTGCGGCCCGTGCAGCACCCATTGCGCCGGTCATCAGACCTGCAATGTCATCTAGCAGTGGATTTGTTGTGGCCATGCGGCTACTCCTTCGCGGCATCGGGCGGACAAGTTCTCGGTCCCCTAACAGATAGGTCCTTATCCATACAGGGAAAAGACGCTGCATGCTGGATATGATGAGCTTCGCTGCAACCCTCCTGCCCGCTGCGGCGCTGACCTTCCCGGATGTCAGTCCGGCGCTGGTCTCCATTGATCTCGGCTTTCTTGGCCTCGGCACCTTCCATTTGCGCTGGTACGCGCTCGGCTACATGGCCGGAATCGCGCTTGCCTGGTGGTATGCCAGCGCGATGATCCGGCGTCCGCGCCTGTTTGGCGGCACCAGCCCGCTGACCAAGGACCAGCTCGACGACATCATGTTCTGGATCATTGTCGGCATCATTCTCGGCGGACGGTTCGGCTATGTCCTGTTCTACATGGTGCCCTACCAGTTCGACGTGATCGCGGCGAACCCGCTGACCATTTTCAAGATCTGGGATGGGGGCATGGCATTTCATGGCGGCATTCTGGGCGTTACCATCGCGCTTATCCTGTTCGCGCGCCGTCGCAAAGTGTCTCTGCTCTCGATTGGCGATATTGCCGGCGTCGTCGCGCCTATTGGCATCGGCCTCGTCCGACTCGCCAATTTCGTGAACGCCGAACTCTATGGTCGCCACACGGATGCGCCCATCGGCATGGTGTTCCCGGAAGGTTATGTGCGCGGCTCGACGCCGCCGGCCTATAATTGGGATACAGGCGAATGGGCCTATACAGACTTCGAGACCGCACGCCATCCGAGCCAGCTGTATGAAAGCGTACTGGAGGGTTGGTTACCGCTGATTGTGGGATCGATCCTGATCTGGCGCTTTGGTGCGCTGAAGCGGCCCGGCCTTATCGCCGGCCTGTTCCTGCTGATCTATGCGACCGGCCGTACCATCGTGGAGAATTTCCGCCTGCCCGACAGTTTCGTCGAGGGCCTGCCGGACTGGATCACGATGGGCCAGCTGCTCTCCATCCCGATGTGGATCGGCGGCGCCTGGCTGGTCTGGAATGCGCTGAAGACAAAGCCTGTAGCTGCGGACTGATCTGCCCATGACCCTCAAGGATCGCATCATTCGCCTGATCGAGACCGGCGGCCCCATCCCGGTTTCGACCTATATGCAGCTTGCCCTGCATGACTCGGCCCAAGGCTATTATGCCACGCGCCCCGGCCTTGGCACGGATTTCATCACGGCGCCGGAAGTCAGCCAGGTCTTCGGCGAACTGATCGGCCTGTGGGTCGTGAATGAATGGCGGGCCATGGGCGCGCCGGACTCGTTTCATCTGGTCGAGATTGGTCCCGGTCGCGGCACGCTGATGGCGGATGCGCTGCGCCTCGCCTATGTCGCGGGCGGCCGCGAATTTGCCGATGCCGCCAAGCTCACCCTCGTCGAGCCGAGCCCGGAATTGCGCAAGGTGCAGGCAGAGCGTCTCAGCGATTATACGCCGTCCTTTGCCGATACACTCGGCAATGTGCCCGCCGGGCCAATGATCCTGGTCGCGAATGAATATCTCGACTGCCTGCCCGCCCGCCAGTTCCGCAAGGCGGATGGCCAGTGGCGCGAATGCGTGGTCGGGCTGGATGCGGACGGAGCGCTGGCCTTCGGTCTTGCCGCCGACGAGCAGCGCGCGCCCGATGGCACCGCCGAAACGTCAGAGGCGGTCGAGGTCCAGATCGGCTTCGACCTGTTGATTGCAGACCTCCTCACCCGCCCCGCGCCGATGCGCGCGCTGTTCATTGACTACGGCCCCGCCGATGCGACGCCGGGCGACAGCCTCCGCGCCTTCAGCCAGGGCGAGCAGGTCTCCCCCCTCGCCCGCCCCGGCGAAACCGATTTGACCGTGGACGTGGATTTCGGACGCCTGAAACGGCTTGCCGCGCGCATGGGACTGGATGTGGCCGGGCCGACACCGCAGGGCATGTTCCTGATGGGGCTTGGCGCGCAGGCACGGCTCAACCAGCTGGTCGAGGCCAATCCCGACCATGCCGACGCGATCTTCAACAATGCCCAGCGGCTGATCGACCCGAAAGACATGGGCAGCCGCTTCAAGGCGATCTGCCTGTCGAGCACGGGCCTGCCCGCGCCGGTTGGGTTCTAGGCGCCCCTACTCGGCTTCAGCGCCGATATGCTGGTCTATGAATGTCGCCATAGCGCGTAATGCGTCAATTCGCGTATCGCCATCCGACATCCAGTGATCCTCACCTTCCAGTTCGAGGAAGGTCACATCCTTGCCGGCTTTTTCGAGAGCCCGTTCCATGATCTCGCTCTGCTTGATCGGCACGACGGTGTCGTCATTGCCATGGATCAACAGTACGGGTGCCGTGAACTTGTCTGCGGCTCTGGCTGGCGAGATAGCATCCAGCTTCTCGCACTCTTCATCAAGATCGCCTATGTTTTCCTGCCAGTAGTCCAGCGCCCAATGCTTGCGCCCATTATCCCACTTCACATCCACGAGGAGGGGTCGAATGTCCGACACGGGTGCAATCGCCACGACGCATTTGTACACGTCGGGTGTGAACGCACCGCCCGCGAGCGCCGCATAGCCGCCATAGCTGGCCCCGACAATGCAGACACGTGTCGGGTCTGCCAGGCCCTGCTCCACCAGCGTCTGCACGCCATCAGTGATGTCATCCTGCATCTTGCCGCCCCACTCCCCCTTGCCGAGAATCCGGTGCTCAGTTCCGTAGCCTGACGACCCCCGGAAATTCGGCTGAAGCACGAGGTAGCCCCGATTGGCGAAATACTGCGCCATCCAATCGAACCCCACCGCGTCATACGATTCTGGTCCGCCATGTGGCATCACGACCAGAGGCAGCTTGCTGGCCGTTTCAATATCCACGCCTGCCGGCCAGGTCAGGATCGACGGAATGTTGAGCCCATCCCGGGCTTTATAATTGACAGAAACCATCTGGCCGACGGCGTCTGGGGGTATGTTGTCACGCTCATCCGCGACGAGCATCATTTGGCCGGTTTCCCGATCCTGCAGGACATAACTGCCGGGCGTGTCGCTGCCATAGATCAGGTAGAGTAGCTTCGACCAGTCATCGGTCCAGGATACGAGATTTACGGAGGCCGTGGAAAACTGGTTCACCATGCCCGAGACGGCCGCGTCCACATCCGGATCATAAAACTTGTACGAGGGCACTGCGCCGGAATATTCGACACCGAGAACGAACCGGTTCCCATCCTTGATGATCCGCTCGATCGTACCGCCCTTCCCGCCGAGCGATGCAGGCGTCAACTGCCCCGAGAAATCGAGCTCATAAACGTTTCCGGAATCATCGGCATCACTACCGTCGGAAAACAGCAAGACAGACCGGTCAGCCTTGATACCCGTGACACCGGGGGGCAGTTGCGATGTTTCGAGTTCATAGATGAGTTCACGCTTCCCGTTCACATAGGTATAAACCCTGTAGGTATCCGTGGTGTTATTATAGTCCTCCCGCGCAAGTACCGTCCCATCCTTGTCCACGAACCAATCAACCGTATTGTCGACACCGCTCTTGAACCGTCTTCCTTTGCCGGTCTTCAAATTGACACGCAGCAGGCTGTAATTCGGATGAGAATAGCGATCTCCGACATAAGCCGGCATGAAGATGTAGCCGGGGTCGGCATCGTCACCGACAATCCGCCCAAGATCGCCCTGGGCAGGATAGATGTTGTCCGTACCCCTCAACAGGAATGTCAGTTTCTTAGTCTTCAGACTGAAAGAGAAAGCGCCCGAATATTCAAACTCCCCCCGAAACCCGATCACGAACTTCGTTTCCGAAGCAAGGATGACGATGTTCTCCTCATCGGCGAACCAGATGTCTCGCGTGGCAACGTCGTCGATCTTCACGTGATAGGTCTTCTGTCGCGTCGCAAAGTCAAACGTGACCAGATAGTCCGCCCGTTCCCGGCGCTCGGCAAAGGCAACGATCGATCCATCCGGAGACAGGGCCATGTACCGGATTGAGGGCAGGTCGCCATAGGCTTCCAGCGGCGGATGGGTGACCTCGGCGCTGGCCGTGTTGAAGCCAAAGCCGAGCCATGCCGCCAGAACGGCGAGGACCAATACTCTCATACAGGATCTCCCCAATAACTGCGTTCAGGCTATTTTGGATGGAAAGGCGAGGCAACACCGAAACCGCCCGATTCCGACCAACTCCCCCCTTCCGCTGCGCAAGCCGGGCTTGGCTTTGGCGGCGCGGTCCCCATGTCTCAGGGATGCAATGCAAGGGGCCTTGATGTGGCTGAACTTTCGATCCTGGAACTCGGACGCGTGCGCGAGGGCTTTACCCGCGCCGACGCGCTGAACGATGCCCGACGCCTCGGCCAGCACGCCGAGGCCCTTGGCTATAAGCGGCTCTGGGTCGCCGAGCACCACAATATGAAAGCCGTCACGACGGCGGCCACCTCGCTCGTCGTTTCGCACATTGCGGCTGGCACGAAGACCCTCCGCGTGGGCGCTGGCGGCATCATGTTGCCCAATCACGCGCCCTATATCATCGCCGAACAGTTCGGCACGCTGGAGGCGCTCTATCCGGGCCGCATCGACCTCGGCCTTGGCCGCGCCCCCGGCACGGACCAGATGACCCTCCGCGCCCTGCGGCGTGACCCGACCAGCGCCGACCGTTTCCCACAGGATGTTCTGGAACTGCAGGCCTTTCTCGGCCCGGTCGAGCCCGGCCAGAAGATCGAGGCTGTGCCCGGCTCCAATTCGAATGTCCCGCTCTGGATCCTCGGCTCCAGCCTGTTCGGCGCGCAGGTCGCGGCCGCCTATGGCCTGCCCTATGGCTTTGCCTCCCATTTCGCCCCGCAGGCGCTGGATGATGCGCTGGCTACCTATCGCGCCAACTTCCAGCCATCAGATCAGCAGAAGACCCCCTATGCCCTGATCGGCGTGAACATCATCGCTGCCGAGACGAATGAGGAAGCGGAATATCTCGCCACCTCCCAGCAGATGTCGTTCGCAAATCTCGTGCGCGGCGACCGCAAGCTGACCCAGCCGCCGATTGACGACATCGACACCTATTGGACCCCGGAAGAGAAAATGCGCGCGTCACACATGCTGAATTTCAGCATCATCGGGGACGCGGATACGGTGAAACGCGGCGTCGAGGCCCTGCTCGCCCGCACACAGGCCGACGAGCTGATGATCGTCTCCGACATGTATGATGTCGACAAGCGCCTACGCTCGTTCGAAATCATCGCGAACGTCCTGAAAGACTGAATTGTCGTTTGATGACCGCCCCGGCTAGACGGGGCGCTTGATCTCGTTGTGGTCGTCCAGCAGCACAACGGTCGGCGCATGCTGGCGGGCCTTGTCGGCATCGATCCCGGCAAAGGCCGCAATGATGACTTTGTCACCGGCCGCAAAGTGGCGGGCCGCCGCGCCGTTCACACCGATCGTCTTCGAACCGCGAGGAGCTTCCAAAGCATAGGTCTGAATGCGAGCGCCATTGGTGACGTTCCAGATATCCACGCGCTCATTCGGCAAGATGCCCGAAGCGTCGAGCAGGTCCTGGTCAATCGAGACCGAGCCTTCATAGTGAAGGTCGCACTGCGTGACGGTCGCAGAATGCAGTTTCGCTTTCAGCATATTGAGCAACAAGGATGGATCCTCCCGGATTATTAAGAGCGCACCATTATGCTCATAGTGAGCATATAGGAAGGCCTGCGGCCTTGCGCAAGGCGCTTATTGCATCGCAGCAAATGTGAGTAAAGACGATATTGGACGCTTGGGCCTCACCTTCACGCGAGGTCATGACATACCCTCGCTCCCATACCCCTATCTCGCGAATTCCGTATCAAAATGGGTCGCCTTGCAGGATTTCGTCTGTTAACAATCTGTAAGGCTGGGGAATAATACAGGGGAAGAACGACATGAAACAGGTGTCAGCAAGCGCCATCGCCATCGCAATGATCGTCGCCGGCTGCGCGTCCAGCCCGGAACCCGCACCCGCGTCTCCGCCGCCCGCAGACGGGCAGGCACCCAACGGACCCGTGCGCGGCATACCCAATCCCGGTGATGATGACTTTCTCGGCGCGCCAACCCCCACCGTGCGGCGCCATACCGGCCGCGCCAGCGGCGGCGCCGTGCCCGCCAAGGACTACCTCCCCTATATCGATGTCGCGATTGACGAGGCAGCCGTCTATTCCGAGTTCGGAGACATGCTGCAGGACCGTTACACGCGCATCCAGATCGTCACGCTGAAACCCGACGCTTATGACATGGAAGGCGTGACGTCCGGCGTGCGCAGTCAGGAAGTTGAGGCTCGCAATTATGACGAGGAGAGCCGGGGCTGGTTCTCTCGCATGATGTCTTCGCGCAGCATTACCCGCACCCTGATCGCCGAATTCGATGTGGCCAAGCCGGACATCACCGCAACCAACGCGCTCTTCTCCTCCACCTTCTCCTCGAATAACCGCGAGGGCGAATCCTGGACGACGAACGAAAGCATCTCGGTCTATGCCACGCCTTACTTCAAGGTCGGACCCAACACGACCATTGAGGCACGCTTTCGCCTGCAGTTGTCGGATGAAAAGGAATCTTCAGCCAGCGCCAATGTGATGGGGGCGCTGACCACCGCCGCCAATCTGATCGCACCGACTTCCACACTGGTCACCTATTTCAATGCGCCCCTGATGATGGAGGCTTCCAACTTCCTGAATAACTCCACCAGCACCCTGTTCGGTCAGTCGATCACGGAGCAATCGGTCAGCGCGTTTTCCGTGAAGGCATGGAGCGACAAGCCGATCCTCGTTGTCTCCGCACAATTGCCGGACACGAATGATATCAAGGACACGCGCGGCAAAGGCGCCATCGGTCAATGGGCCGTGTATCTGGACCAGCCGATCCCGTCCATTTTCACAGCAGGTGTTTCGGATACCGGATACCCGGACTTTACCGGCGTCACTTCAGGCGACATCCTGGCTTTTGATGTTGGTGAAGACCTGACCGTGTATGATTACATCTTCTCACGGCTCGACCTGTCAGATCGCATCTCCTACCTCAACAGCTCGGCTGACCCGGACGTTGCCGGCCTGATCTGCAACCGGATTGAGCGTGGCCTTTCCGAGATCGGATTCACATCCTATGACGCGGCCGCTGCGGTCTGGGCCGCATCCGTCTCCGATCAATTCAATGGCGCCGCCAAGTCTGCCTTCCAGGGCGAAAACACATGCGAGGCCATGATACGCTGGAAAGCACTGGGCGGCTGATCCGCTCACGCGACCATAACCCTCCCCTGTTAGCAGCACTTATGGCCCCATGCAGTTGCGGTCCTTTAGTGGCCCGGCCAGAAGGAGAGGATGACAAATGTCCTCATCGTCAATGGTCACCAGCCCTTTCCAACCTCTCCCGGTACACTGAACTCTGCCTTTGTCGAACGCGCTCGGCGTATATTCGAGGCGGCCGATTGGAACATTCGCACCACTCATGTTGCAGATGGATGGGACACGGAAGAAGAGGTCGCCAATCAACTCTGGGCCGGTCAGATACTTTTTCAGTTCCCCCTGAACTCCATGGGCTTGCCCTGGCCTCTGAAGCGTTATCTCGATGAGGTATACACCGCCGGTATGGATGGCCGCCTGTCAAAGGGAGACGGGCGCAGCCGCAAGGACCCGTCCCGCCAATATGGCAGCGGCGGTCACCTGACCGAAACGCAATACATGCTGTCGCTCACACTCAATGCGCCGCGAATGGCATTTGGCGATCCGAACCAGAATTTCTTTGAAGGTCGCTCCGTCGAAGACCTGCTCTGGCCGGTGCATTTGAATTTCCGATTTTTCGGTATGCAGGCCCTGCCGAGCTTTGCGGCATATGATGTTTCCAAGGCGCCGACAATCGCGGCAGACTTCGAACGCTTCGATGCGCATTTGCGAAGCGCGTTTGGCTTGCCCGCCCAGCAATCCTCAGCCTGATGTGAGGAAATAAGCAACCACGCGCCGGGTATGCGGGGCGTCGCGATGCTCGAACAAATATATGCCCTGCCATGTGCCAAGCGCCATGCGCCCGCCCGACACCGGAATAGAGAGCGAGGTCTGCGTGAGGACGGCCTTGATGTGGGCGGGCATGTCGTCCGGCCCCTCGGTGCGATGCACCAGATAGTCCATGGAAGGGTCATTGGCGGGCGGCACAAGGCGCCGGAAGAAGGCCTGCAAATCCCGCTGCACGTCCGGATCGGCATTCTCCTGCACCAGCAGCGAACAGGAGGTGTGCTGGCAGAACAGGGTCAGCAGGCCATCGCCCTCTCCGGCCACGAAGGCTGCCGCATCGCGGGTGAACTCATAAAGGCCGGAACCGCGCGTCGAAATCGTGAGTTGGGTCTGCATCGCTTCCGAATACCTGTCCATCTTGCGCCGGGCAATCGGCAGATGACTTTGCGGGGTGACGGCTCACGCTGCGCCCTGTATCCAAATATTTACCTGGATTAACCAATTGCACGGAGTGGGACATGCGCTGGAAAGGTGGACGCAGAGGCGGAAACGTCGAGGACAGGCGCGGCATGAGCGGCGGCAAGCTTGCGGGCGGCGGCATCGGCTTTGTCCTGATCGCGCTGGTCGTGTCCTATTTCCTGGGCATTGACCCCCAGCCCCTGCTTGAGGCCGGCAGCGGCATGTCATCCGGCCAGCACCAGCAATCCGGCGAAGTCGGCACCCCAGAGGATGAGGCCGGCCAGTTCGTCGATGTTGTCGGGACGAACGTCAACGATGTCTGGGCCGAGCTGCTCGACGGCTATAAGAAGCCGAATACCGTCATCTACACGCAAGGCACGGGCACGGGCTGCGGCTATGGCCAGGCCGCGATGGGGCCTTTTTATTGCCCGGCCGACCAGACCATCTATCTCGACCTCTCCTTCTGGCAGCAGATGGAAACCCAGCTGGGCGCGTCCGGCGCAGATTTCGCCCGCGCTTACGTCATCGCACACGAGTTCGGCCATCATGTGCAGACGCTGACCGGCGCCTCACAACAGGTCCGCAAGGCACAGCAACAGGCTCGTAATCAGGCCGAAGCCAACAAGTATTCGGTCGCGCTCGAACTGCAGGCCGATTGCTATGCCGGCGTATGGGCCGCCCGCGCTGCAGAGGCCTCCAATGGTCAGGTCGCACTCGAACGCGGTGACATGGCAGAGGGACTGAAGACCGCCAATGCCATCGGCGACGACATGCTGCAAAAGCGCTCGACCGGTCGCGTCTCGCCCGAAGGCTTCACGCATGGCTCGGCCGAACAACGCATGGAGTGGCTGACCCAGGGTTATGAGAGCGGCGACCCCCGCCAGTGTGATACGTTCAACTGAGCCCCTGCCCGAACGGGGGAAGCAACACCACTCAAAGAGGGAGAGCCGACATGACCGACGGCAAGCCAATGGGGTTCGACACCCTGCAGATTCATGCGGGCACAAACCCGGACCCCGCCACTGGCGCGCGTCAGGTGCCGATTTACCAGACAACGGCCTATGTCTTCCGCGACGCAGACCATGCCGCCGCGCTCTTCGGCCTGCAGGAAGTCGGCTATATCTATTCCCGCCTGACCAATCCCACCGTGGCCGCCCTTGGCGACCGGATCACCGCGCTGGAAGGCGGCGCGGGCACTGTCTGCTGTTCGTCCGGTCATGCGGCCCAGATCATGGCGCTGTTCCCGTTGATGGCCCCCGGCCGCAACATCGTCGCCTCCACGCGCCTCTATGGCGGCACGATCACCCAGTTCAGCCAGACCTTCAAACGCTTCGGCTGGTCGGCCACCTTCGTGGACTTTGACGATCTCGACGCCGTGAAGGCCGCGATTGACGACGACACGCGCGCCATCTTCTGCGAGACCATCGCCAATCCGGGCGGCTATATCACCGATCTGGACGCGATCGCCGAAATCGCCGACGGCGCAGGCATCCCCCTGATCGTCGACAATACGACGGCCACGCCCTATCTCTGCCGTCCGATCGAGCATGGCGCGACGCTGGTCGTTCACTCGCTAACGAAATACATGACCGGCAATGGCACGGTCACCGGCGGCGCAATTATCGATTCCGGCAAGTTCGACTGGTCGGCGTCTGACAAGTTCCCGTCCCTGTCGCAGCCGGAACCGGCCTATCACGGCCTGAATTTCCACGAGACATTCGGCCCCGCCGCGTTCACCTTCCACGGCATTGCCATCGGCCTGCGCGACCTCGGTATGACGCTCAACCCGCAGGCGGCGCATTATACGCTGATGGGCATCGAGACGCTCTCCATGCGGATGGAGAAACACATTGCAAACGCCAAGAAAATTGCCGCGTGGCTGGAAGGTCATGATGCGGTTGCTGGTGTCACCTATGCCGGGCTTGAGTCCTCCCCCTACAAGGATCGCATCCCGAAAATCTGCCCGAAAGGGGCTGGCGCCCTGTTCACGGTCCAGCTGAAAGGCGGCTATGAAGCCTGCACGCAATTCGTTGGCGGCCTGAACCTGTTCAGCCATGTCGCGAACCTCGGTGACGCGCGCAGCCTGGTCATCCACCCGGCCTCCACCACGCACCGCCAATTAACCGAAGAACAGCAGATCGCCGCTGGCGCCGCGCCCAACACGGTCCGCCTCTCCATCGGCATCGAAGACGCCGACGACCTGATCGCAGATCTGGATCAGGCGCTAAACGCGGCAGGCTAGTCACGCTTCGACAAATCCAAAAACAAAAACAAAAAAGGCGGCCTCGACGGGCCGCCTTTTTCAAACTTGGATCGGCGCTTGCGCCTTATGTATCCAGGAAGCTCCGCAGTTTGCGGCTGCGGCTCGGATGCTTCAGTTTGCGGAGCGCCTTGGCTTCGATCTGGCGGATTCGTTCGCGGGTCACCGAGAATTGCTGGCCGACTTCTTCCAGTGTGTGATCCGTGTTCATACCGATGCCGAAGCGCATGCGCAGCACGCGTTCCTCACGCGGCGTGAGCGAGGCGAGCACGCGCGTCGTCGTTTCGCGCAGGTTCGACTGGATCGCGGCGTCGACGGGCAGAAGCGCCATCTTGTCCTCGATGAAGTCGCCGAGGTTTGAATCCTCGTCGTCGCCAATCGGCGTTTCCAGCGAAATTGGCTCTTTCGCAATCTTCAGAACCTTGCGGATCTTTTCCAGCGGCAGACCCAGCTTTTCGGCCAGTTCTTCGGGGGTCGGCTCGCGGCCGATCTCGTGCAGCATCTGGCGCTGGGTACGGATGATCTTGTTGATCGTCTCGATCATGTGCACCGGAATACGGATCGTGCGGGCCTGGTCCGCGATGGACCGGGTAATCGCCTGACGGATCCACCAGGTTGCATAGGTCGAGAATTTGTAACCGCGACGGTATTCGAATTTATCGACCGCCTTCATCAGGCCGATATTGCCTTCCTGGATCAGATCCAGGAATTGCAGGCCACGGTTGGTGTATTTCTTCGCGATGGAGATCACGAGGCGCAGGTTGGCCTCGACCATTTCCTTCTTGGCGATGCGCGCTTCGCGTTCGCCCTTCTGCACCGTCTGCACGATGCGGCGGAAATCATCGATCGGAATACCGATTTCCTGCGCGATTTCAGAAATGTTGTCGCGGGACTCGGTGATCTCGGCTTCCTTGCCTTCGGCAAAGCGCTTCCACTTGGCCGACTGGCCTTTAACAGCCTCGATCCAGTCCGGCTCCAGCTCGCGGCCGAAATAGTTCTCGAGGAATTCCTTGCGCGGCACGCCATAGGCATCGCCCATGCGCATCAGCTTGCCTTCCATGCCCATCAGCTTCTTGTTGATAGCATAGAGCTGTTCGACCAGCGCTTCGATCCGGGCATTGTTGATGTGGATCGTCTTCAGGTTTTCGACGATCGAGTTTGACAGCGAGTCATACTCTTCCTGAGCCTTCGGCGTCAGGTCCTTGCCTTCGAGGCGACGGTTGACGAGCTTGTCCTGCAGCTTGCGGTATTTCGCAAAATCGTCGGCGATCTCGTCCAGCTTGGCCAGAACGCCATCGCGCAGTTCGGCTTCCATGGCGGACATGGACATTGCCGCAGCATCATCCTCGTCCTCGTCGTCATCATCGTCTGAGGATTCTTCGCCTTCGGCTTTCGCCTCGTCCGCTTCGTCTTCTTCTTCCTTGGGCTTTGGCTCAGGCGGCGGGTTTTCCGCGCCATAGGTGGCCTCAAGGTCGATCAGGTCACGCAGCAGGATGCGCTCGTTCACAAGCTCGTCGCGCCAGACCATCATGGCTTCGAAGGTCAGCGGGCTTTCGCACAGGCCGCGGATCATCGCATCACGTCCAGCCTCGATGCGCTTGGCAATCGCGATCTCACCTTCACGCGACAGCAGCTCAACAGCGCCCATTTCGCGCAGGTACATGCGGACCGGATCATCGGTGCGGTCAGAACCGCGCGCATTGCCCTTCTTGGCAACGACTTTCTTGTCTTCAATCTTGGTGAGCGCCTTGCCTTCGGCTTCGGCTTCTTCTTCGCTCTCGACCACTGCAATGCCCTGCTCGGAGATCTGGGACATCACGTCCTCGATCTGGTCGGAGGTCATTTCGTCATTGGGAAGCAGAGCGTTGATTTCGTCATGCGTGATGAAGCCGCGCTTCTGAGCGCGCTTCAGGACTTTCTTGACGTCGGTCGCATTGAAATCGACCAGGCCGTTTTCATTGTCCTTGTCGTCATCACGGTCGCCATCGCCGGAGACGTTCTTTTTCTTGGTGGCTGTTGCCATTCAAATCTCTCCTGTGAGGACCCCGACTGCGCTTGCCGAGAACTCTCCCAAAATAATACCTGCCTGTTAGCTTTCGCTGACTGTTCCTGCTGCCTCGTACATGCGGTCCCGCAGGACCGTTCGGTTCTCAACGAGCTGAAGACGCCTGTGCCATATACATGACGGCAGGGTCGATCCCTTGCACGCAGCATCCATGCCACGGTCAAGAGCAGGCTCGTGTGAACGTCCGTCTTCCAGAAATTGCTCGATGGCCGTTGGCCAGTCCTTTGCCTCGGGTTCAAAAACCGCGTTCAGAGGCAGATGAGGATAGTGTTTGAGCAGTTTGTCAGCGCGCATGTTCCCTGCTTACAGTAAATGGGCATGGATTGCGTTGCGGTCAATAGGTTTTCCTGCGTTTGAAGCCGCGATGCCTAATTGCTGGAGCCATCTGGCTTGAACCAGGGGTTCTTCTCTTCGAACTGTTTCCAGAAATCGCCGATATTCGCCTTGCCCATCGCCTTTTCCTGCTGATCGACCAGAACACGCTCCTCATAGGCCTTGCGCTTCTCGGCCACCAGTCGACGTTTCAATTTGAGACGCCGCACTTCGTCATCCGCAGATGGGGCGGTATCGACCGGGATGAACACCTCGATCGCAGCTTTCCAGGACCGGTAGGCCGGATCGTCAACATTGATCCGCGACACCTGCGTCATGTCGATCTGGGAGACTTCCCGCTCATGCCCCTCCCGCGCCAGCAATTCCAATACGGCGTCGAAAGTCAGCTCCCTGTTTTCGATCAGGAAATCAACGAGCAGGTCGCGCAACCGGTTGGACATTACATTGCGGAAATCCGCCGCGATCAGCGTCTCTTCCATCCCGGACAAGATTGCAGGACTGGCAATGGCCTGCATCAGCAACAGGACACCGGGACTCTGTTTGCCGCCGGTTTGCGGACCCGTTGATGGGCTGCCTCCATAGGGGGACGCGCCGCCCTGCCCCCGTCCTCCGGGCTTGCCCTTGGTAAAGGAACTCTGCCGTTTGGCCTGACGGATCTGCCAGAAATGATCCTTCATGCGCGCGCGCAAGTCACGCTCATAGGCCGCCTTGACGCCGGGATGCTTGATCTGGGCTGCAGCCTGCATCAGCCGCGCCTCCAATCCGGCCTGACGTTCCGGCGTATCCAGCGGTTCGGCATCGCGCTCGCGCAGCCAGAGCAGTTCAGACAGGGCGATTCGCACGTCCAGTGCTTCGCCCATCGCCATCGGTCCACGCTCGCGGATCAGGTCATCCGGATCCATGCCGTCTGGCAACAGCACGAAGAACAAGGACCGGCCTGGCTCCACATGCGGCAGCGCGCGGTCAACGGCGCGATAGGCGGCGCCAAGACCAGCCCGGTCACCATCGAAACACAATACCGGCTCCGGACCAGCGCGCCAGAGCAGGCTGATCTGCTCCTCGGTCAGCGCCGTGCCAAGAGGGGCAACCGCCTGTCCGAAACCGGCTTCGGTCAGTGCGATGGCGTCCATATAGCCTTCGCAGACAATCAGGCCGCCGCCTTCGCCATGCCCCAGTGCTTCACGGGCCGCCTTGTAGCGGTAGAGCACGCGAGATTTGTGAAATAGCGGCGTGTCGCCGGAATTGAGGTATTTCGGCTTCGCGTCCGGCGTCAGCCCGCGACCGCCAAAGGCGATGATTCCGCCCCGGCTGTCAGGAATCGGAAACATGAGTCGGCCCCGGAACGCATCATAGGGCTCCCCGCCCTTGTCGCTTTCCTTGGTCAGGCCAGCTTCCAGAATCTCGGCGGCGGTGAACCCTTCGGCCTTCAAGTGCGCGCTCGTCTTGCGCCAATCGTCCGGCGCAAAGCCCAGCCTGTGGCGCTTCCAGGCCGCGGGCTTCAATCCCCTGCCCTCAAGGTATTCGCGCGCCGCGGCGCCTTCGGAAGATTGCAGTCGTTCTTCGAAATACGACGCGGCTGCCTCGCAGACTTCCTGCAACCGTTTGCGATGGTCATAGGCTTCGGCGGCACGCGGATCGGACTTCGGCAATTCCATGCCGGCCTCTTCGGCCAGCTTCTCAACCGCTTCCATGAAGGAGAGCCGCTCGGTCTCCATTACGAAACTGATGACATCACCACCCATGCCGGACGAAAAGCATTTGAAGATGCGCTTCTGGTCGTTGACGTAGAAGCTTGGTGTCTTCTCGGCCGTGAACGGCGATAGCCCAACCCATTCCTTGCCCTTCTTGGTCAGCTTCACCTTGCGGCCGATCACATCCGAAGGCCGGATACGGGCCTTCAGTTCATCGACGAAGCCATCAGGAATGCGGACAGGGGAACTCATAGCGGCGCAGTGTAGCCTCAATGGGGAATTGGGGGAACGCTCCCCTGCCTGCTGAGGAACCGGAATTGCACAAAAAAGGCCCCGCGCGAGCGGGGCCTGATCTTGATGCCAAAGGAAATGGCTTAGTCGATGTCAGCCGTGAAACCCAAAGCACTGTTGAATTCCTGTTCGCTCAGGTCGATGACGATCTCGCCATCGCTGTCGCCTTGGACAACCATGATTTTCGATGGATCGATCAGGAAGCGTTTGTCCGTCACAGCTTCGACGATGCCATCAGACACAACAGCATACTTGGCCTGGCCGTCTGTCTTCATGATCAGGTCTGTGACGCGCACATCCTTGTCATTGAAAGCCAGATTGATGTTCGTGCCAGTCAGCTCTGACGCAAGACGATAGTCGTTCATGCCATTCTGCTCGAACTCCTGGAGGTCATCCAGCATTTCCTCGGTCAGATCCATACGCGCAGCAGGTTCACCTTCCTCGTCGAACCAGATTGAGGCTTGCTCGAATGACACGGCGTGCAGATCACCGGCAAAACCATCACGAATGATCAGCATTGGTTCCATCGTACCCGACGCCAGCATGACGTCTTCAACTTCGCCAACTTCCTCGCCATTGGAGTCCATGACTTCTTCGCCGATCAGCTCAGATGTGAGGAATTCGCCAGATGTCAGTACATAGTCGTCGCGGTCAGCCTCGGCCATATTGGTCTCGGTCGTCGCATCGCCGTAAACATCATTTTCGGTGTCGAACTCGCCATCATAGGTCGCGGTCTCGGTCATCGCCGTTGTATCGGTCTCAGCGGTCTGTGTGTGGGTATCAGCGCCCGAACAGGCCACAACACCCATCATCAGGGCAGCCGCACTCGTAGTCAGAAAAAGCCGTTTCATTTCAAAGTCCTTTCGTTGTGATCAATGCACAACCAACGGACCTCTAGCGGCCTTTGTTCCAACCTTTCGCAGAATTAACCAGCTGGGCCATCGGCTATTTTGCCGACGCCTTGTTCGATGTCAGCGCCTTGCGCATGACCTTGCCGGCGGTGCCGGATTCGATCTTTCCGGGATAGCGCTGTTTCAGGGCCGACATGCACCGACCGATATCCTTCAGTTTGCTGGCGCCGAGGTCTTCAACCACTTCTTCAACAGCCTCTTCAAGCGCCTTCGTACAGAGCGGCTCAGGCAGGAATTTGCGGATAATCTCGATTTCTTCGCGCTCACGAATGGCATCTTCGATACGGCCGGCATCATCATGCTCGTCGGCTGCTGTTTCGCGCTGGGCGATCATGATTTCGAGCACGTTACGCACGTCGGCATCCGGACAGCCTTCGCTGTCGCCACGCCCACGGGCGCACACATCACGGTCACGAATGGCCGCATCAATCAGGCGCAGCGTCGACAGGCGGGTGGTACAGCCACCGTCCTTTTCGCGCTCGGCATGCAATGCCTGCGCAACGCGCGCTTTAAGCGTCATCATGTCAGATTTATCTTCGTGGCCCATTCAAAATACGCCTTTCACACCAGCAACGTTCGTCTATGCTTGACGTTGCAGGGACTCAGTCCCATTACCCGGAAAAATGTCGGCGGAGAGAGTTAACCGTCTGACAACGATCCCGGAAGGCCAGCCAAATATGTCCGAACAAAGCAAAAAGCAAGCCAGCTCAACCGCCACGGGAGCTATCGCCTTGTCTGACGGCACTATTTTCTTGGGAAAAGGTGCAGGTGCCGAGGGCGTACACGTCGGTGAGCTCTGTTTCAACACAGCCATCACAGGCTATCAGGAGATCCTGACAGACCCCTCCTACTCATCGCAGATCGTGCTCTTCACCTTCCCGCATGTGGGCAATGTCGGCGCAAATGCTGATGATCACGAGGAATCCTCGCTTCCCGGCGCGAATGGGGCCTGCGGCACGATTTTCCGCGAGCCGATCACAGCGGCGTCCAACTGGCGGTCTGGCGAGGAATTCGGCGACTGGCTGACCCGCCGCAATATTGTTGCCCTGTCAGGCGTCGACACCCGCGCCATCACGCGCATCGTGCGCGAGCAAGGCATGCAGAAAGCTGCAATTTGCCACAAGCAGGACGGTAATATCGACCTTGATGCGCTCATTGAGGCTGCCCGCGCCTGGAACGGCCTGGAAACTGCTGACCTTGCCGCAGATGTAGATACAGATGCGCCCTTCGAGAATGCTCAGCGCCTGTGGCAGGTTTCCGGCGGCTATAGCGACATGGCCGACGCCAAACACCATGTCGTCGTTGTTGATTTCGGCGTAAAGAAGAACATCCTGCGCAATCTGGCCCAGACTGGCATCCGCACCAGTGTCGTGAATGGCGATGCCACCGCGGACGAGATTTTCGCCCTTAATCCCGATGGTGTGGTCTTTTCCAACGGTCCCGGCGACCCCGCCGCGACGATTGCCCGTTCCGGCGACATGATCCGCGCAGTCATCAACAAGGGCCTGCCAATTCTCGGCATTTGCCTTGGCCACCAACTGCTCGCCCTCGCACTTGGCGCCAAGACCATGAAGATGGCTCAGGGTCACCATGGCGCAAACCACCCGGTAAAAGACCTGGTCACCGGCAAGGTCGAGATTGTGTCGATGAATCATGGCTTCACAGTAGACCCGTCCACGCTGCCTGAGGGGGTCGAGGAGAGCCATCGCTCACTCTTTGATGGCACCAATTCTGGCCTCGCCGTGAAAAACCGCCCGATCATTTCCGTACAGCATCATCCGGAAGCCAGTCCCGGCCCCCAGGACAGCTTCTACCTGTTCCAGCGCTTTGCGGACCTGATGGCCGCGCACAAGTCCTGATACCGGCCACCGCGCCCGACATTCCGGCCCAGCATGGACGCTCCCCTTCCCCTACCGGGTGACAACCGTCTCGGCTGCGTCGCCGCAGACCTCGCAAGCCAGGGCTGGTCATGGCAGCCGGGCTTGCTGCCAGATACCTTGCTGGCCGCCATGCGCGCAGAGATTCAGAGACTGGACGCAGACGCCACACTGGCCCCGGCCGGAATCGGGCGCGATGATGACTTTCAGGTCGACCGCTCCATCCGCAAGACACGCATCACATGGCTTGATGGCTCCAGCGCCGCCCAATTGACCTTTGCCGAATGGGCTGAACACTGGCGGGAGTTTCTCAACCGCACCCTTCTGCTTGGCCTGTTCGAGTTCGAAGCCTGCTACGCCGTCTATCCGGAAGGGGGCTTCTATGATCGCCATCTCGATAGTTTCGAAGGCGCGAAAAATCGGATCGTGTCGATCGTGGTCTACCTGAACGAGGCTTGGAGCGTAGACGATGGTGGCGCGCTGCTGGTCTGGCCTGAAGGCGCGACCAATGAAGCCTCTCCCGTTGCCTGCATTGTCCCGGAAGGCGGCGGCGTGGTGTTCATGTTGTCGGAGACAATCCCGCATGCCGTCGAGCCAACAGCGCGTCTGCGCTATGGCATTGCAGGGTGGTGGCGCGTAAATCCAGCGATAAATGGGCCCGCGATCCCGCTGGACTGAGCGACGGCCAACTGAATCAGGACAATTTCCGCAATAGGTGTTCAATCGTGTTGTAGATCGACTCGACTGTTACACCCGGCACTTGCCGGCTGAGCGCGACGCCCGCCCCATTCAACGCCCCCTGCAGGATGATTGCAGAAGATGCCGCATTTTCGGTCGCTATAGCCCCCTGTTGGACAAGGTATTGGACGCCAACCCGCACACTTTTCTGGCTGAGGTCAAAGTCAGCCTCATACCAGTCCCGTCCCAGTGCCGCACGACCATCGATCAGCACAATCCTCTGATAGTCGGGCCGCGCGGCCCACTCCAGATACCGGCGCGCGCCAGCGAGCATTGCCGAATATGGATCGCCCGGAGACCGGCCCTCCGCGGCGGCCGCCTGCGTGTCCTGGTTCATTTCCTGTTGCAAGGTTCGCCAGACCTCATAATAGAGCGCCTGCTTGTTCTCGAAATGATGGAACAGGGCACCCTTGGTGATCCCCGCATCTTCCACAATACTTGAGAGACTCGCTTCAAATCCTTCATCGGTAAAACGTTGCCGCGCCGCGCTCAGAATGGCTGAGCGTGTCTCACTGGCCTTTTTGGATCGACGGTTGGACATGTTTAGCTTTTCGGTTGTCGATCTAACATACCAGTGGTATGTAAAATTACCAATGTGGAGGCTCGAGAACGGTTCGTTCCCGATAAGGTACCACCAACTAGACACCAGGCTGGGTGGCATTCCGATACTGCATTGCCAAAGTGGGACGCGGGACGGTTACGGAAACGGGCAGACTGCCTGACGCCGTAACCGTCTTTCCACTTGTCGGCACAGGTCGTCACTTCCGGCAATTACCCCCCGCACAATCTGTAATAAACACTACAGGATCGAAAGGATTTTGCAAGTCGTTTGCAAGGACTGGCGTCCACCTGTCATGTAAAAGGCGACGGGCCTGCTTGGAGGCAGGCCCGTCTTAACTATCCATCAACTTGTGAGGTAGAACTACTCGTTCCGCTCAAAGCGAACAGAACTGGTTTCGATGGCACTATCCTTAACAAAGCCGGGCTGACCACTGCCCAAACTGAGGATGGCTTCCGTGCCCTGCGGCGTGACGAACTTCCCATCGGTCGCATAGTAGCCAATGCGCTCGGCCGATAGCGTAAGGCTGACAGTTTGGCTTTCTCCAGGGGCAAGTTCCACGACCTCGAACGCCACCAGCTCGACCTGGGGAATGGCGGCGTGCGCCCGGTCTTGATGCTGGATATAGGCCTGCACCACTTCCCGGCCGGGCATGTCGCCCGTATTTGTCACAGTCACGCTGACCGGCAGAGGCTCTGAGGCGTCATGCGTCTCCGGCACCGACAGGCCGCTATAGTCGAAGCTGGTATAAGAGAGGCCGTGGCCGAATGGATAGAGCGGCTCGCCCTCGTAATATTTATACGTCCGGTTCGCCATCGAATAGTCGCCAAAGTCCGGCAGATCATCGACTGACTTGTAGAAGGTCACCGGCAGCCGACCCGACGGGCTGAATTCGCCCCAGAGCAGGTCTGCAATGGCCTTGCCCGCCTGCTCCCCCGGATAGAAGGCCTGCACGATGGCCGGCAAATTCTCGTTCTCCCAATTCAGCCCCATCGCCGAGCCGGAGAAGTTCACCATCACGACAGGCTTGCCCGTGGCGTGCAGCGCTTTCAGCAAAGTCTCCTGGCTTTCCGGCAGCTTGATATGCGTGCGGTCACCGCCGAGGAAGCCATCGAGCTCGACGCCCATTTCCTCGCCTTCGAGATTGGCATCAATGCCGCCGAAGAACAGGATCACGTCTGCATCTTCTGCCGCCGCCATGGCTTCGGCTTTCAGGTCACGGGAAACATCTGTCCAGTTGAGATAGGCGTATTTGTCCAGCTGGTCGCGCGGCCAGCCACTGTCGAATTTCAGCACCATACGGACCGAATAGGCTTCACCTGCCTGCATTTCGACGCCGTCCATCTCACCGACGGCTTCCCCATTGATCTCGACCTCACTCCAGCGCGAAGGCTGGAAACGATAGACGCCATCAGCTTCGGGCACGATCACGCCATCCCAAGTCGCGCTGAATTCGTCATTCAAACCGCCTGTGCTGGGGGTGCGGTCCCAGTAGAAGTCGATCTTCTCTTCGACCTGTTCCAGCGTCGGCTCGCCTTCGAGCGTCTTGTTGGGATAGTAGGCCGCCTTCACGCCCGGCACGAGATTGCCGTCGGCATCCTCATGGAACAGAGCGGAAGCAGGCACAGGCTTGTAGTTGGAGTAATTGTCGCCCGCGATGGTCGAGCCGACTGCATAGGTGACGTTCTCGGCACCGATCTTTTCCTTCACGCCTTCCAGCGCCGTAACGGGCTGGGTTGGGCGGCCATAATAGTTTGCCACCAGCGTCCACCAATTGTCGGCATTCGGACCGATCACGGCAACCTTGGTCTCGGGCGCCAGCGGCAAGATGCCGTCATTCTTCAACAGGACAAGGGACTGGCGCGCTGCCTGCTCAGACAGGGCAATGTGTTCGTCACTCGCCACGATATCGAGCGGCGTATCGGCCCACGGCACCAATGCGGGATCATCGTACATGCCAAGGCGGAACAGTGCGGTGTAGAGCCGCTCAACCGACTGGTCGATGGTGGCCTCATCGATCAGGCCCTGCGCCACGGCGTCTGGCAGGGCATCCATCTTGTTGCCTTCGCCATCCCCGCAATTGAGGTCGGTTCCCATCTTCACCGACAGGGCTGCTGCTTCGGCGCGCGTATCAACATAGTCATGCGCCGCATAGGGCGCTTCGCCAGCCTCATGTTTCGCTTCGTCATAATAGAAGTCGCCAATCGCGCCGCAGTCGGAAACCACATAGCCGTCGAACTTCAATTCATCGCGTAACAAATCCACCATCAGCCGTTCGCTGCCACAGGCTGGCGCACCCCAGACGGCGTTATAGGCGCACATGACCGAGCCGACATCTGTCTCGTCGAACGCCATCTTGAAGGCCGGCAGATAGGTTTCCCAGAGATCGGCATCGGAGGCGTGATAATCGTCGCGGTGGCGCGACGGCTCAGGGCCGGAATGGACGGCGTAATGTTTCACTGTCGCAATGGCTTTCAGGTATTTGTCGTCATCACCCTGGATGCCGTTGACGAAATTCACAGCCATGCGGCCCGTCAGGAACGGGTCTTCGCCATAGGTTTCCTGACCCCTGCCCCAGCGCGGGTCCCGGAAGATGTTGATGTTCGGCGACCAGAAGGTCAGTCCGCCATACATGGCGTACACATCTTCAGAGGCATAATAGTGATGCTTGGCGCGACCTTCATCGGAAATCGTCGTGGCGATCTCCAGCATCAGGTCTTCGTCCCAGGTCGAGGCCAGGCCAATCGCCTGCGGGAAGACGGTTGCGTGCCCTGCGCGCGCGACCCCGTGCAGGGCCTCGTTCCACCAATTGTATTCGTGCAGACCAAGGCGCGGAATGCCGGCAGCCTTGTCATACATTTGGGCGGCTTTCTCTTCCAGCGTCATGCGGCTAACGAGATCCCTGGCGCGGGCTTCCGGGCTCAGGGACGCGTCCATATAGGGCAAAATTACCGGCGCCGTCTCGGCCGTGGTCTCCACCAGCTCAGCAGGCGTCTCCCGTGCGTCCAGACTCGCGCACCCGGTCAACAGCGCGATGGATGCCGCCGCCCCCAGAAGATTGAATTTATTCAGAATTTCATGCCGTTGCATAGCCATGCCGGTCTCCCTGTGACGTTTCTCAGGGGCGGCGACCATGCGCATACACCCCCTTATGGGGCGTATTGTTGCACGCTAACATTTTTTACGCCAGACGCTTTTTTTGGCTTTTTTACCTGCGGTCAGACCGGCTTTAACGTCTTCGGATCAAGCCCGCCCATCCGGCAGACTTCCTTCCATTCATTCGGTTTCACAGGCTGAACCGACAGGCGAAATGACGTGACCAGACTCATGTCTTCCAGCTTCGGATTGGCCTTCACGTCTTTCAGCTTCACGGGCTTGGGCATGTCGGCCAGCGCGCGCAGATACACACAGTCCCAACGCTCATCATCTGTCGTGGAATCGGGTGCACTCTCGGCAGAAACTTCCACCACGCCCACGACTTCCAGTCCCTTGTTGGAGTGATAGAAGAAGGCCCGGTCGCCAATCTTCATGTCGCGCATGAAATTGCGGGCCTGATAATTGCGGATGCCGGACCATTCCTCGCCCTCATCGCCCTTGGCCTTTTGCTCGTCCCAGCTCCACGCGTCGGGTTCGGATTTGAACAGCCAGTATTTCATTTATCCTGCCTCGTCTTTTCTGCTGCGTTTGGAAGTAACCGGATTCAGGCTGGCGTCCAGTGCAGCCCGAACCAGACGATCATAGATTGCTCAGCCTTTATAGCGTGCCATGGCCGGATCAACACTCTGCCAGGCCGATGCAAAAGCCTCTGCATGGTGCGACGTCGAGATCGCTGCGCGCAGCGGATCAATCACGATACGGATGGTAAAAAGCAACGCGCCCGTCTCGGGCAATTTCCGGATCGTCTGGCGTTCCACGCGCAGGTGCAGCTGGTCCAGCGCGTCTGCCTCTCGCATTGCCTGCGTGCGTACTTTCAGGGGCGCAGAGCTGGGCGTGAACCGCTCATCCCCTGGCTGGACTGACCAATTGCACCGTTCCAGCACAAGGCCCGGCCTAAGCCCATCAAAGATGCGAGAGATACGCGCCGCAAGGCCTGGGTCACCACCCGGTACCGGCGCGTGAAGTCCGCCAAGCGGCTTGCCAAACTTCTCGGCGAGGCTCCAATAGGTTGGCGTGCAGAGGCTCGCGGCCTTCAGTCTCCATAGCCCCTCAGCGTCACGCACCATGATGCAGAGATCATCCGAAACCATTGCGGAAGCCGCTTCCAGCGGGGTGGACCAGTCGCCAACTGCCGGACCGGTTGCTGCCAGTACAGTCGTCGCAGCCTCTGTCATTTCGGCGTCTGCATTATGGGCTGCAAAGACGTCTGATCGGCGCGTTCGCATCAATTCACGTTTGGGGGCAAGCCACACCGCGGCCTCGGTGTCCGGCCACAACCAGGCTTCGGGGGCAATCGGCTTCAGTCCCGGCGCAATGCTGGGTGGCCCGTCCAGAAAAGGCAGATAGGGTGGTGCACGCATGCCTTGGTGTCAGACCGAAACCGCTGTGCCCCAGCTGACGAAGCCAGCCACTTTGGGCGTTGATGGCAGATACATCGTCTCAGCGTCTTCCAGCCGGAACCCGGCCGAGGCAAACATGGCCTCGGTATCGCGCGTCAGGTGGCAACCGCCCGCAAGCGGCTTCCACACAGGTTCGATCCGTCGCTGCCACTTCGACACGCCTTCATCCGGCGCAAGGCCATGTTCGGAGAACAGGATCTTGCCGCCGGGTTTCAGAACACGTCGCACTTCCTTCAGCGACGCCTCCCAGTCCGGAATTGTGCACAGGACGAAGGTTATGACGACCGTGTCGATGGAATCATCTTCCAGCGGAATGGATTCTGCTCCGGTCTGAAGAAAATCGATATGGTGGCCAATGCCGAGGCGTCCCGCTTCGCGGCGAGCCTTGTTGACCATCAATTCGGAAGGCTCCAGCGCATAGAGATGGTCGACCTTGTTGCCATCATAGAGCGCGAAATTCGTACCGGATCCTGCACCGATTTCCAGCACCTGGCCGGTGGCCTTCGGCACGACTTTCTCGCGCTGTTTCATGATCGGCTTGGTGCTGCAGGCACACGCTACAATGTGCGGGACAACGTAGCGATCCCACGGGTTCACTGACCCGGCTCCTCAGTGGAGGAATAGCCCGGGAAGCGCTGTTTCTGGATCAGCGTCTTGGTCGCCTCGGATGGGCGCGCAATGAGCGCGTCCTGAGAGATGTTCACAACATACTCAAACCGGTCGCCCATGGGCTGGTAAGTGGCCGAGCCGTACTGCGCGTCAATGCCGAACCGCCCGCCCTGCTCCTCGGCCAGGCGATGCACATCCAGCCCCGGATTGGTTGCCAGGGCGATCCCATTGGTTGTCGCCTCGGTCACTGAATCCGGTGTGAAGCGGCGCGACATGCGGCCTTCGATGAAGTCGAGCCGGTATATCGAGTCATATCCCAGCATATTGGCCATCGGCTTGAACTTGATGACCTGCGCACCGATCTCGAATTCGTTGCCGCGCAGCACTGGCTGGGCCCCATTGGCCTCAACCAGTTTGCGACCATCGGAAAATGTCAGATCCAGTGTGTAGGCATTAGCTTCGCCTTCGACCGCTTCAAACTTGATATTGGCGGCGTAGCGTTCCTTTGTCAGGCGCTTGTAGGTCTGCAGGTTGAGCCCGGCAAAGGCCACGACCCCCGCCAAAGCAAGCATTCCGGCGCCAAAGGTCAGGCGAACGGCACCAGAACCTGCTTTCAGGCGTGCCAGTTTTCCAAAACCTGCAAACAGCAACATCAGACCGATCACGGCCGCAATTGCTGGCAAAATCCACCAGATCAGTCCCATACACCACACCTCCTGATAACAGGTCCGGATTGGCCCCGCCTTCCACCTGCCAATGACTATAACATCTTCTTAACGATTGTTTAGCGCATCCCGCAGCCGTCAGTTCCCTCGCAAGCCGCACCTGACTGCAAGCTGAATATACCAATCTGCTCTACAGCTGCCCGGCCAGCAAGAGAAAGTCCAAAGCCCCCTGCCCAGCCCGGATAAATCCTGCTAACCGCCAAAGCATGTCCTTTCGCGATTTCATTCTCCTGTTCGCCGTGTGCCTTGTCTGGGGCCTCAACATCGTCGTCACGCGATGGGTTGTTGCCGATATCGGCGTGCCGCCGATTTTCTTCGCGGGCATCCGCTTTGCCGGAGTCGCCCTGCTGCTGCTCGCATTCCTGCGGCCAAAGCCCGAAGACCTGAAAATGCTGTTCCTGATCGCCATGTTCATTGGCGCGGTACACTTCTCTCTCCTCTTCATGGGATTGCAGAATGCCGAAGCGTCCGCGGCCTCGATCACCGGCCAACTGGGCGCGCCCTTCTCGACATTGATGAGCATGGCATTTCTCGGCGAAACCATCGGCTGGCGGCGCGGTCTCGGCATCATGCTGTCCTTTGCCGGCGTTGTGCTGATCGCATTCGACCCGGCCAGTTTCACCATCTCCATCGGACTGGTCTACATCACCATCGCTGCCTTTGTCGGCTCGGTGGGCGGCATCCTGATGAAGCGTATGGCCCCGATCAAGGCATTGCGCCTGCAGGCTTGGGTCGGCCTGTTCAGCTTCGCCCCGCTCCTGATCACGTCCAGCATGATCGAGACAGGCCAGTTGGAGGCCTTGTCACGTGGTGGATGGCAGCTGGCCGTGGCCTGGCTGTTCGCCGTGGTCGGCGTGTCCATTTTTGGCCATGGCGGTTTTTATACGCTGATCAAGAAATATGACATCTCGCTGCTCTCGCCGCTCACCCTGATGACGCCCGTCTGGGGCGTCGTGTTCGGCATCGTCCTGCTGAACGAACCCATCACGGCACGCCTGATACTCGGTTCCGTCATCTCGCTGTCTGGCGTATTTGTCATCGCCGTGCGCCAGAACAAGACCCTGCCGGATGCGGCCATCGTCAAGAAAATGGGATCCGGAGGCAGCTGATGGACATCACGCAAACGCCGAGTCCGAACTTCAACATGCGCAAGCACAAGCTCGACATGCTGGTCCTGCACTATACCGGCATGGCGACCGGCGAGGAGGCCCTGGAGCGCATGTGCGACCCGGCCGCCGAAGTCTCTGCCCATTACATGGTCTGGGAGGATGGCCGCATCACCCAGCTGGTCGATGAGGACAAGCGCGCCTGGCATGCAGGCGTCGCCAGCTGGCAGGGGCAGCAGGATCTCAACTCCCGTTCCATCGGCATCGAGATCGTCAATGGCGGGCATGACTTCCCCTTGCCTGATGGCGGCCTGCCACCCTATCCGCGCCCGCAAATCCATGCCCTGCTGGATCTCGTCCACGACATTCTCGGTCGCCACGATATTCCAGCCACGCGCATCCTCGGTCATTCCGACATCGCGCCCCTGCGCAAGCCGGACCCCGGAGAGCATTTCCCGTGGGAACGGCTCGCCCGCGCCGGCATCAGCCTGTGGCCGGAATTCGACGGCACGACGAAAGAGATCATCGGCAAAGGGCTCGAACGCGGCACCTCCGGCTCCAGCGTCTGGCGTCTCCAGACCATGCTGTCAGAAATCGGCTATGGCTTCGACGTGACCGACATCTATGGCGAGACCTGCGAGAAGGTGATCACCGCCTTCCAGCGCCGCTGGCTGCCAGAGCATGTCACCGGGCAAGCCGACCTCGACACGCTGCGCCGTATCGGCGTCATTCACGCGCTGTTTACGGCCTGAGCCTCAACCGCTTCGATCTCTTCATCCTCATCTTCCGCAATCACCTCTTCCCGCTGCATACGTGCGGCCCATTCGACCGCCAGCGCTGCGCCAAACAGAAGCGCCGAAACCGACACTGACAACCAGATGAAGCCAAGGATCACCGAAGCCAGCGCACCATAGAATGTGTCGAGCGCACTGAATTTGAGGTAGAGGTGATAGCCCCAGGTCGCGACCAGCCAGGCCAGTGCGCCAGCCGCAGCCCCCATTGCCTTGGCCCGGTGCCCCTTCACCCGCCCGTGCAGGGACAGGGCAATAATCAGATAGAACACCGCAAAACAGGCGATCCCCTTCCCCAGCCACAGGGTGGAGGCAATGTCCGATACGGTCTGCGCCAGTTCGAACGCAATATAGCCTTCCCGCTCGGTGATCAGCGACAGGATCAGTTGCAGCGCGCCCAGGATCCAGACCGACAGGATAAGCAGCGCCGTCATCAGGATCGATACGCCCTGGAAGCGGATAATCCGTGTACGCCGTTCACTGCCTGCCACCATGCGGATGCCGGTAATCGCAGCCTTCGCGCCTGAGCTTGCGGTGTAGAACACCACAATCACCGCAAATAGCGCGCGAAAGGTTACGCCCTGCGGCGTGGACTCATGGATCACATCAAGGTCGGCCTTGCTGAGCGGGGCCACGGCTGAGACCAACACCTGATCGACCGTATCGCCCAGTTGGCGGCTGAGATCTGCCGGTAGCAGCGCAAACAGCAAGGTCAGGGTCAGATAGACAATCGGAAAGATGGAGAACAAGGCATAGAAGCTGATCCCACCGGTCACGATCCGCACTTCCGGCTTCGACAGGCGGACAATGGCGCACCAGAGCGGCGAGATCACCCAGTGGCGGACCGGCTGGGGCACAGGCAGCTTCTTGATCCACTTCAGCATACAGCCTCCATTGGTGAGACCTTCCATATGGAGCAATTCGCGTCCCCGTCCCACCTTTTCCCTATCTGGTCCTTTCCGGCCCCTTGCCGGACAGGGACACATTACGCTATGACCCCCGCATTCCTCGTATTGCCGCGGCTGCTGACCCGCACAGTATGAGGATCACCACCATGACACACCCACAGGATCGTGGGGCGCGTCGGCGCATCAATCGCCAGCGCCCGGACACATACCTTTCCCGCAGCCAGCAGATCGACCGCTATGGCGTTGAGAAGCAATGGAAACACCTTTATGGGCGAAGCGTGAAACTTCGCCGCGCGCAACAGCTCGGAAAGCTGTGGCCCCGCCGCGAATGGGAGAAACTGATGGCCGAGGCCGACCCCGTAAACGTGTTGTTCGTCTGCTCGAAAAACCAGTGGCGCAGCCCCACTGGCGAGGCGATCTTCGCCAAAGCCGACGGCATTGCGACACGCTCTGCCGGCACGGCAAGCAGTGCACGGCGGCAGGTCTCGCTGGAAGACATTCGTTGGGCTGACCTTATCCTCGTGATGGAGGAAAAGCATGCCGCACGCCTCAAGGCCGATTTCCGTCAGGATATCCGGTTCAAACGCCTGCACGTGCTCGACATTCCGGACGACTACAAATTCATGGACACCGATCTGGTCGCACTGATCCGCACAGCAGCAGAGCCGCTGATATTTGGAAACAGTTGACCCGTCAGACCATGCCCCCATCCGTCGGCAGGTCCAGCAGCAATCGCCCGGTCAGTTCCCATGTCGCGGAGGCGGTCACGATATGCTGCGTCATCGCGTGCGCGTCGCGAAAGCGGCGCTGCAGATCAGAGGATTCGAACAGGGACGCGCCGCCGCCAAGGTCATACAGGGTACGGCAGATGTCTGCGCCGGTCCGCGTCATGTGCGTACACGCCATGCGCAAGGCTGCGCGGCGCTCGACCGGAATGCCTTCACCCGGCTTCACGCCAAGCGCGACGGCCCAGGTCTCGTCCAACTCCGCCATCATATAGGCGCGGGCTGCGCGCCACTGGGCCTCGGCCTCGGCAAAGCTCGCCTGAATGGTCTGGCGCTCGGCCAGCGTTTTCTTGCTGCCCTGGCTCTTCTTGGCGCTGGCGAGATCCTTGAAAGCATCGAGGCTCGCCCGCGCATTGCCCATCGCCACGGCCGATACGCCCAACGACAACAGGCCAAAGGCCGGGAACGTATAGAGCGGCCCCGTTTCGCGGGGAACATCCGTAATCAGAGAAACAGACCGCGCCACCGGCACGAAGATATTATCCACCGACAGATCGCCGCTACCAGTCCCTTTCAGGCCCATCACATGCCATGTGTCGTGCAGGGTCGCCTCGCTGGCCGGGAACACCATCATGCGTTGATCTGGCGCGCCGGATGGCAGGCGTTTCAGCTCGCCATCCTCGAACACCATGCAGCCGCCCGCCAGCCAGCTGCAATTGGCTGAGCCGGAGCCCCATTGCCAGCGCCCGGTGACGCGATAGCCATCGCCTTCCACGTCAGCCCGGCCCATCGGCGCAAACACGCCGCCTGTGATCGTCAACGGGTCAGCATAGATTTCCGTCGCCATGTCCGGCGCCATATAGGCGGCGTTCATGGAGGTCGTGCAGGCAATCATGGAGCACCACCCGGCGCTGGCATTGGCGCGCGCGATCTGTTCAACGCCCTCGATGAATTCTCGCGCCGTCAACTCCAGCCCGCCATAGGTCTTTGGCGTCATCATGCGGAACGCGCCCGCCGCCGCCATCTTCCCGGCAAGGTCGGCAGGCAGCCGCCGCGCGTCGTCCATCTCGGCCGCCCGGTCGGCCAATTCCGGGGCGAGTGCATTGAGCGCCGCCTGCAAGGTCTCGTAAGTCGTGATCTCGGTCATGGCTCACGCTACCCCACCCCGCCTTCCCTTGCCCAGTCCTGACGTGGCGCGATGGCGGGCAGACGGGCGATCACCCGCCTTCAGCGACCGGTATCGGCACGGTCCGGCTCGCATCATTTGCGGCCTTCACCGTATCCAGCATTTGCCCCAGGTCTTTTCGGTTGAAAACACTGCCGCCAATAATGACCATTTCAATGGCGTCCGTCGCGCCAATATCCTCCAGCGGATTTTCCCGCAACAAGACGAGATTTGCCTTCTGGCCAGGTCGGACCTGGCCCGTGGACGTACCCATGAAATCCCCGGGAACTGACGTGGCCGAGGCAAGGATCTGCGCCGGGCTCATGCCAGCCGCCTGCAAAGCTGCCATTTCTTCATGAAGGGAAAAGCCCGGCACCCGGACGGGCACGTTTGCGTCTGTCCCGGCCATGATCGCCACGCCGCGCGCCATGAACGCCTCGAACAGGATGCGCTGGGCTTCGGCATAGGTTTGCCAATAGAGGCGGCTGCGCGCCTTGCGATCATCATCCCACTGGTCTGGCCAGCGGTAAATGTTCACATCCGGCAGCCACCCCATGCCGCGTGACGTGATCACGGTGCCTTCCGCGATGCCGGGATTTTCATAGACCAGCTTTGCAGCGCCCAATTCCGTTTGGAGGTCCGACTTCTGCCTCTGGAAACTGTCGATCAGTTCCAGCGTGGAGGTCACGGAAATGTCGTGCGCGATCATCTGATCCGCGACATCCTCGCTCCGTTCCCGGACAAAGGTCAGGAAGTCTTCCGCTGTGTCGGCGCTATAGCCGCCAAACTCGCGGTCCAGCGCTTTGACGAATTCTTCGACATGGGCGACTTCGCTCTGATGGGATGCCCACAAATCCTCCAGACCGGTCGCCACCGGCAAATGCCCGACCAGCGGAATATCATGCTTGGCCGCCGCTGCGCTGAGGGCGATGTAACCTTCGCGATCCAGATAGCTGCTGGCTTTCAGCGCGTCATACCCTTTGGCGACATAGTCCTGGACCGCCTTGTCGACCTGCTCTGCTGTCCGCACGATGGTCTTGTGCTGCACCCAGCCGACAAATGCGCCCTCCATCGGTCCAAAGGTCGCAAATTGTGGCGCGACCGCAAAAATGTCCGGTCCGATCCTGCTGCCCTCGATCTCGTCCCTCCAGCGCAGATTGACCGGCAGGCTGTTCATGTCCCGCACCTGCGTCACACCATTGGCCACATAGAGCAGAAGATCATTCTCGCTTTCCCAGAGATGGACGTGCGAGTCTGTAAAACCCGGCACGAGATACATGTCGCGCCCGACAAGCGAGGGGATGCCTCTGGGAACTGTCGTCGAATTGCCAACGGATCGGATTTCCCCGTCCCTGATCGTCACGATCTGGTCCGGCAGAAAGCGATCTCCTTCCGGCGCAAGCACGTTCACATGGAAGATGGCATAACTGTCCATACTCTCTTTCGACAATGCAGGATCGGCCACTTCGGTCAGGCCGCCATACATTCTCGTCAGCTCACGATCGATGAACAGGTAGGAAGATACCGCGCCGACCATCATGACGGCCGCAACGCCCAACACGATCCTGACAATCCATTTTCTCATTTCGCCAGCCTTCATCTAGTCACTGTCTACATTGTCTCTGCCTGCGCATCTAGACAGTGTCAAGTGACGTGCTATCAAGACGGATGGCCTCAACTGAAAAGTCTTCTCGGAAAACTTACCATCATGGCGATCTCGCCAGTGAACTGTTGCGCGCGGCCGAGAGGGAACTTTCCGAAAACGGTATTGAATCCTTTTCCCTGCGCGCGGTCGCCAAGCGCGCGGGCGTCAGCCACGGGGCCCCTGCCCACCATTTCAGGGATGCCCGCGGCCTGCTCACCGCGCTGGCGGCGTCCGGCTTCCGGCGACTGGTCGTCGCACAGGAAGCCCGTCAGGACGCGGCCGAGCGCGATGTGCGCTCACAACAGATTGCGGTGGGGCTTGGCTATATTGATTTCGCGCTGGAGAACCCGGCCCTGTTTCGCCTGATGTTCAGCTCGGAAAAGCCTGACCGAACCGTGGCAGATCTCGGAGCGGCCTCCATCGCTGCCTATGAGAAACTGATGTCGGGCGTACGCAGCGTCGTCGGAAACAATCCCCCCGATGATCCCGGCGCGATGAAACACGTCATGGCCTCCTGGGCCATGGCGCACGGGCTGGCCGATCTCATCGTCTCGGGCCGGGCCGAACGTCCGTTGAACTTCAGTGCCTTGTCCCCCCAAGAGCGCGACGCTCTCCTCTCGGACTTGATGGCCAGCCAGCTTGACGTCCGGTTCGCAGTTGACTTCCCACCGCCCGCACCCTGATCGTGACGCTGACAGGGAGCACGCCGGAAAGGCGGCCAGCCGGACGGGAGGGTTTATGCCGGACACAACCACGATAGAGCGCTTTGGCGACTTCGTTTCGCTGGAACGCGCAGGCCGCCTCGTCACCGTCACCTATGATCGCGGCGACGGACTGAATGCGCTCTCCATCCAGGGCATGACCGAACTGCGGGATGTGGCGCGGGCACTGGCAGACGATGATTCCAGTTCCATTATTGTCCTGACCGGCACATCTGTCTTCTCCGCCGGGGCAGACCTGAAGGATCCCGACCGCAAGGGCCGTGACGAGATGACCCTGCTGCAGCAACGCAGCGCCGTCCGGCTCGGCCCGGACATGTGCCAGGCCTGGGCCGATCTTGAACAGGTCACCATCGCCGCCATTGAAGGCTTCTGCATAGGCGGCGGTCTGGCTCTCGTCGCATCCTGTGACCACCGGGTCTGTTCGGACACGGCGGAATTTCGCCTGCCGGAAGTCCCGCTCGGCATGAATATGAGCTGGCGCTCGGTCCCCCGGCTCGTCGCCCTGATGGGGCCATCGCGCTCCAAGCAACTCATCATGCTGGGCCGGAAACTGAACGCCCAGACGGCGCTGGACTGGGGCCTCGTCGACGAGATTGCCGCGTCCGGCAAGACGCTCACAGCCGCCACCCGTCTCGCCGGCGACTATGCGGCCCTGCCGCCGATCGCGCTGCGCATGACCAAACAGGCCATCGACACCGCCGCCCAGCCCCTTGCCTTTGCCACCAGTTTCATGGACCGCGATCAATTCCTGCTCGCCAGCCAGTCGAATGACCAGGCCGAAGCAATCCGCGCCTTCCTCGAAAAGCGCACCCCCGACTTCTCGGGCGACTGAAGCATGACTGGCGCCGAGCAGGTTTTCCGCCTATATCCCCCTTAGACCAGACGGCCGGGCAGCCGCTGGTGCGCGGGTAACTGCGTACTGGAGGAAAGTCCGGGCTCCAGGGAAACAGGGCGACGGCTAACGGCCGCCCGGCGTGAGCCGAGGGAAAGTGCCACAGAAAGCAAACCGCCTCCCCTTCGGGAGAGGTAAGGGTGAAAGGGTGGGGTAAGAGCCCACCGCAGGCCTGGCGACAGGACTGGCATGGTAAACCCCGCCCGGAGCAAGACCGAATAGGGGGCACATATGGGCTGTTTCACGCCCGTGCCCCGGGTGTGTCGCGTGAGGTGCCTGGCAACAGGCATCCCAGAGGAATGGCTGCCAGACCGTGGCAACACGGCGAACAGAACCCGGCTTACAGGCCGTCTGGTCTTACTTCCCGGTGCCGCTATACGGCAGCATTTGATCGAGGATCGAATGAAGGAAGAAGAGATCCGCAGCGCAAGCAAGGGCTGGTCTCCTGCCCGAGAATCAATTGCCGGGAAGCGAGACGCGATGTGCACGCACTGCCCCCCGCATATGAAACCCCATGAAAAGATATGAAATGCCCTTGAGACGCTGCCTAAGCCTCCAGCATCGTCTCGAACCCGCCAAAGATCAGGCGCGCACCATCGAACGGCATCTCCATGCCCTGCATCCGTTCATCACTCTCCAGCTTCGCCCAGGCCGCATCACGCACCGTCTTTGACGGCCAGGTCACCCAGGAAAACACGATCCCTTCGTCCGCTTCGCGCATGACCGCCAGATGCATGGATGTCTTCTTGCCCTCCGGCACATCCACGCCCCAGCATTCGGTGACGCTCAGCGCGCCGTATTCCTTCATCATGCCGGCCATCATCTTCGCCTGCGCCAGGTAGGCCGCCTTGTTCGCCTCCGGCACGGCCGCCATGAAACAATCGACATAAGTCATCAGCTATTTCTCCCTCTTGCCCGGCAACCTGCCGGAGCCCGCCTTATCCTACCTTGCCCAGAGGAATTATCCCACACATGCCGAGTCCGGCCCCTGTGTCGCCATTGATCTGACCAGAAACTTATCCGACGCACCCATGGCCGTGCCTACACTGCGCACATGACTGACGCCTTCGCCACATTGCGAAATCTGCCGCCCCATCTCCAGACCCATCGGTTCTGGATATGGGTGCAGATTGTGGTGCTGACTTTCTTTGTGCGCCATGTTCGCAGGGATGCGCGGCAGATGCTGGTGCAAATCACGTCGTCCGGCGCGGTCCATATCGCGGTCATTGGTGATATGCCGGGCACAGCCAAAGCTGACCCGCTCAGCTTTGCGCCTTCGCGGGCATTTCTTGCGGCCATGTCAGGATTTGAACCCGAGCGGGGCGGTATCTGCTCACCCCGAACGCATTCGAGGCCTGGAATTGAAACATGTGTCCCCTCAATTCCAGATTCCGGCCGAGACCGGAATGAGCAGACTTCGGTGAGCTTGCCCCTGCCAGAGACCTGAACAGAACTCGCGCCCCACAATTAGGTTCCCAAAAAAGCGCCTTTTCCGGCGTCATTTGTGCAGCATCCAAAGCACGATACAACAATGGGGCCATCTGGCCCCATTGCCTGAACAAGTTTCCCGTTGAAAATGCGCTAGACCGAACCGGCCTGCATTTCCTGGATGAAGGCATCCGCATCGGCGATGGAACGCTCCATCTCGGCAATCAGGGCCGCGACATCGGTCTCGATATTACGTGTCTCATCCCCCAGCGCCGCGATCGCGCGCGCATTCAGATTGTGTTTGAGAAACAGGACCCGGTCCTTGAACACGGCCAGCACCGGATCCATCGACGCGGCAGCCCGATCCATCTTTTCGACCAGCACGGCATAGCGGTCGCGTGTCGCCTCCAATTGCTCGGCCGAGGCACGGCGCAGGCCCGGATCGGAATATTCTTCCAGTTCCTTGCGCCATTCCACAAACAGGTCGCGGGAGACTTGTTTCATGTCCTTGATGCGTTCGCGCACGCGATCCGCCTTCTCCTCGGACCGTTCATAGGCGCGATTCAGGGAGTCGTAAGACGCTTCCAGTTCGCCAGCATCAAACGCCACAACCGACCGGAAGGCTTCCAGCGCATTGGAAAACTCCGTCTTTGCATCCGCCTGGGCATCCGCTGCATCATTGACCCTGGACACGAGCAAATCTCGCTTCTGGTATCCGAACTGCTCCATCGCGCCGTAATAGGCGGTCGAGCAAGCAGATAGTGTGGACGTGGCGAGAGCTGCTGCGAGCATTGCAGCGTGTAGACGACTGGACATGATGGACACGAAACCCCTTCCCCGTGAATTCAATCGCCCCTGTTTGCCGTGCGTCGCCCGATCCGTCCAGTTGCGCGGGCAAAAAGGTTTCATGACCCTGCCGTAATGTGATCGCATTTGCTGTATGTTCTGAATCCTATGGACGCCGTGGCTCGATTTCCCTTCCGCCTCTACCGACAGATGGACGCCGATCCGCGCCATTGGCAGGTCGCGGCCTTGGGCGGACTTTTCACGCTCAGTTGGATGACCAGCGATTTCGGCGTCACCCTGCCGACCCTGTGCCTCTCATTTACCGGAGCCATGATCGCGCAACTGCTCGGCACCACATTATCGAATGCCCGAGACGGCAATCCCTTCCTGTATCGCTTCGAATGGAAGTCTGCCCTGATCACAGCACTTGGAATCACACTCCTACTACGTGCGGCCGATCCGTGGATCTGGTTCGCGGCGGGCTTTGTCGGCATTGCCCTGAAATTTCTCGTGCGCATTGATGGCAAGCACATTTTCAATCCCGGCTGCATCGGCATCGTCATCATGATGCTTCTGCTCGGCAACAAGGCGTGGGTCTCGCCCGGTCAATGGGGTCAGGCACCCCTGGTCGCCGGCTATGCGATGGCGCTGGCCGCACTGACCCTGTCCAGCGCCAAACGACTCGATATCGCCCTCGGCTTCCTGCTCGGGTTTGCCGCAATCCTGTTTGTCCGCGCGGCCTGGCTCGGCGACCCGATGGTGATCCCGATGCACCAGATGAGTTCCGGCGCTTTGCTGATCTTTGCCTTTTTCATGATCACTGATCCGCGCTCCACCCCAGACAGCCGCCTTGGCCGCATTCTCTTCGCGCTGATGGTCGCCGGCCTCGCCGCCTGGTTCACAATCGGCCCGAATGTGCGCGGCGCCCCGCTGATGGCGCTGGCCGCCCTCGACTGGACCACACCGGTTCTGGACCGGTTTCTGCCCGCCCACCGCTTCCAGTGGAGCCAGCCACGGTCGGCCGCTTCGCCCAAACAGTTGAACTATTCGCTCATGCCACTTCAGGGGACAAAGGAGACACACCCATGAGACTCAAATCGCTAGCCGCAGCCTTGGCGTTGCCCGCGCTCGGCCTCGCCTTCGCAGCGCCGGCTTCGGCCTTTTGCGGCTTCTATGTCGCCAAGGCGGATACCGACCTCTTCAACGACGCCTCCAAGGTCGTGCTCGCCCGTGACGGCGAACGCACCGTCATCACGATGGCATCCGACTTTCGCGGTGATGTTTCCGAATTCGCGATGGTCGTGCCCGTGGTCGATATTCCGACCGAAGAACAGATCCACGTCGCCAACCCGGCCTTGATCGACCATATCGACGCGTACACTGCCCCGCGTCTTGTCGAATATTACGACGAGAACCCCTGCGAGATGGCGCGCCGCGAAAAGATGATGGAAGACATGGCAATGATGCCTGCGCCAACCGCCGCCGGCATGATGGAAGAGGCCGAAGAGCTCGGCGTCACCATTGAAGCCGAGTACGAGGTTGGCGAATATGATATCTTGATCCTGTCAGCAGAGGAGTCCGATGGACTGATCACCTGGCTGAACAATAATGGCTACAAGATTCCAGATGGCGCAGAAGAAACCGTAGGTGCCTACCTCAAGCGCGGAATGAAATTCTTCGTCGCCAAGGTAAACCTCGAACGCCATGACGACTCGTCCATGCTGCGTCCGCTTCAGGTTGCCTATGAGGATGAGGACTTCATGTTGCCGATCCGTCTCGGCACAGTGAACGCTGAAGGCAAGCAGGAATTGTTCGTCTTCGCCCTGACTCGCGAAGGCCGTGTGGAAACCAAGAACTACCGCACCGTGAAACTACCCTCTGACATGGATGTGCCGATCTATATCAAGGACGAGTTTGCCGATTTCTATAAGGACATGTTCGCCCATCAGGTCGAGAAGCAAAACGGCAAGGCCGTGTTCATGGAATATGCCTGGGACATGTCCTGGTGCGATCCGTGTGCGGCCGAGCCGCTCTCTCGCTCGGAACTGCGCGAACTTGGCGTGATGTGGCTGGACGAAGACACCGATGATGACATGCGCCCCGGCTTCGGTCCCCAGCCGGTCGATGCATTCGTGACTCGCCTTCATGTGCGCTATGACGCCGAGACATTCCCGGAAGATCTGGAATTCCAGGTTACCGGCGACCGCTCCAATTACCAAGGTCGCTACGTCCTGCGTCACCCTTGGCGCGGCGACTATGGTGAGTGTGAAGCAGCCGGCGACTATGCCGTAAATCTGGTCGAGCGCTGGGACGACGAAGCAAATCAGCTCGCCAAGCTGACCGGCCGCGACTTCGATGCCATCAAGACCAAAATGGCATCGCTCGGCTATTCCGACGCGATCCTGAACAATGTCAGCGTCGAGCCGAAAGAGAAAAAGAACTGGTGGCAAAAGCTTTGGGGCAACTGACCCCAATCTGAGTTACCATCTAGCGAAGGCGGGCTATGAACAGGTCCGCCTTCAGCCCTTCAGCACACCAAGGAAGGCATCAACTTCCTCAGGCGTTGTGGCCCAGGAACAGACCAGCCGCTGGCTGCCGCCCATCCAGGGATAGAACACCGCACCTGCATTGTGGAGTACCGAGACTTGCGCCTCGCTTAGCAGCGCGAAGACTTCGTTGCCTTGTGGCTCGAAAGCCAAGTCCACGCCTTGCCGCCGCAAGCCCTCAGCCATGCGCCGCGCCATCTCGTTCGCATGCGTCGCAAGGTCTAGCCACAGCCGATCCGCCAGCATCGCTTCGGCCTGCGCAGCCAGATAACGCATCTTGGGCGGCATGTGGCCGGAGCGCTTGGCGCGCGCTTCGAGTTCACGTTTCTTCTGCCGCGCCTCGCCGAACAGCAGAATGACCTCACAGCCCATCGCGCCGGTCTTGGTCAAGCCGAAGGTGAGCACATCGACGCCTGCCTTCCAGCTTATCTCGGCTGCACTGGCCCCGGTCGCGACCAACGCATTTCCCAGCCGCGCGCCGTCCAGATGAACCACCAAACCCGTCGCATGCGCCTTTGCGGCATAGTCTGAAACTTCCGCGACGCTGTAAGCTGTGCCGTTCTCCGTTAAATTCGTCAGTGAAAGGACATGCGCCGGCGTCTCATGCACGAAATCATGATTGATGCGAGCCAGTGCCTCGTCCAGTTGCGCCGCGCCGATCTTTCCATCTGGCCCCCGCAACAAATGCAACTTACCACCGCCAGAGAAAAATTCCGGCGCGCCGCGCTCGTCCACGGCGATATGCGCCCCGGCATGGCAAAGCACAGCGCCGGTAGGCGGACAAAAGCAGGACAGTGCCAAGGCGTTCGACGCTGTGCCGGAGGCGGTCAGCCAATAGTCGAAATCATCCGTACTGAACACATCCGCCAGTATGGGACGCAAACGCTGCGTGACGGCGTCATTCCCGTAACTCGCCTCCAGTCCCGTATTCGCGGCGGCGAGCGCCTTCAGCACATTCGGATGGGCTGGCGCGGATGTGTCGGAAGAGAAATTCATCAGATTTGCGTGTCCGGGGTCTGCCACATCAGATGCTGGCCACCATCACTGGCGATCATCTGGCCGGTCACGCTGTTGGCGGAAATGAGATAGCGCAAAGCCTTGATGATCTCTTCCGGGCTGGAGCCTTCCTGGGTCAAAGTCGCGGCTTTCTCGGCAGCGAACTCTTCTTCGCTTTGGTGTTTAGACCGCAGCGTCGGCCCTGGCCCGATGCCATTGACGCGAATATCCGGCGCGAGAGCTTGCGCCAAGGTCTGCGTTGCCTGCCAGAGCGCGGCCTTGGAAAGCGTGTAAGTGAAGAAGTTCGGTGTCAGTTTCCAGACCCGCTGGTCAATCATGTTCACGACCAGCCCCTTCTCCCCTTTCGGCAGCGCATCCGCTAAGGCCTGCGCCAGATGCACCGGCGCGCGGAGATTGGCATTCATGTGCATGTCCCAGCTCGCGCGAGTATGGCTGGTGACAGAGTCCTCCTCGAATACGGAGGCGGAATTGACCAGCAAGGTCACCGGCTGGCCGATCTTCTCGGCGGCGTGCAGGATCAGATCGCCAGTTGCAGTCTCATCCGAGAGGTCGGCCTGAAGCGTGATCGCCGCGCCACCTGCCGCACGAATGGCCTTGGCGGTCTCTTCGGCGCCATCAGCGGAGGAATTGTAATGGACGATGACCTGCCAGCCATCGGCGCCCAGCGCTTCGGCCATGGCCCGCCCCACTCGCGCGCCTGCGCCGGTGACGAGCGCCGCGCCCGGCCTCATGCCGGTACGGTCTGGAACAGGCCCAATATGTCGAACCCGTTCACCAGTCCGTAGATGTAGACCGCATAGATCAGCAGCATCAATATTCCCATCAGGCGGCCAAGCCGCGCCCGGGTCAGGATGAACCCACCGATCAACAGAGCGGCGAAGGCCATGACCCAGTGGTCATAATGGGTGAAAGTCGGTGCAATCTCAATCGGCCCGAAGAGCGAGATGATGCCGCCCGCCCCGAGGATGTTGAAAACATTGGAGCCTAGTACGTTGCCGATAGCGACCTCGCCATGGCGGCGCAGGGCGGCGGCAATGGCCGCGCCGATCTCTGGCAGGGAGGTCCCGATCGCCAGCAAGGTCAGGCCGATCCATTCCTGTGGCACATGATAGAATTCCGCGATGCCGACACCGCCAGCAATGATCAGATGCGCACCCAGCACGAGGCCACCAATGCCGAGAACGATATAGGCCAGAGAGCGCGGCAGGCTGAGTTTTGGCGCCTCTTCCAGTTCCACGCCGGGATCTTCGCCCGTCGCAACGGCCTTGCGCGCCATGTAGAAAGTGACAACACAATAAGCGATCAGAATGGCCAGGAACAGAATACCGCCCAATACAGTCAGGGGGCCCATTCCGGTCAGCAGGATCCAGACGGCTGTGGCAACGAGCATCGCCGTCAGCGCGCGGCCCTGACCGTGCCCACCGGCGACGAAAGGCATGATCAGCGCCGGAATCCCCAGGACGAGAAAGATGTTGGCAATGTTGGAGCCGACAATATTGCCCAACGCGAGACCGGCCCGGTCTTCCAGAGCCGCATTCAGCGAAACGACCATTTCAGGGGCCGACGTGCCGAAACCGACAATGAAGATACCGGCAATCAGGGGAGAAACGCCAAGGCGTCGGGCAACGGCAACCGCGCCGTTTACCAGGAAATCCCCCGCAAACGCCATAATAACAAGCCCCCCGATCAGGGCGGCGATCAGGGTTAATTCAGGCATTCGCCAGGCTCGCTTCTAGTCGAGGCGCTTGTATTCAATGAAATTCAGGATGCCGAACACGACCACTATGGAGGCAATGGCGATCAGAGAAGGATGGATCATGGTGCCGTCTCGCTGTTGTTTTCTTGAGCATTTCCATGCTTTGCACCGCTAATAGCGTGCGTTGCACGGCTTGGCGAGCCTCAAACGGCAGGAAGTTTGGCCTCTCTTTGCGTAAATTTTCATATTGGACGCGCTCCTCCCATAGTGTCAGGACACCGCATGCCTTCCCTCAGAACCAGGTTGTTCCACATCTATGCCCGCCTTCGCCGTCCCATGACTCTGGGCGTGCGCGGCCTCGTCGAGAATCCAGACGGAAAGATCCTGCTGGTACGTCACACGTATATTGCAGGCTGGCACATGCCTGGCGGCGGTGTGGAGCGGGGCGAGCCCTGCATCGATTCGCTCCGCCGGGAAGTGGAGGAAGAAGGCGGCATTCTGGTGAACGGGACCCCGAGCCTGGTCGGGATATTCTCCAATCACGCATCTTTCCCGAATGATCATGTCCTGCTCTATCACATTCCTTCGGGAATATGGACGCAAGGCAAGGCAACGGCGGTCGCCGAGATTGCCGAAACGCGATGGTGCTCGCCGGATGACTTGCCTGACGGAACAACCAACGGCACGCGCCAGAGACTGGTAGAATTCTACGGGAAAACACCCCTCAGCCCGTATTGGACCGACTCAAAACGCTGAGTTCAGGCACCCGCCATTGCGAGGAAGGCTGGCAGGCACAGGAACATCAGCGCCGCCAGCGCGACAATGACCAGACGGGTCGTGGGAGTGGTGCGTGATCTCATCCACTCCTTGTCTGCCGACATTAAGTCTCAATGCGGGCCATTCGCCGGAAAGTTCGTGATTTTGCTGCCCCATTGATGCCGCAAGTTTTAACGGAACCTTTGCCATCGCGGATGATTGTAAATGCGTGGTGGGACATGAAAGCAGACACGCCCCATCGCATGAATGGCCCTTCCGGGCGCCAAGGTTGCCCCTCATCCTTGCGCTCGCGAATTGAAATGCGGAACGCTGGCTCTGCCCCTTGGGGCCAGCGTTCTATTTCACCCGGCCGGCTGCTCTCATATATTGTCCGGCCGTCCACCAGGACAGAACCGCCGCCGTCCAGAGCAGTCCGACAACGGCGACCGTGGCCACAATCGCCAAGACTGACGTTCCCGTGGAGACTTCGCCCCCGGCATCCGGGCGCAAGACAGCCAGCGGCAACATAAGGCCGATGATCGCCGCCATCTCAAACCCTGTTTTCCACTTCGCCAGATTAGAGGGCACGATGGCAGAGCGTCCGCGCGGCGTGGCGCGGAACCAGGTCATAAACACATCGCGTGCAATAATCATAGCCGCCGGCACATAGATTAGCCAGGTCTGGAATTTCAGCCCCAGACCCAGCAGGGCCGCCGCGATCAGCAACTTGTCGGCGATGGGGTCCAGCCAGACCCCGAACCGACTGTGCGCGTCCAGCTTGCGGGCAAGCCAGCCATCCAGGAAATCCGTGATTGCCCCGGCCAGGAAAGCAAGGAAGGCAAACTGGAACCAGAGCTGTTGCAGCGTGATCTGCCGGGACACGGCGTCGGCATCAAGTCCATTCGGCAACGGGCTGAGGCGCATAGCCTGCCAGAAACCGACCAGCACAAACCCGGCAAACACACAGCGGGCGATGGTCAACGCATTGGGGAGCCATTTGAAATTCATGGCTGTCACCTGTGCCAGCGCCCGCGCGCCCGCGCAATCATGAAACTGTGGAGCCTCTCGCCTCCCCCCGCCCTACAGGGTGAGAGGCGAAAGTCTCATTAGTTGGTATCGCCGGTTACATCCTCGATCGCGACATCGTAATGGCGATTGCAGAACTGGCAGTCGATACCCAGCGTACCATCTTCTTCGGTCATCTCGCGCAGGGACTCGTCCGGCATCTGTTTCAGAGTCTCAACGAGGCGCTCCTGATTACAGGTGCACCGGTCATCCAGCGCTTGTGGCGTTTCCATTGTCACACCCTGTTCGTGGAACAGGCGATAGAGCAGCTCTTCCATTGGAAGGTCCGGATCGGCCAGTTCGGCATCGGTCAGCGTGGCAAACAGGGCCTCGGCTTCACGCCAAGGCTCTTCGGTCTCTCCGCGCGCATCATCTGCCGCAATCCTCTGCACCATCATGCCGCCAGACACCCAAACCGGATGCCCGTCTTTCCGGTCCAGTTCGGCGACCGACAGTTTGAGGCGCGTCGGCACCTGTTCCGACATCTCGAAATAGTCCTCAGCGCATTCACTCAGAGTCCCTTTCGCAAGAGGCACGATTCCCTGATAGGGCTGGATCGCCGGATTGTCCTGGATGATGATCAGGGCCAGACGCCCGCTCGGGCCGAACAGTTGAGGCATGTGCGGAGCGTCGCCCTTGTTCACCTTGTCCAGTTGCGCCCAGGCTTCGGCATCAAATTTGGCATAGCCGCGCACACCGCCATCAGAGCGGTACTCACCGACCAGCATCGACACGGGACCATCACCTTCGGCCTGAACCAGCAGACGCCCCTCGAATTTCAGCGACGCGCCTACCAGCGTCGCAAGCGTCACGGCTTCGCCAAGGATGCGCGCCAAATTCTTCGGATAGTCATGCCGTTGCAGGATGCCCGACAGGCTGCCCTCGCCCATACGAACGGCACGCCCGCGAATGGGACGGTCCACGATCTGGAAATTCGTGACAAAGTCGGTGACGGCGTAAGCAGCGTCGGTCATGGGAGAATACCTCGATTAGGTGCCCCCATGTGGCAGCGGCATGCGCCTATCGCAAGAGGGCCACCTGTCAGACGGGGGATCAGGCCGAGCAGCTACCTCCGCCGAGCACGCAGAAGCTGGCGCACCAGGGATGGTTCAGCTTGACCGGATTGGCTGTCGCCTCGGCAAGTGTGGCGCCCAGTTCGAAGGTCGGATCGTCCACCAATAGCGTGCAGGCTGTCACGGTCGCCCTGCCGGCACCCTTGCGGCGGATCACCATGCGCTGGTTGGCGCACATGATGTCGTCAGGGGACTTGTTCAGAATGCCCCAGCAATCCGTAGTGATTTCAGGTGGGTCGTCCCGGGCGATCATTTCAGGGAACAGGACGAGTTGCTTTGTATTGGTGGGATCTATCGATAGACCCAGTGTGCCAGCAAGCGCACCATAAGCTGTGCGGGCCTCGGCATCATCCTCATTGAGGGCCTGACGTCCGGCAATGGCGACCTGTACGGCGCGTTCTCCCATCCATTTCAGGCCCTTGCAGGCCTCTTTAAAGGCCCCTTCTCCGCGTTCAGCGTCATGAATGGCCGGATCATGGGAATCCAGCGAGACACGCAGCACCATCCGTTCGCCATAGTGCGCCGCCAGCCGGTCTAGACCCTGCTGGATGCGCGGCCGCATCATCGGGCGCATGGCATTGGTCAGCAGGAGCAGGCTGTGCCCATCCGACAAAACATCTTCCATGATGTGGAGAATATCCGGGCACATGAAGGGCTCGCCGCCCGTAATGCCGATCTCGATGGGCTGGTCGATCTCGTCGAGGAACTGCCGCACATCAGATCGGCTGAGATAAACCAGTCGGTCATTGCGGGGTGAACTTTGAATGTAGCAATTGGTGCATTCAATGTTGCACAGCGTTCCGGTGTTCAACCAGAGCGTCTTCAAGCCCGTCCATCCGACGCTGGCGCGGGTCTCGCCCTTCGCGGTCACGTCCGGGTCAGAAAATTTCGTCGGGGTATAATCACTATCGGCCATTCATCTACGTTTAGCGCGATCCGGCGGCGCTTCCAGCGCTTTTGCAGCAGCACACCCTAACGTGAAGATTGCCGTACTCGTCGTGAGCGCTAGTTTGGCCGTCATGTCTGAAACCACCCAGCAGCAAGTGTTCGAAATGCTCACCTCAGGCGATGATGGCCGGGTGTGCAGAGACATTCCCGACAGCGCCTGTCGCGAAGAGGCCGGCAATTTCTTCACCCATGTTGCCAGCCTGTCGACCAGCAAGATCTCGGATGGGCTGATCGACCCCAAGCTTGTATTGAGCTGGTTGATGACCACGCTGGGCGCACCGGGCTGGATGATCGGCCTGCTTGTCCCCATACGCGAGGCGGGAGCGCTGTTGCCGCAATTGTTCACGGCCGCCGCGCTGCGCCGCCTGCCCCAGCGCAAGTGGGCCTGGTCAGTCGGCTCGGCAGTCCAGGGATTGTCAGCGGCCAGTATGGGGCTCGCAGCGTTTTTCCTGGAGGGTAAGACGTCGGGTTACGCCATCCTTGGCGCGCTGGCGGTTCTCGCGCTCGCGCGGTCGGTCTGCTCGGTCACCTACAAGGACGTTCTGGGCAAGACGGTCTCCAAATCCCGACGCGGAACAGCAACCGGCGCGGCCAGCACGGTAGGCGCTGCAGCGGTCCTGATCTATGGCGCGCTCCTGGCCGTCGGTTGGGTCGACCGGATGAGCCTCGTGATTGGCGGGCTGTTGCTCGCGGGTGGGCTCTGGATGACGGGCGCAGCGCTTTTCATGACATTGGAAGAAGAACCGGGATCGACCGAAGGCGGAGGCAACCCCATCGAATCCTTCCGGGACAACTTCAAGCTGCTCGCTGAAGACCAGCAATTGCGCCGTTTCATCCTGGCCCGTGGCCTGTTGATCTCAACTGCACTTGCTCCGCCCTTCATGGTCGCGATGGGCGCAAGGAACAAAGAAGCTGACCAGATGCTTGGGGGACTCGGCTTGCTCGTTATTGCATCTGCGGGCGCAGGCCTGCTCAGCTCCTATGTCTGGGGCCGGCTTGCCGACCGGTCGAGCCGGAAAGTGCTGATCCTGACAGCGGCCGCAGCAACGCTTGCCCTGTTGACGACACTCGGCCTGAATGCGGCGGGGCGACTGCAGGATGTCTGGGCACTCCCGCTTGTTCTGTTCGTTTTGATGATAGCCTATCAGGGCGTGCGCCTTGGTCGTTCCACGCATCTGGTGGATATGGCGAGCCAGGACAACCGTGCGGCCTATACCGCCCTTTCCAACACGATCATCGGCACGCTGCTCATTCTTGGTGGCGGGTTCAGCATCGTTGCGCACATGGCAGGAGAAGCAGCGGTCCTCGGCTTGCTCGCCGTTATGAGCGCGCTCGCCATTCCGGTCGCCATGGGTCTTGAGGAAGTGCAGGAGCGCTGACGCCTATTTATCGAGGCACCAGCGCAGGATGGCCTTCTGGGCGTGCATGCGGTTCTCGGCCTCGTCAAAGACAAGGCTCTGTGGCCCGTCAATGACTTCGGCGTCGACCTCTTCGCCCCGATGCGCTGGCAGACAATGCAGGAATTTCGCACCGCCAGCGGCCATCTCCATCAATTCTTCGGTCACCGCATAGGGCTCAAGAATTTCAAGGCGGCGTTCAGCGTCTGCATCGCCCATGGAGACAAATGTGTCGGCAATCACGACGTCGGCGCCGGCCACGGCTTCTTCCGCAGTTTCATAGAGGTCGATCCGGCCCTGCAGGTCGCGGGCGATTTCAATATCCTCATCATCCGGCGCGAAGCGCGCAGGCGTGCCAATGGCGAGAGAATAGCCAAACTTCGGCGCGGCATGGATCAGGCTGGCGCAAACGTTGTTGCCATCGCCAACCCAGGCCAGCCGCGCACCTTCAAGTGTGAGGCCATGCTCTTCCAGTGTCTGGAGGTCCGCCATGATCTGGCAGGGATGTGAACGATCTGTCAGGCCGTTGATGACCGGCACGGTGGCATGCTCGGCAAAGGTCTCGACATCGGAATGATCATTGGCGCGGATCATCACCGCATCGACGAAGCGCGACAGGACGCGCGCAGTGTCTTCCACCGTTTCACCTCGTCCCAGCTGCAGGTCATTCGATGTCGCCGTGATCGACGAGCCACCCAGCTGGCGCATCGCCATGTCGAAGGAAAACCGCGTCCGGGTCGAGGATTTCTCGAAGATCATTGCCAGCGTGTGACCCTCCAGCGGCGCGCCGGTATCCACCCGTCCCTTGGGCCAGCCGGCGCGGGCCTTCTTCATCGCATGGGCCATATCCAGAATCTCGCGCAATTCGGCGGATTCCAGATGCCAGAGGTCGATGAAATGGCGTGCAGACATGAGTCCCTCCGTTCGAGCGAAGCGGCGCTAATATCTGATTTCAGCTGTGATGGCTACTCACAGCAGTATTTCTTCGCTTCTTCTCCAGACGAAAGCGTCATCGACTCGGCAGCTAAAAAGATTTTTGTGCCGATATTATCGCGCCGCGGATCATTTTCGTCTGTAAGCACAAGTCCCACGAATTTATCCCAATCAAAATTTACCCCTGGATCAGAACGACGCTCTGGATCAACGAGCGCGTGTGAAAACACGTAACGAAAATTCGGGTACTTGGCCCAACAATACCGCACAATCTGGGCAGTCGCCTCCAGCTGCCAGTTCGAAAAAGTATCATTTGGCGTCTGCCGGTTCACAACTTCGACTCCAAGCGTCCAGTGATTGATACGTCCCTTTTTACCCACTTTCTCATGGGTCGCTGCATTCCGAACGTGCCAAGCTGCAAGCGCTTCATAAACGACCGCCAACACTTCCTTGCCGTGTCCCGCTTCGTCCTCATCGGGAACAATCCAGTGGGCTGATGCCCGACCGCCTCCCGGCTGTTTCCACCATGATAGGGCGCCTGATGTGCTCCCTCCTGCTGTGGCGTGGACCACCAGACCTTCAATTCCATCTACAGCATGAAATATTCGATCCGATGCTCGATTTTGGTTGAACCAGTGAATATCAGGATAAACTCGTTCCTTGAGTTTGAATAATGTCGGTCTGTTCGCTGAGTGGTTTATCAAATCCAGAAAATAATCAGTTTTTGGGTTTGCCATGATTTCCTCCCCAATCGCCCAGAACACCCTACCTTGGATGGCGTGTTCTTTCACCCATTAAGTTTCAAAAAGCACTCTCCATGACGAATCATGGACAAATAATAATTGAGAATGACTTGCAAGAGCATATTGGATGTGAGATGCAAGTTTTGAGAACAAGTCGCAAAACTGATGGAGCGTCCCATGTGCCTGCCGATCGACGATACCGCCATGCTGTGCTGGCTCAAGAACCAGAGAACGGTTCTGGAAGCCTGGCGAAACGAGCTGACTTGCCGCCCGGACACTACCGAAACGATGATCAATCGTGTGGAGCAGCACTACACATGGTTGAGCGAAGAAATATCCCGCCTGGATACGCCCCGGCGCGCTGCCTGATACCCCTTTGCCGCAACGCAGGGCGAGGTTTTGCCCACCTCGTTTCCTCCCATACGCTCACCTGCGTTGCGGCAATTCCTTTCCGAAACTCCCCCGCAGATCGATACTGGCGAAGATGACGTGATTGCCCTATGTCACGGGCACATCAGTGCCCATCCAGCCAGGGAGCTTCATCACTCATGGACAATGTTCTCATCATCGGTGCCGGTGCCGCCGGATCCGTCGTCGCGCAGAAATGCGCCATGGACCGCGACACGTTCAAGCATATCCACCTTGCCTCGCGCCGACTGGAAAGCTGCGAGAAGGTCGCCAAGCTGTGCCAGACACCGATCGAGATCAGCCAGGTCGACGCCGACAATGTTGCGGAGGTCGTCGCGCTCATCAACAAGGTGAAGCCGGATCTGCTGATCAACATGGCCCTGCCCTATCAGGACCTGCCGATCATGGATGCCTGCCTGGAAACGGGCTGCAATTATATGGACACGGCGAACTACGAGCCGCGCGATGTCGCGAAGTTCGAATATTCCTGGCAGTGGGCCTATCAGGACAAGTTCAAGGACAAGGGCATCACGGCCATTCTCGGCTGCGGCTTCGATCCGGGCGTGACGAATATCTATTGCGCCTATGCGCAGGAATTCCTGTTCGACGAGATCGAGTATATCGACATTGTCGACTGCAATGCCGGCGATCATGGCAAGACCTTCGCCACGAACTTCAACCCGGAAATCAATCTCCGCGAAGTGACCCAGGACGGCAAATACTGGAAGGACGGCGAGTGGGTGGAAATCCCTGCCCTGTCGATCAAGACGATGATCGACTATCCGGAAGTCGGCCCGAAAGCTTCCTACCTGATCTATCACGAGGAAGAGGAAAGCCTCGTCAAGCACATCAAGGGCCTGAAACAGATCCGTTTCTGGATGACCTTTGGCGAAGCCTATATCAAGCACCTCGAAGTGTTCAAATCGATCGGCCTGATCGGCCTCGAACCGATCAAGCACAAGGGCATGGACATCATCCCGATGGAGTTCCTGAAGGACCTCCTGCCCGTCCCGTCATCCCTGGCCGAAGGCTATACCGGCAAGACCAGCATTGGCGTGATCGTGCGGGGCACAAAGGACGGCCAGCCACAGGCAAAGATGATCTACAACGTGTCCGACCATGCCAAGACCAATGAAGAGGTCTCCGCGCAGGCCGTTTCCTATACGACCGGCGTGCCGCCCGTTTCAGGCGCGGCGATGTTCTTCCGCGGGGAATGGTCCGGCCACGGCGTATTCAATGTCGAGCAATTCCCGTCCAAGCCCTTCCTCGAAGACGTCGCCAAACGCGGCCTGCCCTGGCATGTCATCGACGTTGATGGTGGTGATCAGGAAGACTTGTTCGCGGTGGAGACCTAGGCCAGCTCTTTCCTCATGCGCAGGATCGGCACGATGGTGCCATCCTCGCTGGGCCTGGAGAGGTCTTCGACGAGCCGATAGCCGCACGCCTCATAGAGTGGCACGCCGGGCGCGGTTGAGCCCATCTCCATGGCAGAGAACCCTTCGGCCCGCGCGGCAGCTTCGCTGGCGTCGAGCAACATGCGGCCAATGCCGCGCCGGACGAAATCCGGATGGGTATACATGGCGCGAATCTTGGCCGGCTCGGCCTTGGGGTCCGCCGGGGAATCATCCCGGCCGGCGGTCGTGTTGCCGCCATAAAGCGTGCGCCGCCGCGACCAACCCCCGCATCCGGCCAGCGCGTCGCCCTCGAAGACGAGGAAATAGGTGCCGTCGGAAACCAGCAATGTATCAACACCCATGCTCTCGCTGGAGCGCTCGACCTGTTTTGAATCAAGGAAGTGTGGCAGGAGTCGCGCCATGGACTCCGCCATCAGCGCCTCAATCGCCGGAATGTCGTCCAGCGTGGCGACTCGCATATACAGGGAAGATGTTACCGTCATTCGACCCGCATCCTATCTGCGCTGCACACTCCGCAAAAGCCGGAACGTGCGCGCCGCTAATAATGTTCGCTCAAGGCCCGTTGATGAGGCATAAGCGGGCACCCAAGGACCAGACACCATGACCCCACCCGCCCTGCCCGATCATATCCCGACGCCCGTCTTCGTGCTGGACGCGGCGCGCCTGCGCGCAAATCTGGAAACGGCCCAGCGCGTGCGCGAGGCGGTCGGGTGCAAGATCTTGCTGGCGACCAAGGCCTTCTCGCTGCCGGCGGCCTTCCCGTTGATGACCGATTATCTCGACGGCACCACAGCCAGCGGCGAGCAGGAAGCCATTATGGGGCATGAAAGCTTCGGCAAGGAAGTTCATGTCTATTCCCCGGCCTATACCGAAGCCGAAGTGCGCCGCCTGACCGAGGTGGCCGAACACATCTATTTCAATTCTCTCGAACAACTGGAGCGCTTTGGCGACATTGCCAGCGATGGCGGCGCCAAGATCGGCCTGCGCGTTAATCCCGGCTATTCCAATGCAACCCTGGGCGGCGACCTCTACAATCCGTGCGCACCAGGCAGCCGATTTGGCGAAGTGCCGTCAAAGCTCGACCAGGTCGACTGGTCCGGCATCGACATCTTCCATGTCCACGCCCTGTGCGAGAGCCTGCACGAGGGCTCGGTCGGCCTGATCGAATTCGTCGCCGACAATTTCGGCCAGTATATCGAGCAGGTGAACACGGTGAATTTCGGCGGTGGCCATTTCCTGAACAAGGAAGGCTATGACGTCGACGCGCTGATCGCGGCCATCAAGGCGTTCAAGACGCGCTTTGGCGTGGAAGTCGTGCTGGAGCCGGGCGCGGGCCTCGTCGTGAACACGGGCGAGCTGTATGCGACCGTGCTGGCGCTGCACTGGAACGAGGTGGATCTGGCGATTCTCGATGCCTCCGCCTCGACCCATATGCCGGACGTGCTGGAAGTGCCCTACCGGCCGGACGTGATCGGCGCGGGCCAGCCCGGCCAGAAGGCACACACTTATCGTTTCGGCGGCAAGACCTGCATGACGGGTGACGTGATCGGCGAATACTCCTTTGACGCGCCCCTGAAGCCTGGCGACACGATCATCTTCACCGACCAGATGCATTATTCCTTCGTCAAGACGAACACGTTCAACGGCACGCCGCTGGCAAATCTGGCGGTCCGCTGGGAAGACGGCATCATCGAGAGCCTGTCCGATTTCGGCTATGAGGAATTCCGCCGGCGCTTGGGACGCTGATCGTCAGTCCTTGAAGCGAATGTCCTGATCATTCCCGAGCGAGGGAATGCGGCGCCGCGCTATCGCCACAGCGTCCAGATCCAGATCGGCAAGGATCACACCCGGTTCATCATCCGCCTTCTCCGCCAGCACCTCGCCCCAGGGGGAGACGATCAGCGAATGGCCGAAGGTCTCGCGGCCGTCTTCATGCTTGCCGCCCTGCGCGGGGGCGATGACGAAGCTGCCGGTCTCGATGGCGCGCGCCCGGACGAGGACATGCCAGTGCGCCTTGCCCGTCACGCGCGTGAACGCTGCCGGGATCGTCAGGATGCCTGCGCCCGCCTGCGCAAGCTTGCGATAGAGATGCGGGAAGCGAACATCATAGCAGATCGTCATCCCCAGCTTGCCGAACTCGGTCTCCGCCAGCACGGCGCGCTCGCCCGGCCGGTAGGCGCGGCTTTCGCGATAGCTCTGCCCGTCGCCCACTTCGACATCGAACATGTGGATCTTGTCATAGCGGGCCCGGACGGAGCCATCCGGCGCGATCAGGACAGACCGATTGGCGAGCCGGTCCTCGCCTGCGAGGGTCACGGCGATGGAACCGATCAGCATCCAGATGCCAAGCTCAGCCGCCAGCCCGCGCATTGCCGCGAGCGTCTGGTCATCCGCCTCCGGAACAATCTTTGGCCGTGCCTTGCCGGGACGTATGTCCAGCAGGTTCGTCATCTCCGGGGTTGCCACCAGTTGCGCGCCCTGCCCCGCCGCATCGCGGATCAGGCCGGAAGCCGCAGCAATATTAGGTGCGATCTCCACACCCGACCGCATCTGGACACAGGCAACACGTACTTTGCTCATATGTTCATTCTAACGCAGCCGCGCAGCCATGCCAGCCTCACTCCTCTAGCCTGCCGATCCAGTCGAGTGCGGCTGCTAGCGCAAGGTCAGGTCCGTCGCCATTATCGGCCACAACCTGATAGGGCGGAGACCATTCATGGCGCGGCGTACCATTCAAATGGGCAAGGTCGTAAGCGGGTAGGCGGATGGGAAAGCCGGTCTGGCTGAGCCGGTAATCTTCAACGCCTCCAGCCAGGCGCGCCATGTCGCTGCCAAACACCTCGCCCCGCTCGATGCCGTCAAAGCCAATGGCCAGCCCTTCGCCCATGCTGCCTGTCCAGCGACCGACCAGAACAGCAACCGGGCCTTTCGCCGTCCAGTCTCCATGGGGCTCTGCGGTCTTCACCCATTCCGGCGCGTCCGTCGGACGGATTTGTTGATATTCCGCCGCCTTCGACAGGAAGCGGCCCAGTATGGGTTCTGCCACGTTCGTGTCGCCACCGCCGGGTGTGTCGCGCAGATCGACGATCCATGAATTTGCCTCTCGCATCGTGTCCATCGCGGCATCGAAGGCGGCGACCGTGCGCGAATCCCCGAGCGAGTCATGCAGGCGGATATACGCGACATTCCCGTCCAGAATCCGGGACGACAGCGGCACCTGCTGCGCGTCAGTGACATAGCCATCAAGAGACAGCGTCTCAGACTCGGAAATGCGCGAGATGGTCACCGAACGGGGCTCATCGCGGTAACCCGCCGCCGCCGCGTTCAGCGCCCAGGCCTTCTGGGTCTCGCTAGAGGAAGCGTTCTTGGGGTGGAGGCGCGTAACTATCGCATCGGCCAGTGGGCGACCATTGATGGCGACAATCTGGTCACCCACTACGAGACCCGCTCGCGCCGCGGCGCTGCCCGGCCGCACAGCCGTGACGCGGTCACCTTCGAGCCAATAGTCGGACCCTGACGGCACGACACGCGGCGACATGCCGGAATGCGTACCGAACGTCGCATGTGGATCGTAAAGCGCATCGACCAGTGTTTCGAGCGCGCGCAATTGTTCCGGCTTAGTCGTGACGGGGCCGAGCATGCCGGCGAAGCCTGCACACGCGGCCTCCCAATTTTCCTGCCGGTCCGGGTAATAGGCATAGTCGGTGCGGACGAGCTCACAGAGTTCTGCTGCATCAGCCAGAGTTTCCTGCGACAGGTCGGTCACAGGGGCATCGGGCGTACACCCTGACGCCAATAGGGCCGCCAGGAGATATTTTGGCTTCAGCCTTCCCATTCTGACAGCGCAGCGTCGATGATGCCGGTGGCTTCACGCACATTATCGTCCGTGATGACAAGTGGCGGCGCGAGACGCAGAACCATGTTCCCGGCCACACCGACCAGCAAGTTCTTGTCACGGCAGACGCCTTGCAGGCTCTTCGGATCGGACTTCATCTTGAGACCGGTGAGCAGCCCTTTGCCGGTCACCGCTTCGACCTTGTCCGGATGGCTGTCAGCGAGGCTTTTCAGGCCCTGCGCCAGCGTGCCGGAGACCCGGCGCACTTCAGCCAGGAAGTCTTCGCTGGAAATGATGTCCCAGACGACATTGCCGACCGCCATGGCGAGCGGGTTGCCGCCATAGGTCGATCCATGGCTGCCGGGCTGCATGTGTTCGCCGACCGCTTCGGTCGTCAGGCAGGCGCCAAACGGGAAACCGCCGCCGATGCCCTTGGCCGAGCAGAGGATATCCGGCGCAGCGCCCTCAACCCATTCGTGGGCGAACAGTTTGCCCGTCCGGCCCATGCCGCACTGGACTTCATCATAGATCAGCAGGATGCCTTGCTCATCGCACAGATCGCGCATCCGCTTCAGCTGGTCATCCGGCAGGGCGCGCACGCCGCCCTCGCCTTGCACCGGCTCGATGAAGATCGCCGCGGCAGTGGGCTCTGCGGCGGCTTTTTCCAGCGCATCCATGTCGCCCCATTCGAGATGGACGAAGCCGGGAAGTTTCGGGCCGAAGCCTTCAAGATATTTCGGATTGCCGCCGGCATTGATTGCGCCGAGCGAGCGGCCGTGGAACGCGCCGGTAAAGGTGATGATGTCGATGCGCGCTTCATTACCATTCGCCCAGTGGTATTTGCGGGCGGACTTGATGGCGCATTCGACGGCTTCGGTGCCGGAATTGGTGAAGAAGACGCGGTCAGCGAATGTATCGCGGCAGATCTTGTCGGACAGTTCTTCGGCGCCGCGCACGCGGAACATGTTGGAAGTGTGCCACAGCTTGCCGGCCTGCTCCTGCAGGGCCTCGACCATGGCGGGATGAGCGTGGCCCAGCGCGTTCACGGCGATGCCGGCGATGAAATCGAGATATCGCGTGCCGTCCTCGGTGAAGAGGCAGACGCCCTCCCCCTTCTCGAAAACCTGCTCTGGCGGCCGGTAGACCGGCATGATGTGCTGGCGCGGATCGCTCATGATAACTCCTTGCGTGCGCAAAATCCTGTTTGGTCCACGCTTGGCCGCGCCGATGGGCGAAGTCAACTCACGGGCTGGTGCACGCCCGCTACAAGCTGACGATTAAGCTGTACTGATCCGCATCATGAAAAAAGTTTAATCGAAAAACGATAATTATGATTGACGTTTATCGATAATCCCTTATTGATAATCAGGAAGCCAAGACGGACCGGGGTGATGTCCAAAACGCCCCCTACCTCACCTGAGCCGTTGCTCCGGACCGTCCTGGTGGACCTGAATTTTTTCGGAAATGAAAAAAGGCGCGGAGAGCTTCCACCAGCTTCCGCGCCTTCCACCGTTTGCAGCGTTTCCTCCCAGAAACTTGCCGTGTCATATGGCCGCGCTTTATTGCGTGTGTCAAGATTGTGAATTCAAATTTTTCAATATGAGCAATTCTTCAACATTTGCTGCACCGCCCAATAGTGACAGGGACTTCAGAGCAGCCTGACTCCATGACGAATTTGCAGACACCGCCAGAACGGCCTCGCTTTTCAATATTATTCCATCTGAAACAATTTTGAGCCCGTTCGCCTTGAGCGTCGCGCCGGTCGAAGTGATGTCGACAATCACGTCCGCTGCGCCAGTGGCCGGCGCTGCTTCGGTTGCCCCCGCGCTTTCGACGAGCCGATATTCACCCACGGACTTGGCGGCGAAGAAGCGCCGTGTCAGCCGCATATATTTGGTGGCTACCCTGAGACGGCGATGATGCGCCTTGCGGAATGCAGCCCCGGCAGCTTCCAGATCAGACATCGTGTCCACATCAATCCAGGCCTGCGGCACGGCGACGATCACATCTGCACCACCAAAGCCGAGTCGTTCCAACACATGGAAATCCTCTGGCCCCGTCGGCGCGAGGTCCTGCAACAAATCTTCACCCGTCACGCCCGCATGGATACTGCCATCGATCAGCCCCTGTGCGATCTCGCGCGCGGAGAGAAGCCGCATATCGACTTCGCCCAATCCCGAGATTTCCGCCTGGTAGCCGCGCTCGCCACCAATCTGGCGCACTTCAAATCCACGGGCTTTCAGCCACTCCTCGGATTTCTCCTTCAACCGTCCCTTGGAGGGGATCGCAAGTGACAGAACGCTCATGCCGCCTCTCCTTTTGCACGCAGGATGCGATCTGGCCGGACCACGCCGCCAATACCTGACGCCGAGGCCCTGGACCGGGACAGGCCTTCGATCAGGCCATCATAGCGCCCGCCCGAGGCGAGCGGCTGGCGGGAGGTCAAATTCTCACCGAACGATTCGAAGACAAAGCCATCATAATACGTAAACCGCCGACCGAAGCCGGACCGGAAGCGCGCCTCGCTGGCGACGCCCGGCACTGCAGACAGGATCGCCTCCATTCGGCGGGCAACCCGTTCGATTACGGAGGATATGGCCGCGAGCCCGTGTTTGTCACTGATGGTGGCAAGCACGTCAGCCGCCTCCCCTGCAGGGCAGTTCACACCGGCAAGGTCAGACAGCGCTGCCCGCGCCGCCTCCGGCACACCACCTGCGGCATGCACCGCCGCCTTTCCGCGCAGACCCGCGACGATTTCGGCAACGCTGCGGGTACCGATCATCGGAATGCCGCGATCACTCAGAACTTTCAAAAATGCGTCTTCCGCCGCCTTCGCGCCGCCTGCATCCAGAACGGGCTGAAGGTCTGACGCCGGCGGTTGAGGCGCAGCATCGAGCAGCTCGCTGACCCCGCCCTCCTGGCGGAAGGCCCGCTTCAAAAGGTCTGTCGTGATACGCGCAAGACCAAGCGCGTCCACAAAGGTTGGAAAAATCGAGAGGTCGCCCATTTCAGTCGCCGTGGGCGACACATCGCAAGCGGCAACGGCTTCGCGTACCAGCGCAAAAGCTTCAGCGTCCGCATCTGCGCCGCTTTCCTTGCCGAACCATTCAAAGCCGACCTGGGTGAATTCCATCGGGTCGCCAGCAGAGGCCGGCAGTCGGAAGGCCCGCGCGGCATAAGTGTAGGCCTTGGCTCCGTCGCCACCCGCAGCGCGCCTGTCCGCCTCCTGCCCCGCCACCGGCAGGGTGAGGTCTGGCCGCATGACCATTTCATTGCCGCGATGATCGGAGAACACACAGAGACGTGCCCGCACCGCTTCGCCGGAGAGCTCCAGCGGGATATCAGACGGCAGGATATAGGCCGGGTCTACCGGTTCGGCGCCCGTTGCCTCGAAAACGCCGCGTGCTGCAGCGGCGAGAGTCTCGTGCGTCATTTCTGGGCCTCGGTGATCTTGCGAATAGCTTCGACCATTTCGGCGCGGGGCACTTCGAACTGACCTGGACGGGCTTCCCGGTATTCTTCGTTGGACTTGATGGCTTTCGCCTTGAGCGCGCCCATTTCAAGGTCCTTGATCGTGACCGTGCCTTTGGCCAGCTCGTCCTCTCCCACCATGACGACAGCAGGCGATGACCGGCGGTCAGCATATTTCATCTGCGGCCGCATGCCGGATGCACCCATATAGGCCTCGGCCCGGATACCAGCCCGGCGCAGTTCGGTTGCGAGCTGCAAGGCGCTGGTCGGGTCTTCCTTGTCAAAATTCAGCACGACGACCGGCCCATCGAGCTTTTCGGTCTCGCCCATGATCTGCATCGCCGCCGCGAGACGGGAAATGCCAATAGAGAAACCGGTGGCCGGAACTGTTTCGCCGGTAAAGCGCGCAACCAGGTCGTCATAGCGACCGCCGCCTCCGATGGAGCCGATGCGATAGGTCTTGCCGTCTTCGCCGGTCACCTCGCGGAGCAGTTCCGCCTCATAGACAGGACCGGTATAATATTCGAGGCCGCGCACAACGGATGGATCGATCACGACATCGCCTTCCGGCGCGCCGAGCGCTTCCAGTGCTTTTGCGATGGCTTCGAGTTCAACGAGGCCAGCCTTGCCCTCTTCGGTATCCCCCGTCGCCTTGACGAGATTGGCCAGCGTTTCAGCGCGCGTGTCGGCCCCCGCCTGAGCGAAGGCGAGTACGCGGGTTACTTCTGAGACGCCGAGTCCCGCCCCTTTTGTATAATCCCCGCTCTCATCCATACGGCCTGCGCCGAGCAGGTCCGCGACGCCCTCGGCGCCAAGACGGTCCAGCTTGTCCAGCGCGCGCAGGATCGCGAGGCGCGTGTCCGCGCTTGTCGCGCCGACTCCATCAAGCACGCCATTGAGCAAGCGGCGCGTGTTCACGCGGATCACGAACTCGCCCGGTGCCATGCCAACCGCGCGCAGCGCTTCGGCGCCCATGGCGATCATCTCGGCATCGGCATGATAGCCCGGCGCGCCAATCGTGTCGGCATCGCACTGCCAGAATTCACGGAACCGGCCGGGACCCGGCTTTTCATTCCGCCAGACCGGACCGGCGGCATAGCGACGGAACGGCTTGCCCAGCGACTGACCCGCCTCGGCCACGAACCGGGCCAGCGGTGCGGTCAAATCATAGCGTAGCGACATCCACTGCTCGTCATCATCCTGAATGGCAAACACGCCGGCATTCGGTCGGTCATCATCTGGCAAGAACTTGCCAAGCGCGTCGGCATACTCAAAGGCGCTGGTTTCCAACGCCTCGAAGCCCCATTGGCGGTAGACGCCGGTGATCGTCTCGACCAGCCCGGCCTGAGCATGGATCAGGCTCTCGCGCTTGTCCGGAAAGCCGCGCGGCTTGCGGGCAAGATCCTTGCCGGTGAGGGGCGGTGTGTCCTTGTCGCTCATGATCGTCTCAGGTCCTGGTTGCCGACGCGCTCCGCATAGACGGAGACGCACAGATTGGAAAGGCAACACGTCGGCGCAGCGCGGACCGGGCGCGGCCTGCCTCATCTGGTCTGGTTCGGAAGAATGAACACTTTCAGGAGGCGCAGCCGGACCGGTTCGCGCCTCGTCGGCGCGTCACGAATGATGGTGATGGTGGTGCAGTGCGATGTTCATTGCGTCGCCGGATACGCAGCCACCCGGCCGGAGTCAACCATTGGCCAGGCCGTCAGGCGTCCTGGCTGGCACGCTTGAAGGGCTTCTGCTGGCCGTCGCGGCGCTCGATCACCTTGAAGATGCCCGTGCCCCGCATCAGCAATTTGTCGCCCGTCCAGATGCGGCCTTCGACCGTGAAGATGTCGCCCTGACGACCGACAACTTCAGCCTTGCCCTCAACGAAGCTGCCCATCGACGCGCCGGAGAGGAAATCGCACATCAGACGGACCGTGACCCACCACGTGTCCTCATCCTTTTCGACCGCAGCACCCCAGGCCATGTCGGCAAAGGTCATCATCATGCCGCCATGCGCATTCATCATGCCATTGGTATGGTATTCCTCGACCCTGAAGGCACGCGTCAGGCCGGTCTCGTCCCGCTTCTCGAAGAGGGGCCCAATCTGGCGGCCAAAGCCGCGATGCCATGGCAGGATGGAATAGCCTTCAGGCGTGTCGAAAGTCTGGTTTCTGGTAAGATCGTCGCTCATGGGAGTCGGATTAGCGCCTCCTGCCTGAGAGTGCCAGAGGCGAGACAAACTTCCTTTGGGTCAGTCGAGCCCAACAGCAGCCTTGGCCTCAGCCTGCCGCGCGGCGACCTTCTCAATATCGAAGCCTTCGAGGCTTTCATTGAAGAGGCGATAGAAATTTAATTCTGCTCCAAGGCGGAGGTAGGCTGCGCCCAGTCCGATAGCGGCCCGGTCCATGAAGACGAATTCGCGTGGGATCTTAACGGGGCCCTTTTCCTTGAGCAGCTTGCGAACTGCAAAGGCTTCCTTGCGGCCATACTCGCCGGGCGTCACACCGTCTGCGACTGAACGCACGCGGTCGTCCAACAGTGGTCCATATATAAAGCGCGCCCAGATATTCAGCACTTCGACCAGCTCGCGGGACAAGCCGCTGAAGCCCCATTTCTCATAGGCGGCATAGGCCGCGTCGAAATCGTCCGCCAGGATCGCGCGATAGAGATCGACCACGCCGCTAACGAACTCCGGCGGGAAGATACGGATGCAGCCGAAATCGAGCAGATTCAGCCCGGTCCCCTCCCCGGTCACCTGGTAATTGCCGAGGTGCGGGTCCCCATGGATCACGGCATGGGAGTTGAACGGCCCCCACCATGTCCAGAACAACATTTCCGCAATCCGGTTGCGCACCTCCTGCGGGGCATCCTCAAACGCATCCAGCCGCTTGCCGGATACCCAGCTCATGGTCAGCAACCGGTCGGTGGACAGTTCGGGCACAGGAACCGGCACGGTGACGAAATCACGATCGGCCAGCATGTTCGCATAGAGCGCCATATGCTTGGCCTCGCGCGCATAATCGAGCTCTTCACGGAGACGGTCGGTGATTTCGACTACCATCGCGCTCGGGTCGATAGAGCCATCCATCCGCTTGAACAGGCCAAGCATGGTCCTGAGCTGGCCAATATCGGATTCCACCGCGCTGGCCATATCAGGATACTGCAGCTTGCAGGCGACCCGGCGCCCGTCATGCAGGGTCGCGCCATGGACCTGGCCAAGCGAGGCGGCATGCGAGGCCTCCTTTTCGAACGCGCCGAACTTTTCCTGCCAGTCGGCGCCCAGTTCAGCGCGCATCCGGCGTTTCACGAAAGGCCATCCCATGGCAGGGGCTTCAGCCTGCAGCTGGCTGAGTTCGGCGGCATATTCGGGCGGCAGGAAATCCGGAATGGTCGACACCATCTGGGCCACCTTCATCAGCGGACCTTTGGACTTACCGAGCGCAGCGGCCAGCGCACGGGCAATCTTTTCATCTCCCTGATCCCCCCCGAACAGGCTTTGCGTGGCGAAGGTTAGACCCGCGCCAGACAGGTTGGCACCAACCCGTGCGCTGCGCGCAATCCGGCCCGACAAGCGGTTGCGCTCCGGATCACGGGGTGTTTGTGTGTCGTCCGTCATGGGTGGGATATAGGGTGCTGCCTTGAAAACAACCAATCGCGTATATTGTCGCCCTTTCCCGCCATATGACTCGCAATGGATGACAAATGCGTCATGTTCGCGGTATAGGCCCGCCTTCGCGAATTGATCCGCAACAGAAAAAGCGCATCGCCCTCCAGATTTTGCCGGCCCCGGGCAGCCGAATGTAGAGTGTCCCGAAAGTTAAAGGCTGCTGCAGATCAAATTGCCAGCGCCACACCGCGACGAGCAGGATTTAATGAATGTCTTACAAAACGCTTCTCACCGAGATTGACCAGGAAGCCGGCTTCGCCGTGATCACGCTCAATCGCGCCGAGAGCCTGAACGCCCTCTGCGAAGAGATGATGAATGAGCTGACAGATGCGCTGGATCGATTTGAAGCCGATCCGGACATTGGCTGCATCATCCTGACGGGCGGCAAGAAAGCCTTTTCGGGTGGCGCAGATATCAAGGAAATTCAGGAAAAAACCTATCCTGAGTCCTATTATGAAGATTTCATCAGCCGGAACTGGGAACGCGCAGCTCGCGCCCGCAAACCCATTGTGGCCGCCGTTTCCGGCTATGCCATTGGCGGGGGATGCGAACTGGCCCTGATGTGCGACATCATACTGGCAGCGGATACCGCCAGGTTCGGACAGCCGGAAGTGCGCCTCGGCGTCATGCCGGGCGCCGGCGGCACACAGCGTCTGGCCCGCGTGATAGGTAAATCCAAGACGATGGAACTCTGCCTGACTGGTCGCATGATGGAGGCTGAAGAAGCCGAGCGTTGTGGCCTTGTCAGCCGGGTCGTCCCTGCCGACGACCTTATGGATGCTGCGCGGGAACTCGCCCGCACGATCGCATCCATGCCTCTGGCGGCCGCCATGCTGACCAAGGAAGCCATCAAAGTGGCCTATGAGACTCCGCTTTCGCAAGGCATCCAGTTTGAACGCCGCATGTTTCAGTCCCTGTTCTCCACGGATGATCAGAAAGAGGGCATGGCCGCCTATGTCGAGAAACGCTCCGCTCATTTCAAAGACAAATGATGCTGAAAGCCCCGGCCCACCTGCTATTTCCTGCAACCAGCCTCAATTGCGCGGTTGACGCCTTCGCACCGTTTATGTATTCCCCCGCCTTCAGCCCGAAGGGAGCCCTTTGGGCCACAGGAGTTTAATATGGCTAATACCCGTTCCGCCAAGAAAATGGTCCGCAAGATTGCGAACCGCACCGAAGTGAACAAAGCCCGCCGCTCGCGCGTGCGTACTTTTGTTCGCAAGGTCGAAGAAGCAATCGAAGCTGGCGACAAGTCTGCTGCCCAGGAAGCGCTGCGCTCTGCTCAGCCTGAACTGATGCGCGCCGTGACCAAAGGCGTCATGCACAAGAATACATCATCGCGGAAAGTTTCGCGTCTGTCAGCTCGCGTCAAAGCGATGGGCTGATCGGACTTTTCCCGATTGGAAATTTGAAACCCGCCTGATGGTTCAGGCGGGTTTTTTCATGTCAATCTCCTAATACAACAAATTGGACCTTTCGAGTTTCAACATCATTTCTACTGGATGTTTCATGGTAGGATTGCGAATTTGGGCTGACTGACGGGGTCCGGGTTGCGGTAATGTAGGGACTCGTCAGCGATCCTGAGAAACACGTCGATTTTCTGCAGATATCCACAGCCTTATACCCGCGCCCCCTGTTGACAGAACAGGTGCGAACAAATGTGTGGAGCGACTCACTCACAAAAAAAGATCAGTGCTCAAGCACCTGATTTGATTGCGGTTTGAGGTACAGTACGAAGAGTCAACTCATCAAATCCTGTTGTCGCATAAAAGTAGCACTTGTCAGCAAAACCCCCAGTGAGTAATTTCAATTTACCAACAGAAAAGTTCTCCCGACACGGAGTATTGAGTGTAACCGAATTTCGGTTCGGAAGGGAAACTGCGTGCCAGTTGGTCAGGGTGAAATTATAACTAGAAAATGGGGCTCGGCATGGACGGGAACAAACTCTTTGATTCAAAAACTGGCGTAGACTTCAAGAAGATGAATAAAGGCAAGAATGCTCCGGGCAAGGAGATTTGGCTGACTGTCAAAGCCCATCTTGCGACAATCCTCAACACCGCCGACTATGATCGCTGGATCGATGGCCTGCGCTTGGTCGCTGAGTTCAATGGCGAAATGGTGATCGCGGCGCGCGACCCGCTGTCTTTTGACCGCGTGTATGGCGCACACCGCCATGCGATCCAGCGCATCTGGCGCGAGCATGACCCGGCAGGCCGAGCGATCAAGCTCGTCTGCTGGCGCACCGCGCCCGCTGAGCTGCTCGACATTGTCGAGGACCCATGGGCCAAGGCGGAGATCGCCGAGGCCGCGCCCGAGCAGGCGAAACCTGCCGGTTCCGGCTCCGGCGCGCCTGTTATGAGCTTTGAGACGCTCGTCACGGGTGAGGCGAACGAGCTGGCTGTCCAGATGGCCAAACGCATTGCAGGCGGGTTGCCGGTCGGAACGCTGACAACCTTGTTCTACGGCCTGCAAGGCACTGGCAAGACACACATCCTGCACGCATTGAAGACCGCTGCAGAGCAGCGCGGCGAGGATTGTCACATTGTCTATCTGACGGCCGAGGAGTTCCTCTCATCCTACACTGATGGCGTGAAGGTGAAGGATACGAGCGCCCTCAAGAAGCGGCTGCGCGCGGCGACGATCCTGATGATCGACGATCTTCACCGGATCAGCGGCAAGCCCGGCACCGAGACGGAACTGTTTCAGAACATTCGCGAAGTCACGGCCAATGGCGGCCATGTCGTGCTGGCGGGTGACAAGGCCCCTGGCGATGTCACCGGGTTCAGCCCGCGCATGATCAGTGAGCTGAAAGGCGCGACCACTGTTGAGGTTGGCGCACCGGATGCAGGCATGCGGCACCAAATCATGCGCCACCTCGCTGACCACATCGAGGCCGGTCACCCGAACTTTGCGGTCACCGACGAAATGATTGCCGAGTTCAATGCTGGCATCCGTGGTCAGGCCCGCGAGATGACGGGGGCGATCTGGAACCTCTACACCGAAGCGGCCTTCGGCATTCGCACGCCCACAATGGAAATGGTTCACAAGATCATCCGCCGGACCGAAGGCGATGTCCGCCAGCCCTCCATCGAACTGGTCAAGAAGGCTGCCATGAAAGTGTTCGAGGTTTCCAAGGCCGACATGGAGAGCCCGAGCAAGGCACGCGCCGTGGTGTATCCACGCCAGATTGCCATGTATCTCTGCCGCGAACTGACCGGGAAATCCTTCCCGCAGATCGGCTACAGCTTCGGCAAGCGTGACCATACCACGATCCTGTACGCGCACCGCAAAGTGTCCAAGGCCCTGCCCGAGAACAATGAATTGGGCGCGCACATCAAAGCCGTGAACGAGACCATCCTGGAGCTACAGGCGGCAGGCATGAATTAGGCAAACCCAGCTGAGAGCGGCGAATCTACGATCGGCGCTTGGCTTTTGCCTTTGTTTGAGTAAGTGTGCTCGGCCCGCTCTCCCCACAGAGCGGGCCGATTCCATTCCGGACCGCCGGTTCCGGGCGGAAGCGGCAGGACTGGTGAAGAATTCCGGGCCTTTTCCAAGGCCCCCCGATGAACGGAACGGACGATGAAACTGACGATTGAACGCGGCGACCTGCTGAACGCACTCTCTCACGTGCAGAATGTGGTGGAGCGCCGGAACACAATTCCGATCCTCTCCAATGTCTTGCTTCAAGCAAGCAATGGCGAGCTGAAACTCACTGCGACCGATCTCGACATCGAGGCCGTGGACAGCGCGGATGCATCCGTCACGCGCGAAGGCGCGGTCACGGCCCCGGCCGGTACGCTGTTTGACGTCGTCCGCAAACTGCCTGCGGGCTCCGAAGTCGAACTGGAAGTCCAACCCGAAGGCCAGCGCCTCGCGATCACCGCAGGCCGCTCGCACTTTGAACTGCCGACCCTGCCAGCATCCGACTTCCAGACCATGAGCTCTGACGACACGCCGACCAAATTCTCACTTGGCGCCAAGGAATTCGCCCGTTTGATCGACAAGACCCGCTTCGCGATCTCCACTGAAGAAACCCGCTACTATCTGAACGGCGTTTATCTTCACGGAGCCAAGACCGAAGACGGTACGGCCGTGCTCCGCACCGTTGCCACAGACGGCCATCGTCTTGCCCTGGCAGAACTTCCGGCTCCCGCCGGCGCGGAAAATCTCGAAGGCATCATCGTGCCCCGCAAGGCGGTCGCGGAAGCGCGCCGCCTCGTCGACGGGGTGGATGACGACATCGAAATCGAAGTCTCCGACACGAAGATCGTCGTGCGTGCAGGTCGCGCCGTCCTGACTTCTAAACTGATCGACGGCTCCTTCCCGGATTATGGCCGCGTCATCCCGAAAGGGAATGACCGGAAGCTGACCATCGACAACAAGGCCTTCGAAGCCGCTGTCGACCGCGTTTCGACCGTGTCGGCCGAGCGCTCACGCTCGGTAAAAATGTCCCTGTCTGATGGCAAGCTGGTACTGGCTGTCAATCACGCTGAAACGGGTGTGGGCAATGAAGAACTCGAAGCCGAGTATGGCTCCGAAGCGATGGAAATCGGATTCAACGCGAAATACCTGCTCGACATTGCCGGCCAGATCGAGGCTGTCGAAGCCGAGTTCATGTTCAGTGATCCTGCGTCGCCAGCGCTCGTGCTGGACCCATCAGATGATAGCGCGCGTTATGTGTTGATGCCGCTGCGGGTGTAGTTTGTCTGTGGAGCCGCTGGATCGCCGGACCCTTCTTGCCAGCGCAACCGCAGCGACCGGCTTGGCGGCCTGTGGTATCCCGACCCGGAAGGAGACAAGCATGTACGGCCTCATCGGAAAGTTCACGGCAACGGATGGCAACCGCGACGCGCTGATGCGCATCCTTATCGATGGCGTCTCGGGCATGCCCGGCTGCCTCAGCTATATCGTGGCCAGCGATCCAACCGACGCGAACGCCATCTGGATAACCGAAGCCTGGGATAGTCAGGAAAGCCACTCGGCGAGCCTGTCGATGCCAATCGTACAGGATGCCATCACCAAGGGCCGCCCAATGATCGCCGGCATGGAACGCATCGCAGAGACCCGGCCCGAAGGCGGCCATGGTCTCGACTCCTGACCTCTGGCCCCTCCATACAGCTTGAATGACCGCCCTGACCCGCCTGACCTTGACTGACTTTCGAAATTACGAGTCGCTCAGCCTGCCACTCGATGGCCGGCATGTCTGTCTCTATGGGTCGAATGGCGCAGGCAAGACGAATTTGCTGGAAGCCGTCAGCCAATTGGGGCCGGGCCGAGGTCTGCGTTCTGCCACCCTGCCGGAAATGATACGAAAAGACGCGCTGGGCGGTTGGACTGTTTCCGCCGCACTCGCAAACGATCAGCGGATCGGCGTAGGTGTCGATACCGGCCCCAGTACGAAACGTACGGTACGTATTGATGGCGCGCCAGCAACCGCATCCGACCTCGCAGATCTTGTGCGCATCGTCTGGCTCACGCCCACAATGGACGGTGTGTTTCGTGGCAGCACGTCCGACCGGCGGCGCTTCTTTGACCGTCAGGTCATGGCACATATGCCGACCCATGGCACCGCTGCGGGCCGTTATGAGAAAGCGATGCGCGAACGCAATGCCCTGCTGGAACGCGGTCATGTGGATCCGGCCTGGGCCGATGCCATCGAGGCCCGCATGGCGGAGTCCGGAGCAGAAATGGCCATCAACCGCGCCCATGTGCTGGAATCCCTGCAGGTGGCGATTGATGCAAGACCCGAAGGCTATTTCCCGAAGGCTGACCTCGCACTGGAAGGCAAAGCTGAACAAGCCGCCATTCGCGGCGATGACTTCAAGACGATCTTCGAAGCGCTGACCGAAACCTTCCGAACGACCCGTCGCCGCGATATCGCCGCCGGACGCACCATTGATGGCCCGCATCGCTCAGACCTCACGGTCATTCACCGGCCAACCGGTGCGCCCGCCAAGGACGCCTCGACCGGCCAGCAGAAGGCCCTGCTCATCGGCTTGATCCTCGCATCGGCTGCGGCGCTCCGCGCTGGCGGCGATGGCCCCTCTCCCCTGCTGCTGTTGGACGAGGCAGCCGCCCACCTTGATGCGGACAGGCGCGCCGCACTGTTTGATGAGCTGGCAGCGCTGGGAGGGCAAGCCTGGCTGACCGGCACCGAAGCCTTCCTGTTCGAAGCATTTGGGGACCGGGCGCAAACCGTGCGCGTAGATGACGGAATGGCAGTCCCTGAAACCTAGCTCTTGATGCGCAGATCTGAAATCGACTGGGCGATCTCGCGATAGACTTCCTTCAACTCGTCCCCACTCGACGCATCAAAAGCATAAGACGGGCTTGTCGCGCAATATTCCATAATGGTTTGCCCATCAGACGTGGTCTGCACATAGGATGGCACCTGAAAACCGACCGTGTAAATCTGGACCTTGGACGGCTCGGCCTTCATGGCGTCGCATAAATCCATGGCCTGCCTGAAGGAGTTCTTGCTGGCGCTGGGATGGTTTGTATTGAAATCGCCATCTGTCATCAGGATCACGGCCTTGGTTACATTGACCTCGTCATAGTCCCAGGGCTTGGCCGTCTCCGGCCAGACATTCTGCCAGTTCGGCGACAGCAGGTACCACCCCCACGCCACTCCCAGATGTCCGGCGGTGCCGCCATTCGCCGTCATGCTGTTCACATGGGCGGTCAGCGCTGCCTTGTCTTCGGTCAATGGGACCGGCCCGGTGGCGCGGCACGTCGCATAGTAGAAATCGAGTGCGCCGGTAGAGCCATTTGCGCCGCCATTTTCGATCTCGTTTTCGCCGCGATACTTGTCGCGATCGCTATCATAGAAGTTCCAGCGTGGATTGCCTGCCCCGATCCAGGCGAAGCTGCCCGGCGCTGCATCGCTATCAGCATAGGTGCCTGTCCGCTCGTACACACACGTGTCGGTGGCTGACGAGTCTTCCCAGAACCATCGGGCAACGTCCCAGTCATAGTCACCATGCTGGTCACACTCATCCGGATCGCTTTCGGTGCACGTGCCGTTTTCGTAGTACATGAAACGCTTGCCGGTCGCGTCGTCATACATCCGCGCGCTATTGTAGGAATTGTAATTGCTCAACCCATTGCTGTTGGAAGTGTCGGCCGGAATGGTGACCGCGCGCGTCACCTCATCAAAATAAGCCCCCGCATTGACCGCATTATTGTAGGTCACAATGCCCAGCCTGACCGTGCCATCCCGCACCTGATCATCTGGCAGCAATTCATCAAACGCGATGACCGCAGCCTCTTTCAACAGGGTTAGCCGATTGTTGCTGTTCATGGAGCCCGATACGTCGAACACAAACGAGACATCGATCTTTCCGACCGAGAAGGTCGAGGTCGAAGCGACGTTGAAGCTCATGTCGTCATTTCCCATGATGTTGGAAATGAAGGTCGGCTGGGTGCAATTCATTTTCCCGAGAATGTCTTCGCTGTCATCGGTGAAGACCACAGTGACGGGTGTACATGTCATACCGCCGCCAGCGCTCGCAATCAGCGGGCTCATGTATTCGCGAATGTCTGCGGTCACTTCCTCATCTGTCGCGCCCGCCTGGCGCGACAACGCCCCAGCCAGCACCGCCGAGTCCATCGCATATTGAACGCGCGCCTGTTGCCTGAAGATAAACTCGAGATCGACAGCCAAACCAACCAGCGCCACCATGGAGGCCAGAATGAACGCAGTGAGCACAGTCAGATTGCCGCGATCATCGCGCGCGAGTGAGTGCGATTGCCTGTTTGCAGGATACATATCCATCACTTGCCCCATCGATCGTCAGCACCTGTCTGCGAATCCTGAGTTTCGCTCAGACTGATTTCCTGCGTCTTCAGATATGGCCTCAAAATTGGTGCAGTGGGGAAAGACAGCATTTACCCTGATTGGGCCTAGACCATCTGGTTAAAACCCGCTGTCGGGCCTTGCCCCCACAGCCTGTTTCCGTGGTATCCTGAACTCTGAAAATCGATTCCCGACCGAGGCCGACATGCAGCAATATCTCAATCTCCTGCAGGACATTTTGGACAATGGCCATGAACGCGGAGATCGGACCGGCACGGGCACACGCGCTGTGTTTGGCCGTCAGATGCGGTTCGACCTTGCCGACGGCTTTCCAATGGTGACCACCAAGAAACTGCATTTGCGCTCAATCATCATCGAACTGCTCTGGTTCCTGAAAGGCGATACGAACATCGCGTATCTGAAGGAGAACGGCGTTTCGATCTGGGATGAGTGGGCCGATGAGAATGGCGACCTTGGCCCCGTCTATGGCAAGCAGTGGCGCAGTTGGGCCGCGCCGGACGGCCGGGTGATTGACCAGATCCAGTGGGTGCTGGACGAAATCCGCACCAATCCCAATTCCCGCCGCTTGATTGTGTCCGCCTGGAACCCGGCCGATGTGAACGACATGGCCCTGCCCCCTTGTCACTGCCTGTTCCAGTTCAATGTCATGGACGGCAAGCTGAACTGCCAGCTCTACCAGCGCTCGGCCGATGTCTTCCTCGGCGTACCGTTCAACATCGCATCCTATGCGCTACTCACCCTGATGATGGCGCGCGCGACCGGGCTGGAAGCTGGCGAGTTCGTCCACACATTCGGCGATGCGCACCTCTACCTGAACCATATGGAGCAGACCCGGCTCCAGCTGACCCGTGAGCCGCGTGCCCTGCCCCGCATGATCCTGAATCCCGACAAGATCGACCTGTTCGGCTGGGAGTATTCAGACTTCACGGTCGAAGGCTACGAACCGCACGCTCACATCAAGGCGCCGGTGGCCGTCTAGGAATCATTGAGGCTCTGCCAAGCCGTCCAGGCGTCGCCCGCATACATCAGGCTTGGGCCACCGCCCATGTAAACGGTCATGCCGAGCGTCTCGGCCACTTCCTCATCCGTCGCGCCCAGCCTCTTGAGCGCCTTGGTGTGAAAGCCGATACATCCATCGCACTGCTTGGCAACGCCGATGGCGAGCGCGATCAGTTCCTTGGTCTTCGTGTCGAGCGCCCCATCCGCGAGAGCGGCCTTCGCCATCGCGTTGAACTGCGTCAGCGTCTCCTTGGCCCCGGTGCCGCGAAGCCCGGATATTCCCTCGCTGATCGCACCCGTTATCGCGCCATAGTCCTTCTTGCCGTCCGCCATGATCGACTCCTTATTTGCATATTTGCGCAAATATGCATGTTTCTATGACATCAGCAATATGGGTATTCCCGGATAGTACAGTCAGGCGGCCGCCGGATCCACGAGACCGAGGTTTTCCCGCCGCCGAATGACTGCCGAAACGATAACCGCGCCGACCATCTTGCCGATCACGAACACGATCCAGTTCCACACATGCAGCGAGTTTCCGGGGTCCATGCCAAGTTCCATCTGCTTGGCGAGATCAGCGCCATACAGGAACACAGTCGTATCGACCGGCGCTGCCAGCGCGCTGGAGAGCAGAATCCGGGTCGATAGCCGATATTTGGTGAAGGTGAACATCAGCCAATCCACCCCCTCGGAAATGGCAAATGCGATGCCGCTGGCCAGCGCAATCACGGGCCACGCATAGTAAAACGACCAGGCGATCGCCATGGCCATCACAAGCAACACCCGGTGGCCCATTTCGCGTTGCACGAAATCGCGGACCACGAACACCATTCCAGTTACCATTGTCATCGGATGGAGAGACACGCCTTGAGCGGTCAGTCCGGTGCCTGTCGGGGCAAGAATCTGAAACTCCGGGATGATCCCGAACGACCAGTTCAAAAAGGGAATGAGTGCGACATAAATGAGCGCCCATCCGCGCCCTCTGAGCAGCCAAATTGCCAAGAACGACAACAGAAGAGCAGGAATTGCCAGTCCGATTTGTTCCGGGTTTCCATTGGTCAGAATCGCTACAATCGATTTCATTCTGATTATCCCCCACGGAACTGTTTTTGGGCTTGTGAAAACTGATGAAAGAAGGTTGCATTCACCATACAAACTCGGCTCTGCATGTATTCACGCAGACGCTTCTGGTCACAAGGGCCGCGCGCGAAATTGGATGCAAGTAGATTGGAACCGGTCACTATGTCGGCACATGTAAAACTTTGCCTGATTGCCGCCAGGGCCAGCAACAATGTGATTGGTTCAGGAGGTGATCTGCCCTGGCGCCTGAAAAGTGACCTAGCATTCTTCAAGAATGCGACGCTTGGGTGCCCAATCATCATGGGCCGAAAGACCTGGGAAAGTTTGCCGGTGCGCCCGCTCAAAGGTCGCGAGAACATCGTGATGACCCGCGACTGGGCCTACAATGCCGAAGGCGCCCGTGTCTATTCCAGCTTTGCGGCGGCAACGAACTCCGCCCGCGCCGTGGCCGCCAGAACCGCCGCCGACAAGGTTTTCGTGATCGGTGGCGAAGCCATCTACAAACTGGCCCTGCCGATTGCAGATCGCCTCTATCTTACGGAAGTCGATGCCGCACCCGATGGAGACGCTTACTTCCCGGAACTAGACGCGAACCAGTGGAAAGAAACCGGCGCAGAACAGTTCGAGGCCGGCGAAGGCAATGATTTCGCCTTCTCCATCCGCCAGCTCGACCGGATCAGCGCGTTCACTTCCCCCTAGGACACGCGTTGTCCTTCCCCATCGCGACGCCTAACCTCCTCCCAAAAAAGGGCGAGGAGGAAACAGCCACATGGAATTCGAAATGATCACGAGCGGTCTGCGCTTTCCGGAGGGCCCGGTCGTTATGGCCGATGGCAGCATTATCGTTGTCGAGATCGAGAAGAAATGCATCACGCGCTGCTGGGGTGACGGCAAGACCGAAGTGATCGCGACGCCCGGCGGCGGCCCCAACGGCCTTGCGATCGGTCCGGACGGCGCACTCTGGGTCTGCAATAATGGCGGCTTCATCTATACTGACATGGACGGTTTGCTCATCCCCGGAAACTGTCCGGACGATTATGATGGTGGCCGCATCGAACGGGTTGATCTTTCTACAGGCAAGGTTGACCGGGTACTGGACACAGTCGGTGGCCACCCCCTGAAAGGCCCCAACGATCTCGTCTTCGACAAGGCAGGCAATCTCTACTTCACCGATCATGGCAAAACCTACTCGCGCCACCGCGATTTCGGCGGGCTCTTTTTCCTCGCCAATGGTGCCAGCGAAGCCAAGGAACTGGACTTCCATTATAGTAGTCCAAATGGTGTCGGCCTTGCTCCTGATGAGCAGACCGTCTTCATGGCCGACACCATGACCGGACGCATGTGGGCGTTTGATTTGGAAAGCCCCGGCATCATCAAACCTGCCTCCCCTTTCAATGGCGGGCGCGTAGTCGCCACCATGCCGGGCCTGCAGTATTTTGACAGCCTGGCCATGACGGCGGCGGGCAATGTCTGTGTCGCAACCATTCTGAATGGCGGCATCACAACGATCACGCCGGGCGGAGATTTTCACCACACGGCTTTTCCCGACCTGATCGTCACCAATATCGCCTTTGGCGGCGACGACATGCAGGATGCCTACGTTACCCTGTCGAGTACCGGCCAGCTTGCCAAATGCCGGTGGCCGGAGCCGGGCCTGAAACTGAACTTCAACGCCTAGTTTGCAATTCAGGAGGATAAGCGATGAGAGTTCTCAAAATCATTCTGATCGCCGCCACAGTCCTGGTGCTCGCCGTGATTGGCGCACGCAGCCTGTTCGGCGTACAAATTGGCGAGTTTGCGTTCAAAGCTGCGGTCAAATCGACCTTGGGGCAAAATGCGCTTGCCGACGCACCAGACGGTCTGACCGTTGTACTTGTCGGCACGGGATCTCCCCTGCCCGATCCGGGGCGTGTGGGACCCATGACGGTGGTCGTTGCGGGAGACCGCGTCTTTATCGTTGATGCCGGGGCCGGATCAGGCCGAAGATTCGGAGAGCTGCGTCTGCCGTGGGCCAATGTGGAGGCGGTGTTCCTGACCCATTTCCATTCCGATCACATTGATGGGCTTGGAGAGGTGTTGCTGCAACACTGGGCAGCCGGTGGCGCACAGGCACCCTTGCCGATCCACGGTCCGGATGGCGTCGGCCAGGTCGTCGCTGGCTTCGACGCTGCTTATGCTCTGGATTCTGCATACCGCGTCGCCCATCACGGAGCGGATGTCCTGTCCCCATCTGGACAAGGCGCAGATGCTGTTCCATTCACGCCTGCGAGCACAACTAGCAAAGTGTATGACCGCGATGGCCTGAGCGTTACCGCAGTTTCAGTCGATCATGATCCAATTGAGCCAGCTGTAGCCTACCGGTTCGACTACAAAGGACGGTCCGTCACGATTTCCGGAGATACGGTCAAGGATCCACGCTTGGTCGCCTTGGCGCGGGACACGGACATACTCGTTCACGAAGCGTTGAATGCCGACATGGTCAGCCAAATCCGCGACCAACTCAATGCGAACGGGCAGGCCCGCCTCGCGGCCATCATGAACGATATCCTCGACTACCACACGACGCCGGTCGAGGGCGCGGAAGTCGCCAGCGAAGCAGGTGCGCGCATGCTGGTCTTCAGCCACTTCGTTCCGGCGGTGCCGAGCCGCCTTCTATACCCGGCATTCCTGAAAGGAACGGATGACGCCTATGATGGCCCGATCATTATGGGCGAAGACGGCATGGCATTCGAATTGTCTGCAAGCAGCGAGAATATCGTCCGCAAGCGGCTGGATTAGACCCGGTTCGCTTCGGCCAAGGCCTCAAAAAACTTTCAGCTTTTCGATATGCAATGCCGGCCAGCGCCGCTAGATCGGAGCGCTGACGATTTGGAGCGAACCATGAACTACGCGACGATTTTGGCCATGATGGCTGCACTCCTGACCATCGGCTGCACGCCGGAACACGCCGCCTCCTATGATGCACCGGCGATAGACACCAACGACCAACCCTTCCGGGAAATCACGGGCGTTCTGGAAGAGCTGGAATTTTCTGGCAGCATTCTTGTTGGCAAAAAAGAAGAAATCATCCTGCGTCAGGCTGTGAACGCATGGCCAACCGAAGACGTGCAACCGGTCAATTCCGACACCCGTTTCCCAATTGCGTCGATGACAAAGAGTTTCACCGCTTCGCTTGTCCTGCAACTGGTCGATGAGGGAAAACTCGATCTGGACCAGTCACTGGAAGAGCTCCTGCCCGATTTTGAGGCGCCCTATGCGCGTGACGTCACCCTGCGCCACCTGCTCCAGAACAGATCCGGCATTCCGCACTATGTCGACATTCCCGGTTGGTTCGACAATGAGGTGAAGCGATCCTTCACCGATGAGTCCTTTATGGACACTCTTGAGGCGCTCGAGCTGAGATTCCGGCCCGGCAGCGACTACCTCTATTCAAACGTGAATTATTACCTGCTCGCGCGCATCATCGACCGCCATGCAGGCACCGGATACGAAGACTATTTGCGATCGCAGATTCTCGATCCGCTCGGCCTCGACCGTACCGGGCAAATCTATCAGGACGAAATTGATCTGGCGGCCAACTATTTGCGCTCCGAAGATGGCGGCTACGAAATCATCCCGATCACCAACCCCGTCCTGTTCCGCGGAACCGCCTCAATGTACTCAACGGTTGATGATCTGTCTGCCTGGGGACAGGCCGTTCTTAACGGAGACCTCCTGTCCGAAACTGGCCGGAAGGAGGCCTTCAATTCGGAAGCGCCGATGGCCTGGACGGTGACTCAAATGACCATCGGCAGCGGAGAACCGACGGAGGTCATCTTCTATAATGGACGTCTGATCGGCTATCTCAGCCTTGTTTTGCTCCTTCCGGAACAAGACGGTGTCATCGTCGTCCTCAACAACAATACGGTGGGCTATGAGAATCTGTTGACCATAGCGAGCACGCTCGCTGAAAAATACTTCAGTGAGCCGACCTAGTCCTCGAAGATGATCTGCGGCGCGGGCTTCGATTGAAGCGTATCCAGCCCCATCGCAACGCGGCGGGCCAGTTCATGAAAGAGCTGGCCCGTTGTTTCATCTGACAGCGCCGCCGGCTTGCCTGAATCGCCACCTTCGCGGATCGCTTGCAGCATCGGAAGCTCAGCCAGCACTGGCAGGCCAAGAGCATTCGCCGTGGCGGTGCCCCCGCCCTGCCCCATCAGATAATGGCGATTGCCCGCCGGATCTTCGAACCAGCTCATTGTCTCGACTATGCCAAGGACCGGCACTTCAGTCTTGGCAAACATGGCCGCGCCGCGACGCACATCCGCCAGCGCGACTTCCTGGGGCGTGGTGACGATCAGCGCCGCCGTTACGGGCACGCGCTGGGCTATTGTCAGCTGTGCATCCCCCGTTCCCGGCGGCGTATCGATGATCAGCACGTCCAGCGGATCATCCACGGTACCCCATTCCGCATCGTTCAACATCTGTGTGATTGCTGACATTACTATGGGTCCGCGCCAGATCATCGGCGAGTCCGGATCGGACAGATATCCAATCGATAGCGTCTTCATGCCGAAGGCTTCGACAGGTTGCAGCTTGCCGGACTCCGCGGACGTCACTGGCTCAGCCGACACTGTCCCCAGCATGGTCGGGATAGAGGGGCCATAAATGTCGGCATCCATGAGGCCGACTTTCATGCCTGCTTTTGCCATCGCCGCAGCCAGATTGACCGCGACTGTAGACTTGCCGACGCCGCCCTTGGCGCTCGCCACGACTAGAATCCTGGAAATACCGGGGATTGAGGACTTTGGTGTGCTGGCCGGAACATTGCCTTGCTGCATCGCCTCATCCGATAGGCGGGCGCCCTTGCGCACACGTTTTGAGGCGGGCGCATGAGACAGATGAACCTCCTTCGCCGGAGCGACCGCAACGCGTTCGGCGGTCAGAACGCTGCTCACGGATTTGACCCCGGAGACCAGTTCGACCTTGCCTTCAGCCTCGATCCGGCGCGCCTCAGCGGCCTCTGGCACGGCTGGGTCTGCCTCGATCACAAGTACCGCGCGACCGTCTTCACCCACCGAAACTGATTCGAGCCAATCGGGCCGACCGAGGGCTTCGATGATCTTTTCTTCGAGTTTCCGGCGTGATTTATCCCTAGATCCGAACAAAATCTGCGACTCCGCTGCTCTTGATGCCTGCAAACAGGCATGCACTTATCACCAAAGCGCCTATATAGAACCCATGCACAGTAATACAGGGAGGGCTCATGCCCTGGGATGACAAAACTAAATCCAGCGGCCCTTGGGGCGGCGAGGGCGGAAATGACAATGGAGGCGGCAAGGATGGCGGCTCTCCTTGGAACCGTCCCGGCGGCTCGGGCGGCAATGGGGGTAATGACCTCGAAGACCAGATGCGGCGCATGCAGGAACGTTTCCGGCAGCGCGGCGGCGGCGGCGGTCGCAAACGCGGCGGCGGTGGCGGTAGCGGCGGAACCAATTTCGGTCCGCTCGGCTTTCTGGTCATCGCAGGTATCGCCCTGCTTGCCTGGCTGTCCACCAGCGTCGTTATGGTAGATCCGGGCCAACAGGCCTCCGTCTTCCGCTTCGGCAAATGGCAGACCAATTTTGGCCCCGGCCTCCACTTCCACCTGCCTGCCCCCTTCGAGGAGCATGAACTGGTCGAGGTCGAAGCCCGCCGAAAGACTCAGATCGGCCAGACCATGGACGAGAGCCTGATGCTGACTGAAGACGAAAATATCGTCGACATTCAGTTCTCCGTCTTCTGGCGCGTGAAGCCCGAAGCACCACAGGATTACATCCTGAATGTGAAACAGCCCGATATCGCTGTCGAAATGGTGGCAGAGTCCGTGATGCGCGAAGTTGTCGGCAAAACGCGCCTTCAAAGTGTCATCACGACTGAACGCGACGTCGTTCAGACCGAAGTGGCCAATCAGGTCCAGACCCTGCTGAACGATTATCGCGCAGGCATCCAGATCGTGAGTATTCAGATCGACAAGGCCGACCCGCCTCAGCAGGTCATCGAGGCCTTCAATGATGTAAACGTCGCAGAACAGGACGCCGAAACCAATATCAACCGGGCCACCCAGTACGCCAACCAGATCGTGCCTCAGGCCCGTGGTACGGCTCAGAGACTGCTGCAGGAAGCTGAAGGGTATCGTGACCAGATCGTCGCCGACGCCCAAGGTGAAGCGTCCCGTTTTGAGCAAATCTATGAGGAGTACCGCAAGGCGCCACGCGTCACGCGGGAGCGTATGTATCTCGAAACCATGGAGCGCGTGCTTGAACGCACAGACAAGACCATTCTTGATAGCAATTCCGGCGCGGTTCCCTATCTGCCGCTTGACCGGGTGCAACCTGCCAACCGCGGAGGAGAGAACTGATGCGCAATCTGAGCTGGTTTGCCCTTGCCATCGTCGCGATCGTACTGGTCGCTATCTTCAATTCTTTCTATGTTGTTCGCCAGGACGAGCAGGCTCTGATCCTGCAAGTTGGGGAACCACGCGCGGTGATCAACGCGCCGGGCACGGATGAAGCCGGTCTTTATTTCAAGATTCCGGTCATCCAGACGGTTGAAAAACTCGACCGCAAGAATCTGGGACTCGACATCGAGAATATTCAGGTTCTCGCATCCGACCAGCGTCGCCTCGCTGTGGACGCGTTCGTACGCTGGCGAATCAGCGACCCGCTGCAATTCTATCAGAGCCTCCGGACCATTCCGGGCGCCGCCAACCAGCTGAATGATGTGACCAAGGCGTCCATTCGGGAAGTCATGGGCGATGTGCCCGTGCCTGAGATCATTTCAGGCCAGCGGTCCGAACTGATGGAAAATATCCGCGAAAAGGTTGCCAATGAACTGGCAGATGCGGGGATTTCGATCATCGATGTCCGTATTCGTCAGGCAGACCTGCCGCGCGAAGTGGCCGATGGTGTCTACAGTCGGATGCAGACAGCCCGTAAGCAGGAAGCCGAGCGCATCCGTGCCGAAGGTGAAGAACGCGCCCGACTGATTCGCGCGCAAGCCGAACGTGAGAAGACCGTACTTGAGGCCCAGGCCCGGGAACAGTCAGAAGTCATTCGCGGTGAAGGCGATGCTCGCTCCACCGAGATATATGCCAGTGCCTATAACAAGGATCCGGAATTCTTCCGCTTCCAGCGCGCGCTCATCGCGTGTGAAAACTCTATCCAGGAAGGCACACGCATTGTCGTGGCGCCGGATTCCCTAGGCCTGTGTGATGAGTTTATCAATCGCGCACGGGCCAATGGCGGCTCACGCTAGGACGGGTTTGGCATGTCCATACAACTGATCCTGATCGGGATCGGCATGTGGCTATTCATTGAGGGGGCGATCTATGCGGTCGCCCCCGAATTCATGCGGCGTATGGCAGAGTATCTAGCGCGTATGCCGGGACGCGAGATTGCGCTTGCCGGGATCGGGTCCGCGGCAATCGGCGCAATCTTCATCGTCATTGCAGTTCGGTTCTGTTGAAGCTGTTGCAAGACGCCTGCAAAGCGCCATAGTTTACAGACATTAGTGTATATTATGCTTCGAAAGGAGGCTCAGCGGCCTATGCGTATCCCGGCCCTTGCTGCCCTGTTCCTGATGAGTTCGGCAACCGCCGTTCTGCCTGCCCATGCTCAGGACAGCCTGTCGACGGCAGTCGATGGAATTGATCAGAAGGTCCAACCGCAAAGCTTCCGTGACTTGTCCAAGCGCCTGATGCCGGCCGTGGTCAATATTTCAACATCGCAAACAATTGCGCCCGATGGCATGCCGACCTTTCCGGAAGGCTCGCCCATGGAGCGCTTCAACGAATTCTTCGGTCGGGATGAAGACGGTTTCCGGCGTGAAGGATCACTTGGCTCCGGCTTTGTCATCTCGGCTGACGGCATCATCATCACCAACAATCACGTGATCGAGAATGCCGACGAGATTGACGTCAATTTCTCGAACGGCCGCGTCCTGAAGGCGGAACTCGTCGGTCGTGATCGCGACACCGATCTCGCCGTGCTCAAGGTGAAATCCTCGACTGCCCTGCCCTATGTGGACCTCGCCGACAGCGACAAAGCAGAAGTCGGTGACTGGGTTATCGCCATCGGCAACCCATTCGGCTTCGGGGGCTCTGTCTCGGCTGGCATTATCTCGGCGCGCAATCGCGACCTGAATGCGGGTCGCTCAGATGACTTCATCCAGACCGATGCCGCCATCAACCGCGGTAATTCCGGCGGGCCCTTGTTCAATCTCGGCGGCGAAGTCGTCGGCGTGAACACCGCGATCATCTCCCCTACGGGCGGCTCGGTCGGCATCGGCTTCTCCGTGCCGGCAAATCTCGTGAAACGCATTTCCGACCAGCTCATCAAGGAAGGCCGCGTGCGTCGCGCCTGGCTGGGCGTCAATGTACAGGATGCGGATGAAGCACTCGTGCGCGCGTACAAGGCGACGGGCAAGGGCGGCGTGATCATCACCCGTATCTCCGATGAAGGACCGGCGGCAAAATCCGATATGGAAGTCGGCGACCTTGTGCTCCGCTTCGATGGCCAGACCGTGACCAGCGTACGCGAACTGACACGCCTGATTTCCGATACCGAGATCGGCCGCACCGTTCCCATTGCGATTGTGCGAGATGGGAAGGGACGCACTGTCAATGTCACGCTCGGTGAACTGGAAGACGAGGCCGATACGCCCGCCGCCGATGCCACGCTGGATGCGCCGGCGAGTTCCAACGATCTTGGCGCAGAACTGACCAGCCTCGACGATGATATCCGCCGCCGCTATGGCATTCCAAAGGATGTTGACGGCGTTGTGGTTACAACGGTCTCTGCGCGTGGGCGCTCCTTTGGAAAGCTGCAACGCGGCGACGTCTTGGTTGAAGTGAATTTCGAGCGCGTCACCACCGTTACCGACACGATCAGCAAGGTCGAAGCGGCGATGACCACACCGCGCCAGCCACTATTGCTCCGCGTGAAGCGTCGCGGCGAAGCGGGCTGGTTCGATCAGTTCATCTCGGTCGACCTGACCAATTCCTGATCATTCGGTCCTGCTGAGCATCAGGCTCACGCCCTCCACGTACCCTGCATCATAGGCCGCGTCACGGATCAGGGCGATAACCCCTACGCGTGTCTTGGGCATGACTTCCACGACAATCATGGCTTTCGGCATTTCCGCCTTCACCCGTTCGATATTGGCTCGTACGGCGCCGATATCGGTATATCGGCCATTGATCGAGACGAGGCCCTCTTCCGTCACACGGATCAGCATCGCCTGCGTGGCGTCGCCGCCATCTGTCGGTGCAGGCGCCTCGATACCGATGGCGTCTTCGACCGCAAATGTGGATGTGACAATAAAGAAGATGAGCAGGATGAACACGATGTCCAGCATGGGGGTCATGGCGACTTCTGCTGCACCTTGTTGGTGACGTCTGATTGATCTCATTCGAATGCCTCCCTCCAGCACGCTGGAAACGAAGTTATCATATATGTAATTACATTACAATTTATTGGCGAATTTGCTTCCCCGGAAATGGATTCCCATTCAGAAGAAATCAGCCGGTGACGAACTCGTCCGCGTGATAGCCTTGGAAGAACAGCGCTGTGTGCAAATCGGTATGATTGATCGCAGCATGCGCTTCAGCCGCGACAATGGGCTTGGCCTTGTAGGCAATGCCGAGGCCCGCCGCCTGGATCATCGCAAGATCATTCGCCCCATCGCCGAGTGCAAGTGAATCTGCCCGGCTGAGGCCCGCTTCCGCTGAAAACTCATCCAGCGCCGAGAGTTTCGCTTCGCGTCCGAGGATAGGCATGCCCACCTCCCCGGTCAGCACTGCGCCATCATCGATCAGCGTATTGCCGCGGTGGGCAGCAAACCCGGCTTCATCGGCGACCCGGCCCGTGAAGAAGGTGAACCCGCCGGAGACCAGCACGGTCATCGCGCCTTGCGCCTTCATCGTCTCCACCAGTGTCTTCGCGCCGGTATTCAGCGAAATGCGCGCATCATAGGCGTCTTGCAGCGCTTTGAGGTCGAGCCCCTTCAGCATGGCCACGCGGGTTGTCAGCGCGCCCTCGAAATCCAGCTCGCCCCGCATGGCACGTTCTGTGATCGCGGACACTTCCGCTTTCAGACCAGCGAAATCCGCCAATTCATCGAGGCATTCCTGTCCGATAATCGTGGAATCCATGTCGGAGATCAGCAACCGTTTGCGACGATTTCCTGCGGGCACCAGGGCCACGTCCATTTCTTCCGCTTCCAGCGCAACGAGCGCTGCGTGCTGGAAATCGGCATCCATCGGTGCAAGCGGAATCTCCACAGCGCTGACATCTCCGACCTGCCCCAGCCTTGTTATCTGAGGCAAGGTCTGGGCAATGCCGAGATCTCCGAGGATCATGCCGAGGCGCGAGGCAATATTGTCTTCCGGGGCATTGGCGGCGGCGATCAGGATCATGGAATTAACTGCTTTCTCAATCATTCCCGCCTCTTCACGGGTTTCCTCGTCGCTGACAAGCCCTTACGTCTATATGGATGACACCGGCAATACTCATTCACGGACCCACGGCCAGCGGCAAGACCGCGCTCGCCATCGAAGTGGCGCGCCGTCTGGGCGGTGAGGTCATCAATGCCGATTCCATGCAGGTCTATCGCGACTTGCAAGTGATTTCAGCTCGCCCGACCGAAGAAGAGATGGACGGTGTGAAGCACCATCTCTTCGGCCATGTGAACGCGGCCGAGCGCTACTCCACTGGCGAGTGGCTGGAAGAGGTCCGCGCGACCATTCGCACGCTTGAACTGCGCGGCAAGCGCGCTGTCCTGGTCGGCGGCACCGGCCTTTACCTGCTCGCAATGACTCAAGGCCTGTCGAATATTCCCCCTGTACCCGACGATGTCCGCGCCGACGTGCGCGCCATTGCCGATGCCGAGGGCGCGGACGGCCTGCGTGCCCGACTGGCCCCGGTCGATCCGGAAATCGCTGACCGACTGGGCACCGGCGACCGCCAGCGCCTCGCACGCGCCTATGAGGTTTATCTGGCGACCGGCAAACCGCTGACCGACTTCCAGCGCAACCGCCAGCCGCCGGTCCTGCAGGAGAATGAATGGATGGGCGTTGCGTTGACCCCACCTCGCGCAAAACTCTATCAGAAGATCGACCGCCGTTTTGAAGGCATGCTGATGCAGGGCGCGATGGAAGAAGCCCGCCAACTGATAAAACGCGATCTCGACCCGGAACTTCCTGCCATGAAAGCACATGGAATGCCGTGGCTCGCAGCCTTCGCACGCGGAGAGATAACGGCAGAATTTGCCGCAGAAAACGCAAAACGCGACACAAGACGCTACGCAAAACGGCAATTCACGTGGATCGGTCGCCAATTTCCCTTCTGGCCGCGCATTCCTTCACCGGAGCCAGAAGATCGATTGAGGGTTATTCTTGCCTTGTATAGGGAGATTGACAGGCCGGTTGAGGCAGATTATTCCTAATCCCGACGTTGGAGGAAACGCACCGTGCGCAAATACGTGGTACTCGTTATTAAGCATCCGTAGCTGGCTTTAAGTAGCCAGTTGCGGATGCGCGCACAAAACGGGGCTCCATTGGAGCCCTTTTTCTTTTCCGATACAGTCCAAACTCAGTTCCATCAGAGATCTCCCCATGACAACCGACACCAAGACCAAGCCCGCAGCTGAAACCTTGACCATGACAGGCGCCGAAATCGTCATCACGGCGCTCAAGGAACAGGGCGTGGAAGTCATGTTCGGCTATCCGGGTGGGGCGGTTCTTCCGATCTATGATGCGCTCTACAATTCCGATGGAATTCGCCACATTCTGGTGCGCCACGAGCAAGGCGCTGGCCACGCGGCCGAGGGCTATGCCCGCACAACAGGCAAACCCGGCGTGTGCCTCGTCACCTCCGGCCCCGGCGCGACCAATATGGTCACCCCGATTGCAGACGCGATGATGGATTCCATTCCGATGGTGGTCCTGACCGGACAGGTTCCGACACACCTGATCGGCACCGACGCGTTCCAGGAATGCGACACAACCGGCATCACCCGCACCTGTGCCAAGCACAATTACCTGGTTACCGATGTGAACCAGCTCGCACGCTCGATCCACGAAGCCTTCCTGATCGCCAAATCCGGTCGGCCCGGACCGGTCGTGGTCGACATTCCCAAGGACATCCAGTTCGCCACCGGCACCTATGTCGGCAAGGAGGGCGTTCACAAGCCGAGCTATCACCCCACTACCAAACCGCACCCGGATGCGATTTCGGCGACAGTGGATCTGATGATGCACGCGCGGCGGCCAGTCTTCTACACTGGCGGCGGTGTCATCAATTCCGGTCCGAAGGCGTCCGATCTGCTGCGCGAGCTCCAGAACGTCACGGGGTATCCGGTGACCTCTACACTGATGGGGCTTGGCGCCTTCCCTGCCTCCCATCCGGACTGGCTGGGCATGGTCGGCATGCATGGCAGCTTCGAAGCCAATAATGCGATGCACGATTGCGATCTGATGATCTGCGTGGGCGCGCGCTTCGATGACCGGGTGACCGGCCGTATCGACGCCTTCTCACCCAACTCCAAGAAGGTGCATATCGACATCGATCCTTCTTCGGTGAACAAGATCGTCCGAGTCGATATCCCCGTGATTGCCGACTGCGCAGAGGCGCTGGCCGCAATCCTGAAAGAGTTCAAATCCCGCAAGGCCAAGAAGCCGGACCTGAAACCCTGGCGTCAGGAAATCGACATCTGGCGCGCCCGGAAATGCTTCACCTACGCAAACTCCAACACGGTCATCAAACCCCAACATGCCGTTGAGCGCCTGTATGAGCTGACCCGTGATCGCGAGACCTACATCACGACCGAAGTTGGCCAACACCAGATGTGGGCGGCGCAATTCTATCATTTCGACGAGCCGAACCGGTGGATGACCTCCGGTGGGCTCGGCACGATGGGCTATGGCCTGCCCGCCGCAGTGGGCGTTCAGGCAGCGCATCCGGACGCCCTCGTGATCGACATTGCGGGCGAAGCGTCAATCCAGATGATGACGCAGGAACTCTCCACCGCCGTTCAACACAGGCTGCCGGTCAAAGTCTTCATCCTCAACAATGAATGGATGGGTATGGTGCGCCAGTGGCAGGAATTGCTGCATGGCGAGCGCTATTCTCACTCCTATTCGGAAACCCTGCCCGACTTCGTGAAACTTGCCGAAGCAATGGGCGGACATGGCATCCGTTGTGACAATCCAGCGGAGCTGGACGACAAGATCCGCGAGATGATTGACCATCCCGGGCCGGTCTTGTTCGATTGCCGTGTCGAAAAGGCCGAGAACTGCCTGCCTATGATACCGTCGGGTTCAGCGCACAACGAGATGATCCTTGGCGAAATCAAGGGCGATGAGATTGGCGAAGCTGGCAAGGGACTGGTCTGACCGACCAGACCCGGCGGGAGCTTGATAGGACGAATGTGATGGCTGCGAGTGATCTGTGGCAGTGGGGAATGGAAAATATCGGCACGATCGTGACCGTGGTCTCCGCCATTGCGGCTGTACTTGGCGCGCTCGCAAGCCGCGCCGAAACCCGCAAACAACACCAGCTGCGCACCGAACAGCTGCGCCAGAGCATCGACAGCGCCAGCCTCGACTGGGGCAATACCGCCATCGAAACGCTGGCCTCTGCTGCCATGCTGGCGCGCAACCGCCACGTGATGGACTCCGACCGCGCCTTCCAGGAGGCGCGCGCAGACAGTCTGACTAACCTGTCGACCCTGATTGACCGTGGGCGGATGTTCTTTCCAAACCTTGCGCCTGACCGTCACGGCCTCAACAAGGATGGCGCATATCAAGGCTTCCGCGCGCCGATCCTGGACAGCCTCGTCTGGGCCCATGAAGAGGTTCATGCCCTGACCCGCGAAGGCGGCCCGACAAGCGAGGACAGTGCGGCTTTCATCGATGCTTGCCGCAAATTGCTGGTCTCTGAACTGCAAGCCCATCTCGATCCACGGCGCATGGACCAGCTATTGGGCCGCTACACCAAACAAAAGCAGAAACACCAGGACGACGCGATCAGCCGGTCTGGAGCGCTGCGGGACGAGCTATTGACTCGCCGTCCCGACCTCTCCATCGACTTCTGGAATCGTGACACCCCGAAACCGGAGACACAGCCATGAGCGATGGATCAACAGCTACGCCCCCCGCTGGCAATCCGAAATCGGCCTATTTCCTGTCTCATGAGGACGAGGCCGTCGAACGCCGCACACTGGCTGTCATGGTCGATAACGAGCCGGGCGTTCTGGCCCGAGTTGTGGGACTGTTCTCTGGCCGGGGTTACAATATCGACAGCCTGACCGTGGCCGAGGTCGACGTGAATGAGCGTCGCTCGCGGATCACCATCGTGACCCAGGGCACACCGCATATTCTGGAGCAGATCGAAGCTCAGCTCTTGCGCATCGTGCCCGTGGAACAGGTGATCGACATCACCAAGTCCAAGCGCGGCATCGAACGCGAACTGGCGTTGATCAAGGTCGCCGGCAAAGGCGAAGCCCGTGTTGAAGCGCTGCGCATATCTCAGATTTTCCGCGCGAATGTGATAGACACGACAAATGAGAGCTTCATTTTCGAGCTGACAGGCGCCTCTGAAAAGATCACCCAGTTTGTGGATCTGATGCGACCGCTCGGCTTGGTTGAGGTAAGCCGGACAGGTGTTCTGTCGATCAAGAGGGGAAAGGAGAAGGGATGACACGCACCAGCCTGATTGCGCTCGGCGTCCTTTTTCTCGCTGGCAATGCGCACGCCATAGAAGAACAGCCCGAAAGCTGCCGCCCGAAAGTGGCCGGCTCGGCCCTGGCGCTTGCAGATGATGCCGATCAGGCTCAGCTGCAATGCGATATCGACCGTGCGGCCCTGATTGCCGACCGGGCCGATGTAACGTTTGATTCCTCCAATGACCCTATCCTGCGCATCGTGGACACCGCAGCGCCCAGCGGGGCCGCTTATGTCTACGATATCGTCGATGCGGACGGCACAATGATGCTGGATGCGCGAACGGTACCGGTCGATTCCGACACCAACACACATATTCCGCTCTGTCGCCTGCAGACCCAACTGCCTGCCCTCGTCGCAAGCAAGGTCGCCTTGTCTCTCCTGACCACCAGCGATGCAGGACTGCCCGCCTATGGCGCGCGGGAAAAAATGGTGGTCAATGCCGACGGATCGCGCAGCTATGAGCTGCTGCTGGCGTCGCACGACATCATCACCTCAATTGAAACCACCAATGGCCTGAAACAGTTTTCGCGCCATTCGGAGGCCACAGACATAATTGCCGAATTGAACCGTAGCGTTATCGGCGTCGCCAATTTTTCAGATGGCTGGGTGTGCAAGTCCAACTGATCTGAAGACCCTTACCCCAACAATCAATCCTCCAGCGGAGCAAGTAGAGGCCCATGAAAATCTATTACGAACAGGATGCAGACCTTTCCCTCATCCAGAGCAAGAAAGTCGCCGTGATCGGCTATGGCAGCCAGGGCCACGCCCACGTTCTGAACATGCGCGACAGCGGCGTGAAGCACCTGAAGGTTGGCCTCTATGAGGGGTCGGCCAGCCGCGCCAAAGCAGAAGCCGAGGGCCTTGAAGTGGTCACGCCCGCCGAGGCCGCCCAGTGGGCCGACGTGCTGATGATCCTTATCCCGGACGAAAAGCAGGCCGTGCTCTATGCAAACGAGATCGAACCGCATCTGCGCGCTGGCCAGCATGTCATGTTCGGCCACGGCTTCAACGTGCACTACAACCTCATCCGTCCACGCCCCGATGTTGATGTCTCGCTGTCCGCCCCGAAAGGCCCCGGCCACACGCTGCGCGCCCAGTACCAGATGGGCTTCGGCTTGCCGGGTCTGATCGCAATCCATCAGGACGCGACCGGCACGGCGCAGGATGTTGCCCTGTCCTATTCCAAGGCCATCGGCAATACGCGCGCTGGTGTCATCGAGACCTCATTCCGCGAAGAGACCGAAACAGACCTCTTTGGCGAACAGGCTGTACTCTGTGGCGGCATCGTCGAGTTGATCAAGGCTGGCTATGAAACCCTGGTCGAGGCTGGCTACGCGCCGGAAATGGCTTATTTCGAATGCCTTCACGAGACCAAACTGATCGTTGACCTTATTTATGAAGGCGGCATCGCCAACATGAACTACTCGATCTCCAACACGGCCGAATATGGCGAATACGTCTCCGGCCCGCGCGTGATCAATTCCGAAGCCAAGGCCAACATGAAGAAGGTGCTCGAAGACATCCAGAACGGCACCTTTGCCCGCAACTGGGTCCTCGAAAACCAGGCCGGCGCACCGGGCTTCAACGCCATGCGCCAGCGCATGAACAGCCACGAAATCGAAGAAGTCGGTGAGAAACTTCGCGGCATGATGCACTGGGCCCAGAACGATCGCCTGGTCGACAAATCCCGCAACTAAACCTTATCCGGGTGGACGGTCCGGAACCCGGTTCATGTCCACCCGGCCGTCAATTCCCGGTACGCGGCCGGACATGGTGTATTGCCAGATGTCCGGTACGCGGCCGTTGATGGTCCGCGGCATCGTCTCGCCAAGGCCGCGCAGCCAGAGCGGGTACTCATCATAATTGCCGGCCAGCCAGTCGGTGTGAAACTCTGGCGTCGTGTAGATCACCGGCCGCACGCCGTATTCGGCCTCTAGCGCTGTCAGGAACGTGTCCAATTCTCCCAAAGTCTCAGTCGTGCTGCCGCGCGGCTCGCAATTGTGCGCATATTCCAGATCAACTGCGGGCGGCAGCGCCCCTGCCCGCACTTCCACCGACTGAATGAAATTCTGAGCCTGCTCGGCTCCCGGCCGGCAGAGTCGGTAGAAATGATAAGCGCCGACCGTCCAGCCGCGCGTTGTCGCTTCGCGCCAGTTTTCCAGGTAACGTGGATCTTTCCAGTCCCGACCTTCGGTAGCCTTGAGGTAAAGAAAATCGACGGGTGCGGCCTCGAACTCGTCCCAGCGGATGCGACCATTATGGTGCGACAGGTCAATGCCGGTGAAACCGGATTGCAACAGGATAACACCGCCTGCAACCGGTTCAGACGATTGTGAACACGCCGCTGCAACCAGCATCAAGGTAAATGAAACGGACCGAAACAGGCTCATGAGCTGTTTCAACACAGGAATATGGCCTTATGGCGAGGAAAACTTGCCCGTATCTTGCAAGGTAATCTCTGCTTGGAACTGTGCGCGCGGCCAATTGCGCGCTATAAGAGCAATGAAATCAATTCTCTGGCCCGGATGAAAACCCCAACGCCGACAACAGGCGCACCAGGTCAGAACATGGGAAAGTATGGGTGATGGCCAAATTCGAAACGGACAATGCTGCCGGCAAGGGCCGCTCAGGTCAGGGCAGCTTCATCGGCACGGAATGCGCGCTGGAAGGCAGCTTCAATTTCTCTGGCCCGCTTACCGTAGCAGGCCATATGAAAGGTCCGGTCAAATCGGACGGGCTGGTATTGATCGAAGCGACCGGTCATATCGAAGGATCGCTGGAGGCGGCAATCATCGTCGTACATGGCAAGCTGACGGGCAATGTGACTGCTCATGAGAGCCTCGAGATATGGAATGAAGCTGTTGTCACCGGAAAGGTGTTCACCCGCAGCATCCGCGTTGACGCAGGGTCGCTGATGACCGCTGACCTCAACGTCGCAACCGACGGTCCCATACCGACACATGAGGCTGTGGACACACCTGAGCATATCACTGCTGATACAGTTTCCGAGACCCCCGCTATCGACCCTAACCGACCCGCCAGCCCGCTGCCAGGCTCAAGCCTTGCGCGCAAACTGTCGACCTTGAGCGAAAATCAGTAGCGGCGCCTGACGTCTTCAAGACGCTCCCAAGTCGAGTCATCGGGCTGATAGGCCCCCAGCGTCGACAGGCGTTCGCAGGCCCATTCATACGCCTCATCGCAGGATTCCTGGAGAAGGCGCGTGCCTTCCGCAACGTTCTTGGAACCACCTTGGCCGGTATAGATCATGTTGCCATAGGCTGCACATCCGCTCACGTCGCCATAATCACACGCTTTATCATAAAGCTGGCGCGCCCGAGCGGTATCGGCATCCATGCCGCGCCCTTGAACAGTCAGATAGGCAAGTCCTGAACAGGCCTCTGCGACTTTTCCATCGCACGCCTTGCGATAATTGTCCGCAGCGCTCTTGTAATCCTGGTCGCCGCCAAGCCCCTTGCGATACATATCGGCCAGCTCGAAGCAGGCTTGATAATCCCTGGTGTCACAGGCCTGACTGGCTTCGGTGCGTGTGACGCGATTGGTCTCAAGGTTAGCCGTAGCTTCCTCGAGCGCAATTTCCGCTTGGGTCCGCTCAACCTGACCATACTGCGCAGCGGCAGGAAGAACAGCGACTGACATGGCGACAACAGATATCGCGGCGGCAAGAATACGCATGCAATTTCTCCCTTGGTTATATTCGGGATATAAGTGGCGATACGGAGTGCGTCCATGTAAACCGCTGCTTACAGATTGGTAACATCACGCATGATCGCTTGCCGTCGTACCGGCTGGCTCAGCATAAGAAACCAAACGACCAAAGGGGAAACACATGGCCGCAACAGACCAGACGCCGATCGGATCAGGCTTTCATGCAAAGTCGACGGCACAGGAAGTTATCGACGGCATCGACCTGACCGGACGCAACGTAATCGTCACTGGCGGCTATTCGGGGATTGGCCTGGAAACCGTTCGCGCCCTGGCGGGCGCAGGCGCGCGCGTGACGGTTCCTGCGCGACGCGTCGACGCCGCCGAGGCTGCGCTCGCTGACATTCCCGGCGATATCGAGATTGCGGCGATGGACTTGGAAGACCTCGCCACTGTGCGAAAATTCACCGCTGATTTTGAGGACACAGGCCGCGCACTTGATATCCTTGTTAACAATGCGGGTGTCATGGCCTGCCCTGAAACGCGGGTTGGGCCCGGCTGGGAACGCCAGTTGGGCGTGAACCATCTCGCGCATATGGCGATGAGCCTCGCGCTCGCCCCCGCTCTTGAACGCGCGGACGGCGCGCGCTTGGTCGCCCTTTCATCAACAGCGCATGTGCGCTCCGACGTGATCTGGGACGATCCCAATTACGAATCCCATCCCTATGACAAATGGGAAGCCTACGGCCAGTCCAAATCAGCGTGCGCCCTGTTTGCTCTGGGCGTGGACCATCGCGGCAAGGATATCGGTGTGCGGGCATTCTCGGTGCATCCAGGTGGGATTTTCACGCCTCTGCAACGCCACCTCACTGATGAGGAAATGGCCGAACTCGGTTGGAAAAACCCCGACGGAACAATCCCGCCTCAAGTTCAGGCCATGTTCAAGACACCAGAGCAAGGCGCATCCACCAGCGTCTGGGCCGCTACTTCCCCTGCCCTGGCGGACAAGGGCGGCGTTTATTGCGAAGATTGCGATATTGCCAAGCTTGCCACCGAAGAGAGTCAACGCTGGGAGCACGCCCGACCCTGGATCTGTGATGACGAAAAAGCCGAGCGGCTTTGGGATATCAGCCAGACCATGCTCAGCAAGGCCTGAGCGGACAGAGGACATTCCCATGAGACATTCACTAAGTTTCGCAGCTGCTTGCTTGAGCTTGGCCGCATGTGCTGCTCCGATTCCCGAGAGCATGCCAACAATGCCGGAAACTACCGTCCCTGCGTTCGATTACGATTCCGTCTTCGTGCATGATGGTCGCCCGGAAGATGATTTCGAGCAGTATGAACTTCGCAATTCGCGGCAGATCCTTGCATTCACCGGAGTAATGCCGGGCATGACAGTGCTGGATATGGAAGCTGGCGGCGGCATCTATACCGAACTCTTCTCACTGGTCGTGGGCGAAGAGGGAAAAGTCTACCTTCAGAACCCACCAGAGTTTGAAACCTTCCTCGGCGATGCGGTCGAGAAACGCATGGATGGCCGGCTGATCAACGTGACTCACATCCAGACATCGTTCGATGATTTCGAACCCATTGGCGATATGGAGGTGGATCTCGTAACCTGGTTTCTCGGTCCACATGAGCTCTGGTACACGCCGGAAGGCGCGGAGCCGGGTGCACTCGGAGATCCGGATGTCGCCTTTTCCGAAATTGCGCGCGTCCTGAAACCCGGCGGGCATTTCGTTGTGATTGATCACCGCGCGCCTGACGGTGCGCCCGCAACAACTGGCGGCGTGACACATCGGCTGGCGCAAGACACCTTGATGGATATGATGGGCGATGTCGGCCTCGTCCTTGTCGAGGAGAGTGACCTACTCGCGAATCCCGACGACGATGGCACGCTGAACGTATTCGATCCGTCTATCCGGAGACAGACGGATCGCTACATTCTCAAATTCGAGAAATCCTGACCAAAGACAGGATCAGCTGGAGCCTTCGGGATCCAGCTTGTCCTGGGTCCTGGTATCAAAATCGCTGGCGTCGTGGCGTTCGCGCAGTTGGGTCTCCGGCTTGCCAAAAGTGCGGTTCACCATGCGGCCACGCTTGACTGCCGGACGTTCGGCGATCTGCTTGGTCCAGCGCTGGACATTTTCATATTCGTGAACCTGCAGGAATTCTCCCGCATCATACACGACACCTGACGCCAGAGCGCCGTACCAGGGCCAGATTGCCATATCTGCAATCGAGTACTCGTCGCCAGCCATGAATTCATTATCGGCGAGCCGCTTGTCCAGCACGTCCAGTTCCCGCTTCACCTCCATCGCAAACCGATCAATCGCGTATTCGATCTTGATTGGCGCATATGCGTAGAAATGGCCAAAGCCACCACCGAGATAAGGCGCCGATCCCATCTGCCAGAACAGCCAGGAAAGCGCTTCCGTGCGCTTGCGCGGATCCTTGGGCAGGAAAGCGTCAAACTTCTCTGACAGGTACAGAAGGATCGATCCGGATTCGAACACGCGGGTGGGCGGATTGGTCGAATGGTCCATCAGGGCCGGGATCTTGGAGTTCGGGTTGGCGGAAACAAATCCGCTGGAAAACTGGTCGCCCTCCATGATGTTGACCAGCCAGGCATCATACTCAGCGCCGGAATGGCCCGCCGCGAGCAGTTCTTCGAGCATTACAGTGACTTTGACGCCGTTCGGTGTGCCCAGCGAATAGAGTTGCAGCGGATGTTTCCCAACCTGCAAATCCTTGTCATGGGTCGCGCCCGAAATCGGCCGGTTGATGCTGGCGAAACGCCCGCCGCTCTCAGCATCCCATTTCCAGACCTTCGGTGGGATATAAGTATCGTCAGCCATGTAGCGTGCCTTCTTGCTTGGTTTTGTCAAACCAACATGTAGGCATGGCGCGCAGAAAGTCAGTAAACTTGTTTGTGAGACGTCCTAAACAGGCCCTCAGGTAATCAGGCTGGCAGGCTCTCAGTCAGCAACATTTCCTGGTTCTGCACAACTTTCGTGACCTTCACCGGCAGCCAGCAGGTCACTTCCAGACCGCCGCCATCGACCGGTTTCATACCGACCGTTCCGCCATGCAGATCGATGAAATGCTTCACGAGCGCAAGACCGAGGCCGGCCCCGCGCTGGTCGCCCGAAACGAAACTGTCGAAGCTGGTGGCCCGTTTATCGGCTGCTAGCCCGCGGCCATTGTCGCGCACAGACAGGGTCACCATGTCGCCTACGCGCTGGGACGAGACGACGATCTCACCACCGGATTCGGTAAAGCGGAGCGAATTGGAAATGAGGTTGAACAAGACCTGCCTGATGCGGCGCTCATCTGCCCGAATGACTCCAAGCTTGCCCTTGATGTCGGCGCGAACGGCAATCTGCGTGTCCTCTGCCTTTGACACGACCATGTCGATGCTTTCCTCGATGACATGGCTGAGATCCACATCTTTCAGATCGAGATCCATACGGCCTGCTTCGATCATGGCGAGGTCGAGAATATTCTCGATCAGTTTCGAGAGGTGGTCGGAAGCTGACAGGATTGCGCTGACATAGTCTGTCTGGCGCTCGGTCAGATCGCCATTGCGCTTTGTTTCCAGCAGTTCAGCATAGCCAAAGATGACCGTCAGCGGCGACCGCAGCTGGTAGGACACATTGCGCACGAACTCCGTTTTCAGACGGTCCGCAGCCTCAAATGCTTCAGCCCGATCTCTCAGCGCGGACTCAACCCTGCGTGTGGCCGTCACATCCGCAAAGGCGATCAGCGTGTTTCCATCCGGCAGCGGATGGGTCAGATATGTCAGGATAGATCCATCAGACCGGCGCATCTCTCCGGTGGTGGACTGGCGCGCGCGGGCGGACGGGTCCGTAATATGGCCCTTGATCGCGTCCCAGACGTCCAGGTCATGGAACAGCGGAACGCAGTCCTCGATCACATCGCTATAGTCCGGATGGTCTTTCAACTCGTCATGGTCCAGGGACCAGAGCCGTTCAAAAGCCTTGTTGAACAGTTTCAGCCGCCCGTCGCCGCCGAACACGACAACTGCCTCGTGCAGATTGTCGAGCGTGGACGCCTGCGTCTTCACAATGGCATTGAACTTGGTCTGAAGGTTCAGTTCCCCTGTGATGTCCTTGAACAACAGCAACAGGCCACCCATCGGATGGCGCTGGCGTGTGACGGACAGAGTCCGGTCATCCGGCAGTGACCATGTATCTTCCTTTACCCCATCAATATCGAGGTAATAGGACAGCTCCTCCGCCCGCCATTCGGCGTAATTTGTACGGGCCGGCAACTTGCGGCGCTCGCGCAGGCGGTCCAGCAACTGCCCGTGGTTCGGGCGGTCCAGCAGGAAGCTCTCATCGAGATCCCACATGTCGCGGAAGGCCTTGTTGTAGAAGGTCAGTTTGCGATCCGCCCCGAAGATCGCGACAGCATCGGCAACATGGTTCAGTGTCTCGTCATGCGCGCGAACATGGCGGTTCAGTTCCTCGCGCGCATTTTCCTGGGCGGTCACATCGAACGCCATCGCCCCTGCCCCGCCGGATAGAGGGAAGGTCAGCACACGCATGGCGCGCCGCTCTCCATTCACGACCATGTGGCGCGTCTCGTCGATATCGGCACCTTCAGAAATAGTCTTGCGGGCTTGGTCAGCTGAAGCTTGGTCCAGCATGATCTGGCGATCCAGGACGCGGTCGAGGTTCACCCCATCGACTGCCTCAATGTAAGATGGGTTCACCCACTGCAGCTTGCCCATGCCGGATACGCGCCAGGCCGGGAACGGCGCCTTACCCAGCATGTCAAGGAAGGCTGTCGGATCGCGCGCGATAACCTGGCGCGCCTCTTCCAGCTTGCCGCGGGCGGAGCTTTCTTCCAGTCCCTTGATGGTGGTGTCGGTGACCCAGACGACCGCCCGCGCGCCAGCCGTCCGCCCGTCCGCCTCAAGGAAGCGGCCAGACGGCCCGATGATGGTGAGCGAGAAAGCCTGTCCAGTATCGCGCAGCTCGCGCATGCGAATCCGCAGCGTCGTGTCCTGTCCGGAACTGTCACGCGCTTCGAGGTCGGCAAGGCCTTCGATGATGCGCACTGCCGGATCGGGCGAAATCGCATCGTCGGTGAAGCTGAGCAGGCCAGCCAATGCCACCGGCGAACCGTAAAGCTCCGGCGGGGTCATTTCTTCACTATCGGGCTCAAGCGCCTCACCCTGCCAGACCAGGATTACGCCCGGGTGAGCACCAAGGATTGAGCGGTGCTCTGCCAGAAGAGTCTCGAGATCGGACGACCGGTCTTTGTATTTGCGCGCCGCGCCACGTGCCCCATCCGACACGCGCAGCGCCCATAGCAAGGCGGCTAGGCCCAGCGCGGTTGCACCAGCAGACATGATGATAGGGACCTGGTCCGCCGTGATTGCCATAGTGTCTTCAATCCAAATCGCACGAATCGACCACCGGTCGGCGGCCGCAACTGGTTAACGGATTGCTCCCTTTGCGTTAAGGCGGCGTTAACGAGACGCTAATGCCAGACCGATGTCCAGACAAGATAACTGAAACGTCATGTTGCAAAAACGCCACACCGACATAGTCTGATCCCTCGAACCTTCTGGGAGTCTCTTCATGCGTAATCTGGCCCTTGCCCTTTCCGCGGCGGCACTCGTTTGTCTTGGTGCACCTGCATCTGCCGGTGCCGAAGATGAGGGCGACGATCTTGTGCGCCTGCCGGGGCAGTCTTATCCCGGCCCGACAAGACGCGGTGCCAAAGCGAATGGACATGTCCCAGAACGCCTTGTGGCGGGAGGTGGATTGATTGTCAGTTTCGATGCCAACCTGGATGGCAATGTCACCCCGGAAGAACTCGCCACGGGCATTGAGACTGCCTTCCTTGAGGCCGATTCCAATAAGGACGGCTATCTCAGCCCGCTCGAACAGCTCTCATGGGCCGAAAGCCAGCCGACCCGCGATGACACGCTGGGAAATCCGGCCCGCTTCGACCCGAATCTGGATCGGCGCGCCAGTTTCGACGAATTCGACACGGTTCTCACCAGCCTCGCCGCAGACTACGCCTCGGATTCCGGCATCATTCACGTGGCCGACCTGAAAGCGCCCAAGCCTGAAAAACGGGAAGAGACCCGCTTTGTCCGCAATGACCCGCCGCTTCGTCGAAATTAGGTGAGAATATTGTAGAGGTCGGTCCGCCGATCCCGGAAAAACCCCCAGGCGGCCCGTTCGCGTTCAATTTCATCCAGATCGAATTCTGCCACCAGCACGCCCTGTTCGGTACGACCGAAATCAATCACGATCTCGCCGGTTGGGTCCGCGATGAAGCTGGTTCCGTAGAAGACCTGCCCTTCCTCGTCGCCCACACGGTTTGCCGCGACGACCGGGATGGTGTTCGAGACAGCATGGCCCTGCATCGCGCGGCGCCAGCGGGCGGCCGTATCAAGGCCCGCATCCTGCGGCTCAGCGCCAATCGCTGTGGGGTACAGCAACGCATCCGCGCCCATTAGCGCCATGGCGCGCGCAGCTTCCGGGAACCATTGGTCCCAGCAGATTCCCACACCAATCCGGCCTTTCATTGTGTCCCATACGCGAAACCCGGTATCGCCTGGGCGGAAATAGTATTTTTCCTGATAGCCCGGCCCGTCCGGAATGTGGCTCTTGCGATATACGCCCAGAGGCGACCCATCCGCGTCGATCATGACCAGAGAATTGTAATAGAGCGGACCGTCCTTCTCATAGATTGAGACGGGGATGACGACGCCAAGTTCCTCGGCCAGCGCCGACAGTTGCTCGACAGCCGGATGCTCGCGCCAGGGATAGGCGCGCGCGAAATGCTCTTCTTCCTGTGTCTTGCAGAAATAGTACCCCGTGAAGAGTTCCGGCGGCAGCACAACGTCGGCCCCCTGCTCTGCGGCCTCGCGCACACGCTCCGCCACGCGGTCGATATTGTCCTGCACATCGTCTGATGGCGTAAACTGGATGCAGGCAAGCGTTAGGGTACGGGGCATGGCTCGCTCCTGGAAATCAAGCTGGAATTTCGCGGGTCATGCAGTGGAAGCTGCCCCCGCCATTGAGAATATTGCGTGCCGGCAGGCCGATCACCTTGCGACCTTCGAACAGAGCGCTCAGTTCGGCCTGCGCCACAAGGCTGAAACGGTCTTCGTAAACGGGCACGAGGACCGCGCCGTTCGTGATTGTGAAATTCATATGGCTTGCCGGAATCGGATTTCCATCCTCGTCCTTCACAAGCCCGGGTGAGGGAATGGTGGTAACCTCGAGCCCAGCCCTGCGGAGCGTTGTTTCAATCTCCTGCAGCGTATCAGCATTCGGGTCGTCTGCGCCCGATGGATGCTGGCAGATCGCATGTCCCGGCGCGATGAAACGGGCGATATTGTCGACATGGCCATCTGTATGGTCATTGAGCAAGCCGTCGCCGAGCCAAATGAATTCCAGTACCCCGAGCGCCTCGGCAATCGCCATCTCGATCTCGGCCTGATCCATACCCGGATTTCGGTTTGGATTGAGCAGGCATTGTCCGGTTGTCAGCAGGCGGCCTGTGCCGTCCACATCAATGCCCCCGCCTTCCAGAACCATCTCGTGCTGCGAAACCGGAATGCCTTCGTGCTGCGCAATGGCTGTCGCCGTTTCCGTGTCACCTGGCATCAGGTATTTTCCGCCCCAGCCATTGAAGCGGAAGGCCTGCGCGCGGCGCGCATCGCCCGTTCCTGTAATGATTGGCCCGGTGTCGCGCATCCAGATGTCACCGGTCGGAATTCGGCAGACCTCAGCGCAATCACCTACGGCTGCACCCGCCGTTGCCGCGGCTTCATCTGACCCTACCGCGACCCGGATCGGCACATAGTCCGACGCGGCGCGGATGAATCCGGAGATATCTTTGCGTGGACCTTCAAGGTTGCCGCCCCACTCTTCAAGAAGACGCGGCCAGCCAACCCAGAGAGCAGCATGAGGGGCCCATTCGGGCAGGAGATGAGGTTTCATGTCAGACATTGAGCGCGCCATGCCACACCTTGTTCCAAAGGAAAAGGGCGGCTCTTCTCAGAGCCGCCCTTCCCGATTTTCAGTTTCGGAGTTCCGAGTGACTAGAACTCGTAGCGCAGGCCGAAGCGAATTTCGTAGCGCGACGCGTCGCCCTGACGAGATTCACAATCACCAGCCTGGAAGTCGTCAACCGCACAAACCGCTGGGAAGCCAGGCTCACGCAGTACGCCCCACTCGTCGTTCAGCAGATTTGTGAAGTTGTCGACAACAATGAAGCCGGAAGCCTTGTGATCAAGGAAGCCAGGGAATTCCTGCTCAAGCTTGATGTCGACCTTGCCCCACCAGGAACCTTCTTCGCCGTTACGCTCTGCACCAGCAGCCAGGTACGGGTTGCCTTCGAGGTAAGGGTTGAAGCCACTGATACCGTTCGCGCTACCACCGTAAACCACGCTGTATGGACGACCCGACACAGCCTGGCCGAAGGCCGAGAACGTGGTCATGTTGTCGCCGAAGAAAGCGCGCTCATAATTGGTAAGTGCCGTGAAGCGGTGCTTGGTGTTGTAGTCAGACGTCGAAGCGCTGACATCCTGCGGGTCGCCGAATGCGCGGTTGACGTAGTTCGAGAAGGCCACCGAGGACGTCATCGGGTGCACGTCTTCTGCATCCGTGTAGGCGTAACCCAGGGCCCAGTCGAGACCGAAGTCATAGGACTTCGAGATCGAGCCGGAAACCAGCAGAGACTTGGCGTCTTCTTTCGCATTGGTCAGCACGAAGGCTGCCTCACGAACGCTGCTGTAGGTCGGGTATTCGCGACCATCGACTGTGGTTGTGCCAGTCTGCTCGAGATCACCGCGGATCCAGACAGCGCTATCTTGAGCAACGGTGTACAGAATGTCGCCCGAGAGGACATACTCGCCGCCGAGCCCAGGCGCGTCAGCATAGTATGTACCGCCGAAAGCAAATTTCAGCTCAGATGGAATTTCGAAGTTCGGATCAAGGTAGTTGATCTCGAAGTTCGAGCCTTCGCCAGCTGCGACAGCGTCGATCATGTCTTGTGGCACACAGTAGCCCGGTCCCGTCGGCACGCCGTCTTCACAAAGACCGTAGTCAATGTCGAAGAGCGATGTCACGCCATTTTCAAGACCGAATGCACCACCGTCCGAACCGAACTGCAGCACGTTGTTTGCTGAGTAGGTGTTGGACAGCCACACGTTCGGGTTGCCACCGGAGTAGAGGCCGACACCACCACGCAGGTCGAGATTGTCAGAGAAGTCCCACTCGAAGCCGAGACGTGGCTGAAGCAGACCTTCACCATCCAGCGTCTCACCATTTGTGAAGCCATAGTCAGCCAGGAAGTCTGCATTGGTTTCAGGTGCGTCGTCGGTTGTGTACCAGTCGTAGCGCAGGCCACCGATCACCACGATCCCGTTGCCGAAATCAATTTCGTCCTGAGCGTACAGCGTGTTGATCTCATATCCCCAGTCAGCAGCCGCATTGTTCGGATCGCCTGTTGGGGAGTTGTTGTAGTTCACGTTGTCGGCGATGCCGAGACGGAAGTTCTCAATCGCATCGTCGAATGCTCCGCCAGAGGACGGATTGCCATCGAAGTCGATTTCGGTTTCGACGTGCTGGACGAACATGTTGAACACGTCGAGGGCTTCACGCTCATAGCCGAAGCTGAAATTGTGGTTGCCCGTCGTGTAGTAACCTTTCAGCGCGAGGCTGAGGGTCTCGTAGTACAGCTTGTTTGCCTGGCGGGAGTCGTCGCCACCAAGGTAGACATCAACATCGTCGGTCTCGATCGTGATCTCACCGAAATCGGTACCGCCGACAGAAATCTGACGATTGTCCAGTTCGGAATAGGCAAGACGGACTTCAGTGGAGAAATTGTCCGTCCAGTCAGAATAAAGCGAACCGGCATAGGACGTCAGTTCCGCGCCACGCTCATAGAGGTGGTTGGAGAATTCCAGCTCATCGGAGTCACCGTCCGACTGGGCGATGTTGAAACCATCATTCCAGTTATAGGTGAAGGATGCGCGGTGATCGTTGCTGATGTTCCAGTCGAGCTTGACCAGGATCTTCTCGTCGGAGTTATCAGCGCTGCTCGGGATCGTGCCCGGATCATAGCCATAGAGTTCCATGGCGATGTTGCGGATCTCATCGACTTCGGCCTGAGTGATGTTCACTTCATTGACAGCGCCGGAGCCGATCGCGCCGCGGTCAAACAGGTTCACGCCGTCAAGTTTCTCGTAGGCCGCGAAGAAGAACAGCTTGTCCTTGATGATCGGACCACCGACGCCGAAGCCGTAGCGGGTTTCGTCGTACTCACCCGTCGTGATGTCGTCGCCTTCGAGGCTGTCGGCGCGCAGGCCGTCATTTGTGTAGTCGCCGAAGAGGTAGCCGTGGAATTCATTCGTACCGGATTTCGTGACCGCGTTGATGTTACAGGCGGAGAAGCCACCATACTGCACATCGAAGGGAGCCAGTTCGACCGCAACCTGCTCAATGGCATCATAAGAAAATGGGATGCGCTCGGTTGGGTAACCATTCGAATTCAGGCCGAAATTGTCATTCATGCGAATGCCGTCAACGGTCAGCGAGTTGAAGCGGGAGTTCTTACCGCCACACTGGACTGCGTTGATATCACCACGGGATTCGTCAACATAGATGCGTGGGTCGAGGCGCAGGACATCCGTGATGTTGCGGTTGATGGCCGGGGCCCTCTGCAGCGTCTCCAGGCCGAAGGTCGCCGAAGGACCAGCAGCAGTCGGTGCGAGATCGGAGACGGAAGCCGTAACAACGATCGTTTCCTGACGCGCTTCACCATCATTGGTGAGCGTGAAGTCGACCTGGGTCGCATCGCCGAGGTTCAGGCCCACATCTTCGATGAACTGGCCCTGGAACTCTGACGAAGTCACCGTAACGACATAGCCGCTGGAAACAGGCAGGTTGCGGATGCTGTACAGACCGGTCTGGTTGGTCGTCGCAGTCCGTGTCAGCCCTGTGGAAGGATCGGTGATGGTAACCAGCGCACCGGATACGGCCTGGCCGTCATCATCGGTCACTGCGCCGCGGACGGCTGAAGTTGTAACCTGCGCCATAGCGACGCCGGCCATGCTCAGCGCAATGGCAGATACTGCTGCCCCACGCCCGAAAGTGGTCCAATTTGTCATGACTATTCCCCTAGTCGGTGATGCGCCGACAACCGCCCCTTGCGGGTCGCCGGTACTGCGGGTCGGATAACGACACCGGATGACAGATTAGTGACAAGATCTTGAAGGTTCAGCACATAAGGCTGCGATCACGGTGGATCGATATGTTGCGATGCAAAAAAGACACGGTTTGGAGGCGGACATGCGCAGATTGCGTGCGGTTCAGGGTATATTCTGCCTCGGTGGGGCGGCATAAGTCTCAAGTTGAGAAGGAATAACACCCCATGACCGTCGAGGAATCCGAATCGCCTGGCCGCTGGCAGACCATCACATTCACCGCGTTGGCAATGCTGCTTGTACTGAGGGTTGTATTCACAGGCATTTCGCCTCTGAACCTATATGCAGATGAAGCGCAGTACTGGCGGTGGGGCGATACGCTGGAATGGGGCTATTATTCCAAGCCTCCCATGATTGCCTGGGTCATCCATGCTGTGACAGCTGTATTGGGTGATGCAGAATGGGCCGTACGGCTTCCCGCGGCCTTCCTGCACACGGCCGGTGCCACCTTCATCTATTTCCTTGCGCGAGACATGTATGGTGCACGTGTCGGCATGTTTGCCAGCCTTGGCTATGCACTGATGCCGGCTGTCATACTGTCTTCTGTCGTGATCTCCACAGATGGCGTACTCATCCCCTTCTGGTGCGCCGCCCTTTGGGCTCTGTGGCGCCTGCGCAGTGGGCAAGGCGCATGGGTCAGCGCGCTGGGTCTCGGCGTCGCGGTCGGACTCGGCTTCCTGTCGAAATACGCAATGCTATATTTCGCGATCGGCGTCGTGCTGGTCCTGTTGATTGACGTACAGAGTCGCCGTGCCCTGCTGAGTTGGAAAGGCCTCGCAGCCTTGGCCGTGGCAGCAGCGATCTTTGCGCCACATCTCGCCTGGAATGCCGCGAATGATTTCAAGACGGTGAGCCACACGGTCGACAATGCCAATCTTGGCGGCGACCTTATCAATCCTGAGAACGCCCTCACCTTCTTGGTCGATCAGCTTGGCGTGTTCGGGCCAATCAGTTTCCTGGCGCTCGTCTTCGGCATCTTTGTGATGCGTAGCGAGGATGACGGCATCATGGGCCGGGACCGCTGGCTGCTCTGCTTTATCCTGCCGGTCTTGCTGATCATCATGGCACAAGCGGTCCTGTCGCGCGCCAATGCCAATTGGGCTGCAACTGCCTATCCGGCCGCGAGCGTGCTGGTGGCCTCATGGCTCGCCCGCGCAAAGCCAAATCGCAAACTTTGGTACATCATTGCAGCGGTCAGCTTCGTCGCTTTTCTGCTCGCGCCGGATGTGTCATTCGCCACGCGCCTGTTGATTGGTGCCATAGTCGCAGCAGCCATTCTGGGTTACGGCCATTTTGTGCGCCATTCCCCGTCCGGCCTGCTCTGGACCAGTTTGTCTCTGCACGCTGCTCTGATGCTGGCCCTGCTGACCCTCGCGCTACTGCCCGCCTCCCTGTCGACCTCGCTTGGTTTCGACAACGCCCTCAAACGCACTCGTGGCTGGGATAGCGCCGCTGAGCAATTGTTTGCGCGCGCCGATGCACTTGGCGCAACCTCAGTGCTCGTGGATGAGCGAGAAGCCTGGCACGGCCTGGACTATTACGCACGCGAGCGCACCACGCCGATGATTTCATGGCGCCGCTATGCCGGACCGAAGAGTTTTTCAGAGGCCCAGCCACTTGAGGGCGGTTTGGGCAATCGCGTACTCATCGCGTCGCTACATCCCGGCATGCGCCCGAAACTGCGAAGCGATTTCCAGTCCTTTGACCATGTGGGCGAAATTTCAATTCCGCTTGGAACGCGTAGCAATGGATGCCCGATCTTGCGGGAATTCCAACTTTATCTGGGTAACGGATATGACCGTCAGGACCGGACACCCGAATGGGAGGAACGTTTTGATGGACAGACGGAATTCAAGCCTGAGCCCTGCCCATCACCAACCGATCAATGACCGACTGACTCGCCCCAAAGATCTTCGACCCGGCCATCCCGGCCACATGAAGCGCGATAGTAGCGATACTTGAGCGGGTTCTTCTTGTAATAATTCTGATGATAATCTTCGGCCGGCCAGAATGTTTCGGCCTGAATCACCCGCGTCACGATGGGGTCCTTCAGCACGCCTGACGTCTCGATCTCGGCAATCTCGGCTTCAGCCACCGCGCGCTCGTCATCAGTGTTGACGAAGATCGCGGTACGATAACTGTCGCCCTTGTCGCAGAACTGACCATAGGGATCTGTGGGATCCACGTGCCGGAAAAAATACTCGACCAATGTGTCATAGCTGACCAGATCCGGGTCGTAGGTAACCTTTACGGCCTCGTAATGGCCGGTGTTCTCCTTGGAGACCTGCTTGTAAGTCGGATTGGCGATTTCACCGCCCGTATAGCCGGACACGGTGTCGATCACGCCATCAACCTTGTCGAAATCAGACTCAACGCACCAGAAACACCCGCCCGCAAAAATGGCCGAAGACAGCCGCTTGGGGGCCGTTTCTGCCAGGGGTTGGTCCTGCGCGCCCGCATTCGAGAAGAACGCAAGCGCCATGGCGGCCAAGCCAGCGGCGATGGTGAAGGTGGGGGCGGATGGCATACGCATGGCAGTTCCCGATACTCTATACAGTCGCAGCAAACACACGCTGCGTTCTGTCCGTCATATGGCGGTCTCCCGTCCGCCGTGAAGGCCAGAAAGTCAGTCCTAACATAAATGTGTTGCCTGCGTGTTGCCAAACTGCGTCAACAATGAGGCTGATTGGCATGGCAGGAAGTATGTCAGGACGGCCCCATCAGCACACGGACCCTGACCCGGCTGGACCGCCCGCTCTGATCGACGGCCGTAATCGTGTAAAATCCCGCCTGCGTCGGCTGCCAGACCGGCGCACCGGCATCATCGATCTGGCTGGGCTTTCCGTCGATATACCAAGAGACGCGCCCCTCCCCGCGTCCAGCCAATACAAAGGGCCGGGCCGACTTGCCATCAACACTGCCGGCCCACAATTCCGCGCTCGCGGGTGGAAACAGGATTACGGGCGGCGCTTCAGGCGAAAAGTCATGTAGCGCGCCGCGTGTTTCGATTTTGCGCTGCGTGGTCAGGCGTGTGCGAGCTTCGCCTTCATCTCGTAAATGATGGGCAGTTCGATCAGCAATCTCGAACAGGAAGGGCAATGCGGTCACCCGGCCGGTCTTGCCAGGCCGCGGCGCGCCATCGACCCTGCCAACCCAGACGACAATGGCATGTTCGCCGGAAACTGCGGCTGCCCAGCTGTCGCGGAAGCCGTACGATGTGCCGGTCTTGAAAGCAACTTGCGGCGCGCCCGCAGTCAGGCGCCCTGGCATACGGCCTTCCGGCATGGGACCATTTTGCAGGATACGGACGATATCTGACGCACTCTCGGCGCTGACCAGCCGCCGTCCCATCCGTTCATAACTTGCAGCTTCTTGACTGGCGCGCCAGACCAGAGGCTTGGCCACACCCTCATCGCCCAGAGCAGCATAGAGGACAGCCAATTCGCGCGCTGTCAGGCCTGCACCGCCCAGCGCGAGGGCAAGGCCAGCGTCGTGATTTGCGCCGCCGCCAATGCGTGGTCGCGCGCCCGCCAGCGCCAACTGCGCCGCAAACCGCTCTGGCCCGACCCGATCCAGCATAAGCACCGCCGGCACATTGAGCGAATGCTGCAAAGCATCCGAAACCCGCACATCACCGCGAAACATCCGGTCGAAATTTTCCGGCTGATAGGACGCAAACCGTTTGGGCAGATCGGAAATGCGCGTATCCGGTGCGGCCTGCCCGTCATCGAACGCCATGGCGTAAATGAACGGTTTCAAGGTGGAGCCCGGCGAGCGGGCTTGCGCGGTCAGGTCGAGCCAGCCCCCTGCCCGGTCGCGCGAGGCAGATCCGATCAGGGCGCGCACACCACGTGTCGGAATGTGAACCACAATCGCCGAGACCTGAACGTCAGGGCCTTCCGCCTCAGCCTTGCGCAAGGCCATGGATTCGAGTTCAGCCTGAAGACCCGCATCCAGCGTGGCGCGCACGTCCTCGCGCGGCCCGCTCGCCAGCGCTTTCTCTGTGCCGTGCCAGGCACGCATCGGAAAATCACGCCGCCGCGTCGGGACCGGCGATGTGGCTACTTCCTCCACATCAGCCTCGCTGAAAACACCATACCAACCGAGCTTGGTTGCGACCCAATCGCGCGCCTTTTGCGCCTGGTGTGGCCGACGATCCGGGCGGCGCACTTCGGGCGATTGCGGCAGGGCGATCAGCAGTGCGATCTCGTCAGCGGACAAGCGGTCAGCCTCGTGCCCGAAATAACTCCAGCTTGCTGCCCGCACGCCTTCAAGGTTGCCGCCATAGGGCGTCAGCGTAAGGTAGAGTTCGAGGATCTCATCTTTCGACAAGCGACGTTCGATCTGCCAGGCGCGCGCGATCTCGATCAGCTTGGACCCGACATTGCGGTCCCGAGGTTCCAGCAGGCGCGCAGTCTGCATCGTGATCGTGGAGCCCCCAGATACGATCCGCCCGGCCCGCGCCGAGTCTGCCACAGCCCGGCCGAGCCCCGTCCAATCTGTCCCGCGATGGCTATAGAAACGTTTGTCTTCGACCCGAAGCAGCGCCTCGATGAACTCTGGATCGATCTTGTCGAGATCTCCGCGGAACCGCCACCGTCCGTCTTCGGTCGGAAAGGCCCTCAGGGGCTTGCCCTCCCGGTCGGTCACCAGCGCGGAGATTTCTCCCGCGCGGTCAATTGGCGGCGGCAGTACCCAGTCCATCAGGATAACCGCAGCAAACACTGCGGCTATCCCGATGACGATACGCCGAGGCGTCAGCATGGCTTACTGACCGCCTCCCATCGTTCCGGGCGCTGCGCTGATCGTGACGCGGCCAGGCTTGGACCGGGCGAACACTTCCGGACGATACATGTCCTCGGCCACCACACCCGGCATTGCGAAATCGCCCGGCGTTACCGCTCTGACGACATAGGCAAGCGTGACCGGCTGCGCATAGACATCGACGGCGGCCACAAACCGATCATCCTGTGCCTCGGCAGTCTGTGCATTCGCAATCTGGCCGAGATAGGCAAACGCGCCCGATCCGCCATATTCACGCCTGCCATCTGCAGGGCGCAGCACCGATTCAATCTCGAAGCCGGCGGGCAGCAGGTCCGCCACGATCACAGGGTTCAGGCGGCGCTCATGTGGCGACACCGTCAAGCGCACGATCAGCTGGTCCCCCTGGCTGACCCGGGACAGATTCACACGACCACCGGTCAGTGTAAAGAATGTCTTGTCGACGCCCATCTTGGATGTCGCAGCGGGCGGCGCCGTTTCTGGCGAACCGCTGACCATAACTGTCCGGAACATCGGCGCCTTGCCTTCCAGCGTGAACGTCACACCTTCCGTGGCCTGCGCTTCGGTCAGGGCATATTGCCGGTCATTATTATTACCACGGCCAAGCCCTTCGACGGTGAGCCGGAAGCCTTCAGCCCCCTTGTTCAGGGAGTCCACAGCCAGCAGCGCGAAAGCCTTTTCCTGCGTTGTCAATCCGGTCGGGTCTGGCGCATCCTCGCCCAGCTTGGCGGCAAGACGCTCTACCACATCCAGCATGTCCGCTTCGGATGCGAGGGCCAGGATGGCCGCCTCATCGCGAAGCGGGGTCTGGTAGTAATCGCCGGTATTCTCATAACCGAGCGCGTCTTCCGCTGCCTTGAAGGCCGAGGCAGCCCGCGCCCGATCACCCAGCATGGCAAGGCCTGCGCCGATATGGGCGCGTGCCAACGGGCTATCGATGGAATCGAGTTCGCGGTCATGCAGGTAGCGCAGGCGAGAAATGTCGGCCTTGCCCGCCTTTGCGAGCACGTAAAGTGCATAGGCCGACGAGCGCTGCATCAGCTTCTCTGCCGTATCGTTGGAATAGCGGCTCTCATAGACATCCGTGTCGTACCCATAAACGCGCCATGCATCGCCAGTCGAAACCTGCCGCAGAGCGCCATAGGCCCGCTCCAAGGATTCGTCCGGCACAGAGAAGCCAGCCTGTTTCGCGCGATAGACAAAGTCCGTCACATAGGCACCAAGCCAAGGGGATGCGTAGCCATCCCCTTCCCGCCACAGGCCGAACGCTCCGTCAGATCCCTGACGGTTGAGCAGCGTGTTCACCGCAGTCTGAATCCGCATCTTCGGATCATCGCGACGTTCTGGAGCCCCCATTGCAATCAGCTGTTCGGAGTAGAGCAATGGCAAGGCCCGGCTAGTGGTCTGCTCGGTGCATCCATAAGGGTAGCGGTCGAGCGAAGCATAGAGCGTCGCCGGATCCATTGGCAGCGTCGAATAGCCGACACTGATCGCAGCAGACCCCGGCACAAGGCCCTCCAGCAGATCAGCGTCAACAGAATAGCTTTCGCCCGGTTCCATCAATTGCCGACTGATCTTTGTTACCGGCAGATAGGGCGAACGGGTCTGTATCTGGTAAGTCCGGTCCGTTTCGAAATCATTTGGCCCCGTCACCGCCAACCTGACCGTTGCGATACCTTCTGAATCCGCACCAATCCGAACTGGCACATCCGCGCGCGCACCCGTTGCAAGCGAACGCGTCAGCTTGCCATCCGCAACATCAATCGGGCCGTCCGCTGAAATCTCGGCTGTGAACGCTCCAGGCCCGACTTCGACATTGTCGATACTGGCAGTAATTTGAGCTTCATCGCCAGGCGCCATGAAGCGCGGCATGATCAGATCCGACGGTGCTTTCTCGCGCACGATCATGCTGGACTCCGCTGACCCCAGACCAGATCGTGACCAGGCCACGGCCATCAAGCGCAGCTCACCATTGAATTCCGGCAGTTCAAGGCGAACTTTTGCCTTACCCGACCGGCCGACATCAACCAAGCCAGAGAAGAGCGCGACCGATTTCACCGGGACGACCGACAGCCCTTCACCGCCAAGTTGGTCTCCCCCTGAGCGGACTTCGGCTGGCAATCCCATATTCGGGTCAAGCAACCGACCGTAATCGTCGTACATTTCAACACCGAGCGCCTTCTTGCCATAATAGTAGCTGACAGGGTCAGGGCTCTCGAATTTGGTGAGGCGCAAGATGCCTTCATCGACAGCGGCCAGTGTCAGGAAGACCGGCTCACGTGGGCCGCCATCAAACTCGACCTCAATCACCTGCTCCCCAACAGGTCGGGCAATATCGGGCGCATTGAGCGTCAACTCGAACGTCCGCGAACCCATATCGACGGGCACATGTGTCACACCAACCGCACGGCGCGGCTTTGCCCGCAGAATCGGATCGCGCTCTGTATAGACCGACACCATCACATAGGCGCCCTCTCCCCATTCATCGGTTACCGGCAGGGTCACATTGGTGCCCTGTGCACTAACGGACAAATTCTGGACCGACAGAATGCGATCGGTAGCCACAACGATCTGCGCCTGGCCCTCATAAGGCGGCACAATGGTGATATCGGCGCTCTGACCTGCAGAGGGGGCTTTCTCAGGTCCGATGATGCGGACACGGTCTGGCGCTTCGGCACCATCCTCTGAGACACCTCCGCCCCAGCCGACATAGAAATCGTCACTGGACGCGGCGGACGCATTCGCATCGCTGCCTTCGACAACCAGTTCATGGCTGCCCCAATCCAGACCGGAAACGCGGATCTCGGTGCTGCCGCCTTCCGGCGTCGTCACAATGCCTTCATTGACCTTGGTCACCGTGCGAGACCGGCGCCAACGCCATTGATCACCGTCCCGGTACCAGTCGTAATGATAGTCGATGGCAAGCAGTTTCCAGTTGAGCCGCTGCGCGATCGCCTGGCCCTTCTCGTTCATGGCCACGACTTCGTAGGCCACATCCTGGCCTTCTTCGACCGAATATTCGAAACCGGGTTTCAGACCGACATAAAGGCGTTCCGGACGATACGGGATGCGCACGCTTTCTGTGACCGCGCGTCCGCCGGGTTCAAGTACGCTAACCACAGCATTGATGCGCAGTGGCCGCCCAGCATTACTGCCGGCATTTCCCGGCGCGAGCGTGACCGTCGCGATCCCGGCTCCGTCCGTAGTCGTATCATCCATTTCAAGGATGCGTTCACGAAAACTCTCATCATGCCTGCCGAACTTGAATCCCTTGTATTGCGGGAATGGGGTCGGCGCCGCCTCAATGCGGGCTTCGGATTTCACCGTCAGACCCGCGCCTGGTGCGCCATAAAGGAAACGCGAGGCAACTTCGACACTGCGGCTCTCACCCAACAAGACGGGCGTGTCCTTGTCGGTGTCGAGGTCAACAGCAATCCGCTGCGGCACGAAATCCTCGACTGCGAAGTTGACTGATCCGGATGCGCCCGACACACCGTCCACTTCCACCGTCGCACGCCACTGGCCACGAGATGCACCCTTGGTAAGTTCATAGCCCTCAACAACTGCAGATGCTTCAGGATCATCGAACCGTATCTTCCCGGCCACCAGCCCATTCGGACGATAGATGACGATATTGCCGGCACGGTCTTCAATAGCCTTGCCGGTATGATCACGCAGCAGCGCGGTCAATTGTACCGTTTCGCCGGGGCGGTAGATGCCACGCTCTGTATACATGAAGGCATCGATGTCCCCGGAGACCCGGCGGCCACCTACGGCATATTCTGAGAGGTCCACCGGCGCGCGGGTCAGGTCCAGCACAGCGAGTTCGCCCTTGGCGCTGTAGGCCATGATCAATTTGGGCTCCATGTTGCCCTGGCCATTCGTGATTGGCGCATCAAAGGCCACCCGGCCAACTTCATTTGTGCGGCCTTCGGCAAGAATGTCATTGTTGCGCGCGACCAGCTGCACGGTTGTATCGGGCACTGGGCGACCGTCCTGCAGTGAGCGCAGTGTGACATCGAGCCCATTGCCGCCTTCATAGGCAGTGATGGCCAGATCGGTCATCATGATCCACCGGCTGGAAGAGGCTGGCGGCTGCTCGGCGCTATCAAGGTCTGCGGCGTCCTTGACCGAAACATAATACGCGCCCGGCTCCAGCGGGCCGACGACGTCCTGCAAGGGGAAGACCGACACTACGGGCGCATTCTGCTCGCTGGCCACGTCCATCCGTCCCGTGAAGAGAATTTCCTGAACATCCTCAGGATTGTCTTCACCCCATGTATAGGCATAGCGGCCCTGGGCATTGGTTTGGCCTTCAGTAATGGACTTGAAGGCCAGCGCGCGATCATTGACGCGCGACACGGTTACTTCAACTTCGTCGACATTCACCGTTTCAATCGGAAGGCCATCTGCATCTTCGCGCGGCAGGATCACGCCTGCTCCCTTGAAGCCGACATAAGGTGGCCGGTCGGCGAAATCGATCGGAACAACTTCCTCATTCTTCAATGTGCGGCCATCAGCCGAAGGCAGGCCGGAAAGCAGTGTTGCAGACCGTTCCGACCCAAAAGTCAGACCGCCAACACACAGCTCGCGTCCCTCAACACTGAGCGCAGGTCGGAAAGCGGGACGGAATTCGAGATACGGCGAGTAATCCGCTTCCGGATCAAGCGGCGCAGAAAAGACGAAACACGCCAGCGGCTGTTCGGTGGCGGTATCGATACGGTAGCGGAAATAGGAGAAATCCTGCTCAACCTCGTCAATCGCAGCCTGACGACGGCGTTCGCGCTGGCGAGCAGCCACATTGTCAGCGGCGGAGCGCGTGACAATCGTGCCTTCATCACTGGCAGTATCAGATTGTCGGTCTTCCTTGTTGCCTCCACACGCCGCGAGCACGGCGATCATCATGGCTGTGACCAGTGTCCGACCAATTCCCCGCGTGCCCGATATGAAGTGCGACATGGAAACCCTCTCCTTTGAGCTTTCTTACAACTCTTACACATCTTCGCCACGGCGCGAACAGGGCGTGAATGGGTCAAATCAAAGAAATTCTTGCAAATTTCAGCCGCATTCAGCTGAGGTGGCCTGCTTTGGGGGTTGCCAGCCACCCCACAGCGCGGAATGGGTTTCTCATGTGGATCTGGCGAGCAGTCGGAGTTGTGGCATTCGCGCTCGGCGCGATAGGCCTTGCCTTACCGGTGTGGCCCACGACCATTTTCTGGATTGTCGCCGCTTTGGCCTTTGCCAAATCCAATCCCAGCTGGGCGGATTGGATCTATCGTCAGCCGGGCGTCGGCCCGGCAATCAAGACCTTCCTCGAAACGGGCGCCATGGCGCGTGAAGCGAAAATCGCCGCTGTTTGCGGTATGGGCCTGGCAGCATTGATTGTCACCGCGTTTGCTTATCATAAGCCGTGGGTACTGGGCTCAGGCCTCGGCCTCATCGCCGTCGGTGCTGTCTATGTGATCACGCGCAAACCCCTGCGCGACGAATAGATCCCTCTCGTGCTGCTCTCAGACCCGCACAGGAATCGAGTGATTGATCTCTCACTTGCCACAATTTCGCCCTCTTTTGCGAGCAAATGATCACATACTAACCTCACAAGAGTGTTCGACAGCAAGAAGGAGATGACCCCATGCCGGTCACGATTGTCGCGACTGCCCTTAAAACCGCCGCGTCCGTTTTCGGAGGCTTGTTTCTGGCCGATTTCATTTCAGGCCTCATCCACTGGTTTGAAGACCGGTACGGAAATCCGAAATGGCCTGTGCTGGGCCATACGATCCGCGCCAATCAGGAACACCATTTCAAACCGCGTGCATTTCTGGCTGGCTCATTCCTGTCGCGCAACAAGGAAGTCTTCGTGCTTGGCGCCTTGTTCCTCGCCGGCTTCTGGGCCACGGGCACGCTGAACCTGTTCACCGGTTCGGCTGTCCTGTTCGGCGTCTTCGCCAATGAGTTCCATCGCGCTGCCCATCGCAGCCCGAAGGAGAATGGCCGTTTGATCAACGCCCTGCAGAAAACCGGCTTCGCCCAGTCCTTCCAGCATCACGCCGCCCATCACCGCATGGGCAAGGACACCCATTATTGCGTCATTACCAACTACACCAATCCGGTCCTGGAACGCGCCCGGTTCTTCCCGGCCCTGGAACGCCTTGTCAAAATCGCTACCGGCCGGTCCCCACGTCTCGATGAAAGCGTCAATGAACGCTATCGCAAGGCGGCCTGATCCTGAGATACGCACCTCATCCTTCCCCGCCTTCCCTGAGGGCGGGGATTTCTTTTGTCGACGCGGCGTCTAGTCTGCTGGGCATAACCAAAAGGGAGAAACGCACATGGATCTGGGCCTAAAGGGAAAAACCATCTTCGTTGCAGGCGCCAGCCGGGGCATTGGCCTTGGCATCGTAGAGGCCTGCCTCGCAGAAGGCGCGAAAGTCGCCCTCGCCGCTCGTGGGGAAGAGAAGCTGGAACAGGAACGTGCGCGGCTCGCCGCCCAGTATGGCGAGGAAAATGTCTGGGCCCGCGCCGGAGACTTGCGCGATTCCCGCACGGTCGAGACGATGATAGACACGATCGAGAACGAACTCGGCGAGCTTTGGGGCGCGGTCGCCAATGTCGGCCTGCACCCTTGTCCGCCCGGATTTGAAGTCGACGACGCCACCTGGGATGCCGGCATTTCGCAAAACCTCGATTCCGCCTTCTTCCTAGCCCGGTCGGCCTTGCGACGCATGGACCCGCGTGGCGAAGGCGCCATCCTGATGATCTCTTCGATTGCAGGCCTCACCGGCCTCGGCACGCCGCTGACCTATGGCACGTCAAAAGCCGCGATGAACCATCTGACCAAGGAACTCGCCCGGGTATCCGGCCGCAACAATGTGCGCATCAACGCCATCGCTCCTGGAAACATCATCTTCCCGGATGGAGAATGGGAAGAACGCATCAATGGTGAGCGTGGAGACGCCTGGACCCGCTGGATCAAGCGCGAAGTCCCGCTCCAGCGCTTCGGCAAGCCTGAAGAGATCGGCTCAGCGGCAGCCTTCCTGCTCAGCCCGGTGGCCAGCTTCATCACCGGTGCCATCGTGCCTGTGGACGGTGGGCAGACCCGATAGGGATCAGCCGCCGATCAGCGTGGTCCGCCGCGCCGGGGCTTCCATTTCTGCCCGGCCGGCGGCCTCCAGGCCCATCTGACCCATCAGCGCATCATCCTCGTCGATTTCCGGATTGTCGGTTGTCAGAAGGCGGTCGCCGACAAAAATCGAGTTCGCGCCCGCCAGCAGGCAGAGTGCCTGCCCCTCTTCCGTCATGCCTTCGCGGCCCGCGGACAGACGTACCCAGCTTTGTGGGAACACGACCCGGCAGACGGCAATGGCCCGCGCCATCTCGATGACCGAAATGGCCGGACTGTGGCCGAGCGGCGTGCCTTCAATCGGCACCAGCATGTTCACCGGAACGCTTTCCGGGTGCGGCGTCAGTTTGGATAATTCATGGATCAGGCCAATCCGGTCCTCTCGGCTTTCACCCATTCCCAGAATGCCACCACAACAGAGCTTCAGGCCAGCCGTTCGCGCACGCCCCAGCGTTTCAAGCCGATCATCATAAGTGCGAGTGGAGACGACCTTGCCGTAATATTCCGGTGAAGTGTCCAGGTTGTGATTATAGTAATCGAGCCCGGCCGATTTCAGCGCTTCGGCTTGGCCGTCATCCAGCATGCCCAGCGTGACGCAGGTTTCCAGGCCTTCGGCCTTCACGGCTTCGATCATGGCGGCAACTTTGGGGACATCGCGATCCTTCAGGCTGCGCCAGGCCGCTCCCATGCAGAACCGGTCCGCGCCATTTTCCTTGGCTCTGCGCGCGGCGGTGACCACCTCATCGAGCGGCATCAGTTTCGAGGCATCGAGCCCGGTATCGAAATGGGCTGACTGGCTGCAATAGCCGCAATCCTCAGCACAGCCGCCCGTCTTGATCGATAGCAGTTGAGACTTCTGAACTTTCCCATCCGGCCAGTTGGCCTGCTTCACCGTCAATGCGTGCGCCATCAGCGTGTCCAACGGCAAGGCGTAGAGATTCGCGATATCGTCTCGGGTCCAGTCATGGCGAGGGGAGAGGTCTGTCATGCGCGGAATCCTTTTAAGCGACGCTAGTGTTCGGCGGAGTACGTATCCGGGGGGACCAACGGGATCAACCACTGCTGAAATTAACTTTGCGGCAGGCGGCGGATTGACGTAAATCGGCTCGAGCTTGAAAGCCCCTTGTCATGGATACTCGGCCCGCCCCCAAGAAAGTCCTGGATGCCAATGCCCGTCGCGGCGCCATTATTGGCGGTATCGCGCTGGCTGTAATCATCTTGCTGTTCGCAATCGGCAAGACGACCAATCTGCTGGACATCGCCACCTTGCAGGCCCTCATGCAGGATATCGCCTCCAGCCCGTGGGCCCTGCCAGCTTTGATCCTGCTATTTGTGGTCGGCGCCTTTCTCGGCATTCCCCAATTTGCATTGCTGGCCATCGCGATTGCCATGTTTGGCCCCTGGCTCGGCGCGATGTTTGGTTGGATCGCCAACATGGTGGCAGGCGCCGCCACCTTCTATGCCGGGCGCCTTGCAGGCGAAAAAGCGTTTCGCCGGTATGCGGGTGAAACCGCCAACAAGCTATCCACGTTCGTTGGTCGCAATGCCATGATGACGAGCGCGATCGTACGCAATGTGCCTGCGGGCCCTGCCCTGCTGGTCAATATGGCTTTCGGCGTGAGTCATGCGAAATTTCTCCATTACTGGGCCGGCATGGGGGTGGGGATCATTCCCAAGATCGCCCTGATCGCCTTCGCCGGTCAAAGCCTGCTTGCTGCCTTCACGGGGAATCCACTCGTTGCTATTGCAGCGGCCGCTGCCGCCGTCGGCGTTTATATTGCCATCGCCGCCTATGCCCGTGCCCGAATGCGCAAAACCGGGCAATCTGTTGCCCTGATCCCGCAAAACGAGGTTGACACCGCCGCCCCATAGGCCGATGTAACACCCCATGTGGAATAAAATGCCTCTTCAGCTACTGCTTACCGGCCCCTGGCCGGTGATGTCTGCCTAGGTCAGCCAGGGCAGCCGCGCGGTCAGGGGTGATCACCAGCCTTATTTCCCATTCCCAGACCCGGTAGCTCCAAAATGTCCACGTCATCCAATCCTCATATCCGTATCTTCGACACGACCCTGCGCGACGGTGAGCAATCACCCGGCGCGTCCATGACCCATAATGAAAAGCTCGAACTCGCCGAGTTGATGGAAACCATGGGTGTCGATGTGATCGAAGCCGGTTTTCCTGCCGCCTCCGAAGGCGACTTCGCCGCCGTCAGCGCCATTGCCGAACAGTCGAAGTCAGCCATCATCTGCGGCCTCGCCCGTTCGACGCCGAACGATATCGAGCGCTGCGCCGAAGCCGTGAAGAAATCGGCCCGCCCACGCATTCACACCTTCATCTCGACCAGCCCGGTCCATATGAAGCACAAGCTGAAAATGGGGCCGAATGCCGTGCTCGAAGCGGTAGGCCGCTCGGTCGCCCAGGCCCGCAACCATACTGACGATGTTGAATGGAGCGCCGAAGACGCCACGCGCACCGATTTCGACTTCCTGTGCAAATGTATCGACGTGGCCATTGCCAGCGGTGCAACCACAATCAACCTGCCTGACACGGTCGGATACTCACATCCGGATGAGTATGGCGCCCTGTTCCGCCGTGTGATCGAGACAATCCCGAACTCTGACAAGGTTATCTGGTCGGCCCACTGCCACAATGACCTTGGCTTGGCTGTCGCGAACTCTATCAATGCCGTCGCCAATGGCGCGCGTCAGGTGGAATGCGCCATCAACGGTCTCGGCGAACGTGCCGGCAATGCCGCGCTGGAAGAGATTGTCATGGCCATGAAAGTGCGCAGCGATACGCTGCCCTTCGAGACCGACATCAAACCCGCCTATCTCTCCCGTGCCTCTGCCATGGTCAGCCGCATCACCGGCTTCCCGGTCCAGTACAACAAGGCGATCGTGGGCAAGAACGCCTTCGCGCATGAAAGCGGCATCCATCAGGATGGCATGCTGAAGAATGCCGAGACCTATGAAATCATGCGGCCCGAAGATGTCGGCGTTGCCAAGACATCACTGGTCATGGGCAAGCATTCCGGTCGTCACGCCTTCCGCGACAAGCTGGAAGCGCTCGGATACACGATGGAAGGCGATCCCTTGAATGATGCGTTCAAGCGCTTCAAGGCCCTTGCCGACCGCAAGAAGCACGTCTTCGATGATGACATTATCGCACTGGTCGATGACCAGTTGGCTGCAGAAGGCGAACGGATCGCGTTCAAGCGGTTGCGTGTGGTTGCAGGAACAGACGCCCCTCAAACGGCTGAGATTGATCTCGTTGTGGACGGCGAAGAGAAATTCGCCATCGCCCGCGGTAATGGCCCAGTGGATGCGGTGTTCAACGCCATTCGCGAGATCGTGCCGCATGAAGGCAAGCTGGAGCTTTATCAGGTCCACGCCGTCACTGGCGGCACCGATGCCCAGGCGACCGTGTCTGTTCGTCTCAACAGCGACGGCATCATGTCGACCGGTCGTTCCTCGGATCCGGACACGCTTGTCGCGAGTGCAAAAGCCTACCTCCACGCCGTGAACAAGTTGGAAGCGCGCAAAGCGAAGCGGTCGCAGGCCGCCTAGCACGCACCGTCTCCTCTCAAAGAGTATTGCTGCATGGATCTCTGGATTCCCATGACGCTGGCGGCTGCATTCTGCCAGAATGGTCGCTCAGCGCTTCAGAAACAGCTGAAGCAGACGCTGAGCACATGGGGCGCGACGGCCTCACGTTTCGTCTATGCAGCGCCGCTGGCAGTCGGCCTGCTGGCGGTGTTGATCATCGGGCGGGGCACGCCCCTGCCCGCGCCGCCCGCTGCCTTCTTTGCTTATGCGATTATAGGCGGGATCAGTCAGGTGCTCGCGACCGGACTACTGATCCATCTGTTCTCCAGGGCCAATTTCGCGGCTGCCACGGCCTTTACCAAGACCGAACCTGTTCAGGCTGCGCTCGTCGGCATTATCCTGCTCGGCGATACGCTCACCTTGCCCGCCCTTCTGGCGATCATTGCCAGCATTTTGGGGATCATCCTGATCTCGCTTTCCAAAGCTGACGGGCACAAATGGACGCCGGACGGTTCGCTCTGGATCGGGCTGTTGTCGGGAGCCTGTTTCGCCGTATCGTCCGTGTCGCTTCGCGGCGCATCCTTGTCGCTTGGCGAGGTCGGCCTGCTGCTCAGCACCACAACCACGCTCGCCTTCGTCACGATAATCCAGTCGGTCATGTTGCTCGGCTGGCTCGGACTGCGCGAGCCCGGCCAGGTCGCCAAGCTGTTCGGGGCATGGCGACAAGCCGGATGGGTTGGCCTGATCGGCTTCCTCGGATCAATGGCATGGGTCATGGCGTTCACGCTCAAGGACGCTGCCAGCGTAAAGGCTGTCGGTCAGGTCGAAATCCTGTTTACCCTGATTGCATCACATGTGGTCTTTCGCGAGCGCATCACGGCGCGCGAACTGGCAGGTATCCTGCTCGTGGCTTCGGGTGTGATTGGGATTGTATTGCTTGGCGGCTGATCAGAGTGCCGCATCAAGTAGCAGATAAGCGGCAAGCCGGGCGCTGGCATTGCGGCCAGTCTTCTGCGTTTGCTCCAGCGCGTGCAACGCGTCGTCAGCTTCCATATCGAGGAAGTCCCGCGCCAGATCCATCAGGTCGCGGTCATTGCGCAGGCGTTGTGTGACGCGCTCCACCTGGCGACCCGCCTGGGACAGGATTGCAGACTTGCGCTCCTTGTCGCCGCGCCGGGCGGCTTCGGCAATCTTGCGTTTGGCTTTCGGGCGGATTGCCTCGGGCAGGACGATACCGGACGTCTGCAGCCGGTCGATCAGTTCGTCGGCGACATCTTCACGGTCGCGCAGGGGTTTGTCCTCGCGGCTCATATCCGAAATGATGTCGCGCCAGCCCATTTCCGCACCCGATGACGGCGAGGACGGCCGCACAGGTACGAGCGGCATCGGCTCGTCTACTGGCTCGGGCTCCAGAACATCAGATTCGTCATGGACCAAGTCTGTTGCGCGCCGGCGCGGCGTTTCATCGAATGGGCTTTCGGTAACGGCGGGTATGTCATCATGGCGGCGGCGGAGGGGCTGCGTCACCGGTTCAGGTGTTTTCTCTTCGAGGGCGCGGCTCAGATCCCAGGTGTCGTCCTGCGCCGATGTGTCCGGCTTGTCCGTCAGCGCAGCGCTGGCCAAGGCGTCGGCCGCCGCATCGAACAGTTCGTCATCCATGCTGGCACGTGGCGCAGGCTTGGGTTTTGGCGCGACGGGGGTCTCAGGGATTTCTGGCGTGTGGCCGTTGCGGTCCTCAAGATGGAAACCATTCGTATGCCCATTGCCATTGCGGACAGGCATTGGCTCGAACGCTTCGTCATCATGTAGACCGTCATCGTCGTGGAGCTCGTCGGACTGGTGTGCGGAAGCGGGAATGATGCTGGGTTTCGGCTCCGGCTCAGGCGCGCGCTCAGGCACGACCGGTTTCGCAAGATCATCCCTTGCCAACGCCAGAGACGCAGCTTCACGTGTCTTGTGGTCCATCCGGACCGTGTCGGCCTTGGCGGCATACTCCGCCGAGCGGATCGCTGCGGCAGCTTCCTCGCCGGCTTCGCGCAGCCGGGCCAATGCGCGCGCCGCGTTTTCGGCGGCCTCGCGCGTAGAAGTATTGATTTCGTTGTTCGCCCGGCGAGCACCATCCAGGGCTGAAGATACGGCATCTTTCAAGGCGTCGCCGGTTGTCATTGCGGCAGCTGCAGCGATCTCCCCTGCCCGCACAGCGGCGTCTACCGTGCGGCGGGACTGGTCGAGCTTTTCCTCGACGCGTGTGACCGCAAAGGTAAGCGTTTCGGTGCGCGTGGCAGCATCACCTGCGAGCGCATCCAGCTCGATCAGCTTCTCAGACAATGTGCGACCCGCCACCTGCATGGCTTCCAGACGGCGCGCCAGCGCTTCATCGGCGCGGGAAACCTCTTCGCTGGCTTCACGCGTGGCACTCACCATCATCTGGGCCTGTCGCGGGATGGCTTCGTTCAGAGATTGCATATGCGTGCGCAGGTCTCGAGCGAGTCCTTCCAGAGCCTGTCTTTCCTGGCCAAGCCGTTCGGTCAGGTCGCGGGCATTGTCCGCGCTGGCATAAGCCACCGATTCCAACCGCAGGCGCTCGTCTCCGATCTCTCCCGCCATGGCCTTCATCGCTGACAGCGCATGCGCCATGGCGCGATCCACTTCAGCTGCGGCCTGTTTCATCTGTTCGGCAAAAGTGATGCCCTCGGTGCCAGCTTCACGCGCCGGAGCCATCAGGCGAACGGCGGCTTCCATCACCAGCGCATTCGAAGCAGAAGAGCGACGATTTGTGCGCCCCATATAGCCCGCCATGATCATCAGCAGCGCCGGGACGACCAATGCCATGGCTCCGCCGACCAAGACCAATGGTTGTAATTCCTTCAGGCCATCAACACCCCAAAGGCCAACTGCCATCGCAGCCGCGCCGAATATCCAGAAAATTGCAACGACAAAACCGGTCACAACCATCCAGCTGCCACCACTGCGGGCGAGCTCGAAGTTTTCAGACGCCTCTTGCCTGACAAGCAGATCGCGGCCAGACGGGCGAGCGGCAGACGGCTCGGTCATAGCCGGAGTATACCGCGACAATTCGACCGGCGCGAGACCAGAATGTGTGCATTTCTAGGTTTGGAAGGCCGAATGCGTTAACGGGCCAGCAGGGCCGTAACCACAGAGTCCTGACGGGCTGCTTCGGAATTGTCATCCTGCTCCGGCGCAAATTCCAGTCCCAGCCACGCCAAAGCAGCTGCCAAAACCAGATTACGAACCAACACGACGAAATCCAACATCGTAATTCCCCAGAGCCAAATACGAATTGTGCCACGTCAAAACTCGGCACAGATGAACAATAATTCAAGTTTGCCTTTTCGACAATCGATAAATTCAGCCCGATCAAAGATTCTCTGAAAAGCTAAAATCATTAACGATTGGGCAGCAGCCTCGTGTCACGGTCAAATTCTGTGGGAGACGCCTGACATGACCGAGACCTTTGCCTTACTCGATCGCGAGCACCTCAAAGCAATGACCGGAGGCGACAATGATCTCGCCGTGGAAGTCATCGAAATCTTCCGGCATCAGGCCGAAATCTGGTCACGTATGCTGGATCCGCACGCTGAGGCGAGCCAATGGGCCGACGCCGCTCACACGCTCAAGGGCGCCAGCCTTGGTATTGGTGCCATCCTGTTGGCGTCGAAATGTGAAAAAGCCGAAAAAGCCGGCCGGTCAGAGACCCCGCCCAGCGTCACGGCCGCTGCAGTCATGATCAGCGATATCAAGGATGCGCTGGGGGACACGCTCGAAGAGGTCGCCCAGGTGCTTTACGAGTTTACGTCGTCGCCGCCACGCCGCGCGTCATAGCTGCCGAACTCGTACGCAATGCAACGGTCAATCAAGGTCCGCCAGACCGGCTCGGCGATGGCCGGCGACAAGCCCGCGCCTTCGCAAGCAGCCTTAACCTTTGTCACGACATCTTCGATCCGCGCGCTGTCATGCACTTTCGACCGGTCCGGCTTGATACGCGCCGCAGCATCCATGAAGGATTGGCGCTCTGCCAGGATTTCGACGAGCAGACGATCAATCCGGTCGATCTCATAACGAACATCGGACATGGTTTCAGCCGTCTCGGATGAGTGACGTCGCTGATCGGAAGTGTAGGTGGTCATGCGGAATATGCCCTGTTGCCGAGAGGTTTGCGCATATATGACCCCAATCGCCACCGCAACAAAGCAGCTGCGACGAAGCGCCTCCAGACCACATGGACATGAAAAAGGGCCGCCCTTTCGAGCGGCCCCCTGTTTTATGGGTTGAGCGCTGTCTAGCGTGTGCTGCGCCAGGATTCGAGGATCCGGGCGGCCCATTCGCGGCCACCCCAGCCAAAGGCGATGGCAAAGGCTGCGGCACCGCCGATGACAATCCATTTGGCCACTTCCAGAATGAACACGCCACCCGTAGGGTCGAGGCCCATGCGGGAGATGCCGAGGATCACGGCAAGCACGATGATGATCCATTTCATAACGCGTGCAGTGACATCCGTTGCCCCTGCCCCAGTGGAATCCATGGCCGAGCTCACGAGCTTGGCAATGAACACGCCTGCGAAGATGATCAGCGCGCCAAAGATGATCTGGACGCCCATATCGAGCACAACATTCATCGCATAGGTCAGCGACTCAATTCCCAGCGCGTTCAGCGCAGCCACCAGGCCAAGCAGCACGATCAGGAACATCGCAACCCGGGCAATTACCGTGCTGGCAGTCAGCCCGCCATCTGCGCCCTTGAGCAGGCCAAGTTCGGAAACAGCCGAATCCACGCCTGTACCTGGCAGCGTCTTCAGCACCAGATTGGCAACAAATCGGCCGATCAGCACGAAGATTGCGAGGATCACGCCAGCGGCCAGTACATTCGGGATAATGCCGATAATGTCGGTCAGCAGCTCATTTGCCGGGGCGGAGATCGCCTCGATGGCCAGTACATCAAACGCCATGATAGCGCCGATGATCACCAGAACGGCGAATGCCACGGATGCCACAATGCCGGAGATGTTTACGCGTCCGGTCGCCAAGCCGAAGCGTTCCGGCATGCCGTCACCGAATACAAGTACGGCTTTCAGCGTCTCACGCACGACATTGGCAATAATGATGAAAATGCCGAAGATCAGTGCCGCGCCGATGACATTTGGCAGATAGGACAGGATCGGATCGATCACGCCATGTAGCGCGCTCGAAATCTGCGTTGCACCTGCGATCGCGAGCGCTTGCATCAAACCAATCAGGATCGTGACCCAGAATGCCGCTTGCGCAAGGCTGGTGCCAAGCGATTTGCTGTCACTGGTGGCCGTTGATGCGTTGGCTTTCTTGGCCAGACCTGTCCGGTCGATGGCTGCCGCAATCAGCCAGCGCACGATGAAAGCGCCGATGATGAAGGCAATCATGACCAAGGCGGCCTTGATCAGCTGTGGACCATAGGCCTGCGCCTGATCGACCGTATTTCGCCAGAATTCGTCCATTGAAGTTAGTCCCCTTTAGTTGTGTTGCGCCAGTTGAGGCTCAATCAGATACGCATTGGGGGAGCCCCTGGTTGCGCGTGCCAACAAATTTCGCTTGGAAAATGCCAGCCCAGCACATGCCCACCGCCTCCGTTTGTGTGCGCTCACCCACACTAGGGATTGAAGTCGATTTCGACCACGGAGCGCACCAAAGCGTACCGCTTTTGCTACCTCGGATCAAATGAACGTGAAATAACAAGGCATTGGGGAACCATTCAATCAGCCCCCCTTATGTACATAACCTGTGTTGTGACGCGTAATAAATACAACACATCGCGGAGGGTGGGGAGACGCCCCCCTGGCAGGCCGCGATAAGGGGACGACGCGAATGGGCAGGTGCAGAAACGCACCTGCCCTTTTTCGTGAACCCGCACGTCAATTTCGCAAAAAACCCCGCAAAGGCATTCTCGACCGTTTTTCCGGTTGCGGTCACATGAGTCAAATGGTAATGTTATAAAATAACATGTATGGAGAGCTTCCCATGTCGCAAGACAAGTTCGCTTTGTCTGAAGCCTTCGGCCCGGATCATGCCGCAACATATGACAATCAGTTTGAAGAATTGCAGGCCATCAAGGGGCTGCTGCATCTGATACTGGAAACCGGTTTGGGAAAACTGCCGGACAATGCACGCATTCTTGTCGCCGGGGCCGGGACCGGCGCTGAAGTCCGCTACCTCGCCACACGATTTCCCAAATGGCAGTTTGCGCTCATTGATCCTTCCAGCGCCATGTTGGATGTCGCTCGCCGACATGCGGAGGCTGAAGGCTTCGCGGCGCGCTGCACGTTTCACAATGCTTATGTCTCGGAGGTCGAAGCATTCGACTTTGAGGGCGCAACCAGTCTGCTCGTCTCGCACTTCCTGACCCAGGCAGACTCGCGGACCGCTTACTTCCGTTCCATCGCGGATCGCTTGCGCCCCGGTGCACCGCTCTTCAATGCCGACTTGTGCGCCAACATGAACGCGCCCGACTTCCCGATGGTGATGGAGCTTTGGCTGAACCTCTTGCCCCGTACGGGCATGACCCCGGAGGGGCGGGCTCACTACCAGCAGATGTTCGGCTCACAGTTTGCCTGCCACGGACCGGCAAAGGTTGAACACATGATGGAGAGTGCTGGATTTGCCCTGCCCGCACAGTGCATGCAGGCAGGACTTATCCGAGGCTGGCTGACCGCGAAGGCCTAGACTTCGAGCAGCATCCGCTCTGGGTCTTCCAGAGCTTCCTTGACGCGGACGAGGAAGGTCACGGCCTCCTTGCCATCCACGATCCGGTGGTCATAGGACAGCGCCAGATACATCATGGGGCGAATCTTGACTTCGCCATTGATGGCCACAGGGCGCTGTTCGATCCGGTGCATGCCAAGCACGCCGGACTGTGGGGGGTTCAGGATCGGGGTCGACATCAGCGAGCCATAGATCCCGCCATTGGAGATGGTGAACGTACCGCCCTGCATGTCGCCAATCGTCAGCGAGCCATCGCGGGCGCGTTTGCCAAGGTCTGCGATAGACTTCTCAATGCCAGCCAGAGACAGGTCATCGGAGTCGCGCACAACTGGCACAACAAGGCCCTTGTCGGTGCCGACCGCGACGCCGATGTCATAATAGTTCTTGTAGATAATGTCCGTGCCATCGATCTCGGCGTTCACCGCAGGCACTTCCTTCAGTGCGTTGACGCACGCTTTCACGAAGAAGCTCATGAAGCCCAGCTTGATGCCGTGTTTGGCAACGAAAGCTTCCTGATGCTTTTTCCGGAGGTCCATGATCGCGCCCATGTCGACATCATTGAATGTCGTCAGCATGGCCGCATTGTCCTGAGCCTCTTTCAGGCGGCGAGCGATCGTCTGGCGCAGGCGCGTCATGCGGACGCGTTCTTCCCGCGGACCAATGTCGCGCGGTGCCTTCGCTTCTGCCGGAGCCGAAGCAGCCTTCGGCGTGCTGTTCACATAATTCATCGCGTCAGCCTTTGTCGCGCGGCCATCACGGCCTGAGCCTGGAATATCAGCGGGGTTCACGCCGGCTTCTGATGAAATGCGGCGCACGGATGGAGAGACAGGGCGCTCGCCCGTTGCGGCAGGAGCCGATGTGGTGGCTGCAGGTTTCGACGCCGCCGGCGCAGCGGCCGCGGCCGACCCGCCCGCGCTGATGCGCGCAATAACAGATCCGGGCGTAACCGAGTCCCCCTCACCAACCAGCAGTTCGGCGACAATGCCGTCAGCGGGTGAAGGTACTTCCAGTGCAACCTTGTCGGTTTCGATCTCGGCGATTGTCTCGTCTTTCTTGACCGCATCGCCTGGTGCCTTGAGGAATGTAGACAGCGTGCCTTCGGCGACGCTTTCGCCCATGGTCGGCACTTCGACATCCATCAGTTCGCCCTTGTCGGCCTTGCCCGGAACGCCGCCCGGATCCTTCGGACCGCCATGTGCCGGCAGTGCCGCCGCAGCCGTTTCGGACTTCGCCGATGCGCCGGACCCACCACCAAGCTTGCCCAACAGCGCGCCGATTTCGACCGTGTCGCCTTCATTGGCGAGAATCTCGGACAAGACGCCGTCTTCGGTGGCGGAAACCTCGACAGACACTTTGTCTGTTTCGAGTTCGACAAGCACTTCATCTTTCTTCACAGCGTCGCCTTTGGCTTTCAGCCATTGGCCAACTGTGGCTTCGGTGATGCTCTCGCCGAGAGTAGGCACTGTGATATCGGTCATGAAATCAGTCCGTTTGTAATAAATCAGAATCAGGTGGCGACGATGTTGTCAGCTACAGGGTCTTTGCCAAGGGCTGTTGAGATCAGGGAATCCTGCTCAGCCTTGTGCTTGGACAGCAAACCTGTTGCCGTAGCAGCAGATGGCGGACGACCCGCATAGGACGGACGCGGAGAGGATGATCCAGCCTGGTTCGCACACCATTCCAGCTCGTCCCGAATGAATGTCCAGCCACCCATGTTGCGTGGCTCTTCCTGACACCAGACAATCTCGGCCTGCGGGAAGCGCTTCAACTCATGGATCAGCGACTTGCGTGGCACCGGATAGAATTGCTCGACGCGCAGCAGATAGACATCGTCCACACCGCTTTCCTCGCGCGCCTCGAACAGATCATAATAGACCTTGCCCGAACAGAGCACAACGCGGCGCACCTTGTTGTCCTTGACGAGTTTCACCTTGCCTTCACGGCCCGGCGTCTCGGCATCATCCCACAAGATGCGGTGGAAGGACGACTTCGTGCTCAAATCGTCCAGACTGGACGTTGCCAGCTTGTGACGCAGAAGGGATTTCGGCGTCATGATGATTAGCGGCTTGCGGAAGTCGCGATGGATCTGGCGGCGCAGGGCGTGAAAATAGTTCGCCGGCGTCGTCAGATTGCAGACTTGCCAATTGTCTTCCGCGCACATTTGCAGGAAGCGCTCGAGCCGGGCCGAGGAATGCTCCGGACCCTGACCTTCATAGCCATGCGGCAGGAGCAGGACCAGGCCCGACATGCGAAGCCATTTGCGCTCAGCCGACGAAATGAACTGGTCGAAGAAGACCTGCGCACCGTTCGAGAAGTCCCCGAACTGGGCTTCCCACATGGTCAGCGTGTTCGGGTCGGCCAGCGAATATCCGTACTCGTATCCGACAACAGCTTCTTCCGACAGAAGCGAGTCGATCACTTCGTAATGGGCCTGCTTGTCGCTGATATTGTTCAGCGGCGTGTAGCGATCACCATTGGTCTGGTCGATGATGTGGCTGTGGCGCTGGGAGAACGTCCCGCGACCGCAATCCTGACCGGACAGACGGACCGGGAAGCCCTCATCCAGCAGGGTCGCGAAAGCCAGATGCTCCGCCGTCGCCCAATCGAGCCCCTTCCCTTTCGAGATGGCCGTCGCCCGTGCGTCAATGACGCGCGCAAGTGTGCGGTGAATGTCAACGCCCTCGGGCACTGTGGTGATGGTCTGACCAAGCGCCTGCAGGCGTTTCTTGGCCACGCCGGTCTTGCCACGGCGCTCGTCATCATCGGGCAGGCCGAGACCTTTCCACTCGCCGTCCAGCCAGTCTGCCTTCTTGGCTTCGAATGTCTTGCCGGCTTCGAATTCGCGGTCGAGATAGGCTTCGAAATCGACGACTTGCTGTTCGACCTGCTCAGCCGTCAGAATGCCTTCCTTGACGAGGCGTTCCGCATAGATCTCACGGGTCGAGGCATGACCTTTGATCTTGGTGTACATCACCGGTTGGGTGAACATGGGCTCGTCGCCCTCATTGTGCCCAAAGCGACGATAGCAGAACATGTCGATGACAACGTCCTTGCCGAATTTCTGGCGGTACTCGGTCGCGATCTTGGCCGCATAGGTGACCGCTTCCGGATCATCCCCATTGACGTGGAAGATCGGTGCCTGAACCATCAGGGCGACATCCGACGGGTACGGAGAAGACCGCGAATAGATAGGGCTTGTCGTAAAGCCGATCTGGTTATTCACGATGAAGTGGATCGTCCCGCCTGTGCGATAGCCCGACAGGCCCGACAATGCGAAACATTCCGACACGACGCCCTGCCCCGCAAAGGCGGCGTCGCCGTGCAGCAGCAATGGCAGCACAGTCGAGCGGTCCAGCGTCCCGCTCTCACGATGCAGCATTTCCTGCTTGGAGCGCGACTTGCCCAGCACAACCGGATCCACCGCTTCCAGGTGGGACGGGTTGGCGTTCATCGAGAGGTGAACTTCATTGCCGTCGAACTCGCGGTCAGACGACGCGCCGAGATGGTATTTCACATCGCCCGAGCCAAACTCGCCCGCGCCTTGCGTGTTACCGCCCTGGAATTCGTGGAAGATCTGCTCGTAGGGCTTGCCCATCACAGCGGCCAACATGTTGAGGCGACCACGGTGCGGCATGCCGACAACGATCTCGCGCACGCCAAGCGCGCCGCCGCGCTTGATGATCTGTTCCAGCGCCGGCACCGCCGCTTCACCGCCATCAAGGCCAAAGCGCTTCGTGCCTGGATACCGTTTGTGCAGGAAGCGTTCGAAGGTTTCCGCTTCGATGAGCTTGGCGAGAATCGCCTTCTTGCCCTGATCCGTGAACGCAACGCCCTTGTCCGGGCCTTCGATCCGCTCCTGAAGCCAGGCCTTCTCTTCCGGATCGGAAATATGCATGAACTCGATGCCGATGGTCGAACAATAGGTCCGCTGCAGGATATCGAGCATCTCGCTGACCGTCGCATGGTCCAGACCAAGATAGCCATCGATGAAGATCTTGCGGCCCATGTCTTCTGCACCGAAGCCATAGCTGGCCGGGTCCAGTTCAGGCTGTTTTTCGGGCGTGTCGAGCGAAAGCGGGTCCAGCTGGGCGGCCAGATGGCCGCGCATGCGGTAGGCCCGGATCATCATGATCGCGCGGATCGAATCCTTGACGTTCTGCGCGATTTCCTCGGCAGAGGCGCCCGGCTTGGCAGATTTCAGCTTTTTCTCGAGCTTTGGCTCGACCAGCGCCCAGTTGCCATCAAAGGCGGCAACCTGTTCGTCGGTAAGCGGACGGGGCCAGTCGCCCCGTTTCCAGCTGGCGCCCCCGGCATTGCGCGCGGCGTCGCCCGAATCATCGCCCAATTCTGCAAAGAATTCGCGCCAGCTCTCGGGAACTGACGCGGGATTCTTCGCATATGCGGCCTGCATCTGCTCCAGCCACTGGGCCGAGCCGCCATACAGGAACGCTGTTTCCAGCATGGCGCTGTTACCTGCGCCGCGCGAGCCGTCTACCGGGCTGCCATCATCTGCCATTTTCAATCCGTCCTTTGGGACCTGTTCCCTGACATTAAGAAACAAAATACTTGCCCGGTTCCTACCGGGACTGAAGTTCTCCAGGACGGCCTGAGCGGGGACAGATGCTGGCCTCGCCAGACTGGCCCGGACGGGCCGTCCTGGCTTAGATGTATATCCGGGCGCTAACCCTTCAATACGTCGACCATGGTTGTCCCGAGACGTGCAGGTGACGGGGAAACGCGAATACCCGCCTCTTCCATCGCCGCAATCTTGCTCTCGGCATCGCCTTGGCCACCTGAAACGATAGCACCGGCATGGCCCATCGTGCGCCCCTTCGGCGCAGTCCGACCCGCAATAAAGCCGACCATCGGTTTTTTCCGGCCTTTTTTGGCTTCGTCGATCAGGAATTGCGCAGCTTCCTCTTCGGCACTGCCGCCAATTTCACCGATCATGATGATCGATTGGGTCTCATCATCGGACAGGAACATGTCCAGCACGTCGATGAACTCGGTGCCTTTGACCGGATCACCACCGATACCGACAGCAGACGTCTGGCCGAGGCCCGCCTGAGAGGTCTGGTACACGGCTTCATAGGTCAGCGTACCGGAGCGCGACACAACGCCAACAGTGCCCTTCTGGAAAATCTTGCCGGGCATGATGCCGATCTTGCACTGTTCCGGCGTCAATAGGCCGGGGCAGTTCGGACCGATCAGGCGTGACTTGGATTTTTCCAGTTTCGCCTTCACACGCACCATGTCGAGCACAGGAACGCCCTCGGTGATGCAGACGATCAGCGGGATTTCCGCATCGATGGCTTCTTCGATGGCGGCGGCGGCGCCGACTGGCGGCACGTAGATCACGGACGCATTGGCGCCGGTTGCCTTGGCGGCTTCACCGGCATTGGCGAAGATCGGCAGTTCGGTGCCGTTGTCAGCGGTCCATTTCTGGCCAGCCTTCTTCGGGTGCGTACCGGCAACCATTTGCGTGCCGTAATACTCCAGCGCCTGATTGGTGTGGAAAGAGCCCGTATTGCCGGTCAGGCCCTGGACGATGACTTTGGTATTCTTGTCGATGAGAATGGACATGTTTCCTTAGGCCTCTTTAACAGCGGCAACAATTTTCTGGGCGGCGTCGTCGAGGTCATCGGCGGGGATGACGTTCAGGCCGGAATTCTTGATGATTTCCTTGCCCATTTCGACGTTCGTACCTTCGAGGCGCACAACCAGCGGCACAGCGAGGTTGGTCTCTTTCACCGCGGCGATCACGCCCTCGGCGATGACGTCGCACTTCATGATGCCGCCAAAGATGTTCACGAGGATGCCCTTCACGTTCGGGTCCTTCATGATGATCTTGAAGGCCGCAGCGACCTTCTCGGCGTTTGCACCGCCGCCAACGTCACAGAAGTTGGCTGGCTCTTCACCGTACAGCTTGATGATGTCCATCGTCGCCATGGCGAGGCCCGCGCCGTTGACCATGCAACCGATCGTGCCGTCGAGGGCGATATAGGCGAGGTCCCATTCGGAGGCCTCGATCTCTTTTTCGTCTTCCTCGGTCGTGTCCCGCAGCTCGACAATATCAGGGTGGCGGAACAGGGCGTTGCCGTCAAAGCTGACCTTGGCGTCGAGCACGCGCAGACGGCCATTTTCCATGACGATCAGCGGGTTGATCTCGAGCATCGCCATGTCCTTCTCGATGAAGGCCTTGTAGAGGATCGGGAAGAGCTTCATGCCGTCTTCGCGGGCCGCACCGTCCAGCTTCAGCGCGTCGCAGAGCTGCGCCGCATCGGCTTCGGTCACACCAGCCGTCGGGTCGATTGGCAGGGTGAGGATTTTCTCAGGCGTCTCGTGCGCGACTTCCTCAATGTCCATGCCGCCTTCGGTGGAGGCAACAAAGGCCGGGCGGCCTGTGGCGCGGTCGACCAGAAGGGAGAGATAGAGTTCGCGGTCAATGTCGGCGCCGTCTTCGATGTAGAGGCGGTTGACCTGTTTGCCAGCATCGCTGGTCTGCGCTGTGACGAGGTGATTGCCCAGCATCGCCTTGGCGTGCTCCAGAACGTCTTCCTTGGAGAAGGCGAGGCGAACACCGCCCTTTTCGCCAGCTGCGGCTTCGATGAACTTGCCCTTGCCGCGTCCACCGGCATGAATTTGGGACTTCACGACCCAGAGCGGCCCCGGCAGCGTATCGACCGCCTTTTGCACATCATCGAGAGAAAGAACGGGTACGCCTTCTGCCACTGGAGCGCCGAAAGATTTCAGCACGGCCTTGGCCTGGTATTCGTGTATGTTCATGGAAACTTGCCTTGTCTGCCCTGGCTTGCGGAAAGAGCCGGCACAGGCCGGCCCGTTTGATTGTCCGCGCTATATAACAGTCTTGGCAGGCCCGTAAACCAGCTGAGTACTCAAGTCTGGACTCAGGTTTCGGCTTCCCGGTCCGGATTGCGCGGATCGAGTTCCACGCTGGCCAGAGGCGTTGGCAGGATCGGGCTCCAATCCTCTTGCTGGTGCTCTTCCGGAGCTGCCCTTGCGGAAACCCGCCAGACCATGATCAACGCCAACAGGATGAGCAACAAGCCAGACAGACCGAACAGGCCTGTCGCACCTGCACCGCGCATGGCGATACCCGACAATAGTGGCCCCACAATTGATCCACCGGCCCAAATGAAAAGCAGACCGGACATGACCTGCGGAATCTTTCCCTTGGGGGTTCGGTCAATGGCGTGGGCCACGCATAATCCAAAAAACGTCAACGCACCGGCGCCCCACACGACCAGCACCATCATCACGCCAACCTCTCCGAGGCTGCGTCCGAATATCGCGATCACCATCGCAGCCATGCCCGAAATGCCGCACAATACCGCGATCACCAATCGGCGCTCGATTCGGTCGGACAACCGCCCTGCAGGCCATTGAATGATGAAGCCGCCCAGCCACGCAGCCGCCAGGGCGGTTGCGGCAGCCGCCGTCCCTCCCCCGCCAATGGAGAAGCTTTCAAAATAGATCGGCAGCAAAGCGAGCGTACCGGTATTGATCACGCCCGCCAGCATCACCCCGATGACAGCCGCCGGAGCCAGTTTGTACAGGCGCCCAATAGGCATTGCCTTGCGATCCGGCGCTTCCGGCTGTTCCTGTTGTGTGAGGCAGATCGGCACGAGGGCCAAGGTCAGAAACAATGCGGCCCAGCTATACGCGCGGCTGTCGAGCGGCGACAGGCCGGCCACGAAGAACGGACCAATCATCAGCGAGAGTTTCGCGCCCATGTGATACAGGCCCATGACATTGCCGCGCGACTTGTCCGGCACGGCCTGACCCAACCAGCTCTCCACGCTCGTGAACATGTAGGCAAAACTGACACCCTGTACGATGCGTACGATGGCCCAGAAGCCGGGCTCATACCACAGTGACAAGGCAATGGACCCCGCCGAAGTGACTGCTGCGGCAGCAGCGAACAGGCGGATGTTGCCAAAGGAGGCAAGCGCTGCAGGTGCGGTCCATGCCCCCAGCATGAAGCCCGTCGCATAGAGCGCGGCGATGCCACCGATGAATTGGGGCGCCGTGCCCAGCGCTTCGAGCCCAAGCGGAGTCAACATGCTCAACAAGCCGCCCGCAATTTGCAGGATCATCACCGCCAGGATGAGGGCGAAGACATTGCGGGTATCGGTCATAATCTACAGGCGGCCTTTCCGTTGCCGCGTGGCATAGCTACCGGAATTGGGCGGTTGTTTGACGAACCGTCTCGCCTGCGGCGTTTTTTATCTCAAGATCGACAGACCCAGCGGCCCAATCTATGCCGATTGCACCATAATTGTCCTGCGAAAAGCCTTCGCCGACCTGTGCTGAGTCCATCTCGTCCGTCGTATCCTGGAACGACACATTCAGCGATGACGCCGTCAGCTCATAGGCCGGGTATGGCAGCGCCGTCTCACTGCGATAGAGGAAAGATGCGTGCCGGTCGCCTGACACGAACACCACGCCGTTCGCACCTGTCTCACTGATCAGACTGTAGAGGCGCTGCTGTTCGGCTGGCAGGCGCGACCAGCTTTCCCAGCCATGCCCATCAGTCGGCAAGACCTGGATCGACGAGACGATCAGGCGCAAATCCGCCGGCTTTTGCAGCTGGTTTTCCAGCCAGGTCCACTGGTCATTGCCCAGCATGTCCTGATTGGGATCGGAAGACTGGATATAACGCTCCTTGCCGGTCACGCCATACTCGTCTGTCGCGGTCAGCGGCGACCGGAAGAAGCGGGTATCCAGCATGATGATCTGGGTGCGCTGGCCTTCCGGGCCAAAGCTGCGCGCATAATAGGTGCCGGGCCAGGCGCCGACATCCATGTTCTCGATCCCCCAGAAGCGTTCGTGCACGCGCTCGGCAAGACGACGGAACGGAAATTCTCGGCCCGCATCATTGGCGCCATAGTCATGGTCGTCCCATGCCACCATCATCGGATGGCTTGCCCGCACGGCCTGAAAGTCGCTACGGGCGGCGAGATCGGCAAAACTCTCGCGAAGTTCGTCGAGCTCAGCCTGATTGGTGGCATAGCTCATGCCGTCCTTGTCGCCATAGACATTGTCGCCAATCATCAGGAAAAGGTCCGCGTCTTCGGCGGCGATGCGCTGCAATGTATCGGACGGTCCGGCTTCTTCCTCATCATGACAAGAGCCAACCAGCACGCGCGACAGGACAGAGTCTTTCGAAGGCAGCGGCAATCCGGCGGGCGCGGTCGGATAAAACTCTTCCGGCAATGTGCGGTAATAGGCGTCGAGCGCGTCTTCGGCACTCTGCGGCGCGCGCGTTATGCCCGGAATGGTGATCGGCCCCGGCGCCTGACACGCCGCGAGCCCTGCAACGACAATCGCACTGACAATACGTTTCATTCTACCCCTCCAAGGTACCTCTACCTGCAATAGGTGTAGCGGTCTTTGGAGGGGTCGGTAAGAGGCTTATTCCGGTCAAACGCCGAAGAAGATCGACCACATCATGCGGCCCGGCAGGAAGGTAAACAGGCTGGCAACCAACATGCCCCCTGTGAACATTCCGGTCATTTCCTTGCGGTGCTTCGCAATGTCCTTTCGCCGCGCTGCAGCGATGCCCATGGGCAGGCCGATGATTGACCAGGCTGACAGGCCATGGATCCAGCTGAAGCTGTTGCCATTGAGGCCTGTCAGGAAGAAGGAACTGATCGCCGTGATCGCCATCGCCACAACCCAGGCATAGCCAAGCCGCTTGTGCAGCCCCCTGCCCTTCACGCCCATCATCAAAGCCGTGCCGATACCAAACGCGCTGAGCGCTCCCGCCAGGTGCATTTTTAGCACGACCGGCGACTCGACCAGACGCGCGGCATCCAGCCTGAACCGGATCGGAGGATTGTCCGCGCTTTTCAGGATCATCCAGCTGATCACCGCATAGGCGGCAAGGCCGATCAGGATCACGGTGCGGTTGCTGGGCCGTCTCAGCGACAGGCGGGGCAGTCCGGATGGCAGGGCAAAGGCAGGGCTTTTCATGGCAGGTCTCCTTGGCGACAGGCTTAGCGCAGCGTGACTGTGTGGACGGCGCCATCGGTCGGCAGGGCGAACGCGGCATCGCCGAAGCTTGGCGGGCCAAAGCGAACCGGCGCGTCATTGGAGAAACCATAGGGTTCTGTCGGAATACCGAAATTTCCACGCGCCAGTTCGCCGTCGCCATCTACGTCGTGAAACAGCTTCACACCGTATGTGCCGGGCTCCAGCCCTTCGAAGACGACGGAATCAGCGCCTTCTGAAACGTCGACACTGTCCGCCGCAACAGCGTCATTCCCGGACCAGCCGCCTGCGTCGAAGATCGCAATGCGCAGCGCCCCGGTATTCTCGCCGACATTCTCCACCTTGAGTGTCAGGTCAGCGGCAGACGCCGAAACAGGCACAATGGCAATGGCGGCCAGGATCGATACGAGTGTGTGGTTGATGTTCATTTGATGTCTCCATAGTGTGGGGGCGGTCGCCCCGTGGCGGGTGATGAAGACAGGGTGTGGCGCGGGCCGGATCGGCGCTACGCAGATTGCGCGGACGGGCTGGAATCCTTCGCCAAATACCTGCAAACCCATTCACGAAGCGCGAAATACACGGGATGACACGATGGCATCAGCCCTGAAGGATATTGGAAAAACACTCGGCATAGTCACCCTGCTGGCGGCTGGCTTCACATGGTTCGGAGTCTATGGCACCGGCGGCTCACTCAAACTCCGATTCCTGATGTGGTTCGTCACAATGCTGGTCGGGTCGGTCGCATCCTATTGGGTCGTACCCTTTGTCTTCCACACGCACATGAAGACGTCCCACCCGGCCCTGAGAATTGTGGCCGCGGCCGTCCTGCTTGCAATTCCGGTCACGATCTCACTCTGTATTTTCCTGGCTTTTCTGGGCGCGTCCATTTCCCTGGCGCAAATCCCCATCCAATTCGCCTATGTGCTGGCGATCTCGCTCGTCATCACGACGGGTGGTTTCCTCATTGATCGGGCCCGCCAACTGGCCGAGCTGGAAGACGCCGAACCGGAAGACCGGGTCGCGGGCTTCCTGTCGCGCCTGCCAGTGCGATATCGGGGGGCAGATCTTTGGGCCATCTCCTCGGAAGATCACTATCTGCGCGTTCATACAGACCGGGGAGAAGAACTGATCCTGATGCGGCTGGCCGATGCGATGCGAGAACTGGGCGAAGACAACGGCCTGCAGACTCATCGCTCATGGTGGGTCTCGCACAATGGCGTCGCCGATACGCGGCGCACCAATGGCAAACTGGTTCTCATCCTGAAATCCGGTCAGGAAGCACCGGTTTCGCGCACCTACCAGCCGAATGTCCGGGCTGCAGGCCTCGCCTAGCCCTTTCCGGTGCCTCGGCGTTTGTTGCAAATGGCATGGGCAAGACGGAGATTGCTGATCTCGTCCGACCCCTCATGCGCGCGCGGTATGATATGGTCGAATGTCGGCCGCCATTTCTTCCAGAGCGTGGAATGCGCCACATCGGCCCGGCTGGGGGGTATGGGCTTTCCACACAGGGCGCAGAGGCCGTCCTGATCTTGCCAAAGTTGCCGGAATCGCGGCGTGTCCGGCGGGGAAAAGGACTGGCTCACAGACCGTCTGGAACAGGCCAGCCACGCCGGGCGCAGGCAGCCAGCACCGTATTGCGCAACAGGCAGGCAATGGTCATGGGCCCGACCCCGCCCGGCACGGGCGTGATGTGACCCGCAACTTCCGCGCTGGCGGCATAGTCGGCATCGCCCACCAGACGCGTCTTCCCCTCGCCCTTTTCGGGCGCGTCGATCCGGTTGATCCCGACATCGATAATGGTCGCGCCGGGCTTCACCCAGTCGGCCTTGACCATTTGCGGACGTCCGACGGCGGGCACGAGAATGTCGGCCTCGCGGCACATGGCCGGCAGGTCCTTTGTGCGGCTGTGCGCGATGGTGACCGTGCAGTTCTCGGCCAGGAACAATAGCGCGGCCGGCTTGCCGACGAGAATAGAGCGACCAATCACGACGACATGTTTGCCGGAGAGGTCACTGCCCAGCGCGCGCTTGGCCAGGATCACACAGCCGGTCGGTGTGCACGGGCGCAGGCCCGGCTTGCCGAGCGTCAGGCGACCGGCAGACACTTCGGTCAGTCCGTCGACATCCTTGTCGGGGTCGATCTTCTCGATCGCCGCATCAGCATCGAGACCCTTGGGCAGCGGCAACTGCAGCAGGATGCCATCGACGCTTTGATCGGCATTCAGGGTTGCAATCAGGGTCTCGACATCGGCCTGGCTGGCCGTATCCGGCAGGCGGTGGTGCACGGAGACCATGCCAACCTCTTCGGTCTGGCGCACCTTGTTGCGCACATAGACCTCGCTCGCAGGGTCTTCCCCCACAAGGACCACAGCCAGTGAAGGCTGTCCGGGCAATTGGCTGACCGCCTTTGCCACGTCTGCGCGGACATCTGCCGCAACCGATTTTCCGTCAATTACCTGCGCGCTCATTGCCCTGATCCCCGGCCAGTTTCGCCGCCAGATCGGGCGGCCCGTCAATGTCGAGGCCTTTTAACCGGTTCTTTGGGCCCGTCACCACCCTGACCGCAGACTTTGGCACGCCCAGCCATTTCGCGATCAGTTTTTCAACCGCCGCATTGGCCTTTCCGCCTTCCGGCACGGCGCGCACACGAACCTTCAAATAGGTCCGGCCCGCAGCGTCTGTTTCCCATGTTTCGACCCGGTCGGCCGAGGCGTTCGGCTGAACGCGAACGATCAGCCTGTGCATGCGATCAGAACGGGACGATGCCGTAGCCGTAGCGCGCGATCACACGCTCGAGGAAGAAAATGATCAGCAGAACCACCATAGGCGTCAGGTCCAGCCCACCCATGGGCGGCAGGATGTTGCGGATCGGGCGGTAAACCGGCTCGGTAATACGCTGCAATCCACCCCAGACACTGCGTACGGTGGGATTCTGGAGGCTCAGCACATTGAAACCGACCAGCCAGGACAAGACAGCCTGAATGATGATGATGAATGTGGCGATCCGCAGAACGACCATGATGAGATCAAGAATGGCGGCCATGGGGCGACGCTCCGATTTTTCTGTTGTTGCCTTCACTTAGGGTGATGCCCCTAGCTTGTGCAAGGCGTTCTCTCTAGCTTTGCCAGTTGGGAACACATTCCGTTTGGCAAGGCGGGCAAACACAAACAATTATAACAATTGCCGAGGGAGCCCGCTTGCATGACAGATCCGGACAGGCCGCTGCTTCCGCTCACCGGGGTCCAGAAAGCGATGATCGGCATTGCCATGGTGGCCATGGGCGCCGGCATGAGCATCAACTTCGTGGTCGTTGCCCCCCTCGCCCGCAAGGCTGGCCTGACCGAAATTCAGGTCGCGGGTATCCTGACCCTGTCTGCGGCCGTCTATGCGCTGCTCATTCCAACCTGGGGCCGGCTGGCTGACCGGTTCGGCCGCAAACGCGTCATGGTCTTCTCGCTGGCGGCCATGGGCCTGACCAACATGATCTTCGTGTTCGCCCTGAGCGCCGCGCTGGCAGGAGTCCTGACCGGGCTAACCGCCTTTTTCACACTTGTCTTCGTGCGCCTCTGGTTCGGCCTGTTGTCGCCCGGTCTGCAACCAGCCGCCATGGCCGCGATGACAGACGCCACCACGCCGCTCGACCGGGCCGGCGGGCTCGGCATGCTTGGCGCCTGTATGAGCATCGGATCCATCCTCGGCCCGGCAGGTGCCACCGCGCTCGCCCCGTTTGGGGCGCTGATGCCGATCTGGGGGACTATCGCCTTCAATCTGATCGTAGCGCTTGTTCTGGCAGTGGTTCTGCCCCCGACCAGGCCGCGCCCGAAATCAGCCAAACGCCCCACCCCACTCGCGGTGCGCGACCCGCGCGTCTTCCCGCACCTGCTTTTCCTGTTCACCTATTTCATTGGAATCGGAATCGTACAGCAGACGATCAGCTGGTTCATCGAAGATCGCTACCAGTTTGTGGACACAGCCAGCCGCTCTGCTGGCGAAGCCGTCGTGCTTCATTCAGGGATTGCCTTCGCCTGCATCGCCGCGGGCATGATCATGGTGCAGTTCGGCTTTGTTCAGCCGCGCAAACCCGATCCGCGACGCATCCTGCCCATCGGCCTCGCCATTGTGGCCATGGGCTATGTTTCAGCCGACCTCTTCTTCCCGTTCTGGTCGCTCGCACTCAGCTTCTTTGCTGTTGGGTGTGGTGCGGCGCTGGCCGTGCCCGCCGCCAATGCGCTGGGCAGCCTTTCGGTCTCTCGCGAGGAGCAAGGCTCAGCGGCAGCGCTGCTCGCGGCAGCGCCCCCGGCCGGCTTCATCTTCGGCCCCCTTATCGGGGCTATGCTGTACTCATTCATGCCGGAACTCCCGCTCTACGTATCGGCAGGCCTGGTCGGCACACTCGCCGTTTATGCCGTGATCGTGACGTCGAAACGCCCGCTTACACCATCGTGAAAGCATTGAGCTTGTTGCCATCCGGATCCCGGAAATAAGCGGCATAGAACCCTTCATCGCCACGCGGTCCGGGAGCGCCTTCATCACTGCCGCCATTTGCCAGCGCGATCTCATACAGCTTGTGCACCTGATCCTTGTCCCTGGCCTGCAGCGCCACCATCGTGCCATTGCCGACGGTGGCAGGCTGTTTGTCGAATGGCAGGGTCGCCGCCACGCCTGCTGCACCGCCGGGCGTGCCCCAGGCGATGAATGTGTCGAAATCCATCATCCGCCCAGTGCCCATCTCGGCCGCAATGGCATCATAGAATTTCGCCGCGCGCTGCAGGTCTGACGTCCCGACTGTTACATACCCGATCATAAGTCCCTCCCATCAATTGGACAGAATGGAACATAACAGGAACAGTCGGGAGCGACAAGCCTTTACATGGCCGAGATGCCACCATCCACTTTCAGCTCGATTCCGGTGACGAGCTTCGACTCATCCGATGCGAGATAGAGCACCGCATAGGCGATATCGTCCGGCTCACCGACCTTGCCGAGCGGGATCTGGCGACCGAGCTTGGCGAGCGCTTCTTCCTCGCCGAACATTTCCTTCGTCCGGTCCAGGATCGGCGTATTGATGAAGACCGGATGCACCGAGTTACAGCGGATCTGGCCGCCCTTGGCGCAATGCAACGCGATGGATTTCGAGATATGCCGCACGGCCGCCTTGGCGGTGTTGTAGGAGACGTAGTTCGCACTCGCGATGATACCGGCAATGGACGAGATGTTGATGATCGAACCAAGCCCGTGCGCGCGCATCAGCGGAATGGCGTACTTGCAGCCGAGAAAAATGGAATCGACATCGACGGTCTGCACCTTCTTGAACATGTCGTAGTTTTCGTCTTCGACCGAGCCGAGCGAACCGATGCCGGCATTGTTGACCAGCACGTTCAGGCCGCCCATCGCATCATGCGCCGCTTGCAGCACTTCCTGCCATTGCGCCTCATTGGTCACGTCATGCTGCCAGGCAAAGGCCGTGCCTGCGCCATGTTCGTCATTGATCGAGGCGGCGACAGCTTCGGCCCCTGCCCCGTTCACATCCGTGACGGTCACCTTGGCGCCTTCGCGAGCCATCATGCGAGCCGTTGCCTCGCCCAGCCCCTGCGCACCGCCGGTGATAAATGCCTTCTTGCCCTGTACGCGACCCATGCCTGTCTCCTCCACTGTTTCAGGTTTTCCTACCCGTAACAGTGCACTCGAAACCGGGCCAGCTTGACCTTGGGAGAAGCGACAGTCCTGCCAGGAGGATCAGGAAAGTTTCGCGGCCAGTTCGTCCATGAACCGGGCCAGTTCAACGTCCTTTTCAGACACACCGTCCACATCATGCGTCGTCAGCGTAACCTCGACCTTGTTGTAGACATTGAACCATTCAGGATGATGGTCCATCTGCTCGGCTTTCAGTGCGACAGCCGACATGAAGCTCCAGGCCGTCTTGAAATCAGCCAGCTTGAACGTCTTCTCGATCGTGTCGCGATCGCCGGCACCTTTTGCCCAGCCGTCCAGTTTTGAGAGCGCTGCATCTGCGCCAATCCTGTCTGTCATAGCTCAGTCCTCTGCATCCTGACCGAGTACATAATAGACCCATCGGCCATTGCCCGCGATGGCGGTGCGCATGCCAGGATAGCCTTCACCCTGCCGTATCCGTTCAATTCCCTCTTCGCCAATCAGTTCCATGAGGCGTCGCCGGTCCTGGAAGGACAGTTTTTCCGGGATCAGGTCCTCAGCGTCACGCGCGGCAAGGTCTGGCCAGACATACCAGACTTCGCCATCAATCTCGCGCATGCCGGGAGGCAGTTCGAACAATTTGCGCAAGCTGCGGTTCGGATCGGCGCCAATCCGGCGCATCAGATCCCAATACTGCCGGTGCGGCGTACCGCCCAGATTGGAGACAAAGCCGTCATTCGCATTGGCCACCCGCGACAAACGGCTGAGCGATCCGGCTTTCGCATGCGACAATAACTGGTCCCGCATCGCCTCTGCTTCTTCAGTCAGCACGACCGGCTCAGGCACCTGTGGCGGCTGCATCAGGGATTCATCCGGCACCACTGGCCGTTCCGGCTCGGCCGCAGGCGAGCACGCCGCCAGAAGCATCGCCCCCAGCGCGCCGATGAGGGCGCTAGCCCAGTTCATACCCGGTCGCCGCCTGAAGGTCTGACAGCAATTGGTCTTCATTGAGCACCTTGATCGTTGTCATGCCCATATCGCGGGCCGGTTTCAGATTATGCCCGAGATCATCCAGATAGACACAGCTTGCCGGATCAACATCGAGCGTCTCGCACATCAGAGCATAGATTCGCGGATCGGGCTTGCGAATGCCGAGCTTGGAGCTTTCGATCACATGGTCGAACATGTCGAAGACCTTGGCCACGTCGCGTGCTTTTGCCTCGTCATTGGTCATCGAGGCGCCTTTGCCGACCGGCGCATTATTGGTGATGCAGCCAACCTTGCCCTTGGTCTTGCAGACGCTCAGCGCCTTGACCACGCGTGGCCGCAGCGAGCCGGACAACAGCGCCAGCACTTCCCCGCCGGGCACTTCATGCCCCATCGCCTTTGATTCCTCGCGGAACATGCCGTCGAACTCTGCCGCAGTGACGAGGCTCTGCTCGAGCTTGGCCCAGGCATTGTCCAGCGGATTGGTGGCATTGACCGTGCGGATGAAATCCTTTGGCAGGCCATGCGCGGCCTCGTACCGGGTGAAGGCGTCGAAGGGAGAGGTCGTGAATACGCCCCCGAAATCCCAGATTACAGCTTGGAATGTCTTTGTCATGCCAGCACCTCTACCCGCACCAGCGACGATTTCAAACCTTGAACATTACGGGCCGAGTTCTAGTGTGGCGGCGACTGCAACATATAAAGGGAGTTTCGTCTGATGGGCGTTCTGGAAGGCAAAGTGGTCCTCGTGACCGGCGGTGGTAATGGCATCGGCAAGGAAACCGCGCTGCTGGCGGCGCGCGAGGGCGCAAAAGTGGTCGTCAACGATCTGGGCGGTAGCCTGACCGGCGCCGATGAAGGCAGTGCAGGCCCGGCCGAAACCGTGGCTCAGGAAATCCGCAAGGCGGGCGGCGAGGCTGTCTCGAACTCGGAAAGCGTGACCGACATGAAAGCGGTCCAAGGCATGATCGAACAGGCCAAGGACGAGTTCGGCGCCCTGCACTCGATCATCAACCCGGCCGGCATCCTGCGGGACGGCATGTTCCACAAGATGAGCGAAGATGATTGGGACAGCGTCATCGACGTGCACCTGCGGGGCAGCTTCAACGTCACCCGCGCGGCCATCGAACTGTTCCGCGAAAAGGAAGACGGCAATTTCGTCCTCTTCACCTCCACATCCGGCCTGATCGGCAATATCGGCCAGGCGAACTATGCCGCCGCCAAGATGGGCATTGTCGGCCTGTCGCGCATCGTCGCCATGGAAGGCGCACGCAAGAATGTGCGCTCCAATGTCATCGCGCCATTTGCCTGGACGCGCATGATCGCCTCCATCCCGGTCAAGGACGAAGCCGGCGCAGAGCGTGTCGAGCGGATGCGCCAGGGCATGCGGGCCGACCAGGTGGCACAGCTCGCCGTCGCCCTCTGCGCCGACAAGGCCAATGACGTGTCCGGACAGATTTTTGCCGTGCGTGGCAATGAAGTCGTGCTGTTCGACCAGCCGCGTCCGGTCAAATCGCTGGCGCGTATGGAGGGCTGGACGCCGGAAAGCCTGCTCGAACAGGCCATGCCCGCCATGAAAGCCAACTTCTTCGACATGGGCGCCTCGGCCAGTGTCTTCCCCTACGACCCAGTCTAGGCGGATAGCGCTTGGCGGAAGATGGCGTCACCTACCAGAAATGCATCACCGGCGGTGATGGGGAAACCTATTGCCGTCCGGTGGATGCGACGGAAGCGACCGGACAAGCCACTCCGCCATCGGAGGATATCCTTCCGCCGGTAGAAGACGTCATTAATCCGCTACTCAAATGGATAGAGCCTGCTCGACCCTTTCTCGACGACCCAGCCGGCTGGCTTCAGACAAAGGCGCAACAGCCTGAATTTCTCTATCCCATCCTGATCCAGCTCGGCTGTATTATCCTGGCGCTCGCGCTGGGCGCCCTGCTCACCCCACCCTTCAAGCGCCTGATCACGGTCACGCTGCGACGCTTTGTCGAGCCGCCCCGCCGCGAAGGACTGGACGTCTTGCACAAGGCGGTTCGTCCGGCGCTCTGGTCCATCCTTCTGGGGCTTGCGGTCTCATTGCTCAGCTCCATTGACCACTCGCTGATCCTGGTTCGGACAGCCTTGTCACTCGCGATTGCCTGGCTTGCCATCCGCGTGACCATGACCTTCCTGCCGGAAGAATTGCGCGGTCTTGCATCATTCCTGACATGGACGTTCGCGATATTCTTCGCCCTCGGCGTCCTGCCGGATGTCATGAACTGGCTTTCGAGTATTGGTCCATCCTTCGGGAATCGGCGGATCAGCCCAGTCTTCATCTTCCAGGCCATCCTGACCGCTGCCGTCTTGCTGTTCATCGCCAACCGAGCCGCGAAATCCATGAAGCGGCGGGTCAACCATATTCCCAAAGTCGAGCCCTCGATCCGTATCCTGATCGGCAATGCCATCCAGATTGTCTTCATTGTTGCGGCTGCCCTGCTCACCCTCGCAGGGCTCGGCATTCCGCTCGGCGCGCTAACGGTCATCTCCGGTGCCATCGGCCTCGGCTTTGCCTTTGGTATGCAGAAAGTGGTCTCGAACTTTGTGTCCGGCATCGTCCTGCTCTCGGAGCGCTCGATCAAGCCGCAGGACGTGATCGAGGTCGGCGAGACGTTCGGCGTCGTGGAATCCCTCGGCCTGCGCTACACGTCGATCACGACGCAGGAAGGCAAGGAATTCCTGATCCCGAACGAGAAGCTGATGACCGATACGGTGATCAATTGGAGCTTTTCCAACAAGCGCGTGCGCATCCACAAAGAGTTGCGCATCGACTATACGTCCGACCTGGAAGAGGCGATTGCCATCGTCATCGCCGCCGCCAAGGCGACCGAGCGCGTGATCAGCTGGCCGCAACCCGTCTGCTTGGTCAAAGACTTCACCGATGAGTGCATTGTTCTGGAGATGCGCTTCTGGATCATCGACCCGGAAAATGGCACGGCCAATGTCGGCTCCAACATCCTGCGCGAAGTCTGGAAACGCTTCACCGAGAATGGCATGTCCGTGCCGCTGCGCCGCAAGGAGCTGTTCATCGAACCGGACTCCGCGCTCAAGGTCGAGATATCCCGCCCGAAGCGTACACCTGATCCGGCCCCCGCACCGGAACCGGAGGAAAATGAGCCGGAACCGAACACAATGAAACAGGATGAAACGAAAGCGCGACCGCCGGAAGCCGATTAAGACGGCGCGCTACTCGGGGGAGTCCTCACTGGCCGGGTCTTCAACCGGCTCCAGAGACCGCGGACGCAGATCGGTCGGCCCGCCATCCTGCGCTTCCGACTGGCTCGCTGCGGCTTCGGGCTCCAACGGCTCAGGTTCTTCCTCGATGGGTTCAGGAGATTGCCCGGCCTCGCCAAACCGTTCCTGCGCGCCTTCCAGAAACGCATCGAACTCGTCATCTTCTGGCGCGGTCTGCACCTCTTCAGGCTCGATTGCCTCGGGCCCGGTCTCCGGTTCAGGTGGCAGGTCCGGCAAAGGCTCAGGCTGCGGGACCGGCTGGCCCTGTTGTGGCTGCGGGCGTGCCGGAGGCGGCGTATCGCCCAGCACACAGGCCGCGAGGCCCTGGCTGTGCACCACTCGCATGCGCGCCTGCAGCGTGCCGGCGCGTGTGTTGACATATGGCCCCGGCGGATCGACGCGCCATTTGTTCGGGCTCGGCAGAACGGCGGCCAGCAGTGCGGCCTCGCGCTCGCTCAGGTCTGCCGCGGACTTGCCGAACCGCGCCTGCGCGGCGGCCTCTGCGCCGAACAGGCCATCGCCCCATTCGGCGACATTCAGATAGGCTTCCATGACCCGGGCCTTGCCCCAGAACTTGTCGATGAAGACGCCCATCCACATGTCGCCCAGCTTGCGCGGCACACCGCCCCCATTCCAGAGGAAGACATTCTTGGCGGTCTGCTGTGTGATCGTGGAGGCGCCGCGCGTGCGCTTGCCCTGACGGCGTTCATCCAGCGCCTTTTCAATCGCGGCACGGTCAATTCCATTATGCTCGCAGAAGCGGGAATCCTCCGCCGCGATGACCGCGCGCACAAGGTGAGGCGAAATCTCGGACAAGGGCACCGTGTCGCGCCGTACCGTCTCGCCACCTGCCGCGCGCTGCACCATCAGCACCGTGCCCGGAATGGGCAGCCAGATCAGCGCCAGCGCATAGAGGTGAAACGCCACAAACAGGCCCGCCAGAATGCGCACCGCCCATGTCAGGAAGGTCCAGAAACCGCTCATCACTCTGTCATCCATTCCGCCAGAACGCCCGGATCCGTTTCCGGCTCCATCCGGACGGCCTTTTCCGTCGCAAATCGGGCACGATCAAGGCGGGCGAGCGCCCAGATAGCAGACCCACGTACCACCGACGCCGGATCATCCAGCAGCGGCAGCAGGCTGGCGACCAGCGCCCCCTCCCCTGAATTGCCGATGGCGATACAGACATTGCGCACGAACCGGTCCCGCCCGATCCGCTTGATGGGCGAACCGGAGAACACTTCCCGAAATGTGGCATCGTTCAGCGCGGCAAGTTCATCCAGCCCCGGCGCCTTGAGTTCGGGCCGTGCATGGAAGGCGATCTCGCTGGCGGCTTCGGCAAACTTGTTCCACGGACAGATGGCAAGGCAATCATCACACCCATAGATGCGGTTGCCCATCGCCGCGCGAAACTCTGCCGGGATTGGCCCGGCATGCTCGATGGTAAGATAGGAAATGCAGCGCCGCGCATCGAGTTGATAGGGCGCGGGAAACGCATTGGTCGGGCAGATGTCCTGACAGGCGCGGCACGAACCGCAATGATCCGCCTCCGGTTGATCAGGTTCCAGTTCCGCGGCGGTCAGCATCACACCCAGGAAAAACCAAGACCCCAGTTCGCGGCTGACCAGATTGGTGTGCTTGCCCTGCCAGCCGAGCCCGGCCTTTTCGGCCAGCGGCTTTTCCATCAGAGGCGCGGTATCGACAAAGACTTTCACCTCAGCGCCGGTCTCGGCCACGAACTCCCGGGCGAGCTGTTTCAGCCGCTTCTTCAACGTGTCGTGATAGTCCCTCCCCCGTGCGTAGACGGAGATGTTACCAAGCGCCTTCTGTTCCAGAGTGTGGAGCGGATCATGGTCCGGGCCGTAATTGAGCGCGACGACGACGGCAGATTTGGCATCCGGCCACATCGCAGTCGGCGCCTTGCGCCGCTCCAGCGTCGTCTCCATCCAGTCCATGCTGCCATGATGGCCAGCTTCTACGAATGCTTCCAGCCGGTCGCCTGCGTCCCACGCCTCATCCGCCCGCGCTATCGCCACGTCATCAAAGTCAAGCGACCGGGCGAGGTGCTTGACGCGGATGTGGAGGGGATCAGGCAAGGTCTAGAAATCCAAATCGGTATAGTGCGCTACGGGCCGCACCGCCTGCAACCGGTCGGCCAGCAAGGGCCTGAAGCTCGGACGCGACTTGATCCGGGCATACCAGTCTTTCAGCTCCGGCACAGCATTCCATTCGACATCGCCGAAATAGTCATAGGCAGACAAGTGCGCCGCTGCAGCCAGATCGGCCAGGGTGAGCTCCCGGCAGGCAAGATAGCCATTCAGCTCCAGCAGGCCATTCAGGAAGGTCAGACGTCCGCGCAGCGCATGCGCCCCCCGGCGCAAACGCGCTGAATCCGGGTGCCGATCGCGGCGCACCCATTGCATCACGCGCTCGGTCAGCAGTGTATCGGTAACCTCTTCACACGCAGCTTCAATCCAGGCCCACAGGCGTCGGACTTCAGCGCGCGCCGCCGGATCTGATGGCAACAGGCCCCGTCCGCTGGAGGTCTCTTCAAGATACTCGCATATGGCGCGCGTGCCGCAGGCAAACATGCGCGGCTCGCTGTCGATCTCAACCAAAGCAGGCGCAACAGCCCCATGTGCGAGGCGGGGCACGTCCGGATGAGCTGACCAGGGCGGCGATTCCAACGCCTCGAATCCCTCGTCTTTCTCACCCAAGGCGAGGCGGACCAGCCGTCCGGCCGGATCAAGAGGCCAATGGTAGAGCCGTTTCATTGGTTCAACTTCTCATGGCATCACTGAAAGGGGTGTTAAATTCAGCTGCATCTGATCGCTTTTGCTGGGCCGTATCCTATGTTTTTTGGCTTCAAACTGTTTCCACCGTTACAGGACCACATTCATGCACGATTTCCGGTTTCGCGCTGCCTTGGCGGGCGCGGTCTCTCTCCTTGCACTTCACGCCTGCGGAAATGCGAATTCCGCTTCTGACGCAAGCCTCGGTTCGCAGACCCAGCCTGTCCAGATTCAAGTACCGCCCGCAGGGCAGTTGCCGACGGATGTTACACCGCTGGCCTACCGGCTGGAGCTGAAAACTGATCCAGATGCCGACAGTTTCTCGGGTAATGTAGCCATTGATGTGGCCCTGACAGCGCCGCATGCGCGCATCTGGTTGCATTCGGTGGATCAGACGGTGCTGTCGGCCAAGGCCGTGCTGGACGATGGAACACATATCCCGGCAACTTTTACTGGCAATCAGGCACCGGGCGGAGTTTCAAGGCTCGACTTCGACTCGCCGATCCCGGCGGGCACGGCCACGCTCGAAATCAGCTATACAGCGCCCTACAATATGGGCCTTGCCGGTCTCTACAAGGCGGTTCAATCCGATACGGACTATCTTGCCACCCAGATGGAAGCGATTGATGCGCGCCGGATGGTGCCCTCATTTGACGAACCGCGCTTCAAGACACCGTGGAGCGTGACCGTCACCGCGCCAGAAGGCATGCAGGTCGTCTCCAATGGCGAGGAAATCAGCGCCGAACCGGCCCAAGACGGTTGGACCCGGCATGTCTTTGCCGAAACTCGCCCGATCCAGTCCTATCTGGTCGCCCTCGCAGTCGGCCCTTACGAGATGCGGCCCGCCCCGGCCATTCCGGCCAATGTCCTGCGCGAGGCGCCGGTGCCCCTGCGCGGCTTTGCTGCCCGCGGCAAGAGAGACCAGCTCAGCGAGGCACTCGACATCACTGACGAGATGTTGCTCTGGCAGGAGGACTATTTCGACTATCCGTACCCCTATGGAAAACTGGACCTGATCGCCGCGCCGGAATTTGCCTATGGCGCGATGGAGAATGCCGGCGCAATCATCTATCGCGAAGCCGCCCTCCTGATGAACGAACAGACCAGCCTGTCACGCCGCCGCCGCATCCTGACGACACATGCCCACGAACTGGGCCATCAATGGTTCGGCAATCTCGTCACGCCGAAATGGTGGAACGATATCTGGCTGAACGAGGCCTTTGCGACCTGGATCAGTTACAAGACGATGGACGGGGTTGACCCGGACGGCGAGTGGGGCCTCAGCCCAATCCTGGCAGGGCTCAGCGCGATGGGGGCCGACAGTCTTCAATCGGCGCGCCAGATTCGCAATCCGATCAACACCAATGGCGATATTCTCGACGCGTTCGACTCCATTACCTATCGCAAAGGCGGCAGCGTGTTGAACATGTTCGAGACCTATCTGGGCGAAGAAGCCTTTCGCGAAGGTATCCGCTTGCACATGCGTCGCTTCGAGGATGGCGTCGCTGATGCCGACGATTTCATGCAGAGCCTCGCCGACGGGTCCGGCCAGCCGGATATTGTTGAAGCCTTCACCAGCTATATCAACCAGCCAGGCATCCCATCGCTGGATGTCGCCGTGTCCTGCCCTGCTCCAGATGCGGGCCTGATCACGGTCACTCAAAAGCGCTATGCGCCGCTTGGCTCTGATATTGATACCAATGCTCAGACCTGGAACGTGCCGTTTGCTGCGCGCCTGAAAGGGCCTGTGGGTGATCGCACGATCCGGCAGATGCTGACCGCACCGGTCACCGAGATTCCTCTGGATGGCGATTGCCCCGACTGGGTGATGCCAAATGCCGGCGGCACGGGCTATTGGCGCTTCGATACGAATGCGGAAAACCTGACGGCGCTGATTTCCACCTTTGACAGCTTGTCTGACGCCGAACAGATCATGTTTGCGGATGCACTGACCTCCGGTTTCCGTGCAGGGCGGATCAGCACCGATGACCTAATGGCTGGACTGGCCGCAACCTCAAGCGGTCATCCGCGTGCGGTTTCTGAAGGGTTCGGCATTATTGGCACGCTCGACCGCATGCTGGAGCCATCCGAGCAAGCGGGCCTTCGCGCGTGGGTCCAGCGCACCTATGGACCGTTGGCCGAATATCTGGAATCCCGTCCGGCCACGGCGCTGAGCCAGCAGGAGATGCTTTTGCGCGACAGGCTATATGGCTTGTTGCTGGAATATGGCGAGCGCCCCGCTGAGCGCCGCGCCCTGCTCGCCCGTGCCCGGCAGTATGTCGGACTCGAAGGCAGCCCGGACGCGACGGCGCTTGCGCCGGAGGATCTCTCCACGGCCATGATCATCGGCATAGAGGATGGCGGCGCTGACTTCTATGAAGCTGCCAAGGCCTACGTCACCACTGCAACCAATCAGAATGAACGCTCGACAATCCTGAGAGTATTGGCCAGTCGCGGAAGCAAGGATGTCGTGTCAGACCTGTTCTCGGCGGTTCTGAACGGCCCGAACTCGACAGACGAAGTCTTTACGGTTGTCTATGGCGCCATGGCCAACCCGGCAGCACAAGACACCGCATGGGATTTGATAACCACAAACTTCGAGACGGTTGTGGAGCGCATGCCCGAAATCCGTCAGCCAAAGCTCGCGGGCCTGACGGGATATTTCTGCAGCGTCAGAAAGGCCGCAGAGGCGGAAGACTTCTTTGAACAGAATGCGCAGCTGATCCCAGGCTATGAGCGATCCCTGGCCCAGGGCACGGAGAAGGCAACGCTCTGCAGCGCGCTAAGGGCTCAGAAAGCGTTGGATGTGAACAACTTCTTCCAACAGTAATCGGCCCGGCACCGCCCGGATAACGGGCTTTGTCGCTAATCGAATTTGTCTGAGATCTCCGGCTTGTATCTTGTCCGGGTCGCTTCTTGCCCAAATGGGAAGCGGCGGTCCGGTCGGGGTATGCTCAGGCCCCGGCCAGCGGATGGGAGGCGGCCCGCTGCAGGGGCACGACTTCCCACACCAATATGAATACCGTCCCTGCCGAAGGCGCCGCCTTCCGTCCGCAAGGACCTTGGATGACAGGAAACCGGAAGGGCACACGCCCTGTCCGGCTCTTGGTGCAACGATCAGTGGCGCATGAACTGGCGCAACGCGTCGGCCGCAAGCGCAAATCGCGCAAACGCCCAATTGCGATCCTTGCCCAGCGTATGCAACTCTGCGAGCAATGCCTTGCGCGCATCATTGCGCTCGGCGAGCCAGGCATCTGCCCCGTCTCCGGCGAGAGCCTTCTCTGTTGCATCCGCCTGCATCCGAACCAGTTCGTTCAACAGGCGACGGCCCGCCACGCGATCCCAATAATCTGCATGCAGCAGATTGTCCCGCGCCATGGCGCGAAGCCGGTCGATGCGCAGCTGGTCGCCAATCGTGTAGAAAGCCTTGCCGGCCGCCTCCACACTGACACCCGCCTTGCCAGCCAGATCGACCACGAGCAGCCCTTGGGCAAACTGGCCCATCGCAGCCGCCCATCGCGAAATCTCTTCCGACGCGCCGCGCTTCATCAGGCTACGCACTTCGCGCTCGATGCGCGCAGCCGGGAACGGCGAGTGAATGCCGGCGAGAATGGCCTTGAACTCGTTCAGAGGCGCTTCGGTATGTTGCACGGCGTCGCCGACATGCAGGTCCGGATGGGTTTCAATGAACCAGAGCGCCGCATCGACCATGGCGCTTGCCGCATGCAGACGCAGATCGATTTGCACATCCGCAGGCACGATCGTGTCGAGCTGGTCGACCTCGCGCTGGAAGCCGTCAAAGTTCAAAACGGCACGCGCCGCTTCGAGCCCGCGCGCGACTTGCGCATTGTCGCCGCCGGTCACTTCGCGCAGACGCAGCAGGGCCACCGGCCCGGCCATGTCCAGCACACGATTGGCAATGATCGTCGCGATAATTTCCCGCTTCAGGCGATGGTTCGACATCGCCTTTGAATAGGTGTTGATCGGACTCGGGAAGTAATTGACCAACAGGTCTTCGAAATACGGATCGTCCGGAATATCGGAGGCCACAATATCGTCGAACAGAGTGATCTTCGACCAGGCGAGCAAGACGGCTAATTCCGGCCGGGTCAATGGCTGGCCGCGCTCGGCACGCACCTTCATCTCACCGGTCTCCGGCAAGGTTTCCAGCGCGCGGTTCAATACGCCTCGGTCTTCCAGATACTCCATCAGGCGCTCAAGCGCATCATGGTCTTCCTTGGCCGTCGTTTCGGCCAGGGTCAGCGCAAAGGTCTGTGTATAATTATGACGCAGGACAAGCGCCGCCACGTCACTGGTCATCTCCGCAAGAAGGTCGTTGCGGTCTGCCGGATCGAGGTCGCCCTCACGAACCGCCTCAGCAGCCAGAATCTTGATGTTCACTTCGTGGTCAGACGAATCGACGCCGGCGGAATTGTCGATCGCGTCTGTATTGATCCGTCCCCCATGCAGGTCAAACTCGATTCGCCCGGCTTGGGTGACGCCCAGATTGGCCCCTTCCCCGATGACTTTCACCTTCAGCTGATTTGCATCAACCCGGATCGCATCATTGGCACGGTCACCGGCGGCCGCATGAGTTTCATGCGCGGCTTTCACATAGGTGCCAATGCCGCCGAACCAGAGCAAGTCCGCATCCGTCTTCAGCAGGGCGTGGATCAACTCGTCGGGTGTGACCGCATCCTTTGACAAGCCACTCAGCGCCTTGATCTCATCGCTCAGCGTGATCGACTTGGCGGAGCGCTCGAAGATTCCGCCGCCTTTCGACAGGATTCCTTTGTTGTAGTCCGCCCAGCTCGATTGCGGCTTGTCGAACAGACGCTGACGTTCAGTCAGGTTCTTGGCAGCGTCCTGAGGGTCCGGGTCGATGAAGATGTGCATGTGGTTGAAGGCCGCGATCAGCCGGATTTCCGGCGATAGCAACATGCCATTGCCAAACACGTCTCCACTCATGTCGCCCACACCGATCACGGTGAAAGGTTCGGTCTGGATGTTCTTGCCGAGTTCGCGGAAGTGACGCTTGACCGCTTCCCAGCCTCCCCGCGCAGTAATACCCATCTTCTTGTGATCGTAGCCAACCGAACCACCCGACGCGAACGCATCGCCCAGCCAGTGGCCCATCTCCTCACTGATCGCATTGGCGGTGTCGGAGAAGGTCGCCGTGCCCTTGTCCGCCGCCACGACGAGGTAGGGGTCTTCACCATCCCAGACAATCGTGTCCGCCGGGTGGGTGACCTGCCCCTCCACGAGATTGTCCGTGATACCGAGCAACGCCCGGATGAATTCCTTGTAGGCATCCCGTCCAGCCTCGAACCAGGCATTGCGGTCAGAACGATCCGGCAATTGCTTTGGCAAGAATCCACCCTTGGAGCCGACCGGCACGATGACCGCATTCTTCACCTGCTGCGCTTTCACAAGGCCCAGAACTTCGGTGCGATAGTCTGATGCACGGTCCGACCAGCGCAGCCCCCCGCGCGCAACCGCGCCAAAGCGCAAATGCACGCCCTCGACCCGCGGGCTCGACATATATATCTCGCGGAAGGGTTTCGGCTCCGGCAGGTCTTCCAGTTCGCGGCTGGCAATCTTGAGGCTGACAAAACTGTAGGGCGCGCCATCGCCATTGGTCTGGTAGAAATTGGTCCGCTGAACGGCCAGGATCAGATCAGCGAGACGGCGCAGCACCTGATCGTCTGCCAGCGCCGACACGTCGCGTAACGCGTCCTCGATCTCTGCGCGCATTTTCTCGGCTTCATGCGTGCGTTCGGCGAGTGACATATCGCGCGCCGGATCGAAGCGGATAGCGAACAGGTCCAGCAATTTCTGGGCAATCGCCGGATAAGTCGAAAGCGCCGTCTCCTGAACATATTGCGGTTGATCCATGCCGCTCTGGCGGCGATATCCGGCGAGCGCCCGGATCAGGGCCGCATCGCGCCAGCTTGCGTCAGCGCTGAGCACCAGCCGGTTGAAGCCGTCATTTTCGGCCCGTCCGCTCCAGACCGCAACAAACGCATCCTCCAGCGCGGTTCGGATTGCATCGAGGTCAATTGCTGCGCCGGCCGTCGCGCACATGACAACATCGTGGATCCAGTAGGTCTCGGGCGCATCGTCGGCTGGCTTTTCCGTCGGACGGACCGGATAGCCGGTCTCGAAATCCACGAAGAAACCCATTTGCTCGAAGATTGGCACACAGGCAGACAGCGGGATCGAACCATTGCGGGAGTATATCTTGACCCGTATCTTGTTGTCGGAATCCCCTTCCAGCCGGTAGGCGCGCGTCAGGATGGGGTGACCGGCAGACAAATTTGCCATCGCCGCAACATCGCGCATCGCCTCGTCAGGCCCGAAGGCTTCGCGATAGGCTGCATTGAAAGCCCCGATGAAGGAACGTGCATTTTCCTGATGTGCGCGTTCAAGGTCAGACTGGACCAGCGCCGACCGGAAGCCTTGCTCCCATGTTCGCGTGATCTGGACGATACGCTTCTCGAGCGCCGCAAGGTCCGGCAAGGGATGGCCCTGTCCCAGCCAGATTTCGAAATGGACCCGAACCAGGGTTTCAGAATCAAAATACGGACGAAAGCGCGTTACGTGCCCATTGTAAGCGGTGACCAGTTCCTGCGTGATGCGTTGGCGCATGGCGGTGTCATAGGCTTCACGCGGCACATAGACGATTGCGGTGACAAACCGGTCAAATTGGTCCTGCTGCACGAACAGGCGCGTGCGTGGCCGCCCGATCAGATGCAGCGCGCCGACAATGATCGGATGGAGGATTTTCGACGAGGTCTGAAACAACTCGTCGCGCGGCCAGGTTTCCAGTAGATTGGTCAACGCCTTTTCGGTATGTCCGCCGGGCGTTGCGCCAGAAGCTTCGAGGATGGCGGCAATTCGACGGCGGATCAGCGGGATCGAGCGGGCCGTTTCGTCATAGGCCTCAGCGGTAAACAGGCCGAGGAAGCGGACTTCGCCATTCACCCTGCCCTGCGCATCATATTTCTTCACGCCGACATAGTCGCAAGCGACCCGGCGGTGCACGAGGCTGGTCAGCGTCGATTTGGCAACAAGGATCGGATACGGTTCCGACAGATGTGCGCCAATCTCGGGCGTCAACACGAGGGGTTCGGCCTCGCGAGACAGAACGTTCAGTTCTTCATCGCGCAGCACGCCCAGATTGGAGCCCTTTACCATGATCGGCTCTTCCGGCAGCACTTGCCCATCGGCATTTGTCTCGAATTCGTATTCGCGGCAGCCGAGGAACACGAAATGTTCCCGCGAAAGCCATTTCAGGAAGGCAACTGCTTCGTCGCGGTCCATCTCTTTGAGATGCGTGACGCCCTTCAGCCGGTCGATCTCCTGCTGCATGCGCGCCCGCATGGGCTCAAAGTCCGATACGGCAACCGCATTGTGCGCCAGCGCCAGGCGAACTCCGGCTTTCAGGCGCGCCGCCTCATCGTGGGTCAGGATCGGCAAATGAACCTGGATGACGGACACGCTGCGCCCGTCCTGTCGTTTGACAATCGGATGAAACAGGGCCGCGACCTCAAACCCCTGTGCGCCGCACTCGCCAAGCACCGAATCCACGAGGAATGGCATGTCCGGGCTGGCAGTCTCTAGAATGGTACGTGACAGGGAGTCCCCGTTTTCCCCATCGACCTCCAGCAGGACGCGCACATCCTGCTCTCCCGGAGCGACCGTCTCTGCCCATTCCCAATGGCGGCGCGCAAGAAATTTTAGGTCGCCATCCGTCAGTCCGGTGAGGTCTTCGTGCCCTGATTCCCGCTGAATCTGGTCGAAAACTTGCTCCAACGGCTCATGTGAAGCAGAATTTACTGTCATGTGGGTGTCTCGCGAAAGAACTTAACGATGTTCCCATCTAGACTGCGTTGGCACACCGGCACAACACATAGGGGCAAATGAATTGCCCCAGCGTCATGACGGGTCTTTGGGGGATCGAATCTTGGGCCCTCAGGGCCCGATATAAACGGACCCGCCGAACGGGGACGTGTCCGGCGGGTCCTACAGGCCTATTCCGCAGGCTGGGTGGGGGGACGCACGCGGAGGGCCTGATCTCACTAAATTTGCAAGCGCTGTGCCGAATACAAGTCTTCGTCAGCAGCGCCTGATGTTACCAATAATTGAGTATGGGCTCTGAACCGGATTCGCAATTATTAACTTGCCTAACACTTCGCATAATTTATCGATTTTCACCATAGGTCTGAGCAGCGCTGACTGCATCCGACAGCTCCGTATTGGTACCCTTGCCTTGTGGATTACCATCTGCAGAAAGCAGGATTGCAATCCATCTCGTGCTGGAAGATTGCGCGAAGAATATCATCATCAGAACCGTCAAAGGTGCCGACAGGAACATGCCGGGAATGCCCCAGATTGCGCCCCAGATGGCCAGGGAAAGCAGGACGACCAAAGCTGACAAATTCAGCGACTCCCCCATCATGCGCGGCTGGATGAAATTGCCGATCGAGAACTGCCAGAAACTGACGGCAGCAAACACGATCGCCGCATAGATGTAGTTGTCTTGCGGTGGTGTGCCCGGCACCCAGGCCGGAAGTTCCGGCTGCACGATGGCAAACAGCGGGGGCACCAGTGCCGCAACAATTGACCCCACAGTCGGGATATAATTGAGCACAAATATCAAAGCCGACAGGAAGAGCGCATTTTGCACCCCCAAGGCCAGCAATGAGAAATAGGTCAATGCGGTGATCAGGGCGGAGATCACAGTCTGGGTCCACAGATAGGTTTCGATACTGCGCCGCGCTTCATCGCCCACCTGGCGCACCTGCGCGCGTTGCTCGAAACCGGGGAAGATATTGTCCAGTTTCCGGGTCCAACTGGACTGCGCCAGGAACAGGAAGGCGACATAGATCAGGATCAGGACCAGATCGCCGGACAGGTCACCGGTTTCGTTGGCGATGGTCGCAAAGAAACGTTGTCCGGTTTCGTTGAACAGCAGTTCCTGCAGTGTCGGCGCACCCGACATGTGCACCACCTCATACATGTCCGCGATCATGTCGTTGATCCGGTTTTCATACTCTCCGGCGTCGCGCCCAAATTCGGCGATGCCATTTGCGAGCAGCGCCATGAATCCGAAAAATCCACCCAAAACAATCAGGACCGCGAAAACCCGGGCGTGCCCGATCTTGAGCGCGCGAGACCAATTATCGATCATCGTGGCAAAGCCCTCGATGACGAGGAACAGGAACACAGCCAGCGCAAAGGGCGCGAGGATGCTGCGGCCAAAATGAAGAAAGGTCAGGATGACGCCGGTCGCGATGATCCAGATGCCGGTCTTCGTCGCGCGATCCATAATATCCCCCGGAGCTGTGGTTACCACAGGGTGAGGAGAGCCTCGCGCGCCGTCAAGAGCCTGCGCCTCCACCCTTGCCGAATCCGGCGAATTCTCTAGCGTCGCAGCCTGTAAGGAATGAAGGGGACAGGATGATGGATTCCATCTTTATCGGGGGCGCAGATGCCGAGGGCAACGGCACGCCAAATGTGGCGCAGAACCTGTTGCTGAAAATCGCAAACCGGCATGGCCTGATCGCGGGCGCAACCGGCACCGGCAAGACAGTCACCCTACAAAACCTGGCTCAGGGCTTTTCCGATGCGGGCGTTCCTGTCTTCTGCGCGGACGTGAAAGGTGACCTTTCGGGCATCTGCATACCCGGCAGCACGGATCACAAGCTGCACGACAAATTCGTTGCACGCGCCAACAAGATCGGGCTCGGCGAGTATGAGTACACGTCTGCGCCAACCGTGTTCTGGGACGTGTTCGGCGAGAAGGGCCATCCGATCCGCACCACGATTTCCGAAATGGGGCCCCTGCTCCTCTCGCGGCTGATGGACCTCACCGACGCGCAGGAAGGCGTGCTGAACATCGCGTTCGAATATGCCGACGATAATGGCCTGCTGCTGCTTGACCTGAAGGATCTGCGCAAACTGCTCGTTCATATGAGCGACAAGGAGGTCCGCGACGAACTCAGCAAGGAATACGGCAACATTGCCTCTGCGTCGCTTGGCGCGGTGCAACGCAACTTGCTCGTCATGGAACGCGAAGGTGCCGATTTCTTCTTCGGCGAACCCGCACTGGAATTGTCGGACATGATGCGCACCAATACCGATGGGCGCGGCATCGTGAACGTGCTGGATGCCACCCGCCTGATCAACAGTCCAAAACTCTACTCCACATTCCTGCTCTGGCTGTTGTCGGAACTGTTCGAGCAGCTTCCCGAGATTGGCGATCCGGACAAGCCGCGCCTCGTCTTCTTCTTTGATGAAGCCCACCTGTTGTTCGACGACGCTCCTGCGGCGCTGATGCAGAAGATCGAGCAGGTCGTGCGGCTGATCCGCTCCAAGGGTGTAGGCGTCTATTTCGTTACCCAAAACCCGCGCGACCTGCCGGAAAGCGTGCTCGCACAACTGGGCAACCGGCTGCAGCATGCCCTGCGCGCCTATACGCCCGCCGAACGCAAAGGCGTACGCGCCGCGGCGCAGTCCTTCCGCGAGAATGAGACTTTTGACACAGAGGAAGTCATCACCCGGCTTGGCGTTGGCGAGGCACTGGTCTCAACGCTGGACGCCAAGGGCGCGCCAAGCGTGGTACAATGGACCGTGATCCGCCCACCAGCCTCACGACTTGGCCCGGCAACGGACGCGGAGCGCAAATCGGTCCAGAATGCCAGTCCCGTCGCCGGAAAGTACGAGAAGTCGATTGACCGTGAGTCGGCCTATGAAGTGCTGGAAGCGCGCGAAGTGAAAGCCGCCAAGGAAGCTGAGGAACTTGCCAAGAAAGAGGCCAAGGCTCAGGCCGAGCTGGACAAGAAGAAAAAGAAAACGACCACGCGCCGTAGCTCCCGCCGGATGAGTTCGCTCGAGAAAGCGGGAAATCAGGCAGCCCGAACGGCCAGCCGGGAGATCGTCCGTTACATCCTGCGCGGCATCATGGGCACGTTCAAACGCTAGCGGGGATCAGTTGGGCAAGCGGCCGGCTTCGTCGGAGTCTTCCTCGGCATAGGCCTCGTCCTCTTCCGGCAGGTCGTCGTCCATCGCTTCAATCTCGGCCAGGGCGGCATCGACGTTTTCCGACGGCGTGATATCGGCTTCGCCCTCATAGGTGTCCTCGAAGTCCTCATCGATATATTCAGCTGCTTCGTCGGCTGCCGCGACGGCCATGACTTCCTCGGTCTTCGGCTTGCGCTTCCAGAATGGTGCATGCGGATCGGCTTTCCGGTCATACTGCATGCTGTAATATTCATGGGCGGTATGGGTCAGCGGGCGCGGCGTCAGGTGCAGACCGTACTGGCGCAGACGTTCAACGACTTCATCGCGCAGATGCATGCCCGGAAAGGAATTTGCCGAGAAACCATGCGCTTTCATCCAGTCGCGCACGTGCCAGCTGCGCACAGTGCCCGCCTCTGAAGGACGTACACCGGCGTGCTCTTCCCACATATAGAGCGTCGCAATGCCGTTGATCGTCGCATCCATCGCGTCGTCGAGCGTTGCACTGAGATCGCGCTTCTGGGCCAGCACCGCCCGCAACGCCATCTTGCGCGCCTCAAGTTCCTGATAGGTCGCGCCGATCACGGCGATCGCATTGCGATTGGTCTTGATCAGGGAAGCGTTTACACCGTCGAGCTGCGGATGCTGGACCGGCAGCAGGACATCTGGTCCGGCTTCCTGCGTGTCGACGATCTGGGCGACCTCATTCACCATGCGCTGGAGATTGATTCGCATCTCATGGCTGATGCCGTCGAGGGCGGAGATCGCGCCATCGCGTTCTTCATCCCTTAGCCGCCAAAGCTGCCAGGCGATCATCAATGCTGCTGCGATAAGCAGGCCGAGCCCGCCGGTGAAGAATGTGTAGAATTGCGCTTCACTCATTCTGAGATCCCCTCAACGCGTCCACCGTAAACCATGCTTCCCCCGCATGGCGACCGGTTAAGTGTTGGTAAACCTTAGCCCTTGAGCGCACGTCCTGCAATCACTTGAAGACGGTCGAGCAAATCCGGGTCGCGCGCCTGTGGCGCAGTAATCAACGCATAATCCAGACACGTATCCGTGCCGTTCGGATCCGGCGTACGCTCCATTCCGGACAGGTCTTCAGCAAGCCGGACAACAGCCTTGCGGGCCACCGCGCTGTTCTGGCCCATGATTTCCAGCACATTCGTCACCGATACCGCCTCGGTTTCTGCCCGCCAGCAATCATAATCGGTAACCATGCAAAGAATGGCGTAGGGCAACTCGGCCTCGCGGGCGAGCTTGGCTTCCGGCATCGCGGTCATGCCAATCACGTCGCAACCCCATTGCCGATAGAGTTTTGATTCCGCGAGCGAAGAGAATTGCGGTCCCTCCATGGCCAGATACGTGCCGCCGCGATGCATCTTTGATCCGACAGCCTCCGCCGCATCTGCTGCAAGCCCCGACAGGCGCGGGCAGACCGGGTAGGCCATGGAGACATGCGCCACCATGCCGGCTGCGAAGAAGGTTTTGTCGCGCGCAAAGGTGCGGTCGATAAACTGGTCTGCGGCGACGAAGTCACCGGGGGCGTATTCCTCTTTCAGGCTGCCGCAAGCCGAAATTGACAGGATGTCCGTCACACCCGCCGCCTTCAGTGCAGCAATGTTGGCGCGGTAAGGCACCTCGGTCGGCGTGATGCGGTGACCTCTTCCGTGGCGCGGCAGGAAGACCAGCTCCACCTCCCCTATCCGGCCGCGCACCAGCACGTCAGATGGCTTGCCCCAGGCAGTCTCGACCTGTTCCTCGCGGCGGTCTTCCAGGTCGTCAATTTCGTAAAGGCCCGAGCCTCCGATAATGCCGAGGGTCCATTTGCTCATGATCTGCTCCGGAAAAAGAAAACCCCGCCCTTGGATCAGCCAGGGGCGGGGTCGTCAATTCAAGGTTCTGTCAGAACTGCCTAGTGCTCTACGTTGCGCCAGATGCGCTTGTAGGAGAACCAGAGCAGGATCGCGAGGATGCCAAAATACACCATCACGGCAAGGCCAAGCGATTTGCGGTTGGTCTGTTTCGGCTCACCTGCCCAAGCGAGGAATTGCGCAACATCATAGGCCATCTGGTCGATGGTCGCTTCGGTGCCGTCGCTATACTCGACGCGGCCCGGAACGAGCTGCGGCGGCATGGCAAGGAAGCCACCCGGAGGCGCATGGCGGGGATCGCCTTCGAATTGCGGAACCGTATCGCCCGGCATGTACGGATTGTAGTACTGGCCGGCATTCTGGATCAGGTAGCCTTCGTAATGGTCATCACCATGACCAATATGCAGCTTGGACGCGTCGATAACGGTCTGAACTTCGGCAGGCGTATCGTCGCTCGGATCATCCGGCGTGCCCCCGTCAGATGCTTCAGCGACAACGCGCTCTGAGAATACGTCCTCGTCCGGATAGCCTGCCAGCAGGCTGTACACATAAGACGCGCCATCATGGCGGGCCTTGTAGATCACTGACAGGTCTGGTGGCACAGCGCCGCCATTGGCCGCACGGGCCGCACTGTCATTCGCATATGGGCTGCGGAATGTGTCGGCGGGTGTCGCCGGACGGAAATCATAGTCACCGACTTCATTTGGCGTCGGGCTGAGGATTTCGTTCTGCGCGGCCAGAGCCTTCACATACGGGTTGTCGTTCGGGTTCGGATAGGCCTCGTCATAGAACGGGCCACCCGGATCGCCGAGGTTGCGGTAGCTGAGCAGCTTCATGGAGTGACAGGACGAACAGACTTCCTGGTACACCTGATAGCCACGCTGCAGCGAGGCCTGGTCGAACTGACCCGTCACGCCTTCAAAGGGCCAGCCCTCTTCCGGTTCGTGCGGGTGAGCAGCGCCGCCGGCAGCATGCGCTGACGCGGCGATCATGAGACCGGCAAGACCGGCAGTAAGAATGCGGAACGCTTTCATGATTTTCCCCAAAGCTCCCTATTCAGCCGGCACGGCCGACGCTGACGCCTTGTGGCGCTTCAGCACGGATTTATGGATCGATTCCGGCAATTCCTTCGGCTTCTCGGTCAGACCAAGGAAGAACAGAAGAACGAAGAAGCCGAAATAACAGAAGGTCAGGATCAGCGAGAAGTGACGGAACATGAAGGTCGGAGCCGGCACAGCCGACAGAGACGGGTTCGCGTCAGCTGGCAGGCTCTCCATGAACCGTTTCGCGTCGATATAGGCTTCGCCACCACCCTTGTATTCGCTGGTCGCTTCCTGACCATCCGCCGTATAGCTGACCACCAGTTTCGGATCACCCTGCAGCGCCGGGATGACGGCATCGTCCGGGTTGGCCGCGCCGCACCAGCCGAGCAGCAGGCAGACGGCGACAAAGCCGAAGAAGAACTGCTTGGCCACCGGACGGTAGCGCATGGACTTCACTTTCGACGTGTCGAGCCAAGGCAGGATGAACAGGACCGCGATGGCTGCGAACATGAAGATCACGCCGAGCAGCTTGGCCGGGATCGGGCCGAGATCGAACGTGATGGCGCGCAGGATGGCGTAGAATGGCAGCAGGTACCATTCTGGCACGATGTGCGCAGGCGTCACCAGCGGGTTGGCCTCGATATAGTTGTCGGCATGGCCCAGCACGTTCGGTGCGTAGAAGACGAAGACGGCAAACATGATCAGGAAGATCACGATCGCGAAGGCGTCCTTCACCGTGTAATACGGGTGGAATGGCACGGTGTCTTTCGCAACGTCCTGAACCTCAACACCGGTCGGGTTGTTGTTGCCCGGCACATGAAGCGCCCAGACGTGCAGGATGACTGCGCCGGCGATCATGAAGGGCAGCAGATAGTGCAGCGAGAAGAAGCGCTGCAGTGTCTGGTTACCAATCGATGGTCCGCCGAGGATCCAGGTCTGGAGGCTCTCGCCGATCAGCGGGATGGCACCGAATAGCGACGTAATGACGTTTGCGCCGTGATAGGACATCTGGCCCCAAGGCAACATATAGCCGAGGAAGGCGGTGGCCATCATCAGAAGGTAGATGACACAGCCAAGGATCCACAGCACTTCGCGTGGCGCCTTGTAGGAGCCGTAATAGAGCCCGCGGAACATGTGAATATAGACGGCAAGGAAGAACATCGACGCGCCATTGGCGTGAATGTAGCGGAGCAGCCAGCCATACGGCACATCGCGCATGATACGCTCAACAGACGCAAACGCGCCGTCGACACTGGCCTCATAGTGCATGGCCAGGATGATACCGGTCAGAATCTGAATCACGAGACAGACGGCAAGGATGCCGCCGAACGTGTACCAGTAGTTCAAATTCTTCGGGGTCGGGAAATTGATCGCCGTGTCCTGGGCAAACCGGACCAGCGGCAAACGCGTATCAAGCCATTTCGTGAAGGCATTGGTCGGCGTGTAGGAGGATTCGTGTCCACTCATCTGCGGTATCCTTCCCTTAAAGCGAAATGTTGATCACGGAGTCGGACACGTAATTGTAATCCGGAACCGGGAGGTTTGTGGGGGCCGGGCCTTTGCGGATGCGGCCAGACGTATCGTAGTGCGAGCCGTGGCATGGGCAGTACCAGCCACCGAAATCGCCTGTATTGCCTTGCGCCGGACCAACCGGAACACAGCCAAGGTGGGTACAAGAGCCCGAGGTGACCAGAATGGCCGGGTTCAACGACCCGTCAGCCTTGGGACGCAGACGCGCATCATCGGTCTCGGGATCGCGCAATGTCGCGACATTCACCGAATCGGCCGCAGCAATCTCAGCCGCTGTGCGGTGGCGCACGAAGAACGGCTTGCCGCCGATCAGGACGCGGATCTCGCCGCCCAGAGGGATTTTGGACACATCGACATCCAGCGCCGAAGCGGCCTTTGTGTCAGCGGCCGGGTTCCACTGGTCAACAGCGGCCCAGGCAAACATGGCAGCGCCGCCAAAGGCGACCGCTCCAGTGGCGATGTGAATGAAATTGCGGCGATCGTCGTCGATCATCTCGCCGTGTTCGTGTGCAGGTGTGTCAGTCACGCTTATCCCGTCCCTTGCGAAGGCAGAAATCTGGGCCCGTCATACAGGAGCCCGCCCCCTTGCACATTGCGGCAAGTGGGCGCGGGTGCCTCCCCATAAACTACTATTGGCAGCGCGTTATCCTGACTTGGCGCCTGTGACAACAGGGCGCTTGCAAGTGTCGCAGTCCTCGCCCCATGTGTCGCGCCATGACAGATGGTGATCTCGAAACGAAGAAGACTCGCGCACGCGACTGGTTCAGGGTGTTGCAGGAAGACATCTGCGCGCGGTTCGAAGCGCTGGAAAATGCGGCGGAACGCCCCCTTTATTCAGGCGAACCGGGACGGTTCGAACTGACCGAGTGGAAACGCGGCGATGGCAGCGAAGACCTGGGCGGCGGCCGTATGGGCCTGATGCGCGGCAAAGTGTTCGAAAAAGTCGGGGTCCACTTCTCCGAAGTCCACGGCACATTCTCTGAAGCCTTCGCTGCCCAAATCCCCGGCGCGGACAAGTCAGATGGCCGATTCTGGGCCTCGGGCATTTCGCTGATCGCGCATCCGCGCAATCCGAAAGTGCCCGCCGCGCACATGAATACCCGCATGCTGGTGACCAGCCAGTCCTGGTTCGGCGGCGGCGGAGATCTCAATCCCCTGCTCGATTACCAGCGCGATCAAGACTTCGAAGACACGGTCGATTTCCACGCCGCCATGAAATCCGCCTGCGACACGCATCCGGGCGCCGATTTCACGCAGATGAAAGAGACCTGCGACACCTATTTCCATCTCGCTCACCGGGATGAGCCACGCGGCACGGGCGGCATTTTCTATGACCGCTTCAATTCGGGCGACTGGGACGCCGATTTCGCCTTCACACAGGAAGTCGGCAAGCAATTCGCGGAGATCTACCCGAAACTGGTCGCCCGGCGCATGAACCAGACTTGGAGCGAAGCCCAACGCGAGGAACAGCTGATCCAGCGCGGCCGCTATGTGGAGTTCAACCTGCTCTACGACCGCGGCACGACCTTCGGCCTGAAGACCGGCGGCAACGTGACGAGCATCCTCTCCTCCATGCCCCCTGTCGTGAAGTGGCCGTGAGGCCCTAGTCTGTCGCGCAATAACGTGCGTCGCCATCCGGCATTTCAATCGAGACTTTCCGCTCCTTCACAAGGGTGAAATATTCCTCATCCTGTGCCGGGCGCAGATAGATGGCGACACGGGGGTCCTTGAAGGGATTGGCACCCGGCTTCAGGCAGGGCCTCGTGGTGACGCTGACGGACAGGCTTTTCTGACCGGGTGCCTCCTTGAGGCTCAGCATATGCGCGCGGAAATCGTCCATGCGCGGCGCGTCCTTTGGGTGGATATGCAGCCGATGGATCATGAACCCTGCCTTTGCGCGCTTGTTCAGGAAACGGGTTGGCGCGTCCGGCACGGGGACAAGGTGGAACAGCTCTTCCCGGGTCTTGTTCCCCTCTTCCTGCCAGACTGACAAAACGAGCGTTGCTGCGTCCTCAGGCAAGTCGTAGTCATCCGGCGCGCGCACAGCGACCTCGACTTGGCTGGCATCCATGGTCGTCGGATCCAGCGCAGCGAGTTTCGGCAGGCTGGTCACCGGCACGCTTGCGCAGGCCATGGGCAGAAAAACACCTGCGCCGATGACGAAAATCCTTGCGATAATGGCGAACATGCAGATACCCTTCTTTCAATAACTAATTCACGTAAAACATGAATTTTTAATTGGCAAGGACGAATAATGAACACTCCCACACTCCTGCCTGACCGGACACGCCTCGTCTGCCGCGTCTTGAAATGGCTCGCACTCCTCATCCTCGTCCTGATGGTGGCAGCCTATTTCCTGCTGGACGTTTCATCCACCATCCTGGATTCGGCCTGGGAGGGCCTTCAGCCGCATGTCCGGGAGGACGTCTCTTATTCCGGGGGAAAGAAACTGCTCCTGCATGTCCTGGCAGCGATCGGCTATTTCAGCCTCACCCTGATCGTCATCGGCGCTGCGCGTGTCTTCAGCGTGTTCCAGAAAGGCGTGGTATTTGCGCCCGCCGCTGTCCGGGCAGTGCGCTTCCTGGGCCTGACCATTTTCCTGTTTGCTGCCGTGCAACTGATCCTGCCTACGCTGATGGTGCTCGGCCTGACCTATGACAATGGACCGGGCAACCGGGCACTCACACTTGGAATCAATTCCAATACCGTCATCTTGTTGATGATTGGCGCGGTGATCCTGGTAATCGGTCAGATCCTGACTCAGGCGACCGACATCGCTCATGAAAACGAGCAGTTCATCTGATGGCCATCATAGTCCGCCTCGATGTGATGCTTGCCTTGCGCAAGATGAAGTCCAAAGAACTGGCCGCGGCAATCGGCATTTCCGAGCAGAACCTGTCGCAGCTAAGACAGGGGCACGTCAAAGGCGTGCGGTTCGAGACGCTGGACAAGATCTGCGCCGCGCTGGACTGCAAGCCGGGCGATATACTGGACCGGGACGAGGACCAGTCGCGAAATCCCGTCCGGATTTTGGGCACCGACGGAAAAAAGCGATGACGATCAGAGCATTGTGGCTCGAATTAACGTTTCGGAAATGACGAAAACTTCATTCGAAAGTATAAGCGTGGTCGATGGTCACCAGTGCGAAAGCCTTTCCCTGGGGGGCAGGGATACTGCTCCTGCTAGCGACGGTGACAGCCGCCGCAGCAGGAGCAGTGATTTCGGGCGGCAGTTCCGACCCCTGGTACGCTGCGCTCAGCAAACCTTTCCTCACCCCACCAGACGTCATGTTTGCCCTTGTCTGGCCAATTCTGTTCGTACTGATGGCGGCAGGCGCCCTGCTGGTGCTGGACCGGGCCGGTTCATTTGAACGTGCCGTCAGCCCGCTCGGGCTGTACTATTCGATGCTGGTGTTCAATGCGGGCTGGAGCCTTGCATTCTTTGGCATGAACGAGGTCGCGCTGGCGCTCGGCATTCTGGTGGCGCTTTGGCTGTTGATCGTGGCCATGATGCAGGACTTCTGGCGCTATTCGCACCTCGCCGCCTTGCTACAAATCCCCTATCTGGTCTGGATCAGTTTCGCCGGATACCTCAACGCGTACATCCTGTTCACGAATTGAGGCGCGCGACCAATTCGTCTCGAGTCAGACTGAAATCCGACGCCACCCAGCTCTGCTCCAATGTGCGCAGGACTGCGCCGACATCCGGACCGCTAAGCCCTGCTGCAAGGGCATCTGCGCCGCCCAGCGGAAAGTCCGGCTTCTGCCAGTCGACTGCCGCTGCCTTGATCGTCGTCAGGGCATCCGCTCCAGAAACCTGCGCGGCCTCAATCAAGGCGCGGTCCAGCACAGCACGTGGGCCAAAGTGGTAAAACAGACGACGCAGCGCGTCCGGTTGGACGTCAAGAACATGAGTTAGCGCAGGGTCGGCCCACTCGGCCAGTCGGCTGGCCTCGGCATTGGATAGCCGCAGATGCGCCGTGACACTGGTCACATCGCGGACGCGACGGGGAAGCATGGCCATCAAGCGCTGCAACGGATCTGGCGCAAGGCCGGCCCCCTGCTCCACCGAAACAAGAGATGGTAATTCCGATGCGTTCGCGCCCGGCAGCACAGCTCCCAGCACGCCCGTCTCTTCCATGGCCAGCATGGCTTCGGACGGATCGGGCGCTTCCATCAGGCGTTTCAATTCCTTCCATATCCGCTCGGAAGCAATCTTTGCGAGTCCATCCTTTTGCCGCTCACATGCAGCAAGACCCTCCGCATCCATGCCCGCGCCATACCAGGCATTAAAGCGGAAGAAGCGCAGGATGCGCAGATAGTCCTCGCGCAGGCGCTGGTCTGCGTCGCCAATGAAGATCACCCGCCCATCAATGGCATCCTGCACCGAGTTCGGCACGATCTCATGCAGGCGGCCATCGGCGGCGGCGTAGATAGCATTGAGCCGGAAATCACGGCGCTCGGCATCCTCGGCCCAATCCTCGGTGAAAGCGACCACGGCGCGGCGGCCATCGGTCTCGACATCGCGGCGCAAACTGGTGATTTCGTAGGGGCGACCGTCATAGATGGCGGTGACGGTGCCATGCTCCAGCCCGGTCGGGATCGCGCGAATGCCGGCCGCTTCCAGCGCCGCAAGCGTTTCATCGGGTTTCAACTGGGTGGCGATGTCTATGTCATCGACCGGCACGCCGCGCAGTTCGTTGCGCACACAGCCGCCAACGAAGCGCGCGCCACCAGGACGCGCCACTTCCAGCGCAGCCATCACGGCGCGTGTGCCCGGCCAGTCCAGCCAGGGCGCGGTCGTCAGGTCAGTCCGGGTCATCGTCCGGCCGCACGATCTCCGGTGTGTCGGCATCGGGGTCCGGGGCCAGGATCACCGGCTCTTCCTCCCGGCGCGTGGCATCTTCGGTATCCGGCGCCGTGGCGCGGATCTCTCCGGCATCATGGATATCCGTGCCGGGCCCGGTCGCGCCCCGCGCAGAACGGACGCTGTCGCGTTCACGGGGAACGCCGACATTGGTCACATCATGTTCGCAAGGATAGTCGCGGGCCGGGATCAGCTTGCCATTCTCCATACGGGCCGGCTCGTGGCAGATGTCGCGTTCTTTCGGCTCCATCAGGATCAGAACGAACCAGGCCACGGTCGCAAGGCCAATGCCGCACAGGAACAGGATATTGATGGGCCATTTGCGTTTGCCCTCCTGTTCTGCATTCGACGTTGCCAGCAGGTAGAGCCCGAACACGATGAACGGGATCGAGAAGATGAATAGCTCAAAGACGATGCGTCCGGCCAAGGTGTCGTTCCCTCCGATTGTTTCACCTTAGATAAGGCGTGGATGGATTGAACAAACCCCTAAAACCGGGCCGGATCAATCGTCGTACAGTGTATGATACAGTTTCCGTATAATCCCGGCGGTCACGCCCCATATGCGAAACCCGCCATGCGGCATCTCGTAAAATTGCCGTTCCTTGCCCTTGTAGACGGCTCGGCCGACCTGATGGTTGGCGATATTCATCAGGAAATCGATGGGCGTTTCGAACACGTCCGCGACTTCGGTCGGGTCGGGTTTGGGCTCGAAATCGGCGGGCAGAATCCCCACGACCGGCGTGATGCGAAACATGGTGCCGGTGACATAGGGCGCGCCGCGACCCAGAACCTCCACCTCTGCCGGGTTCACGCCGACTTCTTCCTCAGCCTCGCGCAGGGCGGCGGCGACTTCGTCCACGTCGATCGGATCGATCTTGCCGCCCGGAAAGGCAACCTGTCCGGCATGATTGGCCATCGTGTCCGGGCGCAGGGTGAGCAGCGCGGTCGGACCGGATTTGCGCGGGATGACACCAAACAGCACCGCCGCCGGGCGGATTACCGCCAGTTCTTCTGGCGTCAGGAAGTCGAGGTCGCCATATTCGGTCAGCCGCCCTTCGCCATGGGGCGGGTCAAGCCGGTCTGAGACCCGCGTCAGGAAATCGTCCAGCCCGTTCCAGCTCATGCCGGATCAGGCCGCCGGTCCGAGAGGAAAGAAGACACCCTGGCTCCACACGCCCAGCATATCTGATCCGTCGGGTGCAGGTTCTGCCATATTGGCCAGTTCGTAGAAGACCGACCGGGCAAGTTTGGCTTCGAGCTGTCCGCGCACCAATACATAGGGGGAAGGCTCTCCGGTCTCGGGATCGGTCTCGACGCGCAGCGGCGCGTCCGGCCCTGCCAGCGTCACATCGCCCAGATTTGTGACGAAGGCCAGTGTCTGTTGCGGTCCGGCCTCGCCCGCCCGCTCGACGCGCACAGCAAGGAAAGGCGCATCGGCCACATGCACGATCACTTTTTCGTAGGGCGTGACGAGCCAGACCGAACCGTCCTCATCCTTGCGCAGGATGCGCGAGAACAGCTTCACCAGTCGCTCGCGATTAATTGGGTCGCCTTCATGCCACCAACTGCCATCCGCGCGGATTTCCATGTTGATGTCAGCTGAGCGCTCAGGATTCCACAGATGAACCGGCGGCAGTTTGCCATCTACCTTGCCATCGGGAAGGATCGCTTTAAGCGTCTCTTCGAGACTGATTGTGGTTGTGGCACTGGAATTCACGTTTTGCTCCGCCATGATCCGGCCTTAGACATAGGTTTGTTTATTCAGATCGAAAACCCGGAGGCGCCCTTTTGATGGCCGATACTGACCAGGTAAGTGATGCAATCATCGCAGAAGCCGAATCCGCCGCCGAGACGCTGGCGCAGGTGAAAGCCGAAATTGCGAAAGCCGTGTTCGGCCAGGACCGGGTGGTCGAGTTGGCGCTCGCCGCCGTACTGGCCGGGGGCCATGCCCTGCTGATCGGCGCGCCCGGCTTGGCCAAGACACGCCTCGTCGAGGCGATGGGCACCGCGCTTGGTCTCGCCAACCAGCGCATCCAGTTCACGCCGGATCTGATGCCCTCAGACATTATCGGCTCTGAAGTGCTGGACGAAAGCCCGAGCGGGCAGCGCACCTTCCGCTTCCTCAAAGGGCCGATCTTCACCCAGCTGCTGATGGCGGACGAGATCAACCGCGCCAGCCCTCGTACCCAGTCTGCCCTGCTCCAGTCGATGCAGGAGCGCCATGTCACCGTGGCCGGTGTGCGCCATGACCTGCCCGCGCCCTTCCATGTTCTGGCGACGCAGAACCCGATCGAGCAGGAAGGCACCTACCCCCTGCCCGAAGCCCAGCTGGATCGCTTCCTGCTGAAGGTCGACGTGAACTATCCCGACCTCGACACCGAGCGCCGCATCCTGATCGAGACGACGACCGGCGACGATGACGTGGTGCGCCCGGCGCTGGACGCCGACCGGCTAATCGCGCTGCAAGGCCTCGTGCGTCGGATGCCGGTGGGCGAGAAGATCGTCTCGGCGATCCTCGGCCTGGTGCGAGATGCCCGGCCGGAACAGACAAGCGACGAGCGCGTCAAGCGGCTGGTGGATTGGGGGCCTTCGCCTCGTGCCGGTCAGGCGCTGATGCTGGCTGCACGGAGCCGCGCGCTCTTGAGGGGCCGTCTTGCGCCGAGCATCGAGGATGTCGAAGCGCTCGCAGAGCCCTGCCTCGGCCACCGTATGGCGATGCGCTACGACCCGACCGGCGAGGCGCCGAGCCTGACCGATCTGATCAATGACCTTGCCCGGAAGGTGGCTTAGCGCTCTAGGAATGATTCCCGCCCGCGAACATCAACACGCATCCGCCTTGGTGATTGCGACTGTATGGCTTGTTTCCTGCGGGCAGCAGGCGACGCCTGCTGGAGTGACAAACTTCGATTCTTGCCTGATCATGCATATGTCAGCAATTGCTATGCTGGAGGGTGCTTCCAATGAAGCCGACGCGGCGCTGCTGGAGGCCGTTATCGCCAGCCAGAACGAACTGCTCCGGGATGACAAATTGGACGCGGACGAACTTGCCCAGCGCGCATCCACACTCTTGCACGCCTATTCAGGCGCTGCTGATGCCGCAATCGCTGAAGCCGAAGCCAACAGCACATCACCGCAGGCACTTGCCGCTGAAGCAATGGCATGCCGGAAAGCTCTGGCTCGATGACCCCGTCCGCCGATCTACGTTCTGAGGCCGAGAGCCTTGCCCGCCAATTGCCCGGTCTGAACTTCAAGGCCGAAGCGAGCGAAGCCGCGCATATCGGCTCGGCAGGCCGTCGCCGTGCGGGCACGGGCGAGCATTTCTGGCAGTATCGCCGCTATGCGCAGGAAGACGCCGCCGACCGGGTCGACTGGCGCCGCTCCGCCAAGGGCACGGAATTGTTCGTACGCGAAACAGAACTGGAAACCGCGCGCACGGTGCTGTTCTGGAGTGATGATGCACCGGGTTTCCGCTGGAAGGGCGAGGGCGACTTGCGCACCAAGGCCGAAGAAGCCCAACTCCTGATGCTGGCCATCGGCATCATGATGTCGAAGGATGGCGAACGCATCGGCATGCTGGGCGCGGGCCGGACGGCCAGCTTTGGCAAAAAGGCCGTGGCGCGGCTCGCCGAAGACCTTGAGCGCGGCACGCATGGCCAGTTTCCCTCGCCGCCGAAATCAGCGGCAACGATTATTCTGGCATCTGACTTTTACGCGCCGCTCGCAGACTGGCAGGCCCGCCTTGCGCCGCTTGCCGCGAAATGCCCGGAAGGCGTGCTGCTGGCGATCTCGGCACCCATCGAGGAGCGCTTTCCCTTTGAAGGGCGGACAAAGCTCAACCGCCCCGGCGGGGAGGGCGACCGCATCCTTGGCCGGGCCGAGACGATGCGCGAGACCTATCTGCGCCGCTTTGCCGAACAGCGGGACGGATTGCGCAGACTGGCCACGCAAATGGGCTGGCGGCTGGTGACGCATACAGTCGGAACGTCCAGCCTTGAAGGCGCCGCCCGGCTGAAGGCGCAGGTCGAGACGTTCGGGGCCAAGGCATGACCTCGCTCGGCCCATTCCTGCTCGGCGCGCCGTGGGCGCTTGCCGCTTTGGCCGCGCTGCCAATCATCTGGTGGATCCTGCGGGCAACGCCCCCTGCCCCACGTCATGCGGAATTGCCGTCGCTACAATTGCTCGACGGGATCGAGCCGCAGGAAGAGACGCCCGCGCGCACGCCCTGGTGGGTCTGGCTGATCCGTACGCTGGCGATTGCCGCCGCGATCGTCGGCCTGTCCCAACCCGTCTATGCACCGGGCGCGCAGACCGAGACCGTGGAAGGCACCGGCAGCCTGCTGATCGTGGTCGACAATGGCTGGCCGTCCGCCCCGCGCTGGCCGGACCTCGTCAATGCCGCGACCGCCACACTGGACACGGGCAATCGCGACGCGCCGGTCCATCTGTTGCTGACCGCGCCGCAACAATTCAATCCCGACCCGGCCGAGCGTATTTCCCGCGCCGACATGGGCAAGCGCCTGACCTCGCTGCGGCCGCAGGCCTGGGCCCCTGACCGTTCCGATGCGTTGCGGCGGTTGAATGACTCAGGTTTCAAGCCTGACCGCATCTTCTGGGCAAGCGACGGCTTGCAGGGCAAGGACGGCCAGGCCTTTGCCGCGGAGCTGTCAAGTCTCGCGCCGCTGACCGTCTATGCCGCAGCGCCGACTGGCCCGGTCGTGATATCCAGCATTCGGTCGCAAACAGATTCTGTCAGCGTGACCGCCCGTCGCGCTTCCACGCGCGGCATCGCAACCGGATATGTATCTGCCATGACGATTGATGGTTCAGCCCTCGCGACTGCGCCCCTGGAATTTGCCGATGGGCAGACCGAAGCGGCCGCCGAGTTTACCATCCCTGCCGCAGCACTCGCCCGCGTTGCCCGGTTCAGCGTCACAGGCCAGCAAGGCGCAGGTACGGTCTGGCTATGGGATTCCGCCGATCGCTCACGCCGGGTGGGCCTCGTCGATGCAGGCAGCACGGCCCAGCCGCTGCTGTCGGACATGCACTATATCCGCAAGGCGCTGGAACCGTTCGCGACGATATCCGAAGGCAGTATCGAGAACCTTGTTGCCGCGTCCCCGGATGCAATCATCCTGAGTGATATCGGGCAGATCCTGCCGCAGGATGCCGAATTGCTGCACGCTTGGGTCGAGGAAGGCGGCGCGCTGATCCGGTTTGCCGGTCCGCGCCTCGCCGCGCAGGGCGATGACCTGCTGCCGGTTGCGCTGCGCCGGTCTTCTCGCGCGCTCGGCGGAGCGCTGGCCTGGGATGAGCCGCAAGCCATGGCAGCGTTCCCGGAGACCTCCCCCTTTGCAGGCCTGCCCATTCCCGGTGACGTGCGCATCAAGCAGCAAGTGCTCGCGCGGCCGGGGCCGGAACTCGCATCGAAGACGTGGGCGCGACTGGCAGATGGCTCTCCGCTGGTGACCGCCGACATGCGCGGCGATGGCACACTGATACTGTTCCACACAACCGCCGGGCCGGACTGGGCCGACCTTGCCTATTCCGGCACGTTCTCGCAGATGCTGCGCCGGTCGATTGCAGCCGGACGTGGCGAATCCGTCGGCGATGCGGAGGGGGCTTACGCCCCTTTCCTGACCCTGGACGGCTATGGGCGCCTGTCGGCCGCGGGGGCCAATGCCGCGCCCTTGAAGGCCACCGATTTTGCAACGACCGAACCGTCTGAAGCTCACCCACCGGGGCTCTATCGTGGGCCAGCCGGATCGCGCGCCCTGAATGCGGGTGCCGGCAAGCGGCCGGAGCTGATCGCGAACTGGCCAATTTCGGCTCGTCTGCTGGGCGATGCCGAGGCCAGGTCGTTGCGCCTTGCAGGGCCGTTGCTGACCCTTGCTGCCGTATTGCTGGCGCTGGACCTTTTCATCGCCCTGTTCGTGGCCGGACGGCTGCGCCGGTTTGGCAAGGGCGCAGCGATGGCATGTGTGGTGGCTGGTGGCGCGCTGGTCTCGGTGCCGACTCCAGATGCGGCGGCCCAACCCTTCCAGTATGAATTGTTGCCGGACGGCACCTATCGCCGGGTGGACAATAATCCGCAGACGATCCGACTGCCGTCCAACGGAAACGCGACCCAGAAGGAGATCGACGCGGCGCTGGAGATGCGCCTGGCCTATGTGGAAACACCTGACCGTTCACTCAATGCGCGTACGCGCGCCGGCCTGTTCGGTCTGTCCAATATCCTGCGCCTGCGTACGTCCGTCGAACCGGCTGATCCCCATAGTGTCGATCTGGAGACCGACGCGCTTGAGCTGTACCCGCTGATCTATCTCAACATACCCGACTCCATGCCGCCGCTGTCGGACACTGCGATTGCCCACCTCAATACATACCTGCGCTCTGGTGGGGCGCTGGTGATTGATACGCGCGCAGGCGGAACGATTGGAACGCAGACCGATGTGACTCGCCTGGAGACCTTGCTGGAAGGGCTTGATGCACCGCCCTTGCAGACGGTGGGCGAAAACCATGTTCTGACGCGGACCTTCTATTTGCTGGATGACTTTCCAGGGCGCTATGCGCAGCGCAATCTCTGGATCGAGCAGGCGGGCGATGCCAGTGCACCGCGCGGCGACGGCGTTTCACGCCTCATTATCGGCGATGCCGACTGGGCTTCGGCCTGGGCCGTGGATGAACAGGGCCGCGACCTCTATTCCGTGGACGGCGGAGCGCAACAGCGTGAAATGGCGAGACGCTTCGGCGTGAATTTGGTCATGTATGTGCTGACTGGAAACTATAAGGACGACCAGGTGCACATCCCGGCCCTGCTGGAACGTCTCGGCAATGGCGACGCGGATGAAGCACCGGATGAAAGCCCGGTCCGCCTTCCGACCCGCATTCCCGATGGAGGGCCGCAATGATTGACGCAACGCGCCTCGGCTTTGAGCCCTTTCTTGGCTGGCCGATCCTGTGGGCAGTCGTGGCGCTTGCTGCGCTGGCATGGCTCACTTATGCGTTTCTGCGCGGCAAAGCGTGGCTAACGCGAGGGCTGGCGCTGACTTTGCTGGCTGCGGCATTATCGAACCCCTCACTCGTACAGGAAGAGCGTGAGCCCCTGCCCTCGGTGGCGGCGATCATTCTCGACCGGTCCGAAAGCATGGAGTTTGGCGAACGCGAAGCCGCGGCCTCAGCGGCTTTCGCCGCGCTGAATGCTGAACTGGAAGCCGACCCATCCCTGGAAGTGCGCATCCTGGAGAGCGATCCGGGTGCGGATGGCACCAATCTCTATGGCGCGCTGGAAGGCCTGATGGCTGATGTCCCCCGCGACCGGATTGCAGGCGCCATCCTGATCACTGACGGACAGGTTCATGATTTGCCGGAACCGGACTCTGACGAACGCCATATCGGCCCTTTGCATGGGCTGATCGTAGGCGACCCCAACCGGGGTGATCGGCGCGTGTCGATTGTCGATGCCCCGGACTTTGGCATCGTGGGCGAAATGGCTGAATTGGTCGTGCGGGTGGATGATCCCGACCTGCCAGACGGTCGGCAGGTGGAGATTGAACTGTCTGTCAATGGCAGCACCCCGCGCCGGTTGAATGTGACGCCCGGCGAGAATACGAGTGTACCGATCGAGATTGAACGACGCGGCGAAAATGTCATCGTGGTCGAGACGCCAGAGGGACGCGAGGAGCTGACACTGGCCAACAATCGCACGGCGGCGACCCTTTCTGGAGTGCGCGACCGGCTGCGCGTGCTGCTCGTCACCGGCAAGCCGAACCAGGCGGGCCGGGTCTGGCGCGACCTGCTCAAATCCGACCCATCCGTGGACCTTGTCCACTTCACCATTCTGCGCCCCCCCTACAAGCTGGACTATACGCCAACCGAAGAGCTCGCCCTGATTGCCTTCCCGACCGAGGAATTGTTCGAGGAGAAGCTGGAAGAATTCGACCTGATCATCTTTGATCAGTATGAGCGCCGGGGCGTCATCACCCAGTCTTACCTCGCCAATATGTCCCGCTATGTGACCGAAGGCGGCGCGCTGTTCATTGCAGCGGGCGAGCCGTTTGCCGGGCCGGGCAGCCTTGCGCGCTCGCCGCTGGCTTCAGTGCTGCCTGCCTCCCCTACGGGCGATATCTATACCGGGGAGTACACGCCGGAGCTGACCGAGCCGGGCCAGCGCCACGCCGTGACCATGCCGCTGGCCAACCGCGAATGGGGCGGCTGGATGCGCTATATCGATGCCGAAGCCCAAGCCGGAGATGTGCTGATGAGCGGGCCGCGCGGCAAGCCGCTGCTGATCGTTGACCGGGTTGGCCAGGGCCGGGTCGGCATGTTGATGACCGACCAGATCTGGCTGTGGGCGCGCGGGCATGATGGCGGCGGACCGTTTGCCGAATTGATGCGCCGCGTTGTCCACTGGATGATGAAGGAGCCGGAACTGGAAGAGCGCAAGCTGAATCTTGTGGCCGAAGGCGATACAGCGCGCGTGGAACTGCGTACGCTGCTGGATAGCGCACCGCCGCTCGTGGTCGAGACGCCGGAAGGCAGCTTCCTCGAGCCGCAATGGCGCCAGGACGGGCCGGGCCGGTTCGTGGCTGAGGCGCCGATTGACCAGCTCGGCCTCTACCGCGCCGAAGCGGGCGGGCTGGAAGCGGTCGCCCTGAACGGGCCGGCCAATCCGAAAGAATATGCAGACCTTCAGTCCACGACCGAAGTGTTGCAGCCTTTGGCAGATGCGACCAGTGGCGGCGTCTTCCGCCTGAATGCCAGCGGCACGAATTTGCCGGACATTCGGCGCACCAGCGCGCGCGGAAACTCGGCGGGCGGCAACTGGCTTGGCCTGCGAGAGCGCGGCGCTTATGCGGTGCGCTCGTCTAGCAGCCAGCCCCTGCTGCCGGGGGTGATTGCGGCGGCGCTGCTGATTGGCCTGCTGCTGCTCGCCTGGCGCCGTGAAGGGCGGTGATCTAGGGGATCACCACGCCGATCACGGCACCGACGGCGAGGCCGGAACTGGCAAACTCGGTCACCACGCCCTGATTTATCTCGCGGGCAAAACTGTCCGCGTCGGATATGTCGTAGCGCGCGTAGAGGCCGATTTCGGCCTGCTGGCCAAGTGGCCTTGCCGCGCCCAGTTCGAGGCCCGCATAGGATCGGTCGCCGGACTCGTCCCCGGCATCGACAAAGCCTGCGCGGGCAAGGACGTAGGCATCCCATGCACCAGATTTCCAGGAGGGGCCGGCGGAGACTTCGGCGCCGAAATCGCCCAGCGTGGCATCGTGAAACACGGCGAGCGCCGGGCTGTAGGGCAAGTCGGACGTAAAGCTTGCGGCAAGCTCCAGGCTTTCTTCATCCTCTGTTCCCGGATAGGTCAGCCAGCTTGCCGTCAGGTCCATGCTGCCGCCCTGGGTGTCGAACTGGTAGCCGATGACATAGTCGGTCTCGTCCGCAAAGGCCGCCTGGTCTGCGCCGATGGGAGTCAGGCGATAGAGCCCGCCATAAAGTGTGCCATGCGCGCCGGTTGTCTCCAGCAGGAGTTCTGTTTCCAGTGTCAGCGGGCCGATCTGTTCGCCGCGATCATGGAGCCCGCTGGAAATGGCCGCCTCGCCGATGACCCGTGTTTCTGCGAGGCTTTCGGTCACGAAGACACAAGCGCTCGCAGCCAGCAGGTTCAGTTTCAGCATGGGAGACCTCCGTCATTTTTGCCTTGTCCTGACGCAAGCAGGCGGGGCGGACAAGACGGCCCGGAAAAGTCGGCGGCGAACTGATCCTTATGCGAATTACAGTCACTTTCACTTGCACGGAGACCTGCCCTTTCATCCGGGCGAGATCTTCAAATTTCACAGTTGGAACAAGGACTTGTCCGGTGAATCACGTTTCGCCCAAATACACGCTGGCGTAGGCGTGGTGATCCACTTGCCCGCCCAGTGCATATTTGGCACCGCCCCATTTCAGGCCGCTCTGACCTGTTTTACATTCCGGAAAAGCCCTGTACCTAGCAGGCAATCAAACAGGGAGCGCCGCCATGGCTGAATTGACGCTGGAACAGAAAGTCGAGGAATTGTGGGCGCGCGAAGCGATCCGGGATTGCCTGTTTCGCTATGCGCGCGGCATCGACCGGGCGGATGAGGACATGCTGCGTTCGGCCTATTGGCCGGATGGCACCGATCATCACGGGCCTTACCAGGGCAGCGCGTCGGGCTTTGTCGACTGGGCGATGAAGACGCTGCCCTATATCGCGCGGGGCATTCACCAGATCCACAACATCCTGATCGAATTCCGCGAGGGCGGCGCAGCGGTGGAGAGCTATTTCTCTGCCTTCCAGCGCCAGCCCGGCGCCGACCGCCAGATGCAGCAATGGGACATGAAGGGGCGCTATCTCGACTGGTTCGTGAAGCGCGATGGCGAGTGGCGCGTGCTCAACCGGCTCGTCGTGTTCGACTGGACCGAGGAAATGCCGCTGCCGCCCGGCACAGAGGCCGAGCGTTTTGGCCCGCGCACGCCGATTGGCGCGAGCCATCCGGAAGATGCGGTCTATTCCTTCTTTGAGGACAAGTAGGTTCCCTGGTTTCCTGATCGGTTATCCTTCGACTTCGCTCAGGCTTCGAGGGGTCAGACATCGCAATGCGATGTCCCCGAGAAGGCCCGAAGCAGAAGCTCGCCGCCTGTGCCTGCGACCGGAGTCGCGGATAGCGCACCGGCAATCAGACAAAATTCAGGGACACCTCAGGACGTGTCGGGCCAGTCCGCGACGGCGCGGCTGACAAGGCCCGGCAGGGCGCTGGCCACGCTGCCCAGTTCTGCGCCGAGGCGGAAATTGCCGGTGCTGGGCGGGCAGATCGGGCGCGGCTCTCGCCTTGCCTTCATCTCCGCCAGATGGCGGGCGAGCCGTCTGACGGCCGGCGCCGGATCTTTCAGCAGGCGTTGCAGCGCGATGATGCGCGCGATCAGTGGCGCGGCGGGAACCGGCCCGGCGACAAGCGCCTGCGCGGCCCCCTTCCCCGCAAAGGCGTCCTGCCAATCCATGAGACCGGCGGCGCGCCGCCCGGTCAGGTTGAGGCGATGGACTGGTCCATAACTGGTCCCAAAAGTGTCCGTAACATCCTCTACCGTGTCGGCAAGCGCCGGGCGCGGGGCGGAGGCCGCCGCGCCGGTCTGGCCGGGACTGGCTTGCGGCAGGGATGGCAGGTCCAGCGCCGCCGCCATCAGGATGATCAGCCGCCGGACAATCGTCTCGATGGCCTTCAGCCGCCCGCGCACCCTGGCGCGCACGCGCCGCGACACCGAGTCCGGCTCCAGATGCAGCCCGGCCTGCGCCCGCACATCCAGCACCGCACCCTGCGCGGCCCTGAGCCCCTGTTCGATGAATGCCGCCATCCCGTTCATGCAGGAGAGTCTATGGGCGGGAGCTATCAGACGGATTGGGGAGTTCATTTCTGACTAGGATCATATATGCCTCTGCCAGCTCACTGAAGATCTGCTCTTCAAAGTGGTGTTTTAGCTTGTAAAAGTCTTCTAGTTGCTTTCTCGTTTTCTTTCTCAATGAGACAAGCTTAGTCGGCAAAGCGTGTATAGTAGTGCTTGTAACGCCTGCGGTAAAAAAAATCGCAGGATCGATGCCCACATCCATTCCGGGCAAGTTCGAATAGTTCGGAACATTTGCAAAGTCGATGTATCCCAAGGTCGCGCCGAAAATTCCCGCGGCTGCCCCCAAATAGAATTGTGTTTTTGTTGTGACTGGAATCCAGTACTCTATTTGTTCAGATGCCTTCATAAGGGCGTAGTTCTTGGTCGAGAACACTGACCTTATTTTGCTTCTATAATTCGTAAACTGGTCTCCGTACGCCCAATGAGAATGATGTACCTCTTTGTAGAGCTCTTCGAAGAGACCTGCTTTTCTGAGAAACAAGTTCCTATCTGACACCTTGAACAGAAAGCATAGCCCTTGAGCAAAGAAGGGCAGCATCAAAGTAGCTAAGGCGAATAAACCTTTCACTAGCTCAGCTTCCATTCCCACCCCCTCTAAAAGGACAGAAGGTACCACTAAAGATAGAAAGCGTGAAGCCGTTTTGCTTTTCTCAACTTTTTCCTAAAACCCCCGGAACACTGCTGCTTCGTCTACGGACTTCCGGGTTGAGACGACGGCATTTGCCGGGAAGGTGTCGTCGGGCCAGCCCATGGCGACGCAGGTCTGGATGACTTGGTCGTCCGGGATGCCGGCCTCTTCGCGCACGACGGGGCTCTGCATGATGCCTTGGGAATTGATCACGCAGCCGAGCCCGCGCGACCAGGCCGTGTTGACGATGCAATTGACGACGCCGCCGCAATCAAAGGGCGGAATGTCGCCGCCGGCCAGCGCCTTGTCATAAGTGATGACGATGGAGACCGGCGCGTCGAACTGGCGGAAGCCGCGCAGCACCCAGTCCATGCGCTTTTCCTTGTCGCCGCGCTCAATGCCCATCGCCTGGAAAAGCTGGACGGCGATCTCGACCTGGCGATCCCGGTGGACGCCCGCATAGGGCGGGCCCATGCGAAACTCGCGGCTGTCGGGCACGCCGGCGACATTGCGCTCGACATTGCCCTTGCGGATCCGGTCCAGCACCTCACCGGCCACGACATAGAAATTCCAGGGCTGGGAGTTCATCGAGGTCGGCGCGCGCATGGCGATTTCGAGGATTTCGCGGATCAACTCCTTGGGCACCGGCTTGTCGAGATATCCGCGAATGCTGCGGCGTGATTTGACGACGTCATCATAATTCATGGCCGGGGCCTCCCTTTGATCTTTTGTTGCATGAGCCCTAGCGCCCCTGCCCCAACGTCAAAGAAGCGGGAAGTGTGGCTGGGCGGCGGTGACGCGGCCGGAAAGCTGGCTGGCATCGCCCGCAAGGCTTTTCACCATGACGCGGGCGGGGTCTTGCGGGCCGGGGAAGATGAGCTGGTGCTTTGGCGTGACGGTAAAGCCGATCTCGCCGAAATAGGCGGGCGCGCCGATCAGGATGGCGGCGGGCCAGCCAGCGGCCTTGCCGGCCTCCAGCGCCTCGCCCGTCACGGTCAGGCCAAGGCGGCTGCCCCGGTGCGACGGGCCAACGGCGACCGGGCCATAGAACAGGGCGCGATCCCGGCTGGGGCCGACTTTGAGTGGCCAGACGCGGCAGACGGCAATCACCTTGCCATCCAGCACCGCGACGCGGTTCACCTCTGGCAGGGAATGGGAATATTCCCGCAACCGCTCGGCTGTCTTGGCAAAATGGCCCGAGCCGAAGGTGCGCGCGAAGAGGTCTTCGATCGCATCGGCATGGAGTTCAGGGGTTTCGGGCACAATCTGGAGCATGGCGAGCGCGTGTACGGCGCATTGCCACCCGGTTCAAGCAACAGTTTCTTCCTGCGCCGATTTGGACGCAGTGGGTTTGCTGTATCCCTCGTCAGTAATTGACAGAGCAGCCATAGGGTTTGGAACTGGCGACTTCGACCGGCTCCCCGGCGGCCACGCTCTGCATGGCGGCGGAGACGTAATTGGTGGCCGTTTCGATATCGGAGACGCGCGCGGATGGCGTGTCGTCAATCGCGCCCTGATAGGCCACCATGCCGTCTTCGGTGATCAGGAACATGTGCGGCGTGGTCTTGGCCTTGTAGAGGCGGCCAATATCGCCGCTCTCGTCGATGATGACATGCTCAGGCGTCGCGCCGCGCCCTTCATTCATGTCGAGGATTTCCGCGCCGGTGCGGTGGCCCTGCTTGCCGGGGGCCGAGGAGATGATGGACAGCCAGACGACATCGCTCTCGGACGCATCCGTCTGGAGGCCCTGCATATTGGCAGGCGGCACGGCATAATGTTTCTGCACGAACGGGCAGCCATCATTGGTCCATTCCAGGACGACCCGCTTGCCGGCATAATCCGACAGGGAGACGGTCTCGCCGGTGGCAGTCGTGCCGGTGAAGTCCGGGGCGATCATGGGCTCGCTTGCATCGGGGGCGGCCTGGGCCGTCGAGGCGATCAGGGCGCCAGCGCTGAGTGCCACAGCGGTGGCCATGCCAGCAGCGAGGGAAAAGTTGCGTCGGCTCATCATGATGCGGGATCCTCCAATATGTCGTGGAGTTCGCATCATGCTCACTCAGACGTGACAAGTCCAATCACAAGCTTTTGAGACAGCACTTCCGGCAGGATTTCCGGCTCGGTCGCCCCGGCGGCATACCAGAGATACATCGGCACGCCCGCCCGCTGGCGCCGTTTCAGCTCCTCGGCAATGACCGGGTCCTTGCGGGTGAAGTCCGCCACGAGAAAAGCCACATCATGCGCGGCAAAAGCGTTCTGGACGGCTTTTGACTTGAGCGTCGTCGCCTTGTTGAGCTGGCAGGTGGCGCACCAGGTTGCGGTGAAGTCCACGAAGACCGGGCGCCCCTCTGCGGTGAGTTCCGCAACGCGCTGCGGGCTCCAGGCTTCGGTTTCATATTTCTCCGCATACTGGGCGTTGCCCTCCCCTGCCGCCACCGACGAGTTCGCCGTCAGCGCGGGATAGACAAGCCCCGCGATCACCGCGATCGCGGCGACTGTCTTGGCGAGCGCGCCCCCGCCGCGTTTGGCCAGCCAGACGCCGAAGGCGATCAGCGTGCCGCCCGCCACGGTCCATGCAACCGCCGCCGGGCCAGAGACCGCACCAAGCGTCCACAGCAGCAGCGCCGCAGTCAGGAACATCGGGAAGGCGAAGAACTGCTTCAATGTCTCCATCCAGCGCCCCGGCTTGGGCAGCAGGCGCGACAGGCCCGGCACGAAGCTGAGCACCAGATAGGGCAATGCCAGGCCAAGCCCCATGGCGAGGAAGACAATCAGGACCGAGATCGCCGGACGATCCAGCACGGCCCCAAGCGCGGCGCCGAGGAAGGGCCCGATACAGGGCGCACCCACCACAGCGGCGAGCACGCCGGTAAAGAAGGCGCCCATCGAGCCACTGCGCGAGGCGAGGCTGCTGCCGGTATTCTGGATCGATGTGCCAAGCTCGAACATGCCAAGCAGCCAGAGGCCGATGACAAACATGATCAGCGTCAGCACGGCAACGGTTGGGCCGTTCTGCAGCTGGAAGCCGAGATTGGCCGTGCCGGTAGCTTCGCGGATCGCGATGATGGCGGCAGCAAGCGCGGCAAAGGAAAGGAGGACGCCGCCCGTATACCAGAGCCCGTGGCTTCGCACTTCGCTTTCATGGCCGGACGCGACCGCATGCACCATGCCCATCGCCTTGATGGAGAGCACCGGAAGGACGCAAGGCATCAGATTCAGGATCAGGCCGCCAATCACCGCCGCCAATGCGAGCGCGATCAGGCTTTTGCCACCTGCGCCGGACGATGCCGACCGGGCGGCGATGCCCGCCGTATTCTCGAAGACACTCCCCTGATCGGCGGCAATCGTATAGCCGGCGCGGTCTCCGTCCGGGGTCTCGACGACGACAATGCCCTCAAGTGCTGCTTCCAGGCTGTCATCGGCAGGCGTCAGGCTGAGCGTGGCCCCATCGCTGCCAAAACTGAGCGGCTGGTCTGCCGGATGGCTAATTTCATGGCCAAAGGGGTAGAACCGGATGTTGGAGCCGGGATCGAAGCCGCCTTCGGTTTTCAGGCTCAGCTTCCACGGACTGCTGCTGGCGTCGATACGCGCTTCGCCATCAAAATCACGCGGCGCTTTCGCGATCCATTTGCTGATCAGCATGCCATCTTCGATGTGCGGCTCGCTGGGGCCGACGGGCAAGGTCAGGCTCACTTCGGCTGTTTCGGGGATGCAGATTTCTTCGCAGATCAGATAATCAGCGAGGAGATTGAGCTGCACGCTGCCCATCGCATCGGCGGGAATGGTCAGCGGAAATGGCAGGACAAGGCGGTCATCATAGCCATAATCCATGATCTCCCCTTCCACGACCGGCAGCAGATGAGGAATGGGCCAGACAAAGGGGCCAATGGAGGCTTCGGTAATGTCACTGCCGTCCAGCACATCGACTTGCGGCGGCAGGCCAGCATCCCCGGCATTGCGCCAATAGACATGCCAGCCCGCATCGAGGTCCATCTTGATCGCGGCATAGAATGTTTCACCGGGCTCAACGCGTTCGCGTTCGGTAATCAGCTCGACCATGGCCCGGCCCCCATCGACGGGCTGGGCGTAGGCAACCGGCATCATCGCCATCAGGGCGGCGAGAAACGGCAGGGTGAGAGCTCTGATCATGAGAGGTCCTTTAGGCGGCATATGTACTGGTGTGCCCGTATGCCTGCGATTGGTCGCAGAATGAAGGGCCTCGCTCAAACGTGATGACACAGTGACCATGGCATGGCGCGCAAGAAAAAAGCGGCTCCGGATGGAGCCGCTTTTCCTGTTCGATGGGCGTGAAGCCTAGTTGACGGGCGCTGCGACCGCCTCGGTCGCCTGAATGCGAACCGCGCGCTGGATCACGACCTGCCAGTTCATCAGCGAAATCAGGTGCGCATAGATTGCGCCGAGGGCACCATTGCTGCGCAGTTCGAGGAATTTCTCGGTTGGCAGCGCGTTCAGCTTGTCTTCGGAAACGGCCCAATAGTCAGCGATCTTCTGCTGTTGGCCAACCGGATTGCCCTGATTGTCGCGCGGCTGGAAGGAAACCGTCTTCTGCTCCAGCAGATCCATATCCTTCAGGATGCGACCGAATTCGACGGTGGCCTGACGCTGGCGCTCGAATTCCTTACAGAATTCAATGGCGTCATTGGTGAATTTGCTCGGCTGGCCGTTTTCGAAGAAAGGCACTTCCGGCTGGTTGCTGACCATCGGCGCGGCGCGGTCGACGCACAGGACCAGACGGTCTGAGCCTTCATCAGACGCAAAGACGAATGGATAGCGGCGCACAAAGGCCGGCACGTAATGGTCGTCAGCCACGAATCCGTTATTGTCGACATACAGGTTCTGGCCCTGACGGATGCCCATCACGGCAACTGGTGTGCGTTCTTCGCCGACGAAGATCAGCGGGTAAAAACTCGCCGCTCTTCCGAATTCGGAAACCGTTACCGGTACAGCATGGGACTCCCGCAGGAACGCGAAAGGTTGTTCGATCTGTTTGACGCCAAGGCCAGCATGAGCTTCTGCAGACAGCGGCTGAGGCTGCTTGTAGAACATCACGGTGCCGGAAAGGTTCGGCTGTCCGCCCGCTGGCGGGGTTGCAGGTGTTGTGTTCACGTTGGAGACTCCCGAAATTGTTGCCGGATCGTTACCGGAAATAGCCACAGCCCACAACACCCCAAAGCGTGGGAACTACAGTCAGGAAAAGGTCATATTTCTCCAATGAAACTGCGCTTCCCAGCCTCAATGCGATCTGTTTTCCAAGGCGCTTTCAGCGGACTGGCTGTCCTGTCGCTGGCGGCTGCCTGTACGCCGGCTGTGGACGATGCGGGCACACCCCGCCGGATTGCGCGCCAGGTTGATGATCTGATGGCCTCGATTGCCGCGAATGAACTTGCTGACAATCCGGAAATGGCGACCCGGCTGGGCCTGTCCGAGGACGCCACCGGGTATGATTTCAACGCCTATCTCACCGACCGCTCCCAGGCCGCGTTTGAGCGGACACGTGTCAAACGGCTCGAAATCCTGGAAGCCTTGTTGGCCGCGCCGCGCCCGGTCGAAGGCGGGCAACAGGCCCGGCACCTCGACACGGTTATCCAGGCGTATGAGACCGCGGAATCCCTGTTTGTCGCCGGTCATGGCCAGACCGGTCTTGGCCACGCCTATCCCTATGTCGCCGATCATATGCGCGGGGCGTATATTGATGTGCCGGACCTGCTGACCGGCGCGCATCCGTTTGGCACCGCTCAAGATGCGCGCGACTATGTCAGCCGACTGGCGCAGCTTCCCGGTGCGTTGCAGGACGAGCGCCGCCGTCTTCAGGCTGATGCCCGCGCCGGCATCGTGCCGCCCGTATTCGTGCTGGCGCGTATGCAAACACTAGCGGAAACAATCGGCGCAGGGCCCGCCGAGGCACATTTGCTGGTCACGACCTTCAACAATCTCGCCTCAGGCGCGGATGGCCTCAGCCTGCAGGAGCAGACAGAACTCGCCGCCCGCGTCGACGCGCTTGTGCGCAATGACGTGCTGCCTGCCTATGCCGAGTTCGCCGCCGCGCTGGAGGCGCTGATGGACGACGCGCCGGAAGAGCCCGGCGTCTGGCAACTGCCCGGCGGGGATGTCTATTATGACGCTGCCCTGACGGCCTATACGGATGAAGGGATCACCGCCGAAGCCCTGCACGCACAGGGCTTGGCCGAAGTGGCCCAACTGACCGAAGAATTGATGGCCGCGCTGGAGGCACAGGAATTGGTCGAAGGCACGCTGACCGAACGGCTGGCGGCCCTGTCACTACTCGAAGGCCAATTGTACGAAGACACGCCGGAAGGGCGCGAGGCCCTATTGGCACGCATGCGGACGCATATGGTTCGCGCAGAGACCAACATGGCCGAAATCATGCCCGGCATGCCGCGAACGGGCGTGACGATCCGTGCCGTGCCGGATTTTCTGCAAGCATCTGCCCCATCGGCCTTCTACAGCGCGGCCCCGGCCAATGGCTCGGCCCCGGCCCAGTTCGAAATCAATCTCAGTGATATGATGGACTGGCCGGACTTCATGCTGGCGACGCTGGTCTTCCACGAGACGATTCCGGGGCACCATCTGGAAAGCGCCCTCACCGCAGAGACCGCCAACCTGCCTTTGATCCGTCAGATGATCTGGAATGTAGCCTATGGCGAAGGCTGGGCTGTATATGGCGAAATCCTCGCGCATGATCGCGGCCTGTACACGGACGATCCGCTGGGCCGGATCGGGTTCCTGCAATCCATGTTGTTCCGCGCCGCCCGCCTCGTGGCAGACACGGGCATGCATCGCGATCACTGGACCCGCCAGCAGGCAATCGACTACCTCGCTGAGACGACCGGGCAATCGCCAGAGGCCATGGCCCAGGAAGTGGACCGCTATGCCGTCTGGCCCGGACAGGCGGCGGCCTATTGGGTGGGCGCGCAACGCATACTGGATCTGCGCGAACGGTCCCAACGCGTGCTCGGCCCCGATTTCGATCTGGCAGAATTCCACGCCGTTGTTCTTGGCGGCGGACCACGCCCCCTCTCCCTGCTCGAACGAGATGTGGAGCGCTGGTACATTTCGAAAGTCGACCTGTCGAACTAGGCTTTTTGCCACAAACTATCCGGGCTTCGCCTTATTGACGCCATGCGCGGCTTACCATTCTGTCACCTCAAGGACGCAATGAGGAGGGACATCATGCGCATGCGAGGAATGGTTCTGGCCGGAGTGGCCGCCGCCGCAATACTGACAGCTTGTGAAACGAGTGAGACCGGTCAGGCAGGCGACGCGGAGTTGCAAACGGTAACTGTCACGGGCAGCCAGCAGGACTCATCCGCGCCGCCCCCACCGCCCCCTGCTCCGCCACCGCCGCAAATGGTGATGGAATCCCGGGCCATGCTCGGCAAAGCAATGGCCGCACCAGTGATCCTGGCGCCCGCACCCGAATTCCGGGACCAGTATGAGGATGTCGAGCAGAACCCGGTCAAGCTGGTCAGCGAAGAACCGGTCTCGACCTTCTCGATTGATGTCGACACGGCCTCCTATGCCAATGTGCGGCGCTTTCTCGAAGACGGCATCCTGCCGCCCAAGGATGCCGTGCGCATCGAGGAGCTGATCAATTATTTCGACTATACCTATCCCCAGCCCGCCGAAGGCGAGGCCCCCTTCTCGACCCAGGTGAATGTGATGCCCTCACCCTTTGCAGAGGGACGCGAGCTGATGCAGATCGGCATTCAGGGCCGGGACATAGACCGCGATGCCCGCCCGCCCATCAATCTCACCCTGTTGATGGACGTGTCGGGATCCATGTTCTCCGACGACAAGCTGCCGCTGGCCAAGCAGGCCATCAAGCTGATGCTGGAGGAGATGGAGCCAACCGATACGATCGCCATCGTCGTCTATGCGGGCGCCGCCGGGGAAATCCTGGAGCCGACACCGGTCAGCGAGAAGCGCAAGATTGTTGCGGCGCTGGAAGAATTGAAAGCCGGTGGCTCTACCGCGGGCGGTGAAGGCCTGCGCCTTGCCTATTCGCTGGCCGAACAGGGCCTGAAGGAAGATGCCGTCAATCGCGTCATGCTGCTGACCGATGGAGACTTCAATGTCGGCATTTCCGACCCGGAACAGTTGGAGGATTTCGTTTCTCGCAAGCGCGAGACCGGCATTTACCTGTCCGTGCTCGGCTTCGGGCGCGGCAATTACAATGATGCGATGATGCAGAAGATCGCCCAGACCGGAAACGGCACGGCGGCCTATGTCGATACGCTGAGTGAAGCGCGCAAGATTCTGGCGGATGACCTGTCCGGCAATATCTTTCCGATTGCGGATGATGTGAAGATCCAGGTGGAGTTCAATCCGGCGCGCGTCGCCGAGTATCGCCTGATCGGCTACGAGACCCGTATGCTGGACCGGGAAGACTTCAACAATGACAAGGTCGATGCCGGCGATATTGGCGCGGGCACGAGTGTCACGGCGATCTATGAGATCACGCCGGTTGGCTCAGACGCCGCTCAGATCGATCCGCTGCGCTATGGTGACACGGATACGTCGGCCAGCGATCCGTCCGGGGAATATGCATTTGTGAAACTGCGCTACAAGGCCCCCGGCGCGGAGGACTCCATCCTGCTGGAGCGTCCTGTCACCCTTTCCGACCGTGTGGCCAGCACAGCCGCCGCGCCGCAATGGGCGCGCTTTGCCACGGCGGTGGCAGGCTATGGCGAGATGCTGAAAGGGGGAGAGGCCCTCGGCACCGGTTTCGGCTGGGAGGAAATCCGAAATCTGGCGAATGGCGCCAAGGGCCCGGATGAATTCGGCTATCGCGCGGAATTCGTGCAACTGACCCGGCTGGCAGAAACGGCCGAAGCACAGGCGGCCCTGAACAGGCCGGGTCAGGAAATCGAATAGATCAGGCCGCGATGGGTGCGGCGTCGGCCCGGCTGCGATCCGTTACGCAGACCGGGCTGAAGCCGGCCTCGATATCGTCCACGATCAGGCGCCGTGTGCGCGCATCGAATTCCGTGGCGAGGAAGACCGCCCGCGCGCCGTAGCGTTCGGCATCGGCGAGTGCCCAGATTGGCTGGACGTCGTTTGGCTTGCCCGACAATTCAATCGTGCGGATGATGCGCCATCCATATGTGTCCGGAGCGGCAAACAATGCCACGCCTGCCGTGCGCGCCCAAGGCGCATCCAATGGAACGCGTTTGAAATCCCAGGCTTTGCCTGACCGTCCCCGAAATCTTACGTCGATACCCATGTTCATGCTCCGTTCTGATGAGCATGTTCCTATAATGTTCCAGAACGTTCCGCAAGAATTTTTTAGTTAACAGCGTGTTAACGCATTCGATCGAATTTCACTCAATGACGCGGAAACGGCTGCGGTCGAAAACGCGCAGGACTTGCGACAGTTCGCGGCCGCGGCGCAGCACCTGACCGGCCTGGCCATAAACCACATACTGGCCCTGCATGTTTGCGAGATGGGGCTGTTTCTCGATCCGCCATGTCGGGTTTTCGGCGTGTCGCCTGAAAATGGCAAAGATCGCGACGTCCTTGTGCATGCCAATGGCATAGTCCCTTGCCTTGCCGGCCATGACCAATCGGCCATAGACGTCGAGAATCGGTTGGAGTTCGGTCTTGTGAAAAGCGATTCGCGGTTCCGGGGGCGTTATCCGGTGCGTGTTTTCAGCCATTTTTCCCTTTCTGGTTTCTCCTGAGACGCGAAAAGGTGGCTGGTAAGCTCGCCTAACCGCGATTTAATGCAAAACGGGGGTAATTGGGGCAGTTTTGCCATGTTTACGCCTTGCGTCCGCCCCCGACGACAATCATCTTCTAATTGTCGGACGGAGGTGTTCAGCAGACACCCCGGACCCATCAGCCCCCCCAGCCCCCTGGGGCGTCTGTTCAGCTTCTGTCCGACAACTTACCCTTCCCTGACAATTAACCTACGCCTTCGTGGACCCATTGGGCCGCGAGACCGGCAATACGTCAAGCAATGGCTTGGCAATTCGCCCGAGATTCCGGCCGATGCCCGAGGCAAGGCTGAGACGCCGGTCGATATAGGTATCGAGCTGTTCATCCGACGGCTGGTCGAGCCAGTACATGATGATCGGCGGGATCACCGCCGCCAGCAGGCCGCGCTTGGAATAGCGATTGTAATCCTCTGATGTATCGCCCGCCTCGTCCCAGACCATGTCTGCGATGCGCCAGGTCCGCTGGACCGCAGAGGCCGCGCCCCAGGGCAGCAGGCCCCGAACGGCGGCGCGGCGGACCGCTTCCCGGTTCGGCTCCAGCGCAGCAAGCCATGCCAGAACACCCGCCTTGACGCGCGCGGGCGTCTTGAGGGCCGAGATATCCTGATCCGCAAGCGCCTCGCGAGCCGCCTGCCCCGCCCGGTCAAAGAAAGCGTCAATCAGGTCGGGTACGCCATTTGGCGCCGCCAGCGCCTGTTCGCCCTCGCTGAGGCCTGCCTGTTTGGCGGCCCTGGCCGCTGTGGTCTCTGTCCAGCCATCAAAGGGGACATCCGGCAGCATTGCGTCCAGCCAGCGGAACCTGAGGACTTCGGACGGTGTTTGTGTCATAACTGAACCTGATGGCTTTAAGGGCTTGGCCAATCGGCCAGAGCCGTGATATAGGCCCCGCTTCCGAGGTCTGTAGGCCTCAACCGAATTGAATCGGGGCGACGCCCCTAACGAATGGAGAAGAACAATCGTACAGATCGTCGTCCGCGATAACAATGTCGAGCAAGCTCTGCGCGCGCTGAAGAAGAAAATGCAGCGCGAAGGCCTGTTCCGGGAAATGAAGGCCCGTCAGTACTTCGAAAAGCCATCCGAGAAGAAAGCTCGTCAGCGCGCTGAAGCGGTTCGCCGCGCCCGCAAGCTGGCTCGCAAGCGCGCCCAGCGCGAAGGCATCGTATAGACGCCTCTCCGGATTACCGGTTTCCATAAAAGCCCTGCCAGTTCGCGCTGGCGGGGCTTTTTGCTTTCGGAGTTGATTTGGAGCGTGGTCGCGATCAAGATCATCGCCATCGGCAAGCTGACAGTCAGGCACGCACATGACCATCAATGAACAGATTGCTGCGCACTATCGCCACGGCGATTTGCTGCAGGCAATCGAGGACGGCCTGTCGAATCTTGGACTGGGTCCAAACAGGGTCACGGTCGACGACTTGGGACCGGTTGACGAATTTCATATTGGTGGCCGCATCGCCAGCAAGCACTTTCTCGACCAGCTTGATATCAATGCAGGCATGACAGTGCTGGATATCGGGTGCGGCCTTGGCGGTGGGGCGCGGTTTGCGGCGGCCACTTATGAGGCTCAGGTCACAGGCATTGATCTCACACCGGAATATGTAGAGACGGGTCAGGTGCTGTGCGATTGGGTGGGACTGTCCGACCGGGTGTCTCTGAGGCAAGGCAGCGCATTGTCCATGCCCTTTCCTGATCGCGAATTCCAGCGTGCCTACATGATGCATGTCGGCATGAATATCGACGCCAAGGCGGCCCTGTTTGCAGAGGTTCACCGTGTCCTCGACTCAGGGGCGCGGTTCGGCATCTACGATGTCATGCGAACGGGCGAAGGCGACCTTGCCTATCCAGTGCCATGGGCCGGCAGTCGCGAGACGAGCTGGCTCACCGGTCCGGAGGGCTACAGGCAAGCGCTTGAGGCAGCCGGGTTTGAGTGTCTGCCCGAGAACAACCGGGGGGCTTTCGCACTGGATTTCTTCCGCAAGATCCGGGAAGCCAACGCGACCCGTGGCGGGCCGCCGCCGCTCGGGCTGCACACATTGATGCAGCACAGCACAGCCGAGAAGGTAGGAAACATGGAGGCAAATATCGCCGCAGGCCTCATCGCACCTGTCGAGATGATTGCGGTAAAAACCTAAAGCGCGCTGCGCCGACAGTCACAGAGATTCAAGCAGTCGGGGCTTTTTCTATTGGAAGAGCCGTTTTCGGTGCCAATCCGTACGTTAGCGAGTGATTGAAATCGCCCTGATCAGGTTGCTTCAATCGCGAAAGACTCTATTCAGGTACTCAGCAATTGCCGGAACCACTCTCTCCGAGCGAGGAGAAACGGGTCAACAAGTTTTGGGGGAACCATGGCTGTACTTCTCTGGATGTTGGCGGCTCTTTTATTTGTCTTACTCGATTTGGCGGCCTATGTCGTCGCGGCTATTGGGTTTCTGACGTTCTTCACTTTTGACAGTCTTAAGCCATATCGGTGGTATATGATTGGCATAGGTCTGGTGGGTGGTCTGATGCTTTTGCCGATTGCCGACCACTTCATTGGAAAAGCAATCCGCTCTGTCACCGCTCTATAGAGATGCGATGTGAATACTCGTCCTGCGGCTTGAACTCTCATCATGCAACCTGCCGCACCAATGCTTCGCCCTAAACCGCCTTCCCTTTCAGGCCGACCATCCGCTTGAGCATGCCGCCCATGTCGCCGATGCCGGCGCCGTGCACGGCGCCTGCGCGGTAGACCTTGGTGGACAGCCACAGGATCAGCAGCGCGAACCCGGCCATCAGGCCCATCTGGGCGAGCACTTCCCAGAGCGGCGGATCATGCGGCATGCGCAGGATCAGCAGGAAGGGCGTGAAGAACGGGATCCATGAGGCGATGTCGACCAATGGCGAGCCGGGGTCCTGAAAGGCGATGAAGATCGCGAACATGGGCAGCATGAGCAGGATCATCATTGGGCTGAGCAGGGTCTGCGCTTCCTGAATCGTATCGCAGAGCGAGCCGAGCGCCATGAAGATCATGCCGTACATGATATAGCCGAGAATGAAGCTGATCAGGCCCGGCACGATGATGGCCGGATTGGCAAGCGTCGCCAGGAATGGCTCGATAATGCTGCCAACACCCGGAATCTGTGTCGCGACCAATGTGCCGCCCGCAAAGGCAAACAGGCCCCAGGACAGCATCATGGTGGAGGTGACCGCGAACACGGCGAGCATCTTGCCCGCCAGCAATTCCGGCAGCTTTACCGAGGTCAGCAGCGTGTCGAAAATCTTGTTCGAGCGCTCCTCGATCGTGCCCATCAACAAGTACTGGATGATCGAGAACACCATAAGCCAGAGGAAATAGGCGAGCCCGCCCGCGACGAACATCGGCGCGCGGTCGGCCATCGTCACTTCGGCGCCGGTGGCATCCTGTTCCTCGATCGTGCGGATACGGCGTGCCGGCACGTCAAAGGCCGCATCATCCACGTTCTGGAGGAAGTCTTCGCCAAGCCCGGCTTCGTTGAGCGCATCGCGGCGGGCAAGGCGCAGCATGGCATCCTGGGCGAGATAGCGCAGCTGGTCGACATTGACGTCGTCGCTCCAGTATTCGAGCTCGCCGCCATCTTCGGCCAGCACAAAGGCCGCAAAGAGCGGCTTGTCGCCGAGCGGACCGGAGACCAGTTTTTCACCGAGCAGATAGGGTCGCAATCCGTCAATGGAATCTGCGGGCGCGGGCACCGGGATGAATTTCCGGCTGGCAATGCTGGCTCCTTCGGCGGCGGCGCGGGCTTCATCCTCGCTCATGACGGGCAGGTCCAGCTGTTCGGCAAGTTCGCTTGTACGTTCCGCATTGGCCATTTCCCGGCGCTGGAACTCGGCTTCGATCGCCTCGGCATAGATGCCACCCGGCTCGATGACGGCATAGTAGCGCACCGGCGAGGATTGCGCCGCAAAACTGGCGAGCGCCGCACCGATGATCATGAAGAGCGGCACAGCCGCCAGGCTCAGCCAGAAGCCCCAGGCCTTTACATAGCCAAGATAGTCCCGGCGAAAGATCAGCAATATGTTGCGCATCAGGCGGCCTCATCTTCTGCAAGCGATGCGGCCAGAGCGGCTGCATCTGCCTCGCCCACCAGCGACACGAACACGTCGCGCAGGCGGGCCTCTTCGGGCGCAAAGCCGGTAATCGGTGCGCCGGCCTCAATTGCGGCGCGCAAGGCGTCCTGCGCCTCCCGGCCCGGCGGCAGATCGATCCGCCAGGTCTCGCCATGTCCGGCATCTGTCGTGCGGACCGCCTCGAACCCTTTCGGGCCGAGTGCGCTCGACAGATCAAACCCGTTCTCGACGGAAATCCGTGCCCCCTGCCCCAGCGTGGCAAAGGCCTCCTTCAGCGTTCCGTCCAGAACCTTGCGCCCCCGCGCCATCATCACGATGCGGTCGCAGAGGCGTTCGGCATGTTCCATGACATGGGTGGAGAACAGGATGGTCGCGCCGCGTGCATGCTCGGCACGGACAAGATCTTCAAGGGCTTGCTGGTTGACCGGATCAAGGCCTGAAAAGGGCTCATCCAGGATCAGGAATTTGGGCCGGTGCGCCAGCGTGGACAGGATCTGGACCTTCTGGGCCATGCCCTTGGACAATTTCGAGATGCGCGCGCGGCTGAATTCCTCAAGGCCCGCAGCGCTGAGCAGTTCGTCAGCGCGCGTCCGCGCATCATGCGCTGACAGGCCCTTCAGGCGCGCAAAATGGCTGATCGTGTCGCGCGCGGTCATCTTCTTGTACAGGCCGCGCTCTTCCGGGAGGAAGCCGACCTGCTGAAGCGCGCGGACATTCGGCCGCGCACCGAACAGTTCCACCTCGCCTGAATCCGGCTCCATGATCCCGAGTCCCATGCGCAAGCTGGTCGATTTGCCAGCGCCGTTCGGCCCGAGAAAGCCGATGATCTGGCCGTCCGGCACTTCAAGGGACAGGTTGTCCACGGCGGTAAATGTCCCAAACCGCTTGGTGACAGAGGTCATGATCAGGGGCGATGAGGGCATCGGCATGGCGTCCTTGTAGGCAATCGACGTCAGGTCGTTAGTGTTTGTCGATATGGATTACCCTCAATCGCCCGAAACGCCTTGCCAAGCCCTTAAAGGAGTCGCAGCATCATTCCAGATGAAGACGATGCCTCCCCTTTCAGGACTGGATCGCCTGACAAAAGATGCAGGTGCTGACGGAATCCGGCGCCCGCCTGGTTCCCTTGAGAAATACGCAGAACAGTTGGCCCGGATCGAATCCGCCCTCGCCCGCATGGAAGCGGGGCGCTATGGCCTATGCACAGGATGTGACGCCAGAATCCCGCTGACACGGCTCAAGGCTGATCCGGCCATCGCGACATGCGCCGATTGCAAGGAACCGGAAAACCTGTCGGTCTGAGTGTTCTAAAGGACGAGTCCGAACAGTGCGATGAACAGCTGGACGACCAAGGCCAGCACCACAATCAGCACGACAGTGGCCATCCAGCGGCCACCCAAATTCATGACCAGACCGGAGACAATGCCGAATACGGTCATCAGGCCGAGGGCAATCATCCAGTTCATGCCAATGGCAACGGCGAGCGTTGCATAGCCGACGGTCAGGATGATGAGCAGGCTGCCCCAGATGCTTCCCACCATGAAACCATCCCAAGTCGCCTTCTGGGCGCTGATGTCCATGTCTCCACGATGATATTCACTGGCAGCCATTTAGGGCACTCCCCGTCAAAAACCTTGTGACCTGCGTAATATATCAGGGCGAAGCAGGGTCAAGCGCGTCAAAGCGCTCCAGTTCAGTTTAGTTGCTTGTTCGATTTGGGCCGCTTGGGCGTCATTGCCCGTGGCAAGGGCGCTGCGGGGATACCCTCTTCACGCAGGGCTTCGGATTCTTCGGCAGAGGTTTCGCCCCAGATCGGCCGGTTGTCGGTCTCGCCATAGAACATCGAACGCGCCTCGTCTGCGAAGCTGTCGCCGACATAGTCGAAGTTACGCGAGACATGGTCGCGTGCCTTCGCAAGAAATTCCCGCGCCATCGCCGCCTCATCCGGCGCGGCCTTGCGACCGTCGGATGTGCGCACAGACGGCGCCATTATCTGTTTGACCACATTCTCGCCGCCGCACATCGCGCAGCTGACAAGGCCCCGGCTGGACTGGTCGTCAAACGCCGAAGACGACGCAAACCATGCCTCGAAGTCATGGTCGCAATCAGAACAGATGAGCGCGTAACGGATCATGGCTGCCCCAGATTATGCGCCGAGCAGGGAATCCAGCTTCCCGGACCTTTCAAGTGCCATCATGTCGTCGCAGCCGCCGACATGTTTGTCGCCGATAAAAATCTGCGGGAAGGTGCGACCGCCCCCAGACCGTTCGACCATTTCGGCTTTTTTCTGCGCATCCATTCCGGCGTCGATTTCATTGAAATTGACGTTCTTGGATTTCAGCAGGGAGACAGCGCGCGTGCAGTAAGGACAGAACTGGCGCGTATAGATTGTGACATCAGCCATTGAGGGGCTCCTGAATAGTTTCTTCCGGTTTTATATGGTGACATCCGTTTCCCGCACAACGCGCGCAAGCACCAGCACGTCGACTTGTCGCGCGCCTGCCTGTTTCAGGGCACGCGTGCAGGCCGACAGGGTCGCGCCCGTCGTCAGGACATCATCCACCAGCAGGATACGCTTGTCGTGCACATGGGTTGCAGCGCGGTCAGAGACTTTGAATGCCCCCGCCACATTGCGACGGCGAGCCTTCGCGCTGAGCCCACCCTGAGTGGGCGTGCGGCGGCGGCGTTTCAGGACATCGACGCGGCAGGACAGGCCGGCACGGCGGGCAATACCCTGTGCCAGCCAGGCTGACTGGTTGAAGCCTCGACTGACAAGGCGCGTATAGTGCAGCGGCACGGGCACGATCAGATCGGCTTCGGCGACCAGTTGCCCCCCCGCCCGGTGCATCCAGCCGGTCATGACATGCAGCCCGTCCCGGCGGCCGGATCGTTTGAGGTCAAGCACGATGCGGCGACTGGCGGCCTCATAGACGAGCGCCGCGCGGGCCCGGTCCCAACGCGGCGGGCGGGCGATACAGGGCGCACATTGCGCCCCTGGCCCAAGGTCCAGCTCCATTGGCCGGCCACAGCATTCGCAGACAGGATCGGAAAGGAATCCGATGGCGGCGAATTCGGACGGCGAGAGCGGCCCCTTGCCTGCGCCGCGCTGGCCACTGACGAGGGAGCGTTGGGGCCAGAGAAATTCAGCCGCGCCGCGCATTAGCCCCTTTGCCATGCGGGCCCGGTGGTCCATATCGCTGCTCATGCCTTCCCCGGTCCCCCCGAATTCTGCGCCGCCCCGCCTGTTCGACCGCGAACGGGTGGCCCGTAATCGCAGCCGGGCCGCAGCCAGTTTCAAAGAATATGACTTCCTGAAAGCGCGCGTGTCGAGCGATATCGCGGACCGGTTGGCGGATACGTCTCATTCCTTTGATCGCGCCTTTGATCTCGGCGCACATGATGGCCAACTCGCCAAACTGCTTCAGGCCAGCGACCAGGTCGGGTCTGTCGAAGCCGGGGATATATCCAGCGGCATGGTGGCGCTCAGCCGGGCCGGCGGTCTGAACGCAGAGCAGGTGGATGAAGAGGGCCTGCCATTTCCACAGGCCAGCCTGGACCTGATCGTGTCGGCCCTGTCCCTTCATTGGGTGAATGATTTGCCCGGTGCGCTGGTGCAGATCCGTCAGGCGCTGAAACCGGACGGCTTGTTCCTGGGCGCGCTATTCGGTGCGGGCACGCTGAGTGAGCTGCGGGCCAGCCTGATGGAGGCGGAAACGGAACTGACCGGCGGCGTCGCGGCACGTGTCTCCCCCCTGCCCGGCCTGCGCGATATGGCAAGCCTGATGCAGCGGGCAGGCTTTGCCCTGCCAGTCGTTGATCGCGATCAGGTTGTGGTTCGGTACAGATCACCGATGGGCTTGCTGGCCGATTTGAAGGGGATGGGCGAGCGGGCGGCATTCGCAGCCGGGACAATGCGGCCCCTGCCGCGCCGTGTGCTGATGCGTGCCATGGAAATCTACGCAAATGACCATAGCGATCCAGACGGGCGTGTGCGCGCATCATTTGAAGTGGTGCATATGTCTGGCTGGAGCCCGGCAGACTCCCAACCCAAACCGCTAAAACCCGGAAGCGCCAGGGTCAGCCTCGCCGACGCTGTACGAAGTCACAAATCTTCCTGACGTCTGGTCGCAAGACCTGACGAGTGATCGATCAGGACATTTCCGTTTCAACGGTTGTGAATGTCTGGTTGATGGATGTGGCCACGGCCACGAGGCCGCCCATGATCGCAACGGCGATCAGTCCTACCAGAAGTCCGTATTCCACGGCGGTTGCGCCCGTATCGTCACGCAGGAAGCGGCGTATCATTGTATTCGAGGCCATCATGTTCGCTCCGAGTCTGTCTAGTTACCCGAGAGCACGTCAAACAGGGGAATGTCTGCCGCAGGCGCCGGATAGAGATGAAGGTCCGATGATCTGACCCAGGCCAAGGCCTGTCCTTCCCTGGGCGAAAGCTCGCCTTCCCAACTCTCCGTTGAGAACAGTGGCATCAAAAGGTGAAAATCTGGATAAGCATGACTGGCAAAAGTGATCGGTTTCAGAGAGGTCTCGTCCACCATGATGGAGAGTTCTTCCTGTAATTCCCGCACCAGCGCCCGCTCCGGTGTCTCGCCCGTCTCGACCTTTCCGCCCGGGAACTCCCAGAGGCCCGCCATCGGTTTGCCAGCGGGGCGTTGAGCCAGCAGGATACGGCCTTCGGCATCATAGAGCGCAGCGGCGACCACAAGCACCATTCTGCGCGTCATGTACGATAGGCTCCGTTGATGTCGACATAGCCATGCGTCAGGTCGCAAGTCCAGACCGTGGCAGACGCCTCGCCCACGCCGAGGTGGACACGGATGGTGAATTCCGGCTGGGCAAATACCCCGCCGGCGGCTGCTTCGCTATAGTCCGGCATGCGCCCGCCCGCAGAGGCAACCTGGACATCATCAAACCATATGGCGAGCTGGTCCATGTCTATCGGCTCAAGCGATTTGCCAACGGCCATCACGATCCGTCCCCAATTGGCGTCTCCGGCAGCCATGGCCGTTTTTATGAGGGGCGAGTTGGCAATCGAACAGGCGACCACCTTTGCGGAGGTTTCCGACACTGCGCCTTCGACCGTGATGGTGACAAACTTGCTGGCCCCTTCCCCATCCTTGACGATGAGGTGGGAGAGGTCGAGGCAGACCTGCTTCAAGGCGGCGGCGAATTCGGCGAAACGGGGATCGTCCCGTGTGGCGATCTCGGCCATGCCGTTGGCGCCGGTGGCAAATACCATCAGCGTGTCGGACGTCGACGTGTCGCCATCCACCGTGATGTTGTTGAAGGTCTGGTTCGTTACCTCTTCCAACAGACCTTGCAGCAGGTCTGGCGCGATGGCGGCGTCGGTGAAAACATAGGCCAGCATGGTCGCCATGTTGGGCGCGATCATGCCCGAGCCCTTGGCGATACCGGCCAGATTGACGTCCACGCCGTCGATCTTGGTCGCAAGTCCCGCACCCTTGGGAAATGTATCAGTCGTCATGAAGGCGCGGGCCGCGGCTTCCCAGTCAGGAGCCGAAAGCTTGCCCGCAAGATCGGGCACGAACGCGCCGACATAGTTCGGGTCTGGCAAGGGTTCGCCAATCACGCCGGTCGCCGCGAGGAAACATTCCTGCTTTTCCACGCCAAGCGTTTCGGTCAGCGCCTTGAGGGTGGCCTCGTTCTTGAGCACACCCTTGGCACCGGTGAAGGCATTCGAGTTGCCCGAATTGGCGATCAGGGCCCGGGCCTTGCCGGCACCTGACTTCAAGGCCTCCCGGCACCAGATGACATCTGCCGACGCGGTATGAGACAGCGTGTACACGCCGGCGCAATGGGTGCCTTCCTCAAAGCTGAAGAGGAACACATCATCGCGCGTCATGCCACGTGCCGCGTAGAAGCCGCGCGAACCGGTGGCCGCGCGCACGCCCTTGACGACCGGCAGGTCTGGAAAGCGAGCCGGGGCGAAGGGAGATGGGGTCAGTTTCAAAGTTCACGTCCTTGTTCATCAGATGCGGGCTGCTCTTTGAGGAGATCGCCCTCGCTTTCAAGCGAAAGTGCAGCATCGGGGACAATGTTTGTCGATTTCTCGCCCTTTTCGATCTGCGCTTCGGTGCGCAGGCGTCGCAAGATCTTGCTGACCTGGTTGAGCGTCAGGAAGGTCACGATCTCCGGCCGCATCTCGGCGCGGGTCTTGGGTGGGCTGGTTCGGCGATCCTTCACCTTCAACAGGTGCCAGCCATCGGCAGACAAGAAGGGTTCAGAGACTTCGCCGACCTTTGTGTTGGCGATCACGACCGGGAACGGATCTGCCATATTATTTGGCGCGACATAGCCCAGGTCACCATTTTCCATGCGCGTGGTGGTATCGAGCGAGTTGGAGACGACGAGGCTTTCAAACGTGGCGCCGTCCTGAATTTGCTGATGAAGTGCCCGGGCCTCTTCCTCGGTTTCAACCAAGATATGCGCGATCGAGACTTCGTCGTCCTCCTGCTGGAGGGCGACCTGCTCCTTGTACATGGCCTCGATACTGTCCTCGTTCACTTCAGACGCAACCAGGCTCTCCACGAGCAGATTTCCGAGAATACGCTCGCGGGCAACTTCAAGCCGGCGCTCTGCTGCGGCGCCCTTGTCGAGCCGGCGGTTCAGCGCCTCTTGTGCCATCAATTTCTGGTCGATCAACTGGTCGAGGACGAGATCATAGTTTTCATCGCCGGGGCCGAACGCGTCGCCCGGTGAAATCAGGCCGCGCGCAACGGCCTCCAGCTCGACTTCGCTGACATAAATCGGATCGCCATTCACCGTGACGGCGGCTGCGGCCTCGACCTGAATGACGGGTTCTTCTTCAACTGGCCGGTTACAGGCGGGGACCAATAAAAGCGCGGAAGCGGCAAGCAGTGCAGGCAAAGCGCGGGAAAAGGGCTTCATAAGCAGCACGGTAAAGTCTCCTTTAGGCTGAGGGCGCTGCATTGACACCCCAATGCGGCGTTCTTAAGTCTGACCCGAACGCTGGTCGAGGGGTTTCAGCCAGCGAGTGTGCTGTGGGAGAACCCACAAATATTCTGCCGGTTCCGCTGTCAGGATTAGAGTTTTGTCGCCCCAGATCAATTGGTGCTACCTGATATGCTTTCTGTTGCCCGCAAGATTTTCGGTTCAGTTAATGATCGCAAGCTGAAGCCGCTGCACGCGCGCGTCAACCGGATCAACGCGCTCGAGCCGATGATGGAGGCGCTCTCCGACGAAGCCCTACGCGGCAAGACGGACGAATTCCGCAAACGCCTCGCCGATGGCGCCACACTCGACAGCCTGCTTGAAGAAGCCTTTGCGGTTGTCCGCGAAGGCGCACGACGCTCGCTCGGCATGCGCCATTTCGACGTTCAGTTGATGGGCGGCATGGTGCTGCACTCCGGCAATATCGCCGAGATGCGCACGGGTGAGGGCAAAACACTGGTCGCGACGCTGGCGGTTTACCTGAACGCGCTTGAGGGCAAGGGCGTTCACGTCATCACGGTCAACGACTATCTCGCCAAGCGCGACGCCGAGTGGATGAGCCAGGTCTATGGCTTCCTTGGCATGTCGACCGGCATCATTGTTCATGGCATTTCCGACGAGGAGCGCCGCAAGGCCTACGCGTCTGACATTACCTACGGCACGAACAACGAGTTCGGATTCGACTATCTGCGCGACAATATGAAATACTCGCTGGACCAAATGGCCCAACGCGAACACCATTTTGCCATCGTCGACGAAGTCGACTCCATCCTGATCGACGAAGCGCGCACGCCGCTGATCATCTCCGGCCCGACCGATGATCGGTCCGAACTCTATATGGCGCTTGATGCCCTGATGCCGCGCCTGACGGATGAGGATTACGAACTCGACGAAAAACAGCGCTCGGTCACGTATACCGAAACCGGCACGGAAAAGATCGAAGGCTGGTTGACCGAGGCCGGCACGCTGGAAGGCTCCATGTGGGAGCCGGCGAACATCTCCATCGTCCACCATGCCAATCAGGCATTGCGCGCTCACAAACTGTATGCGCGCGACAAGGATTACATCGTCAAAGACAGTCAGGTTATGCTGATTGACGAATTCACGGGTCGCATGATGGAAGGCCGCCGCCTGTCAGAAGGCCTGCACCAGGCCATCGAGGCCAAGGAAAAGGTCGACATCAAGCCGGAAAACCAGACCCTGGCGTCGATTACGTTCCAGAACTATTTCCGCCTCTACAGCAAACTGGCCGGCATGACCGGTACGGCGCTGACAGAGGCCGACGAATTTGCCGATATCTACAATCTCGGTGTCATCGACCTGCCGACGAACAAGCCGATCCAGCGGATTGATGAGGATGATGTCGTCTACCGCACCGCAAGTGCGAAATATGCCGAGATCGTCAAGGACGTCCGCGAGTGTCATGCCAAGGGTCAGCCGGTCCTGCTCGGCACGGCGTCGATCGAAAAATCCGAAGTCCTGTCGAACCTGCTGACGACCGCCAAGATTCCACACAAAGTGCTGAACGCGCGCCACCATGAGCAGGAAGCCCAGATCGTGGCCAATGCCGGTGTGCCGGGCGCCATTACCGTTGCCACCAATATGGCCGGACGCGGTACCGACATTCAGCTCGGCGGCAACTTCGAAATGCGCGTTGAACAGGAAAAGGCCGAACAGGAAGCCAAGCTTGGCCGCGAACTGACCGAAGGCGAATTGTCCCTGCTGACCAGCCAGATCAAGGCCGACATCGAGGTCAAGAAAAAGCGGGCGCTGGACGCTGGCGGCCTCTACGTTCTGGGTACCGAGCGTCACGAGAGCCGCCGGATCGACAACCAGTTGCGCGGCCGAACAGGCCGTCAGGGTGATCCGGGTAAGTCCAAATTCTACATTTCTATCGAAGACGACCTCATGCGCATCTTTGCGGCAGAGCGGATGGACAATGTTATGCGTCGCCTTGGCATCAAGGAAGATGAGGGCATCACTCATCCCTGGATGAACAAGGCGATGGAAACATCGCAGAAGAAGATTGAACAGCGAAATTTCGAGATCCGGAAGAACGTCCTCAAATATGATGACGTGATCAATGATCAGCGTAAGGCCATCTTTGAGCAGCGCATGGAATTCATGCGCGCCGAGAATGTCTCCGACACGATCATTGATATGCGCGAAGACGTAATCAACGGCCTGATCTCACGGACGATGCCTGAAAAGGCCTATGCCGAGCAGTGGGACATGGATGGGCTGGCCGAAGCCTTGCGCAATGATTTTGCCGTGGACATGCCTGTGAAGGATTGGGCCGCCGAAGAAGGCGTTGCCAATCAGGAAGTGGCCGAGCGCGTCCACAATGGAATCGCCAAAGTCTATGAGGCGATCACAGAGCAAGTCGGTCTTGAACAGATGCAGCGGATTGAAAAACAAATCCTGCTTCAGGTCCTCGACATGCGTTGGCGCGAGCATCTCCAGATGATCGACCAATTGCGGTCAGTGATCCATCTGCGCTCCTATGGTCAGCGCGACCCGCTGAACGAGTTCAAGGAAGAAGCCTTCAACTTGTTCTACAATTTGCTGAACGAGTTGCGCGCGACCGTGACCCGCTCACTGATGCATATCCGGGTTCAGACACCGGAAGAAAAACAGCAAGCGCAACAGCGCCGCCCTGTGCCGCAAGCGCCGGCGCCTGTTCCGCCAATGCGCGAAACGCATCTTGATCCGGATACGGGCCATAATGAGATGTCGAGCGACGATACGCCGCCGCCCGGACCAGCCCTGCATCAAGCAGAGGAAAGCTGGGCCAGCACGCCCCGCAACTCCCCCTGCCCATGCGGCTCCGGCAAGAAGTACAAGCATTGCCACGGCGCCCTGACCACGCAGAAGGCCTAGTCCTTTGGCCCGGCTCATCGTGCTGTCGGGCTTGCCGGGCTCCGGAAAATCTACGCTTGCGAAAGGCCTGAGTGACCTCTCAGGCGCTATCCTTCTCAGGGTCGACGTATTCGAGCAGGATTTGCGCAACGTCAATAGCAGCGATTTTGATGTCGGCGCGCAAGGATACCAAATTGGCTACGAACATGCCCGGCGCCATCTTCTGGAAGGCAAAGACGTAATCGCCGACGCCGTTAATGCGGTGGAACCGGCACGCGAGGGCTGGAGAGCCATCGCTCAGGAAACAGGCACGCGCGTCATCGAGATCGAAATTGTGTGTACGAATGAAGACGAAGCCGCCATGAGGCTGCGCACTCGTGAGACGGGCATCGACGGCTTGCTGCCTACCAGTCTTCAAGAACGCCGCGAGCGTATCTGGGAGCCGAACCCCCAGATTTCAGGAACAGTCGATACGGCTGGCCGACCGATTGCAGACTGTGTGGATGATCTTTTCCACCTCGTAAAATAGATCGGGTAAAACGCTAAATCGGAACCTCGTAGTAAACGCCGCGTTCACCCTGATGAATACTCTCAAGGAGACTCATCATGGGCCGCACGCTCACCGCCATCATCGCTTTCCTCTGCGTCGCATTCGTGATCGCACTCGGCTGGTTCTATCTGCAGGAAGGCTCATTCGAAGGCGCTGGCGCGCGCATGGACGCGACGCTGGAAGATCTGCCCGAGGAAACATCCGAATTTGCGAATGAAGTGTCTGATGCGGCCGACGAGATTTCCGACGAGCTGGATCAGGATGGATCGCCCAACCGGTAACCACGTCACAAGATGACCGCAATGTAACCTTGGACTGGCCCCGGCTGCGCCCCACCTCCGCCGCGACCAGCGGGTCATAAACCGTGTCTCCAATCTTTTTTTGGGGACCCCAAACATGACCGATACGTCTCAACCTCCATCGCCGTTCGCGAGCCTTGTGCCGCAACGGTCCGTCGGCCTGAAATTGTTGCTCGTCTGCGGACTTGCCCTCCTGATGGCCATTCCCGCCCTCTTCATACATTCCGTGGTCCAGGATCGCCGCATGGGCGCGGATCGCGCGCTTGCCGACGTCAGTGAAATGGTCGGAGGCCAACAATCCGTGCTGGGACCGGTCTTGTCCGTACCCTATTCACGCACCCTCGGCCCAAGGCACAATGAACTGGTTTACGGCTATGTGGTCGCTTATGCCGATACCGGCACCGCCTCGGCCGATGTGGATGTTCAGATGCGTACCCGCGGCATTCACGCCATCCCTGTCTTCGATGCCACGATCAGCATGGACGCTGTATTCGATCCGGCGGCCTTGCGCGCCGCCTTGCCCGACGACGCCACCCCGATCTGGTCGGATGCCAGGGTCTATCTCGGGGTCTCGGACACGCGCGGCATCCGGGATGCGATCACCGTCACAGCGAATGGCACGGACTTGGCCATCGAACCAACGCCCTATTACGCGTCCAATGTCGGCAAGTACCAACCTGTGCCGCCCTCCGGTGTGACCCTTGCGGGCGGCCATATTGCTGGTCTCGAAACTGCCACATCACCGATCGCTTTGACCTCCAACATGCGCCTGTCCGGGGCCGAACGCCTATCCATCGCGCCATTTGCAAAGGATACGCGGGTCGACCTTGTGAGCAATTGGAATGATCCCAGCTTCCAGGGCGGCGTACTGCCCGAGCGCCATACGGCAGGCGACGGCCAGTCGGAAGGCTTCGAGGCGCATTGGCGCGTGCCCTATCTGGCCCGCGGCATTGCCGGCGCAGGGGCCAATCTCGACCTTGGCGAACTGACCGAATGGAACCGTCGCGACATGGCTGTCCGGTTCATGAAGGAAGGCAATCCCTATCAGAGCGTCGAGCGCGCGTTGAAATATGCCGTCATGTTTGTCGGCTTCGTTTTCCTCGCCTACTTCCTGTTCGAAGTGACCAGCGCCGCACGCGCCCACCCCGCGCAATATGTCCTGGTCGGACTGGCACAGACGATCTTCTACATCCTGCTGCTCGCCATGTCGGAGCGTATCGGCTTTGACGGAGCCTTCCTGATCGCCGCAAGCATGACCGTGCTGCTGACCGCCGCCTATGCGGCCAGCGTATTCCGCTCACGGCTCTATGGCCTGCGCGCGCTGGCCATCCTGTCCGGCATCTACACGCTGATCTATGTGCTGATGCGGGCCGAGAGCCATGCCTTGCTGGCGGGCGCTCTGGCAAGTTTCGCGGCCATCGCACTGACCATGTACATGACCCGCAACATTGACTGGTATGGTGAGCGGACCTCCGCCCCCGCTGCTTGACATGGAGGGGGAAGTACCCGAACGCCTAGGCCCTATGATGACGACACTTCCCCCTGTTCGCGGCAAGCTGCTGAAGGACGCGAACCTCGCGCCCTATACCTGGTTCCGGGTGGGCGGGCCGGCCGACTGGCTGTTCCTGCCCGAAGACGAAGCCGACCTTGCCGGCTTCCTGAAGACGCTCGACCCGGCCATTCCGGTGACCGTACTCGGCGTTGGCTCGAATGTGATCGTGCGCGATGGCGGCATCGAGGGCGTGGTCATCCGCCTGATGGGAAAATACTGGGGGAGTGTGGAAGCCGGGGACGATTTGACCCTGACAGCGCGGCCGGGTGCACTGGACCTGTCCGTCGCCAAGACTGCCGCCCGGCACGGCATCAGGGGGCTGGAGTTCCTGTCCGGCATTCCAGGATCGCTCGGCGGGGCGACCCGCACCAATGCCGGGTGCTATGGTCAGGAATTGCGGGACGTGCTGGTCGGCCTTGAAGGCTACCTGCGCGATGGCACCCATATCGCCTATCGCGGGCCGGGCCGGGCCGGCAACCTGCCGGAAGCGCAGTTTTCCTATCGACACAGCGACCTGCCCAATGACCTGGTCGTCACCAAGCTGACCCTGGAAGGCAGCGGCACAGGCGCACCAGACGCGATCCTTGCAGAAATCGAAGCCCTACAGGCCCGCCGGGCCGAGACGCAGCCGATCAAGGACAAGACATCCGGATCCACGTTTGCGAACCCCGACCCGCCCGGCACGCCAAACCAGCGGTCCGCATGGAAACTGATTGACGCTGCGGGCTGCCGCGGCCTGAAGGTCGGCGGCGCACAGGTTTCGCCAAAGCACTGCAACTTCCTGATCAATACCGGCGATGCCACAGCCGCAGACCTCGAAGCGCTGGGCGAGCTTGTTCGCGCGCAAGTATGGGACTCTCAGGGCGTAAAGCTGCGCTGGGAAGTGCGCCGCATCGGCCGCATCAAGCCTCCCCTCCCCTGATCGGGCACCGCGAACCTAGAACTTGCCTTCCAGCTGGACTGTGAAGATCGGGCCGAAATCGCGCGCGCGGTCTTCAACGCGCACGACATTGCCAAGGCGATTTGTATCGTACAATTGCCGGCGGAACGTATCATTCTGGTTCGCGAAGTTCCCGATCATGGCCTGACCGGTCATGCCCCAAAGATCCTTGTGCTCGACATAGGCGAACCCAAATCCTGGGCTCGCCCCTTCCTGCCCTGTCTCGGACAGGCGATAATACGGATTGCGTTCCCAGCGCTCGAACCCGACACCCCAGGCCAAATCCGTTCTCGGAACATCCTGTCGCATCTCGGCGAGCATCCAGTATTTCGAACTGTCATTGATCGGCCTCACCTCTCCGGTGAGCGGGTCGGTCACTTCCGACTCGAAATACTCGCCTTCAAAGGACAATTCCGCGCCGGCAAAACCGACTTTGTCGAATTTCAACGTGGCGTCCCACTCCGCTCCGACCCGCCAGGCCGAGTCGAGATTTCCGGGACCGTCGCCCGTCCCGATGGGTACACGGTCAACAATGTCCTCGATATCGGAATAGAAGACTTCGAGCGTCGCGGCGCCCCAGCCGCCATAATTCTTCTCGGCCTGGGCGCTCAGTCGCCAGCTCTGCTCCGGAACGATTTCGGGATTACCATTCTCGCCGTTCCCGGCACTCAGATTGACCGATGAGACGAAATCGAAAAAGTCCAGCTGTCCCACTTCCCGCTCAAGGCGTGTGACTAGTTTCAATGACGGATCCACCTGCCAGGACAGGCTAGCGAAGCCTTTGGGTCGGGTGAAGGTCCGCACATTGGACGCATCGCCGGACTGGGAAAGTTCCGATATTTCAGCGCCCATGGAAACTTGCCCGGTCACTGTGGGGGCAAGCCGACGACCATGCGTCACGGAGACTTCTCCGCGCTGTTCCTCAACCCGTGAATTCGCGTTCGGCAGAGTCTGCAGCTCCAGCGGACCGCCACCTTCGGAACTGGCAAGAGAAGATTGCTGGTCCAGATAGTTGAAGGCTCCTTCCAGCGCGAATTGCCAGTCGTTTCCATTCTCAAATGCAAGACCATACTCCGTCCGGAGAATATATTCGCCCTCTTCAATATCGCGCGTGAACAGGCTTTCGGAAATATCCGTCCCATCAACATTACCGCGGAATACGCGGTCAATGATGGGGCTGTCCTCTCGGCGAACCAGGCCGATTGCCTTTAGCCGGCCCGGCCCAAAGCCAAATTCATAATCGCCACCGACTTCCACGAATACTTCATCCTCAGCGCCCTCATACAGGCGCCGCCCCTCTGGCCCGTTAACCGGAAAGAGTTTCGAGGTTTCTTTCCTGTCTGGCTGGAACAGTGTGGTCTTTGCGTTGAGATTTCCGATAGCCCCCGAGGCTGGCGTCCAACCAACCGATCCGGATACGGAGACATATTCGGCGGCATAGGTGAAGTCTTCCTCACGGCGCTGTATCAGGTTGCCGACGCCGTCGGTGACAAATTCAGGACCGTTGGAGGCGCCGCGCTCCGGGCTGCTCTCGGCCTCGAATGACCAGTTGATATCCCCCTGCCCGCCGGATAGTGTGAGATTGAGGCCGTTGTAGAACGGCGGGAGGTTGTCGCGGAACCGGGCACGCCAGCGCCAAGTGCCTGAGACCGCCCCATCTCCATTGGTGATGACATTCACGACATGCCCGGACAGGCCGGCAATTTCAAAGGCTGACGCATCGACCAGTTCGAGCCGCACAACGCTGGAGGCGGATATCCGGTCCAGCGACTCGGTCGCCCCATTGGACTTTCCAGATACGCGCTGACCATTGATCAGCACATTCCCACTGGCCTGACCAAATCCGCGAGAGCCGTCATCATCTCCCTGGATCGAAAATCCCGGAATGCGCGAAATCATTTCGAGCGCCGTGCGCGGTGCATACTGACTGAAATCGTCCATCGTGTAGATGGTTGCACCGGGTGTGGTTTCCGGTGCCATATCCGCCACAGCCGACAGGGCGATGAATGATGTGGCCAAGCTGAAGCATGCACTGGCGGCAAGCCGTGTGAAAGGGATCACGCTGCGTATCCTCCCCGCAGATGTCTGGAAAAAATCCGGTGTCTCACCACCGCGTCTATGTCGAATATCGATATTGACTACATACGTAGTCTAAATATGGCAACAGGCCCAAACCTATATTTTTTGTCATCCTGCCGAGAAAAGGTTTTGTAGCTGCCACGCTAAGGCCGCTTTAACCCTGCAGACGCGATGTATAGTCAGAACGCCAGCTTGCAGGAAAATCTCATGAAACGTGTTGCCGTGATCTATGGAGGCTGGTCGTCCGAGCGGGACGTGTCGCTCACCTCGGGCAAGCAGATGGCGAGTGCGGCGCGCACGGCCGGGTATGATGTTGTTGAAATTGATGCCGGACGTGACCTCGCTGCGCAACTGACCGATGCGAAACCGGACGCGGTGCTGAATGGCCTGCACGGACCTTGGGGCGAGGATGGGTGTGTGCAGGGCGTACTGGAAGTGCTGGGCCTGCCCTATTCCCATTCGGGCGTATTGTCCTCGGCGCTCGCCATGGACAAGCTGAAGTCGAAAGCGGTCTTCCGGCAGGCGGGCATTCCGATTGCGGAAGACAAGCAGGTCACCCGCGCAGAAGCGGCTACCGCGCATCCTCTCAAGCCCCCTTATGTGATCAAGCCGGTCGCGGAAGGATCGAGTTTTGGCGTGCTGATCGTACGCGAGGGTGCCAATGGGCCGGCCAAGGAGCTGACCGGGCCGAACTGGCATTATGGCGACCATCTGATGGCCGAGGAATTCATCCCCGGCCGTGAGTTGACCGTGGCCGTGCTGGGCGACCGAGCACTGGCTGTCACAGAGATCACGACCTTAAGAGACTATTACGATTTTGATGCAAAATATGAAGCTGGTGGATCGCAGCATGTGATCCCGGCAGACCTGCCTGCCCCTGTGACCCAAGCCGCAATGGAATTTGCGCTGAAGGCACACCAGGCGCTCGGTTGCCGGGGCGCGACGCGGTCCGACTTTCGCTATGACGACAAGAGAGACCGGCTCGTGATCCTGGAAACAAATACACAACCCGGCATGACGCCCACCTCGCTTGTCCCCGAACAGGCCGCTTTCGTTGGTATGTCCTTCGAACAGCTGGTCGCCTGGATGATCGAGGATGCTTCATGCCAAAGGTAACCCGCAATCAGACTGTGCCAAAGTCCAAGAAGAAGGCGAGCCGCCGCCCTGCTGTCATTGTAGATGAAGTGACGGGTGAAGAGGTTCGCGTTTCGTCCGTCGTCTTTGGTTTTGTCATGCTTGTGGCGATTGTCGTGGCAACCGCTGCCTGGATGGGCGGCTCGATATCCCAGGTCGAGAACCGCTTTGCCAGCTTCATGGACGACACGGCGCGCACGGTCGGCATTTCCGTCAATGACGTGTCCATCATCGGCCTGGAACAGGATCCGGCCCTCGCACAGGATATTCGCGCCGCCGCCATGATCGAGCCCGGCGAGAACATGTTTCGCGCAGACCCGCATGTCATCCGTCGCCGGGTCGAAGGCACCCACAAGGTGCTGAATGTGCGCGTCCATCGACTCTGGCCCGACCAGGTCGTAATCATCGCGGACGCCGCCGAGCCGGTTGCGCTGTGGCATGACGGCAAGGCATGGACTGTCGTGGACGGTCTGGGTCGCGTCATTCCGGATGCCCGCGCCGATGACCACAAGGACCTCATCCGTCTGGCGGGTCGCGGCGCCGCCAAGGCCGCCCCGGCCCTCGTAACTGCCCTCAAAGCTGAGCCGGACGTCGCGCCGCGCATCGCGATCGCTACCCGCATCAATGATCGCCGCTGGGACATGCGTCTTGTCTCCGGCGCAACGGTCCGCATGCCGGAAGATCACCAGATGGTGGCTGCGCTGGACAGCCTGTCGACCCTGCAGGTGCGCACAGCGCTGATGCAGCGCCCGCTAGAGACCATCGACCTGCGCAATAAAGGCCGGGTCTATCTGGACCCGGTGAACGATCCTGACTTCACAGCACGCAAAGAGGCGGCCCGGAGCTGATGGCAAACGTTCAGGCCCGGCGTAAGCCTCTTGTGGGGTCGCGCACGTCCAGCCCCGTTGCGGCGCTGGACATCGGTTGTTCGAAAATCACGTGCCTGATAGGCCGAAATGACGGCACCGGCCCCCGCAATTTCCAGATCCTTGGCGCAGGGCGCCAACAATCTCGCGGTTTCAGTGGCGGCACGATCACCGACATGCAGGGTCTCGAGCGCTCGATCCGTCTGGCCGTCGAAGATGCCGAGCGCGAAGCGGGCGAGCAGATCAATCAGGTCATGCTGGGCATAACTGGGCCGAAACTGAATTGCCAACTGCTCACCGCGACCACCGAGATCGGCGCCCGCGAGGTGACCCCCAAGGACATCCGCCGGGTTCAGGCTCAGGCCATGGCGCAGATCTCAACCAAGGGCTCCGATGTGCTTGCCGCCTGGCCGGTTGCCTATCGCGTGGATGCGCAGGAAGGCGTGCGTGAGCCCGCCGGGATGTACGCAGACACACTCGGCCTGATGCTGTCTGTGGTCACCGCGCCCAAGTCCATCGTCCGGAATCTGGTCGAATGCGTCGGCCGCGCGCATCTCAGCGTCGATGCCCTGATCCCCTCCTCCATTGCCAGCGGTGCAGGCACGCTGATCGACGACGAAATCGAGAATGGTGCCATCTGTATCGACATGGGCGCCGGCGTTACGGCGGTCTCAGTCTATCTGAACGGCTCGCCCGCATGGCTTGGCCTTATCCCGGCTGGTGGCACACATCTGACCTCCGATATCGCGCAGGGCATCGGCACGACATTCGCCGCCGCCGAGCGCCTCAAAAGTGTCTATGGCACCGCCAATCTCGAAGGCCCGGGCCTGGCAGAACGGATTGAGGCCCCTCGCCTGGGTGATGATGGCCGTCTGCAAGCCACCCGGATGGAACGGGGCAAGCTCGCTGAAATCATCGCGCCGCGCGTCGAGGAAATCTTCGAATATGTTCAGCAAACCCTGCAAGGCAGTGGTGTACGCAAAGTACTGCCACGCCGCGTGGTGCTGACCGGCGGCGCGAGCCAGTTGCCGGGCGTTCGCGACGTCGCCACGCGCATCCTTGAAGCGCAGGTGCGGCTCGGCCGTCCGACAAATGCTGAGTTCCTTGGCGAAACACTGGGAACACCAGCTTTTTCTACAGCTTCAGGTCTGCTACTGTATCCCGAGTTGGGGTTCGCAGACGCAGTACGGGCTGGCATTGCGTCAAAGGAATACGGAGCAGAAGCCCGAAGCGGAGCCGTGAACAAGGCGTTCCATTGGTTGAAAGAAAATTTCTGATGCCAATCGCGAATCACTTAACCGCTTCTTAGCTGCAACGCGTCATTTTAGCGCTTCAGCATGGCTTATGGCGGTAAGGTGAGGACGACGAATGACACATGAACTCAAGCCCAGGATCCTGGTCTTTGGTGTTGGCGGTGCCGGAGGCAATGCCGTCGACAACATGATCGAGGCAAACCTGCAAGGTGTTGAGTTTATCGTTGCCAACACTGACGCTCAGGCCCTTTCCCGTTCCAAAACGGAAAACCGCATCCAGCTCGGCCCGGAAACGACCTCTGGCCTTGGCGCAGGCGCCCGCCCGGACATTGGCGCGAAAGCCGCCGAAGAATCCATGGATGAGATCCGCGAGCGCCTCGAGGGCGCCCACATGGTCTTCATCGCCGCGGGCATGGGCGGCGGCACCGGAACCGGCGCAGCCCCGGTGATTGCGCGGGCCGCTCAGGAAATGAACATTCTGACCGTCGCCGTGGTCACCAAGCCGTTCAGTTTTGAAGGCACGCGCCGCATGACCTTTGCGGAAGAAGGCCTCGCTGGCATCCAGAAATACGTCGACACGATGATCGTCGTGCCGAACCAGAACCTTTTCCGCATCGCGAATGACCGTACGACCTTCGCCGAAGCGTTCCGCATGGCAGATGATGTGCTGTATTCCGGTGTCCGAGGCATTACCGATCTGATGGTCATGCCCGGCCTGATCAATCTCGACTTCGCCGATGTCAGCTCGATCATGCGCGGCATGGGCGCAGCCATGATGGGCATGGGCGAAGCCGAAGGCGAGAACCGCGCTCTCGAAGCTGCCAAGCTGGCCATCGACAACCCGCTGCTCGACGATATTTCGATGCGCGGCGCCAAGGGCGTGCTGATCAACATTACCGGCGGCTATGACATGACGCTGTTTGAACTCGACGAGGCCGCCAATGAGGTGCGCCGCGAGGTCGACCCGGATGCAAATATCATTCTGGGGTCTGCCTTCGATACCGAACTTGAAGGCAAGATCCGCGTCTCCGTCGTCGCCGCAGGCGTCGATGCCGTGATGCCATCTCTGAAGCAGGATGCACCGGTCGCAGAGACTGTGCGCCAGCCCATCGCAGAGCCGATTGAGGAAGAGCATGTGGAGCCCGTCGCCGAAGTTGAATCTGAGACCGAAGTGGAAGTGGCTGCAGAAGAAGACGATCGCCCGAAAGTGATCCTGCATCATGCCTCCCCGCTCCGTTCAGGCGATGTCGATCCGCGGGACGACTTCACGGGACAGTCCCTGCCCGCAGAACATTTTGAAGGCAGTGAAGGCGAAGACCAGATCCAGGCCGACGCCGTTTTCAGCAAGCAGACCGAAGCTCCGGCCGAGGAAGACGGCCGCCCGAGTCCGTCCGGCTTCTCGAACCTTTTCGGCTGGCGCCGCGGCGCTCAGGGCGAGAATGATCACGCTCCGTCTGCCGAATCCGGCTCGCAAATCGTGTCCTCTCCGGACGATCACCCCGAACCCGCCCCGTTCGATGATGCAGACCTCGAAATACCGGCCTTCCTGCGCCGGTCGGCCAATCACTGATTTCGCATTCGATTACAGTCTCAGCGAACGCGAATTGTTACAATAAATCACCAATGTTTACAGGGCGAAGGCGGGCATCTTCGCCCGCTTTGTAATACGCCGAAACAACCCGTGTTTTGTATCCTGGAGACATACACCCCAAACTAAGCTCCGAAACTGGAGGTTGGTGTGTTGTCCGGTAGTGTAGAATTTCAACAAACGATCGCGCGGCCTGCAGTATGTGCAGGTGTCGGTGTGCATAGCGGCAAGAAGGCAAAGCTCGTCCTGAAGCCTGCCCCTGCTGGCACAGGTGTCGTTTTCCGCCGGACCGACGTGAAAAACGGTGATACCGCCATTCAGGCCGATGCCGAATACGTCTCCGACACCCAACTCGGCACCACGCTGACCAATGATGATGGCGTCTCTGTGGCAGTGGTCGAGCATTTGATGGCCGCACTCGCGGGCATGGGCATCGACAATCTCCTCATCGAAATCGACGGGCCGGAAGTGCCGATCATGGACGGCTCCTCGGCAGTTTATTGCGAACTGTTGATGCAGGCTGGCCTGCAACGCCAGTCCGCGCCGCGACGCCGCATTCGCATCCTGGAAGCGATCGAGATTGAAGACGGCCCGAAGCGGGCACGCCTGTCGCCTTCCGACGACAAGTTTCTGACGCTCAATGCGCGCATTGAATATGACGACTCGTTGATCGGCGTGCAGGAGATGGCGCTTAAACTCGCGCCAGGCATGTTTGCCCGCGACCTGGCCTTTGCCCGCACCTACGGGTTTGCGCGCGATGTGGATATGCTGCGCTCGATGGGCCTTGCCCGGGGCGGGTCGCTGGAAAATGCGGTCGTTGTGGACAATGGTGAAGTCATGAATCCTGAGGGCTTGCGCTCAGAGGACGAATTCGTGCGTCACAAGATGCTTGATGCCGTTGGCGACATGATGCTGGCGGGTGCACCGATTGCCGGGATTTATGAAGCGGTTCAACCCGGTCACTCGATCAACAATCTGTTGGTCCGCAAGCTGCTCGATACGCCTTCAGCCTGGTGCTGGGAAACCGATACGGCAGACGCAACCCGCATAGACACGCGCCGGTCGGCCGCCGTCTGAGGCGTTGCCCCGCCGATCCCTGAGAAACCTGCTTGGAAAACCCCGCTGGTTCGCGCTAAGCAGGTAGCCAGATCATCACAGCAGAAAGCGCCTGCCCTGCCATGCGACTGTCCTCCAAGTTCCCGATCCTCCTCATTGCCACTGCAGCCCTCACGCTGACGGCGTGCCAGTCGCGCGACAAGCGCCGTCAAGAACTGGCCTATGTCGAACGCCCCGTGGAGGCGCTCTACAATCAGGCGGCTAGCGAACTCGACAAACGCGACTTTGATCAGGCGGTCCTGCTGTTCAACGAAGTCGAGCGCCAGCACCCTTATTCTGAATGGGCCCGCCGCTCGATGGTCATGACGGCTTTCGCCCATTATCAATCCCGCAATTATGACGAAGCGATCAGTGGCGCCCAGCGCTATCTTGCGCTTCATCCTGGCGGCTCCGAGGCCGAGTATGCGTATTACCTGATTGCGGCGAGCTACTTCGACCAGATCACGGATGTCGGTCGAGATCAGGCAACAACGGAACGCGCGCGTGATGCCTTGGTGGACGTGGTCCGCCGATTCCCAGACAGCCAGTATGCCCGTGATGCCAGCGTGAAGCTCGACATGGTTCGCGACCAGCTGGCTGGCAAGGAAATGACGGTTGGCCGCTGGTATTTGCGTAACAATCAGACCCTGTCTGCGGTCAATCGCTTCCGCACGGTTGTGAAGACCTATGACACGACCTCTCACGCCCCCGAGGCATTGCACCGTCTGGTCGAAGCCTATCTGACGCTTGGCCTGCGGGATCAGGCGCTCGCGGTCGGATCGACGCTTGGCTACAATTATCCCAATAGCGATTGGTACAAGATGAGCTATCGCTTGCTGACCAATGAAGGGCTGGACCCTGAAGCGCTGGACGCCGAGACCCGCCGCACCCTGTTGCAGCGGATTATTCCCGGCGGCAAATAACCGCCCGGCGGATCAGCCGCCGATCAGTTCAAACCATTCGTCTTCCGTCAGCGTCTGAACGCCGAGGCTTTCGGCTTTTTTCAGCTTTGAGCCCGCGCCCGGACCGGCGACGAGGATGTCCGTCTTCGCCGAAACAGACCCCGACACTTTTGCACCCAGCGCATTGGCTCGCGCCTTGGCTTCGTCGCGCGTCACCCGCTCCAGTGTGCCCGTGAAGACAATCGTCTTGCCGGCGACAGGGCTGTCCGATGAGGCAGCTTCTTCGGCTTCGACGCTGATTTCTTCAAGCAACGCGCTCAGCATGTCGCGATTGTGGGGCTCCGCCTCGAAATCGACGAGCGCGCCCGCCGCCGCCTTGCCGACGCCATCAATGCCAGTGAGTTCTGCAAAGGATTCGGATTCCTGTCCGCCTTCGGCTGCGCGCACGACCGTTTCCCAGAAAGGCGCCCAATTCAGAAAATGCCGGGCATAGAGCTGGGACGTGGTCTGGCCGACATGGCGGATGCCGAGCCCGTTGAGAAAGCGCGCGAATGGCACAGTCCGGCGCGCATCGATCGCGTCAAACAATTTCTTCGCTGAGGCTTTTCCGAAGCCTTCCCATTCTTCAAGTGGCGGCAGGCCTTCCGCCTCAATGCGCGCGGCCAATCGGAAAATGTCCTGCGGTGCTTTCACCACGCCCTTCTCCTGAAAGAGCTGGACCTGTTTCGCGCCGATGCCATCAATGTCGAGCGCCTTGCGGGAGACGAAATGCTTCAGTCGCTCGACTGCCTGCGCCGGACAGACGAGCCCGCCCGTGCAGCGACGGCGCACATCGGCCTCGCCCTTGTCGTCGATCTCGCGCACAGCGGCCGATCCACAGACCGGGCACGTGTCCGGCATATGCCAGACCTTGCCGCCGCCATCCTGCACCACGCGCAGGACTTGCGGAATGACGTCCCCTGCCCGCTGGATCTCGACCGTGTCACCCGGTTTCACACCAAGCCGGGCGATTTCATCCTCATTGTGGAGCGTCGCATTCGAGACCACAACGCCGCCAACCGTAACGGGCGTGAGGCGCGCAACCGGCGTGAGGGAGCCAGTGCGGCCGACCTGGATGTCAATCTCTTCCAGCGTCGTGGTGGCTTTCTCGGCCGGGAATTTATGAGCGATGGCCCAGCGCGGCGCGCGGCTGACAAAGCCTAGGCGCTGTTGCCAGTCCAGCCGGTTCACCTTGTAGACCACACCGTCGATATCGTAGCCGAGCGTGGCACGCTGCTGCTCGATGTTGCGGTAGGTTGCGATCAGGTCGCCCACGGTTGCAGCGGTGGCCATCAGGGGATTGGTATGAAATCCCCATTCTGCAAACTTGGCGACCGCTTCACTTTGCGTTTCCGCGAAGGGCGCACTTTCAGCCGCCCAGGCATAGGCAAAGAAATTCAGCGGCCGGGATTTGGTGATCTCGGTATCAAGTTGGCGCAGGCTGCCGGCGGCTGCGTTGCGCGGATTGGCAAAAGTCTTGCGGCCCGCCTGGTCTTCGCGCGCATTGAGAGCCGCAAAGTCGGCATGGCTCATATAGACTTCGCCGCGGATCTCGATGAAATCGGGCCAATCCTTGCCAGCCAGTTTCGTCGGGATGTCATTCAGTGTCAGCGCGTTCGCGGTGACGTCTTCGCCGACCAGCCCGTTTCCGCGTGTTGCAGCACGTTTCAATTTGCCCTTTTCGTAGGTCAGGCTGAGCGACAGACCGTCAATTTTCGGCTCGGCGGTGAGTTCCAGTGTCTCGGACTCGTCCAGTCCGAGGAAGCGCCGGATGCGCCCGGCAAACTCGGTGACGTCTTCGTCTGAAAACGCATTGTCGAGCGACAGCATGGGCGCGGCATGGGTTGCCTTGGCAAAGCCGTCTTGCGCGACCGCGCCCACACGGTCGGACGGGCTGTCTTCGCGTTTCAGCTCAGGGAAGCGGGCTTCAATGGCGAGGTTGCGTTGGCGGGCGACATCATATTCGGCATCGGTCAGGACCGGCGCGTCTTCCTGATAATAGGCGGCGTCAGCTTCAGCGATAATGGCCGCGAGGCGCGCGAGTTCAGCGGCCGCCTCGTCCGATGTCAGATCCTCGACCGGTGTTGCCTCGCTCATGCACCCTCCAACAACCTCCCGGCGGCTGCGCGGGCCTCAGCGGTAACTTCGGCGCCTGACAGCATTCGGGCAATTTCTTCCTGCCTGCTGCTGTCATCTAGCCCGCGTATGCGTGAGCCGCCAGCCCCATCCTGCTCCTTCTCCACAAGCCACTGAGCTGAAGCGGACGCGGCCACTTGCGGGCTGTGCGTGATGGCGAAGACCTGCCGGGCCTGACCCAGCGAGATCAGGCGTTCCCCGATCGCAGCCGCCACCGCACCGCCGACGCCCTGATCCGCCTCGTCAAAGATCAGCGTCAGCGCAGAGCCTGCTTCGGCGAGGGCGCATTTCAGGGCGAGCGAGACGCGGGCAAGTTCGCCGCCGGACGCAATCTTGCGCAACGGGCCAAAACCCGCGCCCGGATTGGTCTCGGCATCAAATTCGACCCAGTCGATTCCGTTCGGGCCGCCCTCCCCCTCTGCCAGCGGCGTGATCGCAACCCGGATCACCGAGCGGCCGAGTTTCAGCGGCTTCAACTCGCGCGCGATGGCTTTTTCCAATTGCGACGCGGCCGCCTGCCGGGCGTCGCTTAGCTTGCCCGCCGCCTGATGCCAGTCGGCCCGGGCAGATGCTTCAGCCTTGCGGGCAGCAATCAGCGCGTCTTGGCCCGCTTCAACCAGGTCGAGCCGATCACTCAATGAGGTGAGCATGTCTGGCAGGAGATCGGGATCGCAGCCATGCTTCCGGCCCGCGGCCCGCAAGGCGAACAGCCGCGCCTCGGCGCCGTCCAGTTCAGCAGAATCATGATCGACAAGCCGTTCGAGCTGGCTGATCGCGCCTGCTGCTTCGCGCGCTTCAATCAAGGCCCGCTCGACTGCTTCGGCGGCGGCACGTGCGGCAACCGGCAGCGTGTCCTGAGAGGATTCAAATCCCGGCAAGCGGCAAATCCGTTCGGTGGCACGCGCCGCCTTGGACAAGGCATCTTCCACGCCGGACTTTTCCAACACATTTTCGGCTTCACGCACGGCCTCGGTGACGCGTTCCGACTGCATCAACAGGGTCCGACGCTCTGTCAGGATGGCGGCTTCGCCTTCCTGCGGATTCAAGCTGGAGAGCTCGGCCACAGCCTCGGCCAGCCATTCGCGATGTTCGATGGCTTCGGCATGCGCGTCTTCAAGTTCCTGACGCCGGGCGCTGGCCTCCGCCATCGCAGCATGAGTGGCCGCGCACATGTCCAAAAGCTTTTCATTGCCTGCAAACTGGTCGAGCAAACGGCGGTGAGATGATGGCTTCAGCAGGGTGGAGGCCGCGTGCTGGCCGTGAATCTCGACCAAGAGGTCCCCGATCTCCGACAGGAGCGCCGCGCTGACCGGCTGGTCATTGAGAAAGGCACGCGCGGGGCCGTTGCGGCGGATCACGCGTTTCATGGTCAGGGTCTCGTCCGGCGAAGCGTCAATGCCTGCTTCGGCCAGTGCAGACCAAACTGGATGGCTGACCGGGGGCGAAAACTCAACCGCCACACTCGACTGGTCCTGCCCCGCCCGGATCATCCCACGGTCGGACCCGTGCCCCATCGCAAGCGACAGGGCATCGAGAATGATGGACTTGCCCGCCCCGGTCTCCCCGGTCAGCGCCGTAAACTCGGCGCCCGGTTCGATGTCCAGGCGGTCAATCAGGACGAAATCACGTATCGACAATGAAAGGATCATGGCCAGTCTCCAAAGAGTCTACTGGCCATGATTTATCACTAGAACAAAACTGGAACAAGCCCGATTTTCACAGGCTGCCTAAAGTGGCATGCAGGTTGCGCGCAACCAGTCCTTTACCGGGCCATCCAGACGATCAGACAACAATTCGTAGACTTGCGCGTGATAGGCATCGACCCAGTCACGCTCGTCCTTGGTCAGATGAGCCAGATCGATTAGGTCCCGCGCCAGGGGCGCGAAGGTCAGGCATTCAAAGCCATACATGTCGAGTTCGCCACCTTCGATGGCCGCCGGTGGTGTGACATATTGAAGGTTCTCGATCCGGATGCCGTACTGTCCGGCGCGGTAATAGCCCGGCTCATTCGAGACGATCATGCCGGTTTCCAGCGGCACGGAATTCCACGCCTTGGCAATGCGCTGCGGGCCTTCATGGACGCCGAGATAGACGCCGACCCCATGGCCGGTGCCGTGCTGGTAGTCGAGCCCGGCCTGCCAGAGCGCATGGCGCGCGAGAATGTCGAGATGGGTTCCGGTCGTGCCTTTCGGAAAGCGCACCATGGCCAGCGAGATATGCCCCTTCAGGACCAGCGTGTAGTGACGCCGCATGTCCGCGCTCGGATCACCGATGGGAACCGTACGCGTCACATCTGTCGTGCCGTCCAGATACTGTCCGCCACTGTCGACAAGATAGAGGCTGCCACGTTCCAGCTTGCGGTTCGAGGCTGTCGAAACGCGGTAATGCGGCAGCGCGCCATTCGGCCCGGCACCGGAAATTGTCGGGAAGGACAAATCGTTCAGGCCGCCAAGGTTTTCGCGGAATTCTTCCAGCTTGATGGCGGCGTCGATCTCGGTGATCTCGCCGCTCTGCGCGTCCGTATCAAGCCAGTGCAGGAAGCGGGTCAGGGCCACGCCATCACGAAGATGGGCGGCGGCCGAGCCTGCGAGTTCCGCGTCATTCTTGCAAGCCTTGGGCAGAGCCACCGGGTCGCGTTGGCGTACAGGCGTTGCACCAGCCTGTTCGAGCTGGTCAAAGAACCAGGCTGAGGCCACATCCGGATCAACGCTGACCGTCTTGCCTTTCAGGTCTGAAAGGCCCTTTTCGAGATCGGCCAACGGGCGCAACGTGACACTGTTGCCGAGATGCTGTCGGAGCGCGTCGGACACTTTCACTTCATCAAGGAAGAGGTCAGCTGACCCATCTGCGAACAGAATGGCGCGGCCGAGCGGCAGCGGCGTGCAGCTGACATCACCGCCGCGAATGTTGAAAGCCCAGGCGATGGACGCCGGCGACGTGATCACAGCCGCGTCGAGCTTTTCGGCTTTGAGATCGTGGCCAATCTGCACACGCTTTTCGTTATGCGCGACGCCTGCAAATTTTACCTCATGCGGCACGACGAGCGCGGCGGGCTGGTCTGGCCGGTCGGCCCAGGCGAGGTCGATAGGATTGTTCGCGACGCTGACCAGTTCAGCGCCAGCCGCCTTGGCGGCCGTGCCCATGGCCGCGACATCGTTCGGGCTCATCAGTTTCGGGTCATAGCCGATGCGCTTGCCGGTCATGTCCTGCGATTTGAGCCAGCCGAACGGGCCGGGCTCCGGCACAGCCTGAACTTCCCAGAGATCCGGGTCGGTCTGGTCAGCGACCTGTAGCGTGTAGCGGCCATCGGCGAAGATCACCGCGCGGTCTGTGAAGACGAATGCAGAACCGAACGAACCGGTAAACCCGCTCACCCAAGCCAGGCGCTCATTGGCGTCAGGCAGGTATTCGTTCTGGTATTCATCATCATGCGGAACATAAAGGCCGTCGAGGCCCTGCGCGGAAAGCTGTTCGCGAACGAGGGGCAGATGCGCCCGGCCGTCCTGCGGACCGCCCTTGATATCAAATGTCTGTCTCATGTCCCCTACTTAGTGCGAAAGCGTGGTTTTGACCATAGAAAGCCGCATCGTAGCTATGCATTTATACATGCAAATTTCCGCTTTTCTATGCTTTTTTGTTTATGTTTTTACGCTACATAGCGCCCACACAAAAAATTGTGCGCCGCACAATACAAAAAGAGGGACGCACTATGAGACGTCAAAACACAATTACTGCGCCAGAAATGGCAATCCTCAACGGCCAGGGCCGTTCGCTGATGGTCAACGAGATGGCTGAGCCAGCCTTCGTGAACGCGCTGCAGAGCGCCGAAAGCCAGCGTCCGCAAATCCTGGCACGCCGTTCTGCGCGCTGGGCGCGCCGCGCCGCTTACTGATCCTGCAGGGCTTAACCCGGCTTCCGGAACACCAGCGTCGACCACCCGTCTTCGCGAATACGTGTCTGGAAGTCGAGCCCACGGGACGCAAAGGCATTTCGGACTGGCGGCGCTTGGTGGTGCAACAGTCCTGACAGGATAATTGTGCCGCCCGGCGCCGTGAGAGACGCAATATCCGGTGCGAGCCCGATCAGGGGCCGCATCAGGATGTTCGCAAACACGGTGTCATACGGCCCGCCCTGACGAATGCGTGGCGTGTTCGCACCGGTGACATGCAAGGCGGTGAAGCCGTTGACATGATTCTTGCGGGCATTCTCATTCGCCACACGCACGCTATCGAGATCGATATCCGTACCGATCGCCGAGGATGCCCCCGCCTTCAGGGCAGCAATCGCCAGAACGCCGGAGCCCGTGCCAAGGTCAAGCACCTTGCCGATGGACCGGCGGCGGCGCACATCATCCAGCGCCAGCAAGCAGCCTAGCGTCGTGCCGTGATGGCCCGTTCCAAACGCAGGGCCGGCCTCGATCAGCACGGAAATCTTTCCCGGTGACTGGCGCGCAAGGGCGTGGCTGCCCGCTACAACGAACGGTCCGGCCTTGACCGGTGGCAAGCCTTCGAGTGACAGCGTCACCCAGTCCTGCTCGATCACCTGTTCGATCCGCGCGACAAGATCCGGCGCGGCTTCTTCGATAATGACAACGCAGGCTTCGGCGTCTTCGAGCGTTTCCGCGAACGCATCGAGCCGCCAACTGGTCCGGCTGTCCTCCTTGGCATCAACCGCGCCCGCTGGCGACGGATCGGCCCAGGCCAGCGCGTCCCACGCCGTTTCAACTGGCGCCCGCGCGCCTTTTGCACTTATCTGATACATGAGCGGCGCTTAGCAGGCGGATGATTTCTTGGGAAGGACACAAAGATGGTGCGGATATCTCTCATGGCAGTTGCCATCGGCATCTCCTTATTGGGCGCTTGCGAAACAGCGCCCGATCCGAGCACTGCCCCCGCCTCCGAGATGGTAGACGCTCCGGCCCCTGTCGCGCCATGGCGTGAGGTGGCCCCTGAAAATCTTGTGGTCCTGAAAACGGTGACAGGGGATGTCATGATCGAACTCGCCCCTGAAGTCGCGCCGCAGCATGTCGCGCAATTTCGCGAGGCGATCCGGAGCAATCTCTATAATGGCGAATACTTCTATCGCGTGATCGATGGCCATGTGGCGCAGGCAGGACTCGAATTTGAGCACCTTCTGGAAGATTGGGCCGAGCTACCGCTGGAAGGCGAGCGGGCCGTGGACGCAGACGGCTTCGTGCCCCTAGGCAATGAGGACCTGTTCGCCGGTCAGGTGGGCCACCGGAATGGCTTCGCAGTTGGCCGAGAGAGCGGACAGGAATGGTTACTGCATTGTCCCGGCGCCCTTGGCATGGCGCGCAATTCCCCGCCGGAGACCGGCTCGACCGAATTCTTTGTTCCCATCGGTCAGCGCCGGTATCTTGATCGGAACTATACGATATTTGGCCGGGTCATTTCGGGCATGGCCCATATCAACCGACTGGAACGCGTGGAGCCTGTGCAGGAGGACAAGATAGAATCCTTCCAGAATCCGGACACATCCGAAAAAGCATTTGCGGCGCGCGCGCAGGCCCTCTCCGCCAATGAGATCCTGTCTGTCGGGCTCGCGGCTGACATGCCCGAAAGTTTGCGCCCACGCTGGAAAGTCATGGCAACGCCCGGCGCAGAATGGGAAGACCTGAAGACCTCCAAACGCGATTACAGCATCTATGATGCCTTTGTGGTTACACCTCCAAAGCGCGTGGATATCTGCACACTCCCTGTCCCTGCGAGACAGGTGCTCGTTGATTGACGAACCGTTCGAGCTTCGTCAGAAATGACGAAAAAACGGGGAGTGAAATGCTGAAATCAATAAAAGGCGCTGCACGCGCAGGCTTAGTTGTGGCCGCCATCGGGGCATTTGCTCTGCCCGCCCATGCCGATACCGGAGACACAGCCTGGATCCTGACCGCCACGGCGCTGGTCCTGTTCATGACCCTGCCGGGACTTGCCCTGTTCTATGGCGGCCTCGTTCAAGCGAAGAATTTGCTTTCCATTTTCATGCAGTGCTTTGCCATTGCTTGCCTGGTCAGTCTGGTCTGGCTGGTGTGTGGATATTCCATCGCTTTCGGTCCGGGCGCGACGGGCTATCTCGGCGGGTTCGCGAAGAGCATGCTTGCAAACGTCACCGGCGCGCCACTCGACGGGCAGACCATTCCCGAACCCTTGTTCTTCATGTTCCAGATGACCTTTGCCATCATCACCCCGGCGCTGATTGTCGGCGCGTTCGTGGAGCGCGTGAATTTTGCGGCTGTGCTGATCTTTTCCGCGCTCTGGCTCGTGCTCTGCTACGCGCCTGTTGCCCATTGGGTCTGGGGTGGAGGCTGGCTGGCCCAGCAAGGCGTGATCGATTTCGCAGGGGGTATCGTGGTGCACACGACAGCCGGCATCTCCGCACTCGTCTTCGCACTGATGCTGGGACGTCGTAGCCATTTTCCGAAGGATATGCGTCCGCCCCACAGTCCGGGATTCGTGATGCTTGGCGCGGCCATGCTCTGGGTCGGTTGGTTCGGCTTCAATGCTGGCTCGGCCCTCGGTGCCAATGATGGCGCGGCGCAGGCCATGTTGGTCACACACATCTCGGCCGCCACAGCATCACTTGTCTGGATGCTGATCGAATGGGTCAGCTTTCGCAAACCCACACTCGTCGGCATCGCAACCGGCATGGTCGCAGGCCTCGCGACGATCACCCCAGCGGCGGGATCCGTCGGCCCGGTCGGTGCCATCATTATCGGCATCCTGGCCGCAGGCGTCTGCTACGCAGCCGTTGGCTTGATCCGGCAACGTCTGAAGATCGATGACAGCCTCGACGTGTTCGCCGTGCATGGCGTTGGCGGTATTCTCGGCAGTTTGTTGATCCCATTCCTCGCAGCCGCAGGTCCGCTGGCGCCGGGACTGGAGATGTCCACCGGTGCGCAGTTTGGTGTGCAACTGCTCGGTGTAGCAGTCGTCGCCGTTTATTCGGCCATCATGACCGGAGCGATCCTGTTCGTCATCAAGCTGTTCATTCCTTTGCGGGTTTCTACCGAGGATGAGGAGAATGGCCTCGACTCAGCAACTCATGGTGAGTCCGCCTATCACTTCTGAATAGTATCGCGGCGGCGCGCTTGACAGGCGCGCCGCAGCAAACCACGGCTAGGGCAATGACCGATACGCCCCCCTTTGAAACGAGTGATAATCTTTCAGGCCTGCCGGAGATCCGCCATGGATTCTTTGGCCGAAAGGGCGGTGTTTCGGGTGGTCTCTATACCAGTTTGAATGCCGGGGAAGGCTCAGGGGATGTGCCGGGCGCCGTCGCGACCAATCGCGAGCGAATCCGCACCGCCATGTCCGCGCGCGCGCTGCTCTCCTGCTACCAGATTCATTCAGCCGATGTGGCACATGTCACCGAACCGTGGAGCGTGCGCCCGGAGGCCGATGCGATGGTGACGAAAATTCCGGGAATCGCCCTGTGCATCCTGACGGCCGACTGCACGCCGGTTCTGTTTGCCGATGCCGAAGCGGGCGTGATTGGTGCGGCGCATGCGGGCTGGAAAGGCGCCATCGGAGGTGTGCTCGACACCACTGTTGCGGCGATGATTGAACTTGGCGCCGAAGCTGGCCGGATTCGCGCAGCCATTGGTCCCACGATCCAGCAGGCAAGTTATGAAGTCGGCCCCGAATTCCGAAACACTTTCCTGGACGCCTCCCCCCATAACGCGGCCTTGTTCTTGCCTGGCAAGGGAGACCGGTTTCAGTTCGACCTGCCGGGCTATTGTCGACAAAGGCTGGATGGGCTCGGCGTCCACAGCGTTCACGACACCGGGCTGGACACATGCGCGCTGAAAGACTCCTATTTTTCCAACCGGCGGCGCAATCAGCGGGGCGAGCCAGACTATGGCCGAAATGCCTCAGTCATCATGCTTGCGCTGTAATTTTCTGAAAAAGTCGTAAGAGTCCGGTTGCGACTCGCCGCCCTATGTTACAAAAGCGACACCAATTGGGCAGCACGGGCGCTCCATCATGAAACTGCTTTCCTGCAACGCAAACCGGCCATTGGCGGAAGCCATCGCCGATTATCTTGACACGCGCCTGACGCGGTCTGAGGTGAAGACCTTCTCGGATCAGGAAATATTTGTCCGCATCGACGAGAATGTCCGCGGCGAAGATGTCTTCGTGATCCAGTCCACGTCCTACCCCGCCAATGACAATCTGATGCAATTGCTGATCTGCATGGACGCGCTGAAGCGCGCCTCGGCCCGTCGCATCACCGCCGTCATCCCCTATTTCGGCTATGCCCGGCAGGATCGTAAAACGGATGGTCGTACGCCCATCTCCGCCAAGCTGGTCGCAAACCTGATCTGCAGCGCGGGCGCCGACCGCGTATTGACCGTCGATCTGCATGCCGGCCAGATCCAGGGCTTCTTCGATATTCCAACAGACAACCTGTTCGGCAGCCCCGTCATGGTCGATGACATCAAGGAGCGCTACGGGAACAAGGATCTCATGGTGGTCTCTCCGGATGTTGGCGGCGTGGTGCGCGCCCGCTCGCTGGCCAAGCGATTGGAGGCCGACCTTGCCATCGTCGACAAACGCCGCCCCGAAGCTGGCAAGTCAGAAGTCATGAACATTATCGGCGATGTGTCCGGCAAGCGCTGCATCATGCTGGACGATATGTGTGATTCCGGGGGCACGCTGGCAAACGCCGCCGCCGCCCTGAAAGAGCATGGTGCCAAATCGGTTTCTGCCTATGTCACGCATGGCGTGCTTTCAAACAATGCCGTTCAGAGGATCGAGAAATCGGTGCTGGACGAATTGGTGATGACTGACTCGATTCAGCCGTCCGAAGATGCGATCAAATCGGAATCTATCCGCATCCTGCCCATTTCCCCGCTATTGGGCGAAGCCATTCGCCGTATCGCGAACGAGGAAAGCGTTTCGAAACTGTTCGATCGCTAGGACTCACTAGTCGACTTCAGGCGCCAGCCGATTCACCAAATACCGGACCGCGCCGAGGATCAACAGGATGCTCGTCACCAGCAAACCCGCCAGCACAGCCATCAGCGTGGCAATGGCGTAATACGACATCACATACCAGTTCGTCGGGATATCTTCGAATTCCCCGATTGGAATGGATGAGAATGTCAAAAGCGCCACAGCGCTGCACAGGCTGATCGTGGCGAACCAGGCAATCATGCGCACGCGCTTGAACAACCAGATGCCGATGTCGGCACTACTGTTGTGCATCATCCCGAGCATGGTGAGCATAAGGGCAAGGATCGTGGCCGACGCGCTGGCGATAGCCGATCCGAAATAGAGGGACGAATCCGACAGCGCCTCCACAAGGCTCACCGCCTCGGATCGGGAATATATCTGACCGACGAACAGACGGTGGATTCCAAACAGGGCAAATGTCAGTACACCCCCAATGATTGGAGTGGATTTCCCGACCGGTTTGGGGTTTGCCATGATCGAGAATCCTCCTGACAGCCGACGCGCCTGCTATTAGACGCGTCGGCGGATCAGAAAGTTCCAAGCATCGTCATCCGGTCCGCGCTAGGCGATACAGAATTCCATCGGATATGTGATGCCTTTGACGTCGACAGGCTTGCCTGCCTTATTGGTAAGCGGTTTGAACGTCGCGCCCTTCAGTGCTGCCGCCGAAGATTCGAAGACCGGATCGGTGCATTCTGCGAGCATGTTCTGCGGAACGCCATCAGCGCCAAGATCGAACAGGACCATGCAGCCACCGCTGAGTCGTTTCTTGGCCGCGTCGGCAGGATAGGATGGCCTTGGATGATTCACAGCCTCAGGCGTCCAGTTTGCGTTTAGCGACAGGCCAGCAAGCTTGTTCTCGGCCTTGGATGCATCCAGCCTTGCCAACCAGACGGCAGACTTTTCGCGCGTGTCGGCCCAGTTTGCGATGACCTCGCAACCGCCAACTTCACCTCGGATCTCCTCAAAAGCCACATCGCGCTTGATTGGTGCCAGCGGTGCAGCCGGGATGGAGGCAGGCTTGGGCGCGGCATCCGGCACAGGAGCCGCGGGGGGCTGTGGAACCTTCGCACCGGAATTTGCCGTGATGAACAGGGAGTCCGCCAGGATGAGCCCGGGCTCTGCCATCGGATCGACCGCCTGGCCTGCGCGCCAGACTTCAAGGTGCAGGTGTGGCCCGGTGGCTTGGCCGGACTGGCCCAGCGAGCCGATCACAGTACCTGCGGAGACGGATTCCCCCAGTGACACTTTGATATCTTTCAACTGCCCGAAGCGGAGCACAGTCTCACCCGCAGCGATTTCGACGAGATTCCCGTATCCGCGTGTCATTTCTGCGCGGGTCACGATTGCTGAAGTCGGCGCATAGATCGGCTTGCCTTCTTCCTCTGCCAAGTCGACGCCCTGATGTTGTTTCAATTCGCCTGAGACAGGGTGTTTCCGCACGCCAAAGGCGCTGGTCAGCTTCGCCTTGTCCAGCACGGCATGACTGTATGTGACCGCGTCGGTCGGCAGCGCGGCGGCGCCCCGGATCAATGATCCCTGCGCCAAGGCGAGCGGGGTCGCGAGCGCCAGCGCTGCCGCGACTGCCAAGCCAAGACGTTTCGGCCGGTGGTGGGTCTCACTCAGGAGTTGGGTCAAGCGCATTTTGAGGGTTCCTTCTTTCTTGAGCGTGAATGCTGCAACCGGCAGGATGAGCGCAGGCCGGGCAAGACGCGCCACCTGGGTCAAGGCGCGAGCATAGGCGATCCGGTCACCCGTCAGCTCGGCGGTCTCTTCATCGACGATCGCCTCGCGCCAATAATCAAGGCGCTCGCGCATGGCCCAGGCAAAAGGAGAGAACCAGAATATGTCTGCGACCATACGGTCAAATGGGCGGGTCAGCAGGTCACCCCGCTTCAGGTGAACCAGTTCGTGTACGATGATTTGTGGTGTGTGTTGTTTCGAGATGAGCGCTGCCGGTATGAAGACGACCGGGCGCACGATACCGGCAAGGAAGGGCGCACCCCGGGGGATAACCCGCACATCCGGCACGCGCCGCAATCCAATCGCGTCGGCCCAGTGGCGAACCGGGCGGATGACCGGACGGGATGTCTGCTTCAAGCGCTGAAGTCTGGCCTGCCCCACAGCCCAACAGACCGCGCGCACGAACCACCCGGCAACAAGCGCCCACAGCACCAGTGTCGCAACCGGCGGTATACGGAATTCTGTGGTAGATTCTTCAACAAAGACGGCATCAGACTGGACCGTCAGCGCATCCATGACCGGCAAGTCCGGCAAGGCCTGTGCGGCAACTTGCGTCAGGCCCGGCATGAAAGCAGATGCCAGGAATGGTGCGAACATCAAAGCTACAGCGCCGCGCCATATGGCCTGAGCCATCCTGGGTGAGGGTTTGAGCGTGCAAAGCGCGGTGGCGAGCAGCCAGAGCGCCGCGCTCCAACCAAAGGCGAGTGCGATCAGTCCGAACAAGCTCATGCCTTGCCCTCCGTATCGGCCGCCGCCGCGTTGATGATGGCGTCGAGTTCGTCAAGTTCGGCATCGGAGAGGTGTGGACTTTCCGCAAACAAGGCCGCCGGCAACGGCCCGTCCATATCCAGAACCTGGCGGGCGAGATGACGGACCAATCCGCCCAATGTGGCGGTCCGGTCTATAGCGGCGGCATACACTGCGATGCCATGCATGTCCTGACGGCTGACCCAGCCCTTCTCTTCCATCCTGGCAATGACGGTGCGGGTCGTCGACGGCTTCCACCCCTGCCCCGGACCGATGGCATCATGCACCTCACGTGCGCTTTGCCGGCCATGTGACCAGAGATGTTTCAACACGCTGAGTTCGGAAGGATTGGGCTGGGACATGCAAATCTCGCTATCAAAGTCACGTGTACGCTACAGTTGTAGCGCTCCAGTGTCAAGCGAGCGCTTTTGGGGGCTTCAGGCTCCCCATCCGTTTCAAAATTCCAGATAATTCGGAGTTGTTATTCGACAGTCCAGCCGCGCGGCGTGCGGCGGGCGTCAAGAATGAGCGGCTCTTCAGCCGTGTCGCGCGCTTGCGGGCGGATGCCCTTCCGGCCAGCATACCGCATGAACAAGGCCGCCGAAGCCAGCAAGACGCCTGCGATAGCGGTCATCACGGCTAGCAATCCGGCAAACAGCACCAGCAAGAGCCCAATACATAGCCGCGCCACAAGGCTGATCGCACTCGAAAATGCGTCTGCAATATTGAAACGGCCGGAACTGGAAGCTGCTTGGGTCATGAATCTCTCGTTTACAGTGCAAACATGGCGCCAGTGCTGCGTTCCGTCAATGGAATGGCATGCCGATACTATGTGAATTCGCGGAAATGCCTCAATCCGACCGGATCAGCAGACCGCGTTCGGTCCGAATTTGCGCATAGGCGGCTGTAATCGATGCCGCCTTGGCATGCGCGGCATCCTCGAATTCGCGTGGTGCGCCCATTTGCACCACACGGTCCGGATGGTGATCAGACATCAACTGACGATAGGCGGCACGAATATCGGAAAACTCTGCATCATGGGAGACGCCGAGAATGTGGTATGGGTCGTCGCTATCCGGGCCCAAATGGCTGGCCTTGATCCGGCGGAATGTCAGCTCATCAAAGCCGAAGGCATCGGATACGGTGCGCAAATAGTCCATCTCATCCGCCGTCACGACGCCATCCGCACCCGCGATTTGGAACAGGCCGTCCAGCACGCCTTCCAGCAAGCATGGGCGATCTCGGTATTTCCGGCCGATCTTGCGAGCGTAGCCTTCATAGCCGCGCACGGTCTGGCGGGCGATATTGAAGACACGGCGAACACTGTCGGCATCTTCAGGCGCGGCCCGGAAGACGCGCGAAAACACCATGATTTCCTGATCAGATACGGTGCCGTCAGCTACGGCAAGCTTTGCACCGAGCCCCACGACCGCCGCAGTAAACCCGACATCATTCGGATCTGGCGCGCACGCAAAATCAGCCCCGTCGGCAAGCATGCCGTCAGAGTTGTCAGGATCGAACAGGCGCCGTCCGCCCTCAAGCACTCGGGTCCACAAAGACATCTCGGGAAATTCTATACCCTATTTTGGCAATTTTGGGAGCGCGGCATGCTGACAGTTGCGTGAAGTCCTGCTCACACTTCCAAAGATGAATTCTTTTTTAGATTCTGATCCTCCGGGACGGACGACCCGTAAAGGGTGGCATCGATGGATATGGTTCCATCGGAAAATTTCTGAATTGGGACACCCCTAATCATGAAACGTCTTCTCACGCTCACCGCTGCTTTCGCCTTCCTGGCCGCCCCGGCCCTCGCAGAAACCTGTCAGTATTCCAAGGATCGCATGGCTAGCCATGTCGAGGCCGAACTCGTCAAAGGCGAATGGTCCAAGATGGATATCGTCGACACCGCCGCCGAAGCTGGCCAGTTCAACACGCTGCTGGCTGCCGCGACTTCAGCTGGTCTGGTCGATGCCCTGAAGGGCGAAGGCCCGCTTACCGTGTTTGCGCCAACGGATGCTGCCTTCGCCGCCCTTCCAGAGGGTACGGTCGAAACCCTGTTGATGACGGAGAACAAGCACCAACTTGCCGACATTCTCAAACTGCACGTGATCGCTGGCAGCAAGATGACCTCTGACCAGCTCGCCGGAAAGACACTGACCGCAAGCACGTTGAATGGCGACGTAGCAATCAATGGCACCGACGGCGTAACGGTGAATGGCGTCACCGTCGTGAAAGCCGATGTCATGGCCTCCAACGGTGTCATCCATGTGATCGACCAGGTCCTTCTGCCCAAAGGCTAAGGTGATCTGCAAAGCGAAGCGATGCTGAAGGCCCGCCCACAAACAGAGGCGGGCCTTATCTACTTTGACTGCGCCTCAACCGAGGCTCTCAAGGCGGCGATCTCTGATCGCATTTCCTGTATTGCCGAAAGGACGGCGGCGCGCTCCTTCTCGGCGGTCATGAGTTCGCCTTCCAATTCTCCTTCGATTTCGTCGAGTCCCTCCTCGATGATCGCCTGTTGTTCGGCCGCGAGCGAATCCACAATCAGGGCGATGAACAAGTTGAGAATGGCGAAGCTGGCGATGAAGATGAAGATCAGGAAGAACATCCAGGCATAGGGATTGCCATCATCAATCACTTTCTGGACAACTTCGAACCGCCAGCCATCCATCGTCATGACCTGGAAAAGTGAATAGGCCGAACGCGGCAGATCCCCGAACAGTTCGGTGACCTCTTCATTCTCGGTATTGCCGTACATGTTGGTCGCCATTACGGCGGCAACATATGTGATCAGCGCCAGCACTGCGAAAATGGCGCCCATGCCCGGCAGGGCCTTCATCAGCGCCTCGGTAATCCGGCGCATCATTGGAACGATATGCAGTAATCGGAGAATCCGCAGGACCCGGAGCGCACGCAATACGCCGAATGCCTGAGTTCCTGGTATCAGCGAAACGCCAATGACGATGAAGTCAAACCAGTTCCAACCCCGCCGGAAGAATTGCAACCGATAGACTACCAGTTTCAGCAGGATCTCGACCGCAAAGACATATGTGATCGTCTGGTCAACTGCGTCGAGCGACACGACAAGGCCCGCGGGCAGTGTCTCGCGATAGGTCAGCACGCCAAGAATCACGGCGTTCACGATGATCAAGGCGATCACCAGGTGCCGGAACCATGGCCGCTCGATCACGCGCTCCAGCGCAGAATTATGGGTTTCAAAATCGAGTGTTGCGCATTTCATGGTCTGTGCCGGCTCCCCTTCGGTCGTGAGGCCACACGGCGTTTTGCCCGTAACTGGGCCGACTGCCAAGGCTTGGAATGGCTTATGTCGGCGTCATCGCAACCCGTTAGTCCGCTGACGTGGTTGTGTCGGAAATGATCACCCAACCGCCATCGATCTTGCGCAAGACCAGCGTGTACAGTCCGGACGGATTGTCGCCTTCGACTTCGAGCATCCAATGGCCATGTGCGATGGCGGCATCGGGCGACAGAATTTCAATCTCATAGTCGGACGTCACCAGCGTGCCCATTTTTTCAGGCGTATCGTAGCGTGTTTCATAGCGTTGAAGCGTTGCGTCCCACCCGCGCGCAATGTTGCCGCCAGACGCAAAGCGCAAGTCGGGAGACTTCCAATATCCGTCCATGAAGGCGGGTATATCACCGCGATTCCAGGCTGCGTCTTGCGCCTCAAGCATCGCCGTGATGGCTGCCTCCTCCTGAACTTCCAACGCGACGCTCACCCCAGCCGGTTGGGCCGGAACAGTCCCGCAGGCCGATATGGCAAGGGGCATGACGAACGCAATCAGGGCTGAACGCATGAGACTTCCTCCAGTATTAATGAGGTTTACCCGGCCGATACCGACCGCTTGAGATAGGTTTGACGGCCCCACTCTATGGCACTGAGTACGACCGCAACACCCCCAAGCCAGAAGGTAATGATGAACACGTCATAGAACCCGTTCTGTTCAATCATCTCGCCCAGCCAAGGCCGGCCCAGCGTGCCGATCAGCATTGTGAGCGAGGCCAGCAACGCATACTGAACGGCGGCAAAACGCGGATTGACCACTGATGTAAGATAGGCCGTCATTGCGACGAGCGCGAAGCCGCCTGCAATGTTCTCCGCAAAGATCGTCACCATCAGGCGCGCCATGCGCTGGCCCTGGTCAGAGGCAATTGCCACTTCCTCAGGCTGGAGTTTTGCGGCCCAATCCGCAAAGGTGATCAATGGCGCATCAAGATGGGTGAACGCCAGAAAAGCATCAACCGTCGCCGCGCCAGCCGCCAAGTCCGCATAAAGCAAATTGGTCGCCGCCGCGACGATCCCACCAACAAAAAAGACCGGCATCCGGCCGAGCACCGCGATCAGCGTCGCACCGATGAGCGAGCCGAGAATGGTCGCCACAACACCGAAGAATTTCGAGGCGATGGCTACATCGTCGAGCGTATGTCCCAACGCATCAAGGTCTGCGCGCAAATAGAAAGGATAGGCAAACGAGCCCCAGACCGCATCGGTGAACCGGTAGGTCAGTGCCAGTGCGAGCACGAGAATGGTCCACCAGCCGAGCCGGGAAATGAGTTCCATCAATGGGTCGAAGATCGCCCGAAACAGGGTGGCCAACAGCTTGTCGCCGCGGCTCTGTCCCGCCACCAGCAAGGGCGCCTCTGTTGCAACAGCCTTTTGTGTGAACACCAGCAAGGCGGCAACGACGGCTGGCAGGACCACGGTCAGCAAGACAATGACGGGCCCCTGTTCGGAAACGAACACCCGCGAGGATATGTCTGCGCCCAAGGCCAGTTTGCGCACGACAAAAGTGCCGATCATCGTGAAGCCGATGAGCCAGCTGAGTGCGACGACGATCACGGCCGGAAGAGTAACTTTTCTGCGCAGCGAGGGCAGGAAACTCATACGGCTCGTATCAGGGCGGGACGAAGATTCCGGTTCCGGCGCGAGCAAACTGCCCAGCACGGTCAGCGCAATGAACACCGACATCATCACATAGGACACGGTCCATCCGACACGTGCGGCCACCAGCAAGGCGAGAAAGCCGGAGATGAAACCGCCGGACTTGTAGCCGAACTGGTAGAGGGCGGACATGAGGTCCTTGTCCTCTTCAGAGCGCGCCACTTCGATCCGCCAGGCATCGAGAATCAGATCATGGGTCGGTCCAATGAGCGTGATCACGAAACAGATCAGCGCCACGAGGCCAATATTTTCCGGTGGATTGCTAAAGGCCAGGATGATCAGCAGCAAAGCGATCACGGATTGGCACACGATCAGCCAGGATCGGCGCCCCCCGATGCGCAGAAATGGTACGTTTCGGGCGCGGCCAAACATGGGCGCCCAGAGATATTTGAACGAGTAACCCAGAGAGACCAGCGCGAGCACACCGATCGTGTTTGTGTCGACGCCTTCCTGAGTGAGCCAGGCCGACAAGACACCAACCACCGCGCCATATGGTATGCTGGCAGCAAATGACAGGATGAGCATAGCCGCCATGCGGCGATCCTTCAGGGCCTTCAGCGCGCGGACAGCGCGCGATGGCTCGCGAACTTCAGGAGGCGTTGGCGCTGAGGTGTCGCTCATGCAGCGCCTTCGTGCCGGACCGGCGCGCTCGTCCAGTGCAGCGCAAGGCGACGGAGTGCCTCGGCATCCAGAGGCTTGGCAGCCACGCCGTTTGCGCCAGCCGCGCGCGCCTGTCGCTCGATGTTCGGATTCATTTCCGCAGAGACAGCCAGCATCGGAACGTCCGACCCGTTGTCGCGAATGCGGCGCATGGCTTCAAAGCCATCCATGACTGGCATGCGCAAATCCATCAGGATGAGGGCGATGTTCATTTGCGTTGCAGTCTCCACAGCTTCGCTTCCGGTGGAGGCTACAGTGACGGTAAAACCGGCCGATTCCAAGGCGCGTCGTGCGATCAGTGCATTTACCGGATTGTCATCGGCAATCAGCACATGCCCTGCCCCTGTCTTCTGCTCCGGCTCGTCTATCGCCTGCTCACCTGATTGGACGACATAGACACGTTCTGCAATCGAGGATGCGCGCAGCGGTCTTACCAGCCAGCCTGTGCAGCCCAGACTCCGAAACCGCTCGATCGCGCCACGGTCTTCGGGACGCAGGACCACCAGGGTTGGACGCTGGCAGGCAAATTCTCTGACGAGCTTTTCGCGTAAATCAGCGCCAATTAACAATATATCGACGTGACCGGGCACACGCCCCGCGACTGGGTCGATCAGAAAAGGCCTGGCCTCGGACCCGGAAAGCGCAGACGCGGCTGCAAGCGTGGTGGCGGCCGGGAGACCGACGAGGCCAACGGTCATATCGAGTTGCGGCAGGTCATGCGTGGACGGCATGTCTGCACGTGCCAGGGGCAGGAATATCTTGAAGGCGGTGCCCAGGCCGGGAGCACCATCAATGTCTACCCGTCCACCCAGCAGCTCCGTCAGCCGCTTGACGATGGCAAGGCCAAGCCCGACTCCGCCATCATTGAAAGCATCCTGCGTGGCCGATTGTTTGAACGCGCTGAACAATTGCACGCGATCCGCTTCAGCTATGCCGGGGCCGGTGTCGATGACACGGAATTCGAGCCCATCCGTTCGAGCCGCGATATCCAGCAGGACCGAACCCTGGCGCGTGAACTTGAGGGCGTTGCCCACCAGGTTGAACAAGATCTGTCGTATACGACCTGCATCGCCGGAATAGGTCGGCATCGGCAAAGGCTGCGCGCGAACAGCAAGGTCGAGCCCTGCCGCATGCGCACGCGGGCTGAGCAGTTCGATCACTTCACGGCCCAGCCGCACCGGGCAAAAATTTTCGACTTCCAGTTCCACTGCAGACGCATCGAGCCGGGCATAATCCAGCACATTATTAAGCAAATCGAGCAGGCGCCCGCCGCTCATCTTGATCGCCTCGGCATATTCGCGCTGCGCTGGGGCCAGTTCGGTCTCAAGCAACAGGGAAACTGTGCCGAGAATACCGTTCAGGGGCGTGCGAATTTCATGACTCGCCGTTGCCAGGAAGGTGTCTTCCGGCTTGGCGGGATTTGCGGGAGGCTTTTGTGAGTCTGTCATCGGGCAGCAGACTTATCGCAAAGCCTTTAGCATTCATTTAACCGACCATGCTCCCGGCTGCAGCGCCGCGCGCCGCAGATACGGCTGGCTCGGGCATGCCCGGCGGACGATGCCGATAGGATAGTGCCTCAGCGACATGAAGCCGCCGCACGCCGTCACAACCCTCAAGATCTGCAATGGTGCGTGCCACTTTGAACACCCGGCTGTAGCCCCGCGCGGTCAGTTGCAGCCGCGAAGCGGCATCCGCCAGCAAAGCGGCACCAGCCTCATCAGGCGCTGCCGACTTTTCCAGTTCGGAAAGAGGCGTGTCGGCGTTAACCGATCGGATCGTGTCACTTGCCATATGCCCCAGCCGCTCTGTCTGGATGTCACGCGCCCGGGCGACGCGCGCGCGAACTTCTTCAGAGCCTTCCGAGGGCGGCGGCAGCGCAAGATCAACGGCGGTAACTGGTGGCGTGTCGTAGTAGAGATCGATCCGGTCCAGGAACGGACCGGACAAGCGGGCCTGATATTGCTGTGCACAGCGGGGACCCCGCCGACAGGCGGCTGCGCCGGGCCCTCCCCCACACCGGCATGGATTCATGGCAGCGATCAGCTGGAAACGCGCGGGATACCGGACATGCCGGTTGGCGCGTGCCACGACAGCTTCCCCGGCTTCGAGAGGCTGTCGCAAACTGTCGAGCACCGTTGCGGGGAATTCCGGCAATTCATCGAGAAAAAGCACGCCATGATGCGCGAGCGAGACTTCCCCGGGCTTGGCCTTGATTCCGCCCCCGACCAAAGCAGCCATGGAGGCCGAATGGTGCGGCGCGCGAAAGGGTCGTCTCCGCGAGAGGCGTCCGCGCTCCAACAGGCCCGCAATCGACTGAATTTGCGAAACTTCCAGCAATTCCCGCGCAGATAATGGCGGCAATATGCCAGCCAATCTTTGGGCCAGCATGGACTTCCCCGACCCAGGCGGGCCGCAAAAAAGGAGATTGTGCCCCCCGGCGGCTGCAATTTCGAGTGCGCGCTTGGCACCTTCCTGACCTTTCACATCGCGCAGATCCGGCCCGGCGGGCGGGGTTGCCAGTTCGCCCGGCTGCGGAGGGCTGATAACAGCGCGGCCAGTAAAGTGATTGATCAGGGCAATCAGGCCTGTTGCGCCAATAACACTGCCGCCTGCCCAGGCTGCTTCAGCGCCGCAAATCTGTGGGCAGATGAGTTGTAAATCCATGCCTTCAGCGGCCATGGCGGCTGGCAGGACCCCGAGCGTTTCGCCCAGCGCGCCATCAAGCGAAAGTTCTCCAATGGCCGCGTAGGCCTCCAACTGATCTGGTGGGATCACGCCCATCATGGCGAGCAGGGCAAGCGCGATGGCGAGATCATAATGGCTGCCTTCCTTGGGAAGATCAGCGGGGGCGAGGTTTACGATGACCCGTTTCGGCGGGAGTGCGAGCCCAAGGGAGGCAAAAGCGGCCCGGACACGTTCCCGGCTCTCGCCAACCGCCTTGTCCGGCAAGCCGACAATATGAAACGCTGGCTGGCCGCCGGTCATCTGGACCTGCACGTCCACGGGCTGGGCGTCTACGCCCTCAAATGCAAACGTCGTAACCCTGCAAACCATCTCCACCCCCTGTCAGCATGGGGCAAATGGTTAACAGAATATTGCGAACAAATAAAGAACGAAATTCCGAAAAGTTGAACCTGCTTTATATCAGGCGTCGAGCATGACCGCGCTAATCGCTTCATCCAACACTTCCAGACCGGCGCCCTTGCGCACGGCTTTCTCAGAGAGTGTTCGCCGCCAGCGGCGCGCGCCGGGCTGTCCGTTAAAGAGGCCCAGCATATGACGGGTCATCGCATGCAACCCGACGCCCTCTTCCAGACGCGCTGCCATATAAGGCCGGTACGCGTCGAGGGCTACCTCTGGTGAGACAGGCTCGCCGACCCCGAACAATGCGGAATCCACCTCGCCCAGCAGGGCTGGGGATTGATAAGCGGCACGCCCCAGCATGACGCCATCAAAAGTATCGAGGTGGTCGCGGCAAGCTTCGATTGTGGTGATGCCGCCATTCAGGATAATGGTCAGGTCAGGCCGCACGGCCTTCAGGCGCGCCACAAGGTCATAATCAAGCGGTGGAATATCGCGGTTCTCCTTCGGGCTCAGGCCTTTAAGCCAAGCCTTGCGCGCGTGAACGGTGAAAACCTCGCAACCTGCCGCGCTGACTTTCTCGACAAAATCGAACAGGGTTTCTTCCGCTGGCAAATCATCAATGGCGATGCGGCACTTTACCGTGACCGGGATGGACACGCGGGCTTTCATGGCGTCAACGCACGCGGCTACTTCGTCCGGCCGCGCCATCAGGCAAGCTCCGAACGCGCCTGATTGAACTCGGTCAGACGGACAGCCACAATTGATGTTGACTTCGTCATAGCCGAATTGCTCGGCGATGGCTGCAGCCTCCGCCAATTTTGCAGGTTCATTGCCACCCAGTTGCAGGACGACGGGATGCTCGGCTTCGGAGAAGCCAATCAAGCGGCCGCGGTCTCCATGGATGACGGCATCGGCCGTCACCATTTCAGACCAGAGCAGCGCATGTTTCGACAGGCTCCGATGGAACATGCGGCAGTGCCGGTCCGTCCAGTCCATCATGGGCGCGATCGAAAACTTGTAGGAAAGGCTGGTTGGCATAGTCAATGTCAGGTCCGGAAGTGCATATACGGGCTCATTCCGACTTCTAGCGGAAACAAGCGGTGTGTGTATATTCTTGGCTGTAATTGGATCATTTCCCGCGCTGATCCGGTATATCACTTGCAGCCTGACTGATATGATCCAACTCGACATTCCCTCATCTCAGACCCGCACACCGGAGCAGCCGAGCATCTCGGCGTATATTCTGGATCATTCGGAGGTACAGACGCAGTCATCGGTCCTCACAAATACCGAGTACGCGCGCCTTGGAAAGTTGTTCGATCCAGACATACGTCTTGATCTGGAACGCTCATTCGCAGCTGTGCGAACCGGCCTTTCAAATCATCTCGGCCAAGCGAAGGCGGATATAGTTCTCGAACATGATACGCTCGGGGCGCCTTCCCTGCGAAATATGCGGGAACTGTATCTGTCGATTTCTCGCACCGGGGGCTGGTCTGCCTTCGCCACCTCTCATGACAAAGCGGTCGGAATTGATATCGAAAAGGTTCGCGACATCGATTGGCGACAGATGCTACCGATGATGTGTTCGGCTTCGGAGCGAAAGATATTCAGCGGTATCGCTGACGACGATCTCCTCCCATTCTACAGGCTGTGGACGATCAAGGAGGCCATCATGAAAGCCGCCGGTCAGGGATTCCGCATGGGGGCACCGACGATCAACCTATCCGCAAGCCTCATCCTTGGTGAGACTTCCCAGGGACAAGTATCGCATACGGATCGAATATTCGACATTTCGTGCTTCCTGCACGGAGACATTGTCACTTGCGTCGCGGGCGAGTGCGCCTAGCCTTTGTCCACCAGCGCAAGGCTGTAGGGACCGACTTCGTAAACACGCAGGCCATCCCGCCACAGGCTTCCTCGTGCAGTGACCAACCAGCCCTTGTCGCGTTTCTCTATGGAAACAATCTCCATTACGGTAACGACTTCTTTCTTGTCGGGTGTCACCTGTCCGCGATAGCTCCATTTGAACGGTGCGCCGGTCGCAATGGTTTCAAAGTGCGGGTCGCTCATGCCCTCATCCAGTCCCTTGAGCAGAATGGCGCGCGCCAGCAACTGTGCGAGCGCATCAAGGCCGAGCGACCCCGGCTGGACCGGATCCTGATAGAAGTGCGCCTTGAAGTACCACGCATTCGGATCAACTGCTTGGCGGCCCCGGATCAGACCAAGCCCGGCCTCTCCGCCGGTCGGGTTGAAATAGTCGACCGCCTCCAGCATGCGCATCTTGCCGCCTGCAAGGCGCTTTTCAATCATGCGCGTCTTCACTTTTTCGCCCGGCAGGTCGAACGCAGCAGAGAAATGCGGCTTGGCCGACAGGCCGGCCTGGCGCACCAGCGCGGCAGCTGGAAAGAATCCGAACTGGGTCGTCAGGTCCAGGACAGGTTCGCCTGAGGCTAGCGTGACCACAACGCTGAAGGTCACAATGGTCATCGGTCCGACACGTGAGAAGGCCGTCAACTCGCTCTCAACGACCATCGTCCCATCGCCCGGGCGAAGCTCGCGATGCAGGACACCATCGCCTTCGAGATTTCGGAATTTCAGATTGCCGGACAAGGCAAAACCGCAATGGCTGGCGAGCCAGCCACACGGCTGCAGCGCAATCTCCGACAGGACGGCGAAGGGCATGGCCCCATTCCGGTTGTCCTTGAAATACCAGGCATTCGCTGGGATATCGTATTCGGCGCGGACCTTTGCGCCAACTTCCTGCACGCCCGGCCGTGTGGACACGTCGATGACCCGCGTCATCATGTGATATGGCTCTTGCGGCAAACGGGGTACAATGCCTTTGGTATCGAACCGGTCATACATTTCGCCAAAGGCCGCCGATGGCGCACCGTTGGCGCAATCTAGCAGCGCGGCATGGTCACCCCGACTCTCCCCCATCGGCCCGGTTCGGATTGGTGCTTCGGCGACGCGTGGTGCTGGCCAATCACGGCGCAGGCGCAGGCCGAAGCGCGGGCAATAGAACACCTTCTTGCCGTCACTGCTTGCAAGAAGGGACGCGTAAATTTCCGGGGTTTCTCCATCGATGATCTCATCGATGAAGACCTCATAGGTCACCTCGTGGTCCGTATCCGGAATGACCTGCCCCCGGCAGACGAATTGCGCCATATGGCCCGGCATCGGTTCGAAGACATACCCGTCACGTTCGGTCAGCAGGCCCGCGGCCGCTGCATAGAACTCCAGTGTCTGTACGGCGGCCTCTGCCATGAGCGTGCCGGGCATGCAGGGATCGTTGTGGAAATGACCCTCATAGAACCAGGCATCGACGGGTACATGCGCGCGGGCTTTCAAATATCCCCTGCCCCACGGCCCGCCATGGGGGTCAAAGGCTTCGACATCATCGAAGAGAGCCAGCCTGTCGTCCGGCAGACGGATCGGACGTGACTGCGCGGCCACCAGTTCGAACCCGTCGCCAAAGCACGCCCAGGCATTGCCGTCCCGGTAAGCGTCCAGATCTCTGGCACTGAAAGCTCGCTTCCGGCTCGCGCCCTCGGCGGCAAATGGCGCGGGGTCTGCGGTAGGCGGTGAATCCTTGGCGGGATCCCACATGACGCCCTTTCCGGAGGCAAGTTCCTCATCGCTGAAGAAGCCGGCCTGACCGTTTCGCACGGAGAAGACGCGGCGGTCGCCCGCCATACAATCATACTGGAAGAAAAACATGCGGACACCGGCGAGTGTCGCCTGCCCGGTGATCTCGATCTGGAAGTGTAGCGTCTCACCGGGCTCTGGCAGGCCGCCCTCATGGAATGTGATTTCGCACCCCAGAAGGCGATAGACCCGGTCATCCTGGTTCTTGAAGTCCGCCCCCATCCAGCCAATCAAGGTCAGGTCAGCTTGCCCGCTTTCGATCAGCGGACCGGGCCGGATCCGGCCATCATGGATGAACCATTGATCCGGCTTCAAATCGGTTTCGGTCCAGATGATGCCGGTACTCTCGACTCCGGCCTCTGCATCGATTCCGGTGATCCGGTCGACGAGCAGCAAAGGGGGCGCTGGCAGGCGCACCTGACGAGCATATTGGTCCTGCGGTTTGAATGCGGCGCCGAAGAAGTCAGACATCTTCTCACGCGTGGATTTCTCGATCTCGGGAGAGTTCCAGTGCGGTCCTGCGGGTGATCGCGGCAGAAGTGGCTCTGTTCCAGCAGTCACCTTGCGCGGCGCAGGCATCGGTCGGTCTGCCGGCGGCGCGGGGAATGGCACCTGCGTGGTGCTGACTTTTGAATCGCATGGCGCAGGATAGTTCACGGCGGCCAAAATCGGCGCAACCGGCATCCGGCTTGTTGGGATTAGGGCCGGAACAATAGGCTTGGCGTAAGGGACATCGCGTGTCAGCGCCCAGGGCGCAGGCCGCACGGTCCTGTTGCGTCGCGCGGCGTCGAGCACGTCTGCGACGGGCTTCATCTTGGGAGCGCGCCCGTCCGCGAACAGGAAGGCGGCGAGGTCGGCGACCTGTCCCAAGTCCGCTGTTTCAATGCGGTCGGTGGCGACCGCATTGTAGTCCTTGCCTTCAAGAATATTGCCAAGTGCTGCGGTCAGCGTGTCGCGCGGGCCAAGCTCCACAAAGGTGCGCACGCCATCTTTCCATGCCTGTTCGACCGTAGGCGGAAAATCTACTGCATCGATGGCCTGCCGGGTTAGCATATCTGCCGAGGTTTCGCTGGTCGGCTCATAGGCGGCATTGACGGCATTGGCGTAGAGACGCACCCCGCCCCCATCATGCATCTTGCGTGTATGCAGCTTGCGCCACGTCTCCGCGAAGGGTTGCATGGCCTTGGCATGCACAATCAGATGCTGGTGCATCTTTGCGCCGCTGCCGGGCCCAAGAGATTCGCAGATCTTGCGACAGGCCTCAGCCGGGCCACCGATCATGCAGTCTGTTCGCGAATAGATGATCGTAATCTCGACGCCGGTATGTTTGGCGACTTCACGCTTCACGGCATCAACCGGCGCCTGGACACGCCAATTGGTCCAGTCCGCCGGGACGTTCGGGCCCCACGCCTCTTTTGCCGTTTCGAACTCGCCGCCGATATGGCGCTCATACATGGCGGCATCGGAAATCTCGTCCAGCAGAGCGCCGGGATCACGCCAGAAGCCGAAAGCGAACAGCGCGTTGCTCTCGCCAAGCGACAGGCCGAGCGCCGCATCCGGCTTGAGACCGAGAAGGTCCAGCAACAGGATTGCGTGTGCCTGGCTCATCAGCGTGCCAGCGCACAATTGTTCAAATTCCGTTAGGCTTGCCTTGGCGAGCAGTGGGGCGATCTCGTCCGCCTTGTCGAGTTTGGCGAGACGCTGGCGCAATTCCGGGAAGGCCGAGAGCAGACCACGTCCCATGCGGGGATAAACGGCCGCAGATCCAGTGAACATGAAGGCCAGTTCGCCCTCAGGCTTGCCTTCGCCAAAGTGGACGCCGTCGCCGACAGGGGCTTTGCCCTGCTCCAGCATTTGCTGCGCAGAATCCAACTGTTCCGCGAGCGCTTCCTCAGTGGGCGCCACTATCGCAATACGGCATTTGCCCCTGCCCCCGGCCTTGCCGGATGCCATGCGCGCGGCGAGCGTCGCTTTGTCTTTTGCCGAGGCCCAGAACAGGAAGGGTGTCGGCCGCAGCGCATCTGGTATGGGCACCGCATCCGCAGGATCGAATGTGACGGAGCCAACGGTGTTGAGCTGCGTTGCTGCAACCGAGATGTCGACCGGAAGAGACGTTTCCCGTATGTCCGGCACCGCGCCTTCCGCCGTCAGCACATGCCCCCGTGCGCAGAGCTGCGCTTGCAGGGCCAGTTCGAACACGACCGAGGCGCAAGGAGCCTTGCCGAATACGCGATTTATGACGCCTGTTTCGGACGCTCCGCCCTTAGACCAGTTGACGTCATGGAGAGACCCGAAGTTCCGATTCGATGCGGCTTCAGCGTCGTCTTTTCGCTTCAGGACGATGGCCGCAGCTTGGTCACCAGGTCGCACTGTAATGCCGATATCTGCGAGCGCAGCGGCACGAACCGGTTCGGTCGCAAAGTCTGCTGCGGCCACGATGGCCATATCCAGCTGACCCAAGCGCAGCGCTTCGACGGCGAGGTCCAGCGCGGCAAGGCCGGAAGCCGCCTCGGCAGACACCGAGAACCCCATGCCCTGGAAATCATGCGCATAGGTCACGCGATTGGCGGTCATGTTCGCCATGGCACCTAGAACGGTGGCTGCATGAAGCGGTGGCGCAATGAGGGCCTGCGCAGTGGCAAGCTCCTCGGAGTTCCGGGATAATCCTGCCAGATTTGCCAAGCGTTCTCTTAACAGCCAACGCGCCGAATCTGACGCACAGCCCATGCCGGTAAAAATGCCCACCCGATCGGATGCGACAGGCTTTACCGATTGCAGCGCTTCTTCCACCACATCGACAATGGCGAGCTGCTGAGGTTCCGCCTCAAGCAAATCCGTTGGCGGAGTTCGCGCAGTCTTCGGATCTGCGCCCACCTTTCGGCAGGCTGTGGCAGGCTTTATCGGCTGGTTCATGATGCGGCGCGTGACGGCGTCCGCCCCGTGGTCAGAACCCGCCAGCAGGCCTGTCCCGCAGATCACGATGTCCTGCTCGGACAGCTTGGCCTCCCGCGCCTCAACCAAATCCGATTCCGGATCATACTGGTCGAGGATCAGATGCGCATTGTTGCCGCCGAAACCGAAATTGCTGATAGCTGCGCGGCGAATTCCGTTACGCGGCTCCCACGGTGCGGCCTCCCCCAGAACTTTCATACCGTTCCGGCTAGCAACTTCGATCAGGTTACCTCTAATCGGTGTAGGCGGCAGGGCTTCGCGCTTGAACGCTTCGGTCAGCTTGAGCAGGCTGGCCAGGCCCGCCGCCGTGATGAGATGCCCTGTATTGGCCTTCAGGGATCCGATGGCGAGATTTTTGTTGCCCGCGAACATGTCCGCCGATGCCTGCACCTCGACACCGTCACCAGTCGGCGTGCCGGTCGCATGGCATTCCAGATAGGACACGCTCTTCGGATCCACGCCCGCCATTGTGTATGCGCGCGTCATGGCTTCAGTCTGGCCCTCGCCGGACGGGGCGAGCAAACCCTTGCGCCGACCATCATTCGAGAGGCCGATGCCCCGGATAACGCCGTGAACGACATCCTTCTTCTTCACATCAGACAGACGTTTCAGGACAACCGAGACCGCTCCTTCAGATGGCACTAATCCGTCTGCGCCCTTCACGAAGGGTCGTGACTGGCCGGTCGGGCTGAGTGCCTTCAACGCCTCGAACCCGATATGGAGGATCAGATTGTCGGCCGCGTTGACGCCGACAACGACGGCGCAATCAATCGCCTGCGATTGAAGCCGTCGACAGGCGATCTCCAGCGCATAGAGCGATGAGGCGCACGCCGCATCAAGCGAGAATGCTGGACCGGACAGGCCGAGCGTCTGAGCGATCAGTTGGGGCGGAAGAGAAGCATTGAACGTCGCAAGCGGTTCCGAAAGCGCCTGCCCCGCCCAATGGCGTGCGGCATAGTCTGCATGCGCCGCGCTTGGGTAGGAAAGATTGGCCACAAAGACACCTGCGCGGCCCTTTCGGACCTTCGGACGACGTGCGTTGCTCCACGCATCCAACGCGGCATGAACGGACCAGGCGCAAACCGGGTCGATCCTGGCCGCTGCGCGCCACGCTTCCGGAATACGATCCTCATCGAAGATATCCTCGAATCCTTGCACCGTTCCGGATACATAGTTTCGGGAAGCTGCATCTGCTTCCGAAAGCCCAAGCCGCTCAGAAGGCACCGGGCCGTAGACCACACGCTTGTCAAAGACGAGATCGCCAAGCTCCGCCGGGCTCATGGCCCCCGGCAGCACGCAGCCCTGGCCGACAATAGCAATCGGCTCAAATCGGCAATCACCCGTCATCCTGCCCACTCATCCCCGATCAATAGCTCGATTTCTTGCCTGTCTCCCTGAAGAATCTGGTCAGCAAAGATGCGCGCGCCATCCTGAAGGCCAATCAACGAAATGCCGCGTGTTGCGAAATGTCCCGCCAGTGTTGCGTCGACCATGCCGCCATCCCAAGGGCCCCAACAGAAACTCTTGACGATCGCGGCGGGCAGTTGCGTTGCGAGCTTCCGCGCAACGGCGCCAAGCCAGGCATTGGCCATCGCATAGTCGCTCTGCCCCGTATTGCCGAAGACCGCCGACGCCGATGAGAACAGGCCGACATGGCACAGCTGCGAAACGTCAATGGTGGCGAGCAAGTTTGCCAAGCCTTCAACCTTCGGCCCGAAGACGTACTCTAGATCGTCTCGCGTCTTCTTCAGAGCCAGTCCGTCCGCCAGCACCCCTGCCCCATGCACGAGGCCGGTAATCGGTCCGTATTCAGCCGTAATCTGCTGGACGGTAGCAACAATGCTGTCACGGTCAGACATGTCTACCTGAAGATAGACAGCCCGCGCCCCGGCCGCCGCGATGGCGTCCAGCGTGTGACGAATTTCCTGCCCTGCCAGCAGCGCGCGCGCCTGGCGATCAATGTCCGGCAAGACAGGTTTTTCACCGCGCGCCTTGGCCGTGGAGATCAGCGCACCCCGGAGAAGCTTCATGTCAGTCGTTGGCTGTAATCCTTCTGGCCAGGGCGTGATGCCAGACCGGCCCGCAAGAACAAAGGTCGCCCCCGCTTGCCGACGCGCCAGTTCGGATACGCATGCTGCGGTCACACCGCGCGCGCCGCCCGGTACGAACCAGACATTCGTATCTGTTGGAGCTGCCTGCACGAGCCCAGGTGCAGTACCGATCTCCATCACCGAAGCACCCGCCGCATCGAGATCTGCCTCGGGAGCATTGGAGGCGATCGCGCCAAGTACCAGTTCAGCCTGTGCGTTCAGCGACGCGCCAGCAGGAAGTGACCAGGTTACAATCGACCGATCAGGCCACTCCTGACGAAGTGTGCGGGAGAGGCCTTTCAGACCGGAAGTGTACGCAAAGTCGCCAGCGCCCGCATACTCCAAAATCACAATCCGAACACCGCTCGCATATAGCCGCTTGCAAAGGTCCAGAACCTGCCAGTGTCGTTCCGTTACCGGCAAATGCGAAAGGCCTTCGGTTACGATCACCGTTTGAACACCCTGAACGCTCTCGCCCAGAAGGCCCGCCTGACCCCCTCGTCCGGTGAGCGCCTGAACCAATTCGGTTGCGATCTCCGATGCCCTAGCCGTCACAGCAAACGGTCCCCATGCTGAAAGCTCTTGGGCTGCCACCAAGGGATGCGCGCGCCCAGGCGAGACTACCCGAACGGAACTCTTATAGGTGGGAACCGGACCGGCCGGCGGGCCGGGACGGGAGAGCGCAGCGGGCGCCCCGCCGCCCCTTACGCAAAAAAATCTGCGATGGCCCGGATGGTGCGAAGGTCCGCCAGCACTTCGGGATCGACTTCCGGCAATTCCGGATGTTGGTCGCGCAGGGCCGACAGGATTTCGACCTGCTTGATCGAGTCGACCCCAAGTTCTCCTTCGAGGTCCATGTCATCTTCGAGCATGTCTTCCGGATAGCCGGTCTTCTCCGCGATCAGGGCCCGGACCGTGTCAGCCGTTACGCCGCCATTGGACGAGGCCGTCACAGTCGCCGGAGCCGCACTCATTGCCGGCGCAGGCGCCGAGGCGACACCCGACGCGTCGATCATGCCCGCAATCGCGGCAATCGTGCGCAACTCCACGAGCTGTTCCGGATCAATCTCTGGCAGGCTTGGCATGCGTTCGCGCAGGGTCGACAGGATCTCGACCTGCTTGATCGAGTCGACGCCGAGTTCCCCTTCGAGGTCCATGTCGGGCTCGAGCATGTCTTCGGGATAGCCGGTCTTCTCGGCGATGATGCCGCGGACCAGGCTGATGGAATCTCCCCCTGATGCAGAGGGTGCTGGAGCCGGAGCCACCACTGGAGCAGGCTGAACGGAGGCTTGTGGCTGGGGCGCGGGTTGGGCCGCGGGTACAGGGACCGCCATCGGCGCGGGAGCGGCTGCGGACTCTACTTCACGATAGGCGCCATTTGGCTTCACATCACTGACCGAGGGCTGTGGTTGGACCGGCGCCGCTGGCGCTGGAGCAGGAGCTGGCAAGGCAACGGGCGCGTGAATACGTGCGGGTTCGAGGGGTGCCTGGCCCGCCATCTGGGCGGCCATATTCAGGAAAGCCGAATGCGCTGTCGACATGGCAGACATATAGTCTGCATGGCGCTGGGAAACTTCATGCATGATTCGCTCAGAGACTGTTGCAGCGGGCGCAGCGGAGGAATGGGGCTGCACTGCGTATTCAGGGCCTTTTGAGGATGCGTCTTGGGTCATGGGACTGCCTGTCTGTTCTGGAAGGACTTTGTGCTCGGGGCGTGGGGAAGACTGCGCCTGAACGGGATTGCTGGTGGATGGGAATTGCGCGGCTGGGTTCTCCAGCACTGCTGGCCTTTCCGGATTTGATGGAGCGCGGCCTGCCGCACCATTCGCCGGAGGGTAAGGCTTGTTGTAATTGCCGCCGGAAATCTTCACGGCGTGCCTGGAGGGCGCGGGCTTTGGCGGCTGGGCCGGAAGCTCTGCAAACAGGCCGGCATAGTCGAGGTCGATGCCTGAGACGCCGAGCGTTGCGATGGCAAGGAGGAACTGGTTCACGCCATTGCGGCGTTTGTGATCCAATGAGATCGCAAGATGGGGTTTGCCAGCCAGAATATGGCCGACCAACCCCGTGACCACGCCGCCAGGGCCGACTTCCACGAACACGCGGGCTCCGGCCGCATGCATCGCCTCAACCTGTTCACGGAAACGAACCGGCTGGATTAGCTGATCGGATATGAAGTCCGGAAGATCTGCGACCTTGGCGTCATATTTCTGCGCCGTAGCATTCGCAAAGACATCAAGCTTCGGCGTGCGCAGTTTCTGTTTTGCAAGCACTTTGGCAAAAGGCGGCACGGCTTCGGCAACAATCTTCGAATGGAACGCTGTCGCCACCGGCAGCACGCGAGCCTTCAGGCCAAGCGCTTCGCACTCCAGTCTTGCCTTTTCAACAATGTCTTGCGCACCCGACAGAACGACCTGGTCCGGCCCATTGTCATTGGCAAGTACGAGGCCTTGGCCGATCTTCTTCAATACCGGTGCTATTGTCGCGGAATCGGTCTGGACTGCCAACATGGCGCCCTTGGTGTTGCCCGCCGCCTTGGCCATGAGCGCACCACGCTCCGCAGCCACCGTGAGGGCCGTGTCGGAATCCATCACGCCAGCCAGATGCAGAGCCATGATCTCACCGAAGCTGTGGCCTGCGGCCATGTCTGCCTGCAAGCCGAGCTGTGACAGAAGGCCCAGCTGCGACAAGGCCACCGCTGCGATGGCTGGCTGGGCATGCTGCATTTCCGTCAGTGTCTGGGTCTGCGCGCCGAAATCAACCTGATCGAAAGCCGCTGGCGGGAAGGACAATTTGTCGAGCCTCAGCTTGCCCGTGCGCTTGTGGCTGGCTGCCTGATCCCATACTGCCCGAGCCTCCGGGAACGCCATGGCCAGATCAGAGCCCATTCCGACATATTGGCTGCCCTGACCGGAGAACATGAAGGCGATCTTGCCATCCACAGGCGCATCGAATGAGGCAAAGCAATCGGCCTTGAACGGACGAATACCTACCTCCCCTGCCCGAATCTGGCTTGCGAGACTCTCCGACTTGGTTTTGAGATCGTCTGCGGTTTCAGCAATGATCGCAGCCCGTGCTGGAGCTTTCGATTCGAAGCCCGCATGTGTTTGTGAAGCGGCGTACGCCAGCGATGCGTCATCCACGCCGGATGCGCTGGCTTCTATTGCTGTGGCGAGGGCGTCGGGCGTGTCTGCGCTGAACAGGAAAAGCTCCGCCGGAAAGACCCGGTACGGCCGTATTGCGGTTTTGCCGACATATTCTTCCAGGGTCACATGGTAATTGCTTCCACCAAACCCGAATGAGCTGACTGATGCCCGGCGCGGTCGCTTCTTTGTCGTGATCCAGGGACGGGGTTCGGTGTTCAGGTAAAAAGCACTGCTTTCCTTGATGACATCCGCGGGCTCCTCAACCTTGATCGTGGGCGGAAGGACTTTACGACTGAGCGCGTTGACGGTCTTGACGAGACTCGCAACGCCAGCAGCCGCCTTGGAATGCCCCATTTGTGATTTTACGGATCCGAGCGCGCACCATGGTTCGTCTGATTTGACTTCACCGAACACGAGATGCAGGCCGTCCAGTTCTGCCTTGTCACCAGCCTTGGTGCCTGTGCCATGCCCCTCCATCAAGTCGACAGCTTCCGGACCATATCCGGCCTGAACATAGGCACGTTTAAGCGCGCGGGCCTGTCCCTCAGGAACCGGTGCATAGATCGCCGTCCCCTTCCCGTCCGAGCCGCCACCCAATCCACGAATTACCGCATGTATCGTGTTGCCGTCGCGCTCGGCATCGTCCAACCGGCGCAGCGCCAGCATGCCAATACCTTCCCCCAGCATCGTACCATCGGCACTATTCGAAAACGGTCGGCAGTCGCCCGTCGGCGACAGGGCCGGTGTTTTCGAGAAGCACATATACATCAGGATATCGTTCAGTGCGTCGACACCTCCGGTCAGGACCGTATCGCTGTCTCCGGCGCGAAGTTCGTGCAGGGCGATGCTGAGGGCTGACAGGCTGGAGGCGCAGGCGGCATCGGTGACCATGTTGCTGCCGCCCAGGTCAAAGCGGTTGGCGATCCGCCCTGCCACGACGTTCCCAAGCAAGCCGGGGAATGTCGCCTCCTGCCATTCGACATAATGGTTCTCGATCCGCTCAGCGAGTGCGACAACCTCGCTTTCTGGCATGCCTGCTTCGCGCATCGCATTGACCCAGACCGGGCGCTGCAGACGGCCTGCCATATGAGCGGTCAGTTCTGTCGCCGACGCCACGCCGAGGATCACGCTGGTGCGGGATTTGTCGATCCGGCCTTCACTGTCCCGCTCGATATCCTGTAAGGTCGCATAGGCCGCGATCAGTGCCAGCAATTGCGCAGTGTCGGTCCCTTCCATCGTTTTGGGCGGGATGCCGAACGTCAGGGGGTCGAAGGCAACTGGATCAATGAACCCACCGCGCCGACCGTACGTCTTGTCCTTCGCCAGCGGGTCGGAGTCATAATAGTCATCCACGAGCCAATGGCTTGCTGGCACGTCGGACAACAGATCCCGCCCTTCGAAAATATCGCGCCAAAAGCCGGTCACGTCTCCCCGGCCCGGGAAGATTGCGCCCATGCCCACAATGGCAATCGGAGTGGCAGCTTTTGAGCTCATGATCTGCTGGCCTTGTCATTCATCGTATCAGAGAAACTTTCGAGGCGTGTAGGAGAACGCTGAGGGTGGCACGCCAATCCCACAGGCGCGCATCTGTCCGGCGCGTGTCAGACGCGTCGCGCCCTCCATCAGGTTCAGGGCGATCTGGCGGATTGTGCGGTTCTCGATGGGCTCCAGAAATGTGCCAGCGACCCATTCATTGAACGCACCCTGCGCCGGGCCGCACCAGATCTGGTAATCGGAAACGCGGTCAGGAGCACCATCACGCGCCCATTGAGCCCCCATGAACAAATAGCGACGCGCAACGAGCGCGAGCCGCTTGTTGCCATCGGTTTCGGCGCGGGCCGCCTCCTTTGGATTCGACTCCGTGATGAAGGTCCGCGTCTGCTCCCAAGCGCTCTGGAAGGATTCCCCGAGCACGCCTTCCAGCCAGTCGCGATCTTTCTGGTCCATGGTTTCAAAAGACATACCAGACTTGTAGAGCGCGTGCAGCTTGCGTGCCCGCATCGCGAAGAGCGTACCGCGCTTCAGCACCTGCACTTCGACGCCTTGCTCAAACATGTCGGCCGCAGGAGCCATGCCGATATCAGCCGGCCCTGCCTTGGCCAGCAATTGTCGCGCAGGTTCAGACAAGCCGGATTCTACGGCGGCCTGATTGATGGAGCCAGTCAACACATATGCTGCGCCCATCTGAAATGCTGCGGCCACGCCATGTGGCGTCGCTATACCCCCGCCCAGGCCGATACGGATCGCATTTGCGTCTATGCCTGTTTCTGCAGCGACACGGTCTCGCGCCAGGGACAACGACGAAAAGAGCGGAGCGGCAGAGCGATTGTCTGTATGACCGCCACTGTCAGCTTCAGCGGTGATATCCAGCGCTACTGGTACTCTCGAAGCAAGTTCGGCCTGTTCGGCAGAAATGCTCCCTTCAGAAACCAACGTTTTCAGTATTTTGTCGGGCGCAGGCTGCATGAACTGGATGGCAACTTCCGCGCGAGAGACCTTGGCAAATACGTGGTTGGCGCGCTGGACCTTGCCGTCCGCGCTGCGTGTGAGACCGAGCGCTGTATAACGGACGATGTCTGGCGAAAGCCTCATATAGGCTGAAGCCGACACCCGCCGGACTCCCATTGCCAGAAAGAGATCGACGACGCGCGCTTCATAGCCCGGCTGTTGCGGAGAGTGGATCAGGTTCGCGCCCCAAGCAGTTTGCCCCGGTGCGATACCAGCCTTGATCTCGCGCACGCCTTCTTCAATGGTTTCAGGTTTCAGCCCCGCGCTGCCGTAGAAGCCAACGCATCCCGCGCGAACGGCTTCTATCACCATCTTCGGCGTCGCAATCCCGCGGGCCATTTCGCCGACGACATAGTTGAAGCGCGCGCCATGCGCTTGCGCAAAGGCTGCATCCCCCAACCATTCAGGATAAATTGCAGGAAGTGTGACAGAACGAGCGCCCTGCTCGTCCGCTCGCAGGGAACCGTCGCGAACGAATAGCCCGACATTCTCACGAACACGGTCCAGAACCTGATCCACCGACAGACTCATAAAGCCTTCCTGCTTGCTGACCCCGATTTCTTCGAGGACGGACGTGACTCGTACATTTGAACACAGATAAAGGAAACGCACCTCCTAAGACGTGTCAAAACCCTCTACTGTGTTCCGTGAGACAGACTCAGCTCTCTCCCTCCAGAAACTACTGTAAAGCAGCAGCCAATGAACGCAACCTGAAATAGATATTTTTTCAAATTCTATTCTTGGTTAATTTATGTCGGGATATGGCACACCTGCCAAGCGCCATTCTATTTGGGTGCAAAGGCAAGGCCACAGACGATCCCAGCATTCACCATAGAAATGCCACGAAATCAGGTTTTTCAGGCGGAATCGGGCTGTTAAGGGAACTATTCAATCATCCTTGCGTCCCGTTTTGGGACCACCTAGTGATCGGATAGCTATCGCCCGCATGCCTTGCATGTTAGGTGACGAAAAATGCCGATCCTGAGGCAAGAGGAACGAATTCTCGTGAAGTATCTGAGACACGTCTTGGCCGCAACGGCCGTTCTTTCACTGCCCATAGTTTCCGCCATTGCGGACAGTCGCGACCGCTCAAGCGAACCGGCAGTGATGGGCTATGTCGAGAATGTTTATGTCGGCAAGCTCGGCCTGGAGATGAAGGGCAAGCTGGATACCGGCGCTGATTCAAGCTCTGTTTTTGCCCGTGACGTCCATATCTACAATAAATCTGGCAAGGATGACTGGGTCCGGTTTCGTCTGGTCGGCAAGAATGGTCGCACAGTGCGGTATGACCAGAATGTCCGTCGCTTCGCGCTGATCAAGCTGAAAACCGGCGGAACCATCCGGCGTCCCGTCATCCACTTGCCGCTCTGCATCGGCGGCGTCAGTGGACTCGCTGAAGTCAATTTGGCTGACCGCGAGGATTTCGAGTACGACTTCCTGGTAGGCCGCGAGTTCATGGCATCCCGCGTGCTTGTTGATTCCTCTTCGACATTCATCGCCGAAGGCAGCTGCGAAAAAGAAGACAGTGAATAGTTTTACACATACCCGACTACTTGCGCTGGTTCTGGCCGCTATCGGTCTCGGCATATTCGCAACCAAAGTTCTGCAATTGGACTATCCCCTGACGCCCGGCGAACGGACGACCACATGGGATTTCGAAATCTACCTCGATTTCGACACGAGCAACCAACCCGTCCGACTGGAAACCTATATTCCGTCGAACAGTGAAAACCGCAGGGTGTCTCAGGAGCAATTCTACAACGGCGCCTTCGGCCTGCGCCTGAATGCGCGCGAGGGTGATGGCCGGACCGCGATCTGGACTTACCGCTATCCGAATGACCGGAAAGTGCTCCGCTACCGCGCGCGCCTGCTCGGCGAAACGCTCGCTAGCCCCTTGCCGGAAAGCATGCAGCGCAAGCTGCGCCGCGCCGCGCCTGAAGCCGAGAATGACCTTGAACGGCAAGCCTTCCTGGTCTGGTCGACAGATCTGCGCCGGCGATCCGCTGACGATGAATCTCTCGCCGATCTGGTGTTGGAAGAGATATTCGTGGACGGCGATGTCGATGAAGTGGAAGCGCTCTTGTCTCCCACACTCACCCGTCAGATCGCCCGCCTTGCACTCGCACGTGATGTGCTGACAAGTCAGGGAATTCCAGCGCGGGTCGCTAATGGTGTTTACATGGACCAGGCACGCCGACGGGCCGAAATCCGTCACTGGCTTGAATACCATGCCGATGGAGCCGATCGACGCTACTTCCCCGGCCCGGACCCCGAAGAATTTTTCACGATCTGGCATGGCACGAATGATTTTATTCGCGCGGAAGGCATTTCGGACCTGGACCTGCAAGTCAGCCTGCAGCCGGTAAACGCAGACGTGGCGGATGTCATGCAGCGCGTCGCCAAAGCAGAAGGCTCGGCCATGCAATGGTTCTCCTTCAACCGACTGCCCATTACCACTCAGCTGGTCTATCAGGTGCTCGTCACCATCCCGGTTGGCATTCTGATGCTGGTCTTCCTGCGTCAGTTCATCGGGCTCCAGACACTCGGCACGTTCATGCCCGTCCTGATCGGAATTGCGTTCCGTGAAACCGCTCTTGTGAATGGCGTGATCCTGTTCACCGCACTGATCGCGCTGGGCCTCGCTGTGCGCTTCTATCTAGAGAAATTGAAGCTGTTGCTGGTGCCGCGATTGGCGACGGTGGTTGTGTTCATTGTTATCTGTATGGCTGTGATCGCCCAGATCATGGCGAATAACGGTCAGCGCATCGGTCTATCGATCTCGCTGTTCCCCATGGTCATTCTGACGATGACGATCGAGCGTATGTCGATCGCATGGGAAGAATACTCGGCTACAGAGGCCATCAAGCAAGGTATTGGCAGTCTCATGGTGGCGGCAGCATCGTATCTGGTGATGACCAACACGCATGTCGAATATCTGATGTTCAATTTCCCTGAACTGCTCCTGGTGATCATGGCGATCTGCCTGCTGATGGGGAAATATACCGGCTTGCGCCTCAGCGAGTTGATCCGTTTCCGTGAACTGGATGACCGGAAATGATCGGACGCTACCGGGCATTGCGACGTGCCGGACTGCTCGGAATCAACGAGCGGAATGTCCGGCTCGTCAATGAGCTCAATCCGAGGCGACTGATCCGGCTGGTTGATGACAAGCGCGAGACGAAGCGACTTGCGAACGCAGCCAATATTCCCACACCGGAACTCTATGGTGTGATCGCCAACCCGTTCCACATGCGCCATCTGGAATCCTATCTCGACAAGCCGGATGGCGTGGTCATCAAGCCCGCCAATGGCTCTCAGGGAAATGGGATTCAAGTGCTGATGGAGCCAATGCGTGGCGGCTGGCGCCGTTCCAATGGGCAGCGCGCCCTGCTCGAAGACATCCGTTTCCACGTCAATAACATCCTGTCGGGCATGTACAGCCTAAGCGGCCAACCGGATGTGGCGATGTTTGAGTACCGGGTGAAGTTCGACGAAATCTTCAATCCGATCTCATTCGGCGGCGTACCGGATATCCGGATCATTGTCGTGCGGGGCATTCCTGCCGTGGCCATGGTGCGTCTGCCGACCGCAGAATCTGACGGTAAGGCAAACCTCCATAAAGGCGGCGTTGGTGTCGGATTGGATCTTGTGACCGGCAAGACACTCAGCGGCATGCAGAATGGCAAAACCACTGACATCCATCCTGACACGGCAAACCCGCTGCGGAATTTCTCGGTGCCACACTGGGACACAATGCTCGAAATGGCAGCAAAGGCCTATGATGTAACCGGGCTCGGCTATCTCGGCGCCGACATCGTACTGGACAAGACCAAGGGGCCGCTCCTGCTGGAGCTCAATGCCCGTCCCGGCCTGGCGATTCAGGTCGCCAACCGGATCGGCATTCGCCCCCTGTTGAACGCGACTCTGAAGGCAGACATTGAGGGCCTGGATGCACTGGCCCGTGTCGAGCTCGCCAAGAGGCTCTACCGCAACCATGTCCCGGAACCGACCTTTTAGGCCAAGTCAGAATTCATAGTCGGGCAGCGAGTTGAAAGCCAGTTTCAGCGCGTCTCCCCAACGCGAAGAGATCGCCGTGAAATAGGGGTCATTCTCTTCGACGCGTCGCTTCTCAGTGACTTTGTAAATGTCTTTTTCAATCGTCTGCAGATCAAGCGGCATCCCCACCGAGAGGTTTGCCTTGAGTGTTGAGTCAAATGAGACGTAGAGCAGTTTTACCGCTTCTTCGAACGTCATGTCCGGGCTGAAGGCTCTCAGCAGGATCGGTCTGCCATATTTGGTCTCGCCAATCTGGAAGAAAGGCGTTTCGTCGCTGGCCTCAATGAAGTTGCCTTCGGGATAGACCAGGAACAGACGCGGCTCCATCCCGGAGATCTGTCCCCCCACGATGAGCGTCGCGCCGAAAGCCGCCTCTGATTCCGGCCCTCCATCGCCCTGCGTGCGGATGACCTCCTTCACCGTGTCTCCGACCAATCTGGCAACCTGAAACATTGTATCAGCTGCCATGATACTGGGGTTTCGTTCTTCCGGCGCCTTCAGGCGCTCATCCAACAGGCTGATCACGGCCTGCGTGGTGGCGAGATTTCCCGCAGTCAAAATGGTGATGACCCGCTCGCCGGGCACCTCCCATGTGAACATCTTCTGGAACTTCGAAATGTTGTCGATGCCCGCATTGGTGCGAGTGTCCGACATAAAGATGAGCCCCCGGTCAAGCCGAAGCGCAACGCAATACGTCACTTGATGATTCTCCGATCAATATCTCGACTAACTTTACTGCTGGACTTGAATGGAAACCACGAGATTTTCCGCACCCGCGCCATAGACCAAACCTCTGATGGGGGCCGCGTCGCTGTAATCCAAGCCAGTCGCTACCTGTATGTAGCGCGCGTCCGGGCTAATACCATTGGAAACATCAAACCCCGTCCATCCAAGGCCATCGACCCAAGCCTCCGCCCAGGCATGGCCGGCGTCCTGGTCCACCCTGTCCGTCATCATCAGGTATCCGCTGACATAACGCGCAGGATAGCCAAGCAGGCGCGCGACCGTGATGAATATGTGCGCATGGTCCTGACAGACCCCCTGCCCCTGCTGCAGCGCATCTTCTGCCGTGGTGCGCGAGTCTGTCTCATTGGTCCGGTAGGCAACCTTGTCCGCAATTTCCACCATCAACTCATGCAGGACGCCAATATCTTGTGACGGGCTTCGACTGAACTTGCCCGCCAATGCCCGCAATCCTTTCGCCGGCATGGTGAGTTCGGTCGGTCGCTGGTAAAGCCAGAGCGGCACAAGCTGACTGTGCCCCCCCATGACACCGGACGTGTCATGCGTCTCGACCTCACCTTTTACACTGACCGACACGCTCATGACGTCCGGCTCCAACTGAATCAGATCCACCAGATTTCCATGATGGTCGGTATAGCTTGTTTCCCAGTGCGCCCCTTCAATCGACACGTCCCAAGACAGGATTGATTGCGACGGAAGGCTGATCGGCCGTTTGCGAACCTGCTGGAGCGCATAGGACACGCCATGTTCGTATGTGTAGGTTGATGAATGGTCTACGGTCAGTCGCATGTCATCACTCCGCGAACCTGAAATCTGTTTCGATCTGCGCCGAGAGGGACGCATTCCGCCTCAGGAAGTCCGACAGGAATTCGTGCAATCCGTTTTCAAACACGCTCTCAATCGTCGTGGCCGTCAAGCTCGCCTCAAGAGACTCGGCAAGATCATGGGTCCCCAGCCGTTGGCCATATTGCCGGAACAGACAATCCAGTTGGTGGGTGATCGTGTCGTAACAATAGGCCAGCGAGCGCGGCATACGTGTGTCGAAGATCAGGAAATCGGCTATCGCTCGCGGCGTGATATTGCCGCCATTGAGCCAGTGGAAAGACCGCTCTGCCGAAGCCGACCTCAGGATCATCTCCCACTGCACATTGTCGAGCGACGAGCCGACCGAGGCGCTGGACGGTAGCAGGACGTAGTATTTTGTATCGAGAATGCGCGCCGTATTATCAGCGCGCTCAAACATGATGCCCAACAGGATAAAATTATAGATGTCATTGCGGAGCATAGTGCCTGTGGTCGCGCCTCTTACCTGCGCGCCCTGCTGGCGGATCATGGTCAAGATTTCTGGCAGGTCCGTCTCGGATGGCGCACGCTTCAACGCATCGCGCACGGCCATCCAGAAGTCATTGATCGCTTCCCACATTTCCCGCGTCAGCGCGGTGCGGGTCATGCGGGCATTTTCTCGCGCCGCATGCAGCGTTGACATCACGCTGGACGGATTGCTGCGATCTCGCAGAGCGAAATCGGCAACCTTGTCGCCCGTGATTGTGTCATGACGCGCCAGATAGGCATCACAACAGCCAGCAGTGACGAGCACAGATCGCCACTCCTCCTCGCCCGGTTGGGTCCGGGTGAGCGCCATGCGAAAGCCCGCCTCGACAAGGCGGCTGGTATTTTCGGCTCTTTCCAGAAGCCGGGCCATCCAGAACAGACCCGATGCAGTCCTGCCCAGCATGACTTAGCCCTCCTTCAGGACCCAAGTATCCTTGGTGCCCCCGCCCTGGCTGGAGTTCACAACGAGCGATCCCTTTTTCATGGCAACGCGGGTCAATCCGCCGGGCGTCACCTCAACACCATCAGATGAAACAAGTACGAATGGGCGCAAGTCGACATGGCGAGGTGACAGGCCAGCTTTCGTCAGCACAGGCACCGTCGAAAGGGCCAATGTGGGCTGGGCTATATAATTGGATGGCTTGGCTTGAAGCTTCTTTCGGAAGGCAGCGATTTCCTTCTTGCTCGCTGCGGGCCCGACCAGCATGCCATAGCCTCCGGAGCCGTGAACTTCCTTGACGACGAGTTCTTCCAGATTCTCCAGCACATAGGACAAGGAGTCTTTCTCCGCACAGCGCCAAGTCGGCACATTCTTCAGCAGCGGCGCTTGCCCCGTATAGAATTCGACGATGTCCGGCATGTATGAGTAGATCGCCTTATCGTCGGCAATGCCGGTGCCCGGAGCATTGGCAATTGTAATGCCCCCAGCCCGGTAAACATCAAAGATGCCCGCCACGCCCAGCATGGATTCCGAGTGGAAATTCAGTGGATCGAGATAGTCATCATCAACTCGTCGATACAACACATCGATGGTTTCGTAGCCTTGCGTGGTTCGCATGGCGACCCGTCCATCAACGACGCGCAAGTCATGACCTTCGACAAGCTCAACGCCCATCTGGTCCGCCAGGAAGGCATGCTCGAAATAGGCTGAATTATGGATACCTGGCGTGAGGATCGCCACCGTGGGTCGGCCCGAGGCCTGTGCCGGTGCAGACCGTTCGAGCGAACGTCGCAGCGCCATCGGATACCCCGAAACGCGCTGCACCGACATCTGCGCAAACAGTTCCGGGAACATCTTCAACATGGTCTCCCGGTTTTCCAGCATATAGGACACGCCAGAGGGCGTGCGGGCATTGTCCTCCAGCACAAAGAATTCGTTGGGGCCGGTGCGCACCAGATCAATCCCGACAATATGCGTGTAAATCCCTCCCGGTGGCTCGAAGCCGATCATTTTCGGAAGAAAGGCGTCATTCTCGCGGATAAGGTGTTCCGGCAAGCGACCGGCGCGGACGATCTCCTGTCGGTGATAGATATCGTACAGGAAAGCGTTGATTGCCTTGACCCGTTGCTCGATGCCGCGAACCAGCAAGGCCCACTCGCTGGCGCCGATAATGCGCGGCACCAGATCGAACGGGATCAGCCGCTCGTCAGCTTCAGATTTTCCATAAACGTTGAAGGTGATACCGGTTCGCCGAAAGAAGGTTTGCGCATCCCGTGATTTCTTCAGCAGAGCCGAAGGGGTCGTGTTGTCAAACCAGCCATTGTATCCGGCATAAGGCGCTCGCACGCCTTCGCCAAATCCATGCATCTCGTCGAATACGTCCTCACCATCAGCCATGGACCCAGCAACACACAAACGCTGGATAGTTTCAACAAACTCAGTCAGCGATCATGATGATCAATAGCCTGCGTTCGTACAAACTGCGCAATATCAGGTAACCGCTGCCCAAGGCTTGCTCAGCAGGGCCGCAGAATTGATGATTCCGACCATGCAGTAGGTTTGAGGAAAGTTCCCCCAAAGCTCGCCGGTCTCCGGATCAACATCCTCCGACAGCAATCCAACATGATTGCGGCTGGCAAGCACGCTTTCAAAGATTTCGCGCGCCTCCTCGACGCGCCCCACCCGGTAGAGCGCATCAATGAACCAGAAAGTACACGCCGTGAAGGCAGTCTTCGGTTTTCCGAAATCGTCCTCGACCTTGTAGCGATAAACATGGTTTCCCATTCGAAGGTCGCGGTCGACAGCCTCAACGGTTGCGACATAACGCGGATCGCTTGCCGGGAGAAAGCCGATCTCGGCCATCAGCAGGACAGAGGCATCAAGGTCGGTACCACCAAAGGCCGCTGTAAACGCGCCGACGTCTGCACTCCAGGCCTTCTCCAGAATGGTGGCGTGAATAATGTCCGCCCGCTCACGCCAGTAGGCTGCGCGATTGTCGAGTTCGAGCCGCACGGCAATACGCGACAGGCGATCGCATGCTGCCCAGCACATGATCGCCGACGATGTGTGGACATGCGCAATGGTCCGGAACTCCCAGATGCCTGCATCCGGTGTGTCATAGACCGCGAATGCGCGCTCGCCCACGGGCTCAAGTTGTTCAAACTCGGCGATGCCGGGCTGCGCAAGCAGCCGGTGATCGAAAAAGGATTGCGCGACGCCGAGTACGACCTGGCCGTAAACATCGTGCTGTACATGTTCGGCGGCCTGATTACCCCGACGCACCGGTCCTGAATCGCGGAAGCCCGGCAAGTTCGGTGCGAGGTCTTCGGTCAAGTCTGCCTCGAGCCCGATCCCGTACACGGGCTGGATGTGACCGCCTTTGGAATGGGCCACAATATTCCGCACCCACCTCATATAGTGTTCCAGCGTCCCCATGCCTGAGAGCCGGTTCAGCGCTGTCACAGTGAAATAGGCATCCCGGATCCAGCAAAAGCGATAATCCCAGTTGCGTGAAGAACCTTCATGTTCCGGAATGGACGTGGTCAGCGCCGCCACAATGCCGCCAGTCTCTTCGAACACACACAGTTTAAGTGTTATGGCCGCGCGGATAACCTCATCCTGCCACTCGAACGGAACGGCAAGGCTCCGCGCCCATTTCGCCCAATACTGACGCGTGCGCTCCTCCCAGTCGCGTGCGATGACACTCGGGGAATCTGTCAGCGATTCGTCCGCCCCAAGAATAAACGTCACATCCTTGTCCAGAACGAAGCTTGTTTCGGTGAGAATATAGGAAACCGGCGCGTCAGTCGTGACTCGGAATGAAAACTCTTCGTCGACGAACCGCACATGATTGACACCGCGTATGGGCTTGAGCCGACGCCCTCCCCAGTCAGTTTCCGGCGTCAGGGAGATTTTCAGCTGTGGCGTGCCCGCGATAACTTCAAACCGTCGCACCAGACTGACGGGCCGGAACGTGCGACCCTTGCGTTCAAACCTCGGAGCAAAGTCGACGATCTCCAGGATGGCGCCATCTTCAGACTCCATACGCGTGCGCAGGATGGCGGTGTTTCGGTCATAGGACTGCGTACGCTTGGACAGGCCCTCCATCCACACACTGAATGAACCGCCACCGCCCAAAAGCTTGTTGAAGACGGGCTCCCCGTCAAAGCGTGGCAGGCAGAACCACTCATAGTCACCGCGCGCATTGATCAGGCCCGCAATGGTTCCGTTGCCAACAATTCCCAGATCGAGACTCATACTTCTCCCAACACTTGTTCCAGATAGGTAGCGACGTCGCGATGAGACGCCAGCCGATAGTTTGCCGCGCTCTCGCCTTCCCCGACCTTGATCGACCAGCCACCGAGCTTATTGGCCACAAGGAAGGCGTCTTCATCTGTCTTGTCGTCGCCAATCATCACCGGCAGGCGCCCAGCGAACGGCGCAGTCTCCATGGCAGCTTGCAGGCAAACGCCCTTATTGGCCCCACTCGGCTTTGCCTCAAGCACCATCTTTCCCGATTGCAACGAGTAATCTTTGTACTGAGAAATTACGCTACTGATTTCGTGAGTGAGTTGCTCACTCTTTTCAGGTGCCGCACGATAGTGGATTGCGAGAACCGGCCCTTTCTCTTCCAAGCGTACACCATCATGCACGTCCACGACGGATGAGATACCGGAGAGCAGAGACTCGGGCGCGGACGGCACACCTTCGGTCATTGCCGCGCCGGGTGCGGCTGATCTCAGGCCATGATTGCCGAACCTCCAAAGCGTATCAGGCACACGTTTCGACAAATCTGTCAGGTCACGGCCAGAGAGAATTGCCAATGCACCATCGAGCTTTTGAGAGACACGCATGAGAACCGAATCCAGACCTGACGCCAGAAACACGGCATCTGGATCATCCTGAAGCGGAGACAGCGTTCCATCAAAATCCAGGAACAAGGCGACACCCTGGTCTAGCGCCGGCGGCATGACAGAGGAATTACTCATGCAGGAACGCCCTCAAACGCCGTCATGAAGCGGTGGCGCCACCAGTTGATGTCCTGCTGGGCAATATTGTCGAAGAGCTTCTGCCAACGGTCCTGCCGCTCGACGAGCGGCATCTCTATGGCCTGCTTAACGGCTTCCGCGATGGCCGAGCTGTCATATGGATTGATGATGATCGCCTCCTTCATCTGCTCTGCCGCACCGGCAAATTGCGACAGGATCAGAACACCCGGGTCCTGAGGGTCTTGCGCGGCGACAAACTCCTTCGCAACAAGATTCATGCCGTCCTGCAAGGGGGTCACCAAGCAGGCCTTTGCGAGACGGTAGAGCCCGGCGATTTCTTCGCGGTCGTACCCGCGCGCCAGATATCTGATCGGCATCCAGTCAAGGTCGCCATAGTCGCCATTGATCCGTCCGGACAGCGCATCAAGCTGTTCACGGAGCTGGGCGTATTCCTCGACGACAGACCTTGAGGGCGGTGCGATCTGAGTGAACGAAATCTTGCCGTGTAATTCCGGATACCGGTCGAACAAGTCGGCCATACCTTCAAACCGCTGCGGCAGACCCTTCGAATAGTCCATCCGGTCAACCCCGATGACGAGGTCGCGTTCACCTAGAAAACGTGACAGGCGGGTCGCCGCCCGGTCTGCTGGCTCCTTGGTTGCCGCCGCAGCAAAGCCCTCACTATCAATGCCAATAGGACAGTGCAGCAGGTGGACAATGCGGCCCTCTACTTTGAACTTCCCATCCGGCTGTTCCTCGGCCCCGAATTCTTCTTCGAGGTATTGCGCGAGATTGGCGAGGTCCTTGCGGCACTGAAGGCCGACCACGTCATAGGCACAAAGTCCCTTTGCCAACTTGCGGTGTTCCGGAATGGCACGGAACACTTCTGGTGCGGGAAAGGGAATATGCAGGAAGAAACCACATTTTCCCTGCCACCCGTCTTCCCGCAAGATGTCGCCTAGCAGCAGGAAGTGATAATCATGGACCCAGACAATATCGGCTTCATCTGCCTGGTGCCGTACTATTTCCGCAAACTTCTCATTGATCTCGACATAGAACCGATAATATGCGGAATCGAACACGGCCAGATCAATCCGGTTGTGCATGACCGGCCAGAGCACACTGTTTGAATAACCGAGATAGAAACCGTCAAACTGGTCGCGGGAATAGTCCGTCAAGGCGAACTCAACGCCGTCCTCTGCAGACCGCTTCGCGCGGTTGCTGGGAAAGTCGAGAATACGGCCGCTCCAGCCAATCCAGAGGCCCTGTGTGTCGGCGAGCGTATCCCAAAGCGCAACTGCGAGCCCTCCGGCTCGGCTTTCCTGTCCAGCCGCGGTACGGTTTGAGACTGCGATCAGTCGTGAGCCTTTTGAAACTTTATGTTCTGTCATTGCCCATCCTGTCTCACCCCGTCTAACGCGTGACGCATCACTGCCAAAGGCATAGCGCTGTACCTGAGTGCAGAAACCCCCACCCTGCTCGCTTTGTGAGCACTACCATAAATCTGAGTAGCGCGGAGATGGTTCCCGCCAAATCACAGAACTAGCTTACTGGCAGGAAACTGTTGGCCTGTGCCATGCGCCATTCTTGCGCAAGTTGGGTTTCATCCGGGGCATTCAACAATTGTCCGGCCCGCACAAGCTGGTAGGCGCGTTCCGCGGTGTAGGCGATGTCCTCGGTCACGCGATGCATCACGTGGCGCGGGGTCAGCTCGCACGGATGTTCACATCCTGCGGCACCAACAACCTCCATCAATGCCTTGACCGTATTTCGTTGGTAGTTCCTGACGCGGATCGCCTTGGCGGCCACGACCAATCCGCGCTGGCGCGCTTTGTCGGATGTCGCAATGCCGGTCGGGCATGTATTGTTGTGGCAGTTCAGCGACTGAATGCAGCCGAGCGAGAACATGAAGCCACGCGCCGTATTCACCCAGTCAGCTCCCAGCGCCATGGAAGATGCAAGGGAGAAAGCGCTGATCTGTTTACCGGAACAGGCAAGCCGCACATCACCCTTCAAACCCGTCCCCACAAGTGCGTTGCGAGCCAGCACCAGGGCCTGTCTCAAGGGTGCACCGACATGGTCAAGAAACTCAGCAGGCGCTGCGCCAGTGCCCCCTTCCCCACCATCGACCACCATGAAGTCAACCCGCAACCCAGTTTCCAACATGGCTTTGCAGATGGCCAATGTTTCCCAACGATTGCCGACAGCAAACTTGATCCCGACCGGTTTGCCACCTGACAGCTCGCGCAGGCGCGCAACAAATTCCAGCATCTCGATTGGCGTCGAGAAGGAGGAATGCGCGGGCGGCGAAACGCATGTTTGTCCAACTGCGATCCCGCGCGCCTCGGCGATCTCATGTGTTACCTTTTCTCCCGGCAACACGCCGCCATGCCCCGGCTTTGCGCCTTGGCTCAGCTTTACTTCAATCATCTTGATCTGTGGGTCAGAGGCCGTGTCCGCGAACTTGGCCGCATCAAAAGATCCGTCAGCTGCGCGGCACCCGAAATATCCAGAGCCCAGTTCCCAGACAAGATCGCCGCCGCCCTGACGGTGGTAACGTGACACGCCACCCTCTCCTGTGTCGTGATAGAAGCCACCCAGGGATGCGCCTTGTGACAAGGCTTCAATTGCGTGCGCGCCGAGTGAGCCAAAACTCATTGCAGAGATATTGAAAACGCTTGCCGAGTAAGGCTGCGATGTTTCCGGCGCGCCAACCAGCACACGCGGGTTTGCCTCTTCCGGATATTTCGCCGCTATGGAATGCGCCAGCCATTCATAAGGCGGTTTGTCGATATCAAGATGGCTGCCGAACGGCTCAACGGACGAAACATCCTTTGCACGCCGATACACCAATGTGCGCTCTTCATGATTGAAGGGACGCCCCTCCGTTTCACTTTCGACAATGTAGGCACGCAGGAAAGGTCGCAACTCCTCCGCGACCCATCGAATGCGCGCGAAAAGCGGAAAGTTTCGCCAAAGACTGTGTCGACGCTGAAGCACATCATACAGACCTGTCAGGGCCAAAGGGATCAAGGCGACAGCGAGGTAGATCAACCAGCTGTGCTGTCGCCAAAACACAAGGCATAGCGCCAACAGCAGAACAGTTGCGAGCCAAGGCAGGTAACGAAACATTTTATCCTCACTTCACGGCCAGTATCGCCATTGGGTGTGAACTCCTCGCATAGAGAGGTCAATCAATCGTATCCATACGCTTCCAGCGAACCGCCTAAGACGGCATATTGGTCATTCAATCCGTACTCGCACTACTTCGGGATATTGTTGCACTACCGAAAAGGGGTTGGCAGGCTGTGGAAAAACGGGTCAGTGTTCAAACAGCGTTTCAAACTGATTCGTGTTGTGAGCTGCGTAAATTTAAACACGCCCGTCCGTCGGGCCCATTGAGGAGACACTCCCATGGCAAAAGCAACCAAAGCCAAGAAAGCTGCGGCGCCAAAAAAAGCTGCTGCACCCAAGACAACGAAACCAGCCAAGGCACCTTCACCGAAGGAAGTCCTGATGGAGAAGTACATCACTGACCTGAAAGACAAGGTTGGTGAGACACGCTCTGACATGGCGCTTCTGGATGCAGCCGTCAAAGCCTGTGGGCCGACGATCTACAAGGCCGATTCCGCAACCGTTGCTGCTTCCGACAAGGAAGAGCTGGGTCGCATCAAGAAGGGCTTTATCGCAAAGAAGCTTGGCGTTACTGACGACGCAAAAGCAGATGCCGCGATTGCGGATGCTGTTGCAAAGTACGGAAAGTCCGTTCGCGCAAAGCATCGTCCGGTAATGTATTACCTGATCGCGAAGGCGCTCAAGAAGGGCTCGGTCCTCAAGGGCTAAGCACTGCTTCCCTCACGGGAGAAAAAGAAAGCCGGGAAGGTTGTAACCTTCCCGGCTTTTTTTGCGTTGAATGCTGGATCAGTATCCAGCAAGGCGCGCGTAGCGATCCCTGTGCCAGCTGGCAGAACCATAGAGCGCTTCCTGTACGCGAGCCCGCTTCATGTAGAGGCCAGGGTCTGCATCATCCGTCATGCCAATACCCCCATGCATCTGCACGCACTCGTTTGATACGAGATGAATCAATTCGCCGGCGCGCGCCTTGGCCAGACTTGCCAGTTCCGCAATATTTGGCTTGCCGTCATCAACGGCCGCCAGCGCAGCCGCAATGCAGGAACGCGTCAGCTCCAGCTCAGTAAACATCTTTGCGGCACGATGCTGCAATGATTGGAACGATCCAATCAGTTGGCCGAACTGTTTCCGGTTGTTGAGGTACTCCAATGTCATCTCAAACGCCGCATCTGCACTTCCCAGCATTTCCGCCGCCTGGCCGATCGCCGCCCGGTCCAGAACCGGCTCCAATACGTCTGCGCCTTTGTCCACTGCGCCGATGACAGCTGTTGCCGGAACCATCACATCTTCCAGCACGACATGAGCCGCGCCGTGAGAGTCGACGGAGTTCAGCGCTTGGATAGACACGCCCTTTGCATCCGCCGGAACCATGAACAGCGTAAGGCCGTGACGGTCACCTGCTTCGCCAAAGGTACGCGCCACAACAATCAGCATCTCGGCATGATGAGCGTCCGGCACAAACCGCTTCATGCCGTTCAACGTGTAGCCTTGCCCATTGCTCTCCGCCTCGGTGGCGACGCCCAGCGGATTGAAATGCGCAGTTTCGTCGAGCGCCAAGGCAAAACTGGTTTCGCCCCCGGCAATCTTGGGCAACCATTCCGCCTGCTGTTCTGCGCTGCCGCCCAGCTGCAAGGCGCTGGCCGCGATCAGGGCTGTCTGGAGAACCGGTGTTGGCGCCAGTGTACGGCCTTGCGCTTCCAGAACCTGGCCAAGTCCGACCAGGCCGAAGTGTTCACCACCTGGCTCATCCGGAATGATCACACCAAAGAAGCCGAGTTCGGCGAGTTTCTGTCGTGTCTCTGCGTCTACGCCATTTGCTCCACTGTCGCGCAGTTGGCGCAGGCGAGTCACTGGCATTTCGTCACGCGCGAACGCCATAGCGGTGTCGCGCAGCATTTCCTGGTCTTCCGTCAAAAGGAACGTCATCTGAATATCTCCGAAGCCTTGCGTTTTTCCCTGGTGTTTATTGCATCACGGCGGACATTTTCCGCTTCGCGCCCCACGAGCAGACCGGCCAAACCGGCCGTACTCCAAAGGGCGCTGGCAGCGAGAACCAGCCGGATGTTTGTCAATTCGAGGCGCGCTGCCTCCATGCCTGCCCATACGTAGACAACGACAAGGGTCGACAACAGCGCAAGTGTCCACACAGCCACCTGCGTAAGCCAGCGCCCACGGAAAAACGGAGCCAGGACTCCGGCCATGAACGGTGTGCCAAGAAACAGAATGATGATCTGCGTGGACGACATGCTTATTTGTGGTCCTTGAGACCCAGTACGCGTTTCGAGATCACGTTGAGATTGATCTCGCTCGTGCCGCCCTCGATTGAGTTGCCTTTCGAGCGAAGCCATTGGCGCGTAACCTTTTTGGCAGACGGGTCAAAGCCCTCCCCTTCCCAGCCAAGACCCTCAGTTCCAAGCGCCTCGACGAGTAGTTCGTGACGATCCTGATTCATCGTTGCAGCACCATATTTCAGGATGGAAGCTGTGTGGCCCACCTGCTGGCCAGCCTTGGCTTGTTCGGCCTGGCGCTGGACGGTTAGATTGAACGCCTTCGCATACATCTTGTGGTCCGTGATCCGTCCGCGTAGATCGCCATCGATGAGACGTCCCTCATTGTCGGTACCGATATGCATCTTCGCATATTCTTCAGGCCCAAGAATGCCGGAGCCTCCCGTGCCGCCAAATCCGCCAGCAGAGATTGAAGAGCGCTCGAACTGAAGCAGCCGCTTGGCGATCTGCCAGCCCCCATTCACGTCGCCGACCAATTGATCCTTCGGCACCTTGACGTCGGAAAAGAAGGTTTCGCAGAATGGGCTTTCACCCGAAATCAACTGGATCGGACGCGCCTCAACGCCCGGGCTCTCCATGTCGAACAGAATGAAGCTGATGCCTTCATGCTTCACGCTCGTGTCAGTGCGAACGAGACAGAAGATCCAATCGGCCTTGTCGGCGTAAGATGTCCATACCTTCTGTCCGTTGATCAGGTAGTGATCGCCCTTGTCTTCGCAACGCGTCTGAAGGTCGGCAAGGTCAGACCCTGCGCCGGGCTCTGAATATCCCTGACACCAGCGCGTCTTGCCTTTCACGATGTCCGGGATGAAACGAAGTTTCTGCTCCTCGTTGCCAAACTCAAGCAAGGCCGGGCCAAACATCCAAAGGCCAAAGGAGAACAGCGCCGGGCGCGCCTTGATGCGGCGTAGCTCTTCCTGAAGCACACGATTCTGCGCGCGGCTAAGTCCGCCACCCCCATATTTCGCTGGCCATTCAGGAGAGGTCCACCCCTTCTCGCCCATACGCTCCAACCAGAGCTTTGCTTCGGGATTCTTGAACTTTTCGCGCTTACCGCCCCAGACGATCTCGTCATCCTTCATTGGCGTGCGCATAGACGGCGGACAATTCTCCTCAAGCCATTCCCGCGTTTCCGCACGGAATTGCTCTAAATCGACAGATTCATCATACGCCATATCGGACTCCTGAAGGGGCAACAGAACTTTGCCCAACCATATGCCCATCAGATAGCACCGCCAAGCACTGACCTAGCGTTAGAATTGGTGCGCGCCTCCCGCGCCAGGCACGCCCTCTCGAGGCGTTTTGACCCAATAATGTGGTCTGCGCGCCAAGCTGTAGAGGGCTCTCGCCATCGCGAAGAACTGCAGCGGCCAATAAAATGGCAATGTGATAAGGTCTCGCATGCGTATCGCGAAGGAAGCCGACGGCACTGTGAGGGCGGTCACAGCACCAACCGCATAAGAAACGGTGAGCATCGCCCAGCTGATGCGGCTTAAGTTGGCATCCGGAGACACGATACAGACCACGCACCAGACCAGCCAAGGAAGGTGAAAGAGCGCAGACAGAATGGAGGCGCCAAGCGTCAGTTGCATCGAGACAAAGCGCAGCGCCCCCATTTCACGTGCTGCAGTGACGGGTTCGCGCATCAGCACCAACCAAGTCTGCACGAAGCCCTTCAACCATCGCGACCGCTGACCAAGCCAGACATTCAGATGCTGTGGCGGTAGCTCAACAGTTGATGGGGCGATGACGTCAATCTTCTTGCCAAGGCGTGCGAACCGCAGACCCAGGTCCGCATCTTCAGTCACATTCCAAGCGTCCCACCCGCCCGACGCAAGTAGCGCCCTGCGGCGGAAATGATTGCTTGTTCCGCCGAGCGGTATGGGCATGCCGAGCCGAGCCAGCGCTGGCATGAGCCGATGAAACTGAATTGCATACTCCAGTGCCCAGTGTCGGGACAGCCAACTACCGAAGCGCACATTCCCAGACAGGGGAGCCTGTACACAAGCCAGGTCCGTATCCCACGCAAACCGGCGTGCCGCCTCCATGAGCTGGCCCGGATTGGGCCGGTCCTCGGCATCATAGACGGTCACAAATGCCCCACGGGCCCGTCCGAGGCCATAATTCAACGCGCGGGGCTTGGTCTGTGGCTTGCCAGGGGGCAGGACCAGAACTTCGGTTCCTTCCGGCCATATTTGAGCATGGATCGCATCCTTCGTTGCGTCGTCTCCGGCTTCCAACAACAGTTTCACATCAAGCAAATGCCGCGGATATTCGAGCGACATCAGGCTGTCTGATAGCTGGGGCATGCAGGCGGCCTCGTCCTTGAGCGCTATCAGGATCGTATATACCGGCAGCAACAAGGAGAGGGAGGCTGGATCGGTCAGAAGGTAGGCGCGACTGTCCCCAAAGATCGCCAATGCGAGTCTATACGCAATGATGAGAACGAAGATGACCAGGCTGAGCGTCCCAAGCCCAGTCAGGATCAACCCGGGCGCAAACAATCCCAAAATACCAAGTGTGGCCGCGCTCCGACCGACGAAACGAGACTGTGCCTCGTCAAGTCCTGTCTTTGCAGACATGCCCTGGAATCGGGAAGGGAACGCCTCCGCTGCCCTTTCCGCCAGACGCACGTCCGGCGGAGGCTCAGCAAGGTCATCAAACAAATGCTGCGGAAATCTCTCCCGCGCGGACGCCCCATCACCACCCATGAAATGCATTGATGAGTAAAGAGGACGAAGCTCAAGAAACCACAAGTTGAATTCGTTTCGAGATCGTAACGAATGCCCCAATTGATAGAAATATATAGACTCTCGCAAAGTTTGTTCTATATTTGTTCTATGTCTGAGCTCAACATCATCTGGTTTCGACGGGACCTTCGGGTTCACGATCATGCCGCACTAGCTTCTGCCTGCGCAGCGGGCGGACAGATTGTGCCGCTTTTCATATTCGAGCCGAATTATTGGCAACGGGCCGACACGTCGGGACGCCAATTTGAGTTTGCAGTGGAATCTCTTGCTGATCTTGATCGCGCCCTGCGCCAACGCGGTAGTCAGCTTTGCCTCAGATCCGGCGTGGTGACGGAAGTTCTCTCACGCCTGCATGCCCAGCATGGCATCGCTTCCCTTCATTTCCACTCTCTCGGCAATACGCCTGCAGAGGCGGAACAGGACCGGCAGGTTCGCACCTGGGCGCTCAAGGTTGGGATTCCCCTGAGAGAGCATACCGGGATACAACATTCAATTTCGCCGCATTCTGATTGGGATACGGCGTGGCGCAGACATGTGAGAAAGCCTCGTATCGCGGCGCCCGCAGCTCTTCCTCCGCTGTCAATTCCATCGGAAGGCTGGCCGATCGCTTCTGATTTCGGTCTGGAATCAGACGGGTGTCCAGACCGACAAACGGGCGGGCGGACCAATGCGATCCTTCAATTGCGGTGGTTCCTGTCGGGCGGTGGTCGCAATGCTGGGAAGGCAAACTTGTCCATAACGGCATGTGAGGCGACCGCATCGCGACTGTCCGCTCATTTGACGGTGGGCTCAGTGTCAGAACGCGAAGTCTGGCAAGCCGCCATGAAAGCCCAGGCGGCACTGGTCACCGATGGGGACGAGACCTTTGCCACGGCACTTCACCGCTTCACCGAAAAGCTCGCCAAGCGATCTCGACGTGTTCAGGCATCTGCCCGGGTCAGTCTGACCGACACGTCCCTGCTCCCGGTCGACATTCATAACCGAGAAGAAGCCAGTTTGGCTGATCCTCGTTTGTCTGCCTGGACAAATGGAAAAACGGGGTTTCCGCTATTGGATGCGAGTATGCGGTGTCTTCAGGCCACCGGGCATTTGGAATCGAGCCTCAGGAGCCTGCTTCTTTCCTTTGCAACATGTCATCTCTGGCTGGGACCGGTTCGCCCGGCTCAAGTCCTGGCGCAACTCTGCACCGATTTTGCTCCCGCGATGTACTACGGAAGTGCCAACCAAGTCATCGGCCTCTCCAAAGCAGCTCCGCCATGTATCCCCAACCCCGTCAGGCAATCCCTGTCTCGTGACCCAGACGGCGCGTTCATCCGCAAATGGATTCCCGAGATCGCCGAACTACCCGACCAGTATCTCCATGCACCCTGGGAAGCTCCCAAGTCGGCCCTGTCCGCGCACGGCATCATTCTCGGACAATCCTACCCTATGCCGCTGGTGGACCATGTCGCAGCCGCCCGAGAAGCAAAACGCAGGCTTTCACCTGACGGAGCGTCTCGCCCACTGCCCTTTCATTCTATTGCCCGAAAGCCGCTGGGCATCAGAAGGTCAACTATCGGCCGCAACATGACAGCAAAGCGCTCAGGCCATAGCCCAATCCAGCTCAGCTTTGATTTGCAGAGCCAAGCCTGATTGGGGGGCAGCACAATACAATCCTTTGCATTAATTCTGCTTCAGATTTTTTCTTCGGCTTGACTTGCAATTGGCCGATCCATATCGATATTCAACAAATAACAGAGCCTTGAAATTGCTCGTATTTATCTTTTTTCGATAAAAACTTATTGATTTTCGATAATTTCCAACCTAGATTGTTTGTGTCGGCGGCGGGATGGTCTCGCCAAGGACATTCAGAAAACAGCTAGAAGGAATTGAAAATCATGATCCCCCGCGCTCGTCATACCGACATCGCCGCTCCCGCCAAGAATGACGTGATGGCCCTCTCCATCATGACCGGAGAGGCAACTCACCGGACCCGGCCGGCCAATGATGTCAAAGCGGAGGATCGTCAGAATCTTCTGGTTCGCCGCCGCCGCCGCTTCGCCCGCCGCGAAGCGCACTAAGCCCGCCTGCCGGCGCCGCGACAATCGGTTCCCCTGCCGATCGTGGCGCCGGCCTCCCCCCGCCCCCACACTCACAAGCCCAGAAGGATAATCTCACCATGATCCGCTCAATCACAGCCATCGCCATTGCCGCTTCCATCGCCACGGCGCCTGCTTTCGCCGCGTCCGACAATTTCCAGATGGAAATCGATCTGAACCGCACGCAACTTGAGACCCAAGAAGGCGCAATCCAAGAATACAAGCGCATTCGTCAGGATGTTCATGAGCGCTGCGCCGCCGAACATGACACATTTCGCTTCGCGAAGGACTATGTGGTCGAAAAGTGCGAACGCTCGATGATGAAAAAGGTCGTCGCCTTCGTGGATGACGCGACCTTCACTAAGGTTCACTACGCATCCAACTAATCTTCTTCGGCTCTGGCGGGCCTCCTGCCTCTCCAAACACACGCCCGCCCGGTCCGGATCCTTGCCCTGCTCTCACCAGCAGGGCATTTTCTTGTCAGGAATTCGCGTCGGCTTCCCGGAAGTCCTTTGCCCGCAGGACCTGCGCAAGTCGGAAATGGGCAGGCATAAACGCTTCATCCTCATCACTCTCGAACAAGGCACAGCAACTGGTTGGGAATTTTTCTATTAACCGGATCGATTCCTGATGGTCCTGGCTACCGGCTTCGCGAAGAATTTCCATCGAGAAGTCATGCAGGCCCGGATTGTGACCGATGATCATGAGCGTACCGGCACCATCATTATGCCGCACAGCTTCGGTCAAGCCGCGCACACCCGACAAATAGAGAGATTCCATCGGGCGTACTTTCTCGCCCTCCACAACCCTGGCAACTTCAGAACAGGTTTCGCGGGCGCGGCGGGCGCTGGATACCAAAATCCGCTCCGGGCACCATCCCATCGCGACCAGTTCCTCGGCCATGCGCTGCGCGTCCTCCTTGCCTCTTGCCGTCAGAGCGCGGCTGAAATCGTCTACCCCTTCGCCCCAAGGCTCCGTCTTGGCGTGTCGCATCAGGATCAGGCGCTTCATTCCAATTCCTTCTTCCCGGATCGGGCATTAGAAAAACTTATCGACAGCTTCAGGTGCCGCGCATTGGATTGCTTCTTCTTAGGCACCATTTTCTGGTCAGAAATCAAGAGACAGGAGTATGGTAATATGAGCCTTCTGATTGGCGACGTCGCCCCAGATTTTGAAGCCGAGACAACAGAAGGCCGCATTCGCTTCCACGAATGGGCTGGCGATGACTGGGTCGTGTTCTTCTCCCACCCGGCAGATTTCACACCGGTTTGCACCACCGAACTTGGCTATACAGCGAAACTGAAGGATGAATTCGCAAAGCGTGGCGCAAAAGCCCTCGTCATTTCAGTCGACAGCCTCGAAGACCACAAGAAGTGGATCGCTGATATCGAGGAAACCCAGAATACCAGTGTTCAATTTCCGATCATTGCCGATCCTGATCGCAGCGTGGCAACGCTGTACAACATGATCCACCCAAATGCGGACGCCAAAGTCACGGTTCGGGCAGTTTATGTCGTCGACCCCAACAAGAAAATTCGCGCTTCCATCATCTATCCCCCAAGCGCAGGTCGGAACTTTGATGAGATCCTCCGCCTGATTGACAGCCTTCAACTTACGGACGGCCACAAAGTGGCGACGCCAGTGAACTGGAACGACGGCGATGATGTGATCATCGTGCCTTCTCTGACTGACCCGAACGAAATCGCCAAGCTCTTTCCGAAAGGCTACAAGGCGGTGAAGCCGTACTTGCGCTACACTCCTCAGCCGGAAAAATAGATTTCCTCCTGACCTTCCGTGCCATCAGTGCACGGAAGGCACTGAAAGCGAATTCAATTTGGCAAAGCTGCTTTGATCGAGTCGATATCGTATGGTTTCTTGACCACTGGCGCGGATGAGTAACGCTTTGCCAAATCGATGGAATCTCCATATCCCGTCGCAAATGCAAAGGAAATGCCTTGTGCGTGCAATTGTTCGGCGACCGGTTCACTGGTCTCTGATCCGAGGTTGACATCCAACAAGGCGAATTGAAGGGTCTCGCTCTCGATGAAATCGAGGGCTTCCTTCACGTTTGACGCCACGAACACTTCCGTCGCACCTAGCGACCGAAGCATGTCCTCCGCATCCATCGCAATGATCAAATTGTCTTCCAGCACCAGCGCATGCCCAGACAGGCTGGCCTGCTTGCGTTCATCCATCTTGTTTCCGGTCTCCGGGTGCAAGGCATCGGAAAATCCATCGACATGTGCAGGGGGAATTTCGAAATCCGCTGAGACACCGGTGACCTCAAACCTAATCTCGGCTCGACCACCCAGCTCATACGGAATCGATCGCTCAATGATGGTCGACCCGAAGCCGCGGCGTACAGGAGGCGACTGGATGGGCGGGCCACCGGTCTCCAACCACGATATTGACAAGGCCCCGTCCGAGAGCCGCGCGAAGCCAATCTGCACGACGCCATTTGTTTTGCTAAGCGCCCCGTATTTGGCCGAGTTGGTTAGCAATTCATGCACGACCAGTGACACAGCCGTGAAGGCTTTTGGTCGCAAGTGGACGTCCGGCCCCTGAATCTTCACCTTCTCGGCGTTTGCCCCAAGATAGGCCTCTACCTCGATGCGTATCAGTTCTCGTGCTGAAGCAGGCTCCCATTGCTGCCGCGTGATCAAGTCATGGGCACGACTGAGTGCATGGATCCGACCACCCACAACATGCGTAAACGCAGAGATGGAGCGCGCCTCGGATCCGCTCTGTTCAACAAGCCCACCAATCAAGCTCAAGATATTCCGCACTCGGTGATTAAGCTCGGCAATCAGAAGTTCCTGATGCTCCTGCGCTTTAGCCCGTTCGCGCAATGTTGCGTCCGACATACGCAAAATGACTTCGAGCAATGTCAGCCGCAGCGCTTCAGCGGCGCGCACTTCGGCGGGCTGCCAGGGGGCAGATGTATTCCGTACAATCTGCTGCCATGCCTCGAAACTCTTGCGCGGGGTGAGACGGTCGCCATTCGGACCAGAAACGACGGGTTTATCCGGATTCCCGGCCCATGTGACAGATTTTGCAAGCTCCCTGCGGAACAGCACAATATAGTCTCTCGGCGCCCGCGACACGGGCAAGACGAGCATACCGGCAGCGCGATCCACAAACTCAGCAGCAGCGGAATAGACTTTAACAACACTGTCCGTGTGATAAATCCGGCTGGCGGCCGTCGTATTCAGGAAACTCACCAAGCCAAGAAATTCCTCCTTGCTCGGTGTATGTCCGATCGATTCGAATTCTTCGTTAACCCACCCAACGGCTCCGTCGTATGGAATGACCGAGGCAATACCGTTGATGATGGCATCAAAATTGTCAGAAATCGACGCATCTTCGGCAAGCTGAGCCATGAGTTGGTCATGCAGGGACTGGGCACGCTCTTGCTCATCCCTGCCCTCGTCAGATTCCTTCTGGTCCAATACAAATGAGAAAAGCTGCCCAAACAGTTCCGCGGCCGTACGAACTTCATAGCCGAGCACTCGCGGGCTCTCATGATGGCAGGCGAAAAGCCCCCAGAGCTTGCCCCGCTTCAGGATGGAAATGGAGAGCGATGCCTGAACGCCCATATTTGCCAGATATTCCAGATGAATGGGCGAGACGGACCGCAAACCACTCATAGACAAGTCCAGCGGCACACCCTCAGGATTGATGGCAGGAATGATCTCCGCGCCCGAATCCGATACATCCGCGATGATACGCAGAAGGTTACGTTAGTAGAGTGCTCGCGCTTGCTTTGGAATGTCAGACGCCGGATAATGTAAACCCTTGAAACTATCCATTCCCGGCTTGACGGATTCAGATACGACAACGCCGGAATCATCCTCTGCAAAGCGGTAAACCATGATCCGATCAAACCCAATCAGGTTGCGCAACTGGCGCGCCGCCTCATCGCACAATTGTTGCGAAGAATCGGCGCGAGATATACGCTCCACCATGGGACGAACATAGTTCACATAGTTGGTATCGCGCGCATCGTCCCGAGGCTCGAACTCCATAACGATCGAGCGCCCCGACAGGTGCATGGAGAGGTCGAACAAGCGCTCATCCCCGGTCAATGCCACACCGAATACGCGCTCAACAGCATCTGGCGACGCCAGCATAGGCATGCGAGATCGAATCAACAGCAAGGCCTGTTCCGAGAAACAGTCTCTCAGGGGCTTGCCTATCAGCTCTTCCGCTGCGGCTCCGATGAACTCTTTGACGTTTACCGAAGCATGGTTCACGATCCAGTCTGACGACATGGAGATCAGGCCACCAAAGGACTGTACACGCCCGATGACGTGAATGGGTTCACGGTCGCAATTCGTCAGGTCAACATCGCTCGCGGGCCCGTCAGTTTCGGGGCTGTGGCGGATCATAGGCAAACTTTCTGGTCACGTCCTGGCAAGCCGCCTCAAAAATTGAGAAACAGCCCTTCGCAGATTCTACTATATCAATAAATTCCGATTGGCTAATTTGCGCGTTTGAAACCTGGACAAGAAAATCTGTCCAGCAAGAACGGTCTGTCATCTGGCTCAAAAAGCGACCTGCAAGCCGGACATTCGAATCATCGGCCTGCTGCCATCGTTTGTGCAGAACCGTACCACCGAGGCGGCTACCCGCGATAACATAAATTATTCCAACTGGATGCGCCGCCTCCATACTGGGCTCTGCCTGCCAGGTCGGTATTCCAGCGCCGAGTGAGGCAAGATCAACCTCTATTTCTTCAAGGGGCAAGTGTGGCAATGTGAACCCGCCATGCGGTCGCAAATGACGCTCAACCGTCGTATAGGCGAGATGATTGATTGCGAGAAAGGCGGCAAGCCCTTCCGGCCGAGTGAGGTCATGGCGGCTGATCAATTCGTCCACGCGCGCATGATGGTCAGCGGTTCTTAAGCGCAAATCCTGCCTGACCGTGTCCACAATTTTCATCAATGAAATCTCTCTGTGCGTCCGCGCAGCGCTCAGGCCGGAACAGAATCGCTCAAACGGCCGCCAATGCGGATAGCTTCAATTCTTGTGGCAAGTCCTGTGGCGTCATCGGTTTCTATATAGGTTCCGCACAAGGTCCCCTCCCCCAAAGCGGGCTGGTAACGCTCTCCAGGCAATTGTGTCTGGAATCGATACAGGGAAATCTGCTTCTGCATGCCGATGACGCTGTCATAGTCACCGCACATTCCGGCATCCGTCTGATAAGCCGTGCCGCCCTCAAGGATCATCGTGTCGGCTGTGGGGACATGGGTGTGACTTCCAACCACGAGACTTGCCCGCCCATCGCAGTGATGGCCCATAGCCATTTTCTCACTGGTCGCTTCACAATGCATGTCCACAATGATGGCATCCGCCACAGCGCCAAGCGGCATGGAATCCAATGCCGCATCCACGGCCGCAAAGGGACACGGCAGCGTCTGGCGCATGAACACATTCCCCTGCACCTGGACGACCCCGACACGACGCCCATCCGGCAAGCTGAACAGATTGGCTCCCTTGCCAGGTGCGCCGGCAGCCGATGGGTAATTTATGGGGCGCAACAAACGGGGTTCGCGTTCGATATAGGTCAAAGCCTCGCGTTGATCCCAGGCATGATCACCGAGAGTCAGGCAATCAGCACCTGCGGCAAAGAATTCCTCCGCAATGACGCTTGTCAGGCCGAAGCCCCCTGCCGAATTCTCAGCGTTTACTACAGCAAAATCCAGACGCATGCGCGCCTTAAGGCCCGGCAAATGGTCCAGGACAGCCTGTCGGCCAGGCTTTCCGACCACATCTCCAAAAAAGGCAATTTTCATGGCGAAAAGTCTATGCCCCGGCCTGAGAACAAAGAAAAGCGCGCGCGCCCAGTCGGCACGCGCGCGCTTAGAGCGGATTCCAGTAGACTCTATTCGTTGCTAGCCGAGAAGCCGAGCGACGACTTGGTCAGCGTAGACGGGTCTTCCATCTCTGCAAATGTCGACATCTTGATCGGTGTCGCAGGGTTCAACGAAATGGTCAGCGTCTTCGGATCCGTGATGAAGCTGGACAGGGCCGTGGAGGCCTCAGTTGCCAGTTCCATGTCGATCCCCGAACCTGACGCCATCATGGGTGCCATGGCCAGCAGACCAGCCGTTTGATTGCGCAGCTGCTGCGGGTCTTCACCGCTCTGCGCGGCGTAGGCATTGAAGGCACGGTCCACGATGCCATCATCATCCAAAGACAGGTCGATGGAGTGGAGCGTAAGCTTCTCCATGACTTCTCCCAGCATTGCCGATGGATCTGCAGAGTCCATATCCTGCTCAGCCTGAGCCGCTGCCATCGCGCTGGCACCTTCATACTTCGCGCCGAAATTCAAGCGGAAGCCATCTTTCAGCTCCCAGTAATTCTTGCCTTTTTCCAGCGTCACCACGTCTGCATCAGGATCGTAAGCCTGTTCACTGGCCATGGTCAGCTCAAGCTTTTCGTACCCGAGCGTCGCAAGCTGGGTGCCCAACTGCTGGCCAAGTTCACCATCACCAGCGTTCAAAACCATTTTGACAGGCTCAGTGATCACTTTTACGGCACGGCCCTGCTTGTCATGGCTGACATTGGATACGAGCGAAGGCATGTCGAAATTGACGCCTGAAACATCGAAGTTCAGATCTTTCAGATTGATCGACTTGTAACCGGGATTGGCCGGATCTTTCGGGTTCATGCCAGCCATGAAGCCAGACTCAAAGCTGTCTTCCAGAGAGTCGCCCTCAGCTGGTGCAAACACCGACCAGTCAAACCCGCGAATATCCACATTGCTGAGATTGGCCTTGACGGTCATGTCGTCTTCAGGATCGAACATGTCGAACTTCAGGCCCTTCAGCATCATCTGAGCAGCCTTCTGATTCTTCATCCCAGAGACCGAAATCGTGTCCACGAGGAAGGTACCACTTTCGCCATCGTCTTCATCGATCTGCATGTTCATGTCGTTCATGGTCCACAGATCGAAAGAGAGCGCTTCCCCTGTAGGCATGTCAGCAGGTTCTGCGTCCGCAAACACGCTCGCGACCCATGCTGCCAGCGCAGGTGAAGGATTGACCAGTTCGATGGAGCCAATGGACGCGCTGCCATCTTCTGCTTCTTCGGGATCAGTCGGAACCAGCGAAATGTCGGACATGACCATGCGCGAGAAGCTCGCTTTGCCGTCAATCATGGCAAGACCGTCGAATTCCAGCTTTTTCGCTTTTACATCAGCACCATCCAGGTGTGTGCCGTCTTCATCGTCGTCGGACCCGACATCGTCGCCTGCCAGAAGCGTCACATCAGTGAATACGGCCTTGTCCCCGTTCAGCGTGCTGCTGCCGAAGGAAATGCGGCTGTCGTCGGCTTCATCCAAAGCAAAAGCCGCAAGCGCCTGTGGCGCGGTTGCTGGATCACCTTTGCGGGCCTTGACGTCCTTTGCGGCATCTGTGGCGTATTCAGAGCCAGCGCCATCAACCGGCTTGTCTTTGTCTCCGCAAGCCGTAAGCATGGCGATGGCGGCAACGCCTGTGAGCAGATATTTCATGTTTGGTCCCTTTAATGATTGATGCCAGCGTTTCATTTGCGCCCGTCACCTAGAGTGAGATTATTAACATGGCATACAACAATGGCCAGACCGTGACATTCAATGGCCCCGACGGGGACGAAATTCGTGTTCGCCTTGAAGTGAATTCGAAGGCACGCCGGTTGATTTTGAGATTGGATGAACGCCGCCGGGAAGCGGTCGCGATTGCGCCATCGCGGCGGCAAATCAAGGACGCCGCCGCCTTCGCAGCCGAGCGAATCGACTGGATTTCAACGCGCCTCCAACACCTTCCAGAAGTTGTTCGCTTTGAAGAAAACAATCTGATTTCGTATCGGGGTGCTCCCTGCCGCCTGACCGCAGAAGGCTCGGGCCGCGTAGCCCGCATGATAACCGGTCAGCCGAACACACTTTGCGCGCCAGGTGACCCGGAAACACTACATTTGCGAGTCACCCGCTACCTGAAGAAACAGGCGCGTGCAGATATCACCCGCTCAGTAAACCGTCATGCCGCCACGTTGGGCGTCTCGTACAATGGCATTTCGGTGAAGGATACCCGCTCGCGTTGGGGCTCGTGCACGGCCGATGGTAAATTGTCGTTCTCATGGCGCCTGATCATGGCGCCCTCTGAAGTGCTTGACTACGTGGCGGCCCATGAATGTGCACATTTACTGGAAATGAACCACTCCCCGCGGTTCTGGGCGCATGTTGCAACCTGCTGCAGCGACTGGAAGCGGCAACGCTCATGGCTGCGTGAGCATGGCGCTGGCTTGCAGGCAGCCGGCGAATAGTGCGGCCTAGCTGGCAGCAACCTCTTCAGGTTCAGTTGCAACTTCGACATCGCGCGCCGGACCAAAGCTGATCAACGTGACCCCGTCGCCGCCCTTGGCCTCCCGATTCGGCCCGAGGAAAATCAGCGTGCCATCTGCGCGAATTTCAGCGATCAGGTCCACTTTCGGTCGATCCTTGCGATAATCTTCAAGGTCGTATTCATCCGTCAACTTCGTCTTGCCAAAGGTCCAACCGCGATAATGGTCGCGGATCAGGCTGTCATAGCCCCTGCCCCGACGAATCAGTGTTCGCCCGCGTGTGCCCATGCCGATGGCCCGGGGATCTTCTTCTTCGGTATCCTGTGCCGACAATTGATAGACCCTGTGGCGGCCGAGTTCGGGGGCAAAATGTCCGGAAACGAGCGCGTTGTACGGCTCATTGGCAGACAAGCCAACAACCTGGTCAAAGGCGGCATGATCCAGCCGAACCTCCGCTTCCTCTGACAGGACTTCGCCGAAGAAGGTGTTGAGCCCGGCCTCGCGTGCAGGTCGCAAGCGCCTCCAGTTATTGTCTGCAAGGATCGGTTCAATGCCGACATCCTTCAGCACTTTGGCCAGATCGATACTCCAGGGGTTCACACCTACCAGCAAGACGCCGGGTCGCTCCTTGCGGGCGAGTCCCAATCGCCGGGCCATTGGCCCGATCGTAAAGCCGTGGAGGACCACGGTCACGAACACCATGGCAAAGGCGAGCGGGGTGATCTGTTCTGCACCAGAGAAATAGAACCGGGAATCTCCGCGCCGCCCGAGATCCTCCAGCAGGGTTGCAAAAAGGCTGGAAACGGCAACCGCCACGATCCCGCGGGGCGCAATCCAGCCAAGCAGGATTGCTTCATTGCGTTTCAACGTCCCGAATGTGGCGATCCACACCGAAAGCGGCCGCACGATGAACAGCATCGCCAACAGGAAGGCGAGCGTATTCCAGGTCAGTGCGCGGCGAATGACATCTGGCGTGAGGTTCGCCGTCAGGATGACAAACACGCCCGAAACGAGCAAGACGGCGATATCCTCCTTGAATTTTCGGAGTTCCGCGAGCCCGGCAAGGCGCGAATTGGCCAGCGTCATGCCATAGGCCGTGACGGCAACGAGGCCGATTTCCTTTTCGATCATTTCTGCCAGCGCATAACAGAGAATGATGGACGCGAAGATGATCGGCGCCTTGAGGTATTCCGGAGTCCACCCCTGACGGAAGGCGCGCACGATGGCCCAACCGAAGGCGAAGCCCAGCCCGACACCCAGTGCAGCGGCCACGATGATCATGGCGCCCTTACCCAGGATCGACTCCCCCGTGGCGGCCACGCGAATGATTTCGAAAGCAGCCACGGCAAACAGGGCGCCAACCGGATCGTTGACGATGCCTTCCCATTTCAGGAACTGACCGGTTCGCCCGCCGAGTTTGGACTGACGCAACAATGGCATGATCACGGTGGGCCCGGTAACCACCAGTACGCCCGCAAACACAACCGAACTGCCCCAATCGAGACCGGCGGCATAATGGGCTGCGAAAGTGCCCAGCGCCCAAGCCAGCGGGCCACCAAGGAATACCATGCGCCGAACAGCTGCACCGGCATCACGCAGGTTCTCGAATTTCAGGACGAGCCCGCCCTCGAACAGGATCACGGCAACGGCCAGCGACACGATGGGACGCAACAATTCGCTGCTGCCACTGTTGAACACCTTCTCAGGATTGAGCAGAGGCTCGCCGAAAACCACAGTCCACAGTGGACCGACCGCCAAACCTGCCAACGCCATCAGCACAATGGCGGGTGCCTGTATACGCCAAGCGACCCATTGCGCACCAATTCCCAGCGCCCCGATCAGGGCGCAGGCGAAGATCAGCTCGCTGGATCCGGCGGATGCCAGTGCAAAGTTGAATTGGTCCATAAAAGCCCCGTTTCGTGGTGCATTCTGCCCGTCGGGCGATCAGAAAACTAGGCTTGAGCCGCGTTTATGTCATCAGCAAAGTCAAATCCGATCTCGCGGGTACCATAATCGCCTTCTTTGTAGCGTTCGATATGGTCGGAGAACCAGAGCAGGATGTGCTGGTAAAGGTGTTCATAGAATGGTTCAGGGTCAGCATCTTTCAGCGGCAGGCTGAATTCGTATACCGAACCGTCCTCAATCTGAATTTTGAATTTGTCGCCGATCTTGCGGCACTGCATCACCAGCCTCAGCCAGTCCGTATCGCGCGTGACGCGCACAGCAAGGCCGAACGATATTGGCCCCAGGAGCCGGAAGCCTCGCGGCGGGATCGAAAAGGCTGCATCCCCATGTGCCTTTGGTTTGTAGGCCCCGACCGGCGGGACGAGGTGGACACAAACGCCATCGGTTGAGCCAAGGAATTCGCAAAACCCGCTGCGGATTTCTTCCGCCAGTGTGCGGATTCGGTCGTAATTTTCAGCAGCGAGGGCCTGATAGGCCTCCACCGTCTCGATCAGATTATCAAAACGTGACACAGCCTGACGGCCCCCTTCATTACCAAAGCCAACATAAATTAGGGTGCCGCAGGGCGACCTTCAAATTTTAAAGTCGCCACCATCGGACAATGATCTGATGCTTTGGGCGTAATCCAGCCAACGCCGGGAAAGCGAGCCCCATCATATCTCGCGGCTCTATATGGCGATCCTGCCCGCACAATCTCAACCCTGGCAGCAGGATTCAGGGCGGCGAGCTTGGGTGACAGGAAGATGTGATCCAGCGCGCCATAGGTGTCATCGCCGCTATAATGGTGAGTCCAGCGGTCATAGGGGTCTGCAATGGCGCGGCTGGCCAGATCGATGGCGAACCCGTCGCCTACCAGCGCCCCCAGACCATGCGGCCGTGCCGGTCGGCCATCTACTTCCCAATAATCATTGAAATCACCCAGAATAACCCATTCCGCTTTCGCCGGGTCATCAAATCGCTGGCTTACAATCCGGCGCACAGCCTGAGCTTCAGCTTCACGCATGGCAACCGTCCTCTTGCGTCCACCATGCATGGATTTGAAGTGGCAGACAAAAAGTGTCAAAAGCCGCCCGTCTTTTTCCACATCCACTTCCAGACAATCCTGGCGAAAGACGTAGTCATTGATGGAAGCCCCTTTGGGGGGGTGAATGCCCAACCGTCCGAAGGTCGCCCGCGCATGGCTGCGCTGGAATGCAACCGTAAGCGACGACAACAGACCCACATCAATCCCGCGGCTGTCATTCCCTTCGTGCAGCACACGTTCGCCAAACGGCTTTCCGGCCCAGCGCCCGACATAGCGATTGTCAAAAGCGGTCAAGGTGACGAGGTTTTCGACCTCCTGCAGTGCGCACACTTCGGCCTTGGTCGCGACCAGAGCCTGAGCGGTCAGGGTGCGGTCATCCTCGGACAGGACATCGAAAACCGCATCCACCTGTTCGGCGACCAGGGCGTCGTCGACATCGGTCAGCTTGCGACGCGCATTGGCGAGACCTGAGCGCGCGAAATCGCAGCGCATCATCAGGTTTTCGCAATTGAACGTGGCCAAACGAATATCAGGCATTCATCGGTGATGCGGCCTCATGCCTGCGGGGTCAACGCAGAATGGCGGCTGTCTCAGGCGACGGCGCGTTCAGCAAAACGGGCGCTCGTCTGGGCCCGTTCAACCGATTCCGCGTCGGGGCGCTGATCTACGGGAATGGCCGTGCGGCCAAGTTCTACGGCAATGCCTGGCTGAACCCCGCCGCCAAATGCAGACAACACCGTGCGGATCACATCGAGAGGCTGGGCCTCATCTTCGACAATCTGCCCGAAGCGAGCGGCGACAGGCCCAACTACGCCATAAGCCAAAAATACACCGAGAAAGGTGCCCAGAAGAGCTGACCCGATCATCATTCCAAGCACTGCAGGCGACTGATCAATCGACCCCATGGTCTTGATAATGCCCAGCACAGCCGCCACGATACCGAGCGCTGGCAAGGCATCGGCTACAGCATTGAGTGCATTCACTGCTTTCATGCGCTGGTCGATATGCAGGGCCACAGACTGCTCCATATGCGCCTCAGCCCGCGCCGGGTCTGACAGGTCGAGCGCCATCAAGCGAAAGGAATCGCAGATCATGTCACGGGCAGCAGGATCGGAAAGCACCGCAGGGGACAAAGCAAACAACGGCGACGCATCCGGGTCTTCGATATCCGATTCAATCGCGACAAACCCGCCTTGGCGTACCTTGCGCATCAAGTTGGACAGCAGAACCAGCAATTCGCGGTGTTGGGCACGCTGCCAACGGCTGCCCTGAAACGAGCGAACGAACCCACCCAAAGCCTCCTTGGCAACTTTCGGCGAATTACCGATCAGAATGGTGCCGACCGCGGCGCCACCAATCAGGGCCAGTTCGAACGGCAGCGCCTGCATGGCACCGTGTCCGCCCGTGAGGACGAGGCCGCCCATCACGAGGACGACCACAAGGACAAGACCAATCAATTGGGGCAAGACGCGCGGGCTCCGGCATTAAGTCAGCCTGCACCATGACACATTCGTCTTAAGCCAAGCTTACAGCGGACACCCTGCCCTGCCTGCAGCGCTTAACTGGCTCGCAATCCTGCGCCGCCCATCACGGGGTCATGCTCTGCCACAAGGTGGCCTGGAGCAATCTCGACCAGTTTCGGTTGGTACTGTTCCGCGTCCCCATCATCAATGAGTTTGGACTTCATGAAGCGGAGCGATGCACGGCTGTCGAGCGGACTCGGAAGATCGCCCGTCAGGCGCAAGCGTTCCCGCGTGCGCTCCCCGGTCGGATCGGCGTTTGGCACAGCCGCAATCAGCGCTTTCGTATAGGGGTGGCGCGCTTCGGTGTAGATGGCATTGCGACCGGCAAGTTCCACTACGCGGCCAAGATACAACACCATTACCCGGTGGCTGATCTGCCGCACGACGGCGAGATCGTGGCTGATGAAGATCATGGCGAGGCCGAACTCTTTCTGCAGCTCGATCAGCAAATCCACGACTTGCGCCTGGACAGACACATCAAGCGCGGAAACCGCTTCATCACAGATCACCAGTTTCGGCTGAAGGATCATGGCACGGGCAATGCCAACCCGCTGGTTCTGGCCCCCAGACAATTCATGCGGGTACCGGTTGATCAGATTTGGGTCGAGCCCGACCCGCGGCAGGATTTCGCGTACTTTCGCTTCCCGATCCGCGCGCGACAGGCGCGGTTGGTGAACTTGCAACGGTTCGGCAATGGAAGCGCCGATGGTCATGCGGGGGTCAAGGCTGGCGAGCGGGTCCTGGAACACGATCTGGAGATCGTCGCGCAGGCCGTTCATTTCCTTGCGGCTCGCCTTGGATATGTCGCGCCCCAGCCAGGCAACCGTGCCATCGGTTGGAGGGATGAGGTTCAACACGCCGCGCGCGAGCGTGGACTTGCCACACCCGGATTCTCCGACAACTCCCAACGTCTCGCCCGGTTTCAAATCGAACGAAACACCATCCACCGCTTTCAACGGCTTCGTCTTGCCAAACAGACCGCCCTTCACCGCAATCGGGAAATGGATTTTCATGTCCTCTACCTTGAGAACCGGCTCAGTTTCAGGCGCCGGCGGCGCCGACAGGACGGGTCGGCCCGGACGATCAGGTTCGTCGATGCGCGGCACAGCATTCAGCAGCATCTTCGTATAGTCTGCCTGAGGCTTGTAGAAGATGTCGTCGACGCTCCCCTGCTCGACGATCTCGCCATGACGCATGACGATGACGCGGTCGCACATGCGGGCGACCACACCCATATTGTGAGTGATCAGCGCGATGCCGGTACCCGTCTCGCGTTTCAGCTCGTCCATCAGTTCCAGCACCTGCGCCTGCACGGTCACATCCAGCGCTGTGGTGGGCTCATCCGCGAGCAACAGTTCAGGATTGCAAAGCATGGCGATGGCAATCATGACGCGCTGGCGCATGCCACCTGAAAGCTCATGCGGAAACTGGTTCATGCGCCGGGCTGCTTCCGGAATGCGCACATTCTCCAGCCAGTCGACGCATATGCGATCCGCTTCTTCGCCCTTGAGGCCCTTATGGAGCGCCAACACTTCGCGCATCTGCGCGCCGACTGTCATGTGTGGCGTCAAACTGGTCAGCGGGTCCTGAAAAATCATCGACATCCGCGCGCCACGGATATCGCGAAGTGTTGCGTCCGAAGCCTCCAGCATATTGGTGCCATCGAAATCAATCCGGCCGGTTGCAGTGCCATTGCCTGCCAACAGACCCAGAGCCGAGAGCGCAGACTGGCTCTTCCCGGAGCCGCTTTCGCCGACAATGCCGAGGCATTCGCCCTTGGCGACGTCGAAACTTATACCTTTGACAGCCTCAACGACACCGTCAGGTGTGTCGAAGGAAACACGAAGATCTTTGACAGAAAGAATAGCCATGCTGGCATTCTGTATACGCGCGGGCGGGGCGTGCAACGACCGCTCTGCAGAAAGCGGAAAAAAGGCCGCGCTGTCGGGAAATAGCACGGCCCAAGAGAGAGTGAGGACAGGGCGCAATGGGTCAAAGCCCTGCCCTCATGGTATGGCGCTCAGAATTTATATCCGAGCCCCAGTCCCACCACGAGTGGATTGATGTCCACGTCAGCATCCACTGTTGCGCCCAGCGCCGTGGTGAAATCCACAGTCACATCCGGATTTATCCAGATCTTCTTGATGTCTGCGTTGACAGCCCAGCCACCTGGCTCGCCATCAAGATCGTAATCTACGCCCGCCTGAAGCGCGAGACCGACACTGGTGTCGTAATCTATGCCGTCTGCGACAGGGCCTTCATCCTCGTTGAAGAAGAAGGTCGCATTGATGCCGGCACCGACATAGGGCTTCCACTGGCTGTCATTCACGAAGTGGTATTGCACCGTCAGAGTGGGTGGCAGCAGCGTGACATCGCCCAGATCGATCGTTGCATTATCGAGTGCGCCCGGAACGGTCACGCCCGTGGCTTTCACATCATGTGGCGTCACGCCAAGGATCAGCTCGGCAGCGATATTCTTCGTGAAGAAGTAAGTAATGTCCAATTCGGGCACGTACTGGTCTGAAATGTCCACATCCCCTGCAAGGCGCGACCCTGCGACGGAGAGATCGCCGGACTCATCCGGCAGGACCCCGATGACGCGTCCGCGGACCATCCAGGGATTCTCGTCTGCCGAGGCAGCAGGTGCTGTCCCGACCCAAGTTGCCCCGGCAACCAGAGTAGCAAGGAGAAGCTGTTTCATGTCGTTTAACTCCTGTTTTGGCGCACCAATTCGCGCCGGATGCCAAACGCCTACTCCGATGATTTGATGAGGATAATTGCCCGTTTTGACGCGCGGGCGCGTGTCGCGCGTCATGGCATCGCGACTAGGTATTCTTCCCAATTGCGCCGGTGAGCACTTCCTGAGATCTTGGTTCGGTGCGCTTCCGTCCGAGCTATATCCATCCGCCTGCTGCGGCGTACCATCCCGGTTCTCCCACGGTCAGGCTTGAACTGTGCGCTTCCGCTGGGGCACATGGAGGGTGAGGAAACCATCCCAATGAGGACCACACCATGCCCGTCATAAATTATCTCACCACTTGCATCTTTGATTCAGGTGCCTTGAAGCAGCTCGCCGGTACGGCGAAGAAGCTCGGCATGACCCGGCCTTTCATTGTGACGGACCCCGGCATCAAGGCCGCCGGCATTCTGGCGAAGGTCGAAGATGCGTTGGGCGTTGCAGCGGCAGGCGTGTTCGCGGAGACCGTGCCGAACCCGACCGAGAAGCAGACCAAGGAAGCAGCAGCCGCCTACAAGGCATGCGGCGCCGACGGCCTGATCGCACTCGGCGGCGGCTCGTCCATGGACCATGCCAAGGGAATCGGCCTGCTGGTCAGTCATGATGAACCGCTCGAAAATTATGCCGCCATCACCGGCGGTGCCAAGAAGATCGGCAAGATCCCGCCGCTGATCGCTATCCCGACCACATCCGGTACGGGTTCAGAAGTCTCAGTCGGCCTGGTCCTTGTACTGGAGAATGGCCGCAAGGAGACCATCGTCTCTCCAAACCTGATCCCTGCCACAGCCATTTGCGATCCGGACCTGACTCTTGGCCTTCCTGCCGGACTGACGGCCGCCACTGGGATGGACGCCGTCACACACTGCATTGAATCAGTCCTGTCCCCAACCGTGAATCCGCCTGCCGAAGGCATTGCGTATGAGGGCGTGTTCCGTGCTGTCGGGAATGGCTGGCTGAAGAAGGCGGTCAAGGATGGCTCGGACGCGGACGCCCGCTGGCACATGATGATGGCAAGTTATGAAGGCGCTCTGGCATTCGTGAAAGGCCTTGGCGGGGTCCACGCCCTGTCACACGCGGCGGGCCGTCTGCATGACAAGCGACTGCACCACGGCACGCTGAACGCGATCTTCCTGCCGCATATCCTACGCTTCCATGAGGGTTCAGCCGATGAGAAATATGTGCGTCTTCGTCAGGCCATGGGTCTGAAACCCGGCGCGGATCTTGGCGACGCAATTGCAGAGCTGAATGCCGATATCGGCATCCCAGCCACCCTGTCCGCCATCGGATTGTCGGCAGACGACGCCCCCGGCGTGGTTGAGTATGCACTTAAGGACCTCGCCCATTTCGGCAATCCAAAGCCTATGAGTGCGGATGATTATGCAAAGGTCTACGAGGCCGCCCTTTAAGGATACGTGGAAGGGGGCCGTCATCGACGGCCCCCTCGTCCCCCCACTCAGCCAACTGGAATGAAATTACCGTGGAATCCCTGCGGAATGCGTTGCGGAATGTGCACGGTTGCGACCGCCGGTGCGGTGAAATTTGCGGCATCGAGAATGACCAATTCGGATAGGCCGGCATTGGTGTCGACCACATAGCCCATCAGCCAGCCCTCATCCTCTGAGGCCGTTTCGCTGGCAGGAATGAAAATGAATTCGCCCGGCACCCGTCCTGATCCAAAATCGCGAACTTCGCAGCTGCCATTGGTCAGGTCATGCTTGAAGATGCGTGTTTCGGTGAGAAAGCCGTCGGCCGCGACAGCCGTTGTGTAAACATAGCGATAGGGTTTTCCGGTCAGCCGCTCATCATAGCGCGGAAACTCATGAGCGCGGTCATCTATCACACGCCGTGACACGGTTCGCGTCGCCGGATCAATCGTCAGGGATTCAAATTTCGGTACGCCGTCCGGGCCAGTATTGTCAGGAGCAAACATGTGATCATAAACACATGCGTCCATCACGACTTTTCCGTCCTCGGTTTCATAGGCATTCGCAGGATGGAAGATGTAACAGGGATCGACATCACACCAGATGATATCATCCGCACTCCCCTCTCGCGGTAACAGACCAATACGCGCCTTGTGGTTCTCATTCCATCGGTACGGAAAGCTCATGCCACTGATGATGGCACTCATGGAGAACGTCACCGGAAGGTCCATCACGATCACGTATTTCGGGGTGATCATGCAGTCATGAACCATTGGGCCGTGCTCGACAGGGATTGGCTCATCCCGGCGCACGCGGCCATCAGCGCCCAGCACCTTGTGCCAAAGCAGATTGGTTTGCTGCGACTCGTAGCAGATGGCGTGCATCTCGCCTGTGTCGGGGTCGTAATGCGGATGCGCGGAAAAAGATTGACCCAAAGTCCCGTCAAAGTCCGAATGCGCACGCGTCTCCAGGTCCTCGGAGACTTCGACGGGATACCCACCCGCTTCAACAATTGCCCAGATCTTTCCTGCGTGACCAACAATGTTCGTGTTCGCCACATCAATTCTGGGGTGACGCGGACCGGGCGCACGCGGCTCGCCAAGGGCATCACTCACACTGTTGGACCTCACCCAGCGATTGCGGTACCAAAGCGCCTTGCCATCCTGCAGGCGGACACCGTGCAACATGCCATCCCCTACAAACCAATGATGTGCAGCTGGATTGACCGGCGAAACGGGGTTCGGGCCATTGCGGACGTAAAGGCCATTCAGACCAGCGGGAATAGCCCCCGTCACCTTTGGATCAATTTCGGTGATCTCTTCCGTCAGCGGGGTATGAACGCCTTCAAGAAAGATGTTGGGCTGTGTTGCCTTGCGCCGGCTGCGGTTGAATCCCGCCACCGCCATGACTCCTTTTGTCACGACTCCCCGAATAGCTGTTTTCACAGGGCTGGGCATGGAGATCATCCTCGCGGCTTGTTGTCTGCGCCGCAATGTTTACACTGATAACATGCCGATGAATGATAACAGTGTCAACATGAACGCTCAGGGCGGGAACTACCACCATGGTGATCTAAGGGCCGCCCTGATCGAAGAAGGATTGGCGCAGATCAGCAACAGCCCGGCCGAGAAAGTGAGCCTCAGAAAAATTGCCCGGAATGTCGGTGTTTCAGCGACGGCAGTTTATCGACACTTTCCCAATAAGGCCGCGCTTCTTGGCGCTTTGTGCGGAGTTGGGAGCGTGAAGCTGTCTGATACGTTCCGGGATGCCCTTTCCAAAACTCCAGCGGGCATTGATGCGTTCGAAATCATGGGGCGAACCTATGTCCGGTTTGCAATAGACAATCCGTCTCTGTTTCGCCTGATGATGACGAAAGCGCCTCGCGCCGAAGTGCTTCAGCCAAATCAGGCGAAAGAGACCGGCGCATTCGCTATGTTGTCCAACACGTTGGGGGATGTGTTGCCGAAGGATACGCCGCCCGAATTACAGATGGTCAAACGCCTTCAGGCCTGGTCGATCGTGCATGGATTGTCGATGCTGATACTGGATGGCCAGCTGCCCGACGATGAAAAGATGATCGCCGCCGTCGTCTCTCGAAGCTTTCTCTAGGCCAGCCCGCGAATCCGGCGCATATTGCAGCGCATGTTCGAAGGAATCTCCACCACCGCCACGCATCTTGGTCTGCTCGCTGGTGCGATGGCCGTGGGCGCGTCCTGGGTCGCGGCCATTGCGTCGCCCAATTGCAGCTTTGACAAGCTGGACGGATCGCGCGCTGATCGCCACGTCCGGGAATTGCTGCTCCAGACGTCCACGCCGATTGCCGGCATGATGCTCGCTTCCGGCGCGTTCTTCCTGCTTGCCTCAAGCTGGGCAGCCGCCGTCACCGCCTTGCTCGCAGCTTTCGGATTCTTCTCCAATCGCTGGATGCTGACACCCGGGAAGAAGCAAAAGGGCGAACGCACGAGCCGCAAGGGTCAGCGCGCCATTTCGGTCAGCCTGTCCCTGATGTTTACGTTGGTGGCGATTGTATCAGTCGTACTCGGCATGATCCGCATCTAGCGGGGATCAGGCGAATACGAGCCAGAGACAGCCCATTTCGTGCAGTTTTCTGAAATTGTCGGCCGATTTCCGGGCAGCTCGCAGCGCAATCTCGCCAGCGGCCTTTCGATTGACAGCCAGCATCATGGTGCAAATTGCAATGCCCGGCAGGAACATCCACCAGACAAGGGCCAGAGATGCCAATACACCCGCAAGGCAGATGAAATAGGCCAACGCGTCCAGAACACGAAAGCGCGTGTGCATGTAGCTGCCGAAATCATTGAGCAATTCCGGCTGTTTGTGCAGAGTTTCCGCATCAATCGCAAAATGCTGGCCCGGAGCCTGCTCATAGATGATGGCCCGGGTCATGCGACCGCCACGATGGGGATTGGGTTGGCATTTGAGGAACATGGCAATCACTCCATTTCGGGGACAATTTACCTTGTCCCGGTTAAGCTGAAGCTTGCTGAATTCGATCAATTTTGCAGAAAAATGAAACCATGAAGTTCCCGTCCCGACACACGCCTATCTGGCGAATATGTTTGCCCTGATAGGGATTGCCATCTATGCTGCACCGCAACATGAAAGGTGTGTAGCTGATGCTGTACTCACTTGTCGAAATGAACCGGGCGGCAATGGCACCCATGCGGGTTGCCGCGCGCGCCAGTCGCGCAGCACTGAGTTCGCCGCTGAACCTGATGGGGCAGACCGACTATGGTCGCTCGCTGTCCGCCATGGCGGACGTATTTGAAAGCGCAACACGCTATTACGGTAAACCGGAATGGCGGATCGATACGGTGCGGATCAATAGCGCGCCCATTGATGTGACCCCTGTTGTGGCGTGGCGCTCGCCTTGGTGCAACATGATCCACTTCAAGAAGGATCCAGAAGCGCTTGCCGCTGCCCGGAATACAGAAAAGCTCGGCCCTCAGCCCCGTCTTCTGATAGCTGCCCCGCTCTCTGGCCATTATGCCACTCTGCTGCGCGGGACAGTTGAGGCGTTCCTGCCGACCCATGATGTCTACATCACTGACTGGCAGGACTCTCGTATGGCACCTGTCTGGTTGGGGCGGTTCGATCTGGACGATTATATTGATCACATACGCTCGATGCTGACTCATCTGGGCGCGGGTGCCCATGTACTTGGCGTGTGTCAGCCAGGCCCGCCTGTGCTTGCTGCCGTCGCCATGATGGCCGAGGATGATGACCCGGCCCGGCCCGCTTCCATGACGTTCATGGGGTCGCCAATCGACACACGGCTTAGCCCGACCGTTCCGAACGTGCTGGCCGAGGAAAAACCGCTATCGTGGTTTGAAGAGAACATGATCCACACTGTGCCGGGCCCCTACCCGGGCATGTTCCGGAGAGTCTATCCAGGCTTTGTCCAGCTCGCTTCCTTCATGAACATGAACTGGTCGCGCCATGTCGATGCGCACTGGAACTTTTTCAATCATCTGGTTGAAGGGGATGGCGACAATGTCGGCAAGCATCGGGAATTCTACGATGAATACCTGTCGGTGCTCGACCTGACGGAAGAATTCTACCTGCAAACAATCGTACGCGTATTTCAGGAGCACCAGCTGGCCCGCGGCATGTATCGCTATCGCGGAACACATCTCGTCAAACCGGAACTGATCCGCGATGTCGCGCTGATGACGGTTGAAGGCGAGAAGGATGATATTTCCGGCATCGGTCAAACACAGGCTGCACACGACCTATGTGTGAAGTTGCCGGAAGACATGCAGACCGACTATATCCAGCCGGGCGTTGGCCATTACGGCGTATTCAATGGCAGACGCTTTCAGACCGAGATCGCTCCGCGCGTAACTGAATTCACGAAGCGCTTCACGATGCGGGATGCCGACGAAGCCGCCACGGAGCGACTCAGAAAAACGTCTTGAACAGGCTTGAGCTTTTGGGACTATTTCTCAGGTGTGGGCAAGACTCGCGCAATCTGACGACAAATGTCTCGTGCTTCGCTCAATACCGTGATGGGCATCGGATCAGGTGTGTCGAGATAGGCGCTAAGCTGAGAAACTGCACGGGCCTCAGCCTGCTCCGTCAGTAAGGTGTCATCGGATACTTGCAGTGTCCGACGAGAGGTACACGACTGCAGTTCCAGAATGGTCAGGTCAGCCGCGCCGCGATGAGGTGTGCGTAGCAGGACCGACGACGGCAGATCCGGACCATCCGGCACCGCAACCCAAAGCGCATGGATGTCATCCTCGACAACAGGGTTTCGGAAACGGATTGCATAGATCAAGCCCTTGTCCAGATGGCGTACTGAATAGTCCGCCAAACCAGCATCGTTCAGTCCACCAAGCCAGGCAGCGATCATGGCATTGCGCGCCTGCTTTGCTTCGGCACCGCGCCATGCGGCTGCCTCAGCATAGACCTGCCTCAGGGCAAGGCCAGGCTCCTTCAGAAGTGAGCGCGGCGAGGTCGTTTCAACGTTCGCTGGAGGGGGCACATACGCCGATGCGTATTCTGCAAAACCAATCCAACCCGTCAGTGCCGAAGCCAGCAGAGCCGAGCTGAGATGTCTGATCCAGTCGCGAGAGGCCATTGAGCGCGTTCCGTTCCGAGTCGAAGCGCACTTTGCCAGGCTAAGAGTTAAGGAAGGTCCGCTCGATTGCCCACCAGAGCCCAATTGCTCCGATGGCCGCCGATACCGGCCATACCAGAACTGGCCGGTAGAGGTCTGGCCGGCCGGCCTGCTTCAGGGCGCCCCTGATGACAACGGCCACTGCAAGCGCCATGCCGATAACGGCGAGCTGGCCGATCTCAACGCCGACATTGAATCCGATCAAAGCTGGCCAGAAGATCCCCGGTGGCAGGCCAAGATCCCCAAACGCACCGGCGAAACCCATGCCGTGGATCAGGCCAAAGCCGAATACGAGTGCCGGACGCCAGGCGCTTGGTTCCTTGAACAGGATGTTCTCAAGCGCGGCCCAGGCGATTGTCAGAGCAATCAGTGGCTCGACGATACTTGCCGGAGGCGAGATCACCCCGGCAGCCGCAAGGCCGAGCGTGGATGTGTGCGCCAGCGTGAAGGCGGAGATTTGCCAGAGCAGCGGCTTTATCCGCCGACTGGACAGGAAAAGCGCCAGGACGAACAGGATATGGTCCACCCCCATTGGCAGGATGTGCTCGAATCCGATCCGAACATAGAAGATCGCCGTCTCGATCCCGGATCTGTCGAGTTCAACCTCGCTGCCTGAGACGTTGTCTCCTGTTTCAGTTGCGTCACCAGCCCTGTCCAGTTCCTGAAGCTCCCGGCACAAAGCGGGGTCCATCCCTCCCCCCGGCAGGCAAAGCTCGTCTTCCGGGTGGGCGAACGCCGCTTGCGGCGCAGATGTGACAGCAAGGCAGGCTATCAGACAGCATGCCAGAAAGGCGATGAGCCGATGCCGCATCAAATCTCGTCCGGCAGCGGATGCGGCGCTTCCATACGGATGGCCTCGTGATGGTCATCATCATGGTCATGTACCGGCAGGAAGGACAGCACGAGCGCTATGGCGACACCAGCCGACAGAGCCAACAGGCTGCGCAGCGGCGGCTCCTCCTTCATCGGAGCCATCAAGGGGCCGGTCGCAACGTAGAGGAGCAGGCCGGCGGAGGCCGCGAACAAAGCGCCAACCGCCTCGCTGCCCAGGAAATACATGAAGGGCGACGACATAATCACGCCCAGCGGGGTCGTGGCGGACGCAGCCAGGAAGGCCCACAGGAAGGATTGCCGGTTCGAAAAATTGTGCCTGCGCAGGATCGCGAACGCGATCACACCTTCCGGAAACTCATGCAGGATCAGCGAGACCGCCGCATAGACACCTGCGGAAAAGCTCGCGGCAAAGGTCACCGAATAGATGACGCCGTCGATAAAGGAATGGATGGCAATCGCGATTATGGGGGTGACAGCCGCCATCCGGCCGCCATTCACGCTTTCCGGGAAGAATGTGTTGAGGCCGTAATTAAGTATCAGCCCGCCAAGGAATCCGCCCAGCATGAAGTATGGCGCCTGAGAACTTTCGGCAAAGGCTTCCGGCGCAATGTGCAACAGGCTGAGCGTGACGAGCATGCCCGCCGCCGCGAGGCCCATGACGGCAGAGAACCGCGCACTCCAATCGCCCCGCATCGCCACAGCGATGAGGCCGACCGTGGTCACAAAGGCCGCGATCAAGCCGAAAAACAAAGGGGCCTGCATGGATTCAAACATGGAAAGCGGTAAGCCGGTCCGTTAACAGTCAGGTGCGGTCTATAACCGCGTCCTGCGGCCTTGCGAAGAAGTGTTATATGGTATCATTATTCAGCTTGCGAGCAGATTTTCCGAAAACACTGAATTCCCCAATCGGGGCAATGGGAGCGATATGATAGACCGATCATGGGGCCGTGGCGCAAAAATGCTTCTGGCGGGTGCCGGTTTGACGCTGTGCGTCGCCTGTAGCGCAGAAGTGCCATACGAACCTGAACCGGCTGCAGTGGAGCCTCCACCGACGGTCGAATCCACTCCTCCTGCGTCAGATACGGAGTACTCGGCTCATACGGCAGAGCACCGTGACGATGATAGTCATGACGAGGACAATGGTGAATATGCTGGCGGCGAAGCCCATGTACACGGCGCTGCAGAGTTGGCCGTTGCGCTCGACACCAGTTTCGTCACGATCACCGTTGACGCCCCGCTCGTAAATTACGGCCTATCGGAAAAAACGAAGAAGAAATCCACCGAGCTTGAAAAGTATGCCGAGGGCCTGACAGAACTCATGGGCAATGCGCGCTGCGACCTTGTCGAGCGCTCTGCAGAAGTGCGCCGATCGGGCGATCATGCTGCACTCACCCTGTCCATAGTCTGGGATTGCAAGCGCCCCAGCCAGCTGGATGGCCTCATGTTCACCGGCTTTGAACACTATCCCGCCTTTGAGGAAGTCGGCGCCATCTATCTTGGTGAAGAAGGGGAATCCAATTCTGCGTCACTCACACCGGACAGCCCTTTCCTGCCCTTCGGATCCTGACATGGCAGAACCGATTGTCTCTATTTCGAATCTTTCCTTTGCCTGGACGCCAGGCAATGAGGTCCTCGACATTTCAGACTTCCAATTGAAGGCGGGCGAGCGCTTGTTTCTGCGCGGAGCATCCGGCTCTGGAAAATCCACCCTTCTCGGCATCATCGCTGGTGTGCTGGAGGCGGGCTCTGGTGAGGTCATCGTTCTCGGACAGGATCTGGCGACCTTGGAACCCGCAGCGCGGGACCGCCTGAGGGCGGACCATCTCGGTGTGATTTTCCAGATGTTCAATCTCGTGCCCTATCTCTCCGTCATCGGGAATGTCACGCTGCCTCTACGTTTCTCTCCCAAGCGCCGCGCAGCAATCAACGGTAACGAAGACGATGAAGCCCGACGGCTGCTTTCGCGGCTGGGCCTGACGGACGAGACTCTACTGGCACGCCGCGTCTCTGACCTTTCTGTCGGTCAGCAGCAACGTGTCGCTGCCGCACGCGCCCTGATCGGCGGCCCCGAAATCGTGATCGCTGACGAACCGACCTCAGCGCTTGATGCAGATGCCCGTGATCAATTCATTGATCTGCTGAGCGAGGAAGCGCGGCGCACAGGCGCAGCACTTCTCTTCGTCAGCCACGATGCCGGGCTCGCCACACATTTCGACCGGGCGGTCGACCTCGGCGAGATAAATCGCGCGGGAGTGTCAGCATGAGCGCTATCGTGTCTCTCGCCTGGCAGAGCCTCATGAACCGCAAGGGATCTGTTTTGCTCACCCTGTTGGCAGTTGCCTTGTCGGTGGCACTTTTTCTGGGCGTAGACAAAGCCCGCACAGGCGCCCGCGAAGGCTTCGGTAACACTATCTCTGGCACCGAACTGATTGTCGGCGCACCTACCGGCAGCGTGAACTTGCTGCTTTATTCGGTCTTTCGAATGGGCAGCGCGACAGCAGAAATTTCGTGGCCGACCTATCAGGAGATCGCCACGCGGCCGGATATAGACTGGGCTGTTCCGATCTCCCTCGGAGACAGCCATCGCGGATTTCGCGTCATGGGTACAACGCCCAAATATTTTGACCGCTACAAGTTTGGCCGCAATCAGGACCTGGTGATCGCGCAGGGCGAACCGTTTGACGATCTGTTCGATGCGGTCATCGGCGCCGATGTGGCTCGCGAACTGGGGTATTCGATCAATAGCCCCATGGTCCTGTCGCATGGGCTGGGCCAAGCCGACTTTGGCTCAAGTCATGAAAACCGCCCGTTCCGGGTTGTTGGCATTCTTGCCCCGACTGGTACGCCGGTGGACCAGACGGTACATGTCTCACTGGAAGCCATCACCGCCATCCATGTCGGCTGGGAAACCGGCGCAAAGAATCCTCTCGCCGACAGTATTTCCGAAGAGACCGTGCGGTCCTTCGATCTCACACCCAAGACTGTCACGGCGATCTATCTCGGCCTGAAACGTAAAGGCACCATCTTGACCACACGCCGCGAGATCAACACCAACAAGGGCGAGCCATTGATGGCGATCATTCCATCACAGGCGCTCGCGGAACTATGGAGTGTGACCGCAATTGCCGAACGGGCATTGCTGGCCGTCTCGATATTCGTCATCGCGGTGGGCGTGGTTTCGATTTTGACCTCCATCCTCACCAGCCTCAACGAGCGGCGACGCGAAATGTCGATCCTTCGTGCGGTCGGTGCTCGACCCGGTCACATCTTCACGCTGTTGGTGCTTGAAGCAGGGTTGGTGGGCCTCCTCGGCGCGTTGCTAGGCATTCTTCTCATCCATGGGCTGCTGGCAGTGGTCGGTCCGCTTGTTTCAGCGCATTACGGCATATCCCTAATTGGCACCGGGCCCAGCCTGATCGACCTGTATACACTGCTGGCGGTCACGGGCGCCGCCCTGGTCGCCGGGGCGATACCCGCCTGGATGGCGTTCCGCAGGTCGCTGGCCGATGGATTATCCCTTCGGCTCTAACCGCTCACATCCACTGGCGGGGCCACCCCGCGCATCCTAGATTGGCATCATGAAAAAACTCTCTCCCCTCCTGACCGCCGCCCTCATGACGGGCTTACTGGCAGCCTGCAGTGAAGCAGATACGCCAGCCGAACCCGCACCTGCTGAAGCCAGACCAGATGCCACGGCCCCACAAGTTGGCGACAAGATTGGCGAAAGCGAAGCTGAGCGCAAAGCCAAACGCGAAGCAACGATTGCCGCGCGCGCCGCAGATCAGGCCCGCAAAAAATCCGAGGCCGAAGCGCGCGGCGTGACCGAGATCGGCTGGGAAGACTTGATGCCGGAAGGCGAAGAAGAACGTCTCGCCCAGATGTACCAGAGTCAGATGTCGATGCTCTATGGTGGCGGAGGCGTAGCAGAAGGATCGGCTGCGGACGCCATGGTGCAGATCGGCACGTTCAACACCGTCAAGGAACTCAACGGCAAATCGATCAGGTTGCCGGGCTATACCGTGCCGTTTGAATATGGCTCAAAAGCCGAAGTGACCGAATTCCTTATGGTCCCCTATTTCGGCGCCTGTATCCACGCCCCACCCCCGCCACCAAATCAAACCGTATTCGTAACGACGGACGAGCCCATCCTGTTGAAAGATCTGGCGCAGGCCGTCTGGGTTGAAGGCATCCTAACCGCCGAGACGCAGGAGAGCGAACTGGCGGACGCCGCCTATACGCTCAAGCTGACTCACATCGAGAAATACGAGTACTAGGACTTACTATTCAACGCGTTCACGAAATATAGGTGGTTTCACGGTTTCTGGGGATGAAACCCTCTCAACAGGCACAAATGGATGTTCTGGAACAAACGCGTCGCAGTCCTGATTTCTGCCCTGATAATTGCGGCGATCACCATAAGCATCCTCACATATGTGCGGCGCCCATCGCTTGAGGGACTTGCAGGTCTGAATGGTCCCACCGCAGATAGCATCATTGCGGATGGTCAATCGTCCAGTTGGTCAGTTCACGCCGATGGATCGGAATCGCGACTCGCCATCCTGCTGACCGATGAAGATTCCTCCTGGCTCGGACTGGCTGAAGGGTTGAAAAGCATCGGTGTCCCCTTCTTGATCACGCGAAACACCAAAGCGGCTGTCCAACACAAGGTCGTGCTCGCGTATCCAGCAATTTCAGGTCGTCTGCTGGATGCCGAAGACTTGGAGACCCTCGCCCAGCACGTGGAATCCGGCGGCACATTGATCGCGACGCAAATCCTTGGCGGAGGATTGCAAGGCGTGTTTGGCTTCGACCGCATCGAAGAATCCCGTGACCATTCGGAGATTCGCTTTTCCGGATCTCACCCCACCTTGTCCTTTATCGACCGGCCAGAAGAAAGGACCGTCAGGATTGGAAACCCTGATAAGGACCTACACCGCATCGGCACCCAAGCGTTCGTTGGCGCGACAAACATTCTGGCCACCTACGATGATGGATCCGCAGCTATGGTGGTGCACGCCTCCAAACAGGGTGGACAAGCTTATGCTATCGGCTTTGATCTCGGCTTCTTCATCCTGAAGTCCGCAAACGGGCGCAATGGTGGCGTGTCGAGAAATTACGCGAACGCCTATGAGCCATCTGTCGACACATGGTTGCGATGGATAAAATCCGTCTACACTCAAAGTGAACCGGCCGCGATCACGCTTCACTCCGCGCCGGAAGGGCGAGATCTCGCCGTCGTCATATCCTTCGACATCGATTATTCGAACTCCATGACCAATACGAGGGCATTCAGCGACCTCCTGTCAGAGCTCGGAATTCCGGGAACCTTCTTCATTCAGACAAAGTATTTCGACGACTACAACGACAAGGCGTTCTTCAATGATTTTACGCTGCCCATTGTACAGCATCTAAACGAGTCCGGAATGGAGGTCGCCAGCCATTCGGTGACGCATGCAAAGACTTTTTCGGACATGCCGCTTGGCGAGGGATCCGAGCGCTTTCCTGACTACCAGCCCCGCGTATTGAATGAAGGCAGAACCTGGAATGCTTCAATTCTGGGCGAACTGCGCGTGAGCAAGTATCTGCTGGAACAGGTCACGGAAACAGAAGTGGTATCGTTTCGTCCAGGCTACCTCGCCACACCGGCGCGCCTTCCTGAAGCCTTGGACGCGAGCGGGTACAAATACGCCTCCAGTGCCACATCGGGAAATGTTCTGACGCATTTGCCCTACCGCATGACTTTCAGCAGGGGCTACGACAGTGCAACAGGCGTTTTCCAGTTCCCCATCGCCATCGAAGACGAAATTCCACCGCACATGAACTTGCGGGAGGAACCGGCCGTGGACCTCGCCAAGCGGCTCGCCGAATATGGGGGCTGCTATGTCGTGCTGATCCATCCCAACGTCACGAAAGAAAAAATCGAATTTCTCAACGCCGTGGTTCCTGAACTGAAGCGTTTCGCCTGGTTCGGGACACTGCAACAATTTGGCGATTGGTGGACCATGCGCGATAGCGTATCGGTCGACGCCCGCATCTTTGAAGACGAGATGGTTATCACGGTGGACAGCGAATTGCCCATACAGGGTCTTCGCCTGGATCTGGATACGGACTGGATACCCCAATCCCCGCTCCCCGATGGCGTCAGCGTTTCACCGGGGTCCGTCTACATTGCTGAAGCTGGCACAGAACTCTCAATTACAATGAACATGCCTTCAACGGACCGGTAAGCATTCGCTCGGGACGGTTCGTCGGACCTACGCGAAGCGTTCGGTCGGAACTTCCTGCTGGAGATCAGACACGTCCAAACGGGCGCGCTCGTCCTTGATACGCTTGCGGATACGCAGAACCAGTTCGTCCGGAATGAAAGGCTTGGTCAGGTACTCAGCGGCACCCCGCTCCAGTGCATCCAGAACATCATGCTCGCCGCGACGAGCTGTTAGCATCACCACCGGCAAGCTGGCCGTATCGGGATCATTCTTCAGTCGACGCAGGACTTCAAACCCGTCCATCACGGGCATCATCGCATCAAGCACCATCAGGTCATACTTCATGGTGCGCGCGAGTTCGAGGGCTGCACCGCCGTCTTCCGCGATATCGACTTCAAATCCGGCAACCGCGAGCTTGTGCTCGAGCAGTCCGCGCAACAAGCGATCATCGTCTGCGACTAGAATTTTATTGGACATTTGCAAGAGTCCTTCTGCAAGCGAGGTTTTTACTCAGCTCAGTGTGCCAAATTACGATAAACATCCGTCAAACGAACTATATTGAATTTGATCTATCTCGGGTCATTTTGCAGCTCTTGCAGGTGCGACCTCCCCCAAGCGATCAACTTGCCGTGAACCCCTTCCGGGTCATCACGCCCCAAGAGCCGCTTCTCTTGAGATATTGAACCCACCCCTGAACGCGCCACAAGCTGTTCAGCTGGCGGTATCCAAGATTTTCCAACACACAAATTGCCGTCAAGAGCGCCAGGTCAGATGCCTTGGGCACACGGCGCAGCTGCGCTTCTTCCAATGCAAGAGAACCCACAGAAATGGCCAATCCAAAGCCTGACGTCACTGCGATATAGGCGAGGAAGTAGTCGAGTGGAAGCGAGCCCGTAAATGCCAATATCGGAAACAGGATGAACCCGATAGCATCCACGACTGGTCCAATTACGTCTGTGATCAGCACATTTCCGAAACCCAGGACACCCACCAATCCGTAGCGGGGATTGAGCGCCATCATGCCGTGACGCTCGAATGTTTCCAGCGTGCCGCGTTGCCAACGGGCCCGTTGATTGCGGAGCACGCTCAGCGTCTCGGGCGCTTCGGTCCAGCAGACCGGCTCCGGGATGAACCGGATACGATAATCCTGTTTTTGCTCTATGAGGGTTCTGTGCAGTTTGACCACCAACTCCATGTCTTCACCGACCGTCCCGAGACTATAACCGCCAACCTTCAGGACGGCGTCGCGCCGGAACAAGCCAAAGGCCCCTGAAATGATGAGCACGGTATTCAGTCGGCTCCAAGCGATTCGGGTCATCAGAAAGGCGCGCAGGTATTCGACCGTCTGCAGGAGCGGGAGCATCTTCTTGGGCAACTGCACCTTCAGTATCTGACCGTTCCGGATGACACTGCCATTGGCGATCCGGACAGTCCCCCCCACCGCAATCGTCCGCTCTGGGTCTTCCATGAACGGCTTCACGGTGCGCAACAACGCATCCGGCTCCAAAACGGAATCTGCATCAACGCAGCAAAACAAAGGTGCCCGGGACACGTTGATACCTGCGTTCAGCGCATCGGCTTTTCCACCATTTGCCTTGTCGATCACGACAAGACGCTTTTGATGTTGCGACCGGTAAATCGTCTTGATGGGTTGGTGCGGCGCCAAAGGGGAGTAAAGGCGCGAAGTTTCTACAAGATTGAACGCATCTTTCAGCACCTCCAGCGTGGCATCCGAACTTCCGTCATTGATGATGATGACCTCATAATTCGGATACTGAATAGCCATCAGCGATGAAAGGCTTTCGACAATAGTTTTCTCTTCGTTATAAGCTGGCACGAGAATCGCGATGGGCGGCGCCGAATCCGAGTAGCGGCGCCAAAGGGCGTCAACCTTCGCGGCACGCCCCGATTTGGCCAGCTGGAACGCCGCTAACAGCAATTGGATGAAATAATTTGTGTACTGAACGAGACCGGCAAAGATAACCAGCAGCCCCACATATTTCGCTACGATGAAAACGGATTCCATCATTGGACGGCCTCCATCGCACTCAGCTCCGCAAGCGCCAGGGCTGCGGTACGGTTCGCACTTTCATTGCCCTTTGATATTGCCGACACTTCCAGCAGCTCTCGACCGGACGCCCCCATGTCGGCCAGAGCTTGCGCCGCTTCAAACTGGACCAGCCACACGGGATCGGAAAGCAAGTCTGCGACCTGGGCCGCGTAGGTATCGTGGGATATCTCACAAAGCGCCTTCACCGCGCCTGCGCGCACACTCCAGTCGGTATCCTTCAGGCAACTGGCAATGGCCGGAGCAGCGTCCGGGTGTTCCAGACTTGCAAGTCCGTCGAGTGCCGCGACACGGATCAGGGGCACATCGCTGGAGAGCGCTGCTTCGAGAATACCAAGTACTGAATAATCCGCACTCCCGCCCAGGGCGGACAGCAAGGCCGCGCGTTCGAGGTCCGGAACTCCGGGCCGTCCGAGGTATTCCAGGATGTCCCTTGAACGGTGCAGCGCCAGTTTCGACAGAACCGATTGCAGGCTACGCGTGCTACCGTTCAGTTTCGAGAATTCACGCATGACATCCGGCACTGTTGGATAGGCACCAACGGCGACCAGCGTTCGTATTCCAGCGATGCGAAGGTCACGGTTTGCTGACCGCTCCACCAGCGAATCAACGGCTTTGGCCGTTGGCAGGCCGGGAAAATAGGCCAGTGCCTCAACGGCAGCGTGCCGGACAAATCTGAACCGATGTCGCAAGAGGCGGCGGAATTCATCGTCCACCCGGTACCTGACCATCCGCGCGACGAGACGGTCGCGCTCTTCGCCTCTAACCAGCGCAACGAATTCAAGAAAGACTTCCGGCACCATGGGGGATTTCCAGAGGGTCTCGTCGGGAATCGCGGCCTCACCCTTTTCATCCCACAGGATTTGCGCCATTGCCTCCAGAATCTGTTGGCGTTGCTTTGTGTAGAGTGACTGCCTGTGCGTACGGATAATCCGAAGAAGTATCAGCGTGATCATCCACAGTAGGGACGCAAGCACCAATACGCATGCAATCTGCCATATCAGGATGAGATAACTCACCCTCAAAAACTCCGCGCAAGCGAAAGGGAGATATCTGTGCGATCGTAGGCAGTGCGAAGTTCCTTGCCGGCCGTCAGGCGTAGCGCGGTGGTTCGACCGAAGCGCATTTCCAGTCCCGCCGCATAGGACTGCACTTCCACTGTTGCGCCATCAGAACTTTCCGGTGCGTCGGCGTAATAGAGATGCACCGCCCAAGGTCCTGTCGGCCTGAAAGTCGAGCGCATACGATAGCCTGAGCGATGCTGATCGTTCTCGTCTCGCACGTTGATGTACCGCACTTCAATCTCCGCAGCCTCGCCAGCGAAAGTGTACTGGGCGCCCGGAAGAAAGGACGTCACCCGGCCGCTCTGGTATTCTGAAGTTCTGATGTCCGACAGGAGTTCCAGGCCCGGATAGTGCGTGGCAACACCTGCGCCAACGAGAACTGTGGTGTTGGGCAGGAAGGTCGTGTTGGTCCCTCCCCCGATTTCCATTCGGACATGCCCGAACCCCGTACGCTTTGCGGCGCCGATGTGCACATTCGTGTTCGAGCGGTCGAAGCGCTCGGCGTATAGCGCGGAGGCACTGAGTGTAAGCGTATCTGATACTCGGACTGCCACTGCCGGGGACAGGCTGGTCCAGTCCGGCAAGTCCTTCGTCAAACTGCTGCGGCTTGCTGTCAAATTCGTCGTAATACGATTGCGATCCTGCCGGGATGCCTGTTCGCGCATGGCAGCGTAGTCGGCATGATCGGACGACAAGGTTTCTGCAGCGTCGATAAACTCATGGGAACCTTGTGCGTCTCCCTTCATTCTGCGCACGCGCGCCAGCGCGGTATAGGCATCCACATAGTCGGGAGCTTGATTAATGACGTGTTCGAGTTCGCTTTCGGCCTCATCAAGGCGTTCCAGTGCGATCAGGCAGAGTGCCGCGTTCAAACGGGAGTCTACGTCTTCAGGATTTGTGGCGAGCAACGCTTCGAACATTCCAAGAGCCTCGTCGAAACGTCCGGCGAACCTCGCTTCCACGCCCTGCGCATACAAGCTGCGAAGGTCCGTCTGAACAGGCGACGGCATGGCAGGAATCGCTTGGTCGAGAAGCACCAGTTCGATCATGAAAGTATCACGACTCTCAGGCCGGCTTGCTCGCACGTCGCGGTGCACGCGCGGCGCTCCAGCGTGAGCCGCAAGAATAGCGTTCCAAGTTTCATGATCGCATGTCCTCCACGCTGGATTCAGGTTTAATCCAGCGTCTGCAATTGATTGCAAAAACAGATGATCGTCAGGTTAATCAGGCGGTCTGGCGAGAGATCGGTATTCGCGCGGGACGAGGTTGCTCATGTTTTGATTGCCCCAGAATCCGATCGTTTCAGCAAAGCGCCGAACACCGGATCAGGACCGCATGCTGTAGAATTTACTACGGTTTGCGATGGACCGCCCTCAGTCGAGTAAGCACCCGTCATCTTGCGTTGGAACCAAGCGAATTTCGTTCACAGAGAAATTTTAGGGTCGCTGTCAAAATGTGATGTTCGCAAGCCAGACCAGTTACCCATGAAAGGATCAGCGCGCGTCCTATGCAATTGGTACCTCTGGCCGGACTCGAACCGGCACTCTGTCACCAGAAACGGATTTTGAATCCGTCGCGTCTACCAGTTCCGCCACAGAGGCCCTTTGCAGGGAGCGCTTCTCCTGCCGCATAGCTGGGCCTCCTGTCAATCTACTCGACGTAGCGATCAAAGACATCTAACAGCTTAGGCATGTCTTCCACCGAGATTCCGACCGAAAAAACCCTGTTGCAGACCATCGAAGCGCTTGCCGCAGGTGCGCCCGAGAACGGGTTCTCGCTGCGGGAAATCTTTGATCAGCTGGATGAAAGTGCATTTGGCGCTGGCCTGTTCCTGCTTGCCCTTCCTTGTTGCATTCCGTTTCTTTATGGGGTGCCGCAGGTCGTATCTTTGCCCATGATGGCCCTGGCGGCCCAAATGGCGATGGGCCGCGAGCAGCCTTGGATGCCGGACAAGCTCGCCAATCGCCACATTGATCGCAAGGGCCTTACCCAGATGGCGTCCGGCGGCCGCAAATGGCTCGGCTGGATCGAGCACATTGTACGCCCGCGCCTGACCGTCATTACCGGCAAGCGGTCGGAACGCGTCATTGGCCTGTTTCTATGCATATTCTGCGCGTCAATCCTCGTGCCGTTGCCGATGACCAACACGGTGCCGGGCTTTGCCGTGGCCATAGCGTCTTTTGGTCTCATGCAGAAAGACGGCTTGATGGTGATTGGCGGCCTGATCATAGGAACAGCCTGGGTCAGCGGTCTGATAGGCGCCGTGATGCTCGGTGCGGTCAGCCTGTTTGGATGATAAATAACGGCAAAGTGACCTTGCGCCGCATTGTGGTCATGACGCAGTCCGGTTTTAGCTGAAGCATGGATTTCATGCGATCTCTCCTGAAAGACTGGAAGTGGCCCGCGGTGGCCGTGGCGGTGTCCGCCTTCATGTTGGCAGCCGCCCACGCGTTTGAGACTTTTGGCGGCCTGCCTCCCTGCCCACTCTGCCTGCGGCAGCGGGAAGTCTATTGGGCGCTGATCGCGATGACGCTGACGGGCCTTGTGCTCTGGCGATGGATCCCGAAACGCCGGTTCCTGGTCGCACTCAACATGATGATCGGACTCGTCTTTGTCGTCGGTGTTGTGGTTGCCTTCTACCATTCCGGTGTCGAGTGGGGCCTGCTGCCGCCACCAGATGGTTGTTCCGGTGAAGGGGTGATCGATCCAATGGCGATTCAGGACTTCAGCAAGCCGATGCATGTGCCGTCCTGCACGGATGCGCCTTTCTACATTCTCGGCCTTTCCATGGCGGGCTGGAATGGCGTGGTCTCTGCCATCATGGCGCTGTTCAGCTTCATCGCGGCAGGCGCGACGTTCCGCGGCGCCGTTCATTCACCCGAAGCCGCCTGACCTAGAGCGGCGGCGCGGACAGCCGGCGCAGGCGCTGTTCCCGGATTGTGATGTACAGGGTGGCTCCAATGATGATTGCAGTGCCCACCCAGGTCCAGAAACCCGGCAGCATGTGGAACAGACCCCAATCGACCAGTGCTGCCATCGGCAGACGCATATAGTCGATCGGCGACAGGAAAGATGCATCACCAACGCTCATGCCGCGAATGTAGAAGTACTGGCCGGTCACACCGCATACGCCCATCAGGCCGATCCAGGACCAGTCGATGACAGAGGGCGCCACGTCCGGCCACGTCAGGATGGCGAGCGGCAATAACAGGATCGACGACAGAAGGTTTGCCCAGATTAACAGGGTCACCGGCCTGTGCAGGCGCGTCAAAGATTTCACAAGTGTGATCGCCCCAGCCAGACAGAACGCTGCCGATAAGGCGAGGACCATGCCCAGACTAATACCGAGTTGGGGCTGCATCATGATCATGACCCCGACACATCCGGCGATTGTGGCGCCCCAACGATGCACACCGACCCGTTCCTTCAGGATGAAGGCCGCGAGAAAGGTGACGAACATGGCCCGGGAAAAACTGATCGCATTGAATTCGGAGAGCGGCAGGCCAACCGCGTCCGACACGGCATAGAAGCCGAGGGCAAAGCCAAGCGTCCCGAACAGGCTGCGCAGCAAGATAAGACCCGGCTGGTGAATTTTCATCACACTCCAGCCCTGTTGCAGGATAACCGGAATGACGACGATCAACGCAACGCCAGAGCGCCAGAAGGCAAGGAAGCCTGGATCGAAGGTTGCAGACTGGACCTTGGAAAGCGTGAGGAACACGGTGAAGGTGGCCCCTGAGGCCAGCATCCAGAGCGCGCCTTCAATATTGCGCGGTGCGGGCCCCACCTCTAGGTCTGTCTGCTGAGACTGATCGGGGCGAGAATCCATGGGCTGTTTTACGCCTTCCGAAATTGACGAGATCGACCGTCTTTGGCGAGAATTGCCGGCCGATCACATGTGGACCGGCTGGGCCGCTTCAGGGAGCGAACCTGACCAAGTCTGGATATTCAGGACTCGCGCACATTGGCGCCGGTTCCCGCTCACTAAGTCAAAAACCGGCTTTGTCATAGCCGACGAACGAGGTCGTCCGGTCGCTCGTGCAAAAACACTCCCCGCCCTACTGAAAAAAGTGGAGCTGATTCCAGGCCTTGAGGCGCTGACGGAAGACCCGTAGCGCCTCACCAACGACCTAGCTGTTCATCTGTTCCCGCATCTGTTCGGCTTGTTCCGGCGTGATGCCAAGCGCATCCAGGAGTGGACCGCCGGCGGCCTCGTCCCAAGAATGACGTGGACCGACCGTCATGCCGCCATCCACGAGGAATTCGCCGCCCGTAATGAAGCTCGCTGCGTCGGAGGCGAGGAAGGCTGCCATTTCGGCAATGTCTTCACCTTTGCCAACCCGGCCAGCTGGCTGCATGCTGCCACCTGCTTCGACCAGCATGGCCGCCATCTGGTCTGCCTGCTCGCGTGGCAAGCCGAGCGACGCGCCGAAGATCGAGGTCGCGATAAAGCCCGGCAGGACCGCATTCACGCGAATGCCATACTTGGAGAGCTCTGCAGCCGCCAATTTGGAGAAATGTGCCACCCCCTTCTTGGCAACAGAGTAGGTGATTGGCGCATATCCGGCGCATACGGCGCTGATTGAAGACGTGTTGATAATAGCGCCGCCATTTTCCTTCATGTGTGGAACAGCAAACTTGGTTCCGGCAAAGACCTGTTTCAGAAGGAGAGACATGGTTTGGTCATAGGCATCAAGATCCAGTTCCTCCACCGAATCCGGCGTGCCACCATGCCCCGCATTATTCCAGAGAATGTCCAACCGTCCGAAATGGTCGACGGCGTTGCCCATGATACCTTCCAGTTCGGCCATGTCCGTCACGTCGCAATGGACAAACAGGACCTTGTCGTCGCCAAAGCGCGTCTGAAGCGCCATGCCCTTCTCGTCCTGAATGTCTCCAGCAACAACTTTCGCGCCAGCCGCAACAAACGTCTCGACTCCCGCAAGACCGATGCCGCTCGCCCCTCCCGTGATGATGGCGACTTTGCCGTCAAGATTGGCCATGTGCGTATTCCTCCCGTTTTCATTTTTCAGGAGAATGCGCGCCCCTTCCCCGCGGTTCGTCAATGCCCGCAGGAAAATTTACTTGCCGGGCTTCGTCATGCCGAATCGCTTGCGGAAGACCCCATCCAGAACACGCTTGGGCAGTAGCGTCGGAATGTACCAATTCGTCAGCTTTTTCGGCACAGGGGAATAGCGCGCCCTGGGAGTGGCGTCCTCCAACGCAATTTCGATGACTTTCGCAATTTGTTCAGGCGGCAAGCCGTCGCGCCCCCCCTTCAGCATCACCTGCTCAAATTGCTTCAACGCGTCCGACCAGGCACTTCCAGAATAGGAGCCATCTGAATTGGCTTCCTCTGCCTTATCCCATATCGGCGTTTTCACCGATCCCGGCCCCACGGCAATGGCATCAATGCCGAAGATCACGAGTTCCCGGCGCAACGTGTCTGTCATCGCTTCAACGGCATGCTTCGTGGCCGTGTAGGCCCCAAGGAAGGGTGCCGAAATGCGACCACCCACGCTGGTGATGTTGACAATCCGACCGGGAGCACCGGTGCGAGTCTTGTCCATCCCAAGCAGTGGCGCGAAGGCTTGAGATGCGCACAACAGGCCGAAAACATTGACCTCGAAATGGGCCTTGAAATCATCAAGCGGTTGAATCGCGAGCGGCCCCATATTTGCGATACCCGCATTGTTGACCAAACCTGTGAGCGTCTCGCCCTTCAGGGTTTCGGACACAGTCCGCACAGCGGTCTCCAAATGCTCCTGCCTCGTCACATCCAGAATAAGCGGGCGAATATCCCCTTCGGAGCTCGCGGATAGCGCATCGGCATCGGACTGCTTTCTGACCCCGGCATAGACGCGCCACCCATGCTTTGCGAGGTAGAGCGCGGTCGCTTCGCCAATACCGGTCGATGCACCTGTGATTACAACGGTCTTCATGCGGGTCGTCCTTCCAATTCGGGGAATATGGAAACTATACGCATCAAACTCGTGTTCGGGTTTACTCGGTCTGCTTTCCACCTTCAATGACCCGGAAGGCGGGACGTTTCTTCGGCGATTCATCTTCGGGAGATCCCGAGACAGGAGAGGTGGGCTCCACAGGCGTCAACTCCGACGCACGGACCAATTTCGGCAAGCTCCGGGTGGGCGGCTCAGAATGTCGAGGGGCCGGGTCTTCCGTCAGATCATCATCCAACTGGCGCACACGCGGCGTCGGCCGCTTGTTGAAGCCACCGGGCTTTTTCTTTGCGCCGAAGCCAGTCTTGGCCTTTCCACGAGCTTTCTTGTCAATTTCCTTCAGCTTCATCTGCTGCAGGCTGGAAAGGGCTTCGCCGTCGCTCCCTTTCAAAGGATCTGCAAACGCAGACCCATAGGTCTCGATTCGCTCCTCGACCTCTTCAAGGAATTGTTTTTCCCAGTCAGACAAGGGCGGACCAAGCCCCTGCTCAGCCAATGCCGCCGCCTTCCGTAGTTTACGGAGCGCTGCGCGTTTCTTGCGTTCGTCGACATCTCGGCCCATTGGCAGAGAATATGGTGATTATTGTGCCGGAGGCAAACCGGGTCAGGCTTCGCCAAGTGCCAGCAGGTAGGTGTCGAGCACCATTTCCTGTTCTTCGCGCTCGGCCCGGTCGACCTTGCGCAGCTTGATCACCTGACGCAGTGCCTTGGTATCAAAACCGAAAGCCTTCGCCTCAGCGTAGATTTCCTTGATCTGCTCGGCAACTTCCTTCTTCTCCTCTTCCAGACGCTCGATCTTGGCGACGGTCTGGCGGAGTTTCTCGCGGGTCGCTTCGGTGAGATGGGTGATCGAGGCTTCGTCGTCCATGAGAGGCTCCTTGGGAATCGGGATCGGAAAAGAAGGCGCGTCTTAGCGGGAGTTTCACTCGCTGGCCAGACGGCGAATGGCATCAGCAACAGCTGCACCTTCGCCATGGTGTGGCATGTGCCCCTCATGCGGCAGGATCACGAGATCCACTGGCACCTGTTTCTTCAATTCACCTACATGAAGTCTTGGGGAAATCACGGTATCGCCGCTGCCAGAGAACACCGTGATTGGAACTTCCAGTTCACCATAGCGTCTGGACTGCGCGGCCAGCTGATCTTCCAGCGCCTTCACATCACGGGCATTGGCCCGGAAGTTTGTCGGGCGAAACAGAAGTCCGATGGCGGAATTTTCAGAATAATTCTCTGGCACAGGTGCTGGCTCGAAGACGCCGTCAATCCCTTTGCCAAGTTGGCCTGGGCCAACCAATGGCAAGAGCTGACTGAACACAGGACCAACGACTGGCCGAGCAGCGAACGAGTTGTACCATGCCTGACCGCCTCCGCCCCAATCATGGGTCACCGGCGCGAGCAGGACGAGCCCTTTTACAAGTTCGGGCCGATCGAGCGCCACGCGCAGGGCAACGGCTCCACCAAAGGAATGGCCGACCAAAATGGCTTTTTCGTCCGGTGCGAGTTGGTCCAACACGCCCGCCATTTGTGTCGCTTGCACGCCAAGATCCTGCGCGTCTTCCGGGCGGCTGGAATAACCGTGCCCGGGCCGATCTGCCATCAGAACGCGGTAAGCGCCCTCCAGCCGAGGCGCGAGCGTCCATGTGAACTCACGAGCATTGGCACTGGCACCATGAATCATCAGGACAGGTGGGCCTGCCTCTCCACGTTGAATGACATGCACAGTCTCAGTTCCTACCGATACGGACCGGCCAATTGGTGGGTGGGTGGCTTCGACCTTGTTCTTGTAGGCTGCACTGGTCACGCAAGCCCCCGTACCGAGCACGCATATGCCGAGGGCTGTTGCCGTAATCACGCCCCTCAAAGACCCTGGCCCTCAGCAAGCTTGGACAACCGCTTTTCTGCGGCCAGTGCCTGCTGCATGCGCGGATAGATTTCAATGGCCTCGCGATAGGCTTCGAGCGCATGCTTGGGAGATCCCATGCTTTCGAACATCATGCCCAACCCGGACCACGCGCCGAAATGGCGCGGCTCGAGTTGCAAGGTCTCGTTCAGGTCGCGCAATGCCTCGGTGTAATTTTCATCCATCAGGAACAGGGCAGCTCGCCGGTTCCACGCCTCGGGATAGTCTGGCTTGATCAGGATGGCCCGATCAAAGAAGGCGCGCGCCGTCTCGAAATCTCCTGCGGTCTGCGCATCGACGCCCCGCTCCATGATGACATCCACCGTCGGTGAGCCGGATTCCATCCAGGAGGCCCAGATATCCATGGCCACGTCATTGGCTTCGCTGTCACTGGGCGCAGTCCGCAGCTTCTCGAACATCTCATCGGATGGTTCCGCATGCGCCGCGCCCACGAGGAACAGGACGGCCAGAAGGAGCGCTCTTATCATCAGTCCGATATTATGCCGCGCGCCGGGCGGGGCAACCACAACTTGCTGTCACAGCAGGCCTTCACACAACAAAGCGGTCTCCAGGCCCTCTGCATGCTTGAAATGATGTGTCCGGAAGCCAAGCGCGTCAGCCGCTTCAACATTGGGCAGGCTGTTGTCAATAAACAGCACGTTTGCTGGCTCCGGATGGTCCATGACCTCCAGGGCGACATGATAGATTTCGGCGCCAGGCTTGATCAGGCCGATCCGGCCAGACACGATCACATCGCGGAACCGTCGCAGGATCTCGAACTCCTGGAGCATTTCGTCCCAAGGATCGGCTGGCACGTTCGTCAGGGCATAGAGCGGCACCTGGCGGGCATCCAGGCGCCGGATCAGTTCGGCGGTACCTTCCACATAACCATCGAACATTTCCATCCATCGCCGACCCCAGGCGAGGATTTCAGTTTCGTACTGAGGATATTGCCGGATCAGATCAACGGCATTCTCGGCAAAGCTTGCACCAGCATCATGCCGTGTATGCCACGCCATGTTACAGATATCCGCCAGGAACATTTGACGTTCCTGCGGCGTATCGATGATCTTCGCGTAAAGTCGTGCAGGGTCCCAGTCGAGGACCACATGCCCAAGGTCGAACAGGGCAATTTCAGCAGCCATAGTGCCGCCTTATTGCCTGTTCATGTTCACGTCAGCCCTGCTTTGCTTTGAAGCGGGGGTCAGTTTTATTGATGACGTAAACGCGGCCCTTGCGGCGCACGATCTTACAGTCGCGGTGGCGCGACTTGAGCGATTTGAGAGACGAGCGGACTTTCATGGGCCTAGCCTGTGGATCATAAGGAATTGGAAAGCGGAGCGGGTAATGAATCCGGTAAGAAGAGTCAAGGTTGCACGCTGTCATGAACGTGCGGTTTCAGGAGCTGGAAGAATGGCACAGATTGCGCTGCGGCGCTCACATATCATCGCGGCTGCGGCGATGACCGCGCTGGTTGCCTCCTGTGCCCATAGTCCGGGCCAGGCTGCGCCTCCACCGATCGCCGCGCCAGTACCCGCTCCCGAGACAGGCGCGATCACCTACGCCTCCTCCGGCCATGCCGGAATGGACATTTGGCGCGTAGCGTTCTCTGAAAAAGCACTCGCCGCTGGTCATGATCGCGAGGTCGTCAAATCTGTCCTTACCGGCATATCTCCGCTAGAACTCTGGCTTGGATCGTCTTTCCAACCCGCTAAGACAGGGATCGAAGACCAAGCCGAATTCGCCAAGCCGATCTGGGATTATCTGCGCGTGCCGATGAGCAATAGCCGCGTAAGCACAGGTGCTTCGCGCCTTGCTGAAAACCCGGCACTTTTCGACTCTCTTGAAGCCGCCTATGGCGTAGACCGCGAAGCCATCGTCGCGATCTGGGGCATGGAAACGAGCTTTGGTGCCGTGAAAGGCAATTTCGACGCGCCAAACGTCCTGGCCAACATGGCTGTGGAAGGTCGACGCAAGAGCCTCGCTGAGCGTGAACTGCTCTCCCTGATCAAAATTCTCGAACAAGGCGATGCAGAGCGCGACGACCTGATCGCCGGGTGGGCCGGCGCGATGGGCCATACCCAATTCATGCCATCGACCTTCATCGCCTATGCCGAAGATTTTGACGGCGACGGCAAGAAGGATGTCTGGGAGAGTGAGGCTGATGCCCTCGCCTCGACCGCCAATTATCTGGCAAATTCCGGCTACACACTGAATCAGCCTTGGGGCATTGAAGTGCTGGCCCGCACCGGGTTCGATTTCGGACTGGCAGATGGCAATGAACGCCGGATCGAAACATGGGCAACTGAAGGCCTGGCACCTGCACGCGGCGGCACCTTCGAAACAGGCGGAGCCAATTATGCTGAACTCTGGCTGCCAGCCGGTGCGGAAGGCCCGAAATACTTGCTGTTCAACAATTTCAAGGCGTTCAAGACCTACAACAATGCCGATTCCTACGCGTTCGCCGTGGGCCTGTCCGGCGATGCGATGGGAGGCCAGAATGGGCCCATCGCGTCTTGGCCAACACATCTGACACCTCTCACCGTTAGCGAGATCAAGATCCTTCAGGCCGCCCTCAACGCCCAGGGCTTTGACGCAGGCGGCGTGGACGGCATTCCCGGTCGCAAGACCAAGGGCGCGTTGCAAGCATTCCAAAAATCCAGGGGCCTCGTTGCGGACGGCTACCCGACAAAGCAGGCCCTGGCATTGGTCACTGGCGAAGCGAATGTTGGTGTCGCATCCAGCCCGTCCGGCACAAATTGATCAAACTGCGTCGGCTTCCTCATCCGGTTCGCCGACGCCATCCTTCAACCCGAACCGGGCATACAGGATCATGAAACTCAGCAGGCCCGCGCAGAATATGAACGGAAGATGCGGGTTCACATACTCATAGATGAACAAGCCGAAGAAGGGCGTGATGATGAAACCCATTCCATTCGCCGAGATTACGAGACCTGCGACGTTGCCTTGAAGCTGAGGTGAGACGGCCAGTGATGCCCCGCTTGAAAATCCCGGCCGCGCGAGCCCCTGCCCGAGGCCAATGCAGAACTGCGCCAGGATCAAGTTTGCATAGTCATTTGCGAAGACCATCAGCAACGCCCCAGCCAGCAAAGGCAGGCAGCCTCCCCACATGAGTGTCTTGTTCTTGAGCTTGAGGCGAGGGATCAACACAAGCTGGGCCAGCAGTACGGCGAGTGCGCCAACGGTAAAGGCCGGCCCGGTAAATTGCGCCGCTTCCTTTCCGGAAACGCCCAGTTTGTCCATTACTGAAAAGACAAAAACCTGCGTCAATACACCGGTCGTCAGCGACAGGCACACGGCGAACACAAGGAAGGGCAATACCGGCCCGGATCGCCAAAGACCCCGCGCACCGGGAATTTCTTCAAACTGGGTCGCATCCGTTACCGGCTCGCGCTCTTCCGGGAGGCGGAACCAGATCAAGGCCGACATGGTAAAGGCAATAACCGCCGTCAGTAGCAAGGGGCTCAGCAGGCCAAGCGTTGCCACCAGCGCCGCGGCAAAAGCGGGGCCAATCACCGTGCCAACGCTGAAACCCGATGTGATGAACGCGATTTCGGACTGTCGCTCGGCCTGACTGGTGCGATCAGCAACATAAGCTTGCGCAGCCGGGTTCGTGCCAGAGCCCAGCAACCCAAAAATCGAACGCGACATGGCAAGGCAGGCAAACATCATGAACGTGCCGGTCAGTACGCCAGTCATGGTAAGCCAGCCGGTCAGGAACAGCAGGAGCATGGAGATGCCATATCCCGCAAGTCCCAAGGCGGCGACAGGCCGCCTTCCCCAGCGGTTGGACCGACCACCCCAAAACGGCGACATCAACGACCAGCACAGCGCCGACAATCCAAAGATAGCCCCGGCCATCCAGTCCGGAAGACCAATCTCTCGCGTCAGTGGCGGCAATACGGCGGCAATCAGCATCGTATTGCCAGCCCCGATCGCCATCAATGAGAAGAACAACAGGAAGAAAGCGTTGCGCCGGTCCGGTCTGGACACGTCTGGTGGAATCGTCTGCCCCTCGCTCATTCTCATGTCATCGGCCGGTCTTCTGGAAATGTCCAGCAACAAGAAAATGGTGCCGTAAGGAAAGCCGGGCTTCCGATTTCACGTCAACAAGTGTCAGGTTGAAAAGCGTTTGCATTGGACAATGCCCCACCCTCGTCATAATCTTGCTAAAGGGTTAATCTAAGGAGCTGGGAGTATCTTGGGAAACACACGGGGATATCTCACATGCTGCGGAAACTGATATCGACGCCGGGCCGCCTCGCGCTCGGAACTGCTTTGGCCAGCCTGCTCGTGCTGTCCTCATGCGACCAGCAAGACACAAGGCTCGAACGCGCTCGTGATCTCGCCGAGGCAACTATGGACCAGTTGAGCGGTCGGACCATTGTTGAACCGGACGCTCCGAAACCGCTGGAAGCAGCTGACGTCATGGACCGAGCCATTGCCGGTACGCTGCGCAATGACATGAATTTCGAAACGGCAAGCGCGAGCCCGATGTTTGCGGTCGGATCGATCATTGCCAAGCCACGGGACATCCCCCCTGCTGAAGCCATGGCGGTCGTGGAAGACGATGAAGTCTTCCTGGAAGATCCGGAAGCCTTTGACGAATTTTCCGACGATCCGGTCGAGGCTGAAAGCGCCCCTGCTGCAGAGTCCGATGCCACCGCACCGATCACTTCTGCGCCTGCCCCGTCACGCAGCCTGTCGGTTCAGCCTGCACGCGTCATGCCCAAGGTGAAGCTCGACCCAAAAGCACGAGAAAAAACTCTGCAGGAAATTGACAAGGCATCCAGGCAACTGGAACAGACCGCCGCGAAAGAACCATCGCCAACGGCGCGCACCCGGTCCCTCAATCCCCGTTCCTTGGAATCTGCACCGGTTCAGGAAAAAGTCGCAGCGCGCAAGCTTGCGCGTCGTTCTGTTATCAGTCGTGATGCCATTACAGCGCAACGCGATGCCAATTCCGTAATGCTGGACACATTGTCGAAGTATGGAATGGGCGGCGAAGTGGCCCTGTCTCGCGAGGGGCAGATGGTCATACAAATCGGCGAGGATGGTGGCAGCCCCACTCGGTTCACGCCAGCCGGATCCCCTCGCAACACGATGCAGAATTTCCTCGCCGTCGATGCGAAACTCGAATGCCCAGACAATCCTGATATGGTCACCGTTCAGTCGAGCCCGGTGCTCGCGACAGAATGTATCGTGAAAGACCTGAAAGCGTCTGGTCAGTTCGAATATGTCGAGAAAGACTATATTTTCGAAAACCAGTTCGCTCGTAAACCACGCCCCGACACACCGGCCACCGGAACCGATGTGACCCCGGACGTCATCACCGACACAACCATCACCCCGAATGACCCGCTTTGGGAACTTCAATGGCATTTCCAGAACAATGGTACAGGCGAAGGCGAGTCCGTAGGGGGCTCAAGCTTCCAGGAATTCTGGACCCGTCAGGGCACAGATGGATCAGCAGATGTTGTCGTGGCTGTTGTAGACACCGGCCTGCAACTGGAACACCCCGACATCAAGGATTCCCCCAACATCGCACCGGGTTGGGATATGGTCTCCGATCCACGTATGGGAAATGATGGCGACGGCCGTGACGGCGATCCGAACGATCCGGGCGATCTCTGTGATCCGTCGGTCCCATTTGCAGAAGACACATTTCACGGCACACATGTGGCGGGAACGATTGGCGCAGCCGCGACCAACAATGCCTCAGGGGTCGCGGGCGGGGCGTGGAACGTCAAAATCGTTCCAGTGCGCGCGCTCGGCAAATGTGGTGGACGTCTCTCCGACATCAATGATGCCATCCGGTGGGCAGGCGGCCTGATCCCGGCCGAGGATGCGGAAGGCAACGAGATCTGGAACGACAATCCGGCTGACGTAATCAACCTCTCCATCGGGCTGTTCGAATACTGTCCTGCATCGCTGCAGGATGCGATTGATTCGGTCACTGAGCGTGGTGTGCTGGTCGTCTCGGCAGCCGGCAATGCCCGCGTTGCGACGCAGTATTATGCGCCGGGTGGCTGCGCGAATGTGATCACAGTCGCCGCCGGCGATGCCCGGGGACATATAGCCCCCTATTCCAATTTCGGACCGGAAGTAGATCTCCTCGCCCCTGGTGGAGACCTGACACGGGACGACAATGGGGACGGTCGTCCAGATGGCGTCTTGTCCACCAAGGCTGCAACGAATTGCTATGACCCGGTCACAGGTGAAGCCGTCGAAGACTGCTTCTACGCTTTCGAACAGGGCACATCGATGGCAGCGCCGCATGTCTCAGCAGCACTTGCCCTCCTCAAGGCACGCGATCCTGACGCCACGCCGGAAGAGCTGAAAGCCACCCTGCTCGCTGCATCCAGCCCGCGATCTGCGATGCAATGCTCTGGCTCATGTGCACTCTACCCGGGCACCACTCCGATTGAGGGAAGCCCCGACATGTGCACACGTCCATGCGGTCAAGGCTTGCTCGACCTCGCCATGGTGCCGGAACGGCCGACCGGCGGTGGCGGAGACTGATGCCAAAACGGCGCCCTTCTCCCGTCCATCTCGGCGGGCCGCTTGGCCTTGCAGGGGTCACCCTGCTGGCCAGCGCGGTGGGGTTGGTTATCGTGGGGAGTGATGACCGCAACAGCTCCCACTCACGGCCTGAACAGGACAGCCCCGCCACACAGGCGGCGACCGACCCACGTCCGCCAATCGGCACCGTGGGTGTAGAACAGGTCAAGCCTGCTGCCGTCAGTGGCAGCAGCTCGTCCAGTTCGAGCGGTGCGGAAGTCACCTTTATCGTCCGCCTCAAGGGGCGGTCTGAAGTTGATACGATTGCGCGCAATTTCAAACGCGATCGCGAGAGCGCTGATGCCGCATATTCGGATCTCGTAGAAGACATCCCCATCCTGAAGGATTTCCGTCTCGTGGGCGCCAGCTATTCCGGCGAAATCAATCTGGTGTACCAACTGCCCGCCGGTGTCGAGGCGACACGCGGGCGAATTGAAGAAATCCGCCAACAGATATTGTCAATTGATGGCGTCGCCTATGCAGACCCTGACTTCGTAGCTCATCCCGGAGAGGACAAACGCAAATGACATCTATCCGTACCATCCTGATTGTCGGTGGGTGCGCGCTCTCGCTTACCGCATGCGACTTCTTGATTGCGAGAGACCGCGACGAACCAGCACCGGTTGAAACCCAAGAGCCGGAAATTGCTCCTGCAGAAGAAGCTACTCTCGTTCCAGATCAACCTGACGGTCCGGTGATGGTCGCCAGCACTGCAACAATCGACTGGGACGCTGCACGAGCAGATCTTGCTGCCACACCCAGCGAGCAGCGCGAGACGAGTTTCCAGGTGGAATCCGGCGGCACCGCGCCGCCCGTACCGGTCTTGCTCCCAACCGGCATCGTCGTGCCACAGGGCGCCGAGAGTGGCATCCGCTTTCAACCCATGTCGGACGGCTATTTCGCTGCCTATCCCGGCATAGACTATGACATTGTCGTCAATGGCACGAATGAAGTCATTGGAGTTGATACCACCAATGCCCAAGACGATACGCCCGTCCTGACCTACACGCCAACGATGAGTGGAGCACAAGTCTCGTTCTCTCGTTATGGCGCAGACTACCTCGTGGAATTTGAATGCAAATCCATCAAGGGAGGTGAAGCCGACTGCATCACGGAGCAAGAAGCTCTCGATGTGACCAACAAGCTAGTAATTGCGGGGACGCGTTGATGAAACCAACACGATTGCTGCTGCTGGCGAGCGCAGCCCTCATGCTGTCCGCCTGCGACTTTGTCAGATTTCCGGGAGATGGCGGACCAAGTCCGACAACGCCGGATGCGGGGCCTGCTGTGCCGCCCGGAGCGCCCGGACCTCCGCCGCCGTCTGCGCCGGTCGACAATCCCTATGGGGCAGACGGTGAGGACACGCCAACGGACACTGCGGATGATGCGGAAGATGCAGCCAACTCGCCCGATACGGATGATCTCGGGAACGGACCTGATCCAGTAGACGCCGACAACCCCGCTACCGATCCGATTGATGTCGACACCCCCACCGACGACATTCCCGACGTCGACACACCAGATACCGATCCCGCGACAACTCCTGAAGATGAGGACGCTTCGGACCAGGACACCAACCCTGAAACGGATGCTAACACCGATACGGACACGGATACCGAAACACCGGGCGACACGCTTGATGACACAGATATTCCGGCTGAAGATATCAGTGATGATGGCGACGAGGCTGCCAGCCTGCCCGACCCTGTTGAGCCGGTCGAACCAACCTTCAGCTATTTTGAAGCCGGAGCGCTTCTGCCTGGCTCAGGCCAAGGTGCACCGGAGCAGATTGCATACGCACCTGATCTTGTATTTCCTATCGCGGATGCACCAACTTACCTACAGTCCCAAGTGTTCAGCTTTGGCGGGGGTGTCGCGGGGGGCGACCAGTGCGATTCCCGCAACTACGCCTATCCATGGCGGGACAATTTCTGCGAAGTACGCAGCGCCAATCGGACCTCTCCTTACTGCCCCCAACCCAAGGTCCACCAGGGGCAGGACATTCGGGTCGGCACACCACAGGAATGCAATACACTGCGCAGGACAGCTGCCAGTGACCGCACCCTGCACAAGGTTGTCGCGGTGTCTGATGGTGTCATCTCACACGTTGGCACTTACAGCGTGAATCTGCGCGCAGGCGGACGTATCTTCAAATACATGCACATGAACATGGACAAGCTGCAGGTAAAGGCGGGGGACCCAGTCGAGGCCGGCCAGCATATTGGGTATGTCTCGAATGATTTCGGCGGCACGCCCACAACGTTTCACCTTCATTTCGAAATCACACAAAATGATGGTGGTGCGGGCTGGGTTCACGTCCCGCCATATCTCTCGCTGGCTCAGGCTTATGAGCGTCGGGAAGGCGGTCCTGGTGAGGTAGTTGAAGCCGGAAATGTCGGCGTCGCTACCACGCCATTCGTAATCCCCGAGGGCATGGAAATCATCGAGTGATCCGGAATCAGGCCGGCTTGAAGGTCAGCGCAACGCCATTGTTGCAATACCGCAAGCCGGTGGGTTCCGGCCCATCCTCGAATACATGCCCCTGATGGCCCAGGCATTGGGCGCAGTGGTATTCCGTGCGCACATAAATCAGCTTGCGATCAGGTTTGGTTCCCATGGCGCCCGGCAAGACATCATAGAAGCTCGGCCAGCCCGTGCCGGAATCGAATTTGGTGTCCGATGAAAACAGGGCGAGGTCACACCCGGCGCAATGATAGGTACCTGTGCGGGCCTCCTTGTTCAGGTCCGATGTAAAGGGACGCTCGGTACCCTCTTCCCGCATAACGCCGTAGGCGGCCGCGCTCAAGCGCGCACGCCAGTCATCATTGGTAAGTCGGCGCCATTCGGAATCAGCATATTGCTCCTCATTATCGGCGTTTTCAGCGTCTGCTGCTTCCGATGTCGAATTGATGGAACAGGCGGCAAGGCCCAGTGAAGCGGCGCCGGACAGGAGCAGCGAGCGTCGGGAAATCGTGTGGGTCATGCGGTTCATACGCGGGACCATACCGAAAGGTTCAGTCCCGCACGACACACAAGCGCGTGAGCATCATGTCAGCCAGCTTCCTCGACCCAGACTTCACCGTCGAGGTCCTCCAGCTTGCCCTGCAGGTGAGCGCGGACATCTGCGACAGCCTGATTGTAAACGGCCGGGCCGAGCGTCTTCAGCATCAGGTCGACGATGTCATCTGCCCGAAAATCGCTGAGGCGCTCGTCAAATTCGGTTGCAAACAGAGTTTGCAAATGGCCACGCAACGTCGCGCGACGCTCCTCGGTCAGTTCAAGCGCCTTCATCCTCATCTCCCTTGGGCAGGTTCCGCCCGAAGTTAACTGCCCCAGAATCCTGGCCCGCATCAATGATGGCCTTGCGGATTGAACGGGCGCGATTGAACTCGTTGAAAAGCGTTTCTCCGTCGCCCCAACGGATCGCGCGTTGCAGCGCGGCAAGATCCTCGGAAAACCGGCCAAGGCACTCAAGTACGGCGTCCTTGTTGTTCAGGAAAACATCGCGCCACATGACGGGGTCGGAGGCGGCAATACGCGTGAAATCCCTGAAACCACCAGCAGAATACTTCACGACCTCACCCTGCTCGACGGTCTCCATGTCGAATGCGGTTGCAACGATGTTGAACGCAATCAGGTGTGGCAGGTGCGAGGTGATCGCGAGGACCCGGTCGTGTCGCGCTGCGTCCATCGTTTCAACCGTTGCGCCAAGTTGCGTCCAGAACGCCTCCAGCGTCGATACAGCAGCGTCGTAATTGTCGTCCCCGTCTGCCAGGGGTGTCAGAATGTGCCAGGCATTCTGGAACAGGGTCGGAAAGCCCGCCTCCGGACCGGATTGCTCCGTACCGGCAATGGGGTGGCCCGGGATAATGTGCACGCGGCCATCGGCGGCGGCCGCAAGCGCTTCGGTGGCTTGGCCTTTCACTGAGCCCACATCGGTCAGGACGGCTCCTGCCTTCATCAGCGGCACAGCGTCCGCAGCAACGGCCTGCAAGGCACCGACGGGGACACAGAGGAACACGCAATCTGCCTCTGCCACAGCAGTGGCAAGATTGTCCGCGACATCCCCCAACGCAATTCCAGCGGCGCGCTGGCGCACATCTTCGCTGGAATCATAAAGGCTCACAGTCCCAGCCGCGCCGTACTGCACAGCCGCCCTCGCGATGGACGCGCCGATGAGGCCGGCGCCAATGATGGCGATCTTGTTGAAGACGGGTTCGGTCATGGTGTTCCTGCAGTCAGATTTCGCCCGTTCTGGTGCGGAATACGGCGACCAACGTCAAGGCCTTCATGCCCCTGCAACCATCTACCGCAGATGACACCAACCAAGCGGTCCTTACATAGGTATGGAAAGTGCCGGTAAAGGTCTGACCAAGCATCCGGCTCAAAGAGGTCCAGAATCATGAGCCACCCCTCCCCCATCATTTCCGGTATCCGTCAGCGATGCGGCCAGTGCGGCGAAGGCAAATTGTACAGCTCCTACCTGAAGCTCAACGAATCCTGCCCCGTTTGCGGACGTGACATGACGGCGGCCGATACTGCAGACGGCCCGGCCTTTTTCGTAGGTTTCGGTGTGCTGCTATTGCTGGCGCCGTTTCTATTCCTGTTGCCGATGAGTCCGCTGCCCCTGGTGCCGATGGTCATTGCCTTCATCGCGCTATGTGCGGCCGTGATTGGACTGTGCTTGTGGTTGTTACCGGTTGCAAAAGGCGTGTTGCTGAACCTTCAGCTCCACCATGGCGCTGAACAGGCAAGCTTCAAGTCGGAAGACCAGAACTAGCCGGACACAGCCTGTTCGTCTCGCTCACCAGTGCGAATCCGGATAATGCTGTCGAGATCGTAGATGAAGATCTTGCCGTCACCGATTGTGCCCGTATTGGCGGCCTGCGTGATGGCCTCGGCGTAGCGCTCGGCCGAGGCGTCAGGGCAGGCGACTTCCACTTTGACCTTGGGCAGGAGGCGCACTTCGTATTCCGCGCCGCGATAAACTTCGGTTTTGCCAAGCTGGCGACCATAGCCGCGCACTTCCGATACGGTCAATCCTGTCGCGCCAGCTTCGGACAGCGCGTCAATCACCGCATCCAATCGGCTCGGCTTGAAGATGGCTGTTACGAGTTTCATGGCACGCAATCCTTTGATCTGTAATGCGAATTAGGAGTTTCTAAACTACCGAGGCGCGCGTAGCGGCGTCAATGGCTTTCGCGACCATTGCTTGTCGCAGGCCGCGCCAGACGCACTTTTTCGGTCACTGGTGCTGTAGCGCCGCCTCCAGGAGAGGCATAAAGGCGTTTCACTGCCTCCACCAACACCACGCCACCGAGCCCCGGCGCGAGCATTCGGCCCATCACTTCCCAGCCTTCGGCCCCCGAACTCACCAAAGGTGTCGCCATTGGCGGCATGTAAAGCGCACTACTGGACGCTGTAACCTGAAACAGCCCGATCGAAAGCAGATTCATGAGCTGGGCGCGTGTCCAGGGGCGGCCTTGGCCAAACGGCGTCTTGGTCGCGCGCGACCACAAGCCGGACCGGTTGGACGCCGCCAATACAATACGACCCTCTGGAGCCGTTATCCGCCAGATTTCCCGCAAATAGGCTCGCGGATTGCCCGATTCCTCGATCCCATGCAGCACGATCACACGATCAAACATGCCGTCCGGAAAGGGCAGCCGAACATCGCCTATGGCGACCGCCGCATTGCCGCGACCGAACGGGTCCCATGAGACAGGTCCATGATCGAGCGGGATACCTGCCACGCTGCGCCCCGGCGCAGCACCAAAGGCCTCGAGCACCGGAATGGCGTATCCCAGACCCAGCAGAGAGAGGCCGCGCGCATCTCCCCAGAGATCCGTCAGCTTGCCCGACAGGATGCGCGTCGCTGCCTGCCCCAAAGGCGAGGCATAGAAACGTTGCAAGGTGACGGCATCCTGACGCATGAAGTGGCCTGTGCTAGTCTGGTCTGCAGGAGACGCTAATGACGAAAATCACCCTCGACATACACAAATTTCCCTGCCTGAACGATAATTACGGCTATCTGGTTCATGAACCTGTCTCAGGAAAGACTGCGGCAATCGATACGCCGGATGCCGAAAAGTACCTTGCCGAGGCCGATCGTAAAGGCTGGACGGTTACGCACATCCTGAACACGCACTGGCACCCCGACCATGCGGGCGGGAACTTGCGGATCAAGGAAGTCACGGGATGCACCATTTACGGACCAGCCGGTGAAGCGGAAAAAATTCCCGGCATTGATGTGAAACTATCCGAAGGCGATATCGTCGAATTTGGGCGTACGAACGCGCGCGTGATGGATGTACCCGGGCATACGCTAGGCCACATCGCCTATCATTTCTCAGATCAAGACGTCGCATTTGTCGGAGACGCTGTCTTTGCACTTGGTTGCGGCCGTGTTTTTGAAGGCACGATGGAGATGATGTGGAACAGCCTGTCCAAGCTGAAAGCTCTGCCGTCAGAAACCCAGCTCTACTGCGCGCATGAATACACACAGGCCAACGCAAGGTTTGCCGTCACGGTCGACCCGCAGAATAAAGCACTGACGGATTACGCGCTCTGGATTGACGAGCGTCGTGCAGAGGGCCTTCCAACTGTTCCAACGCGGTTGGACAAAGAACTTGCCACGAACCCATTCTTGCGTGCCGACGATCCTGTACTCCAGGCGGCGATGGGTCATCCCGGCAACACCGTCGAAACCTTCGCCGAAATACGTGGACGCAAGGACCGCTTCTGATGCGGGGTATTTCCGGAGATCTCGGCGCCCGAGAGATCATCCGCATGCTGGATCTGACCCCTCACCCAGAGGGAGGACACTTCCGGGAAACGTATCGCGCGCCGACATCGGACGGCAGCCGCGCCAGTTCCACGATGATCTACTATCTGCTGCAAGCTGACGAAGTCTCGGCATGGCATAGAGTAGATGCTGACGAATTCTGGCTATGGCATGCGGGCGGCCCTCTTTCCCTCACGCTATCGCCACCCGACGGCCAAGGGGCAAGTGCGGTGACGCTCGGTCCTGACCTGCGGGCTGGGCATCGCCCGCAACTTGTCGTCCCTTCGCAACACTGGCAGACAGCGGAAACGCTGGGCGCATGGACACTGGTCAGTTGTATTGTTGCCCCGGGTTTCGAATTTAGCGGGTTTGAAATGGCCCCCCATGATTGGCGTCCAACCGTCTAGCGACGAGCCTTGAGGGCGCGCACCATGACTGGTGAAATCAGCGTCACAATCAGACGCTCCAACGGGCCGTTCGCAAATTTCCTGAAATACTTCACAAGGCTGCGCGCCTTGTGCTCGACCACAGCCTCAGAGGGAACGTCCGACGTCGACCCATAATGCAACGCGCCCGCATGAGGTTGATAGACTACGCTACCGCCAGACTTCAGGACACGGCGACAAAGGTCGACATCTTCGACGTGCAGAAAATAGCCCTCGTCGAACCCTCCCATCTTGCGAAAGGCCTGACGATCCATCATGAAAAAGGCACCTGACACTGCACCAACTTCGATGGAGTTTCGGGGCGGCGGGTCATTTTCCAACGTCCACTTCCCCAACCCCATCGCACGCAAGAGCGTCAGCGTGTTGCGTCGTGCGCCTCGCTCCTCACGACCGTGGATATCAAAAATCTTGCCGCCGACCAGGACGGGTTCAGCACGCTTCTCCATTGCCGCCACAAGTCTTGCAAGCGAACCGCGGCGCAGAACCGCATCCGGATTGATGACGAGAAGCAGATTGCCGAGCGCCCCCGCCGCACCCTTGTTCACCCCGCCCCCAAAACCGGGATTCGTGCCATCACGGACGATGTGGACTTTATCTGAATTTGCCTCGAACTCATCGATCCAGGACTGTTCCTCTGGCCGATTTCCGTTGTCGACAATGATAATTTCAGAAATGTCCGGATCGGACTTCAGGGCATAGAGACATTCATGCAAGCGAGGGCCGGTATGATAGGTCACAACGATCGCCGTAATTGTCGGGAGAGTCATCCAAGCGATCCTCTCACACGGCGAGACAGTACAATCAGCGCAACGACAGCGAGCGCCAAGGTAGACCAGAAAGCTTCATTCCAGACACTATAGGAAAAACTGAACAGGCAGAACGCCGCCGCCAGCATGCCGCCAATCGCGTAGCGAATATCCGTGCGTAAATTGTGCCCAATTGGCAGTCGCCATCCGATCAGCAGAACGGCGAGTGCCGCAACAAATGCACCAACTGCGCCCGTCTCGGCCCATATCTGCAAGGCCATATTGTGCGGATGCCCCGGAACGACCGGATACCGCGCCCAGAAATCCGGCAACTGCGCCATCCATTCCGGATAGGCTGCATACGTGTCCTGCCAGGATTTTGATGCTTCGATACCATGCCCCATCAGCGGTGCCTCCTGAATCTTCCCGATCACGACTTCCCACGACCAGGCGCGAGACTGGAAAGACCCCGGCAAGTTCACACCACTTCGCTCCAGCATGTAGAGCAGCCCACTCATCAAGATCGGCGCTAGCGCAATATAGGCAGCGACAGCCGTGAACAGGCCGCGCAGGCCATACTTTGGGAAGACCCGAACAATAACGAAAGCGACGAGCGTCAAAGCCGCGCCAAACATGGCGGCTGACGATCCGAGAACGCCGAAGCTGACAAGGCTGGCCAGCGCAATCATCAGTGCGAGCCCCTTCCATGCCAAGCCTGGCCGGGCCCCAACATATGCTACAAGTATAGGCAGTACGAGCGCAAAAGCGTTCGCACCCCGATCAAGGTTCTGAAAGCCTGAGGAATGATTGAGCGGATCATCCCCGTAGAAGACGGGCATCACTGAAGTCGCGAAGACCGGGCTGAGCAGGATCAGCAGACCATGTATGGAGAGGCTTCCCAATATCAGGCGGGACGAGATCTGTGCGCGCCCGGGCGCAGTTCGCAATGCACCGGCTATCAAGAGCGTGGTGAAGAAAAGCGTCAATATGATGCGCAGCCCGGCGGACCGAATGGCAAAGTCGCCGCCCATCAATGTCCCACTGATGATTCCTCGCGAGACCGGAGACCAGGACTCACTCGCAACGGCCCAGACCAGAAAGGCCATGCCCGCCAGCAGGTAGTGGGCCGGACGGATACCGGGTCGTGCAACAAATAATGCAGGAATCGCAGCCAGCGCGAGCAGCAGAACGTTACCCTGCGTCCCTGCCATGGAGGTCAAAGGCCACAACAGGAAGGCCGCGGCGAGAAAAGGTGCGTAGCTCATGCCGCGCATCTTTTCGTGTTCCGCAGTACCTGTCACCTGTTGATCCGGACTAGTCGGACTTCAGGTCTGGTGCGAGGGCTTCTTGGGCGAGATCGCGGCAGGCATCCTCCAGCGAGATCATGTGCTGACCATTGCTGCCAAGCCGACGCAACGCCAGTGTACGGTCCTCAGCCTCACGACCACCAACCACCGCAATGATTGGCACTTTCTGAACCGAATGCTCGCGAACCTTGTAGTTAATCTTCTCATTGCGAAGATCGGTCTCGACGCGCAGTCCGACCTTGCGCAGAGCAGCCGCTGCTTCCTCAGCGTACTCGTTCGCTGCGTCTGTGATCGCCGCAACGACAACTTGCACCGGTGACAGCCACATAGGGAAAGCGCCGGAAAACTCCTCGATCAAGATACCGATAAAGCGCTCCATCGAGCCTAGGATGGCGCGGTGCAACATGACCGGGCGCTGCTTTGAACCGTCCGACGCCGTATATTCAGCGCCGAGACGCTCTGGCAGAACATAGTCCAGCTGCAACGTACCACATTGCCAAACCCGGCCGATCGCGTCCGTGAGTTGGAATTCAAGCTTGGGTCCGTAGAAGGCCCCTTCCCCGGGCATGATCTCACAGGGCAGGCCCGCTGCATCAACGGCGTCCTGCAGGCCTTTCTCGGCCCGGTCCCAGGTTGCGTCATCCCCGGCCCGGACATCCGGACGTGTGGAGAGTTTCACGGCGATATTCTCAAAGCCGAAATCCCGGTACACGTTTTCGAGCAGGCGACAGAAGCGGATAGACTCCTCGACGATCTGGTCTTCACGGCAGAAGATGTGCGCATCGTCCTGCGTGAATTGACGGACCCGCATGATGCCATGCAGCGCGCCATGCGGCTCGTTGCGGTGGCAACACCCGAATTCTGCCAAGCGCAGCGGCAGGTCGCGATAGGATTTCTGGCCCTGTTTGAAGACTTCGACATGCGCCGGACAGTTCATGGGTTTCAACGCCATAAGTTTGGCATCGTCAGGCACCGAAATGTCCACGCCTTCATCACCTTCAGGAATGAAATCCGGCACGATGAACATGTTCTCGCGATACTTGCCCCAGTGACCGGATTTCTCCCACTGAACCGAATCCATCAATTGCGGCGTCTTGATCTCTTCATAGCCGGCCGCATCGAGACGCCGGCGCATATAGGATTCGATCTGCAACCAGATCTGGTAGCCTTTCGGGTGCCAGAAGATGGACCCGGCTGCCGCCAGGCCGTCGAGATGGAACAGGTCGAGCTGCGTCGCGATTTTGCGATGGTCACGCTTTTCGGCCTCTTCGAGGCGTAGCAGATGCGCCTTGAGGTCTTTCTCATTGGCCCAAGCCGTGCCGTACATGCGCTGAAGCATTTCGTTCTTGGAGTCGCCACGCCAATAGGCGCCCGCCAGCTTCATCAGCTTGAAGGCCTTCGGCAGCTTGCCCGTGCTGGGCAGGTGCGGGCCGCGGCAAAGGTCGAACCAGTCGCCTTGCTTGTAGACTGTGATTGCTTCGCCCGGCGGAATGATGTCGTCGATGATCTGCGCCTTGTAGTCTTCGCCGATCTTCTTGAACGTCTCGATGGCCTGGTCCTTGTCCCAGACTTCGCGAACGATGGGATAGTCGGCGTCGACGATCGCGCGCATCTTGGCTTCAATCTTTTCGAAATCTTCCGTCGAGAACGGCTCTTCGCGGGCAAAGTCGTAATAGAAGCCATCATCAATGACTGGGCCAATCGTGACCTGCGCGTCGGGATAGAGTTCCTGTACCGCCTGGGCGAGCACGTGGGCCGCATCATGGCGGATCAGTTCAAGGCCTTCGGGATCATTCGCCGTGACGAGTTCCACCTTTGCGTCGCCATCGAGCGGGCGCATTAAATCTCTCAGCTCGCCGTCAACCCGGGCGGCGAGCGCCTTCTTGGCGAGGGAATTGGAAATCGATTTGGCGACGTCAAAGGGCGACGCGCCCTCTTCATATTCGCGGACGGAGCCGTCTGGCAGGGATACTTTGATCATGGTCTAATCTTTTCGTGCATTCTTGCGCTCTGTACAGCGCGGCAAATTCGGTTCCGGTCAGGCCCTTTATCCGGCGTCTGCTTAACGCGACTTCACCAGATTTCCCACCCCATACGCATTTCTCGCGCAGTGGCGGGGTTTTCGGACCCTATCCGGGCTTCTTTTGGGCTGTTTATGGGTACATGAAGCGGGCGCGCACAAAGGCGCAGCCAAGGGGCGCGTCAGGCACCCCGGCGAGTTCGTGTGGTCAGGCCAACAGGGCCAAGAAGGCAACGATTTTCACTCATCAGGTTTCATATGGCATGACGACGGGCGGTTTTCAATTCGTTCCATGGCCTTGCGCGCCGACCATTCGCCATACCGCCAAGGCTGCCAGACCGGCACATCTGGCAGGGTTTCCGGCACCGGGTCCTTGCCGAGACTGCCGCCCGGTCGGCACCGGATGAAACGCGCCAGCGCCATCCATATGCCCGGCCACCATCCAAACCGCGCAACACATTCGGCGCCATACTCACTGCAGGTTGGCGTGTGCTGACAGCGCGCGCCGAACGCGTAGAACACCTGGCTTGGGCCATGCTTGTAGACCCAAAGCAGACCATTCGCTGATCGACGCCGCAAACCGGCCATCTCAGCCTGCCGTCTGGCGGGCGAGACCGCGGCTTGCCAATGCCTCCTCGATGGCAGCAACCGCCGCCTCAAAAGCCAGCAGCGTGGACGTATGGCGAGGGGGATAATCGGCCACGGGTTCCAGATGGCGCAGCTCCCAGAAGCGGCCTTCCGGCGGAGGTCCATTGTCTTTCAGCATGTCTTTCAAAGCGTCTCGCGCCGCGATCACCTCTTCGATCGTTGCACCGATAGCGTGTTCTGTAAGGATCGAGGTAGCCGCCTGCCCGAGAGCGCAAGCCTTTGGATCCACTGCGATGGCCATGATGCGTGCGCCCGCTTCGTCCAATTTCAGATCAACCTTCACGGTCGAACCGCACACACGCGATACCTTCAGGACAGACCCGTCAGGATCTGTCAGATCACCCACATGCTGGATGTCTGCTGCGAGTTCGAGAACACGATTATGGTACAGTTCGCTCATCGCCTGAAACATGGCCTTCGCAGGCGCACGGCGCAAGGCTGAGGCACGGTGACAAAAAATGCCGCCTGACTCAGGCGCGAACGCGAGGCAGGCGGCAAAGGCGTGTCGTGCATTGAAAACGGGGCGCTCAGGCCGTGGCCCGAACACACAGGAGCGGCCTGTTAAGGTCAATTAAAGCTTCCGTCATCGGGGCAATTGCAGTCGGCCTGAAAAATCAAATACGTCGCCAAGTCGAGCCACCGGCCCCATCCATGATCTCAATACCTTCGGCAGCAAGTTGATCACGAATTCGGTCAGCTTCAGCCCAGTCCTTGGCTGCGCGCGCATCGATACGCGCCTGAACAAGTCCATTGATACGGTCATTGCCATCATCATCCCCGCCCTGTTCCCAGGCTTTGGGAGTCAGGGTCAAAAGCCCAAGCATTTCGCCGGCATCGAGCAAATTTGCGCGGGCCGTCGCCATAGCATCCGTATCTCCCTTGTCCGCCGCCATGTTCGCTTCGCCGGCAATGCGCGAGAGCGAAGCGAGCGCTTCGGGTGTGTTCAGATCATCACAAAGTGCGTCGAAGACGCCCCGGTCATCGACTTCACCGCCTTCAGCGTCCCACACACGGCGCAACGCGCCATAAATCCGGTCGAGCGTTGTCTTGGCCTGTTTCAGCAAGTCTTCCGTCCAGTCGAGCGGCGCGCGGTAATGCCCGCTCAGCATGGCAAAGCGCAGCACTTCACCGTGCCATTGCTTCAATAGCTCGTGCACCAGAACGACATTGCCGAGCGATTTCGACATCTTCTCGCCGCCCATATCCAGGAAGCCATTGTGCATCCAATAGTTCGCCATGATCTCGCCATGCGCGCATTCGGACTGGGCAATTTCGTTTTCATGATGCGGAAACTGAAGATCAATCCCGCCACCATGAATGTCGATCGTCTTGCCGAGATGCTTTGCGGCCATGGCCGAGCATTCGATATGCCAGCCGGGACGTCCCCTGCCCCACGGGCTGTCCCAGATCGCATCTTCTGGTTCACCTTCCTTGGCGAATTTCCAGAGCGCGAAGTCGGCGGGGTCGCGTTTGTCTTCGTCGACAGCAACGCGTGCGCCGGCTTCATTGTCTTCGAGCTTGCGACCAGACAGCTTTCCATAATCCGGCATGGAATTGACCGAAAACCAGACGCCTTCCTTGCCGACATAGGCATAGCGCTTGCGGACGAGCTTCTCGATCATCTCGATCATTTCGCCGACATGATCGGTCGCCCAAGGCTCAATGCCGGGCGCGAGCACGTTCAGTGCAGCCGTGTCGGCATTGTAGATTTGGGCGAATTTCTTCGTAATCGTCTCAATCGGTTCGCCGGTCTCGACGCTGGCCTTGATGATCTTGTCTTCAATGTCGGTGATGTTGCGCGCGTAGATCACCGCATCCTCACCATACACCCTCATCAGCAGGCGCCGCAGGACATCGAACACAATGGGCGGACGCGCATTGCCGATATGGGCGTAATTGTAGACAGTCGGGCCGCAGACATACATCGTCACGCGCGCCGGATCCTGCGGATGGAAAACGCGCTTTTTGCGCGCGGCGGTGTCGTAGATGCGGATTGTCATGGTTTTTGGGCTCGATTTCGGAAGTCTGGACGTATCGCTGGCGCTACGGGTAGCTGGCCAGCCCTAATGGCGTGTTGATGCGTTAACAGCAACACCGGCAGGCAGGACGACAACAAAATCGAACACGTTCCATGTCGACGGCGATATCATCGGCGCGCAGAAAAGCCAAGAATGGAGTCATCCAGTCGCGCGACGTCAGCGTAGAAAGGGCTGGAAACAAGGCCATCGCACCCTTATGTTCCTCATATCGCCCTGAGGGTATCAACTCCGGGCGGGCGTTAAGTCCGGGCAGGGGAGCATTTTTACGCTTTCCCAGACCAAGCCTCGGCTCGACCCTCGTCCCTCAGTCGAAGGAAACTTCAATCATGGCCATGGACGCCATCACTCCCAATAAAGACAAGGCACGCGCAGAGCCCATCAAGCGCCCTACCGTTCAAGAGGCCGAAGAAGCCGTGCGCACGCTCATCGCGTGGGCTGGCGACGATCCGCGTCGCGAAGGCCTGCTCGACACGCCAAAGCGCGTCGTCAACGCCTACAAGGAATGGTTTTCCGGCTATGAGGAAGATCCCGTCAAATACCTGTCGCGTACCTTTGAGGACGTGCAGGGCTATGATGACATCGTCATGCTGCGCAACATCGACGTGGAGAGCCATTGCGAGCACCACATGGCGCCCTTCCTTGGCAAGGCCTATGTCGCCTACATGCCGTCGGCAGCCGTTGTTGGTATTTCCAAGCTGGCACGCGTCGTAGAGATCTTCTCGAAGCGCCTGCAAACGCAGGAAACCATGACCGCGCAAATCTGTGACGCGATTACCGACAGCCTTGCCCCGATGGGCACGGCGGTCCTGATCGATGCCGTACATGAATGCATGTCGACACGGGGCGTCCACCACAAGGATGTCAGCACGATCACCACGCAGTTTACTGGCGTGTTCAAATCGGATGCCGATTTGCGCAATCGCTTCCTGCGTATGGCCGGCAAGGGTTGAGCCGACTTTCTCTCAGAATTGATCAACCCCGGCCCTCAATGCCGGGGTTTTTTTTATGGACTCCGTCCCCAGCATTGATAGCCTCGAAACCGAGGTAGAGTGCAAAAGAACAATCCCGAAAGACGGAGGAGACTTCCATGAAACTCTTTTTAGCGGCGAGTGCGGCAATTACGCTGTTCGCCCTGCCTGCGATGGCACAATCCACCACGGTCGAATTCGCAAGCAGCGATGGCACGACCGCGCTTGTTGTATTCTATGAAAACGGCACGGCCTCCATGGATGGAGGCGATCCCATTCCGTACACGATGGATGAAGAATCCAAGACAATCTGTGGCCAGACACCCGAAGGTGATATTTGTGCAACCTTCGACGAACTGGGCGAAGACGTCGGCTTCTCGACTGGCTTTACCAATACTGCGGGCCAATCCGGCACGGCAACGATCACAGCTGCCGACTGATCGGCTGGAAGGACTGAACGGGTTTAGAGGCATTCGCCAATCGGCGGGTGCCTCTTTTCATGACCGCCTCAAGCAGCAGGTTTCGTCTTTGCAAGCCAGGCAACAATGTCCGAAACCACCTTGTCAGTGCCCGGCTCATCCACGATCCAATGGGCATTGTTCGGATATTCCAGAAAGTCACCCGCTACTGGGCTTTTTGCGTATTTTTGCCCCACCTTGCGGACGGCCTTGGCAGGCGTCGCACGGTCTGCACCAGCAGCGATCGTCAGTGTTGGAATTGTAAACAAGGTCTCGTCGATCTCGATTCCATCTGCGATGTCGCCGTAAACCTTCCCGGAGTCGTACAGCGCATCAGCGTAGATCTCTGCATGACGACGCGACGGCACCTTGTTGAGCACGCCATAACGAAATCCTGACTCCCAAACTTTGTAAGCTTTCGAACGATTCCGGCTGATAAGGATGTTGAGAAATGTATAGGCGACCGACAGGGTCACCGCGCTGCAATCCTTGGGCTGAGCCGGCGTCAGGAAGACCGCCTGACTCACGAGCCCCTGCTCGACCAGGCATTGAGCAATCAAGCCCCCCATCGAATGGCCAATCACGGCAGGCGGGCTGCCAGTTTCACTCTCAATCCGGCGAACCGTATTCGCCATGAATTTCACATAGTCATCCAGGCCGAGATCAGACAGCGAAGCTGGAGGAGAGTCACGCACCCGCTGGTCCGGAAACAGTGTTGGAGCGTCGCAGTTCCAGCCTGCAGCCTCGAACCCCACGCGCATCCGATCCCAGACCTCACCGCCACACCCGATCCCATGGATCATCAGCAAGGATTTTGTCATCGGTTTACGCCTCTATTGCTTGGAGGGTTTCAACCCTGAACTTCCTTGTGGCCGGGGACCGGTTCGGCCCAACTGGTGAACCGCTGGGAAACTTCAGAATACACCATGCGCTTGAACGGCACGACCAGCGAAGGAACTTCCTCGAGCCGCGCCCAACGCCAAGCATCGAATTCCGGCGTATGCCGGTCGAGGCGAACATCGCTATCGGCCCCCTTGAACCGGAAAGCGAACCATTTCTGCCGCTGACCAATATAAGGCCCGGGCAAACGCTTCTTCAAATCAGGTGGGAAATCGTAGAACAACCAGTCCGACGTCTCCTCGAGAACATCCACCAGTTTTTCCGGTACGCCGACTTCTTCTTCGAGTTCGCGGAGTGCGCCGACCAAGGGCGTCTCGCCCTTGTCGATGCCACCCTGCGGCATCTGCCATTGGAACGCTCCCCGGCCATTGATGCGCCGCCCAATAAAAACATAGCCTGCTTTTGAAAACAGGGCGAGACCGACATTGGGTCTGTAGAGGTCGGGATCGGGCGCGTGTATCGTCACCCTTCCGGGTTTACCGGAGCCTGAGACAAGCTTCCAGTCTGGACGCGCTTCGGTTGGGAAGTTTTTGCAGACACCGAAATCAGGGCAGACGCCGGTGCCAGAACGACCCCACGTTTCTGCATGTCCTTCGTCCAGTCCTTGGCGATCTCGATTGTCAGCGGGAAGGCATACCCAGTTCCCATGGACGCGCCGTTTTCCTTCGCGAGCGTTTCGAGGCCCAGCAACTCAGTCCGGATGTCATCTGCGGTCAGCTTTGCGTCAATTGTGGCTGCGGCGCGTGCAAATTTCATTTGTGTGCGTCCGGCGGCGCGGTCGAAGGCGCCGGTCTGGAAGCTGCCATCCTCGACGAGGGCGATGCCGCGATCATGCAGGGCTTGAAGGACGGGGCCGACAGCGCCGGGATCTTCGGCGAATTTGGCACCCTGATAATTGATGATCCCAAAATATCCGCTTGCCCGGCTGAGCAGCTTTTCGAGACGCGGCAAATTGCGTTCACCGGTGTCGCCGGCCAACAGGGTTTGCGGATGCATCTTCATGCGACCATACTCGAAGGATTCCATTGGCACTTCGATCAGGACTTCGTGTCCTTTTTCGCGCGCCTTGTTGACCCAGTACTGTAGATTGCCCGCGTCTGGCGCGAAGGACAGGGTCACTTCAGGCGGCAACTCTTCGATTGCTGCCTTGGTATGGGTCGCATTGATGCCAAGTCCGCCAATGACGACCGCCACGATCGGCTGGTTGCCGGGATTGGCGAAGGGGCGCGCATACACATCTGACGGTGCCTGGCCGTCAGCAGAAATGCGCGGCAGAGACAGTCCGTTGATCCGCTCCGTCAGGCCCGGAACAGGCGCTGTATCGAGCGACGCTACACGCGTGACCTCGCCATAGGACTCGCCGGGACGCACCAGCTTTCCATTGATCCGAATGCCCTCACCTGAGGACTCTTCATCCCCCTGCCCGGTCGGGACTTCCGACGGACGGGGCGCAGAAGCCTCAGCATATTCCACGCCCAGGCTTGGCTGATCAGAAACCGCATCATCTTCTGCCAAAACCACACGCGCGCCCAGATCCTGGGGCGTCTCCGCCTTCAGCCGGGATTTGAGTGCGGCGGTAGACCCTTGGCTGGTCTCAAACAAGGCCAGCACTTCGCTCGGTCCGGAATCTGCGGGATTACCGGAATAATGGATCGCGGCACCAAGACTGGCACCCAATCCACCAAATACAAGCAGGCTCATAGCAGCATGGGTCAGACCCGTGCGCAAAGGAGATGGGTCGGCATCCCTGCGGCTAGCCATCGATGGACCTCGTCAAACCAGTTTAAAAGAATTCTGAACAATCAGAATTGCATCCAACTGGTTAACAGGTTGCAAACATCCGGTTAACCTGCGCGCCTGATTGCACTGGCCGTGACAGTGCCTTCCTTGAGCATTTCAATCGCTCTCTTGAGCTGAAAATCCTCACCATCCCAATCTTCAGGCGGCTGCTCATCAGGCAAGGAAACATCTTTGCGCGCTTCACCGTCTTCATTGGCCAACGCGTGCGGCAGGTCGGCCTCGGACCAGCGCTTGATCTGGGCAAGCTCTTCTTCAGACAGGCGTGCCTGGGTGATCTCGATGTCCGGGTCGATGCCGAGCGCCTGAATGGAGCGACCCGCTGGCGTGTAATAGCGCGCCGTCGTCAGGCGGACTGCGCCGCGATCTGCGCCAAGCGGAATAACGGTTTGCACTGATCCCTTGCCAAAGCTGGTCGTACCCAAAACGGTGGCCCGATGCCGATCCTGCAAAGCGCCAGCGACAATCTCGGAAGCCGAGGCTGAGCCGCCATTGATCAGCACGATCATCGGGACGCCCTTAAAGACTTCCCCGGAACGGGCGTTATAGCGCTCCATGTCGGAAATGCGTCGGCCCTGCGTCGACACAACCTCACCGCCAGAGAGAAACATGTCGGAGACCGAAACAGCCTGATCCAGCAGACCGCCGCCATTGTTGCGCAAGTCCACAATCAAGCCGCGTGGACGCGAGCCGGTTTCTTTGGCGATGCCTTCGACTGCCTCTTCAAGCAGCAGAGTCGTGCGCTCGTTGAAGGTTGAAATACGGATATATCCAATATCGCTTTCCTGCATTTTCCAGGTAACGGATTTCTGCTGAATTACTTCCCGGGTCAAAGTGACGTCAAAGGGATCCTCGCCTTCGCGCAGGATCGTGACATCGATATCGGTGCCCTTTTCGCCGCGCATTTCCTTGACGGCTTCGTTCAGTGTCTGGCCGATGATCGGCTTCCCATTGATGGATGTGATCAGGTCACCCGGCTGGATACCTGCACGGCTCGCAGGTGTATCATCCATCGGAGAGATGACTTTGACGAAACCATCTTCCATTGTGACTTCAATCCCGAGACCACCATATTCTCCGCTGGTCTGAACCTGCATCGAACGAAAATCATCCGGATCGAGATAGCTGGAATGCGGGTCGAGTGAGGTAAGCATGCCGTTGATGGCGGCTTTCATGGCGGCCTTTTCGTCGACTTCCGTTACATAATCCTGGCGGGCGCGGGCGAGGATTTCTGCGAACAGGTCCAACTGCTGGTAGGTGACCATGCGCGGATCTTCAGCCCGGTCCTCAGGAGAGGCGAAGGCGGAAAATCCGACAGCCGCGCCACCCAGAACGACACCAAGGGCAGCCCCTGTCAGTAGTGAACGCATATTCCAGTCCTCCATAATCCTTTTGACCTTAGCTCCGGCCTGGCAGCCAGTCTGCCGGATTCATAACCTTGTCGCCAAGCCTTAATTCCATATTCAGCTCGGGAACCGGCTCGGCTCGATCAGGCATGCGTCCAACAGGCTCGCCCACAGAAACGCCTTGGCCTTCAGTGACATAGATCCGGCTCATGCCTGTAAGAATAACATGGTAACCGTCACTCGTCCGCAAAATTAACATTGATCCATACGTTCGAAATGGCCGCGCATACTCAACCGTACCGCCAACCGGTGCGACCACTTGGGCATTTGCCCGCGTGGCAAAGGCGACCCATTCCGACTTGCCACCAGTGGGCAACTTTTCGCCAAAGGCCCGCGCAAGCGAACCTGCAACGGGGGGCTTCAGCGCCCCGATGACAGCACGCCCCAGTGGTCGCGAAGCTGGTGTACGCGCAACAGCGGACGTGGCTGATGGTTTCGACGAAGGCGAATTGGACACAAGGCGCGGTCTGAGGTCCGGTTTGGCGCCGGGCGCAGACGGCGCCTGAGCCTCGAGCGATGCCAGCAATGATCTCAAATCTTCTTCCCTGGCACCAATCTCTGCCGCGTGTGCCTTCAACAACGCGATATCGCCGGACAAATCCTCGAAATTCCCACGCTTGGCAGCGGCGAGCCGCTCAATCTCGACCTGTTTCAAAGCTAGTGTCGCTTCGGCAGCGTCGAGTTTGGCTTTTTCGCCGCGGATACGGCGCTCAAGCTCGTTCAGCGTATCGATTTCCCGCGACAATTCTTCCGATTCCGTCGCAAGGCGCGGAGTTGTCTCGCTCATCAGGATGGCCCGGCGCACAGCCGTGTTCGCTTTGCTCGGGGACACGATCAAGGCAGGCGGCTTCCGGCGATTGGATGCGGCAAGCGCTGCAAGCAGGTCTTCCAGAGCCTGGCGGTTCTCGAGCAGGCTCATCTGCGCCGATACTCGACGCGCACCAAGATCGATCAGGGATTTCTCGGCGTTCGAAGCCTGTTCTTCACGGCGCTGGGACTCCATAGCCGCCGAAATCAACTGGCTGTCGATGTTCTTTAAATCGCTCAGCGTATTTTCGCCGGCGGCCTGCAGCGCTTCAAGCTTTTGCTCGGCGGCCTGCCGCTCAGCTTCGAGTGCCTGCAACTCTTCCCGGGAAAACGTATCCGGCGCTGCCGCCGTCAAGACAAACGCCGCAATCGATACTGTCAGGGGTCGCCAGAATGCGCTCATCTCTCCCTTATTGCAGTCGGTCATGACTTCAATATTAACCAAGCACGGCAAGTCGCTCTCTGATCGCAGAAACCTGATCGGAAATCAGTGCGCAATAGACGGCATGATTCGACCGATCAAAGGCCGGAGCAAGGCAAACCAGATGCGTGACCATCTCCACGACGATCTGCCCGTCTCGAATAATCGTGCTCGGCCGCCCGGCAAGAACGCCGTGCACGACCTCGTTCCGGTATTCAGCAAGCCGAAGGACGGCGTCGACCTGCCCCGACGTTGCGGCAAGCTGCTCCGGAGGCAAGAGATATCGATCTGACCGCGCGCGTCGCAGCAACAATTTCAGAGGTGCAACTCTTCCAGGCATTTTCAGATCAGCTGTATCTTCCTCCAAAGCGGTCTCATATCCGGAGAGGGCAGCAATGATCGCGCAATTAATCGCCGTGACGAGACCAACTGCAACCCAGCGCCAACGTTCGGGATCCTGATCCACATGATCCAGTTCCCGGTGGGCCAGTTTCAGCCCCTCGAGCGCGGCCGCGAGGGCTGGCCCCACTTTTTCAGACGCCGACATACGAGGACGTCAGTCCGAACCCATCGATGTCGGCTCCGACTTCCGGAAATCCCATCCTGTCTGGGCCGCAATGTATGTGAACGCCGCGTACACCGCAACATTCTGACGGAATGCCTCCGGATCAATCTTGTCGAATGTATCGTCTGGGGTGTGATGGTAGTCAAAATAGTCCCGGCCATCCTGCGCGGGCGTTACGACAGGCACCCCTGCCCTGCGGAGGACGCCGATATCAGGCCCACCGCCGGCTGCATTGTCGCCTTCTGACACACCCAGTGGGGTCAATACCTGCTTCATGACATCCGCATAGGATATTGCAGCCTCACCAAAATTGGTCTGGAAACGCCAGATGCGGCCGGCGCCAAAATCGCTCTCAGCCGCAAGCATATGCTTGTCGAGATCATCCCCATGTTGCCGAGCGTAAGCATTCGCTCCAAACAGGCCGACTTCCTCAGAGCCGTAGAGAACGACACGGATCGTTCTGCGAGGTTTTCCCGGCAAATCCGCAATCAGCTTGGCGGCCCCGACGACGATTCCGCAGCCCGCGCCATCATCCAGTGCGCCGGTACCAAGATCCCAACTGTCGAGATGGCATCCGATCAGGATGATTTCGTCTTCCAGATCAGATCCTTCGACTTCAGCGATCACATTTCCGGACGGCGCAGCATCGGCGTACTCAACGCCAATATCGAGATTCACGCGGACCGGGCCCCTGTCCAACAATCGTGTCAGCTGATCAGCGTCAGGGCCAGACAAGGCCGCTGCGGGGAGCGCGCCGAGCGCCCCTTCCCGGAACATGCCACCTGTGTGCGGCATGCGGTGTGGCTGTGTACCAACAGAACGGATCAGGCAGGCAACCGCCCCCTTCTCTGCGGCTGCATTGGCACACCCGCCCCGCTTGCGCACGGCAAGCCCGTAGCCCGAGCCATCTTGGGTCTTGTACATGCGCTCATCAATAAACGCGATTTTTCCCGCAAGGCTGTCAGCATCAGCCGCCTTCAGATCGGAAAGGGTTTCAAACCGGACGATATCAGCCTCCAGTCCACCTTCAGGCGTCGCACGACTGCCGCCGAGCGCCGTGATCACGAGATCTTGCGCATTCGCGCCAATCACGCGGGCAGATTCACGGGTCCGCGCCCAATACGGGATCGTGAAATCCTCAACGCGCGTGCGGTCAAAATTCAGCTCCTTGAGCGCGCTCATCGCCCAAACACGCGCCCGCGCCTCATCCGGCGAGCCGCCAAGGCGGGCCCCGACTTCTGTCGTCAGGTCTTCGACAAATTGCAGGCCAACCTCATCCAGCAGAGCATCCGCGATCAGTTGATCCGTCGTTGCCGCGATTTCCGGCGACAGATCGGCATCCTGCGCGAAGGACGGCGCACCGACCAATATGGCCATGCCAGCCAATATTCCCGCAATATGCCTGATCTGTCTCATCCGCTGTGCCTCTCAATGATCTATGCAGCGCAAGACTACATGTCCTTCGAGCAGAGTGAATAGCCCCGTTGCCTAAAGTTGTTCAGCAATCTGCAGGATAACGTCGAGCGATGGGCGGTCCTTGTAACCTTCCTCGCGCAATACTGCCCGGACCGTCTCATCTGTGCTGATAAACATGATCGCCGGGTGGGGAATGCCGAAATAGCGCGAGCCAGGCTTCATCTCTTCATTCAGCAAATTAAACGCCGAAATAGCTTCCGAACCGGGATCGGACAGGAGTTCAAATCCAAGACTGTTCTTGCGGGCAAACTTGGACAGAATCTCGGGATCGTCATACGAAATTGCGACAAGGGGCCAGCCCAGGTCGTTGAGGTTGGCCGATATATCATCAATCTGCTTCAGCTGTTTTTGGCAGTAAGGGCACCAGTCCGCAGAACGCACGAAGGCAACCGCAATCCCCTTCTCTCCCATGAGTTCAGACAGGCTCGTCGCCTCTCCAGTGTGTCTCACCAGATTGACCGAAGGCGCAGATTGACCAAGCGCCAGACCAATCTGAGGTGTTTGCATCTCGGTGGCCGTATCCGGGGAGGCTGTGATTGTATCGGCCGCATCCTGAGCGTTCGCCGCCGCTGGCAGCATGGCAAGCACGGAGGCAAGAGTAAGCGTACGGATCATGGGGCGTCTCCTCTGAAGTCTGTGCACCAGCCTTACCCGCATGCAGGATCAGTGGCGAGGCGTAAACGGCACACCTCACACAGGCTTGATCGGTCGTTATCAGTTGCGGCGGGCCCGCCATTCATCGGCCGTCTGGCCGTAGACATCCCACATCATGCCCTCAAACGGCGGCGGCGTTTCCCGTTTTCTCATGAAGCGGCTACCCAGACGCTCGGCTACGCGAACAGAGGCTGCGTTCTCTGGCAGGATCGTATGGATCACCTCACTCCAGCCCAGAATATCCACCGCATAGTCCATTGCCGCCGTCGCGCCTTCGGTCGCGTATCCCCTGCCCCAGGACGACCGCACGAGTCCCCAGCCGATCTCCGTACCCGGCCAGCCGTTTGGTCTCCAAGGGCCGAGCCGGCCCACCCATTCTCCAGTAGATTTCTCGATCACAGAAAACATGGAGAAGCCCTCAATCGTCCACGCACCGGTCATTGTGCATATTGATCGCCAAGTCAGCTCCGGCCCCTGAACGCCGCCGAGATGGCGCATCACGTCTTCATCGGCATGAAAGGCGTTCCACGCGGGGATGTCTTCTGCGCGAGGCGGACGCAGGAGCAATCGTTCGGTCTCGATTGTCGGACCTATGGCCATGATGACATCCCCCGCCTACCGCACATAAAAAAGCCCCGCCTTGCGAGCGGGGCTTTGTCTACTCTTATCAAACCAGCGACGCTAGTCGCGACCCGACATGATGGCCAGCAGGAACTGGAACATGTTCACGAAGTCCAGGTAAAGACTGAGCGCACCAAAGGTTGTGGCAACCGCCATGGCCCGGGCATTGCCGGCAATCTGGAAATACATGTTCTTCAGGCGCTGGGTGTCATATGCGGTCAGGCCAGCAAACACCAAAAGGCCGACCACCGAGATCACCATGTGCATCATGCTCGACTGGAAGATCAGCATGTTCAGGATTGACGCGACGATGATGCCAACGACGCCCATGATCAGGAAAACGCCCCAACCGGACATGTCGCGCTTTGTGGTATACCCGTAGAGCGACAGGCCACCGAACGCGATGGCCGTTGTCAGGAAGGCCTTCGACACGATCAGCATGCCGTCCGGCTGGCGGGCATAGACATACACGATGGCGCCCATGCCGACACCGATCAGGGAGACGACCGACCAATAAACAAGGTTCGCCGCTGTGGGCGACGGGTTCTTCATGACGAAGCCTGACAGAAGCAGGATCGCCAATGGAGCAAACATGATGACAAGACCGATTGGTGGGGTCAGGAGGGTCAGTGTGACGCTTTCCGGCACCAGCGCGCCAAAGGCATAAGCCAATGCTGCGGTCAGCAGCAGGCCAAGCGCCATCTTGTTGTAGACGCCCAGCATGAAGCTGCGCAGACCTTCATTGACCGACATGTCCATCGTCTGGCCCGATGGCCCCGGCGAATAGGCACGATTGAAGTCATTCATAGGTGCAATACCCTTTCTGGTTGAAAGGCGGGGATTTATCACCCGCCAAACTGATCTCGAATATGGTGCTGACAGTTAAGTTTAGCAAGTTAAACCAGCGGTAAATGCGACCGCCTCCGTTCGCAATGCCCGCAGGCGATCAGGCATCTGAGCCTATGTCGAATTAGCAGAACCTGCCATGAATCCTGACCTCCGGCGCGATGTGTTGTCCTGAAAGCTCATTTGGGAGAAGGATCAGGCCCTTTCCTGCTGCAATCAGACAGGTCTTATGGATTGACTTGAAATTACCCAAGGTTAATTTTCGTGTTCTGGCGTAATTCCAACAGTGGGGACGCCAAGAATGAAGGGGACAAAAATGGCAGACGCATCTGAATATGCCGAAAACATCAAGAAATATGCGAAAGGCTACAATCAGGCCGCAGCAGAAAAGATCGTGGGACGACTGGGGATTGCCTTGCGCAATCGGGACAGTTCCATTGTCGCCTGCAGCGATTCTGTTGAACTTGATCGCATTCGCGAGAAGTGGTGCCGCGGCAAGCTGGGTCTGCCGCACACTCAAGGCGAGCTGGACGCAGCCATCAAGGCAGTTTGCGACCAGATGAGCGCCGAAGGTGGCTCAAAGTCACGCGTGACGTTCTACTATTTGTTGGCAGAACACTTCGGTAAGCTGGACGCACTCGCCAGCTGAACTGGGCGAAAAGCAAAAGTTTCTGAAAACCCGGTCGCTGTACCGGGTTTTCTTTTGCTTCGGAAACCTGTTCAACCGGTCCATGTATCGCTTGTTTGCCGCCCTCCCTGTTCCGGAAGAAATTCATCCGGGCCTGATCCAGACGCAAACCGGCCTGTCCGGTGCCCGTTGGCGACCGCCCCGGAATTTTCATATTACATTACGTTTCTTTGGAGACGTCTCACACGCCGACGCTCGCGACCTCGACGAATTGCTTGCCGAGATATCCTGTGCGCCGTTCGAGGTGTCATTGGAAGGCATGGGATGGTTCGGCCGGCGGGAACCTTCCGCCGTCTGGGCACGAGTGCGCGAGAGCGATGCCTTGCGTGCGCTGTCCGCGCAATGCGAACGAGCCGCCCGTCGCCTGGGCCTTGCGCCGGACCGGCGCCCGTTCACGCCGCACGTTACCCTCGCCTACCTGCACGGCACTCTGCTCGACGAAGCCGCGGCATGGGTCGAACGCCATCATGCCTATCGCAGCACTGTGTTCTGGGCCGAGGGCTTCCATCTGTACTCGAGCCATTTGGGCGATGGACCCAGCCGCTATGTGGCTGAGGCCGACTATGTGCTGGGTTGACCGGCTGCTGGCCTAATAGGTCACCGACATCTGGAAGAACTGCTGCCAGTCGCGGTTGTCTTCATCATACGGCGTACGGGTGAGAGGCTTGGCAAGTTCGATTCCTGCCGACAGTCGGTCAAGAATGTTGATCCGCAATCCTAGCGCAGCTGACTCCATGTCCTTCTGTCGGACCCCGGTCGGCGTGTCATTCCAGACCATCGCAGCGTCGTATGAAACATAGCCTTGCGCAAACGAGATCAGATCGCTCTCAGGCGAAAAGCCTGCGCGCAATTCCAACAGGCCAGCGATGCCCTCATCACCGGATATTTCACCATAGCCGTACCCGCGTCCCATTACCGGTCCGCCCACAGAGAATTCCTCTGCGGACAACAATGGCCCATCGGAAATCTGCCCCGACAGCAAAGCGTAGATGCCAAAATACTTCCCGATGTCGTGATAGTAGGATGTCTTTGCGTAGAGCTTGGTAAAACTCGCATCTGCATCGTAGCGGGATCGGAACTCAACGGACTCGCCAGACGCGCCGAGAATGTCCAACCCGGATGAGAGTTCGACGAAAAAGTAGGTTTTTGATCCATCATCCGTCTGGAGACCGCGAAGCGCCACACGTGCAACTCGCAATTCGTCTCGATACCCGCCCCCTGACGTCCAGTCATTCTCCAAATGTGCCGCGTCGAATTGCACGCTCGCATACAAACGGTGCGTCCGCCGCTGAATGAGGGGACGCTCATACTTCATCCAGAGTGACAGGGACTCTCCGCCAATTTCGGGACTGTTCGGATTGTGCCCGTCCTGCGACAAAGCAGTTGCGGCCCCAAAAAGCAGGCTGTCGCCCGGCTGGAACGAGTAGCGATAATTGGCGCTCACCCTGGCATACTCGCCCGGGTCAACGGGCGTTGTGAATACGTTCAGCCGGAATTGGTCGCGATCTGCGAGGACGGAGTTGAACGCCACTCCTCCATATGCCTGCAATGGGCCAACGCGTTCAGACCCCCGATTGCTCAGCCCTGCATAGCCTTCCACCGGATCGAAATCTGTCGTCAGCACCAATTCGTGGCGGGAAGGATCCTCCGGGTCGGGCCGGATACGCGAGGTGACAGACATGCCTCGGATCGCCTTGATCCGGGCCAGTCGACGGTCAAGGTCTGGGAGATGCGCAATCGGTGCGTCGGTGAAGCCCTTCATGATGGGCGACGCCAGGTCAGTACGTGTGCCATCGAACTCAACCTGTGAGATGTGACCTTCAATGACCGTGATCGTGGCGATGCCCGACTCGAGCGCCTGCCGGTCAACCACCGCTTGCGACAGGAAGTAGCCTTCGTCCCGGTAGGCCTGGGTAATACGATCCGCGATGATCACCAGATCTGACATTTGAGTCGGCTTGGCCAACTGCTTGTCGTAAGAAAATGACAGTTGCTCAGGCGAAATCGTTACTGCACCGACGACCGATACACCCAGAAGAGTGAAGCATCCTTCGTCGCCAAGCTGACATGATGGCGCAACTTTTTCCGGACTTTCGAGACGCCCCCGCAGCAAGCTCGACAACGCGTGTGCTGGACTGGCCATTACAGATGATACCGTTATCATCGACGCAACTGCGAGCAGGCGAAAGCGAAGATTTTTCGTGCGCGCAGCTCGCAAGACCGTGTTCCATTTATTAGAGTATGAGACTCGTTCCTATTCGGAATTTGTGAATGCCATCTTAAATACCTGCGTTTCATATTAACTCGGTATTTAGAGCCGTGATGTCTAATAATACCCTGATATATATGGGGTTTATATAAGATGTTTCGATTTCTGGTTGCCAGTATTCTCAGCGCGTGCCTAGCGGCAAGTTTTCAGTTCGCGTGTGCGGATTCAGACTCCTGGCAACTCGCGGAAAGTCATGGTGTCGTTCGCGTCATGGTGCCTGGAACGGCTATCGCCAAGGCGCGGTCGGGCATGGAGCTTCCCACCGGAACATTGGTCACGACCGGCAAGACAGGCACGGCCACACTCGTACGAAATGACCAGCGCATCAATATCGCCTCCGAGAGCCGGCTGGTCCTGTCGGAAAACTCCGACGCAATGACCCGTATCCGTCAGGATGCTGGTTCAGCTGCATATGAAGTCGATCGCCGCAAGTCGAAACACTTTCGCGTTGACACTGCGCTCATCGCAGCTGTGGTGAAGGGTACGGTCTTCACGGTCTCAGCCAGCCCGGAAGCCGGTAGGGTACACGTGTCAAATGGCTTGGTAGAAGTGCGCTCGCAAGGCGCAGGTAACTCTGTAGACGTACACCCCGGCGAAACGGCGTCCATCGTTCGCAGTGCGCCTGACGAAATCACCGTGCGTGGTCCGAAGGACGCATCCAACGGTGTTGAAGGCTTGAATGTACCTCCAATCGATTACGCAGAAGCCTCGGAAAACCTGCTTGAGCCTGTCGAAGCTGGCGTCGAAGCCGCGCAAGACCGGTCGAATGGCAATCAGGGGCTCGGAAACTCTGTGGCGAACACCGCTTCTGAGGGGAGTTCAGACGAGCACGCTGGCGGACCGAATGCCAACGCGGCAGCCGCAGCCTTCGCCGCCGCAACCAATGCTCGGAATGCCAGCCTGAATGGAAATGGCGCTGATAAAGGGAACGGGAATGGCAATGGAAACGGTGCCGAGAATGGAAACGGCAATGGTAACGGAAACGGTGCCGAGAATGGAAACGGCAATGGTAACGGAAACGGTGCCGAGAACGGAAACGGCAATGGTAACGGAAACGGTGCCGAGAACGGAAACGGCAATGGTAACGGAAACGGTGCCGAGAACGGAAACGGCAATGGTAACGGAAACGGTGCCGAGAACGGAAACGGCAATGGCAACGGAAACGGTGCCGAGAACGGAAACGGCAATGGTAACGGAAACGGTGCCGAGAACGGAAACGGCAATGGTAACGGAAACGGTGCCGAGAACGGAAACGGCAATGGTAACGGAAACGGTGCCGAGAACGGAAACGGAGATGGGTCGGACGATTTCGACGGTGACGATGGTGATGATGGTGACGACGATCGGGACGACGACTAATCACTGTGTCCAAAAGTCCGAAACTCTCCGCCGTCTATGATCTTTTTTGGCGAATGCGCGGGTGCCTGATTGGCTGCCTGACCCTGGTGGTATTCTCTTTTTCCGGCGCTTCAGTATCCCTCGACAACAATCTCGCGTCTGCACGGATGAATGCGCTGTCGCTCGCGCCAAGCGGCACGGTCACGATCGTCACGATCGACGCTGAAAGCATCAGCAAGGCTGGCGAATGGCCATGGCCGCGCGAGCGTTTCGCACAGGCACTGGACAATCTGAACGCCGCCGGTGCTGGCATGATCGCCCTCGACGTGGATTTCAGCGCCCGGTCGTCACCGGAGGGCGATGCGGCACTGGTTCAGGCTGTCCAGGACAATGCGGGCTGGATCGCCCTGCCGGCTTTCCTCCAGCGGGATTACAGGCAGTCAAATACTCCATTTGGTGAATTGGCAGAGAACGCCGTCATCGCAAGTGTGAATGTGGAGCTTTCCCGCGACGGGCGCCTGCGCAAGTATCGTCGCGGTTTTGTCCATGAAGGAAAGTACATTCCCACATTGGGAGGCCTTCTTGCCGGAGCGGAGCCCAGCGATACACGCGCATTCATGATCGACTATGGTATTGATGCAGACCAGATAGATACGATCAGCTTTGACGATGTCCTACACAATCGGTTTGATCCCAAATTGATCGCTGGCCGCAGCGTCGTCATCGGTGCCACGGCACTCGAACTGGGAGACCTGCTTTCTACTCCGCATTCCCCTGCCATGCCGGGCGTCTATGTGCATGCGCTGGGCTATGAGAGCCTTGTTCAAAACCGAGCCCTGACCAGCCCGTCCAAACTTCCAATGCTCATCCTCGGAATGGCGCTGCTCATGATAACCAGTGTGGTGGCAAGACATACGCCGCTGCGACAGCTGTTCGGCATCCATGTTCTTGTGATGTCTTCCGTTCTTGTCATTCCGTTCATCATACAGAATTTCTTTCCAATCAGCATCAACACATCCAGTTTGATCTTCGCATTGGGATGGAGTTCCGCTGCGGGCATCTGGAATGCCTTCTCCAGGCACAAGCGCGCACTTCTCGAGCAGGAATCAAACTATCTGACCTATATGGCCGAACATGATTCCGAGACAGGCATGCCCAATCGTCGCTCGATGCTGGCCGCCCTGACGGACCTGCACAGAACAGACCCCGAGGCGAGCATACTCGTTGTCACATTCGGCATCAGGAGGTTCGGCGAACTACGCGGCGCGATTGGTTACACCAACGCAAAAACCCTGATCCGGTCGGCTGCCGAACGTCTCTACGAAACCGGCACAGGTCTTACACATTACCATTTGGGAGCATCTGTCCTCGGCACGCTGATCAGAGTGGGCGACCAGGACAGCGTCGACAAATGCATCGATGACGTTCGATCGGCGCTGCAACACACGATCGTCGTCGCCGGTCAGTCGCTCCATATCGAGCTCTCGGCAGGCGTCGCCATGATCGCAAGCAAGACCGACGATGAGGAGACAGCGTTGTCCCGCGCCTCCTTGTCATTGGACCACGCCCGACGGACAAGACGCGACCTGGTTCGCTGGGGAGAGGCCCAGTTTGAAGATCCCCAGCTCAGGCTCGCCCTGCTGACGGAAGTGAACGCGGGACTGGACCGTGATGAGTTCCACCTCGTCTACCAGCCCAAGATATGTACCAGAAGCCACGAAATTGTCGGCGTCGAAGCGTTGATGCGCTGGAACCATCCGGCCTTCGGTCAGATCGCGCCGGACAGCTTCATCACCGTCGCCGAGAAAACCGGTGCAATCGACAAGCTGACGCTCTGGGCGATCAAGCAGGCTATACGAGATCAATCGACGATGCGCCGGATGGGGGTAGATGCCGCCATTGCCGTGAACATGTCTGCCAGGTCCCTGCTTGAGATCAACTTCTGTCGGCAGCTCGCTGAAACGATCAATCAGTCCGGCGCGACGATTGCGATCGAGATCACCGAAACGGCTGTGATGGAGCAGCCTGAACTCGCCATCTGCTCAGCGAATGCCTTCCGCGATGCCGGAATCAAGCTGGCGATTGATGATTATGGCGCAGGGCAATCCTCAATTGCCTATCTCAAGCGTCTGCCGGCCGATGAACTGAAACTCGACCGGAGCATGATTTCGGATGTCCGGGACAGCCAGCGTGACCGCATGATCCTGAAATCCACATTCGATCTTGCACATGCGCTGGGCATGCGGGTGGTGTGCGAAGGTGTCGAGGATGAAGCCACTTATGATGCACTCAAGGCGCTCGGCTGCGATGCGATCCAAGGCTACCTCACGGGGCGCCCTATGGCAGTCGACAAACTGATCGCATTCTCTCGCAGCAGGCGCCTTCCCGCAAATCACCTGCTTCCCGAGCATTCACTGGCAGAGACCGGTACATGAAACGCATCTGGGGATGCGCACGCAGATAGGCGAGCGCTTGAGGGTATTGAATTTTCGGGAAGAGAGAATGGTGCCGCTAAGGTGACTTGAACACCTGACCCCCGCATTACGAATGCGATGCTCTACCAGCTGAGCTATAGCGGCAAATCCACTGATGAGCCCCGCGTCATACCGACAGAGGCCTATTTTCGCAAGATGCTTTTGTACGTGGCGAGCCAGCAGCTGCAGTCGCCAAGCCTAGTCATCATCCGAGACATAATCCAGCGGTGGCATGCGGGGTTCGCTCGGCGCAGTGGCAGTGGCGAGATCATCCTCCTCGTCGGGTGACGGCAGCGCCATGACCCGGCCGGCCTCAAGCTCGCGTCCGAAGGATTCATAACGTGGATGGACAAGGTCTCCGACATCGCCAAACGTGTAGACGAGCCGGCTCCAATTGCGCTGCGAGAAGTCGAACGCCATACCTTTCGGATCCAGATCCGACCAGTCCGGCTCGCGCGACGCGGAAACGGCCATGCGGCCCCAGCGTTCGGCTTCAGACGTATCACCATAGCCTTTCAAGGCGCGCTCCATCAGCAAGCAAAGCCGTGCCGTCGGATTTTCTTCGACTAGCAAGGCCAGCGCCTTGATCGCACCTGTCCAGTCGGCAGAATCCATAGCCAGTTCGGCCTCCAGGATACGGCTTTCGCGATGAGTGGGGTTCGTATTAATCAGGGCCTTGAGGCGTGCTGAAACATTCTCCGGTGTGTCCTGAGGAACAAGGCGACGAGACAATTGTGCCAACGCCGGATGTGGCCGCGCCTTCCAGCCCGTTTCCAACACGCCTTGCGCTGATTTTGCCTTGCCATCGGTCATCAGCTGGCGTGCGCCATGCCAAGCCGCAGGAGAGAATGCCGGTGCAGATCGCATGGCTTCGGCAAGTTCTTTCTGGGCTTCCAGTTTGCGGTTATGCGGCAAGCCAGCGGCGCGCGCCGTGTGCAATACCGCCCGGCGACGGCGTAAACTATCGCCCTTGATGAGACCGCGCTTCTCACCGATCGAGAGCGTTTCCAGCGCCCTGGTCCACTCCCCTCGCGCGACCTGCAAATCGAACAGCGAGTTGAACGGCCAATCGGCCGAGGATTTTATGCCCAGCGCCTCTCGCGCCCGGGACTCCGCCGTCTGCTGGTCACCGCGCTCAGCCGCAGCCGATGCTGATCCGCGCAGGCCCGCCAGCTGCCCGCCCGGCAGGCGTGTCAACTGGCCCCAAGCGCGCTCAGCGCCAGCCCAGTCGTCATTGGCTTCGGCGGCACGGGCTTCGAGCAGCAATTGCAATCGTTCGTCGTCCGCATGCTTCCCGGCCTTGCGAGCCAGTTTCAGCGCGGTGTTGGCATCGCCGGCTTCGGCAGCAAGCAAGCCTTCTGTCAGCGCAGAATTGGCCTTACGCGTGCGCGATACCTGGCGGGACTTTCCGATCTTTCCGGGCAGAATGAACAGGCCGCTCAGGATCCACCAGGCAAAGGCGATCACGCCGCCGAGCAACAGCATGAGAAACGCGGCCAGACCCGACTGGATCGAGATCTCCTGCTCGCCATACGGAACAGTCACCGCACCCGGCAGTGACAATGCCCACCAGGCAAAAGAAGCCGCCACTGCAAACAGCAGCAAGATTACGACAAACAGGACAATCCGATTCATGGGGGCTTATTGTTTCCCTTCAAGGAGGCGTTGTTGCAAGGCTTCCAGCGCCGCTTCCAAAGTGATGCGCCGGTTTGCCTGCGCGGTCCAGTCGGCCATAGCTCTGGCGGGCTCGCCTTCAAGTCGGCTTATCATTTCGACCGTCTCTTCGAGGTCGCCGATTGCCAGCGCTTCACTGGCCTTGGCAAGAATGGCATCCGGTTCGCTGTCCCCGCCGTCCAGCCGCCGCACACTGACAGCGTCCCCAAAAGCGCGATTGAGCCAGGACAGTCCCTCTTCCGACGTGTCCGGAATGGCCGCTTCTGCTTTCAATCGCGCGACATCGAAAGAAGCCTGGAGCTCTGCAACCGTCGGCGCCCCCTCCGCGGATATGGACGCCAGCTGTCGAACCGAAGAATCGTCCGGTAGTTGCGACCTGAGCATGCGCAGTTCCGGCGCAAAACCTCCGCCTTTTCGGGAGGCAGCCTCTATTGCGGACACCGCACGGGCCATGTCGGCCGTTTGGGACGCTGCTTCGGCTGCCCCGCGCGCAGCGGCCTCATCCTGACGCATACCCGCAATCAGGCCCGCCATCTGTTCGGCGTCGCGGCTGTTCGAGAGCTTGGCTTCACTCAAATCGTCGCGCAGTTCGGCCAGTTTGGTTTCAACCTCGATCACCCGTTCGATCTGGACGCCGCTCGGTGCCGCTTCCAATTGCTCAACTGATCGGGCGAGCCTTTCCATCCGAGACTCAAGGCTGGCAACAGCGCGGGAGACATCTTCCGGACTGACTTCACCTGTCGTGTCGATAGACTCAAGCGCAACGACGCGCTGCTGAAGCTCATCAAGTGCGCTTGTATCTATTGTAGCTGCGGACCCGGTTTCGCGCTGGGCCAGCGCTTCGACCTCGGTTGCGAGGGCAGAGATGCTCGCACTCAATCCGTCCTGCTCGCGGATCGTCCGGGCCAGCCGGATGGAGACTTCTTCCTGACCTGACTCCATGTCCGTCAGGCGCGAATCCACCATGCCGGGATTGGTCGGATTGTTTGCCAGATATCGTGAACCGACCATGCCGAGAATACCGCCAAGACCGGCCGCAAACAGGGACAAAACGAGTGCACCCAGCCAGCCTGGCCCCGCAGAAACGCCACCGCGTCCCCGTGCGCCTTCTTCAGGGGCAGGTTCGAAATCAGCATCAATCGGCTCAGATGAGTCGATATGGTCGTCTTCCGGTGTCGAATCTTCGGTCATCAATCACATTTCCCTTCAGACGGGAGTTCGAGCCACAATCGCATATAGTTCGGCAGCGATCAAAGCTCTTTGCAAGCCATCAATAAAGCCTCCATGAGCGCGTCCTCATTGGGCCTGACAGCAGATATAAGTGCCCGCGCCTGCAAAGACTTTAACGGGGCTGCGGCGGCCTCCGAAATTGCGACGCAGATATTGGTCACCATTGGTATACTTTCAGACAGGGCCGCAAAAACATCCGCAGCCTTGGCTGAATGAACCAGAACAACCGCACCCGAACCGGAGCGGAGCGTCTGAACCGCATCCGCTTGTAGCGCTGATGCGGGAACCGTCTCATAAAGTGCCAGAAATCGGGCATCGCATTTGGCAGCGGACAGTTGCGCTACCAGGTTTCCGGCTGCCGCCGAATTCGCAATATGAAGAAAGCCGTCTTCTGTGCATTCCGAAGACAGGATCAAGCGGGCGAGTTCATCAGAATTTCCATCTCCCCGTACAATTCTCTGGAAGCCTGCTGCTTCAGCCGCATCCGCCGTCGCGGGCCCTACACACCACGTAGTCAGATCAGCGACGTGCTCCGTGATACCTCCGACAGCTTCCACGAAGAACCGAACACCATTCGCGCTCGTGAAGACCAAATTGTAGATGCCCGACAAGTCCAGCATGGGCGCTTCGAGCGCTTTCAGCTCGAGCATGGGAGACCGAATGGCATGAAAATCCATATCCATCAGCCTTGTCACGGTCTCGGAGGCACCGGGCTCCGCACGGGTCACGATGACCGGTGGCTTCACCATGCGCTGCCGAAGGCTGGCAGTTCACCGCCCGCCGCATCGCGGATGTCAGCGGCAAGCCTGGCCCCCAGATCCGTCATCTGCTGCAATGCGGACGCCTTGGCACACGATCCGCTGGCAGACCAAGTCTGCTTGCCGTCCAGCGACAGAACTTCGCCCTTCACAGACCAGGTGTCGCCCTTGTCAAACGTGTGCGCCGCAATCGGCGTGCGGCAACTGCCGTCGAGTGCTGCAAGGAAAGCCCGTTCGATGTGGGCAGCGGCCTCGGTCGGCTCATGGTTCATCTTCTCGAACGCCTCTGCAGCATCCTCAGCCAGAGTTTCCCGCGCTACAACGCCAACGATCCCCTGCCCGGCGGCTGGCAGCATGTCTTCCAGCGGGATCGGGTGCGCCAAATGCGCCATGCCGAGGCGCGTCAGCCCGGCCATGGCGAGATAGGTCGCATCTGCGAGCCCCTCTTCCAACTTGCGCATACGGGTCGCAACATTGCCGCGGAACGTCACGATCTCGACGTCGGGGCGCAGCGCCAAAGTCTGCGCTTCCCGGCGTAGGGAGGCGGTGCCCACACGTGCACCCTGTTTCAATTCGTTCAGACTGGTTGCATGTGGTGACAGAAAACCTTCGCGCGGGTCTTCCCGATCCGGGAACGCCACAAAACGCTGCCCCTCAGGCAAGACAGACGGCACGTCTTTCAGACTATGCACGGTCACGTCCACCTCCCCTCGGTCGAGCGCCGCATCGAGTTCGCGCGTAAACAGACCCTTGCCGCCCGCATCAATCAGACGCTCAGTTGTCAGCTGGTCTCCGGACGTCGTGAAGGTAACGATCTCGCCGCGCCATGCACCGCCGGAGTGAATTTCCAGCGCTGCCGCCACCTGCCGGGCCTGCACGAGCGCGAGCGGCGAGCCGCGCGTGCCAATGCGCAGCACACGCTGGTCGCGGCGGGACGTGTCGTCGGGAGAAATACGTGGATCAGTCATCCCCCTCCCCTAACGCCCTCAAGCGGACTTGCCAATTGACACAGCGCCGCGGAAAGGAATACCAAGTCTTATCGTTTTTCGAGAATAATTTTCTGGAGTCTCCCATGATCAAGCAAACTGCCACCGCGATTGCCCTTGCGCTTGCGCTGACCGCCTGTGGCCAGCCCACCCCCGCCGCCGAAGCTGAAAAGGCACCTGTGACGGCAGAAGAAATGGCAGCCAATGGCGAACGCCTGAATGCGTGGTTTGACGCGAAATACGAAGAAGAACTGCAATTCAGCCCGATTGGACTGACTTTCCTGGGCCGCAAGGACAAGAATGACCAGATCGATTGCTTTACCCTTGAGTGCCACGAAGAGCAGCTGGCATGGCGCGTTGCAGCCACCGAAGAAATGGAAAACGAGTTCGACTATGATGCGCTCTCACCAGCAGACCGTATCTCCTATGATATCTGGAAGTACCAGACCGAGCAGGAAGTCGCCGGCGAAGAATATCTCTATAATGGCTACATCTTCGACCAGATGAACGGCCCACAGGGCTTCATGCCCACCTTCCTGATCAATTTCCACAATGTGGAATCGGTCGAAGACTTCGATGCCCTCGTCAACCGGATCAGCGAAACTGGTCGCGCCATGAATGAGGCGATCCTGATTGCAAGGGAATCTGCTTCACGCGGCGTCCATGCCCCGAAATTTGCCTATGAAGGCGTGATCGACCAGTCGAAGAAGGTCATCACAGGTGCGCCGTTCACCGAAGGCGAAGACAGCGCGCTTTACGCCGACGTCAAATCCGAGATCGCGAAACTTTCAGAAGCCGGTGAACTGACCGAGGAAGAGGCTGCCGCCAAGTTGGAACAGGCCCGCATCGCGCTGGTCGATAACTTCCAGCCTGCGTACGAGGCCATTATCGCTTTCGCGGAAGAAGACATGGCCAATTCGCCGGATCCGGACAGCCCGGTCGGCGCGGACACCCAGCCCAACGGCAAGGACTATTACAACCACCTGCTGGCCACGCAGACCACGACCGACCTGACAGCCGACGAAATCCACGAGATCGGCCTCGCCGAAGTGGCGCGCATCCATGAAGAAATGGAGGCCATCAAGCAGGAAGTAGGCTTCGAAGGCACGCTGCAGGAATTCTTCACCATGCTGCGCGATTCCAAGGATGATGAACGCTTCTACTATTCGAATACGGATGAGGGACGTCAGGCCTATATTGACGACGCGACCCGCGACATCGAAAACATCAAGGCGAACCTGCCGGAATTCTTCGGCATCCTGCCGAAGGCCGACCTTGTCGTGAAGCGCGTTGAGCCGTTCCGCGAACAGGACGGAGCTGCCCAGCACTACTATCCGGGAACGCCGGATGGATCGCGGTCAGGAACCTATTACGCTCACCTGTCCGACATGACCGCAATGCCGAAACGCGAACTGGAAGTGATCGCGTATCATGAAGGCATTCCGGGCCACCACATGCAGATATCGATTGCTCAGGAGCTGGAAGGCGTGCCGCAGTTCCGCACCCAGGCCGGCTTCACCGCTTACATCGAAGGCTGGGCGCTGTATTCCGAATGGCTGGCCACGGAATTCCCGGATACTTATGAAGATCCGTATTCCAATTTCGGTCGCCTCGGCTCCGAAATCTGGCGGGCAATCCGTCTTGTTGTCGACACCGGTATCCACTCCAAGGGCTGGACCGAGGAAGAGGCCGTTCAGTACTTCCTGAACAATACGGCCATCACCGAGATGCAGGCGCGCTCCGAGATCCAGCGTTACATCGTGATGCCGGGTCAGGCGACCAGCTACAAGATCGGCATGATGAAGATCCAGCAGCTGCGCAAGAAGGCTGAAGACGAGCTTGGCGACAAGTTCGACATCCGCGCCTTCCACGACACGGTTCTGGGCGGCGGCGCTCTGCCGCTGGAAATCCTCGAACGCCGCATCGACCAGTGGATCGAGGAAGTAAAAGCGGCCTGATCCAGTCTGCGAGCTTAGCGCCCTTCCGGGCGACGCGAGGGCAGGGCTTGCTTGAGGCAGGCCCTGCCCTACGCTTTTCAGGAAGGGAGAAAATGCCATGAACCTCAATTTCAGCCCGGAAACTGAAACCTTTCGGCAGACCGTCCGCACCTTCTTTGAAACGGATTTTCCGAAGGACATTCTTGAGAAAAACCGCGCAGGTCACGCGCTGACAACAGCAGAGGTCCGAAAGTCGGAAATGGCGCTCGGCGCGAAAGGCTGGCTCGCCTCGGCATGGCCCGAAGAATATGGAGGCCCCGGCTGGTCCGTCGAGGAACAATACGTCTTTGATGAAGAATTGGAGCGCGCTGGCGTACCAACCGTAACGCCTATGGGCGTCGTCTATGTCGGGCCTGTACTCTACACATTCGGGTCGGACGCTCAGAAGGAAAAATGGCTTCCTGGCATCCGCGACGGCTCGGTCGGCTGGGCACAGGGCTATTCAGAGCCGGGATCAGGATCAGACCTCGCATCGCTCCAGTTCAGCGCCGTGCTGGAAAACGGGACCTATACGCTGAATGGCCACAAGATCTGGACCTCGGCCGCCCAGCATGCCGACTGGATCTTCCTGCTAACGCGCACCTCCAATGAGGGGAAGAAGCAGGAAGGGATTACCTTCATCTGTTGCCCCATTGATGCGCCCGGCGTGACGGTGAAGCCGATCATCACGATTGATGGCAAGCATGTGCTGAACGAAGTTTTCTTCGACAATGTCACCGTGCCGGAAGAGTTTCGCATCGGCGAAGAGGGTAAGGGCTGGACCTATTCGCAGTACCTGCTCGGGTTTGAGCGCACCTCCTATGCTCGCATCGGCGGCAAACGGGCCATGTTGCGCCATGTGCGCGAGATCGCTCGCTCCTTGCCTGAGAGCGGCAATTACCGCCTGATCGATGATCCGGGCTTTGCGCAAAAGCTGACCCAAGCAGAAATGGCGGTGGATGGCCTGGAGATGACTGTCTTCCGCATCCTCTCCGCGCTCTCCGCAGGCGGATCACCGGGCGATGCCGCATCCACAGTAAAAATCCTGGCAACCACGACCCACCAGCAGATTACCGAACTGATGCTGGATGCCGTCGGCCATTTCGGACAGCCCTTCGGCAAGGCCGGCGACCTTCCAGCCACCCTGCCCCCCTATGCCGCGCCGGATGTGGCGACGTATTTCGGAGGGCGCGCCCAATCGATTTATGGCGGCACCAACGAGATTCAGCGCAACATCATCGCAAAGAAGGTGCTGGGTCTCTAGCGCCCGTCTGATCAGAAATCGTAGGCAATACCCTTGCGTTCCCAATCGCCATACCGGGTTGGCTCGATCTTGCGAGGGCCGCCACGCTCGTTCTCCGGCAGCTTAGAGACGTCCTCAGCCATCTCGATTCGACGCGCATCTGCTTCTTCCAGCGCGCGACGCGCATCTGGTGTCAGGGTCTCGCGACGCGCAATTTCGGCCGCATCAGGAAAGTCCGGTGTGCTCATCTGCACTCCCCATTTCGTTAACAATCCCCATATAGGTTTCTGGGGAATTTAAACATCCCCCGACTGAAACCACTGGAGACGTGTCACCCATGGGTACCGCAAAAACCTTCATGTTACTGGCTGCGCTAACCGCGCTGTTCATGGCGGTCGGCTATCTGATCGGCGGTGTTCTCGGCATGGCAATCGCCTTTGTCGCTGCCGCTGGCATGAACGTATTTTCATGGTGGAATGCCGACAAGATTGTCCTGCGCATGCAGGGTGCCAAAGAGGTCACGCCGGAGACCTCCTCCCCCATGCTGCGCACATTTGCGGGTGATGTGGCCCGCATGGCAGAACGCGCTGGCCTGCCTGCACCGCGCGTCTACATTATTGAAACACCGCAACCGAATGCCTTTGCGACCGGGCGCAATCCCGAAAACGCCGCCGTCGCCGCGACCTCTGGCCTGCTCGGCTCGCTGACCCGCGAGGAAGTCGCAGGCGTTATGGCGCACGAACTGGCGCATGTGCAGAACCGCGACACGCTGACCATGACCGTTACCGCAACAATTGCGGGTGCGATCGGCATGTTGGCAAATTTCGCGCTGTTCTTTGGCCGCGAGCGGGCGGGCCTCATCGGCTCTCTCGCAATCATGATCTTCGCGCCGATGGCGGCCGCCCTTGTGCAGATGGCCATCAGCCGATCACGGGAATACGAGGCCGACAAGCGAGGCGCAGAGATTTGTGGCAATCCGCTCTGGTTGGCCTCCGCGCTTCAGAAGATTGAACGCGGTGCCCGCGCCTCGGTCAACATGGCGGCCGAGCGCAACCCCGCCATGGCGCACATGTACATCGCCAATCCCCTCAATGGACGCGGCGCCGACAATCTGTTCTCAACCCATCCGGCAACCGCGAACCGGATCGAAGCCTTGCGCCGCATGGCAGCCGAGATGGGCGTCAGCTCCGAGACTGCGGATGCACCGCGTCGCCAAGCCGGACCGTGGGGCTGATCATGGAGTCAGACTCATGAGCGGCGCCCTGGCACGGCGCGCCGCAGCCGAATTGCTCATGCTGGCGCTGGAAAGCCGCCGCACGCTGGACGAGGCGATGCTCAAATCTGACAGCTTCAACGAGCTGGAAGGGCCCGATCGGGGCTTTGCCCGACTGATGGCGAGCGCCGCCCTGCGTGAACTTGGCCGCATTGATGCGGGTCTCTCACCCCTGCTGTCGCGACCACTCAACGCCACCAGCCCTGCCATTCGCGCCCTATTGCGCATTGGCGTGGTACAGCTGTGGCGGCTGGAAACACCGCCTCATGCCGCTGTGTCGGAGACGGTTGAAGCGGCCAAGGGCTGGCCGGATGCGCGTTCGGGAGGCAGTTTTCTCAACGCCGTGTTACGGCGCGCAGCCGACACACCGCCTGACCTTGATGCAATGCCCGCGAGCCTGATCTGGCCGGATTGGCTGGCCAGCCGTTTCGCGAATGATCTTGGCGCCGATGGCGCAGAGCAACTCGCCGCGCACCAACTGCACGAACCGCCTATCTTCCTGTCCGCAAAATCCGGTCCGGCTCAGGTTGCTGAGGTCACCGGCGGCGACCTGCTGCCAACCGGTTCCATCCGGCTGAACAGCGCGAATATCGAGGCCCTGCCCGGGTTTGAAGCAGGCGGCTGGTGGGTTCAGGACGCCGCCGCTGCCCTACCCGCAAAACTGCTCAATGTGACCGGGACCGATCAGGTCGTGGATTTGTGCGCGGCGCCAGGCGGCAAGACACTTCAACTGGCGGCCACCGGTGCGAAAGTGACCGCCGTCGATCGGTCCAGGCCGAGATTGGAGCGCCTCAGGGAAAACCTTGCGCGAACGGGCTTGTCTGCGGACATCGTTGCGGCCAATGCCGATGAATGGCGCCCGGAGATTCCGGTGAACAAATTGCTGCTGGATGCCCCTTGCTCCGCATTGGGCACCTTGAGACGTCATCCAGAGGGCGCATGGATCAAGCGAGAGGAAGAAATTGATCGCTTTCCAGCAGCGCAGACGCGCCTCCTGACAGCCGCCGCCGACATGGTCACTTCGGGCGGCATCGTCATCTATTGCGTCTGCACCCCGCTTGACTCCGAAGGGCGCAATATCGTCGATCAGGCGATTACGGCGGGGCTTTATTCACGTCAGCCTGTATCCGAAGCAGAAATTCCCGGTTTCGAGCATTGCCTGACGCCAGAGGGCGATCTGCTGACCCTGCCGCAAGACGGCGCGGGGCATGATGCCTTCTACATTGCGCGCCTGCAGCGGATTTGATCGATTTCAATCCGCGCATGGTTTTCAAGCGGTAAACAGACTTGCCACAAAAAGGTCTCGCAGAGTTCATCTGCCATTCAGGGCGAACTGTGCAATGATAACCCATCCAATGTGCAGGGAGCACTCAACATGATTACCGAATTTTCTCCCCGGAAAGTTGCTGTGGGCGCATTTGCTGCCCTCGCTTTGGCACTCACCGGATGTGCAAGCAATTATGGCGCTGGAACAGCCACGCCAGGTGCGGTCGGTCAGGCTTCTACCGTTTATACCGGTACAGTGACTTCGGTGCGTGCCGTAACGATCCAATCTGACCGGTCCCTGATTGGTACCGCAACAGGCGCCGTGTTGGGTGGTCTGGCAGGCTCCGAGCTTGGTGGCGGCGACAAGGCCCAGACTGCGGGAGCCATTGGTGGCGCCGTCATCGGCGGCATCGCCGGTAACGCAGCTGGCAAGGCTGTCGGCAAGCAACAGGGTTATGCCTACATTGTCCGTTTCTCGACGGGTGACGTGAAGGAAATCATTCAGGGCGCGGATGTCTATATCGCGCCAGGTACACCGGTCGATATCATTGCCGGGGCTGATGGTTGGAAACTGGTTCCGGCCGGCGGCTACTAGGCCCAATCTCTACACTTTCGGACAGCCGGCCACCTTGTGTGGCCGGCTGTTCCAGCTTAGGGATTGCGCATGCGCGACGTGTTGATTTCTCCCTCGATTCTCTCTGCAGATTTCTCTCGCCTCGGTGAAGAGATTGCCGCAATAGACCATGCTGGCGCAGACATGATCCATATCGACGTCATGGATGGGCATTTCGTGCCAAACCTGACCTTTGGCCCTCCGGTGATCGAAAAGCTCCGCAAATGCACGGACAAGCCGTTCGATGTGCACCTGATGATCGCCCCCGTGGACCCGTTCATAGCTGCCTTTGCGAAGGCTGGCGCAAACATCCTCACGGTTCATCCGGAAGCCGGACCACATATCCATCGTACGATTCAGGCGATTCGCGCTGCCGGTATGAAGCCAGGAATTGCCTTAAATCCGGGCACACCCGCCAGTATCGTGGAGCCCATACTGGACGATATCGACCTGATCCTGGTGATGTCAGTCAATCCCGGTTTCGGCGGTCAGACCTTTATCGACAGCCAGTTACGCAAGGTCGAACAGTTGCGACGGATGATCGACTCAACCGGCAGAGATATCATCCTGGAAATCGATGGCGGCCTGAATCCGGAGACTGCTCCAAAAGCCATCGCCGCGGGAGTTAGTGCAATTGTTGCCGGGTCAGCCGTTTTCAAGGGCGGCGGGTCGGCCTATGCTGACAACATCAGGTCGCTCAGACCAAATCTAAAAGTATAGTTCTTGACGGAATGGACGGTGGACGTGGGAGGCGGAGATAGCGAAATCCTTGCTGACCGCACGAGAACCGGCGCAGATGACGCCGCTCTCTGGCGCAGGTTTCGTGGAGCTTGTGGCGATGATGCCAAAGTCGGTGTCCTGCAGCGGCTGAAGCTGTCTGGGCCAATTCCTGATGCTTTTTCCCATCATCTGACCCCAATTGTGCCGACGGATGACCGGCGCGGCGAAGCGCTGATGCAGGACATATGGCGCATCGGCATGGAGCGTCTGACCCTCGCGCCGGGCCAACCGCCATGGTCGACTCCCCTTCCCTCCAAACACTTCGCGGATCGGCTGCATCGGTTTTCATGGCTGCCTGATCTGTTTGATCAGGGCGACCTTGGGGCAGAACGTGCCAGACGCTTTGTCGACGACTGGATCGAATCCCATGGAAGCTTCAATGGGTTCTCCTGGAGGCTGGCGCCTACCAGCGTGAGGTGTTGGAACTGGATGTTGTGTGGCGCGGCTCTTTTCGAATCAGGCTCCGCAGATGCCCAACGAACCCGCTCGGAATGCCTGGTTCGGCAAATCCGCTATCTTTCTGATCAAATCGACGCGGCAACCGATCCCAAAGCGCGCTGGTACGGTGCTGTCACAATCGTTGCAGGCGCATTGTGCATAGACCGCGCAATGAGCCTGGAGACCGCCCTCGCCAGACTGGACGCAGAATGCACGGCGCAAATCCTTCCCGATGGTGGGCATGTAAGCCGCAGCCCGTCGCGAAACCTGCGCGCTCTTGTGCATCTTCTGACGCTTCGGGACCTGTTCCGACGCGCTGGCCACCCGGAACCGGACTTCTTGGAGAAATGGGTTTCGCGCATGGGTGCAATGGTCGCCTTTTTTCGAGCCGCCGACGGCGCGCTCAGCCCGTTCAATGATAGCGACGAGGCGAGACCGGAAGTTGTCGAGGCGGCGCTCGCCCATTTGTCCGCTCCACCCCGCCGGTTCACTTTCGCGCCCAAATCCGGCTTTCAGAAGCTGGAAAAAAATAGTCTTCGGCTGATCCTCGATTGTGGCGAAGCGCCCGAGCGCCCCTTCAGCGATTTTGCCCATGCAGGCGCGCTTGGATTCGAGCTTTCGGACGGACCAAGCCGTCTTGTTACCTCTTGCGGTTATAGCGCCGAGGTGAATGTGGACTGGCAAGCCGCCGTGCGGCGCACGGGGGCCCACTCCACACTGATCCTGGCTGGTCGGGACTCATCCACATTCTCATTGAATGACGAATCACGTCTTCTTTCCGCCCATGGACCGGAAGGTATTTCAGCCAAACGCCTGGAAGAAGGCGACGAGATATGGCTCGATGCGCAGCATGGCGGATACAAGGCACCGTGTGGATTGCTGCATCGTCGCCGCCTTTTCATGTCGGGCGATGGCCAGCGATTGACGGGCGAGGACTCCCTTGTGAGACCAGTCTCTCAGCCGCCGTCGGATGACCGGAAGTTCATTGGCTTTGAAATTCGCTTTCACCTACATCCTACGGTCACAGCCATCATGGGCCGAGATGCCATTCGTTTGGTGTGCGATGACGGTACGGTCTGGAAGTTCAAGACAAGCCATGAAGGTGCGCGCCTTGAACGTACAGTTTATCTTGCGCGCGGTGTGGTTGAAAGACCCGAGCAAATCGTTATGGCTGGTTTTGCAGATCCTAACGGGGACGGACAACAGCCGCCGAATTGTATTCGCTGGGCATTTCTGAAGGAAAGATCCGCATGACGCCAAAACAGGCCGCTCGACGCGCTATGACGCTGACCCTCGGGTTCGACATCAGCATCGCGATCATTGCCATGGCGTTTTCCGGATTACTGGTCTGGTCGTCCGAGGCGCCCCGCGCTGACTTGCCCTTCAATTCGATCGCCATCAGCACCGCCTTCTTCGCTGCAGCCGTCGCACTATCTTTCCTCGTGCTTGGCATCCAGAAGCAGGTCTGGCGTCATATGGGCTGGCCGGATGCGGTGCGGATTTTCCAGGGGGTTTGTCTTGCAGCCCTGATCTACTTGCCGGTCATGCTCATGTTGAACGGGTTGCTGGCCACGCCCTTCGCCACATTGAGCGTTGCGCTCATATTGTGGACGCTTGGCCTGTTTGCCGGACGCATGTTCGCCCTCTCCCGCACGACACACGAGCCGTTTCAAATCTTCAGCCCGGTCGCCAAGAACGGTCAGCCGGTTCTTCTCGTTGGTGATTCACAGAGCTGTGTTCAGGTCATTCGCCGCATCCAGTCATCGGCCCAAAGCAGCAAGATTCGTCTGCTCGGCCTGGTCGACGTGGAGGCGACCGAGCCGGGCCGCGCCATTCGCGGCATTCCGATTCTTGGCTCTCTCGACGAATTGGGTGACCTGATTGAAGTGTTGACGGTGCGCTACAAACAAACGCCATGGGTGGCTGTGACGGGCGCTGCGCGTAAACGCGAGACGACGATCCGCGTACTTGAGACCGCTTCAAACCATGGCGCCGAAATCATGGCGCTGAATCGGGATGAAACAGCCCAAGTGCTGGAGCCCGTTCGCCCGTCCGACTTGCTGTCGCGCCCGGAACGCCATCTCTGCATTGAGCCGGTCCGCGCTCTTGTGAGCAATGCGAACGTCCTGGTGTCAGGTGGTGGCGGAACGATCGGCTCGGAGCTTACACGCCAAGTTGCTCGGCTCGAACCCGCGTCGATTACCGTGTTCGATGCCTCAGAATTCAATCTCTACTCAATCGACATGGAATTGGCGGGCATCCTGCCCCCCAACCGGCACACGGCCCGACTGGGCGATGTTCGCGATATGAACCGTGTCCGCGACGTGTTCACGCGCGCAAAGCCGGATGTCGTCATCCACGCGGCGGCGCTGAAGCATGTTCCCTTGATGGAACGTAACATTTGCGAAGCCATCCTGACCAATGTGTCGGGCGCAGTGAACGCGGCCAAAGCCGCGGCGGCTGTCGGCGCGAAGAGCTTTGTCTTTATCTCCACGGACAAAGCGGTCGATCCGGACAATGTCATGGGCGCCACCAAACGCCTGGCCGAGATGGCCGTATCTCGGGTTGCAGCTCAAACCGGCATGGCCGCCTCTATTGTTCGCTTTGGAAATGTCCTTGGCTCATCAGGATCAGTGGTTCCCTTGTTCGAGCGCCAGATCGCGGCGGGCGGCCCCGTCACTCTGACTGATCCCGGCGTGACCCGATACTTCATGACCGTCGAGGAAGCCTCTTCGCTCGTCCTTCAATCGGCCGCACTTCAGGATCGCACATCAGAAACCGGCCTCTACGTACTGGATATGGGCGAACCCATGCCGATCCTGCAATTGGCCGAAACTATGATCCGGATGAAGGGCCTGGTTCCAGGTGTCGACATCAAGATCACCACGACCGGCCTGCGCGATGGCGAAAAGATGCATGAGGTGCTGACCTATGAGCATGAAGCCGTGGTCTCCACCAAAGTGGACGGCATCTGGCAGGTCGAAAATCTGCATGCGCCTTCCGAGCTTTTTGAAAAGCGGCTCGGGGAGCTGATTGAGGCGGCATCCCGGCGCGAACGCTCTGAAGCCCTCCGCCTGTTGGGCGTTCTCGTTCCGGAATATGCCAGCGAGCGAGCCGAAAAGGCGCGACGCTGGAGCGCTTGACCCACGCCGCGGTCATGATACGCCCCGCGGCACAAGCATTCAGCCTGCGCCAAAGGAATTCTCAACATGACAGATGCCGCCACCCGCGGAGCTCCCGTTCGCATTCGCCGCGCCCTGCTTTCCGTGTCCGACAAGACCGGACTGGTGGCACAAGCTCAAAAGCTTGCCGCCAAGGGGGTCGAACTGGTCTCCACCGGCGGCACATCGAAACTTCTGAAAGAAGCCGGCTTGGATGTGAAAGATGTTGCCGACCTGACAGGCTTTCCGGAAATGATGGACGGCCGGGTCAAGACGCTTCACCCGGCGGTGCATGGCGGTCTGCTCTATCTGCGCGACAATCCCTCCCACGTGAAAGATGCCGAAACACACGGCATTGGCGCGATCGACCTGATTTATGTAAATCTCTATCCGTTTGAGGCGACGGTTGCCTCTGGCGCAGACTTCGACACTTGCATCGAGAACATCGATATCGGTGGTCCGGCCATGCTGCGTGCGGCGGCAAAAAATGGTGCCTTCGTCGCCGTCTGCACCGATGGCTTTGATGTCGACGCAGTGCTTGCTGAAATGGAGACAAATGATGGCCATGTCAGCGTCAGACTCTGCCGCAAGTTGGCCGCGAAAACTTATGCCCGTACAGCGGCCTATGATTCCGCAATTTCCAATTGGTATGCAGACCAACTTGGCGAGACCGCTCCAGACTGGGCCAGCCTTGGGGGCAAGCTTCAGCAATCGCTGCGCTATGGCGAAAACCCGCACCAGAAAGCCGCCTTCTACGTGACCGGCGAGAAACGTCCCGGCGTGGCAACTGCAAAACAGCTGCAAGGCAAGGAACTGTCCTACAACAACATCAATGACACAGATGCCGCCTATGAACTGATTGGCGAACTGGGTGATGAGATCCCTGCCGTCGCCATCATCAAGCACGCCAATCCATGCGGCGTTGCGCAAGGCCGGAGCATCATCGAAGCCTATCGTTCGGCACTGGCATGTGACTCGACTTCTGCCTTTGGCGGGATCGTCGCACTGAACCGCCCGCTGGACGAAGCAACCGCTCAGGAAATTTCCCAGGTCTTCACAGAAGTCGTCATAGCACCGGGAGCAGATGCAGCCGCTGAAGCAGTGTTTGCCAAAAAGAAAAACCTCCGCCTCCTGATTACGGAAGGCCTGCCGGACCCCGCTTCGGCTGGCCGGTTCGTCAAGACGGTCTCCGGTGGCTTCCTGATGCAGGATCGTGACTTTGGCCGCATCGGCAAGGCAGACCTGAAGGTCGTGACGAAGAAAGTCCCAACCGAGCAGGAATTGAATGACATGCTGTTCGCCTGGCGCGTCGCCAAGCATGTGAAGTCCAACACCATCATCTACGCCAAAGACGGTGCAACTGTGGGCATTGGCGCGGGACAGATGAGCCGGATTGACTCCGCACGCATTGCCGCGCGCAAAGCAGAGGACGCCGCAGACATCGCAGGCTGGCCTGAGCCAAAGACCAAAGGGTGCGTTGCCGCATCCGACGCATTCTTTCCGTTCCCAGACGGGCTGCTTCAGGCCGCTTCAGCGGGCGCAACAGCCGTCATTCAGCCGGGCGGTTCGATCCGCGATGATGAAGTCATCGCCGCCGCCGACGAGGCTGGCCTCGCCATGGTCTTTACTGGCATGCGCCACTTCCGCCACTAGAGAAAGGTCCAAGATGAAGCTTCCCCTACTCGCAAGCCTTGTCGTTCTGGCTCTGGTAGCCGCCTGCGGCCAGCCAGCAAAACAGGATTCGGACGCAAAATTCATGTCTCGATTGACGACCCTGTGCGGGCAGGCATTTGAGGGCGAGATTGTCAGCAAAGATCCAGAAGATGATGAGTGGCGCACAGAGCGTATTGTTATGCATGTTCGGGAGTGTTCTCCACAGGAAGTCCGTATTCCGCTTCATGTCGGCGATGACCGCTCCCGTGTCTGGGTACTCCACAATGATGGACCCCACCTGGCCTTGCACCATACGCACACGCATGAGGATGGCAGCCCCGATGCAATCACATGGTATGGCGGCGCAGGTAATGACCAGGCCAGCGCCAGTCGAATGGCCTTTCCGGCGGATGACGCCACGAAAGCCCTGTTCGATTCTGAAGGTATTCCTCAGTCCAAAGACAACACCTGGGCGATCGAGGTGCGTCCGTCAGACAATTTGTTCGCTTATGAGATGAAGCGCCCGAAACGCTTTTTCCGAATCGAGTTCGATACTTCACAACCCGTTGCGCCACCTCCTGCGCCTTGGGGCAATGAATAAGGATTCAGAGACGGAAGCTGCCCTCGATCACTGTTACTGCACGACCGACAAGCTTGGCGCGATCGCCTTCAAGACGCGTATCGATCTTTGCGCCCCGGCCCGGATAGGCTTGGTAGCAAGACATCTCGTCCAGACCAAATCGCTCGCTCATGATCCGCGCCAGCATCGTATGCCAACTACCTGTTGCAGGGTCTTCATCGATTCCGCTTCCCGGCGCGAAGAAGCGGCTGGTGACGGCGACACCATCCCCGCCAGCGGCAAAGCACCCGAAATTCCCACGATCCCAGCCTTCACCCGGCGCGCCAAGATCCTTTAGCGCCTTCAGGTTCGGTTTGAGCGCACGTACGTCCTCCGGTGTTTCAAACCGAGCCGCATAGAACATGCCGCCCCATGCCTGAACAGGGCGCGTGCCAAGCGCATCCGCTACCTCATCCGTTACCGGAATTTCTTGAATGGGGGCCGATGGAAAGTCCATTTCCAATCGTCCATCTTTCAAACGCCGAACATGCAGGCGGCCGGACTTCATCGTGTCGAACGCAATTGCCTCACCGGTGTACCCAAGCTCCTGGTACAGCACATGTGCAGTTCCAAGAGTGGCGTGACCGCAAAGGGGAACCTCAACCGACGGCGTAAACCAGCGAAGCGTCCACACTCCCTCCCCCGCCGGAACGATATAGGCCGTCTCGGCGACGTTGTTTTCTGCCGCAATCGCCTGCAGGGTTTCATCCGGCAACAATGTCTCCAGCGGCATGATGCACGCCTGGTTGCCTTCGAATGGCTTTGAAGCAAAGGCGTCAATTTGGTAGAACGGCAAAGTCGGCATGACAGAGTCTCCAATCAGGACGACTGAATGCCACGGGACGCGTACTTGGAAAAACGATGATTTCTGAACGGTCGTTCAGGCGGTCTATTCCTCGTCAAGTACCCAACCATGATGAACCGGACCATGGCCGGTCCCGAACCCCTTGGCCGCGCGAATCGCTTTCAGCAAGTATTCCCGGGCCTGTTCAACCGAGTCCGGAACACTTTTTCCTTGTGCCAGAAGCGCGGCAATGGCCGACGCCAGTGTGCAACCCGTTCCATGGGTCGAGCTCGTCTCGATCCTGCGGCTTTCAAACACCCATTCGCCCGTCGTCGTCTGCAACACATCCGTGATGACATCTCCGCCAATATGCCCGCCTTTGACCAGCGCGCCATTCGCACCAAGCTCCAGCAGAGCCTCGGCCGCACGGCGCTGGCCACTGACCGAGTCCACCGCCTTCCCGGTCAATACTTCCGCCTCGGGGGCGTTGGGCGTTACAAGGCGCGCGTTCGGGACAAGTTCGGACCGGATCGCCTCCACCGCCTTTGCGTCAACCAACCGATCACCCGATGTCGCCACCATGACAGGGTCGATGACACGCGGGACCAATTGAGCACGCTCCGACAACAGTTCCGCGACCGCCTCGACCAAAGGGGCGGACCCCAGCATACCAGTCTTGATTGCGTCGGCGCCGATGTCAGCAAGCGTGACCCGCATCTGCCCGATCACGCCCTCAATGGGCACGGGCCACACGCCATGTACGCCGCGCGTATCTTGCGCTGTGATGGCGGTGATGGCGGTCATCGCAAAACCGCCAAGTATGGTGACTGCCTTGATATCAGCCTGAATACCCGCACCACCGCCGGAATCAGATCCGGCGATGATGAGGACGCGGCCCTGAGGGCCGTCTGGCATTGCCATGTCGATCAGACCTTGATGCCGGCCTTCGCTGCGTCAGCCAGGAAGGTTTCCAGACCCTTGTCGGTCAACGGATGCTTGACGAGGCCCTTGATGACAGATGGCGGCATGGTCGCCACATCTGCGCCAGCCAGTGCCGACAGTTTGACGTGATTGGCTGTCCGGATCGACGCAGCAAGAATTTCCGTATCGAACAGGTAATTGTCATAGATCTGGCGAATATCTGCGATCAGCTCCATGCCGTCGACATTGATGTCATCGAGACGTCCGATGAAAGGCGAGATGAATGTTGCGCCGGCTTTGGCCGCCAACAGTGCCTGATTGGCCGAGAAGCAAAGCGTGACATTGACCATCGTGCCGTCATCCGACAGCGTCCGGCAGGCCTTCAGGCCTTCCAGCGTCAGCGGAAGCTTTACGGCAACGTTGTCAGCGATCTTCGCCAGTTTACGGCCTTCAGAGATCATCCCGTCATAGTCGGTCGCAACGACTTCCGCGCTGACCGGGCCGGGTACGATCTCGCAGATTTCCTTGACGACATCCGCGAATGGGCGGCCCGACTTCGCGATGAGTGACGGGTTGGTGGTAACCCCGTCAATCAGTCCGGTCGCCGCCAGTTCAGCAATATCGTCAGTGTCTGCGGTATCTACGAAGAATTTCATGTTCAGGATCCTGTTTGCCTAAGCGCCTCAGATAGACGGGCGACCGATGGATGTATACTTGAAACCACGAGCCGCCATGTCGTCCGGTGAATAGATGTTCCGGAGGTCTACCACAATGTTTGTGCTGAGGGCTTCCTTGATTCTTTCAAAATCCAATGCGCGGAACTGGTCCCATTCGGTGATAATCACCATCGCGTCGGCATCCTGAACGGCGTCATACGCGCTCTTTGCGAATTCGATATCGCTCAGCAGATGCGCTGCTTCATCCATAGCTTCCGGATCATATGCCCGGATCTTGGCACCGGCCGCTTGCAGAGCCGGAATGATATCCAGGCTTGGCGCGTCGCGCATGTCATCCGTGTTTTGTTTGAACGCGAGACCCAGCACACCAATTGTCTTGCCTTTCACGTCGCCGCCCATGGCCGCGATGACCTTTTCAGCCATTGCCTTCTTGCGCGCCGCGTTCACCTCAACCACCGTATCGACGATGCGAACGGGAGAATTATGGTCATTGGCCGTCTTGGTCAGCGCCAGCGTGTCTTTCGGGAAACAGGACCCCCCATAGCCGGGACCGGCATTCAGGAATTTCTTGCCAATTCGACCATCCAGGCCAATGCCGCGAGAGACCTCCTGAACGTTCGCGCCGACTTTTTCGCAAAGATCCGCCATCTCATTGATGAAGGTGATCTTCACAGCGAGGAAGGCGTTGGCGGCGTATTTGATCAGTTCAGATGTACGCCGGGCCGTAAACAGAATCGGCGTCTCATTCAGGAAGAGTGGACGATAGAGTTCCTGCATGACTTCACGGGCACGGTCATCATCGGTTCCAACAACCACACGGTCGGGAATCTTGAAGTCCTTGATCGCCGCGCCTTCACGCAGGAATTCAGGATTGGACACGACAGCAAATTCGCCATCAGGGCGCTTCTTGCGGATGATTTCCTCAACTTCGTCGCCCGTCCCGACCGGAACAGTTGATTTGGTGACGATCACGGTGAAGCCATCCATGAGTTCGGCGATCTCTTCAGCCGCCGCGTAGACATAGGACAGGTCCGCATGTCCATCGCCGCGCCGTGAGGGCGTGCCGACCGCAATGAAGACGGCGTCGGCATCGCGGATCGCATCCTTGGCTTCGGTCGTGAAGAACAGGCGCTCTTCCTTGACGTTCTTCTCAACCAGGCTGTCGAGCCCGGGCTCGAAAATCGGCATGATGCCGGCTTCCAGCTTTTCAATCTTGGATGCATCCTTGTCGACGCATGTTACAACGTGCCCAAAATCGGCAAAACAGGCTCCGCTGACAAGGCCGACATAGCCCGTTCCAATCATCGCAACGCGCATGAAAAATCCTCACAAGATACTAGTGTCTTCGCGGCAGGGGGTGCGATTTTTATGCCAGTTGGTCAAGGGGCTGAGTGTGCCATTCTGGCCAGTTCACCAGAGGGCACTTCACACCCGGCCCACGCGGGATGCTGCGAGACATTCTGCCCGGTTAAAATGGATCAGGCCCGCTCCGGGCGATACAGGCCTGATCATGTTCTAAAGAGTTTCCCTTGGCAGAAAGGGATCAGATTTCCTGATTATATGCTCCGACTTCCGGGTGCTTGCCGAGGCGCGGCTTGATTTCCTTGTGGAAGAGATCGCGCATATCATCGGCGCTCGTCATGGATTCAACCACCACAACCAGTTCCGGCTTGTTGGAGGACGCACGTATAAGAACCCAGGACCCGTCTTCCAGTGTCACGCGGGCACCATTGACAGTATTCACATCAATGACTTTCCGACCAAGAATTTCGGTGCCATTCAGGCCTTCATATTCTGCGACCATCTTGTCGACGACGCCATATTTGGTTTCATCATCGCAATGCGGTGACATGGTGAGTGAAGTAAAGGCAACGCCCAGCTCCCCCTTCATATCGGCCATTGTCTTGCCCGGATTGCGATCCAGCATTTCGAGAATGGCCTTCGCCGCAACCAGCCCATCATCATAACCAAGCCCAATTGGAGGCTGGAAGAAGAAGTGACCGGACTTTTCAAAACCTGCCAGCGCGCCCAACTCATTGGTGCGGCGCTTGATGTAGGAATGGCCGGTCTTGTAGTAATCGACCGTCGCACCATTTTCCTTCAGCACGGGATCGGTCTTGTAGAGGCCGGTTGACTTCACATCGACGACGAAAGTCGCGTCCTTGTAGAGTTTCGACAAATCGCGCGCCAACATCAGGCCGATCTTGTCCGCGAAGATTTCCTCGCCTGTATTGTCCACAACACCACAGCGGTCGCCATCACCATCAAAACCGAGCGCGACATCAGCGCCAAGATCTTTCACGGCTTTCGACATTTCATGCAGCATTTCTGTATCTTCCGGGTTGGGATTATATTTCGGGAACGTGTTGTCGAGGTTGCAGTCCATCTCGACAACTTCTGCGCCCATCATACGCAACGCATCCGGCGCAAACGCGCCCGCAGTGCCATTGCCACACGCCGCAATCACCTTGATCGGACGACTAAGCTTCGTCTCGCCAACGACTGCCTTGATATACTTGTCCCGCAGATCATCGACCCGGAAATGACCGCCGCCCGCGCGGGGCTGAAACTCGCCACCCATGACGATTTCTTTCAGGCGGCCCATCTCAACTGGTCCGAATGTTAGCGGCTTGTCGGCCCCCATCTTGACCCCGGTCCAGCCATTTTCGTTGTGGCTCGCTGTCACCATGGCACAGCAGGCTGCATCCAGCTCGAACTGTGCCCAATAGACCATTGGCGAAAGCGCGAGGCCCACATCCAGTACTTCACAGCCGCCTTGCACCATGCCGAGGATGAGCGCGTTCTTGATCGGCTGACTGATCGAGCGGAAATCATGCCCGGTCACCACTTTGGGCTCGACCCCCAATTCATGGAACAGCGTTGCCATGCCGAGGCCCAGCGCCTGAACACCGGTGAAATTCAGTTCCGGTGCCTTCTCCTTACCGATTCCGTTGAACCACCAACGCGCATCATATTCGCGAAAGCCTGTTGGCTTCACCAGCGGCAGAATCTCGAATTCCAGCGTGTTTGGCTTAATGTCAGCCAGCGGTTTGGGCATCATATGCGTACGTCTCCGAAGATTTTGTGCGTCCCTACAACACGAATGTGTCACTTCGACAAAGAGTATGCAGGTTTCGCGCCACAGGGGAAACCTGCGAGTTTCAAGGGCGGATTCCCCCTGCCCCCGCTCAGGACTGAGTCAGGAACCGGGCGATCCAGCTTCCCAAACGCTGATTGTCGAGCGGTTGTTCCAGCGACCCGATCGCCATGTCGACAGCGTTTGCGGCCAGCGGACGACCCTTTCGGATCGTGTAGAGCGCGGCCGAATAGTCAGCATCAAACTCCGGGTGGCACTGGAAGGATATCGCGGGCGTCTTGCCATACTCTATCGCCGCAAAAGGCGTGAAATCTGACCGCGCCAGCACGCTGGCACCCGGCGGCAATTCAACGACCTGATCCTGATGGCTGACCGGCACGGAAATCGTTGCCGGGCAATCGCCCCCCATCCAGTCGGGACATGCTTTCACATCATAGGAATGCCGACCGATCCCCCAACCCTTGGGAGATTTGATGACCTTTCCGCCCAATGCTTCTGCCATGATCTGATGACCGAAACAGATACCGACCTGTGGCACGCTGGCTGAGGCCGCATCCCGGATGAACTGCATCAGCGGCGCGATCCAGTCATAGTCATCATACACGCCCGCAGGAGAGCCTGTGATGAGGATCGCCTCCAGCCCGGCGATATCAGGTAAAGGCTCTCCCTGAATGACGGACACGGTTTCATACTCGATATCCGGGTCTGCGGCAGATATCAGGTTCCGGAACATCTCCGGATAATCCGCAAAATCCGCCCGAATGGGTTCAGGCACGAGCCCGGTCTCGATAATGGTGAGTTTCATGAAGGCTCAGTTTGGCAAGACGTTGGGAGCCGAGGGACTGATTTGTTGGGTATCAATCCAGTCATCAATGCGCACTTCCAGCACATCGAGGGGTACAGCGCCTTCTGCAAGCGCCGCATCATGAAATGCGCGTAGATCGAAATCCTCACCCAGTTCAAGTTCCGCCTTGGCCCGCAGCTCCCGGAATTTGAGCTCGCCCACCTTGTAGGCAACTGCCTGCCCCGGCCAGCCGATATAGCGTGTCACCTCCGTCTGGATGTTCAGCGGGGCGAGCGCGGAATTCTCAATGAAACACGCTTCGGCTTGTGACCGTGTCCAGCCATACCAGTGCAGGCCCGTATCCGCGACAAGCCGGCAAGCCCGCCACATCTCATAGGATAGAGCGCCAAAGCGCTCATAAGGTGTGCGATAAATGCCCGCTTCACCCGCAATCCGCTCAGCGTATAGCCCCCAGCCTTCACCGAAGGCTGTCGCATAATAGTTCTTCCGGAAGTCCGGCTGGTCCGACATTTCCTGGGCCAGCGCAATCTGAAGATGATGGCCGGGAACGGCCTCGTGCGCAGACAAGGCGGGCAATTCATAAAGGGGTCTTTGGTCGAGGGCATAGGTATTCACAAGGTAAATACCGAGGCGCCCCTCCTCCGGATCGCCCGACACATAACGGCCGGTCGTATAGCCCGGCGCGATCGAATCTGGCACAGGCTGGACCTCAAATTCCAGCTCCGGAAGCGTCCCGAAATAGTCCGGCAAACTGGCGCGCAAGCGTGAGGAGATTTCTTCGGCAGCCTCCATCAACTCATCGGCAGACTGGGCATAGAATTGCGGATCGGTCCTCAGATAGGTCAGGAAGTCCTCAAAGCTGCCTTCAAAGCCGATTTCTGCGATGATCTGTTCCATCTCGGACCGGATCCGCGTGACTTCCGACTGGCCAAGAAGATGGATCTCTTCCGGACTGTAGCCCGCCCCGGCCGTGTAGTGTTCAACCGCCGCAGCGTAAACCTCGCGTCCATTCTCGAGATCTGCGATTCCTGCACCCTGACGCAGATACGGCCGATACTCGATTTCAAGGAAGCGCAGGACATCCAGATAGGCGGAAATGGCATGAGCGGTCGCCCGAAGGCCTTCCGCCCTGAGACGCGCAGCGATTTCGGGGTCGATGTCTTCCGGTAGAGCCTTGAACGGCGCGTACAGGCCGCTTTCAGACGCATCGTCCATGATCTGTTCCCGGATCTGGTCGATCACGGTTTCAAGGGGATCCCGGTTGGCGGTCCACCCGGTTTCGATCCCGCGCCTCATATTCTCGATATTCTCGGCGAAATAGCGTGGCACGTCGTTCAGGCGTGCAATCCAGGCCTCGGCGGATTCCACGCTGTCGATATCTGTCCGCATCGCGGCAAAGACAGGTTCGGCCTGAAAACCCCAGTCACCCGTGAACGGGATGCGGGCCGAATGAGTCTCCGCCCAGTTGATGTCCGATTTCAACAGGCGAATCAGGATCGCCTGATCGATGACATGTTCGGTTTCAGCTTTTTGCACATCTTTCAGAAGGGCCCGCGCGGCGTCCGTTTGGGCCGCAATAGAGGCCGGCCGAACATCCGCCCAGCGATCTGGCGCGCGATTCTCTTCCCGTGCTGCATCTTCAGGACTGACGGCGTCCACATAAGACTCATAGGCTGGAATCAGCGCGTCAAGCGGATCTGCAGCAGCTCCCTGTGCCAGCACAGCTGTGAGCGCCCCTGCGGCAAGTGCAAAAAGAAAAGGTTTCATATTGTCGCTCCCTAGCCCTGTGGCGTTGACAGGACCATAGAGAAACCTAGAACCCAAGCCAAAGCGTTCATTGCAGGCAAGCAAGGTCATCCCTCATGGCAAGCACTTCCCGGGCAGATCCTCGCCCATTGTCGCCACATCTCCAGATCTGGCGTTTCCACATTACGATGGCCGCGTCCATCACCCATCGAATTACCGGCACAGCCCTGTATTTCGGAAGCTTCCTTATCACCGCCTGGATCGTCGCGCTCGCAACCAATGCCGAATGGTATAGTGTGATCGAAAGCGTCATCTCAGCCTGGTATGGTCAGGTCATCCTGTTCCTGTGGGCTGTCGCGGTACTCTATCATTTCGCGAATGGCATCCGTCACCTGCTCTGGGATGGGCCGCATATCGGATTTGACCCCAAAACAGCGAGCACCGTGTCGGTGTTTATCTATCTTTTCGCCGTTATTGGCGCTGCGGCCATCTTCGCCGCAACGACTTGGCTTTAGGGGGCGACGGACATGTCTTCACACGATTTCATTACGCCAGCCAAAATGGCTCGTGGCCTCGGCTCGGCCAAGTCCGGCACCGAAACCCATATTCGTCAGCGCGTCTCCGCGATCGCGCTGATCTTCCTCGTACCGTGGTTCGTCTACTCCATCATCAACGCGATGAGCGGCGATATCGTTGACGCTCAGGCATGGGCCGCCAAGCCCTGGAACGCCATCCTGCTGATCCTGACTGCCGGCGCGGCGTTCTTTCACATGCGCATTGGTATGCAAGTGGTGATCGAGGACTATATCGCGAAGACAGGAACCAAATCGGCCCTGCTTATCCTGAACAGCTTTGCGTGCATCGCGCTGTTCGTGACGGTGGCCCTGTCGGTTCTCAAAATCTGGATTGGCGCGGGCGTCTAGCCTCGCGGGAGAAACATAAGATGAGCAATTATACCTGGACCGACCATACATATGATGTCGTGGTTGTTGGCGCCGGCGGCTCTGGCCTCCGCGCAGCTTTGGGCGCCGCACAGGCAGGCCTGAAAACGGCCTGTATCTCCAAAGTCTTCCCGACGCGCTCCCACACGGTGGCTGCACAAGGTGGCATTGCCGCCTCGCTTGGAAATATGGGCGAGGATGACTGGCGCTGGCATATGTACGACACGGTCAAAGGGTCAGACTGGCTCGGCGATCAGGACGCCATCGAATATCTTTGCCGTGAAGCGCCTGCTGCGGTTTACGAACTTGAGCATTGGGGCATGCCCTTCTCGCGAACAGAGGAAGGCAAGATCTACCAGCGCGCATTCGGCGGCATGACTCGTGATTTTGGTCAGGGCCCTGTCCAGCGGACATGTGCTGCGGCTGACCGTACCGGTCACGCCATGCTGCACACACTGTATGGTCAGTGCGTCAAGGAAGAGACCGAATTCTTCATCGAATATTTCGCGCTCGACCTCATCATGGATGAGGAAGGCGCTTGCCGCGGTGTCACCGCGTGGAAACTCGATGACGGCACGCTGCACCGCTTCCGCGCGCAGAAAGTCGTGCTTGCGACCGGCGGGTATGGCCGCGCCTTCTTCTCCTGTACCTCGGCTCACACCTGTACGGGTGACGGCAATGCCATGGTGCTCCGCGCCGGCCTGCCATTGCAGGACATGGAATTCGTCCAGTTCCACCCGACCGGTATCTACGGCTCCGGCTGCCTGATCACTGAAGGTTCGCGCGGCGAGGGCGGTTACCTGACCAATTCCGAAGGTGAGCGCTTCATGGAGCGCTATGCTCCGTCAGCAAAAGACCTCGCGTCTCGCGACGTGGTCTCCCGTGCCATGACCATGGAAATCCGCGAGGGCCGCGGTGTCGGCGCGGAGAAGGATCATATCCACCTCCATCTCGAGCATCTCGGCGCAGAAGTCCTGGCGGCCCGCCTGCCGGGCATCTCCGAGACGGCGAAAATCTTTGCTGGCGTGGACGTCACGAAAGAGCCGATCCCGGTGCTTCCGACCGTTCACTACAATATGGGCGGCATCCCGACCAATTATCATGGCGAAGTACTGACCAAGAAGAATGGAGACCCGGATTCGGTCGTGCCCGGTCTGATGGCCGTCGGCGAAGCGGCCTGTGTCTCCGTACACGGCGCCAACCGTCTCGGCTCCAACTCGCTGATCGATCTTGTCGTCTTCGGTCGCGCAGCCGGCCAGCGCTGTGGCGCCACCACGGAAGCGGGCGCAACCCAGCCGGAATTGCCGAAGGGCGCCACCGACAGCCACCTCGCGCGCCTTGACCGCCTGCGCAACGCAACAGGCGACCAACCTGTCGCTGCCCTCCGCCTCGAAATGCAAAAGGGCATGCAGAACAATTGCGCCGTCTTCCGCACCGGCGATGTCCTGAAGGACGGCGTCGATGCCATCGAGGAAGTCTACAAGAAAGCGCCCGGGATCGACGTGAAAGACCGCGGCATGGTCTGGAATACGGATCTTGTTGAAGCCCTCGAGTTCGACAATCTGATCGCGCAGGCTGCTGTCACCGTGAACTCTGCGGCCAACCGTCAGGAAAGCCGCGGCGCGCACGCCCGCGAAGACTTCTCGGAGCGTAATGACGAAACGTGGATGAAACACACGCTCGCCTGGTGCGATGAGGCCGGCAAGGTCACGATCGACTATCGCGAAGTGCACAATTACACGCTTTCGAACGAAATCAGCTACATCGAGCCCAAGGCCCGGGTTTACTAGGATATCAAGGCGAGCACGACATGGTTCAACTTACTCTCCCCAAAGGCTCCGCGCCCAAAAAGGGCAAGACCTGGCCGAAGCCGCAAGGCGCGACCAATCTCCGCCAGTTCCGGATTTATCGCTACAGCCCGGAAGAGGGCGGTAATCCGCGCTGGGACACCTATTGGGTGGACATGGATCGCGCCGGCACAATGATCCTGGACGTGTTGTTCTACATCAAGAACAATGTCGACCCGACGCTGGCATTCCGCCGCTCCTGCCGTGAAGGCGTCTGCGGCTCCTGCGCCATGAATATTGCCGGCCAGAACACGATTGCCTGCACCAAGGGCTTCGACGAACTGCCGGGCGGCGTCATCACGATTGCGCCCCTGCCCTCGCAGCCGGTGGTGAAAGACCTGATCCCGGACCTGACCAGCTTCTATGCCCAGCATGCCTATGTGCAGCCATACCTGAAGACGGTTACGCCAGACCCCGAAAAGGAATGGAAGCAATCCGAGGAAGACCGTGAAGAGCTGAACGGCCTTTACGAATGTATCCTCTGTGCCTCCTGCACGACCTCCTGCCCGTCCTACTGGTGGAATGGCGACAAGTATCTGGGGCCAGCGGCCCTGTTGCAGGCCTATCGCTGGCTGATCGACAGCCGCGATGAAGCAACCGGCGAGCGTCTTGACGACCTTGAGGACCCGTTCAAGCTGTATCGTTGCCACACGATCATGAACTGTGCACAGGTCTGCCCGAAAGGCCTGAATCCGGCCAAGGCGATTGCCAAGATCAAGCACATGATGGTCGAACGGGTTTCCTGATCCGCGAATCCAAATTAGCCTCCATCCCGGGTTGATCCGGATGGGGGCTTTTTTATATGTCGACTTCACCTGACATTGATGTCTTTGGCGAGGCGCCGGAGGGTGAGCGCCCCCGAATTGACTTGGCAGCCGAGCACAAACCCCGCATCTGGGCTCGCTTCCTGGCCAAATGGATCGATTTCTACCTCTGCCTGATCCCCTCTTTCGCGATCATGATGGGGCTTATCTTCATCTACGGCTTTGTGGCGACCCTGCTGGCATGGCCGATGGATGAGGCTTTCTTCGACGGCTATATCTTCGTGGGCGTCTTTCTCGTGCTTCACGCACTGACCTTCACTGTGCTTGAGGCATTCTGCGTTTCCCAATTGGGAAATACGCCCGGCAAGGCCCTGATGGGCATCAGAATACGGAACATTATTGGAAGCCGGCTGTCCCTCCGGTCCAGCCTGAAGCGTTCAGCCCTGGCGATGCTTGCCGGCATGGGGCTCGGTATTCCATTGATCAGCCTGATCACCCATATCATATGCGCCCGAACGCTGAGCGAAGATGGTCATGTATTTTGGGACCGTGTCGACAGTCTTCAATACCTGACCCAACCAGTCGGTGCCTGGCGTTGGATTTTCGCCCTCGTCATCTACATCGTCTGCCGGGCCCTCGAACTTGCCATGAACTATCTGTGAGGCAAGCACTTACCCGTTTGTGCTGAACACGGCTCGCAAGCCCTCCGGCTTTTCCATGTGCTTGAGCTGGTCGATCAGGTCATCCACTTCGAATTCCCACACCGTCGTCGGCGGCAACGGTCGAATTACCTTGCCCCCGAGCGCCTTGAAGAGGCTGTTGGCCTTTCGATTTTCTGGCAGGGTTTCAGCCTCCAGCGTGGTGATGCCCTGCGCGCGGCAGGATAGCGCCACCGACGCAATCAACAGGCGGGACAGGCCATGAGCCTGGTACTGGTCCAGTACACCAAGCGCGAGTTCGGCGCGCTTGCTGTCCGGCTCTGCGCGAATGGCATGGGCCGCTGCCATGAGTGGTGTGTCGTCTTCGCTGGTGTCGAGAATGCCCCATGCAATATGAGCCTTGCCATCCGCATTTGCGAGACTGTGGACAACCGCATCGGGCACAGGATTGGCGCCGCTGAAAAAGCGCAAATAGCGCGACTCCGGCGACATGGATCGGAATATTTGCTGGAAGCGTGGCTCGTCATCCAGGCCGACGGGCCTCAACAGGATGTCGTGTCCAGTGTCGAGCGACACGTGAAGGGGCGCATTGCACATGAAGCCTGCCAGCCTCCGCTTTGTTTCTCGTCGCGCAAGGCCCGCGAAGAGGCGCGCGCAATGGCAGAACCCGTCGACAAGAAGAACGTTCCTGACTCGTTGGATAACGGTAGTGTTCAGCAGGCGAAAGGCAAGCCATTGTATAAAAGCAAAAAAGCGCGGCCGAACTGACCGCGCTTTTCAAACTTTTTGCTGGGACCCCAGCGATCAGGCCGGATTAGGCTCCGGATCGCCAAGGCCGCCATCGCCCTTGGGCTTGCGGCGTTTGCCAATCACCGGCACCGCCGAGCCCGGCGTCGTGTCATCATCGCCCAAATCAGGACGCGATGGTGGATTGCCTTTGAGCAAAGCCGAAATCTCGTCACCCGTCAGGGTTTCATACTCCAGAAGACCGGTTGCAATCGCCTCCCAATCCTTCCGGCACTCGGTCATGATCCGGCGAGCATCATCCATGCCGGTCTGGATCAGCGTACGTACTTCTTCCTCAATCTTCCGCGAGGTCTCTTCCGAGACATGCGAGGATTGCATCAGCTGCTGGCCGAGGAAAACGTCGCCCTGGTCATCGCCATAATCAACTGGGCCGACCGCGTCGGCAAAGCCCCAGCGGGTGACCATGGCGCGTGCAAGGCGTGTCGCCTGCTGAATGTCAGAGGCTGCACCAGCGGTGACATTGTCTTCGCCGAATTTCAGCTCTTCGGCCACGCGCCCGCCCATCATGATCGCGAGACGCGAAGTCATCTCGATCTTGGACATGGACAGCTTGTCGTCTTCCGGCAACTGCATGACCATGCCCAGCGCACGACCACGCGGAATGATCGTGGCTTTGTGGACGGGATCTGCAGCCGGCACTTTCAGCGCCACGACGGCATGACCAGCTTCGTGCCAGGCTGTCAGTTCTTTTTCCTTTTCGGACATCACCATGGAGCGACGCTCTGGTCCCATCAGGACCTTGTCCTTGGCATCCTCGAATTCCTGCATGGCGACAACGCGCTTGCCGCGACGGGCGGCCAGCAGGGCCGCCTCGTTCACGAGGTTGGCAAGGTCTGCCCCGGAAAAGCCCGGCGTGCCGCGCGCAATCGTCCGCGCCTCGACATCCTTGGCCAAGGGTACATTGCGCATATGAACGCGCAGGATTTTCTCACGACCGATGATGTCCGGATTGCCGACAGTGACCTGACGGTCGAAACGACCGGGACGCAGCAATGCCGGATCCAGCACGTCAGGACGGTTGGTCGCAGCAATCAGGATAATGCCCTCATTGGCTTCAAAACCGTCCATCTCAACCAGCAACTGGTTGAGCGTCTGCTCGCGCTCATCATTGCCGCCGCCGAGGCCAGCGCCGCGTGAACGGCCGACCGCGTCGATCTCGTCAATGAAGATGATGCAAGGCGCCGAGCGCTTGGCCTGCTCGAACATGTCGCGGACGCGGCTTGCGCCAACACCGACAAACATTTCGACAAAGTCCGAACCGGAAATTGTGAAGAACGGCACGCCTGCTTCGCCTGCCACGGCCCGTGCCAGCAAAGTCTTACCCGTACCCGGAGGGCCTACCAGCAGTGCGCCTTTCGGAATTTTACCGCCAAGACGTTGGAATTTGGACGGATCCTGCAAAAACTCGACGATCTCTTGCAGTTCTTCCTTGGCTTCATCCACGCCCGCAACATCGTCAAACGTCACGCGGCCATGCTTTTCTGTCAGGAGGCGTGCGCGGCTCTTGCCGAAGCTCATCGCGCCACGACCTCCACCAGACTGCATCTGGCGCATCATGAAGAAGACAAAGCCAACGATCAGCAGGATTGGCAGGATGGAAAAGATCAGAGACGCGAACGTATTCTGGCCGCTGTCAGCATCCACCGTGAAGGGAACCTGGTTCTCTTCGAGAAACTGCTGGGTCGTCATGTCGAGTGACCGCAATTCGCTGACCATGGTCCGGCCGTCGGTGGTGGTGACGATGATGCGCTGGTCACCGAGGGTCGCATCCGCGACTTTTCCATCCTCGACCAGTTCATAAATGACAGACAGTTTGGCCTTTTCAGCACGTGCTGCCTGAGGGTTTCCACCCATGGCCACGGCCATGCCGATGACCAGGAGGGCAATTGCGCCCCAGATAGCCAAGTTTCTGACGTTCATTTTTCGTCTCGCTCCAAATTCCGGTGTTCACCCCGTAAGATAGGGGGCTTATCGCATGAAAACGACTCAAAAGCTCTTAAAATGGCTGTTTTGTCACGTATCGCCGACATAGAGCGCTCGCATTGCGTCAAAACGGTCGCGCGCCAGTGCGGGATCGGCGGCCGTACCTGCTATTCCAGGCTCTGCCGACAGGACTACATCACCCTGCTTGCGGTAGATCAGGACGCCGCCCAGCGTGGCACCTTGAAACGCCTCGTTGCCTGAAAGTCGACCCGCCAGTTGCTGCACGGCATCCCGCCGTGGAGGTGTTTCCTTGCCGCCGACGATTTGAAGCATCAGGCCGAGGGCGCGCTCCAGACGCTCTCTCGGTAGCCCGGACAGATTCAGCCGTGCGCGACCTTCTCCATCCCACGCAACACAATCGGCCATCCAGCGCCCAATCAGACGCTCTTCCAGCCGCCGCACGTCCTGCAGACGCGCCTGACAGGTAAGGATGCGCGCTTTCAGGTCAGCATGGCCGTCCAGCTGCGCCCGTACGCGCACCCGCTCATAGGCCAGGTTGCGATTGGATGGGTCATCGACCCAAAGGATTCCACGCGAAGTCAGGCATGTCCGCAATTCGCTGCGGCTGTGTGAGAGAACCGGCCGGGCAATCATCACCCCCTGCCCTTCGGGCCAAACCGGCGACACGGCGCGCGGTTGCATGCCTGCCAGACCATACCAGGTCGAACCTTGTCGTGCCCGCATCAGGAATGTTTCGCACTGATCGTCAGACGTGTGGCCTAGCAGCAGGCGCGCCCCTCCGCGCGCCCGAAGTGCCGCGGCCATCAGGCCATGCCGCGCTCGCCGGGCCAGCGCCTGTTTTGATACAGGCGTTTCCCAGACCAATGTTTCATGAGCTATGCTGATCTGCCCACAAATACTGGCCACGTGGCGGGCCTCGTCGGCGGCCTCAGGCCGCAGGCGATGATCTACGGTAAACGCCATCAGGTTACGACCAGCCCGCGCGGCCCACTCATGGGCCAGCACGAGCAGGGCAAGCGAGTCGCTGCCCCCGGACACCGCAATGCCGATCGGCCCTGAAGCGGTGCCACAGAGCCGATCAAACGCATCCATCATGTGTCAGGAAGTCGTCTAGTTGTCACAGCCGGACTTGGTTCGCTCAACCGCAGCCAGATCCCGCGTCACACCCGAAGCGTTCGGATAGCGGCTCGGCAGCGTACCAAGGGCCAGACAGGCCTTTTCCTTGTCACCGATCAGACGCATGGCCCGCGCCAACTTGACCAGCGCATCCGGCGCGCGGGGATTGTCGGGATAAGACCGGATCATCGTCGTATAGGCTGCGCCGCTGTCGGCATACGCTTTTTGCTGATAGAGCGACTCTCCCAGCCAGTAGTGTGCCTCACCAGCCTGCGGGTCATCGCCGAACCGCTCAAGGAAGGCGCGAAAGGCCTCTTCCGCACCAGCATAGTCGAACTGGATCAGCTTGGATTTCGCAAGGACGAAGAGCGGTCCGGCTTCCCCCGGCAGGGCGCTGGCAGGAATCGTGCCCAGTGAACCTTCCGGCAGAGACTCGCCGGCAGCGGCTGCGCCGCCCATGGTCAGGCGGGTCGGGCCGGAGGTATTTGAAGTCGTTTCACCCATGGAGGCGGGTGCATCAAGACGGCGTGGGCCAGAATTGAAGCTCTGGTCAGTCGCTGCGCCCATTTCCGGCATCGTCCCGAACTCTCCGCCGACATTGCCCGGCATGGGGTCGGCCTCGGGCATGATGCCCGCCGCTGAAAGATAGGATTTCAGGGAGGCAATATCTGCAGACTGATTTTCCAGCTGCGTTCGCAAATCATCGGCCTCGTCGATGAGGGCTTCATTGTCGCGTGACAGGTTCTCGTTTTGCTCGCGCAGTTGCTGGAGCTGGAATTCAAGCGTTTCCACCCGCCCGGTCAGTTGCATCACATCTCCGGTCAATCCATTGACCTCGACCTGAACCTGCGCGCTTTGCTGGCGGGCCTGCGCCACCTGTTGCGACAGGTCGGAGCTGGTGACCCCTTGCGTTATGGGTGCAGCGCGCTGAGCGGCGGCAGGACCAACAATCAGGCAAAAGCTGGCGAGGACAAGAGCGGGCGCTTTGAACATGGGGGAAGCCTCCGGAGGATTGTGGGCGAACATACAAAAACAGCCGGGGCCAAAATAAGGCACCCGGCTGCATCTTGTGAAGCTATTCGCGGCAGAAACCTAGCTGTTTGCGCCGGAAACGATTTGCGTGAAGCCGTTGCGGTTCAGGGCCCATGCCTGCTCGTCGGAACCAGCAGCGATTGGACGCTCTTTACCGTAGGAGATCGTGTCAACGCGGGACGGGTCGACGCCGAGGCTGACCAGATAGTCCTTCACGATAGAAGCACGACGCTCACCAAGGGCAAGGTTGTACTCGCGGGTGCCGCGCTCATCACAGTTACCTGCAACGATGATGCGAACGCCCGGATAGGACGACAGCCAAGCAGCCTGACGCTTCAGGATTTCCTGGTCGTCGACATCGAGGCGGTAGCCGTTGAGGTCAAAGTAGACGCGCTCACCAACGTTGACGCGGAAGTCTTCGAGCGAGCCTGCGAGCGGACCAACCGGTGCGGCTGGCGCTGCTTCAACTGGAGCCGGAGCCGGTGCTGGCTCAGCGACTTCAACTGGTGCCTGTTCCTCGACCTGCTCAACAGGCTCTGGTTGGGATGCACACGCGCTGATCGAAAGAACAACCGCGGCTGCGGCTGCGAGTTTAAAAGTGGTATTCATTGCTATTCAGACTCCCCTGGATGTCCTGAGTGCTAATTGACGCCTTAACGGCTGGCGTTTGTCAACGTTGTGCCGGGTGTAGCGGGTATCTGTCTCCATATTCTGACAGAATTCGGGCGACAATCGGGCGGAAGCAGAGCTAACGCCCAGATTCGATACTATTTTGACGTTTTGTCTCCAAAAAGCAACGCCCCCGGACGAAAACCGGGGGCGAAAGCCATGAATTTATTGCAACAATGGCGACCAGGCCGGATCGGAGGCGTCCGTCTGGGTCATCATTCTGCGCTCATTTCGGCCTGACAGATCTACCGACCAGAGCTGTGGCCCAGCGCCGGGGCGACTTTCGCGGAAATACACGATCACGCGCCCGTTTGGTGACCAGTCCGGGCCCTCATCGAGGTATGATTCGGTCAGCAGGCGCTCGCCTTTGCCATCTGTCCCGATCACGCCGATGTAAAATCGACCGCCGAGTTGCTTGGTGAACGCGACCAGATCACCCCGTGGGCTCCAGACCGGTGTTGAATACTGGCCCTTGTTGAAGGTGATGCGGCAAGCAACATCCCGACCACCGGAGGGGCAGGTCCGCGGACTGCCATCGGTGTTCATGATGTAGAGCTGCGGGCTGCCGCCACGGTCAGACGTGAACACAATGGCGCGTCCGTCCGGTGACATGGAGGGCGAGGTATCAATCGCCGGGTGGTCTGTCAGGCGACGCGATTGGCGTGTCTGCAGATTCATGAGGTAGATTTCAGAGTTGCCGCCCTGGGCCTGGGTCATCAACACACTCTCCCCATCCCGCGAGAAGCGCGGCGCGAAGGTCATGCCCGGAAAATTGCCCAGCAATTCCTGACGGCCCGTCTCAATATTGAAGAGGTAGACGCGCGGACGGCCGCCCTCATACGACATGTAGGTGATTTCCTGCGCTGACGGGCTGAAGCGCGGCGTCAGCACCGTGTTCGTCCCCGCCGTCAGATATTGTTGATTGGCACCATCAGCATCCATGATCGCCAGGCGCTTCACACGCTCGGTCTTTGGGCCGGTCTCGGCAATATAGACGATCCGCGTATCAAAATATGGGTCTTCACCGGTCAGGCGGTTATAGATGGAATCCGCAATCTTGTGCGCGATGCGGCGCCAATTGTCTGGCGTCGTGGTCAGGCGACGGCCGGGCTGGCCGTTGATCCGCATGACTTCCCCACCATAAACGTCCCACAGGCGGAACGAGACGGCGATCTTGCCATCCGGCAATTCTTCATACGCGCCGACGACAAGGCCCTCGGTCTGGATGATCCGCCAGTCCGGGAAGCGCGGCTGGACGTCGATCGACAGATCCTTCTGGATGAAGGACGCCGGGTTCTGGATGTCGAACAGGCCAGTCGATTCCAGATCGGCCCGGACGACATCGGCGATGTCTTCGGCCATTTCGGCATTCGCGCCACGGACTTCAAAGTCCGGAATGGCCAGCGGGGTCGGCTGGAAATTACCCTCGTCGACGCGGACCTGCAGCTGCGCAGCGGCAGGCATGGCGAGACCAAAGGCGAGAAGCCCGGCCATCAACCAGAGTTTTGCTAAGCGGATCATCTCTTTCTCCTTCAGGAAACCAGATTGTTCTTGGGAGGACCTATGGTGACCTCAACGTCTTCCCAAATATGATAGTGTTCTTTTGGCAGATTGTATGGCGCACAATTCAAGATCGCATCTGTAGCCCTGGAAATCGCCACTGCGGAAACCTCGTCAGCTTCCGGGGATACAAGCGTGACGTCGCCATCCAGTTCGCCACTCGGCGTCAGTTGGAATCTCAACACAACACTCACGCGCTCGGGCTTGGAAAGGTTTTCTGCTCCCCTCCAGCAATATCCGATCTGGCGACGCAGCTCAGCCCCGAGATCAAAGCGAGCGGCATCTTCGTCCGCATGCATCGGAAGCACTGATGGTATGAGCATGATCGCCATCATGACCTTCAACAACCGATAGGATAGAGCGTAATTCATCAATTCCCCTTTAGCGGGCCGATTGTGACCTCGATATCTTTCCACTCGTCATAATCGTCTTCAGGCAATTGATAGTTCGCACACTGGCGCACGGCTGTCAGGGCCCGCTGCACCACAACGCCGCGGCGGCCAATCGGCATCGAGCGCGGCGTCACCAGGCTGGCATTGCCATCCAGCGAGCCGTCCAGGTTCAGCCTCACCCGGATCACCACATTGATCTGGTCATCCTTGGGCAGATCATCGACGCCATTCCAGCAATAGCCAATCTGTCGGCGCATCGCGGCTTGCAGGGAGGCCGTGTTGCCGCGCCGCTCCCCTGCCCCCTTGCGGGGCTGCTGGACGTCTTGAAGCACCGGTTTATTGATCGGAGGCGGGGCCTGTTCTTGCGCAGCCTTGCGCTGGGTCTGGGCCTTGTCCTTCAGGATATCCTCGAAATCATTCAGAAAGTCGAGTTCGTCAGACTCCGATTTCGGCTTCTGCTTCTCGATCAGCTTCGGCTCCTTCTTCGGAGGCTCTTCTTTCTTTGGCTCAGGCTCTTTCGGCTTTTCCTCGGGCTCGGCCTTGGTGTCTTCGACGACAGGCTCTTCTTCGGCTGTTTCGGTTTCGCGCGTCTCGTTCACTTCTTCCGGTTCTTCCGGCGGATCCTCGACGATTTCGGCGTCTTCCTCGACAGGGTCAGGCTGCTCTTCCGGTTCGGTCTCTTCAGGCTCCTCTTCGGCAGGCTCCTGCACTTTCTGGATCGGCGCAACGTCCGTAACCAGACCAATATCGACAATGTCGATCGGCACATCAATCGTGCTGGCGCATTGCGGCAGGCGCAGCAGGATATCGACCGGTGAAAGGCCCGGCTCCTCACGTTCCAGTCGTTCGATCTGCTTGTCGCAATCGCTCTTCTTCATCGGCCACGTCATCACCGCCGCGGCAAGCACGGAGGCATGAAGAAGGGTCGAGATGGTAAAGCCGCGAAGCATGTGGGGCTGGTCGCTCCTACTTCTTTTGTTCGGTCACAAAGGACACACGTGTATAACCTGCTGCCCGGATTTCCGCCGTCACTTCCATGATCCGGCCATAGGGCGTGTTCTCGTCACCGCGAAGATAGATCGGCTGTTCGTAGCCTTCGCCAATAATTGCCTGCAATTGCGGACCGAGCGTGGCGATATCCTCAACAAGGGTGGTCTGAATAAAGACCTCGCCATTCTCGCGGATGGAAATCGCCAGCGGGTCGTCATTCGGTTCGGTCTTGATCGGGCCGGAACTCGTCTTCGGCAAATTCACTTCCTCGCCGCGTACCAATAGCGGCGCAGTGATCATGAACACGATCAGCAGGACCAGCATGACGTCCACAAAAGGCGTCACATTGATCTCGGCATTCAGCGCGCGACGGCCGCGCCGTCCGCCCTTGCCACCCGAACCAAGGATCAATCCCATCGCCTAGTCCCTCGCGGATTCAGAGGCACGGCGCGACAAACGCACCAGAACATCCTGCGAGAACGTGTCCAGCTGGTCGCCCAGCTTGGTCAGGTCACCGGTGAACTTGTTATAGAAGATAACCGCCGGGATGGCCGCAACAAGGCCCATGCCGGTCGCGAACAGCGCCTCGGCAATCGGGCCGGCCACGGTGCCCAGGCTGGTATCTTGTTGTTCAGCGATGTTGAGGAAGGCGTTCATGATGCCCCAGACAGTCCCGAACAGGCCAATAAAGGGTGACGCAGATCCGATGGTCGCAAGAATGCCGAGACCGTTTCCGGCGCGTCCAATCTCGCGATCCACCGCAGCGCGCATTGATCGCTCGGCGCGGCTGACAAGGGCCGCCGCCTCGCCGGAACCAGATTGCAAACGCTTGGCGTCAGACCATTCGCGCGCAGCCGCTGCAAACACGCGGCTGGCAGCGTCATTGGTTGCCTGACCGGGTCGCATGTCGAAATCCTCGGTGCGTCCGCTCCAGAAGGCTTCTTCGAACTGGCGTGATTTCTTGCGTACAGCGCCCAGCGAGAAAAGCTTTTCGCCAATCACCATCCAGGACCAGATAGATGCCAGCAGCAGGAACAGGAGCACCAGCTTAACAATTGGGTCAGCCGCCATAATGAGGCTGAAGAGCGAGAAGTCGGCATGACTCGCGGCGGTGCCTATCGCTTCTGATTCCATGGGGGCTAAAGCTCCTATCTACGCGTCATGGGTGATCAGCCGCATCCCAAACGGGACCGGCACACCCCTTCATCCACACCAAATTCGGCAGAAACACGGCAGGATGGCCAGTTTCCGCAGCACAGTTAACGGCTAAGGGAGTTTTCTTAACGAAACGTGGGCAATCGGCCGATATTTGGCACCGGGCCTACGATCAATTGGACAAGTCGGGCAGGAACCATCGCGTGCCGACATAGAAGTTGTAGGCGCGGTTGATGCCATCAATTCCGCCAAGGTTCGACGCGACAGCCTGATCCGAATACGAGACGTATTCACTGCCCAGCGACAAACGGAAATTGTCTGACAGATGATAGGTCGCGCCCGCAAACAGATTCCAGTAGGCGCTGGAATTGGTGTCCTTGCCGACCACGATGAAATCCGGATTGATGTCCGCGGGGCCAGAGAAGTTGAAATCGAGCACCCCTACCCCGCCGCCCGCGCCCAGGAATGGGCGCAGCCGATTGCCTTCCCGGAAATCATAGAAGGCATGAACCCCGACCGAGCGACTTGTGAAATCGCCACTTGCCGTGCTCGCACCGTTCAGTCCCGCGATATTGGCCCAGCGGAATCCGTATTCGGCCTCCAGACGAACTGAGTGGTTGACCCGGTAGCCCAGGGCCCCGGCGATCTCGCGGCTGTCATCGAAAATCAGATTGTTCTGATCCCGATCGACCCGTATCCGCGCACAGCAACATAGAAGCCGCGCTCTGCGTCAAAGTCTGCTTCTGCCTGCGCAACCGCGGGATAGCTCAGGCACGCGCCCCACAGCGCCAAGTGCATCAATTTCAAGACTCGCCCTCCCAGCGATATGCTTCCAGTTGCTTCACCAATTCGCGGATCGGACGGCGCGGGCGGCCATCGACGTGAATCATGACAGCTGTGATCTCACCCTCTGCAATGATTTCCTCTCCCCTGAAACAGGTTTGGGAAAAAAGGATGCGGGGTCCGTCGGTACCGATGTAGCGCGTCCGGATATGCAGCAGGTCGTCTACCCGTGCCGCCCTGCGATAGTCCACTTCAACTCGCGTCAGCGTGAAAGCCGCCGGGTCTTCCCGTTCCAGCAAGGATTGATGGGAGACGCCAGCGTCGCGCAGATGGTCTGATCGACCCCGCTCGAAGAAGCGGAGATAATTGGCGTGATAGACCATGCCTGTGAAGTCGGTGTCTTCATAATAGACCCGCACGGTGATCCAGTGCTGGCGCTCGGCATCGAAATTGTTGGCATCAAGATTGGGAAGGCTCATTGGGTTCGCCTACCAAAGCTCGCGAGAATCGTCACCCCTGTTCCGATTGCAGGGTCATTTCGAGCGGAGCCGTTTCGTATCCAAGCTCTTCGGCACGCGTCTTCAGACGCTCCAGGGTTTTCCCATCAAGCTGCGCCGTGCGCGAGAGGATCCACAGATACTTGCCGTCCGGACTGCCGACGAGGGCGGCTGAATAATCCGGCTCCAGCGCCAGCACCCAATAGTCCCCTTCTGCGAACGGAACCCATGCAGGCGCAAACTTCACTTTCAGCTTGCTGTTGCCTGACCCCTCCACGATGCGGGCCTTGCCTTCAGCCACCGTTTTCTCTCCGTCGAGCGATCCCTTGAAACACGTATTGGTCACCGACACGGTGCCATCGGAGTTCAGGCCATACTCAGCCGTCACACCTGTGCAATTGCGTTCAAACCCATTCGGATAGCGGGCAATTTCGTACCAGAGGCCAGCATACCGATCGAGATCGACAGACGGCACGGTCGGCGGCGTTGAATCACTGGCGCGATAATCAGGTTGGCTCGTACAGGCTGCAAGCAGGGCTGCGGCAATGGCGGAAAGGGCAAGGCGCATATGGGTTTCTCCTATGCCCCTCCTACGCGTGAACCTGCTGACTGGTTTCCCGGAGACTTATTCGCCGTTTGGCTCAACCGCCTCAGGCTCTGCAGTTTCTTCGGAATAAATGGTGGCAAGAAACGCACGGAAGTCTTCTACCGAGGCAACAGGCTGCTCCTCCTGCGGGATATGTCCGGTCTCGGGATAGATGATGAGCTTCGACCCCGGGATGGCATCGGCAAACTTTTCCGCATGTGCCACGGGAATCAGATTGTCAGTATCCCCATGCAGGATCAGCGTCGGCACGGTGATTGCGCTCAGCCTCTCCTTGGACGCAGGCACCCGCAGTGAGGTGCCGCTCATGATCTTGAGCAGCGCCTCGCGATGGCACGGCGCACGAGACATGGCCGAATACCGCTCCACCATTTCATCCGTCACCAGTTTAGGATCCGCAAAGCTGTTTTCCAGCCCCGACCGGATCAAGGCTGACATGTCGAGATCCTTCATCACATTGCGGGCAAACCCATTGCGCAGCAATTTGAAGATCACCGGGTCCTTGTCGTCCTCGCCCGGCGCACTGAGCCAACCGGCCGCATCCACCAGGACCAATCCATCCAGCCTGTCCGGATGGGCGAGTGCATAGGCCCAGGCGGTGTGCCCGCCCATGGAACTGCCGACGAGGGTGAACTGGTCGACGTCCAGTGAATGCGTCACGCGGTCGATACTGGCAATGAATTGCTCGATGCCGATCTCATCATTGTCGACGCAGCGCGACAGGCCATGGCCCGGCAGGTCCAACCGGATGACGCGGTAATCCTTACGCAGATTGCGCACCCATGCGTCCCAGGTGTTCAGAGAGGCAGAATAGCCATGCACAAGCACAAGTATTGGCGCGTCGCGCGGACCGGTATCGGTAAAATGCAGCTCGATCTGACTACCGGATTTCAGGTACCGGCTGTTCGATTTCGAGTAGACCGACTCCAATGTATTGTAGGAAATGTCCGGACGGCGCAGCATCAACCAGCCCGCCGTGAGAATGATCGCAACCGTCACCAGCACGACTAGCAATCGTTTCATCTTGTTCCCGGCTCCCGCAGTTTCAAATCAGGTGATCGGCACTAAGCCCCCCTGACGGCGCCAAGTCAAATCGCACGCTCAGTGCCGCAAACACTACAGGTTGCATCGCGCCGCAACCGGACTTTCCTGACGTCGGCCATCAAACCATCGATCAGAATAAGGCTTCCAATCATCGGCTCTCCGGCGCCTGTGACCAGCTTCACGACTTCAAGCGCCATGAGCGTTGAAACCATTCCGGTCACGGGCCCGACCACGCCAACTTCATCGCAAGCCGCCGCATTCGGCGGCGTTTCGGGCACCCAGCAGCGATAGCATGGCGCGCCGTCCCGGCAGCCGGACGCAAACACGCTGGCTTGCCCGGTCCACCCTGCGGCTGCGCCGTGCACCAACAAGCGTTCGCTCAGGTGGGCCGCTGCGTTGAGGGCGTAGCGGGTCGGGAAATTGTCCGTCGCATCGACCAGAATGCTGCCGGATAGCGGGTCGGAAGGCGACCATTTCTTTCGACGCGTGCTGATCCTTGTCCCGGGATGATCCGTCGCCAGGCGCTCAGCCAGGATATCCACCTTGGCCTTGCCGAGGTCGCGTTCTCCAAACTGGATTTGTCGCTGCAGATTCGACCGCTCAATGACATCATCATCCCAGATTTCGATCTGCCCGATGCCTGCAGCCGCCAGGAACATTGCGCATGGCCCGCCGAGCGCCCCTGACCCGACAATGGATATCGACGCCGCGCGCAGCTTCTGGACGCCGGGTCCGCCTATTTCCTTCAGCATGATGTGGCGCTTGTGCCGGGCGAGGTCTTCCGGGCTGAGGCTCATTGTCCTGCTTTCTTCTGGCGAATAGCGGTCGAGGAGATCGGGTCCAGCGGCGCAGGCAGGTAGACCCATGCAGGCGGATCACGATCCGGCAGCGAGGCGGCAGTTGAAGCCGGGACACGACTACTGGCAAAGCGACGGGCGAACGGTGAGTTGCGAGCACCCGGCCCAATCCCCGGACGCGCCACGATGGCGATCGGCATCATCTGCGCAATCCCCTGCCACGCGCCCCAGAGATGGAAATTGACCATATTGTCAGCGCCCATCAACCAGACGAATTTCGCAGCGGGCGCTGCCGCTGTCAGCGTCGACAAGGTACGATAGGAATAAGTCAGGCCGAGCCGCGTCTCGATATCTGTCACCCGCATTCGTGGATGGTCTGCGACCGCCTCGGCTGACCGGAAGCGGCCCGAAAAATCTCCGTGTCCGGTCTTCAGGGGATTCCCGCGCGCCACGATCCACCAGACCCAATCTAGCTGTAGCCGTTTCATGGCTGTGGATGCCACATGGAAATGGCCGGAATGGGCCGGATTGAAACTGCCGCCGAACAGGCCGATGCGGAGGCCAGCCGATGGTCCCGGTAAAATTGCTCGGCTCAAGGACGAACCTGCCCGGTTCCTCGCACAATGTATTTGTACGTCGTCAGCTGTTCTGCCCCCACGGGTCCGCGCGCATGGATGCGACCCGTGGCGATACCAATCTCGGCGCCCATGCCGAACTCGCCGCCATCCGCAAATTGGGTAGAGGCATTGTGCAGCAAAATCGCGCTGTCGACCGTCGCAAAGAACCGGTCTGCTGCATCAGAATCTTCAGTAATGATACATTCTGTGTGACCGGACGACCAGGAGCCAATATGTGCCAGCGCTGCGCTCAGATCATCGACAACCGCAACGGCCAGGATCGGCGCAAGATATTCGGTGGACCAGTCGGCCTCGGTGGCTTCGATCATCTTTGGCACGATGGCGCGGGCGCGGTCATCTCCGCGCAATTCACAGCCCGCTTCCAACAGGCTGGCCGCGATCTTTGGCAATAGATCGTCCGCCACAGCCGCATCGACCAGGAGCGTTTCCGCCGAGCCACAGATTCCTGTCCGGCGCATCTTGGCATTCACGACAATGGAAACTGCCTTCTCGGGATCAGCAGCCTTGTCGACGATGACATGGCAAAGCCCTTCGAGATGACCGATCACGGGAACGCGCGCATCCTTTTGCACGCGCTCGACCAGGCTGCGCCCACCGCGCGGGACGATCACGTCCACATTGCCTTCGAGGCCGGCCAGCATGTGGCCTACTGCGGCGCGGTCGGTGGTCATGACCAGTTGCACCGCGTCTTCCGGTAATCCTTCGGCCTTCAGCGCGCCGCGCATGGCGTCGATGATTGCGCGGGACGAGTGCGTGCTTTCAGACCCGCAGCGCAGGATCGCCGCGTTGCCCGAGCGCAGACAGAGCGCGCCGGCATCGGCGGTGACATTCGGGCGGCTCTCATAGATGATGCCGATCACGCCCAGCGGCACGGCGATGCGCGCAATGTCCAGCCCATTCGGCCGCTCCCACCGGGCGAGTTCCTTGCCAATGGGGTCGGGCAAGCCGGCCACGGCTTCCACACTGGAGGCAATCCCTTCAAGGCGCGCGGCATCCAGGGCCAGCCGGTCCAGCATGGCCGCGTCGAGCCCCTTGGCTTCGGCAGCGTCCATATCCTGCGCATTGGCCGCCAGGACTTTGGAGGCAGACGCACGAATCGCGGCCGCGACCGCCTGCAAACCGCGTGTTCGGTCAGCGGGCGTCATCTGGCCCAGCTTGCGAGACGCGGCACGGGCGCGGCGGCCCATGTCGAGCATGGTTTCAGCGAGGTCTACGGTGTCGGCTATCATCGTATCAGTCATGTCATGGGATGTGCCGGAAAGCCGGGCCGACCGCAAGACGGCTAAACGTCGCCTACTTCAGCTATCCCAATAGTGATTGCAGGTGGGGACGGGCTGACTCTTCGGGATTTTGCCCTAGAATAGCTTGAAAGAAACAAGAATTTCATCGGAGGAACCCATGATCGATGTAGAGGCAATGCCTCATCTAGCCGATATCCCGCGCGTCCAGGCCAGCATCCGCCCGGATGAGGAGGCTTTCTGGTTCGAAGACGAGACAACCAGCTTCGCCGAACTGGAGACACGTTCCACCCAGATTGCCAACGGCCTCATCGGCCTGGGCGTGAAACCGGATGACCGGGTCGGCTATCTCGCCAAGAACATGGCTGTCTATTACGAGATGCTGTTCGGCGCCGCCAAGGCCCGCGCAACGATGACCGCCGTCAACACCCGACTCGCCGCACCCGAAGTGAAATTCATCCTGTCGGATGCGCGGGTGAAAGTCCTGTTCGTCGGCAAGGATTTCTACGGCCTGATTGACCAGATCCGCGCTGAATTGCCAGACCTTGAACATATCATCGCGATTGATGGCGATCGGGAGGATTGGAAAGCCTACTCGGCATGGCGCGACAGCCAGCTGACCGATCCACCGGGCCTCACGACGCGCGACGACGATGATGTCATCCAGCTCTATACATCCGGCACTACCGGCATGCCCAAGGGCGTGCAGCTGACCAATGGCAACTACCGCGCCATCTTCGAGCAGGCCGGCATGCTGGAATGGGCGAGCTATGATGTCGGCGACGCGGTCATGAACGCGATGCCCCTCTTCCATGTGGCGGGCGTAAACATCGGTATCCTGACGGCCGCACAAGGTGCCAAAGCTGTCGTGCTGCGTGAAATCGATCCGGCAGCAATCTTGAAACTGATCCCCGAGCACAAGATCGCCCATGCGTTCTGGGTCCCCGCAGTCATCCTGATGCTGACCCAGATACCGAATGTGCGCGACATCAACTGGTCGAGCCTGAAGCAGGTTTTCTATGGCGCCTCTCCGATTGCCGAGAGTTTGCTGCTTGATGCGCAGGACATCATGGGTGCGCGTTTCACCCAGCTCTACGGACTGACCGAGACGGGCGGCTGCGGAACCTATTTGCCGCCTGAAGCCCATGACCCGGCCTGGGGAAAGCTGCGCTCATGCGGCGTGCCCTATCCGGCCACAATCGTGCGATGCCTCGACGCAGAAGGGAATCCCGTCCCCACCGGCGAAGTTGGCGAGATCGCCATCAAGTCCGCCTTCGTCATGAAAGGATACTGGAACCGCCCGGATGCCACAAAGGAATCGGTCGACGCGTCCGGGTTCTTCCGGACAGGAGACGCGGGCTATTTCGACGAAGACGGATTTCTCTATATCCACGACCGCGTAAAGGACATGATCGTGTCCGGCGGCGAGAACATTTATCCCGCCGAAGTCGAGAATGCGATCTTTGGCCACCCTGGCGTGGCGGACGTGGCAGTTATTGGCGTGCCCGACGAAAAATGGGGCGAGGCCGTCAAGGCCATCATCGTCGTCAAACCGGGCGAAGCGCCGACTCAGGACAGCATAATCGCCTGGGCGCGCGAACGCATTGCCGGCTATAAATGCCCAAAGACGGTAGAGTTCATTGAGGTGCTGCCCCGTAATCCGTCCGGCAAAGTCTTGCGCAAGGATTTGCGCGAAACTTACTGGAAGGACCAGGCGCGTCGCATCAGCTGATCAGAAGGCGGATGGCATGGCGTCCCCCATGCCGTCCGCTATCAATCATATTGGACTAGTTGGCGAGGCTCAGCCAGTCGCGGGCTGACGACAGCGCCACTTTGACTTCTTCCGAGCTCAGCATATCAGCCATTTCCTGACGCTGCACGCGGGCCTCTTCATGTCCCTTGGACACAGCGAGGTTGAACCATTTGTGCGCAGAGATCAGATCCATCTCCGATCCGACACCAGCGGCACAAGCAAGACCGGCCTGATAGAACTCATCTGCATTTGCGTCGGCGCCCAACAGGCCACCTGGCTGTATTTCAATATCCGAAAAGGGCATCTTGTTTCTCCTGTCACCCTGCCTTCGCCGCCACCCTGTTTCGGGCATGTCAGCCAAGACATCCATCCGTCACCAGAGCATTCCGGCGACAGGCAAAGAGTGCCTTCTCTCCTTTGCCGTATGGTTAACAGGAACCTGCCCAAACCCCGGCTATTTTAATATTCCGGGTCCGGTTGTTCATTTTTGATGCAATTTGAGGACTTCGGACATGAAAAACCCCCGCACGGCGAGGCGGCCGTACGGGGGTTCTGCATGATCGAAAGGAGTTGGAGGCTTAAGCAGCCACTTTCTTCTTTGCGAGAGATTCTGCGAGTTTTTCCATGGCGTCGCCCTTCTCGATATTCTCGACGGCGGCGAGTTCACGAGCCATACGGTCCAGGGCGCTCTCATAAAGCTGGCGCTCGGAATAGGACTGTTCCGGCTGATCTTCGCCGCGGTGGAGGTCGCGAACGACTTCCGCAATAGAAATCAGATCACCGGAATTGATCTTCGCTTCATATTCCTGAGCCCGGCGCGACCACATGGTCCGCTTGATGCGCGCACGACCACCCAGGGTCTTCAGCGCATCTTCGACCAGCTTGGAACCCGCCAGTGCGCGCATGCCAGAGGCTTCGGCGCGATTGGTTGGGACGCGAAGGATCATTTTGTCCTGATCAAAGGACACCACATAGACCTCCAGGTCCATGCCGGCCACAGTCTGCTTCTCAACGCTCGTGATCTTGCCCACCCCGTGTGCGGGGTAAACGACGCTTTGACCCACTTCAAACGCCAGTTCCGCAGATGCTTTTTTAGCCATGTTGGATATCGCCCTTTTCTACGCATTTAGAGCCGACAAAATCCCCCCCAGTCCGACGCATTTGACGGTCTGAGTTGAAGTTTCCGGATCTTTTCAGTTATTACTCAAGTCTGAACGATAGCATAAATGTGCAGCTTTTTCAACAGACACGCCCAGATGCTAACCAAGAGTAAAGTTCCCAAGGTCGCTGATTTTGTTAATGTTTATTGAGAAACCCAGCAAAATCAGGGTTCGGACGACCCGATTCAGGCGTCGCCTTCACCCGGTTTGGGGCTGAAATATTTCTCCAGCTTACCGGTTTCTTGCGCAAATTCTTCCCGGTCTGCCGGCGGTTCCTTCATCCGGGTGATATTTGGCCAGGTCTGCGCATACTCGGTATTCAGCTTCAGCCATTTGGCGTCCGGGTCATCCTCGGTATCGGGCTTGATGGCCTCCACAGGGCATTCCGGCTCGCACACACCGCAATCGATGCACTCATCCGGGTGGATGACCAGCATGTTCTCGCCTTCATAGAAGCAGTCGACAGGGCAAACCTCGACGCAATCCATGTATTTGCAGCGGATACAGGCATCAACGACAATATAGGTCATGGGCAGGAGGGCCTTCTGGGGTTTGTGCACCGGCGAAATGGCGCGCGCAGGCGCTCATGTCAATGAGGTGTTCTGACAGGAGTCTTCAGGAAGCGTCGGCGATCCGCTTTTCCGCCGCCTGGCGAGCCTGTGCGCGAGAAATATCGTCAATATGCAGCAGCGAGGCGACATGGCGGATATAGGCATCCTCGATATCGCTTTTTTCGCCATCAGCCAGCGCAACCCGGTACAAGCCTTCAATGATGGAAATCCGCTCCGCAATCGGCAGCTTCTTCACATGCTTGGTAAACTGGTGGGAACCGACCGCCTCTTCAGCCAAGGCTTCGCCTTCGGCCAGCACAGCATCTGCCTTGTCTGCATCGAATTTGAACGCTTCCAACAGGATTTCAGCGATCATGTCGCTTTCAATGTTCACATAGACCCCATCGGACAGGGCAGCCTCGACAAGTAGCGCCGCGGCCGCGACTTGCGGGTCCATCGGTCTCTCGGCAGGCGTTTTCTGCCGGAACAGATTTTTCAGCGTGTTCATCATGTGTCGGTCTCCAGCGTCGTGTACATTGCCGCCGCCTCTTCTGCCGGCCCTCTCCGAGTGCCCAGATCCAGCACTTCGACGGTCCTGATATGCGCGCCTCGCGCCAGCGTGACAACATCTCCAACGCAAATAGCGGCGCCCGGCTTGTTGACGCGCCGGGTCTGGCCATTGCGGGTCAATCGGACGCCCCGCTTGCGGATATACGTTCCGGACAGGGCGCGAGTCTTGAAAAACCGTGTCCGCCACAGCCACACATCAAGGCGCAGCGTTGGCGTGTCCGTCATTGAAAGGGCTTGTACTCGAAGCTCGTATCAGCTGCGCTTTCAGCGGCGGCTTCCGGCTTGGGTTTTGGCTTGCGTTTCTTTTTCTTTGGTTTGTTAACTGCCTGCTTGGGCTCCGGCAGCAGGGCTGCGAGCGCCGCGAACGGGCTGTCCGGGTCCGGCTGGCGCGACTGCGAGGCACTGCGGGAATTGGACCGCCCGCCCCCGCCTTGCTGTTTTGGTCCGCGTGGGCCTTTCGGGCCTTTGCCACCGGCATTCTGATCTCGGCCGCGCTGGGGCCGCCCGCCTTCAGACCGCCCCTCGGGACGGGCGCGGGACGCATAGCGCCACAAAGTAACGGCATCCGTTTCCTTGTCCTTTTCCGCAGGCGCAAGGCCAAAGCCTTTCAACACGGCGGGCCAGTCATCGGCAGGGCAAGAGACGACGGAAGCCAGGTCGATCTCGATGGGGAATGCGTTCTTCGAGGCTTCCTTGCGGCGCTTGGCGATCTCCCAGCCGAGACGTTCGGCAAGGTCTGCGCGCACAGCCCGGCGGCCGAAACGGAGATAGCCATTGGCGGCAAGCGCCTCTTCCGGCCATGTGCCATCAAGCGCAAATGACCCGGCCCCCTCGGGTGCCAGTGGGAAAGGTTGACCTTCAAACACAGCGCGCAGAATGGCGATCATGCGCTGGCCTGCAGGCTTTTGCGCATCCGGCACATGTGCCGCGACACGGCCTGCTCTCACCCCAATGCCTTTGAGGGCTTCACGCTGGTCGCCGGTCAGACGCAGACTTGGGTCATCCTGGCGAAGATCAACCGCAGCCCCGGTTTCAAGAAGACGGAAGGCAATCCCGCGCGCGAGACCTTCCAGCGCATCGCCCGCTTTTTCAACGGCCAGCTTTGTATGAGTTGGCAGGATCTTGGCGGTCTCGGCCGCGGCCCATTGCTCCAGCCGCTGGCGCGCAGCTTCACGCTCGGCCGGGTCGACTTCGGATGCGCCGACAATCTCGACGCGCGGCGCCATCCAGCTCGATCCCTTGGCCAGATGGGCCACGGGCGAATTGATGTGTTCGATCTGGCCTTCATCATTCAGTTTGAACGCATCATCCGGCGCCGCCACGATCAGCGACAGGCGTTCCAGGATCAGCGGGCGCACAGCGGCCTGGGCTGCGCTGCGCACCGCCTTGCCTTCGAGCGTACGGGCATCAAGAACAGGTTCGAAGGTCAGGCCTTTCAGGCGTCCAACGACATGGCCTTCCACACGGACATCACCTTCCGGGGTCAATTCGGTCACGAGGGCGTCTTCCTTCTTCAGGCTGGCAAGCAAAGCGGTGGTTCGCCGGTCCACGAACCGGGCAGTCAGCGCTTCGTGTAGCGCGTCTGACAGGGAGTCTTCAATCTCTCGTGTTCGATCCTGCCATTTTTCCGGGTTTTCCAGCCAGTCAGGCCGATGGGCGGCATAGGTCCAGGTCCGTATATTGGCAAGCCGCTGCTGCAGCTTCGCAATATCGCCCTGGGTCGAAGAAAGATCATCCAGACGGCGCTCCAGCCCCTTGTCGGCAAGGCGCGCATCCGGATTGGCGAGCGTTTCAGCAAGGCCTAGCACGAGCCGTGCATGGCCTTCCGGCCCGGCTTTGCGGAAGTCTGGCAGGCGGGCCAGATCCCATAGCCGCCGCACTTCGCGCGTACCCGCCACATTCGGCCCGATGGCCGCATCTTCCGCCATTCGGCGCAGCACCCATTCATCCAGTGCATGCGGATTATGGATCAGGGATGGATGCCCGGATGGGGTCTCAAGGCTCAGGATCAGGCGGCGCAGGCTGGAGAAGTCGAGTGCAGAGTTGCGCCATTGCAGATGATCCACCGGATCGAACCGATGCGCCTCGATGGCCTGCCATGTCGCTTCATCGAATGGCGGACAGGTCGCTGTCTCCCCAAATTCACCATCGGTACGGAACCGCCCGGCCCGGCCTGCGATCTGTGCGCATTCTGCTGGTGTCAGCAGGCGATGGCGCCGCCCATCGAACTTCGAGCGTGAGGCGAACACGACCCGGTCGACATCAAGGTTCAGCCCCATGCCGATCGCATCAGTTGCAACAATGTAGTCGACTTCGCCGGACTGGTAGAGCTCAACTTGCGAATTCCGCGTGCGCGGGCTCAGCGCGCCCATCACAATCGCCGCTCCCCCCTTCTGGCGCCGCAGCAATTCGCCAATCGCATAGACCTCATCCGCGCTGAATGCGACAATGGCCGTACGCTTCGGCAGTTTGGTGATCTTGCAATGCCCGGTATAGCGCAGCTCTGAAAACCGCTCGCGAGGCTCGGTCTCGGCGCCGAGGTCCAATTTGCGCAACACACTGCGCATCGTGTCGCTGCCCAGCAGCAATGTCTCGTGATTGCCGCGCAAATTCAGGATACGGTCGGTGAAGACATGGCCCCGATCCTGGTCTTCGGCCAGCTGGATCTCGTCAATCGCGACGAAATCCACTTTCAGATCCACCGGCATGGATTCCACTGTGCACACCCAGTATCGCGCCGTACGCGGAACAATGCGCTCCTCACCAGTAATCAGCGCGACATGGGCCGCGCCCTTGCGCTCGACCACACGATCATAAACCTCGCGCGCCAACAGGCGCAGCGGCAGGCCGATCATGCCGGTGCCAAGCCCCGTCATCCGCTCGATGGCATAGTGGGTCTTGCCGGTATTGGTGGGGCCGAGAATGGCCTTCAGGGTGGAACTCATCGACGTTGCGTGGCGGGGCCGCCATTGAAAGTCAAGTTGAGCCTGCAATCGGCCCACACCGCCTGCCCCCGAACCGGTCAATCTGGCAGGAAACTGCCCTTGATCCTGTCGCCCGGAAAAAACCCGCCTGTCGATCCAATTAGAAGTTGTCCGCCTCTGCGCACTCCCCTAGAGCCCTCGGAAACAATGGGGACTTCGCGTGACAATGACCGCCATGAATCAGGCTCGCTCTTCGAGCCAGAGGTTCTATGTCCTCGACGGCATGCGCGGGATCGCGGCGATCATCGTGATGCTCTACCACTATATTGGAAGCGGACAGTCCAGGCTGCTCATGAACAGCTATATTGCCGTGGACCTGTTCTTCATCCTCAGCGGCTTTGTCATCTATCATGCCTATGCCAAGGCCCTGCGAGACGGCATGCCTGCGGGCGTCTATGCCAACAAACGGATTTCCCGGCTCGCCCCGACTGTCGCGGGCGGCGTGGTACTCGGCGCCATCGCGATGCTGATCGTGTTTGCCGAGACCGGGCGGGCCTTCAACCCCCTCCAGTTCACCCTGACCCATATCGGGCATTTCGCTTTCATCCCGGCGCTCAGCGATTACGAGATCCCTGCGAATGGCACGCTGGAACTCTTCCCGTCCAATCCGCCGCTCTGGTCGATCTTCTACGAATTTGTCGCCAGCATCGCCTTCATCTGGATTGCGCGCCTGCCGAAATGGCGACTGGTCGGCACCTGCCTTGCCGCCTTCTCGCTCTACCTGTTTTGCTGTCTCGCGCTGGCCCGCTTGTCCGGCAATGACCTGACCGCCAATGTCGGCTGGAGCCATCAGACCTTCTTCTTCGGCTTTCCGCGCGTTTTCTCGGCCTTCCTCGCCGGGATCATCATCTACCGGCTGGTCCAGAATCCTGCCGGCCCGGTGGCCCGATACTTGCCACGCTTTACAGGCCTGATGCCCACGCTGATCGTATTCGCGGTGACGCTCGGCATCCTGATGTTTCCCGTCTACGCAAAAGGCGCCTATCAGTTTATCGCCATCGGCCTGCTCTGCCCGCTGCTCATCCTGATCGGCGCGCGCGTCCAGCCGGGCAGCCTCTGGCTTACCGGGGTCTGCGAGCGTCTCGGCCTGATCTCGTTTCCGCTCTATTGTGTGCACGAGCCCGTCCGCCACCTGACTGGCGTTCTGCTGCGCCGTACCGGTCTGACGGACATCCCGACCGAGTTGCGCGTCACCCTGACCGTGATCCTCGCCCTACTGGTCTCAATCGGCTTGCTCTGGCTCCTCGGCCAATTCCAGGCCCGCCGCCGCCTCAGCGCCAGTTTGAAACCGTTTTTGGGATAGGATGGATCAGGCCATCGCCTCGGCGCGGACCAGCTCTGCGACCGGCGCTTTTTCGTTCACCACATGCGGCTGGAAGTGGAGCAGTTCCCAGCGTCCGTCATGATGCTCGACGAGGGCCGTGCAGCTCTCTACCCAGTCGCCATCATTCATGTAGGTGATGCCGTCAATGTCGCGCATTTCGGCGACATGGATGTGACCACAGATCGCGCCGTCGAATTCCTTGCGACGACAATAATCCGCCACATGGCCCTCGAAATTATGGATATGGTTCAGCGCCCGCTTGGTGCGCTTTTTCAGGGCCTGTGACAGCGACCAGTACGGCATACCGAACCAGCGACGGATCGCGTTCAGCTTCGTATTGGTCCAGAGCAGGAAATTATAGGCATGATCGCCCAGATGCATGATCCATTTGCGGTCGGCCCGCATCATGCCGTCAAACATGTCGCCATGTACGACCAGATAGCGTTTGCCATCTTCGCCCTCATGCACGGCGCGGTTCTTCACCTTGATGTCGCCAAAGGCGAGCCGGAACTGCAGGAAGGCGCGCAGGAACTCGTCATGGTTCCCGATGATATAGGTCACGTCCGTGCCGCGCTTCGCAGCCGTCAGGATACGGCGGATGACGTTCGTGTGTGATTGCGGCCAGTACCATTTCTTGCGCATCCGCCAGCCATCAATGATGTCGCCCACCAGATAGAGCTGCTCGGATGTATGCGTCTTCATGAAGGCGCACAGCGCATCGGCCTGGCATCCGGCACTGCCGAGATGCACATCGGAGATGAAGATCGAACGATAATCAGGGCGAGGATCGGCACGGGTCATGATGCCCGCCCTTAAGTGCGTTCGGTATGAGTTTTATGACAGTTTACCCCCTATTTTCGTCACAAAAATGCAATAAAAACAGGGTTAACAAAAAGACTTGTCCTCCCCCTCCGCAGGCGGAGGTATAATCAGAGCATGGATGACGCCTTCGCCACTTTGCGAAACCTGCCGCCGCACCTGCGGCCGTACCGGTTCTGGATCTGGCTACAGGTCCTGATCCTCACCTTTCATGTGCGCCATATCCAGCGGGATATGCGCGCCATGATGGTGCGCATATCACCCCGCGGAGAGGTCGATATTGTCGCTGTCGGGGACGGGCCGGAAACGATCAAACCTGATCCGCTGGCCTTTGAGCCATCGAAAGGCTTCCGCCTGGCGATGGGTGAAATGGATTTGGCTGTGCCAAGGGGCGAGCGGCTTCAGTCATCCCCTGCCGTCACAATGCCACGTCGGTCCCGTACGATCGGCACCCGCCTGCCGCGTCCCGATACCTGACGCGAAGTGTCCCGATGAAAATCCAACTGTCTTCCAAGCGCCTTCACGGGCGTCGCATGCGCAGGAACAGGCGGTCTAACCTTCCTTCACGCCCCCACCGCGCCGGGCGAGCCAGACACCACCCAGGATCAGGGCGAACGCGATCAGCGCCTGCCAGCTCTGCGTCTCTCGGAAGAATATCCAACCGAGCACGGCGCTGACCACTGGAATCGCATAGCCCGTCAGGGACAAGAATGTCGCGCTCGTCCGCGCGATCAGGTACATGTACAGCGCCTGTGCAATTGCCGTCGGGATCACGCCAAGCCCCACCACGGCGGCCCAATGCGTCCAGTCGGCATTGACCTCGGACGGGTGCACCGTGAAGGCCAGCGGCCACGAAACCACCGCCGCCAGCGTGACGAAACCGGTCGCGAACGGAATGGCCTCGATCCGGGGCGCGCCGCGCGCCATCAGGCTTGCAAGGGCGTAATTCATCGTCGCGAGGATCAGCAGCAGCTGCGCCACAACACTCGCATCGCCAAGCCCCTTCATCGCATCCGGCCCGAACAAAACAGCCACACCCGCAAAACCGGTCAGCACGCCAATCGCGGTTCCGCGATTCATCCGTTCATCCGCAAACAGAAAGGTTGCCCCACTCACCACGAAGATCGGTACAGCGGCGGTATAAAGTGCGGCAAGGCTGGAATTGACCGTCTCCTGAGCGGTCGTGATCAGGAAGAAGGGAAAGACGGAGCCTGCGAGCCCCATCCCGATGATCGCCACCCAGCGCTTGCGGTCTCTCAATGGCGGCAATTTCTGCCCCCGTGCCAACATCAGCACCCACAGTACCGCCGCGCCAATCGTCAACCGCCCCGGCAGCACCCAGGCCACCGGCAGGCCCATATCCGGATTGCCCTTGTCCACCGCCACCCGGGTCAGCGCATAGGCCCCGGCCCAGAACAGGGTCAACAGAGCAAACAGCCCCCAATCAGCGGCAGAGCGACTTTGAAGCTGGGGCCCATTCATGGCATCGCCGCGCCGCGCGACGCCTCGATTATACTGTACCAGTCCGGACGGCTGAGCTGAATTTCCAGCGCGCGCGTCGCCGCCTTCAGGCGCGCAGGGGTCTGCGTGCCCAGCAGAACAATGGGCTGCGCCGGATGCATCAGAACGAAAGCCAGCGCCACATCGCTGCGGCTCACGCCATGCCCGGCCGCGATCCTGTCGAGCGCCTGATGCACATCCACCAACCTTTCAGGATCATCAGGCTGCGGTCTATATCCATCGGCCAGCCGACCGCCCGCCAGCGGCGACCAAACCAGCGCCGCCGCACCGACTTCCTGGCACCAGTCCAGTGTGCCGTCTTCCAGGGGCGCCAGATGCAGGGCGGAAAATTCCGGCTGCGTGCTGACAAGCTTCGGCCCCAGATGTGCCTGCAATGCGCGGGTTTGCGCCACGGAGAAATTGGAGACTCCTGCTGCCCCGATCTTGCCGTCTGCCAGAAGCGTTTCCAGCGCATCGGCAACTTCCTCCCAAGGGGTCAACAGGTCCGGCCGGTGAATTTGGTAAAGGTCGATCTGCTCAACGCCAAGCCGCGCAAGCGACGCTTCGCAGGCCTCGATCAGGTATTTACGACTCGAATTGTAGGGCGCGGGGGGAATAATTCCGCCCTTGGTCGCCAATACCATTCTCGTGCGCCGCGCAGGATCGGCTTTCAACACCTTGCCCAGCAAGACCTCGGCCGCGCCAAATCCATCCCCGCCAAATCCGTAGATGTCAGCCGTGTCGATAAGAGTCATGCCCAGATCGAGCGCGGTCTCAACAAGATTCTCCGCATGGGACAATTCATGTCCCAAAAAGCGCCAGCAACCGAAGCCCAAAGCACCCGCGCGCAGTCCGCTCGTTCCGATCCCTACCTGACGCATGAAACCGCCTCCTCGTGACTTCAGGCCATAAGAGGCCGCTGAAGCCAAGTCCACGACTGATCTCTGTTAGCGAAAACAGGCAGTAAGCGGCGCGAGGCCGCATGAGCAGCGGGTGGACGAAATTGCGCGGGCGTCGTAAAGGGCCAGCAGATTTATAGCCTGCCGCTCCAAAGGAGATTTTTCATGGCCGTTCGCGTTGCAATCAATGGTTTTGGCCGCATTGGCCGTCTCGTCCTTCGTTCGATCATCGAGCATGACCGCAAGGACATCGAAGTCGTCTCGATCAACGACCTCGGTCCCGTGGCCACCAATGCCCACCTGCTCCAGTATGATTCCGTTCATGGCCGGTTGAACCAGACGGTCGAAGTGGACGGTGACACGATCATCGTCGGCGACCGCAAATTCCTCTGCACCGCCGTACGCGACCCCGCTGACCTGCCGCATGCCGAGCTGGATATCGACATCGCAATGGAATGTACCGGCATCTTCGCCGACAAGGAAAAAGCGTCTGCTCACCTCAAGGCGGGCGCCAAACGCGTGCTAGTCTCTGCTCCGGCGACAAATGCTGACAAGACCATCGTCTTCGGTGTGAACCACGACACGCTTACCAAAGATGATCTCGTCGTCTCCAACGCATCCTGCACCACCAACTGCCTGTCGCCCGTCGCCAAAGTGCTGAACGACACGGTCGGTATCAAGCGCGGCTACATGACGACGGTCCACTCCTATACGGGTGACCAGCCAACCCTCGACCGGATGCACAAGGACCTCTATCGCGGCCGCGCGGCTGCGATGTCCATGATCCCGACCTCGACCGGCGCAGCAAAAGCCGTTGGCCTGGTCCTGCCGGAACTGAAGGGCAAGCTCGACGGTTCCGCCATCCGCGTCCCAACGCCAAACGTCTCGATGATCGACCTCGTCTTCGATGCCGGCAAGCCAACCACGGTCGAAGAAGTGAACACGGCCATCAAGGCCGCCGCTGACGGTCCAATGAAAGGCGTGCTCGGCTATACTGACAAGCCGCTCGTCTCCGCAGACTTCAACCACGATCCGCACTCGTCCACCTTCGCGCTCGACCAGACGCAGGTCATCGAAGGCACCATGGTTCGGGTCCTGTCCTGGTACGACAATGAGTGGGGCTTCGCGACCCGCATGAGCGATACTGCCCTCGCCATGTCCAAACTCATCTAAAACCCTTCTCCAGAGCGCTTCCCAACCGGGAGGCGCTCTTTTTCCATGCCGCATCGCACCCGGTTGGCCGGGCATTCTGGAGGAAATACCATGTCCAGCTTCAAACGCCTTGCCGATGCCGGCGATCTGACCGGCAAGACCGCGCTTGTCCGAGTCGACTTCAATGTGCCCATGGAAAACAGCCTCGTCACCGATGACACGCGCCTGCGCGCTGCCGTCGACACGGTCCAGACGCTGCGCACGCAAGGTGCGAAAGTGGCCCTGCTCGCGCATTTCGGCCGCCCGAAGGGCGAGCGCGTCGCGGAGATGAGCCTTGCGCCGATTGCAGGCGCCTTCGCCAAAGTGCTCGGCTCGAATGTCAGCTTTATCGCCGACTGCAAGGGCGAGCATGTGAAGCAGGCCATTGCTGATCTCGACCCTGCCGGCGTGATCCTTCTGGAGAACACCCGCTTCTATGCAGGCGAGGAAAAAGGCGACCCGGAACTGGCGAAAGAAATCGCCGCACTCGGCGACATCTACGTCAATGATGCCTTCTCGGCCGCCCACCGCAAGCATGTCTCTACGGCTGTACTCGCGACCCTCCTGCCCGCCTATGCAGGCGTGAACATGGAAGCTGAACTCGACGCGCTCGACAAGGCGCTCGGCACGCCGGAACGTCCCGTGCTGGCTGTGGTCGGCGGCGCGAAAGTCTCTTCCAAGATCGACCTTCTGAAGAACCTTGTTACCCAGGTCGACTCGCTGGCGATCGGCGGCGGCATGGCCAACACATTCCTGGCCGCGCAGGGGATCAGTGTCGGCAAGTCCCTCTGCGAGCATGATCTCGCTGAGACCGCCCGCGAGATCATGCAGGTCGCTAAAGAAAACAATTGCAATATCCTGCTTCCGGTCGATGTTGTTGTCGCGAAGGACTTCAAGGCTCACGCCGAGAACCGCACCTGCGCAACGGATGAGGTCGCAGACGATGAGATGATCCTCGACGCTGGCGTCAGGACGATCGCACAGCTGGTTGCCGCGATGGGCAACTCAAAGACACTGGTCTGGAATGGGCCGCTCGGCGCGTTCGAACTGACCCCTTTTGACAAAGCCACCGTTGCAGCAGCCCAAGCTGCGGGTATCCGCGCAAGTGACGGCAAGCTGATCGCCGTCGCCGGAGGCGGCGATACCGTTGCCGCGCTCAATCATGCCGAGGCCGCCGACGAGTTCACCTTCGTCTCAACCGCTGGCGGCGCCTTCCTTGAATGGATGGAAGGCAAGCCCCTGCCCGGTGTGGAAGCTCTCAAAGCCTGATCCCTTTTGAGACAGCCTGCGGCAAATCGCGCAGGCGGCTGCAAATGACAACGTTCTCATCGGTTTGCTGCGCGGCGTCAGAAAAAATTGATGTTCCAGATGAAATCGATTTCAGGCCCTGAATCCCACACGTCTCTGGCAGTCCTTTCCCCCGAAACTGCCCGTACTGCCTGAGATTCGGGCGGGTGCGAGCGCGCTCACATCAATCCCTGTCAGCCTGTTGACCCAGAAGACAGGCACGGTACTTGAATGCAAAGTTTGCAAATTCCACGCATGCAAGGGACGCCCCGTTAAAATCATGACCAATCCTCAAATGGCCCGGCAGATTGCCGACAAGAATGGCTTCATCGCAGCGCTTGATCAGTCGGGTGGCTCCACCCCCAAGGCTCTGCGCCTCTACGGCGTGAACGAAGACGCCTATTCCAATGACGAAGAAATGTTCGGCCTGATCCATGAGATGCGTGCCCGCATCATCAAGGCACCAGCCTTCAATGGCGAAAAGGTCATTGGCGCGATCCTGTTTGAACGCACCATGGATGGCGAAGTCGATGGCACGCCAACCGCCGAATACCTCTGGAACGCCCATCAGGTCGTTCCCTTCCTGAAAGTCGACAAAGGCCTCGCAGACGAAGCCAATGGCGTCCAGATGATGAAGCCGATGCCGGACCTCGATCACCTGCTCGAACGCGCGGTCGGCAAGGGTATCTTCGGCACCAAGATGCGCTCGGTTATCAATGCCGCCAATCAGGAAGGCATCGCTGCCATCGTTGCACAGCAGTTTGACGTTGGCCGCCAGATCCTAGGCCACGGCCTGATGCCGATCATCGAGCCTGAGGTCACGATCACGATTGCCGACAAGGCCGAGGCCGAGGATATTCTCCTGGCCGAGATCACCAAGCAGCTCGACGCGCTGGGCGAGGACAAGCAGGTAATGCTGAAACTGTCCCTGCCGACCAAAGCAAACCAGTACAAGTCGCTGGTCGATCATCCGCGCGTGATGCGCGTTGTCGCGCTTTCTGGTGGATATTCTCGCGAAGATGCCTGCGCCAAGCTTGCCAATAATTCCGGCATGATTGCCAGCTTCTCCCGCGCCCTGACCGAAGGCCTCTCGGCCCAGCAAAGCGACGAAGAGTTCAATTCCACGCTTGCCGCCACGATTGACCGCATTTGTGCGGCATCCAGCGCCGGATAGGCCGGGTTTGTCCTAGACTCGCGCCTGACGCGAAAGCAAAGTGCCGCCCATGTTAAACATGAGGCGGCATTTTTTGTCTGCCAATCGATTGGGGACTTAAAGGCATGATTAAACACACCGTAACAGGCGCGGTATCCGCGCTGTCGCTCCTGGCGGCTGCTTCTTGCATGGCAACCGTCGAGCCGACAGCGTTGGAACAGGCAGAGGCAAACACGCCAAGTCTGCAGGACGAAGCCAGCGCGATGCTGGCCGAGCTCGTCGTCAATCCGGCCTCTGCGGAAGTGTTCGAATCCCGTTGCGAGAATGCGATGCTGCTCGCCGGAAAGTTCATCACCGATCTTGAAACCCGCGACACGCCGCCCGGTGTTCAGGACATTCAGGATTTTGACTTGCTGACAAATGTCGCCTTTTCGGTTGGCTATGGAGAAGCGGCTATCGTGGCCGAAGCAAACCCGGACGAAGCGTTGAGGGAAGTCGGCAGCGCATGTCAGGAAGACACAGCCAGCATCATCTCGACGCTCTCCCTGTCCGGCCCCATCTACGAACGCATGGTCGCGATTGATGCCGACGCCCTCGATGATCGCTCCGCCCTCATGTTGTCCCGCATTCTGAGAGACTATCGGCGCAGCGGTGTCGACAAGGACGAAGCGACGCGAACGCGCGTAGAGGAACTGAACGCCGAACTGGCGGAGATCAGCACTGAGTTCAGCAAGAACCTTCGCGAAATTGTCGGACAGGTCGAAGTCGATTCAGTCGACGCGCTGGAGGGACTGCCACAGGATTATATCGACGCCCACACGCCCAATGAGGATGGCAAGATCGTCATCACGACCAACTATCCGGACCTGATGCCTGTCTTCAACTACTCCCCGAACGAAGACTTGAAGAAATCCCTCTTCATTGCCTCGGCCAACCGTGCGTATCCGGAGAATGTAGAGCCACTCCGGAAACTGCTCGAGAAGCGCTACGAACTTGCACAATTGCTGGGCTATGAAAATTACGCAGCCTATATCACCGAAGACAAGATGACGGGCTCGCCAGAGGTTGCCATCGACTTCCTCGACGGTGTCGAAGCCGCCGCCCGAAACGCCGCTGAAATCGAATACGAACGCCTGCTAGCTTTTCAACAAAACAGTAATCCCGACGCGACGCAGGTCAGCCAGTGGCACAGCGGCTATCTTTCGGAACAGATTCGCCAAACCGACTATGCGCTCGACGCCCAGGAAGTGCGCCAGTACTTCGCCTACAATGACGTTCGGTCAGGCATATTTTCGTTGGTACAGGACCTGTTCGAAGTCGAGATACGTGACTGGACCGATGCTCCGATTTGGCAGGAAACCGTAACCGCTCACGAAATCTACAAGGATGGCGAACTGGTCGGCCGTTTCTTCCTCGACATGCATCCCCGCGAGGGCAAGTTCAAACACGCGGCCGCCTTCCCCATTCGGTTCGGCCCAACATCTGAAGGCGTGCCAGTTGCCTCACTGATGTGCAACTTCCCTGCGGGCGATCATACGACCGGTCTGATGGAGCATAGACAGGTCGAAACCTTCCTCCATGAATTCGGCCACCTCATCCATGCGATGTTCTCTGGCCAACCAGACTACGCCGATCTCAGCATGAGCAGCCTTGAATGGGATTTCATTGAAGCCCCGTCACAGATGCTGGAAAACTGGGTGTGGGATTATGATACGCTGGCAAAGTTCGCCGTAAACTCCGACGGCGAAACCATTCCCGTCGAACTGGTCGAGAAGATGAACGCCGCGCGTGACTTCGGCACCGGCCTCGGCACGCTCCGTCAGCTGACCTATGCCGGCGTCTCGATGAATTACTATAATCGCCCACCCTCTGAGGTCGATTTCGAGAAGATCTGGCTTGAACAGGAAGCTGGCCTCAGCCCGTTCGAGACCCTGCCGGACCTCCATCGGTATGCCAGCTTTGGGCACCTCGATGGCTATTCTGCGATCTACTACACTTATCAATGGTCACTCGCGATCGCGACAGACATGTTCAAGCAGTTCGAAGCAAACGGCTTGCGCGACGAAGTCACCGCTGAACGCTATCGGGAACTGGTCCTGAGCGCCGGATCATCAAAACCGGCCGCCGAACTCGTGCATGATTTCCTTGGGCGCGATTGGTCGCCTAAAGCGTATGAGCAGCACTTGATCGACGCCGCGGCGTCCGCACCCAGTGTGGAAGCTGAAAAGGACTAGCAGTGATGTTGGAGATGCGTCCGAACTGTGAACGCTGCGATACCGATTTGCCGCCGGATGAAGCCGGAGCGTTTATCTGCTCGTTCGAATGCACGTTCTGCTCTGATTGCATGGACGGTCCTCTCGATGGTCGCTGCCCGAACTGCGGCGGCGACCTCGAGCCCCGGCCGATGCGGCGCGGCAAGCCACTCGACGCCTACCCCGCCAGCACGCAACGGGTTTTGAAGGCTTCCGGCTAGACCTACGCTGCGCTATAGCGCGCGCCATGAGCAAGACTGAAGATTATGTCCGCCCGCGCACGCGGCTTTACCTGATAACTCCGCCCCGCATCGAAGATGTGGAGGGCTTTGCAGCCCTATTGGAAACGGCATTGTCAGCGGGCGATGTCGCCTGTCTCCAACTGCGCCTGAAGGCTGATACCGGCGAGATCGACGTCGACGCCACCCGCGCCGTTGGCGCAGCCGTTACAGAAATGGCACAGGCCTATGGCGTTGCCGTGCTGGTCAATGACAGCGCCGAACTTGCCGTCGAGATTGGAGCAGATGGCGTTCATGTCGGGATGGATGACATGCCGGTCAAGAAAGCCCGGGAGATCGTCGGCCCGGACATGATTGTCGGCGCAACCGCCAAGAACTCACGTCATACTGCCATGCAGGCATGCGAGGCTGGCGCAGATTATGTCGCCTTTGGTGCGTTCTTCCCGACCCGTACCAAGACAGGTACGGTCGAGGCGAATCCGGACCTTCTGGAAATATGGCAGGAAAGCATGGAAGTGCCCTGTGTCGCGATTGGTGGCATCACAGTCGAAAACGCCGAGCCGCTCGCTGTAGCTGGCGCTGATTTCCTCGCGGTCTCATCCGGGGTCTGGGATCATCCTGAAGGCGCGCCGGTAGCGATTGCCCACTTCAATGCGCTTCTTGACCGGCTCGATGCATCCAATGCCTGACGCTGCAAGCTCGCTGTAAAACCCTGCATGAACCGGTCCCGCATTAACACTCCGCCCGCTTGACCGTTTCGGGCCAAAGGCTTACGCCCCCGCCAAACCTTCAAAAGGACACGCCCCAATGGTCAAGATCAATGGTAATGAAATCAAGCCCGGCAACGTCATCGAGCATGACGGCACGGTCTGGCGCGCCCTGAAGACGGCGTCGGTCAAGCCCGGCAAGGGCGGCGCGTTCAATCAGGTCGAATTGCGCAACCTGCTGAATGGATCGAAATCGAACGTGCGCTTCCGTTCTTCCGAGACCGTTGAGAAGGTCCGTCTGGAGCAGAAAGACCATCAATTCCTGTTTGCGGACGATGACGCTTTCACCTTCATGGACCAGGAAAGCTTTGAACAGATCGCGATCCAGCGAGACTTTATCGGCGACCAGGGCGCTTTCTTGCAGGACGGCATGACCGTCTCCATTGAGTTTTATGGCGAGACGCCGATTGGTGTTGATCTGCCGGAACAGGTGATCCTCGAAGTTCAGGAAACCGAGCCGGTTGTGAAAGGCCAGACGGCTGCCAACAGCTTCAAACCCGCAATCTGTGACGGCGGCGTCCGGGTCATGGTTCCGCCCTTTGTCGGCACCGGCGAACGCATTGTCGTCCAGACAGCCGATTCCACTTATCTCCGTCGCTCCGACTAGGAACTCCCATGTCCAAACCCTCCCCCGTTGGCACCGTCATGATCGCCGCTGCACGTGCAGCTGGCCGTTCGCTTGCCCGTGATTTCGGCGAAGTCGAAAATCTGCAAGTGTCCAAGAAGGGCCCGGCAGACTTTGTCTCCAACGCCGATCATCGCGCCGAAGAGATCATCTACTCAGCGCTCGCGAAGGCGCGGCCCGGCTATGGCTTTGTCATGGAAGAACGGGGCATTGTCGAAGGCACAGACAAGTCGAACAGATTCATCGTGGATCCTCTCGATGGTACGCTGAACTTCCTGCACGGCCAGCCGCACTATGCTGTCTCCATTGCGCTCGAGCGCGAAGGCAAGCTGTTGACCGGAGTGGTCTATGATGTCGCGAAGAACGAGATCTTCTGGGCTGAGACCGGACGCGGCGCATGGCTGGAGAACCGCAAGCTGCGTGTTGCCGCTCGCACCCGCCTCAATGAGGCTGTGGTGGCCACCGGAACGCCCTGGCACGGCAAAGCCGAAGAAATGCACGCGAATTTTGCCCGCGAAATGCTTGCGATGACGCCCGCATGCGCTGGCATCCGCCGCTATGGCTCCGCAGCTCTGGATCTCGCTTACGTCGCCGCGGGACGGTTTGACGGATTCTGGGAACGCGACCTGAAACCCTGGGACATTGCTGCAGGCATCGTGCTGGTGCGCGAAGCGGGCGGAACCGTTGCCGAAATCGATGGCGGCGACTTCATGAAGACCGGCTCGGTTCTGGCTGCCAATGAAGAGCTCCATCCGTTGATCGAACAGCAGCTGCGCCATGCTGCGGCCTTCGCGCGGAAAGCGGACTAAACCCTTCCGTAGCGGCAAGGCCTCCTGACACCAGAAAGATCGTGACACCTGCGTCATTTTTTGGCCTTATAGGCTGAAAAAATGGGCAGGAAGCAGTCATGATACATACCGATACCGACGTTCTCATCATCGGAGCGGGCCTTTCCGGCATCGGCGCCGCGGTTCATCTCGAAAAGAAGTGTCCAGGCCTCGGCTATCAGATATTCGAGCAGCGTGGCGCAATTGGCGGCACTTGGGACCTGTTTCGCTATCCGGGCATTCGATCTGACAGCGACATGCATACGCTCGGTTACAACTTCAAACCGTGGACCGAAGCGAAGGCCATTGCCGATGGGCCTTCGATCCGGAAATATGTCGCGGACACCGCCAACGAATATGGCGTCACACCCCACATCAAATTCAACACGGCCATCGTCGCCGCCAACTGGTCCACGCCCGACCAAGCCTGGCATGTGACGCACGAGGATGAATTTGGTGCGCGTTCAATCACGACGTGTCGTTTCCTGTTCATGTGCGGCGGCTACTACCGCTATGACGAGGGCTATCGGCCGGACTTCCCGGGCGAAGGCGCCTTCAAGGGCCAATTCATTCATCCGCAGCATTGGCCGGAAGACCTCAACTATTCCGGCAAGAAAGTCGTCATCATCGGATCTGGCGCGACCGCCATGACACTGGTGCCTGCCATGACCGACAAGGCTGCGCACGTCACCATGCTCCAGCGCTCGCCAACCTATGTTGTTTCGCGCCCGGCGGTAGACAAGTTCGCCAATTTCCTGCGCAAGATACTGCCTGACAGCTGGGCCTACTCCTTCATCCGCTGGCGGAATGTCCTGCTGCAGCAATTTTTCTTCAAACAGACCCGTTCAAATCCCGACAAGGCCCGCGAGCGGCTAATCGGCATGGTGAAAGAAGAACTCGGCCCAGACTATCCAGTCGAGACCCATTTCAATCCGTCCTATAATCCGTGGGAACAGCGGTTATGCCTCGTGCCGGATTCCGATCTTTTCAATGCGCTGAAGTCTGGCAAGGCGAGCGTCGAGACCGATCACATCGAGACGTTCACCCCCGACGGGATAAAGCTGAAATCCGGCAAGGAGATCGAGGCCGACATCGTCGTCACCGCGACCGGTCTGCAATTGCAGTTCATGAATGGCGTGGACGTGTCCGTTGATGGCACCCGCACCGATGCTGGACGGCTCTTGAACTATAAGGGCGTGATGCTCTCCAACATGCCAAATCTGGCAGTCACCTTCGGCTACACCAACGCCTCATGGACCCTGAAGGCCGACCTGACATCTGAATATGTCTGCCGCCTTCTGAACTACATGGACCAGCATGGCTACACGTCGGCCATGCCAAAACTCGAACAATATCCCAACCAGACCGAACCGTTCGTGGACTTCTCATCCGGGTATTTCCAACGCGTCATGGACCAGTTCCCCCGCCAGCACACGGAAAAACCGTGGAAGCTGCACCAGAACTACAGCGCTGACGTCAAGAACCTGCGCCGCGGGCCAATCGCCGATGGCGTGATGGATTTCACAAAGGCCGAAGAGGCCGCCAGCAAGCCGCCCGTCTTGCAAGCCGCAGAATAGCGTTTTGCTATATTTCTTTTGTCGAGCTCCCTATATTGAAAATACAGAGTCTTGATGAAGGGAACAAAGATATGTGGCTATGGCTGTTATGGTGGTGCGTAGACGATCATCTCGCGGCGGCGCTGGATGCGCCGGGGCTGGGAGAACTGCCCATCTGGGTGCCGCTGGTTCTGTCACTTGCCTTCGCGTTCACGATTGATGGCAAGGTCAAGAAACTCCGCAAGAAATAGGTGGGTCAACCCTCTGCAAACTGCAATTCGGCAAGGCGGGCATACAGGCCGCCCCTGGACACGAGTTCCTCGTGACTACCTTCCTCGACGATGCGTCCATGTTCCATCACGATGATCCGGTCAGCCCGGCGCACCGTGGAGAGCCTGTGTGCGATCACCAGCGTGGTGCGGCCCTCGGCGGCGTTGGAAATGGCCCGGCGCACAGCCGCTTCGCTTTCGGAATCGAGCGCTGAGGTGGCTTCATCCAGCAGGAGCACCGGCGCATCGCGCACAAGCGCCCTGGCGAGCGCAATACGCTGACGCTGGCCGCCTGACAGACTCCTCCCCTTCTGGCCAAGATCCGTCGCAAGCCCGTCTTTTTCAGCCAGGAAGTCGAACGCTTCAGCCATGCGAGCAGCCTGCTCAAGCAGGGCCTCGTCAGGCGTGTCGGTACCAAAGCCGATATTCTGCGCTGCAGTGCCTGTGAACAACGCCGATTCCTGTGGCGCATAGGCAAATTGCTGACGCCAGTCACGCGGATCAGCCTGCATGGCAGATACGCCGTCAAGCGTGACCGTGCCTGATGGCACATCGAATAGGCGCAATGCCAGGCGAAAGACCGTAGTCTTGCCTGCGCCGCTCGGCCCGACAAGCGCCACAAACTCGCCCGGCTTTACCGACAGGGAGAAATGATCAAGCGCCGAGACAGCTTCATCGCCATAGCGGAAAGTAACATCCTCAAAGGCAAGCGCGCCGGTCACCTTGCCCGGCAGGGCAACAGGGTTTTCTGGTGCGGTGATTTCGGGTTCAGCGTTCAGCACTTCAGCGGCACGGTCGGCCGCGCCGGCCGCGCGCATGACTTCGCCATAGACTTCCGCCAGCATGCCAAAGCCCGATCCTGCATAAAGCGCGTAGAGCACCATGGAGGCGAGATCGCCAAAGCTCATGGACCCAGTTGCGACGGCCCGCGCACCCATCCAGAGCACACCCACAAAGCCGCCAAACAGCAGCACAGAGACCAAAACGATCATCAGCGACCGCGCCCCGATCCGGCGCATCGCCGCATCAAACGTCGCCTCGACCGCCTCGGTAAATGCTCCCAGCCGGCTTTGTTCCCGATTATAGGCCTGAACCAGTTCGATTGCGTCTAGCGCCTCGGCAGCTTCCGCACCCGCATCCGCCAATCGTGACTGCGCCCGGTTCGACATCTTCCGGATCACCCGGCCAATCGCCATGACGGGCAGAACGGCCACCGGCAACATGGCCAGCAAGGTGAGGCCGAGCTTCCAGTTCACGACCAGCATCATGGTCAGCGCGCCCGTGGTGGTCAGCAGCGTCCGTGCAGCCAATGACGCCGACGAGCCAAGAAAGGTTTCGATCAGCGTGATGTCTGCTGTCAGGCGCGACACCGCCTCGCCAGACCGCATCTGCGAATGATAGCGGGGCGACAGTTTCAGCAGGTGCGCATAAAGATCCTTGCGCAGGTCGGCCGCAATCCGTTCGCCAAAGCGTGACACGAAATAGAACCGGATCGCGCCAAGCACGCCTGACAGAATGGCCGCCAGCGCAACCCAGAGAAATGCGCGGTCGACCAGCGCCAACAATTCCTCGGCGCTGCCCTGCGCGGCCTGGCCCGCATCCGCGGCGCTGCCGAGCAGCAAAGGTATCGCGAGACTAACGGCCGCCGCCGCCACCAGGAATACGAGTGCGATGGACACGGTCACCCAATGACGGGCGACATAGGGCATCAGCAAGGCCAGTGGTTTCAACGACTTTGCCTTGGGCCGGTTGATCGCTTCGCCGCCTGCTGGTTCTGTTGCACGGCGGTCTTCTGTGAAGGAGCTGTCTGTATCGGTCATGCCCGTCTATAAGTCCTTTCAGATTCCCTGCCAGCAGCCTCTTGCAGAGGTCGCGTCTTTCAGTTACACGCGCCACTTCGAAAACAGGCTGAGACAAGCCCGCGCACCCAAGCGATGGCAGCGCGGTTGTCCTTAGAGTTCAAGAGAGGCGAAGGCCATGAAAAAAGAAGGTCATCCCGACTATCACTTCGTCACCGTAGTGATGACAGACGGAACCGAATATCAGACGCGCTCCACCTATGGCAGCGAAGGCGACCGCCTTGTTCTGGACATCGATTCCAAATCGCACCCGGCCTGGACCGGCGGCGACGGCAAGATGCTCGACCGTGGCGGCCGCGTCTCGCGCTTCAAAGACAAGTTCAAAGGCTTCATGTAAGCGTTCTTCGCTTCGCATGATGCGTATAGTGGAAAGCCCCGGCCTTTTGGCCGGGGTTTTTCCGTTTGGTCCCTATTTCCAAAACTGACCCCACATCTGACCGGTTAACCCTCGCTTAACCCGCCATCGCCAGCGTGCGCCTCACACTTTCAGGAGGCACGAACATGTTGCGCGGCATTCAAGTCAAATCTGTCCTGTATTCCGTGGCAATCCTTGCCGGCCTCGGCGGCGCAGCCGCGCTGGCAGCTCAGGCCGCTATCGAACAGGACGGCCTCGTCTATTGGTCCGACGGCGATTCCGGGCGCCTGCCAGACGGCACCAAATTCCGCCTGCATGGTGTCGACGCGCCTGAGACGCGTAGTCTGAAACAGCTTGGCGGGGCCGACTGCGAAGCCGAACGCGAACAAGGTTATATCGCCAAGGAAAGGGTGATCGAACTGACTCGTGGCAAGGAAATAGCTGTGACACGCGATTATGGTCTCGACCGATACAAGCGGCTCGTCGTTGATATCAGCATCGATGGTGAAGATCTCGCCACGCGCCTTGTGGCCGAAGGCAGCCACCAAGTCTGGGACTATGATGGCGGTGCTCCAAAGCCAGACTGGTGCAGCCCGCACCGTAGATCGACAACATCGGGCCAAGTCAGCCCGTAGTTCTGCAAACCAGGCCGCTGCATTGCCCCGTAGCGTTCCTGTCTCTAGGTTCTGCTGAGAACTTACGACAGGAGCCACGCCAAAAATGATTTCCCGGAAGACGGCCGCTGCCGCATCTGTCCTGCTTGGTAACGCGGCCCTGTCCGCTTGCAATGACCCGGCCCCGGCCCGCACGGCGGCACCGGAAACCGCGCCACCAGAAAATTCACTGCAAATCGAAACGGACCGCGCCCTGACAGGCAATGAAGTCAGCACGTCGGTCGGCGTACGCATTCTGACGGCAGACAAGCGCGTCGCTGTACTCGCCGGTCATATCGAGGCGGGCTTGGCACTCTACCGCGCGGGCGCGCCAGACCTCGCAGCGGCGCAACTCAATCACGCGGTGTCGCTTGAAACCCAGTCGGAACGCGACGGATTTGGCGCATTTGGCTTCGACACCAGCGTCTATGAGACTGTCCACGCCGCCGCAACAGCCGGAACACCCGCAGAGGACGTTGAAGACGCGCTCATCGTCGCCAAGGCCAACCTTGCAGAGACGCTGGAGGCAACAGGCCTCGAACAGCTGGATCTTGTTCTCTTCCTGCTGGAACTTTGCGGCGACGAATATGGCGTCGGCGTTATTGATGCCGCGATTGACCGCGCCCCGGCCTATCAAGCGGCATATGGCTATGCGGCGGCTGCGCGCGATGTGGCCCGTAATATGGAAGGCGCGGATGACCTGGTGCTGGAACTGGAATTGCTGGTCCGCATGTGGCCCGGCGACGGTCCGGTCATGGTCGATGCGGTTGCGCCTGAACCGGCCATGGGAACCCAGATCGCCCGGGCCCGACTGGCGGCCTCAATTCTTTAGCAGCGCGTCGATAAATCCGACCGCTTCGATAGAACTCCAATCGGCATCCCCGGCCAGGCGCGCAATCTCTACACCGCTCGCATCGTACAGGATCGTCGTGGGAAAGCCCTGAACGCCACTATCGTAAACGATCTCATACTGTTCCGGCGTTGCGCTGTGGAACGTGATGTTGCTCGCACCCAGTTCACCGAGGCGCTGCGCGGCATAGGAAAGGTCTTCTTGGGCATCAACGCTGATCGCAACCACTTCAAACCGGTCCCCGCCCCGCGCGGTCTGAAGCGCTCCGAGCGACGGCATTTCCTTTTCGCAGGGCGCACACCATGTGGCCCAGAAATTCACCAGAACAACTTTCCCCATGAACGCATCCAGCGAAACGGCTGAGTCGTCTTCCAGATAGAAGGGCGCGTTTGAGGCGGATGTTCCAGCCTGAGAGAAATCAAGTTTCTCGATTTCGCCTCTCGCATAGGCTTCCAACCTGTTTTCTGAAGGTTTTCCACCCCCTGCGCTCATCAGCGCATAGACAATTGCGATCAGGCCGATCAAGAAGAGGGCGATATAGGCCAGACGGGTCATGGGGCGCGGTCTCCAACACGAGTTTGAAGGGATATGGCAGTGACGACAGGCAAAGGCCAGACAATGTGGGGCGGACGCTTTGCCGCGACCCCGACCGACATCATGGAAGAAATCAACGCATCCCTCGACATTGACCGCCGGATGGCCGCTGAAGATATCGCCGGCAGCCGCGCCCATGCTGACATGTTGGCTGAAATGGGCATCATCTCCGAGGCCGACAATGAAGCCATTCAGGGCGGCCTTGATACGGTTGCCGAGGAATTAAGGAACGGATCATTCCCTTTCCGCCGGGAGCTCGAAGACATTCATATGAATGTCGAAGCGCGCCTGAAGGAGCTGATTGGCGAACCCGCAGGCCGACTGCACACGGCGCGATCGCGCAATGACCAGGTCGTCACCGATTTCCGCCTCTGGACCCGCGGCGCACTCGACGAGGCCATGCAATTGGTCGCTGGCCTGCAGAGCGCTCTGGTCAGTCGCGCCGGCGAGCATACAGAAACCGTGATGCCGGGCTTCACGCACCTCCAGACCGCACAGCCCGTCACACTGGGCCATCATTTGCTGGCCTATGCCGAAATGCTGGAACGCGACCGCTCGCGCCTGCTCGATTGTGCCGAGCGTTTGAATGAGTGCCCGCTGGGCTCTGCGGCGCTAGCTGGCACCGGATTCCCCATCGACCGAGACATGACCGCGGAAGCGTTGGGCTTTGCCCGCCCCATGGCCAATTCGCTGGATGCGGTGTCGGCGCGCGATTTTGCACTGGAAGCCCTGGCGGCCCTGTCCATCGCTGCGACGCATTTGTCCCGCCTTGCCGAAGAGATCGTGCTCTGGACCAGTGCACAGTTTGGATTTGCGCAGCTCACCGACGCCTGGTCGACCGGTTCGTCCATCATGCCGCAAAAGCGCAATCCGGATGCTGCCGAACTGATCCGTGCCAAGGCGAGCCTGATTACCGGCCTCTACAGCTCCCTGCAGGGCGCGGTCAAAGCGCTACCGTTGGCCTATGCCAAGGACCTTCAGGACGACAAGCGCCTGACCTTTGAAGCCTTCGACACCTATAATCTTTGTGTTCGCGCCATGACCGGCATGATCGAGACGATCCGTTTCAAACCCGATAATATGCGCGCGGCAGCCGCGAAGGGATTTTCGACCGCCACCGACCTTGCTGATTGGCTGGTCCGTGAGCTGGGTCTTCCGTTCCGGGATGCCCACCATGTCACGGGCCAATTGGTCGCGAAGGCTGAGGAGAAAGCCTGCGATCTGTCAGATCTGACATTGGCCGACATGCAGAGCGTGAACGCCGAAATTACCGATGCGGTATTCGATGTGCTGACAGTTGAGGCGTCTGCCTCATCTCGGACATCTTATGGCGCTACAAGCCCTGTTCGCGTTGCCGAACAAGTGGCACAGTGGAAACAGAGACTTCGACTGGAGTAGTCATTGATGAAACGCCCTCTTCTTCTCGCTGCGGCGCTGCTCGCATCTGCCAATCTGGCCGCGTGTGGCCTGACCGGGGATTTGAAACGCCCAGACCCACTTTGGGGTGAGCGAACCGATGGTCTGGAACCCGCTGAATTGCCGGACCAGAATCAGAACAATCTGCCAAGCCTACCGGACCGTGAAGACGAAGGCAGCGATACCGGAGCCGATGATGAATTGCTCGGCGGCGCGTAGGAAGCATTCCATGAAATTACCCAAGCCAATCTCCGCCGCGCGATGGATCGCCGGCATTACGGCCTTGTGCCTCGCCGCCGCATGCCAGAGCCAGCCTACGACTCTGGTCGTCGAAGCCGTTGCACCCGTCGAAACGGTTGAACCGGTCGCGGTGGCAACGGAACTCGACACAACCGAACCAGACGGCCCGATCACCAATCAATGGGGCGGCGTCATCCCAGACGCCAAACCGACGACGCCCATAGACAATGGCGCGCTCGGCGAAATCGAGTAGTTCATGCACCACTTTACTTATCAGGATGGCAGCCTTCATTGCGAGGGCGTGAATCTCAACAAGATTGCAGATGAGGTCGGCACACCCTGTTATGTGTATTCGTCCGCAACCCTGGTGCGACATGCCCGCGTCATCGCGGCGGCGTTTGAGGGGCAGGATTGCCTGATCGCCTTTTCGGTAAAGTCGAATGGCAATATTGGCGTCCTGTCGACACTTGCCCGCGAAGGCTGCGGCGCAGACGTGGTCAGCGGCGGCGAGTTGCAGCGCGCCCTCAGGGCAGGCATCCCGGCCGAGCGGATAGTGTTCTCAGGTGTCGGCAAGACCGCCGAGGAAATGCAGCTGGCCCTGCGTGCAGGCATTCACCAGTTCAATGTCGAAAGCGCCGCAGAGCTTCGGCGCTTGTCAGAGGTTGCCAGCATGACCGGCGCAGAAGCGCCTGTGGCCATCCGGGTCAATCCGGATGTCGCGGCCGGCGGTCATCCGAATATCTCTACCGGCAAGAAAGGCGACAAGTTCGGCGTGCCGTGGAGCGATGCGGAAGACCTCTATGCTGAAGCCGCCACCCTGCCCGGCATCCGGATTGTGGGCGTTGATGTACATATCGGCAGCCAAATCGGCGATCTTGTCCCGATGCGCGCCGCGTTCGAAAAGGTCGTGGGCCTCACCAAACGCCTGCGTGAGGCCGGTCATGATATCGGCCGGATCGATCTCGGCGGTGGGTTGGGCATCCCCTACAAGGACAGCGACGCGCCAGCCCCGCCATCTGATTACGCGTCGATGATCGCTGAGGTGACACAGGATCTCGGCGTTCAGGTCATTCTAGAGCCCGGCCGCGTGATCACGGGTAATGCAGGAGTCATGCTCAGCACGGTTCTTTATGAAAAAGCCGCGCCGGAGACGGATTTCCTGATCATTGATGCAGGCATGAACGACCTCATGCGTCCGGCGCTTTATGATGCGCACCACGACATTCTGCCGCTTAATCAGGCTGGTGCAGGCGCAGAGCGCAAGACCTACGATGTGGTTGGCCCGATCTGCGAGTCGACCGACAAGTTTGCCAAGGGCCGCGAAATGACTGCTGTCCGCCCCGGTCAGCGGATCGCGTTCATGTCTGCAGGTGCCTATGGCGCTGTGCTGTCATCCTCTTACAATGCAAGACCGCTGGTTCCGGAAGTGCTGGTAAACGGGTCGTCATTTGACATCATCCGTCGCCGCCCGGACTTTGAAGAAATGATCGCCCTCGAAAAGGTTCCTGATTGGCTCACAAAGACGGCATGAAGGCGCTCAACGCCAAGGTTTCCGCCACGCGGCGGAAGCTGACGGTCTACGCCTTTTTCAAGGCGTTCTGGCCCTTCCTGACCTTTGTTGCGATCTTTCTCGCCATCGCCTTGGCGGGCGTCATTGATCGCATGGGCTCGGCCATGGCCGCTGTGGCGACGATCCTGTTTCTCGGCGGGTCTATCCTCTTCATCCTGCAAGGCGGACGGCGCTATACGCCTGTCAGCCGCGAGGATGCAGCTCGCCTGCTCGACCGACAGTCAGATCTGCGGCCTGTCTCGTCGCTAACCGACCGCCCGGCGAGCGCGAGCCGAGGATCCCAGAAGCTGTGGCAGAAGCATCGCCTGCGCCTTCTGAAAGAAGCCCAACGCCTGAAACTGCCGTCCCTGTCGCGCGAGTGGAGCCGCCTTGATCCTTACTGGATGCGCGCGGTCCTTCCGGCGCTTCTGGTCCTGATGGGCGTTTTTGCGGGTACGGATGCGAGCGCGCGCCTGCATCGCGCCCTGTTTCCAGATTATGGCGCCCTGGTTGGTGCAGACGGCATGGTGGTCGAAGCGTGGATCACGCCCCCTGAACACACGGGCCGCGCACCCATTTTCCTCACGCCGGAATTGCAAAATGTCCGCGTGCCGGAGGGCTCGGAAGTCACCTTGCGCACCGAAGCGCATAGCGCGCCGAAATTGGTTCTGAAGGGCGAAGCGACACGTAAGCAGAAATTCGAACCGACCCCCGATGGCGCCTTTGAAGCGCGCGCCCGGATCATGGAAGACACGCGCCTGTCGGTAAACTGGTGGGGCGAGCGCGCAAGCTGGCGCCTACTGACCTCGCCCGATGATGCCCCTGAGGCCCGCTTCGTGAAAGCGCCTGAAATGGGCCGGCAAGACCGGACCGAAATTTCCTGGTCGATTTCTGATGACTATGGCGTCTCGGCCCTGGAATTGCGGATCACTCTGCAAACCCCAAATCCAGCCGCGCCAGATGACGCAGACCATGTCGCCGTGCCGTTATCTGGTGCGGCGCCGACATCGGCCGAGGACATAACCCAACTGGACCTGACCCGTCATCGCTGGGCTGGTATGCCGGTGACGCTGCGCCTGGTCGCCACAGATGGGGCGGGACAGACCGGCCTGAGCGAACCGGTCGACTTCAAGCTGCCGGAAAAACTGTTTCTCGATCCGATCGCGCGCGTTGCTCAGGAAGTGCGTGTGACTGTGCTGCGCGAACCTCGCGACTATGCAGAGCTGGCAAAGAATGAAGACGCATTGCGCCAGGATGCACTGAATGTCACGGCGTCAAACCGCCTCGGGACCGCGCCGCCTGATATCCAGAAGGCCGCCCTGATGCTCGATGCCATGACCTATAAAGGCGAGCGTTACATTCGCGATCAGGGCGTGTACCTCACTTTCCGGACAGCCAAGGGTATTCTGGATGCAGCGGCCACGAAGGATGAGGCCGAACAGGTTGATCCCCTGCTCTGGGCACTAGCTCTGCGCGCGGAGTATGGCAGCGCCGCAGATGCCCTGAGACGGCTGGAAGCGGCGCGGCGTGCACTGGAGCAGGCCTTGCGGGACGGGGCCTCTGAAGACGAGATCAAGCAGCGGATGGAAGCCTTCCGTGACGCGGCCAATGAATACCTCGCTGCCAAGATGGCCGAGGCTATCGCGAATGGCGGCGAGCAGCCGCAAATGCAGATGGATCAGGAAGCGATGTCCGGTGGGCCCGATCTCGGCGGGCAGGATTTCGAAGACATGCTGAATGCGCTGCAGGACCTCACGGAGACCGGCGCAACGGATCAGGCCCGGCAGCTACTTTCCGACATCACGAACATGCTGCAGAATCTCGAATTCCAGCAGGGTCAGTCCGGCTCGGGTGGCATGCCGGGCATGCCCGGTCAGCAAGCCGATGGCGAACAGGAAGACCTGCCGCCCGAAGAACAGGAACTGACCGATGCCATGCGGCGTCTGTCGGAAATCCTGCGGGAACAGCGCCAGCTGAATGATGACACGCTGGCCCAGGAACGTGGCGAGCGTCCCGGCCAGTCTGGACAGGAACAGGGCGGCCAACAGCCAGGCCAACAGTCCGGGCAACAGTCTGGCACGCAGCAGGGACAGGATTCCGGTCAACCCGGTGGCGGAGAAGCCGGTAGCGGTCAGACTGAAGCCCCACAAGGCGGCGGCGAGGAGAACGGCGAACGCCCCGGTAGCGGCGGCGGCGAATTTGCCGAAGGCAATGAGGGCGAAGGTAAAGGGCCCGGACAATCGGAGTCACTTACCGAGCGACAAGCCCGGCTGGGACGGCTGGTTGAGGAGTTCGCCCGCGAACAGGGTCTGGGCGCCGGAATCGAGGGCGAGAACGCCCTGGAAGGCCGGGTCGATCCGGACGCGTTGGAAGATATTCGGCGCGCCCAGAGACAGGCTGAAGATGCGCTTGAGCGTGGCAATGAGCGCAGGGCGGCACGCAATCAGGAAATGGCAACAAATGCCTTGTCTGAAATTTCGCGTGACCTTGCCGAACGGCTCGACACGCTGGAGCGAGAACGCAACGGACAGGACGCCCAGCAAAGCGACCCATTTGGGCGCCCATCGGGCGGGCCGGGAAACAGCGGTGAAGAGGTCAATATTCCGGACGCCACCGAACGCCAGCGCGCCAAGGACATCCTGGAAGAATTGCGCCAACGCTACAATGAATCCGATGATGAGGAAGAGCGCGAATACCTTCGCCGCCTGCTCGACCGGTTCTGACCTTGCCCTCCCGTCCATTCCCTGCCTTGATGCGGGCGAGGACGGGAGAACATGATGGCTGAACGCTGGACCTATACACATGGCCTGAAGGATCTGGGAAACGGGCTCTATGCCTGGCTGCAGCCGGATGGCGGATGGGGTTGGTCCAATGCTGGCCTGATCCGGGACGGTGACCAGTCTCTGCTCGTGGACACGCTGTTCGACATGCCGCTTACCCGCACCATGCTGGGTGCGATGCAGGATGCGACCGGTCTTGCGGCAGAGGACATTGGTGTCATCGTCAATACGCACGCAAATGGCGATCATTGCCATGGCAATGGCTGCTGTCCGCAGGCGGAGATAATTACGTCAGAGGCCAGCGCCAGGGAAATGATCGAAGTCCCGCCTGCCATGCTGGCCCAGTTCAAAAAGCTCGGCGGACAGCTCGGGCCTGCCGGCAGCTATTTTGCCGACATCTTTGCGCCGTTCGATTTCGATAGTGTGGAAGAACGCGCGCCGACTCAGACATTTACAGGCCAAATGGACATGAAAGTCGGTGATAAGGCGATTGAGTTGATCGAAGTCGGCCCGGCTCATACAGCTGGCGATGTGCTGGTGCATGTGCCGGATGACAAGACGGTCTTCACCGGCGACATCCTGTTCATTGAAGGCACTCCGCTGATGTGGGCTGGCCCGGTCTCCAACTGGATCGGCGCTTGCAACCGAATTTGCGAGATGGATGTCGATGTTATCGTTCCTGGGCATGGTCCGGTGACGGACAAGGCGGGTGTGCGACGCGTTGCCGAATATCTGAAATTCGTCGACACAGAAGCGCGCAAGCGATTTGAAGCTGGTCTAAGTGCGCGCGACGCTGCGCTGGATATTGCCCTCGGGGACTATTCAAGCTGGGGCGACGCCGAACGCATCGCCGTCAATGTCGATACGCTCTACCGGGAGTATCGCGGGGACGGCGTGGTTACACCCGTGATCGAATTGTTCGGCCTGATGGCTGAAGTGCAAGAGACACAGCGCGCCTAGCGGTTGGCGCCCGGCACCCATTTCACATCATCTGCGCCATTATTGTTTGCGACACGGCCTGCGACGAAAATCCAGTCTGACAAGCGATTGATATAGGCAAGCGCCTCAGGGCTGACGATTTCGTCTTCCATCGCAAATACTTCCGCCACTTCCCGCTCGGCCCTGCGGCACAGCGTCCGCGCGACATGGAAGTGCGCGGCGAGATCACTGCCGCCCGGCAGGATGAAGCTGTCCAATGGGGCGAGATGCTCGTTCATCGCGTCGATTTCGGTTTCAAGCCGTTGCACCTGACTTTCAATGATGCGCAACGGAGTCCATTCCAGCGGCTTGCCCCGCTCTGGCGTGGCAAGGTCGGCGCCGAGATCAAAGAGGTCATTCTGGATACGGCGGATGGCGGCAAGCATATCACCCTCGGCCTTGAGCGCGGCCACACCGAGGGCGGCATTGGTCTCGTCCACCGTGCCATAGGCCACAACACGCGGGTGCCATTTATCAACAGGCTCACCCGTCGAAAGGCGTGTCTTTCCCTTGTCTCCGGAGCGCGTGTATATCTTGTCGAGCTTGACCATGTTGCTGCCCTCAGAATCCTATCTTGATGGCACCAACCACCATGCCGAGACCGACGAGCAGCGCGATCACGATAGCCTGTACCAGAACCCGCAGGCGCATAAGCTTGTTGGAACGGCTTGCCTGATTGTCATCGGTCCGCGCCAGATTGGCGATGCCGAGCCCCAGCACGATTACCAGCGCCGCAAGCGCGATGTAGAAGCCTGTCATCAGAATGGTTTGCATGAGGCAGCCTTTCAATCAGCATGAAGGTGAGAGCATAGAGCGCGACAGACGGTTTGCCACGCGCAAAGCGTCGCGGGGATCAGCTGCCGCTTTCCATGCGTTCCGCCAGAGACGTAATCCGGCTTGCTGCCTTGACCAGGGCTTCGGCGGCCCTGGCTTCGCTGGTGGCGCTGCCGGGCGCTGAGCGGCGCGCTGAATCCAGTTCGTCCAGCAAGGCCAGCGCCGTGATCAGCAGAAGGCGCTCATCGCCAATATCACCCACCGCGCCTGCGATCTGGGTAACTCGCGCGTCGAGTTGTTTCGACAGGGCCTCGATACGGCTTTCCTGTCCGGGCGCGCAGGCAATGGAATAGGACCGGCCGCGCAACTGGATATCCGCTTTAGCCATCCTGCTGCCCTTCCCGGCCGATCGCCGCGCGGACTTCTTCAATGGCTGAGCCAAGTGCTTCGCTCGCCTCGTCGGCAAGCGCCTGCAATTGCTGCTCACGCGCCAGCGACGCATCAAGCTGCTGGGCAAGGTCAGAACGGTCAGAAACGAGAGCGGCAAGCTCAGCTTTGATCACGTCCGGATTGCCGGCGCGGGCCATCAGACTGTCGAGCGCGCCTTCCAGTCGTGACAACGCCTCGTCGAGCTGGCGGATGGCAGGATCGATTTCACTCATATACACAATGAAGTAACGGTATTATCCCAATCCGCCAAGCGACTTGACGCAACGGCCTTAGTCTGGCCTACGACTTCCGCAAACCAAAGGAGACCAGCAGAATGGCTGTCACGAACCGCGACATGGCTAATGCCGTCCGCGCCCTATCCATGGACGCCGTCGAGGCGGCCAAATCAGGTCATGTTGGCCTGCCGCTCGGCATGGCAGATGCTGCAACCGTACTGTTCCGGAAATTCCTGAAATTTGACCCTACCCAGCCTGACTGGCCGGACCGAGACCGGTTCATTCTGTCGGCGGGCCACGGCTCGATGTTGATCTATTCGCTGTTGCACCTCACTGGGTACAAATCTGTCAGCCGGGACGACATCCGCAATTTCCGTCAGCTGGGCGCCAATACGCCGGGCCACCCGGAAAACTTCGTCACCAAAGGCGTTGAGACGACCACAGGCCCGCTTGGCCAGGGCATTGCCACCGCTGTCGGTATGGCCATGGCAGAGCGCCACCTGAATGCGCGCTTCGGCGACGATCTTGTGGACCACAAAACTTATGTGATCGTCGGCGATGGCTGCCTCATGGAAGGCGTCAGCCAAGAAGCCATCACGCTGGCTGGCCACATGAAACTCGACCGCCTGATCGTGCTCTGGGACGACAATTCAGTCACCATTGACGGCAATATCGATGTCGCTGACTCCACCGACCAGTGCGCACGGCTTGTAGCCTCGGGCTGGATCACCCGCAAAGTGGATGGTCATGACGAGAAAGACGTCGAGGCCGCCCTGAAGTGGGCTCAGAAACAGAAGCAGCCTGTCTTCCTCGCCATCAAGACCATCATTGGGTATGGCGCGCCAAAGATCGCCGGAACCGGAAAGGCCCATGGCGGCCCCTATGGGCCAGAAGAGATTGCTGGCATTCGCGAGAACATTGACTGGCCCCATGCGCCATTCGAAATTCCAGACGCCATCGAAAAAGCCTGGAAGAAAGTCGGCGAGCGTGGCGTCGAGGCTCGCAAGGCCTGGAAAGAGCGTCAGATGGCCTCCCCGCACAAGGGTGAGTTCAATGCGGCCATGGCCGGTCGCCTGCCGAAAAATCTCTCAAAGGCGATCATCAAACACAAGAAGGCTGTGGTTGAAGGCGGCGAGAAGAAAGCCACCCGTCAATGGAGCGGCGCGGCACTGGAAGTCATCACCAATCTCGTGCCCGAAACGGTTGGTGGTTCAGCTGACCTGACGGGGTCCAACAATACTCGGACCTCTTCAACCACGGCAATGACACCGTCTGACTGGGCCGGTCGTTATGTCCATTATGGTGTTCGCGAACACGGTATGGCTGCGGCGATGAACGGTATGGCGTTGCATGGCGGCATCATCCCCTACTCCGGCACATTCCTGGTTTTTGCAGACTATAGCCGCGCCGCGATCCGCCTCGGCGCCCTGATGGGCGCACGCGTGGTACATGTCATGACCCATGATTCCATTGGTCTTGGCGAAGACGGCCCGACCCACCAGCCGGTTGAGCAAGTCGCCGCGCTCCGCGCCATGCCGAATATGCGGGTCTTTCGCCCTGCAGATGGCGTTGAAACGGCCGAGTGTTGGGAAGTGGCGCTCAGCAATGCCGAAGGCCCCGCCACAATGGCACTGACCCGGCAAGGCTTGGCCCCGTCGCGCAAGGAGCATACGGACGAAAACCTCAGCGCGCTCGGTGGCTATGTGATCTCGCCATCAGGTGTGAAGTCGCGCGAATCTGCCGTGCTGATCGCGACCGGTTCGGAAGTGGAGATCGCCCTTCAGGCCCAGGCCGACCTTGCCAAAGAGAAGATCCATGTCCGCGTTGTGTCGATGCCATGCATGGAATTGTTTGCCGAGCAGGACGAGAAATACCAGCGCGACACACTCGGGGGTGACCTGCCAAAAGTGGCTGTTGAAGCCGGCGTGCGCTTTGGCTGGGACCGCTGGCTTGGACCTAAAAGTGCCTTTGTCGGCATGGACGGTTTTGGAGCGAGCGCGCCTTACCAGAAACTGTATGAACACTTCGGCATCACCGCAGACAAGGTGGCCGAGGCAGTAAAGAATCTGATCTAACTGGTCTTGAATAGGTCCATCTGGCGAGGATCAATGTAGCGTTTACGGCGTGGTTTGGTCCGGCCAGACCGGAAATAGAGATCATCGGTATGATCTTCCACCGGCGGCTGTTCAGCCGCCGGTTTTTTCTTGGATGCCTTTGGCAAAGGCATGATCCCCGCCTGATCGTCCAGCTTCCACCAGGTCACAGCCAGGACAGGGTTGCCCTCATTGTCTTCGTATTTTTGGAGATGCCCGTGTGGGCCATTTTCACCTGCATGCGATGACAAGTAGGCCTCGGCCTCTTCTTCGGTGACATCTATCCAATCGGTCGCGAGCGAGTCGATCTTGTGCTCTGGCAACAAGGCTTCGGCCTCTGCGCGTGTACGCGCCACCTTCACGCCCGGCTTCAGGGCGTCTTCTACACGTGTCGCAATGGGAAAGGCATGACTCATGAGGGTCAGGTAAGCAAGCCCGGTGCCGCCGTCCAGCCAGTATCTGCCGACTGGGTCAATCGCATGGCCGCCAGACGTGCCAGTCGCAGGGTGACGGCCTTGCGCCGAGCTGCCGACAATTTGTCTTCTGGCGCCGCCCGAACTACCGCCCCGCCAAATGCGTCGGCCACAATCAAGCCGGTTTCATCCGGGATCAGATCGTGCGGAAAATCGTTGGCGACCGCGAAATAGAGTTGGTCGCAATAAGGCAAATATTCCGGCCATTTAGAATCCGCGCGGAAATCGGCAATTGAGGATTTCACCTCTACGATCCATATCTCACCGGACAGGCCAATCACCGCGATGTCCGCTCGGCGATTGTTGGCTAGGCTCATTTCCGTCACGCCAAAAAAGCCGAGCCCGCCGAGCAAGCGCCGGGTTCCTCGGACGATTTCGCCCGCCCGCGTGTTCGGAACACCAAGATCTGCCAGATCCGTCATGAGTCCTTCAATTTTGTTCGCCCAATGTTCCGAAAACCGTAAGGTCGATGCCACCTACAGGTCAAGCCCGCGCTGCGTCGGTGATCGCGCTCTCCATAAAGTGATTAAAATCGGGAACGAATCTGATCCAGCGCGCGCTCTTGCCCGTAGAGACTGTGTTAGTTTGGCAACAAGCCACCTCGCAGAAGGAGATGACCCGTCATGGCAAACGCCTATAGCTCCAATGGCCCGGCGGATCGATCATACGTCAAGAAGGCCATGAAGACCCCCATGCTGGAAGCCGAGCATGAACTGGAACTGGCCCGGCGCTGGCGCGAGGAAGAAGATGAACGCGCACTTCATGAGTTAACTCGCGCCTATCTCCGCCTTGTCATCGCAATGGCCTCGAAATTCCGCCATTACGGCCTTCCCATGCCAGACCTCGTCTCCGAAGGGAATGTCGGCCTGATGATGGCCGCGGCCCGCTTTGAGCCCGATCGCAAGGTGCGCTTCTCAACCTATGCGAGCTGGTGGATTCGTTCTTCCATTCAGGATTTTGTGCTTCGCAACTGGTCTATCGTACGAACAGGTACGACCTCTTCACAGAAATCTCTCTTCTTCAACTTGCGTCGCCTGCGCGCCCGAATCGATGATACTGGCGACGGTGTGATGACCAAGGAAAACCGAACCTGGATCGCCGAACATCTCGGCGTGCCGGAACGGGATGTCGAAAACATGGCGTCGCGCCTATCTGCGTCTGACCGATCCCTGAACGCACCCATGGCCGTTGATGGCGACGGTGAATGGCAAGACTTGCTGCCTGATGCCGCGCCGATTCCGGAGCAACAGGTGATGGAATCGCGCGACTCGACACGCCGGAAGGAGTGGATCGCCAATGCGCTGAAAGCGCTTAACCCCCGTGAGACGCACATCATCATGCAGCGACGCCTGTGCGAAGACTCCGTCACGCTGGAAACGCTAGGCCACGAACTTGGAATCTCGAAAGAACGTGTACGGCAGATCGAACATCAGGCACTTGGCAAACTGCGTCGCGCGCTCGAACGTATTGTGGGAGACCCGGACGAATCCGGCCTGCTGCCCGGCACCTAATTGGTTGGAGCTTCCACCAATTCAAAATTGAGCGGGTGGGATATTTCCATCTCGTCCCCTCGCACATAACCGCGCGCCAATACACCCAGCCCCGGCGCCTCCTGGCACAAAGATGCCGCGGCCGTCTGGATCTGCAGCCGGAGTGCCGAGTTCTGCAGCGACAAGTCACAGACTGCACCAAACCCTTCAGCTCCCCGCATACCGGATACCTGTCCGCGCACGAGCTGGAAGCCTTCATAAGCCTTCGGTAAATCGCTGGCATAGGGAATGCGGTATTCCACAGCACGCCACAGGCCGATCTCCTCGCGACGCGCATCACGCTCAAACTTCAGCAAGGGCGCATTTGCCGCCGCAGTGTCCGGGTAAACACGCACGCGGGCCCCGCCCCTCTTCACCATCTCGGCGTTAAGCCAGAGCGTCGGCCCAAGCGCGTCAACAGTCTGGGCATGAGCCAGTGCCCGGTCGTAGCGATCACGCGTCAGGCCCCCATAGTGGAGCTGGACTTCCCGGCCGAGCACCATGTCTTCCATCATGCGCTTGGACTCGGTATGATAAGGTTGTGGTGCGCGATCCCGGTAACCTCCCGAAGGCGCCTCGATCCCGACTAGCCGCACGCTTTGCCCGGTATCGAGAACGATCGTGTCACCATCAACAACGCGCACAACCCGGCCGCGCTCTCCCGGCTCCAGACTGTCCAGCGGACCCGGCGCACCGCACGCAACAAGGGTCATGCAGACCACCAACCCCACCTTCAATCGCGCCATACCACTCGCCCATCCTCAGCGTCGCAGCGTAGAGCCGCCAATTGGCGACTTCAATCCTTCCGGTTATTCCCGTATAGCCGACCCTACTCAAGCGGTCCCGTAGCTCAGCAGGATAGAGCAACAGATTCCTAATCTGTAGGTCGCGCGTTCGAATCGCGCCGGGATCGCCAAAAACTAATTAAAAACAATGATTTATAATGGCCTGAAAGTTAACCCTTGCTCACAAACTGCTCCGTGGTAACTATATGGTAACCGGAGGCTAAAAAACCGTGGGGAAACTTCGCTTTACCGACACCTGGCTTTCGGCTGTGACCGACCCGGGCGAGTATTCAGACACGATCGAATCCTGTCTGAAAGTGAGGGTGGCTAAGACCGGCTCTAAGACATTTTCAGCAGTGCGAAAGCTGAGCGGAAAGGCAGTCCGGGTCCGTATAGGCGCCTATCCGGAAATCGCCTTGCGAGAGGCAAGAGTCCGCGCAGGGGAGTTCCGGCAGAAGCGCGCCATTGCGCCGACGCCCGCCGCGCGATCGGAGGAACTGGCCGATGCGGTTTCTGCTTCTGCGGCCAATTTCTTCGAGGACTATATCGCTGACATGAGGAGCCGAGGTGTCGCCTCGGCGGGGCGCGTGAACGGCGTCCTGATTGATGGCAAATACGCCTTGCTTCCGTTTCTCGTGGCGCGACATGGGGGCATGCCGCGTGCCGGAGATGTGACCATTCAGGACCTGCAGGCATGGATGGTGGAATGCTATGCGCGCAGCCCGGGATACGCGGCGCACCTTCGATCCTACATCGTCACTGCCTGGAAATGGGCGGTGAAGAACCGATACGATTTTCGAGGAAGTGCCAAGGACTATGGCATTGCTTCCAATATTGCCGAGCAGTTGCCGACAGTGCCGCGCGGAAGACCGGGTGATCGTTTCCTCTCGAAAGACGAACTCAGGAAGCTCTGGAATGCGCTGGATGAGAACCATCCGACGCATCGCGTCCTGAAACTGATGATCGCGATGGGTGGGCTTCGCGTGACGGAGGTCGCAACGAGTTTAGCCGATAATTGGCGTGATGGATGGCTGAACTTGCCGGAGACCAAGAACGGCAAATCGCATCAGCTACCGATCACTGCGACGGCGGCCCCATTGGTGAAACGGTTCCTGGAGCGCGCCCATCCGCGTTCGCCCTATCTTTTGTCAAATCCTCGGAACCCGGACGAACCGGTAACGATCGCCGCAATCTCGCGGGCAGCCAAACGGCTGAACAAAAAGCTCGAGTTTCCGGAGTGGAACCCGCGGGACCTGCGCCGCACGATGAAGACCCATCTTGTTGATACCGGGGTCGATGAGCGCTGGCTCGATATCTGGCACAACCATGGCCAGACGGCGAGCGTGGCGCGCAAGCATTATATCCGGGCGGAGTATGCAGATCTGAAGCGGGAGGTGGCGGAAGCAATTGATAGGTGGTTGGGGCCGGTATTCTTAGACGCCTAATTATTTGAACTTTTGGAGCCAGTTCCCTGAACCTAAGTTACAAGTTCGAATCCTCTTGGGTGCGCCATCTTGTTTTTACCCCCGCACAACCCCTCTAAGGCCTTGAATGGCAAGGTGGTTTCGGCGGTTCGATAGCCCCATTCCGGTCATACACCAATCTGTCTGCGAAGGTGAGTTTCAGCACCGTTTGCTTGTCCTCGAAGCGATCAGAAACCCAAAGTTTCCAAGGGTTTGAGAGAAACTGGAGCGCAGTTCTAAGTGAATCATCACAGTCCCGCACAGGACGTCCAATGCTCTCCATGCTTTCTGAGAGGATGAGCTTGTTTTCTTCCAGCTTCTGGATGCGCGCTTCATAGGCACTGACAACGGTCGCCGATTGCGCATCCACGATACGGTCAAGAAGTTGCTCGACCTGCTTTTCGATTTTGCCGAGTTCCCGCTGCATGTCCTTTACGCGTTCCTAGCCATACGCGACGCGATGGTTCCATGTGTCTTCGACACATCACGCTCGCCGACGGGGAACACCGTCACCCCATGCACCATCCTCTACGCTCAAGATGTGCAGTGTGGTACACTGCCCTCTTGCCAGGGAGGCCCGCTGCGCGCCTCCCGTGGACCCTCCCGGCATGGCTCTTTCAGGGCATTGAACCACTCCAGAGCCAGCAGAACGTACCGCCGTTCCATCACTCGCAAAGGTAACGGCCCTCTGCACCCGCGCGAGATGAGTACGTTTCCTAGGCGCGACCGATTTTTCTCGCACAACGTGCAAACGTCAGCTACACTTCTACTCTTGCAGGATTATAGACCAAGTACTGCTTAACCGATGCGGGAGGACAGACGATTCATTGCCGAGTATCGCTGCATTGAGGAACATTCAATTGTTCTTGAAAAGCGTCAAATAGAAAGACGATCGGGGGAATATGCAAATCGACGACGTGGATGCCCCCGGGCTTAATGATGAGTTGAAATCGGCTCTACACGGATGGGGCATCGAGCGCTTCACGGCAGTTCAGCGCATTGCCTTGGAGGCAGGGTGCGCGAACGAAACAAGTATGGTGGTGTGTGCACCCACATCAGGAGGCAAAACGCTAGTCGCTGAGATGGCGCTGTTCAAAGCCGTTTCTCGTGGTCGTCGCTGCATCTACTTGGTGTCGCACAAGGCGCTCGCAGACCAAAAGTACCTCGATTTCGAACGTCGCTTTGGAAGCGCATCAAACACACCTCATATTACAGTGGGTTTGAGTACTGGCGATAGAGACGAAGGCGAGGCTTCTCCCCGCATCCTTGTTTCCACCTATGAGAAGGCCCTGGCTCTGTTGTTGGCGGGGCAGATTGACCCCAGCGCCGCGTTGGTCATTGCAGATGAACTACAGATCATCGGTGAACCGGGTCGCGGACCGAATATTGAAACTCTGTGCGCGATCCTGCGGCAGAAGGAGCTTTACCAGATCGTCGCTCTGACCGCGACCGTTGGCAACGCCTCTGACCTTGCCCACTGGCTTGAGTGTGAACTCGTGCTGTGTACCGAACGCGACGTGTCACTCCATCAGGAAATCTGGTCGCAAGGACGCGTTCACTCAACTGTCTTTGGCTCCGAAGATGGTCAGGAACGCGATCTTGCGCGCCCTGTGCCGAGCGACGTATTGCAGGTAACAAGGTCATTATTGGCGGATGGTCGAGGACCAGTATTGGTGTTCACCGAGTCCCGAAACGAGGCCGCCCAATTCGCTGAAAATTTCAGTCAAGGGCAATCGCGTACGGCGGAAGGCATTGCAATCGCGGAGCAACTCGATCTCTTTTCAGAGCCGACAGAATCTTCCGAACAGCTCCAAGAAAATGCTCAAAGGAAGGTGGCCTTTCACACCGCGGATCTGACGGCTCAAGAGCGGCAAGTCATTGAAAGCGGTTTCTTAGATGATAAGTTTGAGGTGTGTTTTGCGACTTCTACGCTAGCTGCCGGGGTCAACTTTCCTTTTCAGACCGTTGTTTTCCCTAAATTGACCTATGAATGGGGCGGGCGACAGGGCACAAATATCAGTCGCTCAGACTATCGCAACATGTCAGGCCGCGCCGGTCGACTTGGAATGCACGATGTCGGCTACGCAATTCTGCTGCCCTCCAATCAAAACGAATTGCGCTGGGCGCAACAGTTGGTCTTGCCGGAGAACGAGCGGGTGAGTTCACAACTGGTCGACTTAAGTATGCGTCGCACAGTTTTAACGCTGATTGCTTCCCGAGTAGTTGCCGACCGACCGTCAATGAAAGCGTTCTTTCAAAACACCTTCTTTTGGTACGAAATCAGAGAACACAACCCACACAAGCTCGACGACATCCTTGTAAAGGCCGACAGATCTGTAGATTGGCTGATAGACAATGGATTAATCGAGCCTACTGACGACGCATTGATCGCGACACCTTTCGGAAAAGCGACCGCCCAGTCCGGATTGTTGCCAGCCACAGCAGTGGAATTCCGTGACTTGATGCAAGATAGCTCTTCACAAATATCCGCGGATTTTGAGCGTCACGTCACGGGTCTGATTCATTGGGCTTGCGGTAGCCCAGAGTTTAGGAGTGACCATCCATCCCGATTCTTGGTGTATCCATCGGGACGGCGTCCCGTTTCATCGAACGATTTTCTTCAGTCGAGAGCTTTGCTGCGGCGCTTGGATCGGACTGACAACCAGCTAAGCCAGTGCGCCCACGCCATTTCAATGTATGCGGACGGTGCAATAGAGCGTCAGATCCGATTCCAGACGAATATACCCTCTGGAGGTGTGCATCGCCTCGCCGTTGACGTTGCTTGGGTCCTGGATGGGCTACACCGAATTGCAACTGCCCCAGAGCTGTCATGCCCGCAGACGCTGACAAACCAAATTGCAATGTTAGCTCGTCGCGTCCGTTGGGGAGCCCCCGCGGAGGTGCTCGACATTATACGGGTTGCTCAGAAAAACAGCGTTCCAGGATTTGGAAGGCAAAGGGCGATGGCCCTGTTGGCGCAGGGGCTGACGACTTTTGAACAAATTCTTTCGACCGCCCGAGAAACGCTCACTTCGATACTGCGTAGCGAGCAACGCACATCGGCATTTGTTGACGCGATGTCAAACTCAATCGGTTTTCGCGCGGACCGGTACTCCAGGATTCACAGTGAAGTTGCTGCTCAGCTTGGGCTTAAAGAGGTCGTCGACAAGTGTAATGATGCTTTGGGTACAGAGTACGAGGAAGCCATCAAGACGCTACTAGAGGCGGAAACGCGTTGGGTGGTGCGCGTACTTGATGACGGAAGACAGCAGAATGTGCCGGACATTATGCTCCAACTCGGCAACCGGTCCGTTCTCATTGAGTGCAAGACCACCACGAAGAAGCCCCCTCTTATAAAGAAGGAAGAGGCCTTCGCAGTTCTTCAAAAGGCAGTCGATTTTGAACAATCGGCTAGGCGAGTGACATTGGGAAAACCGATGTTCGATGAACACTCCAAAAAGAAGGTGCAAGGAGCTTCGGACATTTCGCTGGTGGAACATGCAGTATTTGTTGAAGGCGCTTTGCGTGTCCTTACGGGGGTAATCACGCCAGAGGGATTCCTTGATTGGGTTACTCAGCCGGGGCTTGTAGAGATCGAACGGTTGGGCGGCGAGCAGACGATTGAGATTGCTCGTAAGGGGGAGCAGCAATGAGAAGCAGTATGAACTGCACACATGGATGTTTGGTAATGTAAGACGATGAAGATCGTAGATTCCATTCCGATTTTTTCCGCGACCGATCTGGTCGGCTACCTCAATTGTCAGGCGCTGACAGGATTTGATCGCGCTGTGGCGAACGGCGACCTGGCAGCGCCAAAATCCTGGAACCCACTGCTTGAGGTTCTGTGGGAACGCGGCACTCTTCACGAAGAAGAGTATGTCAAACACCTGCAAGAACTCGGCCTCGAAGTTATAGTAATCGAAGGCGTTGAGGTAAACGCGGAGGCTGTTGCACAGACACGCGCAGCTATGGAAGCGGGTGCCGACATTATTGTTCAGGCTGCGCTCGCGCATGAAGCATGGATCGGACGGGCGGACATTTTACACAAGGTCGAAGGCCCTTCGAATCTCGGCAGCTGGGCGTACGAGCCACTGGATACCAAGCTCTCCCGCGAGACAAAGGCGGGCTCGGTTCTCCAGCTGTGCCTGTATGCGTATCTGCTAGAGGTAGTACAGGGCAATGCACCGGAGCTGATGGGCATTGTGATGCCATGGTCTGGATTTGAACGCGAGGTCCATCGCTTCAGCGACTATGCGGCGTACTTCCGTTTCGTGATGGGCTCGTTCGAAAAGTACATGGCGAGTGACACGGATGCTCCCTATCCTGAACCCAAGTCACATTGTGAAATCTGCAGGTGGCGTAATAGCTGTGATCTGCGCCGCAGAGGAGATGACCATCTAAGCCTGGTCGCCAACCTAGCCAAATCGCAGATTAGCGAGCTCCATACACAAGGCATTACAACACTCGAAGCTTTGGCGACTACACCAGTTCCGCTACCCTTCTCGCCGGCTCGTGGTTCCATTCTGTCGTTTGAAAAAGCGCGCGAGCAGGCACGCGTTCAACTTGAAGCACGGAATTCTGGGGAGCCGGTGTTTGAACGTTTACCAGCAGAGGAGGGTGTTGGACTGTCGCTCCTTCCAGAGCCGAGTGATGCAGACATATTTCTGGACTTTGAGGGAGATTCGTTCGTAGGCGAACACGGGCTCGAATACCTGACAGGCTATGTAAGCCAGGATGATGCAGGCGCTTGGCAGCATCATGCGCTCTGGGCATTTGGACGCGCAGACGAACGAGCGAACTTCGAAGCCTTCGTGGATTTCGTGATGGCACGATGGGAAGCAAATCCTGAACTGCATATCTATCACTACGCACCATACGAGCCCGCAGCACTAAAAAGGCTTATGGGAAGATACGGATCAAGAGAGAACGAAATCGACAGAATGCTCAGAGCCGGTCTATTCGTCGATCTATACGCCGTAGTTCGCAACGGAATCCGCGCAGGTGTTGAAAGCTACTCCATCAAGAAGCTTGAGCCGCTATTCGGCTATGTGCGCGAGAAGTCGATGGATACTGCAAACCTCGCTCTTTCACGTCTGCAAGCAAACTTGGAGCTTGGCCAGCCGGGTGAAATCCCGCAATCCATCAAGGATGACGTAGAAGCCTACAACAAGGATGATTGCCTCGCGACCTTGGCTCTTCGTGATTGGCTGGAGCAAATTAGGGCAAACGCTATCGAGGGTGGCGATACGATTGACCGGCCTCCTCCGGGTGACGGCGATGCCTCTGAAGACCTGAGCGAATGGATCCAACGTGTAAATGCGTTGATGGCGCGGATCACGGAAAGATTGCCGGAGGATGTAGAAGCTTGGAATGACGAGCACTATGGTCGTTGGGTGTTGGCCAATACTTTGGATTTCCATCGGCGCGAGCAGAAGGCTGTTTGGTGGGAGTTCTTTCGGTTAAAAGAACTAACGACAGAGGAACTTCTTGATGAACGTGCCGGACTGTCAGGACTCACATTCGTTGGCGCAGTTGGCGGCACGGACCGGGCTCCAATCCACCGTTACAGCTTTGTGCCGCAGGAATATGATGTCCGTGATGGAGATGATCTGATTCAAGAGGGCGGGGATAAGCTCGGAAAGGTCGATCAGATTCAGTCGGAATCCGGGCTCATTGATATTAAGAAGCGTCAGGACAGTAGAGATGCGCATCCTGCCGCCGTCTTTGCGCATACTGTCGTTAGGCCGCAGCCTATCCCTGATGCGCTAATGGCGCTTGGGGAATACGTCGCTGACCACGGCCTGGAAGGCGATGGAGATTACCAGGCAGCGCGTGATTTGCTCATGCGGCTCCGACCCAGAGGAGTTGATTTTCCGCTTATACAGGCAGGCGAGGAAACTTTAGATGCTGCGAAGCGTCTCGTGTGCGCAATGCCAAACGGCATTCTGCCCATGCAAGGCCCACCTGGCTCCGGGAAAACCTACACAGGAAGCCGGATGATCTGTGATCTGGTTGCTCAAGGAAAAACCGTCGGCATTACCGCCAACAGCCACAAAGTCATTCGGAATATGCTTGATGGTGTGGTCAAGGCGTCGCGAGAAGTCGGCATCGACTTCCAATGCATCCAGAAGGTTGGAGAAATTCCCGATGCCGCCGATGGAATCTCATTCACTAAAGATAACACCCAAATGTTGGGGGCCTTGGGAGCGGCCGCCAAAGTGGGCGGCGCTACCGCATGGTTTTGGTCACGTGAAGATGCTCGCAATTGCGTTGACGTTCTCTTCGTCGATGAAGCGGCCCAGATGGCTCTCGCAAATGTGCTTGCAATTTCGGGAGCGGCGAAGACTGTCGTTCTATTGGGCGATCCGCAACAACTTGATCAACCCGTGCAGGGTAGCCACCCAGAAGGGACTGACATTTCTGCACTTGGGCACTTGTTAAATGGGGAAGAGACTATCCCCGATGACCAAGGTCTATTCTTGGAGGAGACTTGGCGACTTCATCCGTCCATATGTGCGTTTACCTCAGACCTCTTTTATGCGGGCAAGCTGGAAGCGCGCGAGCATAACGCGCGGCAAAGCATAACATCCGAAGGGCCGGTGAATGGAGCGGGTCTTTGGTACCTGCCCGTAGCGCACGATGGGAATGTCAATGCATCGCCAGAAGAAGCTAGCGCCATTGCAGATTTAATTAACAGAATTCTCGAAGGATCACCCACTTGGACGGATCGCGAGAACCAAACGCACCCGCTGACCCTCGACGACATCCTCGTCATTACCCCGTATAATGCGCAAGTGTTTGAGATTCAGCAGCGTATCCCCAACATCAAGGTTGGCACTGTCGACAAGTTCCAAGGACAGGAAGCGCCAATCGCAATTTATTCGACAGCCACGTCCACGCAGGCAGAAGCTCCTCGCGGCATGGAGTTCCTCTACAACCTCAATAGATTCAATGTCGCCACGTCGCGCGCGATGTGTGCATGCATACTTGTAAGCTCCCCCTCGTTAATGGAAGCGGATTGCCGAACGCCGAAGCAAATGAGGCTTGCGAATGCTTTCTGCCGTTATCGCGAATTAGCAAAAGAGATTGCGGTCTGACGCTGCTGTCACGCTGTGGGCGCTCGTTCGACTACATACCGTTTCCATGCGGCCCCATGTCGAGGTGGTCATAAAATTCGCGCTCCTGCGGACTCATAGCATCTCGGATCTTTCTGTGCTCACGCGCGCTTGATCGTTCATTCTCACCTCGAACATTGCAGTCGAACTGGGTGGGTGTTTTTAAGCAAAGCAAGATAGCTTCCCAAATTGCCTTATTTTCTCCTTCGAGGCAGACAAACCAGAGCTCTATCTTTTGTTCGATTAGCGAAGCTATCTTCTTGTTACCTTTTTTGCGTGCATGGCTGCTAAGCCGACCTCTGATCCCGGAGGAACGAGAAAGGGAAATACCTGCATATCGGGGGGAGAAATTGACAGGACACCACTCGGAATACGGATCGTCGTAGAACACAGCCTGTATTGGTTTAGTTTCGTCGAAGACCGAACCGATGATGTAAAGCCCCTGTGTCCTGGGCGGCTTGGCATTATCTGTCAGCTGATACGGTCCTATTATCTTCATTCGGTGAGGCATATTTGAATCATAGCATCTTCAGCTGGGGTTTTCACTTAAATAGCAACTGAACGCATCGGCTGCACCGACCGGGCTGTCGTGAACCGAGCCCACTAAGGTGGTCTCGGCCATACGGCTTCCATCCCTTGCGCGGGACGTAAAGGCTCGGCCTTCCAAGTATGGCAACTTAGGGCTTCGCCCTCAGCGCACTTCAGAAAAAATAGACGGTCTCCCGAGGCTCGGTCGCTTCGCTCCCTGCGCCCGCCGTCGATTTTTCCTTCCGTTTGCACACCCATCCTCGCCGGAGGGCAGAGGTTGCATGCGCAACCCTCTACCCATTGAAGGAGAAGTGAAAATGACAAACGAAGAAGGAGAAATACGCATCTACGTGGCATGCCTTGCCGCCTACAATAACGGCATCCTGCACGGGTGCTGGATTGACGCCAATCAGGATACAGATGACATCCACGCCGCTATCAGAAAAATGCTGACGGCCTCCCCTATCGAGGGGGCAGAGGAATGGGCAATCCACGACTATGAAGGCTTCGAAGGCCTCTACATCGCGGAGTATCAGGGTATCGAACGGGTTGCCGCTTTTGCTGCCTTCATTGCCGAGCACGGTGAACTCGGCGCGAAGCTGGTCAATCACTACGGCAATCTCGACGCAGCGCGTGAAACGCTCGAAGATTACTATGCTGGAGAATACCGCTCCCTTGCCGACTTTGCGCAGGAGATGACAGAATCCAGTACCACCATTCCTGACTCCCTTCGCTACTACATCGACTGGGAAAGCATGGCTCGCGACATGGAAATCAATGATGTCCTTGCCATCTATCTTGGCTTTGACCGCGTCCATGTGTTCTGGAGTCACTAGCCATGAAAAATAGAGAGACAGGTGAAAACGGCTACCGCAAAGGCCATCCGTGGTATTACCTTTTGGGCGGGAGGCCGCCAAAGCTGAAAGAGATTAGACAAGAGGCGCAGGCATCCGGCTATCGCGGTTACTTGGCCGACCACATCGACAAGGCCGACAAAATGCAGGAACCAAAACGCTCTCAGGCCTTACGCGAGTATCGTGGGCGGGCGATTCAAGAACTGGGCCGCGACATTCGGATATACAGGGAAGTCGCGCGCGACCTGCATCGCTATCAGGCCGAGCAAAACCCTGACGACGAGCCAAACTGCTGCGACAGCGTACACACGGCCATGAGCCTCAAATACAATCACCTCTATAACGACTTCGCGCACCTGCATGTGCTGGACGAATTGCTTGGGAAGCAACGCGACCTATTCGACTTGTGATGAATGGAGAGAACTATTCGCTCGCAATCGGAATTTTGCCGATGTGGGCATCGATGTTCTCAATCATCTTCTTCGTCAGTGCCAGGTTGCGCTTCTCGCGCCCCCAAACCTCCTGAAACTTCGCGACTGTTTCTTCAGCTGTGTCCAGGACAAGCTTTTCAGGCAGCCTTGCCTTACCGGCCATGTGTGCCAGTTCATCCCGTGTGAACCCATCGAACCGCTTGGTCTTGCTGAATTTGAGAGCAAAATACTCATCCGGCAAATAGTGAATCGTAGACACGAAGTCATAGGCCGGCGCTATCGCCGCATTGCGTCTGTCGGGATAGATGAACGACCAATTCTTCAGATGCATATCGGCATTACCGATAAGTACATTGAAGACCAGGCGACGGATGAACTCTTCGATGTCCGCGTCCTGCCCTTCCGCGCCGATGACCGTTGCAATGTTGCGCATCGATGCCTTCTCGTACTTGTCGGCCGGATAGACACGGAAGATTTGTGCAAAGTCTTCGATATGGACCGTCTCACCATCCGATAGGCGGTCGAACCGCTCAATGGCAAATGCCTGGCCGCCGACTTTGTCGACGCCTTCCGGTAACCCCTCAATGCCCTTCACATCGATGAGTTCAATGCGCGGAACATCAATGCCGACATCACGCGCCAACGACATCATGCTGAATTCGTTCTCGGGAAGCAGCTCAAACTGGCGCGAAGGGAGTTTGACAATCCAGTCGCCACCAACGCCGCGCACGGGAATGGTCATTCCCTTGCGTGCATCTTCAATCGCAGAAAATTTGAGCTGCACACCTGCCAGCGAAAAACGCATCAGATTTGCGCGCGCTTCTGCTTCCTGCCCATGTCCGTCATGCGCCGCGGGCGGAAGTTCTTCTCCGTCTGCAGGACGCACCGTAATTGCGCCGGGAAGATCCTGGCCAAGCACCCACAGCAGATAGAACTCGCGCTCGCTTTTTACACCGGCCCGTTCGGCCAGATAACGCCGCAGATGTCCTTCAGGTAGTAGATTAGAAAACCACGGAATAAGCCGCGTTTGCGTCGGATTGAAATCCGTCATCAGACCGCCAAGCGAGTCCTTGAACCCCAACCCAAGAAGGGGTCGGTTGTCATCCGACACATATGCATCCGTAAATGCAAACAATGTCCGGTCGCCACCAACATTCGTCAGTGTCGCAACCTTCTCATCATAGAGAAGGACTTCAAGGACAGAGACATCAGGCATCTTCGTCCTCCTCATCTAATGAGTAAGCAGGTCTCGGAAGCAGGCTTTGGTCAGAGAGAACCGATGCGTGCGCAATATGATTGCGTAGCGTTTCTGCGCGCTGCGCAATCAACGATAACTTGCGTGTGTCGAAAGAAGCATTTTGAAAAGCTTCAATGCCTTTGATGAGGTTTTCGAAGTTCCTGATCTCAATACTTGGAACTCGTACCTTCTCCAAAAGTCGGAGATTTTCACCCAACCGCTCCGTTCCACTAAAAGATGTATTCAAGTTCTCCATTGTTTTCCGGAAGTTCTCGAAGGTTTCTTGAGCTTTCGCTTGCGTTGCCGGGTCAATGGTTGGTGATTGCGCCGTGCTGCGCACGATGGACTTAACAGCAGGCACAGCCTTTCGGGGCACAAGTTCGAGTTCCAGGTCCAAAGCCCTGACAAGCGCGACAAGGCTCGAAAGCCGCAAATCGACCGAACCATTCTCAAACTTCGAAATCTGCGCCTGCGGCACGCCGGAATTGGCGCTGAGCTCGCGCTGGCTAAAGGCTTTGCGAACCCTCGCATCCTTTATCGCAGTGACTATATGTTCGGTCTCATAGTTCATTTTGATGTCGCTTTCTATATCACCATATGTTGGTGATAGTTTTTAATATATCAAACTTTGGAGAGAATTTCAATATTGATATCGTATTCGCTATCTCTATTGGTATATGATATATAATTCGACATCTACCGTGTGAAGGGACCATCACCGCCCCCGATCCCTGGCGCGCATGCGTGCCTGTGTTTGTGCACTTTGGGCCGCGATCTCCCGCCCACGCGCGGCGGCATCTGTTTTAAAGATTGGCGCTCAACCCGCTGCCGATCGCGCACGGCAGCTTTCTTGAAAGCCAGCGTTGCGGATAGGTCGCGCCAACTCGCGCGCGCATCATCGATATGCTTACGCAACACCGGAGACATCTCATCGGCGATGCACTGCCTGGTATCAGAAACAGACGGCAAGCCCGCCTGGTCTCCGATGCGGCCCCGAACTTCCTTTGCTTTCAAACCAAGTGTGCGCGCCAAGCCATAAACTTCGCCCGCATGGTCAAGAAGGACATGCCCTCGCTTATCACCACGCGCGAGCCACACGCCGCGCTCTCGGAGCGCATCCGCAAACGCTCCCCTTCCATCAGAAATCGCCCATGCGTCCTGCACGGCATCCTTGAAAGCGCGCGCATCATGTCCGGCGCGTTTGGCCTGTTGCCATTCGGCCAACGTGTAGTTTGCAGGGTCGCGCAAACTGGAGTCGGCAAGGCCGCGTGGCATCTTCCAGTCATGTTCAAGACACAGTTCGCGTGAAACTTCCGTGAGTCTGGTTTTGAAGAAAGACATCTGCCGCGCCGTCATGGTCTCGACGTCTATGCGCGACCACACACAGTGCGCATGTCGGCGACCTTCCTTCTCATGGAAGACGACCGCGCGCGGCTGACCTTCGAGACCCAGATTTTCTTTAACGCGGTCGATGGCCGCCTCGAATGTGGCAACTGACACATACTCTGTCTCCGGCGGATTGAGACTAAGCGCAAACAGGAACTGCCTGCACCTGGTTGCTCAGCTGATAGCCTGCGCTTCCTTAAATGCGCCCGGCAGGGCATCAGCAGCGAAGCCCCGCAACTCATGAACTTCAACATGCTCGTTCTCATCCGTGCGCATGAGGTGAACAGCAAGTCCCTGTCCGCCGCCACGCTGGGAACCTTTCAATATCATGCGCGCGCTCCCGACTTGAGGCCAAGTGCGTCAATCAGGAGTGCACGGACTTCAGCAACATGGGCACACGCCTCGCGCAGGTCATCTTCTACATCAGGCGTAAGCGGCAATGTTCCGATATTGGCTGCGCGGGCGAGCTGGTTGAGATTACTGGCGATACGGACTGACCCAGCAGAGCGAGCGCGCGAGCCATCGCATTCGGATCGGCAGTCGAGCGAATAGCTGGACGGCGTGGCTTATGCCCCTCAAATAACTGGCCCTTGATATAGGCTCCGAGCGCGAGTGTGCCTGCACGCGCTTCGAGGTGCGCCACTATACGCGGCTTTTGGCAAGCCATCTGATCCCCCCACAGTTCCCTAAGTCAGCTCAATATCCCGTAGAATGCTCTGGATGAGCCCATGAACCTCCTTGTTTTCATCAGGGTGAACAAGTGCCAAGACCACCTGCAACTTCCTCACAAGCCCAAGCGTCGTGGTCGCACGTGACCTTGATATTCTATCGATCAATTTCTTGTTCAGCGCATAGAGCTCGTCGAGGCGATTGCTGATCAAGTCGAGAGGGGCTGCCTCGATAAAGTCGGCGCGCTCTTCTTCGGCGAGTTGAAAAAGGTCGTGCTCATGGATCAGGAAGGATTCCAGTTTGCACCATCGCTCTGCGAGTCTGGTTTGATCGGCGTGTCGATCGAGCCAATCGGAACAGACTTCTACAGCCTTGTCAGGCTGAGATCTGCCAAGGCCAAATATCGTCGATGAATCGTGTTTCGCGAAGAGGTGAATATGTATTTTGCTGAGCATGGACGGTCCCGTGGTAGACGCTGGGGGAATTGTGAAACGTCAATCAATTTACATATTATAGTACATAACACTAAAATATGTAAGCGCCTATTCTTCCAGCATGGATATACGAAAGCTGGTTGGCAGAAATTTTGCGCGCATTCGCCGCGAAAAGCACCTCACTCAGGAGGAGGTCGAAGCACGTTCGGGATTCAGCCAGCAGTATCTGAGCGGACTGGAACGGGGCAAGCGCAACCCGACCGTGATGACTCTCTATGAACTGGCCCAGGCACTCGAAGTATCGCATGTCGACCTGGTGATGCCGGATTGAGATACGTTTCTGCTGTCGCCCGCTCGCGATTCAAGGTTGAACTATTTCGCAAAGCGGATTTGGACGCCGTCAATCCAGATTCCTGCGAAAGGCGACGAAGATCCGACACACACGATTTCCTCCGCGAGCTGCTTCGCTGATAGAATCGCTCAGGGATCTCGGATATTCTCTCGAGACCGCCATCGCGGACATCATAGACAACAGCATTTCGGCAGATGCGACCCACGTGGACATCTGGTGCGCTGTGGACGTCGCCCCTATGGCGCTGGCGGTTGTCGACGACGGTCATGGGATGACCGAGGACGAGTTGATTGCCGCCATGCGTCCGGGGTCGACCAGTCCGATGGAGGTTCGCGAGGCCGGGGACCTTGGACGGTTCGGCCTCGGCCTGAAGACAGCGTCATTTTCCTAGGGGCGCCGACTGACGGTTGTGACGCGAAAGGATGGTACGACAAGCACCGCAATATGGGATCTCGATGATCTGGCCGAACAAGACGACTGGGTCCACTCGCTGCCGGACCCCGAGGAGATCATGCGCGAGACCGGTCCGGAGATTCCAGCCGCGCTACAATACTATATCGACTGGAAAGCCATGGGCCGCGATCTCGAGCTGAATGGCGAGGTGTTCACCATCACGCTTGGATTCGATGAAGTGCACGTGTTCTGGAACCGATGACAGCGATTGCCCTGGGCTGCCTTGTATTTCCTTTCGCCGGGCAGCCTTTTGGCCCGCCCTGTCCCCGTCTTTTGCCTTTTGACCTGGACGGCGCTGCCCAGCCCTGAAACCGGCAGCCTCCACGAATGTCCTCTGCGCGGTCCGCGCATTCATCGCGATGCAAATTCGCTTGTGTCTTGCCGGTGCGCCGCTTCGCTCTGCCCCTTCCGGGTTCAGAGCTGCTCCACGCCATCCTTTAGGTCCGGCGTCGACAGGGACAAGCAAGTCTAGCTCGGCAGCCACGCAAACGAAAAGGAGACTGCAAAATGGCAAACGCACTCGGATATGTCAGCGAAACCCAGACCGGCTTCGAAGGCGCTCTCGCGATGATGAACCTCACCGCGCCCATTCAGATCGAGAAGAATGCGGACAAGACAGCAGACACCCAGCCCGACTATCGCATCTTCGCAGGCGAGATCCGGACCGAAATCGGCGGCGGCTGGATCGTCAAGGCAAAATCCAGCGGCAAGAACTACGTGTCGCTTACGCTCGCCGACCCGAACATCGGGCCGCGCAAGGTCTTTGCGAACCTGGCGCCAGTGAAGGGCAAGAAGGGGCGCTACGTACTCCTCTGGAATCCGAAGGATTGACCGCAGAGGTGACGGCTCCGGTTGGAGCCGTCACCTCGCATTCGTTTGCCGGACCACGTGTTCGGCCCACCAATTCATCATCTCGACACGCTCGCTCCAGTACTTCGCGCGATTGTAGATGGACCTCGCGCTTTTCGTGTCCACATGCGCAAGTTCTGCCTCAATGGCATCGGGATTCCAGTGGCCGCTTTCATTTAGGAAAGTCGAGGCACTGGCCCGGAAGCCATGCGGGGTCATCTCGTCTCCGGGAAATCCGAGCCTCTGCAGAGCGAGGTTCATCGTGTTTTCGCTCATGGGACGGACCGGGCTCGTCACTGCAGGAAAGACTAGGTCCGCTGGGTCGTTCCGCCCCCCGAGGTCCATCAGGATCTGAACGGCAGCAGGCGGCAAAGGTTTCTTGTGTTCCCGCCGCATCTTCATGCGCTCGGCAGGGATCGTCCATGTCGACCTATTGAGGTCGATCTCCGACCAGGTTGCCTTTCTAAGCTCCCCGGGGCGCGGGAAGAGGAGGGCCATCAGTTTCAGGGCGCTGGCCGTCCTGCCCCGGCCTTCATAGACCCAGATGGCCCGGACCAGGCGCGCAAACTTCGGCGCGTCGACAATGGCGGGCATGTGGCGCACTTTCGGCGAGATCAGCGCACCCCGCAGGACAGGCGTTGGATCGGTTTCGGCCCGCAATGTGGCTACTGCAAAGCGAAAGACTTCGCCGATCGTAGTACGCAAGCGTTTGGCGGTCTCGTAATTGCCCTTCGCTTCGACGGCTCGCAAGACAACAAGCACATCTCGCGGCCTGATATCCGTTATGGGCATGACACCGAGCTCCTGCCTCGCGAACTCCAGGAGCCACGCCTTTTTCGAGAGCGTGGTTTCGGCAAGGCCTTCAAGCCGACGCTTCTCCAGGAATTCGTCGGCTATCACGTCGAAAGTCGTCGGGGCGCGGCCGTGCCGACGTGCCTTGCGAGACCGCTGAACAGCGCCCGGATCGATATCCTGACGGAGAAGGCGCTTTGCCCTGGTGCGGAGCTCGCGCGCCTCCTCGATTGAGACAATCGGATACGAACCGAACGAGAGTGTCTTCTGTTTGCCATCGAAACGGTATGACATGCGCCAGAGTTTGGACCCGTTCGGCGTGATGAAGACGTACAGCGCATGACCGTCCGAGCGTTTGTAGGACCGCGCTCGCGGTTCGAAGCCTTCAATCTCGGAATCGGTGAGCGGCATGGATAGAGTAAGCGGGTTGTTCGGGACAAAACCAAACCCTTACCAAATGCCATCATGTCAAGGCAATTAGCATGGTACCGAAATAGTTTTTTATTGAATAAAATCAACCTACTGGTGCCCAGAAGAGGACTCGAACCTCCACTCCCTTGCGAGAACTACGACCTGAACGTAGCGCGTCTACCAATTCCGCCATCTGGGCACGGGGTAGGAAGGCGGGGTAATAAGGATGGATCGTTGGGCCGTCAACAGGAAATGGTATTCAGGACTGTTGAGAAACCATTCTAATTTGTCGGTGCTCTGGCGATGAAGCCTAGAGCGCGCCAAGAGTTGTCGAAACGCGAAAAATCCCTGTAGGGATACCTTTTTCCGGAACTGGGAAGATCGAAGAATTATGATCTCAGGACAGCTATTCACCCGTGACTTTCTATTGGAAGGCGTCGACCGAGAAGAGGCTTGGCAATCGATCGATTCAGCGGCCTTTGCATCATTCTGCGACGAACTGCGCACCCTGGCACAAGGCATGGTCGCAAGTTCTCGCCCGAATGAGGCAGAGACCGAACAAACTTTCATTTACCCCGTGCTTGAGCTGTTGGGCTGGAAGGATCGTTTGGTTCAGCAGACGGCATCGGCGAAAGGGCGCAAGCAGGTACCCGATGCGCTCCTATTGCCCAGCGGAGACGCGCGGGAAGCGGCCGCCGCCGAGAAGGATGAATGGAAGCGCTATCGCTACGGCAAGGCAATTGTCGAGGCAAAGCGCTGGAATCGACTGCTCGATCGAGCCGGAGGCGCGGGGGCGGAAACCAAGGAAACAGCGCCTTCCACGCAGATGCTTCAATATCTCAGTCGTTTGGATGTAACGACGGATGGCGCCGTGAAGCTAGGAATTTTGACGAACGGTTGCGTTTGGCGTCTCTACAATCAGAACACGCTGTCGGTTTCTGAAGAATATCTGGAGATCAACGTCGCCAAGGCACTTGGATTGCAGGGGCACCCGCTGGACCTCTTCGATAACTCAGATCCGCGGCTCGATGCAGAAAGAACACTCAGGCTCTTCTACCTCTTCTTCGGGAAGCAAGCCTTTCTTGCCGAACAGGGCAAGCCGACCCTGCATGAGATTGCCCGGGAAACAGGAAAGGTTTGGGAAGAGGCCGTCACCGACGAGCTTTCGGATCTCGTTTTTGAAATCATGTTTCCTCGGCTTGTTTCGCAACTCGCTGAGCACGACCTGGATCGACCCAAGCCAGCATCGGACTCTTACCTTCAAGAGGTCCAGGCTGCGGCCCTGATCTTGTTGTACCGGCTTCTCTTCGTTGTATTCGCTGAAGACCGGGATTTGCTTCCGGACGCTAAGGAACCCTACAAATCCTACTCTTTGACGACAATGCGTCTCGATATTGCGGAAAAGAAAGAAAAGAACGAGTTCTTTTCGTCCAAGCAAGCGACATACTGGCCTCGGCTCAACACAATTTTCCGGGCCATTGCAGAAGGCGATAATGAACTTGGTATACCGCCGTACAATGGGGGTCTCTTTGCACGAAACGAGTATAGCCTACTCGAACGTGTTGCCTTGCCGGACTCCGTGCTCGCCGACCTAATCTATGACCTATCCCACCGGATGGAGAATGGCGAAGCGCGCTACATAAATTACCGCGACCTCTCGGTGCAGCACCTCGGCTCAATTTATGAGCGGATTCTCGACTATCGTCTGATCGAAACCGAAAGTGGTCTCGGAGTCGATGAAGACCATGCTGCTCGGCATATTTCTGGCAGCTACTATACACCAGACAGCCTGGTAATGCTCATCATCGAAAAGGCTGTCGGACCGCTTGTAAACGAAAGTCTCGCGGCCTTTCGCACGGCATGCGAAGCGCTAGCGCATGATCCGCGTTCGGAGCGAGAAAGACTCGTCGAACTCAAAAAGCTTGATCCGGCCCAGGCTCTGCTTCGCCTTAAAGTCTGCGACCCAGCGATGGGCTCTGGGCATTTTCTTGTTAGTCTGGTCGACTGGCTTGCAGATCGCGTCTTGGCAGCAATTGCTGAGGCGGAGTCGACAGTCGACTGGAGCGAGGAACCTTACCGATCTCCGTTGTCACGCACTATCGCGGATACGCGCGATGCTATCCTGGAACATGCCGTGGAGAACAGGTGGCCTTATGTCGAGGACCAGCTTGATGATCGTCATATCGTCCGGCGAGCCGTCCTGAAGCGCTGCGTTTTCGGTGTGGACCGCAACCCGATGGCCGTCGAATTAGCTAAGGTATCGCTTTGGCTCCACACCTTTACCGTAGGAGCGCCGCTCTCCTTCCTGGATCACCACTTGAGATGTGGCAACTCACTGATCGGCGAGTGGATACGCCCGGCAATGGATCAGCTTGCAGAATGGGGCAGCCCGCTTCTGATGAACGAGGCGAAGCAAGGCGCACTCGCATCAGCCGAATCCATGCGTTTGATCGAACGGCTAAGTGACGCCGATATTGGTCAGGTCGCCGAATCCAAACGCCTGTTCGCTGATGTCGAACAGAAAATTGGCCCCCTCGTTGGCATGCTCGACTATGTGAACGGTACGCGCCATTCAGGTGCCAAGAGCAAACTCAGTAAGGTTGCTATCGAGCATCTCACGCGCGGCGACTTCGGTGATCCTGTCGCCTTGATGCGCGGCGAGCAAAATATTGTATTGCCTGAAGAGTTACAGGAAACGGAATTGGAGCGACAAAAGCGGGAAGCCGCGAGTGGCCAAAAATCGACCCTGCGCGAACGAGGTGTGGAATCGCAGAGTATCGTTACATCGGCCCGTGAGCACCTTTCCGATAGTACTCCTTTTCACTGGCAAGTAGCATTTGTCGGGGTTTGGGAAGATTGGGACGGTGCTGAACGTACGGGCGGTTTCGACGCTGTGATCGGCAACCCCCCCTATGTACGGCAGGAACTGATAAAGGAACAAAAGCCCGCACTAAAACGGGCCTATCCAAAGACATACTCGGGAACGGCCGATCTCTACGTCTACTTTTATGAGCAAGGCCTTAGACTTCTACGTCCCGGCGGACGGCTTTCATATGTCGTGACGAACAAGTGGCTCAAAGCTGGATATGCGGAGAAACTACGAAACTTGTTTAGAAATGAAGCTTGGTTGGAATTCGTTGCCGACTTCGGACACGCGAAGCACATGTTTCCTGATGCTGATGTTTTCCCATCAGTGGTCGTTCTAAGAAACCCAACTGATATCGAAGCTCCCGTAGAAACAAAAACCTGTGTCATTCCTCGAGACGATGTACCCAAGGGAAGCCTCCGAGAGGCGGTAGATAATGCTACGTACGTGTTGCCTCTAGACTATTTTGGATCATCCAGCTGGACGCTTGAGCCTCCCGATGTCATGGCAATTCTTTTGAAGATGCGCCAGTCATCTATTCCCCTGGAAGAGTTTGCGGGTGCGCGGCCACTGAACGGAATCAAGACAGGCTTCAATAAAGCCTATTTGGTCGACAAGGCAGTGCGGGACAAACTCGTGAGAGATGATCCTAAGGCAACTCACCTTCTCCGCCCCTACCTACGGGGCCAAGATATCGCTCGATGGTATACGCCCGAACCTGAGTTGTTTATGATCGTTCTGAAGTCGTCTAGTGATCACGAATGGCCTTGGTCTTCTGCCGCAAACGAGATGGATGCCGAAGGCATCTTTGCCAAGTCCTATCCATCATTGTACCGACACCTAAAGCAATTCGAGGCATTCGAGGACTCTAACACTGGAAAACTCGTCGGCCTGAGGATTCGTCAGGATCGAGGGCGTTTTTGGTGGGAACTTCGACCGTGTGCATACTATGATGCATTCGAGCGCCCACGATTGATGTACCAGGCTATTCAGTTTTACCCCAGATATTCAATTGTACGTTCGGCTTGTTTCGGCAACAATAAGACCTACGCGTTGCCTACCGATGATCATTGGATAGCGGCGTGCTTGAACTCACCTGCAGGCTGGTACTTTGCGTGGCGCCATTTCCTTCACATGAAGGACGAGGCTCTTTCCAATGACCAAGTGAAAATCAACACCTTTCCAATCGCGCGTCCTGCGGACTCCAGTCGCAGAGATTGTGAACGAATTGTCGAGCGTTTGTTGCTTGCGACGGCTGATATGCAGACCAGACAGAATGATGTTCTGGACTGGCTGAACCATACGCGCGGTCTAGAGCAGTTCAACCGTAAGCTCAGCGTCCCCGTTGAGCTTACGGTGGACGAGTTTATCGCAGAAGTCATTCAAGCACTGCCGAATAAGACAACACTAGCGTCCGCTGATTTAGGTGATTTGAAAAGGGAATATGCCGTGAGCATCGAACCTGCAAAGGAACTCAAAGCGGTAATCCAACGATCGGAGCGCGAACTTTCCGACCTCGTTAACGCTGCCTATGGCCTCACTGAGGAAGACGTTGCGCTCATGTGGCGTACGGCTCCCCCTCGCATGCCATTCGATCCTTAAAGTCTGCAAGCCAATACAACTTAATCAGAACGTGGGTCAGGATAAGTGGGTGTCACACCCATGCATCTAAACGATGCGTACAAGGACGTAATAAGTCGTCAGGGACAGAAAATTAGCCTGTATCGGGACATTGTTCTAGGGAACAGCTTGAAACAAAATCGTGTTGCGCGTCCCTTACCGTGTTATTGTCTCGAGTACATTGGAATACTTTAGGGGACACAACGACTTAGACAAAGCGCTCTAGTTCTTCTCCGATATATGCTAACGAACGGTCCACCCAGTTTGCGAGGTCGTTCGGCGTCGCGGGTGCGTGAGTGTGAGTCATTGTTTCGTTTGCTTGGCACCATGTAGTAGCACTCGCAAAATGGACTCGGCTTAACTTTTGAGCTGACTTTAGTTCGCCGTTGAGCAGCTTGGTTGGCCCCGAACTGGCGAACTCTTTCGCCGCCGGATCCTCGTCATTCGCCCTGATGGATACAAGGTATTGATCTGCAGTTCCTAGTTCGTTTTCCAAAGACAAGCTGTCGATGGCGTCAAACTGCCAGTGAGGGTGACCCGCATTAGCGGCTTGAAACGAGTAGGCCTCTCCCGCCCATTTCGCGAACCCGGACCACTCTGCCCGGAACATTTGGGGTTTCCGTAAGTCACCCAAATATCCAAAATGCACAGTGATGCTGATAGCTCTAAAAGAGAACCTTTGGGTAGCTCCCGCTGGCGGTTCGCAAGTCCATTCCTCGCGATAACCGATCCATGCGAGTAGGTCATTGTCCAATTTCCAAGCTGGAGCGACGAAGGAGCGCGCGCCACGATTACGTTCAATTTTCTCGCAGCCAGACCCAACCAATCCTGCCACCACAGGGTTCAGGTGCCAGGAAATATCTAAAACGGGCGTCGCGCCCGAGTGATTGGAAATAATTGCTTCGATCTGCTGGAAATGCCTTTCCAGTTTACTCCGAGATAGTATTAGTTCTGCAACCATGCCTCAATCCAAGTCGTTCAGGTCGAGGCCATAGAGGTCGCAGACGAGTCTATCGGTCTTGAGCATCCAGCTTGTTGATCCCGGATTTGGCTTACTTCCCAATTCTGCTAGTAGGGAAATTAATCGACCCGATTGCACTCCAGTGGCCAATGACTGGAGATCAGGCAGCGGAATGGCATTGACGTATCGTGGACTGAGATCGAATTGACCACCCGCAACATGTGGGGAGAAGTGGCTCATTAGCTTATGAAAAGAGCGTGAGTTAAATATTGCCGAATACGCACTCAAGATGTGTTCTGTGGACAATACTGCTTCCATCGTTCGGTCGGTTATATCAGTGTCCCACTTGGGGAACCAAGCAAAGCCTTGCACGACGATCCAGTTTGCATTCAAATCGAGGGCGAACCCTCCTGGCCCTCCGAAGTACTTGGAGATAATCCTGGGACTTCGATCTAGCGACCAAGTCGCCCTTCGTTCAGACAGCCCCCACCAATCACTTCGATTTGCCCTGATATGCCCCGCTCTATTCGCGAGACGCTCCTTATTGGGAATAAGGTAGTGCGTCGAATAAGTGGGCACAGCCTGAGCTAAGTCCGCTTCGGTGTTCAGCGATAAACCATCATTGCTGTAGGGATAAAAAACGCTAAATAGATCAAGCAGTTCACCGTCTATAATAGAGTCATTTATTGCAGCCGGCTTGAACCACCGGCGTTCTTTCTTAGGCAATTGATTTACTACATCGGTTTTCAGCAAGAAAGCTGCATTGAAACCAGTCCGCACACCTTGGCGAACGTGAAAAAGCTCGCCGACGCTCAAGATTCCAAGCCGTTGCGAAAGGCGGTCAAGCTGCTTTGCGGTGCGGGGCGACGTCATGTTCCAAGTGGTGCTGTTCGAAAAGTTATCGCGGCGAGTGGAAAAAATTCGAAACTCGGGGTCGTACACTGCCGCGGCATCGATTCCGGAGTGTTTTCGAAGTTGCCTTAAAGCAAATGATGTCGAATCCGCCTCATTCGCTGCTACCAGAACTTTGGTCATTTCCGATCTCGGCGCGCCGTTCATAGGTTTAGTCATCACCACGGCAGCGACTTGCACCATCGCATACGAAAATAGTCCGTAGTCCCCAAGCGAACCCAGGAAACGAATATCCGCTTCATCAACAAGCCATTCGCGCCATTTCTGAGCGGACTGGAGGGTCAAGACACTGTTAGGCATCAGCGCGCCGATAGTACCGCCCGGCTTGAGGGCGGACAACGCTCTTGCTACGAAGGCCATACTCAAATCGCCGCGACCGCTGATATTTTCACCCAAGATTGTTCTCATTTGATCTCGGTGCTGATGACCCATTGTTGACCATGAGACGAACGGAGGATTCATAAGAACGACATCCGCATCGGGGAGCCGTTCTTGCAACGAATCGGAAGTTAGTAAGTCAATTTCAACGCCAGCTGCCGGTGACCAATCAGCCTTCGCCATTCTCATTACGAATTGTGCCATCGAGATGGCCGATGCTGATATATCTCGGCCAATCAATGTAAGACGACCACCGAACCCAGTTCGCTCGATCGCCCTCATCGCCTCATGAAGAAATGCACCAGAACCACAAGCGGGGTCCATAATTACTAGGCTATCGCGTGATGCCAAATTCGGTATTTGTTGTAGGACCTCCTCGGTCAGGCTTCTTGCGAGAGCTGGTGGCGTAAAATGCGCCCCTCCTCGCGAAACATTACCTGCCTCAGCAGGTCCCACGTGACCGAAAAGGTCTGGCGCTGACGCTCTAAGCAGCTCGTAGTGTGCCTCTTGAAATATCTCGCTTCCGGCATGCCTAATTGCGAGGGTCGGCAATAGAGTGAGGTTTTGTTTGAGATCGTCGGTTTCCAGGAGAAACTCCAGAAGAGCCGATTTGGAACCTTCTGATAGGGCTTCGAGTAGATGTGTTTGTTGTGACGCAGCAATCGCAGGACTTTCATCCGAACTTACGTCAGCTGATAGCGAGCGCTCGATGGCAAACGAAAGCAACTCTAAGAAGGCATCGGTTGAGTGCGCGTCGGGAATTCCCGCATCTGCAGTAAGTGACCGCATCCTTCGATAAGCTTCCAGGAAATGAGAAACCACTCGGCGATTTGACTGAACTCGATCGGCCGTAAGAAATTGATAAAACTCATTTCGCTTTCCGTCGATGCTGCTCCTTGTAAAGACTTCTGGATTTGGCTTGTCCCACCTGACAACACCAACCTCATTCTCCGTGAGAGTTACATGATGCGAAAGGTCCGATGACCACGACCAGTTGGTTGGTTTGGAATGCTTCCACATCCGATCCGACGTAATCGACAGCGCGAAACTTCCGTTGCCGCCATCAAGGAGCACAAAATGCTCGCCTTCAGCCATTGTGTCGGCTGGCCCAAATAACGGTGTCAATGCCAAACCAAACTCAGATGCCCAGTCGGAAGCAATAATATTTGACGTCATTTAGGAACCGCCACAGCTGGGAAAAGACTGAACTGAGATGGCGCTTCGTGCTTCGTACTCTCGCTCAAGAGGATCAAGTGATGCTCTAAAGAAATAGTTAACCCAGAGCGGTCAAAGCGGTCAGATAACCGATACATTCTTGGTTGCGAGCTTGCCGACTCGAATTGACAGTAACAATCCCAAAGCGCGTGAAACGGCACGCCAATAAGTTGATTTCGAAGGTCTCGAACACTTTGTCGCCAAGCTCCTAATTCAATATGAAACTTGTCCCTCAACTCCTTCAAAATCATGAGAACCAGAACGGTTCTCCACTCGAACAGGACATTTTTACCGGTTCCACCTGGCACGACGTCTGGTGGAAGTATGTCTCTTCTGTCCCTGGCCGTCCACTCTCGCAATTGGCTTCGCGATAGGCCAGTGATTCGGATGACGTCAGCAGACTGCAGCATGGAAAGACTCTGTAGAGTGGGTACCATACCCACTCTAAATAGTTATTTTCTTTAAGGCAAACACCTTATGCTTCTTTCGGCTATTCTGGTGCTGTTTATAGGCACATTCCGGGCTAATCAGCAGTCAAGCCAAACGGAGATTGAGGTACCAATGCGATCAGCTGCAGATCCTAAGATATCGGCTTCTAAGTGGGGATAAATTTCCGTCGTCTTCGGCCTCCTGTGACCAAGGAGGCTTCCCACCATGTTCAACGATTCACCGTTTATGACCGCGTGGCTGGCATACGTGTGGAGAAGATCCTGCAGGCGAATTTCGTCGGGTAGCCCGACCTACGCTCGGATCGCGCGCCCCGCCGTGTCAATTGATGCGATCGGCCTTGTTGAACCTGCCGGGTGGGGAAATACGAATGCGGACCTTGCGCCGTGCCTGCACCGGTCCAGTATTTCAATTGCAGGACGGGACAGATTGACATTGCGCTTGCCGGTTTTGGTGTCGCGGAGGCTCAGCTTGTCGGAACCTACTTCGGCCTAAGTCAGCGACGCGATTTCGCCCGACCGGCCGCCAGTGAGCAAGATGAGTTCGGATCGCAATGGCAACATGGAGCCAACGGATAGGCGGCGCTTTCAGCCAATTCCCGAGCTGGGCCAACTGTCCTGCATTGAGAAGCCGCCCCTTCGCACGCCGAGTGTTGCGCCGTATCGGTTTCGAAAGATCATGCGCATCAGTTGGCAGGATGCCCATTTCGCACGCAAACTTCAGTATGCTCCGCATATGCGAGAGAGCCTGGACGGAGACCGAAAATCTCGTCGTGCCGCATCATGCCCGAAAGGACCGCTAGCGCGGTTTCGTGACCCCTGCGATCCTTGTGCGCGCGCAAACCACGATGCGACCTCCTGAGTTGTTATCGAGGCGATATCGCGGAAGCCGAACTAACGAAGTATGGCGCATGCGAGGAGATTCCGGTGGGTTCAGGGTGGCAGGCTTCCAACTTTGCGTCCCATGGTCGAGGAAACGGACTGTAAACTCTGAAACAGTGGCTTTTGGGTTTCAGGAACAAGCGGCAGAGGCTTCGTTTCACCGGTCAATTCTGCGGTCAGCGCGCGGGCCGTATCTCTGGCTTGCTCCAAGGTTAGTGAAGTTTCTGATCCCAGAGCACGGCGCACGTTTCGTCCGTCGGTCCCTATCTGAACATACCAAGTAGGCCTTCGGTCTTGGCGGTGGCGAAGGGCAAGGCCGGAGCTTCACTGTCCCATTCAAAACGGTCGGCTGAACTGGATTTCAGATTCCTCGCGACTGGTTTGAGTTTGGTAGGCATAGGGTCTCTCCCGATTCTTCCCCATCAGGACAAAATGTTTGCAAATCCTGGGGAAGCTTCAGGACACATGGGGAAGAGAAAATCCGAAAGCCCGCATGCCTGTTCGGCGCTGTCCCTGAAGCTTGTCAGGGGGGAGTCATTTCTATCGTGTCCCAAGGCTAACCCCCTGGAATAGACATATAAAAGCCAATCCCTATCAAACACTCGACCTGTTCCAACTTGCCTCGATGCCTCCGCTGCTGCGTAGAACAAAGGGGATGTTTCGTTTCACACCCCATGCACCTTCGATGCTGACAGACCGCTGCGCGGTCCAGTCTCAAACACCCACAGATAAAGGAAATTTCGTCCGTAAAAGCCGTGTACAGAAGCCGCAACCAGTGGTTACGAATTTTTCGGATAGCGGTATGCGAGCCAATAACTTCAAGCGGATGCGTTGAATAAATGCGTACACGTCAACGTTCATGTTCAGTGTCACGCTCGCCAGCTTTCCGACGCAGGCTGATCCGCACGCCTTGCCTGCTGGATGAAGTTCGTGACGCGTGGGCGATGGCGCTGATCATTTGCTGCACCGAGGGCACGGGGCGGGCTGGCGATCGTGCGCGTGCTTCGCGACCAGGTGTCGGACCGAGGCGGGTTGGAGCGCCGACCTGCGCTTGCTGCTGACGCGCCCTCGCGAGATTGAAGCCGAGCGTTCTGGCCTCTGCTTGCCATGCCTGGAACAGTGCGGTGCGTTCTCTTGGCCGTTTGGCTTGCCGTGTGCGCAGGGCTGCCAGTTCCATTCCCTTGGCCGTACGGTAGCCATAGGTGTCGGCCGCGCTTTCGATCGCCTGCCTGCGCTTCGAAAAGGCGCGTTCGATGTCGCGGGGGATCGCGGCAAGGCGGAAGCTCGTGCCATGGCGCTCGACAGCGTGGCCATCGCGCTCGAGTCCATTGGCGAGATGCGCGCGGTAGACTGCGCCCGCTTCCTTCTGGGCCTTGTAGAGTTCGCGGCTGACGAGACTGCCCCAGCTTCCATCTCGGCGGGGCGCAAGGTTGAAGATGAAGGCGTGGGTATGAAGCTGAGGGTCGAGATCACGGCTTGTGTGGTGGTGGAAGCGGGCAATCGTCAGGCCGGCGACCGGTTCGCGAATTGCTCCGCCCTTGCCACGCCGAGTGAAGGCGTGATGGTCTTCGAGATTGGTGGTGGCGGCATGAACAGCCTGACGGTGGGTGGCTTCGATCTTGGCGCGTTTGGCAGGGGACGAAAGCGCCCACATGACCGAGACCGATTTCGGAGCTGAGAACGTCATGTCCCAGCCGGGAGCGTGAGCCTTGCTAATCTGGGTGAGGCGCGCGCCCGTTTTCGGATCGTGCCCATTCAAAGCCGCTTCGAAATCTGCCTTGGAGACGAGGCCTTCAAGCGCGAGGCGTTCCGCGCCGCGTCCGTCCCATTCCCCATCTGCCTCGGCTTCGCCTTGGCCTGTGTAGTATTCGTCCTGGGCCAAATAACTCACCGCAGCGGCAACGGACTTCCGGGCGGAGATCGATGCGACCATCAGGCGTCGTGTTCCCGGGAGAATGAATTCCGGATGCGTTGGGCGACTTCCGGGGACAGGAACGAAGTGCGGCCGGCGCCTGGCGCATCAGGCAGTGGCGTAAGCTCCCGGGCAGGTTTGGTCGTCCAGTCGGCGAGCACACTGGCCGGGCGCAATTCGGTGAGGTGCGGATATGGGAGGATGATGTCGTAGGCATGTTCGCCGGGGCCGATGAGGAGTGCGCGGACGCCTTGCTTGAATGCGCCCAGCCTGTCCGACAGTTCCGATGGCGTTATGACGGGGCGAACTTCCCGCTCCTTGGTCCAGCTGGTGGAAAGATGCCCGCCGGAGCGGGTTTCGCTCTTGCGCCAGTGTTCCACCGTTTGCTGACCGATCAGACGACTCGTGGTTTCGGCGCTGTGTCCGAGATTCATGCGCGTGACGACATGCGTGCCGATCATACCGATCCAGGCATCGGCCTGATCATGCCCATATGTGTTGCGGATCTGGGAAAGATCTTGCGCGCCGAGCACCACGCTGATGCCCTTGGACCGGCCGACATCCAGCAGGGTCGAGAAATGGGGCAAGCGTTCGAGTTGAGGGAACTCGTCGAGAAAGAGCCAGGTGCGCCGTTCCGGGTTTTCCTGCATGGCTGGTGAAGCTGCGTGGGAGGCGAGAAGGCCAATGATGCCGGATAGCCAGGCCCTGGTCAGCTGTGGATAGCGTCCATCATGCTGGAGCACGATCGGATTGCAGGCTGGATGGCGCAGCCAGTCGCGGACCGAAAATGATCGCTCGCGTGAACTGTTCGGCCAGGCTTCGGCGAGGACGCTCACCACGTTCATATGAGCCTTGAAGGTCGAGATTATGCTTTGCGTTGTCTTGCTGCTCGGCTCTTTCAGGAACTGGATCGCTTCGGGGTGGTAGCGTTCGGCTATACTAAGAAGCGCATCTGCGTCCGCGACCACCAGCTTTCGAAGGTCTGCCCAGCCCCAGCCACGTCCTTGTCTGACCTGAAGCGAGATAACGCAGGCCGTCAGGATCTCGCGCGCTGCGTCTGACCAAATACGGTCGGATCGGCTTTCAGGGATGAGCCGCGCCGCGAGTTCGCGCGCTTCCTGAGGGGTCTGGCAGTCGGTTGCGATGTCCCATTGCAAGGAGCGGGCGTCGTGGGGTGCGATGATGTTGCCGATGCCGGGAAGCTTCGCGGTCATATCGCCTTTCACGTCGAGCACCAGGACCTTGTCGCCACGGTCGATCGCCTGAAGCATGAGGTGCAGCATGGCGGTGGTCTTCCCTGCCCCGGTACTCCCCCAGATCAGGAAATGACGGCTCTCGCGATCACGGCTGATGGGAATACCGGGCGGGAATTCAAGCCCGGATCCAGAGCGGCGGCATTCGCGTTCCGATAGGGAGTGAAGCGCTCGCCGCGCGGCTTTGCCTGCAAGGTGCTGCCGCCCACGAACGACTTTAGGGGGTGGACGGGCGGTCATTGTCAGACGGATGAAGCCGATCAGGGCGAGGAGTGACAGTCCCGTCAAAACCGCGAGAGCATTGTGCCGGAGCATGAATTGCCCGGTCGTTCCATAGTGGCCGAGTATACGCCGGCACTGCGACCAGTCGGATGATCCGATGGGGTCACCGACGAGTGAGGTGATCCGGGCTTTGCCGCATCTCGCCATGAATGCGCGATCATGGCGAGCATAGACGCCTGCCTCGGTATATGTGCCAGCTGGGTATAATTCGAAACCGAGCTTGTAGGCTCCGAAAGCAGCAGCGCCACACAGGACGGCGAAGGTGAAGAGGACGGGCTTGAGGTGTCTCATGGCGCGGGTCCTCAATCGGCAGTCTGGCCGCTGAGAGCCAATAGCAATCGCTCGAACATGGATTCAATGCGTCCGAGCGAGCCGGTCTGCTTATCGACTGTGGTCGACGCTGCAATGAGGTCCTGGGACAATACTGCAAGCCTACGCTCGATCTTCAGGAGACGTTCGGCCTGCGTATACGGATCGCCGTCAGCGAGACCCAACAGGATGAGCTCCCGGGCAATGCCCGTAGGCGTCCCGGACATGCGGCGGGCACGAAAGCTCAGCTTTTCGATATCCGACTCGGCAAGGCGGATCGACAAGGGCCGGGTTTTTACGGTCATTGGAACTTGTCCGATGGCTGGTTCCGGGGCTTTTCACAGGCAGCCAGCCAGCGGAGCACGGTACGCCGACGGTAGCGGACCGCTGCACCTAACTTCAGGAAGGGGGGGCCGCCTCCCCGGCAACGCCAGGTGGCAAGCGTACAGACCGGGACCCCGGTCAGCCGGGAGACCGAAGGCGTGTCGATGGCCTCATCGAGCCAGCCGGGATTGTGCTGGAGGATGTCCTCGATTTCGGGAAGGCTGTAGGCGGGACTGGACATGGGATTCTACTCCTCTCTTGATGAGCCCAGCACAGCACAGCACATTTTTAGGAAGCAAAAACGAGTAATGATTTCATCCCATTTTGTCTTTTTTCCGGGAATTTCCCGCGTTCTCCTTAGATGTCCCGGGAAGCACATATTTCCCCCGTTAACACACATAGATATTTTTGTGTGGTAACGTAGTTGAAACACTTACCACACAATGCTAATTACGTGTGGTAAGTATAATTGGAGACCGCTGCCTTGACGTATCGCATGCACTCACAGGTTGCACAGGCCGCCTACCATGACCTCGTCTCGCTCCTGCTGGACGAGACGGTTACGGACCTGCGCGGGGCACCGACCGCCCGGCAGATCAATGGCCGGACCTATTGGTATGATCGCTATCGAATCGGGACCGCAATCCACGAGACATATCTCGGCGAGGAAACCCCGGACCTCCTGAACCGTCTGGAACGGTACGAAGCCCTGAAGGCAGAACGCGCTGGCCGAAGGCGCGAGCGTGCACGCCTTGTGCGACTCCTGCGAAGTGAGCAATTTCTTGGCCTCGATGGCGCGAGCGGCAGCCTGATTTCGGCGCTGGCCAAGGCGGGCACCTTCAGGCTGGGGGGTGTGCTCGTCGGAACGACGGCCTTCAGGCTCTATGAAGGTGAGCTTGGGCTTCGCCTCAGCCTGGACCAGGCCGCCATGACAAACGACATCGATATGGCGAGCTTCGAGAAACTGTCGCTCGCGCTCGGCGACACGGTCGAGCCGTCCCTGAATGAAGTTCTTGGCAAGTTCGATTTCGCCCCCGTTCCATCAACCGACAAGAGTCGCGTCTGGCGCTGGCGCCAGTCAAATACGGAAACCATGGTCGAATTCCTGACGCCATCCTTTGAAGAAGAGGAGAGAGTAAGGGACCTGCCCGCTTTAGGGGTCAGTGCCCAGTCGCTGCATCATCTCAATTACCTGATCGCCGATCCGCTGAATGCAGCTGCGGTCTACCGAGAGGGCATCCTGCTGAAAATTCCGCGTCCGGACCGCTACGCAATTCACAAGCTGATCGTATCCAGTCGGCGAAGGGAGGGACCGGAAAGCCTGAAGGCAAGAAAGGACCTTCTGCAGGCTGAACTGCTGATCGAGGTCCTGTCCGAGGATCGGCCCCAGGATCTGGCGGAGGCCTATTCGGACGCCATGTCGAGGGGCCCGCGCTGGCGCGAACTCATCGATCGCAGCCTGATTAGATCTCCGGTATCCAGGAAGAGACTTGAAATCTCGATCTCAGGATGAGAGAAACTTGCACAACAAAACCTTGATCGAGCCCGGAAGTGAGCGAGTTCTGCCACTGGTTACGATCATGCGCCGGATGGAGAGCCGCCCTTGGTTGGCACTCAGGCTCAGTATCCGTAAGTCTGTTTTGGGCGCAAATAGAGCTGTAAGGACTTTGGCCGACCTCTTCGCCGCATGAGCCAACACTATGTCAGGGGATCAGTTGAACCGGGAATGGTCTCCTATTTCCATAAGTCTGGCTTTTGTTCGCGTACTGACTTTCTCCAGAAACTAATCGAAACGAGCTATGTCGCCCGACAGACCAGGTCGTTTCCTGCAGAAAGCGTCCAACTTATGTGAAGTTTGTGAGGAATCGTAAAGTGATTGCTCGACTTTGGTCTGAATATTGCTTCTTTGAATACCGCTGGGCGGCGACAAATGAATTGAACGGACAAGAACATGTCGAGATTTAATGGTAATGATCACTCTCAAGACGAGATCGATAATCGAGCGAACCAATTGAACCCAGAGCACGACGCGTATGCATCGTCTCGCAGTCACGATAATTACGATGATTACGAGGATTACGATGATGAAAGATAATTTCGTAGCTCTGTGACGTCTGACTAAATTCGATATTTGGCGATCGCACTAAGAGCGAAGAAGCCACACGCAACTTTATCGGCGCCGATAAACGTTTCGCCAGTTGTTCTCTTCATGGGCCTGAGGTCATCCTGCGACGCAGGTCAGTACTGTCACAACCAAATGCACATGCTCAAGCAGCCCTTTTTCGTCTGCTTCCGGGATAAGGCTGCCATTCGATGGGGCGTGCCTGATCGGCTGAATACGCTGATCGGGACGAGCCGCTCGGTCTCAGATTTAGAGCGATTTAGCCAAGAGTAGGCTGGGGGCGAGCCCCTACATCTTGGCGGGAAGAGCTTCTTAGGCGCTGTCCAGGAATTGGCGAACAGGTTTTTGGATCAGTGCGAGCCCTCCGAATTCAAGCGAAAAATTCACGCTCCTTATACGGCGCACAAGCCCGCTCCGTGGTAACCATGGTAACTTTTCCGAACTTGACCTAACAAACCATATCAATTCGAGACATACTTAGTTCTGTTTTTACAGCATTATTTCAAATTCCAGCAAAGCCTAGCACCCCCTGATTCCGATTCCTAATCTGTAGGTCGCGCGTTCGAATCGCGCCGGGATCGCCAGACGGAGTTTCATATGTGAGCGGAAACATCGCACAGCACCACTTCAGAAGATGGTGAAGTCCGTCGCAACAATGCCAGCATGCGTCCAAGTGAACAAGCATCCGACTTCTACTGCAATCTCAACACAACAGCCGAAAGCTGGAGATAAATCTGGTTCATAGGTCGCGCAAAACCGCGAAATAAAAGTTCACATTTAACGATATTTGAAGGTCGCATACGCAAGGTAAACTTCGACGTTAAATAAATTGCCGATGGGGACGGGTTCAGATGAGCGAATCCAAGACGCCAGTATTTGTGTGTCCTGAGGACCAGCAAGCCTTTGCCAAGGTGTATGAGCATGCTGATACTGCCAGCCAGTTGATTGCAGAACATGGCACGCCGCCATTCCCCAACACATTCGCGCTGATGTATGCGTATGCAGCAAAGTCCGACAACAAGGTTGTGGTTGCGGTCGACGAAATGCTGGAGCGGGGCGCGCTTTGCCAATATGAAATCGACGAAGTCTACAACATGCATTTGCGCCCTACCGACGATCACGCCAAACGCGAGAACATCGGACGGGAAGTTGAACAGCAACTCTCAAGCATCCTGGACCTTGTGGGTACCAGTATGGAAAACAGCGACCAGTTCGAAGTTGCGTTGACGCAGATTGAACGCGGCCTGTCTGATTCAAGCTCGTCAGCTGCTCTCTCCTCTGCCGTTGCGCGCCTGATGTCGGAAAGTCGTCGGATGACCGATCAGAGTCGTCGCCTCAGCGATGGTCTAATGGCCTCAATGAAGCAGATCGAACGCCTGCAACATGAGCTCGAGGCGGTTCGCAATGAAAGCATGCGCGACCCGCTCACCTCCATCTACAATCGACGCGCCTTCGACCTACGCCTCGCCGCTGAAGTTGAGGCGGCAAACAAACAGGGTTCGAGCCTCTGTCTGGCAATGGCAGACCTTGATCATTTCAAACGCGTGAACGACAATTTCGGTCACCGGGTAGGAGACGAAATTCTGAAGATTTTTGCTTCAATCGTCACCAACAATATCAAGGGCAAGGATCTCGTAGCGCGCTATGGGGGCGAAGAGTTCGCAATTATCTTACCTGCAACAGGCCTGCAACAGGCCACCCGGTTGATTGATCGCATCCGTGAACAGATGTCTGAAAGGAAGCTCGTCCTGAAGGGAACCAAGACACCCATCGGCGCCATCACGGCCTCGTTCGGCATTGCCCAGCACCAGCCGGGTTTGACCGTTAGCGGCCTGATTGAGCAGGCTGACCAGCGATTGTACCTGGCCAAGAGCAATGGCCGTAATCGTGTTCAGTCAGACGATCTGGCCTCCAACGCTGCTTGATTTGCACGCCAGCATGATCGACTTCATGATCCCGCACCCATCTGAATAAGCTGGTCTTCGGAATTCAGTATCCGTTTGAGCTCCTCTCGCGCAGCGTTGAACCTTTGTTGCGCGTCCGCAATTTCCGACCGCTTGCGATCCATATCATGCAGAACCCGTCTGGAATGACCGTATCGGCTTGAAAGCATCATCGCGTGCACATCTCCGCCCGCCTGGTCAGCACTGGCGAACTCCTCCTGCAATGCATCCAGTTGCTTCCCAAGATCGCGCAGCTCGGTTTGTACAATTGCAAGGGATTGCTCCGCTTTCTGTCGCTTCAGCGCGACGAGCTTGAGCAATTTCGGGCGAGAACCTGTCATTGGGCGCCCCCGGTCTGCTTGCGAATGCGATCGACGAAACTGATTGCAGCTGCCACGGCTGCGAAATGGTCAGGATGGATTTCCTCGTCAATATCTACCAACCGGTAGATGGACCGAGTTGACGGTGGATCCCGGTAGATTGGGATATCATTGGCCATGGCAGTTTCGCGGATCTTGGCAGCCAGATGGTCGACACCCTTGGCGACACAGACGGGAGCACGGCCTCCCTCCGGATCCCATTTCAAGGCCACGGCATAGTGTTCCGGGTTGACCATGACGACGGTCGCTGTTTTGACATTCTGCATCATCTGGTTCCGACTCATGCTGGACGCCTTCTCGCGCCGCTTCTGCTTGAGCTGAGGATCGCCTTCGCTTTGCTTCTGCTCCTTTTTAATGTCCTCTCTGCTCATCTTGAGCTTGTTGGAATGCAGCTGCCGCTGCAGCGGCAGGTCAATCGCAGCGAGGACGAACTGAAACACACCGAAGATAAGGAACAGCGTCAGCACCTGGCCAAAGGTGAAATTGAAGAAATCGCTGAGTTCCACCGCACTACTCGCATAGTAATGCTGTGCAAACCCATACAGGAACACAGCCGCGAGCCCGCCAGCAAAGAACATTTTTGCCATATCCTTCAGGAAGTCCAGCAGACCCTTTGTGCCGTACTTCTTCTTCAGGTTTTCGGTTGGCGAAATCTTGTTGAACTCGGGTTTGATCTTCTTCGCCGAGAAGGCAATCGATTGCTGGATAACCAGCGTGGCGAGTACAAGGGCCGCCATGATCGCAAACAAGGGTATCACCTTGACCAATGTGCGCGCCAGCCAAGCTTTCGTTGCTCCGCCACCGTCGTTGAAAACGTCCGCCGCATAGCTGTCAGCGTGATAGATCAATGCGGAAAATTCGCTGAACATGGCCCCCGCCACAACGGCACTGAACATGATGGCAGCGATGATAACGCCAGCGAACAGGGCAAACGTATTGGCTTCCTTGGACTGGGCGACATTCCCTTCACGACGCGCCTCACGTCGCTTCTGTTCGGTGGCCTCGAACTCCTTCTCGCCACCACCTGATTGATCCTCGGCCATTGCCTACCTCACCACCAGCCGATCGAACCGGAGACCCGATCCATCCAGACTATCAGAATAGTTGACACCGAAATGGCCAGAAGCACAAACCCCGCTCCGATCATAAAGGGGGCGCCCACAAATGCCACCATCAGCGATGGCAGCGCCTTATTAATAAAGCCGAGCGAGATGTTGTAGAGCAGGTTGATCGCCACAAAGGGCCAAGCGATCAGCACGGCAAACTTTATGGCGTTGAACATGCCCTCAATGACAAAGGACTGATCGAACTGCGTGAGCCCCCCAACCGGAATTTCGATGTATATTTCAGCGAGTCTAACAAATACGCTGACATGGTAGTCTGCCGACAAGAGTAGGACGGCACCCGCCATGGCCAACATGTTCGAGACCACCGTCTGCGCCTCAGCATCCAGCGCAATGCCGAGCATTTGCGAAAGCCCGATCGTTTGGGCGATCAGTGATCCGGCCATGTTCAGAATCCAGATGGATGTGCGCAGCAATACACCCAGGCCCAGCCCGATTATGGTTTCCGCCCCCAGGAGACCGACAAAGTTCGCAATTGAGATATCAACAGGTGCCGTGACGATGCCGGACATGGCAAACAGGGTGGCCACGCCCAGTAACAGCGACATGCGCACACGCATCGGCACGGTCTGGTCGCCAATCCCCGGCATCAGGAATACGACAAAGGTCAACCTGGCGACGATCAGCATGAAAAGGATAATCCAGGCCGAAAGTTGTGGCCCGATTGGAAGTCCTTCCAGCATCAGACGACGCCGACGATGTACGGCTTGCTCTTGGAACCGATTTCCTCATACGCCAGAACGGAGTTGCGCACGCCCTTGCTCGCCAGAACAGTTTGCAGGAAACGTCTCCGACGGGACGAGGTTGCCACGGAGGCAACAACACCTTTCTGAGCCATTTCGTTCAACTTGGCCTGCACCGCTGTCGTCAGTTCTCCAAACATTTCTGGAGGCAGGGCAATATCCGATCGGCCATCCTCGCGGGAGATTTCGTGCTCGTTGAACTTTTGTTCCCAATTGGTGGAGAGCTGGAGCAGCGGAAGGCGGCCTTGACCGTCCTGAAGGCGATCGACAATCTGGAATCCGAGCCGCTGGCGAACGAGTTCCACAATGCGCGACGGCGCGCTTGACTGGGCTTTGACCTCGGCAATTGTTTCAACAATCAGGAACAGATTACGAATCGACACGCGCTCCTCAAGCAGCAGGCGCAGCACTGATAGCAGAAGTTCAGGACTAACCTTCCCGGGAATGTATTCATCAAGGAACCGCCTGTTGGACGCAGCACGTTCGCTGTCGCTGATATGAGTCAAGGCATCCAGCGTGTCCAGCATAACCATGCGTGTAAAGACGAGTGTGAAGTTTGCCTGAATGACTTCAAGCATGTGAGTCGCGAGAACTTCCGTCGGCTCGACCGCTGGGATACCAGCAGCAGACAGCTCTTGCTTCTTTGTACTTGGCAACCAGCGGGCGGCTGCCTTGTAAACGGGTTCTTTGACCTTCTCACCCTGTAGGTGTGGCAGTTGCCCATCTTCCATCAACGCCAACAGCGAGCCCGGGCGCACAAGACCTGTATCTACCCGCACACCTTGAATTCGAATGCGGTATTCGTTCTTCCCGAGCGTTGGGTTGTCCGTCATCCTGATGGACGGCAGAACGAAGCCATATTCTTCTGCAATATACCTTCGAATCTTGTCGATTCGACTTTCAAAGCCACCTGCCCCCTGCAGCACCATGCCCACCAGATCTGGGGCAACCTCCAGGTGGATCTCGTCGGAGTGAATAGAGTCACCAATGACGAGGCTGGTTTTCGGCTCTTCAATTTCGCCAGCTTCCGCTTTCGCGGCTAGGTCGCGCTCCCGCCGGCGAATATAGAAAGATGCCGCCGCGAACGCCGCTGCAGCCAGCATGAAAGGAAGAAACGGCAGACCCGGAAACAGCGCGAAAATTGCGAGAATCCCCGACACGATCATCAGGGATGTGGCATTCGCGCCCAGTTGCGCGCCGAGCGCCAGATCGATTGCACCGTCCTCACGGCCTTTCGCCAGAAGCATTGCCGCCGACACTGATACGATAACGGAAGGGATTTGGGAGACGAGACCGTCCCCTACGGTCAAAATGGAGTAATTGTTCAGCGCCTGAGTGAAGCTGAGCCCGTGTGCGGCAAGGCCAAAGCCGACGCCCGCAACGAGGTTCAAGGCGGTGATGAGCAAGCCAGCGATCGCATCGCCCTTCACGAATTTTGACGCACCGTCCAGGGAACCCAGGAAGGAAGCTTCTTCCTGCTCCTTCTGACGACGGTTGCGCGCCTCTTCATGACTGATAGCGCCGACAGCCAAATCGGCATCAATGGCCATCTGTTTGCCCGGCATCGCGTCCAAAGCAAACCGCGCACCAACCTCCGCCATTCGGCCGGCGCCTTTGGTGATGACCATGAAGTTCACAATGACCAGCACCGCGAACACAACCAGACCCACAAACAGGTTTCCGCCCATGATGAACATGGCGAAGCCTTCGATGACGTTGCCGGCAGCGTCGGTACCCGTATGGCCCTGGCTGATGATCAGTTTGGTCGAGGATACGTTCAGCGCCAAGCGCAGCATCAGCGATGCCAGAAGCACGCTCGGGAATGACGAAAAGTCCAGGGGCTTTTCGATGAAGATACTGGTCGTGAAAATCAGAATGGCAAACGCGAAGGACGCCGTGAGACCGATGTCCATAACCCAAGCCGGGACGGGCAATACCATGATGAGAATAATCGCCATCAAGCCGATCGCGAGGATGGCGGTCGGCTTTGACAAATCGAAGAAGCGTGAGGTCGGCATGGCGGCCCTAATTCGAAATCATGGGGAGAACGGTATTATTAAAGAAATCAAGGCAAATGCGCGTCATGTACCCAAGCGACAGGAAGAACACGACGACGACGGCCAAAATCTTTGGCACGAAGGTAAGCGTCATTTCCTGAATGGAGGTGAGCGCCTGTAGCAAGCCTATTACAAACCCAAGCACCAGCGTGACAGCAAGAATGGGCAGCGCCATCATGGCCGCCGCCCAGAGCGCACCGCGCAACACTTCAAAGATGGCGAGTTCGGTCATGTGTGGCCGCCCTGATCAGACCGGCATCCGAAGCAATTCCTGATAGGCTTCAACGACCTTGTCCCGAACAGTCACGGCGGCATCAAGGACCAACTCGGCCTGAGCTAGCGCTTCGACCATGGCATGGGGATCCGCGCCGGACACAGCGGTCTGCATGGCTGTCTGCTCAGCCTCCTGCAGAGCAGCCTTGAAGGTCGAGAACCCCTCTGCCACCCCCGACTTTTCAGCCGGGTTTGTTGCTGGTTTGTCAGAAACCTGGGCCGGCTTGATCGAACCGAGCGCTGCGTATGCACTGAAGCTTACATTGGACATTCTGCCCCCCTTTAACGCCTGAGAATATCGAGAAGTGACTGGTACATGCTTCGCGCCTGCCGGAACGAGTTCAGGTTGGCCTCGTATCCGCGATTCGCTTCGCGCATATCAGCCATTTCAGTGACCAGCGACACGTTGGACGCTGTCACATATCCTTCTGCATCCGCCAGCGGACTGGCGGGATCATAACTGCGCTCGCCTTCGGTTTGATCGAGCTCGATGCGTGTCGCAATGAAGGCGTCCGCAGCAGTCGGTGCCTGCTCGACGGACAGAATCTTGCGGCGGTAACCGGGCGTGTCGGCATTCGAAACATTCTGGGACGAGATATCGATTCGTTTCGACTGGAGCTGCATACCGGAAACAGCCTGCATCATCGTGGCTTTGAGTGAGTCCATGAATTACCCTTTCCGACCAATGGCTGTGCGAAGGAGGTCAAGCGACTTTGTGTAGACTGAGACCGCCATTTCGTGCTGACCCTGCGCATCGGTTGCGCGGAACATTTCGAGCTCGAGGTTTACAGAGTTCCCGTTCGGCGAGTTTGCGAAATCCGTCTCGAACGTCTTGAAAGCTGGGTCGCCGGCATCGACGGCTCCGCTTGATGCAGCTCGCGCGAGAAAGTCCTGAAAGGCTTCGACGTGTTGCGCCTTGTAATCAGGATCGTTGGCATGGGCGATATTTGTCGCCGATACTTTCTGACTCTCAGCAGCATGGCGCGCCATGGCGCTGTAAACATTCAGGACATCCAGATTGAGAATCGCCACAGAATCGCTCCTAGTTAATACTTTGGAAGAATTGCCGGGGTAATTTGAAGAAAGAGTTAACGAATAGGCGAGATCTGTTTACTTGTTGCATCCGACCCCCAATTTTCCTGATCGCCTGTACCGAATCTGGGGAACCGTCACGGAGGTATCACCGGGACTGATTCTGATTGGCGGGATCAGCCAGTTCGCCCGTCTGGGAAATGAAATTCGGGTTCGCACGCGTCAGGGTGAGGTGTTCGGAGAAGTGCTCGCCGTCTCCGGCGGTCATGTGAAAGCAATGCTTTACGGTGAATCTGATGCGATCCTAATTGGCGATCGAGCTGTGTTGGAACAGGAAGCCTATGTCGAGCCCGGTGATCATTGGCTCGGCAAGATCGTGGACTACCGAGGCACGATTTCCGGCGAGAGCGCTATAGCACCAGCCGCCAACACCACTCGCCGCCCGCTGAGAGCATCTCCCCCGGCGAACACAACCCGCAAAAGCCTAGGCCAGCGCCTTTCCACCGGGTGGATGATCACTGACACGATCCTACCGATCTGTCAGGGTCAGAGAATGGGCCTGTTTGCCGGGTCTGGTGTCGGTAAATCTACCTTCCTTGGTTCGCTCGCTGCTGGCGTGAAAGCGGACCGCGTCGTCATTGCCTTGATCGGCGAACGCAGCCGGGAAGTGAATGAGTTCGTCCACAAGACTCTGCCCAAAGACGTCCTGTCCCGAACGGTCATTGTAGCTGCGACTGCCAATGACCCACCCGGAGCCAAGAAACGCGCCGCGCTCTGCGCTATCGCGACTGCGGAACATTTTCGGGATGAGGGGCACCAGGTCCTTTTCCTGTTTGATTCCATCACACGTTTTGCCGAAGCACATCGTGAAGTATCTCTCTCAGCTGGAGAGACTCCCGCCCTCAACGCCTTTCCACCGTCAACCGTACGCGCCATTGCCGAAGTCGCGGAACGGACCGGCCCTGGTGCGCAAGGCCAAGGCGATATTACCGCAATCTTTTCCGTCCTGGTGGCTGGATCGGATATGGAAGAGCCCGTAGCAGACATGGTCCGTGGGGTTCTGGATGGTCATATCATCCTGTCGCGGGAGATATCCGAACGCGGACGGTATCCCGCTATTGATGTTTTGCGCAGTGTCTCAAGATGTCTACCAGATGCGGCCAAACCAGATGAAAACAGAATCATCAAGGATTACCGACGGACGATTGCACTCTATGAAGAAATCGCGCCGATGCTGCGCGCCAATCTGTATGAGCGAGGACATGACGCAGCCGGAGATCGATCCATCGAGCGCTTCCCGCAGCTGGACAATTTCGTTTCAGAGCCGAATACCGGACATATTCCACAAGCCTTCCAGCACCTTCAGGGCTTGTTGGACCCTGTTGAGGCCGCCGAAAAATCCTAGCTCGACACGATGCTGAGAAACAGGTTCTGGCTGGCGGTCGATCCGAAGCCCGCCGCGTTGTTGAGCAGCGTCAAAGCCACAGATCCGGAAGAAAGCGAGGACTGACCATTGGCGATCGAGTCCATCGTGTGAAAGCGCTGGAGTACCTTGTCCATGACGTCCTCATTGGCCAAGTCCGTAATCTTACTGATAGAAAACACGCTCAATACGCGCTCTTTCAGAATATCTGCCTGCTGGTCGACGTCCAACTGCTGCCAAGAAGTGGGCAAGTTCAGCGCCGTTTCCAAGACAGTCCGGGTCGGAACGTCTCCCAAAAGGCGGTAGAGATTTGCCTCATCGCTGGACCCCTCACGGACAAGATCCCCGACCTTGGCCTCATAGTTCAGGCTGAGCTTCATATTATTGTCGACATTGCCGACAGCCGAACGAAAGGCTGCGCGCTCAAAGTCATCCGCAAGCGACGCGATTGTATCCTGTGACAGGGAGATTTTGCCATCGGTGACCGTAAATGTGGTGGCAAATGCAGTATAGGCCGGACTGTTAAGGCGCTTGAGAAAGCTACTGTCAGGATCGGCCTGCTCTTCCATCATGTGACGGAGGAAGCCGACTTTCCACTCTTCCCCGCCTAGATCAAAAGATGTCAATGAGATACGCAGCAGGCGCCGATCAGAAAGAAAGTCTTCTATCGCGACCGGAGACGACATCTTCTCCTGAAAATATTCACGATCATTCCGAACACTGGCGGAATCTGTGAAACCTTCAAACTGCTTGTCAAAGGTGGATTCCAGGAATTTCCACCCGCCATATCCTGTGATCGGGATGACCGGCTGATAGACCATGTCAGGCGACCTGTGCCTGCTCAGTAAACTGTGTTTTCAAACTAGCGACTTTTAGGAGTTCAGCTTCGATCGCAATGATGTTGCGCAGGTGGCAAAGTGCCGAATAGAAGTTTCCGCGATCTAGCATGGAGCGCAAAACGCTCAGCAGTTTGCGATCGATGGATTCAAATACGTCCTCCAGGCGCTCACACTCGTCAAGAATGGCTGGAAGAACGTCATCTTCTTGTAGATCGCCTGTTATGATGAGCTGAATTGCGTAGTAGACACGCTTTGTAGGCGTATCGACATCCTGTGGCTTAAGGGCATCGCGGCACCGGAGAATACGGGCATTGTCATCCACAACGCGCACTGTCGACGGCTTGTCGCCATTTTCAAGCATTGCTCCGTTTACGACAAAACGTTCGCCTGCGGCCAGTTTGAGGACTAGTCCGGACACTATTTGGCTGCCATGATTGCTGGATTTGGAACATGGCCTGCAAGGCCTTGCATAATGATTTCATTGATCTCGACCAGTTCGGAAATTTCCGCTTCGCGGGAGAACACATGATAGCTGATCCGGCGCACAGATTCGGCAAGCGCGATCAGATTTTTCTTGAGAGTGGGCTCGAGCTCGTTCGCGTCACTCATCAGGTCTATGGACAAAATCTGCCAAAGCTTCAGGTTCCGGTCGATAGCCTCCGCCCATACAGTAGGCTGCGGTATTTCCTGCGCATCGACGGCCTTCAAGGCCTGTGTAACTTCTTCAAAGATTGCGTATTCAATCTGTCCGCTGTTCGCGGTCCGGCTTGTTACTTCACCATACGTTTTGTAAGCCAGTTGTTGCATACGCTCTCACTCTTATTCAAAACGGGTGACCCGGGCGCCACTAGGCGCCCGGGCCGGTTAGAATTATCTGAACAGCGACAGCAGAGACTGCGGTGCAGAGTTCGCGATGGACAGCGCCTGGACGCCGAGCTGTTGCTGAACCTGCAGGGCTTGCAGTTTCGCCGAAGCAGCTTCGATGTCGGAGTCCGTCAGACCACCGATACCGGAGGTCATGGTGTCGGTCAGGGTTGCAACGAACTCGGATTGGTCAGCAATCCGGGTCTGGGACGAACCGAAAGCAGCTGCGGCATCGATTGCCGTGCTCAGCATGGACTCAACGGCAGTCAAGGCAGAAGTAGCGCCAGCAGAAGTAGACACGTCAATCGTGGCAAGATTACCAAGGCCGCCTGTCGTTGTCCCTGCAGTACCGCCCGTTGCAGAAGCTGCCGTCACAGTCAGAGTACCGCCTGACCCGTTAGCAAGGTTGATAACGGCGCCATCGCGGGAAACCGTATAGTTGCTATCGCCAGTCGCATCCAGGAACGTAGAGACCTGATTAGCGAGATTGGCAGCAACAGATGCCGTGCTGTCATTGGCGTTGGCAACGTATTCAAAGGTGCGCTGGCCGATGCTGTTGGCTGTAGCAGAATCATCAAGCACAATGCGGTAGGAATACCCATCGGCAACACTGGCAATCGTGATGTCCTGGTTGGCCCCATCCGCCAGCGTGTCAGCCGTCCCGGCGTTCACGCTGTCGTTATTGATGATCGTAGTGTTGGCTACAGCTGTGGAACCGAACGTTGCGGCCGTAGCGGTATTGGAAATCGACAGGTCCAAGCGTTCAACGTCAATATATGATGCGCTGACAGTGCCGCCGGACGAGCGGTCAAGCGATGCAAGAATCTGCACGTCAGCGGTGCTGGAACCATTAATAAGGTTCAGGCCGTTGAATTGGGCTGCGCCGACAATCGTAGTTATCTGAGCGACCTTCGCATCAATGTCGGTCTGGATTTTCGTCCGGTCAACGTTTTCTTCCTGAGCGGAAACAACAAGACTTTTGACATCCTGAACAAGGCTGGTGACCTGCTCGGCAGCCTGACGTGCCACACCGACCGTAGACGAACCAAGGTTCAGAGAGTCAGATATCTGCTTGAAGCTTTCAACATCTGTGGACATGGTTGTCGAAATCGCCCAAATCGCGGCGTTATCTTTCGCATTGGCAACTTTTTTGCCGGTCGAAATCTCCGACTGGACAGATTCGAGATTGCTGTTGATGTTGCGCAGGGTCTGCAGCGCAACCATCGCACTATTGTTAGTCAGAATACTGGACATTTTGAATGTACCCCATTTTCGTCAGGCGAGCGGCTATGTCGCTGCCTAGGTTCGATCTCACGTCGTCCTGACGTCGGGAATTCCCGCAACCCATCTTGGTTCGCCGTCACTGAGTATACAGGACCCGTGTACAATCAGTTAACCGTCATGCCTTCTTAAGATAATTCCCGGTGGCGTTTGAAAATGGCGTTTGCAATCCATTGGACTGATAGGCTCCCACATAGGAGTCCTGAGACACGCGGCCGAGCCTGGTTACCATGTTCTGAAGGCCATTTTGAACGGCGCGGAAGTGAATGGAGTTCTCACTTGCTGCCTGTACAATACCCCTGAGCCGAGCCTGAATGGTTTCCGCTCGCAGCATCTGACCGGCTTCTTGAAGCAAGGACTCGAAAGCCGTCATGGCCTGGACCTTCTCTTCAGACAATTCCACGACACGGTGAACCTGGCCTGAGAGCAGAAGATGCTTCTCGGCTGACAGGACGCTTTCGACCTGAGACATGATTTGTTGGGCGCGCGCGGCGTCAGTCATCGGTAACAATTCCTATTTGTTCGTTACCCTCGCTTGAGGCTGGTATGCCGGTCGCGTTCAGCCCCAAGGGGTGCTTTTCGGCGAGATCTTCGGCAATTGCCTCAATGATCATTCGCGAAAACGCCGAAGCCGCCTCCCCTCCTGACTGGGTGAAGGCCTCTTCGAGTCCAGTGTGACTCAGCATTTCAGACCAGAGCAGTTGTTCGAACCTCACACCGATTTCTTCGATGGCAGTCTTGCCTGCGCCGTTTACGACGGGCGAGGTGCCAGACAGAGGCGCTGTTCCCATGCCTGCGCCTGAAATATCTGTCATACCTCTCACTCCTCACGTCTGGCGGCAGCGAAATGAACCGCGTTTGCTTAAAACTTATTTTACCAGTGTTGGGCCAAACAGGGTTAAGAGAAACCTAATCTGGATTAACCTATGACGCCTTTTCTGAGCTTCGATGGAATGTCCGCAGTCGATTCATCTGGCGGCGCGCCAAATGCATCTCCGTTAGCGGATGGAGAACTAGGCAAGGCTTTTCAGAAGCATTTAGCAGAACAAGATACTATTGAAGGTGAAGCGCCAGATCAGGTCATGATGGCGAGCGTAAACACCGATACCGCAAATGCGTCGCCGATCGCCTTTCTGAATCTGGAATCTGAAAACGTCATAGATGTAGAGCTTGATCCAGCCGACCTTGAGGCAACCGACTTCGCAAAACTTGAGGAAGCCCCGGAAGTTTCAGCGCCACTGGTCACATCAAATGTCGATCCGGACACTGTCAAAGGCACAGATTCTGACGTGACTATTCCGGTCCCGCATGCCGCGGAAATAATAGAGGCGTCGGCTTCGTCCGAGCCGCGCGCACCCGACGCCAAGACCATGGTTGATCCGGATCTTGCAGACACCAAAACCACTACTGTGCCGGGTCTAGCAGACGCCGAACCTGAACGCGCCGATGCGTCCATTGAGGACTTGCCAGCAACGGTCGCCGTTGATGACCCGCTCCAGTTTCAGGCACCCCCAGCCGAGCCTCGAGAGGCCTCTGACATCGAACCGGATGCGGTGATCGAATCGGATGCTCTGATCGAATCGGCTATTGTTCCGAAAGCCACTGAGATGGGTGCGCTAGCTGACGCGGCTGGCGAATCCGAGTTGGAGCCCTCCCCCGCCCCCCAGAAGACCGCCTTCAACACCGCTGGAACTCCACAGCCCGCTCCATCTGGCGAAACCGCTCAGGACGGCACGCCGCAAGACCGGAAATCACCTGACCCCCTGCCAGGATCACTCAATACCTCAGGGTCTATGGAGCCGGTCCAAGGATTTGCAACCGGAATGGCAACAGAGTTTGCCAGCCCGGCATCTGACACCGGGCAACCATCTACATTGGGCCTGTCAGCCGTAACGAGCACGACGCCGACGATCTCCACCCCCTCGATGCAAGCCGTAGTCGCCCCCGCGCAACCTCAAGCGAATTATGTTGCTGTACCCGCCGATATTCCGAGCATCATTTCTCGGGAATTGTCATCAGACACGCAGTCGAACCGCGTGCGAATTCAGCTCGATCCGCCAGAACTCGGACGGGTCTCTCTTGAATTCAAGTTTGACCCGCAAGGCCTACAGCACGTGCTGGTCACAGCAGATTCAGCCGAAGCGATTCGCCGAATACGGGCCTTTCACCCGGAGCTGGTCTCGATCCTCGACGAGCACGGCTTGTCTAGCCAGGATATGACCTTTCGCGAGCAACCCTCTGATCAGAACCCGGCTCAAAGCTGGTCGAACACTGACGCCGACGCCCTGGACAGCGACCCAGATAGTTTGGCCGTCGCTGCATCCCCCCTTCAACAAGCCACCCCCTCCAGCACCGTCACCAACGGCCTGGATATACGGGTATAGGAGTTCGAATTCATGAGCACGATCGAATCGACCACCGCCGCGCAAACGCAGACGACTGCCTCTTCGGCAGCTACCCAACAATTTGGTGAGGAGTTTAATAACTTCATCAAACTGCTCACTGCGCAGGTTCAGAATCAAGACCCACTCTCCCCAATGGATTCGACACAGTTTGTTGACCAGCTCGCGACGTTTTCCTCACTTGAACAGCAGGTTCAGACAAACTCTGCGTTGGGTGGAATTTCGTCACTTATCGGGGAACTCCACACAATGTTCGCCAGTGAATGGCTGGGCGAGACCGTAACGGTTGAGTCGTCATGGGTGCCATACACAGGCTCCGAAATCCGCTATCTGGCCAACACGCCTACCGACGCTGACGACGCATACCTGACCGTGCGGGACTCGGAGGGAGAGCTTGTCTGGTCTGAAAAGCTGGATATGGAAGACGGTGTCCACACATGGAATGGACAGACCAATTCCGGTGACACCATTACGACAGACGAGATTTTCGAGTTCAACATCGACTATTACAGAGGTGAAGAATACATCGGATTGGGAGCGCCTCAGGTCATTACCACCATCACCGATGTCTCAACCGAGAATGGCGGTCTCCGCTTCGGAACCTCATCTCATCTATCAGCCGACCTGACGAGCGTGAACAAATATTCCGGGGCTGTGAGCTAGCTAAAAAAGCCCGCAGGTCCTCGCCTATCTCAGGCAAATGGCAGATCACAGATCCTGACGGGCCATATCCAGTATCAGCACGTTATGAATGCCATTCGGAATCTCGTTCTGGAGGTTCGTAAGGATCATGGCGCGCAACGTCTCATAATTGTCGACATCGGTGATAGAGTTAAGCGTCCGCCCCCCACTACTCAGTTTCACCAAAGTGGTCATGATGTTGTCGCGCAGGACGGGCTCTTTGGAAAACAACTCTTGCGAAATACTTGTGTCGACTTCGAGGTTGAGGTTCAGGATCACAAGGCTTTGCACCCGATCATCCTCAATCATGGGGACGACGAACTCCCGCGTGAACTTGTAATATGTCACTTCGCCACTGTCAGCAGCGCCGTGCTTGTCACTTTTTCCGTGGGAGTCTTTTTCCTTCTTGGCCTTTTTTTCCTCCTTGGGCGCGGCGTGTTCATCACTCTTCTGGCCATCATTCTCGTGCTCAGCCGCAGCCACCGGCGAAGGCGAGGAACCGGACTTCAGAAAATAGGCACCGCCACCGCCAGCAGAAATTGCGAGCAAGGCTACAATAGAAGGAACGATTTGCTTCATTTCAGGATCCTAGAACGGTACGACCTTGTCGATAATTTTCTGGCCAATCCGCTGTTGCGGAACCGATGTCGCATCACCGCTGTTGAGGTATGAAATCTGCGCATCTGCGATCTTCTCATAGGTTACCGTATTGGTCCGGGTGATATCTTGTGATCGAATTACGCCGCTTACCGTCAGCATGCGAACCTCGTTGCTTACGCGCGTTTGCTGGTAGCCCTGAATGACCAGGTTGCCATTCGGCTCCATCGCAACTACGCGTGCCGCAAGCGTAAAGGCGATCTTCTCGGCCCGATTCATCGCACCACTTCCGTCCATTGACGAGCCACGATTATAGTCGACGCCAGGTGACAATGACGCCCCGCCAGGCAGCACACCGTTTGCCCACTCCGGCAAACCGAACAGCGCATCGACATTCACGTCAGCGCTGCTATTGCGATTCCGAGACAGAGAGCTTTGCAGGCTTGCCTGATCGTCCATCTCAACAACGACAGTCAGCAGGTCGCCGATAGCCTTTGCTCGGCGCATGCTGAGCAGAGCATTAGGAGCGGTAGTCCAAAGCGACGCATCGCTTGTACCTTCGGGCTCAACATAGGCCTGCTGCATCACCGCCGGCATGGTGGTCGCAGGTGCAGTCATGTCGAATGTTGCATCTGCCGAAGGCACAGAGCCGCAGGCTGTGAGACCAAGGAATGCTGCGGTGAATGTAAGATAATGTTTCATTGCACAAGCACCCATCCGTCTTTCTGAACAATACCGTTTACGATCTTCTTCGAATTCAAATTCAGGATCGCGACTGCTTCATCTTCAGTCGCCTCCCCCATCGCTCGGCCAGTCGTCGTGATTTCCAATGCTCCGCTGACGAATTTTACCGTCACGAGTTGGTTGCGGCGCACAAGGCGCGCGGGGCGCGTATCATCCATCGACAATTCTTGCCCGACATACACCGTGCGGCGAACTTCTCGGCCGAGCAGAGGGTTATCGGTGTCGACCAAAGCACCCGTCTCCGTCGATATGTTGGCGGCCGTAACCGTGTCGCCGGCGCGAATAACTTCCTTGACCACGAGCGACGAGCCACCAAGCATTTGCGCCGCCAGCCCTAATCCCAAAGCAATAGCTGGTATCATTCTGTTACCTCACTCGTGTTGTGGCAGCCAACATCTCGTCAGCTGCGGTAATAACCTTTGAGTTAAGCTCATAGCCTCGCTGGGCTTCGATCAATTCCGAAATTTCCTGAACCACGTCGACGCTGGATTCCTCGAGGAAGCCCTGGCGAAGAAGCCCCATCCCCTCAGTCCCCGGCACGAGTTGGTTAGCCGGACCGGAGGCTTCGGTTTCTCGGAACATGTTGTCGCCCATGGCCTCGAGGCCTTTTTCGTTGATGAAGCGGACAAGCGAGATGTTCCCAATGGCCTGACCGTCAGATCCATCGTCGAAATAGGCTACCACCTCGCCATCTCGGCTGATGGCAACGCTTCGCGCATTCTCCGGAATGACCAAGCCATCTGCCAGCGGGAATCCATCCATTGTGACGATCTCACCCTCGGCGCTTCGGTTCAGCTTGCCATCCCGCGTATAGGCAGACTCTCCAGACGGCAGCGTGATCTCAAGAAAGCCCGTTCCGTCAATCGCAAGGTCAAGCTCCGCGCCCGTTTGGCGGAGGCTTCCCTGAGTGATTTCCATGGACACCGATGAAGGCTTTACGCCGGTACCCAGCTGGATACCCGCCGGAACGACGGTACCAACCTGCGACGTGATCGTGCCTGGCGTCAGGTGTTGCTGGTACATGAGGTCCGAGAACTCGGCGGTGCGCGGGCGATAGGCCGCCGTGCTCATATTGGCGATATTGTTCGAAATGACTTCGACGCGCATCTGTTGAGCGGCCATTCCTGTCGCGGCGATCTGCAATGACTTCATTTCATTCCCCTACGGTTCTAAGCCAGCTTCACAGCTGGCGTATCGTCTTGATCAATTGATTGATCCGATCGTCTTCTTTCTCGATCAGTGTCTGACCAGCCTCATAAGCGCGCTGCACCTCAATCAAGCGAGATACTTCGAGGATTGAGGATACATTGGATTGTTCCAGCGTGCCCTGGATCACTGAGGGCTCTTCGATTGGCTGATGACCATTCGGAGCTGCAAACATGGTGCTGCCCTCTTGATTGAGTTCGCCATCGGGCATGACGACCGCAACCTGCCCCAATATTTCTTCGCCAGACGAAATGGTACCATCGGGAGCAATTGAAACTCTGGTAACTTCCTGCGGGATCGCGATCGCTCCGCCGCCGGCCCCTTGGACCTGGTGGCCAAAGGCGTCAACAAGGTTGCCCTCTGCTGACAGTTGAAAAGCCCCAGAGCGGGTGAGACGTTCGCCGGCCGGCGTATCAAGAACAAAGAATCCGTCTCCATGAATGGCGAGATCGAATTGACCGCCCGTATGCTTCATTCCGCCTTGGGAAAGGTCGAAGTTATGCCCGGCAAGGCTGCCCATGGACAGGCTCTCAGACTGGTCGCCTACGGCAGCAATGTGCTCCGCAAAAATGGCATGGTTGGACTTGAACCCAGTTGTGCTGGAGTTCGCCATATTATTGGCAATTACCTGCATCTCTCGAAGCAGACCATCTTGTCGGGTCAGAGCCGCATAGATCGCATTAGACATCAGGGCATCTCCTGAAAATTCGAATTTAGCGCCGCGTTGATTTGACTGAGATGTTCCGGAATCTCACTCAACTTGATACGCTGGAGCCTCGGTTCGGCCTTGCCAAACTTCAAAGCGAGAACGGCATCAATACGCGGCCGATAGTCTTCCTGAGTAATCCGCTCTGCAGCTGAATAGACTGCCGCCGGTAGGATCCAATTGCCGGAAGCGGCATCTGTTTCAATGAGGTCGACCACGGTTGGCGTGTCCAACACAACTCTCGAGGCAACTTTGGCGAGCCAGGCCCGGTCGTTGGTCAGCACAGCAGCCATGGCAGCAAGACGCATAACATCGGGATTGTCAGATCGGGTTTGTGTGAGATCTCGCAAACTCGCGAAATCCTGCATGCGGAAGGCCAGGGCTGCCCGTTCCGATGTGAGGCCTTCGCTGTCAGGAATGTCTTCCGACAAGGCTGTCATGACGCTCAAAAGGCCAATATTTCCTGCGAATCGGGCGGCAGACTCGACGATCTGATCGTGACCAGAATTGCCAGAAAGTATGTCTTCATTCTCCCCCACGGCGCTCATCGCCGCCAGGCTGGCAAGACGATCGGCACCTTCAAAATCCTTCTGGAGACGGGCGGCCAGCTGATTCCCCAAGAGTTTGCGTGTTTCAGGGTCCTGCATGGCAGGAAGCTCAGCAAGTTCGGAGATCATTTCGTAATCAGAAATTTCTCCAGGACCTTTCAGCATCGTCTCCAGACTTGCGCGAACATCTGATCCTCGCGGCAGTTGCTGGACATTCTTCAGGAGATCACCAACAAGTTCGTCCTGCAAGCTCGCCTCAACCGGCAAGCCATGCCGCATGAGGACGGCTGCTGTCTCGGAGCGCAATTCTGGAACATTGAGGAATTCTCGAAGCTGGCGCTCTCGCTCGATGCCGCCCTGGTTCATGTCAATCATCGCTCGGGTAAACGCCAGGCGCTGCGACCGTCTGATTTCTTCTGCCGAAAAATCCGCCATCAGTTTCTCTGAAAGGAGGGTTTTTCCCATGCGATCAAGAGAAGGGATTGCCAATGAGGCCGTGCGTACCTTGAGCCGGTACGGCAACCGCCGATAGCTCATGAGATTGAGGTCCAGAAGATCCACGCCTTTCTCGTCGAGCAGCGACAGGCGCGCAAGCGACAACCAGATGTCACCATACATGTTGCAGGCCGCGACCTGCTCGAACAGCTCGATGTCAGGCACCGAACCGTCCTCGAGCAGGCGAGACAGATTGCGGATGTAGCGACTATCAGTGTCTTCCATCCCCGACACCTGAAGGCGCCCCTCAGCATAAAGACCTATCGATACATACGCCATGGCCACGTCTGCTGGCGTCAGGCTAATGCCCGTGGCAACCTGCTCAGCACGCCAATTCAGGAAATGTTCGTAGGTCGAGAACTCCTCAAAAGCCTGAAGGTCGAGGACGGCGTCGCTGATGCAGGCTGAATCGACTTCTACCGGCGCAGCAGCGTCGGTCGGCGACAACCGGCCGCGAAACAATTGCGTAGGCTCCGAGGGCGCGGACGCGGAGACCGGCGCCTGATCTGCCGGCGTCAACAATCCCTCCCCTATCGCCTCATCAACGAACTCTCGAAAATTCACGGAAAGCTCATCTGCTTCGGTCGCGCGCCCGGCATCTTCCGCTGTTTCGGGCGCTTCAGCAAACGCCGAAAAGCCCGCCATCAAGGCGAGCCCGGCTAGCAAGGAGAGGCGACTCGTCATCACGCGGCCTGCTTTAACCCCCGGATCGCTTCTTCCACTTCATTGAACGATGGGCGTACCCGCGTCGGTGCGTGGCGACGGGCCACTTCGACACAGATATTGACCGGGTTTTTGTGGAGGTTCGACACAAGGACCTCACCAATCATTGAATAGAAATTATGTTCTTCCAGCCGAATATGTTTCACACGTGTCGCGAATGGTCCGACGATGCCATAGGCGAGAAAAACGCCCAAGAAGGTACCAACAAGCGCGCCGCCAATCATGCCGCCCAGAACTTCCGGTGGCTTGTCGATGGATGCCATCGTCTTGATAACGCCGAGAACTGCCGCAACAATCCCCAGGGCAGGCAAGGCATCGGCCATGTTCTGCAGGGCGTGCGATCCGTGCAATTTCTCTTCGATCAGGCTGTCCAGCTGCTTCTCCAGAAGCTCTTCTACCTGATGTACATTGTCGAAGTTCATGATCATGGAACGGATGGTGTCGCAGATCATCTCGATCGCGCGCTTATCCTTCAGAATCTTGGGGTATTTGGCAAAAATATCAGAGTCCTGCGGAGCTTCGATATGCGTCTCGATATCCACTGGATTCTTCTTCAAGACATTAAGAAGTTCGTGCATCAGACACAGCAGGTCCTGATAGTCCGACTTCTTCCATTTGGGTCCTGCAAATGCGGCGACCATGTCCCCACCAGCATGCTTGATCGTGGTCATGTCATTGCCGGCAAGAAAGGCACCTGTGGCTGCTCCACCGATCATCATCATCTCGAACGGAAGCGAATGCATGATGATATCCAGATGTCCGCCAGCAAGCATATACCCGCCGAAGACCATCACCACCGTGACAACCAGACCTGCTATTGCGTTCACCTACAAACTCCTTCGATTCCTCCGCTGACACGGGGACTGATTCAAATTTCCGCAATTTCTCTGATGACGTCTTCCGGAACCGGCGAACGCAACTTGAGCGCTCTGAAACCTTTCCAAGCACCTAATTCGCCCTGACTAATGGGCAAAGAGCCGCTGACCGTGTCCGCGCTCAGAACCAATTTGTCCATCTTGGCATTTGGTAGCGTGATCACCTGCCCCACTTCCAGTTGTGAACATTCGCCAATCGTCATCGGCATGGATTCCAGCACAGCATCGAGCACGACCGTCGTGCTCCGCATCCGCTCCCGCAGGACATCCCGACCACTCTCATCAGGAGCGGTCTTGGGCTCCACACGTTCCTGAAGTGTGCGGACAAGCTTTTTTACGTCATCCATCTTCAAGACCAGCTGAATCTCTGGCGCATCGTCACCGCCTTCCATCAACCAGCTGTCTTCACCACCATCACCGCCAAGCGTATAGACGACGCTCAAGTACGTGATGTCTTGACTGAATGTGTCACCGGAGGCGGAGAAATCGGCGAGATGAGGTGGGCTGGCGGTCGCTTGCTGCGTCGCCGAAGCGACGACTCGGGACCATAATCCGCGCGCAGCATGTTCGGACATAAGCCGCAGAAACAGGTCCGGGGCGCTCTTCAGAGTACTTGCATCCTGACGCAACCGCGTTGCCGCATACTTGCGGGCACCCATAGAGTTGATTGCGACGGCCACAACCGGACCGACAGCCTCCGAAACAGAGACAAACGCATATGACCCCTCAAAAGATTGGGCAGGTTGGCTACCCGTTAGGACTTTCTGACTAGAAATGGATGGAATGATGGTTAAGCCGTAAACATCCTTGGCCCAGTGGCCGATCGCAGAAGATAACGTTGCCCAGAGCGCGTCGCACAGCCGGACAGCGGGAGGTAAGCCTCCCGCAGCTTCTATCTTTTTCTGCAGCACAGAAGACACAAGACACCCGCAAATATGAATACCAGTTCCGTTGGTAGGAATTCAGTAATTTGGTTGCTGAATAGTTACCAAGACCGCATCAAACGGCCGTCCGGGATTATCCGTAATTTGATTTCGCCCTGTTACTACGGACATTCTTGAACACAGGGCGGACACCAAATGGTCGATCCTAAATCGACAAATACGCAACCTATCATCATCAAGCGCAAGAAGGTGGTCAAAGGTGACGGTCACCATGGTGGCGCCTGGAAGGTTGCCTATGCTGACTTCGTCACCGCGATGATGGCGTTCTTTCTGCTAATGTGGCTGCTAAACGCAACCACGGAAGATCAGCGAAAAGGTATTGCCGACTATTTCAACCCGACCATCCCGATCAGCCGGATATCAGGCGGTGGATCTGATGGACTGAACGGTTCTTCCATGTTCACCGAAGACACCTACGCCAAGATGGGCACGGGCGGCACGCGCCAACAAACTGTCGACTCACCTAGAAAAGAAGCCCAGTCCGGCGCCAGCAAGGAAGAGGTCGCAGAGAATCTCCATAACCTCAGACAAGAACTGGGCGAAAAGTCCAAACAGCTTTCCGAGCATTTGATGATCAAGATGTCTCCTGAAGGCATGGTGCTCGAAGTGATTGACTCGGATAGTTCCCCCCTGTTCGCCGTTGGCAACAGCAACCCTACTCCCCTGCTTAAGGAATTGCTGGCGTCGATTTCCGGTTCGCTTGACGCGTTTCGTAATGACATCAAGATTGTTGGCCATACCGACAGCTTGCAATACCGTCTGGATGCGAACTACGACAATTGGAACCTGTCCACCGACAGGGCCAACGTCATCCGCAAGCTTCTGCTCGAAAAAGGCATGATGCCATCACGGTTACGCGAGGTCTCCGGCCGGGCCGATACTGATCCACTCGCTCCGGAAAATCCTTCGGCGTCCCAAAACCGGAGAATATCAATCATCATCCTGACGGACGGCCAGTCCAAAGATGAATCAAGGTTATCTGCTTATTAACAAATCCGCTCCAGTGATAGAGTACATCTGTCGTAGGAGTCGACCATGAGCATTTCTTCATCCCTGAATGCGGGCGTGATGGGGCTGAACTCAAATTCAAGCCGTCTTTCCGCCATTTCTGACAATATCGCGAACTCATCAACTTACGGCTACAAGCGAAGCCAAGTTGATTTTTCAAGCATGGTTCTGCAACAGCAGTCCTCTGCTTACGCCGCAGGCGGCGTCCGGGTTACGGCCTTCAAGGACATTGCCGCAACCGGATCACTCATCTCTACGGGCAACGCAACCGACCTTGCGGTCTCGGGCCGCGGTTTAGTTCCGGTTACAGACAATACAGGCGTGAATTCGCTGTCGTCGGAGCGCAGCCTGATGATGCTTCCAACGGGCTCATTCTACGCAGACGAAAGCGGAAACCTCCGGACTCAGAGCGGGCTCTTCCTGCTTGGTTGGCCTGCGAACTCCGACGGTGAAATCGGCAATGTCAGCCGCAACAGTGGTACCGACCTTGAGCCTGTCAACATTGCGGCATCCCAGTATACTGCCTCCCCAACATCGCGCATCGAACTCGGCATCAACCTTCCGGCCGATGCTACTACAGCTGGTGGAACGGGTGAGAGCTACACTCTGCCGATAGAGTACTTCGACAATCTGGGCCGGGCCCAAACATTGTCTTTGGAATTCAGCCCGAACGTTCCCGCATCAGGCTCAAGCAATGCCTGGTCGGTGGAGATATTCGATAGCGCAGGCGACCCGGCCGTTTCGATTGGCGATCTGGCCGTCAACTTCTCCGACAGCGCTGTAAATGGCGGCCGTATCGACACCGGTGGTGTCACCGCGTCCAACGGTGCGACCTATGATGATACGACCGGCACCGTAACGCTGAATCTGCCCCACGGTGATGTCGAGGTATTCATCGGCCGACCGAATGACAGCGCGGGTATCACTCAGCTCTCCGCCAACTTCTCACCAACTTCGGTTAGCAAGGACGGGGCACCCATCGGGGACCTTCAGTCCGTTGAAATTGACGAGAATGGCTATCTGCAAGCCATCTACAATACCGGCTTCCGCCGGACCCTCTACCAGATTCCGGTTGGTGATGTTCCGAACATGAACGGACTGAAGGCATTGGACGGTCAGGCCTTTCGTGTTTCTGCTGAAAGCGGAAACTTGTACCTCTGGGACGCTGGGACCGGGCCGGTGGGCAGCATCGAGGGCTACGCCCTTATGGAATCCACAACCGATATCGCTGCGGAGCTTACTGACCTGATCGAAACACAGCGCGCCTACTCTTCCAGCGCGAAGATCGTGCAGACGGTCGACGAGATGCTACAAGAAACAACAAATCTGAAGCGCTGATCCGCAACTCTGACAGGCGAACTCTGCTTTGAGTATTTCCCACGCCATCAACGCAGCACAATCCGGCCTGAAGGTATCTGGCCTTCGGGCCGACATTGTCGCCACGAACGTCGCAAACGCATCAACGCCGGGCTATGTCCGGCGGTCTGTGCTGGTGGACGAAACTTTGCTTGGCGGCCGCACCAGCGGCGTGGCCGCTTCAGGCATTTCGCGCTCTGCCGATTCTGCGCTCTCTGCAGAGCGCCGGAGCCTTTCCAGTGATGTTGCACAGTCCAGCCTGATGTCCAGCACATGGCAAGTGCTCTCATCCCGCATAGGGGATGACGCTGAAGGCACCGGGCTTTTCAGCAAGTTTTCCAAGTTTGAGGCGGCCCTGTCTGCCTCGGTCACTTCTCCGGAGTCCAGCACCCAGCTTGCCGCTTTGCTGGACTCGGCCAATGCTGTTGTGACGGAGTTGAACAATCTCTCGCAACTGGTCAGCCAGCAACGCTCGGAAGCTGATCGCGAGATCGCAGACGGCGTGAACGTCGTAAATGCCGCGCTGAAGCAGGTCGAAGAACTCAACGGTTTGCTGGCGGGCATGGACCGCTCGACATCCCAGGCCGCCGCACTGATGGATGACCGCGACAGAACACTTGATACAATCGCAGAATATCTGCCAATCGAAGCGATTCCGCGCGATGGTGGCGTTGTGGATGTCATAACTGTCGAAGGTGTCTACCTCGTTGCGGGAACTGCCAAGCAATTGGAATTCTCGCCCGCCAATTCGTTTGGCGCGGATATGACACTGGACAATGGTGCACTTTCGGGCCTCTCGGTGAATGGGCAGGAACTGACGCCCGGTGCGTCCAGTTACGCCGCTATATCGAGTGGCATGTTCGGCGCGCTCTTCACCTTGCGCGACACAGACCTTCCAAATTTTGGAGCCCAACTCGATACGATCGCCAACGACCTTGTGACCCGCTTGTCGGATGACTCGATCGATCCGACAAAAGTACCCGGCGAGTTCGGCATGTTTGTCGACACAGGCACGCCGGGCGATCCGGGTCTCGCTGGTCGCATCGACCTGAACGCCCTAGTTGACCCGGCACAAGGCGGTAGCCTTTGGCGGTTGAGGGATGGCATCGGCGCCGCAGTTGAGGGCCCGCCCGGAGACAACTCCATTCTTTCTGCTATGTCCAACGCCTTCACCAAAATACAATCGATGAATTCGAACGGTATCCAGGGCGGCTTCTCTGCAACCGAATTGGTTGCACATGTTGCGTCACTCACCGGGCAAACCCGTATCTCTCACGAATCAGTGCTTTCTTCGGCATCCACGCAGCACGACCTTCTGATTGAGGCCGAATTGTCTGAGACCGGAGTCGATATCGATAGTCAGATGCAGGACTTGCTAGCAATCGAACAGGCTTATGCAGCAAACGCCCGGGTCATCGAGATTGCGAACCAGATGATGCAGAAGCTGATGGAGATCTGATATGGACCGCTTCTCTATTTCCTCCGGCCTGATGACTGCCAGCCTCGGTCAGCACATTTCTGAATTGCGGACCCAGATCGGCAAAACATCGACAGAGGCCACGACGGGTCGATATGAGGACCTTACGCTTCATCTATCCGGCCGGATCGGTAAGGCCATGCTTGGTCAGAAGGCGCTGGCAGACATCTCAACTGATCGCGAAGTCCTCAACCTGCGCGCGAGCCGACTGTCGCTGATCCAAACAAGCCTGGGCACGGTTCAAGAGAGTTCAAGTGGCATCGCCGCAAACATGCTGAGCGCTATCGGCGGCGAGCATGAAACAGATGTGGGTATTGCAGCACGGGACGCAAAGGCCGCCCTGTCCGCGTCGCTCTCGTCTCTGAATGCGCGATATGGAGACCGCTTCCTCTTCGCAGGAGACGCTACATCCACGCTTCCCTTTTCCGATCAGTCCGCACTTTTGGCTGACATCGAGCTGATTGCGGATAGCGCAACCGACAGTGCCGACTTCGCGACTCAGCTGGATGACTATTTTACCTCGCCAACAGGCGGTTGGTTGCAGAATATCTACCAAGGCAGCACGACCGCGTCCGACCCGGAGAGCGTCACCGCAGATAATGACGCAATCAAGTCGCTCATCAGAGATTTGGCCGTATTGGCAATCTCGGGTCCGGATGGCCCACTCGCCTCTTTGGACGGTTACAAAACGCTTGTTCAGGAGACATCTCTGAGCCTGTCGTCGAGCGAAACGCAAATCACCAATCTACGGGCAGATCTCGGCGTATATGAAGAGCGGAATGCGATCGAACAAAAAACGCTCGACACGGAAGAAACAGTACTGACTGCGTCATTCAACGATCTGACTGCGCGAGACCAGTATGAAGCCGCAACGGAGCTGCAATCGCTGCAGACGACGTTGGAAGCATCTTATCTGATTACTGCCCGCCTGTCCCAACTGTCACTCCTGAATTATCTGGGCTAAAAATGATGCTTCGGAAAACACTCCTCATCGCCGCGCTCTGCTTTGGTCTCTTCGGGGGTTCCGCCCCTGCCGATGCGCAAACCCGCCTTCGGGATATCGTCGATGTTGAAGGCGTGCGGCAAAACGATCTTATCGGATATGGTATCGTGGTCGGCCTCAATGGCACGGGCGATTCAGTTCGAAACTCACCGTTCACAGAAGACTCGCTGACATACATGCTTGAGCGCCTTGGCGTGAATGTCCAAGGTGAGGATATCAAGCCCAACAATGCCGCAGCTGTTCTTGTGACAGCCACGCTACCCTCCTTTGCACGTAATGGATCGACCATAGACATATCGGTCGCCTCGATCGGAGACGCCAAGAGCCTTGAGGGCGGCACCCTGATCCTCACGCCCCTGAAGGGCGCAGACAATGAAGTTTATGCAGTCGCTCAAGGTAGCATCATCGTCTCCGGTATTGATGTTCAAGCCGCCGCCGCACGCGAAACGCGTGGTACGCCGACAGCAGGCGCCATCCCGAATGGGGCCCGCATCGAGCGTGAAATCGGCTATGACTTCAATGACCGCGAGAACCTGACACTCGCCCTGCGCGATCCGGATTTCACGACAGCCGCCCGCATCGAAGACGTCATCAACTCGGCCTATGGTGCCCAGATCGCCTATACTCGTGATCCTGGCACGATTGATCTGGACCTTCGCGGGATCAATGGGACGCCCTCCCGTATCCTCGCAGATATCGAAAACTTGCCCATCAGCGTGTCTGTGCCGGCGCGAATAGTGATTGATGAGAAATCCGGTACGATCGTACTTGGCGAGGATGTCACCATTTCCAAAGTTGCGATTGCTCAGGGCAACATCTCTATCAAGGTGGTGGAAAGCCCCGTTGTGTCCCAGCCGAATCCGTTTGCGCGAGGCGAGTCCATCGCCCTGCCCCGCTCACGCATCACAATCGGCCAGACCGGCAGTAAGAATATTGCGATGCTGAACCCAAACGTGTCACTCTCAGAGTTGATATCTGGGCTGAATGCGCTAGGGGTTACGCCTCAGGAAACTGCCGATATCATTCGCACAATGAAAGCAGCGGGCGCCCTTCACGCAGATCTGATCATCCGTTGAACTGGTAAGACAAGTTGGACAGGAACTTATTCGTGTCAGGCCCTACTCGGCCTCGTCTTCTTCAGGCTTGCCGACCTTGATCGCCCCTTCCCGCTTGAGGGTCATCAGGGACATCAGGAACTGACGTTGGAGCTTCTCGCCCTTCTCAGCAGATATTTTTCCCACGTCTTCGAGCTGTAGGCGATACTGGTCCGCCAAGCGCGACGAGATGTTGCCGAGCAAATAATCCGAAACTTCCGATCCACCCTCGCGGAGACTTGCAAGGAGTTGGACCATTGTCTCTTCGCCAAGTTCCCGGAATACAATTGCAACAGCTTCTCGGGGCAAAATTTCTGGCAGGCTGCTGATGGTAAACATGACTCGCTCGATGCTTTTCATCTTGCCTTCATGCTCGCTACTGAGGAAGGCCATGATCCGATCACGCTTGTCACTCGGGACAAGGCTGAGCATTTCACCAATGGATTCCAAGTGAGCCGTATCTTCGGTTGCGCCCGGACCAGCTTCAGTATTGTTCAGCAATTCAATCTCGACCATGTGGGCAAGCACGGAATAGATTTCCGGGTCTGGCGCCTCATCCTCGACCAGATGACCGACCACAGGGTCCAGTTGCTCCTCACCCAGAAAGCCGACAATTTCCGATGCCGCAGCGACATCCAATCGGCGCAGGATTAGCGCGATGATATTGGGGGTCAGTGTCAGAAAATAGGTTGCGACCTGTTGCGCATCATAATTCTCAAGCCGCTCCCAGGTGTCGCCAACCTCTTCCACCACGACTTCCTGTTGTGGCTCGCCAGTACCGTATATCTGATCATAGCGTTTCTGATCGAGGATGTTCGCGATGACTTCACGAGCCTTGTCCTGTCCTCCGGAGAACGAACCGCTCGCGGCGCGCAATTCTTTCAGGAAGTCGATTGCAATCTCAACAAGCTGCTCCCGAGGAAGTTTGGAAACTGTTTCCAACGCAGCAGCAACCTGGGCCATGGTCTGGTCATCAAGACGCTCAACGATGGGACGTGCCTCGGCTTCACCAAGCATGGCAATGACCACAGCAGCCTTCTGTGCACGCGTCAGACCCGCAATGCGCGAGGAACCAGTCTGTGGCCCAGTTCTGGCCACAGCCTGCCTTTGTGTCGGCTGTTTCAACTCTACGACCGAACTCATCCGGCATATCCTCGCAAAAGTGCTTCCGTTATCTTCAACCAGCCATCCGCCAGAACTATGAATCCAACCTTAAAAGGAAGCGAAACCACGGTCGGCGGCACCATCATCATGCCGACTGCCATCAGGACAGATGAGACGACCAGATCAATAACAAGGAATGGCAGGAAAATTACGAAGCCGATCTGAAATGCGTGCTTGATCTCGGACAACATGAATGCCGTCGAAAGCAGAGCAAATGTTGGCTCCTCCCCTTCCACCACAGGGCGGTTCACCGCATCGGCAAGAACAGGGATGGTTTCTGGATCGACACGGGCCGTCATGAATTCACGGAAAGGCGTTGTCGCGGCCGTCCAGGCCTGTCCCTCGTCAATTGTACCCTCCATGTATGGAGAGATGCCTGAAGACCATGCTTCCATGAAGGTTGGCTCCATGACAAAGAAGGTGAGGAACATGGCAAGCGCCATAATGAGCATGTTTGGAGGCGCTTGCTGTACGCCGATGGCCTGACGCAGAAATGAAAAGACAATGATCATGAATGGCAGACAGGTCGCCATCATGGCGATGCCTGGCGCCAGACTGAGCACTGTCACCAAGACAAGCAGTAGTACGACAGAGCCGCTGAGTCCGCCCTCGCCGCCATTCCCAAGGAATCCATCCGGAATGGTTATCTGAGCTGGATCAACGGATTGCGCGTAAGCTGCGCCGGAAAGCGCATACAGGAGAATTAGTATGAACAAGCCGCCAGCAAAACGCGGCAGGTGTTCAAGTCCCCTTAGCATCGGGATCCTCCGCGATCTCCGTGATTTTTACGCCTAAACCACCCTCCTCCGTCTCAATCAACTCGCCTCGCGCGATGAGCCGGTTGTCTACCGAAAGAGATACAGGGTCTTCTATGCGCGCCGCGAGCGCGATCACGGAATCCGGTTTCAAATCCAGTATTTCAGAAACGGTCAGACGCTTCTGGCCGATGGAGACGATCACATTGACCGGGACGTTATAGATGGATCGATAGACTTTGCCGCCCGGCAAGGCCTCATCCTGCTCAATCATGTTTTCGTCCGAAGGCGTCATTTCGGGAATAGCCATCACAATGTTTCCTTCTGATTCGTTTGCATAGACTGCAGTCGGCCAAGGCAGGCCTCCAGCAACCCGTCGAATTCCAACGACAATCCGCCCGTCACCCAGGACACTTCCACACCCTGGCGCTCGGATGCAGGCGTCGGAGAAATGAGGCACCGGTTGGCAAGTTTATTTGAGCGCTGAACAACACCCTGAATGTCATTTGCAAGAAGCTCGGGAGCCGTGATTTCCACTCGATTTGCCGATTCCGGTAACAGGCTTGGCAATTGTCGACCAATCTCTTCTGCCAAGAACATTTTTGAAAGTTCCGGGAACAACTTTTCCGCTATCGCGGTAACCCAGTTCGTTGTTTGAACAAGCAGAAGATCATTCGTACGCTCAATCTCTTCCGACAATCGCGTCAAGAGAACTTCCACATTCGGATCGAGCGCCGGCACAATCTCGGCTGGCGCCTCGGGCTCATGAAAATCTACAGCGGTTACAGTATCCGCCATTGTACTGGCGGTGCCAGCCGTATCGTCAGTAGTCTGGTCAAATCTCGGCAGGTTGGCGAAAGGCGACTCACTCATTGACCAGCGCCTTCCGGTCTTCGTTCAGCCACTCCTGAAGCAGGCTTGCTGTTTCGTCCTGGCGCTCCCGAGTATAGTCTTTAAGATAATCCAAGGGGTCGACTGGATCGTTCGTAAGCGCCGGGGTCGTGCCTGCGATTGCACCTGCGTCAGTGCCCAGATCAGATTTCGCTCCCTGAGCCAGTAAGGGCCGGACAACGCCGAAGCCCAGAACAATCACAACCAAACCCAGCAGAATGGCTTGCAAGGCAGACCAGAAATAGCGCTCCGTAAGGGTCTCGACGAGACCGGGAGCGGGTGTGAGCTCTTCGACCTCCAGTTCCTGAAACGGCATCAAGTCTACGGTCAGAGAGTCCCCCCGATCAGCGTTAAGGCCGGCACCAGAAAGGATCAATTGTTCAAAATCGGCCACCAAGCTGCGCATCAAGGGAGCAGAATCTTCGGCGTTGGCATCAAAACCGAGGACTTGTTCGTTTAGCAGTACAGCAACAGAAATACGTTCGATTTCACCCGGTAATGTTTCGGTTTCACGGCGTGTCTCATTGATGTCGTAGACAACACTCTCGGTCGAGTTTTTCACCGTGCTGTTGCCGCCGCCTTGGCTTCCGGCTCCTTGCGGCAGATTACTGGACACGGTGACACCTCCGCCCCCACCACCGCTGGCTTCGCTGGTGTCATTGCTGGTGCGATTGCGAATTACGCGTGAATTCGGGTCAAACACCACTTCGGACACGCGCTGGCGTTGGCGATTGACATCAACCGTCACGGACACGCGCGCATTGCCCGGACCGACACGGGCCTCCAGCAAGCGCAGAATCTTTTGTTCCAGAGTGCTCGACTGGCCCTCGGCGACGATTCCCGGTTCTTCCATGCGGTCGATATTGGGCCCCGCCAGCATACCTCGCTTCGGATCGATCACGGCCACATCGGCCGGATCGAGTCCGGACACAGCGAGGGCGACGAGGTACTGGATAGCCTCAGCCTGGCTCGCACTGATCCGGTTGCTGGAAACCAAGGTCACGGATGCAGTTTGTGATGGGCCGGATCGGGAAAAACCCGATCGAAGGCTGGCGCCGATATGCACTCGGGCGGATGATACACCCGGAATGGCCAGCACGGTGCGGGTCAGTTCGCCTTCCTTCGCTCGCCAGTAAGTCGCATTGTACATTTCCGACGTGATCGAGAAGCCATTCACATCATCAAGCAGCTCATAACCGCTGACAGACTGCTGTGGCAGCCCGTCCTTGGCCAGCGCAAAACGAACCGAGTCGCGATCGGAGTTCGGAACAAAGATCGCCTCGCCGCGGATCTCATATTCGACGCCGCGCTTTTCGAGCTCAGCGATCACTTCACCGGTGTGCATCGGGTCCAGTCCGGCATACAGCAGGCCCATGGGCTGCTTGACCGCACCTTGAACGAGCAACGACATGGCGAAGACCACACCCGCAACTGCACCCACAAGTGCGAGTTTCTGCGCCGTTGATAGCGCCTTCAGTGTGTCTAAAAGTTTCATAGGCCAGAAAACCCCGATCCCAACGCCATCATTCCATTGGTTAATATTTTCCGCGAAATCATTAACGCTTCCTTTACCCAGAAATTAATAAGCCTTTGTCAGCAGCAATTTTTTATTGGGTAACGTTTTGGCCTCTGACGCGAACACAGAACTTCCTGAAGAAAAGTCTTCCGGTGGTGGGTTGATCCCGCTTGTGGTGTTGGCTGTCGTCAGCATGGCTGGCGCATTCGGGATCGTCTATTTCCTGTCGCCCAATGCCCCTGCGGCAGCACTTGCATGTGCGCCAGGCGAAGGTGGCAAGCCGGCTCATACGCCGCTCGCGCTGGAAGATCACGTCTATGTAGAGTTGCAAGAAATCCTTGTCACGATAGGTAATGAGCCGGCCACTCGCTATGTTAAGATCAAGACTTCTGTCATCTCAGACAACAGTCATGTCAGCGCGGTAAAGAAAGCTGAACCCATGCTGGTCGATGCTTTCGTCGGTTACCTCCGTGCACTTCAGCTCTCTGATTTCGAGTCAGCTGACTTCTACCCGAAGATGAGGGAGCAACTCGCAATGCGATCCGAAATTGTGCTCGGTGCGGATGCTTCGCACGGCGTGCTCGTAACCGAATTCCTGCTACGGTAAGATGATGCCTCTAGATCCCTCCGACATAGCGCTCTTTCTCGTTTCGTTTGCGGCTTGCCTCTACTGTGCCCTGCTCAGCCGCAGGCTCAAGGCCCTGCAAAATACCAAGGATGGCTTGGGCGCATCCATTCGCGCCATGTCCGAATCAGTCGCCGCAGTTTCATCAGCGCGACACGAAGCGAAGGCTCAATCTGGAGAAATAGCAGTTCGACTTACCGCAATCCTCACTGAGGCGCATGACGCTGGCAAGAAGCTGACGGAGTTGAAAGATGCACTCGAAATGAAGGATCGGGAGATCTCCCGCAAGATTCAGGCAGCTGATGCCGAGATTCGCATAACTGTACGCGACGCACTTGCTCAGTCATCAGATAGGGTCGCGGAGATCACGCGGCTGACCAAGCGCCTTGAAGCCGTCGCTAACCAGGCAGCCTCCAGTCTGGACAGTTCCGACTATCTTTTCGAAGACGATGATACGATCAAGACCAAAAGGGTATATGAGAGCTATGGGCATAAAGAGTAGCGGACGCACTCATGTTCTTCTGACGATCGGTGCCTTGTTCACGATCGCAGGCGGGACCCGGTGGTTGCCCCAGGCGTTTGCAACGACAGGTGCGGAATCACTCAGCAGCCGTCCATCTGACGTGCTGCCCAAGAGCTATGTCGACGATTCCGATACTGTGCGGAAGGTTTGCCTTACAGGCGACCTCGTCGAAGCGATGGAGCAAGACCAGAAGACTATCGAGCAACGCATTTCTGACCTGCGGGCCGAAGAAATTCAGTTTCAGAATCGGAAGATGGAACTGGACCAGCAGGCGGAAGACCTCAAATCGATCCAGATCCAGTTGGATGATAGATGGCAACGCATGGCAGAGGCGGCCAATGAGGACATCCAGCACCTTGCCCAGATGTACGGCGCAATGAAACCAGATCAGGCCGCAGGGATCTTCAACCAAATGGACGCCGGCTTCGCGGCGGGCTTCTTGCGGCTCATCCCGAGCGACCAAGCCGGCCTGATCCTTGCCAATATGGAAAACGAAAAGGCATATGTTGTCAGCGTCAAAATCGCGTCGACCAACAGTGACCTACGCGACGACGCGGTCCTGCCTTAGGCGAACCCCTTCGAACTCAGCCACATTAGGCAAAAATGGATGCGTTCAAGTGCACGGCGTTGTTCACAGCTTCCCGTACGCGCCAGATGTCGAACGGCTTTGGTACCACCCCATCCCGATTCTCACACCCGTCTTCCTCCAACCGCTCGGGGTGCGCCGTAATGAAAATAGTCGGCACCCTATAGCCGAGAGTTTCGCGAATCTTGTGAACGACTGTCCAGCCACAAACGTCGTTACCCAAATCTATATCCGAGAGGATTAATCCAATGTCCCGCTTTTCTGCAAAGGTCATGGCTTCGTCGCGCGTATAAGCAATTCCAGCGACCCAATGACCAGTTTGCTCCACCAGCACGGAAAGCAGCTCCGCCATATAGGGCTCATCTTCAATGATCAGCACGCCGGTACGTGAGGCAGCTGCAACAACTGGCTCAACACGAGCAATAATGTGGGTGACCTCATCAACATGTAAACCGGTGATCCGCGCCAAATCCTCCGTCCCAAATCCGCCGATTATGGACAATAACAGCACTCGCCGGTCCACGACCTCCAATCCATGTAGAATGGGATGGACACGGTCACTCACCGAATGGGCTTGGGCGATCTGATGCAGCCTGTGGTCAAGTTGACGAAACAGGCACGCCCGATCCACGCCCGTTGAGCCTGCGGCCTGGACTGATCCGATCAAGTCTCCCAAAACATCGCAGACTACCTGGTCGCCGGCATCAATCGATCCCAGCAACAATTGCGCATAGGATCTCAAGGATTTGAGTTCTGAAGAAACGATATCCGAAAACATCTTAGCCCCTTGGTCCCTTGCCTCAATCAAGAGAGTAATTCAGCCGTGTACTCAAAGCATTGTACCACAGAATTTCTCCCACTGCGGGAAAACCGATGATCTAAACTCAATTGAAACAAGTTTCCATCCAAATCAGCAGCTCATCTATTTACCGAGTTAGGGGACGCACGATGGGGATACAGGTACCAATTTGTCAGATCAGTTATGGCGATCGCCCACCCTGTGATCTTTCTGAAGAGATCAGCACTGCTGAACCAAAGGCGATTTCCGGGTATTTGCACAGGCACAGCTGTGAGCGCCGTGTTGCGTTGGCTACATTCTGATTGAAAATGTCTCCATGCCGGGCAGCTTCCGCATGAATTCGCCTGCGGCAGAGCACGGGCAATCACACAATCCGTCTGCATGCGGACTGCAAGACGGCAACACAAACACGGATCTGATCCATGCCAAGCGCAGCTCCTAACACCTCATCAGCCACTAGAAAAACCAGTCGCACCACCAGCCGCCTCGGCATGTTGGCTAGAAGCCTAGGTGTCGGAATCGTCATTTTCGTCGTTGCCGTCGCGATGATCGAGTTAACGCGCGGCGCTGGGCGTGTGGCCGCCGTCTGGCCAGCGAATGCGATCCTGATCGTCTTGCTTCTGAAGAACCCGCGCAGGAACTGGATTCCCCTTCTCACGGCAATGATGACCGCGCTGGTGCTCGCAAATATCTATTCAGGAGACCCGGTTCTCCGGGCGTTCATTCTGGCTCTGGCAAACGTAGCAGAAGTCTGCTGCGTCGCCTTTATTTTCATGTACCAGCGCAAAATACGGTTCATCAGCCTGGCGGGAATTTCTACTTTGATCATGGGCGGATTCGTCGGCAGCCTCTTGTCATCCCTTATGGCTGCAACAGGATTGTTCACGAGTGGAGAGACCCTCGTGCTCTCTGAAGCCCTCGTATGGTTCTCAGCAGACTTTCTGGGCATAGTTCTGTTCACTCCGATAATCTGGTCTTTGGCGGATCGCTCGAAAAAATTCGTCAGCACGTCGCCTGATCTTCAATACATTCTCAAGCTGGGGCTATTGTGTGCGACGACTTTCTTCGTTTTCGCCCAGAGCGACTATCCATTCCTCTTCCTCGTACCCCCCGCGCTCGTATTCCTCGCCTTTGGGGGAGGCGTAAAAGCGGCCGCCATTGGACTACTCACGATCACGGCAATCGCTTTGCCGTTCACGTTGGCTGGCACTGGCCCAGTACACTTGATGTCAGCCGAATTCACTTCCAAGATTCTGGCACTTCAACTATTCTTGGCGACAAACTCCATTCTCGGGCTCGCTGTCGGAGCAGCCTCTTCGGACCGCCGTCGACTGATCAATCATATCAGACGGTCTCGAGAACGCTTGTCGAGCAAGTCACGCGAACAACAGGAGATGCTGACAAAGGCCCACTTGGCCGAGCGTATGGCGGGCGTAGGTCACTGGACTCTGAACCCATCCACTCAGGAAGTGGACTGGTCGCCGGAAGTTTATGCAATTCACGGCGTCACAAAAGAAGAATTCAACCCGATGTATGGCGACGCGATAATGTTCTACGCAGAGGAAGACCGCGATCGTGTGCGGGCTCTGGTCGAGCGCGCTGTCAACAACGCCGTAGGCTGGGAATTTCAAGCCACGATTGTTCGAAAGTCGGATGGCAAGAGGCGGCGCGTGCGCTCTATCGGAGATTTTCTTGTGGACAAGACCGGAAAGGTCGAGCGAGTGTTCGGCGTGTTCAAGGATGTCACAGACGAGCAGGTTGTACTTGAAGCACTTGCGAATAGCGAATCCAAGTACCGGACCCTCGCGGAGAACTCTACGGACATCATTGTAAAGTTCGGTTTGGATGGAATCATCACCTATGCGTCGCCCGCATGCGAGATTTTGGGTGTTTCGCCAGAAGATGCAATTGGCTTGTCAACATTGGACTTCGCGATTCCGGAAGACCGCGGACGTGCGTCAGAAATCACCCAATCACTATTCCAGAATGACGCCATTGATCCATCTGTGCAAAGAGAATTTCGAGTGAAGAACAAGCACGGCAATGTGATCTGGCTGGAGGGCAATCCGAAGCTCATTCAGGGTGAGGATGGTCGCCCCCGCGAGGTAATATCGACCTTCCGGGACATCACGGATCGCAAGGAAAGGGAGCAGGCCTTGGCCGAAGCCCGCGCTGAAGCCGAAGCTGCTGGCAAGGCAAAAGCGGAGTTCCTCTCGAATATGAGCCACGAAATTCGTACGCCCCTGAATGGTATTCTTGGCTTCACGCAATTGTTGGAGCAGACGGATCTGAATGAAGAGCAAAGGCTGTTCACTACCCGCACGATGAAGGCCGGGCGCCTATTGAAAGATATAGTCAACGATATTCTGGATTACTCCAAGATCGAGGCAGAAAGCATCCAGTTGGAAGAGCGTGCTGTCGACATTGCTCAACTTGTTCAGGATACGATCGACCTTGTTCACGCTGCAAGGGATTCTCGGTCGGTGCCGTTGACATCCGTCGTGGAGAGCAAAGGCGCCCTCATTGACGAAGTTCGGCTGAAACAGATACTGACCAATCTGATCGGAAATGCCGCAAAATTCACAACCGAAGGATCAGTCCGAGTCAGCGCCTCCCAGGAGGGAGACTTGCTGAAGTTTGAAGTGGCAGATACCGGGCCTGGTATCCCCGATGACAAACTGGAAAGCGTCTTTGAAGGGTTCAAACAGGCTGACAATAGCGTCACTCGAAAGTTTGGCGGCACAGGCTTGGGGCTTTCCATAAGTCGATCTCTTGCCCGGCTAATGGGGGGAGAATTGCACCTGGAAAGCGAACTTGGACGGGGTACGGTTGCGAAACTGGTATTGCCGTTCAAACCTGCGGAAGTGCCGATGTCCGACTTCCGCTCGACTGGCAAAACCCCACAACTCGGAAAGCTCAAGATCATGGCCGTTGACGATGTCGCCATGAATTTGGAACTGATTGAATTGGGGCTCGAAAAGTTCGGTCACTCGGTTCAGGGCTTTCTGTCGGCGCATGGTGCGCTCTCGTCCCTTCGCAAGGGCGACACGTATGATATCATCCTGATGGATGTCCAGATGCCGGAATTCGATGGCATTGCTGCGACACGCGAGATTCGGGCTCTGTCTGCGCCAGCCAGTCAAATTCCGATTGTAGCACTGACCGCAAATGTCCTGCCCGAACAGATCGCCGAGTGTATGAAAGCTGGCATGACGGATCATGCCCCCAAGCCGATTGATATCGTTCAACTAAATGCGCTTGTTTCAGCCCTCACCACACAGCAGGCTGGTCAGGCCGATTCCACCCATCAGCAACAACCGGTCAACGATCCGATGGAGCAACTCAAGCTCAAATATCGGGACTACCTCACCACAGTACCTGCAGAGTTCGCGGCCATCTTGGACAAAGAGGACCGCAAAGTGGTGCTGGAAGAGATCCGTCAATTGTCTCACTCTATTGCCGGCAGCGCCGGTAGCTTCGGTTACACAGAAGTCTCAACCGCCGCATTTTCTCTGGAATCAGTCGCGCGGGACATGAGCGAGAGCGGCAAACTCACAGTAGAACTGGCTGAGAGCTTGAGCGAATTTATTCGGGTCACAGAGCAACTTGTTGCCTGACCTGGGCCCACGGCGCGTGGCGATTCCCATTTGTATATGGAATCCGATACCCATGAAACAGAGAGCCGTCGGCACCCCCGATGAGCAGAATTACGCCAAGCAAGCCCAACCTCGGATCACGAATCGAAACGAGACAGACTTGAACAGCGGGGTGAAATAGGATAACCATTCCTGACACCGGTGTCATTCGGTGATAAAATAAATATCGGGAGGAAAATTAGAATGCGGGTATCCACCAGAGTCAGAATCCTTGCGGGCGTGTCCCTGGCCAGCCTAATGCTGTCAGGTTCCATAGCGTATGCGCAGGAAACCATAGATGAACCATCGGCAGATGAGGCAGACCAAGTACTCGACAGTGTCGTGGTAACCGGTTTCCGTGATTCACTTGCTGAAGCACTTGATCTCAAGAAACAATCGACCGGAGTGGTCGATGCCATCGTCGCTGAAGACATTGCCGCTTTTCCAGACCTGAACCTCGCTGAATCGCTTCAGCGCATTCCCGGCATCGCGATTGATCGTCAGGCTGGCGAAGGTCGACGCATCACGGTGCGAGGCCTCTCGGGCGACTTCACGCGTGTGCGCATCAACGGTATGGACGCCTTGTCCACCGGTGGTGGATCAGACGCCTCTGGTGGTACAAACCGCAGCCGCTCGTTCGATTTCAATACATTTGCGTCCGAGTTGTTCAGCCAACTGGTTGTTCGAAAGTCACAGTCCTCGTCCATTGAGGAAGGATCGCTTGGTGCAGTTGTCGAACTTCAGACGGCGCGTCCTCTGGACTATGACGATGGGTGGACCTTCTCGGCATCCGCACAGGCCCTCTACAATGATCTCGTAGAAGACACGTCGCCTCGCCTTGCCGGCCTAGCTTCCTACAAGAACGACACTGGCACGTTTGGCGCGCTGGTTTCTGCAGCATTTCAAGACCGCACAATCCGCGAAGAAGGCTTTTCTTCTGTCCGATTTGATGATCAAGGCACATTCCGTTCTGTGAACGGCGCAGGCTGTATTGGCGCGGACCCGATGCCAGCTGCCTGTGAGGAAGTCCGCAACTCCTATTATGCGCGCATCCCGCGCTATGGTCGTCTCACTTATGATCAGGAACGCACCGGTCTAACCGGCGCACTACAATTCCGTCCAACTGACCGGACCACAATCACGGTGGAAGGTCTCTACTCTGAGCTGGATGCACAGCGCGACGAAGAGTTCCTGCAAGTCTTCGTACGATCGAATACCGACAATATTGCGGTAACGGACTACAACGTGAATAGCGATGGCGTTCTGGACTATCTGCAAGGCGATGTCCTCGCCGATACGAGCAACGGCATCATCCCGATGCGCAGCGAACATCGCCGGGACTACTACACGACCGAGTTCACGCAGCTGACACTCGAAGTCGAACACGACTTCTCCGACACGCTGCGGGGTTCTTTCTTTGCAGGTCAGTCCTCATCCAGCTTCGATAACCCGGTTCAGGCGACAGTTTTCTTTGACGCTGCCAACCCGGTCGAAGGTTATAGCTATGATTTTCGGAACGATTTGAATCTCCCGGCCATCAGCTATGGCAACACGGATGTAACGGATCCGTCCCAATTCCTGTTCACGCAGTTCCGGAATCGCCCTCAGGGGTCTGACAATGATTTCGAGACCGTTCGGGCCGATCTGTATTATGACTTCTCCCCAACCATGGCATTGTCGGGTGGACTGAGTTTCAAGAAATATGACTTCTCGACACGCGAAATCCGTATCGACGGCAATGTCGCAGATCTCGACGGCTTCACCGAGCCGCCAGTCGTCAGTGGTGACTTGGTTGGACTGGTAAGCGGTTATGGAAACGGACTGGACTACGGCTCCAACGATACGTCGTGGGTTAGCGCCAATTGGGACGCCGCCATCGACTTGAGCGGCATCCTGGATATCACAGGGGACATCGGCTCACGGCCTCAAAGCAACCGTTCGGTCGAAGAAGAAGACTTGGGCGGCTACGTCCAGCTCGACTTCGAAACCGACCTGTCAGGCATGAATCTCCGTGGAGATATCGGTGCGCGGTATGTTGAAACGACTACCACTGCTTCGGGTTATGTGCCTGGCAGTGGCGGACTTGCGCTCCGCACGGTGGAAAACTCCTATACAGATTTCCTCCCGGCGCTGAACCTTGTTCTGGAAGCCTCCGACCAAATTCAGTTCCGCGCTGGCGTCGCCAAAGTCATGGCCCGACCATCGCTCGGAAATCTGACACCGGGCGGTAGCCTCGATACGTTCAGCGGCGAGCCATATACATTCAGCATCGGAAATCCTGAGCTCGATCCCTACCGGGCCACAGCTTTTGACCTGAGCGCCGAATGGTATTTTGCAGAGGAGAGCCTTCTGGCTGTGTCGTTCTTTTACAAGGACGTGGAATCTTTCTTCCTGACCCCTGCCAGCAACGAAGTGGCTTTCAGTTCACTCGGTCTGCCGGCCAGCGTAGCCTCTTCGACCAGCCCACTGGGAGAAGATCTGGCGAACGGGCTTGATCCGATCGTCGCGGTCAGCCAGGTGGCAAATGGTGGAGAAGCCTCGATCCAGGGTCTGGAACTTGTATACCAGCAACCCTTCTTCTTCCTGCCAGGACTTCTACAGAATGCGGGATTTGTAGGGAACCTAACCTATGTCGATTCCGACGAAATCAGAAACTTCTCGGAAATCTCGCACAACATGACTCTGTACTATGAGACAGACCGGTTCTCGGCACGCGTATCCGGTGCGTATCGGGATGAATACCAAACCCGAGCTCCAAATAGTTCGGGACGCACCGAAGGTCGCGAGGAGCGGGGTGTCGCATCGACCTACAACGTGGATCTGTCGATGTCATACGCGCTGACAGATCAGCTCGACCTGACCTTTGAGGGCATCAATCTGACGGATGAGTTCGAGCATCAGACATTTGACCAGCTCAATCTCCCGACCCTCTACCATCATACCGGCCGGAACTTCCTGTTCGGCGCCCGGTATACATTCTAGGGAACTTTCGGGGTACGGACCGGCGACACAATCTGAAGCCGCCGGTCCAGATCATTCGATATAGTTTTGAAAATTGCGATCCTCCCAAGGCGCATTTTCTGAGTGGCCCCGGCGAGATCCTCGCAGGGGCCACTTTTTAAGGTGCAACATATGAAGAACTCTCTGACCCGACGCCAAAGCCTGCTTCTCCTGGGTACGACACTCGCCACGAAGGCTTGCACGACGCCCGCTTCAGAAGCCGCTGTCAGAAGCGAATCCCCCGCTCCGAATCGTCCGGACTGGGGAAGAGGATACGAGAATCAAAGAATCGCTGACCGCAAGGATGGGACATTCCTGAACCCGATTTTCTCGGGCGACAGGCCGGACCCCTCGATTATCAGAGACGGCGATACCTACTATCTCACATTCTCAAGCTTTGACGCTTACCCTGGTCTGTTCATCTGGCAGTCGATCGATTTGGTGAATTGGCAACCTGTGGGTCCGGCGCTAACCCATCCCATCGGCTCGGTATGGGCACCCGATCTCATAAAGCATGGGGATCGCTTTTACATTTACATTCCTGCACGGAGCAAGAACAGAAAATCCATCTATGTCATTTACGCCAATCAAATAGACGGGCCATGGAGCAAACCCGTCGATCTGGACCTCCCGGACCATATTGATCCCGCCCACGCGGTTGGCGAAGATGGCAAGAGATACCTTTTCCTGTCAAACGGCGATCTGGTTGAACTCTCAGACGACGGCCTTTCGACCGTTGGGGATGTGGAACACATCTACGACCCCTGGCGATATCCTGATGACTGGGATGTCGAATGTTTTTGTCCGGAAGGACCCAAAATCCTCCGAAAGGATAACTGGTTCTATATGCTGACAGCCGTGGGTGGCACTGCCGGTCCCCCTACCGGGCACATGGTCATTGCGGCGCGCGCCCGATCCGTCAAAGGACCGTGGCAACATGCACCGAACAATCCTCAAGTCCGCACCACCGACCGCTCCGAATCCTGGTGGTCGAGAGGACATGCCACCCTCATTGAAGGACCGGCGGGCGATTGGTGGATGATTTCACACGGTTATGAGAACGGGTTCTGGACGCTTGGAAGGCAATGCCTCTTGGAGCCAATCCGTTGGAGAGAAGACGGCTGGTTTGAATCGTTGGGCGGAGACCTGTCAACCCCCTTCCCCAAACCCTTACCCAGCCAGCATCAGCCTCATGGTCTTCCGCTTTCTGATGATTTCTCGACCTCGTCACTGGGTCCGCAATGGGTGTTCTATGATCCTTCGCCTGTTGAACATGATCGCATTGACCTTGATGGTGATGGATTGCGCATGACCGCGAAGGGTGAGACCCCGGCCGACACATCGCCTCTTTGTGTGATCCCCGGAGATCGCGCCTATGAAGTGACGGCACGGATGGAACTGGACCCGGGGTCACGTGCAGGACTTCTCCTGTTTTACAATTCAGGATTATTCTGCGGTTTGAGCTACGGACCGGAGGGCCTCGTCATGCATCGCTATGGTCAGGAGCGTTCACGTCCGAACGATTTGGATGCTGGCCTCACACACCTTGAAATCAAGGCTCGCAACGACAATCACGTCGTCACATTCTTTACCCGTCTGCCGGGCGAAAGATGGAAGAAATTCGATGTTCAGATGGAAGTGTCTGGCTATCACCACAATACGGCATATGACTTCCTCAGCCTCCGCCCAGGATTGATGGCGGCCGGGAAGGGTCATGTTCGTTTCAGTCAGTTCCGGTACAAAGCACTTTCCTAAGCGGCGGTACCGACAAATTTTCCGACGGAGGACAGCCGTAGATCGATATCCCGGGCCCCTCGGGTTCGAATCACGGCTTTCTGACCTACACTTGCGGCGTGAACACCTGTCACCGCTCCGGTCGAGATTGCCATCCCCTTCTTCAACGGCATTCCGCGACGCGCGGCATTTTCTAGCATGAAGCGCAAGGATTCAATCGGACCTCCGGGAATCCCGCTCGCATCTCCTGTGCCGACAGTAAGTCCATCAATCGTGGTTTCAAACGGCCAACGGCTAAATTCCAGAGACCGCCATTCAGGCAATTCATCGCCAATGATCAGACCATGATTGTTGCCGAAATCAGATATTGTCACCAGCGGCCCGTGATCATTGATTTCGGAAAAAGGGCTGCTGGCGATTTCTACACCCGCATGAATCGAGCCGACCAAGGCGATCGCGTCCTCTGTGGAATACTCGGTCTTCGAAGGTTCTGCATCGGACGAGACAATCAGTACACACTCCCCTTCAACCGCCGAAAATCCTTCTGCATAAACGGGGGTTTCCATGACTCCGACAGTCTGATTGTGGATTTGCGATTTGAAAATCGGGCCCGCCAAGCGATCCGTTCCATAACGATCAATGTCTGCCCCATTAATGCGGCCAACTTTCCAACCAGCTAGCTCGTCGGGCCACATATCGATGGCGGCATCCTGTATGGAATAGGCCTCGGAAATGGATTGGGGCACAGTGCCCGGATACTCAGCCAGACTGCCGGCGGCAAGTCGCGCCTGAACGAATTTTTTTGCTATATTTTCAACTACGCTCACGCTTTTTCCTCAGCCTGCCTATCTTGGGGTAGACACTATAGGAAACCGGTGTCATTTTCAAACCTCCATAGTGATAAAAAGTGATCCGGAACGAGCGAATACTTGAAATCGGTCGGCAAATCCGGGGACAAGAAGTGAGGAAACACCCATGGCGAGACCGAATTATGCTCCCTTCCCAAGAATGATTGCTGCGTCAGCGCTGTTGGTCCTGTCCGGCTGCGCCACCGCACAGCCGCTAGGTGTCGCTCCAGCGGAGACTGAAACAACAGCCTCTGTACCAGTTGCCCCGTGGATGGGTCCGCTCGGGCCAGCAGCAATGACGGCGGGAGGGCGCGGCGGAGAAATCGTCAGAGTGACAAGCTTGGAATCCGATGGACCTGGTACACTCAGAGCAGCGCTGGAGGCCGATGGTCCCAAAATCATCGTATTTGAAGTGGGCGGCGTCATTGACCTTGATGGCAACAATTTGCGAGTTAGCTCGTCCAACACAACAATTGCGGGCCAGACCGCGCCGTCACCTGGCATTACCCTTATACGTGGTGGCATGGTTATCACCGGCGACGACATTATCGTTCAGCACATGCGTATTCGCCCGGGCGATCTGGGTGAAGGCTTACGAAGCGGCCGAGACATAGATGCGATCACGACGATCGCAGCTCACAATGTTATTGTCGACCACTGTTCGCTTAGCTGGGCGACGGATGAAAACCTGTCCGCTTCCGGCCCACGTTTCACCGGCGAAACTCCCAAAGACTGGCGCGAAGGCACATCACACACAATCGCCTATACCAACAACATCATCGCTGAAGGTCTGTCCCATTCGACACATGCGAAGGGAGAGCACTCAAAGGGATCGCTCATACATGACAATGTCAGCGATATCCTGATCTACGGAAATCTATACGCTCACAATTTCGAGCGCAGCCCACTTTTCAAGGGCGGCGTACAGGGCGCGATCGTGAACAATTTCATCTATAATCCCGGACAGCGCGGCGTTCACTATAATCTGCAAGGACTGGAATGGGGCGACGTGCCTGCGGAGACGGGCCGAATGGACCTGATCGGCAACGTGATGCGCGCGGGCCCCTCGACCAGCGAACGGTTACCGCTACTCATGATTGGGGGCGATGGCGACCTGGACCTCCACATGTCTGGCAACATCTCCATAGATCACTGGGGTCATGAATTGCCGGAGCTTGGGCGCTACACATCATCTTCCACTCAGATTGCAGAACAGTCTGAACCTTCTGACATTGTTGCAGGGTTGCCAATTTTGGCTGCGAATCAGGTTGAGCGCTACGTCCTGAAGAACGCTGGCGCGCGCCCTTGGGACAGGGACTCAGTGGACGTTCGCATTTTGGCCGACACGGCGGAGGGGCGCGGTGAAATCATCGACAGTCAAAATCAAGTCGGCGGATATCCGACCGCGAGTCCGACCCACCGCGCCTTTGATCCGGCCCTGTGGGATTTGGAGACGATGCAACCTGCCGCTCCAGAAGCGCTGGACTCCGGCTTGAAAGCCAAGGGGACTTGAAGCCACCCCAAATCACGTCAAAAAGAGACGATGCATAGCAAGGCTTTCCCATGAGCGACGATGAACACGAGGCCAAACCGGTCCGAGACCGGTCTCAGGTAACAATTATAGACATTGCCCGCATGGCGGAGGTGTCCAAGAAAACCGTGTCTCGTGTCATCAATGAGTCACCGCTTGTTCGTGAGGAAACGCGCAAGAAGGTCAAGCAAATCATCGCTGAGACGGGCTTCACACCAAACCCTCAGGCACGCGCACTAGCTTTCCGGAAATCATTCTTGATCGGCCTCGTCTATGACAATCCAAGTCCGCAATATGTCGTCAATATGCAGCGCGGGATACTCGACACACTGGGGGACACCGCCTTCCAGCTGGTCCTACGGCCCTGTGATCGTGGGGAAGAAGGCTATCGCGAACGCGTCCGATCTTTCATCCTACAACACAAACCACATGGCATAATCCTGACTCCATCCGTATCTGAAGATGAGGAACTTGCCGAGATTTTAAGAGAAGAGGAATGCGATTACGTTCGCATCGCCTCACTGGAACTGGACATTCCGTCGCGCAGCATTCGGACCCACGATGCTCAGGGGGCAGAAATGGCCGCCGCGCATTTGGCACAACTCGGCCACAAGCGTATCGGGCACATTCACGGACCAAAAACATTCCGCTCGGCCCACGAACGCCTGTCAGGGTTCAAACGCGGCCTTGAGGGTTATGGCCTTGAACTTGCTCCGGAATTGACGGTTGAAGGCGCCTACACATTTGATTCCGGTGTGACCAGTGCCACGCGGCTTCTCAACCGCCATGACCGACCCACAGCTATCTTTGCCGGTAATGATGAAATGGCCGTTGGCGTCTATGTCGCCGCTCGGAAGGCTGGCTTGAGAATTCCCGAAGACCTCTCGATTGTCGGTTTTGACGATACACCAATATCCGCAAGGATCTGGCCGCCGCTTACCACGGTTCGGTCTCCTATCCGCGAAGTTGGGCGCGCCGCCGCTGATCTCTTGGTGAAGCGTGGAGCAGGCTCAAGCGGCAACCAGGAACTACAATCTTTTCAGTTGGAGCTTGTGGTGCGAGAATCGACCCGCACAATCTAATTCTCGCCCGATCAACCGGTTGTCAGTCTGAAACACAGATGTTATGACACCGGTTACCAAACACGCCACACCGAAGATCACCGGGGTGATGACAGTCCTGGTCCAGATTCGGAACCTGATCACGGACGCGCCCTATCCCAGCTACGCTTTTCGAGGCGAAGTACTCAAGCAACAAAAGGAATACCCCCATGAAGATTGCGCTCATTATTGAAAATAGCCAGGCTGCGAAGAGCAGCATTGTCCATGACGCGCTTACTTCAGTTGCAGAGCCACTCGGCCATTCCGTTGCCCATTGCGGAATGTCCGGCCCGGACGACGAGGCACATCTGACTTATCCAATGATCGGCATCATGGCTGGCATTCTGATCAACTCAAACGCAGCAGATTTCATTGTTACAGGTTGCGGCACAGGCATGGGTTCCAACCTCGCATGCAATGCAATGCCCGGCGTATTCTGTGGCCTTGTCATCGATCCAACAGACGCCTTCCTGTTCGCCCAGATCAATGACGGCAACGCGATTTCCATGCCGTACGCGAAGGGCTTCGGCTGGGCAGCTGAACTCAACCTCCAGGACTGTTATCGTAAGCTTTTCGAGGGTGAGCCGGGCCTGGGCTATCCGAGAGAACGCGCCGCTGTCATGGCTGAGAATCGCGGGATTCTCACTAAGCTCAAGGAAGCCTCCTGCAAGGACATGCTTACCGTCCTCAAGTCAGTCGATCAGGATCTCTTGAAGGCTGCAGTCTCTGGTGAGAAATTCCAGGAGTTCTTCTTCGCAAACAGCCAGGATGCGGCCCTCACCGACTATGTAAAGCAGGTACTCGCCTCCTAGGCCTCGAGCGGACAACAATCGCAACAAGACGACATTCGGAGCGACCCATGAAGACCAATCCCTTCAGGCTTGAAGGCAAGAGCGCCATTGTCACCGGAGCCAACACAGGCCTCGGCCAGGGCATGGCTGTTGCGCTGGCGGAAGCGGGAGCAGACATTTGCCTTGTCGGCCGAAGCGCACCGTCAGAGACCTTGGACATGCTGGCTGGGACCGGCTGCAAAACGCACTCGATCCTCGCAGACCTCGGCTCGGCAGACAGTGTAGAGACTATCGTCACAGAAGCCAAATCAGCTCTCGGCGCCGTGGACATACTCATCAACAATGCCGGTATCATCAAACGCAACGATTCGATCGACTTCACCTTTGACGAGTGGGATTCGGTCATGAATGTGAATCTTCGTACGTTGTTCTTCCTGAGTCAGGCGGTCGCACGTGAAATGATTGCCGCCAGCAAGGGTGGCAAAATCGTCAACATCGCATCGATGCTCTCGTTCCAAGGTGGCATTCGCGTGCCGTCCTATACTGCCTCCAAGAGCGGCGTAGCCGGACTTACCAAGATCCTCGCCAATGAATGGGCCAAGCACGGCATTAATGTGAATGCGATTGCCCCCGGCTACTTCGCGACAAACAATACAGCGGCCTTGCAAGCCGATGAAACGCGCAACACCGAAATCCTCGGCCGTATTCCAGCAGGTCGCTGGGGTAAGCCGTCCGATCTCGGTGGCGCGGCGGTCTTCTTGTCATCGAGCGCATCCGACTACGTGCAGGGCATTACGCTTCCTGTCGATGGCGGCTGGCTGGCCCGCTGAGCTGGGAGAAAGGTTAACCAGACATGGCGGCCACAATCGTCTGCTTCGGAGAACTCCTGCTCCGCATGAGTGCGTCCGACAATCAACGTCTGATGCAATTGCCATCATTGAACGTGCATGTCGGCGGCGCCGAGGCGAATGTCGCCATCTCACTCGCCCAGTTCGGGCACACGTCCCGCATGGTCAGTACTTTGCCTCAAAACCCGCTTGCTGACGCGGTGATCAGGGATTTGAGGTCGCATGACGTTCAGACCAATTCAATCCAGAGGCGCGAAGGTCGGGTCGGGCTCTACTTTCTCGAAACCGGGGCAGTCCAAAGACCATCTCGTATTACGTATGACCGGGCTGGAAGCAGCTTCGTTGAGACTCCCGCCGCGACGTATGACTGGCTGACATTGCTTGAAGATGCGGACTGGTTACACATTTCCGGCATCACGCCAGCCACGGGCCCCAATGCGGCTGATGCGGCATTGGCTGCAGCGCGCACTGCTGTCGCTCAGGGTGTAAACGTCTCATTCGACGGTAACTATCGCGAACAGCTCTGGAAAAGCTGGTCCGGAAATGGTCCGGAGATTCTGGCCCAATTGCTAGAACACGCCACCCTCGCCTTTATCAATGAATTGGACGTACAGCTCGTTTTTGGAGAAAAATATCCTGGGCGTGAGGATGCGGAGAAGACTGCTTTCGCGCGGTTCCCCCGATTGAAATATGTTGCATCGACATTACGCGAGCAGGTCGGCGCAAGTCACCACCGCCTCACAGGCCGTCTGGCAACACGCGATGGCACCTGGCATTCGCCGGAAATGGACTTGCCCGGCATAGTAGATCGAATCGGTGGGGGCGATGCGTATGCAGCCGGCATCCTGCACGGCCTGATCTCTCGTGACACGCCGCAGAAAACTGTAAACTTCGCAACGGCAGCAGCTACGATCAAGCATTCCGTGGCCGGAGATTACAACAGAACGAGTGTTGGCGAGGTGGAAATCCTTTTGACGCAAACGGATCTGGACGTGCGCCGCTAGACCAGTGAAGCAGGGAGGGCTTGAAACATGACGATGAACCGACGGGCCTTTACTCGCGGCACCGCCGCGCTTGCACTCAGTTCTCCGCTCATGGGGCTCGCGGGCAAGCCATCCGAACACCCTGTCGCCGCCACCACACACGGAAAGGTTCGCGGCTATCGCCACAAGGCAGTCAATATCTTCAAGGGCGTCCGCTATGGCGCGGATACGGCGCCAACGCGTTTTGCCAAGCCACGCCCCCCCGCCCCTTGGGCGGATACGCGGGACGCGACCGAGTACGGGGCGACTGCTCCGCAATTGGGAAATGTGGAGAATGTCAGCGAAGATTGCCTGTTCCTGAATATCTGGACGCCAGGTCTGGCCGATGGTGGCAATCGTCCGATCATGGTCTATTTCCATGGTGGAGCCTACGCCAGCGGTTCCGGATCTTCACCGCTCTATGACGGGACGAACCTGGCGACCAAGGGTGACGTGGTCGTAATCACGGTGAACCATCGGCTGAATGCGTTTGGGTACCTGTCGCTTAGTCGACTCAATAAGGATTTTCCTCACTCCGGCAATGCCGGCATGTGGGATCTTGTGCTTGCACTTGAATGGGTACGCGACAATGCGGCCGCCTTCGGAGGCGATCCGTCGCGAGTCTTCGTCTTTGGTCAGTCCGGTGGGGGGGCAAAGATTGCCACCCTGATGGCCGCTCCGTCCGCCCGAGGCCTGTTTCATTCCGCAGCCACAATGAGCGGTCAACAAGTCACCGCCTGTGGTCCCTTGAACGGCCAGCTTCGCGCACAAGCCTATCTCGACACCCTCGGCATCGCACCAGAAGACACAACTGCGTTGCGAGCAGCTCCGGTGGAAACCCTCATTGACGCACTCGCAACGCGTGATCCGGTCAATCCGGAGCACGGCCTGTATTTTGGTCCTGTCCTGGATGGACGTTTTCTCAACCGCCATCCCTTTTGGCCTGGCGCTCCGGGACAGTCCTCATCGATCCCCATGATCCTCGGGAACACGAAGGACGAGACTCGAAACCTGATTGGCGCAAAGCATCCTGACACATTCCACCTCGATTGGTCGGACGTTCGAACACTTCTAGCAGATCATATGCGGTGCGACATCGACCCAGACGATGTCGTAATGGAGTACCGTGCCCTCTACCCATCCTATTCGCCGAGTGATGTATTTTTTGCAGCCACTACGGCCGGGCGGTCGTGGCGCGGACAGGTGGAAGAGGCAGATATGCGCGCGGCTGAGAACGGCCCGACCTGGGTTTACCAGTTCAACCTCGGCTCGCCAGAAGAGGGCGGAAAATGGGGCGCACCGCACACGATGGACATCGCCTTTGCCTTCGACAATTTGGACCAATCCGGCACGTATGGCGGCACAAAGGTTCCCTCAACAGGAGAGTATGCACGCGTCGCAGACGAACTGTCTCGCGCCTTCATCTCCATGGCCAGGGAAGGCCAGCCCAATCATCCCGGGTTGCCGGACTGGTCTCGACATACGCTGCCAAACCGGGAGACACTGGTATTCGGCACCACGACCCGGCTCGAGAATGACCCGCGCAAAGGCGAAAGGGAACTCTTCGCCAAAGTACCTTTCACTCAATGGGGGACCTGATCCATGAAATCTGCCACTCACATCATCGTCGCTGCCGGCATTCTGTCGGCCTGCTCACCAACTCAAGTGCCCGAACCTCAAAGCCAAGGCGACATTGTTACCGAAGTGGCGCCCACAGACCTGCCCGGACCGGTGCAATCTGCCGTCTCCGAGGCCATGCCCGACATGACGGTACTGGAAGTGCTTCGAAAGGAACGCGGCCAGCGCGTCTATTTCGATGTCGAAGGTGAACGCGCCGACGGATCCGAAATCGAACTTGATATCCTGTACGCCGACGGCGTTGCAGAAGTTGTTGAAATTCAGCGGGACCTGCCCTGGATCGCCGTACCTGCAGACGTTCAAGCCGCCACCACGGCAGCAGGCGCGGCTGAGCCGGTCCGGATCATCGAGAGTACGCAAACCGATGGCAGCATCATCTATGAATTGTTCGCCGACGGCATGCCAAAAAACCCGGCCATGGAAGTACAGTCGAAAGACGGGCAAGTGGAAGTGCTGGCTGAACGTTGGCCGCATTAAAGTTGGCCAGGCACCTTGCAGAATAAATGACACCGGTTACCATGGATGGTGACCGCACGAGCCGCCTCTCTAAAAGAGGCCTTTGAAATGGCCGTACTGGGGAGGAGAGATATGAGGCGGGATCAGTTCCTTTACACGACTGTACGTGCGGTGCGTCCATGATGCGTGGCATACCAGTTATCTCACGTCGGCAAGCCCTGATCAGCATGGCAGCCGCCACAAGTTTGGCTGCGTGCAATCAGAGTTCGGGCCGGGATTTGCTGAGTGCAGACTCTCATCCGGAAGAATATCCGACCGTTCAGGCCGTCAAGGAAATGGGGCGCCTGTTGGACGAGCGCAGCGGGGGCAGGCTTCGTATCAAGATGTACGCGGGCGGACAGCTCGGCTCGGAGCGCGACACGCTAGAAATCACCTCGTTCGGGGGTCTTGACCTGAACCGGGTAAACCTCGCACCGCTTAACTCGATCGAACCCCTGACGACCATCCCTGCGCTTCCGTTCCTGTTTTCCTCAACTTCCCATATGCGGACGGCACTCGACGGACCTACAGGCGACCGAATTCTCGACTCGCTCGCGCCGCACGATCTCATCGGCCTGTGCTTCTACGATTCTGGCGAACGCAGCTTCTACAATACGCGCAAGCCAATACTGTCACCAGACGATATGGCTGGCATGAAAATACGCGTGCCGAATTCCGACCTCTACGTCGCCATGATCAAGGCACTCGGCGCCGACGCAACGCCTATGTCGCTCGGTGAAGTCTATCAGGCACTGGTCCAGGGCGTGATTGATGGTGCAGAGAACAATTGGCCATCCTTCGAAAGTGGCCGCCATTTCGAAGCTGCGCCCTTCTATAGTCTTACTCGGCACATCATCGCGCCTGAAGTCCTGGTCATGTCGGCCAGCCGTTGGCGAAAGCTTTCTGATAGCGACAAGACGCTGGTCCAACAGTCGGCTCGTGATTCCGTACCCTTCATGCGCAAACTCTGGGATGAGCGCGTCGCCGAGTCCCGTGAAAAGATCATCGCTGCGGGTGTGTCGGTGAATGAAGTGGCAGATTTAGGTGCCTTTCAGCAGAAAATGCGTCCGGTCTGGGACCGTTTCGTCAGAACCGACACCCAGAAAGAGATTGTTGCAGAAATCGAAGCGCTAAGGCCTGACGCATGATACGCCTCCTGACTAATATCACGCATTTCACTGCAGACTGGCTGGTGCGAGTTGCAGCAGTCGGACTGGTCCTGATGACGCTGATCATTGGGTGGCAAGTCTTCGGCCGATATGTCTTGAATTCCAGCCCTTCCTGGTCTGAACAAGCCTCACTCGCCCTGATGATCTGGTATGTGTCGCTCGCGGCCGCCGCAGGCGTCCGGGAAGGCTTCCACATCCGAATCGTGGCGCTTGAAAATGCAGTTGGTCCAAAGACGCGACTCTGGATGCGGATCATTTCAAACATCATCGTCGGCGGGTGTGGGCTGGCAATGCTGGTCTGGGGCGGCCAATTGGTTGCCAAGACCTGGAGTCATGTCATTCCCTCGCTCAGACTGCCTCGGGGATTGGCCTATCTCGGCTTACCTATTGCGGGCGCCTTGATGGCGGTGTTCTCGCTCGAACGCATATTCGAAGAACTTTCCGGCGAAAAAATTACAGATGAGGAGGACCCAAGATGGAGTTGATCATTCTGGTCAGTGTTCTGGTCGTTCTGCTCGCGCTTGGCGTGCCGGTCGCATATTCTCTACTCGGGTCGGCCATGGCGACGTTCCTTGCCCTCGACATCCCGATGGTCGTGGTTTTCCAACGCATGGCGGCCGGCGTCAGTGTCTTTACGCTGATGGCGATTCCCTTCTTCATCTTCGCGGGGGACCTCATGTACAGGTCAGGCATCGCAAAGCGATTGGTCGAAGTTGCCGAAGGCGCTTTCGGGCGCACACGAGGCGGACTCGGCCTCGTAAATGTTGGGGCGTCCACCATGTTTGGCGCTGTCTCCGGCTCCGCGATTGCCAGCGCTTCGGCTATGGGATCCACGCTGATGCCCTTGATGCGTGAGCGTGGATATGATGGCGATTATACCGTCAATGTCACCGTTACCGCCGCCATTGTCGGCCTACTCATTCCGCCCTCACACAACATGATTATATATTCCGCCGCCAGCGGGATCGGCGTGTCGATCGGAGATTTGTTCCTGGCTGGTATCGTGCCCGGCGTGATGACCGCAGCCTTGCTTATGTTCGTCGCCTGGCGCGTCGCTGTCCTGCGTGGCTATGCCAGCGGTGCCTTTCCTGGCTGGCGTAGCTTTACGCGCGCGCTCCTGTTCGCCATCCCCGGCCTGATGACAGCGATCATCATCATGGGCGGCATTCTGTCAGGTATCTTCACCGCCACGGAATCTTCTGCCATTGCGGTCATCTACACGATCGCTATCGGAGCTCTGGTCTATCGAACGCTGGGATGGAAGCGCTTTTTTGAAGCCGCCATGCAATCGGTAAAGATCACGGCGATGGTGCTGCTTATCATCGGTGCAGCGACTGCATTCGGCTACGCGCTCGCCATCCTTGAAGCACCAGCGAAGCTGGCTGACATGATTACGTCCGCCACCAGCAATCCGATACTTGTCCTTCTCATCGTGAATCTCATCCTGCTTGTGCTCGGCACATTCATGGACATGTCGCCTCTCATCATCATCACAACTCCGATCTTGTTGCCGGTAGTCATGGAAGTGGGCGTCGATCCAGTTCACTTTGGCATTGTCATGATGCTGAATTTAGGGATCGGGCTTGTGACGCCGCCAGTGGGATCGGTGCTATTTGTTGGGTCTGCGGTCGGAAAAGTTCCGGTGGAACAGGCTGTGAAGACGATCTGGCCCTTCTATGGCGCGCTTCTGCTCGCGCTCATGATCATTACATTCGTGCCCGCGCTGTCTCTCACACTACCGAGCCTGTTTTGATTGGCACCAACCTGCCCCTCCATTTCCTCATTCTTGGCTTGGGCCTTTCGCTGACGACATGCGCGATGGGCCGATCATCTTCTGTTCCTAAATAGGTATCTGGACTGACCTCGTTCCCCACTGGGACCGCGCGCACGACATTTTCAATCCACCCGGTTAGCCAACCTCTCGAACACTCGCTCTGGCCACCAATTCGGTTGCAAGCATTTCGTGTATCCCCGTCACAGCGTGGCCTCTGAGAATGTCACACATAAGGGTCATGGCTACTTCTCCTATTTTTTCCGCAGGCTGCATCACAGTGGTCAGGGGCGGCGTACAGTATTTTCCGAATTCAATGTTGTCGAAGCCGGAGATCGACAGGTCGTTCGGCAGGTTGAAACCAAGATCATGCGCCGCGCGGATTGCGCCAATCGCGATCTCATCACTCATACAGAATAGCGCCGACACATTCGGCTTGCGTGATAATAGGCGCATGGCCGAACTCTCCCCACCCGCCATCGAGTAGGGCCCATATGCCACCATGGTCTCGTCGAGCAGTAGTTCCCGTGCAGCCAACGCATCGCGAATACCCGTCAGCCGCTCTCGCGTTACCAGTCGGTCTTTCAGGCCTGCCAACACTCCGATCCGACGATGGCCTGACGCCATAAGGTGTTCCGCCATCATTGCCGCGGCGCTGCGATCATCGATACCGACGGTCGGATACCGACCGCGCGGATCGGCGCTGATCGCCTGCACGAAGGGAATCGCGCAGTGTTCACCCTCATGATGCAACTGGTCGAGCGGCCGCTCGCCCAGCTGGATCACGCCATCGGCGCGATAGGTTTCCACCATCTCCACACCAACGGACTCGATGGCCGCATCGTCTCCGGTGTCAGACACGATCAAATTGAACTTGTTCTCTACCGCGACACGCTCAATGCCCGAGACAACTCTCGCGAACAGGACATTTGCAATGTCCGGGACCATAACAAGCACTGTATTGGTCCGCTTTTCACGGAACAATTGAGCCAATGAGCTCGGCTTGTATTTGAGTTCTTCGGCGGCGGCCAGGACGCGTTCGAGCGTCGTTGTGGACAGTTTACTCGGATCTGAAAATGCCCGCGACACTGTCGCGGGGGAGACAGCAGCCAGTTTTGCAACATCCCTGATCTGAGCCATTGAAATTCTCCTACGAGCCATTTCGCTTTTTTAAGGCTCCGCGTCGGGGTAACTCGCCCGAATGATGGAACGTTCTGGTCATCAAACACCATGACCGCTTGCAATGAAACCGGTTGTATTGAATGTTCTCATGGTCAGGCACGCAGAGAACGTTGGCGACCGCGGCCCATTTGGCTGCAAGGAGGAATTCGGCGCACCGCCGCCCGCCCGGGGGAACCGCGTGCACAAACGAGGAGTTGGGGACCTTGAGTCTGCATCCAATTGATATGGCCGTGATCGCGGCATACATCGGCTTGACGCTATTTATCGGCTTCTGGATTTCCACCCGGGCCAATAAGGGCATGCGGAGCTACTTTCTGGGTGGCAATCGGCTGCCTTGGTATGCGCTGGGCCTGTCGAACGCCTCTGGCATGTTCGATGTGGCTGGCACGATGTGGCTCGTATCCATCCTGTTCGTTTATGGTTTGAAAAGCATCTGGATCCCATGGCTCTGGCCCGTCTTCAACCAGATATTCCTCATGGTCTTCCTCTCCATCTGGTTGCGCCGATCGGGCGCGATGACCGGGGCAGAGTGGATCACCTTCCGGTTCGGCGATGGCCCAGCCGCGCGATTAAGCCATTTGATTGTTGTGTTGTTCGCGTTGATCCTGGTGCTTGCCTACATGGCCTACGGCTTCCTCGGCATCGGCAAGCTCGCCGTCCAGTTCATCCCGCTAGACCTGGCGGGCCTTCTTCATCTCGACGTTTTCCTGCCTACCGCGCTGAAGGCGCCCAATCTCGCCGGTGACCTTCTGGCCCAGAGAGAAGCCGCCATGATCTCACTCAATGAGAAGGTTTTCGGCGTTATCCTGATCTTTCTTACGTCGCTCTATGTCATCAAGGGCGGCATGTATTCGGTAGTATTTACCGAAGTCATACAATTCCTCGTCATCACGGTTGCCAGTGTTGGTATTGCCGTGATCGCCATGATGCATGTGGCGCCGGATACGCTGGCTGCGGCAGTCCCCGAAGGGTGGGACAATCCCTTTTTTGGATGGAGGCTTGGTCTCGATTGGTCCAATCTGCTGCCCTCCGCAGATACCAAGATAGCGAGTGAGGGCTACTCGCTGTTTTCAATATTTTTCATGCTTGTCTTGCTGAAGGGCATCTTCACATCACTTGCCGGGCCGGCCCCAAACTATGATATGCAGCGCATCCTTTCAGCCCGCACTCCGATCGAAGCCGCCAAGATGAGCGCGCTGGTCAGCGTTGTGCTGAATGTCCCGCGTTATTTGCTGATCACCGGCCTGACGATTCTCGCTCTGGTCTATTTCAGCCCATATTTGCGGGACATGGGGACAGATGCGGACTTTGAGGCCGTACTGCCATTTGCACTACGTGAATTCATTCCAGTCGGACTGCTCGGCCTCACACTCGCCGGATTGCTGGCTGCCTTCATGTCCAGCTTCGCCGCCCCCCTTAACGCCGCCCCCGCATATGTTGTAAATGACATCTATCGTAAATACATTAAACCGAACGCGTCTGAGAAGACGTATCTCAGGATCAGCTACCTCGTGTCCACGGTCTTCGTGATCATTGGCACGCTCATCGGAGTGTTCCTGACCAGCATCGACAATGTCATCAACTGGATCACGGCAGGGCTTTATGGCGGATACACAGCCGCCAATGTCGTGAAATGGTACTGGTGGCGCATGAATGGTTACGGTTACTTCTGGGGCATGCTGACGGGTATCGTGTTTGCGCTGGGGTTAGGCATGCCACAGGTGGACATCAATCCGTTGCAGGCTTTCCCATTCTTCTTCGTAGCGTGCCTGATCGCCGTGGTGATCGGATCTCTGGTGACCAAGCCGACCAATATGCAAACATTGCAGCGATTCTACTTGAAGACGCGCCCATGGGGCCTTTGGGGGCCTGTCGCCGACTCACTCGCGGCCGCCGGCCGAACTGTCTCCCCCAATACGAATTTGAAGCGTGACTTGATTAACGTAGCCGTGGGAATTGTCTGGCAGACTGCCCTGGTCTGCGTCCCTATTTTCCTTGTGATTCAAGACTGGCCCAAAATGCTTGCAGCTCTTTCAGTTGTGCTCATCACCAGCGTATTCCTGAAGCTTAACTGGTATGACCAGATGAGAGATTACCCGGAAGACTACTCTCCCGACGAGGAACGAACACATAAATCCGATGTCGGACTTAATTTGTGACTGACTGGTCTACTTCCACGCTTGCTCTGTCCGATTGGCCGAAGGCGCAAACGCCACGCCTGCAGTCCGAGAAAACAGAGGCCCTGATTGAACGAATTCTCGAGTGGCTGACACCCGCGCAAAAGGTAGGGCAAATCATTCAGGCCGATATTGCTTCAGTGACGCCTGAGGATGTCGCCGCCTATCATCTCGGTTCAGTGCTGAATGGCGGCAATTCTGCACCAAACGGAAATCAACGTGCCAGCCTCGCCGATTGGCTGGAACTCGCCGATGCATTTTGGGCGGCATCCATGCGTGCAGATGGCCCCCGCATTCCGATACTGTGGGGCACCGATGCTGTTCACGGCCACAACAATCTGATCGGGGCAACAGTCTTCCCACATAATGTCGGACTGGGTGCCACGCGGGATGCAGAACTGGTGGAACGCATAGGCGCCGCCACCGCACGTGAAGTACGTGCATCAGGTATGGATTGGGCATTCTCTCCGACCGTCGCCGTCGCACGCGACAGCCGGTGGGGTCGGGCCTATGAGTCCTATTCGGAATCCCCCCAATTAGTCGCCGAGCTAAGCGCCGCCCTGGTCCGAGGCCTACAAGGCATTTCGGGCAACGAGAATTTCCTCGGTGACACCAAGATACTCGCCTGCGCGAAACACTTCATTGGTGATGGTGGCACTCAGGGGGGGCGGGACCAGGGCGAAACGATCGCCACAGAAGCCGAGTTACGCGAGGTCCACGCCGCCGGCTACTACGCCACTCTCGAAGCTGGAGTGCAGACTGTGATGGCCTCTTTTTCGAGTTGGGGCGGTCGTAAAATGCACGGACACAAAGCCTTTCTCACCGACCTTCTAAAAGCCCATTGGGGCTTCGATGGTGTGGTTGTGGGAGATTGGGACGGGCACGGGCAAATAGAGGGCGCCACCCCAACTGATTGCCCGGACGCGTTGATGGCGGGCCTCGATATGTATATGGCCCCCGACAGCTGGAAGGGCCTGCATGCGTCCCTATTGCGCCACCTTGAGTCCGGACGAATTACCCAGGAGCGTCTGGACGATGCGGTTCGCCGGGTTCTCCGGCTAAAAATGCGTGCAGGCCTGTGTACTCAACCCACTCCCAGCGAACGAGCCCTAGCTGTGAGGGGAAATATTGTTGGGTGCACGGCCCATACGGAACTTGCCGCTGTCGCCGTCCAGAAGTCTGCCGTTTTGCTGAAGAATGCGAACAATGTTTTGCCTTTGCAGTCGAACCAAAGAATCCTGGTGACGGGTCCCGCTGCGGATGATCTCGGCATGATGTGCGGAGGGTGGTCGCTCTCCTGGCAGGGCGGTAATCTCAATCCGACCGACTATCCGCATGCCGAAACCTTTCTGGCGGGAATTCGACGGGTGGGCCAAGAGCATGGCGGGACAATTATCTATTCACCCGACGGGCGCATCAAAGACTCTTCGGACATTGCCATTCACGTGTTTGGAGAGCCCCCCTATGCCGAGTTTCGCGGAGACCTGTCGACGCTGGATTTTCAGCCCCGAGACAAGAAAGATGCCGACACGCTCAAACGGTTGCGCAAGGCCGGCATCCCCACCATCTGCATCTTCCTCTCTGGGCGACCGCTTTGGGTCAATCCATCATTGAATGCGTCCGACGCCTTCATCGCAGCATTTCTTCCCGGCACTCAGGCAGGCGCACTCGCTGATGTGCTGTTCGCAACGAATGGTCTCGACTTCTCCGGCAAACTATCTTTTTCCTGGCCTCAATATGCGGATCAATACGCGCTCAATATGGGTTCGCAGCCCTATGACCCCCTGTTTCCGTTCGGGTTCGGACTATCCATGAAGGACTGTGGGAACCTGCGGATACTGCATGAAGATGGCGTCGTCACCCAGCCCGACCATGGCACAATTTTTGAGTTAGGCCGAACCGCAGGAAGTTGGACAGTGCACCTTGAGAATAGTGAAATTGGGAAACCTTGGCATGGCGGCGAAGCCATCTCTGCTGCGGGAGCGATAGTGCTCAAGTCAGCTGATTTGGGACAACAGGAAAATGCCATCGAGATCGTTTGGAAGAGTGACTCCTTTGCGCCTGTCCTTTTCTCACACGCGAGACTGGACCTGACTCGGGAGGTCAACGCTGGTTTCTGTTTCACCTTGACTTTGGACGTTTCTCAGCAGGATGCAGGTAACATTGTTCTAGCTGTACTTTCCGAGTCCGGCCGGCATGAGATAGGCAACTTGTCCGAACTTGAACGGGACGACGGAGAGAAGGGAACATCGACTTTCCAAATTCCACTCCGAGAAGTATCTGAATCAGGTGCGGTTATGTCCTTTATTGAGGGTATCGAGTTCTCGGCCCGAAGGCCGGCCCGTATTGTCTTGTCGCACTTGGCCATGGTGATGCCCGACGGCTGAGGGGGACTCACCCTTCTTCCGAAAGTGGAGTATCTTTTTGGCGGAACACGAATTTCATCAATCGTGAATCCGAACCGGACAAGTCGTCCCGATCACCCAGAAATTTTCCGAAGCTCTCCAATCCATTCACATTGTCGGACACGACTTTTGCCATTAGCAGGATCGGCGTCGACAATAACATTCCCATAAATGACCAAACCCAGGCCCACAACGCAAATGAAATGAATACGACGACCGCATTCAGCTTGAGGCGGCGCCCCACCAGCACGGGTGTTAAAAACTGTCCTTCTATGGTGTTTATCAGCCAATAAAGCAGCGCGGGCAGTAGCGCCTGGAGAGTGTTGTCAAAGGTCACCAAACCAGTCACGAGCGAAACCGTGATTCCTCCGATGGAACCAATGTACGGAATATAATTGAGCAAGAATGCGCCCAACCCGAACAGCAGCGGATTGGGCATCCCGATCGCCCACATAACCGAACCGATGACCATGCCGAGCACTGCATTGATCGCTGTAATGGTGAAGAGATAAGTTGAAAGTTGGTTTTCTATAGTGCGCGCAGCTGCCAACGCTCGTCGCTTGTCCTTGAGCTTGGGCATGACCTGCACAAGCTTCTCATAGAACATGTCACCCGATGCGATAAGGAAGAAGCTCAACGTCAACGTCACGATCAATTGGCTGACCACAGCCGGCGTGGCTTGGGTCATTACACTGACGAAGCCTGGCTCTCGTATCGCGACTGTTTGCTGTTTACCCTGACTTGTAAGCGCATCAATCTGATCGCCAGCCTTCAATACCGGCTCAATTGTACCAAAAAGACCACTCAATTCGCGGCGAACTTCAGCAGCGAAAGTCGGCGCGTCACTCATATACTGCTGTAGAGCTTCAGATATGAAGTAGAACAGGACTCCGAACACAACGAGAAGACTGACCATGATTATGCCGGCTGCGGCACCCGCAGGAATTCCGATCCGGCCAAGTGCGCGCCTCACAGGACTGAAAGTCAGCGCAAGAACAAATGCGGAGATAATTGGAACAAATACACCTTGGGCAAGACTCAGTGTCCCAAGCGCGAGGATCCAGAATATTCCGGTGATGGCCCAATTGCGCACCACATCCCGCTTGTTATCTGGAGCATCCGGGGAAGCCATGTATTCTTTCACAGCCTATACCTCCTCCCGGTGACGCCTTAATTTACCTACGCCGCTGCAGGAAAATAGTTCCATTGCGGTCTTTATAGAAAGCAAGCACAAAAAAAGGGCGCTGCAGTCGCAACGCCCTTTTCAAAACGATGCAAACCTCACTAGGTCACATTTCGTCCACGGACGGCCCGCGCCACGAAGGACAAGACCAACAGAACGAGGAAAACGAAGAACAGGATTTTGGCGATACCTGCCGAAGCACCAGCGATGCCACCAAAGCCGAGGACTGCGGCGATCAACGCCAATACGAAAAATGCGATTGCCCAACCGAGCATGACAATAACTCCTTCTATCAAACAAATCGACGCGTCGTGGTCGATACGATGACAGTACAACCCGGTCGCAGGCATCCGAGTTCCCGATTATTTTTTGATCGACCATTGGAACCAAGGGACACGGGTAACGTTTGTTTACTGCTTAAAGCGGAAAGGAACTATCATGAAAAATACCGTGAAGATCGCAACACTCGGTGCCTTGGGCGCCCTGGCCACCCTGCTGGCTGCCTGCAACACTGTCGACGGCGTTGGCAAGGATGTCGAAGCCGGTGGCGAAGTTATCCAGGATACCGCACAAGACGTTGAAGAAGACATCAACGACTAAGCGGGCCGCAAACCAAGCCTGAAAAGACACGCTCAAATCGAGCGTGTCTTTTTTTTTAGCTCGTATGTTGGAAGTGAGCGGTACTCACAGGGCAGCAAGAACTACCTATTGTGTGGAATGAACCGCTTGGCCGGAATAGGAGATCAGCAAAACTCGTGTTCGCTTGCTGGTGCGCATCAGCTCTGTGTGTTTGCGCAAACAGGTCCAGATCTGCCCAAGTCCAATAATCAGCACAGACAGCATCGCGCCAACGCGACGCGGGCCATTCAAACGACGAAAAATTTCAAGGTGAGAGCTCAAACTACGGGATTGGCGTTGAATGTCTATCCGGGGGTGTACTGCGTTGACCATAAACAACCTACGCTTCCAAGCGATGCGAGTTCCGCGCGGTTCTGCATGCTAACACGCGGGGCGGACTAGATGCTGCTCTTCTACCTAAATATCCATGACAAGCTTATGCGAGCAGCCCAGTCCTGGTCGCGCTTCGGTCGTGAATTCCGCAGACAATTGTCGTGCAAAAGCGACCATGAGCTTGGAACCCAGTCCGGAGTCCTCATCCGCTGAGTCATAGCCGAGACCTGTGTCCCTGATCTCAAGAATGACCTTCTCGGCCGCCAACGAAAGGTGCACTGCAACTTCGCCGCCGTCTTCTTCAAAAGCATACTTCATCGCGTTGGTGACTGCCTCGACAATGAACAACGCCATCGGAATGGCATCGTCGGCATCCCGCTGAATCTCGGCATAAGACTGGACGAGGTTTATGCCCGACTCTGACATGCCCAATGCATCCGAAAGGTGATTGAGAAGTCCGGTAAGGAAGGGGCGCATATCGACGGTTTCCAGACGCTCATTCTGGTACAATGTCTGGTGTACAATCGCCAACGCATCGATACGGTGGCGCGTCGCCGCAATTGCATCCCGAGCCTGTGGGTCTTTTAATTGTCGACCCTGCAAGTTCAGGAAGCTTGTAACAATCTGGAGATTGTTCTTCACGCGATGGTGAATCTCTTTCACGGCCGCATCGCGCGTGGAGATAGCCTCTTTGAGATCCTGGTCTCGGTGGTCGATATCTTTCGCCATGACCTCCATCGCGGTCGCCAAATTGCGAATCTCCGAGGGGGCATCGACAAAAGAATTACCCGCTTTGAATTGATATCGCCCCGCACCATAGATGCGTACTGTGCGGGTCAAGCGAGAGATCCACCTCAGCACCAACCCATCAATCGCCATCCAAGCCGCCAGCAGTGTTACTGCGAACGCAAGCAAGGGTAGCCCGAATGAAGTCGCGGGCCGCAAAAAGAAATCATTCCACAAACCGTAGGAGGGCCGCGCGATCACTGCGAATATGTTGGAATCGCCGACAGGTCGCAGCACAACATCCGTGGAACCGCCACTGCTCTGCTCTGCCCGGAACAATTGGGCGGCACGAGTTTCCTTCACCTGCTCAATCCATTCGGACGGGATCGGCCCAATAATGGGATCCCCAAACACCCTGCCCGTCTCATCCGCGATGGAAAGGGAAACGTAATCGGGCAGATAGCCGGCCTGAACAAGATTGGCGAGCTCAATTGCACTCAATGCAAATGTGTGGATGCCCACAAAATTTCCGGCTTCGTCCTCGACGCGTTTATTGAGCGCAAAGAGCCACTCGTCACTTGCGGACCCAAAGAATGCGTCACTCCGAGCAAAGGAGTCTCCTCCGGCCCGTAATCTGTCATGCAGAACCTGATTGTCACGACTGAGTGTGGGTGTACCTACACTGGCGCAGACAACTTCACTGTCCTTGTCAAACGCCACGACATTGGTGAGCGACGGCAGATATTCAGACAATTCGTTGTAGACACCGCTACACTCGCCCGCCGTCAATCGCGGCTCATATAGCGAGAGCAATAGCTCTGCTTGTTGTAGCGACTGGTTCACACCATCAATGGCTGCGCCCGCAACGACGACAAGGTTTTGAGCTTGGCTTTCCCGAATATCTCGGGCGTCGATATAGGCCTTGAACGCAGACAGCAGGAGAACTGGTGTCAGCGCAGCTGCCAGCGTCAAAACGAGCTTATTACGCAAAGGCGCCGCGTTTGCGCCCTTGCTCTCCCCTTGGTCTAGCCCACCTTGGTTACCCGACACCGGCAATATCATCTGCCTGCCGCATGATGTCATTGAAGGCGTCTTCCGCCCTCATTTCGGAGTCGTCGCTGAATCCCGCCCCATTTGATTCCAGAATCTCGACGACGGCTTTCCTGGCACGAGACACCCGGCTTTTGATCGTTCCGACAGCCACTCCGCAAATCTCCGCAGCTTCCTCATAGGGCAAGCCGCCCGCACCCACCAGAATGAGGGCCTCACGTTGATCAATTGGCAACCTGCCGAGGGCATTGCGCATGGCGAGCAGGTCGAGCGTGTCGGATGGGTTACTGTTAGACACCAGCGTTGCTTCGGCAACTTCAGGATCAAGTGGGGTGCGGCGCCAAGACCGGCGTTTTTCTGAATAGAAAACATTTCGGAGAATCGTGAAGGCCCACGCCTTCATATTCGTGCCTGCCTGAAAGGATTGTCGCGCATTCCACGCTTTCAGCATTGCATCCTGTGCAAGGTCGTCTGCAAGCGTTGCATCTCCGCACAAGCTGCGCGCGAAAGCCCGCAAATGTGGGATTAGCGCAGCAAGTTCGCGTTTGAATTCAGGATCGCTGAGTTTTTCCGTATTGTCTGTCATGGAACCCCCCTCAGGATTTGTCTGAGGTGGAAGATGGCCGAGCCCTATCGGCTTCTTCGAGAAGCCGCAGGAACTCATCGGGCACATCTTCTTGCGCTACTTCGTCATACACGCGGCGCAATTGTTCACCAATGCGCTGCGTCCGCCTCTTACTGCCGAGGTCGGATTTGACGGAGTTTTTGCGTCCGTTCTTTTCCATTCCGTCCAAACTATCCTGATTCACGATCTGATACCTAACTATATGAGTCTGATAGTTAAACAATCCGGCACCATATAAGTTCCACACTAATGCAGTATTTTGCACTAGTGTGGAACCGAAGCAGCTTTGACGAATTGTTAATGCGGTCCCAGAAGAGAGGTTCCCAATGAGTTTGGTACAATCGTTTGCCCCCCATCTGCCATTCTTGCGCCGGTACGCCCGGGCGCTAACAGGCAGTCAAGACAGCGGAGACGCGTATATTCGCGCGTCACTTCAAGCGCTCGTCGAAAATCCTGAAGTTGTCGACAATGTGGAGGATTCTCGTCTTTCGCTTTACCGCTTTTTCCACGTCATCTGGGGCACGACAGGCGCCCAGCTTGAAGGAAAAGATAGCAACAAAGGCGATCCTGCAGACAAGCGACTGCAGTCACTTGCACCCATCCAGCGGCAAGCTTTCCTGCTGACAGCCCTTGAGGGATTTTCTGCTTCGGACGCAGCTTACATCCTCGGAATTTCTGAAAAAGAGCAGCGTGTTCTCGAACAAGATGCTCAAAGAGAAATTGAAGGCGAGCTCGCTACGAAAGTTCTCATAATTGAGGATGAGCCTATTATTGCTGCAGATCTTGAAAGTCTGGTCGAAGACCTCGGCCATACAGTCACCGGTATCGCAACCACGCATCGCGAAGCGCTCTCTCTCTTCGGCGCGAATCCGCCAGGACTGGTTCTCTGTGACATCCAACTTGCAGATGGCTCGTCCGGCATTGATGCCGCCCACGACATTTTGGCCGATCATGACGTGCCGATCATATTCATCACGGCCTTCCCCGAACGCCTGCTGACTGGTGAGCGCCCGGAGCCGACCTACCTGATTCCAAAGCCCTTCCAGGAAAATACTGTGAAGGCAGCGATCGGCCAGGCGTTGTTCTTCCATCCCGCCAACGAAAAGCGGGTGGACGCCTAAACTTCTGATGTCGCGGATTCAAAAGGCCGCCCGTACATAATGATGTACGGGCGGCCTTTGTTCTTGAATTCGAGATATGTCAGACGCTGGCAGGCGCGAACATGCCGGTAAATGCCAGCACCAACAACATGCCGACAAGAGCGACGACGATACCTATCCCCAAAACGCTCAACAAGCCCGTCCGGCGACGACCCTGACGTGCCTCAGTTGTAGAAAACTCTTCTTGATGGGTTGTGTCTGGCATAAGTTATTCCAATCCTGTTTGAGTGTTATCCCCTGAATCAATTGTCATTGCGGGGAATGCGATGGTGATTTGTGTGAGACGAGATAGCGCCGTTTGACAAAGGCGAATGCGAACTACCGTTCAGGTTGGCTCGCGCTACGAAATCGAGTTTACGAACATGGAGATAGTCAGTGTCGAATTGGGACAAACTCTCCATACGCCTTCTATCGAGAATGGTGACCTGGCCGCGGGACTCATCGATAAGGCCCGAGCGGCGTAAAGCTGACATCGTCCTCGACACATGAACCGGGGTCAGGCCGAGCGCATCTGCCAGATCCGTGCGTGTCAAAGGCATGGGTAGGTGATCTTCTACTCCACCGACCGCAGCTCTCAATCTTCTTTGAAGCTCAAGCAATAGGTGTGCGATACGCTCCTTGGCAGACCTGCGACCGACGCGGACAATCTGTTCACGCAGGATAGATTCTTCCTGCACCGCTGCCCACCAGAATGCTGCGGCGACATCGGCATCGCTGCGCAACACATTCATGAATTGATCCGCTGCAACCGTCGCCACGACAGTGCGCGTTATGGCGGTCACTGAGTGGTCTGCCTTCACACCCGCAATGACTTGCATATCGAACACATCACCAGGCAACATGAAGTTGACGATCTGGCGACGACCATCATCAAGAGAACGGTGTCGAATTGCCCAGCCTTCTTTCACGATAAATATCTTTGCGGGGGTTTCCCCCACACGGATGATGTCATCGCCGGATTGAAATGCGCGGGTTTGAAAATCGATTTGATCGAATTTGGACCACGCATCATCTCTTAGTGAGGCATATTGGGAAATTCTGTTTCTGAATACGTCCATGCGGTTCAAACGAATGTACTTGTGCAAGGTTCCATCGCAGAAAACTGCTGGCACCCGATGGAACGAAAGTTTCGATCGATCGTTGTATTGGCGCACACGAAATCAGGAGATTTAACGTGAACACCAAGACAGCCACCACACTCAAAGCTGAAACCGCGGGCGATTACGCTGCGCTCAAGGATGACATTGCCATGCTTCGCGGCGACCTGAAAAGCGTAATGGAAGACGTCCGGGGCCTTGCGAAGGTAAAGGCGCAAGCCGGAGTCGAAAAAGGCAAGGAAATGGCCGAGAAAGCTTCCGGCCAGTTCAAGGAAACCCGCGACGATGTTGAAACGGAAATTCGCAAGAATCCGCTAGCCGCTGTCGGAATCGCGTTCGGGGCCGGACTCATTCTCGCGATGATGAGGGGCAAATAATTCATGGACGCGACAAAGCTTAGGCTGTTCGCGGCTGTCGCCGGAATCGTATGTGGTTTCGGCGGCATGTTTGCTTTGTCTGTAGCCGGAATATTGGCGCTGGCATCTGTCATCGGATTGACGGCGGCCTGCTTCACAGTGGCCGCCATCCTTGTGGCAATTGCTGCCCTTTTGCTGTATATATTCCTGCTACCCTATCGGAAATCATCAGAAGAGATCGATGATTTGGAAGAGTCCACGGCCAATGCATTGGCAGACCTTCCGTTCGACACCCTGAAATCCCTGGTCCAGAAATATCCGGTCTCTGTATCCGCGGGCGCAATGTTGCTCGGATACACGCTTGTACGTGACCCCAAGACGGCGACGCGTCACGCCCAGAGGCTTCTACTCGGTTTGCTTTAGCGGCGCCAATTACAGACAAATCATGCCAGAACACCTATATTGTTAGCATGAGATCGTTTCTGCTTGTTGCCTCAGCGGTTGGTGCCGGATTGGCTTTTGGCCGCAGATACCTCGAACGCGGGGTTTCTGCCCAGAAGAACAAGGTGATCGAGACAGCAGCCGTGGAAACACGTCGTCAGATCAAGCGCCATGCAGATGATTTTCTCAAAAAGAGCTTTCGGTCATTCGCAATCGCGACGGCTATCAAACTGCTTATCCTCGCGACGCTTTGGGGACTTTTCCATGGCGGTGTTATTGAGCGGCCTTACTTTATCTGGGGTGTGACAGGGATTCTCGCCGCGTTTCTTGTTCGTGATATCTGGGTAACGTGGCCCTTTGTTCGGCTTGGGATAGTAGAACTTTCTCGCTATGGCTGGCACCCCAAGCGCGCGCTCGGTGAGGTCGTCGCCGGGCATGTATTTCAGCAAGTCCTGACGGAAGCCCAATCTGCTCCGTCCACTCGCTCTTCGAAAGTCATGTTGGTGCTTGCGGGTCAATCCCGCGAAGGGATCGAGCATGATATTGCCACCTCTGTCGCCGCCATCGCTCGAGATACGTCCTGGTCTGATCTGCGACCATTTCTTGTGTCCGCTGCCATCAAGACGGCCGCATTGATGATCATTTATTCGGTGAGCGTTTTCCTGCTCATGGCCTGATACCAATCAGGCAGCCTCGGCCATAAGCTCTTCGGCATGTATCACCAACTGGTGTAATGTGGACTGCTCAGCAAACCCGGGCGTGTCATTGGAAATTGCCGGAACAATTCCATTCAGCTCATCCATCAGAACTGCGCGCGCCCGACTTACCCGGCTTTTGATTGTTCCAGGCGAGCAGTCCATGATCGCACCCGCTTCCTCATAAGTGAGGCCGGCCGCCAGAACCAGAATGACTGCATCCCTTTGTTTGATCGGCAGGGAGTAGATTGCCTGGACAGCCTGCGACGCTTCGCTCAGCATTTCAGCCGATGTGTTATCAATAAGAGCCTCTTCGAGAAATCCGCTTTCAACATCAACATTGCGCCAAGCGCGACGGCTGTGCTGGAGATATTCATTTCGAACAATACGCAGGATCCACGGTCTCATCTTTGCGGTTCGATCGAAAGATTCCGCCGCCGCCCAAGCTTTCAGGCATGCAGACTGAACGATGTCGTCTGCCAGCGTCGCATCATGGCAAAGGCTACGCGCGAATGCGCGCATTTGAGGTAACAATGCCTCCAGCTCATCGACAAAGGACCAGTCTGGGCTGGGATTTTCTCCGGTATCGGTCATGCCGTCACGTATCCTATCGCTTTAGCGAGGTCTCCACCTCTCTCATGGCGCCAAGAAGTTCTCGAAATCGGTAGGGAAGAGGCTCTGTCACCACGGCCGCGTACTCGGCCCGTAGGTGAGCTTCGAACCGCCGGCTCCCTCCCGTCGCCTTGGCCTTGAAAGCGAATATTCTTCTGCGTTCGGGACGACGGGCGCTCATGCGCACCATTTATCCGTTCGCCAAAATAACAAATCATGAATTCGTTCCCACCATACGATCTGTCTTGACTTCATACAGAAGTAAATCAGTGGTGGGTTAACGAATCTGAAATTACTATTGGTTGAAATACAGTCAACTGCCCGCCACCTCTGCGGAACAGCACGCTTCAGACGACAGCCCCTTTCTATAGAAAGAGATGCGGGGGAATGATTCTATCTCGTTGGAACAGGCTCGGGCCCGGAATAGTCGTAGAATCCCTTGCCGGCTTTCTTCCCAACCCAGCCTGCTTCAACATATTTCACGAGCAATGGACACGGTCTGTATTTGGTGTCGGCAAGACCATCATGCAAAACTTGCATGATCGACAGGCATGTATCGAGCCCGATGAAGTCGGCAAGCGTCAAAGGCCCCATCGGATGATTTGCGCCCAAGCGCATCGCCGTATCAATGCTTTCAACCGTGCCAACACCCTCGTAAAGAGCGTAGACGGCCTCATTGATCATGGGCACAAGGATCCGGTTGACGATAAAGGCCGGGTAGTCCTCGGCATTCGTGGTCGTCTTCTCTAGGCGCCCTGCAAACTCGATGGCGGTTTCATAGGTTTCCTGATCCGTTGCGAGCCCACGGATCACTTCAACCAGCTTCATCAGCGGAACGGGATTCATGAAGTGCAGCCCGATAAACCGTTCGGGACGGTCGGTGACGGATGCAAGCCGTGTGATCGAAATGGACGACGTATTCGTCGCCAGAAATGTGCTCGTAGGCACGATTTCGCAGAGTGAACGAAAGATCTGTTCCTTGATTTCGCGGCGCTCTGTGGCGGCCTCAATAACAAGGTTGGCGGCCTCATGGTCCTTCAAGACAGTTGTTGGCTTAATGCGCCCGAGCGCAGTATCCATATCGCCCTGATTGTATTGTCCCCGCCCAACCTGGCGGGCCATATTACGTTCAATCGCTTTCATGCCTTTGGCGAGAGACTCTTCGGAAATATCGCTGAGAACGACGTCGTATCCGGCTAGCGCGCTGACATGGGCGATACCATTCCCCATCTGGCCCGCGCCAATCACGCCAATTGTCTTCAGGTCTGCCATAAGTCTCGTCCAGATCGTCGTAAAAGAGAGATGTCATATCCTGTTTGTGCAGTGCGTCAAACACAAGTCTGGGATGCAGTCGCCGCGGGTATATCCGCAATCCTGCAAGATGGTCCCGCCCGCAGACGGTCCGACAACACCGAAGCGGGAAACTCAGGATCGATCCCGCGCTACGCGGTGTAAATCATCCTGCGCGTCATGCCGCCGTCCACTGTCAGCACCTGCCCCGTCACAAAGCTGGCACCAGACAGGTAGACCACCGCATCCACGATATCTTCGACTTCCCCCGCTCGGCCGACTGGATGCTGCGCGTGTGCCTCACCAGACAGCACGTCACCAGTTGAATTGATCCAGCCGGGCGCAATTGCGTTGGCCCTGACATCCGGCCCGAGACCGATGGCCAGCGCATGCGTCAGGCCAATGATTCCGCCCTTAGCCGCCGCATACCCATAGGTGTCCGGCTCCGACTGATAGGCTCGGGTCGATGTCATATTGACGATACTGCCCTTGGCAGCGCGCAAGTAAGGCATGCATTCTCGCGCCATCAGGAAACTGCCGTTCAGGTGCGGTGCGATCCAGCTATTCCAGTCATTGAGACTCATCTCCTCAAGAGGACCGGCGACCGGGTCGGCTGGCCCGCCATTGTTCACGAGCAGGTCAAGCTGTTCGAACCCTGCTTCTGCGACCGCGGCGCGAATACTCTCTTCGGATGACAGGTCACACCAAATCGGCTGAATCCCGTCTTTCGGGAGCGAGGCAAGACCATCATGATCGATATCCAGCGCAGCGACGTGCCAATCTTCATTGGCAAAATGCACGGCAATTGCACGGCCGATACCCGACGCCGCACCTGTTACGATGGCTGTTCGCATGAAATCTCCTGATCATGGCTTAGCTCGCTCTATACAAAACAACCCGCAACTCCCCTAAGGAGTTGCGGGTTGAATTCAGTCAGGGCTGAAAAGCTTACAGCGCCTCGGTCAGTTCCGGGACGGCATTGAAGAGGTCTGCAACCAGGCCATAATCGGCGACCTGGAAAATCGGAGCCTCTTCGTCCTTGTTGATCGCGACAATGATCTTGGAGTCCTTCATACCAGCAAGGTGCTGGATGGCCCCGGAGATGCCGACAGCAACATACAGTTCAGGCGCAACGATTTTGCCGGTCTGGCCCACCTGATAATCATTCGGGGCGTAGCCCGCATCGACAGCGGCGCGCGAAGCGCCAACAGCTGCTTCCAGCTTGTCAGCCAGCGGCACGATTAGGCGATCGAATTCTTCTTTCGAGCCCAGCGCGCGGCCACCGGACACGACGCGTTTCGCGCCAGCCAGTTCCGGACGGTCGGATTTGACCATCTGCTCCGACACGAATTCGGATTTGAATGGTCCTGCAGGTGCATCAGCTGCTTCGACCGAAGCCGAACCATCTTCACCAGCAGCTTCGAACGCTGTGCCACGAACCGTGATGACTTTCTTCGCATCGGAAGACTTCACCGTCAGGATGGCGTTACCGGCATAGATCGGACGCTCGAACGTGTCGGTGTCGATGACATCCGTGATATCCGACAGCTGCATGACGTCCAGCTTGGCCGCGATACGCGGAGCCATGTTCTTGCCCGTCGTCGTAGCCGGGATGAAAACGGCGTCATAGCCGGACATCATTGGAACAACGAGGGCTTCCATGGCTTCCGCCAGTTGCTTGGCAACCGAGGCGCCATCCACGTGAACGACCTTGCGGACACCGGAAACCTTGGCTGCAGCAGCTGCCACGTCGCCTGCGCCTTCGCCAGCCACCAGGATGTCTACGTCGCCGCCAAACTTTGCAGCTGCGGTAACAACTTTGTGGGTCGCGTCGTTCAGGGACGCATTGTCGTGTTCAGCAATAACCAGAACAGCCATTAGATCGCTCCTGCTGATTTGAGTTTCGAAACAAGCGTCGCAACGTCTTCAACCTTTTCACCAGCCTCGCGGACAGGCGGCTCAGTCACTTTCACAACCGAGAGGCGCGGCGAGATGTCGACGCCATAATCGCCCGGAGCCTTCTCATCAATCGGCTTCTTCTTCGCCTTCATGATGTTTGGCAGGGACGCGTAGCGCGGCTCGTTGAGGCGCAGGTCGACGGTAACGATGGCTGGCGTGGCCAGTTTCAGGGTCTGCAGGCCGCCATCCACTTCGCGGGTCACGGTCAGGGCGTCGCCGTCCTTCTCGATCTTGTAAGCGAAGGTGCCTTGCGGCCAGTCCAGCAGCGCGGCCAGCATCTGGCCGGTCTGGTTGGAATCATCGTCGATGGCCTGCTTGCCGAGCAGCACCAGGTCCGGGCTCTCGTCGGCAATGACTTTTGCAAGGATTTTCGCAACAGCCAGCGGTTCGACGGTTTCGTCCGTATTGATCAAGATGCCGCGGTCGCCGCCCATGGCCAGCGCCGTGCGAATGGTTTCCTGAGCCTGTTTCGGACCGATGGACACGATCACAACTTCGGTCGCCGTGCCGGCTTCCTTCATGCGAACTGCTTCTTCGACAGAAATCTCGTCAAATGGGTTCATCGACATTTTGACGTTTGCGAGATCGACACCCGTCTGATCGGGCTTCACCCGAACTTTGACGTTATAGTCGATGACGCGTTTGACCGGTACCAGGACCTTCATACAACCGCTCCAGACATAGTTGGAATTAAACTCGTGTGGGGTGTGCCTAACGCCCGCGCAGAAAAGACGCAAGGTTGACGTTGACGTAAGTGTCAATTTGGCGCGGAAAATTTTGCAAAGCTCGCGCCGGTGTGCTGCAGAAATGCAATTCCCTGCCCCAGATAGCCCGTAGCACACGGGGAGCTTGGCCGTTTTGCAAACCTGCGCTAAACGCCTCCCTTCTCCTGATCAGACCAAATTCGAAGAGGGCGCCATGGCAGGCCATAGTAAATGGGCAAATATCCAGCACCGCAAAGGCGCACAGGACAAGAAGCGCGCCGTACTCTTCGCGCGCCTGTCCAAAGAAATCACGATTGCATCCAAGATGGGCGGGCCAGATCCGGATGGAAATCCGCGCCTACGACTCGCTATCCAGAACGCGAAGGGCCAGTCCGTCCCCAAGGACAATATCCAGCGCGCCATCGACAAGGGCCAGGGAGGCGGCGGCGAAGACTATGTGGACATCCGCTATGAAGGCTTCGGGCCCGGCGGTGTTGGCGTAATCGTCGAGGCGTCAACGGACAACAAGAACCGTACGGCGACCGATGTGCGCACAGCCTTTTCGAAGAATGGCGGCAATCTCGGCGAAACGGGCTCTGTCTCGTTCAGTTTCGATCAGGTTGGCGAGATCGAGTATCCTGCGAGCGTGGGCACCGAAGACGAAGTCATGGAAGCGGCGATCCTTGCGGGCGCTCAGGACGTGGAGTCAGACGACGAAAGCCACTGGATCTACACGGCTCGCGAAGACCTCCAGACCGTAGCCGACGCGCTGACTGAACATTTCGGCGCTGATGTCGAAGCCAAATCGACAAAATTGATCTGGAAGCCGCAGAACAACATCCCGGTCGACGGCGACGCCGCCGACACGTTGATGAAGCTGCTGGACGTGCTCGACGAACTGGATGACGTGCAGAATGTCTACGACAATTCCGAACTGTCCGACGCCGAAATGGCGCGTCTCGCCGAGGGCTGAGTCAACCTTCTGACCAAATTCAAAGTTCCGTTTGGCAGCCAGTTGGATTGCTTGACATTTTCCGATATGAATATACTTTGCTTTTCAAAGTAATTTGTGGAGACGAAAATGAGCCCTCAATCCCTCACCGATGATCTTGCCTATGTGCGCGATCTGGCAGAAGCCGGACAGAAGGCGCCGCTCCTCGGCGGACGCTTCCTGATCTTGTGGGGCGCGCTGACCACACTGGCCTATCTCGGTCACTACGCCATTGCGACGGGCATGTGGGGTCTTTCGCCCATGGCGTTCGCGTTCCTCTGGATCGGCTATGTCGTCCTCGGCATGGGCGGCATGTTCATCATGCAGGCAGGCTTCTCTGCCCACAAGCCGGGCGCCGCCTCAGTGGGAAATCAGGTTTCTCGCATCGTTTGGCAGGCGGCAGGCTATTTTCTTGGCGCCTACTTCATGGGAGCCTTCATCGCGGCCCTGTTGGGCCAAGGTACCGCCGCCTTCATGTGGTCAGTCCCAATGGTGATCGGGCTCTATGGCCTGGCCCAATACGTATCCGGCGTGATGGCACAAAACCGCATCCTCTCTCTTAGCGGCAGTGCCGCCATGGCCAGCACATTGCCAGCGGTGCTCCTCATGCAGACGCCTTACATCGTGCTTCTCGGATCAGCCGTAGCGGCGCTCTGTGTCCTGTTACCCGGCCTTCTATTGATGCGGAACGAACCCTCGGAAACAGTGTAACGCCCATGCCCGAGAAAAACCCCTTCGATCACAACGACATCGACGATGTCATCCATGGGCGTCTCCGCCTCGGCATCATGGCTTACCTTTCCAGTGTCAGTCCCGCCATTTTCGGAGAGCTGCGCGACAAGGTCGGGGCGACAGATGGAAACCTGTCCACGCATTTGCGTAAACTGGAAGAGGCCGGATATGTCGAACTGGAAAAGCGCTTCGTTGGCCGCCGGCCCCAGACACGTATCCACTTGACTGAGCCGGGCCGAAAAGCCTGGATGGTCTGGCTGGACCGAATGCAGTCGCTGATGCGGGCAGCAGAATAAGGGTCAGGGTCCGATCAGGCGAATCTGTTCATTGCCGGCTTCGCCGGTCCGGGCGAAATCCTTCCAGCCCAGCGCCTCATAGGCCTTCCGCGCCGGCGAATTTTGCGCATCGACATCAAGCAGTAGCGGCTCTCCCATCACGTCTCGCCCGACATGCAACAGGCCGCGACCAACGCCGCACAGGCGCCAATCAGGCGCCACGAAGAGATGATCGACATAGCCGGAATCGGGACGCAGCGTCAGGAAGCCGACCACGCCCGCCTGCGGCTCCTCTGCGACCCAGGCCCGCGCCGTCGGCAGGGAGTTGAACAATTGCCTCAGATAGGGTGCCGCCGGACCGCGCCACGGAAACTCTCTCAGGCAATCACGAAACAATTGATAGCACGGGCGATAGTCCCGGCGTTCAAAGTCACGGATATGCCAGCCTGCTCCGGTATGTGTGTACATGTGAAAAGAGTGGGCCCGATGCATGATCAGGTCCACTCTTTATCTCAGGCGCATTTCGGCAAATTGCCGAATGCCTACATTTGCATCGTCCAGCCTTCGATACCCATCGCCGCCTGACGGACCGCTTCTGACAGGGTGGGGTGAGCATGACAGGTACGGGCAATATCTTCCGAGGCCGCACCGAATTCCATGGCGACGCAGATCTCGGCAATAAGTTCGCCAACGCCCACACCAACCATATGAACCCCGAGGATTCTGTCGGTCTTCTTGTCGGCCAGCATTTTCACGAACCCGTCTGTTTCGTGGTTTGTGCGGGCGCGCGAATTGGCCATGAAGGGGAATTTGCTTTTCACATATTCCACGCCGGCTTCTTTCAGCTGCTCTTCCGTTTGACCGACCCACGCCATTTCCGGCTTGGTGTAGACCACGCTTGGCACGAGGTCGTAATTCACATGACCTGCCTTGCCAGCGATCAATTCAGCAACAGCCGTGCCGTCGTCCTCAGCCTTGTGCGCCAGCATCGGCCCGTGAATGCAATCGCCCACAGCCCAGACGCCGTCAGCGACCTTGAAGTGACCATCGGTCACTTGCACGACGCCGCGCTTGTCTGTCGTGCCGCCAACCGCTTCGAGGCCAAGGCCTTCCGTATACGGCTTGCGACCAATCGCAACGATTACGACATCGGCGTCAAGCACTTCAGTTTCACCGCCCGCAGCCGGCTCCATGCTCAGCTTCAGTTTGGATTTGAGTTTCTCGACGCCGGTCACTTTCATGCCGAGACGGAAATTCAGTCCCTGCTTCTTGAAGATCTTCTGGGCTTCCTTGGCGACATCCGCATCGGCGCCCGGCATGACGCGATCAAGATACTCCACCACAGTCACTTCCGAGCCGAGACGTGCCCAGACCGATCCCATTTCGAGACCGATCACACCGGCCCCGATCAGGACGAGACGTTTTGGAATCGAGGTCAGCGACAGCGCACCGACATTTGTCACGACGCGTTCTTCATCGATCTCGATGCCTGGAAGGTTGGCTGGCTCAGAGCCCGTCGCAATCACGATGTTCTTCGTGTCCAGGGTTTGGGTCTTGCCATCGAGTCCTTTGACTTCGACTTTCCCTTTGCCAAGGATCTTGCCGCGGCCCTTGATGTAATCGACCTTGTTCTTCTTGAAGAGAAATTCGATACCCTTGGTCAGACCGTCAACCGCTTCGGTTTTCTGAGCCATCATCTGGTCGAGATCAATTTCCAGCTTGCCGGTCTTGATGCCCATGCCTTCAAATTCGTTCTGCGCTGTTGCGTAGAGTTCCGAAGCATGCAGAAGCGCCTTGGAGGGGATACACCCGACGTTCAGGCAAGTGCCGCCCAGCACACCGCGATCTTCGATACACACGGTCTTCAGGCCGAGCTGTCCGGCACGAATTGCGCAATTGTAGCCGCCGGGGCCGCCACCGATAATGACGACGTCGTATGTCTCAGCCATGGGGAAATCTGCCTTGCTTAGAGGGCCCAGTAGGATTGAGCCGCCAAACTAGGCATTTTGCTTCTGAAATCAATGCGGCAGGGTCTGCTAGTTTGGATTAGCTGCGTTTGGTTACGACAAGGCCTGCGAAAAGCACCCAAAACACACCGGTGATAATGACTTCATCCGTCCAGAGGATCGGATCAGCGCCTGACAATACCATCAGACCCGCTAGCAGCGTGAATACGAGGATTCCTCCCAGTGCGACCCAGCGTCCAAAACCTTTTCCAGCCATGATAGCGAGCCCGCCGAGCAGAATGAGCCCCGTTGCGACCAGTCGCACCAAGCTTGTAGGCGGTTGCATAAGCGCGTCCGACAGGCCACTGCCCCGATTAACCAGCATGTTGACGGTTGCTGCGCCGCCCCAGAACAGCCATCCCCCCAGCAGCGCCAGAACTAGTCCAATGATACGCCTTACGCTCATCATGTTTGATCCTCATCCCTTTTATTGGAGAAGGTACGGGCATGACGGCACGACAGCAAATGCTATCTGGCTTTGGAACGCTCAGACGGCGCGGCGACGACGCGCATTCATCTTGCGGCCATGGGCGGCAAAGCTCGCGCGCTGACGAGCAATCGCAGCAGGCACAATGGCCGGCCGGACCGGCTTTGCCGGAACCGACCGCTTGCGCTGATCCGGCAAGGGCTCACTGACAAGCACCGGCTGGGAAAGGACCAATGGAGCCACTTGCTCAGCGGATTCCGCCTTGCGCTGTGTCCGCAATCGCAATTCCCACACGGCGAGCATCAGAAGCACCGCACCAGCGCATGCCCCCGCAATGGCGCCTTCGGCTGCGCTGGGATCATTCCACCAACCAGGCTCGAACGTCACGAGATAAAGACACGGGATTCCCGCGACGACGCCCATAAAATACCACAGCACACCGCCCGGGCGACGCGCGGCAATCATTGCAGCCGAGCAATAGAAACACAGCGCAGCGAGCAGATAAGGCCCACCATGAGCAATGCCGAGCTGGCGCCAGTCCACGCTCTCCAAACCAGACGCGATATCATCCTGCACCACCCAGCTGAGCGCCATCATGATTGAGGGCCACCGCACAGCCGTCAGCGCGCCGAAGGCAAAGGCGATTGCATATACTGTCAGCAGGATGGCAATGAGGCGGCGGAGCATCCCTCTCGCGTAACACGGCTACGGTAACTACCCGCTGAACGCGATGTTGCGAATTTGATCTATCTCGGGTCGTCCGACGGCTCGTCATTTCCTGTCCCGCAGATCCGCGAGTCGATGCAATAGTTCAGCACGCCCATGGCCAGCTTCGGTTCCGGCGGGACCGTCTCGGAGCGTACCTCGGGCTCAGCTTCGGCCACTTCACCCGCCTCCGCAGCAGCAATGCGGAACAGCCCACGCACCGTTTGCTGTTGGCGCAATGCAGTCCGCACCAGACGGGTAATGTAATCGACCGGAGCATCAATCTGTTGAAAGCCCTGCTGGGGTGAAACCGGCAAGCGCGCATCTTCCGGCACGACCATGGCGATCATGGATTGAGGGCCCAGCGGCGGCCCGGCCTGCAGGCCCGGTTCGCCAAAGATATCCTTTGCCAGGAATACGGTTTCGCCCGCCTCACGCACTGGCCAGCGTCCCGCTGCTTCAACCGGGTTCGGATAGAGCTGGGTCAGCACTTCATCGGCATTGTAATCGAACAGGACCAGTTTTCCCCGCACGGGCAAGGTCACTTTCAGGTCGACCATTTGGCCGTTCTCGACGACCGACACTTGCTGGCCTGCCGCATTCACCAACGTGACCGGCATATCTTTGACGATCGTATCGAAATCGTGCTGCACGCTCGAAACAAGGTCAGGTACGCCGCGCGTGGGCGGTGAAACCTGTGCATACTGAACGAAATTCGCATCCGGCACATAGGTGCGAATCCAATCCGCATACGCAGATACCCGCGTATAGGCGCCGGGGCTCTCCTGCCGTCCGCACCCGACACCCCAGCTGACAACGCCGATCTGGTAGGGACAACCATTCTTGTCGTATTTCACCAGTGGACCGCCACTGTCGCCCTGACAGGCATCTTGGCCGCCTTGCTCCAGGCCGGCGCAGACGAGCGTCTTATCCACGATCAGCGACTGGTAATCCGCCGGATAGCCTTCCAGCATGGAGGCCTTGCGAAGACGCGCCTGACACACCGATGCTGCCACGGTTGGGGCCGAAGTTTCCTGCAAGACGAGGCTCGGCGCAGCGAGTGCAAAATTGCGCGCATTCTGCCATTTGGTGCGTTGGCCCGGCTCCAGTTCCAACAGATTACCAAACCCGGCCACCCAAGCCTCCTCACCCGCCTTGGACAATCTGTCCGTCGTCGCATCTGTCGACAGGGTCGCAAGTGGTCCCTCCCATGGCGTGTCGAGTTTCATGAGCGCGATGTCCGCACCCTTGTAGATGTCTTCGGCGCCCGCATAAGCCGGGTGCGTGACAACCTTCGTTACGAATGCAGCTTGTGACCCTTCCGGGGTGCGCCCGAGATCGCCGGTGCCAAGCTGGACCCGAATGGCTGCGATCTTCCGCTCCGGCCCACCATCTCCTGCATCCTCGAAGGCGAAAACGCGTCCGCTCTGTTCCGAAACCCTGAAGCCTTCGACGCAATGTGCGGCGGTCAGGATCCATTCTTTCGAAATCGCTGCCGCGCCACAGACATGAAAGGCGCCCCGTTGCGTGTTCAGCTGGATCGACGCGATACCAGGCCAGTTGGCAAGATGTGCGTTGACGCCGCCAACGACTTTGGCACCGGTGGGCGTATCCTCCACGCGACAGGCGCGATCCTGTGCAGACGCGCTGAAACCGGAAGAAATGGCGGCGGCCAAAAGGCCCACAGTCAATGTTGAAACTCTACGCATGTTGCTACGTCCTCCCATACAGGAAGATTAACCATGCCAGCGCAAAAGCGCCAATATACTTGTCGGGTCAGGCTTAGCCCGCAAAGGCCTTTTCGATGACGAATTCTGCTGGCGACGCGTTCGAACCCTCGGTCAAGCCCGCCTTGATCATCAAATCCTTCACATCCTGGATCATCTCCATGGAGCCACAAATCATGACGCGGTCGGTTTCCGGGTTCAGGGGCGGTACGCCAAGGTCCTCGAACAGTTTCCCACTGTCGATCAGATCAGTAATACGGCCCTTGTACTCATAGTCCTCGCGCGTGCAGCTTCCATAGCGACGCAGTTTGCCCTGAGCCAGTTCGCCAAGGAATTCATGATTCAGCGTCTCTTCCACGATTTCCTTGGAATAATCGAGTTCCGCGGCTTCACGGCAGGTATGGGTGACGATGACTTCGTCGAATTTCTCATACGTCTCCGGATCGCGCACGACACTGGCAAACGGCGCAAAGCCCGTGCCGGTGGAGAAACAATAAAGCCGCTTGCCCGGCACCAGCGCGTCATGCACCAGCGTACCGGTCGGCTTCTTGCCGAGCAGAACCTTGTCGCCCGGCTGAATCGCTTGCAAGCGAGACGTTAACGGGCCGTCAGTGACCTTGATCGAATAGAATTCGAGCTCCTCATCCCAGCTTGGGCTGGCAATGGAATATGCGCGAAGCAATGGACGGCCGTCATCTTTATAGAGCCCGATCATCACGAACTCGCCTGACCGGAATCGGAAAGTCGACGGCCGGGTCAAACGGAACCGGAACAGCCGGTCCGTATAGTGTTTCACCTCGAGGACGGTTTCCTCAGTCGGCGCGTTCGGGTTGACCTTCTTGGCGGCAACAGGCGTCGCATCTGCAGTCATATCAGGGCATCTCGCTCTTGCATTGTCTCGCGGCGTCACATGACGTCAGGCCGCACTGAATGCAATGCGTCAGATGAACAGTTGAGTTTTACTGAAGAGTTGGCGCTCTGGAAAGCCTAGAGCGGAGAGACCTCTCCTACCCAATGAATGGCGGGCTCCGCCAACGGGTAGGCTCCATCCAGTTCATATATATTCTCGTAGCCATAGCCGTAGAGATTGATGAAGGTTGGAACGTTCAACGCCAGCTCGATCCGCTTGACCGGAACAGGCGCAACATTGTCCGTGAAATTGTTGTTGCAATAAATCAGGATGCGCGTGTCTTTTGACGGGATCAGTTGTGCGAGCTTGTCATCGGTGAAGTCGGAGAAGTTCAGATGAGCAGCACCATCGATGTGTCCCAAGCGATAAGCTTCAGCGCTGCGCGTATCCAGGATAATCGTATCGCTATCGGCTTTCATTTCGTTGAACGTGTCGAGATCGACCAGACGCGAAGACCGGTAATCTGAGATTTCAGCTGAAAGGTCCACAAAGCCATCATAATCGACCTGGCTTTCCTGCGCCTGAGCCATTAGTCCGCATCCGATAAAAGCGGCCAGCGTGATGAGCCCGAGAATTGCGTTTCCTTTGACACCCATGGCGTCAATCCTTTCTGCGTACTTCTCCACAGTATCGCAGTAAGATTACCTTCAATTGAGGCGGGAATGGGCAATTTGAAAGAGTTTCCTAAGGCTATTCAGGCTCTTGGATGCGCGGCGGCATGCACATCGCGCAAGCGCTCGGCGTCCACGCCTGTATACACTTGAGTGGTGGAAAGCGACGCGTGGCCCAGCAAAGTCTGGATCGCACGGAGGTCTGCGCCAGCTGCCAGAAGGTGCGTCGCAAAGGCGTGGCGAAGCGCATGTGGCGTCGCAGTATCCGGCAAGCCGAGCACCGCGCGGAGCTTCTGCACCAACCCTTGAATCAGGCGTGGATTGAGCGCCCCGCCCTTCGCCCCCCGGAACAACGCATCGTTGCGACCCAGATTGTAGGGACAAAGACTTGCATAGGTATCAACGGCCTTCCGTACTACCGGAATCAGGGGCACGATCCTCACCTTGCCGCCTTTTCCGGCAATTCTCAATCGCTCCGGCGCCGGAATATCTCCGCCGGTCAGGCTGAGGGCTTCAGAGATCCGCAGGCCCGCACCATAGAGCAGTGACAGTACCGCCGCGTCGCGTGCATTTATCCAGGCCTCGGAATCAGGGTCTGTTCCGGCTTCTTCAATCAGATCCTTCGCGGCCTCAATTGATACCGGTCGCGGCAGGCGCTGTGGACGCTTCGGACCCTGCAAATAGGCGATCTCCGCGTTTTCAATGTCATATGTGCGGCCCAGCCAGCGATACAGCGCCTTGATGGAGGAAAGAAGCCGCGCAATTGAGGCATCCGACAATCCGTCCCGGCGGCGCTGGGCGAGGAAGCTTCGCACGTCGCGAGCCTTGAGTTTGTCCAACCGGTGCGGCGTCGGGGCTTCGCCAAGATGTGTATTCAGGAACCCAAAAAAGCCGGCAAGATCGCTCTGATAAGCCTCAACCGTCTTGTCCGCCATACGGCGTTCGTCAGTCAGGTAGGCAGTAAAGGCGGCCAGGGTTTCCATCATGCCAGTCTGGCAGGTCGGTCTTAACTTTGCCTTGCCTCAGCGAATGTCGAAAACAATCAGGGCTGGATGAGTTTTCCCGCCCAATCGAACAGCTTGCCGGAATCATCTGGGGTCAGCGCGTCTACGACATCGAGCAAATGTCCGGCTGATTGCGCCGGTGAGAACAATTGCCCATCCGGCACATTGGCCTGGAACGGTTCAGACAAACCAGTCTCAACCGTGCCGGGATGGAGCCCGATACAAATCGACTCCTTGTTTGTCCGCCCACATTCGATGGCATAGTTGCGAACCAGCATGTTGAGCGCTGCTTTCGATGCGCGGTAGGCGTGCCAGCCGCCGAGACGGTTGTCGCCGATAGAACCGACCCGGGCTGACAGCGGCGCAAACACCCACCGACCGGACCGAGGCATGCGACCGAGCATGTGTTTGGCAATCAATGCTGGCGCAATCGTGTTGGCAGCGAAAATGCGTTCGAAACCATCCCGGCTCTGATGGCGATAGGATTTTTCAGGTTGGAGGCTCTTGCCCTCATGTAGGCGCCCGATGGCAACCATGCAGAGCGTGACGTCTCCTGCTGAAGCCACCTCCTGTGCGGCTGCTTCGACAGCGGATTCATTCAATGCGTCGGCTTTCAGACCCGTTGCCCCCGCAGGGGCATCGCCGGAACGGGAAACCCCAAAAACGGTTCGATAGACCCCACGCGTCAACAGGGCGTCAACCAGGGCGCGGCCTACACCGCCCGATGATCCAAATACGACAGCATTCATGCCAATCGATCTAGGACGAAGTGATGTGCAGGCAAAAAAAGAAGGGCGGCCAAACAGGCCGCCCCTCAATACTCTACCAATTACTCTACTATCCATGAAGGTACACGAACTGTGCTTAACCCTTCATGAATATGTTGACGCACGCCTAGCTTTGTTTGGCCAGCAGGTTGCGAATTTCTTCCAGCAGCACTTCCTGGCGCGGTGGCGCAGCGGGCGCGGCTTCTTCTTTTTTCTTCATGTTGTTCATGCCCTTGATGATCATGAACATGACAAATGCCACGATGATGAAGGAGATGATCGCGGCGATGAAATTGCCCAGTTCGACGACTGCGGCTTCCTTCACCACTTCACCAGCGGCATTCACTTCAGCCGGCGTAACCGTGTAAGCGATGGAGGCGAGGTCGATGCCGCCCATGATCGGTGCGAGCAGGGGCAGGAACACGCCCTGAATGAAAGCCGTCACCACGGTTGCGAACGCCCCGCCCATGACGAAGCCTACGGCCATGTCGACCAGATTGCCCTTCAAGGCGAACTCTTTGAATTCCTTCAGCATCCCTATGCCCCTTTTTTGCTAGGATCTTTCAATTAAGAGCGCGAATTAGGCCGCATATTTGCCAAGAGCGTCAAGTCGTCACACTCAGTGGAATAACAGTCGCAACCTAACGGGCTTCAGGATCTTCGCCGCCATTCACACGCGCGCGCAGCTCCTTGCCAGCCTTGAAGAAGGGCACTGATTTCGCCGGAACTTCAACAGATTCCCCGGTGCGCGGGTTTCGACCTTTGCGCGCATCCCGATGGCGAACAGAGAACGCCCCAAATCCGCGCAACTCAACACGATCACCACGCGAGAGAGCAGATCCGATCTCTTCCAGAATAACATTGACCACACGCTCCAAGTCTTCCTGGCGCAGGTGACTGTATTCCACAGCGAGTTTTGCAATCAATTCGGACTTCAGCATGTCTTTGATATTACACGCATTTGCGGCGGGAGCGCTAGGCCCCCGCCGCAAACATTTCATCAATTTTAGAATACTGATCCGGAGACCGGATCAGCCGCCTCAGGCGTTGGCCAGTTCTTCCGACTGGGCCTTCCACTCAGCGCCTTTGCCGGACGTACCAACTTCCTCTTCGAGAGTAGCCAGCTGAGCATCCGTCAGCGCAGCAATCTGCCAGAAGTGGTAGATACCTGCTTCGTTCAGCTTTTTCTCGAACGCCGGACCGACGCCCTTGATCTGCTTCAGATCGTCAGCATCGCCCTGAGGACCGGACAGGCGGCCGCTCTCGTCCAGCGCAGACGCGTCAGCCGTGGCCACGCCATCCGTGCTCGGTGGGGTCGGGGTGACCTTTTCCGAGGTTTCCTTGGACGTTCCGGAAGAAGCCAGCGCTGCACCGAGGATATCGCCGAGCGACGCACCGGCATCTGCCGATCCGTACTGTGCAACGGCTTCTGCCTCTTCGGCGATTTCGAGGGCCTTGATGGACAGTGAAACACGGCGGGACGAACGGTCCACCGACATCACTTTTGCGTCGATCTTGTCGCCAACCGCAAAGCGTTCAGGACGCTGGTCTGCACGATCACGAGACAGATCGGAGCGACGGATGAAGGATTTCATCGCCGGGGAGCCGAACTCGATTTCGATACCGCCCGAGGTGATCTCGGTGACAGTACAGGTGACAATCGTGCCGCGCTTCACGCCGGAACCGCCATCTGCAGGTGCTTCGATCGGATCGCCGGACAGTTGCTTGATGCCGAGCGAGATGCGCTCTTTATCAACATCAACATCCAGGACTTTCGCCTTGACCATGTCACCCTTGTTGAAGGCTTCAATGGCTTGCTCGCCGGACTTGTCCCAAGCGATGTCGTTGATGTGCACCATACCGTCGAGGTCCGGGCCGAGGCCAACGAACAGACCGAATTCCGTGATGCCACGAACTTCGCCTTCGATTTCCGTACCGATCGGATGCTCTGCGAGGAATGCGGTCCATGGGTTGTCCATGGTCTGCTTCAGGCCGAGCGAGATGCGGCGCTTCTCGGAATCGACGTCCAGAACTTCCACGTCGACTTCCTGAGAGGTCGAGAGGATTTTGCCCGGATGGACGTTTTTCTTCGTCCAGCTCATTTCGGAGACGTGGATCAGACCTTCGACACCATCTTCCAACTCCACGAAGGCGCCGTAATCGGTGATGTTGGTAACCTGGCCCTTGAGGCGCGCACCAACCGGATAACGGATGTCGATGCCATCCCACGGGTCGGAACCAAGCTGCTTCATGCCGAGCGAGATACGCTGGGTGTCAGGGTTGATCTTGATGATCTGGATTTCGACTTCCTGACCAACTTCCACAACCTGCGACGGATGATTGATCCGCTTCCAGCTCATGTCGGTGACGTGCAGGAGGCCGTCGATACCACCCAGGTCAACGAACGCACCATAATCGGTGATGTTCTTGACGATACCCTTGCGGACGTCGCCCTCTGCCATGTCGGAAACGATCTCTGCGCGCTGTTCGGCACGGCTCTCTTCGAGGATTGCGCGACGCGAGACAACGATGTTGCCGCGAGCACGGTCCAGCTTGAGAATCTGGAATGGCTGGATTTCGCCCATCAGTGGGCCAACGTCGCGAACCGGGCGGATGTCCACCTGGCTGCCGGGAAGGAAGGCGTTCACACCGCCAAGGTCGACCGTGAAGCCACCTTTGACGCGGCCGGAAATAGCACCTTTGACAGGCTCTTCGGCGTTGAAGCATTTTTCCAGTTTGATCCAGCGCTCTTCGCGGCGGGCCTTGTCGCGGGACAAGACAGCGTCGCCAAGGGCGTTTTCGATGCGATCAAGGTAGACATCAACGATGTCGCCGGCTTCCGGCTCCTTGTCTTCCATCGAGAATTCTTTGACCGGGATGCGGCCTTCGGTCTTCAGACCGATATCAACCAGCACGGCGTCATTGTCGATACGAATGACGGTGGCCGGAATGACCTGGCCTTCCTGCATTGCGCTGGCGGCCGTGGACGATTCAAACATTGCTGCGAAATCGTCGGTCGAGGGATTGAAGTTATCTGACATTTGGGTTCCTTCGGGCGGGTCGAACGGCTCAAGGCAGGCGTGCACTATTGCAGCCTGCTCAGAACGACCCGAGAGCGTGGTCTCTTGCATTTGAAGTGGTGCGGCCTGTTTGGATTTGAGGTCTCTCAAATATGAGAGCAGCCCCTTCAGGCGCGGTTTCCACGGGCCATCGCCGCCTCAACAGCCGCAATCGCCTTTTCCACTGCGGCTTCTATAGTCAGGTCGGTCGTATCTATCAAGACAGCATCTGCCGCCATTTCGGCCGGGGCGTCTTTGCGAGACTGGTCCCGTTGATCGCGAACGCGCAATTGCTCGATCACCGTTTCAAGGGCGAGGTCGCTTCCCTGACCGCAAAGTTCCTTCCAGCGTCGCGCACCGCGCACTTCCACGCTGGCGTCTACCCAGAGCTTCGCATCTGCTTCCGGCGCGATAATCGTTCCGATATCCCGGCCATCGAGCAGGGCACCCAGCGGCTGGGTTGCAAAAGCCCTCTGCAGTTCGAAGAGAGCCTGGCGAACTTCCGGAATCGCCGCCACCACGCTTGCTGCCTTGCCGGCCTCAGCTGTGCGAAGGTCGGCCTCGTCGAAATCGGCAAGATCCAGGCTGCGGGCAACCGCTGCGACGCCATCTGCATCATCCAGTGCAACCCCGGCACGCATCGCGGCAACACCGGTCGCGCGGTACAGTCGCCCCGTATCCATGTGCGGCAGGCCGTAATGGGCCGATAGCCGCTTCGCGATCGTGCCTTTGCCCGATGCCGTAGTTCCATCAATGGCGATAATCATGGGGGCGGGAAGTGAGCGATCCCAAGGGGCAAGTCAAGCCGGGGCTGCCGTCGCCTCCACAAACCCTTTCCAGCCGCTCATATAGTCGATGAAGCTCTCGCCCAGCCCCTCCTGGCGCAGATGCGCGCGCGAAACCGGTAGCGCAGTCGGCTCGAAATCCGGATTGGCGGATACCTGTTTTGGGAAATCATGGTGCAAGATCGCCCCCCGACCGACCACAACGAAATCAAGACCAGCCTCAACCGCTTCACGGCATTTCGCGCCTGTGGTCAGCTTTCCAGCCGCGCCCAACCGAACCTCGCCCCGCTCCAAATCGGTGAACCAGTCGACGAGCCGGCGGTCCTGATAAGCTTCATCAACAGGCGTCTTGAATACATCCCATAGTGAAAGATCCAGATAGTCGATCTGACCCTCGGCCATGACCCGCCGTGCAACTTCACGAACCTCGATCAGGTCCATGCCGAACCTTTCCGGCGAAAGACGCAGGCCAACCGAAAAATCGTCCCCGCAGGCTGCACGGATGCCGTCGATTATCTCGAAGGTCAGACGGGCCCGGTTTTCCAGATTGCCCCCGTAGCGATCATCGCGCTTGTTAATTTCGGCGCTGAGGAATTGGCAGAGCAGGTATCCATGCGCCCCATGAACTTCGACGCCATGAAACCCTGCCGCTTCGCACCGGACCGCCGCTGCAATGAAATCGTCGCGCGCCTGCTCCACTTCAGCAAGCGTCATCGCCCGCGCGCCGAATTCCTCATGATCAGACGGACAGACTGGTTGCTGCCCCTCGATCAACTCATGCGGCGTGCGCATGCCTGCATGATGCAACTGCACCACTGAGTGGCTGCCTGCGGCATTGATATTCGCGGCAAGCTCGCGAAGTCCCGGCAAATGGGCATCATCATAACAACCCAATTGGCCTGGAAAACCGATACCATGGGGATCAATCTGCGCCGCCGCCGTCATGGTCAGACCAAAGCCGCCCTCGGCACGCATCGAAAGCCAACGGATCTCGTCGGCGCTTAGCAGGCCATCCGCATGGCTCTGTTGATTGGTGAGAGGGGCCAGCATGAACCGGTTTTTCAGGGCTGGGCCGTGCGCAAGAGTCAGGGGAGAGTTGAGGTCTGTCATACGACCAAGATGCCCGCTTATCGGGTCTGGTCAATTTTGACCCTGCGGAAATCAGCCTTCCGATATTTCCGCGCCCAACTCCGCCATATGGCTCAGGAAGTCCGGATAGCTCGTCGCGATCATCGTGATGTCGTCAACGTGCACGGGCTTCTGGGACGCCGTTCCCATGACCAGCGCACTCATCGCGATGCGGTGGTCATGACGGGTCTCGACCAGACCACCTCCCGGAGGCGGGCCGCCGCAGCCCTGCACCGCGAACCCGTCCGGGCGTTCCTCGGCCTCAACACCGTTGGCACGCAGCATGGCAACAACGGCACCGATCCGGTCCGACTCCTTGACGCGAAGTTCTTCGGCGCCGATTACAATTGTCTCGCCGTCCGCAAAGGCCGCCATGACACCCAGAATCGGGAATTCATCGATCATCGAAGGCACAAGGCGTTCCGGCACCGCCTTGCCGGAGAGATGCGCCGACCCCGCATGAATGTTGATCAAACGTTCACCAGCCGCATCACCCATTTCCTCCGCGCCCAGATGCGCGCCCATCAGATTTGCAACATCATAGAAGCCGGAACGTGTGAGGTTGGACATAACACCCTCAACCATCACATCGCCCTGCGGCGAGAGGATACCGGCCGCGACCAGGAAGGCGGCGGAAGATGGATCGCCCGGAATGGCCGCATCAATGGCCGACAACATCTGTCCACCCGCCAGTGAAACGCGGACACCCTCGGTTCCAATCCGCTCAGTGCCAACCTCAACACCGAAGCCGCGCAGCATGCGTTCGGTATGGTCGCGCGTCTGGCGCGCTTCTTCGACAATGGTGGTGCCTTCTGCGTTCAGTCCCGCCAGCATTACGGCCGACTTCACTTGAGCCGACGCAATAGGCGGCACATAAGTGATCGCCTTGAGACTTTCGGTCCCGACAATCGCGAAGGGCAACTGGCCGTCCGGCCCGGCCGTGTCGAGGCCCCGCATCAGGCGCAAGGGTTTCAGGATACGATTCATGGGGCGTGAGCGCAGGCTCTCATCCCCGGTCATCTCCACATTGATCGGATAGCCGGACACCAACCCCATCATCAAACGTGAACCTGTTCCGGAATTGCCAAAGTCCAGTACTTTGGTCGGCTGGGTCAGTCCTTTTTCGCCAACACCGGTAACTTCCCAGGCACCCGGCCCCGTTTGTTTTACCGTTGCACCCAGGGCCTCCATTGCCCAGCCCGTGCGGAGCACATCTTCGCCGTCCAAAAGCCCGGTAAACCGGCTCTTTCCTGCCGCGAGCCCCCCGAAGATAAGTGCCCTGTGAGAGCAGGATTTATCACCCGGCGCACGTATAACGCCCTTGAGACTTTTTACGGGTCGGCTGGTCCAGACCATTTCAGGTACATTCCGTGGTTGATTGACGACGTGAAATGGGGCTTTGACAGCGTGAGGCGTTCATGGCAAGCGCCCGGCCATATCAAATTCAGAGATGACTTAAAGGAGGCTGTCTCCCATGTCGAAAGACAAACTTGGAACCAAACAGGTCTGCCCGTCCTGCGAGGCACGCTTCTACGACCTCAACAAACGTCCGTGCGTCTGCCCAAAGTGCGGCGAGGAGTTTGACCCGGAAGACGAAGTCATCCGCACCACGATCACGAAAGTGAAGGCCAAGGCTGCCAAGGCCGCGGTCAAGACCGAAGATGATGACGAGGATGATGACGACGAGGACGACTCCGCCGCCCGCACCAATGACGATGATGAGGACGAGGATGATGAAGTCGACGAGGAAGTCGCCAAAGAGCTTGGTGGCGACGAAGAAGAAGTGATCCTGGAAGGCGCATCCGAAGACGACGAGGACGGCGACACGCCCGCCAAGGTTCCTGCCGGCTTCAACGAGGAAGGTGTCGACGATGATGACGATGACGTCCTGCTGGATGACGACGACGATACCGATTTCGAAATCGACGCAGATGTCGACGATGATGACGACGACGATCTGCCGCTCGATGATGAGGATAATGAAAAATAAACTTGAATCACGGGAGCGGCGGATGTAACTGCGTCGCTTCCGGTTCGGGGCCATAGCTCAGTTGGGAGAGCGCTTGCATGGCATGCAAGAGGTCGTCGGTTCGATTCCGTCTGGCTCCACCATTTCCTTCCTCGCCCGAACCGGGCTCGCGCGGGAAGCCCGTTTTCTGAACCTCGCATGAATATTACGGATGCACAGCAGCACATCATCGTGATGCGATGCCTTCAAGATGCCCCAATGCCGGCCTTGAACGGGAACCTTTATCCCCCACCTTTATTATGAACACTGGAACAGATCGTTCCGACGTTCGGCATGTCTGTCTCTTGCGACGGAAAGGATTGGAGCGATGACAACAGAACTGAAAACGAACCCGTTTGAAAACGATGCCTTCGTATATATCCGCCATCTTGATGCCGGAGAGCTTTCGGGGATTCTTCCCGCGAACGCCATCGACCAGATCGACGAACCTGAAGATTTGTTCGTTGTGGCATCTGCCGACGGAGTCCACTTGGCCGTAGTCCAGGGGCGTGAAGCCGCCTTTGCTGCCGCCCGGTCGCACGACCTCAAACCCCTGAGCGTGCACTAGGATACGATTTCAAACTAATACTTGCCTTTCCCTCCCCTTGGATTGAAATTCGATTCAAACCAAGGGGAGGGTTGAACTTTGAAACGCATTATTCTGGGCTCTGTGTGTTTGAGTATTGCCGCACTGGCCTCATGCGGCGATTCCGCACCAAAAGATGATGCCGCCCCTGCAGCTGGCATAGTTTCGGCCGAAGGAGATTTTGCCACAAATTTGCAGACAGCCCTCATCGAGGCTGTTTCCGGCAGCACCGTCGAGCTTCCTGTAGGCCACTTCCAACTTGAAACCGGCCTTTCCCTCGACGTGAACGGCATCACGCTTATTGGCGCGGGATCAGACAAGACCATACTCGATTTCTCCGGCCAAACCGGTGCCGGCGAGGGCCTTCTGGTTACATCAGACGATGTCACGCTGGCTGAATTCTCCATTCGCGACACCAAGGGCGACGGCATCAAATCCAAAGGAGCGGACCGGATCACCTATCGTGACCTGATCGTGGAATGGTCTGGCGATCCCGATGAAAGCAATGGCGCATACGGCGTATACCCGGTCGAATCACGAGACGTGCTCATCGAGCGCGTTGTCGTACGCGGTGCATCCGATGCGGGTATCTATGTCGGCCAGTCCAAAAACATCATCGTTCGCAATTCGGTCGCCGAGTACAATGTTGCCGGCATCGAGATAGAAAATTCGATGAATGCGGACGTTTACGGAAACATTGCCCAGCACAATACTGGCGGCATTCTTGTTTTCGATCTGCCTGATCTGCCGCAAACGGGCGGACACTCGACGCGAATCTTCGACAATCAGATCATCGACAACAACACCCGCAATTTCGCCCCTGCCGGCAATATCGTGGCGGGCGTACCATCCGGAACGGGCGTCATCATCATGGCCAACCGTAACGTGCATGTGTTTTCGAACAATTTTTCAAACAATCGCTCGGCGCACATTCTGATGACAGCCTATCCCGAACCCTTCAGTGACGAAACATACAACCCCGTGCCTCGCAATGTCGTCCTCGTTGGCAATTCCTATTCTGGCGGCGGCGACGACCCCCAAGGCATGCTGCAACCCATCGCCGAAGCCATGGGAGGCATCCTGCCGGAAATCGTCAGCGATGGCGTGGTGGCATGGGAAGGCGGCAGTGTTCCGACAACCAACATCTCCATTCAGGAGGATGAGTCTGTTGGCTTCATCGATCTGGGCATTGGCAAGTATCCTGCCGATCCAACCAGCATCGCCCCATCCAACCAGCGTCCCGACGCTGCGCCAGCGGAGCAACCATCGGCGGTCGTACTGCCACAGGATGAAAACTAGCGGTCGACACGATGATTGCGCGCCTTTTTCTGATTGCCTGCCTGCTGGTAACGGCCTGCGGCGGTTATGATCATACGGCCGCGCCATCCCTCGAAACAATCCTGAGCGACAGACCCGCCCAAACGCTATCAGAATACGGATTGTTTACAGACCGCACCGCCGAAACGCCCGCAAGCCGGGTTCTGGCATATGACCTGGTAAACCCCCTCTTTTCCGACCACGCCGTGAAGCATCGCTTCGTTTTCGTGCCCGGCGGCGAACAGGCAATCTACTCGGATACGGATGTCTTCAGCTTTCCTGTCGGTACCGTGCTGGTAAAAACCTTTTCCTTCGCGCCGGACATGCGCACGCCCAAGACAGACCGGTACAAGGTGGAGACAAGGCTCCTGATTCACAAGAAAGATGGTTGGGCCGCGTTTCCTTATATCTGGAACGCGTCTGGCACCGAGGCGACCTACGCGCCTGCGGGCAAGCAAATCAATATCGACATGATCGATCCTTCCGGAACGCCTTTGGGCATTCGTTACGCCATACCGAACAAGAACCAGTGCAAGACCTGCCACCAAAGCGGAGATTCGGTTCTACCGATCGGGCCAAAAGCGCGAAACCTGAATCATGACGGGCCGACAGGTTTCAGCCAACTCTCCAACTGGCAGGCCCGCGGCATAATCGATGGTGTCCCGACTCATCCACCCGTGGTCCCTCCTGTCTGGGATACGAGCCTTCCGGTCGAGTCCCGCGCCCGCGCTTATCTGGATATAAACTGCGCCCATTGCCACAAGGCCGATGGATCAGCCTCCAACTCCGGCCTCTGGCTCGGCTGGACCGAAACCGAGCCCGTAAAGATAGGTCTCGGCAAACATCCGACGGCCGCCGGGCGCGGCTCAGGCGGGCGGAGCATGGTCGTAGAACCGGGTCAGCCCGACCAGTCGATCCTGGTCTTTCGCATGGCCTCTGACGAAGCGGGCATCGCGATGCCGGAACTCGGCCGCAGCGTGATCGACGAAGACGGCCTCTTGCTGGTTCGGGAGTGGATCGAAAGCCTTGACGGGCGGGAGTAGTTCCAGCCTTGCCCTTGCCGGACCGCGAGCATAGGGTGCGCGCGTTTTGCACCCTCAAGAATGGCTCATCATGCCCGACACCCAGACAACAGACCTTCCCGTGACCCTGTCCGATATCGAAGCGGCCGCCAGCCTGCTCGAAGGCCAGATCGTTCACACACCGCTGAACCTGTCTCGGACCCTGTCTCATATTACCGGCGCAGAAGTGTGGGTGAAGTTCGAGAACCAGCAATTCACCGCCGCCTTCAAGGAGCGCGGCGCGCTCAACAAGCTGTCGAAACTGACCGACGACCAGAAGCAACGCGGCGTGATCGCGGCGTCTGCGGGCAACCATTCTCAGGGTGTGGCTTATCACGCGCGACGCCTGGGCATCCCGGCCACCATCGTGATGGCCAAGACGACCCCATTCAGCAAGGTCGAGCATACGCGGAGCCACGGGGCACGCGTTCTGCTGGAGGGGCTGATCTTCGACGAAGCCAAACAGTACGCAATGGAGGTTTGCGAGCGCGACAATCTTACCTTCCTGCACCCTTTTGACGATCCAGACATCATCGCGGGCCAGGGCACGATCGCACTGGAAATGCTGGCAGCCCAACCAGACCTCGACACGCTGGTCGTTCCGATCGGCGGCGGCGGACTGATCAGCGGCATCGCCATTGCGGCAAAGGCCCTGAAACCGGACATCCAGATCATCGGCGTCGAGGCGGCGATGTATCCTTGTATGCACGCCGCGCTTCGTGGCGAAACGCCAAAAACCGGCGGCGCCACGATCGCGGAAGGCATCGCCGTGAAGGAAGCAGGTGAATTGACCCGTCAGATCTGCGCCGAACTGGTCGATGACATCGTTCTCGTTGAAGAAGAACATCTCGAGCGCGCCATCACGCTCTACGCGGAAGTCGAGAAGACCATCGCGGAAGGCGCAGGCGCAGCGGGCCTCGCAGCCCTGATCGCTCATCCCGCCCGCTTTCAAGGCCGCAAAGTAGGTCTCGTGCTCTGCGGCGGCAACATCGACACGCGCCTCCTGTCGTCCGTGCTGACACGCGCCCTGGTTCGTGAACACCGCCTGACCTCCATCCGGATCATCGGCGACGATCGGCCCGGCCTGCTCGCACTCGTCTCAAAGATCATTGGCGACCAGGGTGCCAACATCATGGAAGTTGCGCACAACCGGATCGCGCTGGATGTGCCCGCCAAGGGAGCCGAATTCGATATCCTGATCGAGACGCGCGACGCGCAGCATACGCAGGAAGTGATCGATGCATTGGCGCAGGCAGGCTATCCTCCGCGTTCACTTTGATCGATATGTCAGCCGCCAAGGTGACTTGGCGGCGAGACCTGACTAAACCCGAATGAACATCCCAGCCAACTGGAGAGTCAAATGATCCGGACCATAATCGCCGCCTTTGCGGCCATTCTGCTTGTTGCTTGCGGCGGCACTCCCGACACCACTGACCTGGATGCAACGTTTGAAACCTATCTACCTTGGGGCGCCGAGCGCTCTGACGTGGAAACCGGCATGGGCGGTCTGGAATACATCGTATTGAAAGAAGGCCCTGATGGCGGTGCCAGTCCTGTGCCGTCAGACATGGTGCGCGTGCACTATGAAGGCCGCACCGCAGGTGGAGACAAATTCGATTCCTCCTATGATCGCGGCTCGCCCTCCATGTTCCGCCTGAATCAGGTCATCCCGGGCTGGACGCAGGGCCTGCAACAGATGACCGAAGGCGACGTCTACCTGTTCTACATTCCGAACGCGCTGGCCTATGGCAATCGCAATCGCGGCGACATCATCAAGGCTGGCGACGATCTCGTCTTCCAGGTTGAACTGGTCGAAGTGATGGAGCCTAAATCCGCCGACGCCGAAGCGTGGGAAAAGTACACACCGTGGAATCCAGAACTGCCGGAAGTTCAGAAAACGGAGTCGGGCCTGCAATACGTCGTGCTGGAGCGCGGAGATGCCGCTGGCGAGAGCCCGGTAAATGGCGAAATGGTCGCTGTCTATTATGAAGGCCGCCTTGTGGAGACCGGCGAGATGTTCGACAGCGCCTTTCAACGCGGGCAACCGGAAACATTCCCCTCCAATCGCCTGATCCCCGGCTGGGTAGAGGCGCTCGCCATGATGAAGCCGGGTGATCGCTGGTTGATGTATATCCCGTCAGATATCGCCTATGGCGCGCAAGGCACACCGGGCGGTCCAATCCCGCCAAATGCCGACCTGATGTTCGAAGTCGAACTGCTGGACGTCATCAAGAGCAATTAAGGGTACGGGTCGGACGGCGGAGCATACGTGTCCTCCGGCCCCATCTGTGTGGTCTCGTCCTCTGGACGGATATCCGCCCGAAAAAAGATCGGCAGGTCGAGAGACGTCTGGAACCAGGGCCGCTCCGCTCCGTCCGTGCGCGCTTGAACATCCAATGCGACGCGGCGCATGACTGTTTCAATATCAATTCGGTCCTCGGACTGGATTATCCGGGAGAAGGAGCCCGCAAATTCCGAATCCGTCTGCGGGTTCAATCGATGTGTGCCCGGCGCAACCGCATAAGCGACGACCACATTGTCCCGACCAAAGTCTTCGTTGAAGCCGGGATCACCCCCCCGGTGACCCATTCCGTTAAATGGACGCCCGCAATCCGCCAAAACCATAATCGCCTGGGCGGATGAACTTTCCAGACGCGAAACCAGGTCACCAAGTCGAACCGATGATTGTACCGCCTCGAAATTATTACGCGGCAGTTCGCCTTCCATCATGAGGTAATTGTCCCCCGAAATATCGGTGCCGTAGCCCGCAAAATAGACAAGCCCCACGGCAGCTGGCCCGGCAACTCTCAAGCGATCAATGAAAGCATCCACATGACTGAAAAAGTCCGAATACTCAGTGTCGGGAGCATATATCGTACTATATCCGCTGGCTTCCAGCGCCGCGCGGACTTTCTCGCCGTCCGCATGTGTACCAGACAGAGAGAAGGCCTGTGATTCTGAATACGAGTTCGCAATCACCAGGGCTTGCCGGAGCGGCCAGCGGGCTCCACCCGGCGTCATCTCGACCCGGTCCAACTCCCACGAGCCAATCTTGATATCAGACGACCGCCGTTGCAGCCGCGAAAGATTCATGGGCTCCTGACGCTGAAAAGTCTTTTCCAACACGTCGAGACGCACCTGTTCGAACATGTCCCGAACGGTGGTTGCCGGTTTGCTCAGGCGGGTGCTGAGCGCGCTGGCATAAGGCCCATTCCCGTCATCTGCGCGACCATCGCTGGCCGTTTCGCCTTCCCAGGTTGCAAAGGACAGGAACATGTTGCGCTCCCCCGCCCCGCCGGCAGTGCGGCGTAATCCTCGGAACGATTCGCCGCCGCCAAGCGAGCGCTGCGCCTCCGGAAGCTGCAGCACATTTCGACAGGCATCAATCGCCACGACGCTTGGGGCGTCCAGCGCATCCAGTTTCTGCATCAACCAGTCGAGCGACACCGAATCATCCCACAGCGCATCATCAAGCACATCCGCCTCTTCCACCGGGATCAGGTAGTTTCCCTCGTTCTCTCTGGCCGCGCCATGGCCGGAATAATAGAAAAAGCCCATCGCATCCGGACCCGCTTCTTTCAGCACGTCCACATAGTCCCGGATCGCAGCCATCATGTTTGAGCGGTTCGCATCGCGGACAATGTCACCTGACACGAGTCGAAAGCCGCAATTTGCAATTCCCTGCGCCACCAGCTCCGCATCATTGACCGGGTTTGCCAATGTGCCAATGCCACTGGAATAGGCCGCATTCCCCATGATCAGGGCAATCCGAGGCTTTGCGGGCGTTTCCTGGGTTTGCCCCGGCCACGGCATGGCAGCAGCGCCTCCAAGAAGCATCATGTGGCGACGTGAGATCATCTTCACCCTCTTTGACGACCGAGCATCAAGTCTGCCGATGCGGACCTGCTGCGTCAACGCCGCGGGCATTTTTGGGTTGCTTCAACCCGGAGCGGCTGACAGGAAGGGCCGGAATTTGATCAGGGGACCCTACATAGTGACGATTACTGCGGACCAACTCGGCCGGATTGCCCTCGATGCCGGCAAGCTCATAATGGATATATATGCGAGCGACTTCGGCGTGGAACACAAAGGCGATGCGTCACCAGTAACCGAAGCCGACCAGCGCGCGGAAGAATTGATCCTGAAAGGTCTCGCTGAGGCAGAACCTGATCTCGCCGTGGTGGCGGAGGAATCCTTCAGTGAAGGCAAGGTGCCCGAACATGGTTATCGGTTTGCGCTGGTCGACCCGCTCGATGGCACCAAGGAATTCGTGAACAAGAATGGCGAATTCACGGTCAATGTGGCGATCATAGAACATGGCCGCCCGGTCATGGGTGTTGTGTATGCGCCAGCCAAGAACCGGCTGTTTATTGCGGAAAGCCACAATTCCGCCTGGCAAGCCACGGCTGAACCCGGCGGCGAGCTTCCAACGGTCCGCAAAGCGCTGAAGATTCGGCCTGCGCCCGAAGCTGGCCTGACCGCTGTGGCGTCCAAATCCCACCGCTCACCTGAAACGAATGAATGGCTCAGCAAGTTCAATGTGGCCGAGACGGTGGGTGCAGGCTCTTCCCTGAAGTTCTGCCTGATAGCAGCAGGAGAAGCTGACCTCTATCCCCGCATGGGTCGCACCATGGAATGGGACACCGCAGCCGGCCATGCTGTTGTGGAAGCTGCGGGTGGCCGCGTCCTGACGGAAGAAGGCACACCCTTGCTCTATGGCAAGACCGGTCGAGGGTACGATAATCCGCATTTCATCGTATATGGCGACGTCACCCCCGCCTGAGGACCGATCTCGATTTTTCTCGTCAGACCTGCCAGAATCGCGGGCGAAGGATTTGGATCATGGCACGACAGTATTTTGGAACCGATGGCATACGCGGGCGCGTGAACACACCGCCCATGACCGCAGAATCCGCTTTGCGGCTTGCGATTGCTGCAGCCCGCACTTTTGCCCCGAATGGCGGTCGTGAAGTCGTCATTGGTCGTGACACACGCCGCTCAGGCCAGATGATTGAAGCAGCCTTGATTGCAGGCCTGACCAGTATGGGGCTCAAACCCGTCCTGCTGGGCATTGTCCCCACTCCTACCGTCGCCTTGATGACACGCGAGACCGGGGCGGCCCTCGGTCTGATGGTCTCGGCCTCACATAACAAATCAGACGACAACGGTATCAAACTCTTCAGTCCCGCAGGGATCAAGCTTACGGACGCCGAAGAAGAGGCTCTGGAAGCCGCCATGGCATCAGCCTTTGAAGGCGACTTCGCCCCGCCACCCGCCATTTCAACGCCGCACCACATGAAGGGCGCAACCACTCTCTACCTGGAACGCTGCCTTGAAACGGTGGGCACGGACATTGATTTCTCTGGCCTGAAGATCGTCCTGGATTGCGCGCATGGCGCGGCTTACGAGGTTGGCCCGGCCGCACTGCGCCAACTGGGCGCCGACGTAACAATCATTGGCGACACACCCGATGGGCTGAACATAAATGCAGGAGTCGGATCCACAGCCACCGGCCTGCTGAAATCCACCGTCACTGAGACCGGCGCGGACATTGGCATCGCCTTCGATGGCGATGCCGACCGCGTTATCGTGATTGATGAGCTGGGTGAAGAAGTGGATGGCGATCAGGTCATGGCGCTCATCGCGGGCGAACTTCATCGCGCCGGCCGTCTCAAGGGCGGTGGCATGGTCGCCACGATCATGTCGAACATGGGGCTTGCCGAATATCTCAAGGGGCTGGATCTCACCCTCGCCCGTACCAAAGTGGGCGATCGCTATGTCGGCGAACATATGCGCCAACATGGTTTCAATCTGGGCGGCGAACAGTCCGGCCATATCATTCTGTCCGACGTCTCGACCACAGGCGACGGCCTGCTAGCGGCACTCCAGGTGCTGAAAACGCTCGCCTCCAGTGATCGGCCCGCTTCCAGTATCATGCGGGTGTTTGAGCCTGCACCCCAGGAATTGGTCAACATCCCCTTCAATGGCTCCAATCCCCTTGAAAGCTCAGGCGTGGGCGATGCCCTGACGCAAGCGGACGAGCTGTTGGGCGAACGCGGCCGTATGGTTGTACGCAAATCTGGCACAGAACCCCTGATCCGAGTCATGGCTGAGGCCCTGGATGAAGAACTGATGCACCGTGCGCTTTCGCTAGTGGTCGCTGCAGTTCAGGCCGAGGCCTGAAGTATATTTGACGCGACCCGCGCGCGAAGTCTCTGAAGCAAAACGGTTTTTCTGTCCCGATAAGTCTTTGTCAGTATTTTCCCCATATAACCTATATTGTATCGGGGGACGTATAATGACGTTTGACGCGCGAGGCGGGGAAAAATCAGCAGGCGGAAACACGCTTGTTTTCGGAGCGATCACCCTGGCCGTTGTAGCAGGCGCATTCTTCGCTGTGCTCAACTTGCCTCAATCCGCAAACCACGCTGCGCCGGGAAGCGCTCACACGCTTGCTCGGATGCAAGACGCCGCCACCACCACAAAGATGGAATATCCGGAGTTCTCTGGAAAATCGGCCAGGTCATTCCTGTCCGCCCTCAGCCGCGTCGATCCCGCGGCACGCGCAAATCTTGATCGGCGGCTCGCCAAAGCCGACGCATACGATCATACGAAAATTGCCATCGAAGAGGCTGGCCAGGTATTGGCTCGGCACAAGTCGGACTTGGCAAAGGCTGATATGCGCCATGTCGATGACTGGCTGGATATGACCCGTTCACAGCTCAAGAGCGCATCGCGTTCCGGGCATCGCTGGTGTGCCGGCAGCCGATATCAGGACTTCAACACAGCGTCAGGCCTGTCGGGTCAGATGGCCGCTGCGTCCGACCTCGCAGATCTTGGCTCCGAACTGACTGACTATTCGTTTGCGTCAATCAGTATAGCGCTCTTGGCCATTGAAGACGCCCAAACGCGTCCCGTGAAGCACGGCAACTTGACATCTCGCGATGAAGCGGCACTTCAAGGCGTCGCGATGTCCCTGATGTCGGATCCACAAATCATGCCACTCCTAATGGCCTCCGGACCGGAAGGTCCGTCGAAGTCAGCGCTGGCTTCTCTCGATATGTGCCAATTGGGCGCGACTGCCGTAACCGCGCTGAAAACCCTGCCCCAGGGGACCAAGGGCCGCGCATTTGCTGAGATGGTTCGCTCTGCGGATTTCAGCGGTGGAGACCTCAGCCAGTTAAAGAGCTTGTCGAGCTTTTGAATGACCGGCGCTGCACGCCAGACTGTTCCAGTCGCCACTCCAGAACATCCAGCCGGTCCTGGCCGAAGAAGGCCTCCCCTTCGAACACCATCAGCGGCACACCCCAATGATGCGGATCCTGAGCAGCCTGGTTCTCGGCAATCAAGCCTTCGAGCCGGTCCTTCTCTGCTTCCTGCCGAGAGTCCAGATCGGCGAGGTCAAACCCTGCACGCGCGGCAGCTTCAACCAGAGCAGTCCCTTCGGTCCAAGCCCCTCCTGACCAGATCAGGCTGGAGACCTCATCCATGAAGGCCCAGCCCTCGGCGTCGCCGATCTCACAAGCAAGAATCCCCATTCGGGTCAGCCGACCAATATGCGGCTGGTCCGGTGAAATCTCGCGGGTCATCATGTTCATGACGACAGGATCCGGATTGAGCGCTCCGAGCGGTAGCCCCAGATATTGCGACAGACGGACAATATCCCTCATCAGATAGGGCACCCATTGCGGCCGTATTTCGGAGAAGAATTCCGGCGTTCGAATGGCAATCGGATAGACTGGTCGCGGACGCACCCGTACATCCCAGGCATTGCTCATGCTGCGAAGGCGCTTGGTCGCAAGATAGGAATAGGGCGAACGAAACGACCAGAAGACGTCTATGGTTTTCATATCGTCATCTTGGCGGCGTATTGCCGTCTTCACAAGGCCGGAATTTACCCCCATTTAGCCTGTCATGGGCTTCGATGATACCTTCCGCCAATTCATGGACAAATTCCAGATGCCGGACTTTTCCGCTGTAGACTGGAAAGGTTCGGTCGATCGTCTGCGCCAGCAATTCTATGTCGCCAGTCGCGCGATCGAGCGTGATGCGCCGGAGATGGCAAATATCTCGCTGATCACCATCCCCGGCCCCGGCGGGCCGATGAAGGCACGTATCTACACCCCCCTCGGCGCAGGCATTCCGCCCGGTCCGGGAATCATTTTCTTCCATGGCGGCGGCTTTGTGCTCGGCGACCTGGACAGTCATGACATGATCTGCAAGCGGCTGGCTGAAGGCGCACGCTCCAGGGTGATCGCGATCGACTACCGGCTCGCGCCGGAGCACAAATTTCCCGCGGCCCATGAAGATGCCCTCGCCGCATGGAGCTGGATCACCACCCATGCCGAAGCGTGCGGGGTTGATCCGGACCGGTTGGCGGTCAGCGGCGACAGTGCTGGCGGAAACCTGTCTGCCTTTCTGGCTCAGGAATTGTTGCGGACGGGCCAAAAGGGCCCTGCCTTCCAGCTATTGCTCTATCCGCTTGTACAATTTGTGGACATCCGCACAAAGAAAATGAGTTTCCAGGAAGGCGGCTTCTTCATATCAGCCAATCTGTTCGAGTATTTCCGCGATGCCTATATCGGGAATGATGCCGAACGAATGGATCCTCGCGTCTCGCCCCTCTTCGCAGAACCGAATGCCTTCAAGGGCCTGCCGCCAGCGCACTTCGTACTGTGCGGATGGGACCCGCTCAAGGATGAAGGCCTCGCCTATGCCGACAAGATGGCGAGTTTTGGCGTGCGCGTCAGCGTGCGCGAACATCCGGGCATGGTACATGGCTTCATGAACATGACCGCCCTGTCAGATGCCGTGCGCGTTGCTATCCGCGATGCCGGCGTTGAAGCTGGCCGGGCACTTGGCGCCTTCTGACATCCCGGCATAAAAAAGGGGACGACCCGAAGGCCGTCCCCAGTGCTGCATTCGATGGCAATCAGTTGCTGCCGCCGAAACGCTTGGTCACACTTATCTTGAATGTACGGCCAAACGGATTGTGTGTGTAGGGATCATAATTCAGATCGAACTGTGCAAATGGTGGATCTTCATCCGTCACGTTCACCACAGACAGACCGAGGTCGAGGTCCCAAGCGGTCGACTGCCAAGTGTAGAACAGGTCGAACGTGGTCTGGCTATCGATCTCCGTCGTGTTGTTGCCAGTCAGGTCGCCACGCTCATCATCATATGCATCCATGTAGCGCATCACAGCGCGGAAGTTGTGATCACCGAGCTCATAGTTCCCAAAGATATTGGCTTTGAGCTGCGGCAGCGAGCGGGAGAAATTCGACCGGTTGAACTGGCCGACCCGATCACCGCCGGCAATCATCACGCCTTCGATGTCGAAATCGTCCACATCATACTCTATGATATAACTGGCTTCGCCGCCGAGGGTGAAGCTTGAGGTGTTCATGTCCCAGACCTGTTCGGCACGGACGTCCACGCCGGACGTCTGAATGTCCGGGCCGTTCACGACATTTGTCCTGATACGGGCAATTTCATCGGCTGTATTGATGCCGTCACCATTGTTGTCGGTGAAGGTGATCCGCGACAGGATCGGGTTCTCCAGGTCCCCAGCCGCCAGGGCCGCAACGGCGGCACCCACGATCGACGACTGGTCTTCGACAATGATCGGATCCGAGAAGTCGAAATTGTAGTAGTCGATCGACGCGGTGAATCCGTTCTGGTTGTCATACAGGGCGCCGACATTGAAGCTGAAAGCCGATTCCGGGCTCAGGGCCGCATCGCCGAACTGGTCGACCGCCTTGAACGCCGAGGCTGCACCAACGAACTGCAGGGTCGTGACCTGGCCGGACAGCTGGTTCAGGGTTGGCCCGCGGAACGAGGTCTGGGCCGAACCTCGCAGGGCGAGGTTGTCATTGGCCTGCCACTTGATCGCAACCTTTGGGTCGAAGGTCGAGCCAACATCGCCACCATAATCTTCGTAGCGCATGGCCACCTGCATATCTATGTCCTCATAGAGCGGCACCTGCAGTTCACCGAAGACGGCATAGATGGTCTGGTCCTCATCCACTGGCGTCGTACCGGCCAAGAAGGAGAATGGTCCCGTGCCGCCCGGGCCCGGATTGAGGGTCAGGTTCGTCACGTCGTTTGGAACGACTTCATAACCTTCCCGACGCACCTGCATGCCGACGCCCCAGCCCACTTCGCCACCAGCGGCCTGGATGCCGCTCATGCCGGACATGGAGGCATCAAATACCAGAAGGTCTGTGGTCACCGTGGTGCCGACACCGTCCGTCAGCCAGTCGGCCAGCGTTTCGGTGTTTTCCAAGCCTGGTACATAGCTCGGGTTCGCGACACCGGTAATTCCGTTGGCAGCAATCGCGTTCGAGAACGGGTTGTAATATTCACACCCGCCGGCACCGGCCGTCAGCGATCCGGCATAGCCGGCCGCATAGGGCTGGGTTCCGGTCGCCGGGTCGTTCCCCGTGATCGGGTCCGTACAGACACCAAATCCGTTCAGAGCGGCGGTGAAGCCAGCGATATAGGTGTCATTCGTCACCCGCTCGCCTTCCGTGGTCGACCAGCTCAGCGCGGCATCCCAATTGATGCCATTGTCGAACTGCCCGGCCAGGTCACTGGCCACGCGATAACTCTCATAGGTACGGAAGCCTTCCTGCGGTCCGCCATCCGATCCGGGGTAACCGCCCCAACCAAACGAACGGCCGATAAACAGCGCCGCCAGCGTGCCGGCCGGGAACTGACCAGGATTGTCGGCCATGTATTGCTGGAAGCCAGGATGCGAGGCCAGAACGACTTGGGTCGCAAGCTCCTGCGGCGGATAAGACGGAGACGTCTTCCAAGACGGCACGTCGCTGTAGCCATAAAGGCCCTCGATGTGGAAATCGATGCCATTGCCGAAGGTCCGGTTGTACTCGGAGAAGACCTGGTAGCGCTCCTCTTCCTCGACCAGGTTGTCATACTGGGTGAAGTTGAAGTTGCACAGGCCGCTAGCCGGATTGACGAAGCCGCCCGTATCAACACAGCCGAGGTCGCCGGTCGGACCCTGGATTGCTCCGACCTGGCCGCCAATAAGTCCCAGTGGCACATAATAGCCGGGATTGGACAGGGTGGACCAGCCGCCGACCGGATTATCGGCATAAGGCAGGATCGCCCAGTCCTTCTCCAGCAGTGGCACTTCCGGACGGAAATTGTAGCCTACCGAAGTGACCCAGTTCCAGTTGCCGCCCTGCATGCCGTAGGAGGCATTGATGTTGTACTCGCCGTCGGTGCCGTCGAATTGCTGGAAGTCAGCGCTGATTTCGAACCCTTCCAGGTCTGACCGTGTTATGAAGTTCACGACGCCGGCAATGGCGTCCGAACCATAGATCGCGGCCGCGCCATCCTTCAGCACCTCGATCCGGCCGACTGCGGCACTCGGGATCATGTTCGTGTCAATGAACAGCTGCGCCTGCTCGCCAATCGCATAAGGGTGATAGGTCTGGCGGCGTCCATTGATCAGGACCAGTGTCCTGGCTGGGCCAAGCCCGCGTAGGTTGACGTTGGACGTACCCTCCAGTCCGTTCGAGGCGAACTGATTGGTTTGTCCATCAACCCCCGACGATACGCCGAGATTCCGGATCAGTTCCGTTATTGATGGCGAACCCTCAAGTTTCAATTCAGCGGCGGTCAGCACGTCGACTGGCAGCGCGGCATCTTCCGGTGTACCCGCGATCAGCGAGCCAGTAACCGTAACGGTCGACTGGCGCAGCTCGCTCCCGTCTTCCTCCTGTGCGACGGCCGGCATACCGACCGCCAGCGCAGCGCAAGACGCACTTATCCACATTTTCATTTGGTGTTTCATATACTTCCTCCCGTGGTGTGAGCGGCCGAATCTAGTGTTCGGCTCATGTCTCACTCACAGGCAGCATATGCTCGCTTCCGGACGGAAACAGGGTAATTTTGTTGTGCGGCGCAACAAATTGCCGCAGCTTCCTTACGGGACGCCATCATTACAACGTTGTCGTATCTAGAAGCTTGATCCGGACCTGCACAATTTCTGAACATATCTGGTCGGAAACGGCCCGATTGTGGCGCAAATGTTACAGTAAAAAACAATCCCCGACAGACTCGTTATTTGAGGCTGAATCTAGCGAAATAGCGATTATTTTTAATCGTACCCGCCGCCAAGAGCGGGCTCCGAAATACCCTCCCGGAACTATAATATTACAATCAGGAAACTGCTATGCATCTCAAACAATCGTTGTTTGCGACGGCTTCCGCCGTCCTTCTAATTGCGACCAATGCCCAGGCACAGGAAGCTGAAACCGAACGTGAATCTGCAATCGATCGCGTACTTGGAACGGTCACTGTGACCGCCACAAAGAAAAAGGACGTCGAGAATGTTCAGGATGTGCCCGTCGCGGTTACGGCCTTCAACTCCGACACGCTCGACGCGCTGAACGTCACGACACTGGAAAGCCTGTCCTACTCGTCCCCAAACGTTTCGCTGGATGATGTCGGCACGTCACGCGGCACTGCGAACTTCGCCATTCGTGGTCTGGGCGTGAACTCGTCCATCCCATCGATCGATCCGGCCGTCGGCGTCTTCATCGACGGTGTCTACCTGGGCGTGAACAGCGGCGTGGTCATCGACCTGTTCGACGTGGACAGCATCGAAATTCTGCGTGGCCCTCAAGGCCTCCTGTTTGGTCGCAACACCACTGGCGGCGCTGTGGTCGTGAACACGGGCAATCCGTCGGATGAATTCACCTACAAGATCGGTGCGAAAGTTGACGGCCCGGTTGACGAGGACCGTGGTGGCAACAGCGCTACTGTCCAAGGCTACGTCTCCGGCCCGCTGATCGAAGGCGTGCTGAACGGAAAGATCGGCGCCTCCTACACAACCGACGCCGGCTATTTCGAAAACCAGTACAATGGCGACAATCACGGTGAACTCCAGACCGCAACCTATCGCGGCGCGCTGGAATTCACGCCCACCGAGCGTCTCACCTTCCTCGGCAAGGTCGAGTATACCGACAGCCGCGGTGATGGCCCATCCGGCTCCAACGCTGGCTATTTCGACCGCGACTCGTTCGATTTCTCAATTGACGAGCCAGGCTTGGCAGAATCCGAAACTGTCTTCGGCTCTCTGCGTACCGATTATGACGTTGATTTCGGCAACGGCCGTATCACCAACATCTTCGGCTATCGTGATTATACGGGCGACTCGATCGGCGACATTGATGCTTCGCCAATCACCTTCTTTCATTCCGGTGCTGAGCTCTCGCAGGAACAGTTCTCCAACGAGCTGCGCTATGCTGGCACGTTCGGAAAAGCGGACGTGACGACTGGCGTGTACTATTTCGAGCAAGAAATCGCCTACACTGAAACGCGCAACCTGCCGACCACCCGCCCAGCCACGCTTCCAGCGACAATTCCGTGGGGCTTCTATGGTGGTGGCCGTCAGGACCATACCGTCTGGGGCGCCTTCGCCAACGTCGACTATTCCCTCACGGACAAGCTGGTCGGTACGCTCGGCCTGCGTTATTCCAATGAAGAAAAAGAAGCCGACGTTATCTATCTCCGTCCACGCAATGAGTGTTCGGTTGTTGGCGGCACCTGTTCGCCAGACGGCACCAACGCTCTGATCTCGCTGATCACAGGTGGTTTGGCACAGGAGCCTAATGGTTTCAGTGATGGCAATGAGTGGTCCAACTGGACGCCGAAAGTTGGCCTGCAATACTTCTGGAACGACAATTTGCAGACCTATGGTCACTACACCAAAGGCTTCCGCTCCGGTGGCTACAATTTCCGCATCACCGATATTCCGATCTTCTTCGACTTCGTGAACCAAACCGGCGATTTCGGATTTGATGAAGAAGAAGTCGACGCCTTCGAAGTTGGATTCAAGACCAGCAGTGAAGACGGTCGTATCCAGGTCAATGGTGCTGTGTTCCACACCGAAATCCAGAACATGCAGCGTGAGGTCAACACCGCTGGTTCATCGGGCGTTGTTCAGAACATCATCAACACCGCCGATGCGACCATCACGGGCGTCGAAGTGGATGGTCGGGTCGCCTTCGCAGACTCCTGGCTAGCCACGTTCAATGTCGGCATGATCGATGCATCCTATGATGACGTGTTCTTCGATCTGGATGCGGACGGTGTCGTGGGTGACAGCGATCTCGCACTCGACCTCCCCCGCGTGCCACAAGCAACCTGGGGCGTCGGTCTCATCAAGGACATCGACCTCGGGAACTCCGGTGCCCTCGTCGGTCAGGTGAACTATCAATATCGTGACCGTATCGCATATACTGACAGCAACTTCGGTTGGATTCGTTCCGCCAACATGCTGAATGCGAACCTGACTTGGGAAACGCCAATAGACGGTCTCGCCGCGTCGATCTACGGCAAGAACCTGCTAGACGAAGTTCAGACGGGTAACGATACCCAGCTGCCTTTCCCGGCCCCTCGGTCGACCGGTACGCAGCTACCTTACCAGAATGACCCTGGTGGCAGCACGTTCGCTCCGCTCAAGAAAGGCCGTCTTGTTGGCCTCGAGCTGACCTACGAATACTAGGATCAGTTCCTGTCAATCTTTTCGGAAAGGGCGGCCCGGCGGGTCGCCCTTTCTTCATTCAGGCCCTATGTGAGAGCGCATGACCCAGACCCCCCCCATTCTCGCCATCGCCGATTTCATAAGCGACCCCGTCGATCCTGCAGACTTCCCGAAGCATACAATACGGTACTGGAACACGCGCTGGGCCGACGAGGTCGGTCTGGGCGATCTGGATACAGCGGATCAGGCGACCCATTTCGGCCGGTTCGCGCCCCTGCCCCAAAATCTGCAACAGCCCCTCGCCCTGCGCTATCATGGCCACCAGTTCGGCACCTACAATCCGCAACTGGGCGATGGACGCGGCTTCCTGTTTGCACAGGTCCGCGACACGGACTCACGCCTGCTCGATCTAGGTACGAAGGGCTCTGGCCAGACGCCATGGAGTCGCCAAGGCGATGGCCGCCTGACGCTCAAGGGTGGCGTGCGCGAGATTCTTGCCGCGAATTACCTCGAAGCCCTTGGCGTAAACACCTCCAAGCCGTTCGCCCTCATAGAGACCGGCGAACAGCTGGCCCGGAACGATGAACCCTCCCCGACTCGCTCTGCCGTACTCACTCGCCTGTCACACAGTCACATCCGCTTCGGCAGCTTCCAGCGCCTCGCCTATCTCGAACAGCCAGACGATCTGGCCCGGCTCGTCGACTATGTGGTGACGAACTTCCATCCTCTGGCGAAGGATGAGGATGTCAGTCGCAAGACGATAAACATGCTCTCGGCCATAGCCTCCGCAACCGGTCACATGATCGGGCAATGGATGACCGCGGGTTTCGTGCACGGCGTGATGAACACGGACAATTTCAATATTACGGGCGAGACATTCGATTTCGGTCCCTGGCGGTTCCTGCCGATTTCCGATCCGAACTTCACCGCCGCCTACTTCGACCAGCAGGGTCTGTACCGTTTCGGACGTCAACCCTTGCAGGGTGGATGGGCACTCCAACAACTCGCCTCCGCCCTCTTGCCCCTCGCTGGGGCGGAAGACCTCGCCGGCGGCCTCAAACCTTATGAACGCGCCTATCAGGAAAGCTTCATTTCTCACACTCATGCCATGCTCGGCATTGCGCCATTAGGTGATCCTGAAACGGATACGGAGTTCCTGCAGGCATTTTATGCGTGGATGACCGAGACAGGCGCGAGCTGGCCGCAAACCTTCTTTGACTGGTTTGGCGGGCATGAAAGCACCTCGCGGGCCGACGCCTCCCCCCAGGCTGCGCTCTATAAGGAAGACCGGTTTTCGCCTGTGCGGGACGCGCTGGTCGCTCGTAGCCCGATTCGGCCCGAGCGCCTTCAGCACGCCTACTTCCAGGCTCCTGCCCCGGTCAGCCTGGTAATCGATGAAGTCGAGGCGGTCTGGGCGCCCATTGCCGAGTCGGACGACTGGTCAGCATTGAACGCAAAGCTCGACCATATCGAACAGGCGCGCCTTGCCTATGACTGGCACTGACCCCTTCGGTCAGCCTTCCAGTTCGATGTCCCAATAGAGATAATCCATCCAGGTCTCATGCAGGTGGTTGGGCGGGAATTTTCGGCCAATCTCCTGAAGCTGGTAATTGTTTGGCCGCGCCGGGCGCCGCATCAGCTGCATGTCGGTATGCTTGAGCAATTTTCCGCCCTTGCGAAGATTGCAGGGGCTGCAGGCGGCGACGATGTTTTCCCATGTTGTCCGACCGCCCTTGGAGCGCGGGATGACATGGTCGAAGGTCAGATGCTCCGACGTGCCGCAATAGGCGCACTCGAAACCGTCGCGCAGGAAGACATTAAAGCGGGTAAAAGCTGGCGGGCGGTCCTGCCGAACAAAATCCCTTAGCGCGATAACGCTGGGCAGGCGGAACTCCGTGCTCGGGCTGCGGACGACATAATCATACTCGGCGATGATATCGACACGGTCGAGGAACACGGCTTTCACCACTTCCTGCCAGGGCCACAAAGAAAGGGGATAATAAGAGAGCGGCCGAAAATCAGCGTTCAATACGAGAGCGGGCCGGCCGCTCGGGGGGGCCGAAATGATCTCAGCCATGGGTCACCTCCATGACACTGAGAAGATATGTCTGTTCGAACCGACTGAAGGCGTAGCTCCTTTTCGTCTCGCCCCTGCTTTAGGTGATTCACATTATGAGATTATGACAGTTGCGGCGTTTTGCAACGCTGTCCAGATGGTCAGGCCTGAGGGCTCGGCTGGGCCGCCTTGGCGCGCCGGTCATTGATCCAGCCCCAGAGCAGATGTGCCGCCACGCCGCGATAGGGCCGCCAGCACTCGGCATGCGCAGTGAATTCCTTGATTTCCATACGGGTTTCGACCTCCAGAAGCAGCTTGTGCGCCTCCATCAAGCCAACATCACCCACCGGGAAAGCGTCCGTCGCGCCGACCGAATAGAGCAGGAACAATTCCGCAGTCCACGGGCCGATTCCCTTCACCGAGACCAATTCCTTGCGCGCAATATCCAGATCAGAAGTGCAAACACGCTCAAGGTCGAGCCTGCCTGTGGTCATCGCCTCGGCAATCGAGATCATGTGCCGAACCTTGGGGCGGGACATGCCGCACGCCCGAATATCTTCGGGATCGACAGCCAGAACAGCCTCCGGAGTCACCTCGCCAAACATCGCCTGGGTGCGTTCCCAGATTCTGCCGGCAGCCGTGGTAGAGAGTTGTTGATAGGAAATCAGCCGGCAGAGCGCCGCATAGCAGGGCTCACCCACCCGCCAATCCGGAATACCCAGTTCGTCATAGGCTCTCGCCAATGCGGGGTCTGCAGCGGCCAGTGTCTCGCAGGCCGCGCTCAGCACTCGCCGCGAGGGCGCCGTCAATAGCCCGGCTCTGGCAGTGTGCCGACCGGGATAAGACCCATCCTTACTTTACTGTCCTTGATGGTGAAGGTCAGGAAGCCGCCATCCGCAGATGAGGTTTCCAACATGGTCAGCATGGCATTTTCCTGTTGTCCCAACTGGCCGGAGGCATCCAGCGCGTCGCGCAACTCGTCCGCACTTTCTATCCGCATGCCCAGAGAGCCATGCGCCAGGCCGTCATCAAACTTGATGTCGCCCTTTACGCCGAGATCCAGCGGGCCCCAATCAAGCAGACCTTGCGCAATTTCGACTGCGCCATCTTCCTGCACGAGCGCGCGATGGAAACGTCCCGGATTGCCGCCGCTGCGAATCCAGGCCGGAAAGAAGCTGCGAACTTCACCGATCAGGCGGGAAGGTCCGAGCGTGTCGCCAAGAAACTCTGCGCCTTGCGGGGCTGCATTGATGGTCAGTCGGTCCCATTGCAGGGCGATCATCAAATCATCTTCTGCGCCTTCGCGCGGTTTCAGGTTCAGGGAAAACCCGGTCGTCGCATAGGTCTCGCCATCGATCAGTGCCGTCGCATTGCCCATTTGCAGGCCGATGCGCTCAATCGTGTCGCTATTCCAGGAGAGGCTGGCGGCGGATGTCTTGTCCAGTGTCACGGTCTGACGAAGTCCGCCTGCCTCCGTCAGCAGGTTCCGACCCGGCGAATAGGCGATGACATGCTGCCAGTTCCAGGGCTGCATGACGAGGCGCAATTGCTCACCTTCCCAGCGGGGCGCACCGGCCGGCTTGTAGACCGGATCGTTCACGACCAGCTCGAACCGATAGGGAAACCCGCCCAGCGACTTGGAGGAATATTCAAGCTCAGCGCCATTGGCACGTTCTGCCGCTATCCATTCATCAATGCCCTTGTCGAGTTGGTCTTTCGCAATGAACCAATAGGCTGTCCATGCGCCGACGAGGATCAGCAGCAGGACAAATGGCGCATAGAGCCAGAACCGAGATTTTTTCCGAGAGGTGGAGGGCTCGACCATTGACGTGTCCTGAAGCGAGTTAGCGGGCGAGGCGACCCTGCACGGTGCGGCCCTCGGCAACAAGAGCGTCTGATGCCGTCTCGAGTTCTGATTGCAGTCGCCTCATCAATTCCTTGCGTGGCAGGCCCGCTGGAATGGGCGGCAGGATCTCGTAGATGATCGTCCCTTTGCTGCGCTTCACTCCCCGACCCGGCCAACACAGGCCTGCATTTGTCGCCACCGGCAGGATGGGCGCCTCAATACCCTTGGCGAGCGCCGAAATACCGGCCGCATGATAGGCAGGCTCGGCCCCTGGCACCGTGCGTGTCCCTTCCGGGAAGATCACGATCTGGCGACCATCGTCGGCGCGCTCCCTTGCAGCTGCGACCATCTTCTTCAGCGTTCTCGTATTCCCCGCTCGGTCAATCGGGATCATCGCCGCCTTCAGCGCGTACCAGCCGAGGAACGGATACCACAGCAATTCCTGTTTCAGGATGATCGCCGGCGCAGGCATTACGAGGAAAGGAATGAATACGTCCAGCATGCAATTATGCTTGCCCGCATAAAGCACCGTGCCACGCGGCATGTTCTGGCGACCGCGTATTTCCACGCTGATGCCGCAAAAAACTTTCAGCCCCCAGATCAGGCCGCGCGCATACAGGCTGATCGCCCAGAACGTCACCGATTTCGGCAACAGCAATGCCGGAAGGGCCAGCAGGCCCAGAACGGCCATCAGGCCGTACATCCAGATTACGAACAGGATCGAACGAAACATCATCATTGGACTACCAGATAACCGGTCATTCAAAGGTCGTCACGCGCCACTTGGCCCATTCGAGGAATACGCCCCGAAAGGAATCAGGATCGCTCCAAATTGAAGCAGGATCATTCACCGTGCGCACAGGCCACGCGACCAACTCGATATCGGGCATCGACTTTTTCAGCACGATCAGGCTGCGCGGCATGTGATAATCAGATGTCACGATGATCAGCTTCTTGTAATCGCGCTCATATGCCCAGGCAGCGGTTTCCTCGGCATTGCCCCGCGTAGATTCAGCAACATAGCCAATATCCACGCAGCACGCCCACACATCAGCGGCGCCCCCCGCCAGAGTGATCAAATCTTCCACAGGCACATCCGGGTTCACGCCGGAAATGAGCAACCGCGCGCCACGACCCCGCGTTACCAGTTCCACGCCCGCAGCAATGCGCAGGCCGGACCCTCCTGTCAGCGCCACGATCGCATCGCCAGTGACTTCTGGTGAATGGTCAGCCTTCGCGGCGCGGTTCGCAAACAGCACAAAGTCCAGCGCCGCCAACAGCAACACCGCCACTCCGATCGCCGGCACCACGCCGATGCGTCGTTTCTTCAGTCGTTTTTCACCGCTCACATGACACTCTTCAGAGAACGGATGACAGTTACACGTGCTGCAAGGCGCGCAGCAAGTCCCGCAATCAGCGGGGTGATGATCAGAATGATCAGGTCCAGGAAATCCAGGCTCAGCTCAGGCAGCAGGCCGGTTCGCGCGCCGCTGGAATGGACCGCAAATATCATCGCCGCTGCTGCGCCGAGGGCGAGCAAGGCTCCTACTGCTCCTGCCCGAATGCCGAGCAACCAGAAGCGTCGCTCGAACAGGCCGGCAATGTACCGATCCCGCGCGCCTGCCAGATGCAGCACATCGACAATATCCCGACGCGCCAGCAACGCGGCATGTGTTGCAAAGGCGATCACGGCGACCGCCGTTGATGCCAGAAGCGCGACAGCCGTCAGCGCCACCAGCCGGGCAATCGCCAGCATGCGTCGAACATCTCCGGCCCAATCGGCATGCTCGTCCACAGCGTTTACAAATCCCGCCTCGGTGAGGCGGCGCTCCAGAGTTGGCCCGATAAACTCCACATCCGGCTCGGCGGTGACCGCGATCAGCTGTGGCAGGGGCAGGCTTTCCGGCAAGCCCCGGCTACCAAAATTCGGCTCCAGCAGCGCATCAATTTCCGCTTTCGACAACAAACGCGCTTCACGTATGCCATCGGTCGACTCGATCAGCTTTCGCGCGGCTTCTGCACCGCGCCGGTCAGCATCCGGCAGCGACACGGTCAGCTCGCCTTCGACTTCTGCCGTCCAGCTGCGCGCCGCGCCATAGGTCGACTTTGCTGACAGCGTCGCCAGCGCCGCAAGAAAACACAGTGCCCCAACCACAAAGAACAGGGCCATTTCGCGCGCGTCCTCAAGCGGCAGGAGAGGAGTTTCCTTCGCCATGCCTATTCCACCGCCTTCGAAAGGTCTGTCCGCCGTCGTGCGGCCGGCCCATATTCCACATCCTGTACCAGCAGGCCGTGCTGCAGGCGAAACACCGGCGCCTCGACCTGCCGCACCAGTTCCAGATCGTGGGTCGCGATAATCACTGTCGTAGCCCGGCGCTTGTTCAGCTCAAGGAACAGCCGCATCAGGCGCGAGCCCATCTCCGGGTCGACATTGCCCGTCGGCTCGTCCGCAATCAGGATGTCCGGCTGGGTCACCACGGCGCGGGCGATGGCGACGCGCTGCTGTTCGCCGCCCGAAAGTGTGGTTGGCCGCGCATGCATCCGCTCGCCAAGCCCGACCCAGGCCAGCAATTCCTCGACATCGCTGCGATAGGTCGACTCTTTCCGGCCCAACACCCGCAGCGGCAGCGCAACATTCTCATATGCGGTCAAATGGTCCAGCAGGCGAAACTCCTGGAAGACAACGCCAACCCGGCGACGCAATGCCGACAGCTGATCTCGCGTCAAACGGCTCGTCGGGCGGCCAAACAAGGAGACTTCGCCCCGTGTCGGTTTCAGTGCGAGATAAAGCAGCTTCAGCAAGCTGGTCTTGCCTGCGCCGGAGGCACCCGTCAGAAAGCTGAATGATCCGGGTTTCAGGACCAGATCAATCCCGCTAAGGATATCCTCTGACGAGTCATAGCGCAGCGAAACACCATCGAGGCGTACGGCAACATCGTCAAACAGGTCGTGGCGGGAAAGAGTCATAGGCTCCTGTCCTGTGCGCGGGCGAATGGATTATTGGGGCGAATTGCGGGAAACACCAAGACATGATCCTCACCTGTCCCAATTGTGAAACCCAGTATTTCGCCGATGACTCAACAATCGGTGAAAGCGGACGCACTGTTAAGTGCGCGGCCTGTGGCGGATCCTGGTTTGTTGAACCAAAACATCTGGACGAAACGGTCCGGCGCACCCCCGCCGCGGCCCACGAGATTTATCGCGAAAAAGTCCGCGAGCAACGCCGTCGCAAGAGCCGTACGGCCGCCTTGCTCTCCTGGTTGGTCACCGCAGGCCTGTTCTTCTCCCTCGGTGTTGGGGCCATCATGTACCGCAACGAAGTGGTGAAGCTCTGGCCGCAGGCGGGCAGCATTTACAAACAGATCGGGTTCAATGTGAACCGGTTCGGGCTCGACTTCGAAGATATCCAGCGCAGCCGCACCTTCAATGACACGGTCCCGGTCGTCACAGTGGCAGGCAAGGCCCTCAACATTTCGCGCTCTACCGTCGACACGCCAGCGGTGCGCGTCGACCTGAAAGACGAAATCGGCGCCGTGGTTGCCACCAAATACGGCCGCATCCGGCCTGACCAACTGGCGGCAGGCGAATCGGGAACATTTCAGGTTGTCGTCGAACAGGCGCCGATGGAAAGCTTCGAGATCGAACTCAAATTCGTCGATCTTTCCGATATGCCCCCGCGGGACGATACCCCGGATCCTACCACTGAAGACCTCATGGCCACCGAAACGGAAACACCCGCCGAATGACCGACCTGCCCAAAATCGAAGTAATCGTGCCTGAAGACGAACTGTTGGCCCAGATCGACAAGCTGGCGGACACGCTGGCCCCGCGCCTGACGGGGGAGTGGACGATTGTCTCAATCCTGATCGGGGCGACACCCTTCACGGCGGATCTGATGAAGGCCCTCGCCCGGCGCGATATCCACCCCACCCTCGACGTGATCTGGCTGGAATCCTATCGCGACGCGCGCGAAAGCTCGGGTCGCGTGGTCGTGCGTGCAGACCTTGCCCGGTCCGTGAAGGACAAGGGCGTCATCATTCTGGATGATGTCTACGATACGGGCCGCACGCTGGCCTTTGCCAAGACCCATTTGCTGTCCAAGGGCGCGCGGGAAGTCATCACCTGCGCTCTGACCCAAAAGCCCTGGGCCCCACGCGGCGCAGACGGCGTCGACTATTGCGCCATCGATGCGCCGGGCCGCTACCTTGTCGGCTACGGCATGGACGATGCCGGCAAATACCGCGGCCTGCCCTATATCGGCGCGCTGGACTAGGGCCGCCTGGCTAATTCACCGGCAGGTGCGTCTCCAGAAAGGCGAGGATCTCGGTGTAGTAGGTCAGCTCGTCTTTTTCTGGCATGTAGGAGTGAGAGGAGTTTTCCAGCGTCACGAGCCGGAAGAACTTACCTGCTTTGCGTAGGGCCTTGTCCATACGTTCGGCTTGTTCGTAGTCTACCACACCATCATCCTTGCCATGCAGGATCAGAAGAGGTCGTGACAGATTGCCCGCATGCTCGACCGGCGAAACTGCTTTAATGGTCTCCTTGTCGCGCCCCGGGTGGCCAATATGAGCGACCCAGTACTGATAGGCTTCGGAATTGCTACCCTCTTCACGTCGTTCACGACGCAAGAATGCAAGTAAGTCACTGACCCCTGCTGCAGCAATCACACATTGATATTTTTCGGGGGTCAGCGTGGCGGCCGCCATCGCGGCATACCCACCATAAGAATAACCGAAAATGCACGCGCGGTCTGCTTCCGCCAAGCCCTCGGCCACAAGATGGTCAAATCCATCTTCCACATCGGTCTGCATGGCCCGCCCCCATTGCCGCCGCCCCATGTCAGCGAACGCCTTTCCGAAGCCGGAAGAGCCACGGAAATTGGGTTGGAACACCTGGTATCCGCGCGCCACAAGTATTTGCACGTCCTGATCGAAGGTGACCATGTCCCGCATTTCCGGACCACCATGCGGCATCACGACCAGCGGGGGCGGAGGCGCACCTTCAGCCATCGGAGGACGGGTGAGGTATCCACGCAATTCCAGTCCGTCGCGCGCCGTATAGGTCACAACATCGGTGGCGCCGAACGTCTTATCGTTGAGGCGCTTGCGCTGGTTACCGAGTTCCGTCGCCCCCGCAGTTTCCAGATTGTAGATATGATACGACCCCGGTTCACGCGGCCCGACGGCCTTGAGCAGCCATCGCTTGCCATCCTCGCTGGAATCGAGCGGGATCACATTGACCTCATTCCCGAAATACGTGTCCAACGCATCCAGATGACTCTGGATCAGGGGATCGTCCATCTCAATGACGAGGCGGTCATCATAATAGAACACCCCCACCAATTCTCGAGTTTCGGTGTTGAAGAATCCATCTTCAATATCGACCTTTTCATGTTGACGCACAGTTTCGACAATTTCATCCCGCTCGAAATCGTAAAGATGGATGCCAGCCTTGTCTTCATCATCCGGCCGGGCGGACACATAATAAGTCGTCTCTGTAGGACCGGGATAAAGCACCTGGAAGTCTAGCGCCGCCTCGTCATTCTGGCGCGATTTGAGGCGTACCGTACGGATCTTTCGCCATTTGATCGAACCGTTTTTCCGGTCTTCGCGCGCATAAATATAAATGACTGTGCCCCGCGCATTTTTATTCAAGCGAAAGGCCGGCTCCCCATTCCTGTCTGTGTACCACGCATAGGTGTTTCTCGTTCCTGTCGCGATCCGCTCGACTGTACCATCGGTGACATTTACCTTGAACAGGTCGAGGTCTCCGTCCAGGCGCGCAGGCATCAGGATATGGTCCGGATCATCCGGCAACATGTCCGTTACCGAGGTCAGACTGAAGTTCCGGTGCACGCTTTTCTCTTCCTGGAACATGGCGACCGTCTTCCCGGTTTCACGCTCAATGGAGGCTAGTCGGGAAAAGGATCTAGGAATGGTCCGACTGTCCTCGTTCCAGTCTCGCAATTCCTGGCGAGACATGTTGCGACCAGACCGGATGTCGACATATCCTGTCAGCGCGACGAGCAATCGGTCATCGCTGATCCAGTCGACCCAGCGAATGTAGAAATCCTCCAGATTGGTCGCATCGAGTGTCGGCGCCGGATTATCCAGATCGAGCAGGACCAGAAAGTCCTCGCCGTCGACGCGGCGCACGCCTGACATATACCGGCCAGATGGCGACAATTCCGGACTCCAGAAATCCAGATCGCTCAGGAATTCTTCAAGCGTTGGAGGAGCGGGTTCCTGCGCAACCGCATGACCGCAAACAAAAAAAGCGGCCAAAACCGCCAGAATACGCAACACCAGATCAGCCCTCCCGGAAGACCCGTAGACTGGAAAACCAGCGCAATCAGGTCAACCGGAAATGGAGGCAAAACTACAAAATTGCGGGGATTACGCGGTCTGGTGGGCGGTGGCCGTCGGCGAAGGTCTTGATGTTTATGATGACCTTCTCGCCCATCTCGGTACGGCCCTCGATCGTGGCCGAGCCCATATGCGGCAGCAGAACGACATTCGGCAGGCCGAACAATTCTTCATTCACTGTCGGCTCGCGCTCGAACACGTCGAGCCCCGCCCCGGCAATCTTGCCCGCCTTCAGCGCGCGGGCCAGCGCAGCTTCGTCGATCACCTCGCCGCGGGCCGTATTCACGATATAGGATTCCGGCTTCATCAGCTCGATCCGGCGGGCATTCATCAGGTGGAATGTTGCGGGCGTGTGCGGGCAATTTACCGAGACGATGTCCATGCGCGCGAGCATCTGGTCGAGGCTGTCCCAATAAGTCGCCTCCAGCAATTCCTCGATGCGCGGGCTGACCGGTTTGCGGTTGTGATAATGGATCTGCAAGCCAAAGGCCTTCGCGCGTCGAGCAACCGCTTGACCGATACGCCCCATGCCGATGATGCCCAGCCGTTTGCCGGCGAGTCGGCGGCCCATCATCCAGGTCGGCGTCCAGCCGTCAAAGCCGCCCGTATTCATGATCTGCGCACCTTCGAACAGGCGGCGCGGCACTGACAGGATCAGTGCCATGGCGACATCCGCCGTATCATCGGTCAGCACGCCGGGCGTGTTGGTCACGGTGATGCCGCGCTGTACGGCACTCTGCACGTCAATATTGTCCACACCCGCGCCGAACTGGGCAATCAGGCGCAACTGGTCCCCTGCCCGGGCCATGATCCGGCCGTCCAGTTTGTCAGTTACCGTGGGTACCAGCACGTCGGCGGTCTGCATCGCCTCGACCAGTTCCTCCTGCGTGAAGGGGTGATCATCATTGTTCAGCCTCGCATCGAACAATTCCTTGAGGCGCAATTCGACCGGCGCCGGGAGTTTTCGGGTGACAACGACTTTCAACTTCTTCGCGGACATAGGAACTCTTTTTGCAAATATTCTCATTCGGGCCTTAGCAGAGGGATTAGACCACGCCAACGCTTCATATTTTACACAAGATTCATTCGGCTATGGAATTCTATCCCCTCGCAGACATGGGAAAAGACTGCACATGAAGTGGGCAGCCATTATTTTAACCGGGCTCGTCTTTGCTTGCGCTTCGGCACTGGCTGAGGGTCCGACCTATGTGCGCGTGAGCAAATTTTCCGGAAAGGAAGTCCCGCGCTTCGAGACCCTGAAATACAATGCCGTGAATGGTCGGGCAGGCCCCAGCCGCGATCATCCGATCCTCTGGCGCTACGAACGCCAGGGCTTGCCCCTGCTGATCATCAAGGAGAGCCAGAACTGGCGCCGTGTACGGGATCCGTCCGGCTCAGAAGTCTGGGTCCATGCCCGCATGCTGGAACCGGAAGCCAAGGCCATGGTGCAGACCGACACGATCATGCATCACGCGCCGGATCCGGAAAGCGCAGAGGTCGCCCGCATAGAGGCGACCGTCCTGGTGGAGCTCGGCAAATGCGCGGACAATTGGTGCCGCATCGAAGCCGGAAACTATAAAGGCTTCGTCCCGGCTGCCGCCCTCTGGGGCGTAACGACCAGCGAAGCCACCCTGTAAGCAAGGGCAGTCTGGACACCCTCTCCCTGTTGACAAGCCGCGCGGCACAGGCTCGTAAAGCCTCTTGCGCTGATTGAACAAGGGAACCGCCATGTCCGGACCGCACGATTACCACACGCCCCAATCCTCCTACTCCAAGGAAGACCTGCTGAAGTCAGGTGCGGGCGGCTATTTTGGCCCGGGCAATGCGCAATTGCCGATCCCGCCCATGCTGATGATGGACCGGATCACAGAGATCACCATGGATGGCGGCCAGTTCGGCAAGGGCAGCGTGATCGGCGAACTCGACATCACGCCAGACCTCTGGTTCTTCGAATGCCACTTCCCCGGTGACCCGGTCATGCCCGGCTGTCTTGGCCTCGACGCCATGTGGCAGGCCGTCGGCTACTGGCTCGGCTGGTCCGGCAGCCCCGGAAAGGGCCGTGCGCTCGGCGTCGGCGAAGTGAAATTCACCGGCGAGATCACGCCCGACAAGAAGCTCGTCCGCTATGTCATCGACATCAAGCGCGTGCGCCGCGGCAAGCTCAATCTCGGCATCGCCGATGGCCGCGTCTATGTCGATGATGAGCATGTCTACACGGCCCTCGACATGAAGGTCGGCCTGAAGAACGTCCTCTAGCGCTGCGCCTGCTTGACGTGGGCAAGCGGGCTGCCTAGCCCTGATGACACGATGAAATTTGAACAAGGGAGATGCCGCGATGGCTGATGACTGGACCCCGCCGGCAGGCGACCTGATGAAAGGTAAGCGCGGCATCGTGATGGGCGTCGCCAACCAGAACTCCATCGCCTGGGGCATTGCGCGCCAGCTGGCCGCCCAGGGCGCCGAGATCGCGTTCACCTATCAGGGTGACAGTTTGGAGCGCCGCGTGCGCCCGCTGGTCGAATCCATCGGCATGGACACGATGATTCCGGCCGACGTCACCGATGATGCGTCGATGGATGCCGCGTTCGACACCATCAAAGCCAAATGGGGCAAGATCGATTTCCTCGTCCACTCCATCGCCTTTGCCGGCAAGGACGAGCTGCAGGGCTCCATGGTCGCCAACACGACCCGCGAAGGCTTCCGCCGCGCGATGGACATTTCCGTCTACAGCTTCATCGATTGTGCCCGTCGCGCCAGCGAGATCATGCCGGATGGGGGCGCGATGATCTGCATGACCTATCTCGGCGCTGAGCGCACTGTGCCCTCCTACAATGTCATGGGCGTCGCCAAGGCCGCGCTCGAAGCCGCGACCCGCTATGCGGCGCGCGACCTCGGCCCGCAGGGCATCCGCGTCAACGCGATTTCCGCTGGCGCGATGCGTACGCTCTCCCTAGCCGGTATTCGCGGCGGCAAGAGCCTTATGGGCACCGGCCGCGACTGGTCTCTGCTGAAGGAAGACACGCGCATGGAAGGCGTCGCCGGCGCGGCGCTCTACCTGCTCTCCGAACTCGGCCACTCGGTCGCCGGCGAAGTCCACCATGTCGACGCTGGTTTCCACGTCGTCGGCGTGCCGGATTTGCCGGAGGACTAAGCGTCCTCACCTTGCTGTGATCGCCCGGAACTCCTGCCCGTCTGTCCTGTTGGTCTGGCGAACCCATTCTGACAGGAGACTTCCATGTCCAATATCTTCCTCATCGGCGCCACGGGCGGCGTCGGCAGCCGCCTGAGCCCGAAACTCGTCGAGGCCGGCCACACGGTCAAAGGCCTGCACCGCAAACCTGAACAGGCAGATGATCTGCGCAAGCAGGGCGTCGAGCCCGTTCTCGGCAATATCATCGACATGACCGCAGACGACCTCGCCAGCGCCATGAACGGCTGTGATACGGCCGTCTTCTCCGCAGGCGCCGCCGGCAGCGGCCGGGACAAGACGACCGCGATTGATGGAGAGGGCCCGGAAAAGCTGATCGAGGCCGCGCGCGCCACGGGCGTGAACCGCATCTATCTCGTCTCAGTCATCATGGATGCCGGGCGCGACCGCGACACGAGCGATGATTTCGAGCACTATATGGCCATGAAGCGCCGCGCCGATGCGGCCCTCGCCACCAGCGGGATCGACTATGTCATCCTGCGCCCTGGCACGCTGAAAGATGATGACGGCGATGGCAAAGTGATGGCGGGCCGCGCGATCACCTATGGAGACGTCGCGCGCGGCAATGTCGCCGCCACGCTCGCGGAGCTGATCGGCGTGCCGGAAATCACCAATGAGATCATCGAACTCACAAATGGCGATACACCTGTCTCCGATGCCGTTGCCAGTCTGAAACGCGGCTGACACGCAGGGCGAACCCCATGCTGGCGAATTGCACCCCACACCGTTTGGGCTTGCCATCAGATCCGTATTGAACAATAAACGTATTGTTCAATCGTATTTGGGGGGCTCTCATGCCAGCACGCATCTTTCTCTGGGTCGGCCATCCACGCGCTACATCGCTCAGCCACGGCATGGCGGACGCCTACCAGCGCGGCGCAGAAGCAAGCGGTGCCGAAGTCCGACGCATGAACCTGTCGGACATGGTCTTCGACCCGGATCTCACCGAAGGCTATCTCGCCCGCAAGACCCTTGAGCCATGCCTTGAAGCGTGGCGGGAGAACTTGCTCTGGGCCAATCATGTCTGTTGGGCCTATCCGCAATGGTGGGGCGGGATGCCCGCCAAGATGAAAGGCGTGATCGACCGCAGTTTCCTGCCAGGCTTCGCCATGAAATATCACGAGAAGGACCCCTTCTGGGATCGCCTGCTGGCCGGACGACGGGGCGATGTGCTGATGACGTCCGACGCGCCGGTCTGGTTTGACCGGCTATCCAATGGTCGCGCCGCCAAGTTACAGGTGCAGAAGCCCGTCATGAAATTTGTCGGCATACATCCCGCACGCATCCTGCAGGTCGGACCGGTGAAGACGTCCAAGGAGGCGACGCTCTCAAAATGGATGAAGCGGGCCGAAAGGCGCGGCGCTGATGCCGCCCGCCGGTCCCGCTGATGTGAATTGCGTCCGCCCGTCATCCTGCTAACACGGGCATCATGAAAACCAGTACCGAGACCCATGTCCCGCTCAGCGGCTTCCCGTCTTATCCCGAAGACGAGATGCGAAACCGCGCCCGCGCCTTTCACGACTCTCTGGCGACGCGCCGTTCCGTCCGCGCCTTCTCGGACAAGCCCGTCCCACACGAAATCATTGAGGCCTGTGTCGCCGCCGCCGGGTCGGCCCCATCCGGCGCCAATCACCAGCCCTGGTTTTTTGCCTGTGTGAACAGCGCGGAGAAAAAGCGCGAAATTCGTCAGGCTGCCGAAGCTGAAGAGCGTGAGTTCTATTCAGGGCGCGCCGGGGAAGACTGGCTCGACGCGCTCGCGCCGATCGGCACCGATGCCGACAAGCCCTATATGGAAATCGCCCCCTGGCTGATCTGTATCTTCGCCCAGCGCCGCGGCGGCGTGCAAGCGGGAGAAACCCGCAAGAACTACTACATCAACGAAAGCGTCGGCATCGCCACGGGTATGCTGATGACCGCCTGTCATCAGGCCGGCCTCGCCACCCTTGTCCACACGCCCAACCCGATGAAGTTCCTGAACCGGATCTGTGATCGTCCGGAAACGGAAAAACCCTTCCTGATCCTGGTTGCGGGCTATCCAGCCGACGATGCCATGGTGCCCAAACACGCTCTGGTGAAAAAGCCACTGGATCAGATCATGCGCGTGTTCTAGCGAGCGAACGCCAGCTCAGTGTGGAACGATCATGCATTTTCCGGTGATGATGGCACCGCTGGAAATCGAAACGCCTGGATACACGATGACGTCTGGGCCCAGTGTAACGTTCACGGCCTGAAAATCAGGAGCCACCCATCCCCCAGCGCTTCCGTCAGGGTTGGTGTATCGGACAGCTTCAATTTTGCGTCCGTCGCTCTCGGTAAAGACAACTGTTCGGCGGCTTGCGGTTTTGGCAGGCATTCGAATCACTCCGATGTCTATCGAAGAGAATCACGATTTGGGAGTTTTGTGAATCCCGGACCGGTTTAATCTTCGCACAAACGGAATTCTGCGCCTGGAAAGCTTTCTACAATCTTGCATAGATCCGGAAAGCTCCACAGCATGGCAAGAATACCTACACACATGGGAAGGAGCAGGTGGAAAATATTGTACAGCAACTTTGCGGATGCCGCCTTGCGCTGCACACTTTCCCTGAGGCGCGCATAGACCGGGTTTTTGAAAAGACCCTCACCATCTTGAGATGACGTCGCCTCTTGAAAGGCCTTCTCCATCCCCGCCTTGTCCATTACGAACAGCGCAAATATCAAGCTGAAAACAGCTTGGGCGATTGCAAGAAATGCCCCCGCTTGAATAATCCCAAGCGTTAGGCCCTCCACTTCCAAATCGAATATGGATACGGGCGTGGAATGGTTTCCTGACAGTTCCGCTACAAAAACGATCGCAGAAAATGTGTAGGTGCGATTGGTCAGATCCCGGAACAGACTTGCGAAATACTCGGACGTGAGGTTCATGCAACTACTTGCTGTGGTCAATTACATCTATGCGTTTTCGTGGCTGTCCGGGCTTACAGATAAAGCTGGTTTGCACGAGCTTCCTGCCATTTCGGCGATGCTTCGATTTAGATGCCTCGAACTGATGGAGGAAGTGACCCTCCCGGAGTTCGTGGGCAATAGCCCCTTTTTTTGGAAGTTCCTCAAAATCATGCGGTGGACAGTCACATGTCTGCCCTTTCGCGATGTAATCGCGGACGACTTGCTTTTTCTCCGTTTGCATATCGCCGGTATCCACATCCGACGAGAATTCCTTTTTCACAAACACATCAACCATGGTTAACCCTCCTGCCTCCGGACATGAATCCAGAAATAGAACGATAATTCAACCCTACAGAATTCGGTAGGGTTCTAGCCGCCCACGGTCACAGCGGGACCGGGCAGGTGGATTGTGTAATAGCTGCGCGGCTTCTCTCCCGGTTTGCGGCCTTCGGCGGCAATGTGGATATCGCCCGATATACCCGCCGGAATACCCTGCCCCATTGGCAGCACGTCGCCGCTTGGCAATTCGGCCGCGAACTCGCGGAACTTCCAGCCGTTGAGCACGGGCATCTGCCGCAACCGGTCCCCGGTACGCATCCGCACGGGCACGTCCCGCGCAAGGCTGCCCGACAGGTTCAGGAAGTTCTGCGTCACCCAGACACCCGTCTCGGTCCGCACCACGCCCATCGATACATGCGTGGCCTGTTCGCTGAGAATGTTTGCGCGATGGCCGGGGCTGTCCATGAGGTTCTGGTGCAGACGTTTCACGGCCTGCCGTTCCAGATTCCAGCGCCCCCGGACAATCTCGATCATGGCAACATTTTCAGCTGAATACTGAATGATTGCCCGCCGGTCGAAGGCCCCGATGCGGTCCTGCGGTTCGCGTCCGTCCGGTCCGACATGGCCGAAGAAATCATTATACGCCATGTCGAGACTGTGAAAGCGCGCCGTATTGCGCAGCGCCGCGCGATTGACCAGCGGCGGCAATCCCGCCTCCTTGCGGGCGATATTGGTCAGCCTCAGGAACTCGCCTTCCATGCGCGCGTCGAAGGCATAGCCCTCCGGCAGATTCCCGAAGCAGGGCCGCACCTGCTCGACATAATCGGCCACTGCGATGCCCCGGCCCGTGAGGGCAAGGTCACAGGCAAATGCGGGCAGGCCAGCGGCAAGCGCCGCAAGGCCGACGAAAAGAGTGCGTAGGATCATGTCTTGCGCACTATATCCGCGCCAACATGAACAGAAGTGTTACGGCCGTTCAGGCCATGGCTGCAGCTGATCGCGTTTCATCTGCACTCGTTCGTCTTCAGGCAGGCTGTAATCATGTCCGAATGGCGCGCTCTCCCAGCTGCCATAACCCGGATTCGGCAGGGCGATCCATTCGCGGCCCCATTTGTCCGCATTCGCCTCATATACGGCCTGCCGTTCTGCCGGGCTGCCTTTATAGGAATCGGTGAAGTCGCCCAGATTGTCGCCCAGCATGAGCAGGATCCGATAATCCTTTGCCACCACGGCCCAGCGCGTTGCCTTGGCCGAGCCCCAATCGTCCTGCTCGCCCTTGGTCAGCAACGTGTCAACATTGCCGCCCATTGGGAAACCGAGTGCCCGCAGATTCCGTGCGGTCCCCTCTTCCGTCACTGCGTCGCGATTGGTGACGTAGAATACTTTCACACCCTTGGCCGCAGCCGCGCGGGTGAAGTCCACCGCGCCCGGCACGGCTTTCGCCACACCCGCGCTGGCCCAGGCATTCCAGCGGTCGGGGCTGAAAGGCTCACCCGCCAGCACATCCGCCGCCGCATAGGGCGTATTGTCCAATACGGTCTCATCGGCATCAAGGATGATTGCCGGGGGAAGATCCTGATAGGCCTCGCCCTGCAGGTCCGGCGCGGCGGTCCATTCCGGATCAGCCAGCGCCTCGTCCAATCGCATCGCCGCCAGCGCATAGATGCCGTCAGTCGTGGCCTTGTACTCTACCGCCTGCTGCGCCCAGAGCGTTGCGTTCAGCCGATCATCCTGTGCCGGACCCGTTTCAACAATGACGTCGCGCTCGACCACCACTTTGCGGACAGGTTCGGAGCCTTCATCAACATAGATACAGGCAGACAGGACAAATGGCGCCGCCAGCCCTGCAACAAGAAATGAAAGCCTATGGGTCATGACGGTCTCCTGTTCCGATGCAGGCTGGTCATACCAGACTGGCCCCGAACCGGAAACGGGTCAGATCGCGCCGCAATTCTGCAGACGCGCCAGCACCGGTGCGATCATGCGTTCGATGGCTTCTTCGGTCGGGCGCACATTGCCATAGGCCGGCAGGCCTTCATCGGCAATCACGAGGTCGGCCTCGAATTTGGCCGGATAGGTCCATTGGTAATGCGCCGCGCGAACCGTGCCGAGATATTGCTGAAGTACACTTTCCAGCGAGCGACCGCGCTCGGTCACGTCGCGGCGAATTCGCCGTGCGAGGCGCAGGTCGTCTGGCGTGTCCACATAGACCGACAGATCAATCAGGGAACTGATTTTCGGGAAGGACAGCGCGTGGATGCCCTCCAGGATCAGGATCGGCGCAGACTTGATCTCGCGTGTCTTCTCGCTGCGGTCATGGCGCTCATAATCATAGATTGGCTGCTGGATCGTCTCGCCGGCTTTCAGCGCGCGCAAATCCTTGACCAGCCGGTCGGCTTCTTTCGAGCGAGGTGCATCATAGTTGATGCCCGCGACAAGTGCCGTCCATTCTTCCTTGTTCCCCGGCTCGCCATAATGGCTCATCGGATAGTAATACGCATCCTCACCAAACAGGACCGCCTGCCCCTCAGGCAAATGTTCCAGCAGGGCTTCGGCCAGCGTTGACTTGCCAGATCCGGAGCCACCGGACATGGCGACGAGGAATTGCTTGCGCTTTGTCATCATGGCTCTGGGTGTAACGGCAAACCCCGGCTGGCTTCAACGAAAAAAGGCCGCCGCCGCACTTCCTTTGCCACGCACAGTCCCGTTAGATGCACGCTGGGGAAATTCGCCATGACTGATCCACTCGACCGCGCCACATTCCATGCCCGCCGCTGGCTGGACAGCCTGCCTGACCGGCCCGTAGGCGCCACGGCCACCGCGCGCGACCTTCGCGCCGCCCTGTCTGGCCCGCTACCGGAAACCGGGCGAGACGCCGCCGCCATTATCGACGACCTTGCCACGCACGCCGAGCCCGGCCTGCATGCCAATGCCGGGGGACGATTCTTTGGTTGGGTGATGGCAGGATCACTTCCTTCGGCACTTGCTGCCGACTGGCTGGTGTCGGCCTGGGACCAGAATGCGGGTATGTTCACCGTTGCACCCGCTGCAAGCATGATTGAAGAGATTGCTGGTGAGTGGCTGAAGCAACTGTTCGACCTGCCGCAGACATCCTCCTTCGCGTTCACCACCGGGTGCCAGATGGCGCACGTCACCGCGCTGGCAGCGGCACGGCATGGCGTGTTGCAAAAGGCCGGATGGAATGCAGAAAACGACGGCTTGTTCGGCGCACCGCGTATCCGCATCCTGACCAGTGAAAACAGGCACCGCTCCCTCGACAGCGCTATTCGCCACCTCGGTCTTGGACAGGCATCCATGACAGATGTCGCCATCAACCCCATGGGCGACATGCGCGCAGATGACCTTGCCCGCCGTCTTGCCGAATGGGAGGGGCCAAAAATTGTATGCCTGAACGCGGCAGACCTGAATGTCGGCACATTCGATGATTTCCGTACATTGATTCCGATGGCCCAGGCCGCTGGCGCATGGGTGCATGTCGACGGCGCGTTCGGCCTGTTTGCCCGCACGAGCGACCGCCTCAAACACCTCACAGACGGCATCGACTTCGCTGACAGCTGGGCAACCGACGGTCACAAGTGGCTGAACGTACCTTATGATTGCGGCTTTGCCATTGTCCGCGATTCTGAGGCGCACCGCGCCGCATTGTCACTCAGTGCGGCTTATCTCTCCCCCAGTCAGGACGTGCGTGATCCAACGGATTGGAACCTCGAACTCTCCCGCCGGGCACGCTCCGTGCCTGTTTACGCCGCACTTCAGGAACTTGGCCGTCAGGGCGTCGCCGACCTTGTTGACCGCTCATGTGCGTATTGCGCCGAAATTGTGAATGGGATCGGCGCCCTGCCGAACGCTCGCGCCCTGAATGACCCGATACTCAATCAGGGCCTTGTACGGTTTGAACACGAAGGCGCGAGTGCGGAAGAGAATGATGCGTTTACCGACGAGATCATTCGCCGGGTGAATGAAAAAGGTAAAGCCTTTTTCTCCGGCACGACATGGCAGGGTCAACGCGTTATGCGCGTTAGCGTCGTCAGCTGGCGGACGAATGAAGGGGATGTCGCGCGAACAATTGCGGCTGTACGCAAGGCGCTGACGGAAGATGGGTAGTTTATGCGACCCTAGTCACGGAGGCGCTCAAGTCCATCCAGCAACAGATCAAGGGTGAATTCGAACTCTGTCTGGCTGTCGCACCACCCCATGGCCGGCTCGTCGGATTGATGCATCTCGGACGCTACCATGGCCGAGAGGTAGGGCAGATTTTCTGCCATCTCCTCAAACTCCGCCTGCGTCTTTTGTGTGTCCAGGTTTCCACCCGACACCGGCGGACTGAACAATTCCTGCGCAAAGCCAAACAACAGACTTCCGAGCGCGTGCAATGCACGATGGGCCGTTTGATAGCTGAAGCCATTGTCCACAAACAATGCAATCACCTGATCCACATAGAGGTACATGGACGGTGGTATGGACTGCCGCGCCGCAAAAAGCGCAGGCGTCCATGGGTGACGCATCACCACCGTGCGAGCGGCCAGACATCTGCTGCGCAGGTCCGATTTCCAGTCTGCCATGCATGATGCCGGACGCTCGTCAACGGCGGACGTGATCTCATTTGCCAGCGCCTCGGCGAGTCCATCAAGCAGGCCTTCCTTGCCTGGAAGATGGTGATACAGGGACATCGCTTCGACGCCCAACTCTTTGCCGAGGCGCCGCATGCTCAGACTTTGCAGGCCCTCGCGATCAACCAATGTCATCGCGGCATCAAGCACGCGCGTGTGCGTCAAAGGCTTCCGTGTACTCATTGCCAGCCATGTCTCCTTTCGGGATCCATTTGCCTTTGTGGCGATGGCACTTGCAAGACTCTTGCACTGCATGGTAGCACATGGCGTAGACTTACATTGTAAGGTTTAAACAGATATGTCCGCCTTGCCCCCCTCCCTTCGACGCGATGCATGCCTCACTGGCCTGTTTTACCTGGGCCTCGGTTTGACCGGCGGCGCCGTTTTCATGGCGGTTCGACCTCAGCTTTTTGCGGAAGATGATCCTGTTCAAACGCTCGCCAATCTGACCGGGCAGCAAGGCCTTGCCCGCATCGGGATCGCGCTGGAGCTTGGGTCCGCCATCTTCCAGGCGTTGACGGCGGTATGGTTCGCCAAACTGTTCAGTCACATCGACCGGCATGCCGCGAGCGTTGTGGCACTCTTCGGCATGGTCAATGCGATCGCGACGCTCGCCAGCTCGGTGATGTTGCGCGCGGCGCTCGACACAGCCTTGGGACACAGCAGCGCCGATCCGGCAATCAGCCATCTGTTTGTTCTGACCAGTCACCACTTCTGGGCCGCAGGCGCCATCTTCTTTGGGCTCTGGTTGATCCCAATGGGTGGGATCGTCCTGAAGGGGCGCTTCGGCCCTCGCCCGCTCGGCTGGATACTTATCCTTGGCGGAATTGGCTATGTCGCGAGCGTGTTTATCGCAGTGCTCGCACCGCACGCAGGCGCTTGGATCGGATTACTCACGATTCCACCAACAATTGGCGAATTCTGGATGATCGGACTGTTGTTCTGGAAAGGCCTGCGCAGAACATCCAAGTATGATCAAAAATAAAAAAGGCCGCTCCGGAGAGCGGCCTTTCGTATCCTGTTGCAGGAAAAGGAAATCCTATTCCTCTTCGCCGCCCTCATCCTTGGCAAGTTCCTTGCCGGTGGTCTGGTCGACCACTTTCATGGACAGGCGCACTTTGCCGCGATCATCGAAGCCCATCAGCTTGACCCAGACCGTGTCGCCTTCTTTGACGAGGTCTTTCGGATGGTTCACGCGCTCGTTCGCCATTTGCGACACGTGCACAAGGCCGTCCTTCGGACCAAAGAAGTTCACGAAGATACCGAAGTCTTTCAGGCCAACGACCTTGCCTTCGTAGATCTCGCCGATTTCCGGCTCTGCGACGATCTCCTTGATCATCTTCAGCGCCTTGTTGATGGATTCCTTGTCCAGCGCAGAGACCTGCACCGTACCATCATCATCAATGTTCACCTTGGCGCCGGACTCTTCCACGATGCCGCGGATGACCTTGCCGCCAGACCCGATCACGTCACGGATCTTGTCGGTTGGCACTTTGACGATTTCCATCTGTGGAGCGTTTTCCGACAGGCTGTCGCGGGACGTATCCAGCGCTTTGCCCATCTCACCCAGGATGTGCATGCGCCCACCCTTGGCCTGCTCCAGAGCCGTGTGCATGATTTCCTTGGTGATACCGGCAATCTTGATGTCCATTTGCAGGGACGTCAGGCCTTTTTCGGTACCGGCCACTTTGAAATCCATGTCGCCGAGATGATCTTCGTCGCCGAGAATGTCGGAGAGAACCGCCACGCCGTCAGCTTCCTTGATCAGGCCCATTGCGATGCCCGACACAGGACGGGTCACCGGCACGCCGGCATCCATCATGGCGAGGGAACAACCGCAAACCGTTGCCATCGAGGACGAGCCGTTGGACTCGGTGATCTCGGAAACGAGGCGGATCGTGTACGGAAACTCTTCATGCTTTGGCAGGACAGCCTGCAGCGCGCGCCAGGCGAGCTTGCCGTGGCCGGTCTCGCGGCGGTTGGTACCGCCCATGCGACCGGTCTCGCCCACCGAATATGGCGGGAAGTTGTAGTGCAGCATGAATTTGGACTTCGACGTGCCATCAAGGCCGTCGATGAACTGCTCATCATCGCTGGTGCCGAGCGTGGCCACACAGATCGCCTGCGTTTCACCACGGGTGAACAGCGAGGAACCGTGCGTGCGCGGCAGGAAGCTGGCGATTGCCTCGATCGGGCGAACCTGATCCAGCGAACGGCCATCGATGCGCTTGCCGGTTTTCAGGATGTCGCCGCGAACAACGCTTGCTTCGGCTTCCTTGAAGGCAGACTTGAACGTCTCGCCAGACATTTCGCCCGGCTCTTCTTCGGTGCCGACGAGCGCAGCCTTGGCCTTTTCGCGGGCTTCGCCCACAGCGGCCTGACGCTCCAGCTTCTCGGTCATCGAGTAGGCGGCGGAAAGATCTGCGCCGACCAGTTTCTGGATTTTTTCCAGTTCGGCCGAGTGATCTTCGGCTTCGAAGTCGAACGGTTCCTTGGCGGCCTGTTCGGCCAGGTCGATGATCGCATCAATCACAGGCTGGATCGATTCATGACCCGCCATGACAGCGCCGAGCATGACTTCTTCGGACAGTTCATAAGCTTCCGATTCCACCATCATCACGGCGTCGGCGGTGCCGGCCATGACGAGGTCCAGTTCGGACTCTTCGAGTTCTTCGATCGTCGGGTTGATGATGTACTCACCATCCTTGTAGCCAACGCGCGCTGCGCCGATCGGGCCCATGAAGGGCGCGCCGGACAGGACAAGCGCCGCAGAGGCACCGATCATGCCGATCACGTCCGGATCGTTTTCGAGATCATAGGACATCGCGGTCAGCACGACCTGGACTTCGTTCTTGAAGCCTTTGACGAAAAGCGGGCGGATCGGGCGGTCGATCAGGCGAGACGTCAGCGTCTCTTTCTCGGTCGGGCGGCCTTCACGCTTGAAGAAGCCACCTGGGATGCGGCCCGATGCGTAGTATTTTTCCATGTAGTTGACGGTCAGGGGGAAGAAGTCCTGGCCCGGCTTCGCGCTTTTCGCAAAACATGCGGTCGCGAGCACTTTTGTATCGCCATAGGTCACCATGACGGCGCCATCGGCTTGGCGGGCCACCTGGCCCGTTTCGATCGTCAGCGTGCGGCCGGCCCATTCCAGCGACACAGATTTCTTGTCAAACATCAAAATGTCTTTCTTTTTCACATACGAAAAGCCCGCCGCGGCCCTATTGCCCGGCGGGCTTGATTTTGTGCCTAGCGGCGAATGCCGAGGGCTTCGATGAGTTTGGCGTAGCGCGCCTCATCCTTGCGCTTGGTGTAGTCAAGCAGCTTCCGGCGGGTTGCGACCATGGCCAGCAGGCCCCGGCGGGAGTGGTTGTCTTTCTTGTTCGTCTTGAAGTGGTCGGTCAGGTTGTTGATCCGTTCGGTCAGGATCGCGACCTGCACTTCTGGGGAACCGGTATCGCCAGGCTTTGTGGCAAATTTTTCGATCAGTTCCTGCTTTTTCTCAGCGGTAATCGACATCGTGTATCTTTCTTGCAATCGCCTTGCGGCGGGTTTCGTCTAAGCGCCTGAATTGGCGGGGGTTTTGGGTGAGTATCTGAGGCCTCAGGCCACGGCCGGGATGTCGTCCAGCCGGGTCAGGACCCGATATCCCACCACAAGGGGCGGCTTATGGCTCATTTTCCCCCGAAATGAAAGGCCCTCAGGTGAGGTTTGGCGCAAAAGCGCCGGTGCTTAGAATCTCACCTCAAGCCCGACCAGAATCTCCTGCGGCTTGCCGGGGCGCAGGCCCGCGGGGTCGATAGAGGCGACATAGGTTTCGTCGAACAGGTTTTCCGCTTTCACGCGCAGGCGCAGCGTCTCGGTCAGGTCGACCCAGGCCGCGGCATCGACCAGCCAGCGTGCATCGATCCGCTCGCCTGCCGGAATGGCGCCCTGCCCCGCCCGCGCACGCGCTTCGGAGACGTGATTGGCGGAGAAATCCATGCCCCAGCGGCTGGCTTCGATGCCCGCCATCAGGGTGATCTGCTGGTCCGAGACATAAGGCAGCTCGTCGCCCGCCTCGACATCGCCCCACGGCTCATAGCTGCTCTCGAAGCCAGACTGAAATTCGGCATCTGTCCACGTATAGACGAGGCCGACCGGCAGTGAGAGCGAGGTGTCGAACAGCGCCGCCGCATCCCAGCTCGCCGTCAGCTCAAGACCCATCACGTCCACATCGCCGCCATCGAACTGGTCGCCGATCGTGCAATTGCCACCGGACGAGGCGGTGCAGGTGCCGAGCAGGTTTGAATAGTCATTGAAGAAGGCAATCGCCTCGACATCGACGCCCTCTTTCGAGAAGCGTCCGCCGGCTTCCCAGTTCACGCTCTCTTCGGCATCGGCCTCGGTTGCGCCGGGGCTGGCAATCGCAAAGCCGCGATGCACACCGGCCAGCAAGGTCACATCCTCGTTGAGTTCGTAAAGTGCACTTAGACCCGGCACAACGACCTGGTCATCCAGGGTCCGCACGCGCGTCGGCCCCGCCGCACGGGTCGGGTCTGCCGTTGAATAGTCCTCGCGCGTCAGCTCATAATCCTCAAAGCGCGCGCCGCCGGTCACGGTCAGCTTGCCGATGCTGACCCGGTCCTGCAGGAACAGGGCAACCGCTTCACCGCTGGAGATGCGGTTGGCATTGCTGCCCGCCGCGCCCGCGCTGGTCAGGATCAGGCGTCCACCTTCAAGACGATAGGCATCCTCTTCCTGGAACCGGTCTTCCTCGTCCTCATGCACGCGGATACCGACAGTGACATCATGGTCGAGGCCGCCAAACGCGGTCTGCCAGTTGAGCGTGGTTTGCAGGCCTTCGCTGTAATAGGCGCGGCGGTTGGCGCGGTAGACGATGGAATCGTCGAGGCTGGTAGCGCCGGTCGCCAGGCTGTACTCGGCCGAATAGGTCACCGGGTCGGCCAGCACGGAGGAAATTCCCGTATCGCCGCTCGCGCCCGTACCATCGGCGCTGATACCCTGCAGCTTGTACCAGTTGCGGGCAAAGTCGTGATGATAGGCAATTGTCGTCAGGTTCAGCGTTGGCGAGAATTCAATCTTGTGGGTCAGCTGGAACAGCTCATTCTCGCCCCGGAATTCATCATCCGCGCTCGCATCATAGCGGCGATAGGGGTTGGCCTCGAAATCTTCCAGCGTCAGGCCGAAATAGGTCTCGTTGGAGGTCTCTTCGCGCGTCTGGTATTTCAGCTCGACGCTTTGCGGCATCGGGCCGTCATCCTTGTAGGCCCCGACTTTCAGCATCAGATCATCAGCGTCGAACCCAGTTGGCCCGCCATTGTCCAGCTCCTTGAACCCGTCAGTCTCGTCGGTGAACACTTCGATCAGGCCGCCCAGTTTCCAGCCTGCGCCGACCTCCGCACGTCCGCCCGTCCAGGCATGGACCCGCTGGCGATCATTGGTGCCAAAGAAAGCCTGTGCAAATCCGGACGTCTCTTCCGGCACTGGCGTCGAGAACAGGTTCAGTGCGCCGCCCGTCGTGCGCGGACCATACAGGATCGCGGCGGGCCCCTTGGTCACTTCCACGGCGCTCATCCGCGCTGTTGTCGGGAAATAATAGGCGGACGGCGAGGCGTAGGGCGCCGGCGAGATCGGCACGCCGTCTTCCATCAGCACGATACGGGACGAGCGATCCGAGCCAGACCCGCGCAGGCCGATATTCGGCCGCAGGCCATAACCGTCCTCTTCCTGGATGTTCACGCCCGGCACGACGCGCAAGACGCGCTGGATATCGCTCTGGGCCTGCGCCGACAGGTCAGCATCCGTCAGGAAGGAGACCGACCCGGCCACTTCGTCCACCGCATCCGTCGAGCCTGTCACGACAATCGTCGACAACATCCGGTACGGGTTCTGCTCACCCGGCGCGGTGGCATTGTCAGCATAAGATGACAGGGATACGAGCGCGCTGGAGGCCAGCAGGACGGAAAGACGGGAAAACGGCATGAGGGATACCTATTGATATTGAGAATGAGTTGCGGGTCTTTAAGAGGATGCCACGCCCCAAAACAACCTGCATTTGACATTCACTCGCACAAACTTGCCGCGTATGTGCTTTCCATGCCACGCTCGGACTCATGTGAAGCGGAAGCTGCTGCGCGCTTCGCTCGTCCCCTCCCCCGCCTCTCCGGCGCATGTCAGAGTCTCGTCCGGCAGGCTTCAGCAGGACACCCCGGCATACGCCGGGGATACGGTTTGTGGGATAGAGATCATTCTCCTCCGATGACCCCTGCGCAGGCAGGGGTCCATCTCGGGACTTCTACCCATGCACATGAGGCAGCTTCAGGAGATGGATACCTGCCTTCGCAGGTATCTTCGGAGCTGGGATTTTGCGCTCCCTATCCGTCTGAGAACTCCCCGCCCCATACTAAGCCTCTGCTCTCACAGGAGCCGGATCAGGTACCGTTCTGGTTGTGGGTTGCAGGGTCAGGATGGCGCGGGTCGGAGCGACGGTCCGATGCGCGCCTAGGCAGGTCAGGCCAGGGTGAGCTTGCGAAGGCAAGTTGGGCTGTCGAGGAACAGAAATCGTGCCAGTGGCACGATTTCCCGAGACAGGCCTCGTCCGGAGCCCTGCGCTTGCGCTTGGGCCTGCTTCGGGCAATCGCAGTGCGATTGCTTTTCCTCCGCAGCCGGTAACGAAGACCCGGGACCATGGGCCCCCATGAGGGTGCTCGCCGAAACTCCTGTCCGGCGCGGCGGGCGGTAACGCTCCATTCCGTAGCCATTCCAAATCATCAGGCGGAGCGCCACGGCGCCCGCTGCGCCGACGGCTCTGTGAGGGGCCGACTACGAGATACCCGGATGGCGCGCGCCAGGCCGGCTTGGAGTGCTGAAACGAGAATCCACTCGGAGGAGACCTGTCGATGCCAAGACGTAAAGCCCGCCACCGCAACACGTTCCGTCGGAAATTCCAGCCGACCTATAATTTGCAAAGTCACCGGACCATCGTGAAGTATCTGCGGCGCATCACGAAAGACCGGGACTATCTGCACGCTGACGTGGATGCCTTCGAACAACGTCCTTTGGACAATCTCTATGGCCCCATACAGATCATGCACGCCCTCAGCCCTGAAGTGCTGGCAGCGCAAGAAGCGGAAACCATGCGGAGGCTCAACGCCCTGTCCGAGGAGTTCCGGGCACGCCGGCCCGCCGGAGAAACAGGTAAAACGCCCCCGAGCCCCCATGACGCGCATGCGCCTCTGAATAGCCCGACACAAGATGACTGGCCGACGGTCCCTGAACCCAATCCAGGAAATTCCGACGCAGAACCCCCTCGCCCCCGCGCCCTTTACCTGTAATCACCAACACACAGCGTGCACCCTCAGCCCGGCTGCGCTGCAGGAAACTTCCCAGCATCGCTTCGGCAGACGCCTGAGTATGGCCGTGCAGGTCGATCTTTCCGGCAAGTTCCAGCCGCCCGCGTTTGACGCGTTTCTCGCCTTTTCGGTCGGCGGCCCGCGCCGTGACCTTGGGGTTCTCGGGGGCCCGGCCCGCCGCAGCGATCAATCCGGCAGCGGAAGACTTGCGGGCGCGGTTTGGCGATACCGGCTCGCCGGCTTCCAGCGCGCGCTCGAACTCTTCAAGATTGTCTTTTGCCGGGCCGATCGGCTTGATCGTGCTGGCCACGCGCGACCATGCACGGGATTCTTCCGGGGACAGGCGGCGTTTCGTCATGACCGCACTCTTACGGCGCGCCCGCATGGAACCCAAGCGTTGCCATGTCAGACGTGTGGATTCGCGCTGCCACGCCTTTGGGCAGGAACACCCACAACCGGCCCGGCGCATTCATCGTGCCGGCGCGCTCGCCCGCCTCCGGGCCCGTGCCGAAATAGAGGTCGCCGCGCACTGCACCCTTGATCGCGCCGCCCGTATCCTGCGCAACCAGCATGCCTGCCCAGTCTCCGCCAAGGCCCGGCGCGGTTGTCTGCACATACATCGGCACGCCCAGCGGATGGATATCGGTATCCACAGCCATCGACGACAAAGGCGTCAGCGGCACGGCTTGCGCCCCTTCCGGTCCGAGCGCCGCATCCCCTTCCGGCAGGGCGCGGAAGAACACGAAGCGCGGATTCTGGTTCATCGCCATACGTGTCTCAACCGGCCCGGCCCGGTCCATCCAGGCACGTATGCCCTGCATGCTGGCCTCGCCCGCCGTGATCCGGCCGGTTTCCATCAGCCAGTTGGCTGTCGACCGGAACGGGTGGCCATTATGCGCCGCATAGGCTGCGCGCACGGTACGCCCGTCAGGGAACTGCAACCGGCCCGAGCCCTGAATCTGCAGGAAGAACACATCGGCCGGGTGGGCATAGGCAATCGCGCTGACGCCCGACGTCGTGATTTCAGCGCGGGAAGGATACGGCCTCAGCGCGCCATTGCGCAGGCGCTGTTTTGGACTTGCGCCATTCGGCACGAGATCGGCGGGCAGCGCGGGCACAGGCTCGGTAAAGGGCGGCGTCGGCGTGTAGCGCGCCTCGTAAAGCGGCTCGAAATAGCCCGTGAAGCGGCTCTTGCCGGACGGATCGGAAATTTCGACCGGGGTAAACAGGGATTCCAGGATGCGCCTTGCACTCTCATCATCCTGCGCATCATTCACCGCATCACAGGCAGGCAGCCACTCGGCAACGTATCCGGCCCAGGGGGCGACATTGGCCATGAAGTCCCCGGCCGACCGGTCCTGCAGCTTCACGCACGACCGTTTGAACGCACTCAGCGGCAATTCGATGGGTGCCACATCCCAGTTCGGCAACTCCCGAAAGCTCGCCGGACGCTCAATCGCAGCTGGCGGCAACGGGCCAACATCCACAGGCCGGGTCGGCGACGGCTTGGGCGACGGAGCCGGCGGTGGCGGCGCAGACTGGCACGAGGCCAGAACAAGCGCGCTGGCAAACAGAAGGATACGGCGAAGCATGGCGCCATTTATGGAATGCTTTCGGGCGGGCTGTCACGCCCCGGATGCGCGCTTTGTGGTGGAAGACTGCCTATTTGGCTTCTTCGACATCATCGAGGATCCAATTGGGATCGTTTGCGGTCACATCATGCATGTAAGCCCACAGCTCACGCGCCGTGCGGGTCGTCTCACCATCGCCCAGTTCGGCTTCATAGCGCACCCAGATGCGCGCCATACTACCGTCCATCTCGGCGCTTTCGATTTCAGCTCGACGAATGCGCAGGAGGTCAAACGCCGAGGCGCCGGTCTTTTCGCGTTCCGCAATCGCGTGGTCCCAGGCCTCATAGACGTCATCATCCAGCAGAGGCCGCAGCGTATCTCGGTCACCTGCCGCAAAAGCGGTCACGATCATCGTGTAGGCCGCCTTCGCGCCACGCATGAACGTTGCCTCATTGAAGCTGTTGTCAGCATTGTAGATGTCTTCCAACCCACCTGCTGCCGGGCCGGTAAAGATCGGACGGTCATTGTCGGCATTGGGCAATGGCAAGTCATTTGCGCCAGGATCAACCTGGCGTGGCTTGGCCGGCTGAGTGCGTTGCACAGGAGAATTGTCCTCACCGCGTCCGAGCACCGTATAGAGGCGGAACAGGACAAACAGCGCGATGGCCGCAAGGATCACAACTTGGATCACAGGATCAAACATGGACGCGTAACTTCCTCCGATGGATTGCGTAACACCATAAATAGGGCGAACAGCCCAATGATGCCAGTGATACGTTGCGCCTTAGGGGGCCACATGCTAGGCGCGCGGCTTCAGATTCAGGGAGGATCAGCATGACAGATGCCAGCGCACCGCAAAACCCCCAACCGCAGGGCACGCCACCTCAGGCGCCCGCCATGCGCGTTCTTGGACAGTATATCAAGGACCTGTCATTCGAGAATCCCGGCGTCGGCCCGGTGCAAGCCCAGCCAAATATAGACCTCGGCATTGATGTCGGCGCGACCCCGCACGCCGACGGCAATGGCCTTTACGAAGTCTCGCTGAAGCTCTCTGCCAAGGCGACCGCTGAACAGGCTGTCCTGTTCATTTGCGAACTCGATTATGCCGGCCTCTTCCAGATCCAGAACGCCCAACAGGGCCAGATGGAACCGATGCTGCTGATCGAGTGCCCACGCCTGCTCTTCCCATTCGCGCGGCGCATCATTGCTGAAATCACCCGCGAAGGTGGTTTCCCACCGCTCCTGATCGATCCGGTCGACTTTGTGCAACTCTACCAGTCGCAATACCAGCGGGCCGCAGCCGAAGGCGGTCAGACGCCGCCTGCTGCGCCGACCGGCCAGGCCTGATCAGCCAAACTTTTTCCAGATTGAGTCTTCGCCCAGACTGTCGACAAAGGCAGAATGGGCGGCGCGCTCGTCGTCGGAAATCAAAGATTCCAGTGGCACTGGCCGTTGCCGGGCGGAACGTTTGCGCTCACCGCGGGTGAGTTCTTCTTCGTTCTCGAACGTGAAGGCATGCGCCCGCCCGCCAAGCAGCTCCAGGTAGACACTGGCCAGCAATTGGCTATCCAACAGCGCGCCATGAAAGGTCCGGCTTTCCAGCGAGATTTCAAACCGACGACATAGCGCATCCAGATTTGCCGGCGCGCCCGGATACTTTTTCCTGGCCATCTGCGCCGTATCGATCCAGCGAGGTTCAGGGATTGGTGGACGTCCGCATTTTTCCAGTTCCATGTTCAGGAAGTTCCGGTCAAATCCGGCATTGTGCGCCACTAGCGTGGCGTCGCCCAAGAATTCAAGGAACGCGTCTACAACCGACGGATGCTCAAAGAATGGGGCATCTCTCAGATCGTCATCCGTGATGCCTGTAATGCGCACCGTATCCTCTGATACAGAACGTTTTGGATTGATCAGGGTCCGGAACGTGCGACCTGTCGGGATGTGATTGATCATCTCGACTGCCCCGATCTCGATCACCCTGTCCCCTTCAAGGTGGTGCAAGCCGGTCGTCTCAGTATCGAATGCCAGTTCGCGAATGTCTTCACTCATGAATTTGCCTCTTCAACCAAACGATTCATCAGGGATACTATGGCGCGAACACAATCGGCAGCAAATTCGAAACCATGCGCTGTGGAGATGATAAAATCCGCCTTTGCACGCTTTTCTGCATCGGGCATCTGACGTGCCAGGATGGACTCGAATGTTTCCTCCGTCATGCCCGGTCGCGACAATACCCGTTCGCGCTGGACTTCCGCAGGCGCAGTCACCACCGCAACATAGTCGCAATACGCATAGCCGCCAGCCTCATACAGAAGAGGAATATCCAGCACGACGAAACGTGCGCCATCCTCGCGCGCCTTGTCCCGAAATTGCTTCTGGGCATCACCAGCAAGGGGGTGCACAATGGCCTCAAGCTTCCGCATCGCCTCGGCATCATCCAGCACATGCGTGCGCAAAGCCATCCGGTCGATCGCACCGTCGACCATCACCCCCGGAAAAGCCGCCTCGACCGGTGCAACGGCAGCCCCACCCTTGGCATAAAGTGCGTGAACAGCCGCGTCGGCATCGTAGACCGGAACACCCTCCTCACGAAACAAATCCGCTGTTGCAGACTTACCCATGCCGATAGACCCTGTCAGCCCAAGGACGATCATGTGGTTGCCTCCACCAGTTTACGACAGCGAGCCATCGCAGACTCCATATCCGGCAGAACTCCGAACCAGAGTTCGAAACTGAATGCCGCTTGCGCGACCAGCATGCTCAGCCCATCCATTGGCTTCCACCCGGCCGTATCCGCCTGCGCCAATATCGCCTTGGCAGGCTTGCCATAAGAAATATCGTAAAACGTCCGAAGCTTACCTTCCGGTAGGTCAAGAGACTGGCCCGTCTGGCCAAGACTCAGCGTGTTTATCACGAGGTCTGCCTTGCCCATCTCTGCTTCGGCATGCTCCAGATCTCGGATATCAGCATCAATGTTCAAATGTTTCACAAGATCCTCTGCGCGGGACCGCGTTCGATTACAGATCGTCAAGGTTGCCCGCATGTCTGACAATGCCAGCGCAACCGCTCGAGCGGCGCCCCCTGCTCCCAGCAGGCAGACATTCTGATCAGCTATTTCAATGTTCGCCTGGGCGAGGGATTCAGTAAAACCAGGGGCATCTGTGTTCTCCGCTAGCCAGCCACCAGACTTCAGCCGAACCAGAGTGTTCGCTGCTCCAATGCGGCGCGCAACGTCGCTTGTGCCTTCTGCCCGCGCTATGGCATCTTCCTTGTGAGGAGAGGTCACGTTCAGACCCATCGCCATCCGTTCTTCCAGAGACGACAGGCCATCCACAAACCCACCCTTCGGAATATGCATCGCCTCATAGGTCGCATCGATACCGTGCTCGCGTATCCACGCATTATGAATCACAGGTGACAGGGAATGACTGACTGGGTCGCCGACGACCCCATAGAGTTTGGTCATGACAACAACACTCCACGTGTCCGCAAATAGTCCAGCAACGGAAGAAGAGGCAATCCCAGGATTGAGAAGTAATCACCGTCGATCCGTGTGAACAATTGCGCGCCAAGCCCTTCAAGCTGGTAGGCACCGACCGTCGACAAGAGCGGTTCTCCGACCGCTTCAACATAGGTGTCGATGAAGGCATCACTCAGTGGGCGAACAGTCAATTTCGGCCTCGCCAGATAACGCCAGACAGGTTTCCCTTCTTCGCTGATAACAATCGCCGTTTCCAATGTGTGCGCCTTGCCGGACAGCTTCACCAGATGGTTCCGGGCATCGGCAAGGTCAACCGGCTTGTCGAACGCCTCTCCATCGAGTGAGAGCATCTGGTCACAACCGATCACCAGGCCCAGTTCGCGCATCGAAATCTTCACCGATTTCAGTTCGGCAAGTTGCATCGCCTGGTCGCGCACTTTCATGTCGCTCGCGCGGAAAGAGGCTTTGGCTGCGTCTTCGTCCACATTCGGCTTGATCGTGTCTGCCTCGATGCCGGCAGCGGTCAGCACGGCTCGCCGACTTTGACTGCCGGATGCTAGAATGATGCGCTGGCTCATAGTTGGGCGTTCCGCTCATTCAGCAGATTCAGGATAGCGGCAGCAGTTTCCTCGACAGACCGGCGGGACACATCGATTGTCTTCCACTTGTTGCGCTGGAACAGGCGGTTGGCTTGGGTCACCTCATCACGCACGGCCGCTTCATCCGCATAGATTGTGTGTTCGTCTTCCTGCAGGGAAATCAATCTCTGGCGCCGAATCTGGACGAGCCGCTCAGCGCTGATTTTCAGACCGACGATCAGTGGGCCTTTCGGACCAAGTTCTTCCACGAATCCTGGAAGCGGAACACCGGGAACCAGCGGAATATTACCAGCCTTTACCTTGCGGTTCGCAAGATAGACACTGGTCGGCGTCTTGGACGTACGACTGACACCAAGCAGGATCACATCAGCATTCCGTAGCCCATCGACATTCTGGCCATCATCATGCGCGAGCGTGAAATTGATCGCTTCCATCCGCTCGAAATAGTCATCATCCAATGCGTGCTGTCCCGCGACGATCCGATTCGCCGACACACCGAGATGTCGGCCCAGCATGGCAACGGAGGCATCCAGTACGGGCAAAGTGGATACGCCCTTTTCGCGACAAAACGCTTCGAGTTTTGATCGCAGTGTCTCGTCGGAGATTGTGTACCAGACCACACCCGGTGCAGCTTCGATCTCCCTCATCACGCGCTCTAGCTGGCGTTCTGAACGGACCAGATAATAATTGTGCTCGAGGGGCTGAACATTCTTGAACTGCGCACAGGCAGCGCGCTGGATGGCATTCAGGGTTTCACCGGTACTGTCAGAGACCAGGTGAACATTGAAGTATATGCTTAGGCGGGCGAGTGGCTTGTTCATGGCCCCTGTGTTGCCGAGGTTGGCAAAACACACAAGACCTGTGAGTCCTCTGTGGATAGAGGATCTTCCCCAAATGGATTCACAATCGAGTCACAGCCAGCGAATTCGACTCCGGCAGAATCCCCTTTCGTTCGCACCTGTGACTCCAACTGGGGTGTTAACCCATCGTTAACCTCGGTAAAATTGACAGTTAACGAAACCTTACCGGGGTGCGACACCCTGTGACTCGCCTGTGGATTTAGCTGGACAATTCCTGTGTGTGGCCTTTCTCCACGAATTACACGGTCTAATAGTTATAAGCGCCCTGACGGGCTTTGTTTGATTTTGGGATGGAAGGGGGCCTGAGGCATGAACACCAAGCCTAAGCTGATTCAGGTACTTGAGGGACAGGTGGTCTCCCCGCCTCCGGTATGGATGATGCGACAGGCTGGTCGTCACCTTCCTGAGTATCTCGAGCTGCGGGCGCGCGCGAAGAACTTTCTCGATTTCTGCTACACGCCTTCAATGGCAGCGGAAGCGACGCTTCAGCCAGTACGTCGTTATGGCATGGATGCCGCCATCCTGTTTGCTGACATTTTGCTGATCCTCGACACGATGGGTCTGAGTGTGCGGTTCGAAAAAGGTGTTGGACCTATTGTTCAGCAAATCGATACAGCAGCTGATTTGGCAAAAGTCACACCCCAGAAAGCGGCTGATCGATTGTCTCCGGTTTATGAGACGGTTGCTCGTGTGAAAGCTGCCTTGCCCGACGACACAGCCCTGATTGGTTTTGCCGGATCACCCTGGACGGTCGGGCTCTACGCTATCGAAGGTCGCGGCAAGACAGACAAGTCGCTCGCCTGGCGATGGGCACATGGCAAGCCAGACGAATTGGCGAACATGTTAGATCTCATCAGCGAAGCAACAGCGCACTATATGGTCGCGCAGGTGGAAGCCGGCGCGGATGCATTGATGTTGTTCGACAGCTGGGCCGAGGGTCTGCCCAATAACATCTTCCGGGAAGTCATCATTGCGCCTACGAAAAAACTGGTCGCACGACTGAGGGAAATGGGTGTCACGGTTCCCATCATCGGATTTCCGCGCGGCGCGTCTGCCATGCTGCCGGAATATGTTCAGGAGACGGGTATCACGGCCGTCGGTCTCGATACGGCAGCAGTGCCAGCCTTTGTGAACGCCGCCCTGCCCGCCGGATTTCCGGTACAGGGACATCTTGACCCACTCCTGCTGATTGAAGGGGGTCAGCGACTCGACGATCGGGTGCGCGAGCTTATCTCTGCCTATGAAGGTCGGCCGCATGTCTTCAACCTTGGACACGGAATCCGGCCGGAAACCCCGATCGCGCATGTTGAGCGCGTGCTGGAAATCATTCGGAAGGGCTAGGAAATTATGGGCCGAAAGATCGCCGTAGTTCTGTTCAATCTGGGAGGACCGGATTCGGACAAGACCGTGAAACCCTTTTTGAAAAACCTGTTCCGAGATCCAGCCATTATTGGTGCGCCGTTGCCCATTCGCTGGTTTCTCGCTCGGCTGATCTCCACGACCCGTGCGCCATCAGTGATCAAGAATTACGCCATGATGGATGCTGGCGGTGGGTCACCGCTTTTGCCTGAGACTCAAAAACAGGCGGATGCGCTTACGGCATCGCTGCAGGAAAAATTGCCTGAGGATGAGGTCAGGTGTTTTATTGCGATGCGCTATTGGCACCCTTTCACCGAAGAAGCCGCGACTGATGTAAAAGCCTGGGGCGCAGACGAAGTCATCTTGTTGCCGCTCTATCCGCAGTTTTCCACAACGACGACAGGCTCGTCCCTCACGGCCTGGAACAAGGCTTACAAGGGTATTGCCAAGACAATCTGCTGCTATCCCTTCGCCGAAGGCCTGATCTCCTCGCATGTCGACCAGATCATGAAGGCACACAAAGCTGCGGGTGAACCCGGCAATGTTCGTCTTCTCCTGTCAGCGCACGGTTTGCCGGAAAAAATCGTGAAGGATGGAGATCCCTACCAGTGGCAGTGCGAGGCCATGGCAGAGATGATCGCCGGGCGGGTGCCGACCGACTGGGAGATTGTGCCATGCTACCAGTCGCGCGTCGGACCGCTGAAATGGATTGGCCCGCCGACCGAGGATGAAATCGAAAAAGCGGCCAAGGAAGGCAAGAACATCCTGATTGCACCCATTGCCTTTGTCTCCGAGCATATCGAGACACTGGTGGAACTTGGCGAAGAGTACCGACTTGTGGCTGAAGAGCACGGCGCCGCGAGCTATACCCGCGTGGAAGCGCTGGGCGTGCATGAGGAGTTTATCTCCATGCTGCGCGATGAAGTGCTGAAGACAATGGGACAAGACTTGCCGATCCGATCATGCGCAGACTCCCGGCTTTGCCCTGGCGACTGGAAGAATTGCCCGAACCGCACAGCCCATCCGAAAGTCGGCCAACGCGCCAATCCCGTTCGCAAGGACATCGCCTGATGCTGTATCTCTGGGTGAAGGCAGCGCATGTTGTGTTCGTGATTGCGCTGATGGGCGGCTTGCTCGTTTATCCCCGCTACAAAATTCATCAACTTTCCAGCCAGCCGGGCGAGCTTCTTTTCGAGACGATGAAAGAAGCATCGAACAAGTTGCGCATGATCATCCTGAATCCCAGCCTTATCCTCGTTTGGGTGCTTGGCGTTGCCATGCTTGTTATGAATCAAGGCTTGCTGAGCATGCCTTGGATGCATGTAAAGCTCCTGCTCGTGCTGATCCTGTCCGGTCTGCACGGTTATTTCATCGGTGTCGGAAGGAAGATTGACCGAGGAGGCGACGGGATTCCCGCCAAGCGCCTACGGATGTTGAATGAAGTGCCCTTCCTGCTGATGATCGGCGTCGTTATCATGGTGATCGTCAGGCCGTTTTAGGCAGGCTCCGTGCCCAACCCCTTGACGATTTGACCATTCTGGCCCCATAAGCGGCAAAACCGCTGCGCAGTCCTTGCGCGGGCGAAGAACTCCCAATTTACCAAAATCCGGTTGCCGACACACATGACGGCGGCCCCTCATCCGGAATTCATCCATGGCCTCTTCCATGCTCGACGACATCACCAGTGTAAAACTCAGCGATCTCAAGGCAAAATCGCCAGAGGAATTGCTCTCCTATGCTGAAGAGCTGGAGGTCGAGAATGCCTCGTCCATGCGGACACAGGACATGCTGTTCGCAATCCTCAAGGAATTGGCGGATAGCGAAGTAGAAATCACGGGCCAGGGCGTGCTGGAAGTTCTGACTGATGGCTTCGGCTTCCTGCGCTCACCGGAATCCAACTATTTGCCCGGACCAGACGATATCTATGTCAGTCCGGAAGTTCTGAAGAAGGGTAACATCCGGACTGGTGATACTGTCGAAGGGCCGATCGTCGCGCCGCAGGACAATGAACGCTACTTCGCGCTGACGGATGTTTCGCGCATCAATTTCGAGGAACCGGACAAGGCCAACAAGAAGGTTCACTTCGACAACCTCACTCCGCTTTATCCCGAAGAGCGTCTGCGCATGGAAAGCCAGGATCCAACTCGCAAGGATCGTTCAGGACGTGTCATCGACATTGTCGCGCCCATCGGTAAGGGTCAGCGCGCGCTGATCGTTGCGCCTCCGCGGACCGGTAAGACGGTGTTGCTCCAGAACATCGCCTCCGCCATCGAGGAAAACCATCCTGAATGCTATTTGATCGTCTTGTTGATCGATGAGCGTCCCGAAGAAGTTACTGACATGCGACGTACGGTGAAGGGCGAAGTCGTGGCTTCGACATTTGATGAGCCGTCCACACGTCACGTCCAGGTCGCCGAAATGGTAATCGAAAAAGCCAAGCGCCTCGTTGAGCACAAGCGTGACGTCGTCATCCTGCTCGATTCGATCACGCGTCTTGGCCGTGCTTACAACACGACCGTTCCAAGCTCTGGTAAAGTGTTGACCGGTGGTGTGGATGCCAACGCGTTGCAGCGCCCCAAACGTTTCTTCGGTGCGGCGCGGAATGTCGAGAATGGTGGCTCGCTGACCATTGTTGCCACTGCCCTGATCGATACCGGTAGCCGCATGGATGAAGTCATCTTCGAGGAATTCAAAGGTACGGGTAACTCCGAAGTCGTGCTGGATCGCAAGATCGCCGACAAGCGGACCTTCCCGGCCATCGACATCATGAAATCTGGCACGCGAAAAGAAGAACTGATCACGCCAGCTGCCCAGCTGTCCAAGATCTACATTCTGCGTCGCATCCTTGGCCCAATGGGCACGAATGATGCAATCGACTTCCTTCTGGATAAATTGCGCCAGACGAAGAACAATGATGAGTTCTTCGAAGCCATGAAGAACTAGCGGAGCGAGCCTGGCCATGAGCGAGCGCGACACGATCTGCGCCCTCGCCTCGGGCCAGCCCCCAGCAGCTATCTGTATTATCCGGTTATCAGGAGACCGGATCTGGAAACTGGCAGGTGCCCTGCTCGATTGCGGCCTGCCGGAACCCCGTCATGCCACTCTGACGAAATTTCGCGACGAGGATGGAAATCTCATTGATGAGGGACTCGTCGTCTTCATGCCCGGGCCGCATTCCTATACCGGTGAAGACACGCTGGAGCTTTACCTGCATGGCGGTCCAGCCGTCATAACCCATGCAATCAGTACACTGACGAGTGAGCCTGGAGTGCGCTTAGCTGAGCCGGGTGAGTTCACGCGACGCGCCTTTGAAGCGGGCAAGATCGATTTGACCGAGGCCGAAGGCGTCGCTGACATTATCGAAGCAGAGACCAATGCACAGAAAGCCCAGGCTCTTCGGCAACTGACGGGCGGTCTGACCGAGCAGTACGTCCAATGGCGGGCTGACCTGACGGGCATACTTGCCTTGATTGAAGTGGTTATGGACTTTCCGGACGAAGAAGATGCACCCGAGGAAACCACGGCACCGGTCATCCGGAAGCTGACCCGATTGATTCACGAAATCGAGGAAGCGCTTGGGGATCGCGGAATCGGCGAGAAGATCCGGGATGGATTTCGCATCGCCATTATAGGCGCGCCGAATGCGGGAAAGTCGACCCTGCTCAACCGCCTTGCCGGACGCGACGCGGCGATTGTGACATCAACCCCAGGCACAACCCGCGATGTGATTGAGGTACGGCGCGTGATGGGCGGACAGGTAGTCTGGCTATCCGACACGGCCGGTTTGCGAGAGACCCAAGATGAGATTGAAGCCGAGGGCGTTCGGCGGGCAGAACGCGTGGCTGCTGAGGCCGACTTGCGCCTGTTTATGGTTGACGGGGGCGCACCTGAGCTGGGTGTGTTGAACTCGTTGTTCCGCCAAACGACAGATATAGTCGTGGTAAACAAGGCTGATACCGAGCTGGCCGCCGGGCTCCCAGAATACGACTACAAGATTTCCGCGAAAGATGGCGATGGTGTGCCCGAACTCGAAGCCGCACTGGCGGACTTCATTTCCAACAAGGCTGCATCTGTTGAAGCGCCGGTCATAACACGCGCCCGGCATCGCGCCCGATTGGTCGATGGACTCGCTTGCCTCATTGCTGCGCGGGATGCGCTGGAGCTTGGCACCGGTGCGGAACTCGCAGCGGAAGACGTGCGCCTGGCTATCCGGCATCTTGGAGCGGTTGTCGGCTCAGTCGGCGTAGAAGATGTGCTCGGTGCGGTGTTCTCCCAGTTCTGCATCGGCAAATGACCCCTAGGGTTTGAGGCAACGAGCCGCTATATAGCGCCTTTCTGAAATCCGGATCCGAAGTAGCGCCATGAGCGAGATGAAACAGTTTGATGTGATAGTGGTAGGCGGCGGTCATGCCGGCTGCGAAGCGGCCGCGGCCGCGGCGCGGACGGGTGCACGCACCGCTCTGGTCACACACAAGCGCGCAACCATCGGAGAGATGAGCTGTAATCCGGCAATTGGCGGCCTCGGCAAGGGTCACCTCGTGAGAGAGATTGATGCGCTGGACGGCCTCATGGGACGGCTGGCAGACAAGGCCGGTATCCAGTTCCGTATGCTCAACCGGTCCAAGGGTCCGGCTGTCTGGGGCCCCCGCTCCCAGATCGACCGAAAGCTTTACCGCGACGCCATGCAGGCGGAACTCGCGGACTATCCAAACCTGGCCATCATTGAGGATGGCGCCGAAGACCTGATCGTGGAGGACAATCACGTCGCGGGCGTGATTGGTCTGAAGGGCGAGATCTATCGTGCGGCTTCTGTCGTGATCACCACAGGCACCTTCCTGAAAGGCATCATCCATATAGGTGCGAAACGTATCCCTGCCGGGCGTGTCGGGGAGGCCCCTGCGATTGGCCTGTCGGACCGGCTCTATGGGCTTGGTCTCCCGATGGGGCGTTTGAAGACGGGTACGCCGGCACGGCTGGATGGCCGGACGATCGCCTGGGATCGTCTTGAAATGCAGCCCGCCGATGAGCAGCCGATTCCGTTTTCGTATCTGACCGATGAGATTACGGTGCCGCAGGTCAAATGCGGCATTACATGGACGACGCCGGAAACCCACGCGATCATTGCCGAGAATATTGAGCAATCGGCCGTCTATTCCGGCGCGATTGCTGGCCGAGGTCCGCGTTATTGCCCGTCTATCGAGGACAAGGTTCACCGGTTCGCCGACAAGGACCGCCATCAGATCTTCCTGGAACCGGAAGGTCTCGACGATCACACTGTTTATCCAAATGGCATTTCGACATCGCTTCCAGAGGATATTCAGGAGCGTTTTCTTCGGACCATTCCCGGGCTCGAAAATGCCAAGATCATCCAACATGCCTATGCAATCGAATACGATTACGTCGATCCACGTGCGCTCTCGTCCGCACTTGAGGTGCATGCGCTTCCAGGCCTGTATCTCGCCGGGCAGATCAATGGCACAACCGGATATGAAGAAGCCGGCGCGCAAGGTCTCGTTGCGGGCTTGAATGCGGCACGCGCCACGGGCGGAAAAGATCCGATTATCTTCGATCGCGCCGAAGCATATATTGGCGTCCTCATCGATGATCTCGTGACGCGCGGCGTGACGGAACCCTATCGGATGTTTACATCGCGCGCCGAATATCGGTTGGCACTACGCGCCGATAATGCCGACCAGCGTCTCACCGAAAAGGGTATTGCCGCCGGATGCGTCGGGTCAGACCGGGCAGACGTGTTTCACGTGAAACACCGAGCGCTTGAATCTGCCCGCCAACTTCTGAAGACACTGACCTTGTCGCCCGCAAAAGCGGCTCAAGCCGGATGGGCGGTCAATCAGGATGGCCGCGTCAGGACGGCATGGGAATATCTCTCCTACAAGGATATCGATCTCAATGCACTGTCCGCCATTTGGCCGGAAGTATCAGACATCTCCGAGGAGATCGGGACGCAGGTCGAGATTGAAGCCCTTTACTCTTCCTATTTGGAACGCCAGGCAGAAGATGTCGCCGCTTTGCGTCGCGACGAAGATCTGATGATCCCGGCAGATCTCGATTATTCGGGAATTGGCGGTCTCTCGAATGAGGTTCGCCAGAAACTGGAATCGGTCCGTCCTTCTACGTTGGGACAGGCCGGTCGTATTGAAGGCGTGACGCCCGGCGCTCTAACGGCCCTTTTGGGATATGTTAAGCGCCGGAAGAAAGCTGGTTAACACTCATGATGAATTCCGAAGATCGCGCGGCCTTTCTGGCCGAATTCGATGTTTCACGTGAAACATTGGAAAGATTGGACGCCGTGATCTTAACTCTCGACGCGTGGCGGCAACGCTCCAATCTGATTGGACCGCGTGAGTGGCCGCAGATATGGGGTCGGCATGTGGCTGATTCCTACCAGATTCTGCCGTTTATTCCGGCATCAACGCGGATCGTCGATCTCGGTTCGGGTGCGGGATTTCCCGGATTGATCATTTCTGCGGCCCGACCACAGAGTCATGTGACCATGATGGAAAGCGTCGGGAAGAAATGCGCCTTTCTCCGCGCCGCTATCGGCGATGCTGGTCTCAGTGCGTCGGTTTATCAGGGCCGGATTGAGGCTGCGCCGAATTCCACCGCGGATATTATCACTGCGCGGGCGTTTGCGCCCCTTCCAAAACTGCTCGACTACGCCGCTCCCTGGATGGAAAACGGTGCAACAGGGGTTTTTCTAAAGGGCGAACGCTGGAAAGAAGAATTGACGGACGCCCAACAAAGATGGAACTTCGCCTATGAGGCGATTCCAAGTCGCACTGGTGGGTCAGGCGTGATTTTGATCGTGAGGGAGCTCAAGCGTGGTCAGCGGTAAACCTAGAATCTTTGCAGTCGTGAACCAAAAGGGTGGGGTCGGGAAGACAACGACGTCCATAAATCTCGGCACGGCGTTGGCGGCTGTGGGCCGGCGCGTCCTGATTGTCGATTTCGATGCGCAAGGCAACGCCTCCACAGGACTGGGTATTGAGCGCCAGGACCGGCATCAGACATCCTATGATGTTGTCGTGGACCGGATCCCGCTGGAAGAAGCGGTTCTGTCAACGATTGTGCCGCGTCTTGACATTGTTCCAGGCGATGAAAACCTCTCTGGTGTAGAAACCGAACTGGCCAATGACTCTCACCGGTCCTACAAATTGCGCGACGCGCTGCATGATTATGTTCAGCGGTCTGTCCAGGGCGGACTGGTCCAGTATGACTATATTCTGATTGATTGCCCGCCATCGCTGTCCTCGCTCACTTTGAACGCGATGACGGCCGCCGATGCACTTCTGGTTCCGCTACAGTGTGAGTTCCTGGCGCTGGAAGGCCTTAGCCAACTGCTCCGCACGGTGGAAGTTGTGCGCTCTGGCCTCAATCCCAATCTCGAAATCCAGGGCGTCGTCCTGACCATGTATGACCGGCGAAACAATCTGTCCGACCAGGTCGCCGACGAAGTGCGAGCCTTCTTTGGCGCCAAGGTCTACAATACGGTCATACCGCGAAATGTGCGCCTCTCCGAAGCGCCATCTTTCGGCAAGCCGGCCTTGTTGTATGACTATCGCTGTCCAGGTAGCGAGGCCTATATCCGTCTCGCATCCGAAGTCCTTCAAAGAGAGAAAGCCCGCGCGGCCTGACCCATATGAGCGACGATACCAAGAGCAAACCTTCCCGTCTTGGACGCGGCCTGTCTTCCCTGATTGGGGAAGTGGAGGCTGTCTCTCCGCCTGAAGCACGCACTGCAGGTGGGAGTAAGGGCAGCTCCAACGAAATCGCCATCGACAAGATTCGCCGAAATCCGAAACAGCCTCGTCGGACCTTCGACGAAGCCGCCCTTCAGGAACTCGCGGAATCCCTGAAATCCAAAGGCGTTCTCCAGCCTATTCTGGTCCGTCCGGATCCCAAGGAAAAGAACGAGTATCAGATCATAGCGGGGGAGCGTCGGTGGCGCGCCGCCAAGCTGGCCGGTCTGACCAGTATTCCCGCTGTTGTACGGGATACCGACGAGTTGGAACTACTCGAGATCGGCATCATCGAGAATGTTCAGCGCGCAGACCTCAACCCAATTGAAGAAGCTGAAGCCTATGAGGCGCTGATGAAGCGCTTCGGTCGAACTCAGGACAGTCTTGCCACAAGCGTCGGCAAAAGTCGGGTTCACATCACAAACACCCTGCGCTTGCTGCAATTGCCAGAAGGCGCTCGAGAGTATGTTCGTGATGGCAAGGTCACGGCGGGACACGCGCGCGCGGCGCTGGGTGCGCCCGATCCGGAAGCGCTGGTGGAGCTTGCTGTTGAGAAAGGCCTGACGGTTCGCGAGGTCGAAGCGCATGCCAAGGCTGCTCGCGAAGACACGCCCGTTGAAACCAAATCCGCCCGACTCAAGTCAGAGGAAAAGGATGTCGACACCGAAGCCCTCGAGGCGGATCTCTCCCGGTCCATCGGACTGGATGTAGACATCCGCCACGGCAAGAATGGCGGCGAGCTTCGCATCAAGTATCGCGACCTGGAACAACTTGACGACGTCTGCAGACGTCTGACCGCCAAGCGCAATATTCTCTGAACGTCAGCTTGCTATTTCGGCGGCGCGGGCGATTTCATTCATCAGTACACGGATTACTGGGTCCGCACTGCCTGACCCGGACTTGGCTTGTTGTTCTGCTTCATAGATCCGTTCCATCACCCGCATCAGCCGCTTGGTCGGCCACTTCCTGAGGCGCGCGCTGAACAGGCCCCATTCGCTTTGCCAAACGGGCGGCCGGAGTTTCATGCCGGGATTCGATTGGCCGGATGCAAGCCGAGACTGAGCGTCCAGCATGCGCATGGTTTCGAACTGAAGTGAACGCAGGATGGAAATCCCACTCGTGCCCGCAACAGCCAGTCGGTCGAGTGTGGTATGGACGAGCGCCGGTTTGCCATCGAGCGCTGCGCGAATGGCGGCTGAAAGATTGTGATCCACATCGGTAGCGGACAAGGACCGGATATCATCCACATCAAGCGGTCGGCCCAGACCGCGTGCATAGAGGGCGAGCTTCTCGATCTCCGAGTTGGCCAGATTGCGATGGCCCGGCAGGTCGCCCACAAACAGTGCGAGCGCCTCGGGTGTGATCTGGACACTTTCGGACTTCAGCGCATCCTGAACCCGTTTTTCAATATCGCCCGCTTCGTCGGCGAACAGTTGCAGACAGGCGGTCAGTTGGGCGGTTTCTGCGGCGGCGCGCAATTTCGAGCGCTTCTGCAGGCTACCAGCTTCGATTATCAGGCGGGCGGAATAATAGCCCTCCTGCGATTCACCTTTCTGAATGGCCTCTATCAACAGGGCGGCAATCTTGTCGCCGCTTGTCCGAACGCGGATGACGCGAGGGTCTCCCAAGAGGGATACCGCTTCGAGTCCGTCGAACAGGAGTGATGGGTCCTTCTTTATGGAGTCATCATCCAGTGTGGTGACATCCATATTGGCGCCTTTCGGCGTCCAGGCTTTGATCAGGGAAATCGCGGCATCGGAGGCGAGGCCGGAATCTTCACCGAAGGCCAGCACAGCCCAAACGGATGGTTTGGGCTTGCGGGCAAAATCACTCGCCTGTTTGCCCTTGAACAACATTATTCAACCGACAATTTGCGCCGCAGGTCGTCCACGATATTCTTCGCCAAGATGCCGGCCGCTCTCTCCGAGGCGCTCTTTTGGGCTGCTATGTCTCCATAAGTGCTGCTCGGTACCGCAAAACTGACTTCGCCAACAGCGTAGCCGGTCAACCGTTCTTGGCCTTGAGACAAAGCGTAACGGCCCGACAAGGTAACATTTGATCTCGCCGCTGCGCCGTCTTGCTGGAATGCCAACCGAGTCAGATTTTCTTTCACCGTAATCTGGAGCGAGGCAGCCTCTGTCACGTTTGGCAATCCGATCGCCAACTCTTCCTGCAAGGCCCGGCGCAAGATGTATCCCGATCGGCCATCGATGGGTTCGACCGTGATGGCGCCGCCATAAGTGGCGCCCGCGCCCGTCGCATAGACCGGTTTGAATCCGCACCCGGCTATGAGGGCGAAGGCGACAAGAGCGAAGAACTGTTTCATGCCACCACGATATTCACGATGCGGCCGGGCACGACAATGGTTTTCTTCACGGACTTGCCCTCAATGAAGCTGGCTACATCCGCATGGGCTTTCGCAACGGCTTCGACGGAATCCTTGTCCATACTCTTCGGCACGGTGATTTCCGCGCGGCGCTTCCCATTCACTTGAACCGCCATTGTGACCTCATCATCCGCCAGCAGGGCGGGGTCCGCCACGGGCCAAGGCGCTGAGGATACGAAGGCAGGTTGGCCCAGTCGTTCCCAACAGGCCTCGGCCAGGTGCGGTATGAACGGTGTCACACAGCGGGCCAGCATGGAGGCGCCTTCAATACGTGCGCCCAACACGGTGTCGCCAGCCGATTCAGCCTTTTTCAAAGTGGTGACCCATTCATGGACGGCGGCTACGGCAGAGTTGAACCGGAATTCCTCGATTGCCTTGTCGATGGCTGCGACGGCCTTGTGGTTCGCTTTCCGCAGCGCTGTGGAGTCGGCATCCTCGCCAGCGGCAGTGCTGGTATCCTCTGGCAGGGCATCGAACACGCTCCACAGGCGCTGGGCAAACCGCGACGCGCCTTCAACGCCGGACTGGGTCCACTCGACATCTCGTTCCGGCGGGGAATCTGACAGGACGAACCAGCGCGCGACATCCGCGCCGAACTGGCTGATGATGGCATCCGGGTCGACCGTATTCTTCTTGGACTTCGACATTTTTTCAATCGGACCTGCCGTCGCAATCGCGCCGGTGGCGGTCTCGATCCAGGTATCGCCATCGCGAGCGACTTCATTCGGCTCCAGCCACTTTCCGGCCGCTGACTTGTAGGTCTCGTGCGTCACCATGCCTTGCGTGAAAAGACCGGCAAACGGCTCGCCATTCGGCAAGTCCAGCAGGCCGACATCGCGCATCGCCTTGGCGAAGAAGCGCGCATAGAGCAGGTGAAGCACCGCATGCTCTACGCCGCCAACATATTGGTCGACCGGCATCCAATAGGCGCGCTCTTCCAGGTCGTTCGAGCTGGCAAAGCGGGAATAGTACCAGGAGCTGTCGACGAACGTGTCCAGCGTGTCTGTCTCGCGGCGGGCGGCCTTGCCGCATTTCGGGCAATCGACATGTTTCCAGCTTGGGTGGCGCTCCAGCGGATTGCCGGGCTGGTCGAAGGAAACCTCGTCCGGCAGTTTCACCGGCAGATCGGCTTCCGGCACTGGCACGATGCCACAGTTTTCACAATGGATGACCGGGATCGGGCAGCCCCAGTAGCGCTGGCGCGAGACGCCCCAGTCACGCAGGCGATAGTTCACCTTGCCTTCACCGAGCCCCATGGATTCGATTTTTTCAATGGCGGCGCGCTTGGCATCATCAATCGCCATCCCGTCAAGGAAGCCGGAATTGAAGATGCTGCCGGGGCCGGTATAGGCCTCGTTTTCAACATCGAACGTGGCAGCGTCAGCGTCGGCCGGCAGCACAACGGGCGTGACGCTCAGGCCGTATTTCCGGGCAAAATCGATATCGCGCTGGTCATGCGCCGGGCAGCCAAAAATCGCGCCGGTGCCGTACCCCATCAGCACGAAGTTCGCGACCCATACGGGCAGGGTCTTCGTGTCGTCGAAAGGGTGTTTGACGGTCAGGCCGGTATCGAAGCCAAGCTTTTCGGCCTTTTCGATGGCCTCTTCGCTGGTGCCGATCTGTGCGCATCTTGCGCGGAACGCTTTCAGCTCATCCGATTGCTCCGCCATTTGGACGGTCAGCGGGTGATCTGGCGACAGGGCAATGAAACTCGCGCCGAACAACGTGTCCGGACGGGTTGTGAAGATCTCGATGCCTTCGCCAAATCCGGATGGCGCGGTGCCATCGAATTCGAACCGCATCTGGAGCCCTTTCGACCGGCCGATCCAGTTCGCCTGCATGGTGCGCACCTTTTCAGGCCAGCGCTCCAGCTTTTGCACTTCGGTCAGCAGGTCTTCGGCATAGTCGGTAATGCGGAAGAACCATTGCGTGAGCTCGCGCTGTTCCACCAGCGCGCCCGAGCGCCATCCGCGCCCGTCGATGACCTGTTCATTGGCCAGCACCGTATTGTCGACCGGGTCCCAATTCACTTTCGAGGCCTTGCGATAGACGAGGCCCTTTTCCAGGAATTTCAGGAACAGACCCTGCTGGGCGCCGTAATATTCCGGGTCGCAGGTCGCGAATTCCCGGCTCCAGTCGAGCGACAGGCCGAGCTTCGAGAACTGGGCCTTCATCGAGGCGATATTCTGATAGGTCCATTCGCCCGGATGAACATTGCGCTCCATGGCGGCGTTCTCGGCCGGCATCCCGAACGCGTCCCATCCCATTGGATGGAGCACATTATAGCCCTTGGCGCGCTTGTGGCGGGCAACAACATCGCCCATCGCATAATTGCGCACATGGCCCATGTGCAGCCGCCCGGATGGGTATGGGAACATCTCCAGCACATAGGCCTTGGGCGCATCGCCCGCCTCGGCTGGAGATTTTGCGTGAAAGAGTGCGGCCTTTTCCCAAGCTGCACGCCATTTCTGTTCCGCGATTTGCGGATCGTAACGGGTCGCCATGCCCCTGACCTTTCCGGATTATTGGTTCAGCCGGAGCTTAGCCCAGCTGGGAATTCTTCAGCAGTCGTGCCCGATCCAGGATCTTGTTCTCAAGCTGGAGTGCGGTTTCCGGATCAACGACAGCATCGGTCCACTCGCCGGCCTCACTCTTTTCCTGACGGAACACGGAAACTTTCACGCCATCTGCACGCAAACGCGTATCAAGGATGTAGACCGTGACTTTGACGCGTTCGTTTGGCGCGGCGGCATATGCCTTCCAGTCATACGTGATCAGGCCACCGATAGGGTCGGCCGTTGCCACCGGAAGATCATCGAACGTGTCGAGCGAGGCGCGCCAGAGATATGGATTCACGCTGCCGATATTTTGCTGGATCACGCGGGCTTCGGCGTTGCCGCCCGATTTGGACTGGCAGCCTGAAACCATCAGCATGCCGGCAATCGCCGCAGAGAAAACATATTTGACCATGAAGAAAGTTCCTGAGTGCAAGACCTTGTTGACGGCGGTTTGTATAACAAGGGGTTTACGGGCTCGCCAGTGCTGATCTGCGTGTCGCCCCCATGGAGGACCGGTATGAAATTCGCCCAAATCTCCGTTCTCGCTTTGGCGCTTGCCGGCCCCGCCGCGCATGCGCAATGGGAGGACGACTGGAATCCGTGGGAAACCGAAACCGATCTGGGTGCCAGTCTGGTAATGATGCCGGAGGCTGACGAGCAAATTCTGGCGCGTACCTGGGCTGGCGTATCGACCAATCGTATCCTGGATAGCGGCCTTGAAATCGGCGCTGCCGGTCGGGCTGAACTTCAGAAGGACCACTCCCAACGGGCCGGATTCAGCGGTGTACCGGTCGGTATGGAGGGGAGCGATCTGGGGTTGCAGGGCGCGTTCACTGGGCTGGCAGTCGGCGTTCCGCCAAATGACACCGAAACCAGAGCCGAAATTGAAACGGCTTACATATATGTCGAAGGTGGCTATGGGCAGCTCCGGTTGGGGCGGGACCTGGGCGTTGCGGCGCGTTTTCAGGAAGGCGCACCCTCCGTTTTTGATACGCTTGCCAGCGGTCGTCAGGTGTTGGACCCAACAGGGTTGGACATGGTTACGACACGGCATGACCTGACGGGGCCGTCGGTGAAGCTTTCTTACGCGACACCTCGTCTGGTGGGAGTGCGCGCGGGTGTCAGCATCACGCCCAAGGCGGATGTCCGCGGCCTCGACCGGGATGCTGACCGTAATCTGCCTGGCGCTGCACCCCTAACAATTACCAATGCGGTTGAAGGGTCCATTAATGCCTCGCGCCTTTTGCGCAGCGCGGGCGTAAGGCTGAGCGGTGCCCTTGCAGCAAGTACCGCGGAGATTGAGACGCCGCCCTACGCATCGGATTTGTATGACCGTGTCACGACCTGGTCAGTGGGGACAAAGGCGGAATTTGACACGATATCCATCGGTGCAACGTGGCTCGTCTCCGACAATGGCATCAAGACGGGGGGTGACTATGAAGCGTGGACTGTGGGCCTGACCAAGTCGGTGGGCGATTACCTGATAGGGGCCGAATACGGATTCGCGGAAGATGATCTGACAGGCTTGGAGCGAGATGCATGGAAATTGGGCGTCTCGCGAAATGTCACAAAACATGCAAAATTCACCCTTGGATACGCGGACAACGGCCTGAACCTGTCGCCAACTAACGCTTTTGGCGTTTCGGCGGGTAAAAATTCCCCTGAGGGGATTGTGATAGAAATCACACTATCGGACTAGAATAGCGGGTCTTTCAGATTCTTAATCTTCTCTTTACCTGCCCCTCCGACTATTTCTGGGAGCAGAGGTAAATTCGATGAAGCTGGGCTTTGCAACTTTCGTGATCGCGCTAACCGCGCTGGCTTTGCCAGCCGCGGCGCAAGATGACGTGTCTGCACCCGCTATGGAAATGGCAACGCCCAGTATATCTGAAACCTCGGCCGCGCAGTCCGAATGGTATCGTCAATTCGCTCAGGCCAAACCCGCTAGCACCGAATCTGTTTGGCAGGCCCAGCCTGACCGCGAATTCTCAATGCAGTTTGGCGGCAATGCCCGTTGGCAACTGAACCTCGACAAGGTCTCCCGTACAGACCTTTCTCCGCTACCGCGTGAGGAAATGCAGGCGGGTGCGACCTTCAAGATTACCCCGCGATTCTCGGTTGGCGGTGAAGTCAGTGTTGGCACGGACGAGTTGAATGACACGTCCACATGGGAGTCTCGCGAAGTCGAAGCGGGTATCCGGCTGAAGTCTGCCTTCAAATTCTAGGATCTGAACGGGTCCCTTATTCCTTCAATCGCTGCCAGGCCTGCTGCATCGCTTATGCTGGCGGCATTGCGCGAATTGATTCCGCCCAACCCGTAGATTGGTAGCGCGCTTTGCCGCGACAGGCAGCGTAACGTGTGTGGCCCCATGGGCGCCGCGGCGGAGGGGCTATTGGATGGGAACACTGTAGACACCAGTGCCGCATCGAACACGCGTGCATCAATCTTTTGCAATTCGGTACGGCCATGAGCGCTTATGCTCATCAGATCGAACCGGTCGCGCCATTTGCGGGCCTCGTGTCGCCGGGCATACGGCCAATGCACGCCCGCTGCGCCAACTTCGATTGCCAGGTCCGGATCGGCCGAAACCAGCAAGGCAAGTCCGCGCTTGTTTGCGATGTCTGCAAGTTGGCGCGCCTGCCATACACTGTGCCGTGCCCCGAAGTGACGGTAAAGAATGCCCCAGCCTGCGGGAAGGTTTTCTGCAACTGAAACCGGGTCCGGTGTGCGTTGCGGATCGGTCAGGAAAAGGGCGGGCGGCAACCAGGATGGCAAATGCCGCCGCGAGCGTCTCGCCGCAGAGATCAGCTTGCGTCTCGGCTCGTCTTGGGGTTTCTGCGCCATCAAGATGACTGATACGGACTTCCCCGGAATTGCCAAGCGCCGCGCCGAGATCCTCGGCGATCTTGCTGCTATTGCTGAAACACCGCCCATGCTTGTGGCTGTGACGAAAACCCAATCCGATGCGGCACTGGAAGAGATCCTCGCGGCAGGGCACCGCGTCTTCGGAGAAAACCGCGTACAGGAAGCATTCCAGCATTGGGAAACGCGCCGCGCGGATTATCCGGATCTGGAATTGCGGCTGATTGGTCCTTTGCAATCGAACAAGTCCGAAGACGCGGTAAACCTGTTTCATGTCATCGAGACGCTCGACCGACCAAAGCTTTGCCGCGAACTTGCCAAGGCCGAACAGAAGTCTGGTTTGAAACGGACTTATCTGATCCAGGTGAATACCGGCGAAGAGCCGCAGAAGGCCGGGGTTGCCCCAAGAGACGTCGAAGCGCTGCTCCGCGTGGCGCGGGAGCAAGGACTGGATGTGACTGGTCTGATGTGCATCCCCCCGGTTGATGAGCCGGCTGGTCCCCACTTTGCCCTGCTGGCCAAGATCGCCAAGCGTCTCGAACTCCCCCAGCTCTCCATGGGCATGAGTGCAGATTATGACATCGCTACGCGCTTTGGAGCGACGCATGTGCGGGTTGGGTCTGCCCTGTTTGGCCCGCGTGACTCTTCAGCCTAGAAAGAGATTTCGATCTCGGCGCCCGGCACCATCAGTTCCAGCAAGGTGAGCAAGTCGTTCTGCTCGAGCGCAATACAGCCTTCGGTCGGCTCGAAATTCGGCCGGGCCAGATGCATGAAGATCGCGCTGCCAAGGCCCGGCGTCACCGGATCATCATTGTAGCCAAGTTCGACAATCACATCATAGACATGATCGTCGCGCCATAATTTTTCATGGCTTGCCGAAAATGGCAGGGATACAGGCCGGTTGTAGAGGCGGTGATCCGGCGCATCGCACCACCCATCATAAGGTTTCAACGGCACCAGGGGGAGGCTGGTGACGGGCGGGCCCAGACGGTCTGGCCTGAAGAAGACATTCCGCACCGGCCATGTGCCAGCCGGAGAGGCCCCGTCGCCCTCGCGCTTTTGCGATGCCTTCACCACGCCGCCTTTGCCCACGACGCACCGGGCCGTAAAGCCCGGCCCCGAAAACTTGCCGGTTTGCGTTGCGGTGAATTTCATGCTCACGGACTGCTCCCACACTTGTGATTGCGCGTTAGGCAAAGTCATATGGCATTTGACAGCAGCCGCAATACACAGCGACGACCGAAATTAGGAGACGCCCGTGACAGGTAACAAGACGATCCTGCTGGTTGACGATGACCAGGACCTGCGCGAAGCGCTCGCCGAGCAATTCGACTTGCACGATGGCTTCACCACATTGCAGGCCGCCAATGCGAACGAGGGCGTCACTCACGCGCTAGCCGAACGAATCGACCTGATCCTGCTCGATGTCGATATGCCGGACATGGATGGCCGCGAAGCCTGCAAGCAAATGCGCCAAAAGGGCGTGCGTGCACCGATCATCATGCTGACGGGACAGGATGGCGATGCAGATACGATTCTCGGCCTCGAATCCGGCGCGAATGACTATGTCACCAAGCCCTTCAAATTCTCTGTTCTGCTGGCGCGGGTACGTGCGCACCTGCGCAGTTTCGAACAGTCTGAAGACGCGACCTTCCAGGTCGGGCCTTACGAGTTCCGCCCATCCATGAAATTGCTTGTCACGGAAGATGGCCGAAAGGTGCGCCTGACGGAGAAAGAAACCAACATCCTGAAATATCTCTACCGCGCACAGGGCAAGCCGGTCGCACGGGATGAGTTATTGTCAGAAGTCTGGGGCTACAATGCGACGGTCACCACGCACACGCTGGAAACCCATATCTACCGCCTGCGTCAGAAGGTCGAGCCTGATCCGGCACACGCACGCCTGTTGCTGACTGATGCTGGCGGATACCGCCTTCAGCCCTAGACTTTCATCTCAACGCTGATGGGCGCGTGATCTGAGGGTTTCCAGCCGCCGCGCCAGGCAAGATGGACGCGGTATGTGTCCAGCTGCGTGTCTGGCAGGGCAGCCGGGTTCATCCAGATATGATCCAGCCTGCGGCCCCGATTGCTCTTGGCCCAGTCTTTCGCGCGATAGCTCCACCAGGAATACAGTTTCTGATGGTCATCAACGGCCAGTCGGCCGATGTCAGCGAACCTCGCCTGACTGCGCGAATCTTCCAGGCGTTCTGTCTCGCCCGGCGTGTGCGAGATGATCTTCAGCATCTGCTTGTGTGACCAGACGTCATTCTCGTGCGGCGCGACATTGAGATCGCCGACCAGAACGCGCGGTGTTGTGGTCTGCTTCTTATAGCCAGGTCCAAGCCGCTCAAGGAAATCCAGCTTGTGCGCGAACTTGTCGTTCGTGTCTGCATTCGGTTCGTCGCCGCCAGCCGGCAGGTAGATATTGTGGATTTCGACGCCTGCCACTTTTGCTGCGATCACACGGGAATGCCCGTGGCGGCACAGATCTGGGGCCTCGATACGTTCGATCGGCAGGCGCGAAGCAATGGCCACGCCGTGATGACCGCCTTTCTGACCGTTCAGGACCAGATGTGGCAGACCCATTTCCCGAAAAGCCTTTTCAGGAAATTCCCCGTCCTGGCATTTGGTTTCCTGCAGACAGATTACGTCCGGCTGCTCAGCGGCGACGAAGGCTTCCACATTGGGGGCGCGCAGGCGGACCGAATTGATGTTCCAGCTGACGATCTTGAGTGAATTTGACATTCAGGCTGCGTAACAGTGTTTCCAGAAACGTCAACGCGCCCGAGCGCGGGGAAGCTCGGACGCGTCAGACGCTTGCTTTGCACGTCTCGCCGGGAGGGGAAGGCTCCGACGGTGACAACGCATCTGGTCGCAGCGGGGGGTCAATTGCTGCGCGGGGTAGCTGCGTCGTCCACAGTTGCAAAGATGTCACTCTCACAATTAAATTCAAGTGAAAATTGTGTTATATGCTTGGCTGTGTCGTCTGGGGTCCAGTTTTCCGGCGCCAGCGGTCAAGTTCGACCTCAATTCTCGTCAAAATCCTTCATTACGAACAGGCGTGGGTTCAATCGTTTGCCCGATTCCACATTCGTCAGTTGTACGGAGGTGAGGTTTCCGCCGCTATCCATCGTGCGCCATCCGGTCAGCGACATATCACTTTCCATCAACAGCAGGGTCAGCGTGCCGTCCATTTCACCGGACTTGTCCTGAAGTGTGATTTCGACCCGACCATTGCTGTTTTGCACGTCGAGCACGTCGGCTTCGGTGGCAAAATCGATGTCGTCATCCAGCAACAGGGCGAGCGGGGTCGTGCCGAGGGGGACGCGATCCGTGGTTTCCAGTTCGGAATCCTGAAGCGCCACAGTTGTTCCATCGCTTACGACGAGAAGCGGGCTTGGGGCGTCATATTCAAACCGCACCTTGCCAGGTCGCGAAAGGGCGAACCGTCCAGTTGATTCAGTATAGTCAGGCGCAAGTTGTTCAAACGTACCGCTTGCGGTCTCCACAGCGGCCAGCGCGGCCGAGGCGCGTTCCAGCAGGTCGGCGCGTTGTTTGTCTGTCAGGCCAGCAGGCTGAGCGACTTGCGGAGCAGGGGCTGCGGCATCGGTGATCTGCAGGCCCATTGCGAAGGGGGACGTGGCGATCGCGGTGATTGCGCCAAGGCTTGCCAGGAAATTCAACATTGTGCGGTCTCCTCAATTCGTTGACCAATGGACCTACACTTAAGCGCGACAGGCTTGCAGAAACAGGGCGCGAAAAAGGTATTTTCGTCGCTTTTCGTTGCACCGCATTCAGCTTCACCCAATCGCATGTCCAGATTGACTGCCAGATGAACGCGCACAGCCCGTTTGGTGTCAGGACCGCGCCTTGCGAAAAGCGGGTCTCCAGCCCATGTTCCCTGCAGATATTCAAGGAACACGCTCACATGACTGAAATGGCTTCGCTTCATACCAAAGACACAACCGACCAGGATTTCATGGCCGATGTTGTGAAGGCGTCCGAGCAACAGCCCGTAATCGTGGATTTCTGGGCGCCGTGGTGCGGACCGTGCCGGACGCTTGGGCCGATCATCGAAAAGGCGGTCGAGTCCCGCAATGGCCAGGTCAAGCTGGTCAAGATCAATATTGATGAAAACCCGGCCTATGCCGGGCAGCTTGGCGTGCGTTCCATTCCGGCCGTCTATGCGTTCGACAAGGGCCGCCCGGTCGATGCCTTCATGGGCGCACTGCCGGAAAGCCAGATCAATGCGTTCGTCGAGAAGCTGCTGAGCGGAACCGATGCCGGCAAGATGATTGCCGAGGCATTGGAACAGGCTGAAGCGGCTAGCCAGGCAGGCGATATTGGCACAGCGGCGCAGATCTATGCGGCTGTCATTCAGCAGGAGCCAGAAAACGTCACAGCGATCGCCGGGCTCGCTCGCTGTTACCTCGCCAATGGCGACAAGGAACGCGCCACAGCGACGCTCGATATGATCCCCGAGGACAAGCAGAATGACAGCGCCGTCAAAGGCGTCCGCACCGCCATTGAAATGATGGGCGATTCGGCGGCTGAACCAGACGAGTTCGAAGCGGCGCTTTCAGCCGTCCTTGCCAATCCCGATGACCATGACACGCGGTTTGAGTTGGCAGAGAAGTATGGCGCGGCTGGCCGATTCGGGGATGCGATTGATCATCTGCTGATCATTCTCGGACACAAGCTCGACTGGAGCGAAGGCAAGGCCAAGGAAAAGCTGCTACAGATGTTTGAGGCGGCAGGGGCGACAGACCCGGCAACCGTCAGCGGTCGCCGTCGTCTTGCATCGCTGATGTTTGCCTGAGGGAGCATTCGCTCCACATCTCTTTTCAGGCCGATCCAGAAAGAGACGCAATCCGATGACCCAGCCGAGCTTCACGCGTATTTCCGAACTGCCGGAACAGCTGGCGATCTTCCCCCTGCCCGGCGCGCTCCTGTTTCCGCGCTGGCAGTTGCCGCTGAACATTTTCGAACCGCGTTACCTCAACATGATTGATGATGTCATTCAGGGCGACCGCATGATCGGCATGGTCCAGACTATCGGGGGCACACGAGCCAAGCCGGATATTGCAAAAACCGGGTGCGCGGGACGTATTACGGCCTGGTCTGAAACAGGGGATGGTCGCTATCTGATCACGCTGTCGGGAATTGCGCGGTTTGATGTCTCCAATGAGCTTTCGGTGATGACGCCCTATCGGCAGGTGACGCCCGATTGGACGCCCTATGCCGAAGACCTGAAAGATGTCCCGCCGGCGCGCTTGCCGGACCGCAAGCGTCTCGTCGGTGCGTTGCACGACTATACCGAGACACACGACATGGCGACGGACTGGTCGGCGGTGGAAGAAGCTCCGCTCGAAACCCTGGTGAATGCGCTTTGCTCGGGATGTCCATTCTCCGTGATGGAGAAGCAGGCGCTCGTTGAGGCGCCCACCTTGAAAGATCGCGCGGAAACGCTCATCACCCTTCTGGAAATGGATGTGTCCGGCCAGGATGGCGGCACGCTGCAATAGGGGCGTTCATGTCTGAAGATACCGGGAAAGAAATTGGCGCGCCGCGCAAGGGCCCGTCCGGGGTTGATCCTCGCTTGCTGGAAATCCTGATTTGCCCGGTCAGCCGCCAGCCGTTGAGCTATGACCGCGCCGCCGACGAGCTGGTCTCGCCAAAGGCGCGGCTGGCCTATCCGATCCGCAATGGCATTCCGATCATGCTGGCGGATGAGGCGCGCGATCTGGACGAAACCGCTCCTCACGATGAGCCCGGCGCATGAGCGATCCATCTTGGCCTGCTCGTCTGGCTTTCCGGAAATCCGCACAGGAATTATTTATCGAATTCGACGACGGCGTATCCGGAGTCATCGGCTACAAACGCCTGCGCGAGGAAAGCCCGTCAGCGGAGGTCCGCGGTCATGGCAGCGGTCCACGCCCTCCCCAGCCGCCGGTGCCGGACGATATCTCCGTGCTCGGCGCCGAACCGGTCGGGCGCTATGCCGTGCGCATCCGATTCTCTGACGGACATGATTCCGGGCTGTATACGTGGAAATTCCTGCGGGAACTGGCCGTGCCAGCCTAACGCATCAGGCTTGGCAGGTGATCCTGATCCGCGCTGGCCTGGCGGGCCATGGCTCGCCTGAGTGGAGTCACCCGTTGCGCCAGTGTCAGGGCCAAGCCCCGCAGAGGCTTCAGCAGATTACTGTCATTGGCAAAGGCCCGGTCGATTCCATCCATGAACATCGCCGCTGCGGTCGCATCAAACCGGCGCCATTTTTCGTAGCGCTCTAGGCTGACATCCGATCCCGGATCAAGGCCGACGTCGCGAGCGTCGCACATAACATCAATCAGCGCGCCGACATCCTTGAAGCCGAGATTCAGTCCCTGCCCGGCGAGCGGATTGATCCGGTGCGCGGCATCGCCCACGAGCGCTGTACGCGGGCCAACCATGCGCGTTGCCAGCTGCATGACGAGTGGATAGGCCGAATACGGTCCGTCGATCTCCATGGGGCCCGCAAAATCTGCAAAGCGCGCATTCAGTTCGGCATTGATGTCCTCGACAGACATGGCCGCGATGGCTTCGGCCGCGCCGCGTTTCATGTACCAGGCAAGATTCGCCCGATTGTCCGGCATCGGCAGGGTCGCAAAAGGTCCTTCCGGTGTGAACAGCTGGCGCGCAATGCCTCCATGAGGGCGGTCCAGCTTCACATTGGCGGCGAAGACGGACTGATTGTAATCATGCCCTTCGGTCTGGATCCCGACGGCGCTTCGCACGGATGATTTCATCCCGTCACATGCGGCAACCAGCCGGGCGTGGATTATGCGCCCATCAGAGAGAGTCAGGCTGGCACTAGCGGGACCGATCTCCATCGACTCGAACAGCTTGCCCTGCACCCACTCTATTTCACCCGCCTTCTCGCAGGCATCGTCCAAGGCGGCCTGAAGGTCAGCGGCCGGAACCATCTGTCCAAGGGGCTGGCCATCGGGATCATCCGGCAGGTCGTCATTGCCAAACAGCACTCCGGGCACGCCGAACCAGTGGGTTCCGCCGTCGATCGCTTCCAGTCCGTTCAAAGGCTCGGTTGATCCGCGCATTGCGTTGGTCACACCTGCCGCGTCCAGCAGCCGCCAGCTGCCGCGTACGATGGCAAAGGTCCGGGTGTCCTTGCGTACCGGAGCATTCGGGTCCCGAGCGTCAACAAGTATTACAGAAAAGCCCCGTTGCGCGGCCAGAATGGCCAGTGTGGTGCCGACCGGTCCGGCCCCCACTATGGCAAGGTCATACACGCGGTCAGACTGAGCAGCTGTTTTGGTCATGGTCTTTAGCTAAGTGCCCTCCTGCCAATCGTCCAGCGATGATGGAGATTTAGGCGATTCGCCGCATCACTGCCCATGCTTTGACCATGCCTTACCTGAAAAACCGGTCTGCCCCCATGGTGGTGCGACATTCCCTCAAGCTCACAATCATATCGGTTCTGGGAGAGCACGGGGGGTCCCGAGCTCTGCAGTCTCGTGACGAAGGAGGGGCCAGATGGGCCAACTACTAAAAAATACCATACGCGGAGCAGCGCTGCTGCCAGCCGCACTATTGGCGGGGGCAGCCGCCTACGCTCAGGATGCAGACATCGAGGCGCGGCTTGCCGCGCTGGAAGAGGGCGTAGCGGGAAGCGCCAGCGCCTATGTCGACAACAGCTACCTGTTTCTGATCGGCGGTATCATCGTGATGCTGATGGCAGCAGGTTTCTGCATGCTCGAAGCAGGGCTTGTGCGTTCCAAGAACGCCGCCATGCAGTCCACCAAGAACGTCGCACTCTATTCCATTGCCGGTCTCATGTTCTGGGTCGTCGGCTACAATATGGCCTATCCGGCTGAATCGATTGGCGGCCTGCTCGGCACCACACCCGGACCTTGGGATGGTGGCGATCTGAGCGTCGAAAGCGACGCAGGCTATGCCCCGGCCTCCGACTGGTTCTTCCAGATGGTGTTTGTCGCAACAGCTGCGTCCATCGTATCCGGTACAGTGGCAGAGCGCGTGAAGCTATGGCCTTTCCTGATCTTCACCGCAATTCTTACTGCTTTCATCTATCCGGTCGTCGTGTCCTGGGAATGGGGTGCAGGCTACCTCGATTCCGCATGGGGCTTCTCTGACTTCGCTGGTTCTACGCTGGTCCACTCGACCGGTGGCTGGGCAGCGCTCGCAGGTGCCATCATCATCGGGCCTCGCATCGGCAAGTATTTCGGCAAGCAGGTCAATCCGATGCCGGGCAACAACATCCCGCTCGCCGCACTGGGTACATTCATCCTGTGGTTCGGTTGGTTTGGCTTCAACGGTGCGTCCCAACTGGCAGCCGGTACGGCCGCAGACATCAACTCCGTGTCGCAGATCTTTGCGAACACAAACCTCGCAGCAGCGGGCGGCGTGATGGCGGCGATGTTCACGACTGCCATCCTCTACAAGGGCAAGGTCGACGCGACCATGGTGTTCAACGGTGCTATCGGTGGCCTCGTGTCCATCACGGCAGAACCGCTTGCACCAAGCATGCTGGCTTCGGTCCTGATCGGTGGTGTGGGCGGCGTCCTGGTCGTGATCTTCGTGCCACTGCTCGACAAGCTGAAAATCGATGATGTGGTCGGCGCTATTCCGGCTCACCTCGTTTGCGGCATCTGGGGCACGATGATCGTTCCATTCTCCTACACGAACGCCATCGCGCCGAATGAAGCGGGTGACCCAAGCTATCTTGGCCAGCTGGTTGGTGTGGTTCTGACCGGTGTCTTCGTGATGATCGCCTCTTCGATTGTCTGGTACATCCTGAAACTCACCATCGGCGTGCGTCCGACGGCCGAGGAAGAAGAGATGGGCCTCGACAAGGCAGAAATCGGCCTCGAAGCCTATCCGGAATTCGCGAACTAGGTTCATAAGAGTACCGAACGAAAAGCCCCGGCAGAGCAATCTGTCGGGGCTTTTTATTGGTCTTTGCGGGGCAGGATCAGTCCTTAGGACTCATCATCCGGCATGATCACTGTATCGACGGCGTGGATAACACCGTTGGAAGCCTGGATATCAGCCGCCACAACCGTGGCATTGTCGATCATCACGCTGTCGTCCGTCTTCGTGACGGCGACGTCAGAGCCAGCCAGCGTAGCGACATTCATTTCGCCATTGGCGATATCGCTGCTCAGGGTTTCGCCTTCGACCACGTGTGCTTTGAGGATTGCGGTCAGTTTGTCATTTGCTTCACCGGATTTCAGCTTTGAAACCAGCTCGGGGTCGAGCTTTTCAAAAGCCGCATTGGTCGGCGCAAACACTGTGTATTTGGTGTCGCTATCCAGTTCACCGGTCAGGCCAGCCTGCTCTACAAGAGCGACCAGGGTTGTGAAGCGAGGATCTTCCGAGGCGATATCGGAAATCGTGCCCTTCATGGCGAGATCAGCCATGGCCTCGGTCTCTGACGCATAGTCCGGGCCGCCCATACCGATTTCGGGCTCTACTTCCATATCAGTCTCTGCGGTTACCGAAGCGTCCATATTTGCTTCAGCGGAGCCATCAGTCGTCACGTCAGCAGATTGCGGTTCGTCCCACTCATATGATTTCGTGTCGCCTGCCGGGTCTGTCTGTTCCGGATTGGTAATAGCGGGATCATATGTTTCTGTGGCACCGGTCGTCTGCTCAGCCTCCATTTCCGCGTTCGTGGTCGTGTCAGCCTGTGCCATCACCATTGTGTCGTCGGATTCAGCAGAAGTCTCTTCAGGTACATCCATATCGGACTGGACAGTGAAGAGGACTTCGCTGGTGGCGTCGGATGCCGCCGGATCTTTCAGAACCTTCAGTTGAAGTGCGTTCAATTCGTCAATCGACAGCTCGTCAATGTTTTGAACATCAGAACTTTCTTCCATTTCGGCGGAGGCGTTAACGTCCATGTCAGTTGTGTTAGGTTCCTGCGCGGTTGCGGCCATACCCGTTAACAGGGCGATGGTTGCGGGGATAATCAGTGTGCGTTTCATATCGAGCTCTCCTTTGGTGTTGGTCTCACGCAATCAATGAGGCCGTGGAGGCTCTGGTTCCTTATATTACGGAGAATACATACGCGTGCGGATACGGGATCAGCCTGGCTGATTCAGATCAAATTGCGACGGTTTGCTCGTTTTGAGCCCGTTTTCGCGAGGTCCAAAAGATTAACAGCCTTCCTGCAGAAGTTTTACCGGCATTTGCCGGGCGTTAAGCGTATTGGGTCAAAGTGAGGGCTCCCGCGACACAAGTGGAGCAGCCCCACCTCATGACAGACTATGTTTATACCGAAGACGATATCCCGAGCGTCAGCGACCCGGTCTGGCGGATTCTCACAGGGGCAGCGGCATTCGGAATAGGCGTCTTCATATGTGGTAGCGTAGGGTCCTACATGCCAAGCGATCCGAGCTGGAACGCCGCCACAGATGCAGAAGTCCAGAATCTGTTCAGTGGCCCTGGTGCCATCTTCGCGGACTTGTCCCGTCAAATGCTTGGCTGGTCTGCCTGGGCAGCGGGTCTTGCCATGATGATCGGCGGCGCCATGCGCACCGTGCTGATCGGCGTGCCGCGCGTGCGCCGCTGGATGACGGGCCTCGCTTTCGTTCCACTGTCGGCCGCCTTCTTTGCCGCCTGGCCTGTGCCGGAAAGCTGGCCATTGTCGGCGGGTCTTGGCGGCGTCGTGGGTGATGCGCTCTTCTATTATGCCTCCATGCCGTTCCGCGCGCTGCTGCTGCCATCTCCGAACACATGGGCGGGCGCCGTCCTGGGCGCGGCCTCCGCTTGGGCCGCCCTGTCGGCAATGGGTTTCCGACGCCGCGACGCACACCTTCTTCATCAGGCTGCGACCAAGTCCGGACGCCATGCCGCACGTCAGGCCACCGGCATTGGTGGGTTCCTGGTTTCGGTTGTGTCCTTCCTCAAGCCGAAGCCGCGCGATCTGGATGACGAAGAGCTGGACGCAGATCGCGATACGGGACGCGCACGCGTCATCAAGGGCGACGACGAATATGTCGACGCAGACTCCTATGATGTCGACTATGATGACGAAGACGAAGTCTATGATGAGGAAGACGAGACGTCACTTGATGATGAAGACCTGTATGAAGACGAAGATGACGGGATCGCGCCGATTCAAACGCGTCGCCTGTCCGTACCCGTCTCCAAGCCGAAACTGCCAAGCCAACCCCGTGTGACGAAATCGGACCGCCGCCGCAAGTCCACGCGCCTGCCCTCGATCGACTTGCTCCAGATGCCGGAAGAGCGCGGCGATACGGTGGACGAAGATGCACTGCTCGAGAAGGCTGCGCGCCTGACCGATGTTCTGAAGGAATTCGGTGTACGCGGCCGCATCAAGGAAGTGCGTCCCGGCCCGGTCATTACACTGTTCGAAATGGAACCAGCTCCGGGCGTCAAATCTTCCCGTGTGATTTCCCTGGCGGACGACATTGCCCGCTCGATGAGCGCGATCTCTGCCCGTGTGGCGGTGGTTCCCGGCAAGAATGCGATTGGCATCGAGCTGCCAAACGAAGACCGCGACACGGTTTACCTGCGCACGCTGCTTCAGGCCGAAGCCTATGTCGGCACACGGGCCAGCCTGCCAATGGCGCTCGGCGAAGACATTGGCGGTGTGCCAACCGTGGTCGACCTTTCCAAGATGCCTCACTTGCTGATCGCGGGTACGACGGGTTCGGGTAAGTCGGTTGGCGTCAACGCAATGATCCTGTCCCTGCTCTATCGTCACTCGCCGGAACAGTGCCGTTTTATCATGATCGATCCGAAAATGCTCGAACTGTCGATCTATGAAGGTATCCCGCACCTGCTGGCGCCGGTTGTGACGGATCCGAAGAAGGCCGTGAACGCCCTGCAGTGGACCGTCCGCGAGATGGAAGGCCGCTATGAGCTGATGTCAAAAGCGGGCGTCCGTAACCTCGCTGGCTTCAATGACAAGGCCGCCAAGTACCGTGCCAATGGCGACGAACTTGTCCGCAAGGTCCAGACCGGATTTGATGAGCGCGGCAAGCCAATCTACGAAACAGAATCTCTGCCAACGGATCATATTCCGAATATTGTTGTTGTCATCGACGAGATGGCCGACCTGATGATGGTCGCAGGCAAGGAAATTGAAGGCTGTGTCCAGCGCCTCGCTCAGATGGCCCGTGCGGCTGGTATTCACTTGATCACGGCAACACAGAGACCATCCGTGGACGTTATTACGGGTACGATCAAAGCGAACTTCCCGACACGGATCTCCTATATGGTCACGACCAAGATCGACTCACGGACGATCCTGGGCGAACAAGGCGCCGAACAGCTGCTCGGTATGGGCGACCTGCTCTATCAGGCCCCCGGCAAGAAATCCCAGCGCCTTCATGGCCCGTTCGTGTCAGATGAGGAAGTCGGCTCGGTCGTTGACTGGCTCAAGGAACAAGGCGAGCCCGACTATGTCATGGATGTGCTCGAAGCGCCCGAAGATGGCTCAACGGGGTCTGCCGTCATGGATGCCATGCTCGGGACGAGCACCGGCGACGAAGACGACGATCTCTATTCCCAGGCGCTTGCCATCGTCGTTCGCGACCAGCGCGCCTCGACCTCCTATCTGCAGCGCCGCCTCAAGATTGGCTACAACAAGGCTGCAGGCGTAATCGATCGCCTCGAAGAAGAAGGCGCGATCTCTGCGCCGAACCATGCCGGCAAGCGCGAAGTTCTCGCAAGCGCGCGGCCAAGCCCCGAATAGATCCCACGAGCTTTGGTGGGAAACAAAGGACGAGCCTCCATCCGACGCAGAAGCGGGTGGGGGCTCATTTCATTTGCGGGCCCTAGCCCATTGGATACATCTGGTCTTTGGTGACGGCATCGCACGCCTTCATCACGTCTGCGGAGAGTTCCAGGTCTGCGGCTGCGAGAATGTCGGCCAACTGATCGAATTTCGACACGCCGACAATGGTGGAGGCGACGAAATCATGTTGTTTCGACCATGCTGTGGCCAGCGTCACGGGTGCCATGCCCGCATCCTTCGCGATGTCCATGAAGCGCCGCGTGGATTCCAGTGACTTTTCGTTGACGAACCGCCCGGCCATTAAGGTCTGACGCCCGCCATGTTGCAAATAGGCTGAGAAACGCGCGCCTTCGGGCAGGGCACCATCCTGATACTTGCCGGACAAGACGCCCCCTGCCAACGGCGAATAAGGGATAAGGCTGACACCTTCGCGGCGACACACTTTGGCCAATGCATCTTCAAAGCGGCGATTGTTCAGGCTGAAATTGTTCTGAATCGTGTGATAGCGCACCGTACCGAGCCGGTTGGAGGTCTCGATACTCTTCATCAGGCCCCAGGCATCTTCATTGCTACAGCCGACGATGCGCACTTTTCCTTCGCGAACGAGATCATCAAGGGTCTCCATCGTTTCGTCGAAGTCCGTGCCATGATCTGGCCAATGGGTCTGGTAGAGATCCACATAGTCGGTTTGCAACCGGGTCAGGCTGGCATCGATGGCGCGGCGGATATTGTGCCGGTCCAGCGCCGTCATCTCGCCGCGCTGCGATCCCTTGATCCAGCCATGCGACGGCCCGCACACTTTCGTCGCCACGATGAGGCGGTCGCGGACTTTGGTCTTCATCCAGCGGCCAAAGATTTCCTCGGTTCGCCCAGCCCATTCAAGCTTTGGCGGCACCGGGTAGTTCTCGGCGGTGTCATAGAAATTGATCCCGGCTTCGAAACAGGCATCAAGAATCTTGTGGGCTTCGGCTTCGTCCGTTTGGGCGCCGAAAGTCATCGTGCCCATGCAGATGTCGGATACGTAAATGGCGCTCTTGCCAAGGCGGCGGTGTTTCATGGCGGTGACTCCCTCTTATCGGGAAGACACTAATGCGTCGGGCCGGAATGGCCAGCATTGCCCTAGGGGATATCCCGCTCTGCGGCATCGATGCAGCCAGCCGCTTCCAATGTATCGAGTGCCGGGGTGAGCTGCGCCTCGTACCGCTTCCATCGGGCCAGCGCCCGGGTATAGAGCGGCTCGCGCACCTGCGCGGAACTGGCGGTCGCAACCGGCGCGGCATTCTGGTGAAAGTCCAGGCATTGGGCCTCAAATGACAGGCCGCAGAACTCGAGCAATCTCCGTGTCTGGGCCTCGATGTCGCCCACCACGTCTTCATAATGAACCTGTGTGAACCGGCCTGCCGGAAGCGTCTCGCTGTAATGCCGGATCATGCGGTCAAAGCCGACATAATAGTGCGCCGTGGTTTCCAGGTTCAGGGCGTAGTCGTAATAGGGAAACTGCGTCGCAAACAATTGCCTGTAATTGCTGAGCACTGTGTCCGCCGGATGCCGCCTGAGGCAGATGATCCGCGCTTCCGGCAGGGCCGCCAAAATGATGGGGGCGTAAATCGCATTCAGTGGCAGCTTGTCGATGAACCGCCCAGTCAGGCCGAGCGTGGCTTCAACGCGTTGCATGTACATCCGGCCAAGCTCGTCCTGGTCTACCTGCCCGGCTGCCGCCAGCGTTTCGACATCCAGCACGTATTTCGATCGGGTACCTGACAGGTGTTTCAGGCTGATCCCGAAATCGGCGAGTTCTCCGGCCGAAGTCACCTCGCTATGGCTCGACAGGATCCGGTCGACCAGGGTGGTTCCCGTCCGGGGCATGCCGACAATGAAAATGGGTTGCGCGCTGGTATGGCCACCCATCATTGGCAGGTGTGTCGTCGCTTTCGCCGCGTCGAAAATGGCGTCATCAAACGCCGTATCGTGCTGCACAGCGGCCCATTTGGCTGATTTGGCTTTGGCCAGCCAGCCCATCGCTTCGGCTGGTTGGTTCAAATCTTCATAGGCCTTGGCGAGGGCATGGCCGACGCGGAGCGCGTCATCGGCTTTATGGGCGACCGAGGGAAACACAGCTTTCAATTCGGCAATCTGGTTGTCGGCCTCGGTCTGCTTCGTGATCTGGACGATTGCGGCCAGAGCGCGGGTCTCGCCCGGATCCAGCATTAAGCATCTGCGATAGGCTTCCCGCGCTTCGTCCATGTGTCCGACAAACTGAAGCGCCGCTCCGAGATTGTAATGGTAGGCAGAGACATCTGGGGCGGTCGCCGTGGCCCGCTTGTAGAATTCCAGAGAACGGTCATGCAGTCCGGCGCGGCTGTAGACGACCCCCAGCGTGTCGAGCGTCAAGGCGTCGTCTGGCGCAAGCGCGGCGGCGGCATCCGCAGACCGTACAGCCGATTCGCGCCTGAGAAGTGCCATTTCACTGCGCGCTTTTTGGGCGAGCACTTCAGGGTGTTGTGGGCTGAGTGTCAGCGCACGATCAAACAGGTCTATGGCCTTGGCATGATTGGCGTGATCCGCGGTCAGGATGCCCAGTAGATAATACGCGCGCGGCTCGCCGGGGTCGCGTTTCAGCGCCTCCATGCAGTCGGCATGCGCATGCCTGTAAGCCTTCTTTTCCAGATGGCTCGCCGCCCGGTCCAGTAGCCCAATATTTGGCGAAGATGCCCAATTTTTGATCAGTGCATTGTTCCTTCATTCTACAACTGAGCCGTATAGGCGCAATTCTGTGCCAAAAATATTACGCCAAGGACATAAATGTGCTGCCGTGTGGGACGGTCGCTTGTGCCAAATTCTTCCCTGCTTCCTAATGTTGGAGGTGAGGTAGGAACTATAGGAGTTTCTACAAATGTCTAAATCCAGTCTACTACGGCAGACCAGTCTTGTCGTGCTTGCGACAGGCCTTGCCATGGGTGCCAGCGCCCAGGAAGAACCGTCCAGCGACAGCGAATTGCGTGCCCAGACCATTACGGTCACCGCCACCCGCCGCGCCGAAAGCGTCCAGGATATCCCGCTGAACATCGCGGCCCTTGGCGGCGAGCAGATCGAAGCGCAAGGCTTTGACGAACTGGCAGATGTGCTGGCTTATGTACCGGGTATCAACGTCGTTGATCGCGGTGGCCGTCAGGGCAACCCCGTTATTGTTCGTGGTCTGAATGCAGATGGCCTCGGCTCCGGTGACGGCAACAATGATGGCGGCGGCACGGTTGCCACCTATCTCGGCGAGATTCCGCTTTTTGTGGATCTCAAGCTGAATGACCTTCAGCGCGTGGAAGTCCTGCTTGGGCCACAAGGCACACTTTACGGCGCCGGTACGCTTGGCGGCGCAATCCGTTACATCCCGAACAAGCCGGATTTTGATGGCGACCTACTGGAAGTGCGGTCGGAATTCTCAAAATATTCCGAAGCAGCATCGCTCAGCTATGAAACCGGCTTGACCTTCAACAAGACGTTTGCGCCAAACTTTGCGATCCGTGGCTCGGTCGACTACGAAGACGATTCCGGTTTCATCGACTATCCATACATCGTGCAGGAAATCGGTGTATCAGATCCGGACCCGGACTTTTCTGACCCGACTGATGTTGCGTCCAATTTGCGCGGCGTCACGGATGCGAATGGCGAGCGGACCGTTTCCGGCCGCCTCGCTGCGCGCTGGGAACCAACTGAGTGGCTCGATGGGACGGCGACCTATTATTACCAGAAGTCCGAAATCGATGGCCGCCAGGGCTCCAGCTGGCGCAACACGCTCCAGACCGGGAAATACGAACTGGCCAAACGTGTCGAAGAACCGAACGAGATTACCAACCAGTTGCTGGCGCTTGAGCTGACAGCCGATCTCGGCTTTGCGGAGCTGACCTCCGCCACCGGCTATTCCCGGTTCGACGATAATGGCCAGCGCGACCAGACCGACCTCCTGATCTCGCTCGAATACAGCTATGAACTGTTCCCGACCTTCACCTCCTTCACGCATGAGAAGGGCCGCGAGAACACATTCAACCAGGAAGTCCGTCTCGTTTCGACGACTGACAGCCGGTTCAACTGGATCGTTGGTGCGTTCTACAACAATTCCGATGTGACCTCTTACTCGCAGGAGTACACGCCGGGATATGCGGACTATGTCGGCTTCGACCGCCCGGATGATCTGGAATACTATTCCCAGTTCTATTCTTCACTGGAAGAAGCAGCGCTGTTTGGGGAAGTTGGATTTGACATCACCGACCGCTGGACCGTCACGGTCGGGGGGCGCTATTATGAGTATGATCTGGAATCGTTCAGCGATGTCGATTTCCCGCTGTTCGATAGCGGTCCGAACTATCTCCAGCCCGTTGGCATCAGCGACATGGAAGACAGCCTGAAGTCTGACTTCGCCGCCGGCAGCCCGAATGGCACAGAGCGGACCAGCCAGTCCGATGATGGCACCCTGTTCAAGTTCAACACCTCTTATCAGGTGACGGATGATGTTCTCGGTTACTTCACGGTCAGCGAAGGCTACCGGATTGGCAACTCGAACGGTATTGGCGTTTGCCCGGCCTATGATCCGACCAACAACCAGCAAGGCGCATGTGCGCTTCTGCCGGGACAGCAATTCGGACCGGGCGCTGGCGACGTTTCCACGCGGGACGAATCGCAATTCGGTCCTGACACGACCACCAATTACGAGCTTGGCTTCAAGTCGACCCTGATGGATGGGCGGGTCACCCTGAACGGCGCAGTCTACTATATCGAATGGACCGATCCGCAGCTGAGTTCTGCCACGATCAACGCCTCCATTCCGATCACGGTCAATGCCGAAGGCGCGGAGTCCAAAGGCTTTGAGGTCAATGGCGCCTGGGCAGTCAATGAGAACCTCTCCGTACGCGGCAGCTATAGTCATTCCGAAGCAACGCTCACCGCGGATGCACCGGGCCTTGTCGGCACGATCTCGCCTCCGGGCTTCGGGTCGGTCTTGCTGGACGGCAGCGACGGCGACCGCCTGCCCGGCTCTCCGGAAGATCAGTTCGCGGTCTTCGGCACCTATGTCATGCCGCTCGAAAATGGCGCGGAAGTTGCCTTCAATGCCGGCTACACATGGCAGGGCGATGTGCTCAGCCGCACGGGTGGCCTCGGCGATGGTTTGACGCTCGATTCCTTCGGGCTGGCCAATGTCTCTGCCGTATATGACACGGGCGACTGGCAGGCGACCTTCTTCGTCAACAACCTCTTTGACGAGTTCTACGAGACCGGCGTCGTCGGCACGAATCTCTACAATCAGGTTCTGTCTGATGATGCGGGCGGCCCGGTCTATCAACGGACCTACTACACCCATGTCGGCGCGCCGCGTTCGATCGGTGTGCGGTTCAAATATACGTTTGAATAGTCAACTTCCTGACTGTTCCAAAGGTCAATCCCCGGGGTCGCCTGTCATGGGCGGCCCCTCCCTTTTCAGATCTGCCCTTTTTCAGACTTCGTCCAGCAATTGGGTAAAGTCCACCACTTCAAACCCATGCCCCGTCGCGCGGGCAAACCGCTCCAGATCATCCCGCGCAATCGCCGTGGTCCCGGTATTGGTCAGCGGGTGGAAATTCACCGGATGGTGATCCAGCAGCGCGGCATCGACCAGGAAACGCACGCGCCCGCCTGTATCATTCATCAGGGCAAATGCCGTCACCGATCCCGGTGTCACGCCCAGCACTTCCTCCATCAGATCGGGTGAACCAAACGACAGCCGCCGCGTGCCGATCAGGCGATGAAGCCGGTTCAGCTTGAGCTCTGAATGTGCCTCCGCCGCGATCAGGATGATCGCGCCATCCTTGTCGGTCAGGAACAGGTTCTTGGTGTGTCCGCCGGGCATGGAGGCTTTCAACTCCCGCCCCTCATCCACCGTAAACACGGCATCATGCCAATGTGTTGTATGGGCGACGCCCAATTCATCCAGATAGGCAAAGAGATCATCAGGGGTTGCGGTCATGGCGTCCTTTGGGCCAAGACTTTAGCCTCCCGTCAAGCACTGCTCTGGATACCGCTTCATGCATCTCGATTGCTACAAGATCTACGACGTCGCGCCACAAATGGTGCCTGCGCGCTCCAATCGCGACTGGATGGACGCCTTCACAGATCGCCATCCCTATCGCTGCCTGCCGCTGACCATGGCCAATTCCACCGGCTGGGAATTGCTCTGCCCGATGGACATCAAGATCAAATGGAATGGCGGCACGCGCAATGAAGACATTCAGATCCTGACGCGCGGCGATCCGAACGCAATTTCCAGCTTTGCCGATGCGCATTTCATGCGCGGCATCGTCACCTTCCATACCGGGCACCTGTTCCGCACGCCGCCCGGCTGGGGCGTCTGGGTCACGGGCCCGCCAAACTGGCCAAAGGATGGCATCTATCCGCTGACCGGCCTGGTCGAGACCGATTGGCTGCCCTTCCCCTTCACGATGAACTGGCAGATGACACGTCCCGGCGAAGTGATCTTCGAAAAGGACGAGCCCTTCGCCTTCATCACATTGATGGAGCACAAGAAGCTGGAAGAGATCGAGCCGGAGCGGAAGCTGCTCCGCTCGAACACGGAATTGGTGAAGGAATATAATGCCTGGACCGAAAGCCGGTCAGACTTCAACAAGCGCCTCAAGACGGGCGAAGAAAACGCCATGAAGGAACGCTGGCAGCGCCACTATATGCGCGGCGAGAAACCCACCGGCGACAAAGCCGACACCCACCAGACCAAACGCCGCCTGAAAGCGCCGAAAGAGGTTTCTTAGACTATCTGTCGTGAACCTCTGAAGCTTGCGACGGATTAATACATTCAAGAGAATGTAATTTCTGGTCAGTACACTATTTGCTTGTAAACTTAATCTGATTGGGTTTTTTTGTGTAATGTCTCTATTTATGGTTTCAATGTCCGCATCTTCACCGAGTTTTGGAGAGGTCATGGAAAGACACTTTCCCGATCAACACATATCTGTGTTTCCAGAAGAGGGTCACACTTGGTTGGTGAATGCTCCGGGAATGACTTCTAGGGAAGTTGGTGAGACGTTGGGAATTTTGTCTAATCAATCCGGTCAAGGCCAGGAGCCGCCTCGAAACATAATTGTATCATTTAACGCATATTATGGATGGAATTCCCCTGATGTTTGGGAGTGGATTTCTAAGCGGTGGACTGTGTGAACACTGCTGATCGAAATAGCACCAGCCCACCCGACGGTCCTGGAGGGGGGTCTGTTACCGACATAGGGTCGGACTCTAGCCGCCTCCTTCTATTGAGGATTGGCGAACTTTCGTCTGATGTGAAGAATCTAACAAAGTCGGTAGACTCCTTGGTGGACGATGTAGCGCAGTTGAGAACAAAAGCGGTTCAATTGGATACAACTTGGAAGGTGGGTGGAATATTGCTGTTCGCCTTTTTCAGTCTATTTTGGTGGATGTTCGGAACCCATGTGAACGCCTTGGTTCAAAGTGCGCTTCGTGAAGTCGTAATTGAGCAACAAGCGCTTCCCCCAGCGGGCACCCCACCAGTCGAGGCGAAATAGGCGACCGCTAGATATAGACCCGGTGGTCTAACCCGTCCGCCCAGCCTTCTCATCGATCCCGCTCGTGCCCTGCCGTTTCTCCAGCGCCGAGGCGACGTCATCCAGGCTCACCCCCCGTGACCGCAGCGCAACGAAAGCGTGGTAGAGCACATCGGCCGCCTCGCTTGCCACATGCGCATCGCTCTCGCGGCGCACGGCCTCGGCCAGCTCCATGCCTTCCTCATGCACTTTCTCCGCGCAGGCTTCCGGCCCCTTGGCCAGCAGTTTTGCGGTCCACGAACTGGATGCGTCGCCTTCCTTGGCGCGTGCGTCGATCGTGGTGCCGAGATGGGCGAGGGCCGCAGCCAGGCGGTCAGGGGAGCCGAGATCTGTCATGGCCTTGGCTTAGCGCACTTACGCGACGTGAGGAAGCGCGGGCGCTTGACGCGAGGCCTTACTGGCGCACTTTAACCTCAGGAAACGCCACCAGATCAGGAAGAATGTCATGAAAGACCGGGTCTCCATTACCATGCTGGACGACGGCATCGCCGACGTTCGCTTCATCCGCATTGACAAGATGAACGCCCTCGACCCCGCCATGTTTGACGGCATCAATGAGGCGATTGCCCAGCTGAAAGAGACAAAGGGCCTGCGCGCCGTGGTCGTCTCAGGTGAGGGTCGCGCCTTCTGCGCCGGGCTGGACCTGTCCAGCCTCGGCAGCGATTCCGGCAGCGACGAGTCCAAGAGCGTCACCGGCAGCAAGAACACCTTGTCCGACCGCACGCACGGCATCGCCAATCGCGCGCAATATGTCGCCTGGGGCTGGCGTGAGATTCCGGCGCCGGTCATCGCCGCTGCGCATGGTGTGGCCTTTGGGGGCGGCTTCCAGATTCTCTCCGGCGCCGATATTCGCTTTGTCCATCCAGACACACGTTGCGCCATCATGGAACTGAAATGGGGTCTCGTGCCCGACATGGCGGGTTTCCCGCTCTGGCGCGGCAATGTCCGTGACGATGTGCTGCGCGAACTGACCTATACCAACCGCATCTTCAACGGCACCGAAGCGCAGGAAATGGGTTTTGCCACTCATGTCTCCGACAATCCGCTGGATGATGCGATGGCGCTCGCCAAGCAAATCGCGCTGAAGAACCCGGACGCGATCAAGGCCTCCAAACGCATCTTCAATTCCATGCAGGATGCCACCGACGCGGAACTCCTGATGGCGGAATCGGTCGAGCAGGACAAGATCATCCGTACACCGAACCAGATGGAAGCGGTGTTCGCCGAGATGCAAAAGCGCAAGCCGGCCTTTACCGACTAGTCGCTCTCGCCATTTGCGGCCTCAAACGCGGCAAAGGCTTCTTCGCCCGTCAGCATCGGCGTGTCATTGGCCAGATCATAATAGGCGGCTTTCTCGTCGATGAAGATCTGCTGCGACAGCTTTGACAGGTCGGCCTCCTGAAACAGGCCGGCCGACAGGGCGAAATGGTCGTGGAATTTGAGGTGGTAGTAGAGATGGCTGCCACAGGTCTTGCAGAAGGCCCGCTCGGCCCAGTCCGAGGACTGGTAATCGGCGATATGGTCCTCGCCCTCGATCTCCAACTTGCCGTCATGGTCGACCGTGAACAGTGGCCCGCCGCCCCAGCGTCGGCACGTCGCGCAATGGCAAACTGCCACCTCATTGATGTCCGGCACCGTGATCGTCACCGCGCCGCATAGACAATGGCCTTTCATGATCGCTCCCTCCTGTTTGTATAAGGAGGCCAGCCTACGCCAATGCGGCCATATCTCAATTGAAGGCTTTGTGACGATTTCGTCAGAGGGGGCGGACAGGCGCTCCGGCTGCGGCCAGTGCGGCGCGGGCCTCGGCAATCGTCGCTTCGCCGAAATGGAAGATCGAGGCAGCCAACACCGCCGTCGCCCCGCCCTCGATCACGGCGGGGGCGAGGTCTTCCACCTTGCCTGCCCCGCCACTGGCGATGACGGGAATGTTCACCGCGCCGGTGATTGCTTTCAACAGGGTTAGGTCGTATCCGGATTTGGTGCCGTCCCGATCCATGCTGGTCAGCAGGATTTCCCCGGCCCCGCGCGCCTCGGCTTCCCTGGCAAAGGCCACCGCGTCAATGCCGGTCTCTTTGCGCCCGCCATGCGTAAAGATTTCCCAATGGTCGCCCACGGCGCGCGCATCAATTGCCACGACGACGGCTTGCGACCCGGCTTTTGCTGCGCATCGCGCAATTACGCCGGGGTCGGCCACGGCGGCGGAATTGATCGCCACCTTGTCGGCGCCCGCACGCAACAGCGCCACCAGGTCTTCCGCGCTGCGCACCCCGCCGCCCACGGTCAGCGGCATGAAACATTGCTCCGCTGTTGCCGAAACAATGTCCATCAGCGTGCCCCGGCCCTCATGCGTGGCGGAAATGTCGAGAAAGCACAGCTCGTCCGCCCCCTGCGCATCATAGGCCTTCGCCAGCGCCACGGGGTCGCCCGCGTCTTTCAGGTCAACGAAATTGACGCCCTTGACGGTGCGGCCGTCCTTCACGTCGAGACAGGGAATGATGCGGGTCTTCAGGCTCATGAGGTGGGCTTTAGCGTCCACGCGCCCGGAAGGGAAGCGCCTTGCAGGTATGTAACGGAACAGGGGGCCGGGCCCACCCATTGATGATGTGTATGCGATGGCAATTCTGCCGCGCATGAATAACGCGAACCACAGGAGACCCACCTATGAAACGCCGCAACCAATTGATGATCGCTGCTGGAGTCCTGAGCGCTGCAGGGGCCGCCTTTGCCGGCCAGAGATACGGCCGCAAATTCCTCCGCGAGCGCCGCCAGGATGAAAGCAACACGCAAGCCACGAACGGCGCAGACACATCCAGCCAGTTCCGCCAGCACAAGGGCGTCTCCAGCCCCCATGGCGATCCGGTCACCGCGCACTGATAGGCCAGACCGACAGATGAAACAGGGGCCGCAGCCTATGCGGCCCTTTTTCATGCATGCCATCCTGACAAGGGTTTCACTCAAGTCGCTGCGCCTCCTGTGCTATACTTCCTTCATGGCGGGCCTCCGCCCGCCCTCGCACCACAAAGCAAGGGAGACACGATATGAATCTTTCCAAAACCATGCGCCGGGCCGCCGACGCGGCCGCAACGCACCCGAAAGAAACCTTCCTGCGTCAGGGCCTGCGCCATGCGCGTCTCGGCGATAGCGAGTGTGATCGCGCCCCCGATGCGCCCGCGCTCTCGGACATCGCCCATGCCCTGCGCACACGCCGCATGATGCCGCCCGTGCTGGGCCGTCGTTAGGTGACATCGCGGAACCGGCAGGCGGTCGCGCGCATTGATAGGGTAATCCCAAACGCACAAGGAGCCCGCCCATGAAACTCTGGAAACAAGCCGCCATCGCCGCCGCAACCGCCGCCCTCACGGCTGGCGCTGGGCAAGTCGCCAAACGCGCGGCCCTGAACTTCATGGGCCGCCGCTCCCATAATGGCCCGCGCCTTATTCCGGCGGTGTCCGAACACGTCACCAGCGTGGCCAACAAGCCACGGCGCGCGGTGCGCTGAGCCCCCCCTGTAATAACGACAACAGACCGGCCCCCCAACAGGGCCGGTCCTTTTTGTCCGCCCCCATCCTGTTGCTTAGCAGGGTCTTAACGGGACCGGCGCAATTTACGCGCCCAGTGAGCGGCAATCTTAACAGCGTTCTGCGAAAGGTCTCGTGTGGGAGGGGCGCTGTTGCGGATGCCTGATAGAAATATTGCCTGGGCCATACGGCTCGGCGTGCTGGTCACGCTTCTGGTCTTGATGTGCGTTGTCACGCCCGTCTATCTCTGGATCCAGGCCTATGGCTCGATCAGCGGCCCGGCGGCGATGGCATTTGCCACGATCCTGCCTTTGATCATTTGCCCCACGCTCAGCTTCATCATGTTGCGCACCCGGCTCAGGATCTATCGTCTGGCCGAACAGAATTACAAGATCGCGCACAAGGACGAATTGACCGGCCTGCCCAATCGCCGCGCCTTTTTCGAGGCCGCGCGCCAGCTCCAGACCCGCGCGCATTTCGTCGGGCGGCCCTTCTTCTGTGCCATTGCCGACATCGACAATTTCAAGCGCGTGAATGATTCCCACGGCCATGATGTGGGCGACCATGTCCTGCGAGAGATCGCGGTCAGGCTGAACGCAAAAGTGCCAGAGGATTGCCTTGTCGCCCGTCTGGGCGGGGAAGAGTTTTCCATTGCGGGCATGTTCTCCAGCGAGGTCGTGGCCTATCGCGCGCTCGGTCGGCTGGTGCGGGATGTGGCCGCCGAACCGATCCAGACTCCGATAGGTGAGCTGACCGTCACGATCAGCCTCGGCTATTGCAAGGACCATGACAGCCGCGAAATCTCGACCCTGCTCTCGCGCGCCGACAAGGGGCTCTACGCCGCCAAACGCTTCGGCAAGAATCGCGCAATGAGCTTTGACCACCCCGACAGCGACCCGGAAATGTTCGCGGCCTAGGCTGCCTTTCCAAGCGCAGAAGCATTCCCACATTTCCAGTCCCCTCCCCCACTTCTCCGGCGCATGCCGGGGTTTCGTCCGGCTGGCTCCTTCTGGCTTCGGCAGGAGACCCCGGCCTGCGCCGAGGATACGGTTTGTGGGATAGAGATCATTCTCCTCCGATGACCCCTGCGCAGGCAGGGGTCCATCTCGGGACTTCCCCCTTCGCACATGAGGTAGCTTCAGGAGATGGATACCTGCCTACGCAGGTATCTTCGGAGCTGGGATTTTGCGCTCCCTATCCGTCTGAGAACTCCCCGCCCCATACTAAGCCTCTGCTCTCACAGGAGCCGGATCAGGTACCGTTCTGGTTGTGGGTTGCAGGGTCAGGATGGCGCGGGTCGGAGCGACGGTCTGATGCGCGCCTAGGCAGGTCAGGCCAGGGTGAGCCGAGGAAGCTCGGTTGGGAAACCGCCTCGTCCGGTCGCACGGGAGAAATCCCCGGATGAGCCATGCGTGGGAAAGCACGATGGATCCGTTCGCGCGGCACCGGTAACGAAGACCCGGGACCATGGGCCCCCATGAGGGTGCTCGCCGAAACTCCTGTCCGGCGCGGCGGGCGGTAACGCTCCACTCCGTAGCCATCTACACAATCAAGGCGGAGCGCCACGGCGCCTGCCGCGCCGACGGCTCTGTGAGGGGCCGGCTACGAGATATCCGGATGGTTCGCGCCAGTCCGGCTTTGGGCGCTGCCCTCTCCTCCCGATGATACCTGCGCAGGCAGGTATCCATGGACGAACAATTCGGCAGGCGCGAGGGGAGCGGTCTTACCATGCTTACCCGCCTGCGCGAGCATCTCCTGAACTTTGAAATGAGGAGACCTCATTGGTTGAGCGTAAAGAACAAATCCTTCCAGTCCGGATTGGTCTCTTCGATCAGGCGAATCTTCCAGGCGCGTTTCCATTTCTTGATCTGGTATTCCCGCGTCTTCGCCGCCTCTCGCGTATCGTGCGCTTCCATCCAGACAAGTCGCTTGATGTCATGCTTGCGGGTATGGGCCGCGCCGCGGCCTTCCCGATGGGCCAGCACACGGGCCCCAAGATTATCCGTATGGCCCGCATACAGTGCGCCATTCTTCCGATTGGCCATGATGTATGTATAGAACGCCACGCGAGACCCCCTGAAACCGCAGCGCTTGAACCCTACCTGCCTCAGGCTAAGAGGAAAAGACTTACCCCCTCCCTCACCTCCGAAGATACCTGCGCAGGCAGGTATCCATCTCCTGACGCTGCCTCATGCACCGTATGGAAAGGGTCCGAGATGGCCCCCTGCCTCCGCAGGGGGCTGCGGCAAGTGGAGTGCGACGGAGAAGGCAAGCTTTGTGGGGAGACCGGACAACACCCCGCGGGAAAAGATAAACAAGTTGAGACGCTCGCTTGAGACCGAAAGCATAGAGTTTCACAAATTCAAGTTGATGCTCTTGTCTGCATTCGCGTTCCGCTTTCTGAATGGAAATGCACTCAATCTAGGAGGCCAAAATGCGAGCGCCAGTTGTGTTGACCACCCTATACGTAGTTGGTGTTGTCGTATTCTCGACTTCTCTGGATTGGCAGAACTTGAGTCCAAATGAACTAGGTGGCTTTTTGTCCGGCATTGCCGCACCACCTGCATTCTTTTGGTTTGTGATCACAGCGTTCATGCAACGCGCCGAACTTCAAGTCACACGCGAACAGTTCTCGAGACAAGCAACCGCATTGGAAGCGCAAGTCAACTTGCTCAAAAAGACTTCCCAATTTGAAGAAAGTGAGTTCTCACACGGGCAAGTTGCTAAGGCGATTGAGACGATTCCCAAGAGAATAGGAAAGATCTTGGATCAAGTTGTCGATCTCAAAATCACAAGAAACGGCAACACTGGCGAAGAGTTGGATTCAAATACCATAGAGCTGTACTCTGCTTATTTCGGATACGAATTGCCTGAAGTTACTCCGCAAGCGACGAAGAACTTTGTCGGTCAGCTAGTAGAAAAGCTAGAACGTTGGAGGAAATATTCCGCTGATCTTCATGGCCCGATCTCAATGGCAACACTTGCATCTAATGACGACCATCGAGCGGCATTGAAGGATGAATGGCGAGAGTTGCTCGAGTGGTATTTAGAAACATACCAGCTCGCACAATCGATCCACGATTACACATTCGAACAGGCATGTGCCGAAACGGGTTTGGAAGATATGCGCAAGGCATACTATCTATTCTTCGGTGCACCAGAGCTGGATATTTTGAACTAAGACAAGCGCTCCGACACTCTAAGAGCCTCACCCGCCACAATATCCCCATCATAGAGCGCCCGCCCGAGGATGGACCCCGCAATCGGCGCGTCGGCGGCGATCAGGGCGCGGATGTCGTCCACGCTGGCAACACCGCCCGATGCAATGATCGGGATGCTGACCGTATTGGCAAGATTTGCCGTGAACGGAACATTGACGCCGGTCTTCAGGCCGTCGCGGCCAATATCGGTGGCGACGATGGCGGCGACGCCGCAGCCTTCAAACGCTTTCGCAAGTTCGGTCGCCTTCATGTCGCTGGTCTCGGCCCAGCCCTCGACCGCGACCATGCCATCCTTCGCATCGATGCCGACCACGACCTGCCCCGGCAGGGCGCGGGCGGCTTCCTTGACCAGTTCCGGGTCGCGCAGCGCGGCCGTGCCGAGAATGACGCGCGAAATGCCGGCTTCCAGCCAGGCATCAATCTGCGCGCGGGTGCGGATGCCGCCGCCGAGCTGGACCGGCGCATCGGTGGCTTTCAGGATCGCCTCGACCGCGTCGCGGTTGACCGCCTTGCCCTCAAAGGCGCCGTTCAGGTCGACGACGTGAAGATGCGTGAACCCCGCCTCGCGAAAGGCTTTCGCCTGGTCGGCCGGGCTGTCGGAAAACACCGTCGCCTGGTCCATCTCTCCGCGGAGCAGGCGCACGCACTGGCCGTCTTTCAGGTCGATCGCGGGATAGAGGGTAAAATTCATGTTGTCTCCTTAGCGCTCATCCTGAGCGAAGTCGAAGGAGCGCGCGGGCTGGGAGCGGCTCGCCCTTCGACTTTGCTCAGGGTGAGCCGGGTCATGGGGTCCATGTCAGGAAATTGGAAAGGATGCGCAGGCCCACGCCTTGCGATTTCTCGGGGTGGAACTGCGTGCCGAACAGATTGTCCCGCGCCCCTGCTGCGGTGATCGCCTGCGCGCCATAGCTCGCGGTGGCGGCAATATTGGCGGGGTCAGTCACGGTAAACGCGTAGGAATGGGTGAAATAGACATGCGGCTCTGGCCCGAGACCCGCCAGGACGGCGTGCGGCGCGCCGGAAAAGCTGAGCCCGTTCCAGCCCATATGCGGCACGCGAAAGCCCTCGCCCGGCTGGATGCGCGAGACCTCGCCGCCGATCCATCCGAGCCCCGGCGTCGCGCCATCCTCGCGGCCCGTCTCCGCCATCAGCTGCATGCCCACACAGATGCCGAGAAAGGGGGTGTTGCCATTCAGGCAGGCGGCTTCCAGCGCCTCGACCACGCCCGCCTGCGCCCGCAGGCCCGCTGCGCAATCGGCAAAGTGCCCCACGCCCGGCAACACAACCCGCTCGGCGGCGAGGATGTCTTCGGTGCGGTTCGTGATGCGGATCTCATGCCCGCTGCCGGACAGGCGCGCGGCTTCGCGCAGGGCGCGGCCTGCCGAGTGCAGGTTTCCGGATCCGTAGTCGATAAGGGCAACAAGGCTCATGGCCGCGCTCTTAGCCTCGCCGCGCCCGTGAGGGAAGGGGCAAGCCTCCCTTGCGCCCAGGGGCAAGGTGCCGCAATCTCGACAGGAAACGACCTCACACGGAGCCTGCCCATGCGATCCATCCTGCCCGCCCTGTCCGCCTGCCTGCTCATGGCCTGCGCCGCCGCCCCCGCCTGGCCCGATGCAGCCGAGTCTGCTGCGCTGGAAGAGGCGCGCAATCAGGCGGAGCTGACCAGCGAATTGTCGAGCAAGCTCTGGGAATGGGCCGAGGTCGGGTATCAGGAAGAGAAATCCTCCGCCCTGCTCCAGCAGACGCTCGCGGATGAAGGCTTCACGGTCACGCCCGGCGTCGCTGGCATCCCCACCGCCTTCATGGCCGAGTACGGCTCTGGTGGCCCGGTCATCGCCCTGCTCGCGGAAATGGACGCCCTGCCGGGTATCAACCAGGCGGCCTCACCGGATCGCGAAGAAGTCGACGGCAAGGGCGCAGGCCACGCCTGTGGCCACAACCTGTTCGGCGCGGGCTCTGTCTCTGCGGCGGTCGCGATCCGCCACTGGCTGGAAGACACCGGCACGCCGGGTCGCATCCGCGTTTATGGGACGCCCGCAGAAGAGGGGGGCTCTGGCAAGGTCTACATGGTCCGCGCGGGCCTCTTCAACGATGTCGACATTGCCATGCACTGGCATCCTGGCGACCGGAACTCAGCGGCAGCCAACACGTCGCTGGCCAACCGGTCGGCGAAATTCCGCTTCTCCGGGATTTCCGCTCACGCCGCTGGCGCGCCGGAGCGGGGGCGTTCCGCGCTTGATGGGGTCGAGGCGATGAACATGATGGCCAACATGATGCACGAACACATCCCCCAGGATGCGCGCATGCACTATGTCATCACGTCCGGTGGCTCTGCCCCCAATGTCGTGCCGGACTTTGCCGAAGTCTTCTACTATGTCCGCCACCCTTCACCGAAGGGCGTTGAAGCCATCTGGACCCGCCTCGAAGATGCGGCCCGGGGCGCCGCGCTGGGCACGGGCACCGACGTGGAATGGGAAATCATTCACGGCAACAATCCGCTGCTCGTGAATGAGAAACTGGCCCGCATGATGGACGAGAAACTCCGGCTGGTTGGCGGGGTGGACTACACGCCAGCTGAGCGCGAATTTGCCGAGACCATCGCCTCGACCTTTGACAACCCGGCACGCGATATCGCCTCAGCCGCTGAAGTGCAGGATTTCGAAGTCTCCATGGGGTACGGCTCCACCGATGTGGGCGATGTCTCCTACGCGGTCCCGACGGTCGGCCTGCGCACAGCGACTTGGGTGCCGGGCACATCGGCGCATTCCTGGCAGGCAGTTGCGGCCAGTGGCACGTCGATTGGTCATAAGGGCACACAGGTCGCCGCGGAGACGCTGACGCTGGCGGCAGTGGAGCTGTTCACCAATAAAGGCCTGCGTGTTGAAGCCCGCGAGGAATTCGACGCGGCCCGGGGTCCGGATTACGAGTACAAGTCGCTGCTCGGTGACCGTGAGCCGCCGCTTGATTATCGGAAATAAGACCCCTTAGAGGCTACCCTTGGTGCTCGCCGGCTTGCCGCCCAGTTTCGGGTCGACCGCAATTGCCGCGCGAAGCGCTCGGGCGGTGGCCTTGAAGCAGGACTCGGCGATGTGGTGGCAATTCTCGCCATAGAGGTTCTCTATGTGCAGGCACATGCCACCATTTCCGGCCAGGGCATGAAAGAACTCCTTGAAGAGTTCGGTGTCCATTTCGCCGATCTTGTCGCGACTGAAATCCACTTTCCAGATCAGGTAAGGCCGCTTGCATAGGTCCAGCGCGGCGCGGGACAGCGTCTCATCCATCGGCACATAGGCGTGGCCAAATCGCGTGATTCCTGCAAAGTCGCCAAGCGCCTTCATGATCGCCTGTCCGATAACAATCCCTGTATCTTCAACGCTGTGGTGCATGTCGATATGAAGATCGCCCTTGCACCGCACAGTCAGGTCGATAGCCGAATGCTTGGAGAAGCTCTCCAGCATATGATCGAAAAAGCCGATCCCGGTTTCGATGTCGGACTTTCCAGTGCCATCCAGATCAACGGTTACCGAGATATCGGTTTCCTTGGTGGTACGGGTAACGGTGGCGGTACGATTATTGGTCATCTAGGCCCATATAGTGGTTTGAATGTCTTACAGCTAGCGCGTTTTGTTCACTGATTCCTAAACATATTCCGGAAAACATAGTTACCGCACACATAGGTGGCGAGTGGTGAGGAATATCTAAGCGTGGACAAACAGAGTTTCATCTCGAGACTTCTGGGCCGGATGACCATTCCCCGGTTTGCCGCGTGGTGCGCAGCGGTCGCAACGATTATCATTTTTGTCGGCGTATGGACGATTGAGCAGGCCTATGGTGCGCTCATCGAAGGTAAAGCATGGACAGACATGTCTTTGCCGATCTGGGCGATCATGCTGTTGCTGCTGTCTTCATCGGTCGTGGCCGCCATTACAGCCTGGTTTTTTGCCCGGGAATTCCAGAACGTCCTGGTTGATTTCACACGATATCTTGAAGTGGCGCAGGTTGATCCGTCGGCGCGCTTGTCCAATGTTTCGTTTGTCGAGCTCCGCCGGTTGCGGTCGGTTGTCATCCGATCGGTCGGCAAGTTGCGGCGCGACAATGATGCGCTTCGACGCACGGCCTACGAAGATCCGCGCACGAGCATGCCAAACCTGATTGCGCTGGAAGAACACATAACCAAGACCCTGCCCCGCGCAAAATACGAAACGCCCGCCGCGCTCATCGTCCTTGATCTCGATAATTTCACGCGGGCTTCCGAGCGACTTGGTGCGCTTGCGAGCGAAGCCGTCCTGAAGGCGTGTGGACAGCGTATGACGAATGCGCTCGATTCGCTCGAGGGTCCGGTTCGCGCGGGGCTGAACAACTCCATGCTGGCCGCGATGCAGGCCGACAGTTTCGCCTTGTACCTGCCAAGCGCGGTCAGCCGCGACTACGTCTCGAACATTGCACGCGCTATTCGGCTCGCCTTTGCGGATCCTTTCATCGTGTCCGGACAGTCTGTAACGCTAGGCATTTCTGGCGGTATCGTCATCGCGCCCGAAGACGCCGATACGATGCACAAATTGTTCCGTCACGCAGAGCTTGCCTTGCGCCAGGTTCGTACCGACACCGGATCCGGCTTCCGTTACTTCTCACCACGCCTGAACCGTGTTGCGCGTGGCAAGTATATGCTGGAAGCTGAACTGCGCGACGCAGTCGCCAATCGTGAGTTCAAGACGCATTTCCAGCCCAAGATCGATTTTCAGACCGGCCAAGTCGTCGGTGCCGAGGCATTGGCTCGTTGGGTCCGACCGAACGGGAAGATCATATCTCCGAACACATTTATTCCGCTGGCAGAAGAAACCGGACTCGTGACCCAAATCGGGGAACAGGTTCTTGAAGCGGCTTGCGAATCCGCCCGCATCTGGATGCAGGAAGGCTTCAACGCAACGGTCGCGGTAAACGTGTCACCGCGCCAGTTTCAGTCCAGTGATCTGACAGAAACCGTTCTGGCGATCCTCAAGCGTACTGGCTTGCCACCGAACCGCTTGGAGCTTGAGATCACGGAAAGCATGGCCGTGTCCGAACCTGAAAAGGTTGCGCGGGTGATGCGCCCTCTACGGAGCCTTGGGACAAAACTGGCGATTGATGATTTTGGAACGGGGCATTCCAACTTGTCCATTCTGACCCAGCTGCCGTTTGACGTTTTCAAGATCGACCGCCAGTTCGTCTCTGCGCTTGAATCGGACGAGCAAGCTCCCGCGATCATTGAAATGATTCTGGCCATGGCCGAAACGCTAGGGCTGAATACGGTTGCGGAAGGTGTTGAAACTGAGCGTCAGGCAGACTTCCTGCGTCGGCGCGGCTGCTCGATGGCCCAAGGCTTTCTGTACAGCGCAGGTCTGCCACATGAGGCCTTCATGGATTTCATTCGGGGCTGGAGTAGCAAGAGTGAGGCATCGCGCCTTAAGGTCGGCTAACGCGCAGGATTGCGACGGTACACATTGACGATTGCGTCCTTGTATTCCGCCTGCTGCCAAAACTCATAGCCGCATTTGTCAGCGACTCGTTGGGACTCGGCATTGTCCGGATCAATGATGCAGACGCTTTGCCCCGGGCGATTCTCATCGAGCCAATCATGCATCGCGCCAACGGCTTCGCTGGCGTAACCCTTTCCCCAAGCGACTTCCGCAAAGACCCAGCCGGCTTCTGGCCATTCAGACAAGTCCGGCGTCATGCCGCGCATAAAGTCTGCGAATCCGCCTTCACCGATGAATGCGCCTGTCTCACGATCCTCGATTGCCCAGGAGCTATACCCCAGCAGGTCCCACATTCCGCGATTGCGGCAGATGGTAAACCAGGCTTCCTGACGTGATCGCGGAGTTCCGCCTATATGTTGGGTCACTGATGGAGACCCCCACATGGCTGCAGATGGCTCGAAGTGACGGGTCTCGTGGGGACAGAGCACCAATCGATCGGTGATGATGACAGGCAGGGTCATGACAGTTGCCGCCTCAGGCCTTTTGCTTCATCTTTTCCAGCATGGCCCCCATGGCCGCATGTACGGCTTGCATGCCCTTCAGTGGTCGAACCATAACTTTGAAGTCTTCAATCTGTCCGTCAGGGTTCCAGGCGATCATATCGACTCCATTCACTAGCACGCCATCCATTTCGCATTCAAACTCAAGGACCGCCTTGTCGCCGCAATCGAATACGCGTGTGTAGCGGAACGTGTCGCCGCCCAGCGTTTGTCCGGCAGCGGTCAAGTAGGCCATCGTGATTGGCTTGCCCTCCTGCGGTGTATGCACAACCGGACTTTTGAAGACCACATTGTCAGCGAGTTGGACAGACAGACCAGCAGGTGAATGGTCACCATTCATCCAATCAAACCAGCGTTGCAGGTTTGGGCTATGGCCCGTCATGGCGATAAGGTGTTCAGCCATCGGATTTCCTCTCGATTATTCTTGTATTGCGGTGACCGGTTTTCCGATCAGGTAATCGCCCGGATCATTGAAACAGCTCCCGCGAAGTGCGACCCAGCCGCCAGGAAAGTCTGGCTCCGTGAACACGATGTCCACGCGGCCCCAATTATAGTGGGATTCCCCCGTTGCCGGATCGGTGACGGCAACATCACAGAGCTCGATCCCCGGACTTTCCGCCTCAATCCATATGCCGGCATAGGCGGTTCGGCCCTCATAGACGCCTGCCAGATCCCTGATGTAGACGGTGCCGCGCTCGGTCAGGCCCGGATAAGACCAGACGGCCCAGCCGTCATCGGTCTCATCCTCGTAGACGACGTCACCAATCGGTGTGGACCAGACTTCATCTGCGATAGCAGACAGGCCGATCAAGCTCAGACCCAGCAAGGCCGTAATGGGTTTCCGCATCACTGATACTCCCTCTTCCAAGGGAAACCCTATCACGCAAATGCTCGGCGTGAAGAGGGATCAGGTCGCGTATGCGGCGGCTAGCTCGGGATCTTTCGAAGCGACGAGGTCTGCCAGGTCGGAAATCACCTTGGCCTGTTTCCAGGTCGCATCGTCCTGCATCTTGCCATCAATCATGGCCACACCAGAGCCATCCGGCATGGCATCAAGGATCTTGCGCGCGAATTTCACCTCATTTGGATCGGGGCTGAAGACCTTTTTGGCGATGGCGATCTGGTTCGGGTGAAGGCTCCACGTGCCTGAGCAACCCAGCAGGAAGGCATTGCGGAATTGCTGTTCGCAGGCGTCAAGATCGGCAATATCGCCAAACGGACCATAGAAGGCGTTGATCCCTGCCATCCGGCAGGCATCAACCATACGGGCGATCGTATAGTGCCAAGGATCCTGCTGGGCTGAGTCGCGTGGGCTGCCATCTTCATTCGGATCGTCGATTACGCGGTAGAAGGGATGGCCACCCCCGACGCGAGTGGTCTTCATCTTGCGGTCCGCAGCCAGGTCTGCCGGGCCCAGGCTGATACCCTGCATGCGCGGACTGGCCAGTGCGATTTCTTCTACGCGTGCCATCCCCTGGGCCGTTTCAAGAATGGCGTGGAACAGGATCGGCCGCGTGAGACCCGCCTTTGCCTCCAATTGTGCAACATACTGATCGGCGAAATGGATGTCCCAGGGACCTTCGACCTTTGGCAGCATGATCACGTCCAGCTGATGACCGGCTTTTAGAACCAGTTCACTCACATCTTCCTGAAACCACGGGGAGTTCAGCGGGTTCACGCGGCTCCAGAAGCCCGTTCCCTTGCCTTGCCAATCGTACATGGACGCCATTTCGATAGCGCCGGCGCGAGCAGCATCCTTGGCGTCAGCGGGGATGGCATCCTCAAGATTTGCGAGCATCACATCCACGCCTTCGGCCATGGTCGGCACCTTGGCCCGGACCTTGTCCAGATGCGGCGGGACAAAATGGATCATCCGCTCCAGCCTGATGGGCAGGTCGTGCATCGGGGCGGGCGCACCGATGGCCAGGGGCTTGAAGAAGTCTCTTGGTGTTTTCGTGCTCATGCGTTCCTCCTTGTTGCGGCGCAACATAGAGGGCGGTTGTGCCGCGTCAATCAGACAGAAAGGCTCAGGCCGGTGATTCGACGACAGAGAGATTCATGCTGAAGGAGCGACGCTCGCCCGGCGACTTGAACGGATAGACACTGTGGAACATGTAGGATGGAAATATATAGAAATCCCCGACGCGTGGGCGGATCATGAAGTTCGATACCGAGTAATGGGTGTCGGTGCCGTGCGCGAACTGAAGATGTCCGTGAGAAGGATGATGGTCGAGGTCGTCCTCGGCCCATTCCTGATCAATCCCGTCCGGCAGTTTCAGATAACCGACGCATGAGAGCGCGCATCCGGTATGGATGTGGAGCGGGTTATACTCATGTGCAAACTGGCGGACGAACCATCCGGCCATGACGTTCAGCTCAAAGCGCTTGGTCGTATGGTCATAGTCGCCGAATGAACCACGGCGGCTGGCGCGAATATGGTACTCGATCAGCGCGTTGCCGAGCGCAGCGGCGGTGGCGTCCACGAGGGATTTGGGAAAACGGAGTTCCTGCCGGACCTTGCCCACAAGGCTGCCCGAATGATCTTCCAGCTGCTCACTCATAGAGGCGTTCAGATGGGCGACCAGCGCAGGCGGTATGCGGACATAGCCCATCATGGGGCCAAAGGGCGTAAAGAATTCCTTCTCGCCAGAAGGCGTGAATATGGCCGACACAGCGGACTCCCGTCGCGCGGCCGCACACCTCACCCGGTGCGGTCGTTACTATACTTGATGGAAACGCCCTCAGCGGGTGTCTAAACCCGCAGCTGAACCGGGGTCAACGTCGATCTCGGGAAAAGTCGAAATCATTTGTGGAACGCCAGGCAGGGAACTTTCACCTGTTCCGGGCGTTGCAGGGGTAGCTTATCCAAAAAGGAAACCCTGCATGTCCCTGCTCATGATCCTACTCACAATATTTCTCCCACCTGTCGCAGTCGCGATCAAGGAAGGCATTGGGCTTCAATTCCTGCTCAATGTGCTACTGACACTGATTGGCTGGCTGCCCGGCGTTGTTCATGCCTTTTGGGTCGCGTCGCGCGGATCCGCTACCGCCGCCTGATCACTCTTCTGCCGAGGCGGTTTCTACGTCGGGCCGCGATGCCCGGCGGAACACCGCTACGGTAAGAGCTGCGACTCCGATCGCGGTGACAACCTCCCCGCCTATGATGACGTTCAGTCCTGCATGAAGCTCGGACAGGATAGCCCAAGTCGCTGTCATGAAGGTGATCGCGGCGATTTCCGAGATCAGGATGGTTGGAATAAGAGCATTCAGAAAGCGTTTCATCTGAGACGTCCATACAAAAGCATTGCGAACTCGCGTCGTCATATATCGGCATGACTCCCGGTTTCAGCAATGCTGAAAACTTTTTCTCGTGCTAAATCTTTGTGGCCAAGGGGTGCGCTGTTTCGAGAAGCTCCGCGAGCTCGTCCGTCAGGACGTGCGTGTAGATTTGTGTCGTCGCGATATCGGCATGGCCCAGCAATGTCTGGACGCTTCTCAGATCGGCGCCCCCCATGAGCAGGTGAGTTGCATAAGCGTGCCGCAACGCGTGCGGGTGGACTCTATCCGGGCGGATACCGGCTTTCAGTGCCAAGGCTTCGAGCAACTGTCCGAGGCGGCGGCGGGTGAGATGTCCTGATTTTCCTCGCGACGGAAACACAAAGGGTTCAGCTCGGCTCCTTGTAAGTGAGGCTTCCGGCAAGTGATCTTCGCGTACTTTCAGCCAATCTGTAAGCCCGCGCAAAGCGGGGCGCCCCAGTGGGCACAACCTTTCCTTGCCGCCTTTGCCGCGAACGATCACATCCGTTGTGACCCAGCGGGCTTCCTTGCGCCTCGGCAATTGGCCGAGTTTGAGAGAGACAAGTTCTGTTGCCCGCAGGCCCGCCCCATAGAGCAGCTCCACAAGACATTTCAGCCTCAAATCGTCGCCGCAGCAATCCAGCAGACGAGCCATCTCTTCGCGAGACAGGACATCGGGCACGTCCCGGCCGGGCTTTGGGCCGTCAATCTTCGCGGTGGGATCATCCTTGCGGTCTCCTTCCTCAAACAGGAAGCGAAAGAAGCGTCGGACCGCGGACAGCTTTCTGGCTTGCGACGATGGAGCCATGCCTCGCTTGGACAAATCTCTCAGCCAGCCTGAAATTTCACTTCCTTCAGCATCACATAACCCGCCACCACAAAATTCGGATGCGTCCAGCAAGTCCCGTCCATAGGCGTCCAGCGTATTTGCGGATGAGCCGCGCTCTGCAGACATCATTTCAAGGAAGGCTTCGATGCGCGCGCGGTCAGACATTGCCCGACCTTGGCGTGCCCCGCCTAAAATTGCGTGAACATCATTCCGGTTTGACCCAGATAGGCGATGTCCAAGCCCGCTCCTGAACGAGAACGGGCATGTCGGGATTGGGCGGTGATCCGTTACGTACCGCGTCCCATGTCGACCAGCGACAAGATGGATTCTCGAGAACGCGGACGTAATAAGCTGCGCGGCGCGTCGGATCGTAGTTTGGGTCAGTCCACAGTGTTTTTAACTCGCCAACGCCACTGCCGGGGCGTGTAGAGCAGTCGGATATGTCTACATTGGCACCATTGTCGGGGCACCGGTGCGTGTCCGAATCTGGTTCGACATTTCCGGAACATGCAGCATCGTAGACGGCCTCATGCGCCTTGCCCTGGGCATCGGTCCACACTTTGATGACCTGCAAACGCTGCAGCGGATAAGAAGCCGGATCCCGAATCGCCCAAGCGAGAAATGACGGGGCTTGCTGATTTCCGACCAGGTCGCCGCCCTGTGGCACGCCAGTGCGGTAGGCTGCTGACACCAGGTCCGGATCTGCCAACATTTCCTGATCAAATCCGTATCCGGCAAACATGCGTGCTTTTATGCGCGGCCCGGACGTGCCGAACGTCTCCTTGCGACGAATGGCGTCGAAGATGGCATCCCGCGTATTTTCGTCGGCCCATACGCCGGCCAGCCCGGATGCGCTGTACTTGCCAGCAGACAGCTTGCGTCGCATGCTGGGCTTTGCCGCGCCGGGCGGCAAGCTATTCAGCGATACAACACCGTCCCAACTGTCCGCACCTGCTGGTGGGACGGAATGTCGGAACTCAGGATTGGATCCGTCTTGGGGGAACTTGCCAGTAAAGTTCTTCTCATCGAAAGACCCCGCGCCGATATGTGTATCGCTGGAGCCAATGAAGCCGAACTTGTAAGGGTTGAAGCTCTCTGTTTCTTCGAAACCCAGTCCACGCGCCAACGCGTTGCGGGCGAAATCTCCGAGGTGCGGCGTAGACTTTGCGGCGCTTCCAACCAAGGTGTCGTAGATCTCGAAGTTTGCCCATTCGTCATTCGGGGATAGTGCTGGGTGGACTTCCGAGGTGCCTTTGACCTGCGAGATTTCAATTACCGGTTCGTTGCGCATGCGGGTGATCGCATAATCTGCAGTCAACTGACCGCCCTCATAGGTTTCGGACGCAAACATTTCGCCATTGGATGCGTTGGAATTGTGCGGGATGGAGATGACATCCAGACCCTCAGCGCGCCGCGCATCCATCCAGGCCCACAAGTCTTCCGGATTTGGGGAGTCGAGGGTGGAAAAAAGCCGGTCCGGCGCGTCTCCACGAAATATGACGTTCCGGTGCAGGTTCGCTGCGGCGGGAACTTCCGAGTCCATGACCTCTGTCATGGCGGTGAATTCGTAGCCGGAGAAGGCGGTGAACTTGCCGGGCTCATTGTGGCGTTCGGCCGTCTCAATGTTCTTCATCCAGGCCGAGTCGATGACGTCTCGATCGTAGATCTCATCCACTTCTTCGCCCGTCACGATGGTGATGCCCACATTATGGAATGACTGGGCAGGGTTCGTCGCGTCCGGTCCAAATACGGATTTTGCGAAATTCGTGCGCGACAGATTCGTACCGGGCGTTGCCATGACCGGCATGATGCCGAGATATTCGCCATGATCTGTGACGGCCAGAAAATCGAGTGGGCTGTCCAACTGGATTTCGTAGCCGCCGTCGGTGATTATTTTCTCGCCCTTTGCATAGCGATATGCGTCATCGGGTGTTGCCCGAACGGACGATATGAAGGCGTCAAAGGACTGTCCGGTATGGACGTGCAGGTCGCCGAATAATGCAGTCCTGTCAGCGGGATCTATTGATGTTGAGCTCGCCGTGGCAATCGCAGCCGGTGCGGGCTCTGGTTCGGATGCTTGGGATTGTGTCTTGTCTGGCGCCCCACATGCCGTGGCTGCAAGTGCCAGTGCAGACGCCCCGGCCAGTATGGATACCCTCATCGATTCCTCCCGTTTTTCGTCCACCATCAGCCTTCTGGAGGCAAGATCAACGAAATTCGGGAAATTTCTAGTTGAGCGCCTTCCAGTAGCCAGTAGATTCCAATGCCATCTCCCGGGCGGCATCCTCTGCGCCGATCCGTTGCAGTGCTTTCAGGAGCAAGAGTAGGCTGGCGTCATCGAGTGCGGTCGGATCGCCTTTGGTCATGCCTACCGTGGACAGAATAACCTCTCCTGCAGCATCTGCCTCAGCGGAGGCAAGCACGCCTACCAATTGCAAATCTATTTCCGGGGTGGATTTGCGTTCGGGCGCATTCACGATCAAGCGGCGCGCATCCGCCGGGGGCGCAATGCCGAGAGCGGTCCATAATGCGAAAAGACGAGCAGCGGTCTGCTTTTGCAGGTCAGACTCGGCAAGTGTGGCTAGACGTTCTCCAATATAGTCGCTGGCGCTGCGTGTCGTCCCGCTGCCCGCCAGTGCCACCAGAGCCGACATGAGCGCGGCATCAAAGCTGCCATCTTCGCGCGCGCCTTCCATTGTATTGGCGGATGACCAGTCCTTGGCGGCAGTGTAATGGTCGGTGGCCAGCGCAGCCCGCGCGAAGATCGGAGCGTTGGCTGCCGTGAAAGTGTTGATCGGTAGGCGTTCGACGTCCTCCCATAATAGCCGCGCGACCGCGCTGAAATGGGCTGGTGTGTCCATAGCGCCTTCCAGTGCTGCGGCGAGCGCAAAAGCGCGATCTTCATCAGTGACAAGCGGATCGCGCGCTGCATAGAGCGCGCTCTCCAAAGGCGTAGAGGGCACGAAGCCCGGTTCGGATATCAGCTTGAGGAAGAGTGCCTGATAATCATCCGTCTCCAGCATGCCAGCTTGGCTGGCCATTCCTGCGGATTGAACACGCAGAGTGATTGGCAATTTCGGATGCAGGGCCATTGCGGCTGCAAGGTCGGGACGATTCGCGGGGAGGGGTGCCTCCGGAGGCGTGAGGCCCGCCTCGGCAGAGATGGCAAGGTTCAGTCCCGAAGAGTAATCCGCCTCTGGCGCGTCAGGCAGTTCGCCGGATGTCGCAAACACAGCGGCCAGAAGCCAGGAATCGACGGCATCCTGTTGCAAGGCCATTTCAATCGCGAGTTCTGCGCCGGCAGTATTGCCTTGCAGTGCCGCGCAGACCGCGCGCAACTTGGCCCAATAACCTGAAAGACGGTCTGGCGCATTCAGCATATCGCAGGCTGTTGCTTCATTGCCCAGCGCAAGATTGAGATCTGCAACGATTTCATCCGCGTCGAGGCCAGGAGGAGGAGTATCGAGTCGTGCCATGAGGGTGGCTGCGGCTTGGGCTTCGCCGAGGTCGTACATGATACGTGCCCGCTCGGCCCTTAGCAGGGGTTCCTGCATTCCCGCTGGTGGTGTGGCAGGCGACAGGGCCATGCGTTGCATCAACGTGCGTTCAGCCGGTGTCAGGTCGTGTGTGCGGACATCTCGCATCAATGGCAGCAAATCATCAGCGTCGGACGCGCGCCACATATCGGTTGGCAGGGAAGGCTCGCCCGCCTCGAGGAAGCTCATTCCCCACGGATTCACCAGCTCTAGACCGGAATCCTCGATTTGCGCGCCTGCCGGTAAGCTCCCGGCGAGGATGAGGCACACGACCGAGACAACGCCCTTAAAGGACATTGTCGACCTCGATGCGGACTTCACCGGGCTCTGGTTTACCCTTTTCGGCTTGTCCGCCCAGCCACCAGGCCGCGCCGAGGACAAGTATTGCCAGCAGGCCTAAAAGGATCAGAAACTTGCGCATGGCTATTTACCCCTAGATACAGAATTCCGGCGCTGGATTGCGAAGGCGCGACAGCAACTATAGGACAAGTACCGAACGGAGCCCGAAAGTCCAGAATGCCTTCTGACAGTGACAGTACTTCCAGACCGGTTGACGCGACATTGCCCTACATGTCGCGAACCGTCGCGCTTGTCGGTTTGATGGGGGCAGGAAAATCTACCGTCGGGCGCCGCTTGGCCGAACGATTGGGCCGAGAGTTTTATGACAGTGATTCGGAGATCGAGAAGGCGGCGGGTCTATCAATAACCGATATTTTCAAACTGCACGGAGAAGAGGATTTTCGGCGCGGGGAGCATCAGGTGTTGAAGCGGCTATTGGAGTTGCCTCCCCACGTGTTGGCTACGGGCGGGGGTGCCTACCTGAATGATGAGACCCGCCTGTTGATGCAGAAGAACGCGGTCACCATCTGGCTGAATGCTGATCTCGAAACTCTTTGGCGGCGTGTCCAGAAGCGCGATACGCGTCCCTTGCTGAGGCGTCCGGATGCGAAGGACGTACTGACCAATCTGTTGGCAGAGCGCGAGCCGATCTATTCCCAAGCCGATCTCGTCGTGCCGTCAAAGGACGGACCGCACGCGGCCACCGTCAATGCCATATACAAGGCCCTCCAGACATGGACACCGAAGTGAACGTGACCGCACCACCGCTTGAGACCGTCACGGTCGAGCTCGAAGATCGCAGCTATGACATTCTCGTCGGCCACGGCGCGCTGGACCAGCTCGGTGCGCGCGTGTCGGCCATGATCAAACAGCCGCGGGTCTTCGTGCTGACAGATGAGACGGTCGAGCGGATGCACCGGCATCGACTGGATGAGGCGCTTCGATCAACCGGTGTGACGACGCATTGGAAATCCCTGACGCCGGGCGAGAAAACGAAGTCGTTTTCCAATCTCGAAGAGATCCTCGACTGGTTACTTGAGGCCTCTGCTGACCGCAGCGATGTACTCATTGCGCTCGGTGGTGGCGTGATCGGTGATATTACGGGGCTTGCAGCCAGCCTTATGAAGCGCGGCATGAAATTCGTGCAGGTGCCGACGACCCTGTTGGCCCAGGTCGATTCCTCGGTGGGCGGCAAGACCGCGGTGAACACGCCGCGCGGGAAGAATTCGATTGGTGCATTCTATCAGCCGCAATTGGTGATAGCTGATACGTCCCTGCTTGAAACGCTGCCGCCGCGAGAGCTGCGCGCTGGTTACGCCGAGATCGTGAAGTATGGATTGATCAATGATCCGGGTTTCTTTGCGTGGCTTGAAGAGCATGGCGAAGCGGTGCTGGCACTGGACCCGGCAGCAATAGCGCAAGCGGTTGCCACCAGCTGTCGTGCCAAAGCGGCCATCGTTGCGGAAGACGAGCGCGAAACCGGCGTCCGGGCGCTGCTTAACCTCGGCCACACGTTTGGCCATGCACTTGAGGCGGCAAACGGCTATGCGCCGGATCTGTTGCACGGCGAGGCCGTTGCCATCGGCATGGCGCTCGCATTTCGCTATGGCGCAAGTCAGCGTATCACGCCGCAATCCGATGCAGACCGTGTGACGGCCCACCTCAATGCGACGGGGTTGCAATCAAGCATTCCGGGACGTCAGGGTGGGCCTTACATCGCTGCGCGACTGGTCGAGCTAATGCAGCAGGACAAGAAAGCCAGCGGCGGCAAAGTACCCTTGATCCTCGCACGCGGTATTGGCCAGTCCTACATCCACAAGGATGCAGATCTTGCGTCCGTCGAAGCATTTCTCCGTAGCGAATTGCTGGAGAGCTGATCCACACATATGAGACCCCACCCATGATTGCCGGTTACATCATTTCGATCCTCGTGCTGCTTGGCCTGTCCGGCTTCTTTTCCGGCTCCGAGACGGCGCTGACGGCTGCCTCGCGCGCCCGCATGCACCAGTTGGAAAAGGACGGGGACAAGCGGGCCGAGACGGTGAACCGTCTGATCAGCAATCGTGAAAACCTGATCGGTTCCATCCTGCTGGGCAACAATCTCGTGAACATCCTGGCGTCGGTTCTTGCAACATCCCTGTTTACGGCGCTGTTCGGTCAGGGCGGGCTCGCGCTGGTATTGGCCACAGGCGTGATGACCATTCTGGTGCTCGTGTTTTCCGAAGTGCTGCCGAAAACCTACGCGATCACGCGGCCTGACACGATGGCGATGAGCGTAGCCCGGCCGATCAGTGGCCTGGTCTGGGCGGTTGCCTGGATCGTCAAGCTCATCCAGTTCATCGTGACCATCACGCTCAAGATTCTCGGTCTCGGCGCACCGGCTGAACTGGTTACGGCAGAACAGGAAATTCGCGGTGCCATTGACCTGCATGCCTCCGAGGGCGGTGTGGGAGCCGAAGACCGTCTGCGTCTTGTCGGCGCGCTCGATTTGAAGGAGCTGACCGTCGAAGACGTGATGATCCATCGGAAAAACATTCGCATGTTGAATGCGGATACTGAGCCTCGGCAGTTGGTAACCAAAGCGCTCGCCAGCCCGCATACGCGCCTACCGCTATACCGGGGCGAGAAGGAGGAGATTGTCGGCATTTTGCACGCAAAGGACCTGTTGCGGGCGGCGCTGCCGCTTGGCGGCGACCTGAGCGCGCTCGATCTCGACTCGATCTTGCGCAAGCCGTGGTTTGTACCGGAGACAACACCAGTACAGGACCAACTCGACGCATTTCTTCAAAAACGGAGTCACTTCGCGTTGGTTGTTGACGAGTATGGCGAGCTTCAGGGGCTGATTACGCTGGAAGACATTCTGGAAGAGATCGTCGGTCATATCCATGACGAGCATGATGTGGCCGTTCAGGGTGTGCGTCCCCAGCCAAATGGATCAGTCAACGTGGATGGATGGGTGCCTATTCGGGACCTGAACAGGGCGACAGGCTGGAACTTGCCGGATGAAGAAGCCGTAACCGTTGCAGGCTTGGTCATTCACGAGGCGCAGACCATTCCCGAGCCTGGACAGAGCTTTGTCTTTCACGGGTATCGCTTCAACATACTCAGGCGTCAGCGAAACCAGGTCACTGGCCTGAACATATCAGAGGCCGAGACGGCCTGATTTCGGCTCTCGGCTGGCCATATGCATCTGCGGCGACGGATCTTCGTCGCAGCCATTGGCCTTCAGCCAGTTCTTCTCGGTGAGCGTCACGATGTGGGCGGAGTCTGGATCGGGATTGTCCATGGCGATAACAGCCCACTCGCCGCTGAGCGTTGGGACGTCATGGGACACCGGAACGAAGACTATCTCTCTATCCTGAGTGCAAACCGTGTCGCGAATCCAGTGCATCATGCCGAGATTCACCTTGTCGGAAGGTGTCTCCGCAATCGCTGAACCTGCAATCATTGCGCCTATTGCGGCGGCAGTCATGAGTTTCTGTACCATCACCCGTTCTCCTCGACGGCTGCGAAATTAATGATCGAGTCATATTTCGGTTCCGCGTGGAGTCGGATTTTTCAAGATTCATGCCGCTTTCGCGTGTAGGGCGAGTGCGTGCAGGCCGGAATCAAATTCGGACTGCAGCGTCAACATGATCGCGCGTTGGGCTTGGACGCGGGACAGACCTTCGAATGCCGAGGACGTGATTCGCACGGTGTAATGCGTCTCTCCACCAGGCGCGGCGCCTGCATGACCTGCATGTTTCTGGCTGTCATCGGTAATAATCAGCTCTACCGGGTGAAAAGCTTCAGTTAAAAGCTCACGAATTCGCGATAACCTGTCACTTGGCTGTGGCATCTTTAACCTGCACTCCCTATTATGCCGGGTCATGTCTGACGGTGACCCATTTTCCTATCGCGTTAAGTTCAAAGATATACGCATCAAGCCTCCCAAAGACGAGGCTTCCCGTGCGCGTGCGCAGAAGACTCGTGTCTGCGACCACAAGCAATGTGATCTTGAGGGGACCCATCCTGCGCCCAAGCGTCAGGGGAATGGTCGTCATTATTTCTGCCAGGCGCATGCAGCAGAGTACAATCGCAGCTTTGATTTCTTTGAAGGCATGTCGCAGGCCGAGGCCGCTTCGTTCGCCCGGTCTGAGCGGTATGGTCACAAGCGCACCTGGAAATTTGGCACCGGCCCGATGCGCGGCGAAAAGGGACCTCAGAAGTTGGACCCGCGGCGCTGGGCAGGCAGCAAGTTCTTCAATGTTGATGATGTTGCGAGTGGCGAGTCGGCCTCGTCCGGCCACCGGAACACGCTGCAGAAGCGCGCCTTGAAGGAACTCGATCTCGAAACCGATGCAAAGCCAGCGGAGATTCGCGCGCGCTATGCAGAATATGTTCGCCGGTTCCACCCGGATTCGAACAAGGGCGACCGGTCATCAGAACACAAGCTCCAGCGCGTCCTTCGTGCCGGCAAGCTGCTGAAGGCCGCAGGCCTGATGAAGGGCTGACATGCACGATATCCTGGTGATCGGCGGCGGGATCAACGGAACCGGGATCGCGCGCGACGCTGCTGGTCGTGGGCTGGATGTGGTGCTCTGCGAAAAAGATGACCTTGCCCAGCATACATCGTCAGCCAGCACGAAGTTGATTCATGGCGGGCTGCGTTATCTGGAGCAGTATGATTTCGGCCTGGTGCGCAAGGCCCTGATCGAGCGCGAAATCCTGCTTAAGGCAGCGCCGCACATAATCTGGCCAATGCGGTTCGTCCTGCCGCACCACAATGAACTTCGCCCAGCCTGGCTGATCCGACTTGGTCTGTTCATCTATGATCACCTTGGCGGACGCAAATTGTTGCCTGCAACCACAACGCTTCGGCGCAAATCGTCGGCCAGACTTGACTCGCTCAAGGAAGAATACCGGCTTGCTTTCGAGTATTCTGATTGCTGGGTCGAGGATTCGCGGCTTGTCGTGCTGAACGCCGTCGATGCGAAATCGCATGGTGCTGAAGTCATGACGCGTACCCGCTGTACGTCGCTTGTGCGCAGTGGTGACCATTGGGATGCAGTGCTGGAAAGTCCGAAAGGATCCGAGACCCGGTCATTCAGGGCGGTCGTCAATGCGGCAGGTGCCTGGGTCGACGATGTTCTGGGGCTCGACCATGGAAAGAAAAACGAGACCCACCTACGACTTGTAAAGGGTAGCCATATCATCGTGCCGCGCTGGCACGAAGGCGACTACGCCTACTTCTTCCAGAATGGTGATGGCCGAATCATGTTCGCGATTCCCTATGAGCGCGGCGCGTTCACACTGATCGGCACGACGGACGTTCCGTATGAAGCAAATCGCGACGAGGTGAAAATTACGCCTGATGAGATCGAGTATCTCTGCAAGGGCGCGAGCGAGTATTACAAGCGGGCCATCACTCCAGCAGATGTGGTGGCGACCTATTCCGGTGTGCGCCCACTATATGATGACCACACTGCCAACGCCTCCAAAGTGACGCGCGACTATGTCCTGAAACTGGATGATGACGGCGGAGCGCCGGTCCTGTCAGTGTTTGGGGGCAAGATAACGACCTATCGGGAATTGGCTGAAGACGCGCTTCAGACACTGGATAAGGTTTTTCCGGAGGCAGGTGGTGAGTGGACACGCGACGCTGACCTTCCCGGCGGAGACATGCCTCGCGCGGATTTCGACGGTTTCTATGAAGGATTGCGGCAGGATTATCCCAAGCTGAGCGCTAACCTTCTGCAGCGTCTAGCACGCGCTTACGGCACCGACGCGCGGCGTTTGTTGGGGCAAGCCGAAACGGACGGCGATCTTGGCCGAATGTTTGGTGCGAGCCTGACCGAAACTGAGGCGCGCTACCTTGTTGAAGTAGAGTTTGCCCGAACCGCAGATGACATTCTGTGGCGTCGTTCCAAGCTGGGCCTGCACATGAGCGCGGCGGAGCGGGATGCGTTCGCGGGATGGATGGCGACTGAAATGGCAGTGAAGGCCTGACCGGTCTGACGCCGCGCCGCACAGGTTGATGGCATACCTGTATATTCTGTCATGCCGCGCTGTTTCGCCCGCCGTGCCTTGGTAGACAGGCGAACGGCTCTATGGTCAAAGGCGCCATCCGGATTATCGCGGCTGCGGTCGCTTTGAGAGAGACTGAAGATGACCAAAGGCTTGGTAACTGTTTTCGGCGGGTCGGGGTTCATTGGACGGTATGCCGCCCGTGAACTCGTCAAGAAGGGCTGGCGTGTGCGCGTTGCCTGTCGGCACGTGAACACTGCCGGGGATGTTCGTCTTGCGGGGCCTCCAGGCTGGGTCGATATTATTCAGGCCAATATCCGCAATCGAGAGTCGATCGAGCGCGCGCTGGATGGCGCCGACGCTGTCGTGAATCTTGTTGGCATCATGTTTGAGAAAGGCGCTCAGACGTTTGAGTCGGCTCAGAGCGAAGGGGCTGGATTGCTGGCGCAAGTTGCCGCCGAAAAAGGCATTGCGCGGTTTGTCCAAGTTTCAGCCATCGGCGCTGATGCCGATTCCTCGGCTGACTATGCACGCACAAAGGCAGAAGCTGAAGCCGCTGTTCGCGATGCCATTTCTACAGCGACCATTCTACGTCCATCCATTGTGTTTGCGTCGGAAGACGAGTTCTTCAACCGCTTTGCTGCGATGGCAACGTCCCCGTTGATGAGTGTATTGCCCCTGTTGCCGGCCATTGGCGGTGGATCGACTCGCTTCCAGCCGGTCTATGCCGGTGATGTGGCCGAGGCGATTGCTGTGGCGGTGGATGATGCGGCCACGGCAGGCAAGACTTACGAATTGGGCGGCCCCCGCACTTACACGTTCAATGAACTGTATGACGTGATCCTCGAGACGATTGACAAGCGCCGGTTCAAAATTCCGTTGCCGTTCTTCATCGCAAAGCCCGCAGGTTATCTCACAGCAGCTGTCTGGCGCTATATTCCACCATTCTCGTGGGGCTTTCTCGGCGATCCGCCCCTCACAGGAGACCAGGTCGAGATGCTTAAATCCGACAATGTGGTCGCCGATGATGCGCTGACGCTGAAGGATCTTGGCGTCACGGAGCTGGAAACGGTTGAAGCGATCGTGCCTTCCTATCTCTGGCGGTTCCGCGACTATGGCGAGTTTCACAAGGCGTCGGAGGCCTAAGTCTAGAGTAGTCCGACGAGTGGTGATCCCAATATCAGCACGGCTCCAAGTGCGAAGCGGTACAATACGAAGGGCAGAAAGCTCATTCGGCTGAGTAGCGACATCAGGAACCAGATGGACGCCAGCCCCGTGATGAAGGCGATGCTTGCCACAATCAGTCCATCCTTCAGGGTCAGCACGGTTTCGGTGGCATCGGCTGTCACCAATCCCATCGCTCCGTAAAGTCCGGCAGCGGCGAGGATTGGGGCGCCGATCAGCATTGAAAATCGCGCTGCCTCGGTGCGGTCATACCCGAATGCACGAGCGGCCGTCATCGTAATGCCGGAACGGCTGGTGCCTGGCAGGATTGCAGCGATCGCCTGGGTCGCGCCGATCAGGAAAGCATGCCACATCGTCATGTCTTCTTCCTTGCGATCGCGCGCACCTTTCACATCGGCCCACCAGAGCAGGGCGCCGAAGATGATCGTTGTGGCGGCGACGACATAGATGCTGCGCATGCTTTCCAGCATGCTTTCGGGCAGGAATTTTTCGTAGGCGAATGCGACCAGAACGGCGACCGGCGTTGCAACAATCACGGCGGCTGCAAGGCGAGCCCCTTTTGACAGTGGCGATTTTGATATTGGTGCGGCGACCAGTTCAAATCCTCCTGCAATGGCGCTGGTCACGTCCTTTCGGAAATAGATCAGCATCGCCAACAAGGTGCCGAGATTTGACACGGCATTGATCAATAACTCGTCGCCGGGGCTAGCTTCGAAGAATCCTGCGGCGAGCAGTACATGGCCGGAAGAGGACACGGGAAGCCATTCTGTCGTGCCCTGCAGCAGGGCGATAATGGCGAGCTGTAATAGGGACATCAGGCGAGCCTTACAGTTTCAACGTAATTCCCAACTATGGGAATTTACCAAAAAAGCCACCACTCGTATAAAGATCAATATGATATTGTTTTTCCGTATTGAGCCGCACAGGCGGTAAAACGGGCGGCCGAGTGCAGTTTATAAATATCATTATGAGTTGTGAATGATCGAATGCGCTTGCGAGCTTGGAGGGAAAGTTCTAAGCCCACACTTCTAATACCGGGAGCGCCGAAATGGCAGAAAAAATGCTGAAATTCATCAAAGTCGAGCGGAGCATGCCGTCAAAGCGGGATGCCTCGGACCGAAAAGACGATTTCAACGAAATCTATTCTGAGTTCAGCAGGGACAAGGCTGGTGAACAAGCCGCGCGGTGTTCGCAGTGCGGCGTCCCATTCTGCCAACAGGGCTGCCCCCTTTCCAACAACATTCCTGATTGGTTGAAGCTCGCCGCCGAAGACCGGCTCGAAGAAGCATATCAGGTCTCGTCGGCGACCAATAACATGCCTGAGATTTGCGGCCGCATCTGTCCGCAGGATCGTCTGTGTGAGGGTATCTGCACCATCGAACAGTCGGGCCACGGCACAGTCACGATCGGATCTATTGAAAAGTATATCACTGACAATGCGTGGGATCAGGGATGGGTGAAGCCGATCACGCCCCCACGTGAACGCGCCCAATCTGCAGGCATTATTGGCGCGGGCCCTGCGGGCCTTGCTGCCGCTGAACAGCTCCGCCGAAAGGGCTATCAAGTCACGGTTTACGATGCTTATGACCGGGGGGGTGGCCTGTTGGTCTACGGAATCCCTGGCTTCAAGCTCGAGAAGGATGTGGTTGAGCGCCGTATCAAACGCTTGGAAGATTCCGGAATCCGGTTTGAGTTCAATACGCGGGTCGGCGAGACGGTGTCTCTCTCAACGCTGCGAGATCAGCACGACACGATCCTCATCGCGACAGGTGTCTACGCAGCAAAGGATCTGAAATGTCCGGGCAGCGGGGCCAAAGGCGTATTCCCTGCGCTGGAATACCTGACCGCTTCCAACCGCAAGAATTTTGGCGATGACGTGCCGGCCTATGATGACGGGACTTTGAACGCAGACGGAAAGCGCGTCGTTGTGATCGGTGGCGGCGACACTGCGATGGATTGCGTGCGAACGGCGATCCGTCAGGGCGCCAAGAGCGTATCTTGTGTGTATCGCCGTGACCGCGCGAACATGCCGGGCAGTCAGCGCGAAGTGACGAATGCCGAGGAAGAGGGTGTGACCTTTGAATGGCTGGCTTCGCCCGATGCCATTCTCGATACGAAAGCCGGCAAACTTAAAGCTGTTCGCGCGAGCCGGATGAAACTGGGCGAGCCCGATGCCTCCGGTCGTCAGTCTCCGGTCAAGACCGGGGAAACATTCGACATCAAGGCCGACATGGTCATCAAGGCGCTGGGCTTTGACCCGGAAGACCTGCCGGAATTGTTTGGCGAAGAAACCTTGACCGTAAACCGTTGGGGCGCGGTTCGGGTCGATTATGCAACAATGGAAACCAGCCTGCCCGGCGTTTATGCGGCAGGGGATATCGTTCGCGGCGCTTCGCTCGTTGTCTGGGCCATCAAGGATGGCCGGGACGCAGCAGAAGCCATGCACAAGGCGATGAGAGCACAAGAGCGCGCTTCTAAAGTAGCGGCGGAGTAGTCAGATGTCAGAATATGTAAAACAGTATGAGGCCAACCGTCAGAAGCTGATGGACGGCCACGCCTATGACCCCGAATATGAGCATGATGCTTGTGGTGTTGGCCTTGTCGCAGCGCTCGACGGCAAGCCGCGTCGCGAAATCGTGGAGATGGGGATCGAGGCATTGAAGAATGTCTGGCACCGGGGCGCTGTCGATGCGGATGGCAAGACCGGAGATGGCGCGGGTATTCGCGTGGAAGTGCCACAGGATTTCTTCCGTGAGCATGTCACTCGCACAGGCCACAATCCGACGGACGACCCAATCTGTGTGGGTCAGATATTCCTGCCACGCACGGATTTTGCGGCTCAGGAAGCTGCGCGGACATTGGTTGAAACCGAGGTTCTGCATTTCGGGTTCTACATCTATGGCTGGCGCCAGCCCCCCGTGGATGTGACCGTGATAGGCCAGAAGGCCAAGGATACACGTCCGGCGATTGAGCAGATCATGTTCCGCGATGGTATAGGGCGCAGCCCGGAAGAGCTCGAACGTGCGCTCTATATCTGTCGCCGGCGGATCGAGCGTCGTGCACGTGAGGCCGCGATTCCATCCTTCTATGTATGTTCACTCAGCCATTCATCCTTGATCTACAAAGGCATGTTCCTGGCGCAGGACATCGACAATTTCTATCTGGACCTGAAGGACGAGCGTTTCGTCTCTGCATTCGCAATATATCACCAGCGGTATTCGACCAACACGTTCCCGCAATGGTCGCTGGCTCAGCCTTTCCGAATGATCGCGCACAATGGCGAGATCAATACGGTGCGTGGCAACAAGAACTGGATGAAGAGCCACGAAATCCGCATGGTATCCGAAGCCTTTGGCGAGCATGTTGATGATGTAAAGCCGGTGATCCCGGATGGTACGTCCGACTCTGGCGCCCTTGATTCTGTGTTCGAGATTCTTTGCAAGTCAGGCCGTTCGGCACCAATGGCCAAGGCCATGTTGATCCCGGAAGCCTGGTCAAAGCGTGATTCGGTCATGCCGACTGCTCACCAGGCGCTCTACGACTATTGCAACTCCGTGATGGAGCCTTGGGACGGACCGGCCGGAATCGCGGCCTATGATGGCCGTTGGGCCATAGCTGGGCTTGACCGAAACGGTTTGCGGCCGCTTCGTTATGCTCTGACGGCAGACGGTATTCTTGCGGTTGGGTCTGAGGCGGGTATGTGCCCGCTGGGCGATCATGAAGTCACCAAGCGCGGCCTGATCCAGGCTGGCGGCATGATCGCGGCTGATTTGAAGACCGGAAAGTTTTATGAGCATCGCGAGCTAATTGACCTGCTCGCCGGCAAGGCGCCATATGAAGAGTGGTTGCAGGCCGTGACCGAACTGGAGCCGGAAATCGGCCCGGGGCCTGAGCCTCTCATGTTCAACAAGGAAGATCTGCTGCGTCGTCAGACAGCCGCGGGTTATACACTTGAGACACTCGAATTGATCCTTTCTCCGATGGCCGAAGGTGGCAAGGAGGCCATTGGATCGATGGGCGACGACACTGCGACGGCCGTCTTGTCTTTCTCGTACCGCCCAATGAGCCACTTCTTCCGCCAGAATTTCAGTCAGGTCACAAACCCGCCGGTCGACCCGTTGCGTGAAGAGCGCGTAATGAGTCTCAAGACTCGGTTCAAAAACCTTGGAAACGTTCTCGATACCGACAAGTCCCAGCAGGAAGTATTCGTGCTGGAAAGCCCGGTCCTGACCAATGGGATGTATGACCGCCTGATCGATCGACTGGGTGTTGGCACTGCTGAAATTGACTGTACATTCAATGAAGCAGATGCGGCAGGCGATGGAGTTGCGCTCAAGAACGCGCTGAGTAGAATCCGTCAGGAGGCGGAAGATGCAGTACGCGAAGGCCGCGAGCACATAATTCTGACCGATCAGTATCAGTCTGCGGACAAGATTGCGATTCCGATGATCCTGGCCACTGGTGCGGTTCACTCGCACCTTGTGGCGCAAGGTTTGCGTACGTTCTGTTCCATCACGGTTCGGTCGGCCGAATGCCTCGACACGCACTATTTTGCCGTACTCATCGGTGTCGGTGCGACGTGCGTGAATGCGTACCTGGCGCAAGACATCATTGCGGACCGGCAAGCCCGAGGGCTTTTCGGAGAGATGCCGCTCAATGAGTGTGTGTTGAATTTCAAAAAAGCGGTCGAAGCCGGCTTGTTGAAGATCATCTCAAAGATGGGAATTTCTGTAATTTCTTCCTATCGGGGTGGGTACAATTTCGAAGCGCTGGGCCTCTCGCGTGCGCTTGTCGCGGATTATTTCCCAGGCATGAACAGCCGCATTTCTGGCCTTGGTCTCGCTGGCCTCGAAGAAAACTCGCTTGTTCGCCATGAGGCCGCCTTCGACGAGGATGTCGTATCTCTGCCGGTAGGCGGGTTCTACCGCTTGAGAGCGTCCGAAGAACCACATGCGCTTGACGGTAATCTGATCCACACATTGCAAACGGCATGTGATCGCGGCGATTATTCTATCTATCGCAAATATGTCGAAGCAGTGCATTCGCGCGATCCGATACAATTGCGTGACTTGCTCGATTTCAAGCCGGCTGGAGACCCCGTTCCAGTATCCGTCGTTCAGTCGATCAATGAGATCCGTAAGCGCTTCATTACGCCCGGCATGTCGCTCGGCGCGTTGAGCCCAGAAGCTCATGGCACGCTGAACGTGGCCATGAACCGGATCGGTGCAAAATCGGTATCGGGCGAAGGCGGCGAAGATCGCGCCCGGTTTCGTCCGCTGCCGAATGGCGACAATATGAACTCTGCCGTCAAGCAGGTGGCCTCTGGCCGCTTTGGTGTGACTGCGGAGTATCTGAACCAGTGTCGAGAGATTGAGATCAAGATCGCTCAGGGTGCAAAACCCGGCGAGGGCGGTCAGTTGCCCGGCTTCAAGGTGACAGAATTCATTGCCAAGCTGCGCCATGCAACGCCGGGTGTGATGCTGATCTCACCACCGCCACACCATGACATCTACTCGATCGAAGATCTTGCCCAGCTGATCTATGACTTGAAGCAGATTAATCCGGAGGCACGGGTTTGCGTGAAGCTTGTTGCCCAGTCCGGGGTCGGAACGGTTGCCGCTGGCGTGGCGAAGGCGAAGGCAGACGTCATACTGATTGCAGGCGGCGTGGGAGGAACGGGCGCGAGCCCACAGACTTCCATCAAATATGCGGGTCTGCCGTGGGAACTCGGTCTTGCCGAAGCGCACCAGATCCTGTCGTTGAACAATCTGCGCAACAAGGTAACCCTCCGCACCGATGGAGGCCTTCGTACGGGCCGCGATATTGTGATCGCTGCTATGCTGGGTGCGGAAGAGTACGGAATCGGCACAGCCTCGCTCGTGGCTATGGGCTGTATCATGGTGCGCCAGTGCCACTCGAACACCTGCCCTGTGGGGGTCTGTGTTCAGGACGAGGCGCTACGTGCTCACTTTACCGGATCGCCGGAAAAGGTCGTGAACCTGATGAGCTTCATAGCCGAGGACGTCCGGGAAATTCTTGCTTCACTCGGCCTGAAGTCGCTCGACGAAGCAATCGGGCGCACGGACTTGCTCGCTCAGGTAAGCCGTGGGTCGACACATCTCGATGATCTCGACCTGAACCCGCTGCTAGTCCAGGTCGATACCGAAAATCCGGTCATTTATCAGCCTGACCGTCGTGAAGAGGTTCCAGATACCCTAGACGCCCAGATTCTACGTGATGCCGAGCCGTTCTTCGAGCGCGGCGAGAAGATGCAGTTGGAATATGGTGTGCGTAACACGATGCGCGCGATCGGTGCACGGTCGAGTTCTGCGATCACGCGCAAGTTCGGCATGCAGGCACTGCCAGAGGGCCGCCTGCATATCCGGCTGGAAGGGTCCGCAGGGCAATCGCTAGGTGCGTTCTCGGTGCAGGGTCTTCTGCTGGAAGTCATCGGCGATGCCAATGATTATGTAGGTAAAGGCCTGTCGGGCGCTTCGATTGTCGTATCGCCACGGCCGAAAGAGCGTCATCGGGCGGGTGACGCTATCATCGGCAATACGTGTTTGTACGGCGCAACCGCGGGCAAGTTGTTCGCGGCGGGTACGGCGGGCGTGCGCTTCGCGGTTCGTAACTCCGGTGCTGTGACGGTGATTGAAGGGTGCGGCGCGAATGGCTGTGAGTACATGACGGGCGGGCGGGCTGTCATTCTCGGACCGGTCGGTGACAATTTCGGCGCGGGCATGACCGGCGGTACAGCCTATATCTGGGATCCGGAAAGCCAGTTCGAACGGGTGGCGAACCCGGATTCGATTGATTGGTATCCCCTCTCAGACATGCAGGCAGAGCACATTGCAGAAGCCAGGGCGCTGATCGAGGAGCACTTCAAGCGCACCAAGTCCCTTCGCGCGAAAGACATTCTCGAGAATTGGGAAACGTCCACCAGCGAGATGTTGATGATTGTGCCGAAAGAGATAGCCCACCTGTTGCTTGGTGATGCCAAGCCCAAGGGCAAGAAGGCAAAAGTGGCTGAGAAAGCCTGATGATGAATGGCCCCCGGATCGCTCCGGGGGCCATTCACATTATTGGGGTTTCTTGCGACGGATGCGTGGCCAGATCAGCTTCAGCCAGATCCAGAGGAAGGCTCCGATCAAGATCAGCCATGGCAGGCCGATCGCAAAGGCGGTGATCACGGCGGCCAGCGCACTGGCGAGGTTATAGAAGAAATCTCCGAACGCACTTCCGATCGGTGAGAGTGCGCCTTGCGAGACCGGATTGCGCTTGGTCTCGTAGTTCACGCTCAATTGGCTCATCTGAACCCGGAGCATTAAAGTCTTGAGCGATGATTTTAGCGAGTCGATCTCACCGTTGACCCGGGCAAGTTCCCGCTCCGTGGCCAATAGGTCTCCCAGTTCGCCGTCCCGGTTGGCGAGCAACTCCTCCAAACGCTTTTGAAGGGTTTGCTGAGCGTTCAGGCGGGCATCGGTGTCGATGATCGAAACGGTAAGGTCCTCGGCCGTCGTCTGGCGATTGGTAACGTCGCCATTGGCTTGCTCGGCGTCGGCGTCGACACCCTCCAGGAATGTCTCGATCCAATCTGGCGTTGCCCGAAGTTGGAGCGATGCGGAGGCTTCATCATCCGAGTAGGTGTTGAACCAGGAATTAGTGACGATACACACCGAGGGGCCAGCTTGGTTACAGGCGGCAACATGGCCCTGCATGACTGGCTCGATGGACTTCACTGGCAGCCGCAATCCGAGTGAGTGCGAATAGGCGATATATTGTTGCGCGGCCTCCTCGGTCGGCCCGCCGCCACCTCCTGATTTGGAAAACGACCCGTCCATTGCCACGTCCTGCTCCATCATCGGAGATGGGGCCGGGGGGGCGTTCATCATCGCGCGTTCAGCCGACTCGCTGCCAGGACCGCCGCATGCCGCGAGCAAGACGGCAGCGGTCGCAATTGCTGGAATTTTGATGTTCATCTGTTCCCTCCACATCCACTATGACTTCCACATGAAACCTACAAAATGGCAAGATCACGTTGGAATTCGGGCGGATGATCAGGGCCGGAAACCTGTTCTCCGTTCGCCCGGCTCCAGTGTGCGCCAGGCGTGGTGGATGAAATCCACGAGGAGGGGACGGGTGTCCCGCGGGTCGATGATTTCCTCGGCATAGAAGGATTCTGCTGTCCTGAAGGGAGACCGGATCGCATCGAATTTCTTGTAGAGCTGGGCCTTCAGGGCCTCCGGATCCTCGGCCTCGGTCAGTTCCTTGCGGAAGGCGGCCTCGATGCCGCCGGCCATGGGCAGGCTGCCCCAGTCCCCACTCGGCCAGCAATAGCGCCATTTGGTCCGGCTCTGATTCATCATGGCGGACCCAGCCAGGCCATAGGCTTTGCGGATCACGACAGAACAGACCGGCACATCGGCCTGATAGATCGCCGTCATGGCGCGCACGCCCGCACGGGTCACACCGGCGGTCTCCGCCTTCACGCCAACCGCAAAGCCGGGACAGTCGACAAAGTGGACGACCGGCAAATGGAATTGCGAGCAGAGATCCATGTGGCGAGTGACCTTGTCGCAGACATCTGCCGTCCATGCGCCGTCCAGGAAGAAGGGATCACCTGCCAGGATTCCGACAGGATACCCATCCAGACGGGCGAACCCGCACACGATACCCCGGCCCCAATCATGTCCGATCTCGAAAAAGCTACCCGTATCTACACTTGCTTCAACAATCTTCCGCGGCTTGTACGGCGTCTTACCGTCTGTTGGCACAACAGAGAGCAGACTCTCCTCCCGTCGCTCTGGCGAGTCACCAGCCACGACTCGCTCCGGAAGTTCGTGCACCGATGATGGAAGGTAAGACAGGAAACGACGAGCTGTTTCGAATGCGTCCGCTTCGGTATCCACGACATTGTCGACTGTGCCATTCTGGCCCTGAATTTTCCAGCCGCCCAGCTCTTCCTTGGTGACATCTTCGCCAAGCGCGATGGCGACAGGCGGACCGGCCACGAAAACCTGGCTCAGCTCTTTGACCATGACAGAGAAATGGCTGGCGGCTACTCGCCCCGCGCCCATGCCCGCGCAGGGGCCAAGGGCCAATGATACGAAGGGCACTTGTGTCAGGCCGTGGGTAATCTCATTCCAGCCCGGTGTCTCCGGAATGTAGGTGCGCGGGTCTTTCTCCAGCATCTTGACCGAACCGCCGCCCCCAGTGCCGTCAATCATCTGAACGAGCGGCAGGCGGTACTCGGCCGCCATCTTGATGGCTTGAACCATTTTCTGCCAGATCGAAGCATCGGCTGCGCCGCCCCGAACAGTGAAATCGTCTGCCAGAATCACTGTCGATCTGCTATTCAACCGAGCCCGGCCCATAACTGAGTTCGAGGGCAGGAAACCGTCCAATTCGTCGTCGGCACCATAGGTTGCCTTGCCTGCGATCTTGCCGATTTCATGGAAGCTTCCGGGGTCTGCCAGGAAGGCGACGCGCTCTCTAACCGTCAGCTTTCCGCGGCCTTTCTGCCGGGACACCGGCTCCTCGCCGCCCATTTTTTCCGCCAATCGCTCTCGGCGACGCAATTCTTCGATCGATTTCTGCCAGCTCATGGTGCCCAATTTCCACGCTTCCGCTACGCGAGGTCAACACGCTTTTAAAAACCTGAGCGATTTGAGTAAGCTGCCACCCAACTGAACTAAATCAAGGTAATCTGGCCTCTGTGGGCTTGCATTCTGATAGAAGGAACGGCTTTATCGCCCCAAGTCCATTCAAGGAGGAATTCAATGGATCTCGCAGAACTCACAGCGAAAGCAGATTCGGCCGTCGAAGCCGGTGGCGACTTCACGAAGAAGGTGAAATTTGACTTCGGTGATGCAGGCAAGCTTTTCATCGACGGCGTTGCTGGCAAGGCTGACAATTCCGATTGCGATGCCGACGCGACCATCAAGGTCGACTGGGACGACTTCAAGAAGATTTCCGAAGGCGCCATGGACCCGACGATGGCCTTCATGCAGGGCAAGTTGAAGGTTGAAGGCGACATGTCTGTTGCCATGCAGCTGCAGAACCTGATGAAGAAGTTCAGCTAATTTCGCTGAATTGAACTTGATCTCTGAAGCCGTCCGGGGAAACCTTGGGCGGCTTCTTTCTTTTGAAGGTCCGATATGACGACGCGTCCCCACACACTGGACAGCTCCTTTGTGCTGATCCCGGGCAACCCGCCACCCGACGGGGCGGAAATACTCTGGTTCAAGGGGAGCGAAGGCCGCAATCTTCGCGCCTGCGTGGCCCCTGCGCTTTCAAAATCTGGTCCGCGTGGCACTGCGATAGTGTGTCCGGGCCGGACGGAGTTCATCGAGAAATACTTTGAGGTCGGACGAGAGCTGCAGACCATGGGATTTGCCGTCGTGATTCTTGATTGGCCTGGGCAGGGCCTTTCGGAACGCCTTCTGGATGATACAAAAAAGGGCCATATTGATCGGTTCGAGACCTTTATGGGCGCGCTGGCCAATGGGTTGGACCAACTCCAGGACCGCCTGCCACGTCCGCATGTATCTCTCGCACATTCCATGGGGGGCGCCATCGCATTGGCCGCCATCTCGCAAGGTCTCGTAAAAGTGGACGCTGCGGCATTTTGTGCGCCAATGTGGGGCCTGAAGTCTCGCTTCTTCGGGATGCGCTATCTCGTCTGGGCCATGCGCGCGACGGGGCGCGCGGGGGACTATGCCATCCAACCCGGTCCGCCAGAGACGTTTGAGACAAATATCGTCACGCATGACAAGCAGCGTTGGCAAATGCAGCGCGCGCTAATTGATGCGCAGCCTGATTTGGAGCTGGGCCCGGTGACATGGGGCTGGCTTGGTGCTTCACTCAGCATTGTTGATACGTTCAGTAAACCGAAGGCTCTCAAACAGGTCGCCATTCCCGTCTTTGTGGCATCTGCCGAGGAAGAGCAATTGGTCGACAATGCCGCACACGAAAAGATTTGCGCGCGGCTGCCTGATTGCGAACATGGGGTTATTGAAGGTGCCATGCATGAAATCCTGATGGAGACGGATACCCGCCGACAGGAATTCTGGGAGGGGTTTCAGCGATTGCTCAGGCGAGCCAACATATAAAAACGTAGCGAGGAAACACTATGCCAGTCCAATCCATGTCGCGCATCATTTCATACTGGGCAGCAAGACAGGCTGATCGGGTTGCAATCGATCATGAAGGACGGGCCATCACCTGGGGTGAGTTTGAAGAGCGTACCAACCGCCTCGCTCGGGCCTATTCCGAGCTAGGCGTACAACCAGATGATTTTGTTACCATCGCACTGCCGAATGGCATAGAATTCTTCGAAGCATGCTTTGCCGTCTGGAAGTTGGGGGCCACACCTCAACCCATATCTGCCAAATTGCCGAAATCCGAACGGGACCAGATTATTGATCTGGGCAAGCCGTCGCTGGTCGTTGGAGCCGAAACCGACGCATTTGAACAGATAGTCTCTGTACCTCAGGGATTTGTACCTGGAGAACATTTGTCCGCAGAGCCCCTACCGGAGCTGACAGCGGCTTCCCTGAAAGCGATGACAAGTGGGGGGTCTACCGGACGGCCAAAGCTGATCGTCTCTGCTCAACCGGCGGCCTGGGATACTGATCTGCCATATCTGGAAATTCCGCAACAGGGTGCCATGCTGGTGCCGGGGCCGCTTTATCATAACGGACCGTTCGTCTGGGCCATGATTGCGCTGTTTCGCGGCTGTACCGTGGCCATCACGACGCGCTTCGATGCCGAGCAGACTCTCGCGACTTTGGAACGCCTGAAGATCAATATCGTCTATATGGTGCCGACTATGATGCGCCGCATCTGGGCGCTGCCTGAAGATGTACGGACAGGTTACGATCTGTCGAGCTTGCAGACGCTCTGGCATCTGGCCGCACCCTGCCCGGCCTGGCTGAAGGAATGCTTCATTGAGTGGCTCGGCGCGGAAGTGATCTGGGAGCTTTATGCCGGCACTGAAGGGCAGGGAACGACCATGATCCGCGGGGATGAATGGCTGACGCACAAAGGCTCTGTAGGCCGGCCTGTTGAGGCATGCGAAATCAAGATTGTCGGGGAGGCGGGCGAGACGCTTCCATCCGGCGACGTCGGGGAAGTCTTCCTCAGGCCCCTGACGGGGCAGGGCACGACATATCGCTACATCGGCGCGGAAGCCAAATCCATCGAAGGCGGCTGGGAAAGTCTGGGCGATCTCGGGTGGATGGATGAGGAGGGATATCTCTACCTGACGGACAGGCTTTCCGACATGATCCTGTCTGGCGGCGCGAACATCTACCCCGCCGAAGTGGAAGCGGCGATTGACGCGTTTCCCGGAGTGCGGTCGTCTGCCGTGATCGGCTTGCCGGATGATGATATGGGCGCCCGGCTGCATGCGATCATCGATCGACCCGAAGGCTCAGTAGACGCCGAAGAGATGAATGCTCATCTCGCCAATCACCTGGTGCGCTACAAGATTCCAAAGAGTTTCGAGTTTGTGCCTGAACCCGTACGGGATGATGCGGGAAAAGTGAGAAGAAAGGCGCTGAGGGAAGCGCGGCTGCAATTGAGCGCCACCTAGTTTTCGCCTGTCGCTTGACTTCCCTAGCGGAGCCATAGCTCCCCTGTGAGAAACACAGGAGGAGACCACCATGAAAGTTGCTGCCGTCAAGAAGCCCGGCGGGCCGGGAAACCTGATTATAGAAGACCGCGCGGATCCCAAACCGGCCGTCGGGGAAATACTCGTTCGTATTTATGCGAGCAGCCTGAACTATCACGACTTCGTGGTGGTCATGGGCGGCATCCCTACAGATGACGGACGAATTCCCATGTCGGATGGAGCGGGTGAGGTCGTCGCAGTTGGCGAGGGTGTCACCAAATTCAAGCCAGGCGACAAGGTTGTGTCGCTGTTCTTCCCCAACTGGCAGGCCGGCGAAATCGAAGCGGCTGGGTTCGCCAGTGTTCCGGGAGATGGCGCTGATGGCTTCGGCGCGGAACTCGTTGCCGCGCCAGAGACATCCTTCACGCGCATGCCTGAGGGATACTCGTATCAAGAGGCGGCAACGCTTCCCTGCGCGGCCTTGACGGCATGGCGCGCCTTGATGGTTGAGGCCAAGGTCAAGCCGGGTGACTGGGTGCTGACCCAGGGCACGGGCGGCGTATCCATTTTCGCCCTCCAATTTGCCAAGGCGGCTGGGTGCCGCGTGATCTCCACATCATCCTCTGATGAAAAGCTTCAGCGCGTGAAAGAACTGGGCGCAGATCATGTGATCAATTACAAGGACACGCCTGACTGGGGAAAGGCAGCCAAAGCCCTGACCGGAGGGCGAGGCGTGGACGAGGTTGTCGAGATTGGCGGGCCAGGCACATTGGCCCAGTCCATTACAGCGTCGCGTCCAGGGGGCCATATTTCCCTTATCGGTGTGCTGACGGGTGTGTCCGGGGAAGTCCCGACAGCGGCTCTGTTCTCTCTGAACATCACGCTGTCGGGGATAACGGTCGGATCCCGCCGGCATCAGGAAGACATGATTGCCGCCATCGAGGCCAACGGCATCAAGCCCGTGCTGGACAAGGATTTCCCACTTTCCGAAATTGCTGCCGCCTTTGCCCATCAGGCCAGCCAGCAGCATTTCGGCAAGATTACATTGAGCCTCTAGGTGGCGATGTATTGCGCCCCGTTCACCGTCATGGTGGCGCCGGTGATGAAGGCAGCTTCGTCGCTGGCGAGATAGGCGCACATTGAGGCGATCTCTTCGGCCTTGCCAAGGCGGCCGACAGGGATCGTCGCAATGATTCCCTCAAGGACTTTTTCCGGAACAGCCTGCACCATCTCGGTGTCGATATAGCCTGGGCAGACCGTGTTGACGGTGATGCCTTTCTTTGCGCCTTCCTGGGCCAGTGCCTTGCTGAGGCCGATCAGGCCGGCCTTTGCGGCGGAATAGTTCGCCTGACCAAACTGGCCTTTCTGTCCATTGATGGAAGAGATGTTGATGACCCGGCCCCAGCCGCGCTCACGCATGCCCTCCCAGACCTGACGCGTTACATTGAACGCTGATGTCAGATCGATATCGATCACTTGCTGCCATTGCTCGCGCGTCATCTTGTGGAACGGTGCGTCGCGGGTAACACCGGCATTGTTGACCACGACGTCAACAGGACCGAGCTCTTTTTCGATCTGCGCCAGACCTTCCGTAACGGCATCATAATCTGCAACGTCGAACTTGTAGCAATTGATCCCGAGCTCTTTGGCGCATTCGTCGGCGGCCTGCTGGTTGCCGGCGAAATTGGCCGCAACCTTATAGCCCTTGTTTTTTAGTGTTTCACTGATTGCCCGCCCAATACCGCGCGTGCCTCCTGTGACCAGAGCAACTCTAGTCATAACGTGTTTCCTCCCGTTTTGTTTGACGGCAATCAGCTAGCCATTCTGTTGCATCGATAGCAATAGCACATTGGTCGCAGGGCAAATTTGTGTCAGACTTGTTGCATAGCACAATAATTGCTTCGCAAGTCGGAGAAGCAGAGGGCAGGACATGGCCAAGGGAAATGGATCAGACGATCTGATCATTATCAAGAAGTATGCAAACCGTCGTCTCTACGACACGTCGACATCGTCCTACGTGACGCTTGACCACCTTTCTGAACTCGTCCGGGAAGGGCGTGACTTTGAGGTGCGGGATGCAAAATCTGGGGCTGACCTGACCCGTCAGGTTCTGACGCAGATTATTTTCGAGAACGAAACAAAGGGCGAAGGCGCGCTGCCACTGAACTTCTTGCGCCAGTTGATCGGCTTTTATGGCGGCGGGGCCCAGACTTTCCTGCCCTCGTATCTGGAAATGTCCATGAACAGTTTTGCCGAAGCCCAGAAGGAGTGGCGCAAGGCTGCCAACCCCATGAGCATGTTCGAGCAACAGGCCAAGCGCAACATGTCGATGTTCGAAGAGGCGATGAAACTCTTCATGCCGACGCTGAAGAATGCGCAGTCCCGGAATGGCACACCTTCCATGAATCCGATGATGGAATACCAGGCGGAGGCGCTTTCCAACATGCAGGCCCAGATGGCCGCGATTCAGAAACAATTGTCAGACCTTTACGGAAAAGACTGACTTCCTCTCCAGCTCAAACGAAAAAGGGCCCGCCGGCTGGCAGGCCCTTATTTGTAACCGGCAGGACCGGTCTACATTTCCCCGACGCCAAAATCGCGGCGAGCAGAAACGATCGTGACGACAACACCTGCCAGAACGTCCAGCAAGGTCATCGACATCAGGATGAAGAAGGTCGATGTCGCAAAGTTTGGCAAGAGCAGGAACTGGATCAGGCAGACGATGAACAGGATCATCGAGACTGCGTGATTGATGATCGTGGACGTGCCTGTCGAGGTCGACTTCAGGATTTCCAGAAACAGGAAGACCACGGCCAGCAAGAGGATCGCATCCCCTTTGGTGAGGATCCAGTCGACGCCGGAAATCATCGGCAGACCGAGAAAACGGTCGTTCAACAATGACAGGATCGGCGCGGAATCCGCGCGAATGATCTCGCCGAATTCGTTTGCCATTTCGACTGAACCGCCAAAACCGATGGCCAGAAGATTATAGAGCGCTACCGGGATAACCAGCAGCGGGAAGATTCCGAAGATTGCGCGCATGAGATTCCCCTTCTCGGTTTTGCCGCCAGACCCGCCATTTTCTTGACGCTTCTGTTCCCGTCTTGCGATAGCCGCACCTGCGACGGCCAATTTTGTTTCGCGATCCATCGCGGACTTACCCGTCCTTTGTCTGCATTAAAATCACGTTTACCGTAATGATCCGTCAGATGCGAGGGACTTCTGTGAGGTTAAAACCGTTGGGTCAGGAAAACGCGAAATGTTGCGTCAGTCGATCCGGCGGTCAGTCCAACCAGGGCGCTGGTCCGCAAAGTCAGGGACTCATTCAGGGGAAGCGAGACAAAGGGGCCTGCCAGATGGCCCTGTTGTGACACGGGCAAGAGATCGTTTGCGGGGCCATAAGTGTTGTAAACTTCGGCGCCGATATCGACTCCGTCCTCCAGCCGCTGGCTGAGTTCCCCCCGTGTTTGCAGGAAGGTTCCAGATTCGCGACCTGATCCGGTCTGGATGCTTGCAATGATCGAAAACCGGGACCGCACTGTGTCGGTCAACTGCGCCTGATTCAGCCAGTGTAGCGCGACCTGGCCCGGGCGACCGCCATCCCGGAAGCGCGCGTCCAGCCGAAGACCGGATGCCCACCGCGCCCCGTCCGGGGTGATTTGCCAGCGCAACTCTCCCTGAACATAGTCGAGATCAACCGCGCGGGCCTCTGTCTTGCGTGCTCGGATCACGCCCCTCACGGCGACGCTCCCGGTCAGCGCGCGTTCAGCATGGATGCGCTGCGCGAGTCCCGACCTGTCCGGGTCATAAGCGGCCCGGTAACCGATCGAATGCGCGCCCTCCCTGATTTCAGGCGCGGAGATTCCACTTGTCAGCTGCGCGGCAGCAGGGCTGAGAAGCCAGACCATTGCGGGGCTCATGAGGATGAGGAGCAGGAAGCGCATCGCCCGTTTATGATGTAAATAAAAACGTCGTTAAAGATACGAAACTATGTATTTCGTTCCCTGCACTCCAAGCCGGACTGGCGCGAACCATCCGGGTATCTCGTAGCCGTCCCCTCACAGAGCCGTCGGCGCGGCGGGCGCCGTGGCGCTCCGCCTGATGATTTGGAATGGCTACGGAATGGAGCGTTACCGCCCGCCGCGCCGGACAGGAGTTTCGGCGAGCACCCGCATGGGGGCCCATGGTCCCGGGTCTTCGTTACCGGTGCCGCGCGAACGGATCCATCGTGCTTTCACACGCATGGCTCATCCGGGGATTTCTCCCGTGCGACCGGACGAGGCGGATTCCCAACCGAGCTTCCTCGGCTCACCTTGGCCTGACCTGCCTAGGCGCGCATCAGACCGTCGCTCCGACCCGCACCATCCTGACCCTGCAACCCACAACCAGAACGGTACCTGATCCGGCTCCTGTGAGAACAGATGCTTAGTATGGGGCAGGGAGTTCTCAGACGGATTGGAGACCAAACCCTCACCCCGAAGATACCTGCGCAGGCAGGTATCCATCTCCTGAAGCTGCCTCATGTGCATGGGTAGAAGTCCCGAGATGGACCCCTGCCTACGCAGGGGTCATCGGGGGGAGGAGTGGTCTCTCTGCGACGAACCGTATCCTCGGCGCATGCCGGGGTCTCCTGCCGAAGCCAGACGGAGCCAGCCGGACGAAACCCCGGCATGCGCCGGAGAAGTGGGGGAGGGGACTGGCGTCCCACTCCACAAAAAAAGGCCGGCGCTGAGGCCGGCCTTTTCGAGTTTGTTCTGCGAGGGCGTGCCTAGCTGAAATTCTTGAAGATGTCGTCTGCGGACACGCTGCCGCCATTGTCCTCGGCGGGCTTTTCTTCGGGTTCGTAGGCGCTCGCTTCGTCCTGTGCCGGGGCAAGGCCCGGGCCTTCGAACTTCTCGGCCTTCTCGGCTTCCAGTTTGCGGCGCTTGTCAGCCGATTTCGCGATCACTTCATCAAGCTCGATCTGTGTACAGAGGCCGAGCGTCACAGGATCGACCGGACGGATGTTCGGTGAGTTCCAGTGCGATTTGTCCCGCACATTGTTGATGGTCGACTTGGTTGTGCCGATCAGCTTAGAAATTTGCGCGTCAGAGACTTCGGGGTGGTTGCGAATGAACCATGCCACGGCGTCGGGCTTGTCCTGACGGCGGATGACCGGTGTATAGCGGCTGCCCTTGCGCTTTGGCTGTGGGATATGAGCGATCTTGGAGGCAGCCTTCTTCAGCTTGTAGGCTTCATCGCCCTCGCCCTTGCGGATTTCTTCGCGCGACAGCATGCCGCCCGCAATCGGGTCAACGCCGCGCATGTTCTCGGCCACGTCGCCATCGGCGATGCCTTTGACTTCCAGATAGTGGAGGCCGCAAAAATCTGCGATTTGCGTAAAGGTGAGGCTGGTATTGTCGAGCAGCCAGACGGCGGTCGCCTTGGGCATCAGAATATCTGACATGGGGAACTCCCTGAATGAAATGGCCGCCAGAAATGCAGCCGCCCGACACATCGTGCCGGGCGGTCGGGTTTCAGACGTGCCTTAAACCTTGCTGGCCTTATAATGCCATGTCTGGGAAATTGAAAGCCGTGCGCTTCACCAGACCAGCACAATCTTGCCGGAATGGCCGCCCTTGGCCATCAGGGCCTGAGCGGCTTCGGCTTCGGCCACCGGGAACGCCTGTTCTAGGATTGGCCGGATTTTGCCGGTGACGACATGGGGCCAGAAATCCTGCTCGACCGCATCGCGGATGCGGCGCTTCTCCTCGACCGGCCGGGCCCGCAGGGTCGTGGCGGCAAGGGTCAGGCGTTTCATCAGGACGGGCGCGAAATTCACCTCTGCCGTGAAGCCGTTCATATAGGCGATATTGATGATCCGGCCATCCGGGCGGGAAACCGAGATATTCTTCTGGATGTAATCCCCGCCCACCATGTCGAGCGTGACGTCAACACCGCCATCTTCCTTGACCACTTTCTCGAAATCTTCGGTTTTGTAATTGATCGCGCGATCTGCGCCGAGCTCTCTGGAGAGCGCGCATTTGTCGTCTGATCCGGCGGTTGCGTAGATTTTTGATGCGCCAGCGATCCTGGTCATTTGCAGCGCCATGACGCCGATCCCGCTGGTTCCGCCATGACACAGGAAGGCTTCACCCTTCTGGAAGTGAACCCGGTCGAATACGTTCGCCCACACCGTCATCAGCGCTTCCGGGAAGCAGGCAGCATTTACCATGTCCATGCCATCTGGAACGGGGAAAAGCGAGCCTTCGTCGACCGCCGCAAACTCGGCATAGCCACCCCCGGCGAGAAGGCCTGCAACCCGGTCGCCGGTCTTGAATCGGCTGGTGCCATCTGACGTTTCCACAACAGTGCCGGAAATTTCCAGACCCATGATGGGGGAGGCGCCGGGGGGCGGCGGATAGGCGCCGCGGCGCTGAACCAGATCTGCCCGATTGAGACCCGAAGCGGCCACTTTGACCAGCACTTCACCCGGCTTCAGGTTCGGTTTCTCAAAATCGCCGAGCTTGAGCGGCGCGCCCTCTTCAACCAGGACGGCTTTCATCATTTCTGTTGCCATGTCGCTTGTGTTTTCCCTTCTGACTCCAGAGTCGCATCTAGGCAGCGTTTCTGCTTTGATAAGGGCTGTAACACGAATTGAAGGGTGACCCCCATGGCCGCATCTGATGAAGAGCCAATTCTGGTCAACACACCACAGACGCTGGAGCAGATGTCGGTGCAGGAATTGCATGAACGTATAGAAGTGCTCCAGGCAGGCATCGCAGCCTGCGAAGCGGAGATCGAGAAGAAGAAGTCGCAGAAATCTGCGGCGGATGCCCTGTTCGGGGGCGGCAATTAAGCGGGTGGAAAGGCTGGATTGATAAAGTCCAAATTTCCACCCCCGCGTATAGAGGTATCATTCATGGCGGCAGACACGTCACCAGACGATCAGCTCGACATCCAGGACGGGTTTACCGGCGGCAAGCTGTTTGACACGGTTTTTGCGCGCGGCATGGCACTCGTTGAAGAAACGGCCTCCTATCTGGACGGTCCGGGTCGCGAGGCTGCGACGACCTTGCCCCGTGAAGCTGGCCTCACCTATTCGGCCTGGAGCATGGAACTGACGACGCGCCTGATGCAGGCGGCGAGTTGGCTGGTGATGCAGAAAGCTGTGCGCGATGGCGAAATGCGTCGCGACGAGGCTGCGGCTCGCAAGTACCGAATCCGCCGCGAAGAGCCGGCCCTGGACGCGGCGGCGCAGCAAGGTCTGGGCCTGCCGACGCGGTTCCTGGATCTGGTTGCGCGGTCGGAAGCCTTGTTCGAGCAGATTTGCAGACTGGATGACGCGCTCTATGGCCAGTCCCGCAAACCGATGGCCGCCAATCCCGTGATCGATCAGATCAGCCAATTGCAACGGGCTGCCGAAACCGGCGCGTTTGACCCGTTGATGGTGTGGCACCGCGCCAAATAAGGCGCACCTTTTCCAATCAGGCTTCTTCGACCCGGTCGGTGGCGGATCCGATCAGCTGGCCGCCCCGGCTGAGTTCCGCGCCCTTGAGGCGGAACCTCATCGGTCGACGATAGAGCGCCTTGAGCGGGGTCCGACGCACGAGCCGGTGAAACGCCAATGACAAGGCGATCGCGATCAGGCCAATCGCCAGGCTGGTAAGGCCGGGCTCTGGCAGGAGGCCACTCCGGGCCAGCAGGGTTTGCGCGGCCGTCATGGGCAGGAAATAGGTCAGATAGATCACGAACTGCGCCCGCCCGATATATTGCATGGCCGCGCCATGCCGCGTGTTGGCCAAGCGTGTCGCCAGGGCGATCAGGGCGAACGCGCCAGCAAAGCCGAGCACCAGGCTGATAATGGGCAATGTGGCCGTACCCTGCGCGACCAGGACCGTGTTGATGGCGGCCCAGATGATCAGTGCGACCGGTACATCCGAGAAGCCCTCGGACAAGCGGGCTGCAAACCGGCGGAACAGGATTGCTCCGTGATAGCCTGCGAAGAAGAAGACGAAATACTGCGCGAAAGTATCAATTACGAGCCAACCCGTCTGGATCATGCCGGCCGCATGCGCCGTCTGGAGCAGGGCGGCCACAAGCAGGATTTTCGTCGGTGCGCTACGGCGTGCGAGCCATGTGGTGAGATGAAACAGCGCCAGCATGGGCAGGATCCAAAGCCCCGATGTGGGCTGTGCCAGACCGCTCAGCATTGCGCTCGCAATGACAAGCGGGTTTGACGTGACGTGCGGTGCGTAGAGGATGACGGTCTGGATGATCAGCCAAACGACGTAGAAATAGACGAATCGGAGCACTTTTCGATCGAAAAACGTCGATTTCGATCCGAATAGCGTACGGGGAAGGAACAAGCCGGACATGAGGAACAGCGTCGGCAGGATGATGGGAGCTGCCCAGGCGGCGGCAAAGTGCATCCAGTTGGACTGGCCCGTCATGGCGACATACCCGTAGACAGACTGCGCCAGGACAAACCCGATAATGCAAACGCCCTTGGCGTAATCGACCCAATTGATGCGTGTAACAGACATGCAATGCCCCCGAAAACTTCAGGAGCAGCTCTGCAAATTTCACGCCATACGCGAAATCAGCTCGCGGCGTACACTTTCAGGAAGTTTGCGGACTGGGCACTACAAAAGCCCTCCCGCACAGGTGCGCGCATGATCAGAATACGGTGCCAGAGAGGCCCCAGCATTTCTTCAATCGCTTCATCAAGATCGAAATCACGTCGAATCACGCGTTTTCCAGCCAATTCGGCGAGGAGCATGCGCATGGGCATACGAATGTCGCGGTTCATCCAGGCGCGCCACAATTCGCCAGCATCCTTGTCGTCAGCAGCGGCCGTCAAGGCGACCCGCAGAACCGCGTGCCCGGCTCCGGTACGTGCGGCGGCCTCCAATGGCACGATGAGCGTGGTAATCCGTTCTTGCGGATCGCGCCCACCATCCGGGCTGTCGGGGATCAGGGCCAAAGCCGCATCGACACACATCGCGCCGATTGACGGCCACCATTTGTAGATGGTCTGTTTGGATGCGCTGGCACGTTTGGCGACGCCATCTACGCTGAAGCCGCGCCAGCCATTCTCCGCCATCTCTATGCGTGTTGCGTCCAGAATGGCGGCCTTGGACGCTTCACTGCGCGTCGGCCCCTTCCGGGAAGACTTGCTGGTCTCCGAGGGCGTGGGCATGAACAACTCCAGTTTCTTGAATGCTGCGCTGCACTAGGTACAGCTTTTGTCAGCCAAGCATAAGGGTGAAGTAGTAAACAAACTCCCGTTTCCGCTTGCCGCGACTGCAATATGCACTAGTCAGTGCTACAGAGAAACAGGAGTTATTGGCATGAATACGGTCGAGGATATGCTGCAAGGGTATCGCAGCTTCCGGAAGGGAATCTACTCAAAACAGGCTGCATTGTATCGGGAACTGGGCGAAGGCCAGAATCCGCGCATCATGCTGATTGCCTGCGCCGACAGCCGGGCCGAGCCTTCGGACATTTTCAATGCCGCGCCGGGCCAATTGTTCGTCGTCCGTAACGTTGCCAATCTCGTGCCGCCCTATCAGCCGGATGACGGCCTGCACGGCGTGAGCGCCGCCCTCGAATATGCGGTCAACGTGTTGAAGATAGAGCACATCGTGGTGATGGGACATGGCGGATGCGGCGGTGTCGCGGCCTCTTTGGCCGGGGAAGGCACACCGGAAATCGGCGAGTTCGTGACGCCTTGGGTACGCTTGCTGGAAGCGGCACGCGCGCGCGTTGTGGAAAGCGGATCGGTCAATCCGCAATTTGCCCTCGAATTGGAAGGTGTCGAAACGTCTCTTGGAAACCTGATGTCGTTTCCATTCGTGAAGCGGGCGGTCGAGGCGGGCGAGTTGGAACTGCACGGCGCCTGGTTTGCGATCAAGCATGGCGAACTGCACTGGCGGAACCCGAAAACCAGCCGGTTTGAGGTGATCGAGCCCTGATTCGCCCCGGAGTGGCGGTCAGTTTCCACTGGTCATAAGCGCTGCGAACAGAGCCGATACCAGCATGGCGGACGCGGCCAGGCGATTGAACCATTTCGTGAAGACGGGCGACTGGAACCGGCGGTTCATGGCGTCTGCAAGCCAAGCATAGAAGGCGAGGCCGAACATTTCGGTGATGGTCACGGTCAGCATGATCAGCAAGGCTTGCTGGACGACCGGCTTGTCCGGATCGAAATAGCTTGGCAGCAACAGGCCGAAGAAGACGAGCGCATTCGGGTTGAGCAATTGCAGGCCAACGCCGCGACCGAACAAATTGGACTTCGCAGGCGCCTGATCTGCGCGGGCGCGAGGCCGGTGCGGGTCTGCGGTGGCCATTGTCCAGGCCAACCAGGCAATGAAGCAGATACCGGCAATCTTCAGGCCCATCAGCACGAGCGGGGCCTGCGCCGCAAAGGTGGCGATGCCGGTTGCGGCGAGGGAAATCCAGACAACATTGGCGGCGGATACACCTGCGGCAGGGACCAGCGCGGTCGGCGCGCCATAGCGCAAGGATGCGCTCATCACCATCATGACGGCCGGGCCGGGGGTCAGGCCGCCAGCGAAGAACAGCGCCATCAGCGCGAGCCAGACTGACAGGTCCATTCAGCGCGCCTCCAGCGCGGAAAGGGGAATTCGGGTCAGTTCGACGTCTGCGGTGTAGGCAATGAAGAGGAAGTCGCCTGCGACCCAGCTTTTCGGATAATGATAGCCCGGCCGCTTGTAGAGGCCCTCGGTGCGCAGGGGCTGCAGGTCATCGGCGCCGCGCAGGAGAAAGGCGCGGTCGAACACGTGGCCATCTTCTGACAGCGACACGACGAGGGGAATGCGCAGTTTGTCGCCTTTTGGCGCGTGAACGAGAAAGGCGGTGCCACCGGGTAAATTACCCGCGCTTTGCTTCGTGCGTGCGTCAGGCATGGCAGTCAGCTGCGGATGGCTCCAGCTTGCTCCGCGGTCGCAGCTTTCCGATGCAAGCTGGCGAAAGCTCGACGCCTGATCGCGGAAGACCATGACAAGACAGTCGCCGCGTTGAAACAGGCTGGGCTCCAGCTCCCGGCTCATGGGCGGGTCAGAGGGAAGGTTCTCAAACGCGCCAGCCTGCCATCCCGTCAATCCGAGCGGGTCGTCGGTGTAGAAGGGGCGCGCCCGGATACCGGGGCGCACATGGAAGGCGGTGTGAAGGCGGCCGTCATACAGGTGCGGATCCTGCTCGATCACGCCATTCACCGGCATTCCGTCTGCGCCGAGCACGGGGCGGGGCTCGGACCAGGTTTCGCCGTCATGGCTGAGGCGATAGGCGGTGTAGCCGCCGGTGCGTTTGTGGAAGCCTTCCGGCCAGACATTGATGAAAGCGACAAGCGTTTCGCCATCGGTCCACCAGCCGCCGCTGGAGCGGATCTCTTCGTCATCAGACGGTGTGGTCAGGGGACGCGGCGCGCTCCATTGATCGCCATTGTCGTCGCTGACTGAATAGGCAACCCATGTGTCCGGGGCGTCTTCATCGCGGGCCGAGCTTTGCCATTGAACGAAGACGCGGCCCTTGAAGGAGATGGGCACGGCGCCATTGCTGAACTGGTCCGTGCCGGGGCCGGGCCGAAATACGGTGATGGTCTTCGCGCCGGGCAGGGGCGAGAGGCCGAGATCGGGCGCTGAGGCGTCATACAGATCGGCCGCCGGTGCATGCAGCGCCGACGGCCGGTCTTGCAATTGGGTGCAAGCAAAAAGCGGCAGGATCAGGCAAAGTGCGAACAGGCGTTCAAACATTTGCATCCCGCCGCTGCGATCAGGCGCCTTCTGCCTGGCCGCGCTTGACGGCGGCTTCGATCAGTTCGCGGGCTTTCTCGATACCGTACCAGCCTTCGATCCGGGTCCACTTGCCTTTTTCGAGATCCTTGTAGTGCTCGAAGAAGTGCGCGGTCTTGTCGATCAGGGTCTGCGGCAGATCGTGATAGGTCGCGATCTTGTCGTAGTATGACGTCAGCTTGTTGTGCGGCACGGCGAGGATCTTCTCGTCCGGGCCCTTGTCGTCGGTCATCATCAGAACGCCGACGGGACGGGCGCGCACGACCGAGCCCGGCACCAGTGGACGATTGCCGACAACCATCACGTCGATCGGGTCGCCATCAAGGCTGAGTGTGTGCGGCACGAAGCCGTAATTACAGGGATAGCGCATCTCGGTGTAGAGATAGCGGTCCACGAACATCGCGCCGGAATCCTTGTCGATCTCGTATTTGATCGGGTCGCCGCCGAGCGGGACCTCGATGAGCACATTGATGTCGTCTGGCGGATTGTCGCCGGTTTTGATTTTGGAAAGGTCCATAAGACGGCTCGCATCTGGCTGGAAGGTTGAAACACGGTGTGGGGTGGCGATGACGCCTGAAACAGATTGCGTCAAGAGTGGCAGTGACGCGGGAGGGTTAATGCAGCTTTTGTGCCCGAATGCTTCCCACTCGCCCAAATGGGGTTACTCTGCCGTCTGGGAGGTACACCAAATGCATTCAACACTAATTCTTTGTAGCGCGGCGCTGGTCATTCTGACCCTGTTGCTGGGCTTTTGGGTTTCGATCACGCGGGGGCGCACCAAGACCATCGCCTATGGCGCAGCGACAGATCCGACGGGGCCGATGATGAAAGCCGAGCGGGCGCATGGAAATGCCGCTGAATATACTGCGCTTCTGGTCGGGCTTTTTGTCATCACCGGCTTTGCCTATGCGGGGCGCGACCTTGGAATCGCCGTGACGAGCCTTGTTGTGGCGATCACCCTGTCTCGTTTTCTGCATGCGCTTGGCTGCCTGGTCTGTGCAACGCTGGAAAAGCCGCATCCGCTTAAAGTCCTGGGTGCGCTCGTCACCTATGTTGGCGGACTGGCGCTGGCGATCATGGTGATTGGAAAAGTGCTGTAGGCGCCCGTCAGTCGCGCTTCAGGGCGTAATTGAAACTGATCGAGAGTCGCGGTTCCTCGCCCATATTGGCGGGGACTTCATGGCGCAGCCAGCTTTCCCACAGGATGGCGTGCCCGACTTCGGGCTCAAGATAGACAAAGCGGCGGCGGTCTTCTGGCGCGTCATCGCGCAATTGCGGCGCGGCCATCATGCGCGACAGGCGCGGGTCTTCCAGTTTCAGCCGAGACGCGCCGTCTGGCGTGGAGACGTAATAGGTTCCTGAAATCACGCTGCCGGGGTGGATATGATTGGAGTGGCCAAAGCCGGGCTCCAGAATGTTCACCCAGATCGCGTCGAGTTCCAGGGTGAAGCCCTCCATGTCCCAGTCGAGTTCCGTCGCAAAGTCAGTCGCGACGGCATCGAGCAAGGCTTTCAGCTCCGCAAATTCCGGAAACCGGTCCGGCAAGTCGTCGAGAGATGCGTAGGATGTGTACCCGCCATAGCCTTCGGTCTCGCACCACGCATTCCCCGCGGCGTCATCCTCGGCCAGCACCCAGCAGACATGTTCGAGCCGTGTCGCCAGATCGCTATCGCCAACGGGCTGGGTCCGCACCAAAGTGGGGAAGAGGGTCTTTGTGGTCATGGGCCGCTCTTTAGGCGGAGCAAGGCGCAAAAGAAAGAGCCCGCCACCTTCTGCAAGGTCGCGGGCTCATCTGCAGAACTTGGCCGCTCTATTCGGCAGGCTTGACGAATTTCAGCGTCATGCGGTCGCTTTCGCCGATTTCGGCATAGGCAGCAGCGTCAAAACCGTCCGGAGTGTTGCCTTCCCGGTCCTGCGTGGCGTTGACCGGGGCCAACGTCCAGACCCCAAACGGGTGATCCGCAGTATCGGCCGGATTGGCATTGATTTCGCTGGCTTCGACAAACTCGAACCCGGCCGCTTCGGCGAGGGATTTGACATAATCCTCATGGACGTAACCCGAAGAGGCCGTCGGGTCCTGTGTGGCCGTTGAAGGCAGGCGATGTTCGACCACGCCCAACACGCCGCCGGGCTTCAGAGCGGCATAGGCGTCCGTGAAAAATTTCTCGGTGTATCCGCCGCTCATCCAATTGTGGAGATTGCGGAAGGTCAGTACGACATCGGCTGTCCCGGCTTCGGTCAGCGGGCCACTCTCGGCCGAAAAGGCGCTGTATTCGATCGTGCCGAATTTCGGGTCGTCATAATTTGCCTGGAATTCTGCAAGGCGCTCGGCGATGCGGGCGCGACGGTCTTCATCACCAATATTCGGGTCGAAATAGGCTGCGACCAGTGTACCACCGCCACTGGCAAGATAGGGCGCGATGACATTTGTGTACCAGCCGCCGCCGGGCCACAGCTCGACCACTTTGTCATCCGCTTCCACCCCGAAGAATTCGAGCGTTTCTTTCGGGTGACGCCAGGCGTCGCGCGCCTTTTCGGCATCCGTGCGGTATTCGCCAGCGATCGCGGCGTCCAGCGGCGAGGCTTCGGTCGAGGCTGTCTCGACCGGCGGGGTTTCGGGGGCGGGTGTCTCTGATGCGGGTGTCTCTGGCTGGCCGCAGGCTACCAGAACCAGTGCAGACAGGGCGATCATCGGGGTCAATTGCTTCACAGGGTGTCTCCTCAACAGGCCTCTTGAACCTCTCCTTACGCTACCCACATAGATCATGTCACGGTGCCGTAAATCGGGCTGTGACCGGTATCTGTCCCAACGCCGAATTCGGGTTGGTTCTTTTCAGGTGCTGAACATCCATCCGGGCGCTCCCCGAACGGGTTGCCCGCAGTTGCTTGATTTAAGAGGACTGAACACATGAGCAATATCGACCTTACCCCCCTTTACCGTACCGTTGTCGGCTTTGACCGGCTTGCGGGCATGATTGATCAGGCGTCTCGCCTCGACGGGTCACAAGGCTATCCCCCATACAATATCGAACGCGTTGACGAAAACGCCTTCGCCATCGAGATCGCGGTCGCGGGATTTACCGAAGATGACCTCGAGATCGAGACGAAAGAAGGCTTGCTGACTGTGGCCGGCAAGCGCGGCGAGAATGAAGACGGCGAGGGCCGCAACTATCTGCATCGCGGCATTGCCCAGCGCAGCTTCATCCGGCGCTATCAGCTGGCCGACCATGTCATCGTGACCGGTGCCAATTTGCAGCACGGCGTGCTGCGCATCGACCTTATTCGCGAACTTCCTGAAGAGAAGAAACCTCGCAAGATCGAGATTGGCGCCCCGGCAAAGTCGGAGCCGAAACTGATCGGCAAGAAATCGGCCAGCAACGCGGCCTAAACGCCGAGTTCTGATCAGATAAGAGAACGGCGCGTCCAGAGATGGGCGCGCCGTTTGTTGCATTCAGGCCCAGAAGTGTGGTGCCAGGTTTCCTGACAGCGTGGCGGCGGCCTTTTCTCGCAGGATCTGCAGCGCAGGCTGGATCGCATCCGTGTCTGACTCTGACTGATAGGCCGCGAACACAGGATAGGCGATGGTCGGGACATCCGGGACTTCGAAAAGGAACCCCTTTGTCAGATGGGTTTCGACCAAGCGCCGAGGCAAATACCCTGCGGCTTCACTGGCGATGAGGAAGGACGGCCCGAAGAATCCCAGGGCGACTGTGGTCCTTGGCTCCATGAGCTTTGGCAGGATCTGGGCGTGCCGGTCACGATACTCTTCGCCCCAGTCGACATAGACATAACGGTCTTCGAATGCGCCCTTCGGATCGGTGGTGACCATGATGAGATCGTCATCCATCAAGTGTTCCACCGCGATATCGGTGCGCAGGCGAGGTTGATGCAGCACTGCGATGTCCAGAAGGCCTTCTGACAAAAGGCGTGACAGGGCAAGGGGCGTGCCGGCCTCCGCCTTGAAGGCGACGTTTGTCATTTGCTCCTGCATCTCCACAAGTGCCTGGGAGAGGAAGCGGGCCCAGAGATTGTACTGCCCACCGAGGATCAGCATATCGTCAAAGGTTTCCGGAATCCCGGCCTGCTGACGACCTTGCTCCCATGCGCGCACAATTGTCCGGGCATATCGTTCGAAATGATAGCCGTGTGATGTCAGCCGGGCGCCGGCTTTCGATCGTGCGAACACTCTTTGTCCGAGGCGATCTTCCAGCGTCCGGATCCGGGCGCTCACCGTGGACTGGGTGACGTGTACCTTGTCCGCCGCACCCTGAAACGTGCCGGTTTCAATGACTGCCAGGAATGTGCGAGCGACTTCAACATCAATCATTCAATATTCCGATTTCAAGCATCGATTAAATTCGTTATTCGAATTCCATGTAACTCCCTATCTAGGCAGCATGTCAGATCAAGGAGAAACGACAATGAAAACCCATCTCATCGCCGGTCTCGCCGCACTCACCCTGCTTGGCGCCTGCGCTTCCGCGGCTGCCGCACCAGCCGTCTCGTCCAACATTTCCATGTCCGATCTCGATCGGAAGGAGCTGAAGCAGTGGAACAAAGCCGAGAAAGACATTCGCAAGGGTGAGAAGCTCATCGCGGAGGGTAACAAGGACCTTGAAAAGGGCGAGGAAATGGTCCGCAAGGCCCGTCAGGCGCTTCGCAAGGGCGAAGACAAGGTCGCCGATGCTGAGGCGGATGTCCGAAAGGGTGAACGCCTTGTCGCGGACGCGCGGAACGTCCAGACGCGGCTTGAAGTGCTCAACCCTGCGCCCGCCGAAACCGGGTCGCCCGAGTCCTGATATAGACAAAACCAAAGAAAACGGCGCGACCACAGGGACGCGCCGTTTTTCTATTTGCGAATTGTCTCTGGCGGCTAGCCGAAGAATTTCGAGCAACCGGCTTCCGACAGGAAGCCTTTGAGAGCGTCGTCGCTGAGCGAAGCGCCGACCGCCTTGCGGACGGAATCATAGGCGCGGGCAGCATAGGTTTGCGTGGTCTGTTCAAAGCTGCCGCCCTCGATGGATGCGGAAACATTCTTGTCACCGCGTTCGGCAGCTTTGGAATTGGCCTTGGCCCAGGGCAGATAGGTTTTCGAGACTTCCTCGGCAAACAGCGGCGTCAGCGTGGGCGCAAGCGCTTCCAGCGACGCGAAAGGCGCGCCCGGTTTGGGATCTTCCATATTCTCGATCCAGGCAACCACAAAGGGGGCGTGCTTCTTGAGCCATTCGGCCGGGGTCTTGTCCATCATCATCTGTTGGAACTGCGCGGCGAGGGCGAAATCGGCCGCGGACGGACGACCGCCGAAGATGTAGAGTTGCTCGGTCAAATGCGCGTTGAGCAGCGTTGCAAAGCGTTCGAACGAGGCTTTCAGCATGTCTGCATTTGCGCTGTCGGCGCCAACCAGATTCAGACGGTCGGCCATGCGTTCGGCAATTTGCTTCTGGGCCTTCTTGTAGGCGCGGGGGCGCTTGCCGCCATAGAGCTGGACCAGCACACGCAGGGCAGCGTCTTCGCGGTCGGGCTTCTGGCTCCAACGTTCGAGGAACATGATCTTGTTCAGCCATTCATCCGCATAGTCTTCAAGGATCAGCGCAAGGGTCGACGTGGCAACGTCGTCCGGAACGGCCGTGGGCTCCGGATGGTCTTCCTCAAGGGCGGAAATGATTGCCGTGGAATCCTGATTGGCCGATCGCGAAGGGGAGACCAGCAGCGGCACAGAGGCCACGCGCGCCAATGCCTGGAATTCTTCCTCATTCTCGCGTGAGCGGGATACCCAGTCGAAATCAATATTCTTGTAGCGCAGGAACGACCGCACTTTCTGGGAATAGGGCGAGGTATCTGCGCCGAAGAGGCGATAATCGGACATGGGCATACGGCTTTCATTGTGTTTGGCCCTGTCTGTAGGCATTTCAGCACGCACTGCCAAGGAGCGTTTGCCGCAGCTGGTGATAATGGGTATGCGCTCGGTCAGAACTTGTTGGACATTGAAAGGAGCGGCAGATGCGGATCATGCACGTGATGGCGGGCGCCCAGGAAGGCGGCGCAGAGAACATCATGCTGGAATCCGTGCTGGCACTGGCAGAAGCCGGTCTGACCCAGCATGTGGTCACACGACCGGACAACCAGTTCCGCGTCCAGAAATTCCGTGAAGCCGGCATCGGGGTGGATGTGGCCGCGTTCAACAATACGTGGCCCTTCCCGACGCGACGCGTGATTGGCGACGCGACCAAGGTCTTCAAGCCGGATGTTATCGAGTACTGGATGGGCCGCGCCGGGCAATATGCGCCGAAGGAGTACCGCAATCGTTCGATTGGTTGGTATGGTGGCTATTACAAACTTGCGCGCTTCGTGAATTGCGAATGGCATGTCGGCCTGACCATCGATTTGCTGCGTCACATCCGCGAACAAGGTGTCCCGGACGATCGCTCTGCCATCGTTCACACTTATGCTGATTTTGAAGGCACTGATCCGGCCAGCCGCGCGGCGCTGGATACGCCCGAAGATGCGCCCGTTGCGCTCGCGCTGGCGCGCCTGCATGAGAAGAAGGGTCTCGACACGTTGCTGGATGCCACGGCCAAAGTGCCCGGCCTGTATGTCTGGATCGCGGGCGATGGCCCGATTGAGGCAGAGTTGAAGGCGCAGTGTACCAAACTTGGGCTGGATGATCGGGTTCGCTTCCTAGGCTGGCGCAATGATCGCGGCGCGCTGCTCGCGGCCTGCGATGTGGTGGCCTTCCCGTCCCGCTACGAGCCGTTCGGCACGGTGACCGTCGATGCATGGGCAGCGTCCCGTCCGCTGGTTGCGGCAGATGCGGTTGGCCCGGCAGCCTATGTGAAGAATGAAGTGAACGGGCTGTTGATTCCGAAAAATGATGTCGATGCGCTCGCCACGGCGCTCAGCCGGGTGATCTCGGACAAGGCGCTCGCGGCAAAGCTGGTCGAAGGTGGCCGAGCCGCATATGAGCAGCAGTTCAACAAGGCCGCGTTCCAGCGCGATTCCGTGGCGCTGTATGAAAAGATCATCGCGCATGCCGGGCCATTCACTGGCTAGAGCAGGCTTGCGAAGAATTTTCGGTAAAGTCGGCGGCTCTCGCGCTGGCCAAGCCCGATCCGGACTTCAATTCCAGCGTCCCTGAGGGCGCGGATGCCCCCATTGGCGACCGGGTGTGGGTCGTCTATGGCGCAGACGACGCGGGCGATGCCGGCCTCCAGCAATTTCACGGAGCAGGATTTTCCGCCCTGGGATCGCTCGCGGCAGGGCTCCAGTGTGACATAGGCGGTGCCACCTCGCGCAGCGGCTCCGGCCTCGTCCAGCGCGACCTCCTCGGCGTGGGGACGCCCGCCCAGACCGGTTACCCCCGCGCCGACGACATGCCCGTCAGAGTTCAGGATGATACACCCAACCGACGGGTTTATCCCGGTGAGGCCGTGGTTGAGCCGAGCCAGGCTGTGGGCCCGTCCCATCATGCGCCGGTCGCGCCGTCGGGACGGGCGAAAGCTCATGGCAGTTCAGGAAGCGGCTTGCTGCGATCAGAGTCCAAGTAACGAACGGAGACTGGCTTGAGCGTGTCATCCAGATCAATGTAGAGCGGATTACCGGTTGGAATCTCGATCCCGGTAATGGACTCATCCGGCACCCGGAACAGATGTTTCACCAGGGCGCGCAGGGAGTTGCCATGTGCTGCAATGACGACGTCCGTTCCGGATTTGAGCACGGGTGTGATCGCTTCTTCCCAATAGGGCAGCACACGTTCCAGTGTCAGCTTCAGACTTTCGGTGTTCGGGATATCGATGCCCTTGTAGCGGGGGTCGCCTGCCAGATCGAACTCGCTGCCAGCTTCCATCGGCGGTGGGGGAATGTCGTAGGAGCGGCGCCAGATATGAACCTGATCTTCGCCATGTTTGTCGGCAGTCTCTGCCTTGTTGAGACCGGTCAGGCCACCATAGTGGCGCTCATTCAGGCGCCAATGCTTGGTCACCGGCATCCATACGCGGTCCATCTCCGTCAGGGCGATCCAGAGCGTACGGATGGCGCGGGTCTGAACGCTGGTGAACGCGGCGCGGAAATCGGCGTCGCAGGCTTTCAGCATTTCACCGGACTTTTTGGCTTCGGCTTCGCCCTTCTCGGTCAGGTCGGCATCCCACCAGCCGGTGAACCGGTTTTGCAGGTTCCATTCGGATTGGCCGTGGCGGACAAGCGCTAATCTGGGCATGAAAAATTCCTTTTTGGTCTGTTGCGGGCCCTTTTCAGCGTAAAAGGGTCCGGGTTCAAGCTTCCATCGCCCGGATCAGCTCTGAAAATGCGAGCGTGACATGGTAGCCGGTGGACGCTGGCATGTTGGTTGAGACGATGTGGCCATCGCCATCATACTGGTCGATCCACCCGCCTTCCGGGGTGAGATATTCGTCCATGAGGATGTCGAAGCTCTGGCAGGCCGCGGCAGCGATGGCGTCGTCATCAGTCAGATTCAGCATTGCCAGATGCGCCTTGAGCGCTTCGGTCTGCGACCAGGTGCGTCGCCCCGCATTGTGGGGTGCGCCATCGCGGGTGACTTCCAGAATGGCCCGCCCGTCTGGATCCAGCGTGCTGGTGGCAAAGCTGTACAAGCGACCGGCAATGGGCGGAATTGGCTGGTCGGTTGCGCGGGCGTGCTGGCTCAATAGCCAGATCCACTCGAACTGGTGACCCGGCTCGACAATGCGCGCGGCATCGCCTGCGCCTTCTGCCCAGTCCGGGGCAAAAAATTCTCCCAGCAGCCCGCCGGGGCCTGCGGTGAATTTTGCCTGAAACAGGGAGATGAGTTCGCTGGCGCGGGTGAGATGGTCCCCTTCAGGGTCGGCCCGGTGCAGGGCCAGGCACGCTTCCAGCAAATGCATATGCGGATTTTGGCTGCGCTGGGATGGCGGCGGCAAGCTTTCGGCATAGCCGCCATTGATCCGGTCTTTCATCCGCCCGTCCAGCGCATCCAGCAGCGCCCTTGCCGAAGCGATCGCGCCGCTTCCGTCGTCCAGAGCTTCACTGGCCACGGCGAGCGCGTAGAGCGTGAAGGCGAGATCATACGTGTCGGGCGTATCGTCGACATATTCGTGGCTATCTGCGTTGAGCGTGCGACCCACGAGGCCATCTTCCCGCCGAGCCGTACCGCTGAGGGTGCGCACGCCATGATGAACCAGATCAAGTGATATCTCTGGTTTCCAGCCGAGCAGGGCGGCCTGCGCGAAAACATAGGTTTGCCGGGCCTGCACGCGAATGCGTGTGATCTCGTCTTGTACCGGCGCGTGATCCAGAGACAGTGTTTCTCGAAACAGGCCAGACTCGCCGATTCCGCGCTCGCTCCAAAGGGGGAAGCACGCTTCAAAAAGCCAGTGACGAGCTTCCTTGGCTCGCCGCCTCAATGCCGCTTTCGACATGGAACTCGCCCCCGTTAATTGCATGCATGGCAGCGTCTACGGCTCGCCAAACCGCCCAGCTTCCTGCTAACAGGAGTGCCAGTCCTTGGCTAGCGGGTGCCACCGCCGAACTGTGAAAGAGCTCCTCGTTCATGAAAGACCGGATCTTCTTCCCTCTGGCCTTCCTGCTGGTGGTCGGCATGGTTGTGCTGGCCATCTGGCCCGCTATTGGCCGCTTGCCGGATGGCCCCATAACGGGCGATGGCACCAATTATGATCGCGTCACGGTCAGCGGGCAATTTCTGAACAAGATTCTTGCCGGCGGCGACGCCACGACCGAGCTCGTGCGCAATCGGGGCGACGACTATTTGCTCTATATCGAAGCCCAGGCCGGCTTGCTTGGGCCCGAGCCCGAAGACGGCCCGCATTTCCGCCTCGCCAGTGATCTTGAAGTGCAATTCTCGGGGCGCCGCGTTCGCTGCACCGTCCGCATGCGTCCGGCAGATCAACGCGGCGCCATGCAGGCCAAGGTGAACTATTCCGTGGGTCGGGAAGGCGATTCCGGCTGGCAGGTTTTTGACCTTGTTTCGGGTTTTGAGAATTTCAGTTTCGAATATGTCGTTCCGGAACATATTGGAGATCAGGGCTTCGATTATTTTGCCATACGTCCGGTTGTGCCTGAAAAGTCACGAGCCCTTCTGGTCGAAAGTGTCACCTTCGAGCGCATTGAATAAGCCGTTCGCATGACAGAGTGCCGCGCTTGGCAGCGACGTTTGACGATTTAAGTTGATAAGGGTGGGCGGAATTTGTCGCTTTGCCCAGATACCTGACAAGATTTGTCTTTCATGGAGATACCATGCGCAAGATTTTCGCTCCGCTCAGCTTTTTGGCCCTCGCGGCCTGTGGAACACAAACACCAACGGAGACTCCCTTGGCAGACACACTTCCCCCACCCCAGGTTTCTGAGGCAACTGCAGAAGACCCCTATCTCTGGCTGGAAGAAGTTGAAGGTGAGGCAGCGCTTGACTGGGTGCGCAATCAGAATGACCGCTCGCTGAAAGAGCTGAAGGCAGATCCTGATTATGCGGGATATGAGGCGGCCGCGATCGAGGCGCTGACCTCGGCAGAGCGTATTCCCTACGGATCAATTCGTGACGGGATGGTCTACAATTTCTGGCAGGACGAAACGCATGTGCGCGGTCTGTGGCGTCGGACAACGCTGGAAAGTTATGCCAGTGACACGCCGGAGTGGGAAACCATTCTCGATTTCGACAAGCTTGCGGAAGAAGAAGGCAAGAACTGGGTCTACAAGGGCGCAGACTGTTTCCGGCCCAAGGGCAGCGATATTGGCTACAAATGCATGATCTCCCTGTCGAATGGCGGCAAGGACGCGATTGTCCGCCGCGAATTCGATCTTGCGACCAAGCAATTCGTTGATGACGGCTTCGTCACGCCAGAGGCCAAGCAGGGCGGTGCCTGGGCCAGCCCTGACACTTTGTTGATCGCAACCGATTGGGGCGAGGAAACACTGACCGCGTCCGGCTATCCTTTCATCGTGAAACGCTGGGACCGCGGTACGCCACTGGACGCCGCCGAAGAGGTGATCCGCGGCGAGGGGGATGATGTCGGCGTCTGGCCAATGACGCTGGAGCTTGAGGATGGGCGCATTCTGCAGGGCGCGGCTCAGGCCGACACGTTCTTCACGACGCGCTACTGGTGGTTCCCCGATGGAGAGAGCGAGCCGGTGCAGTGGCCTATCCCGCCAAAGTCTTCACCAGAAGGAATCCATGAAGGCCGATTGCTTGTTTCTTTGAAGCAGGATTGGACTCCGACGGGTCAGGAAACGACATTCAAATCCGGTGATCTGGTCGCCTTCGATGTCGAGACCTTCATGGAGACCCGCGCATTGCCGCCGGTTTCACTTGTGTTTCACCCGAGCGAAACGCAGGCCTTGAAAGGCGTGTCCACTGCAAAGGGCGCCCTGCTTCTGGGGGTAGGTGATACGGCGGTTGGCAAGGTCATGCGCGCCACCGCGAGCGATGCCGGCTGGATGCTGGAACCCATTTCCCTTCCCGGCACGGGCCAGGCCAGCGTCGCATTTGCCAGCGACGAAGAGGATACGGTCTTCATCAACTATGAGGATTTCCTGACGCCAGATTCGCTGCTCTCCTACAGTGCCTCGACGGGGGACGTAAAAACCCTCAAGAGTCTGCCGCCGAAATTTGATGCAACAGGCCTGAGTGTCACGCAGCATTTTGCGACGTCGAAGGACGGCACGCGCGTGCCTTATTTCCTCGTAAGCAAAGCAGATCTGCCGCTCGACGGTTCCACGCCGACGCTTCTATACGGGTATGGCGGGTTCCAGGTCTCGCTGAATCCGTCCTACAACGCTGTCACAGGTCGTCTGTGGCTGGAACAGGGGGGTGCTTATGTGTTGGCGAACATCCGCGGCGGGGGCGAGTTCGGCCCCGAGTGGCATCAGGCTGGCCTGAAGCAGAATCGCCAGCGAATCTATGATGACTTCATTTCGGTCGGTGAGGACCTGATTGAACGAGGCGTTACATCACCGGAGCATCTCGGCATCATGGGTGGCTCAAATGGTGGCCTGCTCATGGGCGTCATGCTGAACCAGCGGCCAGACCTCTGGAACGCGGTCGTCGTGCAGGTGCCGCTGCTCGACATGATGCGTTACCACTTATTGCTGGCAGGCGCGTCGTGGGTAGATGAATACGGATCGCCGGAAGTGTCGGACGAACGGGCCTTTCTTGAGACGATTTCGCCCTACCAGAACTTTGATGCCACGAAGGACTATCCGGTGCCCTTCTTCGTTACCTCGACCAAGGATGATCGCGTCCATCCCGGTCACGCGCGCAAGATGGCCGCGAAGTTTGAGGCGGCGGGCCTGCCATTCTACTATTATGAGAACATTGATGGCGGGCATTCGGCAGCGGCGAACCAGAAGGAGCGCGCCAAGCGGTCTGCTCTGGAATTCACCTACCTGACCAAGCGGCTAGGTCGGACAAATTGACAAGAAGGTTCCAAATAGGAACTTTTATCGGGTCTGAAAATAGAACTGGAACTCCTGACTTCGGTTTTTCTTGCCTCGATCAGTCTCCGGCCTAATGATCTAAATCATGAACCTTGCGGAGCCGCCCCCGGAAAATGACGTTGTTCGCCTGGATACGCTCACGGCGGACCATAAAGAGGTCGTGCTGGCAACTCCGGTGGCTGAATCCATGTGGCAGTGGATGCCCGTAATGCCCACTGGCACCAGCCTCGAAGCGTATATGGACCATAGTCTGGACATGAAAGGGACGGACGCCTTCCATCCTTTCTATGTGGTCGACAAGGCGACAGGTGAGTTTGCGGGTCTTGCCGCATTCGAGCGGGTGTCGCGCACGCATCGCCGGCTCGAAATCGGCTTTGTCTGGCATCCAGAGAAGTATCGCGGCACAGCCATTGTGCCCGCAACGCAACTGGCGCTTCTGACTCGCGCCCATGAGGCGCGCTTCCGGCGAATTTCGTATTTCGTACCGGAACAGAATGAGCGCGCCATTCGTGCCTTCAGCAAAATGGGCGCCCAGCGCGAGGGCTTGATCCGGAACTATATGCGTACGGCCGGGGGCACATGGGCCAATATGGTTGTCCTCAGCCTGGTCGGAGACGAGATCAAGGCGGCGATTGCCGTGTTGCGAGACCGGGTGCGCGCGCTTCAGCTCGCTTGACGCCGCGGCTCCCGCATGCTTTAGGCGCGCCAACATCTGCGCAAATTTGAAAAGCGCGCTTTGACTGATCCATGAGGTCAGCGAGGCCCCCCGCCCGGCGAAGTGTCGCTCAGCGGGGCTCTTCTGCTTTGTGCAATGGGTTTGATCGCCTATGTCAGACACATCTGGCAAACGGCAAAGGAGCGACAAAGATGTTCGACACGCTGAGCGAACGCCTTGGAGGAATTTTCGACGGCCTGACCGGTCGCGGTGCACTGTCCGAAAAGGACGTGAACGCGGCCCTGCGCGAGATTCGGGTCGCCTTGCTCGAGGCGGACGTCGCCCTGCCTGTCGTGAAGGATTTCATCGACAGCGTGCGCGCCCGCGCGGTGGGCGAGGAAGTCATTCGTTCGGTCAAGCCCGGTCAGCAAGTCATCAAGATTGTCTATGACGGCCTTGTCGAGATGCTCGGCGGCGAAGAGGCCGATACCAGCCTGCGCATCGACAGCCCGCCGGCCATTATCATGATGGCCGGTCTGCAAGGCTCCGGTAAGACGACCACGACCGGCAAGCTCGCCAAGCGCCTGTCGGAAAAGGAACGCAAGCGCGTCCTGCTCGCCTCGCTTGATACGCGCCGTCCGGCCGCGATGGAACAGCTCGCGATCCTTGCCGACCAGTGCAACGAAAATGTCAGCGCCCTGCCGATCATTCAGGGCCAGTTGCCGGCTGATATTGCCCGTCGCGCCCTGAACGCCGCGAAGATCAGCGGCTATGACGTCCTCATCCTCGATACGGCCGGTCGCACGACGATCGACGAGCAGATGATGAATGAAGTGGCGGAGATCGCGCAGATCGCGAACCCGTCTGAAACGCTGCTCGTGGCTGATGCCCTGACGGGCCAGGACGCTGTTGAAACCGCCAGCCGCTTCCACGCTCGCCTGCCGCTGACCGGCCTTGTCCTGACACGGATGGATGGCGATGGCCGCGGCGGCGCGGCGCTTTCCATGCGCGCCGTTACGAGTCTGCCGATCAAGTTCATGGGCGTCGGCGAAAAGCTCGACGGCCTTGATGCCTTCGATGCCAAGCGGGTGGCTGGCCGGATTCTCGGACAGGGCGACATTGTCTCGCTGGTCGAAAAGGCCGCCGAGCAGATGGACGCCGAAAAGGCCGAGCGCATGGCGGAGAAACTCCGCAAGGGCGAATTCGACCTTGAGGACATGGCCGACCAGTTCCGCCAGATGCAGCGCATGGGCGGTCTTGGCGGCCTGATGGGCATGTTGCCCGGCGCGCGCAAGGCAAAGGCCGCGATGGATTCGGCCAATCTCGACGACAATGTGCTGAAGCGCCAGGAAGCGATCATTCTGTCCATGACGCGCAAGGAGCGTCGCAAACCGGCCATCCTGAATGCGTCTCGCCGCAAGCGGATTGCCGCTGGCGCTGGCGTGACCGTGCAAGAGGTCAACAAGGTGTTGAAGATGCACCAGCAGATGGCCGGCATGATGAAGAAGATGCGCCAGAAGGGCGGTATGAAGAACATGATGAACATGGCCCAGGCCGCAGGCATCTCGCCGGGCGACCTTGCCAAGATGGGCGGCGGGGCAGGCGGCTTGCCCGGTCTTGGTGGCGGTGGACTGCCACCGGGCATGGGCGGTCTTCCCGGCCTCGGCGGAGGGAAAAAGAAATGACCAATGAGCAAAGCGACGCCTTCGCCCTGCTGCAGCTGACCAAGCTGCGCTCCAGTATCGACAATCTGGATGCGATCATCATCCACACCCTGGCCGAGCGCTTCAAGGCGACGCAGGAAGTCGGCAAGCTGAAAGCCGTGCACAATATGCCGCCTGCGGACAAGGACCGCGAGGCCAGACAGATCGACCGCCTGCGCCAGTTGGCACAGGAAAGCGGGCTCGATCCTGCCTTCGCCGAGAAACTACTGAATTTCATCGTGGCGGAAGTCATCCGCCATCATGAGCACATTCGCGGTCTTGAGACCGACGACTGAATTACCACCCCGAGACGCCAGACTTACAGGAGATACACATATGGCCCTCAAGATTCGACTCGCCCGTGGCGGGTCCAAGAAACGCCCTTTCTATTCCGTGGTCATCGCGGATGCCCGCGCACCACGCGACGGTCGTTTCGTCGAGAAAATCGGTTCCTACGATCCGCGCCTTCCGAAAGATTCGGAATTCCGCGTCCAGATCGACGCCGAGAAAGCGTCCGAATGGCTCCGCAAGGGTGCCCAGCCGACCGAACGCGTTGCACGCTTCCTGTCCAAGATCGAACTGGACGGCAAGCCGCTCGTAGAATGGGCGCATGGCAACAACCCGAACAAGGGCGAGCCAGGCAAGAAAGCTCAGGAACGCGCTGAAGAGAAAGCCGAAAAGGCAAAAGCGGCGGCTGAAGCTGCTGCGGCTCCGGCTGAAGAAGAAGCTCCGGCCGCTGAAGAAGCGCCCGCTGAGGAAGCTGCTTCGGAGTAAGACTGGCTTGCCAGTCTCGGGATATGGCCGGTGCCCTGCGGGGTGCCGGCCTTTTTCGTGGACGCAAGGCCTGAGGCTGAATGCCGGGCAACAGGGAACCAAATCACCGTTCAGGTCGCTTTCTCTAGAAAGAACACGACACGACACGAGAGGAGATCCGAGATGTCCAAGGCCAAACTTTTCAGAACTCTGCCCTTTGCTGCACTCGGAATTGCGGCGCTCGCCCTTCCTGCCAGCGCAGACCGGGGTCGCTATCATGATACGTCATATCGTGGCGGTGGGAATGGCGTGGTGCTTCACGCTGATTCCGGCTTTTCCGGCGAAGGCCTTCGCATTCAGGGCGCCGAGCCGGACCTTGCCCGCCTGCGCTTCAATGACCGAGCCTCGTCGATTACCATTCGCGCTGGCGCATGGGAACTGTGTACGGACGCCCATTTCAGGGGGCGGTGCGAAATCGTCGATGCGAGCACAGTTCGCCTGAACGCATATCGCCTCAATGACAATGTTTCCTCCCTTCGTCCTGTCGCCTATCGCGACCGGCCGGGGAAAGGCCGTCGCGGAGGAGGGTATGGTGACCTTGTTCTGTTCCAGGATTCTGCCCAGCGCGGGCAGGCCATCGAAATCAGCCACGATGTGCCGGATCTCGGCCAGTATCGTTTCAATGACCGCGCAAGCTCCTTCCTCGTGACGGGGGGCAGTTGGCTGGTCTGCGAGCATGCGAACTATCGGGGGCGGTGCGAAGTGTTGCAGGGCGGCGCGGGTGATTTGAAGCCAATCCGCATGAACGACAATATTTCCTCCATCCGCGCCTATGACGGCTGGCGCTGATGCGGCGCTTGCCCGCTTGCGCTCTGCCAATCGGCCGTTAGAGAAGCGGCATGAGTGCGAAATCAAACACTGAGAGACAGATCGTCGTGGGCGTTATCAAGGGCGCCCATGGCGTACGCGGTGATGTGCGAGTGAAAAGCTTCACCGCCGACCCGGATGATGTGTTCACCTATGGTGCGCTGACTGATGAAGCCGGGAAGCCTGTGCTGACGCCGCAATCGGCCCGGCCCGGCAAGGACCATTTCATCGTGCGTCCCAAGGAACAGAAGCAAAAAGAAGAATGGGACGCGATGCGTGGCACGCTATTGCATGTCCCGCGCGCGAAACTTCCGGAAACAGATGACGACGAGTTCTACATCGAGGACCTTGTCGGTCTTCAGGTGTTCGCGGGCGGGAATGAGCCTGCGGGCACCGTGAAAGCCGTGCAGAATTTCGGCGCAGATGATTTGCTCGAAATCCGTTTGGCGGACCGGGGCGCTACGGTTCTCGTGCCCTTCACGCTGGCCGATGTGCCGACCGTGGACCTTGCCACATCCCGCATCATCATTCCGGATCTCGCCGAATGGACGGCGCCCGGGGACGAGGCTGAATCCACTGATTGACCCATGTTGCCGCTTGTTCAGACGCCACCTGTCATAAAGGGTAGGTTAAGAACGAGGTAACTGCCCATGTTTGCCAGATTAATCCGCTTCGGCGCTGCTCTTGCCCTTCCGCTAACTGTAGTGGGCGCTGCAGCCGCGCAGTATGAAGGCAATGAACAACCGGCGGGCCTGATGTTGTTCAGCGGCGAGGATTTTCGCGGGGAAGTGCGGGAAGTCTTCGATTCCGTCTATTCTCTGAACGACTATTATTTCAATGATCGCGCGCAATCCGTTGCGGTCCTGTCCGGCGCCTGGGAGCTGTGCGAGCATAGCGACTTCACCGGCCGCTGTGTCTTCATCCGTGGCGATGTCCAGGACCTCGACTGGTACGGCCTTGATCGCGAACTAACGTCGGTGCGCCCGATTTACGAGTATACCGAAGCCGAGCACGGCTTGATGTTCACCCGCGATCAGTCGGGCTATATCCGCTATGCTGACAATGCCCGTTACGGGTACGACAATTACTCACACGGCTATGGCACCAGCACGAGTGTCAGCGTCTACCATTATGGCTATTCGCCGAGCTATCGATCCCACGGTTATTACAGTCCGCGTCTCGGCCACGGCCCCTATGGCTTCGGCTGGACGCGTCATGGCGCGAATCCGCACTATGGGCGTCATTACCGCAAGCAACAGCGCCCGCTGAGAGGGCATTATGGCGCGCGCAATGGCGCGGTGACGCTCTACACGGATTCCTATGAACGCGGTGCCTCGCTTGGCCTCAACAAGGGCGTTTCCGACCTCAGTCGCTATCGCTTCAATGACAATATATCGTCGCTGCAAATCCGTTCTGGCAAATGGGAAGTTTGCGAGCATGCGAACTATAAAGGGCGCTGTCAGATCGTCGATGCCTCGACGGACCGGCTGAATGGTATTCGTCTGAATGACAACATCTCGTCCATTCGGCCGGTGGGTGACAGCCCGCGCGGCGGCCGGGGAGATGGTCAACGCGGAGATCGCGGTGGCCGAAATGATGGGGGTCACGCAGACCGCGGTCGCCGGGATGATGGCCGGAATGGCAATCGTGGCGGCGGACGAAATGGAAATGTGCAGACAGTAGCGCCGACAGCGGCAAACCCGCTTGCGGGCGGGCCGAAGGCGCGGGACGTGACTCAGCAACGTCGCCCACACGCTCTGCCAGGTCGCCCGCAACGCGCCAATATTGGCTCTGAAGACCGTCCGCGTCCTAATGTGCGGACCATTCAGCCCAACCGTTCGACCACCCAGAGACCGCAGACGCGCCAGGTGCAACCGGCGGCAACGCAGCGCAACCGCGCGCAAACCGAGCGCCGACCCATAGCCACGCCGCGGCCCAGGCAAAAAGTGGACATGAATACTTCGCGGCCCAAGGCGCTGAGGAACACTCAAACGCAACGCCGTGAGGTGCAGCAGCGCCCTCAAACCCAGACGCGCCAGCAAAAGACGATCCGTCCCCAACAGCAGACCAGACAACAGGTGAGGCAACCGGCGCGCCCGCAAGTCCGTCCTGCCCCGCAGACGCGCAAACAGGCACAGCCGCAACGGCAAGCCCGGCCACAGGCTCAGCGCCAACCGGCTCGGGTAAAGCCGCAGCAACGGTCCACGCCGCGTCCGCAACCGCAACGGTCAAATAATATGCCGAAAGCCCTGCGCAATCGGGGTGGAGAAGTTCACAAGGACTAGGGGTGTTGCGGCTCAGTTCGCGCGCGGGTCGTGCCATTCGCGCGCGATGCCGTATCCGCCCCGGCGGATCAGCCAGAACATGCCGATCAGGTCAAAGATGCCTGCGCCAAGCCTGCCGAGGAATCCGTATTTGGATTCTCCCGCCAGTCGCTTGCGATCATTCACGCGCTCTTCGCGCACATCCCAGCCTGCGCGCTTGATCAGGGCGGGCAGGAAGCGGTGCATCGAGGCAAAGAAGGGCAGATCGCGAAAAGCTTCGGTCCGGATCAGTTTCCATCCGCATCCGGTATCCGTCGCATCATCCTGAAGCACAAAGCGGCGTACCCCATTGGCGACGCGGGACTGTACCCATTTGAATCCGGAATCATTCCGGCTGTTGCGCTTGCCTGCAATGATGCCGAGGCTTGGGGATGCGCCCGGCACAATGATCTCTTTCCAGAGACGGGCCGTATCCGCCGGATCGTTCTGCCCGTCCCCGTCAAGCAATTGTACCCACTGGCCGCGCACAGATTTGAGCCCGGTGAACAGTGCGGCGGACTTCCCCTTGCGCGCGACATGATTGAACACGACCACGGTATCGGGATGCTTCGCCATCGCTTCGGCAAGTTCCTGCTCTGTCGCGTCGGACGAGCAATCATTCACGCACACAATCTCGAAACTGATCCCCGCCAGCTGCTCATGGATCTCGTCGATCACGGGGTGCACATTACCCTCTTCATTGAAGAACGGGATCAGGACGGAGAGGGCGGGGCTTTGGGGCATAGGTCTGGAGTAGAGGCTGGCGCCTTGGCGGTCCAGTCTCATTTGCCCGCTGAAGCTGCACGCTGGCGCAGGGCAGTTTCGGCCTGGACATCGCCGGCCATGGCGCGGTCCTTCAGTTCGGCGGCGGACATGGCCTTGTAGGCCTCCGGCACTTTCCGGTTCGATGCGGTACGGGGTTTCTGTCCAAGAAAGGCTGCCACCGATGCGATGATGCCCATGTCACAAAACTCCCGGTTGGAACGTCATGAAACGAGTATGCCAATTGCCAGCCGGTTGCGATAGGTGCAACAGGCGACCAAGCAGGGGAGCGCGGCATGGACATTTATCACGTCTGGTTTGACCTGAAGCCCGGAACGGACGAGCGTGCCTTCGCCAAGGCGCTACCGGCGTTTCTGGATCATATGAAGTCAGACGGCCGGATCGAATCCTGGCGCATGATGCGCTGCAAGCTGGGCCTGCGGCCGGACGATGTGCGCGAGTTCCACATCATGATCGAGACGCGCGACCTCGCCCAGCTCGACACGGCCTTCCGCGCTGCGTCCGCGCGGTCCGGTGAGACCGATACGCTGCACTTCAGCGCGAATGCCATGGTCACCAACATCAAGTTCGGCCTGTTCCGCGACTGGCCGGACTGGGACGCCTAGGGCGCTTCCATCTTGTCGAGCCACCATTGATTGTACTGCCAGATGGCCTTCTCAAGTGGAGAGAGGCGGCCTTGCCGTGTCATCGGCGCGTTGAGGCCCTGCCAGACAAGATCATTCGCCCCGATATCCTCGTGATGGATTGCCGAGACCATCAGGGCCATGCCTTCCGCAATCTCCTCAAAGCCTTCCATCTCGCTGTAAGCGGCTGGACCGCAAATATGGATCTTCAGGTGCAACTTGCCGGCGCCTTGCGGAAAGACCTGGTACCAGGTGACGACACTGCCCTGAATGCCCAGCAGGAAGTGCGGAAAGATGGCGGCGGCGAACAGGTCGCGCGCCTGCCAGTCTTCAAGACCTTCAAGCGGGGGCAGGCCAGGCGGCAGTTCCTCATGGGCCGCCGGCATGTGCAGGATGGACCACGGGCCATCATTGTCCGGCACGCGGGAGTCGCGGGCATGATAGGCAGGCTCGAACGTCTCGGAATGCGTGGCGATGTGGTGGTAAGCTTCCATGAAATTCTCCACCAGCACTTTCCAGTTCCACTCGCTTTCGAATTCGAGCGTGTGAACGACCTTCATGTCGGCGAGGCGGAATTTCTCGAAATACTTGCGGAACGTCTCGACCGGCGGGGCGAAGGGCGCTGCGTCGGGGTCGAAATTGGCGAGGACAAAGCCCTCCCAGATTTCCGTGCGGAGCTGGGGCAGCCGGCAATTGGATTCAGCAAACTCCTCAGCGCCATCCATCAGGGGCGCCCGGACAAGCTGGCCCGACGTGTCATAGCTCCAAGCGTGGTAGGGGCAGGTGAATAGCTTGCGATTGCCGTTTCCGTCTGCCAGCAGGGCTGCGCGGTGCAGGCATGTGCGCGACATGACACGGACTTCGCCATCATGTCCGTGAACCACCATGACCGGTTGGCCGAACAGGTCGAGCGAAACGAAATCGCCCGGCGTGGCTATCTGGTCGATGCGTGCCAGCGGCAGCCAGCTCTTGCGCAGGATCTGGTCGGTTTCGCGCGCGTACACATCCTCGTCGAGATAGGCGGCTGGGGGCAGGGTATAGGCTTGTTCCAGAGGCTTGCGGACACGGCCAATTTCTTCGGGTGTGAGACCCGCCAATGTTTTTGTCATTTTATTCCTCCCAGAAAAAAATGACACATGCGTCAACTTTTGTCGACCGCTGTCGTTTGGCGTTCTTCTCTTGGGGGGCAGGAAGACGGCTAGCCATTTGGGTAACGGCCTGGCGAGACGTGACGGAGCGCACGCGGTAGGCTAAAGGCTCGGCGCATGTTCAAGGCAAGTTTCATCACCCTGTTTCCCGAAGCGTTTCCCGGCCCGCTCGGCGTCTCCATCCTGGAGCGCGCGCGTCGCGAAGGCATCTGGGACTATGAAACCGTCCAGCTGCGCGATTTCGGCCTCGGAAAGCATCAGAATGTCGACGCCCCGCCGGCGGGGGGCGGCGCAGGTATGGTGTTGCGACCGGATGTGACGGCTGCGGCGCTGGACAGTATCGACACAGACGGCAAGCCGCTGATCTATCTGTCGCCGCGCGGAGAGCCGTTTTCACAGAAACTGGCGCGGGACCTGGCAGGCGGCCCGGGCATGGTGATGATGTGTGGCCGGTTCGAGGGGCTGGACGAGCGGGTGATCCGTGCGCGCGGCTTGCGCGAGGTTTCCATCGGGGATTTTGTGCTGGCTGGGGGTGAGGTCGCAGCCATGGCGATGACCGAGGCGGTTGTGCGTTTGTTGCCCGGAGTTGCGGGGAACCAGGCCTCCCTTGAGGAGGAATCTTTCGAGACCGGATTGCTGGAACACGACCAGTATACGCTGCCCCGGGAGTGGGAAGGCCGCCCGACTCCGGAGGTTCTGCTGTCGGGGGATCATAAACGCATACAAGAATGGCGGTTTAACAGCGCAAAGTCGTTGACAATTGACCGCCGCCCCGATTTATACGCCGCTTACTCAGATACCAACGAATTACAACCGCCGGAGACAGGCGATGAACATGATTGAACAGCTCGAAGCGGAAGAGTTTTCCCGCGTTGTCGGCGACAAGAACATCCCGGATTTTTCACCGGGTGACACGCTAGCCGTGAACGTCCGCATCACGGAAGGCGACCGTGAGCGCGTCCAGCGCTTTGAAGGCGTCTGTATTGCCCGCGCAGGCGGTGGCATCAATGAGAGCTTCACGGTTCGCAAGATTTCCTTTGGTGAAGGCGTCGAGCGCGTTTTCCCGCTGGCTTCCCCGATGATCGAGAGCATCGAAGTGAAGCGCAAGGGCCGCGTGCGCCGTGCGAAACTCTACTATCTGCGCGATCGTCGCGGTAAGTCTGCCCGTATCGCTGAACGTACCACCGGCCACGGCATCGAAACGGTCGAAATTGCCGTGTCGAAAACCGAGCGCCGCCGCCAGAAAGATGCAGAGAAAGCCGCCCGCAAGGAAGCTGCTGCCAAGGCTCGCGAAGAGGCTGCCAAGGCGAAAGCCGCTGAAGAGGCTGCAGCTGCTGCCGCTGAAGCAGAGGCCGCTGCGGCTGCCTCCGCTGACGAAGGCGCTGCTGAAGAATAGACGTTCCGACACTTTAGTCAGGAATTGAAGAAACGCCCCGCCTCATGGTTGGGGCGTTTTCACTTTTGGGGCTGGTATTTCTGTGGCACGTTCGGACGCATGAAACGCCTCTGCCTCACACTTTTCGCCGTTTCATTGCTTGCTGCCTGCGAACCCGCCGACGACACGCTGCGCCTCACAATGCCGGCTTGTCGCCCGCCTGACATAGCGCAGGGTATTCTCTTCATCGGTGATACCCGCTTTGCACCCTATCAGGTTCAGGCTTCGGCCGTGACGGATTCGGCGGGTCGACCGGCGCTTTCCATCCGTATGGACGAGTCCGGCGCATCCAAGCTGGAAGCCCTCACGGTGGCCAATATGGGTGAAGTCCTCCCCTTGCGGGTGGACGAGGAAACCATCATGTCTCCCAGAGTGCTGGAACGGATCACAGGCGGTGAAATACTCGTTTCCGGCGATTTCGAGATGGACGAGCTGAAGGCGCTGGCCGTGCGCCTGTCTCCGTCCTGTGATCAAGAGTCGCCAATCGCCAATTGACCCCTTCCCAGCCGGGCGCGCGCCGCTATGGTGCGCCGCGATATGACAGGAAGAGGCCCCATGGCTGGCAAGACACTTTACGACAAGATCTGGGACGCGCATGTGGTGCACACCGATGAGGGCGGTGAAAGCCTGCTCTATATCGATCTCCACCTGATTCACGAAGTGACGACGCCCCAGGCTTTTGCCGGACTGAAAGCGGCCGGACGCGGCGTGCGCCGCCGGGACCTGACCCTGGCCGTCGCTGACCACAACACCCCGACCGAGAACCAGGCCGCCGGCCTTGCTGGCGTGACAGACCCCGATGCGCGCAACCAGCTGGAAACGCTGACCCGCAATGTGGCCGAGCACAATATCGAGTATTTCCCGATGGGCGACATCCGCAATGGCATCGTCCATGTCGTGGGGCCCGAGCAGGGGCGCACCCAGCCCGGCATGACGATTGTCTGCGGTGATAGCCACACGTCCACGCATGGCGCGTTCGGCGCGCTGGCGCATGGTATCGGCACATCGGAAGTTGAGCATGTGCTCGCCACGCAGACCTTGCGTGCGCAGAAATCCAAGAACATGGCAATCGAAGTATCTGGCAGCCTGAAAGATGGCGTGACCGCCAAGGATCTCGCCCTCCGCATAATTTCCGTCATCGGTACGGCCGGTGGGACGGGATACGTCATGGAGTATCGCGGTGACGCAGTTCGGAGCCTCTCCATGGAAGGGCGCATGACGCTGTGCAATCTCGCCATTGAGGGCGGTGCCCGTGCGGGTCTGGTGGCTCCAGACGAGACAACGTTTGAATACATCAAGGGCCGCCCGGCCGCGCCCAAGGGTGGCGCATGGGATGTCGCGAAATCTTTTTGGACGACGCTCTATTCCGATGAGGATGCCGTATTTGATGAAGTCGTCCACATCAAGGGCGAAGCGGTCGAGCCGACATTGACCTGGGGCACGAGCCCGGAACAGGCGATTCCGTTGTCGGGTATTATTCCGAAGCCGGAAGATTTCAGTGATCCAATCAAGGCAGGTGCGTGTGAGCGCGCACTGGCCTATATGGGCCTTGAAGGTGGTACACCGATCAAGGGCACACCGGTGCAGCGCGTCTTCATCGGCTCGTGCACGAACAGCCGGATCGAAGATCTTCGCGCCGCCGCTGAAGTCGCCAAGGGCAACAAAGTGGCCGAAGGCGTGCGTGCCATGGTCGTGCCGGGGTCTGGCCTCGTCCGTGCGCAAGCCGAATCCGAAGGGCTGGACGAGATCTTTCTCGAAGCCGGGTTTGAATGGCGCGAGCCGGGCTGTTCCATGTGTCTCGGCATGAATCCCGACACGCTGGCGCCGGGCGAGCGGTGCGCGTCCACCTCCAACCGGAACTTCGAAGGCCGCCAGGGCCGCGATGGCCGCACCCATCTGATGAGCCCTACCCTCGCAGCGCGCGCCGCGATCCAAGGTGTGATTGGCTAGTGTTTGGACGCAGCCACTTTCTCGATGAGGATGTGGAGGCATTCCATGTTCTGTGTTGGGCATGGCTATTGAAGTGCACTGGTGGGCGGGAAGCCCTTCGAGAGACGCCGCTCGTGCTTCCAACCCCGGACTTCTTTCCGCCAACCGATTCGAGTGGGCACGAGCGCGCTGAATTCATATTTGAGCATGTGCGTGATCTGGCCGGAATGTCAGAATGGCCAGTCCAATTGGTGCCGCAAGCCGAGCTTGCCGGAAGGGTATCCACACTGGGCAGAGTTCAACATTCGGGGACAGCGGCAGGAACCTTCTCCCACACCGGAAATTCTGGTCAGATTACGTATGATCCGAGCCATGTTCATACACCGGTAAAGCTGATCGCAACCTTTGCGCACGAACTCAGTCACTATCTGAATGAAGGATTTCAGGAAGCCTCACCAGGCGGCTGGGAGCTGATCGAGCCGGCAACGGATGTCACGTCTGTCTTTCTGGGCTTTGGAGTATTCGGGGCTAATTCCGCATTCGAGTTTATCCAAACTCAGGATTTCGAGAGCCAGGGGTGGTCCAGTGAGAAATTCGGCTATTTGTCGCTGGACGAGTGGGCGTTCAATCTGGCGATCTTTTGTGATTTGACTGGGCGCGATGTCACGGATCTTAAGCCTCATCTGAAGTGGAATTTGTTCAAAACCTCGAAAGCAGCCGCCAAGTACGTAGAGCGTAGGGAGATTGGGCGGCAAATACTTGAAGACATAAAAGGGCGTGCCGCCGACTAAACACATCCTTCAGTTGCCTCTCGAAGGGTGAGGGCAGATAGTCCGGCCAACCTTGCCCTGCAACAAATGGAGTGGACCCATGAGCAATACTGTCAGCCTGCCCGGAAATGTTTCGCTGGATGGCCCGCGCGGTCGTACGTATGCATCTATCCTTGAAACCGTTGGTTCAACGCCGCTGGTTGCTGCGCCGAAGTTCGCCGAGGCCGAAGGCATCAAGGCGAACCTGCTGTTCAAATGCGAATTCTTCAATCCACTCGCCAGCGTGAAAGACCGGATCGGCCTGAACATGGTGTTGCAGCTGGAAGCCGACGGCAAGCTGAAGCCCGGCGGCGTTTTGGTTGAGCCAACGTCCGGCAATACCGGCATCGGCCTCGCTTTCGCGGCGGCCAGCCGGGGATACCGCCTGATACTGACCATGCCGGAATCCATGTCGATCGAGCGTCGCAAGATGCTGGCTTATCTGGGCGCAGAACTGGTCCTGACGCCAAAAGAGAAGGGCATGGGCGGTGCTATCGCGAAGGCGAAGGAAATCCTTGAGGCGACGCCCGGCGCGGTGATGCCAAGCCAGTTCGACAATCCCGCCAATCCGGCCATCCATGAGCTGACCACAGCAGAAGAAATCTGGGCGGACACAGACGGCGCGGTCGATGCTGTCCTGTCCGGCATAGGTACTGGTGGCACGTTTACGGGCACAGGCCGCGTATTGAAGGCCCGCAAGCCGGGCCTGAAAATGATGGCGATTGAGCCGGAAGGCAGCCCGGTCCTCTCCGGGGGCGAGCCTGGCCCGCACATGATCCAGGGCATCGGCGCAGGCTTCATCCCCGGCAACGCGGATACGAGCCTGATTGATGAAGTCGTGAAAGTTTCGAATGAGGAATCCTTTGCAACGGCCCGCAAACTTGCGCGGCTCGAAGGCATACCCGGCGGTATCTCCTCCGGCGCGGCAGCGGCTGCAGCGGTCAAAGTTGGCGCGCGTGACGACATGGCCGGCAAGACCCTCGTCGTCATCCTGCCAAGCTTCGCCGAACGGTATGTATCGACAGCCCTGTTTGAGGGTCTCTAGATCAGCATGATTACGGGTCTCGACCATTTCGTGCTGGTCTGTCCGGAGATCAGCTCCGCGACGGCCGTCTATGAGCAATTGCTCGGGCGGTCGGCAGATTGGCGCGCCTCAGCCGACGGTGCCGCAACAGCCATTTTCCAATTGGAGAATACCAGTCTTGAACTGATGGCCCCTGACGGGGAGGGGACGGTGGCCGATCGTTTGCGGGAAATCATCTCCGACGAAGGCCCCGGCCTGAAAAGCCTCGCTTTTGGAACGGGAGATATTTCCGCCGCGCATCACAAGCTGACCCGTCGTGGCTTGATGCCGGGCGAGATCGGCGATGGAAGCAGCACAAACGCAATCAACGGCGAAACCCGGAAATGGACGCGCTTCCGGTGCGCGGACGCGCAAACTGCTGGCGTGAAGACTTTCATCATCTCGCCGGAACAAGCCTTGCCCGTGGCGGACGCGCCGTCTGGCTGCGTCACATCGCTGGACCATATTGTCATCAACACGCCCAATCCCGACCGGGCATTGGGGCTTTATGGCGCACGGTTGGGGCTGGATCTGGCGCTCGACCGGACGCGGGAAGAGTGGAAGACGCGCTTTTTGTTCTTCCGCACAGGTGGGCTGACCTTTGAGGTCATCAACCGCCTCGGGGAAGATCATGACCCAGCCGCGCCGGACAGTATCTGGGGCCTGACATGGACCGTGGATGATCTTTCGGCGGCACATGCACGCCTCACGGAGGCTGGCTTCAATGTTTCCGAACAACGGACAGGGCGCAAACCGGGGTCTGCCGTTTTCACTATAAGGGATGGCACATTGGGCGTGCCGACCCTGTTCATCGCGCATTCTTCAAGGTAGGACACGCCTCATGAAAGCCTTTACCCAACTCACCGGAACCGCTGCGCCGCTGCTCGAAAAGGGCAAGCCGATGTCAAATGTCGACACCGACATGATCATTCCCAAGCAATTCCTGAAGACGACCGAACGCACCGGTCTGTCGACGGGCCTGTTTCATGAGCTGAAAACGCTCTCGGATGGCTCCCCCAGGCCCGATTTCGTGTTGAACCGGCCTGAATACGCGACGGCGAGTATCCTGATTGCGGGCGAGAACTTCGGCTGTGGCTCGTCGCGTGAGCACGCGCCCTGGGCTCTGTTGGATCAGGGTATAACTTGTGTGATCGCGCCGAGTTTCGCCGACATCTTCCACAACAACTGCTACAAGAATGGCATCTTGCCAGTTCGCCTGCCAGTCGACGTATGCCAGAAGCTGGCCGATCAGGCGGGGGGGGCGAACCATGTCTTCACCGTGGACCTTGAAGCCCAGATCGTCACCGGGCCGGATGGCGAAGTGTATGCGTTTGAAGTGGATGCAGGCCGTAAGGCAAACCTCATGGAAGGCCTTGACGAGATTGGCAGTTCGATGACTGCAGCAAGCGAGATCGACACGTTCGAAGCGCGTCGACGCGTCTCCATGCCATGGCTCGAAAAGGCCAGCTGACCCGGAAAGCGAAGAGGATGGTCATGAAGAGATTAAGCCTGACAATTCTGGGGGGATTGGTGCTGGCGTCTGTCGCGGCCTGTCATACGGATCCATTCGGCACGCAGCCTGAAGTCAATGTCACCCTGCCAGAGGCTCAGTCCGCGCCGTCCGACGAAGCGGGCGCCTCAACCGAAGAAAAGCGTGACCCCGAGACCTGAGAGTCGCACGAGCGGGTTTCGTTCTTGTTTGGTGGAGACGTAGAAGGCGTTGCGCCCGCTGGTTACAACCGTTAGTGGTGGACGCGGTTCTGAATTGCACACTTTGGAAGATAAAGATGAAATTTGCGGGTTCTGTGCTTGCAGCTGGATTGATGGTTTCTCTCGCGGGCTGCGCGAGTTCAACCGGGTCTGAGGAAATGACATTGGCAGAAGGCGCCGAAAGAGAGTGCCGCTCCATCAAGGAGTTCGGCTCGATGCTGCCAAAACGGGTTTGCAACAACAAGGCAACCTGGGCCGACATAGATGAGCGGAACGAAGAACAGGCCAAGGAATTCAAGGACAAGATTGATAGCCGCTACACACCCATACCACGCGAACCCGGCATGTAGGCCCTTCCACTCTCGGGTGGCTCAACTTTCCCAGGTCGACCTGGCCCGGCCGCCGACCGCACGCGACAGTATTGCTCGGTTGTGTTGTGGTGGCTACTAGGTGCCACAAAACAAACTTGTCCGAACATGAGTGGAGCGCGGAAGTGAAACAGACCTTACTGTTATTGCCAGGAGACGGGATTGGCCCAGAAGTTGTGGCCGAAGTTCGGCGCCTGGTGGACGTTCTGGCTCCAGACCTCCTGTTGGAAGAGGGGCTTGTTGGCGGAGCGTCCTTTGATGCCCACGGGACGCCGTTGACCGAGGATACGCTGGAGCAGGCCCGTCGATCGGATGCGGTTCTGCTTGGCGCGGTTGGTGGGCCGAAATGGGCGGGTACGGCGCGCGACAAGCGCCCGGAAGCCGGCCTGCTGGCTTTGCGCAAAGGCCTCGATGTGTTTGCGAACTTGCGGCCCGCTTTCTGTTTCCCGGCATTGGTCAGCGCCTCCAGCCTGAAGCCTGAAGTGGTCGAAGGCCTGGACATCATGATCGTCCGAGAGCTGACAGGGGGTGTCTATTTCGGCACGCCGCGCGGCATTGATGAGAAAGGCGGACTGCGCCGGGGGTATGACACGTCGATCTACACGCACCCGGAAGTCGAACGTGTTACGCGTGTTGCTTTCGAAATCGCGCGTGGCAGGGATGGCCGTGTCTGTTCGGTGGAAAAATCGAACGTCATGGAGACCGGCCTGTTCTGGCGTCAGGAAGTCACATTGGCGCATGCCGAGTTCGGCGCTGGCGTCGAACTCAGCCACATGTATGCGGATGCTTGTGCAATGGAGCTCGTCCGAGCGCCGAAACAGTTCGATGTGATTCTTGCCGGTAATCTGTTCGGGGATATTCTCTCTGACGAAGCCGCCATGCTGACCGGGTCCATCGGAATGCTGCCTTCAGCGTCCCTTGGAGCGGATGGTACGCCGGGCCTCTATGAGCCGGTGCACGGTTCGGCGCCGGACATTGCGGGACAGGGTATCGCAAATCCGTGTGCAGCCATTCTGTCGCTTGAAATGGCCCTCCGCTGGTCTCTGGGGCGTGAAAAAATCGCCGACAGGCTCTTCGCAGCAGTGGACAAGGCTTTGGAAGATGGCGCCCGTACGCGAGATCTTGGGGGAGAGCTCAAGACTCACCAGATGACGGATGCAATTATCGCAGCGCTTTAGGCCGTGCGCGTCTTCCGTGTCCCGGCCGCTGGTGGCGGCTGCGGAGGGCCCGCAAAGCACTGCGCTTGTGTCATCCAGGATTGAGCAATCTTTCCGTATACGGAAAGACTTGTGTCCGCCACGTTGCGTACCTGCGTTACGACTTGGCAGAATTCTTCTGCGCGGCCTGCAATACGCTCATCATCTTGTTCTTCGCCATACGTCCAGATTTCGCCGGACGGCGCGGTAAGGGACAGGAAGGGCATTGGCCCCGGAGCCGGGAGTTTCCGGTTGGCAAAAGTCCACCCATAGGTGTTCACGCCCAGCACCACGATATTGCGGATACGGTCGTTATTCTCACGGACGACGCCCAGCTCGTCATAGACTTCCTGACCGTGCGCCCAGGTTTCCATAAGTCGCGCCGTGATCGAAGACCGCGCGCTCATGCTTGGGCCCACCCATTGCAGGCGCTGGGATGGATCGGTTTGAGCGAAGACATCTGCCGTACGGTCTGCCATGACAAGCCAGTCCTCCCGCAAGGCGCGGCCTGACAGGCCCTCGAAGTACGCATATTCATGGTCTGGAAGTGCGCCTTCGCGGAGCGCGTCCGTCAGGCCGGATACAAGCGCTTGAAATGCCGCCTCGTCTTTTACCGATAATAGCGCTGCGGTGTTCCAGAAATGCAGGTGGCGGAGAACCATGTCGATGGTCCAGTCCTTGAATGCGGTTTTCTGCGTATAGTCCGTATCGGACAGGGGTGCGATCAGCTCGGACAGGGCCAGCGATTCATCGAGGAAGTCTGCGGCTTGTTGCATGAAGATCAGCTATAATCCGCGATGCGGCAGAGCAGGTTGCCGCGAAATTCGAAAAAGCTCGCGCCGCGTACTTTTACGGTCTCGCCGGACTTGATGCCATTGGGCAGGTCTACGGCGGCCTTGCCTTCAAATTCGATCTCGGCCGCAGCCTTGCTGCCTCCACTGACAATGTTGACCAGTCGCTGACGGCGATAGGAGAAGGCATTTCCTGACAATTCCGCGACCTGACGCATCATGTCCCTGCCATCCAGACGCATGGACTGACCCGTGTTGGAGATATTTTCGAACACCACGTCTTCCGTCACGCAATCGAGCATTCCGTCGATATCACGGGCATTGTAACAGGCGAGGTAGCGGTTGATTACGTCATCAAGCACGAGGGCGGCTCCCAGTTCCGGGTTCAATCCGGTCTGCCTCAGCAGCGAGACGTTGGCAACAGGCTTTAAATGGCGTCGAAGATGCGCCATAAGCCCGGTTCAATCTCAGGAGTAGAAATATCATGGCCACTCGGATCGCAGTCGTCGGTGCAACAGGTAATGTCGGACGCGAACTGTTGAACATTCTGGAAGAACGTATGTTCCCAGCCGACGAAGTCTTTGCCGTTGCGTCCCGCCGGTCGCTCGGCAAGGAAGTGTCCTATGGCGATCGCACGCTGAAATGCCACGATATTGAACAATTCGACTTCACACAGGTAGACCTCGTCCTGATGTCGGCTGGCGGCGCCACCGCCAAGGAATGGGCACCGAAAATTGCCAAAGCCGGCGCGATCACGATCGACAACTCGTCCGCATGGCGGATGGATCCGGACGTGCCGCTCGTCGTGCCAGAGTGCAACGGCGAAGCCGTGATGGGTTACGAAAAGAAGATGATCATCGCGAACCCCAACTGCTCGACTGCACAGCTCGTTGTGGCGCTGAAGCCGCTGCATGATGCCGTCGGTATCACCCGCGTTGTCTGTTCGACTTACCAGTCCGTATCCGGCGCCGGCAAGGAGGCGATGGACGAGCTGTGGAATCAGACACGCGGCGTATTCGTCAATGACGAGCCGACCCCGGAAGTCTTCCAGAAGGAAATTGCCTTCAACGTCATCCCGCAGATCGACGTTTTCATGGATGATGGTTTCACCAAGGAAGAGTGGAAGATGCGCGTCGAGACGAAGAAAATCCTCGACGAGTCCATCGAACTGGTCGCGACCTGTGTGCGCGTGCCGGTCTTTGTCGGCCATTCCGAAGCCGTGAATGTCGAATTGGCCGGCCCCCTGAGCGCCAAGAAAGCCAAGGAAATTCTGCGCGAGAGCCCGGGCATCATGCTGGTCGATGATCCTGAAGACGAGCTCTACATCACGCCGAAGGAATGCGTGGGCGAATGGGCGACCTATATCTCCCGCGTCCGCAAGGACCCGACGGTCGAAAACGGCATCGCCTTCTGGTGTGTCTCCGACAATCTGCGCAAAGGCGCCGCCCTCAACGCAATCCAGATTGCCGAAGAACTCCTCAATCGCGGCGTCCTGAAGCCAGAGAAACAGCCCGTTTCGACAAACTGAAACGCTTCGCAGCAATAATTGGGTGGCGTTGCCTCATGGCTCAGTGCTACGCGCTGGGCCATGAACACTGAAACTCGTCTCGGATTCTTTGCTGGCCTGGGGGCCTTTTTTATCTGGGGGAGCCTGCCGCTCTACATCCGGCTGATGCAGCACATCGGTGCGGCGGACCTGCTGGCACATCGCGTGGTCTGGTCCATACCGACTGCGCTGATGTTCATTGCGATTGCTGCGAACTGGCGGGACGTTCGGACAGCCCTGAAATGGGACAAGCTGAAATGGCTGCTTATCTCAGGCGCCCTGATCGGGTCCAATTGGGGATGTTACATCTGGGCGGTAAATGCTGGCCGGACGATGGAAGCGTCGCTCGGCTATTACATCAATCCGCTTGTGAACGTGATCTTCGGCATGATCTTCTTTTCCGAGCGCCTTCGGCCGGCGCAATGGGGCGCAGTAAGCATCGCCGCTATCGGCGTTGCCATCATGACAGTGGCTTTCGGACAGGTGCCGTGGGTCGCCCTGTTTCTCTGCGTAACCTTTGCCTGTTACTCGCTGATCCGGAAGCAGGTCGCCATTGATAGTCGAGCAGGATTTCTGATGGAGGTTCTGCTGTTGGCGCCCGTCGCCCTGGCCTGGTTGGCCTGGCTCTCGCGCCAACCGGATGCGCAAGTATTCGGCAATGGGGGATGGGATGTCGCACTATTGATGGCGGCCGGCCCGATCACGTCTGTGCCCCTCATCCTGTTTGCCTTGTCAGCACGTCGTCTGAAGCTCTCGACCATCGGCATGATGCAATACATCGGGCCGACCTTGCAGTTTCTGATCGCGGTTCTCGTGTTCCGCGAACCGTTCGGCTGGACCCATGCGGCGGCTTTCGGTTTCATCTGGACGGCGTTGGCGATCTTCACCGCCGACAGTGTCATGGGCGACGCCAAGGCCCGGCGGCTCGCCCGCGCAGCGCGAGTCAGCTGAAAAAATGCTCCGGGCGGTGAGCACCCGGAGCAGGAAGATGTTTTGCATGATTGGAGTTGCCTCCGATTTCACCTCCGCAAGGACTGTGCCAGTCAGGAGACCGAACGTCCGGTCGAGACGGCGATCCACACGGCGATTCCAAGCAGCATGATGGCAAAGGTGCCGCGCAGGAGGGGAGCGGTCCGATAAGCTTCCAGTTTTTGGCCAAAACGGGACCCGGCAAGTACAATACTCGTATGGATGGTCGTCGCGACCACCAGGTGGATGACGCCCAGCGCAACAATCTGCAACCAGATTGGTCCTGCGGTATCGCTGGCGAACTGCCCGACGACGACGAGATAGAACACAAGCGCTTTGGGATTCAACAAATTCGCAGCCAGACCCCGCCAGAAGCCCGCCGCCTTGTTTCGATTGAGTGGTGAGACGGATCCGGTATCCCGCCAAGCCTCAACGGCGAGATAGACCATGAATGCGACGCCTGCCCATCGCAGCGTGTCGTAGAGCATGGGCATTCCGGCGAGCAGAGCCGACAGGCCTGTGGCCGCAGCCACCAACTGGGCCGCCAGCCCCAGTGTGATGCCTGCGACAGCGCGCATTCCCGCTGCGCGGCCCTGCTGCGCCGACAGCGCGGCGAGCCATCCCATATTGGGACCAGGCGTCAATTCCACTGCCGCCATGGCAATCAGGAATGCGGCCCAGTCAATATGGTTCAGCATGGATCAGAGGCAGTCATAGACCGCTTCAACCAGTCGTACCGCACGCGGGTCACCCACGAGTATATTGGATTGCTTGTTCATGACATAGGCGCACGTCAAACCATTGCGCTGATCAGCTATCGCCATGGAGCCCCCCCAGCCACAATGGCCGAGCGTGGTGGGTTCAGGTCCGAACATGCCGTGAGTGTTGTGCATGATGCCAGCGCCGAAGCTGGTGATCATGGGCAGAACCAGATCCGGTCCATGTGTTCGCGCCGTGCTGAGTGCCTCGAAAGTGGCGTTGCTCATGACACCCTCGCCATTGGTCGTGTAGGTCTCATAGAGTTGCGCGACCGAGAGCGCTGTTCCGTGGCCGTTTGCCGACGGAATTTCGATCTCGCGCCAAATGGCTCCACCGCGATTTGGGGCGGCCCATTTGCTGACAAATGCTGCGCGTCGCGGGGGGGTAATCTCTCCGAGTTCTGCCAATTCTCGCGGTCGCTGGATGTCGGCACAGCGATCATGCTCGCTGGCGGGTGTGCCGATCATGAAGTCGACGTTCGGAAACAGCAAATTTAGCGTCGTACCGAGCGTTTCGCCACTGATGCGCCGTGCAATCTCTCCGACGAGATAGCCCCAGGTCAGGGGATGATAGCCATGCGCGCTGCCCGGTGACCACATCGGAGCCAATTCCGCCAGTGCGGCGGCGCAGGCGGGCGGATCGAGCCAGAGCTCAGGGTCGATCTCTTCCGGAAAGCCGGGCAGGCCGGCTTGGTGACTCGCAACTTCGGCAATTGTGACCGCGCCTTTTCCATTGGCTGCAAATTCGGGCCATACATCGGCCAAGGGCGTCTCAAAGCCGCCCGGCAGGCGCTCCACCAGATGGGCCAGGACGATGGCTGCGATACCTTTGGTGGTCGAATAGACCGGGACGAGGGTGGTGTCTGACCATGGGTGTTCCTTCTTCCGGTCAGCCCAGCCGCCGACCAGGTTCACGACGACCTTGCCGTCCTTGATGACGGCGAATCCGGCGCCGAGCTCCTCGCCATTCTCGAAGTTTTTTTCGAAGACGCGGCGAACAGATTCAAATCCGCTGTCGGCATATCCGGCCATTGGCCAGCTGTCAGATGTTGTATCAGTCATCGGTGTTGGCTCGCATAAACCGAACTGGCCGACAAGCGTTACGGCTGAACCAAGGCCCGCACATCGGCGGCAACACGGCTGGTGAGGTCGCTGTCTACGGAGGCTGTAAAATCCTCGAGCGCCTGCTGCCATTCGAAGATCTGCCTGAGGCCGAACTCATCCTCTCCCCTAAAGGAGACGTGGAATCTCACGCATATCCCACTCGGAGAAGGACCCTTTTTCGCGTAGGCGGTTCCGGGGTTGAAGCCCTCATTCATCTGATTGGCAAGTTCCAGCGTTTCCAGTCGCGAATAACCAGGCAGGTCCCGGCAGGCCGTAAAGCGGGCCGTCTGGCAGGTGCCGTCGATCTGGGAGCACTCCCGAAGCACGGCCTCGAACCCCTGTTTGTCCATCGCTGCGGACATTGTGGGGTGCGTGTCGATATACCCGATTTTGACGGACTGGAATTCGCGTATGAGGAATTCGTTGCGAAACTCGATCAGCGTAATGGGTTTCGCAAAGGCAGGCTCGCAAAACAGGAAGATTTGAGCCAGTAAGAGCAGGCGAAACATCATTGATCCATCTCGGTGCAGTGCGGGACGAGTATTCGGCTCGCAATCACGCATCAAATGGACAGTTCAGGTCAAGGAGTTGTCACATATGTCCCACGTCCACCGTCCCCGCCGATCCTGCCTCTACATGCCCGGCGCCAATGAGCGCGCCTTGGAAAAGGCGAAAACGCTACCCGCGGACACGGTCATCATGGACCTGGAAGATGCCGTGGCGCCGGAAGCCAAGGAGACCGCGCGTGATACGATCCGCGCGGCCGTGACCGCAGGGGGTTATGGCCACCGTGAAATCGTGGTCCGGATGAACGGGCTGGATACCGAATGGGGCCAAGCCGACCTCAAGATGGCGGTTGAAGCGGGCGCACATGCGCTGCTTGCACCCAAAGTGATTGATGGCAGCGACATTGATCGTCTCGACGACGCGATGAGCCGCGCCGGCGCCCCGGCCGAGATGGGGCTTTGGGTGATGATCGAGATGCCCAAGGCGATCCTGAACATCCAGGACATTGCCGAAGCCGTTGGCCGCACCCGTATGACGACGTTCGTGATGGGAACGAACGATCTCGCCAAGGAATACCGCGCGCGGATGACGCCGGACCGGCTGGCTTTCCAGACGGCTCTGGGCATGAGCATGGCTGCGGCCCGCGCCTACAACATCGTCGCGATTGATGGCGTCTACAATGACATCAAGAACGAGCAGGGCCTGATCGACGAGTGTGAACAGGGGCGTGACCTCGGCTTCGACGGCAAGACGCTGATCCATCCATCGCAACTCGACACGGCCAACCGCGTCTTCGCGCCGAGCCCGCATGATGTGGAACATGCACAGGCCGTGATTGAGGCGTTCGCAGACCCTCAGAATGCCGGCAAGGGCGTATTGAAGGTAAACGGCAAGATGACCGAATTGCTCCATCTCGACGAAGCCCGCCGGACTGTGGCCATGGATGAAGCCATCCGGGCTTTTGAGAGCTGATCCTCAATGCTCTCGGGCATTCATATGGTAAACCAACACATTCAGGAATACGCATGACCTACACTCTCCTTCACCATTCCGGCTGCAGCACGTCGCGCAAGGGGCTCGCCTTGTTGCAGGAGAACGGCGTCGAGCCGGAGGTCCGGAAATACATGAATGCTTCCGAGCAACTCAGCCTGGATGAGCTGAAGGACATCGCCAAAAAGATGGGTGCCAGTTCGCCGCGCGAGTTCTTGCGCGACAAGAATGCTGCCGAATTCGGCATCGATGCGACTTCGACAGATGACGAGATCTTCCAGGCGATGGCCGCCGATCCAAAGATCATCCAGCGCCCCATCGGCATTGTCGGCAAGCAGGCCGTGCTGGGCCGTCCGATCGAGAAACTGCTCGAGCTGAAATAGTATTACACGGCTGATATTGCGGGGAGATCGATGAAATTTCATCGATCTCTCACGCGAAGATTCAATATCTGCATGGCAAGGCTGTGGGCATGATCGTGTTCATGACTCTTGCGGCGGTGTTGATCGCCTTTTCTGCATTTTGCACTCTTGGGGTGCCGTACATGTTGGCGGGACCACGCATGCTCGATGAGTTCTCCGAGAACCGTGAGCAGCAAATGATGGCTGGCCTGTTGGGGGCCGCGATCATCGCACTTTTCCTGCTGCCCTTCGTCTCACCCGCCTTGATTTCCTCGCCCAGTGACGGTCAGGTGCTGGCTGATCTGTATATGGGGCAAATCCAGGCCTGACGCCGGGAAGTCTTGCCCCTTTTCCATCTGAGGGGCGCATGACCAGCACATCGAAATCCAATCCCGGCCATTTCTTCGAAGATTTTTTCGTGGGCATGCCCCTCGCGCATGCGACGCCGCAGACGCTGACTGAAGGCGACATCGCCCTCTATCGCGCGCTGACCGGCGGCCGGTTTGTCCAGTATTCCTCATCTGAATTCGCCAAAGCCGCCGGCTATCCGGGCCTCACGATTGATCCGCTGCACGCTTTCCATGTCGTGTTTGGCAAGTCCGTGCCGGATGTTTCGTTGAATGCGGTGGCGAACCTTGGCTATGCCGATGGTCGCTTCTCTCAACCCGTCCTGCCAGGCGATACGCTGAACACGGTTTCGGAAGTGATCGGCGTCAAAGAAAACTCCAATGGCAAGACCGGCGTCGTCTGGGTGCGCACGCGCGGCACCAATCAGCGCGGCGAAGAAGTCATGTCCTTTGTGCGCTGGGTCATGGTCAACAAGCGGGATGCCAACTCACCCGCGCCAGACGTGGTGATACCCGACCTGCCAAAGAGTGTGCCCGGGGCCGAATTGTCCGGATTTGCTTCCATGGAGGCTTGGGACACATCCCTCGCCGGCAGCGAATACATGTTCGAAGACTATGCGGTTGGCGAGAAGATCAATCATGTCGACGGCATGACCGTGGAAGAGGCGGAGCACCAGATTGCGACACGCCTCTACCAGAACACCGCCAAGGTTCATTTCGATGCGCATGGCCAGAAATCGAGCCGGTTCGGCAAGCGCCTGATCTATGGGGGCGTGGTGATTTCCATTGCGCGGTCACTGTCCTTTAACGGCCTTGCCAATGCAGGCCACATGCTGGCCATCAATGCCGGCAGCCATGTCAGCCCGCTCTTTGCCGGTAACACGATCTATGCCTGGAGCGAAGTGCTGGAGACGGCGGAACTGTCCGACAAGGTTGGCGCGTTGCGCTTGCGCCTCGTGGCAGTGAAGGATCAGGATCCGGGCGCGTTCGCCTATAAGGGCGAGGATGGGAAGTATGCCGATGGTGTTCTGCTCGACTTCGACTATTGGGCCGCCATTCCACGCAAGCGGTAAGGCGCTTCCGTTTCGGCGCGCGCTCCCTATATGATGCCGCATGAGCGGATATGGGCCTTTTGACGATTTCACGCTGTTCGCCATCGCAATTGCGGTGGTGCTGTCGGCAATTGTCAGCCTGATCGGCACGTCCGCTCGCAAGCGGAATGTTGCGCTTGGCGAGGCGACCGTCGCCGATCTTGCGGAGATGACCGGTATCCGGGATCCCAAGAAGCTACAGGAAGCCTTTGGCCCGCCCGACATGGGCCGCGTCTGGCGCACGGTCACACTCTTTGACGTGCGGCGCTTCCGGCAACCTCAGGGGTGGCTGATGTCGAGCGATATCGTCGACTATGCGTGTCTGGGCATTGTGGCGCTCGCCATCTTCGTGTCGCATCCCTTTGTCGGGGCGGGGCTGGTGGCAGCGCTGGTCATCCAGGTGGCTGGATGGATTGTGTCGTTCGGGCTACCCAAGTAGACGCGCGAAATATCTGACGAGGTTCCGCTTTTCGGGACGGGGGAAACCCTTTAAGGGCAGGCGAATGAAAGTCTGGAAGATGAATGGTGCTGGCAACGCGTTTGCCATATTCGACGCCCGCTCGACTGCGTTCGTGCCGAGCACCGACCAGGTGCGCCAGATTGCCGAAGACCTAAAAGCCGATCAGATCATTGCGCTGGAGCGTGATGTCGCGCGCGACGTATTCATGCGCATCTGGAACGCCGATGGCAGCGAAGTCTTTGCCTGTGGCAACGCCTCCCGTTGTGTAGGCAAACTGTTACTGGCTGAAACCGGCAAGGACCGGGTGTCCATCCAGACCGAAGCGGATGTTCTGAAAGCATTTGCCGCAGAGGATGGCCAGATAACCGTCGACATGGGTTCGCCCCTGATGGGGTGGGAAGACATTCCGCTTTCCGAGAAAATGGACGTTCGCGGCGTTGATGTGAAAGTCGGGCCGATCGACAATCCCTGGCTCTCCCGTCCGGCAGTGGTCTCGATGGGCAATCCGCACGCCGTGTTCTTCGTGAAGAATATCGATGATTACGACATTCCGGCCATCGGGCCGCTCGTTGAATGGCACCCGACCTTTCCTGAGGGGGTGAATGTCGGGTTTGCGCAGGTCATTGACCGGCAGAACATTCGCCTTCGTGTCTGGGAGCGGGGGGCAGGCCTGACCAAGGCGTGTGGCACCGGAGCGTGTGCGGCGCTCGTGTGCGCCGCCCGGGCGAAGCTCACCGACCGCCGTGCCAACCTCATTCTCGATGGTGGCACGCTGATCATCGACTGGCAGGAATCCGATGACCGGGTTTACATGACCGGACCTGTGCAGCTGGAATTCGAGACCGAAATCTGAACTGGGCAAAGGATTCATCCTGCACAGATCCCTTGATTTGCGGGGCTGACGGCGCGATGTCCGCTGCAACACATCGCGATGACTGAGACCAAATCCCCTTCCAGCCCGCAGCTGATCACGCTCGGATGCCGCCTGAACACCTATGAATCCGAGGTGATGCGCGGGCATGCGACCGATGCTGGCCTGACGGATGCCGTGATCATCAATACATGCGCCGTCACATCGGAAGCCGTCCGCAGTGCGCGCCAGACCATCCGGCGGGCGGCAAAAGACAATCCGGGCGCGCCGATCCTCGTGACAGGGTGTGCTGCGCAGATCGATCCGGACATGTTTGCAAAGATGCCGGAAGTGACCCGCGTCATCGGCAATCATGAAAAGATGCAGGCGGAAACCTGGCGGCCGGCCGAATTGCTGGGCGGGCACGAAAAGGTCCGCGTGAATGACATCATGTCAGTGCGGGAAACCGCTGCACACCTGATTGATGGCATGGAAGGTCGCGCCCGCGCTTATGTCCAGGTCCAGAATGGATGTGACCATCGCTGCACTTTCTGCATCATTCCGTATGGCCGCGGCAATTCCCGATCTGTGCCGGCAGGGGAGGTGGTCAGTCAGGTCCGGCGGCTCGTCGAGACCGGCCATTATGAAGTTGTCCTGACGGGCGTGGACCTCACAAGCTGGGGTGCTGATTTGCCCGGCGCGCCGGAACTCGGCAATCTGGTCCAGCGCATCCTGAAACTGGTGCCGGAGCTGAAGCAGCTGCGTATTTCCTCCATCGACGCCATCGAGATAGATGATGCCTTGATGGAGACCATGGCGGAACCTCGACTTGCGCCTTTCATGCATCTGTCCCTTCAGCACGGAGACGATTTGATCCTGAAGCGCATGAAACGGCGGCATCTGCGCGCCGATGCTATCGCGCTGACAGACCGTCTCCGCGCGGTTCGGCCTGACATCGCCTTCGGCGCGGACATCATTGCCGGTTTCCCGACCGAGACCGAAGCCCATTTCGAGAATTCGGCCCGGCTCGTGGAAGAGTGCGGCTTGTCCTTCCTGCACGTCTTCCCGTATTCGCCCCGTCCCGGCACCCCGGCTGCGCGCATGCCGCAACTCGACAAGGCCATGGTGAAAACGCGCGCCGCGCGTCTGAGAGACGTCGGCGCGGCGGCGTTGGAGCGGCATCTCAGGAAATATGACGGCCAGACTGTTGAAGCTCTGGTCGAGCGCGGGAACTCCGCGCGTCTGCCGGACTTCACGCCGGTACAGTTCGAGAGTGATCCGGGCGAAGCTGGACGCCCGGTACGCGCACGTATAGTCCGGCAGGATGGAAAACAGCTGATCGGAGCGCTGACCGCATGATCCTTTGGTTCGGAAAAAAGAAAAAAGAAGAAGAGCTGAAAGAGGCTGGCGCAGCAATGGAATCGCCGGAGCTGTCAGCGGATGAACTGGCGACCAGGGAAGCTGAAGCTGCGCGAAAGATTGCCGAACAGGAAGAGATCGAGCGCAAGGTCGCCGAGGCTAACAAGGCCTGGGAAGAGCGACAGGCGCGCGAGGCCGAGGCAGCGGCCGCAGAAGCAAAGCGGCTGGATGAGGAAGTCCGCAAAGCTGATGAGGCACGTGCCGCCGCTCAGGCGCGTGCGGATGATGCGGAAGCAGCGCGTCTTGCGGAAGAGGCCGAACGGGCCCGCAAGGCCAAGGAAGAGCGCGAAGCGGCGCAGGCGAAGGCGGCTGCAGAACTCAAACTGCTCGAAGATCGGCGCGAGGCCGAACGCATGCGCGCTGAGCGTGAAGCTGCTGCGCGGGCGGCCATGGAAGCGGAAGCCAATGATCCGGGGTTCGTGGCCAAGCTCGGATCCGGCCTGTCCCGGTCTTCGGCGCGATTGACGTCCGGCTTGGCTGTATTCGGCCGAAGGAAACTTGATGATGAGACTCTTGAAGAACTCGAAGACCTGCTGATCACGTCAGATCTGGGCGCAAAGGTAGCGATGCGGGTGACGGGCAATCTCGCCAAGGAACGGTTCGACAAGGAAATCAGCGAAGACGAAATCCGACAGGCGCTGGCGGATGAAATCACCGACGTTCTGAAACCTCGCGAAAAGATCGTGGACTTCTCAGACGGTCCGCGTCCGCGCATTGTCTTGTTCGTCGGGGTCAACGGCTCCGGCAAGACGACCACAATCGGCAAGATTGCGTCCAAGCTGACAGAGCAGGGGGCGAAGGCGCTGCTCGTCGCAGGTGACACATTCCGGGCGGCGGCGATTGAGCAACTTACGGTCTGGGGCGAGCGGGCCGGTATTCCTGTCATGTCAAAGCCTACGGGCGCCGATGCGGCAGGCCTTGTTTACGAGGCGATGGAACAGGCGAAGGCGGACGATCTCGATCTTGTGCTGGTCGACACGGCTGGACGGCTGCAGAACAAGGCTGAGTTGATGGCCGAGCTTGAAAAAGTCGTCCGTGTTGTCCGTAAGCTGGACCCGACTGCGCCGCATGATGTCATTCTCGTGCTGGACGCGACCGTTGGCCAGAACGCGCTGTCCCAGGTCGAGGCATTCAGAAATACGGCGGGCGTCACAGGTCTCGTCATGACCAAACTCGATGGCACGGCCAAGGGCGGTGTGCTGGTGGCCATTGCGGAGGCGTTTGACCTGCCGATCCACTTCATCGGCATCGGCGAAAAAGCAGAAGACCTCCGCCCATTCAGCGCGGAGGCCTTCTCGAAGGCTTTGGTCGGAATTCAGGACTGACTATTCGGCGGCGATGGCGGTCGATTGGGGTTCCCTGGCTCCTCGCAGCAGGCGGCCGGGGCGTGCACCGGTGGGATCTCCGTCTCGGTGGGTAATTTGTCCGTTTAGTATTGTTGCTGTGTAGCCGGAGGCAGTTTGCATCAGGCGCCGACCGCCAGCGGGGAGGTCATAGTCCACGCGAGGCAAGTGGAGCTTCAGGTTTGTGAGGTCGATCACATTCAGATCGGCACGGTAGCCCGGGGCTACCAGTCCGCGATCATTCAGTCCGATCCATTGTGCCGTGGCGCGGGTCTGACGGTGCACGATGTGCTCAATGGGAATGCGTGGGCCCCGTGTTCGGTCGCGGACCCAATGGGTCAGCATCGTGGTGGTGTAAGAGCCATCACAGATCATGCCGACGTGCGCGCCGCCGTCTGACAGGCCGGGCAGTGTCGCAGGGCTGAGCATCATCTCGTAGGATGGGTCAAGCGAGCCACCGGAATAGTTCAGAAAGGGCAGGTAGAGCATGCCATGCCCATTCCGTTCCAGCATCAGGTCGAGTGCGGCTTCTTCTGGCGATATGCCTCGCCGGGCTGCAATGGCTTCCAGCGTACGATCAGGTGTGGGCTCATAATCTACTGGATCGTCAAGCTGAAAGATCTTTCCGAAGCTTCGCAACATGACTTTCAGGAAGGGATTATCTGTGTCCGGTGCGTCGGCCAGCAATCGTTTGCGAAAGTCTTCAGTGCGCAGCAGTTTTATGCGCTCTTCAAAAGGCAGGTTCGCGATTTCACGGTAAACCGGGTAGGCGCTGAATGGATTCAGCGTCAATTCAAAGCCAAGCAACACGCCGACCGGACGGGGGGCGACCTGTGCACGCATTGGCAGGCCATCCTCGGCGGCCTGTTCGATGGCGCCCAACAAGCGCCGCCAGCCTTCCGGGGCAATATCTGCCTGGGCCAGCGAGACAGATAATGGCCGGCCGCTCGCTTCGACAATACGGCGCAGCATGGCTGCTTCCTTTTCCGGATCATCGAAGTCCGACACGAATTGCAGGACGCCCCGTCCGGCGTCTGCCACGCCTTGCGAGATGCCCGTGAGTTCGGCTTCGCTCGCGGTGAGGGTGGGCGTGGGCTGACCGTCGCTGGTACGGTGGTTCAGTGTGCGGGAGGTCGAAAAGCCGATCGCGCCTGCGCGGATAGCCTCGGTTGCCAAAGCCCGCATCTGGCGGATGTCGTCCTCAGTGGCCGGCTCCCGATTGGCGCCGCGTTCGCCCATCACATAGACCCGCAGGGCCGCATGAGGCAGCTGCGCACAGATGTCAGCGTCGAATTGTCCATTCGACAGGCTGTCGAGATAGTCGGGAAAGCTCTCCCAGTTCCAAGGCAGGCCTTCGGCCAGAACAGGGAAGGGGATATCCTCCACGCCTTCCATCAGACGAATGAGGCGATCATGATCTTCAGGCTTGCACGGAGCGAATCCGACGCCGCAATTTCCCATCACCACTGTCGTGACGCCGTGCAGGGATGACGGGCTGATTGATCCGGTCCAGGTTGCCTGACCATCATAGTGCGTGTGGACGTCGACAAAGCCGGGAGTCACGATTTGTCCGCGCGCGTCGATTTCCTCGATGCCGCGGCCAGAGACTTTTCCGACTTCCGTAATCATCCCATTTGAAACAGCGACGTCGCCCTCGAAGCTTTCGCCGCCTGTGCCGTCTATGATCGTTCCGCCGCGCAAGACCAGATCGTGCGTCATGATGGGTTTCCTCCGGAGTTTCTTGTTTGAGGCGAGTCAGACCCTCAACGGGGCAAGAGTCAAATCCTTCCCACGCGTCAGCAAGTCGTGCATAGGTCGCCGCAATGTCGATGACGCTTCTGCCTGTGGTTCTGTGCCTTTTGTCTGCAGTGACGGTTGCCGCCACCAACATGTTCGTGAAGCGGGGCGGCGACGTCCTGACAGCGCGCATGGCGGTTGCGATCGTCATGGGGCTAAGCGTCCTGCCCTTTGCGCCGTTTGTTCCCACCCCGCCGAGAGAGACCTGGCCGCTCATTTGCGTTTCGGTCGTGGTTCACTGGATTTACCAGTTCTGTCTCGTACGAGCGCTGCACAGGGGCGACTTGTCTCTGGTCTTCCCCGTGATGCGAGGCCTGGCGCCGCTCGCGACCGCCTGCTTCGCTGTCTTTGCGTTGCACGAGCATCTGACAGCACTCCAGATGGCCGGGCTGGCCGTGGCCAGCTTTGCCATCATTCTGTTTGCCCTGCCGACGGGAACGACAGCCTCAACGCGGCGGCTTGATCGGGACGCCCTGATCTGGGCCGTGCTCACTGCACTGGGCGTTGGTCTTTATGCTGTGGCGGACACGCGCGCCGCTCGCGCTATGCCTAATCCGATGACTTTTGTGGTTTGGCTATTCCTGCTGGACTGGATCGGCGTAACCGTCGTCGCTTGCATGCAGCGCAGGGGACGTATACGCGCTGCCATTGCGAAACAATGGAAGGGAGGGCTCGCAGGTGGGATTTTGGGCACGTTCTCATATGCGCTCGCCATCTATGCCTATACACTGACAGATGCCGCCATTGTAACCGCCTTGCGGGAAACATCGGTCGTGTTCGCTGCCGCCCTTGGGGCTATATTCCTGAAGGAGGGATTCGGATACAGACGAATATGTGCCGCCGCTTTGCTGGCCGCGGGGCTCCTCTCCATGCAAGTCGGGGCATAGCCTGTTTCAGATCGCTGCATCTGCGTTCGTGATTTATTAGGTCGACTATTGTCTGAGGGGAGCTACAGCTTGTGACCAATCCAGCAGCAGCCGAGACGCGTAGAGAAGTGATGACAAAGAAACAGAACACGGAAGGCTCAGCTGAGCTGAGCGATGCGACGGCCAAAGCTGGCAGCATCTGGACCGAACTCGGCCCGACGCTGGCGTTTATCGGTATCTACAACGTGATGTTGAGATTCCCGGAAGGCGAAGGGTTGTTTACCAAGGATACCGCGCTTTATTGGGCGACCGGCGTACTCATCGTCTTCACCGCTTTCGTGATTATTCAGAAATTGATCCGCGGTGAAAGAATCCCGCCATTCCTGATTGTCTCATCCGCCTTGATTGGGGCGTTCGGTACGGCAGGTATCCTGCTTCAGTCGAAGCTGTTCCTGTTTATCAAGCCGACGATCATCAATCTGCTTTATGCAGGCGTGATCTTTGGCGGGCTCGCCGTGGGACGGAACATCTGGAAAATGTTGTTCCACACTGTATTTGATCTGCCAGATCACGCTTGGAAAACCCTGGCCATTCGCTGGGGGCTCTATTTTGTTGCCATGGCGGCGTGGAACGAATTTCTCTGGCGTAACTTTTCCGAGGCGACGTGGGCGAACTGGAAGCTCGGCAACATCGTGATCGGTGTGGTTTTTGCGCTGGCGAATACGCCGTATACGCTGAAGCATATGCGAAAGCCCGAGGAAGCAGATACCTAGCGGGTCAATTGCTCGGTGCCGGGCGGATTTGAGAACGGCACGAATGCCGCGCGGTTTCGAACGCTGGAAAAATGGGTCAAGGCCCAGACGACGGTCGGAAAGGCAAGATTCGCCCACGGTAGGTCTTTCCAGTCAAACAGGGCGACTTCCTCACTCTCGGGCCCAGGCGAAATATCCGACACCAACTCTGCTCTGAACATGACATGGACTTGCGCAATGCGGGGAACGGAGTAGACGGCAAGAACTTGACCCAGGCTGATATCGGCATTTGCCTCTTCCCGAGCCTCTCGTTTAGCGGCGTCTTCAACGGTCTCCCCGACCTCCATGAACCCGGCTGGGAGCGTCCAGAATCCCTTACGCGGATCAATCGCGCGCCTGCAAAGCAGGATTTTGTCACCTTTTGTCGCAACTGAAGCTGCAATAATTTTCGGATTTATGTAGTCTACGAACTGGCAATGTGAGCAAACACGGCGTATTCGGTCGTCGCCAGAAGGTATTTTCAGTTTGAAATCTTGAGAAAAGAAACCATTTGATAATTCCTCCGTCATCGAACCTTAAGCCTCTTGCTTGTATTGGGGTGAATGTTGATCCGCACACGGGTCGTATACTTAACAGACCAATAACCGGATTATCCATCGCGCCCAACGCCTAAATAAACACAGAAAGACTACCATCATGACCTACAATCTTAAAACCTCACCGAGCCATCTGCTCCATCGTGCCCAGCAAATTGCCGCCAATGAATCGGCTTCTGCGCTTGCCGCAGCAGGTATCACCCTGCGCCAGTTCTCTGTCCTTGCCGCTCTCTCAGGCAATGATGGCGTCAGCCAGTCCGACCTCGTCAACGCAACCGGCATCGACCGTTCGACGCTGGCCGACATGGTCGCTCGCATGGAAAAGGCTGGCCTCATCAAGCGCGTCGCTTCCAAAACGGACAAGCGCGCCAAGGTCGTTTCGCTGATGGCGAAAGGCAAGAAAGCTTACGAGAAAGCTCTTCCAGCTGTTGAGAAGGCTGATGCGGCCATCTTCGAAGCCCTGCCGAAAACCAAGCAAGCCACGCTGGTATCCGGTCTGAAGGATATGGTTGCCGAGGCTGACAAGGCTGAAGCCGCTGTTGCGCCAAAGCCTGCTGCTCCTGCGCCGGCCGCAAAAGCTGCTCCGAAGCCTGCAGTGAAGAAAGCTCCAGCCAAGAAGCCTGCTGCAAAGAAGGCTCCGGCTAAAAAGCCCGCTGCCAAGAAAGCTCCAGCTGCAAAAGCCGCTCCGAAGCCTGCGGTGAAAAAAGCGCCAGCCAAGAAAGCTGCGCCTAAAGCCAAAGCGAAAGCAGCACCGAAAGCGAAGGCAGCCACGACCACCAAGGCCGTCAAAAAGGCTCCGGTGAAGAAAGCTCGCAAAGCGACGAAGAAGTAAGGCTCCGGAAACGGATCTAATTCGGCGGGGCGCTCTTCAGCGCCTCGCCTATTTTTTTGACCGAATCTTCGTCCAGCGGACCCTGGACATGGTCAATGATCTCACCGTCAGCTGAGATAACAAACGTTTCCGGCACGCCGGTCAGGCCGAAATCGAGTCCCCCCTGACCGTCCGGATCAAGTGCAATCCGCGTGTATGGATTGCCCAGCCGGTCGAGGAAGGCGAGGCCGTCGTCCAGTTTGTCCTTGTAGAGCACGCCGAATACTTGGTCCGGATATGCGGCGGACAGTTCGGAAATGTATTTGTGCTCGGCTTCGCAGGGGGCGCACCAGCTTGCGAACAGGTTTACGGCAATAGTGCCGCCGGTCGGCGAGGGAGCGAAGCTGAGGGGGGCGGAATCGAGGGTTGGGAATGCCGTATCGGGCGCGCTGCGCAAATTGCGCTTGAAGTCGCCCTTTTTGGGATTGATCAATTGTCCGGCTGCAATGACTCCAAAAGCGACGAGCGCTCCGACCGGAACAATTGCGAGCCAGCGCTTCATCCGCGTTTCTGGTCCCGGATGCGCGCTTCGATACGGATCAATTCAGTCTTTGCCGCGCGGGCTTTCAGCCAGACACTCGCCATCGCGCCGCCGATAAGGAGCAGGCCAACGGAATAGCTCGCCCAGATGAATGCGGCATTGGAATCAAAATCTGGCAGCATGGGATCAGTCTCCTGTCATCAGGCGAGCCCGGGACTGGGCAGCGCGTCTGGTCCATATTTCGGCCCGCATCAGCGTCATGACAAGGGCGGCAAACAGTAGCGAATGACCCAGCGAGCTGATCAGCAATGGCCAGAGATAGACAGCGGCCATTTTCGGGCCTTCCGGCGTGATGACGCTGGCGTCTTGGTGCAGGGACGTGAAGAGGTCCACGGAAAACTTGATCAATGGCACATTCAGTGCGCCCACCATAGCAAGGATGGCGCCGGCCCGCGCGGCCTTCTGGCGCGTATCCATTGCGGCGCGCAGGGCCATGTAGCCGAGGAAGAGGAAAAACATGAAGAGGACAGACATCATCCGGGCGTCGTCCCATTGCCACCAGGTGCCCCAGGTCGGCTTGCCCCAGATGGCGCCCGTGGCAAGGCAAAGTGCTGTCCATGTCGCGCCGAGCGGGGCGATCGCCTTGGCGGCAATGTCGGCAACCTCGTGGCGCCAGATAAACCAGACGAAACTCATCACGGCCATGCCGAGATAGCTGGCCATCGCAAGCCATGCGGCCGGGACATGAATGAACATGACCCGCATGATGTCGCCGCCTTGATAGTCATCCTTCGGGACCATCCAGAGGCCTTGCCAGAGCCCCCATGCAATCAACAGGGCTGCGGCCGCATAGAACAGGGGCGCGAGCCAGCTGGACAGCATCAGGAAACGGTGCGGATTGGCGAACCAGGAAAACATCGCGTTCGGAATACCCTTCCCTCAGTCTGCCGCCAAGCGCAGGGCTGCACCCATGGCAAATGGTGCGACAGCCAACGCAAACAGCGTTGAGGCAGCGAGAAATAATGGGGCGGCGGCGCTGCTTGGGCCGTCTCCCATGGCGAGGGCGCCAAATATGGCGGTGGGGACGTAAAGGGGCAGGGCGATCAGGCTGATCAACAGTCCGCCTCGGCGTACGGTCGCGGCGAGTGCTGCCCCTACGCCGCCCCAGAAGTAAAAGGCCAGCCCGCCAATCGCATAGTACAGCATGTTCTCAAGCAATGCGTCGCCAATCTGGGCCTGGAACATCAGGAGCAGCAAGGGGGAGAGCAGGGCGAGGGGCAGGCCAGCGGTCAGCCAATGCGCGAATGTCTTTGCTGCGGCAATAGAGGCGGCGGGGGCGCTGGTCTGTAACCAGAGATCCAGCGAGCCATCTTCGGCGTCCGCCTGAAAGATGCGCTCCAATGTTACGAGACTGGAAAGCGCCAGCGAAACCCACAGAATCCCGGGACCAATCGTGCGCAGGGTTTCCGGGTCCGTTCCGACGCCGAGTGGCACGAGGACAGCCGCCCCTGCGAAGAAGCCCACCGGCAGCAGCGCGCCGGCGCCGCCCGCCCAGGCTTCGCCCAGCGCTTGCCGGAAGGCGGAGAAGATGGGTGCGGGGCTAGCCATATCGGCGGAGCTTTCGCCAGTGAACAAAGCCGAGACCTAGAAAGAACACCAAGACTGGAATGCCACATTCCAGGCCATCGGTTCCATTTTTCCAGCCGCAAACATAAGTTGCTGCAAAACCGAAAAGGCATCCCAAGACAGCCCAGATTCCGAAAAAGAAATATTTCAAATCTCTACCTCGCGTGTTGCGTGGAAGCCTGCATCGCCGTGGACGGCTGCAACCACCACACCGTCCGACTGCCGGTGCTGCTCGATCATCCCGAGCAGGAGCGTCCGCCCCTCGGAATCGAGCGCGGTTAGCGGCTCATCCAGCAGCCAGACGGGGCGGTATTCGAGGTGCAGACGGGCAAGGGCGGTCCGGCGGCGCTGTCCGGCCGATAGGTGCTTGGCGGGCACATCTGACGGACGCGAAAGCCCCATTTTGTCCAGGAGAGGCTCGATGTCTGTTGTGGATTGTCCCCATGCGCGTGCCCAGAGGGTCAAATGCTCTCGCGGCGTTTCATGCGGTTTCAATCCGTCCCGGTGGGCCACCCAATGATGCGGCGCGTTGCGGTCAATTGTGCCGGTCTCGGCCTGCGTCAGGCCTGCGAGAATACGCAGCAGCGTCGTCTTGCCCGCGCCATTCGGGCCGCGCAGGACAATTGCTTCGCCCGGCGCCAAGGACAGGGACACCTCCCGGAACAGGAGGCGTTCGCCGCGGATCATGCCGATATCGGCTGCGGAAAGGAGGGCGCTGGCGCTCATATGTCCCGTTTAGACCCTTTGTCCCAATTGCCTCAATGCACTAGGGCCTATATGAGACAGACCAGCGCGGCGGCTCATCGCCGCAGATCGATAATTTCAGACGCGAGGTTCCCTCTCCATGCCGTCCCTCGACAGCTTCAAGTCAAAACGCACACTCACCGTCGGTAGCAAGACCTACACGTATTTCTCGCTGTCCGCAGCCGCAGAAAACGGTCTTGGCGACGTTTCCCGCCTGCCTGCGTCCCTCAAGGTCCTGCTTGAGAACATGTTGCGCCATGAGGACGGCAAGACCGTCACCAAGGACGACATTCTCGCATTCAAATCCTGGCTTGAGAACAAGGGCGGTGTCAGCCACGAGATCGCCTACCGTCCGGCTCGTGTGCTGATGCAGGATTTCACCGGGGTTCCGGCTGTGGTTGACCTTGCAGCCATGCGCGATGCCGCGCAGAAGCTCGGCGCGTCAGCAGACGCGATCAACCCGCAAGTCCCGGTCGACCTCGTCATCGACCACTCGGTCATGGTCGACAGCTTCGGCGGCGAGAACAGCTTCGAAAAGAACGTCGAAATCGAATACAAGCGCAACCAGGAGCGGTATGAGTTCCTGCGTTGGGGTTCCACTGCGTTCAAGAATTTCCGCGTTGTGCCACCGGGCACCGGCATCTGCCACCAGGTGAACCTCGAATATCTGGGCCAGACGGTCTGGACAAAAGATGAAGACGGCGAAACCGTTGCCTATCCCGACACCTGCGTCGGCACCGACTCGCACACGACCATGATCAACGGCCTCGCCGTGCTCGGTTGGGGCGTTGGCGGCATTGAAGCCGAAGCAGCCATGCTGGGTCAGCCAGTCTCCATGCTGATCCCGGAAGTCATCGGCTTCCGTCTTGACGGCAAGATGGCAGAAGGCGCCACAGCGACCGACCTCGTGCTCACAGTTGTGCAGATGCTGCGCGCCAAGGGCGTCGTCGGCAAATTCGTCGAATTCTACGGCCCGGGCCTGTCGAACCTGACCCTCGAAGACCAGGCGACGATCTCCAACATGGCGCCGGAATATGGCGCGACCTGTGGCTTCTTCCCGGTTGATGAGGACACCGTCAAATACCTCACCAATACCGGCCGTGACGCCGAACGTGTTGCCCTCGTCGAGGCCTATGCCAAGGCACAGGGCTACTGGCGTCCGGAACAGGCTGAGCCGATCTTCACTGATACGCTGGAACTTGACCTTGGCGCAGTTGTGCCGTCGATTTCCGGCCCGAAGCGTCCGCAGGATCGCGTCCTGCTGTCCGAAGGCGACACCGCCTTTGCCGAAGCCATGGCGAAGGAATTCAGCAAGGCAGCCGATGCCGCTGAACCAATCGCGGTCGAAGGCAAGGACTACACCGTCACGCATGGCGACGTGTTCATCGCGGCGATTACATCCTGTACGAACACTTCCAACCCGTCCGTTCTCATTGCTGCTGGCCTTGTGGCCAAGAAAGCGCGCGAATTGGGCCTGAACCGCAAGCCCTGGGTGAAGACATCCCTCGCGCCGGGCTCGCAGGTTGTCACTGACTATCTCGACAAGGCCGGCCTGTCGGATGAACTCGATGCGCTCGGGTTCAACCTCGTCGGATATGGTTGCACGACGTGTATCGGTAATTCCGGTCCACTCGAAGCCCCACTGGCGAAAGCGATCGCCGATGGCGATCTCGTGTCCTGTTCGGTGTTGTCGGGCAACCGTAACTTCGAAGGCCGGATCGGCCCGGACATCAAGGCCAACTATCTTGCCTCGCCACCGCTGGTCGTCGCCTATGCCATCGCAGGTTCGCTGCGCGTGAACCTGACCACGGATCCGCTGGGCAAGGACAAGAATGGCAATGACGTCTTCCTGAAAGACATCTGGCCAACCTCGCACGAGATCGCAGAGATCATGTCGAAAGCCGTGACGCCGCAGATGTTTGCCGAGCGCTATTCCGACGTGTTCAAGGGCGACGAGCACTGGCAGGGCATCGAAGTGTCCGGTGGCCAGACCTATAGCTGGCCCCCAGCCTCCACCTATGTTCAGAACCCGCCTTACTTTGAAGGCATGGGCCTGGACATCGACGCGCCGGCGGACGTCGAGAACGCGCGCGTCCTGGCACTGTTTGGTGATTCCATCACGACCGACCACATCTCTCCGGCCGGATCGATCAAGGCTTCCAGCCCGGCTGGTGTGTACTTGCAGGAACACCAGGTCTCTCCGCTGGACTTCAACTCCTACGGCTCGCGCCGCGGCAACCATGAAGTCATGATGCGCGGCACGTTCGCCAATATCCGCATCAAGAACCAGATGGTTCCGGGTGTCGAAGGCGGCGTGACGGTACACTATCCGGACGCTGAGCAGATGCCGATCTATGATGCGGCCATGAAGTATGAAGCCGAAGGCACACCGCTTGTTGTGTTTGCTGGCGATCTTTACGGCAATGGGTCGTCGCGTGACTGGGCGGCCAAGGGTACGGTCCTGCTGGGCGTTCGCGCCGTCATCGCGGGCAGTTTTGAGCGGATCCACCGGTCAAACCTGATCGGCATGGGTGTTCTGCCACTCGAATTTGCTGACGGGGAGAGTGCCGCGTCGCTCGGCCTGACCGGTAAAGAGCAGGTGACCATCAAGGGAATCGATTCGATCAAGCCGCGCCAGACGCTCGCCGTGGAGATCACACGCGAAGACGGTACGAGCTTCACCGCCAATACGACGGTTCGCATCGATACCGAGAACGAACTCGACTATTACCGCAATGGCGGCATCCTGCACTATGTGCTGCGGAACCTCGCCCGCGCAGCAGCCTGAGCGGTTCGCGATTTCTGATCAGAGAGCCCCTGCAGCGTGCTGTGGGGGCTTTTTTGCAGCCCTCACATCCCTGTGACTGTCACGGGAGCGGAGTTGGCTCTATAAACTGGGACTGAAATGATACGAATTGTGCTTTCCCTCCTGCTTGCCATGGAACTCATGGTGGCACCCGCCTTTGCCGAAGGTCCGGTATTGGTGGAGCTGTTTGCGTCCCAGAATTGCCGCGCCTGCCCAAAAGCCCACAAAACGTTGAAAGCGGTGAATGCCGAGCGCGATGACCTGCTCGTGCTGACCTGGTCCGTCGACTATTGGGACTATCTTGGCGACAAGGACCCGATGGCGATGACGGAATCCAAGGATCGACAGCGGGGCTATACAGATCGCTTCCGATTGCGCGGCCCTTATACGCCGCAAACGGTTTATAATGGACAGGAACAATGCGCAGGCAACAAGCGCCACTATGTCGAGCGGGCGCTTGCGAAGATTCAGGACAAGTCAGATTTCGATGTCCAACTTGTGCGTACCGGCGACAAAATTCGTCTGTCGGGGCAAGTGCCGGATCTGGCTGATATCTGGCTTGTTGATTACCTGTCCGGTGAAGCCAACGCGACCGATATGCTCCATCCGGTTACGCGGGTATCTGCACTTGGGCCATGGTTGGGGAATCCAGTCGAACTCAGTGTTCCGCATTGTGAGTCTGGTTGTGCGATTATTGTCCAGGAAGCTGGTTTCGGCCCCGTTCTCGAAACAATGGTGATCGCGCCCTGATTAGGGCTGGGCAGGCTGTGCGGTCTCGATAGCCATGACCGGCGCTCTCACAATTGAGGACACGCGCGGCGTGAATTCATTCCAGTCATACTCTGCCAGCTGATAGGCCCAGCCTTCGGCCTTGTCATTGATCGTGCTGCCGCGATGGGCGCCTTCGCCGGCTTCAATGGCCCGCAGGGTCACGAAATATCCATCAGGCTCCCTGAAAGCGCGAAGCTCGACTTCCAACCCGTCATGGGTTTCGGTGATATGGCGCGCGACAGTGCGCGTTTGCAGTTTGCTGGCTGGCTTCACCCCAATGGGTGCAAACCGCGTCAGGGCGAGGGCGGGCGTAGAGGCAGCAAGACGGCTGACCAATCTGAAGTCCTGAAAAGGCGGACCAGGGACAAAGCTGCGGTCGCTCGATCCGACAGAGCGCTGCAAATACAGACTCTCGCCCATGGAATCGAAGAGCCTTACGGCCGAGATGGCGTCTGAATTGATGTCCAGAATATCGAAATCGAGCCAAGCGTCATGACTATAGAGTGGCGGCAAGTCCCCGTTGACCTGAAAGGCCTGTTCCTCGCTTGGCAGGCGACCATAGACGCGGCTGTCCTTGCGCCCCGTAATCAGGGCGGCCGTGATCTTGCCATCCTCATCAAGAATTTCGACCAATGCACCAGTGCCGCCATCTCGCGGGTCACCAAGACCGATACGATTCAGCTTGTCGGGATCGCGCGTGCGCCCTTCGCCCCAGCTCAGGCCTTCAAGGACCGTTGCAAGTTCCGCAAGCCGGTCGGGGCGGATGGGATAACCGTCCGGGCCTCCCATTTTCCAGCCATCCTGCGTGTTGGCCAGCGTGTAGGCTTCATCAGACAAGGTCACACGAATCTCGCTGGCATCGGCGCGAATGGCGGCAAAATCGGGGATCACCCGCTGGCCGTCGCGTTCAGACGACCGCGCAGATGGGCCGTGAAGACTATGAGCAGTAAATGTCAGTGCAGTCAGGCCAATCGCAATGCCTCCCATAATCTGGAGACGACGAATCCGCTGTTTTGATCTCACATCGCTCATGCTGTCGCTTTCCGCTTCTGGCGATACCAGACGAATAGTCCGATCAAACAGACCAGAAATGGGCCGCCCCAGATATTGATGGCTTTGAGCGTGCCTTCGAGACGGTCGATGTCGCGCCGGTAGTTGCGCTCGATTTCCCGCAATTGGGCGCGCAACTCGACGATCTTCTGGCGGAGGTCCAAAAGTTCCGTACGCTCGGCTTCGGTCAGATCGGCCTCGAGGTCGCCAGAGAAAAATCCATCCGTTGCACCGATGGCCTGCAACTCTTCCAATCGCGCCTGCGCCGTCTGGAGATTGTCCTGCAGAGCTGATTGCTGGCGGAAATAGATCGCTTCGGCATTTTCCCGCATACGGTCTATTCGCTCCATGCGGCGCAGGCTGGGCGCACGCGACCGGAGGCGTGAGAGTTCTCCACTCCCAGCCAGTGCGTCCAACGCATTCAAGACCAGCGCGCCATTGTCGGCAACGACGATCTGTTCGTTGGGAATTATGTAGAAGTCATCTGCAATGAAATCGACATCAGCGACGAGGACGATTTGTGCATCGGTTTCACTTTGCGAAATGTGGGGCAGGGCCGCGGCGGCTTCAGCGCGAGCGATCTCTGCCAGCATTGGATCGGACGGTTCATCGAAAGCCGGCGCACCTTGCGGGAAGGCCGTGCTCAGCCTGCCGGACAGTCTTGCGGCTAGGACGAGCGGGGCTGGCTCAGTTTGATACTGACGCAGCACCTGCTGGGGAGCCATGTCGGTGATGGCGTCCGATGCATCAATGAAGGAAGGGCTTGGCCCTGTAGAGAGCAAGGGCGTCATCTCAAGGGTCGCGGCCAAGTCTTCAGTAGAGAAAGCTCCCGGTGCGCCGAAATTGACTGCTCGGCTGAGGTCTGCGGTAATCAGGTCATCCTGATTCATGTCTCCGGCCGGTATGCCGAGAAACAGCGGGTGCGCCAGTTCCTCTATGCGTCCGCCACCGGTATCGACCGGAACGGGCAGGGCGCTGGCGGCGTCAGCGACCGCGGCGGTCGACAGTTCCACACCCCAGGCATCTCCCCAAGCCATGAGGGAGGAGGACGTGGCCGCGTCACTCATGTTGAACGGACCCGTGCTTGCGACCGTCTTGGCAGCGGGGTCCACGAGAATCACGGCGCGACCTGTTCGCAAGATAAACTGGTCGATCAGCCATTCCTGGCGTGGGGACAGAAGTGGCGGCTGAGCGATGAGCAAGACGTCCAGGTCTTCAGGCAATGACTGAAAAGTTTCCGCGATTGGTTCGACATCGAACGATTTGTGTATGTCGCGCAGGAGCGTGTACCCGCCTTCACCTCCGGGTGCGGTCATGCCGGGCAGCGAAGACAGGATCCCGACTCTGGGCGGATCTGGATCGTCCAGCCGCGCAACCATACGGGTCAGGTCGTATTCTAGTGTCACCTCCCGTTCGGGTGCGAGGAAGGGAATGACCCGCTGGTCGTCAATGGAGTTGCGACCGATGATGCCGAAATAGAGCGGATCGCTGCCGTTTGTATCGATCGCAGTGATGCCCGCGGCGAGCGCTTGGTCTTCAGCCGGCGAGAAGGGAAGGGGGTCGATCTCGGTCACGCGGACATTGCCACCGGACTGGCTCTCATAGACTTGCAGCAATTCGCGTACACGCGCGGCATAGGCGCGGATGGCCGGGAAATCCTGCCCGGCGCTACGTGTGTAGACAAAAGTCAGATCGACTGGTTCTGCCACGGACTCCAATGTCGACTTTGTCGCGTCCGAGAGTGTGTAGAGATTGTTCTCGGTAAAATCGATGCGCGCGCCAGTGAAGACCTTCTGTACAAGAAGGTTTGCCGCAACGAAAATGATTGCCGTGAGCGCTGTTGCGATGATGAGGTAGTGTTTCGCCTTCATGTCAGCCGAGCCTCTGACGAGATGCCCACAGGCCGTTGAGGATGGTCCACAGCGTCATGAAGCCGACGAAGAACAGCACAGCGCGCAATTCCAGCACGCCGCGCTGCGCAGCCTCAAAATGCGACAGGAATGAGAACTGGGCCACCAGGTCGGCAAGGCCCGCGCCGAACAGGCTCTTCACACCGGACAAGACGAGGGGCCATCCAGCGGCTGTGAACACGAAGGCCACGACAACACTCATAACAAAGGCGGTGACCTGACTGCGGGTGAGGGCGGAGATAGCGGCCCCAATGGAGAGGTAGGAGCCAGCCATCAGAAGGCTGACAAAATAGGTCAGCGCGATGGCAGCATTGTCCGGATTGCCGAGATAATTGACGGTGATCCACATCGGTAGCGTCAGGACCAGCCCGACAGCCGCGACGGTCCATGCGGCGCAGAGCTTTCCCAGCACCAGGCCCGGCATGCCGAGGGGCAGGGAAAGCAGCAGCTCGTCGGTTCCGGCACTGGTTTCATCTGCCCAGAGGCGCATGGCGAGCGCTGGCAGGAAGATCATGTAGATCCAGGGATGCCAGACGAAGAACGGGGACAGGTCTGCAGTGCCTGTATCGAAGAAGCGGGCGGCCTCCCATGTGAACATGCCAATAGAGAGCAGGAACACGGCGAGGAAAACATAGGCCATAGGTGTTGCGAAGTATGCGCCAAGCTCGCGCCGGAAGGTCGGCAGGAAACTGTCGAATTGTTGACGGAACCGGTTCATGCGGATTCGGCCTCTGCCTGGTCGGTTAGCCGCGTAAACGCGCTTTCAAGCGTGCCATCTGCAGATTGCTTCAACAGGCCTTCGGGCGTCTCGTCGGCAACAATACGGCCGCGATCCACAACAATGGCGCGTGTGCACATGGCCGGAACTTCGGTCAGCGTGTGCGTGGAGATGACAATCGCCTTGCGCGGCGCCATACGCGCGATCAGGGCGCGCACAGCTCGCTTCTGGTTGGGGTCTAGGCCATCGGTGGGCTCGTCCAGCAGCAAGACGGGTGGATCATGCAGGATGGCGCCGGCCAGGCCGACACGGCGGCGATAGCCCTTGGAGAGCGATCCGATCCTTTGTCCGCAAACGGTGGAAATACGAGAGTCCGCAATGGCGCGTTCGATTGCTGATTTACGCTCAGACCGGGGGAGGGACCGGGCGGCCGCCATAAAGGCGAGGAATTCCGGCGGGGTCATGTCATCATATAGCGGCGCGCCTTCGGGCAGGTAACCCAAAGCGGCCTGCGCCTCGCGACGGGCTGAGACGATTGACTTGCCGTCAATCGTCGCATCGCCGGAGTCCGGCTCCAATACACCCGCAATCATACGCATAGTGGTCGATTTGCCCGCCCCGTTCGGGCCGAGAAAACCGAGCACGGTTCCCTTTTCTACGGTGAAGGACAGGCCCTGCACGGCCCGCTTTTCACCAAAGGATTTTTCCAGCTTCTGAATGTCCAGCATTCTTCGCGACAGATCCTTTCCCGGGAGCCTCGTGATACCGTTCTTCGGCGAGTCTGGCCAGTGGCCTAAAGTAGAAGCGACCCGCTCTATGCGGAGAAGCGGCGTACCTCGTCCAGCACCGCCTGCGCAGCGGCCGCCACGATCTTTCCGCCGTCTTCCACATTCGATTGCGTGGGGTCCGATCCGATACGGCCATCCGGGAAGTCGCGGCGATATTGCACGGCATCACCAATCTTGCCGTTCGGGGCGATTTTTGGCGTCATTTCCACATCTGTGCGGGCATGATCGGGGTAGCCGTAATATGTCACCGAAACTTCCGATGCGGTGGCGTGGCTGCCATGACCGACCGGGTAGAGCTGGTTGCACAAGGACATGACGGATTTGAAATCCCACCAGTCGCGACGTTTCAAACTCAGGCCGTGACGATTGTCCTCGCCGCGCGGGTCAAAGCTGCGCCGGGCGTGAATTTCAGAGAAGGCCGCTTCAATCGTGGCGATGTTTCCTCCATGGCCGTTCAGCCAGTAGATACGCTCAAAGCCGTGCCGCATCAGGCTTTCGGTCCAGTCCGCCATTGCAGCGATCATGGTTGAGGGGCGCAACGTGATCGTGCCGGGAAAGCCGAGATGGTGCTGGGCACAGCCGACACTGAAGGTTGGGCCGACCAGCATGTCCTCCGGCGCTAGCTTTTCGGCTTCGCGGGCAATGATTTCAGGGCACAGCGCATCCGTCCCGATGAAACCATTCGGCCCGTGCTGCTCCATGGAGCCAATCGGGATGACGATGGTCTTGGACGTCTTCAGCCAGGTTTCGATGTCAGTCCAGGTCGAAACGGGAAGCAGCATGCATTCAGTCCTTTCTGGGGGCAATCCGGCGCGTGATGTGTCCCATCTTGCGGCCGGGTCGGGCGTCTCTCTTTCCATACAGGGTCAGAGTCTCATCGGCGTTCAGCTTCGTCGGGTCAACCAAGCCTTCATTACCGATCAGATTTCGCATCTCTGCGTCATGGAGGCGGCGGGTATCGCCGAGGGGCCAGCCGCAGATGGCGCGGATATGCTGTTCGAACTGGCCTGTCTGGCAGGCTTCCGGTGTCCAATGACCGGAATTGTGAACCCTTGGGGCGAACTCGTTGGCCAGAAGCGTCCCGTCTGAAAGTACAAAGAATTCAAGGGCGAGGACGCCGACATGGTCGAGGGCGTCGACCAGTTTCATGGCCTTTTCGCGGGCTTCGGTTTCAACGGCTTTGCTGAGACCGGATGGCGCGACCGACCGGGCCAGAATGCCGTCTTCATGCATGTTGCGTGGGGGTGCCCAACTCAGCGTTTGACCGGCGCTGGAACGGGCGACAATGACTGAAATTTCACACTCGAAGGGGATGGCTGCTTCCAGCACTGCTGGGGCCTCTCCAATGGCGGACCATGCCGCCTGGGCCTCGTCAGCCGCCCGGACCCAAGTTTGCCCCTTGCCATCGTATCCATCGCGGCGAGTCTTCAGCACGCCCGTGCCCCCGACACGCTTCAGGGCGGGAGGAATGTCAGCTGCCGACTCAATGACTTCGTAGGGCGCTGTTGGAATGCCGATCCGGTTCAGGAATGCCTTCTCTTCGGCGCGGTCCTGCGAGATGGCGAGAGATCTGGGCCCGGGATGCAGCGCGACTCCGCATGACGCAATCAGGTCTGTTGCTTCGACCGGGATGTTCTCGAACTCGAGTGTGACGACATCGCAGGATTTTGCGAATTCACGCATTGCATCGGCGTCGAGGTAATCGGCATTCCAAGTCTTGCGCGCACCGCGCGACGCCGGGGAGTCCGTTTCCGGGCAAAAAATGTGGACATCAAAGCCAAGCTGGTTCGCGGCGCTGGCCAGCATACGGCCGAGCTGGCCGCCGCCCAGTATCCCGATGGTGCGACCGGGCGCGATCATCGTCATGCCTCTGGAGACTCGCCAATCTTGTCCGTCTGGGCCTGGCGGAACGCATCCAGCTTGTCTGCGACGACAGGATCCTGAAGGGCGATGATCGACGCAGCCAGCAGTCCGGCATTCGTCGCGCCAGCCTCACCGATGGCCAGCGTGCCGACGGGCACACCTTTCGGCATCTGGACAATGGAAAGCAGGCTATCCATGCCGGACAAGGCCCGCGACTGAACTGGCACACCAAGCACGGGAAGGGGGGTCATCGACGCGGCCATGCCGGGCAGATGGGCAGCGCCGCCAGCGCCAGCGATAATGACCTTCATGCCGCGTCCGCGCGCGGATTTCGCATACTCAACCAATCGGTCAGGTGTGCGGTGGGCGGACACGATGCGGGTTTCGTGCGTAACACCCAGTTCCTCGAGGATCTCAGCGGCCAACCTCATGATTGGCCAGTCAGACTGGCTACCCATGATAATGCCGACCTGTGGGGAATCTGTGTCCGTCATGGGAAGCCTCGCCGCTGGAAAGCGCGCAACATAAGTAAGCGGGTTGCGGCGTCAACTGCCAGCGTGTTGGCTCACGCGGCAGGAATGACTGTATCTCGGCGTAATATTTGCTTAACCTTCCGACATGGCGGACGACTTCTACACTCCAAAGGCGACGGAACGATTGGCACTGCTGAATGTGCTGGGCGTTGACCTGTCAGCATTGGATTTCAGGGCCCGCGCCGCCATTGAAGCCCTCTGTGATGAAGTGTTGGTTTTGCGCGAAGACGCAGATGAGTTGCGAGACGCGCTTGATGAGGCGGTTTCACTCGCCGACAATGACGCACTGTGTCCCGTCTTCAACCGGCGGGCCTTCGAACGAGAGATCCGGCGTGAAATCGCCCTTGCGGCGCGGTTCCGAACACCGCTTTCGATGATCTATATCGATCTCGACCACTTCAAACAGGTCAATGACGTGTTCGGGCATGCGGCGGGCGATGAGGTGCTGATCCGTATCGCGGAGCTGTTGCTGCGCCATACGCGCGAGACCGATATCGTGGGCAGACTAGGCGGGGATGAATTCGGAATCGTTTTGGCGCAGGCCAATGTGGACGACAGCCGGCTGAAGGCAGAGCAGCTCACACATGAAGTCGACCAGCTGGTGGTGCGGAGTGATGGCGATGATGCCCATCCGGGAGTCCGGATCGGCGCGTCCTGTGGTGTGGTCGAATGGCAGGTGGGCCAGAACGCTGAAAGCCTGCTGGCACTGGCCGACCAGGCGATGTTCGCCCAGAAAGCGCGCAGGAAAACCAGCCAGCAGGCAGGTAAACAATAATTCACGCGTTTGAGCGCGATTCCGGGGGCCGCCCCCCGTGACGCCCCCAACCTCTTGTGATTTACTGTTGCCGTTAAGACACAACAACTTAACAGCAAGAAGGAGACTGCCATGTCGCTTAAAGGCCGGATCAATGAGCTCGCCAACAAGCACCGCAAACTCGACGAGATTATCCACGAGGAACAGAAACGACCGTCGGCAGATGCCCTTCGATTAAAACGCCTTAAGCGCGAAAAACTGCAGATCAAGCAACAGCTTCACGTGTTGGAAGCGAGCTAGGGCCTCGAAACCTCGCCTTCATCTTTGTGCCCTAGCCTGAGTTTCAGCAGGCATAAGGAAAACGCATGCGCGAGATTTTTGATCAGGAAAGAGCGATGACGCTTGGAGCCGTCAAACAGGCTACGGGCGTCCTCGCCATACTGTTCCTCATAGCCGCAGCGTTCGCTGTGCTATCAGGGTTGGGACAGATCTTCAGCGGCCATGTCTTCCATGGAATCGGACGTATCGTCGCCAGTTTGGCTGTACTCGGCTTTCTTTACATCGTCGTACGCTTGTTGGCCGAAATTCTGGCAGCGCTACACCGGCTGAACGACCGTCTGTCCGTGGTCGGAGATGACATCCGCACAAGGCGTAGCCGACCTGTCGCTGATCCAACAACAGATACCAGGGCCTAGGGGCTATGGCTCAGCCCGTCACGGTCATCCTGGGTCTCGGCCGTGAGGTTGGAGACGCTGTCGCACGTCGGTTCAGCAAGTTTGGTCATCATGTCGTCGCCGCTGACCCTTCTGATGACCGGATAGCCGCCTCACGTAACGCTGTGCCAGACGAAGTATTGCTCCATCATGGTGAGTTGCATACGCGGCTCGGTCTGCGCAACGCGCTAACCGTAGCGGTCGAGGCGTTTGGCCGAGTCGACAATCTGATCGTCATTCCGGATATTGAAGCTGCAGATTCACTGGAAGACTTCGCGCAGGAGAAATTCGACAAGGCGGTGGCCAAGGCCACACGGGGCGCGGCCTTGGCATTGAAGGTCTTTTCCGAACGGATTTCTGAGCAAGAAGACCTGCCTGAGTCTGGTGTTGAACGCATCCGCCAGAAGGGGGCCGTCACGTTCGTCCTGTCCTATTCGGCCATGGCAACCATGCCAGGACGGTTTACGGAGACGATTACCCAATCTGCCGTACTGGGTGTCATCAAGGCCGGCGCTGTGGAACTGGCTGAACAACAAATACGCGTCAACGGCATCATCGCCATCCGCCCTCGTGAAGAGCGTATTGAAAGCTGGACAACCCGGCGCACCCCCTTGGGGCGCGCAGCGATTGCTGATGAAATTGCAGATGCTGCCCGGTACCTGTCTTCTCCAGAAGCCGCCATTGTTACCGGCGAGCTGCTGAAGCTGGACGGTGGGCGCTCCAGCCTCGCCGGTATCCTCGACTAGGCGACGCTTACCAGATCGCTCAGTGTACCATTTTCCTGGCTTGTTTCGTACACAGCTACCGTTTCAACTGCATAGTCGCGGCTCAGGATGTTCGACACGGTGCGATACTCTGCGCGCGCCGTGTCTTTCGACAGGGTGACGATTGTGTAACCACGATTGAACGGATCGTGCCAATTCACTTCCGGGTTTGCGTCGGCGAATTGTTCGCCCAGATCGGGGATTCCCTTAATGTAGGCGCCTGTGCCCGGTGAAGTGATCGAGGTGCACCCGAACTCGACGCCGCGTTTGCCACCCTCGGCGTCATAGAGCGTGTTCACCCAGGCCGTGTGTGTGTCTCCTGCCAGTGTGATCAGTTTCGCATCTGCCGCAGCGGCACCCGCGTAGAGCCGTTCGCGAGCAGCAGGGAACCCGGACCACGCATCCAGATTGAATGGCAGGCCCAGCGCTGAAAAGCCAACCATGGTCTGGACAAAGCCGTTGTCTTGCGCGGCGAGTTGTTCAGGCGTCAGAGTTTCCTGGAAATTCGGCAGTTTTGTCCGGGCCATCACGACCTGGTTGGCGAGAACCTGCCAGGCCTTGCCGCGCTCGACCGAGCTTTTGAGCTCGCCGGACAGCCAGGCTTCCTGCTCTGATCCAAGCATGGTGCGGGCTGGATCATTGATTGTCTCCAGGGTCTCGGCGACGCGTTGCATCATGACGTCCTGGTCGGTAACGCCGGTGAGCGCATCAAACCAGCTGACATCGGGTGAGCGCCCCGTCAGGCGGCTTTCCAGAGCATGGATGGTGGCGACATCGCCAAAGGTGAAACTCCGCCAGACGGCGGATGTGATTTCACCCGCAGCGGGCTCACGCAATGGAATCCACTCGAAGTAGGCTTGAATGGCAGCCTGTTTGCGATCCGACCAATCGCCTTCGCCTTCTTCTGGATTGTGATTCTGGGCGCCCGTCCGATAGGAATTGTTTGTGCTTTCATGATCATCCCATGTGCAAATCCATGGCGCGAGCGCATGTGCAGCCTGCAGGGCAGGGTCGCTCCTGTATTGCGCGTGGCGCATGCGGTAGTCGGCGAGCGTGACCATCTCCGTGATCGGATCATGAACGCGGCCAATCTCGGTCGCCACTTCAGCTCCGTAACCATCCACGCCATATTCGTACAGATAGTCACCAAGATGAAGAATGACGTCGAGGTCTTCTTCCTTCGACAACGCTTCATAGGCGTTGAAATATCCAAACTGCCAGTTTGAGCAGGAAACTACGCCCATGCGCACGGGGGCGTCCCCATGAAGCGCCGTTGTTTTCAGGCGACCTTCCGGCGAGTCGACATTGCCCGCTTCGGTCGCAACGCTGAAGGCGTAGGAATAGGCCTTGCCCGGCTTGAGCCCGGCAACGTCGACCTTCACGCAATAATCTCGCGATGCACTTGCCATAGCTGTGCCGGTGATAGGTGGGGCGGAGGGATTTTCGGGATCGGTAACGCTGTAGGAGACAGGGATCGGGCCAGTGCCGGTCTTGGGGGTGGCGCGGGTCCAGATAATGACACGATCACTGAGTGGGTCACCGGATGCGACTCCATGGAGGAACTCAACCTCGCCCGCATATGGCGCCGGCTTTGGCGCAACATTGGTAGCCGTGGTTGCGCAGGCGGCAACACTCAGGGTTCCGGTAGCAGCAGCGCCCAGCAGGCCGCGTCGAGTGATCTTGGTCATGGTTCTCTCCCGTGTTCCGAACCTCCCCTAGTCCGGTCTGTTGACAATAGCATGACGATCAGACGGAAGTTCGTCTATAAGCGCCACAATGGACACCCTGAAAATTACTGCTACTGCGGACGATACCGGCACCCGGCTTGATACTTTTCTCGCCTCAAAGGCTGAGCAATTGTCGCGCTCGCGCGTGAAAGCGTTGATTCTTGAAGGCGCGGTTACGCTCGACGGGGAGGCCGTGCTGGACCCGAAGCGCAGTGCCATCGCCGGTGCCAGCTATCTGATAAAGCTGCCGGAGCCTGTTCCTGCAACACCAGACCCGGAAGACATCCCGCTCGACGTCCTGTTTGAGGACGAGCACCTGATCCTCATCAACAAGCCATCCGGTATGGCAGTCCACCCGGCACCCGGCAGCTGGGACGGCACATTGGTCAACGCGCTGCTCCATCATTGCCGGGGACAACTCTCGGGAATTGGCGGGGTAGAGCGGCCGGGCATTGTTCACCGGATCGACAAGCTGACGACCGGCGTTCTGGTCGCGGCCAAGACCGAGGCGGCGCATCTCGGCCTGTCTGAACTGTTCCAGAAACACGATATTGAACGCAAATACCTTGCGGTGACGCGCGGCGCGCCGCGGCCATTGTCGGGTACGGTGGACATGCCGATCGCCCGGTCCACTGCAGACCGGAAGAAGATGGCGGTGGTGCGTAACCCTGAAAGCGGTGTTGGCCGCAACGCCGTCACGCACTACCGGGCACTCGAAACGTTCGGGACCAGAGACAAGGGCACTCGGCTGCCTGCAGCGGCGCTGATGGAATGCCAGCTGGAAACTGGCCGGACCCACCAGATACGGGTGCATATGGCGCATATCGGCGCACCGCTGATTGGTGATCCGGTTTATGGACGTCACAAGGGGATTACAGTCCATGGGCAAAGCGATGCGCACATTGCGGGAACCAATGCGGCGCGCGCCTTTCCCCGTCAGGCCTTGCACGCCGCTGTGCTCGGCTTTGTACATCCCATAACGAAAGAGGCGCTTCGGTTCGAAGCGCCTCTTCCAGAAGACATGTCTGAGCTGATCGATGCGCTGCGAAGCCTGCCCATCGAAAAGTAACGAGTTTAGCCGCCGTCAGAATTCAGCGCGGCTTCTGATGTTACAACCGGCTCAAAATAGAGTTTCGAGGCTTGAAGGGTGACTTTGCCGATCTTGTCTGTATCGGCCTGGATTTTCACCGGAACGGTTGCACCATTTGGCAGGGGTGCGAGCCACATGCGTAGCGGGCCGTCGATGCCTGACAGATTGTCATTGTCAGACTTGTCCTTCTTGTAGCCAGCGACCTTTTCCATCGTGATGTGACACTCGATGGCTTCACCAGACCAAGCCTTCACATCAATCTGTTTCGTGCCGGCATTTTCAAGGTGCAGATAGGTCAGCTGGCGACCATCGAACAGACGGATCGGACCGCCGCACGGGTCAGCACCTGGCGCGCGGGGCTCGAGCGCGAATGTGATGAGCGCGGTAATCGGGTCATTCGTCTTGAGGACCTGCTCAACCGTGGCCGGGGGTTCGCCCAGATTCCCGAAGACCGGATTGGCAGTCATCGAGAAATCGTCATCCGTGATTGTCAGATTGACCCGGCGGTTCTTTTTACCGTCCCGGTTCTGCGACACGTAATTATAGGTCTTCAGCTCGTCGCCGCGCGTATAGCCGGAGGCCTGCAGGTGCATGTCGTAATTCACGAACCAGTCGGCGATGCCGGTCACCTTGACGCGTGATTTGATATTGTAGGTATCGGGGCGCATCTCGACATCGAAATGGGCCCGGCCGGTTGCCGGGATGAACAGGACATAGGCTTTCGCCTCCAGTTCATAGACCATGCGTGTGGCCTCACCGGCCTTAACATTGGCAAGGACAGCGGGGGCCGCACTGCTTGGGGCCGTATCGGCAGCTGAAAAACCAGCGAGGGCGAGTCCTGCAGCAGAGGCAAGAAGGAAAGCGCGTTTCATCTGAACCAGAATCCTTTCCGGAGCACTAGGTTACAACATCCCCTATACCCCGTCTTCTCCAACACCACCTGAACAGCCATGCCCTGATCATGCCTCATTCGGATGGGGTTTGCATTCAACAAGTATGACAGCGGATGACACCTGCAACCGGAAAACTGCCGAAATGCCTGATCCTCAGAGTTGACACGGGGGCCATCTGCCCTGTAACGACGCGCCTTCGAGATCCCTATAGACCTATTCGGAGCGAGGCCATGTCCCGCGAATGTGAACTTACCGGCACCAAGCCGATGACTGGCCACAATGTGAGCCACTCGCAAATGAAAACCAAGCGGATTTTCCGCCCTAACCTCGTACAGGTTACGCTGCATTCCGATGCACTGGGCCAGAATTTCCGCATGCGCATCGCGGCGAAAGCCCTGCGCACTGTCGACAAGCTCGGCGGCCTGGATGCGTTCCTGGCGAAGGCAAAGGAAGATGCCCTGTCTTCCAAGGCCCTGAAGATCAAGCGCGACATCGAAAAGAAAGCTGTCGCCTAAGGTCTGGCCCTTTTGGGCTGATGAGATTTGAAAGCGCGCGCGGCACAGGCTGCGCGCGCTTTTTTACGTCCATAATCTGGCAGCGGGCGCCCGTGCGTGCCACACATGGTCCCGTCTTGGAGGGAATGTGATCATGCGGGTATTGGGTTTTGCACTGGCGTTGGGGGTTCTGGCAGCATGCCAGCCGGGCGGGGCTCCGCAATCTGAAACGGATGAGACGCAAGCGCTTACCGTCTTTACCGGGGGCATAATTTACACCGGGGTCGCTGACCAGCCCACCGCTGACGCGGTGGTCGTCGGGCCTGATGGCCGGATCGTTGCCATTGTGCCGCCCGCCTCGGCCGACTGGAGCGAAGACGAGGTCACGATTGTTGATCTCGGAGGCGCAGTCATGTTTCCGGGATTCACCGATGCCCATGCGCACCTGATGGGGATTGGCCAGCGCGAACTGACGCTTAACCTGGAAGGCACCGCCTCTGTAGATGAACTTGTCACCCGCACCGAGGCAGAGATCCAGGGCAAGGCTCCTGGCGAAATCCTGTTCGGGCGCGGCTGGATCGAGACCGGCTGGCCGGAAGGGCGCATGCCCTCCGCCGCAGACCTCGACGCGGTCAGCCCAGATAATCCGGTGATCTATACGCGCGCGGATGGCCATGCCCTCGTGGCCAACACGTCCGCGCTGAAGGCGGCCGGCATTTACGATCTGACCGAAGACCCTTTGGGCGGCCGGGTGGAGCGGGATGACAGCGGCAAAGCGACGGGCATTGTGATCGACAATGCGATGGGCCCTGTCTTCCAGCTGCTTGCGGCCCCAACGGAAGAAGATGTCGAGACGGCCCTGGAGGTTGGCGCCAATACCTATGCCAGCCGGGGCTGGACGGGCGTTCACAATATGAGCGTCAGCGCATCCCAGGCGCCCATCATGGCCCGCCTCGACGGGGAAGGGCGCCTGCCGCTGCGCGTTTACAATGCCTTCGACGTGGACGCCTTCGAAGTGGCGGAGTCCCGGAAGTTCGAGACTGACACAGTCACCAATCGCGCTGTGAAACTCTATATGGACGGCGCCCTTGGCAGCCGGGGCGCGCTGTTGATCGCACCCTATTCAGACCAGCCGGACACCAATGGTCTCTCCTTGCTCGATACGGAGTCGCTCCACGACTTGATGATGAAAGCCAAGGGCGCAGACGTCCAGTTGGCCATCCATGCCATTGGGGACCTTGCGAACCGGCACATTCTCGAAACCTTCGAGGCGCTGGGGAATGGCGATGAGCTACGCTGGCGGATTGAACATGCGCAGATCTTCGCGCCGCAGGATGTCGCGCGCGTCGGAGAGCTGGGCCTGATTGCCTCCATGCAGCCATCTCATGCGATTGGCGATTTGAAGTTCGCCCCCTCACGGCTCGGTCTGGACCGGTTGGCCGGCGCATATGCCTGGCAGGACATGCTGGCCGGGGGCGCCGTGGTTGCTGGCGGCTCGGACGCGCCGGTTGAAGTCGGCTCACCCCTGATCGAATTCTATGCGGCGGTGGCCCGGCAGGACCTCGACGGCAATGCGGGGGAGGGGTGGCACCCTGAACAGGCCCTCTCGCGGGACCAGGCGCTGGCCCTGCTCACGTCCGCCGCTGCCTTTGCAGCTTTCCAGGAGGATGACCTCGGCACGATCGAAGTCGGCAAGATTGCGGATTTCTCCGTCTTCGACCGGGATTTGATGACGATTCCTGCCGCTGAGATCCTTGATGCACAGGCCCGAATGACCATCATTGGCGGGGAAATCATCTGGCAAGCTGCTGAATGAGTTGCCGCGCGGCGGACCAAACCCACATTTGACCCTATGTCACGCTTGGCGGAAGCGTCAGGTGTGATAGGTCCATCAATGCAATAGATGACGAGACGCATGCCATGACTGTGATGAGTGATACCGATGTGCTGGACGGCATGGAGCCGACCGTAGAAATCAATGTTCGCGAGGTTTTCGGCCTCGACACGGACATGGTCGTACATGGGTTCAAGACACGCACAGAATATGTGCCAGCGATTGACGAGGCCTATCGCTTCGATCCTCAGACGACGATGGCGATCCTGGCAGGATTTCAGCACAATCGCCGCGTCATGGTGCAAGGCTATCACGGCACAGGGAAATCGACCCATATCGAACAGGTGGCCGCGCGCCTGAACTGGCCGATGATCCGGGTCAATCTCGACAGCCATGTCAGCCGGATCGACATGGTTGGCAAGGATGCCATTGTCCTGAAGGATGGCGCGCAGATTACCGAATTCCGCGAAGGCATCCTGCCTTGGGCCTTGCAGCGCCCTGTGGCGATCACGTTCGACGAGTATGATGCCGGCCGGCCGGACGTGATGTTCGTGATCCAGCGCGTGCTGGAAGCTAGCGGCAAGCTGACCCTGCTCGACCAGAATCGCGTCATCGAGCCAAATCCGTATTTCCGCCTGTTCGCCACGACCAACACGGTTGGTTTGGGTGACACGACCGGCCTCTATCACGGCACACAACAGCTGAACCAGGGCCAGATGGACCGGTGGAGCATCGTGACCACGCTGAACTATCTGGAACATGATGCTGAAGTGGAGATCGTGAAGTCCAAGGCCACGGGCGTGGATGATGACACGCTCGCCAAGATGGTGACGCTGGCCGACCTGACCCGGAACGCGTTCATGAGCGGCGACCTCTCCACAGTGATGAGCCCGCGGACCGTGATCACATGGGCTGAAAACTTCGCCATCTTTGGTGATCTTGGCCATGCGTTCCGGATGACGTTCCTGAACAAGTGCGACGAGCTGGAGCGGCCTCTGGTGGCAGAAATGTACCAGCGCTGCTTCGCCGAGGAACTGCCTGAAAGCGCCCTCATGGTGAGGGTCGCCTGAGCCGGAGCCCCGCGCTAAGTCACAGCCATGTCCAAAGACACCTCTCCTCAGGAATTGTTCAAGCAGGCGCTGGCCACCACCACGAAAGCGATGAGTGCAGACCGTGATGTCGAGGTCGGCTTTGGCAATGATGTGGGCGGGGACGGTGAGACGATCACTCTGCGCACGCCGCCACAACAGCTGGAACCCCATATCGCTGCGCGCATTCGCGGCGAGGCAGATGCCATTGCCCTGCGTCGTGCGCACCACAATGCTGAGGCACATTTCGCGCATCGTCCCGGCGGGGATTTGCCCCGCAAGGTCTATGACGCGGCTGAACAGGCGCGCATCGAAAGCCTGGGCGCCAATGCCATGCGCGGTACGGCCGACAATCTCGACGCTGTCCTGGACCATCGCTGCCAGTCCGGCGAGTTCGCGATGGGCGCAGAAGACGCTGAGGCGGTGCTCGCGCCGGCGCTCGAATTTCTGCTGCGCGAGAAGCTGACCGGGCGCGCCTTGCCGGACAGCGCGAAACGCGTGGCCGATGTCTGGCGCGAACGGGTCGAAGCCGAAACTGGGGGCGCAATTGACCGTCTGATCGCGCAATTGCACGATCAACCCGGCTTTGCACGCACAGTACGCGATATGATCCGGGACCTGACCGCCTCCGATGCGCCGGGCGAAGACGTGGAAACGCAGGAACAGGACGATTCGGAACAGTCCGAAGAGAATGAACAGCCCTCTGAAGGCGATCAGGACATGGAGTCCGAAGAGCAGATGGGTTCTTCCGCCGAGCAGATGGATGCGGGCGACACCGAGGAAATGGAGGGCGAGGAATCCAATGTCAGCGTCGACATGGATGTCGACGCCGAGGCCGATGACACGCCTGATGATGATGAGGACGGGACCAAGCCGCTGCGCCCGAACTTCAAGGATGGCGATGATCGCGACCGGTTCAACTATAATGTCTTCACGCGCGAGAATGATGAAGTCGCCAATGCGCCAGACCTCTGTGACGCTGAGGAACTGACGCGGCTGCGCGCCTATCTCGATCACCAGTTACAGGGACTGCAGGGCGCGGTGTCCAAACTTGCCAACAAGCTGCAGCGACGTTTGATGGCACAGCAGAACCGCTCCTGGAGCTTCGATCTTGAAGAGGGCGTGCTGGATACGGCCCGCCTGACGCGTGTGATCACCGACCCGACAGCGCCGCTCTCCTTCAAGCAGGAAGATGATTCGGAGTTCCGCGATACGATTGTGACGCTATTGCTGGATAATTCCGGTTCCATGCGCGGCCGGCCGATCATGGTGGCGGCGCTGTGTGCGGACATTCTGGCCCGCACACTGGAGCGCTGCGGCGTGAAAACGGAGATCCTCGGCTTTACGACAAAGGCGTGGAAGGGTGGCCTTTCGCGGGAGGACTGGGTCAAGGCTGGTAAGCCCGCCGGACCGGGGCGCCTGAATGACATTCGCCATATCGTCTACAAACAAGCTGACGCCCCATGGCGCCGGGCGCGGCGCAATCTGGGTCTGATGATGCGCGAAGGTCTGCTGAAGGAAAACATCGACGGCGAGGCCTTGCTATGGGCGCACGATCGGATGCTCGGGCGACCGGAGCAGCGTAAGATCCTGATGGTGATTTCTGACGGCGCGCCGGTGGACGATTCCACACTGAACGTGAATGTCGGCAACTATCTCGAACGCCATCTGCGGCAGGTGATCGAAGAGATTGAGACCAAGAGCCCTGTGGAGCTGATCGCCATCGGCATCGGCCATGACGTGACACGTTACTACAAACGCGCCGTTACGATTGTGGACGCCGAACAGCTCGGTGGTGCGATGACGGAGCAATTGGCTAGCCTGTTCGACGAGAACGCGCCAGAGCCCAAGGCGATGGCCATTCCGCCTTTGACGAACAAGACAGTGCGCGGCGGCAGCGCCGTCTCAGGCGCCACCAGCGGCGCGCCAAGCTATGGCAAGAAAGTCGATCTCGGCCGGGCCGTGAAGGCGACGACCCTTACTGAAGTGAAGGGCCCGAAGAAGTAGGGTCAAGTGGGAAATCCGCCCGCCTTGCTGAGTGACGACGCAATCGGGTGCCCCAACACTTTTTCCAGCCAATGCGATGTCTCGATCAACTTGCTCAGGTCCAGTCCAGTTTCGAAGCCGCCGCGCTCCAGCATGTAGACCACATCCTCGGTGGCCACATTGCCTGTCGCCGCCGGGGCAAACGGACAGCCGCCAATGCCGCCACAGCTGGCATCGATGACATCGACCCCGCAATCAATGGCGGCCGCGACATTGGCGAGCGCTGCGCCACGTGTGTCGTGGAAGTGCATGCGCAAATAGACATCCGGTGCTTCCATGCGCACGCGCTCGATCCGTTTGCGGACATCCCACGGGTCGGCCACACCAATCGTGTCACCCAGCGCCAGTTCGCTGACGCCCGCGCGCTGGGCCTGCGCGGCGAGATTGCCGACCAACTTGATGTCGACTTCGCCGTCGAACGGATCCCCGAAGGCAACCGATATCGTGGCGGACAGGGGGATGCCAGCCTCAAGTACGAGCGGGGCAATCTGTAGCAGGGCGTCCGCGCTGTCCTGCGGGGTCATGCCCTGATTGCGCATGCCGAAGGCTTCCGAGGCCACGAGCACAAAATTGATCTCGTCAGCCTTGGCATCGATGGCGCGACGCACGCCTTTTTCGTTCAGGGCCAGCGCGATATGGCGCGTCGGCTTTGATCGGTCGACGCCTGCAAAGACCGCAGCAGAATCCGCCATTTTGGGCACGGCCTTGGGGCTGACAAAGCTGCCGGATTCCATCCGCCGAACGCCGGCCTCTTCAAGCCGGGCAATGAATTCCAGCTTCTGTTCGGTCGTCAGGTCAGCCGGATCATTCTGAAGCCCGTCGCGCGGGCCGACTTCTACAATGTCGATGCGTCTTGTCATGATGCCTATGTAATGTGCATTGAGGACAAATGACAGACTCCAAACGCCCCCTGGATGGCCTGCGCGTCATCGAACTCGGTCAGCTGATCGCTGGCCCCTTCTGTGGACAATTACTCGGTGACTTCGGCGCCGAAGTGATCAAGGTCGAGGCGCCCGGCTTGCCGGACCCGGCCCGAGGCTGGGGCGCGGTCAAGAAGGATGACATCGGCCTGTTCTGGCCGATCATAGGTCGCAACAAGAAATCACTGACGTTGAACCTCCGCGTCGAGGCGGGGCAGGCGATCCTGCGCGAACTGGTGAAGACCGCCGATGTTCTGGTCGAGAATTTCCGGCCGGGCACACTGGAACGCTGGGGACTTGGACCAGACGTGCTGCACGAACTCAATCCCCGCCTCGTGATCACGCGCGTCTCCGGCTATGGCCAGACGGGACCGGAAAGTCACAAGGCGGGCTATGCCAGCGTCGGCGAGGCGAAGGGCGGCTTGCGCTACCTGATCGGCGAGCCGGACAGATTGCCCGCGCGAGCCGGCGTCTCCCTCGGCGACACGATGACCGGCACCTTCGCGGCGCTGGGCACGATGATGGCGCTGTTTGCCCGCGAGAAATCGGGGAAGGGGCAGGTGGTCGATGCGGCAATCTACGAAACCGTCATGGCCTTCATGGAGAGCCTGATCCCCGAATACGCCCTGATGGGGCATACGCGCGAGCGCAGCGGACCGATCCTGCCGCGGATTGCGCCGTCGGGCGTCTATCCATGCAGCGATGGCATGGTCATCATCGGCGCCAATCAGGACTCCCTGTTCCGCCGCCTCTCGGCCATGTGCGGAACGAAATGGTCTGACGATGCACGCTACGCAACACATGATGCACGCGGCGAGAACCAGTTGGAACTGGATGCAATGATCTCGAACTGGACGAAACAGCGCACAATGGCAGATGTGCTGGCAACTTGCGAAGAGAATGGCATTCCCTGTGGGCCGGTGAACCGCGCCAAGGAGATGCTGGAAGATGCACATATTGCGGCGCGCAATGCCATCATCCGCGTGGCCCATCCGGTTCTGGGCGACGTACCGATGCAGGGCGTCTTTCCTAAACTGTCCGATACGCCCGGCGGGGTGGAAGAAACGTCTCCAAGCCTGAGTGAGCACACAGAAAGCATCCTTGCAGGCCTTGGATTCAGCGCGGACCAGCAGGCGGCGCTGCGCGCGCAGGGCGTCATTTAGGGCGAATCTTGACTGGCTCACCGGCGTCATTTCGATTAAGCCGCCCTCATGACCGATTATCCCGATCCCCTTTCCGGCAGTGCGCAGGACGAGACGCTTGAGCTGCGCCCGAAATTCAATGCGGACGGCCTGGTTGCCGCCATCGCGCAGGATGCCGGAACTGGCGAAGTGCTGATGCTCGCCTGGATGAATGCCGACGCGCTTGCGGCGACGATCGAGACCGGGCGGGCAACCTACTGGTCCCGTTCGCGCGGAGCGCTATGGGTCAAAGGTGAAACGTCCGGGCATGTTCAGGACGTCATCGAGATCCGTATTGATTGCGATCAGGATGCTATCCTGCTGAAGATCAACCAGACAGGCGGTGCCTGCCATACAGGGCGACCCAGCTGTTTCTACAGGATTTTGTCTCCAGATGGACGCAGTCTGTCTGTTGCCAACAACTGATACTTGAGATTGAATTTGCTGGAAGACAGAAGGGGGCCTCTGGCATGCGTCTTATCACTATAACTGCGGCAGTATCCACACTGGCACTCGCGAGCGCATGCGGGTCAGAATCGCCTGCATCTACCGAGGCAACATTAGAATCGCCACCCGAAACACAGCAGGAAGCGGCGCTGGAAGTCGACGTGCTGGATTGCGGAACGATTGAAGTGTCTGACCTCGACGCGTTTTCGTCTGCCGGCGACTATGCCGGTGAGACTGACACGTTCACCGATTCCTGTTTCCTCGTGAGGCATCCTGATGGCAACTTGCTCTGGGATCTTGGTTTGCCAGGAGTGCTGGCTATTGCGGGCCCGCAAACGCAGCAGATCTTCACGGTTTCGCTCGAGCAGACAATTACCGAGCAATTGGCAGATAGGGGGATGTCCCCAGACGATGTCGACTACGTGTCCATCTCTCACAGCCACTTCGATCATATCGGCCAGGCCGATCAGGTCGCGGGCTCGACTTGGCTGGTGAGCCAGAAAGAACTCGACGCCATGTTCGGGGAAGGGACCGAAATTGCCCAGGAGCAGCAGGCGCTGTTTTCATTGTTCGCCCCCATGGAGCAGAAAGTCTTCGAAGACGAACTTGATGTTTTTGGTGATGGGAGCGTTGTGATTTTCGAGACGCCCGGACACACGCCGGGCCATACATCCCTGCAATTGATGATGCCGGAAACCGGCCCGGTCCTGTTGACCGGGGACCTCTACCATCGCGCTGAAAGCCGCGAGCTGAAGCGCGTTCCCCGGTTCAACTCCGATGAGGCCATGACCGTGTCGTCAATGGAGGCATTTGAGGCGCGTGCGGATGCCCTGGGCGCAAAGGTCATCATCCAGCATGAACCTGCGGACATTGACCCCCTCGAAGGTAAAATTCGGTGAGATTTCGTTTGAAGTCGTTTCCAATCGTTGTGGCCATCGTAATGTTGGCTTCGTGCTCAACTGCGACCAATTCATACTCGGCGCTGGACCAGCCCAATTCGGGGTGGTCGCTGGTTTTCCGGGACGAATTCAACGGACACGGAAAGCCTGATCCTGAAAAATGGATATCGCAGGAGTATAATCGCAAGAAAAATCCTGACGGCCCGGATGGCTGGTGGCTCAAGGATAATGTCAGTCTGACAGGATGGGGCCAACTCGAAATCAGCGCGACGCAAATCCCGAATCGCAATCCTGAAGAGGATGACGATCCCTATGACTACGCATCCGGCATGGTTTCCACCGAAGGCAAGTTCGAAACGACGTTCGGCAGGTATGAAGCCCGCATAAAATTGCCACAGGATCCGGGCTGGTGGCTTGCCTTCTGGCTGTTCGCGGATGAGGTCCACCGAGTGGATGGATCGGGAGAGGACGGAACCGAGATCGACATCGTTGAAGCCTTTGGCTGGACTGACAAGATCAGCTATGCGCTTCACTGGGATGGGTACGGAAAACGCCACAAGACCAAGAACAAGCGCGAGTTCCACCCGGGAATTCGGAGTGGGTGGCACGTCTTCGCGCTGGAATGGACTGAAGCCGAATATACATGGTTCGTGGACGGAGAACAGGTCTGGCAAAGCGCTGCGGGCGGCGTGTCGAAAGTGCCCTTATGGGTGAAGCTATCCGGCGAGATAAGCACGCAGTCGACAGTGGCCCACAAATGGTGGTCCAACGTGCCGGATAACAAGCGCTTACCTGATCGTTTCCTGGTCGACTGGGTCCGGGTGTACGAACGAGAAGCGCCGTAGGGTGCGGGGCACCCTACGGATTCCTTTTAGTTTCCGCTTTCGATCAGGCGACGGGCAATAACCATGGCCTGAACTTCGCCAGCGCCTTCGAAAATGTTCAGAATACGAGCATCTTGCAAGATGCGGCTGATTGGGTATTCCAGCGCAAATCCGTTTCCGCCATGAATCTGCAGGGCGTTGTCAGCTGCAGCCCAGGCGATCCGTGCGGCAAGCAGTTTCGCCATGCCGGCTTCAAGGTCGCAGCGCTTTCCGCCATCCTTCTGGCGCGCCGAGAAATATGTCAGCTGGCGAACACCCACCAGTTCTGCGGCCATCATGACAAGCTTGTTTGAAACGCGCGGGAAGTCGAAGATCTGTTTGCCAAACTGGTTGCGATCCAGCGCATATTGAAGACCGGTTTCAAACGCATTTTGCGCAACGCCAATGGCGCGGGCCGCAGTCTGGATGCGAGCGCTTTCAAAGGTCGCCATCAGGTGCTTGAAGCCTTGGCCTTCGACACCGCCAAGCAGGTTCTCGGACTTCACCTTGAAATCATCGAATCCGATTTCGTATTCCTTCATCCCGCGATAGCCGAGGACTTCGATCTCGCCGCCGGTCATGCCGTCAGCAGGGAAGGGGGTGTCGTCTGTTCCGCGCGGCTTCTCCGCAAGCAGCATGGAGAGACCAGAGAAATTGTTTGTGGCGGGATCAGTCCGGGCCAGCAGTGTCATCAGATCGGCTCGCACGGGATGCGTGATCCATGTCTTGTTGCCTGTGACACTGTAATGAGAGCCGTCGTCGGACTTCACGGCGCGTGTCCGCAGCGAGCCAAGGTCAGAGCCGGTATTCGGTTCAGTGAAGACGGCCGTTGGCAGGATTTCTCCGCTGGCTATTTGCGGCAACCAATGGGTCTTCTGGTCGTCCGTTCCGCCAATCAGGATCAGCTCCGCCGCGATCTCTGACCGGGTGCCGAGAGAGCCGGTGCCGATGTATCCCCGAGACAGTTCCTCTGAGACTACGCACATGGCAATCTTGCCCATGCCAAACCCGCCAAACTCTTCAGGGATGGTCAGGCCAAACACACCAAGCTCGGCCATTTCATTGACGACCTCCATCGGAATGTACTCATTGTTCAAGTGCCACTCATGGGCATGGGGTTTGATCTTGTCGGACGCGTATTTGGAAAATTGTTCGCGAACCATCGACATGGTTTCGTCCAGACCGGTTTCTTCAACCGTGTTCCGGCTTAGGGCGTCAGGTAGGCATTCAGCCGCAGCAGCCATCACAGCAGGGGTTTTTCCATCAATAATCAGCTGCTGGACCACCGGCGTCGCGAACAGGGCATCAGCTTCCGCAACGATGCCCAATTCGTGAGGGCGGATCACTTCGCCCTGATTCATGGGTACCCCACCAATCAGTTGAGCGCAGTATTCGCTAAAGAGAATTTGCGTCAGGAGCGCTTCGGTCGTGCTGAATTTGCCCTCTTGCTCCAGACGCGCGGCCCATTCGGCTGTCTGGCGTAGCGTTTCAGCATATGTGCCCAGCCAAGACAGGCCGTGGGCCATATGTTGCTGGCGTTCGAGTGCAGCCCGGTCAGGACGGCCATCCGCCTTGGTCAGCGCTTCGCGGCATTTGCCACGTGCAACGTCTACATAGGCGTCGACGGCTGCGCTCGCATCCTTGATGACGGCAACAAGGTTTGGAATTATCGCAGAATTCAGGGCCGGACCCTCAACAGCACCATCCATTCGAATTTCCTCCACTGGACTTTATTTTCGTTGAGTATAGGGCGCAGGTGGCGGCAAGTCATATATATTTTGTGCGCTGCAACAAAACGTCTCGGTTCGATGTCATGTAAAATTGAAGGATCACACCGGGTATCCTTGCGTTAACCGAAACTTCGGTTCCGGCTTTCTAAATGGCCCTTTCTGCCGCCACTTCCTAACGGAGCCGCCTCACATATGAACCCTTATGAACGTTTCCGCATTGTCTCGGGCTTCCTGGCGTCCAGCGCGGTGCTGGCGAGTGTCGTGGCATTTGGCCCGGTTGTGCGCCAGACCATTGTTGACGCCGCCGGTTCCAGCCAAGTCGCACAGTGGGCCGGACTGATAGGCTCGGGTGTGATGCTGCTCGTGATCTGGTCTGTTCTGTCGGGTGTCCTCCTTCCGGGTGTTCTAAAGATGGGGGTGCTGCGTCGATGGGTCCTCGGCCGTGCTTTCGTGGAAGGCAGTTGGATTCAGGCTGAACGCGGTGGCCCAAATGGTCCACGCCTGGCCATCGTTTCAATGAAGCCTGCATACCCCGGCATCCTTGTGACCTCCTCGACCCTGACTCGCATGGGCGAGATTGAGAGTGGCCTGCATGCAGAATTCCACCAAATCAGCTGGCCCAGACTGGACTTCAAGTTCCGCGAAACCTTGCCATCGGATTCGGGCCGACAAGCCGAGGGTTTTGGCGAGATTCAGTTTGACCTGACCGGAGGCGCCCCGCGCCGGTATGCCGGCTGCTTGCAAGTGGCGGGTATGGACAAGCGCATCAAGACAGAAGGCATCAAGCTGACATCCTGGAAAGAGCGCCGGCAGCTGCGCTCCCTTGAGGGCCGTCGGGACGTACTGTCCAAATACTGGTCAGCTTTTTTCGAGGGGCCAATCGTGACAATTGCCCGCGATAGCGACAGGTCCGATTCCGGAGAGGCCAAGCGGTCCGGCAAAGTCGAAATCCTGCGTCAGCGTGGCGCGAAGGATTGGCGCAAATCGGACACCACGCCGACGGCTGATCGCATTCGCGATGAGTTTTCAGCTTCTTCCGACTAATCCTGACGCCGGATCGTCCGGCTCTGGCGCCGCATGATGGCCCGACCGATGGGTTCCGGCATGATGCGAGTCAGCGTGGCAAGACTTTTGTTGACGAGCCCCGGCACAACAACCGGTTGGCCGCGATTGACCGCATCAATGCCGGCTTTCACGACAGGCGCAGCCTCCATCCACATTCGCTTGCTCATCTTGTTCATCTGCTCGCGCGTGCCGTTCACGTCATGGAATTCACTATAGGTAAAGCCGGGACAGAGTGCCGTGCAGTGAATGTCCGCCCCTTCAAACGCGTCGCACTCGGCATTCAGGCTTTCGGAGAACTTGATGAGGCCCGACTTTACGCTGGCATAAAGCGTGTGCCCATTGCTGCCGGCGGCGTAGCCCGCAAGGGAGGCGACATTGATGATCCTGCCATAGCCGCGATCTGCCATGCCTGGCAGCACTTTGTGTGCAAGCTCGATCGGAGCGGTGTAAAGTACGCGAATGAACTCTGCCTGTGACTTCCAACTCGTATTGAAGAAGGTGCCCGGCAGGCCATAGCCCGCATTGTTGACCAGCGCGTCGACATGGCGGCCCTGCTCGGACAGCGCGGAGATGATCTTGTCCGCGGAATTGGCGCGCGCGAGGTCCTGCGCGATACAAATCGCGTGAATGCCAAACTTCTCTTCCAGCTCTGCGGCGAGGTTGGTTAGCCGATCTTCGCGGCGTGCGGTGAGCGCAACATCCCAGCCCAATGCGGCGTACTGGCGGGCAAACTCAGCCCCAATTCCCGCTGATGCGCCCGTGATAAGGCAAAGTCGCCGGTCCATGGCCGTCTCCGTCCGAATTGCTGATGCTGGCGAGACTAGCGGCGCGCGCCCGGCATGCAAGGCAGGCTAGACACGCCGGACTAGGAAGCCCGCGCGTGGGAAATGCACATGCACTGTTTCCGCCTCTGGTGAAGTGCGTTGGAGAATGACGCGCTGGGAGTCGGCGTGGACGAGTTCCCCTTTCACCCAGACCTGGCCATAATCATCGGGCGCAACGGCGACGTTTTCGCCCGGAGCAAATTGTTGCGGTTCGTTGCGGGTGGTCGCCGCCACAAGACGCGGCGCCGCATTCAGGCCGATCTCGAGGGCTTCTGCAGAGCTGATCGTGTCCGGGGTTTGCCCTTCAAACTCCTTCAGCCGCTCAAACCAGGCCTTGGTCAGGTCCGCTGTCTCGAAACATTTTTCGACGAAGTCGGGCAGATTTTCATACATGAACCAGACATTCATGTAGGCGTGAATGTCCACAAGGCCCGGTTTCATGCCGACGAGATAGATGCCGGACCCAGCGCCCTTGCCGCCCTGCAGGCGCTCTTCCAGCAGCATGAGTCGGGCCCGCCATTGGTCGCGCATCATGGGGGCAACAGCTTTCATTGCATTGGTGTCGAAGGGACGACCCGACAAGGCTTCGCGGTCCTTCCGGAACGCATCCGGTACGCTGTCGCCTCGCTCACCAAAGATGACCGCGACCGAGCTTTGGAACCAGCGGCCATCGGTCCAGCCGGCGACCATTTGGGCGAGGCCCTCATGACCGGGCAGTTTGAGTGCCGGCATAGGGAAGCGGGCTTCGAGCTCCCGCAGGATGATGGCGGTATCGCAAAAAATGTCGGCGCCGATCTGAAGGACGGGTGTCCGGCGATAGCCCCCCGTCAGCGGCATCAGGTCTGGCCGAGGCATGATGACTGGAATTTCGACCCGGCTATAGGCGAGATTCTTCAGGCGCAGCGCGAGGCGGATTTTCTCTGCATAGGGTGACGTGGGATATTCATGCAGGATAATACTGCGCGCATCTGCCATTCTATTTCTCCCAGCCTTCTTTTATTGGTCCCTATTCTTGCCGGGCTTTTCAGGCGCTGGAAAGCCTCAATTGGTCTGACAAGCCGCAAGAAACGGGTGGCGACAGGCTCCGCGGCGCGGCATTATTCTTACATGACCAATCTAGTTTCGCCTCTTGATGAACGCGTTGTCGCCTATGAGCGCATGGCCAATGCCCTGTCCTATCTGGGGGACACTTGGCAGGAATGGCCGGATCTTTCGACTGCAGCAAAGGCCGTAGGCCTGTCGCCCAGCCATTTCCAGCGCGAATTCACCCGTTGGGCCGGCATCAGCCCGAAACAATACCAGTCCGCACTTGCCCACGCTGCGGCAGGTGATCTGTTGAGAGAGGGCGCAAGTGTTTTGGACGCTACTCTGGAGGCAGGCTTGTCAGGACCGGGGCGCCTGCATGATTTGTTTATCGCGCATGAAGGCCTCTCTCCCGGTGAAGCCAAGGCAGGCGGCAAGGGAGCCGATCTGGTCCTTGGACGGGCGCCGACTCCATTCGGGGAAGGGGCCTGGCTCATGTCATCGCGGGGCCTGGTGGCGCTAGGGTTTGTTGATGAGAACGCCCCGGAACGCACCGGCTTTGAACACCAGGGACGCAATGAAGAGCAGGCCTTTGCCGATCTTGCGGCGCGGTATCCGGATGCCAGCATTCGCCGGGATGATCACGAGGCCGAGACTCTGGCGCGCCGGGTGTTTGAATCCGGTGAGCCGCTCCCGGTTGCGCTTTATGGTACGCCGTTTCGCCGCCAGATCTGGCGGGCCTTGCTGGAAATTCCTGTCGGTGCGGTGTCAACCTATGGGGCCTTGGCGAAGGCCAGCGGCAATGCGAAGGCGGCCCGCGCTGTCGGTGCGGCAGTGGGCGCAAATCCGATCAGTTGGTTCATTCCCTGTCACCGTGCCCTTGCGGCGGACGGCCGGCTCCATAATTATCATTGGGGTGTGGCGCGCAAGCGTGCCATGCTGACCCTCGAACGCGCCTGCGCAGCCTGAACCAGGCGGTGGGCAGTCGGCCCACGCCGCCCAAGCTGGATTCCGCACCGCCCATGATACTTTTCCTGATCATACTCGCTGGCCTTGTCGCCTGGGGGGCTCACCTTGCCTGGCGCTGGAAGCAGACGCGGGACTTCGCGCCGGAAGTATTGGCGGTGCGCAAGGCAGCCGGAGAAGTGCCGGAAGATGTCAGCGCTGCCGAGTTCACGGATCTCTATCTACGCAGTGAAGGCCCGCGCGCGGCGACCTATTTCTTCGTCTGCGCTGCGATCGTTTTTGTTCTGCTGGCACCTTTCGTGGCCGGCTTCAATCAGGTTTGGCGGATGATCTGGCGGCTGAGCGGCCAGTCACCTGTTTTCGAAACAGGGACGCTGATTCACACATTTTCGGTTTTCATCGCCTTCATGCTGGCATCGATCGGCCTGCTGGCCATCGCTATGCGGCGGTACTACGCGCTGATGCCGCCTAGTTTCAAACATGTCATTCGGGACCTTAATGGAGGCCAGTCATGAGCATTCAATATCTGCACACAATGGTGCGCGTCAGTGACATTGACGCGTCGCTGAAATTTTTCTGCGATGGCCTGGGCCTGACAGAGGTCAGCCGGATGGACAGCGAAGCGGGGCGGTTCACGCTCGTTTTTCTGGCCACGCCGGAAGATGTCGAGCGTATGGGCGGCATGCCGGACGGCGTCAGCCCGACCCAGACCGACATTCCGATGGTGGAGCTGACCTATAATTGGGACCCCGAAGACTATGCAGGTGGCCGCAATTTCGGCCATCTGGCGTATATGGTCGACGACATTTACGGCGCGGTTGAACGGCTGCAGAAAATTGGCGTGACCATCAACCGGCCGCCGCGCGATGGCCGAATGGCATTTATTCGATCGCCAGACGGCATCTCGGTCGAATTGCTGCAAAAGGGCGAGCCGCTGTCACCGAAAGAGCCGTGGGCGAGCGCAGAGAATATCGGCGCCTGGTAGGCCCCGTCCCGAAGCGCTGGTCCATAAACCAGCCCATAAACTGTCCATAAAGTGCCCGCATATATGGGCTTTGTGTCCAAATACACCCGGACAGAAAAAGCCCCGCCTGGTCTGAACCGGGCGGGGCTTTTCATTTCGGTAGGGTCAGCGCCTATTCCTTTTCAGGATGGCGCTCCTCCTCTCGGTAGTCATGCACAGGATGACCCTTGTCCGGATCGCCATTCGATTTGTGCATGGCGGCGACGACGCCTGACAGGGCAAGGATGGCGATCAGGTTCGGGAACGCCATTGAGGCATTTGCGATGTCCCCCAGCAGCCAGAGCCAGTCAGCCGCGGCAACCGAGCCGAGGAATACGACCACGACCCAGATATAGCGGAACGGGTGTGTCGCCCATTCGCCGATCAGATACGTCACGGCCTGCTCGCCATAGTATGACCAGCCAATGATGGTGGTGAAGGCGAAGAAGAACAGTGCGACTGGCACGATCCACGGGCCCACCACCGGAATAGCGGCGGCATAGGCGCGCGTGGTGACGGCAGCCGAGTTCGCATCTGTTTCCCAGGCATGGTCCACATCCATCAGAACTTCCGGATTGCCAGACGCGTCGAGCGCTTGCTGATTGACTTCAACCTGACCAGATGCCTGGCAGGCCAGGAGGTAGGACTGGGCTGTCGGTCCCACTGCGGCGATCTTCGCTTCGCGGCCATCTTCGTAAGCAGAAGGGAACAGGTCCCCCACACCGTATTTGGCACCGTCAGTCGCACCCGGGTTCACCGGCATTTCAATGCCTGCATCAAAACAGGCATTGGCCGCCATCAGGGCAGGGCTCTTCTTGAAGTCTCCCTGAACTGTCAGGATGACCAGCGCAGTCATGGTGCAGATGATGATCGTGTCGATGAACACGCCAATCATGGCGATTTCGCCCTGCATGACCGGGTTCTTGGTCTGGGCGGCAGCATGGGCAATCGGGGCGGAACCCTGACCGGCTTCGTTCGAGAACAGGCCTCGGGCGATACCGTACCGAACCGCCTGCATGACGCCGTAGCCAGCCGCGCCGCCAGCAGCTTCTTTCCAGCCAAACGCCGTGCCGATGATCTGCATGAAGGCGCCCGGCACCTTGTCCGCATTGATCACAAGCACGATGAAGGCGACCAGCACATAGAGGCCAGCCATGACCGGCACGACCTTGCCGGCGAACGAGCCAATGGATTTGATGCCGCCGATAATGACCGCGAAGACCAGGACAGACAGGATAATGCCCACGCTCCAGTTCGGAATGCTGACGCCCATATGGGAGCCGGTTTCCAGCGCAGCTTCGGTGATGGAATTGGCCTGGATCATCGAGCCGGTTGCCATGGCGGAGAACAGCGTGCCGAGACAGAAAATGACGGCGAGCCAGCCCCAGCCTTTGCCGAGGCCGTTCTTGATATAATACATCGGACCGCCATTGATGCGGCCATATTCGTCGGTCTCACGATACTTGATGGCCAGCGAGCTTTCCGAGAAGGCCAGCGCCATGCCGAACAGGGCAACCACCCACATCCAGAAGATCGCGCCGGGACCGCCCAATGTAATGGCCGTGGCCACACCGGCGAGGTTCCCCGTGCCGACCTGACCGGACAGGGCTGTGGAGAGCGCCTGCCAGGGTGTGATGGCGCCGTCTTCGCCTTGTGCCTTGCGGCCTCGCCAGACTTCGACCACCGCCGGCACGAACCGGAGAATCGGGCGCGCGCCCAGTCGAACCATCATGAACAGGCCAGTGCCCAGGAGGACAACGGCAAGCGGGCCGATCTGGCCCGGAATGACGACAGTATCTCCCCAGGTTCCTCCCCAGATGAATCCTGAGACGTTCTCGATAAGCTTAATGATATCCATGGGCCTCCCCGGCTCCTTTGATTGCTTGGCCGCACCCTAGCTAGCTTTCCGGCGCTGTGAAGCTTTTGTCGCAGGATCGGGACGCGTTTGCTGCGGCTGCAGGCGAGGCGCACAAGGTTCTGGCAGCGACAGTCATTTTCAGGCATAAGCCCGCGCATGACCACACCAGCGGCGAAACAGAACACCAAGGGTCTCTTCATCAAGACCTATGGGTGCCAGATGAATGTCTATGATTCCGAGCGCATGCGGGACGTATTGCGTCCGCTCGGCTATGCGCCGGTTGATACGCCGGAAGCGGCAGACCTCGTTGTGCTGAACACGTGCCATATTCGTGAAAAGGCCACCGAAAAAGTCTATTCCGAACTCGGCCAGTTGAAGCGCATGAAGCGCAAGACCGGTCGCAACATGACAATCGCCGTGGCTGGCTGTGTTGCGCAGGCCGAAGGCGAAGAGATCATGCGCCGCCAGCCGCTGGTCGACCTCGTGCTGGGACCGCAGGCCTATCACAAGCTGCCGGAGATGATTGCACGCGCCAGCCGCGCTGTGGGTGACCGGCTGGAAACCGAATTCGACACGCTCGAAAAGTTCGACGCGCTGCCCAAAGTCCGTGAGGCGGATGGCCCGACCGCCTTCCTCTCGGTGCAGGAAGGTTGCGACAAGTTCTGCACTTTCTGTGTCGTGCCCTATACGCGTGGCGCTGAGCTTTCCCGCTCTGTGGACGACATCGTGATGGAGGCGCGGAACCTGGCTGCGCAAGGCGTGCGGGAGATCACCTTGCTGGGCCAGAATGTGAATGCATTCCATGGCGCTGCGCCGGCCGTCGAAGGGGGAGACGACTGGACGCTGGGCCAGCTCTGTCGCCACATTGCGAAGATCGGCGGCATTGAACGTATCCGCTATACGACGAGTCATCCGCGCGACATGGAAGACGACCTGATCGCAGCACATGGCGACACGCCCCAGATGCAACCCTTCCTGCATTTGCCCGTTCAGTCGGGGTCTGACCGTATCCTGAAGGCCATGAACCGTAGCCATACGGCAGACGCGTATAGGGAGATCATTCGCAAAGTGCGCGCGGCCCAGCCAGATATCGCCATAGCATCAGATTTCATTGTCGGCTTTCCCGGAGAGAGCGACGAGGACTTCGAGGCGACCATGCAGCTGGTGCGCGATGTGAATTATGCGGTGGCCTATTCATTCAAGTATTCCCAGCGGCCAGGCACGCCGGCGGCAGAGATGTTCGGTCAGGTGCCGGAAGACGTGAAGGATGTGCGCCTGCAAGCCTTGCAGAAACTGCTCCGTGACCAGCAGACCGAGTTCAACGAGTCCAAGATCGGTCAGACCGTGCCCGTACTTGTCACAGGGCGTGGGCGCCTTGAAGGGCAGGCGCATGGGCGGTCTCCGTGGATGCAATCCGTTCATTTCCAGGGACCGGAAGAGCTGACAGGTCAGATTGTCGATGTGAAAGTGAGTGGCGCAACGATGAGTTCGCTCACCGGCGATCTTGTGCGCGAACATGAGGTGGCGCTTTGAGCGTGAAACGTCGTCCGTCCGCTTCGCCTGAAGCCCCTGTCAGCCGTATCTTCGAAGTCCGCAATGCGGAATGGCTGCGGGACATCTGTGGCCCGCATCACCGCCACCTCCAGCTTTTGGAAACACGTCTGGCCGACTATGGCCTGAAGGCGGAAAGTCAGGGCGGGGGCATCCTGCTTGTCGGCAAGGCCGAGGGCGTGTCGATTGCCGAGGCGGTGCTTGCAGAACTTGAGCGTCGATTGCGCACGGGCGCGGAAATTTCCGATATGGACGTTGATGGCGCTGTGGAAGCTGCGCAGACGCCGTCGCAGACCTTTGGAACCTTCCGCTCGCTGAAGAAGCCGATCACCCCGCAAACGCGCGGCCAGTCCCGCTATATCGACCTGTTGGCCAATCCTGACAATGCGATGATCTTCGGGGTCGGTCCGGCCGGAACCGGCAAGACCTTTCTCGCGGTCGCGGCGGGGGTATCCGAACTTCTGTCCGGTACGCGCCAGCGCCTGATCGTGACGCGGCCCGCTGTCGAGGCCGGTGAGAAGCTCGGCTTCCTGCCGGGGACGCTGGAAGAAAAAGTTGATCCCTACATGCTGCCGATCTGGGACTCGCTGCGCGAGTTGATGGGACAGGAACAGATGGAGCGCCGCATGGCGCGCGGCGAGATTGAAGTTGCGCCGCTCGCCTTCATGCGTGGACGTACGCTGAAGAATGCCTTCGTCATCGTGGATGAAGCGCAGAACACAACCGTGCCGCAGATGAAGATGGTGCTGACGCGGCTGGGCCGTGACAGCCGCATGGTGATTACGGGCGATCCGGGCCAGGTGGATTTGCCGGGCAGCCAGCCATCGGGCCTCAAGCACGCCTTGCAAATCCTGTCTGATGTCGAAGGCGTCAATGTCCACACGCTTACCGCGGCGGATGTTGTCCGTCACGGGCTGGTCAGCCGCATCATTGATGCCTACGCCGCCCACGGAGAGGGTTGATCGCCGCGCGCATGATCGAACTTGATCTTATCATCGAAGAGGATCGCTGGTCGGCAATTCCTGATCTGGAAGCTGTGTGCCAGACGGCGTTCAAGGCTGGCGCGACTGTTGAGCCAGCGAAGGGTGTCGTGTCCCTGCTATTGGCTGATAATGACGCGCTACAGGCGCTGAACCTGCAGTTTCGGGCCAAGGACAAGCCGACGGATGTGCTCTCATTCCCGGCCGATCCGATGGACCGGCCCCTGCTGGGCGATATTGCAGTGGCCTTTGGCGTCGCCGAGGCTGATGCCAGAGCGCAAGGCAAGTCGCTTGCCGATCACCTGACCCATCTTCTAATTCATGGCTATCTCCACTTGTTGGGGCACGACCATGAAATCACCCATGATGCCGAGACGATGGAGGGCCTCGAAATAAAGGCGCTTGCATCGCTGGGCATTGATAATCCATATTTGATGAACTGAATCACCTGAGGCCATGAGCGACCCTGACCCTTCTGACGCGCCGCCAAGCGGCCGATTACGTAGCTTTTTCGGTTTCCGCCGGAAGCCAGCCCCTGTGGAACCGGTGTCCGCCGCCACCAATGGGGAAACGCCGCCGCACAATCCGCACGAGATGCGCCTGCGCCTGGCCGAATTCCAGGATTTGCGTGTGGAAGACGTCATGGTCCCGCGCGCCGAGATCAAGGCCGTAGAGGTCGGGATCGAGTTTCCGGAACTTCTGAAATATTTCGCCGAGGTCACGCATTCGCGACTGCCGGTGTTCAGGGAGTCGCTCGATGATCCGATCGGCTTTGTGCACATGAAGGATGTGGTCAGCGAACTGGCGAAGGGGGGAGAGCCAGCCAAGCGGCCGCTCGAACGGCTGCACCGCGAAGTGCTCTATGTGCCACCATCCATGAAGTTGACCGATTTGCTTGTGAAAATGCAGTCGACCCGTATTCATCTGGCGTTGGTCGTGGACGAGTATGGCGGTACGGATGGGTTGGTCAGCCTGGAAGACCTTGTCGAAGAAATCGTCGGTGACATCGAAGACGAACACGATGATGAAGAAGCCATGTTCGTGCGCCGGAGCCAGAGAATCTGGGAGGCGGACGCCCGCACGGAGATTGACGACTTTGCAGAGGAAACGGGCATTGACCTCGCACTTGAGGACAACGACACGGATTTCGACACGCTTGGCGGGGTCGCCTTCGCGCTGGCCGGAAAAGTCCCTGTGCGCGGAGAAGTGCTGGAGCACCCGACCGGTGTCGAGATCGAAATCATGGAAGCCGACGCCCGGCGTATTCGCCGCGTTCGCCTTCGCACCCCGGAAATGCCTGCCCCTGCACATCAGGAGTAAGTCATGACTCATCCGGTGCGAAGCCACGGGTTCACAGCGCTTGGGCCCCTGCATGAAGCCTTCGCCCGCCTGACCGGCTGGCCGGCAGTGATCACCAGCTTGTTGCTGGGCGCTTTTTCGGCGGTTGCATTTGCGCCGTTTCATTTCAGCGTGGTCCTGGTGATTTCATTCACCGGTCTGATCTGGATGCTGGATGGTGCCCGCAGTCACCGTAAATGGGGCAAGGCAATCTTCCTGCGCAGTTGGGCTTTTGGCGCCGGATTTTTCCTGATCAGCATGCATTGGACGGCGGCGCCCTTCCTGGTTGAGCCGGAAAAGCACGCCATTTTCCTGTGGATGCCGCTGATCCTGTTGCCGGGTGGGATGGCGATCATCTGGGGCGTGTTCGGCGCGATGGCGGGCGCATTCTGGTCTTCCTCACCCTCACGCATTTTCATTTTCGCGCTATTCTTTGCACTCGCCGAGTTCGTGCGCGGTCATCTGTTCGGCGGGTTTCCGTGGAACTTGCCCGGTACGACCTGGATTCCGGGCGGCGCCTTGTCCCAGACGGCGTCGATTGGAGGGGTCTACTGGCTGACGCTGTTGACGGTGTTCATCATGTCGGCGCCGGCCGCGCTTGTGGACACGCGAGAGTCCCGCCAATTGGCGGTGCGTATGGCGCCGTCCTTTGCCGCCGCGATCCTGATCGCGCTCGGCTGGACCTGGGGTGCCCAACGCATTGCCCAACCCTCGGCCCAGTCAGATCAGTTTGTCGTGCTGATGGATTCGGGTGTGCCCCAGAGCGAGAAATGGGAGATCGGTCCCGATCCCATCCTGATCGAATATTTGCGCATGCTGTCGACGCAGGAAGGGGAGGCGGGCGATATTGTCCTCTGGCCGGAAGGGGCGTTGCCGACCACCTTGTTGCAGGATGCGAACGCCCTCGACGCTGTGGGCGCGTATCTTGGCCCCCGCAAGCTGATCGCTGGCACAACCCGGTACGAGATCACCGGCAAGGACATGCGCGATTATTATAACAGCCTGACCGTGATCGATGAGAATGCGATCCGCTCCGGCCCTGTGGCGCTGTATGACAAACATCGCCTGGTGCCTTTTGGAGAGCTGCCGGCCACGCGCATCATTCCGTTCGGGCAGGCCATGTCCGGCATCTTGCCGGGCGCAATACAGCGCATGGCCAGTGACGGGTTCCGGCCCGGCCTTGGCCCGGCAGTCATCTATGCCGATGACATTCCGCCTTTCGTCGCGATGATCTGCTATGAGGGGCTCTATCCGTCGATCCCGCGAAACGCCAATTTGGGGGCGCGGGCGGACTGGCTGGTCCTGATTTCGAACGATGCCTGGTTTGGGGGTGGCATGGGCCCGGCCCAGCACTATGCGCAAAACCGGTATCGATCGATCGAGACAGGCTTGCCCATGGCACGTGTTGCCAGCCGGGGGGCGTCGGCCATTGTCGATGGTTTGGGCAGGGAAGTGCTGCGTGCGGCGCCGGTCGCAGACGCCCCGAGTGGGTGGAATACCAGCTTTGGCCGTGGACGACTTCCATTGCCGGAGCCGGTTACCCTGTTCCAGACCCGGATTGGCCTAATCCTGTTCTGGCTGTCCCTGTTCCTGTTCGTCGGACTGGCCTTCCTTACGTGGCGAAGATAGAAAAAGTACAGGCGACATACAGAAACAGGGGGGGACATGGCCGACAACAAGCTACCCAGCGGTATTGATCGCGTCGTCGGCCAGCGCATCCGGTGGCGGCGCAAGGAGCTGAAACTGACCCAGGAAAAGCTGGGCGAGCTGCTCGGCCTGACCTTTCAACAGGTCCAGAAATACGAAAAGGGTGTGAACCGTGTATCCGCGGGGCGCCTGTTTGAGATGTCCACCGCCATGGGTGTCCCCATCACCTACTTCTTTGACGGGGCAGAGACCTTTCTTGATCATGATGCCGCGTATGTCGCTGAAGACGGCGACGCGATCCATGCGCCTGTGATGACGTCGGAAATCCTGGACCTGATTGCCGCCTTCCAGAAGATCGAAGACCAGTCGCTGCGCAAATCCCTGCTTGGAACCATTCAGGCCGCTGCAACCGCGTTTGACGGAAAGCAGCAGGACGAGGATTGATCCCCTTCGATCACTGAGGCATCAGACGCCGCGATGACCGACGATACCCCTTCCTTGAAATCACGCCCATTGCGCACGTTTGGCCGAACGGGTGGGCGGGCGCTATCCGCACGCCAGCAGGACCTGATCGACAATCTCCTGCCTGAGCTGGAAGTCCCGTCGGCGGATCCGGGCACGTTGAATCCGTCAGACATGTTCGGGGATGATCGCGACATCTGGCTGGAGATAGGCTTCGGGGGCGGGGAGCATCTTGTTGGTCAGGCCGGATTGCACCCGGAAGTTGGGTTCATCGGCTGTGAGCCCTTCGTGGAGGGCATGGCCAAGGCGCTGACGGGTATCAAGGATCATGACCTCGGCAATGTTCGGCTCGTCATGGACGACGCGCGGCCGGTTATGGCGGCGCTGAAGGATCAGAGCATTGCGCGCGCCTTTATCCTTTTCCCGGATCCGTGGCCGAAAAAGCGGCAGCAAAAGCGCCGCCTGATCCAGCCGGAATTTCTGGATGAACTGTATCGTATCTGTCGTCCCGGCGCGCAGATCCGGTTCGCGACTGACGTCAAGAGCTATGCTGACGAAGCGCTTGCCCGGTTTCTGGAACATGGAGGATTCGACTGGGGGGTGAACTGTGCCGATGATTGGCGGCGTCCGCCAGAAGATCACCTCACAACGCGCTATGAGCGCAAGAAATTGGGCGATTGCGCCCCGGTTTGGCTGGACTTCGTTCGCAGCTGACACAAGACATTCACTTGACCGATTGTCGCACCCATGCGTTTATATTGCCATCGAATTCGGTCGGTCTGAAACTTCAAGACCCCGTCAGACCGGCGGCCATGACTTTCTTCCTACCCGTTTCGATAAGTGGATCTGGTTCAAATCCGAACCGGGACGCTTCTATCTAACGTAAAGGACTACAAGTAATGGCAACTGGCAAAGTGAAATGGTTCAACGACCAGAAGGGCTTTGGCTTCATCAAACCTGATGAGGGCGGCGCGGACGTTTTTGTACACATTTCGGCCGTTGAGCGCTCCGGCCTGCGTACGCTGGCTGAAGACCAGGCAGTATCTTACGAACTCTTCAAGGACGAACGCCGTGGCAAGACCTCGGCTGTGGACCTGAAGGTTCTGTAAGCACGAATTACCCTTTCTGGGTTCAAGGCGGCGGTTCCGGCAACGGGACCGCCGTTTTTCCATGCTTACCGCACCCCATCTCTCGACAGGCCGCACTGCAGGGAGTATATGCGCTCCCAAGTCGAAACATATCGGCGGCGGTTCCGGCAACGGGGCCGCCGCTTTTCTTTACCGGAATAGTCCCTTTCTCCGATGATTGCCCTGACCGAACAGGAACGCCAGATTCTCGCGCTCGTCACGCCCGTGGCCGAGTCGCTTGGCATGGAAATCGTTCGCCTGCGCGTGCAGGGCGGGCGGCGCCCACAGCTGCAGATCATGGCAGAGCGCGCCGGCGGCGCCCCAACCAATGTCGAGGATTGCGCCAGCTTGTCGCGCGCAATCGCGCCCCTGATGGATGAGGCTGACCCGATCAGCGAGGCCTACACGCTGGAAGTGTCCACGCCTGGCATCGACCGTCCCCTGACGCGGGAAGGGGATTTCGGGCGCTGGATTGGCCATGCGGCGAAGATTGAACTGTCCCGGCCGATTGATGGCCGTCGGCGGTTTTCCGGTGTGATCCGGGGCGAGGACGAGGATGGCGCGCATATCGAGCTGGACGACGAGACTGAACTCGTTGCCCATGTCCATGAGATGAGCCGCGCCAGCCTGATCCTGACCGACGAATTGATTGATGCAGCGCGCGCGGCTGGCACCCTGCCGCCGCAGCCAGACGAAGACGACCTTGGCGATCTGGAGATCGACGAGACGGACGAAGACACCGATACAAACGAAGAGACGGGAGACGTCACATGAACACCATCGGCGTTTCAGCCAACAGGCTGGAAATCCTGCAGATCGCGAAAGCGGTCGCCGAAGAGAAGGCAATTGATCAGTCGATTGTCATCGAGGCCATGCAGGAAGCAATCGAGAAGGCCGCAAAAGCGAAATACGGCCAGGAGCACGACATTCGTGCGAAGATCGATTCTGTGACAGGCGAGCAGACGCTGTGGCGCATCCAGACCGTTGTGGCGGACGAGGAGTTCGAGGACGAGTCCAAGGAACTGCGCCTGTCCGAGGCCAAGAAGATTGATGAGAACCTGGTGGCAGGTGACGAGCTGAAGGAAGAGCTTCCGCCTTTCGATTTCGGCCGTGTTGCTGCCCAGACGGCCAAACAGGTCATCATGCAGAAGGTTCGCGATGCCGAGCGCGAGCGCCAGTACAATGAGTACAAGGACCGTGTCGGCGAAGTCATCTCCGGTGTCGTCAAGCGCGTAGAATATGGCCATGTCATCGTGGACCTCGGCCGCGCCGAAGGCATTATCCGTCGCAATGACGGTATCCCGCGCGAGAACTTCCAGACCAATGACCGTGTCCGCGCCTATCTCTACAAGGTGAGCCGCGAGACCAAGGGTCCGCAAATCTTCCTGTCCCGCTCTGCGCCTGACTTCATGGTCAAGCTGTTCGCTCAGGAAGTGCCGGAAGTTTATGAGGGCGTGATCGAGATCAAGGCCTGCTCGCGCGATGCGGGCAGCCGCGCCAAGATCGGCGTGATCTCCAATGATTCCTCCATCGATCCGGTCGGGGCCTGTGTCGGTATGCGCGGTGCGCGTGTGCAGGCTGTGGTCGGCGAACTGTCGGGTGAGAAGATCGACATCATTCCCTGGAACTATGACGATGCGACCTTCATCGTGAACGCCCTGCAGCCGGCCGAAGTGTCGAAAGTGGTGCTGGACGAAGAAGAGCGCCGCGTTGAAGTCGTGGTGGCTGATGATCAGTTCCCGCTGGCCATTGGCCGTCGGGGCCAGAACGTGCGTCTCGCTTCCCAGCTCACCGGCTGGCAGATCGACCTCGTGACCGAGAGCGCCGATTCCGAGCGTTACCAGCGCGAGTTCCAGGAGCGTACCGACCTCTTCATGAAGGCGCTTGATGCCGACGAAACGCTGGCCCAGCTGCTGGCGTCCGAAGGCTTCGAGACGGTCGAAGAGATCGCCTATGTTGCGCCGGAAGACTTCATCACGATTGAGGGCTTTGACGCTGACGTGGCGGAAGAGCTTCAGGAGCGCGCCCGGGAATTCCTTGACCGTCTTGCCGCTGAGAATGATGCCAAGCGCAAGGAACTCGGTGTTGAGGACCCTGTGATGGAATTGGAAGGCATGACGCCTTCCTTCGCGGTCCGCCTCGGCGAAGAGGGTGTTCAGACGCTGGACGATGTGGCGGGTCTTGTGCCGGACGACATCACCGGTTGGCGTGAGCCCGGCCCTGACGGCAAGCCGGTCTGGGTCGAAGGTGTTCTGAAGAAGGGCGAGATGCGCAAGGATGACGCGCAGATGTTCATCATGCGCGCACGGGTTGCCGCAGGGTGGATCGAGCCGGACGCCATTGAGCAGATGCTGGCCGAGAAAGCCGAAGAAGAAGCCCCTGAACTTACCGAGGAGGAGCGTGCGCTCCTGGCACTTGGTGAACTGGGTAACAACCCATCACCGGATGCGGTGGACGAAGCTCTTGAAGAGCTCGAGTTTGATCTCGATGCCCTGGCAGCGGAGGGCGGTGATGATGAAGAGGCCGCACCGCAAGAGTGAAGCGCGGGTAACCGCTACTGAAGGTCGTGTTGCGGACGGGGAGGGCCCCGTCCGGCAATGCGCCGTAACCCGGGAAAAGCTTCCGCAGGATGCGATGGTGCGATTTGCGCTGTCGCCAGACAATGTCGTGACCCCGGATATTTCAGGCAAGTTGCCTGGCCGTGGCGTCTGGGTCCATTCGGACCGTGAGACGTTGGAAACGGCCGTGAAGAAGGGCGCCTTTGCGCGCGGCTTCAAGCAACAGGTCATTGTCCCGGAAGGACTTTCTGGCACTGTAGAGACTTTGCTGTTGCAGAGGCTGACCGGCCTGCTGGGCATGGGGAAGAAAGCAGGGGATATCGTGCTTGGCTTCGACCAGGTGCGAGATGCGTTGCAGAAGAAGCGGCCTGGCTTGCTTCTGGAAGCCGCTGATGGTGCAGAAGATGGCCGTTCAAAGGTGTATTTCCTCGCCAAAGCATTATATAGCAACGTGAAAATGGCCGGTGCGCTCAGTTCAGAGGAATTGGGCGTGGCTTTTGGACGTGAGCGTGTGATACACGGTCTCGTCCGCAAGGGTCCAATTGCGAAGGCGACAGAGCTTGCTTATCAGCGGCTAGCCGGATTTCGAGCAAGGCCCGAACTGGACTGGTTCCCGGATCAGGATCGGTAGCGGAAAACAAGGCCGAGGCGCATGGGCGCGGATCGGTAAGAAACGTGGTATGAAGAACGTATGAGCGATACGAAAGACACTGGTGGTAATACGGGTGGACGCAAGCCGCTCACTGTTGCACGGAAGTCATCCGGCACGGTGAAGCAGAGCTTCAGTCATGGCCGCTCCAAGCAGGTGGTTGTTGAAACCAAGAAGCGCCGGTCTGTAGGACCGAGCGGTTCGGCTGCTGCGCCAGGTGGTGATGCTTCGAAAGCGGCTTCAGACTCCCTCGAAGCCCGCCTCGTCGCGACCGCCAAGAAGCTTGGTATCACGGTCAATGAGCTGAAAGCCCGCCAGAAAGCGCTGTATGAGCGCAAACAGGAAGAGGCCAGCCGCGCCAAGGAAGAGCAGACCCAAAAGGCTGCTCAGGATCGCTTGCGCTCGGAGCAGGAAAAGAAGATCCAGGAAGTAAAAGAACGCGAAGAGGCTGAAGCTCGCCGCAAGGCTGAGGAAGAAGCCCGCAAGGTCGAGGAAGCTGCCGCGAAGGAACGTGCGGATCGCGCGCCCAAGGCTCGCGGGAAGACGGATGCAGCCGCGCCAGCGGCGACCCCACCCGTTGATGACAGCCCGGCACGTGCCAAGCGCGGCAAGTCCGGTCGTGATGACCGTGATCGTGCCAGCCGCGACTCACAGAACCGCGGTTCGCGCGGTGGCGGTGGTGGCGGCGAACGTCGCCGTGGCAAGTTGACGATTTCTTCTGCGCTCGGTGATGACGCTGATCGTCAACGCTCGCTCGCCTCGCTGCGCCGCGCTCGGGAGCGTGAACGTGAGCGCCGTACAGGCGGTAATGACCAGCGCGAAAAGATGTCCGTTGAGGTCACTCTACCAGAGACCATCACGTTGCAGGACCTTGCCCAACGCATGAACGAACGCGTCGGTGACGTTGTGAAGTTCATGATCCAGCAGGGTGAAATGCTCCGCGGGAACGACATTATCGATGCCGATACGGCTGAACTGATCGCCGAGGAATTCGGCCACACCGTGAAACGCGTGTCTGAAGCCGATGTCGAGATCGGCCTGGAAGGCGGCGAGGATGATGCGAAAGACCTGAAGCCGCGCGCGCCGATCGTGACGATCATGGGCCATGTCGATCACGGCAAGACGTCGCTTCTGGATGCCTTGCGCAAGACAGATGTTGTGGCAGGCGAAGCTGGCGGCATTACGCAGCATATCGGTGCCTATCAGGTGAAGCTGAAATCCGGTGACAAGATCACCTTCCTGGATACGCCGGGCCACGCAGCCTTCACGGCGATGCGTGCCCGCGGCGCGACCGCAACCGATATCGCAATTCTTGTGGTCGCAGCCGATGACTCGGTGATGCCGCAGACGATTGAATCCATCAATCATGCGAAGGCTGCTGGCGTTCCGATCATCGTCGCCGTCAACAAGAGCGACCTTCCGGATGCGAATGCCGACAAGGTGCTGACCGATTTGCTTCAGCATGATGTGCAGGTTGAAAGCATGGGTGGTTCGACCCAGGCCGTGAAAGTATCTGCGCTGACCGGCGCCGGACTGGACGAACTGACGGACGCCATCACGCTCCAGGCTGAACTTCTGGAATTGAAGGCCAATCCGGCCCGTCCTGCGGACGGTACCGTGATCGAAAGCCAACTCGACAAGGGCCGCGGCCCGGTCGCGACGGTTCTGGTCAAGCGCGGCACGCTCAAGCGGGGCGACATTGTTGTTGCCGGCGCTCAGTGGGGCAAGGTCCGTGCGCTCGTCGACGAGCGTGGCCAGCAATTGAAAGATGCCGGTCCGTCGCTTCCTGTCGAAGTGCTCGGCCTGGATGGCGCACCAGATCCGGGTGACCAGTTCGTTGTGGTCGATACCGAAGCGCGTGCCCGTGAAGTCACCGAGTATCGTGTACGCCAGAAGCGTCAGGTTTCCGGCAAGGCTGGCGCAGCCGCGCGGGCATCGCTCGATCAGCTACTCAGCAAGTTGAAGGACGGGTCTGTCGAAACGTCGGAACTGCCGGTGGTCGTCAAAGGTGACGTCCAGGGTTCCGTCGAAGCGATCAGCCAGTCTCTGGACAAGATTTCGACCGACGAAGTCCGTGCACGGGTCATTCACGGTGCGGTCGGCGGTATTTCCGAAAGCGATGTTCTGCTCGCCCAGTCCTCCGAAGCTCCGATCTTTGCGTTCAATGTGCGTGCAAACAAGCAGGCGCGTGACCTCGCAGAGAAAGAAGGCGTCGAGATCCGCTATTATTCGGTGATCTACGACCTGATCGACGATGTGAAATCCACGCTGTCGGGCATGCTGGCCCCAGAGAAGCGCGAGACCTTCATCGGCTATGCCGAAATTCTGGAAGTCTTCAACATCACCAAAGTCGGCAAGGTTGCCGGTTGCCGTGTGTCCGAAGGCAAGGTTCTTCGCGGTTGTGGTGTTCGCCTGCTGCGGGATGATGTTGTCATCCATGAAGGCAAGCTGAAAACACTGAAGCGCTTCAAGGATGAAGTGACCGAGGTCAGCTCCGGCATGGAGTGCGGTATGGCGTTCGAGCGCTACGACGACATGCGTGTCGGCGACAAGATCGAGTGCTTCCAGGTTGAGGAAATCGCAAGGTCGCTTGAATAAGCTAGGGACGGATGATTGCGCCTGATCACATCTCCGGCCTTCTGGGTGAAAAAGACCAGAAGCGCCTGATCCGTCTTTCAAGGCGAGGCGCAGTCGGGCCGACCGCAATATATTATGCGGGCGTGACGGCACCCATCATATCGGCCAGCATGTCGGTCATGATGCGCAACGCGACCGAAATGGCCGGCCTCAGCCCATATTGGCAATGGTTCCTGTCGGCGCTTGTCGCCGCGTTTGCCGGGATTTCTTGGTATCTCATTTTCATTCGCTGGTCATACCGGTCTCCGGTCGATGTGTTTGGAGCCTCGCCTCTGGAAACCGAAATCAGTGTGATGGACGAATATCTGAAAGTCCGACGAGGCGGTATCGAAACCCGAATTGACTGGACCAGCGTTGCGGCCGTCAAATCCAGTCGCGGGTTCACATCGGTACAAATACAAGGCGCAGATGCGCTGATCATTCCCGACGAATGGTTCAACAAGGACAAGCAGGCGCGCCGCAATTTCGTGGAGCGCCTCAAACAGAAAGCAGGTGTCTGATGGCACGCAAATCATCCTCTCCGGGGCTTCCGAGCCAGCGCCAGTTGCGCGCAGGCGAACTTGTGCGTCATGCGATCTCGGACATTCTTGCCCGAGAAGACTTTCGCGACCCGGACCTTGTCGGCGTCATTGTGACAGTCGGAGAAGTGCGCTGCTCCCCCGACCTGCGCCATGCAAACATTTTTGTATCACCGCTGGGCAATGACAGCGAAGAGGGGCGTACCAAACTTGCGGAAGCCCTGAACCGCGCGGCGAGTTTCCTGAGAGGAAAACTTGGCCGGGAAATCGAGCTGAAATTCACGCCGCAGCTCCATTTCATTGCCGACAAATCCTATGATGAGGCGACCGCGATTGACCGCTTGCTGGCAGATCCTCGCGTGAGACGCGATCTGGACCAGGAATAGCATCTGGTCCGCTGTCTCTGGACAGGTTGTAAGTTGACTCGCCTGCACCAGATTGCGAGCGTTGATTGATCGCAATCAGGGGCCCGCACGGATGGATCGCCAGACGCTCGACATGGAAGGGGCTCGCCGGGGAGAGATTTCTGCGGCGTCGCTTCAGATGGGCGAAGACACGATCGCCATCCAATGCATAGCCACCATGTCCGTGGAGTCGAAGGAGTTTGCGCCATGGGAGACGCCCGCGAACAAGCGAACCCAGAGCCTTTATGCGTCCTTCTTCGTAATCAATCTGTTCTTCGGTCTGATGGCGCTCGCCTGGGGCGGCCTGTTTCCGGGGAACGGCTCCAGCATGGTCGCGCTGTTGGTGGGCGGCGTGCTGACGTTGCTGGGGTTTATCCTTGGCATTCGCGCGGCGATGATCGCGCGTCGCATGAAGACGCGCCAGCCTTATTACCGGCTCGTGATCGGCGCATCGGATGGGCGGCAGATCCCGCTGGTGGATAATAATCGTGACGTGTTGATGCGTATTCGGGACGTTGTCCGTCACAAGATGGATTCCGGTGAGCGTGCCATCCGCGGCGAGTTTGATCTCGATCTGGATCTTGTGGACCTCAGCTTGCCGACCGAGCCACAAAAGACGATTGCGTCGCCAAGAGAGCCGGTCGTTCCGGCTGGACCCTCCGAGACCGAAACCGAGGTCTTGTTCGATCATGATCCCGAGATCGTCCGCGACGCTTCCTGACCTCCATTGTCGCAGGGCTGGCCGCACTGGCTTGACGCACATGAGCGGGCTGCGTATGGCCGCGCCTTAATCCTTTTCCGACACACCGCCGCCCGCGTTCGAACCGCGTGCTGGCGCAACCAGAGAGTTCTGAAACTTGGCCCGTCAAAGAAAGCGCAAAGGCGACCCGATCAACGGGTGGCTCAACCTGTTCAAACCTGTCGATATCACATCAACTCAGGCCGTCGCGATCCTGAAGCGGAAGTATAATGCTCAAAAAGTTGGCCATGGCGGGACACTGGACCCGCTGGCCGACGGTATCCTGCCAATTGCTTTCGGCGAGGCGACCAAGACGGTGCAGTGGGCGATGGATGCCCAGAAGGAATATGTCTTTACCATTCGCTGGGGCATCTCGACGGAAAGTCAGGATGCCGAAGGCGAAGTGACCGCCACATCCGAAGCGCGACCAAGGCGGGAACAGGTGGAAGAACTTCTGAAAGGCTACCTGGGGACCATTGAGCAGGTGCCGCCGAAATTCTCTGCGATCAAGGTAGATGGCCAGCGGGCCTATGACCTCGCACGGGAAGGGGAGGAGTTTGAACTTACCTCGCGCGAAGTCGACGTGTTCACGGCCAGTGTGATTGGTATGCCGGACGCAGACCATACCGTGATCCATGTCACGTCGGGCAAGGGCTTCTATGTCCGCGCCATGGCACGGGACCTGGCATTTGATCTCGAATGCGAAGGCCATATCAGTCAGTTGCGGCGCACACGTGTCGGCCAGTTCGGCGCCCCTGCGGCGATCCCGCTGGCAATGATTGAGGAAGCTGAGAATATGGAAACCCTGATGGGGTTTCTTCAGCCGATCCATGCCATGCTCGAGAATGTGCCAAGTGTGGACATCACACGCGAGGAAGCAGGAAACATCCGCCACGGACGGACGATTGTTCTATTGCCGCACATAATTGAGCGATGGAAGGAAGAATCGTCTGACGATCCAGACGACCGGGCAGCGATCGCCGTTTGCGACGGAAAAGCTGTTGCCTTGGGGGATGTCCGCGCCGGGCGTTTCGAGCCAAGTCGCGTATTTACGTCATAATTTCAGGCGTTTTACGAGTTTTCCAAGAACTGTGTCAGGTCTCTCTCAGCGCGGAGACGGGGCCCATTCCTGCGGGAATTCGTGAGATTCGTCCCATGCAGATGTACATCCATTAATGTGGCTATTTGATTCATTAATTTTTTCGCGCCTAGCGAGATTCTGCTGGAAAGTTGCACGGAATCTGCAAGATGCGTAGTCCCGTCAATGACGGCGGGAAACAAGGGAGTACTCTTATGAATCTCAAGAAAGATATGCTCCTCGGCTTCAGCAACCTTCGTGACGCGAAAAACGACACGATGGTCGGCTGCAAGGGAGGTCGCAACAAACGCCGGCGCGGCGGAAGAAAATTCTTCAAGTTTTGGTAGTATACCAGCGCTAGCGAACGTGCACCGCCTCTCGCGAGGCGGTGCACATACTTAAACAGCGTATGCCGGGAGATTCGTTGAAAATGCCGTTCCGCTTCATTCCGAACTCCAGCGACGCCATCACGACCAATCAGGCCATGCATGATGGCCTGTATGACAGCCTTCGATATCTGGCAGGCGAACTGAGCGACAAAGCGCCGACACTGCCCGCTGCATTTGAAGCCTGGCGCGAGAAAATCGGACCAGCTCAGCGCGTATCATCAGCGGTATTCGGAACCTACTACGACGCTGTGGAAGCTCTCCAAGCCGGTGAGACCGACACAGGTGTGGCGCTTATTCAGCGCATTCTAACGGAACATCCCGTGGCGCGGAGCACGAAGATCACTGTTCTGGGACGTGACTATACAGACGCTGACAGTCGCCGAATTCAAACTTTCATGGGCGCTCCCGAAACGGGCGCTGCAGGCGTAACTCGGCCAGACCCGTCGCAAGCCGACCGCTTCTCCGCGAAGCTGGAAGAGGCAATTGGCTGGATAGAGCACAACCTGCCCGAGTTGCACGATGAGATGAATGCACTGCTGGGGGAGTTGGTCCTGGTGGGGCCGGCGGAAGGCTCGCTCGAGTTTGAAGGCGGCACCTGTTTCCGCCTCTGGGGTGCAATTGCCCTGAATGCAGAGCGTAAGGCGTCTGTGGCCGATCTGATTGTCACACTGGCGCACGAGGAAGGCCATGCGGCCCTGTTCGGTGCCTGCAAGAATGAAATGCTTGTGGAAAATCCGGATTCAGAATTGTTCTGGTCGCCCATCCGCCGAACCGAACGCCCGCTGGAAGGTATTTTTCACGCATCATTTGTATCTGCCCGGATGATTTGGGTGTTGAAGCACATGCTGACTGGCGATGAATTCGGTTGGTTCGAGCGCCGCCGACTCAGGAAAATCCTGAAGGAAGCCGAAGCCATCCAGCGGGACTCTGCAGACATTGTCCGGCGCGAGGGACGTTTGACCGAGACGGGCAAGAGCGTGCTGCAGGCGATGACTGATTTCATGGATGGGTCAGGCAAGTTGCCGATTTCCGTCTGACATGACGGCCTCCTTCATCATACGCCGGGCCATGCGCAACCTTGTATGGATGTTCGCGCATTCCTGGGGTTCGGCGATCTTCGGCCTTGTCAGCTTCGCGATCATGGCGCGCATTCTGGGACCGGAGCCGTATGGCATCATGGCGCTCGCCAGTCTGATATTTGGCCTGGTGGGCATCTTTGTCGGCCCGCCTTTGACCGAAAGCCTGCAGCAACGAGAAGACCTCAGTGATGCACACCTGGATACGACCTTCTGGTTGAATTCAGGTCTGACGGTTCTGTTTTCCATCATCATCGCCTTGCTGGCAAAACCTCTCGCCAACCTGATCGGCGCTCCCGCCGTAGCGGATGTCCTGCCTGCGCTCAGCCTGCTCATGGTATTGGGTAGCGTTGAGGGGGTGCCTGGAGCACTGCTCCAGCGGCGTCTGGAAAATGATAAAGTGGTTTTGATCGAGACGGTTTCGGAAGTGGTCTCAACCGGCGCGGCACTTGTGTTGGCAATTCTCGGCTTCGGCGTTTGGGCGCTTGTCCTCAGTATGGCGGTTGGCACGGTGATCTCGGCAGCGGGCATCATCTATGCCGCGAAGTGGCGACCCGGATTTGCCGTGAGCCGGGACGCCTTTCGAGAATTGTTTGCGTTCAATCGCGATACCGTACTGACCTATCTGCTCGGCTATATTGATGATGCCATTCCGCGCTTCCTGCTCAGCATGATCGGCGGCGAACGCGCGGTCGGACTGTTGGCGATGGCTGGCAATGTTTCCGGCATGCTGACGGAACTGTTGATGGGACCATTCAATGAGATCGCGATGAACGTGGTGGCGCGTCTGCAGTCCAGTCGCAAGACGGTGCATGATCTGCTGGACCGTGTATTCGCCATGACGACAGCAGCCATCTATCCGGCGACCCTGGGCCTTGCAATGGTGGCACCTTTGCTTGTGCCGCTTGTCGTGGGAGATGAATGGGTGGCGGCGGTGTTGCCGATACAGATTTTTCTTGTTCTGGGGATCCGGGACGCCACAGGCAATTTCAATATTGCGATCCTGAGGGGTGTAGGCGACAGCAAGTCTCCTCTGTTGATCCTTTCGATAGGTATCGTCCTCTTGGGCGCAATGGCGCCGTTCCTGATGCCATATGGTGTTGTCGGTATTGCGGCGCTGATCGCCCTGCGAACTTTTCTCACATGGCCGCTCTCGGCCTTGCTGGTGCAGCGAGCCGCAGGCTACTCGGCGCTGCACCAGCTGACCGTTGGCTGGCAGGCACTGCTCAGCGCGATCGGCATGGTCGGCGCGGTGTGGACAGTCCAGAAATTCCTGCCGAGTGAATGGTTCGATGTCGCCATCATTGCTGCAATGGTTGCGACTGGTATTGTGGCCTATGGTGCGCTCATGTTTTTGATTGGAGCGCGGCAAGTCAGGGAAATCCGGGAGGGGATGACCTGGTTCCGAAACCATCATGACAGCGTCGAAGACGCGATCTGAAATCTGACAGACGGGGACGAATAATTGATCTGCTTTATCACATCCGGATCGCACAAATACGCTGTGCGCGAGCTGCGCGACGTTCCCGGCATGCCGAAGATCGATCTGATGTCGTACAACCAATTGCTTCGCAAGAAGTCCTTGCCTCGCGCCACCTACGTCTTCACCGATTTTGACCGCATTGATTTCTGGACGCGCGAACTGGCCGCCAAAGCCTATCGCTGCCTCACGGCCAACAATGCAAGGGCGCTGAATGATCCGGCCAGCGCGCGCACCCGGTTGCCCATGCTCAAGAAACTCCAAGGCGAAGGCCTGAACAGCTTTTCGGTATGGGACGCGGAGATGGATGGCTTGCCGGATCGGTATCCGGTATTCCTGCGCACACGCGCGGCGCATCGCGGTACGCAGACCGAATTGCTGACGACGCCGGAAGAGGCTCGGTCTGCGCTCGACGAACTCGTCAGATCGGGGCTTTGCCTGTCAGATCTGATGTTTGTGGAATATTGCGCCGAGCCTATTGAGGATGGCTTGTTCCGCAAGCTTGCCGCGTATTGCGTGGGCGATGAAGTCATAACCGGAATGTCCGTCCACGATGAAAACTGGCACGCCAAGTATGGCAAGGAAGGTGTGGCGAGTGAGGCGCACTATCTCGACGAGATGCAGGCGGTGAAGGAAAACCGCCATGCTGCGGGGATTGCCGGGCATTTCAAGGCAGCAGGCATTTCCTTCGGACGGGCGGATTTCACGCTGGTGAAGGGAAAGGTCGAGGTCTACGAAATCAATACGAACCCGAACAATTCGCTGATTTTGGACCATCCATTCCCCTTGCGGGTTGAGACAGACGCCTTGTTCCATCAGCGTCTGGCCGAGGCGATGCGGGCCATTGATACGGAAACAGGTGGTGATCCCATCTTGATGGACCATCCAGACCTGGTCTCCCAGCGCAAGCGCGATGGCTATTTGACACGGCCGCGCTGGACTCCTTGATCACAGTATTGCGGCGGCGTGTGCACTGGCCCAGGCCCATTGGAAATTATAGCCACCCAGCCAGCCGGTAACGTCCACGCATTCTCCAATGAAATGCAGGCCCGGAACATGGCGGCTTTCCATCGTCTTCTGGTCCAGGCCGTCAGTGGCGATGCCGCCCACGGTGACTTCGGCGGTGCGATAGCCTTCCGTGCCCATTGGGGTCACGCGCCAATCCTTGAGGAAGGCTGCGAATTCGTCGATGGCGACGTGGGAGAGGTCGGCCAGCCGGGCATCTTGTGCGATCGGGCCGAGATCTGCGATCAGGTCGGCGAGGCGGGCAGGGAAGTGGGCTTCCAATGCCTTGGCGAGCGTCTGTTTCGGCGCAGCCTGCTTGGCGGCGCGCAGGGCATCGCCCAGATCTGCCTTCGTCAGCAGGCTGAGGGACAGGGGGGCGCCCTGATGCCAGTAAGAGGAGGTTTGGAGCGCTGCAGGGCCCGAGAGGCCGCGATGGGTGAAGAGCAGGTCTTCATCAAAGCGCGCGCCGGGGACGCTGGCGAGCACGGGGGTAGCGACGCCGGAGATCGAGGCGAATTTCTCGCCGAGGTCGCCCGAAAAGGTGAAGGGGACAAGGCCGGGCCGCGTTTCCACGATGTCATGCCCGAACTGGCGGGCGATGTCATAGGCCAGGCCGGTCGCGCCCATTTTGGGAATGGAAAGCCCGCCTGTGGCCACGATGAGCCGCTCTGCGCTGGCCGCGCCGCTGCTGGTCTCGACCGTGAACCGTCCATCCGTATGGGTCACGCCGGAAACTTCTGTGGAGAGGCGGATCTCCGCGTCGCCCTTGTCGCATTCGTCCAGCAGCATCTGGATGATGGCACCGGATTTCTGGTCACAGAAAAGTTGGCCCTTGTGCTTTTCGGTATAGGTCAGGCCGTGGGCGGCCATGAGGGAAATGAAATCCCAGGCCGTGTAGCGGGCCAGCGCCGATTTCGCGAAATGCGGGTTCTGGCTGAGAAAGCGGTCGGCGCGCGTTTCGAGATTGGTGAAATTGCAGCGTCCGCCGCCGGAGATGCGTACCTTGTCGGCGGGGCGTTTTGCATGGTCGATCACCAATACGCGCCGTCCGCGTTGACCGGCAAGGCCCGCATGGAACAGGCCCGCCGCGCCCGCGCCCAGGACAATTGTTTCATAGGATGTCGGCGCATTTGGCATGCGCGGGCTTTAGCGGGTTTGGACTGCGCGGGCTAGGCAGGCAACTGTCTACTCTGTCGCCGGAGGGAGAACAGCACCGCCAGCGGGCCAGTCTGTATCGCCCGTACGTGTGACTTCCATGCGGAATATTTCCATCGGGTCTCCGCTGGCTGGATGGTAGTGGCCGATCTCGGTCCAGACATCACCGTCCAGGGTCGCGACATATTTGACTTCGGCCTCCGGGCCAGCAGGGATGGTCCAAATGAACCCGGTCTCGGTTGGCACCAGTTTAAAAGACCCGGTTCGATCGGGCAGATAGCTGTTCATGTCGCAGGCCTCGGCGTCTTCGGAACAGGACACGACAGCGAAGGCGTTGAAGGCCAGTGAGCCGTCGTCGCGATAGCCGCGCCCTTCGATCACCGCGATCGCGCCGTCCAGCATGAGACCGACACGCTCTGTCTGTGTGACAGTATAGGGCTGCCTGGCCTCGTCATAGCCGCTCGCCGTGCCCACCCATGTGCCATAGAATGGGGTGAGCGGATGGGCAGGGGCGGCGGCCTCTTGCGCCAGTGCACCAAGGGCGAGGGCGAAGGTCGCCGCGGTGAGGGAGAGCGTGCGGACCATGACAAGTTTCCTTTTTGCAGAATACTTTGAAAAGCAAAGTGAATGATCAAGAGACCTGTGTCAAGTTTGGCGTGAGTGGAATAGTGGGACGCGAGAAGTCACGGCCCATGCGCAAGGCGAACTGGCGCGGGCCATCCGGGTCTCTCATGGTCAAGCACAAGCCCTGCGTTTGCGCTTGGGCCTTCTCGGGTAAATCGCCGTGCGATTTGTGCTCCCTCGAAGAGCAACCTCTCGCTCACAAAGACCGTATCCCCGGCGCATGCCGGGGTCGCCTGCAGAAACTAAGCTGAGCCAGCCGCGCGAGACTCCGGCATGCGCCGGAGAGGCGGGGATGACAGGAAGGGACGTGCCTCAGACCGGCCTTGCATGATAGGCGACGGCATAGTCCGGCGTGTAGCGTTTCTCGCCAACACGGACGAAGCCCATACGGGCGTGGAATCTGTGCGAGCCCGGATTGTCCGGGTCTGTGTTCACTTCCGCGCCGAGCCATTGGCGACCGCGGGCGAGGTCGAAGGCGGCTGCATAGAGGCGCTGGCCGAGGCCCTGTCCGCGCGCGGCCTTTGATATAGCGATCCGGTCAACATAGAGCAGGTCGCAGCCTTGCTCTGCCTGCCACGCTTCGAACCAACGGAGATTGGCGCTCTCATAGGCCAGCGTGCCGGGCTCGATCAGATTGATGAAGCCGAGCGGCGCGCCGCCTGCATCTGTCGCGACGAGGCAGGTGGACAGATCAATCCAGCGCTTCAGGCCCTCTGCCGTTGCCTCATGCCCCACACCGGGCGTTGAGGCCTGGTTGATGGCGTAGAGAGCAGGGAGGTCGGAAGGGGTGTAGGGACGGATGGGCATGGGACGCGATTTGGCGCATAGGTCGGGGATTGGCAATAGAGAGTGCAGCAAACACCGGACTCATCCTGAGTAGGAGAGTGAAGTTACGCCATAAGCTATTGCTTGATTGGGGGTGTAGGCCGAGCCGAAGGTCACAGTACGTCATAGGAAACGGCATGACTCTGTGTGTATCTTAATCAGAAAGGTACTTCGTCATCATCAACTTCGTTTGCTCGTGCTTTTAGCGCTTCTTTCGCATCAAGCAGAAGTCGTGGAACAGAAAAAGCTTGCCTCAGAAATGCCTCTGCCAGATCGCGTGCTACTCTAGCGTCTGCTTGTTTCAGGGGCTTAGATTCATGAGCTGCGGCATTGCCAAATTCCAGAGCTTGCGAAGTTAGATCGTACAATTCTTGGCTGATGATTCCATTTTCTTTAAGGCTCTTCATTCTCGGCCCAAGTGGTACTTTTTTATCGGCACCTTGATTGTCGAGATACTTTGCTGCCCCTTCCAGAACCCGCCTATACGCTATGGTGGCTAGTGTGGGCATATCATTCCTGGAGTATGCTCTTTCAGCCTCGTTCCAGGCTTCACTAAGCTCATTATACGGTGCGCCTCGAGGGAGAAGGCGTGTAAGCGAGGGATTTTGTCGACCCGGCTTGGCAGAAATTGGGATCCCAGATTCGAGCTCCGCAAGAAGGGTTTTCTGCAATTCAGTATGCCGTTGTGCCCTTGGAAAGAAAACAAAGGTCAATATTGAAAGCTTAAAGCAGTTGTTGCAGGAAACGCTAACTTCAACATGCTCGAAAATGTCGTCCTCGGGCAAAACCTGCCAATAATGCGCGTGCGCAATCACTGTTTCCTTGCAGTGCCCGCACACAATCGCAAGAGTTGGTTTGTTAGTCATTCTTCCCAAACTTCCGGTCCCGCCCAGCCAGCAGGCGCAAGCGCAGCGCGTTCAGCTTGATGAAGCCTTCGGCATCTTTCTGGTCATAGGCGCCGTGGTCGTCTTCGAAGGTGACGATGTCTTCCCGGTACAGAGAATAGGGGCTGGAGCGGCCGGTGAGGTAGGCCTGGCCCTTGTAGAGTTTCAGCGTCACTTCGCCCGTCACCCAACGCTGGGAATGGTCGATGGCGGCCTGCAGCATTTCGCGCTCCGGGCTCCACCAGAAGCCATTATAGATCAGTTCCGCATAGCGCGGCATCAGTTCGTCTTTCAGATGGGCCGCGCCCTTGTCGAGCGTGGCCTGTTCGATGCCGCGATGCGCGGTCAGCAGGATGGTGCCGCCGGGCGTCTCATAGATGCCGCGGGACTTCATGCCGACGAAACGGTTTTCGAGCAGGTCCAGCCGGCCAATGCCGTGCTTCTTGCCATAGGCGTTCAGCGCGGTGAGCAGCGTGGCGGGGGACATCTCTTCCCCATTGATGGAAACGGCATCGCCGCGCTCAAAGCCGATCGTGATGATCTCGGCTTCGTCAGGGGCGTCTTCCGGGCTGATCGTCCGCATGTGGACGAATTCCGGCGCAGGCTCGGCTGGGTCTTCCAGGACCTTGCCCTCGGAGGACGAGTGCAGCAGGTTGGCATCGACAGAGAAGGGGGCCTCGCCGCGCTTGTCCTTGGTGATCTCGATGCCGTGCTGCTCAGCGAAGGCGAGCAAATCTGTGCGGGATTTGAAATCCCAGTCGCGCCACGGGGCGATGACCTTGATGTCGGGGTTCAGGCCATAATAGCCCAGCTCGAAGCGGACCTGGTCATTGCCCTTGCCGGTCGCGCCATGACAGACGGCGTCGGCGCCAACCATGTCGGCAATCTCGATCTGGCGCTTGGAGATCAGCGGCCGGGCAATCGAGGTGCCGAGCAAGTAGACGCCTTCATAGACGGCATTGGCGCGGAACATGGGGAAGACGAAGTCGCGGACGAATTCCTCGCGCACGTCTTCGATGAAAATGTTCTCCGGCTTCACCCCGGCGGCGAGCGCCTTGGCACGGGCCGGCTCCAGCTCCTCGCCCTGTCCGAGGTCTGCGGTGAAGGTGACGACTTCGGCGCCGAATTCCGTCTGCAGCCATTTCAGGATGATGGACGTGTCGAGGCCGCCGGAATAGGCGAGCACGACTTTTTTCGGAGCGGAAACGGACATGAATTTGTACCTTTTTCGGGGACCTGCTGATTGCGGGGATGCAATAGGAGGGAAAGCCCGTGCTGACAAGCGTTGCGCGGGGACCGGGCGTTCACGAGAGTCTCACAAGACTCTTTGGCGGAAGGGATAGTTTGATCCCGGTTAACGCGATATAGTCGGGCCGTTAAGGTTAAGGTAGGCAGCTGGGGGTTAGATAGGGTCATGCTTGAGACGCACATGACAGATCGGCGCGAGCCCGTTTCCGTACTTCCCGAAGCCCTTCGCCGTGCCGTCCTGGACTGCACGGATACGCGCGCCGATGCGCCGCGCCAGAGTGTGGCGGAGGCCTCTTTCCGCGACCGGCTTGAAGCGCGCCGCGCGGTGCGGACCCAGTCCACGCTGGCCATCACATCCGGCATTCATTATCCGACACTGAACGCAGGCCGTACTCGCTCCGCGCCGATGCGGGCGGCCAAGCCGAAACGGCCTGTGAATGCGGTTGCCGAGTCGCAGATGCGTGTCACGCCGATATTGATGCGGGCCGTGTCGTCCATGGGCGGCGCATTGCCTGCGATCACGCTGTCGAATGGGCTGACCCTCGGCGGCGGAGACGGCGATGATGCGTCCGGCATGGGCGCGCGCATGGCCAAGCTGTCGCAGATCATGTTTGCGGGTCTTGCCGTGCTCGGCTTTGCGGGCCTGTCTTTCATGGCGGCTGACAATGCGCTGAACGGCGCTGACGGGGCCGATGGCGACGAGGATGCCGCCGCGGCTGCTGAAACACATGCCGCGCTGAAAGCGGCAACCAGCCAGCGGATCACGTCCAGCCAGGCGTCTGCACTCGCTATGGCGAGCGCCTCCGCGCCCGCCGATGGCACGGCCCAGCCCTGGTTCGACTACAAGGCCATCGCCTCTGACATTGCCGCACGCAATGAAGTGCATAGTGAAGCCCAGCGCGTTGCCGCTGTGGCCGCCTCTGCTGAAGCAGAACGCCGCGCGGCTGCGGCCATTGCCGAGGCGGAAGCGCAACAGCTTGCCGAAGAACAGCGCCTTGCGCGTCTTGCCGAAGCGACACGGCTTGCAGATGCCACTGCCGAGAAGCGCCGCCTTGCGGAGGAAGAAGCCGCACGGGTGGCGCGCATGGAAGCGATCCGCCAGGCCAAACTGGACGCAGAGCAAGCTGCAGCTGCCCGCGCCGAGGCGACGCGCCTTGCCGAACTGGAAGCGCGCCGCATCGCGCATGCCGAGACCGAAGCCCTGAGGCTCGCCAATATTGAAGCTGACCGTCTTGCCGAGGCGCGCCGGGTGGCTGCTGCGGAAGTGCAGGCGCTGCGCGCACCGGTTCAGTATGTGTCGATGGCGAATGCGGTCAGCTTGCCGGTGGCGCCAACGCCGCAGGTCAAGCCGCTGGTCCGCACACCCAAGGCCAAGCCCGTGGCGACCTGGGCAGCGTATAGTGGCCCAATGCCAACCACGGCCTCGCTGAAACCGTCAAAGCCCCTTGTCCTGGTTGCGCAGACACCCGTCGAGCGTGCTGCGCCGCCCGCCCTCAAGCCCAATGGCGCGCATGTTCGCGCCTTTGACCGTCCGCAACCGGTTCAACAAGCCTCTCAAAAGGTCGAAGCCTTCATGGCCGAGCGGGTGCAGCGCACCGCTGATGCGCCCGTATCCGCGGCGGCCCTCGAAACCTTGCAGGCTGAATTCCTGTCCATCGTGAACTCCGCGCAGGATGGCGCGGTTTCCACGATTGCGTTGCCACAAGGCGGCCAGATCGAGATCACGGTCGAGCAGACGACCATGCGCGAAGCGAGCCGGCCTGTCCTGAAGACGGTGAATTATTCGGTCAGCGAATATAATGCTGTGCAGCGTTCGGTGACGGCGCAGGTGGATCGCAGTGTTGCCCTGACGTGCCGGGATATTTCCTATGTCATTCCGGGCAAGGAGCGCGGGCGGTTTGCGGCATGCGAGTCGGGCAAGGGCGAGTGGCTGATCTCGCGGGCGAGTGAAGAGCCCAAATCAAGCATCTAGGCGTTTGGCCATGTCCTTGTGATGGCGCTTGGCGCGCTTGATCAGGTGTTTCTCGACCACGCGGAAATTCTTGCGGTGTGACCGGAAGAAGAAGTCGAATACGTCGCCCGCCAGTGGGACAGAGCCGAGGACCACGTCGACGACCAGATTCCAGATAATGTGTATGTGCGCCGTGATGGGCAGTTTCAGCCGGGCCGCGGTGCCAAGGGCATAAAGGCCAGCTGCGCCAGTGACAGCATCGCCTGCGACGGGGATAATGCCGAGCAGGGAATCGAGACCAAACGGCACGCCGGCAATCCTGAAGCGCGTATCCATTAAGTCAGAGAACCGGTCGAAGCCGGCGATCTCGTCGGCGACAGTGCGCCCATTGGGCAGGTGCAGCGATTCTGCTTCTTCCTGGCTGATCCGTGATGGCATGTCATTTGTCCCCTTATTCCAGTGTCACAGTGACCCAATATTGCGCCGCGCGTCAAAGCCTGTTGAATGGCGCGTATGGATGATACGCATGTCTACAAATTGCTGACCGACGACCAATGGCGTGCTGCCGAGGCCTCCGGGGTGACCAATGTGCCGCTGGACCGTGACGATGGTTATGTGCATCTGTCCACGGCGGCGCAGGTCGGCGAAACGGCGGACAAGTATTTCAAGGGTCTCAAGGACGTGCGGCTGGTCCGCTTTCCCGTGGACCGTTTGCCGCCACTCAAATGGGAAACGAGCCGGGGTGGGCAATTGTTCCCGCACCTCTACGGGCGGTTGCAGATTGCCAAGGCCGATGCGGTTTGGCGGCTTGCGCGTGCAGAGAATGGCGCCCCGCTCATGCCAGAGGATTTGAATGATGAGCCTGACTGATCTTGGCGTTGCCGTAATCAAGCTGTTGCCGCCGGAAGCGGCGCACACAACAACGATCCGTCTTCTGAAGGAGCGCCTGGGCGTGCCGGTCAATCCGCCGGCAACCCATCCGACGCTCGCAGTTAAGCTGCCGAAATCAGGACTCGTCCTGTCCGGGCCGGTGGGTCTTGCCGCGGGATTCGACAAGAATTGCGACGTGCCGACCGCCATGTCGAAATTTGGCTTCGGCTTTGTAGAGTGCGGGACCGTCACGCCGAAGCCCCAGGCGGGAAATCCGAAGCCGCGCCTGTTTCGCCTAAGCGCTGAAAAGGCCGTCATCAACCGGATGGGGTTCAACAATGCAGGTCTCGACAATTTCGTCGCGAACCTCAAAGTGTATTCCGGTGCCGTGCCACTCGGCGCGAATGTCGGGGCGAACAAGGAGAGTGACGACCGAATTGCGGATTATGTGCGCGGTATCGAGTCCGTTGCGCCCCATGCGGACTATATCACGGTCAATATTTCCTCGCCCAATACACCGGGCCTGCGCGGCTTGCAGGACAAGGCATCGCTCGAAGCTTTGCTGATGGCGTGCGGTGCGGCTGAGCGTGCGGGCAAGCCAGTCTTCCTGAAAGTGGCGCCGGATCTCGACCCGGAAGCCATTACAGATATCTGCGGCGTTGTGCGCGGACCGGGCGCATGGCTGTCCGGCCTGATCGTTTCCAACACGACGATTGCGCGACCGGACAGCCTGAAGAGTGCTGACAAGGGTGAGGCGGGGGGCCTATCTGGCGCGCCCCTCATGAATCCCTCCACGGACGTGCTGGCAAGTTTCGCGCGTGAACTGAAGGGTGAGTTTGATCTGATCGGGGCAGGCGGCATAGCCAGCGGGGCCGATGCCTATCGCAAGATTCGGGCAGGGGCCCATGCGGTCCAGCTTTATTCTGCGATGATCTATGAAGGGCCCGGTCTGGCCGAACAGATCAATCGCGAACTTGTCCGCCTGTTACAGGCGGACGGTTTCACGACGTTGGCTGATGCGGTCGGGAAAGATCTCTGAACAGGCGCGGCACATAGGCGCCGAGGGCGGCCGCACGAAACACATACATTGTCAGAAAAGCTGCCCAGACACCGGTATTGCCCCAGGCCGGACGCAGCAGCATGTCGGCGCCGAGATAGAGCACAGCTGAGATGACTCCCGCATTCCGCAGGGCGCGGCCTTGGGTCGTGCCAAGGAAAAGCCCGTCCAGCTGCCACGCAGCGATGCCGAGCAGGGGGACAGCGGCGCACCACGGAAGATAGGCCAGCGTTGCGGCGCGCGCCTCTGGATCACGAATGAAGGTTTCGATCACCCAGCCGCCGCCGAAAAGATAAAGCAGCGAGATCGCTGCGCCGGAGATAAGGGCGAACTCTGTTGTCAGGCGCATGGCCCGGGCAAGCCGTTTGCCGTCGCGCGCGCCATAGGCTTCGCCAGCTTCTTTCTCCGCCACGAAGGCAAATCCGTCCAATACAAAGGCGGCGACGGTAATGAACTGGAGCAGGACTTCATTGCCGGCCGTCACCGCAGTGGAGATCAGCGTGCCGGAGCGGACAAACCAGGCAAAGCAGAAGACCAGCGCCAATGTGCGGATCATGATGTCGCGATTGGCCGCAAACAGCGCGGTGAGCTTGTCCCGGTCCAGCAGGCGGGCATGGCCGCGGAAGGCAGGCGCGACAAGGATAAGGCCGAAGATCAGCGCGACCCATTCAGCGATGGCTGTGCCTGCGCCAATCCCGGTCGGCCCCCAATCGAGGCCTGCGACGAACCAGGCATCCAGCCCGGCATTGGTGCCATTCATCACGATCTGGAAGGCGAGCATCTGGCCGGTCTTGCCAGTGCCGAGCATCCAGCCGGTGACGGCGAGGCCCATCAGATATGCGGGCGCGCCCCAGATGCGTGCATTGAAATAGCCCTTGGCAAGGGACTCGACGGTCTGAGTCCCTTCGAAGGCCGCGAACGTGCCTATCTTCAGAAGAGGAGAGAGCAGGAAAAGCGCCACTCCGATCGCGCCACCCAGCATGAGTGCGCGCAGGAGGATGGCGCGGGATTCGGCTGTGTCGTGCTGGCCATTGGCCTGCGCCGTCAGGCCTGTGGTCGACATGCGCAGAAAGCCGAAGCCCCAATAAATGAAACTGTAGGCCACAGCCGCGATGGCGACGGCAGCCAGATCTGCCTTGTCCCCGAACCGGCCCATGATGGCCGTATCAACGACGCCCGTCGTGGCGGTCGCGGCTTGCGCCAGAATGATCGGCACGGCGAGGGAAATGACTTTTCCGCGGGTCAGCATGCCCGCCCGCTTAGCGTGATTGCCGGATCGGGGCGAGGCCTATTCCGGGTGCAGCGCTGTATAGAGTTCACGCGCCTCAGGCAGCGCTATCAGGAGATAGAGCGGGAAGGCAGCGGTGATCAGGATCAATACAACAGGCACGAAACGTGCGGCTTCGGGCAGGCGCAGCTCGTCCTGAATGGCCGACACGCATGTCAGCATCAGGCTTGCGAGGGCCAGCCCGGCAAGCGTGTCGCTCGGCCAGTGCGCACCAAGATAGATTCGAGAGACGGCGATCATGATGGCGAGCACACCAAAGGCCAAGGCGAGTAGACGGCCGGGAAGCTTGCGGAATACGGCCAGCGCGAGCAGGGCCAATGCGCCATAGATGAGCGCTGAATTGGTGGCATGCCCACTCGGAAAGCTGAAGGATTCAACGCCGCCATAGAGATCGACTGTGGGTCGGGGACGGGCGATCGTCATCTTCAGAAATTTCACGATGAGCGGCATCAGTGTGAAGGCCGTGCCAAAGAGCAGGGCTTCGCGCCACGCCTTTGCAGCCAGCAGGGCCAACACGGTCGTGAAGGCCACGAAGACAAGAAAGCGAGTGTTCCCGAGCGCCGTGACGGCGAGCATCAGCAGGTTCAGTGTTTCGGTGCGAAGGGCGGGCACTGCGTCCGTGATGGCACGATCAAACGCCTCAAGCGGCCAGAGGCCGGCCTCGCCCAAGGCAAGACCGGCGAATACAAGCAGGCTGAGACTGGCGCACAGCCATTGCGTTCGGGAAAAATGCATGAGGCTTGAATGCCTCACACATCATCCGGTTCCAAGCCCTAGCGGCGGTTCATCACCATCTGGAAGATATCGTCCACGGCATTGCCGTCGCCATCTGCATCGAGAAGGCCGCCGAGCATACCCATCGCGCCGGTCTGGGCCTGAGCCTTGGATTGTCCTCCCAGAAGGCCGCCCAGCAATCCGCCGATACCGCCTTGCGCAGGTTGAGGCTGCTGGCCGCTCAACATGCCGGCAAGTGCGCCCGCCATGTCAGGCTTCTTGGTCTGCTTGGAAAGCGAGGCCATCGCCATGGACGCAACCATGGGCAAGACGGATTTCAGGACCTGTTCGCTGAGGCCGGTTTTCTGGGCAGCCTGCGCGGCGACCGCTCGGCTGGTGTCTTTCGATCCGAGCAAATGGCCGAGAATGGCATTGCCATCGGCGATGGCGTTCGGTTGAGCCAGAGATTCCGGCTGGTCGAGATATTGCTCATGCTGGCCGTTCTGCAGCGCGCCGAGCAGGGATTGAAGCCCGCCGGGCTGTTGGACATTACGCTGAAGACCACCGGCGATGGCTGGCAACAGGGCCTTGATGGCCGCTTGCGCCATGTCCGGCTGCAGGCCAGTCTGCTGCCCTACCTGTTGTACGGCAGCGCCATTATTCGTTTGTGTCAGCATGTCAAAAAGGTTGATCCCAGCCATTCCCGTCTCCGTTCAGATTTAACTTGGGTTATACGTAACAATCGATTGTTGAACGCAAGATGACTGGACGGGTGGGAATGTCAGCTGGGTTGAAAAGCGCAGTCTATACCGGGTCGCGGGCGCGGAAGATTTCTTCGTCCAGTTCGCCCTCCCATTTCGCCACCGCCGTCGCAACGGTGAGATCGCCCGTCACATTGGTGACGGTGCGCATCATGTCGAGGATGCGGTCGAACGGGAACAGGACGGCGATGACGACGACAATCTGTTCCGGCGTGGCCCCGATCACGCTGAGCGTAGTGGCGGCGAGGAACAGGCTGACTGAGGGAATGCCGGCCGTGCCGATCGAGACGAGCGTCGCCATCAGGATGATGGTGAGATACATGCCCGCCGTCATCGGGGTGCCCATGGCCTGGGCTGCGAACAGGGCAATCACGCCCTGATAGAGTGCGGTGCCGTCCATGTTGATCGTCGCGCCGAGCGGCAGGACGGAAGAGGCGACCGGCTTGCCAATGCCCAGGTTTTCCCGCGCACAGGAAATCGTCATGGGTAGTGTGGCATTCGAGGAAGATGTCGAGAAGGCGACGGCCTGCGCGTCGACCGCGCCGCGGAAGAAGGGGATCAGGGGCAGGCGCAAGCCGCCCCGAATGATCAGGCCATATGTGATCAAGATGTGCAGGATACAGGCGAGATAATGGGTGAGCGTCAGCTTGCCGAGGAAGACAAGAATGTCGAGGCCGCGCTCGCCAAGCACCCAGGCCATCAGGGCGAAGACGCCGAATGGTGCTGTTTCCATGACGATCAGCGTCAGCTTCATGACGGCTTCAGCCGCGCTGTTGATGACATTGGCGAGTGGCTTGCCGGCTTCGCCCGTCATCAGGATGCCGATGCCGAGCATGATGGCAAAGAAGATGATCTGCAGCACGTCGCCATTGGTCAGGGCTGCGACCGGATTGGTCGGGATGATGGAGAGCAGCGTATTCATCAGCTGTTCGCCGATGCTGCCCGGTTGCGGGTTTGCATCGAGCCGGGCTTTGGCCTCGGCAATGTCAGCCGCTGAGGCAATCGAGAGGTCAAAGCCCGCGCCGGGCTGGATCAACGTGCCCATGAGCAGGCCGAAACTGACGGCAATGACCGTGGTGCCCATATACATGAGCAGGGCGCGCCCGCCGAGGCTGCCGAGCTTTTTGGGATCACCCATGGCCAGCACGCCGGACAGCAGCGTGGTGAAGATCAGCGGGACAACCAGCATCTTGATAAGGTTGATGAAGGCATCGCCAATAGGCTTGGCCCAAGTGGAGACATTGTCGCTGGCGGCTTCCGGGCCGAGCCCATAACGAAGGCCAAGGCCGACGAGTGCGCCCAGAACCAGACCTGCGATCACCCGTTTCCAGAGATCAATGCCAAACCACCATTTCATAAGCTGCTCCTGCCCCGTCTGTAGCGCCCGACGGTACGGCGCGCTGCCGGGGAAGGCAATCGCGCGGTGCGCATTCCTGCAGCTTGCCAGTCGGATGATGAAAAGCCTATCAGGCAGGATGCAGTCTTCCCTGCCCTCCTTGCCGATTGATGATGTGCTGGCCGAAATCTGCGCGGGCCTGCGCGACCATGCGCGGCTTGTGCTCGCGGCGCCGCCCGGCGCAGGCAAGACGACGCGCGTGCCTCTGGCGCTGGCGGGCCTGCTCGGCGAAGCCCCCATCATTGAAGGCAAGATCATCATGCTGGAGCCACGGCGCATTGCGGCGCGCATGGCGGCGCAGCAAATGGCGAATTCTCTTGGAGAGAAGCTCGGCCAGTCGGTCGGCCTGACGACAAGGGTGGACCGGAAAGTGTCTGCGGCGACGCGGGTGGAGGTGATTACGGATGGCCTGTTCACGCGGCGCATCCTTTCCGACCCGGAATTGGCAGGTGTCGGCGCGGTGATCTTTGACGAATTCCACGAGCGTAGGCTGAATTCGGATTTGGGACTGACGCTGGCGATGGAAGCCCAGGGCGCTTTGCGCGACGATCTGAGAATCCTGATCATGTCGGCCACACTCGATACGGAAAAGGTATCCAGCGTGCTCGGGGCTCCAGTCGTGGAGAGTCAGGGGCGGCAATATCCCGTGGAGTCGAAATATCTCGGCCGGTCGCAGGACCGGATCGAAGACCGTATGGCAGCTGCTGTGCGCAAGGCGCTACGCGAAGAGGAGGGCTCGATCCTCGCCTTCCTGCCCGGCGCGCGGGAAATCCAGCGAACGGCCGAACAGCTAGAGACCGTGCCTGACAATGTGCGCGTGGCCCCTCTGTTCGGCGCATTGAGCCCGGCAGAGCAGGATGCGGCCGTGTCACCGGCGCCGGAAGGAATGCGCAAGATTGTGCTGGCGACGGATATTGCGGAGAGCGCGCTGACCATTGAAGGCGTGCGGATCGTGATCGATTCCGGCCTCTCGCGCGTGGCGGAAGAGGCCGCCGGCGGGTTGGGGACGCGTTTGTCCACCGTGAAGGCCTCGCGTGCGTCAGTTGATCAGCGTCGCGGCCGGGCGGGGCGATTGTCGCCGGGTGTCTGTTATCGGTTATGGGATGAGGCGGCGACGCGGGGCCTGATGGCCGCGCCGGTTCCGGAAATTCTGAAAAGTGATCTCTCCGGGCTCGTCCTCACCCTCGCGGAATGGGGCGAGCGAGACGCAACGCGCCTGACCTGGATGGATGCGCCGCCTGCTGGACGGCTGAAGGCGGCGCAGGAACTGCTCTCGACGTTAGGTGCCATTAATGAAACGGGCGCGTTGACGGTGCTTGGCTCTGAAATGGCTCGCCTGCCCTTGCCGCCCCGGCTGGGTGCCCTGGTGGCGAGCGCACCGAACGCGGAAGCGCGCGCGCTGGCGGCGGAGATTGCGGCTCTTGCCGGGGAACGGGGCATGGGCGGAAATTCACCGGATCTGCGCGACCGGCTGGCCGGGTTCCGCCGCGATGGTTCGCCACGCGCCCGCAGCCTGAAGGCGCAGGCGAAAAGCTGGGGGAAGGGGGCTGCGCCGGGCGGGGATGTGGCGAAACTTCTGGCGCGCGCCTGGCCGGACCAGATTGCCCGCAAGCGCCCCGGCAGTGCGGGCAGCTACCTCATGGCGTCAGGGCGCGCAGCCATGCTGCCGGAGACCGAAGCGCTGGCGAAGCAGGATTGGCTGGTGATTGCAGACCTTGGCGGCGCAGCGAAAGAGGCGCGTATCTCGCTGGCCGCGCCGATTTCAGAGGCGGACGCGCTGGAAATTGGCGGCATCGTCTCCGAAGACCGGGCAACCTTCGACCCAAAGACCGGAAAATTTGCCGCGCGGCGAGTGAAGGCGCTCGGCGCGATCATCCTGTCGGAAAGTCCGCTGCCAAAGCCGAGCCCGACTGTGGCAGCGCGCGCGATGCTGGAGGCAATTGCGGAAGAGGGCTTCGAAGCCATCGGCGCAGGCGATGTGGTGCGCGAAACACTGGCCCGGATTGCAATGCTTGAAACAGCCGGGTGCCTGGATGAAACGGGTTGGAACACAGTGAAACTGGTTGAGACGGCAAGCGACTGGTTGTTCCCCCTGTTGAAACGGAAAGGTGCGCAGGTGCCTGCGCCCCATGCGGTGCGCGAAGCCCTGATCGCCTCGCTCGACTGGCAGGTGCAGGAGGCGCTGCGCAAGGAGGCACCGCTCAGCCTGTCGCTGCCCTCCGGCCAGACGGCGCAGGTCGATTATCTCGATGATCGCGCGCCGCTGGTGTCTGCGCGGGCGCAGGCCTTCTATGGGCTGAGCGCGCATCCGACCCTGGCGTCAGGGCGGGTGCCGGTGACGGTGGAAATGCTGTCGCCGGGCAGGAAGCCCGTGGCCACGACACAGGATCTCGGCCGGTTCTGGGGGGCGGGCTATCTGGACATGGCAAAGGACATGCGCGGGCGGTATCCGAAGCATGACTGGCCGTCCGATCCGGCCAATGCGAAGGCCCATGAGGGGCGGACAAAGAAACGTCTCTAGGCCACAAGATGGCGCGCATTTTGGGTTGGACTATTGCTCGCCATACGCACGGGGATACTGGTCCCCACTGTCACCAATTTCATCCCAGGCAGCTTTTGAATCCACCCATATATGGGCCGTTACACGCAGCGTGTCGCCAGGTCCATCCAACAGACCTGCGGGAACAAACATGCGGTCTTCGTCATTTGGGCCAGGCAGAGCCGAGCCGCAGACCTCACAGAATGCACTCATCCAATCCGCATCTGGTTTCTGCCATGTTCTGACTTGTGCCTGACCTGTTATCCATTGAAAGGCTTCGTTTGGGCAAACGAGTACGGCGACACCATTGTTGCCAGTCCATTTGCGGCAGATTGAGCAATGGCAGACATATAAATCCGTCACATCTGCATGCACTTCAAACGTAACTGTACCGCAATTGCATTTGCCTTTGATCATTGGCCCGTTCCCCGCCGGGTGAGAGTAACACCGTCCTCCTCGAGTATATGTTCTGCCAGTCGGATTTGCGAGTAGTCAAAATGGTGAGGCCGCAAAGATTGATGACCGATCGGCGGGGCGTGACATAACCGTATCAGTTGCCGATCCGGCCAATGCGACGGCCCATGAGGGGCTGACGAAGTAGAGATTGTGAGGAACCGGGCCGCGAAAGTGACGTTTCTATCGGCGTAATCACCAACGGAGACAAAGATGAAAATCGCCAGCCTGACCCTTATGTCCGCCGCTATGACGGCCCTGGCGGCTCATGCAGACTTGCCAGCACCGCCGCAGGAGCCGGCCTCTTACGATCCGGCTCCGGCCGCCTGTCCGACAGAGGAATTCACGATCTACTTCGAGCGCGGTGTCACCCAGCTTGGGGATCAGGCTGAAGCAGTACTCGACGCAGTTGCGGCAGATTCCGCCCAGTGCGAGTATTTCCGCATTGAAGTGGCTGGCCATGCAGATGCGACCGGTCCGGAAGACGTCAATCAGCGTGTTTCCGAGGACCGTGCCGAAGCTGTAATGGCCGCTCTGGAAGCCCGCCGGATTTCTGCTGAGCAGATTGGTGTCATGCCGAAAGGCGAGGCCAGCGCCTATGCGGCCAATGGCCTGGTCGAGCCGTTGAACCGGAAAGCGACGGTCCGTCTCGTTCCGGTTTCCGCGAATTCGCGGGATTCCTAGAAGTTCCTAATGAGGGCGGCTCTCGGCTGAGTCGCCCCATTCCATGCCCATATTCTTCTTCATCCAGTCTGCAAATGTTGCAGGCTTTTCGAGTGTCTTGGGGTCGAGTGTTCCGTAAGCGACGAGCGGACCATCGCGACCCTCAAGCCGGACGCCTTTGACGCGCTGTGTGCCTTCGGTCCAGTCGGCATGAGTGGAGGGATCGAGCAACAGCATGACCTGCTGGCCGCCTTTGCCCTCTTCATCCCGGCCAAAGACCAGGCCGTATACTTTCTCCCGACCGAACAGCCCATGGCTGGATGCCTGGCGTTTGCCGTCCAGCAGGACTTCATCCCAGAGCAGGTTCCGTCGCCATTGAAGGACGTGCATCTGCTCATCTTTCACGATCTTGATATCGACATGGTGCAGGGACAGGCGAACGATCTCGGCGTGCATGGCTAATCTCCAAATTATCGAAAAACGATAATGTCAATTATGCGCAGCGTCAAGGCGTCTCGAATGGGCAGGGGGATTGGTAGGTTACTGCCGCGTTGGTGCCCGGATGGCGGAAGATCAACTCGGTCGCGTGCAAGTGCAGCCGGGAGGTCATGTACAAGGCATCATCATGGGCATAGAGGTCATCGCCCAGGATTGGATGCCCCAGCGCGGCAAGATGGACGCGGAGCTGGTGAGTTCGACCGGTGAGGGGTGTCAGCTGAACCCGTGCAGCTTGTGCGTGGCGCGTCAGGACCTGAAATCTGGTCTGGCTCGGCTTTCCTGTTTCATGGTCCACTTTCTGGCGAGGCCGGTTGGGCCAGTCATTCACAAGCGGCAAGTCAATCAGGCCGGCATCCTCGACGGGCGGCTGCCAAACATCGGCGAGGTAGGTCTTGTGCACACGACCTTGTTCAAATTCAGCGGACAATGCGCGCTGCACATACTTGGATCTGGCAAACAGCAACAAGCCACTCGTCGACATGTCCAGGCGGTGGACGGTCAGCGCGTCGGGATAGGTTTGCTGGATACGTGTGCGCGCGCAGTCGGCCTTCTCCGGACCACGCCCTGGAACAGAGAGCAGTTCGGCCGGTTTCTCCGCGACGATCAGCCAGTCATCGACATGAAGGATCGTCGGCATTTCGGTCGGGGGTGTGTAGGGGGATGTCAAACCAATCCTGCTCCGTTGGAACCAGACCCCCACACATACGTTTGCAGGGGGACGCCTTCGCTCTGGGGGCTGACTGATAAAGGAGTTATGGAAATGAAAAAGCCACTTATTGCAATTCTGTTCGGTCTTGGCGCATTCGGTCTCGCAGCCTGCGACACCAATGAGGGCCCTGCTGAAGAACTCGGTGAAGAAATTGACGACGCTGCAGACGAACTCGAAGACGAAACCAACTAGTCCGGTTTCTCTCGACAAAGAAAAGCCAGCCTTTCGGGGCTGGCTTTTTTATGGGGCTGTTTTGGGCGGACGTTTCTAGCTGGAGCGCGCAGATGCGGCTGTTACCTCGGCTTTCTGGTGATTGATATTCTTGGCTTCCGCAAAACTCTTCGCATCCAGATCCATCACGTCGACGATTTCGCGCGTGGTCGGGTTAAAGAGCGCGATGCGGTGGCCGAATCGCACGGTCTGGAGGTTCGGCTTTTTCAGGGAACCCTCGAGAATGATTGGAAACTCAGCACTCGTCGCAGGGACTTTTACAGGCAGTATCATGCCGGGAACGATGGAATCTTCCAGCGGCGATGCGCTAAGGCAGATGCCACGTTTCTCAATGCCAATCTCGCAGTCGCGCCCCTGAAGGGAGAAGTCGCGATCATAGATGGCAAAGTCGGCTTCCTGAAAATGATCCACCGGCGTCACGTCAGGCCGGGGCAGGCTCGGCTGTAGCACAACAGCCAGTCCTGCAGCGGCCGCAGCGCCTGTTGAAAATAAAGTAGAAACAATGGTTTCGGGGGTCATGGTGTCCATCCAGCTATCTGGTGGACCAATGCATTCACCCCGGCTTGGTTCCAGCAAATGTGTCGGGACGTGTCATTCGTGCGGCGCAAGTGTGAGGCGAAAGACCGAGCCCGCGGGGCCAGTTTCAGCCAAGACCAATTCGCCGCCCATGGCTCGCGCCAGCTCTCTAGCGATGACAAGCCCAAGTCCGCTGCCCGTTTGCCGGGTCGTGCCGGCAAACGGGGTGAACAGGTTCGCTGCGGCCTTCTCCGGCATGCCAGGACCCGTGTCGGAAAAGACGATTTCATTGGTCTCTAAGCTGACGAAGATGCGGGAAGGGTCAGACCCGGCCGCTGACATGGCTTCGGCGGCATTTCGGAGCAGGTTTGCGGCGATGCGATGCAGGTGGTCAGGATCGGCCATCACATGTTCCAGCATATGAACATTGTTGACGAACTCGACCGATGGCCAGGCGGCGAGCGCTTCGTCGGCGGCCTCATCGAGCGCCTGTCGCAATTCAACCTGCTCCAGTTCTGCCGGCTGGGGCGTCGCCTTGCCATAGTCCAGCGTTTCGGTTGCCAGTGTGATTGCGCGGGTGAGCGCGCGCTCGAGTCGGGGGGCAGCCTTCTGTACACGCACGTCGTCCGAGCGGGCCAGGGAATCCGAAACCAGCTGGGCTGATGCCAGTGAGTTGCGGAGATCATGGTTGATCTTGGCCACTGCGGTGCCAAGTTCGGCCAAGTGAGAGCGCTGCCGGAAGCTTTCAGCCACGGCGCTCTCCATGTCGGCCAGCGCATTCTGGGCCCTGCCGATTTCGTCGCGCCGTTTGGTGTGAGGCAGGCGACGGGTCCATGAGCCGGGATCCATCCTGAATTGTTCGACGCTCAGCGTAACCCGCTGCATGGGACGCACGACGAGGAGGTGGAGCAAGACATAGATGATCGTGGCGGCGGCAAGTGCGATCAGCAGGGAAAGAGCGGCAATGCGGTGTGCATAGGCCAACAGCGCGGATTTCATCGGTGCGTGCGGCATCAAAACTTCGATGACCCGGTCTTCGTTCACGCCCTGCGCGGTGACGACCAGCACACGGTCATCCGGTGCGAAGAACGCGCCAAACGTATTGGCGACGCGGTTCGTGGATGTTGCCTCTCGCAGGTCGAGCATATGCATGTCGCCATCCAGAGGCATTTGGGCTGGCAATAGCTGGAAACGCATGTCGTCTTCCATTTCGGTGACGGCCCAGACTTCGGCATATTTGAGGAGCTCTGCCGACAATTCTTCGGAAACCGATCGGTCCGGCGCAGCTTCGAGGGCGAGGGATGCGATCCGGGCGGCTTGAACGCGTTCGGTCAGCCAGCTCGTACGGAAACCGGATGCACTCGGCACAAAGATGAAGGCTTCGACGACCAGAATGGCGAGTATGGTCAGGCCAAACAATCGAAATGAGAGGCTGTCGAACCAGCGCGCCCCGGCGCGGGTTTTCGTCAGAGCCGGCGGGGGCAGGTCGGCGGTGTCGTTCACACCGCCTGAACTAGCCTAGGGGATACGTTGGAGCAAGCCGACGAGTCGCTTTGCGCTCTTTCCGAACACAACATCGGCATAGTGCGCATTGGCAGCGCGTTTCACCCCTTCGGCCCGGGTAGGGTAAGGAGAGATGAAATTGGTCAGTTCCTTCACGCCAAGTCCATTGGACATGGCCACAGAAACCAGTTGAAGCAAGTCTCCGGCCTCCTTGCCGACGATTGACGCACCGAGCAGTTTACCTTTGCGCACAATCAGTTTCACTTCGCCTTCTGTGTCAGCTTCGGCAATGGCGCGGTCGCTCTCGTCGAATTGGAAGCTCGGCGTCGTGATATCGTCTCCATGCTTTTCGCGGGCTTCGGCTTCTGTCAGACCCAGCTGGGCGACTTCTGGCGATGTGTAGGTGACGGCGGGCACCGGCAGGCTGTCTGCTTTTGTCCGCTGCTTGAAGAAGGCGCGGCGGGCAAAAACCGAGGCGTGCCAGCCAGCGATATGCGTGAATTGTTCGCGGCCAGCGGCATCGCCCAGCGCCCAGACCCGGCGGTTTGAGGCTGACCGTAAATTGTCGCCGACAATAATGCCCTTTCGGTCATGATCGACGTCGCCCTTGTCGAGATCCATGCCGTCAAAAACGGTCTGGCGACCGACGGCGACGAGCAGGTGTGATCCTTCGACCGTCCAGGCCTCGCCGTCCTTTGGCTCTGTGTGGACGCGGATGGTCTTTCCGTCCTGTTCAACCTTCGTAGCCTTGTAACCTTCCAGAAGAGTGACGCCTTCGGCGCGCAGGGCTTCGATGGCGATCTCGGCGTGGGCACGGTCGGATCGACCGAGTGCCTTGCCCATCTCGATCACGGTGACTTTGGCACCGAGCCGGACAAAGGCTTGCGCCATTTCCATCCCGATTGGACCGCCGCCGAGGATGACAAGGTGTTCGGGAAAGTCCGGCAGGTCGAAAATGGTTTCATTGGTCAGGTAGGGTGTGTTGGCGAGTCCTTCGATTGGCGGAATGAAGGCACGAGATCCTGTGGCGATGATGATGCGCCGGGCCTTTATCCGCGTGGTCGGGGAGATAACGGTGTCCGGGCTGGCAAACTTTGCATGTTCGCGGATAACCGTGCAGCCAAGGCCTTCAAATCGTTCCTGACTATCAACCGGCGCAATGGTCGCGATGGACGTGCGCACGTGCAACTTCACCTTTTCCCAATCGATTCTTGGCGGTGTGGTCTCGATACCGAACTTGCCAGCCTCGCGCACATGGGCGGCGGCCTTGGCAGCGCTGAGCAGGGCTTTCGACGGGACACAGCCGGAATTCAGGCAATCACCTCCCATCTCGCCTTTTTCATACAGCACGACCGAGAGCCCGAACTGGGCTGCACCAGCCGCAGCCGACAGGCCAGCTGACCCAGCGCCGATAACGACAAGATCGGCTTTCATCTCGCGCATCGGGGCGGCGCCCGGCGAATGCGGCGCAGGGGAGGTCGCGACCTTGTCTGGATCCGCCGATCCGGCGAGCGGTGCACGGGCATTTTGGTCGGTATTGTCGGACATCAGGCAGCCTCTTCAATCTGGTTGGCCTTCTTGGGAAAGAACTTCTTCCACGCGACGGGTAACAGGGACACAACGCCCAGGGCGATCGCGGCGGGAAGCAGGTTCTGGAAAACGGAGGCAAGATCGGGATCTTCGCCCTTGGCGAAGGTCGCGCCGAGCCCTGCGCCGACCCATGTATAGGCGATCACACCCGGTATGATGCCGAGCGCCGTCGTGATGGCATAATCACGATACTTGGCGCCGAGGATGGCAGGCAGGATATTGGCGACAGGGAACGGCATGGCCGGAATGAAGCGCATGGCAAACATATAGGCCATGGGGCTGTTCTGGAATTCGGTCCGGACCTTGTCGGCATAGCCGCTCGCAATCTTGCGCATGAAGCCGCCCAGCGAAGTCTTCGCGGCAAGAAAGAGCAGGCTGGCGCCGAGGGTTGCGCCCACCACGGTGGCGAGCGTGCCGCCGGCAAGGCCGAACAGGAAGCCGCCACTGATCGTGATCCACAGTGCGCCGGGCAGCATGAAGACTGTGCTGGCTGCATAGACGCCCACATAGGCGGCAATGGCCAGGATCAGGTTGTCTTCAACGAACGCGCGTAGCGAGGCCTGCTGCTGGCGCAGTGTCTCAAGCGAAAGATAGTCGAACAGGCCGAAGAACCATGCGGCGATCAGGCCACCCGCAATCAGGTAGAGGGGCCACAGGCGCAACCAGAGCGGGCGCGAAGCGTGTTGGGTTTCTTCGGTCATTTGGCAGGGTCCGTCCGGGTATCATTGAGCGACCAGTCATAGGTGTAGCCGCGGATTTTGGGCGTAGCGCGGATATTCTCGGCGAGCGCCGGCTCGGCATATTGAAGCAGGTGTTTGATAACGCCATCTTTCGATCCGCCGAAGTCGACCTCAAACCATTTGTAGATAGACGATACAGTAAGTCCGCGGTTTCCGACCGTTACACCACGAGGGTGATTGATGTAAGCACGCGCAGCGGCGTCGAGGTCTGCATCAAGTGTGTTCGCCGTCCAGGCGCGAGTGAGCAGGTTCGGGCAGCCATAAGAGGCGCAATTGATGGCATAATGGACGCGCGGGTCCCCGAAGCGGGGGCGCAAGATGTCGTGCTCAATGGCATCGAGCGAGACTTCGCGGCCGCCAGCCATTACGGTCACTTTCTTCCAGGGCCCCCCGAACAGGAAACCGTCGCGGATCGAATCCAGCGGGTACTTCTCCGCGATGTAGCGAACCGTCACAGCATTGTAGAGATTGGTCCATGCAGCGAAAGTGGCATCGTCCGTGCCTGTCAGGTCACGCGCCTCGAAGCTGGCAATATAAGTGTCGAGCGTCGCGCGGTCGGCGGTACTGATAGAAAGCGCGGCATAGTCCACGCGGTTCACGCCGTCCGTGCTTTCATGGACATAGGTTTCAAGAAGCTGGGTCCATGCGTCATTTCCCTGCGCCACACCGGGCAGGGCGAGGCAGCTGGCCAGAGCCAGGCCAAAGAGCGGGCGAACAAGAAAGTGGAGATCAGGCATAAGCATCGGGTCTGAAGTATGGGGCGAAAGATGCCCCCGCATAGCCTGATGCCTGGAAAAGATCGCGTCACGACTGCGTGCGCCGGGCTAACGCCCTCGTGAGGGAGATGTCAGCGACTGCCTGCGCTGGCGTGTGCGTCCAACTCCATCCAGTCCCGGAAGGGTAGGTTGTAGACCATATCCATGACCTCGAACCCTATCCCATTGGGGCGGCGAGAGCTCGAGTTCCAGAGGATAACGACTCCGGTGTCGCGGTCCGGATCGAACAGGATATAGGATCGGTAGCCTTCCACCGCGCCGCGATGGCCAACCACCCGGTCGCCTGCCTCTCCGTATTTGTAGACGCGCCAGCCAAGCGCGTAGCGGGCATCCCGGACTGTACCCCGATAGCGTCGGGACATGCCCGATTGTTCGCGCCGCGTGTAAATGCGCGGCGTCTGGAGCAGTTCGAGGGCGGAATCACTGAGGATATCCGGCAGCAATCCCATATGCGCCCGGGCATAGAGCGCAAGATCGCGGATCGAACCGTTCACGCCGCCGGCCGCAGGGACATTGTAATAATCGTCATTCACGATCTTCTTGCGCGGTGGTCCGGCCGCGCGGCTGTTCTTTGAATGCGGACGGGCCCAGGACCGGGAGTTTTCGAGCCCGGCGCGACCGATGCTGGCCGTTACCATGCCGATGGGTTTGAATATTGAGGTCTCTACGGCATCAGCATAGCGCGACTGGGTCACGTCCTCGATCACTTCGGCGATGCTGTCATAGGCAACATTCTGATAGGTGTGACAGTCACCAATCGGACAGATGGGCTTCAGCGATTTCAGGCTGTTGCGAATCTCGGCTGGGTCCCAACCATCTTCCAGCCGCGTATCATAGGCATTTGGCAGGATACCCAGTCGGTGCGAAAGCACATCTTCGAGCGTCGCCGTGGTTTCACCGCCATTGGGAAGTCGCAGCGTGGTTGCGTATTTCGATACCGGGTCGGTGATGTTCAGGCGCGCTTCGGTCGCAAGGATCGCGACTTCGGTCGCGGCCACGCCTTTGGACAAGGATGCCCAACGAAACACCGTCTCGTCTGTAACGGGCTCTCCGCCCGACTGGGTGATGCCATACCCTTTGGCAAAGGCGACCTCGCCCCGGTCGATCACGGCAACAGAGAGGCCGACAATGTCTTCATCTGCGGCGAGCCGCGTCAGCCGGGCATCCAGACGGTCATAGTCTATGAACTGTGCGTGCGCTGTGATGGGAAGCGCGATCATGGCCAACAGGCACGGGATGGCAAAGCGTGGAAACCGCATTGGACCTCTTCGAACTCTTTTGCCCAGCCTCAGCGTGCAGAGTTCACAAGACTCTCTGGCCATGTAAAGAGTCTTGGGCGCGGAGAGACAGATTTATTCGGTTCTGGCTGTCGGTTCGGCTTGACTTCGAACCTCTGCTGCCTGTATTGGCCCCTCTTTCCGAGATTCTTAGCTTTCAGAGCAGACCCATGAAACGCACTTTCCAGCCAAGCAACCTTCGCCGCAGCCGCACCCATGGTTTCCGCGAGCGCATGTCGACTAAGAACGGCCGCAAGGTGCTGGCACGTCGCCGCGCCAAGGGCCGCAAGTCACTGTCCGCTTAAGGCGGCAGGCCACGGACCGTCTCACGCAGGCGGCAACAGGCCATGACCAGCAAAACAGATAAAACCGAATTTGAGGTCGCCCGTCTTCGCGTGCGACCTCAATTTCTTTATGTGCGTCACGGAAAAACCGAGCGGCGCAAAGCCCTTTTGGTGCAGGCGCGACGCCGTAAAGGGGCCAGTCCGGGCGCGCATGCCGGCGCTGGATTTACCGCCACCAAGAAGATCGGGAATGCGGTCATTCGCAACCGGGCGAAACGGCGCTTGCGCGAAGCGGCGCGTGTTCTCTTGCCGCAGCATGGAAAACCGGGGTGGGATTATGTCTTCATTGCACGTATGGACACCGCTGACATTGCGTGGCCGCGTTTGCTTGACGATATGGAAAGCGCGCTGATAAGCCTCGCCGCTGATTAACCCCTGCCGCCGATTCCGGCGTGCTCAAAAGATTTGCCGGGATCCCGCCAGATGGAAAAACCTGACCAGCGCAATTTTCTGATCGCCATGGTCGCGATGATCGCGTTCGTTTTTGCCTACCAGGCCTTCATCATGAAGCCCGCCCAGGAAGAATTCGAAGCCAATCAGGCCGTGCGCGAGGCCGAGCAGCAAACCGGCCCGACAGTGGCCTCTGATGCGCCGGCGATTGCTGAAATCAAGCCGGTCGAGGAAGCGCTGCAGGATGATGCCCGCGTGCCGTTTGATGCCGCCTCTGTGGATGGGTCGATCCGCCTTGCTGGCTCGCGCATCGACGATCTTAGCCTGAAAAAGCACTACCTCACTGTCGACAAGGAACAGGAAGTTCGCCTGTTTCGTCCGGAAAACACCGAGTTTGGATATTTCGCCACCTGGTATTGGGCGGATGGATCGAAATTGGTCGCAGGACGCAATTCGCCCTGGAGCCAAGTCGGGGAAGGGCAGCTGACGCCCGGCAATCCGTTGATACTGCGGCTCGAGACAGAAGGTCTTGTCATCGACCGGGTGATCTCTGTTGATGAGGACTATCTCTTCACCTTCACGGATACGGTCACCAATAATTCCGGCGAAGCGCGCCAGCTTCGCGCGATTGGCTCGATCGAGCGGCATGGGGATTACAAGGAATTCCTTGAGACAACCGATCCGGGCTCCTCGGCCAAGAACGGCCTTGCACATATGGGTCTGATGGGCGTCGTGAACGGCGAACTGCGCCTGAAGAAATACAAGCCCTTGTTCCAGTTGAAGGACATCAAGGGCGAGACCAGTGAAGGCACGTTCCCATCTGACCAGGGCGGTTGGTGGGGCCTGTCGGACATGTATTGGCTGGGCGCGCTCGTGCCCCAACAGGACCAGTTCTTTGCGGGCCTTGTTGACAAGCGCAAGCTGTCACGTGGCCAGCCGCTGGAAGTGCGCACGGAATCCGCGCCACTGACGATTGCGCCCGGCGAAAGCCAGACCATGGCCAACAGCCTTTATGCCGGTGCGAAACGGTTTGAAGTGCTGCAACAGTATCAGAACGAACTGGGTATTCCCCGAATGGTGGATGCCATCGACTGGGGCTGGGCTTTCTTCCTGACCAAACCCTTCTTCTATGCGCTGGAATGGCTGTCCGGCATTGTGGGCTCGTTTGGCTGGGCGATTCTGGCCTTCACGGTTCTGATCAAGCTCCCGCTCGTGCCGCTCTACAATCAGAGCTACAAATCCATGGCGAAGATGAAGAAGCTGCAGGAGCCGATGCAGGAAATCCGCGAGCGCTTCAAAGCCGATCCGCAGCGCCAGCAGCAGGAAGTCATGAAGCTGTACAAACAGGAAGGCGCGAACCCAGTCGGCGGCTGTTTGCCGATCCTGTTCACGATTCCCATCTTCTATGCGCTCTACAAGACGCTTTATGTGACCATCGAGATGCGCCATGCCTCTTTCGGCTTCCTGAAGGATTTGTCGGCACCTGATCCCACGGCCATCGGCAACCTGTTCGGTCTCATCCCGTGGTGGTCAGCCGCGGACATCAAGGCGATTCCGATCATCGGCATCATCATTGGTATTGGCATCCTGCCAATTCTCTATGGCGTGACCATGGCGGCCATCCAGACTCTCAGCCCGCCACCTCCAGACCCGACACAGCGCCGGATCATTCAGGCCATGCCGCTGGTCTTCATGTTCGTGTTCGGCGGATTTGCGGCAGGCCTTGTGATGTACTGGGTATGGTCAAACCTGCTCTCCTTCGCGCAGCAATATTTCATCATGCGGCGGAACGGTGTCGACACCGAGATTGGCAAATTTGTCAGCCGACTTGTGCGCGGCAAGAAGAAAGCGGCGGACTAGTCTGATGGAAACCGGAGACGCCTTCAGTGAAGACGCGCTCGAAGCGGGCCGCGTCCTGTTCGCCGGGTCGGTCGTGTTTGTCAAAGGCGTGGTGGACCTGAAGGGCCTGCCCACAGCGGATCGTCCGGAAGTCTGCTTTGCGGGGCGGTCCAATGTCGGCAAGTCATCGCTCATCAACGCGCTGACCAATCGCGCCAAGCTGGCGCGGTCTTCTGCGGAACCCGGCCGCACGCGCGAGATCAATTATTTTGACCTCGGCGAAGGCCGCATGTTCCTCGTCGATCTGCCGGGCTTTGGCTATGCCAAGGTCAGCCGGACACAGGCCGAGGGCTGGATGCGGCTGACACGCTCCTATCTTCGGGGCCGTCCGTCGTTGCGCCGGGTGTTCCTGTTGGTCGATTCTCGCCGGGGCCTGATGGACACTGACGAGGAGGTTATGACCATGCTCGACAAGTCGGCGGTCACCTATCAGATCGTCCTGACCAAGGTCGACAAGATGCAGAAGTCCGAAGTCGAAAAGCTCGTTGAAGAGATCGCCGGCAAGCTGAAAAAACGCGGCGCGGCGCATCCAGTTGTTCGCCAGACTTCGTCTGAGAAGGGGTGGGGCATCCCCGAACTTCGCGCCGAAATCGCCGGACTGGAATAGCGCCACGAATTGAGATTACATGTGCGCCGGAGAGTAATCTGGAGCCGTGCATTCATGCCAATCGAAATCAAAGTTGATGACGTGACCAGCCCTGCCATGCTGGCCCTTCTCCAGACGCACGCGAATTTGATGTTGGCATTATCCCCTCCGGGCAGTTGCCACTTCCTGCCTGCGGAAGGATTGCGGGCACCGGACGTGACAGTCTGGTCAATGTGGGACGAGGAAGTTCTCGTTGGGTGCGGGGCACTGAAGGAGTTGCCAGGCGGTGTGGGCGAAGTGAAATCCATGCATACGCGTTCGGACCTGCGCGGGCAGGGGCATGGCCGCCGCATGCTGGAACACATCATGGCCGAAGCAGAGCAGCGCAACTATTCGGCGCTGTATCTGGAAACCGGGTCCATGGTCGGATTCCTGCCAGCACGGCGCATCTATGAGGCGTATGGCTTTGTCTATTGTTCGCCATTTGGTGACTACACGCTTGATCCGAACAGCGTGTACATGCATCGGGCCCTCTAGAATTCGAGTTTGTCACGGCGGCGATCCGCGCTAAAGGGGCCCGCATGACAGACCAGATCTCCGCTGCGCAATTCACCGCCCAGACGCTCTCAGAAGCGCTGCCCTATATCCAGCGCTATGCTGGCAAGACAATTGTCGTGAAGTATGGCGGTCACGCCATGGTGGACGAGCGCCTGTCGGCAATCTTTGCGCGCGACGTGGTTTTGCTGAAAACACTGGGAATTCATCCCGTCATCGTGCATGGCGGCGGGCCTCAGATTGGCAAATTGCTGGACCGGCTGGGCATCGTGTCCGAATTCAAGGGCGGCCTGCGGGTAACCGACGAAGCGACGATGGAAGTGGTCGAGATGGTCCTGTCGGGGCCTATCAACAAATCCATTGTGCGGGCGATCAATCAGGCGGGCGGCAAGGCCGTTGGCCTGTCCGGGTCGGACGGCAATCTGATCCAGGCCGAGAAGGCCAAGAAAACCGAACGCGATCCGGACAGCCATATCGAACAGGTTCTGGACCTTGGATTTGTGGGTGAGCCGACTGCAGTGGATACAAGCGTGATCGATGCGCTCCTGAAGTCCGACTCCCAGTTGATTCCGGTGGTTGCCCCGGTCGGAGTCGGCAAGGATGGCCATCGTTACAATGTGAATGCAGACACATCTGCCGGCGCGCTGGCCTCGGCACTGGGCGCCAGCCGCCTGTTCCTGCTGACAGATGTCGCTGGCGTGCTCGACAAGCAGAAGAATTTAATGCGCGAGATTGCCGTGGATGCCATTCCTGACCTGATCGCGGACGGCACAGCTGCAGGTGGCATGATACCGAAGCTTGAAACTGCGGCCCAATCCGTAAAACATGGGGTCGGGGCGGCAGTGATCCTCGATGGGCGTGCCCCGCACGCCCTGCTCATGGAGCTATTTACCGAACATGGCGCAGGTACGCTCATTTCTTAAAGGTCTTGCTTTTGTTGCAGCAGCGGCGGGTTTGCCCGCAATAGCGCACGCACAGGGGACAGGCGATGGCTGGAAACTGTGTAACGAGACCAGCTTTATCATCGAAACAGCGGTTGGCCGCCCTGTAGGCGGCTCCGTCAATGTGGATGGCTGGACCAAATTGCAGCCAGGCTCCTGTCAGGTCGCCGTGCGGGCGCCGCTCGATCCGAAAATCCATTATGTCTATGGGCGTACATCGACTGCCCATCGGGGTGGCCTGAGAGAGTGGGGCGGCGAGCGCGAACTCTGCGTGGACCCCACCGGTGGTTTTTCGTTGGAAAGCCCGCCCAATTGCAATGCAATGGGTCTGGAAGCGCGAGGTTTCCGGGCGGTCGACATTTCCAGCCGCTCCCGCTGGACGACAACTTTCACCGAAATCGAAAATTATGACCGCGCGACCGCGCAGGCAGCCGGGATTCAGCGCCTGCTGGAAGAGGCGGGCGTATTGTCAGGCGCGATTGATGGCCGGATCGGATACAAGACCCGCACCGCGATCGGAAAATTCCTGGAAGAGAACAATCTGCCTGACTCGACGTCGGATTCAGATCTCATCGACTTCCTGGAGCAGGTGGCGAAGGAGAATGGCCGCAATGTCGGGTTTACCCTGTGCAACCGCACCGACAAACGGATCTGGAGCGCCATCGGACGCCGCGGCACCGAGGGCTGGGAGAGCCGCGGCTGGTGGATGCTCGAGGCGGGAGGTTGCGCGCGAGTGATCGACAAGGCCCTTCGCGGCACTGAGCACTATGTCTTTGGCGAGATGGAAGATGGGACGCGCATCCGAACGCTGGCAAAGGCATCGGATCCGTTCTGTGTGGGCCGGGCAAAGTTTGCGATCGTTGGCCGGGACGACTGCGAAGCGTCCGCCTATCGCACCGCGCTGTTCGCTGCCGCACCGGAGCCAGTTGACCAGCGTCTCGTGTTTGAGTTCTTCGAGCGGGACTTCGCCAAGGCCGGTAGTCAATGACCTCTCCAAAGGCGGGTGTACACCTCGCACCGTTTGGCAATTTCGGCCATGTGACGGATTGGGTATTCGACCTCGACAATACGCTCTATCCAGCAGAATGCGACCTGTTCGCCGAGATCGACACGCGCATGACGGATTTCGTGTCGCGTCTGCTGGAATTGCCGCCGTTGGAGGCGCGCAAGGTGCAGAAGCATTATTATGCAACCTATGGGACGACGCTGTCCGGCCTGATGAAGGTGCACAAGATCGATCCTGCCGATTTTCTGCATCATGTGCATGACATAGACTTGTCGCCACTGCCGGACTTGCCGGTTTTGCGCCAGGCAATCAGCGCGCTGCCGGGCCGGAAATTCGTTTACACAAATGGCTCGCGTCGCCATGCCGAGCGGGTTGTTGGCAAGATGGGGCTGGAAGACCTGTTCCACGGGAGCTTCGGTATCGAGGACGCTGAGTACACTCCCAAGCCGAACCAGAGCTCCTATGACCGGTTTTGTGCGCTGCATGATGTGGCCCCGCGCAAGGCAATCTTCTTCGAGGATCTCGCGCGCAATCTCCTTCCAGCCAAGGATATGGGCTTCACGACGGTTCTGGTGCACTCCGAAAAGGATTGGAGCCACGAGCCGATTGAGGCGCGTCCTGCCAATCTGGACGATCTGTTGGGGGATGACGGGCCTGACCACATAGACTATGTGACGGGCGACCTTGCTGCCTTCCTTGAGGCGGCAATTGAAACACTCGACTAAGACCTGCCCCCGGAGAGACAGATGACACAAGCCCTGGCCAATGCGATTGAACAGGCGTGGGAAAGCCGCGACACCCTGAACACACAGACACGGGGTGAGGTGCGCGAAGCCGTCGAGGCGGCCATTGACCTGCTCGACTCCGGTGAGGCCCGCGTGGCCAGCCCAAATGGCGACGGCAACTGGACTGTCCATCAATGGCTGAAAAAGGCTGTTCTGCTGTCCTTCCGCTTGAATGCCAATGGCATGATTTCCGGCGTGCCCGGCGGCGGCAACTGGTGGGACAAGGTTCCATCGAAATTTCAGGGCTGGGGCTCATCCGAATTCGAGGCCGCGGGCTTTCGTGCGGTGCCCCCGGCCGCTGTGCGCCGCGGCGCCTTCATTGCGAAGAATGCGGTCCTGATGCCGTCCTATGTGAACATCGGCGCCTATGTCGGCGAAGGCACAATGATCGACACCTGGGCCTCCGTCGGCTCGTGCGCGCAGGTCGGCAAGAATTGCCATATCTCGGCCGGCACCGGCATTGGAGGCGTCCTTGAACCGCTGCAGGCGAACCCGACCATCATCGAAGACAATTGCTTCATCGGCGCACGGTCCGAAGTGGTCGAGGGCGTGGTCGTCGGAGAAGGCTCGGTGATTGCCATGGGCGTCTTCATCACCCAGTCCACCAAGATCGTGGATCGCCACAGCGGCGAGATCACCTATGGCAAGGTGCCGCCTTATTCCGTCGTCGTGCCGGGCACGCTGCCCGACAAGAATGGCGGCCCGAGCCTCGCCTGCGCCGTCATCGTCAAGACCGTCGACGCCCAGACCCGCTCAAAGACCGGTGTCAACGAACTGCTGCGGGACTGATCTAATGCCAAGGGTCTGTCCTGTGCTGCCGTGGCGGCACGGTTTGACAGGTCGTTCGGTGCGCTTCCGTCCTGCCTGAAATCAGGAAGAGGGGAGGGCTGAATGGCCAAGTCACTGAAACAGCACAAGCCGGTCGGCGAAGACTATCTCGCGACGGTGAGTCCGAAACTGCGGGTCGCACATGCATTCCCATTTCCGGCGTCCGCCGTCTGGGCCGCCTTGCTGGACGCAGAGGCATGGACGGAATGGCTGCCGATTACGAACGTGGTCTGGACGAGCCCGGAGCCGTTCGGGGTCGGGACCACGCGCACCGTCGAGATCGGGGACCAGAAAGTCGAGGAAACCTTCTTTGCCTGGGAAGAGGGCAAGCGGATGGCTTTCCGGTTTGAAAAGTCGACGCTGCCGGTCTCGGCCGCGGTTGAGGACTATGTCGTCGTTGAAACGCCGGAAGGCTGCGAGCTGCGCTGGGCGGGCAAGGCCAGTGCGCCGCTGATCCTGGGCGGAATTGTCTCCAAACAGCTTGCCAAGGGCCTGAAAGACGGCATGCCGAAACTCGAAGCCCTGATCCGGGACAATCCGGGCCGGTTCGGACTCTAGCCTGATTCCTTCTTGAGGATCAGCCAGCGGTAGATGCCGATGAAGTTGATCACGGTCAGGACAATGTTCTGGTACATGAGCGGGGCCTCGTCATCCGAGAGGCCGATCATGACCCAGCATGTGGAAGAGACCGCAAACACGATAAAGGCGAAGCCGGTAATGCGTCGCCCAAGATCGGCCGACACCATGATGGCCGCGACAATGCCGGTGCCCATTGCGATCCATTCCAAACTCTCCGACATCAAGGCCCGCTTTCTGTTGTGATCATGCTCAGTGATCACAACAATGCCGGGCGAGCCGGGCAGTTCCGAAGCCTAGTCGAACACGACCACCTGCCGCGCGACCGTGCCCTTGTTGTCCTTGAGGTTCTGGAGGGCGCCGGTGATCCCCTCAAGACCGATCCGGTCAGAGACAAGATCATCAAGGTGCAGCTTGCCCTGTCTGTACAGTTCGATCAGGCGCGGGAAATCCACCCGGAACCGGTTAGACCCCATGATCGCCCCCTGCAGGCGTTTTTCTGTCGCAAGCAATTCAATGCCGGGGATCTCGATGTTAACGCCGGGCGAAATCATGCCGATCACGGTTGCCACGCCGCGTGGCCGCAGCATGTGGTAGGCCTGTTCAGCCGTCTGTTTCAGGCCGACGCATTCGAAGGAGTAGTGGACGCCGCCCTTGGTGAGTTCCTTGACGGCCTCAATCGCATTGACCTTGCCTGGATTGACGGTGTCGGTCGCGCCGAAACGGACAGCCATCTGGAGTTTCTCGTCTGACAGGTCTACCGCGATGATACGGCTGGCGCCTGCGATGGCTGCGCCATTGATCGCGGCAAGCCCGACGCCGCCACAGCCGAGGACGGCAACCGTGGAACCCGGCTCGACCTTGGCGGAATGAAAGACTGACCCGACACCGGTAATGACGCCGCACCCGATCAGGCAGGCCTTGTCCATTGGCATATCCTTGTCGACTGCGCATAGCGCGTTCTCATGGACGAGGATCTGTTCGGCGAAGGAAGAGAGGTTCAGGAACTGGCCGACTTTCTCGCCTTTGATGGACAGGCGAGGCGCTTCGGTGGGCTGGCGTTGGAACTGCTCCTTGTTCACCGTGTGACAGACGGACATGTGGCCTGTCAGGCAGTACTCGCAGGTGCCGCAGAAGGGCGACAGGATCGAGATTACATGGTCGCCCGGCTTGACCGCTGAGACCATGGAGCCGACTTCTTCCACGATGCCGGCGCTTTCATGCCCGAGGATGACCGGCAATTCGGCGGGGAAGTTCCCGTCCCAGAAATGCACGTCCGAATGGCAGACGCCGACCGCCTTCAGCCGGACCAGCACTTCGCGCGGTCCGGGCTTGGAAATCGTGACATCTTCGATGGATAGCGGCGCATTGGGCGCGCGCATGACAGCAGCCTTCATGGGTCTTCCTCCTTTGGCCCGGTCTCCGCGCTCTTGCTGGCGCAGATGACCGAATATGGGAGGAAGTGTCCCTCAGAATGCGCTGCCTGAACAGGCCCTACGCAGGGGCAGGGGTTATTCGGTGGGCGCGGCCACAAGACCGGAAGCGCGACCCATGACGTGGAAGATCTCGTTCTGCTCCATCACACCGGAGACCAGTTCCGACCCAGGGCCGGTTGCGAAGATGGCCACATCATCACCCCCATGCGTTTCCGACGGCATGAAGACTAGGGAGGGTTGCTGGAAGTTCTTTTCGGTCGTGTCGATCTCGGAGAGGTCTTCGCGGGTGCAATCCGGTTCGCCGTCGACCAAATGACACGCGGTCATGCCACTGGCATAGGAGAGCGTTGTGTAGGGTTTGCCGTCCTGTGCCTTCATCGGCGCGTTATCCAGCCCGCTGACGACTTTGCCGAGGATCGGATTGCCGCGCTTTGGATAGCCAGAAATCGTCATCGTGTGTGAATGGTCCGCGGTCACGATGATCAGCGTCTCGTCCGCATCGGTCATTTCCAGTGCTGCGGCGAGGGCCTGGTCCAGTTCATCGGTTTCCGACAGGGCCCGGGCGGCACTGACGCCATGATGGCCATGGTCAATTCGGCCGCCTTCGACCATCAGTACAAAACCGTCCTCATCCTGGGACAGGCGCGTGATAGCCGCCTTTGTCAGATCGACCAGAGAAGGTTCGCCAGCTGGGTCTTCATCCCGATCGAGCGCGAATTTCATGTGCGAGCCTTCAAACAGGCCGAGTACTTTTGCATTCGAGGCGAAGTCGATGGTCTCGAAACCAGCCTTGTCGGTGACATAGACATGGTCGGCGGACTTTGCGGTCCATTCGGCTGTCAGGTCGCGACCATCCGTGCGGCTTCCGGTGCGATTGGCGTCCTCGGCATCTGACTGTTCGGTCGTTGTGAAGGGCGCGCGGCCTCCGGCCATTGCCACTTCAAATCCGTCGCCTTCCGACCACTCGATGAATTGGCGGGCAATATCCTTGCAGTCGCCTGCGTCTCCGCCTTTCAGATCGCTGTCAGCTTCCCAGTCGCGGCTGGGAGTCTTGGCGAAGGTGGACGCCGGCGTTGCATGGGTCAGGCGGGCGGTGGAAACGAGACCCGTTGCGAGGCCTGACCGTTCGGCCAGTTCGAAAATTGACTCTGTCGTGCGCCCTTCGACGCTGGCGCAATTGCCGAAGCCGGCTTCCTTGAGGATGCCGAGCGTTCGTGAATTGACCTTGGCACCGGTCACCATCGCAGTTGCCGTCGAGGCGGAGTCGGAAACCTGATAGTCGTGACTGTAGGTTTTGGACAGGGCCATGTACGGCAGCGTGTCCATGGCCAGCGTATAGGACTCGCCGTCGAGTCCACGTTGTTGGCCAGCATAGATGCGGGCGGCGGTGATGGTCGGAATGCTCATGCCATCGCCAACGAAGAGGATGATGTTCTTCGCCGATTTTACGCCGCGCTCCTGAATGCGTGTTTCTACGGCTTCAGCGGCAGATTGATAATAGGAATCACTTGCCTGGGTGGGTGTCGTGCCTTCGCGTAGCGGCGCCGATGAAGCTTCGCTTTGTGCCACGGCGGTATCAGACGGCGCTGAACAGCCCGCGACAGCAAGGACGGTGAATGAAGCAAGGGATAGAGCAGTGCGGCGCATGATTAGTCTCCGGAATATCAGGTCTGGGGCGGGCATAGACTGAGTTCGTGACACTATTGCTGCACTCAGTCGATTGGATCCACCTTGTGGCCGCGCTGGGCCAGCCAGACCGCGACAAGAATGAGCATACCGCCGCCTGCCTGCAAGGTCGTGAGAGGTTCCTGAAAGAGATGCCACGAAATCGCGGCAGCCATGACGGGCTGGATCAGGATGATGACACCCGCGATGGAGGTTGGCGTGCTGCCAAGCCCGGTGATGATCAAACCCTGACCGACGACGTGGATCACGATCCCGAGGAACAGGGGCACGGCGAAACCCGACAATTTCTCCGGAAGGAAGTTTTCACCGAAAGCCATGACCATGATGGCTCCGACAATCACTTCCACAAGTGTCAGCCAGAACAAAGTCTCCAGACCGTTCAGTGTTCGCCGGGCGAGCTTCGAGCAGAGGAAATAGCCCGATACGCTGATCGCCGCGATGATCGCAATCCGATCCCCGACAAAACTGGCTCCCCCTTCGGCGGTACCGCCGAGTGACAGGGCCGATGCGCCGCCAATCGCCAGGATTACGGCGAAGAACCACATCGGCGCAGGGCGCTCCTTCAGGAACAGCCATGCGAGGAAGCCGACGCAGACGTTTCCGAGATTCACGATGAAGGTGGCATTGGACACACTGGTCAGGGTGAGGGACCAGTGCCAGAAGCCAATGTCCACAGCGAAACAGATCCCGGCCAGGATGACATATATGTTCGGTTTGCGCGGAGCGCGCCGCTCGACCAGCAAGACGAGCGCAGTCAGCACGGGCAGGGCAAATGTGTAGCGCCAGAAGGCAATGGCCTGCGGGCCGAGGTCGTCGAGACCCAAGCGCAAGCCAATCGGCGCAAATCCGATCGCAACCGCGCCGCCAACCAGCATAAGCACGCCGAGCCATTCCCGGCGTACCGGCGCTGTCATTTCTGTGGATGTCATTAAATGAGGCCCGTCATGGCGCGAATGTCTTCAGGCGTCTTGCCGTCTTCACGCCATGCGCGCAATCCCCGGTCCCCGGCGCGCTTGGACAATTTCTTGCCATCTGCCCCCAAAACGAGCGGATGAAACGTATAAAGAGGCTGTGGCCAGTCCATCAGCGCCTGCAGCAGGACATGTACCGATGTCATCTCCCGGATGTCTTCGCCGCGTATGACATGCGTGATCCCCTGCAAGGCATCGTCGAGGCAGCAGGCGAGGTGATAGCTTGTTGGCGTATCCTTGCGCGCCAGCACCACGTCGCCAAAGGGTGCGGGGTCAGCTTTCACCTTGTGCTGGCCGCACTTTGAGAAGACCGTATAGCTCAAGGCATCATATACAGGGCCGAGTTGGGCGCGGGCAGCCGAGAGGGATAGCCGCCACGCATAGGCGTGTCCCCGGTCCAGCAGTTCCCGCTCCTTGTCCGCAGGGAGCGACTTGCCAGTGAAGCCTGCCGTATCGGGACTGGCCCCGGCAGGCAGCGCGGCGGCAATTTCCCGACGGGTCTTGAAGCACCGATAAACCAGCCCGCGCGCCTTCAGGGAGTTGAGCGCGGACTCATATTCAGCGAAGTGGTCCGACTGGCGTCGCACGGGGCCATCCCAGTCCAGTCCGAGCCATTCAAGATCGGCGAGAATGGAGGTTTCGTACTCCGGACGGCATCGGGTCTGGTCAATGTCTTCAATCCGCAACAGCACCTTTCCATCATGGGCGCGGGCAGTGTCCCAGACATGGAAAGCCGAGAGCGCGTGACCGAGATGCAAATGCCCGGTGGGGGACGGTGCGAACCGCGTGACAAATTCCCCGGCTCCCATGCGACCCCCTGAATCAGCTTGTCTCTCAGGCAATCTAACCATCCCCCGCACAGGCTGAACAGCGTTTAGCTGTTGCAAGCACAGGGCAGGAACCGTATCGCACAGACATACAGGAGGTCATCTCGAATGCCTGTGGATACTTGGTTCACAACAGCCGAGCGCTGGTTCGAAACGAATGTGGTGGATGCGACAGAGCTCGCCACGTTTGGATTCGTGATGCTGTGTGTCCTGCTCGTTGCACTGGTCGTCCTGATGTTCAGCCTGCTGGGTTCGCTGTTGAAGACTTTGCGCGATGCGTCCGGGGCCCGGGCTGCGCGCAATGACAAGTCGCCCGGATACCGCGTGCTTGTCGCCCGCCCGGCTGGCAAAGGCTCGGGTCGCGCATGGAAATGGCTGCTCTCGGCGCTCAATTCCCACCTCTCCGAATTCAATTTCGGTGCGCCCCTGAAAGTGTTCCGCACGGGCACTATTCACGGCGGCATCGAAACGCGCGCGGTCCAGCGTGCCCGTCGGCGACTGGAAGTGGCAGATGCGGACATGCTGGTCTGGGCAGACAGGACGGGTCGGCGCGAAGATGGCTTTGTCATTCACGGCCTAAGCCGCGGTGGTGGCCTGACAGCCACGGAAGCGAAGCTGTTCACGCTGCCAATGCCCGGAAAGATGATCGACCTTGAGGGGCAGATGCCACGCGTGGCCGCTTACTTCCTTGCGCGGGAATTGCAGCCTGCGCTGGCCAATCCGCAATCCTTCCGGCCCGAAAAGATAAAGATCCTGTCTAATGCGCTGGCTGAAATCCTTGAGGACTCGCCTACGCTTCCGGTCGCTCTGCGCAGCCGTATCGAAGCCGATTTTTGCGCGTCTCTGGTGCACGTTGCCGAACAGTCTGGAGATATGGATGCGCTCGACCACGTGATCACGCTTCGGAGAATCCATCTCCAGGATATCAAGAGTGATGGCGACACATCGCGGGCCGTTCAGGCGCACATGGATCTCGGCCGGGCCCTGCTGGCGCGCGCGACAAACCAGTTCGATCGCAAGACCGTCGAGGAGGCGATCAGTCACCTCACCAAAGTGATTGAGGCCTTGCAGGCAGACCCGACCATAAAGCGCGCCCAAGCCGCTTCTGACGCCATGTACAAGGCGCAGAACCTGCTTGAGACACGCAAAAGGTTTGCCGTGAATTTCGGCGGCTAGCGCCAGCCTGATCGCGATCAGGTCGACACACCCAGGCCGATTGGGCAGGACACGCCCGTGCCTCCAATCCCGCAATACCCGTTCGGGTTTTTTGCAAGGTATTGCTGATGGTATTCCTCGGCGAAATAAACCTTGTCCAACGGCGCAAGCTCCGTTGTGATCTGGCTGGCATGACCGCTCTGGGCAAGCGACTTCTCATATACTGCGATCATCTCGCGCGCAGTTTCGGCTTGTGCCTCGGATGTCGTGTATATTGCCGAGCGGTATTGCGTGCCGATGTCATTTCCCTGACGCATTCCCTGGGTTGGGTCATGGCTTTCGAGGAACAGTTTCACGAGTGCGGCGAAGGTCACTTCGGCAGGGTTGAAAACCACTTCAACGATTTCCGTGTGCCCGGTCCCGCCTGAGCAGACTTCTTCATAGGTCGGGTTCGGGGTCGATCCGCCAGCATAACCTACCCGGGTCAGCCAAACGCCATCCTGCTGCCAGAATACACGCTCAGCGCCCCAGAAGCAGCCGAGGGCGAATACGGCCGTTTCGTATCCCGCCGGAACGGGGCCCTGCAGGTCACGGTCGAATACATAATGCGTGGTGGCGGTCGGGATCGGATCGGGGCGGCCGGGCAGGGCGCTCTCGGCATCCGGGATGGTCAGTTTTTTCTTCGAGAACAACATGAGGGGTCTCCCTTTCTGTGTCTCATATGGGTTTGTCTGCCGGGAACGGCAATCACAGTCTTGCGATCTTGCAGGCCTTCGGTTATTGGCTCCCCTCTGCTGAGTACGGTGAGGTGGCCGAGTGGTCGAAGGCGCACGCCTGGAAAGTGTGTAGGCTAGCAATAGTCTCCAGGGTTCGAATCCCTGTCTCACCGCCAGCATTTCCCAGGTCCAAACGATGCGTTCGTCAAGGCTGAGGGCGTTCAGGACTCTACTGTCGTCGGCGATATGCTGAGCGCACAAGAATCCAATAAGTAGATTGTAATCCCTTTTGAATTGTCTTCATATCCGGTTGCTTTCAGGAGACATCAACATTGTTAGAATTAAGCTTGGAGCCAGCCGGGAAAGATTACCTGAACATCGGGGTTGCTGCCGGTGCCAACGTTATCATACGGTCGCCTACCTTTTCGGAAGAGAAGGCGGCGTGGGAATGTGAATTTTCAATCAAGGGATCGGAAAGTGAATTCCATTCGAGCTTGTTCTGAGTCTCTGAACTGCAAGCCGTCGAATTGGTTATAGGTTTCATCAACAAGATGTTCCCTTAAGGCCCTGAATCCACCAACTGTCGTTCCCGCGCGTCGCCGAGGTGAGGTTGCGGCAGTCTACCGTGCAGGCCGTGCGTCCTGCTTTTCCTTTTTTGCCGCCTTCACCGGTTGGGGTTTGTTGTCCTGCAGAAGTGGCGCGTAAATCCATTTCTCCGGCTGACCCGGGCCAGAGATCCGCGCCCAGTCACCTTTGGTGATATACATGGACACTTCCGCACCAAGGTTCAGTACAGTGATGATAGAGTTACTGACTCCAGGGCCGCCGCGCACGTTTACAGCTTCCGCTTTCACATAGCGGATGCCATGATGGCTAACGGCGCTTTGCGGGTTTTCGCGCGGGGCCTGGGCAGAGGCGATGGGCCCGAATGCGGCTGCGCTGGATACGAGGCCGATAGCGAGGAGGGTTTTCAACTTTTTATTCAGCATGGGATGAGTCCTGATCCTGAGAATGCGTGGTTCACCATGATTAGGAGATCCCTATGCCGAGGGTTTGTCAGCTCCCCGGGAAATGGTGTCGGTGTGCAACATCGGTGTCCCCGGATTGGCGCCTCTGTGGCGACACCAAGGCGCGTGTTGAGGATCTGGCAATGTCAGACTGGAAACTCTGCAAATGCTTTATGGATTTTGAGCGAATGTTAACTAATTGTCGCAATTCTTGACGCTGAACCTTTAACCGTCCCTGCCAAGGATTAACGCCATGCTGATACGCGCAGCTGCCACTCTTGCCGGAACTCTCCTCATCGGACTTCCGGCGTTCGCCCAGGAACTCATCGTCGAGCAACAGGTTGAACGTGTGATCGTCATCGAAGACGAAGAGGGCGGATTGGAAATGGAGCTGCTGCCTGCCGAGGAAGTGAAGCCGGGTGAGCAGTTGTTTTATTCCGTGACATATTCAAACCCGGGCGAAACCCCGGCAAGGGACGCTGTTCTGACCTTGCCAGTGCCGGCAGATGTGAGCCTGCTCGAAGATTCTGCCATGGCCGAATATGATCAGGCCTCTGTTGATTTCTCCATGGACGGTGGGGCGACATACGTGCCGCGTGAAAAACTGATTGCGGAATCCGGTCTCGATGAGATCCAGCCGGTGAGCGTGTCCATGCCGGAAGAGATCACGCATATGCGCTGGACCTTCAATCGTGAGATTGGTCCGAAAGATTCAGGCAAGATTTTCTTTGCGGCGGTCCTCAAGGAAAATACGCGTCCCGTCAGCCCCTGAATTGACGGACGCAAGGCCGTTAGCGTAACGCCTGCGGCATGACACTCGTAAAAATCTGCGGCCTGACCGATCCCGACCTCGTGCGCTATACCGCGCAAGCCGGGGCAGACTGGATTGGGTTCGTGTTTGCCGAGGCCAGCCCGCGGCACGTAACGGAAGCAGCGGCGGCCAACCTTTTGATGCAGGTAGGGTCCGCCACGCCGGTGGCCTTGCTGGTTGACCCGGACGACGCGCAGATCGACCGGATCGTGGCGCTGGGGTTTCCGATATTGCAATTGCACGGTTCGGAATCCCCTGAGCGCGTCGCCGAAGTCAAGGCGCGGACGCGTCTGGAGATCTGGAAAGCCGTGGGAATTGCCGATTCAGACGATCTGAAACGGGCTGAGGCCTACACGGCAGCCGATCGGCTTCTGGTGGACGCGAAACCGCCTAAGGGCGCTGATCGGACAGGCGGGCACGGATTGTCATTTGACTGGAATTTGCTGAAAGGCTGGCAGAGACCGGCACCCTGGATTCTTGCTGGGGGGCTGACACCGGACAATGTCTCCGATGCCGTGCGTCTGACCGGTGCGCCAGCAGTGGATGTCTCTTCAGGCGTAGAGCGTGTTCGCGGCCTGAAGGACCGGGTACTGGTAAAGACATTCATCGACGCCTCAAAAAATTCATAACAAACTGATTGTTCCGTTTTTGTTCTGTGCTAATATGGCTCCTATTGGCAATGGGAGGACGTGTCATGTTTCCAGAACAACTGACGAGTGTCGCTGGCAAGTTGGCGGAATGCTGCAATTCTGGCCGCGAGGCCGAAGCGCTGGAGACACTTTACGCACAAGAGTGCGTGTCGGTCGAAGCGCTTGCAATGGGCGATGCTGGCCGCGAAGCTCAGGGGCTCGACGCCATCAAGGGCAAGCACGACTGGTGGTATGGCGCGCACGATGTGCACCAGGTCAGCGCCGAGGGGCCGTTCCTGTTTGGGGATGACCAATTTTCTCTCGTCTTCGAAATGGATGTCACCAACAAGGAGTCCGGCGAGCGGATGCAAGCCAAGGAGGTTGGCGTGTATACGGTCAAGGACGGGAAGATCGTTCGAGAGGAATTTTTCTATTCCCCCATGGGCTGACGCGTCACCGGGCCGGGCGCATCGTCGCGCTTTCCTTGGCACGTCCTTCGGTCTAGATACGGGCCGGTAGTGCAAGGAAAGCAGGACGATGGATTTGCGGAACACATGGGATCAATGGCCAGATGCGAATGGCCGCTTTGGAGACTTTGGTGGGCGCTATGTCGCCGAGACATTGATGCCATTGATCCTCGAACTTGAGGCCGAATACCGCAAGGCCAAGGAAGATCCAGCTTTCAAGGCGGAAATGGACGATTTGTGGGCCCATTATGTCGGGCGTCCATCGCCTCTATATTTTGCGGAGCGGCTGACCGAGCATTTCGATGGCGCGAAAATCTATTTCAAGCGCGATGAGCTGAACCATACGGGCGCGCACAAGATCAATAATTGCCTCGGCCAGGTCCTGCTCGCCAGGCGTATGGGCAAGACCCGCATCATCGCCGAAACGGGCGCCGGTCAGCATGGTGTTGCCACGGCGACAATCTGCGCGCGCTTCGGACTTGATTGCGTTGTCTTCATGGGCGAGACGGATGTCGAGCGCCAGAAGCCGAACGTTTTCCGCATGAAACTGCTCGGCGCAGAGATCGTCCCGGTCTCTTCCGGCACAGGCACCCTGAAAGACGCAATGAATGAAGCACTGCGTGACTGGGTCACCAATGTCGAAGACACCTTCTACTGCATTGGCACGGCTGCGGGGCCCCATCCGTATCCGGAGCTTGTCCGCGACTTCCAGAGCATTATCGGCAAGGAGGCTCGCGCCCAGATCCTTGAGCGGGAAGGGCGCCTGCCCGACGCGGTCATGGCCTGTATCGGCGGTGGTTCGAACGCGATTGGCCTGTTTCACCCTTTCCTTGAAGATGAGGGCGTTCGCCTGATCGGCGTCGAGGCCGCTGGCCACGGAATTGAGACAGGAGAGCATGCTGCCGCGCTGAATGGCGGCAAGCCGGGCATCCTGCATGGGAACAAGACCTATCTCCTTCAAACCGATGACGGCCAGATCATCGATGCGCATTCAATCTCGGCGGGACTGGACTATCCGGGCATCGGACCAGAACACGCTTTCCTGAGAGATTCCGGTCGCGCTGAATACTTGTCGTGCACGGATAAGGAGGCGCTTGCAGCTTTCCAACTGTGCACGCGGCTTGAGGGTATTATTCCGGCGCTCGAGCCCTCACACGCCATCGCGCGCGTAGGTGAGGTCGCTCAGGCACTCGGCAAGGATGGGCTGATGATCCTGAACATGTGTGGTCGCGGCGACAAGGACGTTTTCTCGGTCGCCAAGGCCCTCGGCGTCGATATGTAGGGAAGAGGCCGATGATCTCGCATGTGACCTTGGGCACGAATGATCTGGAAAATGCAGCTGCCTTTTACGAGCCGATCATGCAGGCGCTTGGGAATCCGCGTGTACCATTCGAGCGGTCTGATCCGTTTATCATGTGGCGGCGTCCGGGCGATGACCGCCCGCTGGTCGCTTTGGTGCGGCCGTTCAATGACCAGCGACACGAGCCGGGCAATGGCCAGATGCTCGCCCTGCTCGCACCCGACCGGCCCAGCGTAGATGAGGCGCACGCAATTGCCATCTCTCGCGGCGCTCAGGATGAGGGTACCCCGTGCCTGCGCCCGCAATATCACGCGAACTATTACGGGGCATATTTCCGAGATCTCGATGGAAACAAGATTTGCATCGTTTGCCACGATCCCGATGGACGAGGCGGTTAGAAAATGTTCCCCTGCGCCTTCACTTTATCTTTTGTCGAGAGAGTAAATTGACTGATCTCCTTCTCATTCGCATTACCTGTCCGTCGCGCCGTGTGGCCGAGGAAATTGGCGACGCGGCCATCGAGCACCGTCTCGCTGCCTGCGCCAATCTCGAAGGGCCGGTCTCGTCCACCTATCGCTGGAAGAGTGTGGTGGAGCAGGCCTTCGAATTCGTGTTGTGGCTGAAAGCGCCGAAAGCGAATTGGGATCGGATCGAAGCCCTCGTCCTGACGCACCATCCCTATGAAGTACCCGCTATGGTCGCATTGCCTTGCATTCAGGCGAATGCGCCTTATGAGGCATGGGTTCACGAGAATACGGACACCTGATGCCAACTTCCCGCATTACAGACACCTTCGCCCGCGCAAGCGGCGAATCCCGCGCCGTTCTGGTTTCCTACCTTATGGCCGGCGACCCCGACCTTGAGACGAGCTATGCTGCCATGTGCGCGCTGCGCGACAACGGCGCCGATATCATTGAGCTTGGCGCGCCCTTTACCGACCCGATGGCCGATGGGGCATCCATTCAGAAGGCGGGCTTGCGCGCGCTCGCCAATAAAACAAAGCTCGCTGACACGCTGGCGCTGGCGGCCCGGTTTCGCGCCGAGGACCAGACAACGCCTGTCATTATCATGGGATATGCCAATCCTGTGTTCCGCATGGGATATGCTGAGTTCGCCAAGGCGGCTCATGCAGCCGGTGTCGACGGAACCATCCTGGTAGATTTGCCGCCGGAAGAAGATGGCGAACTGCGCGAGGCCTATGCGCAATACGATCTTTCCGTCATTCGGCTTGCGACCCCCACCACTCATGAAAACCGGATGAAAAAGGTCGCCGAAGGCGCCAGCGGATTCCTCTATTTTGTCGCTGTGACAGGCGTTACAGGCGCTGGCAGCGCGGATCCGCAGGCGATTGCCGGGAACATTGAAATGGCCAAACGTGTTTCAGGATTGCCGGTCTGTGTGGGTTTTGGCGTCAAAACTGGCGCTCAAGCTGCAGAAATGGCTAAAATTGCCGATGGGGTTGTCGTAGGCTCCGCTTTCGTGGAGCATGCAGAAAAGGCCCACGAATCGGGGGATTTTGCCAGTGCACCGCGGGGAATGGGCGCGTTGGCGAAGGAGTTGAGCTCGGCGATCAGAACGATCACCAAGCCTTAAGTGTTGATTGCCGCCGAGGAGGTTCTGGCATGAACTGGATTACCAAGGTCACCCCGCCGGGCCTGAAGACCATGCTCGCGAAGAAGGACACGCCCGACGATTTGTGGGTGAAATGTCCTCTGTCCGGCGAACTGGTCTACAAGACCGATCTGGAAGAAAACTGGCATGTCACACCTGCTGGCGCGCATCTGCGGATCAGCCCGCGCACCCGCCTGCGCCTCCTGTTCGATGATGAGCGCTGGGAGCCTTTGGCCCTGCCATCGGTTCCGCATGACCCCCTGAAATTCAAGGATGACAAGCCTTATCCGTCGCGCCTGAAGGCTGCGAAGGCCAAGATTGCGGCCCGGGACAAGAAAGAGTCCGAAAATGGTGGCGCACCGATCATCCAGGAAGACTGTATGGTGGCGGCCTATGGAAAGATCGGCGGCGTGCCCACGGTCGTACTGGTTCAGGATTTTGCCTTTATGGGCGGATCCTTGGGCATGGCGGCAGGGGAAGGCTTTGTAGCGGCTGCGCAGATGGCGTTGGCCCGCAAGGCGGGCTTTGTTGTGTGCACGGCGTCCGGTGGCGCTCGTATGCAGGAGGGCACGCTGAGCCTGATGCAGATGCCGCGCACGACGCTCGCGATCAATGAGCTGGCCGAAGCCAAACTACCTTATATTGTGCTGCTGACTGATCCGACGTCGGGCGGCGTGTCGGCATCTTATGCGATGCTTGGCGATATCCATATTGCCGAACCTGGCGCAATGATCGCCTTTTCCGGCCCGCGTGTGATTGAACAAACCATTCGCGAAAGCCTGCCGAAAGGGTTCCAGCGATCCGAATTCCTGCGCGAAAAGGGCCAGGTGGACATTGTCTGCGACCGGCGCAAACTGAAGGACACGATCTCAAATGTCCTGTCGATGCTGATGCCAAATGTGCGGCGCGCTGAAGATCGCCTGCCGGTTTCTCTGACGCCACCCAAAACGCATGCCGCCAAGACCCCAAACAAGAGTAAGGGCAGCTCTGCTTGATCGGTGACAGTTCGGCCCTGGCCGAGGCGCTGGGGCGGTTCGAAGGGCTATATCCAGACACGATTGAACTATCGCTCGGGCGCGTCTTGAATGCGCTTGAGTTGCTTGGGCGGCCGCAAGACAGGCTGCCGCCCGTGATACATGTGGCCGGAACCAACGGCAAAGGGTCCACCTGCGCCTTCATGCGGGCCATGATGGAAGCAGCGGGCCTTAGCGTTCATGTCTTTACCAGTCCGCACCTCGTGCGTTTCAACGAGCGTATCCGGCTCGCCGGTGAGATCGTGGATGATGCGCGCCTGATCGACTGGCTGGAGCGAACCCATGACGCGATCAAGGGGCAGGAGATCACACAATTCGAGGCGACCACGACCACGGCCCTGCTCGCCTTCTCGGAAGTGCCCGCCGATGTACTGATTCTCGAAGTCGGACTTGGTGGCAGCTATGATGCGACCAATGTGATCGACCGGCCCGCGCTGAGCGTCATTACGCCGATCGATTTTGATCACAAGGCCTTTCTCGGCTCGGATATTCGCAAGATTGCGGGTGAGAAAGCGGGAATCATCAAGTCCGGCCGCCCGGCGCTGACCGCGATCCAGCGCAAGATCTGTGACGATGTCATCGCAAAACGGGCCGAAGATGTTGGCGCGCCGCTCTATCGCCTGAAAGCGCACTTCATTGATGCAATGCCGGAAGACCTTGGCCTGTTGGGCGAACACCAGCGGGCCAATGCGGCTCTGGCCGCCATGGCCGTGCAGCTGTTCGGGAATTCCACAATCATCGACCAGAATGCGATCTTCGAAGGCGCCCGCAACGCGGTGTGGCCTGCGCGTATGCAGCGCCTGAAAGACGGGCCGCTTACGGCGCTCGCTCCCGATCAGGAAATCTGGCTGGATGGCGGACACAATCCGCATGCGGCCCGCGCCATTGCGAGACAGCTGAACAACATGCCCGGGCGTACCGCACTGGTCGCAGCCATGCTCGCCTCCAAGGATGCGACCGGCTATTTCATGCCGTTCCGGCAGGTGCGACCTGAGGTCTTCACCTTGCCGAACGCGCCGGGTCATCAGGGCGCCGAACCCCAAGCCCTGGCGGAAGCGGCCACCAATGCGGGGCTGAAAGCCGCCGCGTGCGACAGCCTCGAAGCTGCGCTCAAGGCTGCGGCGGCAACCGGCGTTGATCGTATCCTGATTTGCGGATCTCTGTATCTGGCAGGGGAGGTGCTCGCGCGGAATGGCGAGCCGCCAGTGTAGCGCTATTCAGCGGCGAGTTTCAGCCCGTCGCCTTCATCATTCAGCGTTTCAGCGACCTTGTGCGCCAGTCGGCGCGCCACTTCGGTCTTGCCCATGCGTGGCCAGCGTTCGGATCCGTCCCGGGTGATCAGGGCAATCTCGTTTTCCGAGCCGCCCATCACATCCCCGGAGACATCATTGGCGACGATCCAGTCACAATTCTTGCGGGCGAGCTTCGCTTCAGCGTGTTCCTCGACATCATGCGTCTCTGCGGCGAAGCCGATCACCAGGGCGGGTCGGTTCTTGCGCTTGTTGGCCAGCGTCTTGAGGATATCCGGGTTTTCGGTCAGTTCCATGGACGGATGTTCGCTGCCTGCGCCCTTGATCTTCAGCTTCTTGGTTGCGGCCCGTGCCGGGCGCCAGTCAGCAACTGCGGCCACAGAAACGAACACGTCAGCAGGCAGAGCGTCCTCGCAGGCCTTCAACATCTGGCGGGCTGTCTCGACCGGTACGAAATTCACTCCCCGTGGTGCGGGCAGGGCGACCGGACCGGAGACCAAAGTGACCTGCGCACCAAGACGCGCGAGCGCTTCGGCAATCGCATAGCCTTGCTTGCCGGAAGAATGGTTGGACAAGAACCGAACAGGATCCAGCGGTTCACGTGTCGGGCCTGCTGTGACAAGCGCGTGGGTTCCCGCGAGTGCGCCGGTGGCGTCTCCTGCCAGCATGCGTTCGATTTCTTCGGCGATGACCGGAAGTTCCGGAAGGCGGCCAGGACCGAATTCACCGCAGGCCATCGCGCCTTCGTCCGGCTCCATCACCGTCACGCCATCCGCGCGGAGCGTTTCGACATTCCGCACCGTGGCTGGGTGCTGCCACATGCGCACATTCATGGCGGGCACGACCAGGACAGGTTTGTCAGTCGCCAGAAGTGTGGTGGAGGCAAGATCATTGGCGAGGCCACCTGCGGCCTTGGCCATCAGGTCTGCGGTAGCCGGGCAGACAACGACGAGATCGGCCGAGCGGGAAAGCTCAATATGGCCCATTTCCGCTTCGTCACTGAGGTTGAACAGCTCGGTATAGACCTTGTCGCCGGACAGTGCGGAGACCGAGAGAGGGGTGACGAATTCCTGGCCGCCCTTCGTCACGATGCACCGACAGGCAATGTCGCGCCGGCGCAACTCCCGGATCAGTTCCAGGCTCTTGTAGGCGGCAATACCGCCGGAAATGATCAAAAGGATGCGTTTTTGCGTCATGGGCCGGGCTCTGTTTGTTAAGCGTGTCTTATCGCAAATTTCTTGCCGTTACCCCATGAAATCCCTGTGAACTTGGCGGCTCGGTTAAGGTTTTCGCGGGTTTCAGCAGGGAAATGCCCGAAACTCGCTATTTCGCTGCCCAGATGCCCAGCGCAACCAAGGCCGCGATGAAGCCAAACCAGCCCCACCAGGGCGCAAACCGGCGTGGAAGCGGCGGGGGCGAAACCGGTTCGAGTAGTGAGGCCTCAAATTTGTCCATGACTTCTGGCAGACGCTTCAACCGGTTGGTGATCTCTTTCACATTGCCGGCGACAAGTTTTGCGGCGCCCTCTGGACCAAAGCTGCGCCGGATCCACGTGCCGACCACGGGTTCGGACGCAAACCATATATTGTGCGACGGGTCGATCGCGCGGGCGACGCCTTCCACTTGGACCATGGTCTTCTGGAGCAGGACAAGTTCCGGACGCAGGGACATTCCGAATGTGTGCGTATAGTCGAACAATTGAAGCAGGACGCGACCCATCGAGACTTCTTCGGCCGGTTTGCCATGTACGGGTTCGCCGATGGAACGGAGAGCTTGTGCGAACTCCCCGATGGACTGGTTGGCCGGTACATAACCGGCCTCGAAATGGACTTCGGCAACACGGCGGTAATCGCGCTTCAGGAAGCCCCAAAGGATTTCGGCGAGGAAGCGGCGCTCGACCAGGCCGATCCGGCCAATGATTCCGAAATCCACCAGGGCCACCTTGCCTTCCGGCGTGATGATGAGATTGCCTTCATGCATGTCCGCATGGAACACGCCGTATTCGATCGCATGGGTCAGGAAGCCCTGCGTGATGTCGTTCGCCAATTTCTTGCGGTCGATGCCGGGACGGTCCAGCGCTTTTGGATCGGTGAGAGAAACTCCGTCGATCCAGTCGATGGTAAGAACCCGGCGACCGGTGCGGTCCCAATCGACGGAGGGAATGACGAAATGGCCGGATTTCTGGCTGATTTCGTGCATTTCGTCTGCGCCGCCTGCTTCGAGGCGCAGGTCGGTTTCGCGCATCATGGCATTCGCAATGGTTTCAGTGAAAGCCACAGGTTTCAGACGCTGGCTCTCGGCTGAGATGCCTTCGATGGTGCGCGCAGCGCGTTTCATGGCAGAAAGTTCCACCATCAATTTGTGCTCAATGCCCGGCCGCAGGATTTTCACGGCGCGTTCCCCTTCTGGCAGGGACATCTTGTGGACCTGCGCGATGGACGCGGCCGCAACCGGGTCTGACAATTCGGCAAACAGGCGTGCGGCGTCAGCCTCACCAAACTCTTCCGCGAGGGCGGCGCGCGCCGCCTTCATCGAAAAGGGCGGCAGCTTGTCCTTCAGACGGCCCAGATCCTGGGTGACTTCAGCGCCGAACACATCCGGGCGCGTGGCCAGAAACTGCCCAAGCTTGATGTAGGCCGGTCCCAGCTTTTCCAACGCGCGGGCGAGGCGCTCGCCGGGGCGTCCCCGCGCGCCGCCACCAAAGACACGTAGCACCCGCCCGGCGATGCGGGCAGGCAGAGGCAGGCGGGTCTGGTAAGCGCCCGGCAGGATCACATCGTGTCGCGCGAGTGCTATGCCAGCGCGCATCAGGCGGCGATAATCTCCAATCAGTCCCATGCCATGCTCCGCGCGCCAACGGGAACCGGCAGGCCCGGACGGCGTTTGATGAGGGAAGATATGTTTACAGAGGAGGCTGTCATGGCCACTAAAAAAGCACCAAAAAACAAAGGAACTCTATACTTTGTGACGAGTGGACTGCTTGTGGCTGCAATGATTGCTGCGGCGATCTACTATGCCGAGCCGAGCCAAGCCCCAGACCAGCTGTTGCTGGACCCTGCACAGCGCTCCAGTCTGACGCCGGATTCGAGCCCAAGCTGACCCGCATCAGACCGCCCAGCCGAAGTGCAGGGCGGCGATGCCTCCCGAATAATTCGTGACACTCACACGAGAAAAGCCTGAATCTTCGATTTCTTTGCGGAAGGCGTCCTGTGTGGGAAATTTCCGTATTGATTCAACAAGATACTGATAACTATCGGCATCTCCCGCAATCAGGCTGCCGAGGCGCGGGATCACATTGAAACTGTATGTGTCGTATGCGGCCTGCAGGGCAGGGACCGTCATATGACTGAACTCCAGAACGGCCAATCTGCCGCCCGGTTTCAACACGCGGCGGAACTCCCGTAATCCTTCCAGACGATCCGCAAAATTGCGAATTCCGAACGACACGGTGACGGCATCGAATACTCGGTCGGGATAGGGCAAATTCTGGCCGTCGGCGCAAATCCAGTCTAGCCGACCTTCCCATTTAGCATTGTCCGCACGGGCTTTGCCTGCGTCCAGCATGGCATCATTGATGTCGGACACGATTGCGGTGGCGGGCGTGTCGATGCCCCTGCGCTTGCCCGCCTTGTCAGCCAAGGTGAGGAAGGCGCGTGCCAATTCGCCGGTGCCGCCAGCAACATCCAGATGGCGCTCGCCGGGCTGTGGGTTCACCTGATTCATCGCATCATGCTTCCAGAGGCGGTGGACGCCTGCGGACATGAGATCGTTCATCAGGTCGTAGCGGGACGCGACAGAGCGGAAGACGCCTTTCACGCGGGCGACCTTCTCCGTCTCGGTGACCTCTTCGAAGCCGAACGACACCTTGCGTTCCGTATCTCTATCTGCAGACATGCGCGCCACCATAGTTGCCTCGATCACCCTAGGCTATATGCCATAGCCATGCCTGAATTACCCGAAGTCGAGACAGTTCGCCGCGGACTTGCGCCAGTCATGGAGGGCCAGCGTATTGAGCGTCTGGTCCACAACCGGGCTGATCTACGGTTTCCCTTCCCCGACCGGTTCGCCGAACGCCTCAGCGGTGCGCGTATCACCCATCTGGGCCGCAAGGCGAAGTTCCTGACGCTTGCCCTGTCGACGGATGAGGTCCTCGTCATGCATCTCGGCATGACTGGACGGTTCACGGTGGCGGACGACAAACTCGGTGCGTTCCATCACGAGACCGGCACAGACCCACGCCATGACCATGTTGTCTTCCAGCTCGAAAGCGGCGCGCGCGTAACCTATAATGATCCGCGTCGATTTGGTTTCATGGAACTCTGGCCCGCGCAGCAGTTTCAGGCGTATCCAAGGTTAATGGCGATGGGGCCGGAGCCACTTTCCAATGGGTTTTCCGAGGCGTATCTGAATACAGTTCTGCGGGGGCGCAAGACGCCGATCAAATCGGCGCTGCTCGACCAGTCGGTGATTGCCGGGCTCGGTAATATCTATGTGTGCGAAGCGTTGTGGCGTGCGGGTGTATCCCCGCGCCGGAGTGCAGCGACCGTGCCGGGCCAGCGCGCCGCACGCCTCGTGCCAGCGATCAATGACGTTATAGCCGAAGCTATAGCGGCAGGCGGCTCATCCATCTCAGATTTCGCCAGCGCGAGTGGGGAGCTTGGCTATTTCCAGCACACTTTCGCCGTCTATGACCGGGAAGGGGACTCTTGCCGCAACTGCACCAAGCCGATCCAACGCATCGTCCAATCAGGTAGGTCGAGTTTCTTCTGTAGTGCCTGCCAACGCTAGGGACGAGATGGCCCCAGCGCGGCCAGAATCTGAATGGCTGTTTCCAGATCATCTGCCCGTACAAGGGAGTCGACGAGTTTTTTCGCCTCCCGCTTCAGCAAACCTATCTTTGCATGCTCAAGGTCGCGGACCTCGGGTGCCGCAGGAAATGGCTCGTAGAAATAGTTGATCGGCTTACCGAGGGCGATGGCCACGTCCCTCAACCTGCCAGCTGACAAACGACTGCGGCCGGCCTCATACTTCTGAACCTGCTGAAAAGTAAGGCCCAGCTTTTCGGACAACGCCTCTTGCGTCATCCCCACTTCACGACGCGCTTGTCGGACTTGCCGACCGATAAAGCGGTCTGCATCTGTGGGTTTTCGTACGCCCTGGGGAGATGGGGCATGCGGCATCCTGGGTCCCTGAGGCCGGGTGTCTGACGCAATGCGCCGCGCACCCATTGAAATCAGGAGCTGACAATATTCAATCCTGAGTGGTTTTCAAGCCCAAAGAATGCCCGCACGCAACTTGCGATTGTGTGTCGAGTTTTGCTTTATCTTTCGAGGCGGCCAGAGCCAACATCCTCATGCAGGATGATCAATTGTGCCGACGACTATTTCGGATCAAGCCGAATGACGTCGTCTTCTGACGATGCCGGCTCTGCAGTATCGTCGGGAAGGGATAGGCCAAGCGAAGGAGCATCCTCGAACTGGCCTCCGCCAAAACCGCCGGACCCGATCAGCAGACCATCATCTTCGTCCGACTGCCCAATTCGCAAATTCAGCGTACCGCTGCCAGTGTCCTGAGCCGCCGATGAACTTGGCAGGTTCAGATTGAGGGAGCCCGTATATTCGTCCTCGACCTGGGCGGTCTCGGTAGCGACGACAGCTGCGTCTTCACTGCTGGAATTTTCAGAACAGGCCGTCCCTGCCAGACAGAAAGACACGATGGCGATAGACGTTGTCAGTTTCATGATCATGTCCCCATTCTTGCCGGGAGCTTCAGCGGCTCGCAAGCTTGTCTTGCACAACGTTCCAGAAATCGGCAGCGATATCAATGCCGCTGAGTTTCTTGATGGCCTGAACACCGGTGGGGGAGGTGACATTCACCTCGGTAAGACGCCCGCCAATCACGTCGATGCCCGTCAGGACGAGTCCGCGACGTTTCAATTCCGGCCCGATGGCTTCGCAAATCCGCATATCCGCGTCGCTCATATCTGTCTCCTCGGCCGTACCGCCGACAACGAGGTTCGATCGGACCTGACCTTCCTTGGGGCGCCGGTTGAGCGCGCCGGCGGCTTTGCCATCGATCAAGATGATGCGCTTGTCGCCCTCACTGACGGCCGGCAGAAATGCCTGAACCATGACCGGTTCACGCGAGCGACTGAAGAAGAGCTCAGTCAACGAGTCGAAATTGGAATCGTCCTGCTTCAGGCGAAACACGCCTGCGCCGCCATGCCCATAGAGCGGCTTGATGATGATGTCCTTGTGCTCTGCGCGGAAGGCTTCGATGACAGACAAGTCGCGCGACACAAGGGTTGGCGGCATCAGGTCTGGATACATTAGCGGGAAAATCTTTTCTGGACTGGATCGGACGCCAGCCGGGTCGTTCACGACGAGGGTTTCATCTGCGATTTCCTCAAGCAGATGGCAGGCCGTGATATAGCTCATGTCAAAGGGTGGGTCCTGACGCATCAAGATGACGGCAACGTCTTTTGCAAGATCCAGCCGAACGGGCGCATCAAACAGGCCGGGTGCGTCCTTCACACGTTGAACGCGCGCGGGTCGAACCAAGGCCGTTACGCGGCCTTGCTCGATGCTCATGTCATCGGGACCGTAGACGAAAAGCTCCATGCCGCGCGCTTGTGCGACTTCGGCCAGGGCAAAAGTGGTGTCTCCGTCGATATTGACGGATTCGAGCGGATCCATCTGGATCGCAACGCGAAGGCTCATGAGGCGGCTCCCTTCATGGGCCGCCGCCCGCGCGACCTGACCCGGCTAGTAATTGGCGCCGATCAGTTCCCCGTCGGCCTGATAGTCATATGAGGCATCGGGTGCTGTTTGATAAGGGGGCGTGCCCTGCGTCGTCGGCGCGGCTTGTTGGGTGCGGGTATTGTCACGAATGCGGACATAGGAAACCACCTGTTTCACGCCGCCCACCACACTGGCCTCCTCGGCTGCGCGCTTCAACTCCTCGGCCGACCGCGCGATGCCCATAAGGTAGACAACGCCATTATAGGTTTCGATGTTGAAGTTGAGGCTTTTGACCGTGCTGGACCCAACCAGGCGTGCGCGGACCCGACCCGTGATGACTTCATCGGAGACATTTGCGAGGAAACCGCCCGGAGGCTGGATACGAATTTCATTGGCGACATCGCGCGTGAGGTGAGAGGTCCAGGCGATACCTTCGGCTTTCACACGCTCTTCCGGAGTGTTTACGCGGCCGGAGAGCAGGACGAGTCCCCCGGTGACCTCCACATCGACCTCTCCAAACTTGTTTGCGCTTTCAGACAGGAGCTTACTCTTGATCTCATTCGACGCGGTGGCATCGTCCACAGCTTCACCGAGCGATTTCTCCTGGGCGGCGGCAACGCCAACGGCCCCGGCGGTGCCAAGCGCTGCAACGGCGCAACCCCCGAGCGGCAAAGCAAACAAAACGGCGGCAGCAGCAAATTGCATGCGCATGAAACTCTACTCCATCAGCAACAAGAATGACGTCGGAATATGCCCTGAACATGCGGCGAAAATCTGGCAAACTGCGCATAAGGTGCAATTTGGTGCGAATTCAGACTCGATATGACGGCGACAGACCTTTAATGGCTGGTTGTTCGGCCCCGTAGATGCTATTATCTGAAGAGGACGTAACAAGAAGGAACCGGACCCCTGACCCCCAGCGCCCCGCGGCTCCAGCCCGCCCAGCAGGCCACGCTCGAAGAAATCCGTAATGTGGCCGAAGCCCTCGCCAAGGCCCTTGAGGATGACAAGGCTGAAGACATTCTCTTCATTGACCTTGATGGAAGATCTTCGCTCGCAGATTTCATGATCATCGCATCCGGTCGTTCCGGCCGGCATGTTGCGGCTCTCGCAGACCATCTTGCACAAGACGTAAAGAAACTGACCGGTCGCCCGGCCAGTGTCGAAGGTATGCCGAATGCAGATTGGGTGCTGATCGATACCGGGGATGTCATCGTCCACCTGTTCCGCCCGGAAGTCCGGGAATTCTATAATCTCGAAAAGATCTGGGCATCTGACAATGCCCATCGTGCGCCAGCCAATTAGCGGGCGACCATGCGGATCATCTTTCTGGTCGTCGGGCGGCTAAAGGCCGGGCCGGAACGCGAACTTGTCGATGAATATATCAAGCGTGCAGGGCCGATCGCACGATCCCTCGGCTTTCGCGGCATTGAAGAGATCGAAGTGCCCAGCGGCGGCGGACTGGACGCTGAAGCGGACCGGATTCTCGCCAAACTACCGTCAGGTGCCAAATGTATCCGACTGGACGAGTTCGGACGGGCACAAAGATCTCGCGAATTTTCTGAAAATCTCGCCAAATGGCGCGATCAGGGCGTGCCTGACCTCGTTTTCCTGATTGGGGGAGCCGAGGGCTATGGCGACGCGGTGAAGTCAGCTGTTCCGGATACTCTGGCTTTTGGACCCCAGACCTGGCCCCATCGTTTTGTCAGGGTGATGGTGACAGAGCAGGTTTACCGCGCTGTATCGATCCTCGCCGGGACGCCCTATCACAAGGATTAAGGCTCAACCTGCGTAGAGTGAAGGCTGTGGCATCAGGACCATGGCAAATGTTACGGCCGCGATTACCCCTAAAACGGCAACAGACAATAGTCGTGTGATGGATATGGGATGGCTCACGGGATCGTCCTTTCTGGTCGCTTGGGCTCCAGATGGTGCCTCGATACATTGATGAACACTCTTGTAACGGAATAGGTTCCATGCGCGGCACGCATGAGGCGATTTCAGGGCAGAGCCTTACACTTTGTTGATCCTTGCAATTTCCCGGCCTAGAGCAGTAGTCGACCGAACTAGCGCGGTGGGAGGCGGTTACCATGTCGGGATTGAGGGACTTCCTGAAAGTCTATTGGCCTCTGGTCGTCGTTGCCTTTGCGGGCGTGCTCCTGGCTCTGGTGCTGATGGACCCTGCGCCACCGAAAACGATCCGGTTCGCCGCTGGCAGCCCGGGCGGTGCCTATCATGCCTTTGCAGAACGCTATCAGCGTCTTCTCGCGGAAGAGGGGGTGGAGGTTGTGCTGGTGGAGACGCAGGGCTCAATCGACAATCTGCGCCTGCTGGATGATTCCGAGGTTGATGTCGGCCTTGTGCAGGGCGGACTCTCAACTGTGTCCGATGAGGAAGAGTTGCGCTCAATTGGAGGACTGTTTCCGGAGCCTTTCTGGGTGTTTGTCCGGAATGATGTTCCCGCTGACACGTTGGGCGATCTTCACGATGCTCGAATGGCAGTTGGCGGTGCCGGGTCGGGCACGCGCATGCTCGCCCTGGAGCTAGAGGCCGATTATGGGGGCGAATGGGATGAAACGTCTCGGCTGCCGCTTTCGGGCAATGCGGCGGCGGACGCCCTACTGTCCGGGAGTCTGGACGCTGCTGCTTTCTCTGCCGCGGTGGAGGCATCTTATGTGGACCGATTGCTGAACAGTCCGGATGTTGTCCGCCTGCTTCCGTTTGACCGCGCTCCGGCCCTGGCGCGCCGACACGAGGCGCTGTCAGATATTGTCCTTCTGAGAGGCGTTGTGGATATCGGCAAGAATCTGCCAGCAACAGACATCCCCTTGGTCGCACCTGTCGCTCAACTCGTCGTCCGCAAGGACTTGCACCCGGCCATCGAAGCGCTTCTCATAGATGCTGCAACGGCGATTCATTCCCAAGGTACGCTGCTGGCCCCGGCGGGTGAGTATCCTGATCCGGATCTGATCGATCTGCCCATCAGCGAACAGGCACGTCGATACTACAAGGACGGCCCGTCATTCCTGCGCCGTTACTTTTCGTTCGACGTCGCGAATTTTCTGGACAGGGCCTGGGTGCTTGCAATCCCGTTGCTGACCTTGCTCTTCCCATTGGTCCGGGTCGCACCCCCCATCTATCGCTGGCGTGTGCGCCGGAAAATCTATGTCTGGTATGAAGACTTGCGTGCGCTCGAAGAGCGTGGACGTTCGACCGACAACAAGGCGGAACGTGACAAGGTGCAGGAGGAACTCGAAACCCTGCAGGCAGAAATCGGTGCCGTTGAAGTGCCGCTTTCCTATACGGACGATCTTTACCGGCTTCGCAGTCATGTCGAGTTCGTCAAGCAACTGGTGCGTGAGCGAAATCCGGTGAAGGTTGCCGGCTGACATGACTTCATTGCGAAAGATAGCCATTGCCGGTGCCGGCATTGGGGGACTGGCCGCGGCAGCTCTGCTTGCCCGAGCTGGCCATGACGTCACCGTCTATGACCAGTTCGATGCGCCAGGACCTGTCGGGTCTGGCCTGATCCTGCAAGAAACGGGGTTGACGATATTGGGCGAGCTCGGCTTGCGTGAGCGAGCCGAAACGCTGGGCGCGCCTATTCGGCGCCTGCATGGCCAGGCGGTCAATTCCGGGCGCACCGTGTTGGATGTCCGATATGATGCCATCCGGCCCAGCCTTCGGGGCATATCCATCCAGCGTCCCGTCCTGTTTGACCTGGTGTATCAAGCAGCCAGAGAGGCAGGCGCGAATATTGTCCCGTCCACACGGATCATCGCGGCTCAGGCCGTGGGAGGTTACCTGACCACAGGGGACGGAAAGACGTTGGGGCCGTTTGATCTTGTGGTTGATGCACTCGGTGTGCGCTCCCCGCTCTCATCTCGTCCGCGCAGCCAGCTCGCATATGGCGCGCTCTGGGCAACCCTTCCGTGGCAGGAGGGACATGGGTTTGAGCGGAACGCCTTGGCACAACGCTACCGGCAGGCCCGTCAGATGGCGGGGGTTATGCCATCAGGCCGCTCAGAAGAAGAGGGCGTGGACACGCTCACCTATTTCTGGTCCATCCGAACGGATCAGTATCAGGCATGGAAGCAGGCTCCCTTGTCAGCTTGGAAAGCAGAGGCGGTCGCGCTCTGGCCGGAAACGGCTGTCTTCCTGGACCAGTTGAAGAGCCACGCTCAGCTAACCTATGCAGAATATGACCATCGCACACACGCCCCTGCCGTAAACCAGCGGCTGGTGCACATCGGCGACAGCTGGCATGCGGCCAGCCCGCAACTGGGCCAGGGGGCCAACATGGCCTTGCTTGATGCTTATGCGCTGTCGCGGGCATTGTGCGTCCACGACGATCTGGACAGGCAATTGCGCCACTACACTTCAATGCGTTCAGGGCACGTCAGAATGTTCCAGACTATGAGCTGGCTTTTCACGCCGGTCTACCAGTCCGATTCCACGATACTTGCATGGTTACGCGATTGGCTGGCGGCCCCGATCAGCAAGATACCGCCCGCACCGAAAGTGCTCGCCGCCATGGTGTCGGGCGGAATGGGCAGACCGCTCAACAGGCTTGGGCTCAAGGCTGGCGATGTATCATTCACTGCCGAGTGATTTAAGGCGGTACAGCAAGTCAAGCGCCTCCCGCGGTGTCAGGGAGTCCGGGTCAATCTGTTGCAACAACAGGTCGGATTCCGATGGTCCAATTATCTGATCCGCAGTGTCCTCGTCCGTGATCGGCGCAAGAGATGCGGCAGCAAAGAGGGGCAGGTTTTCGGGCGCGTCAGGTTCAGCCTCAAGCTGCTTCAGGATTTGCGCCGCCCGTTTGACGGCCTTCTTTGGAAGGCCTGCAAGCTTGGCCACTTGTACGCCGTAAGACTTGTCCGCCGGCCCGGCCTGAACTTCATGCAGGAAGACAAGGTCATCTTTCCATTCCTTGGCGCGGAGCGAAGCATTGGCCGCACCGGGCAAGTCCTCAACCAGTTTGGTCAGCTCATGATAGTGAGTGGCAAACAGGGCCCGGGCCTTGTTGACCGAATGAAGGTGCTCGACTGCCGCCCAGGCGATGGCGAGACCGTCCCAGGTTGATGTGCCCCGGCCGACCTCGTCCATGATGACGAAACTGCGCTCCGTAGCCTGATTGAGAATGGCGGCGGTCTCAACCATTTCCACCATGAAGGTGGATCGCCCGCGTGCCAGATCGTCGGAGGCGCCGACGCGCGAAAAGATCCGATCGACCAAGCCCAATGTCAGGGATCGCGCAGGCACGAAGAGCCCTGCTTGCGCCAGGATAACGGCCAGCGCGGCTTGTCTTAGATAGGTGGACTTACCGGCCATGTTCGGACCAGTCACGAGCAGGAGGCGCGTTCCGAAATCGCCCTCGGCACTTAGTCCCAGGTCGTTGGCGGTGAATCCCTTGCCATCTTTCTTGAGCGCAGCTTCGACCACCGGGTGGCGCAGCCCCGTGGCGTGAAATGTGGTGTCTTCTGTCAGTACGGGTCTGATCGCGTCGACCTCAAACGCCCATTCTGCTGAGGCTGCCGCGACATCGAGGTCCGCAATGGCGCCTGCAGTGCGGGATAGAGGCGAGTTTAGTGCATCAATTCGCTCACAAAACCCTTCGAAGACGGACATTTCACGCGCTTTTGCTTCGTCTTCTGCGCGGGAAATCCTGCCCGCGAGTTCAGAAAGTTCCTGCGTAGAGAAGCGCACATTGCTGGCCAGGGTCTGACGATGGATGAAGGTTTCGGACAGAGGCGGCTTCATCAACGGGTCGCCATAGCGGGCCGGGACATCGACGAAATAGCCAAGCACATTGTTGAACTTGATCTTCAACGCGGTGATGCCGGTTTCGTCAGCGTAGCGAGCCTGTAGCGCTGCGATGATCTGGCGGCTGTCATCGCGCAGGCCACGGGCTTCATCGAGCGCATCGTCCCAGCCGGGTGCAACGAACCCGCCATCGCGGGCGAGCGTGGGTGGGTTTTCCGAAAGGGCTGTCTCCAAATCCCGCGCGAGTGTGGCGAGGTCTTCGTCCTTGCTCAGGTCGAGTGCGGCAACAGCCTCATCGATTTTGTGCGGCAGGCCCGCAGAGCTGGCTGTCAGTTGGCTTGCCGCTTCATGTGCGGCAGTCAGTGCGCGCCCGATCGCGGCCAGGTCGCGCGGCCCACCCCGACCGAGGCGCAACCGTGTCCGCGCACGTTCCAGATCTGGCGCAGCCTTCAAGCTGGCGCGCACAGACGCCACTGCGTCGCGATCATCCGCAAACCAGGCCACGGCGTCATACCGCGCTTCAATCTCCACCCGGTCGACACAGGGACGCGAAAGACGCGAGGCCAGAAGCCGCGCGCCCGGTGCGGTGACGGTCCGATCGATTGTGCCGAGCAAGGACCCGTCGCGGTCGCCGCGCATGGATCGGTCGATCTCCAGGCTCGTGCGGGTTGCTGGATCAATCGCTAGGTGGCCCTCTGCGCGCGCCCGAATGGGTGGGTCCAATCGGATGTCGCTGCCTGCTTGGGTGAGCTTCACGTAATCCAGCAATAGGCCGATTGCTGCGAGTTCTGCGCGGCCGAAGTCGCCGAGCGCTTCCAGCGCAGCGATTCCGAATGTTTCTTTGAGAAGGGCTTCGCCTGATTTGTACGTCGCGCTGCGGGCGGGCCGGAAGGTCACTGGTGCGGTGGAGAGCGCAGTCGCATTTGCGATGGCAGGTTTGTCGATATCGCCCTCGGACACCAACAGTTCAGACAATGGATAAGCCATCAGGCTGTCAGCAAGCGTGTTCGCTGCGAGCGCGGAGACATCAAATCGTCCGGTGGAGACATCGCAGACGGCGATGGCCGCTTCGGCTCCGCCGCCTCCTATGGCAATCGCGGCCAGCGCCTGATCCTGATTAGCGGGCAGTAGGGCGTCTTCGGTCAGCGTTCCGGGCGTAACAATGCGGACGATGTCCCGGTTTACGATGGATTTCGATCCGCGCTTCTTGGCCTCTGCGGGGCTCTCTGTCTGCTCGCAAACGGCAACCCGGCATCCGGCCTTGATCAGGCGCGCCAGATAACCCTCGGCGGCATGATAGGGCACGCCTGCCATGGGGATGGGTTTGCCTTCATACTCACCTCGTGACGTCAGCGTTATGCCGAGCACTTTCGAGGCCTGAACCGCGTCGTCGAAGAACAGTTCGTAAAAGTCGCCCATCCGGAAGAAGAGCATGGCATCTTCATGCCGCGCCTTGATCGACAGGTATTGCGCCATGAACGGGCTTGGCGCAGGAGTGGGTTTCGAGGGAGCAGAAGTGTCGGCCATGGGCCGGGACGCTATCGTCAGTGCCGGAGATTCGCAAAGCCTCGCACCAGCTTGCGCGCGACAAAGTGATCATATCGCACCGAATGGCCCGTTTTACGGTTGGCATGGCTTTCGCACCGGCCTAGTTTGCCGCCTCAATTGAAACTTTTTGCAAAAACGGATTTGCCGCGCGATGACCACTAAACGGCCGAGCTTCACAGACCAGGAAGCCCTCGATTTTCACTCGCAGCCACACGCCGGCAAGATCTCCATGGCGCCGACCAAGCCTATGGGTACGCAGCGTGACCTGTCTTTGGCCTATAGTCCCGGCGTTGCGGTGCCCGTGCTTGCCATCGCGGAAGACGAGGATCGGGCCTACGATTATACCGCCAAGGGCAATCTGGTCGCGGTCATTTCCAACGGTACTGCCATCCTCGGCCTCGGCAATCTTGGGCCGATGGCGTCCAAACCGGTGATGGAAGGCAAGTCTGTCCTGTTCAAACGGTTTGCCGATATCGACAGTTTCGACGTCGAGGTCAGCACGACAGACGTCGAAGAATTCATCATGACGGTCCGGAACATCGGTTCCACGTGGGGCGGCATCAACCTGGAAGATATCTCGTCTCCGGACTGTTTCATCATCGAGAGCCGTCTGCGCGAAGACCTCGACATTCCGGTGTTTCATGATGACCAGCACGGCACGGCGATTATTGCCGCGGCCGGCCTTATCAATGCCTGCCACATTACGGGTCGGGAACTGAAAGATCTGAAAGTCGCCGTCTCGGGGGCAGGGGCCGCCGGTCTTTCCTGTGCAGGACTGATTCGCCATCTCGGCGTGAAGCCTGAGAATATCCTGATGTGTGACTCCAGCGGCGTTGTCTATGAGGGACGCACCGAGAAGATGGACCAGTTCAAGTCCGCCTTTGCCGTAAAAACCACAAAGCGGACGCTCGCAGAAGCAATCGAAGGCGCTGACGTGCTGTTGGGCCTGTCCGCGAAGGGCGCTGTCTCGAAAGAGATGGTCAAGTCGATGGCCAAGGACCCGATCATCTTCGCCATGGCCAATCCCGACCCTGAAATCACGCCGGAAGATATCAAGTCGGTTCGTGATGATGCGATCATTGCCACCGGCCGGTCGGATTATCCCAATCAGGTCAACAATGTTCTGGGTTTCCCGTACATCTTCCGCGGCGCGCTGGACGTGCGTGCGCGTGGCATCAATGAAGAGATGAAAGTTGCAGCTGCACGGGCAATCGCTGAGCTGGCGCGCGAAGACGTGCCGGATGAAGTGGCGGCTGCATACCATGGCGCGCGCCCAAGCTTCGGGCGTGAATACATTATCCCAACCCCGTTTGATCCGCGCCTGATCAGCTTCATTCCGCCTTTCGTGGCGCAGGCCGCCATGGATACCGGCGTGGCTCGCAAACCGATTGATGACATGGAAGCCTACCGGCATTCGCTGGCCCGCCGCGCGGATCCGTCCGCTTCCTTCATTCAGGGGGTTCAGGCTCGCTGTAAGGAGCTGCAGCGCCGCATCGTGTTTGCTGAGGGTGAAGAGCCCGCCGTCGTTCGCGCCGCGTTCAGCTTCAAGAACCAGGGGCTTGGTCATCCGATCCTGATTGGTCGCGAGGCTCAGGTCGAGCGCGCCATGGAGCAGATGGGTATCCAGCCCGGTACACTTGAGATTCTAAATGCGCGCCTGTCTGACAACAATCCGGTCTACACGGACATGCTGTATGCTCGCCTCCAGCGCGACGGCTATTTGAAGCGGGATGCCCAGCGTCTCGTGAACCAGGACCGCAATGTCTTCGGCTGTTGCATGCTGAAGAATGGCGACGCTGATGGCATGGTCACGGGTGTGACCCGTAACTATGACGTCGCCTTGAACGACTCGCTGCTGGTGCTCGATCCGATACCGGGACAGGCCATAATTGGCATGTCGATGGTGATTAACCGGGGGCGGACGGTCTTCATCGCAGACACTAGCGTCACCGAGCTGCCGCAGGGCGAAGACCTTGCCAATATCGCCATAGAGGCCGCCCGAGGCGTCCGCTCACTTGGCTTCTCGCCGCGCGTGGCATTCCTGTCCTATTCGACCTTCGGCAACCCGATGGGCGAGCGCGGCGAAAAGGTGCGCGATGCCGTTGCCATCCTGGATGGCATGAAGGATATCGACTTCGAATATGAAGGTGACATGAGCGCGGATGTTGCGTTGAACACCAGCCACAAGCTGCTCTACCCATTCTCGCGCCTGACTGGTCCGGCAAATGTGTTGGTCATGCCAGCCATTCACGCCGCATCTATCTCGACCAAGCTTCTGGAATCGATGAGCCGCGCGACGGTGATTGGGCCAATGCTGCTGGGTCTAGAGAAGCCGGTACAGATTGCATCGCTCGGCGCAACGGTCGGTGACATTGTGAACCTCGCAACGATTGCGGCCTTTGATGTGGATCACGTGCACGGCGGCTAACGTCATCGTCACGAAATTCCCCAGCGTCAGGACTCGCAGGCGGCGAGTGGCTCACCTATAGTCATATCAAGCATATGGACCACAGGGAGGCCCGAACGGCATGAAGGAATACAAGCAGTTCTATATCGACGGTGCATGGGTTGATCCCGTTGAGCCGCGCACGTTGGAAATCGAGAACCCGGCCACTGAAGAAAACTTCGCGGTCATTTCGATTGGTTCCAAGGCCGATGTCGATAAGGCCGTTGCCGCAGCTCGGAAGGCTTTCCCGGCATTTTCGCAGACCAGCGTGGAATACCGCGCCGAGCTGCTCGAAAAGATCGCTGCAGGCATTCAGGCGCGTATGCCGGAAATGGCAGAAGCGATCTCGAACGAGATGGGCGCGCCGATGTGGCTTGCCAATGCGGCGCAAGTGCCTGCCGGTATGGGGCATTTTGCGACCACTGCAGCCATTCTGCGTGATTATCAGTTCGAGGAGCTGAAGGGTACGACGCTGCTTCGCAAGGAGCCAATCGGCGTTTGCGGATTCATCACGCCTTGGAACTGGCCGCTGAACCAGATCGCCTGCAAGGTTGCTCCGGCAATTGCTGCAGGGTGCACCATGGTGCTCAAGCCGTCCGAAATCGCGCCGCTCGACGCGATGATCCTGACGGAAATCATGCACGAGGCCGGTGTGCCGAAGGGCGTATTCAACCTCGTCAACGGAGATGGTCCGGGTGTCGGTTCGGCGCTGTCCTCACACCCTGACGTCGACATGATGAGCTTCACCGGTTCCACACGCGCAGGTGTGCTTGTGGCTCAGGCGGCTGCGCCGACCGTAAAGCGCGTCGCACAGGAACTCGGCGGCAAGAGCCCGAATATTATCCTGCCATCCGCAGACCTCGAGAAGGCTGTCGGTGGCGGCGTTATGCAGATGATGACGAATACGGGTCAGTCCTGTAACGCGCCATCGCGCATGTTCGTCCAGAAGGACCAGCAGGACCAGGCGATTGCGATCGCAAAGGCAGCGGCTGAATCGGTAAAAGTGATGATGCCAGGTGAAGCCTCACCGGGCGCTATCGGTCCGATTTCGAACGGCAACCAGTACCAGAAGGTTCAGGATCTGATCGAGACCGGCATCAAGGAAGGCGCGACGCTGGTCGCCGGTGGACCAGGCCGTCCGGAAGGCTTCAACAAGGGCTATTTCGCGCGTCCAACCGTGTTTGCGAATGTCACCAATGACATGACCATTGCGCGTGAGGAAATCTTCGGGCCAGTGCTCGTCATGATCCCATATGAGGATGTGGATGACGCTGTCGAAATGGCCAATGACACAGTCTATGGCCTGGCAGGCTATGTGCAGGGCGCTGAAGATGAAGCCCGCAAAGTGGCCAACCGCATTCGTGCCGGTCAGATTCAGGTCAATGGTGCGCGGCCAGACTTCACGGCACCATTCGGTGGCTACGGCCAATCCGGCAACGGCCGGGAATGGGGCGAGCATGGCTTTGAGGAGTTTCTCGAAGTCAAGGCAGTCATGGGCTACAAGGCCGCCTAGTCGGTTTCACGGCTGAAAATATTATGGGGCGGCCTTCGGGTCGCCCTTTTTGTTTGCCTGATTGACATCGATCAGGCGGCTCTCTGAATTGTGAAGCCAATTCAACTAGTGTTCAGCTAACTTCCCCCATACATTACAGGAAACATCGCTTTGGAGGGTGATATTCCATGCCCAAATTCAAGCTTACAGGTGCAATCGCTGCCTTGGCCGTGCTCGGCGCCTGCGCGACCGCAACGCCATATCAGGCCGCTCTGGATGGCGATCGCGGCTATTCGGAAATGAAGATCGAGGACAATCGGTTCCAGGTCGAGTTTTCCGGAAACTCCCTGACAGATCGAAAGACCGTAGAGACCTATTTGCTCTACCGGGCTGCGGAGCTGACCCGACTGAACGGGTATGACCACTTCCGGGTCGTACGCCGCGACACAGATTCTGAAAGCCGCCTTGTGCCGGTCGGCGGAGGCTCGCCCTATTACGACCATTTCCACCTGAATTACAGATACTTCGGCCCTTATGCGGCCTACTATCATGACCCATTCCGTCGGTCTCGCTATTCTGCGTTTGGACCTTATGACGCTTATTGGGGCGGCCCACGGGAATACCGTGAGCGGACGAGCTATGTCGCGTCTGCAGAAATCCTTATGGGTAAGGGCGAAAAGCCCGCCGATGCCGCCTATTTTGATGCAGAGCAAGTTGTCTTCAATCTCAGCCCAAACATCATGAGACCGGAGCTGAAATAGTCGTCGACCCGCGAATTCGCATTGCAGCCCCGCCATTTGGCGGGGCTTTTTTCTGGTCTGGACACTGGCCATTCCTTTGCAGGAGGCCCAGATAGGGCCCTTGAGAATCTCAAGAAAGCCTGTCGAACCCATGCCGGACTCTGAAATGCCCGTTCCTGAGCCGCGCACCTTGCAAGGTGCCCATGGTCGACCTGTGCCGGGGCGCACGGAGATGGTCGTCATGGTTGCGGCGCTGATGGCGCTTAACGCGCTCGCCATTGACATCATGCTGCCTGCACTGGGTGAGATCGCGGATTCGATCGGTCTGACAGGTGCTTCCCCGGAGGATGCCAATCGTCAGCAGATGATTGTGTTTTCCTATGTATTGGGCTTCGGCGCGCCTCAACTCGTTTGGGGGCCGATTTCCGACCGCTTCGGACGGCGCGTCCCCTTGTTCGTCGGATTGGTTGGTTACTCGCTGACTGCGCTACTCTGTATCGCGCTAAAGGATTTTCATGCGCTGCTTGCTGCGCGTTTCCTGCAGGGCGTTTTTGCTTCAGGCGCCCGGCTTGTGGCTGTTTCGGTCGTCCGTGATCTTTATGCAGGCCGGCGTATGGCGGGTTTCATGTCATTGGTCATGACCATTTTCATGGTTGTGCCCATGATCGCGCCTGCCATGGGTCAGCTGATCCTGTTCGTCGCCCCCTGGCAATGGATATTCGGCGTCCTTGCCTTGTTCGGCGGGCTTTTGCTTGCATGGACATGGTTGCGCTTGCCAGAAACCCTGGCGCCCGAGGCGCGCAATCCTCTGAATGTTTCGTCTGCCGCCAGCAGCTATATGGCAGTCATACGTAGTCGCATCACGTTCGGTTACATGTGCGCTTCCGGTGTCATATTCGGCGCATTGTTCTCATTTATCGGATCTTCAGAGCAGATCTTTCGGGATGTCTTCGGCCAGGAAGAAACATTCGCGTTCTGGTTTGCTGGTGTGGCAGGTGCGCTCGCATGCGCAAATCTGTTCAACTCCCGCGTGGTTGAGAGAATTGGCATGCGCCGCATCAGTCATGCCGCAATGGTGTTCTTCATCATCATGTCGACGTCGCTGGCGCTGGTGACGCATTTCTTCGGCGAGAGCCTGTTATGGTTTTTCCCGATGTTCGCGATGACATTTGCTTGTTTTGGCCTGATGGGTGCAAACTTCTCGGCGCTCGCCATGGAGCCGTTAGGCAAGATTGCAGGCACGGCTTCCGCAGCTTACGGCTTCGCCACGACGACAGTTTCGAGCATTCTCGGAATTCTGATCGGAAGCTACTACAATGGCACGACGGTGCCGCTCGTTCTCGGGTTTGCGTGTCTTGGGGTGGGCTCGCTCGTGATCGTATTGATCACCGAGAAGGGCAAATTGTTCAGCTCTCGCTGAGCTTGGCTTGCCGGCGCTTTCGGGCGGCCGGTTCGCGAATGCGAGACAAGGGCCGAACCTGGCTTTCCAGATGCTCGATGATCAGGCCGGCGATGTCTTTGCCGCTGGCCGATTCGATGCCTTCGAGACCCGGCGAAGAGTTTACCTCCAGCACTTTGGGGCCTTTCTCGGTTTGCAGCAGGTCGACACCTGCGACGCGCAAGCCCAGTACTTTGGCGGCCTCCCGGGCCGTGTCGCGTTCGGTGCGGGACAGCCTGATGGTTGAGGCTGTTCCGCCGCGATGGAGGTTTGAGCGGAACTCGCCCTTCTGGGCCTGGCGCTTCATTGCGCCGACCACTTTGTTGCCGACGACGAACGCCCGAACATCGGTGCCTGCAGCTTCTTCGACGAATTCCTGTACCAGAAAGTTTGCTTCCAGACCCCGGAAGGCATCAATCAGGCTTTCCGCAGCCTTGCGGGTCTCGGCGAGCACGACGCCCTTGCCTTGCGTGGATGAGAGCAATTTCACCACCACAGGCGCGCCTCCCGCCAGCGAGATCAGATCCTTGGTGTCTTTCGGACTGTGCGCAAAGGCCGTGACCGGCATGTCGATCTTGGCGCGGGCAAGCAGTTGGTGCGCCATCAGCTTGTCGCGCGAATGGCCGATCGCACTGGCACTGTTCAAGCAGAATGCGCCGGTATTGGTGAACTGTCGCAGCACGGCCAAGCCGTAATCTGTAATCCCTGCCCCGATGCGCGGAATCACCGCGTCATAGCGGGGCAGTGCCTTGCCATCATAGTGGACTTGCGGATGTGTCGTGCCAATCTGCATGTAACAGCGTGCGGTATCGATGGCCTCGATCACGTGGCCTCGCTCCTGTGCCGCTTCGATGAGGCGCAGACTTGAATAATTCCGCGGCTCGCGCGTGAGCAACGCAATGCGCAATGGACGTTTGACGGGCTTCTTTTTTGGCAGGCCCGCATAGGCTGCAAAGTCGAGTTTCGGCTGAAGGAAAGACGCGTTTGCGTTGACGATCATGTCCGGCTGGATCGCGCCGCGGCCGAACAGCATGCGGTAGGTCATGCTCTCGCGATTGGTCAGCGTCAGCTGGATCGGCCAGCGGCGTCCGCCCATCTCGACATCGGTCTGGATCACATAACGCAGCTCGGTGTCCCCATTGGAGCTGGTCACGTCGCGGCGGTCTACAACCGGCGCGGAACATGTGATTTCCAAGCCCGGATCACTCGGGTCCGGTTGGATCAGGAAGCGCACTTGTGGTGCATCGGCAGGCCCGAATGGCTCAATGACGCTGGCGTGCAGTGCAGACGTGCGCGCGCCGGTATCCACCTTCGCCTTGATCGCTGGCAAGCCGAGATCGGGCAGAGTCAGCCACTCTTCCCAGCCGAGTTGGAACGGATCTGATTGCGACATTATGAAAGCCTTCCTGCCAGTTCGCGCCCGATAAAGGTGAACCGGCAGGTATTCAATCTCTTATCCGCAGAACGCAGCGGATCAGCCTTCGACCAGCCAGGCTTTCTCGACGATTCCGACCACGTCGCCCATGATTTCGGTGATCTTGAAATCCTTGGGCGTGTAGACACGGGCAATGCCCATCTGGCGCAGGGCACGGGCATCTTCCGGCGGAATGATGCCGCCGATGACGACCGGCACGTCTCCGAGGCCGACCGCGCGCAGCTCGGCAATTGTTTCGCGTACCAGATCAAGGTGGCTGCCAGAGAGAATGGACAGCCCAACGACATGTGCATTCGCTTCTTTGGCCTGCGCAGCAATCTCCGACGGCGTGAACCGGATGCCCTCATAGACGACATTCATGCCGACTTCCCGGCCCCGTGCCGCGATCTGTTCGGCGCCGTTGGAATGGCCGTCGAGGCCCGGCTTGCCGAGCACATAGGTCAGCTGGCGCCCGAGCGCTTGGGAAACACGCTCGACGTCCTTGCGGACAGCGGCCGCATCTTCCTCGCCATCGGTCTTGATAACCATGGCGACGCCCGTGGGTGCTCGGAATTCGCCAAACACGTCCCGCATTGCCGTGCCCCATTCACCTGTCGTGACGCCGGCCTTCGCGCAGGCAATCGAGGGCTCCATGATATTGGTCCCGTACTGTGCGGCTTGCTTCAGCGCTGCGAGCGCATTTTCAACGGCGCTTGCATTTCGCTTGCTGCGCCATTCTTTCAGGTCGCGAACCTGGGCGGATTCCTCTGCCGGGTCGACCGTCTGGATCGATCCGTCGCCGCCTGCGAGTGGGCTCTCCGCCGTCTCGACATAGCGGTTGACGCCAACCACGGTCAGATCACCGCTCTCAATCGCCTTGATGCGATCAATATGTGCGCCGACGAGGCTCTCCTTCATATGGTCGATCGACTGGATTGCGCCGCCCCGCGCATCGAGGTCAGCCAGCGTATCCCGGGCCAGCGCCTTCAGCTCTTCTGTTTTGGATGCGATGACATGGCTGCCGTCGAAGATGTCTTCGTATTCCAGGAGGTCTGTTTCATAGGCGAGGATCTGCTGCAGACGCAGCGACCATTGCTGGTCCCATGGGCGTGGCAGGCCCAGCGCCTCATTCCAGGCCGGCAGCTGCAGGGCCCGGCAACGAGCCTTCTTCGACAGGGTGACGGCCATTGCCTCGATCAGGATGCGATAGACATTGTTTTCAGGCTGCGGCTCGGTCAGGCCAAGCGAGTTCACCTGCACGCCATAGCGGAATAGCAGCGCCTTCGGACTGGTCACGCCATAGCGTTCGCGGCCAATCTCTTCCCAGAGTTCCACAAAGGCACGCATCTTACAAAGTTCCGTAACGAAACGAACTCCGGCGTTCACGAAGAAGGAAATTCGACCGAAGACCGTTTCAAAGTCTGATTCCGGAACTTGCCCTCCGACTTTTACGGTATCCAGCACCGAGATTGCCGTGGCCAAAGCATAGGCGAGTTCCTGTTCCGGCGTCGCGCCCGCTTCCTGCAAATGGTAAGAGCAGACATTCATCGGATTCCATTTCGGGACCTCGGTGTAGCACCAGCTGACCATATCCGAGATCAGACGCAGGCTCGGTTCCGGCGGGAATACATAGGTGCCGCGCGAAAGGTATTCCTTCACAATGTCATTCTGAGTGGTGCCGCGCAGTTTCTTGCGATCATCTCCGCGCTCATCCGCCAGTGCCACATACAGCGCCAGCATCCAGGCGGCTGGCGCATTGATCGTCATTGATGTGTTCATCTCTTCCAGCGGCAGCTGGTCGAACAGGAGGCGCATGTCGCCGAGATGCTTGACTGGCACGCCCACTTTGCCAACTTCGCCCTTGGAGAGGATGTGGTCTGCGTCATACGCGGTCTGGGTGGGCAGGTCGAAGGCAATCGACAAGCCTGTCTGACCCTTGGCGAGGTTGCCGCGATACAGTTCGTTGGATTTTGTTGCCGTTGAATGTCCGGCATAGGTCCGGAAAATCCACGGGCGGTCCGGTGCGTGCTGGTATGCTTTATCCATGTCTGCCATGGAATTCTCCCCTTGTTATGTTGCGGCGCAGCATGCCGCGTGCAACGTCACAAGGCAAGCGCTGCTGCTTGCGTCAGGATGTCTGAACAACCAGATGTAGGCGAGAGGAGATTGCCGTGAACCCACCGACCAATGTGATCCAGACTGCCCTGCTTTTGCGGATTGTCGCTATCCTGGCCTTTCCGGTCGGTGTGGTGATTGCAGCGCTGATGGAGCGTAGTGTGCTCATGGTCGCCTTGCTCGCAGCGGGCATGTTGGCGGTCAGCTGGGTCGAGCGGTTTCGACTGCACCGGTTGTCCGGGAATGATGCGTACCCCGCCATCACGGGATTATTGCCCGGCTTTGCTGTGCGAGCAGGCTTTCTGGCTGGCCTGTTCATTGTCAGCCTTGGCGTGCTCGCTCTGTTTCGTGAGACCATTCTGGCGCGGGGGCTCGGTCTGACTGATCTTGGTCTTTTTTCTGCCGTGGCTGGCGTTGCTCTGCTGGCCAATGCCATCAGCGCGCGCATGGCGACCCGGGAAGTGTCGAGTGTCGTGGCCCAGATGAACGCCAATATCACGCCGCCGGGCGGGGCGTCTCAGGCTGGCGAAGGGCCGGGTGAAATCATCGAAGGCGAAGTGATCGACCGCGACTGAAACGGGTATGGTCTCGTTACCGCAAACATTCATGAGCACCATGCGATTCCAAGCGGTTTCGTGAGGGCTGCAAATCGGCTATACGGCGCGGGCTCTAAAGGAATTTCCCCTCAATGTCTGACATGATTGGCCTGATGGCCGCAGCTCTGACGACCCTGTCTTTCCTGCCTCAGGCCCTGATGGTCATTCGCACCGGAAGGACTGATGGGATTTCGCTGATCATGTATGCGATGTTCACTACCGGCGTCGCAGGTTGGCTGGTCTATGGCATTCTGCTGGGATCGCTCCCCATGATCGTGGCCAATAGCGTCACGCTGCTGTTGGCCAGTATGATCCTGGCCCTCAAAGTGCGTCACTCGCTTCAGGCCAAAGCCCAAGCCGCGACCTTTTCCACATCAGCGCCAATCGCCTCATAATAGAGGCGCTGTACTTGCCGCGTAACAGGGCCCGGCTTGCCGGTGCCGACCGGTCGATCCTCCAGCTGTATGACAGGAGCAATCATAGCCCCCGCTGAGGTCGTGAAGATCTCCTTGGCAGCGTATGCCTCATCCGGTGTGAAGGCGCGCTCCTCGATATCCAGTCCCTGATTGCGAAGCTGGGCAATGACATGGGCGCGCGTAATTCCGGGCAGTATGTCGCTGGACAGATTGCGCGTGATGATCCGGCCCTCCTCGGTCACGATCCATGTATTGGCTGAGGCCGCTTCGGTGACGTGGCCGTCCTCGACCATGAACGCGGTTTCGGCGCCGGCTTCGCGCGCAGCGCGGTAGGCGAGGGCCTGCGACAGGAGTTGAGTTGTCTTGATATCGCGCCGACGCCAGCGAATGTCGTTCAGGAAGATGGCGCGAATGCCCTGCTCGGCTTTATCACTGATCAGGGGGCGATGATCCGCATACAGGAAAATTGTGGGTGTGAAGGTCTCCGGGCCAGCAAAATCCCGGGAGTCGTAGGCGCCTGCTGTAACTTCGAGATAGATCAGTCCCTCTGAAAGGCCGTTGCGGGCGATCAACTGGCTGTGAATGTCCTCCCACGCGGCCGCGTCATGTGGGTTAGGGATCGAAATTGCTTCCAGCGTGTTGCCGAGGCGCGACACATGACCTTCGAAATCGATCAGTTTTCCGCCGTAAACAGCGGTCACTTCATAGGCTGCGTGAGAAAACAGGAATCCCCGGTCCAGTGGGGAGATCAGGGCGTCTTTCCGCTGGGTGAAGACTCCGTTCAGATAAACCGTGTCGCCGATAGACATGATTGCAACGCCCCTTTTTCGAAATTTTGTGCAGCGCAACAAAATTCTTGCAAGCTCTTCGTTCAGCGGCCAAGGTGGCGGGAACCGGGTGGTTTGTGAAGCCACGAATAATTGTGCGCCAGACCATTCCGGACATGCAATCAAGGAGGAGGGCCCCCCTGCCATGGCAAGGGAAACCAAAGATATTTACGAGCTCGGCGAGATCCCGCCGGAGTTCCACGTTCCGAAGATGATGCACGCTTGGGCGATCCGCCGGGACCGTCACGGACGTCCATCAACGGCGATGCAACTGGAGCAGGTTCCGGTTCCGGAAATCGATTCCGACGAAGTGCTGGTGCTCGTGATGGCAGCTGGCGTGAACTATAATGGCATCTGGGCCGCACTTGGCGAGCCGATGTCCGTGTTCGACGTTCACAAGCAGGATTTCCATGTTGCAGGGTCCGACGCGTCCGGGATCGTATGGGCTGTCGGTCGCAAAGTGACACGCGTGAAGCCGGGTGACGAAGTGGTCATCCACTGCAACCAGGATGATGGCGACGACGAGGAATGTAATGGCGGCGACCCGATGTTCTCGCCCAGTCAGCGTATCTGGGGCTACGAAACTCCAGACGGCTCCTTCGCCCAATTCTGCCGCGTGCAGGCGCGCCAATGCATGCCGCGCCCCAAGCATCTGACCTGGGAAGAGAGCGCCTGCTACACACTGACGCTTGCCACAGCCTACCGCATGCTGTTCGGCCACCGCCCGCACATCGTGAAGCCGGCAGACAATGTCCTTGTCTGGGGCGCCTCGGGCGGCCTTGGCAGCTTCGGTGTCCAGCTTTGTGCTGTCACGGGGGCGAACGCGATTGGGGTTGTCGGAAGCGATGACAAGAAAGAGCATGTGCTCAGTCTCGGTGCCAAAGGCGTACTCAACCGCAAGGACTTCAATTGCTGGGGGCAGCTGCCAACGGTGAATGGTCCGGAATTCAATGACTATATGAAAGAGAGCCGAAAGTTCGGCAAGGCGATCTGGGAACTCACTGACAAGAAGGATGTCGACATCGTGTTCGAACATCCGGGTGAGTCGACTTTCCCTGTGTCTGTGTTCGTTGTGAAGCGTGGCGGCATGGTCGTCATCTGCGCGGGCACGACCGGCTTCAACCTGACCATGGATGCGCGCTTCCTCTGGATGCGGCAGAAGCGGGTACAGGGCAGCCATTTCGCAAACCTGAAACAGGCAAGCGCCGCGAACCAATTGGTGATCAATCGGCGCATTGATCCGGGCATGTCCGAAGTCTTCCCGTGGGAAGACATTCCGGCCGCGCACGACAAGATGCTGGACAACAAACATCTGCCTGGAAACATGGCTGTTCTGGTGACCTCACCAAAGCCGGGTCTCCGAACGGTTGAAGATGTTCTGGCGGTAAACGGCCAAGCCTAGTAACAGGCCGTATGGCCAGACCGGACGCTGATTCGTTTGCCCGTGAATGGGTAGCAGCCTGGAATGATCACGACCTCGACGCTGTGCTGTCGCACTATGCCGACGGGGTCGTGTTCCATTCGCCGCGCATTGCGCTGGTGATGGGGACGGATGAGGATTTCCTGACTGGAAAAGCGGGGCTGCGCAAATACTGGCAGGCCGCAATGGCCGGCGCGAGTGATCTGTATTTTGAACTGGAAGACGTGTTGACCGGATCAGACGCGATCACGTTGCTTTACACCAACCATCGCGGCCAGAACGCGGCTGAAACTTTTATTTTCGATGAGGATGGCGAAATCTGTATCGCTGTCGCGACCTACGGCTAAAGCTCGTCCATGCCGCCCGGATTGCGCCGACGGCGGACCAACCACATAACGCCCCGCAAATCGGACAGGGCATCGGCCAATCGGCCAAAATTCGTATAGTTCGATGTTCCGCTACGACGCTCGCGATGATTCACGTCGCGATATTCCACATCGAAGCCTTCGGCCTGCATCAGGGCAGGGACGTAGCGATGGATATGATCGAAATAGGGCAACCTAAGGAAGGCTTCCCGATAGATCGCCTTCACGCCACAGCCAGCATCGTCGCAATCATCCCGCAGCAGGCGTTTGCGGATCTTGTTGGCAAAACTGCTGCCAAACCGCTTCCAGGCAGTGTCTTTACGCTTGGTGCGGCGGCCCATAACCATTTTCAGCGATTCCGGCGCATCTGCCCGCGTCAGCTGGCGGTACAGGTCTGGCAGATCGGCTGGATCGTTCTGTCCGTCGCCATCCAGCGTGCCAATCACCGGCGCGCGCGCCGCCATTATTCCGGAACGGATGGCCCGGCTCTGCCCGGCATTGTCGCGGTGCCCGATCACGCGCAACATCGGAAAGCGCTCCTTCAGTTCGATCAGGCGTGCCCGCGTGTCATCGGTCGACGCATCATCGACGAACACCATTTCGAATGCGCGCCCATCGAGCGCGCAGTGAATCTCGGTGATCAGGGATTCGACATTGCCGGATTCATTGTGAACCGGAACAACGATGGAGAATTCAAGCGACTGGGCCACGGCTGGCACCTTTCAGGCAGGGGCTCGCGAGCGCGCGAGGCAGGTTTCGCACGCTCATACAAAGCGATTTGACGCAAGGCGAGCCCTGCGGCGCATTTGTCACGCTAGGAATCTCAGCGCAAAACCCTGAAGACGCGCGGACATGAACAAGGTAAATGGCAATCATGACTTTGCTTGATCGACTTTCCACCGGCTGGAAACCCTGGTTCGTCCTGTTCATCCTTACATTCGGCGCTGCCGCGCCCGGTGTGTTCAATTTGCCTGCCCTCGACAGGGATGAGAGCCGGTTTGCGCAGGCCTCGAAGGAAATGCTGGAGGAGCAGGATTATATCCGCATCCAGTATCAGGATGAGCTGCGCAACAAGAAGCCGGCAGGCATTCACTGGCTGCAGGCCGCCTCGACGGCAGTGTTTACGGGGCCCGAGGCAAAGCAGATCTGGACCTATCGCGTGCCGAGCTGGTTGGGGGCCGCCTTCGGAACGCTTGCCTGTTTCTGGGCCGGACTGGTCCTGGTTGGGCGAAGGGCCAGCTTTGTCGGCTCAGCCCTGTTCGGCGCGACGCTCCTTCTGACATCGGAAGCGCACATCTCGAAAACAGACGGAATGCTCGTTTTCCTGACAACGCTCAGCATAGGTGCGCTTGCGCGCCTTTATATGCGCCGTGACCAGTCGAAAAAGATGGCGCTGCTCTTCTGGTTTTGCATGGGCACCAGCTTCCTGATCAAGGGGCCAGTGACGCCGATGGTGGCCGCCTATGCCGGGATCGGGGCATGGGTTTGGGCCAAGGCGACAGATGGTAAGGGAGGCGACTGGTGGCGCGTTTTGCTCTGGTGGCCGGGGCCAGCGATTTTCGTGGCAATGGTGCTGCCCTGGTTTCTCTGGATTCAGGCTGCGACTGATGGGCAATACATCAAGGGCGCGGTCGGCAAGGATCTGAAAGACAAGTTCACCGGCGCCTCTGAGGGGCATGGTGGCTGGCCATTCTACCATCTTACCCATATTCCGGCCTGGTTCTTCCCGGCGACCCTGTTCATCATTCCCGGCTTTGTGGCGGCGTGGAAGACGTTGAAGCCCATCAAGCCGCAAGGCGCGGCATGGCTGAAGCACGTTTTGTTGGTGGGCGCGGCATTGTTCGCGGTCTTGTTGATCTTGAGTTATCTGCTGCCCTTCCTGCCGCGCCCGGCAGGAACGGGACTGGCAGCACAAGCGCTGAACACAATTGCCACCCTCAAGCCGCTGCCAGCATGGCCAGCAGTCTTGCTCGCCTATTTCTGGTGGGTGTCGGGGCGCGACACATGGATGGCGAAGCATCCGGTCGGAGAAGCGATCATACCTGACGAGACGCGCGCGGTCCGCATGCTCGTGGCCTGGGCGGTCCTGACCTATGCCTTCTTCGAACTGATGCCGACACTGCTCAGTCACTACATCCTTCCGGCCTATCCTGCCTTCGGACTGCTCGCAGGCTATGCAGCGGCTAAAATGATGGAAGGGGAATTGTGGCCCGTTACGCGATGGGCGTCCCTGATCCTGTTCGCGTTGGGGGCGATCCTCTTACTTGCCGCGTCATTCCCCGGTGTGACAACCCATTTCATGGCGGAAACGGCGGGCGATTTCTCGACAGCCTTTCCCGAAGACGTGCTCGCATCATGGGCGGATTATCGGGCGTTCCCACTTTGGTTCTGGTGGATCGGCTTTGGCCTTTGTGGAGTTGCCATCATCGAGTTCAGTCGGCGCCATGAGTGCAATGCTGCCATGTTCGCCATCTATGCGGCCGTCGCAATCGGCTGGCATATCCGCATCTTCATGCTGCCGAGCCAGGTCTGGGTGCAGCCGACCGAAACGGCGCGGTTGGCGCTGGAGGATGTCTGCGGTGTGCCGGGCGAGGCGTGTGACTGGCAGCCGCCGGAACGCATCCTGGCGCTTGGCTATGCCGAGCCCTCCTATGTGCTGACCCTTGGCACGCAGAATCTCCACCCGCCGGAAACCCCGCTCGACCTGCCTCAAGACCCGTCCGCTTATCCGGTTGTCTATCTCGTCAATTTCGAGGATCGCAAGGCCAAGCCGCCGATCGAAGACGAGATCCGCCATTTGCGCGCTCAGGCCGACCAGATGCGCCTCTGTGTCACCGAGACCGAGCCTTACTATGCGTTGAATTATTCGAACGGGGACCCGGTCAATTTCCGGGTCCTCCGCTTCGATTATGGCGACTGCCCAGGTTGATTTCTAGAACTCGTAGCCGATCCGCACGCCATAGGTGCGCGGGTCGGAACGGAATGTGTCATACCCGATAAAGCCATAGCCTGAGACGGCATAGTCTTCATCGGTCAAGTTCCGTCCCCATACGGTCAAGCTGAGACCGGTATCTGTAAACACGAAGTTCGCCTCTGCCTGCAGGGTCGTGAAGCCGTCCTGCATGCGGCTGTCCAGGCCCTCTGGGTCGAGATAGTAATCACCGCGATACTTGGCGTGTGCGGCGAGGCTGGCCTCGATCGTTTCCGTAACCGCGAACTCGTAGCGTCCGCCGAGGGTGGCGGAGACATCTGGTGCGAAGGGGAGGGGGTTACCGTCAAACGTGTCGGCATTTCCGCCAATGTCGGACGACTGATCAATCTCGGTTTCCAGAAGCGTCAAGCCACCATCCAGCGAAAGTTGTTCCGTAGCCTGCCATGCCAAATCGACTTCCACCCCGTAGGATGTCGCTTCATCGAGATTGGACAGCGAGTTGGACGTAATGCTTGAACCGTCGGGCAAGGCGAAGTTCACGAAGATGCGCGCCTGCGGGTCTTGATAATCCTGAAGAAATGCAGCGATGCTGTAAGTGAACGTATCGTCTGGTCGGCTCTTGTAGCCGACCTCATAGGCTGTGACGGTCTCTGCGTCGAACAAGCCCGCATCAGCGAAATGAGTGGCGTTATTCTGGACTTCGCCATTGAAGCCGCCCGATTTGTAGCTGTTGGAAACCGAGACATAAGCGTTGCCTTGGCCGAGTTCGTAGGAGAGGGCCGCGTTGCCCGAAAGCCGCGTCTCTTCGATCTCGTTCGCGCCTGCCGCCAGGCCGAGACCCCCGACATTATTGAAGCCAATCGTGCCATCCTCAAAGATGTGACGGCCGCTTCCCTGACCCTCAATCCGCTCATGCGTTACCCGCGCGCCGAGTGTAGCGGTCAACCGATCAGAGAGGTCGAATTCATTATAGGTGAAGGCGGCCAGAGCCGAACGGTCCTGCCTGATATCTGTGACCAGAGTCATCGCGCGTGCATCTGAGGTCGGGGTTGGCCCTGCCCGGCTGGCGGCGCCGACATAAGGACAGGTGCCGAGCAGCGTGTCGGCATCCAGGTCGCCGCACCAGATCGTATAGGTCTGGTTGAAATCTTCCAGCGATCCCGATACACCGATCATGGTGCTGGCGCCGTCCCAGTCTGTCTGCAGGCGGAATTCCTGCGAGTACTGCCGGAAGTCGCGGATATAGGCGAGGTTGGCGTTGAAGTTCGGATTGTCGAACAGGGCGACGGCCCCGTCAAAGTCAAACCCGTAATCCTGATTGTACCCTTCGAAGGCCGTGAGAGATGTCAGCGTCCACTGCCCGACAGCGCGCTCATATTCGGCCGAGACGCCATAGAATTCATTGTCGGTATCCTGAACGCCGTCACGGCCCACCGCGATCTCATGGTCGTTAAGGTCAAGTGTATCATTGCGCGGTGCGGCATTGACGCCATTGTCTTCCTCATAGTGCGTGCGCACGAGCAGGGACCCACCAAACGCCTTGTCCCAATTGAGGCCGAGGCGCAAACCGAATTCGTCCCGCACACCGCCCGCATCTTCCGGGCCGGCAATATTGTCGAGTGCGGCGTCGCGCGACAAGTACCGCCCGGCGAGGCGATAGCTGAAGCCATTATCGTAGTGCTCCCCATAGGCGCCATCCAGGTCAGCGCGATTCAGGTTGCCATAGCCCGCCCGAACATACCGGCGCTGGTCCTCGCCAGGTTTCGCGGAGATGAAATTGATCGCGCCCCCGGACGCGTTGCGGCCATACAGCGTGCCTTGCGGGCCTTTCAGAACTTCCACACGGGCAAGATCATACAGCATCAGGCCCGTCTGGACGTTGGTCGCCAGATAGACGCCATCGGAATAGACCGCAGCGGCGGTGGGCGTCAGGGCCTGATGGTCAACCGCGCCGATGCCGCGAATCTGGAAAGCGACCTGCGTACCGTTTGCGACAGCGGCCTCAACCCCGGTCAGCAGGTCAGTCATGTCCTCGGCGCTGACATAAGCATCCGCCAGCGACAGATCCCTGGTATCAATCACGCTGACGGACATCGGAATGTCTGTCAGAGGCGTGGCGCTCGGGGTGGCGGTGGTGACGATCGTGTCCAGCCGGTTCACCGGGTCATCGGACTGGGCCGTGGCTGGGAGGGCAAAAGCGAGGAGGGCGAGCGGGGCGACTGAGCACTGAAATTTTTTCATGAGCGGCGATTACCAGCCGTTCAGAATGCGACGCAACTGCATTTAGCTGATGCCGAGGCTGCGTCAGCCAAAGCGACGTATTCTGGCAACACTATTACAGGATACAGGCTTAGCGCGGGGCGCGTTTTGCAAGGATGCGTTGCAGCGTCCGGCGGTGCATGTTCAGGCGGCGCGCGGTTTCCGAAACGTTGTGATTGCACAGCTCATAGACGCGCTGAATATGCTCCCAGCGAACCCGGTCGGCTGACATCGGATTTTCTGGCGGAGCGGGCTTTTCGTCAGGTGATGCGGCGAGCGCGCGAATGATGTCTTCCACATCTGCAGGCTTCGACAAATAGTCCACAGCGCCAGCTTTGACAGCGGCGACGGCTGTCGCAATGGCGCCATACCCCGTCAGGATAACAGCGCGAGCATCCGGACGGTGCTTGTGCAGTACTTCCACCACATCCAGCCCACTGCCATCTTCCAGGCGCAGGTCCAGAACGGCAAAGGCCGGTGGGTTCAGGCGGGCAATATCCTTGCCTTCGGACACGGTCGAGACGGCAGAGACTACGAAACCGCGCTGGGCGAGCGCGCGGGCCATGCGTTGCACAAACGGACCATCATCGTCCATTACGAGACATGAGCGATCCTCAACATTCTTGAGGCTCTCGTGCAAATTCACAGTGATGGGCCGTTCCATTGGCTTTTCCTTGATGTAACAACCGTCATATAGGTCTGAACCGGTCATTAATCCAAGTCAGGCGCCTGCAAAATGCCAAGGGGCCATAGAGTCTGGACGACCGCGCCCTTTTTCGGCGGGGTCCTGTTTCGGGTCGCGATGCGGCCGCCGGTGCGCTCAATAAGTGTTTTCGCGATGAAGAATCCAAGCCCCATGTCACCCCCGCCCAGATGCGCCTCGCCGCGTTGCGAGACATAGGGCTCGCCCAGTTTCGGCAGCACTTCGGCGGCAAAGCCGGGGCCGTCATCGCTGATTGTGACCATGATCTGGTCTGCAGTCCAAGTCGCCACGACGTTCACGCGCGTATCGGCGAAACTCACCGCATTTTCGATGAAGGCACCCAGCGCGTGCAAAACTTCCGGACTGCGTTTCAGGGTCGGCGCACGTGGTGTGCCATCTTCAGCAGGTTCCGCCCGGACGGTCAGATCCACGCCCAACCCCTTGAATGGCGCAGCGGCCTCGGCCACCAGCGCATCCAGCGGGATTCGCGCATGCACGATGTCGGTTGCTTCGCGCGCTTCACGGATCGTGGCGAGGATCGCGCGGCACCGGTCGGCCTGTTCGGCAATCAGGATAATGTCCTCGGCGCGCGGATCCTCGGGGTCGAGATCCGCCTGCAATTCCTTCGCGACGAGATGGATCGTGGCAAGCGGGGTTCCCAACTCATGTGTGGTCATTGCAGACATTGCACCGAGCGCGGACAGGCGTTGCTCGCGCGCCATGACGACCCCCGCTGCATCGAGCGCGCGCACGAGCCGGGCCTCATCCTGACTGACCCGCGCCGCTGACAAGGCAAAGAAGACCACACCGACAGCAAGGGCTGCGAACTGGCCAAGCTGGAACAGAGGCGGCAGCGCAATCGAAGAGTTCGCCACACCCCAGGGCAGGGGCATGTGAATAAGCGGCATCAGGGCCGCCAATACCAAGGCAAGCAAAGCGATAAGGGAGGCCCTGAACGAGCTGAGACTGAGCGCAGCAACAGTCACGGGGGCAACCAGAAGCAACAGGAACGGGTTTGACAGTCCACCCGTCGCGGCGATCAGCGCAGCCAATTGTACCGTATCGAATGCCAATTGCAGGGTCGCCTCCCACCCGCGCGTCAGGCGCTGGCTCTGGAAGGCAAAAGACAGGAACACGTTCAACCAGGCCGACGCCGCAATGATCGACAGGCAGAGCGCAAGCGGCATGTCGAAGCCAAGTCCGAACGACACGAACAATACCGCTGCCGTTTGCCCGGCCACGGCCAGCCAGCGCAGCGTGATGAAAGTGCGCAAGCGCGTGCGCCCGAGGGCGGATTGCGCCGAGCCCAACCCTTCTGGGGGAAGGGTGAAGATCGCATCGTCGAGATCTATGTGTCCGTCGCGGGCCAAATCATCCATTAGCGCCTTATGCGGCAGCGTGACGCTTGCGCCAAGCGCCGCTTGCGGCGCATATCCCCCCTATGATGCTCAGATCGATTGCAACGTCATCCGCCCTGCTCGCCACCGCCGTATTGGCCGCCTGCTCTCCCGCCAGCGCGCCGGAGAAAGACTCCGCCGGAGCGGTAAAGTCCGGAGGTGCGCAGGCCAGTTGCCTCAGCCGTGCCTATCCGGAGATTGGCGGGCCGATCTCACTCGTCTCCGATTCCGGGGCGCGCGTGACGGAAGCCGATTTCAAAGGTCGTCCGACGCTGATCTATTTCGGGTTCACCTATTGCCCGGACGTCTGCCCGATGACGCTCGTCAATGTGGAGCGCGCCTATGAGCAGCTGCCCGAAAGTGTTGAGCCGCCGCAGACATTGCTCATTTCGGTGGATCCGGAACGGGACACGCCCGAAGTTCTGGCCAGCTATGTGAAGGCGCCGCGCTTTCCGAAAAACCTCGTCGGCCTGACGGGCACGCCAGAGGAAATTCGCGCGGCCGCGGATGAGTTCCTGTCGGACTTTTCTCGCGTAGAGCAATCTGAAAGCCAGTCCGAATACACAATGGACCATACGTCGCTGCTCTATCTGATGGATGAGAACTGGCAGTTGAAGACCTTCTTCACGCATGAAGACACGGCTGAAACCATCTCGGCCTGTCTCGGAGAGATCCTGCAGGATTAGGATGAAGGGCCCGACTTTTCCAGCCGGGCCCTGAACATCTTAGATGAACAGGCTTGCCGCGAAGAAGGCGAAGAACCCGCCAACCAGAAATGCGACAACGCTGACCCACCAGACGACCCAACTGAGCTGGCGCGCGCGCGTACACGCCCGTGCCTTCACCGGGTCAATTGGACAGGGCAGCGACCTTGCATGCCATTGCCAGGCCCCAGCCAACGCGATCATCAACGCTGCGACGCCGAACACGAGACCCTTGTTCTTGCCGAGCCAGGTGATCTGCGGCACGGCCTCGATCAGGCCTGCCATCACCGCGCCGGCGCCGATGCTGACCAGCAGGGCCGGTAGGGCGCAGCAGATCAGTGTTCCGGTTGAAGTGAACAGCGACAGGAAGGCAGGCAGGGTGCTGGGAGATTTTACGTCTTCGCTCATGCGTCGCCACCACGGTCGATGCTGACGAGCGAATAACCGGACTTGCGGATCAGCTTTTCGATCGTTTGATCATCCATCGTCGCGCCAGCCTTCAGGCCAAGGACGATTTCGCCGTTGTCCAGGTCGACATTGACGCTTTCGACGGCGTCCTGCTTCTTGAACACCTTGCGGACGGCCTGTGCGCAAAAATCGCAGACGAGGCCGTTCACCTTGGCGGTGACGGTCTGGGCTGAAGCGGCCGGGTCGGCATCGGTATTGGGTTCAGCGACCATGTCGGCATGCGCCGAATGATCCATCTTGGAATGGTCCATCTTGGAATGATCCATCGTTTCATCAGCCAGTGCCGGAGCGGCGAGCAGGCAAAAAGCGAGGGACGCGAAAGCGGGTTTAATCAGTTTCATGAGTAGTATCCTTTGAAAGTCAGAACCGGACGATCCAGTTCGCGAGCAGCTCTTCGGTTTCCAGCGTGTAGCCGAGCTCGACCATCTGGACGCCCTTGAAGAACCGGACGAGGGGGGTTGTGGTAACGGGCTCATTGCTTTCGGGGTGGTTATCCACCTGCAGCATCAACCATGTGTGAAGGTCGCCATAGTCGCCGATATACGGGGCAACGCCGACGCGGCCGCTATGGCGCACGCTCTTGTTGCCGGCATAGTCGGTGGCTTTTGCCTCATAGGAGGTGAACCAGCGGCGGGTCTCCCAGTCCGCGGCGAAAGCGGCAAAACCGGACAGTTCAGGAGACTCACTCCCGAACGGATCGGCCTGACCCACACCCAATTTCAAATAGGTGTTCGCCTGGCTTGAAGGGCCGTTCCAGCGTTTCAGCAGCCGGTTGTATTGCAGGCCGGTGAACTGGACGTCTTCGGCCCAGTTACGCTCTGCATAGAACCCGATCGAGTCCGATGCGGTGGGTGAATAGTGTGCATGCAGTGAGGAGGAATCCCCATTGTTCATCTGCATGACCGTCCAGCCGCCTGGGTAGGAGACGGGACGGGCCTCTGCCATGGGAGCGAGCGCCGCCCATGTTAGACAGGCCGCGAAAGGCGCGGCGCGGGAAAGGAAGGACAAGGCCTTCTCCTTTGTTCCGGGTTGATCCTGAGATTATGAGAGGATCATCAGGCCCGGGGAGGAGGCGGCTCCGGAACGGATGCGACCGAGATTGGCGTCGCATCCAGAGGAATATTGAACAGGGGCGGGTAAAGGTCGCTATGGCCTTCAGGGGCAGCAGCACTCGGCAGCGCCGCAACGATGGCCGGACAGCAACAAGCCGTATCGTGCGATGGCCCGTCCTGATCTTTTGGCTGGGAGTGGTCCATGGACCCCATCCCCATGTCGCAATCCCCATTCATTGCAGGCATCACATGCGTCATCTGGCCCGCATCCGATGCAGGACAGCTGTCCTGCGCGGCGCTTGCCGTACCGGATGCGATCAGCAACAGGCTGAGGCAAAGAAGGGCGATCCTTTGGAACATCGTCGTTTTCTATCTCGCACGATAGCTGCGCCGTCAAATGACCTTTCAGTGAGCTATTGTGCCACCCAGCCGCCGTCCATGGAGAGGTCGGCACCATTGATCTGGTCAGCATCCGGCGAGCAGAGGAAGGCAACGAAGCCGCCAATCTGCTCGGCAGTCACGAATTCCTTGGTTGGCTGGGCGGCGAGCAGCACGTTTTTCACAACTTCATCACGCGTCATGCCGCGCGCCTTTGCCGTATCGTCGATCTGGCCATCGACCAGCGGCGTGTGGACATAGCCGGGACAGACCAGATTGCACCGTACGCCGTGTTCCGCACCCTCCAGAGCCGTCACCTTGGTCAGGCCGGAAAGCCCATGCTTGGCCGCGACATAGGCTGACTTGAACGGGGAAGCGACCTTGGCGTGGGCGCTGCCGGTATTGATGATGCGGCCCCAGCCTTTTTCTTTCATGGGTCCAATCGCCATCCGGGTCGTGTGAAAGGCAGCTGACAAGTTCAGCGCCATGATCAGATCCCATTTGGCCACTGGGAATTCTTCGAGGGGTGACACAAATTGCGTGCCGGCATTGTTGACCAGAATATCGGTACCGCCAAAATCGGTTGTCACATAGGCCATCATCTCTTCAATCGCGTCCGGATTGGTCAGGTCAGCGCCTGAATAGCCGATCTGTACGCCGTGTTCCTTTCCCATTTCAGCCTGCAGGGCCTTGATCTCATCGGCGTCGCCAAATCCGTTCAGCACGACATTGCAGCCTTCCTGCGCAAGACGGTCTGCAATAGCCTTCCCGATCCCGCTGGTGGAGCCGGTAACGAGGGCGGTTTTCCCCTTGATCATGAATATGTCTCCTTGAGGCTGTGGCGTGCTATGGGTAGGAATAGGTCTGGCTCTGATAGAGCCGATTGATATTAGAGGAAATAGTGAGCGTTTATGGGCGGTGAAACTCTTGCCTTTGTCGAGGCATTCCCACGCTTTCTGTTATGGACAGCAGCGGCTGGCGCGATGCTTGCCATCGCCAGCACCATATACGTGCTGCTGACCCCGTGGAAGGAGCTGGCGCTCGTAAAGGAAGGCAATTCGGCCGCAGGATTTGCATTGGCCGGGGCCATTGTTGGTCTTGCGATCCCCATTGCCTCCTGTCTGGCCTCCAGTGTCACCCTGATAGACTTGGCCATCTGGGGTGTCGTCTCACTCCTGATCCAGCTCCTCGTCTACCGTCTCGTCGATGTCTTGCTCACCGATATTCCCAAACGGATCGAAAAGGAGGAGGCTGGCGCAGCCGTCGTCCTTGTTGCGGCAAAGCTGGCATCAGCCCTGATCATTGCAGCGGGTCTCTGGGACCCGGTCCTGCAGAGGTTCTAACGGAGGTACTCAGGCAGTGATGCGTTCGTTTGACTGGGTGATCTATGCATTGGTTCTGGGCGTCGTCGTCTGGACCATGTTTTCGCAGGATCCAAAAGCTGACGCACCTGAGCCGCCGCCAACCGTCCTGGAATCCGAAGGTCCGACCCTGCCGCCGCCGTCGCCATTGGACGAACAGGTGCTTGTCCAGGTCAGCGAGCCCAAGGACGGGATCGGCACTGCTTTTGCCGTGAACAAGAATGGTCAGTGGATCACGGCCCGGCATGTCGTGGACGGTTGCAACTCTGTCGGCCTGCTGGTGGCGCCCGGGCAATATGTGCCGGTCGACAGCATCGTCGTTGATCCGGATCATGACCTTGCCCTTCTTTCAACAGGTCGCAGCCCCAACTCGGTAAAACTTGATCTCGTATCTCCGCTTCGCATCGGCACGCATGGTTATCATGTTGGCTACCCTCAGGGACGACCGGGAGAAGTGGCCACGAAACTCATGTCCCGCTCGAAACTCATCACGCGCGGGCGCCGGGAAGGCGCTGAACCTATTCTTGCCTGGGCCGAGATTGGCCGGACGCGTGGCTTGAACGGTTCGTTGGGGGGAATTTCTGGCGGACCGGTCTTTGATGCGGGGGGAACTGTGCGCGGCGTGATCGTGGCCGAGAGCCCGCGGCGCGGGCGTATCTATACGGCTGCGCCGACATCTATAGATGCCTTCCTGACCAGCCTGAGCGTGGAGCGCGAGGATGGCCCGACCGAGATTTTTGCCGAGGAGACTTACGGCCCGATGTCAGACAATGCCCGCCGCCGTCTTCAGGTCGTGAAAGTGGCCTGCCGGGTCACCCCATGACTAGCTTTGCCTCTCGCCTCATCGCTGGCGCGCGCCAGTTGGGCCCACTCTGCGTGGGTATCGACCCGCATCCTGGCCGTATCCCGGACCTGTTCGGCGGGGACACGCCCGAAGGGGTGGCCGCTTGGGGCGAAGCAGTCGTGGCGGCGGCGGCCGGACGCGCCTGCGTGGTCAAGCCGCAAGTCGGCCTGTTTGAGCGGCACGGGCCTGACGGAATGCGCGCATTGCAACGCGTCTGCGAAGCTTCAAGAGAGGCGGGCCTTCTTGTTCTCGCGGATGCCAAGCGCGGCGACATCGGGACAACAGCCAGAGGCTATGCAGCCGCATACTTGTCAGAAGCGGCGCCGTTCCCCTCCGATGCCGTGACGGTAAACCCTTATATGGGCCTCGATACGTTGGAGCCCTTCCTCGAAGAGGCCGAGGCAAACGGCAAGGGGGTCGTCGTGCTCGCGCGCACGTCCAATCCCGGCTCAGCCGATTTTCAGGCGAGAGATCTTGAGGGCGCCCCACTCTATGCACGCGTCGTTGAGGCGCTCGCCCCGGCGATCCAGCGCCTGAAGGGGGCGGGCGAATGGTCCAGCCTGATGCTGGTGGCGGGCGCGACGGGCCCGGATGAGGCCCGCCAATTGCGACAGCTCGCGCCGGACGCGCTGTTTCTGGTGCCGGGCTATGGCGCGCAGGGCGGCGGGGCCGAAGATGCGCTTGCGGGATTCAAGGCGGTTTCAAATCGCCTCGAAGGCGGCGTCGTGAATGCATCGCGTTCCGTCACATTCCCGGCCGGATCAGACACCGTAGAAAGCCAAGCCGACTGGCACGCGCTTATTGTGGCCGCCATTGAAGCTGCTCAGACCGATCTCTCCATGCATGCCGGACGCGTGCCTGTAGCGTCGGGCTGACCTTAAGACAGGCCTCGACAATCGGCCTGCCTCATCTACTCTTTCCTGTGAGCGCGGCGTAAGACCGTTTTGAGGAAACAGACAGGGGAGTGAAACGGCCATGGCGAACTGGCAGTCCACCTTGATTGCGGGAGCATCCTTCGCAATCCTTGCCGCCTGCGGGCAGGCAAAAACAGCAGACACTGAGACACTTTCGGAACCGGAAGCCTTTGCGGCGGTCGACACGAACCGGATAAGTACCGCGAGCGCAGCTGACGAATGGCTGACATATGGTGGGACTTATGACGAGCAGCGCCATTCGAGCCTGATAGATGTGAACAAGGAAACCGTCGCAGACCTGGGCGTCGCGTGGACTTATGACCTTGCCACCAATCGCGGCGTGGAATCGACGCCGATTGTCGTGGACGGCGTGATGTACGTCACCTCTGCCTGGTCGCTGGTCTATGCGCTTGATGCCAAGACGGGTGAGGAATTGTGGGTTTACGATCCGGATGTGGACCGCGCCGTCGGCGTGAAAGCCTGCTGCGATGTCGTAAACCGTGGCGTGGCTGTTTATGACGGCAAGGTCTTCGTGGGCGTGATTGATGGGCGGCTCGAAGCGCTTGATGCCGAAACGGGCGAAGTTGTCTGGAGCAAGGTCACCGTTGATCAGTCCAAGCCCTATACGATCACCGGTGCGCCGCGTGTGGTGAATGGCAAAGTGCTGATTGGCAATGGCGGCGCCGAGCTCGGCGTGCGCGGTTATCTTTCGGCTTATGATGCCAATACCGGAGACAAGGTCTGGCGGTTCTACACTGTTCCGAACCCGGAGAAACAGCCAGACGGCGAGATCTCGGACGCAGCCTTTGAAGACATCGGCAATGTCACCTGGGGCGATGAAGGCGCCTGGGTCACCGATGGTGGCGGCGGAACTGTCTGGGACTCCATCGTCTATGATGAGGTCAACGACCAGATCATCTTCGGGGTCGGCAATGGTTCGCCGTGGAACCGGGAATTCCGCGATCCGTCTGGTGGCGACAATCTCTTCCTGTCCTCCATCGTTGCGGTGGATGCCGAAACCGGTGCGTACAAGTGGCATTTCCAGACCACACCCGGCGACAATTGGGACTATACAGCCACGCAGACCATCATTCTGGCAGACTTGCCTGTTGGCGAAGATGGTGAAGCGCGCCGTGTCGCGATGCAGGCCCCGAAGAATGGCTTCTTCTACGTACTGGACGCGGAATCCGGCGAGTTCATCTCCGGCGATGCGTTCGTGCCGATGAACTGGGCAGAGGGCCTCGACGAAAACGGTCGTCCGATTGAAATCGCCGATGCACGGTATGGTGCGGTCCCTTACGAGCAGCTGCCAGGCCCCCTCGGTGCACACAACTGGCATCCGATGGCCTTCAATCCGGATTTGAACCTCGCCTATATTCCGGCGCAGGAAATTCCGCAGGCTTATGCTCGCGATCCGCGCTTCGAGACCCAGCCTGTCGGCTGGAATACGGGCGCAGACTTCTCTGCTGGCGTCCCGCCGATCGCGCCGCCGGAAGTCGCCAAATTCCTGCGCTCAACCCTCAAGGGACGCTTGATCGCATGGGATCCCATTGCCCGCGAAGCGCGCTGGTCGGTGGAACATGGCAATGCCTGGAATGGCGGCGTGCTGTCCACGGCAGGCGGTCTGGTTTTCCAGGGCAAGCTGAATGGCGATTTCGTCGCCTATGATGCCGAAACGGGCGACAAGCTCTGGAATCATGAACTCAAATCCGGCGGCGCGTCCGGCCCCGGCACCTACATGATCGATGGTGAGCAATACGTCACGATTACGACTGGTTGGGGCAGTGCCTTTGGTCTCTCTGCAGGCTTCGCCTATGACGAGACCGTGCCCTCTACAGTCGGCAAGGTCGTCACCTTCAAGCTGGGCGGCACGGGCGAAATCGCCGACCCGGATTTCCCGATGATCGACAAGACCCCGAAAGCCGACTCGTTCGGGGACGAGACCATGATCGCCGAGGGATCGGTTCACTATGCCCGTAACTGTACCGTCTGCCACGGTCCGCTGGCGGTCAGCTCGGGCGTTCTGCCGGACCTGCGCTGGTCGGCGATCAGTGGCAACAAAATGGCGTGGAAAGGTGTGGTGGTCGACGGAAACCTCGCCGCCAATGGCATGGTCTCGTTCGCAGATCATCTGACGCCGGATGAGGTGGAATCGATCCGCGCCTATGTGCTGGCGCAGGCCCATGCCGCTGTCCCGGCTGGCTCCGGGGGCGAATGATCGAATTGTGAGTAGCGCGGCCTGCCGGGCCGCGCTACATACGCCGGATGCATATAGTCATCCTCATTCTGGGTATCCTGACAACGATCGGCATCTGGTCGTGGCGTATCCAGATGGCCCGCCGCGGCGCGAAAGTGGCGATGGATGCGGCGCGCACGCTTACGAATACGCCTCGCCGCTTTGCCTTCAAATACAAGGCAGGCCGCAATGGCATCAGCCTGATCGAAGACCCGCGCGAAGCCGCCGCCGTCATGATGATGGAAGTTGCCCGTGGCCGGGAAGGGCCTCTGACCGAACGACAGGCGCGCATCATAGATGATGAGATGATGCAGAATTTCAGCTTCACTCAGGCTGAGGCTGATGAATTGTCCGCCCATGCGGCTTGGGTCACCAATTCCGCGCCGGATCCCCAGCGCGCCATGCGCAAGCTGAGCGAATTGATCGTCAGTTCCCCGCAGCTTGGCCCAAAGGAAATTGTCGATCTCGACGCGATGCTGGTGGCGGTGTCCGAGGCGGAAGGCGTGCCGACGCGCGAACAACTGGCCCTACTGCAAGTGTTCCGGGACAAGGCAGGCCTCAAGACCTGAGTCTTCCAACCGCTCAAGAACAGTTGCGCCTTTCGCCCTGGCACAATAGGGAATTTGGCCATGTCAAAGTCACTTCCCAGCGAATACCGCGCCAAGGTTCTCAATGAGTCCTGGACGAATTTTTCCGTCCTGCGTCATGGCCGGTTTGATGGCCTGCTCGTTACCTCCAAGAATTCCGGTACGCACTGGCTGAAATACATGCTGGCAGTGGCGCTGGCGGAAACCCATGGCATTCCTCACCCGCAATACTTTTCGGAGAATGCGGTGCGCCCCTATATCGGCTGGCCGAAGGACGATGAGACCTTTCCGGAACTGCCGCGCCTGGCGTTCAGTCACACGATCCCCCACCATCTGGCCGAATGGGGCTGGGCCCGCAGTCTCGCCAGCCTGCCGCCATATGTGCTGGCTGTACGGCACCCGATGGCGATCCTGGCCAGTCACCACGCCAAATGGGAATACGACATCAAGGTTGACTGGTTGACCTATCTGAAGGGCGATCCAGGCGGATCGAAGTATCGCTGCGATCTCTACTGGCTCGCGCGCTTCTGGAACCGTTGGGGTGATATTCGTGCGCGTCATGGCGACTCGATCCAGCTGATCCAGTATGAGCGGACCCAGAAAGACCCCCGCGCTGCGTTGGAAGCGGTCTCGAAGCATTGGTCTCTCGGGCTCAGTGCCGATGCCATCAATGTAGCGCTCGCGGCAGGTACGAAGGACGCCATGGCGCAGAAGATCGATCCGGCTGCGGAGCCCAATGTGCTGCAGAACCGCAAGACACCGCTTACGGAACTCTTCACAGGCGAAGCACTGGATATCTACACAGATCATATCCGGACGCTGTTCCGGCATGATTTGGATTATGACCTGTTCAGCCTTCCGGCTTGAGATAGCCGCTTGAGCGTCCGTCGGCGGTGTATTTGATCCACCACGGTTCGGCTTCCGCCTGTTTCTCCAGTTCAAGGAAGACCGGGTCTTCAAGGATGGCCGCCGAATATTCGGCCGCGGCCCCTGTCAGGGGCAGGCCATAGGTGCGGAACCGCGTCACAACCGGCGTGTAGAACGCATCCGCAGCGCTCCATTTGCCGAACAGGTATGGGCCGCCATCGCCATGTTCAGTGCGCATCTGGTCCCACATGGTCTGGATGCGGGCAATGTCAGCCTCAAGACCTTCGGTCATTTCCGGCGTGGCTTCCCGGCCGCGAATATCCATCGGACAGGCCTTGCGCAGGGCGGGGAAACCCGCATGCATTTCGGAGGTCACCGCGCGGGCAATCGCCCGCTTGGCGGCATCTTCTGGCCAGACCTCTCCAGTCGGCGCCCAATCGGCGATCCATTCCGTGATCGCAAGGCTTTCCCAGACCGTGACATCATCCCAGATCAACAGTGGCACTTTTGCTGTCGGGCTGATCTCTTTCAGTTTTGCCGATGTGTCGGGAAAGTCGAGCGGCACGATCACTTCTTCCACCGGCAGGCCCACGCGCCGCGCGGCAAGCAATGGCCTGATCGACCAGCTGGAATAGTTCAGATTTCCAAGGACCAGCTGTCTCATGCGCGCTTTCCTTGCCCGATCAGCCATTTCGTTTCGCGCACGTCCACGCGGTCGAACACTCCTGCCTTGTTATACGGGTCCTGCTCGGCCAATGCCTTGGCCGAAGCCAGGTCATCGGCCTCGACCAGGAAGACAGACCCGATCATCGCGCCATCCTCGGACAGCAGCGGCCCGGCCATGCGTAGCCGGTCCCCCAATCCTGCAGCCCATTCCAGATGGGCCGGCCGGGTCGCGGCGCGCAACTCGGCACCATTGGTTTCATTGTCCAGATTGTGAAAACAGAAAAGGCGCATGACGAACGACTCCGAATGAAGGCAAGATTTCCTGTTCCTATTGCACACTGCCTGCAACCTGCCCAGAGTCCGCAATAGTGGAACAAATGGGCTGAATGAATCATTGATCCTTCAGTAACAGGGAGTATGGTGGCGCCATGAACGATACAACAGACACCCGCCAACAGATCTTGGAAGCCGCGATGGAACGCATCGTTCACTACGGCTATTCCAAGACGACGATGTCGGAGATTGCCAAGGACTGCAACATGTCCGCGGGCAATATCTACCGCTTCTTCGCGTCCAAACTCGATATTGCCGAAGCCATCGGTCGCAAGTTCAATTCAGAACTCTACCAGACTTATGCCAGCATCTGTCGGAAGCCAATCACGGCGGCAGATCGTCTGCGCCAGTTTTTTGAGTTCAGCATGGTGCGTACCTATGAGGCACTGGAAGAAAAGGACAAGCTGGTCGAGCTTGCCGAGACGCTGGCAGATGAGCGGCCTCTGTTCATGAATGAACAGCTGGCCCAGGAGCGGGTCTATCTGGTTCAGATTCTCGAGAACGGCATTGAGGCCGGTGAGTTTCGTCCGCTCGACCGAAAGGAAGAGACGGCGGAAATGATTCAGGCATCGATGATGAAGTTTCGCTTTCCCCAGATGTTCTCGCACCTGACATTGCCGAAATTGAAGCGTGAACTGGCGGGTGTGATGGACCTGGTTCTGGCTGGATTGTCAGCTGGCGCGGTCGTTCCGGAGCGTCAGATAGATAAATTCTGAATAATTTCGTTTTTGTTCATTGATAAATATTCATATGATTGCTATATGGTAGTCAACGGCAGCGATGGTCGCTGTCGGTAAATGCTGAAAGACCAAATCAATGACATTGTCCAAGACCGAAGCTCGCCAGTCCCTGGCCGCCTTGCTTGCGGCGCTTCCTATGGCCATCGCCATCCTTGCGGCGACCTATTCGCTTGCTGAATTCGCGGTTTAGAATGCGGCCTGATCAGGCCTTGGCGCCCCGGCGGCCCGTGCCATAGACGGGCGCTGATTGCGCCGCCGCTTCATCGAGCGGCCAGCGGGGTCTCGCCCCGGTGCCAAGGTCCCCGGCCTCGCCTTTGACGAGGCCCGCCGCCAGTCTTTCCGCTCCGGCCAGAGCGATCATGGCGGCATTATCCGTACAATGTCTCAGGGGCGGCGCAATCAGGCGCGCACCTGCGCCTTTGGCCACGTCGTCCAGTGCGGCACGGATGGCCTTGTTGGCCGCGACGCCGCCCGCCACGACGAACCGCTTCGTGCCATCCTCACCCGGATCAAACGCCTCAAGCGCCAACGCGGCCTTTGTGGCGAGAATATCGGTCACCGCCGTCTGGAAACTCGCGCAGAGATCCTTCATCCGGTCCTCATTCATCTCGTCCTCGGCCGCGGCGCGCGCAACAGCCGTCTTCAGCCCTGCAAAGCTCATATCGAGACCCGGCCTGTTCAGCAGCGGGCGGGGCAGGGCAAAAGCCTCTGGATTGCCCCCCTCTGCGAGGCGCTCGACCGCAGGCCCGCCGGGAAAGCCGAGCCCCAGCGTCTTGGCTGTCTTGTCGAAGGCTTCGCCCACCGCATCATCAATCGTCGAGCCGAGCCGGCGATAATTTCCGAGGCCGCGCACTTCCAGGAATTGGCAATGCCCGCCCGAAACAAGCAACAGCAAATAGGGGAACGGGCAATCATTGCCGAGCCGAGGGCTGAGCGCGTGCCCTTCCAGATGGTTGACCGCGATGAAGGGCTTTCCGGCCGCCTGCGCGATGGCCTTGCCGGTCATCATGCCCACCAGCACGCCGCCGATCAGGCCGGGACCGGACGTGGCGGCGATCCCGTCTAGCGCTGAATAGGAAATGCCTGCTTCATGCATCGCGGCTTTCACGGTCAAATCAGCCAGTTCGGCGTGTGCGCGCGCAGCGATTTCCGGTACCACACCCAGATAGGGCGCGTGTTCTTCCAGTTGCGTGCGAATCACGTCCGAGACCAGCTCTGCCCGGCCATCGGTCAGGCGCAGCACAGCCGCGGCCGTCTCGTCACAGCTTGTCTCGATGCCCAGAACTGTCAGCGTCTTGCTCATCCGCTGCATGTAGGACCCCAGAACGGATTTGGAAAGCGCAGCCCGCAGGCCCTATAGTCGAAGGAAAAGACCGGGAGGCAGAAGTTTGGCGAAACCGTTTCGATGGAACATCGCACAGCGCGAGCAATTGGGCGGCGTGATTGCAGGCGCGACCGAGACGCGCTCATTGAACGACATGTTCCTTGAATCCCTGCGATCCACGGCTGCCCGCATTCTGGCGCATGCGAACCGGTCAGACCTCGCCTTTATCGGGAGGACGCCCGAAAACCTGTATGATTATCTGTCTGGCTGTTTCGAAGGGCTGCGCGACACGCCGCGGCTTCACCTCATCCAGTACTCTCTGCGCAATGCCAGCGCGGTCGATCAATTGCCGGAACCGGCATTGCAGGGTCTGTTCGAGTATCTCATCGCCGAAGGTCTCGGCCCCAAGGCGATCGCCACCGGTTCGCGCCCCATTGCCCTGGTCGACTTTGTTGCCTCCGGTCGAACGATGGAGGGCCTGATCCGCCTCATGAAACTGCAAGCCGAGAGGGAAGGACAAGACTGGACCGCTGTTCAGCGCCGCCTACGCATCATCGGGCTGCGCGTGCGCACAAAGAATTCCCCCAACACCTGGCGCTGGCAACAGCATCAGGACTGGCTGCATTTCATTCCGGATGCGATCATTCGGAATGTTTCCGCGCCTGCAGCCTTCCTCCATTATCTCGGCAATGATCAGCCCAAAGTGACCGCCAGTTTTCATCCGGGCCGCTGGGCGGAGGAGGAGGGCGCCGCCCGCCGACCGAACAGCGACCAGCAGGCTGCGCTGGGCTTTGCGGCGCAGCTCTATGATCTTGGTCGCACCCGCGAGGAACGCCAGAATCTTGCAAAGCGGATTGCGCGACACCGCAAGATGAGCCAGCGCGCCACGCGTCGCCTTGTCCTGCGATTGCGCGGGGGCTGAGCCGACAGTAGGATATGGAATGGCTGTATCTGAACCCATCATGCTTTCGCTTGAACGCTTCGGAGAGATTTGCGCTGATCCCGCGCCATTGATCTATCGGCGCCTCTTCGTACAGCATCCCGAATTTGAAGACCTGTTCGCGATGGACACGGATGGTGGCGTGCGCGGTTCCATGCTGACAACCTGCTTCGACTGCATCATCGGTCTTACCGAGGACAGTCCCTTGCCGCGCTTTGAGCTTCAGTCTGCCCGCCTGTCGCACCAGGGGTATGGCGTGCCGGAATCCCAACTGGATGACATGTTCACAGCCATCCGCGACACTTGCCGGGAAGCGCTGGCAGGGGAGTGGACGCCCGCCATGGAAACCGCATGGGCGGAGATGCTGGCCGAGATTGCGCGAATGGGGTTCACGCCAGCCTGACACTGGCCGAGGCTAACGCCCCTTGAATTCCGCCGGGCGCTTCTCAAGAAACGCCATCATGCCTTCACGCGCGTCTTCCGTTTTCAGCAGCGGCAGCAATTGCAGGAAGACGTGATGGACATGTTCGGTGAAAGGCTCCGACAGGCCCATCCGCATCAGGCGTTTTGAGGCCTGTACGGCCAGTGGCGCGTTCGCGGCGATGTCGGCGGCCAAGGCGCGTGCTTCGTCCATCAGCGTATCATGCGGCACCACTTTTGCGCACAATTGTTCGGCCAGGCATTCCTCTGCGGTCAGGGTGCGGCCGGTGAAGATCAGCTCGCATGCTTTCTCCCAGCCCAGCATCCGGGGCAGGAACCAGGTGCCGCCCGATTCCGGCAGGATGCCGCGCTTGGTGAAGGCCGCTGCCATCTTGGCCTTGTCCGACATGATGCGGATGTCACAGCCGAGCGCCGTATCCATGCCATAGCCAGCCGCGCCGCCATTGATGGCGCAAATGGTGGGCGTATCCATGTTGAACAATACAGTCGGCGGTGTATTGCGCAGGTCCAGCGTCGCGCTCGCCACTGCGCCAGACCCGATGCCTTCGCCCTTGGTCGCGCTTTCCAGATTCAGCCCCGCACAAAAGGCCCGGCCCGCACCGGTCAGGATCACGCAGCGCACATCTTTGTCAGCGTCCGCTTTCAGCAGCGCCTCGCACAATTCATCCAGCATGGGGCCGGAAATTGTGTTCATCCGCTCCGGCGCATTCAGGGTGATGGTCGCCACATGGTCGGCCACCTCATAAAGAATTTCGGCTGGTTTGGTGGCGGTGTCTGGCATGGCGTATCTCCCTCTTGTTTTGGAAGGGAAGGTAACGCGGTCAGGCGAGTGGGCCTAGGCTGCCCTCGCGGCAGTCTTCCAGCAGGCTGCCGTGAAGGCGATTTCATCGCCCACGGCAAATTCCATGAAGGCAGCCCGGACCACTGCGATCACCTTTTCCTTGGTCGCCTCATCCACGCCTTGCGCCATCGCATAGCCGACCGGACCCATCAGCGAGACATAGAGGTCCATGGCGGAGAGAGGGAACCGGCACTCGACGTCCAGTTTCTCGGTGGTCACGTCCTGCCATCCGGCCTCGGACAGGATGCGCTCCACGCGCGCAGAATCCGCAAAGCCGAACTGGCCACGCGCATTCGGTTCGCGCTCGGGCAGACCGGGCAGCAGGGGACGGGCGCCTGCCTCTGCCGCTGTCATGAACGGGTTCTCCGCCGGGTCGCGCCAGCTGAACAACACCATGTTTGCGCCTGGCGCAGCGGCGCGGTTCAGGTTTCGAAATGCGGCCACCGGATCTTCGAAGAACATCACGCCAAAGCGAGAGGTAATCATGTCGAAATGATTGGCCTCGAAGGGATGTGTCTGTGCATCGGCCACGATGAAATCGGCTTTGGACCCCGTCTCGGCCGCCCGTTTGCGGGCATGCGTGATCATCGTCCCGGATATGTCGAGGCCAAGGCAGTGGGCATCCGGTCCCAGCGCCTCGCTCATGGCCAGCGTCGTCGCGCCGGTGCCACAGCCAATGTCCAGCACGCGAACTGCCCCCGCTGCCGTCGCGGTCTCAACCAGTATCTTCTCAAACGGCGTGAAGGCCGCATCCAGCAGCGCCTGCGCCCGCACCCAGGCCTTGCCGCCCGGGCCGTTCCACAACTCTTCCTGATCCTTGTTTGCCATGCTCATGTGTGCGCGTGCTCCTTGTTTTTGCGATCTTGTGGAGGCACCCTGCCACTTCAAGCCGACTTGAGGTCAAGAGTGTATCATGGAAATTTCCGACGTCGCCAAACAATCCGGAATTCCGGCCTCCACGCTGCGCTATTATGAAGAGCGCGGCCTGATCCGGTCCACCGGGCGGCGCGGCCTCAGGCGCCTGTTCGATGAAGACGTACTTGAACGCCTGGGCCTCATCTCCCTCGGACGTGCCGCCGGTTTCACGCTGGAAGAGATTGCCGCCATGATGTCGGAAGAGGGGCCCCGCATCGAACGCGCCGCGCTCGTCTCAAAGGCAGATGAGCTGGACGAAAAAATCCGTCAGTTGACGATCATGCGCGATGGCCTGCGCCACGCCGCCAATTGCCGCGCGCCGAGCCATATGGAATGCCCCCACTTCCGCCGCATCCTCCGCGCTGCCATGACAGGGAGGATTTCTGTTGGTTCTGGCAGATCAGCAAGCCTGAGCGGACGGAACTCCTAATCCCCATCCATCCGCAGTGCCGCCACAAAGGCTTCCTGCGGAATCTCCACCTTGCCGAACTGGCGCATGCGTTTTTTACCGGCGGCTTGCTTGTCGAGCAGTTTCCGCTTCCGGCTGGCGTCACCGCCATAGCATTTCGCCGTCACATCCTTGCGCAGGGCACTGAGCGTTTCGCGGGCGATCACCTTGCCGCCAATCGCCGCCTGGATCGGGATCTTGAACATCTGGCGGGGGATCAGATCCTTCAACCGCTCACACATTTGCCGGCCGCGGCTTTCGGCGCGGTCGCGGTGCACCAGCATGGCGAGCGCATCGACCGGCTCGTCGTTCACCAGGATCTGCAGCTTGACGAGGTTCTCCGCGCGGTGGCCGACAATCTCATAGTCAAAGCTCGCATAGCCGCGGCTGATGGATTTAAGGCGGTCATAGAAATCGAACACGACTTCGTTGAGCGGCAGCTCATACTTCACCATGGCGCGCCCGCCGACATAGGATAGCTCGGTCTGGATGCCGCGCCGGTCCTGGCAGAGCTTCAGGATACCGCCGAGATATTCGTCCGGCGTATAGATCGTCGCATTGATCCACGGCTCGCGGATTTCGGCAACGCGCACGACATCGGGCATGTCTGCCGGATTGTGGAGTTCGATTTCCGATCCGTCCGTCATCGTCATTTCATAGACAACGCTCGGCGCGGTTGCGATCAGGTCGAGGTCGAACTCGCGGCTGAGGCGTTCCTGGATGATTTCGAGATGCAGCAGGCCGAGAAAGCCGCAGCGGAAGCCCATGCCGAGCGCGGCAGAGGTTTCCATCTCCCACGTAAAGCTTGCATCATTCAGGCGCAGCTTGCCCATCGCCGCGCGCAAATCGTCAAAGTCGCCCGCATCCATCGGAAACAGGCCGCAGAACACGACCGGCTGGACTTCCTTATAGCCGGGCAGGGCCTTGTCACAGGGTCGCTTGTCTTCCGTGATCGTATCACCCACGGCCGTTTCGCCGACTTCCTTGATCGAAGCCACGAAGTAGCCGACTTCGCCCGGCCCAAGCGCCTCAACGTCGGTGAGCTTCGGATTGAACGTGCCGACCTTGTCAATTTCATAGACGCCGCCGGTGCGCATCATCTTGATTTTCTGCTTCTTCTTCAGCACGCCATCATGAATGCGCACGATGACGACCACGCCGAGATAGGGGTCGTAATAGGCGTCCACCAGGGCAGCCTTCAGCGGCGCGTCGACTTCGCCGGTCTTTGGCGCAGGCAGGCGCTGGACAATGGCTTCCAGCGTTTCAGAAATGCCGAGACCGGTCTTGGCCGACGTCTCGATGGCGTCAGAGGCATCAAGTCCGATCACGTCCTCGATCTGGGCTTTCACGCGCTCGACGTCAGCAGCTGGCAGATCGACCTTGTTCAGAACCGGCACGATCTCATGGTTCTGGTCGATGGCCTGATAGACGTTTGCCAGCGTCTGCGCCTCGACGCCTTGGGAGGCGTCCACGACCAGTAGCGAGCCTTCACAGGCGGCGAGGCAGCGGCTGACTTCATAGGCAAAGTCGACATGGCCCGGCGTGTCCATCAGGTTCAGGACATAGGTCTCGCCATCCTGTGCCTCATAGGTCAGGCGTACGGTCTGGGCCTTGATGGTGATGCCGCGCTCTTTCTCGATATCCATCGAGTCGAGCACCTGCTCCTTCATTTCGCGTTCGGTCAGGCCGCCGCAATGCTGGATCAGGCGATCCGCCAGCGTCGACTTGCCGTGGTCGATATGGGCGATGATGGAAAAATTGCGGATTTTGTCACGTGAGATCATGGCCGGGATATAACCGCGCTTTGGCCTCGCGGGAAGCGTTCTCGTTCAGGCGGGGGCCGGTTCTGGCGTCCTGAGGTGCAGAATGTCGCGGATTTCCATTAAAATCAGGAAACTCCGGAACAAGTCGACGTGCCTTCCATTGATTCTGCGTCACACAAACACGCACTCAGGAAGGATTTTCCCATGAGCATCCAGACGCTCGAAGACCTCTATATTGACCAGCTGCAAGACCTCTACAGCGCCAATCGCCAATCCCTCAAGGTGACTGAGAAGCTCGCTGGAAAGGCCCATAATCCGAAGCTGCAGGACGCGCTGAAACGCGGCGTCAGCGGCATCGAGGACGGGATCAACGCCGTCGAAGGCCTGATCCGCAAGCACAAGGCCGACCCGCGCGGCGAATTCTGTCAGGGCATGGAAGGCCTCGTCAAAGAAGCGAAAGCCCACGCCATCGACGCCGAGATCGAGGACGAGGATGTCCGCGATGCCTCTATCATTTCGCAATATCAGCGCATGACCCATTACGCCCTTGCTGGCTATGGCACCGTCTTGGCCTTTGCCCGTCGCCTTGGCTTCAAGGACGACGCCGAACAGCTCCAGACCTGTCTCGACAACACCTATTCCGGTGACCGCGAGATGTCGCAGCTGGCTGAAGGCGAAGTGAACCGCGAAGCGGCCTGATTCCACCCCCCCAAGGCGGGCTGGCTGAACTGTAACTCCGGCTGGCCTCCACGGGGTGGGAGCCCGGTCTGGCACTGCCAGGCCGGGTTTGCCGTGCGCACTATCCCCCCGCGCCGGGTACGGTGATGTGCGCCGGGGCGCCAAAGCCGAAATCGAGCCCCAGGAAGATCCAGCCCATCATCAGCGCGACGCCCGTGATCAGCATCCAGACCGAATACGGGATCATCATCGCCGTCAGGCTGCCAAGCCCGAAATCACTTTGCCAGCGACGCGCGAAGACCAGGATCAGCGGGAAGTACACCATCAGCGGCGTGATGATGTTCGTCGCGCCATCGCCCACGCGATAGGCGGCGGTCGCGCCTTCCGGGCTGATCCCCAACAGCATCAGCATCGGCACAAGCACCGGCGCCAGCAATGCCCATTTTGCGCTGGCCGAGCCGACGAAAAGATTCAGCAGCGCTGAGAACAGGACAATCAGGCCCAGCACGATCGGCAGCGGCAATCCGCTATTCTGGATTGCGTCCGCGCCATGCACCGCCGAGATCAGGCCGAGATTGGACCAGCCGAACATCGCCACGAAATGGGCCGCCGCAAAGGCCAGCACCAGATAATAGCCCATGTCCTTCATCGCCTCGGCCATCATGTTTACCAGGTCGCGGTGATTGTTGATCGTGTTGGCGGCTGCGCCATAGGCCCAGCCCGCAGCAAGGAACAGAACCAGGAAGCCCGCGACGAGCGAGCGGAAGAACGGCCCGGCCTTCTGGTACCACGGATTGCCTTCTGTGCCCGGCCCATCGGCCAGCAGGGGCGTGCCTGGTCCGAACGTCATGAACGCCCACAAGGCGCACACGCCCAGCAGGGCGAGCCCCGCCATGCGCAGGCCCTTCTGCTGCTCGGCGGTCAGGGGCTTGTCTTCATCGCCAGCCTGTACGGCTGATTCCGGGCTGGGAACCCATTTGCCGAGGCGCGGCTCGATGATCTTGTCGGTCACGAACCAGATCACGGGCAGGTAGATGAACAGCAACGCCGCAATGAAATACGCATTGCCGGCAATGTTCATCGTCCAGCCCGCATCGATATTGCTCGCGCCATAGGCGGCTTCGGTGATGCCGAACAGCAGCGCGTCCAGCTGGCCCGGCGAGATATTGGCGGAAAACCCGCCCGACACGCCGGCAAAGGCCGCGGCAATCCCGGCCAGCGGGTGGCGCCCGGCCGAGGCAAACAATATGCCCGCCAGCGGGATCATCACCACATAGCCCGCATCGGCGGCATGGTTCGACAGCATCGCCACCAGCGCGACCAGCGGCGTCAGCAGGAATTTCGGCGCATTGCGCACCGCCGCCCGGATCGCGCTCGAAAACAGCCCTGAGCGCTCTGCCACGCCCGCGCCCAGCATCACGACCAGCACATAGCCGAGCGGATGGAAGTGCGTGAACGTCTTCGGCATATCCACCCAGAGGCGCTGTATGTTCTCGGCCGAGAACAGGCTCGCCGACTCAATGACCAGCGGCGTGCCCCCGTCTGTCACCTGCGTCGGGTGCGGCGCGCTGAAACTGGCCCAGGCCGCAATCTGTGAAATCGCCATCAGGGCGATGATCAGATAGAAGAACAGGAAGACCGGATCGGGCAGGCGGTTGCCCGTCTTCTCCACCCATCCCAGGAATCCCTTATTGGTCGCTGCCTCGGCCATGCCCATTTCCCCTGTCAAAACCAGATCAAGCGGGACACCTTATTGCCAATTGCCGCGCTGGCAATATTCCGCCCCATATCCGCCGCAGCCCGCGCACTGGTGACCCCCCGCCAAATGCGGTAATCAGGCGTCTCACTTGAACAAACGGCCCCGCCCATGCCCGACACACAGCACAATGCGCCCAAGCAGGGCATCACCGATGACGGCTTCCTGACCGATAGCTGGTATCTGGCTGCGCCCTCGGATGCGCTGAAACCCGGCAAGCAGCAGCGCATCATGGTGCTGGGAGAGCCTGTCGTGGTGGGTCGCACACCGGCAGGCGAAGCGTTCGCCCTGCGCGATATCTGCCCGCACCGGCTTGTGCCGCTGTCGGCGGGCCAGCAGCTGGAAACCGATGGCGAGTGGACGCTGCAATGTCCGTATCATGGCTGGCGCTTCGGCACGGATGGCGGCTGCAAGCTGATGCCATCCCTGACAGACGACAGCCCCTATGATGCGTCAAAGGTAAAAGTGCGCCGCTATCCGGTGCATGAGGCCAATGGCGCGGTCTATCTCTATGTCGCCCACAATCCCCGTGAGCTTGCGCCCCCTGCCGTGCCGCCGCCGGATTTCGGCCCACTGCCGGACAAGCCCGGCTTTGTCATCCATGACGTGTTCAACGCCCATATGGATGATGCCGTGGTCGGCCTGATGGACCCGGCCCATGTGCCCTTCGTGCACAATCAATGGTGGTGGCGTCCGCCTTCTGTGGGTCTGAAGCTGAAAGAAAAGCCCTTCATCCCGACCGAGCGCGGCTGGGCGATTGACCGCCATCCGCCCAGCTCGAACTCGAAACTCTATCGCTGGGTGTTTGGGGATGATGTGGAGACCGAGATCCGGTTCCAGCTGCCCGGCTATCGCTGGGAAATCATCTCGAACGACACCGCCCGCCTGCTGACGCTTACCTGCCTGACGCCAGAGGCCCCGAAACGCACACGGATCACCCAGTTCACCTGGTGGACCGGCGCGCCGCTGCTCCACCTCGCCGTGCCGATCGCCAAGCCGATGGCCCGCAAATTCCTCCGCCAGGATGGCGACATGGTCGATCTGCAAAATATGGGGCTCGCCCACCAGAAAGCCATGATGTGGATCGACGACATCGACATCCAGGCCAAATGGTACCAGCGACTAAAACGTGAGTGGACGGAGTGCCGCTCAGAAGGCCGCGACTTCGCGAACCCGATTGAGGCGCGGGTGCTGAGGTGGATGAGTTAGGGAGCGTTGATGTGGCTGCAAGTGGGGTTATCCTCTGGCGCCACGCAGCTTGATCTTCTTTTGCGAGGGTTTGTTGGAACGGTTGTGTTCCACCACCACTTTGACGTGCGAGCATTCTATTCCGAGTTCATGTGAGTCTATTGGGTATTCAAAAGAATGACCGGGCGCTAGAGCGCTTTGCGTCCTCTCGCTCAGTATCCAGACCAGCGGGCTATGTAGTTCCGAGAACTTCCGTGATCCTTTCGGTCGCCATAGGAAGTTGACATCAAATAGTTGCACCGGCTGCGCACTGTCATTCCGAATTCTGACGTACTCTTCGCTCGGTTCGAACTGGCGATATACCATCTCAATGGTGCACGGATTAGAACGTACCGCTACCCAAATCCTATACATCCACCCGAAGGGAAGTCCGATCGAATCCATATTCCTTCCTAAGTCACCGTTTAATTCCAAGCACCGAATGCGCATATCATAGTATGAACTGGGTGCACATTCTCAGACGCGTACCGTTTCAGCGGTCTATCCAAGATGATTCCGCTATCCGGTATTGCAGAGCTGTATGTCGTGACCCGCCCTGCGCGGCTCCTCCCCTCCTAGCGTCACCCCAGACGCTACGCGTGGGGGATGACGCGTGAGGAGAGAGTTTCTCCGCTCCCGCCTCTCCGGCGCATGCCGGAGTCTCGTCCGGCAGGCTCCGTCTGGCTTCGGCAGGAGACGCCGGCATGCGCCGAGGATACGGTTTGTGGGATAGAGATCATTCTCCTCCGATGACCCCTGCGCAGGCAGGGGTCCATCTCGGGACTTCTACCCATGCACATGAGGCAGCTTCAGGAGATGGATACCCGCCTTCGCAGGTATCTTCGGAGCTGGGGATTTGCGCTCTCAATCCGTCTGACAGCTTCTTCCCCTATACTAACCTCCTGCCCTCACAGGAGCCGGATCAGGTACCGTTCTGGTTGTGGGTTGCAGGGTCAGGATGGGCTGGGCGGGAGACATACGGTCTCGCACGGCCCTAGGCAGGTCAGGCCAGGGTGAGCCTGCGAAAGCAGGTTGGGAAACCGCCTCGTCCGGTCGCACGGAGCATTACGCTCCCGGATGAGCCATGCGTGTGAAAGCACGGTGGCAGCGTTCGCGCGGCGTCGGTAACGAAGACCCGGGACCATGGGCCCCCATGAGGGTGCTCGCTGAAATTCCTGTCCGGCGCGGCGGGCGGTAACGCTCCAATCCGTAGCCATTCCAAATCATCAGGCGGAGCGCCACGGCGCCTGCCGCGCCGACGGCTCTGTGAGGGGCCGGCTACGAGATACCCGGATGGTTCGCGCCAGTCCGGCTTGGAGTGCTGGCTGTCAGCATATGCCTGCCGCCGGGCTGGACGTATCAGGCCGCCGACCGGCGCGGAAGGGGCGGGGGGAGGGCCCTTCCGTGCCAGCGGCGGCCTCGTCACACCAGCGATCATCGCCGGTGACGTTACAAAGCGCGGTGTATAATTGCGCGCGCAGCTCGGCCCGCCGGGCCTCCAGCGCGCGGCGATCCCGCGGGGTCACATCCTCAATGCTGGTCTCGGCCTCGGCCAACACCTGCGTGATCTCCTCGAACGCTTCTGCCAGATGCGCGAAAACCGGATCAAGGGATGCCAGTTCGAAGATTTCCGGCACGGCGGTCGGGAATTCGCCCGCCAGGCCTGCAAAGGAATGAGCCATGTGAGTGTCCCCAAGTTATGCCCAAAATCCAAACGATTGCATTTTGTATAGCATCTCTGGGTTGAAATGTCTTCCCTTATTTCAGATATTTGTGCAGGGCGCTCTGCGCGCCCTACAAATCGCCTTCGGACTTGCCCGATTGCTTCCACAACCAGGCTGTCAGGCCCGCGCCGATCAGCAACAGGCTGGCGAACCCGACCAGGGCGGCAATCGCCAATGCGTCTACACTCAGATTACCCATGCCCGGTCCTCCTGACGGCTTTTCAGGCCGGGGCGTTCAGGATGGCGCTGATCTCGTCTTTCAGGGCCATGCGGTGCTTGCGCAGCTGCGTCTGAAAGACATCGCTGGCGGGCTCGACATTCGTCTCGATACGGTGAATCTGGCGGTTCACTGCGTGATATTCGTCGGCCAGCCGGGCGAAATGACCGTCCGTTTCCTTCAGTGCATGAATGCGGTCTGTCGCGTCCGGGAATTCCTCGGAGAGTTCGTGCGGTGTGTGGGACATATTGGGTCGCTCCCTGATAAGATGTGTCTGGCACTATCAGGTCATGGGGCGCGGCCACGCGGAATCGGGGAAACTACGTATCCTTGCGGGCAGGGGGCTATTTCTCGCCGAACAGGCCGGATTGCTGACCGCCCGGATTCGGCAGGCCGAGGCGTTCATAGGCCAGCGGCGCTGCGACCCGGCCGCGCGGCGTGCGCGCGACATAGCCCTTCTGCATCAGGTAAGGCTCGATCACGTCCTCCACCGCGTCCCGCGCTTCCGACAGGGCCGCCGCCAGCGTCTCCACGCCGACCGGCCCCCCGGCATAGGTTTTCACCAGCGCATGGAGGTAGCGCCGGTCCAGCGCATCAAGGCCGTCTGAATCGATTTCCAGTCGTTTCAGCGCGCTTCTGGCGGAATCCTGAGTGATCGTGCCGCCATCTGCCTCGGCAAAGTCGCGCACTCGGCGCAATAGGCGCAGCGCGATGCGCGGCGTACCGCGCGCGCGACTGGCGATCTCGATGGCGCCATCTTCCGTGATCGGCGCAGTCAGCTTGCGGGCCGCCGCCATGACGATCCGGGCCAGCTCTTCCGGCTCATAGAATTCAAGGCGCAGCGGTATGCCGAACCGGTCGCGCAGCGGCGTGGCGAGCAGGCCGGCCCGTGTGGTGGCGCCGACCAGGGTAAAGGGGGAAAGATCCAGCCGCACAGACCGCGCCGAGGGCCCTTCGCCGATAACGATATCGAGGGCGTAATCCTCCATCGCCGGATAGAGGATTTCCTCCACGACCGGAGGCAGGCGGTGGATTTCGTCGATGAACAGGACGTCATTGGGTTCGAGATTGGTCAGGATCGCCGCGAGGTCACCGGCCTTGGCAATGACCGGGCCGGAGGTCGCGCGGAAGCCGACGCCCATTTCGCGGGCGAGAATTTGCGCCAGCGTCGTCTTGCCAAGCCCCGGCGGGCCGAACAGCAGGACATGGTCCAGCGCCTCTTTGCGCTTGCGGGCCGCATCGACATAGACTTTGAGGTTCGATTTTGCCTTGCGCTGGCCGACATAATCCTCAAACGCCTGCGGCCGCAGCGCGCGGTCCAGCGCATCGCCGCCCTGGGCATTGGGGTCTGAGAGTTCGCCCTCGCGGCTCATCGCGCCAGTTCCTTCAGCGACGCCTTGATTAGAGTACTGACATCGCTATCGCCGGCATCTTTCGCAGCGCTGGCCACGGCGCGGGCGGCATCTGATTGGGCATAGCCGAGGTTTGCAAGCGCCGAGATCGCCTCGCTCCGCACGCCAGTCGTGGCGGCGACGGGCGCACTGGCAAGGCCAGCGACCTGGGCGGTTTCGAACTTGCCAAACCGGCCCATCGGCGGTGGCTTGCCAGCCAGTTCGCCGGTAATCCGCTCGGCCAGTTTCTTGCCAACGCCTTTTGCGCGTGTCAGCACGGACGCATCGCCGAGGGCGATCGCGTCCATCAATTCTGCCGGTGTGATTGCGTCAAGGATGGCCATTGCGGCCTTGCCGGCCACACCATGCACATCCTGAAGACGAACGAACCAGGCGCGTTCCTCGTCAGAGCCGAAGGCGTAGAGTGTGATCGCCGCTTCGCTGACCTTGGTCTCGACATGCAGGACACTGGTCTCGCCGACATGAACCCTGGACAAGAGCCGCGTGCCGGCCATGCAGACATAGCCGACGCCATTGACATCAATCAGGATGTTGTCCGTGCCGAGCGCGGCAACGGTTCCGGTCAGCCTGCCAATGATCATGCGGCGCCTCGTTTCAATTCCAGCGGCAAATGGTGCGCGGTACAGATTGCGCAGGCGAGCGCATCAGCCGAGTCCGATTTCATGTCTCCGGCGCGGGGCAGGAGGCGTTTAACCATGAAGGCCACTTGGTCTTTGTCCGCTGTGCCCGTCCCGACAATGGCCAGCTTGATCTTGCGTGGGGCGAATTCGGCGACAGGAATACCGGCCATGGAAAGCGCCGCCATGGCCGCGCCGCGCGCTTGGCCGAGTTTCAGCGCCGAGCGGGGATTGGCATTGACCAGCGTTTCTTCAACGCCTGAGGCATGTGGTCCGTAATGCCGGGCCAGTTCTCCGACCGCCTCGAAGATGCCGCCGAGCCGTTCCGACATGGCGAGACTGGTGTCTACCGAGATCACGCCATGCGCAATATGAGCCAGCCGGGCGCCGGTCTGCTCGATGACACCCCAGCCAGTATGGCGGAGGCCGGGGTCGATGCCGAGAATGCGAATCGTGGCTGTCATGACGCCCATCCTATCAGCGGGATGGGTTAATGACACCTTGCATTTTCTCTATTTGTTCACATCGACTGCAGCGGGACCCTATTCGGTTTCCCGTGGCACCAGTACCGAGTCGATGATGTGTACGACCCCATTGCCGCCCTCGACATCAGTTTCGAGAATGCTGGCCTGATTGATCATCAGTTTGCCACCGCCCATGTCGCGGACCGAAAGGTCGAGGCCGTTCAGACTGGCTGTTGGTACGCCTTCATCTGCGGGGGGCACATTGGAGGCGCGCACGGATCCTTCGACGATATGGTATTCTAGCACGCGGACGAGCTTGTCGGCATTGTCTGGCTTCAGATAGTCTTCCAGCTGGCCAGTGGGCAGGGCATCGAATGCCTCATTGGTCGGCGCGAAGATGGTGTATGGGCCGCCGGTGGCGAGGGTTTCGTCAAGACTTGCGGCTTCAATGGCACCATAGAGTGTCGACAGGCGCGGATCAGCGGCGATCGTGTCCAACACGTTCGGGCCGGAGGTGACCATCTGGTCGCGATCCATTGTGTCGGCATAGATTTCCTCTTCGCCCGCATCCGGGGAAGGGGTAATGTCGACATCATCCGCATAGGGCTGGACAGGGTCTTGCGGTGGTGTGCGCGTGTCTGAAGACTCGCCGGAACAGGCAGCCAGGAATAGTGCGGACGCAACGGGAATGAGTAAGTGGCGTTTCATGAGCGGGGATCCTTTCCTCCGGCAGGCAATGATCAGGTAACGCGCGCCTTCGGGTTTGGTTCAGCGGCGCCGAGCAAAATTTATCTCTCAATGGGCGCTATCTGTGGCGGGACGAGGGCGACCCATTGTCCAATTCACGACGCCGCGTACGGAGGGGTTCGGCGCGCACCAGATTTCGCCGGTCGCGGTGATTACCGTGACCCATATGAGGTTGTGCTCCTGGCCGTAGTCAATAACGCCAATGGCGAAGCCGTCGCCCCGGTCCGTGACGGTCAGCGGGATAGGTGGATTGAGCTGGGTGAACATGTCATGTGGCTTTCTGTGGGAGAGAGCCGGTAGAACGCCGGAAATTTGAGAAGGTTGCGCGCGTATCTACTGCGAAAACAAATTCACGTCTGCTGTGCCATGTGTGGTGCATCGCTTTTTGCAATTATTCCGTTTCGAAACAATGTCTGCAAGTGGGCGATGACCTCCGCTTGCGGAGGGGCATCGGCGCTTTGCGTTCCAGCGATGATGTCAGGGATCGAAAACCCCGCCGGTTCAGAGGATAGGCGACGAAGGATGGGCGCGAAGTTCGCGGGGAAGTCCAGCAGACCATTGTCGCACGGCAGGCTCACCCGACCGCCGGATGCGATGAAGCGCAGCGGCGGCATCACCACAAGAAACCTGTCCGTCGCCGACGCGGCTGGCAGGGGCAATACCGGATCGGGTTGCCATCCGGTATAGGGTCCTTGCGTCAGTGAAGTCAGCCAGGGGCTGCTCATCGCTTCCGGCTCGGCCAGCGTTTCACTCACCAGGGTTTGAAATTCGGCAAGGCGGTCGCGCATATAGTCTGACACCGTGTCAGGAAGGTTCCCGTGCGCGTCATCCAATGTGACGGGAGGTCCTCCGCGCCAGCTGTCGTGAGACGCCGCGAACTCCTGGAGCAGGGGGGCCAATTGGTCGAACAGGTTTCGGGGGGCAAAATAGAGGTTCAGCGCGAGCGAATACCCGACGCCGCGGGCGGCGTGCCACGCGCCGGCTGGAAGGCACAGAAGGTCGCCGGGGTTCAGCTCGACTTCCTGAAACGCCATATCGTCCGGCAGGGTCCCGACATCAATGTCGGCGGGCTCAGCGCGACCTTCGAAATAGGTCGCATTGTTATCGGGCCAGCGTTTGGCGGCCTCGGTGGAATATATCCAGCGTTTCTTTCCCGCGATCTGAAGCGTCGTGGCGACGCGCCGATCATAATGCATGGGCAATCCGGCGCCGTCTGGGGAGGCATAACAATTGACCCCAACTGTGCCGGTAAAGCTGAGGCGCGCGCGGATCACCTGGGCCCAGCGGGCCAGGAAGGGATCGGCCATGTGAATATTGGTAATGCAGATCGTGGCGCCTGATTTCATCAGATCGCTGGCCTCACCCAGTTGCGCTGAAAACATGGGCTTGCGGCTGCCAGCTTTTTCTCCGCCCGCGAATGAGGCTGTCAGGTTGAAGCGGGGGTCTTCGATATGCTGCCCTCTAGCGAGAGCGAGCCTCAGTCTTTCCATACTGAAAATATGGTCAAATTTCCCGGCATGTCCTTTCACATGCAGGGACTGACGCGCGAAATAGCGACCCACAAAGTCTTCGCATGATACCGGGCTTAACAATTCTGCCAGTTCGCGGCCGTTCAGGGCGGCGGGCGCATCTGGGCTTGCCGGCCTGGCTGGATCGCGCAACGAGCTGAAATCTGTCATTCGGTCGGACCTCCCCGGTCTCGGGCGCTTTTTGCATTGCCCTGAGACCTAGGCAGATAATCCCAATCCGGCGATGGGACAAGCATTGCGGGGAAGAGTTGGCGTGACAGACGCCGACAGAAGATTCGAAAAATGGCAGACCGCGTCTGCGGCCTGCCATCGGATCGGCGTTGCTCGCCCGGAGTACCGGGCGGGGAGTGCATTCGCGCCGAGGCGATTATTGTTCCGGAGTTTCTTCCGGTTCTTCAACGTCCACGGTTGGAACTTCGACTTCTTCTTCGACCATCACAACTTCAGGCACGAGCACCGTTTCGGTTTCTGTGCCGACATTCACTTCGCCCGTATCGACATCATATTCGGGGATCTTGCCAGCTTCGGCGTCAATGGCGACATCCACATCCGGCAGCTTGCCGGGCTCTGTCTGGTCCACATCGATCAGCGTAGAGCCGAGCCAGACGGCCCCGACGAGGGCGACAATGGCGACGGCGATTCCAACGACTTTTCCTGTACTCATGTTCTGGGTCTTCCTTCTTGTGCTTTGTTGCGCAGTTCAGCGCGCTTGCGAACATAACGGGGCTGTAATCGAATGGTTCCGGCCAGCACTCGTTCCAGCAAGGGCGTCCGGAGCGGCGGGGCCGTCCGGGTGTCTGGGCTGAATTACGGAAAAAGCCGGCTCAGGGCGGGGCGCGGGCCGGGCTGACCTGGCCGATCGGCGCATGGCCGAACTGGTCCCGAACTGGTCCATAAAGTGTCCATAAGATGTACAGACTGGTCCAGACAAAAGCGGACGGGACATCGAGGCCGCAGGGCAGGTCGCTTGCCAGAGCGGGGCTCTGCCAGCGCGGCACACGCGGCGGCGTATAAGTGTACGCATTGTCCGGCGTCGGCGCATCGCCGATATAGCGGATGGCCACATTGCCGTATTTGTCGACCGTGACGAAGACGCGCCGCCCGGTGCGTTTGCGCCAGGCCGTCAACCGTACAAGGTTCCACCACAGCCACGGCCAGCAAAAGGCCCAGACATGGGCAAAGAAGGGGCGATAGGCCGGGTCCATGCGGGGGAGTGTGGCATGGTGGGGCGGCCTGTCGGATATCTTGCCTGCGTCGTCCTGCCCGATGGCGAAGTCATCCGGGGGCCCATCTCCTGAATTTGCCACCGCAGCGCGCGGCGCTTTGTGCACCGCCTGCGCGCCGGACGGCACAGGACGCGCCTGCCGCCGCATTCAGAGTTGGGCCCCCAGACCGCTATCGCGGCCGGGGAGTGACGCATGAGGAGAGCGCGGGATGTATCCAGCAGGGTCGCAATCGCCGCGCTGGCCCGCCTAGCTTCGTGACGGATAAATGCCTTGCGTCACGATACACTGCTTCAGCGCGAGATAGGGTGGCATATTGTTGCCGGCGGTGGATTCGCCGAGTGGGTCTGCCCCGCCATCATGAGCCAGCGCCGGGCCGGCAATGTCAGACTCCGTGCCGCCGCGCTCGCCCTGTCGCCGGTCGGTCAGGCCGGGGCCCTGGCCCGCGCCCACCATGACGCGCCCGCGCAGATCGGGCAGGGCGAAAGTCGTGCGCCCGTCGCCGCCATACATTGTGCCGAGCAGGGAGAAGAGGGCGGTATTCTCGGCAATCGGCAGCAGGCGGCCATCGGCCTCCATCATACCGCGCGGACAGAAATTGAAGCCCACCGTGACGATCTCGCCGAGATAGTCGTCCATCCCCGCATCGGCGGCAGGCGCAGCCCCCACCATGAGCGCGCCAGTCAGTGCTGCCGCCATCGCAAATTTCCGAATCATTCCGTGTCCTCCCAATATGGTGGGTTCACTCTATGACGCTGTGCGGGCGTGGCAAGAAGAAGGATCGCGGGGCGGTGGAGCAGAGGTCAGGCGTCGTTGTCCGCATCCCCCGGCTCCACGGGACCAATACCCTTTGACAGATTGGCCTTCCGGGCGCGGAAGAAGAAGGCAATGGAGCCGGCATAAGCGGCCAGCGTCATGAGGGCGACGAGTTTCGGGATCACATGGAAAGGCTGTTCGCCCACGGCGACCGCGCCGAACCAGCCAAGGTCGCTGTCTGGCAGCTGGCCGCGCTCGGCCAGCAACAGGCCGAGGCGGGCAAAGTCGCTATAGGACTGGAAGATCTCGTTGCAGAAGCCGAGGGCGAACATGGAATAGATGACCAGCGCGATCCACATCATCACCCGGTCCAGCCGGTGGGCGGCGAGATAGCTGGTCACCAGCATGCCGAAGACCAGCGTCATGTAATTCGCCATCGTGCCATTGCCGACCTGGATGGCCTCGTAGAAGAGATAGGTGAGTTCGTAATTCGTCATGCCGCGTCCCCCGTCGCGCTATGGGCCAGAAGGCAGCTTAGGCGGAATTTTCCCGGGCGTGAAGCGCGCGGGTCATGACCCGCCGGACGGCAAGAGCGGATGGCGGGTTACGCTTCGCTAACCCGCCCTACGGGGCGACGCTAATAATGCGGGGGCGGCCGGTCCACGGGGGCCGCGTCGCCGGGTGACCGCTCGCTATCGGCGACGCGCTCGGCGAGGCGCGCAACCTGTCGCTCCAGCCGCTCGATCAGCTTCCATTGCGCCGTGATGGCCGCGTTGAGGTCCTCAATCGTCTGGTCCTGATGAACCACTCGCATTTCAAGCTCGTCGAGGCGGGATGTGTCTGTGATGGGGGGAGGGATTAGCGGCAGGGGCGGGGCGAGGCAATGATGGGGAATCCGTAGGGCGGGTCATGACCCGCCAACTCTGGGCGCGAAATGGCGGGTTACGCTGACGCTAACCCGCCCTACAGCGGTCCGGAGCACCGCATTGCTGGCTGCAGGTGTCGCACGGTGGGTATCACTCCGTTCAACCCACCCTACACTTGCTGTTCTTCCTCCGGTATGGGAAAAACGAGGTCTTGCAGCTCGTTTAGTCCGCAAGCATCACGGAGTGTTTGATTGATTTCATTGAAAGCGGAAAACACAAGTTCCAAGGTGGCTTTAAAAGACGGCGCTTCAATAGTCGGGATGTAGTGGAATCTATGAAGTGGATTGAAGCACACTTTGAAATTCAGCGCGCGCAAAGCGCCCCATTCCGCGTGAATGAACGCCGAAGTCCAACTATAGTGCGTATCGTAGAAGCTTTTCATGTCTAAGTCAGTTGCAATTTCACGCATATTCTTTTTGAAAAATGACCCAAGGTTCATGTCGACAAATTCAATGAAAGCATACTCATCCACAATCTCAGAGAACCGCATTTCATCATAGGCGGACGGTCGCTCCGATAGGTCCTCCGCCTTAAGATGAAATAGCTTATATCGTCCGTATCCGTAAGACTTGAACTTTTCCCATATTTCGCTGTCCTCGGAGCTCAACAAGTAGTTCAGTGAAAGAGCGATATCCGAAATCACTCGAGCAACGATCAAATGGTTTTGCGCGATGAAGGGAGAATCAGACACGCATGATGCGCAAACCGCTGAGGCATAGAAATACATGCCTGCTATCACTTCCCGCCTGTGGTCACGGGCCACGCCACCATCATCCTCGTTGAGAAAGAAATAGAGCGCGGTATCGTTTTGTTGCAACGTATGAATGATTTCGTGCTGGAGGGAACGAATGTCAAACCTATCGGACGCATCGTCGGAAGGAGGCTCCATACATTCAGTGCTTTTCTTTCCCCACTTCCAAAATCGGTCACTCCAATCTGAATGCTGACCCGGCAGTTTCGAATATACTTCTCCATGAATGCCATTCCGCATCGCGCGGAACGATGATCGCCGCGGGTCGGTGGGGTTTTCAGAGTAATTGTTCATTAATTCGGCAACATCCCGCAACATTTCTGGCGGCATTCGCACGCGATCTGCGCGCAAGTAAAATGCATATATTGTGAATGCAATGTCGGTGGCGGACTGTCCCTGATGGTGTATTGCAGCCGCTACTGCTCTTGCGAGAATTTGGTACGCTTGGTTCTCCTCAATGTCCGGCAACACCTGCGCCCACCTTTTTTGACTCGGAAAGGAGGGCAGAAATTTTAGAGCCGCCAAATTCGACCGAAGATCGTCATTGAGCAAGAATGGAGCTAACAGTCTATCAAATTGCGTCTGTTTCAGTGAGGCTAGAAACTGAAATCTAGGAAGAGGTGTTTTGTACCTTCTGAACTCATCCACAATCTTCAAGGAATCAACGAGAGCCCTCATCGTATCCATTCTGGTTTCCGGCAGAAAACAGATGGCAAGCCAAAGGTAGTCGGGCAAAGTGTTGGGATACCAACTGACCTTCGCTACCTTGTCCCCAAAGGCGTGGTTAAGCGGCGTAACAAGATTTTTTCCAATCCGCTTATGGCGATTAAGCTCAGTCTCTTTCATCAACCCACAGTATAACCAATTTCGGCTGGTGTCTGCGATAAGTTCTAGTCTTCCACATAAATCTCCCCGCCCTTTTCCATGAATTCGCGGCTTTTCTCCTCCATCCCCTTGCGGGCTTCGGCTGCCTGTTTCTCCAGATCGTTCCGTTCATTCTCGCTCATGCCTGCCGCATATTCCCGGACTTCGGCGGTGATCTTCATGCTGCAGAATTTGGGGCCGCACATGGAGCAGAAATGGGCGACCTTGTGGGCCTCTTTGGGCAGGGTTTGGTCGTGGAAGTCGCGGGCGGTTTCGGGGTCGAGGGCGAGGTTGAACTGGTCTTCCCAGCGGAAATCAAAGCGCGCGCGGGAGACCGCATCATCACGCACCTGCGCGGCGGGGTGGCCCTTGGCGAGGTCGGCCGCATGGGCGGCGAGCTTGTAGGTGACGACGCCGACTTTCACATCGTCCCGGTCCGGCAGGCCCAGATGCTCCTTGGGCGTCACATAGCAGAGCATGGCCGTGCCATACCAGCCGATCATCGCCGCGCCGATGCCGGACGTGATATGGTCATAGCCAGGCGCGATGTCCGTGGTGAGGGGCCCCAGCGTATAGAAGGGGGCCTCGCCGCATTCGCGCAGCTGTTTCTCCATGTTCACCTTGATCTTGTGCATGGGCACATGGCCGGGCCCTTCGATCATCACCTGGCAGCCCTTGTCCCAGGCGATCTTCGTCAGTTCCCCGAGAGTTTCGAGTTCAGCGAACTGGGCCGCATCATTGGCGTCGGCAATCGCGCCGGGGCGCAGGCCGTCGCCCAATGAGAAGCTGACATCATAGGCGCGCATGATGTCGCAGATTTCTTCAAAGTGCGTGTAGAGGAAGCTTTCGGTGTGGTGGGCGAGCATCCATTTCGCCATGATCGAGCCCCCGCGCGAAACGATGCCGGTGACGCGATCCGCGGTGAGGTGGATATAGGCGAGGCGGACGCCCGCATGGATGGTGAAATAGTCGACGCCCTGTTCGCACTGTTCGATCAGCGTGTCGCGATAGACTTCCCAGGTCAGGTCTTCGGCGACGCCGTCGACCTTTTCCAGCGCCTGGTAGATCGGCACGGTGCCGATGGGCACGGGGCTGTTGCGGATGATCCATTCGCGGGTGTTGTGGATGTTGCGGCCGGTGGACAGGTCCATCACATTGTCGGCGCCCCAGCGGATCGCCCAGACCATCTTGTCGACTTCTTCTTCCACGGAAGACGTGACCGCTGAATTGCCGATATTGGCATTGATCTTCACAAGGAAGTTGCGGCCGATGATCTGCGGCTCCAGCTCGGCATGGTTGATGTTGGACGGGATGATGGCGCGGCCGGCGGCAATTTCCTGGCGGACGAATTCCGGCGTGATGAATTCCGGGATGTGCGCACCGAAGCTCTCGCCCTGCGCGATCTGTTCTGCAGCGCCGTCCACGGCCTTGGCGCGGCCGATATTCTCGCGGGTGGCGACATAGATCATCTCTTTCGTGATGATGCCGGCCTTGGCGAATTCGTATTGCGTGACCTTGTGGCCCGGCAGGCCGCGCAGCGGCTTGTGCGTGACCGGGAATTCGCGGGCAAGGTATTTGCCTTGTGCGCCGCCATTGTCTTCGGGCTTCACATGGCGCCCGTCATATTCCTCGACGCCGCCGCGTTCCAGCACCCAGGCGCGCCGGTCGCGGGCGAGGCCCTTTTCCACGTCGATGGTGACCGACGGATCGGTATAGGGGCCGGACGTGTCATAGACGGGCACGGCGGGCTCATTGGCGCTGGGGTGAAGGTCGATCTCGCGATGCGGCACGGCAATGTCCGGCGCGTCGGCGGGGTGGGAATAGACCTTGCGGCTGGCGGGCAGGGCGCCGGTGGTGACTTTTGGGGTCTCGAACTGGCTTTGGTCTGTGGGCTTGTTCATGGGGCTATTCCTTAGATGGCCGGTGTGGCGGACATGAATGTCTTGTTGAAGTCGGCGGCTGTGGCGGGCAGCTGGATGAAGCCTTTCCGGGTCCACTCCTGCACAAGATCCGCAGAAGCCGCATAGGCGTTGGCGAACAGGCAGGGATCGTCGGAGGTATAAGCCCAATCGGCGAAAGCTGCCTGACGATGGGACTGGATGGCAATACTGTTGTTGACGGCGCGTGTATCGCAAATGTGGATCGTGCGTTTCACTGCAGCGTTTTGATTCAGCTCGAACCACCGCTCTTCCGGCATTGCGGAGGCGGAGTCCTGATACTGAAGTCGTATATATTCCACGCGCACACTCCCGTCCCTTGCGCCGGTATTAGCCGGATCAGGTTCAAAGGGTGCTGGAGCGGTGTCGGCTCCATCTCAGCGCTTACCAGACGCGCCCCTCGGATGGCCGGGAGAATAGGCGCGTTGTGGGAGGAAGGAAAGGGGGCAGCTGGCGAGAAAAGATAGGTGATTACCTAAGTGTCTTGACAGGCGTCAGTCCATCGCAATAGATAGGTGGATGCCTAACTATTCTTCTTCCGATCCAGCCGCTCTCGACCGGGCCTTCCACGCCCTCGGCGATGCGACCCGGCGCGGCGTGATCGCGCAGCTGAGCCTCGGCGAGGCGAGCATTGCCGAGCTGGCGGAGCCCTATGACATGGCGCTGCCGAGCTTCCTGCAGCATGTCCGCGTGCTGGAAAAAGCCGGGCTCGTATCCAGCCGCAAGGAAGGCCGGGTCCGGCACTGCCGACTGGAAGCGGCGCGGCTGGCAGAGTTGAAATCCTGGATCACGCAATATCAGCAGGCCTGGGCGGCGCGCCTCGACCGGCTGGATGCTTTCCTGAACGCAGACGACCCCGAAAAGGACACCTGACATGACTCATCATACCGTACAGCATGGCACCGCCACAATGGAGAAGGGGCTTTCGGCCTCGCCGGCCCGCGTCTTTGCGGCCTGGGCCGATCCGGAGCAGCGCAAGGTCTGGGGCTCGCCCTCTGACGAGATCGATATGCGCATCGATGCGGCCGACTTTTCCGTGGGTGGAGAAGATGTCACGACCTGTCTGGCGGGCGGCGAGGCCGTGGCCGTGGTACGCGGGCGCTATCATGACATCGTGCCGGACAAGCGCATCGTCTATACCGAGATCATCGCCTCCATGGAGGCAACCGAAGGGGCCTGCCTCGTCTCGGCGGAATTCCTGCCGGACGGGGAAGCGACGCGCCTGGTCATCACGCTGCAGACCGTGGCACTGGACGGATCGGCCCTGCTGGAAGAGGCGCAAGCGGGTTGGGGCAGCGCCCTGATCCGGCTGGAGGAATTGCTACAGGCAGGCTGACCCGGGCTGTGGCTGTACTCGGTGCAGAAATAGCAGCTGATTAATCCCAGACGGCATTTTGTTAACCTTATGGCGACTCCGAATCGCGATGATGGGCGCAAACCCCGACCCCGGAGATGTGCTTCATGGCCTTTACTGCAACATTCGGCGGCGCCGAAGAGACCAAGGCAAAACCGAAATACAAGACCTTCAAGGTTGACCTCTGGGCGACCGATCTGAACCCGACCGAAATCGGGATCATGAAACAGACCCAGCATGAGGCCGCGTCTGACCAGTTCACCAAGGACATGGAGATCTTTGGCCAGATCAAGGATGGTCGCGAGCGGACGGGCATCCTCGCCTATCGCAAGGAGATGTGGAAAACCGAGGAGGGCATGAAGCGCCGGCTGGTGTTGAAATTGTTTTCCGAAGGCATGCACTGGCGCGGGACGGCAGAATTGTTGATGGGCCGGTCATTGCAACTGAGCATTGGGGCGAAGGGCACACCGGTGCCGTCCTATTCAGTCAATATCAGCCGTCATGACCAGATTATCCAGTTGGAACGGTCGGCGCAGAAGTGGCCGCTTTTCCCGGAGAAATTTTCCTTTTTTATCGACACGACGAAAGGCCCGCGCTTCTATCGCCTGCGCCGCAACGTCATAGGCATCGGTGCAGACTATAGTCTGTATGATGATCGGGGTCGCAAGATCGGCAAGCTGGATCACCGGATCATCAATCTGGGGGGATCATGGATCGTTAAAGTGGATGCGGCGGAAAGCTATGCCAAGCTGGAGGCCGTGTTGCAGATGTTCTGTGCCCTGCTGAAATTCAACGGCGCCGCCCGTCGGCATGTCGCGAAAGAGGTTGAGCAGCTGCAACTCGGGCGGGCCGTGCGCCAACTCGACACGCAGGAGCGCAATCTCTACCTGAACCCGCGCCGTCGGCGCTGATTGGTCAGGCTGCAGGCCGCTTCAGTTCGATCCACAATTGCTCCGACTGAGCCAGCAGCTGGCCGTCGCGCGTGAACAGTGCGGTGGCAGCGCCATGCTTGCGGCCGTCATCATAGAGAGACCAGCCGGCAACAATCAGATCGTCGCCGGGGGCGGGGCGTGCATGCACCTGCGCGGTGATGCGGGCCAGCACCATCGGATTGTCCTGAAAGCCAATCGCAAAGGCGCCCGGACAGTCGAGCGCGGCCCATAGTATTTCCGGGCGCACCAAGCCGTCTTCGCCGGCAAGGCTTTCATCCGGTGTCCAGACATCTGTCACCCCGTCATAGCCATTCGGCTTGCCGGTGAAGAGGCAGAGGCCATCGTCGGTGCGCTCTGGTCCACAGACATAGCAGCGGGGAAACGCGTGGGTCTCGACAGGGGGGAAACTGTCCGGGCCTGTCTGTGCTGTCTCGAAACTTGGCGCAGCGGGAGGAGGGGCAAGCCGCGCGGCAGGTTGCGCGGTCATGACTAACTGGTCCCCATGCCGGACTTCGTATCCGTCACCTGTTGGGACAACCTCCATCGCGATGTCGAGCGGCGGTGGCGCGCGCAGGGAAACTTCTGCCGGACCATCAATCTGGCTTGCGGCGAGACCTGCCGAGATGCCTCCATTGGCCGAGCCCGGGGGGCCGTTGAACATGGCGGGCACGAGGATGGTGAGCGGTGTGGACATGGGCAACTCCTGTCCTGCGCGCATGCCGATAGCGGCGAGTGAGGTCAATGCGACATGCAGGCAGGATGCGCGCTAGTCGAGCAGACCGAGTTCGCGTTGCTTCTTCTTGCTGAGGGCAGTGGCGATCAGGCGAAAGGATTCGGCGACATAGTCCTTGAGGTCGTCATCCGACAGGGTTTCGTCCGAGAAACGCTGGATCCATTTCATGCCACGTGAGGCAAGGTAAGGCGCGCCCTGGCAGCCGGGCTGGTCTTTCAGGATATGAAAGCTGATCGGGCGGACCTTGAACGTGCACGCGGCGAGCTGGTCGCCGTCCGGTGTTCCCATGGCGAAGACCTTGCCGCCAATCTTCCAGACATGGGAGCCACCCCATTGGACCACATGCGTTGTCTGGCCGAGGCCTGCGCAATAGGAATTGTAATCTTCCAGTGTCACCGCGCGAGCGCCTGCTGCGTGCCGCTGTCCCAGCCCACGAGGATTTCCGCACCGGTATCGATGACCGGACGTTTGATCAGCGTGGGATTCGCCTTCAGCAGGCCCGCGGCGCCTTCGCCCAGCGCGCCTGACTTCTCAGCCTCTGACAAGGTGCGCCATGTGGTGGAGCGGCGATTGACGAGTCTTTCCGCGCCGACGGCCTTCAGCCAGGCTGGCAGGAGCCGGTCAAGGTCGGCGTCTTCGCGAATGTCGACAAAAGCGGTCTCCCGGTCCGAGGCATCAAGTTCTTTCAGGGCTTTCTTGCAGGAATCGCAATTCTTCAATCCGTACAGCGTAACCGGGCCAGCCGACATGGGGGTCTCCTCTAAGTGTTGTGCCTCAAAGGGCTAGAACGCACCGATGGCAAACACAACCAGGCCAAGCGCGAGCGCAACAATGCCAAATCCGCGCAAATGATCATCATCCGGCATCATCCAGTGTGCCAATGCCCAGAGTGGCTTGGGCCATGCCACCAGGAGGAGACCTTCGACGAGCGCCCCTGCGATGATCAGGGTTGCGATGCCATCGGTTGCGGTGGAGAAACTGTTCTGGACTGACAAGGTTCCCCCCGCCGCAAAGATCATGACCGCGCCGCACAGAAAGCCGATCGCCGGGCTGTCTTCCAATTCGTCGATCAGGCGGGCCATGCGGTCAGGGTTGGCCAACAGGCCGGCTCCACACGCCATGAAGTAGAGGCCGAAGACGAGCAGGATTGTATGGGCGAGCATGACAGGCTCCTCTGGATACGCTGATCAGCATATCATGCCGGGCGGGGTTGGTCAGTCCGTATCGGAGGGGCGGACCACGCCGACAATCGGGCCCATATCGAGACCGGTCTCGTTGCGGCCGATCTCCGGCGCGTAGAGCTTTGAGACATATCCATCCAGAAAGAGGGCGTTGGGCGTGTTCAGCTTGTCGCGAAACAGGCTGGCAAAACTGTGGAAGTTCACGGGCACATCACTGATGGCGAAATAGAGCGTTGCGCCATCAGCGGTGACGCCCACGCCATTGCGACGTTTCCGGCTGGGGCCGTCCGCGTTGAATCTCGGATGCAATGCACCGTCGATCACCAGCATGGGGCCGGACTGTGTCGCAAAGCGCGCGTCCGGTGCCTCGGCCTCAAAGGCGAGACTTTCTGTGACATGGGGGGTGCCGTCTTGATCCACCCAGAATACCCCGTTGGGAAGCAGGCCGAAATTACCCGGCCCTTCACGCGTCACGAGTGAGGCGACTTTCTCGCCCTGCTCGACATAAAGCCCGACCGGGCGGCGGTCCTGATGATACATGCCGGCGTTCATGGCAAACTCAAGCGTCTGGCCGTGATCGGCGAGATGGGCGGCCAGCCGGTCGAACTGACCGAAGGGCGCGCCATCGGGGTGAGTGAGCCAGAGGTTTACCGATGTGGGCGTCTCAAAGGAGCACACCGTATAAGGTTGGCCGAGATGCTTTACCGGGGCACATGGCGACGGCGTTTCCGCCTGAGCGCAAGCTTGCATCAGAACCGTGCAGACAAGAATGGCAAACCAGAGACGCATGCCGACAAATTAGCGGTTGGCTGGATCAAGCGCCATGCACAAATTCCATGAGACTGGGGATCGGTGTATTTTCGATATATCGAACCTTGAAATTTAGATATATCGAAATTATCTGAGGTTTAGATATATCGAAAGGACTTCAAATGACGTATCGAAATAGAAACATGAAACATCGTCGTGGCGCAGGTTGCGGCACACGAGAAAATGGACCCATGCATGGAGGTCGACGCGGTATGAGACATGGTAGAGCGGATGGTCATCGCGGCGGACGCCGTCGGCCCCTGAATCATGGCGATCTGCGCCTGTTGATCCTCGAGCTTGTCTCGGAGGAAGCCCGCCACGGCTATGACTTGATCCGTGAGATCGAGAGCCGGACGGGCGGGGCTTATGTCCCCAGTCCCGGCGTGATCTATCCTGCGCTGGAGGCCCTCCTGGACCTCGGCCTGGTCGAGGCGGAAATGGATGGTCAGCGCCGGACGTTTCGCCTGACGAAAGACGGCAGCAAAGAGCGCGAAGATTCAGCCGCGACAATCGAGGCGATCGAGGCCCGTCTCGCCGACCTTCAGGAGAGCGATCGCCCTGAAGATCCGCAGGATGTGCGCGGGGCCATGCATCGACTACGCCACGCCGTGCGAGATGCGGCCCGGTCGGCGTCGAATGATGGCGAGACGCGCAAGGCGATCGCGGATATCCTGACGGATGCCCAAGAGCGGATCGCCGCGCTGAAAGGCGCCTAACCGGTTTGACCGGATTCACAGCGGAGAAGGGGAGGCGATGCCTCTCCTTTTCTATTCGGCAGCGGCTTCCAGCGCTTCGCGGCGCTTTTCAGCGGCGGACTTCTTGACGCTCTCGGAGCGCAATTGTCCGCAGGCGGCGAGAATGTCGCGTCCGCGCGGTGTGCGGATCGGGGACGCATAGCCCGCCTGATTCAGCACTTCGGCGAATTCCTCGATTGTGTCCCAGTCGGAGCATTCATAAGGGCTGCCCGGCCAGGGGTTGAACGGTATGAGGTTGATCTTTGCCGGCACACCTCTCAGAAGGCGGACGAGGTCGCGCGCTTCAGCAAGGCTGTCATTGACGCCCTTCAGCATGACATATTCAAACGTCACCCGGCGGGAATTGCCCAGGCCGGGATAGGCGCGGATCGCCTCGAACAGTTCCTTCAGATTGTACTTGCGATTAATCGGAACAATCTCATTGCGCAGATCATCATTCGTCGCGTGCAGCGAGATGGCGAGCATGGCATTTGTGCGCTCGCCGAGCTCTACGATCTTCGGCGCGACACCCGCCGTGGATACGGTGATGCGGCGCCGGCCAATTGCTATGCCATCGCCGTCACTGATCGTGTCGATCGCTTCGGCGACATTGTCCAGATTGTAGAGCGGTTCGCCCATGCCCATGAAAACAATATTCGTCAGGCGTCGGTCTTCTTCATCACTCGGCCAGCCATCCAGCGCGTCCCGCGCGATCAATATCTGTGAGACGATTTCCTGTGCGGTCAGATTGCGAACGAGCTTTTGTGTGCCGGTATGGCAGAAGGTGCAGTTCAGAGTGCAGCCGACCTGGCTGGACACGCAGAGAGCACCTGCCTTGCCGACATCGGGAATATAGACGCTCTCGCCTTCGATGCCGGGGCCGAAGCGGGCCAGCCATTTCTGCGTGCCATCGCGAGAGACCTGGTGATCTGCAATCTCGGGCCGGGTGAGGATGAATTTCTCGCCCAGCTCCGCGCGCAGGTCCTTGGCGACATCGGTCATGCCGTCAAATTCCTGAACACCGAAATGGTGCATCCAGCGGCGCAACTGTTTTGCGCGCATGCCAGCTTTCTTCGGCTCCAGACCAAGCGCTTCCATCTCTGCTTTCAGAGCAGGAAGGGACAGGCCCGCCAATGAGCGGGGGGCAGGGGATGCAGCGTCGCCGCGCCGGGTGAGGTCAAGTTCGATTTTCATGATGCGGCGCCTATAACACGCTGAAGCGGTTGAAGGAATTGCTGGCTGCAGGCCTCACATTACGGGGAGTTAATGAGGATCGCCATTGTTTTGTCATCGATGGAACGGAAAGACTGACCCACGCGTTAATAAGCGTGCCCAATTCCGGGCTGTCCTTTCCAAAGGAGCTGATGACATGAAACGCCTTTCCTATGCGCTGCTTGCGCTTCCCCTGATTGCCCTTCCAGCCTGTGAAACCGGGCCGAGCCAACGGGTTCTGACCGGCGCTGGCGTCGGGGCCATTCTTGGCGCTGGTGCAGGTACGCTTGCAGGTGGCGACGATGGCCGCAACGCTGCAATTGGCGCAGCCGTGGGTGCAATTGCTGGCGCCGCAGCCGGTGACTATATGGACAAACAGGAGCGCCGCCTGCGCGAGCAAACCGCTGGCACGGGCATTGGTGTTGAGCGCCAGGGCGATCAGATCGCGTTGACCATGCCGTCCAACATCACTTTCTCCGTGAACAGTGCCACGATCCAGCCGAACTTCTATAGCGCGCTGAACGATGTCAGCCTGACGCTGGTCGACTATCCATCGACCGCCGTGGATATCATTGGTCATGCCAGCTCTGACGGCCCGGACGACTACAATATGGACCTGTCCCGTCGCCGTGCAGAATCGGTCCGTTCCTATCTCGTGAACCAGGGTGTCACGCCAGTTCGCCTTGCGGCTGTTGGTATGGGTGAGACCCAGCCAATCGCGGACAATGCGACTGCTGAGGGCCGCGCCGCCAACCGCCGCGTGGAAATCATCCTGACGCCGATCACGCAGGAAAGCTACTAAGCTGAAATTGCAGACCTCATCGCCTCGATGGGGTCTGCATACCGTTTTTCCATGGCGGCGAGCAATTGCGCGTTTGCCGTGGAAGGATGGCCCGAATTGGCGGGCGGTGCAGGATCATATTCCACTGCCAGCTGAATTCCTTCGGCCACGTTCTGGCCCGAAATTTCCATGACAATCTGAAGCGCGAAATCGATGCCGGCGGTAACGCCCCCACCGGTATAGGTGGTGCCGTCCCGAACGCAGCGCGCTTCGGTGGGCACAGCGCCGACCAGCGGCAGCAGATGGTGATAGGCCCAATGGGTGGTCGCCTTTTTGCCGTTTAACAGGCCTGCTGCACCGAGTATGAAAGCGCCCGTGCAGACGGACGTCACATAGGTTGCTGCCGCGCCGGCCTTGTGAACGAAATCCATCGTTTCCCCGTCAGCGAGCGCATCGACCACACCAAACCCGCCCGGCACGAGGATCATGTCGAGATCGGGCGCATCTGCGAATGTGCCGGTCGGCACGAGGCCTAGGCCGCAATCGCTCGGCACAGGATCAGGGGATTTTGCGAGAATATGGGTTTCCGCGCCGGGCATACGGTGGAGTATCTGGAGAGGGCCGGTGAAATCGAGTTGAGTCACATTCGGGAAAAGGACAAAGCCGATATTCATGATGCACTCCGATTCCAGCCCCAGATTGCCGGTGCGGTATTGATAGCAGTCGCCACACGTCGTAGCGAGTCCGGCGGCGTGATGCCGGTCGATATTTGCACGACTTTCCTGATCGCAGCACCTATACAAGCGTTCAACACCGAACGCGAAGAGGATCGGAACATGCAGGACTCCGTTCCGACCCATAATCCGCGAGGCCGTTTCGGTCAGTCAGCGCCTTATCGGGGCCTCTTCTCCGAAGGCATTCGCGGGCTCTCCTGGATGTTTCTGAAAGCGACGGGCTGGCATGTCGCCACAGACTGGCCGGACGTCTCCAAATCCGTGATCATAGCCGCGCCTCACACCTCCAATTATGACGGGCTGGTCATGCTCGCCATTGCGGGCTGGTACCGACAAAAGCTCAGTTGGATGGGCAAGGCTTCCCTCGTGCAAGGGCCGTTTGGCGGCTTGCTCCGGCGAGCAGGCTGCGTGCCGGTTGAGCGGTCAAAATCGAAGGATGTCGTGTCGCTGATGAAGGAGGCGTTCGACGCGGCGGATACGCTCCACCTCGCGATCGCGCCTGAAGGGACGCGCAATGCCAATCCGGTCTGGAAAACTGGGTTCTGGCATATCGCCCAATCCGCCAATGTGCCCTTGTTCAGCGCCGTGCTTGATTTTGGAATCAGGGAAATGCGGCTGGAGGGACCGATCATGCCTGGCGGGGATTTCGAGACCGATATGGACGTGATCATTTCGCACTATCGCGATGCGAAAGGCCGCCATCCTGAGCGCTTCTGTCTACCGGGTCAGGCGTCTTAGCGGCAGATTGCGGAGGCCTTGTCGATGGCCGCTGCCGAGCCGCTCAGCGAGAAATGATAAGCCACTTGCGTGTTGCGCTGGGAAACGGCTTCAATCCGGAGTTCTGATCCCTTGCGAAGGGCCGAAACAATCCGGGAATCGTCGGAATCATCTGCGAACGCTTCACGCCCGACGCCAAACATGGCCCAGGACGACCGTCCTACGCTGGCCTTCGGCGCCAGGTCTTCCCGCAAGTCAAAGCCGACTTTCAAGCTCGGTTGGTTGCGCGCGCGGCCGGATTTCCAATTGGTGACATAGAACCACACATCGCCATGATCGGCCGCGCGGGGGGCCTTGTCGGTGGCCTGTGTGGCCGCGTAGCAGATGGTTTCTCCATTCGCGGTGTCGGTAAAGACCGACCAATCCTTGTATCGACCGATCGCCGAAGGGCTGGCAGAGGCCATGGGCACGGCAAGCGCAGCCACAAGGGTCAGCACGGTCAGAGTTTTCCGGCTCAATCTCAGTGTTTGCATATTCTATACATTCCCATTTGCGCGGAGCATTCCCAGCATCATAAAGACAACAGGGTTAAGGCTAAACTACGGCATGTCAGCTGCCTCTGCAGATCACGCCAGCTTGTTCGTTCAGGCGGTTGCGTTCCATGTGAGCCGCCACGATAGTGTCTGGAACATGTAAACTGAGAGTTCTTGTGTGAACGACACTGTAACAACGACGATTTCCCCGGATGTGCGACAGCGTCATGCAGACTGCATGGCCCTGATTGCCTCCGATAAGTGTCGGGCCTCTTTTTCGGAATTGTTCGACTTCTACGCCCCGCGGGTGAAGAGTTACATGTTGCGGTTGGGCGCAAGCGCGCTGGAGGCCGAGGATCTGGCGCAAGACGTCATGGTGACTGTCTGGCGCAAGGCGGGCATGTACGACCGCAAGCAGGCGTCGGTCTCGACCTGGATTTTCCGCGTCGCACGCAATCGGCGCATCGACAAATTCCGCCGGGCCAGTCGGCCCGACCTCGATGCGGATGAACCCATGCTTCGGCCACCGGATATAGAGCAGCCGGATGCGGCGCTGGATCGGGTTCAGATCGAGGAGACGGTTCGGGCCGAGTTGGTGAAGCTGCCCCACGAGCAGCTCGAATTGCTGCAGGCCGCCTTCTATGAGGGCTTGTCGCATTCCGAAATCGCCACAAAATTCAACCTGCCCCTGGGAACGGTGAAGTCACGAATCCGGCTGGCTTTCGGCCGCCTGCGTGGCCAATTGGAACCGGAGGGCGGAGATGCCGACACGTAGTGAATGGAACATGACATGATGCAGCAGCCAGCTACTTCATCCTATAGCGAGCTCTATTCGGCCTATGCGGCGGGTCAGCTTGATCCGGCATTTGCGTTGCTACTCGAGACCCAGAGCATGTTACGGCGTGATGTGCGTGGCGCGCTTGCCGCAAGTGAAGCGGTGTCCGGTTTCATGCTGGAAACAGCAGAGCCCGTTCAGATGTCAGCCGGAGCAGGGGCTCGCGCACTTGAGCTGATTGATGCGCTCGAAAGCGGAGATAGCGTAGCCGCTACGGATTTCACTGGAGACGCCGAATTGGCGTGCCTGCCCATGCCCTTGCGCGACAAGGCGTTGGAGGCATTTGATGCTGCCGGATGGCAGGCGAACGCGCCGGGCATCCGACGCATGAAACTTGATGTTGGCAGCGACCTGGAGATCGAGCTTTACCGTATACAGCCCAATGCCAAAGTGCCCCGGCATTCGCACGGCGGTACGGAGTTCACGCTCGTGGTGGCAGGCGGATTTTCGGATGAGACCGGCAGTTACGGTCCCGGCGACCTGGCGGTCAAGGGGCCGGACGACACGCACCAGCCCGTCGGTGATCCGGGCGAAGTTTGTTTCGCCCTTGCAGTGCGGGATGCGGGACTACAGTTCACGGGGATCATGGGTGTGATCCAGCGTGTGCTGGGGCGCTGACTATTTGCGGTCGCGACCGGGAACATATGTTCCGCTGAGGCCATCTCCGCCAGTGCCGCCAGGCATGATCGGGCGCGGAGCATAGCCGCCCATTGATAGATGGCGATCATACATGACGAGCGCGCCGGCAAGGCTGACATTGATACAGAACTTGGTCGGAATTTTCACGACATGATCACAGCGCGCGAGGATGTCGGGTGACAAGTCCCCTTTTTCAGGGCCCAGCATATAGGCCGCCTGCGGAGGATGCCGGAAGGTGGGCAGCATTACAGCATCATCCGTCAGCTCGATGCCGACCATCTGACACCCGCGGGGCAACTGCATTTCGTCAACATTGTCCCACTGATAGTAAGGCACTTGTCCGGCTGTTTTTGACGTGTCGGCCTGGTAGGCTGCCCGCAGGCGATGCTCGGCATTGATGGAAAACACGAAGCTTGCCCCGAAGGCATTCGCTGTACGCATCAGCGCGCCAAGATTCATGGGTTTCGAGATACGTTCAGAGCCGATCGCAAAATAGCCGCGCATATCAGAAAGCCTCCAGTCCAAACCTGAGGATCACGAGCAGGCCGATAATCACAGGCAGTGTGTAAACCGAAACGCGCCGCGCAAGGCGCAGGTGTCCGAGCTGGTTCGGATAGGTTTGGTTGAGATGAGTTGCGATATCCGTATGCGAGACACGCCGTCCGGCATCAGCGACGCCTTCGCGGTACTCAATGTCTGAGGGGAGTCCGCCAAATTTTTCCGTCAGAGCACGGCGCAACGCTACCGAAATCATCCAGCGCATCTGCAGGGCGAGCATCAGGGCGAACACGGCCAAACCCAACACTATGAAAAGAAGAATATTCATCAGCCGAACGTGCCCACTTCAAATCGTCCATTTGAATCCGCCATGGCGCGTTTCAGGCCAGACGAATTCCAGAGCGCGGATATGTCTCCTTCGGCGGATACGGCGATCATGCCGCCTTGTCCTCCCAGCATGCGCACATCATCCAATGCGCCTTGGACGGCGGCTTCCAGTCCGGCTCCGGCATAGCGGATGCGCGCCGAGACGTCTGCGGCTGCAGCTGCGCGAATGAAATATTCACCCAGTCCGGTGCACGACACGGCGCAACGTTCATCTGCCCATGTGCCCGCGCCGGGCAGGGGAGTATCGCCCAGCCGGCCGGGCGTTTTACCGCGAATGCCGGCCGTAGAGGTTGCAGCTGACAGGTCACCATAAATGTCGAGCGCAACTGCCCCCACGGTTCCGGTCGAGTTGATCATGTCCTGTGTCGTCAGTTCATCGACGGGGTCATAGTAAGCGTCCGGATCGTCGATCATGACCAGGCCCGATTTGGCCAGCAGCTTTCGGGCCCCGTCTGCAATCAGCAAAACATTGGGGGTCTGTTCCATGACCGCGCGCGCGCAGGAGACCGGATTGCGGTATCCCTGCAGAGCGCCGACCGCTCCGGCTGTGCGGTTGCGACCGTCCATGATGGCGGCGTCCAGCTCATACGCGCCGTCGAGGTTTGGTGCAGCGCCCTTTCCGGCAAGATACAGGCCGGACTCTTCAAGCCCCTGAACCATCACTTCGACGACGTCCAGAGCGGCTTCGCCGTCCCGCAAGCGTTCGGCACCATTCTTCAACAGGGTCGCCAAATGGGCTTCCTGCAGGGAATAGTCATTCCCCGGGATCGGCCCGGCGCCACCATGCAGGGCCAGGGCCCATTTCTTTGCCATTTGACTGCTACCTCTCCGCTACGTCAGGCTTGGACTTTTATCGGGCACACCGCTACCGTCTGACAGCAGAAACAACAAGATGGGAAGGAAGTCGCAGCCATGAAAGCAGTGCTCTCCAAAGAAGTAGGCGGACCGGACAGTCTGGTCATTGAAGATGCCCCGATGCCGGAATGCGGCAAAGGTCAGGTGCTGATAGAAGTAAAGGCGTGCGGGGTGAATTTCCCGGATTCGCTGATCATTCAGGACATGTACCAGTTCAAGCCACCGCGCCCATTCTCGCCGGGTGGCGAGATCGCCGGGTTCGTCAAGGAAGTGGGCGAAGGCGTTTCCCATGTGAAAGTGGGTGACCGCGTTCTGGCCTCGATCGGGAATGGGGGTATGGCGGAATATGCCATCGCGGCCCAGCATGCCGTAATGCCAATCCCGGAAGGCATGCCGTTTGAAGAAGCGGCCGCGTTCCTGATGACGTATGGCACCAGCTATTATGCTCTCAAGGACCGCGCTGACCCGAAGCCGGGTGAAAAACTGCTCGTTCTGGGTGCGGCTGGCGGCGTTGGCATTGCAGCCGTTGAGCTTGGCAAGGCGATGGGCCTTGAAGTGATCGCGGCCTGCTCGACACAGGAAAAGGTGGATTTCTGCCTCTCAAAAGGCGCCGACAAAGGCCTCGTCTATGCGCGCGAGCTTGATCGGGACGGTCAGAAAGCGTTCTCCAACGACATCAAGGAAGTGTCCGGCGGCGGTGTGGACATTATTTATGACGGTGTCGGTGGCAATTATGCCGAGCCCTCGGTGCGGGCCATGAATTGGGAAGGGCGTTTCCTCGTGATCGGCTTTCCTGCCGGTATCCCAAAGCTGCCGCTCAACCTGACCCTGCTGAAAAGTTGCGACATTCGCGGCGTGTTCTGGGGCGCAGCGGTGGCGCGTGACCCGAAGGCTCACCAGCAGAATGTCGCTGAACTGTTCAAGCTGTATGGTGAAGGTAAGATCCGTCCGCACATCTCGAATACATATCCGCTGGAAAAGTCAGCCGATGCCATTCAGGAGCTGATGGACCGGAAAGCGCAGGGCAAGGTGGTGGTCGTGATCTGATTCCAACTGTCATTCGCCGTGCGAATGACAGTTAACGCCTGAACCAAAGCCTGTGTCGCGCATAGTTCTGTCATGTCAGATAAAAGCCAAACACAGGCAAACGCACCTCCTGCGAATGGACGTGACGATCCGCGCATGCGGATGTTGCGGCGTGGGAGAATTGTCGTAAACCACCGCCACAGTTCGTTCGATGTGGGGATCCGAGACCTGTCATCGACAGGAGCCAAACTCAAATTGACCGAAATCTGGGCGGTGCCGGAGACGTTTGAACTCCAGATACTGAAGCCTGACGGCTCAATGGAGCTGGTTGTGCCATGCGAGAAGCGTTGGCAGAGCGGTATTCTGGTCGGAGCAAAGTTCGTGCGCCCGCCACGCCCTTAGCCTTTTGGGAACCGGGACGAAAAAACCCGCCGGAGCGATCCGGCGGGTTTTTCTTTTAGGTGTAGTCAGCCGCCTTAGGCAGACTTCTGGTCGCCATCGACTTCCTCGAAGTCGGCATCGACCACATCATCGCCGTCGGCTGCCGCATCGGCGGCTGCGTCCGCAGTGGCCGCCTCATCCTGCTGGCTGGCATAGATTGCCTCGCCGAGCTTCATGGCGGCCGTCATCAGGGCCTGATGCTTGGCCTGGATGTCAGCGATGTTGTCGCCCTCACGGGCCTCTTTCAGCTCGTCGGACGCCGTCTTGATCTCGGCTTTCACCTCGTCAGACACCTTGTCGCCATGCTCCTCGACCTGCTTTTCGGTCTGGTGCACCAGCGCTTCGGCCTGGTTCTTGGCTTCGACGAGTTCGCGGCGTGCCTTGTCCTCGCCCGCATTGGCTTCGGCGTCGGCCATCATGTTCTTGATGTCCTCGTCCGTCAGGCCACCGTCCGCCTGGATGGTGATCTGCTGCTCTTTACCCGTGGCCTTGTCCTTGGCGGACACGGACACGATGCCGTTGGCGTCGATGTCAAAGGTCACTTCGATCTGAGGCAAGCCGCGCGGTGCTGGCGGGATGCCTTCGAGATTGAACTGGCCGAGCATCTTGTTGTCGACGGCCATTTCGCGCTCGCCCTGGAAGACCTTGATCGTCACGGCAGGCTGATTGTCGTCAGCCGTCGAGAACACCTGGGACTTCTTGGTCGGGATCGTCGTGTTGCGGTCGATCAGGCGTGTGAACACGCCGCCCAGTGTTTCAATACCGAGCGAGAGCGGGGTCACGTCAAGCAGGACCACGTCTTTCACGTCGCCTTGCAGCACGCCGCCCTGGATCGCTGCGCCGATGGCAACGACTTCATCCGGGTTCACACCCTTGTGCGGTTCGCGGCCGAAGAATTTCTTCACGGCTTCCTGAACCGCCGGCATACGGGTCATGCCGCCCACGAGAACGACTTCGTCGATGTCGGAAGGAGACTTGCCAGCATCTGCGAGCGCTTTCTTGCACGGTTCGATGGTGCGCTTGACGAGGTCTTCGACAAGGCTTTCGAACTTGGCGCGCGTCAGCTTGATATTGAGGTGCTTGGGGCCGGTCGCATCTGCCGTGATGAAGGGAAGGTTCACTTCATACTGGCTGGCAGAGGAAAGCTCTTTCTTGGCTTTCTCGGCTTCTTCCTTGAGTCGCTGAAGGGCAAGCTTGTCGGCTTTCAGGTCAATGCCCTGATCCTTCTTGAACTCTTCTGCAAGGAAGTCGACGATCCGGAGGTCGAAGTCTTCACCGCCGAGGAACGTGTCACCATTGGTGGACAGCACTTCGAACACACCGTCGCCGATTTCGAGCAGGGAGACGTCGAACGTACCACCGCCAAGGTCGTAGACTGCGATCGTCTTGGACTGTTCGTCCTTGTCGAGGCCGTAGGCGAGGGCCGCAGCGGTTGGCTCGTTGATGATCCGCAGGACTTCAAGACCCGCGATCTTGCCGGCGTCTTTGGTTGCCTGGCGTTGCGCATCATTGAAGTAGGCAGGCACGGTGATGACCGCCTGGGTCACTTCGCTGCCGAGATAGGCTTCAGCCGTTTCCTTCATCTTGGTCAGGATGAAAGCAGACACTTCCTGTGGTGCGTAATCCTTGTCGCGACCTTTGACCCAGGCGTCGCCTGCCGGGCCTTTGACGATTTCGAACGGGGAAATTTCCTTGTCCTTCTGCGCGGTCGGGTCGTCGAACTGGCGACCGATCAGACGCTTGATGGCGTAGAAGGTGAAATCCGGGTTGGTGACAGCCTGGCGCCGGGCCGGCATGCCGATCAGGCGTTCGCCGCCTTCAGTGAAGGCCACAACGGACGGGGTCGTGCGCTGGCCTTCTGCGTTTTCAATGACCTTTGCCTGTCCGCCTTCCATGACGGCGACGCAGGAGTTGGTGGTTCCAAGGTCAATACCAATGATTTTGCTCATGTTGCATCTCTCTTTTTATCAAGCCGCCACGGGCCGTGTTCTGTTGCGGTCTGCTCAGCAGCCCCGGACAGCCAGTGGCTCTTTCCAAGGGTTCAAATGAGGCGGCGGAAACGGTTTTGATCCGTGCGCCGGTTCGTCTTGCGATATGGGAAGGGTTTAGCGCGTCTCAAGGGGGGAACAATACGTAGCTGTACAGGATTTTGGTGCATTGCTGCTATAGGTCGGCCCTATAGTAACCCCAACAGCAATTTATTTGATAATGGTTCTCAGTCTCACTATGTCAGTTGGTGTGAAAGGAAATATCATGCCGCGCCAACTCATCAAGACACTCACATACAGCCTGATGCACTTTACGGTCGCTATTGCCGTGGCGTTTGCCCTGACGCGTAACTGGCATGCAGCGCTGGCCATCGGAATGATTGAACCGGCCGTGCAGACCCTCGCTTACACGTTTCATGAGCGCCTGTGGGAGCGCCTGCCCGGCCGTGGGCGCACCGCGCCCGAGCCGCTGGGCTGAATTATCCCGGAACTTCTGGACGTTTGGGTATCCTGCCGGGCATAGTGCCAAAAAAGCAGAAGCCGGGGAGGCTCCAGATGATCCGCACCTTCGTTCCAATCTTTTCCATCTGTCTATTGGCGGCCTGCACATCAGAGCCCGTCAACAAGGCGCTCTCTGTGGCGAGCATTGAGCAGGTCTGGATTGCGGAAGGCTTTGAAAGTCCAGAAGGTGTCGCTGCTGCGCCGGATGGCGGATACTTCATTTCGAACGTGGTCGGAGAGGGGACTGACAAGGATGGGAATGGCTACATTTCTCATCTTGCAGCCGACGGCAGTATCACGACGCGCTACTGGGCAGCGAAACTGGACGCGCCCAAGGGCATGGCCGTGCTGGACGGGACTCTATATGCCGCCGACATTGACAGCGTGGTGATGTTCAACGTCGAAGACGGCGAGCGACTGGACTCAGTCCGCATTGAGGGCGCCAAATTTCTCAATGATGCGACCGACTGGAACGGCGCGATCTATGTGTCGGATTCCGGTGATGCGGCGATCTACCGGATATCAGACGGTACGGCTGAGCTTTGGCTGCAGGATGAGCGGCTGGCGGGCGTGAATGGCCTGTTGGGCGATGGCGACCGGATGCTGGTCTCTACCATGACAACCGGCAGCTTGTTCAGCGTGACCGCAGAGGGCGAATTGACCGAGATTGCCGCCGGCATGGAAAATGCCGACGGGATCGGGCTCGTGCCGGGCGGCGGCTATCTCGTCTCGTCCTGGCCCGGCCAGATCCACTATGTCGGCGAGGATGGCGCGGTCGCCACCCTGTTTGATGAACCGGTCTCTCAGAATGACCTGACGGTGATCGGCGATACGGTCATCGTGCCGAACTGGCGGCAGAACACCGTTACGACGTGGAAGGTGGGGCGTTGATCAGTTCGCCGCGCCTGCGCTGACGGCGACCATGGCGGCGCGCAAGGTGCGCTCGCCGATCTTCCAGCCGGGCTGGAAGCAGGAGGCGATGGTGCCGTTTGGCTGGTCGGACGGGATGTTGGCGACGGCCTGATGCAGGTTCGGATCGAATGTGTCGCCGGGCAGGGCGGCAATCACCGTAACGCCATGACGGGCGAGGGCTGTGTGCAGCTCCTTCTCCGTCATCTCGATGCCTTCGAACAGGTTCCGGCCAGCTTCTGACAGGGCGGCGCGATCTTCATCGGTCAGGGCGGCGAGGGCGCGGGAGAGGTTATCCGAAACGCTGAGCAGGTCGCCGGCAAATTTCTCGATGGCGTAGACGCGCGCGTCGGACACCTGACGCTCGGCGCGCTTGCGCGTATTGTCGAGGTCGGCCAGCGTTCGCAGCAATTGCTCGCGCAGCTCTTCTTTCTCGATCTCAAGTCGCTGCACAGGATCCACGTCCACTTGCGCTTCGGGTGCGTCTTCCTGCTTGGGCGCAGACTTCAGGATATCGTCCGCAGCCGCTTTGAGGTCAGCCTTGGAAGTATTGGAATCAATTTCAGCGGTTTCGCCGGGTTTGGTTTCGTCGCTCATCCTTGCGTATCCTTTTTGCGGCGTGTGGAGAGGAGTTCCCCGACCACTTTCGCCGTATAATCGACCATAGGTATGACGCGGGCATAGTTCAGCCGGGTGGGGCCGATCACGCCCAGTGCGCCAATAACCTGTTTTCCGCCTCCCATATAGGGAGCCACAATCACACTTGAACCCGATAGCGGGAAAAGCTGGTTCTCCGCACCAATGAACAGCCGCACACCGTCCGCTTCTCGGGTTGTGTCAAGGATATCGAGCAAGCTTTGCTGGCGTTCAAGCTCGTTGAACAGCTGGCGAACCCGGTCGAGATCTTCTGCGGCCTGTGCGTCTTCGAGCAAATTGGCACGGCCTCTCACGATCAGGGAGCGTCCCCGTCCGGGTGCATCACCGCTCCATTGCGCCAGTCCCTGTTCCACCAGCGAGGATGCGGCCTGATCCAGCGCGGCGCGATGCGAGCGCAATTCCTGACGGATATCGCTGGCGACTTCCGTCAGGGTGCGACCGCGCACGCGCGTTGAGAGATAATTACCCGCCTCGATCAGTGTCGTTGCCGGCAGCCCTTCGGGTACTTCAACGATACGGTTCTCGACATCGCCATCCTCTGTGACGATGACGCAGAGCGCTTCGCGTCCGCCGAGCGGTACGAATTCGGCATGCCTGACCACGGCGTCGCGGGTTGGGGACGTGACCAGGCCTGCACCGCCGGTCAGGCCGGACAGGATATTCGAGGCTTCGCCCATGACCGCTTCGATATTGGTGCCCGCCGACTTGAGGCGGTCATCAATCTCCATACGGTCGGCGCGGCTGGGCTCTCCGATTTCGAGAAAGCCGTCGACGAACAGGCGCAGGCCGGTATGGGTCGGCGCGCGTCCGGCAGAGATGTGGGGCGATTCCAGCAGGCCGAGTTCAGTCAGATCCGCCATCACATTGCGGATGGAGGCAGGAGAGAGGGCTATCCCGCTTTTCGACAAGGTGCGGGAGCCGACAGGCTCGCCTGTGGTCAGATAGCCTTCGACAATCTCACGGAAAATGTCGCGTGAACGCTGGTCAAGGCGCTGCAACAGGGATTGCGTGTCGAGTGGCTGGATCATCCCTTATTGATTAGGCGTGTGCCGCGCTGCGTTCAACAGGTTTCATCCCGCCTGCTGAGCACCAATCAGGAAAGGCCTTCGATTTGACCCAGGGTGTTGAGGTGCATGTTTTCCGCAGCAGGCTGGCGGGGAAGACCCGGCATGGTGACAATGTCACCACAGATTCCCACGACGAACCCCGCACCCGCAGACAGGCGCACGTCACGAAGCTTGAGAACATGGTCTACGGGCGCGCCAATCAGTTTGGCATCGCTTGAAAAACTGTAGGGCGTCTTTGCCATACAGACGGGGAAATGGCCGAAGCCTGCCTTTTCCCAACGTTCTAGCTGGTTGCGTACCGAAGGGGTCGTCTCGACATGGCTGGCACGATAGATGCGCCGGGCCACGGTTTCGATCTTGTCAAAGAGAGGCATTTCCGGCGGATAGAGCGGTTCGAAATCTGCCGGTGCGTTTCGCGCAAGATTGGCAACTGTGTGCGCAAGATGTTCGGCGCCATGCCCCCCTTCAGCCCAGTGCGTGCAGACGGAGACGGGTACGTCCTGTTGGGCACAGTAGGCTTCAATTGCGGCGATTTCACCGGAGGTGTCCGAGGTAAACCGGTTGATTGCCACGACGACCGGGACGTTGAACTGTTTCATGTTCTCGATATGACGGCCAAGATTGGCAAGGCCCTTTTCGAGCGAGTCGTAACTGACGGTGCCGGCGTCTTCCTTGGCGATGCCGCCATGCATCTTCAGCGCGCGAACGGTCGCGACGAGCACCGCGGCGCTGGGCGCGAGGCCGGCCTGGCGGCATTTGATATTGAAGAACTTCTCCGCGCCGAGATCTGCTCCGAAGCCAGCTTCTGTTACGACGAAATCTGCCATCTTGAGTGCGGCTTGCGTGGCGATCACAGAGCTGCAGCCATGCGCAATATTGGCAAACGGGCCGCCATGAATGAGTGCTGGGTTGCCCTCCAGGGTCTGGACCAGATTGGGCAGCATGGCGTCCTTCAGAAGGACCATCATGGCACCGACCGCATTCATGTCTTTCGCCGTGACAGGCACGCGCCCCCGGCGATAGCCGATCACCATGCGCTCCAGCCGGGCTTGCAAGTCGTGGGCATCCTTTGCCAGGCAGAGGATTGCCATGATTTCGGATGCGACAGTGATGTCGAAGCCGGTTTCCATCGGTGTGCCATTCGGGCTGCCGCCGAGGCCCGTTACGACACTGCGCAGATTGCGGTCATTCATGTCCATGACGCGGCGCCATGTGATCCGTGTGGGATCGATGCCGCTGTCCCCGCCCCAATGGACGTGATTGTCGATCATGGCAGCAAGCAAGTTGTGGGCGGAGGTGATCGCGTGGAAGTCACCCGTGAAGTGGAGGTTGATGTCCTCCATCGGCACCACTTGTGCCTGGCCGCCGCCTGTGGCTCCGCCCTTCATCCCGAAACAGGGGCCGAGCGAAGGTTCACGGAGGCAGAGCAAGGTGCGCTCGCCGATCCGGTTCATTGCGTCTGTCAGTCCGACACTGGTTGTGGTCTTGCCTTCGCCAGCAGGTGTCGGGTTGATCGCGGTGACCAGGATCAGCTTGCCATTGGGCTTTGATTTTATCGCCGTCAGGTGACCGGTTGCGATCTTCGCCTTGTCATGGCCATAGGGTATAATGTTTTCTGGATCGATCTCGAGCGCTTCGGCCAATTCGTGAATAGGGCGCTTCTTGGCGCTTCTGGCGATCTCGATATCTGTCGGCATGATTCCCCCGGCGGTTATGAACCTCTCTCCCGGTGTAGACAGGCGCGTCAAAACCCGCAATCAGGCAGGGCAGCAATGAGGAATTCAAAATGAGCACGCTTATTCGTCCATCCGGACGCGCTTTTGACCAGCTTCGCGACGTGACGCTGGAGACCAATGTCACGCGCTATGCTGAAGGCTCATGCCTCGCCAAGTTCGGCAACACGCATGTCCTGTGCACCGCCAGTTGGGAAAAGAACGTCCCGCCTTGGATGAAAGGGCAGGGCAAGGGCTGGGTCACCGCTGAGTATGGCATGTTGCCGCGCGCAACACATACACGCGGTCGGCGGGAAGCAGCCTCCGGCAAACAGTCCGGTCGCACGCAGGAAATTCAGCGCCTGATTGGTCGCTCCCTGCGTTCAGTGTGTGACTTGAAGGCGCTGGGCGAGAACCAGATCACCATAGATTGTGACGTGTTGCAGGCCGATGGCGGCACGCGCACGGCTTCGATCACCGGCGGATTTGTTGCCTTGGCCATGGCCTGTCGCTACCTGCGCGCCGAAGGCGTGATTTCTGCGGATCCAATCACAAAGCAGGCGGCCGCCATTTCTGTGGGCATCTACCAGGACCACCCGGTTCTGGATGTCGACTATCCGGAAGATTCACGCGGTGAAGCCGACATGAATGTCGTGATGAGTTCCGATGGTGGTTTTATCGAGGTGCAAGGCACCGGCGAAGAGCGCCCGATGACCCGTCCTGAGCTCGATGAAATGCTGAGACTCGCGGAAAAAGGCTGTATGGAACTGTTCGACGCGCAGAAGGCCGCGCTGGGCTAAATGCCGGGGCCGTTGCCCAGTTCGAACATGCCGAGCTGGAAGCTGCGGGCTATGCGATTGGCGCGTTCCATGAAGTAGTCCACCGTTTCCGGATTGTGCGACAGGTCTTCCAGCGTCAATCTGAACAGGGCGAGCCAGATATTGAAATGGGCGGGCGTGATGCCCGTCAATTTCATATGGGCCGGGAAAGGCTTGCCGGAATAGCGACCCGTGTTCATGGACACCGAGGACCAGAAATCCTTCAACTTGGCGAGGTGGGATGGCCACTGGTCTCTGATCTCTTGCTCGAAAACCGGGCCCAGAAGGGGATGGGCGCGGACGCGGGCATAGAACCGCTCGACAAGATCGGAAATGAACGCCTCGTCGATGCCGAGGCGCGTGGCGTTTTCCTGAATCTCGCGGCGACGATCATCAGCAGATCGGACTCTCATTGTCATGCAGCCGCACATGGGCGCCGAACTGTCCGGCGTCCATACGTAATTGCCGAAAACATGTGTCGGTGGACTAATTGCCGGAAGCCGGCTTCCCATTTTGCCAGGTCACATCACGCCCAAACAGCGGCACGGTCGACAGGCTCATCTTGGCAGAGCCGTCGACGATCTTGCGGCTGTAGGAGACGTACATCAGGCTGTCGGAATCGGCATCGTAAATCCGGCGGACGGCAAGTTGCTTGAAGACCAGGCTCTGGTTCTGGTCGAACACTTCCTCGCCGGACTTGTCCAGATCAATCCGACCAATGCGGATCGGGCCCGACTGAAGGCATGATATCGAGGAATTGGACGGGTTTTCAAACCAGTTGCCCTTGCCAAGCCTGTCCCAGACGCCACGATCAAAATAAGAGAGATGGCAGACGATGCCCTGAATATCGGGATCCTGTAACTGCTTGATCTTGATCTCATTGCCGAGCCAGTCATTCTTGAATTCGCCGACTTCCTTGTCACCGCCACACGCAGCAAGGGGCAGGATCAGGGCGAGCATCGCGCAGGCAATCTTGTGGGTCATGCTGTAGCTACGCCGAAAGGCCTTCGACGTTCCTTGTCTGAGTCAGTAAGGATTTCGCTTGCTGGATAGCATGTCGCCCAATGCGCGGACAGTCGCTGCCCCAATCTGCATTGGCGTCGGCTTGCGGCGGTGCGCATGGCGGACGAGATGGCCGCAATTGGAGCCGAACAGATCATAGTCACGGCCGAGCTGGCGACGGGCGCGGCTTTCCACGAGGTGGCCATCCAGCGAGCTGTAGCGACGGTGCAGGCGAATCTCACGACCGGTCGAAAACTGATCGGGGCTTTGTTCGACGACACCATCATGCAGGCGGGAATTGCTGATGATTGTCCCGCGGGAGGTCACTACGCCATAATGCGACAGGACCACTCCAAACCGGACCGAAACGACATCGCCTGGTTCGAACGGCAGGAGGCGGAGACGCGTCACCTATTCGGCCGCGACTTGTTCATGGTCCGCCGAATCCTCGTCGTCGAAGACAAGCAAATCACCTGGCTGGCAATCCAGTTCCCGGCACAAGGCTTCAAGTGTGGAGAACCGCACTGCTTTGGCCTTGCCGGTTTTCAGGATCGAAAGATTGGCCAGCGTTACGCCAACGCGTTCTGATAACTCCGTCAGAGACATGCGGCGATCTAGAAGCACTCGGTCGAGGGTTACGCGTATGGACATATCCTGTGCTCCTAAATTGTCATTTTTTCTTCGTCGCGAAGGCGGGTGCCCTCACGGAAGACTTGGGACAGGATGAAGAGCGCCGCAACCGATGCCCATGCGATAAGGTCGAAAGACAATTGTATTTTTGCCCCTTCGGCTGTCAGTCCGATCACCAATGCGATCGCGTACCGCATCAGTTGTGTCACGGCGATGGCAATGGCGATTCGCGTGAGCCGACCAGCATTATCCGGTACGAACGGGTCACCTGCAGACAGGGTTGCGAGGATCTTGCGCAATTCAAGACAGACAAAGACGACCGCAGCGACCACCACGACGGCGCCGAGCAGGCCGGCGCTGAGTTCGTGCACGCTGATATCATGGTCGTCGATCTTGATGCCGCCAATATTGATTGGATTGCCTGACAACATGGAGATCAATTCTATCCCGGCTGCGAGGATAACGATTGCGCCGATGAGGGCAGTCATCCACATGACAATCGTCACCAGCACGGTCATGATGGCGGCCATGGAGTTTCCCGCGTTTGTACTCATGCGTATCTTTTCACCTTCCGGCGTTGTTGACATGGAGCCGCTCGACTTTATCGCTAAAGACGCAAGGCTTACCGAATAACGATATATACTTTAATGACAAAAGCAAGAATAGGGCCAATACAGAATGGGTGAAATTAGCATGATTCGAAGGCTCTCGCCCGGACGGCTGGTCGCGGCGACCCATAATAAGGGCAAAGTATCCGAGCTGACGGATCTGTTCGCGCCTCTGGGCTTTGAGGTCGTCTCGGCGATTGAGCTCGACTTGCCCGAACCGGAAGAAACCGAAGCGACGTTTGCCGGCAATGCAATCCTCAAGGCGCGGGCGGCGGCTGAGGCTACGGGTGCTCCGGCGCTGTCCGACGATTCTGGCCTGTCTGTTACAGCTTTGGGCGGCGCGCCGGGCATTTACTCAGCCCGATGGGCGGGCGAACCGCGCGACTTTGGCAAGGCGATGGAGAAAGTTCAGCGCGAACTCGATGATATTGGCGCCACCGACCGTTCGGCGAAATTTGTCTGCGCGCTGGCCATTGTCTGGCCAGACGGTCATGCGGAGGTGTTTGAGGGCGAAGTCCATGGGGAGCTGACCTGGCCGCCACGTGGGAACAAGGGCTTCGGATACGATTCTGTTTTTGTCGCAGAAGGGGAATCGATTACGTTTGGCGAAATGGAGCCCGCTTTGAAACACGCGATGAGCCACCGCGCACGGGCGGTCGAGAAGCTCAAAGCGGCGCTGCTATCGTGACGATGGAATTCGCTCAGTTCGGTCCACAATATGGATTTGGAGTCTACATCCACTGGCCGTACTGTGCGAAGATCTGCCCATACTGCGACTTCAATGTGTACGCAGCCAAGGACCGCGACCTGGAACCCTTGTTGAAGGCAATCCGGAAAGATATTGCGATCCATCGTCCGCGCATGCCAGAGCATGGGGCGGCGGACAGTCTTTATCTTGGGGGAGGGACGCCGTCCTTGCTGGCCCCCGACGCCATTGCCGGGCTGGTCACTGCTGCCGGTGACAGTTTCGGCCTGAAACACGATGCTGAAATTACAATTGAAGCCAATCCGAATGACATCATGCGCATGGACCTTGAGGGGCTGAAGGCGGCAGGTATCAACCGGCTTTCCATCGGCATACAATCTCTTCGGGATCATGCATTGGCTTTTTTGGGCCGTGATCATGATAGCGACGTCGCGCGCGCAGCCTTGAAGCGGGCCATGAAGATATTCCCGAATGTCTCAATCGACCTGATCTATGCCCGACCCGGCCAGTCAGAGGATGAGTGGCAGGCGGAGCTTGCAGATGTTCTGGAGTATGGTGCGCCCCATATATCCCTGTACGAACTGACGATCGAGGAGCGTACGGCCTTCGGCAAGGCGGCGGCTCGCGGCCAGATGACTCCGATGGACGATGATGACCAGGCCGATTTGTACGAGCTGACGCAAGATGTGCTTTCTGCAGCCGGCTTGCCTGCTTACGAGATCTCCAATCATGCCATGTCGGAAAAATACCAGTCTCGTCACAACAACATCTACTGGAATGGCGGTGACTGGATCGGTGTGGGTCCTGGTGCGCATGGTCGGCTCAGCGTAGGTGGAAACCGTTATGCCTCAGAGGCTGAGCGTCAGCCGGCGGCCTATATCGCAAACGTGCAAGCTCTTGCGTCGGGATGGTCTGAGGCGTCCAAGCTGTACCCGCTAGACAATGCAAGAGAGTTGCTGGCCATGGGATTGCGACCATCATCCGGGATCGACCGGACAAGGATCGAAAGCATTTCAGGCCGGACACTCTCGCAGGCCAAGATCGATGTGTTTGTTGAAGAAGGCTGGATGGTGCAAGACGGACCAAGGCTCGCCCTTACCGCGCGCGGACGGCTTCTCGCAGATGCCCTGACTGCTGAATTGTCTCCCTGATCAAGGTGCAGGTGGGAAGCGTCCCATGCGTTCCTCCCAATGGCGGCGGCAAAGCGAGAGGTAAGTCGCCTTTGCGATGCTGACCTGTTCGCCTTCGGTAAGGGCTTTTCCATCCGGACCAAGCCGCACAACCATCGTGGCCTTCCGGCCGCACTCGCAGATCGTGCGGATCTCCCGCAGCGAGTCGGCAATCGCCAGCAGCGCGGCGGACCCCTCGAACAGTTCTCCCTGGAAATCTGTTCGCAGGCCATAGGCCAGCACAGGTACATTCAGATGGTCCGCGACACGCGCGAGCTGCCAAGCTTGCGTCTTGGTCAGGAATTGCGCCTCATCGACGAATATCGCGCTCATCTTGTGACCGGCCATCGCATCGCCGATAAGCGCATACAAATCCGTGTCCGCCGTATAGAGAACCGCGTCGGCGCCGATGCCAATCCGGGATGAAATGTGCCCTTCCTCATCATCCTTGTAGAGCGCGGATGTGAGGAGAAGAACCTCCATACCGCGTTCGCGGTAGTTGTAGGCCGCCTGCAACAGGATCGTCGACTTGCCGGCATTCATTGCGGCATAGGAGAAATAGAGCTTGGCCATGGAGCCTAATCCAGATGCTTCGCAACGCCTTCCCGGCGCGGATCGGCGCCGCCTTCCAGGCCATCCTCCCTCACAATGATGACATGAAGGCCGGAATTTTCGCCTTCACGTTCTTCCACATCATATCCCATTTCACGCAAGGCTTCGGCGGCTTCCATGCCACCTGGAACATCGATTTCCACGCCAAGAGTATCACCGCGCGCGATAATGTTCGGCAGTTCGATGGCTTCCTGAGCTGTCTTGCCCCACTCAAGAACCCCAATAAGCGTTTTCGAGACATAGGCCACGATGGAATTGCCGCCCGGTGATCCGGTGACCATGAACAGGTCACCATCGGGATCGAAGACGATTGTTGGAGACATCGAACTGCGAGGCCGTTTCAATGGGCCGGGGGCGTTCGCGACGGGCTTGGTGCCCTTTGTCGGCTCGCGGGAGAAATCTGTCAGCTCATTGTTCAACATGAAGCCGTGAACCATGAGGGACGAGCCGAAAGCCGCTTCTACGGTGGCGGTCATGGAGACGGCGTTGCCATCTGCATCCACAATGGAGATGTGCGTGGTGCCGGGCGCGTGCTCGGTGGCGTCTTCTCCCCAGAGCGGGCGGATTGGGTCTCGTCCAAGCGCAACGCCAGGATCACCCGGGAAGGAGGCCGCATCCGGTGCGAAGGCTTCTTTGGCGCGGACGCGCAGATAGGCCGGATTGATCAGGTCTTTTGAGGGTACCGGGACGAAATCAGCATCGGCCAGATAATGATCGCGGTCCGCATAGGCGAGGCGTTGGGCGTCGACAAAGGCTTTGAGATAGCCTTCTTCGGTCATGCTCGTCTCGTCGGTTGGCTCCAGCAAATCATAGAGTCCCATGATCATGTTCTGCGTCACGCCGCCGGAAGAAGGGGGTGGTGCCGAGCAGATGCGATAGTGATCTGCCCGATCACCGCAAAGGGCTGGCCTGACTTTGACGGAATAGGTCGAAAGATCTTCGAGACTCATATCGCCCGGAACAGCATCCCCGTTGACCGCGTCCACGATGGCTTGTGCAATGTCGCCTTCGTAGAAAGCGGCTGGTCCGGAATCCGCGATGGCAGACAATGTCGCGGCATAGTCCGGATTGGTACGGATGAATCCGACGGGCAGCGGCTCTCCACCCGGATAGAAGTACTCGGATGAGGCAGGCAGATCGTCGAGCCGTACTGCGCCGCGCAGGCGCGGATTGGCCAGCAGGCCGGCAAGGCGTGGTGAGACTTCGAACCCATCTTCAGCCAGTTTGATGGCTGGTTGGAACAAGGCGTCCCATTCGAGTTTGCCAGCCGCTTCGTGAGAAGTCTTGTAGAGCGCAATCTGGCCGGGCACGCCAACGGCCTTGCCGGACTGCCAGGCTTCAAGGAACCCAAGCGGCTTGCCATCCTTCATGAAATGGTCCGGCGTCGTGGATGCGGGGGCAACTTCACGTCCATCAAAAACGGTGATCTCGTCCTTGGCACGATCATAGTAAACCATGAAGGCACCACCGCCGATGCCGGAGCTTTGAGGTTCGACCAATCCAAGCACTGAGTGCACGGCGATGGCCGCATCAATCGCCGATCCGCCCTGACGCAACATTTCGAGACCCGCTTCGACCGCGCGAGGGTCCGCTGCGGCGACCATGGCGCCTTTCGTCCAGGCGTTCGTGGCTGGGGCTTCAGCCGCTGTGACACCTTCTTCTACGGACTGGGCGGCAGCCTCAGCAGCGCGGCTCGCTTCTTCGGTCGCGTTGAACGGTCTATCGTCGCCCGGCGCACAGGCGGAGAGTCCAATACAGGCGAGGAGAATCGGCAAACGGCTCATAAAGTGCCCCTTCAGCTTGGCGTGTGTTGCAGCAGACCTTATGAAACATGCCTCACAAGGGAAAGACAGGGCCGCAGCTTATGGCAAAACCAGGCGCAAGAAATACCATTACGGACGTGCCGGGCATAAAGGTTGGGCAGGCTGAGGATGCCAGTGTCCGTTCAGGTGTCAGCGTGATCGTGCCGGATGCACCTGCGATCGCGGCGGTGGCAGTGTCCGGCGGAGGCCCCGGCACGCGCGAAACCGACCTTCTATCGGCGGGCATGCTGGTCGATGGCATCGACGCGGTCTGTCTCTCCGGCGGCAGCGCATTCGGTCTCGCAGCGGCAGACGGCGTGGCGTCAGGACTGAAGCAGGAGGGGCGCGGTTTCGCGCTCGTGCCGTTAACGAGCGTGCCGCGAACGCCGATTGTGCCAGCGGCGATCCTCTATGATCTTTCCAATGGTGGCGACAAGGACTGGGGCGAAGTTTCGCCTTATGCGGCCCTCGGCCTGGCGGCGTATCGTTCGCGTGGCACAGAGCTGGCGCTTGGTCAGGCCGGGGCGGCCTATGGTGCGCGGGCGGGAGCGTTTGCAGGCGGGACCGGTTCTGCCAGTATCGTGACGCATGACGGTATTACCGTCGGCGCGCTGGCCGGGGTAAACTGTTTCGGATCAGTCTTCATGCCCGGCACAGAAGCGTTCTGGTCGTGGCCATTCGAGATTGATGGGGAATTCGGGGGCCAGCGTCCACCCGGAGATTATGTTGCCGATGCAGAGGATTGGGGCGCTGCGAAGTCCAACCCGGCGTTCGGCCAGAACACCACCATCGCCTGCATCGCCACGGATGTAATTCTGACAGCGAGTGAAGCGAAGCGGGTGGCGCAGATGGCGCTGTCCGGCTTCTCTCGTGCCATCCGGCCGGTCTTTGCGCCGTTTGATGGAGATGCCTTGTTCGTAATGTCGTCAGGCCAGATTGCCTCGCAGGAGAAGCGTGCCATACTCATTGCGAGGATCGGAGAATTGGCCGCCTCCACACTCGCCCGGGCCATTGCACGGGGGGTGCATGAAGCCAATCGCTGATGAGGGACAGGCGTATGCAGCGCGGGTGGAAGATCGGAATTGGAGCAGGATTGCTGGCGCTGGCCACGGCCTGTGTTGTGGGTGGTCAGGAAGCAGATCCTGCGGATTGGCCCGGCATGGCGTCGCTGCAGGCCTTGCAAGGACGGTCCGTGTTCCACGAATGCGGCGCAACCATGATCTCTCCGGAATGGGCGATAACGGCGGGACATTGCGTTGAAGGAATTCGCGTTGAGAGCAACGGACGTGCAGTCCAGTATTTTCCGGATGCAACCGGTCGCACGATGGAGCGGTTTGGGCCAGTCGGGCTGGCCATAGGTCGCGGCTCGTTGATGGATGTGCCATCGAGCGCACTGTTTCCGGTCTCCAGGATCGTTGTTCATCCGGACTATGATTCCGGCAATCCCGAGCGCGGACATGATCTGGCCTTGTTGCGTATCGAAGGCCGCTGGGAAGGTGAAGTAGCGTCGCTTGATGGATTGACGGCGACAGCCATTGATATGACGGGGTCATATGCCGACACACTCGTGGCAGGATATGGCAAGGTTGGCGAAACCGCTCGCAGCGAAGCTGGAACCAGTCGGACGGGTCGCCATGTCACCGCGCCGAGCCTGATTTTGCAGGAGGGCTATGTGCCCTTGGTCGATGCGCAGACATGCCAGAAGCAAACCGCCGCACGCATTTCTGAGTATGGGTTGCAGGACGAGCTGACTGGTGTGGCGGTAGATCCCCTGACGCAGATCTGCGCGGGCGCAGGAGGCGTGGATTCGTGTCAGGGCGATAGCGGCGGACCACTCATGCTGCGCAGTTATGAGCATGGCCCGGTCCAGATAGGCGTGGTCAGCTGGGGACTGGGATGTGCCCGGCCGGACAGTCCGGGAATCTATATGCGGGTCAGCGCATATTCGGGTTGGATCAGCGCTGTAACGGGGATTGCACCTGCCGGTGATGCCGCCACTGCAGAGGAATGACAGTTGCGTGGCAAACAGGCTTGCATCCCCCGATTCCTCACTGTATGTGTCCGCCTTCCAAACGGCAAGCACCCGTAGCTCAGCTGGATAGAGCACCAGACTACGAATCTGGGGGTCGGGCGTTCGAATCGCTCCGGGTGTGCCATTTTCCTTCCTTGAACATTTGAAACGAGCCCCTTTCGGTTTTTCCGGGGGATTGGGTTGACCCTGTTCGCGCGCGTGTTGAACACTGTTGCGACAAGCAACTAAGTGTGGGGACTCTTATGCGTTCGGTTTGTGTCGCGGCTGGAATGGCCGTGCTCGCCACTGCCTTGCCGACGGCGAGTGCGCAGGACATTCCAATGGCCGGATGGACGGTCAAGGTTTCCCCCAACAGTATCTATCTGACACGACCGGACCTGCCGGGAATCAATGTTGGCATCGTCAGCGATGTGCGGCCAAACCTGACGCATGAGGAAAAGTTTGAATATGTGAAGGGCTTTTTCGCCGGGCGGGCCGAATGCCCATCCTTGGCGAATGCCGAGACAAAAACCTCGTTCGCAGGCTTCTCCGCGCGCAGCGGGGGACCGGTCGCCAGATGCACCCTTCTCTCGATGGGGCATTGGGAAGCGGGGGGATTGCAAAGCGCGCTGATTCTTGATGAGGCCGTCAAGGAGGACAAGATACTGGGTGGCGTGCCGTCCGGGCCATCGGCGATGAGTATTTCCGTGCTGTCCAATAAAATCATGCAGGAGGTCATAGAGTACCTGATGGGCCGCGCTCAGGTTTCCGAAGCCGGCATGACGGGCGACCAGGTGCGGGCCGCCATGAGCGCTCAGGGGCTGGGAAAGCGTGTATCGCCGGATCGCAAGCCGGTTGGCATGGTGCGCATGATCGACAGCGGCGGCTTCGACGCGGTCAGCTTTGCGGGCAAGGACGAAACCCAGACTTTGGTGCTCTTCCCGAAGCGATCGCAGGACTTTGCTGCAAGCGCGATCACCTGCATGAACTGGGATGCGGCGCTATTTGACCCTTATGAGGTAGAGTCACCGTGGAAGGTCATGCTCGGATGCGAGCGGTATTTCTGGCGCGGATCTGCGGATGATTTGGACATGAAGAGTCTTTCAAGAAGCTCGGACTGGACGGGCGCTTCCTTCGAGCGGGGGCGTTTCACTTACCGAAAGGCCGAAACCTATCGGAAGTTTGCAAAAGGGGAGTTGTTGGACCTGCGGATCGGTGTTGGCCGGGCGCGCTTCGATGAGGTTTTAACCGGGAACCTTCCCCTGTCCGAGCTTCAGCCGCGGGACATCCTTTTCCTGCCGGATGGACGGTTCATGGCCGGGCATGTGCGCGCGTCATCTCTTCCCGGCGGCGGCACAGAAGGGCCCGTTGCGGGGCAATACTATTTCGATGGCCATGTCGTGACCCTGCTGCTGGACATAGGCGAGGTGGTTTACGGCCATGCTGGCTGGTTTCCGGGTGAAGGGGCAACGGGGCAGGACCACAGGGCCGTCGTGAACATCAATGGCTGGGTGTATACAAGTTATTGCCGAGACATCTGGAAGAACTGTTGAGTGCAGGGCGGGCTGTTAGAACCCCGCCGCGTCGCTCTGGTTCATGCTGCGATATTCGTCCCGCATGCCAATATAGAGACTGAGACAACAGGTCAGCAGGATCAGCGTAAAGGGCAGGGCCGCCGTGATTGTGCCCGCCTGCAGTGACTGCAGCGCATCCGTGCCGCCGCCATAGAGCAGGGCCGATGCCGTCAGGCCGATCAGGCAGGCCCAGAACACGCGTTGGCGCCGGGGAGAATCTGTCTTGCCGCCGCTGGTGATCGTGTCGACGACCAGTGCGCCGGAGTCTGCCGAGGTCACGATGAAGACGACCAGCAGCAGGATGGCTGCGGCTGACGTGATGGCCGAGAAGGGCAGGTCTGCCAGCATCTGGAACAGGACGAGAGACGCGCTGCCCATGCCCTCGCCGAGTTCGCCTTCGCCGGTCTTGAATTGGGCGATCGCAGTTTTGCCGAACGCGGTAAACCAGATGATGCCAATTGTGACGGGTGCAAACAGAACGACCGCAAAATATTCGCGCACTGTCCGCCCCTTCGAAATGCGGGCGATGAACATGCCGACAAAGGGCGACCAGGAAATCCACCAGGCCCAATAGAATATGGTCCAGTCATGAAACCAGGCGATGTCCGGCCGCCGTATCCAGTTGGTGAGGGCGGGCGTGTCGGTCATATAGGCGAGCAAATTCTGGCCCATACCGGTAAAGATCAGGATGGTTGGTCCGGCAATGATCACGAAGACGAGCAGGGCAAAGGCGATGCCCATATTGATATTGCTGAGCAGTTTGACGCCGCCATCAAGACCGCGAAGAACGGACAGGACCGCAAGCCCTGTCATCACGACAATAAGCAGGATCTGGATGCCGACATTGGGCTCAAAGCCGAGCAGGTAAGCTAGCCCACTGGTCGCCTGCGTTGCGCCGATGCCGATGGTCGTTGCGAGGCCGAACACAGTCGAGACAACCGCAAACAGGTCGATGATATGCCCCGGCCAGCCCCAGACCCGCTCACCGAGCAAAGGATAGAAAGCCGAACGGATGCTGAGAGGCAGGCCCTTATTGTGCGCAAAGAATCCGAGTGCGAGCCCGACAATCGCATAGATCGCCCAGGGCGCGAGCCCCCAATGGAAGATCGTGGCGCTATACGCGAGCCGTTCCGCTTCGGCTGAAAGCGGTTCGGCATTCAGCGGCATGCCATACCAGTCAGTATAATAAGCAAGCGGTTCGGCTGCGCCGTAGAACATGAATCCGACACCCACGCCGGCCGCGAACAGCATCGCCACCCAGGACATGATACTGAAGTCCGGCGTCGCGGTCGGTCCGCCCAACCGGATTTTTCCTAGTGGACTGATGGTGAGCGCGATGCAGAAGCCGAATACGAGTACGGCGGTGAGTGCGAAGAGCCAGTCAGCGCTTTGCAGCGTCCAGGTTCGGGCCGCTGTCAAATACTCCGCCGAAACTGTCGGAAAGAGCAGCGTGAGGCCGGAGAAGACGATGATCAGTCCGGCGCTCAGGAAGAAAACAGGATTGTGAATATTCAGCCCGGCGACCTCGATATTGTCCTGCCCGATCTCGTAATCGGTTTCGTAGACAAAAAGGGCTTCTTCGTCCTCGGGAATCAGGTCTGACGGCGTGTCGGGGGCTTGTGTGTCCATGCCGGGCTTGTGCCGCAAGTACGTCGATTATCAAAGCATTGTTCTGAGGAAACTGTCCGCGCTATCGTGAAGAGTGAGGGTTTGATGCAACAGTTTGCATAAGATTCCCGTAGTTACCCGACGAATAGCTGGGCGAAACCTTTCTATCATCGAAATAAAAATGTACTTCGGAACCATCGAGCAGCCATGTGTACCGAGCCGCGCCGCTTATTCTGGCGCGCCATGGCTGGAGACGACCCAAAGGGAACACACATGAATAGACTCAAGTACGGGGCCTCGCTGATTGCGATGGCTGGACTGGTCGCGCCGGTTGCATTGGCGCAGGACGCTCCAGCGGAACCAGCGAGCGCGAAACGGCTTCAAACAGTGACCATCACGGCGACCAAGCGTTCGGAAAGCGCACAGGACGTACCCGTCGCAGTTACGGCGCTCGGCGAGCAGCAGCTCAGAGAGCTCGGCGTCAAGAATTTCTCGGACTATCTTGTCCAGCTGCCTGGCGTCACGGCAGGTGGTTCCGGCCCCGGTCAGAATACCATCTATATTCGTGGTCTCGCATCCACCACGCCAAACCTGACGGTTGCAGGCGTCGCCGGTCTCGCCCCCAATGTCAGCTTTTATCTCGACGAGCAGCCGCTGGCCCAGCCGGGCCGGAATTTGGACGTCTATGCAGCTGATATCGAGCGCGTAGAGGTCTTGTCCGGACCTCAGGGCACACTGTTCGGCTCAAGCTCGCAGGCCGGTACGGTCCGCATGATTACCAACAAGCCGTCCTTCAGTGGCTTTGATGCCGGGTTCAATGCGTCCACCTCGTTCACCGATGGCGGTGAGATGAGCAACAGTGTCGAGGCCATGATCAATGTGCCCGTCAATGACAAGTTGGCGCTGCGTGGGGTCGTCTATAGTGATACTCAAGGTGGCTATATCGACAATGTCGGCGGCACATTGTCTGTACGCGACTCCGCCCGGTTCCGTACCGAAGGCACTGTGCGTGGCAATGGCGTGCCCGTGAGTGCCCAGCGCGAAGGCTTCCAGGCAGGCGCTGATCTGTCTGGTGTCAATTTCGTTGACGCAAACAACAGCAACATTGTCGAGAATGACATCAATGATGTCACCTATCAGGGCTTTCGCCTGAGCGGCATGTACCAGATCAATGAAGATTGGGACCTGCTGATCACGCATGCTCAGCAGCAGATCGAGTCCGACGGTGTGTTCGCCGCAGATCCCGAACTGGATGACTACGATATTGTCCGTTTCACACCGGAGAATATCGAAGACAAGTTCCACAACACTTCATGGACGCTGGAAGGCCGCATCGGCGCGCTTGAGGCGCTCTATACCGGTGCGTATACGGACCGCACGACAGACCAGACGGTCGATTATTCCGACTATCTCTTCGTCGGCCAGTACCTGCCTTACTATATCTGTGACTACTCGGTCACCTATCCAGCGGGTGCGCCGACGGGCAACTGCTACGCGCCGAACCTGTTCGTGAACTCACACAGTGAGACGAAAGTGCAGACGCATGAGTTGCGCTTCAATACGCCGAGCGAGAATCGCTGGCGCGCCACCTTCGGCGCCTTCTACAGCGACCTGGAGCTGGCTGAGCGTAATGACTTCGTCTATCCGGGCTCAACGCAGGTGTCCTATACAGACGGATCGATCGGCTTTGCCCCGAACTATCCGCTGACGCAAACGGACGTAACAGGCGAAATCGGCAGTGCGTCCCCCGGTTACTACAGCGTTGCCGGTCCGTTCCCGGAAGGCGTTATCTTCCGAAACGATATTCTGCGCACCGATCAGCAGATGGGCCTCTTCGGCGAGACCACCTTCGACATCTCTGACCAGTTCGCCATCACGGCTGGCGCACGATACTATGACGTCGAAGTTGACCTTGAAGGAAGTGCCAACTCGTCCTTCTTCAACCTGTTCGCAGATACCGACCAGCAAGTGTTCGGTACGAACATTTCGTTCCTGTATGGCCCGAACGGCCCGGCAGGGACGCCGGACAAGGCGTCAACCGACGGTATGATCTACAAGCTGACGGGCGAGTGGACGCCGTCGGACGACGTGATGTTCTACGCCACATACTCGGAAGGCTTCCGTGCCGGCTTGTTGAACCGTCCGGGCGGTGCTTCCGGCCCAGGCGGCTACACCGTGCCATATGCTGTCGATACGGACGAAGTGAAGAATTACGAGCTCGGCTGGAAAACCGAACTGTTCGACAATTCGCTGCGTTTCAACGGGTCAGCCTTCTTCGTCGACATTGAAGGTCTGCAGACCACAATCTTCGACCCTTCGATCGTGAACCTGTTCTTCTCCGACAACGCAGCCAATGCCGAGATCCAGGGCCTTGAAGGCGACTTCACCTGGGCGCCGGCCTCGGTTGACGGCCTGACCATTGCAGGTGCGTTCTCGCTTCTCGACACCGAGATCACCGAAGTGCTCGTGCCGACAGATGACGTTGTAGAAGGTTCCGACCTTGCCTTCGCGCCAGCCTACCAGGGCAATCTGCGTGTTCGGTATGAGTGGGATCTCGAGCAGGAAGTGGCTGGCCAGCGCCTCACCGCGCATGTCATGCCGCAGATCGTGTTCTCCGACGACTCCGTCAGTGATGTCATCGAGATCAACAAGATGGAACTTGATGGCTATGTCACCCTGGGTGGCTCGATGGGCGTCACGGGCGACAATTGGGGCGCGGAGATCTTCGCCTCGAACCTGACCAACGAGTATGCCGAGCTTAGTGGCAGCTTCGTTTATGACCGCGAACGCATCACACCAATGCGCCCGCGCACAATCGGTATTCGCGTTTCCTACGACTACTAGGACATACGCCTACTTGATACTGAAGCAGCGCCCTGACAGGTTCAGGGCGCTGCTTTTATTTGACGGGAACTTCAGGCACCAAGATGACCGCTATCGCTGATCCGGACCTCGCCCTGCGGGACGCGCAGAAAGCCATACAGTCTGGCGATTTTGCAACCGCCCGACAAATCACCGATGCGCTTCTTGCTGGCGAGCCGACTCATAAGGAAGCGCTCTACATGGCGGCAGTTTGCGCGCGCTATGAAGGTCGCAGCGCGGACGCGCTCGCGCATCTGGACGCGTTGAAGTCGCTCTCACCAGATTTCGGCCGCGCTTATCAGGAAGAGGGGCATCTCAAGCGCAAGCTCGGAGATCTGTCCGGAGCCGTCGGCGCTTTTGAGCGCGCGACCCGCTACAATCCTGCCTTGATGGCAAGCTGGTCTGCGCTAGCAGACCTGTACCATCAGGCGGGCAATACGGACGCGGCGACCAACGCCCGCGCGCAGGCAGACCGTGTACGCGCGCTTCCGCGTGAGCTGCAAGCGGTGACAAATCATATTCATGAGGGCCGCGTCTTCCGGGCGGAGGAAATCGCCAGAGCGTTTCTCCAGAAGCACCCGACCCATGTCGAAGGCATGCGCCTGCTGGCGGATATCGGGTCCCGCCTCGGTGTTCAGGAGGATGCAGAATTCCTGCTTGAAAGCGCGGTCGATCTTGATCCGGACAATGTGCAGTTGCGGCTCGACTATATTCAGGTGTTGCGCAAGCGGCAAAAATTTGCAGCAGCGCTGGAGCAGGCTGGAGTTCTGATGGCGCGTGATCCGGACAATCCGCTATTCCAGTCGCATTTCGCCATCGAGAGTATGCAGGCGGGTGATTATGAAACCGCGCTGGACCATTTTGAACGGGTGCTACAGAAAATCCCCGGTGATCCTGCTACGCTGGTCTCGCGGGGACATGCGCTCAAAACCTATGGTCGAACCGAAGAGGCAATCAGTTCATACAAGGCGGCAACAGATGTTGCGCCGGGGCAGGGGGATGCCTGGTACGGTCTCGCAAATCTCAAGACCTACACATTCGGCGATGATGAACTCGCCCGTATGCAAGCCCAGTTTGCTGCACTCGATATTGACCATATGTCCCGCGTCCACATCGCGTTTGCGCTTGGCAAGGCCCATGAGGATCGCGGCGATCATGACGCCGCATTCCTAGCCTATGCGCAGGGCAACGCGCTGAAGCACCAGACGGTTCGCTATACGACCGACCAGATGCATGCGGAATTCGACGCGCAAAAAGCGATCTGTACGGCTGACCTGTTTGAAGCTCAGGCCGGTAAGGGCTGCCCCGCGCCAGACCCGATCTTCATTCTTGGCCTGCCGCGGGCGGGCTCGACCTTGATCGAACAGATTCTCGCGTCGCACCCAGACGTGGACGGAACGCTTGAGCTTCCCAATATCCTGTCACTTGCTCATCGCCTGCGGGGGCGCAAGCAACTGACAGACCGGGAGCGCTACCCGCGTATCCTGCATGAACTTCCCGCCGATGAGCTGTCTGCGCTCGGTGAGGAATATATTGAGACGACACGCATCCATCGTCAGGGAGCGGCTTTCTTCACTGACAAGATGCCGAACAATTTCCGGCATATCGGCCTGATTCATCTGATCCTGCCAAATGCCAAGATCATCGATGCGCGGCGCGACCCGATGGATTGTTGTTGGTCGGGCTTCAAGCAACTCTTCGCGGAAGGCCAGGAGTTCACCTACAGCCTCGATGATATTGGAAACTACTATCGCGGCTATGTCGATCTGATGGCGCATTGGGACAGTGTTCTCCCGGAAGGGCGAGTCCTGCGCGTTCAGCACGAGGATGTCCTGGAAGACCTGGAAGGCCAGGTTCGGCGGATTCTCGATTATTGTGGTTTGCCGTTTGATCAGGCCTGTGTGGATTTTCACAAGACTGATCGGGCCGTGCGCACGGCCAGCTCCGAGCAGGTTCGTCGTCCGATCAACAAAAGCGGGGTTGAGCAGTGGCGCCCTTATGAGGCACACCTTGATCCACTGAAAGCCGCGCTGGGACCCGACCTCGCGCCCCAATAGGAGTCGTCAGGTGAGCACACGGTCCGATGATGCCTTGATCGCGCTGCGTAAAATACAGCGCATGACAGAACTGGCGTCCAAGCGGCTGGCTCAGACGGCGGGCCTTACTCCGTCGCAAATGACGGTCTTGCGCATGCTCGATGAGCAGGGCGAGATCTCCGCAGGCCGGGTGGCAGAGGCCACTCAGCTGAAACACGCCACCATCACCAGCCTCGTCGATAAACTGGAGGCACGCGGCTTGATCGCGCGGCGCCGGTGTGACACCGACCGTCGGCGTGTTTGGCTGAACCTGCTGCCTGCGGGTAAAGAGGCTCTGTCGGTTGCGCCCGACCCGCTGCACGAAACATTCGCTGCCGGATTCGACAAACTCCCTGATTGGCAACAATCCATGCTGGTAGCGGCTCTTGAGCGCGCGGCTGGCCTGCTTGATGCCGAAGAGCTCGACGCTGCGCCCTTTTTGGACGTCGGAGAACTGGGATAAGCGTCACACGCAAGTTTGCGATTGCAAATCATTTTCACCAATGCTAGGTCGCGCTCTTACCCGTGTCGGACAGATGACGTGAATGAGGGCACCCTATGATTGCGACGAATCGGATCGTACTTTCCATTTCCGTACTGGCAGGCGTATTGCTTGCTGCGTGTACGACGCTGCCGGCGCGGTCTGATATTTCCAATGTGATATCGCATCCTGCGGCGACCGATTTGAGGGATCCTCAGTTCCAGGCAGATCGTGAAGCTATCCTGGCGATGGCGGGAAACTACAAGGTGAAGTTCGACTTCAACGAAACCGTCGCCTTCGACGATGACTATTTTCTGAAGCCTCGCAAAGTGTCTGGTGGGGATGAGGTGGTCCTCGTTGTCGAGGATCGCGGAAACTTCATCAGCCTACAGCATATTCTGGTCGTAGGCGGCGAGCACAAGATGGCGATCAAGCACTGGCGTCAGGACTGGCAGTATGAGCCTGAGCGTGTGCTGATATTCATTGGCGGAAATGCCTGGGAGTGGCGTGACGTGCCAGCATCCGAGCGAGCCGGTACTTGGTCTCAGACGGTCTACCAGGTCGATGATGCGCCGCGATACGGGGCTGTTGCGACATGGTCGCACGAGAATGGGATTGCCACATGGCAGCCGCCACATGAATGGCGCCCGCTACCGCGGCGCGACATGACCACGCGCGATGATTACCACGCCATCCATGCGATGAACCGGCACGTCGTTACGTCTTGGGGCTGGGTGCATGAGCAGGACAATGGAAAGCTCGTCCTGAGCGGTAGTCAGCCACACATGCTGGCGCGTGAGACTGGCCTGAACACATATCGCCGAGACAGCGATTTCGAGACCGAGATTGCAACAGATTACTGGAGCGGTACCGCAGGCTTCTGGGCTGGCGTTCGCGGCGAATGGGACAGGATTGCCAATCAGAACGAAGCATTTGCCGTCACGATCAAGGGCGAGACCGAAGCGCTCTACATGCCTCTGCTGACCCTCGCCGGTGAAGTGGCAGACGGCAGCAAGGGAAACGAAGAGGCGGTGCTGGAGGCCAGACAGTTGATCGAAAATTTCACGACCAGCGACATTGGCGCATTGGCTGACCGGCTGCGTCCCACTGACATGGATATAGCCGAAACAGACTGAGCTCGGCTATGGTTGGAATGCCCCTATCAGATTTTCTTCTGATTGACTCGTTCGGACAGTTTGGCGGGGCTTTCCTTGCGTTCTGAATAGCGGTCAACAAGATGGTCTGCACGGTCCCGGGTCAGGAGCGTGAACTTCACGAGTTCTTCCATCACATCGACAATTCGGTCGTAATATGGCGAGGGGGTCATGCGGCCGCGTTCGTCGAATTCCAGGAATGCTTTGGCGACAGACGATTGGTTTGGAATGGTGATGAGCCGCATCCAGCGTCCCAGAATGCGTAGCTGATTGACGGCGTTGAAACTCTGCGACCCGCCACAGACCTGCATGACGGCCAGTGTCTTTCCCTGGGTAGGACGGACACCGCCGAGAGAGAGGGGAATCCAGTCGATCTGGGTTTTCATGACTCCCGACATTGCACCGTGCCGCTCCGGTGAACACCAGACCATTCCTTCCGACCATACGACGAGGTCTCGCAATTCCTGTACTTTTGGGTGGGAGTCCTCCGCCCCATCGGCGAGCGGGAGACCATCGGGATCGAACATGCGCGTCTCGCAGCCGAGCTTTTCCAGAATGCGAGCGGCTTCCTCATTTGCCAGGCGGGAATAGCTCCGCTCCCGTAAAGAACCATGCAGAAGCAGGATACGTGGCTTGTGTGTGCTGAGCGCAGGAGTCAGGAGGGCGTCTGGGTCGGTCTCGCGAAAACTGTCTTCGTGAAGGGCAGGAAGGTCATTCGTGGAGGTCATCTGTGTGTTGGTCTTTCTCGGGCAGATCAGTTGATTGCATGCAGTCATGCAAACCTGTTCGCGTTCAGAATTGAGGCTTTGCTTGAGAGCTCTCTCAAGTTTCCGGGAACGCATTGCGGGTGCGATTGGCGAAGGCTACCAGCGACAGCATGACCGGCACCTCGACCAGCACGCCGACAACTGTGGCGAGCGCCGCTCCGGAATTCAGCCCGAACAGGCTGATCGCCACCGCGACGGCCAGTTCGAAGAAGTTGGACGTGCCGATCATGGCGCAGGGCGCGGCGACCTTGTGTGGCACTTTCCATGCCCAGGCGGCCGCGTAGGCGAGTGCAAAGATACCATACGACTGAATGAGAATTGGTACGGCAATGAGCGCAATGATGATCGGCTTCGCCAGGATCGTTTCGCTCTGGAATCCGAACAGGAGTGTAACGGTAGCCAGAAGGCCGATCACCGACAGGGGTTTGATACGGCGCGTGAAGGCGGTCACCGATTCCTCACCCCCGCGCTTCTTAAGGGCATTACGAGCCAGAATCCCCACCATCAGGGGAACGACCACATAGAGCGCAACCGACAGGAGCAGCGTCTCCCACGGCACGGCGATATCCGTGACTCCCAGCAAGAAAGCGACAATCGGTGCGAAGGCAAACACCATGACCGCATCATTCACACTGACCTGAACCAGTGTGTAATTCGGGTCGCCACGTGTCAGATGTGACCAGACAAATACCATCGCCGTGCAGGGGGCAGCGCCCAAAAGGATGAGGCCGGCAATATAGCCTTCCGCGTCTCCGGGGGGGATGAACGGCGCGAAGACATGGCGGAAAAAAAGAACGCCGAGGGCCGCCATAGTGAAGGGCTTGATAAGCCAGTTCACAACCAGTGTGATGATCAGCCCCTTCGGTTTCTCACCGACGCGGCGCATGGCAGAAAAATCCACGCCGATCATCATGGGCCAGACCATGGCCCAGATGAGCAGGGCGACAGCGAAATTCACATTTGCATATCCGAAACGGGCAAGTGCTTCGAACGCGCCAGGCACGATCTGCCCCAGGCCAATCCCAATCGCAATGGCGAGTGATACCCAGATAGAGAGGTATCTTTCGAATAGTCCCATGAGTATGCCCCGCATCTTACTCTGTCGGCGTTCCGATCCGGGCTAATTAGTGCCGCATACATTATTATTCAATAATTCATCGAATATCGTTCTGGTATTTCTTGGAGCGCATGCCTGCGGGGAGTTCACGTCAAAGACTGCTCCGAGGCCGCGCCTTTTCTGCGACTGAAGATGAGGAATGGCGCACCCAAGAGGATTCGAACCTCTGACCTCTGCCTTCGGAGGGCAGCGCTCTATCCAGCTGAGCTATGGGTGCAAACCGAAGCTGGTGAATACGGCAACCGGCGAGTGAGTGCAACGCCGGA